>JAESGS010000003.1_pt1 | contig 1908971 bp, 1615 predicted proteins | sample 9269761 | NCBI WGS metagenome assembly JAESGS01 (sample SAMN15741799, study PRJNA653493) | algae metagenome | isolation source: Cyanosarcina radialis HA8281-LM2 and co-occurring heterotrophs from damp... | place: USA: Makauwahi cave, Hawaii | collected 2011-01-06
TTATTCTCGGTTAGACACTGTAACATATATCACCACTGCAATACTTTTGGTTTGACACACCTGTTCAGAAAGACACATTCGCATAAATCGACATTAATAAAAAACGCTATCCCTGAAAATCCAAAAACCTTACAGGACAAAACTACGCACAACAGAGGGTTTGGCGTCAGTGGGGCGCGACGAACAAACAATCAGCTTTTACTATAAATCAATATTTGATCCCGCTGCTGAATCAAATTCGAATTAAGAATCGTAATTCAATATCAATTAATTTATGGGCAATGGACCCGACGGGATATTAATAATTTCCCCACCGAACGCCAAGCCCTGATCGTTACAGGCAATGGCGAAACTCCTAAACTCATGAGACTCCCAATAATTTCAGGCAACATTGAGCGACGAATGTTAATAAACTTTCGAGCAGACCCATCTGTTGTATCAAAATTGTTACCGCCCCCTTTTACTCCAAAAATCTACCGCGACAGGGCAATTGTAGGAATTTGTTTAATAAGGCTAAAGAAGGTAAGAGTAAAAGGATTACCAGAATTTATTGGATTTGGATCCGAAAACGCTGCGCATCGAATTGCAGTAAACTGGACATTATCCGGAGTTAAGCACAGTGGTGTATACATTCCCAGGAGAGACACTTCTTCCGTTCTAAACAGCATGGCAGGCGGTCGTATATTTCCTGGTGAACATCATCATTCAGAATTTATATCTAAGGAAAGCAATGGGACTTACCAACTAGACATGTCAAATACCGATGGGACAAAAATATCGGTTCGGGCATCCTTAAGTGAAAAGTATAATCCAGCCTCCATATTTGAAAACTTAGATACAGTATCAAAATTCTTTGAGGAGGGAGCCATAGGTTACTCGCCAGCTAAGGGACACTACGACGGTATTAAGTTAGAGGTCACCAAGTGGACAGTTAAGTCATTGAACGTAGAAAAAGTGGAATCAAGCTATTTCTCGGACCCTACCCTATTTCCAGAGGGATCAATAGAGCTTGACAATGCGCTGTTGATGGAGAATATTGAACATGAATGGCATGCTATGGAAAATATTAGCCACTGCCTGTAACAAAGGGTTTGGCATCAGTGGGGCGCGACGAACAAACAATTAGCTTTTACTATAAATCAACATTTGATCCGGCTGTGGAATTAAATTCAAATTAAGAATCGTTACTCAACATTAATTAAATTATGGGCAATGTTCCAGTCGGGACATTAATAATTCCCCCACCGAACGCCAAGCCCTGAACGTTAGTGGCAACCTTGCATCCAAATCCCAACTATCAACATCATAATTATTAATTGTGACAGGAGACAACTTTAATCGGTACTGAATTTCAACAAACTTTACGGTTCTCAAAATCGGTATTGTCATATTACTTTTTCCAATCGTATTTTTCTTTATAAAAGAAGTTATAAATGAGACTTTTAATTATAATTCAATAGCCGGACTGGTAATAGCAGGATTAAGTCTGACAGGAATATTTTATTACATTAGTACAAGAAAAAGAATTGACTATGACGATATAAAACAAAAACTCTACATAGTTGATGAAAAAAAGCAGACAGAAGTCGAGGTGCCTGTTGAAAATATAGATAAAATATACATATCTGCATTTGGACGAGCAGGCGACACATCATATGTAATTGTCTACAGAGATTTTAATAATCAGAAAAATAAGATAAGACTATATCCAATTTTTATTGACAATTCGATTAAGACAATAAAGGCTGATGCCAAGCATAAAAATCCGAATGTGATTATTAGAAGCTGGTCAATTGGATGAAATGATTTTTTTTGAATAAGAATCTCGTTTAAATTCATCGGCTGCCACTAACAGGCAGTTTTGCGCAATGCTGGCGGGACATCGGTACTATGAACAGCTGATCCTTTGTGTACGCCAGTCCTGGCTATTTACAGATTCTTCATTTGATCAATGAATTAAACTTAAATAACTAAATGAACAGCGGTTTCGGCAGTAGTACTTCGTTACCAGCACTGCGCAAAGCTGCGAACCGTTATGGGCAATTTAAAGCCGACTACCTATATGACAGAACCAAAACAGGTAATAGTCTTAGAAAGGCATATCATAAAGTTTTATGACGAAACAAATTATTCGTCGAGTTCAACAGACAACATAAAATACTATAACAAAGCATATATCAGTGGTGATAATAATCCCCCTATCAATCAAATTGGTATCGAATTATTTGAAAATAACGAGCTAATTGCGAGTTGTTTAATAGCTTCTGATGGAGGGGTGACAGGAATAAATGAAAATTCTATACTCATAAGTTATGGAGGCATTGTAGTCTGTTGCGGAAACACTGTATTCAAATTGACAATTCCGAACTTAAATCTAGAATGGAAAACTGTTTCAGATACTTCAACCTGCTTTGGAATTTACTACCTTAATCAAGACTATGTAGTTCACGGTGAACTTGAAATATCCAGACTTGACATAAAAGGTAATATACTATGGCAACACAGTGGACAAGATATTTGGACAACCGAAAAAGGTGTAGACGACTTTGATGTTTATGACAACTATATTGTAGCGACCAATTGGGAATACAGTAGGTATAAAATTGATTTCAATGGAAGGATATTAGACATGTACACAGTAAAACCGAAGAGGTAAAAGTGAACAAAAATTCAACGAATAATAAATAATGGAAGAAAGTATCCCGTAAATTGCCCATAACAGTGCAGTTTGGCGCTAGTGGGGCGGACGGGATAAACAATCGGCGGTAGAATATAACCAAGCATCAGTTTCTGCGAATGAATAAAATAGATCTTTGTGTCTTATACCCCTAAAAACTGGACAAAAGATCTATGTTGCTTAGATCATTTTTCAATTTTTCACCGCCAGCTGCAAATTTAGCCCCGCCTCCAGAAAAGTAAAGGCTATACGGAGCGGCGATGGCTAGCGCTTCAGAGCTACTGATCGCCGGCCTTGACTTTTCTTCCGGCTTTGCGGCAAGTGGTGGCCTAGGCGATTCAACTGAGCTATAATGTTCATTCCAGACTTGCATAGGTGTTCGTTTACCCAGGGTTCCATGTATGCGCTGCTCGTTGTAAAAGGCTTTCCATCGGTTCAACACCAGCCCAGCCTCATAAATTGATTCAAATTCATACTGCTTTTCAATGGTTCTTTCAATCAATGAATGATAGGCTTCAATAAAAGAGTTTTCCTCTGGTGTAGCAACATGAGTAAATTCCTGGTTTATTCCCTGATCTTTTAGGTATTCGCGAACGACCTTTGCAATAAACTGGCTACCGTTGTCATTACGTAGTGTGATGCCTTCAACATGATGCTTTCCAAGGATCTGGGCCAGCAACCATTTGACCTGGTGTTTTTGCATTCGCCACCAAAGTAATTGACCCAAATTTCGTCGGCTATACACATCCAGTACTGTAAGCAGTAATGCATTTCTTCCCGAACCATGGATGTAGAGGTATTTGATATCCATACACAATTGTTTCATCGGTGCATCCGGTTGTTGAGTATAAAACTGTACAAACTTCCTATTGGTGGCCTTTACAGCAATTTTACTATTGTACAGTAACCCGCTTTCTGTCATTAATCGATACACTTTTTTCCGATTGATGAGAAAACCATCATTTTTAAGATTGTCTTTCATTTTATTATACCCATAATCCAGAAATTCAATGCCCAACATGAATTTAATTACAATCAGCACGCTCGCATTTGAAACAATTTCTCCGCTGACCATGGAGGTACAGGTAGATGGTTTTCTTCCCTGTTGACCAGTCTTGGCCTTATAATAGAAACTGCTTTTAGCAAGCCCGGTCCAGTGCAACATTTTACTAACCTTAATCTTACTTTCAAAGAGCTGTATGCAGGATTTTATATCCTGCTGATTCACCGGCTTTTTTTTAAAAGCTCGGTTTTAAATTCCAGTTCCAATGCCTGGTTGGCGACGATCCGTTTTAAACGATCATTTTCCGCCTGAAGCGCTTTTAGCTCAGGATCAACAGTATGGTACTTTGGCTGAATACCAGCAACACCATGTTCATTAAACTCGCGCTTCCATCGATGGTAAAGTGATGGAGAAAGATTGTTCTTACGGAGTACTTCAGTTACTCCAAATTGATCTGCTTCCTGAATAATTTGAAGCTTCTGTTCAATGGTCCAATTACGACGTCCTTTTTTCATAACACCCTAAATTTAATGTACTAAACTGATTTTTAAATTCAGTCCAGCTATTTAGGGGGCTAAGACAATGGTTAGGCGTTTTCATTGAACCTTTCGCTTACAGATAATCAGCTCCTGATTGTTTTTGTCTGATATTTCTGTGGGCCGCAAACCAGGTGGTGCGATCACAATCTTCAACGAATCTCTGTCCAACTCATAAGCAATACTAGTAGGCGCCGAAATGTTAAGTGTCTCATCTGGCTGAATAACAATGAACTTGAGTCTGCCAGTAGTGTCCAACTTGAAAGAATACGTAACCTCTTTTCCGGTCTCATCTGTGAAAAAAAGTGTATCTCCTCTGAAGACATATAGATAAGATACATTCCATTTCTTGCCGTTTTGGCTTTCAGTTTGCGCCAACCAAGTTCCCTGTAAGTTTGTCTGGTCGGTAGGTTTTGACGCATCCCCAGCGTCGTCGCACGACAAAGCGAAACCGAGAAGCAATATGATGAGGTATATCTTCATAATGTTTTATTACTAAACGTATAACTATAAGAAAGGTTACAAAATTGTAGTTTTATTATTTAAAAGGTAGGCGATACAAAAACTACAGAAAGCACAGCACACAATATGGTATTGCCAATAGTGGGGTTTGACATTGGAGCAATCAGCAGAAGTAATTCTGCTGTACTGCGGTTCGGAGGTCGACCAATAAAGCCCGGCTTTAGGTCTTACTATTTAACTTTACGAAAATGCAAGGCAGCGGTTCCAAGCGGACGACTATCAAATTCCCCACCTTCGGCAAGACCTGTTCGTTTGGGGCAAGGCTAAAAGACACTCCCCATAGACAGGCTAATTCACAATAACATAAGAATGAAAATAGTTTTTATAATTATAGGCAATAGATTATTATGATGCCTCTTTGGAGTTGATACAGAATACAAAGCTAAAAATTAAAGAGCTTTCCGAAAGGTGAACAGTGTAATCGGCTTAATTTTGCAGGGAAACATAGCAAAAAATCCAGCCCGATGGTAACCCTAAAACTTTACCAATTATTAAAGGACAGTGCCGAATTATAGGAAATCACTCTGAGAAGGATAGATTGCGACGCAAAAAAAATGTATACCACCAGTAAAGAAAACTAATGAACCTGACTGAATACTTACCAACTAATAAATTACAGCCCTATATAAAATCTTATCTGGTTATTGAGAGCATAGAGGGGCAGGTGAATAGGGTAGTGCCAAACACTTTATTTAGTTTAGCATTCTGCACCCGGGGGCAAGTTTCGTATGTAAATGCAGACAGTAAAATTATATTGCCGGCAATAACCCTTTCCGGATTGAGAAAATCAGCCAGGTTAATCAAATACGCACCGCAAACGACAACAATTATTGTTTTATTTAAAGAATCCTGCACGTCAGCATTTTTTGGACGAGGAATTCATGAACTGTACGATCAAAGCGTTTCATTGGATAACTACTTTTTGCAATCTGAAATTTCAATGATAGAAGAGCAATTAGCATTAAGTAATGGTAATAAAGAAAAAATTAGAATAATTGAAGCGTTTTTGCAATCGAAACTAATGCGTTTTAATGCGGATGAACTTATTTCTGAAGTTATCCGCAAAATTAATTCTGTACATGGAAATGTCAGGATAAAGGAATTAGCCAAAGAATTTTATATTAGTCAGGATGCCCTTGAAAAGCGGTTTAGAAAAGTTACAGGTGCAACGCCCAAGCAATTTTCTAATATAGTAAAGATGAATTTTGCCATTCGTCAGTATACTAATGATCCTTCTTTTCTGAATATAGCTTTTGAAAATGGGTATTACGACCAACCGCATTTTAATAAGGATTTTAAAAATTTTACCGGGCAAACACCAACGGATTTCTTTCGTGCTCCTCTTTATTGGTAATTCAATGATTTTTTACAATGATTCTGCTTGAGTTGTTCTGAAATTTGCTTTATTAATTGAATGAATCAACAGTAAACAGAAAAGTCATTTAAATATTCTGAAATGGAGAACAAAGAAAAAGGAAGAATTTATTTTGTGGATAAATTTTTTGTCCCTCAATCTTCAATAAACGAGTTTATTGAAAAAATGACCTATAACAGAGCCTTTGTAGCCGGGTTATCAGGTTATTTAAAAGGTGATGCATTGGAGAAATCGGATGGTGAAGGTAATTTGACAATCATAACAGTTGTCCTTTGGGAGAATGCCGACAAGCTGAAAGAGGCTAAACTTGCGATTCAGACAGAATTTAAACGAACGGGTTTTAATCCTGTAGTGTTTTACCAGCGATTGGGTATACTAATGGAACGGGATGAATATGGAAACCTGCGTGAATATCAAGAAAATCAGGCTTAATTATCGGAGGATAAAAAACACGGATAGGAATTGATTAGCATATTTTAAATATTAGATCGATAAATCATGAAAAAAGGGCTGCTTTTAATCGTTTTTGCACTTTCGATTTTTGCAACCAGAAGTTGGTGTCAGATTAATAAGGGCACTTCTGTGAAAACTGGTTATGTACCTGTGAATGGGCTGGAGATGTATTATGAAATTCATGGAGCGGGTGAACCAATAATTTTGTTGCATGGAGCTTACATGACAATTGGACTCAATTGGGCCCAATTGATTCCCGAACTTTCAAAATCCAGAAAAGTAATTGCGGTTGAACTTCAAGGGCACGGGCGAACAGGTGATATTGCCAGACCGTTTTCATATGCTGCTCTGGCAAGTGATATTACTGAGTTGATGAGGCATTTAAATTTAAAGCAGGCCGATATCCTTGGCTATAGCTTTGGCGGAACAATTGCCTTGCAGCTCGCCATCACAAACCCTGAACTCATTAATAAGTTAATTATTATTTCAACTGTGTTCCGTTATGATGGCTGGCTGCAGGAAGCGAGGGAAATTTTCAAAACTATTAAACCTGAGATGTTTGAAAACACTCCTTTAAAAACAGAATATGAACGGATTGCGCCGGATGCTAACAACTGGTCAAAATTTGTTACTAAACTGGCAGCCTTTGACCGGGAGGATTTTAATTTGGGTGAAGAAAATTTAAAGTCAATCAAGTCGCCAATATTATTTATTATGGGTGATAATGATGGAGTTGACCTTCATCATAAAGCAACACTGTATCAGCTTTGTGGAGGAAATGTTTTTGGAGACTTAGCAGGACTTCCAACGTCAAGACTGGCCATCCTTCCCGGAGCAACGCATGTTGGAATTATGATGGAAACAGAAAAACTTATGACTTTTATCCAGGCTTTTTTAAGTTATAATTCAAGTTCTCAACACTAGATTCATATTTTATTAAACATGATTAAACAAGGGCAATGTAAATGGTGTATGCTAAATTTCTCGAAGCTCAATTAATTTTAGAGATACAACTTAAAATCAAATTGGAATACGCCAGACCAATAAATGAATTTGAACGATATTCTGAAAGACGTTAGCTTAATTTCTTTGTATATGGATAATCAAGGCAATTTATTAAACCCAACAGGGCAATCTGGAAATAATAACAGCGGCAAATAGAGAAGTTATCGATAAGCGCAATTATAGCTGGGGACTATTAGTTTTGATATTTGAATCAGTCCAGTTTTTCCTAAAATAATAAGTCAATAATTGTAATAATCAGATCAAAATACCTGGAAAAAAGTACTCAGGCCTTTTGCTGAATTGAAAAATCTTAAATACCTTCAGAAAGAAAATCAACATCTCAGGCAAATTAAAGCGAATCTCTGCCCTGATAAAAAGACGCTATGGGATGCATTCTTATTAATCCATACAAAGTCTCTGATAGCACCAGCATATAGGAAGTAGCAACAATACCTGTTACCCTGATACATTTTTTTTAAACTATAATTTATCTGTTTATGAAAAAGTCTGGTAGCGGTCCTATGCTTTTTGTAAAATCTCTTTTTTCCTTATTAATGCTGCTGCTTTGCCAGCTGACGCCATCAATTATGGCACAGTCGGTTGATTTTACGAATTGTGGCAGGTGCTCGTCCCAGCAAATTAGTTTTCATACCGATGTGCAAACCAAATACCTGGGCATTTGGGGCGAAAACCCGGGCGTGCCTTCTACCTACTGGTTAAAAGGCACCAACAAATTTGGCGGTGGCTGGGAAATCGGCAATGTGGTAGATGCCTTTACGGAAAACAACTGGCACCCCCTGCGGGTTCCCAAACAAATTATGGTGGGTACCATCCATAGTTTTGGCGTACACGATTGGGGCACAGAAAGCGATTGGAATATTCACATAGCACCCAGCCAGGATTTTGAAAGCCTCATTACTACAGGGCTGGAGCGCATTTATACCAATACCGACGAATGGATGCGCACCTCTGATGGTCGTTATACCATTGAAGCGGAGATCACGCCTCCTGTCTATGGCCGCAACAACCCCTGGTTCAATAATATTACCGAAAAAACCTACCTGCAAAATAAACAGGTGGGCGTGTATGGACCTTTTGTGGCAGAACGACTTCACGGCTATCGTCCAGAAATACATCCATCAGAACAAATATGGTGGAAAGAAAATGAGAACACTACCGTATTGCTCTTGGTGGCAGATGCCTCGTTCCGGTTCGATGAAATGTCGGATTACTCAGAACAGGGTGCCATTGGGGATCCCAAACCCTGGTCCTTATCCAAAGCGCAGGAATCGCTTATTAAAATTCCGTTTCGTGTGAATCCGGGCCGGCAGGCCACTGCCTATAGCATTATCAACCTCATGGGCCGCCAGGGTTTTTACAGCAGCGCTTCCTATCCTGATGCTACCAACGGTACCACCCATACAATTCGTTATAACGGAAGAGATGTGTTAACGGTAGTTGAATCTGCTGAACTGGGTCAGTATGTGGGTGTCAGTTTTGAAGAGGTTTGTTTTAATGCTTCCCAAAATCTGCTGCAGGGATTTATCCAATTGAAAACCGCTATCGGCAACGGAGGAGACTACAACCAGGGATTTGTAGCAATTCAGATCGATAAAAAAGAATTTGCTGCCGGCGAAACACCGGCCTTACTAAAGGGTAATATCACGGAAGGTAACAATAGCTGGCAGGTATACAACCAGTCATATAAGAACGAAGTGGCTTTTGGAGATATCATATCATCCGATAAAACAGGGAAAGGTTATGTAGACGGGTTCATTGATTTTAATGGCAATGGCATTACTGATTTATTTGTAAGAAAAGATGGTCGGTGGATGGTGATGTACGATGCAATTGGCGATTGGGTCGAAATCAACAACAGTTCCATTCCGCTGGAGTCGCTCCGTTTTGGCGATATCAACGGCGACCGACGAACTGATATCATGAGCGTGAGTCCGCAAAAAAAAGTACGGGTTTCTTATAGCGGAACCGGGCTTTGGCAGGATGTTACTGATGCCGGCGACCAAACCAATGACTTCAGGGTGGGTGATTTTAACGGCGATAACCGAACCGATATTCTTTATATGAAATTAATGCGTGTCGATCAAAACAGGTCTCCGCGGGTGTTTCATTATAATATGTATGTAAAATATTCAGCTGCCGGAAACTGGGTGCTGCTGGAAAATGATTTTCAATTGACGGGGGCAACCGAATACAACGATAATTTCCGTTTCGGAAATTTCAACGGAGATAATATCACCGATATTTTCCGATTAAGCGGATCTAACTTTTATGTGTACTGGAATGGCCGCGGCGACCGCCAGGTTCTTTGCAACCTGCAGGCGCAATACAGTAACCTGAATCATTTTATTTTTATAGACGATCATACGAGGAACCGGTATACCGATGTGGTGTATGTACAGCCCGGTACCAACGTGTGGAAATTCTATCACGAAGGGCGGCGGATTACGCCCGGTAGAAATATCACGTATAACAACAAGGCAGAAGTTGTATTTGCAAAAACCTTGGCCAATGGGTTAGTTACTCCGCTGGCATTGGGAAAAGCCTCCCGCTTTCCGACGGTATCCGAACTGGCGCTTCCCATGGTGAGCCAGGTTAAAATGGAGCCTTATGTACTGCCGGAATGGCAAAAAGGTTCGCTGAAACGGGTGCAGGCCGATGGCCGCAGTATGTGGCAGTACAATATGGACCTGGTATATTATCCCGGTATTAATCCGGTGCGTTACCGCTTGCAGAATACACCCAATATCAGTGCGGTGAAGGAAGCCCGCACCGGAAATGCACTAAACTTTTCGGCAATTAGCAGCATGCAGGAAAATGGTCCGGGTAAAAAAATAGCCAGAGTAAGCAGTGTGCCGGTTTCCGCAGCCGGCGGTAAAATGCAGGTGAAATTAAGGGAGATAGACGAACCTTTTACATTTGAACAGCCGCCGCTTACGGTGGGTATCCGGGCTAAGCTCCTGAGTGAACAGGTTGCAGGAGAAGGCAGTTGGGCCCTGTGGAAAGATTTTTTACAGCAGCAGGCAAAAGAAATATACCGGCCCCTGCTGACCGCTGCGCCAGCTAATGTGCAGAAAATAAAAGCCATAAAAGTGCAGGCTTATCCTTTATATGCTGTGCTCGAAAAAGATGAAGCAGCCCTTGCCGAACAAAGTGCGCTTACCCGGGAACTTAACAGTGTAGCCTATGGAACCAACGAAAGCAGGAAGACTGAATTATTTGGGACCAGTAAAATATTTTCAGTGGAGTGGAAGCTTGTTTTGAAGAATCTTGTTACCGGGACTACCGAAACAGTACCGCAAAGCAGGATAAGACTGAACAATGGCAAATGGAAAAACGACCTGTTGGAATACAACTTTCCCAATGATGGTAATTTATATGAGCTCACCGCAGAGGCTGAAACGGTGGATGTGCTGGGAAATCGCTCGGCAAAAAAGCAGGTGTTCCATTATTACAACCAAAAAATAATTTTTACGAATGATGTGGCGCAGATTGCCGGCTGGGCGAGGTCGGCTTCACTGAACGAAAAAGCGCAGGTAAGTCTGCAGCAAAAAACCAGAGACCTTCAAAGCAAATCGTATACGCCGATAGATCTCCTGCAATTTGTAAAGTAAAATAAATGCGGGAACGGTTCTTCAGTTAACGGAGGAGAGCTATTGTTTCTGGCTTTGTGTGGCATATAAAGCATAAATGAACAATTATGAAAAGTAAACTAGTTATAGTTTTTCTCAGTTTTCAATATTTCTGCGGCTTTGCTCAAACCAACATTTCATCCAATCTAAAGAAGCAGGTTGATTCATTGGTAAGTATAGAAATGAAAAATCAGCGTATACCGGGTCTTTCACTTGTAGTAGTACGTGATGGAAAAATTGATTATGTAAATGGTTATGGCTATTCTAATCTCGAACATAAAGTACCTGTAAAAGCCGAAACCATTTTTCAGGCGGGTTCGGTAGGCAAACAGTTCACTGCATTTGCTGTGCTGCTGCTTGTTCAGGAAGGTAAAATGAATCTTGATGATAAACTCACTACATATTTTCCGGATGCACCTTCCGGATGGGATTCAATTACCGTTCGCAATCTGCTAAATCATACCAGCGGTTTTGGTGATTATACCAATACAATTGATTATCGGGCCAATTATACGGAGGATAGTTTGTATCAGGTGTATAGAAAAAGGCCATTGCTCTTTAAAGCCGGCGAAAAACAACGATACAGTAATATGGGGTATGCTACCCTGGGATTAATTATCAGTAAAGCTGCTGGTAAATTTTATGGCGAATATTTAAAGGAACGGGTTTTTTTGCCATTGGGCATGACTACAGCCCGGATTATCACTGAAGAGGATATTGTACTAAACAGGGCAGCAGGGTATCGGTTGTTGAATGACAGCGTTAAAAATCAGGAGTGGGTGTCTCCTTCACTCAATACCACTGCAGATGGATCAATGTATGTAACAGCATTGGATATGGCTAAATGGGAAGCAGGGTTAAATGCGGGGAAATTGCTGAAGAAGGAATATTACGACCTGATGTGGGCACCTACCAAACTCAATGACGGAACAATCGAAAATTATGGATTTGGCTGGTCAATTGATTCAGTAAATGGCAACAGGATAGTAGAACACAATGGTAGCTGGCAGGGATTTGAATGTACCATCAAACGTTATCCTGAAAAGAAAATGGCAGTGGTGGTATTTGCAAATCTTAAGCGGGCAAGTACCTATAAAATTTCAACCAGAATCTTACGTATATATCAGCCGGAGTTAAGCCTTGCCAGTTTAAAAAAAGTAACGGATACAGAGCCCGGCATCTCTAAAATGGTAAACGAGTTTATCAAGAGTGTGATTGAAACAAAATTGCAAACGGATCAGTTCACGGCTGAATTGGCGGCGGAGCTCATGGATAGCACAATGCAGGCAAGAGGATCGGAATATTTCAAATCTAAAGGAGATTTCTTAAGATCAGAGTTAGTTTCCAGAAAGGAATTGGGTAATGGAACCAGGGAGTATCGTTACAGGCTGATTTTTAGTAAAGAGATATTAGGGTTAATGATTCAGTTTAACAAAGAAAACAAGATCCAAGACCTGCAAACGAGTGAATAATTTCTAAAATTTACATTGTTTACATTTTTAATTACAACCCCAATCACACCGTCTGTCGAATCTCTGGCTAGCTTTGCCGTATAAATAATAGCATATGAAATATACTCAACGAAAAATTTATGTGCTGGTCGTATCGCTGGCTGTGCTAAGCGGACTGGTATTTGCAAATCGGGGGTCTAAAAATGAAACGATGGCATCCAGCCTTCAGGAGAAGGAAAAATGGGAGAAATCCCCATATGGTATAAGGTACAAGGAATGGGAGCTTTCTCCCGCAGGTAAAAAAGTGCATGCCAGCTATGATAAAATAAAGAAGGAAATAAATACTTTTTCCGAAATGGAAGCCGTGGTTAGCTCTGTGACTTTCCAACGCGAAAACGCGAAATCATCCGGACCCAAATGGCTGATAGTCCGAATTCAGGGCGAAGAATACATGATGCAATTTGTTCCTAATGAGTTTCAGCAGTTGCAAAATCTGCAAGTGAACGACAAAATAATTGTAAAAAGTCGCAGTGCCGGGTATTCACCCAATCATCCCTATTTGATACTATCAGGCGACTATATTGCGCTAAAAAAACAGGTTCTTTTTAAACGTGACTTTAGCAAGAATAAGGGTTGCTGAGGGGAGGTATTTTACAGTACAAAAAAGCCTGCAAATAATTGATTGCAGGCTTTTTTTTATGGTAGGATTCATGCTTCCTTGTACTATTATATATGAAGTATAATTAGTATATTAGTTGTCTGTATGAATGCGCAAAAAATAACACCGTGTATCTGGGTGGAGACAACGGATGCCAAAGCAGTGGTTGATTATTACCTTTCTATTTTCAGAGAGGGTAAACTGAAAGAACATCGCCAGTACAAAAATCCACCTGAAGCAGGAGGGGGAGATTTTGAAACTGCTATTATTGAAATTAATGGGGTCGAATTCAGCATTTTAGCTGCTGGTCCTTTTTTCAAATTTAATGAGTCTGTTTCATTTGTGATAAATTGTAAAGATCAGGCTGAAGTGGATTATTATTGGGAGGCGCTGACTTCAAATGGCGGAGTAGAAAGCTCCTGTGGCTGGTGTAAAGATAAATATGGTTTATCCTGGCAGGTAGTTCCAGTTGAATACTTTGAACTGATAAACAATGAGGATGCTCAGGTTAGAGAAAATGCAATGAAGAATACATTTAAACAGAAGAAACTAATACTTTCAGAACTTAAATAAAGTGTTGTAGTTCAGAATTTTGAACAATAAATATTAATGATAAAAAAATATTCGGTTTTAATAAGTTTGGTCATTTCTGTGGTTTTGATAGTAGTTGCTGCTTTATTATATCCGGGAGGCTCCATTGTTGATAAAAATTCTATTGGGTTTGACTGGTCAAAAAATTATCTAAGCAACCTTTTTTCTCCAAAAGCCTTGAATGGTTCCGAAAATCCTGGCAGAATTTGGGCAGTAATCGGAATGGTATTTCATTCAGTAGGGTATGGGCTTTTTTTTATCAATATGTCAAAAAAAATATCTTCGAAAATATGGTCTGCTGTTTTGCGATTTATAGGGTTTTTCAACCTGTTGCTAATTTTTTTAATTGCAACACCCTTACATGACCTGGGAACATTTTCAATTATTTTAACCTTGTTAGGTTTATTTGGTATTACGGTTTTCGTCCTACTATCAAAACTTCATTTTTTTAAATTTTGCTGTATTCTCTGTTTGTTAATCTATTACTTTTTCTTTTTCTTTTATGGTTTTGGTTATACGGAGTGGTCAATTGTATTCCAGAAAATATATATTATTAGTTCGATGCTTTTGGTTTTGGGGCTAGAATATTTTACAAGCTATAAAGATTTTTCTAAGATTAAATGGGGAGCGAGGAAGTCAAAAAAATTATATGGATTCCTCATTTTTTTAGCGTTCACAGTTAATGTTCAAGGGCAGGTAAATCAAATTGCATATGATGAGATCAAGGATACTATTGTAGCGAGGTTTAATCGAAATGACTATCGGGCAATTTATAAATTGTTTGATACCTCTTTCAGTAATAAGGTAGCCGAAGTGCAATTGGTTAATTTCTTAAAGGGTAATCAAAACTCAGGGAAAATTGTTAGATCGTCTTACCATTCTGAAAAAAATGGAAAGTATGCTTACTTATTAGAATTTCAGTTGAGAGATATGATCATGCATCTGCAATTGACGGACGATAAAAAAATTAGCAGTTTTGGATTAATGAATTCTCCGTCTAAGCTTCTTGTAAATCCTCCCTTTGTAAAATCAAACAATCCTAAGCACTCATCCCTTGATAAGTCGATTGATTCCGCTGCCATGGAGTACTTTAGGTACTCTAATGCCAATAGCCTAACCATTGGAATAATTAAAGATGGGAAAAAATATATTTATACGTATGGGGAAACTATAAAAGGCAATGGAGAACTTCCTACAGCGCAAACACTATATGAAATAGGGTCAATAACCAAAACATTTACAACAACCGTTCTTGCGCAGGCAGTAATAGATAAGAAAGTTCATCTTTCTGATGATATTAGAAACTATTTGCCAGGTAGTTACCCTAATTTAATTTATAATGGTAGGCCAATAACTTTATTGGATTTGGCTAATCATACTTCCCGATTACCAACCTTGCCAGTTGATATTGGTGATAAAATGAATTACGATGCTTTGAACCCTGAATCACATTATGATTCTACTATGTTTTATGATGCGCTAAAAAAAGTATCCATCGATACCATACCCGGTTACAAATTCCAATATTCAAATTGGGGAATATCGCTGCTGGGGCATATCCTGGAAAAAGTTTACAGGCAGCCGATCAGCAGCCTGATTAGTCAAATTATTACATTTCCATTAGGAATGAACAATACATTTTATCTTACCAATGATGTTGGACGGAATGTTGCAATACCACACAGCGAAAATGGCAAGCGTGTCCCCCTGGCAGATGAACGTTATTTCTCTCCGGCCGGAGGTTTGTGCTCAAGTATTAATGACATGCTACTTTATCTGGATGCTCAATTAAAGGAAGATAGAGCTTCTATTAAATTAACCCATGGATATACGGCAAATAATATGGGACTTGGGTGGGGAATTAGAAAAAATGGTTTTGTCACAGAACTGCAGCATAATGGAGCCACTCAGGGGTCTACTGCGCATATTTCAGCGTTTTTAGAGCTGAAAAGTGGCTGTGTTGTCTTAGTAAACAACAAATTAAATATGGGGCAGTTGGTTAATCAGGTTCAGCGCATTGTTAAGAATATTTATTAGTAATTGTAATAAATCCGAACATTTATGTACTAATAACGTACAGGATGTTCATTTATAGATTTTATTAACTTGTTGATAATCAATTTAGATGATAAATCGGTATAGCTATTGCGGCAGTTAGTACCATAATCCTGCGCTAAAACTTCAGCTATGCTTAAAAATTATATCAAAACAGCCTGGAGGCATTTATGGAAGAACGGAGTTTATTCCTTTATCAATATTACCGGTCTGGCTACAGGTATTGCTGTAGCAATGCTGGTTGGCTTATGGATCTGGGATGAACTTTCTTTTAATTCGAATCACCAGCATCATAACCGGTTGGCCCAGGTATTTCTCAATCAAACCGCCAATGGAGAAACCTCTACCGATGAAACCATTGCCATGCCATTAGGGGAGGCCTTGCGCACCCTGCATGGGGCAGATTTTAAGCGGGTATCTCTTTCTTCGTGGGACAACGAACATACACTAACGGTGGGTGATAGTAAATTGCCAGTGTCGGGAAGATGGGTGGAGCCTGATTTTCCTGAAATGTTTACGCTGGATATGGCTATGGGTAAAAGGGGGGTACTCAGGGATCCATCTACGGTGCTTATAGCGGAATCCATGGCAATGGCCCTTTTTGGTGAGGAAAATCCAATAAATAAGACAGTAAAACTGGACAATAAACTGGAGATGAAAATAGGGGGAGTATATAAGGATTTACCCCGCAATTCCAGTTTTTATGAAACAAAGATTTTGTTACCGTGGGGGAACACCGAAAACTGGATGAATAAACAGGCAAGCTGGTCTAACCACTGCGGCGTATTGTATGTGCAGTTGAATGAAAATGCCGATTGGGCTTCCTTAAATGCAAAAGTAAAAAATATCCCTACCCCACATATTAAGAAAGTTAAAGAAGAAATACTACTTCATCCTATAACAAAACTAAATCTGTATACCGAATTTGAAAATGGCAAAGCTGCAGGCGGAAGGATTCAGTTTGTCTGGCTATTTGGGATTATTGGGGTATTTGTATTGGTGCTGGCCTGTATCAATTTTATAAATCTTTCTACGGCAAGAAGTGAGAAAAGGGCGAAAGAAGTAGGTATTAGAAAAGCTGTAGGTTCCCTGCGTGGCCAGTTAATCAGCCAATTCTTATTTGAATCAGTTTTATGCTCGCTGATTGCTTTTGTACTGGCACTGGTGTTGGTGCAATTATCGCTTCCGTTTTTCAATAGTCTGGCCGATAAACAAATGAATCTTGTTTCAAGTGGTCCATTGTTTTTGCTTCTGGCGCTGGGGTTTACCTTTCTGACAGGTATTGTTTCGGGTAGTTATCCGGCTTTTTATTTATCGAGGTTTGAGCCAAGTAAAGTGTTGAAGGGTATTTTTAAGTCGGGGCGATTTGCTTCACTGCCACGAAAAGTACTGGTGGTAGTACAGTTTACCGTTTCTGTAAGTTTAATTATAGGAACCATTATAATTTTTCGGCAAATTGAGTATGCAAAGGACCGGCCAACTGGATTTTCACGAAATGGGTTGATATCAACACCTCTTACAGAGGGATTGTATGGAAAATATGCAATTCTGCGCAATGAGTTATTGCAAACAGGTGTGGTGGAGAATATGGCTGAATCATCTCAGCCCACTACACATTTCAGCAATAATAACAGTTTGGACTGGAGGGGGAAGGATCCCAACCTGGATATCAACTTCAGAGATGTAAATGTTACACCGGATTTTGGTAATACAGTTGGGTGGTCAATTAAACAAGGCCGCGATTTTGCAAAAGAATGGGGCAATGATTCGGGTTCGGTTATATTAAATGAAAGTGCAGTTTCGGCAACCGGTTTTAAAGATCCTATTGGTGAAATAATAAGCTATGGAGGAAAGGAATATACGGTGATAGGTATTGCAAAAGATATGCTGACACAGTCGCCTTATGAACCCATGCATCCTTCGGTATTTTTTTGTAAGGGTTGGATGGGGGTGATAACCATTCGGTTGAAGGCTGGTATAAGTGAAGCTGATGCATTGGGCAAAATAGGAGGGGTGTTCAAAAAATATACACCGGATACACCATTCCAATATAAATTTGTGGAAGAGGAATATGCAAAGAAATATTCCAATGAAGTGCGGATAGGTAGTTTGGCCAGCTTTTTTGCCGTGCTTGCAATTTTCATTTCATGTTTGGGTTTGTTTGGGTTGGCATCTTTTATTGCAGAACAGCGAACAAAAGAAATTGCTCTAAGAAAAGTTTTGGGAGCTACAGTGTTCAACCTTTGGAAAATGCAGTCGAAAGAATTGGTGGGTCTGGTGCTTATTTCCTGTCTGATAGCCATACCCATTGCCTGGTATTATCTGAATACCTGGTTGCAGCAGTACAGCTATCGGACGGAACTATCGGTATGGATTTTTATGGCACCCATTGCAGGGGCATTGGTCATAACTATTCTGACAGTGAGTGTTCAGGCAGTAAAGGCAGCGATGGCAAATCCTGTAAAGGGGTTAAGAACAGAATAACTATGTTTAATAAATTATTCATTACCCTGGTTTTGTTTTCAATAATGGAGTGTGAGGCACAAGTTATTGAAAAGAAAAAAACGATTTTATTTATTGGAGCGCATCCGGATGATGAAACAGCCATTAGTGAAGTACTCACTAAATATGCCAGACTTGGAAACAGGGTTTATGTATTAATAGCAACGAATGGAAAGGATGGGACAAGAGTAACAAAAATTCCAGCCGGCGATTCTTTGGGCAGATTAAGAATGGCGGAATCGATTTGTAGTTGTAAGGCTCTGGGGATTGAGCCTCCTATCTTTTTAGGTATTGAAAGACTGGATACAAAAATCGGAACCGGGAATTATTTTAAGGAGCATCAGCGTTTTATGGATTCATTAAAGGTGATACTTCCGTTAGTTAAGCCTGATATACTGATTACCGCCGGTCCTGATGGTGACACCCATCATTCAGAGCACATTGTAGTGGGGGCAGCTGTTACGGAGTTGCTGCTGGCGGAAGGTTGGGTGGAAAAATATGCCTTATATCATTTTTCCTGGAAAAAGGGGATGGAGTCTGTAGACCCGGGAAGTTATATGGATGAAAAATACGTGAATCTGAAAGTCAGCTATACGGATGAAGATGAAAGAAGGGCTATAGAAGCCTTAAATTGTTATATTACGCAGTATACACCGGATGAACTTAAGCAGGAAGCAGGCAGGAAACGTGATGACAAAACCAATACGATTAACTTCAGAAAATTTGTAGTTATGAAAGGATTGCTAAAAGAATTCTAATATGAAAGTAACAATACTACTTGCAGTCGTAGTTTTATTTACTGGTTTTTCTCCGGCAAATACAGTTGAAAATCTGCCGATTCAACCAGGTGAATTATTTGCCGCATATTCAAAGGAATATTATGCGCTGAATCCATTGGCTGCCACCCAGGCGGGGATCAATGATTACAATAATCAGCTTGAAATAACCATCAGTGAATCCTATATAAAAAAAGCCAGGGCCCTTAATCAGAAATACCTGGATCAATTAGCTGCCATCAACAAATCAGGTTTATCTGCATCAGAACGGCTGAGTGTGGATGTGCTGACCTACAAACTCAATACGGAAAATGAACATTTCGCTCATTCTTTGTGGTATTACAGGCCTGTAGATCAGTTTGTTTTTAGTTTCCCTACCCGTTTTGCCACATTGGGTTCTGGTGCCGGATTTATTCCCTTTAACACAGAATCCGATTATAGAAATTTCATTAGTCGGATGAAGATTTTTCCAGCCTGGGTTGATCAGGCTATTGCCAATATGAAAAAAGGGATTGAGCTAAAGAATACGAATCCAAGAGCTGCCATGGTAAAAGTACCGGCTCAACTAAAACCATTCTTTGAAGGTTCTATGCAGGAAAATGTATTTTATAAGCCTTTAGGGAAATTACCAGCGGGGTTGGACAGCCTGGCCATACTTCGCTTAAAGAAGGATTATACAGCTGCTATTGAAAATAGTATTAAACCTGCATATAAAAAATTGCATGATTTTATAGTTGCTGAATACATTCCAAAAACGAGAACAACATCAGGTTTATTAGATAATGCAAATGGTAAAAAAGAATATGAGCTCTGGTTAAAGTATTTTACAACAACGGATATGTCTCCTGAGCAAATATTTAATTTAGGGCTTAGTGAGGTAACACGAATCCGAAAGGAAATGGATTCTGTAAAAGCACTGGTCAATTTTAGAGGAGACCTTCCGGCTTTTTTTGAATTTGTAAAAACCGACCCCCGTTTTTTTCCATTTAAAACGGAGGAAGAAGTGCTGGACAGATTCAGGAGTTTTCTTGATAAAATGTCGCCAAAATTAAAATTGCTGTTTAATTTAACACCGAAAGCCAGCTTTGAAGTAAGGGCTACGGAAAAATTCAGAGCGGCCGGTGCCAATGCTCAATACATGCAGCCTTCAAGGGATGGAAAACGACCGGGTATATTCTATGAGGTGATTCATGATCCGAAAAAGTATAATTATTTTGCCATGGAGGATTTATTTATCCATGAAGCAATTCCGGGTCATCACTATCAGGTGGCAATACAACTGGAAGCCGATATTCCGGAATTCAGAAAAGTGTATAGGACAAGTGTATTTGGAGAGGGATGGGCCCTATATGCTGAAAGTTTGGGTACTGAATTAGGCATGTATACAGATCCTTATCAATACCTGGGCAGATTAAATGGCGAAATAGAAAGGGCCGTTCGTTTAGTGGTAGATGCGGGGATCCATTATAAGGGTTGGAGTCGTGAAAAAGCCATAGCATATGTGCTGGAGAATCAGCCTGTAACAGCTTTGGAAGCAGAACAAAGAATTGAACGGTATATGGTTATACCCGGACAGGCAGTAAGTTATAAAGTGGGAGAATTAAAGATTATTGAGCTAAGAGAAAGGGCAAAGAAAAGACTGGGTGACAGGTTTGACATTAAGGCATTCCATGATGAAGTTTTAAAAGACGGTAGTTTACCCCTTGTTATTTTGGAAGAAAAAATTAATGCCTGGAACAATTGAAAAATTATTGCCGGATACTTTTGGTGCAAAGTCATGTTCGGATGGAAGCGCATTAACTTTATCGCGAATTGTGAGGCAAGAACTGTTGCAGAATCCGGCTAATAGCATTGGTTCGGTGACGCTTGATTGCGTGTATACTGTTCGGGTTATTTTATCAGTATAATGTATCAAATCAGAACAAACGCTGTATCAAAATCGGACATTTACTTTATTGGTTGAGTTGCTTACTAACTAGAAATCAATTAACTGTAATCCGGCACATTTTTCTCTGACAACTATCTATGCTTAGTATCTACCTGAAATTGGCTGCCCGTTCAATTTCCAGAAACAAACTCTTTTCACTGGTTAATATAATTGGTCTGGCTGTGGGGTTGGCCACCTGTATGCTGATGGTCATGTATATTTTTGATGAGCAGCGGGTTGATCAACACCATACTGAAGGCGATCGTTTATTTCGGGTGGCATCGGAAACAAATAAAGGAGGTAACTGGGCAGCGGGACCGGCACCTTTGGCTGAAGGGTTAAAAAAAGATTTTCCTGAAGTGCAAGCATCTGCCCGTCTGCTGACGTTTCCTGATATCGCCACCATGATGCTGAGTTATGGAGAGGGGATAAATCAGACAAAGCTATTTGAAAACAATGGGTATTATGTGGATGCATCATTTTTTGAACTGTTCACTTATGCGTTTATTGAAGGCCATGCATTGACCGCACTGGAAAAACCCAATACGATGGTTTTGTCCAGGGAGCTGGCCAGCCGACTATTTGGTAAAGAAAAAGCATTGGGTAAGGTGGTTCGGATTTCCACTCCATTTGGGCCGTTTGAATATACTGTTACCGGCGTTTTTGACAGCCGGAATTACCCATCCCATATACCTGCCACGTTTTTGTTGTCGATGAAAAACACTGATATGTGGAATTGGGTGCAACAACAGAATAGCTGGGTAACAAATAATATTTTCTTTACTTATATCAAATTGAAGCAGGGGGCTGATCCTGAAAAGTTACAAAAGAAGCTGACTCCATTTTTTGAACAATATGCAGGGGAGGGAATGAAAGCTGCCGGTTTTTCCAAATCCCTGTTTTTGCAGCCGGTAGAAAAAATATACCTGCATTCGCAACTGGGAAATGAAATTGGTGCAAATGGGAATTTCCGGTTTTTGTATGTATTGGGTTCAATTGCAGCATTCATACTGATAATTGCCTGTATTAATTTTATGAACCTGAGTACGGCAAGGTCAGAAAAAAGGGCTCGGGAAGTTGGTGTTCGTAAAGTAATTGGTGCACGCCGGTCCTGGTTAATAATTCAATTTTTGGGTGAATCCGTTTTAATGAGTGTACTTGCCTTATTGTTGGGAGTTTTTATGGTTTATTTCCTGCTTCCGGTATTTAATGATATAACCGGAAAGCAGCTTGGTTTATGGGAGCATCCGGAATTAGTTGGTTTTATTGTTTTGCTTACAATAGTAACCGGCCTCTTATCTGGATTATACCCCGCTTTTTATTTGTCTTCATTCAATTCTATTGCTGTATTAAAAGGTAAAATCAGGAATAACTTTTCAGCCTTACTGCTACGAAAAGGGCTGGTTGTTTTTCAATTTGTTATTTCCGTGTGCCTGATTGTTGGGGCATTGGTAACCTGGAAACAAATGGATTTGCTGAAGAGCCAGTCGCTTGGTTTTGCCAAAGAGCAGCAGCTTGTCTTTCCAATGCAACAATCCTATAAAAGTGATAAGCAATATGTGGATCTGCTGGCAAATGAATTGGAGCAGCTAAAGGAAGTGGCATCTGTAACAAGCGGATCAACTTATCCGGGTATCCCTAACCTTAATAGTATGTTGTTTTATTCAGAGGGTCAATCTTCAGCAGAAAAAATTGATGTCAGTCTGGCTGCAATTGAGCAGGGTTATTTCGAGACCCTTGGAATGACAGTTTTAGGTGGTCGTAGTTTTACAGAAAACCGATTGGCTGATTCTGCTTCCATTGTTTTAAATGAAGCGGCTGTAAGAGCATTTGGATATGATGTACATACGGCAGTTGGTAAAAAAATTCAATACGAATTCGGAGGCAGCTTTCAGCAGTTGGAAATTATTGGCATTGTGAAGGATTTTAATTTTGAAAGTTTGCACCACGCTATTCGGCCACTTGGATTAACCCGCTCCATTTTCGGAAATCCTTATTCCTTTGCAATTGCCCGGGTTCAGACAAAAGAAATTGCGGCCCTGCTTAGTTCTGTAGAATCCATCTGGAAGCGTTTGTTTCCGGATGCCCCCTTTACCTATTCTTTTCTTGATCAGGATTTTCAACGGAATTATGAAAAGGAACAGCGTACCGCACATATTGTCGTCTATTTTACCGTGATTGCCATACTAATTGCCTGTTTGGGCTTATTCGGACTGGCTGCATTCTCTGCAGAACAGCGAACAAAGGAGATTGGTATACGTAAGGTAATAGGGGCATCTGCCTTTCAGGTAACCCGGTTGCTAACGCGTGAATTTTTGGAATTGGTGGTAGTGGCATTGGTTCTTGCACTTCCTCTGGCTGCTTTTTTAATGAATCGTTGGTTGCAGGCATTCGCTTACCGGACTGAGCTTTCCTGGTGGATGTTTGTTTTAACTGGATTACTGGCATTGGGAATTGCCCTGGTGACTATTAGTTTCCAGGCATTGAAAGCTGCGTGGAGTAATCCGGTAGATAGCTTACGGGCAGAATAATTTTCAATAATCAGGGTATTAATCAGCCATATGAAAAAAATATATGTTGTTATTTTATTGCTTTTTACTGCCAGCTTCGTGTTTGCGCAAAACAGGTTATCCCGTTATATAGATAGTATAACTGCAGCAATCAAATTCAATGGCACCATTCTAATAGAAAAGAAGAATAAAATTATATTCAGTAAAAGTATGGGCTTTGCAAATCTGGAATGGAGGGTGCCTGGTACCGTTGAAACAAAATACAAGGTTGCATCCATTACAAAGTTCTTTACCTCTGTTTTAATTATGCAGCTGGTGGAAGAAGGGAAAATAGCGCTTGATAATCCCATCCCTGCATATATCCCGAATTATAAAGGAGAAAGGTCAATTACCATTCGTCAACTGCTTAATCATACATCGGGTATGAAAAATATTGATACGATCAGCTCTGTGGAGAGTGCTGTCCGAAATGGTGTTCCTTTGTACCAGAAACCCAGATCGCCAAAGGAGCTGCTGGAAGATTTCTGCAGTGAACCGGTAGAGGCAGTACCAGGTTCTGCGTTTAATTATAATAATGCAGATTATATTGTTTTGGGTGCTATTATTGAAGCCGTTACGGGAAGGCCATATGGAGCGATTCTTCAGGAAAGAATTCTGACACCCTTACAAATGCGAAATAGTGGGTTATTATCTCAACATATTTTGATTGATCAGCTGGCATCCAGTTATTTTATACGGGATGATTTGAAAAAAATGGTGCCGGACTTGCCTGCTTACTGGGAGAATTGGTATGCGGCAGGGGCCATGTATTCTACCAGTGCCGATTTGTTAAAGTTTTCAAAAGCTGTTTTTGGCGGGAAATTACTGAAACAGGCGTCTCTTGATTCCATGTTTGTATCCGGAAAAGGAGAATATGGGTTCGGCGTTTGGGTTTATAATGCGTATGAAATGGATAAAAAGTACTATACAATTGTAAAGCGGCCCGGACAAATTATGGGAGCACAGTCGATGCTTTTTCATGTACTTGAAACCGGGCTTACTATTATTATTTTAAGTAATACCGGATTTATTGATATTGATTCGATGGCGGCAGAACTGGCTTTGCAGGCAAGCCGGATTAATTAATCGCAATTTCAAGCTGAAAATTTACACCTGTAAACGGAATAGTTGACAAAAATGAGTTTATCTTTTTTGGATGAAACCTGGTTGTCTGCTTTTTATATTTATTACACTATTTCTAACTTCCTGTGATGTAAAGGAAAATAATAAAGAATTAAATACTGTTGATCAGTTACCTGTCTTAAAGTTGGGGAATACTTATCTGTCGGCTGATAATTATGCCGGCGACCGGTTCCGAAATGGTGATTCCATTCCGGAAGCAAAATCTGCGGAAGATTGGTTGAAAGCAGGAATAAACGAAACTCCGGCCTGGTCTTATTTTAATAATGACTCAGTTACCGGAAAAAAGTATGGGAAAATTTACAACTGGTATGCTATTAATGATCCGAGAGGGTTTAGTCCGCCTGGCTGGCATGTTCCAACCCATGATGAATGGATCCAATTGGAGAACGATATTACTACCGATTCCGGCTTCAACAAATTATTGGGTGGGTACAGAAGTAAGGAAGGAATCTTTACAGGAATTAATGAATTTTCCTATCTGTTCAGTTCATCTGAACGCGATTCATCCCAAAATGATATTTGGGGGCGGGGTCTTCATCGGGATACTGAATCCATGATGAGGTGTGGTATGTATAAAGGGCATGGTCTTTATGTACGTTTGATTAAGAATTGATAATCAGCAAGATAGGATTTGATGAAGTTTTAAAAGCTACAATTTTCTTATTTATTTCTACAAATCTGACATTGCTGGCAGGGTGGGTTGGCTAGTTTGCAGGGGTTGAAACACGATTGCGCAAACTTAGTTTAACCATCAAAACTGCCATATGATCGACAAGTCAATTGCGATTGCACGGTGCACCATGAACCGTGTATTCTTTATCGCCTTACTGCTATTTTCTGTTTTTACGAGTTATGCACAAACCCGAACCATTACCGGAAAAGTGACCGGTGCTGAATCAGGGGAACCTCTTCCCGGGATAACGGTTACACTTAAAAATTCCGGTACGGCAACTGCCACCGATGCCAATGGCTCCTTCACTATTCAAGTTCCAGCCACAGGAGGAATTCTGGTATTTTCAGCGGTTGATTTTCAGCCAAAGGAATTCAGTATTGGGCAAAATAACAGCCTTTCTGTAAGTCTCGATAAACTCGTATCCGGCCTTGGAGAAGTGGTGGTGATCGGTTATGGAACCGTAAAAAAATCAGATGTTACCGGTTCGGTAGTATCGCTCAAAGCGAAAGACCTTACTCCGGGTGCCAACGTGAATGTGGAACAAACACTGATGGGCCGGGCGTCCGGTGTGCAGGTTTACCAGAAAAGCGGTGAACCGGGCAGTGCCATGAGCGTAAAAATCAGAGGTGCCAGTTCCATCACTGCGGGCAATGATCCGCTCTATGTAATCGACGGAATGCCGGTAAACAATCTGTCACCCGTAGGTGGCGGCGGGGCCGGATTTGTAGCCGTGCCTAATGCAAGAAATCCACTTAACAGTCTGAATCCGGCTGATATTGAATCCATAGAAATTCTTAAGGATGCATCCGCTACCGCTATTTACGGATCCCGTGGTTCCAATGGGGTGGTGATGATTACAACCAAAAAAGGAAGTAGCGGGAAGCTCAAAGTGGGCTATAACGGTTATATGGGTACGCAGAAAGCATCCAATTCGCTGCGTATGCTAACTGGTACCGAATACCGGGATGTGCTCAATTCCATAATTGATGACGGTGGAGGGGTACCGGCAGAGCGGGTAACCAATGATCCGGTAAATGTGGACTGGCAAAAGCAACTGTATCAGTCTGCAATGGTTCAAAGTCATGATCTTTCTTTCTCCGGTGGAAAGGACAATACCCGTTTTTATGCTTCCATCGGACATTTTAATCAGGAGGGTGTTGTTAAAAATTCTTCTGTAAAAAGATATACTGCACGTCTCAATCTGGAGAATATTGTAGCAAAAAAATATGGGTTCGGTGTTAATATAAATACCTCCTATATACGGGATAATTATAATTCGGTGGGATTGGGTGTAAACGAAAATGCAAGTGCCCTTTATGCGGCTACCTATTATGATCCATCCTATCCGATATACAATCCGGATGGAAGCTTTAACAGGTCTCCATTTATGACCACCATGGAACATCCGCTGATCCTGATCAATGGTCAGTATGCCAATAGTGACGGGTTCCGCACCTTCGGTACCATCTTTGGTGAATACTATTTACATCCCAATCTTTCAGTTAAGGTAAAAGGTGCGGGGGATGTCAATATCACACAACGGAATAACTGGCTTGATCCCAGTACCATTCTTGGACTGCCTACAGGAGGCATTGCTTCCATCAACACGGGAAATGTGAATTATTATATGGGGGAAGCCACGCTGAATTACAACAAAGAGTTTGGTGAAGACCACGCTGTCAGTGCCGTTGTGGGTAGTACCTATGAACATTTTGCTTCCAATTCCTTTGGTGGTAACGGCAGAGGCTATGCACTGCCGGATCTTACCTACGATGCCATTGGTACAGGTAACAGCACCTTAAACCAGATTGGCAGTGGACGGGCGTCCACAAAAATTGTATCCTATCTGGGGAGGGTCAACTACACCTTAAAAGATAAATACCTGTTTACGTTAAGTTTCCGGGCGGATGGATCTTCGCGCTTCGGTCCGAATAACCGGTTCGGTTATTTCCCCTCCGGAGCTATTGCCTGGAAGCTGCATGAAGAAGACTTCATGAGCGGAGCAGATTTTATTGATGAACTGAAATTTCGTGTAAGCTATGGGGTTATAGGAAACCAGTCGATTGCCAACTACTTGTATATTACAACATTTTCAGGAGGTGCCGATGCGGTGTTTGGAGGAAACCGGTACACTTCTCTTGCGCCTTCCCGAATTGCCAATCCCGATTTGAAATGGGAGGCTGCCAAGCAGGCTGATATCGGGCTGGATTTTTCCTTATTCAACCGCCGGCTTTCCGGTTCGATCGAATATTATGATCGTCGTACTTCAGATCTTTTATTGAATCTTCCACAGCCACTTAGCACAGGTTTTGGTGTGAAGACCCAGAATATCGGGAATATGAAGAATACCGGAATAGACCTGGGATTGAACGGTGAGATTTTCAGGAATGCAAATGGCTTCAACTGGAATATGGGTCTGGTATTTTCAACCCTAAAAAATGAAGTACTATCACTTGGCCCGTTGGATCAGATTTTCACCGGAGGTGCCGGATTTATTTCCAATGCCAGTATTATTCGTCCGGGTGAATCACTTGGTTCCTACTATGGATATCAGGTATTGGGCGTTTGGCAAACGGGAGATGATTTCTCTACCGCCCCTGCCGGTGTAAAAGCAGGAGATCTGAAATTTCTTGACCTTGATAAAAACAACCAGATCAATGCAGATGACCGGGTAATTCTTGGCAAAGCAATTCCTGATTTTACCTATGGAATCACCAATAATTTTGAATATAAAGGCTTGTCTCTTTCTGTGTTTTTTGAAGGAGCAAAAGGTGCCAGTGTGTTGAACAGTACGGCAGTTGACAGCTATTTTCCGGTAAGTTTTCGCCGTAATAAACTGGCTGAATTGTATCTGAACCGCTGGACGCCGGATAATCCAACCAATGAATATCCTTCGTTTGTAAATCCAACTTCACAGGGACAACAAACCATTAATTCAAAAACGGTGGAAAGAGCCTCTTATCTGCGACTTCAATCTATTCGGTTAGCTTATAACCTTAAGCTGAATAGTAAAGCAATAAAATCCTTGCAATTGTATGCAACAGGTCAAAACCTGTTCACCATTTCCAATTATTCCGGAATTGATCCGGCTGTGAATGCCATTGGGGATGATATCCTCAAGATAGATTACAATTCCTATCCTATGACACGCACGTTCCTGTTTGGTATTAATGCTCAATTCTAAACTATTGCTTTATGAAAAAATCTATTATTTTATCCCTTGCTATAGGTTCGCTTTTTTGTACAACTTCCTGTGATAAAACACTGGATGTAACTCCTCCGGGAGAGTTTGCTCCAGGGAATGTTCTCACTACTGAAAAAGGTATTCGGTCTGTGTTGTTTTCTTCTTATGCAGGCATGCAAAATCCTACACCCTCCCGGTACCTGATTAATAATTCAGAAGTTACATCCGATGTTGGATTTAACTCAGGTGGTGCTGAGAACCTGACCTTATCACAGCTGATTAATTTTACCTGGGATGCATCGTTGGGTACTTTTCAGATTGATGTTTGGGCACCCTGTTATCGTGCCATTCGTGATGCAAATATTGTTTTGGAAAGTATTGAAGGAGTGAATACCAGTGATGAGAATAAGCGGATTTATGCAGCTGAAGCAAAATTTGTAAGAGCATGGGCCTATGAAATGTTATACAAATGGTTTGGTCCGGTTCCACTTCGTACTGCCTCCGGATCTGCGCCTGCACTAGCGAAAGCATCTGAGGAGGAAATGAAATCATTTATTGAGTCAGAATTGATTGCAGCTATTGCAGACTTACCTGAACCGGGACAGGAAGAAGCGTTTGCACGTGCGAATAAAGGAGCTGCCTGGAGCCTGCTGGCAAAACATTACCTGAATACAAGGCAATGGCAAAAAGCGGCAGATGCGAGTCTGTCAGTAATGAATTTTAATTATTATCAGTTATTTCCTCAGTACCAGAATATGTTTCGGGTAGAAAATGAGGGTAATAAAGAGATGATACTGGTTCAACCCTGTCGGAATGAAGTGAATTTTGGTAACTGGTATTCTGCAGGATCTCTGCCTCCCGGATTCAGAACCAGCGCTCAGGTTCCTGAATTTGTGTGGACCCCTTCCATGGCCAATTTCGCAACGCAATATCGCATGCGCAGCTGGGTGGTATTGTCTATGGATACAACCAGAGATGAAAGAGCCATCTTACTATTGCGTCATTATGTAAATAATGCCGGTGCAAGTATAAATCTGCTGGCTACTCCTGATAATGTACGCAGTATTAAATACTGGGATAATGCTACTGTTGGGAATCATAGTGGAAATGATGTGCCGGTAATCCGATATGCGGATATTTTGTTGAGTAGGGCTGAAGCACTCAATGAAGTAAGCGGACCTTCTCAGGATGCTTTGGATCTTATAAATCTGGTGCGTGAACGTGCCAATATTGATCCACTTACACTTGCCGATGCTGTTGATAAAGAAACGCTTCGCGAGCTGATTTTGCAGGAAAGAGCCTGGGAGTTTTACAGTGAAGGACTGCGTCGGGAAGATCTTATCCGGCAGGATAAATTTATTTCTTCGGCCATTGCACGCGGGGTTACGGTAGCAGCAGAGAAACACAAACGTTTCCCGATTCCACAGGCAGAAATCGATGCGAATCCTGACTGTATTCAAAATGAAGGATACTAATGAATATCTACACCATGCGAAGAGTACAATTTGTATATACATTTCTGTTAGTAGTGATCATTGGTGCCGCCTGTTCCGGACCGGCTGCAGAAACGGTGACAGAATATACGTTTAGTGATCCGGCTGCACCGGTTGGCGATTCCCTGCTCACGCAACCAACCAGTATAAAGCCCATTGCGGATATCTGGATGCGGGATACCTATGTGATGACGGGTCCGGATGGTTATTACTATATGACCGGAACAACTGCCACACCGGGAAGGGAATTTCCCGGGGGCAGGGTTCATTGCTGGGATTACAATGACGGGTTATACCTCTGGCGTTCTGCTGATTTGAAAAATTGGGAGTCAATGGGACTGATCTGGAGTTTTGAAAAGGATGCTGCAGACTGGCAGAAAAAAGGGGTGCCTTTGAAGCCGGGAGCAGTATCTCCCAATAATGATCCGCTTGATTCCTTTTACCGGGCTGTGTGGGCGCCGGAACTGCACTATGTAAAAAGCAGGAAAAAATGGTTATTAATCGCCTGTCTGAACGGAGGAGCGGGATCCTTTGTTCTTGAAAGCAGTTCCGGCCTCCCTCAGGGGCCATATAAAAATATTCCCGGTAATGCAGACAAAGCAATTTTCAATAACATTGATCTTAGTTTGTTTGAAGATGATAATGGAAAAGTTTACCTGGTAGGACACAATCATTTTATCACAGAAATGAATGATTCCTGTACAGATATCAAAGCACCGTTTCAACGATTGAAAGAAACGCCTTATGAACCTGATCCCTATATTGAAGGGGTGTTTATTACCCGGCATAATAATAAATACCAGTTGTTACAAACAGTTTGGTCCGTTAAGCAAAAGGATGGAAGTTTTTCCTACCTGCGGGATGATAAAAAAGACCTGAAATCATTATACAGTTATGATGTGGTTGTGGCAGAAGCGGACAGTATTTATGGTCCGTATGGTCCACGTTATCCGGCCATACTGCAAGGCGGACATAATAATATCTTTAAAGACCGGGATAATAACTGGTGGTCAACTACTTTTTTCAATCCGAGAGGTATTATGGGAACAAAATATCCCTATACCTGCAAGCCATCACTGGTACCGGTTAAATGGGAGAATAACCGGTTGAAGCCGGATCATGATCGTGCCGCTGCATTTTATCAATAATTATCAGACATGAAAAAAATACTACTTGCTTCCTTTTTTGCATTCATTGGATGGCAGGCCGGAGCACAGGAGATTGGTGCCAATTTCAACCATGATCCGGAAATTATCGATTTCGATTATCTGAAAAAAACGCCTGTTGAATGGGTTCGAACCACTCCCTATATTTTTGAATATATACAGGGTGAAAAAAATCCTCAAACGGAAATCGGTTTGCAAAAATTGATTGATGCATCCAAAATGGGATATAAAATTGCTTTTGGATTCCGATGGGATTTTCGAAAATTCAAACTTCCCATTCCTTCACCGGGGTCGGCAGAAGAGAAAAAATATTTCGCAACAGCACTAGCCATCATTGAACGGGTTGGTCCTTATGTACAGATTTTCAAATTGGGGAATGAGCCCAATCTGGAAACAATGGAAAAGGATTTGCAAAGGAATGCTGAAGGAGTGGTGCCGCTGGTTCGCTTTACCGAACGATTGCTGACGGAGGTAGTGGAGCCATATTATAAAAAGCACCCGGAAATAAAACGTCCGGATATCTATGTGGGATCGCTTCCGCGCCTGTTTATGAAAGTGGAGCAAAACAAGCCGGGTGTACGCGGATTGATTGAACTGGCACAAAACAATCAATCGATTAAAGGACTGGCCGTTCATCTGCATATAAGCGACTCACTTGAAATGGAGGAAGCTTTTCGCTATACCAGATCGATTATGCCGGATAAGCCCATAATTATTCCGGAATATTCACTTTTTCGATTGTATAATAAACATGTATCGGATGAATTGGGAGATAGTGAAAAGGGTAAATCTTTTGCTAACAAATATGGATATGCGCTAACGATGAAATCCTATGAATGGTTCACTAAAGCCAATTCTGAGCGCGTTTCTTCCACCGAATGGAATGATTTTTTTGCATCCAGAACCTGGTTTCCGCAGCAGTTTATGCAGACCTATTATCGATACTTTCAAAAATACGGAGTGGTATTGGCTACTTATGGCTACCTGAGTCAGTCTGCTCCGGCAAAAATGGGTCCTGATTCGCCTACCTGGTTTATCAACCCGATATTTCCTATGAAAAGTCTGCAGCCGATGCCGGATGGATCTTATTCGCCCAATCCGCTTTGGTACCAGGACTTTGTTGAAATTGTGAATAAAGGAAAACAGCATGTTAAATAGGTTTTTCCCCATATTGTTGCTGGTTGCCTGTGGTGGTATAAGTTGTTCTCAGAAAGAACGGTCAAAACATCCCAATATTATCATCCTGTATGCAGATGATCTTGGGTATGGTGACCTTGGTTCTTATGGATCTTCTGATGTGTCAACACCAGCACTTGATCAGCTGGCAAAAAATGGGCTTCGTTTTACGGATGCCCATTGTACGGCTGCAACCTGCACGCCATCCAGAATTTCTTTGTTAACCGGTCAGTATGCATTTCGGTCAGAAGCTGCCATCCTGCCTGGTGATGCACCGGCATTGATTCGTCCGGGTACAGTTACACTTCCATTATTAGCACAAAAGGCTGGCTATACCACTGCGGTAATTGGAAAATGGCACCTGGGTTTGGGAAGTGGAGTGATCAACTGGAATGCAGCCATTAAACCCGGTCCAAATGAAATCGGGTTTGATTATTCCTTTATAATTCCGGCAACAACAGATCGGGTTCCAACTGTATTTGTTGAAAATGGAAAAGTGTATAATCTTGATCCTGCTGATCCGATAGCTGTCAGTTATTCAGAGCAGATTGGAAATGAACCAACAGGTTTGACGCATCCGGAGCTCTTAAAACAAAAAGCAGATACCCAGCACAGTAATACCATTGTGAATGGAATCAGCAGAATTGGTTATATGACAGGTGGAAAAAAGGCAAGGTGGGAGGATGAGGAAATTCCGTTGGTACTGAATCAAAAAGTAAAGGAGTTTATAACGGAGAATAAGTCAAATCCCTTTTTATTGTATTACCCTTTCCCGAATATTCATGTGCCCCGGGTTCCGAATGGCCGGTTTGCAGGAAAGAGTTCACTTGGTTTCAGAGGGGACGTAATAACAGAGATGGACTGGATGAGCGGAGAGGTAATCAGGTTACTGGATTCCTTGGGATTAGCGGAAAATACCCTGGTTTTTTTCAGTAGTGATAATGGTCCGGTGCTGGATGATGGTTATGCCGATTTTGCTGAAGAAAAAAATGGCAGGCATCTTCCGGCGGGCAAATTTCGTGGGGGAAAATATAGTGCATATGAGGGAGGTACCCGTGTTCCGCAGTTGGTTTATTGGCCGGGCAGAGTGAAGGCGGGTGAAACCAATGCGTTGTTTTCCCATATCGATTTATTTGCTTCCATCGCATCATTACTGGGGTTGGAGCATACTGCAGATAATGGTACTGATAGTGAAAATATGCTTTCCACTTTATTGGGAGATACAAAAACCGGACGAAGCTGGATGCTGGAAGAATCCTTCACTCTTTCATTACGGAAAGGAAACTGGAAATACATTGCTCCTCAGGAAAAAGCAACTCCGGACTGGCTGGCAAATAAAAGGGTTGCAACCGGTTTGCAACCGGATGAGCAGTTGTATGATTTGGGAAATGATCCCGGTGAAACAAAGAATCTTGCGGCGCAACATCCTGCATTGGTTCAAGAATTCAGAATTGAACTGGAGCGTATAAAGAATCCTTAATACTATTGATATGATACAGAGAAGCGGACTGACAAGAAGCCTTGCGCTGCTGGGGCTTGGTATCTTAAGTGCCTGTTCCGGTAATGAAAGAAGTGTAGCTGCTGATAATGCAGATAAAAGACCCAATATAATTGTAATACTGGCAGATGATCTGGGATATTCTGATCTGGGTTCCTATGGAGGAGAAATTCAGACACCCCATCTGGATGAGATGGCAATGAATGGAGTCCGGTTCACCCGTTTTTATAATACATCCCGTTGTTGTCCAACGCGCGCATCACTTTTGACCGGAGTGTATAATCAACAGGCGGGGATTGGCGAAATGACTACGGATATGAATTTGCCGGGCTACCGGGGTCATATAACCGATAATGTGGTAACACTGGCAGAAGTGCTGAAAAATGCGGGCTATCGCACTGCTATGACAGGTAAATGGCATGTGTCCACAACGGTTGTTCAACCAAATAAGGAAGCACAGTTGAAATGGCTGAATCATCAGGCCGAACACCCTTTTTTTTCGCCTGTGGAACAGTATCCGGTGAACCGCGGGTTTGAAAAATATTATGGAAATATTTTTGGTGTGGTTAATTTCTTTGACCCATTTAGCCTGGTGAATGGAACAGATGCAGTAAAATCGGTGCCAGCCGGTTATTACCATACAGATGCCCTCAATGATACAGCGGCTGCTTATGTTAGGGAATTCAGTAAAGGGGATCAGCCGTTTTTTCTTTACCTCGCGCATACTGCACCCCACTGGCCCTTACAGGCGCTCCCTGAAGATATCAGCAAATACGAGGATACTTATAAGGTTGGTTGGGATGCCATTCGGGATGCACGGTACAAAGGAATGATTGAATTGGGTTTGATTGATCAGCGTACAACGGCCTTATCGCCCCGTATGAATAATGAATTGAGCTGGGAAGCAAATCCTGACAAGGAATGGGATGCCAGGGCTATGGCCGTGCATGCAGCCATGGTAGATCGGATGGATCAGGGAATAGGCAGGCTGATTGCCACACTGAAGGAAACTGGTGAACTGGAAAATACCCTGATTGTATTTCTCAGTGATAATGGTGCCAGTCCGGAAAGCAGTATGCGGTATGGGCCGGGATTTGATCGTCCGTCTGAAACAAGAGATGGCCGGAAAATTCATTTTCCATTGGATAAAAAAGTATTACCAGGTGCCGATACCAGTTTTGCTTCTATTGGTGAACGCTGGGCAAATGTGTGTAATACACCCTATCAGTATGCCAAAGCACAATCCTATGAAGGTGGTGTAAGAACGCCGGTGATTGCTTATTGGCCGGCAGGAATAAAGACGAAAGGAGCCATCACGCAGCAATTGGGACATGTGATGGATTTTATGCCAACTTTTATTGAGCTGGCAGGTGCGGAATATCCTGCAGCATTTAAAGGAAAACCGGTTTTGCCGATGACGGGTATAAGTCTTGTGCAGGCTTTGAAAGGAACAGAAACAGCGAAGGACAGAGCCCTTTACAATGAACATTTTGGTGCGCGTTATGTGCGGGAAGGAGAGTGGAAAATGGTATCCTTGTCAGATGACAGCACCTGGCATTTGTATAAAATTCAGGAGGATGAAGCGGAATTGAAAGATGTTGCGGGAAAACATCCGGATGTAGTAAACCGGTTGGCAGCCCAATGGCAAAATTGGGCCCGCACCCACCAGGTATTTCCAAAGCCGGGAAAAAACTAACTTGCCGTTATGGTTAGGCTGGTTTTTACCCTGACAGTAGTGCTGTGTTGCTGTTTTCAATCAGCTGCGCAGCAATTGCTATTCAGGAATTATACGGTTGCGGAGGGGTTGCCCTCCAGCACGGTTCGGGCGATCACGCAGGACCGGCAGGGTTACTTATGGTTTGGAACCAAAAACGGACTCAGCCGCTTTGATGGCTATCAGTTTAAAAATTTTCAGTTTGCTTATGACGACCCGCAATCGCTGGGTAATAATTTCATTCATTGTGTTACTGTAATTGATTCAGCCAGTATCTGGGTTGGCACGGAGAAAGGGATTTATAAGCTGGATCTGAAAACTGAAAAATTCAGCCGGTTTGAATTGGTGAAGGAGGGGTCTGTTTATGATATATTGCCGGCACCGGACGGATGGATTTGGATTAGTACCCGTTTTAATGGTATGTTCCGATACCATCCCGAATCAAAGAAACTGGAAAATTTTATCAGTGATGGCAGCACTTCCACTATTAACGGAACTACTTTTAGTAAGCTTACGGTTGATCAGCAGGGAAATATCTGGATTGGAACTGCAGGGCATGGCTTAACCATTTACCATAGTAAAACAGGAAGATTCAGTTCCATTCGTGCAGGAGAAAATGGGCTGAGCTCGGATTATATTAATTCTGTTTCAACCGGAACTGATGGAACCATCTGGGTTGGAACGATGAACGGTGGATTGTGCCGGTGGGAAAAAGAGCAAGGAAAATTTAAAGTGTATAAAAAGGACGGAGGTCCGCATTCCATCCAGGACAATATAGTTCGTTCGGTTACTGAATTGTCAAATGAACGGATCTTAATTGGGACGGAAAAAGGACTGAATCTGCTGGATCTGAAAACCGGTCAGATGACTGGTTACAGCAATAACAGTGTCGATCCTTTTAGCATCAGCGACAATTCGGTGTATACCATTTTTACCGATCGATCCGGTACCGTTTGGGTTGGTACATTTTTTGGCGGGGTGAATTATTTCAGAGAAAACGGATCTGCCTTTGAATTGTTTTATCCTAACGGTAATGCCTGGTCGCTAAAAGGCAGGGCCGTAAGTTGTTTTCTGGAAGAACGTCCGGGTTGGTATTGGGTTGGGACAGAAGATGCCGGTTTATTTATGTATGAGGTGGCAACCGGACGATTCCGGCAGTATCCGTTTTTAACCGAACAGCAGCCTTTATCTTACCATAATATTCACAGCTTATTAAAAGATCAGGAGGGAAATATATGGATCGGAATTTATGCTGGCGGTGTAAATGTGCTGAATCCCAAAACCGGACAGGTGCGGAAATTTAAACAGGAACCCGGTAATGAGTATTCTCTGAACAGCAATAATGTATTTAGTCTGTCCCAGGATAGAGAAGGAACGATTTGGGTAGGAACAGATATGGGGCTGGACCGATATGATGCAGTAAGTAATCGGTTTGTTCGGATGCAATATCCGGGCGTTAAAAATTCCATCATTTATGATGTATATGAAGATGTAAATAAAATACTTTGGATTGCTACCTATAATCATGGGCTTTGTACCTATTCGAAAAAAACAGGAAAATGGACACAGCTGACAGCAGAAGCTAATTCTGGTATGCTGGCATCCAATAAGCTTACTTCTTTACTGGATGATAACAATGGAAATTTATGGATTGGATCAGATGGCGGAGGCTTGCATACATATAATTTCCAGACAAAAAAAATGACCATCTATAATCAAAAGTCAGGATTGAACGGGAACCTGATTTTTGGGATCCGGCAGGATGATTCGGGTTTGATCTGGGTTACTACGAATAATGGTATTTACAGTTTGGATCCGGTTACAGAAAAGCTGCGCCATTTCACCCGTCAGGATAATCTGCAAAGCCAACAATTTAATTACAAGGCTTTTTATAAAGGAACGGATGGGAAACTGATGGCCGGTGGTATTAAAGGTTTCAATACTTTTTATCCGGATCAGCTCAAACAAAGTTTAACCAGCACACAGGTATCCTTTACCAATTTTCAATTATTTAATAAAACAATAGTACCGGCACAGGAAGGTAGTCCGCTAAAAAACAGCATTCAGTTTACAAAGGAGCTAAACCTGGCCTATGATCAGTCTGTTATAAGTGTTGAATATGCAGCCGTCAATTCCGGCAGCTCAGAAAAAATAAGTTATGCATACCGGATGGATGGATTTGATAAGGACTGGAATTATGTGCTTGATCAGCGTAAGGCAACCTATACCAATTTATCACCGGGAACTTATTATTTCCGGGTTAAAGCAACAACAGAAGAGGGCAATTGGGAAGTTGCCGAATCCGTTTTAAAACTGGTGATTCATCCTCCTTTTTATCGTACAACGCTGGCTTATTTGATATATCTGTTTTTAGCGTTAACAGCAGTTTATGGTTTGTACCGCTATTCTGCGGCATATATCAGGAGGCAGAACCAGATCAGGTTAGAACGATTAAAAAATAAGGAAGAGCAGGAGTTTTATGCCCGAAAGATTGAATTTTTTACCGTGATGGCACACGAGATCCGTACCCCGTTGTCGCTGATTATAGCGCCATTGGAAAAATTGCTTAACCTGAATAAATGGAACAAAGAAGAGTGGGAACAATTAACCATCATGGATGAAAATTCTGAACGTCTGATGGGATTAGTGAATCAGTTGCTTGATTTTCGGCGGATCGAAAGTGATGCCTATGAAATCAAAAAGGAAAAATTGGAAATTGTTTCCTTGGTTCAGTCGGTATATTCCCGGTTTTCTGCACTTCCCTACCAGAAGAATATTGAATTCACCCTGCGTACCAATATCAGCAGCCGGTTTTTGGAAGCTGATCCGGAAGTGTTGGATAAGGTGCTCAGTAATCTGTTGATTAATGCATTCAAGTTTGCAAGAAGCAGGGTGGGGCTGGCTTTAATTGAACAACCCGGAGAAGATGGAGCAGAATCAGGTATTTGCATAAGTGTGGAAGATGACGGAATAGGAATACCTGACTCCAATCTCTCCAATATTTTCAGAAAATTTTTTACAACAGCCAGAGGGCCGTACGAATACCACAATCTGGGAGGTTCGGGTATTGGGCTGGCACTTGCCAGTTCTCTTGCCGAGAAACACGGTGGTCGTCTGCTGGTTGAAAGTAAAGAGGGGGTGAAAACAATTTTTACGCTTGAATTGCCGGTTCCTGCAGGAGAAATGGATGTGGTGGGTATTTCTGCTGATGCAATTGAAGAGAATCAGACCGAAGGGCCGGTTGTGCTGGTAGTGGAAGATGATGCAGCGATTTTAAATTTTCTGGGGAATAGTTTCAAATCTCTTTCGTATCAGGTATTGAAAGCAGGAAATGGGAAGCAGGCATTAAAAATGATGGAGGAACATTCCGTGGATCTGATTGTGTCTGATCTGATGATGCCGGAAATGGATGGGATGGAATTATGCCGGCAGGTTAAGACCAGGATTCAATTCAGTCATATTCCATTGATCTTACTAACTGCAAAAAGTAACCGGGAATCAGAAATTGAGGGTATTGAATCAGGAGCGGATGCCTATGTATTGAAGCCCTTTAAATGGAAGCATCTGTCGGCGGTTGCCAGAAATTTAATAGAGACAAGAGAAAAGCTGCGCCACAGGTTTGCCGTGCATCCGCAGGCAGAGGTAAGTGAGTTGGTTACCAATCAGCAGGATCGCGAATTTATGGAGCAGGTAGTAAAGATTATCGAAGAACGGATGATGGACCCTCAGTTATCAGTGGAGGAATTGAGCCGTCATCTGGCCATGAGCAGATCCAGCTTGCATAAAAAACTGAAATCACTTTCCGGATATGTACCGAATGAATTGATTAAACTGGTAAAATTGAAACATGCTGCCAGGCTATTACGGGAAAGAGGTCATTCAATGGCAGAAATCGCCTATCTCTCCGGGTTTAATTCGCCCTCCTATTTTTCCAGGTGTTTTTCGCAGCAGTTTCAACAGACCCCCAAGGAATACGCCGAACAGCAAATGAGTAAAGGCGGGGTAAGTATGGGTGGACTTGATCTTGAATAAACAACAGAATTTAGTTGTACATTAGGTTTCCAACTATTAAATCTGGCCATATGGCAGAGATCAAAACCAAACAGACCGCTGCGGATGTAGAAGAATTCATCCATTCTTTTGCTGATACGGAGCAAAAACGGGCCGATAGTTTTGAACTGATAAAACTGATGCAGGAAGCAACGGGTTCCGATCCCAAAATGTGGGGACCTTCCATTATTGGATTCGGAAAATATCATTATAAATCGGAACGCAGCAGCCAGGAGGGCGATTGGCCGTTGGTAGGATTTTCACCCCGAAAAGCTGCCATCTCACTATATGTCTATACTGCCTGTGATGGCCAGGAAGAACTCCTGGGCAAATTGGGGAAATATAAAATGGGGAAAGCCTGTATTTACATAAAAAAACTGGCTGATATTGATATTGCTGTTTTGAAGAAAATGATGAAGGCTACCATTCAATTTTTACAAGCTAAATATGGAAAAAATTAAATCTCTTTGCCATTCCTGCCATCCTATTTATCGTATGGGCATTGAAGGACAAACGAAAAAATTATTATAAGGGCCAAATGACCTATCAGGAGGGACTGATTTCCGGAATTATTTTATCTGTGTTTATAGCGGTTTTGAGTCCGCTTACCCAATGGATTACCTCCTATGTAATAACACCTGATTACTTTACCAATGTTATCAAACGATCGGTAGAAATTGGTTATTATGAAACAACCGAAAAAGCAATGGAGAATTTCAATTATCCCAATTATGCCAAACAGGGTGCTGTTGCTGCATTGGTAATGGGAATTCTGACTACTTCCATTGCGATGATCTTCCTTCGTTCAAAAACTAAGAAGGGATAGGTGTTCTTTTCCTTTTAACTTCTGTTCTTCTGGTTCCTCTTGGGTTCTCCTCGGATTCCTTTCCAAAACGCCTCTTTTTCTGAGGGCATGGAGAAGGCATCGAGAAGGCATCCCGAACCCATCCCGAACCCATTCCGAAGAAAGGGACAACCATCCCACCCAACGCCGAAGCCTGTCACCAAAATGAACGGAGCCCGTCACAAATCCGGCAAAAAAGGTAAAATTCGATCCTATATTTGGTTTCAGCGAAAAAGCTGTTAAATAGCAGAAGACGTATATTTTTTGAAATTGTAAAAATGGGTGGGACAAAAACAAATAGCCAGTTATATATAGAACTTATCCGGGTTTTTTTAAAACTAGGTATCATCGGTTTTGGCGGACCGGCTGTTCATATTGCCATGATGGAAGAAGAGGTTGTCAGAAAAAGGAAATGGCTATCGCAGCAGCATTTTCTGGATTTAGTGGGAGCAACCAATTTGATACCCGGACCAAATTCCACCGAAATGACCATGCATTGCGGTTATGAAAGAGCCGGCTGGAAGGGGTTGATAATAGCCGGTTGCTGTTTTATTCTGCCTGCAGTATTAATAACAGGAGTACTTGCATGGGCTTATCAGCAATATGGTCAGTTACCGGAAGTGCAACCCTTTCTGTATGGAATAAAACCAGCTGTTCTATCCATTATTTTGATGGCGATGATAAGTTTGGGCAGGAAGGCTGTTAAATCGCTTCAATTGGCCTTAATAGGCGTTATTGCTCTGATCGCCGTACTGATTGGATTAAACGAGATCCTGGTATTTTTTTCGGCCGGAGCATTAGGTATTCTTCTTCATCTGCTTCAATCAGGACGAACGATCAGGACCGTTTTCCCCTTGCCAGTGTTTTGGATCTTTTTAAAAATTGGATCCCTCTTATATGGGAGCGGATATGTGTTGTTTGCCTTTCTGGATGCCGAATTAGTTGAAACGGGGATGCTGAGTAAAAAGGCATTAATCGATGCTATTGCAGTAGGGCAGTTTACACCCGGACCGGTTTTTTCATCGGCCACTTTTATTGGCTGGCAGTTGGGTGGCATAGGTGGAGCAGTTGCGGCTACTGTTGGCATCTTCCTGCCTTCTTTTGTGTTTGTTGCCCTGCTTCGTCCGATTATTCCGGTACTAAGGCGTTCCCTTATTATGAGTGCGTTTTTAGATACTGTAAATGTTGTTGCCATTGCCGTAATAGGTGCTGTTCTTTTTGAAATGGGAAGGGAAAGTCTTACAGATTGGCGCACCAGTTTAATTGCTGTTATGGCTTTACAAGGAATATATTATTTTCCAAGGTTAAATTCTGCCATACTAGTTTTTGGCGGTGCGATGATTGGTTTCCTTTTAAGCTTTATTTAAATCGATCACTTAAGCAATCAGGCTTCCTCCATCTCCAAAATCAGATTCGCTATCAGGGCAGTCCAGCCGGTCTGGTGAGAGGCTCCCAATCCCTGGCCCGTATCTCCATTGAAAAATTCATAGAAGAGATGATAGTCTTTAAAATGTGGCAATGTCCATTCTTTATGATCGGCCCCATGGTATTGGTATTTGCCAGATTCATTTCGCTCAAATATTTTCAACAGGCGTTTCGTTAATTCATTGGCGATTTCTTTCAGCGTTTTTTTGTTGCCTGATTTTGCCGGAAACTCATACCTGAATTCATCCCCATAATACGTATGGTATTTTCGAAGGGCATTTATAATCAGGTAATTGATGGGGAACCAAATAGGTCCGCGCCAGTTGGAATTTCCTCCAAACATAGAGCTGGTGCTGTCTCCGGGTTCATATTGAATCCGGTATTCGTGGCCCTGATAACTGAATATAAACGGATGATCTTTGTAATGCCGGGACAGAGAGCGGATTCCGTAATCAGAAAGGAATTCTGCTTCGTCCAGTAAGCGCTTTAATAATAATTCGAGCCGATCACCAATCATGATGGCGAAAAGATAATTGCCGTCTTTATTTTTCTTATTGATATCAGATATGATGCGGGTAAGATCGGGTCTTGTTTGCTGGATTACTGCAATTCTGGTATTGAATTCACGTAACTGATCAAACATGCTGCCGTGCATGATTTCAACAGCAAGGAGCGGGATAATTCCCACAAGTGATCGTACGCGTAAACGCTGACTGCTGCCGTTTTCAAATTGAATGGCATCGTAGTAAAACCCATCTTCCTCATCCCAAAGGGAGATATCTTTTTTACCGATATGATGCATGGCCCAGCCGATATTCAGAAAGTGCCGGAAAAATTTGGCGGCAGATTCCTCATAGGCTTTATTATGTTGTGCCAGTTCAAGGGAAATCCGGAGCATATTGATGGCATACAGCGCCATCCAGCTGGTGGCATCTGCCTGTTGCAGTTTTTTAATACCAGGGGGCATGTGATTGCGATCAAATACGCCGATATTATCCAGGCCAAGAAATCCACCTTCAAAAATATCGGTTCCGTTGGCGTCTTTCTGATTGACCCACCAGGTGAAATTCATCAGTAATTTCTGAAAGGATCTTTCCAGAAAATCCCAATCCGGCACACCGGTTTTTTTACGGTCTGCTTCAAAAACATACCATACACCCCATGCATGAACAGGTGGATTTACATCACTGAAATTCCATTCATAAGCCGGGATCTGGCCATTGGGGTGCATATAATATTCACGAAGTATCACGAGTAACTGCTGCTTCGCAAAAAATGGATCCACATGTACAAAAGTGGCAGCATGAAAGGCAAGATCCCATGCCGCAAACCAGGGGTATTCCCATTTGTCCGGCATGGAAATAATATTTCTGGAAGTCAGGTGCTGCCAGTCAAAATTTCGTTTATAGTTGCGTGTGGGAGCAGATGATCCGGGCTCTCCAAACAGCCACTTGTATACATCCAGATAATAAAACTGTTTGGTCCAAAGCAGGCCGCTAAAGCTGCTTCGAAGAAGCGATTTCTGCTGTGCAGGTAATATTGCGGGAATGCGGGAAGCATAGTACTGATTAGTTTCCATAATTCGCCTGTCAAATACTTCTTCGAAATCTGTCCAGGGATCTTTAAGATACTGTTTGCACAATCGAATCTGAAAAACGGCAGATTCGCCTGCTCCAATTCGTTCTTTTAGCCAGATAGCAGCCTTTGTACCTGTTTTCTGGTGATTTACAGTTGGTTGCTGGTTAACCACATAGTTATTGATTCCATCTTTTACATATAAGCTGTCATTGGGACGGTGAAAGATCCGTTCATTATTGGTTTCATTATCGCAAAAGAGTTGTTCCCCTCCCTGGTGATAAAGATAAAATGTGCCATTTCGGCTTGAATTGGTTTCCAGGCAATGGGCAGAGCGGCGTTTGATTTCCGGTTTGCTGAATCGTGGATTGTGATTCCAGAAATTTCGGAACCAGAGATGGGGGAGTACATGAATATCGGCAGGCTCTGGCCCACGGTTATAGACCGTAATCTGCATGAGGATATCATTGAATTCTGCTTTTGCATATTCTATGAAGCAGTCGAAATAGCGGTTATCCTTAAATGCATCCGTATGCAACAGTTCAAATTCCTGCTGATACCTGTCCCGTTTATTTTTTTCGAGCAGTTCTTCGTAAGGAAATTTTCGCTGTGGATATTTGTACAGGTATTTGCAGTAGGAATGGGTTGGGGAGGAGTCAAGTTGAAAATAGAGTTCTTTAACATCTTCTCCGTGATTTCCTTCATTATTGGTCAGGCCGAAAAGCCGTTCTTTCAGCAGCGGGTCTTTTCCATTCCAGAATGCGGGAGCCAGACAAAGAATCTGGTCACTGTCGCAGAATCCGCCAATACCATCTTCGCCCCAGCGATAGGCATAGCTTCTGGCAAGGTCATGGTTGATGAAATTCCAGGCATTCCCTTCCACACTATAATCTTCCCGTACGGTACCCCATTGGCGGTCGGACAGGTAAGGCCCCCATCGTTTCCAGTTTTTGCTATTGTTGGAGATCGACAGGCGCTCTGATTCACTATTTCTAAACATACGCAGTTAAGTTATTCCATGCAGCAGCAATGGATCAGTTGTTATGGCGCAGCAATCGTATGTTTGTTATGCAATCGAATATTAATAATACGGATGTTTTCCCAAAGAAAATTGGCAAATCTAAGCCGAATAGTAAATAAGTTAAAAGTGTACGTATGCAGGCACGAATCATTTTAATAATGCTGGTGTTTTTTGCAGCCGGAATTGGCAGACAGGTATCTGCTCAGTTTTGGGGGGCAAAGCAGCCTCTTCCTTTTGAAACATCATCCGATCAATTAAAACCGGGTGAGTTTACCTGGGCTCCCGATTTTTCTCCACATGGCCCCATTTTGGTTACAGTTAGTCTGGATGAGCAACGGGCTTATGCTTATCGGAATGGAGTGCTGATTGGAACAGCAACAGTGAGCTCCGGTAAAAAAGGCCATGAAACCCCTACTGGTGTGTTTCATACCCTGATGAAAGATGCGAATCACCGGTCAAAAAAATATAATAATGCTGCCATGCCATATACTCAGAAAATAACACAGTATGGGATAGCATTACATGCCGGTGGTTTGCCAGGCTATCCGTCTTCTCATGGTTGTGTTCACCTGCCTTAAGAATTTGCTCGTTTATTATTCAATCAGGCGCCATTGGGTATGACAGTAGTAGTTTCCAGAAAAGTGGTAAGTCCGCAGTCAGTACCTGTTCCGGCATTTCTTAGTCCGGTTAATCCGGGTGGAAAAGCTGCTGATCATGAACGCCTTTCTGATTCAGAACAGTTTCGCCTGACGCCTGATAAATCAGTGAAAGGCCCGGTTACGATGCTAATCAGCAGAACAGATCAACGGGTGGTTGTTAGCAGGAATGGAATTGAAATTGGCAGATCCCTCTTAACAATTAAGGATCCGCAGGATTCAACCGGAACCCATGTGTATGTTGCCAATGCGCATTCGATGGAAGTGGAAGGGGCAGAGGTCGCTGAAATTCAATCACTCCGATGGATAGCACATCCGGTGATTGATGCAAGGCATGGGTATCTCTACCACCAGGATCCTATGCAGCAATTGGAAAGGATCAGGTTGCCGGATGAATTTCTGATGCAGCTGCTCCCTCAAATGAAAGAAGGAGCAACAATTGTTTTAACAGATGCTCCCATATTATCTGGCAATACCGGCAAACAACTGGCTGTGCTTTCTTCCCATCCAGGTATTAGTAAATAGAGTATCAGTTTATTATTGGGTTGATTGCTGATCAAAACTGATCATCCAGCTAACACCAAAAGGGTCTGTCAACATGCCGAAATAGGATCCCCAAAATGTCTGGCTCATTGGCATGGTTGGAGTACCTCCATTGGATAATCCGGCAAAATATCGATCCGCATCATCTTTGGAATCTGCGTTTATGGAAATGGAGAAATTATTTCCCTGAATAAATCCGGCTTCATAGGCAGATCCGCAATCACTGCCCATCAATACAGATTGACCGATTGGCAGGGAAATATGCATTATTTTATTTTTGTCGGAATCCGGAACTTTATAATTTTCATCCTCCGGCATTTCTCCAAAACGGCCAACATGGATAAACTCACCGCCGAAAACGGATTTGTAAAACTGGAAAGCAGCTTCGCAATTGTTTTTGAAATTTAAGTAGGTGTTGGTGGTTAACATAGCTTTATTTTTATTGGTAAAGGTTAATTTTCTAAACGAATGCTGTATTCCTGAATTTTGGCAGGTATTTCCGGAGATAAAGTAAAATAGATCCGGATATTGGCTTTTTCACCGTATAGTATAAAGGATCCCCGCAGGTTGTTTTCGGGTTTCATTTCACCGGTACGGATTATTTTTCCAGCTTTCTTAAATAGATCTGCGGATTCTTTACGCAGGCTGTCGATCAGATAGTCCAGAAAGAAATTTTCAGCAAAGCTCCCGGATTTTTCTGCATTTTTCCAATCAGGTAAAAAAGCAGTTAGTTCTTTTTGACGTTGCACCAGAATTGGTGAGGGTGGAATGCTTCTGGGCTGCAGGCCGGTTTTTTTAATTAACAGATCAATTGCCTGTGTATTCAATCTGGAAGCCGGTGCATAGGTTTGGTTGATGAAACTTACGATTCCTATACCATAATCCGGTAGAATGGTCCAGTTGCTTCCAAATCCAGGTAGTCCGCCGCTATGGCCCACTGTTACTCTTGCTTCACAATCACTTGACCAGCGCAGCCCATACCCATATCCGGAACTGATGGGACAGGTTCTTCCATCCGGATATTTATAGGTTGGATTTAATCCGGCAAAATTCCAGGGATGTTGCATTTCACGAAGGGAACTTCGTTTAAGCGGACCATTATCGGGATCGTTTCTTGCCGGCCAGGCTCCCAGCATAAAGTTCATATAGCGTGCAAAATCTTCGGCAGTGGTAAGGATGCCACCCATGATGCCATAAGCACCATCGTGCTCCAGTGGTTGTGCCACCCAGTCATCATTGATCCAGCGGTAGCCAATGGCCAGGGTGGAATCCGGAACCTCCGCATATTCCCAATAGGTATGAAACATGCCTAGCGGCTTCCAGATGTATTGCTGTATATATTCCTGATACGACATGCCGGAAACTTTTTTTATGATGGCCCCCAGCATGGCAAACCCCATATTGCTGTATTCGTAGGCAGTGCCTGGAACGGTAGAATAAGAAATCCCCTTTTTAAACATGGCATGCATTTCTTCATCAGAAATATCCAGCTGCCGATCTCCCCAGGGATTGTCTTCCGGAAAACCTGCTGCATGGGTCATCAATTGCCGGATGGTAATTGGGCTTGCATCTGTGGTCAGGTAGTTCGTATTCAACAACTCAGGAATATAAAGATGGGCTGGTTCATCCAGTTGCAATTTCCCCTGGTCGCGTAGTTGTAAAATTGCCACACCTGCAAAACTTTTAGACATGGAAGCAATTCGGAAAACGGATTGGGGATTAACCGACTGCTTTTTATCCCGGTTGGCCATACCTGAAAATTGCAGATGCACTAATTTGCCATTTGCCACTATGCCATAAACCATACCCGGATTATTGGATTTTGCTGAAAAGTCTGCGAAGAGTTTATCCACTTCTGCAAATCCGGCGGAGAGTTTGGTGAGATCGGGTTCCTGCGCATGGGTCGCAATAAACGGCAAGGCACAACCGAAAATCAGGAACAGTCTAATTTGTTTAATCATACGAATGGATTGGCTTATGCAGTTGGAATAAATTCAATTTCAAGACAGGCGCCCACTGCATTGGCTTCGGTTACTACCTGCGGAATACCATTGATAATGTCTAAAGATGGACGATGTATATGTCCGGCTAATACGCCTATAATTAATGGAGAATTGAATACAGTGCGATGAAATTCCATCGTTGCAGGCGTATGTCCGTTTTCCGGCCAGCGTTCTCTTCGCTCCAATTCAAAATTGCGATCTGCTTTTGCTCCCCATTGAGGATGCCCGCATCCATAACCCACAGACCGGCCGGGTGCATATAAAGGAATATGTAACATTAGCAGGACGGGCTGTGAAAACTGTAATTGTTGTTGGAGAAATTGCAATTGGCCTGTTGTGATCTGGTAGTTCGAATTGTCAAATACCAGAATCCTGATACCGTGTAATTCCTTTACCTGCATCATTGGGTCATTCTGCTGGTAGAGCGGGAGTAAGCGCTTTTGGATCCAATCGCTTCTTAAATCAGCAATGGAGCCCTGCATGCCTTCATAATGCCAGTCGTGATTGCCCGCAGTATAGAGGTACGGTAAGCCTGCGCTGTGCATTTTTTCCTGAACAAATTCAATAGCTGCCTCTGATGGAAAGCTGACAATATCACCAATTAATGTAACCAGTTCAGCCTTATTTTTTGCAGCCAGATCAAGAGCGTTAAGCAGGCTTTTTTCCGGATTGGTGGGTTCGCCTGTTAAATAATGTTTGGTTTGATTGTATGCTTTGGCCATTCGACCACTGTATGATTGAAAGGGGATACCCCGTTCATCATCCCGAAAGAGATGGGTATCTGCAATAAGTACCGATTTGAATTCTTTTTTTATGCCCGGATGAAAAAATTTCAGGCGGGTGCCATCAAGTGAAAAACTTCCGGAACGCGTTGATTTTTCAGGTGCTCCCGGAACCGACCAGGCAGGCAGGCCGGCTCCCAATCCAGCTGCCGTAAACAGATGGAGTAGATCTCTTCTTTTCATGTTGGAGAAACTGTTTCCCTAATCTACTGAAAAAACTCGTGGTAGGCGGCTGAATTATAATTGCGGGCACCTTCAATTCGATCCACCAGCTCTCCTTTTTCATTGAAAATAAAGGTGGTTGGAATTCCGGATACTTCAAATAAGGAGGGAAGGGCCTGTTCTGCAAAATACACTGGTGACTGAATTCCGTTTTTCAAGGCAAATTCAACCCCTTTTTTCCGGTCTTTATCCACTGATAGGAGAACGATGGTTGATTTGCTGGTATCCATTTTTCCATAGAGTTCATCCAATGAGGGCATTTCTTCCACGCAGGGCAGGCACCAGCTGGCCCATAGGTTAACCAGCAGTTTTTTCCCTTTTAAGGAGGCAAGATCAAACGGTTCATTCCTGATATTTACCAGTTTGAGTGAGGGCAATTGAGAACCGGCCAGTTTGTTTTTCTGATTCATTTCCTCAAAACTATTACTGGTTCTGGGTTTCATTGAATTGTCGCAGGCTGCCAGTAGTCCGCTTAACAGAATTCCAGCCAATACTATTCTTTTCATATTCTGAAAATTACCAAATGATTTGAAATAATAATTATACGTGGTCCGAACCAATAATTGTCCAGTCTTTCTGGGCCATTCCTTTATCCAGCCAGCGATCCATTTCGGCTGCGCAGGCGGGTAAGACAGCGAGGTGTTTACCGGCTTGTTCAGCAACTTCCAGCATTAGGCGGGCATCTTTCCTGCTCATTTGTAATTCCCAGGAAGGCTGGTCATAGTTTCCGCTCAGCATCCGTGCCAGTCGCGTTGGTGCGGTGGCTCCTGCATTCCAGTTCTCGAATAATTTGGTAATATCTTCATTGGGTATCTCCATCGATTTGGCAATAGCGAGCATATCTGCAATACCGGTGGTCATGGTTATCAAAAAGGAATTTCCCATCAGTTTGATCGCTGCAGCACGACCGGTTTGCCTGCCATAATAAATTACTTTTCCGGTCATGGGGGTAATCATGGGCATAACCTGTTCAAGAATAGCGCCGTCGCCGGACACAAGCATGTAGCCGGTACTTTCGAGCGCATTGGCCGGACCCATAAAAACAGGAACATGCACATAATGAATTCCTTTTGCTGCCCAGTTGTTGGTTCTGCCAATGGCGCCCTGCATGGTGGTGGTGGTGTGATCCAGTATAAAAGTTCCGGGTTGAATGGCTTCTTCTGCATCTGCTAAAACGGCATCTACGGATGCGTCATCGGAAAGTGTAAGATGGATCCTTCGGCTATCCCGAACAGCCTCCTTTATATCATTAAAAGCGATGGCACCAGCTGCTTCCAAAGCCAGGGCTTTTTCAGCGGAACGATTCCATACCTGTACTTTTTCTCCTTTTTTTAAGAGGGCTTTGGTGAAATTAGATCCCAATAACCCGGTACCTATAAAAGCGATCATAACTAACTATTTAGACGACGAAGGTCCGAAATCCGGCCAATTTTCCATCATATTTAGAATTGGCATCATATCGTTTGATCTTAACCAATTTTTCCAATCACTATCTGACAGGTGATTGGGTTGAAGTTTAAAATCCTGCCATATTTTTTGAGCAAACAAAGCTCCATTTTCGTCATATAATTTTCCTGCAGCTGCATGCCATTTACTCTGGTACCATCCATAATTTTTTGGAAATTCCCGACCGATTTTTTCATAGTTGTTTTCCAACTCATCCAACCCTGTAAACGCATACTCACCAGTTCCGGCTGCAATTACCAATTTAGGAAATGTGGTAAGGGCAGGCAGTGATGCTGGTTCTTTTTCGGCTATATAAGTGTGTAATAAAAGGTTACAATATAATTCGGACATCCATTTGCGTTGTAATTGAATGGAAGCCTGCATGTGGAAAGCATGAGCAAGTTCATGAAGGGCAAGTAATTCAAAAAAAGGCTCCATGCTTTGTTCGGGATGAAAACTTTTCCAGAAAGCATTATCAAGGGCGGCAACTATCAGCGTTTTTTTATCATCATAATGTGGCATACCGTATACCAGTCCCTGATTGGAATAAATTGTCCAGTCATTTTCATTTAGAACCAATAAATCCACCTGCGGCTTAAAGGACAGGAGTTGACTGAAATAATTGTAGGCAAATTGTACCCGATTGGCAATAGTTGCTGCTTTAGTCTCCTGGTTTTTGCTGTAATAAACAGTGAAGGCTTTTTTTGACAGCTTTCCAAGTTTTGAATAATCCTGCGCGGCAGACCTGCTAGTCATCAGGAATCCAATGAAGCAAAGAAGGAAATAATATTTCATGATAAGTTATTTGCAGCAAAATTCCGATGGAAGATGGTTGGCAAATAGTACAAACACGACATTATAGCTGCAGGTTTCGCTGCATTTTCATTGGCATTCGATCCAGTTCTTTTTCAATTCCACGGGGTGTTTGCCGGGCAAATTCTTTGAAATCCCGAATAAGGTGCATTTGGTCATAATAACCAACCGTATGGGCGATATTTGTCCAGGTGGTTGCAGGCATTTCCTCCCGCATGCGGTAGGCTTTTGAAAACCGGATAAGTCTAGCAAAATATTTGGGAGGTAGGCCAATCCTGTCTTTACAAACCCGTTCGAATTGCCGGTTGCTTAAACAGGCAAGGGAAGCTACCTGATCAATGGAAAGTGTGCCATTGGATTTTAAGAGTTCCTGCATGGCCAGGTCAAATGGAAGCAACTCTTTTTGAAAGCTGAGTTGATTTATCAGAAATGTTTCCAGCAGAGAAACCATTTCATCGAATTCTGTACAATGTTGCAAATGTGTTACTAAAGAACTAAGTGCTGGTCCGAAAAAATGGGTTGCATCAAAACTTTTGTTCACCAATTCATGTAAAGGAATACCCAACAATCTGTATAATCCGGCCGGATGAAAGCCAACCCGGATGGCTAAATGTTCCTGGTGTAAATGTAAACTAACCGGACTCACCTGTGGCCCAACAACTACGGCGAGTGGCTGCTGAACATAAGCAGTGTTTTCCTCGAAACGTGCACTGATTGGATCGCGGAGGTAAATAAACAGCGAGTTTTGAGGAGTTGGCGGGTAGATGCAACTCGCAGTTTGCTCATCCCGCTCAAATATGGCATGTACGGGCATTATGCAATGAATGCTATCCCGCAGAAGTGGGTGAGGAAGATAAAATCTGGTTTCCAATCCATCCGTTTACAGAAATATACAAATTCTATGGTAAATCCTGATATTTGCGCCCTAAATTCTCCACATGAAAGTAGCGATCAATGGAATGGGTCGGATCGGACGTTTGCTGTTTCGGCGCTTGCTGGATCAGGAAGGCATTGAACTGGTGGCCGTAAATGATGTGATGCCGATAGAAAACCTGGTTTATTTACTCAAATACGATTCATTATATGGGCCCCTGCATAAAAACCTGTTATTGGATGCTGATCAGATTAGCGTGGATGGCCGAAAGATACAGGCATTTCAACAACAGGATCCTTCCGGCATTAACTGGAAATCACTGGAAGTGGATATCGTACTGGAATGTTCCGGACGCTTTAGTACTAAAGCCGGAGCAGCGAAGCACCTGACTTCCGGTGCAAGAAAAGTACTGCTCTCCACTACCGGATCGGAAGATATTCCCTTATTGATTTTTGGATTCAATCAACACCAGCTGGATGCATCTGTGGATATTATTTCTCCGGGTGGATGTATGACCAATTGCAGTACGCATATCCTCTACCTGATGCAATCCATCGGCATTGAATCTGCGCATTTTAATATCCTGCATTCCTATACTTCGCGTCAGGAGCTGGTAGATACAGCGCATCCGCAATTCAGACGGGGACGTGCTGCTGCAGAGTCGATTATTCCGGTTGAAATTGATTTGGTGAAATCACTGGACCGTCTCTTTCCATTGAAAGGCAAACTGGCTGCCATGTCCATTCGGGTTCCTGTAACCAATGGGGCACTTACTGATGTTACGTTGCAAATGAAGGAAGAGGTGAGTCGTGAGCAAATCAACTCTATTTTTAGAAAGGCATCAGAAAGCGAATATGCATCCGTGTTAGCATATACGGAAGATGAACTGGTATCAGCAGATATCAAAGGGAATACGCATTCACTTATTATTGATGGAAGTCTTACTTCAGTTGCAGGCCGGCAGGTAAAACTGATTGCCTGGTTTGACAATGAATATGGTTATACAAGCAGAATGCTCGACTGGCTGCATTACTGGAAACCATTTCTATAAGTCATGCAGTATCAAGCTGTCCTTGTTCCTTTGGTGATCCTGGCTTTATCCGCTTTTACGGTGAAGGCTGATCTGTTGAATAAATCAGCTGCCTTCTCCGGAGCAATTGTTGCGTATTTAATATGGTTGGGGACAGGAATATCCGGATTAATTTTGCTGGCCCTTTTTTTTGTTTGTGGTGCCGGAGCAACCCGGTTGGTTGGGCATGGAAAGCGTTCGTCCGGGGCCGATCGGAAAGCCAGTCAAGTTTGGGCAAATGGCGGGGTAGCAGCATTGGCGGGATTGCTTGCATTTCTTACCGCTGACCATTCTGAATTTTATTTACTTCTGGTTGCAGCAGCCCTGTCCTCGGCTACCGGCGATACACTATCCTCCGAATTAGGGACCCGATTCGGAAAGCGATTTTTTAATATCATCAGTTTTAAACCTGACAAACGCGGAGCAGATGGGGTGATAAGCGGGGAGGGGGTTTTGTTTGGGCTGATGGGCAGCGGATTTAGTTCAATTGCCTGCTTTCTGCTTGGTTTTAGTGAAAGAGAATCAGTTTTTGTGCTGGTTGCCGGTGTATTGGGAAACCTGGCTGATTCCTATATTGGTGCCCTTTGGCAGCGTAAGGGGTATCTTTCTAATGATATGGTGAACCTGCTGAATACACTGGTGGCGGTGATTTGCATAATCTTACTTATACTTGCTTTTTAATAAAATCCAGATCGATGAAACAATTAATAATTGGCAGTCTGACTGCATTCCTGCTTTGTTCCGGTTGTGAAAGCACCCAGCATATCCTGAACGGTTTGCCAACCGGAACCGAAAACAATGTATCACAGGTGGCAGCGGGACTCAAAGAAGCACTCAGTATCGGTGCACAAAACAGCACAACCAGGTTGTCTTCTGTTAATGGATTTTTCTCTAACGCGGCCTTGAAAATTCTGATGCCTCCGGAAGCGCAGAAAGTTGAATCTACCCTGCGTAGCCTTGGCTTGGGTTCGGTGGTGGATAAAGCCATTCAGTCGATGAATCGTGGTGCGGAAGAAGCGTCCAAATCAGCCTTGCCAATTTTCAAAAATGCCATCACACAAATGACGATCAATGATGCAGTGGGTATTTTGAAGGGAGGCGATTTTGCAGCTACAAATTATTTTAAAGACAAAACTAGTTCCCAATTAACAGAAGCATTCCGTCCCGTTATTGAGTCTTCCCTGAAAAAAGTGGAGGCAACCAAATACTGGAATGATGTATTTTCTGCTTACAATAAAGTATCCCGTACTCCGGTCAATACTGATCTGACTGCCTATGTAACCGAAAAAGCAATGGCAGGAATTTTTTTGGAGCTTTCTCTGGAAGAACAAAAGATCAGAAAGGATCCTGCTGCCCGGGTGACAGAGTTGTTGAAAAAAGTATTCAGTCAGCAGTAATTATAAAAACTCCCAGGCGCTTTTATAAGCATTTCGTTGTTCAGCTAATTCGATTAATCGTGCATAAAAAGCATGCTGTGCCAGTGTACTGCTATCGCCAATGATAACCAGTTTCATTTTGGCACGGGTCATGGCCACATTCATTCGCCGGATTTCAGAAAGGAAGCCAATCCGGTTGTCGGTGTTGGAGCGGGTCATGCTGATGTAAATGATATCTCGTTCCTGTCCCTGGAAACTATCAACTGTATTGATGGAGATCTTTGCATCAGCAGGTAATCCGCCTGCATCCTTAAATGCATCCTGAATTGCTTCCAGCTGCATTTTATAGGGCGCAATAATTCCAACTGACAAGGGCTCCTGGTTGTGCCTTGTTTCCTGAATAGTTAGCCAGTATTGGGTGAATTGTTTAACCAGAAAAGCAGCTTCCTCGGGATTACTGGTGCTGGTGCCAGCCTGTTTTTCTTCGAAACCACAGCCTGCCGTGTCGATGAACAAAAATGGGCAATCATCGGGCATAATTAATCGATCAGCAACAACCGGGTCAGCGACCAACCGATTTTCATAAAATTCCTGATTGGAGAATTCCATAATGGCCGCATTCATGCGGTATTGAACCTGCAGCATTGTCACTGTTTCCGGGTATGCTTTTACCAGTTTTTCAAAAAGAGTAGTAGTAAGACCATTGGCTGCGGCTTCTGCGCTTTTTACTGTAGGAGCAAGCTGGTGATGATCACCGGCAAGTACCAGCTTTTTTCCTTTGAGAATAGGAATCCAGGCAGCTGGTTCCAGGGCCTGTGTTGCTTCATCCAATACGACGGTATGATAGCGTAGTTTTTCTATGCTTGAATGTGCTGCGCCAACAAGGGTAGCGGTTATAACCTGTGCGCGATTAATGGTATCCCTGGTCATATACTGCAGGGTATCATCAACATCCTGCATTATCAGTTTCGCTTCTTTGAATAGGGCTTTTCGTTGCTCCCATTCCGCCTTACCAAAACTTCGCTTGTATTTGTGGGCCATGGAGCGATATTCATCTGCCTGTTTTTTCATCTTCCGGATGTCTTTCATGCGCGGATGAAGCGATAGTTTATCATCCAGGGTTAGGGATTGAAGATGTTCCGATACTCTAACAGGATTACCTATGCGAAGCACCGCTATTCCTGCTGCTGCTATTTTTTCGCTTAGGAGATCAACGGCGGCATTACTGGCAGCTACCACCAGAATCGGGCCTCTTTCCGTTTGACTAAGAGCCTTTACAGCCTGAACAAGAGTGGTTGTTTTACCGGTGCCAGGCGGACCGTGAACAATGGCAAGGTTTTCTGCCTGCAGAATTTTTCGGACTGCAGCCAGTTGGCTTTCATTCAGGGCATTTGTTTTAAAATCAGGGATATCCCTATGCCAGTCAGGAGGCTCCTGTTGAGTAAGGATGCGAATCAATCGGCCATCTTCTTTTTTTTCCTGCAAAGAATCGGCCAATTGCAGGGCTTTTCGCATTTCTTCATAACTGTTATCATCAAAAGCGAGATCAATACCCAATTTGCCATCGTCTGCCCAATCTGGCAGATCCTCTGATCGGAAGCTGATTTTCAGTGTGTTACCGGAGATGTGAGATATTATTCCTTCTATCCGGTCTTTTTTTGGATCATGGTTCGAGAACAGGGTGGCTGCTCCTCCAAAACGAAAAGCGGAAGGGATTTCGGTATGCGTTGTCCGTTCAAACTGAACCGTCAGATAATCACCCTTGCCTAGTTCAGTGTCGCGAATAGCCACCGGATACCAGCAATAACCATTCGCTCTTCTATCCTGAACAGAACTGTTTTGTGTGAGCAAATCAAATGCTTTTTTATCCTCCTCTCTTTCCTGCTTCAACAGCAGCGCCAACTTTTTGAAATAATCCATCGGGCAAAATAATGAAAAAATAACCTATGTATACGCTTGCGTTTATTCAGGTATCGCGCTATATTGCAACGCGCGTCAACCCTAACCAACTGCAATGGCGAGTTCAAAACCTTATCATTTTGCTGGATTTTTATTGGCATTTCTGCTGATGTTTTTTTCATTTCCTGTCTGGAGTCAGTTAAAAGCGGATTTTACGATAGATAAACCAGGGGGATGTGCTCCTCATGTGGTATCCTTTACCAATACAACAACAGGAACTACAGCATCAACCTCTTATACCTGGACTTTTGGAAATGGTAATACATCAGCTTTAAAGAATCCCGGGGCTACCTATAATGATGAAAAAGTTTATTCAGTTACCTTAACAGCTAAAGATGGAAGCCAAACATCCACTAAAACACTGCAGGTAACAGTTTATAAAAAACCGGAAGTTAATTTTGCTGCAAATGTATTAAAGGGTTGTGCTCCGCTTGCAGTTGAATTATCCAGCAGCTCAACTGCCGGAGATGGAACTATTTCAAGTTATTTCTGGGATTTTGGTGATGGTGGTCTGCAGCAGGGGGCGGGTTTGCAGAAGATTTCCCATACTTACCAGAACCCTCAAAAAGCATCCGTCAGTTTAACGGTGACTAATAGTCATGGTTGTTTCCGTACATTGGAAAAGCCGGCACTAGTAGAAATTTTTCCGGCATTAACTGCCGGATTTAATGTGGCGAGTCAGGTGGTTTGTAAAGAAAATGATCCGGTGAGTTTTTCGAATACAAGTACTGGTCCGGGTAATCTGACCTACGCCTGGGATTTTGGTGATGGTTCAACCTCAACTGCTGTTTCCCCTACACATACATACAATAAAAAGGGAAAGTTTGATGTAAAACTGACGGTGAAAAATGAATATGGTTGTGTAGCTACCAGTACACCGGTTAAGTTAAGTGTGGCGGATTTTACTGCCGATTTTAAAGTGCCAGCATTAGTTTGTAACGGTAACAGTTTTGTAATTCAAAATACAAGCACACCGGCGCCAGCTGATGTGTCATGGACTGCAGATGATGGAAGTTCAGCATGGTCAAATGGAAATTCGTCTGTAAATTTTGTTTTTTACCAGCCCGGAAAGCGGAAGCTAACCATGCATGCACGTTATGGCAATTGTATTCAATCTGTTACTAAGGAGGTGGATGTGAAAACCGGACCAACTGTTGATGGGTTTGTATTGGACCTGGGATCAAGCTGCGGTGCTCCTCAAACTGTTAAATTAAAGGATACAACCAGTTCTGCTGTAAAGTGGAGCTGGGCGGTTGATTTCAGTAATCCTTTTGCAAGTACCAAAGAGGCCAGTTATACCTTCCCTTCAGATCGATCCTATTATGTGACACTGAAAGTGGAGAATGCTGCAGGGTGCGTTTCAACTGTTTCCAGGTATATAAATATTTATAAACCCAATGTTAGCATTACGCTCCTGGCCGGGGCGCAATCTGGTTGTATAAATTTGAAGAATAAATTTGGGACCTATCAATCGGAAGAACTTGAATCATATTTATGGGATTTTGGAGATGGTGGTACTTCAACGGACGCTGAACCTGAACATGTATTTGCAAAGGAAGGGGCGTTTAACGTAAAACTCAGTTTCACCACAAAATCCGGATGTAAGGGAATAGCAACTACATTAATTAATATCAATAAGAGACCGGTTGCTGATTTTAAAACGGACCCAACCACCATTTGTGGAAATACACCTCATCGCTTTACCAATCTCACAACAGGTTATACAACCGGGTACAGATGGGAGTTTAATGATTTTCAGCCAACAACTTATATTGGAAATGATGCCATTCACCAGTTTCAAAATACAGGAAAATATTCTGTTCAGTTAATTGCATATAATGGCAATTGTCTGGATACCATGGTGAAAACCGATTATGTGGAAGTAAAACCTGGTTTTCCTGATGTCACGTACTCCACCAATACCTGTGATGACACCAGAGGGGAGGTTACCATTTATCAATCCAGCCGGGATGCAGAAACCTATACCTGGGATTTTGGGGATGGTTCTCCGGCAGTCAACTGGACAAATGGGCAGGAATCAATTCGGCATACCTATACCAAATCAGGCTCCTTTAAAGTAAAACTTACAATCACTAATGGCTCCTGTACAGTCAGTGATTCACTGGACGCTCCGGTTTTGCTGAAACAGAATCCGATATTGAGTTCTACAACTACTGAGCTCTGCTCCAGTTCATCACTGGATATAAAAATTACCGGTATGGATAACAATCCAAGGCCTGTCAGTTGGTATTATGGAACGCATTATATGGTGAATAGTCTTCTTTATCAGGATGGCAGCCAATATGAAAATCTTACCCAATCAGGTGATTATTGGACCACTACTTATACCGGCAGGCATGGTAATCTTGATCCTGCTAAAAACGGTATTCAGGGAGTACTGGTTTCACATTATTTTGGTTGTTATGATACAACTAATTTACTCCCGCTCATCATCAAAGGGCCGATTGCAGATTTTCAGGTGGCGGAGAACTTTTTTTGTTTTAAAGACTCAGCGCATTTTATTGATCAGTCCATTGGACAGAATAATGTGCCAATTGTTAAATGGGAATGGAGCTTTGGAGATAATGGTTCGGCCATAAAAAACAACAATGCCCCGATTGCTCATTTATACAAAGAACCTCAACAATATTATGCGAAGCTGAAAGTGACGGATGCTGAGGGATGTCATCATTCAACCGGCGAATATTCGAAGCCGGTTCGTATTTACGGGCCTAAAGCGAGTTTTAATTTTAGTCCGGAAAGAGTAATTCCTCAAACCACCGTTGGTTTTTACAGCACCAGCAATACCTATCCCTACAATTCAATAGATTACCGTTGGAGATTTCAGGATGGCAGAACAGCAACAGGTTATTATGCGGATAAATACTACCCGAGTGTTACCAGTGATACAGTTCAGTTGATTGCAAGAGATATCACAACCGGATGCCGTGATACGGCCTACAAGGTAGTTGCTGTAAAAGATGTTTCTGCCGGATTTACCTATACGACATCGTACATAAACAACAATAATTGTCCGCCTGTAGTGGCCAGTTTTACCAATACCTCCGATAATTATCAATCTGTTCGCTGGGATTTTGGAAATGGCCGAAGTGCCGGCAATCTGAACAATGTATCAAGTACGTATGATCTTCCGGGTTTATATACGGTGACGGTTTATGCATATGGATTTAATAATACCGTGGATTCTTTAAAAGTTCCTATAGAAATTAAAGGACCTTATGCAATTCTTTCTGCTGATACCTTATTTGGTTGCCAGGATTTGACAGTACAGTTAAATGCAGTGGTGCGAAATGCAAGTTCTTTTACCTGGGATTTTGGGGATGGTACACTCTTGCAATCCACGGATACTTTTGCTGTGCATTCTTATCGGAGTCCGGGTATCTATCAGCCCGCATTAATTCTGAAAGATCCATCCGGTTGTGCCGGTAATTCGAAAATTGATGATAAAATTATCATTGATCAGTTGCTTACAAAAGCAAGTGCTGATCCGGCCTTGGTTTGTGACTCGGGGATAGTTCAGCTAAATCCGGAAGTTGCCAGTTTGGCAGCTTCTGAATTGGGATTGCCTCTTACGTATCGCTGGGAGTCTGGGCATGGTCAGCAAAGTGACTTGGACCTACCTTCATTTTATTATAACCTTCCGGGTACTTATGAAGCCGGGGTTGAAATAGTTTCACCATTTGGATGTAAAGCTTCTTCTGCTGTTTCGCTGGAGGTAGTACGTACGACGCAGGCTGCTATACAAGGGCCGGCGGCAGTTTGTGCAGAAGGGGAAGTTGTTTTCAGTGGAACATCTGATCGGGATGGGCAGTTGGGCTGGAGCTGGGATTTTGGAGGAAATGGAATTGCCAGTCAGCAAAATCCCACAGCTATACGATTTACTGATGCAGGAAATTATTCGATTCAATTGATTCTGGAACATAATGGTTGCCTTGATACGGCTGTTCAACAGCTGGTAGTAAATCCCAATCCGGTAGTAGGATTAACTCCGAAGGATCCGATACTTTGTCTGGGGAATTCAGTTCGTCTGAATGCCAGTGATGGAATTCAGTATAATTGGCGTGTTGCAGATGGAATTGCAATATTGAACTCTCCCAATCCAATTGTATCGCCAGAATATACAACCACCTACCAGGTCACCGTTACCAATAATTTTGGATGCATAAGTGTTGATTCAACTACAGTAACAGTTGGTCGTCCGTTTAAAATACAATTGGCAAATGATACCTCTGTGTGCAGAGGTTTGTCTGTAAATCTGCCAGTAACAGGCGCGGATTCCTATAGATGGATTGTTGGAGATGCACTCAGTTCCAATACCAGTTCATCTCCGGTTGCAACTCCGGTTGCAGATACCCGTTATACGGTAGTTGGATATGATGCATACAACTGTTTTACGGATACGGCCAATGTAAATGTGGTTGTTCGTGAATTGCCAACGGTGAATGCAGGAGGGGATCTTCAATTGTTTACAGGCGAGCGTGTGGAGCTTAAGCCTGTTTACAGCAGTGATGTGGTACGATATAACTGGTCGCCACAATGGTACCTGCTTTGTACGACCTGCCCTAATCCAATTGCAGCACCAAAGGATGATTATACCTATACCGTTACGGTTCAGAACCAATATGGTTGTATAGCAACCGATGATGTAGCCATCAAACTTGTATGTTCTGAAAATGTTTCGATACCTAATGCATTTTCTCCCAATAATGATGGCAGGAATGATCTGTTTAATATGATGGGAAAGGGCATTAAAAAAGTAAAAAGCTTCCGCGTATTCAGCCGCCTTGGAGATGTGGTTTTTGAACGAACCAATTTCCAGATAGGTGACCGGGAGGCGGGTTGGGATGGAGCTGTAAAAGGCAATCCTGCGCCTACCGGCACCTATGTTTATTTTGCTGAGTTCATCTGCGATTCGGGGGAATTATTTACCCGCAAGGGCACCATCGTAATTATTCGATAGCTGGGATTCACCTTCAAAATAGATTTGTGTAGCCATGAGTTTTTTTACATGGTGACGCGTTTCTTTTGGAAGGTATTGCTGCAAATCCCAATAGTTTCTGGAGCCTGCTTTTTTAATTGCTTTATATACCGGACCGGGACCGCAATTATAAGCAGCAACTGCTAACGACCAGTCTTTAAAGGTGCGATGTAAATCACGTAAATAAAGTGCAGCTGCTTTAGTGCTTTTTTGAAGATTCTGGCGCTCATCGATGGTAGAGTCAATTCGAAGGCCTAATTGCATGGCAGTAGACGGCATTAACTGCCATACGCCAACAGCACCAACTTTTGAAGTGGCGGTGCTTTTGAGTTCTGATTCCACAATAGCCATATATTTTAATTCAGCCGGCAGTTTGTAGGATCGGAAAACCTTGCCCATCATTTTGAGTTTGGCCTTATCTCTTTTTTTAATGAGTTGAAATAATTCATCCTGCATTTTGTTGTATTTGCTGATATACAACTGCAGCCCATAATGATGGGAATAGCTTTTAGGTTCAAATACATCAAAGGATTGTATGCTCCTGGTAGCCGCTTCTTCCACTACACTTCTTTTTTGCATGGAATTGCGGGCTGATGCACTGAAGAAAAAAAACAAATTAAGAACCATTACAAGTTTCAGCCATTGAGATCTTAACATACGGGTACATTAAAGATGAACAATGCCGACCCAGGGTTTGGATAATAAACAAAAGGAAGATCAAAGGAGTATTGGAGAGGAGCAGATTAACCGGCGGGCGGACGATTTGGGTTTTTCAACAATCCGGTTATCTGAACGATTGATGATGTAAAGCTAAACTATCAAAAACTTTAATGCAAGGTTTAACTACCAGGGGAAAATACGATGCACCTTTTTCGGTTGTTCATTACAGCATCTATTGTATGCATAATCAATGACTTGTATTAAAAAAAACATGTGGATAAGTTAATTGTTAAAAAGTAGTATCATTATACCTTAAATCCTTTATTTGACAGTTAAAGTTCTACTTGCCTTCGCGGCAGTTTACCTGATTTGGGGGTCTACCTACCTGGCAGCCCAGTTCGGATTGGCTACTATTCCACCTTATCTGATGGGGTCAATGCGCTTTGCAATAGCCGGACTAATTCTGCTTGGCTGGTCGCTATTAAAAAAACATCCATCACCAGGTACTAAAGTAATTTCAGTCAACAGTATTGGTGGTATTTTAATGCTGGTAGGAGGTAGCGGCTCCGTTTTATGGGCTCAACAATATCTCAGTTCCGGAATAGCTGCTATTCTGGTGGCATCTCTTCCTGTCTGGTTTGTTTTACTGGATAAAAAACAATGGTCTTTTTATTTTGGAGATAAGCGGGTGATCCTTGGTGTTATATTGGGGTTTGCCGGAATTTTATTGCTTTTTGGAACCGGTGTAAGGAATGGAGTACAATCCGAGTCTGGCTGGATGCAGCTCATTGGAATCGGTGTTATTTTATTGGGTTGTATTTCATGGACTATCGGATCACTATATGTAAAATACCAGGCGGTACAGGCGGATGTGGCTATCAGTGCCGGAATACAGTTACTGGCTGCAGGAATTTTTTCATTGATTCCAAGTTTTCTTTCCAACGAACTGACCGCCTTCCAATGGAGCCAGGTGAGTACCGGCGGATGGCTGGCTTTGTTGTACCTGATGATTCCAGGTTCTGTAATCGCTTTTATGAGTTATCTCTATCTCCTGAAAGTTCGTCCCGCTGCCCAGGCTGGCACCTATGCTTATGTAAACCCGGTAATTGCTGTTTTACTCGGTGCCATCTTTGCCAATGAAAAAGTAACAGTATATCAAATAATTGGACTGATAATAATTTTACTAAGTGTATTCATGATTAACTGGAACAGTTACACTACCGTTTCAAAAACAGGCAAATAGATTTGATAAGTATGCAGCATAGCAAATTAAACGGATTGAGAAAAGTGGCCGTAACAAGATATGTAACTCCGCTTCGCGAAGGTGGATCTTTGCCTGCTATTGCCGAGGCAGATGATGGGTTTCTGTATGTTTTGAAATTCAGGGGAGCAGGACAAGGCACAAGAGCCCTGATTGCAGAATTGATCGGTGGCGAAATTGCCCGTTTGTTGGGCCTGAAAATTCCTGAACTTGTTTTTGCAACTGTAGATGAGGCTTTTGGGCGAACAGAACCTGATGAAGAAATTCAGGACCTGCTGAAAGCAAGTGAAGGAATGAATCTGGGTGTTCATTATCTGTCAGGATCAATTACCTATGACCCCAATGTAAGCAGGCCGGATCCAACCCTGGCTTCACGTATAGTTTGGATGGATGCTTTCCTGACCAATGTGGATCGTACAAGCAGGAATACCAATATGCTGATGTGGTACAAAGAATTATGGGTGATTGATCATGGTGCCTGTTTGTATTTTCATCATAACTGGGACGATTGGGAGGAACAATCCCTGCGTCCATTTGCTGCCATCAAAGATCATGTACTGCTTGGTTTTGCTTCAGAGCTTGAAGCGGCTGATAAATGGGGGCGGGAACATATCAATCAGGCTGCCATTCATGCCATTGTTAATCAAATTCCGGATGACTGGCTTTCCAATGAACTGCCGATTTCGTATGATGAGCAGCGCGCCGTGTATGAAACCTTTCTTTGCAAACGATTAACCAATTCTTCCATCTTTTTAAAACAGGCCATTGATGCAAGGACAGCGCTTATTTGAATACGCTATCCTGCGCGTGGTGCCCAGGGTGGAAAGGGAAGAGTTTTGCAATATCGGAGTGGTATTGTATAGTAGAGAAGCTAAATTTTTGCAATGCAAATTTCATCTGGACCCAGTTCGACTGAAAGCACTGTTCAGAGAACTTGATCTGGAAGAATTGCAGGCTTATCTGGATTCTTTTGAGCTGGTATGTAATGGACAAAGCAACGGTGGACCAATTGCCCGGCTGGATATTGCCAGTAGATTTCGTTGGTTAACAGCAACGCGCAGCACTATTTTACAAAGCTCCAGGGTGCATCCCGGATTTTGTGCGGAACCTGATAAAGCACTGCAAAAACTGTTTGAACAACTGGTTTTGTAATTTATTTCCGGATTTGCCCATCTCCCTCGAGAATCCATTTTTCAGTTACCATTTTTTCCAAAGCAAATGGCCCGCGTGCATGCAATTTTTGTGTGGAAATTCCAATCTCTGCACCTAACCCAAACTCTTCTCCATCCGTAAATCGGGTAGATGCATTGGTGTACACCGCTGCAGCATCCACTTCCCGTATAAAGCGGCCACATTGTTTTTTATCTTCTGATACAATGGCTTCTGAATGTTTGGTGGAATAAGTATCGATATGTTCCAATGCTTCTTCTATTCCGGAAACTATTTTGATGGCACATTTCATGCTTAGGAATTCACGACCAAAATCAGCTTTTGATGCTTTGCTTAAATAGGGATAACCTTTTAACAAACGATAGGAGGCCGGATCAGCAAAAATTTCTACTTCAAAAGAAGCAAAGGGTGCCTGCAATTCCTTCAGCAGTTTTGGTGCAAGTATTGCATCAATCAGTATAGTGTCTGCCGCATTGCAAACGGAAGGCCGCGAGGTTTTTGCATTTACGATTATATCGATGGCTTTTTTCAGGTTGGCTTTTTTCTCAATATAAACATGACAAACTCCGGCACCGGTTTCAATTACAGGAACCCTGCTGTTCGTCCGAACATACTGAATCAGCTTATCAGATCCTCTTGGAATCAATACATCTAAGTACCTGGTAGCAGTAAATAATTCCTGTACCACTTCACGATCCGGAGGAAGCAGCGTTACAAGAGCAGCTGGTAAATCATGTGCTTTCAATACGCCATGAATAATTTTTACTGCTGCAAGATTAGTTTCTGCCGCTTCACTGCTGCCTTTTAAAACGGCGGCATTCCGGCTTCGTAAGCAGAGCGTTGCAATATCAAACGTAACATTGGGCCTGGATTCGTAAATGGCACCCACTACACCCAGTGGAACGGAGATTTTCTTTAATTGGATGCCGTTGGGCAGGGTTCTTTCTGCCAATAGCTGACCGGTTGGGTCCGGTAGTTTTGCTACTTTTCGCATACTCGCGACAATGGATCGAATCCGTTGTTCATTCAATAAGAGCCGGTCATTTCTTGGATTGTCGGGTGATTGCCTGGCAAGGTCCCGGGCGTTTGCTTTTAATAAAAGGGATTGTTTTTCTTCAAGGGCTGTTGCCATATCCAGCAGGACATTCTGCAGCTGTTTATTGGAAATGGCTTGCAGTGATTTCGCCGCTTTATGGGTTTTTATTAAGGAAGATTCGATAGATTTCATACTTAGTCGTTGAATAGTACTATGTCGTCGGCATGGGCCGCTACCATGTTTTTCAGTTTGAGTTGATCGCTAATGGCTGCTGCATCCAATCTGGCTTTGGCCACCCCGAGAATAGTATTGTCTTCGTCCATTAGCTGGATTACTTCACCCTCCAGAAATTTTCCTTCCACTTTGGAAATTCCAATCGTCAACAGGCTTTTGCGATTCAATAATGCCCTGGCCGCCCCTTTATCCACATACAATGTGCCCAGGGTTATCGATCCGCTGGCCAGCCATTTTTGCCTGGCTCGCAGGTTTGATTTTCTAGCCAGAAAACAAGTGCCGTTTTTCCTGGCGAGGGCAGCTCTTAAGGGTTGTTCACCTTTCAAGCCACCTATTACCACTTCAATTCCGAGCGAAGATGCGAGCCTTGTAAAAGTTAATTTGGACAACATGCCGCCCAGTCCCGGACCACTTTTGTCTTTGGTAACATATTTTAGAACCGATCCATCCACTTTTTCAATCAGTTGAATAATTTTTTTCTGATCATCCAATACTCCGCCGGTTGAAGTACACAGAATCAGGTGGCTGGCATCAAAACCGATGGCAATCAGCGTAGCCAGTTCGTCATTATCAGAGAATTTAATTTCAACATTACTCACCAGGTCGTTTTCATTAACAATGGGTACAATGTTGTTCTCCCAGAAAGTCGTAAATGTCTGGCGTAATTGCAGAAATTGAATTCGGTTGGAAAAATGCACCCGTTCGCAAAGCGCCTGTGCAACATTTATGTTATGTAGTTGAAAATATTTATGGTACAGCTGAATCAGAATAGGATTACCCACGGCTGCTGCCGCTTTTCGCTCTAATAAACTCCCCTTATAATTTTTCAGGTATTTTTTCCCGCTGCCAACTGCACCACTTGATACCAGTACAATATGAAAGCGCTTGCTTAATGCTGCAATTTCGGCCGCCACTTTTTTAATAATAGCAGTATCAATGGTTCCATCGGTTTTACTAATAACTGCGGTACCCAGTTTTATAACAATTACTTCCTTCGGCATCCCCCGGTTTTTCTGCAAGATACTACAAAGCATGCCGCTATCTTCCACTATTCAAAATCGAAAGAGGTGGGGCTTTCAAAACAGAGCGGCTGTTGAACAGTCCGATTAGTACGGTAAGTCCGGTTATGGAAAGAAAAATTAATAGGGTTGCCAGTAAAGGCGGATTAAATCCGGTATCGAAACTGAATTTCGCCAATAAAAAGCCCCCAATCAATGCCAACCCAATTCCAGTTACGGCAGCCAGTGATCCCAGAAAAAAATATTCCAGGGCCGTAATTGCAAAAACCTGGCGGCTGGTAGCTCCAATTGTACGCAATAAAACTGTTTCCTGCATTCGCTGGTATTTACTGATCAGGATGGATGCTATCAAAACCATTATGCCCGTTACAATACTAAAGCCGCCGATAAACTGAATAACAAAACTGATTTTACCCAGAATATCATCCACCGTTTTCAGGATCAGGTTGAGATCAATTACGGATACGGTTGGAAAACTTTCCACCAGTGCCCGTTGGTATTTGGCAGAAAATTCGGCAGAGGGTACTCTTGTAACAAGTACATGGAATTTTGGTGCCTGTTCCAAAATGCCTTTAGGGAAGATTACTCTGAAATTGGTTTGAACCCGGTTCCAGTCCACAGTTCGTACACTTCCTACAGTTGTTTTTATTGGAGCCCCCTGCACATTGAATTCCAGTTTATCACCCGGTTTAACTTTTAATCGTTTCGCATAGCCCTCTTCTATAGAAATGCGAATGTCGTTCAGGTTGGTAACCGAGTCCTGCAGCTCGCCTTCCAGGATTGTTTCAGCTTCCGTAAGACTGTCGCGATAGGTAGCCCTGATCTCGCCGTCAAAAGCTCTGCTTGGTATATCAATGGTGGTATCAGCTTTGAGATCTGCTGCGGTATACCCGCGGATAGAGGAAAGCCGCATGGTAATAATGGGCACATCCTGAATAATAGGTAAATTATACGAGGCAGTTAATTGATTCAATGCCTCTTTCTGAGAAGGCTGAATATCAAATACCACCAGGTTTGGCTGATTATCACTACCGGCACGCTGCACTTTACCTGTTAATACTTCCTGGATATAGAATAACAAACAGATAAAACTGGTCCCTAATCCAATGGCAACAACAAGTATCACTGTCTGATTATTGGGCCGGAACAAATTGGCAAATCCCTGCCGCCACACATAAGCCAGTTGATTGGGAAAATAACGGCGGATGAGGTAAATCAATAACCAGGCGGCACCGGAAAGTAATAGAAAGGATACAATAACTCCAATTGTAAAACCGGCGGCAGCCTGAAGGGTGCCTGTCTGTAACCAGCTGAACCCAAAAATAAATAAGATGATTCCAATACCCACCAATAAACGCCAGGCATCCTGCCACCAGCGGTTATGGCTACCCGTTACTCTAAGTGTATTGAGTGGAGAAACTTTCCGAACGCCTAATAATGGCCATAGTGCAAAAAGCAGCGACACCAATATTCCTACAAGAATACCCTGTCCAATTGCTTTCCAGGATACCTGCATATGAATTTCAATGGGAAGAAAATCTTTTAATACCTGCGGCAGGAGAAATTGGATACCTGTTCCAAGAAAGGCACCCAGCATACTTCCCAGTAATCCGATGGCCAGCATCTGAACCAGATAAATCAGAAATGCCTGCCGGTTGGTGGCTCCCAGGCATTTCAGGATGGCAATCGAACTGATTTTTTCGCGAACATAAATATGGATGGCGCTTGCCACTCCTATGCAGCCCAATAAAAGGGCAATAAAACTTACCAGTTGCAGAAATTCATTCAGATCGCGAAAAGAGCGTCCGGTGCTTTCTTTGCGGGAAGCAACCGTTTCCAGATCCCATCCGGCTTCTTCCAGCCTGTTTTCAATTTTAGGAAGCAGCAGGTAGATGGTGGCTGCGGATGGGAATTTAAAATAATACAGGTAATTGATTCGACTTCCTTTTTGTAATAAGCCGGTTTCCTCCAATGCATCCAGCGGAATCCAGACTGCGGGAGCAACCGCAGCGGAAAATCCGGTTTTCCCGGGGGATTGAAGGATTTCTCCCAGGATCAGGAATGTTTTTTCTCCCACCCGGATTGAATCTCCGGGTTGTGCATTGAATTGAAGAAGAAGGGTTCTTTCCACCAGGGCGCCCTGTTGTTTAGCAAAGCCTGCAAAGGCTGTACCCGGGCGGGTTTCCAATTGTCCATAAAACGGAAATCCACCACTAACTGCGCGCACCTGTGCCAGGCGGGTGCCTCCTGATTTGGTGAAGTAAATCATGGAGGCAAAATTATTTTCCGCCGCCTGCTGAGAAATTGTGCCGATTGAATCCAATAATTGCTGAATGGCAGGGTCCGGAGGCTGGTTGGCATCCACTGCAAGGTCGGCACCAATCAGCGTTTTGGCCTGCAGGTCGATATCACGCTCAAGCGTATAACCCAGGCCGTATATTGCTACCAGAGCTGCAATGCCCAGTATAATGGACGAGATAAAGAGGACAAGTCTGGATTTGTTCCGGCGGCTATCGCGCCAGGCCATCTGCAGGATCCATTGGCTGTTCATGGCACCAGTTCCTCCTGATCCTTTTTGATTTCGTCGGCAATTAATTTGCCGCCTTTTAATTTAATTATCCGATTGGTTCGGGCAGCCAGTTCCAGATCGTGTGTCACCATTACCAGGGTGGTTGATGCTGCCTTATTCAGATTGAACAGCAGGGCCTCCACTTTTTCCGATGTTTCAGCATCCAGATTGCCGGTTGGCTCATCCGCAAACAGGATTTTTGGCTGATTGGCAAAAGCGCGTGCGATGGAAACCCGCTGCTGCTCGCCGCCTGATAGTTGGGAAGGATAATGGTGTGAGCGATCGGCCAGTCCCACCTGATCGAGTAATTCCAGTGCGCGGGAACGGATATTTTTCTCTTTTTTAAGTTCCATCGGCACCATTACATTTTCAATGGCGGTAAGGGTAGGAAGCAACTGGAAATTCTGAAACACAAAACCGATATTTTCATTTCGGATCCTTGCCAGCGCATCTTCCGACTGGTCTTGCAGGCGGGTACCATTCAGGGCAACATAGCCGTTGGTTGCACGATCCAGTCCGGCACATAGGCCAAGAAGGGTGGTTTTCCCGCTTCCGGACGGACCAACAATGGAAACTGTTTCGCCGGGTTGAATTGAAAAACTAATATCTTGTAGCACCTGAAGGGGGCGGCTGGCAGACTGATAGGTCTTGGAAAGCTGCACCACTTCAAGTAAGGGAATGCTTGTCAAACTCATTTGGTAAAGTAACTTTTTATATGGCACATAACAAGGTAAAGATGGGAAGGTTGGGTTTATTGGGATTAATGGTTGCCCTGATAGGATGGGTGGCTTGTGGCGAAGCAGCCGATACATCCCAAAGAAATAGTACAGATTCCACCAAAACAGTTCAGCAGGAACGGAAAAAATTAGTTTTTTTTGGCAATAGCCTGACTGCCGGCTACGGTCTGGATCCGGAAGAAGCTTTTCCTGCCCGTACCCAGGTGAAAATTGATTCCCTGAACCTGGGCTACGAAGTGATCAATGCCGGATTAAGCGGAGAAACCTCGGCAGGCGGACTTACCCGGATTGACTGGATTCTGCAACAGAAGCCCGATGTTTTTGTGCTGGAACTCGGCGCCAATGATGGTTTAAGGGGGATTCCGGTTGCAGAAACCCGGAAAAACCTGCAGGGAATACTGGATAAAGTGAAAGCTGCCAATCCGGAAGTAAAACTGGTGGTTGCAGGTATGATGGTGCCTCCCAATATGGGACCGGAATATGCGCGTGATTTTCAATCCATTTATCCTGAATTGGCAAAAAGTAATAAGGCCGTCCTGATTCCTTTTTTATTGGAAGGAGTAGGTGGGGAACCGATGCTAAATCTGGCAGATGGTATTCATCCAACAGCAGAAGGCCACCAAATGGTGGCCAATGCAATCTGGTTGTATATCCAGCCCTTATTAGGAGCCGGCCAGTCGGGTTTGTAAACGGGTTCTTTTCACTCTTAATACAGCTTGCATCAAAATCAGGCAGGCGGCGGCAAAATACCAGCCGGTACGCACTTCAGCAGGCTTGGAGGAAAAATAGGTTAGGCAGGCCAGGGCGATTCCCCATACTAAGAATACATGCTGGATCGCTGCGATCAGCAGGGTACGAAAACTTTTCATATACGGATTTTTACAATTTATATAACCCCAAAGCCATCATTTTATTGTGCTGGCAGAATTTCGAGAAATTTCTACAGGTGAATAGGTCAGGAATTCATAGTTTTCTGCGGAATTTCATTAACCAACCACCTTGAATTCTTCGTCACCGTCTTTTTTAACCCAGGTTCAAACAGCCTTATTTCGTCATTTACGGCATGATTATCTGGTAATTGACCAGCAGCACCGGCTTTTGGAAATCTCGCGTACGAATTCCATTTTTTACAGAGCAGGTAAAATGAATATTGGAATGTACCTGGATGAAGTGCTTAATCCGGTTTGGATAAAACAATTTGCAGATTTTTATCCGCTCCTTGATCAAAGCAGACCTATTCTGACTACCCCTTTATACCGTTTTGAAAAAGACACCAAAGTGTACCATGGTGAAATGGAGCTGATCCGGTTGGAAACTCCGGGTGCCATCCTGTTATTGTTAAAAGACAGAAGCGCATTTGTTGCAGCAGAACAGGAAAGAGAATGGAAATTCAAAACCCTGGTAGAAAATGGAATGGATGCAGTGGCTATATTAAATGAAATGGGATCTGCTACCTATATTTCTCCAAATATTGAACAAATTCTTGGGTACTCTGAGGAGGAAAGTTTGGGATTGAATTTGTTTGAACTGCTTCATGAAGAAGATAAACCTAAAGTGCAGGCAGTTTGGATGGAAATGTTGGAAAAGCCGGGTGTGTCTATGCGCGGACAGGAGGCCAGAGTGTTACATAAAAATGGTGAATGGCGCTGGATTGAAGCCAATATCAAAAATATGTTCAATGACCCCGTGATTCGGGGGGTGGTGGATAATTTCCGAGATATTACAGATCGAAAAAAATCGGAAGAAGAAAAGGATTTTGAAAGAAGAGATAAGGAAGCATTAATCAATTCTTCTACTGATTTGATCTGGAGTGTGCGGAATGATCTGACCCTGATGGCCGCAAATAATCGGTTTTTAGAGGTTTCCAAAAAATACCTGGGACTGGAATTTAAGATGGGTGAAACCATGCTGCCTCCTGCGTTTTTTGATGAAACTGCCATTCAATATTGGACGAAACTTTATAGGAAGGCATTGGGGGGGGAAGTGGTAGATGAAGAAATGCAGATTCCGTTGCCTTATTCAAACCAGCAACGTTGGTTGAATATTCGTATGAATCCTATATTGAAGGACGCTGTTATAATAGGAGTAGCATGTTATGCGGCAGAAACCACGCGTAAAAAAATCTATCAGGAGGAGTTGTTGCGTATCAATCAGATGCTGGCCGAAGCACAGAAAATAGCTCATCTTGGTTATTGGGAGGTGGATCTGATAAAAAATGAAGTGTTTTGGAGTGAGGAAACCTATTCAATATGGGGTTTGTCATCAGAAAAAAAACCAGATCTCGAATATTTTTATTCTACTATACATCCGGATGATCTTTCGGAATTTAAAATCCTGAATGAACAATCCATCACAGAAGGAAAAGTGCTTGATGCAATACATCGAATTTTGTTAGCTGATGGAACAATCAAACATATACATGAACGTGGGGAACTGGTGAAAGACGAAACCGGTCAGCCCTGGAAATTAAAAGGCACTTCGCAGGATATTTCAGATGAAGTTAAACGTTCGGAAGAAGTTCGTCTTTCCAATGAGCGCCTCGAACTCGTTAATAAAGCAACGTCAGATGCCATCTGGGACTGGGATATCAAACAGGACTCCCTGTATTGGGGAAGTGGTTTTACTTCCATTTTTGGATATGAACTGGATAGCAATTCGGTTGACCCGGCCCGTTGGGAATTACTGGTTCATCCGGATGACCGGGCTGCAGTGGTAAAACATTTAAATGAAAGTCTGGCTGATCCGGATGTGTTTACCTGGATAAGTGAGTATCGCTTTTTGAAAACCAATAACGACTATGCATTTGTACTGGATAAAGGCTTTATGATACGGGATGGAAAAGGAAAGGCCATACGAATGATTGGAGCTTTGCAGGATATTAGTTCAATAAAAGAAGCTGAACGTATTCTGAAGGAAGAGCGGAATACAATGCGCGCTATCATTGATAATATTCCGGATTATGTTTTTGTAAAAGACAGGGAGAGACGGCATATCGTGTGTAATAAGGCTCAGATTGATTTATATGGAATGGATACAGAGGAGCAGATGCTGAATCGTACAGTTGAAGAATTGCTTGGACAGGAGAAATCCGGCTCTTTTAAGGAGGATGATGAATGGGTATTGGAATCTGGAAATTCATTATTTAATAAAGAAGAAAAATTGTATCTGACGGATGGTGGTCTACGATTCGGACTTACTACCAAAGTTCCATTGAAAAACGATGCAGGTGAAATAGTTGGACTCGTAGGTATATCCAGAGATGTTACGGCATTACATAAAAAACAACTGGAAGACCGGCTTGCTGCTAATATAACTGCAAAAGTGCTGATAAGTGAAGATATCAAGGAAGCATTGCAGGAAGTACTTGGGTTAATGGGAGAATTTTTGGGAGCTTCCGGTGGACAGGCATGGTTGCTGAATGAAGGGAAGTTGAAACTGATTCGTTCCGCAATATGGGATGATGGAAACAAAAAACAGGAATGGTTATATACTGCAAACGATGAATTTTACCTGTCGCAACATTTCCTTGGCGACTACTGGAAACGAGGAGAGCCTGCTTATTTGCTGACAGATTTACCTCCGCAGGCGGCATGTTCGATTCTGATTCCGGTACTTTATCAGGGAAAATCGATAACCCTGCTACAATTTTTTTATGACTCAAAACAGGAGGTAGATTCAACACTGCTGGAATTCTGTGCTGAATTGGGTTCAAAAATGGGAATTGATATCAAAACAAAAAAAAGTGAGCTGGAACTCAGTTTGTTTTTCACCCATTGTCCGGATCCCCTTTGGATTTCCAGCGCAAATGGATTTTTCAGGAAAGTGAATCCTGCTTTTATCCGCTTATTTGGTTTTGAAGAATCCTATGTTTTATCCAACCCCATTCTTTCGTTTATTCATCCGGAAGATGTTTCGGCCGCATTAAGCTTACTTGAAAATGCTTTTTCCGGAATGCTGGTTGAATCCTACGAATGCCGATTCAAAACAGCAGACGGTCAATGGAAATGGCTTACCTGGAGTACGTCGGAATTGTTTTATGAAGAAGGGGTGGTATTTGGATATGGAAAAGATATTTCAGAGTTAAAAGAAGCAGAGCGCAATCTGGTCCAGTTTAAAAAAGTAATGGATAGCTCGCGTGACGGATTTGCAATTTATAATCCGATTACCAGAGAAAGTTATATGAACCAGTCGATGCAGCAAATGCTGGGTTATTCTGAAGAAGAAGTGACTGGTATGGAAACTCCTGCCATTACACATGTTGATGAACAGAAGGCAAGAGAAATGTTTGAAAAAGTGAATGCCGGAGAATATTATACGGGAGAAATTCAAATTTATACCAAAGACGGAAGAATTGCTGATTTATACCTGAGTGCCGGTCCGATATATAATGAAGAAGGAAATGTGGAAGCGGTATATGGTGTTCATATGGATATATCGGAAAGAAAAAAATACATGACTTCCATTATGGAAGCGAATGAACGATATAATTTGGTTGCCAGGGCCACCAATGATGCTATTTGGGATTGGAATCTGGAAACAAATGAAGTAATAAGAACCGGGAATGGTCTTGAAAACCTCTTTGGTTATGATAGTGTGGCGGCATGCGCTGATAGTAATTTCTGGGTCAACCGTGTGCATCCTGATGATTTAAAAGGGGTACAGGACCGGAGAGAAATCTTTTTAAATACGGCAACGGCCGCGTATTGGGAAGATGAATACCGATTTAAAAAAGCGGATGGTAAACTGGCAATTGTACAGGACAAAGGGTATATCATCCGTAACAAGGATGGAAAAGCAATCCGGATGATTGGTGCAACTCAGGATATTACTCATCGGAAACAATACCTGAATGAAATAATCCGGGTAAAGCAAAACCTGGATGCACTTATCAATAATACCGGTGATATGATCTGGTCATATGATTTGGATTTACGACTTATTATAGGTAATGCGGCTTTCCTGCAGGCGTATCGGGATCTGTCTCATGAATATATTGAAGAGGGTAGTCCAATCCTTGCTGAATCACTACCGGATTATATCAAAAATCAATGGGCTCCATTATATAGAAAAGGTTTGGAAGGGGATGGCTTTACCACGGATCTTGTCTATTTTAATGAGGAAATTGGTGAAAATCAGTATCTGATGGTATCATTTACACCAATACGAAATGAACGAGATGAAGTGATAGGCGCAGCCTGCTTCGCTAAGGATATTTCCGAATTGAAGAAAGCGAATCGTAAACTGGAAGAACTTAATCAGGAATTATTGAAGAATGCAGAAGAACTGGCTGCTTCCAATGCTGATTTGGAACGTTTTGCATTTATAGCTTCGCATGATTTACAGGAACCACTTCGAATGGTGTCCAGCTTTTTACAGTTATTGAAACAGCGTTATCAGGACCAGTTGGATCAAAAGGCACATACCTATATTGAGTTCGCCGTGGATGGAGCAAAGCGCATGAAAGAACTTATCCATGGCTTATTGGATTATGCAAGAGTTGGTAGTCCATTGGTTGATGCCGTGCCTGTTGATCTTAACCTGGTAATGCGGGATGTGCAAATTTTACTGAAAGCCAAAATTGAAGAGAATAATGGAGTAATTGTAGCTGAACGCTTGCCTATTATTCAACATGCTAATTATACTCAATTGCTGCAATTGATGCAAAACCTGTTGGGTAATGCATTAAAGTATAGGGGAGAGGCAGATCCGCTAGTGGAAGTAGGATTGGAGGATTCCGGAGAAACATGGACCATCTTTGTCAGGGATAATGGAATTGGGTTGGATATGCGTTATGCGGATAAAATATTCCTCGTATTTCAGCGCCTGCACCAGCAGAAAGTTTATAGTGGAACAGGTATCGGCTTATCCATTTGTAAACGGATTGTTGAAAAGATGGGGGGTAAAATATGGGTAGAATCTCAACAGGGAAAAGGAAGCTGCTTTTATTTCACAATTGTGAAGTAACTTAATATAAAATACCCCCTTACCGCATGGCACCCATTCAAATTTTGTTGGTGGAAGACAATGAAGGCGATGTTGTTCTCACCCTGGAAGCATTTGAGAGTATCCGCCTGGTAAATGCAATCCATGTGGTAAATGATGGGGAAGAAGCCATTCAGTACCTTAATAAGGAAGGGAAATTTACGGATGCTGTGGAGCCGGATATGATTTTATTGGATATCAATCTGCCAAAAGTAGACGGGAAAGAAGTATTGCACTACATTAAAACCCATGAACGATTTAAAGTAATACCGGTAGTGATTCTGACCTCCTCTGCTTCTGAAAAGGATATCTATGATACCTATGCAGAGCATGCCAATTGTTATATAACCAAGCCGGTTGATTTTAATAAATTCATTACGGTCATAAAATCAATTGAAACTTTTTGGATAAATATTGTACAATTGCCGGTCAAATCCAATTAACCGGCTATGGCAAATAGGATATCGGAAGATGAATTCTTAGAAAGTTTGAATAAAGGTGAAATGCCTGAAGGTTTAACTGTTTACCTGCAGGCTCTCTGGCAGGATGGCACAGGTAACTGGGATGCAGCTCATAGTCTGATCCAGGATCTTCCTGATAAAAATGCAGCAGTTTTACATGCCTACCTGCATCGGGCTGAGGGTGATCAGTGGAATGCCGGATATTGGTATCAGAAAGCAGGTGAGCTGATACCTTCGTGCAGCCTTAAAGAGGAATGGAGTCAGTTGGTGAAACGTTTTCTGGCATGAAAACAGTCTCACATCCCATTTATAACTGGCCTTTTGCCCTTGTTTGCCTGAGTTCCCTGTTTTTTTCTGCCAGTTTTAATATGCTGATTCCTGAACTCCCGGCTTACTTATCCAGCTTGGGCGGGGCTGAATACAAAGGACTCATTATTGCACTTTTTACACTAACAGCCGGAATATCCAGGCCATTCAGTGGCAAACTCACCGATTCCATAGGTCGAATTCCCGTGATGGCGGTTGGTTCCCTGGTCTGTTTTGTATGTGGTTTTTTATATCCACTACTTACTTCGGTAGCCGGATTTTTACTACTTCGGCTTATACACGGCTTTTCAACCGGTTTCAAACCAACTGCAACAGCAGCTTACGTGGCGGATCTGGTACCTGTTTCCAGATGGGGCGAAGCAATGGGGATACATGGCCTCTGTTTTAGTACAGGAATGGCAATTGGTCCGGCTATTGGCAGTGCCATCGTTCAGGTTTATTCCATTCAGGTTTTGTTTTATGCCTCCTCCCTGCTTGCATTACTTTCTATTGTGATTCTGTATAATATGAAGGAGACCCTTCCGGATAAGCAGCGATTCCATATGCAGCATCTCAAAGTAGGCAGAAACGATATTATCGAATGGAAAGTCTTTCCAGCCGCATTGGTAACGCTCTTATCCTATCTTTCTTATGGAGCAATTCTGACCCTGGTTCCTGATTGGGGGGATCATATCGGGATAAAAAATAAGGGAGTGTTTTTTATGGTATTTACCATTGCTTCCTTACTGGTTCGTTTCATAGCAGGAAAGTTATCGGATAGACGTGGCCGTGAGACGGTAATTCGGGGAGGATTGATTATGCTGGTGATTTCATTGCTGGTAATGGCCTACTGGCAGTCTACAGAAGGTTTGCTGGCAGGTGCTGTATGTTATGGGATTGCAACCGGAATTTTATCGCCCGCAATCAATGCATGGACAGTAGATATGAGTGATAAGGAGAGAAGAGGTAAAGCCATGGCAACCATGTATATTGCATTGGAAGCCGGCATCGGTTTGGGTGCCCTGATAGCAGGAACTGTTTATCAGGATCACCTGACAAGGATTCCAGGGCTTTTTTATAGCGCGGCCGGGATTACCCTGATCGCTATTGTTTATATGTATTGGAGAAGAAAAAATGCAGGAACCGATAGTAGAAGTTAAAGAAGTGACGGCCATTGCCGGGAATCAAACGGTTCTCTATCCCATCAGTTTATCGTTGCAGGCGGGGCACCGTCTTGCGATTGCAGGTGAAACAGGGTCCGGTAAATCAACCCTGCTTAAAACGATGGCAGGTTTACAAAACCTGGCAGGCGGTGCAGTTTATTGGAAGGGCAAAAGAGTGGAAGAGCCCTGGGAAAAACTGGTACCCGGACATCCATCCATTGCCTACTTGTCGCAGCATTTTGAATTAAGGAATAATTACAGGGTGGAAGAAATACTTTCCTACGCGGAAAAAATCAACGGGGAAGCGGCTGCTGAAATTTATCGCTTATGCCAGGTTGATCATTTATTAAAACGAAAAACAGATCAGTTATCCGGAGGCGAAAGACAACGAATAGCCATGGCCCGTCTGCTGGTAGGAGCCCCCACTATATTTTTGCTGGATGAACCCTTTTCCAACCTGGATACATTGCACAAACAGACAATGAAGGAAGTGATGCGTGATCTGGGAAATGTCATGCATATCACCTGGGTGCTGGTATCACATGATCCTGGTGATTTGCTCTCCTGGGCAGATGAATTGTTGATTTTAAAGGAGGGAAGAAGAGTTCAGCAGGGAAACCCGCTGGAAGTATTTTTTAATCCGGTTGATGCATACTGTGCAGGTTTATTGGGACCTTATTCTGTCCTGGGGAATAAAATTCTTCGTCCAACTGATTTTCAACTTGTTCCTGCAGGAAACGGGGCGATCAGCGGAACGGTGCTTGGAGTTGAATTTATCGGTTATGGGTACCTGCTAAGTGTAATACTAAATGATGGACAAATAGTAAAACTATTTCATTCTGAAAATGTGCCGTTTCAAAAGGCAGTTGGCATTCAACTCAGATAAATTATATTTAGAACTTTATTTTCTGCATCTATTCATGCCATATGACAAAAACGAAGTTCCAGCACTTATTTAGTATTCCGGTAATTGTAGCCGCTCTTGGCTATTTTGTTGACATCTATGATCTCCTGTTATTTGGAATTGTTCGCATTCCCAGTTTGCGAAGCATGGGACTGGATGAGGCTTCGCTTTCATCCGTAGGAGCTTCCATTCTCAACTGGCAAATGACCGGACTGCTGATCGGAGGTATACTTTGGGGAGTGCTCGGAGATAAAAAAGGCAGGCTGTCTGTTTTGTTTGGGTCGATCTTAACCTATTCGCTGGCCAATATTGCCTGCGGATTTGTAAAAGATCCGGATACCTACAAAATCCTGCGCTTTATCGCCGGCATTGGTCTGGCTGGAGAATTAGGAGCCGGAATAACCCTTGTTGCTGAGGTATTACCTAAACGTCTTCGGGCACTGGGAACCTCTCTGGTAGCCGGAGTTGGTTTATTAGGCGCAGTGGCAGCTTATTTCACGGTGGAATTATTTAACTGGAGAACGGCCTATTTTATAGGAGGAGGAATGGGGATTGCACTGCTGCTGATGCGGGTTGGGGTATTTGAATCAGGTGTTTTTTCAGCGCTGAAAGAACATCGCCATATAAAAAAAGGAAATTTCTTCTCCCTGTTCACCAATAAGGATCGGTTGATCCGATATCTTAAATGTATTGGAATGGGACTTCCCACCTGGTTTGTAATTGGGATACTGGCTACATTCAGCAATGAATTCGGAAGAGCCTTAGGTATCGAAACACCAATAGAACCAGGACTCTCAATTATGTGGTGTTATGTTGGTTTATCTATTGGTGATCTTTCAAGTGGCGTATTAAGTCATAAACTCGAATCCAGAAAAAAAGCGGTGCTGTATATGATGTTGTTTACGGTAGTGGGAAGTCTGATTTACCTGTTTGCAGGAATAAAAACAGCCACAGGTCTTTATGCAATAAGCCTTATGATGGGCTTTGGAATTGGTTATTGGGCGATGTTTGTAACGATTGGAGCCGAGCAGTTTGGTACCAATCTGAGAGCTACTGCTGCAACCACCATTCCGAATATGGTTCGGGGAACAGTTGTTGGGATGACAACCCTTTATGCGTATTTCAAGGAAGGATTTACCATAATTCAGGCGGGTGCCCTGGTTGGGTTAATTTGTTTTATTATTGGCATCACCTCTACTGTAACCATTTCTGAAACCCATGGCAGGGATCTTGATTTTCTGGAGGAATAGCCATGCAGCCGGTAACCATTAAAACCATCGCCGAAAAACTCGGGTTGTCCATTGCCACTGTTTCCAGGGCATTAAAAGACAGTTATGAAATCTCTGCTCAGACCAGGGAGAAAGTGAAACAGGCTGCCTTGGAATTGGGCTACCAGCCCAATGTTAATGCAAGTGGCTTAAGGGCAGGTTCAAGTAAAACAATTGCAGTAATGGTACCCGAGGTGGAAAATCATTTTTTCTCTCAGGTTATAAGTGGAATAGAATCGGTAGCAAGGCAATATGATTACCATGTACTTATTTATCTGACACATGAAGACCCTAAAAAAGAAGAAGCATTTGTACATCTTCTTGGAAATGGAAGAGCAGATGGTTTGCTGATTTCAGTTACTCATAACCTGGATGGATATGCGCATTTGAACAGAATGGTATCAGCAGAATTTCCAATGGTCTTGTTTGATCGCCTGGTTGAAGAAGTAGCTGTTCCGCATGTATGCACAAATAATGAGGATATCAGTTTTGAAGCAACGAGTTTGTTATACCAGCGGGGTGCAAAAAAAACAGCCTTCCTGGGACTGGATGCTGATTTATTTATTACCCGTACCAGGCTGGCGGGCTACAAAAAAGCGGTTGAGCTGTTTAATCCGGGTGCAGCACCACTTGTTTTTGCCGGAACCGGCAAACCTGAGCTGGATCTTCCCCGTTTGAAAGAATTCCTGGAGAAATACCGACCTGATGCCTTATTTGGTGCTTCCGAATCAATGGCACTCTTACTGTATGAATTAGGGTTTCAGGAAAATTTTCAAATACCAGACGATTATCAGTTGATCAGTTTTACCAACCTTTCTGCAGTTCCCTTTCTGAATCCCTCTCTGACCGCTATAATTCAACCCGCGTTTGAAATCGGCAAAGAAGCTGCTGAACTACTTTTTAAAGTAATAAAGAAGAAAAAAATATATTCTGCTGAGCAGAACAGGATATTACCTTCAACAATACGGCTGGCCGATTCTATCCGTAAAAGTTCCTCGTAAACGTTTGCATAAGTAAACTTGCCGGAAAGCGGTGGAAAGCGCAATTTTAGACCTGCGAATTTTCTTACCATACAAAAACTACGAAATGCTTGACCGGAGACGATTTTTGCGACAATCCGCATTAGCGGGAGCAGGTGTTTTACTGGCCCCCACATTTTTAAGAGCAGGAAGCGCTGCAAATTCAACCATTGTAATTGGTGTGGTGGGTACGAATAGCCGGGGATTTTATCTGGCTAAATTATTTGCTGCCATTGAAGGCGTAACTATTGGCTATATATGTGACGTGGATGAAAATGTGTTGAATAAAACACTGGCTGAAATTGAAAAACAAACCGGCAAACGTCCTAAAGGATATAAGGATGTTCGGAAAATGCTGGAAGAAAAGGACCTGGATGCAATATGTATTGCGGCTCCTGATCACTGGCATGCACCAGCTACACTTATGGCGGTACAGGCCGGAAAACATGTTTATGTAGAAAAACCCTGTTCTCATAATCCGGCAGAAGGCGAAATTTTAGTAGCTGCCCAGGCAAAATATGGTAAGCTGATTCAGATGGGGAATCAACGCCGCTCCTTCCCCAAGGTGATGCAGGCAATGGAGGAATTGAAAAATAATGCCATTGGTCGGGTATATTTTGCAAAAGGATGGTATGCTGCCAATCGAAAATCAATTGGAAAAGGGAAACCAGCTGCTGTTCCTGCCCACCTTGATTATGAACTCTGGCAGGGTCCCGCACTTCGCAGACCCTATCAGGATAACCTGATTCATTACAACTGGCATTGGTTCTGGAACTGGGGAACCGGTGAGGCATTGAACAATGGAACCCATGAAATTGATGTGATGCGCTGGGGATTGGGAGTTGATTATCCCACCAAAGTGGTATCTGCCGGTGGACGATATGCTTTTCAGGATGATTGGGAAACACCCGATACTCAATCGATTACCATGGAATTCGCCAATAATACCGCCATGTTATGGGAAAGCAGGAGCTGCAATCCGCATCCGATAGAAGGAAGTGGCAGAGGAGTGGTGTTTTATGGTGAAAAAGGAAGCATGGTAATTCCGGGAGGAGATGACTACAAGATTTTTGATCTTGATAATAAACTGGTGAAAAAGGTGGATACAGAAATCCAGCAGGTCAATGCTACCAATACCATGGGAATGGGTGAGAAACTGGATAGTTTGCATCTCCAGAATTTTGTGGATGCTATCCGGAATCAAAAAAACCTGACTTCTCCTATTATAGAGGGACATAAAAGCACCTTGCTGGCTCAATTGGGAAATATTTCCTGGAGAACAGGAACAGTCCTGAATTGTGATCCATCCAATGGGCATATATTGAATAATAAGCAGGCTGCCCGTTTGTGGAAACGGGAGTATGCAAAGGGTTGGGAAATGAAATTATAATGAATAACACTACTATTATGCGCTATTTATTTTTGTTGGTGATGCTGAGTTTTCAGACTTCCGGGTTATTGGCTCAGGCAGCGAAGGAACAATGGGTTTCTTTATTTAATGGAAAAGACCTGAAAGGATGGAAGCAGTTGAATGGAAAGGCATCTTATGAAGTGAAGGATGGAGTTATTGTTGGCACAACCGTATCCAATGAACCCAATTCCTTTCTTGCGACAGAAAAAAATTATACTGATTTTATTCTTGAGCTCGAATTTATGGTAGACCCTTCCATGAATTCAGGCATTCAGTTCCGCAGTGAAAGCAGAGCCGATTATCAGAACGGAAAAGTTCATGGCTATCAGATGGAAATCGATCCATCCAAACGAGCCTGGAGTGGCGGAATTTATGATGAAGGCCGGCGTTTGTGGTTGTATTCACTCGACTACAATGAGTCCGCAAAAACGGCGTTTAAAAATAATCAATGGAATAAATACAGGATTGAATGTGTAGGAAAATCAGTGCGCACATTCGTAAATGGAATTCCAGCTGCCCATTTGGAAGACAGTATGCTGACAAGTGGTTTTGTAGCGCTGCAGGTTCATTCTATCGGGAAGGACGAGAAGCCGGGAAAACAAATCAAATGGCGGAATATCCGGATCCAGACAAGCAATCTGCAGCCTAAAAAAAGCGATCCGATTTTTGTTGTTAATCTTCAACCGAATACACTTTCTGCCAGCGAACAAGCGCAGGGGGTTGAACTGTTGTGGAATGGGGTGGATACAAAAGGCTGGAGAGGCGCGCACAAAGATAAATTTCCTGAAAAAGGATGGCAAATAAAGGACGGAATATTGAGTGTGCAGAAAAGTGGTGGTGGTGAATCTACTAACGGGGGCGATATCGTTACAGACGCTATGTATGGTGCCTTTGAATTGCAATTTGAGTTTCGTATTACACCAGGTGCCAATAGCGGGGTAAAATATTTTGTTACGGAGCAGGAACAAAGTTCAGGTTCTGCTATTGGACTGGAATACCAGGTGCTGGATGATGAAGCACATCCGGATGCAAAAATGGGAGCTGTCGGAAATCGTACCATGGCTTCTCTGTATGATCTGATTCCTTCTTTAAAAATGAGCCAGAGCCGACGTAAGCCGGGCGAATGGAATAAAGGAATGATCCGGGTTTATCCGGATAATCGCGTAGAACATTTTCTGAATGGGTACAAAGTGGTCGAATACCAGCGTGGTACCCCCATATTTTATGCATTGGTAGCACGCAGCAAATATGCCAACTGGAAAAATTTCGGTATGGCAGAAAAAGGACACATATTGATTCAGGACCACGGCGATGCAGTGGACTACCGGTCAATCAAGATATTAAGTTTGAAGTAGGAAGTAGGAAGTTGGAAGTTCTCTCACTTCCAACTTCCAACTTCCTACTTCAACTTCCTACTTCAAACTTCACAATTCAAACTTCTATGGGGATTTTAAATGATTTTTCACTTCAGGGTAAAGTAGTAGTAGTTACCGGTGGTACCGGTGTATTGGGTGGTGCTTTTGTTGATGCCATCGCAGATGCAGGTGCTGCTGTTGGTGTATTGGGTCGGAATGCCGCAATTGCGGAAGAAAGAGCCGAAAAAATCCGGGCAGCAGGCGGTAAAGCCATCGCGCTGATTGCCGATGTTATGAAAGAAGAAGAACTGCTTAATGCAAAGGAACTGATCCTGAAAGAGTTTGGAAAAGTAGATGGCCTGGTAAACGGTGCCGGTGGAAATATGCCAATTGGTGTTCTACAAAATGAGGAAGATCTCTTCAAAATGAATCTGGAAGGCATGAAAACGGTAATGGATATTAATCTCTGGGGAACCATCATACCAACACAGGTATTCGGGGCCACCCTGGCAGAAAATCCAACGGCCAGCATTGTCAATATTTCTTCCATGAATTCCAAGCAGGCGGTAACAAAAGTTCTTGGATACAACCTCGGAAAAGCGGCAGTTGATTGTTATAATGAATGGTTTGCAGTGGAGTTGGCAAACAGGTATGGAGATCGGATCCGGATGAATGCACTTACACCCGGATTTTTCCTCACGGAGCAAAATCGTAAACTTGTTTGGCATCCGGATGGCACACTCTCTGCACGCGGACAATCCATCATTAATAATACTCCCTTTAAACGGTTCGGTAAACCGGAAGAATTAACCGGTGCATTGATCTGGTTATTGAGTGATGCTTCCCGTTTTGTGACCGGCTCACAAGTAGTAATTGATGGCGGATTTTCAATTTACAGTGGCGTTTAATAATTTATATGAATGCACCTTATTTTAGTTCCAATAGCTTAATTCCAACCATGCGGTGGTTTGGAGAAAATGATCCCGTTTCCTTATCAGCTCTTCGGCAGGCTGGTTGTACCGGAGTGGTTACCGCTCTTCATCATATTCCTAACGGTGAAGTATGGACGAATGAAGAAATAACAAAACGGTTGAAGTTGATTGAAGCAGCCGGACTGAATTGGGATGTGGTGGAAAGTGTTCCCGTGCATGAAGAAATTAAAACGCGTACGGGCAATTTTGAATCCCATATTAGGAATTATCAGGAATCGATACAGAACCTCGGTGCTGCCGGTGTAAAAATCATTACGTATAATTTTATGCCGGTGCTGGACTGGACCCGAACCGATCTTGAATATGTTGTGGCAGATGGGAGCAAGGCCCTGCGTTTTGAACAGGCCGGTATTATAGCCTTCGATCTTTATATTTTGAAAAGAAAGGGCGCGGAATTGGATTATTCTGCAGCTGATATCGAACGCGGGAAAGCCCTTTATGCCAGTATGGATGATGCCGCAAAACATAAACTAGAACGTACTATAATAGCCGGTTTGCCGGGTAGTGAAGCTTCTTTTTCTGTTGATCAGTTTCGCGAGGCGATGGAACCCTATAAAAATCTGAGCCGGGCTGATTTACAACAAAACCTGGTGCTGTTTCTTCAGGCAATTTGCCCTGTTGCAGAGCAGGCCGGCGTTCAACTGGTCGTTCATCCCGATGATCCTCCTTTCCCCATATTTGGATTGCCCCGGGTAGTAAGTACGGCCGATGATCTTGATCATCTGTTTTCAATGGTGCCTTCCCGTGCAAACGGACTTTGTTTCTGTACCGGATCATTTGGTGTGCGGACTGATAATAATTTGCCAGGAATGGTAAATCAGTTTGGAAACAGAATTGGTTTTTTCCATCTCCGAAATACACGACGAAATGAATGGGGCGATTTTTATGAAGACAATCATCTTGAAGGAAATGCAGATATGCCGGCAATCATGAAAGAAATCGTTCAGCTTCAGCATAGGGAAAAACGTCGTATTCCCATGCGGCCGGATCATGGTCACCAGATGCTGGATGATCTTACTAAAAAAACAAATCCGGGTTATTCGGCAATCGGCAGATTAAGAGGATTGGCAGAGTTACGCGGACTTGAATTAGGTATTCAAACAATGAATAAAGAAATATAAGTAATGGAAAAGCACTTGCAGCAATGGCCGGATGAGTCCTTTATTTTACAGAATGAAGCAGCCAGACGATTGTATGTTGATTTTGCAAAAGATCAGCCAATTGTCGATTATCATTGTCATTTATCACCGGAAGAAATTGCTGCCAATAAACAGTTTGAAAACCTGACTCAAATCTGGTTAAAAGGGGATCATTATAAGTGGAGGGCTATGCGGGCGATGGGTATATCTGAAGAGTTTATTACGGGTAAAGCAGCTGATCAGGAAAAGTTTATGGCCTGGGCTAAACTCGTTCCACGTACGATCCGTAATCCGCTTTTTCATTGGACAGTTATGGAAATGGCTAATCCATTTGGAATAAAACAATTGCTCAATGCATCTACCGGAGCTGCTATTTATAATTCCTGCAATGAACTTCTTCAAACACCTGATTTCAGCACGCAATCACTTATCCGTAACCGTAAGGTAAAGCTGGTTGGCACAACCGATGATCCATGTGATGATCTTTCCTATCATAAATTATTCGCACAACAGGATTCCGGCTTTCAAATGTTACCGAGTTTCCGGCCAGATCCTGTGTTGAATGTAACCAATCAGGCGGCATGGCTGGCCTATTTAGGCAGACTGGAAGCAGCAACAGGACGTTCAATCAACCAACTTGATGATTTACTGGAAGCATTGGATGAACGGATTCAATATTTTCATAATCATGGATGCCGGGTGGCTGACCTTGGTCTGGTTCAGTTACCGGACCTGGCACAGTTACGCGATAAAAAACAGGTGGAACAGGAATTCCGCCTCCTGGTAAGTACAAAAAATTATCAGGTGCAGTCGCCTGATTCACTGGCCGGGTTCATTCTATTGCATATTTGCCGCAAATACAAACAATTCGGATGGGTGCAACAATTTCACCTCGGTGCCATCAGAAATCTGAATACACGTCTGCTAACCAGACTGGGTGCTGATAGTGGCGTTGATTCTATTGGGGATGATCAGCAGGGGATTCGGCTTGCCCGCTTCCTTGATGCATTGGACCAGACCGATGAACTGGCCAAAACAATTCTATACAACCTGAATCCTGCTTTAAACGAAGTATTCGCCAGTATGACGGGCAATTTTAATGATGGAAGCATAGTGGGTAAAATTCAGTTTGGTTCCGGCTGGTGGTTTCTTGATCAGATGGATGGCATGGAAAAACAATTAAACGCCTTATCCAGTATTGGAATCCTTAGTTCTTTTATCGGGATGACGACCGATAGCAGAAGTTTTCTTTCCTATTCCAGACATGATTATTTCCGTCGTATTCTATGTAATCTGATTGGAACAGATATGGAAAAAGGGCTCTTGCCAATGGATTATGCATGGATGGGAGGTATTGTTTCGGATATCTGTTATACAAATGCCAAAAACTATTTTAACCTGCCCTGATTTTTTTTCTGATGGGATAGGGGTAAGGGACTTGTTGATTGTCGGATTAGCAAATATGTTGAATCATGACAATCAAATCAATGCTGGCAGCTGTGCTGCTTATCCTGGCTGGCCTGGAACTGAGTGCGCAAAAGAATGAAACCCTGTTTAAATCAAATGGCATCCGCAAATCCGGTGGTTATGGAGCAATATCCAACAAGTTCACCCGGATTAATGGCGAATTCGCCAATATCAATGAAGTATACGGTGGCTGGTATGTAAATCGCTCCTTCCTTATTGGTGTTGCCGCCTCTGCTACCACCAATCGCATGAATGTTCCGGAGGAAAATAAAATCTGGAATGGTGAAAGAATGACTTACCAATATGGGCAATTTGGACTAATGACAGAATATGTAATGGCTTCTACCAAAAAGATACATTTTGCGGTAAACCTTATTACCGGCGCCGGATTTATGTTGCAATATGACAGGAGAAATTATGATGATTTGGATGACTTTGACAGCCGCAATCCGAACTTCTTTTTTGTAATGGAACCCGGCGCACAGGTGGAACTCAACCTTACCAACTGGATGCGCTTTAGTCCGGGTGTTTCCTACCGACGTGCATTCGGTTCCAACAGCAAGGGCTTAAGTGATGATGACCTGAGCGGGCTTGCCGCTAATGTTACCTTTAAATTTGGACGTTTCTAGCCTGTTCTTTTCCACCTGTCGGGTACCCGACAGGTGGATTTTATTGGCCGAAATACTGGACCCGGATCCGGATGTCTCTGTTTCGGCCTTTATCATCGGTGCAGGAAATCTTAACAGGGCCCGGTTCAGGTTGAAAGAAAACCCGCTCTTTTGCTGCAGCCGATTTATAATAGCGGTCATTAATATACCAATGCACCCGCAGCACATCCGAAGCTGTCTGGCATTGCAGCAGCAGGGGCTCGGGATTTGTTTTTTCCATCAGGTAATCAGTTCCATTCCTCGGAGATACTATTACCGGAGAACCATCCCGGAAAATTTGCTCACATTCAGGGTTATGCGCAGGGATTTTTTTATAACTGATTTTCCGTTCATCCATCCAGCGCAAAAGAGCCTGATCTATCAGTGGGAACCGTTCTTTTTTATAACCCGAAGCAGGCAGACATTGCATGCAGTAAGAATGCTTTCCATCTGAACTCAGAAAGATTTCTCTGCTGTGTTCGCAGGTCTGTCCGCCTGATACAAGTGGAATAAAATAATCGGTAATCTGTGATTCACAATATTCTCCCGGAGGAAGCCCGCTTGTAGCGCAGACTTTCCGGATATCACATTCCGCAGGCTGTGTAAACCAGTCCTGTTCTGTATCATAATCGATGGAATTGAATAAGCGAAACAGCAGGGGAGTTGCCGTTTCTGCTCCACTAAGGGAGGCTGCCCCTTCTCCTGAAAAATTTCCCACCCAAACCCCAATAGTATAATGCTGATTATAGCCGATACTCCAGGCATCTCTACGTCCATACGAAGTGCCGGTTTTCCAGGCGATTTTTGGCATTTTCTCCGTGCTCTGCCAGCTTAAGGGAAAATCTGGCCGGTTCACTTTTGATAATACCTGATTCAGCATATAGGATGCAGCTGCGGAAACCAATTTTTTTGATACTATACTGCTATCCTCTATGTTATACCGCAGGGGGCGATAAATACCCTGCCGGGCGAAACTGCTGAACAAACCCGTTAACTCTTCCAGGCTGGTTCCACAACCTCCCAATACCATTGATAAGCCCAGTTTTTTCCGATCTTTTCTGATTTGCTCAAAGCCTATACCGGATAGTTTATCAATCAACTGATCCTTGCCAAGTTTAGCCAGGGTTCGAACAGCCGGAATATTCAACGATTGATCCAGTGCATATTCCATACTAACGGCTCCATTAAACTGGCGATCGAAGTTCTCCGGCGCATATCCTTCGTAGTTGGTAGCTACATCATTCAGTATGGTTTTGGGTGTTAGTTGTCCGGCATCAATGGCCAGTCCATATACCAAAGGTTTTAATGTGCTGCCCGGTTGCCGGATGGCTGAAGCACCGTTTACCTGTCCGGCGTCCGTGAGGTCGTTAAAATCAGCAGAGCCGATATAACTTATTACCTGCGCTGTTTTGTTATCAAGCACAATAACGGCAGCATTTCGGATCTGCTGGTAACGCAATGGACGAATATAATCAGCCACCAGTTTTTCCACCTTCAATTGTGTATTGAGATCGATGTAGGTATGATAGGAGGGGCGCCCGCTTTTTTTCAATTTGCGGGAAAGATGGGGGATGAGTTGTGGGGCCGGATGCCGGTAGGCTGTTAATGGTTCGTCCAGTGCATCCCGAATAGAAACATCGCTGAAAATTCCGCCTGCGCGAAATCGTTCCAGCCATTTATTTCTTTCAATTATAATCCGGTCATTATGCTTTCCCATTACCAATGAATTCGGCCGGTTTGGGATAACTGACAAAGCCAGTATTTCTGCAAGTGACAGGTGATCCGGATTTTTTTGAAAATACAATACAGAGGCAGATTTTACCCCTTCAATATTTCCGCCATAAGGCACCAGGTTCAGGTAGAGTTGCAATATTTCCGCTTTGCTGTAAGTCCATTCCAATTGCAATGCCCTGAATGCTTCACTCATTTTTTTTAACCAGCTCCTTCTGCCTGGTTCCAGTGCACGTGCAACCTGCATGGTAATAGTGGAAGCGCCGGAAGTTCGTTTTAAATGCAGCAGATTATTCCATGCTGCCCGGGCTATCGCCAGTGGATTTATGCCCGGATGGTAATAAAAATATTGATCCTCCTTTTCTATAATGGCTTTCTGAAGCAGGGGAGAAATTTCTGCGAGCTCTGTTTTCATCCGCCATTTCTGATCTGATGTTAAATAAGCATGAACCACCAAACCCCTGTCGTCTTTAATAATCGTTGACCATTCAGGCTCTTCCGGTAATGGAAATAGTAAATGAAGCAAAACGGCCAGTAATGCAATAGACAGGAAAATCAGGGTTGTTTTTTTAAATCGTTTCAGACGCTTCAAGTACTTGAGTTGGTTTAACAAACTTACAGGTTTCCTATATTTTGATTTCGTTAAACTAACTGATACATTTGATGACAATTCCAACCATTTATGCCTTTTCCTAAACGAATCCTCCTTTTTCTCTTTCTATTCATTTCAATTCTGGCCTGTAACCGCAAAGCGGTGGTGCTGGAATATACCAATGCGGAAAAAGAAGTGTTGCCACTTCAAAACCTGGTATTCCGGTTTAACCATCCCATTGTGGCGGACTCCCTGCTAAATCAGTGGGACTCTACCGAATTCGTACAATTTGAACCGGCCATTCCCGGTCGGTTTCGCTGGGAACAATCCAATCTGCTGGTGTTTTCTCCAGCCAGTCCATTGTTGCCCGCTACTACGTACAAAGCCCGGCTAAGTTCTGTCTTACTTAAAGGTTCTGAATTTAATCAGATTGAAAATGGGGATGCGCTGGAATTTTCTACCCCGCTATTGAATCTCGACCAAACCAATACATCCTGGTTACTGCCCGAAGATGGGGGTACAAGTCCCTATCCCCAGGTAGATCTCTATTTCAATTATAAAGTGGATGCAGCTAAACTAAAAGAGCAGTTAACGATGAAAGAGGGTGATAAGCCTATCGCATATACCCTATTGACTATGGGTATAGATTCTAAAATTTCGCTTCGTCTGCAAGGTGTTAAACCGGAGGACAAAGATCTTTCCATTGCACTTACTGTTGCCAAAGGTATTGTTCCGGATGGTGGACAACAAGGGTTGAAAGAAGAACTGAAACAAAACCTACTGCTGCCATCCCCCTTTGTTTTAACGATCAATGGAGTTCAGTCGGAGCATGATGGTACCACTGGCAGAATTCTGGTGAGAACCAGCCAGCAGGTAGTGGAAGCGGGGTTAAAAAATTTTATCAGTCTTGATCCTGCCACCCCATTTCAGGTGCAACTGATGGAAGATGGATTCATGATTACCAGTGAAACCATCAATGCTGATAAAAGTTATCAGGTAAAATTGAAAAAAGGATTAAAAGGGGTATTAGGCGGACAATTAAAAGAGGAAGTTACAGAATCTGTTGCTTTTGGTGAACTTGAACCTTCGGTTCGGTTTGTAAATGGAAAAGCCAGTTATATTTCAGCAGAAGGTGCCAGGCATATTGAACTAAAGATTGTAAATGTTCCGCGGATTAAACTGGTGGTATCAAAAATTTACGAATCGAATTTGCTGGCAGCAAACAAATACGGGTATTATCCGAAGGAAGCCAGTGGCGCGTCTAACTATGATGAATATTATTATGAAGGGGACGGCGATTTTACCATGGGAGATGTGATTTATGAAAAAGAAATTGATACCCGTTCGCTACCTCGGATGGGAGGCTCTCAATTGCTTGAATTTAATCTGGAAGATCGAATTCCGGAATTGAAAGGTGCCTATCATATCAAAGTTCGATCCATGGATGATTACTGGGTGAATGACAGCCGGTTGGTTTCACTATCTGATATCGGGCTGATTGTAAAGGAAGGAACTGAAAAGCTGATGGTATTTACCAATTCAATCAAAACTGCTACAGCATTAACCGGTGTAAATCTGGTAGCTTATGGCGCCAATAATCAGGTGCTTGGAATGGCTACTACCAATGCAGAAGGGGTAGCAGAAATCGCCTATTCACGAAAAGATATAAACGGCTTCCGGCCTGCCATGATCATCGCAAAAACGGCCTCCGATTTTAATTACCTGCTTTTTTCAAATACCCGTGTGAATACATCCCGATTTGATGTGGGAGGTAAACGCCTGAACGCAACCGGTCTGGATGCTTATGTATATACGGAAAGAGGGATTTACCGGCCGGGTGAGCAGATTCATTTTGCAGCCATCGTACGGGATTATAAATGGAAGCCTGTTGCAGATCTTCCGGTGAAGTGTAAGATCCTTTTTCCTACAGGAAAAGAAATGAAGAATTTCAGAAAAACATTGAATAAAGAAGGGAGTACCGATGGTTCCGTTGATCTTCCGGTTGCTGCTATTACCGGGACCTACCTGCTGGAATTATACAGTGGTACGGATGTGCTGCTGGCCAGTCTGCCCATACAGGTAGAAGAATTTGTTCCCGACCGGATTAAAGTTCAAACCAGTTTGGATACAAAAGAATTGAAACCCGGCGAAACTGCCAAACTCTCTCTTGAAGCGCAGAATTTTTTCGGTCCGCCTGCTGCCAACCGACGGTATGAAACCGAGATTCAGGTGAAACAATTAAACTTTTCACCTAAAAAATACAGGAACTATCAGTTTGCCCTTACCAATCAGCAAAGTTTTTTTGACAAGAAATTTGATGAAGGCAGTACGGATGATCAGGGAAAAGCCAGTGTGGAATATACAGTGCCATCTCTCTATAAAATGATCGGTCTGCTGCAGGCGCGTTTCTATACAACCGTATTTGATGAAACAGGCAGGCCGGTAAGCAGGGTGGTTCAGGCCGATATCAGCACCCAATCTGCTTTTCTTGGTATTGGGTATAATGGCTACGATTATTTTCCCCTGAATCAGGCGGTTAAATTTCCACTCATTGCTTTAAATAAGTCGGAACAGGTACTGAATGGTCAGTCTGCCAAACTGGAAGTAATCAAACAGGAATACCGCACGGTACTGAGCCGGAGTGGCGAATATTTTCGGTATGAATCCCAGAAAGAAGAAAAAATTGTGGCAAGCAGCACGGTTACCATTTCCGGTGAAAATTCCTCTTACTCCTTTGTACCGCGGTCACCCGGCAACTATGAAATTCGGTTAAGTCTTCCCGGTAGTACTACTTATGTAAGCCGGTCTTTTTATAGCTATGGATATTGGGGTGGAGATTATAGTTCCTTTGAAGTGGATACGGATGGTAATATTGAAATTGAAACGGATAAAGCATCTTATAATCCGGGTGAACAGGTTAAACTATTGTTTAAAACTCCGTTTAGCGGGCGTTTGCTGGTTACTATGGAGCAGGATAAAGTGATTACCTATCAATACCTGACTGTTGAAAAACGTACGGCAACTGTTAGTCTGCCAGTAACTGAAGAACATTTGCCGAATGTTTTTATCACGGCAACTTTAATCAAGCCCCATGAACTGACCGATATACCACTAACGGTGGCACATGGTTTTAAGGGGATAACAGTATCGGATAAACGAAGATCCTTACCGGTTGAAATCATCGCTGAAGCTTCCAGCAGATCAAGAAAAACACAGACAGTGCGGGTGAATGCTGCTCCGGGTGCCATGGTTACCCTTGCTGCTGTTGATAATGGCGTATTACAGGTTACAGACTTTAAAACACCAGACCCCTATGCGCATTTTTATGCTGATCGGGCATTGTCTGTTAATGCCTTTGATCTTTATCCGTTGTTGTTTCCTGAAGTAAAGGCTACCCGAAGCAGTACGGGAGGTGATGGCGACCTGCGCATGGACCAGCGCGTCAATCCGATGCCGAATAAAAGAGTGAAAATTCTTTCTTACTGGAGCGGACTGGTACCTGCTAATGGCTCGGGGGAAGCGAGCTTTTCTGTGGAAATTCCTGCATTTTCAGGGGAGGTTCGCCTGATGGCTGTAGCGCATAAGGGGGATCGTTTTGGTTCTGCAGAGAAAACAATGAAAGTCGCGGATCCGCTGGTGTTGAGCACTGCTCTGCCGAGATTTATGAGTCCGGGTGACAGTATTGAGATCCCCGTTACCCTCAGTAATACCACCGCCCAATCCATTTCAGGCAAGGCGAAAATTAAAGTAAGTGGTCCTGTTGATATAGGAGAAGCATCCGAACAGTCGGTTACAGTGCCCGCCAATTCCGAACACCAACTGTTGTTTAAAGCGATGGCAAAACCGGCTATTGGTGAAGCACAGGTTAAAATTGAAGTGGCAGCCGGCTCATCCATTTATTCGGAAGAAATTGATATTACCGTTCGACCGGCTTCCACACTCCAAAAAAGAACAGGCGCCGGTGTAGTTGCTGCGAATGGGGGCACCAACATTAACATGGGGGATCCGGATTTTATACCTGCATCGGTACGCCGCAAATTGGTGGTGAGCCGATCGCCGGTTTTGGAGCTTGGTGCGGTGTTGGAAAAATTGGTAAACTATCCGTATGGATGCACTGAGCAATCCATTTCTGCAGCATTCCCTCAATTATATTTCGGTGAAATGAGTGAGTTATTGCAAAAGGGGGATGCTTCCAAAAAAACAGCCGCTGCCAATGTTTTGGAAGCTATCCGGAAAATCAAAATGAGGCAATTGTACAATGGCGCATTGTCATTATGGGATAATGATAAAACGGAACATTGGTGGACTTCCATTTACGGGGCACATTTTTTACTGGAGGCGAAAAAAGCAGGCTTTGAAGTAGATCGTTCTTTGCTGGAGACCTTATTGAATTATATCAACCAGCGCCTGGGAGCGAAACTAACCGTGAATTATTATTATAATATCAATCAGCATAAAAAGATTGCACCAAAGGAAATGGCCTATAGCCTATATGTGCTGGCATTGGCAGGGAAAGCCAATATTTCCAGCATGAATTATTATAAATCAAAACCGGAATTGTTGAGCCTGGATAGTAAATACCTGTTAGCGGCTGCTTATGCACTGGCCGGTGATAAAAATCGGTTTACAGAACTCCTGCCAGGTAGTTTCACTGGTGAAGAAGCCATCGCTGAAACTGGTGGAAGTTTTTATTCTGTTTTACGTGATGAAGCCATTGCGTTGAATGTGTTGGTGGAAGTAAATCCGCTTCATCCACAGGTACCTGTTATGGCAAAAAGTCTGGTGCAACGCTTCAAACAAAGAAGCTGGTACAGTACGCAGGAAGCAAGTTTTGGATTTCTTGCTCTGGGGAAACTGGCAGCAAAACAAAAAGCAGCAATATCTACTGCCACCATACTTTCCAATGGGAAACCTATCGGTACCATGAATGGCAGCACCAGTACTCTGAATGCTGCTGCATTGGGAACAGGTACTGTTCAGATTAAGGCAACAGGCGGACCGGTATATTACTGGTGGGAAGCTGAAGGAATAAGTGCAACGGGGTCCTATAAAGAGGAGGATCAATACCTGAAAATCAGGCGGGCATTTTATGACCGGAATGGCCGGCTGCTGGCTGGGAAAACATTCAAACAAAATGATTTAATTATTGTGCAGCTGGCCCTGGATAAAGCCTATTCAGGAACAATTGAAAATGTGGTTCTAACTGATTTGCTTCCTGCCGGATTTGAAATTGAAAATCCGCGTACAAAAGATATTCCGGGTATGGATTGGATAAAAGATGCTTCCACTCCAACTTCACTTGATGTGCGGGATGACCGGATTCACTTATTTGTGGATGCCAACCGCGCAAGGCAGGTTTATTATTATGCAGTTCGTGCCGTTTCTCCCGGTGTATACCAACAGGGACCAGCAAGTGCAGATGCTATGTATAACAGTGAATACCATTCCTATCATGGGGCGGGAAAAATTATTATCACAAACAGATGATGGCAACAGATAGAATAGGGGCAGACCTGGTGGATTCTATTCGGGGTCGCGCAAGAGAGGCGGAACTAAGAGGGAAATTGGCGGATGATGACTGGACCGCGGTTCATCAGAATAACTGGTTGAATCTCTATTTGCCGGCAGAAATGAAAGGTCGTGGACTTTCCTTTACCGATGCCCTTCATTATCTGGAACAGCTCGCTTATACTGATGGCTCTCTTGGCTGGACGGTAACCCTTTGCAGCGGAGCGCATTGGTTTTTGGGATTTCTGGAGCAGCAGTTGCGAACATCGCTTTTTATTAAAGATCGGTTATGTCTGGCCGGTAGTGGGGAAACAGGTGGTGTAGCCATGCCTTTGGATGGAGGTTATTGGGTGGAAGGAAGCTGGCCACATGCAACAGGGGCGGGGATGGCTACCCATCTTACGGCAAATCTAAAGCTGAATGACCGGGTTTCCCCCTTTTTGTTTTATGCTGATGAAGTGGAACTTTTTTCCAATTGGACAACCATGGGCATGAAAGCAACTGCCAGTCATGGTTTTCGTGTGAGACCCCGATGGATTCCTGCCAACCGGACCTTTCAAATTGAGCCGGATAAAGCTACTCATCCCGATTCTGTTTTTAGGTTTCCTTTTGAGCTGCTGGCTGCTTATACACTGGCGGTTAATATCACCGGTATGACGATGCGATTTAAAGAGTTGGCAAAACATTCCGGAAATGCTGATGTGTCGGAGTTTGAATTGGAAAGAAAATTACTGCATGAAAATGCTGCTCATCATTGGCAGCAGGTTCAGGAGGGAGTTCAAATACCGCATGAAGTTCAGCTACAGACCATTACAGCTGTCCGAAAATTAACTGGAATTTCATTGAATTTTGTTCAGGATTTATTTGCAGGGTTGAGTTTGTCTGCTGCGAAAGAAGAATCAGAAATTAACCGCATCTGGCGAAATATTCATACCGCTGCTTTGCACCCGTTATTAAGGAAGCAGCCCTAACGAAAGTTGGGTATAAAGATAGTTACTGATTCGTTGAGTCATATCCCGCCATCTTTTCCGTGCACCAAAACCACCGCCAAAAAGCGGATTAAAATGCTTATGTAATTCGTGTCCGCTTCCGTCATAAATATGTGCAAAATGAGGAATGTTGGATCTCCTTGCCTGCCTCACAATAATACCTGTTCCGTAAAATGGTCCGGCTGAATTATTGGAGGGCACAACTCGGTCATTACTTCCATGAATGGAAATAATTGGGACCCGGCTGTTGGAAATCCAGCTGCTGTCGTAAATAGATCCCCACATATTAATGGCGGCCAGTAGCTTGTTTGGATTATGGGAGGTGTCTTGCAGAATGCTGTCGGGTCTCTTTAAATAGGCAGCGAATTCTGCTTCACTGGTACAAACTTCCTGCAATGCCATCATGCCGCCGGCAGAATTTCCGGCAACAATGATCCGGTTCGGATCAATCCGGTATTGGGCTGCATTTGTTCTGAAATAATCAATAGCCAGTTGCAGGTCTTTCAAGGCATCATAACAACCTTCCGCCAGGTCTTCAAATTTAGATAAGGGTTTCTTTTTGCTTTTACGATAATTGATGGAAGCCACGGCATAACCTCTTTTAGCAAATTCACGGGCCCAGAACGGGGTACTGTCAGATGATTTATTTCCGAGTTTAAATCCGCCGCCATGCATGGCAATAAGCAGCGGTCTTAAGGCCATTGTATCTTCTTTGGATGTATACCAGTCGAAATTGTGGTGCTTTTTTTTGACACCCTCCATTTCAACAGGGTAATAGGAGAGATTCCGGGTTCGTTGGATTTTTTCGTATTGAATGTCTTTGTACCGATGACTGAATTTCGATTGTGCCTGGCTGTGAGTCAGCGTTACACAGCAAAGCAAACCAGTCAATAAAATCCAATTGGGCATAGCTGATCAATTATCTGTAAGAGATTGAGTTACCACTCCGAATTCAAATTGCATTTCATTGAGTCGGCGATACAGGCCATCTTTAGCCATTAATTCCAAATGCGTTCCGGCTTCATGAACCACTCCTTTATCCACCACTACAATCAGATCGGCATTGCGAATGGTCGACAGTCGGTGCGCAATTACAAAGGAAGTGCGTCCTTTCATCAGGTTTTCCAATGCTTCCTGAACCAGTTGTTCACTTTCACTATCAAGCGAGGAAGTGGCTTCATCCAGAATCAGAATGGCGGGATCTTTTAAAATGGCACGGGCGATAGCTACCCGCTGACGCTGTCCTCCACTTAACTGAATACCACGTTCGCCCACAATGGTTTCGTATTTATCGGGAAATGCATCAATAAAGCGATGCGCATTCGCTTTTTTTGCAGCCTGCATGATTTCTTCGTCGGTTGCATCCGGCTTACCGTAGGCAATATTTTCCCTGATACTTCCACCAAACAATAAAACATCCTGTGGCACAAAAGCCATTTGTGCTCTTAGTTGGGAAAGTGGAAATTCCGTTGCCGGACGATCATCAAAGGAAATGTGGCCACTATCGGGTTCGTAGAAACGCAGCAGCATTGAAACAAGGGTGGATTTGCCTGCTCCACTTGGACCAACGATTGCTACCTGCTGGCCGTTGCCGGCGGCTAAACTGAGGCCTCTCAAAACTGGTGTGTCTTTTCGGGAGGGGTAGCTAAAATGAATGGCATCAAAACGCACATCTCCCCGGATCCGGTTTTTTTGTTCAATATGGATGGGTTCCAATGAAACCGGTTCGCTTTCACTACGTAAGATTTCCCGGATACTTTCAGTTGCGCCCAATGTTTTTTGTAATTGAGAAAACATATCGGCAAAGCCTGCAAATGTTCCGCCTACAAACATGGAGAAAATGACAAACATGGTAAGAGCACCCAGAGAAAGCTGATCAGATTGAATCATATTAGCCCCATACCACATTACAAAAGCGATGGCACCAAAAACGCTGAAGATCATAAAGGATACAAAGGCACCCCGGTACCGGGCATTTGTAATAGAGGTATCAACTACAGCAAAAATACTTTTTACGTACCTGCTGATTTCATGAAACTCACTGGTAAAAGCTTTTACTACAGTAATCCCCTGGAAAGTTTCCTGAACTATAGTGCCGCTTTCTGCCAGTTGATCCTGTGCCCGTTTGGCCATTTTGCGGATTTTTTTGCCAAAGAATACGGCGAGAATCGCAATTACGGGAACAACACCCAGCATTACCAATGCCAGTTCCGGGCTGATCCAGAAAATGAAAATCAGGCCGATTACCAGGGTGAAAATTCCTCTTAAAAATTCTGCCAGTGTAAAGGAAATCGCATCCTGAATCTGTGATAAATCAGAAGAAATCCGGTTGCTGAGTTCACCCACTCTTTTTTCAGAGAAATAGGACATTGGCATGCTCAGTAATTTGCTGTATACATCTTTTCGCATACCTGCCAGCGAGCGTTCTCCAACAGATGTAAGCAGGTATACCCGCATATAGGAAAAAAACATCTGGAAAGTCAGGGTGATAAAAATCAAAAGCAGGGAGGTATTAAGGCTCCATTTTACATTGCGAAGCTGTTCGGCGAAGGGCATGGCTGAACGGCCGGTTAATTCTGCTGAACCAGCTCCCGGTACAGCAGCATCAATCATTTTCCCAAGGAACAATGGAAAAAGGCTGGTGGTTAATGCAGACAACGCAATAAAAATCAGACTCAGGACAAATTGACCCCGGTATGGCCGGAGATATTTAAACAGAACCAATGCCTGTTTCAGCGATTCTTTGGAAATTTTAACTTTTGGCCCCTCATTCGACTCATCCTCTTTGTTCCTATACCGTCCTCTTGCCATATTTTTACGTTTCTGGTTAATTGACCGCAAGATACGTCAGCAACCTGCTTAATTGAATCAATATGCTTCTACGAATTACAGTTCTGTCCGTTGTTTTGTTGACAAATGGCATCACGGCCTGTTCCCAACAACCGAAAATCGATTTTGAAGCCTATAATCCTCCTTCCACCCTGGTGGTGCCGGAAAATCCCGTTAGTAAAGCGAAATATCCCTTTATTGATGTCCATAATCATCAGTATCGCATGGGATCAGGAAGCTTATCCGGATTAATTACTGATATGGATGCGCTAAACCTGAAAATAATGGTGAATCTCAGCGGGGGCAATGGAGACGGACTTAAAAAGATGGTAGAGAATGCCCGTAGTCAATACCCCGGTCGTTTTGTGGTTTTTCATAATATTGATTTTTCGGGAATAGGCGAACCCGGTTGGAGCGAAAAGGCAGCCAAACAGGTGCAGGAGGATTACAATAATGGTGCTCGCGGACTGAAAGTGTTCAAGAATCTGGGTTTTTCGGTGAAGGATAATAAGGGAAATCGGGTACCGGTAGATGATCCCCGGCTCGACCTCATTTGGAAAAAATGCGGGGAATTAAAAATGCCGGTGCTGATTCACACGGCTGATCCCGAACCATTTTGGGACGAACTCAATAATGATAATGAGCGTTTGCTGGAATTGTACACACATCCCCGCAGAAAACGTAGTGGAACTGATCCGGCGCCATGGGAAGAACTGATTGCCGAGCAACACCGAATGTTTAAGAAACATCCCGGAACTACGTTTATTGCTGCACATTTTGGATGGTATCCCAATAATCTGAAGAAACTGGATTCACTGATGACCTCGATGCCCAATGTGGTAGTGGAATTTGGAGCAGTGATTGCTGAATTAGGCCGCCAACCACGTGCCGCCCATGATTTCTTTATGAAATACCAGGATCGGATTCTTTTTGGTAAGGATAGTTGGGTGCCATCAGAATATGCCACCTATTTCAGAGTGCTGGAAACGGCAGATGAATATTTTCCGTACCATAAAAAATATCATGCATTCTGGCGGATGTACGGACTGGCATTGCCAGATGAAGTATTGAAAAAAGTTTATTACAAGAATGCGCTCCGGATCATTCAGGGATTGGATGCCAGTCTGTTTCCACGGTAATTAAATGAAAATCCGGGTACCTGTACCTACTGAGTTGTAGTTTTCCCTGAATTCCTTAGGGGTGCAGTTTTTTTTCTTCTTGAAAACCCGGTTGAAATTAGACATATTGTTGAATCCGCATCGATATGCAATTTCACCAATGGTATGTGTTGTGTCTATCAACATTCGGGTTGCATGTCCCAGGCGGATATCAATCAGGCTGTCGATAAAATTATTACCTGTTCTGGCTTTAAAAAACCGGCTGAATGCAACATCTGACATGTTGGCCAGTTTGGCCAGTTCAGTAAGCGAAACCGGTTTGTCAAAATTTCCCTTCAGGAAATCCATTGCCTTTTCTATACGGCGACTATTATAGTTAAAATGTTCCGTATTATTAAAGCTTGCGTCTGAAAGAATGCGCATATTACGGGAGGTAGATAAATCATGCAGAATGGAAAATAATTCCAGCACGGAATCAAACCCGTTTTTCTGATTTAAAACGCGGAGCCGATCAGATAATTGCCGGGTTGTTTCCTGGGAAAAAAGAATACCTCTTGCTGATTTTTCAAACATTGCCCGGATAAAACTTAGCTGATTGCGTCGTAAAAATTTATCATCAAACAGGTCCTTGTGAAATTGAATGGTAATTTCTTTGATTTGGGTGCTTTCGCATTTGTTATTAAACCATCCATGTTGCAAATTAGAGCCTGTCAAAACCAATTCAAGGTCCCCGATATCCTCCATATGATCTCCTATTATTCGTCTTGCGCCCGCAGCATTTTCAATAAAATTCAATTCATACTCTTCGTGATAATGTAATGGAAAGTCAAATCCTTTTTTTGTGCGGGAAAAAAGAGTAAAGCAATCATTCTGGGTAAGCGGAGTAATCTCCTTAAGCAGATCGTTTTTCATATAAATGCAGTCAAAATAGTATTAAACACTTGTAATATAATAAAATTCAGTTTATTGAAATTTGTGATTAAAAAAGTATTAATGACTTGCAGAAAAACGAATGCAAATAAAATACCCGCGCCAAAGAGGCAACGGGTAAGTTGTAGTTGATTGTTCAGGAGAACCAGGGCCTATAACTGTTTGCTGTCTTTTGATTTTTCTACTTTGCGAACAGGCGTATTTCCACCACCATTCAGGGTCAGGTCAACCGGTTTATTGGTTATCCAGTTACCTCTGGTAAAATCGGGAATGTCCATGCTTTTGCTGCGATTATTTACCGATTGGTTGGAAAGAGGAATAACTGAACTCCATAAGGCTGCATCGTATACATCCTGATCAAGTGGCAATCCATTTCGAAGGCAATCAATCAGTCGCCAGTCCATAATGAAATCCATGCCCCCATGCCCACCTACACCTTTAGCAATTTCACCAATATGTTTAACGATTGGTGGTGTATATTTTTCTTCCAGTGATTTGAATTCTTCCTCTTTTATCCAGCTATGACCGAAGGCGATTTTAGCCGGACTTGGCCATTTTTGAGCAATTCCTTTAGTTCCACTAACGAGGTGAATCCGGGAATAGGGGCGGGGGGAGCTCACATCGTGCTGAATCAAAATACTTTTACCCTTATGTGTGCGAATCAGGGTATTGTTCATATTACCCCGGTATTTTTGATTTACATAGGGTTCGAAGAAGGCATCTGTTTTAGCCAGTTCTGCTGCTTTTGCACCCATTGAAAAATCATTGGTAGACATGGAGGTCAGATAATCGAACTGATCGCCCCTGTTGATATTCATGCACTGTGCAACAGGCCCTAGTCCATGGGTAGGATAAAGGCTGCCATTCATGCGGATATTTTCTTTCAGGCGCCACATATTAGCATATCCTTTTTTACTAAAATTGAGATCCAGTAAATCATGATTATAAGCGCCTTCTGCATGTAGTACTTCTCCAAACAAGCCATTGCGCGCCATATTCAGGGTGAGTAGTTCAAAGAAATCATAGCAACAATTCTCAAGCATCATACAATGCTTTTTAGTGCGTTCGGATGTTTCCACCAATTGCCAGCATTCTTCAATACTTAATGCAGCAGGAACTTCAGTAGCTGCATGTTTGCCACTGTTCATGGCGTATACAGCAATGGGCGTATGTAGGTCCCAGGGGGTGGTTATATAAATCAGGTCGATATCTTTCTGATCGCAAAGTTGCTTCCAGCCATTTTCTCCGGAAAATTCCTTTGCTTTTGGCAATCCGGCTTTTGTCAGGATTTGTTGGGCTGCACTTGCTCTTTCAGGATATAAATCACAAAGTGCTTTAATCTCAACGCCTTCAATATGACTCATTCGCTCAACTGCACCCGGACCACGCATTCCCAGACCAATAAAGCCAATTCTCACTTTATCAAGTTTGGGTGCAGCATAACCACACATATTAAAAGAAGGAGAGGAGTTGGCAGCAGGATGCTGGTACTCTTCCGAACGGTCATTACCCAATACAGGCCAGCTGCTGACAAGCGCACCGGTACCCAGGGTCAGGTTACGAAGGAACTTTCTTCTGTTTGAACTCATTTTGCTTTATTTAGGTCGTGATGGTTGATGTATCGGTTAAGGATTTCCGTTAGTTCGGGTTCTTTTTTATCCAGTTCCTGTAATAAACGGATTTGATTTTGGGTGCGGTGCAGGTTATGATCAGGATATTTTGCTCCATAGTAACGATCCAGATTCAGGTAATCAGTAAGAAAACGGATTGCCTGCATATAGATCATAAATTTTCCGGCATAAATAAATGCCTGTTTCTCCGAGGCTGTCAGAATCGACTTCATTTCTGACAAATAACCTCTTATGATTGCTTCAAAAATATCTGTACGGATGGTGATTTTACTAAGGTCGGTTTCTTCTTCACTGGCCGGGGACAAATAGGTTCTAAGCATATCACCAACATCACTGATAAAATAACCAGCCATAACGGTATCCAGGTCTATAACACAAAGCCCTTTATTGTTTTTGTCCAGTAATACATTGCTGATTTTTGTATCGTGGTGGGTAACACGCTGGTGAAAATCCGGGTTTTTACAGATGGCCGCATATTCTGTTACAATTCCTGATTGTGCCTGGAGATAGCTGATTTCCGGTGCTGCTGTTTGAATTCGCGTGGCATCACCGGTTTGTATAGCTGTCTCAAACTGACTAAATCGCAGGCTCAGGTTATGAAAATCAGGAATTGTTGTATGCAACTTATCAGTATTCATACCTTCCAGCAATGCAGTAAACCGACCAAATTGTCTGGCTGCTTCAAAAGCCTGTGAAGGTTCGGAAACAACATCTATGGTGTGTGAATGCTTTATAAATGGCATTAGCCGGAAATAGCCATCCTCTTCTGAAATAGCTAATTCCTGATTGTTCAGCGTCTTGATTGGTTCAACAAATAAATAGTCGGGGTGATGAATTTTCAGAAAACTGGCAATTTCCCGTACGTTGTATGCAATTAGTTCAGGTTGTTTGAATACGTCCTTATTAATTCGCTGTAATATATAGGTTCCGGACTGGTCCGTTACTTTCCAGGTTGAATTGATTAAACCTGATCCAAAGGTCTCTGTGGACAGGTTGGCAGTATCTTTTAAATAGGCTGGTAAAATCTTTTGTTCCATTGCTGATTAACCGGTCAAGTCCGATTCCTGATCTAACTTAGGATTAAGATTTGAAGTTCCGCCATGCAACCGTTTGACTTATTTTTTTTGATTGTCCCGATTACACTTATTCCGCCTGCTTTTTCCAGTTTTTTTTCTGAGCATTCAGGTATCGGTCAAAAAGCATGAGTCCTAATACAATATTCACCATCATGAAAATATTCACAAACTGATTATTAAATACGCCGGAGAAATCAATCCTGCTCCAGTCGAACCTGCTGTCGCCCGTATTGCCGCTGCTCCAATCAACCTGCGCGATAGCATAAATCAGAAAGCCCACAATTATGGTAAGGAAAAAACCACCGATACCATAAATGATCTTTTTATTGATATAGGTGCTGGCAGCCGGAGCAATATGGATGCGGGATATTTCTTCCATCACGTTTTTGGTGAAACGCATCGACGGTGATTCCAGTTCAAGATGGTTGGTCAGGTCTTTATGAACAGCAAGCAGGGTCTGGTATTTTTCACGCCATTCCTGCTGGGTTGCAAGCAGGTTTTCGATAACGGATTGTTCTTCCGGTAACGAGATCCCGTCTATGTATTCCCAAAGGCGGGCTTCCATTTCATTTTCACTAAACATAGGAGGAAGTTTTAGATGTAAGATGTAAGATGTAAGATGTAAGATTTAAGATGTCAGATCGCGGACTTCCTGAGGGAAGAATTTTTCCATTTTATCCCGCAATCGTTGTCGGGCCCGGTGTAACCTCACTTTTACCGCATTTGTTTCCTGCCCCAAAATTTGCGCAATTTCATCCAGACTTTGTTCGCCTTTATAAAACAGCGTAATCACCTGTGCATCGTCTGGAGAAAGCAGTCCAATTGCTTTGTTTACCATGGCCAATTTTGATTTTTGTTCGATCTGGTTAGCTCTCATTCCACTTTCCACCTGTTCCGCATGTGCCATTACTTTTTCATTGTCCAGCGAATGTACATCCAGCTTTTTCTTTCTTAAAAAGGTTAAACAACTGGTAGTTGTAATGGTATACAGCCAGGTACTAAATTTACTTTCGCCTCTGAAATCAGCCAGACTCTTATACGCTTTCACAAAAACATCCTGCGCTACTTCTTCGGCGTCTTCCCGGCTGGTCAGGTATCGCAACACGATCGTAAATACATAGTTCTGGTATTTGGTTACCAACTGACCATAGGCCTGATGGTCGCCGTTCTTAACCAAAAGTATGAGTTCGTTATCCGGTTGTCCTGGTTGCATTGCTGTTGATAGGACGATGGGTTGTTGAATTGGGTTACAGGAATGCTGCCCTTTTTTCAAATATAATTAAGTTGTCGCCCTCTGCCTCATTTTCCTCTACCTTTCCCGCCTTTGTACCCTCTTTCTCCTTTTTCTCCACTTCCCTGCTTTCTTCCAAAAATTGTAAAACAGATGTAACCTCCCTGAACAACCGCTAGTCCTATGTTCTGAAACCAGTTCAAAGAAAAAAGTTCTTAACTGCTGTAACCTGGATCCGGAAGCGGTAGTCAAAGAAGAAAGAAACAATTAACCCCACTTATAAAACAAGTTGTATGCAAACTGCAGAAGTATTAATCCCGATTTTGGTTCCTCTAGGCGCATTTGCCCTGACTTTTGGTATTATTTACCTGAAAAGCCGCGAAAATATGGCCATGATTGAGCGTGGCATGAATCCCAAAGAGTTCGCTAATCGTCCGGCTCCTTACCGTAACCTCAAAAATGGCCTGCTGTTTATCGGTGCAGGTATTGGTTTAGCGCTGGCTTATTTCATCACCCAATATGTTCTCCACGATGAAGAAAACCCGGCCCTCTGGTTTGCCTTTATCGCCATCGGTGGTGGTATTGGTCTGATCAGTTCTTATAGAATTGAGAAAAGGGAGTTGTTGGACAAGGAAGGTGAAAAGTGAAAGGTGAAAGGAGAGAAGTAGTGAAAGGCGAAAGGTGAATGAGGTGAATGAGGTGAATGGAGTGAATAAGGTGAAGAGGGTGAATAAGGTGAAGAGGGTGAATTGTGAGAAAGCTACCCAATGCCCATTGACTATTGCCCATTGCCTATTCAACCGTAATTTCTTAGAAAACCTTCAATTCCTCCTCTACACAAACTTTATAATTGCTGGACGGATGAGATTGGCACCGTTTATTTATAGTCCAGATATAGAAGTAAAAATTGAAGCCTGATTATTACATATTAAAAAAGCACCCGATTGCGGCGGGTGCTTTTTTTTAAAAATGAAGATTGTCTAACAATTATCCCCGCTGTATATTCACCCTTCCTCACGCACATTGTCTCATTGTCTCATTGTCTCATTTCTCACTTTTCACTTTTCACTTTTCACTTTTCACTACTTCTCACCTTTCACTTTTCACCTTTCACCTCTTTCATCTCTTTCCTCGCCTTCTCCACCATCTCATCCGCTGCATTCAGGACCTGAAAATAGCCATTGCTTCTCCAGCGATAGCGGGCAATCAGTGCCTTCATTCGTTCGGAAAGGAAAGCACGGTCAGCGGCGGAAAAACTGCTAATTTTTATGCTGTCCTGTTCGGCCAGCGTTTTAAGTCCCGCCCAGTCGTTTTCGGTAAACTGAATCGACTGATTATACGCACCCGGGGTTGGATATGCATCTACTGCCTGGCGATTCCGTACATAATACAAATAGGTATAATTGCCGATGGTATTATTTCGGTATAAATCGGTAACTGAACTGGATAGAAGTGTCGTGTCAGCTCCAACAAATTGATCGGGAACAATTCCTCCACCTCCATAGACAACCCGACCTCCACTTGTTTTGTATTCTTTGCCATTACTGGCATGAATGCTGTCGGCAGAAACCATCTCTCCATTTACATAACGCTGGTGCAAATCATCCTGATACTGTTCAACACCTTTGTCATAGGGCTTTTGGATGCTGCGGCCGGATGGGGTATAATAACGGGCAACGGTAAGGCGAAGTGCAGAACCATCGCTCAATTGGTATTGTTCCTGAACCAGCCCTTTCCCAAAGCTGCGCCGACCAATAATCGTAGCGCGATCCCAATCCTGCAGCGCTCCGGCCAGTACCTCACTGGCAGAAGCTGACTGTTCATCCATTAGAAGAATCAGTTTCCCTTTCTCAAACAAACCGGCACGGCGAGCCCGGTATTCCTGTCGGGGCAGGGTATTACCTTCTGTATATACGATCAATTTATCGCCATCGAGAAACTCATCAGCCATATCAATTGCCTCTCCAAGGATTCCGCCGCCATTGCCTCTCAGATCTAAAATCAGGGATTTCATGCCTTCAGCCTGTAACTTTTCCAATCCGGCCATGAATTCCTCATAGGTTGTTTCAGAGAATTTACTGATCCGCATATATCCTGTACCCGGTTCAATCAGGTAGGAGGCATCCAAAGAGGGTAGTGGAATGGTACCTCTGGTGATTTTAATCGTTTCAGGCTGTCCGTTCCGCAAAATGGTGGTTGTGACAACTGAACCACCCGGACCACGGAGCAATTCCTTGATCCGATCGGTGCTGATTTTGCCGGTAACCGTCGTATCCCCCACTTTCAGAAATTTATCTCCCACCTGCAATCCGGCTTTCTCACTTGGTCCGCCTGGAACCACATTCACCACATTTACGGTATCGCGGAATAATTGAAATTCTATCCCTATACCCTGAAAATTGCCCTGTAAATCTTCGGTCAGAGCGCCCAAATGCCGGGCCGGAATAAAGTTGGAATGCGGATCCAGCTTCATCAGCATATCCTGAATTGCGGAGTTCCCTAGGGTGTCAACATCCACTTTATCCACATATTTCATCATAACCAGGTCTAAAACCTCCTGTAAGGGCGATCTTTTTGTAGAAAACTTGAACACATTACTGGCCACCTGTGTATTATCCCGCAGTTTATAACCTATCACCATGCCAATGATCATCACTATTGAAAACAACAAGGGGAGCCAAACCTGAACTTTCTTTCTTTGCTTCATAATTCTTTCAAAGTTGCAAATTACTGAATTGCCGGAAGCACCGCTTACATAAATCCCGGACAGTATGCCAACATAGTTTTATTTTCGCCTCAGCATTAAAGTGAATTCATGGCCATACTATTAGCAGATAGCGGAGCAACCAAGTGTGAGTGGTGCGTCGTTGATAAAGGAAAAGTTAAAAAGACGGTGTTCACATTAGGTATCAGTCCTTATTTTTTAACAGTAGACCAGATCGAAGAGCTGGTTCGACGCGATTTATACACGGAAATCAGCCGGTTTAAAATTGAAGCGATTTACTATTATGGCACTGGTTGCAAAAACCCCGCCAACCGGAAAATTGTGCAAAAAGCCATCCGCCGGGTTTTTGCCGGTGTTCCGGTGGAGGTAAACCACGACCTGATGGGGGCGGCCCGGGCGGTTTGCCAGCAGGAAAAAGGGATTGCCTGTATTCTGGGAACTGGCAGTAACTCCTGCTACTATAATGGGAAAAGTATCTTAAAAAACAGTCCGGGTTTGGGTTATGTACTCGGAGATGAAGGCAGTGGTGCTTATCTTGGTAAAAAAGTGATCCAGTATTATCTGTATAAAACCTTTGATGAGGAGTTGAAATACAGGTTTGAGGAGAAGTTTAAAATGACAGATGTAGATATTCTGGATCATGTTTACAAGCAGCCGCTTCCCAACCGCTTCCTGGCCAGTTTTACCCATTTTCTTGCTGAAAACCGCGGGCATTATATGGTGGAGAATATTATTGAAGATGCCCTAAACGATTTCTTTTTTCAGCATATTATCAAGTACAATGAAAGCTGGAAATTTCCCATCCACTTTGTTGGAGGTGTTTCATTTGGATTCCGTGATGTTGTTGCCGACCTTTGCTCTTCCTATGAGTTGGAGCTGGGAAAAATTCTGCAGCACCCAATGGAAGGATTAATTCAGTACCATAAATAAACCAAACCCCAAGCTCAACGTTTCCATATGGCCGATTTCGTTAAAGTAACTGAACAGGAAAGCAAATATCGTCACCTCGAACAAATGGAGGTTGCTGAAATTTTATTGAATATTAATAAGGAAGATCAGGAAGTACCGCTGGCTGTAGCGAAAGCAATCCCTCAGATTGAAAAACTGGTAACAGCTATTACGGATAATATGCTGGCAGGCGGACGGCTTTTTTACCTGGGGGCGGGTACCAGTGGCCGGTTGGGGATTTTAGATGCCAGTGAAATTCCACCTACCTATGGAATGCCCTATGGACTGGTAATTGGGCTAATAGCAGGAGGCGAAGAAGCCATTCAAAAAGCAGTTGAGAATGCGGAGGACAGCATGCTGCAGGGGTGGGAAGACCTGAGCAAACATTTCATCAACGAAAAAGATGTGGTGGTTGGAATCGCAGCAAGCGGAACAACTCCTTATGTAATAGGCGCATTAAAAAAATGCCGCGAAAACGGAATCATTACCGGATCCATCTCCTGTAATCCGAATTCACCTGTTAGTGAAGAAGCTGATTATCCGATTGAAGTGGTAGTGGGACCGGAATTCGTAACCGGATCAACCCGAATGAAAAGTGGAACAGCACAGAAACTGGTATTGAATATGATTTCCACCTCCGTCATGATTCAGATCGGACGAGTAGAAGATAATAAGATGGTCAACATGCAACTCAGTAATGAAAAACTGGTTGACCGTGGTACCAATATGGTTATGCAGCAATTGAAATTGAATGATTACGAACAGGCAAGAACATTACTGTTAAAATATGGTAGTGTTAAAAAAGCGGTGGATGCCTGGACAGTTTCACGTTCCTCCTAGTTCTTTTATCCGGAACTTTGTAAATTGCCGGCGTGCATGAAATTGAACCATTTTATAACTGGCGCCATATTTATGTGAGTGAAGAGGATGAGCAATCTCCTTTTTATGGGCGCGTGTATTCTGAATTTGAGTATTCACAAACGATTTACAATTTTTATATTCATCCACAATGGGATGAATTTGGATCACGAACGCTGTACCTGAAGGTGATTCTTGCAGATTATGAAGAACATTACGCCGTTATCGAATTATTGGGCGAATGGAATGACGCCATCGAAAACGATATCATGCAGCTAAAGCGGGAAGTCATCGATAAATTTCAGCTTGCCGGAATTCATAAATTCATTTTTATTGCAGAGAATGTACTTAATTATCATTCGGGCGACCGGGATTATTATGAAGAATGGTACGAAGAAATGATAGAGGAGGAGGGCTGGGCTGTATTAATCAATATGCCGGAACAAACCCAGTATGATTTTCGAAAAGCCAAATTACAACGTTATATAGAACTGGTTGAACTGCCCAACTGGCGTACGTTTAAGCCGTTTCATCTCTTTCGTAAAATGGACGATGAGCAGGTTAAACGACTTGATTAATCCGGATTTAACTAACATTTGTAAGGAAAAAACTTTTTTCTCGTATTCAATCATTTTATATTTTTACTTCATGATCACAGGAAATGCATTTGGCCGATTTTATTTTAGCTTCTACTTTTTTACAGGCAGGAGGCCGGCGATGCTTTGTGTTAGATCAGCAAATTAAGATCACTAAAATTAAACATAAAGAGTCCCGGCAGAAAGCCGGGACTCTTGTTTTTTATGGCAACAAGAGTATCAATACAGGGTTATGAGGGCAGCTTCCACCAGGTGGCAGCGCAACAGTTTTTCGGCAAGCAGGTAGAAGTAATTCCCTGCGCCACCTTCCGGGAAGTGGTTAAAATCGCTTCCAGTAAAAAAGACAGTGAAGGCGGCGTCATGGCAATTGAAAACTCCATTGCCGGAAGTATTTTACCCAATTATAATCTCCTGCAAAAAAGCAACCTCCAGGTGGTAGGAGAAGTATATCTTCAGATCAAACAAAATTTATTGGTGAATCCGGGTGTGCAGATCGAAGATGTCCGGGAGGTTCATTCTCATCCGATGGCGATTTTGCAATGCCTTGATTACCTTGAAAAGTTCAACTGGAAACTGGTAGAAACTGAGGACACGGCATTAAGTGCAAAATATATCCACCAGAAGCACCACAAACATGCAGCAGCCATTGCAAGTAAGCTGGCGGCAGATCTGTTTGAGCTTGAAGTGCTGGCGCCGAATATTCATACCATGCGAAACAATTACACGCGTTTCCTGATTCTTCAGCATAAGGATCTGGCAATGGAAATAGTGGATGCAAATAAAGCTTCGGTAAATTTTCATACAGATCATTCTAGGGGAAGTCTGGCGAAAGTACTGACACGGATTTCGGATGGTGGAATCAATCTAAGCAAACTACAGAGTTTCCCCATACCCGGCAGCGACTGGCAGTATAGTTTTCATGCTGATATGGAGTTTGACAGCCTGGAACAGTTTCGGGATGTATTGAAGGAGATTGAACCGCTGACGGTGAGTCTCCAGGTTTACGGGATTTATAAAAACGGAAAGTAATTATGAAGATCAGTACGGCGAGTCGCCTAAATGGAATCGGTGAATATTATTTCTCTCAAAAACTTCGGGAAATTGATTCACTTAATAAAGAAGGAAAAGCGATTATCAATCTGGGTATTGGAAGTCCGGATTTGCCGCCGCATCCTGAAGTTGTAAAAACCCTGCAGGAGGAAGCAGCTAAACCGAATGTACATGCCTATCAGAATTATAAAGGTTCACCTGTTTTGCGTAAGGCGATGGCAGACTGGTACAGCACCTGGTATGGTGTTACGCTAAACCCTGATACCGAAATCCTTCCACTCATTGGAAGTAAGGAAGGTATCATGCATATATGCATGACTTATCTTGATGCGGATGATCAGGCGTTGATTCCAAATCCGGGTTATCCAACCTATAGCAGTGCGGTAAAGCTGGCTGGCGGAGTAGCTGTTTCCTATGAATTGGTAGAAGATTTGAACTGGGAACCAGACCTGGATGCGCTGGAGAAAACAGATTTATCAAAGGTGAAACTGATGTGGGTGAATTATCCGCATATGCCAACGGGACAATTACCTTCAGCTGAATTTTATACACGCCTGATTGCCTTTGCGAAAAAACATTCAATACTGATATGCCATGATAATCCGTATAGTTTTATTCTGAATAAAACTCCCTCAAGCCTGCTGGCAATACCCGGTGCAATGGAGGTAGTGGTGGAGTTGAATTCACTTAGTAAAAGTCAGAATATGGCGGGCTGGCGGGTTGGCATGCTGGCTGGTGCAAAAGAGCGGATTGATGAAGTAATCCGGTTCAAAAGCAATATGGACAGTGGTATGTTTTTACCTGTTCAGCTGGCAGCGGCCAAAGCATTGCAATTGGGAGCAGACTGGTATGCTTCGGTAAATGACGTGTATAGCAGGCGGCGCATACTGGTATTTGAATTGTTGGATTTACTGAAAGCAACCTATAATAAGGAACAGGTGGGCATGTTTGTTTGGGCAAAAATTCCGTCTGAATACAAAGATGGATTCGCGATGAGTGATGCGATCCTGTATGGTGCCAATGTTTTCATAACACCTGGAGGAATATTCGGATCCGCCGGCAATGGATTTATTCGTGTAAGTCTTTGCAGTCCTGAGGAAAAGTTGAAGGAAGCGAAGAAGAGAATCGGGGAAGTTAGAAGTTAGAAGGGGGAAGTGGGAAGGGAGAGAGGAGAGAGGAAAGGGGAGAAAAGGGAGAAAGGACAAGGGAGAAAAGGGAGAAAGGACAAGGGAGAAAAGGGAGAAAGGACAAGGGAGAAAAGGGAGAAAGGACAAGGGAGAAAAGGGAGAGAGGAGAGGTGAAAAAGGAGAAAGGAGAGGGGAAAAAGGAGATTGGGGAGAAAGGGGGAGAAAGGGGTGGGGAAGAATACAATAGGCGGAATTGGATATAATGGCGAAACGGACATTATTTCACTGGTGACAGGCACTGTAGTAAAAGTGACCGGTAATCTATTTTCTCTCTGAAGCTTTGGGAGGCAGGTCAATGGCTGGTAATGGACAAGAGAGCAGGGAATTGGGATTGGTAATAAAATCTTGAAATGAAGAATTTTAAAGCAGAATAAAAGCAACACAAAGAATGGAAAGAAAACGAATTGCAATAGTTGGTGTTGGTTTAATAGGCGGGTCCCTGGCTTTGCAGCTGAATGAAAAGGGGATGGCAGCTGGTATTGTAGGAGTTGAAGCCAATCCTGATCACGCAAAAAAAGCAGTTGAATTAGGACTTGTTGATGAGGTTTTGTCATTGGAACAGGCCATCGATCAATCGGATGTAATCATTCTTTGTATACCTGTTGATAAAATGACCAGCCTGCTACCTAAGGTATTGGATAAGATTACGCACCAGATTGTGCTGGATGCAGGATCAACCAAAGAACAATTAATTGATGCAGTTAAAAGTCATCCCAATCGGGGACGGTATGTTGCTACACACCCGATGTGGGGTACTGAATATAGCGGCCCAGGCGCCGCAATTAAACAAGCTTTTGAAAATAAAGCGGTCGTATTATGTAATACTGCCGATAGTGATGAAGATGCAGTGAAATGGGTTAAATCAGCTTACCATAAAATTGGCATGCACCTGCTCGAAATGGATGCGCATGCGCATGATTTGCATGCTGCCTATGTAAGTCATATCTCACATATTACTTCTTTTGCACTTGCTAATACTGTGTTGGAAAAAGAACGCGAAGATCAGGCCATTTTTGAATTGGCGAGTGGAGGTTTCGAAAGTACGGTTCGTCTGGCTAAATCTAATCCCTCCATGTGGGTCCCGATTTTCATGCAAAATCGTGAAAACGTTCTCGATGTTTTGAACGAACATATCTCCCAGCTCCGCAAATTCAAAGCCTGCCTCGAAAAAGAGAATTATGAATATCTGGAAGAACTGATTCAAAATGCGAATCGGATCAGCAGGATAATAAAGTGAAAGGTGAGAGGTGAAAGGTGAGAGGAGAGAGGTGAAAGGTGAGAGGAGAGAGGTGAAAGGAGAGAGGTGAAAGGTGAAAGGTGAAGGTCATTTTAGCGCCACTGCTGATGTAGAATTAATTATAAACATTGGTCATAATCCAGAGGGGAAAGAGGAGGAGGGAAAGGGAGAAAGGAGAAGGGAGAGGGGAGGAGGAGAGAGAGTAGGAGGAGAGAGAGTAGGAGGGAGTGGGGAGAAGGGGTAAAAGGAGTAAAGAGGTAAAAGGAGTAAAGGGGACGATTTTTTCGTCGCTAATGAAAAAATGATTTTTTCTGGCAGCTGCTAAATCTCTTTGGCGATTGTAATCTTTCCCGGAATGTAGGAAGGAGGAAAATGGAGAGTGGAAAGGGGAGAGAGGAGAGAGGAGAGTGGAAGGGGGAGAGTGGAGAGTGGAGAGTGTAAAGGGTAGAGAGGAGAGTGTAAAGGGTAGAGAGGAGAGTGGAAAGGGGAGAAGGGAAAGGGGAGAAGGGAGAAGGGGTTTAAGGAGTATGAGGAAAAAGAAAGAGGAGGGTAGATTGAAGAGATGAATGATGCGTGAGAAATGTGAGCGGAGTTATTGATTGTAATTTATTTAGTAGGTGAATAGAGTGGCCGATAAAAGCGGAGTGATCGCGTTTGAAAACGGCCCGATTTTTTACTTTTTACTTTTAACTTTTGATTTAAACGTAGTTTTATGCAAGCAACCGACAACAAAACAATGAAACAAATTACACAGGAAGCATGGGCAAAACGTCCGCTGATTATAGCGGGACCATGCAGCGCGGAAACCGAAGAACAGGTTTTGCAAACCGCACAACGATTGGCACAAACCGGTAAAATTGATATCATGCGGGCCGGTATCTGGAAACCTCGTACTCGTCCGGGTTCTTTTGAAGGTATTGGTACTAAAGGTTTGCCCTGGTTACAACAGGCCAAGAAACTTACCGGAATTCCGGTTGCAGTGGAAGTAGCTACCGCTAAACAGGTGGAAGATGCCCTGCACTTTGATGTGGATGTGCTCTGGGTAGGTGCTCGAACTACAGTTAATCCATTCAGTGTACAGGAAGTAGCTGATGCGCTTAAAGGTGTGGATGTACCGGTTCTGATAAAAAATCCGATCAACCCTGATCTCGAATTATGGCTCGGTGCAGTTGAGCGGATAGCCAAAGCCGGGATCATTCAAATCGGATTAATCCACCGTGGTTTTTCTTCCTACGGAAATACAGAATTCAGAAATGCGCCGATGTGGCATCTGGCCATCGAAATGAAACGTCGTTTCCCTGAAATGATGATGATCAACGATCCTTCTCATATCTGCGGAAGACGTGATATCCTGCTCGATGTAATGCAAAAAGCGGTTGATCTTGATTATGATGGTATGATCATCGAAAGCCATATCGATCCGGATAATGCGTGGAGTGATGCTAAACAGCAGGTTACCCCTGAGCGTCTGGCAGAAATGCTGAACAGTATCGCCTGGAGAAAAGAAGATGTGGATTCAGAAGCGTACCATGCGGCACTCGAAAAATTGCGTCAGCAGATCAATCACCTGGATGATGAATTGATGCAAATTCTCGGTCAACGGATGAAAGTGGCTGAGCAAATCGGAACCTATAAGAAAAATAATAGTATTACCATCCTGCAAACCAATCGCTGGAATGAAATTCTGGACCGCGCTTTCCTGAAAGGCGATAAGTTGGGATTAAGTAAGGAATTCATCACCCGTTATTTTGATGCGGTACATATGGAATCCATCAATCACCAGAATAAAATTATGAACAGCTAAGCAGGAAAGCAGCATGGAAAAGAAAAAAATCCGGATCGGACAAACTGTTACCGAATATTATTTCGGTGCCAGTTTATCCGGACTGAAAAATGTTGTTGACAAACAACACGCTATCCTCATAACAGATGAAAATATCTACGAAGCTTTTAAGCAAAAACTGAAAGGCTGGAATACGATCGTTATAAAAGCAGGAGAAGAATTCAAGATTCAGCAAACCGCCGACACCATCATCGATACCATGATTGAAATGGAGGCTGATCGGAAAACAACACTAATTGGCTTGGGTGGTGGCGTTATTACTGATCTTACGGGGTATGTAGGGTCTATTTATATGCGGGGAATCCGTACCGGTTTTGTTCCGACCAGTTTACTGGCGATGGTGGATGCCTCCATTGGGGGAAAAAACGGGGTGGATGTGGAAGTATATAAAAATCTGGTTGGCTGTATCCGGCAACCCTCTTTTCTTTTCTTTGATACCAGTTTGCTTCAAACCCTGCCAGAAACTGAATGGCAGAATGGTTTTGCAGAAATTATCAAACATGCAGCCATCAAGGATGCTTCGATGTTCCGCCAGCTTAGCTCGCATGATCTCAATTGGTATATAAAAAAGAAAACCGAAATCGCTGCACTGGTTCGGCGAAACGCCTTATTGAAAACAAAAGTTGTTCAGGGCGATGAAACTGAACAGGGGGAACGTAAACTACTGAACTTCGGTCATACATTGGCGCATGCACTCGAAAACCAATATGAACTTTCACACGGACAGTCAGTTGCTATCGGGATGACCTACGCAGCCCATTTGTCGGAAGAATTACTGGGATTTCGGCAGGCTGCACGGGTGGTGGAATTGATTGATCAGTACGGATTGCCCACCTATGCAGATTTTGATCGCGCCAAAGTTTTTGATGTACTGAAGCACGATAAAAAAAGAGAACGTTCCAATCTGCATTATATCCTGCTTGAAAAAATAGGAAAAGGGGTGATTCATACACTTCCACTTCAGCAGGTTAAACAATTAATTGAAAAGATTTAAAGAATTAAGATGGTAGTAACGGTAGAACCTTCTTCCATATCCGGTGAAATATGGGCAGCTGCTTCCAAAAGTTCCATGCAAAGAGCCTGTGCCGCAGCTATTGCAGCCGGAGGAATTTCCATAATCCGGAACCCGGGTAATTCCAATGACGATAAAGCAGCATTAGGGGTTGTTAAAGCACTGGGTGCTGATTTGAAAGAAGCAGAAAATGAACTAATCATTCAGTCCGCGGGTATTCAGGCCCGGTCAACTACGGTACATTGTGGTGAAAGCGGATTGGGTATTCGAATGTTTACTCCTTTGGTTGCGTTGAACAAAGAAGCCATCACCATTACAGGAGAAGGCAGTCTGGTAAATCGTCCAATGGATTTTTTTGATGAAGTTCTTCCTCAATTGAATGTAACTGTTCAATCAAGAGAAGGAAAATTGCCGCTGGTTGTTAAAGGGCCGTTGGTTCCAAAAAATATCACCATTGATGGCTCCCTTAGTTCCCAATTCCTTACCGGTATTTTATTGGCTTATGCTGCCGCAGGCGCAAGTGATGTTGCCGTAACTGTTATCAATTTGAAAAGCAAGCCATATGTAGATCTCACACTCAGGGTGATGGAAGATTTTGGTTTGGAAGTGCCTGAAAACAGAAACTATGAAAGTTTTTATTTCAAGGGAAAACAATCAACTGGAATGGGTGCCCGAACGTATACAGTGGAAGGGGATTGGAGTGGTGCCGCCTTCCTGCTGGTGGCAGGCGCCATTGCAGGAGAGATCAAAGTCAAAGGCCTGGATGTTTTTTCAACCCAGGCTGATAAGGCCATCCTTCAGGCTTTGATCAGTTGTGGGGCAGGAATAAGTATTGAGCCTGAACACATAATAGTTCGACCTATGCCGATGAATGCCTTCCAGTTTGATGCTACGGATTGTCCGGATTTGTTTCCTCCACTCGTTGCATTGGCTGCCTATTGTAAAGGCACTACTGTTATCGAAGGGGTTGAACGTCTTACACATAAAGAAAGTAATCGTGCGCTTACCCTGCAGGAAGAATTTGGAAAAATGGGACTCGCCATCGAATTACAAGGCGATCTGATGTTGATTAAGGGAGGAAATGGGTTAACCGGTGCTTCCGTTCATTCGCATCACGATCATCGTATTGCCATGGCCTGTGCCGTTGCTGCTTTAAAAGCAAGCGGTTCCACCACCATCGACAAAGCAGAAGCAATCAATAAATCCTATCCCGGTTTTTACGAACATATTCGTTCTCTGGGAGCAACAGTAAAAGAAATTGTATGAACGCATTTGGACGTAATTTTCGGGTATCCATTGTTGGGGAATCACATGGACCGGCAGTTGGTGTAATTCTGGATGGAGTTCCATCCGGATTAGCTCTGTCAATGGAAGATTTTCTGGTAGATATTGAGCGCCGGAAAGGAGGCACTCAAAAAGGAACCACTCCCCGTAAGGAGGATGATTTGCCTATATTTCAAACCGGTCTTTTTAATGGAAAAGCAACCGGTGCTCCGCTGACTATTTTATTTGAGAACAAAAATACCCGTTCAGGAGATTACGAAAAGCAACGGGCTGTTCCCCGTCCGGGTCATGCAGATTTTGTAGCACACCAGAAATTTGGTGGTTTCGAAGATTTTCGCGGAGGCGGCCATTTTAGCGGACGCCTGACGGTAGGACTTGTAGCAGCTGGTGTGGTGGCCAAAAAACTGTTGAATGCGAACAGCCGGCATGCTGAAATCAAAGTAAAATCCACCATCCTTGAAATTGGTGGAGAAACAGATCCTGAAAAGGGCTTACAGAAGGCAATTGATGCCAAAGACTCAATTGGAGGAATAGTGGAGTGCAGGGTAGAGGGACTTCCAATTGGTTTGGGAGAGCCATTTTTTGATTCTATTGAATCTCTGCTGGCGCATGCTGTATTTGCCATTCCCGCTGTTCGGGGTATTGAATTCGGAACAGGCTTTGCAGCTGCCCGAATGTTTGGGGTAGAACACAATGATGCCATTGAAGACAATAGCGGAAAAACAAAAACAAATCATGCTGGCGGCGTTGTGGGTGGTATAAGTAACGGTAATGAATTGGTTTTCCGGATCGCCATTAAACCAACTTCTTCCACCCCAAAGGAACAAACTACCCTAAACTGGGAAACCGGCGAAAAGGAAATCTTTTCTGTAAAAGGAAGACATGATCTCTGTATTGCCCTGCGGGTGCCGGTTGTATTGGAAGCCGTTACTGCCATGGTGTTGGCGGATCTGATGTTGCAAACCGGACAAATTTCCCGAGTCCTGCCATAATTCCTATATTTATAGATTGGGCAGTATAGTCAATATGAAAAATAATAACAGTAAGGCTTGTTTTAGGTGGATTAGCGGCATTTTTTGTGTTCTTCTGTTCAATTTATTTGCCGCCTGTGGCGACTCTGATACACCTAAAGAGGTTGTTCTGGTAGATAAGTCCGAAGAAGTGCCGATGGTGGTAAGCGGGCAAATATCCGAGCTGCTTGGTTTCCTGGCTAACAAGGATGGGTACCTGAATGACAGTACCCAACTAAGTGCAGTTCCCCTCCTGCAACGATTTTACGAATCCTATAATTTTCAGCCGCTTTGGAGCGAAGGAGATCATTGGAAACCTGCCGGTGACAGTATGTTTTTCGCCATCAGCCAGTCTAAACTTAAGGGACTATTTCCCTCTGATTATTATCACCATTCACTGCTTGAAATCCGGAATAAAATTATACTTGACTCAATTAGTCGTAAAAATGCTGCGCTTTGGGCAAGAGCTGATTTGTTGCTAACAGATGCCTGCTGGAAAATGGCGCAGCATCTGAAATACGGTCATCTCCAAAGAGACAGTATCACTATTCGCAAAGACACCGCATTAACGGATGATCAACAAATGGAACTGCTGCAATCCATTCTGAGAAGCGGTCAGCCGGAAACCATACTTTCAAAACTTGAACCGATCCATAAGGGGTATCAGGAACTTAAAAAAGCACTGCCTCAATTTTTAGCGGATGCAGATTTTCAGCCCGTTGACACCATTGCTTTTCCTGCTGCCGATTCACTTGCATTTGTTGAAGAGGTGGCCGGAAAATTGAAAGCTATGAAATTATTGGATAGCAGTTGGATGGCAGGAGATGATTCTGTAACTTATTCCAAAGCAGTAAAAAAATACCAGGCATCCAAAGGAATTATTACTACGGGTGTTGTAGCACAATTAACGGTTAAAAGCCTGAATACGACAGATTGGGATTTTTTCAAAACCATTGCATTAAATCTGGACCGCTACCGGCAATTACCCGATACCCTGCCGGAAACCTATGTTTGGGTCAATCTTCCTTCCTATAAATTAAAGGTGGTAGATTTTGATACAATAGCCCTGGAATCAAAAATTATCGTTGGAAGTCCCAAAACACCCACTCCGGTACTAAACAGCACCATTACCAATTTTATCACCTATCCTCAATGGACAGTACCTTATAGCATCATTTTTAAAGAAATGTTGCCAAAGATCAGAAAGGATATCAACTACCTGGCTAAAGAAAATCTGATGGTAGTGGATAAATACGATAGTGTTATAGCCCCCGAAACGATTGATTGGGAAACTGTGACCAGAAATAAGTTTCCCTATCTCCTGCGGCAGCGGCAGGGAGATGATAATAGTCTGGGGGTAATGAAGTTTAATTTTTGGAATAAGTATAGTGTTTATCTGCACGATACCAATGCCCGCAGCCTTTTTTCTAAAGAAACCCGGGCACTTAGCCATGGCTGTGTGCGGGTTCAGCAATGGGAAAAACTATCCCATTTTCTGGTTCGCAACAATGAAATCAGGTATCATCCTGATACCATCAGAGCGCTGATCAGTCGGCAGGAAAAGAAAACGATTGGAGATTTTCCCCGTGTACCAATCTATATCCGATACATTACGGCAGAGGGCAATGATGGAAAAATTCAGTTTTTTGCCGATATTTATGAGGAAGACAAACGCCTGAAAGCGCGTTATTATGCTTCCAAATCGGATAATCCATGACTATAAAAACCATTTTCCCGCTCATTGGGATTTGTGGCATATTGCATTCTGGCGATGTAGTGGCCCAGGATAGCAGCGCCCAAACAGCTGTTTTAATTGATTCAGCCAAAATAGCTTCTGCACTTCCAATACAAAAGAAACGTGTTGCAAATCTGGATCCCGTTCAATATGGCGTGGCAAGTTATTATGCCCCCAAATTTCAGGGGCGAAAAACAGCCAACGGCGAGCGATATGATTCCACCAAACTAACGGCTGCGCACAATGGACTGGCTTTTGGTACCTGGATAAAGGTTACCAACCAGCGTAATGGCCGCTCTGTCATCGTAAAAATCAACGATCGCCTGCACTATGCGAATAAAAGGGTCGTGGATCTGTCCGGAACTGCTGCAAAAAAGCTGGGTTTTTACAAAAGAGGACTCACTAAAGTGAAGGTGGAAGTGCTTGGAAAGAAGAAACCAACTGATCAATAAGGTTCTATTGATAATAAATAATTTCCAAGTTTAACTAGGACAGTTTATTTTTGCCCCAGTTTAAATAAACTACGCATATGAAGAAATTAATACTTTCATTGTTGGTTGGATGCACTTTTACCACTATTGTATTCGCCCAAAACAATGATTACAAGAAGCGCCCGGCATTAGGAATCCATTTCTTCGGTAATGACTTTGAAACTCCGGAAAAAATTCGTAACACCTCCCTTAGCACTGTTCTGAAAGACAAAGAATGGGCTAAACTGGGTGATCACAATTTTGGTTTCGGTGTGAATTACCTCAAAGGTTTGACCAATCACCTCGATTTCTCCACCACACTCGGTGTATCTTTCCTCGACTATCCAATTCGTGATAAAGGTCCGGTTGGTGATGGTGCCCTGTTTGAGTGGGATGCCATGGTCAATGCCAAAATGCTCACGGATAAATACTGGGTAACACCCTATTTGTCTGCTGGTTTGGCCGCCTCCAAATTCAAAGGATATTATGGTGCCATCGTTCCTGTTGGTGTTGGCTGGCAGGTAAACTTTTATGATGAAGCATTCCTTTTGATCAATTCTCAATATCGGATGAGAGTTACCAATACAACGGAGAACCACTTTTATCACAGTATCGGTTTTGCCGGTAATATCGGTAAACCAAAAGAAGTAAAAGTAATTCCACCTCCGCCTCCTCCAATGGTTGAGCCGGTTGATACGGATAAAGATGGTATTGTTGATTCACTGGATGCATGTCCAACAGAAGCCGGTCTGGCTGCTTTACAGGGTTGTCCTGATAAAGATGCTGATGGCATTGCCGATAAGGATGATAAGTGTCCGGATGTGCCTGGTATTGCCCGTTACAACGGTTGTCCAATTCCGGATACAGATGGTGATGGCATTAATGACGAAGAAGATAAATGCGTGGATGTTGCAGGTGTTGCCCGCTATCAGGGATGTCCGATTCCTGACCGCGATAACGACGGTGTAAATGATGAAGAAGACCGTTGCCCTGATCTGGCTGGCCCTGCTGATAATGGCGGATGTCCAAAACTGGAAGCATCTAAATTCAATGCAAGTGCTGTTCAATTCGTAACCGGTAGTTCTACTTTGACAGCGGCTGCCCGTAAAGAATTGGATAAAGCTGCCAGGATCCTGAATGAGCAATATCCTCAATTAAAAGTTGAAGTAGCCGGACATACAGATAATACCGGTAAAGCAGAGTCTAATCAGAAATTGTCTGAAAAGCGTGCTGCTTCTGTAATTGCCTACCTGGTTAAAAAAGGTGTTGATACTTCCCGCTTAACTGCTGTAGGATTTGGTCAGGACCAGCCTGTAGCAGATAACGGTACTGCAGCCGGACGTACACAAAATCGTCGTGTTGAATTTAAAGTAAGCCAGTAAGCTTAAGTAAATTCTACTGAATAAATAAAAAACTGGTCTGCATTGGCGGACCAGTTTTTTTTTGCTCCCTGAATAGTAGTTTCGATGGGCTGATAGTAAAGAATTATTAAATGATAGAACAGTATCAATTCCATCCCAACCTGGTTCTTCGTTCGCCCAAATTGCCACTGGAAAGCAAGGTTGACAAAGAAACACTGGCAGCATTGGTAAATGACCCGTTATTCATGGAAGCTGTATATCTGGCTTCTCCTGTATTATATGAGGAATGCAGGAAAATGAAGGAAGGAGTGGAGCCGGATGCCCGCGGTCTGAAAAAAATCAACAGCTCTCTTGCCAAATACTATACACGGATGTTCAGTCGCTGTACTCCCTTTGGCCTGTTCTCCGGTTGCGCCGTTGCAAATTGGAATGCTGGCGAAACCCGGCTCGTTATTGATCCGGAAGGTTTTGATCGCCATACCCGTTTTGATATGCATTATTTGTGCGCACTGGCTCAGTTTTTGTCCGGTTTGACCGGAATCAAAGAACAGCTCGGATTTACGCGCAACTCAACGCTTTACTTTATTGGGAATGAAGCACGATATATTGAATACTACTACGATCAGGGAAGGCGAACCCATAAGATCAGTTCCATTTTAAGGAATGAATATATCGACCGGGTTTTGTCACGTGCTACCCATGGGTTTCACAGTATCCATGAATTTTGTTCAGAATTGGTCGATGAGGAGATTAATTTGGGTGAAGCAATTGAATTTATCAATGGTCTTATTGAAGCACAGGTATTGGTAAGTGAGTTGGAGCCTTCCATTACCGGCCCTGAGTTCATTCACCAAATGATGAAATCCTTTGATCAACTTATCCCGGATAAAGATGGGATGATCCTGTCAATCAGGGGCTTTCTGTTATCTGCATTGAAGGAATTGGATTCGCTTGATGAAAGAAAAATAAATCTTCCTTCAAGGTATAAATCCATTCAGGATATGCTGGGCAGGATTCAGGTGCCTTTTGATGAATCCAAACTATTTCAATGTGACCTTTCAGTTAAGTTGAGCAGTGGAGGACAGGTTTCAGATCAATACCAGCCACAATTAAGAGCTGCACTGACTGCCCTGCACCGTTTAAGTCCGGTTCAGGAGCAGTCTATGGACCTTTTTATCCGCGATTTTAAAGAACGGTATGAAGACCGTGAAATGTCGCTGCTGGAAGTATTGGACACAGAAACGGGTATTGTCTATAAAGATAATTCTGGGGTTGAACTGAGTCCCCTGTTGAATGACCTGGTTTTGTTAAAGCCCGATCAGCCTCTTAGTTTTCAATGGGGAAAGCTGGAAGAGTTCTGGCATAAAAAGCTGGAGAAGGCAAAAGAAGTTGGAGCTATTCAAATTGAATTAATGGATAAGGATCTGGAAGGATTTCCGGAAAAGGCAGTTAATCTGCCTCCGTCAATTTCTTTGTTGTTTCGGGTTGTTGATGTGGAAAAGTCGCTGTTATTTATCGAATCAGCTGCAGGCTCCAGTGCCGCAAATTTGTTGGGCCGGTTCGCCCATAGTAATGCAGCCATAAACGAACTCGTGTTTTCCATAACGGAAAAGGAGCAGGAACTCGAAAAGGAAATTATTTATGCAGAGATTGTTCACTTGCCAGAAAGCAGGATCGGGAATATTTTATTGCATCCTGCATTCCGTACCTACGAAATTCCTTATCTGTCGAAATCTTCTGTTGATGAAAAGCACCAGCTGCCTGTTCAGGACCTGATGATTTCCGTTCGGAAAAACAAAATCCTGCTTCGGTCAAAAAGATTGAATAAGGAAATTATACCCCGCCTTTCAAGTGCGCATAATTATCACCTGCAGCCACTGCCGGTATACCAGTTTTTATGCGATTTGCAAACACAGGGAATCGCAAATGGGTTTTCTTTCAGCTGGGGTGATTTAAACTTGCAACATAAATTTCTGCCCAGGGTATTATACAAACAAACCATCCTGCATGCTGCTACCTGGCAATTGCGGAAAGAAGATTGGGAACATCTGAACAAAGTTGCTGATAACGAATTCCAGGTGCAATTGTTGGATTTTCGAAACAAATGGCAATTGCCGGAAAAAGTAGTAATTGCTGATGGAGATAATGAGCTGCTGATCGATTTTTCAAATTCAATAGTACGGTCGGTTTTCCTCGACCTCCTACAAAAAAGACAGCATCTGGTTATTCGTGAATTTTTATACACCAATTCAACCGGAGTTAAGGATCTGATGGGAAACACTTATGCCAACCAGTTTCTTGCAATATTGCAAAAGAACGAGGCCACTTATACAACTGCTTTATCAAAAGTTGAGTCAGTTCGGGAGACGGAGTGTTTTTCTATAGGATCAGAATGGTTGTACTATAAAATATATTGCGGCTCTCAATCAGCTGAAAAAATTCTGGTTCAGGCTGTTTATCCATTGGTGGAAGAATTAGAGAAGTCGGGTAAAATCGATAACTGGTTTTTTATCCGGTATACCGATCCCGCATTCCATATCCGGTTACGTTTTCACCTTTCGGATATCAGCAAATTAGGTGAAATCATGCAGGCATTCACCAGTCACTGTTCCTCCTTTGTTAAGGAGGGATACATTTGGAGAGTTCAATTGGATTCCTATCAAAGGGAATTACAGCGTTATGGAAGCAGATCCATTGAGGCAGTGGAAAAATTGTTTTGTTTAAACAGTGTTTCAACATTGCAATGGCTGTCAAATGAATCTGGTGATGAACGGGAAGAGGAGCGTTGGATCTGGGGTTTACAGTGGGTGGATTATTTATTGGATCATTTTGGATTGGATCTGGCGCAGAAAACGAATTTACTGGAGCGCATAAAAACAAGTTTTGCGAAAGAATTTCATACAGGAAAACTCTTAAAAGATCAGCTTGATACACGGTATCGGATTCATAGGAAAATGCTCGAAGCAAAAATGGGAGAGGGTTTTGTGTTTATTTCACACGATGCAGAAGTGGCAAAATCCGCAGCGTTTATTTTAAATCTGAACCGGCAGCGGCTATTGGAACCGGAGCTTGATAATTTGCTGTCCAGTTTAATTCATATGCAGTTAAACCGGCTTTTTACCTCGAAACCAAGACAGCATGAAATGGTTTGTTACGACTTTTTGTATCGCTATTATTTTGCGAAAATGAAGCGTACTTCAGCTCCAAAATAGGTGGCTGTCAGTCCTCCCACACTATTCGTACCTACATTCGGCCTGTTGGTGTAGTGTTTAAGGTCACACTGATTGTTCGGGATAGATTTGTTGCACTCTGATTAAACAACAAATAAATCTTAACAAAATGAGACCCGAATCAATCAAATCCAAGCTGAACATTCAAAAGAAAACAATCGCTATTATGGTTAAGCAGGCGGAACTTTCAACCAATCAGCAGCCCTATGTAAAAGGAAACGATATTCGATTCATTCCTTCGTTGGTTGAAATTTGTACTACTTCTAGTCCAAGACCAACCTCCAAAGGTGTATTTTAACTAGAAATAGGTAATATTTGGTGGCTGTCTTCAGAATTTGTAACTATATGTCCGAAACAAATCTGAATGCGGCAAAATAAACATGGAAGGTTATTATGGCATGCAATATTCTGGCTAATCTGGATAAGCACTACTTTGTTAGTAGTTTATGTGATGATTGGTTCTGTAGATCTTTTGTCATTGATAACAAATTATTTGCCAAGCATAGGCTGGTTTTATTTTTGTTGCTTTCGACTTTTTAATGGGATTTTTACAAGCAAAAAAATTAGAATTTCCAGATTCCTATACTTAATAATTTTATTTCCTGTATTTCATTTCACCAGATTTATTTTGCTTATTTTATTAAGTGGTTATGAAGCAAAAATAGATCAATTTATTAGCAGAGCGGATATTGGTTATTCATTATCCTATTTCATGCAGTACACCATATTCGCTGTTGGATACTCCTATTTCGTTTATTCCCTGGAAAGGCAGAAACGCATTCAGGAACTGGAATTAAATAACCGGCAATTGGAAATCCAGCAGCTTCACACTGAATTTAATTTTTTGAAAGCACAAATCAACCCTCATTTTTTATACAATACCCTGAATACGCTGTTTGCCCATGCACAGTATTATTCGGAGGAACTGGCCAATAATATCCTGAAATTGTCCGAAATAATGCGGTATAGCATCGAAGGACTAGATAAGGACAATGGTATGGTTAACCTTAAAAATGAGATACATTATCTGCATAACCTCATTGATATTCACCAACTTCGCTTCTCTAATGAGCTCCAGATTGATTTTACCGTAACCGGTTCGGTTGGAGATCATAAGATTCCACCACTAGTATTCATTACCTTTGTGGAGAACGCACTGAAGTATGGCGAGTTAAAAAACAGAAATCATCCCTTAATCATCCGACTGGATGCCAGCCCGGAGAAGATCTATTTTTATTGCCAGAACCGGAAAAAGAAAAAAGTGATTGAGAAAAGCAGTGGGATAGGTATTCAGAATGTGCTGAGACGTTTGGATGTTTCCTTCAAAGGAAAATACGACGTGGTCACAACAAATGAAGAGGAATTCTATACGCTGGAATTAACCCTTTATGTTTGATTTGTATGGTGAAATGCATGATTATCGATGATGAGAAAGCCGCAATTGATGTGCTGATCAATTATGTTTCCAAAATTGATCTGCTGGAATTGGTGGCTACTGCGATGAATCCCATTACCGGAGTTGATCTGATCAATCGCCATAAACCTGATCTTGTCTTCCTGGATATCCAGATGGAAGAGATGAATGGTATCGATATTATTAAAATTGTCGGCAATCATACTAAGGTTATTTTCTGTACAGCCTATTCTGATTTTGCATTGGATGCATTTGATTATGAAGCGGTGGACTACTTAATGAAGCCCATCGCTTTTCCGCGTTTCATGAAAGCTGTGCAACGGGCAGTCAGTATTATAATGGCAGGAAAAGTAGCTGTTGTTGATGCTATCCCCAATGATTATATTTTTATCAAAACAGAACAAAGAGGCAAGCTGGTAAAAATCAATTACAATGAAATTGATTTTATAGAGGGACAGAAAAATTATGTTGCATTTCATAAAGGCAAAGAAAAAATAATGACACTTCTAAATCTGAAGGATGTAGAAGATCGCCTGCCTAAAAATATATTTGTACGTGTACATCGTTCTTTTATTGTTCCCTTCCACAATATTATTTCTATAGAAAATAATATACTTCGCTTACGAAATCGGGTAGAGCAGGTTCCGATTGGAACCAGTTTTAAAGATCAACTGGTATCCCGGACACGCGATAGTACAATGAAGTAACCTGTATATCCATCCAAAAGGGGTATTCGTGTATTAAACTTAGATTTTCGTATAGCTGCTATTACTTTTATTTCAGAAAATAACAGTTATGCAAGTAAAACCATATCCAACCGAATTAGTGAAAGAAAATTCATCCAGTTTAAGAAAGGAGATCCTTCATCATATTGGTATGATGGAGCACGCCATTCAAACCGGAACCACACACAATGATTCTCTCTTCATGGGGAAACTCGGTCTTTCACTTTACCACTATAGTTGTTTTGAATATACCGGTTCAGAAGAGCATATCGAGAAGGGCCGTTTACATCTTGATGAAGTGTTTCTTCGGTTTAATGAAAGCGGTAGCTCATTGTTAAATCCTTCCTTAAGTACCGGCCTGGCAGGATTTATGAGTCTGTTGAATTTTTTATCGAAGAAACAATATATCTATCAGGATTTACAGGAGTTTGAAGAAATTGATAAGTTCCTTTTAAAACAGGCACTGCACCAGGCAGATCATGATTTTAATGATTACCTGCATGGCTCATTTGGCGTTCTTAATTATTTTCTGGATCGCCTTCCGGATCCCGCTATCCAATTACATGCTGAGTGCCTGCTGGAAGCAATACTGAAAAATATAATTCATACAAAGGATGGCTGCTGGATTCGGAATTATATTATCGCAAAGGAAGAAACAAGCGAAATGAATCTTAGTTTATCACATGGACAAACTGGGTTTATTCTTGTATTGCTGAAGGCTTTTGAGCAGGGCTTATTGTATGATAAAATGCATGATACCATTCGTTCTATGGTTGGCCTGGTGCTTAAACAAACGATGACAACAGATCCGGAAAACAATCGCCATTCCATTTTCCCAAATACGGTTCATGAAGCAACCCGTGAAAAAACATATAATAACCGACTGGCCTGGTGTTATGGTGATTTGAATCAGGCTTTTATGCTTTATAAGGTTGGGTCTGCATTTGGCATTCAGCAATATATAGAAATTGCTGATCTGGTTGGTGCCTGCTCCCTTGATCGTCTGGATGCAGCTTCAACCATGTGTGTTGACGCTCAGTTTTGTCACGGTGCCGCGGGAATTGCTTCCATGTATCAATCTCTATTTGCAGTGAGTGGCCGTTCATTTTATGAAAAAGCAGCCAATGCATGGATTCAAAAAACAATTCATTTTCTGGAGGAAGGTAAACTGAATCTGGATTTCAGTGAGAAGGAGTTGTCTTTGCTGGATGGTTATCCTGCTGTTTCCCTTGTATTACTTGACGCTGTATATCCAAATAAAGGGGACTGGAAAGAGTTCTTCCTTATAAACTAATGCACCATTAAACCTGTGGCATATTCATCCGGAGAAAATCGCTTTGGATGAATATGCCACCTATGAATTTTTATTCCTGTTCTTTATTTTTTTTGCCACCGAATATTTTACGAAATATTCCTTTTTTTTTGGGTGGCTCTGCAGTATCTGTTGGCTTCTTCTCTTTCTTTTTCTCCGAATCGCGGGCTTCTTTCAAAACACCTTCCTCATCTTTCGGAATTTCTGATTCAATGGGTACATCATTGTTTTCAGGTTCCATCAGATATTGATCAGCTGCGCCATTTCCCTGATCTTCTCCTTCTGCACCTGGAGGCGGGGTTTGATCAATAATGTTCATGTAATCATACATAACTTCATTCTTCATCTGCTCCGGTTGCGCAAATCTTGCATCTTTATCAATACCCAATGTTTTGTCTGCATATACTTTCTGGAAAAAATATTCCCAGATCGGACGTGAGGCCTGTCCGCCATATCCAAGGTTGTTTTCAATGCGGATAAACCGATCATCGCAACCTACCCAGGTACCGCCCAGGAGTTGGGGGGTGAAGCCAATAAACCAGGCATCCGCATTGTCATTGGTAGTACCGGTTTTGCCAGCCATTTCGGCTGCACCCAGCCTTGCTCTCAATCCGGCTGCTGTTCCTACCTCAACGGGTCCGCCTAACATCTTGGTTGTTGTATATGCAGCTGCTTCACTTATTACCTGATTCATTTTTGTCTGGAAACTTTCCAACACATTTCCATTACGGTCTTCAATTCGTGTAATATAGGTTGGTTGTGTACTGTAACCATTATTGGCAAACATGGTATAGCCATATAACATCTCATACATGGAGAGATCCACTGCACCCAGGCAGATGGAAGGGTAAGCATCCATTTTGCTTTTAATATTGATATTATGCAGAAACTCTACGAACCGCTTTGGTCCAATCTGCTTCATGATATATGCTGTAGCGCAATTATAGGAATAGGTGAGGGCTGTAGCCATCGAAACCGTATTGCCTTTACAGATTCCTTTTGCAGGAACCATTCCGAAACCAGGAAAATCCTGTGCTACATTTTCAACCTTGGTTTCAGGTGTAAATCCGGCCTCTTCCAATGCCTGACAATATAAAAATGGCTTTATGCTGGAACCTACCTGACGTTTGGTATTAATATTAACATGATCAAATTTGTAGGTCTTGAAATCAATTCCGCCAACCCATGCCTTTACTTCTCCGGTAACAGGGTCCATCACCATAAAAGAAGTTTGCAGCATCTGCCGATGGTACTTGATAGAATCCATTGGTGTCATGATGGTATCTGTTTCTCTTCTGGAATTCCAGGCAAATACCTTCATCGGCGTTTTGGTTTTAAAGATCTTTCTGAGTTCTGTATCTGTTAATCCTTCTTCTCTTCCATTTTTCCAGCGATCGCTGGCCTTCATGGCAGATTCCAAAACATTGTTATGGCCTTCCCATACTTTCCCCTTTTTAATTGATGGTTGTGCATTCATTGCTTTTTGCAGGGTTGGCATATGTTTGGCAACCGCCTCTTCGGCATAAATCTGCATACGCGGGTTAATAGTGGTATAGATGCGTAATCCGTCTTTATAAATATCATAGGGGTCACCGGTAGCCGGATTCGTTGTTTCCTTACACCATTTTTTGATATCCTCTCTTAATACTTCTCTGAAATAAGGAGCCAATCCTGCTGTTTCGTCCTGTTTGCGATAATTCAGTGCAATAGGTTTCAGTTTTAATTTGGTGCCCTGTTCTTCTGTCAGGTAGCCATTTTTAGTCATTTGATCCAACACCACATTTCGTCTGTTTACTGCTGCTTTGGGATTTCGTCTCGGATTGTAAAGGGTATTGCCTTTTAACAAACCAATTAGTACAGCAGCTTCTTCCGGAGCCAGCCGGTCAGGTTCTTTTTGAAAAAAAGTAAGGGCGGCATTCCGGATTCCATATACATTTTCTCCAAATGGAACCGTATTCAGGTATAGTGTGAGTATTTCTTCTTTCGTAAAATTTCTTTCCAGCTTAATGGCAATTATCCATTCCTTTAATTTCTGAACTACCCGTTTGATGGGATTTTTTGATCGTTCTGCAAACATATTCAACGCCAGCTGCTGTGTAATGGTGGATCCGCCTCCTTCCTTGCCAAGAAAAACGATGGCTCTTAATACAGATCGGCCATCAATTCCCGAATGATCATAAAAGCGTTCGTCTTCCGTTGCAATCAGGGCATTTACGGCATGTTTGCTGATATCGCGGTAATCAACATTACTACGGTTCCCTCTGTTCAGGAAGTACTTTCCCATTAATGTCCCATCTGCTGCATATACCTCAGTTGCCTGTAAAATGGAAGGATTCTCGAGTTCACTGAGGGATGGCAATTTTCCGAATAAGCCCAGGTTTATCGAAAGAATCAGCAGTGCAAAAGCTGCAAATCCAATGAAGAAAATTTTCCAAAATACTCGTGTTACCTGTTTCATACTTTTTATTTAGGAGGGGCGCTGGTTTAAAATTGATTTGGGAAAATTTGTTGAAGGAAGCTGCGATAAGCCGGCAAATTACTGCTGTCTAAAAGTAAATTGAGGTTCTCTTCCGCAACCGGCATAAAATAATAATTTTCTTTTTTCATCCAGGGAATGATATCCTTCTCTGCCAATGCTTTCGCTTTTTCGATATATTCCATCGCCGCCGCTTCATTTGCCATGCCGCGAATGCTTACCAGCTTTACCGTATCCGACAGCGAGGTTATCGTAACATTCATTGGTTGATTGTAATACTTTTCGCGATGATAGCGATCAAATGCATTTTTTGTTTCATTTACATACACAGGATCCACATTTGTTAACACAATCACAACAAAATGTGCCTGTTCCGAATGGCGATTGAATAAATTAGTAACCGGCAATTTTGGTGCCTCTTTCTTCAGTCGGCTGCTATCTGTTTTTGGCTGATCTATTTTGGCCAATGGTCGGGCCGTTGCCGCACGTGTTTCTCTTGATTCCGGCTCTTTTACTGTTTCAGTTTTCGGGATTGGCTGGAAACGGGTAGAATCCTCCGGTTGACGATCCACTTCCAGATTGGTCAGGTAATTTTCAATTTCTGCACGTCGACGCAGCACATCAATCATTGTATTAACCCTGGAGGACATCGGGTGTTCCGGAAATTGACGTTTCAATTGTTCCAGTGTGGTTATTGCTACACTATCGTTCTTTTCTTTGATATGATAAACTGATTCAATGTAGAGTAACTGTGGTGTCCAGTGATTTTGGCCATATAAACTATCAGCAGCCCTTTTTGCATCCACTGCCTGCTGAAATTGTCCGGATAGAAACTGGTCATAAATTTTATCATAAGCTGCGGTAGCTTTTTTATCCTGCAAACTATCTTCAGCCTGAACTGCTAATGGATCATGTGCTAATTTTGCCTGCCTTGAATTCGGGAATTTTTCTCCCAAACGCTTATTGGTAGCTACAAGTTCAACGGTCTTGCCAAGCATACGGTAACAGATTGCAAGATTATATAGAATTTCCGCCTCCAGCTGACTGCCCATATAATTTTCCAGTAACCATTCATATTGGCCGGCTGCTCCTGCATAGTCTTCCAGCTTATTCTGCAAGGTAATTCCGATCATATAGCGGGATTGAGCAACCGAATCCTGGGAAATCTGCAGTTTCTCCGGACTAAGAGGAATATTTTCCAACAGCTGATCCAGGTTCAGTTCCTCCTCCGCTTCAGCATCCGTACTTAAGTTGGTTTTGCTTTGTTCCTTGCTGAATACAGGATTCGACTGATTGCTAGATCTTCTCCAGTTGTCTGAATTCGGACGATTACCCCATTTGTTTCGAAAATCATTATAGCCCCGGCTTTTCAGGGTATTATTGTAAAAATAAAACTCACTGGTATTGCCGGATGCAAATAAATCGGTGGGTGGCTGATTTCCCTGGTTGTTAAATCCCGGGAAATTAGAACCGGGAACCGGATTTGCACTCGCTAATGCAGTTTGCTGTTTTTTTAACTGCCGAAGTTTTTTTCTCAGTATTTCATTACGTTCCTCTTCCGGCATTGCTGCCAGGGCCTGTAAACTATCCTGGCGATGAATAATTTCCAATTGTGCAACAACAATACTGAGCAATTCTTTGCGAAGTCCTAATTGAACCAAATCGGATTCATCTATCAGATTGGTTTCCACACTATCGTAATAAGCTTTTGCCGGCTGGTATTGCTTCTGAATAAAAGCAACATCACCCAATAATAACCAGGTGCGTGATTTTTGTTCCGGATTATCAAGGCTGTTTTTTATGCTTTTGAGGAGGTGTTGATGGGCCATTGGATAGGCTTCGTTGCGGGTTTCAATCTGACCGATGGTATAATAAATAAGATCACGATAGCTGGCATATTTTTCTCTTTTGGCCATTTTTTCCAATGTCTGTACCACTGTTTGCCAGTTTCTGCCGTCCTTTCCGTCCAGTAGCTGGGCCACTTCCAATTGAGCAGCTACTTCCATAACCGGGTTAAGGGTGTGGCGGGCTGCCAGTTCAAAGGCTTCGCGGGATTGTTCCCGGGATCCTGCTTTCTTGAATAATTGGCCCATCAGAAACTCCCATCTTGCTTCTTCCTGTTTATTGGCTGCTGCAGGCAATGCCTTGCCAAGATAGGTGGCAGCACTATCGTATTGTTTAAGATTATAAAAATACAAGGCCTGCATTTCTTCCAGTTGGGGATGCAAGCGGGCGGGGAACTGCGGGTCGTTCCGCAGGGTCTCAATCAGGGTAGCTGCAGTGGCGGTTTCATTTCGCTCCAGATGCGTTCGGATTAACCAGATCAGGGCATCATTCCGGCTGGGTGGTCGTGAAACTGCCTTATCCAGCAGATTTCTTTTTTCCAGGGTTGAAACCTTCATGGCATTTCCCCCCTCGGTGGAATTGGATGCTATAATTCGATCATATCCATCCGGATCCTTGGGGTGAAAAGCATAGTTCATGTATTGGAATGTCATGAAGGCAGAATCCAGCGTATTCCGGTAAAAATAAGCCTGCCCCATAGCGAGGTAAAGATTATCCATCCAATTGCTTCGCAGGTCGTGCAGGAAAACACCGGCGTTTACTTTATAAATTACGGAGTCCAGTTCTGTTTTTTGGGCAGCAGTTGCCTCCAGGGTATAATTATAGAAGGGAAGCAACATGGAATACCGCTCCACATGCTGAAGTTTGGCCGACTCCAGCACCTGGGCAAGTTTGGTTTCCGCATTGAACACATAGTTATAATGTGTATAGGTATTTTGAAAAAAACGCCGGGGGGCAGTAAATTTTTTTTCTCCCGTTTTTTCTGCCCGCAGGATACGATTCTCGTATTTTTTGGGTTTTTGCTTCTGGAGATCCGGGTCAAGGGTAGGTTGGCCCATTCCGGGTAATCCGCAGGAAAGGTAAATTATAAAGGGAAGAAGGTATTTAAGGACCTGGATCTTGATCATCTGCGCAAACTAAATTGATAATAACACTCCCGCAAGAAAATTATTTTAAAGTTAGCCAAATATTTTGGCTCGAATTTTATGTAAGTTGTGACGGCTTTCTCTGAAAAACAGAACAATTTTAATGCCTGAAAACAATACTAATACCACACTTAAGCGTTTACGTAACAGGTACCGGCTGGTAGTGATGAACGATGACAGCTACGAAGAGGTGGTTACTTTCAAATTATCCAGATTAAGTGTTTACATTGGATTGAGTACCATTTTCGTGCTTTTGACCAGTCTGACGGTGGCTTTAATTGTGTTTACGCCGTTAAAGTTGTATATTCCGGGTTACGGATCAGCCAGTGCCACCAAGGAATTGAGACAATTGAAGATCCGAACCGATTCGCTCGAACAGGCGATGGTGTATAAAGATCAATATTTGTTAAATATTAAACGGGTATTGCAGGGAGAGGAGCCTGTAGCATTGGATACAACTCTTCTGAATATCCCGGTAACTGAAACAACCACCGATTAAATCCAAGATCATGTTCAACGGAAAATCCAAATCTGAAGCTGCCGCAGAAGTTTCGAGCAGCACCTCCACCAGCACCAGCCTTATTGGCAACGGAACCACTTTAAAGGGCGATATCTCCAGCAACGGCGACCTTCGTATTGATGGCAAACTCATTGGGAATATTCACAGTACAGCAAAAGTTGTAATTGGCGCCAATGGGGTAGTTGAAGGTGATATCAACGGCGTTACCGCCGATATCATGGGTAAGGTAACCGGTACCATTAAAGTGAAGGAACTCCTTCAGTTGAAAGCCAGCGGAACAGTAAATGGCAATATTCATGCAGGTAAACTGCAGATTGAGCCTGCTGCCACCTTTAACGGGGCCTGCCATATGGGGGTAGAATCAACCACTACTTCCATGGTCAATGAAAAGCAGAAAGACACCAAGGCAGCCTGATAAAAACACCTCCCTCTTATATTATATCTCCCTGGGTACCCAATTGATGGTTGCCCTGGGAGCTGCTGTATGGGCCGGTATCCGGATTGATAAACGGCTGTCTATTCCTATGCCCCTATTGGTTTGGATCTTACCTTTGCTGGTAATTGCTGTTACCATTTATAAACTGGTAAAAGAAACCGCAGGAAATTCGAATGGAAAATAATCGACCAAATGCACGAAAGGCCCTGATTCCGCTGGTATTGGTTTTTATTCTGATTAATTCAGCATTGCTCTTCTCCAGGTCCTCGCTTACAGAAATGGGCCTGGATGTTTCAGTTCTAATGACGGCGAACATCCTGCTGTTCCTGATATTCTTTATTTCACTCTGGCTGCACCTTCGATCGATGGCCAATAGTTCCACCCATGTATTTATGCGGAATATGTATTCCGGTATGCTGCTGAAATTATTTGGTGGAGCCATCGCCGCTTTTGTTTATATCTATCTGTTCAGAGATAAAGTGAACAAACCTGCACTTTTCGGCAGTATGGCCATCTATGTATTATACACCATTATTGAATTAAGATCAGTCCTCAAACAATCCAAGTCCAGCTGATACATGCCCAAAAAGGAATATCCGCTCCAACAATTATCCCATTTTCTTCCGGAAGGTTCTTTTGAACTGATTGTTCGCTATCTGCTTCACTACAAAGTTCACCTTACCGTGAGCCGCGAACGTCGTAGTCTGCTGGGTGATTACCGCCATGCACATCAGAACCGGAATCACAGGATCAGTGTAAATGGAAACCTGAATCCCTATTCCTTTCTGATTACCCTTATACATGAATTAGCCCACCTGGTTACTTTTGAACAGTATAGTCATCGGGTACAGGCGCACGGTAAAGAATGGAAACAATTGTACCGTCAGTTGCTGGAACAATTTTTGGGAAAACAGATTTTTCCCCCGGATGTGGAAGCTGCATTGCTTACCAGCCTGCACAACCTCCCTGCCAGCAGCTGTGCTGATGAACCCCTCATGCGTGTCCTTCGTTTGCACGATCACCCTGATAATAAACAGGTTTTGGTAGAAGAACTTCCGGAAGGAGCCGTGTTTGAAATTGAAGGGGGACGAATTTTCCGTAAAGGGAAAAAATTAAGAAAAAGATATCAGTGTAAAGAGTTGGCAACCGGAAAATTGTATCTTTTCAGTGGCTTATATGAAGTCTTAAACCATCAGTTATGAGAAAATTTATTATTAGCTTCTGCATTACTCTTTGCTCCGTATTGACATTCGCCCAAACTGAACAACGCGACTGGCTGGTAGGGGGTAATTTCGCCCTCAATACCAGCAGAAATACCACAATCAGTCTGACCCCCGCTGCCGGCTATTTTTTTCTGAATAATTTTGCTGCAGGTGGTACCTTTCAATTGTCCTACAATAAAACCGGTGATAATAAAACCACTGTATTTGGGTTTGGTCCTTTCGCCCGCTATTATTTTGGAAAGAAAGAATTGAAACCATTTATCGCCACTGAATATATTTTCACTTCCAACAAGTTTGATAACCCAAATTTCAGCTCTACTGTTAACGGAGCGGATTTTTTTATCGGACCCGGACTCGCCGCTTTTGTTAATGAGCATGTTGCAATTGAAACAATTGTGGGATATGTAAATTCTAAAGTGTCTGATGTTCCAAGTGATGGTGGCGTTGCTGTTCGAATAGGATTTCAGATTTACCTGAGTCCAAGAGGTATTGTTGATACCTATAGAACCAACTAAAAGGCAAAATAATAGCTTAGAGCGATTTTTTCATCCAGACATCACAGCCAAAATGCCCTGATGCACCAACGGGTGCCGGTAAGTAGGAAAATCCAAATTGTTCATAAACGGATACCGCTTTCCGAAGTTCCGGCATCGTTTCAAGATAAACTGTATGGTAACCGGATGTTTTTGCCTGCTCTAAGCTGCGACGGATTAATTCCTGCCCCAACCCCTTACCCCTGGCTTCTTTCCTCAGGTACATTTTGACCAGTTCGCACCAGCCTTCCGGTAATCCGGCTGTTGGAAATATTCCGGCACCCCCAAGGAGTTTTCCATCCTGTTCGGCAATCAGGTAAAAACTGCCTGCTGTCTGAAACAATTCAAATAAGTGATCGGTAGTGTCGTCGTAATAGACGGTTCCGGGTTTGTTGGCACCAAATTCTGTAAGTGCCGTCCGTACTATGCTGGCCAATTCCTGGTTATCTCCAGCCTGAATTGGTCGGATGATCCATTCCATAGTACAAAACTACTGCTTAAGCAAGTACCAATGCAAACAGCCCATAAAACAATACCAGGGAGGTAAAGATGGCTGCAATAAAAACTTTGTCGGCGTTCTTGGAGTGCATGTTCAGATTTTTTATAGAACCTATTATGCCAATAACGTGCCAGCACAGAAAATCGTATATATTTTTCCTCTATTTATTTTGTGACAGGAATAAATAAAGTATATATATTTGTCTAAATATAAATTTAGACAAGACTAAATAATGAAATCAATTTCCCTTACTATTCTTGCTGCACTTGGCTTTCAGTTGATTTATGCACAGAGTCTTAACTCCCATTGCAGGATAGTGGAGGAAGGATCCAGGCGTCCGGTGGCCGGAGCATCCATCCAGTACAAGCGAAATAAATCCGCTGTTGTGGCTGATAGTTTGGGGAATTTTTCTCCCAGACAATTATTGGGAGATAGTATATCCAGGGCTGTACTGCTGATTTCAGCCATTGGGTTTGAAACCAAAGAGTGGCAATGGAATAAAGGGGATTCTATTCTCGAGTTGCAAGCTGCTGCCAATGAAATGGATGCCGTGGTAGTAAGTGGTACCATGCGGGCCGTAACCCGATCTTCCAGTCCGGTTCCGGTGGAAGTGTACTCTGCCCAGTTTTTTAAAAAAAATCCAAGTCCCAGTTTGTTTGATGCGCTACAATTGGTAAACGGAGTTCGCCCTCAACTGAATTGTAATGTTTGTAACACGGGTGATATCCATATTAATGGTCTTGAAGGTCCTTATACAATGGTTCTAATTGATGGAATGCCGATTGTCAGCAGTTTGGCTACCGTATATGGACTGCAGGGAATTCCCAGTTCACTGGTGGAACGGATTGAAGTGGTGAAGGGACCGGCATCTTCACTCTATGGTTCGGAGGCAATGGGCGGACTCATTAACGTGATTACCAAAAATCCGGATAAAGCTCCCCGCTATTCGCTGGAATATACCGGCACCAGCTGGCGCGAGCATAACCTGGATGCAGGATTTAAAATCAAAACAGGTGCGAGGAGTACCGCGCTGGTGGGACTCAACTATTTTAATTATACCCATCGGATGGATAAAAACGGCGATAATTTTACTGATGTTACTCTTCAAAACCGACTTTCTGTTTTTAGTAAAATCAACTGGAATCGGGAAAAGGGGCGGCAGGCAGGAATGGCCATTCGATTTATTACGGAAGATCGCTGGGGTGGTGAGATGCAATGGACCAGAGCACACAGGGGGGGGGATGAACGATATGGTGAACAGATTTCCACCAACCGGATCGAGTGGATCGGCAACTACCAGTTACCTACAACCGAAAAACTGGTGGCTTCCTTTTCTACCAATAAACACCAGCAACGTTCAGCTTATGGAACCACGCTTTATGATGCGGATCAATATATCGGATTTGGACAATTAACCTGGGAAAAAAAACTGGGTATACGCCACCAGTTATTATCAGGTATTGTTGGCCGTTATACCTATTACGACGATAATACACCTGCTACCCTTAAGTCTGATGGCAAAACCAATCGCCCTGATCAGGTAATAATACCGGGTATATTTATTCAGGATGATATAACTCTTCATGCCAACCATCAATTGCTTACCGGATTTCGGTACGATTACGATAAACGGCATGGATCGATTTATACACCAAGAGTGGCATATAAGTGGAAACTATCCGCTTTTGATTACCTGCGGTTAAATATCGGTACCGGTTTTCGGGTGGTAAACCTTTTTACAGAGGATCATGCGGCATTAACCGGTTCTCGTGAAGTAGTAATTCTGGATGAGCTGAAACCGGAACGCAGTTACAATGCCAGTTTAAATTATACACGAAAAATTGTAGTGGGACAAGGATTCGTAAACCTCGAAGCGGCAGGCTGGTATACCTATTTTTCCAATCGGATTGTTCCCGATTATCTGACTGATCCGGATAAAATTATTTATGCCAACCTGGATGGCTATGCGGAGTCGCTGGGATTCAGTCTGAATTTGGACGGACAATTCAGTCATCGTCTCCGGTTTACAAGTGGCATTACCCTGCAGGATGTACGAACCTTGCAGCGCAATGGTAGCGGGCGGATGCAACGCAACCGTCAACTGTTAACGGAACGCTGGTCAGGCACCTGGACGCTTTCCTATAAACTGGGAAATTCGGGATGGTCCGCTGATTACACAGGTTCTGTATATGGACCAATGTTATTGCCACTCTTGTCAGAATTGGATCCCCGTTCACCCAAATCGCCTGTCTGGAGTTTGCAGCACCTTCAGGTTACGAAAAAAATTAAACCGGGACTGGAATTTTTTGGTGGTGTTAAAAACCTGTTGAATTTCACACCGGATAAAGGCAATCCTTTTCTGATTGCCCGTGCCAATGATCCATTCGACAAAAATGTACAGCGGGATGCCAATGGCGCCATCCTGGTCACCCCCGACAATCCTTATGCCCTCAGCTTTGATCCTACTTATGTTTACGCTCCAAATCAGGGAAGACGAGTTTATTTGGGTTTCCGTTTGAGTAGGTAGGAGGAAGGGAGAGGGGAGAGGGGAGAGTGAATCCAAATCGATTTTTTAAAGGCTGGGTTTCAAACCAATTTGCTCAGGCGCTCCTTTTCCCCGCTTTCTCCTATTTCCCATCTCCCATCTCCTCTCTCCTCTCTCCTTCTCCTTTCCTCCCTTTTCCCTACCTTTGGTAAGTGAAATCCCGAGTTACTCTCTTCCTAATGGCCTTGCTGCTGCTTACCCAAACGGAACTGCACCAGCTCCTGAAACTACCGATTCTGGTGGAACATTTTCAGGAACATAAGGCATTAAATAAGGACATCTCTCTGCTGGATTTTCTAAAAGAACATTATCTCGGACATACCGTAATCGATAACGATTACCAGCGTGATATGCAGCTTCCCTTTAAAACAACAGATTGCGTTAGTACGGTACTGATTGCGCTGGTTGAACCGGTAAATTTTGATATTCCACGGGCGGAAGTATTTATCGAACGTGAATTTAATCTTCACAAACATTATATCCCATCCCAGGGTGTCCTGAATGCTATATTCCAGCCTCCACGGTTGGCATGATCAGTTGTTTTTTATTGATCATGTAAATTCTAAATAATGTTAAATGCAATTATCCGCTTTTCCATACGGAACAAGCTGATCATCGGTTTATTTATTGCTGGGTTGATCGGATATGGTGCTTATTCCGTTTCAAAATTGCCCATCGATGCATTACCCGATATTACCAGTAATCAGGTGCAGGTTATAACGGTTACACCTACCCTTGCCGCACCTGAAGTAGAGCGTCTTATTTCTTTTACTATTGAACAATCCACAGCCAATATTCCGGGAATCAGCGAAATGAGATCGATATCCCGATTCGGATTATCTGTGGTTACCATCGTTTTTGATGATGATATAGATATGTATTGGGCCAGACAGCAGGTGGCAGAGCGACTCACCAGTATAAAGGAACAAATCCCGGTATCTGCAGGAATTCCTCAAATGGCACCACCCACAACCGGACTCGGAGAAATTTTTCAGTATATCATCAAGCCCCAAAAAGGCTATGAGGATAAAATTGATCTCACTGAACTTCGATCCATCCAGGATTGGATTGTTCGTCGGCAATTGCTCGGGATTCCGGGGGTTGCAGATGTCAGCAGCTTTGGTGGTAAACTGAAACAATACGAAGTAGCCGTCATGCCCGACCGGCTTAAAAGTATGGACCTGACCCTGGCTGATGTTTTTGCGGCATTGGAAAAAAACAACCAGAATTCAGGCGGTGGTTATATTGAACGAAACAGTACAGCCCTCTTTATCCGTACCGAAGGACTCGCCATGAACCTGGATGATATTCGTTCTATCTATATAAAATCAACCCATTCGGGTTTGCCTATCTACCTGCGAGATATTGCTGAGGTTCGCTTTGGTCATGCTGTTCGATACGGCGCCATGGTGGATGCGGATAAAGGCGAAGTTGCAGGGGCTGTGGTGCTGATGTTGAAAGGAGCCAATGCATCACAAGTGGTAAAAGATGTCAAAACGCGGATGGCCATTATTGAAAAAACATTACCGGAAGGAGTGGCAATCGAAACCTTTTATGATCGCACCAAAATGGTGGACAATGCTTTGGGCACGGTTAAGAAAAACCTGTTGGAAGGAGCCTTGATTGTTGTATTTATTTTGGTGCTTTTTTTGGGAAATTTCCGTGCAGGATTAATTGTGGCGTCGGTTATACCACTGGCAATGCTTTTTGCCGTAATCATGATGAATATTTTTGGCGTATCGGGCAACCTGATGAGTTTGGGGGCGCTCGATTTTGGATTGATTGTGGATGGTGCGGTTATCATTGTGGAAGCAGTTATGCATCGATTGTATCACACCAAATCCTTTGCTTCTGTTCGAACCATTACCCAGGATGAAATGAATACGGAAGTAGAACAGGCTTCTTCAAAAATGATGAATGCCGCGGTATTCGGACAAATCATCATTCTGATTGTATATCTCCCCATTCTGACACTGGTTGGGATTGAAGGTAAGATGTTTAAACCCATGGCACAAACCGTGAGTTTTGCCCTAATCGGTGCCTTTTTGTTATCGGTTACCTATGTGCCAATGATAACATCGCTGGTGCTGGGTAAGAAACTGAATCATGCGCCTACGGTTTCAGATCGGATCATGAATAAATTAGTAAGCTGGTACCAGCCAGTTTTGAAAAATGTGCTGGCTTTTCCTCGCTGGCTGGTAATTGGTTCAGTTGCCTTATTTGGGCTGGCAGTTTTTTTTATGACCCGCTTAGGTGGTGAATTTATTCCGGAGCTGGAAGAAGGTGATTTTGCTGTGGATACCAGGGTTTTGGTGGGAAGCTCCCTGACAACTTCCATTGAAGTTTCTCAAAAAGGAGCGGGACTCTTACTCAAAAAATTCCCGGAAATTGAAAAAATCGTTACGAGAATTGGCGCTGGAGAAATTCCAACTGACCCTATGCCGATTGAAATGGGTGATATGATTATTCTGCTTAAACCAAAAAAAGAATGGACAAGTGCTGATAATTATGATGATCTGGCTACCAAAATGAGTGCAGAACTGAGTGCGATTCCAGGGCTCACGGCGGGTTTTCAGTTTCCGGTTCAAATGCGTTTCAATGAATTGATTTCTGGTGCGCGTCAGGATGTGGTGTGTAAAATTTTTGGAGAAGATCTGGATTCTCTGGCGGTTTTTGCACAACGTCTATCTGGTGTTGTTCGGCGGGTTGAAGGGGCAACTGATCTTTATGTCGAAACCGTAACCGGTTTACCACAGATTGTGGTGAATTACAACCGTTCGGCAATCGCCCGCTATCGTTTGCAGATTGAAGATATCAATACGCTGATCAGAACTTCCTTTGCAGGTGAATCAGCCGGATTGATTTACGAAAATGAACGGCGTTTTGATCTGGTGGTTCGATTAAGTGAAGAAGGCCGTACAGCTATTAAGGATATTGAACAGTTATTGATTCCTACGCCATCCGGTACACAGATTCCTCTTTACCAGGTAGCAACAGTTGAAGTGAAAGACGGACCCAATCAGATTCAGCGGGAAGATGCCAAACGAAGAATAGTAGTGGGCTTTAATGTCCGGGGTGCAGATGTGGAGTCTGTGGTAAAAGAACTGGAAGAGAAAGTGAAAAAGGAATTGGTGCTGCCCGCAGGCTACTATATTCATTACGGCGGACAATTTGAAAATTTGCAACATGCCAAAGCCCGGTTGTCGATCGCCGTTCCGGTTGCATTGTTGTTAATTTTATTGCTTTTGTATTTCTCCTTTGGTTCAATAAAATACGGATTGCTTATTTTCTCCGCTATTCCATTGTCGGCTATAGGTGGAGTGTTTGCCTTATTCATTAGATCCATGCCGTTTAGTATATCGGCAGGAATTGGATTTATTGCCTTATTTGGCGTAGCAGTTTTAAATGGAATTGTATTGATTGCTGAGTTTAATCGCCTTAAAAAAGAAGGCGAAACCAATCTTCAAACTATTGTTATGGAAGGAACCAGTTTACGCCTTCGGCCGGTTTTAATGACCGCTGCCGTAGCTTCCCTCGGATTTTTACCAATGGCGCTCAGTCACGGTCCGGGTGCTGAAGTACAGCGACCGCTTGCAACTGTCGTAATCGGTGGATTGTTTACGGCAACCTTATTAACGCTTCTTTTATTGCCGGTTTTATATGTTTGGCTGGAAAGAAGAACAGGCAGGTTGAAACTGAATCCTTTACCAGTACTGCTCTTTTTTGTTGGAATGTTAACAGGTACTGTTGCCCATGCACAAACGAAAGAGCTGAGAACTGTTTCAGTAGATAGCTTGCTGGCAATGGTTGAGCGGCAGAGCCTGGATATTAAAGCGGCAGAAAAACAGGAAGTTTATTGGAAAACGCTTGAATCCGGAACTTTTGAATTATCTAAAACCCAATTGGGTGTTGAGTATGGACGATTTAATTCAGTTTTTTCAGACAACAGATTGTTTGTGAATCAAGGCCTGCAGTTACCAGCCGTATACAAAAGACAAAAGGAATTGTATCAGGAACAGGGACAATTGCAGAAACGAATTACGGGAATGCATCGCAGCGAGTTAAGAAAAGAAGTGCGAATACTATTTGTGCAGTTGATCGATCTGAAAGAAAGAGAAAAATTGGTACGCTCACTGGACAGTATTTACAGCAGATTCAGTAATGCAGCAAGTTTACGATTAGAGGCAGGTGAATCCAATCAGTTGGAGAAAACCACTGCTGATGCCCTGGTGGATCAATTGCGTTTGCAATTAAAACAATTGGATTTTGATCGAACCATTGTTCAGCAAAGGTTGATGTCTCTAACCAATAGTGAAATATTATTTGAACCTCTTTACGAGGATCCAATGCTGGTAATACAAATGGAGTCAGTAATATCTGACAGCAGTCCGGGTATCCAGGTTTTGGAACAACAGGCGCAGGTTGCGGTAGCAACCGGCAAAGTGGAAAGAACACAACTGCTTCCTGAGTTTACTGTTGGATACACCAATATGTCCATCGTTGGTTACCAGACGAAAAATGGCGTAGATGATTTGTATTTTGGTCCGGGGTATCGCTTTCATTCCGTGAATTTCACCCTGGGGCTGCCACTATTCATGAAAGCTACCCGTACAAGAGTTAAAGCATCTCAGGTACAGGCGGAGCAGGCCTCCATGCAGGCTGATGCATTAAGGCAAACCATTCAATACAGGCAGATGGCTTTACATCAGCAGATCAAAAAATACGAAGAACAGATCCGGTATTTTCAATCTGGTGGTCGCCGGCAAGCGGAGGCATTGGAATTACAGGCACGGGAAGCATACCGTGAAGGGGAGATTGATTACTTGCAATGGACCCAGCTTATGAATCAGGTCATCGCTATACGATTGAATTATCTGGATGCGCTGAAAGCCTATAATACACAGCAGGTTGACATTTTTTACTTAACTGGAAAATAAAAAAAATGAAATGGATAATAGGATGTAGTTGCTGGCTGGTACTGGCTGGTTGTGCTACAAAAGAACAAAAAACAGAGGAACCTGCTGCATTGGCAGAGAGTTCCATGGTAACCCTTGAGGCTGCCCAGGTGAAGCTGGCAGGTATTGATACCGGCAGGGCAGTGATGGAGAAAATTAGCAGCAAACTAATCGTGAATGGAGTAGTGGATGTTCCTCCTCAGAATATTGTTTCTGTCAGTTTTCCATTGGGAGGTTATCTGAAATCAACCCGCCTGCTGCCAGGGATGCGGGTGCGGAAAGGAGAGGTGATTGGCATGATTGAAGATCAGGGACTGGTTCAATTGCAACAGGATTATCTTGTTACTAAATCAAAACTGGGTTACCTGAAACAGGATTTCGAACGGCAGCAATTACTGAATGAAAATAAAGTAAATGCAGATAAGATTTTACAACAGGTTAGCTCGGATTATCAGAGTCAGCAGGTTTTATTAAAGGGCTATGGGGAAAAATTGCAACTCGTCGGTATTCAGCCTGATCAGTTGACAGAAGAGAGTTTGTCCAGATCAGTGGCACTGCGTTCACCCATCAATGGGTATGTTTCCAAAGTAAATATAAATATCGGGAAGTATGTTAATCCTACTGATGTGTTGTTTGAGCTAATCAATCCGGATGATATGCACGGGGCATTGACTGTGTTTGAAAAGGATATGTCCAAACTTCGGTTAGGCCAGAAAGTTAGTATGCAGTTTGTGGATGAGCCGGGTGTGAACTATCCCGGTGATATCATCATATTTACCAGAAATGTGGATGAAAACCGGACAGGAACCGTGCATTGTCATTTCGATAAAATGCCCGATCACCTGATGCCCGGGATGTTTTTGAATGCAACCATTTTTTTGGATGATCGAAAGGCATTAACTGTTCCGGAAGAAGCCGTAGTTCGCTTTTCCGGTAAACAATATGTATTTATTGTGGTGGGAGCTAATAAGTTTGAGATGCTGGAAGTGGAAGTGGAATCTATAGGGAATGGAAGACTGGCTATCACCTCCAAAGAGGCAGATCTTACTGCGCAGGGGCTGGTTATTAAAAATGCTTACGCAGTTTTGGGAAAACTAAAGAATACGGCAGAAAAAGAATAATTATAAAAAGGCTTCCCGCACAGGTGCCCAACTATCCAATACCTTACAGTCTGTTAATGCTACAGCACTGTGAGGTATATTGGCGGGAATCAATTCCAGATTTCCGGCTTTGAAAACGGTCGTTACTCCACCGATCGTCATTTCTAATTCGCCTTCGAGGATATAGGTGATTTGTTCGTTTTCGTGCTGGTGTTCAGGGAGAATTACACCTTTTTTAATTTCCCAGATTCCCAGGGATGATTTTTCTCCATGGATAAATTTTCCGATTTGTCCGGGTTGAATTTCCTTTCCTTTAAGTTCGTTCAGGTGTTGCATGGTGCAAAAATAGGCTATCGTTCAAAAAAACAAACACTTCCGCCAACCCATTCTTTGTCTTTATTGTATCGAACTCCAATCATTTTTCCTTTGCTTAAGCGTGCCAGGTTGATGGCAGGTTTGGGTCTGGTCCATCCATCCTTCCAGATATACATGATTCGGATTTCTGCTTTGGCTGGGATATCTGGTGTGGGAATTACATCCGCGTATTGAACCTTCTTTTGTAGGATCCAGTTTTCCGGATCTTTTATGGCCTGTATGTCTGCCGGCGTTACGTCAATTACAACTCCTTGTCCCGCAAAAGAAAACAGAGGTTTTAGTACATACTGCTCGAGGTTGGCAGGGATTTCTTTCAGTTCATTCAGGAAAAAAGTGGGCGGCACATATGGGTGCTGTATAAAGGGAAGGGTGAATTTACTGATCCGGTAAAACCAGTTAGGATGCGGGATCCATTCCACGTCGAGCTCCTGGGTGATATCCACAAAGTTGCCGAGCTGAGATTTTTGTGCATTCAGATCGTCGAATATTACGCGATTATAGATTCGCTTTATTTGAATTCGTTTACCATTGTTCCGGTAGTAAATTTTTTTGCCTTCCTGTTCCAGTTCGGTTATGCATACAGGTTGAATTCCGATATAAGTCTGCGTACAATAAAAATCGATTTTGGTTTTCTGTTCGTGGGGTTTGATTTCAAGCAAAATCACTTCTTCCGGTTGGTAGGGTCCAAGTAGCAGAGATTTAAGATCTGTCAGATAGGTTTCCTTAGTATAATCTCCCAGGAATTGGGAATAATTCTGCGGGATATTAAAATGTTTTCGCAGGATTTCAGGATAATACACCTGAAATCCAAATAGAGTAGGGAAGCCCTGCATTTCAATTAGCTGAGGTTCAAGTTCTTTTTTTTCATTTTCACAAATGCCAAAATCAAACGCAATCATGTGTGCTATCGGAGCTTCATTGGGAATTCGTTCGGATGGCGGAATACTTCGTTCAGTTATTTGTAAAAAATCAGGCGCTAGTATGCGGTCAACAATGCTTTCGCAGGCGTTGATGATTTTTTGCTTGAAAGCAAGATCAGCGAGTATCGGCGTTTCCGCAACACGAAATTCAATCGCGCCAGGGTACCCTTTATGCAGTTCTGTAATGAATGCTTCGTACTGTTCTTTGGTAAAGTTTTCGTTGAAACTTTTTCGCCATGCAGGGACCATAAAATTGCCTTTGTTTGAAGATACTGAATTGCAGCTTCTTATACTACTTCAAACAGGGCCATTTGTCTGATTGCGTGGTTTAAAAAATTCGGTAATACCTGTGAGTAGGTGTATAATATTTTATCCGGGTCATTGAGTTGTTCAATCATACTTTTCCACTTTTCGAATCCGTGGTTATTGATGACGGTTTCCTTTTTATCGGCTCGCTGCAGGTACATGCTCATTCCGATAGCGTCTGCTTCAGGATGGAATTGCGTTCCTACCATATATTCATTGAAACGGAAGGCCATCATGGCGCGTTCAAAGGGAACATGTGGGCGCTCTTTTTCTATTGCCAGGATTTTGCCGCCCAGCTGCCTGATTTTTGCATGATTGGGTTGAATAACCTGATAGTCGCGGCTGTCAACGGCATAAAAAGGATCACGCAGGTGATTGAATACCGGTTCTGTATGTGCTCCTGGTAACATATGTACCGGGAAAACACCGAAAGCGGTTGACTTTCGATTGGTTACCACACCTACTCCGAAATGGCGACAGGCTAGTTGATAAGAGTGACAAATGAAAAAAACCTGTTTTTTGCGTTGACTGTTGGGATTTTCATTGAACGCCACTACTGATTGTAACCAGTTGAAATAAACTTCTTCCCAATCAGAACCCAGACTATCGAGCGGCGAACCTGGACCACCGCTGGAAATATAAATATCATAACTAAGATCTGGGACCTGCTTTTTAATTCTGACTTCAAACTCATCCCATTCCAGATCGAGCTGGTGTTGATCGGCATATAAATTCAGAATTTCCCTGATACAACGCATACCCTGGTTTTCCACCCCCTCATACAAATCAAGAATAGCTACTCTTATCTTTCCCAAATCCATTTCCATCCTGCAAATTTAAGGATTTTCATTTTCACCGGTCGGGTGCCACCGGTCGGGTGGCACCCGACCGGTGAAAGGGTTAGTGAACTTTTTCGCCGGAGATCCAGGTACCGAGTACGCGGGTTGCCAGCAAGCGGTCTGAGGGAACAGTCAGGAGGTCCTGGTCAAGCAAAATGAAATCGGCCAGCTTGCCGGGTTCCAGACTGCCTTTTTCGGTATCTTCAAAATTGCTTTTGGCAGCCCAGATGGTCATGCCGCGCAGGGCTTCTTCCCGTGAAAGCGCATTTTCCGGTTGATATCCACCTGCCGGGAATCCCTTTGAATCCTGTCGAACCACCGCTGCATAAAATGTTTTGAAGGGAGAAATATCTTCAACCGGAAAATCTGTTCCTAAGGGAATCCAGCCATTTTGTTTCAGTAGATCCCGGAATGCGTAAGCACCTTTTTCACGCTCGCTTCCCAGACGCTTTCCTGCCCAGTACATATCGGAAGTGGCATGGGTCGGTTGAACAGAAGGAATAATTCCATACTGGCCGAATAATGCAAAATCACTGGCATTCACCACCTGTGCATGTTCGATCCTCCAACGCCGATCGGCACTCGCAGTTACATATTTCGCATAGATCTTTAATATGGTTCGATTACCGCTATCACCAATAGCATGCGTGTTCATTTGAAAGGGTGTTTTTGCAAGCAGTGCGGCGATGGAATCAAAATGTTCGGGATCGCTTAATAAAAACCCTTTGTTACCATCATGATCAGCATAATCTTCCAGCAGACAGGCTCCTCTTGATCCGAGTGCGCCATCTGCATATACTTTAAAAGAGCGAACGGTTAACCGATCTGTTTTGATGATGCCTTTTGGAAGCAGGTAGTCGTAATTTTTTTTACTATCGCTCAGCATTGCGTAGATACGCATTTTAAGTTCACCTGATTTTTGCATACCATCGATAAATTCCACTTCATTGTAATCAAGTCCACAATCATCCACGGTGGTTAATCCCATTGCGAAACAATTTCGCTGGGCATCAAGCATTGCTTCCTTCATTTGCGTATCTGAAGGAGCTGTTATTTTTGATTCAACCAGGCCGATGGCATTATCAATTAGTAAACCTGTTAATTGTCCATTTTTAACTTCAATTTTCCCGCCGGTTAGCCGATCTCCTGCATTGATTCCAGCCAGTTCAAGCGCTTTGCTGTTGGCCATGGCAGCATGTCCATCAATTCGGCTTAATAACACGGGTCGGTCCGGGAATAATTTATTGAGTGCTTCATTGGTTGGGAATTCCTGGCTGGACCAATCATTCTGATCCCATCCTCTGCCAATGATCCAGCCTTCAGGCTGGGATGTAGAAAATTTCACCAGGGTGTCCAGGATCTGCTGCCAGCTGGTAGTTCCAACAAGATCAGCTGTTTGCAATCCCAGACCGTAGCGGTAAAAATGACAGTGGGCATCGATGAAACCTGGATAGATGAATTTCCCATTGGCATCCAGGGTTTCTTTGGCCAAATATTGACTGCTGATGGTTTCATCCGATCCTATTGCCAGAATTTTTCCATCACGTATAGCCATAGAAGTTGCCTTGCTGAATTGGCTGTCTACGGTATAAATAATTGCATTACGAATCAGTAGATCAGCCGAAGGTTTTCCTGAACAGGCCCAACAGAAGAAGGAAACCAGAGCAATAATTGCCAATTGGAGAACAGCTTTCAAATAGTAGAATTTAAATTATAAAACGATTCCAAATATAGTATCAACAACCAACGATAAGAGACTGTTACGGAACTGTTCAATTCTTATGACGGATAAACCCGCCTGTTTCAATGCAATCATTTGTGCAAGGTCTTTTTGTCCGAGTACCAGCCATTCAAAATCCTGGGTGGTAAGTTTGCCTTCTGCAAGCAGGATCGTCCATCTCTTAAGGCTTTCTTTTGTGTCTTCCAGAAACTTTCGACCATCTTTAATTGCAGCTTTTGTATAGCTTTTTACAAAAAATTTTGCCAGTTCTTCCACCTGTTGTTTCAGTGTTTTGAAGATATCTTCGAATTTTACTGATTCTGCCATACGTTGAATTTACTGTTGCAGGTCTTTGGGTGTTAGTTTTCCACTCTCCAATTCCGCCAGTTGATCAAAAGCCTTCCCTACTATTAATTTAGCTTCTCCAATAAATGCGGCATTGAGTTGTTCTTCTTTTTTCCAGCGCGATAAAAACCCGCCCAGCAGGTTTTTATCCGGATCTTTCAACAGGTTCCACATCCGGATCCTTAATTGATTTTTTTTTCTGTGTAATTCGTATTCATAGAGTTTGTCGAGCTGATCAGTAAGCGCGGTGACTTCCTTTTGCTGGGAGGTATAGGTTTTTTCCGCTTTATCCATAAGCTTGAGTGCATCTACTTTTAAGATGGTAGATTCTTTATATACATACTGGTCGTATGGAGCAGTAGTAACACAGGCTGATGAAAGCAAAAGTAAACAACCCAGCACCAGTGTAAACAACCAATTACCGAAAGTTCGCTTATAAATCAGCGTTTGATATTCAGATACCATATAGGAATTGACTTTTAATATAATCAACCACAGCTACCATACTATTGGTTTCCTGATAAACTTTCATTTGACGATCGGCCCCGGTTCCGGTTTCCAACAGATTAGGAACCAGGTTTAGAATATGTCGGCTTCCCAATTGATCTACCACATCGTCTACAAAATCAAGCAGTTCGTAGATCAATACGCGGGTATTCACTTCCTCTTCCTTACCGAAATCGATCAGCCGGCCATCAATACCATACCTGCTGGCGCGCCATTTGTTTTCGTTTATCAGTGCACGGGAGTATTGAATAAAGTTGAGATTAGTGGTCCTGAGTTTGTAGATTTTAGCACAAATTGCCTGGAAGAGAGCGGCGATGATTATGGTTTCATGCGTAGTCATCGGAACATCACAGATTCGGAATTCAACGGTATTGAAAAAAGGATGCACCCTGAGATCCCACCAGATTTTTTTCGCATTATCAATACAATTGGTTTTCACCAGCATTTTTACATAATGATCATAATCTTCAATGGTGTCGAAATATTCGGGAATGCCTGTCCGTGGGAATTTGTCAAATACTTTTGTACGGAAGGATTTGTACCCGGTTAGCCGGCCTTCCCAGAAGGGAGAGTTGGTGCTAAGTGCATAAATATGCGGTAAAAAATAACGGGTGCTGTTCGCAATATGATTTGCCATTTCCCGACTTTCCATACCTACGTGCACATGTAAGCCAAAAATAAGGTTACTGCGGGCGGCTTCCTGCAGTTCATTTACAATTTCGCTGTAACGCACATGGTCGGTTATAAGCTGACTTTCCCAATGACTAAAGGGATGAGTGCCAGAAGCGCCCATCGCAAAGCCGAGATCACCTGCAACATGTGAAATGGTATTCCGGAGGGTGGCAACATCCTTAAGGGCTTCATCAATGTCTTTGCAGATATCGGTACCAACCTCTACCACAGCCTGATGCATCTCTGCTTTTACTTTGTCTTTGATGATTTTTTGTCCCTCCAGAACTATTTTCTGTTCATGGCTTTTGAGTTCCCGTGATTGGGGATCGAGCACCATGTATTCCTCTTCAATGCCCAGGGTGAATTGCTGGTAGTTGATCATGTTAGAAAGTAAAAAGTTTAAAGTAAAAATTTAAAAGTGGGGTTACGATTTATTGAAGTTCTAATTTTATTCGGGCTATAAAAAAACGGCAATCAAAAACGAACAGCCAGGAAAAGAACAAGCAAAATCAAACAACAAAAACGAACAAAATCAAGCAACAAAAACGGACAAAGGCTGTAAAATCAAAAAATCAAAAGCGAACAACCTGTCAAAAGTGCAAATAGGAACTTCTAATTTGAAAATTGACCATCAAGTAAATCAAATTTCCCCCATATAGTAATTCGTGCACTAAATTGTTATTCAGATTTTCTGGATACAGCTGTTTAAAGTCCGGCTGTTAAGGATGATTTGCCTGCGCTGCGTTTGATGTATTCGCCCCAGGTCAGGTTGTCTTTGCCGGGTACGAATGCCATCGCTTTTTCAATGGCATAATTTGCGGCGGTTTCAACCACCCAGGCGAAATTATCTTCACCAACACTTTTGATTTCTGCATCCGGAGCGGGATTGCAAAAGTCAATTGCATAGGGAATGCCATCTCTTAGAGCGAGCTCAACGGTATTGAAGTCGTAGCCAAGAAAGTGATTGATTCGTAAAACAATTTCTTCCATTTGTTTGAGCCGTTCCGGACTCGGTGTAAATCCGGCCTGATAACGCAGGTGATGTGGGTTACGAGGTTCATAGGGCATAATCCGCACATGTTTACCGCCTATACAATAACAACGGTAATATTCATCAAAAATGATTTCTTCCTGCAAAAGCATGACAAGTTCGCCAGTTTCATTATGTTTTTCGAAAAAATCTTCCATGCTTACCAGCTTGTAAACATTTTTCCATCCACCGCCGGCAAATGGTTTCATATAAGCAGGGAAGCCAACATAGTTAAATATCCCGTCCCAGTCGAGTGGGTAAGCGAGGTTGCTGAACGATTGATCGGATGTGTCGGCTGGAAGATCGCGGGAGGGGAGGATCACGGTTTTGGGAACCGGTACACCAATTTTGGTAGCCAGACAGTTATTGAAAAATTTCTCGTCAGCACTCCACCAGAAGGGGTTATTGATAACGGCGGTTCCGCAGAGTGCTGCGTTTTTCAGAAAGGCCCGGTAAAAGGGAACATCCTGTGAAATACGGTCAATGATCACGGCATAGTCGGTGGCTTCTCCCTGCATGACCTTATCAATCCGAACCGGTTCGGCAACGATGCCTTCGATGTTTTTACTATTAACCCGTTCGATGAATGCCATCGGGAAACTGCGCTCCTGGCCAAACAAAATGCCTATTTTCTTCATGTGTAATGGTATTGATGAATAGAAATGATCTGCCTTGAATATACTATAATTTAAGCAAGTATAAATCGACTATTCAGGTTTTCAGACTGCTTTTTTTCAGCAAATTCCTGTATTTTCATCGCCCTGTATTATTTTATTGTGAACTGATATGAGTGTATTGATGCCCCTGGAGAAAACAACTGAACGTATAGAAATCAAATCCTTTCTGATTGATTCCACTTTCCTGAAAAGAAAGGTGAAGGTGGATGCTTATTTGCCTGGTTTTCTTACGGGAAAGGAGCAGCCTTCTCTTTTATTGTTGAATGATGGTCAGGATATGGGTACGATGGGATGGACAGCTATCCTTGCAGATTTTTTCCAGCGAAATGGGACAGTTGCGTTGATTGCGGTAGCAATTCATGCGGGAGTTGATCGAAAAATGGAATATGGAACAGCAGGTGTTCCTGATTATATGGGGCGTGGTGCAAAGGCGGGTGATTATACGAAATTTTTCTTTGAGGAATTAATGCCGGCGATCAGGTTGGAATCAGGGTATGCTGAGTTCAGTGAAAAAGTATTTGGCGGATTTAGTTTGGGTGGTTTATCAGCCCTTGATATCGTTTGGGCGCATCCGCATGAGTTTACGAGGGTAGGGGTGTTTTCGGCTTCTCTCTGGTGGCGGATGATTGATCAGACAGAACCGGATTATGACGATGCTAAACATCGGATCATGCACGAGCTGGTCCGCAAGGGTAATTATGCCCCCTGGTTGAAATTTTTTCTTTGTACGGGAACCCTTGATGAGACCAATGATCGCAATGGAAATGGTATAATTGATTCTATAGATGATACGCTTGGATTGATGGAAGAGTTGGAGCGCAAGGGGTATCATCGCGAAACGGATATGTATTACCTGGAATTGGCAGATGGCCGGCATGATGTGGCAACCTGGGGGCGTGCGATGCCGGTTTTTCTGGATTGGGCGTTTGGGAGGAGGTAATAAAAAGAGGCTGTCTCATAGCGAGACAGCCTCTTTTTATTGTTTGGTATTTTAGAAGTTAAATCGAACACCTAATTGGCTACTCCATCTGCTACTATTGAATATACGGTCATTAATAGTAAATGGCTTTCCATCTCTTGGATTTGTGAATCGAAATGTAGGTGTTAAATCATTGTTACTTACATAACCCGCAAAGTCGAGTAAGCCGTAGTTGTCATTGGCTGCAAAGTAGGTGCGACCCCAATCACGATTCAGCATGTTCGTGAAATTAAAAACATCATATGTAACCTGGAACTGATATGTCCTTTTTGCAATGCGGATATTAAAATCCTGTTGAATTTTCAGGTCTATTACGTGGGTAAACGGAAGTCTGGCTCCATTTCTTTCTGCATATTGTCCACGCCGTGTTTTTAGGTAGCTATCATTTTCAATATAACTATTGAATGCTGTCCATTGCTGTTCTGGTGTTTGATCTCCATTTTGCACGAATACAATTTCACTACTATTACGCGGAACATAAATCAGGTCGTTGTCTTCGTTGTTGTCATAATCACGTACCATACCGCGGGTCATTACATAACTATAAGGTGATCCGCTTTGTCCATTATACACCAGCGTAAATGTAGTTGCAAGGTGTTTTTTTGCATAATTGATTTTTTTTGCAGCATATGCATATATTCTATGAGCAATATCAAAATCACTAACGCTTCTTACCATATTGTTCCGACCATTTACAGTTTCCATATATCTCCACTGTGAACTGTTTTGTGAACTTGTACCTTCATTTAAAACGATGGAATTTCCATAAACATAACTGGCATTAAATGCAAAACCGTTTCTCCATGATTTATCTATTGTAGCAGTGAAGTTATAAGCATATCCCTTAGGGCCATCATTGTTATACAAAAGATATACACCTGTATACGGATTTGAACCGTTTGAGCGCATAGGTATAGCGGCAGGGAATGATCCATTTAGTGCATATACATTTCGTGAATCAGCACCAGATGATTGAGCTGTAGGGGGAAGAATATTTACATTCTGATAGGCAATTTCATTTATGTTTTTGGTATAAATTCCTTCAATGCTAAACTTCCATCCTTTTCCAAGGTCCTTATCTACCGCCAATGAAAATCGCGCCACCTTATTCATTTTAAAGTCTTTGGCAATTAGATTTACTTCACCTGATGGCAGCCTGGCTGTCAGGCCTAAATCAGATAATGTGTATTGATCAAATGGGTCAGGTCGGAATGCAAGATTAGAACCATTCAGGCCAGCAATACTTACACCATTCTGATTGTAAACACCCCCTGGCCACACAAGTGGTACTCTGCCAGTAAAGAGACCGAATCCACCACGTATTGTAATGCCTTCATCGGGGAGCTTTCCTACAAATCCGATTCTGGGGTTGAAGGACCATTTAGGATTGGAAATCTGGCCGCTTCTTGCACCTCTCAGGTCATAATGCTGACTGATGGCAGCAGCTGCGGTATCGTTGAAAAAATTGTCAGTCCGGGGGTCATCCAAGAAAATTGTGTTATCTGCACGCAAACCTAAATTAAGAGTGAAATTGTCTGTCACTTTAATTTCGTCATTAATGAATAGACCTAAGCGAAGTGTAGAAAATACTGCTGCTGCATTTTCACTTTTATCACCTGTTACATTTGGGTCAACAAGTGAAAATGAACGATTATACGTACTGGCATTTCCACCAGCCAGAAAAGTTTGAAGGTCGGGAAAATCATACGAGCCATAGTTTTGACGAATAAATACATTGTATGATTTGCTATATTCGTTATCAGTTCCTATAGAAATAGTATGGCGTCCTTTGTACATTTTAAATACATCGAAAATTGCTACGTTGTCCTGAGTCAATAGATTTCCTGTCGAAAACTCATCTGTTCCGATAAATAAACTAGATGATCCATCACGTATACGAAGTCGAGGAAACGCACCACCTAATGGACCACGATCATCTTTTACACCTGTATAGGTAATAAGCAGCCGGTTGTTACTATTTCTTTTAAAACGACTATTCAACTCAGCTGATAATGAATTTGTTTTACTTGGAAAAATATATCCATTATTATAAAAATTTATCGATTGGTTTGCACTTCTGCTTGTATTATACTGTTCTGCATTATTATATCGATAGCTCAAACTCAATTTGTTTCTTTGGTTAATATTCCAGTCAATTTTTGCAGTAATACGATCAGCAGTGACTTTTTCAGGGTTGTTTAAATAAGTTCCAGGATCGTAATTATAATTGTTGCGCAAGAATGTAGTAAGTGTTGATATGTCATTTTCAGTAAGCGAACCTTGGTAGTCATTGAAATCGAATACCTGTGGAAATTCGTCGCGCTGCATTTCTGCGTTAAGAAAATAGAATAGTTTGTTTTTGATTATCGGTCCGCCTATGCGAAATCCATAGGTTTTATTTGAGAATTCACCGAGTTTGGTGGCGTCTCCCTTAGCGCCCCCCGGTGTTTTACCACTTAAATTTTCATTTCGAAAAAAGTAATAAATACTTCCGGTAGTTTGGTTGGTTCCACTACGGGTAATGGCATTGATACCTCCTCCTGTGAAATTTCCTAAACTAGCGTCGTAAGGGCTAACAACAACTTGAAATTGGTCAATCGCATCGATCGAAATGGGAGGAGCTCCAGTTTGACCTCCATTTGTTCCAGTTTCTGACAATCCAAAAACATCGTTATTTACTGCGCCGTCAATATAAAAGGAGTTGTATCTGTTGTTTTGTCCGGCTATTGCAACACCACCATTTCCTGTTAATGTGGCTTGTGGGACAAAACGAAGGAAGTCGGAGATATTTCGTCCAACAGTTGGCAGGTTAGCCATTTTATCTCGACCGATCGATGTCTCAGCACCACCTTTACCTGTTTCACGGGCTCTTGCTCTTGCTGCTACTACAACTTCTGTAAGTTGTTGTTGGCTGTCTGTCAGTGTGAAGTTTTGTGTTTCTGTTTCTCCGAGGTTTACGAATACATCTTCTCTGGTAACTGTCTGTAAACCAACGAAGGATACCTCAATTTTGTAAGGCCCGCCGGTATTGATGTTAGCCAGGTCATACCTTCCGCCTGTTCTGGAAACGGCTGTGTAAACTGAGCCGGTTGGAACGTGGGTAATGGAGATTGTTGCTCCAACCAGGGCTTCGCCGGTGGTGGTCTTAACCGATCCGCTCATGCTACTGGTGGTTACCTGAGCTGTTGCGCTGGCAGTGAATGCCAATAAAAGGCAGACCAGCCGTACAATTCTCTTCAAAAGCATAATGTGTGTGTTTTACAATTTGCTGCAAAGAAACTGAATAATTTTCTTATGTTATTAGGATAATGTTAACAAATTGTAACCTCCCCGTTTACCCCGAAGAAAGACGTCAGACACCAGTGAGACAGGTATCAGACACCTGTCTCACTGGTGTCTGATACCTGTCTCACAATATTCTAACACCTGTCTGACACCTCTCTAACACTGTTCTAACAGCTGTCTGACACCTATGCGGTGGGTTTACCGTAGCTTTGCAAAAATTTGGACTATGCTGGATAGTATCGAAAGCGCCATTGAGGACTTTAAAGAAGGGAAGATGTTGATTGTGGTGGACGATGAGGATCGCGAAAATGAAGGGGATTTTGTAATCGCTGCCCGCCATGTAACGCCCGAAGTGATCAATTTTATGAGCAAGGAAGGCCGCGGACTTATCTGTGCCCCACTCGTAGAAGACCGCTGCGAAGAACTAAAGCTCGATATGATGGTTTCCAGTAATACCGCCCTGCATGAAACTGCTTTCACCGTATCCGTCGACCTGCTCGGTCACGGTTGCACTACCGGAATCTCTGCGCACGACCGTGCCAAAACCATCCAGGCGCTTATAAATCCCGAAACCCGCCCCGAAGAACTTGGCCGCCCCGGACATATATTCCCCCTGAAAGCAAAAAAAGGAGGCGTGCTCCGCCGCGCCGGCCATACCGAAGCCACCATTGACCTGGCCCGTCTGGCCGGATGCGAGCCCGCCGGCGTACTGGTCGAAATTCTGAACGAAGACGGTACCATGGCCCGACTGCCACAACTCATAGAAATCTCTAAAAAATTCGGTATCAAGATCATCTCCATTAAAGACCTGATCGAATACCGCCTCAAACGCGATACCCTGATCGAGGAAGTGGTTCGGGTTGATATGCCCACTCAATTCGGTCATTTCACCATGGTCGCTTTCCGCGAAAAACACACCCTCAACGAACATATGGCCCTTATCAAGGGTAGCTGGGAAAAGGATGAACCTGTGCTGGTACGAGTGCATTCCAGCTGCTTCACCGGTGATATCCTCGGTTCGCTTCGCTGCGATTGCGGTGAACAACTCCATAAAGCACTGCAACTGGTGGAAGCCGAAGGTAAGGGGGTGGTGCTGTATATGAACCAGGAGGGCAGGGGCATCGGACTCATGAATAAACTCCGGGCTTACAAACTTCAGGAGGAAGGAATGGACACTGTAGAAGCCAACCTGCACCTGGGTTTCCCCATGGATAAGCGCGATTATGGTGTCGGAGCGCAAATCCTCCGCCATCTAAATGTCTCTAAACTGAAACTTATCAGCAATAACCCGAAAAAAAGAGCCGGACTGGTGGGATATGGAATCGAAATTGTGGACACCGTGCCAATTCGTATCCACCCCAATCCGCATAATGAAAAATACCTGCAAACCAAGAGAGATAAATTGGGACACACCATTCTTGGCGCAGAAGGAGAATGATAGGAAGTTGGAAGTTGGAAGTGGGAAGTGGGAAGTTATTTTTTCGCTCCGCTGGTACTGTCGGGCAGGGCTGGACCTTCAACCGAATCAACAACCGGGGGCGTTTCGGCCTTTTTCTTTTTCTTTCTTGTAAATAACTCCCAAATGCGGTCGAATTCTTTGCGATAAGAAATCCCCAAACCGGATCGCTGCAACGCACTCTGGTAGGCATAACTCCAGTTATTCCGATAAAAGAAGGTAATGCGGAATTTTCCATCCGGAGTCAGCTTGTACTCTGCCGACACATCAGGCAAAAATTGAAAAGTTGCCGCCTGGCGCGAATTAATCCCGAAATCAATTGCACTTCCCACCATAAAGGTCAGTCGCTCATTCAGGTAACTCTTCGCCAGACTCAGATTGATATTCGTCCGATCCGGTAACATGATCTGCGCATTCGATTGTCCGGTTAAATTCGTACCACTATACAAGGCAGCATTCATATTCAACTTCAGACTCTTATCATTGAATACATTCTGCAAAATCTTGGAAAATTCATTTGATAATACACTCGATAAAAACCCGGAAATACTACTCACCACCAGACTTTCAAAAGCTGTATTCGCAAAAGATGCGCTGTTGTTCTGTAAGCTTCCAACCGCTGTTAATGGTCCGAAATTATTAAACAGAATCAGGTAGGAAACCTGCTTGTTCAATTCACTCTCATCTTCCTGAATAATTTTAAACAAGGCGCTGGCCTGGTAATTATTCCGCAAGGGACTATTTTCCGGTAACTCAATCCGGAAGCGGATCTTGGGCTGAGAAAGGCGGTCCGTAATATTGGCAATAATGTTAACCGTTCCCCGATACTGGGTTACATTCGGATCATTGATCCCAAATCCGCCACTACTCAACAAATCACTGAACTTTACATTATTTGCAGAGTATAAGGCATCAATTTTCAAAGTAGCATCATAGGGGTCACCGTTCCAAACGATATAATTATTGCGCTCCGGTAACAATACAAAATTCTTTTTCCATGCCTGAAAATTGAAATTATAAAACCCGCTTTCAATATCATATCTGCCGGTCATGCTCAGACTCTCTTTTGAACCCACCCGCATTTTTAGATTTCCATTTCCTCTCGCCGTTATGATATCACCCGTGCTTTCATCAATGATCATATTCACTACCGCCTTGTTATTTGCGCGGATATCCAGACTCACCGTAAAATTCGATTCCTTGTCATAAGGCTTGTACGGCGTCATTTCCTTACCGTATTCCTTCCACACAATGAAATCAGCTTCTGCATTCTGCCGGCTGCTTTCGGTAGCTATATATATATTACTACTGTCGGTCGGTTCTCCACTGATCTCCATCTGCATGTCGTACATCGGACCGCTGAATTTCATATTCGCTTTTCCAATAACATTGCCGTAAAATAAACTGTTATCTGCAGCGGTTGTGTTTAATAACAACAGCTTATTTGTTTTAACTGAAAAATCAAATGCCAGGTCGTTGAAATTATTGTGATACAATTTGCCTTCCGACAACTCCCCCTTATTTCCCAGTGTATCCTGCAATACAAACTTTCCAAAATCAATTTGTCCGTCTGTAAACCTGATTTGAGCAGCAGGAATTTTATAGTAAACCTTGGTGTAATCTACCAGCAATCCCGCATTATTCAAGCTGACATCTCCCAGGTATTTCAGGTTTTTCCCTTTTCCAACAATCTGAAGTTGGCCGGTTGCATATCCGTCCAGTTTTTCAAAAATGCCCGTTAGGTATTGCTGCAATAAACTGATCTTAGTGTTCTTTAAATTCGCCCGGATATCCACCTGATCCGATAAGCTATCGGTGGTATTAACCAAACCCGCTACATCAAAATTATAATCTTCGTTAAGTGAAACGGTTTTAAAGGTAACCTTACCTGATTTGCTGGAATAGGTGCTGGATAAATCAAGCACTCCGATGGAATCATTATCCAAACGGAAATGTTCTGCTTTTGCACTTGCATCTACCTGCAGGTTGCTGAACGGATCAATGAGTTCAATCTCACCGGTTAGCAATCCTTCCAGGCGGTTCGACTTCACAAAAAACGGAGCAAAATCGCCTATGTTGATTTTCTTCAACTCTACTTTCAGATCATTTCCTTTACCAATGGAGGAAGGAGCTGATGTTAGAATGATTTCCTGGTCTTCATTGTAAATGCGCACGCCTTCCGTTGTAACCAGTTCTTTACTTAAAATGATTTCACCTCCATCCTCAATGATCCAGGGTTTCTGGTTGATCTCAAAACTCGACGGATAAAACTGTACCCGAATACCATTCTTCAAAGTCTGTACTTCACCCGCAATAGAAGCGCGATTTAGTGTCTGGTTGGCACTGGTTACAATGGAAACTTTTGACAGGTCTTTTGCTGCAGAGATGGTTACCACTGATCCTGGAAAATGCAAACTGTCATTCACCTGAATATCACCCACATTGGTGCTGACAGCTAATGAATCGAAATTTCCACGGGCCTGAAATTTTACATCATAAAACCCGAGTTTGTTATAACCAAATTGAGGAATTTCTGCATCCACATCAAAAATATTCTCTTCGGTATTCAACTGCCCGTTGATGGTGGAATAATTGAATCCTTTCAATCGTTTATCCAGCAGACTTAAATAATCATCCACTTTTCTGGTGGTGATAAAAAAGCTGAAATTATTATCCACCGTTGTTTTAGAAGCAGCGATATAACTGGGGTAATACCTGTTCAGAAATGTTTGAAAAGCATCAGGCAGAGAAGAAATATTAAATTTGCCTGCAAGAATCCCTTCAAACTCATTACTCCGTACTGTAATGGTTTTATTGCCGCTTTCCTGTAAACTGGATTCAACATATAAACTGTCGAAAGAAATTCGTTGTCCGTTATTAAAAACCGATGCGTCTGAAATACGGGCAGAGCCTAGAAAATTATCAATAGTACTTCCGGTAAAATTTACATTGAAAGTTCCATTGAAATCCAATTCTTCTTTGGTGAATTTCATGTTGCGCAGATTAGCATTCACCACCAGTGCGCTGAAATCAAAACGGGGAATTTCATCAGATAAATCAACCAGCCCTTTCAGCTTTGCTTCCAGGTGTTCATCATTTACTGCCACATTTCCGTTGAATAATCGCTTGGCGAATTTGCCATCCACTTCGATATCGCGATATTCATAACCGTTATAAATGATAAAGGGGATATATCCTTTCAATCCGGCATCCAGGGTATTTAATGTGAAACCTTTTCCTTTGATATCTCCCGCTACACCAATAGAGCCCAGCATGGAATTGCCAATAAACTGTCCGATATCAAAATCCTCAGTCTGAATGGTTCCTTCATAAAGCGGAACACCTTTTTCCGGAAGTTTCATGTTAACGTCAGTGGCAATCGTTCCCAGTGCGGTTTCAATAGTGCCATAGGTAACAAAATCATTCAGAAAGCCGGTAAAACTGCCTTTGAAGCGAAGAAACCCGAGTCGGTCCAGGCGAGGTTCTTTAATTGTTTTTACAACCGGGAAAAATTGGCTGATATCGGCATAACTGGCATTGAAATCACGAACTGTTACATCGAGGTAGGATTTTTTTATATCAGGCAATCCTTTAAGAGAGAAATCTCCATTCAGAAAAGTATTATTTCCTGCTTTTGCGATAACATTCTTTCCTTCCAGATTGCTGATGGTGCCACTGGCTTTCCCACTCAGACTTATACGAGTATTCCAGTTTGCCAGCTCCGGTGCGAAATAGGCGATATCATCACTATGAACGATGGCGTCCGTGAAATTTCCTTCCAGCCGGATTGATTCAATGAAATCACTCATATCGTCAAACGTGTCATAGCGCATCGCATAGAAATTCCGCAGGTAACTTTTTGGGGTGCGGATATCAAGCTGGCGGAATTCCATCGCTTCCGGATGAAATTTGAGATTGGCTTTGAGTTGTTTTACTTCAAAGCCCGATCGCTCTTTGGTAGCAATCTGAATGGCAGCACTTAGCGTATCGTTGATGAGTTTTACATCGCGAAACTGACTGTTGATCTGGCTGAATTGAAAATGCGCGCCATCGAAATAATAGTAAGGTGCGCGCTCTGTTTCGATGTCATTTTTCAGACTGCCGTTTTTGATGGTGAGATTTCGAACTCCCAGTGACCATCGCCCAGGATTCCAACGCAGGCGGTCCGGATCATTCGGTGGTATTTCTGCTCTGGCAATTTTGGGCCTTGGCGGACGGCGCCCCTCGTAATTATAAATCGAGAAATTCGGTTGCACAATGGCCAGGTGGCGGATCTGAATATTTTTATTGATCAGGTCGAAAACTTCGGCATCCACATCCAGGGATTGCAGGGAAAGTCCCAGGTTTTCACCCCGCCATTCATCGCGTTGAAGTAGGCGGATGTTTTTTAGGGATACTTCCTTCACGGATAACTGAATTGGATGCTGTTTTTTAGTGCTGGGCGGACCAGCAAAATAATCAGCCAAAAACTGGTAATTCCATACTGAATCTACCCGGTGCAGGTCGATCAGGGTGTTTTCCAGTCCGAGGTAGGTGAGTTCCACCTTTTCCTTTACGAAGAACCAGTCGGTGATATTCACCTTCAGGGCACCGGCATATAGCAGGGTGTCCTTGTTCTGATCGCGCACAAGGGTGCCATTCAGCGATAGTGTATTAAAAAACTCGAGGTCAATATGGTCCACTTTTACCTCGGTATTCAAGGCTTTGGACAGCCGGTTGGCTGCCTGCCGGGCAATATAATTCTGGACAAAACTGACCTGCAAGAGAAAATACACCAGCACCACCAATAGCAAAAGCGAAAGGATCAGGTAACCGGTTATTTTAAGTACTCGTTTCAGGAATTGGGTATTAGCTGCAAAATTAACTATTCAGGATCAACCTCCTAAGAAGATTGTGTCCATTGAACGAATTTACTGGATGAGACTGGTATACCCGGGACGAGGTTTAATTCTTAACCTGATTTTACAAGGCCTTCCGCAGCTTAACAAGCGTAGTCAGTAATTCTTCCAGTTTGTTCAGTTGCAGCATATTAGCACCATCGCTTTTGGCTACTGCCGGATTGGGATGGGTTTCGATAAAGAGTCCGTCTGCACCGGCTGCCAGTGCAGCTTTGGCGATGGTTCCTATCATTTGGGGATTTCCTCCCGTTACGCCGGATGTCTGATTGGGTTGTTGCAAACTGTGGGTGCAATCCATCACCACGGGAACGCCGTGCTCTTTCATCCAGGGTATATTGCGATAATCCACTACCAGATCCTGATAACCAAAGGTGGTTCCCCGTTCGGTCAGAATGATTTTATCATTTCCCGCCTGTCTAATTTTTTCCACAGCAAATTTCATAGACGGACCGCTGAGGAACTGTCCTTTTTTCACGTTAACCACTTTTCCGGTTTCCGCTGCGGCAATCAGGAGATCGGTCTGGCGGCAGAGAAATGCCGGAATCTGGAGGATGTCGGCGTACTGCGCTGCCGGTGCAGCTTCATCATGGGCATGAATATCGGTAGTGGTGGGCAGGTTGAATTTTTGGCCTGTTTTTTTCAGGAGCCCCAGCCCCAGTTCATCACCCAGTCCGGTAAAAGAACTGGCACTGGTACGATTCGCTTTTCTATAAGAGGATTTAAAAATATAGGGGATTCCCAGATTGGTGCAGATTGTTTTTACTTTTTCCCCTACTTCGGTCAGCAGTTCTTCGCTTTCAATTACACATGGACCGGCAATCAAAAAAAAGTTCTTCTCGTCATAGGTTTGTCCGGCAAACAGCTCCTTCAAAAATTTTTCCATCCCGCAAAGATAGGATTTCTCCCATCTCACCGGTCGGGTGCCACCCGACCGGTGGCACCCGACCGGTGAGAAAGCTATTGGTTTTGTATGTAGGTTTGCAGGCTTAATTTCGATTGCTATGACAAAAGAGAAAATACTGGTTATTGGTGCCTGCGGGCAGATCGGGGTGGAACTGACCCTGGCACTTAGGAAAATATATGGCAACAGTAATGTACTGGCATCCGACCTGCGGGAGGAAAATGAACTCCTGAAAGGTACCGGTCCCTATGTTTCCATTGATGCCCTGAACAAAGAAATGTTACATGTTCTTGTGATCCGCCAGAATATCACACAGGTGTACCTGCTGGCGGCGATCCTCTCTGCCACCGGTGAAAAAAATCCCAATCTGGCCTGGCACCTGAATATGCAGAGCCTGCTGAATGTACTGGATATTGCGCGGGAGGAAAAACTCACCAAGGTCTATTGGCCCTCCTCGATTGCCGTATTCGGGCCAACATCCCCCAAACAAAATTGCCCGCAGTACACCATTATCGAACCCACCACTGTTTACGGAATTTCCAAATATGCGGGCGAATTCTGGTGTAACTATTACCATCAGCGTTATGGGGTGGACGTGCGGAGTCTTCGTTACCCCGGACTCATCAGTTATAAATCAGCACCAGGCGGAGGAACTACCGATTATGCAGTGGAAATTTTCCATGAAGCCCTTGAAGAGGGTTCTTATACCTCGTTTTTGAAGGAAGATACCTACCTCCCAATGATGTATATGCCGGATGCCATCAAGGCGACCATCGAATTGATGGAAGCCCCAGCAGAAAAGATTACGGTTCGCACTTCGTATAATATTTCATCTATGAGCTTTTCGCCAAAGGAAATTGCTACGTCCATTCAGCAACATATTCCTGATTTCGCTATGCAGTACGAACCCGACTACCGGCAGGCTATAGCCGATTCCTGGCCACAGAGCATCGATGATCATATTGCCCGCCGCGATTGGGGCTGGCAGCAGGATTATGACCTGAACCGCATGACCGCAGATATGCTCACCAATCTCCAAAACCAGCAGGCTTGTTAATTTGTTAAGTTTACCAACTGCCTGGCGTAAATTTGCCGGGCAGATTAGTAGCCTATGCGAAAAATATATTTTGCTCTTATAGCGGTTCTTTTTGGATCATCCATGTACGCTCAACCGATTCAACCCGGAACCTGGCGGGCTGAATTACTTCGCGAAGAAGGTTTGCCCATTGTTTTCAATTTCGATCTGAATTATGAAAAAGGAAGGCCCTATATCTATATCCGCAATGCAACCGAACGTTTGGAAGTTCGAAATATTAAAGCGATTGGAGATTCCGTTTTGATTGATCTGCCTTTTTTCGAATCTGCTTTTTTTCTAAAAAAACAGGAAGATGGATCCTTAAAAGGCGAATGGCGCAAGGGTACCACAAAGGGATTGTCCATCATGCCGATGGTTGCAAGACCCAATCGATCTGATCGGTTCATGGCGGGTGCCGGACCAACAGAAAAAATTACCGGCAAATGGGAAATGACCATTTTACGGCCCGATGGAAGTCCGCGGCCTGCTATCGCTCAATTTGTTCAAAAAGGATCCCGACTCACCGGCACCATAATTGCACCCTCAGGTGATTATCGGTACCTGGAGGGAATTGTTCGGGGTGATAGTTTATTCCTCAGCACATTTGATGGCAGTCATGCTTATGTGTTTTCGGCTCGTATTAAATCTTCTACCGAAATTGAAGGCGGACGATTTTATTCCGGTCCCACACATGTGGAAACGTTTTCTGCCTTTCGAAATGAAAATGCCCAATTACCCCTGGATGGAATTGGAGTTTATTTAAAACCGGATGCTCCTGCGCTGGATTTTAGTTTCCCTGATCTGGATGGCAAGACTGTGAGTATACGCGATATCAGGTTTCAAAATAAAGTAGTAGTGATTCAGTTGATGGGATCCTGGTGTCCCAATTGCATGGATGAAACCAATTTTCTGAGTAAGTATTATTCAAAGAATAAATCACGCGGGGTTGAAGTGGTATCACTGGCTTATGAATACAGTACGGATCTCACCCGATCACGTGCTAGTTTGCGGAAATTTCAGCAGCGCTTTCAGGTCGGTTATCCAATGCTGATTACAGGTGTAACCAGTTCTGATACCTTGCGTACTGAAAAAACATTGCCACAGCTAACACCAATAAAAGTTTTTCCCAGTACCATTTTTGTTGGTAAGGATGGGGCCATTAAAAAAGTACATAGTGGATTTTTTGGTCCGGCTACTGGTGAGGCTTATACCAATTATGTAGCGGAATTTGAAGCAACCATCAATAAGCTGCTGGCTGAATAATTGAGCGAATAGTTCAAGAAAATGCGATGTCTGTAATCGTGCGGTTTTCAAGAATACCTAAGCTGGCATCCCGCACTTCTTTCATAATATGGTTTAGTCCGCAGGTTATTTCATCGCAATCTTCGCATTTCTTATAAAAATTCAGACTTGCGCAGGGGAGCAGGGCGATAGGGCCATCCAGTATCCGGATGACCGTAGCAACTTTTATGCTTGCCGGCGGAATAGCAAAATAATATCCGCCACCTTTTCCTTTTTTACTGTCGAGCAATCCGGCTTTTTTAAGATCCAATAAAATGGCTTCAAGAAATTTAATTGGGATGTTTTTTTCGGATGAGATCTCCGCAATAAGAATTGGCCCCTGTTTTTCACGTTGAGCCATAAAACTCAGTGCCTTTAAACCATATTGCGTTTTTTTCGAGATCATATCAGAAACCGAGTACATCGTTCATACCGAAAATACCTTTTTTCCCTTTTAGAAATTCAGCAGCCATTACAGCGCCGGTGGCAAACCCGGTGCGATTATGTGCTGTATGAATGATTTCAATATCATCAATTGCGGAAGTATACAGGACTTTATGTGTTCCGGGAGCAGGGTCGATTCGCTCACTTATGATTTCCAGTTCGTCTGCTTTAGTGCTGCTATGATTCACCCAGTTTTTGTAAAGTGGGATTGAATGCAGAATTTGTTCAGCCAGCGTTACTGCCGTTCCTGAGGGGGCATCTTTCTTTTGTGTATGATGAATCTCTTCCATGCTAACCCTGTATTCGGTTTGATTAGCCATCAGTTGAGCCAGTTTTTTATTCAACTCAAAAAAGATATTTACTCCAACAGAATAGTTACTGGCATAGAGAAAGGCTCCCTGCTGTTGCAGACAGTATTCATCGATAGCTTCTTTTTTATCGAGCCATCCGGTGGAGCCGCATACAACTGGCACTTTCGCTTTCAGGAGATCCATAATATTATCGAAGGCACTATGCGGACTCGTAAATTCAATGGCTACATCAATATCGGCGAGTTTGATTTCGTTCAAATCTGCACGATTGTCCAAATCAATTTTCAATCCAATGGTATGGCCTCTTTCCAGTGCAATTTTTTCAATTGCCTGGCCCATTTTTCCGTATCCTACTAATGCTATGTTCAAGTTTGAAGTTTGAAGTTAGAAGTTTGAAGTGGCAAATATAAGGGGGAAGGGGGAAAGGGAGAAAGGAGAGTGGAGGAGGGGGAGGGGAAGAGGAGAGAAAGGAGGAAGGGGAGAGAAAGGAGGAAGGGGAGAAATGGGAGGAAAAGGAGAAAGGGGAGGAAGGAAGAGGGATAGTGGATAGTACAGTATTTTTCCCTTTACCCTTTCACTTCTAATTTCACCATTCACCTTTCACGTTTCACCTTCTTCTCATCTTGCAAATAATTTCGCTGGCTTTGCCTTGTGGATATCAAATACCAGCGATAAACCAGCAGTATTTCCAACCCCCAATTGATAGGTATTATTGGGCAGTAGGGGCTTTAATTTCATACTCAGCTCCGGACTCACATCAAATTCTTTCAGGTGCGCATCTACGGTGGCGTCTACTACATTTAATCCCCAGAAAAGCAGGAATACCAACACCGAATAGTCAATGTTCCGGCGGAATTCACGGCGATAGTTGTCGAGTGAAGAAAGCGCATTGTTTTCAACAAATACACGCAGATAGGGTGCTACATTATCAAAATTCGCAGTGTCTTTCCCGGCAGTCACCTGGTAGGCGTACCGCACTTCACGGTAGGTTTTGATATTATCAAAAAACACATAGCCGGTCACTCCAAGAGCCGCATAAACAATGGGCACTTTCCAATATTTTTTATTGTAAACCTGTCCCCATCCTGGAATTATTGCCGACCGGATGGTGGCTTTGCGTGGGTTATGCGGTTCTTTTATTTTTTTCTTAACCTCAGCGGAATCGGAAATATTTATAGCTGTTTGATTGGATGCCAGCTTTTTGGGGGCAGGCTTTGATGTGTCAACTGGTGAAAAAGCTGGTTTGCTGGTATCATTCTCACCCATTTTGCCAGCCTGCATCCGGTACAAAGAATCCAAATCAAAATAAGCCAGCTTTCCCACAGAAAACCTGGCCTGGATCGGAAAATTGCCCGGGATTCCAGAAGAAAAATTGACAGAATGCCCAACGGGAGAATTTACCTTACCTGATTCGGGTAACCCGTCTGAAGGATAGATGGCAAAACTCTCCAAACCGCTGAACAGGCCTGAAATAATAAACAGTATAGAAAGTACCGCCCGGATCTTGATCATGAGTTAATTCACTGTTACTCCCATCGATTCCAGCAACTTGTTCAATTCCTGAATAGAATAATATTCAAGAGTAATGCTGCCATGCCCTTTCTTGTTATGGTTCAGTTTCACTTTGGTGCTGAAATGGGAGGCTAAATTATCTTCAATTTTCTTGTATACAGGTGGCAAACTGGTTTTTGGAACAGATTTAACAGCCGATTCGCCTTCTTTGTACATTTTACGAACCAGTTCTTCGGTTTGCCGAACCGATAAGCCCTTGTTCTTTATCTCATTGAAAATATAGAGTTGCTTGTCGACCAGGTCCACATTGATCAGTGCTCTTGCATGGCCCATGCTCATCACGCCATTCCGAACGGCTACCTGGATATCTGGCGGCAGACGCAGCAGACGGATATAATTCGCCACTGTGCTTCTTTCTTTACCCATTCGTTCTGCCACCTGTTCCTGGGTATAATTCAGTTCATCCATCATGCGCTTATAACTTAAGCTCACTTCAATGGCGTTGAGATCTTCCCGCTGCAGGTTTTCCAACAACGCCAGTTCCAGCAATTGCTGATCATCTGCCTGTCTGATATAAGCTGGCAGATCCTTCAAGCCAGCTATTTTGGACGCACGATACCTGCGTTCCCCGGAAATAAGCCGGTATTTTCCTGATGGTAATTTGGAAACCGTGATGGGCTGTATAATATCGTGAATTTTGATGGAAGCAGCCAGTTCATTCAGTGCCTGCTCATCAAAATCATGACGTGGTTGTTTGGGATTGGTTTCGATTTGGGTAATTGGAATCCGACTCATGCTGGTCGCCTGTTCCACCACCTGCGGCTTTAATTGTCCGGATGTGCTTTTCAAATCAGCATCGATATTCTGCAATAAGGAACGAATTCCTTTTCCTAGCGCGTCTTTTTTATTGGGGTTGGTCATTTTGCAAAGTAAAAATTCAAAAGTAAAAAGTAAAAAATCGAAGCCGTCTGATTGGTAAAAGTTGTACTATTTATTCAAACATCAATTAATAAAAAATCCAATTTTATCTGGGATATGGGAAAGTTAGTTGCATTTCTCAAGGATCAAAGCACAGACCTGAAAATCGTTTAAAATAGAATTTTACCCGTCTGGAACAAGGTTTACAGGTTGCAATTGCACCAGCACCCAACTGGAAAAATCCGTCTCCCATCTCCATTTCCTCATCTTTCCCTCTTCCTCCGCTGTCTCCTTTCTCTCCTTTTCCTCCTATTTCCCTCTTCCCCTTCACTTCCTCCTCTTTCCCATCTCCTGTTCCCATCTCCTCTTCCCCTTCTCCTCTTTCCCTTCTCCTATTCCCCTTCTTCCCCTTCCCCTTCCTCCACTTCCATCACTCTGTCTTCCTGACTTATTTTCGTCATATTGTTTTTCTGTAATATTTCCTTCGCGAGGTTCAGGTAGTTTACCGAGCCTTTGCTGTAGGCATCGTATAAGATTACCGGTTTGCCTACGGAAGGGGCTTCACTGATCCGTGTATTCCGGTGAACGATGGTATTGAATACCAGCTCATCGAAATGGCGGCGTACCTCACTCACCACCTGGTTGCACAAACGCAGACGGCCATCGTACATCGTCATCAGTATCCCTTCAATTTCCAATTCAGGGTTCAGGCGATTCTGCACAATTTTGATGGTATTCAATAGTTTCCCCAATCCCTCCAATGCAAAAAACTCTGTCTGAACCGGAACAATTACGGAATCGGCGGCAGTCAGGGCATTTACGGTAATCAATCCCAGGGAAGGGGAGCAGTCAATTACCACAAAATCATACTCATCCAGCACCGGATTCAGAATCCCTTTCAGCACATTTTCGCGGTTAGGGTAATTGATCATCTCAATTTCAGCACCCACCAGGTCAATGTGAGAGGGAACCACATCCAGGTGAGGAATATCTGATTTCAGGATCACATCCCGGATCGGCGTACCATTCACCATACAGTCGTACAGACTCTGGGTAATATTATGCAGGTCGAAACCGGTACCTGTTGTGCTGTTGGCCTGCGGATCTGCATCCACCAGCAGGGTCCGGAATTCCAGTACGGCAAAACTAGCTGCCAGGTTAATAGCAGTGGTGGTTTTGCCTACACCACCTTTCTGATTCGCTACGCCAATGATTCTTGCCATAATTCAGTTCCTCGTTCTTGCGGTTTTCGGGTAAGGTATTAAATCGTAATGCTATCTCCAATTCCTACCAGGTGTAATTTTTTTCCACCCCGGGTAAATACATCCTGCGCGCCCTTGTGATCTATTTTAATATATCCAAAGGTATCGTAATGCACACCAATTACCTGCTGACACTGAATCATTTCAGCGCAGACCAGGGCATCAGATGCGTTCATGGTAAAATTGTCGCCAATTGGCAAGACCGCAAAATTAAGTTTTGCCCAACGCGGAATTAATTGCATATCAAGGGTTAAGGCGGTATCACCGGCATAATAAAAGTTACCTGCATCGGAGTAGATTATGAAACCCATGGGATTGCCGCCGTAGGTCCCGTCTGGCAGTCCGCTGGAGTGCTGGGCAACCGTACACCGAACCCGGAAATCACCAAAATCCCAGGTTCCGCCGGTATTCATGGGGTGGGTATTGGCCACTCCCTTTTTATTCAGCCATTCGTGAATTTCATAGTTGGTAATAACTTTGGCACCGGTTCGGGTGGCAATCGCCATACAATCTGCAATATGATCAGCATGGCCATGTGAAACCAGGATATAATCCGCTTTTATACTATTGATGTCGATGCCTGCAGCCAGCTCATTATGGGTGATAAAAGGATCAAACAATAGATGCCTGCCATTGATCACCACAGAAAAACAGGAATGTCCATAATATGTATATTGCATAGTCTGCTTTTTTGGTAAGGAGAGCAAAAATAACGTTTCAACCCAAAAAAACCGGAACAAACCGTCCGGGTGCTTGTTATCAATGGCAGATTTTAGTACAGTAACATGAATTCGAACTATACAATTGTATCAGGAACCAACAGAACCGGAAGTAATACGCTCAAAATAGCCCAGCAATACCAGGCCATTCTGGAAGCAAAGGGAATCAAAGCCGAACTCCTGACCCTGGAAAACCTGGATGTCAGTACCCGTAACCAACAGATCCGCGAACTGGAAACCCGTCTGCTGATCCCGACCACCAAGTTTATTTTTATATCTCCGGAGTACAATGGCAGTATTCCCGGCGTATTAAAATCGCTGTTCGACAGCAGTGATATTCAGCCTTGCTGGTGGGGGAAGAAAGCTCTTTTAACCGGCGTATCAACCGGACGGGCAGGCAATCTGCGAGGCATGGAACACCTTACAGGAATCCTGCATTATTTGCGGATGGTGGTACATCATAACAAACTGCCGATTTCTGTCGTGAATGTGTTGCTGCATCTCGATGGAACCATTAAAGACGAACCAACCCTGCGTGCCATCAACCAGCAACTGGATGATTTTATTTCCTTTTAAAATTTTATTCGATGAGAAGTTCAGGAATGATCTGGGTGATTCTGATTCTGCTAATCCTCCTGGATATCTATGTGTTTCAGGCACTGCGGCATGTTACTCAAAACTGGACGGCGCGCTCGCGGATGATCCTGTTTATCAGTTATTGGCTGGTATCGGTGCTGGTGGCGGTTGTATTTGTATTTATGCCGGCGCTTGGAGCAGATAACTGGCCGAAAGCGGTGCGTTCTTATGTATTCGCCATAATAGTCGGACTCTTTTTCTCCAAGTTTGTGGCCAGTATATTTTTTCTGGTGGATGATCTGCGCCGTGGCGTGCAGTATACAGCGGGGAAGGTCATCCCGCAGGCAAAAGCAGCATCTCCCAAAGAAGAAGAGGGAATCAGCCGCTCTGCTTTTTTAAGCTGGCTGGGACTCGCTGCCGGTACTACCTTATTCGGTACCTTATTATATGGATTCACGAATAAATACAACTATTCCATCAAACGGATCAAACTTGCGTATGACCATTTGCCAGCTGCTTTCAAAGGTTTGAAAATTCTTCATATCAGCGATATTCATAGTGGCAGTTTTACCGACGCGATGGCGGTACAAAAAGGGATCGATCGCATTCTGGAGCAACAGCCTGATATCATTTTATTTACGGGTGATCTGGTGAACGACAGGGCGGTGGAAATGGAGCCTTACAAGGAAATTTTTGCGCAACTGAAAGCACCTCTGGGTGTTTATTCCGTGTTGGGAAATCATGATTACGGCGATTATTATCAATGGGAATCAAGAGAAGCCAAGGAAAAAAATTTAGTGGACCTGATCCAGGTGCATGCTGATATGGGCTGGCGTTTGCTGATGAATGAACATGTGGTACTCGAGCGGGGCGGAGAACAAATCGCACTCATTGGGATTGAAAACTGGGGAGCAAAAGCGAATTTCCCCAAATACGGCAGTTTGCCAAATGCCTATAAGGGAGCGGAACAGCATCCGTTTAAAATTTTGATGAGCCATGATCCGAGTCACTGGGATGCAGAAGTGCGGCAGGCGTTTAAGGATATTGATCTTATGTTAAGCGGACATACACACGGTATGCAATTTGGCGTGGAGATCCCCGGATTCAAATGGAGTCCCGTGCAATATATATATAAACAATGGGCTGGATTGTATGAAGCTGGCAGGCAGAAACTCTATGTAAATCGTGGTTTTGGTTTTATCGGATACCCGGGACGGGTGGGCATTTTACCCGAAATTACGGTTTTGGAGCTCGTTTGACTTTTTAAAATGTGGAAGGTTTAATCGGGGTTTCTTTGCGTTTTATTTAACAGGTATGCATAACCGTTGGCATGTATTTCGTGCATATTTACATTCAAACCAACGTTATGAAATCCAAACTTAGTTTTCTTGTAGTGGCCCTGATGGCCGTATCCTTTACAACTTCTGCGCAGGGACTTCACTTCGGTGTAAAAGGGGGTGCTAATCTTACCAAGGTAGATGGTAAAGCCATGAGTGATGAATTCAATTATGGTTACCAGCTCGGTGGTTTTGCTGAAATTGGCTTAGGTAAAAAATGGTTTATTCAGCCGGAAGTAATGTGGACCGAATTTCGCACGCGTACAGCAGATGATTTTGAAGACATCATCAACAACGCGATTGAAGGATCTAGCCGCAAGGACGTGAAGCTGAATTACCTGGCTATTCCAATTACATTGAATTACCGTCTGCTGGATTGGTTCTCTTTACATGCCGGTCCGCAGTTTGGGGTTTTGCTGAACCAGGATAAAAACCTGCTGGAGAACGGGAAGGATGCCTTTAATTCCGGTGTGGTATCCTTTGTAACCGGTGCCCAGCTTAATTTTGGCGGCTTTCATGTAACAGGAAGATACTTCACAAATATCAATGATATCAATTCAGGCGATATCGATAATGCCTGGAAAAACAAAGGTTTTCAGGTGGGTGTAGGCATCCGAATTCTGTAGTTGCGAATGGGGTAAGGATCATTTGCGCTATGTTTGCAAAAATTTTCTTTACCAATGTCTTTACAAGCAACGATACAGGAAGCCTGGGGCAACCGGGAGCTATTAAAGGAAGCACATTATGCAGATGCGGTTCGTGCCGTAATTGAAGAAGTAGATAAGGGTCGTTTACGGGTAGCCAGTCCGGGTGAAAACGGATGGGAAGTGAATGAGTGGGTGAAGCAGGCTATTCTTATGTACTTCGGAATTCAGCAGATGCAGACCTATGAATTGGGGCCCTTTGAGTTTTATGATAAGATGCTGTTGAAAAAGAACTATGCTTCCCTGGGTGTTCGGGCAGTACCACATGCAATTGCGCGCTATGGTGCATTCCTGGGGCGGAACGTGGTAATGATGCCGAGTTATGTAAATATTGGTGCCTATGTGGATGAGGGCACGATGGTGGATACCTGGGCTACTGTAGGAAGCTGTGCGCAGATTGGCAAAGGCGTACACCTGAGTGGTGGTGTTGGAATCGGTGGTGTGCTGGAGCCATTGCAGGCGGCACCGGTGATTATTGAAGATGGTTGTTTTATCGGATCCCGCTGTATTGTGGTTGAAGGCGTTATTGTGGAGAAGGAAGCGGTATTGGGTGCCAATGTGGTACTTACACAGAGCACTAAAATCATTGATGTAAGCGGTTCCGAGCCGATTGAATACAAGGGAAGGGTACCCGCACGTTCTGTTGTGATACCGGGTTCTTATACCAAGAAGTTTGCAGCCGGTGAATACCAGGTAAGCTGTGCGCTGATTATTGGTCAGCGTAAGCCGAGCACGGATTTAAAAACCAGCCTGAACGATGCCTTGCGTGATTTTAACGTGAGTGTTTAGTGGGCACGATTAGCAATAAGCAACTGCACTGGTGGGGGTTTGTATTAACCTTTGCCGGTGCAGTCTTGTTTTCTACCAAGGCAGTGATGGTAAAACTCGCCTATCGAGAGGTGCAGATAGATGCCATCAGTCTGCTGATGTTGCGCATGTTGTTTTCGGTTCCGTTTTTTGTGGCGGTAGCCTGGTGGAACAGTCGCCAGGAAGGAGAAGGGACCGTTTCTTTGCGTGATTGGTTCTGGGTGGTTGTATGCGGCCTGCTGGGGTATTATGCCAGCAGCTGGTTTGATTTTATCGGATTGCAGTTTATTTCTGCTGCGCTTGAACGATTGATATTGTTTTTATATCCGAGTTTCACGGCATTTATCAATTATTTTTTATTCCGGCAGAAGCTGAGTAAACGGCAGGGCTGGGCATTGCTGATTACTTATCTGGGTATCGGGATCGCCTATTATGGCGAATTGCAGATTGATTATGGCAAGGATGGCTTCTTTTTTGGCTCCCTGATGATTTTTATCTGTTCGATCACCTATGCTGCTTATCTGGCGGGGAGTGGGAAGATGATACCCCGCGTGGGAGCCACGCGTTTTAATGCCTATGCGATGCTGGCAGCTTCAGGCGGAATTTTTATACATTATTTGTTGGAGAAGGGGATTAGCGGTTTCGACTGGACGGGAGAAAAGATCCAGTTTGGCTTGCTGCTGGCGATTTTTGCCACCGTTCTGCCATCTTTCTTTCTGACGGCAGGCATGAAGCGGATTGGCAGCAATAATGCGGCGATCATTTCCTCCATTGGTCCGGTTTCCACCATAGCGCAGGCCTATTTCTTTCTGGGCGAGCCGATTCATGGTCCGCAAATCTTCGGAACCGTCCTCGTTGTGCTTGGCGTAACCATGATCGGCTGGAAATCTCCCTCCACCTGACTGAAAACGTTCACCCGACCGGTGGCACCGGTCGGGTAAAAAAAACTTCTGAATCCGGGATGGATTTTTTGGATGCAATGCATCATTTCCTATATTTGCACCCCGTTAAACAAGAAACGGATGCCCAGGTGGCGAAATTGGTAGACGCACCGTCTTCAGGTGGCGGCGCCGCGAGGTGTGCTGGTTCGAATCCAGTCCTGGGCACGGAAAAAAATCCTCTGACAAAAGTCAGGGGATTTTGTTTTTTATAGCTGATCTGAATAGAAACCTCGGAAAATAGTTCCAAAAAAATCAATTTTCCAATATGTCAAAGAACCTGGCCTTTACTTGTTAGTATCATTATTTGCGGATTTATTACAGATGGTTAAGATTTTCTGGGAGATGGTGTACTCATGCCGGGTTATGGATTCGCATACTTCATCCTAACTTCAAAGAGGCATTTGAAGTTAGGATGTATTATAATAGATTGGATTTCATGAATATATATAGGGCATCGCTCCTTTCCATTTGGTGTCATATCCTGAGTAACTATATTGTTAGATACATTTTATGTAATTCTATATGTTTTATCTGATGTTCTTATGAATATATCTTCTCATAGCATTCAATCTCTGTATTCAGAATGGAACACCAAGGGGCTGTCTTATGCAAATGACGTAAATGAAATGGTGGAGTTTGGTGAAACCAGGGTTGGGAAAATTGGATAGGATTGGAACCGTCTGATCAAGACGAAAAGACTTTATGGGTTGGCTCATGTACCGGTATCATTCACAAGCTTTTATTAAATCGTGGAAAAAGAGATAGTCATACTATTAGAAATGGGAATCATTATCCCAGCCACTTATTTGGTAGGAATCCATCTAGTTGAAATTTATTTAAGTTATAATGTTATATGAATCGTACTATACTTTTAATTGTTCTAGCCAGTTTAATTTTTACAAGTTGTTCTAACGGGCAGAATACAACTATTCCTATACTACTTCAAAACAGGAAAATGGACGATTTCGAATTCTCATTAAATACAGCCCATTCAAATGCTAAGGCGTTAATGAAAGATGATTTTTTTTGGAGTCCGATTGAAGAGTCGGCCCCCTTTGGTAATGATGATGGATTTGATGCAGCATATGGTTTCAGGAAATGGAGAATATTCAATAAGACAGTAAGTCCAATGAGTTTTCTTAAAGATATGATAGCAAGTTGGAATTATCCTTACTTTGATTACAATGAAATGGATACGGTTAAAATAAGAACGTATATCAATTCGAAAGTTAATCTGGATGAAAATGCTATTCGGGAACAGATGCAAAGCCTGAAAGAAGCGTTTAAAAATTCATCCGATTCCTCAATGGGTAATATGGATGACAATCAGCTCAGAGAACTTATCGATTTGACATCTAAAGAAATGGGGGGCTCTTTTTTACTGGGACAGGATAATGCAATTATTGGAATAGGATTCGCTCAGTTTGTATTAGAAGGACGAATAGATCATGATATTAAAGCAGTAACAATTACTGCTCTAAACAGACAATTGATTCCGTTATTAATCAATCGTTATGAAGAAAATTACCGGAACATAAGGATACAGCAATTGACAAAAATGCGTGATGTTATAAAAAAAGCAAATTCATGATGTTGATTTTCTTTGGTTGTATCCCGTAGACAAATGTCATCGTATTTTAATTCAGGCTGGTATAATTTTGTGAAATGCAAATCGGTATAGATAGTTTCGCTTCCGCCATGTATGGCAGTAAGGTGTTAAGTAGTGCAGATGCGATGGAAGAACTGTTGGAGCGCATCAGCATTGCTGATCAGTCCGGATTGGATGTATTTGGCATCGGTGAACACCATAAAAAAGAATTTTTGGATGCGGCTCCTGCCGTAATCCTCGCGGCCGCAGCTGCCCGTACTAAACAAATACTATTAGGCAGTGCAGTTACTGTTCTAAGTACAGCCGATCCCGTACGGGTGTACCAGGAATTTGCTACACTTGATCTTATTTCAAAAGGCAGGGCTGAACTGGTAGTTGGACGCGGATCCGCCATTGAAGCATATCCCTTATTTGGCTTTAATCTCAATGATTATGATGCGCTATTTGTTGAAAAACTAGATTTATTGCTGAAGATTCGCTCTGAAGAATTTATCACATGGAAAGGTAAATTCAGGACCGCTCTTGTTAATCAGCCGGTTTATCCGAGAGCCCTGCAGGAAAAATTACCTGTCTGGTTAGGGGTTGGCGGTACACCGGAATCCTTTGTTCGTGCCGGAACATTAGGGCTGCCCCTGATGGTGGCGGTGATTGGCGGAGAAACGGAACGTTTTCGTCCGTTGGTTGATCTGTACAGGGAAGCCGGACAAAAAGCAGGTTTTTCAAAGGATCAGCTCAAAGTCGGACTCCATTCTCCCGGATATGTGGCCGAAACAACGGAACAGGCCATTGCAGATTATTATCCGGGTTATGCAGAACTTTGGACCAAGCTGGGAAAAGAAAGAGGATGGCCACCTGTAACCCGCACGCAGTTTAATTCGATGATAGCACCCCGAGGAGTGCTGGTGGTTGGCGGACCAGAAGAAGTTGCTGAAAAGCTTATCCGGCATAGCCAGGCGCTGGGAGGTATTGATCGTTTTACTTTTCAAATGGATAATGCCGGACTATCGCACGAACAATTATCGAAATCCATTGAATTAATTGGGACAAAAGTTATTCCGCTGGTTAAACAATATGCATTATGAGCAATACAAAAGAATATAAAACCGGTAATCTGACAATTATTTGGCAGCCTGAAAAATGTATCCACTCCGGTGTTTGTGTTAAGTCGCTGCCAGCCGTATATAATCCCAAAGCAAAACCATGGATTGTTCCTGAAAACGCATCGGAAGAAGCATTGAAGAAACAGATTGATGCCTGTCCGTCTGGAGCATTGACATACACTATTTGCACGCATGTTCCATAAAGGACTCGCCTCTTTCATTAAACTCCGGCAGAAAGATGGTGCGTTTTTTTATATATCCTTTTTCGTCCAATTCGTAAGAATACTCTCTGTTAATTCCTCCAAGTCCAAACGTTAGTGACTTTGGCAGGCTTTTACTAAGTTTGCCCATCCAGGGAAAATATTCCGTATTCCCAACAAAATGGATTCCATCCAGATAGGTCCAGAATTTTAACTCTTCCGGATAATATTCAATGGTATTAACCGCATGTATATTAGCGTATTTTGTTTCAAATTTTGTCAGGTTTCCATCCGTATAAAATAAGGTATAATCAACTATCCCTGATTTGGATGAGTCTTTTATGGCAGCCAGGTACCCGTCTGGTGTGTAGGTGAAATATCGTTTATCATTCAGGTTTCCCAAAATATACGCTTCGCAGGATTTCGCTAATGACTGCTCATTTAAATAAAATACAGTATAAAATTCCTCCTCTTTGGGAACATGGAAAACTGTTATTTTGCCTGGTTCATAGGAAATGCTATCGTCCGTTCCTGCAGGCCGGTCTACAAATGAGAGTCGATTCATCTCATCAAAATGAAAACTTACGGTTGATGTAGTACCGTCTTCAAAAAATTTTGTTTTACTATGATAGCAGGCCGGTTCTTTATAAAGTACAGGTTGTTTCATACAGCTTTGCATAAGCAGTAAACATAAAATCAAGCTGTAAGGATTCATCTTGCTCATAGATAAGGTTTTCATATATCGGTATCAATATACAACAGGTCTGGTTGAATTGAAAGAGGTTCAACGCTTATTTATTAAAAGTATTTTGTTTCAAAAGAATTAAAAAGTATTCCCAAACTACGGAGATTCTGAAAATCCTGAATAGGGAACTAAAAAATGAGATCCGGTTCCAAAAAGAGGATTCGCTTAATTATCCAGGTGAAAAATTTGAATTGGTGAAGGAATTTACCCTACAGGACTCAATAATCAGGATGGTTGTGCAAGCCGTTGATACCGTTAGCTTTGAACTTGTTTCAGAGTCAATAGTGCAAACCGAATCGAAAATGTTAAGTATTGAGGTCAGGAAAAAAAGCTTTTCTACCGGCGAATATTATGTCCAAAAGCAGGAAGTTGAATTCCAAAACATTACGGCCATTTCAAAGGATATCAATGTGATTTTTGAAACAGAACCAGGAGCTGTTAAAGTTACGAATGTGGATATTGCCGGTACTATTGAGGTACATACAACTGATTTGTTTTTTCTGAACCTGTCTTATGTGAAGCAAAACGACTACCTGGCTGAGGAATTAATAAAGGCATTTAAAAAAGCCGGGTATGTAATTAAAAAAGGTAGTTGGTTTGACTAAACATTTACCCCAAATATATACCCAACCAATGCAGATAACACCATTGCAATAGTTCCCCAGATAACTATTCGGGTAATGGCTTTGGGAACACTTGATCCGCCTGTTTTTGCTGATACCGCCCCAAGAATAATTAGTGAAAAGATGGTAAAACCATAGAGATAATACTCCAGATGAAGAACCGGTGCAAACAAGCTAACCAATAAAGGTAATACACCTCCGGCGGTAAATGCGGCCCCTGAAACCAACGCTGCCTGAATCGGTTTCGCCTGACTTACTTCATTGATACCTAATTCATCCCGGATATGCGTTCCCAATGCATCCGATTCGGTTAATTCCAATGCCACCTGCAGTGCTGTTTCTTTTTTCAATCCCCTTCTTTCATAAATCTCTGCCAGAATTTTTAATTCCTCCTCCGGCATTTCCCGGAGCTCTGTTTTTTCCCGTTCGATATCGGCTTTTTCAATATCGGTTTGGGAACTTACCGAAACGTATTCACCCGCTGCCATGGATAAGGCACCGGCTACCAGTCCGGCTACCGTAGCAAGCAGTATCGGTGCTCTTTCCGTGCTGGCGGCTGCAACACCAATAGCCAGACTTGAAATGGAAATTATACCATCATTAGCACCTAATACCGCTGCTCTTAACCAATTGCTTCGGTGGATGAAATGGGTATCAAGATAATTATCAAGTGTTAACATGTTGCTGGTTTTTGGTTGTGAGGGTTCCATCAATGTACTCTTTTTTTTAGTACCCAACTTTTCCTGTTTTGCAGAACAACAGTTGTTATTTACATCCCGAGCTGGATTTAAAGCATTTGGTCGGATAACTGTTCCGATTGGTTAAAGGCGGCTATAATTTACAGGCATGAAACACCTTATCCCCCTGCTATTTGTCAGCATGCTTAGTCTGCATGCCTGTACTACTGAAAAAGAAAATGAAGCGCCTGATCCTGGTCCCGATGATGTGATTACCCAGGAACTTGAATTCAGTGCGCTTCCCACATCCACCGCCAGTTTTGCGCTTTCAGAAACCGCTGATCATGTAAATGTGATGGGTAGTCAGCGCAAACCTTTACCTTCTTTTAAATCTTTACAGGTTAAGCCTGGCAGGGCCATCGGTTTTGTGAAGGACAGTTATGGCCGGCCAATAACCGGTGCCTATATTGGAATCCGCTCATCTGTGGTTGGTGGAGTTTATTCAAGTGCAACTGCTGTTACCAATGATAAAGGATATTATGAAATACTGATTCCTTTTGGAACAGCTGAATTCTTTTCAGCAGCCACCACCATCGATTATGGTCCGGGTCGGGCAGCAATGGGTGTATTCCCTGCAGATTCTGCCTTGAATTCATTTGCTTCCGAGGCCGGCGTGGTAAAGAATTTTGTTTTGATTCCTTACGGAAGAGGAAGATTGGATGCTGTGAGTGAGAGACCCTGGCTTAGCAGCAATTATTTTGGTGGCAGTCTTTTTATCAGTTATAATACAAAAGTGGCAGGTGATATATGGGCTCCTGCAGGTTCCTTATTGGAGGGCTCAGAGTTTGAAATAAAACTGGAGCCGGAAGAGTGGTTATTTCATGCAGCAGAGAAAAAAACAATAATAATCCGTAAGAAAACCGGCAATCTGAATTTCAATGTGGTAAATATTCCTGTTGGCCGCTATAAAATTTCTGCCCGCCTTGTTAATGGTGCCGAATTGCGATTGAAAGAAATTGGTCCGGATGCCGGTTCCAGTTTTGGGTTATCTCCCAAGCAGGCAATCGGTTCCACTACTTTGTGGTTTCATCCCAATACAGCTCAAACTAATCTCACGGGTACCTATACCGGAAACTGGAATCCGATAGATGTGAAAATTGAATTGCCCTGAGTATGAAGATTAATAATCCTACCGGTTAATTTCATGATAAAAAAAATAAAATGATATCCACTATAAATATTGCAACGAACTGGTATCCGAAGAAAAGTCTGCTGGTAACAAATATAAGTGGGGACCTGGAAATCAGTGATATTGAAGAGTGGGAGCAATCGTTCAAAACAACACTGGATCGCCTGGAAGATAAAACGAGCTTCAAAATATTTGTCAATATGCATGGATTCAGGGCAGTTGATATTTCAGCGCATAAACGCTTCAGATCGGTTATTCCTTTAACACTTGCAAACTATGGCTGGAAGGTGGGGTACGTGGACCTTTTTGAAGAAGAAGCGAAGGATATGGTGTACCGAAATATAAGAGGTATCACCTGTACAGGTGCGGCACATGCGCATCAGGATGAAACTAAAATGGCTTTGTATGAACAGCGTTTTAGTAGTGAACGGGAACGATTTTTTACTGCTCCTTTATTAGCGAGAGAATGGATAGAGGAATTAGTAGATTTGCCCAATGACAACCGATATTGTTGAAGTAAATAATTTCATTGTTTTAATAGAGCAGTCCAATTCTGACAATACATTTATCCAAAAATGTGAGATAGATGGTGACTGTCTTGGTTTTGCTTTTTACAGCTCAGGCGAAGTAGAGTTGGAAATTAAACATCAAAACCAGATTAAAATTCTAACCAATACAACCGGTATTGCGATTTCTTTTTTTGGTAATGATAAAGTTGAATTCTCACATAAAATACGACCGGATCATCCCCTGCAATCGATCAGTGTTTTTTCCAAATTAAAAAATATGCATACCCTGCCGAAAGAAGAGCAGGAGGTTTTTACGTCCTATTTGCCACAGTTAATCAATCCGGTTGCCGATTTTGTAGAGGGCCCCAGGTTTTACATGACGCCTGATATGCAAAATGCCGTGCATAAAATTATGACAACCCAATACAGAGGAAATACGAGGCAATTGTTTTTGAAAAGTCAGGTAAATGAATTGTTGGCACACTATTTTGCGTTTATTGCTTTGGATAAAAAAGAACGGCTTAACTATGAGGACAGGTCAAGGCTGTATAAGGCCAAAGAGATTATGGAGAATAATCTTTCCAATCCGCCTTCATTGAGTGAATTGTCCAAACTAATCGGACTTAATAACAATAAATTAAAGAAGAATTTTAAAGAACTGTTTGGGATGCCTGTTTTTAAGTTCCTGCAGGAAGAACGATTGAGTAAAGCGTATCAGTTGTTGAGTTCCGGTTCTGAAAATGTGCAGGAAGTGGCCTGGTTTGTAGGGTATGACAGTTTGAGTTCTTTTTCGAATGCTTTTCAGAAAAAATTTGGCGTTCGGCCAAATGAAATAAGGCAACAATTCTTTTCAAACAAATCATAATGCTTTTGCGACAAATGGATGTGAGCTAGTCCGCCCATTTTTGCTTCATCATTTATTCAAAAAAGAATGTATCATGAAGCAGACGAAGTTTTTAATCCTGGGCGGCAATGGTAAAACCGGTCGCAGGGTTGCAGAAAAATTAAGAGATCAGGGGTGTACATCCATTCGGATCGGATCAAGGAAGGGGGAGCCCGCTTTTGATTGGGAAAATCCATCCGGCTGGCCGGCGGTTATTGAAGGCATGGAAGCAGTTTACATTACGTTTCAACCGGATCTGGCTATTCCATCAGCGTTTTCCACAATGCAGGATTTTGTAAGGCTGGCTACAGACCTGGGAATTAAGAAAATGGTATTGCTATCCGGCCGGGGCGAAACCGAAGCTCAACGCTGTGAGCAGGTGGTTATGGAAACAGCACCTGGCTGGACAATTGTTCGTGCAAGCTGGTTCTTCCAGAATTTTAGTGAAGGCATGTTTCTGGAACCTGTGTTAGCCGGACAGGTAGCTTTGCCCAGAGCCGACACCCCCGAGCCTTTTATTGATGTGGAGGATATTGCAGATGTGGTGGTACAGGCATTGTTGGATGACAAACACAATGGTCAGGTCTATGAACTAACTGGTCCCCGCTTACTAACATTTCGGGAATTGGTCAATGAGATTACCATAGCAACACGGCGGTCCATACAGTTTCAATCGCTCACCATTGAAGCCTATCTTGATGAGTTGCGAGCCTTTCAATTAACAGAGGAAGAGCTTTGGCTGGTAAATTATCTGTTTACAGAAGTACTGGACGGAAGGAATGCGAGTGTAACTGCTGATATAGAGAAAGTTTTGGGACGCAAGGCAACGGATTTTAAAGACTATGCAAGAAGGATGGCAGCAACCGGTATATGGAATGCATAAAACTATTGGTATGGTTTAAATTTAGTGGAGGTTGAAATCTTTAAACAAGAGCTGATTCATATATATAATATGTATATATTATGAATTAAAAGCTGCTCTTATGTTCTACAAAATGACCCTCACCTGCATTTTCATGATCTGTTCCTGTTGGTTGATTGCGCAGAAAACGGTGCTGATCAATAATGTGTATATTTTCAACGGTAAGGAGGAGAAGCTGTTGCAGGGAAATGTATTGATAGTTGGAAATAAAATCAGCAAAATTTCAACCGGACCAATAGCAACCAATAAAAGTGGAAATACGGTTATAGTAAATGGAAAGGGATTGTATTTGATACCCGGATTAATTGATGCACATGCGCATACCATGATGGATGCAATCCCGATGCAGGAAGCTATGATGAGTGATATCGGTTATATTAATTTGTTTGCAGCCAATTCTGCAGAAAAACAATTGTTGCGTGGCTTTACAACCGTTCGGGATTTAGGAGGGGCCTCCTTTCAATTGAAAAAAGCAATTGATCAGGGATTGGTGAATGGTCCGCGGATCTATCCAAGTGGTGCCACCATTTCGCAGACAGGCGGACATGGAGATTTTGGAATGCCCACAGATGTACCGAAGCAAGCGGGACAATTAACCTATCAGGAAAGGGTAGGCATGACGATTGTGGCAGATGGAGTGGAGCAGGTGTTGATGAGAACAAGAGAACAGTTGCGGCAGGGAGCTACGCAGATTAAAGTAATGGCAGGCGGGGGAGTGGCATCGAATTATGATCCGCTGGATGTGTCGCAATACACAGAGGAAGAAATGGCAGCTGCGGTGAAAGCAGCAGCATCCTGGAATACCTATGTTACGGTTCATGCGTATACACCGGTTGCTATTCAGGCAGCAATAAAGGCGGGAGTGAAATGTATTGATCATGGTCAGTTGGCAGATGAAGCTACCGCAAAACTGATGGCAGAAAAAGGGATCTGGTGGAGCCTGCAACCCTTTCTGGATGATGAAGATGCCATCCCTTTTCCGGAAGGGTCGGATTCCAGGAAAAAACAACTGGAAGTGGTTCAGGGTACCGATAATGCCTACAAATTAGCGAAGCAGTTTAATGTTAAGACGGCTTTTGGAACCGATTGTTTATTTGATGGAAAACTGGCCGACAGGCAGGGGGCTCAACTGGCTAAACTAACCAGATGGTATTCACCCTTTGAAGTGTTGAAAATGGCAACACCTGACAATGCTGAGTTGCTGGCATTATGTGGTCCAAGAAATCCCTATCCGGGTAAGCTGGGTGTTATTGAAGAGGGGCGCTGGCCGATCTTATTCTGGTTGCCGGCAATCCATTGCAGCAGATTAATTTACTGGCAGATCCCGGTAAGAATTTTTTATTGATTATGAAAGACGGGGTGGTATATAAGAATGAGCTAAGGTAAATGCCTGTTTTATCAGGAATAGTAACTGCTGATAATAGAGTATAAGAGTTGATTTGTCGGTAGGTAAATCGCCCTCATATGTTATAATCGCTTCCAGGAGATCCATCAGTTCTATTTGAGTGTAGGTTTCGGAAAATAGTTGATTGAATTGTTTAATGGTGTTGGATGGATTGGATTGTTCCTCTTCAGATAGCAGGATGATTTTATTGTTGCTTTCTATTTTTTCTCTGGTTTCTTTAGGAAGTGCAGTGAACAAAAGATCATAATAAGATTTGTTCTTTTCTTTATTTAACAGGTAAAATGCTTCGATCAGTTTGAGTAATTCCTGCATAAAATCCTCCAGATCTTTTCTTGAGGCAATGTCCTCGTAGACGCTTTGCTGATTGGAGAGCGCATTTGTTTTCCAAAGGGACAGTTCTTTCCGAAAATTATCCAGACTGAAATTGTGGAAGAGTTCGGCGAGTGCTTCCATAGGAACTTCTGCTGCCAGTTGAAGAAAATGCCAGGGTTTATGGAAACGTTGGCGGTTATAATATGCTGGTTTCATGGAGAAGGAGGTTTGGTTTTATACATAAAAAAGCGTGGGGTGATTCTTACCGGTTCTGAAGGGCTACGACACCCTGACTCCAAATAAGAACGCCCACGCTAAAGCTGAAACGAATTGCTGATTTTCCGGAGTTGTTTGAAAGGTCGTAGGTTTCAGAACCAGAAACAAAGCAGTTTCGCTAACAAATTATATGCGTTTATAAGTTAGAAACAGTTTAGGAACTGTCTATTGGAAGAATAGTTGTTTGCATTGTTGAGTTGAATAAAAAGTAGTGCAGACTATATAAAAGTAACTAAAAGTTATTTAAAAATAATAAAATTTCGCTGAATTCCAATTTTTCTTTTTATTGCTGTTTATGGCAACAACCCGTAAGAAATTTAATCGGATAAAAATGGTGTTATTGGAAAAGGAGAGGTCCAATATCTGGTTATCCGAGGCATTGGATGTTAGTATAACGGCGGTATCCAAATGGTGTACAAACCGGAATCAGCCGACGGTTGAAATGCTCTTCCGCATTGCCGAGGTTCTGGAGGTTGAGGTGGCGGATTTGCTGCGTAAGGTGTCAGACCGAAGTTAGAGAGGTGTCAGATACATGTTAGAACGTTGTTAGACATGTGTCTGACGTTTATTGATTAGCAGCAAGTAAAATTGCCTGCAGTTCTTCGTTTAGATCCAACCAGTATTTAAATACGCCTTCACCTTCGCTTTGCGTTTTTCATTCCATATGTTTTTTATAAATGATAGAACTCCTTTTTATTGCTGTGGTTGGTTTTCTTTTGATTGTTGTACTTCTTGTATGGCTGGGTGAAAGAATTCTTGCCAATCGATTTAAAGGACTTGTTCAATCAGGGTTTAAAAAATATCCCATACAGGAGGGTGACCTGATTTCTGAAACAGACATCGCCCATTTGCCCGCCATCGTTCAGAAATACATGCATTTCACAAAATCAGTGGGCAAACCGAAAATTTTCAATTTCAATGCTGTTTTTAAAGGTGGAATGCGGGCAAATCCGGGGGATCCATACATGCCTATGCGGACGGTTCAGTATAATTTTATTGAAGAACCAGCGCGGTATTTTTGGTTTTCAGCGCGGAAGTCAGGACTTCCGATAACAGGCATGCATATTTACAGGTCATCCGGAGCTGTCTTTGATGTATTACTTCTGAATTGGTTTCCCATCATTAAAGCCAGTGGCGATCAATTAAAACAGGCCGAAACCGTTACTGTGTTAAATGATTTTTGTTTTATAGCACCTGGGGCTCTGATCGATCCCCGGATTAGTTGGGAAACCATTAGTGAAACAAATGCACGGGCCAGTTTTACCAACCCTCCGTTTTCGATAAGTGCAGAGTTGTATTTTACTTCAGCAGGAGCGTTAATTAATTTTATTTCAACTGATCGATATGAAACCGATGGTAAACAATACAAAAATTATCCCTGGTTTACACCGGTTTCTGATTACCGTGAATTTAATGGCTATCTGTTACCCAGTAAAGCGGAACTATGGTACGATCGTCCGGGTGGCAAATTCCAATACGGCGAACTGGAATTTTTGGAGCTTCGATACAATCTCGCAAAACGTCAGACACATGTCTAACAACGTTCTAACATCTGTCTGACACCTCTCTAACAACGTTCTAACATCTGTCTGACACCTTTCCAAAAAAAATATGTATTTTTCGCTCACCTTATTATTCTTATGTCTATTCTACCTCTACTCCGCGCCGCAAGTATTGTTCTCTTTTGCAGTTTTTCGTTCCTGTCCTCCGCCCAACAATTCATGAAATTTACCGATGGACGACAACTTGGTAATTGTATCAGTTGTAAAACCATCATCGATCAGAAACCAAAGGAGGTTTTGTTTGGAATCCAGATCAATGACAAGGGGGAAGTCTTTTTTACCATGAATGATAAAGGCTGGTTTGATAAGATTATCAAGAGTAACTCCTATGGAATATCGGTGGATTTAATCTCAAAAGATCGATATGCCTGTGGCAGGGCATTACCTGTAAGCAGAAAAATACCCCTTGGTAAAAGTTTGTCCGCTGTTTACAGGAATGAACTGTTAAGCAGAAATGTAGACCTGCCGGAAGGTGGCATTTATACAAAAATTGGTGATCTCCCTTCCTACCTGAAGGGAAAAGAAGTAGAGGGGAATCTGATCATTTTGAATGATTCCTATATCTGTTATTATTCCAATTTTGTCAATATCGACCGAAGTGCCTGGGAACTACTGGAAATGGGATTGTTTACCGATTCACTGATTTCCGGCATTGGAAATTCAACGAATAAGCAAGTTAAATCTTCTACGTATTCAAGAATCCATCAGTTCGAAATCCCTTTTGAAAAGGCTAGCTCCAGGCTGGATCCGGCTTTTTTAACAACCTACTTTGATTCGCTCCGCTTGTCAGATGCACGAATTACCAAAGTTGGTATCAGAGCTTATTCTTCGGTGGAAGGTTCTGAAAAATTCAATAAGGAATTGATGAAAAGGCGGGCAGCATCCGCAGTATCCGGACTTAAAAAATATCAGCCTGCTATAGCGAATATATCAGTGGTTTCTGCAGAAAACTGGATAGATTTCTTTAAGGATATTCAGGATACCCGATTCGCTCATTTTACCGGTAAATCCAAACCCCAGATTAAACAGGAGCTTAATGAAACTGCCCAATTGCCTGAGATGGAAGATATCCTGTCTAATCACAGAAAGGTAATGGTAACCCTCTATGCGCAAAGCAAATCGAGGTATTATACAATGCATGATACATCTCTTTCCACAGAATTAAGCAGGGCAATTGAAATGAAGGATGTGCCTAAGGCCCAGGAATTACAAAAAGAAATAGCCCTTCGGATAGCTGATAATAAATTGCCCATATCATTTATGTCGAAGATTGAAGTGCCGAAATCAAAATTGTACGCCCCCCTCTTAAATGATCGGGAAGTATACAGATACCTGCTGCAGGGATCCAATGAGCAACAGGCACTGGAAAATTTTCTTGAAATCCGGAAAATGGAACCTGATAATGGTAAATTGAATTATAATATAAGTTCATTACGATTTTTTATGTGGCAGCATGGAGATACAACTGATGTCTCCTCTCTTCCTGAAGAAATCAATAAGCTGGCAAACCAGGGAATCTCACCCAATCTGATTCAGCGAATGAAAATTAATTACTTCATACTCAAAGGAGAAGATCAGATGAGAGCCTCTCAGTATGATGCGAAGGATTCTTCCCTGCTGGAGATCCGGAAATTATATATGAGTACCGATATGACGGATGAGGATGTTTTTTCCATGGCGAAATACTACGCTCATTATTCGCAGATGGCATGGGCAAAGGAAATAATTCAACCAAGAGTCACTAAACTGGATGCAAGTGAAGATTTGGTTTTTTATTATTTGAACCTGCTGTTTTATGATCCCGCTATTTACTCTACTGATACATTCAGAAATGCAATGCTGGCAGCATCCAACTTGAACCCCAAACGATTCTGTGCCTATTTCAAACCAAATGATAAAGGAGGGGCAGGTATGCAGTTATTGGAGTATCCACAAATCCGCGGGATGTATTGTGTGGAGTGCAATGAATAGGTGTCAGACAGGTGTTAGAACAGTGTTAGAGAGGTGTCAGACAGGTGTTAGAACTTTATTAGAGGTAATTGACCGGTGGCAGTTTTCATTCCGATCTGTTATTATGTCTCTTTGAAACAGGTTTGCCCCCCCGGTGCTGGTTCGCCTATCCCGGGTTTTGATTAACTTTAACCAGCAACCCGGCACCCGGCCTCTTGCCCTATGAGGTTTTTATCACATTAAACCTCTTATTATGCGACAAATTCAATCAACTTTATTGTACCACTGGTTCGAAGATGTATGGAACCGGGAACAGGAAGATTCCATTGCCAAAATGATGTCTGATACCGCTATTCTGCACGGTATTCCTCAGCAGGATCTACCCCCTGGTGCAACCGGGTTTCAACAGTTTTACCGCAACTTCAAACAACAGTTCGAACATATTCATTTTGATATAAAGGATATAGTTCAGCAGGATGATATGGAAGTTGCTTTAACGGATGTTACTGCCATTTACCGCGAAACCGGAAAAGAAGTAACGTTCTCCGGACTTTGTATGGTTCGGGTTCAGGAGGGAAAAATTGCAGAAGCCTGGAATCAATACGATTTTTTAAGCCTGAATAAACAAATTGAAGCAACTTCTCCTAACACTGTTCTAACACCTGTCTGACACCTTTTCTGCAGTTACAAAAAAATCAAGACAGGTTGGGGAAGCATCTCCGAGGAAAAAATTACTGTAATGCAGGGAGTTGGTCAAATTCGTATCCGTTTTGAACAATAGGTGCCGGTTGATATTATTTGCTATACTATATGGAATTTGTAAGATCCAGGAAGGTAATCTGTATTGAAGATTAAATAGATCCCATTTAGTAATTTTTTCTATCTGAGCCCTGTTTATGTTGTAGTATTCCATAACAGTACTATCCCCATAAATACCCTGAACAGTATATTTACTGAACCTTGATCCAATCAGTTTGTCCATCGTTGTACAGTTGTATTCTCTGACATGATAGGGATTTCGGGTCAACGACATATTTTTGTTTGGTGTGGTAAGAAATAAACGTCCACCAGGTTTCAATATTCTATACATCTCATCGCATAAGGATGTATCCTCTTCAATGTGTTCGATTACCTGGAAACAAATTACCGTATCGTATGAGTTCGTTCCAATATTCCGTAAATCAGGCAATTTTGATTTGAAAAGAGAACATCCGCTTTGTAATTGTAATCCCGGAGGAAAATATTTATCAACTCCTATATAGGATACACAGTTCTGTGATAAATTATTCATGCCATAACAAGTGCCCGATCCCAGTTCTATAACCAAATTACCCAGTTTGTTTCTTACATTTTCGTAGGCAAACAAATGTCGGGCTATAATATAATTGTCTGCAGCTGATCCCTTTCCCGTTCTTTCCGCAGTTGCTAAAATGGCATTCATGCAATTGATTTATTGGATAGGACACCAAAGAAACGATCAACCCTAAGCCATACTCCGGCTTTTATAAATAATAATAATCTTAATAAGTTATAGGTTTTATAATTCTATAAAAAATTCCGTCTGCCCATTAGGGTTGTTGCTGTTTTTTGTGTCATCAATGGCAATAGCCAGTTATTAAATCAACTCCTTCAATTGGATAATTTGGGAATTTCAGATAAGGAAATTGAGACAGCATTCAATTCTTATTACGGGTTGCTGCATCGGTATGCCTATACCATATTGCGGGATAATGAAAAAGCAAGTGATATCGTTCAGCAGGTTTTTGTTCGCATTTGTAATAGAAAAGAGCTTATACAAATTGACTATTCCCTGAAAACGTATTTATATAAGTCGGTACATAATAATTGCCTTAATGCGTTGAACCGGGATAGGAAGTTTGAACCATTAAATACGATGCATCCAACTGCACAGGGAACCGGCACCAGCGAGTATCTGGAAGCAAAAGAACTTCAGAAATCTATCGGAATATCCATTGAAAAATTATCCCCCCAGTGTAAGCAGGTTTTTTTATTAAGCAGGGATGAGGGAAAAACATATAACCAGATTGCCGCTGATTTAAATATTTCGGTTAAGACAGTAGAAGCTCATATCTCCAAAGCGTTGCGATTTTTAAAGGAAGATCTGGAGGAGCTGATCCATGTTTAACCTACACCTTAATAATAGCATAATGCAGGATTTTTACACAACAATATCAAGATATCTCTCTGGAGAGGCGAGTCCGGAAGATGCTGTAAAAATGGATGAATGGATTGCATTATCAGAGGAGAATAAAGCCATTTTCGACAGGTATTTTAAAATTTATGAAGCTGCCGGCCGAAACGTCTATATTCCAGACCGGCACACGAACTGGAATACTATTTTAGCAAAAAGCAATCGGGGTGCAGTACCATCGGCAGCCGGCATATCCATCATCAAATCCGGCCTGTGGATTTTATCAGTTATTGTGTTTTGCCTGGCTGGATTTTATTTTTACCAGAAGGAGCAGTCCCCGGCTGTATCGAAGCACCCGCAGAAAACCATTTTGCTGGCGGATAGTTCCGATAATCCTGCACCAGGGCCAATGCAGGAATTAGCCAGTTTTTCATTTAACAATACAAGGTTAGTTGATGCGCTTGCTGAAATTGAAAAAGCCTATGATTTATCTATTAGTATTCCGCCAACCGGATTTGATTCCTGTCGCATAACCGCCTTCTTTGATAATAAAGACCATGAGGAGGTTATCAATGTTCTTTCATTTACCCTGCAATTTAATTTTGAAGCCGAGAAGGATGGAAAAGTCTACCGGATTATTGGGAAGGGTTGTGAATAACCTGCCAGTTTGCTTATTGGTTCTGCTATTTTCCGATTCTTTTGATTCGAATGCTCAATCTCTTATGGGTTTGAAACAGTCGAAACTTTTTTTGAAGAATAAAGTTTCAATTGATTCACTTACCAGGTTGATCCATTTAAAAACAAAAGTAAGGGTGTCTTTCAATTCTGTAAAGGTAAATGGCGATCAAACTGTTTTTTTCAGTGAAGGTGTTTATTCTGTATATGAAGTTTTGGATAAAATAACATCTCAAACCAGGTTAGGCTGGCAATTGTATAAAACCTATATCATTTATCAGGTCAGGCCTAAGTTGGTTGAAAAACGGATTTCTCCGCCAGGTAAAAATAAAAGAATTAACAGGATGGCTGTGGATGCTGACAAATCTATCCAGCCCAAAAGAGCTTTCCGGTTGTATCCACACAATCCGGCTCCTCCTCCTTTGGATTCCGGCCGCTTTAGCGCTGCTGCTTTGGTAAAAAAAATCATCCCTTCAACGGTTTTGAAGCCATCCCTTTTAATGGATACTCCTGATTTGTCTAATACAGAACAAGTTGCTGCCGCTGGTTTGAAATTTCGCCGTTACCTGAGTGCCGGATTAATCGTTAACCAGTTGCCAGCGGCACAATTGCTGATTCAGGGCGGATTCAATAAAATACACCTAATCGCGCTGGCCGGTTCCAATCTTCGGTCTATTGAATGGGGAGGTGGTTTAGGTTCGTTTATTTTTGAACGGGAGCGATCTTCTGTCCATCTTTCAACCACCTTACATTTTTTGCAGCGAACCAATTCTGCTGAAGATACCATAAATAGCAGGGTGCGACTGCAAACCAAAGGACAACAGCTCAGTTTTGCTATTTCCTGGAATAAGTCGCTTGGTCAGTCTGGCAGGTGGCAGTTTGGAGCCGGAATAACGTATAACCTGCTTACCACAAAATTCTACCTAAATAAAAAGTCGGTTCAGCTTCATCAGTTACCCCGGGTATTTGATCGGTCGTTTGAAGAACGGACATTGGTAAACCCGCTTATTATCTTTTCGAATAATTTTAATCAGCAAAAAGAGCAGTTCAAGCTTACCTGGCCGGGTATTTTTTTAAAATGGAGTTATCGTTTTTAAGCTGAATGAATGCTTTTTCAACCCGGATGTTAGAACAACGTTCTAACACCTGTCTGACGTCTATCGGATAACTCAACTTTTTCAATAGTACCGATGCCGGAAAAATCGATGCCGATTCCCTGAATATTGCCGATGGACTTGGTATAGCTGCCAGTGTAGATCAGGTTCCCGTTTACATAAACTTCTGCCTGCCGGTTTTTTACCTGCAGCCTGATTTCACCACCACCCGATAAATCGACTCCCAGCGCCCTAAGATCAGAACTGCCTCCGTACGCCCGGTTTTCTGAAAAACCAATTGTCGACCAATTCGTACAGCCCGGTTTAAGTAGCAGCACATCATGATAATAATGATCACCAAATACTTTGGTCCATACCTGCGAACATCGTACACCCGGCCTGTCTGAAGAGGTTCTGAGTTTAATATTCAAGGTGAAATCATCACCCGAAATATCCTCTGATGTTGTCTGGTAAAAATTGACCAAAAAAGTCTTATTCGTATCAATACCTGCTGCAAACAGGGTGGGTGTAGTAACCTGTAATTTACCATCGCGCCAGATATTAGCTGAACCAATCGGATATACCCGCGTTGTATCCTGTAACATACTTGCCGTAGCAGACCATTCGGTTGTTAACAGAGAAACCCGGGAGGTGTCAATCGGTTTATCATTGTAATACAAAATCGGATAATAAACTCCGGGCATCTCGAAATAATGATTCAGCAATTCGCCCGACTGTATGGATCGCTTCGATTTTCGGTCATTAAAGTCGATCGTGAAGCCGCCATTATGGGGCAATTCGCCGGTTACAGCTTCCAGTTTGAATAAAGCGGTATGGGGATTGGCACCTTCCGGATTCTGGCATACCAACCGAACCGTACCGGGTAATACAAGATCATCTCTGGTCTTCTGGAGGTATAAACTAATTAACACCAATAAAATGACCGCTGCAAATCCACCAATCCATTTGCGATAGGCCCACCAGAAAGCAGTTCTTGAACTGGATGATTCTATTGTATCAGGGAATTCTTTTGTTGCAGCCAATTGCTCCCGGGATATTTCATCCGGCTGCCGAACACCTGGAACAGTACCAATTGCGGCCTCAGTGCCAATTACCGGCTCCGGCATTTGCTCCGACATTGCCGCCCAATTGGCAAAACCTGCAAATTTAGCCAGCGCATCTCTGGTAGCCTGCTGTGGGAAATAATGAGCCGTCGTATGGATCTTTCCAAAGATCCGTTTCAGGGTATTCGGACTTATGAGAATAGAGGTGTCGCGTGAAATAGTATGACTTAAATAGATATAATCCCGGTTGGTCCATTCCCCCACCTGCTTATTTCCATACCGGCGTTCTATCTGCTTGCAGCAGAAGAGGAGTTGCGCCGATTGGAGCGGAGTCGCCAGTTGTCCAGAATCCCCCTGCATCTTTTCTAAATTATTGAAAGCAAATTAGTTAAGTTGTTCATTCTTTTGGTCAGACTTTTGGTTAAGTCGAAACTTGCAAAGCCATTTCAGAGTTCCGAATTTACTTTTTCTTTCTAGTCCACCAACCAAAACGATTGTTTAGTCATGAAAAAAAAGCAACTCATCCTACTGTTTCTGCTGGTGCTGACCGCCGCAATCAGTAGAAGCCAGAACCGCTCCATCAGCGGCCGGATTATTGACAGTGCCAGTCAACAGGCACTCTCCGGTGTTTCCATTGTTCCTGCGGGTTCAACCACCGGAACCCAAACCGATGCAGATGGCCGGTTTCAATTAACTGTTCCTCCCGGGATAAGTTCTATTCTGATAACGATGACGAATTACCAATCCCTTCGAATTTCGCTTGATCAGTTTGTTGATGGTAGTCCGCTTACCATTTCGCTTACCCGCGCTGCTACTGAAATGGAACAGGTTATTGTAGTGGGATATGGTACGCAACGTAAAAAAGACCTTACCGGAGCGGTGTCCACCATTAGCGCAGAAGATGTCAGCGGAAGACAAACCGTTCAGGTTTCGGAAGCCCTGCAGGGAGCCGTAGCCGGCGTTTCAGTTACCCGTGGAAGTGGTGCGCCCGGAGCATCGGCCAATATCCTTGTTCGGGGTATTACCACGCTGGGAACCAATTCGCCCTTAATTATTGTGGATGGGATTCCGGTTAGTAGCATTGATAATGTGAATCCGAATGATGTAGCAAGTCTCACTGTTTTAAAAGATGCCGCCTCTGCTGCCATTTATGGATCAAGAGGTGCGGCTGGAGTTATTCTGATCACGACCAAAAGAGCAAAATCCGGACAGGCTCAAATGGAATATACCTATGAATATGGGGTGCAGCGACCCACCCGTTTACCTGAGTTTGTAAATGGTCCTGATTACATGCGCTATTTTAATGAACAACAAACCAATGATGGGGCAACTGCAGGATCTTACCCCCAGGCCTTTATTGATAATTTTGCGGACAGTAACCGGCTCAATCCCGATCAGTTCCCCTTTGCCAATACCAATTGGCAGGAGCTGCTGATGGAAAGAAACCTGGCGCCCCGTCAACGGCACGATCTTGTTTTTACCATGGGCACGGGCAAGCTGAAAACAAAAGCTTCCATGGGATATACAAGTGCAGGTTCTTTTTTCGATCAACAGAAATTTGATCGCTACCAGGTTCGGATCAACAATGATTTGCAGGTGATGGATAATTTGTTGGTGAGTCTGGATATGGGCTATCGCCGCGTTTACCAGGAGAACCCCATCTCCAATCCTTTTTACGAAGCAAGGGTGATGCCTTCGATTTACGATGATTTTTATTCCGATGGACGATATGCATTATCAAAAGATGGGCGTAATCCGGTTGCACAATTGAGAGAAGGCGGATCAGACGAAGTCTATTTGAATCAACTGACCGGACGGCTTTCTTTGCAGTATCGTCCGCTTAAAGGACTTACGCTCACAGCCCTGGTTGCACCCACACTTGATTTTAATAAAGGGAAACGTTTTTCCAAACGGATTGATTTTACTAATCCGGATGGCACACCAAGTTCACTGAGTAATATCCCCAGAACAATTCTTACTGAAACCAGACAGGAAACTACTTCAATAACCGGTCAGTTACTTGCGGATTATTCCACAGAGTTTGGGAATGGTCACAGTCTGGGTGTATTGGGCGGTTATGAAGAATTGTATTTCTCTGACGAAAATGCAATGGCTTCGAGAAGTGGTTTTGCGCTTACGGATTTTCCATATCTGAATGCAGGCTCCCAGGAATTTCGGGATAACTCGGGTACTGCTTCTGAAAATGCATTACGTTCTTTTTTTGGCAGATTGCAATACAATTTTAAAAACAAATATTATTTGCAGGGGAACCTGCGCTATGATCAGTCCTCCCGTTTTGCGGCCCAATACCGGGATGCACTTTTTCCTTCCATTGCCGCAGGGTGGACCATCAGTGAAGAAGGATTTATGCAATCTGTAAATTGGTTGTCTTTTTTAAAACTAAGAGCTTCCTATGGTTCGGTGGGTAATGAACGAATTGGAAACTATCCCTATCAATCGCTTATTGCGTTTTCCAATGCCTTGTTTTATCAGAATGGAGTAGTGGTACCGCTGAATGGTGGTGCACAACAGGTATATGCAGTTGAAAATATTTCCTGGGAAACCACGCAGACCACCAATATTGGATTGGATGCCTCGTTTTTTTCCAATCGCTTAAGCGTGTCTGCGGATTATTATCAGAAGAAAACAAGAGATATTTTATTATCACTTGATATTCCCTTATTTATTGGATTTGATAAACCCAGTCAGAATGCCGGCACCATGGAAGTAAAGGGCTGGGAACTGGAAACTTCCTGGAGAGATAAAGTGGGCAAATTGCGCTACACCATCGGCTTTAACCTGAGTGATTCCAAATCAAAGATTCTTGATATGAGGGGAACCCAGATACTGGGTGCTCAATCCACTTTTGAAGGCAGTGAATTTAACGAATGGTTTGGGTATCGGTCCAATGGATTATACCAGACAATTGAAGATACTGTTGGTTCTCCGCGTTTGAATAATAATGTTACAGCGGGTGATGTACGCTATGAAGATGTAAATAAAGATGGACGTATTACGCCGGATGACCGGGTTCTGCTGGGCGGATCATTGCCAAGGTATTTATATGGAGCAACCATTCGGTTGGAATACAACCGCTTTGATTTTGGTCTGGTGGTGCAGGGCGTGGGTAAGCGAAACAGCAGGCTCAACGAAGATTTGATTCGGCCTTTTGCAGAAGCCTTTGGAAATGTGCCGAACGATATTGTTGGAAAATTCTGGAGCAGGAATAACAGTGCTGAGCAGAATATGGCGGCAAGGTATCCGAGACTATCGACCAGATCACTTGGTAATAATTATGAAATGTCGGATTTCTGGCTGATCAATGGGGCGTATTTCCGGATGAAAAATATTACGCTGGGTTATACCATACCATTACCTGCCAGGAACGGAAATACCGGAAAAACCTGCCGGGTGTATTTTTCTGCCAATGATGTTTGGACTATCAGCAATTTTCCCAGGTATGCCGATCCGGAATCGAATTCCTACTCTTATCCGATTGTGACCACCCTGATGGTAGGTGCTACCATCCGACTGTAATTTTTCTCTTCATTGATTAAAAATTGAGCACAATGAAATATTATCCCTATATACTGTTGTTGTTTTTGCTTCAGGCCTGTGTGAAGTTGGAACTCACTCCACCGGCAGAGCCATCCACCGGTTCCTTTTATACCAACCAGACACAACTGGAACTGGCAGTAAATGATTTATACAAAATTGATTTCTGGGGCAACGATAATGAACAATACACCGACAACTACTGGCACCGCGGACAACTGGGTAATGCGGTTACATTTGGTACCATGAATTCTGATGATGGTATGGTGCAGGCGTATTGGAGTCTGGCGTATAAGGCCATTGCACGGGTGAATACTTTTCTTGAAAACAAGGACAAAGCTGCTAATAATACACCGGCAGAAGTGATGACCCGGCTGGAGGCTGAAATGCGCCTGATCAGAGCTTATCAGTACAGCCGGCTGATTACACATTTTGGAGATGTTCCCTTTTTAACTACGCAGGTTTCATTGGAGGAAGCGCCAGCTATTACCCGCACCAGCAAAGAGGAAATTTTGAATTTCATTTTTGATGAACTGGATTTTGCTGCGAATATTCTTCCTGAAACCTATCCTGCTTCTGCAGTGAAACGACTTACCAAAGGAGCGGCACTTTCCATAAAAGCAAGAACGGCTCTTCAAATGGGAGAGTGGTTGGTTGCAAGGGATGCTTCCAAAGCAGTGCTTGATCTGGCTGCAGCCGGAGTCTATAATCTGCACCCAACTTATGAGCAGTTGTTTTTGAAAGCGGGCGAAACGAGTAAAGAACTCATCATCAGTATTCCGCGGGATGAAGCGCAGAAAGTGTTTACAACCGGCACCCCGGTGCAGGATCAGTTACCCAGGAATACAGGTGGTTTTGGTGCACAGATTCCAACTCGCGAAATGATGGATGCGTATGAATGTATTGATGGATTGCCGATTGATGAGTCATCGCTTTATAATCCGCTGGATCCGTTTGCAAATCGGGATCCCCGACTGAGGGCTACCATCGTTCCTTTTAATAGTTTATGGTTGGGACATTATTACCAGCCACATCCCGATACCTTAACCGTTTTCAGTACCGCACAGAATGCGCGCGTGAGTAACCGCGATTGCAGAACGGTCGCCACTTTTGCGAGTTATACCGGTTTCTTGTGGAAGAAAGGAATTGATCAGTCCTGGGCTGATAAAAAATCGGAGGATAGTGATGCCGTTATCATTCGCCTGGCGGAAATGTATTTAACGTATGCCGAAGCAAAACTGGAATTGGGCGAAATCGATGCGAGCCTGTATGAAGCGCTGAATAAAGTGCGTGCCAGAGCCTATGGTACAGCGTTTGCAGAAACAGGATTGTATCCCGCTGTATCAACTACGGATGCTGTGGAATTGAGGAAAATTATTCGTCGGGAAAGACGAGTGGAACTGGCGAAAGAAGGCATCCGGTATATGGATCTGATTCGCTGGAGACTGGCAGAAAAAGCGTTAACTAAACCAGTCATCGGGTTGCCTGATCCGGCGGTACAGGATCGTGCAAGATGGCCCTTTCCCGGTGTAACGCCATTGGATGAGGATGGGATAGCGGATTATTCTTCTTTTGGCAATCAGGTGAAAGTGGTGGCGCAACGGAATTTTGATGCATCCCGGCAATACCTCTGGCCAATTCCTGCATTGGAGATTCGGGTGAATCCCAATCTGGAACAAAATCCCAATTATTAAATCAATAGCTAAACGTATACGATGTTTAAGACAGTAAAGTGTGCAGTAGGGTCCGTTGCCTTACTGATGGGTGGATTTTTTGCCAATGCGCAAGTGGTATCAAATACCTCATCCGGTCCTAATGAAGAACGATTAAAAATTTCTGGTGTTTATCCACATCTGGCGGTATTTAATGAAGGGTATGGATTGCCTTGTGGTGGTAATGGAAATGAAGGAGGGATTGGTGCCATCACACCCTGGGCAGGTAAATTATGGATGGTTACTTATAGTCCGCATTGCCCCTATGGAAGCGCTGATAAATTATACAGCATTGATCCGAATCTGAACCTGATGATTCATCCGGAAAGTGTGGGGGGGACACCGGCAAATCGTATGATACATAAGGAGTCAAAGCAGCTGATAACCGGGCATCATTTTATAAATGAAAAAGGCCGGGTACGAACCATTGCACCTTCGGTGATGCCAGGCCGCATGACGGCAACAACCCGTCATTTGACAGATCCTGCCAATTGGGTGTATTTCTATGATATGGAAGGCATGTTGTATGAAACCAATGTACATACATTGGAAGTGCGCAAACTTTTCCATAAACCGGTTCCGGGATGGCATGGAAAAGGTGCTTATGTGGCACAGAAACAATTGCTGGTGGCGAATAATGGGGAGCATGCAGTATTTGATATCAAGTCTGCCGATTTGAAAGCAGGTGGTGCTCCGCGCACTGCTGAGGATATGGGGGTATTGGCGAGTTGGGATGGCAAGGACTGGTCTATTGTGGAGCGCAAACAGTTTACGGATATTACTGGTCCGGGTGGCATTTATGGAAACAATTCAGATACGGATCCTGCCTGGAGTATCGGTTGGGATAAGCGATCCGTATTATTGAAATTATTGGATCAGGGCGAATGGGTTACCTATCGTTTACCAAAGGCGACCCATACCTATGATCATATAGGCGGATGGTATACGGAATGGCCACGGATACGGGAAGTGGGCGGTGGTAAAATGCTGATGGATATGCACGGAATGTTTTATTCCTTTCCAAAAACATTTGCGAAGGCAACGGCCGGGGGGATTAGTCCGCTGGGTAGCCATCTACGTTATATTCCTGATTTCTGTGAATGGAATGGGGACCTGGTATTGGCGACGGATGAAACAACCATTCTGGAGAATCCTCTGGCAGGAAGAGCGCAATCCAATTTATGGTTTGGGACTTGGGAGGATCTGAGTAAATGGGGGCCTGCATCGGGCTGGGGGGCAGTATGGATGAAAGATTTGGTGGAGGCGGGGAAGGCGTCTGATCCCTTTTTAGTAAATGGATTTCAGCACCGGACCTTACATATTACCAATGAAGGTACAGGCACGGTTGAGTTTAGTATTGAGGGCGATATAGATGGTACTAATCAATGGACGGTTTGGAAGAAAATTTCAGTTAAAGCTGGCGCATATGAATGGGTTCAGCTACCAATTGAATGGAAAGTACAGTGGGTTCGGGTTAAGGCAAATAAAAATACAACCGCATCTGCGGTATTTCATTTAAGAGGGGCGCTGCAACCTGCGCAGCCGGATCCGATGTTTACGAGTTTGACAGGCATTGATGAAGTGGATGGGGGGCAATACCAGGCAGCGATTATTCGTCCGGCTGGACATAATAAAAATCTGCAGGTACTTTTTCCTTCAGGGGTTAATCAATACCGGTATGAAGAAGTGAATGAAGAACTGAAGTTTTCCAAACCGGGTTATGATAGTACCTCGCGGGTTTTGGCCATAGGAAAAACCAGTCAGGATTTTCAAACGGATGAAGCCTCTGTTTTGGTTACGGATAAAACCGGTACCTGGCGATTACCGAAGACGCATGCGCGCTATGAGCAGGTTTTTCCTGGAGGCTGGCCTCGGGGGAAAAGAGAACTGGAGTCGGAGCGATTTATGTTGAATGCACATGGTACATTTTATGAGGTGGGAAGGGAGTCGGGGTATGCGGCTATCCGTCCGGTTTCAACCCATGAAAAAGCGATTATGGATTTTTGTACCTGGCGGGGATTGCTGGTGATCAGTGGTGTTGATGCAAAGTCGGGTTCAGACGGACATTTTTTTCCTGGCATGAAAAGTGGTTCCGGATTATGGTTTGGTGCCATTGATGATTTGTGGAAACTGGGCAAACCAAGAGGAGAGGGCGGTGCCTGGAAAAATGCGGAAGTTAAAGCACAGGAATATTCCATTCCCTACCTGATGCGGGGCTATGATAAAAAGAAACTGCGTCTGACTGCCGATAAAGCGGTGGTGATAACAATAGAGGTGGATGTGGACCAGGGCAACTGGCAGCGATACCGGCAGGTTCAGGTTCCTGCGGGCAAAACCGTTGAACTGGACTTTCCTGAATCCTACCAGGCCAACTGGATCCGTTTCAAAACAAATAAAGATTGTATTGCAACAGCCTGGTTGTCGTACTTTTAGCTTTAGGTGTCAGACAGGTGTTAGAACAGGTGTCAGACAAATATTAGGACTATGTTCTAACACCTGTCTGACACCTCTCTAACAGCGTTCTAACACCTGTCTGACACCTAAATGAAATTTGAAAAACATTTTCCAACGGAGCGGCTGCGGCCATTTATACACTATTTTGTGGTGTCTGAAAATGAATTGGAAACTGAATATAAAATCTTTCCGGTGCCTGCACTCGTGATTGGATTTCAGTATAAAGGCAGGCTTAAAACCATCCGGAACAACCTGGCAACCAATCTTTCCTCTGCCGGAATTACCGGCCTGGCCGATACTGTCAAAATCTTCAAAAACTCGGCCGGTATCGGAACCATTCTGGTCTATTTCACCGAAATCGGCTTTGCTCAATTTTCAACAGTACCTGCCAACGAACTCTTTAATTTAAGTGTTTCACTCGAAACTATTTTTGATAAATCTGATGTCTCAGAAGTAGAAGAAAAACTGGCAGAAGCCACAACGGATAAACAACGAATCAAACTGGTGGAACAGTTTTTATTAAAGCATCTTCAAAACATCCAGACAGATCAACTTATAGTGGAAGCCGTCCGTTTAATCTATCAACAGAAAGGTGCTATTCGTATCAAAGAATTGAACGAACGGCTGTTCATCAGTCAAAGCCCGTTTGAAAAACGATTCCGCAAATTGGTAGGAACCACACCAAAAAAATTCGCCTCAATTATTCGTTTTAATGCCGTGCTTGATAGTTTGGGTAATTCCAAATCACTCACAGAAATCTGCTATGAGCATAATTTTTTCGATCAGGCTCATTTTATAAAAGACTTTAAGCAGTTTACCGGAGATACGCCTGAAAAATTTAAGCGATAACCCCGCCCATCAACGGATCTGTTAAACTTGGTTGCCCGTTTTCCACATGTCCCGCAAATCGTTGTTCAAATGAAGCATTCCCTTTGATCCGTACAATCAGATCATACCAGTTATGATTTTTACTCAAATCAACCGGTACACTCAGCGATTTGCCTGCTGCCAGGGTTTTTGTTATGGTTGCCCCCTTATAAGATGGGTCACTGATTTCAATTACCTGAGATTTGGCAGAACCATTGCGAAGCATGAGCACCACATTGCCACTCAACTTTTTACTACCCTTACTTTCTTCATATGCCAATAACGCTTCTATGGCCGGATCTGATCCTGTGCCTTTAAATTCCCGGAAAAATCCATTGGCTCCATGTACGCATAGATGATAGGATCCTGATGATGCCAATGGCCATTCATCTGCTAATTTATCGCCTGCACTTACAACATAATTCCTCGGAGCTTCCCCTGTTAATGGATGATAAACAATAAAACCGGCACCGGTTGTTTTATCACCAAACTGATCCTTGCGATTCTGAAATTCCAATTCAAAACGATCCTTTGATACTTTACCATTAACATAGAGCTGATAAGGAATCGCAGTGGCCGGACGTGTACCTTTCTCCTGATTCGGTACCAGTGGAGATTTCATCGGATCCTTATTCAATTCCGCCAGTTCAGCTTCGCCCAGTTTTTTAAATCCTGTTGGCATCTCTTTAAACTGCGCTTTGTGGATACTCTCCAAAAATGGTATTCTTTCTACCGATTGCGGGGCTTCCAGTTTCTCCCCATTATACGGACGAAAAACAGAGGTCAAATCACCACAAATAGCCCGGCGAAAAGCAGTCACCTCTTCCGAATAAATTTTCTTTCCTGTTTTATGTGATATAAAATGTTCCAAAAACTGAATGGGCGATGTAAGATCACAAACTTCTGAATTCACCCAGCCGCCGCGTGTCCAGGGTGATGCTATTACCAGTGGAACCCTGTAACCCAAACCAATCGGTCCCTCCAGATGATTGGATTTGGATGGATCATTTTTCATCCAGTCCTGCGTTTTGCTTACGTATTCTTCCTTGCAATCTATCCCGTTAGAAACCTTGCCTGAATTGGGTTTGTATGGATTCGGCGGAACAAAAGGAGGTACATGATCAAAATAGCCATCGTTCTCATCATAGTTCAGAATAAAGATGGTTTTTTTCCAAACCTCCGGATTCTGCGTCAGAATATCCATCACTTCACTCAGGTACCAGGCACCATACCAGGGAGATCCCGGATGGTCAGAAAAATTGGAAGGAGCCACTACCCAGGAAACCGTTGGCAATTGCCCATTTTTTACATCCTGCCTAAACTGATGTAATACATCTCCTTTGGGAAGTTTCATCGTGCGGGTGGTGCCTCCATCTTCATAAGTAATCGTTTCCAGGTTATGATAATCCGGGTCATTACGGTTATCACTAAACGCTTTTTCGTGCAGGTTTTTTTCGCGCTGACTAAGCCGATCAAAATTTTCCTGCGTATATTCTTTAACAGCCTGCTGCGCATAGGCATATCCTTTTTCCAATCCTTCCAGTTGCCGTTTCAACCGGGGTAGGGCAGGGTCACCAGCCGGCAAAGCCGCGATTTTATCCTGTTGTTCTTTAATTTTTCCCGGCAGGATCTGCACTGCTTTTGGCAGAAACTGCCGATGCCCGTAAGCATACCGGATTTTATACTGCTTAAACCATTCTATTGGATTGTCTGTAAAATTGCCCAGCCAGTCGTCTTCTTCGCCTTCAAATCCGGATTCCATACTCACTTCATTCTGATAAATTTTCCAGGAAACCTGGTTGTCTTCCAGGTACTCCGGAAAAGTTTTCCAGGAAGCTTCTTTTCCATAATCCACATCGGAATTGTACACATTGGCCACCACGTTTTCATCGTGTTTTTCGCGAATGGTGCCGGTCCAGAAATGCAATCGGTTGGGCGTTGTGCCGGTTAGCGATGAACAGAAATGCTGATCACAAACAGTGAAAGCATCTGCCAGTGCATAATAAAAAGGAATATCCCGGCGATCAAAATACCCCATGGTCAGGGGCATTCCTTCGCATTCCTTTCTGCCTGGTTTCTTTGCTTCCAGCCAATTATCGTAATGCCCATCATTACGTGCCGCCGTCATATCATTCCAGCCATGCGGAAGAGAACCCAGCCAGGTGATTTTGCTGTCTTTCAAATCGTGACGAAAAGGCGCATAGGTGTTTCCGCTGGCATCAGACTGCGCCCACACTTTATTTTTATTCGGGAGCGATATGGCCCTTGGATCATTGAACCCCCGCACGCCCTGCAAAGCTCCATAACAATGATCAAAGGAGCGGTTCTCCTGCATAAGGAATACTACATGCTCTGCATCCAGATAGGTACTTCCGGCAGCCGGATTTATGGCGAATGCTTTTTGAATGGAAGCTGGCAGGCTGTTGGCAATACCGGCTGTTCCGGTTAAAAGTGCTGCTTTGCGGAGAAATTCACGTCTGTTATCCATGGGTAAAATATCAAATAATGGAAAAATGCATCCTAAATCTAGTAATAAATACTAAATAAATGTTTAGTAATACTAAATTAACGGAAGCCTTATAATTCGGTTATAATTTGGTCACAGATTGATAATACCAATAATCAGGGAAATATACCGGTTTTGCCATCGATCTTTTCCGATTGGCTGCTTTCTTTCAGTTTCCTCGCCACTTTTCGGAAATTCCGGGATTTAATTTTTCGCCCATTGGAGCTTATGATATAGCAGGCATAGGATGGATGGGGTTTTAGTATTTCCATTCCTTTTTCCTTTCCCAAAACCATTATAGCCGTGCTGAATGCATTACAGATTTCGGCACCCGGACCAATCACCGTGACACTGGTTAAGCCATAGGTGGGCATACCTGTTTTCGGATTGATGATATGCGAATAGCGTTTGCCATCTATCTCCACATATTTTTCATAATCACCGGAAGTGGTTACAGCACCATTTCGCATAGATAAAATAGCGGCCGGTTTGGATGGATGAAAAGGATCCGTAACTCCAATCCGCCAGGCTCTGCCATCTGGCTGATTTCCCCAGGTTGCCATATCACCCGATGCATTTACAATGCCTGCCTGTACCTGCAGCGATTTCATCAAGGCTCTTCCTCTATCTGCCGCATACCCTTTGCCCGTTGCACCAAAGCCAATTTTCATTCCCGGTCTGGTTAAAAAAACAGTGGAAGAATCTTCGTTTATTTTAATATTTCGGTAACCTACATTTTCAATAGCCTTTTTTATAGTGGATGAATCCGGCAACTTCTCCATACTGCCATCAAATTTCCAGATCTTATCCATTGCTGCGAAACTGATATCAAATGCTCCGTCTGTAATGGTGGAAAATTGTATAGCCCGCTGAATCAGCTCCACTAATTCCCGGTCAACTTTAACCGGACGAATCCCTGCCTGGCGATTGATTTCCGATACCTGAGATTCCGGAATCCAGTCAGAGATCAGGTTTTCAATTCGCGTGATTTCCGCAATTACCTGATCAATGTATTTTTCTGCCTGCAAACTATCACCAGCTACTATCGTTATATCAAACCGACTGCCCATTAAATCAGTATACCGTTTGCGCAGTACCTGCGCCTGGAGGAGTTCTCCAGCTGCACTTAGCAACAATACCACTACCACCAAAGTCATTGCTTTTCTCATCCCATAAATTTAATAGCAATCGGTAAGCAGTTGCCCATTGGTTTTATACCAGGAGAGGGAATGGCAGCAAGATTCCCTGCAAATCTGATCCAATACTGCTTCCACATCCTGCTGCATGGCAAGCGATCCACAGATTAAGACCACCCCTTTTGAATTAAACAGCTCTGCAAAAAAAGCAGCATCTTTTCGGATTAAATCCATTACATAGGACGATACAGCCGCTCTCGAATATGCAAAATGAGCTGCTTCTAATCTGCCCTTTGCCTGCTGAAGGGCTACAAATTCTTCATACGTTTTTGCACTATTATTCTGATAACGAAATCCCGCGTATAAATGAAGCGCCCGTTTTTCTTTGTTCTCTTCCATCATACCTAAAAATGGCGCGATGCCGGTACCATTGGCAATCATCGCTATTTTGGGTGCTTTTCCCGGGAAATGAAAGGAGGGATTCTGAATAATGCGGGCGGAAATTTTATCACCAGGCTTCAGGTTATAAAGGTACTGAGAACCCAATCCCGGCTCATGTAATTTCACCACTAATTGCAACCGCCTGCCAATTTTCGCAATGGAATAGAGTCGCTCCCGTTCATCACCCGCCGGGTAAATGGCCAGTAAATCGCCCGACCGAAAAGCAGCACGGGAACCCGCTTCCAGTTGAACCTGGAAATTTCGATCAGTATCCGAAACCGCTGTTTTTGCTGTAACACGTACTGTTTTTAGTCCGGGTGGTGTACCCCCATACATAGCCGGACTCGTAACCAGTGCCAATTGATTCAACTGGCTCCAGTTTTTTACCCAATGCACAAAATCTTCGGTGGATTTATCATTCACGGTATGCAGGTCCAATGCTTTTGTTGCCCATTTTTGTTGTGCCAAAAGCTCATCTAACCGTACTGCATAACCGCAAAATTCTTTGTAGGTATGTGAACCAAATCCCACTACCGAATATTGAATGGGTTGCTGCTGCGGGATGGCGGCAAGTTTCTTTTCAAACAGTCTGGCATTGGTAGGCGCATCTCCCAAACCAAAAGTGGAACTGAATACCACCAGTTGTTTTGCTTTTGGAAATAGCTGATAACGGTTAAGTTCTGTTTGGTAGGATTTTATTCCATTCGCCAGCAATTGCTGATGAATCTGTTGGGCAAATCGCAGGGTACTGCCATTTTCAGACCCTGTTAAGAGAATGTATTCTGCCTCCTCAGGTTTGAACTTGTTGCGGGTTTTGACACCAAGTCTTCGATAGCTTATCAGAAATCCCGAATAAATAAAGAACAATATATTAAGTGATGCAATTCCCAAAACAATAGCCCACACTGCACTGGTTCTTCCCGTATGTAAATCAAGACTCAACCGATCCAGGGTTTGTACCAGCGGATATCGGTATTCTTCCACCAGTTCACCAGTATGCTGCTGCACAGTTATTTCCCGATCTTTCAATTGAAGTTTGAAATATTCAGACGGATCCTCATCCAATGGAAATTCAATTTTAACTACTTCGGAAAGGAGCGTCTGCTGAAATACAGGGAATTTCTCCAGCTCAACTTTTGCCGCTTCCAGATGAATACGCGGAGCCGCTTCTTTTTTTACAACAGGTTGAATAATTTCAAATCGTATCAGGAACAAACAGGTGCCGGTTGCGGCCAGAATAAATATCGGAATAAGTAATAATCGTCCGACTACTACATGATAATACTGAGCAAAAAAATCACGGGTCATTTTATCGAAAAAATGACGGATTCCCTGCTGCCGCTGAATGATAAGAACTGTTCCGGACACAACAATCAGCATTAATAAAAAGGAAACCACTCCAACAATAAAACGACCGGTTTCATGCATAAAGAGCGATCTGTGCAGTGCCAGATTCCATTGTATAAAATCGGATTTTGGAGCCGGTTCTCCAAGCACTTCGCCACTTACCGGATGAATGATTGATTTGAAATCATTGCCTTCTTCATCAAAGCCCTCTGCAGTTACAAACTGGTTGTGATCAATCGTCAGCTGCAATAATTCAGGATATTTCCTGCGCAATTCAGGAAGCGATTCCGAGAGCTTTATCTTTTCAAATTCAGCTACTTTGAATGGCTGCGTTTTTTCCTGAACGGCATCCCAAGCCAATACAATTCCTGTTCCTGCTGCTGCCAGGAGAAACAGAGCTGATACAATGGCTAAAACCAGGTGGGCAGAACGCCAGATGGATATTGTCATTCAGATTACTCCGGAACTTATTGAACCTTACTTAATTTGACAAAACGAATATATCCCTTGCCATCGGTTTTCAGTGTAAGTGCTTCAGTTGTCAGTGGGATTTCAACATCCGTTACATGGTAATTCTGATCTTCAACAGAACTTTCGAACCGCAGTTTGTAGCCTTTATTGAGTTTGGATTCATCTAATACAAACGTTGTACTGCTTCGATCTCCTGCTGCAACAGATGCCCCGGTAATTGCACTCAGGTTTTCTTTCTTTTTGGATTGCTGTTTATGCCATTCCTTAAAACCATTGTACCATTGCTTGTCAGAACCCATAACATACAATGTTTTTTCGTATTGTCCGGCAGGATTAATCAACGAAACCACGATATAGGCTTCCAGTCCTTTATAATTGGTGGTTTGTAATAAACATTTGTATTTGGTTTCCTGTGCCTGTGTGGTAGACAGACTCAATATCAGGAAAGAAAGAAGGGTCAGTGCCAGTGCTCTCATGGATTGCTTTTAATTATTTTAAGAAATCAATCGTAATTTTTTGCTCTGTTAGGTATTCATTTTCTTTAGCCAGATCAAATGCAGTTTCATCTAATTCTGTCAACAACTCTTTTTTGGCACCCAAAGAAAGCAGGTATTTTAAAATCGCATCATCTTTGGCCATCATGGCTGCCCGATGCAAGGCGGTCATACTTTCTTTATTTTTTGCATTCACATCTATTTTTAGTGGCTCCAAAGCTTTGAATAAAGCCAGCTCGTTTTTTGCAACGGCCAGGTGATACAGGGTGTTGCCGTCCGGCTGAGGGGCGGATAAATCAACTCCTTTTGCTTGCAGCAGCACCAGTTTTTTCGAAAAATCATCCGCCAGTTCACCCGCACGTGGAGCACGGTAGGATTGCACCAGATAGTAGCCCAGGTTTCCTTCTTTACTTACCACAGCAGTGGATGCGCCATTCTCCAGTAGCAGGCCCACCATTTCCGAAGAACTGTTCTGAACTGACAGCAGCAAGGCTGTTTCTCCTTTATTATTGACAGTATTGATATTTTTCACCTTCGGTAAAAGCGATTTTGCCAATTCAGTGTTACGGGTATTCGCAACCACCATAAATGCTGTATTGCCTGATTTGTCTGCTTTGTTGATATCCACTCCTTTACTCAGAAAATAATTGATTTGCTCTTCCTGTTTGGGTTTTCTTACTAAATGATGCAATACAGTTTCACCGTTTTCGCCGGTAGCAGCAGCCGGAATTTTCAATTCTTCCACCAGGTATTTATATACGTCCAAACTCGCAGCACCTGAACGTCCGCCCTGTGCAGCCAGTAACAAAGCTTGTTGCGTATTTTTTACCCCTTTTGCCTTTAACTTCTTTAAGAGTTCCAGATTGCCGGATCTTGCAGCATAATCAAAGGCTGTTCTGCCCAGTTCATCTGTATCAGAATAGGCGAGTCCTTTTGTTACCAGATAATCAGACAATAGTAGCTCCTTATCATTTGCAATTGCCAATAAAAGCAGGCTGGTCCCATTCTGAAATTTCTGTTTGGGATTATTGCCGGCTTTAAAGAAGGCTTCATAAACCTCCTTGTTTGTTTGACCATTTCCAATTGCAAAGACCATTGGAATAGTGCCGCGATCATCACCAAAATTGATATCTGATCCTTTTTGCAGCAGATAATTCACTATTTCCACATTCCCCCGGCTGGCTGCCCAATGCAGATAAATCCGGCCATCGTGTGTTTTCTTTTTCACACTGTTTCCTTCCTGCTCAATCAGGTATTTGATTACGTCCGTTTTGGCATTGTTGTTTATAGCCATGGTAACCACATCAAAATTACCCCGGTTAGCTTCAGCCGGATTATTGCCTTTGGCGATCTCCGCTTTTACAGTAGCCAGATCAGGCTGTGTTTTCCAGAATTCAGCACCTAATAGTGTATTATTTTGAGCCTGCAGGAAAGCAGGTGCCAGCGCAAGTAGTAAAACCAGGATCCTTTTCATGGCGCAAAGGTATTGCCAGCCGGACTAGCCAGCTTACGAAATCGGAAACTTTTAACGAAAGAATGCCTTAAAAACAGCTTTCTCAGAAGGCGTGGCAGCCTGATGTTCAGAAATATTTACCCGGGTAACAGGTTTTGCCTGTTCCTGAATGAGCTGAAAACTTAATCCCGCTTTGGAAAGGTATTTTGAATAATCGATGGAGTTGGTGGTATAGATATACGAAAAAAGCTCTTCCAGCCCTTTTCCTGCAATCCTCTCGCAGTCTGCCTTTAATTCTGCATCCGTAAACCCGCGCCCAGCTTTGTAATAGGTATAATACAGATGACGCATCAGGTCATCCAGTGATTTTTTATTGTTGGTGGAAGATCTGATTTCCATATCCAGCAATAAGCCAATGATAGGTCCCTTTTCATAAAAAGAAATGGTTTCCCCCTTTTTCCCAAACGGACCATCCTCCCATGTTTCATAGCTGGATGCTGCCAGCGTTTGTTTGAACCTGCCCGGATTGTTTTCATACCGTTCAATCATGCCCTGCCATTGCTGCAGTACTTCCTGTTGCGATAGTATGCCGGCCCGGTGCAGAAGCAGACTTTCATAATAAACGGTCAATCCTTCACTAACCCATAATGAATTGGTTCGATTGGCTCTTGAATAATCAAATGGACCAAGTTCAATCGGACGGATTCGCTTCACATTATAGTGATGAAAATATTCATGTGTTAGAAAACTTATAGTTCGTTTACCCCCTTTTGCCCATTCATCGCCAGTGAAACTAATGGCCGTTGAATTCAGTTGTTCAATACCACCATTGCCGGCGCCAATACCAATAAAGGTATACTGATTATATGGGTATTCGCCCATTAGCTGCCCCGTTGCCTGTATGATTTTTTCAAGCTGCTGCATGAGCCGGGCACCATCAAAATTTCCCATTTCATACCCAATAAACCGATGCGCTTTTCCTTCAATTTTAAAAGGGGGTAATTCAGAAAGTTTCCCGATTAAAATCGGGCTGTCATATACCTGGTCCATATCCCGCGCCCTGAATTGCTGAGGTGCAATGGAATCCAAGCCGGTTGCTATCCGATCCCAGCCATGCGTTAATTCAATTTGTAATTGAACCGGATTTTGTAAACTGCCTTCTGCATACAGAAATAAACCGGTTGGACGTATAAAAGCTCTTTTTTCATCAATATAACTGGTAGCTACAAACGAACGTTCTGTTTTATAGAGATAGGTAACTAATATCTCTTTTGCCTGCCTGGTGGCAATTCTCCAGCAATCTGCACCATTTTTTTGCCAGGCAAGTGGCTTTCCGGATACATCAGTCACTTCTATATTTTCTACTCCCTTTGCATAAGGCATCAGCTGATAATATCCGGGTGTCCAAACCGGCATCCGTAAATCAACTATCGCGGCTGGTTGAACCGGAATCACCATTCTTACCTGAAACCTGTTGGAATCAGCTAACGCTGTTCCGATTTTAATTTTGATGGTGTCAGTAGTTGCTTTGGTGCTTGCCGCTATGCAAAGAGAAAGAAAAAGTAGATAAATAGATTTTGACATGTTTTTAAATTTTCAGGATAAAGGTTCGGGTCTCGGTCCGCCTGCTGGCTTGGATTTGTCATCCGGCAACGGAATAAACTCATGGTTATCATTTGGCGGAAGAATAATCCGCCCCTGTTGCCAGTCTTCTTTTGCCTGTTCAATGCGTTCTTTTCGGGAAGACACAAAATTCCACCAGATATACCGGTCGCCCAAGGGTTCGCCGCCCAATAACATCAGGGTGCAGGACTCTTTGGCTATAATCATGGGATCGGTTCCTTTCGTGAATACCAGCAATTGCGCCTCTCTGTATAGCTGTCCATTGCATTCCAGGCTTCCTTTTACGATATAAATCCCTCTTTCCGAATGTTCTTTTGGTAAAGCAAAGCGAGTGCCGGCATCCAAAACCACATGCAAATAAAACAGGGGCGATAAGGTTTTGACAGTATTGTTTAATCCATAAGCATTCCCCGCAATCAAACGCATCCAGATGCCCTTGTCCGTAAATACCGGTAATTGTTCCGGTTTGAAATTTTCAAAACTCGGACTCGCTTCCTCGTCTTTTTCCGGTAATGCCACCCAGGTCTGAATCATTTCCAGTCCACCGTTTTGCAAGACGTTCGGATCCTCAAACCGTTCGGAATGGGCAATGCCGCTGCCTGCTGTCATCCAATTCACTTCACCCGGAACAATTACCTGTTCAACTCCCAAGCTATCGCGGTGGGTAACTTTACCACCAAGCAGATAACTAACGGTGGAAAGGCCTATATGCGGATGGGGCAATACATCCATATTGGATACCGGATTGGGCGCAGTGGTAACCGGACCGGCATGATCCATAAATATAAAAGGTCCCACCATTCTTCTTTGGCGAAAAGGAAGAATGCGTTTAACACGAATAAATTCACTGATCGCAGCCTGTCTGGCATCTATAACTATATCGAGCATGGTTTAATTTTTTTGCGCTGCCCAACTGATTGCATTGGCCAGCAATTTGCAGTATTGCGTATTCAAAAATAAATCGGGTGAATGCCCCATGAAAATATAGACATTCCGCGCTTTATAAGCCGGATTGGTCCAGATAACAGGATGGTCTCCCATTTTAATGGATCGATCCGGCTGGTAACTGGATTCATCCACACTGGCAAGTACGCTCACTTTGGCACGCGGACTCTGATCATAGGTATACCATTCTTCTTTATCGATGGTGAATTTTGCTGGTAATCCTTTCATTACCGGATGATCAATTGCTTCCACCTGAACTGTTCCGCTCGCAAAATCAGCAATATAATTCTTGAACCGGATGGATCCCATGAATTTCCAGAACCAGGGCCAGATTGGAAACCCGTCAAATTCTCCCAGCAAACTGGCATGGTGTAATCCAACCCAGCCTATTCGACCTTTATTGATGCTTTCTTCCAATGCATGCGCTGCTTTTTCCTTCCATCCATAAGGTGGATAATCCAATTGCAGAAAAACCTGGTACTGGCTTAACATACTGCTATCCAACGCTTCTGTATGCTGAACATAATCAATACTAAAACTACTGTCGATGGATACCTGTTCCAGCCATTTTTTTGCTTCCATGGAAAAGGCGAGATGATGTCCGCCGTTTTCATAAATTGCCAATACTTTAAATTTTTGTGCACCTGTTTTTGATTGTGCACACACCGCTGATTGTACCAGCCAAACAAAAAAAATAGGAAGTAGTCGTCTCATTATTCCCCTGAAATTAAGAAGGTTCTGCTCATTCTTCCACACAAATTTTAACTTCTATTTCGTAGCTTGTAACCTATGCAAAAAATGATTTACCGATTACTTCAACCTATTTGTTGTCTAAGTCTTTTTTTGATATGTTACAAGCTGCTGCCTGCACAGCAAAAAAATGTTACTGATAGTTTTCTGTTGGGTCATCTGCCTCCCAATCGCAGTTGGGAAGAACGACAGTTTAAATTAAAACAGATCCGCCAACAATCTCTGCCGCACCTCAGCGTTGCCAATTCCTGGATCCACAGTGGTTTTGGTAAACTGGAACAGGTCACCAGTCCATCCAGATCAGCGAAAGGCAGCTTATTATTATCCTATCCCAAAGAAAGTGGCCAACGTGCCACCGGATCTCCTTCCGATCCTGATTATGCCGTATATGGAAATTGTTCCATCCGCTTTCCGGTTAATGGAGAAAACTGGGAAAACTATAATCGACTTGAATTTTATATCCATCCTTCCTCCGAATTGGAGCGGGTGGTGAATATCAATATCCGCTTTACCAATGAAGAGCGTACAAGTGAAGAGTTGTTGTCTTATGCAGATCACCTGATTAATCTGAAAAACGGGCAATGGAATCGCTGCTGGCTGGATCTGTCTGAATTCCATCGCAACAAAGTGAAAGAGATCAGTTTTAATGTAACACTAAAAGGAATTGATCCGGGTACAGGTAAGGAAGTTCGCCTCTTTATAGATGATTTTCGTTTAGTACAGGTGAATGATCCGAATCCGCTATGGGGATGGCAACCCGCTCCTGATCAACTCAGCTATTCTACCAGCGGATATCAGGCCGATGGTACAAAAACAGCCATTGCTGCTGCCGGCTCTTTTGGTTCTGCCGCAGAATTTGAATTGATCGGGTTACCTGAAGAAAAAGTCGTTTTTAGGGGAGCCATTCGCCAGGAAGCCTCCACCATCGGCAGGTTTAAATTGCTGGACTTTAGTGCTTTTGATATTCCCGGAAATTACCAGATCAAAATTGACAAATATCGTTCTGATCCATTCTCAATAGATTCGGCTATCTGGACCAATTCAGCCTGGAAAGTTCTCAACTTTATTTTTTGTCAGCGTTGTGGATGCGCAGTTCCCGGAAAACACAGTGCCTGCCATGCAGATCTCTTTTCCAAACACCAGGGGAAAACAATTTCCTATAATGGTGGCTGGCATGATGCCGGCGATTTATCACAACAAACCCTACAAACAGCAGATGTGGCTTTTTCCTTATTGGAAGCCTATAAGCGAGAAAAACAAAGAAATCCTATACTGGCTGCCCGTTTGCTGGAAGAAGCGGTATGGGGATTTGAATTCGTAAAGAAAACCCGCTATGGAGATGGCTTTCACGCCAGCAGTATGGGATTACTGATCTGGCTTGATGGAATAATCGGTACCAAAGATGATATTTATTCAGCCCGCGTACAGGATAATGCCTTTGATAATTTTTTGTATGCCGGTTACCAGGCTTTTGCTGCTGCTACTATTCCGGATGATTCAGCTGCCGCTTCTAATTTTCTTAACCTGGCTGAAGAGGATTTTCAATTGGCACTTAAAAAACACGAGGAGAAAGGATATGGCGGCTTTATTCATTTTTATGAACACCAGTTCAATACCTCCGAAAGTCAATACCATGCTACCATTGCCTGGTCGGCCAGTTTGCTGTATAAAGCAACACGAAAAACTGCCTATGCTGATCTAGCAGTTAAACATATTCGTTATGTGCTGGATTGTCAGCGGAAAGAATCTCTGGGAGATGCCGTGGGAACGAAGGGTTTTTTTTACCGCAATCTGGAAAAGAAATCAATCGTTCATTTTACACACCAGTCGAGAGAACAGATTTATATGCAGGCATTGACTGCTCTCTGTGAATCACAACCACAGCATCCCGATTATAAAAACTGGTTGGCTGCCATTCAATTGTATGGAAACTATCTGAAAGGTTTGATGAAATTCACGGCCCCGTTTGGGATGCTGCCCAGTGGTGTCTACCATAAAAACGAAGCAACCGATTCTGCTGCCTTTTATTCACTTCATTTATTTCCGCCTGCCAATGCACCGGAACTTTTTGAAAAGCAAATCAAAGCAGGAGTACAATTGGATGCTGAACATTACATGAAACGTTTTCCGGTTTGGTTCAGTATTTTTAATGGCAACCAGGCCATTCTTTTATCAACCGGGAAAGCAGCCGCTATTGCCGGAAAATTTTTGAAAGATGAGGAACTGTTGCAAATCGGAAGAGAGCAATTATATTGGACAGTTGGTAAAAATCCTTTCCGGCAGTCACTGATTTATGGTGAAGGATTCAATTTTCCCAAGCTGGATAATTTCTCGTCGGGTGATATTATTGGTGCTATTCCGGTGGGGATCCGATCAAAAGGAAACTCCGATCTGCCTTATTGGCCGGCTACCAATAATGCCACCTACAAAGAAGTATGGGTTACCAGTGCGGGCAAATGGTTGTCGCTGATTGCTGAATACTAAAAACTAATTAAATCGAAAATGATGAATAGTGTTTTGAAATCAGTAATAATATTGCTACTGGCAGTTGGATTGACTGTGCAAGCGGTTGCACAGGTCCCGGCGGATTATCCGGCAAATTATGCCAGTGCTCCGCGTTTTAAAGCACTGATCTATTTCACCGACAAAGCCGAAGAAGCCCATGTTCAATTTGCACGCCAAACCATTGAATTCTTTAAAAAGTTGAATTATGGAAACGGGTTTATCCTGGATACCACAAAGGATTTTTCTGCTTATCCCTACGAAAAATTAAAGGAGTACAATATTGTTATCATGCCCGATGGGAGTCCCTCAGGTGCAAACGAACGGGCAAACTTTGAACGCTATATGGAAAACGGGGGTGGCTGGATGGGTTTTCATGCTTCCGGTTACAATGATAAAAACACCAACTGGCCCTGGTTTAAACAATTCATGGGCGGAGGCGCTTTCTATTGCAATAACTGGCCTCCACAACCAGCAAAACTGGTAATTGATAACAAAACACATGCAGTTACCAAAGCCCTGCCCGATTCCTATATAGCGCCTGCCAGTGAATGGTACCAATGGAATCCCAGCCCGCGGTTGAATAAAGACGTTGAAATTTTCCTTTCTCTATCCCCCGAAAACTATCCTTTCGGTATCAAGGATATTATTTATTTCGGCGATTTTCCCGTGGTATGGACCAACAAAAAGTACCGGATGATTTACCTGAACATGGGTCATGGAGATGAGGTGTATTCAGATGCCACACAGAAAGTACTTTTTATCAATGCGCTCAAATGGGTGTTAAGTCAGGATCCGAAAGGAGATCCCGCTTTTCGCAGCAAGGCCTCTAAATAATAATAATCAGCATAATTAATGGGTACATCAATTTCACTGTTATGTGGTAAATGTCCGGTGCTGTGCAAAAGAATAAATCCCTTATTGCTGCCAATGGGTGCCCGATACGAGTTGGTCAGATTTTTCAACAGCTGATCGGCTCTTTTTTTATGGATCTGTTTATTGCTGCTGTAAGTAGCTAATTCATATAAAGCGGAGGCGGTGATAGCGGCTGCAGACGCATCTCTGGGTGTAGATGGAATAGTGGTAGCATCATAATCCCAATAGGGGACAAGGTCTGCTGGTAAACGGGGATGATTGAAAATAAAGGCAGCAATTTTTTCCGCCTGTTCCAGGTAGCGCGGATCTTTCGTCTCCCTGTAACAAAGGGTATAACCATACAATCCCCATGCTTGTCCGCGTGCCCAGGCTGAACTATCCGCAAATCCCTGATGCGTAACCCGGCTTCTGACAGCACCGCTCAGTGTATCGTATTCCACCACATGATAACTGCTGTTATCTTCCCTGAAATGGTTCCGTAAAGTTGTGTTTGCATGACTGACAGCGATTTTGTAAAAAGAAGAATCCCCTGTAAATCGGGTAGCTGCAAATAGTAATTCCAGGTTCATCATATTGTCTATGATAACCGGGTACTGCCATTTATCCCGATTATGATCCCAGGAACGGATACAGCCAATTAAAGGATTGAAGCGTTTGGATAATGTTCTGGCTGCTTCAATGATTACGGATTTATAAGATTCATCTTTCGTGTACCTGTACCCGTTTCCATAACTGCAATAAATCTTAAATCCCATATCATGGGTGCCTGCATTTGTTTTTTCCCGCTCGAGTAATCGGGTGGCACTATCTGCCAGCTTTTTCCAGTTGGCATCCCCCGTATAGCCATAGAGCATCCATAATTCACCCGCAAAAAATCCACTGGTCCAGTCGCGGGAACTTACCAGCTTTAGTGCTCCTTTTTCAATGGTACGGGGTGCTACGGCATCTGATTTTAATTTAGAAGCCTGCTTGACACTGTCCACAAGGATCAGGGTTTGTTTTTCAATATCATTCATCACCCGTTTTATTTTTACGGACTGTGCAGAGACCGACAGCAGCAAGCAGACGGAAAAAACGAGACAAAGCAATTTCTTATTCATACAAATAGGACTTTTATTTTTTTAGAACCATAACAAGGGGTTTCTTACAGGCAGGTTGCGAATGATTTCCGGTTCAGCCGGACTATGTTCCAATTTTTTCCAGGTATTGATCCATTCCGGATTTTTAAATGCCAGTCCACCCAACACAAGAAATGGAGGGGCAACAGGCCATTGTTCCCAATACATTACATCTTTGGCATAAGGCCAGTTGTTTTTATTTTGGATGTAAGGGTACAAAAACTGAATCCCTTTATTCATGGATTTGCCCGCCACTTCAAACTGCCAGAGAGATTCCATTGGTGTAGACAATGTTTGCACTAATACTGCCATCGCATCCAGATTAAAAATCGAATAGCCATAGGGTTTAGTACGCTTCAATTCCAACGGAAAGCCTCCATTCAATTCCATCTGATCCATCAGTAATACGCTCTTGAATCGATTGCGACAATAATCCAGCAATGAATAGTTTCGGGTAAATTTCGCAAACACTGCAACCTGCATGGTCCAGCAGGTTCCATGGTTGTTTTTTGCATCGCGTTCTTCCTTTCCATAAGGATGCGTGGTTAACCAGTGAAGGTATTCCGCAAACCATTGGCGGATCCCTGCAAAGGCAGCCTGTTCATCTCCCAGCGCTTCTTCTATTGCGAGCAGCCCCATCACTACTTCAATAAAATGAATGGTATCGATGATGCCGATTCCTCTTCCGGTTACTCTTCCTTTAATTGCCTGGGCATATAAAAGAGATGGGTTCATGCGGGTTGCAGGATTCAGGAACCAGGCCCTGCAATGCTCCAGTAATTTATCCGCATAGTTTTTATCTCCGGTTATTCGATAGGCAGAAGCCAATGTTCCTGCTATCTGACTGAATCGAATTAATACGGTTCGATGTGCGGTGAAATTTTCCGGATTGGTGAGTCCGTCTTTTCTGATATATGGACTGTCGAAATGTTTGGGATCGGGCCACCAGTAATCACCTTCCGAATAAAAATCATGCAAGCCACCGGCAGACCGACTGGCAGGGTAAGCGGTAATCGTTTGTATTTTCTCCTGCATAGCCTGTTGTGCTGCCTGCAGAATACCCGGACGAAGCGCGGCAATTACTTCGATTTCCAGTTTGCCTGCAGTTGCTGTTCGCGTTGCTGCCAATTGACTGATATAAAGTGAAGAAGGATACATAGTCCAGTCGGTTGGATTAATCCATTCTCCATCCGGACGTCCTTTCAAACGTCCTCCAGTTTTTTCTGCTTTCAATCCGATGGCATAATTTTTTCCGGATACCCATGGACTTTGAACCGTGGCTGTTTTTGCCCTGCTGTTCCAAACAATCTGCGTAACACCGGCCCATCCATGCCCGGTTCCCCAATTGCCCCGATCCTGGATATTGATGGCGCCATCTGTTTCAATATGATCATACAAGGTTCCTACAGACCATCGATGATGGGGACCGATATCATTCTGGGCTTTTTCAGCTTTGCAATTATAAAATACATTTGGTCCGCAGCTACGGGCACCTGTTACAAAATCATGGCGACCTTCTGATGCAAAACAATTGATGAAGAGGTTTAATTGTCCGTCATTATTGAATGAATATCGTCTGCTTCCGGTAATTTTTGATTTTGGTGCCAGACTTCGGCTATTGCGTACGGTTATCTGTTTGGTTTGATCTCCCAAATGCACACAGGAATAGCCAAAATGTAGCGCAGTAAGATCAGTTACCCAGGCATTTTCCACCCGGTTCATGGAAACCGCTACCCAGCCATGGTCTTCGTCTTCCTCGCCTGTATAGTCCGATTCACAACGTACTTGTTCAATACCAACATGGTGAAGGCGGCCACTAGCTGAATACCCGAAAATTTCACCACCACCATATTTCTCCTCCAGCTCCATCATGACGGGATTATCCAAACTTATAGTAGCGCCATTTATTGCAGTAATGCTTCTCTCAAAATATAAATCATATTCTTTCGGCTGCCATTGTTTGGTATTGGCACCCATATCGATCTGGTCCATTTTTAAAGCATGAATCCAGGCAGGGGTACCCGGACGAAACAACACTATCGCGTCACCAACTTTTAATCCTTTTGAATCGGAAACTGCTATAGTTTTGGCACCAACCGGTACAAAAGATTGCCTGATTTTTTTTCTGGTACCCGGAATTTCTTTTCGATTTCCTTCTCCACTTACTCTGATCAGATCCCGTTTTCCTTTACCGGTTGCTACCAATACCGTACTATCACCTTCACCTCTCAGAATTATGCCGGAAGCCCTGATATAAAGCGTTCCGCTGATTTCATAACGACCCGTTTTCAAGAGCAGCGCTCCTCTGAAACCGGAACCGGAAATAGGGAGTTTCCCCATCTCGTCCAATACCGCCTGAATCCGGGCTGTTGCATCACCTGCTGTAGGTTCAATTATTCGAATCGCCGGTATCATTGGTATCGATTTCAATCCCTGTTCATATCCCACCCGGCTAAAATCAGGAATGATATTTCCTTTACTGTCCGGCTTATTCCATTGAGCACCTGACTGTACTGTCAATAATGCGCTTATGCATAGTAGTAAGTAATATTTTTTTCTCATACCCAACAATTCTTAAAGTGTTAGAAAGCCAGTTGGAATGCCTGCTGATTGCACACTGATGACCGATTTTTCTTTGTTGCCAGCCATTTTTATTACTGCACGTCCATTGCTCAACTGTACATATCTTGAACCGGATGAAGTGCCAAGATTATCCAGGAGTTCTCCATCTCCGGTAATTCCGAATCGGATAAAATTACGGGCATCCAGACAAACCCGACCGGCTGCGTCCAGAAGTGTTGCTTCAATGATGGTACTGCCATCACTTGTTTCTATTTTTTTCAAACTCAGTTGTGCGGGTGCTCCCCATTGCTCTGTTTCATAATAAACCTGGATGGTATCGGAAACCATGGTTTTATTTTTCCAAGCATTTGCAATAATCGTATTCTGTCCTTTTTGAAGTATCGTTTCCCATCTTAATCCGGCTGCAGGAAAATTGGCACTGTTTCTTTTTTTTCTGCCCACACTTATTCCGTTCACCCATAATTCAGCTTCCGTACAATTGGAATACACTTTAATCAGTTTGGCTTCACCGGGCTTACCCCATCGTACCGGCCAGCTATGTCCGTATATATGCACCATCGGTTTTTCTGTCCAATACGACTGAAAAACATAATAACTTTCTTTTTTAGTGAAATCGCGCTCCAGTACACCTTTCTGATTTATATAAGGGACCGGATTCTCCGGCCGTACCGGTGTTGAAAAATCTTTGAATACCCATTGTGCGGTTCCGGTTAACCAGGGCATGGTTTCCTGTTCTTTCAAATGCCAGTCGAACAAATTCACCATATAGGTTTCACTCCAGTCCCCATCTTTGGAGACTCTGGCTGCACCTCCAAATAATGAAGCATCCCCGGCGCGTTCATCTGCACCTTGTCCCGCTTTCACTTCCTGCAACACCTTATCCGGATTCTCCGCATGCCGGCCTGCATGGCTGTCACCTCCCCATTCCACATGCAAAAAATGATTCACTTTTCCTGCTTCTGTCTGTGAGATTTTTTTATACTCTGTATAAATTCCCCGATACCATCCTGCCCAGATGGAGGGTGAATAAACATCTACTATGTCTTTACAAAAATCACATCTGCGAATGGCCGTTTTTCGCTGCGGATCCAACCGGTGTGCCAATGCATTTAGTTCTTTCATGAAGCTCCGAATGCTGCTTGTATCAAATTCCCTGAAATCACCGGGCCAGTCATTTTCATTGCCCAATCCCCATACCATAATTGATGCATGATTATAATGCTGTTCAATCATATTGGTCAGCATTCGTTTTGCCTGCTTTTGATAGCCATCTCCTCCTAATCCGCCACGGCACCAGGGAATTTCTTCCCATACCAGAATACCCAGACTATCACACAAATCCAAAACAATGCGCGATTGCTGGTAATGCCCCAGGCGAAGAAAATTGACGCCCATTTCTTTCATCAGCAGTAGTTCAGTCCGAATCATTTCCTCTGTCATAGCTGCTCCAACACCTGCATGGTCTTCATGGCGATGGGTACCCTTTAAAAGCAACCGTTTGCCATTCAGGTGAAATGGCCCGGATGGCAGAAAATCAAGCTGTCTGAATCCGATTTTTTCTTTTCTGCTATATTGCTGCTGTCCTGTTTCTATGGTTATTTCAAGTGTATACAATTGTGGATGATCGGTTGACCATAGTTGAGGTTTTTGCACATTTATAGTACCCAAACCCTGTTTGCCGGAAGTGGAAAGAAGGGTAGTGTTTGATCGGTGTACGATTTTTCCTGTCGGATCCAATAGTGTAAGGCGCGCCACTGCCTGCCCGATTTTCAATGGATCAAGAAAGCTGGCCTGCACATCAAGTGTGGCTTTTTTCAGATCAGCAGAAACCCCGGCAGTTGCAAATACATTTTCAATGGATAAGGGTGGCAGATAAACCAGATTAAGGTAGCGGTATATGCCTCCATACAAATTGAAATCAGATAAATCAGATGGGATCATTTCCAGATCCCTGCTATTATCAGTTCGAATGGATAAAATGATGTGCGCAGGTTCCGCTGTAATTGCTTCAGTGATATCAACAGACCATTCATCATATCCCCCAATATGTTCTCCTACTTTTTTATCGTTGATATAAACAAGGGTTTTTTGTCCGGCTCCTTCAAAATGTAAAACAGTACGCCCATTTGCATAAGGATTACGGATAACTAATTGCTTGCGGTACCAGGCAGGTCCCTGGTAATAGGGTTTGTCCGGATCCACGGCATCTTTCGCATTTACACAATGCGGTAGTTGAATTTTTTCCCAGGCAGGTACGGCTTCGGGACTGCCGGCCGGTGCCGGTCTCAGTGCTTCCCAGATTCCACCCAAATCCTGTTTAAGAAATTGCCAGTCGCCTGTTAATCGGGTACTAATCTGGCCTGCTGTATAATTATAAACTAATACTAAAACAAGGACTAAAAACTTCTTTGGCATGCGTTCATTTTTGGATACGGCGAATTAGGATGCGATCGAATTCTGATCCGCCTTTGAGGATGCGAAGGGTCAATTGATTCCTGCCCTTTTTTAGTTTGTAATTTCCGAATGAATAGAAGCTCATCTGCGCTGAAGCCGAAATCGGAATTTCCAATTGATATGATTGATTACTGCAACTTAGTTTCAGGCCAGCACCAACGCTGTCTGCTCTTGCACGAATCTTCATTTCATACTTTCCGCTTTGATTTACATCAATGGTATAATGCAGCCATTCACCTTCTTCCGTGCAAAAGATAACCGGACCATCTTTGCCCGCTTTTATATCAACCCCGTCGTTTCTATAAGTTCTTCCCCTGTTTCCAGTTGTCTGAACCCCGGGTGTATAATGATAACTGGCCGTATCCCGATCTGCATAAGCTACCTGCTGCGCGCCCAGGTCATAATCTGCTGCCAATAACGCTAAACTGTCGGTTAGCGTATGCGTTTTAAATGGAATGGATTTATGTGGTTGCACCTGTCTGAACATGGCATCCAGCACATCTCTTCTTTTTTCATTACTATCAAAACTGATATTGGCTAATAGCTCCTGCAGTATGTTCCATGCTTCGGTTGAATCAATAATTGCCCCCTTGCCCGACCAGGAGGCCAGTAATCGATCATATCCATTCGGTGCCTGTATGCTCAATGGATTATTGATGCCAATTTTCTTATGCGGCCACCAGGTCCAGCCAATTCCTTCTGCTTCCATCAATCCGATAGCTTCTGTGAACCAGGTATTGAAATTCTCACCGGTTTCACCCAGCCAGATCGGCAGCTCATACTGATTGCGTAAATCAAGAAAAGTCTGAATAGATTTCTTCGTGTTGAAATTGCCGTATTTATGAAAACTCAATACCAGCTTGTCATCCCAGGGTGGCAGGATGCCTTTGTAATTATTGGCAAATCCATTTCCTTCCAGAAAGATAATATGATGGGGATCAACTTCTCTGATTGCCTGGGTAATTTCCATCAATAGTTTTCGCAATGGAATATTCGTCTTTTCTTTTGTACCGCGCGTATCAGTTGAATCTTCAAACCCCCAATTGGTTTCATTGAGGATATCATAACCTGCTATCCAGGATTCTTTAGCATACCTGGCTGCCAGTTTTTTCCACAGGGCAATGGTCTTTGCCTGATTGGCGGCTGATTCCCAAAGAGAAGGTTTTGAGGGATCGCGATCTGATATCGCCAAATCATTTCCCTGTCCGCCTGGCGCTGCATGCAAATCCAAAATCAGATACAACTGATTCTCCTTACACCATTGCAATAAGCTGTCGGTCAGTTGAAATCCTTTTTCCAGCCAGGTATGTTCGCCCTTTACCGGTTCCTTTTCAACCGGCAGTGTGTATAATGCATAATGCATGGGTAAGCGAATGGAATTAAATCCGGCGGCTGCCAAAAATTCAATGTCTTTTATGGTTGTATGCCGGCTTAACCACTGGTCATAAAATTCCGCAGCATTTTGCTCGCCAACAGAAGCCGCAATTTTTTCGCGAATTCTGTATTCCTGTCCAAGAAAAGACAACTGAAACATATAGCCTTCCTGCAACATCCATCCTCCCAGGCCCATTCCCCTGAAAATAAAAGGCTTTCCATTTTCCTGAAGAATTTGTTTGCCTTTTACTTTCAGGTATCCCTGTGCATGCAATGGGCCGCTACCAATCAGAAATAAAATCACAAGAAGCGGTCTTGTCCGAATTCGTATATACATGCTATCTTATCGGATTTCAAGCGTTCTTCTGAATGCGGTTGAAAAGATATCTACATAAAATTCATTGTTCTTGTTTTCGATCAGATGAATTTCTGCAGATCGGGTACCAGGTGCTGCATTATTCAACAGCTTCATATAAATGGTATCCTTTGCCTGCTCTGCTTTGGGAAACACTATGGAATAAATATTATTTTCCGGTTGAATGGGTGCTCCGGTTTTATCCACGATTTCAAAATCAATTCCTTCCTGAGCCGGACTGGCCAAGCCTGTTGTTACCACCTGGTAATGTGCTACGGCATCATAGGGCCGGCTGAAGGTGGAATAAAACTGAACCGGAAATTTTACCAGCTCTGTTTGTGTGCGTTGCGCTACTATCTTGGTATTATTGTTATTGGGTACATACACTACATAATAGTGATGCTCGTATTCGGGCAGGCCTGCCGGATAATCCTTTTTTTCGCAGGAACTTAATCCGATTAACAGAAAGAGGCTGCTTATATTGAATAGTTTTTTCATTGTACTCGTTTTTGATTATTGCCAATTCGGATTTTGTACTACAGATCCTCCACTCAGGTTGATTTCATTTATCGGAACCGGATAGAGATAATCGCGGTTGGGTTGAAAGTTTCTGGTTTCATCGGTTTCTACAATGATGATCTGGTTCTGATTGAGATTCAAATTGGATTGATTGGTTCCAGGCCAGTCTGTTTCAATGTATTTGGCACCCAATAATTCCAGCGGCAGCAATTGTTCCGCCATTTTCCAACGGATCAGGTCATCGAACCGGAATCCTTCCAATGCCAGTTCCACCGTACGTTCCCGACGGATTTCATCCCGCATGCTTAAGCCATTGGTAGTCACAAAAGCATTGCTAAGTTTAACTGCAAAACCCACCCGGTCTCGCAGTTTATTGATGCTGAGATCCAGATCTGCATCACTGATGGCATCATTTAATTCATAGGTTGCTTCTGCATAAATCAATAAAACTTCTCCATAGCGGATCAAAATTTTATCTACCGTACCTGCTCCATTGATGGTCTGATCCACGGTGCTGAATCCTTTCTTTGGTGCAAAGCCTGATCTTGAACCAAGTGAAGTAGTGGGCACCCAGGGACCTTTATAGGCTGCTTCTCCGGCCATGAAAAGGGTATGCAACATACGCGGGTCTCTGTTTTCCAGAATGGTATTATAAGAGCTCTCTTCATTTTCTGCAACAAATAAAGCAGACTGTGTTGCCGATGGCGTGTTGTCTGCATTAAAGGCAGGTAGTCCATCTGCGTACAGGTATTGACGTAAGAGATTTCTGGTGGGTGCCATGCGTCCATTTTCCAGATCACGTGAATTATTATGTCCCAATAATAAATTGGCATTATCCACACCGAAAATTTTAACGAGTAAATTCTCGGAGTTAGCCGGACCTTCAGCTACATGTTGAAACAGGTTCCCATAATTCGGATAAAGTGTATGGCCTGCTTCCATTACCAGTTTGGCTGCATCAATGGCGGTCTGTAAATGCTGCTGCCAGTCACTTAATCCATGAAATTTTCTGAAGCTGCCTTCGTATAATCCGGCTCTGGCTTTTAAAGCCCAGGCTGTGCTTCTTGAAATTCGTCCGTATTGGGCCGCAGGGATGGCTGTTCTGGAAGGCAGCCATTCTGCTGCAAAATCAAGATCCTCATAAATTGCAGTCAGCACTTCCGCTCGAGGCGTACGTCCCATATACAATTCAGGTGAATTGAAATCGAGGGTTTTTAAAACCAATGGCACATCGCCGTATTTCTGTACCAGATTCAAGTAAGCGTAGGCCCTGAAAAAACGGGCTTCAGCCAGGTAGCGGTTTTTGATATTATCCGGAACGGCTGCCTTCACTGCTTTCTCCAGAATATTGTTGGCGGTGAAAATTTCATCATAGCGATCATTCCAATCGCCCGATGTATTGGGTACCACCCGGTTGCCACTGCTGATTCCATTGGGACCTCCCTGGTTCACTACATCATCTCCCCGATTATCAATCCAGGGTGCATCGAGTTCCTGATAAAGTCGATTTGTTGCATAGATCAAATCGTTTTCTGTATTCCAGAAAGCAGTATCTGCAAATTCTGATTCCGGATAACGATCCACGGAACAGGCTGTTGCCAATAATATGGCGGCTATAGAAATTCCTGATAGTAATTTTCTTGTCCTCATGATTCTTTTTTTATGGCGTAGGATTAGAGGGTTAAATTGATTCCAAAAGAAACGGTGCGGAAGAAAGGATAATCCGTTGCGCTGGCATTATTGCCCACTTCCGGATCAAATACACGCAACACTTTGGTGCTCTCCCAGAGATCCTGTCCGGATACATAGATTCTGCAATCCTGAATCACTTTCTTTCTTACCGGTATCCGGTATCCGATTTGTGCATTTTTAAGTCGCAGGTAAGAGCCGTTTTGGGCCCATCGGTCCGATGGTCTGAAATTATGTGCACTGGTCTGGTACATGCGGGGAAACAAGGCATTTGGATTTTCCGGCGTCCAGCGATCCATGTGAATGGTCCAGGGCATATCGGCTGTTCCCAACATAGGGGAGAGGGTTCCTTCGTTGATTAGGAAGCTGCGTTTCATTGCACCCTGCAGGAAGAAAGAAAGATCAAATCCTTTCCAGCTGAAGCCTGCATCAAATCCATAGGTATATCGTGCATTGGTGGTACCCAGATAAACCAGATCTCCGGAGTTTTGCGGGGTGCCATCGCCTGCGGAAATAATTCCATCTCCGTCTAAATCCAGGTACTTGATATCACCGGCTGAGGTATTGGCAAAAAACGGATAGGTCACTTCTGCTTTATAATCATCTGCTTCTTTTTGTGATTGGAAATAACCATCGGTTTTATAACCCCAAACACTGTTCATGGGATAGCCTTCCATCAATCCAACTACGCCACCTGAGCCAATGGAATTTCGGCCATCATATTTCACCAGTTCATTCTGATTGTCCGAAATGTTGAAACCAATCCGGTATTCCAATTGTCCAACCCGATCACGCCACTTGATATCCAGTTCTGTTCCCCAGCTTTTCAGTTCTCCCACATTAAACATCGGAACACTTACGCCAATAATATTCGGCAGACTCAGGGAGGCCAGCATGTCTTTGTTTTTCTTCACATAATAATCGGCAGTTAGTGTTAACCGGTTTTGTAAAAAAGCCAGATCAACTCCCACATTAAATTGCTGTACGGTTTCCCATGTTACGCTGGGGGATGCCAATTGCGACTGATAAAAATATTGAGTACGCTGATCATTAAAAATCAGGTTGCCTCCACTTATCAATCCGCTTTGCAACAAGGGTATAAAGGGATATAAACCCAGGGGTGAACCATTTCCTAATTGTCCCCAGGATGCCCTGAATTTTAAGTCACTGATAAAGGGAAGATGGTCCTGTACAAAATTTTCCTGTCCGGCTCTCCAGGCAGCAGAGAAGGAGGGAAATACCTGCCAGCGGTTAGATGGTGCCAGTCTGGAACTTCCGTCATACCGGTAAGATGCTTCGAATAAATAACGGTCATCATAATTATAATTAAGACGACCAAATGCAGAAGACAATGCCCAGGTTTGTACCAGTTCACCTCCGCGAATGGTAAGCGGATCACCAAAATTGATACTGAAAGCATCATTGGTGATCATACCCTGAGCCGAAACCAGCATTTCATCTTTCCGGTACTCCTCATAGGAGCCGCCCTGCATCAGGGTGAAATTGTGCGCCTTGCCCAGTTTGAATTTGTAGGTAAGAAATCCCTGAAGGTTATTCTGATAAGCTTTGTTGCTAACCAGTGAAGTGGAGTTCGGCACATTCACACTGAATCGAACCGTATTTCTTGTTCTTCCATACCAGTAAATGCTCTTCCTGTTATTCTCCATCCGGTAAGCATTCTGATTTCTCCAGCCAATTACATCAAAGGTTAATCCCTTGATGATATCTTTCACGTGCAGGTTTACCCGACCGGTAAAAGTTTCATAATCCCTTCTTTCCAGTCCGGCATTTTTCTGGATATCCACCGCATTGATTTGCAGGTCGCCATTATAAGGTTGCCCGGTGATATCTTCTGCCGGAACATACAAGGATTGTCTCGCGCGACTCCTGTATAATCGGTTAATGATCTGTTCTGTTCCAAATGCATTTTCATTGGTGATGGAACCGATATATCCCGCAGTTGCTTTCAGCGATACATATTTGTTCAATTCAGCATTTACATTGATTTTAAGATTGTATCGGGAATTGTCATCCGGACCATATCGCAGCACACCATCTCTTGTATAATAGTTACCCGAAATCAGGTAATTCAGTTTTTGTTGTCCGCCACTTACCGATAAGGAATGATTCTGCATGTGATTGATCTTATCCATGCCTTCCAGGATCCAGTTATTGTTGCCGAAATATTCCCAGCGATCCTGTGTTGGATTGGGACGGGTACTGAAGTTGGGATTCTTCAGCCATTCCATTTGCTCATCGTTGAATTCGGGATTACCGGTTGCGTTTTTACGCGCTTCATTGATCAGCAGTTGTTCATCCCAGGAATTCAATCGTTCCGGGCGGCGGGCTGTTATATTCAGCCCATAGTAGCTGTTAAAGTTGATCCTGGTTTTATTGCCGCTTGCCTGGCGGGTAGTTACCAGTATTACACCAGCAGCTGCACGGGCTCCATATATAGCCGATGCAGAAGCATCTTTCAGAATGGAAATGGATTCCACATCATTGGGATCCAACAGGTTCAGGTCCTGTTCAATTCCATCCACCAGTACCAGTGCATTGGCACTGTTGGCTGAAGTGAAGCCCCGAACCCGAACACCATAGCCTTCAGAACCGGGCTGACCGCTTCCGCGAACCACGGTAACCCCGGGTAACAATCCCTGCAAAGCTCCGGTAACATTGGGAACCGGCCGGTTGATCAGGTCCTTTCCCTGAATCTGGGCAACGGCTCCACTCAGGTTTACTTTTTTCTGGGTTCCATACCCGATCACCACTACATTTTCAAAGGTTTGTTCCTGGCTGGTCAGGGTTATATTGATGGTAGCCCGGTTACCCACTCGTTCTTCATGTGGTTGATAACCGGTTCCGGAAAAAACCAGAATGGAACCCGGATTCACCCGAATGGTATAGCGACCTTTTTGATCTGTGGTGGTGCCGGTGGTGCTGCCTTTTATCTGCACACTGGCTCCGTCTAATGGTTCATTATTGGTTCCGGTGATCGTTCCGGTTACGGTTTGTTCCTGCGCTAAAAGAGGGTTGGTCAGGAAAAGAAGGCCCAGCATGCTGATGCATAGCAGCCGGAGAATGGTTGGACATCTCATACAAGCAATCATTTTTCAGTTAGTAATAAAAACAGCCGGATGGCCCAACAAAGATGCATGCTGAGGGTCCCAAATGCAAGAAAAGCACTACGCCAAAACCTCTACAGTTTTGAAATTAATTATTGATAATCAGATTATTGTGATTTTTTCAAACTACGCAATCAGGTAATTAGTAGGTTTATTGCGAAATGGATCGAAGAAATCCATTCAGATTGGTATCGTTCGATAATTCCAGTTTTTTACGAAGCCTGTACCTGCTTGTTTCCACTCCCCGAACCGATATATTCATGAGCTGCGCGATTTCTTTTGAGCTCAAATTTAAGCGCAGGTAGGCCGCCAGTTTTAGTTCGGATCCGGTTAAAGCGGGACAAAGTTGCTGTAGTTTTTGCAGGAAATTGGAGTGAACCGAATCAAAGTGAACCGTGAATCGTTCCCATTCTTCTTTAAAGTCCAGTTCCTTGTCCAGCCCTTTTACCAGCTTGTGGATCTCTTTCTGTCCTTTTTCCGATTCCACCTGTTTCTGGTAGGTCTGCAGATTTTCTTTTAACTGGCTGAGCATCTCGATCTTTCTTACCAGGTTCATGGCCGAAGATGCCAGTTCCTGGTTTTTATGTTCCACTTCTGCTTCCAGTTTTTCATTTCGGAGACGAACGATTTCCCGTTCATTTTTCTCTACTTCCAGTTGATGTTGAATTTGCAGGCGCTCCTGTTCTTCAGCATATTTTCGTTGCTGTTCGGCCAGTCGGGTCGCCTGCTGTTTCCGGTATTTCTGCTGTTGGAGTTTATAAAACAAATAAAGCAGGGCAAAGATCAGCAGGATCCAAAGCGTATTTGCCCACCAGGTCTGGTACCAGGGTGGTAGGATCTCAAAGGAATAGCTGGTTTCCGGCGATTCATTATCATAATTATTCCGGGTCTTCACCTTAAACACATACCTGCCAGCCGGCAAATTGGTATAATCGCGCTCCGTTTTTTTTGTCCAGGCCGACCATTCGGGATCAAATCCCTCCAGGAAATATTGGTATTCGGTATTGTCTTCCTGCCCATATAATACGGCTGAACATTCAAAATGCAGGGCATTGTTTCGGTATCGGATAGAGGGGATGGAGCTAATAGCGGCATAGCCACCATATAAAAGTCCGGCTGAATCAGTGGCATTGGTTCGTACCGAACGGATCATGGCCTTTACAGGATACTTGTTCTTTTTATAGGCACTGTAATTAATATGATAAAATCCCTTTTCTCCGGCAATGAAAACATTGCTGCTGTCTACCGGATAAATAAATTCAAAGCCGGCAGCAATGATTTTATCATCCAGTTCAGGCAGGTATATAAGACGGGGCTCCGGGCCCGATCGATCCACCACACCCACTTTCCGGTTTCGGCAGAACCAGATATTGCCATAGGGATCAGCTTTTAAATAACTCACGCCCTGCCTGCCAAAGAGTTTTTCCAGCCATTCCGATCGCGAGAAATCTCCCAGTTGTTTATCATAAGAAAAAATCCCATTTCCGGTGGTGAGTATCAGTTCCTCGCCGATTTTATAGATTTTATTATAGTTTTCACTTAACAATTTCTGTTTATCCTGATAGGGCTGTACATGTACCTGATCGCTCCCATTCAATGCAATTTTATACAATCCTTTATATGGGTGTGCTACCCAGATCGTATCCTGATGCCATACCACAAAACGGGCAGATTCAAAATTAACCGGCAGGGCATTTTGCATATTATCTGCTTCCGGATACACAACAAGTCCGCTATAGGTTCCTGCCACCATGGTATTTTGGTAACGACCCGTACCTAATTGGAAATTCCAGAATCCGGTTCGGTTATCCATGCTTCTTGCTCTTTCCTGTTGAATAAAAAAAGCACCATTGGTATGTCCCAATAATAAGCGGTTATGGATTACCGATAAATTCCAAACCTGTCCTTTTGTTTGAAGAACCTGTTCAAACTTTCCCAATGTGTAACTCAGGTCTTTTTCACCGGAAAGCTGAACGCGATATAACCCGGTTGATAATCCGATATACAGAAAATTATCCTGAATGGCAGCAGCATAACCGGAATTCCTGTCCTCTTTTTCGGGGAAGATATTTTTGATGGCATTGTTATAGGTGATCAGGTCAATTCCATTGTCCAATCCCAGCCAGATATTTTCATCCTTATCCTGTAGCAGGCTTAAAATATGATTGTTTTGTATGCCTTCCTGTTTGGAGAATTGCTGAATATATTTCCCTTTTGTATCAATAATATAACATCCGGCAAGGTTGGTGATGAGGGCAATTTTGCCGGTACTCAGCAATTGCGCATTGTAAATATGCTGTTTCGAAATATGTTCAATATCCGGGGTTGAAAAACGACGAAGGGTATCCTTATTTAGAAGAAATACACCGTGGGACTGAGTAGTTAACAGCACGCTGTCATTCCCAATAAATACAGATCCGCGAACAGTGGACTGCATTGGGAAGCTGCCCTGGCGCACTGCGGGTTCCCATCCGGTTTGCCGGAACTGCAGCAACCCGCGGGTACTTTCCACCGCCAGTATTTTTCCATTTGCTTTACCCAAATAGGACCAGTTGGCTCCGCGGTGGAGAATCAGACGGTCGCCGGTATATTGCAGAATCAGTTTATTGGTGCGGAAAAAAACGGTTTTATCCTGAATACAAATATTCCAGACATCCGTAAACTTGGTTTCAGCGGGCGGAACTAAGTGATTCAATGAAAAGTACACCAGCCTTCCCTGTTGATCGGGTTGAAAATAGCCAATTTCTCCCTGTCCGCCGGTGAATATTCTACCTTCCTCATCAATATCAACCGAACGCACAATGGTTTTATTGGGAAGCGGATACAATTGCCAGAACCTGCCATCAAAAGTTAATAAGCCATCGCTGTTCGCGAAATAGAGTAAGCCGTTTTTATCCTGACAGATCCCCCAGTTTTGTCTGCCTGCCTGGTATTGTTGTTTTGGGTAATTGATGATGGATGGAATACCAATGGTATTTAATTGAGCATTTCCCATACCGCAGGAAAGCAGGAGCAGCATCAACTGAATACCTCGCAATAGTTTATATAATCGTTCGGTTAATTTCAACATGAGCAAACCAATAAGCAGCAGTTTGCAATATAATAGATAAATTTATGCCACATCAATATACTCCATTGATATGAGCGGTATTCAACTTATATTAATTGGTCTGGCAATTTTCGGCTTTCTTCCCCTGATTATTATTTTATATAAACGCCGGCTGGTAAAACGAATTCTCACAACCGGCGCACTTGCTAAAGCAGAAGTGTATTCAATCAGGCTGGCTCATAAAAGCTCAGTTGATATTGTATGGTATCGATTTGTTCCTGCAAATACGAATCAGTATGTTACGGGGTCCCTTACTACCAAAATAGGAATGTACAAACAGGGTGATTTACTGGATGTTTATTATCTGCCGGATAATCCCAAACGCAATACGGTGGAAGGTGCCTGGAAATCGGCCGCCTTTCTTTGGTTTGGCATTCTGCTTGCTGCTTTTGTTTTGTTTGCTGCTTATAAAATAAATCAGGAAGTAGCGGCAGGGCATATGTAATGGTGTTATTCTCTGAATAGCTGGTTGATTTTTTTTGCATGTTTTTCCGGAGCTTCTGCAAGTATAGCTGCAATCAGGTCTTCGCTGGTTGGTGCTGCATGGGGATACCGATGTGTTTCCAGAAATTTTCGTAGGGCTGTATTGATTTTTTCTTCCCCAATCAATTGGTATAATTCATACATGACCACCACCCCCTTATAATAGGCCAAAGCCGCATTTTCCGGTTGCACTTTATAGAGTGCTTCCTTCTCGATGGTCCATCTTTGCCGGTCATAAAAAAGCTGAAACATATCCACTGCTTCTTTCATGATTGCTTCTCCCTGTTTCTGTTTTATCAGCATGATTTCTGTGTACATGGCAAGCGTTTCCGTCAGCAATTGTGCGCCTTCTTTATCAGCCGGATTTAATTGAAAAGTACCCCACCATTCATGAGCCAGTTCATGGGAGGCCAGTTCGTTGATGACATCCCTTGTTTTATCTTTTCGAAGATCAGCATGGTAACTGCCCGTTTCTGTCATAAAGATGGTACCCGGATACGCCGTTGCATTAAATCCGGAGGTGAAGCCGGAGATTTCAGCGTAAGTGATGGAAGGGTATGGGTAGGGACTGAAATTTTTAGTGCAATAATCCAGTGTGCGTTTGCTTTCTTCTATCAGCGATGCCGCGTTTTCAGCATGTCCGGGATGATAAAATACAATCAGTTCTATTCCCTTGTAATTTTCTTTCAGTATTTCATAGCGGGCAGAGGAGAACGCGAACCGAAAGGGAATCCGGTACTGGGAATTGAAATGAAAATAGGATCTCTTGTTGTGGGTCCAGCTTTTTATCAATTGCCCGGTACCTGCCACCTGTTGATCTTCATTGGTGCTTACCACTGCATCCAATAGGATGCCTGCAGGAAATTGAATTGATTCGCTGCTGTCTTCCAGTTTTTTAATCTCGGTTGCTGCTCCCAAACCGGCATCCTTGCGGTCAGCTTCCGCCTCCAGCTCATTGCCAGCCTGATAACCAAACTGTGGATAATATCGGCTGATTCGCATAAAGCTTCCGTTTTCGGTAATTGCGTTGAAGGATACATGTTGGTTATAGGGCGACCAGGAATAGTTTAATCGGAAATTCATTGAAAGTGAGTCGCCGGGTTGCAAGGGATTGTTTAGCTGAAATCGCCAATGCCCGTTTACTGTATCTTTTTCCAGCAGGATTGCGTTCTCCAGTTGCAGGGTGTCTGCCTGCATCATCGGATCAAGGTAGAGCAGCAGACTGTCGAGTGCCTTCGGGGCCTGATTTACCAATTGATAGCTGCCCTCAATACTGTACCTGTTTTCATTGGGGAATAAGTCTATGGTTGTTTTGACACTACGAATAGCAGGTTGCTGAAAATCATGGTACTTTCGGTATTTTTTTTCATAGTTCGCCTGCCAGTTTTTTCTGTCTTTTTTTGTCAACAGCTCCGTTTGATGCAGCATTGGCCAATCGGTTATGGAAATTAATACCAGAGTCATTATTGGCACTATTATATTCAATCCCAACCGCCAACTTTGTTTGCTTTTCCATTGTAGAAGTAACCAACTGATTAGTACTGTTACCCCGGTCCAGAAGAGCAGGCTGTTTATTAAGACCGACCAGTAGGCGCCGTATCCGTTCATATCGGAATAATGTGGCAGATTAACTTTTGCAAATTGTGTAAGTGGGTGATCCAGGCCTATTTGCCGGCCAACCTTGCTTTGCGTTAGCAATAAAAAAACCGCCGCGGCCAAAATGCCCGGATATTTTTTGTTGATTGCTAACTGAATTGCAAGAACCATTCCCGCACATAAAACAGCCGGCCAGGCGATGGAAACAAATAGTGTTGAGTAGAGCGTCCAATTGATTTCGCTGAATTGAAAACCAAATTGAAAACAAATTCCAATAAGAATAGAGGTTGCCAGCAGACAAATAAACAGACTGTTTAATACCATCCATACGGCGAACATTCTGCTTCCGAAGGAAAGGGGCGTCGATTGTTCCAATGCTTCCATTTTTTTATCCCTGCTATTCCAGAGCAGCAGTTGGCTGTAAAACAGGAGGGCAATTAAGGTGAAGGCCGGCAGTGTTTGCGAAATTCGGTTAACCATCAGGGTGGTACTGGCATATCGTTGTGGCATTCGGATACCGGCTTCTATTTCACTATAGATTTCAATACCCAGAAAAAAGCCAAAGAGCAGTAATAAAATAAGCAGTGCCCTGCTTTTAAAAACCAGTCGCATGCCCATTTTCCATTGAATAAAACAGGTCGTCCACCAATAAGGAAGTGGTTGGGTTTTTTCTGTTATCGGGACATACGGTATTCCTTTTTCTAGCGCGATATCTTTTTCTGCTGCGACCCTTTTTTTTGTATCGGATTTCAGCCTGAATTTGAACCGGTTGATTCCAATCCATATTAATCCGCAGGAAAAAAGAAGATACAGGATCCGGTTGTTAAGAAAATTTCCTTCGGGTAGTATCAGGTTGGTATTGCGTTCTGCTACAGTCCAGTCCTGGGTCTGTTCAAAAAAGCCGGCCATCCCAAAGGGATCGAGTAAGGCAGCCAGCGACATGGACTCGGCTGAAACCGGAGAAGCATTGGCAAAAAGAGGCGAATCGGTTAAGAGTCCCACTACCATGTAAAGAATATAGGTTCCCAATCCGGCCATATACACCAGGAGGGGTTTTTTGGATAGCAGGGCTACCGATCCCACCAGGGCTGCACAAAAAACGATGGTTGGAACAACCAGTGTTAAATAAGGAGTAATATAATTCAGCAATTGAAAGGGGCCAATTCGAATGGTATCCTGGCTTCTCAGTAAATGGCCGATCATCCAGCCGCCCGTGAATAAAAAATAGCTGAGGCAGGTGATGCCCACCACCAATAACCAACGGCTGAGTAAGAAGGCAGGTTTGTTTAGTGGATGTGCATAGAGCACGGTTTCAAATCCATTTTCTTTTTCTCGGAAAAATACCTGAACGGTCAACAGCGTAACAATAAAAATATTCACCAATGAAACAATGCCTGTCAGATAGGTGATGACCCAGGGAGAATTGGTATAGAGTCCGGCGAAACTAAACTGCATGATATAACTTGCCAGTATGCCGGTTAGAAGCGGTAAAAGTGCCAATAGCAAGAACCAGGTTCGGCTAAAATAAAAGCGGGCTTCAGAAGGGAGATAGGTGCTAAGCATGGGCGTTGGAATTTTGCAGGTTTGAAAAATAGATATCTTCCAGCAGTGGTTCAGCCGCTTCGAAACCCGTGGCAGGCTGTTGATCTGCAAGAACCCGGATGGTTAATTGTCCCGCATTTAGTTGGGTAAATAAAACAGAGAAAGCTGCTTTGTAATCGTTCAGTTGCTTTTTGTCGATTGTTTTTCTCCAGATTTTTCCGTTGATGTTTTGAATAAAGTCATCGGGTGATCCCTGAGCAACCAGCCTGCCCTGGATAAGAATGGCCATATTCGTACAAAGACTTTTTACATCTTCCACAATATGGGTGGAAAGCACCACAATGATTTGTTCGCCCAGTTCACTCAGCAGGTTATTAAAGCGATTGCGTTCTTCCGGATCCAATCCGGCAGTGGGTTCATCTACCAGGATCAGTTCAGGGTTGCCCAACAATGCCTGCGCAATGCCGAAACGCTGGCGCATGCCTCCTGAAAAACTGTGCACTTCCTGTTTTCTTTTATCATAGAGATTGACTTTTTGCAATAGTGCCAGTACCTGTTCATTTCTCCCGGCTTTTGGAATGCCTTTTAATACAGCCAGATAATCGAGTAATTCCAGAGCGGATATATTGGGGTATACACCGAAATCCTGTGGCAGAAAACCGAGTCGTTGTTTGATATAGAGGGGATCGGTTAAAATATTTGTTTCATTAAAATGAATGGTGCCTGAGCTGGCAGTTTCCAATCCCGCTATTATTTTCATCAGGCTGGATTTGCCCGCGCCGTTTGGTCCGAGTAGTCCGAATAAACCCGGACCAATGTTCAGGTTGATGTTTTGGAGTGCTTTTATTCCGTTGGAATAGGTTTTGTTCAGTTGGTTGATTTGTAGTGTAGGCATGGTGAAAGCTTTAGTTGGGGCAATAGGGTGACTGTCCCCGTTAGGAGAGAATTTTTTTTATTCGTATGATTGTTTAATTAAGTTTCGGAGGGCTGGTATTCGAGGATATCACCCGGCTGACAATCCAGTGCCTGGCAGATGGCTTCCAGGGTTTCAAATCGGATACCTTTGGCTTTACCGGTTTTTAATATGGATAAATTAGCCTGCGTTATGCCCAGCAGTTCTGCCAGGTGTTTGCTCTGCATCTTACGTTTGGCCAGCATCACATCGATATTTACTATAATGGGCATAAGTCAGATATATAGGTCCTGTTCTTTTTGTAATTGAAGTCCCTGGCGAAAGATAGCTGCTAAAAAATAAGCAAATACACCAACCACCGCATGCAATAAAACCAGAGCAACAGCATCTGCTTCCAGGGTGTCAAATAGCAGGGTGGCGATCACATGAACTATGGGTAATAAAAAATTAGCCAAATAAAAACTTCGAAGGTGTCGAACACCGGTATCAGTAAACAAACGGGGTTGAAAGAAAAGGCGGAATACATTTCCCAGGAGCCAGCAGAATAGAAAGTACCAGAAAATGACGGAGAGAAAATATAGAACAATATAGCTGGCATTGTAATCGCCGTTCAGCATATGTTGTTTCGAAAAGGGATAATTGACAGAGAAATACCGGCCGTTTTCTCTAAGTTCCAATCCCCAGCCGGTGCTGAGAGCGATGGCAGACAATAGAAAAAAAGCACCATAGAGCAGGGCCATCATTCTTGAAAAATAGAAGAGCAGCTTGGAAATAAGACGGGTGGCTTGCATAACTAATCCTTGAATTTATACTGCAAATATGCAATTAATTATTGTAAAACAATAATTATTCATGAAAATTATAGATTCTCGGCTATGTTGGAACGGTGTGTTAGTTTTACTGCATCCCGATGATACAAGTAAAGCAGATACCTGTTGTGGGGCTGGAGGAGTTTCAGTCTGAGCATTCCATTACCCGCGATTTTCAATTTCATGCAATAAAAGGGGAGCGCATCATTGAGCATCCGCATACGCATGATTTTTACGTGCTTTTGTTGGTGGAGAAAGGTAGTGGGGTACATACAATTGATTTTGAATCGTTTCAAATCGGCCAACGGCAGATACATGTATTATTTCCCGGACAGGTACACCAGTGGAAACTAGGTAAAACAACAAGTGCCTTACAATTGATGATAAGCGAGGCTGTTTTTTCCTTGGTTCATACTACTGCCACCCTGAAGACCTTATTTTTTCAAGCTGAACCGGTACTTTCTCTAAGCAAGCAGGAGTTTGAAGCAATCAGGCATGAGTTTCATTGCATACAACAGGAACTATTGGTTATTAATCCGGTTTGGCCGGTAATACATGCCAGAGCGAATCTTTTGATACAGTTGATATGCAGAGTGGCTCAAGTCAACCGGGAAGGCCTTCGGCCGCAACCAATGAATCCAATGGTTACCAATTTTCAATTGCTGCTGGATGTAAATTATTTACAGGAGAAAACGGTTGCTTTTTATGCAGCCAGGTTATTCATCAGTCCTAATTATCTGAATATACTTTGCCGGCGTCAGTTGAACTGTTCTGCACAGGATTTGATTCATAACCGTGTATTACTGGAAGCGAAACGATTGATACATACTTCTGAAAAAAGTATAAAGGAAATAGCATACTCACTGGGATTTGATGACCCAGCCTATTTTTCCAATTTTTTCAAATCTAAAACCGGCCTGACACCACGGCAATTCAGGGCGCAGTTATAAAATTTACAAGTATTCATGTAATTCTCCCAAGCTATTCGGTTGACAGGGGTGTAGATTTGTACAATAATTGATTGGTATGAAAGGAATACTATCCAGAAAAGAGTTTATTAAAAATTCAACGGTCTTATTGGCAGGTGCAGGAACTGGTTTGGCAACCCAGCAGCATCTAACTGGTTCAGTTGAAACAGAAGCGGGAAATGGCCAGGAGCTGATCTTTAAGAATGTGCAGCTTGAAACCGGATATGAATGGAATGGAGAAGAAGTGGCAGCCACGCGTACCGCAGCATTTTCCGTAGAACTTCGGGATGGGAAATTTTTTACAATAGGACCCAATACGAACAGCGCAAAGGCAGTAGATGCAAAGAATCACCTGATGCTGCCATCCTTCAAGGACTTACATATTCATTTGGATAAGACTTTTTATGGCGGTCCCTGGAAAGCAAGGACACGTAAAAGTCGGACGGTGAAGGATATGATTGCAATGGAAGAGGAGATGCTTCCGGAAATGCTGAAGACCTCTACCTATCGGGCTGAAAAGATGATTGAATTGTTGCAATCAAAAGGAACAGCTTTTGCAAGAAGTCATGTCAATATTGAACCAACCTCAGCGTTGCAGTCGCTACGCAATCTGCAAAGAGCATTGGAAAATAAGAAGCAGGGATTTGGTGCCGAGCTGGTAGCATTTCCGCAACATGGACTTTATTACCGTGATTCAACTTCTCTGATGAAGGATGCCGCGCAATCGGGAATCGATTATATAGGCGGATTGGATCCGGCATCCATTGATGGAGATATCAACCGTACGATGGATTTTACCGTGCAACTGGCACTGGATTATGATAAGGGAATTGATATTCATTTGCACGAGGGTGGGTCAGACGGATTAAAGGTGGTGAATTACCTGATTGATCGGGTGAATGAAAATCCTGCATTAAAAAACCGGACCTGGTTAAGTCATTGTTTTGTGTTGGCATCGCTGGATAGCAATCAACAGGAAGCTATAGCCGAAAAGCTGGCGGCAGCCGGAATTGGAATAGCCTCCACCATACCGATGGGTCGTTCGCAGATGCCCATTCCCACTTTGTTAAAATACGGGGTTCAGGTAGTAACCGGCAATGACAGCATCATTGATCACTGGAATAGTTTTGGAACCGGCAGCGTACTGCAAAAAGCCAACCTGATGGCGCAGTTATATGGGATGGTAACTGAGCTGGAGCTTTCCCAATCCGTAAGTTTGGCAACCGCCGGCATTACACCCCTCAACCGAAAAGGCGAGCAGCAATGGCCCAAAGCCGGCGACGAAGCCAGTTTTGTTTTGGTAGATGCCAGTTGTTCCGCAGAAGCAGTGGCAAGGGCATGTGAGGTAAAAGCATTGTTTCATAAAGGGAATAAAGTATTCAACTAATTCAGACGCATGAAAGCACTGGTCATTTTTTTTATTTCATTCTTTTTATCAACTACTCAATCAGCATTTGATCAAATGGATAAAATCAATAAATCCTTATTACAGGCAGTACGGGACCGGAATATTGGAAAGGCAACCGAGCTGTTAAAATTGGGTGCAAATGTCAATTATCAAAATGAACAATTGGACAGTCCATTTTTGTTATCAGGAGCTTTGGGTTACACAGAATTCGTGCAATTGTTTCTGGACAACGGAGCCCGCTTTGATGTATTTAACCGGTATAATGGAACGGCGTTAATACCTGCCTGTGAGCGTGGGCATATTGAAACTGTTCGGTTACTGGCGAATACGAAAGGGTTTCCCATCAATCATGTAAACCGTCTTGGCTGGACCGCGCTAATGGAAGCTGTAGTACTTGGAGATGGAAGTTCAAAATATGTCACCATTGTTGAAATTTTAGTAGCTGCCGGTTGTGATCGGTCTATACCGGATAAGAATGGGGTTACTGCTTTGAAACACGCCAGGAATTCAGGTTATAAGGAAATAGTGCGAATCCTGGAAAGATAGCATCAACATTAACCGGTTTCTTATTTTAGCAAGGTTTTCATCGGTTTATAAATTGGTTTAGGGTATAAGCCAGTCATTCCTCCAACATCACAATGCAAAACTAAAGCAGGCGGTATTGGGAATGGTAAAGACCTTTGCAGCTAAGTAAAGAGCAGCAGTACGCCATTGAAGGGTCGCTTGTGGAAATGAAAGCCGGTAAACTCCTGCCTCACGATGAGGTATTAAAAAAATACCAGAAGTGGCAGAGGAAATAATTTAAGAAATTCTCTGGACACACCGGCTGTCAACAGCTTTAATCCAGCAGTACATATCTCCAATTGGAATATTCGGAAAATCAGGTGGAGTTTTTTGTAATCTAATGATGATGATTCTTGATGGAGAAAAAGTATATGTACGGGAATATAACCTCTTTGTAAGAGGCATGTCCTATGCCCCGGATAATAACCTGCTTTCTTTCCGTCAAGCTATGGATAAACTTCGAACAATAGTTAAAGCAATTATCGACTGAAAATGTTTTTTTCGGATCAAAACGACTCACGGAAAGATTTGTACTTAACGATTTTATCCTGGTAGCATTAGCAATGAAAATGTTGTGCTAATAATTACAGTGAAATCGTTGAAAGATGACGGATAAATCTGGGCTTTGTCGAATCCATTATAAAGATCACACAATTACGTACCAAATTGTGTTGTGGATAACATTAATTGGTACGAGTTTATGCTATGTATTGGACATTTTGTAACTCTGCCGTATGAAAAGAGTAGTTGTTTTGATTTGGAAATCACAGGTTGAAAACCCGATCGAAGTGTATTCAAATCTGAAAATACTTTGTGAAAGCCACCCTGCTTTCAACTACAATACCCTCAACAATTACCTTTCTAAAAGAAAGGTTCCTTATGAAAATGAAATGGTAAGGATTGAACGGAAAATCGTTCATGCCGAGCCAATAAAAAGAAAGCAAATCGCCCTTGTAGGTAAAAAGGTAAAAGCCCAGGGGCACAATGAAGAGAAACAGAACAGGGATTTTTGGCTAAGCTGTTCGGTTCCAGAGCGGCTGGATGCGGTTGCTCGCCTACGGGCACAGGTTATTAAGAACGAACGGATGGATAGGACATTCGGACTTAAACGTAACATACATTGAACCTTGAGCCTGACGTAAAGGATTTTGTTGAATTGCCGAATAAATGTGCCGTTGATTATGAATGACAGAAATCAACCTTTAAAACAAGAATGCGAATTATTAGATTAATGCGATGCTTGCTCGATACCAGTTCATGTATTTATATCATTGAGCAAAAAACCAGCAAATTTTGAAAGTAAAGGAACACCTATTGGTTTACTTTATACATTGAATACTGCACATACCAAAAGCTTATACTATATTCTGGTTACTAATAACGAAAAAGAGTTTAGGAAGCTTAATGGATTACAAATTTAGAACTGGGTAAGATGAATTAACCAGCCGATCCAATTGTTATTGTATTGGGAATCTCCTGCCCATTTTCTTTTGCCTGTTTAACCTGCTGATAATAGAGCTGTATCAGGCTCGTATATAATTTGTTGCGCGTAACATTTAGGAAGAGTTGAGCAGCATCTCTTTTTGCCGGATCATCAATAATATCATGCGCTAAATCATTGGCGGTTGCCATCAGTTGGTTATTCTGCAATTGTTTCTCCGTTCGCTTTTTTCGCTTATCCCTTTGCGGGAGCATGCAGATCACGGATTTGTTGCCGTATCTCTTTAATACAAACTGATCGCCCAATTTTCCGCTAAAATCCTTCAGGATAGAGGTTGTACTACTTGCCATAGGTATAAGGTTTGGTTTATCTTCTTAAGATAACTAATGAAAGCTTTTTGTCAAAGGCTTAGTAGAAAATTTAATGAGTTTTTAATAGGTATATGTTGGTTTTGTACCCTAAATAAACCCTATAAATACCCTATAAAAACCCTACAAATACCCTACCATAAAACATACACAGCATATACTTCACTGGTTGATACTACAAGCTTTAGCTTATTGATAAACAACCTGTGATTATTAAGACAGGGCCTTAAAAAAATTCAGTGGGGAATACGCAGTTAAAACTGGAATTTATTCTTTTGCTCCTCGTAATATAATTTTTTCAGATCAGCGTTCTGTTTAATAGAAGGTTTTTTTAATTGGTCTACCAATTGAATTATGTTCTTTTTCTTAACTGGTCTGAAAATTTTCGCAAGGAATGCTTTCATGACTATTAACTTTTTCAGTGCAAAGATTCACATTTAATTTTTAATACATACCATTAGTTCCCAATTTGATGGAACCTGCGGTCATTTACCCTAATTCCGTAAATTGTACACCTAACAACAACACTTAACCGAACATGAGATTTCTCCAGCAAACCCTGGTAGCCGGCTGTTTCCTGATTAGTACAGCCGGATTCACGCAGAAAAGTGACTCGCTCATTATTGCCTCTATCGTAAAAGAAGCCAACGAACACTCCCAATTGGAAACAATCGCCCATCAGTTGACAGATGGGATTGGTCCCCGACTCGTAGGCACCCCGCAAATGAAAAATGCCGCCGATTGGGCCATCGCCAAATACAAGGAATGGGGCATTGATGCCAGAATAGAAAATTGGGGCGAATGGAGAGGCTGGGAGAGAGGCATCACCCATATCGATCTGGTTTCACCAAGAGTAAAATCCCTGGAAGGTATGCAGCTGGCCTGGAGCCCCAGCACCAAAGGGAAAACCGTTACCGGCGAAACCATTATCCTGGCAGATCAGCCCGATTCCATTTCCTTTCAAAAATGGCTGCCCGCCGTAAAAGGAAAATTTGTACTCATCTCCATGAACCAGCCTACCGGCCGGCCCGATTATAACTGGCAGGAATGGGCTACCCCCGCTTCCTTCGAAAAAATGAAAAAGGACCGAGAAGCACAAACCGCTGCCTGGAGAAAACGCATCAGCAAAACCGGACTAAACACAAAAGCCCTTGCACTTGCATTGGAAAATGCAGGTGCCGCCGGGGTAGTGATCTGTAACTGGTCCGCCGGATTTGGTGTTAATAAAATCTTTGGCGCCAATACCACCAAAATCCCCACCATCGACGTGGCCCTGGAAGATTATGGTATGTTATTCCGCCTTACGGAATCCGGTGTAAAACCGGTTATCAGTGTTCGGGCTGATTCCCAAGAACTGGGTAAAGTGCCTACGTTTAATACCCTGGCTGAAATCAAGGGAACCGAAAAACCCAATGAATACGTAATGCTCTCTGCCCATTTCGATTCCTGGGATGGCGGTACCGGTGCCACCGACAACGCAACCGGAACCATCGTGATGATGGAAGCCATGCGCATCCTTAAGAAGATTTATCCCAATCCCAAACGTACCATCCTGGTGGGGCATTGGGGCAGTGAAGAACAGGGACTCAATGGCTCCCGTGCCTTCGTGGAAGATCATCCCGAAATCGTTGCCAATTTGCAGGCCTTGTTCAATCAGGATAATGGCACCGGTCGGGTAGCCAATATTGCCGGACAGGGATTCCTGCATGCTTATGATTATATCGGTCGCTGGTTGTCGAAAGTACCACAGGAAATCCGCAGTGAAATTGAAACCAGCTTCCCCGGCTCTCCCGGAGGTGGCGGATCGGATTATGCTTCCTTCGTAGCAGTTGGTGCACCTGCTTTCTCTCTGAGTTCCAAAAGCTGGTCCTATGGCAGTTATACCTGGCATACCAATCGCGATACCTACGATAAAATTGTTTTTGACGATGTGCGCAACAACGCCATCCTCACCGCTATCCTCGTGTATATGGCTTGTGAAGAACCACAAAAAACATCCCGCGAAAAAGCTGTTCTGCCCATCAACTCCAGAACCGGTCGACAGGTTGAATGGCCGACGCAGCGGAAAGCGAATAGAACGGGCAACTGAGGGAAGTGAATAAGGTGAATAAGGTGAATAAAGTGAATGGAATACCTCAATAATTCACCTTATTCACTCCATTCACTCCCTTCACCTCATTCACCTCATTCACATATAAATCATGCAACTCTTCCGAAGTATTTCCTCCTTCCTTCTCCTCCTCGTCTCCTTCACCTCGCAGGCGCAGGTGACAACTATGGAGCAGCAACTCCAGTCCATCATCGATTCCGGAAAAGCCGTGGGATTTTCTGTGGCCGTGGTGAAAAAGAATAAACTGATTTACCAGCACTCTTTTGGATACAAGAATAAAGAAACACAAACCCCTTTAAGCAATGCAGATATTTTCCGCATTGCTTCTATTTCAAAATCCTTTTCCGCTACTTCTATTTTGCAATTAGTGGAAGCAGGGAAATTAACCCTCTCTGATGATGTGAGTGAACTGGTTGGATTCAGGGTTCGAAATCCGCGTTACCCCGATAAAATTATTACCCTCGAATACCTGTTATCACATCGCTCCAGTATCAATGACCGGCAGGGCTATTTTACATTGGATGCCATCAATCCCGCTAAAAATCCAAATGCGGATAGTTGTTATAACGACTATGCTCCCGGTGAAGGCTACCAATATTGCAACCTGAACTTTAATATGATTGGCACCATCATTGAAAAATACAGTGGTGAACGATTTGATGAGTATGTAAAACACCATATCCTGGATCCCCTGGATTTGTATGGTGGCTATTGTGTGGATTCACTCGATGCCAGCCGCTTTGCCACTATTTACGAATACCGGAATGATACCCTCGGTTATATAGCTGCACCGGCAGCCTATGCACCCCGCAGTGAAGAAATCCGGAATTATACCATGGGATATAGCACCCCCATTTTTTCTCCCACCGGAGGCATGAAGATTTCAGCAGTTGATCTTGCCCGTTATATGCGGATGCATATGAATTATGGGAAAGCCAATCGCCACAGAATTATTTCCAAAAAAAGCAGCCGCTTAATGCAAACACCGCTTTCTGAAAAATCAGGATATGGACTGGCACTGCATGTTACAAGTACGCTGATACCAGGCAAAACCCTGGTGGGACATACAGGCTCTGCCTACGGATTATACAGCGCTATGTTCTTTGATCCAAAAGAAAAATATGGAATTGTGGTAATCAGTAATGGCTGCCATCCGGCTTATAAAAATGGATTTAATGCGGTGATAAGGCAGATTGTTGAATTATTATATTCCAATAAAATTTCCGAGTAAAGCAGATTTCCTGTCATTCCTGTTCAAATAGTAAATGCTGTACTATTTTATTGATTTTTCTGAACCTACCATTGCACTTGAAATCAATTTGTTTTAATGGTAATTTTTAGTAGAATTTTAGTTATTTGTACGGTATTTCTTGGAAGTTATTATTGCGTAGATGCTCAAACAGGGGAAGTTTTTCCAAAAGTAGCCGGGTATGTCGGCATTCTTCACCCAATAGTAACTTTTACAGAGGCTGAAATAACCACTAATTTTGAGTCCTACTATCTGGTAGGTATGCCAACTGGAATTAATATCTGGAAATCATCCCGAATCGGGTTCTCAGCAGAATTTGTTCCTTTCATACGATCAGAAAACGGAAGCAGCCGAATGAGTAATTTTTTATTTCATCCGGGTTTATTGGTTGCTCTTGGTCAGGGATGGACCTTTGCAGGCAGGGCAGCATTTGAAACCAACGGTCGATATGGTTTTACACCTGTTATCAATAAGATTGTCAAAAAAAACAAACACAGTGGATATTTTATAGCATTTCCATTTCCTTTTCGCTTTGGTAATGAACATGGGACTTCTTATACTGCCGGATTTCAATTTGGAATCAGTTTTTAAGTAATGTATATGGAAGCAAATCAATCCTATCGATTAATTGATTTAATCCTTTATTTTTTACGTCTGGGTACAACAGGCTTTGGCGGACCTGTTGCGTTGGTAGGTTATATGCATCGCGATCTGGTAGAAAAGAAGACCTGGATTTCTGAGGATGATTATAAGGAAGGGCTTGCACTGGCACAACTGGCTCCAGGTCCGCTTGCTGCACAACTGGCAATTTATATGGGATATGTACACTATGGGGTTTTGGGCTCCACGCTCGTTGGAATTGCTTTTGTTTTACCTTCTTTTCTGATGGTGCTTGCGCTTGGTTATTTTTATGTACTGTTTGATGGAATCCTCTGGATGCAGGCGGTTTTTTATGGCGTTGGAGCAACTGTTATGGCCATCATCGCAGTTGCTGCTTATAAGCTTTCACGTAAAAGTATCGGAGGAAATAAATTGTATTGGGCAATTGCAATCGTATTGGCAATTTCCACCTTTATTGCCGAACAGGAGAGCATTTGGCTTATTTTACTGGCTGGTGGAATCAGTTGGTGGTATTCCCGCGCACTTAAACAAGTACAAAGCGTGAATTGGTTACCTGGTGTGTTTTTATTCTGGCAATTCAATGGCAGCGAAGTTGATCATGAAAAACTTCTGGATATCGGTTTGTTTTTTCTTAAAGCCGGAGCATTTGTTTTTGGCAGTGGTCTGGCCATTGTTCCTTTTTTGTATGGAGGAGTGGTGAATGAATACCAATGGTTGAATGAACAACAATTTCTGGATGCTGTTGCTGTGGCTATGATTACACCCGGACCAGTTGTTATCACCGTTGGATTTATTGGATATCTTACTGCCGGTTGGATGGGAGCAATTGTTGCAGCTTTTGCCACTTTTTTGCCCTGCTATCTTTTTACAGTTCTTCCCGCTCCCTATTTCAAAAAATATGGAAAACATCCCGGAATAAAATCATTTGTGGATGGCGTAACTGCCGGAGCAATTGGTGCAATTATTGGTGCTGTTTTTGTGTTATCCAAACGACAATTTACGGATATTGGTTCGGTGGTGATTGCAGTAGTATCCCTGCTCATATTGATACGGTTTAAAAAAACACCTGAACCACTCTTAATACTTGCCGGTGCAGTTGCAGGAATTATTTATAAATTAATTGTATGAAATGGATTACCAGAGAACGCCCAAAAATTGATCGTATTGCCTGTCCGTGGCTGATAAAAAAATTCATTGACAAAGAAGCGGTTTTTATTTTTGTACCGTTTGAAGAGGTTCAACCGATTGCTTTAAGCGAAAATGCCATTCCATTTGATGTGCCGGATGTTAAACTCTCTCATGTTGGTCCACTTTGCACCTTTGATGCATTTCTGAAAGAATACCAGTTGCAGGACCCGGCATTGCAGGTGATGGCACCCATTATAAGAGGGGCAGACACTGATCGGCATGAGCTTGCTCCACAGGTTGCCGGACTGTGGGCCATATCAGCAGGACTGGCGCATAATTTTAAAGACGATCAGGAATTGCTGAACTATGGCATGGTACTCTATGATGCTCTTTATACCTGGGCGCGTTTTCTGCAAAAAGAAACCCACCTTCAACAACCCTACGAACACCTGTTATGGAAAGTGTACAGCAGTTTCCTTGAAAAAGGTAAAGGAAAGAAAAAACAAATTCCTGAATGGGTGCATGAACTAAGCAATCTTCTGCAGGATCACATCGATACAACTTTAAGCTTAAAGGAAATTTCCAATTCACTTGATTTACATCCCTCGTATATTTCCCGGGAATTCCCTACCTACTTTAATAATCTCAGTTTTGGTGATTATCTGCGACAGCAGCGAATTGAAAAAGCAAAAGATCTCATGCTGAATGAAGAATATTCGCTAACGGATATTACTTACCTGACCGGATTTTCTGATCAAAGTCACTTCACGCGTATCTTTAAAAAAGTAACGGGCGTAAATCCACTTACGTATAGAAAAAAATTATTGGGCAGGTAGAATTAGGAATAAACTTTTAGGGAGTATACTTGATTCCTGCTTTCTTTTTTAGTTTGGCAATGAGTGCAAGCAATGGTTTACGATTTCCTGCTTCATGATAAAACTTAGGAAGCTTTTCCAGGAAGGTAAAACCTGTTCGGTTATGGTGCTCACGCAGGCCCGCTGCGATGTATTTTTCCAGATAGAGCAGGTGCTCCGGATTATAGGCAAATAAATAGGAATCTTTAAAATCAGCTTTCAGAAAAAGTTCGGCATCGAAAAAATTGTGGGCAGCCATAATCCAGTTGGAAGACGCATCTCCTGTACTGCACTCCTGGTTATGTCCGCATTGCGTACACACTAGCCGGGCTGTTTTGGATACAGTGTCTGCACTGGCAATCGCTTTTTCTTCACATGCCGGACAATGCACCCAGATCTCCCGATAGAAATCGGAGAGTCTTTTGTTTTCATCTCTGAATCTGGAATCTTTCATTGTGCGGGTGAAAATATTACTTTCTGTCAAACCCGGCTAACAGAAAAAAAATACGAAAAACCCTGATAGAATTTGGAGAGTTGGGAATTATGTATTTATTTTGTCTATCTAAATAGTAGACTAGTAAAAATCAAAGAGAATTCTGTTCGTTAACCACCAGCAAACAGATCGGTCTGCTTAAAATTATTTTTATGATAACGCAAAGTCAAAATGCACAAATCAGGACGCGGGTGGTAGTTCAGGCGCATTATTTTTCTTCTCTGTATTGTTGTTGTTAGAACAAGCCCCTTCATTTTATTTAGGTTTTCTAATTGAGCTGTTGTAAATCGCCAACAATCATTTATTGGTGTCGGTGAATTGCGTTCAGCTACCCCTGTTTGCTATCGGTAAATAACCGGTACAGGCACTCTATTACCTTACTTTTCAATTAATCTCCCATGTATGTCAAATATGCTGTAAAGCATTTCAGATTTTTGTTTTTTATTCTATTTGCTTCTCAGGTAATCGGACAATCTTCCCGTGATTCTGTTTCGGAAAATGCTATCACCGGAATTGTTCTGGACGCCAAAACACAACAACCGCTGGCAGGTGCTGTAGTGCAGACAAAAGACCTGCCATTGGAAGTTATTACCGATAAAAACGGACAGTTCCTTTTGAAAGGGATTAATAAGTTACCTTTTGTTATTCAGATTACCTATATCGGATACGAGCGATTGGAACAAACGGTTTCAAAAAGAATCAATCAATTTCAGTTACAACCTAAACCGAGTGACCTTAATGAAGTTGTAGTGGTTGGATACGGTACGCAAAAACGATCTGATATAACCGGTTCTGTTGCTAAAATAAACCCGGCTGAATTAAAACGGATTCCTGTTGCAAGTTTTGATGCACAATTACAGGGGGCATCACCTGGCTTACAGGTAATTTCAAATTCCGGCGTACCAGGTGAAGCAGCATTTGTTCGTGTTCGTGGAACTACTTCTATCAATTCCAGCAGCGATCCACTCTATATAATCGATGGCGTTTTTTTGAATAATAACAGTTTGCAAACAACCAATCTTGGCGGAAGAACAACTTCCCCGCTGGCTGATATCAATCCGGCTGATATTGAAAGTATTGAAGTGTTGAAAGATGCTGCTGCCACCGCAATTTATGGCTCACGAGGAGCAAATGGAGTAATCATCGTAACAACCAAAAAAGGCAGCTTTAATGCAAAGCCCAAAGTGTCGCTGAATATTTCCAATGGCTGGGTGGAAGCGGATAAATCTACTTTACCGGATTTGGCAAGCGGACCGGAAACAGCCAGTCTGGCAAATGAATACTGGATCAATTCCGGGATCGATAATCCTGCATTGAACAGAACGTTTGCCAACCGTCCTTTCCGTCCCAAATCAGAAGGTGGCAGTGGATTGCCGGAAGAGCAGGAAACCTATGATCGTCTCGGCGATTTATTAAGAAAAGGCAGGCTGCAGGACTATAATCTGGCGGTAGAAGGTGGCTCCAATACTTCCCGCTATTACCTGGGTGTGGGCTATACGGATCAGGATGCTTTTTTTAAAGTAATCGGCTTTAATCGAATAGGTGTCAAATTCAATTTTGATCAAAAACTAACGGATCGGATTAGTTTTGGATTAACGAATAATTTTTCACGCAGCTATCGCAACCAGGCCCGTACGGGTGATGGTCCTCAGGTTAGTTTATGGAATTCAGCCGTCTCCTCTGCCACCTATTCACCCAAATTTGCTGAAGATGGCACCTCCGTTGGGTCTGATAATACCTATGTGCTTATCGGGAATTACGATGTAAATACCAAAAGCATACGTTATGTCGGAAGTGCCTTTCTGGATGCACAGATAGCAAAAGGATTAAAGTTTAGAAGCAGTTTCAGTTTGGATTACAATACCTATGATGAAGCCCAATATTGGAACTCAAAAACCAGTATTGGAAGGGCAGCAAATGGACAGGCCATCTCTGTCATATCACAAAATAATACATGGATAAATGAACAAACCTTAACTTATCAAACCAAATGGGGATCACATGGATTAACTGCATTGGCCGGAAACACTATTCAAAGCAGTGATCTTGCCTACACGTATGCAGAAGGACGAGGATTCCCAAATGATAATTATAAATTAATCTCTTCTGCATCTATACAAACCTCTTCAGAATCCTATACAAAATTTGCGCTCTCTTCTTTTTTTGGACGGATCGGATACAATTATGCTTCCAGGTATTTTGCAGAAGCTACACTTCGTGCGGATGCATCTTCCAAATTCGGGGAAAACAAGCAATGGGGTTATTTTCCTGCATTTTCACTGGGTTGGAGAATTAAAGAAGAACAATTTCTAAAAGAGGTAAGCTGGTTAAATGAATTGAAATTGAGGGCATCCTATGGCTTAACCGGTAATCAGTCTGGCATTGATAATTTTGCTTCCCGTGGATTGTGGTCCGGAGGTTCCGGTTATGCAGATGTACATGGCACCCCCTTGCCAGGTATTGGTCCACGGCAATTAGGCAATCAAAACCTGAGTTGGGAAAAAACTGCCCAAACAGACATTGGTGTAGACCTGGCACTGAACAACAACCGGCTTTCCATAACCGCCGACTGGTATCGAAAATATACCTCAGGAATTCTTTTACAGCAACCGCTTCCTTCCTCCAGTGGTTTTAGTTCCTATTGGGAGAATGTTGGTGAAGTAAGCAATACCGGTTGGGAACTCACCATCAATAATGTGAACCTGAACGAACGGAATTTCAGCTGGCGCTCGGGTTTGAATATTTCCGGTAACCGGAACAAAATTGAACGGCTTCCCACACCAATCACCAGATACACCCGCGACTGGGTAATACTGCAGGAAGGCTATTCAATGAATTCATTCTGGCTGTACAACCAGCTCTATGTTGATTCTAAAACCGGTGATGCGGTATTCGAAGGCCAGGAAGACGGATTAACTGTTGAAGACAGAAAAATAATGAACAGTTTTTATCCAAAATTTTATGGCGGATTAAGTAACTCCTTTACCTACCGCAATTTTGATTTCAGTTTCCTGTTCAGTTTTCAATACGGTAATTATTCCCTGAATTTGCAACGTTATTTCCGGGAGCGGAATCCATTAAGTGGCGGTGTATTAACGAATCTTTCCAATCGTTGGAAGCAGGAAGGTGATGTGACGGATATGCCCAGGTTAACATCTGTTGGAAATAACTATTCACTTGATCAGAATAGCCGATACCTTGAAGATGCTTCTTTTTTGCGGCTTCGGCAGGTTTCATTGGGGTATAATCTTCCTGCAAAATGGGCACAACTGGCTTTGCTGAAGTCTGCCCGTATTTATGCAGTTGCCACCAATCTTTTCCTATTGACAAAATATACAGGAGATCCTGAATCAAATGTAACCTCTGATCCTACAGCACAGGGAATCGGATCTTTTGGAACACCTCCGCAGCCGCGCGGTTTTCAGTTCGGCATTAACCTTACCCTTTAACCACATTAAGTATTGACATCATGAAAAAGTTTTTAATTAATATAAGTTTACTGGCTACTTTATCATTTGGTTCCTGCAAAAAAATCCTGGAAGTGGATCCGGTGGAGTTTACATCCGATGATATCACCATTATTGATGAAAATTCTGCCCGAACGGCTTTGCGAGGAGTGTATAATCAGCTTGCTTCCAATGGATATTATGGTTATACGTTTCAGACCCTTGGATTCTTTTCAGGAGATAATATTCAATATACCGGTTCCCAGACAGTAAATAATCAATTGACCAATCATGACGTAAAAGCTGACCTGGCGGCATTATCAACTGCATGGACAGCTATTTATAATACTATCAACCGGGCTAATCATGTAATTGAAAAAGTGCCTTCACTGGCTGCCACACCAACGCTGACCCAGGCAGTAAAAGATCAGTTGACAGGAGAGGCTTATTTTATCAGGGCTCTAAGCTATTTTGACCTGGCCAGAACATGGGGTGGTGTGCAACTGGTACTGGTGCCTACCAAATCTGCCAGTGATCGGCCCATTATACCAAGAAGTACCCAGGCTGCAACCTATAATCAGGTGCTTAGTGATTTGGAAACGGCTGAAAGCTTGTTGCCACAAACCACCAATCGAATTCGTGCAACCAAAAAAACAGTATGGGCTTTACGCGCTCGCTTTCATCTGTACCGGCAGGAATGGGCACTGGCTGAGGAATATGCAACCAAACTAATTGATGATGCAGCAAACTACACGTTAGTTCAACCTTATCAGAATTTTTTCGCCAACAGCAGTTCCAATACGAGTGAGTCTGTGCTTGAATTATACTATAGTACAGCAGTAACCAATAACCAGGCTTCCCAATGGTTGCCAACTACCAAAGGGGGAGTAGGCTGGATTAAACCTACTAATCAGGTGGTGGAGTTATTGAACGATCCAGCCAAAGGCGGCAACAGAAGCAGCCTCTTACAAAAAGTAGTATTGAATGGAGTAGATAACTGGTTTGGAAATCTCTATTATAGGACAGATCGTACCGATCCGGCATTTCTGATCCGGGTTGCTGAAGTTGTGCTCAACCGGGCTGAAGCCAGGGCGAATCAGGACAAGCTGGAAACAGCACGGGAAGATCTAAACAAAATCAGGGCAAGAGCAGGTATTCCGTTGATAGAAGATGAAAGCAATAAAACCAACCTGCTGCTTTCAATTGAAAATGAACGCAGACTGGAATTTGCATTGGAAAATCATCGCTGGTATGATCTGGTACGTACCAGCAGGGCACAGGCGGTACTTGGCATCACGGATCCGAATAAATTATTGTTGCCGATTCCCTTCAGGGAATTACTGGTTGATAAACAGCTGCAACAAAATCCCGGCTACGGTGAATAAGTAATAAAACATCAATCATCCACCATGTCAGTTAATAAAACCAACCTGTTTAACAGAACCCTGCTTGTTTTTGTTGTATTGCTATCCATTCCTTTCAATGGAGCTTATTACAGGTATTTGTTTTCTATAAATTTTATTCAACTAAACTTTCAGGAAGTGTTTCAGTTGTTGCATCATCGTCCGGGTATTGTCTCCTTTGGGAATTCCGGAATTGAAAGTTATGTCGGATGGATTCTTACCCTTGTGATCGCTTTTCTCTTAGCCTTGTTGTGGCAAAAACGGGATAAAGGGGCAGCAACTGCTGCCTCCCTTTATCAATTGCTTTTTGATTTTGTTAGGTTTCGGTTGTCCATTGGAGTTTTGTTTTATGGAGTTTTGTTATTGTTGTCACTTTATTTTCCGAAACCGGCTATTAGTGATCTTCATTCTCAATATGGACAACTTGCACCCTGGAAAATTTATTTTCTGTCCTCAGCGGTGGCATCTGCCGGTTATATTCAGACTATTGGTTTGTTTCTAATTCTGGGGGCTCTGCTGGTACTTTGGAACCGGACAATAGTGGCCGGTGTGCTGATTCTTTTATTTGTTTTAAGCAATGTGGTGCTGGCAAATTTTGCTTATTCGATTGGTGATCATTTGCAGGCGAGCTATTTGTTTTTATTGGCCCTGCTGCTGCTGATTCCGGAATTGCCGAAGCTGTACTCCTTATTGGTATTACGAACAAAAACCTGTGCTGAATTTGTTCAGAGGGAAACGAATCCTTTATTTGAATCTCTTCGGAAAGGAGGCCTCGTTCTGTATGTATTTAGTTCAGTGGTATTTATATCGCTGGCAGCTTTTGGAACCAGGTCAGCCGATTGGCCTTATGACCGGTATGAGCACTTTAGTGGAATTGCTGGATACTATCAGGTGAGTGAATTCAAACTGAAAGAGCAGGTATTCCCATTTTCTTTAACCGATAGTGTTCGATGGAAGGATGTTGTTTTTGAACAGGGGCCGCTGTTGAGTATCCGAAAAAATCATCCCGAACAGGTGCAGGATTTGAAACCAACTGATGTTTGGGAAACAAGGCATCCGGACCTTTACCTGGCAGCCGGAAATGCAGACAGGAAATTTTATTCTTATTCCTTTGATAAGGACTCTGTCAGGCTGGAAGATCTGGTAACAAAAGCGCCTGCCTATTCCTTTCAATTGATCCGACTCGACTCTTCAAAGATTTTATTGAATGGTTATAACAGCGATGGAATTCCTCTTTCCATCTCTCTGACAAAAATTAATAAACAATACCTCCTGCACAAAGGGAGAAGAAAACCTATTGTTATAAACTGAAAAAATGCCTTTTATGTTGTCTGATTCAATTAGTTTACCGGGGTATGGAAAATATAACCAGGCCGAAACGGTGCAGGAGCAATCAACTTCGTTAAAAAAGTTTGGGATTCGCTGGCTCTTTCTTTTTACGCTGATTTTTGTAGTACCCTACGAATGGGAATGGTACCAGCGACTTATGGAGTCACGGTCTTTTTTCTGGTACCTTTCAAGTATTGCCGGTTATCGCCCTAATTTGATCGAGATTCAATCAGAAAGTGGCAGATGGGGATTAGCAGGTTATGCCAGTTGGGGCATTGCTGCACTGCTGTCGTTCAGTGGGGCACTTATCTGGACGCTCATTGCAAGATGGCTGCCTAAACCAAATTATTCTGCCATTTATTATTGGACCCGGGTATTGATTCGATATAGAATTGCCCTGGGAATCATTGCATTCGGATTTTTAAAAGTTTATCCCATGCAGATGCCTTTTCCCGGTATTTCCAATCTGTCTACTGATTTTGGCGATTACAATACATACAAAATTTACTGGCAGCATATTGGAATTTCTACCTGGTACCAGATTTTATTGGGATGGGTAGAAGTATTGGCAGGGGTGTTGCTATTTTTTCGATCAACTGTTTTTTTAGGTGCACTATTGAATGCAGGTGTACTCTTTAATATTGCACATGCCAATTTTGCTTATGACGGAGGGGTTCATGTGTACAGTTCTTTCTTCGTGTTGTTTGCATTGATACTGCTTATTCCTTACCTGATTGAACTGTGGAAATTATATGTATTGAAACAGGATGTTACTCCTGTAGAATATGTGCCGGAATATAAGCCGCTATTCAGGAAGTTTCTTTTATCTGCAAAAATAGGAATCGTTTTATTATTTACAGTTGTATATGGAGCACTTCGCTATCAGGTTCATTATAAGGAAGGTTATTTGAAGGAACCCATTACACCAGGCCTGCCGAATGTAAAAGGCTTGTACAATGTAACAGAGTTTCGTTTAAATGACCAGGTGCTGCCTTATGATCCGCAGGATTCTGTTAGGTGGCAGCAGGTGATGCTTGAAAACTGGAGTACACTGGTTTACAAAGTGAATAAACCCTTTTCCATTTCTCTCGCCAATGGTACACCCAATGAAAAAGATATTGACCGGACCTATGAATTGGCAGGTATTGGGGGAGGTAAACGTTTTCTTTATTATACCATTGATTCCGTTCAACAAACCCTTTCCCTTTATGATAAAAACAAAGTGAACGATCGCAGAAACAGGGGGAGAGTGGCTGCATCAACTGTGAAAAAGGAAAAAAATGAAAAACCATTATTTACCTGGAAGTATGAACGGCCTAATCCCGACCGACTGATACTCAGCGGAGCTTATGGCAATAAAGATTCCATCTACGTGGTGTTGGATCGTAGCAGGGATGCGTTTGCACTTCAATCATATACTCAATAAATCTACTTATGAAAAAGATACTTGGACTTTGCTCTGTGCTGTTGTTTTTTGGTTGCAAAAATGCGGACAAGAAATTTACCCAGGTTGATCCTGTAGTATTTGAGAAAGAAATCAACGATCAGCAGGTGACTTTGCTGGATGTACGTACGCCGGATGAATATAATGCCGGTCATATTGAAGGTGCAGCACTGATTAACTGGAAGGATTCTCTTTCCTTTAAAGCTGCAGCAGGTAAACTGGAACGGAATCATCCGGTTTACCTGTATTGCAAATCCGGAGGAAGAAGTGCCAAAGCAGCCGACTGGCTGGTAAAACAGGGATTTCAGGAAGTAATTGAATTAAAAGGTGGTATTGAAAATTGGCGAACTGCCGGATTACCCATAACAACGCCATGAATCTGATTATTTCTTTTTTCTGCAGTATTGCCGGGTCGCTGACGCCAGGCACCATTAATTTGTCGGTATTGCAATCGGGCCTAAACGGGCAGGCAAAAATGGGAAGGCGAATGGCTTTGGCCGCCGGTTTGATGGAATACTTCTATGCCGGTATGGCCATTTATTTTGAAGCACTGATCAATCGGCAAATTGGGGTATTTACCTGGTTTAAACTGTTAGCGGCAATTATACTGCTGGTACTTGGAGGAGCCGCGTTGCTTCCCAAAAAATCAGTTGGTAAAAAATTGACTGTAAAAACAGGTGGATTCAGAAAAGGCCTTTTGCTTGGATTGTTGAATCCGCTTGCCATGCCTTTTTGGATTGGCATAATAGCCTACCTGAAATCCATGGGCTGGATTCGATTGAATAACTGGATGGAGGTTCATCTGTTTCTGCTCGGCGTATCACTTGGTGTAATTAGTCTTCTTTTATTTATCACTCATGCGGCAGAAAGAATCCAGCGAAAGGGATGGGTCCAGTCGGAGACGCTTATTAACCTTCCATCCTGGCTGATGCTGGCATTGGGAATTATTGGAATTGTTCATTTTATTATTCTATAAAAACTTATATAAACAAACACACACACAAAAAAGCAATGTGGCCGAGTGGTTAGGTGGAGGTCTGCAAAACCTTTTACAGCGGTTCGAATCCGCTCGTTGCTTCTTTTCTTAATTTCTAAATTGTTTTAAATGTCAGATACGAATCCAGTTCTTTGAAAGGAGCCATAAAAAAAAACTACCGGTAAAGGCCGGTAGTTTTTTTATTGTAGTATGGTTTTGTTTATAAACTATATCGAAGTGTAACACCATAAGTCCGCTGATCGCCTAATACGCCGGCATAATGCCCTGCATTACCTGCAGCTGGCAATAGCTGTTCAAAGTAATTTTTGTTCAGCAGGTTTCTGCCCCATAGAAATACACTGATTCCTTCACGGGAGCGGAATCCCAACCGGCCATTAAACAAGGCATAACCGGGAACATTCAGGTACTTGGAAGGAGAGGCACTGGACGAGAAACCTGATCTGAAATAATTGTCTACCGCCAGAAAATACCGCCCTTCTTTCGTGAATGCTTTTATCCGTTTTGACTGAATCTCGCCACCAATGGAACCTGCCCATTTGGAAATACCGGGCAGTTCACCTGCTGATACATCCTTAAAGGAAGTAGAAGCCCCGGTTTCCTCCAATGGTACCGGTGCATTGGTAAAGGACAGGTACCTGCCTTCGGTATAAGCGAGGTTGCCATAAAATGTAAAATGATCATTTAGTTTATAATTGGCATCGGTTTCAACTCCTCTTACTCTTACTTTCTCAGCATTGGCCAGATAACCTCTGTTAACACCCACTTCAGCTGTTTGAACCTGTGTCTGGTAATCTTTAATATCAGTTTGATGAACCACTACATTAAAGATGAAGTTTCTGCTGGGGGTCGTCTTTACACCAATTTCATAATGGGTAACACCCTCCGGTTTGATACGTGCCAGATCTGTCAGCACTTCTCCATTGGCGGTGGGTAATCCGCCCAGGTTTACACCAACCGGTTTATAGCTTAGGGAATAGGTGGCAAATGCATTGATATCGCTGCGTACCTTATACGACACCGTTAGTTGTCCGGAGAAATTACTTTCATCCACATTTGCAGTAAACGCCTGATCGGTATATACCGCTCTTTTCAAAGCCAGCAGGGCAGGATCTTCGGTATCCAATCCGCCATAGGTTTTCCTGTCAAAATCCACTTCTTTTTTATCATAATTGTAGCGGATCCCCGGCAATACATGTAGCTTTTCAGTTATTGCCCAATCCAGTTGCCCAAATACCGCTGCGCCAAATGTTTTCAGCCTGGAATTGGTTCGGATTCCATATCCTTCAAACAAACCGGGAGTTTCCCATAAAGAACTGGTGCTGCTTTGGGAGAAACGCCATTGTGCTGATCCGGATTCCTCAATATGAAAGGGATCTGTTTTTAAATCCTGTCCAATCAGAAACACTCCTGCAACTCCACTGAGCGTGGAAGAAAAATCACCGGCATAGCGGATTTCCTGTGTCCATTGCTGGTGTTTGGAAGTAGCCTGTGAAAGGGTCAGTACAGGTAGCCCGGTAAAGTCACGGTCATTGGACGGATCCCAGTTCCAATACCTCCAGGCGGTGGTGGAGGTTAGGGTGCCAACTCCGACTTTGGCATCTATATTTACCGATGCACCGCCCAACTGATTGCCTGATCTCCAGGTGGTATTATGATCTATTTTGCGATCGAATGGATTTCTGCTGGGCAATTGATAACCCAGGTCGGCTATAATGGAATCAAACTGACGGTATCCTGCCCGCTGGGTTTGTACCACACCGGCTACCACCTGCGCATAACCATCCGGTTTCTGATCGGTAATATCCCCTATGAAGGTAATTTTCAGTTTATCTGTTGGGGTATATAATAGTTGTCCGCGTACGCCAATATTGTTGAGGTCATTCACTGATTTTCCCGTGGCTACATTCTCCAATAAGCCATTTCGCTGTGTGCCGGAAAAAGAAATTCGTCCGGCTAGTTTTTTGGTAATGCCGCCTGTTATGGATGCCTTCGCCTGCACAAATCCATAATTGCCATAGCTTACTTCGAAATTGGCACCTGGTTTAAATTTGGGTGCTTTCGTGGTTATATTAAATGCACCGGCTGTGGTGTTTTTGCCAAACAGCGTACCCTGTGGACCTCTCAGCACTTCCACCTGCTCAATGTCGATAAAATCCAGCGTAGTGGCAGCCGGACGGGCATAATACACGCCATCCACATAGAATCCAACACCCGGATCAATGCCATCATTGGTTAGTCCGAAAGTGGATCCAATACCCCGGATATTCAGGGTGGTGTTACGCGGATTGGAAGAATAGAGCTGAACAGTGGGCACCAATTCCTTTAACCGGTTTACATTAAAGGCACCGGCATCTTCTACCTGGGCACCTCCCAGAACGGAAATAGGAATGGGTACATCCTGGGCCGTTTCCACCCTTCTGCGGGAGGTAATCACCACCTCTGATAACTGATTATTTTCGATCAGGATAATGGTTAAACTGGAATCTTTTAACTGGGTTAATTCCACCTCACTGGATGTATATCCGGCTGAACTGATGAGTAAGGTGAAGGGCAGATTTCTGCTGGTACTCAAAACGAATTTACCCTTGGAATCCGCTACTGTAGAAGTATTGGTTCCCTTTACTTTAATAGTAGCTGCTTCCACAGCCTGTCCTTTTTCGTCTTTAATGGTTCCGGATAAACTGGTTTGTGCCTGACTGATTAAGCCACCCAGCAGGTAAACAAGGACTAGAATTTGATGCTTCATTACAATGGTTTCGATGGTTAATGGTGGGCATGATTGTACTGTTTTGATAATATATACAAGATATACTATCAATTAGATAGACTAATAATGCCAATTGATTGCTTATAATGTCTATAGAATATATAGACAATGTAAAACTAGCTAAATATTTTAATCTACCAAACTAATAGACTTTATTTTTTAGAAGTTTCGATAAATGGGAGAGCAGCTGTTTTGGACCATTGCGTATCTTGGGCTTTATGGAAAAATCAACGGACTGGTATTTATTCGAAGGAATGGAACAGTTAGATACACCCGCCCTCGTTGTTTACCCGCAGCGGGTGCAGCATAATATTGATACAGCTATAAAAATGGTGGGCAGCCCGGATCGGTTACGACCGCATGCCAAAACCCATAAATCGCCCGATCTGACAAGGATGCTTCTGGCCTCCGGCATCCGGCAATTCAAATGCTCTACTATCGCCGAAGCAGAAATGCTGGCAAAGGAAGGGGTGCCGGATGTATTGCTGGCCTACCAACCGGTTGGACCGAAAATTGACCGGTTCTTTCAATTGATGGAGACCTATCCCGGTACTATTTTTTCCTGTCTGGTGGATGACCGAACAGCTGCCTTGGAACTGATGAAAAAATCCTGGGCGCTTCACTTACCACTTACTGTTTATATGGATCTGAATGTGGGAATGCATCGTACCGGAACCAAACCGGATGAGGCGGCACTTGATTTCTATATGGATTTATACAAAGAACCTCAGGTTAATATTAAAGGATTACATGCATACGACGGACATATATCCGATCCTGATCCGATCCTTCGCCAACAACGTGTGGAAGCAGCTTTTGCACCGGTATGGGCAATGAAAAAAGAATTGATTCGAAGAGGCATTAAAGAAATTGAAATCATCGCCGGAGGAATGCCCAGTTTCCCGATGCTCGCCAGCTATCCCGATCTGATTTGCAGTCCGGGTACCTTTGTTTATTGGGATAAATCGTATACCGATAAACTATCCGATACCGATTTTATTCCCGCTGTACTGGTACTCAGCAGGGTGGTGTCAAAGCCGGAAGAAAACCGGGTAACACTGGATCTTGGGCATAAATCCATTGCCTCCGAAAACAGTCTGGATAAACGGGTACATTGGTTAAACGCATCCGGCTTAACAGCAGTTGGACATAGCGAAGAACATTTTTTCTTTACGAGTGAGGGGGCTGCCAATTTGGAAATTGGAGACCTGCTCTTTGGAATGCCCTATCATGTTTGTCCCACTATTGCATTATATGAAAAAGCGATTACGGTCATCGATCAGCAAATTGCCGGCAACTGGGAAACAGTTGCAAGGGCAAGAACCCTGTCTCTCTAAAAGCGGATTTTAATCTGCAGAATGCGCAATTTGGCTTAACCGGCTATGGAGCTCTAAAAATATAGAGTTAAATTGGAAGTCTAACGAACCGTCAGATGAGCCATCGCCTTCTTCCATATAAAACCATTGGGGTTGTTGCTGCCCTGGTGCTCGGCATTTTTGTATTCAGCCGATGTGGAACGGATACCATTGCCGGTCTGCCTGATACGGTAGATTTCAATTATCATGTACGGCCGATCCTGGTGCAGAAATGTTATCTCTGCCATGGTCCGGATGAAAGCAGCCGCAAAGCCAACCTGCGACTGGATACCTATGAAGGAGCAACTGCTTTATTAAAAGATGGTGGTAAAGCGATTGATCCGGGACATGCCGCTTCCAGTATGCTGGTAGAACGGATTTATCATAAGGATCCGGATCTCAAAATGCCCACACCGGAATCCAATCTTACGCTTACAGAAAGAGAAATGGCGTTGCTGGAAAAATGGATTGATCAGGGGGCGAAATACGATCCGCATTGGGCATTTCAGCCACTGGTACCCACACCCGAATTGTCGAAGTACAAGGGAAATTTAATTGATTATTTTATTGATAAGGAACTGGATCGGGAAAATTTGGAAGCTGCTCCCAAAGCATCAAAAGAGTCGCTGATTAGAAGAGTATCTTTTTTATTAACCGGATTGCCGCCATCAGAAAAAGAGCAGACGGCTTTTATTACGGATACCCACGAAGATGCTTACCCGAAAATGGTTGACAGGTATTTATCTTCACCCCGGTTTGGTGAACGCTGGGCCAGGCATTGGATGGATATTGCCCGGTATGCCGAAACCCGCGGACATGAATTTGATTATCCCATTCAGGGTGCCTGGCGCTATCGGGATTACCTGATAAGAGCGTTCAATGCAGATATACCATATGATCAATTACTAAAGGAGCAGCTGGCCGGTGATTTATTAGAGAACCCACGAAGAGGACCGGATAATCAAAATGAATCGGTATTGGGAACTACCTTTCTCACCATGGCAGAAGGCACCCATAGTCCGGTTGATATAAGAAAGGATGAAGCGGATCGCATTGATAATATGATTGATGTTACCGGCAAGGCATTTTTGGGACTCACGATCAGTTGTGCCCGTTGCCACGATCATAAATTTGATCCCATCAGTGCCAAAGATTATTATTCTTTTTATGGAATTATGGAAGGCACCCGGTTTACACCGCAACCCGTAAATCAGGAACAGAAAAAGCCGCTGTTGGATCGCTTAATGCAGGTTCAGGATAGTATAAGAAATTGGATGATTAGTCAATTGCCTGATCAGCTGCCTCTTAACGGCATCGTACAAACGAAAAATACAACTGACCCTGTTTTGCCTGAAATAAATAGCAGGTTATTGGGTGATTTTTCAAGAACTGATCTCGATGGTTGGAAATCAGATGGCCTGGCTTTTGGTACCACCACCACATTAGGTGATCCTGTATTCAATGCCCAAAAACAATGGATTGGAATACGGGAAGGAACCGCCAGCAGCAGAAAGATTGCAAGTGGAATTTATGGGGCCCTGCGTTCTCCTGATTTTACCATTGCCAATAATTTTATTAGCGTGGAAGCAGCGGGTAAAGAAAGCGTTATCCGAATCGTGATAGACAATTTTCAATTGATTCGTCATCCCATTTATGGCAATATGGAACAATGGGTTGAATCTACTGATTTTAAAAACTATGTTTTTGATGTATCTCAGTGGAAGGGACATAAAGCATATATAGAAGTATTGCCAGGTGGGTATGAGAATCATGTATTTATTCAGCGACCCGATTCGTATGTTGATATACGTTATGCGCTGGCTTATGATAAAACAGCTAAAATCCCGGAAAGAAATGCTGGCATTGTTAAGGTACTGAATCAACGCATACGCCAGCAGGCTCCTAAAAAACCGGATGCTGTTATCAGCAGATTGCTGGAGCAGGAAATAACCTTGCGATCTCAACTAAACGATTCACTGCAATTTATATATGGAGTAACGGATGGTATTGGTAAAAACAGTCCGGTTTTTGTGAGAGGCAATCACCTTGATTTATCCAAAGAGCCCACCACTCGTCAGTTTCTTCCGGCTATTGCAAAAACAACTGCCCGTCTGGATGTACCGGGTAGTGGCCGGCTTGAATTAGCCAATGCCATTTTGGAGAAAAACAATCCGATTGCAGCCAGAGTACTGGTAAACCGGATCTGGCATTATTTGTTTGGGAAAGGGCTTGTGGAAACGGTGGATAATTTTGGCTTGCAGGGCAAACTTCCTTCTCATCCTGCATTGCTGGATCAGCTGGCCATTGAATTTCAGGAGAACGACCATTCCATTAAATACCTGATCCGAAAAATCCTGCTCTCCGAAACTTTTCAGCGTCAGGTAAAGCCAGGCACTGATGCGGGTGAAAAAGATCCTTCCAATACATGGCTTTCTCATTACCCCTTATTGCGGCTGGAAGCAGAAGCCATCCGCGATGCAATGCTGGCAGTTTCCGGCCGGTTGGATACAACCATGTACGGTGCGCCTGTTCCGCAGCATATCACTTCCTTCATGAACGGGCGCGGCAAACCCGAACATTCGGGTCCATTGGATGGAGCAGGGCGTCGGTCAATTTACCTGGAAGTGCGGCGTAATTTTCTTGATCCGATGTTATCCAGTTTCGATCGGCCCATACCATTTACCAGTTTTGGAAAGCGGGATGTTACCAATGTGCCCTCTCAATCCCTGATACTCTTAAACGATCCCTTTGTGGTGCAGGAAGCGGCTCGATTGCAGGTTCGGCTGGAGCAAAAAAAATTGGGAAATTCATCCAATAAAATTCAATGGCTTTATCAAACCTGTTTTAGTCGCGTTGCAGAAAAAGAAGAAATTGAAAAGGCGGTTGTATTTATAAACGGACTAACAGAAAAGTACAAACGAAATAAAACCCCGGGTGATGCTGTTGCACTGGCCTGGAAAGATTATATCCATTCGCTCTTTAACCTGAAAGAATTCATTTATCTAAACTGATATGGGAAAACCTGTTCATCCGATACATCGTCCGCTTACCCGCAGGGAAATGTTGGGCGTTTGCAAATGCGGCTTTGGTTCACTGGCGATGGTGAGTCTGTTTGGAAGTCTGCTGCCTTCCTGCTCCGGTGTGGCCGATGGTAAGGAAAATTTATTGAACCACCTGGGTGGTGGTGCCCTGCCTCCCGGATTTGTACCTAAGGCGAAAAATATCATTTTCCTTTACATGGATGGCGGGGTGTCTCAGGTAGATTCCTTCGATCCCAAACCGCGGCTGGCGTTGGAGAACGGAGAAGATCCGGCAAAGAAATTTAAAATGGATGCCACCCAGTTTGGAGATGTTGGAAAGATTCTGAAAAGTCCCTGGGATTTTCATCGCTATGGTGAATCCGGGATGGAAATCAGTGAGCTGTTTCCGCATATTGCCAGTTGTGCTGATGACCTGGCAGTGATCCGATCCATGGTATCCAATTTTCCGGAACATACCAATGCCAATTATTTTTTGCATACCGGCAGCGGATTGCAGGGACGCCCAAGTATGGGTGCCTGGGTCAATTATGGATTGGGCAGTGAGAATAATAACCTGCCCGGTTATGTAGTGTTGGATGGAGGGTTGATTCCTCCAGGCGGATTGGATAATTTCAAAAACGGCTTTCTGCCAGCAGCTTATCAGGCTTCGCTATTACGTGCAGGGGCAGAACCATTGGCCAATATCAAACCCATCGATTCCATTGCCGGCATTCAGGAAGACAAACTGGCTTTTCTGCGGGAACGCGATGGTCATTTATTAAAAACACTCGATGGCGCAGATGCCATTGAAGCGGCCATTTCCAATTATGAACTGGCCTATAAAATGCAGTCCTCCATTCCGGAATTAACGGAGTTCAAAAGCGAATCGGAGGCGACTAAAAAATTATACGGATTGGATTCTGCTGATCCAAATACCCGCAATTATGCAGCCCAGTGTTTACTGGCACGCAGACTGGTGGAAAGAGGGGTACGCTTTATTGAATTGACCTGTCCGGATATAGGGGGAGGAGCAGATCGCTGGGATCAGCATTCCAATCTTAAAAAAGGACATGAAAACAATGCACACGCCGTGGATCAGCCTATTGCCGGCTTGCTGAAAGATTTAAAATTACGCGGACTGCTGGATGAAACCCTGGTGGTATGGTCCGGAGAATTTGGCCGTACACCCTTTGCGCAGGGAACCGACGGACGGGATCATAATCCATCTGCTTTTAGCATGTGGATGGCCGGAGCAGGCATAAAAGGCGGAACCATTTATGGTGCAACGGATGACTATGGATATCGCGTAATTGATAAACCTGTTACCATCCATGATCTGCATGCTACCATGCTGCATCTGATGGGAATGGATCATAAACAATTAACCTTCCGGTTTGGCGGACGTGATTTTCGCTTAACGGATGTACATGGAAATGTAGTGAAAGAAATTTTGGCCTGATAATCTGATTGGAATGCAACTAAACCCTGAACTGTCTTTATTTATAGGGCGATTTCACCCCTTATTCGTACACCTTCCCATTGGATTGTTGTCTTTTGCACTGGTACTGCACCTGGTACAATGGAAGCGGCCTTCCGAACGCTTACAGGAAGCCTGTTCCCTGCTCTGGCTATTGGCTGCATTGAGTGGCGGGCTTTCAGTTCTTACCGGATTACTGCTTTCTCAGGGCGGTGATTATGAAAACCAAACCCTGTTTAATCATAAAGCAGGTGGGATAGTTGTTGCTGTGCTGTCGCTCCTGATTTTTCTGAGTTATTGGCTCAGGAAAAAATACCGTCGCTTTGATTTTTCCATTATTCGGTTATTCCTGATAGTTGGTGCCATTGGAAGTATGCTGCTCACTGGTCATTGGGGCGGATCACTGACACATGGATCAACCTATTTAACTGAATATGCCCCCTTCGGAAAAACGGATTCAATCACTCTTAGTACAGGTGGGAAAACGGCCATACGCGAGCTGGATTCTGCCTATCTTTTTGAAGATGCTGTAGTACCCATTCTGCAGGCAAAATGTGTAAGCTGTCATAACCAGGAAAAGAAAAAAGGAGAGTACCTGCTCGGCACACATGCTGAAATTTTAGCGGGCGGAAAAACCGGTCCGGGTGTGGTGCCCGGTAACCTTGCAACCAGTGAATTGTACCGGCGGATCAGTCTTCCGCAGGATCATAAGGAGTTTATGCCAACAGATGGTAAAACACCCCTTACAGAAGAGCAGAAAGCGATTCTGGAATGGTGGATTGAAACCGGTGCACATCAGCAGCAGCGAATCAGTGCCCTGGCACCTGGTGCAAAAATAAAAGACCGGCTGGTGAGTTTTTTTCAGCTCGACCGGGATGCCGTTGCCGGATATGAAGCGGCACCGGCCAATGCGGCTGCTATCCGGCTGGTATTGGAGGCAGGATTTCAGGTGAATCTGCTGACCAAAACATCCAATCTGCTGGAAGTGAAATTTAATGGAAACGGAACTCAACATCCGGACCTGGCAGTTTTGGAAGGCATTCGCGAACAACTGGTTTGGCTTCAACTGGAAAATTGCCTGCTGAATGATGAGCAGCTCAAACAACTTGGAACGCTGACTAACTTGTATAAACTGAATTTGAACAGAAATCCAATAACCGACCAGGGACTTAGTTCTATTACTGGTTTGCAAAAACTGGAATACCTGAATTTGTATGGTACCAGGCTGACCAATGCCTCCCTTCCGGTGCTTACTCAACTGCCGGAATTGAAAAAATTGTATCTCTGGGATACCCAGGTAAAACCCGGCCCGGCAGATAGTGCTATTCTCTCGAAAAAACAGTTGCAACTCGTAATAGAACCATAGAAAACAATGCGACGGAAATGCATAAAATTAATTTTGTGAATCCTATTATAAAGACTAATTTAACGTTTTACTAAAACGATTTAGTAAGCTGATTTATTCAACGATTGTCTATGCTGGTTTCTCCCCGCCTGTTATATAGCCATTGCTATGGAAAGTATGCCATTCCTGCGGTGAATGTATTCACGATGGAACAGGTGCTGGCTTTATTTGGAGCCGCACATAAAGCGGAAGCCCCCATCCTGGTTCAGTTAACTCCTGTTGCAAGAAATTATGCGTCGCCTGTTATGTTGCAGTCGATGATCCAGGCCGCAGCGCAATTATTCCCCGATGTTATTTATGCAGTTCATCTGGATCATGGAAATGAAGAACATGCTATTGCTGCATTGGAGCAGGGGTATACATCTGTTATGATTGATGCCTCGCATGATCCGTTTGAGAAAAATATTCAACGAACAAAATCGGTGGTTGAAAAAGCGCATAGTCGCGGTGTTGTAGTAGAGGCTGAGTTGGGCGTATTAAGTGGGGTGGAAGATGATCTTTCAGTAGAAGAAAAAGATGCACTCTACACCAATCCGGAACAGGCAGCCAGCTTTGTACAGCAAACCGGTTGTGATTCTCTTGCCATAGCGGTTGGTACCAGTCACGGTGCCTATAAATTCAGTGGAGGCAAGGGCATACAGTTCCCTATTCTACAAAAAATTCAGGCGGCATTACCCGGGTTTCCATTGGTATTACATGGCAGTTCCTGTGTGGATCCGGAAGTGGTAGCGGCCATCAATTCCTTTGGTGGCAAATTAAAGCCGGATGCCTCCGGAGTAAAGGATGAAGAGTTGCAGAAAGCCATCACCATGGGAATTTGTAAAGTGAATATAGCAACGGATCTGCGCTTACTCTGGACAAGGGAGCATCGCGCTTTTTTTGCTAACCAACCGGACTTGATTGATCCCGTTGTGCCGGGCAGGAAATACATGGAATCTTATCAGGAATTTATGCTTAACAGATTTGACGTGATGGGTACAGCCGGACAATCAAAAAACTTACAATGAAAAATTTACTGATACATCCCAATCAAAAAAGTTCTGTTTATCAACGGATAACAGCCGCAGATGCCGGCTGGACGCACCTGAATATGGAAGCTCGTTTGATGAAAGACGGTGAACAATGGATTGGTTATACAGGTGAATTCGAATATGGATTCATTTTATTAAGTGGAAACTACGAAGCAAAAACAGATAAAGGCAACTGGTCCACCACCAATGGCCGCAAAAATGTATTCAGTGGCATTGCGCATAGTTTGTTTTTGCCACGTCACACAGAGTTTACGATTACTGCAACCAGTGAACTGCTGGATATTGCAGCCGGATGGGTACTGGCCAAAGAAGATTATCCCGCCCGTTTCAAAACACCGGAAGAAGCGGCTATTGAAATCAGAGGTGGAGAAAATGCCACCCGGCAGATCAATAGCCTGATTGAGCCCGGTTTCGGTTGCTCCAGCCTGGTAGCGGTGGAAGTGTATACACCCTCCGGCAACTGGAGTTCCTTTCCGGCGCACAAACACGATGAACGGCTGGTGGATGAAAAAGGTGTATTGAAAGAAGCCAATCTGGAAGAAATCTATTTTTATAAAATTGATAAACCAGGTGGATTTGCTCTGCAGCAGGTTTATACCAGTGACCGGTCGCTCGATGAAATCCTGCGTGCCGGAAACAACGATGCCGTATTGGTTCCAAGGGGCTATCATCCTGTTGTAGCCCTGCACGGATATAATTGTTATTACCTGAATTTTCTGGCAGGCAGTGATCAGTCGCTCGCCAATACACCTGACCCTGACCATAGCTGGCTCTTCAATTCCTGGAAATTCCTGGATCCGAGAATACCCATGGTTACTGCTCAAATGAATAATCAACCTTAGTAAAAGCCCATTATGAAAAAACTCGATTTGCTCACCATTGGACGATCTTCCATTGATCTGTATTCGCAGGATATCGGTGCCGATTTTATTGATATCAAAGGCTTTAATGCATTTGTTGGCGGATCACCGTTGAATATAGCCGTATGCGCAGGCCGGCTGGGATTGGATGTGGCGCTTTTAACCGGTGTTGGACAGGATAAAACGGGTGATTTTATTCTGAATTTTTTACAGAAAGAAAAAATCGTAACGGATTATATTCCCCGGATTCCGGGTGCCCGCACCAGTGCTGTTATCCTTGGTATTGAACCACCCGATCGCTTTCCGCTGGTTTTCTATCGCGACAACTGTGCGGATATTCAGGTGTCAATGGATCATGTGGCCGCCGCTAATGTCGGACAGTTTAAAGTGGTGCAGGTATCAGGCAATGCGATGAGTAAAGAGCCCTCGCGCAGTGCAATTTTTTATGCGGTGGAGCAGGGTTATGATAAGGATGTACCGGTGATTCTGGACATCGATTTCAGGGCAGATCAGTGGACCGATATCCGTTCCTTCGGATTGATGATTCGGGCAATTCTGCCAAAAGTTACGATTGCCATTGGAACCGAAGAAGAAGTATTAGCTGCCACTTTACAGGATATCAATGATGTGGTGATTGAACACCAGCAGGTGTCTGCACCAAAAGTAAAAGGTAATCTGGAAGCTTCGGTTAAACAGATTTTAAATGCGGGTGTAAAAGTGTTGATTGTAAAAAAAGGAGCAAAAGGCGTAACTATTTATGCGGCTGAAAATGAACCACAGGATGTGCCGGGTTATCCCGTGGAAGTGCTCAATGTATTGGGAGCAGGAGATGCGTTTGCAGGCGGATTTATTTATGGATTTGTGCAGGGCTGGAGTATACCCAAAGCCTGCCGTTTGGGAAATGCCTGTGGTGCACTGGTGGTACAACGGCCTGGCTGCGCTAATGATATGCCCACCCTGCCGGAAGTAATGCAACTGATTGAAGACAGAGGTGGATTAACTGATTAAACCTATTAATGGCTTGATATGGCAAGAAAAACAAAACGATTAACCACGGCGCAGGCTACTATTTTGTTCCTGCAAAATCAATTCGTGGAAAGAGATGGAAAAGAAGCTGCATTCTTCGGCGGCTGCTTTGGGATTTTTGGTCACGGTAATGTAGCAGGTATCGGACAGGCCCTGCTGCAATATCCTTCCTTTCCCTATTTTCAAAGCAGGAATGAACAGGCCATGGTGCATACGGCTGTTGCTTATGCGAAAATGAAAAACCGCCTGGGAGCATTGGTGTGTACTACATCAATTGGTCCGGGTGCCACCAATATGGTTACCGGCGCAGCAACAGCCACCATCAACCGAATTCCGGTATTGCTGTTACCCGGCGATATTTTTGCCCGGCGCGATGTAGCTCCGGTTTTACAACAACTGGAAGCCAATTACAGTCAGGATGTTTCTGTGAATGATTGCTTTAAACCTGTTTCGAAATACTGGGATCGGATCAATCGTCCGGAGCAGCTGCTTAGCTCCCTGCCGGAAGCCATGCGGGTGCTGACATCTCCCGTTGAAACCGGAGCGGTAACCATTTGTATGCCGCAGGACGTGCAGGCAGAAGCCTATGATTTTCCGGTGGAGTTTTTTGAAAAGAGAGTATGGCCGGTACAGCGCGTGCGTCCGGATCAGCGGGCTCTTGCCAGGGCCGTGGAAGCCATTAAAGCGGCCCGTAAACCAATTATTATTGCAGGCGGTGGTGTTTTATATAGTGAAGCCAGTAAGGAACTAACGGAGCTGATTAACCGAACCGGGATTCCGGTGATGGAAACCTTTGCCGGAAAGGGATCGGTGCACTATAATGAGCCACTTAACCTCGGAGCCTGCGGGGTTACCGGAACACCGGGGGCCATTAGCGCAGCAGCGGAGGCTGATCTGGTGATTGGAATCGGTACCCGGTATAGTGATTTTACCACGATTTCCGAGTCCGCTTTCCAGCATCCCAAAGTACAGTTTGTCAATATCAATGTGGCGGAATTTGATGCCTTTAAACATGCTGCCATTCCATTGGTAGGAGATGCAAAAGTTATTCTGCAGGAAATATCGCATTTATTGAAACGCTACAAGGTTTCGGATGCCTATCGCACCAAACAGGAAAGAGCAGCAAGGCAATGGGATAAAGTAGTTAGTTCCGTTTATAATCTTAACCATCCGGTACCTATCAGCCAGGGAGAAGTAATTGGAGCCGTTAATACGCTGTCCAATGATAAGGATATTGTGGTTTGTGCGGCCGGAAGTTTGCCAGGTGATTTACATAAACTCTGGAGAACCCGGAACCCTAAAGGATTTCATCTGGAGTATGGCTATTCCTGTATGGGCTATGAAATTGCAGGCGGATTGGGAATTAAAATGGCCGATCCATCGAGGGAAGTGTATGTGATGGTAGGAGATGGAAGTTACCTGATGATGAGCCAGGAAATTATCACCGCTGTGCAGGAAGATGTAAAACTCATTATTGTTTTACTGAACAATAACGGCTATGCAAGTATTGGCGGGTTGTCCGAATCACTTGGTACCAAAGGATTCGGAACCCGCTATGAATACCGGAATAAAAAAACCGGACAGCTAAACGGCGGACTGCTGCCTGTTGACCTGGCAGCCAATGCAGCCAGTATGGGAGCAACGGTTATTAAAACACAAACTGCAGAGGAATTAAAAGCCGCCCTGATCCAGGCTAAAAAGAATAAAAATACCACCGTGGTGTACATCGAAACAGATCGGGAACAACGAGTGGGTGGCTATGCCTGGTGGGAAGTGCCGGTTGCGGAAGTTTCCGCGCATAGTCAGGTGAAATCGGCCTATGAAAAACTGAAGAAGAACAAAGCAAAGCAACGTACTTATTAACGCCATATAAAACCAACGAATGAATCTTGCCATACTAACGTTTGCTTTATTTACCCTTTCTGTAGGTGTGTATTGCTGGTATAAAATGCGCCATGCAAAATTTGAAACAGCTTCCAGTTATTTTTTGGGCGGCAGGTCACTGGGCGCCTGGTTAATTGCGATTTCCATGCTGCTCACCAATATCTCCACAGAGCACCTGATCGGGATGAACGGATCGGCCTATAAAAATGGATTTGTGGTAATGGCCTGGGAAGTAACAAGTGCCATCGCCCTGGTAATTGGTGCTGTTTATTTTATTCCCCGTTACCTGAAAATGGGGTTAACAACGATTCCGCAATATTTGGAGCTGCGCTTTGATAAATCCACGCATACGATCGTGAATTTGTTACTGATATTTTCTTTTATCATTACCCTGTTACCGATTGTATTGTACACAGGTGCCATCAATTTTGAAACCCTGTTTGATATATCGGATAAGTTTGGCATAACCAAAGATGAGTCTATCTGGTGGATTATTGTTTTAACAGGAATACTGGGCTCTGTTTATGCGATTTTTGGCGGACTAAAAGCCATCGCTTATTCTGATTTGATTTATGGAATCGGACTATTTATAGGTGGATTGGCGGTTCCGTTTTTTGCTTTGTACGATATAGGAAATACAGATATTTCAGCCGGACTCCAAAAAGTATATGAGCGGGCACCGGAGAAATTCAATTCAATTGGCGCGTCTGATTCAATCTTGCCATTTGGTACCCTGTTCACCGGACTTGTCATCAACCAGATTTATTTCTGGTGTATGAATCAGGTAATTGTGCAACGGGCATTGGGGGCAGTTAATCTGAAAGAAGCACAGAAAGGGTTTCTGATTATGGGCCTCTTTAAGATTCTGATGCCGCTGATCATTGTCTTACCTGGAGTAATTGGATTCTATTATTTCAGTGATACGCTGTATGCGAATCAGGATACCATCTATCCGGAACTGGTTAAAAAAGTGTTGCCCATCGGGTTGATTGGCATTTTTGCTGCCATCATTATGGGTACCGTATTAAGCACCATAAATGCAGTATTAAATAGTGCAGTGACTCTGTTTACACTGGGTGTTTACAAACGCCAGATCAAACCCGATGCAGATGAGAAAAAATTGGTTCGTACCGGGAAATGGGCGTCGATTCTGCTGGCTGTATTTGCCATTTGTGTAGCTCCTATGGTAGCCAAAGCACCACAGGGAATGTATCAGTTGTTGCAGGAGTTAAACGGAATCTTTTTTATTCCGATTGCGTCCATTTTATTAGGCGGATTTTTTATTCCCTCGATATCTGCAGCGGGTGCAAAAGTTGCGATTTTTACCGGTCTTGCCTTTTACCTGCTCACTACTTTTATTCTTAAGGTGGATATTCATTTTATTCATGTTTGGGGAATAGAGTTTGTGTTGAATATTCTGGTGATGCTGTTGATTTCGAAATTTTATCCCAATACCAATCCATATAAACCGGTGCATACCGGTGAAGTAAATATTGAACCCTGGAAATACACAAAACCAGTGGCCATTTTTCTTGTATTGGCAACGGTGCTGGTCTATTATTTATTAAGCTAAAAAACGAATCTATATGAACGTACTTCAAAACTATATCAATGGCAAATGGGTGCCAAGTAATTGCAGTGAAACAAGAGATGTGGTGAACCCGGCCACACAGGAAGTATTGGCAAAAGTGCCCTATGGTGCTGCAACTGCCAAAGACCTGGAATTGGCCGCCACTGCTGCGCAAACAGCTTATCTGGGCTGGAAATCAGTATCTGTGTTGAAACGGATTCAGCCACTCTTTAAACTCAAGCAATTGCTGGAGGAAAATAAAGAGGAAATCACTCGTCTGATAACACTGGAATGCGGCAAAACCCTGGTTGAATCTGCAGGAGAAATCCAGCGTGCGATTGAAAATGTGGAAGTGGCCTGTGGTGCACCCATGCTGATGCAGAGTGAATTTTTGGAGAATGTGGCAACCGGAATTGACGAATTTATGATTCGACAGCCATTGGGAGTAACAGCCTGTATTGCGCCCTTTAATTTTCCGGCAATGATCAGTTTCTGGTTTCTGCCTTATGCCATTGCAACTGGCAATAGTATGATTGTAAAGCCATCAGAAAAAGTTCCGCTGACTATGATGAAAATATTCGAGTTGATTGATCAGCTGGATTTACCTGCCGGATTGGTTAATCTCGTTCATGGCGGAAAAGAAACGGTGGATGCCATCCTTGATCATCCGCAGGTGAAATCGATCAGTTTTGTAGGAAGTACGCCGGTAGCCAGATATATTTATTCCCGTGGTACGGCCAATGGAAAAAGAGTACAGGCCCAGGGCGGAGCAAAAAATCCGGTGGTGATTTTACCGGATGCCGACATCGATGTTACTTCTCAGATTATTACGGATAGTGTATTTGGATGTGCCGGACAAAGATGCCTTGCAGCATCCGTTGTTATTACCGTTGACAATGATGCACAGATCAAGGAAGCGCTGTATGAGTCTGCCAATAAACGATCTGTTGGATACGGAATGGATACTTCTGTTGAAATGGGACCGGTTATTAGTCCGGAGAGCAAATCACGTATTGAAACCCTGATTGGAAAAGGCCTAGATGAAGGGGGGAAGCTGCTGCTGGATGGTAGAAACAAAGCTATAAGCGGATATGAAAAAGGAAACTTTATCCGGCCTACCATTATGGAAGGATTACCGTTGGATGGAGAGCTGATAAAGACAGAAATATTTGGTCCGGTTATGACACTGGTACACATGAAGAATGTGGATGATGCCATCGATTTTATCAACAGAGGAACCTATGGAAATATGGCCTGTTTGTTCACCAGCAATGGAAACAGCGCACGCAAATTCAGGAGCGAAGCAATGGCCGGGAATATTGGAATTAATATCGGGATAGCAGCACCCATGGCACAGTTTCCATTCAGCGGATGGAAGGATAGTTTCTTTGGTGACCTGCACGGGCAGGGAAAACATGCCATTGAATTCTTTACCCAAACCAAAGTGGTGGTGGAAAGATGGCCAAAAGAATGGAGCCGTAAATTTTAACGATTAAGCATTACTGTTATGAATCAGACAACAATTGAAACAAATACCATCCAAATTGCCAATGCGCCCTGTAGTTGGGGAGTATTGGAATTTGAGCTGGAAGGAGAGAAGAAAGGGTTTGAAACTGTCCTGGATGAAATGAAAGAAGCCGGTTATGCCGGCACTGAATTGGGTGATTGGGGCTTTATGCCAACCGATCCGCAGGCATTGAGAGCAGCCCTGATGAAAAGAAATCTACAGCTTTTGGGGGCTTTTGTTCCGGTTGCATTGGTAAAGGACGAGGCAATAGAAGAAGGAATTGAAAGAGCAGTACGAACCGCTGCACTCATGCAGGAAGCCGGTTTTCCGGATGCCTTTATTGTACTGGCAGATGAAAATGGATCAGTGCCGGAAAGAACATCAAAGGCAGGAAGAGTTCAGGCGGAAGATTTACTGGAGTCGGCGGACTACCAGCGGATAGCAGCCAATGCAACCAAATTGGCCCGAGCTGTAAAAGAACAAGTGGGACTTCGTACCGTGTTTCATCATCATGGTGCAGGTTATGTGGAAACACCGCAGGAAATGGAATGGCTGCTGGAAGGCAGTGATCCGGAATTTCTGGGACTATGTTTTGATACCGGTCATTATATGCTGGGTGGTGGTACAGATCCCGTTGGGTTTATGAAAAAACATATGGACAGGATCTGGCATGTTCACTTCAAGGATTTTGATCCTGCTGTACGGGATAAGGCCACTGAACAGAGCTGGGATTATTTTCAATCAGTACAAAACGGTGTATTCTGTGAACTGGGAAAAGGGGCCGTTCCATTTGATGCGGTGAAAACGCTGCTGCAGGAAGAAGGATATAAAGACTGGATCGTGGTAGAACAGGATGTTTTGCCCGGTATGGGAAATCCACTTGAATGTGCAAAAAAGAACAGACAGTTTCTGGCTTCCATTAAACTTTAAAAGAAAAAACAATCGCTGAACGATATGAAAAAATTATCCCTTGTATTAATCGGAATGGGCCGGATTGGCCGCATTCACCTCAATAATATTTTACGTCAGTTTCCAACAGTGGAGATTGCCGGTGTGGCGGATCGTGATTATTCAGCAGAAGAATTTGCAAAGCAATATGGTGCTATCCCTTTCTCCAGAGATGCAGAAGAATTGATTGCACAGCCAGGTGTGGATGCTGTTTTGATCTGTACCCCAACCAGCAGCCATGCAGCCATGATTCGGCTGGCATTGAAACACGGCAAACATATTTTCTGTGAAAAGCCGGTGGATCTTTCGCTTGAAACTACCAAAGAACTGGTGGATCAGGTACAGGCAGCCGGTATCAAAATGATGCTTGGTTTTAACCGCCGTTTTGATCCTGATTTTCTGCATGCCCGTCGTCAATTGACGGATGGCAGAATTGGTGAAGTGCAAATTGTTAAGATAACCAGTCGTGATCCTGGATTGCCTCCGATTGATTATATCAAAAATTCAGGCGGACTCTTTATGGATATGGTGATCCATGATTTTGATATGGCCCGTTATTTAATGGGAAAGGAAGTGAGGGAAGTATATGCCCAGGGCAGGGTGCTGGTGGATCCGAAAGTAGGAGAGGTGGGTGATATCGATACGGCCTTAACTACGCTGATTTTTGAAGATGATTCCTATGCTGTAATTGATAACAGCCGGGAAGCTATTTATGGCTATGATCAGCGCCTGGAAATTTTCGGTAATAAAGGTATGCTGCAGGTGGAAAATAATCTCCATAATAAAAGCATCATTTATGATCAAACAGGAATTCATCATTCACAGCCGCTTGATTTCTTTATGGACCGGTATGCAGCCTCTTACCTGAATGAAATGAAATTTTTTATTGATGCCCTACAGAAGGATCAGCCAATTCCGGTAAGTGGACAGGACGGCCTGGAAGCAGTGGTGATAGCAACCGCTGCCAAATGGTCGGTTGAGAAAAAAAGACCGGTTAGCATCGCAGAAGTAAAAGCAATTTTGTAACTATGCCGCATTAGTTTTACCACCATGGCCAAAAAAGTGTCGATCAAAGATATTGCCTCAGCAGCCGGCGTGTCGGCTACCACTGTTTCTATTGTACTCAATGGAAGGGCAAGGGAAATGAAGATCAGTGATGCCATGGCTAAAAAGGTAGAAAAACTGGCGGAGAAATTGCAGTACCGGCCCAATCATTTTGCCAAAGGGCTGCGAACCGGAAAGACGCATACGATTGGTCTGATTGTAGATGATATCTCCAACTATTTTTTCGGACATCTGGCCAAAGTGGTGGAAGAAGAAGCCGATAAAAAAGGCTATACCGTAATGTTCTGTAGCAGCGAAAACAATGAGGGAAAATCGCGCAATATTCTGAATATGCTGGTGGACAAACATATGGATGGTTATATTATTGCGCCCACCACTTTCATGCTGCCGGAATTAGAGAAACTGATAGCGGAAAACCGGCCAACGGTATTGATAGACCGCTATTTTCCATCGCTTAATTCCAATTTTGTAACGGTGGATAATTTTGCCGGAAGTAGGGAAGCAATCAATCACCTGGCATCCAAGGGGGTTAAAAAAATTGCACTTGTTACTAATGATACCGATCAGCTACAGATGCAACAGCGGATAGACGGCTATATATCAGGCCTGCAAAAAAATAAATTACCGGTTGATGAATCGCTGATCAAAAAAATTCCGTTTGGCAGACCGGAAGCAAAACAGGTGAAGGATCTCGTACAGTTTTTTTCTAAACTGGATGGCAAAATGGAAGCGGTTTTCTTTACATCCAACAACCTCGGCGTAGCCGGATTGGAAGCTTTTAGTTTATTGGATAAAGTCGTACCGGATCATATTTCTGTTGTATGTTTTGATGATAATGATCTGTTTCGTTTAGGCAAACCTGGCATTACCGTAATGAGTCAGCCAATCAAACAGATGGCTAAAAAAGCCGTGGAGGTATTGGTAAAACAGATTGAACAGGCTGATAGTCCCTTGTCGCATGTTGTATTACATACACAACTGATAGAGCGCGAATCTGTCCGGTAAAAAGGGCAGATTTTAAACCTTCCATAGTATTTTTGCTGCTTATCAATAAGTAGTGGCATGCGTGTAATTGGACTAATTTACATTTTACTATTGTTGTCGGTTGTTTGCTATGCACAGGACGATAGTATTTATAAAAAAGAACCGGATACCACTATTTATAAGATAGGCTTTACCGGAACCGGCAATATTAACAAAACTGCAGCGAATGGAACTTCCTATATATTTAATAATGCGATCCGGTTTAATGTGGAGAAACGAATTCTTACCGTGAATGCATTCGCCAATTGGATATATGGACAGAACCCCTTGCGGAAAACCAACAATGATTACCTTTTTATAGTTGATGCTGACCTGTTTAAAAATACCAGAAAATTATATTACTGGGGATTGGCGGGGTATGAAAAAAGCCTGTCGCTGAAAATTTATGACCGCTATCAGTTTGGTGGCGGACTTGGTTATACGCTCGTTAACAGCGATAAATTTAATCTGGTTCTCTCGGATGGATTATTGTATGAAAAATCAGCCCTGAGGGAGGTGGATAAATACGGACGTACCGGATATGAAACAGTACGAAACTCCTTTCGTTTAAAAAACCGTCTTAAGATTCATGAGTTGATAACCATTGACGGAGTCCATTTTCTACAACATTCACTTTCTGACAAAGAAGACTACATAATCAGAACAACCAATACCATTTCCTTCCATATCAAAAAATGGATCAGTCTAACTGTGGGCCTCACCTACAATAAACTGAATTTTACTGAAGCGGAAAATTTACTGTTTAACTATGGACTTACTTTGGAAAATGTATTCTGATTTCAGGCGCTGAAATTCACTGAAGCGGTTGTTCCTCCAGAGCGACAAAGCGCAAAACCTTCACTGGTTATTTTAACCAGGGTAAACCGCTCCTGCTGGTGCAATTCAACCAATCCCTGTTTAGCCAGCTGGTGAATATGTTCCAGTATGGTATCCCATGGAAGAAACTGACGCACAATAATTTGCGCCGGTTTGCAGGGATAACTCGTTGGATCGGGGTCGTCCTTTACGATCGTATAAATGGTTTGGAGAGTGGAATAGGGATGATCCATATATATCCCAAAATAAGTTGATAAGTCCGAATCAGAAAACAAAGTTTTCAACATTTTATCCTTCTCCCACATCTCCACCACCGGAACGGTCTCCCTCTCTGCGTTTGAACAAATCCAAATCAGTTCTGCCAAACCGGTAGCTGAAGGTCAGCCGCAATGTTCTGACGTTCCAACGGCGATAGGAATCCTGGTAAAAATTTTCTGTATCCGTAATGCTTCCAAAACGACGGCTGTTGAAAACATCGTTTACATTAAATGTAAGCGTGCCGGCATTGTTTTTCAGGAAATCTTTCCGGATTGCGAAATCCATATAATACTGTTCTTTGGTTTTACCCTGTGGCATTACCCGGGGAGATTCATATTCACCTGATAACTGGAAAGAAAAATTATTGAAAAATTTACTATCCGGTTCAATGACTTTATAATTGACCATCATCTTGGTACTCCAGTTAAAACCGGTATTGTTCAAATTGATTCCATTTACCTGAGCTTTTACATCACGGTATTGCGCATTGAAATTTGGCGTAAAGTCAAAGCTGTTTCCTATTCTTTGCTGCCAGGTAATTTCCAATCCCATTCTATTGGTACGGTCAGCATTGATGAATGTATTTAAAATTGCATTGGGATCAATCGCTGCGTTTCCTAAGGCATCATACTCTGCCGTTGTTAACGTATCACTGTACATGGTAATATCCTCTGTGTTATTTGCGAAATAACTGGATACCAAAACATTTCCCGTTGTGTAGGTACGATTAAAATTCAGTTCAAAAGAATTGGTGAATTCTGGTCTCAATTCCGGATTTCCTTTCCGGATATTCAACGGATCTGTGATATCTACATATGGATTTATCTGCCAGAAATTCGGGCGGCGGATTCTTCTTGAAAAATTAAGTTGAATATCACTTCCTTCCTTTACTGAATACGTAAGATAAAGACTTGGGAAGAATGCATTTAGCAGATCCGATCCTTTGGAAGGATAATCGTATCCGAATTTGCGGGCACTGTCAATAAGTTCTCCTTTAAAGCTGGATTGTTCTACCCGTACACCGGCCTGATACAACAACTTTCCAATTTTGTTGGAATAGTTGCCATATACTGCATTTACCATTTCTTTAAAACTGTAATTATTGCTTAAAGGTAACTTGCTAAGATTACCTCCCTGAAGCGAGAAAACATCCAGTTTGTCTTTTGAATAATTATGGTAGGATCTTGCACCAAATTCCAGTTTGCTGTTCTCTGAAAGGGGATTCACATAATCTGTTTGGAAGGTGACCTGTGTTCCGCTTCCTGTTGATTCATTGATGACGGTGTTGGGGGTGGAAATTAATTGTCCCTCTGTATTGTAAAAACGATTTTCAATATTTCCATCTCCACCATTTGTACCTGTGTTGAATGTAACATCAGCTGTCCATTCTTTTTCTGGCTTAGTATAGGTTCTGCGATAATTCAGTTGCGTATTGGCCCGGTTGAATCCAAAATCATCTGTAGAAAAACGATCGCCGGTTTGGGTTGCTTCTCCGTTTGCATTAAAATAGCGTTGCTTCTGCACTTCGTCGTTTTCAAATTCACCCTTTACAAAACCCTGTGAAATAGAAATGCTGTTGAAATCATTCCAGTCGTAGTCCATGCCAAAGCGTACAGAAGAGAATTTACGATTTCTCTCCCGATCTGTGCGCTGGTCGAAAAAATCCGTTATAATACCATTGCTTTTATTTTCGCGATAAGCTTCCCCTTCAGCAACTCCACCGGATTGGTTATAGTTTCCACTTGCAAAAATGTTGACTTTATTTTTGCGGTAATTTAAACTGAGTCCGCCATTGAATAAACTGGGTGTTCCTGCTCCTATGGTGGCAACGCCATTCAATCCGCCTTTGCGGTTTTTCTTCAGGATGATATTAATAATTCCACCGGTACTGCCTGCATCATATTTGGCAGATGGATTGGTAATTACTTCCACCCGGTCAATATCATCAGATGGGATTTGTTCCAAGGTTAGAATTGTAGGACGACCATTTACAAAGATCTGAGGAGAACTGTTACGTAAGGAAATTCCACCATTAACATCCACTGATAAAGAAGGGATCTGACGCATCAGGTCCACTGCATTACCACCTTTACTGGTAATAGCGGCGTCTGCATTGAAAATCCGACGATCTACACCAATTGTCATCAGCGGCTTTCTGGCAGTTACAACCACGGTTGCCAGACTGGCAGCTTCAGTTGATAAGCTGATTTCACCCAGATTAAAGTCGTTTATACCATTCAGAATATTAACCGGACGTTCTTCCATTCCAAAGCCGACAGCACTGACCTGAACCATTGTTCTGATACCACGAGGAACTGTTATTACAAATTTTCCTTCCGGGTCAGTAATGGAAATATTGGAAACGGTATCCGGGTCGGCGCCTTCCTTACGAATAGCTGTTAAAGCAGTAATCGAAGCAGAGCCAACCGGGTTGCCGGTCTTGGCATCTTTTATAATTCCTGAAATTTTTATTCTGTCTCCATCCGGATTTTGTGCAGTCGCAAATAAAAACGGTAACATGGCGCATAGCAATAGGAAGCTATACTGGTAAAAAGGGGTCGATTTTCCAGTTATTCTACGTGTCATTGTGCAAAGGAAATCTTTTAAAACTGAAGGTTTCCTTAAATTTAACGGATGAGGTATATAAATCGTTTATTTTCAGTAGCGAGTCTTTTTTTAATCCTGCTAAACGGGCAAATTTTTGCACAAAACAGCACAGTACAGGATGGTTTAGATCGTATAAGCATTGACGTTAGTTCCATGCTGGTAGAAAATCTTTCGAATCCGATCGGCCTGGATAATCCGGCTCCCCGATTCAGATGGAAATTGCTTTCAGAAAGAGCATCCGTCCGTTCAACCGGGTTCGAACTTGAATTGTGTAAGGATACCACTGCTTCCAATGGTGAACCTGAAACAGTTTATCGCTCCGGCAAACAGGTTTCACCTCTTTTATTCTTCCGTTACAATGGATCCGATTTGCAGCCATATACAAAATATTTCTGGCGGGTACGCAGTTTTGATCAGCAGGGGAGGGCAACTGATTTCTCTCCCTGGGTAAATTTTGAAATGGGGTTGATGAATAGTTCAAATTGGAAAGGAAGCTGGATCAGTGATGGAAAATCCATACAGGAAAAAGCACTGCCTTATTTCAGAAAGGAATTCAGACTGGGTAAAAAAGTAAAATCTGCCAGAGCTTATATTGCTGCAGGAGGATTATTTGAGCTGAGTATAAATGGTAATCGGATCAGCAATACCTGGCTGGAGCCAAACTATACCCGTTATGATCGGAGATTGTTGTATTGCACCTATGATATCACATCGGATTTGTTGAACGGAAATAATGCAGCAGGCGTTATTCTCGGAAATGGCTGGTACAACCATCAGTCCACAGCTGTTTGGGATTTTGATAAAGCACCCTGGCGCAATCGCCCCTGTTTTGTACTGGATATACGTGTAGAATATGAAGATGGAAGCGTAGAAACAATTTCATCCGGTCGCGATTGGAAAACCCAGACAGGGCCAATTATTTTTTCCAGTATTTATACTGCTGAACATTATGATGCCCGCCTTGAATTAACCGGGTGGAATAAAGCTGGCTATTCAGATACAGCCTGGAAACAACCCAATCTGCGTTCTGCTCCTGCACCCCTTATTACAGCACAGAATCTGCATCCCATCCGCAGGGTGGAGGAAATAAAAGCGAAGACGGTTCGAAAATTCAATGATACCGTATATGTGGTGGATATGGGCCGGAATATTTCCGGTGTTTCAAAAATCAGGGTAACCGGTGAAGCAGGAACCGAAATCCGTCTACGGCACTCCGAACGCCTGTACGAATCCGGTCGGACAGATCTTTCCAATATTGATGTACACTATCGTCCGGTTGGTGATGGTGATCCTTTTCAAACCGATATTTTTATTCTTTCCGGAAAAGGAGAGGAGGAGTTCTCTCCAAGATTTAATTACAAAGGGTTTCAATATGTTGAAATCAAATCAAGTAAGCCTATTGTCATTACCAAAGAATCAGTACTGGCTTATTTTATGCATTCAGATTTGCCACCTGTTGGTACTGTAACCAGTTCAAATCCTGTTTTGAACCAGATCTGGTCGGCCACCAACAATTCCTACTTATCCAATATGTTTGGTTACCCAACGGATTGTCCGCAGAGAGAAAAAAACGGCTGGACGGGTGATGCGCATATTGCGAGTGAAACGGGTTTGTTTAATTTTGATGGAATCACGGTGTATGAAAAATGGCTGCAGGATCATTTGGATGAACAACAGCCTAATGGGGTTTTTCCTTCCATCATTCCCAGTAACGGCTGGGGCTATGAGTGGGGAAATGGTCCGGATTGGACCAGTACCATCGCCATAATTCCATGGAATATTTACCTGCATTATGGTGATACCACACTGCTCTCCAGAACCTACGAATCACTGAAGCGTTATGTCAATTATATTGAACGGATAAGTCCGGGTGGAATTTGCACCTGGGGCCTCGGAGACTGGGTTCCGGTTAAATCTCAAACACCCGTTGAGTTTACATCAACTGCTTATTATTACACCGATGCACTGATACTTTCCAAATCAGCCTTATTACTGGGAAAAGCGGATGATCATGTACGTTATGCTGCACTCGCAAAAAAAATTCATGCTGCATTTAATCAAAAATTCTGGAATCCAGCTACCAGCTTGTATGGGTCAGGATTGCAAACAGAGTTAAGTGTTGCATTACATTGGAAGCTGGTGCCGGATAGTCTGGTCCCGACAGTAGCTGCTGCACTGGCTGATCGGGTTGTAAAGGATGGCAGACAGATTGATGTGGGTTTATTGGGAACCAAAACAATCCTGAATGCATTGAGTGATAATGGTTATACAGATCTTGCATACGAACTGGCAGCACGTGAAACCTTCCCCTCCTGGGGCTGGTGGATAAAAAATGGTGCTACCACGCTTTTTGAAAACTGGCCAATCAATGCAACATCAGACATCTCGATGAACCATATCATGTTTGGTGAAATTGGCGCATGGATGTATAAAGCGCTGGGGGGAATAAAAACTTCAGAGGCAGCTCCAGGCTTTCAGGTAATTAATTTGGAACCCTGTTTTCCCAAAAAGTTGAATCAGTTTTCCTGCCGACATGAATCTGTTCTGGGAACCATTGAATCGGGTTGGGAAAGAAAGGGAAACAATATACAATATACTGTTACCATTCCACCCGGCTCCATCGGCCGATTGCGGGTTCCGGCAATGGGAAAAACGGCCAGGCATTATATTGAATTGGGATCAGGTACTCATCGTTTTAACTGGAAAAACTTATAAGCGGGCTTTTTTTACGCCTTCCACAGTTATTTTAACCGGTAAAATCAAACCCTGGGCATCAAATTTCATTTCATCGATACAGGTTTCTCTTGAATTACCGTCGGTTTCGCTCAGGGGCCGGCGGTGATATATAATATAATACCTGTCTGTTCCCGGATGGTGAATGATGGAATGATGACCGGCACCGGTGGCGATAGCAGGATCCTGCTGAAGAATTTTGCCGATTCGTTTAAATGGTCCAAGCGGTGAATCTGCAATGGCATAGGCTACGCTGTAATCCGGACCTGTCCAGCCGCCCTCAGACCACATAAAATAATATTTCCCGTTTCGCTTGAATACAAAGGGGCCTTCCACATAATTTTCCGGGGTTATTTCTTTAAAAGTGCTTCCATCTTCAAAAGGAAGGAATCCGGTAAAATCATTGTTTAATTTGGTGATATTACAATGGCGCCAGCCTCCGTAATACATATAATGCTGCCCATCCTCATCGCGAAAAACAAACTGATCAATGGGCTGGGCTCCATTATGAAAACGATCTACCAGGGGCTTGCCCAGATGATCGTTGAATGGTCCGGCTGGATTATCTGCTACCGCAACACCAATTCCGCCCAATTCATTATCACTTTGAATATCGTTGGCAGCAAAGAATAAATAATACTTCCTGTCCTTTTCAATAATGGATGGCGCCCAAACGGCGCGTTTGGCCCATTTTACCCGGCTTGTGTCGATAATCCGCGGATGCTTAACCCAGGTGCGAAGGTCTTTGGAGGAGAAGGCATCCATAAAAACCTGCTTATTATAAGGGGCTGAATAGGTAGGATAGATCCAGTATTCCTTGCCAAAAATGATGGCTTCAGGATCAGCATACCAACCCGGGAAAACAGGGTTTCCACTGAATTTGGCTGTTTTTTTTGCCTTCTGGGCTATTGCAGTCTGCCCACATAAAACGGTCAGAACGAATGCGATACGTAAAATAGTTTGCATATGGCAAACTACAACATGAAGATCAAATTACCCGCACAAATTTACCAGCTTCTGATGCCTGCCGGATAATATCCAGGTGATTTTCTGATTTGCCCGCTACCACCACCAGTTCAATATTTTCATCTTCCAGAATTTCAGACAGATTTCCCACTACCTCCACCCCGGGGTACCAGGATTCTGCCAATCCTGTAGTGAGGTCCTGCTGCGCCAATACTTTTTTTAATTTGTAGCCATGGTCAATACTTCCTGTGCTTAAAAGTATGGGCATTTCCAATTGCTGCGTTGCAACCAGTCCGATGTATTTAAATGTTGACATAATGCGTATTTAACGTGTAAAAATTACACTTTCAAAGATAGCCATTCTTAGAAGAATGGCTAAACATTGAGGTTGGTTTTACCCTGTTAAATAGCTTTATGCTCCATGTGGGTAGCCAAATCAAGCAGGTTTTTTGTCTTTATCACCCAATCCGGCACTCATTTTCAACCCCTCAAACAGGGTTTTCCATACCAGATTGAAGAAGGATTTGGTGGGAACCCGTTCATTTATAACCTCAAATTCGTGTTGATGCCGGTCATCCAACCGGTTATGGTTTCTTACCAGCAGTTGGTTCGCCAGCAGGGTAAGCAGGGGGCGTTTGGCGGTTTCTCCGGAATTCTTCTCCTTTAAGAGGTCGATTTTCAGGTCTTCATATAAAAAAAGAACCCTTCCTTTTGCCAGATGATCTGTTCCGCGAAGGTTGAATTCCAGCTTTTTTGCCTTACCGGTTCTGATCTGAACGTTCGTCAGGGGTTGTACGATTGGGTTAATTAAAGCCAAATCAAACGGTTGAATGGCGCCCCTGACCGTAAACTGACCAGTATTACCCGGGGGGAAATAAAATCTGGCGTCCAATGGAATTTTATCCATCAATCGGGCAGTTAAATTAAGCGATAAACTTCCAACCGATTCGACGCCTTTCTGAATGGGGCCGGCATTTCCATTAATGGACCCAAAGACCAGTTTGCCGACATCCGTACCCTCCTTATTTTTCTCCATATATTCAATACGTCCGTTTTCAATCTGCATCAGCGGAATATCCAGGCCGGGTGATAACTGCTGAATCAGTTGATGCGGGTTTTTTCCGATTTTTGATTGAGTAGCCGGAGGCCGGCTGCGATCATTAAATATTTTAAGGAAAGGTTCTTTTAATACAATCAGTGGTGTTCGGATGATACTGTCTTCAAGAAATGAACGCACATCTACGGAGTCAATAACAATTTCGGGTATACTGCACTGGTAGATGTCCTGCTGCACTGGTGTTTTACCTGCCAATGCTTCGAGATTGGAGCCGGCAGCCGGATTTACAAAAAGTTTGGTGATAATTGCCTGAATATGATCAGTACCTTTCAATATTAGCTGATCTGCTTTCAACTGATATTTTTTTTCTGCCAGATCAAGTTCAATATTTTCAATGGAAAGCCGGAATCCTCCAACGGGTAACGGGTTACCGGCATTGACCTGCAGACTGTCTGTATGGAAATTATAAAGATCAAGATGGACCGATTTAACCTTTGTCTTTCCTTTCTTGCGATTGGTATAGGTGATATCCAATTTAGAAAGCTGAATCGAATCCACTTTAAGTCCGCTTAAAACCTGTTTTTTCCGTTTTGATTTTGTTCCCTGAATAACCTGATTTATATTTTTTCCCGTATCGGTACCCCTTTCTATCTCTAAATTTCCACCTGAAATTGCAATGGTGGAAAGATCAAGCAGACTGGATTCCAATAACGAACTGACTGAAACATTTTTAACGATCAGATTATCAAAGCGAAATCGATAAAAGGTTTGTTGGCTGGTGTCTGAATGGATCGGTTCAAACACCAGCCCACTAATTGCCAGTGTTTCCTTGTCGGGGTCAATCTTCAGGGTCTCCATTGATAGACGATACCTGCCATCCGTTTCTTCGGCAATCCAATTGGTTAATCTCGATTTTAATTCTTCTGAAAGATCGGTTGATTTTAACCAGTAACGAAAAATACCGACTCCCAGCAGAATCAGAAACACCGCACCAGAGAGGATAATTATAGAGCGGCGTCCTAACATCCTACCACCCCCAGCAGCCAGTAAAGTAGCACAAAAACGACAATAGTGCCCAGGCAACCACCACCCCATTTGTAAGCGCCGTATCCGGCCAGCAAGGTTCTAAGCCAATCTTTCATATGTAAAATTTAGAGTTAATGGAAGCAGGTATAAAAAAACAATGCCAGCGAGTGGGGTAGGATTATAGTAAGTTACAAATAAAGAATAGCATCACATGGTAAAATTGTATTCGAGATTGGGAATTTAGCATAGGAATTTACGCTGGTTAATCTAAAATTCCTGCCGGCATTGTAGTAAATTTGAGAAACGACCATAAGCCATAGAAATGAGGAGAAATATTTTGGTCGCTGTCTGTATTCTGATTGTAGCAGCGATTGCTTTTACTGCCTGCCTGGACAGTGCCTCAGAGGGAGGTATCCCATCTGGAAAGATTAGTTATAACTATCATGTCCGGCCTATACTATCCGATAAGTGTTTTAAATGCCATGGCCCCGATTTAAATAAAATGGAAGCCGGACTGCGTCTGGATCTTCCGGAGTTTGCATATGCCCCATTGAAAGAAACTAAAGGAGCATTTGCACTGGTTCCCGGAAAACCGGAAGAGTCAGAACTTTATAAAAGAGTGATTTCTACAGACTCTGCCATTATGATGCCTACCCCTGATTCGCATCTCGGATCCTTATCGGAGGTGGAGACCGGGATAATTAAAAAATGGATTGAACAAGGGGCTGTTTATGAACCTCACTGGGCATTTGTACCACCTGTAAAACAGGAAGTTCCAAAGCTGGATCCTGAAAAAAATACCAATGAAATTGATTATTTTATTCAGGCAAAACTGCAAGAGAAAGGCCTTTCCATGAATGAAGAAGCCGATAAGGAGCGATTACTGAAAAGAGTAGCCCTCGACCTTACCGGCTTACCTCCTTCGGAAGCATTGATGACGCAGTTTCAAAAGGACCAATCGAAAAATGCTTATGAAAAACTCGTGGAAACCCTGCTGGCATCTCCCCAATATGGGGAAAAAATGGCCGTTCACTGGCTGGATGTTGCCCGATACGCTGATAGTTATGGATATCAGGATGATAATATTCGCACACAATGGCCCTGGCGCGACTGGGTGATTAAGGCATTTAATGAAAATATGCCTTATGATCAGTTTGTTACCTGGCAACTGGCCGGCGATTTATTGCCGAATCCAACTAAGGAACAAATACTTGCCACTGCTTTTTTTCGAAATCATAAGTACACAGAAGAGGGGGGTGTAATACCGGAAGAATATCGTATTGAATACGTATTGGATAAAACTAAAACCTATACAAAAGGTTTGTTGGGATTGACTGCGGAATGTGCACAATGCCATGATCATAAATATGATCCCATTTCACAAAAAGATTATTTCAGCCTCTTTGCTTTTTTCAACAGCACCTATGAAATAGGTTACGAAGGGGATATTTCTATTTCGAAACCAGCCAAGAATCCGATCCTTAAACTAACAGAAGAAGAGTTGAAAACAACGCTTTCTTTTATTCATCGCGAGGATACAGGTGCATTAATGGTTTCTGTAATGGGGGAAATGGATACTGTCCGGCCAACCTTTGTACTGAACCGTGGTGTGTACGATCAGCCAACAGAACGGGTGCAGCCAATGGCCCTGCCAGTGGTCATGAAATATGACACTGTTCAATTACCCCGCAACCGCCTGGGCCTCGCAAAATGGACCACTGATAAAAAAAATCCGCTGACCGCCAGGGTGTTTGTGAATCAGGTTTGGCAGGAGTTCTTCGGAAGAGGGTTGGTTAAAACCAGTGGTGATTTTGGCATGCAGGGTGAACTTCCATCAAACCCTGCTTTATTGGACTGGCTTGCAGTAGATTTTATGGAACATAACTGGGATATCAAATACCTGGTTAAAAAAATTGTTAGTTCTGCTACTTACCGGCAATCTGCGGAAATCAGCAAAGAAGCACTCCAAAAAGACCCGGAAAATATTTATTTATCGCATGCCCCGCGTAACCGGCTAAAAGCGGAATATATCAGGGACCTCGTACTCTCCACAAGTGGATTGCTGGTTCCCACCATCGGCGGTCCAAGTGTGAAACCCTATCAGCCGCAAGGGCTTTGGGAAAACGCCACATCCGGAAGGGGGGAATTGGCAACCTATAAACAGGACAAAGGCGAAAAATTGTATAGAAGAGGGATGTACACTTTTATCAAACTAACTGTGCCTCCACCATCTATGGTGCTTTTTGATGCAAGCAACCGGGATCAATGCGAAGTGACACGACTTCAAACCAATACACCGTTGCAGGCATTGGCCATGATGAATGATCCAACTGTACTTGAAGCCTCCCGGGTATTTGCTCAAAAATTGGTGGAAACTAACACGAATGCAGAACCGAATATTGAAGTAGCATTCAGACGAATAATTTGCAGAGCTCCCAGGGCAGCTGAACTCAGCATTCTGAACCGCTATCATGCGGAACAACTGGAGTTATTCAGGACCAAACAACTGGATGCAGTCACCACGCTTAAAGTGGGTGAGTATCCGCAGAATTCAAAACTTGATCCGGCTACACAGGCAGCACTGATGAAGACCATCAACCTGATTTATAATATGGAAGAGGCAATCGTAAAATCATAAGTATGGAGAAAGAACAATATCAACATCACCTTAATATGAACCGGCGACGTTTTTTGAGTCGCATGAGTCTGGGTATAGGTTCGGTTGCACTCGGCTCTCTGCTGATTCCTGATCTGTTTTCCGGAAAAGATACGGAGGAGGCTATTTTACAGCGATTACCTCATTTTGCTCCAAAAGCAAAAAGGGTAATCTATCTCTTTCAGAATGGAGCTCCCTCCCAGCTGGATTTATTCGATTATAAACCTATGCTCAATGAGCGCTTTGGAGAAGATCTGCCTGCATCAATCCGAATGGGACAGCGATTAACCGGAATGACCGCGGAACAATCCAAGTTTCCACTGGCAGGATCTACCTTCAAATTTTCTCAATATGGACAGGCACGTGCCTGGATCAGTGAACTGCTCCCTCACACGGCAAGCGTTGCGGATGATATCTGTTTTGTGAAAAGTATGTTCACTGAAGCCATCAACCACGATCCGGCCTTAACCTTCTTTCAGACAGGTGCTCAGGTTGGAAACCGTCCAAGTATGGGTGCCTGGTTAAGTTATGGTTTGGGTAGTGAAAATATGAACCTGCCGGCCTATTGTGTATTACTCTCGAAGGGGAAAGGAAATGGACAGGGTGTTTATTCGAAACTCTGGACCAACGGATTCCTGGATTCAGTGCATCAGGGGGTTCAATTCAGCAGTGGAGAAAATCCGGTATTGTACCTGAACAATCAGGAAGCAATTACAAAAATGGATCGCCGAAGCATGCTGGATCAGCTGACTGCCCTGAATGAAGAAAATTTCAAAGCTTTTGGTGATCCTGAGATTAATGCAAAAGTGCAGCAATATGAAATGGCATACCGTATGCAAACGGCGGTTCCTGAAGTGACAGATTTATCCAAAGAGCCGGAATCCATTATAAAATTATATGGACCAGACTGCCTGGTGCCGGGCACCTATGCGGCTAATTGCCTGCTGGCGAGAAAGCTTTCGGAGAACGGGGTTCGCTTTGTTCAGTTATACCACCAGGGATGGGATGGACATGGAAATCTGCCGGGTGAAATACGCGGACAGGCAATGGATACCGATCAGGCATCAGCTGCTCTGATTACTGATTTAAAACAACGTGGGTTATTGGATGAAACCCTGGTTATCTGGGGCGGAGAGTTTGGTCGCACCAATTATTGCCAGGGACCTTTGCAAAGAGATAATTACGGTCGCGATCACCATCCCCGCTGCTTTACTATCTGGATGGCAGGTGGCGGCATAAAACCCGGTGTTTATGGCGAAACAGATGAATTCGGATACAATATTGTTCAGAACCCTGTGCACGTAAATGATTTTCACGCCACTGTTATGCATCTAATGGGACTGGATCATGAACGATTAACATTTAAACACCTTGGTCGCCGGTATCGCCTGACAGATGTTGCCGGAACTATAGTTAAAGATATCATAGCTTAATGCGGACCTGGAAAACTCTCCTCTACAATCTGGCTTTTGCAGCCAATACGTTATTGCTATTTTTTGTACTTGCCGAACAATGGGTAGTGGTACCGGCATGGCTGCAGGTAGCCGGAAGAATGCATCCTTTATTGTTGCATTTCCCTATCGTATTATTATTACTATGCCTGGTTCTTGAATGGATCCCCTCTTTTAAAAACAGTAGTTCTTTATTGGACGGACTCTGGTTAATTACGCTGAATCTGACGGTTTTTTCAGCGCTGTTTGGCTGGATCCTGTCAAGGGAGGAAGGATATAGCTCCGAAACAGTCAATTGGCATAAATGGGGTGGAGTGTTTCTGTCAATTTTTGCATTGGTCTGGTATCATCTTCGGCGAATAATTCAAAGTAAAAAGATAGTGCTCTCTCTTTCCAGCTCAGCTATGCTGCTGGCGCTTATTATTACAGGTCACCAGGGAGCTGTTCTTACGCATGGGGATGATTTTATTCTTGCTCCCATGAAGGATCCGAATTCGGGTCCGCCGGTTGCATTTGAAGATGCCATCGTATTTGATCATGTGGTGATGCCCATTCTGGATGCCAAATGTGTGGGTTGCCATAATAGTGGTAAGGCCAAAGGAGATTTGATAATGGAAACAGCAGCTACGCTTTTACGTGGTGGGAAAAACGGCTTATTATGGGACACAACGGCAAAAGAATATGGTCTTCTGCTGCAACGGGTTCATCTGCCTCCGGATCATAAAGAACATATGCCCCCCAAAGGAAAGCCTCAGTTGACAGAAGACGAAATTGCTATCCTGTATCACTGGATTAAAACTGGGGGTGATATGAAGATTAAACTTTCGGCAATTCCTGAAACAGACAGCCTTCGGTTACTCACGGCCTCTCTTTTCAAATCGCAGGATGAAAGCTCCTATGCTTTTGCTGCTGCTTCAGAATCTACAATTGAAGCATTGAATTCCCATTACCGTGTGGTACAGCCAATTGCTACAGAGTCACCGGCCCTGGAAGTAAATTATTTTGGCGCCAGTCAGTTTAAAGCGGAGCAATTGAAAGATCTGTTGAAGATTAAAGATCAATTGGTTTCCCTAAACCTCAACAGGATGCCGGTATCTGATGCAGACATTGAGCTGCTGAAACAATTTCCTGAACTCCGTAACCTGAACCTTTCTTTTACTTCCATCACCGATAAATCGTTACCGATTCTCCAACAGATAGGTTCCTTAAAGGAATTGAGTGTTTCCGGTACAGAGGTAACTAAAGCTGGCCTGGCAAAATATCCTATGCCATTGAAAAATTTGTACTGCTGGAATACCGGAGTAAGTGCTGCTGATCTGCCGGCACTAAAAATAATATGGGGAGAAACCAGATTGGAAACAGGCTTTACAGGAGATACAATTCTGATTCAGCTGAATGCGCCGATTGTTCAGAATGAAGAACAGATTTTTAGTCAGCCTTTTGAATTAAAGCTGAAACATTTTGTTCAGGGAGTTGATCTTCGCTATACGTTGGATGGATCCGAACCGGATAGTCTAAGTTCGCCGGTATATAAATCGCCGGTTACCATATCCTCAACCACGCAGGTAAAAGCAAGAGCTTTTAAAAAAGGGTGGATCAGTAGTGCTACAGTAAACAGGCAATTTTTTGGCTCCGGCGGAAAGCCAGATTCGATACGTCTGGCGACGGCTCCGGATCCATCCTATAAAGGAAATGGAGGGGCTACCCTGATAGATGAAATAAAGGGAGATGGGAATTTCAGAAGCGGGAAGTGGTTGGGTTATATGCACAATAATATGGAAGTGTGGGTCGAATTCAAAGAACCCAAATCGATCAAAAACCTGTCTGTCAGCACGCTTGTCAGTATCGGAAGTTATATAATGCCACCAGCCGAAATCCAGGTATGGGGGGCAGAAGCAACTGGTACGCTAAGTATGGTGGCGCGTCAACAACCTGCACAACCCTCAAAAGACACGGCTCAATATGAAAAAATTCATTCCATTCCACTAGGTGAAAAAAAGTTTCAAAGATTAAAACTGGTAATCAGGCCTGTTGCCACATTACCGAAGTGGCATCCGGGAAAAGGAGCTCCCGGATGGGTATTTGTGGATGAGTTGTTTTTTGAATAGTGAATGGTGAATAAAAAAAGAACCGGGAATAAGTGATCCCCGGTTCAGTGGCTGGTAAGCGAATAGCAGTAAGATTTGGTCAATTAGTAGATAACGTTTTAATATCCACCTGTTATAATAGACTGCAAGCCGTTTTGAAATGCTGCGTGAATTTTTAATTTTTTTTTAAATAGTTAATAAACTACAACCCCGGATATCACTATTGTCAACCCGGCCGAGTACTTCAAACCCTCCATCGCTATATATCTTACCCATATCGTCGGTTGCTATAAAACAACAGGAATCCAGGTTAGCAAGGTCTATTACATTTATTACTCCATTGATAATCAGGTGTTTAGATTCATTTGAAGAAACCGGCGCTGCCAGAATTTGAAGCGGATCGTCCTCCTCCCGTAATAGAATTTTCATCCAATCCGGACAATAAAACTTTCCATCATCGCCGCAATAGGCCTGGGATAATAATTCTGTCATGCCGTATTCAGAATGGATGCTGGCACCCGGAAAATTGTCGGCCAATTTTTCATGCAAAGCTGCACGGGTAATCTCCTGCCTTCTTCCCTTCATTCCACCAGTTTCCATAATTACCGTATTCTTCAATGCCATTGGATAAGACTCTGCAAAATCAAGTAAAGCGAACGTAACACCAAAAAGCAGGATTTTCTGTCCTTTTTTTTGCAGGGTTTCGAGCGTTTCGGCCAAACGATCGTGGTCGTACAGATAAAATCCGCTTTCCGGATGGCCACTCAAACGGATCAGTTCATCTACCATTACGACCAAACTGGAATGTTGCCGCTCCAAATAGGAAGGTAGCAGGCCGATTATGCACCAGTTTTCAGGCCGACCATAAAACTGCTGGAAGCAACGGGTAAAACTTTCCCGGTAAACAGCCATCTCCCGGATAAAATGCCGACTATTTATTTGTCCGCTTGTACCACTGCTTTCAAACCATTCTTCCGGATCATACAAGCCGGTTTTGATTTCCATGGATTTAAAAAAACGAATAGGTAAAAAGGGAATATCTTCAGGGCGTTTTACCTGATCGGGGCTGCGTCCAATACTATCGGAGAACCTTTTATAAACAGGGTTGTTCTGGTATTGGTAGGTATAGATATCCAGGACCAGATTTGCTTGCTGGTGAGCTGGGGTTGAAAAAATTTTATGAATCAATTCACTGCGCATGTTAGGTAAATCAGCCGGTAGTTGATAAATTCGTTCACAATATAGAAGCTTTATGTTTAGGAAACTGGTACCCCTTATATTGATTATTGTTGCGGTTGTGGCCTGCGGCAAAGATAATTTCAATACCAAACCAAGCCTCAAATTAAAGAATCAGAGTAGGGTGGTGCCGGCGGATAATGAAGCTGTTTTCTTTGTAAATGCGGAATATACCGATAAGGAAGGGGATCTTTCCGGTATACGGGATTCCTCTATTTATTTTCAGGCGGTTTTACTGAATGTAAGGTCGGTAATTGGAGGTCCCAATTACCCCGCAGCTTATGCATCTTTACCTGAATTTCCAGATAAACGCAGTGGAGAAATTGAATTAAGGCTTGATCGGTTTGCCTATTATAAACAAATTCAGGCGAATCAGGGGGGGACAGATGCAAATGATACGATTGTAATTCGTATTGCCATCAAAGACAAGGCTGGAAATGTCAGCGATACATTAACTTCTGATCCTATTGTTCTGTTGGGTCAGTAGATTTGCAGCATGCGGAAGCTCGCAGATTTTTTCTTATTCAGCGCAATTTTTATAGGTCTTTGTGCGGTTGCACTTTGTTGGGAAACCAATCTGTTGCTGGGGTTGAAAGCCAGCCACTGGTCCTTGTATTGTTTTGTATTTGGCGCCACCTTATTGCAGTACAACCTGCATTATTATTTCAAGAAAACACATACGTTTAAAAGTGAGCGGCAGGACTGGTCAATCCAAAACCGGCTGACACAAAAACTATTAATTGCTGTCGGACTGGTTTTGGTAAGCCTTAGCTTATTCTGGCTGGAACCCAGGCATTTTGTGGTGCTTGTTGTATTAGCGATACTCGCCAGTTTATATTCCTTCCCTTTATTGCCATTTATAAATAAACCGCTTAAGGAATTTGGACTTTTAAAAATCGGTCTGCTTTCTCTTGAATGGACCCTGGTTACTGTTTGGTTTCCGGCTGATCAGCAGGGAATTGATATGACCAGTTATTGGCTGGTTTTTTTGCGCCGTTTCCTGTTCATGTTGGTGCTTTGTCTCCTGTTTGATATGAGAGATCGTCAACTGGATGCTGCCAAAGGCATTAGGACAATTCCGGTACGCATGGGTGTTAGTAAGAGTTATCGCCTGGCGGATCTTATATTGTTGATTTTTGTCGTGATTTCGCTAATTCAGTTATTTCGAACTGGTGATTATCCGTTTTTCCATGCTATGCTGCTCTCTGCTTTATTAACCCGCTTTATAATCCAGTTGACAAAAAAAATAGAGAACGATTATATTTATCTGGCTGGTATTGATGGTATGATGCTGGTTCAAACCGCATTGGTGGCAATTGGAACGATCTAGGCTTTATCTTTGAAATAATAAATTGTGGCTTCTATGGCAAAAGCAAAAAAAGAAAAGAAGAGCGAGTCAATCCTTACAGAAAAATCGCATGCATTCATGCGTACTTACCTGAATACGCCAAGTCCGGTTGGCTTTGAATCCGGTGGACAGCGGGTTTGGCTGGATTACCTGAAACCTTATGTAGACACTCATTTTGTAGATCCTTACGGAACAGTGGTTGGAGTAATTAATCCGGATGCTCCGTTCAAAGTGGTTATTGAAGCACATGCAGATGAAATCAGCTGGTTTGTCAATTATATTAATGCAGAGGGACTTATCTACCTTAAACGGAATGGAGGAGTGGATCACCAGATTGCCCCTTCTCAACGGGTATTTATCCATGGTAAAAAAGGCCCGGTTAAAGCAGTATTTGGCTGGCCTGCAATCCATACCAGATTATCCAATCCTGATCAGAAGGAACCTGCTGCGAAAGTTGATAATCTTTTCCTCGATAGTGGTGCAAGATCCAAAAAAGAAGTGGAAGAATTGGGCATTCATGTTGGTGCGGTTGTTACCTACCAGGATGGATTTGACGAGTTGGCCAATAATTATTATGTGGCTCGTGCATTTGATAACCGGATCGGCGGAGTAATGATTGCTGAAGTAGCCCGCTTATTAAAAGAGAATAAGAAAAAACTCCCTTATGCGCTGTATGTGGTGAATGCAGTTCAGGAGGAAATCGGATTACGTGGAGCAGAGATGATCGCCCGCAGAATCAAACCTGATATTGCCATTATTACAGACGTTACCCATGATACTTCCACACCCATGATCAGCAAAATTATTGAAGGTGATGTGGTATGCGGTAAAGGACCTTCCCCTACCTATGGTCCGGCTGTTCATAATAAATTACTGGCTCTTGTACAGGAAGTGGCAGAAAAATCCGGTATCCCATTACAGATGAGAACCGTTAGCAGAAGTACCGGTACCGATACAGACTCCTTTGCCTATGCCAATGATGGTTGTCCGTCTGTTCTGATTTCCATTCCACTTCGCTATATGCATACGACCGTTGAGATGTTGCATAAAAACGATATTGAGCAAACCATCCGATTGATGTATGAAACCTTATTGACACTGACACCAAAAACAAATTTGAACTATCTATAGGAGGTGAAAGTTGATCCCAATCTGGTGGTAACCCTTTGCATTTGAGTAAAATGATCGTGCATAACGCAATTGGAATCGGTTAAGTAATACGCCCAGTCCCATTGAAAAGCCGGTTAATCCATTGGCTGTATTGGGTATAATCAATTCTCTTCTTCGGAGATGGTTGTATCCAATACCCAGTTCAATTTTTTCAGCTATGAATGCCTGTGCTCCTAAAACAACATGCTGAAATACCTGATCAGTGGTGCTGATACTGCTGTCGGGTTTGAATAATACCAACCGATGTAAATCCCTGAGCGTTACAGAAAATTGCAAGGGTGCTTTACTTAATCGCTTGGTTATTCCAATTTGCAGGTCAAAAGGTAAATTTTCTATGCCTTCATTGGAAAAAGAGCGGAGCTGTGTACCCATATTTTTCATTACAAGTCCGGCCTGAAACTGCCTTGCACTATCATAATAGGTTAAACCTATAGTAATTGCTACAGCACTTGAACGATAGGCCCCATAATTTGATTGAATAAATTGGAGGGAAGTTCCATACTGCCATTTTTCAAGGTATTGTCTGGATGCAGCAACCTGAATCTGGTAATCACGCGGATGAATGTTGCCAAACCGGTTACCAGAAGGGTCTGTTTGTTCAATATTGCCGTATCCGATATACTGCACCTGCGCGGCAAAACTGGTGGCGATCTTTTCCTGATAAAAAGCGGCTCCCAGAAAATATTGTTTTACGCCCGCTGGCAGGGGAGTGAAACTGAGTGATAGCTGACTATGATGGTATGGTCTTAATAAAGCCGGATTTGCATGAGCTATGCTTAGGTCCCTGCTTATCAGACTGACATTTTCACCGCCTATTGAAGTTTGTTGTGTAGCAATTGGTAACCTGAGAAAAGAATAAATTGCCTGCCCACCTGCATTCTGTGCAAAAAGAGTAGGTCCTGCTCCCAAACAGATCGATAAGAAAACAATAAGAGAGAGGTAATTCTGCAGTTTCATGTACTTGGCTCACTTGAATGGGTAAAATAAAGAAAATCCCCCATTGATATGGGGGATCATTAACCCTAAAACAACCAACATGAAAAATTTCAATCGTATTTATTACAATGAAATAGTTGGATTGTTTAAAAAATTATACTAAAGCGAGTTCGATTACCTGCTGCATCTGTTTAACGTAATGAAAGTTTAAACCTTTGATAAAATTAGGGTCGATTTCCTCCACGTCTTTTTCGTTTTGAGAACATAAAATGATCTCTTTAAGTCCGGCTCTTTTTGCAGCTAATACTTTTTCTTTTATACCTCCCACGGGTAATACCTGTCCGCGTAGTGTGATTTCACCGGTCATTGCCAGATACGGTTTAACTTTTTTACCGGTGAAAGCAGACATGAGTGCTGTCATCATGGTAATGCCGGCACTTGGCCCATCTTTAGGTACTGCACCTTCAGGTACATGAATATGAATATTCTTCTTTTGAAAGAGAGTAGGGTCAATGCCCAGTTTTTTGGCATTTGCCTGTAAATAGGTGAGGGCGGTAGTTGCACTTTCCTTCATCACATTTCCAAGGTTACCGGTTAGTTTGAGCTCACCTTTGCCTTCGCTGAGGGTTGTTTCTATAAAAAGGATATCGCCCCCAACATATGTCCAGGCTAATCCTACTGCAACACCGGGCATATTGGCAGTTTTATAAATTTCATTGCTGTACCTGGGTTTGCCCAGAATTTCAGTAACATCCGCAATGGTAAGGGGTGATTTTACTTTATTATTCATTGCCACTTCCTTGGCCATTGAGCGCATTATCGCAGCCAGTTGCCGGTCAAGTTCCCGCACGCCGCTTTCGCGGGTATAATCTTCCACCACTTTTTCCAATACTTTATCATTGATGCGGATGGATACTTTCCCTAATCCATGTGCTTCCTTTTGTTTCGGAACCAGGTGCCGTTTTGCGATTTCCACTTTTTCTTCCACCGCATAACCGCTCAGGTCAATAATCTCGAGACGGTCCCGAAGTGCTGGTTGGATATTATTAACATTATTGGCTGTTGCAATAAAGAGCACTTTACTCAGGTCATATTCCAGTTCCAGGTAATTATCATAAAAGGTATTATTCTGCTCCGGGTCCAAGACCTCCAACAGTGCAGAAGAAGGGTCTCCGCGATGATCTGCCCCCACTTTATCGATTTCATCCAGAATCATCACCGGATTGGAGGATTTTACCTTCCGGATGGATTGCAAAATTCTGCCTGGCATGGCGCCAATGTAAGTTTTCCGATGTCCGCGGATTTCACTTTCATCGTGTAAACCGCCCAATGCCAACCGAACATATTTACGCCCAATGGCACTGGCTATACTTCTTCCCAGGGAGGTTTTACCAATACCAGGAGGTCCCACAAAACAGAGAATGGGGCTCTTCATATCGCCTTTGAGTTTCAATACAGCGATGTATTCAATGATCCGTTCCTTGATCTTGTCCATGCCATAATGGTCATGATCCAGAACAACTTTTGCATGTTTCAGATCATAGGAGTCTTTGGTGTAGTCTTCCCATGGCAGGTCCAGCATCAGGTCAAGATGATTGTAAACAATGCTGTAGTCGGGCGTGGAAGGATGCATTCTTTCGAGCTTTTCAATACCCTTCTGGAACATTTCGGCGGCGGTTTTCGGCCATTTTTTTTGTTCCGCCTTTTTCTTCATTTCCTTTATCTCCAGCTCATTGCTGTCTCCACCCAATTCCTCTTTAATACTTTTCATCTGCTGCTGCAGAAAGTATTCCCGTTGCTGTTTATCGAGTTCAGTTTTTGTTTTGTTGGTGAGTTTATTTTTCAGTTCAGCAAACTGGAGTTCCCGCTGTAGCAATTGCATCAATATATCCGCTCGCTCACCAATTTCATTCGATTGCAGGATTTTCTGCTTTTCATTCAGTTCCGTATTCAGGTTACTTGATACAAAATGGATCAGGAAAGCCGGATTTTCGATATTCTTGAGAATAATGGCGGCTTCTGAAGGAATATTTGGTGAAAGCTGAATAATCTGAGTGGCCAGATCCTTGATATTGGCAATATAGGCAGCAAACTGGTCATCCACCGGCGCAGCCACTTCTTCCAGTAAACTTACTTTAGCCCTGAAATAGGGGTCCTCACTGGTAAAAGAGTCCAATTTGAACCGTCGCTTTCCCTGGATAATTACGGTAGTGCCACCATCCGGCATTTTGATCAGTTTTACAATTTTGGCAACTGTTCCTACGGATTCCAGATCAGTTGGTGCCGGATCTTCTACATTGCTGTCTTTCTGGGCAACCACACCTACGAGTTTTTCATGTTTGTAGGCATCGTTAACTGCTTTAATACTTTTATCGCGTCCAACGGTTATAGGTAAAACCACTCCTGGAAATAGTACGGTATTTCGCAGGGGCAGGATCGGTAAATCGGCAGGCAACTCCAGATCGGCTCCATCATCGCTTTCATGCTCATTTAGTGGAATTATGGGAATAAAATCCATTTCATCTTCAGGTCTCAAAAAAAAGTTCGTTTGATTCATACTCATCTGTTGATGTGACAAAATAACACATCCTGCCTGTTTTACATAGGGCAGAAGGCAATAGTTTCTAAAGTCAACTATGGTGCCATGCCAGGATTTTGACCAGAATTGGCGGACAGACTTCTTAAAAATGACATATAGTTCGCCGGAGCCATTCAGTCACCAAGAGGCAATCCTTATATTTGCGCCCCGTGGGAGCCTGAAGAGCCCGCATAAAAAAAATTCCATATGTCAGCATTGATGGAGCAATTAGGAGAAACCGTCCGTTATATACATAGCCAATGGACCTTAAATCCGGAAATAGGTATTGTATTAGGAAGCGGATTGGGTAATCTGGTAGCTGAAATGAAGATTGAAAAGGAAATCCCGTATCAGGATTTACCTCATTTTCCTGTTTCAACAGTGGAAGGCCATAGCGGTAAACTCATCTTCGGGCAATTGGGTAATAAACAGGTAATTGCCATGTCCGGGCGATTCCATTACTATGAAGGATATACTGCAAGTGAAGTTGCATATCCCATCCGCGTGATGAAACTCCTGGGTGTTCAGACCCTGTTACTCAGTAATGCAGCCGGAGGAATGAATGCGGCATTTTCCGTTGGCGATCTTATGATTATTCGTGATCAAATCAGCCTGTTTACCGTAAATCCGCTTCTTGGAAAAAATGAGGCAGAATTGGGGCCGCGTTTTCCGGATATGAGTGAACCCTATAATAAAACGGTAATCAAAAAGGCAGTTGAAATTGCAGATAAGCTGGGTATTGCAGTTCATCAGGGGGTATACGCAGGAGTAACTGGTCCAACTTTTGAAACCAGGGCGGAATACAGACTGCTTCACCTGGCTGGTGCGGATGCGGTTGGTATGAGCACGGTTCAGGAAGTAATTGTGGCCCGTCATATGGATATGCAGGTTTTTGCTATCAGCGTTATCACTGATCTCGGGATCCGGGAAGAAGAAAATATAATTACTCACCAGGAGGTTTTGGAAGCGGCAGCTGCTGCTGAACCGAAATTAACTGCCATTTTCAGGGAACTGGTTCAAGCTATCTGATGCAGATCAAACCTGTTTATACTATTGTCATGATTTGCCTGCTGGGTACCCTAACTGCCTATGCACAAAATCCATTACGCAGATTGCCCGGGATGGGTGGTAGCGGAATGGGGGGCGGTTCAACACAGGACAGCCTGAAGCGCCGGGATAGTAATGAGGATTCCATAACTATCTGGTTTCGGTATCTGGATACTTCAAGGGCACAACTGCTGGATTCCTCCATTGTTGATTTCTATAAGCGATTTCCGGTACCAGCCAATTATACCTATTTAGGTAACCTCGGACTTGCAGCCCGGCCATTGGGCTTTAATCCTATTTTGAAAAGTGGATTTGATCCGGGGTTTCATGCCTATGATCCCTATAAATTACGGCTCGATCAGGTTCGTTTTTTTCAAACAACCCGACCTTATTCGGAATTGAATTATGTATTGGGAAGTTCTGCAGAACAGATCATTAATGTAATGCATACGCAGAATATAAAACCCAACTGGAATTTCGCATTTCAATACAACCTGATTAATAGTTTGGGTGCATTCAAAAATCAATCGACCAACCATAGCCGCTATTTGTTTAATTCGGATTACACTTCGAAAAACAAACGTTATCATTTGTATTTCGTAGCCCTTTCCAACTCCATGCAGTCAAATGAAAATGGTGGAATTCAGGATGATTATGACTATATGTCTGACCTGGTCAGTTACCAGGAGAGATCTGCCATTCCAGTTCAGTTGGGAGATTATGTGCCGTATCGCCGGAATGTATTAAACAGTGCATTAAATACAGGTAACCGCCAGCGTACCACCACCTATCTGATCCGTCAGCAATATGATCTGGGAAGGAAAGACAGTATTGTAACGGATTCTTCTGTGATTCCTTTATTCTACCCGAAATTGCGGATCGAATACAATCTTCAATACAACCGGCATCGGTACCGCTATCTCGACCGACAGCCACAGGATAGTTTTTATATAAAAAACTATAATTTTCTGGTTGACCCGGCAAATGAATTTACCATCGAAGAATCCTGGAATGATGTAATCAATGATTTCTCTCTGTATAGTTTTCCGGATGAAAAAAACGCACAACAGTTTCTTAAAGCAGGTGTTTCACTGCAAAATCTTACCGGGATTTTTACGGATGGCAAAAGAACATTTTATAATCTCTTTATTCATGGTGAATACCGGAATAAAACCCGCAATCAGAAATGGGATTTGGAAGCGCAGGGTAAATTTTACCTGGCCGGATATAATAATGCAGATTTTGATGTCAATGCAAGTATTAAGCGATATATCAGCAAACAGATTGGATATATCAAGGCGGGATTTCAGAACGTAAACCGCACCCCTTCTTATATATTTGAACCAGGAAGCAGTTTTAGTCTTGTTGCGCTGCCCTCTTTAAACAAGGAAAATATCACGAGGATTTATGGGTCGCTTGATAACCCCTTAAAAAAATGGAATCTGTCGGCCAGTTATTCACTGGTTAGTAACTATACTTATTTTACGGATTACTACAAACCCAACCAGGCGTCTGCATTATTTAATGTACTTGAAGTAAGTGCTGAAAAGAATTTTCGCGTTGGTCGTCGCTGGAACTGGATGGCCAGGGTTCAGTTACAACAGCGGGCAGGGGATGGCCCGGTTAATATGCCTCTGCTGTTTACCCATCATCGCTTTGGATATGAAGGTACACTTGGGTTTAAGAACCTTCGGTTTGCAGCCGGACTGGAAGGGCGCTATCATACCGCTTTTAAAGCCGACTTTTATTCCCCCATGCTAAGCCGTTTTTATTTTCAGGATACCGCCACATTAAAGCTGAATTTTCCAGATATAGCAGCTTATCTGCATTTCCGGATCAGGAGTTTTGCCGCCTATATTCGGGCAGAAAACCTGAATACAGTTACTTCAAAGGACGGTGTATTTGGATTTTATAACAATAATCTGGCAGCGCCAAATTACCCACACCAGGGATTAATGATCCGGGTAGGCATTTTCTGGAGTTTTGTTAACTGACGAAAATCAGGTCGATTTTAACAGTATAGGGTTTTGAATTGTTAAAAAACAGGCTAGCTTTGTGTAGTTGAAAAAAATCTTTACCATATCATTGGCCTTTCTCTACCTCTTGGTTTCCAGCGGTATTTTGGTTGAGATTCATCATTGTATGGGCCGTTTTGCTGATGCAAGTTTGCATGTTTTCAGTCATGAACCCGATGCGGGGGAATGCGGAAAATGTGGAATGCCTAAATCTGAAGAATATTCCCACTGTTGCAAAGATGAAATCAAGCTGGTTAAAGTAGACGATGACCAGAAAACCGGAGGTATATATTATCAGCTTGATGCGCCGGTAGCTGAGGTTAATTCAGCACCCTGGTTAGCGTGGACAAGCCCTGTTCACCTTCTCGAAAAAGTCCAGTTACCACCTGCTCATGGTCCGCCGGATTACGGATCGCCTTCCTTTCAATCTCTTTACTGTATATTCAGTATTTGATAGAATAGTTAGCTTTCTAACAGGGCATTTTATGTCCATCCGAAATCAACTATTTATCATTTTTAAGATCTTGAATCATGAAACTTATCACATTAGTATCTATACTTTTTGTAACCACTTTTGCATTTGGTCAGAAAAAAAGCGAATCCATCAAAGTATGGGGCAATTGCGGCATGTGTAAAAAAACAATTGAAACTGCCGCTAAAACTGCTGGTGCAACAACTGCTGACTGGAATGAAGAAACCAACGTTCTCCAGGTTTCTTATAAAGCAAAGAAAACGTCCTCTGATAAAATACAGGAAGCGATAGCGCAATCCGGCTACGATACCGAAAAATTCACTGCCGATGATGCAACCTATGATAAATTACATGGTTGCTGTAAATACGATCGAAAAGCTGCATCTGTCGAGGTCGAAAAAGCGGCTTGTTGTAAAGATGGAAAATGCACAGGTGATTCCTGCAAAGAGGCATGCTGTAAGGATGGTGCCTGCAAGAAGCAAGGGGACTGTTGCAAAGACAGCACTTGTTGCAAAAAATAATTTTCAATCTTAAATTCAACAAGATGAAGCAATTTTTAATTGCCTGTTTCCTGGTTGTACTGGGATCGGGTTCCTTCGCACAATTTTCCAAAGCAAGTTTACAGGCAAGCGGACTTACCTGTGCACTCTGTACAAAAGCGATAAATAATTCGCTGGAACAGTTGTCTTTTATTAAATCGGTAAAGCCGGAAATCAAAACCTCTTCTTTTGTCATTGAGTTTAAAGAAGGGGCAGCTATTGATATTGATGCATTGCGCAAAGGTGTTGAAGATGCAGGATTTTCAGTAGCAAAATTGCAACTTACAGGAAGTTTTGATCAGCTTGCAATAGAGTCAGATGAACATGCAACCATAAATGGAAAGACGTTTCATTTTTTGTCGGTAAAAAAACAGACCCTTACTGGAGAGCAGGTATTAACTGTTGTAGATAAGGATTTTCTTCCGGCAAAAGAGTTTAAAAAATACAGTAAATCCAGTTCTATGTCCTGTGTGCAAACAGGAAAAGCAGGAGCATGCTGTAAAAAAGAGGGGTTGACAGCTGACACCCGAATTTATCATGTAACAATCTAATTTTACATCAGGTCCGGGTTTTATACCCGGACCATTTTATAAACGTATGAAAAAGATATTCCTTTCTGTTTTTCTATCATTGCTGGTGAGTTTTGGAATTGCGCAGCCGAAAATAGGGGACATGGCACCCGAAATAGTGTTGAAAACAATAGTAGATAAAGAAGTCAGCTTATCTGGTCTGAAAGGCAAATATGTGCTGGTGGATTTTTGGGCCAGCTGGTGTGCACCCTGCCGGAAATCCAATAAGCAGTTAGGCCCTGTATATGATCGGTATAAGAAAAAGGGCTTTGAAATAGTAGGCATTAGTCTCGATGAAGAAATTGCTTCCTGGAAGAAAGCAGTAGCTGCTGATAAGATTAGCTGGATTCAGGCCCGTGAAGAGGGTGGATGGAATGCTCCGGTTGCATTGGCATGGGGAATTGAGCAATTGCCAACTTCTTATTTGCTTGATAAAACCGGAAGGATTATTTCTATTGATCCAAGTGCTGGCGAAATTGAATTGGTAATACGCCAGGGTTTAAAATAATAAACATGAAATATATAGCGGTTTTGCTCGGATGTCTGATGATCTCATTCAGCATTCGGGCCCAGGAATTGTATGTCTTTTCAGATCCGGCATCCAATCTGCCTGCCAGATCAGTTAGTGCTAAGTTGACGGCTCGTTTTGCTGATCTTTCTAATTCCGGGCAAATTCGCCAGCGATATATGCCTGAACTGATGGTTGGGCTGCATAAAAACTGGATGGCGCGGGTGAGCACCAGCTTTTCGAATTTTTACCAATCTGGACAGAAATGGGAGTCGGCAAAACTGTATGCAAAATGGAGATTTTTTTCGGAGGATGGCATTCATCGGCACTTCCGCCTGGCTGCATTTGCGGATGGAGCGTTCAGCAGAAATAAATTGGTTTTTGATGAAATGAACCTGGATGGTGATAACAGTGGCTTCCAATTTGGTGTAATCGGAACACAATTATTGCATAAGCTGGCTATTTCGGGTACCGCCAGTTATATGCGGGTGTATGATGAAAAACTTAAATCAATGCCGGATATGCATGATAAGGATGCTATAGCATATAGTTTGTCAGCAGGCTATCTGTTATTTCCGAAATCCTATGCCGACTACGAGCAGGTTAATCTGAACCTGTACGTTGAGTTGTTGGGAATGAAAGGTTTTGGTCCGGGTATGTATTATTTGGACATAGCTCCTGCTATTCAGTTGATTTTCAATAGTTCAACCAAATTCAATCTCGGTGCAAGATGGGAAACAGCAGGAAATATGGACCGAATTGCCCGAAACAACTACTTTTTGAGTATGGAGTCAACTTTTCTGAATGTGCTGAAAAAGCGGAAAAAATAGACTAAAAATGCGGTCGGGGTCGTTATGGAAGATATCCAATTGATCCTTTATGAAAAAGAGCTTTTTTGTATTTGTATGCTTCCTGGCTTTCCTTCAGGCAATTGGCCAGCGGGTGGACCTCGATCGCTTTTCTTTTTCTGTGAATTACAGAGAATTACCTCAATTTCCTTTGGATAGCAGTTTTCGAACCTATGATTTTAATTGCCAGGTTGGTCCATTGATGAAAATGGCCATCGGTAATGAATCTCCGGCTGAACGGCTTGAAATCCAGGGGTGGAAATGGTTGGCTGCAAATGGACACCTGACCGTTCAATTGAAGATGGAAGATCTGATTATTACTAAATCAGATATTAGTCAGCGGGAGGAGATCAAAAAGGACAAAAACGGGAATGTAGTCAGTAAAAAAATGTATTACTCCCCTTTGTTAACGTATACCTATGCAGCCCGGGTAATTATTAAAGATTATACCGGTCGTCAGATTGATGAATACCAAATGGTGAACCGGTCGCAGAATTTTACATATAATGGAACAGAATCAGGTTCAAAAATTGGGGCTGCCAATGTGTTGCTGAATATGGTTTTCCTGACTACTCAGGTAAGCCGGGATGTATTGTACAGAACAATTTATCAATTATCGACTAACCTTACCCGTCAGTACGGCTATCTTGAGAAGCGGGTATCCGATATGGTTTGGATCGTTGCTAATAAAAAGCATCCTGAATACAGTCGGTTCAGATCAAACTGGGGAATTGTAAAAAATGCACTTTTCAAAATAAATACCAATGAGCCGGTTGGGCCCATTTGGGAAGAAGTGCAGCCGGCCATTGTATATTTTGAAAAAATTCGAAAACAATATACTGACACGGACAAACATGATCGTAAGTTGCGATATGCCTCCCATTTTATTTTAAGCAAATTGTATTTTTACCTCGATAAGCCTGAACTGGCCCAGAGAGAGGCTTCTGATCTGATTTTGAATGATTATGACAGCCGAGACGGACATCATCTGGAGTCGATGGCAAATTACCTCAAAAATGAGCTGGCGATAAATAATCGCAGTACCCGTTATTTTCCACTTTATACACAAAGCTTCGAAGGACCTCGGAATGTATCCTTATATTCGGGACAGTAAAACCGAATATGCCATTGTTTGCCGGCCTGGACCTGGGTACTACACATACTAAACTCCTGGTGCTGGATGAAAAAGGAAATCTGCTTCATCAGGTAAAAGCTGCTTACACCAAAGGTTTTGGTGCACAATTGGATCCGCAGGAGATACTGACATTGTCTCTTCAATTGTTAGTTGAAACATTTTCGCATAAGGATGGCATTGAGGAAGTTGTGTATCTTTCGCTGAGTGCTGCCATGCACAGTCTGGTGCTGGTTAATGAAAACTGCCATCCCCTTAGTTCTATGACCACCTGGGCTGATACCAATAGCCAGGACCTGGTTGCCAATTTCCGGAAAGATCCTTTGGTAAGAAAAATTGTAACTGAAACTGGAACCCCCTTTCACCCAATGACCCCATTTGCCAAATTATGGCAGATAAAAGAGCAGCATCCGGATCTGTTGAAGCGGGCCTTTAAATGTATAGGAATAAAAGAGTTTATCTGGTATCATCTGACAGGTTACTGGGAAATTGACCATAGTATGGCGGCGGCAACAGGAATGTATAATCCGTTGCATCAGGAATGGCATCCCCTTGCGTTGGAGCTTACCGGCATTCGAAATGACCAACTGCCGGAAATCTGTTCGGTTGAAAGGCGGGTGGGGCAGGGGATGTTGAATCAGCAGGGATATCAGTTTGTCTATATATTAGGCGGATCGGATGGATGTCTGGCACAAATCGGCAGTAGGGCAATGCAGCCCGGAGTTGCTAGTCTGACTATAGGTACAAGCGGTGCCATACGGGTTGTTTTACCGGAGTTTAAATCAGATCCGGATAGTGGTTTGTTTTCTTATCAGCTTGATCCGGTTAATTATGTTTGCGGAGGACCAACAAATAATGGAGGTATTGTATTGCAATGGTGGGAGGAAAAAGTGATGGGTAAGTCTGCACCACTAGGAATTCTTTTGGACCAGTTTGAAAAAGAAGCAGCTTCGGTTATGCCAGGCTGTGAAGGTATGGTTTGCTTGCCTTATTTTGGAGGTGAACGGGCGCCTGTTTGGGATGCTTCTGCCAGTGGAATGTTTGCAGGGATCCGGATGAATCATCACCAGTCACATTTTAAGAGAGCAATGGTGGAAGGTGTCTGTTTTATTTTCAAACAATTGCTGCAGAGAATTGAAGAAATACATGGACCTGTTCTAAGAATTATTGCAAGTGGAGGCTTTACCCAAAGCGAATGGTGGTTGCAGGTGATGAGTGATGTACTTGAGCGTTCTATTGAAGTGGGGAAAGAAGATGCGGATGCTTCTGCGCTTGGTGCTATTGGAGTTGGAATGAAAGCCGCAGGGTTGTTGGGTAATTGGACGGAATTAGAAAAATTGCTTCCGTATAGCTACAAAAAAGTGGAACCTGATTCCTCTAAATATATCATTTACCGGACTCAATACAACGAATTTCTACGCTTATGTCATTACTCATAATTCTACTTGCCCTTGGTTTATTATTTTGGATGACACTGAATAAATGGAGTCCCTTTGTTGCTTTGCTGGCAGCCTGCCTGCTTATTGGCTTTTTAAATGGCATGCCTGTTCCGGAATTGATGCGCGCAATGGAAAAAGGAGTAGGTTCCATATTGGGAAGTATGGCGCTAATACTTTGCCTGGGTGCAATGCAGGGAAAAGTATTGGAAAAAACCGGGGCAGCAAAAGTTATCAGTTTTTACCTGATGGAGAAATTTGGTAAATCCGGCATTCAGTGGGCTGTATTACTGATGGGTTTGTTAGTGGGTATTCCGCTGTTTTACAATGCCGGATTTGTGATACTTGTTCCCTTTGTATTTACCATTGCTGCCAGTGCAAAAGTGCCCTTAATGTACGTTGCTATTCCTCTTTCTGCTGCGTTGTCTGTTACCCATGGTTTTTTGCCACCACACCCCGGACCAGTGAGTCTTGCTTCCATTTTCAATGCATCGATTGGTAAGACCATGTTATATGGTTTGATAGTTACTGTTCCATTGGTTTGGCTGGCGGGCATTCAATTTGGAAAACGGTTCCGGAATTATGGAACAATTCCGGTAATGGAGGAAAAAGAAGAGGAAAAAAATGCACTTCCTTCCGTTGGGATAAGTATTGGGATTGCCATTTTACCAGTTGTATTGATTGCATTACCAGCGGTGATTATACCATTTTTAGGGAATGAATCCGGAATCATCCAATTTGCAACAGCAATAGGCGATCCGGTTTTGGCAATGCTTGTTTCAGCAATGGCAGCCGGATATTTTTTATGTATCCGCAGGGGAATAACAATTTCTGTACTCACACAATATTATGGGTCAGCTATTGAAGGAATTGCAGTTATCATGATGGTAATTGCAGGTGGCGGCGCATTAAAAGAGGTGTTGATGCAAACCGGAGCAGCTACACAGGCTGCCGATTTTTTTACGCGATATTCATTTCCTCCCTTGCTGGCCGGGTGGCTGGTGGCTGCCACCATCAGGGTCATAATTGGTTCTGCTACTGTTGCCGGAATTACAGCTGCGGGGATATTGGCACCACTGGTATTGGAATCTGGTGTTTCGCCGGAATGGATGGTTTTATCGGTGGGTGCCGGAAGTATTTTCTGCTCACATGTAAATGATACAGGGTTTTGGATGTTTAAGGAATATTATGGCCTTACGGTAAAGGAAACCCTGCTTTCCTGGACTATAATGGAAACCATAATATCAGTTGCAGGATTGTTATTGATACTGTTATTCTCTTTGTTTTTTTAGTCCGATAATTTATTTCTTGCTGTGTTTTGTCCGTTCTTTTTTTCGGATATCTTTAATGATATGTGTAGCATGGATCCGGGAATTTTCAATAAATAGTTTATGGGTATTCATCCCGCCACATATTACTCCTGCGAGATACAGGCCGCTTATATTGGTTTCCTGCGTTATGGGGTCGTATTCCGGCTGATGCACTTCATCTTTGCTGAGTTTGATTCCAGCTTGCTTCAGAAAACTCAGATTGGGTTCATAACCAGTAAGTGCAATTACCCAGTCATTGGGCAAGGTAATGAGTCCGTCTGGTGTTTGAAGATCTATCTCACGGTCACGGATAGCTGAAACCTCCGTTTGGAAATAGGCTTTGATGGAGCCTTCTTCAATACGGTTGATAATATCTGGCCGAACCCAGTATTTTACCCGTTTACCAATTTCGTTCTGCCGGATAATCATTGTTACGTTGGCACCTTTCCGCCAGGTTTCCAATGCGGCATCAACCGCAGAGTTTTGTGCACCAATAATGGCAACCTGTTGGAATGCGTAAAAGTGTGGATCTTTGTAATAGTGGGTGACTTTTGAAAGTTCTTCCCCGGGTACCTGGAGCCTGAAAGGAATATCGTAAAATCCGGTGGCGATAATAACATAGTTTGCCAGGTAGTTGTTTTTTGAGCTTTGTATCGAAAATCCGGTTTTTCCTTTTTTTACAGACAATACTTCTTCAAAAAGTTGGAGGTGGAGGTCGTGACTTACGGCAACTCTCCGGTAGTATTCCAGAGATTCAGCCCGGGTTGGTTTTGGGTTATTGGAAACGAAAGGGATTCCCCCGATTTCGAGCCGCTCGGAAGTGGAGAAGAACGTCATATTGGCAGGGTAATGGTAAAGTGAATTAACGAGGCATCCTTTTTCGATAACCACATAATTCAGTTTAGCTTTTTTTGCTTCGAGCGCGCATGCCAGTCCAATTGGCCCTCCTCCGATAATTACAATATCATATAGCATAGGTGTCAGATATATGTTAGAACGCTGTTACAACGTACATCAAATGTAACTCATTAGACGTCAGATACCAGTTAGACAGGTATCTGATACGTATCTAAGAACGTTCTAACACCTGTCTGACACTTCTCTAACAGCGTTCTAACACCTGTCTGACACTTAATAGGGGGAAACGGTGCCGGAACCGGAGACTTTTACGGTTACCTGTGGACTGCCCTTATAACGTACCGAACCACTTCCGCTGATTCTGGAATTCAGTTTTTGAGTTACCCATACCCGCATATCGCCGGAACCAATGGTCTCCGTAGTCATTTCTTCCACCTGGCACTCCAGCAGGTTCATGTCTCCACTTCCACTGATCTCCAGCCGCGCCAATCCCACTGATCCGCCCCGAATCAGTACATCACCGCTTCCATTAATATCACCTTCCAATTCATCGGAACTAAGCCGATCGATAGCAATTTTGCCAGATCCCTTAATGTCCGTATAAAAACGATCGGTTTCGATTGGGTCATTGGCATAAATATCTCCCGAACCATTTACCTTGAACCCATTAATTTCCGGAGACTCAATAAATACTTCTATGGTCTCATAAGAATGGATAATCGTATTGTTTTTAATCTTCAAATTCAGTTCGCCATTGCTTACAAAGGCTTCAATAACATCCTGAATATTTCGTTGTGCCCTGATCTCAACCCGGTATTCGGGCCCGGGCTTATAATACAATCGCCCACTTGTGGCAAAGTCGATCTTATTAAAATTTCCTACTGAACGTGTCTCAGAAACAACCGGTCCTTTACCGTTAACTTTTGTACAGGAAGGTAGGATCGCACTGAAAAGGAGAAAGAAAAGCACTAATAATAAATTGTTTTTTTTCATGGTATAATTGCTAAATGGTTATTATTTAAAATTCAATTCGATAAGCTAAAACCGGAATCAGACCGGCCTGGTAGGCAGTAGTGATTTCACCCTTTACACTGTCGTAATATTTGCTATATACATTTTTTCGGTTCGTCAGATTTTGAAAATCAAGTGATAAAACACTTGTCATCTTTCTTGCATTCCATTTCATACTTAAACGCAGGTCGGTACGGAAATAAGCGGGATTCTGAATTGTAAATGCATCTGCATCTCTGTATTTTGCATAACCCAATTCAAGTGTCGCTTCTTCATCCAATGGCGTATCGCGAAACCCGCCTGCGTAAATAATTTTGATATTTGCTGCAAAACTTCTTCTGTTTCCCGGGTGCACAAATTCTTTGCCCATTGTAAGGGTACTTGCAATGCCTCCATTGTATCTTGTGCTTCTCTCAATTCCATCCGCAGCCGTATATTTTGACTGATAAAATGAATTCGAAAAAAGTAAATAAAAATAATTGCGCAATTGTTTTTCAAGCGAAATTTCCAATCCGTAGTTTCTTCCCTTTCCTTTGTTGGTTAAAGGATCCAGTACGAAATTCTCCGCAATATTTACTGTAGATACAGTGGCTGTGTCATAAATGCTAACCGGTAAATTAAAAAGATGCTGATAATATATTTCTGTTCGTACCCTCAATCCTTTCAATAGTTGCCTTGTATACGAACCGACAAAATGATGCGATTTTGTGAATCCCAGCTCTTTATTCGGTTGTACCCATTGGTCATTTATTTTAGATTTCGCAAAATACACCCCCATAATCTGTGCCTGACTATGCAAACCATACCCAAATCCAACACTGTTTTTGTTGTCCGGATTCCACTGTAAAGCCGCCCTCGGTTCTATAGCTGTTGCTTTGTTCAGATTTAAATAAAGGAAATGGAATCCGCCGGTCAAAACAAGTTGATTGGTTGGCTTGAATTGCCATTGCGCAAAAGCCTGAACCAGTTGTGTTTTATCCTTAATATTGATTCTCTCTTCAACTGGTGCAGCATTGTTTTCTCTTGAACGCTGCAGGTAATTGAAATCAATTTGCTGTGCAATAATACCGGTTCTCAGTGCCTGCTTTCTGTTTAATTGTGTATTTAGTGTGGAGCTCAGTGTCCACTTTCTGGTTATGAATTTCTCCCGAAATGCATCCACTATACTATCCGGCCGGGCAATGTATTGCTGATCATTGGTAGTATTCTGTGTGCTGTTTAATAAAACCGTTTTTAATCTTGATTTTTTTGACAATGAAATCGTGTGTGTGATTCCATTTCCACTCGTAAATCCTTTAAATGATCCCCCATACCGATTCCATTCTTCTTCCCATTTTGACGGATCTTTTTCCAATGGAAATTCCTGATCATTCCATCCGTTCATGCCAAATATGGTGAAGGCTCCTGCTTTACCGGCGGGTAAAGAAATATTATAAGATAAATCACTGAAATTAGTGCTGCCTTCGCCTACTGTCTTTAATCCCATTTTACTAAGTAATCCCAATGTTGAATACCGATAATTTACTAAATACGACCCTTTGTAATTTTTACTGAACGGCCCTTCACTGGCAAGATTGATACCCAATACGCCCGCTTCTATTGTGTGTTCCCGTTTCTCATTATTTCCTTTTCTTAATCGTAAATCAAACACACCACCAACTGCATTTCCATATTCTGCAGCAAATGCTCCCGTAACAAAATCTGAATTTGCCAGAACCTGTGCGCTGAGAATTGAAATTCCTCCACCGCTGCTTCCCTGTAAGGCAAAATGATTTGGATTGGGGATTTCAATTCCTTCCATCCGCCACAACAGGGCATTCGGCGCATTTCCCCGTACCACAATATGATTACCTCCATCATTTGGGCTGATTACGCCAGCAAAACTTGTAGACATCCGAAGGGGATCATTTACCGCTGCAGCATACCGCTGCGTTTCTTCAACGGAGAATGCGCGGGCACTTACCAAACTGAGTTCATTTAATGGTTTTGAACGAACTGATCGCGCCTTAACTACCACTTCCTGCTGACTCTGAACATCCAGCTCCATACCAAGATTCAATACCAATTCCTTTCCGGCATTAAGTATTATATTTTCCAGAAGAATTGGTTTGTAGCCGGTATGAGTAATCCGTATCTGATGCATTCCTATTGGTACCTGTGTGAATTTGAAATTCCCGTCAGCCGTAGTAGTGGTGGATCGTTGTTGTCCGATTATTTCAACTGTTGCACCAGCAATTGGCTGTTGCAATAATTGATCTGTTAACTGACCTTTAATGGTTTGTTTTACCTGCGCGTGAACAATACCTGAACAGGTTGATAAAAGAAGGATAAGGTGAATGATTTTGAGCAACATAAAATCTTTTCTTATCCGACAACCAGCTGTTTGTTTACCCCTATGCTAAGACAAAAAAAATCAGAATAAATGAATTCCTGCATTCCACCCAAACCATCCGGTACGATCGCCACCCAATGAAAAACTTTTATATTCTTCTCCAGGTATCGGATGTGCATATCCATGAAATTTTGTATCCTGGTCCGAGTTATAGACATTGAATGCAGGCCCGGCAAAGAGGGAAAAATATCGACCGATTTTCCAATGGAGATTCACTGTGCCCCTGGTTAGCAGATTGGTGTATTCCCAGCTGCCAAGGAACAGGTACTGAGTACTGGCTTCTATATTAAGTGAAAACGATTTGCTAATTTTTCTCTCCGTTCCTATACCATAGCCAAAACTGATTACCCTTCGCCCGGTATCGGGATGAACCCCTCCCAGCAATATGCTATACAACTTATGGTTGCCAGTTTTAAATGCCGCATTAAACGGCGTTACTTCAGTGGAATACAATGCCAGTTTGTGGTACCCTTTTAAGACCACATTGATTAATCCGATACTATATCCGTCAGAACTGTCCGCGATATTGATTAATCCTATTTGAACACCTTTCAATCGCTTTGCGTAGTTAAATACACCACTTATCTGAATACCACTCATTTCACGCCCGCTAACATTTCCGACACCGGCCACCTGTACGCCAACAACTGAATGATTGGTATAATTTATAACACCTCCTATTTGAGCGCCAGTGAAAGATCCCTTCACAAAATTGACAACGCCTCCAACCTGCACCCCTTTCACAGAATCCAAAACCATATTGTGCACGCCACCCACTTGTAAACCACTCATATTGCCTCCAACAAGGTTTAATACGCCAGCCACCTGTGCATATTTTACATCTTTCTTATTAAGATTAAAAATACCGCCGATTTCTGCTCCATTCACTCCCCTTGAATAACCACCCAACACGTTAAAGGAAAAATTATTCACAACCTGTGCATTCATTCTGCCATTACTGGATAAACCAGGCGTAAACGATACCTGTACCGGTCTTACCGTAAAAAAACGTCCCAGGTTGATACTTTGCATTTTGAGCCGGGATGATAAAAAGAATTTTCCCAATGCTGTTTTTTGAACCCGGAGCGAGTCCATTCGTTTATAGAGGTAGAGCAGGGTGGAACTGTCCGGTTGTGGAATCGCCATATAAAGTGAGTCGGGAGCGGGAAGGTTAGATGGCCCTACAACTACAGTGGCGCCCTGTAGTTCTACCGGCGCCAGCGTGATACGAATTTCCTGATTGTATCCCGATCGTATGTTTACAGTGGTGTCCTGGTAAAATTCTTTACTAATGGTGAGTGCCGCCTTGCTATACCTGGATTTTAATCGAATCCGAAAATATCCCTTTCGATTTGTCAGGGTAGCTACCAGCCGGTCTTTCTCATAAACGCTGGCATCCGGAACAACTTCTCCTGTTTGATTATCCCGAACATATCCACTTACATAATAATTATTTTCGTTGGTGGCTGATTCTTTCAAAACAAGACTAAGTTGCAAGGGTAATCTACGTATTATAATATATTGCCCGCTTTCCCTGAATTCAAATCCCTGTGGGAAAAGCTGCTCCAGTAAACTTCGAACAGTTCTTAATCCTGGTGTTATTGTTACCAGACTGTCTTTTCGGATGATGCTGGAATTGTAACTGAAATAAAAATTTCCTTTATTGCTTATTATCTCCAGCACATCTGGTATGGGTTGGTTGTTTACTGAAATCTGGATTACTTTATTCAACAACTGCTGCGCTTGTAGCATTCCTGAATTGCCCAGAAAGAAAAGTATCCAACACATTGACTTTATAATTGTCCCTGCCACAAGTTTACTGTACATATATTATATCGTCTTTCCGGGTGATGGTAATGTCAAGTGTCTGCCCGATGATGGAAAGGATTTCTTCCAGTGGCTGATCTTCAAAAACGGTTGTTATTGGTGTGTTTTTAATCGCGGGATTACTGATCACAATATTGGTATCATAGGCTTCATTCAAAACTTCCACTAGTTTCCAAAGCGGAGTATTGTCGCAGTTGAATGACCTTGTTCTATAATATTGATATAATTTATCCGACTGGTTATCTTTCAGCCAGGTTCTGATGTTTTTCCGGATGGTAGTTTTTTCACCCTTTGCGAGTTCAATTACCTGCTCCCCATCACTTACCCGAACCAAACCGGTTTCAACAATGATAACTGTTGCAGTATCCGATTCCCGAATATTAAAGGAAGTTCCCAAGACTGTAATTGTTAATTCATTTACGGTTACTTCAAATGGCTTCCTGAAGTCTGGTTTTACATCAAAGAAGGCTTCCCCTTTCAATTCAACAGTTCTTTTATTTCCTGAGAATCTGGCAGGGTAGCGGACAGATGTTCCTTTGTTCATCGTAATCACTGAACCATCCGGCAATGCTTCCTTCCTGGATTCATTTGTACTTGCTATCTCAATTTGGTCGCTGCTTGTCCATTGCCGATAAATCAACCAGGTAATCGTACCTGCCAGTACCACCACCAAAATCGCTGCAGCACGTCTCCATTCTATCCCCATCCTCCTTAACAAACTTTTCCCCTCTATCCCCCCTTTCTCCCTTTCTCCCGTTTTCTCCTCCGTCCCCCTTTTCTCTCTTTCCTCTATTTTCCCCTTCATTCTTTCCCATGCTGCTTCCACATTTACGGTGGATCTTGCAGCCAGTTCCCGGCTTGATTCCCATATCATCTTGAATTCGGCAAAATACCGTTGATTCTCAGGACTGGCAGCAATCCAGTTACCAGCTTCACTGGCCTCTTCCTTGCTTGCCTCTCCCAGTAGGAATTTGACCAGCAGCTCATCAATGGCAGGTTGGGGGGAATCTTGCAGCATATCAGAGATTGAGGAGGATTAACAATAAAAGCGGAAGGAAATCCTTCAGTTTTTCACGCAGGAGCCGAAGTGCTTTCCCCATTTGGTTCTCAATTGTTTTAACCGAAAGCCCAAGCCTGTCTGCAATTTCCTGGTACTTCAATTCTTCATAACGGCTCATTTGAAAAATTGTCCTGCATTGTTCCGGCAGTTCACTCAATGCTTTATTCAGGTGTTTTTGAAGCTCACTAAGTTGAATTTTCTGTGAAGCGGAACCTGTGCTGGATTCAGTAGCTGTCTTAGCATAGGTGAGATAGGCTGATTTTACTTTTTGGTGTTTCAGGTAATTCAGGCATTCATGGTATACGGATCTGTATAAGTAGGCTGTTGCAGAGGATTCAATTTTCAGGCTGTCTTTTTTCTCCCAGAGTTTGAAAAATACCTGTTGCACCATTTCTTCTGCCAGCAGATCTTCTTTTACCAGGGTATAGGCATAGGCATGTAATTCCTTAAAATGAGTTTTAAAGACCTCTTCAAATCGCAATAATCCGTAATCGGTGCGAACTACAGGCTGGCTGGCTTCTATAACTGCCATTTTAGTTGGTTCATGCTGGTATCGTAAGGAATAACTCAACAACACGGGGTCTTTTATCTTCCGACAACTGAAGAATGATCTACCCCTATTTGGATAAAAAATATTTTTTTATCCAAATGCTTCAATGAGGAACCGGATTGGATAGCAAAACTAAGCAGGATTTATCCGGTTAAAGGTTAATAGCCGGCAAATTAGGATAAACGGCTCTATGCTCCTTTCGTATAGAGGGATTTCATATATGCAAGGCCCTTCTCCCGTGCAAATCGAACATTCCGCTCGGGAATTTCTTCCGGATCTCCCGGATACATTTCCAGGGCTTTCTCCACACTTTCCTCCCGCAGCAGGTGTAACATAGGGTAGGGAGATCGGTTGGTATAATTAGCCGGGTCCTCGGGGGGTGAACCGGCAAACTGGTAAGCCGGATGAAAACTCGCTACCTGAAAAATTCCTTCAAAATCCTGTTCTTCAATTAATCCTTCCGCCTGTTCAATCAGGTCGAGGTAAAGCATAAAATCAGCCCATTCCTCCGGTAAAATGAGGAAGGCCGTTTCAATTGAAGGGTCTTCTTCCATTTTTTCCATCAGATTAAACAATTGAAGGAGGATGGTAGCGGCTGCAGGTGAATCTGCTAACTCAAAATGAACAGAGTTACGATCCATTTCCCTTGCGGCAAAGGGACAAAAATTACAACCAATCACAACTGAAATAATCCATTGTCTTGTTTCCTGAATGATTTGCTGAGCTTCCTGCATGCTGCAAATTAAACCCTTATTTTCGCAGCATAAAATTTGAACGAATGGCTAGTACCACAATTACTGTAAATAATAATGGTTCATTGCGAATTGAAGGCGATTTTGAAATTCGTGATAAAGAAGGTAACCTCTATGATCTGGGAGGTAGAACCCTGGTAAGCATCTGCCGTTGTGGCCTGTCGCAGAATAAACCTTTTTGTGATGGTTCGCACAAGGGACATTTTGAACACGAAGCCATTGCATTTGCATTACCCCCTAAAAAAACACCTTAATGTGCTGCGGGTTGGGAAATCCGCACATAATCAACTTCGAAGGATTGAGGCAAAACACTGTCATCAATCCCTTTTTCTCCTGCTGACCTTCCCCCAATTGCAAGGTTCATGATGAGATAAAATGGCTGATCAAATGGCCATATTTCCATCTCATCCTTCTCTTTCTTGAAGGAGTAGACGGTATTGCCATCAATCTTGAAATGGATATGATTTTCCAGCCATTCAATGGCATAAATGTGAAAATCCTGCCAGTTCATGGGAAGATAATGTCCCTTTCTTTTCTGGTTGCCCAGTTCCTGATTGTAAGCATCCAGGTGGAGGCCGGTGAAAATGGAATCGGGTTGATATCCGGCAAACTCCAGAATATCAATTTCTCCACTTGTTGGCCAATCACCATAAGCATCATCTGTGGGTAACATCCAGATACCCGCCCAAGTGCCCTTTCCTCTGGGTAATCGGGCCCTGATTTCTATTCTTCCATACCGCCAGTCTGCAATCCCTCTTGTTATCAGGCGGGCGGAATGGTATTTTCCCTCCGGCGTTTTGTAAGCAGTTATGAAAAGCGATCCGTTTTTAACACTGGCAGTTTTGCTGTCCGCCCTTGTATACACCTGCTTTTCCTGATTGCCCCAGCCATTACCGCCAATATCATAACTCCATTTTTTGGGATCCGGTAATCCGGGTATTGTGAATTCATCCGACCAAACCAGTTTCCATTGTTGTGCAGCTGCATTTAGCGTACATGTAGCGCCCATCAACAGGTATAATAAGTACTTCATCCAACTAAGATAATTAAAAAAAATCCCGCTTCGATTGAAGCGGGATCTGTATTCGGTTATACCTGATAGTTACGCTGCGGTTACTGCTTTATTTACAAGATCAGCAGCTTCACTCAGCAGGATTGCACTTTGAACTTTGAGTCCACTTTCGTCAATCAGTTTTTTAGCTTCTTCTGCATTGGTTCCCTGCAGTCGAACGATGATCGGAACTTCTATATTGCCCATGGTCTGATAGGCATCAATAACACCCTGTGCTACACGGTCACAACGTACAATTCCGCCAAAAATATTGATAAGGATTGCTTTTACCTTGGGGTCTTTCAGGATGATCCGGAACCCTGCTTCAACGGTTTGTGCATTTGCCGTACCACCTACATCCAGAAAGTTGGCAGGTTCTCCACCACTTAATTTGATCATATCCATAGTTGCCATCGCCAGCCCTGCGCCATTCACCATACAGCCCACATTTCCATCCAGTTTAACAAAGTTAAGATTGAATTTGCCGGCTTCCACTTCGGTTGGATCTTCTTCAGAAATATCACGCAGGTTTGCCAGTTCAGCATGACGGGTCAGGGCATTGTCATCTATATTCATTTTACAATCCACCGCAATGATTTTTTCATCGGATGTTTTGAAAAGTGGATTGATTTCCAGCATGGCACAATCCAATCCAACGTATGCATTATATAAATTAGTTACAAACTTTACACAGTTTTTGAATGCTTCACCACTCAATCCGAGGTTGAATGCAATTTTTCTAGCCTGAAACCCCTGTAATGGTCCGCCGGGATGTACCCACTCTTTAAAAATTTTGTCCGGTGTATTATGTGCTACTTCTTCAATATCCATTCCACCTTCCGTACTATACATGATTACATTCTGGCCTTTTGCGCGATCCAGGAGAATAGACAGGTAAAACTCTTTTACCGGATTGGCACCTTCATAATATACATCCTGTGCAACCAACACTTTATTGACCACCTTTCCGGCTTCGCCGGTTTGTATGGTAACCAGGGTACCACCCAGGATATTTTGTGCAATTTCCTTTACAGCTTCTGCATTTTTGCCAACTGCCACACCACGTTGTTCGGTTCCCTGAATCTTTCCTTTTCCACGACCGCCCGCATGAATCTGGGCTTTTACAACAGCAAATTTGCTGCCGTACTGGGTATGAATGGTACGATAGGCTTCTTCAGCTTCAGTTGGTGTGCTGCAGGCAATTCCTTCCTGCACCGGCACCTGGTACTTTTTCAATAATTCCTTTGCTTGATATTCGTGCAAGTTCATAGTGCGAAATTTGGGGCGAAGATAATAGAAACTGTTCTATAATTTTGCCGGATGATGGAATTTGATCAGCTGATAGAGGAGAATCTTACCGCATTACGAGCTGGGAAAGCAATTCCGATAAAGCTGGACAACTGGTATGGATTAATTGCAAATGCTGCCTGGGATGCTGTTTTGGAGCCATCCTCTAAAATGGAGCTGGAAAATCTGCAATTAGCTGCAAAACCGGTCCTGTTTTTTGGAGATGAACGCCAATTATTACAATATGTCAGTGCTTATGATCTGGACGATACGGAAAAACTGGAAGCTGGGAAATGGCTTGAGCTGGACGGATTACTGGGTATTGCTGAAGGGTGGCTTGGAGCCAGGCAATCTGCTCAGGTAGCCATGGTGCAGAATCAATTGCTTTTTACACTGATACGACGTCTTCGAACTCCCTTGGTTGGATTCCGTCTCATCTGTTCAAATCCTCCCAATTAGTTGATTTATTCTGGAAGAATCCTATTCAATTTGCACGATATTTGTTTTGGTATTAAAATTTTTTGCCGGACAAGTAGTAAAGTATGGTAATTCTTGAGTTGAATTTTGAAAAAGGCTGGCGGGGAGGAGAGAGACAAACATTATATAATATGATAGGATTGCGGGAGGCCGGCTATGATGTACACCTATTGTGCCGTGAAGGTAATCCCTTATATAAAAAATCGGTTGAAGCTGGTTTTGTTACCTATGGTTTTAACTCAGTATGGAAAATAATCTGGTTTTTGATTGGGAAAGGTTACAGGTTCTCTTTATTACATGCACAAACTTCCCAAATCCTTACTTATGCGGTTTTTACCAAATTATTTCATCAGCGTCCGGTGGTTTATTCACGCCGGGTTGATTTTGTTCCTAAAGGATTTTTTACCAGGCTGAAATACCGGGCAACCGATAAAATACTTGCGATAAGCAAGGCAATTCAACAAATTGTAACTGATTTTTCAGGTCGGAAAGATATTGAATTGGTTTCTTCTATAGTTGTGCCACAAGCTTTGAATAAGGAAAGAGCTATTCAGGTTCTGCGTGAAAAAAAAATAGAGCCAGGCACATTTATAATTGGAACAATGGCTGCATTCGTGCAACATAAAGATCCCATCACGATGGTTAATGCCATTGCCGAATTACGAAAAACCCGGACAGATTTTGTCTTCCTTCATTTTGGTAAAGGTGCATTGTTGCCAGCCGTACAGCAACGAATTGAAGAACTTGGCTTGCAGGAATACTATTTGCTGATGGGTTTTCACGAGAAGGTGGAAGATTTCTTTTCGATTATTAATGTTTTTGTGATGAGCTCTGAACAGGAAGGTTTAGGAAGCAGTGTGCTGGATGCGTTTTTGAACCATGTGCCGGTTGTTACAACTAATGCAGGTGGTCTGGCTGAATTGGGCACAGATGGACGGGCCATCGTTTGTGAAATAAGAGATGCACCTGCCATCGCTGCAGGAATTAAGAAAGTCCTGGATAATAATCAGTTGAAAGAAAAAATGACTACCCTTGCAGCAGCCTATGTGCAACAGTTTCATAGTATGGATTATATAATAAATCGGTATAGGACAATAATGACTTCAATTACAAAAAACTTAAAAAGCAGGTAGTGCGAATTGGTTTTGACGCAAAACGGGCATTTCATAACAGATCAGGTTTAGGTAATTATAGCCGTGATCTGGTAAGAATACTGGCTGCCTATTACCCGCAGCATGAACTCTTTTTATATAATCCCAAGCCGGGAAGCATCGCATTTAATATAGCGAATACCCGTGAAATATTTCCCCGAAACTGGATAGGAAAAAAAATGTCCTCTATCTGGAGGCGAAAATGGATAATCAGGCAATTGCAAACAGATCAGTTGGATGTTTTTCATGGTCTCAGTAATGAGTTGCCTGCCGGCATTCAACATTCAGGTATTCCCTCTATTCTTACACTGCACGATCTTATTTTTTATAAATATCCGGAATGGTATAAAAAAGCGGATAGGATTATTCAAAGAAAAAAATCAATACAAGCTGCTGCAGAGGCTACCCATATTATTGCCATAAGTCAGCAAACGAAAAAGGATATCATTCAATACCTGGGTACTGAAAAGGAAAAAATCACGGTTATTTATCAGGGGTGTCATCCTGCATTTAAAGAAAATTATATTGAAAGTGTTGTGCAGTCCGTTCGGCAAAAATTCAAATTGCCAGTGAAATTCATATTGAGTGTAGGAACCATTGAGCCCAGAAAAAACCTGCTTACGACTGTAAAAAGCCTGTTACATCATGATTTTCCACTGGTTGTTGTAGGTAAAGCTACGGGATATAAAAAAACAGTGGAAGAATTTATAGATACAAATCATTTGAAATCCCGGGTTCATTTTCTGGAAGGTGTTTCGATGGAAGAACTGGCGATAATTTACCAGGAGGCTTTTACTCTTTGTTATCCTTCCATTTATGAAGGATTCGGTATCCCTGTTATTGAAGCGCTTTTCAGTAAAACACCTGTTATAACAAATGAAGAAGGCTGTTTCAAAGAAGCCGGAGGTCCGGATAGCTTTTATATCCAGGCGATGGATCATATGGCGATGGGAAAAATTATTCAGCAACTTCAGGTTGATAAAGAACTTTATCAAAACTGTGTGGAAAAAGGATATCAATATGCAGACCAGTTTCGCGATGAAAAAATTGCCGCTGAGCTGGTAGGTTTATATAATGCTGTTCTGGAAAAAAAAACACCTTATGAAAATACTGGTAGCCGGGCAGTTTGATCCCCATTATAATCGATCACGTGTCATTTTTGATGGGCTGGAGCTCATTCCGGAAATAGAAACTTCTTATTACAGGTATGCCGGATCTAAGGATTTTGATAAAAAAAAATTTAAGCAGCTGGCTGAAACAGCAGATGTTGTTTTTATTCCTTCCTTTTGTCACAGGGATGTATCCCGACTTCGTTACCTAACAAAAAAACCGATTGTTTTTGATCCGCTTATTTCCCGGTATCTCACCAAAGTCTTCGATTACAAAACAATCAGTCCTTATTCAATCAGAGCACTCAAGAACTATTTGAAGGACAAGATCGCCATGTCTTTGGCGGATATGGTTGTATGTGATACCAAAGCACATCTAAATTATTTTAAAACGGTTATCGGTATTAATGAAAACAAGTTAAGAGTTTTACCGGTGGGGGTAAATACAGCGGACTATTTTCCCCTGTCGATGAATAAGGATACTACATTTTTTGATGTGGGATTTTATGGTTCCTTTATTCCACTGCAGGGATGTTTTACTATTATTGAAGCAGCAAGATTGCTGGAGAAAGAGCCGGCTATCCGGTTTCACCTGATTGGGGACGGGTTTGATTTTGAGAAGGTGAGATTTAAAGCCCTTGAAAAATACAAATTGACCAATATCAGGTTTCCCGGATGGCTGAACGGAACTGATTTAAATCTGGCAATGAACCAGTTTGACTGCTGCCTGGGGATTTTTGGAGAAACAAAAAAGGCTGACCTTGTAATTCCGAATAAAGTATATCACTATGCCGCATTAAAGAAGCCAATTATCACCAAAAGAACAACCGGAATAGTAGAGGTTTTTACAGATAAGAAAGACGCTTTGCTGGTTGAAGGAACTCCGGAATCAATTGCTGCCGCAATTATGCAACTAAAAGAGGATGAAGCAGAAAGAATTAAATTAGGGGAGAACGCCTATAATCTTGTTTCCAGTCAATACAATCATATTGAAATTGCCCGCAAACTTGTTGCAATTTGCAGGGAGGCTATGAATGGAATATAAACAATTAAGCTAATTTGCAGACCGATGGATATTAATTGTACTGCGAAGGAATTGTTTGTGTTTAAGAAAATTGCGCATGCTGCAGCATCACTTGGACAGGAAACCTATGTAATTGGAGGTTTTGTTCGGGATAAATTACTGAATCGTTCCACAAAAGATGCTGATATCGTATGTGTTGGGGATGGTATTGAATTGGCCAGAGCAGTTGCAAAGCAGTTTAACCCCGCTCCGAATCTTGCTTTCTATAAAAATTTTGGTACGGCTGCGCTGAAAATTGACGAATTCGATGTGGAATTTGTTGGCGCCCGAAAAGAGAGTTATCGGTACCATAGCCGAAATCCGGAAGTTGAACCGGGTACCTTGCAGGAGGACCAGCATCGGCGTGATTTTACCATCAATGCTATGGCCATAAGTCTGAATGAAACGGACTTTGGAAAACTGGCAGATCCTTTTAATGGATTGGAAGATCTGGCCAATAAGATAATCCGAACGCCCCTGGAACCAGGACAAACTTTCAGTGATGATCCATTGCGCATGTTACGAGCTATCCGCTTTGCCTCACAGTTGGGATTCACAATTGAAGAAACCACCTGGCGCGGTATCTGTCTGCACGTAGAAAGAATAAAAATTATTTCGCAGGAACGCATAACAGAAGAATTTAATAAGATTTTGCTGAGCACTAAACCCTCAGTAGGTCTTGATCTGCTTTACCAAGCCGGATTGATGCATATAATTTTTCCACAGATGGTGGATCTGGCGGGGGCTGAATACATTGATGGCAAGGGGCATAAGGATAATTTTTATCATACTCTACAGGTCGTGGATAATATTGCACCTCATACCAATGATCTCTGGTTGCGATGGGCTGCACTTCTGCATGATATAGGGAAGCCTGCCACAAAAAAGTTTGAAGTTGGTCATGGCTGGACTTTTCACGGACATGAAGTGGTGGGTGGCAGGATGGTGCCCCGATTATTTACCAAACTCAAACTTCCACAAAATGAAAAAATGCGCTATGTGCGAAAGCTGGTGGAATTGCACCTGCGTCCAATCAGCCTGACAAAAGAAAATATAACAGACAGTGCTATTCGCCGGCTCCTGTTTGATGCAGGAGAAGAGATTGATGATCTGATGCTGCTTTGCTCTGCTGATATTACCTCCAAAAACAAATTCAAGGTAAAGCGCTATCTCAGTAATTTTAATCTGGTTCGCGAACGCCTTCAGGAAGTGGAAGAAAAAGACCGGATCCGGAACTGGCAGCCACCAATTACCGGGGAACTGATCATGGAGATCTTTCAACTTCCCCCTGGCAGAATTGTTGGAGAAATAAAGAATAAAATACGGGAAGCGATTCTGGATGGTGAAATTCCCAATAGTTATGAAGCTGCCTATAACCTGATGGTTGAGAAAGCCAGGGAATATAACCTGAACCCAAAGCAGTAATCACTCCCGCTTTTTCAGGAAAAGGTGCTATTTTACGCCCGAAATCAACAGCAGATACCGTTATGGCAATATTGAAGTTCAGGGTTTATTTTGAAGAAGACGATAGTGTTTACCGGGATATCGCAATCCGTCATAAGCAGCATTTTGCTGACCTGCAGCAGGCAATTCTTAAAGCATATGAATTTGACTCCAAGCATGCTGCTACTTTTTTTAGAAGTAATGACAGCTGGCAGCGTGGTCGGGAAATTAGCCTGGAGAAATATGATAAAACCTATGTGGTGGAACCTTTATTAATGGCGGATACTCCCATAGGCACAGAGATATTTGATCCCAACCAGAAATTTATATTTCTCTACGATTTTGTTCGCAACTGGACTTTTTTGGTTGAACTCATCAATGTGTCAAAAGAAGAAAATCCAAAAATCAGCTATCCTGCTACTGTTCGGGTAGAAGGTATTGCCCCATCTCAGTATGGTACCAAAGGACTGGTAGGGGATAAGCTGGCCGAAATGGAGGAGAAATACGACCTTCAAACTGGTGCTGAGGGATTTGGTACCGAAGGGGGGGATGATGACAGCTCGGAGGATGAGTTTGGTGCTGAAGAGGAAAGCAGTGAAGAAGAAATTTAGTATAATTGTTGCCGGACCAACAGCAGTTGGAAAAACAGCCGCAGCCATTAGTCTGGCTCAATGGCTGAAAACCGAAATTATTTCAGCAGATTCCCGTCAATGTTTTAAAGAACTTAACATTGGTGTAGCCAGGCCTTCGGCAGATGAATTACAGACTGTTCCTCATCATTTTATAGCCTCTCATTCTATATTACAGGACCTGAATGCGGCTGATTTTGCGAGATTTGCGTTAGGGTGCCTTAACCGCCTTTTTAGTGACCATACTACTGCAGTTATTGTTGGAGGAACAGGATTGTACATTAAAGCGCTCACAGAAGGATTAGATGAAGTGCCGGCAATTAATCCGGCTGTTCGAATGGCAATCATTCAACAATATGAAGCAAATGGATTGGAATGGTTACAATTGGCAGTTAAAGAACAGGATCCTTTATACTATGCTACCGGTGAAATATTGAATCCCCAGCGGTTGATGAGAGCCCTGGAAATAATGCAGGCTACTGGCAGAAGTATTCGAAGTTTTCAAACGGGAAAAACAACCGAACGTCCATTTGAATCCATTAAAATTGGCCTTGAATTACCCAGGGAAGAATTGATTGTCAGAATAAACAACAGGGTTGATTTAATGATACAGGATGGACTTTTGGAGGAAGTGAAAAAAGTAGCAGATTTAGTTAGATCCGTAGGAAAATCGGAAAATTCAATCCCGGCCTTACAGACGGTGGGTTACAGTGAATTATTTGCTTTTCTCAATGGCCAAATAAGTTATCAGGCAGCCATTGAACAAATAAAAACGCATACCCGGCAATATGCCAAACGTCAAATGACCTGGTTTAAAAAAGATCCTGATTTCAGGTGGTTTCATCCACAGGATCTGCAGGGAATCCGTTCATTCCTGGAACATCAGATTTCATGATTTAATAATATTCGGATAGCCTGCACTTGGCTAATTTTCGCCCATGGTTAAATCTGCCTTGCAGGCTTCGGCCTTTGGTAAAGAGTTTCATTGGGGTGTTGCCATTTCTGCTGCTCAAAATGAAGGTGCCGTATTGGAAGGAGGGAGATCCAATTCTATCTGGGATGTGTTCGCAAGGCGAAAAGGGGTGATAAAAAAAGCTGGAAAACCAAGCACAGCCTGTGATTTTTTTCACCGTTACAGAGATGATCTGTTGCTTGTCAAAGCACTTGGTTTCAACTCTTTTCGGTTCAGTATTTCCTGGTCGCGGGTTCTTCCGGATGGTTCCGGCAAAGCAAATCCGGCCGGAATTGCTTTTTATCAGGAATTAATTGATGAATGTTATGCATTGGGACTTACCCCTTTTGTTACCTTATACCATTGGGATTTGCCGCAGGTATTACAGGCGGAAGGTGGATGGGAGAGCCCGTTGGTAAATCGCTGGTTCAGGCATTTCGCAAAAGTTTGTGCAAAAAATTTTCCTGCCGTAAAACACTGGATTGTATTAAATGAACCCTCCGGTTTTACCACACTTGGACATTTATTGGGAATTCATGCGCCCGGTCGGCGTACGATGGATGGATTTTTAAAGGCGGTTCATCATGCTGCCATTGCCCAGGCAGATGGTGGCCGAATAGTACGGCAGTATATTCCAGATGCTAAAATTGGAACCAGTTTTTCCTGTTCAGAAGTAATTCCGTTTACAGATTCCCCATCCGATATCGCAGCAGCAAAAAGAATTGATTTGTTTATGAACAGACTCTTTATAGAACCTCTTTTGGGAAAAGGGTTTCCGGAAGATGACAGAGGTATTGTTCAAAAAATGAATCGGTTGAATAAGAGTTGGAAATATGCAAGCCAGATGCAATTCGATATGGATTTTATTGGAATTCAGAATTATTTCCCCATCGTTGTAAAACAAAACCCTTTTATTCCTTTGATACAGGCTTCAGAAGTCAAACCAAAGGATAGAAAAGTACCTCTAACTGCGATGGGTTGGGAAATCAATGCCGATAGTTTCCAGCATATCATCCGAAGGTTCTGGAAATACGGAGCTATAAAAGAAATTATGGTTACTGAAAATGGTGCAGCGTTTAAAGACACATTGCAACAGGGCAGGGTTAATGACCAGCCGCGCATTGATTATTACCGACAATACCTGGATGCATTGTTGCGATGTAAACGGGAGGGAGTAAAACTTGGTGGCTATTTTGCCTGGACGCTGATGGATAATTTTGAATGGGCGGAGGGATATGAAGCACGGTTCGGATTAGTGCATGTTGATCTTAAAACTCAACTCCGAACCGTGAAAGATTCTGGATTCTGGTGGCGTGATTTCCTTAAAATTTAAAACCAACAGTCGCTACTACATTCCCGCCACCTCCACTTATGTCAGCAAAGGTGTTGGCCTTATCCGATAACCGATAAGGGAAATTAGTATCAGTTGTAATTCTGTGCACATAAGCCAGATCGATAAAATACCCTTTGTTTCTGTACCCTAAACCACCACTGATATACATCCGTTTTCCGTCCAGTTCTTCATCCCGGTAAGGATTGCCGTAATAGGAAAAACCAGCTCTTGCCATCAGGGTATTGAATTTTAATTCACCACCAACTTTCAGGTTCATAGTGCCTTTATATATATCCCGGATAACATTGTTTACTGAATTAAAATAAGTGTTATTGCTTGGCGCATCCAGTTCGGCGTCACGAAACCGGCTGGAACTATGCGTCACGTATTCAAGATCGGCAGAAATAAAACCACGTTGTTTTTTTGTATCAGCCACTTCTCCAAAAATATAGGAGCCACTCACCATAAATTTCCAGGGAGAGGTTAAGTCATACCTGTACTCAGGCGTAAATCCCTCATTGAGATCCCTTATATTTACCGTTGTTGGTGCATTATAATTTTCCAGATCTGCAAATAATTCTGCATCGTAGGTTTCTCTTAATCCATAAATAGTTGGTGTGTGGATAGCTGCGCCGAGTCGGATGGATTCTATTGGTCGGACAATCAATCCCATTTTTAGATTAAGCCCAACACCTCTGCTGGAGAAACGCTCCCGCAAACTGGTTTCATTAAAATAATTATTGGTATTATCCGTTGCATCAGACTCTGTCAGCGTGCTTTGTTTTTCATAATTCACAATCGGTACACCCAGGCTTACACCCCAGAAAAGTTTATCCTTGCTGGATCCGGCAAAACTGATGGCAACTTCAGTAATGCCACCCGTTGTTTCAATGTAATTTTCCTGATTAAGTAAAAATGCCGTATCGCGTTCAAAGGCATACCTGAGGGGAGACGCTACTACTTCTGTGCCAAATCCTGGTGTGGTCAGCGTATCAACCAGATAAGTAAACAACCCCATCCGCGCGGGAAAAGAAATCTCGTTTGAATTCAATGCGTCGTCCAATGATAAACCTGAGTTTGCAATTTCAGATGCATAGGCCTCGGAAAATGAACTGAAATCATTCTGTCCGCGATACCTTATTTTTTGATTAAAATCAGCAGAACGATTCACAGCAATACTAAATGCTGAACTATTATTATTCCGGCTTCTTGGATTGGATGGAATGCCCAGAACAAACCCACTGGTACCAAAAAAAACATTGGAACTATTCTGGCTTGATTTGGTACCTCTGAATGTTCCATTATTATTGATGAAGTTAAAACCAGGAGTTAGAACCAGTTCGCTTGTTTTATACATGCCAATTCCGGCCGGGTTGATAAAGTTCGAGGTGATATCGCCCCCTAGTGAGCCCATTACTCCACCAATTGCCTGATTGCGTGCTGTTCCACTTGGAGTGGTCCATGACATTCGGATGGCATCTTCCGGAATTTGTGAAAAACCTACAAGCGAGGATAAACTAAATGTAATTAACAGGACTTTTTTTCGCATGTGCCTCTTCTTTAGATACAGGATGGGTATAAAAAAGGAGGAAACCCGCCATGTTTTGGTTGTTTCCTCCGATAAAAAGTTTGTTTGAATTAATTTCCGGTTCTGGTCGGACGGCTTACACCGCCACCACCGCCTGAACTGCCTCTGCTGCTTCCGCCGGAACTGGAGGAAGAAGGTGTGTAAGATCGGGTAGGGGTTGGCCTATCCACAGAAGAATTAGACGAACGGTTATTATTGTACATACTCCGTTGGTTATTGTTATTATAACTACGGTTGTTATTGTAATTGTTCCGATTGTTGTAATTACTGTTGTAAGCGTTATTTACACGGTAATTGTTGCGATTATTATTGGTGTTCAGGTAACTTCCCATGGTAAAACCGGATCTTGGACGGCTTGGACGCGGACTTGTAAAATAGCCGGGTTTCGGAATATAACCACCACCGGCCCAATGACCACCTCCCCATCCCGGAGACCATCCAAAGCCAAACCCGCCACCATAGAATCCATTCCCAACACCCCAATAGGGATTGTAAAAGCTATTCCACATGTACATGGAGTTCCATGGACTATTAAACGGACTGTTCCAGACCATCATGCTATTGAATGCCCAGTTATTCCGATAATAAGGATTCATCATGGCGAAATCGTCAAAAAACATGGGGCGGCGTCCGGTTGCGATTGCCATCCGCATATACTGATCATCTGCATAGCCGGGTTCCGTGTAACGTTCATTGTAACGCCTGCGACTATTAGTCTCCAGATAGTCGGAACCATTATCATCATTACCGGATGCATAGGCTGCTCCAGTTCTCCCTGGAGAGAAATATACATCATCCGGCGTCTGACCGGATTTATATACGGAGCAACTGCTTAGGGTAACTACAGCAGCACCAACCAGGAGAAAGGAAAAATTGAGGTTCATGGCTCAGCGATTAATGAGTTAAAAAATTACTTTTGCGTTCGCTCTACTAAAATACGAATAAGACAGTCAATTTTGACCATTCGTTGCAAGTTAAATGTTAAAACCCAATCACTTAGAATGAGTAAAGAAATTACAAGCCGGGAAGCGGATTATAGCCAGTGGTACAATGATCTCGTTTTGAAAGGCGGTTTGGCTGATTATTCAGCAGTCAGGGGATGTATGGTTATAAAACCTTATGGGTTTGGCCTCTGGGAGAATATGCGCGATCAACTTGATCGGATGTTCAAGGAAACCGGCCATGTAAATGCCTATTTCCCTCTTTTTATACCCAAGAGTTTTCTTTCCAAAGAAGCTGCTCATGTGGAGGGTTTTGCCAAGGAATGTGCAGTGGTTACCCATTACCGGCTCAAGAATGACCCAAATGGCGGCGGTGTGGTGGTGGATCCGGAAGCAAAACTGGAGGAAGAACTTATTGTTCGGCCTACATCAGAAACCATAATCTGGAACACGTATAAAGACTGGATTCAAAGTTATCGCGACCTGCCATTACTGATAAATCAGTGGGCCAATGTGGTTCGTTGGGAAATGCGTACCCGTTTATTTTTAAGGACAGCAGAATTTTTATGGCAGGAAGGCCATACTGCGCACGCAACACGGGAAGAAGCAATTGAAGAAACAGAAAAAATGCTGGATGTGTATGCCAGTTTTGTGGAAGAATTTATGGCCGTTCCGGTTATAAAGGGGGTGAAATCACCATCCGAACGCTTTGCGGGTGCAGAAGACACCTATTGTATTGAGGCCCTTATGCAGGATGGAAAAGCCCTGCAGGCTGGTACTTCCCATTTTCTGGGACAGAATTTCGCCAAAGCATTTGACGTGAAGTTTCTAACCAAAGAGAATAAACTCGAACATGTATGGGCCACCAGCTGGGGAGTTAGTACCCGATTGATTGGAGCTCTTGTAATGGCGCATAGTGATGACCAGGGACTGATTCTGCCCCCCAAAATAGCCCCCCTGCAGGTGGTGATTGTTCCAATTTATAAGGGAGAGGAACAAAAGGCTCTGCTTGGTGAAAAGGTTGCGGAAATAATGAAAGACCTGAAAGCTCTGGGTATTTCCGTTAAATACGATGACAGTGATAATACAAGGCCAGGTTGGAAATTTGCTGAATATGAACTGAAAGGAGTACCGGTAAGAATAGCCCTGGGTGCCCGTGACCTTGAAAATAAAGTAGCCGAAGTTGCCAGAAGAGATACCAAAGAAAAACAAAGTATGCCGTTGGAAAACCTGGCACAACAGGTGAAAACGCTGTTGGAAGATATTCAACTGAATATGTTTAATAAAGCAAAGGCCTATCGCGATTCCCATATTACGGAGGTAAACGATTGGGCAAGCTTTGAACGCCTGCTGGATGAAAAGGGGGGATTTCTTTCAGCCCATTGGGATGGAACGGCCGAAACGGAAGAAGCCATAAAGGATAAAACAAAAGCAACCATCCGGTGCATTCCACTGAACAATAAATTGGAGGCAGGAGCCTGTATCCTAACTGGTAAACCCAGTACCCAGCGGGTCCTGTTTGCCCGGGCTTATTAAAATAATTTCCTTGCACAATAAAATTTAAACATGCAGGAGCTGCCAGCTTCTGCATGTTTTTTTTATATTTCTATTTTATTTATATGGAATCTGCTAATTCAAAGGATTCAATTCAGGTGGAAGCCGGAAACTTGCTCCTTCTTCAGGATGCTGCCAAATGGGCAAGATGGCTTGCCATTGCCGGATATCTGTTTTTAGTGGGGTTGGTATATCTAGGAATCCGATCAGCCAATACGTTGTTATTTTTACCGGTTAAAGATCCGGCTGTGCGCGAATTGGCTGCTACTACCTGTGTAGGGGCCATTTTGTCCTGCCTGTTTCTTTATTTCCCTTTTCGCTGGTTATATCGATTTGGTTCACACATGAAAAAAACAGGACAGAAAGCGAATTTGAGTAGTTTGACAATTTCACTGATTTGCTTGCGGGCGTTTTTTCGTTATCTCACTATCTGGCTTTTTCTGCTTATTGGTTTGTATGTCGTTTTTGTAACCATCACAGGTGTGGCATCCATGTTGAAATGGGGCGCACATTAAATTCTTCTATTAACTCTAAACAATAAAAAATGGAAACTCCCCAAACCAATCATTTCGAATTACAAATTGATGGATTATCAACCGGCTATCTGGCTGAAACTGCAAAGTGGGCTAAATTTTTGTCAATAGTTGGTTTTGTTGTTTGTGCCATTATGTTACTTGCTGGTATTTTCATGGGTACCGTAATGGGCAGTTTAAGCAGTATGGGTGGTGCTGCAGGAACATTCGCAGGTGCTGGTTCCGTATTCGTATCAATATTTTATGTTGCCATTGCAGCCCTGTATTTTTTTCCCTGTCTGTATTTGTACCGGTTTTCCATTGCAATGAAAACGGCCATTCAGACAAATGAGCCAATTCAGTTGCAGGCGTCCTTCCGTAACCTGAAATCCTGCTTTCGTTTTATGGGTATTCTTACCATCATTATTCTTTCTTTCTATGCTTTAGCTATAGTGGGAGGCGGACTATTTGCAGCATTTTCATTTTAACTATTAACGCCTCGAAAGGAAATTATAGTCCTTTAATAATACTTCAAGAAATTCAGCGGCATCCAGATCGGTTTCGATTCTGAGTGCCGTTTGAATTTTTAAAGCAACCTGGTGAAGTACAGGATCATTGGGTTTTTTACGTGCATACAATAATACCTGCTTAATGGTATTCATATCGCGGTCACTTAATCCCATTACACCGGGATAAACCGGTTGGTAAGCTGCTTCCACCTCCATAAATACCGTTTGCTGCCAATTTGATTCTGTATTGGTATCAATTACGATGGTTCCTGCAAGCAAGTCGCCTACCCGTTGAGAATTGGGGGTTATTATAAAACAAATTAATCCAGTAAGCAATAGTGGAAAAAGATACCAGGGCCAATAGGAATTTAGCAGTGCAAAAAATAACCAGGTCGGAAAATCAATCGACCGAAACATCCACCGAATCAGGTATTGACTTACTGTTGGTTGTCCGCCGGTAGCGGTAATGACTCTGATGCGCATTACTCTTTTTCCGGGTGATTGCCCGTTTGTAAATACTTCAAATACGAGGTAATACAATAAAACCGGAATCCATAAAAGAAAATCCAATAAGCCATACTGCCGGTTAGGGGTGATGCCGGAAATTGCTGTTACCAGTTTATTACATAACCAGAGATAAATGAAAAGAACCAATAAGTCGATTATCCAGGCAAGCAATCGTTTATGGAAAGCACTGACGGTAAATTCTACTTCTATATTGAAGCCGGTATGAAGTCGGGTAACAGGCATGTTTACAGGCTGAAAAGATAATACCCCTTTCTAATTTCCGGAAATAAAATTTTGACCTTATATTGTTGCTCAATGCGGGAAGGGAAATTTCTACAAAATAATATACAAAAATGGAAAGCGATCCAGGAGGAGCATGCTGCCAGCCCGGATGAACTGGCCACTCAGTTTACCGAATTGGTGAATGATCTGGGATATGCCAAAACTTTTTATCCGCAAAGCCAGGTAACTACTTACCTGAATGGATTGGCAAGCTCAAGATACCTGGCAATTTATCAGAATAAAAAAGAAGAACGATCCAGAATCAGGCAATTCTGGGTGCTGGAATTACCGCTTGTAATTCGGAAACATCATCGCTCACTGGCTTATTCTTTTATTGTGTTTTTTCTTTTTGCTCTGATTGCCGCTTTCTCCACAGCCCGGGATCAGGAATTTGTTCGGGGAGTTTTAGGTAGCGGATACGTTGAAATGACTGAGGATAATATTGCCAAAGGAGATCCTTTCGGTGTCTATAAACAGGAGGATCAATTGATGATGTTTTTGACTATCGCGCTGAATAATATCCAGGTTGCTTTTAATATGTTTGTATCCGGATTTTTTGCCGGCATTGGAACTATTTATATGCTGTTTAAAAATGGGGTAATGCTGGGTTCCTTTCAATACTACTTTTTTAGTAAAGGATTGGGATGGGAATCAGTGCTGGTTATCTGGATTCATGGAGCATTGGAAATATCGGCAATTGTTATTGCAGGTGCGGCCGGTTTGGCAATTGGCAAAAGTATGCTCTTCCCTGGTACCTATACAAGACTTCAATCCTTGAAAACGGGGGCTAAAGATGGAATGAAAATTATGATTGGACTGGTGCCTGTTTTTCTTACTGCAGCATTCTTTGAAGGGTTTATAACCCGCTATACGAACATGCCGGTTTTACTGAGTAGTATCATATTATTGATATCCTTTGGTTTTGTTGGATGGTATTTTATCTATTATCCAATTAAATTGACAAATAAAATCCTTTCGGAAAAACAACCTAAATAAATCCAAGCTGAAAATATTCGTGTTATATAGAATTCTGCTCTTCAGTTTACTGTTTTGGGTGCCTGCAAAAATTACCCTTGCACAAAATCCTCCTGTTATTAAAACGGCCGAACTTGATTCGATAAAGAAGCAGAAAGTATTCGCCTATGCCAATGATCCTTCCTATTGGAAAAGTCCTGAAAAGGAAACTAAAGAAGTAAATGAAGAGGGGCGGCTGGATCAATTTTTACAAAGTTCCTTTTTCAGGTATCTTTTATATGTAATTGTTGCAGTATTGCTGATTTATGCATTATACCGATTATTAAGTGAGCAGAATATGTTGCTGTTTTCCAAAAAATCGATTCGCAAAAAAAGAAAGGAAAATCAGGAATTGGATCAACATGAGCCAGGTTTGGATGAATTGCTGAAAAAAGCAGAAAAGGCTCAGGATTTTCGCGAAGCTGTCCGACTTCAATATTTATCTGTCTTATTTCTTCTGAGGGATAAATCATTGGTAGAATATCATCCGGAATGGACCAATTCCGCCTATTTGAAAATGCTTCGAAAGCATCCATCCTTTACCGCATTCCGCAACCTGACCCGCATTTATGACTTTGTTTACTATGGCGGTTTTGAAACCGATGCCGGAAAGTACAGACAGATTCAACAGGAATTTTCAATCTTCAGAAAAAGTATATGAGGAAGAATAAGATTGAAATCGCCCTGCTTCTTCTGGTGATCAGCCTGATTGCCGGGTGTTTATCATCAGATGAAAAATATATTAATCCACGGATCAGTTTATGGTACAAGGATAAAATTCCTTATGGTACCTGGTTTGCGTATAATAGTCTGGAACGATTTTATCCATTACCCGGCATTGTTAGTCTGCAAAAAACATCGCCTGAAAATGCTGCCAATTTTCAATCTTATTACTGGGTTAAATCAGATTATGAGGAGCCGGTTCAGGAAGATTCTATACCTGATGAAGCTGTTGAAACAGATGAACAGCAGGTAGACGAAAGTTTTGAACAGGAACTATATTTGGTTGTCTCTCCACAGTTTTATCCCAATGAAAAAGAGATAGAGAAACTGTTGGGATATGTTGGGTATGGAAATCATTTAGTAATAGCAGCTTTTGATTTTAGCAATGATTTTCTCGATACGCTAAACCTAAAGTTGGAAGTAGAAGAAATAAATTTTAAGAAAAAAGACTCAGTCGTTTTTTTGGGTCGGCCTTCAAATGATAAACCATTCAGTACTTATGGGTATCCAGGCTTTGGAATAGGGCAATTTTTTGTTTCCAGTGAATCAATTGAGTGGCAAATTTTAGGGAAAACCCAGAATGGAAACCCGAATATCATCCGAATCCGGAAAGATTCCGGAACAATTACCCTGTTAGCAAATCCTTTGCAGCTTACCAATTTCTTTCTTCTTCATAAGAATAACCATCAATTCTGGAGCAATCTTTTGGCAGGATTACCAGATTCCTATTCTACCATTTGGTGGGATGAATATTATCGGCATGCTGATCCGAATCAAAGTAGTTTTTCGAGTCTGGGTGTATTAATGAAATACCCTTCACTGCGCTGGGCATTATATACTACATTAATAATGCTCGGTCTTTTATTAATCAGTGAATTGAAACGGAGACGTAAAGTGATCCCAATTTTGCCAGCTTTGGAAAACAGTTCACTTGATTTTGTCAAAACAATCGGAAGGCTCTATTACCAGCATAAGGACAATCAAGACCTGGCAAAAAAAATGGAGTCTCATTTTCGGGAGTTTATCCGTAATCAGTATAATATTACCAGCAATCAACCAGATTCAGTATTAGCTGCTCAGCTATCGCTTAAATCTGGTGTGGAGGAGGGCATTATTAAAAGTCTGTTGAATGAATTTAAGCTAATTGATGAGCATGGGGCCGTGTCAGATGATGAACTGCTGCATATAAATGAGTTAATAGAAAATTTTTACATAAAACGATCCTGATGGAAGAACAAATCTTTGATGAAAGAACCAATTTGGCTAATCTGAATCTCGCTGTGGATTCCCTTAAAGAAGAAGTTGCCAAAGTGATTATAGGCCAGGAAAATATGATTGAACTTTTGCTGGTTGCAATTCTGGCAGATGGACATGTGCTGATTGAAGGGGTACCTGGGGTGGCCAAAACACTCACCGCCAGGCTGCTAAGTAAAGCGGTGGATGTAGGGTTTTCAAGAATCCAGTTTACACCGGATCTTATGCCCAGTGATGTCTTAGGTACCAGTATATTTCATCCGCAACAGGCCAGTTTTCAATTCAGGAGAGGACCCGTTTTCAGCAACCTGATCCTGATAGATGAAATTAACAGGGCTCCTGCAAAAACCCAGGCCGCACTTTTTGAGGTTATGGAGGAAAAGCAGGTGACAATAGATGGACAAACCTATCAAATGGAAGCTCCTTTTATGGTGGTTGCAACACAGAACCCCGTAGAACAGGAAGGAACCTACCATTTGCCCGAAGCCCAACTGGATCGCTTTCTATTCAAAATAAATGTTGGTTATCCAAGTCCTGATCAGGAAGTTTCTATTCTTAAACTCCATCATGCACAGGGGAATGTAAACCTGTTGAATACCATTCAACCGGTTATGGGCAGAGAACTCCTGCTGAACCTCAGAAAGCAGGTAAAACAAATTCATATAGAAGAGAAGTTGCTAGGTTTCATTGCTTCTCTTGTAGCACAAACAAGAAATCATAAACATATTTACCTGGGTGCTTCGCCCAGGGCCTCCATTGGTATCATGAATGCCTCCAAATCCTACGCTGCTATTAATGGCCGTGATTTTGTAACTCCGGAAGACATCGTTTTTGTAACAGCACCTGTATTAAGGCATAGAATTATTATAACTCCGGAAAAAGAGATGGAAGGAGGAACACCTGATGAGGTTATTCGGGAAATTATTCAATCAATTGAAGTGCCTCGCTGATGAAAGCCATTCTGTCTTTTTTCAAACAGCTTTTTTTCACCAACCGCCTTGTATGGGTGATGATTGGAATCACCTGTTTTTTTATACTCACCTATTTTTTTCCGCTTCTGTTTGAACTTGGCCTGATTCTGCTTGGACTCGCTCTGCTTGTTTTAGTGATTGATGTATTACTTTTATTTCGACAACCAGATGCATTACAGGCGAAAAGAAAAATGGCGGATATTTTTAGCAATGGAGATGAAAATAAAATAATCATTGAGTTAAAATCATTCTATCCATTTAAGATTAATATAGAAGTGCTCGATGATATTCCGGAGCAGTTTCAGGAAAGAACACTAAAGTTATCTGCCCAATTAAAGCAGGGTGAAACACAAATTCTGGGATATTCTTTAAAGCCATTAACAAGAGGCGAATACTGGTTCGGTTCAATCAATTGCCTGGTAAGTAGTCCGTTGGGTTTGGCAGAAAGAAAATTTTCATTGCCGGCAGAAAAAATGGTGATGGTTTGGCCTTCTTTTCATTCACTTCGCAGTTTTGAATTACTGGCACATAATGCTACTACCGGGGAAATTGGAAGCAGAAAAATAAGAAAACTGGGTCATAGCCTGGAATTTGAAGAAATTAAGGAATATGTTCCTGGTGACGATCTTCGAAACGTTAACTGGAAAGCAACGGCAAGAAAGGGTGGTGCGCTCATGGTAAACAATTTCATGGATGAAAGAAGCCAGCAGGTTTATTGTTTGATTGACAAAAGCCGGGTGATGAAGATGCCTTTCGAAGGAATGAGTTTGCTCGATTATGCCATCAATGCAAGTCTGGTACTTTCACGAGTGGCATTGGTGAAATATGACAAAGCCGGATTAATCTGTTTTGATGAAAACCGGGGCAAAATGATACCTGCTGATCGGAAAGGCATACAAATGAGCATTCTTGCTGAAACATTATACAGGCAACAAACGAATTTTCTTGAAGCAGACTATGAAAAGCTGGTTACCCTGGTTAAAGGCCGAATTACCCACAGGAGCCTGTTAATCCTGTTTACAAATTTTGAATCAATGAGCAGTTTGCAACGGCAACTGCCCTATATTCGGTCACTGGCTAAACAGCATTTGTTATTGGTGGTATTCTTTGAAAATACCGAATTACAGAAAATTTTACAGACACCTGTTGATGATCTTGAGCAACTTTATATAAAAACGATTGCTGAAAAGTTTATCACTGAAAAGCGACTGATGGTTAAAGAATTGCAGAAATACGGGATTCAATCGATCCTGACCCCTCCGAATCTGCTTACAACCCAAACCATTAACAAATACCTTGAATTAAAGGCAAGACAGATCATTTAATTTTGCTGCATGTTAGACAAGCAACACGAAGTATGGTTTCAATCGGTTTTAGTGAATCCGGCAAAATTGGTACGAGTTTTATTATTTGATCAGGCTATCCAGTTATATGATGCCGGTGATGAATCCTTTCTTGGTGCTTATGGACTGGATGGAATTCGCCTTCAGGAAAAGGACGATCAATTCGCAAAACTATCTTTGCTGCCTGGTCATACTGATTTATTAACCATTTCCAATGCCCATCTGCTTTTGCCGGAAATTCTGGAAAGAATTAATGGGAGTCGTAAAGTTGGCAAAAAAATCAGGCGAAACTGGAAATGGCCGGTTTTATTCATGGGGATTGCGGCTTTTTTAGTAGCAGCCTACTTTGGCCTTATTTCACTGCTTACCAGTGTTGGTTTACAACTGGTTTCCATAGAAAAAGAAAAGGAATTGGGTGATATGATTTTTCATTCTATGTCTGCCGGATTGAAGATTGATTCGATCTCCAGCAAATCTCTCAGACGTTTTGCAGGCCATCTTAAACTGAGTACTGATTATCCTCTTGAATTTACCGTGGTTGATGATAAAACCATTAATGCATTTGCCATACCGGGTGGTCATATCGTGGTGTATAAGGGTATTTTGGATGAAATGAAAGATCCGGAAGAATTGGTGGCTTTATTAGGGCATGAAGCCAGTCATATTAATGAGCGTCATAGTCTCCGTTCAATTCTTCGCCAACTATCCGGTTCAGTGTTATTAACGATGGTTTTCGGCGATCTGGGATCGATCGGAGCGTCCATAGCCGGACAAGCTGATCAGCTTCGAACACTTTCCTATTCAAGGTCACTGGAAGAGGAAGCAGATCAAAAGGGAATGGAAATTATGATGGCCAACAAGATTGATCCACAAGGTATGGTTGGATTAATGGAACGTTTACAAACGGCTGATTCCGCCACTGTTTTACCCGGATTTTTGAGTACCCATCCATTAACCAGTGAACGTAAAAAAACAGCCATTCAGTTCATTGGAATGCACCCGGTTGATTTTGAAACACCCGAAGCCTTGCAAGCTGAATGGAAACGGCTACAACAACCCTCACCAAATGAATGGTAATCAAATGACAAATAATTCTATTGCGGAAAATACATTTGCAGCCGGTCAGGTATTGCTCATTGATAAGCCTATCGACTGGACTTCTTTTGATGTGGTTCGCAAACTTCGAAATCAGGTTAAAACAAAAAAAGTAGGGCATGCCGGCACGCTTGATCCGCTTGCAACCGGACTATTGATTGTCTGTACAGGTAAGTTCACCAAAAAAATAAATGAATACATGTCGCAGGAGAAGGAATATACCGGTACTATTCAATTGGGTGCTTCCACTCCAACGTACGACCTGGAATCAGAGCCTGTTCCAACTCCGGGTTATTCGGTTAGTGCAGAAGGTGTTAGTACTGTATCCGGAGAAGTAATTAGTGAAACTGAAATTGAAAATGCACTGGCAGGATTCAGAGGTCCGATAATGCAGGTGCCCCCCATTCATTCTGCCATTAAAATCAATGGGAAACGGGTATATGAGTTGGCTAGAAAAGGCAAAGAAGTGAAATTGGAACCCCGACCAGTAACCATTCATGAATTTAGTATACTAAAGCAGGAAGGTGGATTGTTATATTTTAAAGTTATATGTACCACAGGAACCTATATACGAAGTCTGGCTAATGATCTTGGCATAGCTCTTGGGTGCGGTGGCTACCTTACCAGTTTGAGACGTACAAGAATTGGATCCTTCCTGGTAGAAAATGCGTTGTCGATGGAGGCTGCTTCCATCTATATCAGTAAAGAATTAGAAGGGGGCATTAATTCCTAATTGAAACTGTCCTTTCAGAATATTTACATTCTGGAACCAGCCATTTTTCTGATCCGCAAAAAGCGGGTCTTTTAATTTATATGCCCAGTCGAATCGAATCATAAAGTAGTTAAAATCAAGACGCAGACTGGTTCCCCCGGCAACTGCAATATCCCGATAAAGATGTTTTAATCTAAATACGCCGGCATCAAGTGCCGGGTTTCCCTGATTGTTCCGATACCAGATATTACCAATATCTGCAAAAAAAGCACTTTTAAGATTAATGCCAAATAATGTACCCAGGGGAAAGCGGTATTCAACATTGGATTCCAGTTGAAAATCTGCAAACCTGAATGTATTGGCGCCTTGAAAATAGTTAGACGAACCCGGACCCAATTGACGAACCTGCCAGGCACGCATACTGCTTGGTCCGCCTGCAAAATAAGATTTAAAGAAGGGGAGACTCGGTTCCCTTACAATTTTTCCGCTTGTATCATACTGTTTACCATAGGGAATACCTAAACCAACAAAGAACCGGAATGCCCAGGATTTGCTTCCCTTATTAATATAATGCCTGAAATCAATATCTGCTTTTGCAAAACGGAACAATCTTGAGTTCAGGTCAAATTGTTTGATATTTCCAAAAATACCACCGCTTTCTTCCAATTGGATTTTGAGATTATAAACCTTATTGTTTCTGGCCCAGGCATTTCTCAAAATAAGATACTGTGAAATGATGAGCCCGTCATTATAGAAGTTTTCCAGGTTTGGAATGATGGCAGCCTGTTTATAAAAGCTATCAGTCTTGAATAAACGTACATATTCAACATTAAGCGGACTATAATACCAGTTCCGGTTTTTTTGGTTCATCCATTCATAACCAATAGAGGTATTTATGGACTGTACCCGCAAAAAATCTCGTAGGTTGGTAATGGATCCGCTGGCAGTTAATAATGTCCGGGAACTTTGGAATTTTCGTTCCTGTCTGATTTTAAATGGCGCAACGAATTTGGGAATGGTAAAACTTTGGGTAATACTGGTTTGAAAAGTCTGGATAATTCGGCCCTGATTGCCTAATTCAATACCAAACCGGAAATTTGTACTCGCCAACACCGATTGTTTACTGAGGTTCCGATCCTGTAGTCCGAAGTTTAACGCAATACCAAATAGATTGGTGGTGGTAATCAGGTCTGTTGCATTCCGGCTGGCTTCCAGATCAACTGAGATATTTTGTTTTTTGGCCAGATACATATTAACTTCTGCATCCACCACCCCCAAACTGTCAATGGGAAACAGATCAATGCCCACCTGTTGCCAGGCACTCATTTGCTGGAAAACATTATTGGTGCGGTATACGTCTTTCTGGCGATACAGACTTCCCGGCATCATCTGATTATTTCTTGCTAAAAATCCGGGCTTGGTCATGTTTTTAGAACGAATTACACTGATATTATTACGTGTAATGGTATCCTTTTTAGCAGTAAAGGTACTATCCTGAACAAGAGAGAGGTCCGGATAAAACCTAATAAAACGAAACCGGTATTGTTGCAGATGTTCAGGGTTTTCAGTGCCCCGCTGTTTGAATAGTACATCAATTTGCGGGTTTTCCCTTCTCTTTTGAACCTCTTCCAATAAACGGATTTGTTCAAATGGGTCGAGACCGGGGTCAATCAGTGCAGCTACTATTGTATCCACCTGTGCGTAAACATCTTCTCTTGTGATTTTCAGGTAGCCATTGTCGCGGAATATATTAAGTAACCGGTCAATTTCAGAAGAAATCTTTTCATTACTATAAGGCTCACCCTTTTTGAGTTTGCTATCTTTTCGATTGCCTGTAACCAATGCCTGCAGCGTACTGTCACGGAAATCAAAGCCAATGGAGTCTATCCGCAAAACCTTTCCTGGTATAACCCGAAAATTGGTGGTTACTCTTTTCTGGTCTTCCACCTGGGTTAAGGAACTGTCCCAGCTTATTTGTCCGTACATATAACCATAGGCTCTCAACAGATCATCAATATAACCAATGGATTCGGCTGCATAACTGGTGTCATAAACAGCAGGCCTTTCCATTTGCTTTTTAAGAAACCCTTTTTTACGATAGCGCACCTGTAAGCTGTCTGCTAATTGGTTTTCTATTTTACTAATGAGATCGGCCTTTTCGGCTGAAGGTAGTTTTGCGTCGAGTTTGATCGTAGTTTTATATACAAATGGTTCAGGGCTGGGGTAATTTTTAATGACTTTGCAACCTGTTAATAAGAACAACAACAGGCACCCGTACACCCCTAAATATGTAATTCGGGTGTAATACTTGTTGTTGCTTAATAACATAGGCTGATGAAAAATATATCAAATGATGACGAAAAATCAGGCCAAATATATCCAAAGTTTGAGCCATAAAAAATTCAGAGATGAGGAAGGCTTATTTATTGCCGAGGGTCCAAAAACTGTAGCAGAATTAATAACCTTGCCACATATGAAGCCAAGGCTTATTTATGCACTGGAGGAATGGTGGCAATTCCATACTGAATGGCAGGGTAAACCATGGGCTCAAACTTGTGATAGTGCCGAACTTGAGCGTATTTCCTTTCTGAAAACACCCAATCAGGTGCTGGGAGTATTTGAAAAACCTGATTTGGAAATTGTTCCGGGCGGCTGGCAAATTTTGCTTGATGGAATTCAGGATCCGGGCAACATGGGAACTATAATCCGGATTGCTGACTGGTTTGGTATTCAACAAATCATCTGTAGTGATGATTGTGCAGATGCATTTAATCCCAAAGTTGTACAAAGTACCATGGCCAGTATTGGGCGGGTTGAAATCGTTTACACGGACCTGATAGCCTATGTAAAATCACACCCTCACCGTGATTTTATCGCAGCCACACTGGAAGGTACGCCCATCAGGGAAGCTAAAGTGCATCCGCCGGCAGCACTTGTAATTGGAAATGAATCACGAGGGATCCGTCCAGATTTACGAGCACTTCTCCATCATTTCGTAACCATTCCGCGTATTGGTTCTGCTGAATCTCTCAATGCCGCTGTGGCAACGGGAATCATTTTGTCTGAACTGGCGGGGTAGGGGAGGAAGGAAGAGGGAAAGAGGAGGAGGGAGGAAGGGAAGGGGAGAAAAGGAGGAGGGGGAGAAAAGGGAGATAACGGAGAAAATGGAGAAAAGGGGGAAGAGGAGAAAAGGAGGAAGAGGGAAAAAGGAGGAGTGAGGAAGGGAAGAGGAGGAGGGAGGTAGGGAAGGGGAGAAAAGGAGGAGGAGGAGAAAAGGGAGATAACGGAGAAAATGGAGAAAAGGGGGAAGAGGAGAAAAGGGGGAAGAGACAAAAGGGGAAAAGAGAGTCCCGCAAAAATTACGGGGGAATAGTGAATAGTGAATGTGTCAATTCACCCTCTTCACCTTATTCACCTCATTCACCTCATTCACCATTCACCTCTCACCTTTCACTTTTCACCTCTTACCTTTCACTTAAACTGTATCGCTTTTACCGGTTGGATTTTGCGAACTATCAAACTGGGGATGGTCAGTACTGCAAGGCAAATTAAAAATGTGCCGAAATTGACAGCTAAAATCTGCCAGGGAATAACCAGGATCTCTGCTTTATCGATATAGTACATATCCTCCGGCAAACGAATAAATTTGAACTTGTTTTGTAACCATAAAAGGGTGAATCCAAGGATATTTCCCAATGCAATTCCCAATAGAGTAATAAGTGCACCATGATAAAGAAATATTTGCTGTATGGTTTTATCATTCGCACCCAATGCCTTTAAAATGCCTACCATTCGGGTTCGCTCTAATACCAGAATAATCAGGCAGGTGATTAAATTCAACACTGCAACAATGATCATTATTATTAAAGTGATACCAATGGTTTGATCCTGAAGGGCCAGCCAGTCAAAAATATTAGGATAGATCTCAAAAATTGTTTTACTGTTCCATAGCATGGGTAAGCGGCTGAAAATTGCTTCATTGATCTGGTCCATCTCCTCCTGATTTTCCAGAAAAACTTCGTAGCCACCTACCTGATCTGCTGTCCAGTTATTTAACCGTTGAATTAACCGGATGTCTCCTATAGCAATTAGTTTATCATATTCTTCAATCCCCGTTTTGTAAATGCCTGAAACAGTTAGTTTTCTTGCTCTTGGCGGACTGCCATCGTTTTGAATAAAATAGATCAGAATTGGGTCATTCAACTTTAGTTTTAACTGCCCGGCTGTATATGCACTTAAAACGATTTCGTTGCTATAGCCGGAATCCGGATAGTTCATCCATCTTCCCTCTTTTAGAAAACTCTGCAGTCGGACCGAATCATAAAACCGGTCAATGCCTTTAAACAATACACCTTCCAGGCTTTCTTCCGTTTTTAAGATAGCATTTTTAGTTGCGTAGGCCTGGATTCCCCTTATTCCTGGAATCCTTTGCTTTAATTGTTCGACTGTATCATTGCGATCAATCGGGTACTCCTCAGATATCACCGATTTGTTCGGTTCATAATGTTGTACCCGTATATGCCCCCAGAAATTGAAGATTTTCTGACTGATGGCAGACTGAAATCCATTCGTAAATGCCAGTGCCAATATCATTGCAGCCACACTAATAGTGGTGGCTGCAATCGCCAGCCGGATGATAAATCTGGAGAAAGATTGCTGATTATTAAAAGCTACCTTACGGGCAATGAATCCTGCGATATTCAATCGGCATGGTTTTAGTCGCCAAATATAGGGGAGAAAACTATTTTTAACCGGATGCGTTTTGTAGATTGGTGCCGGTATTAACCAGACAAATTAGTAGTTTTTACATGTATAGAGCCATCTTATTAGCCGGAATCTTAGTTATCAGCGCAGTTTTCAGCCAGGCACAAACCTTAGAACCTGACCAGATTTATCAACTTTCCATCCAACAGGTGAAATTATTTCCGGTTGGAAATCCACTCGGCTATCCCATCATAAGGCTCGGTTCAGCAGACCAGCTGGAGCTTCATTTTGATGACCGGGAGGGTGGAACCAAAGCGTATTCCTACAGTTGGCAATTATGTAATGCAGACTGGTCGCCGGTTAATCTTAACAGCATGGATTTTGTGAAAGGTTTTTCGCAACAGCGGATTACAACTTATCGAAGTTCATCGGTTGCGCTTACCCGTTATACCCATTATCAGGCGCAGCTCCCAGACAGAAGTTCGGCTCCCTCCCGCTCAGGTAACTATCTGTTAAAGGTTTTCTTAAACGGTGATCCGAATCAACTGGCATTTAGTCGCAGATTATTGGTTGTTGATGAAAAAGCAGCTGTAGGAATCCAGGTGCAACAACCGTTCAATAACCAGATTTTTACAACTCACCAGAAACTGGCCTTTACCGTAAACATGCGGCAGTTAAGTCTGGTAAATCCAATGCAACAGATTCAGGTGGTCTTATTGCAGAACAACCGTTGGGATAATGCGAAAGCCGGAATGAAACCTACGTTCATCCGTCAAAATCAACTGGAATACAATACAGAACAGGATGCTGTTTTTCCAGCTGGAAAAGAATGGCGATGGTTGGATCTTCGAAGTTTTCGCCTTCAATCAGAACGGGTAGATAGTGCGGTTTATACTAAAGCCAGCACAGATGTTTTTGTTAAACCGGATGTTGATCGTTCCGCATTAAGGGTTGTATATTATAGAGATGGCAATGGCATGTATTTTAATGAAACCCTGGATGGGTTAAACCCCTATTGGCAGGGTGATTATGCTACTGTTCATTTTAGTTTTCGTCCGCCTGCCGGGCTGCCTTTTCGCCAGGATCTGTACCTGTTTGGCGAACTGACAAATTACGGAAAAGACCCTCAGGCAAAAATGATTTTTAATAAAGCGAAAGGCTGGTATGAAACATCCATCTGGCTAAAACAGGGGTATTATGACTATGGGTATGCCCTAAAGGAAGAATCAGCTGGAAAATCTGTATTTGTATCTGAAAAAACCGAGGGTAATTACTGGGAAACGGAAAATAGCTATCTGGTACTTGTATATTATCGCTCCCTGGGTGGCCGGGCAGATGAATTGGTGGCTGTTGGCCGGATAAATTCCCTGGGTGGAAGAAATCAATAATGGAATTTAGAATAAAAAAAATGTACCAGCAGGTGCTGCCACAACAAACTGTACCACATAATCGGAGTTTCCTTGAACAGGGTAAAGGATAGTATTTTTTGTATACAAACCCGGTTTTGTTCAGATAACCTTTCTGGAATAAAATCCATCTGTATAAAGTAGGTACCCAGAACAATTTTATTTCATCCGATAGCAGATCTATTTGTTGAATCAGACTAAAGTCAGCTTGCCCGAATAGTCGGGTCTTTTATTTTTTACTTTTTACTTTTTATTTTTTACTTTTGCATCGGCAGGTCTCATACGGCCAGCTCCTACTGAACTCCCCCAGGGTCGGAAGACAGCAAGGGTAGGTGGTTGTAGCGGCGCGATATGATAAGCCTGCCATTTTTTATTTTTCCCTTTTCTCCGTTGTCTCCCTTTTCTCCCCTTTCTCCCTTTTCCACCCTTTCCTTATCTTCGTTCCCGTAAAACCAAATACAACTACATGAAATTTTTTATTGATACGGCAAATCTGGCCCAAATCAAAGAAGCCAATGAATTAGGGATCCTTGATGGAGTTACCACCAACCCCTCGCTGATGGCCAAGGAAGGTATTAAAGGAGAAGATAATATAATCCAGCATTATAAGGATATCTGTGAGCTCGTTGACGGCGATATCAGTGCCGAAGTTCTCTCCACTGATTTTGCATCAATGGTGGAAGAAGGAAAGAAACTGGCAGCTATTCATCCCAATATTGTGGTGAAGGTTCCCATGATCAAAGACGGTATCAAAGCAATCAAATGGTTTACGGATAATGGTATCAGAACCAATTGTACACTTATTTTTTCTGCCGGGCAGGCAATTCTTGCAGCAAAAGCTGGAGCATCCTATGTTTCTCCATTTATTGGTCGAATTGATGACAGTGGTTGGGAAGGAACGGAATTAATTGGTCAAATCTCTAATATATTCAGCATTCAGGGATTTAAGACAGAAATTCTGGCAGCATCTATTCGTAATGCAAATCATATTATCAAATGTGCAGAATTAGGGGCAGATGTTTGTACCTGTCCGCTTGATTCAATTCTCGGACTGCTGAAGCATCCGCTTACTGATATCGGATTGGCAAAATTCCTGGAAGACGCAAAAAAAATGTAAACTAAGAGAGGCCTACCGGCCTCTTTTCTTTTTTGGTCTTCCGCGAAGTTCTTCCATGATTTCCTCCCTGGTTTTCAATGGACCGTCTTCTACTGTTTTAATATAGATGGTAACCTTTCGGCTGATCTGCTGATTTCGCTTATAGGTAGCTGTTATAGTTACTTTTTCTTTTTTAAAATCTGCCGGCAAAACCAGATTATTCCCCTCAAAGTGGCCTTCTTCACAATCAAACAGGATATCTTCAGCAGTTAAAGGATACCACCCGCCCGTAGGTAATCTGCCATCCACATTAATATAATTATGTACGCCTTTTTTGAGACTATCTGTATACAGATGAAAGGCAATACTATCAACCAGTGGAGCACCCGGAACCCTGTCCGTCTTTTTTCTTTGAGCAAAGCCCTGATTATGCAGTATCAATAAGGCGAAAAAAGTAAAAAATTGCTTCATGAAAATTAGACATTCTTTTTGCTCCAGAGTTTAATCTGTTGCATTTATTGAAATGGAAACAGAACTGGAAGCCCTTCGCAGCCGGTCATTGATTGCCCTGCCTAATCCTTCTTCCGGAAATTCTGCAGCGAGAATGAGCGAAATATTCATTTCGTCTGCCATACGCAAAGCGGAAAATAATCGCCTCGCTGCCTCTGGCAGATGACCGGTTGGTGATAAGATGAACTGATTGGTAGCTGGGATATCGTTCAGTAATTCCGTGAAACTGATACTGACTATTTCACTGGGAGGGTATTGTTCCAATGCAGCTGGTAAAAGATCCAACAGTTTTCCAGTTTGAAGTGGGTGACGGGTTGCATAATGCCTTGTCAGCATGCCGGGAGCTATGGGATTATCTACATAACCAGTTTCCGGTAATGAAACCGGTCCAATGACAGCCTCAATCGCCTCGAGCGGTATACCGCCATAGCGCAAGAGCCCTGGTTGCTCTTCAAGGAAGGAAATAATGGTTGATTCAACTCCAACCGAACATTCTCCTCCATCAAGTATATAAGAAATCGATTCGCCCAGCTGAGCTGCAACATGACTTGCATTGGTTGGACTCACAAATCCGGATGGATTGGCGCTGGGTGCAGCCAGGGGAAATTCCAGTTTTTGCAGTAATTCTAAAGTTAACGGATGATTCGGAAACCGAACCGCAACTGCCGGTGTTCCAGCTGTTACAATACCCGGAATTTGGGGTGAGGCAGGAATCACATAGGTTAATGGCCCCGGACTGAAACGGGCTGCCAGTGCCTGAGCCGCCGGAGGCAATTCCAATCCGCATGCCACTAGTTGCTGGTAATTGGCAAAATGAAGGATCAACGGATTAAACTGCGGCCGGTTCTTTGCCTGGTATATTTTTATTACAGCTTCATCACGTAAACCATTCGCTGCCAAACCATATACGGTTTCTGTTGGAATAGCCACCAACTCACCAGCTCTTAACAGATTTGCTGCTTTTTCCAGATCCACTCCAATTGAACTGTTCATGGCACAAAAATAACGCTTTCGGCCGGAGCTGGCCGGACGAAAGCGTTAAGAGTTAGCTGTGGCCGGAAGGGCCGGTTAAAATGCTTTCTTTTCTGCAGCTGTTGGTTGTTCTGCTTTTTTTACATATTTCTCCAGCCATTGATGTTGTTCCCATAACATATGAAGGATGTTTTCTTTACCCGCATATCCATGACTTTCATAAGGGAGAGAAACAAAACGGGTAGTTCCGCCATGACCTTTGATAGCATTATACATCCGCTCACTTTGTATAGGAAAGGTGCCCGAATTATTGTCCATTTCACCATGAATTAATAAAAGCGGTGTTTTTATTTTATTGGCGAAACTAAATGGACTCATATTATAATAAACCTCCGGCGCCTGCCAGTAGGTGCGTTCTTCTGCCTGGAAACCAAAAGGTGTGAGGGTTCTGTTATATGCTCCACTACGAGCAATTCCAGCCTTAAACAGACCGGTATGTGCCAGCAAATTGGCTGTCATAAAGGCCCCATAACTATGGCCGCCTACTCCAACTCTGGTACTATCACCCACACCCCGCAGGGCTGCAGCCTGGATGGCAGCATGCGCATTGAGGTAAAGTTGTGGAATAAAAGCATCATTGGGTTCTTTTTTACCTTCTCCAACAATCGGCATTTCTGCATTGTCCATCACTGCATAGCCCTGGGTTGCCCAAAAAACCGGACTTCCATAAGACACGGTTGTGAAGGTGTATTTCGAACCGCGAACCTGAGCAGCATCTGCAGCTGATTTATATTCTCTCGGATAGGCCCAGATTAAAAGCGGTAAGGGGCCGTCTTTCGCTTTGTCATATCCTTTTGGCAGATATAAGGTTGCAGTAAGATCAATCCCATCTGCTCTTTTGTAACTGATTTTTTCTTTCGTGATTCCTTCAAGTTGCGGATAAGGATTGGTAAAATTAGTGATTGCTACCGGCGCTACTCGTTTGATATACTGACGCACATAATAATTGGGTGTTTCAGTCGGGCTTTCCTTCCTGGTAATAAACACTCCTTTTTCTGCATCCAATACACGAACTACATATTCATAGGAACCTTCCTGGCAGCGCCATAGCTCTTTTATTGAACGGGTTTTAAGATTCATGGAACGAAGCAAAGGAAGATCACCCTTGTCTGATGCACCATTTGAAGTAAGTAATATGTTGCCATTTTTCAGTACCTGTAAAACCGCCCTTCCGTATTGGTTACGGGTGGATATTGGCTGTCCCAGATCACTATACTGATCGTTGCTGCTCCTTTCATGAAGACTATCTAACTGACCGGTTGAAGGGTTCAATAAGTTGATGCGATAGGTTCTGGTAGAATTCATGCCTTCAAATAATAATGCAACCTGATCATTGCCCCATTCAATTCCCCGGTACCTCCGGGTAGTTTTGGTCAATAGGCCAGCTTCTCCTGATTTTCTTAAATCGATGGTGTAAACACCATCCCGATAGGCTGATACAGATTTCCCCAAACCTTTGTCCAGCGCCTGCACATACATTATAGTAGCTGGTTGATCATCTCTCCAGTTAATGTATCGGGGATGGGTTGCCACATCATCAAAGCCAATAGGAGCTCCTTCTGAAGAAGGATTTTTTGCAATAACCCTGACCAGCTTTCCCCTGGTGTCTGTTACGGAATAGTTGGTTGGGAAACCACTCCAGGGAACCAGATAGGAAAATGGAGCTTCAAGGGTTGAAAGCAACAGGAATTGTTGATCAGGCGATATGGAGAATCCGCGGTAAATAGCTTCTCCGCCAATTTTTTCCGTATCACCCGTATTCACATTAACCCGGATTAGTTGTCCGGTTGCATAATAGGAAAACAGTGTTTCATCATAAGGAGATTTGATGAGGTCCTGATAGGTACGGGAAGCTGCCGCTTTACCCAATGATTCCTGAACTACCGGCCCTGCCGGAGCGGCTGGTTTTATGGGCTGTGTTTTACCGGAATTGGCAGCTGCTTTGTAAATAATGGTGCTATCATTTTGCCAGATATAACTCGTTCCGATAACATCGTTGATCGGGAATGAATTTATTTTCCGAGCCCGGGCTTCCTGCAGGTTTATTGAGTAAAGATCAATACCCGAATTGCCATAGTGCAAAATTGCAAAGGTTTGTTGAGAATGACTCCATTGCAGGGTGCTACCCCGAAGCTCAGCAGGTAATCCGGTTACATCCTGTGTCTTACCTGTTTTAATCTGTTTGATTTTTAGCGCATTAAAATAGGTTTGGCGACTTCCTCCAAAATTTGCCGGATTCAGTCGAACGCCGGCAATCCGATATTCTGGTTGGGCAAGTTCCTCAATGGAAGGCATACTGGCTCTGTGTAAGAGGATCATATAATCTCCTGTTCCATTAAAACTTACGGAAGGTGTTGGAGCTGCAGTTACCAGATCCAGAATGTCTTTAGGAGGTGTTTGGTAACCGGCGTCGTCCTGGCAATAGGAAGTAAATTGCCAGCTGACTGCGCAAACTAACAAGAGCAATTTTTTCATATGTGTGATACTTAGGTGACCGAATATACAGATTCTTAAAAAATTTGGATGATATGAGCAGATCACCCTATTTTTGCAACCGAAATGAAAAGAATTAGCTACATCCACCATCATCATGCTATACTGCAGGCGCGGTAAGCGAGGATGTTTGATGTCTATAGATAAACATTTGAGGGCTTACCGAACAGGTAGGCCCTTTTTATTTTATTCAATTGTATGCAACAAAAACTGAAAATTGCCATCCAGAAAAGTGGACGCCTCTATGAGGACTCTGTTAAACTGCTGAAGGATTGTGGTATTGATGTCAAAAATGGCATCAACAAGCTTAAAACAGAGGCAGAAAATTTTCCTCTGGAAATTTATTTTTTACGTGATGATGATATCCCCCAGTATGTGGAAGATGCGGTGGCTGATATTGGAATCGTTGGAGAAAATGTAGTGTATGAAAAAAATAAGAAGGTTCAATTGGTTGAGGGGCTCGGTTTTGGAAAATGTCGGTTAAGCATTGCGGTTACCAGAAAAGAGGAATACACAGGTGTTGCATCATTGCAGGGTAAACGGATTGCCACGAGTTATCCGGTATTGGTGGAAAATTTCCTTCAGTCTAAAGGAGTGCAGGCAGAAATTCATGAAATCAGTGGCTCTGTAGAAATTGCTCCTGGGATTGGTCTGGCTGATGCCATTGTTGATCTGGTAAGTTCAGGTTCTACTTTATTTATGAATGGACTGAAAGAAGTGGAAGTGGTTTTGAAAAGTGAGGCTGTTCTGATCCGGAATGAACAGTTATCCGCTGAACAGATGCAGATTCTGGAGCGACTGCTGTTTAGAATTCGGGCTGTAAAAAAAGCAAAAAACACCAAATACGTGTTGCTGAATGCACCCAATGATAAACTGGATGAAATCATCGCTTTATTGCCGGGTATGAAAAGTCCAACTGTTCTGCCACTTGCCGAAGCCGGGTGGAGCAGTGTGCACAGCGTATTAAGTGAAAATCAGTTCTGGGATATTATTGAACAACTGAAAGCTGCCGGTGCTCAGGGAATCCTGGTGATACCAATTGAGAAAATGATAATCTGATCGTATGAATATTGTGCGATTTCCATCTAAAAGCGACTATGCTACCTTGTTAGCAAGACCGGCAATGGATAGTTCTGCCCTTGAGTCTAAGGTGCAGGAAGTGTTGGATACGGTACAGGCTCAGGGAGATGATGCCTTGTTTGCCTACACGAAAAAGTTTGATGGAGTTGAACTTCAGGGGTTGGAAGTTTCCGGTGCTGAAATAGTGGCTGCAAAGGAACTTGTTTCTGAAAAATTATTTGCAGCCATGCAACAGGCAGCTGCGAATATCCGACGTTTTCATGAAGACCAGTTGCAGGAGCCTCAGGTAATTGAAACGATGCCGGGGGTTCGCTGTTGGAGAAAATCAGTGGGGATTGAAAAAGTGGGATTGTATATTCCGGGAGGCACTGCACCGCTTTTTTCAACGATACTAATGTTGGGAATCCCGGCTTCAATTGCTGGTTGTAAAGAGATAATTCTTTGTTCTCCGCCTGATAAAGAGGGACGATTGCATCCAGCCATATTGGTAGCGGCTTCCCTTGTTGGTATCACCCGGATTTTTAAAATTGGCGGAGCACAGGCGATTGGCGCCATGGCCTATGGCACTCAAACAGTGCCGAAGGTGTATAAGATTTTTGGTCCGGGTAACCAGTATGTTACCTGTGCGAAACAATTGATTCAGCGGGGTGGAATCGCAATAGATATGCCAGCCGGTCCATCAGAAGTTGCTGTCTTTGCAGATGAGTCAGCAGATCCGGTATTTATTGCAGCAGATTTGTTAAGTCAGGCAGAACATGGCATAGATAGTCAGGTGGTATTGGTTACAACGGATAGTGCGATGCCTGAAAGGGTGCAGGAAGCGATCGCAATACAAATAAAAAAATTGCCGAGGGCTGGTCTGGTAGAAAAAGCCCTGGCTAATAGTTATGCCATCGTTGTAAAAAAATTGGATGATGCCATGGAATTATTAAATAAGTATGCTGCAGAACACCTCATAATTGCATCGGATAAAGCGGCTGAAATTGCTTCCATGGTGGTGAATGCCGGATCTGTTTTTCTGGGTCATTATTCTCCGGAAAGTGTGGGCGATTATGCCAGTGGTACCAATCATACACTTCCCACCAACGGCTATGCAACAGCCTATAGTGGGGTAAGTGTTGATTCCTTTGTCAAAAAAATTACGTTCCAGGAGCTTTCTGTAAGCGGACTTGAATCAATTGCAGAATCAGTTGTTCAGATGGCAAGAGCAGAAGGTCTGGATGCACATGCAAATGCAGTAACAATTAGAACGAAGAATAATGTTTAATCTAAACGATTTAGTACGACCGAATATTCGCGATCTCGTGCCTTATTCCTCTGCCCGGGATGAATTTAAAGGAGAAGCGCGCGTATATCTTGATGCCAATGAAAATGCATTGGGATCTCCCTTGCTGAAATGGTACAACCGGTATCCCGATCCGCTGCAATGGGCAGTAAAGGAAAAATTAGCTGTTATCAAGGGGATTGACCCCGGTCATATTTTTCTGGGAAATGGAAGTGATGAATGCATTGATGTATTGATCCGCGCATTTTGTGAACCGGGAATGGACAATATTGTGATTGTTCCGCCTACTTACGGGATGTATGAAGTGAGTGCGAATATCAATAATGTTAAGGTAAAGAAAGTGCCGTTGACTCCTGATTTTCAATTGGATTTGCCAGCACTGGAGGAAGCGGTGGATGATTTCACCAAGATGATCTTTTTATGTTCGCCCAATAACCCAACAGGCAATTCGCTTGAACGTGGCGCAGTGGAAGCCTTACTGAATAACTATTTTGGTTTGGTAGTGATGGATGAAGCCTATATAAATTTTTCACGTCAGCGCTCTTATGTTCCGGATCTTAAAGAATTTCCCAATCTGGTTGTTTTGCAGACCCTCTCAAAGGCCTGGGGATTAGCCGCATTAAGAGTGGGAATGGCATTTGCTTCCAGGGAAATTGTTGAAATAATGAATAAAGTGAAGCCTCCTTATAATATCAACCAGGCTTCACAGGAACTGGCATTGAAAGCACTGGACGAAGTGGAGCAGGTAAATGAAATGATCAGAGTACTGGTGCAGGAGCGGGTTCGATTGGAAAAAGAACTTGCTGGTTTGAGCGTGGTTAAAAAAGTGTACCCTTCAGATGCCAATTTTTTATTGGTTCAGGTAACTGATGCACGTAAAATTTATCAGTACTTGCTGGAAAATGGGATTGTGGTACGGGATCGTTCTTCGGTTATTTTGTGTAATGATTGTTTGCGCATAACTGTAGGTACAGAAAGAGAGAATTCTGAATTACTGGAAGCATTAAAACAGTTTAATTAATTTCAATTCTTAACTAACCGGTATGGCTAAACGCGTTTTATTTATTGATCGTGACGGCACTCTGATAAATGAGGCGCCTCCGACCTATCAGCTGGATTCTTTTGATAAACTGACATTTTATCCTAAAATGTTTGAATTCATGGGTCGTATTGCCCGTGAGCTGGACTTTGAACTGGTTATGATTACGAATCAGGATGGGCTGGGTACTGCAACATTTCCCGAAGATACTTTCTGGCCATTGCACAACCTGGTAATGAAAAGTCTGGAGGGAGAAGGGATTTTTTTTAAAGAAGTACTGATTGACCGGAGTTATCCGCATGAGAACCTGCCAACAAGGAAACCGGGTATTGGCATGGTGACACATTTTATGAATAACCCGGATTATGATCTGGAAAATTCCTTTGTGATCGGCGATCGGATTACGGATGTACAGCTGGCGAAAAATATGGGTTGTAAAGCAATTTGGCTGAATATGGATCCCGAGTTGGGTGGGGCGGAGATTAAAGACAAAGCGGTGGAGTTAAGGGAAACAACTGTAGCGCTGGAATCCTGCGATTGGGCAGAAATTTATTCTTTTCTAAAACTGGGACTGCGTCAGGTGGAGCAGGTGCGAAATACCAATGAAACTAAAATCCGGGTGGTGTTGAATCTGGATGGTTCCGGCAAAGCAGAGATTTCAACCGGGCTCGGATTTTTTGATCATATGCTGGATCAGATTGCCCGGCATGGGAAATTGGATCTGGTGGTGGAAACCAGGGGTGATTTGCATATTGATGAACACCATACAATTGAAGATACAGGAATAGCTTTGGGCGAAGCATTTGCGCGGGTGCTGGCTGATAAACGCGGACTCGAACGCTATGGATTTGCCTTACCAATGGATGAAGCGGAAGCCAAAGTGCTGATCGATTTTGGGGGACGAAACTGGCTGGTTTGGGATGCTGAATTCAAGCGGGAAAAAATAGGGGAGATGCCAACCGAAATGTTTTTTCATTTCTTTAAATCCTTCAGCGATGCTGCGAAGTGCAACCTGAATATTTATTGCCGTGGGGAAAATGAACACCATAAGATTGAGTCCATTTTCAAGGCATTTGCCAAAGCCATCCGCATGGCTGTAAAACGCGATCCCTTCTCCAATTACCTCCCTTCCACTAAGGGAGTCCTCTAATAGACGTCAGACAGGTGTTAGAATAGGTATCAGATACATGTTAGAATAGTGTTCTAACATGTATCTGATACCTCTCTAACATCGTTCTAACACCTGTCTGACACCTAAACGTTGGAAATGCCAATGCGTTCCTTAAGATGATCGTTTTTGTCCAGCTCCTGAAGCATACAAAGTGCCAGGTCGCCGGCATTAATACTGCCCTTGCCACCCTCGGGTAATCTGTTTATATCAGTCAAAAATTTACCGCTTACCGGTGCATCAATAATATCCGGCGAACAAACAAAAGTCCAGTCCAGATCCGAAGCCCGCAAAGCTTCCCATGCTTTCTGGTGCTCTTTCCCGACCGGAACATATTCAGGTGGATAAGACGCATGGTCAATTACCAGGCCGCCATCCGGATGATCCAGAATTCCGGCACCTCCAAGCGCTACAATCCGCTTAACACCGGCAGCTTTCATTTGAGAAATAATGTTTTTTATTCCAAGCGACCGGGTCTTGTCCGTTCCATCAAAACTTCCTCCCAATGCACTCAGTACCCCATCAGCTCCCTGAATAGCAGAAAATACCTCACCCGGATCAAATACAGCCCCCTTAATCTTTTCCAATAAATGATTTTCATCAGGTAATTCATGCACATTCCGTCCAAATGCCCGAACCTGATGACCCATTAACAATGCCTGCTGAACAAGGTATTTACCCACCTGTCCGGTTGCTCCAAAAATGACCACTTTCATAAAACTGTTGATTTAATATACCTCGATATAGGAATAATTGATAACTAACAGTAAGCTACACAAAAAACTTTTGTTCATTCCAATTTGCTGTTGCATATTTGTATCCTAATGAACAAAAATATTCAGACTATTCAGTGGTGGTGGCATACAAACTCTTACGGGGTATTGTAATGCTGTATCTATAGAATAGTAGAACATAATCAAAGCCCCGATGTACACCATCGGGGTTTTTTAATTTTTGTTGGAAACCAATTAATATGGCGAACGAAAAAAAGAAGATTCGAATTGAAACAACGGTAAAAACCATGCTGGCAGATGTGTACACTCCTGTTGGAATTTACCTGCGCCTCCGGGATCGTTTCAGAGATACCATCCTGCTGGAAAGCACTGATCACCATGCCGCTGATAACAGCTATTCCTTTATTTGTATTAATGCCATTGGGGGAATGGAAATCAGCTCACTGAAAAGTATCGAATATAAGTACCCCGGACAAACACCGGAAAGGGTGAAGATCGATCACCCGGAGGAAGTTCCTTCGCAACTCTGGAACTTTATGCAGCGGTTTGAAGTTGCTCAAAAGCCGGATAAAATTAAGGCGTTCGCCCAGGGCCTTTACGGATATACTACCTATGATGCCGTTCAGTTTTTCGATACCATCCGGTTTCAGGATCGCAAAACAAATGAATCCTCTATTCCTCTTATGCGATATCGGTTATACCAGTACGTTATAGCCATCAACCATTTCAAAGACGAATTATATCTCTGCGAAAATAAAATGGATGGCATCGAATCAGATCTGGCCATGGTGGAATCCCTCATTCGCAGCAAAGATGTTCCTGTTTATCCATTTCAGACAGATGGCGACGAATCTTCCAATATGCAGGATGCTGATTATCTGGAAATGGTTCAAAAAGGTATCGCTTCCTGTCATCGTGGCGATGTATTTCAAATTGTTTTGAGCCGCCGGTTCCGGCAGGGATTCAAAGGGGATGAATTTAATGTGTATCGTGCCCTGAGAAGCATCAATCCCTCTCCTTATCTTTTCTTTTTTGATTATGGTGATTATAAACTGTTGGGCTCGTCACCTGAATCGCAACTCATCATCAACAACGGCAAAGCAGTTGTTCATCCTATTGCCGGTACTTACAAAAGAAGCGGAGACGATGAACTGGATCAACAGGAGACAGAACGCCTGCTTTCCGATGAAAAGGAAAATGCAGAACATGTAATGCTGGTTGATCTGGCAAGAAATGATCTTAGCCGTATCTGTGATCAGGTTGAAGTAGCCCATTACAAACAGGTTCAATATTTTTCTCATGTAATCCATCTTGTTAGTGAAGTGGTGGGAAGGGTTCCAAAAGATACAAACCCCTTTACCTTATTGGCTAAATCGTTCCCTGCCGGAACACTAAGCGGAGCACCAAAAATCAGGGCAATGCAGTTAATTGATGAATTCGAACCTACTGCAAGATCCTATTACGGGGGGGCTTTGGGATTCATGGGTTTTAATGGAAGTTGCAATCATGCCATTATGATCCGCACCCTGCTTAGCCGCAATAATACACTAACTTACCAGGCTGGCGCAGGAGTTGTAGCTGCCAGTCAGCCTGCCAGTGAATTGCAGGAAGTAAACAATAAACTGGGAGCATTGAAAAAAGCGATCCTCCTTGCACAATCCATTAGCTAAACGAACACCTACCGCCCAATACAATTCAATCATGAAAATATTAGTATTCGATAATTACGATTCCTTTACCTATAATCTGGTTCACCTGGTTGAAAAAATTACCGGCGAAAAAGTGGATGTGGTACGCAATGATCAGCTGCCATTGGACAAAGGGCAGGACTATGATAAAATTATTCTGTCTCCTGGTCCGGGTATTCCGGAAGAAGCCGGACAATTATTACCCCTGATTAAACAATACGCTTCCACCAAATCAATTTTGGGGGTATGTCTTGGCCATCAGGCTATTGGGCAGGCTTTCGGCGCTAAACTTATTAACCTTTCCAATGTTTACCATGGAGTTGCCACACCCATTTACCAGGTTCCGGACAGAAAGCCCGCCAAACAGGATGTGTTCTCCGACCTGCCAGCCACCATTGAAGTGGGGCGATATCATTCCTGGGTGGTAGATGAAAAAGAATTGCCTGACTGTCTAGAAATTACGGCACGCGATAAAAATGGCCAGATAATGGGACTGCGACATAAGGATTTTGATGTGCAGGGAGTTCAGTTTCATCCGGAAAGCGTACTGACACCGGAGGGAGAAAAAATGCTGCGTAATTGGCTGGGACAGAAAGTGAATAGTGAATAGTGAATGGTCAATAGTGAATGAAAAACGAATCAATGAAAAAGATATTACAATTTTTATTCGAACATAAAGCCCTGACAAGAGAAATGTCGAAGGAGGTGTTGTTGAATATTGGCAAAGGCCTTTATAATGAACATGAAATTACTTCCTTCATGACGGTTTACCTCATGCGAAGTGTGACCATTGAAGAATTGCAGGGTTTTCGGGATGCCTTACTGGAACTCTGTGTAAAGGTTCAGCTGAATGGAGAAAAAGTGGTGGATATAGTTGGAACCGGAGGCGATGGAAAAAATACCTTTAATATTTCCACACTTGCCTGTTTTGTTGTTGCCGGTGCGGGACAAAAAGTTGCCAAACACGGAAACTACGGAGCTTCCTCCATCAGTGGAGCTTCCAATGTTATGGAACAATTGGGGTATCGGTTTAAAATCGGGAATGACGCTCTTCAAAAAGAAATCGGGCTGGCAAATATATGTTTCCTCCATGCCCCTTTATTTCATCCGGCGCTAAAAGTGGTGGGACCAATTCGGAAAAACCTGGGCATGCGTACTTTTTTTAATATGCTTGGACCCATGGTTAATCCGGCTGATCCCGCATATCAGGTGGTAGGTGTGTATAATCTTGAAATGGCAAGAGTTTATAATTATCTGCTGCAACAAACAGGTGGACAATTCACCATCATTCACAGCCTGGATGGATACGACGAAATATCCCTGACGGCCGACACCAAAGTAATCACGAACGCAGGAGAAGAATTATTGACTCCCGAACAGGTAGGCAAAAGAATGGTTCAGCCTTCCGATATTTACGGTGGAAATTCAGTGGAGGAAGCTGCTAAAATTTTTCTGAAAATCCTGGATGGTAAGGGCAGTTGGGCTCAAAATGCGGTGGTTCTGGCAAATGCTGCGATGGCGCTTAAAAGTACCGGACAGTATAATTCTTTTGAAGCAGCATACAACGCCGCAGTTGAAAGCCTCGAAAGTGGAAAAGCAAAAAATGCACTTAAAAAACTAGTTGAATTGCAATAAATGAATATTCTGGATACCATAATTGCCGCCAAGCGAATGGAAGTTGAAGAGCGAAAAAAAACTACCCCATTGAATGTACTCGAAAAAAAAGCATTTTTTCAACGTACGCCGTTATCGCTGGCCAGCAATCTTAAAAACCCCGCTAAAACAGGAATCATCGCGGAGTTCAAGAGAAAGTCACCTTCCAAAGGGAACATCAATAATAATGCAGATGTTGCACAGGTTACCGGTGCCTATGCCAGTTTTGGTGCTTCTGCTGTTTCTGTTTTAACAGATGAACAATTTTTTGGAGGATCGGCTCTTGATCTGGAAGCTGCCCGCCAGCTGGATATTCCCTTACTTCGTAAAGATTTTATGATTGATTCCTATCAGATTTATGAAGCTAAAGCGATGGGAGCTGATATTATCTTATTGATTGCCGCCTGCCTCGAACCAGCTGAAGTATATGAGTTATCAAAACTGGCAACAGAACTGGGTTTAAGCGTTTTGTTGGAACTGCACGATGAAGCTGAATTGAAACATGTGGGAGAATTTACACCAATTGTTGGGATCAATAATCGCAACCTGAAAACATTTGAAGTAAACATAGAAAAGAGTCTGGAAATGGCATCTAAGCTACCATCCAATTGTTTGAAGGTAGCAGAAAGCGGAATTGATAAAATTGAAATGATCCAATTGTTCAAAAAAAATGGCTTTGACGGATTTTTAATTGGCGAGCAATTTATGAAAGCAGCAGATCCTGCTAGAGCATTTGAACAGTTTGTAAACGAACTAAATAATACACCATAAAATTCATTCAACCAGTCTGATACACTGGCAGAATTTTAACACTTAAAATGCAGAACAACCCATGAGAGTAAAAGTATGCGGGATGACCCAGCTTCAGCAGGTAGACCAGTTGGAAGACCTGGGTGCTACTTTCGCCGGCTTTATTTTTTATCCAAAGAGTCCGAGGTATGTATTAAGGCACCTCACAACCTCAGATTTGAAAAAAGAAAAGAAGATCAACAAAGTAGGTGTGTTTGTGAATTCAGGGGTAGAGGAAGTGATTCAGATGGTAGATGAATGCCGGTTGCATATGGTACAGTTACATGGCGATGAAACGCCCAAATATTGTGAACGTATCGCTGATTATGTATCTGTGGTAAAGGCATTTCGGTTAAGCGAAAACGACAGCATTGAATGGATGGTTCGGCCCTATCTGGATGTATGTGATATGTTCTTATTTGATACTATGGGTGTAGGATATGGTGGTACCGGTAAAAAATTTGACTGGACCATGCTCAGGTCCCAGCATATAGGTAAGCCCTACTTTTTAAGTGGAGGCATTGAACCGGGTGATGTGGAGGCGCTGAAAGAATTTGCCACTCAACCCGAGGCAAAAGGTCTTTTTGCGGTAGACATTAACAGCAGGTTTGAATCGAGTCCGGGTGTAAAAGATTTAAACCTTATAGAAGATTTTATAAAAAAATTGAATGATTAATAATAAACCAATCATGCAAAGCTATCAACAACCTACCAAACAGGGCTATTATGGCCGGTTTGGAGGTGCCTATATTCCGGAAATGCTGCATCCCAATGTGGAAGAACTGCAGCAACGTTACCTTGATATAATGGAAGAACCTGCTTTTCAACAGGAGTTTCAGCAACTGCTGCAGGATTATGTAGGCAGGCCCACACCGCTATATTTTGCCAAGCGATTAAGTCAGGCTTTTTCCACCAATATCTATTTGAAAAGAGAAGACCTCTGCCATACGGGAGCACATAAAATCAATAATACAATTGGACAAATTTTACTGGCAGAGCGTTTAGGGAAAACCAGGATTATTGCAGAAACCGGAGCAGGCCAGCATGGCGTGGCCACGGCAACCGTATGTGCATTGAAAGGTATTGAGTGTATTGTATACATGGGCGAAAAAGATATTGAACGGCAAGCGCCAAATGTTGCCCGTATGCGTATGCTTGGTGCGAAAGTTATACCGGCTGTCAGTGGAAGTAAAACCCTGAAAGACGCCACCAATGAAGCAATTCGTGATTGGATCAATAATCCGGTTGATACACATTATATAATTGGCAGTGTGGTAGGACCACATCCATATCCCGATATGGTAGCACGGTTTCAAAGTGTTATCAGTAAAGAAACCAGATGGCAGCTAAAAGAAAAAACCGGATCAGAACTGCCATCTCACGTAATTGCCTGTGTGGGCGGTGGCAGTAATGCTGCGGGAGCCTTTTTTCATTATCTGGATGAACTTGCAGTGCAGCTGGTAGCGGTAGAGGCAGCCGGACATGGAGTGAACAGCGGATTAAGTGCAGCAACCACTGCTTTAGGAAAACCCGGCGTTTTACATGGCAGTAAAAGTCTGGTTATGCAAACAGAAGACGGACAGGTGGTGGAGCCACATAGTATTTCTGCCGGGTTGGATTATCCCGGCATTGGACCTATGCACGCCAATTTGTTTGACAGTGGCAGGGGGCAGTTTCTTGCTGTAACCGATGAAGATGCATTACGCGCAGCTTTTGATGTTGCCAGGCTGGAAGGTATTATTCCTGCTTTGGAAACAGCCCATGCTTTTTCCGCCTTACATCAATTGCAACTGACAGATAAAGATCAGGTTGTGATCTGCTTAAGCGGGAGAGGGGATAAAGACCTGGCTACCTACATGAAACAAATGGAAATGATGGGAATGTGATGAATACAACAATAACGATAGAACCCTATCAGGAGACATGGGCCGCAGATTTTAAGCGCCTGAACACTGCCTGGCTGGAAGAATTTTTTGAAGTGGAACCGATTGATGAACAAATGCTGAGCAATCCACAGGAATATTATCTGAATAAAGGCGGCTTCATTTATTTCGCCATTAATAATAAAATGGAGGTGCTCGGCTGTTATGCATTGATCAAAGGAGCGCCGGGTTGTTTTGAATTGTCCAAAATGGCGGTGGATTCATCCTTTCAGGGTAAGCAATTGGGGCACCGGCTGGTTCAACATGCGATTGATACCGCCAAAGAAAAAGGTGCTGATACACTTCAGTTATACTCACATACAAAACTCGGCGCAGCCCTGCATCTCTATAAAAAATTCGGATTTGTACAGATTCCTGTCGGTAACTCTGTTTACAAACGAAGTGATATCAAAATGGAAAAAAAATTGACATAAGAATTTCGATTATGAGCAGAATTCAAACGTTATTTCAACAAAAATCAGCCCGTGTGTTGAATGTTTACTGCACTGCGGGTTTTCCTGAATTGACCAGCACCCTGCCGGTAATGGAAGCCCTTCAGGCAAATGGAGCGGATCTGATCGAACTGGGAATGCCTTACAGTGATCCGTTGGCGGATGGCCCTGTTATTCAGCAGAGTAGCAGTATTGCGCTGGAAAACGGAATGACGATTGCCACCCTTTTTAGTCAGTTGGAAAATTTCAGAGAACGAATATCAGTTCCTGTATTGCTAATGGGATATATGAATCCGGTTTTACAATATGGCTTTGAGCGATTTTGTTCAGAGGCAGCAAGACTTGGAATAGATGGCCTTATCCTGCCTGATTTACCGGAATATGAATTCGAAACTGAATATGGTGAAATTATTAGGAAATACGGGCTTGATTTTATTTTCCTGGTAACACCGGAAACCTCTGAAACCAGAGTGCGAAAGCTGGATACGTTAAGCACCGGCTTTTTATATGCGGTTTCTTCCTCTTCCACTACCGGTTCCAATAAGCAATTACCCGCCGTTCAGGTTTATCTGGAGCGATTACAATCCTATAAATTGAACAACCCGGTCTTAGTCGGATTTGGAATCAAAGACAGGGAAAGTTTTGATGCAGCAGCTGCTTTTGCAAATGGAGCAATAATTGGAACAGCCTATATCAAAGCGCTGGAGGGCTCAACTGATATCTCCGCTGCTACCCGTGATTTTTTAACTGCTGTACTTTAGAATAAATCTTATGGAAATTGCGATCGTAAAATACAATGCCGGCAATATTCAAAGTGTATTATATGCATTGGAGCGGATAGGTGCAACAGCAACAGTGACGGATGATTTTGAATTGCTTCGCAAAGCTGATAAAGTTATTTTTCCAGGTGTTGGCGAAGCAAGCAGTGCCATGCGATACCTGCGTGAACGGAAGCTTGATCAGGTGCTGAAAGGATTACAACAGCCTGTGCTTGGAATCTGTTTGGGTATGCAATTAATGTGTGCCTCTTCCGAAGAAAACGCAACCGATTGTTTGGGAATATTTGATGAAGAAGTGAAATCCTTTAACCAGCTGAAATTGCAACAGACGGATACAAACAAGGATCTTAATCGCTATAAAATTCCACAAATTGGCTGGAATACCATTAGTAAATTAAAAACCAGGTTGTTTGATGGTATTGCTGATAATAGCTATTGCTATTTTGTGCATGGTTATTATGCTGCACTTGGTGAAGATACAATTGCAACAACGGATTATCTGGCACCCTACAGTTCCGGGCTTCATAAAAAAAATTATTATGGAGTACAATTTCATCCGGAAAAATCAGCAACAGTAGGAGAACATATCCTGCGCAATTTTATTGAAAAGGTATGAATCCCATTATTCAACAGGATATTGATCAATTGGCCGAATTGCTCGGTGCAGCAAAAAAAATGGGAGAACAGCATCTTCAACATTTGTCTGATCACCCAACGAGCACAAATCCCGAAAATATTAAATGGCCGGACTTACCTGATGCCGGGATGGGTGCATTAGCTGCACTAGAAACATTTCGTGCTTTATTTTATCCTCATATTGTTGCCAGTTCAGGCCCCAGATACTGGGGGTTTGTAACAGGGGGAACTACTCCTGCAGCAATAATGGGAGACTGGCTTAGTGCTGTTTTTGATCAGAATACACAACTTACTTCCGGTAAGGGGGATGCATCCGCATTATTGGAAATTCAAACGGTAGAATTATTGCTTGATTTATTTGAATTACCGGATAGTTTTATGGGGGCATTTGTAACCGGGGCAACAATGGCAAATTTTTCCGGACTGGCAGTAGCCAGGCAATGGGCCGGACAAGAAATGGATATGGATATTGCCAGAGATGGTTTGCGCATAGATATACCTGTGTATTCAGCACAACCTCATTCCAGTAGTCTGAAAGCACTTTCCATGTTGGGAATGGGGAGCTCAACTATTCAGCTGGTACCAACAATATCGGATCGGGAATCAATGGATATTCCTGCATTGCGAAAATTGTTGCCGTCTGATAAAAAAAAACCAATAATTCTGATAGCAAGCGCCGGCACTGTTAACAGCGTTGATTTTGACGATCTGCAGGCGCTCGCAGATCTGAAAGAGGAGTATAATTGCTGGATTCATGTGGATGCCGCTTTTGGCGGCTTTGCAGCTCTTTCAAAAGATCATAAACAGTTACTTACTGGTTGGGAACTTGCTGATAGCATTACGATTGATTTTCATAAATGGTTGAACGTTCCCTACGATAGTGCCATGATTTTTACCCGAAAAGAACATGCAGTTTTGCAAATTCAAACTTTTCAGAATTCATCTGCTCCCTACCTTGGTAATCCCTGGGAGCAATTTTCGTATTTGAATTATGTTCCGGAGAACAGTCGTCGTTTCCGTGCTTTGCCGGTATGGTTCAGTTTGATGGCTTATGGCAAGTCAGGGTATCAAAGTATTGTGGAAGAATCCATTCAAATGGCGAATTATCTGGCAGACCATTTGATCCGGACCGGTTATTTTCGTTTGCTTGCCCCGGTACGTCTTAATACGGTATGTTTTCAGCCAAAACCAGGATCCTTTTCCGTTACTGAATTTTTGGATGAACTGAATAAGGAGGGAATCGTTTTTATGACTGCATCTCAATATAAAGGCGAAACCTGTATTCGCGCGGCTCTGGTTAATTTTCGAACGAATCGGGCAGAAGTGGATAAAGCTATGGATTCAGTAATTCGGGTAATTAAGAAACTCGCTTTATGAAATTAAATACCGAAGTAATTGAACTTCCATTGAAGGAGGTTTTGGCAATCCGTCAGGAAGTAATGTATCCGGGAAAATCCATCGAACTTGTTAAAGTGCAGGGAGACGAATCTGCCCTTCACTGGGGTTTACAAATAAATAATAAAACTGTTTCTGTAATATCCTTATTTGCATCCGAAGAATATGGAAAATCTCTCCAGTTTAGAAAATTTGCTACTCTTGCAGCCGAACAGCGGAAGGGATATGGCAGTTTTCTTTTAAACACCGTAGTTGATTATGCAGTTGAGCATAAGTACCGGTTGGTTTGGTGTAATGCCAGACTTTCAGCCTTGTCGTGGTACCGGAAATTCGGCTTTCAGCAGGAAGGAGATGTATGGAATAAAAACGGAATTGACTATATCAAAGTTTACAAACATATTCACTAATGGAAATTATACCGGCAATTGATTTGATAGACGGAAAATGCGTTCGACTCACCCAGGGCGATTATGCGCAAAAAACAATTTATAATGAGCAGCCTCTTGAAGTTGCCCGGATGTTTGAAGATGCCGGATTAAAAAGATTGCACCTGGTTGATCTCGACGGGGCAAAAGCAGGAAAAGTGACCAATTGGAAAGTGCTGGAACAGATCGCCGGCAAAACCTCCCTGATCATTGATTTTGGAGGAGGAATTAAAAAAGAAGAGGATCTGGGAGTCGTATTTAATTCGGGTGCTGCTATGGCTACGATTGGAAGTTTGGCTGTAAAACAGGAAGCGGTATTTGTTCAATGGATCCAGACCTATGGAGCAGATAAATTTTTATTAGGGGCAGATGTAAAAGAAGAAAAAATTGCAGTTGCCGGATGGCTGGAAACAACCGGGATCAATATTATCGACTTTATCCGGAACTATCAGGGAAAGGGAATTTACCAGCTTTTTTGTACCGATGTAAGCAAGGATGGAAAATTGGAAGGACCTTCTGTTGAACTATATCAGAAAATCATAGAGTCCTTTCCTGCCATTCATTTTATAGCAAGTGGAGGAGTGAGTCAATTGGCCGATTTGCATGCATTGGCTGAAATTGGCTGTAGTGGTGCCATCATTGGGAAAGCTATTTATGAACATCGTATTACATTGGCAGAGCTTTCCAGTTTTAATGAAACGAATCCAAAATAACAGCTATGTTAACGAAAAGAATCATACCCTGCTTAGATATCAAAGACGGGCGGACTGTGAAAGGAACCAATTTTGTTGATTTGCGTGATGCCGGAGATCCGGTTGAATTGGGGCGTCTGTATGCAAGCCAGGGTGCTGATGAATTGGTATTTCTGGATATTACAGCAACGGTTGAAAAAAGAAAGACGCTGAGTGAACTGGTTAACAGAATCAGCCACCAGATTAATATTCCGTTTACTGTGGGCGGCGGTATCTGCAGTGTGGAAGATGTTAAAATATTATTACAAAATGGAGCAGATAAGATTTCGGTAAATACGGCAGCTTTCAAACGTCCGGCACTTCTTTCCGAGCTGGAGAAAGAGTTTGGAAGCCAATGTGTTGTTTTAGCTATTGATGCCAGGATGGAAGAAGACGGCGACTGGTATGTTTATCTGAACGGCGGGCGTACCAAAACAGACAGAACCTGTATGGATTGGGCTGAAGAAGCAGTTTCTCTTGGAGCAGGTGAAATTCTGTTAACCTCCATGAATCATGATGGTACCAAACAGGGATTTGCTCTTGACATCACCCGTGCTTTGTCCAACCAGTTGCCTGTTCCGGTAATTGCCAGTGGGGGTGGAGGAAATATGGAACATTTTTTGGATGTATTTCAACAGGCAAATGCCGATGCAGCATTGGCTGCCAGTATTTTTCATTTTAAAGAAGTCGCTATTCCGGATCTCAAAAATTACCTCTTTCAGGAAGGGATCCCGGTAAGAATCGGGTAGCTATAAAAATAAGTACATTTGTCTTATGAAAGTTGATTTTCAGAAGTATCCGGATGGACTGGTTCCGGCCATTATTCAGGATCATACAACCCAAAAAGTATTGATGATGGGGTTTATGAATGAAGCTGCCCTTCAACAAACTGAAACCACAGGAAAGGTTACTTTTTATAGCCGTTCCAAACAACGACTCTGGACAAAAGGAGAAGAAAGCGGGAATTTTCTGGAATTGAAATCAATGGCTGTGGACTGTGATCAGGATACCTTACTGATAAAAGTACATCCAATTGGACCTACCTGTCATACGGGTGCTGATACCTGTTGGAGTGAACGGAATCATCAGGAAGATTTTCTATTTTATCTGGAAGATATCATTGATTTACGTAAACAGGCTTCGCCTGATGCCTCCTATGTAGCTAAACTGTTTTCAAAAGGCTTAAATAAAATAGCCCAGAAAGTAGGAGAGGAAGCCGTGGAAACAGTAATTGAGGCAAAGGATAATAACGATGCGCTCTTTTTGAATGAATCGGCTGATCTGCTTTTTCATTACCTCATTCTGTTAAATGCGAAAGGTTTTCGTCTCCAGGATGTTCTTGATATTCTGAAAGATCGTCACGCTAAATAATTGTCCCCTATGAAATTAGTTTCATCTGCCCTGAGTTTACTAATCCTTTTTGCTGCTTCCTCGAAAAGCTTTTCGCAGGAAGGAAGTTTTCACATAACAGGATCAATCAAGGGGTTGCCTGATAAATCCCTGGTAGCAATTACAGATCCGGATAAACCAACAGATACGCTCGCAAAAGCCGTTTCAAAACAGCAACAATTTGAACTGAAAGGAAAGCTTGCGGATATTAAATTGTATCATATTTCATTTGTACCATCCGACAAAAAAGGGCTGCTTTTTTTAGAAAATAAAAAAATGCAGTTGTCTGGTGATATCAATGCCATCCAGCAATTGAATCTGAATGGTTCAGGCGCGCATGACGGATTTATTGCTTTTCAAAAACAATTTGAACCTTACTTCCGAAAGTATTCACAGCTTTCTGAAATTGCCAATCGTTCAGGCGTTACAGATAGCTTAATGACACAATACAAACAATTGATAGCTGACCTTGGATCTTCCGCTATCAGCTTTGCAGATCAGCGGAAGGATCAGGTGGTGGCTCCATTTATGTGGGCTACCATTCTTCAGGTGGTTGAAAATCCGGCTATGGTGGAGAAGAGCTTTAATACATTTTCACCAGCTGTTAAATCAAGTTTTTATGGACGGTTTTTAGAAGCCCGAATAGCTGATAGCAAAATTGGACAAATTGGCTCTCCGGCGCTGGAATTTACTCAGGCTGATCCGGCTGGAAAACAAATTGAACTTTCCTCCTTTCGCGGAAAATATGTACTGATTGACTTTTGGGCTAGTTGGTGTGGCCCATGCAGGCAGGAAAATCCGAATGTTGTTCTTGCGCACGATCGCTTTAAGAATAAAAACTTCACTGTATTGGGCGTTTCACTTGATAACAATAAAGATAAGTGGCTGAAAGCTATTGAAGATGATAAACTGGACTGGACCCAGGTCAGCGATCTGAAGCACTGGCAGAATGAAGTTGCCATCAAATATAAAGTTCAATCCATTCCGCAGAATTTGCTAATTGATCCGCAGGGGATAATCGTTGCCAAGAATCTTCGGGGAGAAGATTTGCAGCAGAAATTATGTGAGCTCTTGGGATGTGAGTGATGAAGGTGAAAGGTGAAAGGTGAAAGGTGAAAGGTGAAAAGGAGGGAATATGGAAGTAGAAATTAAAAAGGAGTTCTTTCTGCAGTTAGAAGGGACGGCAGCTCAATTGCAAAAGCAGGACCTTTGGACAGAAGTTGAAAAAGCCTATACATCAAAAGCGCGTTTTTATCATAACCTTGATCACCTTGATCAGTTGCTGATTGAATTAAAAGCCTGTCACGAGCTTCATTCTTATTGGTCGGAAGTTGTACTGGCAATCGTCTACCATGATATAATTTATTCTATACGGCGGCAGGACAATGAAGATAGAAGTGCAGATTTGGCAGTTTCAAGGCTACTTGAATTAGGCTGGCTGCCGGGTAAAATTGAATTGGTTCGCCAACTTATTCTGGCAACTAAAGGGCATATCGTTTCTTCCCTGGATCTGATTAATTATTTTACAGATGCAGACCTGGCCATTCTGGGCAAATCTGCTGAAATGTATCAACTTTATTCAGCTGCGATACGGAAAGAGTATAAAATATTTCCTGATTTCTTATATCGGAAAGGAAGAAAGAAAGTGCTGCTTCATTTTCTGGAATTGCCGAAAATTTATAAAACAGCCCATTTTAACGTACTTTATGAATCACAGGCGCGTCTTAACATCGAATGGGAAATCAATCAATTGAACTAGTATTCCGATAATTAAAATTCTACAATAAAACCAATCGTGGGTAATAAGCTTCCGTCATTATTTGCCAGAATATATGGTATGGCATTGGACCCATTCTGCTGAATCGGTTGTCCGTCCGTTGTCTGGAATGCAGTATTGTCTGCTGTACGGCGAAACGTGTATTGCGGTACTCCTGGATTTTTTGAATTATAAAAGTTTTGTATGTCTAGGTACAGATCCAGCGTAAAGCGGCGGTAATTCCATTTTTTGTCAATACGTAAATCCCCGGCATGAAAAGCGGGTAATTCAAGGCTATTGGTACGGCTGAAATCAAATACACCATTACCAAGCGTAAGATAATTAAGCTGACTTGCATTCAAATCAAACGGGGTATAAGGTGCTGCTCCCTGATAGCGGAATTTTAATCCGATTTCCCAGTTTCTCTTTAATTTATAACCAGCCGTAAAACTCAATAAATGACGGTTATCCCAACTGGCCCGAATCCATTCCTGGTTCAAACCGGTGAATTCAGTTTTATAATACGTATAACTCAATACGCCAAAGAAACGTTTGCTTAATTTTTGTTGCGCAAAAAATTCAATTCCGAATACCCGGCCTTTTCCATCCTGCTGTATGGGCTCATTTCCAATGGCCCCAAACTCCGTTCCTTTATTAGCCAGACTAATACCATCTAATATACTAACCGGATAATTGCTGTATCGCTTATAAAAACCTTCCAGGGTAAATCTTGTATTGGAGGAAGGAAGCCATTCAAAACCTGCAACAACATGACTGCTTCTTATATATTCACCCGGATTTATTTGTCCCGTATTCAGTTGTTCAAAAGCCAGTTGTGTATAACTGGGCAAACGATAGTAAAGGCCATAACTGGTACTGAAGTTCCATTGATTTGAAAGGGCATAACTGGCACTGATCCGCGGACTGAATTGCTTTAATGGATTGGCCACACTGTTTTTTGCAGAATTGCCATCTATTCGGATCCCGGCACTAATAGCCAGTCGATCATCAAGAATTCTTCGGCCGCTTTGGATAAAAGCACCATAACGCAGAAAATTTAGTGCATTGTCTGATTGCAACTCAATGGCCGGTTGAATCAGGTTGCCCTGCTCATCTCTTAGTTCGGGTCGGAATTGCTGGAAAAAATCATTCGAAAATTGAGCATATTGTGCTGATGCACCATAGGTTATTTTGTATTTATTCAGATTAACTGTTTGGTCGAACCGGAGTTTGTTCTCCGTTTCCCGGCTGTTGATCCGAAATGTTCTGGTAGTTTCAGAAGGATCCTCATTGTCGAGGTATTTGTCGGCCTTGTTATTCAGGGTGTTTCTGCTGATTGCAAGGTTCCAGAATCCGTGGTTCGTTAATCGCTTAATGCTTGCCCCCACTGTATAGTTCCATTGGTTAATCAACGGGCTGCTATTAACAGCATACAGTTTTTCCGGAGTAGCTTCTTTGGGTGCTGCAAAACGAAACTCATCAATTGCACCAATTCCCAATACCTGAAGTGTAGTCTTTTCATTGATTCGGGTAGTGGTTTTAAACTGGAAATCCCAGTAATTGGGACGAATTGGTAAATCAATTAACTGAAACAATAATTGAAGATAACTACGACGTGCACTCGCCAGAAAAGTTGTTTTTGGACTTAAAGGCCCATCAAGTGTTGCCGCCAGTTCGGTCGCACTTAATCGTACATTACCCTGCAATCGGTTCGGATTGCCGTTTTTTTGTTTAAACTGGAAAACACTGCTTAGTGCATTATCGTAGCGGGCATCAAAAGCCGAACTGCTCAATTTTACATCCTCTATAAAACTGACATTTAAAATCCCCTGCGGTCCGCCTCCACTTCCCTGTGTGCCAAAATGATTGATTAAGGGCACTTCAATTCCATCGAGATAAAATACATTTTCACTTGGTGCTCCTCCCCGAATAATGATATCATTCCGAAATCCTCCGCCTCCTGCTCCTCCGCCAACACCAGGCAGCGATTGTATAACCCTGCTTATATCAAAATTCCCTCCCGGATTGGCTTTTATTTCTTCCGTTGTGAGGCGTTGTATGCTAAGCGGACTTTCAAGGCTTGTAGCTCTTGCACTTACTTTTTTTCCTGTGACCAATACTTCACTTAATTCTTTGCCGGAAGGCTCTAATTCAACTGTGAGATTATTTTCATTACCGGTAGTTATGACCAGATTATTGATGTTTTTATCCGCATATCCAAGAACAGATAGCTGGAGGGTATAGGAACCTGCCGGAATGCCAGTGATTCTAAATCTGCCGCCGGAATCTGAACTGCTTCCAATGGTTGTTGGAAGCACCAAAACAGTTGCTCCGGAAATAGGTTTCTGTGTGTTCCTATCCAGAATTGTACCACTAATACTGCCAGTGTTTTGCGCAATTGCAACCTGACTGAAAAACAACACCAGCAGCACCAGAATTTTATTGAAAAAAGAGATTAATCTGTTCATTTTTGGATAGAGCTTATGTAATCATAACAACCCAGAAAATTTAAGGTTCAATATTGAACTAAAATAATTCAATACAAAATTAATTGTAAATTTAAGTATGGCCAGCATCAATAATTTATGGACAGAATTCGTTCAGGGGGGAAATAATCTGACAGCGCAGGATTTTGGCATCTGGCTGATACGGAAAGGAGAGGGGGTACAATTAGAGAATGCTGCTTTACATTCAGGTCAGGTGCCGAGGGAATTAACGGTTCAGTCTGCCATTCTGGTTGGCCGGGTGCAGCGTTTCCTGCATTTTTTAACCAAACCTTATTTGAAAAGCGCTGGAATCAGTGAAGATGAATTAATAGTACTGGCGAGTTTGTTGTTTATGCAGGATGTTCCCAAAACGGTGCTGCTAAAACAATGCCTCATTGAAATCCCTACCGGAAGTGAGTTACTGAAACGGATGAAAAAATCCGGCCTGATATTGGAAAAAAAACACCCAGGTGATGCCAGAAGCAGTATTATATCGATCAGTGCAAAAGGCAAAAAACTGGTTTTGAATACGTTTTATGAAATGAATGATATGGAAGATGCACTTCAGGTGCTTTCGTTGGAGGAGAGAACAGTACTGGTAGAAATTCTTAATAAGCTGGATAATTATCACAGCCACCGACATGAAATTCTTCAAATGGCTGAATTGATGAAGCCGGATTAGCTATTTTGTATTAATTTAGGCAAACGCTGCAACACATACTGAAACATCGTTCATAGATTAATAGCATTCGGGCATGAAATTTTTAAGGAGGCTCCTGGTTCTTTGCAGCACACTTTGTCTTTCTTATACAGTATCAGCACAGAAAGTCAACAATCAATATAATCTTGCCATTCAGAAAACCAGTTCGGCCGTTAAGGTAGATGGACTTTTGAATGATTCCGCATGGGAAAATGCCGATGTGGCAAGGGATTTTTTCATGGTGTTGCCAATGGATACCAGCATCGCCAATGTGAAAACTGAAGTTAGGATGGCCTATGATGATCAGTTTCTATACCTGATAGCAACCTGTTATCATGGGGCTGCCGGTGATTATGTGGTGGAATCCTTAAGGCGTGATTTTGCTTTTCAGAAAAACGATAATTTTCTTTTTTTCTTCGACCCCTTTGAAGATAAAACCAGTGGCTTTTCTTTTGGAGCCAATGCAGCCGGAGCACAATGGGACGGATTTATCTACGAAGGAGGCAAGATGGACCTGAGCTGGGATCATAAGTGGATTTCCAAAGTGGTGAACTATAAAGATCGTTGGGTGTTTGAAGCAGCAGTACCCTTTAAGTCGATCCGGTATAAGGAAGGCATGACCAGTTGGGGAATAAATTTCAGCAGGAATGATCTTAAAACCTTTGAAAAATCTTCCTGGGCTCCCGTTCCCCGTCAGTTTCCTACTGTTTCACTGGCCTATACGGGAAACCTCAATTGGGATGCGCCTCCACCTTCAACCGGCGCCAATATTTCGCTTATTCCCTACGTACTTGGAGGAATTTCTAAAGATTATAACAAAGGAAGTCCAACTGATTTTAGAAAAGAAATTGGTGCTGATGCCAAAATCAGCATTACCTCTTCGTTGAATCTTGACCTCACCGTAAACCCTGATTTTTCACAGGTGGAAGTGGATCGACAGGTTACCAACCTGGATCGTTTCGAATTATTTTTTCCTGAACGAAGACAGTTTTTCCTGGAAAATGCGGATATATTCGGAAACTTCGGGTATGCGAATATTCGCCCATTTTTCTCAAGGCGCATAGGCCTGAATGTACCCATTCAGTTTGGAGCCAGATTAAGTGGAAAATTGAATAAGGACTGGCGGATTGGTGTGATGGATATGCAAACCAAATCTGTTGCAGAACGAGATCTTCCAACCCAGAATTTTGCAGTAGTTTCTTTACAACGTAAAGTGTTTTCCAGATCCAATATTGGCTTCCTTTTTGTCAACAAACAATCTTTACGATATGAACCGGATAAAGATCCGGTTACTCCTGAACACAAACAGTACAATCGTACAGTCGGATTCGAATATAACCTGGCATCTCCTGGAAATTACTGGACAGGTAAGGCAATGGTATTGAAATCCTTTAGTCCGGGTAGCGGTCCCCGTTCCATAACCCAGGCAGCCAACCTGAATTATACCAGTCGCAAACTGTTGTTATCCTGGCAGCATGAATATGTGGGTAAAGATTTTCTGGCAGAAGTAGGATATATACCCCGAACAGGTTATGTGAAAATGAATCCGCAGGCGGGTTTTCTTTTCTTTCCTAAAAAATCAGTGGTTCTTAGTCATGGTCCATTATTGCAGACTGTTTTTTATGCCAATGAGCAATTTCGTAAAACAGACTATGAACACAGTCTGACCTATCGAACAACCTTTCGAAACCAGTCTGTTTTAAATGCCTTTTTATCCAAAGCCTATATTGAATTACTGATGCCTTTTGATCCAACCAACACGGGATCTGATTCATTGGCAACAGGCACGAAACATCGGTTTTCAACTGCCTATATTGAGTATATATCCAAGCCTAAAAGCTTATTTACCTATGCGGCCAATATTCGGTATGGGGGATACTACAATGAAGGAACCAGATTACAGCTGACCAGTGAATTCGGTTATCGCTTCCAGCCGCATGTTGGTATTACCATGAGCAGTACCTACAATGATATCCGGATTCCCGGAACCTGGGGCAGGCGCAGTTTTTGGCTGGTTGGACCGCGGGTTGATATCACGCTCACCAATACCTTTTATTTTACAGCATTCGGTCAGTATAATGAACAGACTAAAAATGTAAACCTGAATACCCGATTACAATGGAGATACAAGCCGGCTTCAGACTTTTTTATTGTTTATACAGACAATTACCTGCCTGAATACATGTCTGTCAAAAACCGTGCATTGGTTGCTAAATTTACCTACTGGTTTAGTTTGTAATTAATCATCGTGCCGTATTCCTTCCTTCACTTTAAATACATGAAGAACGGATGGAAAAACTGCATCAATAGTCTCTGCTGCACCAGATGGAGAACCCGGAAGTGTCAGCACCAGCATCTCACCAATAAAGCCAGCAATTCCCCGGGATAACATGGCATAGGGCATGCGTTGTTGTCCATAGTTACGGGCGGTTTCCATTATACCTGGAATTTCTCTATCCAGCAGGGGCTGAATGGCATCGGGTGTGATATCTCTCGGCGATAATCCCGTTCCGCCTGAAAATAAAACCAGCTGATAGCCTTCCTTCGACAGCTCCTTTGCCATTGCCTGAATGGTTTCATAATCATCCGCGATGGTTGCTTTTTTTTGTACCGATATACCGAGTCCGGCCAGCTTTTCAATTATCAGCTCACCGGTTAAGTCCTTGTTTTTTCCAGCTGAAATAGTATCCGAACAAATGATCACCGCCGTTTTTAATTCGCTTGCATATTCATAGCGTTGATCTGTTTTCCCACCTTTCTTTTCCTCCAGTCGTATACGGCTAATCTCAACCCCCTTGTCAATGGGTTTCAACATGTCATATATGGTTAATGCAACCAGGGAAGCTCCATGCATGGCTTCCACTTCCACACCCGTTTTATAGATAGTATGAACTTCCACGCGAATCACAATGGATAACCCGTCTATTTCATAATTGATTCCTGCATACTCGATGGGCAATGGATGACAGTCCGGAATCAAATCACTTGTCTTTTTGATTGCCAGCAATCCTGCTGCACGGGAGAATTCAAAAATATCACCCTTCGGAACGGCCCGGTTGCGGATAGCGGCGATGGTTGTTTCTTTTGAAACTGTTACAAGGGCAGTTGCTATCGCTCTTCTAAGGGTTGTTGATTTATGTGTTATCGGAACCATACTTATTTATTTACTTTCCATTGATGCCCTTCTTCACCCAATAATTCCTTTCCCCATACGGGAAGTTCCGCTTTTATTATTTCTACCAATTCTGAACAGGCCTCGATCGCTGCTTTTCGATGTGGAGCGGAGGTAAATACAAACAAACAGATTTCACCTGTTGGAACAATACCCAAACTATGATATACATGGGCACAGCTTAATTCATGTTTCTCAAAAATGAATTCGCGGATTTCCCGCATTTTTTCCAGTGCCATACTTTCATAACTGCTGTATTCGATACCGGTTACCTTTTTCCCATCAATAATATCTGCTCTAACCTGACCGAGAAAAATACTATGTCCGCCTATGGCAGTTTTAGACTGGTGTTTCTGGATTTGTTCAGCAATAAATCCGGGTAGAATTGCTCCCTGAACAAAGATGTTTTTTGGTTCTTTAGCCTGCATTTTCCAAATTTTTGTAGGAGGACCAGCTTTTCATTCCGCCAGATAAATTATATAGTTTAACCAATTCCGAATGATGAGTCAGAATTAATTCTCCTGCTTTTTTACTTCTTATACCAGATTGGCAAAAAACGATTACGGTTGGTGCAGCTATTTCAGGCAGCCTGTTTTTTAATACACTTAATGGAATCTGAATATAATCAAAGTCGGTGGGTATGGGGTTTTCTCCATATTCCCTTACATCAATAACCTGAATATTGGGCTGTTTAAGAAGGGTATAAAACTGATTTATTTCCAGTTCTTCAATTCCGGTTTTTTCACCACATAACCAATCATAATCAGTCTGTTCAAATACCTCTTTTGTTGCAGGAAGCAGTGCAAGAGCTGCAGGTTGTTTTGTTAATTCGAATAGCTGAGATTGGTTCGTCAGTGCATCATAGGTATATAACTGATTCACCAGAGGGGATCCAATTCCGGTAATTAATTTGATGACTTCATTAGCCATCTGAACTCCTATAATGCCGGGTAAAACGCCCAATACACCAGCTTCCGCACAATTCAGCACCTCCCCATTTTTAGGTGGTTCCGGAAAAATATCACGATAGTTAACGGAACCATCACCTCCTGCATTTAATACCGCAATCTGTCCCTGATATTGTGATATTGCTCCCATTACCAGAGGCTTTTTCAACAGTACACAGCCATCATTAATCATGTATCGGGTAGAAAAATTATCGGTTCCATCAAGTATGAAATCAAATTTTTCCAGTAGGGATAAACAGTTTCGCGGCTCCAGCCGAATGGGATATTCTAGTATGCTTATTGCTGAATTTCTATTCTTCAATTCCTTGGCTGCAATGGATACTTTCAACTCCCCAATATCTCCCTCATTAAATAATACCTGTCTGTGTAAATTTGTTTCCTGAATACGGTCGAAGTCGACTATTCCAATAGTGCCTACTCCGGCAGCTGCCAGGTAAAGTAACGCAGGGCAGCCCAGACCGCCGGCACCAATCACCAATACACTTGCATTGGTTAATTTTTCCTGCCCTTCCATACCAAAACCTTTTAGTATTGTCTGTCGCTGGTAGCGATTATTGATATGTTGTTTGTTTGTTTTCATCCGCCGGAAAAAGGGGGTAATAAAGCCAAATTGGCGCCTGGTGTTATATCCACATCATTGGTCTGAATTTTTTTATCAAGGGCGATTACAAATTTGGAATGCTGTAATTCCGGATAGTTTTGCAGGAGCCTGTTTTTCAGATCACCTGTAGTTGCTGTAAAAGGAATGGTTAAACTGGAACTTCCAATTATTTCAGCCAGTTGTCCAAATACCTGTATGGTTAATTCCTGTTGACTCATGCGTTCGTAAATAATAATTTAAAAGAAGCCAAACTTAAAACGGCAGCCAGCAGGTTTTTCAGAACGACCTGCCGAAATTTCAAGGAACCCAGCCAGGCGCCTATACAGCCTCCGGCAAATGCAATTAATACCATACCCACCATTTCCGGACTGAATTGAATTCCTTTTGATAGTTGACCAGTTAAACCGGACAACGAATTTACAAAAATGAACAGCGCACTGATGGCAGCTGTCTGTTTTTGATCTGACCATTTTAGCAATAGCAGAATCGGCGATAAAATAATCCCGCCACCTATGCCAATTAATCCCGAAAGAAATCCGATTCCGGCACCAATTGCAACGGATCCTGCAGTGTTGGATGGTTTAGTGTCGGATTCATCTTTCTGCCGCATAAAGAAAAACCGGGCAACCGGAAATAACAAGAGCAACCCAAGAATTTTTTTATATACACTACTTTCCAGCCCTATCGTACCTCCTATATAAGCCAGCGGTATGGATGCAAGGGCAAGTGGAAGAAAGATTTTCCAGTTGAAATGTTTTCCCCTGTAAAATTGTAAAAATGCCATCAGTGACACAAAAAGATTTAATAGCAGCGCAGTTGGCTTCATTACTTCAGGAGCAAATCCATAGATAGCCATTAGTGCAAGATATCCGCTTGCACCTCCATGGCCTACGGAGGCATATAAGAAGGCTACCACAAATAATAATCCATAAAATAATATCAGTCCATCCATGTTATTCCATTACTGTATTAAATGAATTTCAACCAGATCTCCCGTTTCAACACCACTGCTTTCAGCAGGTAAATTTACCAGACAATTAGCTTGTGCAAATGAATTCAGTTTATAGGATTCCTGCGCGGGTAAAAAATGCAGGAGCTCTCCATCAAAATATCCCTTGAGAAAAAATGCAAGTCCGGTTTTTTTATTGAATGAGCCTGAAGCTGGAACTTTTTTTATTTCTGGCCGCAGATTTTTTTGCATTAAAACTGAAATTGCTTCCGTTACATATTCATAAAAACAGGTCAATACCGATGCCGGATTTCCGGGTAATGCCAGCACCAGTTTCCTGCCTTTTTTACCAGCATACATTGGCTTACCTGGTTTCTGATTAATTTTATGGAATAATTGCTCCACTTCACAGGACTGTGTTGCTGCCAGTGTGAAATCATAATCGCCCACACTGATACCTCCTGTCAGCAGTATGAGATCATGCTGATCAATGGCGCTTTTTAAAACTTCTGTTAATCGTTCCAGGCTGTCATGAACCGTATGAACAGTAGTAATTGTAAGTCCCATTTTTTGAAGGGCCGCCTGAATGGCAATCGAATTAGATTCATATACCTGTCCATAGGCCAGTGGTTTACCTGGTTGCTGCAATTCATTTCCGGTTACCAATAATGCTATGGAAGGAGTGGGATATATCCATACGTTTGTTGTACCGATTCCTGCCAGAAATCCAAGTGCAGCCGGACTGAGCAGGCTTCCTTTAGACAATGCGAGGGTTGTTTTTTGTATTTCTGAACCCTGCGGCCGAACATTATCGCCTTTTTTCATTTCAGGAAAATCAATTAACAGGAACTGATTTTCTCTGCTGGTTTTTTCCTGCATAACAACCGTGTCGGTTCCATTTGGCACAGGTGCACCGGTGAAAATTCGAACTGCTTTACCTTTCGGAACTACCAATAGTTCATTCGATCCGGCTGCCATTTCACCAATTATTTCCAGTCTAGCACCTGGGGTATAGGAATCAAAAGCAAATGCATAGCCATCCATCCCGGATTGTGGATAGGATGGAATATCTATGGGTGCGATGAAATCCTGTGCAAGGATATGTCCTGCTGCCTGTAAAAGTGGTTTTTCAACAGGTTCCAGCGCCTGGCTGTTTTCCCGAATTATTCGTTTTGCCTCCTGTACTGTTACCATTTTATCCTCCGATGGTTATCATGCTTCTATTGGTTAATTCAGTTGCTTCTATTTTTTCAAAATCCTGGGTAAATTGTCCACCCAGTTCTTTTTTCTTGGATCGGATATTCTTCTCTATCAGTGGCAGAATGTCCATCCCCTGTCGAAATGCAGATAATAAATCTGTTTCCGAACTTGAAAAAAGGCAGTTCTTTAGTTTTCCATCTGCGGTCAGTCGGATTCGGTTGCAGGTGGAGCAAAAATTATTACTCATGGTACTGATAACGGCAAAGCTGCCCGCATGGCCGGGTATATGGTATTTTTTTGCCGTATCATGGGCAGCTCCTTCAATTGGAACAATGGGATATTCCTTCCCAACAATTTCCAATATTTCCTGCCAGGTCAGCACCTTATTGCTTGTCCAGCTATTTCCACTGAATGGCATAAATTCAATAAACCGGACATGAACCGGGGCTGATTTCGTCCACGCAACAAAATCAAGCAGTTCATCTTCATTCAATCCCTTCATTACCACCACATTCACTTTTACGTGAAAGCCTTGCTCCATCAATTGATGGATAGCATCATATACCAATTGAAACTGGTCGCGTCTGGTGATTACTGAAAATCGATCGCGCCTTAACGTATCCAAACTTATATTAAGTGATTTAACTCCGGCTTCTTTTAATAGCGGTATAAATTGAACTATTCTGGTGCCATTGGTTGTAAGTGTCAGTTCAACCGGCAGGGTAGCTAATTTACGGATGATGGAATCCGCATCTTTTCTTACCAGCGGTTCTCCTCCGGTTAACCGGATTTTTTTTACACCGAGGTCTGTAAATAGTTTGGCAATCGAAAATAGTTCATCCGTCTGCATAAGGCGACTAACCGGAGTAAATTCATAGCTTTCCTCCGGCATACAATAAAAGCAGCGAAGATTACAGTTATCTGTAAGGGAAATCCGAAGATAATCATGAAATCGGTTATAGTTGTCTGTTAGTATGCTGTTCATTCACCTGCTTTTTTTAGTTTTTCATAGTCTTCCGGGGTATCAATATCTGTTAACCCATCTGGAAATTCAACAAGGCTAACCAGGTCCGGATTGTTTTTTATCAGTTTTTTTGCTCCGGCATCACCTTTTAATTGGAGCAGTTCGCTAAAAAGAAGTTGAGCAAAAACAGCAGGTGTTCCAACCTGGTCTGCATAACCGGACGCTGTAATTGGCTTCCCGCTTTCCAGCCAAATTAACCATAATTTTGTCAACAGACCCTCATTTACCGCCGGCTGATCGCTCACCATGATTACTACAGCTTCGGGAACAGGTTGCAGATTTGTTAAATAATTCATTCCGGCTACAATACTGGATGCCATCCCTTCTGACCAATTTGGATTGTGGACAAAGGATACATTCAAATCTGCTAAATTGTTTCTGATTGGAGCATTCAATTCACCCGTAACTATCACAACCGGTCCCAAATTTGCCATTTTTGCAGCATTGGCTGCATGCCAAAGCAGGGTTCTGCCATTATAGGGCAGAAGTAGTTTGGGTTTACCCATTCTTTTTGAACTCCCGGCAGCCAGTAACAAAATCGCTCCCTGCATCGTTTTTTATTTAGAATGAATACCGGTTTTTTTATTTTTCAGCGATGGCCCCGCCTTTTTGGCCATAAATGCCTGAATTTCTGCAATTATTGATAAGGCAATTTCGTCTGCAGTTTCTGCACCTAAATCAAAACCAACTGGTCCATAAACTCTTTTAAGTTGTTCTTCGGTAACCTTATATCCCTCATTTCCCAGATCCTGTAACATGTGTTCCAGTTTTTTTCGTGGACCAAGTAAACCGATATAAGGGATGTCTGTATTTAATAAGATCCTGAGCATAGCTTTATCATAAGCATAATTATGGGTCATCAGGGTGGCAGCCATTCGCTGATCTGTCTGAATATGCTCCATAGCCTGTTCCGGCCGGCTTACAATAAGCTGGCAACCAGATTGAAACCGATCTCTATTGGCATGAGTTGGTCTGCCATCAAGTATGGTTGTATCCCAACCCAGGATGGTTGCCATATCAATCAGAGGGAAAATATCGTTACCAGCCCCAACAACCAGCAATGAAACCGGCGCCGGTACATATTCGATAAAACAATTCCAGTTTTGTGTTCCGGTACTGAACTGCTCAAAAGCCGAACTTTTGTTATGCATTGCGTCTCTTGCTGCCAGCCTGACTTTTGGTAACAATTCCGGATCCGGCAGATTACCCGAACTTATACCATCTTCTTCCATCATCCAGCAGGTTCCCCATTGAGATGAACCTGCATGTTCCATGGAAAAAAGTGTAATCAACACACAGGATTGCCTTTTTACGGTCAGTTTCCTGAATAATTCAACTGGGTTTCCATACAAATCTGGACGAATCGGCTCCATCAAAACCTGAATAATTCCGGCACAGCCAAGTTGAATACCGATGGAAGCGTCTTCCTCATCGCTTGTATCATATGTTACCAGTTTGGATTTTTGCTGGTGTAACACGAGCAATGCTTTTCTTAATGCATCCCCTTCCAGGCAACCACCACTGATAGCACCGGTCATTCTTCCATCTTCCGTTACCAACATTCTGGCACCGGGTCTGCGATAGGAGGAGCCTTCGACCTGTACTACGGTTACAAGTGCGGACTGTTTATTTTCGGATTGAGCCTTTTCATATGCCTGCAGGATGGCTTTGATTTCTTTCATTGTATTTTCTCAGTTCCTGCATAAAGTTACATAAACGAAAATTGCCGGTTCAGGAATGAACCGGCAATACTTGTGGTATCAGAGAAAAGCGCCTAAAATCCAAGGCCTACAGAGAAACCGTCCATCGGTCCGCTGAATGTGTAGTTTCCAACGGCTGTAGCCATTCCGTTATTCAAATTGATCTCATAGAGTTTAGTGGTTCCATTTACAGTAAGGATGGCCCAGGCTTTTCCAGACTGGCTTCCAATATCAAATCCATTACTGCTTTCGATATTAATTCCTGTTGCTCCAACTTCAACCAGGGTTCCGTTATTGGGAGGATCCTGACGATACAGTTTATCAGTACCACAATCAATATCATACAGGATGGTGGTAGTTGCTCCAGCAAAATTATTGGTATAGGCTGCAGCACTTACTGAAGGTGTTCCCGGGTTCAGTGATCCATCTATTGCGGCAAGGCTGCCATCATTTGGATTTAACCGCAGATTTTGTCCGGTATTACTTACAACACGGATCCTGTCAACCGTAGGGTTAAAATCAAATCCAAAATAAGTCCCTGAAAGAAGGGTGGTAAAAGGCAAGGTGCCGATTGCTGTTGCCGCTCCATTGGATGTATTCAGCGTGTAAATCCGACTACTGCTTCCCAATGCATAGAGGGCACCGTTTGCCGGACGAAAATCGATTCCCATAACTTTTTCATCAGGCAGCAAACCCGTGATAGCTTTGGTTATCGGCATAGGTGCCATAGGGTTAAAGATGAGCAGATTGCTTCCATTGCTGATGGCATATGCAACTGGTTCGGAAGGGATGGCTAATCCTTTTGCATTGGTCACCCCCATCAGCTCACCAATTTTGATTGATTTTCCACCTGCCAGATCAACCTGATATAAAGTTGATTTTCCATTTGCCGAGGAAACAGCCAGTGCAGCACCGTTATCCGGACTGATATCAAATCCAATTTCACCACTGAAATCATTATTCAGTTTACCCACGGCAACCAGTGTGCCATTGTTGGGTGGATCCTGCTTATATAGCATATCCGTTTCCGTATCAATATCAAACAGGGTTGTAGTGGTGGTGCCTGCCTTGCTGTCGGAATACGCTACTCCGGTAACCATGGCATTGGTTACACCATTAATTACGCCATCTGTTGCTACAATGGCACCTGTTTCCGGATGAGCCCGAAGGTTTTGTCCGTTACTGGTTACAATACGGATACGATCAACTGTTGGATTAAAATCAAATCCTGCAACGGAGCTACTCAAAACCGGACTAAATGGCCCGGTTCCAATAGCGCGGGTATTGCCGTTTTTTTCATCAATAACTAATAACCGGCTGGTGCTGCTCAGCGCATATAGCTGACCGGTAGCCGGACGGAAATCAATTGCCAAAACCGATTCGCCTTCCTGCAATCCGGCAATCGGAGTAGTACTGATGGGCATTTTAGGTGATTCCGCATTAAATCGAACAAGTTTATTCCCATTGTCCAGAACAATGAATTCAATATCCGGACCCTTTTGATCCATTCCGGGGGAATCATCTTTTTTACAAGAAGCGAGGCTGATAAATCCGAAGAGAGCTAATCCTCCTAAAAAATGTTGTGTTGTCCTTTTCATGGTTTCCAGTTTTATTGGTAGACTGGTACCTACGAAAAAGGGAAAGGATCAGATTGGGTAGCTGTAAATATTTTTTTAAACCTGTTGTAATTGCCTCTTGTATAATTGAATGGTGTTTTCCAGTCCGAGGTAAATCGCATCGCAAATCAGGGCATGGCCGATGGATACTTCATCAACAAAAGGAATGTTTTTTGAAAAAAATCCAAGGTTTTGCAGATCCAGGTCATGGCCGGCATTAATTCCCAAACCGAGTTCTTTGGCTTTTAAAGCTGCCTGTAAATAGGGGGCTATTGCTTTTTCTTTATCTTCAGTAAATACCCGGGCATAGCCTTCGGTATATAATTCGATCCGATCGGTTCCGGTTGCGGCTGCTGCTTCCACCATTTCAACAACAGGGTCCACAAAAATCGAAGTCCGAATCCCTGCCTGTTGGAATAACCGGATCATTTCAATCAGATAATCCTTATGCTGAATGGTATTCCAGCCATGATCTGAAGTGAGTTGTCCGTCTGCATCGGGAACCAGTGTAACCTGATGAGGCTTCGTTTCCAAAACCAGTTCAATAAATTTTTCTTCTCTGCAATTTCCTTCAATATTAAATTCGGTAGTAATAATGGATTTAATTGCGCGAACATCGGCATAACGTATATGTCGCTCATCCGGCCTCGGATGCACCGTTACGCCATCCGCCCCAAAAAGCTGCACATCTTTTGCCGCCTTCACTACATCCGGATTATTGCCCCCGCGGCTATTTCTAATGGTGGCAATTTTATTGATGTTTACAGAGAGTTTAGTCATGGGGCAAAGGTAGGGGAAAGGGGACAAGGGAGGAAAAGGAGAAAGGGGAGGAAGAGGGGACAAGGGAGGAAAGGGGGAAAGGGGGAGGAAAAGGGGAATGAGGAGGAAAAGGTAAAAAGCAGGGGAGAGAAAAGAGACAGCAGAAGATGAGCTTTCTATAGTATTTTATACCAATATTTCTATTGTATTGCAACCAACTTCCGACTTCGAAATTCCAACTTCTCACGTCTCCTTTCAAAATGGGTTATTTAACGGTAAAATGGACTACAACAAATTATTATGTTTAAGAATGATTACGAAACTGGAGGATTTACATGTATATAATTTGTCATTGGATTTGGCAATGCAGGTATTTGAATTAACGAAAAATTTTCCTATTGCTGAAAAGTACTCGTTGACGTCTCAATTGACCCGTGCTGCAAGGTCTGTACCGTTGAATATAGCAGAGGGCTGGGGGAGAAGAATTTATTCGAATGAAATAAAAAAATCACTGGTTTATTCTCAGGGATCTGTCGAAGAAACAAAAACCGCTCTTGAGCTGGCTTACAAATGCAATTTTATAACAGAAGAAAGGTTTAATGAATTATATAACGAATACAAAAAAGTAGCTGCACAACTTTATAACCTTTATTGGAATTGGGATTGAAAAAGGAGGAATCTTAAATTCCACGGTGAAATTGTAAGATTGTTGAAAAAAAATGTTAAGAATTCGATCCAAATTTATTTAGGAATTCAGTAAGAAAACCAGTTTTATAGAGGGGAGGGACTATTCACCTCTTCCTCCCTTTCCTCCCTTGTCTCCGTTTCCTCCCTTCCTCTACCACCTGCCAACCAGCTTCACATTCAGTAACCTCGGTGTAAGGCGGTTGGGGATGGCATAGGTGGTATTGGAGAAATCTTTGATGAGCAGGTAAGATATGGTGTTGGCGCGATCGATGATATTGAAAATTTCGAGGGAAGCCCAGATGTTTTCGAAACTGCGGAAGGGGGCATGACGGCGGCGGCGGGTACGGTCACTGTTTAATAAAAGCGCACTGAACCCCAGATCGATTCGGATATAAGGATCAATGAACAGCGCATTTCTGTAGCGTACAGAATTAGGGATATTATAAGGGAGATTGGAACCGTAAATACCATTAATATAAACCTTGATGTTTTTATTGGTCGACAGGTAATCCTGAAAAAACATGCCAATGGTTAAGAAGCGGTCGGTAGGTCTGCGCAGGTATCCGTTCTGTGTTAGTATGCTGTCAACAGGTTGGTTTTGTTCATCAACGGTGTAGTTGTAATAAAAATCATTTTTGATGTCTTCCCGGGTTCGCATAAAACCAATGCTGAGATAACTTTCTGCATCTTTTACCAACTCGCCATATAATCTTGCTTCCAATCCGGTTGCATAGGCTTTGGCAGTATTTTCACCGAAATATCGCATTCTTACATTGTCAATATCGTAGGGGACAACATCCCAAAGCTGTTTAAAATAAGCTTCGGTACTCAATCGCAGGGTTTGATTGAATGCGGGAAAATTATAATCAAATCCGCCGCTAACCTGCCAGCTTTTCTGTGCTTTAAGATCTGTATTCAGGGTTCCGTCATAACGTCGTAATTCCCTGTAGAATGGAGGTTGCATATAAAGACCGGCGCTTCCTTTGAAAATGATATCTTTTTTCCAGTGATTGGGCTTCCAGCTGATGCCGGCTCTTGGTGATACCAGGAATTCTTTATTGAGGTCGTTATAATTCAATCGTACTCCCAATTGCAAAATAGTACCGGATGAATCACCCAGTGAGATATTGTCCTGCCAGTAGGCTGATAACCTGTGAATTCTAAGTTCTGCATCGGAACGGAGGGATTTAAATAACATTAGGGAACCCGGATTATTGGGTAGGCTATAACCCGCAGAATCCTGGTATTCAAATTCTCTCAATTGATCTTTTATTTGTTGCCTGTCAATTGAAAATCCCCATTGATGGTAATGTCTGCCCCGGTCATAATACCCTTTGTGGCTCAGGTTAAGCAATCCAATCTGTAAATCATTTCGGGCGTATTGTTGGAATACGCCTGCGCCCAATGGATTTACGATCAGGCCGTATTCCGGTTTGCTGCGATCGAACGAACGTTCACCAAATAAATAAGCTCCTGAAATATCAATTGCTTCCCCCTCCTTATTCTGAAAATAGGAGGCAAGCCATTTAATTCGCAGGTTTTTTCGCACCTGCCGGGTAATGGAAATACCAGCCATATTGGTACCATACCGATCTTTTTCGGAGCCTTCAAAATAAATATCCAGACCAATATTGCTGGTAAAAAAGGGAGAAAAAACCGAACTGCTGGGTTGACTGAATTCAGGTTTGAGGCTGAATTTTGTTCGGGAAATATTTCCAAAAAACTCGGCCGACCATTTCTCTGCTATCTGCCAGGTAAATAAGCCCTGAATATCAGCGGAGGATGGCACATAATTCCCCTTGGTTTCCTGACTGCTTAACAGGTTTCGATTCGATCTGTTTCTGGCTCCAATTAAATAAGTGAATCGTTGGTTTTTGGTGGAGCCTTCAAGATGAATGCCCTGTTCCAATAAACCGATATAGGCAGAACCACCCTGTTTTTTAGGTTTTTTATATTGGATATCCAGAACGGATGAAAGTTTATCACCAAATCTTGCCTGGAATCCGCCATTGTAAAATTGCACGGATCTGGTTAATTCCGGATTAATAAAACTCAATCCTTCCTGCTGTCCGCTTCGTACCAGATAAGGGCGGAATATTTCAAAATCATTTACGTAAATCAGGTTTTCATCATAACTGCCGCCGCGTACATTATAATTGGAAGTAAGTTCATTATTGGAACCAACAAACACTTTTATCAGGCTTTCTATACCGCCACCAGGTGATGGTATATTGATTGCTTGTTTCGGATTTATTGTAATTAATCCGGATTCTCTTCTGTTTCGGTTATCGGTTACGGTTACTTCAGCCAGGTCTCCCGTTCCTGGCTGCATCCGAACCAGTACAAATTCTTTTTCTTTACTGTTCAGGATAAAATTTCGTTGCAGGGTTTGAAATCCGGCATGTGTAAAAAGAAGGGCGAAGGCGCGGTTAGCCGGAACCGTTAGTTCAAAATAACCGCTGTCATCAGACCGGTAAACCTGTTGTTTCCCAAGTACTGAAATGGTAACTGAGACCAATGGCACATCGTCCTGATCAATAATTTTTCCCGTCAGAACAGCAGTTTTAACCTGTCCCATACCCAAATTGTTCTGAATCAGAAACAAGACGATTACAAGGAGACGGCAGACTCTTTTCATCAATCGGTGCAATACTTAAGAGAAGAAATCACCTGTTTGGGATCAGGAGCATGAAATACAGCACTTCCGGCCACCAATACATCGGCGCCTGCTTCCTGTAATGCTTTTGCATTCGAAAGATCCACCCCACCGTCAATTTCGATTTTTACTTTAAGTTCCAATTGATCAATCCGCTGCCGGAGTGTTTTGATTTTTTGATAGGTATGAGGTATGAATTGTTGTCCCCCAAAACCCGGGTTCACACTCATGATCAGCACCAGATCTACTTCATGTAAAATATCCTGAAGAAATTGAACTGGCGTATGCGGGTTGATTGCTACTCCCGGTACCATACCTAATTCACGGATTTGTTGAATATTCCGGTGCAGATGCCGGCAGGCTTCAAAATGGACGGTAAGAATATCCGCCCCTGCTTTCGCAAATGCTTCGGTATATTTTTCCGGTTCTTCAATCATTAAATGAACGTCCAGTAACTTTTTTGTGGCTTTCCGGATCTGTTGTATTACCGGCAAACCAAAACTGATATTATTTACAAAGCGGCCATCCATTACATCTAAATGAAACCAGTCAGCTTCGCTTTCATTCAACATGCGTGCTTCCGATTCCAGATTAAGAAAATTGGATGCAAGTAAGGAGGGGGCAACAATCATAATGTAAGTATTCCTGGTAATTATTGTTTATTTTTTTCGACCCGTTTGGCCGCTTCTACTGCTTCCTCAAAAGTTCGATCGAGGGAGTAAGCCCGACCATAATTGGCAAGGGCTTCTTCTTTCATACCCAATTCCTCATAACAACGTCCCTGCCAATAGTATGCTTCCGGATAAGTATTGGTAACGGTGGCTGCCAGTTTAAATTGTTGAAGTGCTTCATCCAGGTTCTTGCTTTCGAAGTAGATGATACCTTTTTCAATATAGGCTTCCTGGAATTTCCAGTTCATCCGGATACAGGTATTGAAGAGTTCCAACGCTTTTGTGGAATTACCTGTATTTACGAAATAAATTCCCTTAATAAAAAAGGGGTCAGCCATTTCTCCCGTACTGTCCCGGGCTATTATCCGGTCTGCCAAAACCAGGGCACGGGTGTTTTTCTTTTCAGCATAAATGTTAGCAAGCGTTAAGGCGGTTAGTTGTAAAGGCTGTAAGCGATACGAATTCTCCAGGTCGTGAAGGGCTGCGGCAGTATCTTTTTCCTCCAGGTAAAGCAGCCCCTTTTCAAACCAGGCTTCAAAATTGGCAGAATCTTCTTCAATCATCCGGTCCAGTGATTTGATAGCTTCATTGATTTCCCCATTGTTCACCAGGGCTTCACTCATCCTTCGCTGGAATTGTTCGTTTTCCGGATATCTTTTTATTAGTTCGTTTAGAAGGTCTACAGCCGCTTTGTTTTTACCGGTCATGAAAAGGATGTTGACCAACTGTTCGGCATGCGCTTCAGTTGGATCCAGTTCCCATACCTTTACTACATCTTTATGCGCTAGCTCCAATTCCCCATTTTGAAAAAGGAGTTCTGCTCTGCGTTGGTATAATGCAGGATTTTTTGAATCGCTCTCAATGCTGTCGGTTATGCCCGAGTAGGGTTCTGCCGACAATACAGCCCCTGGTTCCTGCTTTTCAGCCGGCTCATTATTGCAGGCAGAAAGATGGAATAAAAGACCCAGAAGAAGACCGGTTAACCATGATTTCATTTGTCAAATCTATGGTTTTCAATAAAACTGCGTTTATACCAATACATTTGCCGGGTAAATTATTGTAGTTATGATTTCAATTTCCTGGCTTTTTGCAGGTGCCATGGCGCTTTTATCCGGCACAGAAGGAGGTTATCAACCCGCAAAGGAAGGCAATGTTGGGCTAATTGCCGATACGCTTCACTACCCGGAGGAAACTCATTTTAAAAATCTTCGGCAGCTTACTTTTGGTGGTGATAATGCCGAAGCTTATTTCAGTTATGATGGCAACTACCTGATTTTCCAGAAAACCAGTCAGAAGGAGGGGATTCCCTGCGATCAGATATATATAGGTAAAATTCCGGTTCGTCCCGATGAGCCTTTTCTGCCAAAACTGGTGAGCACCGGCACAGGAAGAACCACCTGCGCTTACTGGTTACCTGATGGGAAACATTTTGTATATGCGTCTACTCATTTGGGTTCTAAAGACTGTCCACCTGTTCCGGACCGGTCCAAATATGGCAATCGCTATATCTGGCCACTCTATGAATCCTATGATATTTTTATGGCTGACACCAACGGGGTTATTGTAAAACAACTTACCAATGCCAATGGTTACGATGCCGAAGCCACCATTTCACCAGATGGTAAAAAAATGATTTATACCAGTGATAAAGACGGAGATCTTGAGCTGTATAGTATGGATCTGAAATCAGGTAAGGAAAAGCGGATCACGCATTCCATCGGTTATGATGGTGGTGCCTGGTTTAGTCCGGATGGCAAAAAAATAATCTGGCGAGCAAGCCGTCCTAAAACGCCGGATGAAATCAGTTCTTATAAGGAATTATTGGCAGAACACCTGGTTGCTCCAACCAATATGGAAGTTTATACCGCCAATGCAGATGGTTCAAATCCACAGCAAATTACTGCATTGGGACAAGCCAACTGGGCACCGGTATTTATGCCGGATAGTAAAAATATTCTTTTCGCATCCAATCATGAATATAAAAGGGGATTTCCGTTCAATTTGTATAAAATGGATGAAAAAGGAAATAACCGGGTTAAAATTAGTCGCGATAAAGGATTTGATGCCTTCGCCATGTTTAGTTATGATGGCAAAAAAATTGTTTTTTGCAGCAACCGAAATAATGGTGGTACGCGCGATACGAATATATTTGTAGCAGACTGGGTCGATTAAACAAACATCAAAACCAATTAATATGTACACGGGACTTTTGCATTTGCACAGCTTTTTACGTTGGATTATTCTGATTCTTTTACTGGTTGCCATTTACCGGCATTATACCGGTATGTCAAAAAAACTTTCTTATTCAGCAACCGACCGGAAGGTTGATCTTTTTCTGATGATTTCGGCGCATATAACGCTATTGGTTGGATTGTACCAATGGTTTGCTGGTCCATGGGGATTAAAACTAATTCAGGCAAAAGGGTTTGGAGAAGTGATGAAATCATCTGCAGAACGTTTCTTCGCAGTTGAGCATATGGTGGGCATGCTGGTTGTTATTGCGTTAATAACAGTTGGCAGAGGAAAGGGAAAGCCTGCATCAGCCGGACCAGTTGAGCACAAAAAAGCATTTGGATTATTTGTTGCCGCTTTATTACTTATTCTGCTGTTAGTTCCCTGGCCTTTCCGCGAAGAACTGGGAAGAGGATGGTTAGTACGGTGAGAGGTGAAAGGTGAAAAGTGAAAGGAAGAGGTGAAATTTGAGAAGTGATATGTGAAAGGTGAAAAGTGAGAGGTGAAAAGTGAAAGGTGAGAAGCCCCCGATTGCAGAGCGATCGGGGGCTTTTTTGTGCAATTAATGCAGGAATCAGGTAAATTTCATGGACTCCATTGTTTTCAGGAAGCTTTTCATTTCTTCCAGGGTGCCGATGCTTACCCGGCCCCATTTCCCATCCGGCTGGTCGCTTGAACGAAGTACAATGTTTTTCGCAAGCATGTCGGTTGCAAAATCACCTTTATAATTCTTCAGGTTGAAATAAATAAAATTGGTGTAGGAGGGGATGTAGTCAAATCCGGCTTTTTTTAATCCATCCTGTGTGAATTGACGGGCAGCCGCATTCAGTTTTTTTGATTTAAGCTGGTGTTCTACATCCTTCAGACTGGCCATGGCTGCAGTAAGCGATAAAGCACTCATGCAGAAATTACTATTCCCAAAATAATTTTCCTTTAACTCTTTGATGGTTGCCGGATCGGCAAGAATATATCCAACCCGTAAACCCGCCATTGCATGAATCTTGGAAAAAGTGCGAAGCAGGACAATGTTCTTATTTCCATTTTTTATCAACGGAAGCATAGATTCATTATAAGGCGCATCCAGGAATTCCAGGTAGGCTTCATCCAGTGTAACCACTGTTTTTTTACTGGCTTCTTCACAAAATGATTTCAACTCATTGGGATGCAGGACTGTTCCTGTCGGATTGGCCGGATTGCATAGATAAACCTGTGCCGTATTGCTGTCAATTGCCTTCAACATTGCTGGTAAATCATGCACTTTTTGATTGTCCAGTGGAATTTCTTTTACATCTACCCCGATTTTTTTTGCTGTGTTGGGCAGGATCCCAAAAGTTGGTGTAGCTGTAACCAGATTTCCTTTTGAATAATGTCTTGCCAGCAAATTCAACCCTTCTCCTGATCCTGGAGTCAGCAGCAGGTGATCTGTGGTTACTCCCAGCTGATCGGCCAGTTGTTTCCTGAATTCCTGCACATGCGGAATATTATATTGATAACGGTGCGAATTATTAATCAGATCACTAATCGCTTTTTTGGCGTGGGGTGATAATCCGTATGGATTTTCATTGGATCCCAGATTAATTAAAGAGGGATTGGTATTGGGCAGCAATTGACTTAGGTCTTTGGGCAAATAATCTTCGCCTGCCAGACTATTGAGAGAAACGGAGAATCCGAGTGCTGCGAGCGCGGACTGCTTTAGCCAATTGCGGCGGTGGATGGAGTTGGACATGGGGGCGATAAATGGTGAATGGTGAATGGTGAATAAGTTACGGAGATTTTTGGAAATTAACCTCTTTTGCCGAGTTCAATTACTTCGCAATCACGGATATCTCCTTTGTCAATTACAAAGCGGATAAGGGTGCGTATTTTATGCCAGCCCTGTTTTCCTGCAGCACCCGGATTCATATGTAAACATTGAAGTGCCGGATCAAATTGAACTTTCAGTATATGGGAATGTCCGGATATGAAAATGCGTGCACCCGTTTTCTGAATGGCAGCTTTCACTCCAGGAGCATACCTGCCCGGATAACCTCCAATATGTTTAATAAAAACCACTACATCTTCACAGGTAAAACAGGTTTCCTCAGGATAAACAGAGCGGATATCCATTCCGTCAATATTGCCATAAACACCGCGCAGTGGCAAACCGGATTGCTGTTGCAGTTCTTCCGCTAATTCAAGGTTGCCAAAGTCGCCGGCATGCCAGATTTCCTGACAGGATTTGAGATGCTGAAATACCTGTGGGTCCAGGTAACCATGGGTATCAGATAAAAGACCAATTCGAGTCATGATTAAAAATAGGATTTTGTACTTTAGTTGTCAGATTGCTATGCTATTTTTTAGAAATTTTACCTGGTGGATCGATAAACGTCGGTGGAAATATGTGTTTCTGTTGGCGAGTCTGGCTATGAATAGAAACTGATGAAGACTTAGAGCAGCCAACTTATTAATTAAACTATCCACAAATGCCACATTACCATACGCTGGGAACCATCCCGCATAAACGTCATACGCAATTCCACAAACCGGATGGAAACCTTTATTCAGAACAACTGTTTTCTACAGAAGGCTTTTCCAATGATTATTCAATTTTATATCATTGCCACCCGCCAACTCAGATTATCCATACTGACCCGCCAATTTCTGTGCAACCGGAAATTGCCGAAGAAAAAATGTTGCAGCACCGGAGTTTTGAAGGATTTCGCGTGAATCCGGAAGATGATTTTCTTTTAAGCCGAAGGCCTATTCTGGTAAATCAGGATTGTCATATTGTACTGGCTGCTCCAAGAATTGGAACGACCGATTATTTTTTTAAAAATGCCGATGCGGATGAGTTAGTCTTTGTGCATGAAGGGAGTGGGGAGCTATTGACACAATATGGAAAATTGCGGTTTGGTTACGGTGATTACATACTGATTCCAAGAGGAACGATCTATCAGATTCGTTTTGATACCAGTGACAACCGGCTTTTGATAGTAGAGTCGTTTAGCCCTATCCGCTATCCGAAACGATACCTTTCCAAATTCGGTCAGTTATTGGAACATTCGCCCTACTGTGAGCGTGATATTCGTCCACCTCAGGATCTTCAAACCATTGATCAGGCAGGGGACTTTGTTATAAAAGCTAAGAAAAAGGGAATTCTATATGGTCTTCATTATGGCCATCACCCATTTGATGTGGTGGGTTGGGATGGCTGTTGTTATCCATTCATTTTCAGTATTCATGATTTTGAACCGATTACCGGCCGGGTTCATCAGCCGCCTCCGGTACATCAGACGTTTGAAGCCAATAATTTTGTGGTTTGTTCGTTTGTCCCACGCCTTTATGATTACCATCCCAATGCTATACCTGCACCCTATAATCACAGCAATATTGACAGCGATGAACTATTGTATTACGTAGACGGAGATTTCATGAGCCGTAAAAATGTAACCAGAGGCATGTTAACCCTGCATCCTGCCGGTATTCCCCATGGGCCGCATCCGGGGGCAGTTGAAAAGAGTATTGGAAAAAAAGAAACCGGAGAACTGGCTGTTATGGTGGATACCTTCCATCCCCTTCAATTAACCACCACTGCCCTGGAAATCGAAAATAAGGGTTATACGATGAGTTGGGCAGAATAAGGTGAAAGGTGAGGGGTGAAAGGTGAAAAGAGGAGAGGTGAGAAGTGAAAGGTGAGACAAAGTAGAAAAGGGGAGGGGGAAGGGAGAAGGGGGAGGGAGAAGGTGAAAAAGGGTAAAAGGGGAAAAGAGAGTCCGCAAAAATTACGGGTGAATAGGGAATGGTGAAAAAAGTGAATAAGGTGAATAAGGTGAATAAAGTGAATGGTGAATACGGTGAATAAAGTGAATGGTGAATGGTGAATGGTGAATAAAGTGAAAAGTCAATAGTCAATAGGAGACCCTTTAGTTTTTTGTGTAAATGCATTTTTTCGATCGCTGTAAAAAAAATGGTGAATGGGCAGCTTTCTCACAATTCACCCTCTTCACCCTCTTCACCACATTCACCTTTCACCACATTCACCTTTCACCTCTCACCTTTCTTATCTTTTCACCTTTCACCTCTCACCTTTCACCTTTTTTCTTAAATTACTAGGAAATTATCTGCCATATGATCAAATTCAATCAAATCAAACCAGGAGATTATGTATTAGCGGAGTATGAAGGGGAATTGTGGGAAGGAATTGTAAATGAAGTGAATCGGGAGGATAAGGAGGTCTGTGTCCAGACTGAAGTACAGGAATTCTGGTTCAAACCGGAAGATTTAAAACCAATTCCATTGGATGAGACACAATTGATGAAATTTGGATTTGAAAAAGAAATTCCCGGCGACGGCTGGGTTAAATATAAAAAAGGGCCTTTCCGGATCCTTCAGAACGAACAAGGCGGCTTCCAGGATTTCGAAATCTGGTACCGCGAAGATCGGCGGCATATCAAACAACCTATCCATGTACATGAACTACAGAATCATTACTACGATATGACGAAGGTGGAATTGGGGAGGTAGGAGGAAAGGAGATGGGAGGAAGGAGGTAGGAGGAAAGGAGATGGGAGGAGGGAGAGAGGAGGAAAGGAGATGGGAGGAAGGAGAGAGGAGGAGGGAAAAGGGGGGATAGAACCTGTCAACAGTTAAGGTATAAAAATCCATCACTGGTGCCCGATGGCGTTAACCTGCACTAAATTTTCACTCCGACACCATTTTTAGCTGGGAAAACCGCATGATTCACTGATGGTTGAGTGAAGGATAAATGCATTAAAACTTAAATGGAGTTCAGGAAGGTAACAACAAACTAATGCGCAAAATGCAGAAGGTTTAACATAATTCCTGAGATGGAGGATTAGAAAGTACAGATTATTTGAACCTTTGTATATGCTCACATCTCCGATATTAGCAGGTGCTTAGCCAGTTCCCGCCGACTATTCCTGCAGAAAAAAATGAATATACCAAATTTTACCCGACGGGTACCCTTCAGGTACCCGTCGGGTGGATTTCCTCCTTTCCTCTTCCTCCTTTGTCTCCTCTTTCCTCTTTCCCCCTTCCCCCTCCTCCTTTTCTCCCTTCCCCCCTTCCCCTTTTCTCCCTTCTCCCTTCCCCCTTTCCCCTTTTTTTCCTTATTTTCGCAGCCTAAATGCAAGATTTTCAACTGAATGGGGAAAAAATCTCCATTTTTTTCATTTTAACTAATATTAATACTATCTTTGCGCTCCCAAAATCTGTATGGCAAAACAAGCACTCATTAAACAGGATGGAATTATTGTTGAAGCACTTTCGAACGCAATGTTCAAGGTGAAGCTCCAGAACGAACACGAAATTCTGGCTACTATTTCAGGTAAAATGAGGATGCACTACATCCGGATTCTGCCTGGTGACAAGGTAGGTGTGGAAATGAGTCCATATGATTTAACAAGGGGTAGGATTATTTTTAGGTATAAATAATAATAGCATCATGAAAGTTCGTGCATCCATTAAAAAGCGCAGCGCCGATTGCAAAATAGTGCGTCGGAAGGGAAGGCTGTATGTGATTAACAAAAAAAATCCGCGTTATAAGCAAAGACAGGGTTAATTCCTGATTGCTTAAACAAATCAGTCATTCGTAAAATTGAAAATAGAATCAGATTATGGCTCGTATTGCCGGTGTTGACTTACCAAAAAACAAAAGAGGCGAAATAGGCCTGACCTACATCTTCGGAATCGGTCGTTCTACTGCCAAGCAAATTCTTGATCAGGCTGGAATCAGTCATGATAAGAAAGTGAATGAGTGGAACGATGATGAATTAGCGGCTATCCGTAATTTCATCACCGACGAAATCAAAGTGGAAGGCCAGTTACGCTCTGAGGTTCAGATGAGCATCAAGCGTTTGCTTGATATCGCCTGCTACCGTGGTTTACGTCACCGTAAAGGGTTACCGCTTCGTGGTCAGCGTACCAAAACGAACAGTCGTACCCGTAAAGGAAAACGTAGAACAGTTGCTGGTAAGAAAAAAGCTCCTAAGAAGTAAGACATAGTGCTTTCGCTACCGGATCCAAATCTTAGGAGGGGGAGGAGCGAAGCAGTCCTGGTTCAGGTGAAACAGGAAATTTTAGTAAAAGATTACCTCATTATTAAGTAATGGCAAAACAACAGACTAGCGCTAAAGCCGCTGCCAAGAAAAGGATTGTGAAGGTAGATGCATATGGTGATGCCCATATCTCTGCTACATTCAACAACATTATCATTTCATTGACGAACAAGAATGGTCAGGTTATTTCCTGGTCTTCAGCTGGTAAAATGGGTTTTAAGGGTTCTAAAAAGAACACTCCTTATGCTGCTCAGATGGCCGCTGCAGATGCTGCTAAAACCGCTCTGGATGCCGGTTTGAAGCGTGTAGATGTATTCGTTAAAGGTCCGGGTTCAGGACGTGAAGGTGCTATCCGTTCCCTCAGCCAGTCCGGGATTGAAGTGGTACAAATCAAAGACGTAACTCCATTGCCACACAATGGTTGCCGTCCTCCTAAAAAACGTCGGGTTTAAACTTTTTTATATACCGAAACCCAAGGCCCATCAGGCTTTGGGTTTCGGATTTTGTATTTTCTAACATGGGTGTACAATTAATTTTAAGATTTTTACCGATTGTACATCGCAACTAAAAAATCAAGTTGATATGGCACGTTACACTGGTCCAAAGACCAAAATTTCAAGAATCTTCGGTGAGCCCATCCTGGGTAACGGGAAATGGCTGAACAAGAACAGCAATCCTCCCGGACAGCATGGTGCTGCCCGTAAGCGTAAGAGCCTGGGTGAATATGCCCTGCAGCTCCGCGAAAAACAAAAAGCCAAATACACATATGGTGTATTGGAGAAACAATTCCGCAGAACGTTTGAAGAAGCTGCACGTCGGAAAGGCGTAACAGGTGAAAACCTGATCAAATTACTGGAAGCCCGTTTGGATAACACCGTTTTCCGCATGGGTATTGCTCCTTCCCGTCCGGCTGCCCGTCAGCTGGTTAGCCATAAACATATTATGGTAAATGGTGAAGTGGTGAATGTTCCTTCTTTCCAACTGAAAGCAGGAGATATTATTACCTTCAAGCCAGGATCAGACGAAAAATCAGGTCTGACCAGCCAGGTTCGCGGAAAAAATCAGAAATTCAGCTGGATCGACTGGAACGAAACTACTATGACCGGTACATTCATCACCTATCCTGAAAGGGAAAGTGTTCCTGAAAACATCAAGGAACAACTGATTGTTGAATTGTACTCTAAGTAATAGAGTTTAGTTAATAACCCATACAAAACGTAAATCGAACATACAAATGGCCATTTTAAACTTTCAGAAACCCGACAAAATCGTTTTGCAGAAAGCAAATGATTTTGAAGCACAATTCGAATTCCGTCCCTTAGAGCCAGGTTATGGTGTAACCATCGGAAATGCCCTTCGCCGGGTATTGCTCAGCTCATTGGAAGGTTTTGCGATCGTGGGTATCAGAATTGAAGGGGCTGAACATGAATTTGCTACCATCAAGGGGGTAACAGAAGATCTTACTGACATTATCCTGAACCTTAAGCAGGTTCGGTTTAAGAAAGTAGTAGATACAGAAGTGACCAACGAAAAGATCGTTCTGCATGTTAAAGGTAAAAGTGAATTTACTGCAGGTATGATCCAGGATGGTACGCAAAGTTTCCAGATCATGAACCCTGAGCAGTTGATCTGCACAATGGATCCTTCTGCGAAACTTGAAATTGAACTGACAATCGGTAAAGGCCGTGGCTATGTTCCTGCTGAAGAAAATAAGCAGAAAGATGCGCCTCTTGGATTTATTCCAATTGACTCTATTTATACGCCTATCAAGAACGTTAAATACAGCGTAGAAAATACACGGGTTGAACAAAGAACGGATTTCGAAAAACTGATCATGGATGTAGCTACCGATGGAACCATCCATCCGGAAGAAGCTGTGAAACAGGCCTCCCGTATCCTGATTCAGCACCTGATGATCATCACTGATGAGAATATCACGTTCGATAATAAGGAAGAGAAAAAAGAAGATCTGGTAGACGAACAAACCCTGCAATTACGCAAGGTGTTGAAGACTCCGCTGGAAGATCTCGACCTGAGCGTTCGTGCATTCAACTGCCTTAAAGCTGCAAAAATCAATTCGCTGAGTGAATTGGTTCAGTACGAGCAGGAAGACCTGATGAAATTCCGCAACTTCGGTCAGAAATCTCTGGCAGAAATCGAGCAGGTTTTACATGAGCGTGGACTTAGCTTCGGTATGGACCTCGCCAAACTCGGAATTGATAAAGAAGACTGAGAGGAAGTTGGAAGTTGGAAGTGAGAAGTTGGAAGTTTTCCAACGATATAGAGTATTTAAAATTTTTATTTATAGGTAGAAAAAAGAAGGTAGTTTTTTTTTGTGGTTGTTCGGTTACCGGAGTGCCACTTTTGAATTTATACCTCTAACTTTTTACTTTGAAACGGCTGCAATTCCTGACACGGTGCAGCTTTAAAACAACAATGTCATGCGTCACGGAGACAAAATCAACAACCTGGGTCGTAAGAAAGCCCACAGAGAAGCCTTACTGGCTAACCTTAGTATCAATTTGATCGAACACAAACGGATCGTAACTACGCTTGCAAAAGCAAAAGCGCTTCGTGTGTACATCGAGCCATTGATCACTAAGGCAAAATCAAACGATACCCATAATCGTCGGGTAGTATTCAGCTATCTGCAGAATAAGGAAGCAGTTACTGAACTTTTCAGCACTATTGCTGAAAAAATCGGTGGCCGTCCCGGTGGTTATACCCGTATCCTGAAACTCGGTGCACGTCCGGGTGATAACGCTGAACAGGCGCTGATTGAACTGGTAGACTTCAACGAAGTGTACGGTAAATCAACAGAAGCGAAAGCTGAACCGGCTAAGAGAACACGTCGTGGTAGCAAAAAAGCCACCGATGCAAAAGCTGAAGCTCCTGCTGCAGCCGCTGCTCCGGAAGCTGTTGCAACTGCAACTGAAACTCCTGCTGAATCAACCCCTGAAAAAGCGGCTGAATAAGGATGAATGATTGATTCTCAATAACTGGCAGAATGGTTTTCCATTCTGCCTTTTTTTTACGGATATTTGCAAAACTTTTCCAATTAACATGCAACAAGTTCCTCAACAAAAGGCTGTCCTCGTATTGGAGGATGGTTCGGTTCACTATGGTAAAGCTTTCGGTAAAGTAGGTACTACAACCGGAGAATTGTGTTTTAATACCGGAATGACCGGATACCAGGAAGTTTTTACTGATCCCAGTTATTATGGACAGGTGATCATTATGAACACAGTTCATATAGGAAATTATGGTGTAAAAGATCAGGATATTGAATCGGACTCTGTAAAAGTTCGTGGTATCATCAGCCGTAATCTGGAAGAACAGTTCAGTCGTCGGCTTGCAAAAGGCTCACTTGATGAATATCTGAAAGAGAATAATATTGTAGCAATTGAAGGTGTGGATACTCGTGCATTAACAGCAAAAGTGCGTACCGAAGGTGCCATGAACTGTATCATCTCGTCTGAAATTTTCGATATAACAGAATTAAAAGCCCAGCTCAACAAGGTTCCATCGATGGCCGGATTGGAACTCGCCAGTGTGGTGAGTACAAATGAAGCCTATGAAATGGGAGATCCTGCCAGTGTAATTCGTGTTGCCGTTCTGGATTATGGTGTAAAACGTCATATCCTGCAATGCATGGTTGACAGAGGCGCATTTGTGCGGGTTTATCCGGCAAAAACAAGTTTTGAAGAATTACAGCAGTTTCGCCCGGATGGCTATTTTATAAGCAACGGTCCCGGTGATCCGGCTCCCATGGACTATGCAGTATCCACCGTACAAGCCATTCTCAAAACGGAGAAACCATTGTTTGGAATTTGCCTGGGTCATCAATTACTGGCCCTCGCCAATGGTATTCCAACATTTAAAATGCACCATGGCCATCGCGGACTGAATCACCCGGTTAAAAATCTGGTAACAGGAAGATGTGAAATAACCACACAGAATCATGGATTTGGAGTTGATCCGGAAGCGGTTCGCAAAGCTGATCATATTGAAGTAACCCATGTGAATTTAAACGATCATTCCATCGAAGGAATCAGGGTAAAAGGCAAACCGGCTTTCTCGGTTCAATACCATCCCGAAAGCACACCCGGACCACACGACAGCCGCTATCTCTTTGATGATTTCATGGACATGATCCGCTCTTCGAAAAATTAATTTAGTAGATTTAACAGATGCAGCTTGCTGATAACCTTGTAAGTGATTATCTGTTGGAACCTATTCAAAGGGAGGATCAGGCATTCGTTTTTCGTGGACTAAGTGATCCGGAGGTTATCAGGTATTACGGGGTTTCTTACGATTCCCTTGAAGCTACAGCAGACCAGATGGATTTTTATGATCGTCTGATTACTGAAAAATCCGGTGCAGCATTTAAATTAGTCGATCGGAAATCAGGTGAATCAATGGGGGTTCTTGCAGCCTATTTATTCCAGCCGGCACACCAGCGGATAGAAATTGGATTCTGGCTGATCCCTGAATTTCAGGGTAAAGGAATTATGAGGTCGGCCCTCCCTGTTTTTATACAAATACTGACGAATCAATTTGAACTGCACAGAATAGAAGCGATGGTTGAAACAGACAATACCGCCAGTTGCAGTTTACTTGAAAAGACAGGATTTCAAAAAGAAGGTATCTTACGGGATTATGAAATAAAAAACGGCAAAAGAATCAGTCTTGTCGTCTATTCCTTACTGTTAGATAACAGAATAAAATGAAAATAGCCATCATCAATGGACCAAATCTTAATTTACTAGGTAAGCGTGAGCCGGGGATTTATGGGGCCCAGGACTTTGATAGCTTTTATAGCTCGCTTAAGGAAAAGTTTCCTTCCATCAGCTTTAGCTATTTTCAATCCAATGTGGAAGGTGAATTGATCAATGAATTACAATCCGTGGGGTTTACTGTGGATGGAATAATTCTCAATCCGGGTGGTTATACGCATACTTCGGTTGCATTGGGTGATACCATTGCAGCTATTAGTGCGCCACTGATTGAAGTGCATATCAGTAATGTACATGCGCGGGAAGATTTTCGCAAACTCTCACATGTTAGTGCTAAGGCAAAAGGCACCATAGCTGGCCTTGGATTAAAGGGGTATGAACTGGCTGTTCAGTTCTTTTTGCCCTGATTGGATTTTACCATTTCCTGAATCGCTTTCAGCGAACAGATGTACAAACTGCGTCCATGCGTTCCTACAACTAATTCATTGGCTTCTTCCTGAATAACAAGATCATGGACTGGTATGGCCGCTGGCAGTTCCTTTGTAAATGCATGGAAATTTTCACCCTGGTCTACTGATCCATAAACTCCTCCATCTGTACCAAGGTATAAAATGCCTGCTGTTTTCGGATCTTCCCTGATTACATTTACCGGTTCGGGTGGCAGGTTTTTACCTATTTGTTTCCATGTTTGGCCATAATCCTCACTTACAAAAACATAAGCTGTGAAATGATCATTCCGATAGCCGTTTAAACTGGCATATACACGGCCTTCTTTCCATTTACTGGCAATTACTCTTGATACATATAGTCCCTGTGGTAACCCTGGCTGCTTTTTGGCCGGTTTTCCAAGTAGTGTCCAGCTGTTTCCTCCATCTTTTGAAACCTGGATATTTCCATCATCTGTTCCAATATAAATCAACCCAAAGCGTAAGGGCGATTCACTAATGGTGGTGATTGTTCCAAATGGAACATCTCCCTGCTTTCCACCATTGCTCAGATCTGCACTCATAGTCTGTAAATTCTCTCCCTGGTTCAACGAGCGGTGAAATTTACTCGATCCATAATACAAAACATCCTGATTATGGGAGCTTAAGAGTATCGGTGTTTGCCAGTTAAAGCGTAAAGGGAGCTCTCCCATCGCATGAACCGGACGAATCATTTTACGGTCCTTTGTTACGAGATTGATTCGGGTATAAAATCCAAACTGTGAACCGGTATATACCAATTGATTGGTTCGGGTATCTACCTGCGCCTGCATTCCGTCTCCGCCACCGATGCGCTTGTAGGCATATTCGCCTCTTTCTGTCCAGTATGGAGTTTCTTTGTGATTGGATGGTCCATACCAACTGCCATTATCCTGTAATCCGCCATAGATATTATAGGGCTTTGCTTTGTCAACAGTGATCGCATAGTATTGTCCTACAGATGGTGTCTGTACTTTAAACCAGGCTGCACCTTTGTCATAACTGATATTACAACCACCATCATTTCCATTGATGATATGATTGTCGCGGGATGGATTTATCCACAGCGCATGATGATCTGAGTGTACATTTGGTTTATCAATGGATGCAAAGGTTTTACCCCCATCTTCCGAAACCATCAGGTCAATGCCAAGGATAAATACCTTCTCCGGATTCATTGGGGAAACATAAATTTTACCAAAATAATATCCATAGCTGCTGTAGTTTTCAATAGGTTTCTGATTGGTTTTTGTCCATGTTTTTCCTGCATCAGCTGAGCGGTATACCTCACAACCCTTTACCGATTTATTCTGAAAACCATCATCAACGAAGAGATAATTATAGAGAGCAGTGGGCGAGATCGAATCAAGTTCAACCATTTGCTTTAATCGTTGAACAGTATAAACAGCAGGTACCCGATTGACCCGCAGGAATTTATTCAGTTTTGCACTATCCAGTTCCTGAAATCCGCTTTTGTTCAGTGTTTTAAAATCTGCCAGTTGATAGGTGGAATCATTTTCTTTTTTGGGATCGGACTCTCTGGGATCCTGGTTATCAACTACTGCATAAACAATGGTGGGCTCCTTTGGATATACCGCCAAACCGATTCGCCCTGTACCGGGACCAGTTACAAATCCGGATTCCGCATTGCTTATCAACGTCCAGCTGGTTCCGCCATCAATGGATTTATAAATGCCACTGGATGCACCGGATTCTTCGAAATTCCAGGCTGATCTTGTGCGATACCACATGCCTGCATACAATTCATTTGGCTGCTGCGGATTTATCTGAATGTCTATGGCGCCGGTATTGTCATCTATATAAAGTGTTTGTTTCCAGCTTTTACCGCCATCTGTTGTTTTATAAATCCCTCTTTCTTTATTGGGGCTGTACAAATGGCCCATTACGGCTACCCATGCAGTTAACGAATCTGTAGGGTGAAGGGTAACTTCTCCGATATGATGAGAGTCCGAAAGTCCCAGATATGTCCAGCTTTTACCATTATCGGCTGATTTATACATCCCAATGCCGGCATAGGTAGAGCGACTACTATTTACTTCCCCGGTTCCCAACCAGATCGTACGGGTCGGACTCCCCCAATTAATTGCAATATCCCCAATACCAATTACCATCTCATTATCAAAAATCGGTTCAAAGGATAGGCCGTTGTTGTTGGTATGCCATAAACCTCCGGTAGCATAAGCCAGGTAAAATTCTGTTGGATCCTCCGGATTCACTTCGATATCAATTACCCGTCCGCCCATGATAGCCGGACCAACATTTCGAAAGGGAATCTCCTTAAAGGGAGAATTTTTGCGGTTTTCCTGATGCTTTTGCAAAGCATTAAGACGATCTTGCCCGGAACTGGGCGAGATTTGTGCATAGCTTTGTAAAACCAGCAGAAGAAGACCTAATCCGGCATATTTATTGGGACGTATAAGTGAATACAGAGATACCATGCGAAACAGGATTTCGTTATAGTTAAAAATCAAACATAACAACTATGCGTTGGATTTTGATCATTGCCCTATTTATTTCCTTGCCTGCGGCAGCGCAATTAAAGGATTATATTATTGGAGTAAAAGGCGATACGCTGAACAGAATCGATATGCAGGGTAGAAAACAGGGGCCCTGGGTGCATCGGTATGAAACCATTCGGGGAGAACGTGGTTTTGAAGAAGAAGGAGAATATACCGATGACCGTAAGGAAGGAATTTGGAGAAAATATTCTTTGATGGGTGATCTTACGGCAATTGAAAATTATCGTTGGGGATTTTTAGACGGCAAATCACAATACTTTAATACAGCCGGAATGGTATTTCGGGAGGAATCCTGGAGAGCATTTAATCCGGATAAACTGTATGATACAATTGATGTGGAAGATGTATTGCTTCCCGGAAGTTTCCAACAGGTGATTGTGAAAAATGAAGGAGCATCGGTGAAGCATGGAACATGGAATTATTTCGATCCCGGTTCCGGCCTGATTGTAAAAACAGAAACCTTTACCCTGGGAAAAATAGAAAAGAACAACAATCCCGCCAGTTTGGGTTCCGATACACTTTCCATGAGTACAAAAAAAGTAGCCAAGCCAAAAGAAGTATTGGAATTTGAAAAGAAAAATGCCGGTAAGAAAAAAGTCAAAGTGCGGGATGGCAGCGTTGGCTATTGATCCTGCTTAAACCGGTTCCATCTTTTTCTGAAAAACAACAATTGGTAATCAATCGCATTTTCCCAGTAAAACCAATTATGCCGACCCGGACGTTCGGTGTAATCATGCGCTATTTTCAGATCTGTTAATCTGCGGTGGGCTGACCTGTTGGCAGCCAGCAGATAATCTTCTGTACCACATTCCAGTGCAAGTGCAATGGTGTTTTCAGAACTTGTATCTCCGCTATTGTATTCTTTTAGTTTATCCCAGTTTATCTGACAGCAACTACTGTCGATGGTTTTATCAGCGCTTTTTGCGATAATCGATCTTGCAATAGGGTCCACCATTAAAGCGCCGCTCATACTGCCGGCAGAGGCAAACAATTCAGGATAATGACTCGCCATAAATAAGGATCCAAAGCCACCCATACTCAACCCGGCTATAGATCGGAATTTCCTGTCTTTTGCCGTTGGATAATGAGCATCAACATAAGGAATCAGTTCCTTAATAAAATGCGATTCAAAACGATAGGTACTATCGAGGGGATTATTAAAATAAAGGGTGGTTCTGCCGCCATCCGGGCAAACAATTATACAATTATATCGATCCGCAGCTTCCTGGAGGGCCGGCACCTTGGTAATCCATAAATTATAAGTCCCACCCATTCCATGTAATAAATAAACTACCGGGAATCCACCATCCGGAATTTTTGTAGCAGGCTCCACCACAATAAATTTCATGTCTTTTTTCATTGCTGAACTGTACAAACTCAATGTATCCACTTTGCCAGCTTTGGCAACAGGTGCTGAAACCAGGAAAAATAAAAAGGTAAGCAGTAAAACGACAGGGTATGGACCAAATCGGAATCGGTTCTTCAGCATAAAGTCTACTAATTATTGTTGCAGAAATAACTAAAAATAGTTGATTCTGGTTCACAATTAAATAATAAAAGATTTAAGGAGAATGTTAAAAAATAAAGTAAATTTGATATCATTTTAATATCATAACAATATGGAAAAGAATGTTAAACCTGTTTCAGGTTATTTGACCCTTGTATTAACCCTGGTGCTACTTGTAGTGGCGATTGTCCTTTTTATAAACAGCCATAAAAACGGCTGGATAATAACATTGGGAATCATACTGACATTAACGGCTTTTTATTTATCAGCCGGATTGATTGTCGTTTCGCCGAACCATTCGAGGGTATTAACCTTTTTTGGAAAATACATTGGTACAGCCAAGGAAAATGGGCTATTATTTGTCAATCCGCTTTATACCAAGCAAAAAATATCGTTACGTTCAGAGAATTTGGAAAGTTCCCGCCTTAAAGTGAACGACAGTATGGGGAACCCGATAGAAATAGCTGCTGTAATTGTTTGGCGGGTAGCTGATACTTATAAAGCTGCTTTTGAAGTGGAAGATTATGAGCAGTATGTGAAAATTCAGAGTGAGGCAGCCATCCGTCACCTGGCAACCAGTTTCCCCTATGATCAGTTTGAAGATGAAAATGCCAGTATTACCCTGAGAGGTGGTGGTGAAAAAGTGAATGAGTTACTGGAAAAGGAATTAACTGATCGTCTTGCACCGGCAGGTATTCAGATAATTGAAGCAAGAATTAGTCACCTGGCCTATGCGCAGGAAATAGCCGGTGCCATGTTGCAGCGCCAGCAGGCAACGGCAATTGTTGCGGCGAGAACAAAAATTGTAGAGGGTGCCGTTGGTATGGTTGAGCTTGCATTGGAACAGTTGTCAAAAAAAGAAATTGTTCATCTGGATGAAGAGAAAAAGGCGGCTATGGTAAGCAATCTGATGGTAGTATTATGCGCAGAAAAAGCAGCTACACCTATTTTAAACACCGGGACTTTATACCAGTAAAGTTTACTATTTGATCAAGAAATTATCCATTGTGGCAGATAAGAAAAATTTCATACTCCGATTGGATGCAGATGTATATAAGCTGCTTGAAAAATGGGCCGCTGATGAATTTCGCAGCGTGAATGGACAGCTCGAATGGATCATTCACCAGCAACTCCGTGCGTCGGGTAGAATGGAGAAGGGAGAGGGGAAAAAGGAGAAGGGAGGAAGGGGAGAAAAAGGAGAAGCGTGAGGGGAGGGGGAAAAAGGAGGAGGGACAAGAGGAGAAATGAGTTCGGTAAAAATACCGAACTTTTCAATAATTCGGTGTTTTTACCGAACTATATACCGGGCAGTCCTGCATGCGAAATTTTTGATGTTCTAAGAAGGAGGGGGAAAGGAGAAGGGAGGACGGAGAGAAAAAGGAGAAAAAGGAGGATGGAGAAAGGAAGAAGGGGAGGAAAAGGAGGAAGGAGAAAGGAAGAAGGGGAGGAAAAGGAGGAGGTAGAAAAGCTGGCGACTTATCCATAAAAATAACCCGCGAAAATCGCGGGTTATTTTTTACAAAAGAACATTCAATTATTTTAGAACTTTTCACCTTTCACCTCTAACCTTTCACTTTTCACCCCCACTTCCCACTTCCCATCTCCCACTTCCTAAAATCCTTTCTTCTCTTTATTTTCCTGAGCTTTTTGCATTGGAGTAATTCCGGTGCTTTGGCCGCGGGCAGCCTGCTTCATTTTGTAGAGTTGGAATTTGCTTGGTGCAGCGATGGTACCCCAGCTGTTGTTGGCTTCATTGATATCAGCCGTTTCCTTCATTGGGTCAAGCAGAATGGACTTAACTTTTTTATCCTTCACATAAACTTTTGTCACTTTGTTCTCATTCTTTCTCCAGATCTGGGCAGGGATCCGATCCACTTCCTTGCTGCCATCTTCGTAGGTGAATTCAACAATAACAGGCATTACCAGTCCGCCTTTGTTGGCAAAAGCAATTTCATAAATATGTTTGTTGCCATATTTTGACTGGATTTCTGCATCTGCTTTCTCCACATTTACGTTGGAAGGCACTTCATAACTGGTGGTGTCATATTTCTCAATTCCTCTTGCATATCTCCAGTAAAAATCACGAAGGGTCGTGTCACGATCTACTTCGAAAACGATACTCTTATCTTCCCTGTTTCTGATTTTGCTGATATCCTCAAACTCATTCACCTGAGGTTTTGCCAGTTTGATTTTACGTGTTCCAGTAGCCTGCGCTGGTAAATCCGCAAATTCCGGCGTCAGGTATTTTACTGTATCAATGGCAATATCGGTTGCTTCCGTACTGTAGAACCAGCCTCTCCAGAACCAATCCAGATCTTCTCCACTCGCATCTTCCATGGTGCGGAATAAATCAGCAGGTGTAGGATGTTTGAATGCCCAGCGACGGGAATACTCTTTAAATGCATAATCAAACAACTCACGCCCCATGATGGTTTCGCGCAGAATATTTAAACCAGTTGCAGGTTTTGAATAGGCATTTGGACCAAATTGGATGATGTTTTCGCTATTGGTCATTATCGGCTCCAGCTGATCTTTTGGAAGCTTCATATAATCAACAATTCCTACAGCCGGACCACGACGGCTGGGGAATTTATTATCCCATAATTCTTCGGTCAGATACTCTACAAAGGTGTTCAGCCCTTCATCCATCCAGCTCCACTGACGCTCATCACTATTTACAATCATTGGGAAGAAGTTATGCCCAACTTCATGAATAATTACGCCCAGCATACCATACTTGGTGCTTTCACTATAAGTGCCATCCGGTGCTGTACGTCCGTAGTTGAAACAGATCATTGGATATTCCATACCGTTGGATGCTTCCACACTCTGAGCAACTGGATAAGGGTAGGGGATAGAGAATTTTGAATACGACTTAATCGTGTGAGCAACTGCCTTGGTAGAATAAGGACGGTACAAACCATACGCCTCTTTACCATAGAAACTCATACACATTACTTTCTTTCCTTCTACCATAGCAGGCAGTGCATCCCACACAAATTTGCGACTGGAAGTCCAGGCAAAGTCCCGCACATTATCTGCTTTGTAAACCCAGGTTTTCTTTGTTTTACTTTTGGATTTTTCCGCTTTTTTTGCCTCTTCGAGGGTTACAATTTCTATTACATCTTTAGCGGTTTGCGCTTTCTGATAACGAGCCATTTGAGTTGGAGTCAAAACCTGCGCATAGTTTAAACATTCGCCGGTTGATCCCACCATATGGTCGGCAGGAACGGTCATTTGAACCTTATAGTTTCCAAAAGTTAGAGCAAATTCACCTCTTCCGGTAAACTGGTGGTTCTGCCAACCCTGAAAATCACTGTATACACAAAGACGGGGATACCACTGCGTTATTGTGAACAGATGATTGCCATCTTCAGGAAAAAACTCATAACCACCGCGACCACCTTCTTTCATGCGGTCGGTGATTTTATAATTCCAGTCAATTTTAAGAACGATTTTTTGTCCGGGTTTCAATACTGCCGGCAGATCAACCCGCATCATTGTTTTATTAACCGTGTATTTCATCGCCTTCCCAAGAGCATCGGTGAGCTTAAGAATATTTACTCCGCCATCTGTTTTGGACGGAGTAAGCCGGTCGATTTGAATATCAACGGCCTGTTTGCCCATACTGGAAGCATCCTGGTAATTGGCATTACGGTCAGAACTATGTTCATTTTCATCCAGCTGAAACCAGAGATAGGTCAATTCATCCGGCGAGTTATTAAAATAAGTGATGGTTTCTGACCCTGTCAGAAGCAGTTTTTCTTCGTCCAGCGTACATTTAATATCATAATCAGCCCGCTGTTGCCAGTATTTCGGACCGGGTGCTCCGCTGGCGGTTCGGTACTCATTAGGTGTAGGCAGAATGGTTCCCAACTGTTCAAATTTATTGCCGTGGTTGGAACCCGGATTGTTTTGAATGTTTTGGGCCATTGCCGTTCCCGACATTAATCCCAGACATGCAAATAGGAGTTTTCTCATTGCTTTGTAATTATTGCTGTTTGTGTTTGTTTATTTAGTTCAGGTAGTCGATCCCAGGCTATTTTCAATGCAAAAACCAGAATAAGGGTTGACCAGGTTCTTATCCACCAGATCTGAGGCATTTTCAGCTGCTCTACAAAAATAAAGGTTAGCACCAATACTACCGCTACTACAAGTAATTGGGCAACTTCAATTCCAAGATTAAAAGCCAGTAGATGACTGGTCAGGTTCTCTCCACCTTCCAGATCCAGTAGCAGATTGGCATAAGCCAGTCCGTGTATCATCCCGAAAAAGAGCGCAAAGAAATAGATGACAGGCAGTTTTTCCTTCGTATTTCCTCCTTTAAAAAACAAATTATTCAGGGCCGTTCCGGCAATCGTCAATGCAATCAGGAATTCGATCCAGGGAACCGAAACCGTAACATATCCAAGCACACTTAATACCAGTGTTGCACTATGCCCAATAGTAAAGGCCGTAACCAGAATTGCCACTTTTTTCCAGTCTGTAAACCGATAGCGTAAACAAAGGGCAGTTACAAATAATATATGATCAAGTGCGTCCCAGGTTAGGATATGTTCTACACCCAGCCCGAAGTAAAGGTTAAAATCTTGCATAAATTAGTAGGCTACCAAAATAAACCAGAGTTTTGTGCTGAAAAAATAAAAATGTTCAATGGCGGCAATTTTGTTTAAATGGGTACTTGTTTCATGGCTTGGCTGGATGCATCCATTTTATGTTGGAGTAACCGAAATTCAGCACAACAAAGAAGAAAAATCTCTTGAGATCAGTATTAAACTGTTTATTGATGACTTTGAACGTGCACTCACAGACCAATACAAAACTGCAGTAGATTTAAGCAAGCCGAAAGACCCCCGGCAGACAGAAGCCTGGGTTTTTCAATATATTCAAAATAATTTTCAATTAAAAGTGGATGGCAAGGCGGTTCAGCTCGAATTTGTTGGATATGAAAAGGAACGGGAAGCTGCCTGGTGTTATGTTCAGGTAAAAGGAATTAATTCTGTTCAAAAATTGGAACTGACCAATACGCTGCTATATAATGTACTGAATCAGCAGATTCACCTGATTCATATGAATGCCAATAACCAGCGAAAAAGTGGGAAAATAATGTTTCCGGAACGGCAGTTTGCTGCCGGTTTCTAGTCTTCATCATCCATTCCTTCCCGGATATCCTGTGAAATGGTAACCATTATCTTGTCAATCCGCAGGGAATCCATATCTATTATTTCAAATCGGAAACCCTTCCACTCCATGGTATCTCCCGTATGTGGTATTCTTTCCAGTTTGTGAAGAATAAATCCGGCCAGTGTATTGAACTCCTGTTCACCCTCATTCATCCAGTCGGTCATTTCAAATCTGGATAAAAAATCATAAAACGGAATCTGGGCGTCAACCAGATAGCTTCCGTCATCACGCTTGATGATTTCATAATCTTCAATATCCGGCTGAGGTAAATCGCCGACAATGGCTTCCAGAATATCATTTAATGTGATCATGCCAAGTACTGAGCCGTACTCATCTACAATAAAACAGGAATGTAACTGGGTTTCCTTGAATTTTTCAAGCACCCGGTAAGCCGTATTGTTTTCAGGAACAAACATAGCCGGCTTCATGATATGCTTAAAAAGTGTCAGATCATTGGTTATATATAAATCTTTTATAGATACAACCCCCTTGATATCATCGATATCTTCATTACAAATAGGATAAATGGAATGGGGTTCCTTGATGATTTTTTCTTTGATGGACTGTTCATTATCGTTGATGTCGAACCAGATTATATCACTCCGGTGGGTCATCAGGGAGGTTATATTTCTATCGCCAAGATGAAATACCCGTTCAATTATTTCCTGTTCCGCTTCTTCAATGGTACCCTGTTCGGTTCCTTCACTGATAATGGCTTTGATTTCTTCTTCCGTAACCTGAGAATCATTTGGTTTTACTCCCAATAAGCGGCTTAACAGGTTGGTGGACTTGCTTAACAGCCAGATAAATGGGTGGGTAACCATGCTGATGATCCGCATCGGTCCGGCTACCAGTTTGGCAATTTTCTCGGGATTGGACAAGCCAATTCTTTTTGGCAACAATTCACCCAATACCATGCTGAAATAAGTAAGAATTATTACAACTATTGCGGTGGCAATTCCATTGGCGTATTCGCTTATTGGCGGAAACTGACGGAAAAAATCAGCTGTATCTGTGGTAAGTGTTTCACCAGAAAAAATACCGGTTAAAATCCCGATTAGTGTAATCCCAATTTGTACAGTGGATAAAAAAGTGTCCGGGTGATTGGCCAGCGCCAGTGCTTCTTTCGCCCTCAGGTCACCTCTTTGCGCCTGAGATTCGAGTCTTGCTTTCCTTGCCGAAACCAGCGCAATTTCCGCCATTGAAAAAATACCATTTAACAGAATTAAACCAAGTATTATAAAGATCTCAATCATGTTTTGAAGTTCAGATAGCCTCCTATTTGGGAAGGCCAATATTTTTGTTGAAGATACTACTCATTCCATAACCCAGCATGGCACCCAGTAATCCGCCAGCCAAAACATCCAGTGGATAATGGACACCCACATACACCTGGGCAAATGACACGAGAGTCGCAAACAGGAAAAGAATGTTAATCCAGGGACCTAGCAGGGGACGCAGTGAAAAGGCTACAAATGCTGCAAATCCAAAATGGTTGGTAGCATGAGAAGAAGTGAAACTGCTGCTTCGTGGACAATACCGCACAAAAAAACGAACCTGATCCATTATTTCGGGATCCCGGCAGGGCCTGATTCGAAGTATATTGTTTTTTATGAGATTGCTGCTTACCTGATCTGTAATCGCAACTGTACAAATTGCAAACAGTACCCACCACCAGCCTTTTCTTCCCAGGTTCTGAATAGACAGAACAATGAAAAAGAGATAGAGAGGTATCCAGAAATAGGTTTCACGGATATGCTGGAAAATAAAATCCAGTATGGGATGATGCCAATGGCCGTTTATCTGAACAAATAAGTTTTTGTCCAATTCAATCACCCGGTTAAAAAATTCCATATTTATTACAACTTACACAAAAATAGGTAGTTAGCAATAATAAAGCCGGGATGTTTAAATTATTACGAAATTCGCGCGCATGTTCAGGATATCCCCCATACTTCGATGGATCTTACTTGTCAGTTTGTTTCTGCTCGTTACCATGTCGTTGGCAAGGCTGTTTACCTGGATGGTATTTGCCGTTCCGGCAACCGGGGAAAATTCCATATTTCCTACTTTTTGGCTTGGGTTTCGATATGATTTCAGAATTGTTGCCCTGATTGGCTTGCTTTTGTTTGTTTTCGGTAATATCTCCCCCTTGAATCCTTTCAGAAAGGAAAGAGTGAAAAAAGCCTGGACCTGGGTGCTTGGTATTTTATTTCTTGTATTGATTTTGTTTTATATAATTGATTTTCTTCACTTCCGGTACCTGAACCAGCGCCTGAATGCCAGTGCGCTTGGTTTTCTCCAGGATGCCGGAATTTCTGCCAGTATGGTGTGGCAGACCTATCCTGTAATACGACTAATGCTGGCGGTTGTTTTTCTTACCTGGTTGATGGTGTTAAGTATCAGGCGAATCTTTAAATGGAGCAGGGTAGAGAATTATCGACCGGTAAAACCGTATTCCTGGATACTTCCTGTTCTTTTTATTCTGATTTGGGGTATTGGAATTTTTGGAAGAATAGGGCAGTATCCCTTAAGATGGAGTGATGCTTTTAACCTGGGTTCTGACTTTAAAGCCAATATTGCACTGAATCCAGTCCAATCTTTTTTCAGCTCTTTTAGTTTCCGTACTTCTTCTTATGATTTACAAACTGTGCGTGCCAGTTATGCTGAAATGGCTAACTGGCTGGGGGTTGAGAAAAAAGATAGTGTGAAATTGAATTTTCATCGGAATATGCAACCGGATACCATAGCAAACTGGGCAGGCAGTTCAACTCCGAATATTGTGCTGGTTATCTGCGAAAGTTTCAGTGGTTATAAAAGTTCTATGTGGGGAAGCCCGTTGAATACAACTCCTTATTTTGATCAGCTGTGCCGGGAGGGATTATTTTTCGATAATTGTTTTACTCCTACAATTGCAACGGCAAGGGGTGTTTGGGCAACAATCACTGGAATTCCGGATGTCGAGTTAGTTAAAACTGCCAGTAGAAACCCTATGATGGTAGATCAGCATACCATTATCAATGATTTTAAAGAGCATAAAAAATATTATTTTATCGGAGGAAGTACGAGCTGGGCAAACATCCGTGGCATCCTTAACAATAATATAAGCGAACTGACAATTTTTGAGGAAGATGATTATGAAGTACCTCGAATTGATGTTTGGGGGATTAGTGATAAACATCTTTTTCTTGAAGCAGATAAAGTTTTACAAAAAGAAAAACATCCGTTTTTTGCAATCATTCAAACAGCAGATAATCATCGCCCCTATACTATTCCGGAAGAAGACAGAGCCGCACTGGGAATAGTGGATTTCCCCATCGATAGTCTTCGTAAATACGGGTTTGAATCAAATGAGGAATTAAATGCATTCCGATATACAGATTACTGCTTTAAAACATTTATTGAAAAGGCGAAAAAATCAGCCTATTTTAACAACACTCTTTTTGTATTCATTGGTGACCATGGGATTGCGGGTAATGCGGGAACGCTTTTTCCAGACTCCTGGACGAAAAATTCACTCTCCTCCAATCATGTTCCGCTCTTGTTTTATGCCCCTGGGAAAATACCCGTAAAAAGAGTGCATGATATTTCTTCTCAGGTTGATGTTCTTCCAACGATTGCAGGAATTGCCAATATTCCCTATCTGAATACAAGTTTAGGGCGTGATCTGGCCAGTATGCATTTTAATGGAGAAGGGGCAGCCAGCCGGGCATTTATCCTTGATATCAATAATAAAAATCGCGGAATTCTATACAATCAGTATTATTATTCCAGGTCTCTTCAGGGCGGTATTAATTCATTGGAATGGGCTGATTTCTCCATGAAACAAACAGGTCCTGTACCAGATAAAAATTGGTATGAATGGTGGTCAAAAGCCTATTTTGAAACTGCCCGTTATATGCTGCTCAATAATAAAAAAGCCGGAGTTAAGTAGGAGGTGAGAATTTTTTTGCCAGCAGGATCATTCTGGGAGATTTTTTTACATCATAATGGCCAAAAGTATAATCACCATATACATCCTGAATTTGCAAATCATGAAAGGCAAGCATATCCGTCATGTCACCCAGAGAAAGTTTGGCAACTTTTTCAGTATATATCAAAGGTTCTGGAAGGATCGAGTCTATTATTTCAATTTTTTTATAGAAATGTGTTTCATCGAACCATTTGGTAATATAAAATTCAATTCCGTTTATTTCTTCCTGGTGTTTGTGAATAAGATTGTCTTCCGTAAAATGGACATTCAAATAATCTATAATAAAAAAACCGCCCTTTTTTAATGATTGGGAAATGGTGCGAATAACATTATAGTTCTCCCTCTCCGTTTTGAAATAGCCAAAACTGGTAAAAAAATTAAACGCATAATCGAAATAATTTATCCAGAATGGAAGGCGCATGTCGTGTAAATAAAAATGCAGCTGCTCATTAGCGTATTTTTGGGCTTCCTCTATACTGGCAGGGGCCAGGTCAATTCCGGTAACCTCGTACCCAAGTGCAGCAATCACCTGTGCATGTCTTCCCTTTCCGCAGGCAATATCAAGCATCCTTGATCCTGAGGCAGGCTGTATATATTGAATAAGGCGACGAACAAAATCATCCGCTTCTGTTTCATTGCGCCGGTGATATAATAAATGGTAATAGGGTGAATTGAACCAGTTCTCGAACCAATCTCCCGTTGACATTTGAATATTTTTATCAAATGTAATCGCCGGGGCCCAAATTTTGATAAATCTTCAATAATTAGACTGCTCACCACAAGGCAGAATCGCTTATTTTTGACCCCATAAACCTTTGAACTGTGGCATTGATAAAAAGCATATCCGGAATAAGGGGAACAATTGGCGGGCACCCTACTGAAAATTTGACACCACTTGATATTGTTCGCTTTGCGGCTGCCTATGGCAGTGTTTTGTTGGAAAAGAATAAAACACCTAAAGTAGTTATAGGCCGGGATGGACGAATATCCGGCGAAATGGTGAGTCAGCTTGTTTCCCAAACGCTGGTTGGATTGGGAATCCAGGTAGTTGATCTTGGCTTGAGTACCACTCCAACTGTGGAAATGGCCGTTGTTTGGGAAAAAGCGGATGGCGGAATAATTTTAACTGCCAGTCATAATCCCAAAGAATGGAATGCCTTAAAACTCTTGAATAGTGAAGGTGAGTTTATTTCTGCTGAGGCTGGAGCACTGGTTCTGGAGCTGGCAGAAAAAGAAGCATTTCAATTCGCACCGGTAGATAAACTTGGAACTATTACGGCCAATACCTCGTATCTCGAAAAGCATGTTCAGGCAGTTTTGGACTATCCTCTGGTAAACCGGGAAGCCATTGCAAATAAGCAATTTAAAGTGGTGGTGGATGCTGTCAATTCCAGTGGTGCGTTCGCTATTCCCATGCTGCTTAAAGCATTGGGTGTGGAGGAAGTGATTGTTTTGAATGGAGAAGTTAATGGTCGATTTGCCCATAATCCGGAACCATTACCGGAAAACCTGGTGGGCCTGAGTGCTGAAGTTAAAAAACAAGGTGCCTCGCTTGGTATTGCAGTAGATCCCGATGTAGACCGTCTCTGTTTTGTTTGTGAGGATGGTAGCATGTTTGGAGAGGAGTTTACGCTGGTAGCGGTAGCAGATTATGTTCTTTCCCAGCGTAAGGGCAATACAGTTTCCAATATGTCTTCTACTAAGGCATTAAAAGAGATTACCCTGCAACACGGCGGCGAATACTTTCCTTCAGCAGTAGGGGAGGTGAATGTGGTTAAGAAAATGAAAGAAGTAAAGGCTGTAATCGGAGGGGAAGGAAATGGCGGCATCATTGTACCGGATTTTCATTATGGCAGAGATGCACTGATTGGTGTTGGTCTGTTTCTCAGCGCACTCGCCCAACATAAAAATGGAATCAAATCCTTCCGTACCAGATACCCGGATTATTTCATTTCAAAGAATAAAATTGAACTGGAAAAAGGCGTTAACGTGAAGGATATTTTCGAAAAAATTGAAAAAAAATATAAAAAACAGCCCATTAATACGGAAGACGGATTAAAAATCGAATTTGAAACCGACTGGGTTCATTTAAGAACATCGAATACAGAACCGATAATCCGGATCTACGCTGAAAGTAATTTCGAAACAACAGCTAATAATATCGCACTTCGGCTGATGCAGGATATCAAGGAGTTTATCCAATAAAGCTTAAAAAGGAGATATCAGAAATATTTTGGAAATTTGCGGCTCGCTGAACAGGCGAGCCTTTTTTTATCGCTCAAACTATCCAAGTGCAACGAATCTATTTTGACAATGCGGCAACTACCTCTCTGGATCCAATCGTTTTGGAAGCTATGATGCCCTATCTGACCAATAAATTTGGAAACCCATCTTCCATTTATTCCTACGGACGGGAAAGCCGGCTGGCTATTGAATCTGCACGAAAACTGGTAGCAAAATTACTGGGCGCCCACCCGGCAGAAATATTTTTCACTTCCGGTGGAACTGAAAGCAGTAACACGGCTATTCTGGCCTCCGTTCAGGACCTTGGCTGCACCCATATAATCAGCTCTCCATTGGAACACCATGCCACTCTCCATACCGTTGAATTTCTACAGAAAACCCGCGGAGTTTCGGTTAGTTGGGTAAAAGTGAACAGCAATGGACATATTGATTATGATGATTTGAGACAACTCCTGGCCAGTCATTCCGGAAAATCACTTGTTACGCTGATGCATGCCAACAATGAGATTGGCAACCTGACCGATATCAACAAAGTGGGGGAACTCTGCAAAGAGTTTAACGCTATTTTCCATTCTGATACCGTTCAGACAGTAGGACATTATCCCTTTGATCTTAGAAATACCCCGGTTCATTTTATCACAGGAGCCGGACATAAATTTCATGGACCAAAAGGTGTTGGTATCTTGTATGTTAATGAAAACGTTCAGATTCAGCCCTTTCTTCATGGCGGATCCCAAGAAAGAAATATGCGCGCCGGAACGGAAAACCTTTATGGAATTGTAGGATTTGCAAAAGCATTGGAATTGGCAATGGAGAATTATGAAAAGGACAGTGTCTATATCGGAGGACTGAAAACATATATGGCAGGTAAGGTGCTTGCTGATATTCCTGGCACTTCACTCAATGGAGATTGCTATGGGAATAGTTTGTATACTGTTCTGAATATTGCCTTTCCAAAAACAGAAAAGTCTGAAATGCTGCTTTTTAACCTTGATATCGCAGGAATTTGCGCTTCAGGCGGAAGTGCCTGCACAAGTGGTGCAGACCTTGGTTCCCATGTTATCAGAGCGTTCAATCAGGATCCCAATAAAGTAGCCGTTCGGTTCTCCTTTTCCAAACATAACACAAAAGAAGAAATTGATCTGGTTATCGGGAAGCTGAAGGGGATGCTTTGATCAATTCAAACAATAATTCCGGTTCATTGGTTGTAATCATTGGGAATTGATGTGATAGGAAGTAGCGAAGGTTTTTTTCGTCGTTCACCGTCCATACATTAAGCACCATTTTGTTTTTCTTTGCCTGTATTATCCAGTCTTCATTTTTCTGAAAAACGGATAAATGATAATCAAGTCCGGTAATACCATCCTTCAACAATTCGTCTGGAGATTTATTTCCTGTTAAATATTGAACATGAGCTGCCGGATCCATTTTTTTTACTTCCAATAATATTGCATAGTCAAAACTGATATAACTTACCCAGGCCTGTGCACCCAATTCATGCACCAGTTCAACAGCTTTTCGTGCGCGGCTGGCCGCTCTTTCCGGGCCTTTATCTGTAGGTTTGATTTCTACTATTAATTGGGTTCCGTATTGCTTCATGCCTGATTCCAGGTATGCGCGCAAAGTTGGTAATACTTCCCCATTACTTAGCGGATCAACGGCCAGATCAGCATAGGTGAAATCTTCAATTGCTTTTCCATTATAATGTGCGTCATGATTGATGATCAGACTATCATCCCTGGTAAAGTGCACATCAAATTCTGATCCCGCACATCCCAATTTTACAGCCTGTGCCAATGCGGCCAGAGAGTTTTCTGTAGTTGCCAGTTTTTTCCAGGCACCGCGGTGGGCAATCACCTGATTTTTTTGAAATGTATTGTTTAGTATTCTGAATTTCTTTTGTTCTTTTTGTCCATTTCGTAAAAATTCCAATTCTACGGTCAATTCATTCCTGCCTTTTATTTCCTGCTGCCCTTTTTTGGTGAGCATCAATTGATTTTTGCTCCAGGTAAAAAAAGCAGAAGAACCTGTTACCTGCACATTTTCATAACTGCCATTTATTAATTTTGCAATGGTGGGTTTACCGGAAAATCGATAATTGGATAATCCGGCAAGTCCGGTCTGAACCGGTTGTGCTGTTACTATCATAGCAGAAAAAAAAGCGACCAAAATAAAAATTCCTGTTTTCATTCCAGCAAGTTAATTAATCAACGGATCATGTTTTTGATTTCCTGCAATTTTAATAAGGCTTCAACCGGGGTAAGCCGATTGATGTCCAAGCCATCCAATGTTTTGCGAATATTTTCAAAGGTTTGTGTATGAACATCAAAAATGGACAATTGCATTTTTGGTCCGCCGATTTCTTTTACTTTTTCGTTAAGAGAACTTGCAGAAGGAGCAGTACTGTCAATTGACTGAATAGATTGTGTTTCCAGCTGCTCAAGTATTTCATTGGCACGCCGGATCAGAGAGGAAGGCATACCAGCCATCCTTGCCACATGAATACCGAAACTGTGTGTGCTTCCTCCCGGTGCCAGTTTTCTGAGAAAAATAATTTTATTGCCGACTTCCTTATTAGTGATATGGAAATTCCGAACCCTTATCAGGTTGTTCTCCAATTCATTCAATTCATGGTAATGGGTTGCAAACAGGGTAAGTGGTTGCTGGGAAATCTGGTGCAGATGTTCTACCATACTCCAGGCAATTGAAATACCATCATAGGTGGAAGTACCCCTCCCAATTTCATCCAGTAAGATCAGACTTCGATGAGTAACATTGTTTAATATGCTGGCAGTTTCATTCATCTCCACCATAAAAGTGGACTCTCCTCCACTCAAATTATCAGAAGCGCCAACACGCGTGAAAATTTTATCTGTCAAAGGCAGCTTTGCCTGATTTGCCGGTACAAAGCTTCCCATATGTGCCATAAGAGTAATAATTGCTACCTGTCTAAGCAAGGCACTTTTACCCGACATATTGGGACCGGTTAGGATTATGATTTGCTGATCAGTTTTATTCAATATCAGATCATTGGATACATAATGATCACCCGGATGGAGGTAACGTTCAATAACCGGATGGCGCCCGGCTTCAATAAAAAGATCTTCCTGGTCAGTAATAACTGGTTTTTTATATCCAAACTGGACCGCATTGGTAGCAAAACAAATCAAACAATCCAGTATCGCCAGAATATTTCCATTGGTCTGAATCGGCGAAAGGAAATCCTGCAATTCGTTCAGCAGGGATTCGAACAAAGCGAATTCCAATGCCAGAATTTTATCCTCCGCTCCGGTTATTTTTTCTTCATACTCTTTTAATTCAGGTGTAATATATCGCTCTGCATTGGTTAGTGTCTGTTTTCTTGTCCAGTTGTCAGGGACCTTATTTTTATGCGTATTGGTTACTTCGAGATAATAACCGAACACATTATTAAATCCAATTTTTAAGGACGGAATTCCGGTTTTGGCTGCTTCCTCCTGTTGTAAACGAACCAGGTATTCTTTCCCGGTGGTTGCTATAGCACGCAAATCATCCAACTCTTCATTTACACCTGCTGCTATATAATTGCCTTTGGCAGTAGTGGGAGCGGGATTCTCCATCAACTCTTTCAGGATTTTTTCGGCAATATAGGTACAGGGGTTTAATGCATTGGAAAGTCTGCGAAGGTATTCATTGGGAGAACCTGTTGAATATGCCTGAATTTCTTTTACCTGCTGCAGTCCCTTTGCCAGGTGGATTAATTCTCTGGGACCAATTTTTTTCAAGGGTATTTTACTGACTAATCGTTCCACATCTCCGCATAACCGGATATGATGACTTGTTTTATTACGCTCTTCCACCTGGGTTATAAAATGTTCCACCAAGCCAAGCCGCTCATTAATTTTCGACAGATCTTTCAAAGGAAATACCAGCCACCTTTTTAATAAACGGGCACCCATAGGTGAAACAGTCTGATCCAGGACTTTTAAAAGCGAATGCCCGTCACTGTTAGGTCCACCTAATAATTCCAGATTCCGGATAGTGAAACGATCCATCCATAGAAAATCATCCCGATCAATGCGCTGCATGGATGAAATATGCTGCAGGTTGGGATGCTCGGTATCCCGCAGGTAATGCAGCACAGCCCCTGCAGCTATCAGACCGAGTGATAATTCTTCCACCCCAAATCCTTTCAGCGAATGTGTCTGGAAATGTTTGAGCAGGGTTTCCTGTGCATATACCTCCTGGAAAATCCATTCATCCAGTGTGTACGTATAAAATTTTGCCCCAAAATGTTCTTTAAAGTTTTTTTGACGATTTCGTTGGAAAAGAACTTCAGCCGGTTGAAAGCTCTGCAGTAATTTGTCGGCATATTCCCGATCGCCCTGTGCAAGAAAAAATTCGCCCGTAGAAATATCCAGAAATGCGATTCCAAACAAATCATCATCGGCAAAATACAAGGCTCCCAGAAAATTATTGGAATGATGTTCCAATAATTTTTCATTGGTGGTAGTGCCGGGAGTAACCATTTCTGTTACCCCTCTTTTCACAATTCCCTTAGCCTGTTTGGGATCTTCCAACTGATCACAGATGGCTACCCGATAGCCTGCTTTAACCAGCTTGTGCAGGTAGGTGTCAAGGGCATGGTGTGGAAAACCGGCCAGCTCAGAGGAGGACGCAGATCCGTTATTCCGCCTGGTAAGTGTAATACCCAATACCTGAGAGGATATTATGGCATCCTGTCCGAAGGTTTCATAAAAATCACCCACCCGAAACAGTAAAACGGCGTCCGGATAACGTTGTTTAATCGCTTTATGCTGCTGCATCAGCGGAGTATCTGCACTGGATTTAGACATAGCCAGCAAATATAACGCCTTCATATACAAACCCATTCGGGTGAAAACACGGTGGGGAAAAGTTGGGAATCAAAGGTTGTATATTTGCATTATGCGAAAATTGAGCATGGATGAGCTGGGCAGGAAATCGGTTGATGAATTCAGACAGTCTGACAAAATTCCCATCATCGTGGTACTTGATAATATTAGAAGTATGCATAATGTGGGAAGTGTATTTCGCACAGCCGATGCATTTTTGATTGAAGCCATTTACCTTTGCGGTTATACCCCCCGGCCTCCTCACCGGGATATCAATAAAACAGCCCTTGGAGCAACAGATTCTGTAAACTGGTCGTATTTCCCCACTACGCTGGAAGCAGTGGAAGACCTGCGGAGGAAAGGATATGGGATTTATGCGGTGGAACAGGTAACGGATAGCTTTTTGTTAAATCGCCTGAGCACCGACCGGGATGAAAAAATTGCACTGGTTTTTGGAAATGAAGTGACCGGTGTTGACGCTGAACTGCTGCCAATATGCAACGGTTGTATTGAAATTCCACAGTTTGGAATGAAACACTCACTCAATGTTTCCATTGCAGCGGGTATTGTATTATGGGAATTGGTTCGGCAAAAAATTTAAGCAGTTATGTCCACAGTAAAAAATTACCTGAGCCTGATCAAATTCAGTCATACTATTTTCGCAATGCCCTTTGCGATGATCGGATTTTTCCTCGCTGCCACCGGATCCACTGGTTATTTCGGACTTCTTACTCAGGATTACCGGCTGGTGATCTTAAAATTTGTACTGGTTATACTTTGTATGGTTTTCGCACGATCTGCAGCCATGGCTTTCAACCGGTATCTCGATCGGCATTTTGATGCTAAAAACCCCAGGACAGCTATCCGGGAAATTCCTGCCGGCATAATCAGCGCCGATAAAGCCCTTTGGTTTACTGTAGCCAATTCCCTTTTGTTTATTCTTACTACCTTTTTCATAAATCCCCTGTGTTTTTATCTTTCCCCAATTGCATTATTGGTTGTATTGGGGTATAGTTTTACCAAACGCTTTACTGCACTTTGCCACCTGGTATTGGGACTTGGACTTTCCCTGGCTCCAATTGGTGCCTATCTCGCAGTAACCGGTGAATTTGACTGGCTTCCGGTTCTTTTTTCATTTGCCGTTATTTTCTGGGTGAGCGGGTTTGATATCATTTATGCCTTACAGGATGAAGAATTTGACCGTTCCCAACAATTGCATTCCATTCCTGCTTCTCTCGGAAAGCAAAAGGCCTTATGGGTTTCGGAATTATTGCACCTCTTAAGTGCTACAAGTGTGGTTCTTGCCGGTATATATGGTTATTTTGGCTGGTGGTATTGGACAGGTGTAATCGTTTTTACAGGAATGCTGGTGTATCAGCACGCTATTATAAAACCGACCGATTTAACCCGGGTGAACCTGGCATTTATGACAGCTAATGGTATTGCCAGTGTGGTTTTTGCCCTATTCGTTATTGCAGACTTATTAGTTCGATAATCGGCTTAAATTCATTTTATGCCCAGAATAATGGCCATTGATTATGGCGGAAAAAGAACCGGAATTGCGGTAACAGATCCCTTCCAAATCATTGCAACCGGTCTTACCACTATTCCGTCCAAAGAACTGATACCCTTCCTGAAAAAATACATGGCAACGGAACAGGTTGAACGGATTATTATCGGCGAACCAAAAAACTGGGATGATTCGGATACGCACGCTACCCCCCTCGTTGCGGCAGCTGTTAAAGAAATCCAAAAAAACTTTCCTCTGATCCCGCTGGAAAAAGTGGATGAACGTTACACTTCCGTTATGGCTAAACAAACCATGCTGCAATCGGGGCTTAAAAAAAAGGCCAGGAGAAATAAAGCACTGGTGGATGAAATCGCTGCCACGATCTTATTGCAGGAATGGTTGGGCCGGATTATGTAACTTTGCCCGCTAAGCTTCTAAGAATCATGATATTACCAATAGTGGCCTATGGCCATCCTGTTTTAAGGGAAACGGCCAAAGAAATTGATATAAATTATCCGGGACTGGAGCAGCTTCTTGCTGATATGTGGGAAACCATGTACAATAGTAATGGAGTCGGGCTTGCTGCACCGCAAATCAATCGATCTATTCGACTGTTTGTGGTGGATAGTTTACAAATAATCAATAACCTGGAGGACGAAGAAAAGGAAGACTATCCGGGTGATGAGGGGATTCGGGAAGTTTTCATCAATGCAAAGATCAAACAGCTGGATGGTCTTGAATGGTTGTATAATGAAGGGTGTCTGAGTATTCCTAAAGTGCGTGAAGATGTTTCCAGAAAAACCTCTGTTACTATGAGCTATCTGAATGATGCTTTTGAACCGCAGGAAAAAACCTTTACCGGTATCACTGCCAGAGTAATTCTGCATGAATACGATCATATTGAAGGCAAACTTTTTATTGATCATATCAAACCTTTAAAGCGGACGCTCCTGAAAAGAAAACTGGATGATATTTCCAAAGGAAAAATCAGGGTGGATTATCGTATGCTTTTCCCCAAATAACCAGCCAGACAGATTTATCCTATGAAAACAGGGCACCGTATCCTATGGGTTATTTTGTTGCTTTCCCTCCAGGTGAATGCACAGGACTCCCTGCTCAAAATTGATGACAAAATTATTACCCTTAAGGAAGTTGTGGTGTTATCCAATATGGATGTGCCTGGTTTTATTAAAAGGATACAGCTGGATACCAGTTTTTACCGAGCGTTTAAAAATCTGCATGAGTTAAACTATACAGCATTGAATGATGTTCGTATGCTGGATAAAAAGGGTGGTGTGGAAGCTTCGCTTGAAAGTAAAACGGAACAAAAGTATCAAAATGGTTGCCGGGAAATGACCGTTCGCGAGGAAAGAACCAGTGGTAAAATGAAAGATAGACACGGCGAATGGAATTATACTACCATGGATATGTATGCCGGTCTTTTTTTTACCGATGGAAAAATTTGTGGTGAAAATAATGCTGTTTCACAGGCAGAGTTAAACCTGAAAAATAAACGTGGACTTGAAAAACATAAAGAGCAACTGAAAATGCTGTTCTTTAATCCGGGTAGAAAAATCCCGGGAATTCCCTTTATCGGGGATAAAATAAATATCTACGAAGAGCCAATGTCTGCCCTCTATGAATATGTGCTGGATATGGAAAATTATAAAGGCGAAAACTGCTATGTGTTTAGGATTTCAGCCTTGCCTGATCTGCCACCTTCCAGGCAAAATGATATTGTTATCAATACGATTGAAACCTGGTTTAATCCTACCGATATGCGCATAATGGCGCGTCGATACGATCTTAGCTACCGGGCAGGCGTTTATGATTTTGATGTTCAGATGGATGTGGAAATGACCAGTCTGGGTGAATTGCTGGTACCTTCACTTTTGCGTTATACCGGAAACTGGAAAGTGGCGCTTAAAAAAAGAGAACGTGGTGTTTTCACCGCTACCTTATTTGGATTCAGTAAATAAATCGCCTTTTGCTTTCACATATCTTCTCCATTTCTCGATTAGTTGATCCATATCTTCAGGCAAATCTGAATCAAATCGCATTTCCTTTCCAGATGTTGGATGCAAAAAACCTATGCTTTTTGCGTGCAATGCATGTCTTGGGCAGAGCGAAAAACAATTATCAATAAACTGTTTGTATTTGGTATAAACTGTTCCTTTTACAATTCGGTTGCCACCATACATATCATCGTTGAACAAAGGATGACCGATATGCTGCATATGTACCCTGATCTGGTGGGTACGGCCTGTTTCCAACCGACATTCTATAAGGGAAACATAACCAAATCTTTCCAGAACGGTAAAATGGGTAATGGCATCTTTTCCATAATCCCCTTCGGGATATGCATCGTATAATTTCCTGAAACGTTTATGCCGGCCAATATGTGCAACAATGGTTCCTTCCTCTTCAATAGGGTCGCCCCATACAAGGGCAATATATCTTCTGTAAACGGTGTGGTTAAAAAACTGTTTCGCCAGTGAAGTAACCGCCAGATCTGTTTTCGCCATTACCATCAGACCGCTGGTATTTTTATCGATCCGGTGCACCAATCCAAACCTGGGCAGATTATCTTCTGTAATGCCCGGATTTTGTTGTTGCAAATACCAGGCGATTCCATTCACCAGGGTTCCATCCGGATTACCGGAGCCGGGATGTACGACCAATCCGGCTGGTTTATTGATGATAAGGATATCGTCGTCTTCATACTCAATTGGAATCGGCATTTCCTGCGGCTCAATTTTTTCGCCTCTTTTTTCATAATGGGAATAAACAACGATCTCATCCGCAGGCCTGATTTTATAGTTTGACTGGGTTGCTTTGCCGTTGACCAGCACTCTGCCCGCATCGATTGCCTTCTGTACCTTGTTTCGGGTGGCATGTTCTATCCGGGCAACCAGAAATTTATCTATCCTCAATGGTTCCTGTCCGCCATCTATCCGAAAGCTGTGTTGTTCATACAACTCTTCGGAGCCTTCTTCCTGATCTTCCAATTCATCTTCCACCTGATCCAATGCCATTATTACCAAATTTTTGTAAAAATACAAATCCCCGGCCAGTCGGTCGTAAATTTGCAAAATGCAAAACCTGCACCTACAAGATCTGGGACGTATGAATTATCAGCCCGCATGGGAAATTCAGGAAAACCTGCTGCAATGGAATCTTGCAAAAAAAGCCGGTGGTGACGCTGAACAAACCCGTCATCATTTATTGCTTGTGGAACATGCCCCGGTTTATACACTGGGTAAAAGCGGTTTAATGGAACATGTGCTGATTGATGAGGAAGCCAGAGAGAAACTGGGTATTGAGTTTTTCAAGACAAACAGGGGAGGAGATATTACTTTTCATGGACCCGGACAACTGGTTGGGTATCCCATTCTGGACCTGGAAAAAATATACACTGATATTGGAAAATACCTGCGAAATCTGGAGGAAGTAATCATCCGGACTATGGCTTTTTATGGTTTGAAAGGAGAGCGTTCGGCAGGAGAAACAGGTGTATGGCTTGATCCTTCAATTCCGGGGAAGGAACGAAAAATCTGTGCCATGGGCGTTCGCTGCAGCAGGTGGATAACCATGCATGGTTTTGCATTCAATGTAAATACTGATTTAACCTATTTTGATCATATTATTCCTTGCGGAATCCGTCAAAAATCAGTTAGTTCTCTTGAACTGGAGCTTCAACGTAAGATTGATATGGATGAAGTGAAAAAAGTGCTGATTCGTGAATTTCAGGAAGTTTTTGAATTGCATGAATTTAAAAATCCCGACTAACAAAGACCCTGTTCTTTTCTAGTAATTTCCCGTCTTCAAATATTTCAAAATAATACCAGCCTGCTTTCATAAAATTGGCTTTATCAAGTAAGAGGGTGGCATCTCTTATTTCTTTGATTTCGAATAAGGGTGTCAGATCTTCTTCAAAGAATTTCACCACGTATTTTCTTCTGGCATACCAGGGTAGTTCAACATGGATTAGACCGGCTTTATCTATAAAAATATACCTGGACAAACCAAATACTTCTTTTGGTCTGAACGGCCTTATGACAATGGTATCGCGGCTTGACATTGTTAGGGTGTCCTTGGTTTTCATACTGATCGAATCTCTGAATCGTTGAATGAATCGATCATTTAATTCCCCCACAATTTCATCCCCCCGTTTAATGATCAGGTATTTTTCCGGTTCAGGTTGCGGAATTCTGGGCTTTTCATCTGGAACCGGTTCCGGTTTTTTAACTGGTGCAGTTTCTACGGGTGGCCGGGGTTGTTGTGCCACAGGTTTTGGCTTGGGAGCCACCGGGATGGATTTAGCCATTTTTGACAGACTAAAACTATATTCTCCACCATCCAGCATTATATAGATACGGTAATAAAAATTGGTATCGGGCAAATTTTGATCGAGGAATCCATTCTTAAGAACGGTTGGATCAGGGATACTTATGATTGTCTTGAATAATTTTGTACTATCTCTCGATCGCTGAATGCTTAACTGCTTTATTTTAGTTCCATAAGGATTTGTCCAACTTACGAGAATCTTGTTTTTTGCCTTTATTTCTGCCGAAAAAGAGGGCAGGGTATCCTGCGCGGTTCCGGCGAGAGAAAAGAATAAAAAAAACAGGATCGGACAAAGCCGGAAAAAAAAGCGGTTTTGATTCATCATCACAACAAATATAAGATAGTCAGTATGCTTTCTGTACAATTAAAAGCTCAAATTATCAGGATCGATTGAGCGATTTCCCTGTAATCCTCCACTATGGATTAACAATATGTTGGAATCTTTGGGAAAATAGTCTGATGTACATAATTCATGCCATGCAAAACATAGTTTCCCCGTATAAACGAAATCAGTAGGAATTTGAGTTGCCGCATAAAACTGATTCATGAAGGCAAGCAAAGCTGGCTTATGTCGGGCATATCCGCCAAAATGATACTGGTTAAGCACCTGAATTTTATGTTGCAGGACAGGGAATTTTTCAAGAATGCCAGTACTTATTCTCTCTTCTCCTTTAAGACTGCTAATACCAATAAGTTGCTGGTTGGGGTAGGAAGCAAGCGCCAGTCCGGTTAACATGGTACCTGTACCAACTGCACATATAATATGGGTGTATTTTTCCGGATCCGGCACCAGTTGCAGGATTTCTCCGGCTCCTTTTATACCCGGTTCTCCCTGTCCGCCTTCATCTATTACCAGGTATGCAGGATACTGCTCCCGAAGGGTAGTAAGCAGCGTTTCCCTGTTCTTATAATTGCTCCTGCTGATAAATTTCAATTGCATGTCGAGTTCCAATAGTTCCTGCAGCGTATTTCCTGGTTGATCCGGTTCTTCTCCACGAATGATTCCTATACTTTTCAACCCACTGAGTTTGGAAGCCGCCGCCACCGCCAGTAAATGATTGGACCAGGGGCCACCTAATGTGATTAGGCCTGATTTATTACCCTGTTTCGCCAATTCCAGGTAATACTTCAGCTTAAACCACTTGTTTCCACTGATTCGCGGATGAATTTTGTCGAGGCGAAGCATATCGGTATCAATCGATTGCTTCGGAGACAACTGGATTTTATCAATTGTAATGAGGTCGGTATCAATGGATAAAGTCATTATGATGTTTTATATTCGTGCCCGAAACAAAAATAGAAGAATGAAACCAACCTTAGTAATTCTGGCCGCAGGAATGGCCTCCCGCTATGGAAGTTTAAAACAAATACAGTCTTTTGGTCCGAGTGGAGAAACCATTATGGAATATTCCATATTTGATGCAATCCGGGCAGGTTTTGGCAAAGTTGTTTTCATAATAAGAAAAGAGTTTGAAGCGGACTTTAGAGAGGTTTTTGGTTCTAAACTCGATGGTAAGGTAGCCGTTGATTATGTTTTCCAGAGTCTGGATGCCTTTCTTCCGGGAGTTTCCGTTCCTGAAGGTAGAACCAAACCCTGGGGAACTGCTCATGCCGTTCTTTGCGCAAAAACTGCTGTTCAGGAGCCCTTTGCCGTAATTAATGCCGATGATTTCTATGGCCAGGATGCATTTGTAAAAGCATATAATTTTCTGACCACAGCTTGCAGTCCGTCCAAATATGCAATTATTGGATATGAGTTATTAAAGACACTCAGTGATCATGGTACCGTTAACCGGGGTGTTTGCCGGGTAGATGGAGCGGGTAACCTGGAATCCATTGCAGAGCGCCTGAATATTTCCATGAAAGAGGGTAAGATAATATGTGATGATAACCAGACACCTGCTGAACTCCCGTTGAATTCAAGCGTGTCGATGAATTTCTGGTGTTTCCATCCTTCCGTTTTCACCATTAGTCAGGAAATGTTTGACGCATTTGTTACACAACACTCCGAAGAACCTAAGGCTGAATTCTTTATTCCAATTGTAGCGGACGATTTTATAAAATCAGGAAAAGGAGTTATTCCGGTAATTCAAACCAGTTCCAATTGGTTCGGTGTAACATATAAAGAAGATGCACCAAGTGTTCAGGCAAGTCTGGATGCACTGGTTGCAGCCGGAGAATATCCTGATAATCTTTGGAAATAAGTTTGCAGCTTCATTTTTTCATTACAGGCGGAATAATTCAAGCACTATATCAATAAGGGAAAATCAATCAGTAGGACAGAGCAGGACAGTTGATTGATATTCCCTTATTAAGTTTCCCTATCAATTGATTGCCTTGTAATGAAAGAAGAAGCTGTTTTTTGGTTATGGTCCTTTTTGGGCAGGTTACATCCTATGCTTGTCCATTTTCCAATAGGGTTGATCTGTATGGCTTTTCTGCTGGATCTGATCAGTTGGAAAAAAAAAGATAGTTCCTTTCAATCTGCTATTCGGCTGATTTTAATGGTAGCTTCTGTTACTGCAATCCTTTCCGTATTTGCCGGCTTATTATTAATCAATACCGAATCCTATGGCAGTACCATACTTCCAATTCATCAATGGATAGGCATTGGTACGCTTGTTTTGTGTATTGTAGCTACAGGCTTCTATTATTATTCCAAACCAGCGATGGGGCGGATCTTTCTAATCAGTTCAGTGGTTAGTGTACTGGTTGCCGGACATTTCGGAGCAGCGCTTACTCACGGTGAAGATTACCTGACAAGTGTGTTACCCGGTAATGAAATGCCGGAACAGGAATCTGGTGGGGCCCAAATTAATTTCGCTTCCTTTCAGGGACCCTTAACCGAAACTACTGAACAGGAACTGAATTTTCAGGTACGAAGTATCCTTGCACACCATTGTTACAGTTGCCATGGAGCTGCCAAAGTGAAAGGCGAATTGCGTCTCGACAAAAAAGAATATGTATTGGAGGGTGGTGAAAATGGACCCGTACTTATTGCCGGAAACGCTGCAGGATCCGAACTTATCCGCCGCATCAAACTTCCCCGCTCACACAAAGAAGCCATGCCTGGAAAAGGGAAGGGGCTTTCTGCTGAAGAAATAAAACTCCTTGAATTTTGGATAGATAAAGGCGCACCCTGGCCGGATGGCCCTGTTAAGAGCTTGTACAGAGTGGCTGAACTGGCACCAAGATTACCAGAACTGCCCCCTGTAGAAGGGAGGTATAGTAATCCGGTGGATAGAATTATTACTGCCTATTTTAAAAAAACAAAGCAGCAATGGCCGGCGCCGGTAGAGGATCGGATTTTCATAAAGCGGGTTTACCTGGATCTCGTAGGGTTATTACCTAATCCCGTTTCCATCGACTCATTTATTTCGGATAAAGATGCTGACAAAAGACTAAAACTAATTCAATCGCTGCTTGATAATAAACATGCCTATAGTCAGCACTGGCTCAGCTTCTGGAATGATTTGCTCCGTAATGATTATACCGGTACGGGTTATATTACAGGTGGACGTTACGATATTACCAAATGGCTATACAGTTCGCTATACACCAATAAACCATACAATGAATTTGTTCGGGAATTGATTAGTCCGGGTGCTTCCTCACAAGGCTTTATAAAAGGGATCCAATGGAGAGGCACCATAAACTCAAGTCAAAGTACCGAAATGCAGGCAGCTCAAAATGTGTCACAGGTTTTTCTGGGATTAAACCTTAAATGTGCAAGCTGCCATGATAGTTTTATCAGTGATTGGAAACTGGAAGACTCCTATGCGTTTGCTAATCTCTTCTCGGATAGCATACTTCAGATTGCCCGTTGCGATCAGCCAACCGGGAAATGGGCCGATAGCCGGATTCTATATCCTCAGTTGGGTGAAATAGATAAAGGATTGCCAAGGGATAAACGGCTGGAACAGCTGGCGGATAAACTCGTACAACCGGAGGATGGAAGACTTTACCGAACCCTGGTAAACAGAATCTGGGCACAATTATTTGGACGCGGATTGGTTGAGCCGGTTGATGCAATGGATAATGAACCCTGGAATCAGGACCTGCTGGATTGGCTGGCTCATGATTTCGTAACTTCAGGCTATGATATTAAAAAACTGCTGATAACAATTTTGAGTTCTCAGGCATATCAGGCTCCATCTGTTACAGTAAAAGAACCAGAACTTTTATTGTCAAAGGATTTTAAGTTTAAAGGAATGATCAGGAAAAGAATGACAGCTGAGCAATTTGCAGATGCTATCGCCACTGTTTTTGAACCACTGTATCCTGATTCAGTAATTGTAGCAAATCTGTTACCGGATTCTGTTCGCTGGAATATGCCATTTGCAAGAGCAGCATTGGTTAAAAATGATCCATTTTTAATTGCCTTGGGGCGGCCGGCCAGAGAAACGGTTACGACCAGCCGAAGTTCGCAGGCCAACCTTATACAGGCATTGGAATTAACCAATGGAACAAGCCTTCATGAGGCTGTAAAAAAGGCAGCAGAGAAATGGAAAAATAAATTACCTGCGGAAATGATTCCTGAAGTATATAAAAAAGCACTGGGGAGAAATCCAACTCCGGACGAAACAGATCTTGCAAAAAAAGCGCTCGGAGCAAGACCCGACGCTTCCGCGGTGCAGGATTTTCTCTGGGTGATGGCTATGCATCCGGAATTCCAGTTAATTTATTAATCTGCTAATTGGTAGAATCTTATGAACAAAAAATGGAATCGTCGCGAATTCTTGAAAAATAGTTCAGGTGCCACGCTTGCCGCATTGGCAGCAGGCGCACCTTTGACCAGTTTTCTTGCGGGTTGCAGCAGTTCCGGTGCCACTCATTCCAGTGCAGATACAGTAATCCTGCTTTGGATGGCCGGAGGAATGGCACATACAGAAACCTTTGACCCCAAAGCTTACACTGCTTTTGAAAAGGGGATGGATGCCAACAGGGTGCTCAGTACTTTTCCATCTGTTCCTACTACACTGGATGGAGTCAGTTTTTCAAAAGGGCTGGAATCAATTGGACAGGTGATGAATCGCGGAACTTTGATCCGTTCCTATACTGCTGCTGATATGGGACATATATTACATGCCCGTCACCAATATCACTGGCATACCTGCTATGAACCGCCTCAAACAGTTGCTGCTCCCCATCTTGGTGCCTGGATTGCTCATTTAAAAGGGCCGCAAAATCCGGTAATCCCGGCATTCATCGATATCGGACAACGATTCAGTGTAGGGGAAGCCGAAGAATTGAAGGCTTTTCATACAGCCGGATTTCTGGGAAATGAATTCGGTCCCTTTATGATCCCTGACCCTTCTGCCGGATTGGACGCAGTTCGACCACCTGTTGGGATGGATGCGAAACGATTCGAAAAAAGAAATCAATTATATAAAGAGTTGGTTAAAAGCAGTCCGGTAGGGGAATATGGAAGTGATTACCAGAAAGAATCACTTCAACGGTCTTTGGAACAATCGTACCGGTTACTCAATTCCCCGGAAGCAAAGGCTTTTAACCTTAGCCTGGAACCAAAAGAATCGTACGATATTTATAATACGGGTCGGTTTGGATTGGGTTGCCTCATGGCAAAACGGCTTACTCAGCAGGGTGCCCGTTTCATCAGTGTAACTACCGAATATGAACCCTTTATGGGATTTGATACGCATGAAAACGGACATACCCGCATGGTAGATATGAAAAAGATGATAGATGCCCCGATTGCGCAATTGGTGCTTGATTTGGAAAAATCGGGCCATCTTGATCGAACCCTTATTGTTGTTGCCAGTGAATTCAGCAGGGATATGATGGTAGAAGGAAAACCGGAATTTAAAGTCCAGGAGCAGGTAGATCAACCCGATGTTTTACATGATATGAAGTTCTATGGAATGCATCGCCATTTTACGGATGCCGGCTCTGTACTGCTTTTTGGCGGAGGTGCGAAAAAAGGATTTCTCTATGGGAAAACCGCAGATGAACGTCCCTGTAAAACAATTGAAAATCCGGTTCGAATAGAACAACTACACCAGACAATCTATCATTGCCTGGGAATTCCGGAAGAAACGCAGGTTGAAATTGAACAACGCCCTTTTTATACAACACCGGATGGAAAAGGAAAAGCTATCCTGGATTTACTTAGTACCAAAGCCTGAAAAATGATTCGTTTTTATTCCCTGTTTTTTTTATTGTTTATTTTATCCTGCCGTGATAATAAATCAGTTGTCGAAACATATTCCAATCCCAAACTGGCGGCCTTGCAATTACCCGAAGGCTTCAGGGCTGATCATTTATTCGGACCGTCCGAAAATGGGGAAGGTTCCTGGGTGGCTATGACCTTTGACAACAAAGGCCGGCTAATTGCATCAGATCAATATGGTGCACTTTATCGCATGACCATCCCTGTTATAGGCGATACAGTAACCAAATTGATTTCGGAACCTTTGCGGATTCCATCAACCAAAGGGGATACTACCGCTGTTTCAAATAAAATTGATATTGGCTATGCACATGGACTCTTATACGCGTTTAATAGTTTATATGTGATGGTCAATCATTATGGTGACAGCAGTTTTCCCAAAGGAAGCGGGTTATACCGGTTAAAGGATACCGATAATGATGATCAGTACGATTCTATTACATTGTTAAAATCATTACAGGGAGATGGGGAACATGGGCCGCATAGTATTGTCCTATCACCAGATAAACAATCGCTTTTTGTTATTGCCGGAAATTTTACAAAGCTTCCCAAAATGGATGCTTATCGAAATAGTCCGGATGCAGAAATCGACAATTTATTACCAATGATCAAAGATCCTAATGGTCATGATAATGAGGTTGGTAATCAGGGAGGCTGGATTGCAAAATTGGATTCAACCGGCAGTCAGTGGGAATTATATGCATCCGGATTTAGAAATCCATTTGACCTGGCATTTAATGATGCCGGCGATCTTTTTACCTATGATTCGGATATGGAATGGGATATGGGAACACCCTGGTATCGCCCCACCCGTATTTGCCATGTAACCAGCGGTAGTGAGTTTGGCTGGCGCCCTGGTACCGGTAAGTGGAATCCCGGTTTTGCAGATGGACGTCCGGCTTTATTGAATATTGGTCAGGGTTCGCCAACTAACCTGGTATATGGATCAACCGCCCGATTCCCCGAAAAATACAGAAAAGCGTTGTTTGCTTTTGATTGGAGTTTTGGAATAGTTTATTCCATCCATCTGGAACAATCCGGTAGTACTTACAAGGCGAAAGGCGAGGAATTTTTATCAGGATCTCCTCTTCCACTTACTGATGGTGTAATTGGCCCGGATGGTGCGCTGTATTTTTTAACAGGGGGAAGAAGGCTGGAGTCGGACCTTTATAGGGTATATTATGGGGATGGAAAATTACCCAACGAGCCACTGCCTCAACCAGTATTAAATGAGGACCATCAAATCCGTAGAAAACTGGAAGCATTGCATAGTGCAGCTGATAAAACCGCTTCCAAAACTGCCTGGACCTATTTGAATCATTCAGATGAAGCCATCCGGTTTGCTGCCAGAAAGATCCTGGAAAAAAATCCTCTTTCAGACTGGGAAGAGCTCTTTATGGCAGAACCGAATGCCGGAACAAGGATTCAGGCAATGTTGGCAATCGCAAAAAAGTCAGTCGAAAATACTGAATGGACAACCTGGATCAGCAATCTGCATAAGCTTAAATTTGAAAAATTATCCACTCAGGAAAAATTAGATCTGGTTCGGGCTATGGAAATTTCGGCAAGCAGAACTACCTTGCCGGAGCCTTCTGTTCGTAATCAGCTGATCGACTATTTTGGACCGGCTTTTCCTGTTGAAAAAGAAGCCTTACTAAACAGACAACTGAGTAAATTACTTATTTACCTGGGAGATTCAGCCGCCATTCAAAAGTCGCTGGATTTGCTGTTCGCTGAAAAAGAACTGGGATTACCTGAAGAAAAAAACCTGACCAGTTCAGAAGATCTCATCATGCGAAACCCGGATTATGGTATGAGCATTGCAACTATGCTGGCAAAACTTCCACCTCAAAATCAAACATTTTATGCAACCGTCCTCAGTCAGGTAAGAAATGGCTGGACTGAAAATCAGCTGGAGCAGTATTTCAAGTGGTTTAGCACCGCGTTTCAATATAATGGCGGTTATAGTTATGCCGGTTTTATAAACAGGGCAAGAAAAAATGCACTGGCAGCATTGCCAAAAGACAAATTCAGGTATTTCAATGAACTGTCCGGAGATTCCATTGCTGAACGCCCACCTGTAATGCAAACAAAGGATGCTGTTCAACCAAAAGGCCCCGGCAGGGATTGGACAGTGGAAGAGGCAATGAAATATGTTGACAGTGGAATGGGGAATCGGAATTTCGAAACAGGCAAAGGGCTCTTTGTGTCGAGTTTGTGTGCATCCTGTCATAGTATGCAGGGACAGGGAGGTGTATCCGGCCCTGACCTGACCCAAATCGGTTCACGATTTACCTATCGGGATATGCTGGAAGCTATTATTGAACCGGGTAAGGTTATTTCAGATCAATATGGAGCCACTGTGTTTTACCTTAAATCAGGTAAATCAGTGATCGGGAGGCAAATATCATTTGATGAATCTGGCTACACGATTGCTCAAAATCCATTTGCACCACAGGAACATCGGCTAATTCCAAAAGAGGAAGTAATCAGAACCAGGGTTTCTGAAATATCTCCCATGCTTCCAGGTATGATTAACCGGCTCAATGCACAAGAACTAAAAGATCTGTTGGCATTTTTGAAATCAGGTGGTAATTCGAAGGACAGTTTGTTTACATCGGCTAAAAAATAAAAAATGAATTGTAAAAAATGTTCGTTTTTAATGGTTTGGAGTATTATTTCTATTTTTCTTTTTGCCTCCTGCAAAGAAGCTGCCACAACAGCAGAACCTGTTGTGCTGTTTGATGGTGTAAGCTTTACGAACTGGGATGGAGATACCAGTTATTGGCGAATAGAGGACAGTACCATAATAGGAGTAGTAACTCCTGCCAATCCCTTAAAGGAAAATACCTTTTTGATTTATAAGGGACCAATGCCGGAAAATTTTGAATTGGAATTGGAATACAAAATCAGTGCAAATGGGAATAGCGGTGTTCAATATCGTAGCCAGCCTGTTCCAGATTTACCCTATGCATTAAAAGGCTACCAGGCAGATATTGACGGAGCCAATGTATATACCGGTCAAAATTATGAAGAAAGGGGAAGAGGATTTCTGGCGATGCGCGGACAATCTGTGGAATTACGATCCGGCCAGGCACCGATCATTCTGGATACCATTGGAAATACTGTTGAACTTCAAAAGCAGATCAAATCAGCAGGTTGGAACCAGCTGAAATTGAGCGTGAATAAATTTCACCTGATTCATTATATTAATGGAATAAAGATGAGTGAAACCATGGATTTGGATTCAAGTCAGCGTCAGTCAAATGGTTTACTGGGGCTGCAATTGCATGTTGCTCCGCAAATGCGCGTAGAATTCAGGAATATTAAATTGAAATCACTGAATGATCAATAACTCATTACATTGAAGATACATTCTTCGATCCGTTTAATCTGCTGAACCCGATCAGCTCCTTTAACGGAAGAGTTTGATTGAATCCGGATAATTGTACTGCTATCCTGTTTTAATGAATCCAGTGCCTTGTATATATTTTTACTCTGACTGCTGAAAACAACGCCTTCAGCAGTTATCTGTTTTCCGCTTAATACACCAATAACTTCACCATGCTGGTTGAAAATTGGTCCGCCTGAGTTACCTGGATTAGCGGATATTGCTATCTGGTAGGCAACAGTATCGCCATTATAACCTGTCTTGGCACTTAAATACCCTTCGTTGTAAACAATTTCTGTGCGGGGATAACCAAGTGTAAATATTTGTTCTCCTAAATCAGCTTTGGCTTTTTTAAAGCCATAGGGTAGGTGGCGTATGGGTTCAAACCTCGTATCTACAATTTTTAAAATGGCAATATCCGTATGATCATTTACGTGAAGTGTTTTGGCTTTAAAATATTCTCCACGGGTATTAACTATATAAATGGAATCGGCTTTTGCCACTACATGTGCGGAAGTAACCAAAAACCCTTTTCCGTCGATTAAAAATCCTGTTCCACCAAATTTTCCCGGAATAGCCGGACGGTTGGAGGGCGTGTGTTTTAGCGTATTGATTTCGTTCTGGGCTTGTTTCTGGCTGATTTTTACCGTATTGATTTCTTTTTTCAGCTGGGCAATTTCAGATGGATTGCTTTTGGGTGTTAGATAGGTTACCAGTCCGGATATGGCCAGTGCTGTAATACCGGCAATGGAAGCTGCCAGCGCAAGAACTTTTTTGTATTTATTAACCAGGGAAATGACTTTTACACCCGGGGCGGCTGGTTTTATTTCCCCTGCATTCAGAAGCGTATTATGAACCTCATTTAAGGAAGACTGAATATCTTTTCTTTCACCAAACTTATCCAGTTGATTAAGAAAGTGCAGGTGTTCCACAACCAGTTGATCAATTTCCGGGTTAGAAGCACGTAATTCCTCAAAATAGGCTCTTTCCTCCTGGCTCATTTCATGATTCAGGTAGCGCTCAACAGCTTCCAGTAATTGCAAATCCTCTCTCATACATCCAGGGTTTTATAATGGGCAAAGAATATTTTTTTCAACCGGGTAAGGCATTTATACTTCTGGGTTTTCGCATTATCCGCATTGGTATAACCAAAAGATGATGCAATTTCAATCATTGATTTCTTCTGCAGGTAAAATGCATCAAGCAGACTTCTGCATGGTTCACCAAGGCTGTTCATCGCTTTTTCCATCTGATGAAATGCGTGGTTTTGCTGCTCATGCTGCTCTATATCTTCTTCTACAGAAACCCAGGCATCCTTTCCTTCCAATTCCGAAACAAATTTTTGCTGTTGACTTAAACGTTTGAGCCACAATCTTCTACAAACCGAATATAGATATGTTTTGAGTTGACAGCTCAATTCAAACTGACCTGATTTAGCCTTTTCATACAATACCACCATTGCTTCCTGAAAAACATCCCGGGCGTCATCCACTGAACCATTGTTGTTAATGATCATGGTCTGGATCATTCCATAATGGTCTTTATATATAGTGGTCGTTGCCTGTCGGTCGTTCCTGGCCAATCCTTCCAATAATTCTTTTTCTATCGGGTCAAAAGTCACAGTTCACTATTTAATACTCAAAATAACAAATAGTAACCCTGAAAAAAAGCTGGATTTTTTTTTAACAGGCAGGTTACCTTTTCTCAATTACGGTATAAATGTCAAATCATTCATTCAAAAACAAAACGAAGAACAAATGAAAAAGCTCCTGTTCGTATTGGCTATCGCTGCTTTCGCTGCTTGTAACAATTCTGCTGAAACTGCTACTGAAGCTGCTGAAGCTACTGTAGATTCTACTGTTGCAACTGTTGAAGCTGCTGCTGACAGCGCTAAAGCTTCTATCGATTCTACTGCCTCTGCAGCTGTTGATAGTGCTAAAGCCGCCGTTGATTCTCTGAAAAAATAAGAATTTTCATATGGCAAGCAATCGTTAGAGGCCGTCCTGCTCTCAGGATGGCATTCTTTAACAGATTCTAAAAGAGGTCGTTACCGCAAGGTATCGACCTTTTTTTTGTGTATAATTCAGCATTCAATGAAAAAACAACTAGAATAGAAAGGAGAATTACTAGATCAGGAATGAAAATATACTATTTTATAATATTTACTGGTTTATGGGTAGTTTATATAGAATTTTTTCTATAGTTTGGCGTTGTTAAGTAATCCAGATCCTTTGTCCAAAAACGTCCTCTTATGAAAACAACTGTACTTTACAACAAGTCCAACATCATTTGGCTGTGTCGAACCCGGCATTCAGCAAACAGTATTCTCAACGCTTTTTCGGATTGATATCATCTGTCGGAAATATTTTTCCGTAGGTTATTTTATCATTTAATCCGCTATCTATGAAAAAGCTATTACTTCTGTTTGCTGTCCAGCTAGGTTGGATGGTTCAACTACAATCACAAATCACTACTCCCGGGTTTAAAGCAAATTTTGGGGTGGATGGAGAATTAAGGTCTTCCTTTTTAGGCACGGCACCGGCTCCGTCTACAATTGCCCATGATTGGTTTACGAACACAACCACGGGCACCCAACGTTTCATGATTGATACTACCGGTGCTTCCTATATGGTTAACCGGTATGCTACCGATATCGCCTTCCGTCGTCTGCCTTTTTTCCGGACTATGCGTTATCCGGCCTTTAGTGTACTTGATAACCGCCGCCTGATTGATGCGGTTTATATCCGCGATTACCATGGTTCTGATTCTACCGTATATGCAATGTCGAACAAAAATGGGGGTAGTCCGGGTAACTGGACCGGAGCCATTGATGGAAATATTCCACAAAAGAATGATATCCTGGATATCATGGTGCATGTCAGGAGAGCTGGTAGTTCCTTTACACATACTGTTGCCGACTCCCTGTTTTTTATCGGGGGAATTGCCATTGATGCCACATCAGGGAGCCGTTATTTTGATTTTGAATTGTACCAGACCAATATATTTTATGACCGGTCAACCCAAAAATTTACCGGATTTGGTCCCGATGCCGGACATACCAGCTGGCAGTTTGATGGATCAAGTGGTGCTGTGACCATACCCGGAGATGTGATATTTTCCGCAGAATTTGGTGGTAGCGGGTTACAGGATCTCGTTGCCCGAATTTGGGTTCACAGAGATGCCTTGCTTATTAACAGTCCAAATTTTGATTGGGATGGCACCTTCGATGGAGATGGTTCTGGGGCTACTTTTGGATATGCAGGAATTCGTCCAAAATCAAACCGGTACTTTTACAGTGGCTTGCAAAATAATATAGCTACCTGGGGTGGTCCGTTTAAAGTTATCCGAAGGGATGATTCTATTCAGGATACCTATGATGCCAATCAGTTTCTTGAGTTTGCCGTGAATATGGGAACATTGGGGCTGGATCCCATTAATTTATTGGGAGGAGGTAGTCAATGTGATATGCCATTCAGACGTATCTTAGTGAAAACCAGATCTTCAGCATCATTTACCGCTGAATTAAAAGACTTTATTGGCCCCTTTGATTTCTTCAATTTTGACGCAACCGATGCCTATGCTGATATACCAATGATTTGTGGGGATGAATCTGTAAGCACCATTAGCGTTGTAAATCCGTTGCCTTCCTCCGTATATACCTGGTATACGCCCGATGGGAATATTCTTGGAGAAACAACAGGGGTTAGTATAACTGTTGATACACCAGGTACTTATATAGTTCGTCAACAATTATTAAATGGGTGTGATGTATTTTCGGAAGACACGGTACAGGTGCTTGAAACGCCCAATTGTGGAGTTTTGCCCATTGCCCGGGCTAATCTGAAAGGTCAGCTGTTTGGTTCGATGGCTAATTTGGAATTGGGACTATCGCCCAATGAAACGGTACAAACATTGGTGGTTGAAAGATCTTCCGATGGGAAACTATGGAGTAGTATTAAAACATTCAGTAGTAATCTGATAAATGGGTATACTGAGTATAAAATAGACGATAATATCGGGAAGGTTTCAGGAGCTCAGATTTTTTATCGAATCAAATTGATCAGACAGGATGGATCTATCCGATATTCGAATACAATCAGGCTTTCTCCATCGGAAAAAAACAGGGAAGAGTTTGTTCTTCTTCCGAACCCTGTTAGTACATCTACTAAAATATCCATCGTAGTTTCAAAAAATCAATTGGGTACAATTAAAATTTTTAATGCAGTTGGTGCGTTAATGAAAATGAAACCTGTTCAACTGGTGGCCGGAATGAATACGATTGAGCTAAATGGTTTTGATCATTGGAGCAATGGTATATATCCAATCCAGGTTCACGCGGATGAGCAGGTAATGACTCAGAAAATGATTTTGAGTCGGAAAAAATAAGGACCCAACGAAATCCAATCTATGTTTTTCACCAAGTTTTTAAAACCAATGGTGGCTGTTTGCGGATGTCTGCTACTTTCGCAATTGTCCATATGCCAGGATGCACACAGTTCTGCAATCAATTCAACCGGTGGTTCGTTTAGTAACGATAAAATGGTTATTGAATGGAGTGTAGGTGAGTTGGTGCGAATTGATACGCGGATTTCTGAAAACAAATCACTTTTATTAACACAGGGTTTATTACAACCGGATTTAGGCAGGCAATTGATCCTTGTGTCAGATCCTTCCTTTGCTGCCGGGGAAATTAAGATTTTGCCCAATCCCGTTCGTTCTCTTTTACAGGTACAGATTTCCGCAAGACAGGCAGGCTATATGCGTTGTATGCTCTATGATGAAAAAGGGGTGCGCTTAACTCAATCCGGCTTCCAGTACTACGGATATGGATATACGCAAACCATTAATATGACAAAATTAGCAGGAGGAAATTATTTCCTTTATGTGGAGCTGGAGCCGGTAACGGGCTCTCAGGTCAGAAAAGGATCTTATAAAATAGTGAAGCTCAATTAACCCAATAAACCGAAAAATCCAATTCCATGATAAAACAAGTTATGCCGTTAATGGTAGGCCTGTTTTTGTGCAGTTCCCTGATGGCGCAGGTGCCAAAACAGATCAATTACCAGGGTATCGCAAGAAACAATTACGGGACAGCTTTGTCCAATCAAACCATTTCCCTTCGTCTAACCATCCGGGATGCGAGTGCCTCCGGTACTATATTGTACCAGGAAACCAGGTCAGTTACAACTAATCAATTTGGTCTTTTTTCCACTGCAATCGGGGGGGATGGAGCAAGTTCTGTTTCCGGATCTTTGAATGGGGTTAACTGGGCGGCTTCCTCCAATAAATTTCTCCAGGTTGAAATGGATCCCAAAGGAGGAACGCAGTATAGTTCACTTGGAAGTAGTCCGCTTACCAGTGTGCCTTTTGCGTTTCGGGCAGAATCAGCCAATCCGGTGGGAGCAGCTGGAGGAGACTTAAATGGAAATTTTCCAAATCCGACTATTAAGGATGGTATTGTAACCGCAGAAAAAATTGCGAATGGTACAATTACGGCCGATAAGTTGGCAGCCGGAGTAATTCCAAGTTCCCTGCCGGTTAATGGTACAGCCGGGGGAGATTTAACCGGAACCTACCCGAATCCAACAATTTCCAATAATGCTGTAACAAATGCAAAACTTTCCAATAATGCTGTTGGTACAGCTAATGTACAAGATGGAGCCATCACTGCAGCAAAATTGGCACCAGGGGTAATTCCTACCTCCCTGCCGATGAGTGGAACAGCAGGAGGCGATCTGACTGGTACCTATCCGAATCCAAGCATTGCCAACAATTCGGTTGGCAGTACCAAATTGGAGAATGGTTCAGTTACAACAGCAAAGCTTTCTGATGATGCGGTGAATTCAAATAAGCTTGCAGCAAATGCTGTAACCAATGCGAAGCTGTCTAACAATGCAGTCGCAACCAATAATGTACAGGATGGGGCTATTACAGCAGCCAAACTGGCTCCGGGCGTTATTCCAAGTTCGTTGCCGGTAAGCGGTACAGCAGGTGGTGATCTGACAGGATCTTATCCAAACCCCACTATTGCCAATAATGCAATTGTCGCAACCAAAATAGCTGACGGAGCTGTAGGGAATGCGAAACTTTCCACGAATGCAGTGGCCACCACAAATGTACAGGATGGTGCAATCACCGCAGCTAAACTGGCACCTGGAGTAATTCCAACGTCTTTGCCAGTGAGCGGTACGGCAGGTGGTGATCTTACGGGGTCTTATCCAAACCCAACAATAGCCAATAATGCAATAGTAGCAACTAAAATAGCAGACAATGCGGTAAGTGCAAATAAGATTGCAGCGAATGCAGTGACCAATGCCAAACTTTCCACGAATGCAGTGGCCACCACCAACGTACAGGATGGTGCAATCACCGCAGCTAAACTGGCACCTGGTGTTATTCCAAGTTCTTTGCCGGTTAGCGGTACAGCAGGAGGTGATCTTACTGGATCCTATCCCAATCCGACCATTGCAAACAATGCTGTTGTTTCCACCAAAATAGCAGATGGTTCAGTTACCACTGCAAAAGTTTCTGACGCAGCTATTAACTCAAATAAATTGGCAGATAATGCAGTTAATGCAAATAAGATTGCAGCGAATGCAGTAACCAATGCCAAACTTTCGACTAATGCAGTGGCAACCACCAATGTACAGGACGGTGCTATTACAGCGGCCAAACTGGCGCCTGGAGTAATTCCAACTTCCTTACCGGTTAGTGGTACTGCGGGTGGTGATCTGACAGGATCCTATCCTAACCCAACCATTGCCAACAATGCAATTGTCGCAACCAAATTAGCAGATGGTTCAGTTACCACTGCAAAAGTTTCAGACGCAGCTATTAACTCAAATAAGATTGCAGCAAATGCTGTAACGAATGCCAAACTTTCTACCAATGCAGTAGCAACCACAAATGTACAGGACGGCGCAATTACAGCAGCCAAACTGGCGCCTGGTGTAATTCCAACTTCCCTACCGGTTAGTGGTACTGCGGGTGGTGATCTGACAGGATCCTATCCTAACCCAACCATTGCCAACAATGCAGTTGTCGCAACCAAAATAGCTGACGGAGCTGTAGGGAATGCGAAACTTTCCACGAATGCAGTGGCCACTGCCAATGTACAGGATGGTGCAATCACCGCAGCTAAACTGGCACCTGGAGTAATTCCAACTTCTTTGCCGGTTAGCGGTACGGCGGGTGGTGATCTTACGGGATCTTATCCAAACCCAACAATAGCCAATAATGCAATAGTAGCAACTAAAATAGCAGACAATGCGGTAAGTTCAAATAAGATTGCAGCAAATGCTGTAACGAATGCCAAACTTTCCACCAATGCAGTAGCAACCACCAATGTACAGGACGGTGCTATCACGGCGGCCAAACTGGCACCGGGAGTAATACCAACTTCATTACCCGTTAGCGGTACTGCGGGTGGTGATCTGACTGGTACCTATCCCAATCCCACCATCGCAAACAATGCTGTTGTTGCAACAAAAATTGCCGACGGCGCCATAGGAAATACCAAACTGGCAGATGGTGCTGTTACCACTGCAAAAGTTTCAGATGCTTCCATCAACTCAAATAAATTGGCAGACAATGCAGTTAGTGCCAACAAAATTGCTGCAAGTGCTGTAACCAATGCCAAACTATCAACCAATGCCGTTGCAACTGCGAATGTGCAGGATGGAGCAATTACAGCTGCTAAAATTGCACCGGGCGTTATTCCAACTTCCCTGCCTGTCAGTGGTACGGCTGGTGGTGATTTAAGCGGAACTTATCCGAATCCGACTGTTGGGCGTTTGAACGGGGTAACCGTTTCAGCAGCTGCACCTGCTGCCGGTCAGGTGTTAAAATATAATGGTACACAATGGGAACCTGGTACAGACAACGCAGGTGGCGGCGGATTAACCTTTCCCTATGCAGGTTCTGCAAGTGTTGCCGGTGATATGTTTGCTTTAACCAATTCCGGAAATGGGACTGCTCTGGCAGGTTCCAGCTCTTCCAATGGTCCGGCTGCAACGGGTGTTTCCGGTAAAATAACAAGTGCAACACCGAGCCCTAGTGCCACAGGGGTTTTCGGTGAAATTGCCAGTACTGCACCAGGCTCCTATGGATATGGGGTTTTCGGTAGAAACAGAGGCAGTGGGTATGGAGTTTTTGGTGTATCAGAAGGTGGACATGGTGTTTATGGACAGGCCGCAAGTGGATTTGGTGTGTATGCAACCAGTAATGATGGTTATGGTTTGTTTGCATCTAGTAATAACAGTACAGCTGGTTATTTTGAAAATACAACGAATAGCAATGATGCATTATTTGCAATAGGAACATTCGGTCATGCTATCGGTGCGGTTTCTCAAGACGCTTCAGCTGTTAATGCAATAAACTATAATTCAGGTAATGCGGCGATAGTTGGGGTAAACGGTTTCGATGGGAATGGAATATTGGGTATAACCACTTCAAATTATGCTGCTGCTATTATTGGATACAATAACGATACGTATGCAGGTGTTCACGGTTATGCGCCTCAAGGTATTGGCTTACTTGCGGAAGTAAATGTGGAGGGAGCTTCCGGTGGTACCGGCATAAAATCAATTATTGGTGCAGCCGGACCTGGTTCTAACCATGCCATTTTTGAAACAGACGGAGCACCTGTTGCACGAATTGATCAGGATGGCCATGGATACTTTAATGGTGGTACTACCAATTCGGGTGCGGATGTTGCTGAATTATTCCATGTTGTGGGCAATCGGAGCACTTATGAACCGGGCGATGTGCTGGAAATTTCCACCACCGATGATCGTAAAATGGTAAAATCAAGCGGTCCTTATTCCACCCTGGTAGCTGGTGTTTACGCTACCAAACCCGGCCTTCTTTTAACCGAAGAAAATGCCACAATGGGCGACCTGAAAGCGGGTGTACCAATGGGTGTTATCGGTGTTTTGCCAACCAAAGTTTGTCTGGAAGGCGGAGCTATCAAAAGAGGTGATCTACTGGTAACTTCCAGTATTCCGGGCGTTGCAATGAAAGCCGATCCTGATAAGGTTAAAGTGGGACAGGTATTGGGAAAAGCATTGGCGGACTTCTCCGGCAATGGTATTGGAAAAATAAATGTATTAGTCAGCGTAAAATAATCAACTATGAAAAGTTTGATCCTATTAGCAATTGCATTCTTAAGCACGGGTTTTTTACAGGAAGCAAGTGCTCAACAACGACTTACTCCGGCCCAATTAAAAGCAAAACAGGCCAACCTGCCGTATAAGAGACGGACCAATCATAAAGCTGAGGCCGAGGCTTTTTTAAATAAACACAGAGCGGAGTCAAGAGAAATAAGGGCAAAGCACCAGCGAATGGAAGCAGCTCGGCTGCAGCGGGAAAGGGCTGCAGAAAATAAAGAATAAAACCGCTGGTTTATAAATAGAAAAAGCGTCTGAACAAACAGACGCTTTTTCTATTTATAAATTAACCGGGATATTTTAAACGCCCAGTTTCTTTTTCAGATTTTCATCAATTGCATCCAGAAATTCCTGTGTATAAAGGAAATGTTCTCCATGTTTCACTTTGTTTCCATGAACACAAACGGCCAGGTCTTTGGTCATTTTGCCGCTTTGAACAGTTTCAATACATACAGCTTCCAGTGCATTGGCGAAATCAATCAGTTCCTGGTTATTATCCAGCTTTCCTCTGAAGGCCAGCCCTCTTGTCCAGGCAAAAATGGAAGCAATCGGATTGGTTGAAGTTGGTTTTCCTGCCTGGTGATCGCGATAATGACGGGTTACGGTACCATGAGCAGCTTCTGATTCAAGGGTTTTGCCATCCGGAGTAACCAGAACAGAAGTCATCAATCCAAGTGAACCGAAACCCTGAGCCACGGTATCACTTTGAACATCCCCATCATAGTTCTTACAGGCCCAAACAAAATTACCGTTCCATTTTAATGCGCTGGCAACCATATCATCAATCAATCGATGTTCATATACAATTCCTGCTGCATCAAAAGCTGTTTTGAATTCATTCTGGTAAATTTCTTCAAAAATATCCTTGAAACGGCCATCGTATTTTTTAAGAATGGTGTTCTTGGTGGAAAGATAAAGGGGCCATTTTTTACTCAGGGCCATATTAAAGCAACTGCGGGCAAAACCTTTGATACTTTCATCCGTATTGTACATCGACATGGCAACGCCGTCTCCTTTGAAGTTGTACACTTCAAATACCTGCGGTTCACCACCATCTTCGGGAGTAAAAGTCATTGTCAGCTTGCCTTTCCCTTTAATAACAGTATCGGTAGCGCGATACTGGTCACCGAAAGCATGCCGTCCAACTATAATAGGAGCTGTCCAGTTAGTTACCAGTCGGGGAATATTGTTAATTACGATTGGTTCCCGAAATACCGTTCCATCCAATATATTCCGGATGGTGCCGTTTGGACTTTTCCACATTTGTTTCAGGTTAAACTCTGTAACCCGCGCTTCATCGGGCGTAATGGTGGCACATTTGATACCAACACCATATTCTCTGATGGCATTTGCAGCATCCACGGTTACCTGATCGTTGGTTGCATCCCGGTGTTCCACACCAAGATCGTAATATTTAATATCCAGCTCCAGGTAGGGTAGGATTAGCTTGTCTTTAATGAACTGCCAGATAATCCTGGTCATTTCGTCGCCGTCCAGTTCTACCACCGGGTTGGCTACTTTAATCTTTTTACTCATAGTTGCCTGATTTTGTATTGCAAGTTTGCAAACCTAATGCAATTGGCTAAAAATACAAATGATAAAAATATCAAATGCAGGATTACAGTAATTTTACATTGTTATGATGATGACGGGTGCCAATGTTTTCAATTATATCAGCCGTTTTGTGGATCTGACAGAAACAGAACGAAAACTGCTTGGGCAGCAAATCCAGATTATGACCTGTGCACCAAAGCAGGTGCTGACCGGAATTGGCGAATTGGAACAACATACCTATTTCATTGAAAAAGGATTGGTGAGGAAATACTTTTACCAGGGACAGGATGAAATAACCGTACAGTTGTCCAAAGAAGGGGATATCATCAGTTCGGCAGTGTCTTTTTTATCCGGCGTTCCTTCTGAATTTGTAATTGAGACAATGGAGGCGTCTACGCTCGCTTTTATCACCAAATCGGGAATGGATACTTTATATGAGTCGAGCATCAATTTTGAAAAAATGGGACGGCTAATCATTCTCGAATGGATGCTGGTGAAAGAAAGAAACGATACCTTTCGGATGATCAGTAGTCCACGTGAACGGTTTATCCGCTTTGTTCAGGAAAATCCTGCTTTATTGCTGAGGGTTCCTCAAAAATACCTCGCTTCCTTTTTGGATATTAAACCGGAAACATTTAGTCGGTTCAAAAAACAACTGGCAGCAGGAGGGCAGGAAAAGCAATGAAAAAAACATCCCTCCAGCCATATCAGGTTGCCATGCAACAACTTTTTGGTTATATGAATGCCTATTGTGGCATAACCAAAGAGCAATTCAAACAATTGTCGGGTTATTTTATAGTCAGAAAACTGGATAAAAAAAGCCTGTTGATCCAGCCCGGTGAAGTTGATCACTATTTTAATTATATCCTCACCGGAATTGCCCGTAAATATATACTCGCCGGAAAAAAAGAAATAACCCTGCAATTATCAACTGAAGGCCATTTCATTCATGCTGAACTTTCCTTTCATACCGGAAAACCTGCGGATTGTTTTGTTGAAGCTATTGAAGCCACTACCTTTTTAGCCATTCATAAAGAAGATCTTGAAAAATTATTTGTTGAAATTCCAATTCTGAATAAACTGGCAAGGCTGATGGTATCGGAAATGTATATACGAAAAGAATTACGGGATCTGTCCCATTTGCGATTGACCGCCCGTGACCGGTTTTTAAACTATATGCACAAGCACCCTGATATGATGCAGCGGGTGTCTCAGAAATATATTGCCTCTTACCTGAATATCAAACCTGAAACGTTCAGCCGGTTAAAACACCTGATCCGGCAACGAAAATAAGCGTTATTTACCCGGAGTATCTTTTGCATAGGCAACAAAAAGATGAGTTGCCAGGTGTTCACTTATTGTTACTTTAGAATTACCCTGCACTATAACCTGAAGAGAACGATCAAATTGAAACCGGTTACTTACCTCCAGCCGGGTTCCAATTTCGATCGAATAATGTTTCAACAGATCCAGCATATCTGCAGACTGATTGGAAACACTGATCAGATCAGCTGCTACTCCCCCGGGAAGGTCCAACAGACAAATTCGTTCAATCAAGGGCATTTTTCCTCCTGCATCCGGAATCGGATCACCATGTGGGTCTGTTTTTGGTTTTCCCAGGAACTCATCCAGCCGGTCAATCAGTTTCCGGCTGCTGATATGTTCCAATTCCTCCGCAATCTCATGCACTTCCTCCCAGCCAAACCCCAATTTTTCAACCAGAAAAAACTCCCATAACCGATGTTTTCGGATAATCTGCAAGGCCAGCATTTTGCCGGATTCTGTCAGCCGTACCCCTTTGTATGGCTCATATTCCAATAAATCCTGTTCATGCAATTTCTTAAGCATATCCGTTACAGAAGCGGGTTTGGTGCTCAATTGGCGGGCAAGCGAATTCGTACTTACCACCGGTTCATCCTGTTCCAGATGATAGATGGCTTTTATATAGTTTTCCTTACTGCTGCTATATTTCAAATCACAATATTTAGGCGAAACTAAAAAAAATAGATTAACCAAAAAATTGAGGCTATTTGAAATGGAGTATTTTAGCGACTCAAGGAAAACCTAGCCAATGTATTGGAAAAGCCGGATCGCAGCTATTTTTATTCTCATTTGGATGGTCGGATGCAAGTCGAAAAAAAAGCAGCTCCTTGATACCGATGAAGTGGTAGCTGCTGATTTTATCGAATTTTTTCCGGAAATAAAATTGCCTTTTCACCTGGCAGATACATCACTTGCGAAGAAATCACCGGACTCTTTACGAATTGGAAATAAAATTTTTGCCCAGTTTGTGCCGGATTCGATTTTGCAACCCGTTTTTGGAAAGAAAACAAAACCACTTATCTATCCAATTGGAAAAACATCCATAAAAGATGCTGAAACCTATTTGTTGATAAAAGCTGCACTTGGTACCAAAAGAGCCGGATATGCACTTGTTTTTGAACAGGAACAATTTCGGGCAGCATTACCCTTGGTAATCAGTAGTTCAACTCCACCAAAAAAGGAGCAGTCCCTGGCCAATCTGGATAGCCGATATACCTTTACAACACTAAACCAGAGGACAGCTCCCGATGGTCAGATTTTATATCATAAGGATGTATTTGTTTATAACAGTGCCGGCGTTTTTACACTGATTCTCACAGAGTCCAACGACCAGGCTAATAAAACACAAAAGATTCTTAATCCCATAGATACACTGCCTGTTGCTCATAAACACAGTGGCGATTATCTGGGGGCAAGCCGCAATATCGTATCATTCAGAGACGGCCATAAAAAAGGAACTCTGCTTTTCTTTATTCATTTTGAAAAAGATAAGGGAGAATGTATTGGGGAATTGAAAGGAGAAGCAAAAATAACCGGACCAAATTCAGCAAGGTATACGGAAAACAACGGCCCCTGCGTTATAGATTTTAATTTCTCCGGAAATAATGTAACAATGAAAGAATTGGAGGGATGTGGATCCTATCGCGATATAAAATGTTTTTTTGAAGGAAGATATACCCGCAAAAAGAAGGCTGCAACAACAACTTCCCGTAAAAAGAAGTAATCTGCCAGGTATCCGCTGATTCCATTAAATTGCGTATTTAATACACATTAGATAAAACCAATGATGCCATATGAGTTTTAGAAATTTTAGTGTTCCCTATCAGGGAGATGATCGTTATTCAAAGAAGATTGCCTATTTCTCGATGGAGTTTGCCATTCATCAACCGTTGAAAATATACAGTGGTGGTTTAGGCTTTTTGTCAGGATCGCATTTAAGAAGTGCCTATGAACTTAAGCAAAACCTAATAGGAATCGGGATTTTATGGAAGTTTGGCTATTATGATCAGGCCCGCAACCAGGATCAAACCCTCCAGGTTACCTGGATGGAAAAGCAATACAGTTTTTTAGAGGATACCGGCATAAAATTTCAGATATCCATACATGATCATCCGGTTTGGGTAAAGGTATGGTACCTGCCTCCGGATACCTTTCAATCAGCACCTCTATTTCTGTTGAGTACGGATTTGCCGGAGAACGATTATGTATCCCAAACCATCACCCACAGACTGTATGATGCCAATGTAGCCACTAAAGTTGCCCAGTTTATCCTACTTGGAGTAGGAGGGGCTAAACTGCTGGATGAAATCGGCTTTACTCCGGATGTGTATCACCTGAATGAAGCACATGGAATCAGTGCTGCCTTTTATTTATATCGCCGATTTGGAAACAACCTCCAGGAAGTGCGGAAACGGCTGGTATTTACCACTCACACCCCGGAAGAAGCAGGAAATGAAAAACACGATATCTATCTCTGCCATAAAATGAGTTATTTCTGTGGACTGTCACTGGATGAAGTTCGTCAGTTGACGGGTATTCAGGATGATCAGTTTAATCATTCTCTGGTAGCATTAAGGTTTGCACGCATCGCAAACGGGGTTTCCCAATTACATGGACATGTATCAAGAGCTATGTGGGAAAAACACAGTGGTATCTGTCCGATTCTTTCAATTACCAATGCGCAAAACTGGAAATACTGGGCAGATAAACAGTTGTATCGATTCATGGAAGAGGGCAATGATTATCAGTTTGATGACCGCAAACGGCACCTCAAACGCCGGGCTTTTGAAATAGTAGCAGACCAGACCGGAAAACAATTTAATCCGGATGTGTTTACCATTGTTTGGGCACGTCGTTTTGCAGGCTATAAGCGGGCGGATATGATTACCCGGGATATTCAGCGATTTACCCGATTGCTGGAAAACAGTAAATACCCGGTTCAGATAATCTGGGCAGGTAAACCCTATCCGATGGATTATCCGGCAATTAATGATTTTAATCACCTGGTTCATATGAGCCGGAACCACCGGAATATGGCCGTGGTTATCGGATATGAATTGGCTTTGTCAAAAAGATTGAAACAGGCCGCCGATTGTTGGTTAAATAATCCACGAGTACCCCGTGAAGCCTCCGGAACCAGCGGAATGACCGCTGCTATGAATGGTGCAGCCAACTTCAGTACAGATGATGGTTGGATCCCGGAATTCGTGAATCACGGGAACAATGGATTCGTGATTCCAAAAGCGGATTACGCCAATATGAATACTCATGAACAGGATGAATATGATCTGCATATGTTATATCGGATTCTGGAAGAGCAGATTTTACCCCTTTATTATAACAACAGGGATACCTGGAGGCAGGTGGTGAAAAATGGAATGCGGGATGTTCGTTTCCAGTTCGATAGTAACCGAATGGCACACGAATACTATGATTTATTATACAATGCCCATTAATTAAGAGAGTTTTAGCAAACCCAATCAGAATTGGCATAATAATAGCGAACTGTCAGACGTTTTAGTTTCAGTAAAAAATCCGTACTATGAATCTGATCCTTCTGACAGCTTCGCTGTTCCTGGCTTCGGCCTATTCAAATAATGGCAATATTCCTCCAACTGCACATGCAGGGGATGATAGCCAGGTTTCTACAAAAGAATTTATTCAATTGGATGGCACCGGTTCTCGCGAACCGGATGGAATCATTTCCAGATATCACTGGACCCAGACCGCAGGTAATCCCGTTGAAATAATCAACCCCGGGGCTGCTATTACCGGCCTCAACAAAGTAGAAATAGGTAGCTACTCCTTTCGCTTAACTGTAATGGACGATAAGGGTGGCGTGTCGTCTGACGAAGTCAAAATCACAGTAAAGTGAATGGTTAGAGGGGAGAGGTGAAAAGATATGAATGGTGAATGGAGTGAATGGAGTGAATAAGGTGAATAAGGTGAAGAGGTTGAATTGTGAGAAATCTGACCATTGACCTTTGACTATTCACCATTGACCTTTCACCCGTACTATACTTTAAGACAAACACATTGAGATTGTCTTACTTATAAAACAAAAGACCGGAAGCCTCCGGTCTTTTATTATTTTAAACAGTCTCCTCTTCCCCATTTCCCCTCTATCCCTTTTTCTCCTCTTCCTACTTTCCTACAATCTCTATCAGCTCCACATCAAACACAAGTGTTGAACCCGGGGCAATTTTTGCTCCGGCCTGCTGATCACCATAAGCAAGATCTGCCGGGATGAAAAGTTTCCATTTACTGCCAACCGGCATCAGTTGCAGGGCCTCAATCCAGCCGCGAATCACACCATTAACCGGAAAATCGATGGGCTGTCCACGATCAACCGAGCTGTCAAATATGGTGCCGTCCAGCAAGGTCCCATGGTAGTGGCATTTTACCTTGTCAGTTAAACCTGGTTTCGGCCCGGTTCCTTCCTGAATTATCTGGTACTGCAGTCCACTTGGCAATTCAACTACACCTGGTTTGGTTTTGTTGGCTGCCAGAAAATCAGCGCCCTGCTTTCTTGCCGCTGCTGATTTTTCTTTCTTTAAATTCTGTAAATAATTAGTAATACTCATATTCATTTGTTCTTCGGTGAGCAATGTTGGTTGATTTTTGAGCGCATCATTTAAAGCTTTGGAAACCAGGCCGGTATTAATATCTGAAATGCCCTGGTCTTTATAAAAATTAGCCAGACTCATTCCAATGGCATAACTCATACTGTCTTTAGCCGTTTTCAGAACCGGTGCGCCGGCTGTTCCGGTTTTAGTGGCAGGTTTGGTTGCGGGTTTGGCCCCTGGTTTTGCTGCTGTTTTGGAAACAGGCTTATTAGACGGTGTAGCAGTTTTAGGCTTCCCACTGGTTTGGGCAATTGAACATGCTGCCCATAACAGAAACCCGGAGGATACAAGAATTTTACGCATAGATTATTTTGAAGGGTCGAATTTACTATCCTTTTTAACATTAATTGTTGATCGGATACATCTATTCTTTGTTGATATACGTTTAATTTAGTGTAATTGATTGATAAAATAAGTTCCTATGCGAAAACTAGTACTCTCCTTTTTAGCTGCATCCCTATTTATTTCAACACAGGCCCAAACCGGTGAAAGCGGAGGTGGCAGCATTCTGAAAAAAGCCGGCGGACTTCTGAATAAAAACAAATCAGGAGGTGGGTTATCTTCTGAGGATATTGTAGCCGGACTAAAAGAAGCACTTGCAGTTGGTACCCAAAACAGTGCCAGTAAACTTTCAGCTGCGGATGGCTTTTTTAAAGATGCCGCAGTAAAAGTGTTATTACCTCCGGAAGCCCAGCAGGTAGAACAAAAATTACGTGCGCTTGGCATGGGTAAACTGGTGGATGATGCCATTCTAAGCATTAACCGTGCAGCGGAAGATGCTTCCAAATCAGCCGCACCAATTTTTGTAAGCGCTGTTAAAAATATGACAGTAAAAGACGGATTAAGTATTCTTCGGGGTACTGATACTGCAGCCACCGGTTATTTGAGAAAATCAACCTCGCCTGAATTAATGTCCGCTTTCCGGCCGGTTATTGAATCTTCACTTGAAAAAACTGGAGCTACCAAATACTGGACAGCAGTATTTGATGCCTATAATAAAGTGAGCTTTAAAAAAGTAAACCCCGATCTTTCTGCCTATGTAACCGATAAAGCCATCGACGGCATTTTTTATTATGTAGCAGACGAGGAGAAAAAAATCAGAACGAATCCCGCTGCCAGAGTAAATGATATTCTTAAAAAAGTATTCGGCAGTTAATATCCGTTAAATCTTGTTAAACGGTAATCAAGTGAAGGCGGTACAGAATATTTTTGTGCCGCCTTATGCTTTCACGAACTTTTTCTGCTTATCGCGGTGCTTATTCCGGTTTGTCCCGGGAAACCTGGCTGCTCTCCCTGATCATGCTGATCAATCGGAGCGGTACTATGGTAGTGCCTTTTCTTTCACTCTATATGACCAGCCCGGAAATGGGGTATTCAATCGGCGATGCCGGACTCGTATTTGGCTGCTTTGGAATCGGCGCATTTGCGGGTGCATTTGTAGGGGGAAAACTCACTGATAAAATTGGTTTTTATAAAGTTCAGATGGTTGCCCTGGGTGGTGGTGCTATTTTATTCTGGGTATTGAGCTTTATTCAATCCTTCCCATTTATTTGTCTGTTTACCTTTTTGCTGAGCTTTGTCAACGAAGCCTTTCGGCCGGCGAACTCAACGGCCATTGCATTTTACAGTACACCGGAAAACAGAACCAGATCCTATTCCCTCAACCGGCTTGCAGTAAATCTGGGTTGGGCCGTTGGAAGTGCAATGGGGGGAATTATTGCCAAATTCAGCTATCAGTGGTTATTCTGGATTGATGGCATAACTAATTTTTTGGCTGCCATTTTAATGGTAGTTTTTTTACGTCAAGCGGCAGATCATCATACCAGACAACAACAGGATAAAAGCGCTGCCATTCCACCCGGATCAACCGTGTATAAAGACAAAGCCTACCTGTTGTTTATTGTTTTGGTTACGCTGTTTGCTGCCTGTTTTTTTCAAATTTTCACCACCCTCACGGTTTATTTCCGACAGACACTTCATTTTACGGAACCTCAGATTGGGATGCTGATGGCCTATAATGGAGTACTTATAGTTTTTGTTGAAATGATCCTTATTTATCAATTGGAGGGGCGCAGGAATCAACTTACCTATATAGCAATGGGAGTGGGGTTGGTAGCTATATTTTACCTGCTATTGGGATTTGGAACAATCGGGCTTCCTGTCGCTTTTGTATTCATTACCATTATTACGGCAGGTGAAATGCTGGCAATGCCTTTCATGAACAGTTTCTGGATTAATCGAAGCAGTGCCCATAACAGGGGGCAATATGCGGCCTTGTATACAATGGCCTGGTCCGCAGCACAAACCCTGGGACCAATGCTGTCTTCCCAATTAGCTGAATCCAATGGATTTCGCTTTACCTGGTTTGTAAACGGATGTATCTGTACCCTGGTAGCCCTCGCATTCTGGCATTTCAAACGCCGCCGCCTCCTCTAACTTTCACCTTTCCCCTCTAATTTTCCCCTTTCACCTTTCCACTCTAACCTTTCACCTTTCACCTCTCACCTTTCACTTAATTCCATCCACCTCATTTCCTTCTTTTCCAACTCCTCTGTAATTTTTCCAATCCTGTTTGCCAGTTCCTGAAGCTGGTTGTAATCGAGCGAACCTGCTGCCATCTGTTCACTCAGTTTTGCTTTTTCCTTTTCCAACAAGGGGATTTCTTTTTCCAATAGATCAAACTCCCGTTTTTCATTAAAGGAGAATTTTTTCTTTGGGGCAGCGCTGGTAGCAGCGGGAGTTTCTAATACAATTTGTTTGGGTTGTTCGGGAATAACGGAAATCGTTTTTTGTTCCTGTTCCTTCTGCCAAATCCGATACAAAGTATAGTTGCCGGGGAAATCACGAACAGTTGCAGCTCCTTCGAAAACAAACAGGTGATCTACCAGCCGATCCATAAAATACCGGTCGTGTGAAACAATCAGAATACAACCCTGGAATTCTGATAAAAAATTCTCCAGCACGGCAAGTGTCGGCAAATCCAGATCATTCGTAGGCTCATCCAGAATCAGGAAATTCGGATTTCTAAACAGAATGGTTAGTAATAACAAACGCTTTTTTTCTCCACCGCTCAGTTTACTGATATAGCTGTATTGCTGATCCGGACTGAATAGAAATAATTGTAAGAACTGTGAGGCACTAAGGCTTCCTCCATCCGCCAGTGGAAAATTTTCGGCAAATGTTTTCACGTATTCAATTACCCGCATATCCTCTTTATAACTAAGCCCGTCCTGCGAATAATAACCGAAAACAATCGTTTCGCCGATGTTCACTTTGCCGCTGTCTACCTGTTCAATACCCTGCAGAATATTCAGAAAAGTGGATTTGCCCACCCCGTTTGGTCCTACAATCCCGATCCGATCACCTTTTTTAAAGGTGTAATCAAAGCCTTTGAGAATTTCTTTCTCGCCGTATTTTTTATGGATTTTTTTAAGCTCGATGACTTTCCCGCCAAGGCGGTTCATCTTCATTTGTAATTGTAATGCCTGCTCTTCCAGTCGTTGTTTGGCTTTTGATTCAACCTCCGTAAACGCGTCAATCCGGCTTTTAGATTTGGTGGTTCTGGCCTTTGGCTGTTTCCGCATCCATTCCAGTTCCTTCCGGTAAATATTCCGGGCCTTATCCACACTGGCAGATTGTTGCTCCATTCTGGCTGATTTCCTTTCTATATAGGTTTCATAATCGCCTTTATAGGTATAGAGTTCACTGCCATCCAGTTCCCAGATTTCTTCACATACAGCATCCAGGAAATAGCGATCGTGCGTTACCAGTAATAAGGTAACTTTTTCCTGATTCAGAAAATGTTCAAGCCATTCAACTGTTTGGATATCGAGGTGGTTGGTTGGCTCATCCATGATCAACAGGGTATGCTTGTGATCGAATCCTATATCAATCAGGGTTCGGGCCAATGCCACCCGCTTTCTTTGTCCACCGGATAGCGTACCTACTACCTGGGTCAGGTGGTGAATATTCAGTTTTCCAAGGATCTGCTTTACTTTGGCTTCAAAATCCCACCCACCGGTATCGTCCATTTTTTCAATAGCATCTCCCATTGCGTCACCATCTTCCTCTTCACTTGCCTTTTCGTAAGCCTTAATTGCATTAAGTGTTGGATGATTATGCTGGAAAATATTATCCAGTATTGTTTTTTCCTCCTCAAATTCAGGTTCCTGATCAAATAATGCAACCGTTACATCCTTATTTATCCAACAGGTTCCTTTTTCGGCAGTTTCCTTTCCTGCCAGAATTTTAAGTAAAGTGGATTTTCCAGAACCATTTCTTGCTATTAAGGCAATTTTATCGCCTTCTTCTATATGAAAGGAAATATTCTCGAACAGTGGCTTAATGCCATAACTCTTTCCTAACCCTTCTACCGATACATAATGCATTCCGCAAAGATAAGTAGGGGAGTACCAACAAATTGCTGCAAATTTGTGAACCTGATATGGGACTGATTTTCCGCCTTCATAAAACGATCCTCTGCCTTATAGCTGGTTGTACGTCTTTTTGTGCATCAGCTCAATATCCCGATCTGGTGGCAATTGCTGACCAGGCTGATCCGGCTTATATTCAAACTTATGATAGTCTATTAACCGGGCGTTACTATTTTTCGCGAAAATATACATCCATTCACCTGGGAGGAGATAAATCCATTGCCAACCTGCGCTACCGGCCGAATACCACCCTGAACATGGGAGTAGGGGCTACGTATAGAAATTTTACCCTTAATCTGGCCTATGGTTTTCCTTTCCTGAATCCGGAAAAAGGCAAAGGAAAAACCAGATACCTCGATTTGCAAAGCCATATTTATACCCGTAACTGGACCATTGATTTTTTCGGACAATTTTATAAAGGTTATTTCCTGAATCCCAAAGGACTTGGAAATAATAATTCGCAGGCTTATTATCTGCGACCCGATCTGGGGATCTCTTTATTTGGACTGGCAGTCTATAATTTACGAAACGGTGAACGATTTTCTTATCGGGCGGCTTTTTTACAAAGTGAATGGCAAAAAAAATCCGCCGGCACGTTTTTGTTTGGTGGTGAAATTTATGCCGGTTCCGTTTCCGGCGATTCAGCCCTTGTTCCTTCCCTACTTGCAGATCGCTATGATCAGCGGGAAGTAAAACGAATCCGCTTTCTGGAATTGGGTCCGGGTGCCGGTTATGCCTATACGCTGGTTCTGAAAAAACATTGGTTCATAACCGGAGCAGCCACCTTAAATATGGATTTTGGTCTGTCAAGGGAGTTTTATGGCGACAGAAGCAGCGATAAAATAACCATCAGTCCTAATTTTATATACCGCGGTGTTTTAGGTTATAATAGTAATACCTGGAACCTGAATTTTTCACTTGTAGGTAATACTATTTTGGTGAAAGGTGCCAGTTCAAAAAACGATTATCAGTTTAATACAGGTAATTATCGGCTCACACTGGCTAAACGATTTAATCCGGGACCCAAACTGAAACGGAAATTAAAATGGCTGGATCCAAAATAAATTACGCATGAAATGGTTGAAAAGGATTGTACTGCTTGTTCTTCTTGTTGCATTTACCTTTCTGGTTAAGTATCTATGGAATTCTTTTCCCATAATTACCGGATACAGTGCGAAAATGGCCTGCTCCTGCATGTACCTGGGAGACCGTGAACTAAAATCGGTTCAGGAACAGGAATTAGGAAAATTTCCTCTCCAACTGGCAAACATAACAGTCAATCCGGATAGTACAGTATCTGCAACCATCGCAGGAATGGCCAAGCAAACTGCGGTATTTCGTCAGGGATTGGGCTGCACATTAGTGAATGAATTGAGTCTGGATGAAATCAAATCGCAAGCCTGGCAGCTGGCTGAGTTGCCGCCCATTCATCCGGATACGGTTGACTGGCCGATGGGGGACCGCCTTTCTGTTGATACGGGCATTTCATTACAGTATGATACTGCTTTTGAACAATCCATCCGTACCGCCATTCAATTTGCATTTACCGATCAAAAACCCGAAGAACCGCTTCGAACCCGTGCGGTAGTAGTACTTCATAAAGGTAAACTGATAGCGGAACAATATGCGCCGGGCTACGACCGGCAGCACAGGCATTTAAGCTGGTCCATGGCCAAATCAATAACCGGAACACTGATTGGAATGCTGGTAAAAGAGGGGAAGATTTCCGTTGATCAGCCGGCTCCGGTTAAAGAATGGCTGACTGCAAAAGACGGAAGGGAACAGATTACGGTTCAACACCTGTTGCAGCAAACCAGTGGACTGGGTTTTGAAGAGAACTACAATAAGTCTTCGGATGCTACCAATATGCTGTTTAAAAAAGCCAATATGGCCGATTATACTGCTGCTCATCCCTTAAAGGATAAGCCGGGTACTCTATTTTATTACAGTAGTGGAAACAGTAATATTCTCTCGGGAATTATCCGATCCTCACTGGGAGATAGTCTTTACCATCGTTATCCCTATGAACAATTGTTTTACAAATTGGGCATGTACAGCCCGGTAATGGAAGTGGATGCATCCGGTAATTTTGTTGGCTCTTCCTATGTATTTGCAAATGCACGCGATTGGGCGAGACTTGGACAATTATACCTGCAGAAGGGTAACTGGATGGGAGAGCAGCTCCTTCCGGAAAATTGGGTTCAACTTGCTACAACACCATCTTCGGTTGCCCCTATGGGTGAGTATGGGTACCAGATCTGGTTAAATGCCGGCGCACCTGGCAATGCAACCAATAGAAAGTTTCCGAAATTACCTGCCGATCTCTATTATTTTAACGGCTTTGAAGGGCAGCATGTTTATATCATTCCATCAAAACAACTGGTTATTGTTCGATTAGGTCAAACTGCCAATAGCAAATGGTTCGATACCCAGGGTTTTGTAAATGGAATACTTGAAGCTATCAATTGATCCTATTTTCCAACTGGCACCAATTTCAGGCAAACCGGACTTCCCACTTTTATATCAATCGGAAGTACACTTAATTTTCCTGTTGCTATATCCCGTTTGAACAACGTAATATCATTGGAATCCTGATTGGCTACCAACAATAACTGACCAGTCGGATCAATGGTGAAATTTCTTGGTTTCTTTCCGGGAAGATCCTGAAATCCAACAGGCTGGAGCATACCCGTTTTTTCATCTATTGAAAAAATCGACAGGTTATTTGCTTCAAAGCGGTGAGATGCATAAAGAAATTTTCCATCAGGTGAAACATGGATATCAGCACTTCCTCTTGATCCCTGATAATTGGCTGGATGTGCGTCAATATGCTGAAATTTCTCCAGTTTACCACTGCTGTATTTCCAACTGCTGATAGTGCCTCCCATTTCTTCAATTACATATACCCATTTTCCATTGGGATGAAAATCAAGATGCCTTGGTCCGCTGCCGTCGGTGATTTTGGCAAATCCCTGCTCTGTTCCGCCGAGAGGCATATTTTTCTTTTCATTAAACGAATAAATCATGACTTTATCAGTACCTAAATCGGGCACCAGCAGGTATTTATTGTCCGGTGTAAAATTGGTAGAATGAACATGCGGCTTATCCTGCCTTTTGGGGTTCATGCCTTTTCCATCATGATGTACCAGCTGATATTGATCGGTAAGTTTTCCTTCTTTATCAATAGCATAGGTAATCAGGTTGCCACCTCCATAATTGCCAACTGCCACCCATTTGCGGTTCTCTGATATGGAGATGTAACAGGGACCGTCACCCCGGCTTTCTTTTTTATTCAAAAAACTCGCTTTTCCGGTTGATGGATCCAGTTTATAAGCACTGATCATACCTTTATGGTCTTTTCCATCCTCCGAAACAGTATAGAGAAATTGTCCGTCTTTTGTTACTGACAGATAAGATGGGTTTTCAATTCCCCTGATAACATCTACCAGTGCGGTTTCGCCTGAAGGAACTGAAATCTTATAGATATAAATTCCTTCACTCATGCCATTTGTATAGGTGCCTGTATAAAGAAAATAATCCTGAGAAGATGCCATAATCGTTAGAAATAAGGTAAGCAATAAAAGAAGGGATCGTTTTTTCATATTGGTAAATTAGGCAATTATATAAATCAGTACACATATTAAGGCAACTGTTAACAATATTATCAGTGGTTGCCATCTCTGCCAGAGGTATTCTTTTTTCTTTCTACGCTCGTTTTGGTAAATAATTTCAAGTAGCTGGTTATTGGTTCCGCCTATTTGCACCAATGAGGGAAGCAGGCTTTCCCAGTAATAGAATTTTAACGGATTCATTGACCTAAAAACACTTAAAATAAATTCTTTTAATAAACTTTCAGATGGGCAATTCTGTAACACTAAGCGATGTTTTGCATTCATTAGTTGAGTTAATTCCTGATGCAGTGCTTCCTGATTCATTCGGAATATATCCATCTGGTTTACCAATCTGTTGATTTTTTGTGCTTCCTTCAGCAATAATTCCGGTGTAACAAGGGTTGGAGAAACAAATCGATTTTGAAAGCCCTCGTGCTGCCACCTGATTTGATGGTATTCACTTCTTTTTACCGGATTAGAAAGTATATCATAGGCTTCCTGAATTTCCCGGAAATGCTGGATTGCCAATGGGTTACCGGTATTTTTATCCGGATGATATCGCATAGCCAGTTTCCGGTAGGCTTTTTTAATCTCCAATTCAGTGGCATTGTACGGTATTTCCAGCACCTGATAATAATCTTTAACCGGCATGAAAACGAAGATAAAGGTTTCCGTTTTTTTATCCACTTTGATAAGAAATGCCGGATACAACCGTTATTTGTATGGAAAATCCAATAGTAAAAACCAAAATGGTGGTAAAAATGAAGTCCTGGCTCCTGTCCTGTTGCTACGGTGTGTTATTGATTAGCCTGCATGGCTGTGGTACCGCTTCCGGAAATCCTGCACCTGCAGAAGAAGAAATTTCCAGTCTGTCTAAAACTGATAGTTCACAAATAGCACAGTTTTCTAAACCTGTTTTTGATAGTAGTGCTACTTCCATCCTGGCAAGGAAACAGGTGCCGATTCTCTGCTACCACCAGATCAGACCTTACAAGCCGGGAGATAGTCCCACTGCCAAAGCATATATCGTTCCCCCGGATATTTTTCGCGATCAGATGAAAGCCCTGCATGATAGCGGATTTCAGACAATTCTGCCTGATCAGCTGCTGCAATACCTGTATACCGGGCAGGACCTTCCTGAAAAAGCGGTTTTAATCAGTTTTGATGATGGTTGTGACGAGCAGTTTGATATCACCCGCGAAATACTGGATCCGTATAAAATGAAAGCAGCCTATTTTATTATGACGGTGGCGATCAATCGCCCCAATTACATGAAGGCAGAGCAGATAAAAGCGCTTTCTGATAATGATCATGCCATTGGTTTACATACCTGGGATCACCACAATGTAAAAAAATATGTTGGGGATGAATGGGTGAAACAAATCGAAAAACCCAAAGCGAACCTGGAGAAAATTACAGGGAAGCCGGTTACGCATTTCGCCTATCCCTTTGGGTTATGGAATCCTGAAGCTATTCCGGAATTAAAGAAAAGAGGCATTGAATCCGCCTTTATATTATCAACAGTCCGGGATGAAAATGACCCGCTCTATACGATCCGCCGTATCATAGTGCCGGGTACCTGGTCAGGTACCCAGCTCTTGACACGTATGAAATCGGGTTTTTAATCAGGCTGTTTCTTCTGCATAGGAACTTACGGGTTCGCAGGTGCAAATCAGGTTCCGATCGCCATGGGTATTATTTACCCTGCTGACACTTGGCCAGAATTTGTTCTCCAATACATAGGGTAATGGATAGGCAGCTGCCTGGCGGCCATATGGCCGGTTCCATTCGTCAGCCGTAATAATTGCCTGTGTATGCGGGGCATGCTTCAAAACGTTATTCGCTTTATCTGCACGGCCTTCTTCTATAGCGGCTATTTCTTTTCTTATAGAAAGCAGGGCATCGCAGAAGCGATCCAGTTCCGGTTTGTCTTCGCTTTCCGTTGGCTCAATCATGATGGTTCCCGGCACTGGGAAACTCATGGTCGGTGCATGGAATCCATAATCCATCAGACGTTTGGCAATATCTTCTGCTTCAATTCCTGCGGAGGTTTTAAACGGACGGAGATCGACAATAAATTCGTGCGCACAGGTTCCGTTTTCTCCTGTATATAAAATTGGATAAGCTTTTTCAAGTCTTGCCTTCATATAATTGGCATTCAGAATCGCATATTCGGTTGCGTTTCTCAAACCTTTTGCTCCTAACAGTTTGCAATATGCGTAACTGATCAGCAGGATGGAAGCAGATCCATAGGGTGCTGCCGATACCGCACCGGATTCTTCCGGTTTTGTATTGCCGGTAGACCAATGTCCGGGCAGGTATTGAGCCAAATGTTGCTTAACACAAATTGGCCCCATTCCAGGTCCGCCGCCACCATGCGGAATCGCAAATGTTTTATGCAGATTCAGGTGGCAAACATCGGCACCGATCAAGCCGGGTGATGTCAGTCCAACCTGTGCGTTCATATTGGCTCCATCCATATAAACCTGTCCGCCATACTGATGCACGATTTCGCAAATTTCTTTTACGCTTTCCTCATACACGCCGTAGGTACTTGGATAGGTAATCATTGTGCCGGCTAATACATCTTTATACTGTTCAGCTTTTGCTTTGAAATCGGCAACATCGATGTATCCGTTTTCCAGGGCTTTAACCACCACCACTTTCATTCCGGCCATAACTGCTGAAGCCGGATTGGTTCCATGGGCAGAAATTGGAATCAGGCAGACCGTACGATTTGAATCGCCATTTGCCAGGTGAAAATTCCGGATGGTTAATAAGCCGGCATATTCACCCTGCGCGCCACTATTGGGTTGCATGCTGCAGGCATCAAATCCCGTAATGGAACAGAGGAATTGTGATAGTTCAGTAATGATCTGTTGGTAGCCGCCGGCCTGATTTACAGGGGCAAACGGATGCATTTTACTCCAATGTGCCCAACTCAGGGGAATCATTTCAGTTGCTGCATTCAGTTTCATGGTGCAGCTTCCCAGCGAAATCATGGAAATGTTTAAAGAAAGATCTTTGTTCTCCAGTGATTTCATATAACGCATCATCTGGCTTTCGCTGTGATGGGTGTTGAAAACAGGATGCGTCAGGTATTCGGAAGTTCGGGTAAGGGTACCCGGTATAGTATCCAGAATTGCATCGTAATGGAAGGTGAGTCCGGCTGTATCGGTACCTGCCGCAGTGGCAAAAACATGTAAAATATCCAGTAAATCTGACTGGGTGGTGGTTTCGTCGAGCGATACTCCAACCATCGTATCCTGGTACCGGAAATTAATTTTCTGCTGTTCAGCCAGTTCGCGAATGGCAGAAGCATTGGAAACTTTCACCTGAAGGGTATCGAAATAGGCGGCTTGCTCAATTGAATACCCCAACTCCTGTAATGATTCTGCCAGAGTCTTGGTAAGAAGGGCCACGCGCTTGGCAATTTGAAGAAGACCATCCGGACCATGATACACTGCATACATGGCCGCCATATTGGCCAGTAAAGCCTGTGCCGTGCAAATATTGGAAGTGGCTTTTTCGCGCTTGATATGTTGCTCTCTTGTTTGAAGTGCCATCCGCAGGGCACGATTACCGCTTGCGTCTACACTTACTCCGATTATCCGTCCGGGTAATGCTCTTTTGAACTCTTCTTTTGCACTGAAAAATGCCGCATGCGGACCGCCATAACCCAACGGAACTCCAAAGCGCTGGGCTGAGCCGAGTGCCACATCAGCACCCAGTTCACCGGGTGGAGTTAAAAGGGTGAGTGCCAGCAGATCGGTAGCCATCGCAACAAAACCTCCAACTGCATGAACGGAATCAATAAAGCTGCGATAATCTTCAATGCTTCCATTGCTGTTCGGGTATTGAACAAGTGCTCCAAAATAGCTGTTGTCGATGGCTGTAGTTTTGTAATCGCCCGTTACAACTTCTATCCCGATTGGAATTGCTCTAGTATATATAAGGTCGATTGTTTGTGGGAAAACAGACGCGTCCACAAAAAACCGGGGCTGGTTGATTTGCTCTGTACGGTTGACATGATGAAAAAACATATTCATAGCCTCTGCCGCAGCGGTTGCTTCATCCAGCAGAGATGCATTTGCCAGGGGCAGACCGGTTAAATCAGCTACCATTGTTTGGTAGTTCAACAGGCTTTCCAAACGACCCTGTGAAATTTCAGCCTGGTATGGTGTGTATTGGGTATACCATCCCGGATTTTCAAAAACATTCCGAAGAATTACACTGGGTGTAATGGTATCATAATAACCCTGACCAATAAAATTCCGGAAGACCTGGTTTTTCATGGATACAGCTTTCAGATCACGCAGGTACTGCGCCTCACTTACTGCATCCGGGACAGCTAAAGCTCCCTTGGAACGGATGCTGGCAGGTACGGTTTTGTCAATCAGTTCGTCCAGGGAACCTACACCGATGGTCGCCAGCATGCTATCGGTATCTGCCAGTGTTCCAATATGACGGCCAAGAAATTCATTCGACTGTGCTTGGAATAAATTCATAATGTGTGCTGTTAAGCTTTTTTGGATGCGCAAAGTTACAATCTTTTCTCCACCCGACCGGTGCCACCCGACCGGAATTACCGGTCGGGTGGCACCGGTCGGGTGAAAGGAGTACCTTTGTGGAATGGAGGATTTACCGCAGCATTGGCAGAAAAAATCGGAGGAGCGGCAGAAGCAGTTTAAACGGATGCTGGAAACGGCTCCCAAAAACAAGGTATTAAAAGGCCTGCCAGATTTGCATGAGGAAGCATTTGAGAAAATCAACTGTCTTGACTGCGCAGCCTGCTGTAAAAATTATTCTCCCCGATTTAAAACAACAGATATAAAACGCCTGAGCAAACTGCTGGGAATGAAAGAAAGCCAGTTTATTGATCAGTATCTTCAGCTCGACAGAGAAGGTGATTATGTTACCAAATCATCACCCTGTCCTTTTCTGGGGGCTGATAATGCGTGTAGTGTTTATGATAACCGCCCTTCAGATTGTGCCCGCTTTCCTTATACCGATGAAGATGTACTGCTAAAAAGAATTCCACTCACACTTAAAAACAGCAGTTTTTGTCCGGCTGTTTTTCTGGTGCTGGAAAATTTACACCTGAAATTAAAATGAAGGCCTGTCTGAAAAATGGACTCCCTGCCCGATATTTGCGACTATGGCGCATTTACCTGTATTGATAAAAGACCTGGCATTAATTCTTGGAGCCGCTGCCATAACAACACTTTTGTTCAAACGATTAAAGCAGCCATTAGTTTTAGGTTATATCATAGCAGGATTGCTGGTTGGTCCCAATTTTAATTTTTTCCCCACTATCGGTGACATAGAAAATATTAAAATTTGGGCGGAAATAGGTGTGGTTGTATTGCTCTTCAATTTGGGCCTTGAATTCAGTTTTAAAAAATTAATGCGGGTAGGAGGGTCTGCTTCCATTGCCGGAATTTTTGAAATAACGGGGATGTTTCTTCTTGGCTACACAACCGGATCCATTCTGGGCTGGTCCACTATGAATTGTATTTTCCTTGGAGGTATAATTTCCATTTCTTCCACTACTATTATTATCCGTGCATTTGAAGAACAGGGACTTAAATCTACCAGTTTTGCCAGTATGGTTATGGGGATGCTGGTGATAGAAGATATTGTTGCCGTGCTTTTAATGGTTTTACTTTCCACCGTTGCCGTCAGTCAGCAGTTCTCCGGCTTAGACCTTATGATTGAGGTCGTTAAACTGGTCTTTTTCCTGAGTCTCTGGTTTTTATTTGGAATACTTGTTATACCAAGTTTTTTCCGTTGGGTAGCGCGTTGGCTAAACGATGAAACGCTGTTGATCATTTCTCTTGGCATGTGTTTGGGTATGGTAATTCTTGCCACCTATGTTGGTTTTTCTGCGGCATTGGGTGCATTTATCATGGGGTCCGTACTGGCTGAAACCACGCAGGCGGAAGCCATCGAACACCAGATGCAACCGGTGAAAAATCTGTTTGGAGCAGTTTTCTTTGTATCTGTCGGAATGCTGATTGATCCGGCACTCCTGTGGGAATATCGTATTCCGGTACTCATTATTACCATTGCTGTAATTCTTGGTAAAACAATCAATATCACGATTGGCTCCTTTATATCCGGACAACCCCTGAAACAAAGCTTGCAGGCCGGAATGAGTATGTCACAAATCGGTGAATTCTCGTTCATCATTGCAACGCTTGGGGTGAGCCTTGGCGTTACATCTGATTTTTTATATCCCATCGCAGTGGGGGTTTCTGTAATCACCACTTTTTCAACGCCCTTCATGATTCGATCAGCTTTGCCTCTATATAAATGGCTGGATAAAACCCTGCCGCCAAAATGGCGAAACCGATTAAACCGATACAGCTCAGGAGCCCAGCAGATTCCGGCAGATGCAGATTGGAAAATGGTTTTTCAAACCTATTTCTATGCAATTGTTTTGAATTCCGTTATCATCCTTGCCGCAATTTTTCTGGCAGTTAAGTTTCTGGATCCCTGGCTGGTGGAACTCTTGAATCAGCCGATAACCGCTCATTTATTAACTGTTTTGGTGACCCTCCTGGTAGCCTCTCCCTTTATATGGGCATTAACCATAAAAAAACTCAACAGGGGTGCCTATACCAGTCTCTGGTTAAACGAACAGGTAAACCATGGTCCGCTTGTAATGGTGGAGATTCTTCGAAATTTGCTGGCAGTTTTTTATCTGTTTCTTTTGTTGAATCAGCTGTTTACGGTTGTTATAGCAATTATAGGAGCCGTAGTTGTATTGGCTGTTGTTTTATTTATTTTTTCGCAACGTCTGCAGGCATTTTATGCTCGTATTGAAAGACGCTTCATCACCAATCTGCATCATCGTGAGATGGTGGCCAATGCAGGAGCCAATAGTACCCTTAGTCCCTGGGATGCCCACCTTGCGTATTTTATAATCAGTCCGGAAGCCGACTGCCTGGGTATGGATCTCGAAACGCTGGCCTGGCGCGAAAAATATGGCATCAATATCGCCTCTATAGAGCGGGGAAAAAAAATGATTACAACGCCCCAGCGTACGGAGAAAATTTATCCGTACGATAAACTTGCTATAATTGGAACCGATTTGCAATTACAGGTTTTTCGTCCGGTTGTAGAGCCGGAAACCATGCCTTTACTTACAGAAGAAGAGGAAGAAGTACGATTAATGAAAGTTCGGGTGGATGAACATAACCAGTTAAAAGGGAAAACCATCCGCAACTCCGGAATCAGAGAAAAAACAAACGGTCTGGTTGTTGGTATTGAACGCGCCGGAAAGCGCATCCTAAATCCCGATTCCCATACCGAATTTCAATGGGATGATATTGTTTGGATCGTGGGCGACCGGGAAAAAATTGTGGATTTAATCAAAGCTGAATAAACAGATCAATATTCCATTTTTCTTAAAGAGGGTGCTTTGAACCAGGTGATTATTACAATTGCAAGGGTCATAGTACCGCCGAAAATTACAGAGGGAACAACACCCAGCATGCGGGCAGCCACACCACTTTCAAATTGTCCGATTTCATTACTGCTGTTGATAAACATGCTGTTCACGCTCATAACCCTGCCCCGCATTTCATCGGGCGTTTTCAATTGAAGAATAGTGCCACGGATTACCACACTGATCCCATCCAATACTCCTGAAACCAATAAAGCGGCAAACGAAATCCAGAATGTTTTGGAAATTGCAAAGAGAATAATACAGCATCCAAATCCGCCTACGGCAAAAAACAGTTTTTTACCCTGCGCTTTTTTCATAGGGAAAAATGTCAGGGTTAGTATAACCAGAATAGCACCAATATCTGCAGCTGCATTCAACCATCCGAATCCAATTGGACCAACTTTCAAAATATCTTTTGCAAATACCGGAACCATCGCCACTAAACCACCGAATAATACGGCAAAAAGATCAAGTGTTAGGGCGCCTAATACTTCCTTGGTTCCAACTACAAAACGAATTCCCTCCTTTACACTTTCCCATGTTTTCTGCTGGCCTGCTTTGGCTGATGGTGGTTTGGGTAAAAGCCGGTACATTGATAACAATCCTATTGCAATTAGAGAACAAATAACCCAGAGCGTTCCGCTGGAATGAACAGTGGCAATAATAAATCCACCCGCAGCATGACCGGTTACCGAAGCAGTTAACCATACACCCTGATTCCAGGTAATGGCATTGGCTAATAAGGGCCGGGGTACCATCTGTGCTAATATGGCCGAAAAAGAAGGACCGGTAAAAGACCGGATTATGCCGGTGCAAAAGATTACACAATAAATACCAGTAACCAGCATGGTTTTATTATTGCCGGTTTGAAAAGAATAGGAGAGTAGTAGTAAAACACTGGCAGCAGCCAGATATAATGTTACACCCCTTAGCAGGAGTTTCCTTTTATCAGACAGATCAATTATATGTCCGGCGTACAATGCCAGAGAGATAGCCGGCACAGCTTCCGCCAGTCCAACCAGTCCAATTGCAAAAGGATCACCTGTTAATTCATACAGCCACCATCCCACCAGGGTAGCCATCATTCTTAGCGCCATTATAAAAGTAAATCTGCCTGCCATCAGGAACCTGAATTCCGGTAACCGCATGCTGGCCATCGGATCATTCTTAGCCTGTTCAATAGTTTGAGTTTCGGTCATGCAATTATTTATAGGAGTGCGATAAAATGCTGACCATTTTCATAGTCTTTTTCAAGGGCTTCCAGAATGGTGTTCAGGTGTTTTTCATTACCCAGAAAATCAGCATTGGATGCATCAACAAACAGTGTTTTAATATTGTGTTGTTTGATATAATGAGTATAGGTTTCCTGTATGGAAAACAGGTACTCATCCGGAATTTTCTGTTCGTAGGAGCGGTTTCGCTTTCGGATATTTACCTGCAATTTCTGAACAGGGGCATGTAAATAAATCAGGATTTCCGGTTGGATCAATTGCTGATGAATGATTTCAAACAAGCGCTGGTAAAGATGGAATTCTTCCTCCGGTAAATTCACTTTTGCAAATAACAAACATTTGGTAAAGAGATAATCCGAAATCGTAACTGAATGAAAGAGGTCCTTCGTATGAATCAATTCTTTTAATTGTTTATACCGCTCCGCCATAAAAAACAATTCCAGCGGAAAGGCAAACTGTCCGGGATTCTCATAAAATTTGGGAAGAAAAGGGTTGTCGGCAAACTCTTCAAGCACCAGCCTTGCATTGTAATGTTTGGATAATAAATGAGCCAGCGTTGTTTTTCCCACCCCAATATTCCCTTCAATTGTTATATAATGATAGTTCATATGGTCATTTTGTGTACAGGCAGCGGGTCCTTGCATACCATTAATAAATCCTGTATAGTCTGTTGCAGCACCGGATGGTTCAAATCAGGTGCTATTTCATGTAATGGCTCCAATGCAAATCGTCTGTTCGGCAATTCAGGGTGAGGAATCCTAATATGAGGAGTTTGATGGACTTCCTGATCATATAATAAAATATCAATATCAATAATCCGGGGGCCATAGCGATCTATTCTTTTACGACCCATTTTTTCTTCAATTAGCAGGAGGGTAGTCATTAATGCAGCGGCGCTTAAAAAGGTTTCCAACTGGATGGCCTGGTTCAGAAAGGCCCCCTGATCGGCTTTTCCCCAGGCGGCAGTTTCATAAAGCGAGGATACCTGAACCGGCCTCCCGGCCAGATTCCGGATCAGCCCAATTGCCTGTTTAAGATATTCTTCCCTGTTTCCAATATTCCCTCCCATCAACAGATAGGCTGTATGCATAGATTCTGTACTTTACAGGCTCAAATATCTGTCAATCCGTTTTTTAACCAAGCGTTCGTATGGCACAATTCTTTAAATACTTTTTTGCGGCACTACTGGCACTTATTGTTTTTAGTGTTCTTTCCTTTTTTCTGTTGATCGGAATTGCAGGTGCACTTGCCAGTAAGGATGCTGTTCAACTGGAAGCTCATTCGGTATTATACCTTGATCTGAGCAAACCCTTGCAGGAACAGTCAAAAGAAAATCCATTTGCACCTCTTACCGGTGATGAACCCTATACACAACCCGGCGTTTATGATCTGATTCAATTATTAGATCATGCTGCCTATAATGATCAAATTGATGGTTTGTACCTTAAAATCGGCGGCAATGCAAATGGTTTTGCGACTAATGAAGAACTTAGAAGTGCAATCGGTTCATTTAAAGATGCCGGAAAATTTGTATTGGCTTATGGTGAAGTAATTCCACAACAAGCCTACCATGTTGCAACGAAGGCGGAAAAAATATACTGTCATCCAAAAGGCGGACTGGATTGGACAGGGCTCGGATTGGAATATATCTTCTTTAAAAAAGCATTGGATCGCCTGGATATTCAACCGCAAATATTCTATGCCGGTAAATTCAAGAGTGCAACAGAGCCATTCCGGGAAGAAAAAATGACGGAGCCCAATAAAATTCAAAGTACCGAATTGTTGGAAGGAATTTATTCTCATCTGTTGCAATCAACTGCAGAAAGCCGTAAACTGAGTGTGGATGATCTTCGGAAAATGGCCGACAGTAATAGTTTACGTACAGCACAGGATGCAGTTCGGGCGGGATTATTGGATGGTTATCGGTATGAAGATGAAGTAAAAGAAGAAATTAAAAGAAAAACGGATGCCTCATCCATCGAAAAAATAAAATTTGTTTCCCTGTCAAAATATGCAGAAGCAGTGTCTGCATTAAGCGGAAAAGGGACGGATCGGATTACGGTAATTTATGCACAGGGTGATATTGTTGACGGAGAGGGAAGTGAAGAACAGATTGGTGGAAATAAATTCAGAACCTATATCCGTAAAGCCAGACTGGATGACAAAACCAAAGCAATTGTTATCCGTATCAATTCGGGTGGCGGCAGCGCAATGGCCAGTGAAAACATGTGGCGTGAAATTGAATTGGCAAAAAAAGATAAACCGGTGGTGGTTAGTTTTGGAGATGTTGCTGCATCCGGTGGTTATTATATGGCTTGTAATGCAGACAGTATTTTTGTATTACCCAATACCATTACCGGTTCAATTGGCGTGTTTTCAATTATCCCAAATATGCAGGGATTTTTCTCCGAAAAACTGGGCGTAACCTTTGATGGTGTTGAAACCGGTCCATATGCAAATGCTCCAACGGTTACAGAACCACTGAGCCCTATGCAGAAAAGATATTTACAGGAAGGTGTTGACAGCATTTATCATACATTTTTAAGCAGGGTAGCCGAAGGTAGAAAAATGACAGTTGCTGCAGTTGACAGCATCGGGCAGGGGCGTATCTGGACTGGTACACAGGCTATCAAATTAGGGCTCGCAGACCGGATTGGCGGAATGGATGCAGCGATGGAAGCTGCAGCCAGCCTGGCTAAACTGGAATCCTACCGGATCCGTCAGTTTCCCGAACGCCAAAACTGGCTGGAAAAATTAACCGGAAACTTCTCTCAAAATGTAGCAAAAAACAAACTCAAAGAAGAAATTGGCTCAGACTGGTACAAGTTGTATGAAGAATGGAAAGCAATGCAGGCATCATTCGGAAAGACGCAGGCAAAACTTCCCTTCCAATTACTATTCAAATAAACAGTTGATTTACGTGTATGCGATTTATTAAATTAATTGGTATCAGTTTTGTTGCATTTTTCCTTTTATTAACAGCCTTTACCAGTTTAATTCCATCAGAAATCCGAATTTCAAGGGCGGTAGATATTCAGGCAGCAAAAGAAATGGTCCTGCCGCTATTGAAAGAAGATAAAAAATGGAATCGCTGGATCCAGGACAGTACCCGGGTAATTGGGATACATCCGATAATTACCAACGACTCCCTTATACGTGCAGAATGGACAGCAGGAAACAAGACATTTAACAGCAGTTATGCTTTGTATGAAGTAAAGGAGGGCACCGTAACGGTTCAGTGGTATTTTGATATGAAATTATCCTGGTATCCCTGGGATAAATTGGGAAGTATCGTATATGATAAACAAATGGGGCCGGTTATGGAAGAAAGCCTGGGAAAATTAAAACAGCTTGTGGAATCGAATCCTTAATTTTAATAAAACAATAATATGAAATCCTTATTACTGGCGCTGGTTGCAGTTAGTTTTATGCTTCCGGCCTGTGCACAAAATCGTAAAAGTCCGCATGAAACGGTTAATAATGAAAATGTAAGTGTAACCTATGGTCGTCCGGCTAAAAAGGGACGGGATATTTTTGGTGCATTGGTTCCCTACGGTAAAGTTTGGAGAGCAGGTGCAGATGAAGCCACTGAAATCACCTTTAAGAAAGACGGAAGTTTGGGTGGAAAACCAGTTAAAGCTGGTACCTATACCTTATTTGTAATTCCGAACGCTACAGAATGGACCCTCATTCTAAATGGTCAATTGAAACAATGGGGTGCCTATGAATATGATAAACATAAGGATAAAGATGTATTGAAGGTTTCAGCACCTGTAGGTAAAACCTCCGGTGTTGTTGAGAATTTTACCATTCGCTTAGACGGTGGTAACCTTATTTTGGAATGGGATACGACCCAGGCAACTGTTCCGGTTTCCTGATAAACATATTGTCTATATTTTAAAAAACCTCCCGACCGGGAGGTTTTTTATTATCTGGTTGATTATTAAACAATTAACCGATTATCCCATTTAATCACCACTCTGCACGGTTAAGGAAACTATAAATAGTTTTAACAAGGGTGCAACGAACCGGCACAGTACCTTGTCAGCTTATTACAAGGATATGACCAATGAACACCAACTGGTGAGGGACTGCCTGAAAGGGAAACCCGCAGCGCAAAAAGCACTGTACGAACAGTTTGCTGCCCAAATGTTGGGGGTCTGTTACCGTTACACCAAATCAATGAGTGATGCTGAAGATGTGTTACAGGAGGGATTTGTTAAGGTGTTTCATTACCTGGCTCAATTCCGGGGAGAAGGTGACCTCGGGGCCTGGATTCGCCGGATTATGGTAACAACTGCCATCAATTATCTTAAGAAAAACAGCCGTTACCAGTATGATTTATCGTTTAGTACGGATCAGCCCGGTTACCTGCATCCCGTTTCGCCCGATAATCCGGAGGTAAGCCTGGATGCCAAACAACTGGCCGACCTGGTTCGCCAATTGCCACCGGGTTATCAAACAATTTTTAACCTGCATGCAATAGAAGGTTACACCCACGTTGAAATAAGTGCTATGCTGGGAATCCATGAAGGAACTTCCAGATCACAATATGCAAGAGCCCGCAGCCTGTTGATGAACTGGCTGCAAAAAGAATCCGAATCAATTAAATCGACTCACTATGCCCGATCGTGATTTTGATAAATCCATTCAGCGCAAGGCGAATGAACTTCGTCTTCAACCTTCCCCTGAAGTATGGGAACGGGTTGCCGCGCAACTAAATGAAAAGGATCGAAAGCGGGGATTTGCCTGGATCTGGCTGGCCGCTGCCATGCTTGCCGGAGGATTATCCCTTTGGTTTTTCGGTCCGGCTTTACTGAACGAATCTCCCAAAACAGGTCAACAGGCACAGCATACTACAAATAAGGAGCATACAAAAACTAGTAAGCAAAACAGCAGTCCACTTAATTCATCAGCATCCAATAACCCTTCAACAACCTCAGGAAACAATGATTTAAATTCTACTTCTGGTTCCTTATCTTCTTCGGCATCTTCTTCAAATTCGGCTTCCTCCGTTGATAAATCAACACAACAGAATGCCTCAGATAAAACAGTGTCAGAAACTATTGCATTTAATGCTTCCGCCAAAAAGAAATCAAAAAGCCGTACAGCTGCACGTCCATATGCAAAAACAGAAACTGAATTATTCGTTTCAAAAGAGCCTGATTTTTCGGTTGCAGCAAATAATGAACTAATTGATGAAAATAGGTTGTCTGGAAAAAGGATCGCTTTTCAATTGGAGAAACCAGCATCCGGTTCTGTTGAAGACAATGGAGCAAAGGAAGGTGATACCAAATTGAGCGCTGATTTGCTGGCATCTATACCTGAAAAACCTTCCAAAAAACAAGACAACTGGAACCTGGCTTTTCAAATGGGTGGAGGCAGTGGCTCCATGCGGGAAGGTTTGAGTAATTCCTATGCACCCCGGTATGAATCAATGGCCGGCAACGCACTGTTAGGTCCAAGTGTTGCTGCCCCGCTCGACCCGCGTCCTTCAGATGTTAAAGCAGGTCCTTCCTTTCAGGCAAGCATTGGTATCAGTCGTCCTATAGGCAAAAAAACAAGTTTTATAACCGGATTGCAATATGCCTATTTCTCCAACAGAATTGAGGTGGGCAGAAAAATTGACAGCAGTGCCGTGAATTCCAATTTCAGGTTACAATCTATTTCCGGAACAGCGGCTTATACAGGTGCCGGTAATGAAGGAAAAGCTTATTATAACGCATACCATTACCTGCAGATTCCATTGGAAATAGGCCTGGCCCTGGATGCAAAAAACAGGCTCTCCTGGAATAATGGAATCGTGCTTGGTTACCTTATTAGTACAGATGCCCTGCATTATAATGAAACAGCCGGTGCCTATTATAAGGACAATGAGCTGGTAAATAAATTTCAAACAAGCGCTCAAACCAGCCTGCAGTATCGCCTGTTTCCCGGATCCTCCTGGAACTTATCTATTGGTCCCTATCTAAATTATCAGTTGCGAAATATTGATAAAACAGAAGGTAGCAAACGTCTGTTTACAGTAGGATTGAATGCCCGCTTATTATTAGGTACTTCTAAATAAATTGATATGAAACTGCTTATGACAAAAGGAAAAATTTTCCTTGCCGCCTGCTGCTGCCTGCTGTTTTCCTCCTGCTTTAAAGATAAAGTTACCCGTACCTATACACTTCAAAAACCGGTATTTGCTTCCAAAGCATCCGTTTTGGCTAATATTAAAGCGGAAGCCGCACATCCCATTAAAGAATCCGGAAAAATTTATTGGTTTGGGAAATGGATTTTCATGAGTGATCCTGCCAGAGGCATCCATATTATTGATAATACCAACCCGGCTGCACCAAAAGCCAAAGCATTTATAGCGCTTCCAGGAAATGTAGACATTGCTGTAAAAGGCAATGCCCTCTATGCAGACCTGTTTACAGACCTTCTTGTTCTTGATATCAGTGATCCGTTGAATCCTGCACTTAAACAAACCATAACCGGTGCTTTTCCGGATAGACATTATGTAAACGGATATTATCTGGACACCTCCCTCGTCATTGTTGACTGGATTAAAAAGGATACTACAGTAGATATTGAAAATGATGTTATTGGAATTGGATTTCCGGGTTTTGGTTGTCCGAATTGTTCCTTTGCAGAATTGAGCTCCGGCAGTTCGAAAGCGTCCGAAGGCAAAGGAGGATCAATGGCCAGACTTGCCCTGGTTAATGAGAACCTGTTTCTGGTAAATATGGGAACGCTAAAAAGTTATTCCATTACCTCAACTTTTGATCCGGTATTTCAGGCTGATCTTAATCTGGGATGGGGAATTGAAACAGTTTATCCATTCAAAGACAAATTATTTATCGGATCCAATACAGGAATGTTTATTGCAGATATACAAAATCCGGCACAACCTCAGTTACTTGGTTCCTTCACGCATGCAAGAGCCTGTGATCCGGTGGTGGCTGATGATAACTATGCCTATGTTACGTTGAGAACAGGGAATATCTGTACCGGTACCACAAATCAACTCGATATTCTGGATGTTAGTAATGTAATGCAGCCTTCTCTGGTTAAATCCTTTCCTATGACCAACCCACATGGACTTGGTTTGAAAGATGAGTTTGTTTATTTATGTGATGGGAAAGCCGGATTAAAAGTATATGATGTTTCCAATAAAACTTCCATCAAATTAAAACAGCAATTGGATATAGCCGAGGCGTTTGATATTATCCTTAATGGAAATTTGGCATTGGTGATTGGAAAAGATGGTCTCTATCAGTTTCAGATAAAAACAGATGGCCGCCTGGAGTTTCTCAGCCACTATAAATTTTCCTGATCTGCCTGTTCTATAAAGTGAAGATTTCGGAGTATTCCTTTGTATTTAGCTCTTTTGATGGGCGAATGACCAAAAATACTCCGAAATTTTTCCTCTCCCAATGCCTCCCAGTCTGCCGCCCCTAAATTAAACAGGGCCGAAATAGGTTGAAAGCTCGCTTCTTTTGTAGCAGTTGAAAAACGATTCCAGGGACAAACATCCTGACAAACATCGCAACCAAATAACCAGTTATCAAATTTTCCTTTTTCTGTTGCAGGAATCAATTCCTCCTTTAATTCAATGGTGAAATAGGAAATGCACTTACTTCCGTTGATCGTTTTATCCGGCTCAATGGCATCCGTGGGACAGGCATCCACGCATTTAGTGCAGGTTCCGCAATAATCTTTCGCATAGGGATGATCGTATTGGTCGACCACTAAATCTGTAATCAGGGTTGCAATAAAAAAAAAGGAGCCGGACTGGCGATTAATCAGATTTCCGTTTTTCCCGATCCAGCCCAAACCCGTTTCCCTTGCCCAGGCACGTTCCAACACCGGGGCTGAATCAACAAAGCCACGTCCCTGTACATCTCCGAAGATTTCCTTTATCCTTGCAAGAAACTCTCGCAGCTTCTCTCTGATAACCTCATGATAGTCCATTCCATAGGCATATTTTGAAATCCGGGGTAGTTTGTCCGGTTGAATTTCTGAGGGAAAATAATTCATTAATAATGTAATTACCGACTGAGCCCCGGGAACCAGTTTAGCCGGATTGATCCGCAAATCAAAATGGTTGGCCATATACTGCATGGTTCCTTGATAGCCCTTATTCAGCCATAATTCCAGCCTTCGTGCATCCGCGTCTAATTGTTTACTCTTAGCTATTCCACAATAGCTAAAGCCTAATTCCAAAGAAATCTGCTTTATTTTCTGCGCACTATTTTGAATATTGGCCAAATTTTATATTTTTCGCTTTTGAAACCTTAAACCTTATGCTGAAAAGAATCCAATTTCTGGTATTTTGCGCCATTTTATTTTTCTGCCATGTTTCACAGGCACAAGATAAGCCTCCTTTCAAATTCGGAAAAGTAGTTCCGGAAGATTTCAAACAAACAACTCCCTCATTTGATACAGGCGCCCATGCAATCATCCTGGGCGATATCGGTTATTCAAGAATTGTTCCCAATAATGACGGAGGCTTTGGTTATGAATTTGAACGTAAAATCAGGGTCTATATCATTGATAAAAATGGTATTGATGCAGGTAAATTTCATTTGCCGCTATTTTCCTCCAGCAACAATGATATGAAAGAGGAAATCCGGAAATTCAATGGAGTAACCTATAATCTGGATAATGGTAAAGTGGTGGAAACCAAACTGGAAAATGATCAGGTTTTTACGGAGAAAGTTTCCAAAAACAGGACAGATAAAAAGTTCTCCCTGCCCGCCTTAAGAGAGGGCTCCATTTTTGAACTGAGTTATATGCTGCGGTCTGATTATATTTTCGATTTCCGGGCCTGGGAATTCCAAAGTGAATACCCTACTCTCTGGAGCGAATATGAAGTGGAGATCCCGGAATACTATGATTATGTTTACCTGGCACAGGGATATAAAACCTATCATATAAACACCTCTAAGGAAGCTTCGCGTACTTATCGGATTCACAGTACCCGATCTGACGCACTCGGCTCTACCAATGAGGATTTTGTATTGACAGGCATGGCGAAAATGAAACGCTGGGTGATGAAGGATGTACCGGCATTAAAGTCGGAGAGCTTTATCACCACCATGGAAAATTACCGTAGTAAAATCGAGTTTCAGTTATCGGCTTACCGGTATCCGAATCAACCTGTTCAAACGGTTATGGAAAGCTGGCCCAAGGTTACGGAAAACCTGATGAAAAGTGAATCCTTCGGTGAAGCCATGAGGAAAGCAGAAGGAGACCTGGATAACCAGTTGAAACCATTGTTGGCAGATGCAAAAGACCAGGTAGAAAAAGCCAGAATTATTTATGAATTTGTTCGGGATAATTTCACCTGGAATGGATACCGTGGAATCTATACAACAGGAAATTTAAAGAATGTAATCAAAACAAAAACAGGAAGTGTGGCAGATCTGAACCTGCTCCTCATTTCTGCACTTAAATCAAACGGTATTACTGCTTATCCGGTTATTTTAAGTACACGTGACCTGGGTTATACGCATGAATTATATCCGTTGATGGACCGGTTTAATTATGTTATTTGTGCCGTATTGATTGGTGAGAATGATTACCTGCTGGACGCATCGGAGCCCGATATGGGATTTGGGCGAATTCCTTCCAAATGTTACAATGGTCATGCAAGAGTATTGACAACAGAATCAATCCCTATCAACCTGTCAGCTGATTCCGTTTTGGAAAGAAAAGTTACACTGGCAACCCTGGTTGCTTCTCCGCAGGATATCAAGGGTAGTATTCAATCCAATCTGGGATATTATGGGTCTTCTCTTTATCGGAATTTAATCCGTCAAAAAGGCCAGGACGCTGTATTCGGCACAATCAAAACGAAATTTGGTTCCAATTATGAAATCAGCAATACTGCCATTGATTCACTTAAAAAGCAGGATCTGCCGATTAAAATCACTTATGAGTTTGTCGCCAAAAATGAAGAAGAGGATATCCTTTATATTGATCCCGTGCTGGAACCTTTTTTTAAGGATAATCCATTCCAGTCTGCCCAACGTGCTTACCCGGTGGAAATGCCCTTCCGGATGGATGAAACCTATCTGTTGAATTTTGAACTGCCGCAGGGGTATGTAGTGGATGAACTTCCAAAATCAGCTAAGGTGGGGCTTAATGATGGGGATGGCTATTTTGAATACCTGATATCTGCAGAACCGAATCGCATCCAGTTAAGAACAAGGGTTGTTTTGTCAAAAGCTTATTTCTCCCCCGAAGAATACGAACCTTTACGGGAGTTTTTTGGCTATGTTATTAAAAAACAAACAGAGCAAATCGTTCTGAAAAAGTCCAAACCATGAGCCGTAAAATAGTTGCCATTATACTGGTTCAGTTTCTGATTGGATTAGTTGTAAAAGCGGATGAATATCCTTCTTTTACCATCCCGAAAAACCTGTTGAAATATGCCAATGCCGTAATCCGGAAACAGGAAACGGTATTGGAAATTCATTCTGAAAGTAAAGTAACCATACGTGAACATTATGTATTGACTGTCTTAAATGAAGCTGGCAGCAGGTATGCATTCTGGTCAGATAATTATTCCAAACTATCCAGCATCGATAAGATCGAAGGAACCCTTTATAATGCAATGGGAACTAAAATCCGGAGCCTTAAAAAATCGGAGATTCAGGATCGGCCGGCCTATGCAGCCGGACAAATGATTGTAGATGATCGGATAAAATATCATTCATTCGAGCATAAGGAATATCCCTATACCATTGAATATACATCTGTAGTAACGAATAACCAGACTATGTTCCTGCCAGGCTGGAGTCCGGTTAGAGGCAGGAGTATGGCGGTGGAAAGCAGCAGTTTTGTAATTATTGCTGATCCGGAATATACCTATCGAACCCGATTGTTCAACCTGCCTGGAATGAGTATTAAAACCACTACGGGTAAGAAGAAAACAGAAATCTGGTCGGTGAGTAACCTGAATGCTGTTCCTGACGAATATGGCGCACCGCCTATACATGAAGTTTCACCTTATGTTGCACTTGGTGCTTCCACCTTTAAACTGGGTAATTATAAAGGAGATATGACTACCTGGCTGGAATTCGGAAAATTCGTAAAGACACTTACCGATGGACAGGATCAGTTACCGGATTCAGAAAAACAAAAAATAGCTGCTATAGTTGCCAGCTGCAAAACAGCTGAAGAAAAAGTAGAGAAATTATACCGCTACATGCAATCCAAAACGCATTATGTAGGTATTCAGCTGGGAGTTGGCGGCTGGGTGCCATTTTCTGCCAAATACGTGGCAGAAAATGGGTATGGTGATTGTAAGGCCCTGAGCAATTATATGGTAGCGATTCTGAAAGAAGCAGGAATTAAATCACACTATGTTTTAATAAGAGCAGGAGAGGAGGAACGTGATATTCCGGTTGATTTCCCTGCTTCCTATTTTAATCATGCTATCTGTGCTGTACCGCTGAAAAAAGATACTATCTGGCTGGAATGCACCAGTCAAACACAGGCAACCGGTTATATGGGTGGATTTACCGGAAACAGATATGCCTTGCTCATTACAGAATCTGGTGGTGTATTAGCCCGTACACCTGCTTATACCAAAAGAGAAAATCAATATCTCTCCTCCGTTTCTGCTGAACTTACTAAAGAAGGGCAACTAAAAATCAAAGCGAATAACCGCTACAAAGCCATGCTGGGTGATGATCTTCACTATTTTATTCATAGTTATTCACAGGAAGAAAAACTTAAAAAGCTACAGGCAATTATTGATATTCCGCAATATGCCATAACCTCTTTTAATTACAAAGAAGAGCCAGGATTAATTCCTGAAATCAAAGAAGACCTGGAAATTACCGCCGACCACTATGCGCAATTCACCGGCAAACGACTCTTCCTTGTGCCCAATGTTTTTAATAAATGGGAACATAAAATATCGGTTGATACCAATCGCCTGTATGATATCATCCTGAACGAGGAAAAGATAGAATCCGATACGGTTCAAATCACCATACCAGAAGGTTACAAAGTGGAACGCCCCATAAGAGATGGCGACCTTAAAACGCCGTTTGGAACCTACCAGGCTAAAGCAGAACTGAAAGGGAATACCCTTGTATACACCAGACGGCTCGAGTTGATCAAAGGCCGATTCCCGGCCAAATTATACAACGACCTGCTGGTTTTCTATGAAAAGATGTACAATGCAGACCGCGCCAAACTGGTTCTTGTAAAAGCGGATAATTAATTAAGGTGCTGCTCAATCAGTTCGCGGATTTCTTCAAAAACCATCCGCTTCTGTTCAGGCAGATCTCCTTTAGTAAATACAATGGCTGCATAGCCTTTGGAACGATTGATCCAGGGCCAGGTGCCGGTTACACCCGGACAATTAACCAGTGTTCCAATGCCTGCTTCATCCTTTTCCTGAATCCAGCAACCAAACCCATAGTCATTACCCTGCGAAACCGGAGAGGTATAGGCAATGCTGGCTGCACCTGTTTGTTTCTTCATCAATTCGTTAACGGAAGCTTCGCTTAAAACTCTTTTATCACCCACCATTCCTTTATTCAGTAACATGGTTAGAAACTTCATATAATCATCCGGAGAGGATTTGGCACCGGCAGATGGATTTTCTGCATATACCCCATCACTCATAAAATTAGTTCTGCGCCAGCCGAGTTGTTTACCCAGCCGATCGCGCATTACCCGGTCAAACGGACGCTTTACCACCAGCTCCAATACCCTGCCGGCGATATTTGGTCCAACTGTTCCGTAATAAAACTGCGTACCCTGACGACCTTTCATATTTCTGTCCTTCGCAAAACTGGCCACTTCTTCTTCCAGCGTATCGAATTTTTTCTTTTTAAGGGCAGTCCGGAAAATCGGCGGATCTGATTCAATGGTAGTGGTGTGGGAGAGGCACATCCGCATCGTTATATAACCTTTACTGTAACTCTGAAAAATCGGCAGGTAATCGCCCAGCTTATCATCCAGCGTAATTTTCCCTTCATCCACATAACTCATAACAAGGGCTGCAGTAAGCCACTGACTGGCCGCACCAATTGGCTCCTGTGTAGTGGCTCGCATTTCACCAAATTCCCGGCGATATACATCCTTTCCATCTTTGTAAACGATTACAACAAAATCATTCCCGAGGTCCTTCTTGTATTTTTCCAATCCGCTGGTAATTTCGGGGATATCAACCTGGTTGTTCTTAAGTTTTTGCGCTGTTGAAGGGAGGTTTTGCGCTGCTGATGGAAGGCTGATCAATAAACCAAGGCCAAGTAAGCTGGTAACTAGTTGTCTCATAATTGGATATATCTTCTAAATTAAAAAACACAACGAAGTCATAACGTTAAAATTCAAGGATCGTTATGGTTCCTGAAAAAAAATCCGATTTTTTCTACAAAACCGGCGGATGCGTCAGTTCATATAGCAATTTACTGTCATTATTACCCGAATCAGCAGCTTGGATTATAGTTTGATCAATAGAAATGAAACCAGAAAAGAAAACTATGAATCTAAATAATTTTACGGTTAAAGCAGCTGAAATCATTCAACAGGCACAGCAATTGGCCTTCAATGGACAGCATGCCAATATTGAATCTGAGCATTTGTTAAAAGCCCTGCTCGATCAACAGGATTCGCCCGTCGAATACCTGCTGAAAAAGAATTCTGTAACAGTGAGCCAGCTGGAACAACAGCTGGATCAGCTCCTGGAAAAATTACCCAAAGCGCAGGGTGCCGATCCCGCACAATCAATCAGCCGTGATGCAAATAATGTAGTGCTTCGGGCCGGAGCAGTTCTCAAATCATTTGGAGATGAATTTGTAACTCCGGAACATTTGTTGCTGGCCATTCAACAGGGTAATGACAGTACCGCTAAATTGCTAAAAGATGCAGGTTTAACCGAGAAGGGTTTGATTACCGCTATTAAAGATTTGAGGAAGGGAGGAAACATCACTTCCCAAACCCAGGAAACACAATTCAATACCTTAAATAAATATGCCAAAAACCTGAATGAGATGGGCCGTAATGGCAAACTCGATCCGGTTATCGGCCGCGACGAAGAGATTCGCAGAACCCTGCATATCCTGAGTCGCCGTAGCAAAAACAATCCCATCCTTGTTGGTGAACCCGGTGTTGGTAAAACTGCCATCGCAGAAGGATTGGCCATGCGCATTGTAAATGGAGACGTTCCTGAAAACCTGAAAAGCAAAATCATATTTGCACTCGATATGGGGCAATTGATTGCCGGTGCCAAATACAAAGGAGAGTTTGAAGAACGCCTCAAAGGAGTGGTGAATGAAGTGGCTAAAAGTGATGGTGAAATCATTCTCTTCATTGATGAAATTCATACACTAATTGGTGCAGGTGGAGGAGAAGGTGCAATGGATGCTGCCAATATCCTGAAACCCGCACTGGCTCGCGGAGAACTCCGTGCTATTGGTGCAACCACCCTCAATGAATACCAGAAATATTTTGAGAAAGATAAGGCACTCGAACGCAGGTTCCAGAAAGTATTGATTGATGAACCCAATGTGGAAGATGCAATTTCAATTCTGCGTGGTATCAAGGATAAATATGAAACCCACCACCATGTGCGGATTAAAGATGAAGCCATCATTGCAGCCGTTGAATTATCACATCGGTATATAAGCGATCGCTTTCTACCTGATAAAGCCATTGATCTGATTGATGAAAGTGCCGCCAAACTTCGACTGGAAATGAATTCCATGCCCGAGGAATTGGATAAACTCGATCGTCAGATCAGGCAATTGGAAATTGAACGGGAAGCCATCAAGCGAGAAAATGATGAAGAAAAATTAAAAGAACTCAGCATTGAAATAGGTAACCTTAGTGTGGAACGTGATACCCTGAAAGCCAAATGGCAACAGGAAAAAGAAATGGTGGAGAAAGTGCAGACAGCCAAAGCCACCATTGAAAATTATAAACTGGAAGCAGAAAAAGCAGAGCGGAATGGTGATTATGGAAAAGTAGCAGAGATCCGGTACGGCAAAATTCAGGAACAGGAAAAACTGATCGCTGATTTATCGGAAGAACTGGCTGCCTATGGCAAACACAGTAGCCGCCTGATGAAAGAAGAAGTGGACGCGGAGGATATTGCAGAATCAGTAGCCAAATCAACCGGTATTCCGGTGGCCAAAATGATGCAGAGTGAAAAAGAAAAACTGCTTCAACTGGAAGATCAGTTGCATGAGCGGGTAGTTGGACAGGAAGAAGCCATCACCGCCGTAGCGGATGCTATCCGCCGTAGCAGAGCCGGATTAAGTGATCCTAAAAAACCAATCGGCTCCTTTATTTTTCTGGGTACCACCGGTGTAGGTAAAACTGAACTGGCGAAGGCACTAGCAGGCTACCTTTTTGATGACGATCATATGATGACCCGGATCGATATGAGTGAATACCAGGAGAAACATACCGTATCGCGCCTGGTGGGTGCACCTCCCGGTTATGTTGGATACGATGAAGGCGGACAATTAACGGAAGCAGTACGGCGCAAACCATATAGTGTTGTATTGTTGGATGAAATTGAAAAAGCGCATCCGGATGTCTGGAATATCATGCTACAGGTTTTGGATGATGGCCGTCTGACGGATAACAAGGGAAGGGTAGTGGATTTTAAAAACACCATCATCATTATGACCAGCAATATCGGCAGTCATATTATTCAGCAGAATTTCGAAGACGTAACAGAAGAGAATAAGGAGGAAGTGGTGGATCGTACCAAATTCGAAGTGATGGATTTGCTGAAGCAAACCATCCGGCCTGAGTTTCTGAATCGGGTGGATGAAATCATCATGTTCCAGCCCCTGATGCGAAATGATATCCGGAACATTATCCGCATTCAGTTGAATCAATTGAAACAACTGATCACAAAAAATGGCATTGAACTGAAATTCAGTGAATATGCAATTGATTATCTGGCAGAACATGGATTTGATCCGGTATTCGGGGCAAGGCCGTTGAAACGACTGATCCAGAAAGAAATCGTGAATCAGTTGAGCAAACGGATTCTGATGGGAGATATCGATAAAAATAAAGCCGTACTGGTGGATGTGTTTGATGGAGTAGTGGTTTTTAGAAACGAATAATTAACTTCCGGTATGTGTTATTATAATCGGCTGATTGTTCCGGAAAGCAGGGCATTCTCCATCGGAGAGCTTAGCCTGAGCTTACCGGAATTATCACCTTCGGTTTTTGCGATGCAAAGTGGATTTGAATACGGCAACTGGCCCATTATTCGAATTACAGAACAAGTTGCAAAACCCGAGGTAGTAAGTGCGCATTGGGAATTTCTGGCACCCTGGTTAAAAAACCGGGCAGCTGTGGAAGCCAACCGCCAGAAATATACCACGTTGAATGCAGTGGGTGAAAATCTGCTGAGTTCCAATCTTTACAAGGACGCTGCCATTCACAGAAGATGTCTGGTTCCATCGAGCGGATTTTATGAGTGGCGGCATGTAAAGCTGGAAGGCACCAAAAAAGAAACAGCCGTACCCTATTTCATTTACCTGCCTGATCAACCGGTTTTTTATATGGCAGGGATCTGGCAGGAATGGACCGACCGGGATACAGGTGAACACCTGGTCAGCTTCGCGATTGTTACCACTGCGGCCAACAGCCTGATGAGTCAGGTACATAATAAAAAGAAACGAATGCCACTTATTTTGACGGATGAACTGGCATTGGAATGGATCCGCCCGGGGCTGAAACCGGATCGAATAAACGCATTGGCAGCTTATCAGGTGGATAACGAAAAACTTAAGGCCTATACCATTCAGAAAGATTTCAGACAGGCTTTAAATCCGGTTGAACCGGCTGAATTTGAAGGATTGCCAACTTTATAATTGGAATTATGTTAATAAGCTGGACAGCCAAAATTGAAAAGTTTGATCAGCAGGGAGAAAAAACCGGCTGGACTTATGTGCTGATTTCACAAAAACAGGCAGAGAAGCTGAATGCGGGTTGCAGGAAATCCTTCCGGGTAAAAGGTTGGCTGGATGAATTGGAAATTAAAGCGATGGCCTTATTGCCCATGGGCGGAGGGGATTTTATTCTTCCCCTCAAAGCAGACCTGAGGAAGTTGCTGCGGAAACAAAAAGGGGACAATATCCGCCTAAAACTGGAATTAGACCCCGAAGAACTAAAAATAAACGGAGATTTGCTCGAATGTTTGCAGGATGAACCGGCTGCAAGGGATTTTTTCAATTCCCTGACCCCGGGCCACCAGCGGTATTTTACCAAGTGGATCGATGAAGCTAAAACCGAAACAACCAGAACCCGGCGGGTAGCCCAATGTGTGGATGCCCTGTATAAAAAATGGGATTATGGCCAAATGATTCGCGCAGGTAAAAAACAACCATTTGACCCCTGAAATTGTCTTATAAATACCAACTAACTGCCCTAAAAAAAAGGGAGCATATATGTCAATTACGAACAAAGTAGAAATTATTGAGCCTAAAACCATCTGGATTGGCAGCGAAAAAGCGCCGGTTCGCCTGGTTATGTATGGCGATTATGAAAGTGAAGCCTGTGCCAAAGCACAGGAAACCATTGATTTATTATTGGAGAAGTACCCTGATCAGATCCGTTTCCAATTCCGCCATTTCCCCTTAACCAAAGTGCACCAGTTTGCTCATAAAGCAGCAGAAGCAGCCGTGGCTGCCGTACAGGAAGGTCGTTTCTGGGAAATGCATCACCTTTTATTTACCCATCGTAAACGCCTGGGTTCCATCAGTTTAAAGGAATATGCGCGGGAAGCAGGAGTGAAGGATAAAAATTTTATCCCTAAACTGGTCGACTCCTTATATGGCTGGACCGTTCGGGCTGATTTACTGGATGGGGTGGATAAAGGGGTTCGGGAAGTTCCGGCTGTTTTTATAAATGATACCCTCTATGAAGGCAAAATAACCCCTACTGCTCTGGTGAAGCATTTGCAGGACCATTTACCGGCAAAGAAAAAAAGAGCCTGACCCATCGGATTGGAAAAAAAACTAAATTGGAATCATGAAAAATTCAGGATTCCTTTTTTTATGCCTTTTACTCTCCGGTTTAGCTGCAGCACAGGTTAAAGTGGTGGGGGTACAGGCGATTTTTGCGACCGACCGGGAAGGACGCGGAATGATTACAAGTGCAAAGGATGTAGAGGGTTCGCCCTTTGCAACCGAAGAGTGGAAGCCTGGCAATATAATTTTCAGTAATGGATTAAAAGCGCAGGATGGGGCCCTGAATTTTGATCTTTATAGCAATAAGCCGGCGTTCCGGGATGGGCAAAACCAAATGCATTTCAAGGATCCGGTAAAGCAGATCACCTATACGGTTGATCTGAATGGTCAGCCCACTACCTATCTTTTCCGAAATGAATATCCGCCCATTGGCAGTCAGGACCGGTCTTTTTATTACCGGGTAATGGAGGATGGTGCCAATTTTCATTTGCTTCAATTGCTGGAAAAAACAGTTGCACAGGAGATGGTCAACATTGGCACTTATAAGAACAAATTTGTGCAAAAAGAGGACTGGTACCTCTATGATGTGAAAGCTGCAAAACTGGTTAAAATTCCCAAATCAAAAAAAGACTTAAATGGGTTGGCTGCTGAATTATCACCCGCATTTGGAAACTATCTGAAAGAGACAAAATCTGTAAATCCCAAAAATCCGGATGAGTTGATCCGCATGGTTCAGCTGATGAACCAATAAATAAATTGCTTCATTAATACTACCTTCGCGGCATATTTGCCGACTATGTTGCTGTTTAAGGAATTTACATTTGATTCTGCTCATTTTTTGCCCAATGTGCCCGAAGGACATAAATGCAGGGAAATGCATGGACATACCTACCACCTGAGAGTTTGGGTGGAAGGACCACTGGATCCGGTTTTAGGCTGGGTTATGGACTTTGCAGATCTGAAAAAAGTAGTAAAACCGGTGGTGAACCGACTGGATCATAAATGTTTGAATAATATAGAAGGCCTGACCAATCCTACCTGCGAACGAATTGCGGTTTATATCTGGGATCAGGTGAAACCATTGCTGCCCTTACTGGCAAAAATTGAATTACATGAAACCCCCAGTTCCGGCGTTATTTATACCGGGAAATAGCAATTTATTAAACTTGTCCATCGGCTTAATTTACGTAAATTACTAAGGTCTAAAACCTTAATCATTAAAACATTAGCGATGACAACAAATGCAGATGACCTGAAGAACAAAGCCGAAAGCGGCTGGGAAAAATTCGAAGACAAAGTAGAGGACAGCTGGGATAAAATTGAAGATAAAGCAGAAGCTCTTTGGAAACAATTCCAGACCAAAACCGGCTTTAGTGATGAAAAAATTGAAGAGCTGAAAGCAAAAGCCAGCACGAAAATTGATGAGTTAAGTGCAGAGGTGGATACCTGGGACGATGAGGCTAAAGAAAAATGGGAAGAACTAAAAGGTAAAGCCGGCGGATGGTGGGCAAAACTCAAGGATAAATTTGATGGTGATGATGCTCCCAAAACTGCCTGATCAGCTCTTTATTTGCAAATAACAAAATACTAAACAAGCCATCAACAACGTTGATGGCTTGTGTTTATCTATCTGAATTGAAGTTTATGAAATCTAATCTCCTCCTGAAATCAACCATTGGTTTGACAATCGCTGTCAGCCTGTTTTCCTGTGACTCTGTTACTACCTCAACGGCTGCTGTTGCCGCTACGGTGGATACCACCAAAAATCCCGAATCAGTTGCTGCTCAGCCAACCCCAGAGCCTGCTGCTGTTACACTGGATACCGCCTTGTACAATCAACAAATGACCCATATGGTCAATGGAGACAGTTCCGGTAAATGGCCGGTAAAAACTGCTTACCCATTGCCTGGTGCCATTCTGCCTTTTAAACGAATTATCGCCTATTACGGTAACCTGTACAGTACCCGGATGGGGATCCTGGGAGAATTGCCTCCAAAACAAATGATCGACCGTCTGAAAGTGGAAATCAAAAACTGGGAAGCGGCTGATCCTGCTACTCCGGTTCAACCTGCTTTACATTATATCTGCGTAACTGCACAGGGAAGTCCCGGTGCTGCCGGTAAATACCGCCTGCGCATGCCCTTCAAACAAATCGATTCGGTGTTGAACATCGCTAAAATGATCGATGCCATCGTGTTTCTGGATATCCAGGTGGGATTAGGCTCCTTACAGGAAGAAATCCCTGAGTTGGAGAAATACCTGGCCATGCCCAATGTTCATTTGGGAATTGATCCGGAGTTTTCCATGAAAGGCGGACAGGCTCCTGGTAAAGTAATTGGTTCCTTTGATGCTGCTGATATCAATTATGCCACCGATTACCTGGCCAAAATGGTGAAGAAATACAACCTTCCTCCCAAAGTATTGGTGGTTCACCGCTTCACCCGCCCCATGGTAAAAAATTACCAGCAGATCATTACGCGTCCGGAAACACAGATTGTTATGCATATGGATGGATGGGGTGCACCCGCCCGCAAAATCGGAACCTACAAACATTTTATCTATACCGAGCCAATTGAATTTACCGGTTTCAAAATCTTCTATAAAAACGACCTGAAGGAAACTCCTTCCCGTTTACTGACTGCAGAAGAGCTGATGAAACTGAAACCTCGTCCGTTATACATTCAATACCAATAATGGAGGGTGCTGCGGAAAATAGGGATCGCTATTTCCTTGAAATGGCCATTGCAGAAGCAGCAAAGGGAATGGAAGAAGGTGCAGGCGGACCTTTTGGATGCGTCATTGTCAAAGACAACACCGTTGTAGCAGCGGCGCATAATAAAGTGCTCTCCACCAACGACCCAACTGCCCATGCCGAAGTGGTGGCCATTCGCGAAGCCTGCAAGGTCCTGAATGATTTTCAGTTAACCGGTTGCGTGGTATATGCCTCCTGTGAGCCCTGTCCCATGTGTATGGGTGCCATCTATTGGGCAAGGCCTGAACGCGTGGTGTACGCAGCCTCCAAAAAACAAGCTGCAGAAGCAGGCTTTGATGATTCTTTTATTTATGAAGAAATTTCAATTGCACATCCGGAGCGTACGATACCATTTGTGCACCTGCATCTTCCGGCAGCGGAAATGGTATTCAATAACTGGGTGAAGAAAGAAAATAAAACCCTGTATTAACGGTTAATCATTTCAAGCACAACATAGGCCAGCACCAGGAACAGTAAGATAAGTAACAAAGCAAGATAGGTCCAGGGATTTTCTTTAATCCGTTTCTTCTCCCTGCGTTGTTTTTTGGATTGAATATAATTCTTCAACTCCTTATTGAGCTGGATCACATATTGCTGTAATTCTTCTTTATTGCCAAAGGCTTCCAGTCCCTCTAATGCATCGGCCTCAAATTCATTTTGCTGCAGCCATTCTTCTACTGTATGCCGGTCTGCATGAGACAATTTGCCGCTGATATAATCCATCAGCAACTGGTTGTCGATATCCTTATTGCTATTGGTTAATATGTTGAGTAAATTGTTCATTTGCTGATTTCATTTTCCTGCTGCTTTCGCAGTATCATTAGCCGCAGGTTCCTTTTGCCATTCTGGATATTACTTTTCACCTGCAACATCGTAAAGCCGGTGAGGTCAGCTACTTCCTGATAACTTTTTTTCTCCAGATAAAATAAAGTTACGCATTGCTGTTGCTCCTGATTCAGGTTTTTTATACTGTCGTGCATCCAGTCCAGCAACTGATCTTTTTCCTTTAGCTCGATTTGTCCATCCAGCTCTTCCATACCGCCCTGATTTTCGGACAGCTCCACCATCAGCCGGTTTTTGTCCCTGAACTGCATCAGGCAATGATTTTTTGCAATCATATACAACCAGGACTTTACATATTCTACCTGATATTTTTCCAGTTCCGTTATTGCCTTCAGGAAAATCTGTTGTACCGCATCGCGGGCAGCATCTTCATTCTTCAGGTATTTCATACAAACACCCAGCAATAAGAGCGTGTACCGCTGCAGCAAGATCCCCAGCCAGTCTTTATTTCTGTCGAGGTAAAAATTGCGAAGCAGTTCCTGCTCATTGATATGGTTGTACTTGTCAAAATTCACTGGTACAATTTATCATTTATTCAGAGATGCGAATCTGCTTCTTTTCCATAATTTGTGTCCGATATGTTTACAGATCCTATTTATATTCCGGTAGTCTCCGTTTGTCCCGTTCGGGAAACGCCCAATCACAGAACTGAAATGAGCAGTCAGTTATTGTTGGGTGAACAGGTTCATGTGCTGGATCGCTCAGTGGAAGGCTGGTTGCAAATCCGTTCCATTCACGATGGCTATGAAGGCTGGTGCCAGGCCATCCAACTGGCAGAATTAAACCCGCCGGTAATAGAGCCCGCCGGGTACTTTGACCGGGAACTGGGCTTCGCCAACGTAAACGGACAACCGATGCCGGTCTTCATGGGCACACCGGTTTATGATTCAACGCTGACAGCCGGTGTATTTTCCATCTCCTTTACCGGATTAAGCATACAGGCAGATCCCGCTGATAAACACCTGCAGGTGCAGGAATTGGCCCTGCAATATTTGAATAGTCCCTATCTCTGGGGCGGACGAACTTTTGCCGGTATTGATTGCAGTGGCTTTGCACAGATGGTGTATCGGCAACTGGGCTTCCATTTATTAAGAGATGCCTATTTACAGGCAGGAGAGGGGGAGTCGGTTGGATTTTTACAGGAAGTGCAGCCCGGTGATCTCGCTTTTTTTGATGAGCCGGATGGCCGCATCACCCATGTTGGCATTTTATTAAACGACCATGAAATCATTCATTCATCGGGGAAAGTTCGGATAGATGATATCGATCATGAGGGCATTATCAGTCGTGATCAGAAACGCCGTACGCATCGTTTACGAATTATCAAACGCTATTTTTAACTGACCAGCGATTTAATCCAGCGAATCAGGGCCTGGTCCCATTGCAACAATTTTACTGCAGTATACAACAATAAAATGGCGAAGAGCTTTTTCATCAGTTCTCCATCAATTTTGGTGGCAATTTTACCACCCAGGAAACCACCCAGAATAAAACCAATGGCGAGTATGCCAACAATCTTTAAATCAATCGGATTTCCATTAGCCTGACCATATTTATAATACTGGTAAAAGCCCAGGAATACAACCGGAAGCATCAGTACGCCCAGTGAGGTACCCTGTGCCTGATGCTGACTATACTTCAGAAAATAAACAAGGGCAGGCACCAGCACAATTCCTCCGCCGATGCCTACCAGTCCGCTTAACACACCGGCCAGCAGCCCAATTCCAATGATGAGCAGGATTTCCGGAAGCGCCATTGTTATTTTTGAAAGGTTTCTTTGTAAAAAGCAACCCCGTCCTGAATAATTTTCAACGCAGTTGCTTTATCCTGAAATTCATTTACCACCACTGATTTGTTTTCAAGACGTTTGTACTCTTCGAAAAAGTGACGCAGTTCATCAAAGAAATGCTTGGGTAATTCTTCGATATTATTGTAATAGTTCACACTCGGATCATTGGCAGCAACGGCAATGATTTTATCATCGGCATCACCGCTGTCAATCATACGCATAACACCTACTACCTTCGCCTCCATCAGACACATGGCCTGAACCGGCTGACTGGTAATAACCAGAATATCCAGCGGATCTTTATCGTCGCCATAGGTTTTTGGAATAAACCCATAATTACAGGGATAATAAAAGGAAGAATAAATAATCCGGTCCAGTTTCAATAATCCGCTGTCTTTATCGATCTCGTATTTTGCTCTCGAACCCTGCGGAATTTCAATTACTGCTGTTACTACACGGGGTGCGTTTTCTCCGGTTGGAATTCCATGCCAGGGATGTGATACAGTTAACATGTTTGTTTTATTTTAGTGTAACTCTTTTAAGTCTACCTGCCAGATGCCATTGGAACGTATAATTTTCACGGTTGTTGTATCGGTGCTTTTATACGAATTGGAGAAGGAGTAATGAACGGTAGAATCATTCTCGTTTTCAATTTTGATGGGTAAGATATTGGCGTTCTTGAAAGCCACTCTTTCTTCCGTTGACAATTTATTGTAATAGTCTTTTTTCCATTTCTCAAACAACATGGTATTGGAAGAATCCTTCAGCAGATAAAACTCTGCTTTACGCATATTTCCATCCAGGGAAGCCCTGATAAATTCACGTCCGGCATCCTGTGCGTCCTCAGCCGGACTATACGTACTTTCATCTCCACAGGCGCTCATCAAAATGACCGCAAAAAGGGTGAACAGCGAAATGCAGGTTTTTTTCATAGGTGCAAACATAAAGAAAAGGCGTCAGGTTTTAAACCAGACGCCTTTTCAGGAGAATTTGACACCTTAGGATGAAATCTGTTGTTCGCGCTCTTTTTCCCGGTCATAAGCACGAATAATGGCTTTTACCAGTCGGTGACGAACCACATCTTCCTCATCCAGCAGGATATGGGAGATGCCGTCTACATTCTTCAGGATCCGAACCGCCTTTTCGAGGCCGCTCTTTTGATTCTTGGGCAAATCTACCTGGGTCATGTCACCGGTAATAATTGCTTTTGCATTGGCACCAATCCTGGTTAGGAACATTTTTAATTGTAAATCGGTCGCATTCTGGGCCTCATCCAGGATAATGAAGGCATTATCCAGGGTTCGTCCCCGCATGTAGGCCAATGGCGCAATCTCAATGGTGCGGTTGCTCATATAATACCCCAGTTTATCAGCAGGTATCATATCATCCAAAGCATCGTATAATGGGCGTAAGTAAGGGTCAATTTTTTCTTTCAGATCACCCGGCAAAAAACCTAAACTTTCACCGGCTTCCACAGCCGGCCTGGTCAGGATTATCTTTTTGACAATTTTGTTTTTTAATGCACGAACCGCTAATGCAACAGCGGTATAGGTTTTACCCGTACCAGCCGGACCAATGGCAAAAACAATATCGTTTTTGTCAACCCCTGTAACCATTCTTTTCTGATTCGCCGTACGCGCCCGAACGGTTTTTCCGTTTGGTCCGAAAACCAGGATATCATTCGGATTTCTTTCAATAAAATTATCAACGGTTTCTGCATCATCGCCTCCCAAAATCTGTTCAAAATAGTTCTCACTCATGTGACCATTTCTTTCCAGATATTGAACAATGAGATCAATCTTTTCTTTTGCCGTATCTACCTGTTCCGGTGCTCCGCTTAGCTTTATTTGTGTTCCGCGTGATAAAATTTTTAAGAGAGGAAATTTCTTTTTAAGGATGTCGAGTTTACCATTATTTACGCCGAAGAATTCAATCGGGTTAACGGTTTCAAGGTTGATGATTTTTTCAGTCAATTCACTTCAATTTTATGTTCACAATAATTCGAACCCACCATCTAATATAATCCGAGTAGCCTATTACATTCAAAGTTACTTATACACAAATTGTGGATATTGTTAATTTTTCAAATCGCTCCAATACAGTTGGGTGCGCCACAGGTGCAGGGTCTTTTTCCATCGTGGTGTGTCTCCCCATAATTGCAGGTTAATTCTTCGCCCGCTTTTATTTTGCGCAGACTATAAAATTCCACTTTATGGTAACAGCATCTCATATAAGTATTCGGTAAACAGGAATGATTTACATAACGCAATTGATTGGCATTCACCGAAGCATCCAATGCACGACCATCACCAAATTCCACCATGGCCAGTTTTTTCTGTTGACGAATTCGTTTTCTTGCTTCCCGAACTGAAATCAATTCACCACCCAGGTTACCGATTTTATTTCTTGCTGGAATTGTTTCCTCTGCAAAACATCCTTTCCCGTCTATTGTACTTTTTTTATTGATCAGCCTGTATCGAATCATTCGTGGAGTAAGTTATTTATCAAATAAATCGGAAGAGAGATACCGATCGCCGCGATCGCAGATAATACATACAATTACACCTTCTTTTAATTCCCTTGACAATTCAACTGCTGCATGCACTGCACCGCCGCTGCTCATGCCACTGAAGATGGCTTCTTCTCTTGCTAAACGATTGGCCATTATGCGGGCGTCTTTTTCTGCTATTTCTGCCACACGATCCACTCGTTCCCGTTCAAATATTTTAGGCAGATAAGCAATCGGCCATTTGCGAATGCCCGGTATTTTTGAACCATCCGTAGGCTGACAACCAACTATCTGTATCTCCGGATTTTTTTCTTTCAGAAAACGCGATACACCCATAATGGTTCCGGTGGTTCCCATGGCAGAAACAAAATGCGTAACCCTGCCATCTGTATCCCGCCAAATCTCCGGACCGGTAGTTCGGTAATGCATTTTATAATTATCCGGATTGGCGAATTGATTCAACATCAGGTAGCCGCCTTCAGCCACTTTTGCATTGGCATAATCAATGGCACCTTCCATTGATTTTTCTTTGGGAGTCAATATTACTTTGGCGCCGAAGGCTTCCATACCCAATACCCGTTCACGGGTAGCATCTTCCGGCATCACCAGTTCAATTTCAACCTTGAACAAACTGGCAATCATGGCCAGTGCAATTCCGGTATTACCGCTGGTAGCTTCAATAAGTTTTATACCTGGTTTTATTTCGCCTCTGTCGAGTGCGCCTTTAATCATACCGTAGGCAGCTCTGTCCTTCACACTGCCACCCGGATTATTACCTTCGAGTTTTGCGTAAATGGTTACAGCAGGATTGACAATTACATGCTTTAATTCTACTATTGGGGTATTTCCTACGAGATCCAGAATTCCGGCCATTGCTTTATTTATTGTTTGCTAACCGGAAAGTTAAAAAAGTTATGCTAATTCCTCTTCTATCATTTCGCTCATTAACTTTTCCTGCTCGCTAACCCAGGCGGGTACCGGTTGGGGAATAATATGCCAGTTGGCATCGTCTTTTCGCATCCGAAACATAATGCGATTGCCCCGATCATCCACTACATCTACCGAAAACAGTGTCTCCTGTAGAATTCTCATTTTTCTGAAATTGAACTCACGTAACCTTCCCTCTGCTTTAATGAGACGGGTGAATTGAATGTTTTTCACAAATTGTATCTGCATATGATTTCAGTAAACGGTAAACAAATCCAAGTCCTAATATGGTAAGCAATTCCCGTGCTAAGAATCTCTAATATCCTGCTAATTTCCTTGTTTTTTTCCCGATTTCCTTATTTATTTTGTCACATGTATACAAAGCAGCAGGCATCGCAGGTTCGGCAGGACTTCTATACAAGATTTGGACAATATATGTCGCCCATTTTGTCAGCCGATGGAATGCCGCAAAACTGGCTGAATTATAAAACCGGGGTGCGGTCGATTTTTATCCGGATGGATACCCCAAATCGGGGTGCCTCTGTGGGATTGGTACTCAGCCATTCCGACCCTGCTTTGCGTCTTCAGGCTTTCCAACAAATGCAAGCCCTTCGAACTGTTTTTAATGAAATGGTTGGTCCCGATTGGATCTGGGAAGCGGAAACCAATAATACCACCGGTCAACCCATCAGCCGCATTTATACTTCCATTGTAGTTGTATCCGTACTCAACCAGGCAGACTGGCCCGCACTCATCAGTTTTTTCAAACCCGCCTTAATCGCTCTCGATGAATTCTGGCAATTCGCTAAAATTCAGTTCGAAGCCTGATTATTTGCGAATTCTTTTTTTCAACTCCGCCAATGGTAAGATCATCAGCCTGCCAATCGGTTTCCCCTGCCGATAGGTTTGCACACGAAGCGTACTGGCACCCGCTGGAAATACAATTGGGCTTTTGTATTCCGGATAGAAATTATCCGGCGAAAACTCATCAAAACTATAATGGATGTTCAGGTTCGGCACTTCGGTTTGCATGCTTACTTCCACAGCAGTATCCTTTACTGTGCGCACGGAAAGTATTGGATCGTACATGCTGGTGGAATAATTAATCCCTGCCTGATCAAAGCGATCAAAATGCTGTTCAATGCGGTTCACAAAACTGTTCCAGTCTTTTTTCTGCTGCGGACTCCAAACCGATTCCGCTACCGCAAATGCACGAGGCCATAACATGTATTCCGCATGCCGCACCGTATGCAATCGTTCACTCCAGAGATTGGCTTGTCCGCCTAAAACATAAGCCGGATCAGCCCCCGCAGGAACAGGATTAAATTCGTAGGTCTTTTTCAATCGCAACATACCATAGGTAGGAGGCTCGGAGAGGGGATCGCCCTGGTACAAATCAACATAGGTATAGGAATTGGGCGACATCACCACGGGATGTTTCATTTTGGATGCTGCAATGCCCCCTTTCTCGCCCTGCCAGCTCATCACCCCCGCACCGGCTGCCAATCCACCTTCCATAATCTCATCCCAACCCATCATCTTTTTACCTTTGGAAGCAATGATTTTGCCCACTCGTTTCACGAAATAACTCTGCACCTCGTGCATGTCTTTCAGTTTTTCGCGCTTCATCAGGTCCTTAATGGCTGCCGATTTTTCCCACCAGCCCTTATAGGTTTCATCACCCCCCATATGGATATATTCCATGGGGAAGAGCGTCGCTATTTCAGTGAAGATGGTATCGAGGAGGGCATAGACCCGCTCATTCGCCGGACAAAGATTATTATCGATATCACTGTAAAACTTTCCGCCTCCGGGCCAGTGCATAAACCGATCGCCGCCATTCACCTGGTAGGCTGTACCGGGCGTGCAACTTAAATCGGGATAAGCTGCCAACAGGGCCATGCTATGTCCGGGTATATCTATTTCTGGTAAAATGGAAATATGTCGTTCTGCTGCATAAGCCAGCAGTTCCTTTATATCTTCCTGTGTATAATAGCCGCCATAGGTCTTTGGCTCTTTAGGATCCTGTTTTCCAAACTCACCCCAGCGGCCGGTTCTTTCTCCCCGGAAGGCACCTACTTCGGTTAATTTGGGCAGGGCCTTGATTTCAATTCGCCAGCCCTGGTCATCGGTTAAATGCAGGTGCAGGCGATTGTATTTATAAGCAGCCATATGATCGATAAAATCTTTCACCTGTTCTTTAGTGAAGAAATGCCGGGCAACATCCAGCATGAGTCCGCGCCAGCCAACCCGCGGCGCATCTTTGATGCTACAATAGGGAAGCGACCAATTCACTCCTTGTACCGTTGTTTTGGCTTCAATAGCAGGAGGCAATAACTGCCAGAAAGTTTGCAATCCATAAAAGAGCCCGGAGGACGAAGGCGCTTCTATCAGAATTCCTTTTTCATTAATGGTCAATTGATAGGATTCGGGAGAAACGGATGCAGCGGCCTTGGTTAATTTAAATTGTAATTGCGCCTGATCAGAAGGTGTTTCTTTTAATCCAATTCCGGCAGCCCGTGTTAATTTAGAACTCATCTGCTGCTGCAAAAAAGATTTATCAGCAATGCCTGCATCAAAAGAAACATTCAATATGGCAGGCAAACTAAAACTACCTGCACTAAATTTTGCTTCCACCGGAACCGGAATCAATGCCGGCTCTGTTTGTGCAAAAGAACCAATACCTATCAATAGAAAGCAACCAAACAACCAAGCTTTAACCATTTCAAAACTGTTTAGGCCTGAAAAATACTGGGTATTTTCCTAAATTGAATCCAAAATCAACCAGAAATCCAACCGTATGCGAAATTTACTACTCGGTATTTCCTTCTTACTAAGCGGCATTGCAGTTCAGGCACAGCAAACTGATTGCAAACTCATCAAAGGCACGGATGAATTCAGCAATGGACCGAAATTATCCACCGGATTTATCCAGCTCCAGGATGTTCAACTGAATATTGATGCGAATGGAAAAGAATTTGATCTCTTCTTCATTATTAAAAACCCCGCTGCCAATTGTATTGGTGAAGAATCAGAAGCCCTCTTTGTGTTTGAAGGCGGCAAACAAAAAATGGAAATCCGTAATACAGGCGGCGATAATTGCAATGGCTTCTTTCATATCATTATGAGAGGCGGTACCTATACGCCCGGCAACCTGAATAAACTGGCAACCAAAAAAGTGGCATCTATAACCTTCAGTGATCGGAACGATAAAAAAACAATTATCAGCCTGCGTGCGGATGAACAGGAAGCACTGATGAAGATGGCAGACTGTATTGCAAAAGAAGCAAAAACATTGCTGGCTAAATAATCAGGAAAGAACGCAAGAAAAAGTCCCGGTAATGCTACCGGGACTTTTTTTATTCCACAACAAAAAACAATTAATAACGATAAGCTTCCGGTTTAAATGGACCGGCTTTGGGAATACCCAGATAATCAGACTGCTCGGTAGTTAACTCATCCAGCTGAACACCGATTTTTGCCAGGTGCAAACGAGCCACTTTCTCATCCAGGTGTTTAGGGAGAACATATACTTTGTTCTCGTACTTGCTGGTATTGGTCCAGAGTTCCAATTGTGCCAGTACCTGATTGGTAAAGGAATTACTCATTACAAAGCTGGGGTGACCAGTTGCACAACCCAGGTTCACCAAACGGCCTTCTGCCAGTAAGATGATGTCTTTTCCATCTACATTGTAGATATCAACCTGTGGTTTGATGGTGTCTTTTGTATGACCGTAGTTGGTATTCAGCCAGGCCACATCAATTTCAATATCAAAGTGACCAATATTGCAGACAATGGCTTTGTCTTTCATGGCTTTGAAATGTGTACCGGTAATCAAATCGCGACAACCGGATGCAGTAACAATGATATCTGCTTCTTTAACGGCATCAATCATTTTCTTCACTTCAAATCCATCCATTGCAGCCTGCAGGGCACAGATTGGATCAATTTCGGTAACAATCACGCGGCAACCGGCACCAGCTAATGAAGCTGCAGAACCTTTACCCACATCACCATAACCACCCACAACAGCAACCTTACCCGCCAGCATTACATCGGTAGCGCGACGGATCGCATCCACCAATGATTCCTTACAACCGTATTTGTTGTCGAATTTGCTCTTGGTAACGGAGTCGTTTACGTTGAAAGCAGGAACCGGCAGGGTACCTTTTGCCATTCGCTCATACAAACGATGTACACCGGTAGTGGTTTCTTCACTCAGCCCTTTCAGGTGCTGAATCAGTTCAGGGTATTTATCAAAAACGATATTGGTTAAATCACCACCATCGTCGAGGATCATATTTAACGGACGCTCAGGAGATCCGAAGAAAAGTGTTTGCTCAATGCACCAGTCTGCTTCTTCAATGGTTTGTCCTTTCCAGGCATATACACCAATACCGGTGGCTGCAATAGCAGCAGCTGCATGATCCTGTGTAGAGAAGATATTACAGGAGCTCCATTTAACCTCGGCACCCAGGGCAACCAGGGTTTCAATCAACACAGCGGTTTGAATGGTCATGTGCAAACAACCTGCAATGCGCGCACCCTTCAATGGCTGGCTTGCACCGTATTCTGCACGAAGCGCCATCAGTCCGGGCATTTCAGCCTCCGCCAGACGAATTTCCTTGCGGCCCCAATCAGCCAGGCTGATATCCGCTACTTTATAGGGAAGAGTAAAATCAATAGTTGATTTAGCAACAGTAGACATGCTTTATTTTTTTTATACTGCGCAAAGGTACAATAATGCCTGAAACTGAGAAAGCTTTGTATAACTTGATAGTTGCCTGTATTTCAAAACCTTACACAGGTTTGCCAGCATGTTTTAACATTCCGGCAACTACCTTGTCAATAGGCAGGTGAACGGCGTTTTCATCAAAATCATCCCAGTTGATAAAGCGGAAGGATTCAATTTCCTGCGTGGTTTCGTAGAGTTTATGCTGTGCTTCATCAAATTCAAAAGGCGTCAGTCGCAGGGGAACCTGTATGGGTTCCAGGGCATGTGCATAATAGTAAATGGAAATAATCTGCTGTGCCGGATTAAAAGCACTCATCTGGTAAAAATCAGTGGTATAAATATGCTCGCCAATGCTTACCTGCAGGTTCAGTTCTTCCATGAATTCCCGCTTCAGGCAATCGCGGGTGCCTTCGCCAAATTCCAGTCCGCCACCGGGAAATTTCGTAAAATAATCGCCTCTTATTTTTTCATCACTAACCAATACCTGGTTGTTTTCATTAAGCAGGATCCCATAAACGCGGATGGTGAACATAGATCAGAATAATTTTTTCTTAAGGAAAAACCAGCCAATCACCAATGATATGGCCATGGATAAAAAAACCGGAATATAAAAGGCGAAGGGAGAATTGGCATAGGGGATGGGCACATTCATTCCGTAGATACTGGCCACCAGTACCGGAAAGCTGAGGGTAATGGTGATAACCGACAGCCGCTTCAACACTTCGTTCTGGTTATTGGCAATGATGCTGGCAAAGGCGTCGAGGGTGCTGGACAGGATATTTGTATAAATATTCGCCATCTCCAGGGCCTGTGAATTATCAACAATCAGGTCGTTCAGGATTTCCTTTTCCTCTTCGTTGAGCCCCATGAAATTGGTGCGTTCCAGTTTAATCAGGAGCAGTTCATTACTGCGCAGGGCGGTAACAAAATAAACCAGGCTTTTCTGGATCCGCATGAGCTGCAGCAGTTCCTCGTTCCGGTTGGCATCATACAGCTTTTGTTCCAGCAGGTTCCGTTTATGGTTGATTTCTTTGAGGAATTCCATATAATTCTGCACCACTTTTTCAATGATTTTCAGCACCATCATTTTCCGGTTATCGGGATGGCGGTTTTGAAACGTGTTCAGGAATTTTTTGATGGCATCGTTCTCAAAGGAATTAACGGTAACAATCTGGTTATGGGTAAGGATGATACAGATGGGGATGGTGATGTAAAACGCATCGCTGTCGTTGAAGGAATTATTCTCCGTAGGGGTTTTGATAACAATGAGTTTTACATTGTCTTCCTCTTCAAAGCGGGTTCTTTCATCAATATCCAGGGAATCGGTCAAAAAATCGAGCGGAATATCCAGTTCATCTGCCAGTTCCGTAAACTCTTCCTGTTTTAGGGGCGGCAGAATATTTACCCAAACGCCATCTTCCGGTTTGTGGATGGAAACCGTCTGGTGGTTGATATTTTTAAAGTATTGAATCACGGGCAGGACGTTTATTGGGAGAGGGATAGGGCACCTGTAAAAACCTTTTCAGCGGGACCAACCAGCCAGATATTGGAATAGGTACCATCGCGGTGGCGGTCGTATTCCACGGAGAGTTTTCCGCCCCTGGTATTTACCGATACCTCATTAAAGCCCTGTTCGTTGTGGTAATTTACGAGGGCACTGGCAGTAACGCCGGTACCGCAGCTCAGGGTTTCATCTTCCACCCCCCGTTCGTAGGTGCGAACGGTAATTTCGTGTTCATCTTCCACCTCCACAAAATTGACATTGATTCCGGCAGTATGGAAAGCCGCACTGTTGCGGATTTCGCGCCCCTTATTAAAAACATTGAGCTCATCAAGCCGGCTGACCATTTTTACATAGTGGGGCGATCCGGTGTTGAGGGTATAATCGCCGTGCGATTCTTCCACCTCGGACACGTCCTGCATTTTCAGGCGAACCCGGCCCCTGGGGTCAATTTCCGCTTCATGTTCACCATCAATGGCAATGAATTTATAAACCGTACGAACAATGCCCTGGTGATAGGCGAACATGGTAAGGCAGCGGCCGCCGTTGCCGCACATGGTACTTTCCCGGCCGTCGGAATTGTAGTATTTCATTTCGAAATCGTAGCCCTCTTTTGCATTGAGCAGCATGAGGCCGTCTGCGCCGATTCCGAAACGGCGGTTACAGAGATAATTGACCTGATCGGCGGAGAGCTCATTATAGCGCCCGTCTCTGTTATCCAGGATCACAAAATCGTTTCCGGTGCCCTGGTATTTATAAAATTGTATTTCCATGGGGTTAAATGCCTGCAATTATTTCCAGTGATTGAACGATTAATTTTTCTACGGCTGCCTGTCCGTTGGAGGAGAAGGTTTGGGTGATGCGATTGGCCACAATGGCGTTGAGGCTCAAACATTGATGTCCCAATAACCTGCTCAGCCCATAGATGGCAGAGGTTTCCATTTCAAAGTTAGTGATCCTGTGCTGACCAAAACTAAAATCTGTGAGGCGGTCTACCAGTTGGGGGGCGGCAAGGCCCAGGCGCAGGATCCGGCCCTGCGGACCATAGAAACCGGGACAGGTAACGGTGATTCCTGCATGGAAACCCCTGGTAAAATGTTTGAGCAGGGCGGGGGAGGCGCTGCTGATATAGGGCATAGAAACCTGATTATGCACCTGGGTATGGGTAATAAAGGACTGGAGCAGGAGTTGTTCCTCTTCGTTTTGTTCCAGCCGGTAAAAATGCAGGAGGTTATCCAGGCCCAGTCCGTGTGTGCCGGCCACATAGGAATCCACCGGAATTTCGGCCTGTAGGGAGCCACTGGTACCCAGGCGGATGATGGACAGTTGGCTAAGCTCGGGTTTAATGGTACGGGAGGTAAAATCGATATTGGCGAGGGCATCCAGTTCGTTGAGCACGATATCTATATTATCGGGACCGATGCCGGTGGAAACCACGGTAATGCGTTTATTACCCAGCCGGCCGGTATGGGAAACGAATTCGCGGTGCTGGCGTTTGGTTTCTATGGCATCAAAATGTTTACTGACTTCTTTAACGCGGTCGGGGTCACCAACGGTGAGTACGATGGGGGCCAGTTCATCGGGGTGGAGATCGAGGTGGTAGACGGCGCCGCGATTATTAATAATAAGTTCAGAAGATGCAATAGGTTTCATTCGTGTGCGTTATAAGTGAGAATTTTTTCCACTGGAATTTGCAACGAATGTATAAAAATCCTACATTCGTGCCCGGTTCAAAAAAAGGGTCCTGTGGCCGAGTGGTTAGGCAGAGCTCTGCAAAAGCTCGTACAGCAGTTCGAATCTGCTCGGGACCTCAGAAATTAACCCGCATTGGTAGTACTAATGCGGGATTTTTTTTGGTGCTTATTCAAAATGCGATTTTCCAATATGTCAAAGAACTTGGCCTTTACTAATTAGTATCAATAGTTGGGGATTTATTACAGGAGGTTTCAGGTTATTTTGGGGAATTTTGCTTTTTCCTTACTTCATCCAGGCTTCATCCAGGCTTCTTCGTTACTTCCAAGAGGCAATTCAAGTTATCCAGAACGGGGGTATTTTTCCCGTATTTGGCCAAAATTACGGTTTCCCGTTATTGTGAAATTTTCAAAATGGTTATATTGTTAATACTAAACCGTTGAGCCTCATTGCATGTGACTCAAGGGGCGAAGCAATGGGGGGAGGGGAGCTGGATTCTTTTGGATTTCTATTTGCAATTTGAAAAAATGTAAAGCAATAATGTTTGTTCATTTAAACTTGGAAAAATAGATTGGCACAATAGCAATTTCACAAAACGCATAGATTTAAACTCAATAAAACGCAAATTTTTTTTGCAAAACTCGTTTTATTTTGTGAATAAATTCTTCGACAATACATGAAGCATTAGTGTTGAGGTTGTGACGATCCAAACCTTTAGAATCACGAACTAACAATACAGAAGAAATAAAGTGCTTGACGACAAAAACGAATTACGAAAAACTGTTTTGACATTAACAGAACTGTTTAACGCTGACAAAGACTTGGAACTTGCAGACTTACTGAGAACTTCTGAAATAACTTCCGAACCAACTTTCTCCGACAATTGGAATGGTGGAACTACTTACTATTCTATTTATATTACTGTTTCTGTTGACAGATTTGTGAAAATTCAAGAACGACAAGCAGAAATTGAAGCCAAAATAAAAGGAAAAACAGAACTTGTTTTACGACCCTACGAGAATACACAAGTAGGTCAAGTCTACATAATTCCTAAATCTATCCCCAAAATTGATTGGGACAGAGTTGCTGATTTATTCACAAAAGAACAGCTATTGACAGAGGTAAATTATCTCAAAGACATAATGATTTCTGTTTCAACAGGTGGACAGAGAATTCAGGAAGTAAATGAGGAATATCAAAAACGGTTTACAAAAGTTGATGCAGCAATAAAACGACTTACCTTTGAAAACCCAAATTCATTTGCGGACTTGTGGCAATGGTATGCAAGGTGGAGTTCAGGTGAAATGCCACAATATAGAGACAGACGAGCTTTTATAGGTGAAATGTATGGCAACTTATTAAAAAATTTACAAGAAACAGAACAGCCAGAACTTTTAAATGTTTCGGTTAATCTAACCGGGTGGGAACGTATTGATAGGACTGTCAAAGAAATCAAGATGCGGATACAGCAAGCTTCTAATGAAGAGCAATTTCAGACTGTAGGACTTCTTTGCAGAGAAACAATTATTTCAATTGCACAAGCTATCTATAATGAAGAAAAACATCCGACTTTAGACGGTGTAAAGGCGAGTAAAACAGATGCAAAACGTATGCTTGATGCCTACATTGCAGTTGAACTTGCAGGTGGAGCAAATGAAAATTTGAGAAAGTATGCGAGAGCATCTAATGATTTAGCAAATGAATTGACACATAAACGAACTGCAAACGCAAAAGATGCTTCATTGTGTTCATCTGCGACAATTTCACTCGTGAACTTAATTGGCATATTAGAGGATAGGCACTGAAAATTATGATGAAAATAATGATACCAAAACTAATGACCGAACCGCTAACAATAGGGTTGCTGCAATTGGGGCTTGACGGATGTACAATCAGCAGCAGTGCATATCCAAGCTGTATACTCGGCTGACGGAATTATACTGGTTATTAGTTCTAAACATCAACATTTGTTTAGAAATTTAGATTCAGTTCCGGGCATATGGTTGGTTAATTTCCCCAACTGCAGAATTGCTCGAACGTTGGCAGTAAGATTAAAACCCATCTAATATGGCAGTCGATTTATCAAAACTAACTTCATGCGGACATTGCAATAATATTTCTCACATGAGAATAATTGGAAATGTTAATGACACACACGTATTTGAGGATATAGAATTTGGACCACATGGTGAAGGGGGAACAATCTATTGTGTTTTGGAATGCCCAGCATGTAAAAAAACGAACATCGTTATCTACGATTGGCATGATGGAATGGAAAGTGAAGATGAATTTGAATATAAAATTCTATTCCCACAAGAAGGTAACCTTCCTATTGGACTCCCAGATAATATCGCAAGTACTTTAAAAGCAGCAGAAAAAATTAAAACAATAGATGTAAATGCTTACACCATTCTGCTAAGACGGCTTTTAGAATTGGTCTGCATAGACAGAAAAGCAAAAGGGGCATCATTAGCCTTAATGCTTAAAGACTTAGCTAACAAGAATGAAATTCCAGAAAAACTGGTAAAAGTTGCAAGCGGATTGAAAGAATTTGGAAACATTGGGGCACATGCAGGAATTGGAGAGCTTAGCGAGAAGGAAATTCCAATTGTTAAGGCTTTGACGTTAGCAATTTTGGAGTACATATACAGCGCGCCACACCTCGCCAATTTAGCAGAAACAAAATTGAAAGCCATCAAAACAAGAGTTAAAAAGCCTTAGTGTGACAGAGAAAGCCTGCTGCAAACAAAAGGGCTTTGTGTTACCAGGGCGGAACAATAAAACTTCAGTTTTAGATCAATGATGATCATTAGCCCATGCTTTTTCCGTTTTCCATTTTGCTTTGGTTATAAATACGAACTTTTGAATATGTATTATTTTCTAAACTAGGCAGGACGTTAGCAATGGCCCTGGCAACACAAATATGTTCACGTTATACGCAACACAATAATGGAACTTCCAAAATTTAATGAAGAACGCAAACTCGCTGAAAGGGGAGTGATGATTGTTAAAGGTCTAATCGAAAATAATCTAAATTGGATGTTTAGAAAAGTTCCATTAGACGAAGATTTCGGCATTGATGGTTACATTGATATTCTTCAAGGTGGAAAGTATGTTACAGGAAAGTCTATTGCAGTTCAAATAAAAACAGGAACCTCATATTTTAAAAATATCACTAATTCAGGTTGGATGTTTTATGGCGAAAACAAGCATTTGAACTATTATTTAAACAATGCTAATCCCGTCATAATTATAATCGTCAATCCTGATACTAGCGAATGTTTTTGGGCACATATTAATTTGAAAAGTTTGGAAAAAACGGTAAGTCATTGGAAAATTCAAATAAATAAAGCAAATAGCATAATAAATAAAGAGGCGCTTTCATCAATTGTAGGTTCATTCATCGATTATGCACCACAATTGGAATATATAGCATTAGTCAATAAAGAAATAAAAGAATCAGGTTTAATTTTTATAGCAATTGACAAATCGGAAGTTAAAGGAAAGAACTTTGATGGAATTTATGATCTTTTAAAATTGCTTCTTGCTTCTGATGAAATGATTCAAAAATGCAGGAACAAACTTATGTTTACAATTTTTGGGTATGATAACGACCCAAGGGAGCTTTTTGAAATATCTGAGGTACGATACTGGTTCAAGGAGGCATTTAGTGTTTTCAAATATTGGGGATATTTTGTCTGTATGGATAAGTCTATTAGAAGCTACTCTTCTTTAAATACATTATTAGCTTGTACTGTTCATATCAAAAAAAGAAGGCTTATAAAAGGTAAAAAATTGATCGATGTCGAATATGACATAAACGAAGTTGCCGATTTTAAATGCAAAATATTTGAATGGTTAAATGAATTTACGCAAACATATAACATAGACCAAAAAGATAATTTTGAACAAAGTATGTTAATACTTCAGACGATTGATAAAATATCAGATTCGGATGTTAAATTGCTAAGAATAAAACATGGATTTGCCTAAGTATTACAGGTTAACATATGTACCGTATGTATTTAAGTATTTAAGCCTTTAGAGGGGGTGAAAAATTGTAACTATTTTCTTTTGAAAGCGAAGGCTAACCAGAAAGAAAATTCTAACTATCCTTCGCATTCAGATTTTTTTCTAACTATAAATGTAAATTTTTCTAAACTATTTTGATCACATACAATACATTACCAGGATTCTATCAACAATATTTTGCAAAATGATTACAAGTAAAATAGTGGCTTGGTTAGAGGAACATGGCTATCCGTTAGAGATGTATGTTGCTTCTGTTTTTCAGAATTTAGGATTTAAAGTAGATCAAGGGATATATTTTTCAGATCCTGAAACTGGATCTTCTCGTGAAGTTGATATAGTCGCGCATAAGAATTTTTCAATAAATGGAAAGTATGTTTCATTTGTTTGTATAATTGAATGCAAGTCAAGCAAAGAAAAGCCCTGGCTTTGTTTAAGAGTATATCTGCTAGAAATATTGAGTCGTCAATGTTATATTTTTCGATGATAAATAGCGCCAAAAGGCTACTGAATAAGCTAGATATAGATTCAAAAAGAAATGATGATTTATTTCCAATTATGATTTCCAATTATGGGTATGCAATGACTCAAGCGCTTAGAAAAGCCGATTCTGTAGATAACACATTTAAGGCTGTTCAAACGTTGAGTAAAGCAATCGATGATTTTACAACAAAATTTAGTTCGAGCGAATTTCTATACTATTATTTTCCAATTATTGCCTTGGATAGTCAACTGTTTGAAGTAAAACTTAAGAACAGTGGTGAATTTGAGATTGAGAAAGCAGCTAGAGCAAGTTATCTGGGTAGAGCTCCAAGGCCTGGTAATGCATATTTTTATATCGATTTGGTTACTAAAGAAGATGTGGTTCTATTTGCTGAAGAGTTTTCAAAGCGAGTTGAAAGTTTTATTGCAAAATACAAAGATCAAATTGTGCCTTAGCTTCTGTAGACTAATTCATTTTTTGGGATTAACAAATTCAAGTTGTTAACTACTAGTATAAAGAACAACAATGACCGACCATTTTCTAAAATGTATCATTGTCCAAACATTTTATAACAATATTGTATGACACTTTATGATCGTGACTTTAATTTTATTACTGATGAAGAAAAATTGCTTTGGGAAAAACTAAAAGAACAAGAAAAAGTATCCGTTAATGGTAATGCAAGCAATATTATAAGAAAATCACTTTATAGACAATATCCTGTTGCAGTTAGACATAATCTTAGCTTATTTCCCAATAATTTCATTGACTCGGTAGAATTAAGAAACGAAAGCGAATCTTTAATCAATAAACTTCAAGAGTTTCATTTGCTTCTTGATAATGCTAAGATAACTGAAAGACAAATCTTGAATTTTATAAAAGAAAAAAAGGCTTACTTTATTATTGCATCTATTTTAAAAAGCAATTATCGTTTTGGACACCATTCTTTATTTATTTTTCCTGAATTTAAATTGCCACCAAACTTTCAAGTTGATTACTTAATAATTGGTGAAAACTCTGACGGATATCACTTTGTTTTTGTGGAACTGGAAAATCCTTTTGGGCAAATAACATTAAATGATGGTTCGTATGGTGAAACTATTAGGAAAGGAATAAAACAAATAGATGATTGGGAAATTTGGATTGAAGAAAATTTTTCTCATTTAAGACTTGTTTTTGATCAGGCGTTAAGTAAAAATTCAAAACTTCCCAAAGAATTTACAGTTTTTGACAAAACAAGAATGCACTATGTTGTCTTAGCAGGTAGACGAAAGGATTATAATGATAAAACCTATAGATTGCAGCGAAGTAATTTAGAACAACGGAAGCTTCAAGTCTTTCATTACGACAATTTAATTGACTTTGCTAGTGAATCTATTGGGTCTCATTCATATTGAAGAAATTTGTCAACAATATTTATAGACATGATCCTAGGACGACTTGATTAATCCAAAGTATCACATGATTTGCTTTATGTTATTAGATATTATTAAATTATACAGATGAAACCACAATTATTTATATTTTTTTTAATTTCTCCTTTTTGCATTGCGCAGCAAAAAGGAGATAATACGATTATTTTACCGAAGGTAAATATTGACAGTGTTTCAAAAGTTCTTGCAAGGAATGGTTATGTAATTATCAATTCTAATAACTATCAAATAGTTACAGATCTAAACCCTCTGAAAAAAAATAATTCAATTAAGGTGAAATTAGCATTTTATTTCGCTGATTCTAATATTGAATTAACTGGAAAAACCAATGATGTAATTTCTGCTTCACTGAAAGGGCATAACAATTCTGATATTGAATTAATCACCATAGAAAATCGAGGAAGTAAAAAATCTTGGATGAGAGAAGTTTGGGATGAAATGAATAGGATAGCTTTGGAAATTTCCTCTGGAGTAGTTTATTCTAAAAAATAATTCTGGTATAGTGAATAAACTAATGCGGATTCATTTCGAGTAATCTTGGACCATTTTTTAGGATAATATTGGAATTTATACTTTTCCCTTTCTAAAATTCTCAATCTCTGCCCGAAGCCTAATTATCTCTTCACTTTTCTCTTTGTTGGCACGTTCCAGAATTTCCACTATCTTATCTATTGGATTAAAAGTAGGGTAATAGCTAAATAGTGAATTGCCTGTTGCGTTATCGTGGTTATTTACTGTATTAGCTACAATACTTATCGCCGCCTCCTCATCAAAATTCTTAATTGCTTCGGCTGGAATTTTGAGCGCACTTGCCACATCGTCCAGGATCCAATCTTCAATTTCTTCCTTTGCTTCCAGTCGCGATATTTTCAATTGGCTCCAATCATCACCCATTAAAGTGGCCAGGAGATCCTGCTTCATTCCCAGCATTTGCCGAAAACGCGCAACATTTTTTCCGTGGTGAATTTTCTTTTCCATAAACACAAATATACGTCTTTAATGAGCTGATTAAAAATATCGCAACCGCGATTACTTTAATCATTTCCGGATTTTTTTACGCACGAACCCCGGTATTATTTTGATGGTTCATTAAACCTTCTGCTTATGGAAAACAGCAACCAGCAGAGCAATTCGCCTGCTTTCAATGAAAGCGAGTGGATCCGACTCATTTTCCTGCTCAGCGATACCCAACACTGGATGAATGAAATGATCCAGCAGAGCTTCCTGAAACTACCCCTGAAGGATAGTAAAAAACTGTTCCGGAAAACCTATCATCTAACGGTATCCGGTCTCGCGCATATCCTGGAACGGCATTACTATAAAATCCACCGGCATCCCGGCACCAGTAAATTCACCGTTCCATTAACGGAGCTGCTGGCTTATCTGCGTGATGCCTCCATCGAGCCCGCAACGCCCATTCCGGGCACCCTGAATTGTAAGCGCACTCTCCAGGCCGATACAATAATCGGAATCGACTGCGAGCAGCTACCCACCAACCTGATAACAGTCCTGACCGATCCGGGTGGTACAATCATCACCGCATTTCCCGGGTGCTACCAGAGTAGATAGGCATACCGGCCAACTGTCTATTATGCATGTACCATCTATGGTTTACGGGTGGTATTACCAGTCAGTATGATTCTTCTGCAGATTGGGTGCTGGATGGGGTATTCTCACTCCCGGTATTAAAATACGGGATCCTATATGCGAAATCTCCCGGAATAATTATTGTCAAACCTTAACCTTTGAATCCTATATGCTGGGACTTAGGCGGCAAAGCATTTTCTGAAAACAGGTAAAAGCTGGGGTTTGGGAACTGAGGGAATACAGGTAGGAGCGTAAACGTGGAAAACTTGAAAGCTAAATCAAGTGGACGCAACAATAATTTGATTTAGCACGAAGAAGGTCATTCCAATTAAATTATTTACTTTCTTTAAGTGCAATTTAACAACGTATCTAAAAACGTTGTGCGTTACAAATTACCGACTGCACGTTTCTAAAATAGTGTTTCTTAAATGACTTGACATAATGATAGCAGACATAGAACAGACTTTGATAAAAATATTTGTTATTGAGGACAGACAGGATCGTTACTTGACTTTTCTAGCAAAAGTTAAAACCAGAAATATGTTTATTGGTGAATTATATCATTTTAATGATTTTAATTGGATTTATTTTCGTGAAATCCCAGGAATTGAATATGAAAGGCAGACAGTTGCTTTTAAAGTTCAGAGTAATAAAAACATTTCAAATTGTTATGTAATTTTAACTACCTAAGAATATGACAGAAAGCTTTTGTCTCTTGACGAAGCCATTGAGAATGTAATAGGAATAGAAGGCACAATATTAATATTCGGTGACGCTGATATTATAAATTACGAAGGAGAACCAACCAAAAACAGATTCATCAGTATATGAAAAATCTCTTGACACTACATGAAGCCGTTGTAGTTATACTGTTAAACAAAAAAGACCGAACTGCGACGTTTGAAAGTATAGCAGAAGATATTGAGAAGCGTAATTTATTTCCCGAGCGCAAGGGCGGTATAACACTGGCGGAACAAATAAAAATTAGAACATCAATTAAATGCAGCAAGTATAAACACTGGTTTGATTTTACGCCGCCGGACACTATTTGACTAAAATAACACCCACTGACCCTCTTTTGACTTTGGCGAACGCACAGCATTGGTATTGCTACAAGTGGGGCTCGACGTTGAATCTTCAGCGATTTGCATAGCAGTACTTCTGTTCCGGCAGACGAATATCTATTTGACTTTTTGTTGTTAACTTCAAATTTATATTTTCAATTGGGCAGCGTTTCCGGGCAGGACGTTATAAAATATCCAACATGCACCAATACCTGCTCGTTAGGTGCAATAAGATTTAGACAGTATGAAATCTCAAGAAGAAATAGAATATGAAGAAAGAGTCAAAAAAAGAGTTTTGATTCTACGTGACCTCTTGGAGCAAGGCAAAATCAAATTTGCTGAAAACATGAGAAAGGAACTTGAAGAAAGCTTTTCTAAGGCTAGGTTTGATAAAAACGGAGAGCCAGACTTAGATACTATAGACGGAAGAATTCGCTCAATTGCTTTGGCTGCAGAGAACTTCGATTATCGAGAAAAAACCAAAGACCTTGCATCCCTTCTTGAAATTCAAAGCAAGTATTTTTCATCCTTGGAAGATAATTTCAATGTCTTCTACAAGGAAATGCTAAAACACAGGCTAACTCCTCATGAGGTAGCTAACCATTTAGCTTATGGCAAAAAAGACATTGACTTTTTGAATGATGCTATCAATCCACTATTAGAATATTATCAGGAATTTTGGAACGCAACATCCGAAACAGCATACATACATATAGAAGACCAGCAAAATTCTGTTAAAGCCGTTTTTGGCGGTGACCTATTTCCACAAAATAATGAAAATATTGCCTCTAAATGCGGCATATATACTGATACAATTGTTTTGCCCTGTCCTTTTATGAGGAGCAGAGGATTGTTTAAAGCATGGAACAAACAACAAAGAGTCTACTACCTACTTAAACTAGCCTTAAATGTTTTACAATACAAAGATTTAGCACTTACGGATTTAGAGAAACCAATTGTTGTAATTCTTCCTGACAAAGAAATGATGAGTGAATCAGCTTTTGAACAAATACAAAAGTTGGGAGAAAATGATACCCTTTTTCATGCACAAAAAGTTTTCGGACGAGAGTTCAGCAATTTAGAAGACCTTTTTAACTTTGGAAAAGAATTAGATACTGTTGACAAAGTAATTAACGAAATCAAAGACCAGCAAAGAGTACTATTTGACACGAATTTTAAAGAGTCGCTCAAATTGCAAATTATAAAACAAATGTCTGGTCAATCCAAACAATTGATGGGAACAGATAATCCAGGCATTATTGTTTCAATGTTAGGGTTAGGTCGAATGGGCGTGTGCAATGAGCTTTTGATGAAGTCTCTACTTGTAAATGGGGTGCCTCTTATTGATGCACCGACATCTTGGGAATACTTCAAATGGAAATTGGAATATGATTCGGAAAGATCATTTCCTAATCGGAATTTCGATAAACTGCATGTCGTTAAAGGATTAGATGGTTTGGCTGTTACTAGCTTAAGCTGGGTAGGTAAAATACCTCCTGAAGGCCTTATCGAACTAAGAAAAAGTGGAGCAATTGATGAAGTTAGAGCCATCTTGTCAAACGGTATTGAAGAATTAATAAAATCTAATGAGCTAGATTTTGTATCGACATCAAATAAGGTGTTCGAAAATATAAATCAAGCTTATTTAAAGCATCAACAGAATATTCGTAATCTAAAAAACAAAAAGTGGAAAGTAGCTGGTAAAGATTTCGGCTCATGGATTGTTATGGGTACAATTGAGATAGCTGCAGCATGCACTGGGACACCTCTTTATGGCGTTTCAACTGTCATCTTAAACCAGATTTTAGACGCTCCCAAACTTAAGGATCTACCTAAAACTGTTGACAAATTAAATGACGTTGAGAAAGAAAAGCGAAATTTAAGAAAAACGCCAATGGGGCTTATCTTTAAATATAAATAATTTCTGCATCCAATTAAAGGGCTTGGCAATATGACGGGGCGACGAATATTTAATTAACTTTTTAGTCTATATTCAACATTAGTTCCAACTAAATAATAAAACTTAGAATTGGAATTAACTATGAACATATATTTTTAATTTCTGCAATGGTTCGGCCTAACGGTTTTCAAATACCGCCCTATCGCCAAGCCGTAATCATTGTATGTAATTTACTACAGACTAGTAACTTTCCTTGACTTTGTATATGGATTTACTTTCCAGACCAAAGTTTTAAAAGACATATTGACATTGTTAAACGGGGGTGTAATCGGAGATCAACAAAAACCTGTTTTAAGGGTCCAATCCATTTTCTAATGGATACTTAATTTAAGCCTAAACCTTCACTCATCCATCAGTGATATATCAGTAATCGTGCGCTTTTGATGGTGTTTGAGTGATGGATTAGTGAAGGTTTAGTGATGCTTTAAAGAAACCATTTCGGGTTTCTTCTCGCTATCTGATTAAATTCTTCTTCCTCTAATCCGCCCATCATTTCAGCCAGCATCTGTTTTTCACTTTTATGGTTTCGAACTACATAAAAGTCGGTACCAAAGAGCACCCGACTCCGTAGATGTTTGTTCCGCATAGTCTGTTTCAATAAGGGCAGAATGAGCGAATCACTGTGTAGTATGAAGCTTATATCTGCATAGATATTTTTATGTTGTAACATAATGCTGGTAATGATGGAATACCAATCGCAATATTTCCATAATTGCTCTATCTTACCCGGAGCGGGAATCTGGGTGCCTTTTTTATGCAGAAAATCTATTCCGGAATTGGGATTCTGTGAGAGCTCTGTGCTATAGGTATACCGATCCAGCTCATAATAGCGAAGCCATTCATCATCTCCACCATAATGCCCTAAACATATTTTAAGGTCTTCCAGTCCGGTTTCGATGGTGGCGCTGGTATTTCCTTCTTTATCAACACTCATTTCTAATCCAAACAGGTCTTTGATGCGTGCGTCTTCTCCAGTTTCTTTATAAGCCAGTACAACAGCCTGGGTAAGTAATTTCCGCTTCAGTAAACAGAGATAATTCAGCGGATGCGTAAAATTGGTACTAAACGCATCGTTCTCCACCTGATTTAATAGTAATTTTCGATATACACCTGCATTTGAAGTAATCTGTTCAAAAATGGGATGCTCATCCCATTCTTTTTTTTTGGTACCACGGTAATACATAGGACCCCGAACACAATGGGTCATGATCGGTAAGCTTTGCTGTTGTGCATATTTCCATAAAGGCAATAACAAGGGATCAAAGGGATAGTATCCAAGGGCTGGATAGATTTTAAATCCGCTAAATTTCTTTTTTTCAATGTATTCCTTAATAAAGCAGTCTTCCAGCACCACCTTTCCATCAATTACCTTATAGTTAAAAAAATTCGGATCTGCCGCTATTCGCCTCGGATCCACAAAAACAAAGGGATAAATAGGAATTGATTTTCCGGATTTTATTCTCGCCAGTTTGCTCATTTGGTCTGGATAGGATTCTTTTGGCAATCCGGCATCCATATATTCAAGATCCATTGGCAGCACCACAAAGCCGGTGCCTTTCGGATAGAGTGCACTTAACTGGCTTAGTGTGGTGGCCTGGTTCCTGTGAAAACTGAACCTGCCAATGGTCATATATCGGCTTAACAAGTCCCGGGTTTGTTTTCCTGGAATTTTATTCAGGACGGAATAGGTGTTTTTAGCAATAAATAGCAGCAGGTTTCTTCCTGACTTAAAAAATAGTACTACACCAAGCAAAATCAGAAGTTTAATCCATAGTTGAGCCGGTTCAAACAAACCCCAGCCCTGGTGCAGATAAAAATGTAGTTTATGCAACCACTTAGTTTCATCAAAAGCTCCTTTATAATTCCAGTAAAAAAAATAATAAATTACCTGAATCGTGAAATACCAGCCAATTATTGAAAGTGCATAATACAGAATTCGGGACCGCTGTATAAACATTTTCTGTTGGTATTGTTTTACCAGTTTATCATTTTGGCGTCCGCCGAATTTTCTTTTATATGGTCCTTTGGAGTACCACCATATACATATTCGGAAGATCCACTGAAAATTTAGCAACTTGTAAATGGGCCATTTCAGAATTGACTTTCCCAAATACGGCGGTACATGATCACCCGTAAAAATATGGGTATGGCAGTTTATAATGGGGAGCTTTTCAGACTGGTTCATGTTGAAAATAATTGGTTAAGGCTTGTACCTGAGGTTTGAAATAATCAACCGCTTTACGGAAAAGTTCCGGTGTTCTGAAGTTGGCAGGATCCAGTGTATTCGTTATAAAACTGCTGTAGTCTGCCAGAAAAGATCCGGCATATTGCCTGGCTGCGCCAATATAAGTAGCATTTGGATTATGGGAATCCAGCATTTTCATCAGGAGCATAAAATTCTTCTCCATTTCCGAACAATTGACGCTGTGCTGAACAGATTTTTTGTTTTTCTGAAATCCATCCACTACCAAATCTTTGAGAAGAGAAATAGTAGAGGATCTGTCGGTTACTTCCAAGTATTTTTGTTTTCGAATTTCCACCAGCTCTAATCTGCGTAACCCGAAAACATTGATTGAATACAGCGCCATTTCATTCTCCACATTATTTTCCTTTCTTGCTTTTATATTTCCATCTTCTGAAAATTCCAGCAACAGTTCAGGCTTATCCAAACAGGGGTCTATCAGGAGTCGGTAGGGGTCTTCCAGATTGGTTGGCTGGGCATCTTTTATACGAAATTGTTCATCCTTTAAGGCAAATTGATTCATCTTTCCTACGGTCTGTTCAATTATTTTAGTAGGATCATTTGCATCCAGAATTTTTAAGGTGGATTTTTGATTGCAGTTAGTACAGGACAGGTAAAGGTTCTCCCATTTGGCAGCCAGCCAATAATAGCCTGGTTCAATAGTTTTTCCTTCTTTTGTAACAAATTCTCCCTTAGGCCTGAAATGCTCAATATCCCCCCGGCTGCCGATGGTAACCTGTGTTTCGCAATAGGCACATCGGTGGTGGAACATGGCAATCAGCTGATCTTTATAGAAATTCTTTTGTGCACTGTAAAAGGTAAACAGGTTTTTAGGCTTAGGGGTACCTTTAATTTCATAGATGTCTTTAGCCCTCTTTATTTCATTCTGAATGGCTTTGTATTTCTTTATAAAGACTTCCGGCGGATCAATTCTTTTAACGTAAATCATACCTAGTTATTTATACAGTTTATCCCATAAGTCTATCACCTTTTTTTTGGTGTCGTCAAACAGTTCCTCTCTACCCACCGGATTCCTGCTGTTGGCATTTTGTGCTAGACGGCTGTCGATTACATTGTACATGAGTTCTTCCCGCAGGGTATCACCAAGGTGTTGCTTTCCTTTTAACAGCAGGGTCAACTCTTCCAGTTGTTTTTTTTCATTTGCAGTGCGTTTTGTTTTTGCCAACAAATGATGATAGGTATTGAATTGAATTTCCAGATCCGGGTCGAGTGTGGAACTCAAGCCAAAAAACTCGGAAGTCAGTAGCTGTTCTGCCCGCAGTTCAGCCGGATTGGGCAGGTTTTCGATCCCAATTACCGTATCATCTGCTTGTTTGCGTAACAAAAGGACTTCTCCATTCTCAATTCCTTTTAGAGAGAGGGGATCGTGTGAGGTAACAATAAACTGCAGCTTTGGAAATGCTTTCCGAAAGGCGCGCACAATTCTCATTTGCCAGCGTGGGTGCAGGTGGCTGCTGATTTCGTCCACCAATACGATGCCTTCCATGGCATCATAACCCGGCATTTTTTTTGAAGCAGCAGAATTGGCGGGATGAATATCGTCTGACAAACTTTTCATAATATCTACCGCTAATGCAATAACAGATCTGTACCCCTCACTTAATTGATGAAGCGTTTCTTTCGATTCAGAAAAATAGATCTGATCCGCTTTTCGAATAAAATAAGTTCTGGTTGATGGGAGGTCCAGCACATCTTTCAGCGCCCTCGCCACTTTGTCGAACAGATTGGTATCAATAGTTAGCATCCAATGCCTGACATCTGCCAGGGATACACCGTAATCAAACAGGTTCCTGATTTTTGCGGAACTGGTATGCTCTTCCGGCTGCAGGCTGGAATCAGGTTTGGGTAACACTCTTGTTGATCCGTATCCCAATACATTAATGGTACCGGTTTTGAAATTGGAATGCATTGTTTTATTGTCGAATTGCAATATGGCCGGTTCTTCTCTTCCTGAAAACCAGATTTTTACCCAACCTTTTTTTGTTCCGTGCCGAAGTATATCAGCGGGATCGATCTGCAATTTTTTCACATACTTATCACCGGCCAGCACCAGTGCAATTGCCTGGAGTATACTACTCTTTCCCACTCCGTTTTCTCCTAACAGGAATTTCCAGGGTTCATTATGCGATAAAATGGTCATGCCCAGGAATTGAAGTCCCGGTTCGGGAACTTTAAAATCGAACTGAAGTGAAGCAATCGATTTGAAGTTTCGTATTTCAACTTTCTCGGGGTATAAACGCTCCTGTTTTTGTGTTATCGCTTTGCCCAGAAGTTCAGCTGCTGTACCGGCAATTGCGCCAGCTATGGGTTCTGCCACAAAAGAGCTGGCAGCTTTTAGGCCTTCTTTGATCAGGTTGGATAGATTATTGGTAGGTATGGAGCCGGATGGGATTTTTCGAATTGCTGCTTTCTTCTTTTTTTCAGCGGGGAGCGGTTTAGAGATAATGGACGCATTCGGTTTAAGAATGGCTGCAGGTTTGAATCCAGGCAGCTGGGTTGTTTTATTGACAAGAAGCTGGTGAAATTTTCGAAAGATGGATTCAATTTCCATAAATGCAACATAATGGGTGGCTTTGGGAAGGCATTTTTTTAAAGCGGTTGCATTATGATAATCCGGTTTCATAAACAACCACAGAATTACTACCTGCCTTCTGGGCAGAACAAAATCAGCTGTAGGATTTCTTTTTAACCATTCAGCTACCTGTTTATAGGCATCGTTCAATTTAGTCAGTGTAAGTTTCTGCTGAGTTTGGGGTGCTTTTCCTGTTTTGGAATCTGCCCATAATTTTTCAATTTGCTGTAGTAGTTTTTTTACTGAGCGAATAGTAGCTCTGCGCTGACTTAAGAGATCCGCCCGGTTTAATTTGAATAATTCGATGGTTACTTCCCCTTTCCTGGTCAGCTGCAGCAGGGTTCCGTCATCTTCCACCACCAAATGTTCTTCCGGATAATCGCGGCAGGGATCCAATAACAGGGCTTTTTCATTTGTTACTATGGAAGCATAGCTGCTTTCTATAGGGGCACGGCGACCTTCCACCGGAAACCAGGTGCCCTTGAACTTGTTACAATCTACACAGAGCGCGTATTTATTTTGCCAAACATAGGCCAGCCACCAGTAATGGTCGGGCGCAAATTCACCGTCAAATCCCTTGGCGTTGGTTCTGGGCCGCCAGCTGTCGCTAATTACATTGTGGATGGTCAGTTTTCTTTCGCAGGCAGCGCATTTAAAATTGAATTGTTCGGCCACCGCATTCAGGGTGCCATGCGTATCTCCATTGATGGCTTCTTTGAAGCCTTCCTGAGAACGGGATTTTCCGCTTCGTCGGAAAAAGGCACGATATTTTTTGATATCCATTTTTATGGCAGAACTGGTGAAGGCAGCAGGCACCACTGTGCTTCTTTTAACATGTATCATAGTATAGGTTTAATCTGCTTTCGCGGGATTGTTAAGGCTTATGAATTTGTTCAGGTCGGCAGAATAACCAATTTGTGCCTGCCAGAAATTATTACCTCTTTGCCGGGAATCAATGTAATTCTCTCCCCTGAAAATGATACGGCGACTTTTATCGCTGCTTAAGTTGATGGTAACCGTTGCACCCAGGTTAATAAGTGCAGGCCAGTTTACTTTGTCCAGTTTCGGTTTGCCATAAAATTCATCATATTCCGCTTTGCTAAGCTGGATGGTTTTGGTGAGAGGATGAATCAGGAATAGCCTGCTGTGCAGATCGATGTCCATATAACTGGCCGCTTTGACATTAAGTTTGATACCGGGAATAATCATGAGCGAGTTTTTTCCATAGGTAACGGGCGATAAGAAGGTATCAATCTGTCCATTTTTATTGATGGTGGAAAAGGCGGTATCGTTCATGGGAGTTCGTAAATAGGATAGTTCAAACGGGAAGGATAGAGACCCGCCGCGATACTCTACTTCGGCCAGGTTCATCCGTACACCGGCATAAATATTCTGGTACTCCAATAATCTGTACCCATGAACATATTTGATGGCTGTATCTGCAAGCGGAGGCGATTGGGGAACCGTATCGGTTAGTACCGGCAGGTAGCGGTTTTTGTTGTCCAGTTTGGAGAAGCGAAAGAATAATTCACCTTTATTGAGGGGGGTGAATCTTGCCCGAAAGGGATTTTTCTGTGCAATTGGTCTCCTGAATCCGTAGAAATTTATTTTTAATTCGGTTTGAATAAGTCCGTTTGGTTCATTGGTTCCAAAAAAGCCTACAAGGTCACCGAAGACATCGAGATTGATAATGGAATACAGGCTTTTTTCGCGAACCTTAACGGTATCGAAGGAGTTTGCGGTGCATTTATCAAAATTTATAATTGTGTCTTTTGCGGTGAAAATGGTTCCGGTTGCATTGGGAGGTGATATGTAATCAATGAAATCATCAATGTAAAAAACATAGCCGCTGTTGGAATTATTGTTCTGATAAATGGTATGTGCTTTTTTCAGATTCAGCGGAATTCGATTGGAAAGCAACCCTTTTGATAATAAATTTTGGCGGAGATTAAACCGGATGGAATACACCTGGTGTGCCTGAAACCTGTTTTTTAGTTCGGCTGGTAAACGGGCGGTATCGATGTCAAAATTGAAAGAATAGATAAAGCCATCGGAAATTGAAATTTTTGTTCGTTTGATAGGGATGGTGGTGGCGTAGGTATTGCTGTCTTTTTTTATTTCCCGATAAATTTTCAGAACACAATTGGGGATAAAAGATGCTTTCATGCTGTCATTTTCCAGGACAAAAGCATCCACATTGGAAACTACTGTTTTTGTTTCTTCTTTTTTGACCAGTTTGTTTTGAATTTGGGTATACCAGGCCGGCAAGCCCTGGCGCATGGCAGGCAGCAGGTCGGATTCAATTGATGAGGAATCTTTCTCGTTGTTTTTCTTGAGTTGATTCAGCAGGCTGTCTCTTTGCGCTGTGAGTACAAAGGCCAGTTCTCTTTCCGAGAATAAATGAGTGAAGGAACTGTCTGTGCAGGTGATGGTAAGCAGGTCCCTGGTGTAGATAAGTTGGGCTTTGCCTTTTTTGGCGTCGATGGTATCGTAGGCGAACAGTAAGTTGCCATCGAGTTCGGCAATATGGATTTTAGAAGAGTAGAGATGGGTTGCCTGTCCGTAGGTTAGTTGGACTGTAACTAAAGTCAGAAGGAGATAAAGAAATTGTAGTGTACGGGGGTATGGCAATACCACCCGGTTTAGGGATAAATTCATAGTAAAAGGTTTAGTGTTGATAGGGGTTTTACAGGGGAGGAGGGAGAGCTTTCGCAGGGGAGTATCCTAAGATATAATATATTTTGAATATATGCAATTATGGGCGGTTTTGTTTTTCCTCAATAATGCTAAATTTGAATGATGGAGAATTCAGGTTTTATAGAGATTAGAATATCAGGCTCAATGGGAAACCTTGAGCTCTCACCGGATACCTACGATATTCGTGAGGTTATTGCAATTCTGGAAAATGCTGAAAACTTGTTGTTTCCAAATGACAAGAAAGAAAGGCCTCCCATCAGTTATAAAATAGAAGAAGGATCAGTACGGCGTATTTTTAAGACATCCCTTCAATATATAATTGGCTTTAATGCGGTAATTGGAAAAGTAGCAGAAACAAAAAATATCGACTTTTTAGATCTGCCTTCTGCCAAAGCTTTTGAAAACATACAGGAAATTGCTACTAAGAAAGATTATACTTTTCAAATATTCACCTCTGTTGAAAACTCAAAAGAAGTAAAAATTGACAGATCTACGCATTTTTACCGGACTGAAAATGTTTGGGTTGAAGCTGAATTCTACCTCTATGGAAAGGTGACCAATGCGGGTGGTAAAGACAAAGCTAATATCCATATATACACTGAAGAGTTGGGAACTGTTAGAATTGAAACTCCTATTTCGTTCCTGGAAGCATATGAAGATAATCTGCTTTATAAAACATTTGGCATACGAGCAGTAGGAAAGCAACACACTAAAACTGGAGAGATTGATAAATCTTCGCTGAAATTTCTGGAGCTTTTAGATTACGAGCAAATTTATGATGAAAAGTATTTAAAATCTTTAAGGGATAAAGCAAAAAAATCATGGATTGGGAATATAGATGCTGATAAATGGCTTATAGAAATCAGAGGACGCCTAAACAGGTAATTTTAAAACGCTTTAATACTTTGAAAATATATCTAATAGCATTTTTTTCATGTATAATATTTTCGTGTGGAAATAGGCAGAAACAAATTGCAAAAGTAAACCACCATTTCTCAGGATGTTTTGGTGGTGGAAAAAATACTCTAACTATCTTTTTAACCGACACAGTTTTAATGGCAAAACTTGAAGGTTATGAAAATACAACTCTAAAAGCAAAGTTGACGTCAATCCAATTGGATACTTTTAAAATGTTCTTTAGTGAATTAAAAGGCCTAAATGAAGAAAACGGATGTACCACAGTTTCCCATTATGAGGTCTTTTATCAAAATGAAGTAATTCGTAAGACAGATGGAGGCTGCGATTGGAATGGATTTGAAAAGCTGACAAATTGTTTATTTAGAAATCCCTTATAATTAGTTAACACCAACCATTCCCGTGAAATATATTTTTTTGTTGCTGGGACTTTTGATCCAAACAATTACATTTTCGCAGACTCACAAAGATCCTGTTGAGGTTACTCCTGAATTGCTGGTAAAACTTAAGCAAGAAATTGAAAGGGAAGTGCCCGGAATTAAGAGTGAATTGGAGATAACGACCGAAAATACTATTCGAATAGAATTCACGCTTGATACATTTAAAATAGAAAGACTGATAATTAAAATGGTAGACTTAGACTACAGTGATATTGGATTATATAATGCTGTTTATGAAGCTGCTAAAGGTTACGACATTCTATTAAATAAATACTATAAAAAGTTACTTGCCGCATTAAAGGGGGACGACAAGAAGGCATTGGTATCCGCACAGAAATCCTGGCTTTCCTTTAGGGACACTGAAACAAAATTAGTTGAGACAATCAGTAAAGATGAATACTCAGGTGGTGGAACCCTTCAGCAGTTAACTGAAAGTTCAGCTTATTATAATTTAATCAAAACCAGGACTATTTCAATATTTGAACATTATGTTAGAGCTATCCAGAACGAGTAGCATTTACTTTGCACATTATAAACGGAGAGGAAGATAGTTTAAATTAATTTACTTGATGACCGGTTAAAGGCAAACAACCATTAGGGCGTTAAGCTGTAGTAACTTACCAATTCCAGGATTCAACTTGACCTTGAAATTGATGAACTAATTATTTGTTCCACAATTATTGACGAACATAATTTCAGTATACTTACAACCAGACGCCTATTTACAAATCAAGACAGCAAAATTAGCGCGGGATATATTCAGAATGCGACTAATACATCTTTTGGAAATTTCAAAAGATGTAAAGACACGAATTATACATTTGGACTAGTTCAATTACAAGATGGAAGTGAACTAAAGTATTTTATTGAAACAGGTAAGGCATCAATAACTATGATAAATGGGGTTAGGACAATTATTGCAATAAATCGCAGCAAAACTTAAAGACAAAGAATTATTTCCCCAAAAGGTTGAAGATGCAAGAAAGTTTTTGAAGTAACCCGGGGATATAGAAATTGGTCTTTTATCGGTTATAGAATTATCTTAGTCCCATGGTTGCGTATATCGGCATAGGGATCAATCTGCTTTTAATTTTACTGATGGCCTCGAAAGAGGGGAAAACTGTTGCCGATAAAATTCTTCTTGTCTGGCTCTTGCTCATTGCCTGTCATCTTAGTTTATATGTTTTTAGCATCCAGACCATTACTACAGCAAATGTGCATTGGCTCCTTGGAACAAGCATTCCCTTTCCCATGCTTCATGGCCCGATGCTGTACCTTTACACCGCAGCAATGACCAATCAGCTGCCCCGGAATCGAAAATGGATCCTGTTGCATTTTATCCCGGCACTGGTGGCTGTTTTATTCTTCTTACCCGTCCTTTTACGATCGGCTGAGGAAAAGCTGGCTTTTATAGAAAGTGGGGGAGAAGGATACCAGACTGCCAACTTACTCCGGATTATTTTGCTGCAGGTGTCGGGCTTTGTTTATGTGCTCTGGGCCCTATGGTTACTGCGCAGGCACAAACGCAATATCAGTCAGGAGTTTTCATACGATGAACGCATCAGCCTGAACTGGCTTCGCTATTTTATATACGGACTGGCGGCGATTTGGCTGATCATCGTTTTTACAAAAAGCGATTATTATATTTTCGGAGGGGCTGGATTATTTATTGTATTTCTTGGATATTTCGGAATCCGGCAGACAGGGATTTTTACTCCGGCTAATCTGTATAAAACAGCACCAATAAGTGAATTTCCGGCACCGGTTGAAGAGATTGAAAACAATCCACGTAGGAAATATGCCAGTTCCGGTGTTACCGGGGAAATGAGTTCGGAGATCCACCAACGGCTTGTCCAGCTTATGCAGGAGGAGAAATTGTATACTGAACCGGATTTATCACTGTCGATGCTGGCCGAAAGAATCAGGGTTCATCCCAATTATTTGTCGCAGGTGATCAATGAAAAAGAAGGGAAAACATTTTTTGAGTACATCAACAACTTACGGATAGAAGAATTTAAGCGATTGGCAGCCCTGCCGGAAAACAGGCAATTTACCATCATGAGTCTGGCTTACGATTGTGGATTTAATTCCAAGTCGTCCTTCAATAAGAATTTCAAAAAAGTTACGGGACAGTCCCCCTCCGAATACCTTGCCAGATCCTGATCATCGTCCATCTTTATAAGTTAGGAAGCAGGAATGCTGTAGCTAAATCTAACTTGTTCATTTTCAGCAAACTAATATAGGTCCACACTTATAAGCTAACCCTTCCTGTCGGCAGAGACCGGGGATCTTTGCGGATAAATAAACTGCTTATGAAGTATTTGATTTCCCTATTGCTTTTTTGTGTCCTGGTTGTAGAAACTTTCGCTCAAAAGAAAGATAACCGCCTGGCTGGTTTGGATACCATGATTACCCGGATCCTGCAGGAATGGAAGGTACCCGGTGCATCTATTGCGATTGTTGAAAAAAACAAGATTGTACTGACCAAGGGTTTTGGGTACAGAGATATTGAAAATAAACTACCGGTAACTGAAAACACCCAGTTTGCCATTGGGAGTTGCACCAAGGCATTTACGGCAGCATTAATTGGCTGCGCGATCAAAGAAAAAGGAATTGACCTGGATGCGCCGGTAGCCAGCTATTTCCCGGACTTAAGTTTTATGGACAATACACTCACCACCAGTGTAACACTGCGGGATATGCTGAGCCACCGAACCGGCTTGCCCCGGCATGATTATTCCTGGTATAGTGGTGCTGCCACCACCAGAGCGCAACTTGTATACAATATTCGTTTTCTGGAAGCATCGGCTCCGCTACGGCAGCGCTTCCAGTACAATAACTATATGTATATGGCCATCGGCAGTTTATTGGAAAAACAGTACGGTAAAACCTGGGAAGAACTCATCGAGGAGAAACTGTTTTCAACCCTGGCCATGAACCACTCTACAACCGGGGTCATGGGAAAAGAGGGTGATTTCTCTTACGGGTACGTGAATAAAAATGATACCATCAGGCGGGTGGACTTTTTGACCCCTTCGATGAAAGCGGTGGCGCCCTGTGGCGGGATTGTCTCCACCGCAACCGATATGGCCAACTGGTTATTGATGTGGACCAACGGGGGGCAGTTTAAAGGGAAGGAAATTATTTCCTCCAGCTTTTATCAGGAGGCCATCAGTTCACAAATGATAGCATCGCCCAACCTGCCGACTAAAAATTTGACCGATTATTACCTGTTTAATTATGGCCTTGGCTGGTATGTTGCCAGTTACAGAGGACGTTACGGAGTTGGACATGGAGGAAATATCAATGGATTTAGTTCCTTTACTTCCTTTTTTCCTACCGATAGTATTGGCATTTATATAGCAGTGAATCAGAACAATTCACCCGTACCTCGTATGCTGAACAATTTAATTATGGACAGACTGATTGGAGCCGGCTATCGGGATTGGAATGCGCTATTCAAACAACCGGTTGCCAGCCAGGAAAGAACAGAAACAGGGAATACAGTAACAGTAAAGCCATCCCTACCCATGGCTAATTATACCGGCAGGTATTCAAACAAGGGGTACGGAAATATGATAATTCAGACAGATAAAGAGGGGCTGACCGGAACCTTTAATCGATGGAAGCTTATAATCAACCATCTCAATTACAATCATTTTAAATTTTCTATTGATGCAGATGTGTTTGACGGCAGTGAGGCTATGACTGGAGAGTTTAAGTTGGCAGCGGATGGTACAATCACGGCGCTGGAATTGCCTTTGGAAGACGGCATTCAGCCTATTGAATTTAAGAAAGAGCAGGTTCCTGTGACGGTATCCAAAGCCGATTTAAGCAAGTACGTAGGGGAATATGAATTATCCGGATTACGATTTAAAATTTATATAGACGAAGGGGGCGTTTTAAAGGCGATTGTACCCGGACAACCGGAATATGAGCTGGAAGCGATAAAGGAGAATACATTTACGCTCAAAGGCTTAACCGGATTCAGTGCCCGATTTGAGCAGGATGAGAAAGGAAATGTGAAGGCCTGCCACCTTACGCAACCCAATGGAACCTATACACTAAAAAAACTGCTAAAATAAAAAGCAGAACTTACCTTAAGATAAGAAATACCCCATGGGTTATTATTAAAATTACACAGAAATACAAATGAAGTTGAAGTACCAGCTTTTAGTGAAACTGATGGTAGTGCTATTTTTTTGGGTATCATCCCCTGTTTATTCCCAGGATACGTTGTGGTTCTCCAAACCAGGAAAACTTGTTGCTTCCCGGGATTCAGCAGAACGGTATAATGTCATTTATAAAAACAAGGCCGATACGCAGCAGGTAACCGTATTTCGTTATTTAAAGGATGGTGCCTTACAGGAAGAATTGAATTTTTATCCCTATGAACCTGTCCGGCTGCTGCATGGTGTGTTTAAACGCTACAGCGATGGCCGGATCTTGCAGGAACGGCATTATATGAAAAACCAGCTCAATGGATCCTTTAAAACCTGGTGGGAAAATGGTCAGTTGAGAAGGCATGATACCTATGAAGATGGAAAATTCATATCCGGCAACTGTTATGGAATAAACGGAGCAGATACCACCTGGTTTGAATTTGAAAAAGGGGCCAGTTTTCCCGGCGGTACAGACAGTTTACGGAAATTCCTGGCGAGGAATCTTCGGTACCCGGGCATTGCTAAAGCGCAAGGAATACAAGGCACTGTGCGAGTGCAATTCACCATTTTCCCTGATGGAAGTTTGCAGGATATTTTTGTGGTCAAACCTATTGATCCTTCGCTTGATCAGGAAGCCCTTCGCCTGGTTAATAAGATGCCGAAATGGCTGGCGGCAACTCAGGACGGCAGGCTGGTGAAGATGTATTTTATTCTTCCGGTGGTATTTCAATTGCGTGAATAAATGAAATTAATCTGCACCTATGAAAATATATGTTTGGCTATTTCTTATGTTTTGTAACCTGACCGGTTTTGCACAATCCATCATTACACCGGCTACGAATTCAGTTGAAAAAAAATGGGTCCGGACCGGGGTAACTGAAATGACCTGTTTTACCAAATCAGGCAATCAATGGGCGCCCTTTGGATCATTTGAGATTTCCATCCGGCAAAGCAATAGCCGGTTGCAGGTAAGTACTGCTCTAAGTTTAAACAACTCAGAGAAAAAATGGCTGGATACCAGTATTTCAGAAATTGGGTCCTTTAAACCGGTGTACCGATCTTCGTATACGCCCGACAGAAACATGGTGCTTCGTTTTGACAAAGAAGTGACCGGCTATTATTTGGATAAGACTACCAATAAAAAAACAGCGGTTCAGGAAAGCCTGAATGGTCATTTCTTTGAAAGTTATACTTATCCGTATCTGTTGGCTGCCTTACCGCTTGCTACCGGATATAAAGGGGAATTGGCAGTGTATGATTATAAACCGGGCTTTACAAAGAATGCGAAAAAAGCATTGATAGAGGAAGTGAAAAGCAATGTATATAAGAGTGACCTAACCGGTGAACATAAAGTATGGCAGGTAAGCGTATCGGAAGAAGCTACCGGAGATAAATATGAGTATTATATTGACAAAGAAACTCGCAGGCTCTGGAAAATCGAGGTTTATTCAAAGAACCAGCAGATCCTGATGCTTGACCGGGAGAATGACTATAACCCATTTACGACTACCCTGGATAAAGAGCGGGCCCTGGCCATGATCAAGTCCGGCAACTCGGTAATAACCGGTGAAGCTTTTGCAAGGGATAATGAAAACGAAGGACTGCTGGGAGGGAAGGCGGTATTGAATATTAATAAAAAACAATACGCACCAAAAGGAACGGCCATTCTTCTGATACCTTATACCGCTTATTTTAAGGAATGGGTGAAACTAAATGAAGCCTCCCGAAAAAAGGGAAAGTCGATACCGTTGTCCAAAGATGCTGCGGCCTGTATTAAAGTAGCGGCTGTATATGATGATAAGGGGAGTTTTGAATTTGTGAATCTGATGGCGGGAGAGTACCTGCTGTATACGGAATTTGGCTATGTTCATACCAGTGTACGTACGGAAATCGTTGGGTATACCGATACTTATATCAATGGCATGTTCCAGGGATCATCTGCCAATACGGAGGTGAATCGATATGGTTCCAATGCGGTGGCAGGTATTAAAAAGGTGGTGGAGATTAAGTCGGATGGTGATAAAGTGAGTGTAAAGCTGAAAAAGACGCTTTGAGAAAGGTGATTTTTTTACATACTATACAGGTTTAATTGTGCCTTTCATTGTGTAAAAACTTCCGTCCGGAAGCGTGGCATTGCTGTAGATGATTGAATTTTGATGGTCTTCCACATGGGTTACCGTGGCACCTGAAATTTCCTTCCATGCCACCATGTACACATTCGGACGAATTTCAGCAATGGAGGCCTTCACTCTTTCCGAATAACCATTTTTGGTTAAAGAACCACCTTCTATCACAGTAAAAATCAGCGACTCTTCGGTTTCGAAATAGAGTTCGGTTTTCAGAACGCCCACATCCATTATATATCTGTTGCCAGTTAATTTGTTTTTCTTGTTTGTGCTGTTAAAGGAAGTCATCGCATTTCCATTAGCAGATTTTGATGCAGGAACCTCTTCCTGTACTACATCCCAATGTTCAGCTATTTTCCCATCTTTCAATCGGAAAATATCAACTACAATTACCGGAACAGCTCCCCATCCATTTACTAAGCTATGTGTTATAACCAGATCATTTTCTTCCACCATTATGCCGGGTTGCCACTTAAAGTTTGTGTCAAGGAAGGGTAAAAGATTTTTAAGTCCCTCATGGCCATTAATCATCGAAGGGTTATGCTGCTGATAGGACTCATGCCAATACCGCTCAATAGCTGTACTGTCCTTTTCATGAAACAATTCGTTCATTGCTTTCAAAACGATTTCTTTATTTCCCATTATGTTTGTTTTATAAATTAATCCAGAAATACATATAATGATTTTATCTTCTCACCTTCAAATACTGCAATATCCATTCCTGTTGCAACAATAGACTCAGCAGTTGGTCCTAAGCCCCAGCATAGTCGGCCAATATTATTGTTGATTGCGACTGATTTAAGTTTGAAAAATCTAAAATCAACGGGCGTATTTGCCAAAACCTCACTAACCGTTTTATTGATCGCATCAAACCCTTCTGTTTTGTGCCCTATATGGAATAGGGCACTATTTTCAGCATAAATGGTCTGGATGCTTTTCAATCTTATGGAAGCATTTCGTTGGCTCCAGACATTAGCCAGGTTCTCTTCCATTAGAAAAATTAAGTCTTCGTTCATACTTATAATTATTTGCTAGCCAAAAGTTGTAGTTCCCATGCCAATGCAATACCGCTGGCCCCACCATGTTCCAAAATAACTTCTGATAATTTGGGAGCTGTTTCCATACGTGCCCAATCCCGCTGCCATTCAGCTGCAACGGCCATCCAATTGATTGGCACTATGCCAACCTGCACCATTCGCCGAACCGCCATATCATGTGCTTCCTTACTCACACTACCACAGGCATCTGTAACAACAAATACATCATATCCTTCACCCAATGCCTGAATGGCCGGCATCGCCACACAAACTTCAGTCCATAAGCCTGCTAAAACTAATTGCTTACGACCGCTCTCTTTTACAATGTTTGTAACCTTTGGATCTTCCCAGGTATTGATAAATGTCCTGTTAATTGGTTTTTGATCAGGATATACATTCTGAATACTCTTAAAAAGGAAACCTCCACGTTCTTCAATTACTGTAGTAAGTATAGTTGGTACATTAAAAACCTTTGCTGCTTTTGCAAGACCAACCGTATTATTGATAATCATGGTTGGTTCATGACTGTTCAGATTGGCCATCTGATACGGCTGGTGATCAATCAGCACTACGATGCTGTCTTCCGGACGAAGCAAACCCTGAAGGCCAATTTTTGGAGTTTTTTGCATTGTTATATTGGTTTAATTTAACAACACAAACCTGCGATTATTAAACTATCTAGACGTAGATAAATGACGAATAATAATAGCGACAAATGTCTATGTAAGGGACGGATAAGGTATCTATTATTTTAATTTTGGACTAGGTTTTTGTAAATTGAGGAACACTTAATTTATACACCAGTGAAAAGTCATATTATAATACTGCTTGCGGTTAGTATGGCAGTTTCCGGTAATTTATCTATTAATGGAGCTGATTTTAATTTAGTAGGCAGTACACCGGGTGATAGTGCAATTAAAAAGATGCTGGGTATAAAACCGGACGCAGTTATCGATTTCATTCGATGGGAATTGCAATTTAAAGCCGATCAGAGGTTTAAACTTGCCATCCAATACGGAGAAAATCAACCCAACACCCTTGGTTTTAAACAGGGTGGAACAGAGCAAATGATTGAAGGAAAATACCAGGTTAGTTCTACTGAAAACTGGAAAGAGCTGTATACCCTTAAGAATTCTGAAGGAAAAGTATTGCTGAATATGGTGGCAATAAATGCCAATATATTTCATGTGCTGGACGATCAAAACCAACTGTTGGTAGGTAATGCCGGCTGGAGTTATACGCTCAATCGTGCATTCGTTCAGGACCCCGGGGATACTAATATCAAATCAGCAGTTACCCAATCAACTGAAGCAAAACAGGTTTATGAAGGTCGTACCCCATGCCAGGAAATCGCCCGGCTGCATCCGGAGATGAAGGCCTCCTCCGATTGCTTTAAAATAAAATGGCGGCTCATCCTTAACAGGGACGCGAAAACAGGATTGCCTTCCACCTGTACCACCAGGAATATTGTTAATAACCAGCCAAGAGATATTGCAGGAACCTGGGATCTTCTTAGAACCCCCAGAGCAGTAATTTACCAATTAAATTTGCCGGGCCTTCAGGATCCCATATTCCTGATGGAGGCTGATAAAAACATTCTCTATTTTCTGGATGACAAACAAAATTTGCTGATTGGTAATAAGGATTTCAGTTTTACCCTAAACAGAAAATGAGCAATCTAAATAGAATCGACAGGAGACATCAGGGCTTATTAATGAAGCTGCGTTCCAATTGACCACATATTACCGGCAGGATCTTTGAACGTGCCCCTTCGGTCAGGATCACCTTTCTGTTCGCCTGGTTCTTTGATACTTTCACAGCCTGCCTGTATGGCTTTTGCAAATGTTTCGTCCACATTGGGAACATACACGTGCAGTACCAGTTCAATTGGTTTAAATTTATCAGAGGAGCTGCCCAGCATGATAACGGAATCATCAATTTGGAATTCAGCGTGCATGACAGATCCATCCGAGTTATTGTATCGTCTTAATTCTTTGCCATCAAATACGGCTTTCAGGAAGTCAATAAACTTTGTAGCATCTTCAACAATAAAATAGGGGGATACAGAATTATAATTGGCTGGTTTGAATGAGTTAGTCATTTCTCTTAGTATTTGGAATATGATTTCACAAATAGTATGCTACTTTTTTCTGTTTGCAGGCAGCAGGTCCAGATTGTAATTACAAATTACTTGCTATAGATGGTTTTGCCTTCTTTGATTGTCGCGTTAATTGAAATGTCGGTAATGGTCATTGGGTCGATTTTCAGTGGGTTCTTATCCAGGAGTACAAAGTCGGCCAGTTTGCCTGCAGTGATGGTGCCTTTGAGGTTTTCTTCAAAAGCCTGGTAAGCTGCCCAGGAGGTAATGGATTGTAACGCAGTATAGGTTGAAACACGTTGATCCGGCCCGATGATATCACCTGATCTGCTCACCCGGTTGACAGTAGCATGCAGCACCCGGAGGGCATCCGGAAAGGCAACCGGAGCATCGTGGTGTTCGGTAAAAATCATGCCGCGATGGAGTGCTGAAACGGTAGGTGAAATGCGATAGGCGCGTTCCTTTCCAAGTGTTTCATCTCGGTGCCAATCTCCCCAGTAATAGGTGTGCATGGAGAAAAAAGAAGGCATGATCTTTAATTGTTTCATGGAATCCAGCTGATCTTCCCGCACGGTTTGTGCATGGATCATGACGGTTCTGCGATTTTCATTTCCGTATTTATTGGCAGCTAACCGAACCGCGTGGATATAGGCATCGGCAGCAGCATCTCCATTGCAATGGGTTATGATTTGCCAGTTGTTCTTGTATGCTTCGTCTACGAAGCTGTTTAATGCGGCAGGGTCCGGAATAGCCGGATATCCTTTGTAGTCTTTCTTCTTACCGGCTGGAGGAACTTTATACGGTTTCGTAAGCCAGGCTGTTTTACCGGAAGGAGAGCCATCCAGACTGAGTTTCACGCCCGCTATTCTGAAATGATTTTTGTACTCCGCCTGGACCCCATTGGATTTCATGTAATCGAGTTCCATTTGAATATCCGGATAGGCATAGATATCCATTACTAAGGTGCCGGAATCACTCATGCGTTTGTAGGTTTCACAGGCAACTTTCGAAGCGCGGCCTTCCTGCGCTGTTGTAAAGCCATACCGGGCATAGGATTTTTGTCCGGCCAGCACCAGGGTTTCATTGCCTTTATCGTCCACTTTTTTCATCAGTTGAAAGGCTGGTCCCATTACTGCTGATTCTTCCAGTACGCCATTGGGTTGGCTGCTTCCTTTCAACCGCTGAATTACGCCTCCTGCAGGATCTTTGGTTTCTGCTGTAATGCCGGATAGTTCGAGCCCCTTAGTATTGATAACCGCCAGGTGCGCGGATTGGTGGAGAAAGAGCACGGGCGTGTCTTTTGAAATCTTGTCAAGGTCGGCGGCAGTAGGATGGCGTTGTTCTTTGAGTTGCGACTCATCGTACCCAAAGCCCAGGATCCAGCCTGTTTTGGCAATAATGGCTGAATTGTCTGCTTTCCATTTATTAGCTACCTCAATTAGAGAAGCGATATCATTTCCCCTGCCATCTGGGGCAGGCAGCAGGTTGGCGGCCAGCGCCTGAATACCGGCCATGTAGAGGTGTCCGTGGGCATCTATAAAGCCTGGTAGGAGGGTTTGTCCCTTCAGGTCGATTTGTTCAGGGTTTTCGCTGGCAAATTGGAGGGCCTGTTCTTTTGAACCGACAAAGAGGATCCTTCCCTCCCGAACAACGACAGCTTCGGCATATTGGGCGCTATCGCCTTCCATGGTGAGGATATCGCCACCGAAGTAAACTGTGTCGGGTGTTTTGGCTGCTTCTTCTTGTTTAGCGGGCTCACTGCAACCCGACAGCAACAGCAGGAGAAACAGGAATGGAATACATGCTTTCATGATTGCTAAAGATTGGTAAAGGTGGGTGGGTGTTTCCTGTAGGGGAAGTAACTAAAGTTAATTAAAATTAATAGGTGAGTACCATCCATGTACCAAATCAGCTTAATTCATGCATTATTCGGCTGAGCATCAATTGAATAATAGTTTCACAGCACTTGTTTGGCACATGGATGGCACATGATTTACGCGGTGGCGGTACATAGATTAGACTTGGATAAAGCATGGATAAGACTTTAATGGATAATTATTATATTGTCAAACCTTAACCTTTGAAACCCATTTACTGGGACTCAGGTGGCGAAGCATTACCTGAAAATAAAATAGAGGAAGGGGTTTTGGGATGGAGAAAAGGGGTAGGAGTGTAAATAAAAAATAGTATAAAAATTAAATCGGATTAACACAACTGTAATCTGATTAAACGAGAAGAAGCTCATTCTTATTTAAGTATTTACAAATTAGAATAAACAGTTTAATAATCGTAAATAAAAGTGTTAGCGGCAAGCTACAGACAGCATGCATATAGCATAGGTTAAACATTGTAATACGTTGACACAATCGATAAATAAGTTAAAAACATTTCAAGAAAATAACCCAAACCTATTTGGCGGTATTTTGATTGTATTTATACTACTATTAACCTTTATTGGAGTTAATTTTCAAAACTCTATTGCTAATAAAAAAATAATATCAAATGCAGCCTTTACTTTAGGACATTTTACTGGCGACATTAAGCCAGGAGGTAAGGGCACAAATGGACCTTGGTATTTATGCCAATATACAGTAAAGGGAAAAATATTCTATTCATTTAAACCTGTACATCTATGTAAAGAATTAGGGGAAAAATTATTCATAGGCAAATTTCCAGTAATTTATGACTCGACAAATCCAAATAATAGCAGAGTATTGGTGTTTCCCTTTGAATTTGAGGATTTAGGTATAAACATTCCCGACAGTCTAAAATAGGTAACAAACATCAACTATTGAAAAGAGGAATAAATTCAAAAAATGTATATAAAATAAGCATCAAAGATCAAGACTTGAACTGCCTGCCGCTAACAAAAACATTGGCAAAAGTGCGGCGGACGTAATAAAAATCGGAGATAATTTCATTGATCAGCTATAGTTTCGGCGACAGTGGTTCTACTAAAATTTTGAATTATTCAATCAGCTATTTATAAAGCATCAGCATTGACGTTCAGCAGCATAGAATAAATGCCGCACCTTCGCTAATGCATCCCGTTATATGCTATGTTATGAAAACCATTATAATTATTTTTAGACTTTTATTTTTGTTAGCTTCTTGTGGCACACCTCATAAGGAAAGGAATGCCGTGAAAAATAAACCCAAAATAAATGATGACAGAATTCAGAGGCAATTTATCGAAGCGATGGATAATATTACAGCTAAACTTAACATGCCAAACTTAAAAAAAGGTGTAGATAGCTTCGAGATGAGAATTTGGTGCCCCATGTCTGCGTACGAACAAAGTATAATAATAATTAGATACTTATATTCTCAGTGGCATATTACTGAAACGTATGTATGGGAAAGTTATCCAGAAAGAGAGTTCAGTCAATATGATACAGCAAATCAATTGACAGAAGTTGTTATCGATAGTACAAAATCGCAAGAATTAACGCTTACAACTGACAAAGAAAAGTTCATAGATACTTTATTAAATAGATATGTTTCAAACTTTCCAAGGCGGACAGACCTTGAAGGAAGTTTTGAAATTGGAATGGACAGCTATAGGTACATTTTTGAAATTGCAGAAAAAAACAACTATCAAATGCTTGTCTATGACTGTGGTGGAAGCATTTTGGACAAAGAAAATAATCATGCTACTATTAGAGAATTTTTGAATTTCTTACAACGACAAGTAAATAGAAAAATTCCTCATTGTAACTAAACACGGCATACAATATTGCATTTGCAATAGGATGGCTGGACAATAGAGCGTTCGGCTGCAGTTGATTTATCAGCTATAGTTTCGGCAGAAATTTCGCTATCGGTCATAAATCCTAATTTCAAAATAAATTTTTCAATTTGACATATGTAAAGTTCGGATAGTTCGCTATTGTCATGCCATCGCAAATACTTCAACGTTGGGCGCAACTAAATGAGACAACATCTATTTCACATAGCGATATTTACAATTGCGGTACTTATCTTTACAAATGATGCAAAGTCACAGAGACTTAACGACATCACAAATGCTATATCACAATCATTGCTGCAGCATGGCATTGATACAATTCTGATCTATCGACCATACGATTGCCCAACTGCACATAGACCAACTGATAGCTCTATTATTGAAGACATAAGTTATGTTATTACAAAAAAATCAGAAATACTTTCTATAGATCGGCTAACATATGAATATAAAACAGGCAGTGGCCTTATATTGACAAGTAATTTCATTTATATAAAAGACACTTTAGGACTATTCAAATTTTTAAATTCGAATTTTAATTCCATTTTTTCCGATACTTTGCTTCCAGGTTTATTTAAGTACCGAATTAATGATAAAGATACTATTTCTAGTAGCTTGAGTTCACATCCTTGCTATACTGAACTAATAGCAATAACCAATTCTGGTTATTTTCGGAATGGTATAATTGACGATAACTTACACGATGGTATTTTTAGAAATGTGGATGGAACTATTAAGTTTCGTTATGAAAGCATAAATTATCAACATAATATATCAAAATCGATATATACTATAATTTCTATTCTTGAATTATTAGAAAAGGAAGTAAAAAACAAGTTTATATATTAGGGAATTTCAGGAACCTGAAGGCTGCACCCAAAATTGTTTTTTTGCAAAAGCTGGGCGGACGGGAATTATGTTTCAATTTAAGTTTTTCAAATAGGCTTCATATCATGCAGGATAGTAATAATTTAGCAATGTAGTAAACATCAGCCTGTATCCCAGCCTTCGCAAATACTTGTTCGTTGTATTTAATTTTAATGGCCCTGTCTCAAACCCCTAAAAACTGGACAAAAGTTCGATATTAGTTAGATAGTTTTTGTTGCTTTTTTCACCGGCTTGGGCAAATTTAGCCTCGCCTCCAGAAAAGTAAAGGCTATACGGAGCGGCGATGGCTGGTGGTGCGTCGCCCTGGATCGCCGGCCTTGACTTTTCCTCCGGCTTTTCGGCTAATGGTGGCCTAAGCGGTTCAACTGGCTGGTAATGTTCATTCCATACCTGCATCGGCGTTCTGTTACCTAAACTTCCATGGAGTCTGCTTTCATTGTAAAAATTCTTCCATCGATTTAAAACCAAACCTGCTTCATAAATTGATTCAAATTCATCCCGCTTTTCAATGGTTCTTTCAATCAATGAATGATAGGCTTCAATAAAAGAGTTTTCCTCTGGTGTAGCAACATGAGTAAATTCCTGGTTTATTCCCTGATCTTTTAGGTATTCGCGAACGACCTTTGCAATAAACTGGCTACCGTTGTCATTACGTAGTGTGATGCCTTCAACATGATGCTTTCCAAGGATCTGGGCCAGCAACCATTTGACCTGGTGTTTTTGCATTCGCCACCAAAGTAATTGACCCAAATTTCGTCGGCTATACACATCCAGTACTGTAAGCAGTAATGCATTTCTTCCCGAACCATGGATGTAGAGGTATTTGATATCCATACACAATTGTTTCATCGGTGCATCCGGTTGTTGAGTATAAAACTGTACAAACTTCCTATTGGTGGCCTTTACAGCAATTTTACTATTGTACAGTAACCCGCTTTCTGTCATTAATCGATACACTTTTTTCCGATTGATGAGAAAACCATCATTTTTAAGATTGTCTTTCATTTTATTATACCCATAATCCAGAAATTCAATGCCCAACATGAATTTAATTACAATCAGCACGCTCGCATTTGAAACAATTTCTCCGCTGACCATGGAGGTACAGGTAGATGGTTTTCTTCCCTGTTGACCAGTCTTGGCCTTATAATAGAAACTGCTTTTAGCAAGCCCGGTCCAGTGCAACATTTTACTAACCTTAATCTTACTTTCAAAGAGCTGTATGCAGGATTTTATATCCTGCTGATTCACCGGCTTTTTTTTAAAAGCTCGGTTTTAAATTCCAGTTCCAATGCCTGGTTGGCGACGATCCGTTTTAAACGATCATTTTCCGCCTGAAGCGCTTTTAGCTCAGGATCAACAGTATGGTACTTTGGCTGAATACCAGCAACACCATGTTCATTAAACTCGCGCTTCCATCGATGGTAAAGTGATGGAGAAAGATTGTTCTTACGGAGTACTTCAGTTACTCCAAATTGATCTGCTTCCTGAATAATTTGAAGCTTCTGTTCAATGGTCCAATTACGACGTCCTTTTTTCATAACACCCTAAATTTAATGTACTAAACTGATTTTTAAATTCAGTCCAGCTATTTAGGGGGCTAAGACAAAATATATGGGTGGAAAAAAGAAATAGCTTGCCGGAATAATGCGGAATTTGAATACTTATGTCCGCTATGTGCAGTAAAAATTTGCTTCATTGTAGATAGATTTGGATATGAAGAAACTTACGCGAACGCTTGCTGTAATCACTACGATTGCTTTCACCTCCTGCCAGCAACAAGAACAGGCTCCTGCCGATATTAAACACGTTGTTGTTATTGGTATAGACGGATTCAGTGCATCCGGTTTAAGAAAGGCGAATCCTGCTTTTATGGACAGTCTGATGTCAGCAGGCGCTTATTCTCTTTCGGTTCGAACTGTGTTGCCTACTGTTAGTAGTCCCAATTGGGCCTCTCTCATTATGGGAGCGGGACCGGAACAACACGGTATTACCAGTAACGACTGGGAACTGGATGCCTTTCAGGTAGAACCGGTTATTTCTGATTCCAATTATCGGTTTCCCTCCATATTTACCCTATTCAGAGACCAGCGTCCAACTTATGAAGTGGGCGCTGTTTACAACTGGAGTGGCTTTGGACGACTCTTTGATTCCAACGACGTAAATCTGAGTAAGACCTATCCTACACAGGATGAAACAGTGCAGGCATTTTCCAATTATATCGTGGAAAAAAAACCGGTTTTTTCCTGGGTTCATTTTGATGAAGTGGATCATGCGGGTCATGATCAGGGGCATGGTACACCTGCCTATTTCGATGCCATCCGAAAAGCAGATTCCTGCGTGCGGGTAGTATATGATGCCATTAAAAAAGCTGGCATAGAAAAAAACACCTTGTTGATGATTGTTGCTGATCATGGCGGTATTGGTTCAGGCCATGGGGGAGAAGATATTGAAGAGCTCACAGTTCCCATGATTTTTTATGGTGCTGGTGTAAAAAAAGGTCATCCCATTCAGCAGCAGATTTATCAGTATGATGCTGCTGCAACCATTGCGTTTGCACTGAAGCTGAAACAACCCTATGATTGGATCGGTCGCCCGGTTAAAGCTGCATTTGAAGGGTTTGATGAACCGGCTGTTAACTGGAAAGGAGTGAAAAGACAAGTTGCACCCACTATCTATCCCAAGTCTGCCAGCTATGCACCCACTGGTGGTTTATATATTGATACTGTTGGTGTGGTAACCATGACTGACTTCGACGAGCAGGAAAGTCAAAACATTTACTATACGATTGATGGAAGCGATCCGGATGCCTCCAGTAAAAAATACACCGGCCCGTTCACATTGGATCAGACGGCTGTTGTTAAAGCACGGATGATTGAAAACGGAGTAGCAGGTAAAATTGCCAGTGGTTATTTCCGTGTGCTGAAAACCGGTCAGGGCAATGGGGTGCGTTATAAATTATACAAGGGTACCGGCTGGAAGGATGTTCCGAATTTCGCGGCACTCCAACCGGTTGCTGAATATACCGGTCATGAGTTTCAGGTGGATGACACAAAACTTAGCCCGGCACAAAAAGACGGATCAGAACAATTTGGGCTGGTTGGGGAAAGTTTGCTTGATATCGCTGAGGAAGGAGAATACCGATTCCATACCAGATCTGACGATGGAAGCAAACTCTATATCGATGGGAAGCTGGTAGTAGATAATGGTGGCGACCATGGTGTACAGGAGAGAACCGGTACCATCAGGCTGACCAAAGGCAAGCATGCCATCCGTATTGAGCATTTCAATGGGAGTCAGGGTTATTGGCTGGATGCATATTATAGCGGTCCCGGTTTGGCAAAACAAATCATTCCGGCGGATAGGTTGTATCTAAAATAACTTTCACTGGAAAAGATTAAAGCCCCGGCTAATCTCATTTATGAGTTCTATTTTAATTAATTATTGGAATGCTTTTAAATATATCCTGAAAATTATATATTGTAGCCGTCCTGTGATTCCCTTGCTTTGGGTCTCATATGGCGAAGTTTATAATCAGCTACTACATGGGAACTTTTGGTACAGCAATATTTTCAGACGACTTTGCATGTGATATACGGGATGAGTTTAAGGAGCTTTTAGGTGAAGGTATGTCTTCGGAGGAGGCAACAAAATTTTTGATTGAAAATAATGATGAAGCAGAATCTTCTGAAGATGAAGCTTCTGTTTTCTGGCTTTCGCTGGCTGCTGTACAATGGCAAACTGGTCGCCTGCTTGAAGAAGTGAAACAAAAGGCAATAGAAGTTATTGATACAGATGCTGACTTAAAACGGTGGGAACTTGAAGGTGACGAAAGGCTTGTTACAAAGCGAAAAAAGGAGTTGATCAAACTTAAAGAAAAGTTGCTTTCGCCGCAACCTCAACAAAAGAAAATAGCTAAAGTTTATAGAGAGTTCACTCCATTTGAAATTGGAGATGTTTTTAGCTATGCTCATTCGTCGGGTAAGTTTGCGTTGTTCAGAGTAATTGGACACTTTCAAGACAACGGAGGTCGCAAACCGATTTGTGAACTTCTGGATTTTTTTAATACAACTATTCCAACAGACAAAGACAGTCTAGAAAAAATGGCTTTTATTACGCTTCATCAAAAAGATTTTTTAGGAAGAAATAAATCCACGTTTTTATTGGGTGATATTAAACAAAAATATGAACCTAAAGAAAAAGTAAAATTAATTGCGCGGAATGTTAATATTATGCAAGATGCTAAACGTCCGTCTTATCATATCTTCTGGAGAGATCTTGATGAAAGTATTCCAGAACTTTTTGCAAGTAAAATAAGCAGCAAGTGAAGACGCAGTACAAGAATGAACATATTGCTACCTGATAAACTAAGTGATTATGCACTCCGTGTTCATGAATTACAACCATCCCGATCCAGCGTTTATAATCTGCCTCCTCTCGCGCATAAACTGGAGGGTGGAATTGATTTCTTCATCTCCTGCTAAGATTCGGCAATTTGGCCAGCGTTGAATACAAAAGAAAGGCGTTTGGTTCGACTACCAACAAACCGCTTGGGATACCTTTTATGTCTTTCAAATGAGTCCGCCTGGTTCAACCTGGCTTTTCTGTACAGATATTAAATAAAGTCAGGTGTATTGCCGGTTGCTTCATTTATTTCATCGATTGTGGGAAGTCTTTTTTCTTCAAACTGGTATTCATTCCATGTACCTACTAAACGTACCTATTGTCCGGCCGGGGTTATCACCCATGATTTTTCAGCTACTGTGCTTACAATGGTAGGTATTTTAAAAATCTTAGACGCATCTGCTACCATTCCAACATTGTTTCTCAATTCGGTGGTGGATATAGGATCAGGAAGCTGCTTTTTTTCATATTATTTATTTATAGTTTTTATTTCACCATATTTTCCATCGTAGAAATCCCGATAGGCTACTGCTATTTCTGTATGGCTATTCATAACAAAGGGACCTTCGGCCACAATTGGTTCCGTGTAGGGTTCACCTCCAAATAAGAGGATATCAAGCGATTCACCGGAATTGTTTTCAATCTCAATTTCTCCGGCATTTCTGTCAAATTCTATGAATTCACCGGCATCAAATATTTCCTTGTTTATGATGGCGTTGTGCTGTGGTAAGAAGGCTGCCACTTCTGTCTGATAGTTGAAAGAATGGGTAAAGCTTTTGCCAGCTTCCAGGTGAATATGATAGAGAAATTGCTCGGAAAAGGATGGCAGCACCGATGTTAGGTCTTCATAACTGCCCGCAATCAGTTTAATCCAGCCGCTCCTGTTGGCTAATTCTTTTTGTGGTACATCTTTACTCTGTACAGCCAGATATTCCGGCTTTTCTGCCTTGTTTTTGGCGGGTAGGTTGATCCAGAACTGAAAGCCATGAATACGGCTGGTTCCTGTTTGGGAATCAATATTCAGGGTTTCGTCATGAATAACTCCATTGCCGGCTTTCATCCATTGTATGCCACCGGAATATACTTTTGCATGATTGGAAGCGCTGTCGAAATGCTCTCCTTCTCCTTCCAGAATATAGGTTAGCGTAGCAATACCCCGGTGTGGGTGTGCCCCTGTACCTGAATTCATGGTGGCGGGATGGAGGGTTGGGATAAGGTGGTCGAGAAAAACAAATGGACCAACGGCATTGGAATACCTGTTTGGTAACAGGCGGTAAATGGTCAAATCACCTATATCAGCCCTGGTTCCTTTGGTAGAGAAACTGGTTGTCTTTTTCATTACCCCAAAACTAGTTCAGGCAATACCTGTAAAACGATGACAAAAGGCAATTAAATAAATAGACAAATATCGATTAATGCGTTGCAGATTTTTTGCGGATACGGCTTAGGGTATCTTTGGTAATACCAATGAAAGAGGCGATAATATGGTTAGGAAAACGTTCTGTAAAATAAGGATAGCTTTCCAGAAAGCACTTGTATCGTTGTTCTGCCGTCATACTAATCATGGATGTAATTCTTTTCTGGGAAGAAATATTATTTCGTTCATCCAGTTTTAATAAAAACTCATTGAATGCAGGGAATTGCCTGCATAATTTTAGTTTGTTTTCGTAGGTAATCAGCAGTACTTCCGATTCTTCCCAGGCATCAATATAATATTTGCTTGGGGTCAACATAACATAACTCTCCCGATCGCCGGCCCACCAGTTTTCTATACTCAGGTGGACAACATGTTCCACTCCTTTTTCATCCAGGTAATACTGACGCATAGCACCTTTAAGGATAAAAGCGAAATATTTACATACTTCCCCTTCCTGCAGCAGGTATTGTTTTTTTCGTATTGTTTTGGGAACGAAATGGCTTTTAAAAATGGTGAATTCTTCTTCCGTAAGTGTAGTTGTAGTGTATTGGTTGATATAATCAAACAGAGGATGCATGCAGCTAAAATTAGGGAATTTTACCATAGGTGAAGTTTTGTTTGAGGATTACCTGTTTTGCAATTAATGAACTCAGGATTGTGCAATTGCCATAGGCATTTTTGGAACGTTCTTTGTTTATGTATTATTTATAATACATGTTTTCAGCCTTAAACAAACTGCTATGTAATTGATATTGTGAGTTTTAAAGGGTAACAGTTGCTCGTACAGTAAAATCCAGTCAAATGAATAAAATTATCCTTTTAACTGATGATCCATACCAACAGAATTTGTTTGCTGCTTATTTAAGCAGGAAGTCTTATCATGTTGAAACAATGAATTCAATTGCTGAATGGAATCAGTACAGTGAATCAGAAGATTTTATTATACTCAGCCAATGTACATGGCCAGGCATAAAGGGCCCTCGACTGGTTCAGTTTTTGAGGCAAAAATCTACCGCCCCCATCATTATATTCACGCCTGAATCAGGTAATTTACAGCAGGCTATTTCCACCGTAAAAGCTGGTGCAGTTGATTATTTGCTATTACCTGTACGACCGGATGAACTTTTAGCAGCGGTTGAATTAGCATTTAGTAAAAAGAAGGAAATAGATGTCAGAACAATCAGCCATTCAGACAAATCAGCAGACAACAACGATTTGTATAGGTCCAATAATTTCTACATAGGATCAAATTTCAAGTTTCAGAAAGCATTAGAGCAGGTTAACCTTGTTGCACAAACGAATTACTCTGTTATAATTTATGGAGAAAGCGGTACCGGTAAGGAAATGATTGCTAGGTTAATTCATGAACAAAGTGAACGGAAGTCCAAGCCATTTGTTGCAATTGATTGTGGTTCACTTACAGAAGAGTTGGCAAATAGTGAACTGTTTGGTCATGAAAAAGGTGCATATACAGGAGCTGTTCAATTTAAGAAGGGATGTTTGGAAAAAGCCCGTGGAGGCACTGTTTTTCTGGATGAAATAGCCAATTTATCGTATTCCATTCAGGTTGCTTTGTTAAGGGTGTTGCAGGAGAGAAAAATCAAACGAATTGGGAGTACTTGTGACACTCCTATCGATGTACGGATTATAGTAGCCAGCAATGAGCACTTAACAGATAAAATTCAGTCCGGGTTGTTTCGGGAAGATTTATATTACCGGCTGAATGAGTTTTATTTAGAGCTTCCTCCGTTGCGTGCGTGCAGAGAGGATTTGGGCAACCTGATAAATCACTTTATTCGGGAGTCAAACAGGGAGCTGAATAAGAATATTACAGGATGTTCCCAGGGGGCATTTAACATTTTATACAAGCATGATTTTCCTGGTAATATAAGAGAGCTTAAAAATGTAATCCGAAGGGCCTGTCTGGTAGCAGGTGAAATAATTACAATAGCGGATTTGCCTATCAACCTGATGAATTCTCAAAATTATGAAACATCCATTCAGGAAAAATTTCCGCGAAAAGTGGAGACAGAGCAGGAAATGGAAGAGGTGTTACCTGTGAATCATGGCCATCCAATACCTTAAAGGAAATTTTGCTGCTTAGAGAGTTCGAACTCATTGTTAAAACTTTAAAAGAACATAAATACAACAAAGCTAAAGTTGCCCGCTTGCTAAACATTGATCGAAAAACCCTGTATAATAAACTGGCTTCTTTTAAATCAAAGAATTTAAGGTTATGCTAAGTAGGGAATTATGAGCAGTTGAATAGTTCAAATTTTCGTGGATATTAATGTGGTGGAGATTTGTTTGTTTCCTTAATTGGTTTCTCGTCCGGACCAGTCGCATTTAAACAACTGCATTGTTCCTTTGGCCATCTCCTGTGCAACAGCCAGCGATACGGCATTATTTTCAAATGCTATTGTTGGATTGATTCCGAGAAGGGTGATTTTTTGCTGCTGACGCAACAGCAACAGATTCGGTGCTTTCGATCAGTATTTGTGAAATATGTTAGACAAGCGTTGAAATCATAATAGCATATTCCAACGTTTTTTGCAATAAATATGCCCGGGTGTAATAAAAACGAATAAAGTTATACTAATATAGGAGAGGACCTCATTTTAACCAATGGCATGCTGTTTTATTTAGTTCTTTGACATATTGGAAAAATTGAAATTAATCACCTGCAATCCCTGCAAATGCCGATTAGTACGCAATTCATTCGTTCTACCTTGTATTTTTGGGGAATCGAAAATTCCACCATAGAAGGCAAACATTCGATTGTTTCACATTTTTTGCAGCGAAAATGAAAATGATTATCCGGAATAGTGTTTTGATCACATTTTTGGCATATGGCAAAATACTGCTTTCCGTCATCCGCTACTATTTTATGAGCAATTTCATCCTCGCAAAACCGATTTAAAATTCGATAAATTGTTGCCCGGTCAACTTCCACTTCCAGTTCCCTGATAATAGCATCCTGACTCATTGCTTTTTTCGAATGCGTTAATACAGCCAAGACGGCTTCTTTTGATATGGTGTTTCTCCTTTTAAGCACGGTGTAAATTAATTAATTACTGGTATTGCGACAAATTTGCAATAATCTATTGCGACTGTGTCGCAATATTGAACTTAACACCTATCTTTGTCAAAATGCATCAGAATGAGTAAGATCAGGGAGCTTTTGAAGCAGAGAGAAATAGAGGTTTTTATCACGGATATTAAGAACAACGATCCGGTAGATCAGCTTGAAAATTCTCTTGCCGGACTTTTCCCAGAATTGAAGATCAACTTTGATCTAAGCGATGGTTCAATGCCATACCCCTGCGGTCATACTGTACTACGTATTGAAGGAACTGATATCAGTGCTGAAAAGATAAAATCAACCATAACCCATATGGGTTTTAACTGTGAAGTATTGGAAGATAAAATTTGTAAAGGATAAGCTTAAAATATGACAGAATTCTGGGAACAGGCATTTCAGGACAAAAAGGAAATGTGGGGCTTTGAGCCCGCCAATTCAGCGCTTCAAACAGCTGAATTATTTGGTCAAAACAGATATAAACAGGTTTTGATTCCCGGAATAGGCTATGGACGTAATGCCTGGCCTTTTATTAGCAGAGGAATGGAGGTCACCGGAATTGAAATTTCAGCCGCTGCAATTGAATTAGCCGAAAAGCAGTTCGGAAAAACCCTGACCATTTATAATGGATCGGTAACTGAAATGCCATTTGACAAGAAACAGTATGATGGAATTTATTGCCATGCACTGATTCATTTACTGGACGAAAACCAGCGCATAAAATTGATTTCGGATTGCTATAATCAACTTAATAAAAATGGGAAGATGGTGTTCACCGCTATAACAAAGGAGGCAAAAACCTATGGACAAGGCACATTAATAAGTAAAGACCGCTTTTTACAATTTGGAGGGGTGAATATGTTTTTTTACGACAGGGATTCCATACAGGAGGAATTCGGCCGGTATGGATTATTGGAGGTGTCCAAACTGGAGGAGAATTTTCCTTTTTATTTGATTACATGTAAAAACTAAAATTCGGCTAAGCAGTTATTTAAGGAGTTTCCCTTCTCATGAATACAGGAACAAAATCGGTATCCCGCAGCTTCATTTTTTGTTCCCGTAAATTGGTCTTTACAATCCTGGAGGGAGTTTCTGGGCATTACTTCATTGCTATAATGAGCTATTACAATAGTTACGAGTACCGTGCCAAATACACCCATGAAAAAAAGCCAGGGAAATGTATTGTTCAGTTTAGCTGGTTTCTTACTAATTACTTCACCATAAATGGCTTTAAAGGGCAGGATATATTTTATCCGGTCATAATTCCAAAACAGGATATACAAATTGGCAAGTACCATTAAGGGGGAGGTTACAATCGAGCCTTCAAATCGAACCGCGTAAGACAGCAGCCAGATATTTACAATTATTGGCAGATAAAGCAGGGAACCCAATGTTACGGTTGCAGGAATTAGTAATAAGATAGCTGCAAGTACCTGTGCTACTCCAATGAATGTGTAATAGTAACCCGTATGATGCAGGGCTTCCAGGTAAGCTCCCATCGGATGCTTTACAGATAATCCGCTTGCAAATCGTTCTCCTACAATTTTTACCATACCGGCTACAAAAAATGCATAAGCCAGGCTAATGCGGCAAAAGATATAGAAGTACCGGTACCATCTGTTTTGCCTGATTGTTCCATAAAATCGGTCAATAGGATTAAGATTCATAAGACCATACAATTTCTAATTAAAAGCACTTTGAATAACAAAGTAAACTAATAATTTTTGTATTTCAAAAGAAATGTACCCCTTCTAAATCTCCAAACCAGATAGTTCCATCTTTTGCTTCCAGAATTCCAAAGATCATTTGCTTATTTGCAAGCACCGTTGGGATAGGGAATGGGTTACTAAGCGAGTTTTCATCATACCTGGATAAGGACCATTCCGAACTAGTCCCATTCTTACCGGAACTGGTCCAGATATTGCCTTTCGAATCTTCCATTATGTAACCGGTAAATCTATAGGTCAGCTGGGTGAAATTGCTGCCATTATATTTCCATAGTCCATCTGATCCGCCCAGCCAGATAGTACCTTTTTTATCCTCGATGATCGACCGGACATTTCTGAAAGGTTTATCACCATGGCTGATTACCGAAATTTTATTATCCTTCAGTACGAAGGTATTTATCCTGGTTGCGAACCAAAAGCGTCCCTTATTATCTTGCAAAATGGCAGTAACTTCAGCTGCCTGTCTTTCTGCAAATGCCTTTCCTGAACGATCCGGTTTTATGGAGTCTCCCTCAATCAAATAATTGAGAAAGGTTTTCCCATCATAACAACTTACACCACCGGAAACGCCGAACCAGATCCGCCCCGCTTTATCTTCAAAGATGCTGGTAACTTCATTGTTGAGCAGCCCTTCTCGGGTGGTGAATTGCTGAAAGGTTTTTCCATTATACCGGTAAACACCGGACCCTATCGAACCAAACCAGAAATGGCCCTGGCTGTCCTGCAATAGTGAAAAGAAACGTGCCTTGCTAACATTGGCGGTCATATTGGTAAATTCTTTTCCATCAAAGCGGAAGATACCATCGAATGCGGCCATCCAGATAGCTCCGGTTTTGTCCTGGATGATGTTCCGGGTAATCGTTTTCGGGCCGGTTGAGTGTATTGCACCGGATGGAGTTTGTCCATTGGCAATTGTAAGGATCATCAAACATTTAAAAAGCGGAATGAGCAGGCTTTTATTCCAGCGTGGATTCATTGTAACAATATAGGCAGATCTTATTCAGTATAGTATTTTCTATTGTAAAAAGGCTGGTAAAAAGTGTAAATTAATTTAATTCTAAAAATGTCTCTTTTTCTTGGAATTAAGGTAGTAATATTACTACCTTTGTACGGCCTGACAGTTTTTATATACTTATAAAGGAGGAGCAATTAATGGTGGACAAATTTGATAAAGCCAATGAAGAGTTCGGAATTTCACAAATTAGTAAGGAAAATGGGAAAATTTATCCAGTGCCTTATCATGGAGCAAAAGAGCTTGGAAAAGGTTTAGAAATGAAGATGAGAAGAGAAATGGGTATTAAATAATTTCATTTAAAGTGCAATAAAATAAGGAGAAATCTTCTAATGCATACGCAAGAAAAAATAGGCCAACCTAAACAGGCCAAAAGAAAAATAAAACGAGTTAAAATCATCATTGAACGTAGCAGTGATTCCTTCACTTCTTATGCTGAAAATGTGTCAGGAATTTATGGGCATGGTGATTCTGTTGAAGAAGCAAAAAAATCAGCATTGGCAGGAATTGAATTATTAAAAAAATATAATGATAGTGAAAATATTCCGGCTCTTTTAAAAGATGAATATGAAATAATTTACAAGTTTGATGTTGAAAGTTTTTTGAATTTCTATAAGAGAATATTTACAAATGCCGCTCTTGAACGAATGACTGGCATAAATCAAAAGCAGTTCCAGCATTATGCATCCGGCTTAAAAAAGCCTCGCCCGGCTCAGATTAAGAAAATAGAATATGCTTTACATAGTTTAGGTAAGGAATTAATGTCAATTGAGTTATAAGACTTAAATCAGTTGCCTATCTTTTTGCTACCAGTTTTATATCAAACTCCAGCGAGTCTGTTATTGCTTTGTCGGCTAAATCGGCATAAAATTTTCCTGATCTGTACCGGATATCCCAATCTGTTCGATCTATGACCAGCCTGCCCGTTGCATTGAGAACTCCTTCTTTTAATTCCATTTTTGCGGGAAAACGAACCGGTTTGGTGATCTCTTTAATAGTCAGGTTTGCAGTAAGAAAAAGCTCGCCATCATTGGTGGATTCAATACCGGAGAGTTCAATGGTAGAGACTGGATACTTTGTAACATCAAAAAAATCAGGCGACTTAATATGGTTAACCAATTCATTATCGCTGCCATGGGTTTTTTCGCCAATGGTGTTCAAGTCGATTTCTGCCCTGCCACCTGACAACCGGCCTTCTTTAATCTGCAGGCTGCCATTGGACAGATAAACATAACCTGAATGTGAATCGGAGCCAATTGCCATAGAACCTTTCCATGTTATTACTGATTGCTTCGGATCCACGGTATAGCTTTCACCTTCGCTTATTTCCGGAGATACAGCGTTTACTGTTGCAGAAGCGGCATTTTCTTCTTTTACAGGATCATTACACCCAATAATAACGGTAGCTAAGCATAAAATCAGACCAGGGATCAATTGTTTGTTGTTCATATCAAAGTAATTGGTTGATCCGGCCAAATTAGTTTGATCTTTTACTTAGAGGGAATATTGCTTGTAAATTATATAGTAAACTTTGTAATGTTTAAGGGTAACATTCATTTTGTCTGGTTCATGGTCAATTGTAAACATTACATAATTTGTAAATTATTTACATAAATTGTAATTTATTTGGTACATTTAGGTGGTTTTGTCAGGCACATAAATGATAAGGGATGTACATACAGGATTGTCGAACACAAGAACGAATAGAGGTGGTTGTAGAATATGTTAGTCCAAAGGATTTGAAACTGATCAAAAAAAATTCAGCATTTAATTTTGACTGGGATAAATATAAAAATAAAGAACTGTATAAATTAAGAACCGTTCAGGATGATAAAATACAAGGATTGATGTGCGTTGTAGATCATACGGATGAATTTACCAATGCTATCGAAATTGAATTACTGGAACTTAGTGAGGAAAATATTGGAAAGAAAAAGAAATTTGACAGAATAGCCGGTGTATTGATTGCTTTTGCCTGTATGGAATCGTTAAAAAGAGGGCATGAGGGTTATATCTTTTTAACACCCAAAACGACGCTGATAAAACATTATGAGGAAAAGTATCATCTGCTGTTTACGGGGCCAATTGGGAATAATCCAGTTGGTGTGATGGTAGCAGAAGAAAGGATCGCAAGAAAATTAATTAAGCTGTATCTGGAGTAATTGGAAGGTGAAAAACTAAAATTCATGAAATCATATAAAGAAATAGAACAAAAATATAAACCTGAAGAGATTGCTGAATCCTTTGTTTTTCCACCTGATTTAGATGCAGGTCAAAGAGAAAAATCACTGGAACAATTCAGGAAATGGAGAAAGGAAAATGAATCAAAAAGATCAGCCAAGAGCAAATTTATAACCAGACTTTTGCAGTTGAAGTTTTTAATGGATGATTATATTAAAAATAAGGAGTTCAAAAAAGAATATGATTTTAGCTACTTTTTAGTTCAATATATAGATATTCTGGATATAAAAAAGAAGGAATTTGCACAAGTAATTGATGTTGACCCAACCGAATTAAGTCAAATACTTAATAAGCACCGTTCTCCAAGCGAGAAATTCATTATCCGGCTTGAATTACATTCAAACAAAAATTTCCCGGCAATAATCTGGTATAAGCTGGTTGAAAAAGAAAAAGCTTTTCAATTACAAAATGATACCAACCTCCGAATTTCGGAAAGCAAACATGTGAAATCTAAGTTGGATTTTACGTTCTGACTTTACAGTTCTTCAAAAAGGAGCAGTACTTTCGCACCCATGAAATACGCGAACCAGATTGGAGCTTTTATGGCAGCAGTGGTCATCATCACCTGCTTTGTTACCTGGATTAAGATTCCGGATACGGAGATTACTATTTCAGGATTTGCCACAGAAGGTACCCGTTACGGGAAACCAGGACTGGTAAATGTATTCATGAGCGGCATCGCCCTGGTTTTATTCCTGACCCCAAAAATCTGGGCCAAGCGCGTAAATTTCTTCTTCTCTGGTTTTAACCTGGCCTGGGCCTTCCGCAATTTTATCCTGCTCAGCACCTGTCAGTTTGGTGATTGTCCGGATCGGCAGCCGGCCTTCTTTATTTACCTGATTGCTTCCATTCTGCAACTGATAATGGCATTTATGCCGCAGTTGGAGCTGAAAGAAAAATAAAGCCCCGAAGGGCCTTATAATTATAATTGCTTTAAACAGCTCCCGATAATTTCTACCGCCTCCAGGATTTGCTCCTTTGTGATAATCAAAGGAGGCGCAAAACGGATCTTGTCTCCATGTGTTGGTTTGGCCAGCAAACCGGCTTCCTTCAATAACATACAAAGCTCCCAGGCAGCTTCCGGATTGGAATGTTTGATAACAATCGCATTCAATAATCCCTTTCCGCGAATGGTGCCAATATAGGGAGAATCCAGTTTGGCTAATTCCATCCGCAAGAGTTCACCCATATCTGCAGCTCGATCGGCCAACTTTTCGTCTACCAATACCTGCAGGGCAGCCATCGCCACTTTACAGGCCAATGGATTGCCGCCATAAGTAGAACCATGTTCACCCGGATGAATATTGTTCATGATGAAATCATCTGCCAGCACTGCACTTACCGGTAATACACCCCCACTAAGAGCCTTGCCCAAAATCAGGATATCCGGCCTTGCATTTTCATGATCACAGGCCAGCATTTTACCGGTACGTGCCAGTCCGGTTTGAATTTCATCCGCAATAAACAACACATTGTAACGGGTGCAAAGCTCGCGCACGCTGCTCAGGTAGCCTTCATCCGGCACCACCACACCGGCTTCGCCCTGGATGGGTTCCACCATAAAGGCAGCTACTTCCGGATTTTGTAAGGCTTTCTCCAGGGCTGCCAGATCATTGTAAGGAACCAGATCAAATCCAGGCATAAATGGACCAAACTGAGAATAACTGCTGGGATCTGTAGAGGAGGAGATGGCCGCCAGGGTTCTGCCCCAGAAATTATTCTCCGCAAATACGATCCTCGCCTTGTTTTCGGTAACACCCTTTTTTACATAGGCCCATCTGCGTGCCAGCTTGATGGCCGTTTCGCCACCTTCCACGCCGGTATTCATGGGCAATACCTTATCGTAGCCAAAGAGTTCAGTTATGTATTTTTCATATTCACCCAGCAGGTTATTATGAAAGGCTCTTGATGTAAGCGTAAGATGCTGGGCCTGTTCTACCAGTGCCTGAATAATTTTAGGGTGACAATGCCCCTGGTTGACGGCGCTGTAACCACTGAGGAAATCGAAATAACGTTTGCCCTCTACATCCCAGAGAAAAACGCCGGAGCCTTTTGACAGCACCACCGGCAGGGGATGATAATTATGCGCACCATAGTTGGATTCGAGATCAAGGAAATACTGCGTTTTCTCAGACAAAGCAGTTAAAGCAACTGACATAGTTGATGAATTAAATAGATTGAAAGAAGGAGGATTGCGAACAGGGCAGAGTACGCCCATCAGAAAATATTCAACAGCTTCAGTGATTCAGTAAATCAAGATTGCCGGAAAGAAAAGCAGGTATATGTTGAATTGCTTTCATGAAACAGCAAGATAGGAATTATTTTGATTCCAGCAGGGTGTAGTGGGAGGGAAAGGCTTCTTTCCAATTAGCGGGAATGGTATTAAAAATACCGTATACCGTGGAGCCGGTGCCCGTCATGGAAGCATAGTCTGCACCCATTGCATAGAACTTTTCGCTAATTGCGGCAATCTCAGCATGAGCTTTGAATACCACGGGTTCAAAATCATTCAACAAATGCTGCTTCCACTGATCCAGTGGCAGGTTTTCAATAGCAGGAAATGGAGGCGGATTGCTGCTCAGATCCAATTGCCCGAATGCCCAGGCCGTTGATATATGGATCCCCGGATTGGCCAGGAGAATAATCTTCCCATTTAACTGAGGCAATTCAATGGGGGTCAGTTCTTCACCACGACCAGTTGCTTTAGCCGGTTGATTCAACAGGAAAAAAGGACAATCACTGCCCAGTTCGAGGGCAAACTGATGCAGGAGTTCATCCGGGCAATCCAGTTTAAATAAACGGTTGATAAGGGAAAGCGTGAATGCACCATTGGAGGAACCGCCCCCGAGGCCGGCTCCCATGGGAATGATTTTATGCAGGTAGAGGGAGACCGGAGGCAGCCTGAATTCCAGCTCCATTTTCTTCCAGGCACGGATACAGAGATTGTTAGCTGTATTTCCATCAATGGGGAGTCCGCTTGATTGAAAACTAAAGGCTTCAGCCCGAACTGCTTCCAGCAAATCAGCCACCTGGATGGGATAAAAGACAGTTGTGAGTGCATGGTAGCCATCGGGCCTTTTGCCATTTACCTGTAAGCCCAGGTTGATTTTTGCGTTGGGAAAAACTATCAAAACCGGTAGTTTGGCACTTATTTTTTCCGGCTGTTGATTTCATCCCGGATAGCGATGGCCCGGATATAATCTTCCTGTTCCAGCACATCATTCAGCAGGGTATGCAGTTCTTCCAGACTAAGCGCCCGCAGATCATCATGGCCACTATCTTCCCGTTCGGGAGCGCTTACCTGTTTTTTCTTTTTGCCGGATGTGTCTTCCATCAGGATGCCGGCATTTTCAAGAATATTTTCGTAGGTATAAATGGGACAGCCGAATCGAACTGCCAGTGCCAGCGCATCGGAGGTGCGGGAATCTATTTCAACGGTATCGTGTTCACCTACACAAACCAGCTTCGAATAAAAAATGCCTTCCTGTAAATCACTGATAATGATTTCAGTGAGTTCTACATTAAAAGCATTCATGAAGTTTTTCATAAGGTCATGGGTAAGCGGGCGACTGGGCTGCATTTTTTCCAATGCAACAGCAATAGCCTGAGCCTCAAATCCCCCTATAACGATGGGCAACCTGCGCAAACCGTTCACTTCACCTAAAACAACTGCATAGGAGTGTGTTTGGGTTATACTGTGCGACAGGGCAACTATTTCCAGTTCTATCTTCCTCATAATGAAGGCACGAAACTACGGGATTTTAATAAAAAATAAAGAGGGGATTAACCCCTCTGTTTTCTAACCCTTTAATTTTTTTACAGCCTCTATTATTTTGGGCATCACTTCAAATGCATCCCCCACAATGCCATAATCGGCCGCTTTGAAGAAGGGTGCTTCCGGATCCTTATTGACCACGACAATTACCTTACTTCGGTTAACCCCGGCCAGGTGTTGAATGGCACCCGAAATACCCACGGCAAAGTACAGGTTGGGAGCAATGGAGCCGCCTGTTTGTCCCACATGTTCATGGTGTGGCCGCCAGTGAGCATCTGCCACCGCCCGACTGCAGGCCGTTGCAGCACCCAGTAACTGTGCCAGCTCTTCAATCATGCCCCAGTTCTCCGGACCTTTTAATCCCCGGCCTCCACTGATAACCAGTTCTGCTTCACTCAATGGAATTTGCCCTTTTACTTTATTGGTATTGGTAACCTTTGTTTTTGCTTCCTGCACAGAAATGGACAATTCAGCCAGTTCCGCCGAGCCGCCGTCTTCCTTGATTGAATACGCATTGGGCGTCAGCGCAATTATTTTGATGGGGGTATTCACCTGCACGTTGGCAAAAGCCTTTCCACTGAATACGCCTTTTTTAACCACAAATCCATTGCTGATATCCGGCAAACCAACTGCACCTGCTACCAGTCCGGCTTTCAAGCGCGCTGATAAGCGGGGTGCCAGTGCTTTCCCGTTTACATTATTTGATAAAACCACCACGGTGGCGCCCAGTGCGTTGACCGCTTCCGCAACTGCTGCTGCCTGTTGCTGCGCATCAAATTGGTTTAGGGAGGCCTGTTTTACCTGATGTACTTTTTTAATACCCTGTTGGCCAAGTGTGGTGAGGTCTCCTTCGGGAGTACCCAAAACCAGTGCATGCGCTTCTACACCAAGCTGTGTTGCCAATTCGGCACCATAACTGGCTGCTTCCAGGGAAGATTTCTTTAGCTGTCCTTCGGAATGATCTATATATATAAGTACTGACATGGAATCGATATTAGTAGGTTAGGAGTTAGATAACTTTTGCTTCTTCGTGTAAAAGCCGAACCAGTTCTTCGGGCTGGTCGGGTGATACCAGTTTTACACCTGCTTTTGCAGGAGGAAGTTCAAATCCGGCTATACTTGTAAGTGCGTCCACCGCTACCGGCTCCACTACTTTAAGTGGTTTGGTACGGGCGCCCATAATTCCTTTCATATTTGGAATGCGCTGTTCGGCCATACCTTTCTGCGTGCTGACTACCAGTGGGAGTGCGGCTTCTACTGTTTCTTCGCCTCCTTCAATTTCGCGATTCAGGGTGGCGGTAGTACCGGTCAGTTCAAATTTGGTTGCCAGGGACACAAAGGGCAAATCCAGCAATTCGGCTACCATCCCGCCAATAGATGAGCCATTATAATCAATGGTTTCTTTACCGGTAAAGATCAAATCATATCCGCCTTCTTTTGCTACAGCAGCAATTTGACTGGCAATGGTAAAACTATCCTGGCTTTCGATATTAACCCGAATGGCTTCGTCTCCACCCAGGGCCAGCGCTTTCCGGATGATGGCATCGTTTTCTGCGCCACCCACATTTATTAAATGAATACTTACAGATGGATCCTTTTCTTTCAGCTCGATGGCACGAACCAATGCATACCATTCGTCATAGGGGTTGATGATCCATTGTACCCCGTCTGATACGAATTTCGTGTTATTGTCCGTGAAAGCTATTTTTGCCGTAGTATCCGGCGTTTTACTGATACAAACTAGAATTTTCATACAGCGTTCGTTTCTTAAGATTAAAAGTTGTTTATGCAACTACCTCTTACAAATATACGTTTGTTAGTTTTGTACCAAAATATTTGAAGTTAATTTTTTTCTACTTTATATGGATCGAATTCAACAATTACAGGCTTTTCTGGCTGCGAACCCTTCGGATTCCTTTTTGCATCATGCATTGGGACTTGAGTATTGCAAACTGGGAGATGAAGAAAAAGCCCGGCAGGTGTTTGAGCAGTTGTTGCAGGTGAATCCGGATTATGTGGGTACCTATTATCAGCTGGCCAAATTGCTGGAGCGATTGGGAGAAACGGAGGAAGCCGTTCAGGTTTATCAGAAAGGCATGGAAGCCGCCACCAAAGCAGGTGATCAGCATGCATTTGGTGAATTACGATCAGCGCTGGAAGAACTTATTTTTTAAGTGACCGCAGGTTGTTGGTGGCCATTCTGGGATGATAAAACCAGGATAAAATGCCGGAGAGGATCATTAACCGGAAAATAAAATAACTCCAGAAATTGATATTCCAGGCATCTTCAGCACCACCCTGATTAGCGAAGAGAATATAACAGCCTTCAATTATGAGGTACACAAAATTATAGAACATGAAGCCGGCTATAAATAGGAATTTACTAAGGTAATGTGCATTTTCATTATAGAAGGAACGCTTGTAAAGCAGCGACATGGAATAGGCGGATGCAATCAAAAACCAGGCAGCCGGTAAAATCAGGTTCCAGGTGATTGTTTTTTGCGGACCCATAAAAAACACGGTCAGCATCCAGGTTAATAAAACAGGAACTACTGAATAAACAAGGTAGCGCTGATAGGTTTTATCGGGCCATAAATGATAAAGAACGCCGAGTCCGGTTAGGGTATCAATATGAATACTTAGGTTTGCGATCAGTTCATATTGGATGGAAAATATGTTATAGGTCCAGCCGACTATAAAAAGTAAGATGCTGTACAAACTATTGAGTCCAAGAAATAAAAACAAGGGGTTGTTCCAGGCTTTTTTAATGAACAGAAAGAAAATGGAAATAACCAGTGTCACAAAAGTGAGCTGATCAATCAGAAGTATAAGAAAGCCCTGTGTTGGCATGAGAAAGGATAGTGGTTAATGGTTCTAAATCAACCACTAAACTAAGAGTTTGTATTTAGGATTGATAGGTATTAGTACGAGGAAAACTACTCGATTTTAATTATGCAGACTTTACGAAAAAAATTGGAAGATTTTGTTCAGCGCGAAGCGTTGTTCACCAGACAGGATCGGTTAGTGGTGGGGGTTAGTGGCGGACTCGATTCGGTTGTGTTGGCGCATTTGCTGATGAAACTGGAATACGGAATTGAACTGGCGCACATAAACTATGGCTTGAGAGGAGAAGAGAGTGATCGGGACGAAGCATTTGTACGACAACTTGCACTGGAATGGAAACTGCCGGTACATGTAAAAAAAATAGATGCTGCTAAATCTTCTGTAAAGGAAGTTCGCAATATTCAGGAATGGGCAAGAGAACTACGATACCAATGGTTTCAGGAAATTATTCAGGAAGAAAAACTGATTCGCAAAGGGCGGCCAGGTTCCTATATAGTTGTAGCACATCATGCAGATGATCAGGCTGAAACCATATTGCAGAATTTGGTGCGGGGGTCGGGACTGAATGGAATCAAAGGCATGTTACCGAAAAGAAAGCTTGTATGCCGGCCCTTGTTATTTGCGGAAAGGGAAGAGTTGGAACAGTATGCGAAAGAGGAGCAGCTTACCTGGGTAGAAGACAGTTCCAATGCAACGGACAAATACAACCGAAATAAAATTAGGCAGCAATTGTTGCCATTGATAAAAGAAATATATCCTGACAGTATTCGCCGGATTTATTTAAACAGCCGGAATTTTCAGAGCCTGGCTGCGTATACAGAGCAGCAGGTTGGTCGCAGTTTAAAAAAACTGATTCAGGTAAAAGGAGAGGAGCAGTGGCTGCCAGTTCGAAAATGGAAATTAAGTGCGGGCGGTCGTTATCTCTTATTTGAATGGCTGCATGCTGTTGGTTTTAGTGCTGATCAGGTGGAACAGGCAATTGCATTAATGGATAGTCAATCGGGGCAGTCCATCAGCAATGGGGAGTTTCAGTTATTGAAGAACAGGAACTGGTTGATTTTGTCGCGCAGGGAGGAGCAGCTGAATGAATGGCTGGTATTGGAGAAGGAAGAAGGGGAAATCAGTTTTGCCGGTGGACGATTAAGCTGGAAACAGGAGGAATGGAAAGGTCAGACCATACCGGATGATAGCAGTATGGCATTGTTGAATGCGAAGGATATTCAGTTTCCCTTATTGCTGCGCAAATGGGCAGTGGGCGATTATTTTTATCCGTTGGGCATGCCAAAGAAAAAAAAGATTGCCCGGTTTTTAATTGATCAGAAAATCAGTCGTTCAGATAAAGAAAAGGTTTGGGTATTGGAAACCGGAAAGAAAATTTGCTGGGTAGTAGGGCATCGGATTGATGACCGGTTTAAGATAACCCCCTTCACCCGCCGGGTGATTGTTTTTAGGCTAGTAACGTGATTTGATCAATTCCCAGAAATTAACTAAAATATCTTGATTGCCAATAATCTTTGCAAGAATAACAGTGTATAAAATGCCAAAAATTGCACCAGAAATATGTGCTCGATGGCCTATATTTCCTCCTCCTCTTTTAGCAAGAAATGCTGATAATGCGATGAAAATGATGCCAAATATATACCCAGGAACACCACGAATGAAGAAAATTGAAAGTTCACGTGTAGGGTTTAGCATTATAAAAGAAAAAATCATAGCAGATACAGCACCTGATGCACCCAATGCCCGATAAGCATAGTTATTTCTGTATTTGAAATAATCAGGCAAAACAGAGAAAAATAATCCAAGTACATATAATCCTATAAAAAACAGTTTAGCTTTTGACCCAAATAATGTTGTTTTCGGAAACTCAGATAGTTCCAAAGCTTGTCCAAAAGAATATAATGCTAGCATATTAAAAGCAAGATGAATTAAATCTCCATGAACAAATCCATTGGTAAAGAATCGATAGTATTGCTTTTGACTATCAATTTGAGCCGGCCAGAATAATAGGTCTTCTTTTATTTTTTCATTATTAAATGCTGAAAAAGAGATAAGAACCGTTAAAATTACAATCGACAGGGTTATGCTAATCATGGTCGAAAGATACTATAGATTTCGAAAATGCAAAAGAGCGTCAGTCGTGGTGGTATTTTTCATTTCGCAAAATACTGCAGGCCCGATAGATCTGTTCAGCAAGAATCAGGCGGACTAATTGATGTGGAAAGACCAGTCTGGATAAACTCCAGGTAAAATTGGCTCTTTGCTTAATAACAGGATCTACCCCATAAGCGCCTCCAATTAAAAATACCAGTTGCTTTTTGCTTTCATTGGCTCTGTCCTGAATTAGCTGAGCAAGTTCAGGGGAGCTGATATTTTTTCCTCTTTCATCCAGTAAAACGAGGTAGTCATCCGGCTGAATAAGTTGCAATAGCAACTGTGCTTCCTGTTTTTTAATTTGTGCAGGATCGGTAGCTTTTGATGGGGTAATTAATTTCCATTCAGAAGGGAAATAGCGGGTAATCCGCTGGGAGAAATCCTGAACAGCTTCTTTGGTGGATGCCTCCTGTTGTTTACCGATACTGACTAATACAATTTTCATACAGATTTAAAAATTAGGAACCATCCGGGCGGGGTTTTTGCATGGCAAGATATTGACAAATAAATTACTAATATGCCGCCAATAAAGAAGGATCCGATTCCGGTTCAGCAGGAGGGACGGCAGTCGGATATTATAGAAAATAGTGCATTTACTACTCCTGAGCTGGCTGATAAGGCATTTCAACTGGCCAGACAACGATTGTATGATATTAATAACTGGGGCAATATAACAGAGGGAATTTCTGCTGATTTTATGCTTACGGATAAACAGGGAAACCGTTTAGGGCGAAAACCGGAAAAGGGGGATTATATCCGGATTGATTTACCCGGACCGGGATCCATAGCAGGGCATGGATACGACCGGCTGAAGACCCGGGATCACCGGAAGGTCCCGCTCATTTTTTCGACTCCGCCGCTACCAGTACATTTTTACTTATCAAAAAGGATAACCAGCTTTCTGCGGCTGTGCATGGAAGAAATGAAACGCCTGCTGCTGCTGAAAAAATTATGCAAAGCAATAATTGGAAAATAAAGTTTAAATTATTTGCAGTAACTTTTATTGGTTATGAAGAATATACATCAACTATTAAAAGAAGTTACTGAACTGACAACTAATTTGGAAACAAATTATCCCGAGTTATATCGTTTGCTTGATGAAAACACCTTGACTTTACCTGACGATAACGAACCGGTAATTGATAAAAAAATTATGGAGAATTATCTTGAAACGCTTAAACAGCTGTTAAAGCATCATCTGGAAACGCATAGAGCAGCAAACTGATTCCTTTTTATAATCAAAAAGACCGCAAAAATTGCGGTCTTTTGTGACTCCGTCAGGATTCAAACCTGAAACCTTCTGATCCGTAGTCAGATGCTCTATTCAGTTGAGCTACGGAGCCATTCCCTTTAAGGGAGTGCAAAGATAAGGGAATCGATCTTTAATTTCCAAAATTTCAAGACCGAATTCCCCTAATTTTTTTAATAATGCCAACGCACAAATGCTTCCATAGCAGCATATTGTGTTAATCCAAGCTGTGCATATTGACGGGCAGTTTCTGCATTCCGATCTTCTGCACGCTGCCAGAATTCACGGGAATCAGAACCCTGGAAAGGCACCATATCTTTCTGCGATTGGTGTATAAAAATTCCAAAGCGTTTCTTCATTACCTGATCCGGACTCATAGGGATAGCCATCTCAATTTCTTCCAGATTCCATTCCTGCCAGGCGCCTTTATAGAGCCAAACCCAACAATCTTTAATCCATTCATCACCGGCTGCCTTGATTCTGCGCAGTGATTCAAACACAATATCCAGACAAACCTTATGTGTTCCGTGCGGATCAGCCAGATCACCGGCACAAAATACCTGATGAGGTTTTACTTTACGAAGCAGTTCTATTGTCAGTTGCACATCTTCTTCGCCCATCGGCTTTTTCTCTACCCGGCCGGTTTCATAGAAGGGCAGGTTCTGAAAATGTACATTAGCATCTTTAATGCCCACATAGCGGCAGGTGGCTTTTGCTTCACCGCGGCGAATCAGTCCCTTGATGGAACGAATCTCCGGAGTATCACTTTCACTTGGTTTTTTATTAGCCAGAAACTGGTGGGCAGCTGTCAGAATCTCTCTTGATTTACTGCTATCAATACCAGAAATATCTTCAAATCCTACAGCGAAATCAATAAAGCGGGTTACAAATTCATCCGTTACTGCAATATTTCCGCTGGTTTGGTACGCAACATGAACATCATGGCCCTGATCGTGCAGGCGCATAAATGTGCCGCCCATACTGATGATATCATCATCGGGGTGGGGGGAGAAAATCAGGCAGGTTTTGGGGTAAGGTAAAGAACGCTCCGGATGCGCAGGAATAACAGCATTTGGTTTGCCACCAGGCCAGCCGGTAATGCCATCGCGCAGCATATAAAATACCTGCAGGTTGATTTCGTATGCATCTCCTTTTTCAACGAGGAGATCACCCAATCCCTGGTCATTATAATCGCTGTTCGTTAAACCGAGAATAGGTTTGCCGGTTTTCAATGCCATACTAACCACGGCTTTTTTCACCATAGTTGGTGTCCATTCAATATCTCCGGTAAGCCAGGGCGATTTAAAGCGGGTTAGTTCTGCTGCTGCCAATTCGTCTACTACATATATAATATCATTGTGTTGTTGAAGGAGGGAAGCCGGAATCTGTTCAGTTACCTGTTCTTCCACCGCTTTCTGAACAACCGGAGCCTTCATGGGACCCCATGCCATCAGGTAAATTCTTTTGGCTTTGAGAATAGTATCAATTCCCATAGTTACTGCCAGGCGGGGAACTTCTGAAATATTGGCAAACTCAAAGGAGTTGGCAATTCTGGTAGAATTATCCAGGGTGATCATCCTGGTTTTGGAATAGCGGCTGGATCCCGGTTCATTAAAACCTATATGACCATTGTTTCCGATTCCAAGTATCTGAACATCAATACCACCGGCTTCTTCGATCATTGCTTCGTAATCAGCACAGTGTTTTTTAATTTCTTCTTTTGGTAGTTCTCCATTTGGAATATGGATATTTTCCGCTTTTATATCCACATGATTGAAGAGGTGTTCGCGCATGTAACGATTGTAACTCTGCAGGGCATCCTGGTCGATGGGATAATACTCATCCAGATTAAATGTTACAACATTGCTGAAACTTAATCCTTCTGTTTTGTGCAGGCGAACCAGTTCTGCATACACCGTCTTGGGGGAGGAACCCGTTGCCAGTCCGAGTACACATTTTTTTCCTTCCGCCTGTTTCTGGCGGATTGCCGCCGCAATTTCGTTAGCAATAAAGTGGGATCCTTCCTTCAGGTTGGTGAAAATCCGGACAGGAACCTTCTCAAATGAATCTACCATGGTTGTTTTAATTTGGTCTTTTGCTTAATGAATGAGCGAAAGTATAAAAATTAGCAGCTTCACCACAGAAATCATTTTTTTCATGGCCCGAATGGCCAGATAAAGCAGGTTGCGGGCAACCTGGTAATTGATTTCCATAATTTCGCTTACTTCCTCATAACTGAGACCAAGATAGTATTTGAGATAAATGACTTCTTTTTGCCGGTTGGATAATTGTTCAAATGCTTTCACTACCTGTTTTGCACGTTCCTGTTCCTCTTCTTTGTGAATCAGCAGGGTATCATGGCTGAGTTCAAAACTCATTTCCTCTTTAAGGATACTTTCGGGATGAATTTTTCGGTGACTAAGGGCCCGGAAAATTTTATACTTGAGCGATTTGAAAAGGTAGGCCTTTACTGAAACCACCACTACCTGATTCCTGGATTTCCAAAGTTCCAGAAATAACTCCTGGATACAGTCTTCCAGAAGCACCGGATCCTGGACTATTTTATGTCCATATAAGTAAAGTGGTGAATAGTATTTTCTGAAAAGCTCACTAAACGCTTCCCGATCGCCCTGTTTATAGGCATCCCATAAAACCGTATCGGATTTAGCAGCTTTCAAGGTTAAATTTTGGTTTAGAACAGTTCAGCAGTCGTTTCGAATGTAATTTATTTAGATTTTTGCATCTTAATATAAAAAAAGTACTTATAAAAGTTACAATCTTATCATAATTGTTACTATAATAGCGAGGAATTTTTAAACATGAAGCAAGCGCCCGATACGGTGGAAAAAATAATCAGTGATGAGCAGTTCCTTTCCTGGTACTTTAATTCCGACCCGGAAATGGCCAAATTGTGGGAAGGACGCAGAAACAGAGGCGAAATAGATCCCGTATTGCTGGCGGAAGCAATAGAGTTGATGGAACAGATGCGGGTAGAGGAAAAAACTTTGCCTGAAACCCAGCTAAACCGGGCAGAAGCCAAACTTTGGGACAGTATTGCCGCTTTGCCGGAAGAAAGGGAAGAGCAGCCTGAGATTCGATCCCTTTCCCGGATTCAGAAAGTTATCCGTGTTGCCGCCATCATTTTGGTGTTGGCAGTAGCCGGTTGGATGGCCAATCTGTATTTTAATCCAACAATGACTTCCATTGATACAGATTTTGGTGAAATAGCCAGTGAGCGTTTACCGGATGGATCGCTGATTACATTAAACGGCAACTCCAGCCTGCGCTACCAACATCCTAATCTTTTTTACAGCAGCAGAGAAGTTTGGATGGATGGCGAAGGTTTTTTTGAAGTTCAGTCAACTCCCGGGAAAGATAATTTTACGGTTCACCTGGGTAAGCTGGATGTAATTGTAACCGGAACACAGTTTAATATTTATAAAAGAGCCCATAAAACTGAAATTTTGTTGACCGAAGGAAGCATACTTCTCCAATCTGCTTCAACAGGAGAGCTGACGCCCCTGCAATCGGGCGAATCGGCAACAATTGAAAATGATAAAATTTTAAGGAAAACAGGTAATATTCAACAGATAACCGGCTGGAAAGATCGTAAATTCATTTTCGAAAATACAAGCCTTGAAGAAGTTGCCCGGTCGGTTGAAGCCTTGTATGGTATTAAAGTTCGGATTGAAGGGGATACTACTTCCCGTAAAACAATAAGTGCCATTTTACCAGCTGACAACCTGGAAATATTCCTACAGTCCCTGGAAGCTACGCAGGAATTCAGCATAAAAAAGGTAGGAACCGAAGTATTCATTGGACCGGCAGTTCGTTAGGGGATTTGTAGATCAAAGACCGCTACTGCTAATTGAATGAAGTATAAAACGGCTGCCAAGCTTCCCCCTATTGGCTGCACAATCCTTGTATTCGTACTATGGTTGGCAGGCTTATCGGGCTATTCTCAAACCGGGAATCGGCCATTATTTGATATACTTCGCGAGCTGAATCAGAAAAAGGGTACTTATTTTCTGTTTGCACAACAATCTTTTGGTGAAAAATTGGTGAAGCCCTGTCCGGTGCTTGATTTACCGGTAGAGAAAATCCTCGATTGTTTATTGTCTGAAGCCGGTTTAAATTACCGGCAGGTAAATGCCAACACTTTTGTGATAATAGAATCGAATGGAAAAATGAGCTCCATTGGTCCGGTTCACCCGGTAACGCCGCCAAAATCGCAATTCAGCGGAAGAGTGATCAGTTCTCTCGGAGATCCTGTTCCCAATGCAAGTATTGAATTAAAACAAAAAAATAAATGGACGGGCATAACAACTGATGCAGAGGGAAGGTTTTATCTGGATGCCATCCAACCAGAAATGATCCAGGTAAGTTCTATTGGATTTCAGTCGAAAAAACTGGCAGTTCAGCATACAGATTTTATTGAAGTAATTCTTGATCCGGTACAAAAAGAAATGGCGGAAGTGGTAGTTACCTCCCTGGGCGTTCAGAGAGAAAAAATGAGTTTGGGTTATGCCATTAGTACCATAGAAACGGATGAAATAAATCGGGTAGGGAATACCAATTTTGCAACGGCCTTATATGGAAAAGCTCCCGGAGTACGCATTACAACCGCACCGGGAGGAGCAACAAGTGCCGTACAGGTGCAGATACGGGGACTTAATTCACTCAATTTTAATGCACAGCCATTATATATTCTGGACGGCATGGTTATTCGGAATATTAATGAAAAGGGGACGGAAGGAATTAATAACAACGGTTATTGGGAGGATCAGCGAATCAGGGGAAACGGCATGCTGGATATTAATCCATTGGATATTGAAAGTATCAATATTTTAAAAGGAGCCAGTGCCACTGCTTTGTATGGGTCAGAAGCTGCGAATGGAGTGGTTGTAATCACGTCAAAAAAAGGTTGCAAAAAAAAGGGAATGGGGGTAGAGTTTAATTATTCGTTCAATGCAGAAAAGGCAGCCTTCTTACCAAAATTTCAGCATGAGTACGGGCCGGGACTGGACAGGATCAGTAACCTGGCAGCAGGAGCTACAGAAGATGGCTGGCTTCCCACAGATACCAATGGGGATGGCAACCCGGATGCGCTGCGTCCCAATTTTCTTTCCTGGGCTCAATTTGGACCAAAAATGGAGGGACAGCTGGTACCCTGGTGGGATGGAAGCATTCAATCCTACAGCCCGCAACCGGATAATTATCGTGATTTATTCAGAACAGGAATGAATTCACTGGTAAATGTTTCCTTCGGAGATCAGACGGAGAAAGCAGCTTATCGAATGGCATTAACGCGGAATGATTACAAGGGCATACAGGTAGGCGGACAATTACAACGCACTACATTTTTTCTGAATACACAGTATAAGATATCGCCCAAATTAAGTGCAGATGTGGTATTCAGCTGGGTGAACAGCAAAGTGGATAACCGTCCGCTGCAATTGGCCAGAATTGTTTCTGCATACAGTGGTTTTATAAGCAGAGCGGAAAAAACATCCATCTTATTTGATAAATATAAAACAAGTGAAGGGTATAAATGGGTACCGGTTGATCAGGTAATTCGAAATCCGGAAGAGGCGCTTCGATATCCTGCAAAAGAAGAAGCATTGAACCTTTTGTGGACACAATTACGGAATAAGGAAGAGGAAAACCAGAACCGGTTATTTAGTGTGGCTACTATTCGGTATCAGGCATCAGAAAAATTACATTTTCGTGCAAGGATTGGTCAGGACTTTACCAGTTTGCAAACGGAAACAAAGAATTATAATGAATACCCGGAATCATTTAATACCGTCAGCAGTACCGGTCTATATGGGAATTCAAACGGGCGCTATAGTTTGTTATATGGAGATTTTCTTGCCAGTTTCGATCAAAAAATAAATGATTTCAAATTCAGTATGAATGCAGGATATCAGGTAAGGGAAGAGAATTATTCAGATCAGCAATCCGCCACTACCGGCGGATTGGTAAAAGAAAACTGGTTTAATCTTGAAAATTCCTTTGGTGCGGTTTATAATGAAACAAATCGGATAAATAGCCTGCATTATGCCTTTCTTGGATTTGCACAGACTTCTTATAAGAACAGGTATTTTCTTGAACTGACCGCAAGAAAAGAGTATTCTTCCACTCTTCCACCCGGCAACAACAGTTATTTTTATCCTTCCATAAACGGAAGTTTTCTATTAAGTGAAGCGATCCGTTTACCTTCTTTTATTAATTATGCAAAGCTGCGGGCGAGTTATGGAAGGGTAGGGAATTCACCGCCGCCTTATACTGCCGCCATCACCTATTCCCAGCAGGTAATACCCACCCAGAATGGAAATGTTTCCACACAACAAAGCCAGACCCGTTATGGAAATAATCAAATCAGACCTGAGCAGAAAGAAGAAGTTGAACTGGGCCTTGAAATGGTGGCATTGGATAATCGTTTGGGTGTAAATTTTACCTGGTATCATAATCGTACGCGCAACCAGATTTTGCAATTGACCATTCCTGTTAGTATGGGTGCAGGTTCCCGGTTGGTGAACAGTGGTTCCTTATATTCCAGAGGATTTGAATTGGGCTTGGATGCCATACCAATTTTAAGTAAAAACTTCCACTGGAAATCAAATTTCAATCTCTCCTTTGTCTCCACCAAAACCAGGAACCTGGCCCCTGGGGTGGAGGAAATGGTATACCTGCAGATGGAGCAGGGGGCTATTCGCATAATGGCAGAAGAAGGAAAAAAAGTGGGAAATATTTATGTATATCCCAAAAAGACAAATGAACAGGGCGAGCCGATAATTGGAGAGAATGGTTTATATCTGATCGACAATACGAGATATAAAAAAGTTGGAAATGTAATGCCTGATTTGATAGGTGGCTGGATGAATTCAATACGGTTTAAACAATTCAGTATGGATTTCATGATGGATTATCGGATAGGCGGACAACTGGTTTCACCCTCCTTGAAATACAATATGGGAGCCGGAATGTATGAATCAACGCTGGCATACCGAAGTGAAAAACATGGCGGATTACCTTATTATATAAATGAAAGCGGTAATAAAATAAGGTTGGAGAATCATCAGCAGGAAGCACCGGGAGGCGCACGGGTGTATCATGATGGTGTGGTTTTGCCGGGAGTTGGACTGGATGGAAAACCAAACACCAAACTGGTGGACGCCGCTTTTTATTATATGAATATGTTTTACTGGGGACCGAATGCATTGAATGAAGAAGGGGCGGTTTATGATAACAGCTATTTGAAACTCAGAGAAGCTTCCATCAGTTATAATTTACCGGTAAAGAAATTAGCCACCTGGAAATTGCAGTCGATGCGTATATCTCTGATAGGAAGAAATCTGTTTTATGTATGGAGAACCCTGGAGAACCTGGATCCGGAAACGCCGATTGGCACTTCCTGGACCCGGCAAAGTATTGATGATGGAACAACAGCAGCAACAAGAAGTATGGGAATATCTCTTCACCTTGGATTTTAAAATGCAGCAAAGAATAAAACATATTTTATTGCTCGGTATTATACTGGTTGCGGGAGTTTCCTGCTCCAAGAAACTGGAGAAATTGTATTATGATCCGGATCAGCTGACAACGGCGAGAATAGAAAAAATATTTTCAGAATTGCTCCATAATTTCCGCACCAGACCTTCTTATTGGGATATCCGAACTTTTGTTGTTATGCATTCTGGCATTTACAGCCAAACCATCGGGTTTTTAAATACGCTGGGGGTATACCAGCAGAATGGAAATTATACGGAAAGCAGGTGGAATGATTTCTATCGTCCGATAGGTTTCGGAACCGGCACCATGGCCTTATACAGAGAGATGGAAAAAATACATCGCAGTTTTTCTGATGCAGATAAGGAAAAGACCATGGTGTTTTTAAATGCTGCCCGAATTGTATGGTATGATCAGACTTGTCAGATGGTAGACCTTTGGGGTGATATCCCCTTCAGTGAAGCAGGCAGCCTGAATTTAAACGGAGAGCCCGTGATGGCAAAATTTGATGATGCCGCAGGTATTTACAGGGAAGCAATAAGAGAATTAAAATTGCTGAATGATTTTTTTGCATCCGCAGCACCTGATGCATCAATAGCTACCCTTTTCAAAACGCAGGATATATTATTGAATGGAAATTTGTTGAAATGGCAGCGTTATGCCAATGCACTGAGGCTTCGGTTACTGATGCGGATTTCTTATTCAGAGGAAGTTTTTGCAAGACAGGAAGTGCAGGAAATGCTGGCGGATCCTATTCGTTATCCGCTGTTAAGTTCGACAGCCGGTTATAATCCGGAGCAGGAAGATATATTACTTCAGCCTTTGGCGGATTACAACCTGAATTTACGGGATGCATTAACCGAGTTAACCAATTATCCGGCACCTTACTATTTATTGGAAGAAGCCATGGTGCCCAATAACGATCCAAGAATTCCTGTTTTTTTTGATAAGAATACAACCAATACAGTATACAGGGCATTACCCGTTAACTGGACATTGGAGCAGCAACAGTTGAATTTGGGAAAATTTTCAGTACTGGATTCTGCCACTTTTTTATACAACTCAAAAATTCCGGGTATTGTTCTAACATCAGCTGAAGTGAATTTTTGTAAAGCAGAAGCATTCCTGCGATGGGGTGGGGGTGATCCTGCTACAACTTATAATTTAGGTATACAACAATCTGTACAATTTTATTATTACCTGCAACACCTGAACAGCCTGTACAAAATACCGGAACCATTTCCAACTGCGGAAGCCATGTTTGAATTTATAGATGAACCAGGAATTCAGTTATCCGGTACCAATGAAGATAAGCTGGAAAAAATTGCATTGCAACGATGGATTCATTATAGTTTTTTGCAGGCGAACCAGGCCTGGGCAGAGTTAAGAAGAACCGGTTATCCGCAATTGGTTTTTCCAATAAACAGCCAGCCACAGGCACCTACACCTCCCTTACGAATACTTTATCCGGGTAATGAAGTAACGTATAATGTGAATTATGTAGCAGTTCGGGAGAAGGATAATTTGTACTTTCCCATTTTCTGGGATGTAAAATAATTTCGGGATTTTTTCTAATATATAAGTATGAAAAAGACATTGGTCTCTTTAAGTATATTGTTATTGACATTAGGCGGACAGGCGCAAAACACCCTGCATCATCAATCCACCCAATATGAATGGCCAACAGATCCGTTGGTGAAAGAGAAATTGGAAAACTGGCGCGATCAGAAATTTGGTATGATCATTCACTGGGGAGTTTATGCTGTACCGGGAATGATTGAATCCTGGGCGCTCTGTTCGGAGGATTGGATAACACGTGATAGTACCTCTGATTATGGTGAGTTTAAAAAATGGTACTGGGGACTCAGTAAGAAATTTAATCCCACCCGTTTTGATTCTGACCAGTGGGCTGGAGCAGCTGAAGCTGCGGGCATGAAATACCTGGTGTTTACAACCAAACACCACGATGGCTTTGCCATGTTTGACACAAAGCAATCGGATTATTCCATTGCCAAAGGGCCCTTTGCCTCCAATCCAAAAGCGGATGTGGCAAAATATGTGTTTGAATCTTTTCGGAAGAAAGGAATGCTGATCGGTGCCTATTTCAGTAAACCCGACTGGCATACTGAAAACTATTGGTGGCCTATGTATGCAACTCCAAATAGAAATAATAATTATGATATCCGGAAATTTCCCTGGAGATGGCAGGCCTTTAAGAAATACACCCATAACCAGATTGATGAACTGATGAGTAATTATGGGAAAGTGGATATTCTCTGGCTCGATGGTGGCTGGGTGCGTCCGCTGGTAACCGTGAATGATGAGGTTCGCAATTGGGGGGCCCCTATTCCGGAATGGGATCAGGATATAGATATGGCTACCATCGCCAAAAACAGCAGGGCCAAACAACCGGGATTGCTGGTAGTGGATCGGACGGTACATGGACCCTATGAAAATTACCAGACCCCGGAGCAGCGGATCCCGGATACTAAACTGGATCATCCCTGGGAAAGTTGCATTACACTGGGTGGTGCATGGGGATATGTGCCCAATGAGCGGTATAAATCGGCTGAGCAGGTTATTCACCAGCTGGTAGAAATTGTTGCCAAAGGAGGGAGTCTGTTACTGGGAGTTGGACCAACTGCAGAGGGATTGCTACAGGAAGAAGCTGTGGCACGTTTGAAGGAAATCGGAACCTGGTTGAATAAAAACGGGAAAGCCATTTATGCCACCCGGACAACTGATCATTATGCGGAGGGATCGGTATTTTTCACGGAGGCGAAGGATAAATCGGCGCGTTTTGCCATTCAGTTGGTAAAATCGGAGGACTTGCCGGCAACAATAAGCTGGACAAAGAACCTGCCCGGGAAAAAAGGGATAGTTGAGTTGCAAACAGGTAAGAAGTTGAAATACAAGGTAGTAGGAGAGAAGGTAACTGTAGAAATACCTGCAAATTTGAAAAAAGAGCTGGGAAATACCCCGGCCATTGCCCTGGCTTTTTAATATTTTAAAAAAACTAAAAAAAAATCTTTAACAAGTTGTTACAAGATCTCATTATGAGGCACTTATTGATGTAACCAGAAAATATACTTGGAAACAAGTCCATTTTTTCATCATTAAACCAATTGCATAATGAGAGAATTACGACTGCTCGTGCTGATGCTGTTAATCAGTTCGGTTCTGTCAGCACAAACCAGGCAACTGTCCGGGTTATTGAAAGATTCAAAAACCGGATCAGGAATTCCTTCTGCCACTTTAAAAGTGAAAGGAAAGAATTTTTCGGCGGTAACCGACGCCAATGGCTCCTTTAGTATGACAGTACCGGAGGGAGCTTTTCAGTTAGACATCAGTTCAGTAGGCTACGCAACTAAAACAGTTTCCGTAGATGCGAACGAAACCAGCCTCATGTTATCACTCGATCAGGGTGAAGGAAACCTTGACGAAGTAGTTGTTACCGCCCTTGGTATCGTAAAAGAAGCCAGGAAAGTAGGGTATGCGGTAACGACTGTTAAAAACGATGCACTTTCAGTAGGTCGTGAAACCAATGTGGGTAATGCACTTTCCGGCCGTGTAGCTGGTTTGAAAGTATCCAGTACCTCTTCTGGTCCGGGTGGTACTTCTAAATTGTTATTACGTGGTATGCCCAGTATGACCGGCTCCGGTTCGCCTTTGATTGTAATCAATGGTGTGCCTATGCAAAACACGCAGCGTGGTGCTGCGGGTGAGTGGGGTGGTGCGGATAATGGCGATGGTTTGGGTAACCTGAATCCGGATGATATCGAAAGTATGACCGTGCTAAAAGGCCAGTCTGCTTCTGCCCTTTATGGGAATCGTGCTACCAATGGTGTAATTGTTATTACCACCAAAAGTGCCAAAAAAGGAGATTATAACATTGATTATAATCTGAACTACATGGTGGACAGAGCAATTGATTTCACCGACTGGCAATATGAATATGGTCAGGGTGTAGGTGGGCAAAAACCCAATTCTGCAGCTGCTGCTCAAACCAATGCCCGTTTAAGTTGGGGCGCTCGCCTCGATGGTTCACCAATCACACAATTTGATGGCAATTCCTATCCCTATTCCGCAGTTAAAGGCAATATCAATAATTTCTATCGGAATGCACCAAGCATGACCAATACAGTTGCTTTTTCGAGAGGTGGTGAAATGGGTAATTTCCGGATCAGTGTTTCCAACCTTGACAGCAAATCCATTTTGGAAAATAGTGGCTTGAAACGGAATACTGTAAATATTAATTTCATGCAAAAAATTACTGATAAGCTGAGTATCAGTATGGTTGGTAATTATATCGATGAACGCTCCAAGAATCGTCCTTATCTGAGTGATGGTCCGTTAAATGCTAATAACGCATTTTTCCTGGCAAACAATATGGATATACGTTGGCTGGCACCGGGTTTTGACCGGGAAACTGGAAATGAGTTGGTTTTCAGCGATGATATTTATGTAACCAATCCTTATTTTGTAATAAACCAGTTCAGAAATGATTTGGGTCGTCGTCGCTTTATTGTAACTCCTTCAGTAAGATACGATTTACTTAATTGGTTGTATATACAGGGGCGTCTTGGTTATGATAATTCAGATGATAACAGCTTCAGTGTAACACCTTGGGGAACTGCTTATTCCCAGGATCGCAGAGGTGGTTTAAATGGTATAGGAAAATCTCAATTGACAGAAATTAACTATGAAGTTTTGATTGGAGGTAACCGCAACCTGACAGATGATATTGGCCTGGACTTTACAGTTGGTGCTAATAAGAGAGTAAACAAATCTGAAAATATTTCTATAGGAGGCGGACCTTTCATTGTCCCTTATCAGTATACCTTTAATAACGTTGTTAACTTTAACAGAGGATATGGATATGAAAAACAACAGGTGAATTCTGCATTTTATTCACTTGATTTCTCTTACAAAAATCTGATTACATTAAGTACCACGGGTCGTTATGATGCATATTCAACTTTCCCGTCAGATGTAGCAGGGATCTTTACTCCATCCGTTTCTGCGAGCTTTGTATTCCATGATTTATTAAACTCATCTGTATTAAACTATGGTAAATTCAGAGCTTCCTATGCACAAACAGCGGGTGAGCCACAGCGGCCATATACCACCTCTCTTTATTATTCTTTAGGTAACACATACAATGGATTACCTGTAGGAAATTACAACCAGTCACTTCCAAACGGATTATTACGTCCTTTTGCTGTTTCTGAGTTTGAGGTTGGATTTGATCTTAGATTTTTCAACAGCCGTTTGAATCTTGATTTTGCCGCTTATACCCGCGAAACAAGAGACGAGATCATGCCGGCCTCTTATAGTGTTTCATCTGGATTTACCAGTGGATTCGTTGGTACAGGTGGAACACAAAACAAAGGAGTTGAAATTCAGTTGACTGCTATTCCAATTCAGACAAAGAATTTTCAATGGACTTCCTCATTGAACTTTACATATGTAAAGAACAAGATCCTTTCGACCAATCCAAATGGCACCAACCTTAACCTTGGTACCAACCGTGCAGTAATTGGAAATGCTGTAACTGCTTTTGCAAAAGGGTTAGCAGGTCCTCAGATTTTTGCTTTTGATTACCGGTATGATGCCAAAGGTGATATTTTGGTGGATGCTGATGGATTACCATTGCGCGGAGATCTTATTCCAATGGGTAGTACGTTGCCAACTACTTATGGTGGATGGAACAATGAGTTCAACTATAAAAATTTCACGTTCTCCTTCCTGATTGATTTTAATTATGGAAATAATATATTGTCTGCAACGCAGCATTATTCCATGGTTCGCGGATTGCATAAAATGACATTGGAAGGACGTGAAAACGGAATTACAACAGGTTTCCTGGAAAATGGTCAGCAAAATACCACTGCTGCACCGGCTCAATCTTATTATACAGAACTGGCGCGCAGAATTACCAAAACCAATGTACTGGATGGTGATTTCGTAAAGCTTCGTCAAATCAATCTTGGTTATACCTTCCCTTCCAATTTATTTAACAAGGTTCCTCTTTTCAGAGGTGCTACTATTTCATTGGTTGGACGTAATCTTTTCTATTTTATGAAGAAAACTGACAACATTGATCCTGAAGCATCCTTTGGTGCAAATATCAATTACCTGGGTATTGAAGGAACCAGTCTTCCAACAGCTCGTACTATTGGATTTAACCTGAACCTCCGTTTTAAAAATGGAAGTAAAAACTAAAATTTTAGAACATGAAAAAACTACTCATATATTCTGGAATTCTGCTGGCTGGCTTGCAGGTTGGCTGTACGAAGGGCTTTGAAGAACTCAATACAAATCCGCTTCAGATTTCACCTGCAAATTTTGACGGCGCCTATCTCTTACCGTCCGCACAACGGAGCTTCTTAAGTACCATGACCGGCTACAGTGGAAATCTGCTGTTCCAGGCTGGCTGGGTGCAATTACTCGCTTCCACATCTACCGGTGGTGCTACCTATTACTCCAATATGGATAAATATGTTCCATCCAGTAATATCAATTCTTATACGGCCAACAGTTGGAATAACAGTTTTACCGGTGCCACTCAGGCGCAGCAGTTGCTTAAATTACTTGGTGATGATCCTACTAAGGTAAATGTGAAAAGTGCTGCCACAATTGTGAAGGTTATGCACCTGGCATTCATTACTGATTTGTATGGTCCTATTCCTTATAGTGAAGCATTAAAAGGTGACGAGGGGTTGAATAGTCCCAAGTACGATAACCAAAGAGATGTTTATCTTGGTTTACTTGCTGAACTGGAAACTGCCATCAACGGTTTTTCTGCTTCACAGCCTGTCTTTAACAATGATATATCAACCTATGCCGGTGATATTGACAAGTGGAAAAAAATGGGCTATAGTCTGATGCTGCGTATGGCTATGCGGATGACCAAAGTTGACGCAGGATTAGCCAGACAATGGGCTGAAAAAGCAGCTACTGGCGGACCAATGGCAAGTGTTGCAGACAATTATGTTTTACGGGTTGATTTTGCAAATGGATATGGTAATCCGAATTCATCTGCTATTCGGGTATCAGATGATTTTTATCAGGTGCGCTGGAGTAAAGTATTCATTGATTTTCTCAAATCAACCAATGATCCCCGTTTGACAGCATTGGCTGAAATTCCTCCTGCCGGTATTGCAGCTGCTTCCGACGTTTCTCAAACAGGTAACAATGCAGCTGGTGTTCAGGTAGGTCTTCCGAATGGATATGATATGAATGAAGGTGCAAGGGATATTACCAATGAACCGAATTACCCTGGTGCAACTGGTACAGGTGACGATTTGTCCCCAATTGGACGATACAGCCGCCCACGAGCAGCCCTTACTACCAATTTAAATGCTCCGGTTATTGTTATGACATTTGCTGAAACTTCTTTCCTGCTGGCTGAAGCTGCAGCAAGAGGATGGACCATTACCGGAACCGCTGCACAGCATTACAGGAACGGTGTTTCTGCTGCATTGCAAACACTGGCAACAATGGATGCTTCTGCAACAATTTCTGCAGCAACAGCTGATGCGTATGCCGCAGCCAATCCATTGGATGTATCCAGCTTAAATGCTTCTTTGGAAATGATCAACGAACAATATTGGGCAGCTACCGGTTCCTATTTCAGTTTTGTTGAAGCATGGAATAACTGGAGAAGATCAGGATACCCTGTTCTGACTCCCGTATCTTTTCCTGGTGGATTCTCAAGTGGTCAGATTCCACGTCGTCAGATAATTCCGTTGAATGAAGCTGTCCTCAATGGTCCAAGTTACCAGGCAGGTGTGGCAGATATTCAGGGTGGAGATAACTGGATTGGAAGAGTATGGTGGGATGCCAATTAAACGAGTTGCTTTCTTTTCTTAGCAGAAAGATGCAGTTCTCTTAGTATGTAGCGTAAGACAGGGCTGTCCCCGTGACAGTCCTGTTCTTTTTTTAAGAACCTGGTTGCAATAAGTTGCTTAAATTAATAGTATCATGAAAACCAGCTCAACTCTACTACCTGTATTGCTTTATTTCTTTGTTTTCACAAGTTCTTCGTTTGCCCAGGAGAAACGATTTAAAGTACTTCCCTCTACTCAAACAGGGCTGAATTTTACCAATCAGATTATTGAAACAGAAGCACTTAATGTATTATCCTATGAATACTTTTTCAATGGAGGTGGTACAGCTGTTGGTGACATCAATAACGATGGCTTGCCGGATCTCTTCTTCACGGCAAATATGGGTGCTAATAAATTGTTCCTGAATCTCGGGAATCGCCAATTCAAAGACATCACCAACTCAGCTTCGCCTTTGCTCAAGGGAAGAAAAGAAGCATGGAAAACAGGTGTTACTATGGCCGATGTTAACGGCGATGGCTGGCTGGATATCTATATCTGTTATTCCGGAAAAGTGGAAGATGAGCTGCGCCGCAACCAGCTTTTTATCAATGAAAAAAACGGAACCTTTTCCGAACAGGCGGCCACTTATGGAATTGATGACAAAAGCCTCAGCACGCAGGCGGCATTTTTTGATTTTGACAACGATGGGGATCTGGATCTTTTTCTCCTCAACCACAGTAACAAAAAGATCGACAATATGGAGCTTGCCCGCTATCGTAAAGATGTGGATGAACTGGCCGGTAGCAAACTCTATCAAAATAACAACAATAAATTTGTTGATGTATCAGCAACTGCCGGTATCCGCCAAAATCCGTTAACCTATGGATTGGGAATTGTAGTAGCTGATATCAATCAGGATGGCTGGCAGGATGTTTATGTAACCAATGATTATAATGAACCGGATTATTGTTATCTGAATAATAAAAACGGCAGTTTTACGGATGTGGCAGCTGATTGCTTCCGTTACCTCGCCCAGTTTTCAATGGGAGTGGATATTGCAGATTTTAATAACGACGGATTACCGGATGTAATCAACCTGGATATGTTGCCGGAAGATAACAAACGCCAAAAACTACTTCAGCTTCAGGAAAATTATGAGACATTTCAGTTAATGACCAGCCAGCAATTGCAGAAACAATACATGCGAAATATGCTGCAACTAAACAATGGAGATGGAAGCTTCAGTGAAATTGCTCAGCTGGCCGGTATTTCAAATACCGACTGGAGCTGGTGTCCGCTGTTTGCAGATTTTGATAACGACGGGTATAAAGACTTATTTATCACCAATGGTTATTTGCGTGATTATACCAACAAGGATTTTCTTCGCTATTGGGGCGATTATAAAGTAAGAAAAGCGATTGATCGGGAACCTGCCAAACTGATGGACCTGGTACAGGCAATGCCAACCACCAACCTGTACAATTATATGTACCGGAATAATGGCGACCTGAGTTTCAGTAATCAAAAAGAAGAGTGGGGAATAACAGATCCGGGCATTTCAAGTTCGGCAGTGTATGCTGATCTTGATCTGGATGGAGATCTGGACCTGGTCATAAGTCGAATCAATAAAGAAGCACTTTTTTATGAAAATACCAGCGCCAATAAAAATGCTGCTAATTTTCTAAATATCAGACTTACGTATAAGGACAAAAATCAATTTGGAACCGGTGCCAAAATATATGTATATACAAGAGGTTCAACCCAATACCTGGAAGTAAATTCCGCAAGAGGATATTTATCCAGCCTGCCCCTCAATCAACATATTGGTTTGGGAACTTTTAACAGCGCGGATTCTGTCAAAATTATATGGCCTGATCAGACAGTACAGTTGATTGAATCCCTTCAAGCCGGCTTCCATACTATTTCCTATTCCAACACAAAATCTATAAATAATCCAATTAAAAAAGTAGCTCCTGTTTTTCAGAAGGCCGAAAACTGGATCAGTTACACACATGAAGAAACCAACATAAATGACTTCAAACGTCAGCTATTGATGACCTTCATGTATTCTCATACCGGCCCTATAATAAAACAAGCTGATCTGGATAAAAATGGGTTGCCGGACCTGGTAATGGCTGGAAATGAAAACCAGGGACCTTCCCTGTTTCTACAACAGCAAAATGGCAAATTTCTGGAACAAAAAATAGGCTTGCCCGGGTCTGAATTCAACCGATATATTGCAGATATTCTATTGACGGATTTGAATGGAGACGGACTGGCAGATCTGTATCTGGCAATGGGTGGTTATGCATACCTTGAACCGGGCGACAGCAGTTTACAGGACCTGCTTTATATAAATGATGGTAATGGAAAATTCACAATCGCGGCAAATGCACTTCCCAATCTAAGTCAGTCATCCAAAAGTATTGTTCGACCGTATGATGTTGATAAAGATGGTGATGTTGATTTGTTTGTGGGAGGAAGGGTAGTTCCCGGAGCCTATCCAACCAATCCGATCTCTTACCTGCTGCTTAATGATGGGAAAGGAGTATTTACAAAAGCAACTATTCCATTTGCAGAAATTGGCATGGTAACAGATGCCGAATGGGCTGATCTGGATAAGGATGGAATCAAAGAATTGATACTTACCGGTGAATATATGGGCATCCATGCATTCCATTTCAAAGAGAATCAATGGGTTGATAAAACAGCCGAATTTTTCCCCGCTGATATAAACGGTTTGTGGTTTTCGCTGGCGGTAAAGGATTTGAATATGGATGGCTGGGAGGATCTTATAGTGGGGAATATTGGCTCCAATACCCAGCTAAAATTCAATAAGAAGGAACCCCTGGAATTGTATTATGCTGATTTTGATAATAATGGTTCCATTGATCCTTTTCTTAATTTTTATATTCAGGGGGTTTCCTATCCTTTCGTTAGCAGAGATGAATTAAATGATCAGATGTATGCGATGCGACGTAAATTTTCTTCTTATAAAGATTATTCAACAATTACGATGAAAGGCATTTTCTCAGAAGAAGAATTGAATAAAGCCGGTAAAAAAATGGCACAGGAAAGCAGATCAGTGGTATTAATGAACAGGAAAGGGAAATTTAAATTACAGCCACTGACGCTTCAGGCTCAATTCTCCATCATTACCCAGATTCAGGCAGAAGACTTCAACAAAGATGGAATAACGGATCTTTTACTGCTGGGAAATAAATCGGATAATCGATTGAAGATCGGCAGTATGGAAGCCAATTATGGTTGCCTTCTTTTGGGCGACGGGAGCGGGGAATTCCGGTATACCGAACAAACAATAAGCGGCCTGCAACTGAAAGGTGATTGTAAATCAGCACAGATATTCAATAATGGAAAAGGCAATTATCTGGTACTTGGATTTAGCGGACAACCCATTCAACTGTATAAATATTGAACCCTATGCAATGGACTAAGCTGATATTGCTGATGTTATTTTCATCCGGATTATATGCTCAAAACAGGAATTTTGAGAAAGACCTGCAGCCGGCAGTTTTTTCTCTTACCATGGTGATGATGCACGATGTAATTAATCCACCTGCAGCGGCCCGTTTTTATACTTATTGTACCCTGGGAGCATATGATTTTATTTCGAATTACAACAAATCAGTTACGCCACCATCTACACATTTCAAACATTATAAAAATCTTGAAATTTCTCTTGACAAAAAGAGATTAGATCCTGGATTTGCAGCAATTTATTCCATTTATTTAGCCGGAGTTTCATTTCTTCCATCTGGTTTTATGCTGGAAAAGCAACTGAAGGAATATGAAGAAAAATTCCGGAAGCAGGGTGGTTCAGAAGCCAAACTTCTGTACTCAAAAGAAGTAGCAAAACAATATGTTTCCCATGTCTTGAATTTTAGCAAATCTGATCAATACAATAAACTGAGTACAAAACTCAGGTATACCCCATCCAAAAAAGAAGGAAGTTGGTATCCTACACCTCCAGCCTATATGGAGGCTGTAGAGCCCAACTGGAAAATCATCCGCCCCATGCTGCTGGATTCAGGCGAACAATGCAAACCAAAACCACCTGTTAACTACAGCAAAGACAGCAGCAGTGCATTTCACCAAATGGCAATGGAAGTTTATAAAGTTGGCGTTTCAGCAAGTATGGAGCAAAAGGAAATTGCAGCTTTCTGGGATTGTAATCCCTTTGCCATATCCAGTTCAGGGCATCTTATGGTGGGATTCAAAAAAATCAGTCCGGGTGGTCATTGGATGAACATTGCTTCCATCGCCTCTCTGAAGGCAAACTTAACGCTTGAAAAAGCGATTCTTGTTCAGGCACTGACCGCAGCCACATTAATGGATGCATTTATCAGTTGCTGGGATGAAAAATACCGAAGTAACCGGATTCGCCCGGAAACCTATATCAACCGGCAGATTGATGCGAAGTGGATGCCTTTATTACAAACACCGCCTTTCCCTGAATACACCAGTGGGCACAGTGTGGTTTCCGGGGCCGTGGCAGAAATCCTCACTCATTTTTTCGGCGATAATTTTTCTTATTCAGATGATACCGAAATTATGTTTGAATTACCTGCACGGAGTTTTTCTTCTTTCCGCCAGGCTGCAGAAGAAGCGGCCGTTTCACGCTTATATGGTGGTATCCATTTTAGGGATGCGATTGAATATGGCATTGAACAGGGAAAAGAAATAGGAACTCTTATTGTTTCCCGATTAAAATCCAGTTCAACGATCGTTCAGTTGCCCGCGAACAACAGGTAATACTATTTTTGAATCCTGTTGGCCATCATGATAAATTCGAATGGTGGCAGGTATAAAGTCTTCATCTTTTGCCTTGTAGATATTCATAAACTGCTGTGGGTTTCGATCCATCAGCGGAAACCAGCTGCTTTGGATTTGAATCATTAATTTATGTCCGGGTAAAATACTATGAGCAACATCGGGCAATTCAAATTTAAGTCGCTCCGGCTTATTGGGCTTGAAAGGCACCGGCACTTCAAAGCTTTTACGGTATTTACCCCGCATAATTTCTCCACGGACCAATTGCTGGTATCCACCCATTCCATTGGGTGCGTCGTCGGGATAAACATCAATCAGTTTAACTACAAAATCGGCATCCGTACCAGAAATGGATACCATGAGATCCGCAATTATTGGTCCGGCCAGCGTAAGCATGGTATCAAGTGCGGGAGTAGTAAAACTGATTACATCCGGGCGACGGCTGGCAAATCGCTGATCGTCGGTCATGTATTCCCTGGTTCTTGAAAAATGAATGTCTTCCGTATAGGGGACAGGTTTAGAAGGATCACTAATATATTCAGTTGGATTATTCTTTCCGAAAACGGGAAGCCAATCCAATTCGCCTTTGGGATGCAAATAAAGTGGAGTGAGGCTGGTTTGTTGTGGTGGCCATCGTTCCAATTGTTTCCATGTATTTTCACCGGTAAAGAATATAGTTGCTTCCGGCAACTTATCCAGAGTTCCTTTTCCTTTGAGATGGTATTGGAAAAAAGGAATTTCAATATGGTTCTGGTACCATTCGGATGTTTTGGATCCGAACTGAACATTGCCGAGCGAGCTGCCATCGCCCCGGGCCCATTGTCCATGGTACCAGGGTCCCATAACGAGTTTGCTATTGGTAGCCGGACTCTGGGTTTCGATGGCTTTATACAGATTCCAGGCACCAAAACAATCTTCAGCATCAAATAATCCACCAATGGTCAGCATGGCGGGCTGAATATCATACATAGCCGTTCTGGCATCCCGCTCTTTCCAATAGGCATCATAATCGGGATGTGCATAGAGGTCTTTCCAGAATTTGATGGAATCACCGGTAAGCTTCATAAAATTCGGCAATGCGCCAATTTCAAGAAAACTGCTATAATTATCATTCCGGGGAATAGCGAGTTTATTAACTGGTCCAACTGTGGTAGGTAAAGGTCTGGGGTATCCAAATCCTCCGGCATAAAACATAAAGCCGTCCATCAATGCCAGCGCGCCATTGTGATGAAAATCATCGCCCATAAACCAATCGGTTACAGGTGCCTGCGGACTAACTGCTTTCAGGGCCGGATGTCCGCTGGCAGCGGCCATGGTGCTGTAAAACCCGGGATAGGAGATCCCAAAAACACCCACCCGGCCATTATTGGATGGCAGGTTTTTAATAAGCCAGTCGATGGCATCATAGGTATCACTTGCTTCATCAATTTCTTTAGTATTGGCTTTGTTTTTTTTGAACGGACGAACATCTTCAAAAACGCCTTCACTCATCCAGCGGCCACGCACATCCTGTAATACGATGATATAGCCCTCCCGCATATAATATTTCCAATGCGTATCCCAGAAACTTCGCCAGTTCTCGGCACCATATGGAGCACAGGAATAAGGTGTTCTGGTCATCAGTATTGGATGCTTTTCTGTTTTATCTTTTGGCAGGTAGATGGAAGTAAACAACCGTACGCTGTCCCGCATGGTAATGTACTGTTCAATTTTCTGATAATTATCCCTTATCCAGGCAGAATCCTGACTATTGGGAGTTTGTGCTTCTGTTAAAGTAGAATGGAAAAACAGTAAGAATGCGAAGTACAGTTTATTCATAATGAGGGGATAATGAGAAATAAATAATAAATGTACTGAATTGGACAATTATTTAATTCCCGAATTGATTTACTTTGACCTTTAAATTGATTCGTATGCTTGAAAGGAGACGTTTTTTACAACATTCTGTATTGGGTTCATTGGGATTATTCCTGGGAAAACATGGATTTTCCATGTCTGCGGGAAATAAATCCGGGATCGTTTCCAAACCCGTGGTTATTTCAACCTGGGCGCCCAATCAGAAAGCCAATGCAGCAGCATGGAAAATTTTGGCAGCTAATGGCAGGGCGCTGGACGCATTGGAAAAAGGTATTCATATTACCGAGGCGGATCCTACAGATCAAAGTGTTGGATATGGCGGTTTACCGGATCGGGATGGCAAAGTGACCGTGGATAGTTGTGTGATGGATGAGTTTGGAAATTGTGGCGCTGTGATGTGTCTGGAACATATTTTACATCCTGTGTCGGTTGCCAGGCAGGTGATGGAAAAAACACCCCACGTACAATTGGTTGGAGAGGGTGCTTTAAAATTTGCGCTATCACAGGGATTTGAAAAAGTAAACCTGCTCACTCCCGAAGCAGAAAAAGCCTGGAAGAACTGGCTGAAAACATCCAAATACGATCCGATGATTACGGTGGAGCATTTGGAAGAAAGAAATAAAAAGCAGCAAAAACAGGTGCCCGGACAACAGGATAATCATGATACGATAGGCATGCTGGCATTGGATATGAACGGAAACCTGAGTGGAGCCTGTTCCACCAGCGGGATGGCATATAAAATGGCTGGAAGAGTGGGAGATTCTCCTATTATTGGAGCCGGACTTTATGTAGATAATGAAGTGGGAGCAGCAACTGCCACCGGTGTTGGTGAAGAAATAGTACGGGTATGTGGCGCACATACAATTGTTGAAATGATGCGCAATGGATTATCACCTGAAGAAGCCTGTAAAAAAGCAGTGGAACGGATTGTGAAAAGAAATGGAATTGAAAAAGCCCGCAATCTGCAGGCAGGTTTTATAGCCATCAACAAACAGGGAGAAGTTGGCGCTTACTCGGTTATTAAAGGGTTCAATTATGCGGTACATACCAATAATGGTGCGGCTACACAGGATGCAAAGTTTTTAATCTGATGGAAACTATACTGGAAGTAATAGCATTTGATATAAACAGTTGTCAGCTAATTGAGCAGGCCGGAGGGGGGCGCATTGAATTATGTGCCAATCCGCTGGAAGGCGGCACTACCGTTTCCTATGGAATGCTTAAAGCGGCAAGAGAAGCTGTTCAGATTCCGATATTCCCTATAATACGTCCTCGTGGAGGAGATTTTTTATATACGGAAGAAGAGTTCGAACTAATGAAGCTGGATGTGATGGCTGCAAAGGAAATTGGAATGGACGGGGTGGTATTTGGTTTTTTAAACAGGGATGGAAAAGTGGATTATGATCGTACTGCTGCTTTAGTTGAATTAGCTTATCCACTTGATGTTACCTTTCATCGGGCATTTGATCATGTACCTGATCAGTTGGAAGCCCTGGAACTGGTAATTAAGGCCGGCTGCCAGCGCATTCTTACATCAGGTGGGGCCAATACGGTTATGGAGGGTATAAGCTCTCTGCTGGCCTGTATAAAAGCAGCACAAAACAGGATTATAATACTCCCTGGCTCGGGGATTCGTTCCGGAAATATCGGCCAGTTGAAACAATTGACCGGATTACAGGAGTTTCATAGTTCAGCCCGCAAATTAACAACAGGACTAATGGAATACAGAAATCCTTCTTTAACTGAAGGTACCCAAACCTGGACAGTTGATCCGGAAGAAATAAAAGCATTACTGGCTGCTGTTGCAAATCAGTAACTTTAGGCAGATGCCGAATCTGAAAGAAATAATCTATCTGATTGAATTGCATGATGCCGATGGGTTACGCAATTGTTTTGCTGCAGGTATCAGTCCGAATGAACTGTACAATGGATTGCCTTTATTTTTTGAATTGATCGGTGAATATACTAGGAGTCCGCGATTTAAAGATTGTGTAGCTGCTTTCGTTGAATATGGACTGGATTGGAAAGATGATGTTTTGGTGTCTATTTTATTGGATGATGCTGCCAGCCTGGAGAAAATCCTGAATGAAAAACCCGGTGATTTATATAAAAAATACACCTTACGCACAGCCTATACCCCTATTTACCAGGCAGGGCTATTGCATCTATGTGCAGAATTTAATCTGGTTGAATGTGCAGGCCTGCTGCTCAAAAAAGGGCTATCTGTAAATGATGTAGCCGGACTGGATTCGTTTGGGTTTGGCGGACAGACTCCGATTTTTCATACAGTAAATCAAAACCAGCATCAGTCTGAAGGGATGTTGAATTTTTTGCTGGCCAATGATGCTAATCTCCATTTGGCTATTCGTGGATTGGTTTGGGGAAAAGGATATGAATGGGAAACTTTTATTCCTGCAGTGAATCCAATCAGTTATACCATGATGGGATTATTGCCGCAAATGCATCGTTCCGAAAAAACAATAATGGAGACAATAACAGTTTTATTGAAACATGCTTATGGTATTGAGTATACACCGGAAAATATCCCTAATAAATACCTGGCTAAAAGGTAAATCGACAATATGGCCGGAACTACAATGCTCCTTGTTTCAATTGCGGTGGTAATCAGAATTTTTTCTAATTCCTTCTCCAATGTTTTTCAGAAACAAATTACCGGCCATGGATATTCAGCGATACAGGTAAATTTTTTAACCTATGCATTACTGGCAGTTGCCTGTTTGCCGTTATTGATTGCTCATTTTACTAGTATAAGAACAAATTCCTTTTGGATATATTCAATATTGGGAGGAATTGCAGGAGCAATTGGAAATGCCTTTCTTGTAAAGGCTTTGGAAAAAGGAGAGCTGTCCGTACTTGGACCAATAAATGCCTATAAGTCTGTTGTTGGAATGCTGGCTGGATTTATTCTATTAAATGAATTACCCGGTTACTGGGGCTTATTGGGAATTGTTTTGATAATTACCGGAAGCTATATTGTGCTGGATAGTCCGGCCGAGCCTGTTTCCCGGGCAATTTTCCAAAAAAAAGAAATTCAGTATCGATTGCTTGCCCTGATTCTGACCGGCATCGAAGCAGTTTTTATAAAACGTGTAATGCAGGAATCTTCCGAGCTACTTGCATTTGCAAGCTGGTCGATATTTGGTGCTTTATTTTCCTGGATACTGCTGATGGTTTTCAGAACTTATGATAAATCCGAAATAAAACCCTGGAACAAAGCAGCACTCCTAAAATTATTGTTGCTGGTGTTTAGTATTGGCGCCATGCAGCTTACGACCATTTATACACTTGGTCAGATTCCTGTTGGATATGCTCTTGCTCTTTTTCAACTATCTATTATCGTAACCGTATTCCTGGGCCACCGGATCTTTAATGAAGGAAATTTAAAACGAAAGCTGATTGGCTCACTGGTGATGATAGCAGGTTCATTGCTTATCATTTTAGGCAAATAAAAAACGTGAGAAGATTCCTCCTCTCACGTCTCACCTTTCACCTTTCACTTCTAACCTTTCACCTCTCACCTTTCACCTTTCACTTTACTATTGAAATCTTAAGAATATTCGTTGCCAGATGTTCCTTCACCGGAGTGCTTCCGGTATTCACCACAACATCTCCAATTTTCAGGAATCCGCGTTCTTTCAGAATTTCATGCTGATCCGAATGGATATCATCCAGGCTTTCTTCTTCTTCATAGAAAAACGCGCGAACACCCCAGCTAAGACTTAACTGGTTAACCAGTGATCGTTCTTTCGTAAATATATACAAAGGAGATTTTGGCCGATAGCTGGATAACATAAATCCTGTATAACCGCTTTGGGTCATTCCAATTAATGCATGCGCATTTACATCTTTTGCAATTTTACAGGCATTGTAACAGATAGCATCACTAAGGAAAGAAGGAGAGTGAGGCTGCGGTGTCAGATCTTCCTCCCGGTTATAATAATAGGCTTTTGTTTCAATTTCCCGAATGATTTTGCTCATGGTTTCAATAACCAGCACAGGATACTGACCTGTTGCAGTTTCACCACTCAGCATTACGGCATCAGCACCTTCCATAACCGCGTTTGCCACATCGGTAACTTCAGAACGGTTTGGTTTAACCCGATCAATCATACTTTCCATCATCTGGGTTGCAACAATAACAGGTTTTGCCCGGTGCATACATTTCCGGATGATTTCTTTTTGAATCAGCGGAACCTGTTCCATTGGGATCTCAATTCCCAGATCACCGCGTGCAATCATAACCCCATCGCTTTCCAGAATCAGGTCGCGCAGGTTGGTAATGGCTTCCGGCATTTCAATTTTTGAAATAACCTTGGTTTTGCTATGGTGGCGATTTAGAATTGTTCTCAATTGAATCAGGTCTTCCACTCTTTTTACAAAGGAGAGTGCTACCCAATCCAATTTTTGTTCAATAATAAAATCCAGGTCAATTAAATCCTTCTCAGTAAGCGCAGGAAGAGAGATTTTGGTATCGGGAAGGTTGATTCCTTTTTTGGATGATAACTTTCCACCTACCGTTACTTTGACTTTTACATCGTTTTCAGCAGTAATTTCTACAACCTCCACTTCAATTTTACCATCATCGATAAAGATTCTGTTACCTATCACTACATCTGCATGCAGATTCGGATAGCTGACATAAATTTTTTCCAGTGTTCCAACACATTTGGTATTGGTAAAGGTTAGGATATCACCTTCCCCTACCATAATCCCGTTATTTTCAATTTCACCAACCCTGAGTTTTGGGCCCTGTAAATCACCCAGAATGGCGATATTATAAGGTTCTGTGATATTGATATTCCGTATATGCTGGATAATTTGTGCTTTATCCTCATGCGATCCATGAGAAAAGTTCAGGCGGAAAACGTTTACACCTGCACGTACGAGTGCCAATAGCTGATCGTATTTATCGCAGGCCGGTCCAACCGTTGCAACAATTTTCGTTCTCTTAAATGCGTGTTGCCTTCCTGCTTCTTTATCCATTTCCTGGTGCAGGTACTTGGAGGCGTGTTTTGACATATGTTATAATTTCGTTGCTTGCTTGTTTGATTGAATCAGGATGCCAGGATTTTTACAATCTTCATCCACTCTTCATTGATTTTTTGTTTGGCTTTCACTGCATTTTCAAGTGGGGTATAATGCATCTTATTATTCTGAATGCCTACCATCACATTATGACGACCAACCATCAGGCTTTCAACAGCATGGTATCCCATTCTGCTGGCGATCAGGCGATCTAAACAGGTAGGAGATCCTCCACGCTGAATATGTCCCAGGATACAAACACGGGTATCGATATGAGGTAATTTTCCTTTCACATGTTTGGCAACTTCTTCTGCTCCGCCAAATTCATCCCCTTCAGCAACAACAATCAGGTTTACCAGTTTTCTTCTTTTTTCTTTTTCCTGCAGGCTTTTTACCACCAGTTCAATATCCGTTTTCTTTTCAGGAATCAGGATATGTTCAGCTCCGGTAGCAATACCACTATGCAAAGCTATATAACCGGCATCACGTCCCATTACCTCAATAATGAATAAACGATCATGTGCATCAGCCGTATCCCGGATTTTGTCAATAGCTTCTACTGCTGTATTTACTGCGGTATCAAATCCAATAGTAAAATCGGTTCCTGCAATATCTTTATCGATTGTTCCGGGAATTCCGATACAGGGGATATCAAATTCCTGGCTGAATTTTAGTGCACCGTTAAAACTTCCGTCACCGCCAATAACTACCAGTCCGTCAATTCCTCTTTTCTTTAAATTGTCATAGGCTTTTTTACGACCCTCGTATTCAAAGAATTCTTTACAACGGGCTGTTTTAAGAATGGTACCACCCCGCTGGATAATATTAGCAACGGAACGCGATTCCATTTTGAAAATATCGTCTTCCACCATGCCACTATAACCTCTGATAACACCATACATATCCAAGCCATGATACAGACCTGTTCTGACTACTGCCCGCACAGCAGCATTCATACCGGGCGAATCGCCACCCGATGTCAGAACTCCAATTTTTGAAACCTTGCTGTCACTCATCGAATTAAATTAAAGTAGTTTGGTTTTTACACATGCTAAAATATATGACAAGCTTCCCTATTTTTAGGCAGTCGTTTGATAAGGCGCGCCAAAAATAAGGATTTGATGCGATTATGTAGCCAATACATACCTCATTGTAAGAGACTTAGCGTTGAAAATCAATAAACAATTCACATATGTTGATTAAATATCTGTATCCGGAGCTACTACCATTTGTTAGTTTTACGGATACAGGCCTAAAATAACTGAACATGGAAAAAATTCTGGTAACCGGGGCAAATGGATTTGTAGGACAACATCTTACAATGGTTTTAGCGAAAAAGGGATACCCCGTAATTGCGACCGGCAGGGGAGTATCCAGACTGCCGGCAAATGACCAGCAGGTACAATATTATGAGGCAGATATCAGTCATCCATTCGAACTACAACAGTTAATTGAGCAGGAAAAACCGGAAATTGTGGTGCATTGTGCAGCCATGTCGCAGGTGGATGAATGCGAACAAAGACAGAAAGAAGCACATTCAATAAATGTGGAGGCCACGGCAAGGTTACTGCTGGACGCGGAAGAACATTCCCGGTTCTTTATTTTTCTTTCTACTGATTTTGTGTTTGATGGAGAAAACGGATACTATAAAGAAGAGGATGCCGTGAATCCCATCAGTTGGTATGGACACACAAAACTGGAGGCAGAAGCTGTAGTTCAGACATCCGAAATCCCCTGGGCTATTGTGCGGACCTGTCTGGTTTATGGAATTGCTCCGGAAGGAGGGCGATCCACCATTTTCAGCTGGTTAAAAAACAGTTTGCAGGAAGGGAAAACTATTAAAGTGGTGGATGATCAATACCGGACACCCACCTATGTAAATGACCTGTCAGCAGGAATCGTTTTGTTGATTGAACAGCGAAAAACCGGGATCTGGCATATTTCGGGAGAAGAAACCTTTACGCCCTATGGAATGGCAATGGCAATTGCAGAAAAAGGCGGGTGGGATAATAAGTTACTGGAGCGGGTTACTGCCGATACCTTTAAACAGGTTGGAAAACGTCCGGCTAAAACTGGTTTTGATATTACGAAAGCAAAAAAGGAACTGGGTTATCAGCCCGGTTCCTTTTCCATTATTGCTGAAGATTTATTAAAGTACTAATGGCGGCAGGAAGATTTCAGCCATCATACAGCGGGCACTTCCACCACCATTGGTCTCGATGGTTTGCAGATCAGCATGGATGATTTGATTGAATGCTTCCAGTTGTTTTAGCTGTTTTTGCGAGAGTGAATGAAAGGCCTGAGAACTCATAACCACAAAAGGAATTTCGTCTGTATTTTTTACCTGTAGCATATTTCCGGCAAATGCATTCATTTGATCCGGACTGATCTCAATGATTGTTTTTCCGGTATGTTCTATTGTATCTATCAGATGCTGCCTTTCTTCACTACTAGTTATTGAATTCAGACAAACAACGGCATACTTATCTGCAATACACATCATAACATTGGTATGATAAATTTCCCGACCGCTTTGGTCGTAAGCGTAAAAGCAGACAGCTTTATATCCCATTTTATTGGCAAAATCCGTTGTTAATGCTTTATCAGTTCGTGGCGATAAACAGGCATAGACAATTTTATTTGTCCGGTCGAGTACCATGCTGCCGGTTCCTTCCAGAAAGCGATTTTCTTTCTCTGCATTGCTTAAATCAAGTAATTCAGTATGACTGAATTTGGAGAAAATCTGATCAAGTACAGATTGCTTCCGCTCCGCTCTTCGGTTGGGAGCAAACATTGGGTAGAGTACAACCCGGCCATCTTCATGAAAACTTACCCAATTATTCGGAAAGATGGAATCTGGTGTATAAGGAAGGGGGGTATCATTGATTACGGTAACATCAATTTTATGACGGATGAGTTTCTCCACAAACTGATCAAATTCACGACGGGCATTTTCCTGTGCTTCATCGGCTTTACCCGGAACCTGAAAAGCATTATTGACGGCCGTTTCAGCATTAAAGCTGAAGTTAACCGGCCGGATCATCATAATATGAGAAGTAGTTTGCATTGAATAAATTTTGGATTAATAGGCATCGCGCAAAAGGGGCATACTCATACAATGAAAACCGCCACGTGCTCTGGATAATTCAGCAGAGGGCATAAGGATTAGACAATTTTCCAGATCACCGGGAGCCAGACTGCCATTTTCAAATTGTTCCAGTAATTCTTTCACCTGCAGAACGGAGAAGCCGGCTTTCTGGAAGGCCTGGGATGTTTTATCATTTCTATCGTACCCCAATACAACTCCTTCTTTTAATGCAAGTACATTACAGGAATCCGTCCATTGCTCCCGTGCATCAAATGGAAATTCATTGTTTCCGGAATAGATGAAACGAACTTTTTCCTCGCAATCCAGGTCGTTTCTGCTGATATCAGTAAGGAGGTCTTCCAGGTTATCAAAATAGACAGGATTATCCAGGTCTTTTTTTCGAAACTGAATAATTTGAATTTTATTATCTGTTTTTTTGCCTTCCAAAATACGTTGAACAATATCTGCATCTTCTTTTTTGACAGCTTTTTTGGAGAAACTGCCCAGCATTACCCAGGTATTTTTTTTGACCTGAGTAAACACGGTATCGATGTGCATATAATCTCTTTTTTTAGGGATTTTCACAATAGATACTTTCTTCACCACATTTTTTTCAAACAAGGCATGAACCGCCTGATGGGCAGCTTCCATACTGGTTCGTTCAGAAACCCCGATAAGCACATGCTCTTTGCTGACCACCATCACATCTCCACCTTCCAGCGTAACTTTTTTATCATCGCCTTCCTTTGGTAATAAAAAATGCTGGTGGGTATCTGGTAATTCAATAATGTTATCACGCAAATCCGAAAAAAGCGGATGGTGAAAGAAAATATAACGCATCAGCAGTGCTTCTCTGGTCCTGGCTTTTTTTGCAGGCTTATTTAATAGAATGTGCTGGTTGATGGTAATTCCGATATCTCTGGTAAAAATAAAATTTGGAATGGGAGGGAAGAGCATGGTAGAATCATTGGCGGTGCCACTAATGAAAATTTTCGCCAGGTCGGAGGGAGAATAATCCTGCAATTCGATTTGTTTGGCATGGGAGCAGCCTTCAATGGCGCATACAGAGGCCACCAGTTTAAGGCGGATATCCCTGTCAAACAGGATTTCTTCCAATAACCACTGCAGTTCAATTACTTTATCGGAACGGTAGAAATCCGGGTGACCGGGTTTGTAAAAAGTACGTTTGTTGGCAGGATCATCAATTTCTTTCAGGCGGCCCTTGATTTTTTCCGGATCGAGAAAATAGAGCAGAATTTTAGTGTAATAATCGTATTCCTTTCTACGGATGGTATCAAGGTGAACAATATCTTCAAACAGCCAGTCCTGGGCTTTGGATGGAACCACTTTTCCCAAACCACTATCCGGACTATGAACCAATAAACGTCTTAATGTACCAATTTCGCTGGTTACATTGGCAAAAGCAATGTCTTTAGGCATAAAAAATCTATTAACTTCTTAAATGGGTTACAGCAATAAAAAAGGTACTTAGTCCGGTATGTAAAAGTTTACCGGAAGTACCATAGAGGCAAATGAAGGTATGGTTGCTTTGCTGTACATGTACTTTCCAAATGTAAGAAAACGCCCTGTATGGAGCGTTTTCTGTTTAAAAAAAGATGTATCCGATTGCTTATTCGTGGATGGCAACCAGGGGAACATGGGTATGGTATAATAGTTTTCTTGTGTGACTGGGGTTAAACAGGGAGGATAAAAAGCTGTGCTTACGGGGAACAGTAATGATAATATCTATTTTTTTGTCCTCTACAAAAGTTTGAATGGCATCGAGAAAATCATTGATCCGTACAAAATAAAATTCAGGGTCAAAGCCATTCAATATGTCCACCATATTGGCTCGTTCCGATTTATAGGATTCAGTGAGTTCTACATAATGATCGGCATCCACATTTACCACATGCAGTTTGGCATTGAAATTAGAAAGAACGGAACGCAGCGCTTTTACCGGGGTAGTTTGCCGCACATTTTTCATATCGGTAGCAAAAAGGATATTTTTTACTGAGCTATAGGTAGCTTCCGGAGGTACAATGAGTACCGGACAAACAGCAGAATGGGCCATATTCAATGCATTGGTGCCCATCAGCAATTGTTCTATTCGAGAAGCGCCGGTTAAACCCATAACAACCAGATCGGCCCCATTATGGCGGACATATCTGGCCAGGTTTTCGGTTAAGGAATCTCCTTCTTCGGCAACAATTTCGATAGGAGAACTATGAGCCAGCTCATTGATCAGGTTACCCAGTGCCAGTTCGGCCACATCTTTTCGGGTATTGGTGGACAGGTCCAGCGGAGTTCCATCGGTACCGGCAGCAATTTTACCAAAAACATGATATAAAACCAGTTTTACATCGGGCGTTTCATTGGCCAGTTTCACTGCATAACGGGCAGCATTTTTGGAGGTTTCTGAAAAATCAATAGGTAACAACCAGGTTTTCATGTGTAATTGTTTGTTTAAATATATAAAATGTACCCGTAAAGCCCTCATAATTGTACCTTTGCGCCCGTTATGAAATATCAGACCGAGATTCAGAGAAGGAGAACCTTCGCCATTATTTCCCACCCCGATGCCGGTAAAACTACGCTTACCGAGAAGTTACTATTGTTTGGAGGTGCAATTCAGACAGCAGGTGCCGTAAAAAGCAATAAGATCAAAAAACACGCTACTTCCGACTTTATGGAAATTGAACGGCAGCGGGGAATTTCTGTGGCCACTTCGGTTATGACCTTTGAATACAATGGAACCCTGATCAATTTGCTGGATACCCCGGGTCACCGTGATTTCGCAGAAGATACCTATAGAACACTGACAGCTGTGGATAGTGTAATTCTGGTGGTTGACAGTGTAAATGGGGTGGAAGACCAGACCCGCCGTCTCATGGAGGTTTGCCGCATGCGGGATACCCCTGTCATTGTTTTCATAAATAAAATGGACCGGGACGGAAAAAATCGATTTGATCTGCTGGAAGAAATTGAAAAAGAATTATCCCTGCATTTACACCCCATGACCTGGCCGATCAACAGTGGCAAGGATTTTAAGGGGGTATATAATCTGGCGGATAAAAATATTCGATTATTCACAGCCAATACAAAAGCCGATGATGATGACGTGGTAAGAATTGCTGATATCTCAGATAAAATTTTAGATGAAAAACTGGGAGAACGGGACGCTGCAATTCTTCGGGAAGATGTGGAATTGGTGGATGGCGTGCATGGTGAACTGAATGTGGTAGATTATCAGTTGGGAAAAGTGGCTCCTGTATTTTTCGGCAGTGCGGTAAACAATTTCGGGGTGAAAGAAATGCTGGACACCTTTATCCGGATTGCGCCAACTCCCAGAAGCCGGGAAACCACCAAGCGTGTAATCGGCGTAGGTGAAGATAAATTCAGTGGATTCATTTTTAAGATTCATGCCAACCTGGATCCAAAACACCGCGACAGGATTGCTTTCCTACGGGTTTGTTCAGGCAAATTTGAGCGGAATAAATATTTCCACCACGTTCGGCTCGATAAAGATGTACGATTCAGTAATCCCTATAGTTTTCTTGCACGTAGCAAAGATGTAATTGAAGAAGCGTTTCCGGGGGATGTGGTTGGTTTATTTGATACAGGGAATTTTAAGATAGGTGATACTTTAACAGAGGGTGAAGAGTTTTTCTTTACGGGTATTCCTTCATTTTCACCGGAGATATTTAAAGAAGTGGTGAATAAGGATCCGATGAAAACAAAACAACTGGAAAAGGGATTGCTGCAGCTTACAGACGAAGGTGTTGCACAATTGTTTACCCAGTTTGGAGGAAACAAAAAGATCATCGGATGTGTGGGTGAACTGCAGTTTGAAGTTATTCAGTACCGTTTGCTGCAGGAATATGGAGCTTCGGTTGAATTCCGTGCACAACCCTATTACAAAGCCTGCTGGATAACCAGCAAGGATCCGAAAAAGTTACAGGATTTCATCCGGTTTAAATCTTCGAATATAGCAGAAGATAAGGATGGCCACCTTGTCTATCTAGCGCAAAGCGAATGGTTCCTGAACACTGAAAGAACCAACAACCCGGATATTGAATTTCATTTCACATCAGAAATCCACAAAGCAGAATAAGGCAAACGCCCGTCTACTTAGTAGTCGGGCGTTTTTCCTGTATAGTTAGATGGCGTAATGGCCAGTAATTCCTTTTTAATGGCAGCATCTATTTTAAGGCTGCGAATAAAGCTTTGAATTGCTTTTTTATCGATAGCTGCTTTTCCTCTGGTAAGATCTTTCAATGCCTCATAGGGGTTGGGATAATTTTCACGGCGAAGAATGGTTTGAATTGCTTCCGCCACAACCGCCCAATTGGCCTCCAGGTCTTCCTGGATTTTCTTCTCGTTCAAAACCAGTTTACCCAGCCCTTTTTCTATAGAGCGAATGGCTAAAATAATATGAGCAAAAGGAACACCTATATTTCTTAGTACGGTAGAATCAGTCAGGTCTCTTTGAAGGCGACTTATGGGAAGTTTTGCTGACAGATGCTCTAGAATTGCAGAAGAAATACCCAGGTTACCTTCGGCATTTTCAAAATCAATGGGATTTACTTTATGGGGCATGGCAGAGGAACCGATTTCACCTTTTTTCGTTTTCTGCTTGAAATAATCCATCGAAATATAGGTCCAGATATCTCTGCAGAGATCAATCAGAATGGTATTGATCCGTTTCAATGAATCAAAATGAGCTGCCAGGTTATCATAGTGCTCAATTTGGGTGGTAAATTGCTGACGTTGCAATCCCAATGATTCCACAAACTGATTGCCCAATTGCATCCAGTTCTTTTTAGGGTAGGCAATATAATGCGCATTGAAATTTCCGGTAGCACCTCCAAATTTAGCAGAGTAGGGGACCTGAACCAGCAGATCGATCTGACTGCGGATTCTTTCTACAAATACCATGATTTCTTTTCCAAGTCTGGTTGGACTGGCTGGCTGTCCGTGGGTACGGGCCAGTAGGGAAATCTCTTTCCATTCGGTAGCCAGGGATTGCAGGTTATTGGTCAGGTTTAGTAAGGAAGGTAAATAACTGAACTCCATGGCATGTTTCCAGCTTAATGGTATGGAGGTATTATTGATGTCCTGAGAAGTTAGACCAAAATGAACCCATTCTTTCAGGTCCTGCAATTGCAGTTCTTCCAGTTTAGACTTAATGAAATATTCCACGGCTTTTACATCGTGGTTGGTAATTTTTTCTGTTTCTTTTATAGTAGCTGCATCTTCCAGGCTGAAATTTTCTGCAATGGCGCGGATTGCAGGCCTGGCCTTAGCTGCCAATTTAAACAGACGGGAATCAGCCAGAAATAGAAAATATTCAATTTCAATTAATACCCTGTATTTGATCAATGCATATTCTGAAAAATATTCATCTAATTGCTGAACCTGATTACGATAGCGGCCATCAATAGGCGAAATAGCGGTAAGTGATTGAAGTTCCATGCTTGTTTTAATGGGCTTATCCAAACTGGAATAAGCTGTACATTTGCGAAATTAAATCAAAGCGAGTGGAAAGAAAAATCAGAGTGGGAGCCGTTCAATACCTGAATACGAAACCGCTGATTTATGGATTGGAAAAAGGTTTGATGAAGGAGGAGATTAATCTGGTTATGGACTATCCGGCCAATATTGCCAACAAGTTAATTGAAGATCAGATTGATATTGGATTGGTACCTGTTGCCACCATTCCCAGGTTAAAAGAGCATTTTATTGTTTCGGAATATGGGATTGCCTGTGATGGTGAAGTGGCATCAGTATGCCTGTTTTCGGACGTTCCTATGGAAGAAATAACTACTGTTTTATTGGATTATCAGAGTCGGACTTCTGTTCGGCTGGCCCGGATTTTAATGAAAGAGTTCTGGAAAATAACGCCTCAATTGGTTGATACCAGGGAAGATTTTCGCGGACAGATCAGAGGAACTACTGCTGGGATAGTAATAGGAGACCGGGCCTTGGAGCAAAGAAAGGACTCCGCTTTTGTATTTGATTTAGGGCAGGCATGGAAGGAAATGACGGGTTTACCCTTTGTATTTGCGGCCTGGATCAGCAATAAGCCAATTGAGCAGCATTTTATTGATGATTTTAATGCTGCCAATAAATATGGATTGGATCGGTTGGAGGAAGTGGTATCGCTTCACCCTTACCAAACATATGATTTATTTAAGTACTATAAACAGGATATTGACTATAAATTGAATGAAGAAAAGATGAAGGGATTAAATCTTTACCTGAATTATCTTGAAAGGTTTGGATTATAGGGGAAAATTTCTATTTTGGCAGGAAATAAACCTTAAATGAAGAAAGTATTCGGTGCTTTATCCACTTTTCTAACCCTTGTCCTATTTACTTCTCTCCAATTTTCTACAAGTTCCTGTACAAAAGAAACTGAAATAATCCGGGATACGCTCAGAGATACACTAATTGATACATTAAGAGATACAGTTATTGTTCGGGATACAATTTTATCTGAATATGAATTAATAGCAAAAACTATTAATGAAGACTTGTGGGCCTATTTCCCAATTAATGGCTCCACATTTGATTCAAGTGGAAATGGCCGCCACTTAAACCTCAATTCAGGGGCAGCTTTGTCCTACGACAGATGGGGTAACATGGATGCAGCAATTAATTTCGATGGCATCAGTTCATATGCTTCAATTCCAGAAGGAGAAGAGTTCAATAGTCAGAATTTTTCTGTTTCGTTTTATGTTCTTACAAAAGATTACAAGGGATTAATGTTTGGCAAACAGGATTATGCTAGTGCAAACGGAGCAACATTTAATGTAGGTTTTGATGAGGTGTTTGATGGGGAAAAACTAAGATTCTCGGTTACACAAAATCAATCAGCAATTTGTAATGCCGAAGCAAGCGGAAGTTTTAAAGCTACCCAAAAAGGTGTTTTGAGTTTTTATGAGTGGTATCATGTAACAATAACCCATGAGAACAAAAAGATGAAACTATTTATCAATGGAACAGCTGTCGATTCTATAACTCAAACAGTTGATGAGTTGAATTTTTGCAATAATGGTGAATTTATCCTGGGTTCATGGTGGAGTGGAGATAAAAAAGCATTTAATGGCAAGATGGATAATATCAGAATTTATACCAGAGCTCTATCCGGAAAAGAAGTTAAATTCCTGAGTAGCTGTGATAAATCCGCAACCTATAAAGAAAAAACAAAAGCTGATTTGCTTACTTCCAAAACCTGGATATACAATGAATATTTTGACCAGGTTGGAACGGGAAATGCAAGATTGGTTTATAAGCGTGGTGTGAATAGTAATATTCTCAATTTAAATGGCGATTACATCAATTTTAAAGCTGATGGAACATTCTCCAGGGTAGATTTAAATGGACAGCCACAAACAGGTGTTTGGTCATTTGTAGAAAATGAAACAAAAGTTAGATCGGTTGAAAATGGACAAACGCATACTTCAAGGATTATAATTCTTTCTGAGGATGAATATGTATTTTATGATGAAGCGTACGGAACATATGGTGAAATGATTCCCAAAAACTAATCACAAAAAAATCAGAACTGATAGTCGAGTTAGAACTGACAGGTAATAGCCTGTCAGTTTTTTATTTTTAAACGGGCTAGTAATTTATTGATGGTAATATTGACTTCTTCAGATGCGCCGGATAAATATATTGCAGGTACAAACAAAATCAGAAAAAGTAGGGATCGAAAAAAAGAGTCAATAATATAATGTTCAAAAGAAGGAATATAATAAGCTGTTGAACCAGCAACCAATGCAATAAGCAGAGCGTACAAATTCTTAATGGTATATGGCTGAAGCTTGAACTTTAGATAAAGAAAACCAAATCGAAGCAGATTATAGAACGTGATTGATATGAGAGAGGAATAAGCTGCCCCTTTTAAACCATATTTTGAAATCAAAACATAGTTTAATGGTAAAGCAACTAGGGTATATATAATATTTGTAGTAAAGTCTACTTTCCAATAACTTGAAGTGCCTATTATCTGAGTGTTGGCCCCGGTTCCAAGGTCAACCAGTTTCCCGATACCAATAATTAAGATAGCAAATCCAACACCTTGAAACTCTTCTCCCAGAAAAATTTCAAGATTTTGACTATTGATGAAAAATAAAGCTAGCAAACCCAGACCAAGCACCAAAAGATTGGAAACACTTTTGCTGTATATTCTGGTAATTTGATTCATATTTTTGTCTTTCCAAGCTTCTGCAAGAATTGGAATTGTAACTGAATTCAAACTTCGTTGGGGAATCTCCATTAAAGTTACAACATAGGTTGCAATAGTAAAAATGGCGGTATCGGTTAATCCACCGTTACTTACAGAAGTCAGAATAAAAGTATCAATGGTTCTTGAAATCAAGTTTAAAAAATGTGCACCAAAAATAAAGAGCCCAAAGCTGAGCATTCTTTTTTTCAACCGTTTTGTGACTGGACTGATTTCATTTATGAAGTTAAACTTTCCCGTTTTTTTCAATACCCAAAAAAGTACAATCAGCGAGATACAATATGATAATGAAAACATTAAAAGATAATTGCTTGCGGAAATAATAGAAAACCCATACAAAAGTGTAATTATAGTAAAAATTACCCGCGGTGCTATTTCTCTGAGGCCATTTGTAAGTACACTTTTCCTTAATGACCAGCCAAAACTTTCCAGCCACATAAAAAAAAGCATGATAAAGCTAAATGGATAAACCAAAAAGCTGTACTCAACAAATAAGGGTGCTCTTTCCGAATATTTTTGAATTATAAGATCCCTGCTGAAATATCCTACAATACATATAATAGTAAATCCTGCCAAACAAATTATTCCTGTCAACAAAGGAAGATCTGATCTATTGTTTTTTACATAAGCTGAATAAAAAGGATAAAATTTATAGATCACCGGAATTGTTCCAAAACTAGCCAGTGTTGCCAGGGTAATGCCTGCATCGGTAATAATTCTTGTTAAACCAAGCATCTCGGGACCAAGGAGCTTGGGGCCCAATACGAGCATATTAAATGCCCCAAATGAAAATCCAATTATTATAAGTAAGGATGAGCGAATACTTTGTTGTTGAATGATACCCATCTGGGATAACTTGATAAGCTGATAAAAAACGCTAAAGTACTGTATTTAAGATTCTTAACTTGTGCATAAGACATCCTGATCAAATGGTTTTTATATTATATTTAAATTTAATTTATTTATATAAAGAGATATTTTGTCCATTTTACATGATTTTTATAATAAGGCACGTAATCTTGTATTTAATTAGCCTAGTTACATATTAATAATTTACTTAATGAAAGTAGTGATTTTTGCAGGTGGGTTAGGAACCAGGATTTCCGAGGAAACCGGATCTCGCCCCAAACCCATGGTTGAAATTGGGGGAAGGCCCTTGCTTTGGCATATCATGAAAATTTATGAAAGTCACGGATTTAATGAATTTATTATCTGCCTTGGATATAAAGGATATATAATTAAGGAATATTTCATGCATTACTACCTGCATAATTCAGATATAACAATTGAACTTAAAAATAATAACCTGGATGTACATTATTCAAATGCAGAATCATTTAAAGTTACGCTTGTTGATACCGGCTTAAATACTAAAACGGCTGGCCGGCTGAAAAGAATTAAATCATACCTGGGAGATGAGGATTTCCTCTTAACCTATGGAGATGGTGTAGCGGATATTGACATCAGGGAATTACTTAAATTTCACCATAGCCATAACAAAATTGCGACTGTTACAGCAGTTCAGCCGGAAGCAAGATTTGGTGGCATGTCCATTAACTCAAAGGGAGAAGTGGCTAGTTTCAAAGAAAAACCAGCAGGAGACGGCAGATGGATTAATGGTGGGTTTTTTGTTTTAAAGCCAGCGGTATTCAGGTACCTGGAAGGTGATATGGATAATATCATGTGGGAAGATGCCCCAATGGAAAATCTGACAAAAGATGGTCAATTATCCGCATTTAAACATACTGGATTCTGGAAGTGCATGGATGCCATGCGGGACAAAATTGAATTGGAAAATATGTGGGACAACAATCAGGCTTTATGGAAAATTTGGTAGGGCTCAATGAGGATAATGCCAGGGAATTCTACTCCTCTAAAAAAATATTCATCACAGGGCATACCGGCTTTAAAGGAGCCTGGTTGTCTTTATGGTTGTCAGATTTGGGGGCAATTGTAAAAGGTTATTCCTTACCGCCACAGTATAAAAATGGGATGTTTGATTTTTTAAGTGATGAGATTTTTGATTCATCCGAATATGGCGACATCAGAAACTTTGAACAATTATCAAATTCCATAAAGGATTTTCAGCCAGATCTGATATTTCATCTTGCGGCCCAGCCTCTGGTTAGAAAATCATATGATAAGCCTCTGGACACTTTCGAGACCAATATTATTGGTACAGCCAATGTTTTACAGGCTTTGCAAAAAGTTAAAAAAAAATGCGCCTGTATTGTAATAACAACTGACAAGGTTTACAAAAATTCTGAGGATGGCCGCCTATATTCGGAAAATGACCTGCTGGGCGGCTATGATCCATATAGTTCAAGTAAAGCTTGTGCCGAACTAATAACCGAATCATTCAGGAATTCCTTTTTTAATGTTTCTACATATTCAAATCATCTGAAATGCATTGCAACCGCAAGAGCGGGCAATGTTATAGGAGGTGGCGACTGGAGTGAAGATCGCCTGATTCCGGATATACTTCGTAATCTGCAATCAAATACAAATATAGAAATTCGTAACCCTGCCTCAATTCGGCCCTGGCAACATGTTCTGGAACCATTGGCAGGTTATCTTCAGCTTGGTAAACTCCTTTATAATAATCCGAAATCCTTCTCAGAAGCATTTAATTTCGGTCCTGAAAAGCAGGATCATTATACCGTCGGTGAAATAGTTGAACAAACCATAGAAGCATGGGGTGAAGGACAATGGATTAAAGCTAGGTCTGATCATCAAAAGCATGAAGCAGGATTATTGCAATTGGACATATCCAAGGCAAAATCAGTTCTTGGTTGGAGACCAAAACTGAAAGGGAGTGAAGCTATCAAATGGACAGTGGAATGGTACAAATCAGCTCCAGATGATAAACTACTTACAGCAAGACGCCAGATTCTGAATTATTTAAGGTCATGATATTCAAAGAAACCATATTGCCAGGTGCTTTCATCATTAATATGGAGCCCCAATTGGATGACAGAGGTTGGTTCTCCAGATTTTATTGTAAGAAAGAATTTATTGAAATTGAGCATTCAAAAGAATGGGTGCAAATGAACCACTCATTTACCTCAGAAAAAGGTACTGTCAGGGGAATGCATTATCAGAATTACCCATTCAGTGAAGTTAAACTTGTTAAGTGCATAGCAGGAAAGGTATATGATGTAATAATTGATCTTCGCCCCGAATCGCCAACCTATCTTAAACACGCCGGATTTGAACTTTGTCCTGAAGTGGATCAAATGATTTATATACCGGAAGGTTTTGCACATGGTTTCCAAACACTGGAAAATAATACTGCATTAATATACCATCATTCCAATTACTATACTCCTGCTGCTGAAACAGGTATTAGATACAATGACCCGTTCTTTAGCATAAATTGGCCATTAAAAGCAATAAATATATCCGAAAGGGATATCAATTTTAAAGATTTCAACGATAAAAAAACAGGAAATGAATTGTAGATTCTGTAGTGAACCATTACGCACACCACTTATTGATTTGTTCAATTCTCCGGCATCCAACTCATTTTTGTCACAGGATCAACTTAATGAGCCTGAAGTTTATTTTCCATTAAAAGTTTTCATTTGCGAAAATTGCTATCTCGTACAAATAGATGAGTATAAAAAATCAGATGCAATTTTTAATAATGAATATGTTTATTTTTCTTCCTATTCAAAGAGTTGGCTGGAACATTCGCGGAACTATACCGTGATGATGCAAAAGCGTTTTTCTTTAGGTAAGAATAGTTCAGTAATTGAAATCGCATCCAATGATGGTTATTTACTGCAGTATTTTAAGGAAATGGATATTCCGGTGCTTGGAATTGAGCCAACTTCCAATACGGCAAAAGTAGCTATAGAGAAAGGTATTCCCAGTTTGATTTCATTCTTTGGAACAAAATTGGCGAATCAATTGAAAACTGAAAACCAACAGGCTGACCTCGTTTTAGGAAACAATGTGCTTGCACACGTTCCGGATATTGTTGATTTTGTAAAAGGGCTAAAAATAGCATTGAAACCAACCGGAGTAATAACCATGGAGTTTCCACATCTTATGGAACTGATCAAAAACAATCAGTTTGATACCATTTACCATGAGCATTTTTCGTATTTATCTTTCTATACTGTTGAGCGCATATTCAGATCAGTTGGACTTGAAATGTTTGATGTTGAAAAACTTTCAACACATGGAGGATCCATAAGAATTTACGCTAAACATATTGAGGATAATGAAAAGGAAATTTCTACCAATGTAGTAGAACTACTAAGGGAAGAAATAACCTGGGGAATTACAAATCTGTCTACCTACGCTAAATTCAAAGAGCTGGCTTTTAGAATAAAAGTAGACTTGTTAGATTTTTTACTTCATTGTAAAAAAGGAAATAAATCTGTTGCAGCATATGGGGCTGCAGCCAAAGGCAATACTTTATTGAATTATTGTGGAATTAAAAATGATTTGATTCACTTTGTTGTTGATTTAAATCCTAATAAACAAGGAAAATTTTTACCCGGTAGTCATATCCCAGTGGTAAATGAACAATTTCTTGTTGAAAATCAACCAGATTATGTGCTTATTCTGCCCTGGAACCTGAAATCTGAAATTACCCAACAATTGGCTTATATTAAAAAATGGGGTGGAAAATTCGTAATTCCAATCCCATCTTTAGAAATACTACATGATTAACAATAAAACCATATTGGTTACCGGCGCTACCGGGTTTATCGGAAATTATCTGATAGCTGACCTTTTAAATGCCGGATATAGGGTAATTGCAAGTTCGCTTAATAAAGATAAAGCGAAATCATGCGATTGGTTTTCGCATGTAACCTATATCCCGTTTGATATAACTAAATACAGCCAATCAGAAAATCTTTATACATTTTTTAATAAACCGGATCTGCTGATTCATTTGGCATGGTCCGGATTACCTGACTATAACTCGTTGCACCATGTTGAGGATAACCTAATGGCGCATTATTTCTTCTGTAAGAACTTAATAATTAATGGCCTAAAGGACCTGACTGTAACTGGTACCTGTATGGAATACGGAATGAAAAATGGTGAATTGAATGAAGAAAACGTTACTAGCCCTTCAAACTCCTACTCAGTTTCAAAAGCAACCCTTCATAGTTTTCTTAAATTGCTTAAAAAGGATTATAACTTTCAGCTAAAATGGCTACGCTTATTCTATAGTTACGGCAATGGTCAGCATCCCAATTCATTATATTCACAATTGCGCACAGCTGTTGATCAACAGCTTCCTGTCTTTAATATGAGCAAAGGAGACCAAATCCGTGATTTTCTTCCCATTCAACAAATGGCAGAATATATTATGAAAGCAGCAACACAGGATCGATCATCCGGCGTTATTAATATTTGCAGTAATAGTCCTATAACCGTATTAAACTTAGTTGAAAATTTGATTCAGCAAAATAATTGGAAAATAAAGCTTAATACAGGTTTTTATCCTTATTCAAACCTCGAGCCAATGTATTTTTGGGGTGATAATTCTAAACTACTAAAAATTCTAAATAATGAATGATCCAATTGTTGATTTTATAATTGAACGAAAAGAAAGGATTGAATCAAATGGAAGCAACGATTCACTCAAAAAAGCAGCTGCTGAATTCAATACAGAATCCAATAAAAGTCAGTATTCCTATAATTTCAGCTGGATGGGACGGCCAATTATCCAATATCCACAGGATATGATTGCCATGCAGGAATTAATCTGGGAAATAAAACCAGATTTGATAATTGAAACAGGCATTGCTCACGGAGGTTCGTTAATATATTATGCATCTATTCTGGAGCTTATTGGTAATGGAAAAGTTCTTGGTATCGATATTGACATTCGACCTCATAATAAAAAAGAAATTGAGGCTCATCCAATGTTCAAAAGAATTGATATGATTCAGGGGTCGGCCATTAGTCCAGAAACAATTGAGCAGGTAATAGCATTTGCATCCCATAAAGAGAAAATTATGGTTTGCCTCGATTCAAATCATACACATGAACATGTATTAAATGAACTACAATTATATTCTCCTTTTGTAACAAAAAACTCGTACCTGGTTGTTTTTGATACGATTGTTGAAGATATGCCAGAGAATTATTTACCAGGGAGACCCTGGGGTAAAGGAAATAATCCAAAATCGGCCGTTTGGGAATTTCTTAGAACAAATAAAGATTTTCAAATTGATCACTCAATCGACAACAAACTATTAATCAGTGTAGCACCTGAAGGTTATTTGAAACGTGTGAACTAAAAAATGAATGGACAGACAGGAACAACCATATTTACCATTGGTCTCGTTTTGTATTTCAACCTTTAAAAGAACTGATTATCTTAAAAGGCAATTAGAGGCTATTGAGAAACAATCCAATCCGAACTATGAAGTTATTGTTTCGGATAATGACGCATCAGAATGTTCTGCAAAAGAAATTGTTGAACTTTTTAACAGAGACCGCTTTCATTATATTTCAAATGAAGTTAATCTTGGAATGGTAAAAAGCTTTAATAAGAGTTTAAATAAAGCAAGCGGAGAATATGTTGTTATGCTTACAGATGATGATCCGGTCTACCCACAAATGATTGAAACCTTACTTGACTTAGCAGACAAATTTCCTCAATATGGACTCTTTATGGGCAGCCACGATACAAACTATGAAAAACTTTGGCTGGCCCAATTAGCTAATTTGTCTCCAGGAATTCATTCAGGTTTGGCCAGCTTCGAAATAGGTCATACCAGAGTAGTAGAAGCAAATGAGTTTCTTTATACTTTCTGCACAGCCGATTTTGGAGGCGGACTACTTTGGTCGGCGGGTATGGTAAAAAGGTCAATTGCACTATCTATTGGAGGTGTACCTGACTATGGAACCCCCTTCATGTCGGATGCCGCTTATTTGATATTGGCTGGTTCGCAGATGGGTGCTGTATTTATTAATACGGCAGTTGGTTCTCAAACAATACATGGGTCAAATTTTAGTTATGCAAATGCTGATTACAGTCATCTGGAAGCAGCTCCAAAGGCATTCTATAAATATATAAAACAGCAGCTGCCAAATAGTTTCGATGAAAAAACTGATGTTGCTCTTCAGAAATATTTAGGTAAAACCCTGACCACTTATTATATCTTCTTAAAAAAAGTACTTCAAACTACTGAGGCTTCAAATAAAAGTTTTCAACAAAACATTAAAGAAATATATAAATGGCCGGTAATGAAAAAATGGCATGCCAAATACAAAATTGGAACACGATATCCGGAATTTTTTAAACTTATTATTCAACTTAAGAAAATTATACTACCGCAATAGTTTATCTGATGGACCCTATGCAGCCATTTTTTTCAATAGTAATTGTCGTTTTTAATGGTATCGAAACGATTTCTGAAGCCATTAAAAGTGTTATAAGTCAGGATTTTATTGATCGGGAGTTAATAATTATTGATGGTGATTCAACTGATGGTACAATTCAATGCATAAATGAATTCGAAAACCACATTAATTATTTTATCAGTGAGCCTGACAATGGAATTTATGATGCCATGAATAAAGCTATTAGGGCATCCAGAGGTGAGTTTATTTTTTTTCTGGGATCAGATGATGTGTTCCTTAACAGTACAGTTTTATCACGCCAGTACGAATTCATGCAATCAACTCCAGCACATTTTTATTATGGAAATGTCGTAATGTCAAACTCAGGAGAGGTTTATGATGGATCATTTAATTATAAAAAATTACTCAGAAAGAATATTTCACATCAGGCTATTTTTTACCATTCTTCAATTTTTTCCAAAATTGGACTGTTTGACCTAAGATTTAAATTGCATGCTGATTGGGATTTTAATCTAAAATGTTTTGCTTCTGATGAAATTAACTGCATATACACTGATTTGATAATTGCCATCTTTAAAGAAGGAAATTCAAGTGCTAAACCGGACAAACTATTTATAACGCACAAACTGGTTCCTGAAATTGTTGAATACAATAAAAAGAATCCTGATTTTTTGAATGCTATCCAAATTTTCGATTATTTATGGAGACAATTTAGAAATTCCGGCATAACATCAGCGAAGGATATTATTCTGAATCCGGATAATAAACCTACTTATATTTTTATCATACTTTCATTTCAATCTGTGCTACCTGGAAAAATGCTGATGAATGGTTTTATATCAAAAATATTAATGTCAGTTTGTTATTTGTATTGTAAACTCACCAAATCAATATGAAACAGCTGAGTATAATATATGTAAATTTTCATAGTGAGCGTCTGATCGCAGACAGTATTAGATCTTTTTCCCCTCATACTTCACTTCAGCTGGAAATAATAATTGTAGACAATTCAAATTCAGAAGAAGAAATCAAAAAATTGTTTTCAATTAATGACTCAATTATTTATATTAACGCTGGTTATAATGCAGGTTTTGCCAGAGCTAATAATATAGGAATCCGCCGGGCGACAGCAAATCAGTTACTCTTATTAAACCCAGATACCATTCTTCAACCGGATGTACTTGATAAACTGTATGAAGAATTTTTGAATTCACCTTATATTGCTGCGGGTGTTCAATTATTAAATGAAGATTTAAGTCCTCAAATTTCCGGAAACTATTTTATAAAAGGAGGAATCAATCATTTTTTACCACTACCTGTAATTGGTAAATTTCTAAAAAGTCTGGGTACTGGCTTAAATGTAAAAAAAACAAATCTCCCTGATTCCAACTCGACCACAAAGGTCGATTGGATAAATGGTGCTTTTGTACTTATTCACATGGATGCCATTAAGAAGGTCGGCCTGTTGGATGAAGATTTTTTTCTATATGCCGAAGAAATTGAATGGTGTTCCAGATTATCAAAGCTCGGTCAATTAGCAATTTTCGGAGCATTTAAAGTAATTCATTTAGAAGGTGCCTCTTCAAATAATGCCTTTGATTCAACAGGAAAAGGATATTACAATTTATACGATAGGAAGGGTCTTCAAATAATGGTTTCCAATTTTTTACGGATCAGGAAACAATATGGCCTATTATGGTTTTTACTTCATATCTGTGTATACACATTAGAACTCCCTCTATTAATAGCTTCCAACTTTTTTAGAACCATTTTTAATTATAGAAAATTCCCAAAAGAATTAATTACCGGATACCGGAAAAACTTGTGGCAACTTTATAAATTATTACCTAATATGATTAGTAACCGACCTTATTTTTATAAGATTTTATAAAATCATACAATCGTCTTCTTTTTCCTAAACTCCAGAACAAATCCGGCAATCAGCAACAATCCCAAGAGAATAGTACTTACTGTGGTAATTGTTTTGCTTAATGCCACTGCCTTAGGTTCAAAGCGGAATTCAATGGAATGATCTCCGGCTGGAATTGCCATACCTCGTAAAATATAGTTCGCTTTAACATGCGGAGTAAGCTTTCCATCTATATAAGCATTCCATCCCTTATCGTAAAACACTTCACTGAATACAGCAAACTGCGGACTGGCAGAACTTGATTTATACGTAACAAGATCATTTTTATTCTCCAGCCAGGTAATAGTGGCTGCTGAATCTGCCACGGGAGCAACTCCCGCTGCCGCCCGGTATTTCTCCTGAACCACCGCAACATCCATAAGATTAGTACTGTCCAATGCCTGAATCTCCGCATTGCCATCAGCCACAAACTCAATTTTATTTACCAGCCATACCGGTCCAAATGCATTAGGATTCTGCTGCACAACCGGTTTCCCATCCGCCGGATTCTGAACAATAAAATAGCGGGTATTCAACATATTGTATACCTGCATGTTTCCCTTCGCTAATTGGTGCTCAATCAGATCCTGATACAAACCCAGCTTAGCCGGACTATAACCACCTATTGAATTATGGAAATAAGAAGCCCTTGCTGATTCAAACGGATTCCCCCCGGTAGAACGATCAAATACCCGGTATGGATACCTGGTATCCTGCTTTATCTGCAAATCGGCAGGTGTTGCCTGCAATCCCGCTTCAAATTCTTCCGCCTCTACAAAATTCCGGTTACTCAGGTACCTGCGTCCAACTGATAATATATCAAAAGAAGATAAACATAAGATTCCGATCATCATAACCTGTGCACTCAACTTTCCCTTTGCATAATAAAACAATAAACCTATTGCCAATCCGATCAAAACCAGTGCACGCATCAAATCTTTCCCATACAGACTTTGCCGATCATCTTCCAATGCACGGATTACAGATTGTGCAAAACTTTGTGCCTGCTGCTGCATTTCCGCACTTTGCTGCTGTCCGCCTGCCATCATCCCCGCTAGTTGCTCTTTCATATAAGCATCCGAACCGGAAGAATAATCGGCCATTACATAAAAACCTATCAATACAACAACTAATCCGGCCAATGCAATACCTGCTGATTTGAATTTTTTCCAATTGAAAATTCCTGCTTCTTTTTCATCCAGGAATTGCTGTAGTCCCAATGCCGCAAGCAATGGAAAACATAGCTGAGGAATTACCATGGCAATTGTTGGTGCCCTGAACTTATTATACAAGGGTAAATAATCAAACAGAAAATAATTAATGGAGGAGAAATTTTTTCCCCACGCTAATACAGTACCAATAATGATGGCTGCCACCAACCATCCCTTATGCCATGAATTAACATAAAACATGGCAAGAATGAACAAACCGCAAATAATTGCTCCAAAATAAACCGGTCCGGATGTACTAGGCTGCTCACCCCAATAAGTACTTACCACCTGCTTTGCCAGTTCATTTGCCTGATCTTCCGACATGCCGGTTTTTTCCTGCAATACCTTAGCCACTTCCGAATTCTCTCCAATCTCTGAAACCGCTTCGCCGGCAATGGCAGTTCTTGAACTACCGCCATAGATGGAAGGCACAACAAATGTCAGTGTCTCACCAATCCCATAACTCCATCCAAATGCATAATCCTTATCCAATCCGCCTTTGGTTAGATTTGCAGAATCCTTTCCAATGGTGACTTCTGATCTTCCCCCCCGCATGGTTTCTTTGGAATAATCCTGCAAGGGGTACCAACTGATGGCATAAGTGGCAATGCCCAAAATACCAGCTGCAATAGCCACTCCAAATCCAATAAAAACAGGTTTCAATTGTTTTTTTCTATAGGAACTGACCAGGTAGGCCACACTGATACAGGCCATAATTATAGCCGTATAATAGACCATCTGTATATGCTGTGTACTGGTTTGCAAACCGAAAAACAAGGCCAGTAATCCCGCTCCAAGTAAATATCGTCCCTGAAAAATCAATAGAAGGGAAGCAATTACCGCCGGCATATAAGCAATGGCCCACATTTTGGTATTATGTCCCACTGCAATAATTACCGGGTCATAAGTAGACCAGGCAAATGCGATGGCTGCCATTGCTGCAATCAGCGGCTTCAAACGAAAAACAATCCCCAAAAAATAGAAACTGATACAAGATAAAAAGAAGAAACCTATTGGAACAGGCATCCATAGTGTCAGTAGGTTCTGCAGGTAAATCGTTTGAATAACGGTGCCCTCAAAAGCGATGGCAAATGCCGGCATACCGCCAAACATACTATTGGTCCATAAAGGAAAATATCCGAATTTTTCCTTGAACTCAAAGGATTGCTGCGCCATGCCTCTCCAGCCCAGCGTATCGTGTTGTTCCAGTACTTTGCCCATCAGGGCAGGCTGGCAATAAATAATGGAAAGTAACAGGAATGCTACAATTGCATAAATATGTGGAGCGGCTTTTTTGAACCAGGCTGAATTCATACGTGCACTTCAATTTTGAGTCGGCAAAATAAGATATATTTTCAGAACCAGGGGCGGGCACCGACTGCTTTCAGGTATTGCATGACCTCAGCAGATACCGGATTCCTTTTTTCTTTTACCGGAATTCGCATGATTTTCCGGATGCTTGAAAAGAAAAAATGCAGATTATAGCCGGATTTTCTCAGGTAAAAACCAGCCCATAAAAAGGATGTCGTAATAAAATACCTTACAGGTAAATATTTCCATGCTACTTTCGATTTGTTTACCCACATCATGGAAACCTGCACCGGTCGGGGTGTACGACCTAATGGTGACTCTTTGTGAAACAACTCGGCAGAACCATCGTAGCCAATACAATAACCCGCTTTTAGTATTCTATAACTTAAATCATACTCCTCCATGCCATAAAAAAAATCGGTGGGATATTCACCCGAATTATCCCATGCTTCCCGGCGAATCACATGTGCACAACCAACATAATAGGAAGTAAGAAACCTCGGTATATCTTTGTATTCATCAAATTTTTTGTGAGGGAAGGCATTCACCTGGATCTCCCGGTTGTCAAAATAACGAACTTTAATTCCCATTGCACCAAGTAGTCGATCTTCAGAAAATGGGATAGAATAGGCTTTATTCAACTTCGCCAAAAATTCCGGGTCCTCAATAACCACATCATCGTCCAGAAACAACATCCACTTACCTGAACTGTGTTTAACTGCAAAATTCCTTCCGCCGGCAACTCCAAGATTACCAGGTGCCATCAGGTATTTTACCGGAAAATCCGGCAGTGATGCCAGATAGGATTCAACCAGAGAATAATCTTCGGTGGAGGCATTGTTCACCAACAGAATTTCCCGAAGAAATAAATCCCGATCTTTTAACCGGTTTATGCTATCCAGCAAATCGACTGTATCTCCCGGACGGTTATAGCTAATAATTATAATACTGATTTCTGCCATCTGTTAGCAAATTAAACTGATTTTTGCCGTATGTCTTTTTCTCAATTGAATAAATTAACCCTTCTTGCTAATCTGGCCTTTCTTGCATCCCTTGCAATGCGATTTTATCCAATCTTACAGGGAACATTATCCGAATCTACCATCCTTGTTACCGGTTTGCTGCTATCCGTTATCCTGAATGTTACCTGGCTGATAACGCTTATTTACCGATGGGGTGTAAAAAACCTAAAGCCGGATCAACAGTTTATCACCATCCTGAATGGATTGATTATTTTAGTTCAATTATATCTATTGTTTTCAGGAATTACCCATCTAACCGAACTATAATATGATTCATCAGATAATCAGGGATAAATCAACCCGACTTTTTATAATTCTGGCCGGTTTTTTTATTGCGAATGCCGTTATTGCTGAAATTATCGGAGTCAAAATATTTTCGCTTGAAGGGACCCTGGGAGTGGAACAGGCCAATTTTACACTTTTGGGAGAATCCGGCCTCGCCTTTGATCTTTCCGTTGGTGTCTTACCCTGGCCCATCGTTTTTATAATGACGGATATCATCAATGAATATTATGGCGTTCGTGGCGTTCGTTTTCTATCCATACTTACGGCTGTATTAATTGCATTTGCTTTCTTTGTTTTTTATTTTGCTATCGCGATGGCACCCGCAGGATGGTGGCAATCTTCTCAAACTGCCAATGGAGTGCCTGATATGCAGGCCGCCTACGGGCAGATTTTGGGACAGGGAATGAATATCATCATCGCCTCCTTAACTGCATTTCTGGTTGGACAATTAACAGATGCCACAGTTTTCCGGCAGATTAAACGCCTGACGGGTGAAAAAAGAATCTGGATGAGAGCTACGGTATCCACCCTGTTTTCCCAACTGGTGGACACGGTAGTAGTTTCCTATATCTACCTGTATTTCTCACTCGGCTTCAGCTTCCCGCGGGTAACGGCTATCGCCATGGTTGGATATACCTATAAGTTCACTATAGCTCTTCTCTGTACACCGCTGATTTACCTGATACATTACCTGATTGAACGCTACCTGGGCAGAGAAAAAGCGGCAGAAATGAAGCAATCTGCCCTGGGAATGCAAAATCTACGTTAAAGCAACCCACTGCATTAAACCAGGCTCTTTATTGCCCGTCTATTGAAGTACATTGGATAACCTAAAGCTTCAATTATGCGCCAGCTTTACTTTTTTGCCAGCTTCCTGTTTGCCCTGGTTTTTACAACCAAAGAGGCAGCAGCACAGTCCTGGCCTGCCAGTTTCTCCTTATCAGGCGGCGATCGCCTGAAAATGTATGAACCGCAGCCCTCCGAATATGGTTCGGGGGAATTGGTATTTCAGTCCGCCATCGCATTATACAGAAATGGGTCGGATGAACCTGTTTTTGGAACGCTTTGGGCAAAAGCGTATACCCAGGATCAGAGTTCCTACGAACGAATCATGCGGATGAATATCACCGGGATTAAGTTTCCGGCCGAAATAGATGAATCTACTTCAGGAGCTATTGCCCGTTCATTGGAAGAAGCGGTGGAACAACAACAGGTATTGATAGCCAAAGAACAACTGAAGAAAAATCTGGAGCTGCAACAACAAAAAGAAAAACTGGCCGGTGGTCTGAATAACCAGCCTCCTAAAGTTATTTACAGGAACAAACCCAGCCTGATGGTAGTAGTGGATGGCAACCCAATCTGGCAGAAAAATGAAAACTGGGGACTGGAAACTGTTGTCAATACGCCTAATACAATAGTTAAGCATACCAATGGAAAAATCTATGTATATGGTGGAAATCATTGGTACGTAAGTAATAACCTGGATCAGCCTTTCAGTTATGCTTCCAATCCACCATCCGGTCTGGATCGCATTGCGGCTGATATTAAAACCGCTACAGAGAAAAATGATCAAACGGATTCTAATAACGAATTTGAAACTGATTATGATGAAGAATTCAGTGGGCCGGTTGCAGAAGTTATTGTAAGCCGCGAACCTGCTGAATTAATCCAGAGCAGGGGAGAGGCCGACTTTACTCCAATCAGTTCTACCAATTTGCTCTATGTTGAAAATTCCCCCAATGATATTTTCATGGATGTGAGCTCTCAACAATATTTTGTGCTGCTTTCAGGAAGATGGTATCGGTCTTCTTCACTAAAGGGTAACTGGATGTATATTCCGGCTGAACAACTTCCGGCAGATTTTGCAAAGATTCCTGCAGGTTCATCCAAGGATAATGTTTTGGCCAGTGTTGCAGGAACACCCGCTGCCAACAATGCGCTGATGGATGCCCAATTGCCTCAAACTGCCCGGGTTGACCGGAATTCAGCTACTGCTTCAGTTCAGTACGATGGCGATCCGGAATTTCAGTCGATTGAAGGCACCCGCATGGATTATGCAGTAAATACCTCCGCTACTGTAATCCGGTATAAAAGAAATTATTATCTGGTAGATAACGGCGTTTGGTTCCAGTCAAATTCAGCCCTGGGTCCCTGGAGGGCTAGTACTGTTCGTCCGGATGAAGTGGACCTGATTCCTGCCAATAATCCGGTTTACGCCGTAAAATATGTTTATATCTATGATGTTAGTCCCGATTATATATATATGGGATACACTCCCGGTTATTTAAACACCTTTGTTTATGGTCCAACGGTTGTGTATGGTACCGGGTTTTACTACCGTCCCTGGCATAGAAATTACTATTTCCCTCGCCCATATACATGGGGCTTTAATATGCACTATACCCCCTGGTATGGCTGGTCCGTAGGATTTAATTACAACCCTGGCTGGTTTCATGTCGGGTTCGGATATCGTCCCTGGAATCATTGGTATGGAGGCTGGTGGGGGCCATCGGTTTATCGCCCCGCTTATTGCGCACCAAGATATCGTCATTACGGATATTATGGGTACAGAAACAATACCTTCATCGTAAACAATCATTATTACGGAAACAATTACCGCAATTACCGGTATAACAATGTGTATCGTTCAAGGCCGGCCATAACAAGCAGGGATACCCGCAGGTATTATAGCAGCAATTATAATAACAGAAACTACAACAACCGAAACAATAATACCCCTGGTGCACGGCCGAACAGAAATTATTATGGAACCAATCGGGATCGGCAATACAATAATAATAACCGTCCGCAGGGAAACAATACACCGGGGCGGATAAATCCGAATCAGCCGAATAGAAATCCGTCTTATACCCGGGAAGGTCGTCCTGAACGTACGTATCGTCCGGGGGGTAATTCAAATGCAAACGGCAATCGCCCGGGCCAGCGATCAGAAGAAAGGCCGGCAATAGCACGTCCGAATAATCCTCAACGCTATGAAAGAAGGGAGCGTCCACAGATTAGCAGACAAGAGCAGCCTTCAAGACGTCCTGAAGTCAGGAGGGAAGCTCCGCCATCAAGACCATCCGGTAATGCAGGCGGACAACAAGGTGGCGGACAACGAGGTGGCGGAGGTGTATCACGCCCGGAAAGAAGGGGAAATTAAACATCCTTTCCCATGATATAATCATCCATGATGAACCCATGGCCAATATCAAGCTTTACTTCCTTTTCAATTTCGAAACCCATGGAAGTATAAAACCGGACAGCATTGTTTTGTTTGTTCACATTCAGAACCAGGTGCGCGCCTTCATGGGTGCGCACTTCTTCTTCCACCATATCCAGCAGGGCGCGCCCAATCCCTTTTCCATGCATTCCGGGCAAAACATAGAGTTTGTGTAATTTCCAGGTACCGGCATCCAGTTTTCCATAGGAAGCAAAACCAACTTCCTGCTGATCAATTTCTGCAATAATAAACAGGCATCCTTCCTCTTCCATCTGGCGCTGGAGGGAATCCGGACTATACATAAGGGTCAGCATATAATCAATCTGCTCTGCAGGAATTATATTGCTATAAACTTCCGGCCAAATTTTATGCGCCAGGTAACCAATGGTTGGAATATCATCCTCATCTGCACTTCTTATAACTAATGCTTCACTCATACACTATCTGGAAAAGGGGTATTTGTTTTTGTTTGAACTCCTTCACGGGAGATTTGCTGATGCAATTTAATGGCTTGCCAGGAAAGTTTCACAGCAACCAGAAAAGATAAAAGGGCGGAACCGAATAATAATCCGGTAGAAATATGGCTGGTAATGGACTTATCCTGTTGTACAAATAAAAAAAGGTCATATAAACCATGGAAAAAGACTGCCAGAAACAATCCCCTGGTTTTTAACCCCCATTCTTTTTCCCTGCCCACAAATCTTGCCAGTCCGAAATAATAGCCCATCAAAATCCCAAATGTTGCATGCGCCGGTACTGATAGAACCATCCGCAGTAATGCTGTTTGCCAGCCAAACTGAAATACATAAAATATATTTTCCAGTGTTGCAAATCCCATCGCTACCATTACGCCATATACAATTCCATCAAAGGGCTCATTAAAAAATGAGCGACGGTAGGCATACCAGCGCACCATACACCATTTGGCCAGTTCTTCAGTAAATGCAACAACAATAAAAGATAGTAGGGAATAATAAAGCCAGCCTTCTTTAGGCAGCAAATTACCAAGCAGTGCCGTTCCTCCAAGTTCAAAGGCTACAACCGGAAGAATAGCGAACATACCCAATAAAAAAGATAAAAAAAGCGCCTTAAGGGGTTCCTTCTCATATTTGTCTGCTGAGTAAATAAACCACATAATAGCGATTCCTGGTGCCAATGCCAATGCCAACAATTCCATAGATAGGGTTTGCTGCGCTGAAATTAGTGAATTAATATTGAGTAAGAATTTACCTCCATGCGCATTGCTTTGTTTTTTTTATTCCTGCTTTATTCAACTCAACTATTGTCGCAGCAATTTGGAGGGCATCCTCCAAAACAGCGATGGAGCCAGCTTAAAACACCCGGCTCATTGATCATTTTTCCCAACGGATGGGATTCCACGGCAAAACGGATTGCCGCTTTAATGGAAAAGATCCGGCAAACGGCTGATTCGTCTTCAACCAAATTGAAAAAACCGGTGCCAATTATCCTCCAACACCAAACCACCATTTCCAATGGCTATGTGGCATTGGCACCTTTTCGGAGTGAATGGTATATGACGGCACCAGTAAACAGCTTTGAATTGGGAAGTATTCCCTGGCCCGATCAATTGGGATTGCATGAGCAACGGCATATGCAGCAATACCAGCAATTCAACAGGGGCGGAGCCAGGGTATTCAGATGGATTCTCGGGGAACAGGGACAGGCACTGGCCAATGCGCTTACCGTGCCTGACTGGTTTTTTGAAGGAGATGCCGTTTTTCAGGAAACCTTTTTAAGTGATCAGGGAAGAGGACGAATGCCTGCCTTTTTCAATGGGTACCGATCCATTTGGGAAGCCGGAAAAAATTATTCTTACCAAAAATTGAGAAACGGATCCTACCGGGATTATGTACCAACTCATTATCAACTTGGTTATTTACTGGTTTTACAAGGAAAGGAAATGTATGGGCCTTTGTTCTGGAAAAATGTTACCAATGATGCAGCTGCCATGAAAGGAATCATTTATCCTTTTCAAAAAGCGGTTAAAAAATACAGTGGACAAAGCTTCACTGAATTCAGAGAGGTCGCCATCCTTCGCAGCCGGAACGCATTGATAGATACAACTACAGTTCAGGCATCGGGTTTAAAGCCGGTTATTGATGAAGAAAATCCGGTTTATACAGAAAAAAGCGAATTGTTGTATATGCGATCCGGTTACAAAGATATACCAGCCTTTTATTGGAGAAAAACAAACGGGGAAAACAAAAAAATCAGGGTTCGGGATCGTTCGCTGGATAATTACTTTTCCTATGCAAACGGTAAAATAATCTATGCTTCCTATCAACCCGATACCCGTTGGAACTGGAAAGATTATGCTACCCTGCAGGTACTTGATATAGAAACCGGAAAGCAGCAATCCGTCACAAGACAATCAAAATATTTTCATCCGGCTTTATCCGGCTCGGCTGATTCCATTGTAACCATTCAACTGGATGCTATGGGAAAGTCCCGCCTCCACTTGCTGTCAGCAACCGGTGAATTCATGAAAGAAATACGAAATGATTCAAATTATATTTATTCATTCCCTGTTTTTTCGGGAAAAAATATACTTACCGCCAGCAGAAACCAAAAAGGAGAAATGAATATTCAGCTGATTGAAATAGAGTCGGGTTTGCACCTGAATATACTTCCATGGACAAATCATCTTATTGGTTATCCCAAATCTGTTGGTGATTCCATCATTTTCACAATTTCTATCAACGGCCTTGATCAAAGCATGTTATATTATAATGGTCAATTGGGACAGTTTAGTCCTTCCCATTCACAAACCGGACAATATCAGCCAGTAGTTGTAAATAATCAATTTACTTCCATGCAGTTTACAGCACATGGATATAAACTTCGAACCGATTCGCTTGAAATTATAAAATGGACATCTGCTGACAGCCTGCTTACAACACCGATATTCCCTATGGAATCACCTGTTTATTATGACCAACAAGGTTCAATAACAGATCAAATAACAGCAGTGGATGAGCTTGTAAAATCCTGGTCCCAAACCCGGCAATTGTTCAAATTTCATAGCTGGACACCCTGGTTTGAAGAACCCGAAATAAGCCTTACAGCACATTCTCAAAACCTGCTTAACAACTTCCAAAGTAATTTAACAGCCACCTATAATCGAAATGAAGGTTTTAAACAAGTAGGCTTTAATGCTGTTTATGGAGGTCTCTTCACTTTCCTGCGAGGAGGAATTGATTACACCTTTGACAGAAAGGGTTTATATAGAAGTAATATTATCCGCTGGAATGAACTGGAACTTAGTGGAGGATTACAGATTCCTTTAAACTTTAGTAAAGGAAGGCAGTTAAGCTTTCTAAATGCCTCCACTGATCTGGTGTTTAATCAACCCTATTTTCGCCTCCCCGAAAAAGACTCGCTGGGTAATTTATCTTTCAGCTACCTGAATTACCAGGTACAATACAGTATCCAAACCCAACAAGCCAGGCAACATATTAATCCCCGGTGGGCAAGTTCAGTAAGGCTACAACTTAGATCGACCATCACCCGTTATTCATCCAGGCAATGGCTGGCCGCTTTTAATCATTATTTACCGGGTTTTTCAACCAATCACAGTCTGGTCTTGGGTTGGGCAATTGGTGGCCGCGACAGTCTCTCTGGTATTCGGTTCAGTAACAATTTCCCATTTGCAAGAGGATATGAAGCCATCAGTACTTACCGATCTCAAAAAATTGGATTAACCTATCATTTCCCGGTAGCTTATCCGGATGCCGGATTTGGAAATATTATCTATCTTCTACGCATTCGGGCAGCCGGATTTTTTGATTGGGCGCAGGCAAAAGATGAGCGCATTTTCAGAAACACACAGCAGTTGGATTTCAGATCAACAGGAATGGAGTGGTATTTTGATACCCGTTGGTGGAACCAGCTTCCGGTTAGTTTTGGAATCCGATATGCCTATTTACTGGATCCGGACCGTATGGGAGGATTGGGATCCAGTCGCTGGCAATTCATTTTACCAATCAACCTGATACCTGCCGGTGCTGTCAGATTGCAACAAAATAAGCGCCTGCATTTTTAAGTATATTAGCCTGATTAATTCCCGCTCTGAATAAATCTGTCATGAAAAAAATTATTCTTTTAGCAGCGCTGACTTTTTTATTTATCAACTGGACATCTGAAAGCAAATCCGAAGATGTTGCATGGATCCGGATCAATCAGATGGGTTATTTGCCCGGTGGCACAAAAGTAGCTGTCTGGGTTTCGAAGAAAGACAGCAAGGTGAAAAATTTTTATTTGGTAAATAGTCGTACTGGAAAGAAGCAGTTTCAAAATAAAGCAGGAAAAGCATTTGGGGAATATGGTCCATTCAAACAAAGTTATCGCCTTGATTTTACTGCGCTGAAAGAACCCGGCCGCTATTATATTGAAGCCAATGGAATTCGTTCACCGGAATTTTCAATTGCAGACACGGTTTATAAGGGTGCCGCTGATTTTTGCCTGCGTTATATGCGTCAGCAAAGAACAGGTTTCAATCCATTTCTGAAAGATAGTTGTCACACCAGAGACGGATATACATTGTACGGCCCCATGCCAGACAGCACCTATGTGGATGTGGTTGGAGGCTGGCATGATGCCAGTGATTATCTTCAATATGCTACCACATCTGCCAACGCAACCTATCATTTGTTAATGGCTTTCCGCGATTTTCCGAATGTCTTTTCTGATACCAGGCAGGCAAATGGACTAGATGGGAAAAATAACCGGCCAGATGTTTTGGATGAAGCCAAATGGGGGTTGGACTGGTTATTGAAAATGCATCCCCGGGAAGATTGGATGTTCAACCAGATTGCGGATGACAGAGATCATATATCAATGAGAATTCCGGGTTTGGACAGTCAGTATGGACGAGGCCATGAACGGCCTGTTTATTTCATTGATGGAAAGCCGCAGCAAAGAGGGAAATTTCTCAATAATACTCAAGGTACCTCTTCAACCGCTGCAAAACTATCCAGTGCTTTTTCGCTTGGCTCAACACTATTTGAATCAATCGAATCTGATTACAGTAAAAAATTAAAAGAAAAATCAATTTCAGCCTATGCATATGCCCGGCAGAAACCAGGAGTAACCCAAACTGTTTCCGTAAAATCGCCCTATATCTATGCGGAAGAAAACTGGGTGGATGATATGGAACTCGCAGCTGCTGAATTAGGAAAAAAGGATGCATCTTTTTCCTATGCCATTCAGGAACCCCTTACTCCCTGGTTAGGAAAAGATACGGCCAATCACTATCAATGGTACCCTTTTATCAACCTCGGACATTATGAACTGGCCAAACAATCTTTCGGTTCTCAAAAGGACAGCCTGATACAATTTTATCGAAATGGAATTGAAGCCGTTTGGCAGAAAGCCCGTCAAAATGCGTTCTTTCGTGGCGTACCTTTTATCTGGTGCAGCAATAATCTAACCACCTCTTTCTCAATACAATGCCTCTGGTATAAACATTTGTCAGCTGACTCACAGTTTGATGAACTGGCACAGGCCAATATCGACTGGTTATTTGGATTGAATCCATGGGGCACTTCCATGGTGTATGGATTACCAGCCTGGGGCGATACACCCACCGACCCACATTCTTCCTTTACCCATCTTAAACAATTTCCAATAGACGGAGGACTGGTTGACGGTCCGGTTTATGGCTCCATTTATGGAAATCTGATTGGTATAAAATTATTTAACGTGGATGAATATGCGCAATTTCAAAGTAGTCTGGTGGTGTACCATGATGATTACGGTGATTACTCCACCAATGAACCCACTATGGACGGTACTGCCTCGTTGATATACTTACTTGCTGCTTTGGAAAATCAATTAAGATTCGAAAAAAGTAATCCTTGAATTCTAAAATGCGGCTGTATGCGCAGTGCGTGAATGTTGTTTATGTAATAATCGGTTCAATTGTTTATTTAGCAAAGCTGATCCGCTGCCTACCAATGCACCCGCCAAAACATCAGTTGGATAATGAACTCCAAGATACATTCTGGAATAACCAACAACGGAAGCCCATCCATAAGCAGGAATGGCAATATACCATTTTGGGTATTCCAGATACAAGGCAGTTGCCGTAGCAAAAGCCTGGGAGGTATGTCCGGAAGGAAAGGAGGGACTGCCACCTGCGCCTGCCTTCGGAATTTCAAGCGGGTAGTCCAGAAAAGGCCGGTTTCGATTCACTGAAAACTTTATTGCAACTGTTATACCTGTTGAAATAAGAATGGATTTCCCAATATTCAAGCCGGCCAGTTGCATGTTTTTATCATGTCTTAACCGACCGCTTAGAAGCAATCCGGCTGGCACACCCAGACTTATCCAATTGGTTGAGTTGGAGATAAATTGATGAAACTCTAATGGTTCATGACTTCTATGCTCTGCCAGTTCAATTAATGTACTTTTATCAATAGCTGGTGCCTGGGTAAATCCAGCTTGCCTGACTAACAAACAGGCACAGAAATGAATTACAAACCAAATTCGCTTTACCATTTGGAAAAAGTACACTTATAAATCTAAAAACTAAGCTAAATCAGCTAAACTAGCTTCCAGAACTTTGATTTTTGCAGCTGCATCTTCCCGCTTTTTCTTTTCCATTTCAACAACTTCCGGTTTTGCATTTTGAATAAATCGCTCATTCCCAAGTTTTTTATCGCAGCTGGCAACAAAACCTGTCAGATAGATGAGTTCTTTTTCCAGTTCCTCTTTTTGCAATCCTTTATCCAATGGCTTTTCAGAAGCGACATAAAATTGATCCTTTCCAATAACCGTAGCAATAGTATCTGGAACTGCCTCTTTTACAAAACTCAATGAACCTGCATTTACCTGCTTTAATAATATGGATTGAATAGTAGAATAGAGGTTATTATCGGTAGTATTTAGAAAAAGCTGAATAATATCCTTCGGTTTCAGTTGCGCTTTATTTCGTTGATCACGTATTCCACTAATCACCTGCTTCAACAATTCACCCTGAGCTAAGTAGTCAGTGTCTGCCTGATCAGAACCTGCTGAAGTCAACTTGTCTACCGGAACGAATTGCCGGATACACAAATCATCTCCGTCTTTCCGTTCAGCCAGCAAATGATAAATTTCCTCCGTCAGGAAAGGCATATAAGGATGCAATAGTTGAACCAATTCCTCATAGAACGCAACAGCGCTTTCCAGATGCCAGGCATTCACCGGTTCATCCTGTCCGGGCTTAATCCATTCCAGGTACCAGCTGCAATAATCATCCCAGATCAGTGAATAAATGGTTTTAAGTGCCTCACTTAATCTGAATTGCTGCATGAGTTGATCTACTTCTACCCGCACCTGATTAAGCCTGCTTCTGAACCAGGCATTGGGCCAATTCAATGTTGCAAATGCAGCTGCCTGTTTATCCGGATTAAACTGTTCTCTGTCCTTCCACATGGTTAGCAGCTTCAGTGCATTCCACATTTTATTAGTGAAATTGCGACCCTGTTCCAGAGCCGCTTCATCAAACAAAAGGTCATTTCCGGCAGGAGAGGAGATCATGATTCCAAATCGTACTGCATCTGCACCATATTTGTCAATCAGTTCGAGCAGGTCGGGTGAATTACCCAGGCTCTTACTCATTTTTCTTCCCTGTTTATCCCGCACCATTCCGGTGAAATAAACATCTCGGAAAGGGATTTCTTTTTCGTATTCCATTCCTGCCATCACCATACGCGCTACCCAGAAGAAAATGATATCCTGTCCCGTTACCAGAACAGAACCCGGATAATAGTACCGGATTTCTTTATTGCCGGGTTCAGTAATTCCATTGAAAACTTCCATCGGCCAAAGCCAGGAAGAAAACCAGGTATCCAGTACATCTGCATCCTGCCGAAGTGAATCAGCAGCAAAACCGACTGCTTTACCGTTTGCTGCTTTTTCAAAAGCAACCATGGCATTTTCTCTGGTAGCAGCTACCTGAAAACTTCCATCAGGTGCATACCATGCAGGGATTTGTTGTCCCCACCACAACTGCCGACTAATACACCAGTCTTTCACATTTTCGAGCCAGTATTTATAGGTTGCCAGGAATTTATCACCCGGATGAATCCTGATTTTGCCACTAACCACCGCATCCAAAGCAGGCTCTGCCAATTCTTTCATCCGTACAAACCATTGGGTTGAAATTCTTGGTTCAACAACGGCACCGGAACGCTGGCTATACCCTAATCGGGTACTGTATTCTTCTTCTTTTATTAATTGTCCATTTTCTTTCAGTGCTTCAACAACCAGTTTCCTTGCTTTAAATCGATCAACACCAATATGGATTTGTGCTGCTTCGCTGAGTGTGCCGTCTTCATTCAGCGTATCTACCACTTCGAGCTGGTGTTTCAATCCGAGATTATAATCGTTGATATCGTGAGCCGGGGTTACTTTCAATGCACCTGTTCCAAAAGCCGGATCAACATATTCATCAAAAATTATTGGAATTCTCCGGTTGATTAGCGGAACATAAGCAAATGCGCCTTTTAAATGCTGATAGCGTTCATCTGTTGGATTAACACAGATGGCAGTATCTCCCATAATGGTTTCAGGACGTTGTGTTGCGATTACAATTCCTTTTCCTGCAACTGTTTCCAGGGGCTCACCAGCTGCGGATTCAAGTCTGTAACAAATATGGTACAATTTGCCCTGCAAATCTTTGTATTCTACTTCTTCATCACTTAATGCAGTTTTGGCGGAAGGATCCCAGTTGATCATGCGGGCTCCCCGATATATCAACCCTTTTTCATAGAGGTCAATAAAAACGCTGATCACCGCTTTGTAATAGTGCTCATCCATTGTGAAGGTTACCCTGTTCCAATCTACACTGCAACCCAGCCGTTCGATCTGGTTATAAATGATGCCGCCGTATTTTTCTTTCCATTCAAAGGCATAGCGTAGAAATTCCTCCCGGCTCAGGTCTGCTTTTTTAATTCCCTTTTCTTTTTCCAGCATTTGCACCACTTTTGCTTCGGTGGCAATGGAAGCATGATCGCTGCCAGGCACCCAGCAGGCATTAAATCCGCTCATTCTGGCTTTACGAACCAAAATATCCTGAACAGTCTCATTCAGTGTATGACCCATATGTAAAACACCCGTTACATTGGGCGGAGGAATCACCACGGTAAATGCCGGACGATCATCCGGCTGGCTACTAAAATAGTTCTTCTCTTTCCATTCCCGGGTCCATTTGCTCTCCGCCTCAGCGGGTTGAAAATTCTTGGTCAATTCCATAAACTTGCCTGTGCTTTCAATCAGGGCGGCAAAAATAAGAAAAGCTTTGCTAGCTTCCTATTTGGTCTCAGCGTAGCGCTAAATTATTTAGCATTTTATTTTGACATTAAGCGGAAGATGGGTAGATTGCAGGTGAGAGGTGAAAGAAAACTTTGAAAGGTGAATGGTGAAAGGGGGGAAGGAGGTGAATAGAGTGAAGGAGGTGAATAGAGTGAATGGGGTGAATGGTGAAAAATGTGAAAAGTGAAGGATGTGAAATGAGAAAGGTGTATGGTGAATGGGATACGGAATGTATAAGGGTAATACTTATTGCTTTGGCAATATTTAAAGATGAATAAATAAAAATTGAACGTTTGAGCTAGTATTGTTTTCACCTTGATTAAAGCAATTCCTACTATTTTAAACGGTTCCATAATTGGCTATATGGAATGGTTGGAGATTTTGGGTTTTGAGATAGGAAATGACAATAGTTTTTATGGCAGTTAATCTGCGCTGAACAGGGAGGTACCTGCAATACTATTCTGAATGGTCTTGCATTGGAGAATGTGTAATGAATGAATTTCTTTCGGGTAGATGGTGATTGAATTCGTTTCGAGTAGATGCTGATTAATACGTTTCGAGTAGATGCAGATTGAATTCATTTCGAGTAGATGCTAATTTACTCCGTTTGGGCGGGTGCTGGTTTAACTGGTTTTGAGGGTATGTAGATTTGACTGTTTTGGGCGGGTATAGGTTGATTCCATTTGGGGTGGGTGTTGGTCGACTTCGTATTGGGAGGTTGTTGATTGATTCAACTTTGGATAGGTGTTGGTTGATTCCGCCTTGGATAAGTATAGGTTGATTCAGTTTTGTATAAGTATTGGTTTAACCGGATTTGAGGGTATGTAGATTTGACTGTTTTGGGTGGGTATAGGTTGATTCTATTTGGGGTGGGTGTTGGTCGACTTCGTATTGACTGATTGCTGGTTGATTCAACTTTGGATAGGTGTTGGTTGATTCCGCTTTGGATAGGTATTGGTTTAACCGGATCTGAGGGTATGTAGAATTTGACTGAAATGGGCGGGTGGGGGTTTCTTCCGTTTCGAGTGGACTGGTAGCTTCCGTTTCGGGTAAGTGCTGGTTAAGTTCTTTTTGGGTGGAATGCAGTTTTATTTGTTTTGGGTGCACGGATATTTATTGGGTGCACGGATATTTATTGAGTACTCAAATTTTAGTTCAATTCGATTTTTTACTTTAAACTTTTTACTTTTTACTTTGAAATTTGCAATCGTTGATATCGAAACCACCGGCGGTTTTGCCTCCGCAAACAGCATGACTGAAATTGCCATCATACTTCACAATGGCAAGGAGGAGGAGGGCAGATATAGTAGTCTGATCAATCCGGGAATGTCAATCCCCCGCCATATATCAGCGCTTACCGGTATTTCAAATGAAATGGTAATAAATGCACCTGTTTTTGAAGACATCGCCTCCATGATTTACCAGCTCTTACAGGACAGAATTTTTGTTGCGCACAACGTAAATTTTGATTTCTCTTTTGTTCAGAATCAACTGAGTGCATGTGGCTTTCCTTTGAAGGTAAAAAAGTTGTGCACAGTACGTATGTCCAGGCAAATTTTCCCTGGTTTACCAAGTTATAGTTTGGGAAATTTATGCAGAGCAATTTCTATTCCAATCAATAACCGGCACAGGGCGGAAGGGGATGCTAGTGCAACTGCTCTTTTATTTGAAAAACTATTGGAAGCCGACCATGGAAAGAAGTTTGCTGAAATGACAAAAGGAAAAACTGCTGAGCAATTTTTACCGCCGCATTTATCCCTGGAAGATATTGAACGATTACCTCAAGGTCCGGGTGTTTATTATTTTGAGTCGTCAAAAAAGGAAGTACTTTATGTGGGGAAAGCGATTAATCTCCAAAAAAGGGTTCGAACTCATTTTTCCAATAATGATAAAGGAAAACGTAAGCAGGAATTATTAAGACAGGTTTATCATATAAGATATACCGCATGCGCCAGTGAATTGATGGCATTAATACTTGAAAGCCAGGAAATACGACAACTCTGGCCGCCATTTAACAGAAGCCAGAAAAAATACCATCATCGGTATGGATTATATTCTTTTGAAAATAGAAACGGCAGACTTCAATTGGTTATAGAAAAAAAGAAAAACAATCTGCCCGCTATTTATACTTTTAATTTATTGCACGAGGGGAATCAGTTTATCAGGAAAGTAAAGGAAAAATTGGGTTCGGATATAGTGGAAACTGAGGCTGAAATAGCAGAAATAGATGCAGCTAAGCAGGTGATGGAATATAATCAGAAATTAATGTTGGCAATAGAGGAACTCCGTAAGAAGTTTCCCAGTACGGCAATAGTTGAAAAGGATTATTATCAACCGAACCGGTATGCAGTCTATTTACTTGATAAAGGACAATTTTATGGAATGGGTTATCTGGATAATCCATATGATCTGAAAGAAAGGGTGGAAAATTGGAAGGAAAAAATTTCCCCCTCACCTGATAATGACTATATCAGGGGGCTACTTTATCAATCAGTAACTTCCGGCGCAAAAATTAATATTCCGCTGGAAGATGCATAATCATTAGCTCCACACCACTAAAGTGATGACAGCAATGGCAGCATATAAGGCAAGCACAATTACTACTAATTTGGTAGTGCTGGCCTGAGATAAATCGAACAATCGTTTCATAATAAACCATTTAGTTCTTCAAAATGATTAGATGCCAACGATGGTTTCAAAGGGGTAAGAGGTAACCTTTTAAAGGTTTCACATATTTTAAATGTAAGAAATTAAACAGATTTCACCAATTTTTGTTCCGTTGGGGCATGGGGAACGTGAATTTGGATTATTTTCAGGAAAATAACTGCATATATGAGGCGAGAACTCAGTTCCTGGTACAGTCCGGCATTACAAAAAGAAATGCCCATTGCAGTTTACGGTCATTATGGATTTGCTCTTTTAATGATTCCGACTGCTGCTGCAGACTATCTGGAATATGAGCGATTTCAGTTAATGGATTCCATTGCTCCATTTATTGAGAGTGGGAAAGTGAAAGTTTTTTCTATTGACAGTATTAACAGGGAAAGTTGGATGAATGATCAAATGGATCCCCGTCATAAATCCATCCGGCATCAGCAATGGAATGATTATGTTTTTAATGAAGTAATTCCTTTCATACAAATGAATACTTCCCCGGATACTATGGTTATTACCTGTGGTGCGTCCTTTGGTGCACTTCATTCAGCCAACCTGTTTTTCAAACGCCCCGATCTGGTAAATGGCTGTATTGCTATGAGCGGTGTTTATGATCTCACCGAATACACTAAGGGATATTTTGATGAAGACGTATATTTTAACAGTCCGGCTCATTATATGCCCAATCTTTCAGATCATGGGGTACTTGAACAAATACGGGCAAGCCATCATATTCATTTATTGAGTGGGAGTGGGGCTCATGAGGATCCGGATGCAGCAAGAAGATTGTCTGATGTTCTTTATAAAAAAGGGATTTGGTATGAACTGGATATCTGGGGAACCGATATGACACATGACTGGCCTACCTGGCGAAAAATGCTACCCCACTACCTTGGCACGAAATTCTGATTTAATCACCAATACCATTTTTCAATAATGCTAGAAATTCAGCTCGGGGCATCATTTGGGCACCCAGGGATTCCAGGTGAGGGGTATGCAATTGGCAATCGATTAGTTGAACACCATCCGCCTGTAGAAATCGGACCATTTTTATAAATGCAAATTTGCTGGCATTGGGCTTTTTTGCGAACATGCTTTCTCCAAAGAAAAATGGGCCCATTCGAATCCCGTATAATCCTCCAACCAATTCATCATCCGCCCATGCTTCTGCACTTACTGCATATCCCAGATCATGAAGTTTACAGTAGGCATCAATTATTTCCGGCTGAATCCAGGTACCCGCCTGTCCCTTTCTGGTAATCTGTCTGCAGGATTCCATCACCTGACGAAAAGAATGATTGATCCGGAATTCATATTTTGATTGATTCAGATAAGGCCGCATGCTTTTACTGATGCGTAATTCAGATGGAATTAAAACAAAGCGGGGATCCGGACTCCACCATAATTTGGGTTCTTCATCGTACCAGGGAAAAATACCGGAACGATAAGCCAGCAATAGTCGTTCAACAGATAAATCCCCCCCAATTGCCAAAAGTCCATCTTCCATGGCCAGTTCCACAGGCGGAAAAGCCAGGCTTTCATCCAACAGAAAGAGGGGCATATCAGGCGGTAATTTCGATCGTAGCTCCAATGCCCCGATCTGTTATGGCATCACACATGATCTTTAAATCGTCGTATTCCCCATTTTTAACACCATATTTTCCCTTAGTATGGATGAATAGTGCACATTGTTCTGCCTGCTCCGGTGTATGTCCGCATACTGTTATCAGGGTTTCAATAACCCAGTCAAAAGTATTCACCTCATCATTCCAGACTATCAACTGGTAGGGGGTACCCGTATCAGTCAGTACATCAACTTCTTCTTTGAATTCATGATCCGCACCTTCCTTGTAATTGAACATAAATGGACTACTTTGATACAAAAGTAAAAAAAAAGCCCCGCGTATGCGAGGCTTCAATTTTTGTGGGAGCACACGGATTCGAACCGCGGACCCTCTGCTTGTAAGGCAGATGCTCTGAACCAGCTGAGCTATGCTCCCTTTAGGAAGTGGAAGCACACGGATTCGAACCGCGGACCCTCTGCTTGTAAGGCAGATGCTCTGAACCAGCTGAGCTATGCTTCCAATTTTTTTGGTAGAAAGAGCAACCGTTTTGTTAAACGGGATTGCAAAGATAAGGGCTGTATGTTTTCTGCAAAATTTTTTTCCAACTATTTCAAAATCAGATCGTCCAGTCTACCACCTGGTTTACCCATTCAGTACGAAAAGGGGTACTGATCCGGATATAGTTATCCGTATATCCTTCCATCATCCCATTCTTTTCGTGGCCTTCAAATAAGACTGTTCTTTTTTGCCCCTGGTGTTGCTGTTGAAAATACTGCTGTTTCATATAACTCAGGTTGCGCAATTGTTTATTCCGTTCATTCCGAACAGCCACCGGAACCACCGGCTGAATATCCAATGCAACGGTGTTAGCGCGTTCAGAATAGGTAAAAACATGTAAGTAACTGATATCCAGCGAATGCAAAAACTCAAATGTCTCCTGAAAATGATCGGCTCCCTCACCTGGAAATCCAACTATTACATCCACACCTATGGATGCATGTGGCATCAGTGATTTAATCAGGTTTACCCGATCAGTATACAATTCCCGTTTATAACGCCTACGCATAAGTGATAAAATTGCATTGCTGCCGCTTTGCAATGGGATATGAAAATGCGGCATAAACCGCCGGCTGGATGCTACAAATCGGATGATATCGTTGGTCAGCAGATTTGGCTCGATCGATGAAATCCGGTATCGCTCAATGCCTTCCACTTCATCAAGCAATTGGATAAGAGAATAAAAACTTTCTTCCTGTTTTTTATTACCATCCGGACCTTTACCAAAATCACCCAGATTCACCCCCGTTAGCACAATTTCTTTCACTCCGTCTGCTGCCAGCTGACGGGCATTCTCCACCACATTTACAATGCTATCACTCCTACTTTTGCCCCGGGCCATCGGAATCGTACAAAAAGAGCAACTATAATCACACCCATCCTGCACTTTTAAAAAAGTCCGGGTTCGGTCATTTACAGACCAGGAGGCCGTAAAACCAGTTACTTCAGTGATATCACAACTGCTGATTTTGGTAGCATCCCCTTTGGTAAGGGCCTCCAGATGCTTCGCAATATTGAATTTTTCGGCTGCGCCCAATACCAGATCAACGCCGGGAATCTGAGCGATTTCCGTTGGTTTCAATTGAGCATAACAACCGGTTATTACCACCATGCTTTCCGGCGCTCTTCGTTGGATCCGACGCACCAGTTGCCGGCATTCTTTGTCTGCATTGTCTGTTACAGAACAGGTATTGATCACGTACACGTCTGCCGTTTCGTCAAATGATTTTTTGACAAAGCCTTCCTTTTCCATCATCCGGCCAATGGCTGATGTTTCTGAAAAATTAAGTTTACAGCCAAGTGTGTGAAATGCCACTGATCTTTTTTCAACCATAGGGCCGCAAAGATACGTAGATTTGGCCCCATGCGGAAAACCCCCATCTTCTATTTCATTCTGCTTCTGCTACTTGCGATTGGCTGGTATTTAAATCAAGCTAAACCTTCAAAAGCTATTGATAATAATAGTTTTACGAATAGAATAGACAACCTTGTTTATACCAAACATGCTCGCTGCCGAATGGATTGCCGAAATATTTCTGAAGAAGAAATCAGGGAAATAATCCGGATCGGTAAAATCAATTCAAAAAAATCAGATCCAACAGACCGGCCCTGCCCAACTATTGCAATGGAAGGCTATTCCAGTTCTGACCAACAACATATCCGTTTAATTTTGGCTGATTGTGAAAAATCGCTCAAACTGGTTACCTGTATCGATCTCGAAAATGACCATTCCTGTTCCTGTAACTAATTATGCTCCATGATCAAGAAAATTATCCAATCGGTTTATAGTATCTATGGTTTTCTGCTTTTCACACTTCTCCTGCTTCTCCTTCTTCCCCTTTTCTTTCTCGCCTCGCTTTTCGGAACAATCCGGGGAGGAAATATGATCTATAAAATTTGCAGCTGGTGGGCAGATGCCTGGTTATTCCTTATAGGAATCCGAACGGAAATTATTCATGAAGAAAAAAATACCGAAAGCAGACCCTGCATTTTTGTTGCCAATCATATTTCCTATATGGATATTCCCATGATCGTAAAAATTGTTCGGGAACCTATCCGGGTATTGGGAAAACAGGAAATGGCCGGAATTCCAATTTTTGGGTTCGTCTATCGGAATGCAGTGGTAATGGTAAACCGAAAAGATGCTGACCAGAGGCAACGATCTGTTTATACACTGAAAAAAATGCTGAGCAGGGGTATATCCATTTTTATATTTCCTGAAGGCACTTTCAATGAAACCGGCGAGCCACTTAAATCCTTTTACGATGGAGCTTTCCGGATTGCACTAGAAACCCAAACCCCCATCCAACCACTAATTTTTCCTGATACCGTGAAAAGACTGCATTATAAATCCGTGTTTTCACTGAGTCCGGGTAAATGCCGGGCTGTATATTTACCGCTGGTAGGTGTTGAAGAGTTTAGCAGCAAGGAGGTTGTTGAACTCCGCGAAAAAGTATATAAGGAAATGAAAAGAGGAATTCAACAATACAGGTAAGCTAATGGAATCCATGTTCCCATATGAACAAGCACTATCCGGGCAACCGGCCACTCATTTTGTTGAAGTGCTGATTCCCCTTGCGCTACCCAAAAATTTCACCTGGAAAGTACCCTTTGAATGGGTAAATTCCATCCGACCGGGTATTCGCGTGGAAGTAATTTTGGGGCGGAATAAAAAATATGCCGGTATTGTAAAACGTATGCATACAGATGCTCCGGCTTCCTTCGATCCCAAACCAATTTTAAATGTATTGGATGATTCCCCAATAATATATGATCAACAACTTGCCTGCTGGGAATGGATGGCCAATTACTATATGTGCTCCGAAGGGGAAGTTATGCAGGCTGCCCTTCCCACTCATTTCAAATTAAGCAGTGAAACAGTTTTATTGTTCAATGATACCATTGGAGAGGATTTTTCCAATTTGGATGAAGACGAATTTCTTGTTGCGGAAGCCCTTCTGATCAGGAAAGAACTAAAACTGGTAGAAGTTCAGCAGATTCTGGACGTAACCCATGTGTATCCCGTAATAAAAAGATTGCTTGAAAAACAGGTCTGTTTTGTATGGGAAGAATTAAAGCAAACCTACAAAGAGAAAAAAGAAACTTTTATTCACCTCGACCCTCAATACCAACAGGAAGAACAATTAGCCGAACTGATGAATACCTGGGGAAGAGCCCCCAAACAGCTAGAGCTGCTGCTGGCCTATCTGCACCTTCTGAAAACAGAAGGTGAGGTAAAACAGACAGAGCTCCTGAAAAAATCAGGGGCCAGCAGTGCACAGTTAAAAGGCCTGATTGAAAAAGGAATTCTTCATTCAGAATCCAGATCGGTTGATCGTTTGCATTTCTTACCCAGGGAGATCAATATTCCGTTTACATTAACTGAACAACAGGAAGCCGGACTTGAAGCTATTCGGGAAATCTTTCAACAGAAACAGGTTTGTCTGTTGCGTGGTATCACTTCCAGTGGTAAAACACTGGTGTACACTAAACTGATGGAGGAAGTTTTATTGCAGGGCAAACAGGTGCTCTATATGCTTCCTGAAATTGCACTAACTGCTCAGGTCATACGAAGATTACAAACTTTTTTCGGTGGTTATATTGTCATCTATCATTCTAAATTCAATTCCAATGAGCGGCTTGAATTATGGAATAAAGTAAAATCCGGCGAAGCCAGAATAGTATTGGGAGCGAGGTCAGCACTATTCCTACCTTTTAAAGAATTAGGTTTGGTAGTGTGTGATGAAGAACATGATCCATCTTATAAACAACAGGATCCTGCACCCCGATACAATGCAAGAGATGCCTCCATTTATCTGGCCGCTCTTTTTGGTGCAAAAGTTTTGCTGGGTTCCGCTACCCCTTCCCTCGAATCCTATTTTAATGCGCAACAGGGAAAATATGGATTAGTTGAACTGACGCAACGTTTTGGTGATATTCAGTTGCCGGAAATGAGGCTGATTGATACAAAAAATATTATTACGGCAGACCGCACCAAACCTATTCTCTCCAAGCCGCTACAGGAAGCAATTGAACAGGTATTAAGGCAGAATAAACAAATCATCCTCTTTCAAAACCGGAGAGGATATTCTCCCTATCAGGTATGCCAAACCTGTGGATGGATACCCCATTGCAAAAACTGTGATGTCTCCCTCACCTTCCATAAAATCCAAAATAAACTGGTCTGCCATTATTGTGGTACCTCTTATCCAACAGTGGCCGTTTGTGAAGCCTGCGGAAATCATCATTTTACACAACAGAATTTTGGAACAGAACGCATAGAGGAAACCCTGCAGGAAATTTTTCCAAAAGCAAGGATAGCCCGGATGGATGTTGATTCAGTAAAAGGAAAACATGCCCACGACGCGTTGATCCAACTTTTTGAACAACACCGGATTGATATCATGGTAGGCACACAGATGGTGGTAAAAGGGCTCGATTTTGATCAGGTTGCCCTTGTCGGAATTCTGGATGCCGATGCTATTCTGGGATTTGCTGATTTTCGGGTAAATGAGCGGGGATTTCAACTAATGGAGCAGGTGAGTGGCAGAGCAGGTAGAAAAGGAACACAGGGACTTGTTCTTATTCAGGTTCGCAACCTCCAGCATCCCGTATTACAACTGGTGCAACAACACAATTTTACCGCTTTCGTAGAATTTGAATTGAATAATCGGCAGCAATTTGGTTACCCGCCCTACAGCCGCATGATCCAACTTAGTTTTCGTCATAAAAATCAGGAAACGGTCCGCCATGCCGCCCAGCAAATGGCCAATTGGTTAAAACCGAATTTTGGCAGTTATCTTATTGGTCCGGCTGCTCCTGTTATAAACCGCGTACGTAATCAATACAGGATGGAACTGGTTATCAAATTACCTAAGGATGCCGGACTGTTGCAACATTGTAAGGAACAGATCGAGTTACTTACAGCGCATTTGCATCAGCAACCTCTATTCAAATCTGTAACTGTTATTCCTGATGTGGATCCTTTATAAATTTCATTATACCCTCATAATCATGAATAAAAACACCTTTACCTGTTGATTTGGCGGCTTCTACCATTGCCAGTGCAACCAGTGAAGCATTGATGGGTTTATATTTTTTCCAGCTGCCAAAAAGGAAGGGAGCATAAACCGGAGCCAAAAATTGGGCGATTCCTTCCCCCATTCTTTTTTCCCTGCGATTTCCCAGAAGGAGAGAAGGGCGGAATATATGAACCTGCGGAATCAATTGTTTGGACACAGTTTCCTCCACAACCCCTTTCAATTTCAGGTAAAAATTATTATTATTGGTGGCATCTGCTCCAATAGAAGAGACCATCACAAACCCAAATACACCCAAGGCTGCAGCGGATGCTGCCGCAGAAACGGTTATATCATAATCAACCCTGCGATAAGCTTCCCGATCACCTCTTACCTTTTTTAATGTCGTACCAATAGCACAAAATACTGTTTCTGCATCCTGGATAGCTGGTTTATAAGCAGAGGGCTGACCAAAATCAATGATGTGCTCCATCAGCTTTGGATGTAATCGATCCAGTTTGTTTCTGACTAAAACATGCACTTCATCATAATAGCCATCTTCCAGCAGAAGCTGTAAAACATGTTGACCTATTAAACCGGTTGCTCCTAACAAACAAGCTTTTCTGCTCATACCTTTGGTGTATTTTTGTTATATGGAAATTTTCGAAAACAGCTCACTCAAAACTCATACGAGTTTTGGGATCCATGCTACAACCCGGTACCTTGCGTCATTTGAAGATACCGAAAGCCTGGAAGAATTATTGTATGCAGTTCAACAAAGCCCGGTTTCGGAACAATCCACGCTGGTTCTAGGTGGAGGGAGTAATATTCTTTTTACTCAAAACTGGAAGGGCTGGGTATTAAAAAATGAAATCACCGGGATATCAGAACAACATGAAGATGCAGATTACGTGTATGTGAAAGCCGGAGCTGGTGAGAACTGGCACAGGTTTACCCAATATTGTATTCAGAAGGGCTGGGCCGGACTGGAAAACCTTTCCCTGATACCAGGTAATGTAGGGGCATCGCCTATGCAGAATATCGGAGCTTATGGTGTTGAATTGAGTGATGTATTCTGGGATCTGGAAGCCTGGCATAAACAGGAAAAAATTGTTCAGACCTTCACCAACAATGATTGTGAATTTGGGTACCGGGAAAGCATATTTAAAAATCGGTACCGCGATCAGTTCATTATTTTATCTGTTACCTTCCGGCTGCGGAAAAAACCAGTCTTTCATATACAATACGGGGCAATTCAGCAGGAGTTGGAAAAAATGGGTGTAAACGAAATTTCCATTGAGCGGGTAGCTCAGGCAGTTATGAATATAAGAAAGTCAAAGCTACCTGATCCGCAGGTTATAGGAAATGCCGGCTCCTTTTTTAAAAACCCTGTTGTTCCAACAGAGAAATTTAAGTTTTTAAAAGAAAAATTTCCTGATTTGGTTGGACATCCTGCTGATGAAAATAAAGTAAAACTGGCAGCTGGCTGGCTGATTGAAAGCTGCGGCTGGAAAGGGTATCGAAAAGGCGATGCCGGTTGTCATGAAAAACAGGCTCTGGTACTGGTAAATTATGGAAATGCGAGTGGTGCTGAAATTTATGACCTGAGTAAGGAAATACTGGAAAGTGTCAAATTTAAATTTGGAGTTCTTCTTGAACGGGAGGTGAATATTATTTAACAGATGCAGCAGTTGCGTGATTTTCAAGGTCAATCCTCAAAAAACTGCGATGAAAATTTTCCTTTTCCTGCTTGGATTATCTGTTTCCATGCTTAGTTATTCTCAGGACCGGATTCATAAAAAAGACGGTCATATTATTTCGGCCAAAGTAACGGAAGTAGGGGTGGACGAAATCAAATACCTGCTCGAAGATGACCCTGCTGGTCCCGTTTACGTCATCGAAAAAATCCGACTGATTAAAATTGTGTTCGCGAATGGAAGAGTGGAAACCTATCACCAAAAGCTACGGGATGCTTCCTTATATGAGGATCAGCAAAAATCAGCCATAAAATTAAACTTCCTTTCACCATTATTCGGGCACACATGGCTGACTTACGAAAAAAGTATCGCTCCGGGCCGATCCATTGATCTGAGTCTTTCCATCATCGGACTGGGTAAAAATATTTCCTTTGACGATTATTATTATGATCCGGTAACCGGCTTATCTCAAACCTATCGAAGGGGAGCGGCTGGTGCAGCTATTGGTTTTGGTTATAAATTTATCAAAACACCTGATTTCCTAAACAGGGATATCCGGTATGCACATATCCTTCAGGGTTCCTATTTCAAGCCCGTGGCGTACTTCGGAACCTATGGTGAAAATGTTATCATTACCAAGAATAATACCATAGAAAAAGACCGGCGCACCCTTGTATATGGTTCTGTGATGATGGAATTTGGCAAACAATGGGTAGTTGCGGACAAAATGGTACTGGATATGTTCTTTGGTGTTGGTTATGGATTTGATAATATAAATGATGCCAATAGTTATAATTCTTATTCAGATGAATACAGCGCCTTTCATTATACCAATGTGAAAATCGGCAAGGCTCCGGCATTGGCATTGAATACCGGATTCCGGCTTGGATTATTGATTGGTCAGGAAAAATCTTCGCTATCAAAATCCTCTTCCCGGTAAGAACCGGTACCCAGATTAACCATGGAGCCAATCAGGTCTTTGAATTCGACTTTGTTCTCAATGATTTTTTTGCTTATCAATGAATAAGCAGACAGACCATGTAACACAAATTCCATCAGAAGACCGGTTTCCTTTTCATTTGCCTTGGGAAAATGTTTTTTAACCAATGCATGCAATCCATCCACCGCATATAACTTAAGTAGTTTCTCTTTGTCTTTGGATTGGAAGAACAGATCCAGTTGATTGCCTGCGTCAAACCACCGAATCACTGATTTATAGGGATTTTCTTCTTCCTTAGGTGCTTCTTTTCCAGTGGAGCGACGTTTCTTTAGCGTTTCGGGATTGGGAAAATATTGAACAAAAATGGTTCGGATGGATTTGTCCAACAGGTTCATGGCAACCTGAAAAGGGCCTTCTTGCTCGCCTTCATATACAAGTTCAATTTTTCCTGTTAAGGATGGGATGATTCCAAGAAGATCACTCATCCAAACCTGTGTTTGCTTTTCTTTATTTACCAATGCCCTCAATTCTGCTGCGCTGATCGCATTTTCGTAGGCACTGATAGTTAAACGGGCTGAAACACCACTTTTTTTATCTACATATTCATTGTTCCGGGCTTCAAATGCAACTTGTTCGATAACTCGTTTGATCAGATCACTAATATTAACCCGCTCCAATTGTTCCTGCTTAACATCCGCTTCCTGTTCGGTTATGGCCAGGGAGGTTTCAATTGTTTTGGGGTAATGAGTAAGGATTTGGCTCTCAATCCGGTCCTTTAACGGTGTTACAATAGAACCCCGGTTGGTATAGTCTTCCGGATTGGCGGTAAAAACAAACACCATATCAAGCGGCATGCGAAGTTTAAATCCGCGGATCTGTATATCACCTTCTTCCAGAATATTAAACAATGCCACCTGGATCCTTGCCTGCAAATCCGGAATTTCATTAATCACAAAAATTCCGCGGTTACTACGGGGTATAATCCCATAATGAATTACCTGCTCATCAGCAAAATTCAGTCGCAGGTTGGCAGCTTTGATAGGATCAATATCACCAATAAGATCTGCCACACTAACATCCGGAGTTGCCAGTTTTTCTCCATAACGCTCAGAGCGGTGTACCCAATGGATGGGGGTTTCATCTCCGTGTTGTGCTATCAGATCGCGCGCATATTTTGAAATTGGCTGAAAGGGATCATCATTTATCTCAGTTCCTGCAATTACCGGAATGTACTCATCCAGAAGATTCACCATTTGACGAGCCATACGGGTTTTTGCCTGTCCGCGTAACCCGAGGAAAAGAATATTATGCCTGCTTAACAAGGCTCTTTCTGTATCTGGAATAACCGTATCCTCATAACCAATAATCCCTTCAAAAGGCTGGGTACCTGCACTAATATGTTGAATCAGGTTGGCCCTTATTTCCTCTTTAACAGACCTGGACTGATATCCCGCTGCTTTCAATTCTCCAAAGGTTGCTATACTTGTATGCTTCATCATTTCATTCATTAAATCTTACTTCTTAAATCTTACTTCTTACTTCTAAAATCTTACTTCTTACTTCAATAGACTGTCTTCCTCTTACCACTCTCAAAATCCTTAAATAAAAACGCTCCCAAATGATCTAAGGATGCAAAAAAAGCCTTACCCTGATTGGTTTCTGTAAACTCGGTTACAAATCGCTGCAGGTAAGGATCGGAGGCTATCATAAAAGTGGTGATCGGGATTTTCAGTTTTTTACATTGAGCGGCCAGATTCAGACAGCGGTTGGTAATTTTCCGATCCAGGCCAAAACTGTTTTTATAATATTTACCGCCGATTTTAAGGCAGGTTGGTTTGCCGTCGGTTATCATGAAAATTTGCTTATTCGGGTTTCTTCTCCTCCGAAGCAGGTCCATAGCGAGTTCCAGGCCGGCTACGGTATTTGTATGGTAAGGGCCTACCTGTAAATAGGGGAGGTCCTTGATTTCAACCGGCCAAGCATCGTTTCCAAAAACAACAATATCAAGCGTATCTTTTGGATAACGGGTAGTGATTAGCTCACTAAGTGCCATCGCCACTTTTTTTGCCGGCGTTATCCGATCCTCACCATATAAAATCATGGAATGTGATATATCGATCATCAATACCGTAGAAGTCTGGGTTTTGAAATCAGTTTCCCTGATTTGCAAATCATCCTCCCGCATATGAAAAGATTCAATGCCATGATTGATCTGTGCATTGCGGATGCTTTCAGTAAAATCGATCTGCTCCAGCATATCTCCAAACTGGAAGGGTCGGGTTTCCGGATTGATCTCATCGCCCATTCCAGGTTTAAAACTGGGGTGATTCCCCTGTTTTGTTTTTTTCAGCTTTCCGAAAATCTCTTCCAGTGATTTTTTGCGAATTCCCTGCTCCGTTTTGGGCGTTATTTTAATGTTTCCATTTGTTGGATCTTCATCGATATATCCTTTTGCTTTTAGATCTTCAATAAAATCTCCCATTCCATAATCAGGATTGGTCAGTTCATATTGACGATCCAGCTGATTCAGCCATTGAAGAGCTTCTCCGACATCACCACTGGTATAGGTTAAAAGCTGCAGAAATAGTTCATAAAGTGTTTCAAAGGGCGTTTTTCCTCCTTCCTCTGGTCGGTATCCTTTAAAAATGTATCCTTTCATAAGTATCAATCCTCCACCACCATAAATTACAATTTAAAAAGTAAAAAGTTAGAAGTAAAAAGGAAAAAGTAGGTTACCCTATGTGGGAGAACCTACTTTTCACAAATTCCTGCCAAAATATTGGAGTACTATCAATTATTCCTGAACACTGTCGGGAATTGGGCCAATGGTGGCACCGGATTCGATGGACGGATTAACCGTTGATCCGGATTTATAATTATTCTCCAGCATTTGAAGCATTTGTAATAATTGCTGTGCACCGGCAATTTCATTCCGCATGGATTCCTGTTTGCGATCCGGCAATTGAGCATAGTATTTTAACTGCTGCTCAAAGTCTTTATGCAGCGCTTTTGATACTTTATCAGCCAATGCTGTATGTCCGGCTTTATAAGCAGCTTCGAGGAACCGGAAACTGAAATAGTTATGCTGATTGCTCCGGCTTACCATTGCATAAGGGAAATTGGATTCCAGAATTCCTTTATCCGCCAGGTCGAGCATTTGTTTGGCTTCATCCTTCCGGTTGGCATCGGCCAGTGCGCCTGCAGCATCAGAATAGGCCGCCCGAATTGAATTCAGGTGACGGCGGTTTTCTTCATCAAAATAAACTCCGGCAATATCGGCACTCCCAAAAGCGAATTTATTGCGCAGTTTATCCACCATCCAATCTGTATTGAAACCAGTATTATTGGCTATGGGAACCAGGCGGTAAGTCAATCCGTCTTTCCGAACAAAATTGCCAAATCCCAACTCCTGAGCTGAATAAGGAGCGGTAAAACAAATCGGGCGTTTCCATTTATTCGCAGCTATGATATTCAGAATAGCGAGATCATTCTTAAGAAGTGTGTTCTTCTTTTCCGGTATAATTACTGGCAATGCACTCAGCACTGAATCATCCTTATTAACCGTTCCGTTGGAACGAACCAGCTGCTCATCCACCGGTAACACATATTTTTTAGCTGGCAGATAATTGATGTTTTCACCACCGGTAAGCGCTACTTTAAATGCCGGATCTTCACTGCCTACGACGTTTTTCATAACATCATAAAGGTCATAGAAACGTTCCTGATTAACATCTGGTCTAGGGTTATAAATTACATAATCACGGTTACGTCCGCGTATCTGTTCTTCCGACCAGATTACATCAATCGGATCACTTTCATTGATTTTGTACCGAAGTTGATTGATATACCAGTCGATTCCCAGTAAACTATTGTTTACAACTCGGATATCCGGGCGAATACCTTCCACTTCCTGCGCATACCAGAGCGGGTACGTGTCATTATCACCATAGGTGAAAAGGATTGCATTCGGCGGACAGCTTTCCAGGTAATCTTTAGCCAAATCACGGGCCAGCACTTTTTTACTACGATCGTGATCGTCCCATTCCTGAAAGCCCATCAGCACAGGTACAGCCAGCAGACATATCAATGCAGCACCCATGCCGGCCATTTTTTCTCCTGCCTTTTTCATCAGCCATTCGCGGATTTGAAGTACACCCAGTCCAATCCAGATGGCAAAGGCATAGAAGGATCCCACATAGGCATAATCACGCTCCCTTGGTTGATTTCCAGCCTGGTTGAGGTATAAAACAATAGCGACGCCTGTAAAGAAGAAAAGCAATCCAACCACTATAAAATCACGTCGATTGGCAAAATATTGATAGATCAAGCCAATTATTCCCAATGCCAGTGGCAGGAAGAACAGTTTATTGTTGGCCTTGTTATTTTTAATGCTATCCGGCAGCGCAGCCTGGTTGCCAAGGCGAGCGTTATCAATGAAAGGAATTCCTGAGATCCAATTGCCGTCCCGCACATTACCCGGCATAAAACCCTGCACATCGTTTTGTTTTCCGGCAAAATTCCACATAAAATAGCGCCAGTACATCCAGTTCATCTGATAACCTATAAAGAAGCTGACATTGTCTGCCATATTGGGTTTTTCACCCTCGGCAAGCCCCAGCCAGTCGCGATAGAAATCCGCATGTCCCTGGTCGTTACTTCCGTCCCAAACACGGGGGAACATCATCATATCCTCGGCTGCGTATACCGGTTTGATATCATAACCGATTTCTTCATATCGGTTTTCCCCCTTGGTGTATTTTACTTTTGTTTCCTTGTATTCTTTGGGAGAAGCAGTAAACATTTGTCCATAAAGAAGGGGGAAATCTCCATATTGATCACGCCCCAGATAACCAACCAGTGAATTGGGATTGTCTACATTGTACATATCCACCGCCGGATTGGCATTGGAGCGAATCATGGTGGTTACATAACTGGAATACCCCAGTAACATGAAGATGGCACACCAGATACCAAGGCGTAAAAAGTTCCAGTGGTTCTTTTTTGCTGCTCTTAATCCAAAGAAAAAGAGGATACTTAGGAACACAAAGAAGAAGATGAACCCGGAGAAAAACGGCATTCCAAAACTGTTCACAAAGCGGATATCAAACCAGCCGGCAGCTTTTACTGACCACTGGATTACCACCACCTGAACAAATCCGGTAATCAAACAACCCATAATAAAAGCCCAGAAAGTACCCCAGGCGGTGGGTTTATACCGCTTAAAATAATAAACCATTACAATAGCCGGAATAGTGAGGAGGTTCAATAAGTGCACCCCGATGGATAAACCCATCATGAAAAAGATGAATACAATCCATTTATCTGAACCGGGCTGATCGGCATTATGCTCCCATTTAAGGATAGCCCAGAAAACGAGGGCAGTAAATAAAGAGGAGAGGGCATACACTTCACCTTCAACGGCACTGTACCAGAAGGAATCGGAAAAAGTATAGGCGAGGGCACCAACAGCACCGGCACTGATAATAGCGAAAATCTGGTTACTGGTTGGTTCTGAAGTACCCTTTACCACCAGCTTGCGCGCAAAATGGGTTATGGTCCAAAACAGAAACAAAATAGTAAAGCCACTGCTCAGTGCACTCATAATATTTACACCGATAGCAGGATTACTTCCGCCAAAAACCACTACGAAGAGACGACCTAATAACACAAATAGAGGCGCTCCGGGCGGGTGGGGGATCTGGAGTTTATACACACTGGAAATAAACTCACCGGTATCCCATAAACTGGCGGTGGCTTCCATTGTCAGCAGGTACACGGTGCAGGCAATTGCGCAGATAACCCAGCCGGCAATGTTGTTCACTTTCTTAAAATTCATAAAGCATTGGTTTATACAAGGCGTGGCAAATTAAAGTAAAGGCAAGAATAAAAAGCCACCCGGTAAAAATTTGTGAAAATAGATGTTATTCAAAGAAAATCTTAACTGTTTGATAAAAAAGGCGATTTTGAAGGTAGGCATTCTGGGATTGCTCTGAAAAGCCCTGTAATCCGAACAAGCCGGCAGCATTTCCCTTATTAATGGAGATCTCAAGATAACCTGCAGCATTAAAATGAGCCAGTTTTTCCCCTTCCGGTACATCTGCATAATGATTTGATATCTGTTCAATGGTCTCATCCCGCTTAAAAACAATGTAGAATTTACGGCCTTTTCGTTGATCATCAAATTGTTCGCGGGTGATATTCACGACCACATTTTCAAAATGGTCAATATAAATTATCTGGCCTTCGATGGAATTTTCCTGCAGCCATGGTTTTAAGGGATTTTTTTCCAGATAGGGGAAATCAGGCTCTCCGATTTCGGTAATCCGTTCACCCCGGTTGATGGCGGCAATGGCATTCCCAAAGACCTGAACACAGTGAAGTGTATGCCCCTGCAGGTTGGCATCCATGGGTAAACCGATCACCATTTCCGGTTTTTCTTCGAGAATCATAGTGAGCAATCCATTATCTGCACAGAGATAATATTGATTTTTGTGATAAGCCAGCAGCAAATGTTTGTTTCTGCGGTCAAACAGGTTCACCAAAATCAGGTGAAAGGATTGTTCCGGAAAATGACGGATAGAGTTTCGACAGATATAAGCGGCCTGTGCATAATTGAACGGACGTACACTGTGCGTGATATCCACCAATTGAAAGGTGGGATCGATCTGCAGCAACTGTCCTTTAACAGCACCGGCCAGGTAATCCTGTGTTCCTATATCAGATGTGAGGGTCAGTACTGCCATGGAAGATAACGCGAAGGTACTATTTCACGAGTTTGCCTTCCCTGAAAAAAAACTTATGGGTCAGTTTGTCGGCCAGTCCGGGGAAAAAGCGGTTAATGAATACTGCTCGTTTACCCGTGAACGTTAGCACAAGGCTTCGTTTTTTATGTTCTATTGCTTTTATTATATGTTGGGCACATTCCTCTGCTGACATAAGCTTGGATTCATCCAGGTTGGAGGAACCGTGCGATTGGGCATTTGGATTCAGGGCAGCAGTTCGGATATTGCTGGATGTAAAACCGGGAGAAACCCACATAACATGCACCTCATGTTCCATCATTTCCGTACGAAGGGCTTCCAGCCATCCCTGCAGGGCAAACTTGGAAGCAGAGTAGGCACTTCTTCCTGGTAAGCCGCGATAGCCGGCTATGGAAGAGATTCCAATGATCAGCCCCTTATTTTGGATTATGGAAGGAAGGGCATGTTTGGTACAATATACAGAACCGAAAAAATTAATTTCCATTACCTGGCGGAAAACATCCAGACTGGCATCTTCAAAAAGAGCCCGCATAGAGATGCCGGCATTATTGATCAGGATATCTATTTTTCCAAATGTTTCAATGGTGGAATCAATGAATTTCTTGCAATCTTCTTCTTTGCTGACATCAGCCACTACGGTATGGAGCATAACATAGGTATATTCCATTTGCAGGTTATAAAGTTTGTCATAATTGCGTCCGCAGGTAGCTACTTTGGCTCCTAATTGAATAAATTGATCAACCAGGGCTTTCCCGATTCCTTCGCTGCCACCAGTGATGGCAACCACTTTATTGCTAAAAAAATCATTCATTTTGTCTAACTATCTTATGCAAACCTATCTAAAAAAAAGCACTAATCTGTTTGCTGCCAATTTGTTAGCCTGAAAAAAAAGAAAAGAAAAATTTGAAAAAAAATTTGGGGCGAAACGATTTATCCCTATTTTTGCACTCCCAAAACAAACAACACAGTTGTTAAAAAAGGGAAAGATTCCGTAGCTCAGTTGGTAGAGCAATACACTTTTAATGTATGGGTCCTGGGTTCGAGTCCCAGCGGGATCACAAAAGCGGCTTAAAGCCGCTTTTTTTCATTTAGGGTAGCAGCATGCGGTCTCCCCATTTTCAACTGTAGGTCTATCTTGAGGTTGAACGATTAACACAAAACGGTGAATAGTAAAAAAATAATCGTAATTATCGGAAGCGGAAGTGACAAATCAACCAGTCATTCCATTTTTAACTTCCTATCTGACCAATCTAATAAAAAATTGTATTACGAGGTATTTGATAAGCTAAAATCCTTACCTCATTTTGACCCGGAAAAATCTACCCGCAATCCACCTGCAGAAATAAAGAATTTACTTGAAATCATCAAGTCAGCGGATGGTGTAGTATTTATCACTCCAGAATATATTTTCAGTATTCCAAGCGGTTTAAAAAATCTTTTGGAATGGACGGTTGCAACCACTGTTTTTACAAATAAACCAATTGGTATTATAACGGCATCAGCAAACGGGGAAAAAGGGCATGCAGAACTTCAGCTGATTATGAATACGTTAATGGCAAGATTCACAACATTTACAACACTTTTAATTCAGGGAGCAAAAGGGAAATTTTCTACAAGCGGTAACATTATTGATCCTAAAACTGAACAGGATTTAATTAAATTTACCCATTCTTTTGAACACTTAGTGTTGGAAACCACTATCTGAAGGAGAATCGCTGCCTATAATTCAGACCTATAATGAATTGCAATTTCACCTAAAGTAAACTGTTTAGTCTGAACCAGTTTCAGCCTCTTTAATTTTTTAATTTTGGAAAATATAGAAATCCCTTTTCCAAACAATACAGGGTACTGAATCACCCAAAAATCATCAATTAATTGATGCTCGTATATTGTACCAAATGCAGTTGGACTGCCAAACATTAAAATATGCTTTCCCTCCTTGTTTTTTATTTCCCGGATCTGGTGAAAAATATCGTTTGAAATAATGGTTGTTTGAGGTTTATCAACAGATATTGTTGCTGATAACACAATCTTTTCCGCAGCATTATACCAGTTGGAGTATTTTATTTCTGCCTGAGTTGCTTTCTCCAGATTTCGGGCGGTTGGCCAAAAACTTTCAAACATTTCGTATGATTTTCTTCCAACCAGCACGGCATCTGCTTCTTCTGTCAAACTGCAAACAAATTCCAGATTTTCCGGACTTTGATTGAAATTATCTAACGCTCCATTTTCATCCGCTACATATCCATCCAATGTTACATGCACAATCAGAATAAGTTTTCTCATAACAAGCAGGTTTTATTTAATAGCACTAAATTCCGCATTCCTTTCTTTATTGTAAGGTAGTATTGCGACAAAAAGGGTGCAAACGTTCACCTGACGGGAAGTTATGCACCCTTTGCTTCATTAACCATTGAGAAAATCTGCTCTACTGATTTACGGTTTGGGTTTCTAAGGATATTGGATACAAATAATCATCGAGCCTTTAACAATACAAAGATGCATAGATTCGATGCCTTAAAACAATAGATAAATTTGACAATTATTGTAGAAATAATCTTACACGAAGGGTTGATTCTTCCGACACTCCTCAAATGTTGATCCATACATTCCGGGTACCCTTATCTTTTTCTGGAATTGCTATTTATTCTTTGTAAGAATCACATGCACAGCAGCCTCCCCCAATACAGTCTGCGTTTTGGAAAACCCCAAAGCCGGAAGATTAATACCAGCCAACAAATTCTCACCCGATCCAAGAAAAACCGGTGAGAATGCCAGATGCATTTCATCAATTAAGCCTTTTTCCAGATACTGACGGATGGTGGAAGTTCCTCCACCTATGCGAATATCCTTTCCCTGAGCGGCCTCTTTTGCCTTTTCCAATGCAGCCTCAATTCCATCTGTTATAAAATGAAAAACAGTCCCACCTTCCATGACAATAGATTTCCTTGGATAATTTGTAAGAACAAAGACCGGAACATGGTAAGGTGGATTTACTCCCCACCAACCCTTCCACTCTTCATCCGGCCAGGGTCCCCTGACAGGTCCAAACATATTTCTTCCCAATATCCAGGCTCCTACATTTTCAAAGGACCTGTCAGCGAATTCATTATCTGTGTCAATGGTTCCGCCTTCTTTTCCCACCATTGTATTGAAAAATCGGGTCGGATAGATCCATTCATGCAATTCGCCACCTCGTTTTCCCAAGGGATCCTGTAAACTCTGGTCCGGCCCGGCTCCAAATCCATCCAGAGAAACCGAAAAGGCAGCTACCCTGACTTTGCTCATAAAGATTTCAATTTTAATAATTAACGGATATTCACAACAAATATCCGGTTACTCCAATTGAAAGTCTGTTGTAATTGCGACAAAACAGAACTATTTTCTCCAACGGGTACCTGTCGGGTCATAAACTCAAATCACCTTCCCGGCCAATATCAAGTTTGGCACCAGTCAGCGCACTTGTAGCCACTTTTAGAAAACTAACTAATTTATTACTCTTATTATCCCAGTAATGGGCTTCTACAGGTGTTACCTTTAAAATCCGGATGGCAGGATCTTCCTTTCCTTTTTCAAACCAGGCTTCCACAAACTTATTCCAGTATTTTTCAATCCGGTTTCGATCCTGTGAAATAGTGGCGATCCCATTTACACTTAAAAAATTAAACGCTTTTACATCAGAATACAAAATACTGACATGCTTATTTGTCTGTAAATTTTGGTAGGTTTCACTGGCAGAAGAAAATAAAAACCAGATATTTCCCTTTTCATCAATTTCCTGGCGGCTCATTGGAATGGCGTGTATATATGTAGAATTGGGGGAATAAGTCCCCAACATGCCGATATCAATTCCGTCCACCAATGCCCTCAACTTTTCAATGGCTTCCTCATTTTTAAGGTTTTCCGTACTCATTGTGAATGATTTATACCACCAATTTTCAAAGATGATGCCACCGGAAAATAAAAGCCTGCAAACGGATTGCAGGCTTTACACTATAAATGGACACCACTCTATTTTGTTGCAGGTTTCTCTTCCACCTTTTTCTTAGCAAAGCGGACAAGAACTGAAAATTCTATGCTCCTTCTACTGGACGCTGCTGCCTTCATGCTGGAAACAGTAAGATCATAACTCAGACCGGCCCTTACATTTTTATAATCAACTGCCAGGTAGGGATACAAAGCATCATCGATCCGATAATACCCACCAAGCCAGAGTTGAATAGCCTCCGGATCCTGAGCATTCATCCGGAAGCCATATGCTCCACCAAATGCCAGCTCAGTTGCCTTTCCCTTGGTTTGATAAATTGCATTCCACTCAATGCTGGCTTCCTGACTCAAGTCATATTGCCCTCCAGTATGAATGGTAACTCTCCGTTTACGGCTCAGGTTATCCCACATATAATCAGTAGGCGCAAACAAATGATTTAAAGTAGCTCCAACCGTTGCTTTCATTTTATCTTTCTGGTAATGATAAGCCAGGCCAACATTAAAATCTGCATAGGATCTGCTGTTGCTTAATCCTGCATCTCCTGATGGAACTTCCTCATTGAATCCCCCACTGCCAAACTGATCTTCGAAGGTCAGCTTGCTGTAATCCAGCCGCTTATTGGCATAGGATGCCTGAAATCCCACACTGAGACTGCTGGTTCCTACTTCATCCAACCCTTTGAGATATGCAAAGGAAAGAGCGAGCGCAGTAGATTTTAATGCGCCACCATTTGACTGATCGTACATGGCAAATCCACCTAATCCCAATTTATCCGTGGATTGCAATTTATTTCCAAGGATCGCTTTATCAAATCCGAGCAGGCCGGTACTGAATGGTGAAGTTCCGCCAATCCAGGTATTTCTCAAATTAGCTGATAATCTTCCTTCACCTTCCCCTGTCCCGGTCAAAGCCGGGTTCAGGGTAAGAGGATTTGCAAAAAATTGAGAATAATGTGGATCCTGTGCATAAGCTTTGCCTAAAGAAAGGCTAAAGCATAATATGAGTAGTTTTTTCATTGTAATTGGTTTTTAAAATTGGTTGAACTAGCGAATCAATGTGGTATTTCCGGAGCTGCGAATGGTTTTGCCTCCATCGGTTATGCCTTCCACAACCCATACATAGGTTTCCATTGGCTGAAGCACTCCTTTAAAACGACCGTCCCATCCAGCATTGGCCGTACGACTTTCAAATACCAGGTTACCCCAGCGGTTATAAACCCGGAAATAATTGATTTGACGCATTCCTACCAACATTGGTTTTAGCATATCATTCCTACCGTCGCCATTTGGTGTAAAGGCTTTTGGAACAAATATGTTTTCAGCATCAAAAATTCGCACCAATTGAGAGTCGATGGTGGTACAACCGGATTCAAACTGGTATTTAATTTTATAATCCTGTTCTTTAGCCGGTTTCAAAGTTGGACTTGTACTGGATGAATTGGAAAGATTATCGCCTGGCAACCAGGTAATAGTAGCATCCAGATTTCTTGCTTTCAATACCACATCTTTTCCTTTTACTGCATCCACCACTTTATAGCGCTCAGCAGTTGGTGCAGATTCAATTGTAAGATCTTTGGAAACTTCCTGTACGAGATCCTCACAGAGAGCCGGACTTACCTGGAGTTTGATCTGTTGTAAACCATTTTGATTGAAGGTATGGGTCATATTTCGTTCAGTACCCATTTCACTGTTACCGATAAACCACTTATAACGTACCTCTCCGCTCTTTGAATTATCACTTGAATTAGTAAAAACTACCGGTTTATTAATGCAATAGCTGTCAAAGTTGAAATTAACGATTGGTTTTTCAATAAGCACCATTTCCAGTGAACTTTCCAGCATAGTTGAACAACCGCTTTCATTAAAAATTTCGGCAGTATAAATGCCCCCTTTATCAGCATTCAACAAATCAGCTGTTGCTCCTTCAATTGCTTCACCATTCAAATACCACTGATAGCTGCTGCCACCAGTTGCTGTCAATGGCATCGTAGTTCCTTTACATATTACCAATCCATCCGCGGCAGTGATTGTTCCTGTTGGCATTTCAATCACCTCTATTTCCTGCTCAATTGAATCAATACAGTTATTATCAGAGGTTATCACCAGTTTAACCTGATAAGTACCTGCTGAGGTATAATGATGCTGAGAGTTCAGATCAGTTGAAGTACTGCCGTCACCAAAATACCAGATTTGACTTAAGGTACCTTCCGATATTGTGGAGGAGTTGGTAAATTTGAACTCGTTTCCGGTTAAACATTGCCTGGCTTCATTAATACTGAAACCAGCAACTGGTTTCGGAGAAACTGAAACAGTTTCCATTATCTCTTTTGAACAGCCATTATCAGAGGTAATAATTAATTTAACCGAATAGGTTCCTGCAGTTGCGTATTCATGTACAGGATCTTTGGCTAAACTTGTAGAACCATCACCAAATGCCCAGGTATATGTCATGGATCCCGCACTTATTGTTGATCCATTAGTAAAGCTGAAACTATTCTCAGACAGACACTGTTTCGCCGTATTCACTGTAAATGCAGCTGTTGGTTCTGCATACACATTAACTTCTTTAGTCAGTTCCTCCGAACAGCTGGAAGAAGACTGCGCAACCAGTTTTACCGTGTAGGTACCTGCACTTGCATAAGCATGGGTAGGATTAGTAGCTGTAGAAGTGTTGCCATCACCAAAATCCCAGGTATACGAAAGTGTTCCGGCAGAAATGGAAGATGTATTGGTAAATACAAAACTATTCCTGCCTGCACACTGGGTATTATCATTTATTGAAAATGCTACTACTGGTTTTGGATGTACAGTAAGTGATTGAGTACTTTCTTTGGTACATCCATTATTGGAAGTTGTGATTAGTTTCACAATATAGGTACCTGCGGCTGTAAAAGAATGAACAGGATCTTTGCTTGTACTGGTAGCACCGTCGCCAAAAGCCCAACTGTATGTCATGGTTCCGGTACTGATAGCTGATCCGTTCGCAAAACTAAAACTATTACCAGCAAGGCACTGTGCGGCTGTATTTATGGTAAATGTTGAAGCAGGTACAGCATAAACCTCAACACTGCCAGTTGTTGTTTTTTCTTCACTGCTCCCTGTTTCTGTAGCAGTCAGACTTACAGTGTAAGTACCCGGTGCTGCATAAGTATGTACCGGATCTTTAGCAGTTGAAGTATTGCCGTCTCCAAAAGTCCACGTATATGAAAGTGTACCACTGCTGGTTGTTGAGGAATTTGTAAAGCTGAAACTATTTCCTGTTGCGCATTGAGTATTATCGTTGATGGCAAAACCAGCTGTTATTACAGGAATAGCAGGACCCGACTCCGTTGTAAAGGTTTCATCAACTGTAAAACTGGTGCCATTGGCATTTATTGCATATGCTCGGAAATAATAAGTAGTGCCTGGAGTAAGACCGGTTATATTTGAAGTAAAAGTTCCGGTTGTTCCGGTTGTAATAGTTTTGTTGGTGGAAGGGGAGGCACTGGTACCGTAATAAAACCCTCTTTCAGTTATTGGTGAACCACCATCTCCGTTAACTGTTGCTCCAATTGTTGCTGTTGAATTTCCTACAGTGGTTGCAATAGGAGAAGAGATAATTGGGGGTCCGGTAGATACAAATGAACTGATGATATTGGGTAAACCAATGGCAGACGTCTGCGTACCCAATGATTGCCCACCTTTAACATAATTACATCCTGTACCCACAACATTGGGATTGTTAATAACACTAAGCGAACTTTGTCCGTAGTTGGCTATATATATTTTTCCATTAACTGCAATCTGAACAGCTCCTTCAGAAGCTCCGGAACTTAAGGTTACCCTGGAATTTTGAATATCAGTTGCTGATCCGGAACCTGCTTCCAGGTTAAACTGATAAGTACCGGTTCCAAATCCATGTACATATAAAAGTTTTCCATTTGGAGAAAATTCAACACCATATGCAGAGGATACTGTAAGTCTTTTAGTATTGCTCAGCACACCGGTGACACGATTAAAATCATACAATTCGGTTACACCTCCAAAATAAAACGTCTGTGCCAATTTATTTCCTGTTACATCCGATTTAATATGACCTATATCGCCATTTGCCGGTGTAGTATGACCTATTGAAGTAATGACCGGATTGGCAATATCCAGGCCTGAACTGGTTAATTTATACGCATAATAATTATTGGTACCTCTTTTATGCGCAATTATCCAATAAAAATTATTGGCAAATACAGATGCAACTGTTTCTTCCGTGCCATTTAGTATGGAAACATTTTTAGTAGAAGTTACATTTCCTAATCCATTGTCTAAAGTCAAATCCACAATGGAATAACTAAGACTGGAATTACTATATGCCGATACTGTAAAAACATAATACCGGTTGGGATTTCCAGGATCCGGTACAATAATTCCAGACTGTGAACTGGAGGGATCTCCTGTAAGATTGTTACCATTGCTCATAACACCGTGGTTCTTGTTGTAAACCTTGATACCATCGGTGTAGAACAATAAATTACCATTCTCATTACTGATAGTTGCACATCCTTCGGTGGTGTTTAACATACCATTGCTAAGGGGAGTTGGAGGATCAGTATTAAAGTCCAACCCGGCTTTGTTACCAAAATACCAAAAATTACCCTGCTTCTGTGCCTGGGTTGAAATACAGGTAATGGTAAAAAATACAAGGTAGACAAGGAGTTTTAGGGGGTATTTCATAGTAGTCGTCTATTGATTTACAAATAATTGATTTTGTATTAAATGGCCGTTCTCGTTCATTAGATGAATAACCGCATATCCTGAAACTGCAAGACCTTTAGCTTTCGCAATTCTGTTGCCTGTGCTTCCATTTATCAAAGGCAGAAGTTGTTGTGCAAGAGACGGACTGGAACTTTGCAAAAATTTCGCATCGGAGGCTTTACCATTGCAATCAATCAAGACCATTACCTGTGCATGAAAAGAAGAAGCATCTCTGTGTTGTTTCAACACTTGCTCAATGCTTCCTTTGGAGGACCAGTTGGAAAAGTCAAGACTCGACGCTTCATCAGCAATTTGTAGCTTTTTCGAACTGACTTCATTTAATAATAACGGGTCTGCAGACCGATACAGAGGTCCAGAACAGGTAAAGGGTGCTTGTGCGGATGCAAGTCCAGCATACAGGAGTAGACAGCATGCAAGAACAGGGGTTTTTTGAATTTTCATGGTAGCTTGAGTATTTTGATACCATTTAACAAAAACCCTATTAAAAAATTGTATTTTTCAATCTAAGTGTATACCTAAAGTATAGTAATAATAAACTCTTATTTTGGCCGTAAAAAGATGAATTGGGAATGGTAATTACCCGTAGTTTTATTGATGATTATCAAACTGATTTTTACTAACGTTTACCCTTAATCTATTTTTAACAGGGCATCTGGTTTACACATTAAATGAACAAAGCAAAAAAAAATTTAATAAATTCAACCTCTATTAATACTAATGATAATCACAAATATTGAATTATTTAAAGTTCCACCCAGGTGGCTTTTTATTAAAATCAACACGGATTCAGGAATTTCAGGATGGGGAGAGCCTGTTGTGGAAGGTAAAGCAGCCACGGTATTGACAGCCGTTGAAGAATTAACAACGCTCCTTATTGGAAAAGATGCCCGACATATTGAGGATATTTGGCAAACCATGTACCGGGGTTCGTTTTATCGCGGTGGCCCAATACTCATGAGTGCGATTGCCGGAATTGACCAGGCCTTATGGGATATAAAGGGAAAAGCACTTGGTGTTCCGGTTTATGAACTTTTAGGAGGAGCTGTAAGAGATAAAATGAAGGTCTATGGCTGGATTGGTGGTGATAAACCTTCCCAGGTAATTGAAGGCGCGAAAGATCGCATAGCCAATGGATTCAGAGCGGTTAAAATGAATGCCTGTGCTGAAATGGAATGGATCGATAGCCCCAAAAAAATAGATGAAGCTGTACAACTTATCTATTCCGTGAGAGAAGCAATTGGGTTTGAAGTTGGATTGGGTATAGATTTTCATGGCAGGGTACATCGTGGTATGGCAAAAACTTTCATGAAAGAACTCGAAACCGTTAGGCCAATGTTTATCGAAGAACCTGTTTTATCAGAGCATCTTGAAGCATTTCCAATATTGCAACAATACACCAGCGCACCTATTGCCACTGGAGAACGGATGTACAGCCGCTGGGATTTTAAAAAATTATTGGAGTTGGGGGCAGTGGATATCCTTCAGCCCGATTTGAGTCATGCCGGAGGAATTTCAGAAGTAAAAAAAATTGCCTCCATGGCTGAAGCCTATGATGTTGCCCTGGCACCACATTGTCCATTAGGTCCAATTTCTTTTGCAGCAGCCTTGCAAATAGATTTTAACTGCATAAATTCAATAATTCAGGAAACCAGTATGGGCATTCATTACAATGAAACTGCTGATTTGTTGGACTATGTAAGTAATCAGGAAGATTTTAAAATTCAAAATGGTTATCTGAATCGTTTGAAAAAACCTGGATTAGGAATTGTAGTTAACGAAGACAAAGTGCGCGAAATGGCAAAAATTGGCCATAATTGGAAAAACCCTATTTGGAGAAATGAGGATGGAAGTATAACAGAATGGTAAAACAGAAAACTATAATTTGTTGCGATTGGGGAACTTCTACTTTTCGATTGAAAATAGTAACAGTTGTAAATTCAACAATTATTGCAACCATAAGTTCAGAAGAAGGCATAGCCGTTATTCATCGCGAATGGCTGGACAGTCAACTAGAGCTGAAAACCAGTCAGTCGGATTTTTTTCTTGCACATCTGAATAAACGGGTAGAAGAACTACTTGGTACACTTGCTTCAAAACCGACCATTGATGCAATAGTGATTTCAGGAATGGCCTCCTCTTCAATTGGCCTGATCGAACTTCCTTATGCTGAAACACCTTTTTCACTTGATGGCAAACAAGCCATCTATAAATTAATTGAACCATCCAAATTTATCCACTTCCCTGTCTTGCTGATATCCGGCCTGAGAAATAATGATGATGTAATGAGAGGGGAGGAGACCCAGCTTATTGGAACTGCCTCTTTTTTAAATAAACTCGGAAAGAATCGGCTGACCTGTATCTTACCTGGTACGCATTCGAAACATGTAAAAATATCTGGTGGTTCTATCACCGGCTTTCAGACATTTATTACTGGTGAGTTATTTCAGCTGCTGAGTCAAAAATCAGTATTAAGTAACAGCGTATCTCTACCCGAAAAAACCGAACCGGTCACAGATGTTGAAAAATCAGCCTTCATTAAAGGTATTCATGCTTCTGAAAATTTAACACTGCTTCATACTTTATTTTCAGTTCGAACCAATCAGCTGTTTAACAGACTCAACAAAACGGAAAATGCCTTTTACCTGAGCGGAATACTGATTGGATCGGAGTTGAGAACATTAAGAAATAATAATGCAGAATGTATTGTATTGGTATGCGGGCATTCTTTGTTTTCACTTTATCAACTGGCACTGAAGGCTTTGCAACTTGACTCAATTTCATTTTTTTTATCTCCGGAAATTAGCGAAGAATCCACAATGGAAGGACAACTGCAATTATTTAAATACCTGTTCCAAAAAAATAGACATGAAAACAACTGATCAGGAGCTTTTCTGGAATAAATTCAGGAAAATGCCTTTGGTAGGTATAGCAAGGGGATTTGATCCCGAATCCTTACAAAAAATCTTACCTCTGTTTATAGAAGCCGGATTTCAAAATATTGAAATAACCATGAACTCGGCTAATGCTGCATTCCAAATTAAAGAAACAATTGCCCAATATGGTAATGTACTAAATATAGGCGCCGGCACTGTCTGCACCATGGAAGACCTGGAAAAAGCAGTCCATGCAGGAGCACAATTTATTGTCACCCCCATTGTAAATGAAGAATTGATCCGTAGTTGCCACGATGCCAAAATCCCCGTTTTCCCGGGGGCATTTACCGCAACTGAAATTTATAAAGCCTGGCAGGCGGGTGCAGATATGGTAAAGTTATTTCCATTTTCCAGTCTGCAACCGGCATTTCTTCAAGACATAGCTGGCCCATTCCCCAAAATCAGCTTAATGCCAACAGGTGGTGTTGGAATTCATAATTGTAAAGAAGTTTTTGAAGCAGGCGCCGCAGCAATTGGAGTAGGCGGACAACTATTCAACAAAAAAATGATTTCGGCTCAAAACTGGAAGGACTTATCTGATCATTTCAAACTCTTTGCTGGAACTATTACAGAAGCAATCCATCCACACTTTTAATTACAACAGGTTGCTTAAAGATCAGCTACACCAGCCCACCTTCCCGTGCATAATTCACCTTAAATATTAATTATTATACTAACATATTTATCGCTCAACTAACCTATTTGATCGATAAATGGGAGATTTAAAAATAAAGTTGCATTTACTTGTACTAAAACTGGCTCAATAGTAGTTTTATTAATAGAATACACTTATCAAGAAATAAACATTGCTCTTATAAGATGTAATAAGATTTAGAAATATCCCCTGAAAAGCCCATTGATTATTCATAATTCCGTACCCCGATGAAACGTACACTTAACCTGCTTCTTTTGGGCTGCATTTTACTAAACGGTACAATGAGCTCTGCTCAAACAACCAATCAGTCATTTGCTACAGGATCCTATATAATTAATATGGGAGTGATCCCACAAACTTTTAGTAATGGACTTCGCCCCTATGGATTTGTATATGAATTATTAAATACATATAAAATACCAGTTTCCTGGGTAATTAATGAATCTAAAACAAAAGACGGAATAGATTTTACACATAATGGTATTCAGTACAGGGGTGGTGCATTTATCATTCCGGCAGAATTCAGAACTGCCGCTGTTAACAATGCAATTACTTTATGGCAAAGCAGAGGGGTAATTGGTGCTACTACTGTCAGCACTATTTCGGTACCTGTATTTAAAACCTTGCGGTTTGCACCCAGGTGGACATTGGACAAATCCAAAGGAAGCATTGCACTATTCTATTTTACCAATGCCTCCATTCCACCTTCAGCACATGGTGGAGCAAGTTCTTCCAGTTGGAAAAACCCATCCCAGTTAGCTGCCTGTGATGATATTTTTGTTTTACCCCACGCTGATCCAACCTGGACGACACATAATAATTTATATTATTGGAACCTTAATTTTAAAGGAAATATCTGGAGTGCCTGTCATGCTGTGAGTGAATTGGAAAATATTACTAATGCAGGAGCGGGTGTTACCATGAATTTTTTAACTACAAACGGACTCCTGCTGGATAACCAACATGATGATGGCACACCACCATATACCTATGTTCATAGTAACGAGCCTGTTATGCAATTCATGGGTGAAATGGATGAAGCTGTAGTAAACGGGTCTGAACAAATTTATCTTCCAAGACCTGGAAGTGCATGGAGACCTGGTGTGAAAATTGGTGTTTTTGATCCCACGCAATCAAATGTTCCCTCAAGCTCACCCGGACAGGCAGCTGTAGTAGCATTCGGAAGAGCCTATAGTGATGAAAACAGAGGATATGTTATGTATGAAGGTGGACATGATCATAATACAAGAGGAGCTACAATCGAATACAAAGTAGCTGCACAAAGAGCATTCTTTAATTTTGCCTACTTCGCTAACAATGAAAAACATGCCTGGTATAACATTAATCTGTTAGGACTTCCTTCCAATATTGCTCCTGGAAATCCGGTTACGCTGACTTTGGAAACACCTCCCGAAATGGACCTTAGTGAATATACCATTCAATGGAGCACAACTTCTGCCGGATCCAGTTTTTCTGATCCGAATGCTGCAACCGTAACATTTACACCATCAGTTGATGCCACAGAAGAAAATATTGTAGTTTCTGTTACAGTATCAGATATGTGTAACCGCCAAACCTTTAGCTCAGCAAGTGCAATGGTGAGTCAGTTACTTGCTTCTAACGGAATTAAACTAACCGGTAAATCAGGTAAAAATCCGGAGTTGAACTGGACTATTCAAAGCAGTTCAGAAATAAACAGGTTTGAGGTAGAACGAAGTACAGACCGAATTAATTTTAAGCCAATAAACACGCTTGCTGCATCGAATGCTGCATTGTATAATTATACCGATCAAACAATGGCCAATATCCGAAATTATTACCGGATCAAAGCCTTAACAGCTTCCGGTCATACAATCTACAGTAATACAATCCAACTGAATGCTGCAAATACTGATAAAAACCAGTCGCTGATTGTTTACCCAAATCCAATCAGAAAGAATGGATCTGTTCAACTTCAATACAAATCGGGAGGAGTGGATCAGTTAACGATTTCCATTTTTGATATGAATGGGAAACTATTGAAATCTGTTAATAAATCGCTGGTAACAGGTATGAATAGTTTCAGTATTCCATCAGAAGGATTGATAGCAGGCACTTACCTGATTCATACCAATACTATAAATGGACAGGAACCGATGAATCAGCGACTGATAATTACACCTTAATACTAACTTGCCTCTTCCAAGGGAACATGCAATACTGCCTGTTCACGATAACGCTTGGGTGATAAACCGGTTGTTTCTTTAAACAGCTTATTAAAATTGGAAATCGTTTTATATCCGCAGTTGTAGGCGATTTCAGAAATCGTCCAGTCACTATCCAGCAGTAACCGGCAGGAATTACTGATTCTTACCTGGTTCAGGTATTCAACAAAATGAAGGTTATTTCTTTTTTTGAATAAACGGCAGAAACTCTGAGGCGTAAGATTGGTAAGTTTGGCAACATCCTTCAACTGTATATCTGAACGGAAATTTTCATGTACAAACCGGTATACTTCACAAAGGCGATCTTTTTCGCTTTTACTATCGTAATGTAATAATTCGGTCGCGTTGATCTGAGCAAGTTCAGCCGATTCCGCAAGAAGATGAAGTATCTCCAGCAATAACAGAATCCGTTGAAAACCCTGAGCAAGTAAAAGTGCTTCAACCTTTGCAACAACTTTATCTCTTGTTTCATTTTTGATGGAAATCCCAAGCTTGGATAAACGAAGCAGGCTTTTTAAATGCTCAGCTTCCGGTAAATCAAATAAACCACAATCAAATAACTGGGGATGAAAATATAATACAATGGAGGTTGCAGTTGCACCACCCGCCTGACCATTGATAAAGCTGTCATCGTTGATCCAGATATGAGGCAGGGAAGGTCCTATCAGTACCATATCACCTGCTTCAAAGCGCTCAATCTGATTACCAACAATTCTTTTGCCAAAACTTTCTTTGATAAATACCAATTCATACTCAGGATGAACATGCAGGGGGGCACTGAAAAACGACTCTTTTCTTTCCATCACCGAAAACAGACTATTAATCTTCGGTGCAATTTCAGTTTGTAAGATTTTCATGTTGCAAACAATCTGGCGTGAAAAATAGTGATACTTCGTTAAAATTCACCCACAACTTACTGAATTTTCACCTATATAGCATCACACAGGTTAAAATAGAGGAAGAATAGGGGAATTAAAAGATGGGTTCTATTTTACCCATTTCTGGTCGTATTTCTCTTTTTTTCCGCTATATAAGTTGTTTATCTTAATTTACAAATTTATAGCAATCAACGATTCATGACCCCTTCTACGAGTTTACCGAAGGCGAATGCCCCATTGTCTTCCCTTGCCAATGTGATACAGCGCTTTTCTACCCTATATGGCACTAACCCGGATCTGGTGGTGAGCTCACCAGGCCGTATTAACCTGATTGGAGAACATACCGATTATAATCTTGGATATGTATTACCGGCAGCAATCGATAAATATATCCATGTTGCGATAAGGAAACGCACAGATCTGCAGCTTAATTTTTTTGCAGCCGACCTCAATGAAAAATACCATGGGAGTGTGGGAATATGGGAAAAATCATCCATTCAGTGGCCAGATTTCCTGCTTGGTGTCTTGCAGGAATTTGCCGGAGAAGCGGTTAAACTACCCGGATTTGATATTTGTTTCGGGGGTGATATTCCCTCCGGAGCCGGTTTATCCTCTTCCGCAGCTATCGAATGTGGCCTTGCTCAGGCAGTGAATGATCTGCTGGGATTAAAAAGGACAAAAATTCAACTGGTCCAACTTGCACAGGCAGCTGAAAATCGATTTGTCGGAGTTCAATGTGGTATAATGGATCAATTCGCAAGTATGTTTGGCGCCAAAGACAAAGCCATATTACTTGATTGCAGAAGCCTGAAATACGAATACATTCCTCTTGAATTAAATCAATATGCGATTTTATTACTGGATTCACAGGTAAAACACAGCCTGGCCAGCAGTGAATACAATGTTCGTCGGGAGCAATGTGAAATGGGCGTAAAGGCCCTTAGAAAAGTATACCCTCATGTCAATAGTTTACGCGACGCCAATCGTGCCATGATTGAATATACGCTTAAAGACCGGGTACCTGATCTGGTTTATAACCGGTGTAAATATGTTGTGGAGGAAAATCTCAGACTTCAGGTGGGTTGTGAAGCACTGCGCAGAACTGACCTTGTTTCTTTTGGAAAAAAAATGTACGCATCACATGTCGGGCTTAGTAAATTATATGAGGTTTCCTGTCCCGAATTGGACTACCTGGTTGATCTTGCCCGACTGGAACATTCAATTATCGGAGCACGGATGATGGGAGGTGGTTTTGGAGGCTGCACGATTAATCTTATTCGTAAATCTTTCATAAACGAAGTAGTGGAGCGAATTCAGGATGCATATTACCAAAAATTCGAAAAAAGTCCCACACCAATAGTTTGCCAGTTGTCGAACGGCACCACTACTATTTCCTCCTAATTAAAAAGAAATAGTATTTTGCTTCCAGATCTATGTTGTCTGCAAAAGCTCAATACGCCATTCATGCCTTAACCTATCTGGGAGAACATTACCAGCAGGGTTATATTCCAATCAACCAAATAGCAGAGAAAAGGAAAATTCCTGCCAAGTTTCTGGAGGCGATTCTTCTGGAACTTCGAAAAGCGGGTATACTAGGCAGTAAAGCTGGAAAAAATGGGGGTTATTACTTGTTAAAAGCTCCCAAAGAAATTCCAATGGTTACCATTCTACGGCTTATGGATGGACCAATTGCATTACTACCCTGTGTAAGTAAAAAATTTTATGAGCCCTGCCGTCTTTGTCCTTATCCGGAAGCGACCTGCAATATCCGTCTGATCTTCCTTGAAGTAAGGGATGCGACACTGGCTGTAATTGAAGGCAAGTCTTTACAGCATCTAATGCAAAATGACTTTTTAGGAACTACTGATTTCGTAATTTAATCATTTATACAGGTTTAATTATCAATATTTTATTTGGCAGAATTCCAAAAATTTAAAACATCTATTAAAACTATAGGAATTATCATAATTAGTATTTATTTTTGACTCGGTAAACAATCTTGGCAGGAGCCCTTCGTTTAAGGGGAACTGCTTAGCCGAAAAAATACCACTGAATATGAGTATAGCGAGCGTAACCCTTCCAGGTAATTTATTTTCCTCCCAGGAACAAAAACAGGTGCAGGAAATTATTCAGCAATTCAATCCCCAACAATTGCAATGGCTGGCGGGTTACTTAACAGGTCTGCAGCACAGCAATCAGCAATTACTGCAACTGATTAACCGGATACCAGTTACTCAGGAATCTATAACTACTGAACCTTTACCAGCCAGAGAAAGTATAACCGTTTTATTTGGTTCTAAAAGCGGTAACTCAAAAAAAGTAGCTAAAAATTTGCACGATAAGCTGATCGCAAGAGGGTTTACAGCTGTTTTACAGGATATGAACTCCTACCAGGGTAATCGGCTCAAAGATGAAAAATGGCTGTTGGTTGTGGTTAGTACGCATGGGGAAGGAGATCCTCCGCCAGCTGCTGAAGATTTGCACGCCTTTATTAATACCAGGAAAGCACCGGCATTACCTGATACCCGATTCGCTGTTCTGGCATTGGGAGATAAAAGTTATGCCAGTTACTGTCAGACTGGACGTGATTTCGATAACCGCCTTGGTACCTTGAAAGCAACCCGAATCCTGGATCGTTTCGAAGCGGATGTGGATTATGAAGAAACAGCAGATGCCTGGATCGAAGCAGTCATAAATAAAATACAGGAAAGTTTTGGCGCTTCCAGTCAGGTTAGTACCCCGGCTAATGGAGCAGCGATTATTAACGGCAATGGACATCTAAAAGAAACAGCAGTTAAATACAGCCGTAAAAACCCGTTTCAGGCAACTGTTCTGGAAAATATCAAGTTGAATGGCCGCGGCTCTGCAAAAGAAACCTATCATCTTGAACTTTCGCTGGAAGGCAGTGGTCTTATTTATCAACCAGGTGATACACTCGGAATCTGGGTGGAAAACCATAGCAGTCTGGTTGACGGTTTATTGGCATTTAAGAAATTCAATCCCGATACCAAACTTCAGATCAAGGATACTGAAATTACACTCTTTGAATTCCTGCAAAAGCAGGCTGAACTTACCACTATTAGTGGTTCCTTTCTATCTGCTTATACTGCCTTTGTAAATGATCCGGCAGATGCACATGCATTAAATAATATACTGGCAGACAAACAGGCATTGTCCTCGTTTGTCTATGGCCGTGATATCTGGGATCTTTTGCAACAATACCCTTCAACAATAAATGAAGAACAGTTTGCAGCTATTTTATTACCACTGCAACCAAGATTATATTCCATCGCCAGTTCTTTGGAAGCACATCCTGAAGAAGTTCATCTTACAGTTGGTCGCGTTGTATACGAAGCTAATCAAAGGGAACACCGGGGCGTGGCATCCAATTTTATAGCAGATGTTTTGCAACCAGGACAATTGGTTTCAGTTTTTATTGACACGAATGAATCGTTCCGCCTACCAGAAAATACAGAAACTGCTACAATTATGGTTGGACCTGGAACCGGTATTGCACCATTCCGTGCTTTCGTTGAACATAGGGCAGAAACGGGGGCAACCGGTAAAAACTGGCTGTTCTTTGGTGATCAACATTTTACTACCGATTTTCTCTACCAGATAGAATGGCAGCGTTTTCTCAAACAGGGAGCACTGACACGCATGAACACGGCATTTTCCAGGGATACTTCCAGCAAAATTTATGTTCAGCACAGAATGTTACAAAACGCACAGGATCTGTTTCAATGGTTACAGGAAGGTGCTCATTTTTATGTTTGTGGTGATGCCAAACGAATGGCAAAGGACGTAAAACAAACATTGGTGCAGATTGTGCAGGAACAGGGGAAAATGGAACAGGAAGCAGCACTGGATTACGTAAAACAATTAGTAAAATCAGGACGCTATCAGGAAGACACTTATTAAAATTAAAAGTAAAAAGTAAAAAGTAAAAAGTGGGAACCCGAAGTTTAAAATCTAACTTCCTAAATCTAACTTCTTACTTCTTAAATCTTACATCTTAAATCTTACATCTTAAATCTTACTTCCCAATGAATCAGGATAAATCAAAGCTGAGTGAGGTAGAACATATAAAGGAAAGAAGCAGGTTTCTTGAAGGAACCATTCAGGATAGCATTAAGGATGAAATCACCGGTAACCTATATGCACAGGATCAGCAACTGATCAAATTTCATGGAAGTTATGTTCAAAGTGATCGGGAGTTGGATAAAGAACGAAAGGCCCAAAAACTGGAACCATTGTATTCCTTTATGATCCGAATCAGGGTACCAGGTGGCGTTGCCAGTGCATCCCAGTGGATTACAATGGATGAGCTGGCCACCAGGTACGGAATGCCAACCCTGAAACTTACTACCCGTCAGGCTTTTGAACTTCATGGGATTCTAAAACATAACCTGAAACCTACCATTAAGGATATCAATAATTCCTTAATGGATTCCATTGCGGCCTGCGGTGATGTAAATAGAAATGTTATGTGTACGGTGAATCCCTACACTTCTGCCATTCACGATGCTGTTCAACAGGTAGCAATCGACGTTAGTGCACACCTTACCCCTCAAACAAAAGCCTATTATAAAATCTGGGTGAATGATGAACAGGTTGCAGGTCCCGTTGAAGAAACAATCGAAGAACCTATTTATGGTAAAACCTATCTTCCCCGTAAATTCAAAATAACTTTTGCAATTCCTCCATACAACGATACCGATGTATATGCGCATGATATTGGTCTGATTGCTATTGAAGAAAATGGGAAACTGGCCGGCTTTAATTTCACGGTTGGTGGTGGTATGGGTATGACATTCGGTGATGAAACTACCTATCCCCGCCTTGGTAACCTGATTGGTTATGCTCCTGTAGAGGAGGCTGTCAATGTCTGTGAAAAACTTCTCACCATCCAGCGTGATTATGGTAATCGGGAAAACAGAAAACTATCCCGTTTTAAATATACAGTGGAGAGGGAAGGACTTGATTTCGTAAAAGCAGAATTGAATAAACGCTTAGGGTACGATCTGGCTCCTGCCAAGCCTTTTGTATTCACCACCAATGGAGATAGTTTCGGTTGGGTTAAAGCTGCCAATGGAAATTGGTTTAATACCCTTTATATTGAAGGTGGACGGGTTAAAGATACAGAGCAATTTCAGCTTCGGAAAGGTCTTCGGGCAATTGCTGAAATTCTGGAAGATGGTGATTTCCGCCTTACCGGAAACCAGAATGTGGTTATTGGTAATGTGACGGAAGCGTTAAAACCTAAAGTACAGGCATTATTGGAACAATATGGCCTGGCAGCCCATCAGCATGTTACACCTCTTCATCAGCATTCAATTGCCTGTGTGGCACTTAATATGTGTCCACTTGCCAATGCGGAAGGAGAGCGTTATTTACCCAGCCTGATTACAAAAATTCACGACATACTTACTAAGTATGGAATAGGAGAACAACCAATCACTATTCGAATGACCGGCTGTCCAAATGGATGTGGTCGACCTTATTTGGGTGAAATCGGATTTGTTGGCAGAGCTCCCGGAAAATACAACGTTTACCTGGGCGCTTCGTTTAATGGTGACCGCCTGAATGTCCTGGATAAGGAAGCATTAAGTGAAGCAGAAATCCTTGAATACCTGGATCCCCTGCTGGCAAAATATGCAGCAGAACGAAATCCTGATGAACACTTTGGCGACTTCCTGGTAAGAAAAGAAATTATACAGCATAAGCATACTAAAGAAGACTTCCATTTAGCATAATGAAACCTGCATTCCATACTTCCGGTAAAGTTTATATCACGGGTGCCGGTCCCGGTGATATCAACCTGCTTACTTTGCGCGCTAAGGCAGTAATTGAGCTGGCAGATGTTATCTTATACGATAACCTGATTAACCCCGAATTATTGGATTGGGCAAAACCGGGAGCGGAGAAAATTTTCGTTGGGAAATTACCCTATTGCTCAGTTATTACGCAGGAAACCATCAATCAATGGCTGGTGGATCGGGCACAGGAAGGTAAACAGGTGGTACGATTAAAGGGCGGAGACCCCATGATTTTTGGAAGAGGTGCTGAAGAAGCCAGTTTTCTGAAAGAAAATGGAATTGAGTTTGAAATAGTACCCGGAGTAACCAGTGCATTGGCGGCAGGGGCGTTCAGCGGTATTCCAATGACCCATCGGGATGCTTCCCAAATGGTATTATTTGTTACCGGCCATACTAAAAAAGGAACCAAAACCGGTTTGAATTTCGATTGGAATATGCTGGCTGCATTTGATGGAACCATCGTTTTTTATATGGGGGTTAAAAATATTGGCGAAATTGCCAGCCATCTGGTAGATGCCGGTAAATCTGCCGGTACACTGGTTGCAGTGGTGGAAAATGGCAGCCTTCCGAACCAACGGGTGATTACAGGTACACTTACCAGTATCTCCAACGATGTGGAAGCGGCAGCCATTGGAACACCAGCATTAATCATTGTTGGAGAAGTTGTGAAATACCATAAAGAAATTAACTGGTTTGCAACTATTCAGGAACAGTCCCGGCAGCGAATTGCCTAAATAGTAAAAAACATGAGTTTACAACACGGTTTTATATTGAGTGCATCGGTTCCTCAAAAAAAGAGGGTCACTGAATTTTCTCAGGATCTTTTTGAATTCCTGTTTCCTGTTGTGGAAAATGAAAAAAATTACGATGTCAAACATAAACGTAAACTCGAAAGTCTGCGTAATAGTTTGCTTGAAATCCTGTTTGCTTTTGGTGAAACCTATCAGCTCAACGAAGAAAAAATAACCGCTACTTTTTTTGAACAACTTGAAACCTGCAAAGCCTCCCTGTTGGAGGATGCTCAGGCAATGTTGCAATTTGATCCTGCTGCCAAATCCATTGAAGAAGTAGTAATTACTTATCCTGGTTTCCAGGCTATTGCTGCCTACAGGGTTGCAAATATTTTATACAGGCTGGAAGTACCACTTATTCCACGGATCATAAGTGAATTTGCCCATACATCAACTGGTATTGATATACATCCGGGTGCTACGATTGGTGTTCCATTCATGATTGACCACGGTACAGGTGTTGTAATTGGTGAAACTACTGTCATTGGTAAACATGTTAAAGTGTACCAGGGAGTAACTTTTGGCGCTCTTGCAGTAAAAAAAGAAGAAGCCGAAACCAAGCGGCACCCTACTATTGAAGATAACGTAATCGTATATGCGAATAGTACGATTCTGGGAGGCAAAACGATCATCGGAAGAGACAGTATAATCGGGGGTAACTGTTTTATTGTGGATTCTGTCCCCGCCATGAGTATTGCTTACCACCAACCGATTATTACAGTAAAAAATAAAAAAGATTTCACTGAACCCCTTAACTGGGTAATTTAATAATCCTTCACCATTAACCTTCAAGTATGATTGCTCAAAACATTTTAGAAACAATTGGAAATACTCCACATGTAAAACTAAATCGCCTGTTTGGTTCCGATTCTTCCGTTTATATCAAACTGGAAAGAGCGAATCCGGGTGCAAGTATCAAAGACCGGATTGCTCTGGCAATGGTTGAAGATGCAGAGAAAAAAGGGCTGCTTTCAAAAGACAGTGTCATCATTGAACCAACCTCAGGTAATACAGGAATCGGATTGGCCATGGTTGCAGCAGTGAAAGGATATAAACTGATACTCGTAATGCCTGAAAGCATGAGCATTGAGCGTCGTCGTTTAATGAGTTTATATGGTGCAAGTTTCGAACTTACGCCAAGAGAAAAAGGCATGAAAGGCGCAATTGAAAAAGCAAAAGAGCTGGTTGCCGCCACACCGCATGGATGGATGCCTCAACAATTTGACAACCCCGCAAATACAGAAGTGCATCGCCAGACCACCGCACAGGAAATCATTCGTGACTTTCCAAACGGACTGGATTACCTGATTACCGGTGTTGGTACCGGCGGACATATAACAGGTTGCGCAGAAATTCTGAAAGCTAAATTCCCCAACCTGAAAGTATTTGCAGTTGAACCTGAATTATCACCGGTATTGGGTGGCGGTTCTCCTGCACCTCACCCCATTCAGGGAATCGGTGCCGGCTTTATTCCCGGTATTTATAATAAAGAAGTAATTGACGGAGTAATTGCTGTATCAAAAGATGATGCATTTTCTTATGCGCAGCGAGCTGCTAAAGAAGAAGGGATTTTTATGGGTATTTCAAGCGGTGCCTCATTAGCTGCAGTTGCTAAAAAACTGGCCGATATTCCGGCTGGTAGTACCGTACTTACTTTTAATTATGATACGGGTGAACGTTATTTATCAATCGATGGATTATACTAAGGAATATTTTTATCATGGATGTACTGGAAATAAATAATCAATTAAACACGCTGACTGCTGCTGAACGGCTGAAATGGATGAGCCAGCAGTTTCCGGAAGGCATGGTTTTTTCTACCTCAATGGGTCAGGAAGACCAGGTTATTACACATATGATTGCGAGACAATCATTGCCGGTTAAAATTTTTACACTGGATACCGGACGGCTTTTCCAGGAAACCTATGACCTGCTGGATAAAACGATTGCTCGTTTTAAAGTTAAAATTCATGCATTCTACCCAACCACTGAAAAAGTGGAACAGCTTATTACAGAAAAAGGTCCCAATAGCTTTTATGAATCAGTTGAAAATAGAAAAGAATGCTGCTTCATAAGAAAAGTGGAACCCTTGAATCGTGCACTGGCTGGTGCAAAAGTTTGGGTAACCGGTTTAAGAGCAGATCAAAGTGAAAACAGGGCTAACCTTCCCTTCGCAGAATGGGATGCTGCCCATCAGTTGATCAAAATCCATCCATTGCTGGATTGGACTTATGATCAATTGCTTGCTTTCATTAATGAGGAAAACGTGCCTTACAACAGCCTTCATGATAAAGGATTTCCGAGTATCGGATGTGCTCCCTGTACTAGAGCTATTGAACCGGGGGAGGATATCCGTGCAGGAAGATGGTGGTGGGAAACATCCAAAAAAGAATGTGGCTTACACCAGGAAACAAGTACAAAATTGAATTAATAAGTAAGAAAAGTAGAACAACTATGTCAGCAAACAGTATCATTCCTGCATTTCCTAGAATGTTAGAGGACGAGAGTATTTATATAATGCGGGAAGTAGCTGCCCAGTTTGAACGCCCGGCATTGTTATTCAGTGGCGGAAAGGACTCCATAACCCTGGTACGTCTTGCTCAGAAAGCATTTTGGCCTGGGAAAATTCCATTTCCTCTGTTACACGTGGATACCGGCCATAATTTTCCTGAAACAATTGAATTCCGGGATTGGCTGGTGAAAGAAACAGGTGCAGAATTAATCGTTCGGTATGTACAGGACAGCATCGATGCTGGAAAAGTAAAAGAAGAAACAGGAAAATATGCCAGCCGGAATGTGCTGCAAACCGTAACCCTGTTGGATGCTATTGAAGAATTCAAGTTTGATGCCTGTATTGGTGGTGCCCGTCGTGATGAAGAAAAAGCCCGCGCTAAAGAACGCATCTTTTCCGTTCGGGATGATTTTGGCCAATGGGATCCCAAAAAACAGCGTCCCGAATTATTTGAAATGCTGAATGGCAAAATCAATATCGGAGAAAATGTTCGCGTATTCCCGATTTCCAACTGGACCGAACTGGATGTCTGGACCTATATCAAAGAAGAACAAATGGCAATACCATCAATTTATTACACCCATAAAAGACAGGTGATTGAACGTGATGGTATGATATGGCCATTTTCCGACTTTCTTAATACAAGCGAGGATGAAGTTCCATTTGAAGAAATTGTTCGATTCCGCACCGTTGGTGATATGACCTGTACTGCAGCCGTTGCTTCAACAGCAAATGAAATTGATGATATCATCCGTGAAATCGTTGCGGCAAAAATATCTGAACGGGGTGCACGTATGGATGATAAAAGAAGTGAAGCTGCAATGGAACAACGTAAAAAAGAAGGTTACTTCTAATAGCAGGAAGTAAAAACAAATGAAATCGATCACCCCTAAAATGGCTACACTGGCAAGTTTCTGTTATATACTGAATCCATTGGTAAGCACTGCTCAATCAGGTAGCTTACATGATCATAATACTATTGGCTGGTACCAGGTGAATACCACCACCAACCTTGGTACGAAATGGGGATTTCATGCAGATTACAACCAGCGTTATGAACCATTACAGGTTAACCTTTTTCAGCGACTGATTCGTACAGGGATCAATTTTAAACCAGCCAAAACCATCCATTTACGGGCCGGATATGTATGGGTTGAAAACACCCCGTATGGTGATTTTCCTTCCAATACTGAAGGCAACAAAACCAATGAACACCGTTTGTATCAAATGGTGGCTTATAAACACGGAAGTAAGACAGTAGAAGTCAGACATCGTGTTATGACAGAACAAAGATGGCTGGAAAGAAATGCGATTGCCGGCACAAAGAACAGCAGTTATGTTTACGCAAACCGAATTCGCTATCAGCTGAAAACGCAGTTTCCTGTAAAATGGAAATCCAATCAGACCAGTTTTCCCTATTTACAGTTCTATGATGAAATCATGGTGGCTTATGGAAAAAATATTCCTTCGAACCGGTATGATCAGAACAGAATAGGAGTCTTAGCGGGTTACCATTTCTCAAAAAATTTGCAACTGGAGGCTGGACTTATTCATATCAACCAGCAATTGCAAAGAAAATTGAATAATCAGACCATTTACCTGCATAACACGGGTCTGCAACTTAATCTGTACGCACAAATAGACGCTTCTAAAAAAGTAAAAGGAAAATGACACCTGCATCAACCAATAATTTATACCCGGTCTTTCTTAAGTTAGACCAACTACAGGTTCTGGTAGTGGGAGGGGGGTATGTGGGTGAAGAGAAACTCAATTCATTACTTAAATCATCGCCCAATGCCAGTATAAAACTGGTAGGAAGAGAAATTAGTCCGGCTATAAAAGAACTCCAGGCTTCCTACCCGGGATTGCAATTGGTGGAAAAACTATTTGAAGCCGGGGATCTGGAAAATCAGGATCTGGTAATCGCAGCAACTAATGATAAAGAACTCAATGCTTCGGTAAAAGAGGCTGCGGCAGCCAAAGGAATTCTGGCCAATATTGCGGACACCCCTGATTTGTGTGATTTTTATCTTGGCAGTATTGTAAACAAAGGTGATCTCAAAATCGCCATTAGCACCAATGGGAAGTCTCCCACCATTGCAAAACGTTTAAAGGAGTTTTTAACGGATGCCATTCCACCGGAAATGGATCAGGTCCTGGATAATATGCAGGTCTTACGGTCCAGAATGAACGGAAATTTTTCAGACAAAGTAAAACAGCTGAACGATATTACAAGGGTATTAATTGATGATACCCAACCCCGTAAAATCAATGAGGAAAAGAAATGGAAATCTATTGCAACCAAACTTATTATTCTGTTTGCTGCAATGATAATCGGTCATGTAATACTATCCTCGATTCCACTTCCCCCTCTGCCGGAACTTTGGGCTACTACCAGAGAATACATTAATCAACAGTTTCTGTTTTTCATGCTGGCAGGTTTTTTGGCACAACTGGTGGATGGATTATTAGGAATGGGCTATGGCGTTACCTCTGCAACCTGCCTGATCACCGCCGGAGTGAATCCGGTTTCTGTCAGTGCAGCTATACATACATCTGAAATATTTTCAGCCGGAGTTAGTGGTTACAGCCATTATCGATTTGGGAATGTCAATAAAAAATTATTCAAACACCTGGTTATACCGGGCGTAATAGGCGCTATTTTAGGTGCTGCCATGCTGGTTTTATTAGGTGAAACAGCCGGCGACTGGCTGATGCCGATAATCGCACTATATGCCATGTTTCTTGGCTTTAAGATTTTCAGTCGCGCTTTTCAAAACGGCACGCCCAATAAAAAAATTAAGCGGGTTGGCTGGCTGGCCTGGTGTGGTGGATTTCTGGATTCCTTTGGTGGTGGCGGATGGGGACCAATTGTTACCAGCACCCTGATTTCTAAAGGGAAAAGTCCCCGTTATACAATTGGTACGGTAAGTCTGACAGAGTTCTTTATTACCATGGCAAGTGCCGCTACCTTTTTCTTTACTGCTGGAATTGGACACTGGCCGGTAGTAATTGGTTTATTGATTGGAGGAGTTTTGGCAGCTCCGATCTCAGCCCGTTTAGCAGGAAAACTTCCCGCTAAAACAATGATGATTGGTGTCGGTATTATTGTTATGATCTGGAGTATTCGATTAATTATAAAATCATTTGTTTAATATTTAATGTTTCTTGTATGGATATTGTAAGAATTGCGACTGCTGGTAGTGTTGATGATGGAAAAAGTACTTTGATTGGTCGTTTATTGTATGAAACGAACAGTATTACTGCTGATAAGCTGGAAGCAATCGAAAAAGCAAGTAAAAGAAGAGGTGTCGATTATACAGATCTTTCCCTGTTAACAGATGGTTTGATCGCAGAAAGAGAGCAGGGCATTACCATTGATGTGGCGCATATATATTTTTCAACCCCAACCCGAAAATATATCATTGCTGATACGCCCGGCCACTTTGAGTATACCCGGAATATGATTACCGGTGCCAGTAATGCGCAGGTTGCTATCATTTTGATAGATGCCCGTAATGGAATTGTAGAACAGACACACCGGCATTTTTATATTACGCAGTTACTGCGGATCCCGTATGTGGTAGTTTGCGTGAATAAAATGGATCTTGTCAACTATGCGGAAGAACAGTTCAATCAGATCCGGGATCAGTTTAAGGAACTGTTCGAGAAAGCAAATTTCAAAGAGCAAAAACTGGAATTTATTCCGGCATCCTCCTTGTATGGAGATAATATTTCCACCCGCTCAGCCCAAATGAACTGGTTTGAGGGCCCGGCTCTGCTAGAGTTCCTGGAAGGCATCGAATGGCATACCAGTGTAAATAAATTACCAGCCCGTTTTCCAGTACAATATGTGGTTCGCCCTAAATCGGATCAATGGCACGATTTCAGAGGTTTTGCCGGAAAACTAAGCAGTGGAACCCTGGAAAAAGGGGATGTGGTAGTAGCACTTCCCTCCCAGCAGGAATCTATAATTGAAGATATTTATAAGTTTGAAGAAAGCCTTCAATCGGCTGAATCTGGTGATTCGGTTGTTATTACACTAAAAGACGAAATTGATATCAGCAGAGGAGATATGATTGTAAAAAAATCAGAAATTCCTGCTCCCATAAAAGAAATCACCTCCATGGTTTGCTGGCTTGATCATACGCCGCTTAAAGCCGGAAAAACCTATCTCCTGCAACATGGAAGCAATCGCATAAAAGCGAAAGTAACCAATCTGTTCAGCAGTATTAATGTACTCGATTATCAGACTATTGAAGGGGTGGAAGAAATCGGCCTGAATGAAATTGGCTATATTTCGCTGAAAACCGCCAAGCCGGTAAATGCAGACAGTTATGCAAATAATAAGCGGAATGGCAGTTTTATCCTGATTGACGAGGGTACAAATAGTACGGTAGGGGTCGGCTTTATTGGTTAACTAACGTTTTCCCTTTACATTTGCCCCGAATCAATTGCGCTATTGTTATGGCTGAAAAGATCATAGAACTCAGTAATGCGAATATATATCAGGGTAGTAATCTTGTTCTCCAGGATGTCAATATCACCATTAACAGGGGCGAATTCGTTTACCTCGTTGGAAAAACCGGCACTGGCAAATCGAGTCTGCTTAAAACGCTGTATGGCGATCTTCCCCTAAAAGAAGGGCAGGGAACGGTGGTTGGATTTAACCTGAAGGAAATGGACTGGAAAAAAGTCCCTTTTCTTCGCAGGAACCTGGGTGTTGTCTTTCAGGATTTTCAATTATTGACCGATCGGAATGTAAATAATAACCTCAAATTCGTCCTACGTGCAACCGGCTGGAAAGATGAGCAGTTGATGGATGAAAAGATTTCAGATGTGCTTGATAAAGTTGGACTGAAATCTAAAGGATTTAAGTTTCCCTTTGAAATGAGTGGTGGAGAGCAACAGCGGGTTGATATCGCAAGAGCACTCTTAAATTCTCCGAAGTTAATTCTGGCTGATGAGCCAACAGGCAACCTCGATCCTGAAACCTCAGATGAAATTATGCAGTTGCTTTTCCATATCAGTCGCGATTATGGTGCTGCAGTGGTTATGGCAACCCACGATTATCCGGTCATCCATAAATATCCGGCCCGCACACTACGTACAGATAAAGGAAGGGTAGAAGATAATGCTACGATAGATAGGTAAGCAGCTTCTCCGCATTTACGGCTCTGTTAAAATGTGTTTCAAGTACTGTTTTACGCAGCCTGATTTCTTCTTCAGCAAATGGCAGGTGATATAATTGCTGAACAATCCTTTGCAGCGCAGCGGCAGATTCCCCGATATGACATAAGGGAGCCAGCGGACTACCTTCCAGCGCAGTCTGGTTGGTGACACAATGCCTTCCATTGTATAGTGCATTCACAACCTTCAGTTTAATTCCTGTTTTATTAAAAGAGGGCAGAATATTAATCTGAGCCAGTGCTATAAGATCCTTCATCTCCCTTTCTTCCGGATTGGCTACGAGGCAGGTATGTGCATGATGATGTGCGATTCGCTGTAACCGCTGAGATGGATTTTTGCCAGCTACAACAAAGGGTATTTTTAATTTGCTAAACACTTCTTCCAATAACCAGATGGCGGCTTTTTCATTTTCAGCCACGCTTAAATTTCCATGATAGAGACAAAATGAACCAACACCTTCCAATGAAAGCACTTCTTTATACGGATGAAAAACAGGAAGGTAATGAACCGATTGAGCATGTAATTCTTCCTTATAATATGTTCGATCTTTTTCCGAAAGTGTCAGCACAGGCCAGCTAGCCGCCACTTTTTTTTCCTGTCCCTCAAGCAGACGGCTTTCATTCGAAAAATATAATCGTTTAAAAAGGGAACGTTCGTATTTCCCCAACTCATGATAATAGATGGTTTCCACATTGAATAACCGAAGCAGGATTTTTCTATTTTCAAATCCCGGACTCGTCAATAAAAAAGAACAATGGATCCCTTGCAATAAAATGGGAAAATCATCCTGTTTGAGGCGATTCAATAATTCCTCACTTGTCCTGGACGCAACAATATAAGGGAGGTGAAAACAGAACCCTTTATGCCCCTCCAACCGTTTATAATAATGAACTTCTTTGCAATACTCATTTAAAATGGGTTGTTCTCCCCGTCCATATTCAAAGCAATGCAATATGATGCCAACTCCTATTTCATGCAGTGCCTGAATGGTACAGAAAATATCCATCACTCCTCCATAATCAATGGGGTAGGGTACATCATGGCTAACGATATGTATCGTTTTATTGTTTGGCACCAGAATCTAAAGTGATTTATAAATGTTTATTAATTCTTTTTCTTCCTTTTCCCAGTTCCATTCCTGACGCTTTGTCAAACAATTTTGCTGAAGCTCTGAATAAGTTAACCGGTTTTGCAGCAAATTGTTTATTTCGGCTGCTAATTCCTGCGGATCAGTAGTGCCAGTTAAAACAGCAACAGGGGCTGTTTTGTTCAATTCCCGATAAACCGGAAAATCCACCACTATCTGGGGAGTGGCAGCATGTATATAATCAAAAAAGCGATTCGCCAGTGAATAATAATTGCTGAGTCCGCGATTCTCAAATAAGGTAAATCCCAACAGCGCATTGGCGGTTATTTTTTTTAATTCTGCCGGTTCCAGCTTTCCCTTAAAAATAACTTTATTCTCCAGTTGATTTTGACGGATCAGTGTTTTTGCCTGATCCAGAAAATTTCCATCGCCATAAATATGCAAAGGAAATTCTACCCATTTCATGGCTGGTATCAACACCTCAAACAAACGGCCTTCATTCACTGCTCCCTGATAAAGTAAAAAATCCTGCTTTTCCATAAAATACCAGCTTTCTGACAGTTTGGGCATATTTCGGATTACCTTATACCGAACCCCATAATTTTCTTCAAAAATCCGGGCAATGGGTTCATTAACGGTATAGCCTATCCTGAATTTTGGTACGATCCAGGCTTCCAGCTTTTTCCATGTTTTGTAAATAAGCGGCCTGCTTACCACTTCTTTCATTTCACAAAAAAGTTCATGAGCATCATATACCCGTTTCTTTGAACGGAGTACGGAAACCAGATAAACCGGTAAAATTGTATCCAGATCTATTGCACACAAAATATCAACCCGTTGGAACAGGAGCCAGCAGAATAACTTCACCATGTATTCCAGATAGAACAACTTTCCGCTTGTAAACCAAACCCGGATTCGTTTCTGCTGAAAAGGGTATATTTTTAAAACCGGACTTTTTTCTTTTGCTATCCCAACCAGGCATACAGCATATCCGGCAGCAGCAAGTGAGCCTGCAATGCGCTGCATACGCTGATCAAAATTCAGCTCATTGGTTACAGTTAAAATAATCCGCTTACTCATGCCAATCCCTCCGGTTACCCATTTGGGAATAAATGGCTTCAATTATTTGTACTGATTGCCGCGCTTCTTCCGGAGCTAAAAAGGAATAATCCGCATCTGATAAGGAACGCAACATAGCTTCATAAACAAAATGATGCTGACTGCTGCTGCCCTGGTATCCTTCATATTGATTGGCAGAAAAAGCTGGAAATTCCGGGGGCTCAATTCCTTCTATTGCCAGGTATTCTATTCGGTTGAGGTAGGTACCACCAACTTTAACAGTTCCTCTTTCTCCAAATAAACTGATAGATCCTTCCATATTGTGATCATAGGAATTGATTGAATATTGTACCGTTCCCCGAACACCTGAAACAAATTCTAGAACCGCTATTCCCTGATCTTCAAATTCAATACATTTTCTATGCTGCCTGTTTTCAGCATTTACATAATGGATTTTTTTCAGATCCCCCAGGTACCAATACAATAAATCAATAAAATGACTGAATTGTGTAAAAAGTATGCCGCCATCCAGTTTTAAAGTACCTCTCCAGTCAGATTGCTGAAAATAAACGTCTGAGCGATTCCAGAAAGCATTCAATTGAAAACTGTGAAGTTTGCCCAGTCTGCCCTGATTCAACAGATTTTTAACCCATTCTACCGGCGGATTAAACCTGTTTTGTTTAACAACAAACAGCCGTTTGTTAGACAACCTGGAAGCCTCAATCATGGCATCTGCATCCTTTGTACAGATTGCCATTGGTTTTTCGCATAACACATGGGCGCCGGATTGAAGGGCTTCGATACTATGTTCCGCATGAAAACCATTGGGACTGCAAACTACCACTATATCCGGCTTGGTTTCCAATAGCATTTGGGTTAAACTGGAGTAGGCGGGTACATTCCAAATCCTGGCCAGTATATCGGCTTTCTCCTGGTTACTATCAGCTACAGCAACCAGTTTTCCGTAGCGAGCAGCCAGGGAAGCATGTTTTTTTCCAATATGTCCACATCCCAGGATGACAAAGCGGTGTTGCATGGAGTTAGATATAATAGGGATAAAATCCAAAAAAAATAGAATAACTCAAATAGAATTGATGGATTTTCATTAACTTTGCCGCCAATTTAAGAAGATTATACTATTGGATGTTTCGTAAAAAAAACAAAGATGTCTTATTTAACTAAAGAAAAAAAAGCGAATATTTTCGCTGAATTTGGGGGTAATGCTGCTAACACAGGATCTATTGAGGGACAGATTGCATTGCTGACAGAGCGGATCAGTTCCATCTCCAAGCACCTGCAAGCAAACAAAAAAGATTTTTCTACTCACCGCGGCCTCATGCAAATGGTAGGTAAACGTAAGCGTTTGCTGACTTATATGAGCAAACACAATCTGACTGGTTACCGTCAGTTGATTGAGAAACTGGGTCTCCGCAAATAAGTGAGCTGATGATACTGCCGAACTATTCCCAACTGAACATTTCATGTTGGGAATAGTTTTTTGCATGCCATCCCTTTTTTGACCTATTGTCTAACAGCATTTAACCAACTGCATTAATTATGTTAACACAACCTATTTCTGTGAGCATTGACCTGGGTGGTGGCCGTACGGTTTCCATTGAAACAGGCAAACTGGCTCGCCAGGCCGACGGTGCCGTAACAGTACGGCAGGGTAACTGTATTATTTTGGCTACCGCCGTTGCCAACAAAGAACCTAAAGAGGGACAGAGTTTCTTTCCCCTGACGGTTGATTACCAGGAAAAATTTGCCTCTGCAGGCAGAATTCCTGGTTCATTTTTTAAGCGCGAAAGCAAATTGAACGATTATGAAGTGCTTACCAGCCGTCTGATTGATCGTGCTTTACGCCCGCTATTTCCTGAAGATTATTTTTGCGATGTTCAGATATTGGTAACACTGATTTCGAGTGATCCGGAAGTAATGCCGGATGCATTGGCCTGTCTGGCTGCCTCTGCTGCACTGGCCGTTTCAGATATTCCTATCCAGGAGCCTATCTCTGAAGCCAGAGTAGCCCGGATTGACGGGAAACTGGTTGTCAACCCGCTTCGTTCTGAGTTGGCAAAAGCAGATATGGATTTTATCATTGCCGCTACTGAGAAGAATATCATGATGGTGGAAGGTGAATCCAAAGAATGTTCGGAAGAAGACCTGATCCAGGCAATTGAGATTGCTCATGAAGCGATCAAAATTCAGGTTCAGGCACAGCTTGAATTGCGCGCCAAAAAAGGTATTAATTCCAAAAGAGACTATAAGAAGCCGGAAGAAAATGAAGAACTGAATGCAAAAGTTCAGGCTTTCGCAAAAGATAAAATTTACCAGGTAGCAAAAGCTGCTTTGGCAAAACACGATCGCAGCGATCGCTTTGATGCTATCGGGACTGAATTAATGGAGCACCTGAAAGGAGAATACCAGGTGGCGGAAGGAGAGGAACTTCCCGATTCAATCAAGAAACTGGCTAAAAAATATTATGCTGATTTGCAGTATTATGTAGTTCGGGATATGATCCTGAACGATCGTGTTCGCCTGGATGGCCGTGGACTCGAAGATGTTCGGCCGCTTGCAATGGAAGTGGATGTATTACCTTCTCCACACGGGGCAGCTTTATTCACCCGTGGTGAAACCCAATCTTTAACTACCGTAACCCTGGGTACTCCTCTGGATGAATTGCTGGTTGAAAGTGCGGCTGTTTCTGAATATACCAAGTTTATTCTGCATTATAATTTCCCGCCATTCTCTACAGGTGAGGTAAAAATGATGCGTGGACCTGGTCGTCGTGAAGTTGGACATGGTAACCTGGCCATGCGTTCCCTCAAACAAATGATGCCTGGTGATGATTTCCCTTATACCGTTCGGGTAGTAAGTGATATTCTGGAATCGAATGGTTCTTCTTCCATGGCAACCGTTTGTGCCGGTTCACTGGCACTGATGGATTCTGGTATTCCGATGCCAAAACACGTGTCAGGCGTTGCAATGGGATTGATTACCAAAGAAGGAAAATTCGCAGTGTTGACAGATATCCTGGGCGATGAAGATCACCTGGGCGATATGGACTTTAAAGTTACCGGTACAAGAGAAGGTATTTGTGGCGTTCAGATGGATATCAAGGTGGATGGTTTAAGCATGGATATCATGCGTCAGGCGCTGATGCAGGCGAACCGTGGCAGATTACATATCCTCGATGCTATGTATGCTACCATCGATAAAGCGCGGGAAGATGTGAAAGCACATGCTCCCCGTATGGTCAAGATTATTATCGATAAAGAATTTATTGGTGCAGTAATCGGACCTGGTGGTAAAGTGATTCAGGAAATGCAACGTGAAACCGGAACAACCATCAATATTGAAGAAAAAAATAACCAGGGTGAAGTTTCCATTTTCGGTACGAAGAAAGAAAATGTAGACAGAGCCATGGCATGGATCAAAGGAATTGCAGCACAACCAACTGTAGGAGATACCTATGAAGCAACGGTTAAAAGCATCCAGCCTTATGGAGCATTCGTTGAATTCCTTCCCGGCAAACAAGGCCTGCTTCATATATCTGAAGTTAGCTGGAAACGCCTCGATACTTTGGAAGGTGTGCTGAAAGAAGGAGATGTGGTGAAAGTAAAACTTACCGGAACAGATCCTAAATCTGGTAAATTCAAATTGAGCAGAAAAGTATTATTACCGAAACCGGAAGGAATGGGCGCATCCCGTTCTCAGGAAGAGAATAATTAATTTCCGGTTCAAATCAATTTTATAAACCCCGGTCCTGGATCGGGGTTTTTTATTAGTACACAGATGTCAAATAATTATCAGCAGGTACGCATTACCGTGAAGGAGCAGGAAACAAAAGATATTCTGATCGCCCTTTTAACCGATTCCGGATATGAAGGGTTTGTGGAAGATCGAGCCGAGTTGCTGGCATATATTCCGGAGGATGAATTTTCGTCTGCGGAATTGGTAGAATTGCTTGAACCGTTTACACTTGAATTTAGTACGGAAACCATTGCACAAAGAAACTGGAATGCGGAATGGGAAGCCGGATTTCAACCGGTTCAGGTGGGAAAATTCTGTTCCATTCGGGCCGATTTTCATCCTTCCGCTTCAGATGTCCAATTCGACCTGATTATAACCCCAAAAATGAGTTTTGGTACCGGTCATCATGCCACCACCTGGCAAATGGTTGCAGCAATGGAGAACCTGGATTTTACGAATAAATCCGTCCTGGATTTTGGCACCGGCACCGGTGTACTGGCAATTCTGGCTGAAAAAATGGGGGCTGCTGTTGTTTATGCAATTGATAATGATCGCTGGAGTATCGAAAACACAGAGGAAAATATCCAGCGTAACCAGGCTATAGTAGTGCAGGTAAAACTGGCTGATAAACTGGCTGATTTTCCTTCAGTTGATATTATTCTGGCAAATATTAACAAACATGTAATTCTTAGAGAAATTGAGGCAATTGTACAACATTGTAAACCAGGCGGGAAAATTCTGATTAGCGGATTATTGCAATCCGATGAAACTGATTTACAGGCCGCAATAGATGGCCTGCCAATCACGTTAATAAATAAAACAAATAAGGATAGCTGGCTCTGCTGGTGCCTTCAACGGAGCTAAAATCGGATAAATGAAATTTGAACAGTTGATTTTCGTATCTTGTTTTTCTTATTTTTGAAATCCAACTCAACACTCGCATGAAAGAGGCTCTGCTGTTAATAATGGCCTATTGTATTGGCTCTATTCCCACTGCTGTTTGGGTCAGCAGGTATTATTTCGGTATTGATATACGGGAATATGGTTCTGGTAATTCCGGAGCTACTAATACCTTCCGGGTACTGGGTTCCAAATGGGGAACGCTCGTAATGGTGATTGATGTTTTGAAAGGCCTTGCCGCTGTGAAACTGGCACTCTTACTTCCTTATTATATTGAAAATGATTTTGCACTTACCAATTTTCAGATTGCTTTGGGTATGATTGCAGTATTGGGACATATTTTCCCCATCTGGGCACAGTTTAAAGGAGGAAAAGGGGTGGCTACCCTGTTTGGCCTCGTAATCGGAATTTCACCATGGACCGCACTCTGTTGTTCCGGCGTATTTTTGCTGGTTCTTTATTTAACCCGCTTTGTTTCACTTAGTTCCATATTGGCAAGTATCGCCTTTCCTGTCTTCATTCTCGTGATATTTAATGTTGATAACAATGCTTATCGCGTTTTTGCCATTGTGGTGGCCCTGCTTGTCATTCTCACCCACCAAAAAAACATCAGCCGCCTGCTCAGAGGCAGCGAAAGTAAGGTTCCCATCCTAAAATACCGGGATCGTAAGCGCAAGATTAAACCCTGAATAAAGGATCTTCTTCAAGCTTTAACGTCTTCTTCTTTACCTTTGCAATTGACTGGTATAAGAATTGAATATACCAGTTTAATAAACCCACTTCAACAATGAAAAAGATCTTGTTGTCTCTTTTAGTTATTGGCAGCCTGGTGTCCTGTTCCAGAAATCCGATTACCGGACGCAATCAGCTCACGCTGTTTTCTGAATCAGAAATTCAGAATATGGCTGCTTCAGAATACCAAAGTTTCCTAAGTCAGAATAAAGTGGTGAGTACATCCGGCAGCAAGGATGCTGAAATGGTGCGTCGAATAGGAACCCGTATTTCAAATGCAGTTACACAATACTACAATGCGAACGGTCTCCAGAATGAACTGGCTGGTTATAAATGGGAATATAACCTGGTTGATTCGAAGGAAGTAAATGCCTGGTGTATGCCCGGGGGAAAAATTGTGGTGTACACTGGTTTGTTGCCCATCACACAAAATGAAGCGGCACTGGCTGTAGTTATGGGTCATGAAATTGCCCATGCGCTGGCAAAACACGGTAATGAACGGATGAGCCAGGGGATGGCACAGCAATTAGGGGGCGTTGCCCTGCAGGTTGCCACAGCCAGTAAACCTGCTCAAACCCAGCAATTATTTATGACTGCATACGGATTGGGAAGCACCTACGGTGCAATGTTGCCCTTCTCCCGCAGTAATGAACTGGAAGCAGATAAATTCGGACTCATTTTCAGCTCTATGGCAGGTTATAATCCTCAGGAGGCGATTCCTCTTTGGGAAAGAATGGCTGCCGCTAGTGGCGGTAATCGTCCGCCTGAATTCGCCAGCACCCACCCGGCAGAAGCCACCCGGATTGAAAAACTCAAAAAGTTAATGCCCGAAGCGCTCAAATACTACAAACCTGTAGGAAAATAAATTTCACTCATCGGGTAAACCCGACGGGTAGAATACCCGCGATTGCATTGTGCGATGGCGGGTATTTTAGTTTTTAGTAAGGTGGTTCGGCTAATATTTTCTAAATTTGTAGCCGGTTATTGATCTTCTTATAGTTAAATTATTTCTGATATGTCGCAAACTTTGTTTGAGAAACTCCAATACAAAGAGGAAAAAAACCTGCTCATTCAAGGATTACCATCGTCCATAGAAAAGCAATTTAATAAAGTCACTTTTGCAAAAAATGTAACGCCCCTGCTGAAAAGCAGACGAATTGATTTTGCTTTGGTTTTTGCGATCAATGAAAACCAGTTAAATGGAATTTTAGAAGACGTGCTTCCTGCATTACATGAAGACAGCAAACTTTGGATTGCTTACCCCAAAGCCGCATCCAAAATAGCGTCTAATCTAAATCGTGATTGCAGTTGGGGAAAAGTAGTAAATGCAGGCTATGAGGAAGTTAAGCAGGTGGTGCTGGATTCTGTCTGGAGTGCACTTCGTTTTCAGAAATGCGAAGAAATGGCGGCGATGTCCAAGGCCTCTGCAAATGGAGGAGAAGCTGCGGTAGTGGAAGAAATCGATTTTCAAACAAAAACGATTGAGATTCCGGAACAGTTGCAAAAACAACTGGGACTAAAGAAACATAAAAAAGCATGGGAACATTTCCAACAACTTCCGGTCAATAGTAAGCAGGAATATGTTCAATGGATTACGAGCGCTAAAAAAGAAGAAACCCGGCAGAATCGGCTGATGGCTGCTGTTGAAAAACTTCAGGCAGGAAAGAAAAGTCCGTCTGAAAAGTAAAGCTCATTTTACTATAACCGTTCCGAGATTTTGCAACAATTCCTTTTCCATGTTCTTTAAAGCCTGATGGGTTTGCAATAAGTTAAGCTGCTCCTCGGGAGTATGAGGCTTTTCAAGATCGATTTGATTTTCATCGATCATGCGTTTTATTTTGCGGAGTCGAAGATAACCAAGGGTTGAAATCACTTCTTCTTTATACATTTCTTCCCTGTCAGAAACCGCCATTTTAAACTTGTTCTTCCATTTGTCGCTTAGCTCATAGGGAGATTCCAATAAGGATACTACAACTGCACTCATGGTCTGATCCTCCATATAGAAAAAATTTCGCGCAGTGGGTTCTAATCCCGCCTGGAACCAGGTTTTATAGGTTTGGGCAACTTCCCATAATTGTTTGTTATCGAAAAAATCTTCGTCATCCAGAAATTCAAAAATATGATCGGCTACTTTCGATTTTTCATCCCATTCCTTTAATCCAAATTCAACCAGGGCACGAATAACGGCTTTTTCCTGTAACTCATCTTTCTGTAAAAGAAGAAAACTATCGGCATACGCTTCATTGGGGTCATCTGATGCAAAATCTGTGGGAGGAGGAGGCATATCAAAATCAGGACCTGCCTTTGCTTCCATTTTCTGAACCTTTTCCCTGATAAACTTATTGACCAGATTATTGAGTCCGGTTTCTTCAATTTTTAAGAGACCGGCACATTGTCGGATATAATCCTGTTGTTTTGTGAAATCTTCGGCTTTGTTTATTCTTGAAAGGGTTTCTGCAATCTGATTAACAACTGCCGCTTTTTTCTGGCTGTCATTACCGGCATCCTTCAATGAAACCTCAATCTGGAATAGAATGAAATCCTTTTTGTTTTGCGCGATGAATTCACGGAAAGCATCAGCACCCACTTTTTTTACATAACTATCCGGATCTTCTTTATCCGGAATCAATAATAATTTTACGTTGAGACCTTCCTCAAGCGCCATATCTAGTCCGCGTAAAGCGGCTTTTACACCTGCCGCATCACCATCATAAATAATGGTCAGGTTATTGGTGTATTTTTTTACCAGCCGGATTTGATCAGTGGTGAGTGATGTTCCTCCACTTGCCACCACATTTTCGATTCCTGCCTGGTGAAGAGATGTCACATCCGTATAACCTTCAACCAGCAGACATTCGTCTAATTTATCCACCGATTGCCGGGCGAAATACATGCCATATAGAATCCGGCTTTTTATGTAGATTTCATTCTCCGGTGTATTTATATATTTTGGAGCCCGGTCATTTTTTTTGATTATCCGCGCACCAAAACCAAGAATTTTTCCGGTTGTATTATGAATCGGAAAAATGATTCTGCCCCGGTAATTGTCAACCAATTCTTCATTTCGAATGGCGGCCAGTCCGGATTTTATAAGGAGATCCCGGTTGTATTGTTTTGCCAAAGCTTCCTGTACAAAGGAAGTCCGATCTTCCTTACAATACCCGATTTTGAATTTTTCTATTACCGCATCATCAAAGCCTCTTTCTTTTAGATAGGATAAACCGATAGCCTGCCCTTCATCGTCTTCCAGCAGCGTTTTTGAAAAGTATTGCTGGGCAAAATTATTGAGAATATATAAACTGTCGGCTGCCTGTTGCTGTTGCCGGACTTCCGCGCTAACTTCCGTTTCTTCTACTTCAATATTGTATCGGTTAGCCAGCCAGCGGAGGGCTTCCACATAGGAATATTTCTCATGTTCCATGATAAAGCTGATGGTGTTTCCACTTTTACCACATCCGAAACATTTATAAATTTCCTTATTGGGAGAAACAGTAAAACTTGGCGATTTTTCATTGTGAAAAGGACAGAGTCCAAGGTAATTTGTTCCGCGCTTTTTTAATTTCACATAACTGCCTACCACATCGATGATATCGATTCTGTTTAATATCTGCTGAATGGTAGTTTGTGTGATCATGGGGGAGAGCAATTTACAAAGAATTATGAGGTAAATCGCCCTTCTTTTTAGAGTAGTTTTGCAACCTCAATTGTTCGCTTATGATTCCCTACTGGATGTCCCGCACCCAACTATTACTTGGTGATGAATCGGTGGAAAAACTGATGTCCAGTCATGTACTGGTGGTTGGTTTAGGGGGTGTTGGAGGTATTTGCGCGGAAATGATTGCGCGTTCTGGTGTTGGCCGTATGACGATTGTAGACGCGGATACGGTTGATTTAAGCAATGGAAACAGGCAGATTCCGGCATTGCATTCAACTGCCGGAAGATTAAAAGCAGAAGTGATGGCTGAGCGCCTGAAGGATATCAATCCTTTACTTGATTTAACAGTCCGCCCGTTTTATATGGAAAAGGATAAATCTGGCGAATTGTTGCAATCGGGAAAATTTGATTTTGTTGTAGATTGTATCGATACCCTGTCGCCCAAAGTTTCATTTTTAAAAGACTGTGTGGAATTGGGGATACCGGTTGTTAGTTCACTGGGAGCGGGGGGTAAAATGGATCCCTCTTTAGTTCGGGTGGCTCAGATTGAAGATACCCAGGAATGCAATCTGGCGAGGTATGTTCGCAAACGCCTTCATAAATTGGGAGTTCACAAGGGAATAACGGTGGTTTTTTCACCGGAGAAAGTGGATCAGAGTAAGGTAATCGTGACGGAGAAAGCCTTTCCCAAAAAATCATTAATTGGTACTATTTCCTATATGCCTGCCATATTCGGTTGCTTTTGCGCCAGTGAGGTAATTCGTTCTCTCCTAAAGACGTCAGACACCAGTTAGACATGTATCTGACACCTGTCTAACACATAACCCAGAGTGTTCTAACACCTGTCTGACACCTCTCTAACATCGTTCTAACACCTGTCTGACACCTAAAGGCGGGATTTCAATTCCTCCAGGGTTACAAGCCCCTGCTGTTGCCAGACTAACTGACCATTTTTGTAGATGAAAAAATGGGGGAGGGCATCGACTTTAAGTTGCTTCATTAGCTCCGTATGAATACCCGCATCAATTTTTGCCAGCTTAAACTTTCCGGGCAGGTCTTTTTCCAATTGAGCTAATATCGGTTCCATTTTTCTGCAGGGCGGACACCAGGCTGCACCGGCATCTACCAACACAAGCTCTGCGGATCCAATCAGTTGCTGGAAATCATTGTTACTCATTTGCCGCACTTCCTCTACCATTTCTACTGACCGGTTTTCTTTTTTCCAGGCATTCATTCCACCCGCTAACTCTGTAACAGAATATCCCTTTTTCCGCAAAACTTTTGCCGCTTCCGCACTTCGAACCCCACTTGCACAATATATATACACCGGTTTCGCCGGATCCAGGTGCTTGGTCCGGTCAGCAAATTCTTTTTTATTCAACCAGTTCGCCTGAAGGGCCCCTTTTAAATAACCCGTTTTAAACTCCTCCGCTGTACGAACATCCAATACCTGAAAACTTCCGGTTCCCTGCAATAAAGTCTCAAAGTCACCCGGACTCACCGCATGGTCCGTTTGGCCATTCAGTTTGCAGCTTAATCCCAGTATAATAAGGGATAAAAAAAATATCCATTTTCTCATATCAACCATTAATTGTCCGGTGTAAAATTAGTAATCTCTTTCAACTCCTCTATAACATGATAAACAATCGGGCATCGTCCATAATGCATTAATACACCAAATATCCGATCCCGAAATCCATCCTTATGCAAATGAGGAAATTCCCGGCATTCTGAAAACCGGTCTTCATAAATCGTACACTTATTTTCTGCCAGAAAATGACAGGGAACCGTATTGATAATTAATTGTCCGCCTAAACTTTCCTCCAAATGCGTTTGCTTCAATTCTGAAACACTTACCCCTCTTCGCAAAGCCAGCGCATCTGCTTCTTCCGCAGTTACATTAATCAATAAACTTCGGCAGCAATTTCCACAGGAAGTGCAATCGACATCTGCAGAAACCCGCTGATTCAGTTCTTTTACGATACCATCCAATTGCAAATCGATGGATCGCAAATAAGCTCTGAATGCTTCATTTTCTCCTACACGCCGATCTGACTCAGCCGCTATAAAAGCCAAATCAATGGGATATCCTCCCGACTTATTCTTCATCTTCCTCTTCCTCCCAGTCTTCGTCTTCTTCGTCCTCGTCGTATAAGGAAAGAATGGCTGAGGCGCTTTCATAATCCAGCTCCTCAACAATTTCTTCAATTGAATCCGATCTCTTTTTCCAGAAATCCTCTTCCACCTGGCCAAAGCTTCGCAACAGCATACACTTATCCGTTAATGCCAGTACAGAAATCAATTCAATATCCGTGTCCTTTCCATCTTTCAACAGGTAAAAATTACCTGGTTGCAAATCAGCATAGGTTGCCATATTATTATTTTAAAGGGTCTGCTTACGATTTCAACGCTGGCTTATTCCTCCCCATCCTCATAATACGCATCCTCACTACTGTAATAGGCCGTCTGCCATTCTTTTACTTTTTCATCACTTAATAACTCCAGGATCTCATGAATTGATTCCTGCTTTTTTCTCCACTCCGTTGTTTCTGTTTCCCCGAACCTGGTTACAAATAAACAATAGTCTGTTTCCAAATTCACCTTAATTAGTGAAATTGGTCCCTCTTCTTGCTCCTGGATCAGGTAATAACAACTCGTCTCCAATAAGGAATAGTTATACATACACTTCAATTTTTCAACAGTTAAACTAATGTAACGGGTTGTAAATCAGCACTTAATGGGTTAGTATGGGCCGGATGGTTAAGGCTATTTCGGAGGGTTAGTAAGTCGAATGAATAGCTTGTTAACCGGTGCGGGAAATCAAAAATAAGATTAATCCCGGAGCTGCACAACCCTCTTCCGGAACTAACCTAAATTTAATTAAGCCTTAACCAATCCAGATTGAAAATCAATTAGTTGGGTTTTTTTAGGGGTTATCCACAGCAGTGCAGAAAGCTACTGTGGCAAGATGGCGCTACTTTTTTATATTTGCCCGCTTGAGCAGCAATCTACCCGCTGTTGGTAAAAAAGGAAAGACTATGGCAGAAGTTAATAAAGCAGGATTTGAGTATACCGAAGATTCGATCAGAAGTCTCGATTGGCGTGAACATATCCGCCTGCGCCCAGGTATGTATATCGGTAAACTGGGCGATGGCAGCAGTGCCGACGATGGTGTGTATGTTCTGATAAAAGAAGTCATCGATAACTGTATCGATGAACATACCATGGGATATGGCAAACAAATTGAAATTACGATCAAAGACAAAGCGGTCACCATTCGCGATTATGGCCGCGGAATACCACTTGGGAAAGTTGTGGATGTTGTCAGCAAGATCAACACCGGCGCCAAGTATGACTCCAAAGCTTTCCAAAAAAGTGTGGGACTGAACGGGGTGGGTACCAAGGCCGTCAACGCACTGAGTACTTATTTCAAAGTAACCGCATTTCGGGAAGGAAAGGAAAAAACGGCCGAATTTGCAAGAGGTGTCCTAACAAAAGAACATAAGGAAGCCGGTACCCAGCAAAACAATGGTACCCTGGTGTATTTCCTGCCGGATGATACCGTTTTCCGAAACTATCATTTTCAGGAGGAGTATATTGAAAACCTGTTATGGAATTATTGTTACCTGAATGCAGGCCTGATTATTCTGTTCAACGGCAAAAAATTCGTCAGTAAAAACGGCCTGCTTGATTTACTGCAGCGTCGTACCAATGAAGATGAACTTCGTTACCCGATTATTCATCTTAAAGGAGAAGATATCGAGGTAGCCATCTCCCATAATAACGATTACGGTGAAGAACTTTTCAGTTTTGTAAATGGTCAGTTTACCACCCAGGGAGGTACCCACCAACAGGCTTTTCGGGAAGCTTATGTGAAGGTCATCCGTGATTATTTTAAGAAAGATTATGAAGCTGCTGATATTCGTGCCAGTATTGCTGCTGCAGTTTCCGTTCGGGTGGTGGAACCGGTATTTGAATCCCAGACAAAAACCAAACTGGGATCGCAATATGTTGAGGAAGGCGGACAAAGCATGAAAAATTTTGTGCTGGAATTCCTGGCTAAAGAGCTGGACAATTACCTGCATAAGCACCCCACCACAGCAGATGCGCTCAAAAAAAGAATTGAGCAAAGTGAGCGCGAGCGGAAAGAACTGGCAGGCATCAAGAAACTTGCCAACGAAAGAGCCAAAAAAGCCAATCTGCATAATAAAAAATTACGCGATTGCCGCTTTCATTATAATGAAGAACCCTCCGGAAAAGACAAGGAAGCAACGGCACTGAAACAAAGAGAAAGTACCATCTTTATTACCGAAGGAGACTCTGCAAGTGGTTCCATTACCAAGGCCAGAAATGTAGAAACTCAGGCAGTTTTCAGCTTAAGAGGTAAACCATTAAACTGTTTTGGTTTAACAAAAAAAGTAGTGTACGAAAACGAAGAATTCAACTTGCTTCAACATGCACTGAATGTGGAAGAAGGCGTGGAGAACCTGCGTTACAACAACATCGTAATTGCCACCGATGCCGATGTCGACGGTATGCATATACGCTTGTTATTAATGACTTTTTTCCTCCAGTTTTTCCCCGACCTGGTTAAGAACGGACATGTGTATATTTTAGAAACCCCTTTATTCAGAGTACGTAACAAACAGGAAACCATCTATTGTTATGATGAAACGGAAAAGCAGGTGGCCGTAAAAAAGTTGGGTAACAAACCAGAAATCACCCGATTCAAAGGATTGGGTGAAATCTCTCCGGATGAATTTGCCCGTTTTATCGGAGATGATATGCGCAAACAACCGGTTCTGGTTATGCCGGAAACACATATTCAGCAGTTACTGGAATATTATATGGGGAAAAACACGCCGCAACGGCAGGATTTCATCATTGATAACCTTAAAATTGAAGTAGACCTGGCAGAAGAACCAGTGAACTAAACTATTGGAACTATGATTCATATTGTTTTTAATGAAGCGGATATTGATGTCCTGAACCAGGCCATCGCACTGGACGAAACCTTGCAGGGTGAAGTGCTTCTTATTCGGGATGATTATGCAGTTGGCCCCATTCAGGATATTTACAAAGGAGAAGGCAGAGAAACCCGGCTCAACTGGTGGAAAGAAATTCTGGCGGGTGGAGATTATGAGGGAAAGGCGGATGCCGGGGAAGTGGACGATTATAAAACTGTTGCCGAACTGGTAGGTACACTTCGTCGGAATCCGGAAGAAATTGTCTGGATCTGGGCTGCCCAAAATAAACACGACGTTAGCGGGTATTACTGGTTGTTACATTTTGTAAAAGAGTTTCAGGGCAGAATATTTATTCTATACCTCAATAACCTGCCCTTCCTGAATGAAAAAGGGCAACTGTTCTATCCAACCTGGCTGAGTACCATTCCTCCCAAAGAATACCTGAAAGCAAAAAAACTGGCAAGGCCGATTACGCTCAGCGAATTTGAAGTGGATCCGGATGAATGGTTGAAACTGGCCGGTGAAAATAAAGGCGTTCGTATTCTGGAAGGAGGGAAGAAACTAACTCAATATGATTACGACTTTTATGACGGCGATTTGAGGAAATTCATTACTGCTGATTGGCAGAAGGCCAGCAAAATCATTCATCAGTTTCTGTCCAAAAATAAACAAACTACCGGTGATGCCTACCTGCTATGGCGACTCAAAACCATGATCGCCAGTGGAGGCTTTGACACCCAGGGGGAACTTAAAAACATGAAAGATTTTGAAATAAAACTGATAGGAGTTCCGGCAGCATGATCCAAGCAGTTCACCATATCGCCATTATAGCAGGTAATTATGAAAAGAGTAAACAATTTTATATCGGGATATTGGGATTAAAACCGGTACGGGAAGTTTACAGAGAACAAAGAAAATCCTGGAAGCTTGACCTGGCGCTCAATGACCAGTATATAATTGAATTATTCTCCTTCCCTGATGCACCTGCCAGAACTTCCAGACCGGAAGCAAAAGGATTAAGACATCTGGCATTTTCTGTAATTGATCTGGAAAAAACAATCAATTCACTAAATGATAAAGGAGTTATTTGCGAACCAATCCGGACAGACGAGTATACCGGAAAACGATTTAGTTTTTTTCAGGATCCGGACGGATTACCATTAGAACTGTACGAACAATAAATAAGAACGGAAGATGTCGAAAGGGAAACAAAACGAAAGTTATTTACAGGATGCAGGTGTACAGGGACAGTATAAAAACTGGTTTCTCGATTATGCCTCCTATGTAATTCTGGAAAGAGCTGTGCCTGCCATTGAAGACGGATTAAAACCCGTTCAGCGCAGGATCCTGCATGCCATGAAAGAAATGGACGATGGTCGTTTCAATAAAGTTGCCAATATCATTGGGCAAAGCATGCAATACCACCCGCACGGTGATGCCAGTATAGGAGATGCCCTTGTAAACATGGGACAAAAAGACCTGCTGATTGAAACCCAGGGAAACTGGGGAGATGTTCGAACCGGTGATGATGCAGCTGCTGCGCGATACATTGAGGCCCGGTTAAGCAAGTTTGCACTGGAAGTTGCCTTCAATGCCAAAACCACTGAATGGCAACTGAGCTATGATGGCCGGAAAAATGAACCGGTTGTGCTGCCAATGAAATTTCCCCTGTTATTGGCCCAGGGTGCCGAAGGTATTGCCGTTGGTTTGTCAACCAAGATTTTACCCCATAATTTCTGCGAACTTATAGATGCCTCCATTAAGTACCTCAAAGGCAGGAAGTTTGAAATCTATCCCGATTTTCAAACCGGAGGAATGGTGGATGTTACTAATTATAATGATGGAAAAAGAGGCGGCAAAGTGCGGGTTCGCGCCATAATTGAGGAATTTGATAAAAAAACCCTGCTCATCAAGAGTGTTCCCTATGGCATTACCACATCCGGACTGATCGACTCGATCATAAAGGCGAATGATCAGGGCAAAATCAAAATAAAAAAGGTTACCGACAATACCGCCGCAGACGTAGAGGTTCAGGTAGATCTGGCACCTGGGATTTCTCCGGATATCACCATTGATGCCCTCTATGCATTTACCGATTGCGAAATCAGTATCTCACCAAACGCCTGCGTTATTGTAGACCAGAAACCCCGGTTTCTGAGTGTTCAGGAACTGCTTGCCAATGCTACTGATAATACCCGCGACCTGTTGAAAAAGGAGCTGGAAATCAAGCTGGGTGAATTGCAGGAAAAATGGCATTATACCTCCCTTGAGAAAATCTTCTTTGAAGAGAAAATATACAAGGAGCTGGAGAAGAAACATGAAACCTGGGATAAAGTGCTGGAAGCGATTGATAAAGGATTCCAGCCATTTAAAAAACAACTGCGAAGAGCCATTACCCGGGAAGATATCATCAAACTAACGGAAAAGCCTGTACGCCGGATTTACCGCCTGGATATTGATGAGTTGAACAATCAGATCAAAGGCCTCGAAGCAGATATCAAACAGGTTCAATATGACCTTGAGCACCTGACGGAATATGCTATTTCCTATTTCGAAAACCTGTTGAAGAAATTTGGCAAAGGAAGGGAGAGAAAAACGGAAATCAAACCATTTGAAGCCATCCAGGCAAAACAGGTGGCAATCGCCAATACCAAATTGTACGTAAACTGGGCTGATGGTTTCATTGGCACTTCTCTTAAGAAAGATGAATTGGTTTTTGAATGCTCGGATCTGGATGATATTATTGTTTTCACCCGCCGTGGTATTATGAAAGTAGTTCGGGTTGGGGAGAAAGTGTATATCGGGAAAGACATCATTCATGTTGCGGTATTTCAGAAAAATGACGAACGTACTACCTATAATATGATTTATGCGGATGGAAATTCCGGAACCAGTTTCGCTAAACGATTTAACGTTACCGGTATCACCCGCGATAAGGAATATGATCTCACCAAAGGATCTGATAAGAGCAAAGTGCACTATTTTACTGCCAATGCAAACGGTGAAGCCGAAGTGGTGACCATTTTATTAAGTCCCAATTGTCCGGCCAGGAATAAGTCATTCGAATTTTATTTCGAAGAATTGGAGATCAAAGGACGAAGTGCGATCGGAAACCAGGTATCCAAGTACCCTTTAAAATCAGTAAAACTAAAAGAAGCCGGAAAATCAACCCTGAGTGCCATCAAATTATGGTTTGATGACAAATTTGGTCGTCTTAATACGGAAGGTAAAGGCCAATATCTTGGAAATTTTGATGGTTCAGAAAAGTTGCTGATTATATATAATGACGGCAATTATGAGCTGACCGATCTTGAAATGACCCAGCGATTTGATCCTGAAAAAATTCTATTGGTAGAAAAATTCAATACCGATAAAGTGGTTACCGCAGTTTATCTCGATAATGATAAACTCCAGTTCAATATAAAACGGTTCAAAATTGAAACTACCACCCTGCAAAGCAGATTCCTCTTTATCAAAGAGGGTAAGGGGAATCGATTGGAAGCGGTAACTACCCAGGCTAAACCAATTTTATTGATCCATTCCGGCAGAGGCGCACAGGCCAGAACCCAAAAAATAAAAGTAGCCGATTTCATTGATGTAATGGGTTGGAAAGCGGTTGGAAACAAACTCGCGGATTTCAACAAAAGCACTGAAATGGAATGGGAACCTCAGGAAACGGAGGACGATGGCCCACAAGGAAACTTATTTAGGTGAAAGGTCAAAGGTCAAAGGTGAAATTAGAGGGGAGAGGGGGAGAAGTGAAATGAAAAGATGACATTCTCCAGTTTTTTCCTTCACTAAACCATCACTCATCTATCAGTAAAACACCGTCCTGACTGATAGATGAGTGATGGATCACTGATGGTTTAGTGATGATTGAGGTGATTTACCCTATCAAATTGAATATTGCTCTAAAAAGTAAACCCGCGAAATTCGCGGGTTTACTATTTTCACTTTTAACTTTTCACCTCTAGTCCTTTCACCTTTCACTTTTCACTTTTCACCTTTCTCTTTATTCTTACCGATCCATTCTGCTGCAGGTTACTGGAAAGGAAAACCTCCTGAGGAGTGTCTCCGTCATAAACAACCATCAGCGCTGTATTGGGTGGAATACGACCCAGGTTTTCTGCAAACATGGCCAGGTCATGGAACTCTTTGGAAGGATCCAGTTTAATATAAATGGTAGTCGCTTTTGCAGAGATCATTTGTTTCTCCAAAACAGGCGTGCCATTCAGGAAAACAGAAATACTATCCCCATCAATATCTCCATTATCATAGAAGCTGACACGTATGGAATCAGATTGTACCTGTACCTCCGAGGTTACTATGGTTTGTCTTTGTTTAAAACGGGATGTTAATGAATTCACATCCAGACTTGGTCCTTTCACAGTTTCACGTTCCAACCCTGGTAAGGTAGTTGCACGCCTGATTTCCGGACCATCCTCATCGTCCATCACAATTACATCTTCAACTGATGGTTGCCATACTTTTTTTGCAAGGCCTTCATTTATCACCGAATCTTCCTGCACCAGTGAATCAAGAGAAAATAACACCCTTAACTCCGGACAGGTATATTTGTATTTACCATCCGACAAAAAATTACCTCTCACAAAACTACCCACCTTGGATACCCGAAGTGTACCTTCAAAACTCATATTACAGGTAACACCATCTATTGAATTTTCTTTATAGAAAACCACCGGAATATCAGGAATACTTACCTGTCGGGTCTTGGGATCATAAGTGCCTTTAATGTAAAAGCTCTGGTAGCCATTCCGGAAATAATATCCGAAAATGCCTTCCACTTTATTACCTTTTTGTTTAATGATGAGCTGTGTAAGATAGTTGTTGAAGGTTCCGTCAAGTACAACATCTGCCTTCCCAAACCAACTTCCGGCCAGTGTTTGGGCCTTGGTTTGCATGGCAAAAAAGAGACAGGATATCAGAATTAATCGATGCATAGGGACAAATTAAAGAAAAATCAACCTAATAATGGACTTTTACTATAGGATATTTTACATACAATAAATTACTTCAAATAGCGTTTGATGTCGCGCTCAACCTCCCTTTTCATGATAGTTTGACGCTTGTCGTGCAATTTTTTCCCTTTTCCCAGTCCAATTTCGATTTTCGCAATATTCTTTTCCGTGAAGAAAATCTTTAGCGGTACAATCGTATATCCTTTCTCTTTAATTTTTCCTTCCAGCTTTCGCAACTCCTTCTTATTCAACAGTAATTTTCGCTCCTGTGTTGGTTCATGCCGTTGGGTTGTACCAAAAGCATACTCCGAAATATGGAGGTTTTTTACATAGAGCTCCCCCTTATGAAACTGGCAATAGGCATCATTAAAGCTTACTTTTCCGTTTCGGATTGCTTTAACTTCTGTTCCTACCAGTACCATTCCCGCCACATAGGTGGTTTCAAAAAAATATTCATGAAATGCCGACCTGTTCCTCAATTCCACAGCAAACTCCCTTCTTTATTAATGATTGAACAGGATAAGCAGTGTGCTCAGCCGTTCTTTCAAATTTTTACGATCAATTATAAAATCCAGAAAACCATGTTCCAATAGGAACTCACTCCGCTGGAATCCTTCCGGTAGGTCTTTTTTGATAGTTTCTTTAATTACTCTCGGTCCGGCAAAACCAATTAATGCACCAGGTTCCGCAATATTCAGGTCGCCCAACATTCCAAAAGAAGCGGAGATTCCACCAAAGGATGGATCCGTTAATAAGGATATATAGGGGATACCCGCATCTGTCATCTGGGATAGCTTCCCGGAAACTTTTGCCAGCTGCATCAGAGAAAAAGCACTTTCCATCATTCGCGCACCTCCGGACTTACAAATAATCATCAGCGGAATCCGATGTTCCAGACAATGATCTACCGCCCGGGCTATCCGCTCACCCATTACACTTCCCAAAGACCCGCCAATAAACTCAAAATCCATACAGGCAATAACCATCCGCTGGTTATTAACTTCACCGGCTGCCACCCGAATGGAATCCGTAATATCTGTTTTACTCCAGATTTCCTGCAGGCGCTTTTCATATGGTTTGAGATCCGTAAATCCCAGAAAATCCTTTGATCGGATATTTTCAAATAATACATCCGCCGTGCCCTGATCAAATATGATTTCGAAATATTCGTCGCTTCCGATACGATGATGATAATTACACTTGGGACAAACGAACAGTTGTTCCCTGAGTTCGTTCATGGTACAAATAAAGTTACACTCCGGACATTTAGTCCATAATCCCTCAGGAGTTTCTTTTTTCTCCGCAGTGCTAGTCAGAATGCCTTTCTTAATACGCTTGAACCAACTCGATTTAGTTTCTTCTGATTGACCCTCTTCGCCAGCCAGGTTTGCATCAAAATCTTCTTCGTGTTGTGCCATGCTCCGTTTGATTTGGCGGCTAAGATAAGAAACCTGATCTTATTATTTTCTATCTGCCAATTTCGGAGGAATTGCATTGGGAATAAAAGGCCATGCAGTCATTTTATCCAGGCTATTGGGAATAGCTATCAATTGCGATAAATCAGGACGGATTACCGGCATATTGGAAGAATGTGCCGGATCAGCACCTTTGTTAATTAATGCATTCAGTTGTTCCATTGTTATACTTTTTCCTTTATGGGGAATAATCAATGGCAGACTGTCTGTTTTGACTGATTGAGCACCTGCAAACAGGGGAACTAAAAGCAGGGTAAGAAAGCAGTATTTCATCCGGTCATTTTATAGTCAGACTCAAAAAGCAGCCGGATGGCTGCTTTTTGATAGGACCAATTTTAATTACCTCATTTTTTTATACAGGTTAATCAACCCATTTGTGCTTGAATCATGTGAACTTATCACCTCTTCATTTACCAGCTCAGGTAAAATCTGATTGGCCAGCTGCTTTCCTAATTCAACACCCCATTGGTCAAAACTGAAGATATTCCAGATAATTCCCTGTACAAATATCTTATGCTCATAAAAAGCAATTAATTGCCCTAATGTAAAGGGAGTCAATTGTTTAATCAAAATTGAATTCGTTGGTTTATTGCCTGCAAAAACCTTAAAGGGCACCAATTCTGCAATTTTCTCAGGAGACAATCCTGCTTTCTCCAATTCCGCCCATGCTTCATCTGCGGTTTTTCCATTCATCAGGGCTTCTGTCTGTGCAAAGAAATTGGACAGCAATTTGACATGATGATCACCAACTGCGTTATGGGTTTGTGCAAAGGCAATAAAATCGCAGGGTATTAATGGAGTTCCCTGGTGAATCAGCTGATAAAATGCATGTTGCCCATTGGTACCCGGTTCGCCCCAGATAATTGGTCCGGTTGCATACTCTACCTCCCGGCCGGTCCGGTCTACCGATTTACCATTGCTTTCCATATTCCCCTGTTGAAAATAGGCCGGGAACCGGTGCATATATTGGTCATAAGGCAAAATAGCTTCCGTTTGCGAACCAAAAAAATTCGTGTACCACAAACCGGTTATTGCCATCAATACAGGTATATTTTGTTCAAATTCAGAACTTTGAAAGTGTTCATCGGCAGAAAAAGCACCTTTTAATAACTCTTCAAATGCCGGATAGCCGACCGTTAATGCAATGGATAAGCCTATTGCACTCCAAAGTGAATATCGGCCTCCAACCCAATCCCAGAAACCAAACATATTGGCTTTATCTATCCCGAACTTCACCACTTCCTTTTCATTGGTAGAAAGTGCAGCAAAATGCAATGCAATATGGCTTTCATCTCCGGCGGACTTCAAAAACCAGGATCTTGCGGTATGCGCATTGGTCATTGTTTCCTGTGTGGTAAACGTTTTTGAAGCAATCAGGAAAAGCGTTTCTTCCGGATTCACCTTTTTGAGCGTTTCAGCAATATGAGTTCCGTCTACATTGGAAACAAAATAGGGCTGAATGCCTTCTTTCCAATACGGTTTAAGGGCTTCAGTAACCATTAATGGTCCCAGATCACTTCCACCAATTCCAATATTTACAATGGTTTTGATTGGTTTACCGGTATAACCTTTCCATTCTCCTGAATGAATTTTTTCACAAAATGCCCGCATTTGCGCCTGAACAGCCAGCACATCCGGCATAATATCTTTCCCTTCTGTTAGAACCGGTTTACCGGAAAAATTCCTTAATGCAGTATGCAAAACAGCCCGGCCTTCCGTCTGATTAATCAGTTCTCCAGCAAACATGGCCCGGATTGCAGTAGGTAATTCGCATTGGTTGGCGAGATCAATCAATAATTTCCAGGTGGTGCCATTGATGCTGTTTTTTGAAAAATCAATAACCATATCCTGATGCTGTCGGGAAAATTTTTCAAATCTTGCAGGGTCTTCCACAAATAACTGGCGCATTTCTACTCCGGCTATCTCTTTATAATGAGTTTCTAAAGCTGCCCAGGCAGCTGTTTTAGTAGGGTTAATAGTAGGTAACATTTGATTTATTTGCTTGCTTGCTTAAAAATTAAAGTTCGTTAATCAATTGGATCAGACGATCCACCATGGCAGTTGAAATTCCAAGATGTGTCACCATTCGAATCTGTGTGGGTGAAATTGCCAGACAATGCACTCCATAATGTTTTAATGTATCCATCAGGGTACCAGCGGTAAAACGCCCTTTTACCTCAAAAATCAACAAATTGGTTTCAACCGGCAGAATCGTTCCGATAAAATCCTTTTTTTCTAAAGCCGTTGCCAGCTGGCGGGCATGTTGGTGGTCTTCCTGCAATCGATCAATATGGTGATCCAATGCATAATTGGCGGCTGCAGCCATAAAACCTGCCTGCCGCATTCCGCCGCCAAATAACTTTCGCACTCTGCGGGCCTGCCGGATAAAATCTCCGCTTCCCATCAGTACCGAACCAATCGGGCAGCCCATCCCTTTATTGAAACAAACCGAAATGCTGTCAAAAACAGCTCCGTATTGTTGCGCTGTTTGTCCGGTTGCCACCAAAGCATTGAATAACCTGGCCCCATCGAGATGAAGGGAAAGCCCATGGATCTGGCAAACCTGCTTTATTGCCAGGATATCATCCCAGTTATAACAGGATCCGCCTCCGCGGTTACTGGTGTTTTCCAAACAAACCAGCGAGGTTCTGGCTTTGTGAACATCATCCGGATTGATAACGGCAACTACCCGATCCGCAGTTATCCGTCCACGGTTCCCTGCAATCGCTTTAACCTGTGAACCTGAATGAAAGGCTATTCCACCACCTTCGTATATGTAAACATGCGCCTGTTGCTCACAGATTACTTCATCACCCGGACGGGTATGTACCTTGATTGCAACCTGATTACTCATGGTACCGGTTGGACAAAAAAGCGCTGCTTCCATCCCAAAGAGCGAAGCCATACGCGATTCCAGTCTGTTGACGGAAGGGTCTTCTCCAAACACATCATCGCCCACTTCTGCATGTGCAATGGCATCCAGCATTCCAGGAGTTGGAAGGGTAAAAGTATCAGAACGCAGATCAATTTTCATCTTCCAAATATACGGCTGAGCAAAGTTTTTGAGAAATCAGCAGCATGAAAATCAAGGAGTTCTACGAAACTACTTTTATATTATCGATCTATTTTAAACGGTATAATTATTCATATAATCTTATAAATCATAATTTATTATCTTATTATCATGATTTTAAATCACCCATAATTAACTTAATTATCATCCATTGTGTATAAGAAGTATAGAATAATATGGCGGCATGCCCGAATCTTCCGTCCAAGTTGAAATCATTCCTATATATTTGCTTCCCTCTAAAACTGGATAATTGTGCGCCTAAAGAGCTTAGAAATAAAGGGTTTTAAAAGTTTTGCAGATAAAACCATTGTTCATTTTGACCAGAATATTACTGGCATTGTGGGACCGAATGGTTGTGGAAAGAGCAATATCATCGACAGCATCCGCTGGGTGATAGGTGAGCAAAAGATCAGTCAGCTTCGTTCAGAAAACCTGGACAGTCTGGTTTTTAACGGTTCCCGAACCAGATCGGCTTCCGGTCTCGCTGAGGTAAGCCTGACTTTCGAAAACACAAAAAACCTTCTCCCAACTGAATTTAATACAGTAACCATTACCCGAAAGTTTTATAAAAGCGGGGAAAGTGAGTATCGCCTGAATGATGTCAGCTGCCGACTAAAGGATATCCAGAACCTGTTCATGGATACCGGTGTAAGCACAGACAGCTATAGCATTATTGAATTGGGGATGGTGGATGATTTGATCAAGGATAAGGAAAACAGCCGGAGAAGAATGCTGGAACAGGCTGCCGGCATCTCCATTTACAAAACCCGTAAAAAGGAAGCAAAACAGAAACTGGATGCAACCGAGCAGGATCTTGCCCGGATTGAAGATTTACTGTTTGAGATCAATAACCAGTTGAAGACACTCGAGAACCAGGCAAAAAAAGCGGAGAAATACTACGAAATCAAAAAAGATTATCGGGAAATTTCAATCGAACTTGCCAAGGCCGCTCTGGAAGGATTCAATCTTACCTACCGCGACCTGAACGAGCAAACCAATGCCGAAACGGATAAAAAAGTTCAGCTGGATGCAATTATTGCCCAGGAAGAAGCCGGACTGGAGCAGGAAAAACTGGATTTCATTGAAAAAGAACGGCAGTTACAGTCATTGCAGTACACTTTCAATGAACTATTACAACAATTAAGAACAAAGGAAAACGATAAAAACCTGGCTTCGCAACGGCTGAATTTTCTTCGGGAGAAAGAGACCAGCCTGCAGGATTTTCTGCAGAAAAGTGATGGCCAGCTCAAAGGGATCGAAGAAAGTATCACCTTCAGTTCCAAACAGGTGGAAGAGGAGGAAGCAAAGCTGGAAAGTTTTGAATCGCAGTTGGATGAATATAAAGCAGATGTTGAAGAAAAGCGGAGCATCTATGACGCCCAGCGTCAGGCGGTAGATGCCATCAGAAGTGAAAATCTTCAGATTCAGCGCAGCCAGTTTGAAGCAGAGAAAAAAGTAGCAGTAGCAGATACATCCATTCAAAACCTGCAAAGGACCATACATCAGATTGAAGAAGAGCGGGAACTGAGGGGAAGTCAGTTGAAGCAGCTGGAAGAAGAGCGCACAGAAAGGGAGCAGGAACTGGAAGGCAAACAAAAAGACCTGCAACAATTACAGGAACATCATGAACGCACCCGCGAGCAGATCTTGCAAACTCAACAGGAGCTGGAAGTTTTAAGACAGCAGCTGGCTGAGGAAAGCAGAATTCTGGATGCCAGAAAAAATGAGCATGATTTGCTGAAAAGTCTGATCGACTCTATGGAAGGCTATCCGGAAAGCGTAAAATTCCTGCATAAAAATCCGAACTGGAATCACACGGCTCCCATACTTTCCGATATTATTTATGTGAAGGAAGAGTACCGTGCTGCGGTGGAAAACGTACTTGAGCCCTACCTGAACTATTATGTGGTTAATAACCTGCAGGAAGGCTTGCAGGCAGTTCATTTGCTGGATGACAACAAAAAAGGAAAAGCGAATTTCTTTTTGTTGGATCAGTTTAAAAATCAGGCGGCCAGTCATGCAGCTCCTGAAGGTACCCTGGAAGCACTCTCCGTAATTGAAGTGGATGCCGGTTATCAGGCGCTGGCTACCTATTTATTAGGCAATGTGTTTATTGCAGAAGATGAGTCTGCGCTGGAAAACAGCAATGGATCCATCATTCTGGAAAAAACCGGCAAGTATGTGAAGGGACAATATTCTTTAACAGGGGGAAGTGTTGGATTATTCGAAGGGAAAAAAATTGGTCGGGCTAAAAATCTGGAAAAGCTGCAGGAAGAAATCCAATCACAGGAAAAAGTAGTTGCTTCAATAAAACAAACGATTCAGGAAAAACACAATGAAGTAATTGGTTTTAATGAACAGTTGAAAGAGCAGGCGATCAAACAAACCCAGCAGGAAATAAACCAGCTCACCAATCAGGTATTTGCTTTACAGAATAAAGTGGAAAACCTGCATGCGCAGCAATCTACGAGCAGAAACAGGCTGGAAGAATTGCAACAAAATCTGGAAAACAGTCAGCAGTCCATTTCAGGCACCCGTACTGAATTAACAGAGCTTCTCCAACTGATTGAAGAAACGGGAATGAAATTGCTTGAAGTTGAGCAGTCCTATAAATCAACTGAACAGGAGTATAACAGCGCAAATGCTGTTTATAATGAATTCAACCTGTCCCTAACCAGACAACAAAGCCGGATCAGCTCTATTAAGCAGGAACTGGAATTTAAACGGAATCAATTGAGGGACCTAACCGTTCAGATTGAAACCAATCAAAGCCAGCTCAAACAGGCATTAGAAAGCATTGCTGAAAGCGAAGAATTGTTGAGTCAGGCTGACAATGGATTGCTGGAAATGATGAGGAAGAAAGACGAGGATGAAAAAATTCTGAATCAGGCAGATCAGGCCTACTATTCCATCAGAACCCAATTGAATGAAAAAGAAGCAGCACTTCGTTCCAAAGTAAAGGAAAAGGAGCAGCTGGAACATTCACTTGGAGCAATAAAAGACAGGCTGAATGAATTAAAGCTGCAATTGGCCGGAATGAAAGAACGACTGCAGGTTGAGTTCCGGATCAATCTGGATGAAATTATTGACCAGCCCCGTGCCACTGAAACAACAGTAGAAGAACTGCAGGAAAAATCGGAGCGGATGAAAAAACGCCTCGAAAACCTGGGTGAAGTGAACCCAACCGCAATTGAAGCTTTTACTGAAATGAAAAAACGGTACGAATTTATTCTTGAACAAAAGAACGACCTGGTTACAGCAAAAGATAGCCTGCTGCAGACGATCGCAGAAGTTGAAAGTACCGCGAACCAAAAATTCCTGGATACCTTTAATCAGGTAAAAGAAAATTTCATCAAGGTATTCAAGGCCCTGTTCACAGAGGAAGATCAGTGTGATTTGATTCTGGAGAATCCGGATAACCTGGCAGAAACCGGAATTGATATTGTAGCTAAACCAAAAGGCAAACGTCCGTCTTCCATCACACAGTTAAGTGGGGGAGAAAAAACACTCACGGCCACTGCATTATTATTTGCTATTTATCTGATTAAACCGGCCCCATTCTGTATTTTGGATGAAGTGGATGCGCCACTGGACGACGCAAACGTGGGAAAATTTACGAATATGATCCGCCGTTTCAGTGAGGAAAGTCAATTTATCATCGTAACACACAACAAAATGACGATGAGTGCCGTTGATGCAATCTATGGTGTTACCATGCAGGAAGCGGGAGTAAGTAAATTAGTACCGGTAGATTTTAGAAATTTGAATTAATCCCTTATATTTAAATATTAGTAACCGTCCAACATGTTAAGCATCTCCGAAAGGGGGTGCTTTTTTTTATTTTTGCAACACACCAAAAGATATCCATCCAACATGCGCACAATTATCCTGCTGTTATTATCCAATATATTTATGACGATAGCCTGGTATGGACACCTGAAGCAAAAAGGATTACCCTTATGGAAAGCAATTCTAATAGCCTGGGGAATTGCTTTTTTTGAATATTGCCTGATGGTGCCAGCCAACAGAATGGGATATGCCAATGGTTTCAGTGGCTTTCAATTAAAAATGACCCAGGAAGTTATTACGCTGGTGGTATTTGCTGTTTTTGCTGTTGTTTACCTCAAAGAACCATTTCGCTGGAATTATCTGGTGAGTTTCGGATTATTATTGGGTGCCGTTTATTTTATGTTTAAAAAATAATCAGAGATTGAGGTAATATGGTTTTAAAAGCCGGGTGAACTCCAGACTGTAATCGCCGTTTTTTCTGATTAGCAGCTCATCCGTCCCGATCGCATTGACAGCGCCTTTCTTAAACAATAACATACTGCGGAAGGGAGAATGTTTCTCCGTTTGGCAGATATTGGTTCTTTTAGCGAGAGAAAGTGCTGAACCATCAGCAAGTTTTATCATGGTATCAGCCCGATTAAATGGCAACAAAATCGCTAACCATCCATCTTTATTCAATAACCTGTCTGTTATGCTGAAAAAAAAGGGCAGTTCCAATCCAGACTCATGTTTTGCAAGATTTTTCCCCTGATCCGGAGAACGTAAGGATTGTTCAAAGAAGGGCGGATTACTAAAAATAAGATCATAGGTTTTTTCTGGAGTATAGGTAAGCACATCCCCCTGAATAACCTGAATTGAGTCGGCCCAGGGAGATTGCCTGCTATTTTCTCCAGCCTGCAGACTGGCAGCCGGATCCAGTTCAATAGCGTCCAGTTCATGAATGGATACCTGTTGGGCTAGCTGCAGGCTTAACAACCCGGTTCCCGTTCCAATGTCAAGTGCAGCATTTAATTCCATTCCTTTAAAGTAATCGGCCAGCCAGGCACCAAAAAGGCAGGCTTCAGTACAGACTTTCATGGAACAGTATTCCTGCTGTACCGTAAATAATTTAAATTGAAAATAGGAATTGGCCAAATTGGTTGCTTTATGGATTTACCAACTTGCTCTTGCAGTAGGAGTGGCAGACAGATCAGCCCATTCACCGGCAAGGTATTTATAATGCGCCGCCATTGCAATCATCGCTGCATTATCAGTACAATATTCAAAGGCAGGGAAATAGGTTCTCCATCCCAATTTCTTACCCATTTCCAGCAGACCATTCCGCAAACCGGAATTGGCAGAAACACCACCAGCCAGACAAATTTCCTTTATCCCAGTTTCGATAGATGCTTTTTTCAGTTTATTTAATAAGATGGTTACAATCCGGTATTGAATGGAGGCACATATATCCGGTAATCGATCCTGAATAAAAGCCGGGTTTTCCTTCTGATGTTCCTGAATAAAATAGAGGATAGCTGTTTTCAAACCGGAAAAGCTGAAATTGAGTCCGGGTATCTGCGGCTCCGGAAACCGGAATGCACCCGGATTACCAGTACGGGCATACGAATCAATCAGGGGGCCGCCCGGATAGGGCAGTCCCAGTATTTTGGCAGATTTATCAAAGGCCTCGCCTGCCGCATCATCAATGGTTTCACCAATTACTTTCATACCTGTTGGAGATTCCACCAATACTATTTGGGTATGTCCGCCACTAACTGTTAAACAAAGAAAAGGAAACGCAGGTTGGGGATCATCAATCAGATTAGCCACCACATGTGCCTGCATATGGTGAACGGTAAGCAGGGGTTTATTTAAGGCCAGCGCCAGTGAACGGGCAAATTGTGCTCCTACCAGAAGGGCTCCAATTAAACCAGGTGCCTGGGTAAATGCAATGGCATTTAACTGATTCAATTCAATTCCGGCTTTCTCTATTGCCTGATCTACCACCGGAACAATATTTTGCATGTGCGCCCGACTGGCCAGTTCCGGAACTACACCACCAAATTGTTCATGAATTTTTTGTGAGGCAATTATATTGGATAGCAATTGACCATCTTTTGAAACGGCTGCGGCGGTTTCATCACAGGAACTTTCGATAGCTAGGATTACGGGCATAGAATTATTTACTGCGGATTGCTACAACGGGGTCCATTTTTGCAGCGATGGAAGCCGGAATTATTCCAGCCAGCACTCCAACAAAAATACAGATAGACACAGCGATGGTCATAATTTTTAAGGAGATGGTAATTGGAAAACCCATTGCACCCGAAATGATTTGAGTAAGGATAAAAACCAGGAGCAGACCAATCATTCCTCCCATAATACAGAGGAAAGCAGATTCCATTAAAAACTCCATCATAATGGTTCTGCGTTTGGCGCCAATTGCTTTTTTCAATCCTATTTGTGGGGTACGCTCGCGGACTGTAACAAACATAATATTAGCCACTCCAAACATGCCTACAACAAGGGAAAGGATGGCTATAAAAAATCCCCCCATATTGATTCCTGCAAAGATGCCGGAAGCAAATTCACCGAATGCATCCATATCATTCAGGGAGAAATTATCAACCTGAGTGGGTTTTAATTTTCGAATTGAACGCATAGCTCCGGTTACCTCATCCCGCAAGGCTTTCATGGGGATGGTTTCCTTACCCTGCAACATCAACACAGGATCAGAGCGGTCTTCCCGAACCAGGGTTTTCATAAAGCTGTAGGGCAATAAAATTGCGTTATCGAATTCCCAGCCCCCTATAATGGAAGCACCCTGTTTTTTTATCAGTCCCACTACATTCACATTCCGGTCGTATATGGATACTAATTTTCCAACAGCGCGTTCCGGTTTCCCAAACAATTCTTCAGCTACTTTATATCCAATGACAATTGAGTTGGAAGCATAATCAAAATCGGTCTGCTGCAGGTAGCGGCCATCAATAACATCAATGGTTTGAATTTTGGAAAAATCTTCAGAAATACCATACATGCGAACATTATTCAGTTGTTCGTTCTGAAATTCCACTTTATCCATCCGCTGCAGGGCAAAGGCGATATTGGAAGCTTCGGGAACTGCCATTCTCAGCATCCGCATCTCATCATACTTGGGGATAGGGCGGTTGAGCAGTTTCCAATAAGGAATTTGGCCGCTATAATCCCATTTATCGATAAATATGGTATTGCTACCCAGTGCCTTAATATCTTTTTGCACATTCTCCTCCAGACTGTTCACGGTAGCCAATACACCAATGATACAGAAGATACCAATGGTGATACCAAAGAGGGATAAAAATGTCCTCAGTTTATTGGACCGGAATTCTCCCAGGGCCATTTTCAGGCCGGTACCCAGTATTTCGAGAGTTTTGCGCATATGTCAAAAATACTGCATCCTAATCCAACTAAAATGAAAAAAGAGGCTTAAATTAGAAGGAAGCAATCCGGCCAGAAAACCAATCCGTCCCGCAGGTTGAATCAGAGGAATTTATTTCATCATTTAAATATACTTCCAATGGTTACTACAGACATTTCCCAGCTGGTAGGAGAGTGCACAACCTGGGTAAACACTCTCCGTACAAAACGGTCTGAATTTAATTTGCTGAAAGAAAAACTCCAGCAGCTATCGACCAATCTCCAGGACAAGGAAACACTCCGGGATTTGGAGCATCTACAGAATCAGTTCTACATTCAGCTGATCAACATCCACGACCTTAAACACGCAATCAAAGAGCACGAACGAATTGCCCATTGGGAAAAAGAAAAGAAAGGGCAGGTTACAGACGCAACCATCTCGGCCCACGAAGATCATCTCTACCAGTATGAACAACTCATGGGCACCCTGGATCATGTAGAGGAAGAATTTCACCGGTTCGTCCATAAAATCGAATAAACCCCTGAGGAAGTAAGAAGTGGGAAGTAGGAAGTTATTCTCACTTCTTACTTCCCACTTCCCACTTCTTACTTCCTACTTCCTACTTCCTACTTCCTACTTCTACTTCTAACTTCCCACTTCTAACTTCAAACTTCTTCCTGATGCCAGCAGAATTTGATACCAACCACGTAAAAAACATTGTCTTACTCGGCCATGCAGGTTCGGGCAAGACCTCCTTAGCGGAAAGTATGGTTTATGAAGCCGGACTTATTCCCCGCCGGGGCAGTATCGCCGCACATACAACCCTTGGTGATTTCCACGAATTGGAGCAGGAGCGGGGTAATTCCATCTTTTCCAAATTACTCCATGCCCGATGGCGGGGCTATAAAATCAATATTATTGACACCCCCGGTTACGATGATTTTTCCGGTGAAGTAATCGCTTCCTTGAGAGTAGCCGATACCGGTATAATGATTCTGAATGCTGCCATGGGGATTGAAGTAGGTACAGATATTATCTGGCAATACACGGAAACCTTTAAGACGCCCATGATTTTTGCTGTTAATCAATTGGATCAGGAAAAGGCCGATTTTGACAAAACAGTGCAGCAGGCCAAAGACCATTTTGGATCAAAGCTGGTGATTATACAATATCCCTTGCAACAGGGGGCTGGATTTCATGAAATTGTGGATGTTCTGCGAATGACTTTATACAAGTTTCATGATACAGGAGGAAAGCCGGAAAAACTTCCTATTCCAGAAGCAGAACTGCCACGTGCAGAAGCATTACACAAAGAATTGGTGGAAGCAGTTGCCAGTAATGATGAAACCCTGATGGAGCATTATTTTGAAAAGGGTGAACTGGAAGAAGATGAGATGAAGGAAGGCATGAAAAAAGCCATGATCAACCATGATTTGTTCCCGCTATTTTGTGTTTCGGCCGAGCGGAATATGGGAAGCGGACGTTTAATGGGATTCATTGATAATATTTGTCCGAGTGCCAATGAAATGCCACCTCAAAAAACAGTGCAGAGCAAAGAATTACCCTGTAAAGCTGATGCTCCTTCCTGCCTCTTTATTTATAAAACGGTTTCAGAACCTCATGTTGGTGAATTGTCCTTTTTCAAAGTCTATTCCGGGGTTGTAAAATCAGGCATGGAATTAATGAATCCGATCACAAAGGTTACTGAAAAATTGAATCAGCTTTTTATTGTTGAGGGAAACAAAAGAACTGCGGTAAATGAACTGGCAGCTGGTGACCTGGGTGCTACCTTAAAATTAAAAAACACCCATGTTAATAATACACTTTGTGATCGCCAAACGCCCATTGAACTGGTACCCATAGAATTTCCTTCGCCAAATCTTAGTATTGCCATTGAGCCTGGGTTAAAAGGGGAGGAAGAAAAACTGGCACAGGCATTACATGCCCTGGTGGAAGAAGATCCAACAATTCGGGTGGAAGTATCTTCTGAATTGAAGCAAACACTTTTACATTGCCAGGGTGATATGCACCTTGCCGTTATCAAATGGAAATTACAAAACCAGTTCAAACTGGAAGTGCGTTTTTCAAGACCCCGAATTGCCTACAGGGAAACCATCAGAAAATCTGCAGAAGCTCAATACCGACATAAAAAACAATCGGGAGGTTCCGGACAATTTGGAGAAGTTCATATAAGAATTGAACCCTGGGTGGAAGGGATGAATGATCCACAAGGCCTCTCCGTAAGAAACCGCGAGTTTCATAAACTATCCTGGGGTGGCCAGCTTGCTTTTTACAATTGTATTGTTGGCGGGGCTATTGATACAAGATTTCTGCCTTCCATAATGAAAGGAGTTATGGAGAAAATGCAAGAGGGACCACTAACCGGCAGTTATGTACGCGATATCAGGGTTTCCGTTTTCGATGGTAAAATGCACCCGGTTGATTCGAACGATATTTCTTTTCGATTAGCCGGATTACAGGCTTTCCGACAAGCCTTTCAACAGGCCGATCCTCAATTGCTGGAGCCCATAGGAAAAGTGGATGTATACTGTCCGGATGAACTAACCGGATCCGTAATGGGAGATCTGCAAACCCGGAGAGCTATTGTTGAGGGAATGGAATCGGAAGGTCATTTTACACGCATAAAAGCCCAGGTACCGCTGGCCGAAATGTATGAATATTCCAACTCATTAAGATCTATAACTCAGGGCAGGGCCCGTTTCAAAATAGAGTTTGATCATTATTCGCCCGTACCCTATGAATTACAGAAAAAACTAATGGAAGAATATCACAAACAGGCTGAACTGGTGGAATAAACATCGAAGATCGCTTTTCGATGAATGGAACAATGAAATCTTTTTACTGGTCGTTTCTAATCTGTTCCGTTTTTAATCGTCGTACCCATTGAAAATTTCCACACCTATGAACGAACAGTTGTACTTCAACGACCAGGCACATATTGCCGAAAAGTTCCAGTTGATCCAGGAGCACCTGCAGGATACCAGTAAAATGGCAGTTCTGAAGATTCGCAACTGGAAATTAGTGGAGCACTTGCCGGAGACCAGCCAACGCTATCAAAAGCATATGCACCAAACATTATTCAACATTGTTCCAAATGAGTTTATTCTCTGCGAGATTGGTTATTACTTCTCTCCACTGAATAACTGATAAAAAAGGGCCGAAATATCGGCCCTTTTTTATCTTTATACTATGCCAAAACTCAACCAGCTCTTACTGTTCATACTACTGACTGGGATCATTTTATACATCGGCAGGTCATTATTTGTTCCACTCAGCTTTGCATTATTAATCAGTTTTATCCTTTATCCCATTTGTAAATGGATGGAGGGAAAAGGAATTTCCAAAACACTGGCCATACTTCTCAATCTGCTGGTTATGTCATTGTTGCTAGGAGGAATCATTTATTTATTGCTTAATCAATTGCAACAATTCGGTTCCGAATGGCCCCTGTTGAAAGACAAAATCAATCAATCCATCGCCAGCGTATCAATTTACCTGCGGGATGAATGGGAAATTGACACGGTTACACAACAGAATTATACGGATCAGTTTCTTCGAAATGCACCTAATTATCTCTTTGGATTTTTACAGAAAACTATTACCAGTTCAGCAGTTTCCCTGGTGTTATTATTTCTGATACCTATTTACAGTTTCCTGATTTTATATTACCGCCGGCGCCTGATGAATGCCCTCATTTTAATGACACCTGTAAAATACCGGTCTGGCCTAACCGAAATTGTACAATTGGCCATTCAGTCCTATTATAATTTTATCAAAGGCATGCTGGTAGTATATCTGATTGTTGGGATTTTAAACAGTATCGGACTTCTCTTACTGGGAGTGCCACATGCTGTCTTATTTGGAGTAATTGCAGCCATTCTGACGTTTATTCCCTATGTTGGAATTCTGGTGGCTTCCTTATTTCCAATTACCCTGTCCTGGGTAACCCATAATTCTTTCTGGTATCCAATTGGAGTAATCGCGATTTTTGGAATTGTTCAATATCTGGAAGCCAATATCATATTTCCCTGGGCGGTATCAAGAAAACTAAATCTTAATACCCTGTTTACCATCATTGCCATAATAATCGGCGGAATTCTTTGGGGGGCAGCCGGAATGATCCTGTTTGTACCTTTTGCAGCTATCCTGAAGCTGGTTGCAGAGCGGATGGAGGGCGGAGAACCATTGGTAGTTTTGCTGGGAGATGACAAAGATTCCTAAATAAAACTATCAACCGTTAGTTTTATTCTGCGATTCCGTATTTTCGTTACTTAACTGTTTTAGCTATATGAAAGAAGTATATGTTGTTGCCGCAGTAAGAACACCTATGGGAAGTTTTGGCGGATCCTTAAAAGAGATGACGGCAACCCAATTGGGAGCCATTGCTATAAAAGGTGCATTGGAAAAGGCGGGCCTTTCTGCTGATCAGGTGGAAGACGTATTAATGGGCTCGGTATTGCAGGCGAATCTGGGACAGGCACCTGCCCGGCAGGCTGCCAAATTTGCCGGGTTACCGAATGAGGTAAATTGTACCACGGTAAACAAAGTATGCGCCAGTGGAATGAAAGCAGTAGCCCAGGCTGCACAAAGTATACTATTGGGCGATGCAGGAATAGTGATTGCGGGAGGTATGGAAAGCATGAGCAATGTACCTTTTTATGTAGAACAGCTGCGATGGGGGAATAAATACGGATCTACCTCATTAATCGACGGATTGGCTAAAGACGGCTTAACAGATGTTTATGACGGCCAGGCAATGGGTAATGCTGCAGAACGATGTGCCCGGGAATGCAGTATAAGTCGGGATGAGCAGGATCAATTCGCTATTGAAAGTTACAAGAGAAGCCAGGCAGCCTGGAATGAAGGAAAATTTGATGCTGAAATTGTTCCCGTACCCATACCTCAGCGAAAAGGGGATCCGGTTCTTTTTTCAAAAGATGAAGAACCCTGGAACGTAAAATTTGATAAGATTCCGGAATTAAAACCCGCCTTCCAGAAAGACGGATCGGTAACTGCCGCCAACTCATCCACCATGAATGATGGCGCTGCTGCCTTAGTTCTGGTAAGTAAAGAAAAACTGGAGGAACTCGGGCTTCGTCCAATTGCCCGGATCCTTTCCTATGCGGATGCAGAACAGGCCCCCGAATGGTTTACAACAACCCCTTCACTGGCTGTTCCGAAGGCTGTTGCCAAAGCCGGACTAAAGATGGAAGATATTGAGTACTGGGAATTAAATGAGGCCTTCGCAGTTGTTGGAATTGAAAACAGTAAACGGATGAAACTGGATCCTGCAAGAGTAAATGTGAACGGCGGGGCAGTAGCGCTGGGACATCCGTTGGGATGCAGTGGTGCGCGCATTCTGGTGACATTGATCCATATACTCAAGTCGAAGAATGCCCGATATGGTGCTGCCGGAATTTGTAATGGCGGAGGTGGGGCATCAGCCATGGTAATTGAAAATTTATAGAATAGCAACTAAAGTGAACATATTACCTGTGACAAACGATCAAAAGAGTTTGCTGGCCGAGATGAGCCGGCAAACCTTTTTTGATACTTTTTCTCCGTACAACAGTGAAGAAGACATGAAATTATTCATGGAAAATCAATTCACGAGAGAACAACTGGAAGCGGAACCTGACCTTCCGGATAACTATTTTTTCATAGCCTGGCTGAAGGAAGAACCCATGGGCTATATGCGTCTCCGCTATTGGGAAAAAGCACCTTATGATGTACTCCCAAATGAAAGCTCACTGGAAATTACCCGATTATACGCTAACAAAAACGCTATTGGAACGGGTATTGGTAAAGCCATGATGCAATTTGCGCTGGATTTTGGAAAGACCAAAAATGTTAACTGGGCTTGGTTGGGGGTTTGGGAAAAGAATGAGCGGGCCATTCAGTTTTATGAAAAATGGGGATTTGAACAAAAAGGTGCGCACGATTTTTTACTTGGAAAGGACCTGCAAACCGATTGGCTGATGGTAAAAGACCTGAGGGAATTGGTTAAATTTTAAGCGAAAAAATGAAATATTGGCTGAACACAGCAACCAAAAGCCGAACTATACCGTAAATTGAGTATAAAAAATAGCCCATATGAAACGCATACTAATGCTTTCTCTGCTGACAGGATTGATCCTGAGTGCCTGCCAGAAAAAAACAGAAGATCCTGAACCTAACCCGCCGGGTGGAGGAACAACGCCACCTTCTATGGAAGATAAAGTGAAAGATACTGCACTTCTATATGCCAGAGATATCTATTTGTGGAGCAATCAAATACCAACAAGTTTAAATGCCCGATCCTATGCAGATCCTAACAAAATAATGGAAGCCATCCGGCCCTATAGTAAGGAACCTGGTTTTACAAACCCGGTAGACCGCTGGAGTTTTGGTGTTACCAAGGCCGAATGGGATAATGTCAGTGGTGGTATTGCAGCGGATTTAGGAATGGGCATATTTTTCCGTACTAATACAGATTTAAGGGTTACCAATGTGGAACCGGATGGAGTAGCCGGGAAAGCAGGTGTTGCCAGAAGCTGGCGAATTACAAAAATAAACGGTAATGCCAGCATCAATACTACGGACGCAAGTATCAATTTTATAGTTGATGCAATTTATGGAGGGAATGCTGCAACTATTGAATTCACCAAGCCTGATGGCACCAAAACAGAACTAACGCTAACTCCGGTAACTTATCAGGAGAAACCTCTTGCGCTGGACACGGTATATGAAAACAGTGGTAAGAAGATCGGGTATATGGTGCTAAACTCCTTCCTGGGAAATCAGGATCAGATTAAAGCATCCTTTTCCAATACATTTCAGGAGTTCAATGCGAAAGGCGTATCCGATTTAATCGTTGATCTTCGGTACAATGGAGGAGGCTATGTTTCTTTATGGGAAGAACTGGCCAATTATCTGGTTCCAACCAATGCCAATAATAAGGTAATGTATACGGAAAGCTTTAATGCCAGATACTCCGATTGGGATACTTCTGTCTTTTTTATAAAGAAGGGAAACCTTAATCCGCAGAAAATTGTCTTTATCATTTCACAAAACACCGCTTCCGCCAGTGAAGGGCTGATCAATAGTATGACTCCTCATATGGAAGTGAAACTGGTAGGACCAAGCGCATCAAATGGAAAGCCGGTAGGATATTTTCCCATTCCGGTAGGTACCTGGTATGTGTTGCCGGTAAGTTTCCGAACTGTAAATAGTGCTAACCAGGGTTCATTCTTTAATGGGTTTATTCCAGAAAGCCAGGTTGCGGATGGCTTGGATAAGGCCTGGGGAGATTTGACGGAGGATTGCCTGGCAAGTGCCATGAAATACCTGACAACAGGATCCTTCAGAGCCACTACCATGGAATCGGTTCGTTCAAATACGGAGTTCATGGAAAGTTATAACCGCCTCCCTCTTAAAAAGAGGAAAGTATTGATTGAAGACCGATTTAATGTGATGGAAAGGATGAAAAAGTAATGAAATAATAGAAAAAAGTCTGCAAAAGCCCCATTTTATGGGGCTTTTCGCATTATCAGGGTAATTTTTGCGGATTTGGTGCTTAACCAATAAATTTGCCACTCGTTTAAAAACAAAAGAATGGCAAGATCTATTGCATTTAGAGAAGCGCTTCGCGAAGCAATGAATGAAGAATTCCGTCGTGATGAACGCGTATTCCTGATGGGAGAGGAGGTTGCAGAATACAATGGTGCCTATAAGGTAAGCCAGGGTATGCTGGATGAATTTGGCGAAAAAAGAGTAATCGATACTCCTATTTCTGAATTAGGTTTCGCAGCAGTTGCAGTGGGTGCCGCCCAGAATGGCCTACGCCCGATTGTGGAATTTATGACCTGGAACTTTGCTGTACTGGCACTGGATCAGATTCTGAATACCGCCTCTAAAATGCTGGCCATGAGCGGCGGTCAGTTATCCTGCCCGATTGTTTTCCGTGGTCCGAATGGATCAGCCGGCCAGTTGGGAGCTCAGCACTCTACTGCTTTTGAAAGTTATTATGCCAACATACCAGGACTGAAAGTGGTTTCTCCATCCAATGGTTATGATGCCAAAGGTTTATTGAAGCAGGCGATCCGATATGAAGAAGATCCTGTAATCTTTATGGAAAGTGAGCAGATGTATGGCGATAAGTCAGAGGTTCCGGAAGAAGAATATTATATCCCGCTGGGAAAAGCGGATATAAAAAAAGCCGGATCAGATGTAACCATCGTTTCTTTCAACAAAATGATGAAAGTTGCACTAGGTGCTGCTGCAGAATTGGAGAAAGAAGGTGTAAATGCAGAAGTAATTGATTTGCGCACGATTCGTCCGCTTGATTGGATGACAATTCTTGAAAGTGTTAAGAAAACCAATCGCCTGGTGATTGTTGAAGAGCAATGGCCGTTTGCTTCCATCTCATCTGAAATTACCTACCAGATCCAAAAAGAAGGATTTGATTACCTGGATGCTCCAATCCGCCGCATTACTGCTGCTGATGCTCCCCTGCACTATGCACCAAATCTTGTAGCTGCTGCATTACCTGATGTTAGCAGAACAGTAAAACTGGTAAAAGAAGTAATGTACTTGAAGAAGTGAAAGGTGAGAGGTGAAAGGTGAAAAGAGAGAGGTAAAAGGTGAGAGGTGAAATAGAGAGGTGAAAGTGAGAGGTGAAAGGTGAAAGTGAGAAGTGAAAGGTGAAAGATATAAAAAACCCGTAGGATTTTTTTCCTACGGGTTTTAACTTTAAATGACATTTGAAAACTCCGAAATATTCGGGTCCTTTACTTTTAAATTTTTACTTTTTAGTTTTTACTTTAAAATGCTCCCCACGGTTAGCAAAAAGAAATAGGAATAAGCCATCAAAACGCCGGCTAAAACAACCAGCTTGGTAGTTAATTGCCACACACTGATTTCGCGTGTGTTTTTCAAAGGGTGACGTAGTCTGTTCATAGGTGGATATTTACGGGTATTGGATAATTCATTGGTATTGGATAATTCAAAAGTACAATCTGTTCAGGTTGCTGTCAATCACAGTTCTACCCGATTTTTTTCGTACAATTACGAAGCAGAATCCCTCGGCAACTGGCATGTTCTGCCTGCTTTTCATTTGATTACCAATGATAAAGGCTTCCATCTGCAAAGTTCCATTCAGGCGTTTGCAAAACGCCTCCGGAATAAGAAAGCCAGGGTTGGATAAAGGGAGAGCCGACCGCTTTCACTACATGTATGTCCTGAGCCGGCATATAACCCTGAAGCAGTATAAAAATCTTCTCGCCGTTTTTATTTTCAGCAATGTCAGCTACCAGCATTACATGTCCGGGATGTCCACCTTTGAGGAATACATCGCCCGATTCTATTTTTGATAGATCCCTTTTAATTTTCAGTTGTTTAGCCAGTGATGCGGTGCCGCAATAACTGTACACAACATGCATAAATCGATTTAGATTCGTTCTGTTATCCGGAGATGTTATTTCTCCCGGTAATGTCACCGCTATCAGTTTATTTCCTTTTAAACGGTACCTGATACCGGCGCACCAATCCTTGTAGGACAACCAGCTGCCATCTGTAGCAAGAAAGCGGATTTGATTATACTGCTGCTGGTCAAAAAGCCAGTTTGCCCTGATTAATAAAACTGCATCAGCACATTGCAGCAATGAATTATTTCGGATGGGAATATCCAGTACGGCAAATTGTGCCTGCTGGTTGGGTTTCAGTTTGCCATCGTACAGAAAAACTGCGGACTCTTTCTTGAGCCGAATCTTTCGGATATGGTCAGTGAAACTTCCTTTGGCTGCATTTATTCGCCGGAATCCGGTTGGGAGAGGCAGTTCCCCAATAGTTGGAACATTGGTTGAAATGGTAAAAAATGGCAAAATAATTGCCATAGACAGGCGCAATAGCATTAATCGGTATTTTTGATATCGGTTGGATGCAGGAAAGCCTGAATTACATATCCATCCTGAAATGGATTTACCTTTCTAACAAAATTTTATACCATAAAGCATGTCCCAAATATTAATCATTGACGACGAAAGAGCCATCAGAAAAACGCTTGGAGAAATATTGTCTTATGAAGGTTATAAAGTAGAAGAGGCATCCGACGGAGAAGAGGGATTAAAAAAGTTCAAGGAAAAAAATTATGATGTTGTTTTATGTGACATCAAAATGCCCAAACTGGATGGCATTGAATTTTTGGATAAAGCCAGAGAAGCCAATCCGGATATCCCAATAATCATGATATCAGGTCACGGTACTATTGAAACAGCCGTTGAAGCGGTTAAAAAGGGTGCCTTTGATTATATTTCGAAACCACCAGACCTGAATCGTTTACTGATTACATTGAGGAATGCCATGGATAAAACATCCCTGGTTACCGAAACCAAGGTGTTGAAACGAAAAGTGAGCAAGGTTCAGGAAATGATTGGAGATTCTCCAGCCATTCAACGAATAAAAGATACCATTGAAAAAGTAGCGCCTACCGATGCCCGTGTTTTGATAACAGGTGAAAATGGAGTAGGTAAGGAATTGGTTGCACGCTGGCTCCATGAGAAAAGTAATCGCGCTAGTGGACCATTAGTTGAAGTGAACTGTGCAGCCATCCCGGGCGAGTTGATTGAAAGTGAATTATTCGGTCATGAAAAAGGATCCTTTACCTCTGCCATCAAACAACGGATTGGAAAGTTTGAGCAGGCCAGTGGAGGTACACTTTTTCTGGATGAAATCGGAGATATGAGTTTGTCAGCTCAGGCTAAAGTATTACGTGCTTTACAGGAAGGAAAAATTACCCGGGTGGGAGGTGATAAAGAGATTTCTGTTGATGTACGGGTTGTAGCCGCAACAAATAAAGATTTGCTGAAAGAAGTAGAGGACAAAAATTTCAGGCTCGATTTATACCATCGCCTTAGTGTAATATTGGTACATGTACCATCGCTTAACGAAAGAAGGCATGATATACCCTTATTGGTGGAGAAATTTCTGGAAAACATTTGTGCTGATTACGGCATTGCAAAAAAAGAAATTGAACCGGAAGCATTGGAAGCTTTAAGAGATTATAACTGGACCGGGAATATCCGTGAATTGAGAAATGTGGTAGAACGGCTGGTTATTTTATCTGGCAAAACAATACTAAAAGAGGATGTTCTGAATAATGTAGTTCCGAGAAAATAAGGTCCTAGTTTTTTGTGAATTGAATCATTTCATTGGCGTCTTTCAGCCATTTGAAATTAGTTTCCGCATTGATGGGAAAAGTTGCCATACCCGGACCGGAGCAAACCAGTTTTGCTTCGGGAGCAAGCTTTTGTAAATCCCCGATATAGGAATGCTGCGTTAATTCTCCCAACTGCGTAATCAGGTGGAAATACAAACAGTCTGGCATCCGTTCCCTGCAAAACAATTCAACCACATCTAACGGTACATTTTTTCCAAGATATACCGATCGGTGTCCGTGCTTTTTCAGCAGGTAGTGCATAAAAAGAACCGGAATTTCATGGGTTTCACCAAAGGGGGTAAACACCAAAATGGACTTTGGATTCGGATGGTACATGGGTTCCAAACCATCTGTGGCTAATAGGATTTTTTTAATAATCAGTTCACTGCAAAAATGTTCCTGAGCCGGAACTACCCGATCAATCAACCAACGCTTTCCTATTTGATTCAATAAGGGAAAAATGACTTCCAGCAGGCATTTTTCCAATCCCATGTGCAATACCAGGGTATGAAAGATCTGATTAAATTTATCCTGATCGAATGCCATTACTGCGTCGAATAATTGACGGATAGTTTCCGTTTGAACACCAGCATGGAAATCCTGCAGATTGTAGGACAGCAGTTGATCATCCGACAATTCAACCAGGGTGGAAATCCGATGTCCTTTTTTATACAAAACGGCAATGCGCAGAATTTTCTTGAGGTCTTCTCCGTCATAAAACCGATGGCCTCCATCCTTCCGCTGGCAGAGATTCAATTGATACCGTTGTTCCCATATTCGTAGCGTATGAGCCTTAATTCCGGTCAGATTTTCAATATCAGTTATGGTAAAATGATTCATTCCGTTCTGCAAGGATGCACAAATAAAAGCGATTAACAAAAAATTTAGGAAATCACTGTCATAATTTACATAATTCTGCTACTAATACTGTAATAAACCTGTATTATTCAGGTAGAATGGTATTTTTGCCCACATTTAAAACTGGTTGAATGACAACGAATCAGATCTTGATCGTAACCCTGATTTCTCTTTTATTGGTAATGCTGCCTGCATTTGGTCTTGCCAAAATGTTTCAGAAAGCCGGTGCACCTGCCTGGAAAGCCTGGGTGCCCTTTTATAATACATGGACAATGCTGGAGATTGCCAGGCGTCCGAAACATTGGTTTTTCTGGCAGTTTATTCCGGTTGCAGGGTGGTTTGTTACCATGGGCATACTAATCGAGTGGGTAAAATGTTTCAATAAGTTCAGCTTTTGGGAGCATGCAATGACCTGCCTCTTACCTTTTATCTATTTTCCAATGGTAGGTATGGACCCGAAAACAAGGTTCATTGGTCCAGACGGAGTAAAACATTATAAAAAAACGCCCGTACGGGAATGGGTAGACGCTGGTATTTTCGCAGTAGTTGCCGCTACCCTGATTCGTACATTTATTTTTGAAGCGTATACCATTCCTACCGGCTCCATGGAAAAAACATTATTGATTAATGATTTTTTGTTTGTCAGTAAGCTGAGTTATGGTCCAAGGATTCCGAATACCCCACTGGCAGTACCCTTTGTGCATCATTCACTTCCCGGAAGTTCAATGAAGTCCTATTCCGAATTAATAAAGCTCCCCTACAGCAGATGGTTTGCAAGTCCCGTTAAACGCAATGATGTGGTGGTATTTAATTTTCCTGACGGTGATACCGTTATTAATAAGCCTGAATTTCAATCACAACATCCTTATTATTCTATAGCCAGGCAATTAGGCAATGGCAATATGGCAGCTGGACGTCAAATTATTCTTAATGACCCGGAGTCTTATCCCCTGGTAGTTAGGCCGGTTGATAAACGAGAGAATTATATCAAGCGATGTGTAGCCATTGCAGGGGATACCCTGGAAGTTAGGGAAGGAGTTGTTTATATAAACGGGGAACCTGGTTTTACTCCGCCCAAGTCACAACTTTTTTACGAATTGGAAACAAATGGTCAACCACTTAATCCGGAGTTTATGAAAGATGAGTACGATGTTGACATCAATGATGATCAGGAATTCGCGCGGATGAGTGGGAACATTATCAATATGCTATTGACACCGGAAGCTGTTGAAAAATTGAAGAAAAGCGGACTGGTTAAACGCATAACACCCTTATTATACCGGCCTGATGCAGTATCTCCCGCTAAATTTACCATGGATATATTCCCGCATGACGGTCAGCATAAATGGACGGAAGATTTTTATGGTCCGATCTGGATACCTAAAAAGGGATCAACCCTCACACTGACTCCGGAAAATTACACGATCTATGAGCGGGCAATCCGGGTTTTTGAAGGCAATCAGCTGGAGCGCCAGGGAAATCAATTCTTCATAAATGGACAGGCATCCAATCAGTACACTTTTAAAATGAATTATTTCTGGATGATGGGGGATAATCGTCACTTATCACAGGATAGCAGATTCTGGGGCTTTGTTCCGGAGGATCATGTAGTGGGCGAGGCCTGGATCATCTGGATGAGCCTGAACAAAGGGGTTCGCTGGAATCGTCTCTTCAAAAGTATTCATTAACTTACTGGCAGGGTTAATCAATTGCCATACATGAAAGAAGTTAGTTATCAGTTTGCTTATGAAATCTATGATTCCATTGATGAATTAAGTGAAGAAGATGCCTGGTTGCTGGAAGAAGCCAGACAGGTAACGGAGCAGGCGTACGCACCCTATTCAAATTTTCATGTTGGCGCTGTTGCAAAACTGGTGAATGGTGAAATTATAGCCGGATCAAATCAGGAAAATGCCTCATTTCCGGTAGGACTATGTGCAGAGCGGGTTGTGCTTGCTTCAGTTTCCTCCTTATTTCCCAAAGTACCCATTGAATCACTGGCAATCAGCTATCAGAGTGGTACCGTTGAAAGTAATCATCCCATCAGTCCCTGTGGAATTTGCCGGCAGTCCTTACAGGAATATGAAGGGCGGGTTAAACACCCTATTCGCCTGATATTAGGTGGACAGTCGGGAAAGGTTTTTATCATCCCGAAAGCATCCTGGTTATTGCCACTGAGTTTTACAGGAGAAGAATTAGGAGTTTAAAATCAGTAAGCTTATCCGATTTGCTGTCCGTTTTTTACCGGTTGTTCAGGTTTTAACAGCACCACTTTATTTTCTTCAGCATAAACGCCTAAAACAAGACATTCACTAATAAAATTGGCTATTTGTTTGGGTGGGAAATTCATTATCGCAATTACCTGTAGACCTGCTAAATCTTCCAGATTATATAAATCAGTAATCTGTGCGGATGAATTTTTATGCCAAGTACTCCAAAATCAATAACCAGCTGATATGCCGGCTTTTTTGCTTTCAAAAATGGTTGAGCCTTCAGGATAGTTCCTACCCGAATATCAATTTTCTCAAAATCATCCCAGTTGATCGTCATAAAATCTAAAATTAACGCAAAAAGATAGAATTTTTTTTACCAGAAGCGCAATCGGTAAACAATCGTACCGTAAATTCAGGCATCTTTTAATATTTATCAAACCGATTGTAACTATGCCCCTTTTATCGCCTTCGCGCAGAAAATTCCTTCGGAACTCATCCGTAGCCGCTGCCGGTTTTTTTATAGTACCCCGCCATGTTTTGGGAAAAGGACATGTAGCACCGAGTGATACATTAAATGTTGCCGGTATTGGTGCTGGTGGCAAAGGTCAAAGCGATTTGGCTGAATTTTTCAAGACTGGTAAAGTCAATATTGTTGCACTTTGTGATGTGGATGACAGAGCGGCTGCTAAATCGCGTCAGGCTCATCCGAAAGCGCCTTATTTCAAAGATTTCCGCGAAATGCTCGAAAAGCATAAAAATCAGATTGATGCGGTGTCAATTTCTACTCCTGATCACACGCATGCCAATGCTACCCTGGCAGCCATGCAATTAGGGAAACATGTATACACGCAGAAACCATTGACCCATGATATTTATGAAGCACGCCTGTTAACAGAAGCAGCAAAAAAATACAAAGTGGTTACCCAAATGGGAAATCAGGGGGGAAGTGGAGATGGTGTTCGTCGCGCTAAAGAGCTGATTGATGCCGGTATGATTGGTGATGTTCATACAGTGCATGCCTGGACCAATCGTCCGGTATGGCCGCAGGGTATTCCAACCCCATCCGGCAAACATGAAATGCCTAAGGAGTTAAACTGGGATTTATGGCTCGGGCCAGCTCAGCATATTGATTATAATCCGGCATACCTTCCATTTAATTGGAGAGGATGGTGGGCTTTTGGTACAGGTGCACTGGGCGATATGGCCTGCCATATTCTTGACCCGGCATTCCGGATTCTGCCCATTGATTATCCAAGTTCAGTAGAATGCAGTGTTGCCAATATCTGGCAGGATATGTGGGTGGAAAGTGCAAATGTGGATGGATGTCCGCCTTCGTCCATTATTCATCTTGATTACCCAAGAACTGATGGAAAAGGGAATGTGAAGATTTCCTGGTATGATGGTGGCTTGTTGCCAAACCGTCCGGATGAATTACTTCCAGGTGAAGCATTTGGAAACTGGGATGGAGGAATTCTTTTCACTGGAACAAAAGGTAAATTACTGGCCGATTGTTATGGTGAGAATCCTCGTTTGTTACCAACCGTTAAGATGAAGGAAAGCCTTCCTGCTCCCACTATTGCCCGTGTACCGGAAGGACATTATGCACAGTGGGTAAATGCATGTATTGCCGGATATGGTAAAGGAAAAACCAGTTCTCCATTTGAATATGCCGGGCCATTTACAGAAAGTATCCTGATAGGTAATCTGGCTATCCGCAGCTGGATGATGAAAAATCCAAACCTGAAAGGATGGAATGATAAATACCTGGGACGGAAGAAACTTCTATGGGATGCGAAAAATATGAAAATCACCAATTTCGAAGAAGCCAACCAATTCGTGAAACGCGAGCGTCGGAAAGGATGGGAGATATAGGAGGTGAAAGGTGAAAGGTGAGAGGAGAGAGGTCAAAGGTGAGAGGTGAAAATGCCTTTAATTTCAAACAAATAAAAAAAGTAAGCCATCCGAATGGATGGCTTACTTTTTTTATGCATAGTAATGAAGACTTTGAATTTTTTCATCTTTCACCTCTCACCTCTATCCTTTCACCTTTCACCTTTGACCTTTCACCTTTCATCTTCTTTTCCCTCCAAAATCTTCGCCAGGTTTAATAATTCTTCCTGCTTATAGCTGTCCTTATCGTTTTCAAAACATTTGGCAAATTCTTCCAACAGATGTTGAATAATTCGGATGGTACTCATAGGACGGAAAAAGGATGCAGTTGGAGGAACCGAAATTCGTTTAAAATAGGTATCTACATCTTTTTGCGTAAATACCTGTCCGCTCATTGGGTCAATGTAAAACTGAATCTGATGCATGGGATTGGCTGGTAATTCTTCCCAAACACCAGGTTCCATATCAAAATAGGCTAAAATAAATTGCCGGGGAATGGGAACTGCCCGAATCGGAATATCAAGCAAATCACATAATACCAGATACAAAATACCATTGCTGATGGCATTTCCTTTTTTACTGTCCAGCACCTTATTGAGCAGGAAATCATTGGGTTCGCCATAACTGATTTCAGATCCTTTAAGATGATAGTAATTGTATAAGATGGTAGTCAGAACATTGGTTTGCTCCAAAGGAGTCAGGTAATTGTTTAATTCCAGCCAGATATTCCGACGCATTTTTTCAATATCCTGCAAAGCTGTACTTACATTCAGATCGGGATACTGAAATTTGGAAACCAGTAAGGCACCACCAAGTAAATCGGGGGATACCTGGTTTTTCCAGCGCATAAAATCCTTTGTAAGATCGCAATAGTGAAGCCGGTGTATCAACATCTCAATCCGATTCTGAACACCTTCATCGGGTGTGGTTTCCCAAAGATGCTCCAGATTGGGGATGATATTTGTACCCAGAGAAATAATCCGGTCACTTACCGTTGTGAAGACCTCCATATCGGGGTCATCGATAAGGTGGAAAAGGGCTGATATTTCACGGGTTTCTTCCATTTACATGGGGGTTGTTTGGATCAGAACAAAATAAGGACGTTCAAAATGCCCAAAATATTGTTAGTGATCTGCCAATAAATTTCGCAGGAATACAGCATTGGTCCTATGATACTTATCCACTGCTGTGGATAAACACCATAGAGTCAATGCTTAAGGAAGATTTTTCCCTATTTTTTGCGGGATGTGGATTTTTTTGCAGCTGCTTTTTTGGGAGCTGCTTTTTTGGCTGGAGCCTTCTTGGAAGCTGTTTTTTTAGCCGGCGCTTTTTTGGATGCTTTATCAAATGCACCCGGGATTTCAGCCTCAATCATTTTTTTGATTTCCTCAACAGAAATTGTCGTTAGTTCCTCATCACCATATTTGGTACCATCTGTTTTCCTTCCCATTTTCAGCATTTTCTTACCAAAACGGATAAAGGGACCCCAACGACCATTTTCCAGGGATATTTTTTCTGCGGGCCATTGCTGAATGTAGCGATTGGCTTCTTTCTCCAGTTTTTTCCGAATAAGTTCATCACAATCTGCTTGTGTCAGCTGATCGAAATTATATGCTTTGGGAATATTAATATATAAATTATTCCATTTGATAAATGGACCGAAACGACCTTTACCCTTGGTTACCGGTTCACCATCAAATGTAGCAATGGGTGCATCTGCCTGTTTTTTTCCATTAATCAGTTCAATGGCTCGATCCATATCCAAACTAAGCGGATCTTCTCCTTTGGGAATAGAAACAAACTCTTCACCGTATTTTACATAAGGACCAAACCTGCCCACATTCACAGAAACTTCCAGCCCCTCATATTCACCAATCGTAAGCGGCAGTTTGAATAGTTCCATTGCTTCATCGTAAGAAATGGTTTCAATACTTTGACCGGATTTAAGTCGGGCAAATCTGGGTTTCTCTTCTTCTGCAGCATCACCAATCTGGACCATTGGTCCATACCGGCCCATTCTTGCTACCACTTTTCTTCCGCTTTCCGGATCCACTCCTAATTCACGCTCCCCTTTTATGCGTTCAGCAGTTTCAATTGTATTATCGACATCCTTTTTAAATGGATTATAAAAGGCATCGATCATTTTATGCCACTGCCGTTTACCACTTGCTACCTCATCAAACTCTTCTTCAATTTTTGCAGTAAATCCATAGTCCATTACATCGTTGAAATACTGATTCAAAAAATCAGTAACAACAAGACCAAGATCTGTGGGAAACAACTTGGACTTTTCAGCACCTGTTGTTTCCTGAGACATTTCCTTTTTGATCTGATCATTGACCAGTTTCAGGATTCTGAAATCTCGGCGAATTCCTTCTTTATCGCGTTTTTCAACATATCCTCGTTTAAGGATGGTTGTTATGGTTGGTGCATAAGTAGATGGACGTCCAATTCCCAGTTCTTCCAGTTTTTTTACAAGAGAAGCTTCCGTGTATCGGGGTGCAGCACGATTAAACCGCTCAGTAGCTGCCATCTCTTTAAGAGGCAATACCTGTTTTACCTGCAAGGGAGGTAACATACTATCATTGGCTTCCTCTTCCGTCAGATCTTCTTCATCCCGATCTTCCCGATATACTTTCAGAAACCCGTCAAATTTGAGAACTTCTCCTGTTGCTGTTAAGTCTTCCTTATTGGTAGAAATGGTAATTTTTGCCGTTGTCTTTTCCAACTCAGCATCCGCCATCTGGGAAGCCATGGTTCTTTTCCAAATCAGTTCATACAACCGTTTGGTATCCATATCATCCACCGTACTGTTTTCCATATAGGTAGGACGGATGGCTTCGTGTGCTTCCTGAGCTGATTCGTTTTTATTTTTAAACTTTCTCTGTTGAAAATAACGCTGCCCGAATTGACCGGTTACCTGTTGACGGATTCCATCCATCGCTGTTTCACTCAGGTTAACGCTATCCGTACGCATATAGGTTATGTTACCGCTTTCGTACAATTTCTGTGCAAGCAACATGGTTTTACTAACGGAATAGCCCATTTTACGGCTAGCTTCCTGTTGCAGAGTAGAAGTTGTAAAGGGCGCTGCGGGCGATTTCTTTCCGGGTCTTACCTGAATATCCGTAACCGTATAAGTAGCACCTTTGCAGGATTCAAGAAATTTCTCTGCGCCTTCCTGATCATTGAATTTTTGTCCCTCTGCTTTAAACAATACCTGCTTATCTGAAAGGTCTTTGGCACTGAAAAAGGCATCAATCCGGAAATGGCTGAGTGATTTGAAGGCATTGATTTCTCTTTCTCTTTCTGCGATTAATCGAACGGCAACCGATTGCACCCTTCCCGCACTAAGGGAGGTTCCCATACTCATTTTTCTCCACAGAACGGGACTAAGTTCGAACCCAACTATTCTGTCTAATACTCTCCTGGCCTGCTGGGCATTTACCAGATTCATATCAACGGTACGAGGTTGGGAGACTGCTTTTTGAATAGCCGGTTTGGTAATCTCATGAAAAACGATCCGCTTGGTAGTGGATGGATCCAGTCCGAGTACTTCACATAAATGCCAGCTGATTGCTTCTCCTTCCCGGTCCTCATCCGTTGCAAGCCATACTTCGTCACTTTTTTTTGCAAGTTGTTTCAGCTCTTTTACCACCCTTTCTTTTTCATCCGGAACAATATAACGGGGTTTATACTGGTTTTTTATATCAATACCCATTTCCCCTTTTTCCAGGTCGCGAATATGGCCATAACAACTCTTCACTTCAAAATCCTTCCCCAGGATTTTTTCAATCGTTTTAGCTTTCGCAGGCGACTCCACAATCAATAAATTCTTAGCCATGTATCAAAAATCGTTTTAAAAAGTACATCCAGTCCTTGCAAGTTTACAGTATAAGACCGAATATACCAATTCAGGAAATATATCGACCTTATCATTCCTTTAAGAAATAATAGGTTTAAAACTACGTTCTTTGTATTGTTCCACTTCTACCTATTTATTGATTCCTCAATCGTTTAATGTTATGGCGAAGCCTACAGAAGGGCCCGAAACCTCTATTTCAGGCTATGAATCTTTTTCAGGTAGTAAGGGAAAATCAACCCATTTTTTATGGTGGTGTGCCGGAGTGCATCAGGCCACACTGGCAAAATTTCCTACGGAACATCCCAAATATCATACCCTGGGTGGGGTTCTGCTGGCAACCTTTGCACTGGCTGCATTATCCTCCGGATATGCGTTTTACACCATCTTTAACAGCTATACCTGGGCAGTTGGTTTTGCCCTGCTTTGGGGTGCCATCATCTTTAATTTTGACCGGTTTATGGTATCCACCATCCGGAAATATGGGATGAGCACGGCCAGTCAGTGGAAGGTAGCCTTTCCCCGATTGATTCTGGCGATCTTTATTGGAGTCACCATTGCCAGGCCGCTGGAGCTTAAATTATTCGAAAAAGAGATCAACCTGGAAGTGGCCAATCATATTCAGGAACAAATCAGGCTACATAACCTTCAGCAGGACACCATCCATTCAGCAAAAATTGCAACTGCTAAACTGGAGCGGGATCAATTATTACTCCGTCGGCAATCAATGCAGGATACCTTATTAAAATTACAACAGGGCTACCTTTCGGAAGCGGATGGAACCGGCGGTTCCGGTAAAAGGGGCGTAGAAACCATTACCCGGCTTAAAATAAATGCGTTCGAAGAAACTGCAACCCAATATGCAAAGCAGTTCCCGATTTTGGATACTGCATTAGCAAAACAAAACGCATTTCTAGATAATTCAGCAATAGAATTGAAGCAGGAAAAGGATAATTATGCAAAGGCGGCTTATGCCAATGTAGGATTTCTTGCCCGCAATAAAGCCTTACACAGCCTCTCGGAAAAAGAAGAAAGTGTATTTATGGCCAATCTGCTGATCAGCCTGCTGATCATTATTCTGGAAACAGCCCCGATATTGGCAAAACTATTATTACCCGTTGGTCCATATGATATAGCCCTCGCAAAAGAAGAGCTGGTGCCGATGCATCAACTTGAAAAATCAATTGCCCGCGAACAGGAAACCGGCCCGAAGCTGGAAGCAGTGGGGTAGGAGAAGGGAAAGGGGAGGAGGGGAAAGAGGAAGAGGGGGAAGGGAGAAAAAGGAGGAAGGAAAGGGGAAGGCCGTCCTTGCGAGCGGCCTTCTTTCTTAAATTCGCTTTTACCCTTTCACTTCTAGTTTCACTTTTACCCTTTCACTTTCACTTCTAGTTTCACTTTTACCCTTTCACTTTCACTTCTTGTTTCACTTTTACCCCTTCACCGCTAATTTCACTTTTGACCTTTCACCTTTCACCTTCCTCTTTCCCATCTTGCATATTCACGACTATCACAAAGAGAGCGATTGACAAATTTCACATCCAGGTAAAGCTGCCCGTTGCGACCCAGCCAATAATGTAAACCAGCATGCGTTCGGTAATAGTAGCGATTATTGCTGTAGCGCCGGATGGGCAAATGGCGCGTGTCAACAATCACCAGAGGTGGATGGCTGACCCTTCTGTTTCGGTATGCCGGATGATTAGAGTATCGGCCATGTTTACTTTTTTTGTAATGCTTCGGATGCCTTCGATCCTCCTCCCAGTCATCATCCTGCACAACAATTACAGTTGTATTTCCGGACTGTTTATACCTTGGCCCCTGTGCCATAGAAGGAAGGCTGATCAGTCCAATGATTGCGGTAACAATAACCGCTGGTACAATTTTTAACATAGGGATCATTTTTGGTTATAGATTAGTAGACCATAACAATTAACCACCGTTTAAAACATGAGAAGCATGAAACTGCTATTTGGCCTGGTATTAACATTTGTTAGTTTTTCTGTATTGGCACAACAGGAAGAAGAAGAGGGAATTAAAAAAACGATCAACCAGCTATTTTCGGGTATGCGTAGTCGCGATACCTCAGTTTTGGCTGATGCCTTTGCGCCTGCAGCAATCCTGCAAACAATAGCAACTAAAAAAGACGGTTCAGTTCAGGTACGTACGGATGAAATATCCGGATTTATCAAAGCAATTGGTACACCCGGAAAAGATCTCCTGGACGAACGCATTCAGTTTGGTACCATTCTCATTGATGGCGCCCTGGCATCCGTTTGGACCCCCTATCAATTTTATGTAGGATCCCGATTTAGTCACTGCGGAGTCAATTCATTTCAACTGGTCAAAATAAACGGTGTTTGGAAAATTCAATATATAATTGATACCAGAAGGAAAGAAGGATGTGCGGAGTAAAAAAATGCCCCCGAATCATTCGGAGGCATTTTCATTTATTTGCATTCTGCCAATCTGATTTTTTATTGATGAGATCGGGTGATAGTTTATTTTAGTTCCTGGTTAGTTTGTACTTCTTATTAACCTTTGGACTATTGAAATAAGTATTCAATTCTTCCTCACTCATTCCACCGGTATCCACCATTGGAACATCGATTAATTGAGTTTGAACCTGCTTAAGATCACTTCGCAATTTCGCCAGCTTGGTCAGAATTTCAGGATCCGTTTCTCCTACAAGTGAATTGTCAGATAAGCTGTATTCCAGGCGTTTGATACTTGTTCTTACCTGCGCTGCAGAATTTGATTCGTATGCTTTAACCGGACTTACAGCTTCTTTTACAGGAACCAGGGCAACCCCCACACTGGGCATTACTTTCCCAATATTTTTATCGCCATCAGCCGAACTGGTGGATAAAACGGTTCCGGCCAAAGCTGAACTTCCAGACATCAGATCAAAACTGGTGCGGGTATTTTTGGTGCGTTTTACATTTTTATCCAATTCCTTAAAGCTGAATTTCAATTGAAGGATGTATCGTTGAATCTCTTTTACTACCCGATTGTATTCACCCTGGCGGAAGGGATAATTTAATGCATCCCGCACCACAACGGTGATTTTGGCTGTGTCACGATTATAAAATTTATCTGCACCAACAAATGTTATATGGAAAGTTTTCTGTTTCTCCTTGTCATCATCTTTAACGAAATCATATGGAATTGCCCATGAAAAAATATCATCGCATTTCCGCACGGTTTCATAACCTTTAATGGAAGCATCCGTTAAAGTAGAGATTGATTCAATTGGAAAACTTCCCCTTTCACACTGGATGGGAATGGTTAAAGTATCCCCTTCGTCTACAAAAATGGTTTCACTTACTCCGGGTTTAAGCCTGGATATAACTATTTCCGTATTATAGAACATCAAGGTAAAAAAGGTATCGATACGTTCTTTAGGATCAGAAAGGTTTTGGATACCCATCATCACTTTATATTCCTGGTCATACTTCAATCGCCCGGATAAAAACAGTGATTTCTCTGCTTTAAAACTGAGTGTACCATCATCTTTACCAATTTTTAACCCAACCGGCGCATTCTTTAAAAACCAGAAAAAATTTCCGGGCGCTCTGTTTATTTCCAATTTATAATTAATGGAGGAATCAACGTGCAGGGTCATATAGGGCGTCAGATTCAAAATCCGAAGCGTTGTATCAATAGGTGCTACTGGTAAACTATCAGGTCCTAATGGGATGGTATCGGTAAGAATTATGCTGTCCCGCTTAGGGATTGTATCAACTACTTGTGCCTTTAAATCCATCTGACCAAACAGGAATAACAGAGTTAGTACCACAAAAAAGAAAATTCGTCTAATCATTCTCTGGTAATTTTTCGGTGCTTGCTGAAAAGTGTGGCAATATTACTTCATTTTCCAGAGAGAATGGTTTAACAGTTTGTTAGAAAAAAGGTCCCGGTGTAAAAACACCGGGGCTAAACCAAAACCAACTGCTTATGAGAAACAATTATTGAATTGCAATTTCTTTAGGCTGCTCAGTTACCACTTCTTTTTTGGGTAAATAAAGTTTTAGCAGACCTTGTTCATATTTCGCCTGGATCCCATTCTCATCAATTTTTTCATCAATTGTAAAACTGCGTTTAAAAGAATGCTGGATGAATTCACGGCGAATCTGTTTAACATCTTCCTGAGCGGTTGATTCTTTTTGCTCATAGGAAACGGTCAACAGGCCATTTTCAACTTTCACTTTAAATTCTTCCTTTGTTCTGCCCGGCGCATTTACTTCGAGATGATATCCATCTTTGGTTTCTACAATATTTACGGGTATGGTTTGCAAAGCATTACCATTTTCCCGAACAGATTTTGCAGGAAACTCTTGAAACCAGTCATCTAATAAATGAAGAAATGGACGTACCGGCTGGTTGAATTTTACGCGTGTCATAATAGTATATTTTAATTTTTTGAATGATTGTGATAAACCTTGTTCAATTGCCGTACCAGTACATTTTTTCTGCCATTTGGAGGAGTTTAGTAGGAAAAAACTACAGAATCATGCGCCAATACGGCATACTCCATCTCCTTTAATTGCCATAATGACAGCTCTGAACCATTCGCTGATTTAGTTGTTTTTAAATTAAATTTGCAGTTCATAAAAATTAAAACATGTATCCAGCAGAGATAGTAATGCCTATGAAAGAGGAACTGACTGAACAAGGATTTGTTGAGTTACTTACCTCAGAAGAAGTTGATAACCAATTAAAAAAAGCAGGAACCAGTCTGGTTGTTGTGAATTCTGTATGTGGTTGTTCGGCAGGAACTGCCCGTCCGGGTGTTTTGATGGCAGTTCATAACAGCCCCAAAAAGCCTGATTATTTAGCAACCAGCTTTGCAGGATTTGATATGGAAGCGGTTCGTACACTCAGAGAGCATTTATTGCCTTACCCTCCGTCTTCTCCGGCAATTGCCTTGTTTAAAGATGGCCAATTGGTTCATTTCATTGAGCGTCATATGATTGAAGGACGTTCTGCCCAAATGATCGCGCATAATCTGATCGCTGCGTTTGAGCAATACTGTTAATCAGGCCGTAATCTAATAGGAACCCCTTCCACCTGGAAGGGGTTATTTTTTTGCCGTCATCATATTTCTTATCATTGCGATGAATTTTCCCATTAATTAGCTATTCATGTATCCCAATTTATATTACGCCTTTAAGGATTTATTTGGTATTGACTTGCCCGGACTCCGTTTTATTAATTCATTCGGCTTTTTTGTAGCTCTTGCATTTTTAGCTGCCGCATGGATACTGACGCTGGAGTTGAAAAGAAAAAGCAGAGAGGGGCATCTTCATTATGAAGAAACCATCATTACTGTGGGAGAACCGGCGAGTATTGGTGAATTGATAACCAATTTTATCCTGGGCTTTTTGCTCGGATATAAGATAATTGGCGCTTTTGTTATTGGTCCGGCTGACCCGCAGGAATTCATTTTTTCTTCCCAGGGATCGGCTGGAGCAGGAGTTTTGCTCGGACTGTTATTTGCCGGACTAAAATGGAGAGAAAAACAAAAACAACGCTTAGCTCAACCTGAAAAGCGAAGCATCCGCATTTGGCCACATGACAGGGTGGGGGATATTGTTGTGTTTGCAGCTTTGTTTGGATTTGCAGGTGCTAAAATTTTCCATAACCTTGAAAATTGGAGTGAATTCACGGCAGATCCTATTGGTGCATTATTGTCTTTCAGCGGTTTAACTTTTTATGGAGGACTTATTTGCGCTGCCATTGCTATTATATGGTATGCCCGCAAACACAAAATTGGGATTCGGCATTTATGCGATGCAGCTGCACCCAGCCTGATGCTTTCCTATGGTATTGGTAGAATCGGATGCCAGGTTTCAGGAGATGGTGATTGGGGTATTGTAAATAATCGCCCTAATCCATATGGCTGGCTGCCTGACTGGATCTGGTCCTATACCTACCCCAATAATGTTATAAATGCCGGTGTACCAATTCCAGGCTGCGAAGGAAATTATTGCAATGAATTACCATTGCCGGTTTATCCCACTCCTTTTTATGAAACTATTGCCTGCATTCTATTATTTGCATTCCTTTGGGCAGTACGCAAAAAAATAACAATTCCCGGACGTTTATTCGGTCTTTACCTGATTGTAAATGGAATTGAACGCTTCTTTATTGAAAAAATCAGGGTGAATACCAAATATGATATTTTCGGATTCCATCCAACGCAGGCTGAACTGATTTCCTCCATCCTGGTTTTAACCGGAATAGGCATTTGGTTTTGGTCAGAAAAATATGCCACCAGGAAAGACCTAAAGGTATAATTGTATCAAGTGGAACCTCAGGTTCCCCCTCATATTTAAGGAAGAGCGGCCATTCAGCCGCTCTTCCTTTTTAATTACCATTTATCAGGAATTAGGAATCTACTGTAACCAATTTCTTCCTCGTGCGTCAAATGTTCATGTTCCATTTGCCGAAAATCAGTTATAACAGCCTTTCAACACAAAACATTGTACATTGCATTGCATAGTACCTACTTTTGTCCTGTAATTAACCTTGAACGGTACCAAACTAATTAAAGAACCTTAGACATGAAAAAGACACTCTTCCTGCTGACTATTGCCTTATCCACCTTATCCTTCGTCAGCATGGGACAAAGCACCAGTTCTGTAAAAGGAAAGGTGACTGACAAATCCAACAAGCCGGCAGAAGCTGCAACCATCAGTATTTTGCTTGCGAAAGATTCATCAGCGGTCAAAATTCAATCGAGCGACAAATCCGGGAATTTTGAATTCCTGGATTTGTCCTATGATCGTTACATTCTGATGGCATCTGCTGTTGGTCATGAAAAAAACTATTCAGCAGCTTTTGAACTGACTGCTGCAAACGCTTCAATTGAACTTCCTGCGATTCAGTTGGCTGCCTTATCAAAAGAAATGGAGGCTGTAACTATTGTCCATCGCCGGCCATTTATTGAGCAAAAAATCGATAAAACCGTTGTTAATGTGGATGCCGCCGTTACCAATGTGGGTGCAACCGCCCTGGAAGTATTGGAAAAATCCCCGGGTGTAATGGTAGATAAAGACGGAAATATCAGTCTGAAAGGCAAACAAAGTGTGATGGTAATGATGGATGGCCGCCCAACTTATCTGACAGGCGAACAATTGGCCAGCCTGCTTAAATCCATGCCGGCAAGCTCAATTGATCAGATCGAATTGGTTACCAATCCTTCTGCGAAATATGATGCGGCCGGAAACTCTGGTATAATCAATATCAAAACAAAAAAGAACAAACAAAAAGGATTCAATGGTAACCTCACCCTTAACTATGGTCAGGGTGCATATTGGAAAACCAACAATAGCCTTAACCTGAATTATCGTACCGGAAAATTCAACTTTTTTGCCAATGGCGGTTACAGTATCTGGAACGGTTTTCAACAACTGGATATTAACAGAGAATTTTCAGACGCCAGTTCTAAAGAGCTCACCGCTATTTTCGAGCAGACATCCCACATGAAAAATGAGAATAAAAATTATAACATGAAGGTGGGTGCTGATTATTTTTTGACAAAAAAGACCACTTTGGGATTTGTATTGAATGGTAATTTCAGTCCCGAAAAGCAAAATGGCCGTAATACCAGCTACATGATGAATGCAGCTTCTCAAACCGACTCCATCATAACAGCCACCAGCTCCAATGAGGATTTGTGGAAGAATAAAAGTGTGAATCTTAATATGCGCCATCAGTTTGATTCTACCGGAAAAGAACTGACCGCCGATATTGATTACGTTACCTATGGTTCCAATAGTCAGCAACTATTTGTTAATACAACATTCGATCCTGAATGGAATACCCGGTATGTAGAGAATTTGAGAGGACGCTTACCAATTGATATCGATATCTATTCTGCAAAACTTGACTATACGCAACCATTAAAAAAAGGTGCAAAAATGGAAGCCGGCTTTAAAACCAGCTTTGTAAATACGGATAATGTTGCAGACTATTCGAATCTGGTAAATGGAAACTGGGTGTCAGACTATGACAAATCAAACAATTTTGAATACAAGGAAAATATTGTTGCCGGCTACCTGAATTATAACAGACAGATCAAAAAATTTGGCATCCAGGCCGGCCTTCGCTACGAACATACCCGTTATGAAGGAAAGCAATTTGGAAATCCGGAAAGAACCGACTCTTCTTTTAGTCGCAGTTATGGAAGTTTATTTCCAACTTTATTTGTAAGCTATGCGGCCAATGAAAAAAATCAACTTGCCGTATCTTATGGAAGAAGAATTGATCGTCCGGCTTATCAGGATCTGAACCCTTTTCTTTTCTTTCTGGATAAGTACACCTACGGAAGAGGTAACCCTTACCTTCAGCCGCAATTCACCCATAATATTGAACTGACACATACGTATAATAGTTTTCTTACTACCACCCTGAACTACAGTCATACACAGGATTTCTTTAGTGAAACATTTGCCCAGGGTAATCCGCAGTTCAATGAACCGGAATATGCAACGATCGTACGTCAGGGAAATATCGGAACAAGACAAAATGCCGGAGCTTCCATAAGTGCACAAATTCCGGTTCGGAAATGGTGGATGGCAATTCTTTATACCAACTACAACTATAATAAATTTGAAGGCGAATTAAATAATGAAAAAATTGATGTATCAGCCGGCACACTTATGCTGAATGTAAATAACCAGTTTAAGTTTAATAAAGGATGGAGTGCAGAATTAAGTGGATGGTACAGAAGTAAAGGAGTAGAGGGACAGATTCTGATTGATCCAATGGGTGCTGTTGCAGCCGGTGTTTCAAAACAGGTACTGAAATCCAAAGGCACCCTTAAGTTGAATGTCCGGGATATGTTCTATACTCAGAAAGTAACCGGAAATATTGATTTCCAGACCACCAAAGCAAGTTTCATGAATCTTCGTGATACCCGTGTAGTTAATATTTCTTTTGTTTACCGTTTCGGAAAACCCATAAAAGGAGCTCAGCCACGCCGTAAAATAGGTGGAGCAAATGATGAGCAAAACCGGGTTAAAATGGGCGGAAGCAATTAATAATATCAGCACCATTACCATTAAACCTTTCACCTTTCACCTTTCACCTTTCACTGTATCGTTCCGCGCCAGCGGAACGATACTCTCTTCTGCTTCGTAATTGATTTTAACCGTTCGCACCAATTTACTTTTTTGACCTGATCGTACGTCTCAATTTTACGTTGAACCGCTAACACACACCTTCCAATGAAAAAAATTTCTACCATAATCATTTTACTGTTATTGGGCTTTACCAGTCTGATGGCACAAAATACCCGAAAGCTGAAAGGGAAGATTACTGATCAAAGTAACCAGCCAATTGAAGCTGCGACCATTACATTGTCAGACTCATCAAACAAACTGATAAAAATCGGCACTACAGATAAAGAAGGAAAATTTGAATTACAAAGTCTGCCCAACACATATATTTTGGTTCAAATCAGTGCAGTGGGTTATGAAACTATTAGGTATCCCGTGCAAAACCTGAATGAAAAAGCAGAACTGGAGATTCCGGCAATTCAATTGAAACCAGCAGATAAAAACCTACAGGCGGTTACTGTCACTGCTAGAAAACCAATGGTGGAAGTAAAGGCCGACAAAACCGTTGTTAACGTAGATGCATTTATTTCAAATGCAGGAGGAAGCGCATTGGATGTACTTGAAAAATCACCGGGTGTTAGTGTAGACCGGGATGGTATCCTGAGCTTAAAGGGCAAACAGGGTGTAATCGTTTTAATAGATGGGAAACAAACTTATTTAAGCGGACAGGATTTAGCCAATCTCCTTCGAAATACCCCCTCCAGTCAATTGGAAGCAGTTGAAATTATGACCCAGCCTTCTGCTAAATACGATGCATCTGGAAATAGTGGTATTATCAATATCAGAACAAAAAAGGGAAGGCAGAATGGATTCAATGGTTCAGTGAACCTGAGTTATGTACAGGGTGCCTATCCCAAAACGCCCAACAGTGTTACAATAAATTATAAAAAAGATAAAATCACACTGTTCAGTACCCTTAGTTATTCGTACTGGCAGGGATTTAATGATTTGCACCTGATAAGGAAATTTTCTCCTAAAGAAAATGATATTCAGGGATCTGTTTTTGACCAGACATCCAAAGGGAAATTTCATAACCATAACCTGAGTCTGCGTACAGGAATGGAATATGCACTTGATAAAAATACCACGATCGGTTTTCAGGTAAATGGAACCTACAATCCCAGAGAATTTCAGGCTAATAGTGCAGCCCTGATTTATAACGGAGGTACCGAACCGGAGTCAGCCAATATTGCTTCGAGTCTTAATAAAGACACCTGGAAAAATTTTGGCTCCAATTTTAATTTCAGAAAGCGGCTGGACACAACCGGTCGGGAAATTACTGCAGACCTGGATTATATCTGGTATGGATCCAATGCCATGCAAACTTCCGACAATTTTACATTTCAATATCCCGCCAATACAATTTCAGATTCCTTCCTTATCCGGGGTGATCTTCCCTCTGATATCAAGATCTATAGCTTTAAGGCAGATTATGTACATCCTCTGAACAAATCCTCGAAAATCGAAGGTGGTATTAAATCAAGTTATGTAACTACCGACAATGATGCGGCTTATAAAGTATGGAACAATGAGGATAAACTTTGGGATGTTGATCTGACCCGTTCCAACCAGTTTATCTATGAAGAAAATATAAACGCAGCATATATCAATTATAACAGGGAATTCAAAAAATGGTCCATCCAAACCGGCTTAAGAATGGAACATACCTATGCAAAAGGTAAACAGATTGTAAATGATGAGCAGTTTATCCGTAATTATGTCCAGCTCTTTCCAACCATTTTTGCGAGCTATAAGTTAAATGAAAAAAATACACTGACTGCTAATTATGGTCGCCGTATTGAGCGTCCCAACTATCAGGATATGAATCCATTCCAGTTTTTTCTGGATCAGTATACCTTCCGAATGGGTAATCCCAATCTGCTTCCACAGTTTACCCATAATGTTGAATTTTCTCACAATTACAAAGGAGTATTAAATACCACCTTGAATTATACCCGTACCACGGATGTAATGAATGATATCCTTAAGCAAAACGACAGCACTAAAGTTACTTTTCAGACCAAAGAAAATATTGCTACCCGAAGAAATATGGGTATCGCCATCAGCTATAATCAGTCTTTAACCAAATGGTGGACAATTTCCTTATATGGTAATCTATTCAATAATTACTTTAATGGATTTGTGAATAATACTCCTCTGGATGCATCAGTAACATCGTATATGGGGAATATCAACAACCAGTTCAAATTTGCTAAAACATGGGGAGCTGAGTTAAGTGGTTTTTATCGCAGTAAAATGCAGGAAGGCGGATTGATCATTGCCCGTCCAATGGGAATGTTTTCAATGGGATTGTCCAAACAGGTATTGAAAACAAAAGGAACGCTAAAACTTTCTGTAATTGATCCCTTTGCAGTAATGCAATTCAGAGGTTACACCAAATTTGGCAATATTGATACCCAAATCAATGCCAGATGGGATAATCGCCGGGTTTCTTTAAATTTTAGCTATCGCTTCGGCAAAACGAATGGAGGTCCCCAGCGACGTCGTTCAGGCAGTGCTACAGACGAACAAAATCGGGTAGGAAGCAATAGCCAGCAATAGTTTTTTCTCTATGAGTGTTAGTTTAAGGTTCAAACGTCCTGTTTCTACAGGACGTTTTCTACATTTGCAGTACCCATCCACCCGTCGGGTACCCGTCGGGTGAAAAATTAAAGTATATGCCATCTTTTGATTTAGTTAGTAAAGTAGATATCCAGACCCTGGATAATGCAGTCAATACAGTAAAAAAAGAAATTACCAACCGGTTTGATTTTAAAGGTTCTCCGGTGGAAATTGAGCTGGACAAAAAAGAGTTTAAGCTCTCAATAGAAGTGGAAAGTGAAATGAAACTCAACCAGGTCAGAGATGTATTGATAAGCAGAACAATCAAACAGGGACTGGATGCCAATATTTATGATTTTGAAGCAAAACCGGGATTTCAGAGCGGAAAAGCCTGGAAAAAGGAAATTCCCGTTCGGAATGGGCTGAAACAGGAGGACGCAAAGAAAATCGTAAAGCTTATCAAAGACAGCGGATTAAAGGTACAGGTAGCAATAATGGATGATATTGTACGGGTAACTGGCAAGAAGATAGATGATTTACAGGCTGTTATACAAGCAAGTAAAACCTGGAACCTTTCTATCCCCCTGCAATATATCAATATGAAGAGTTGATTATCAATAATTTATAATCAAGATCTTTTTTTTAGTTCAATGCTCAAAATCCAATGGAAAGTTCTAATTTTGCACTTTCCTAAAATTAAATCAGTACGGCAAAATCCGTACGGCCTTTAAAATAGCAGTTATGAAACAAGGTATCCATCCACAGAATTATCGCTTCGTAGTGTTTAAAGACATGAGTAATGGTTTTGCATTTTTAAGCAAGTCCACCACTTCTTCAAAAGAAACCATTCAATGGGAAGACGGTAAAGAGTATCCCCTGGTTAAACTGGAGATTTCCAACACCTCTCACCCCTTCTTTACTGGTAAGAATGTAATGTTGGATACTGCAGGACGTATCGACAAGTTCAAAAAGAAATACGCAAAGAAATAAAAAAAAGCCGGCTGATGCCGGCTTTTTGGTGAAAGGTGAAAGGTGAATGGTGAAAAGGTTTCATTATTCACCTTTTACTATTTACTATCTTTATCTCATGCAATGCATCATCTTCTCGGAGGAATATTGCCAGCCGGAGAATCTATATCCATTTAACCTGACCCGTCGTGTTCAGGATATACGTGTGGGTATACGAACCATTCGGGAGAAATGGGAAGCAGCCCTCTCACTTGCCTCCTTTGATAAATGGGAAGGTGATTATAAAGAGTCTGAACGATCAATCCTGATTGATGCATCCCTGGTTTCCGGGGATTATTTATTGTTACACGCTAATATTCTTCCTGATACCGAATTGGTGGAGGCAATACTGTCGCTCAAATCGGGTGATGCATTGATCCATTCCGAAGCCGGGGCAATTGCCCTGCATTTTAATGCTGCTGATGTAACCGGACTGCATAAAATAAAAGTACATAAGACAATCCCCTATACAAAGGAGATCTTGAGTATCCGTTTTCCCTGGGATATATTCCAACTGAACGAACGTGCTATCCGGGAAGATTTTCAATCGATTACCCATTCCCGAGCCTCTCTTCCGGTATCAGCTACCAATACTGTTTTAGGTAACCATCCCCTATTTCTGGAAGAAGGAGTCCAAATGGAAGCCTGTATCATCAATACCCATTCAGGACCTGTTTACATAGGAAAAGATGCGCAGGTAATGGAAGGCACCTGTATTCGCGGACCGGTAGCTATCTGTAACAACGCTCAGGTTAAAATGGGAACCCGTTTGTATGCTGGAACCACCATCGGCCCATATTGTATAGTAGGGGGTGAAATAAAGAACGCGGTACTCATGGGCTACTCAAACAAGGCACATGATGGGTACCTGGGCGACGCTGTAGTAGGAGAGTGGTGTAACCTGGGTGCCGGCACTTCTGCCTCCAATGTAAAAAACAGCGCAGGTCCAATTACGGTCTATCATCCGGCAAGTGAGGGGGGCAAAGCCCTTGTTGGAGCAAAATGTGGGTTATTAATGGGTGATTATAGCCGCTCGGCAATCAACACTTCTTTCAATACAGGCACGGTGGTTGGTGTTTGCTCCAGCGTTTTCGGTAATGGTTTATTACCCAAATACATTCCTAATTTTTCCTGGGGTGCAGAGGGAATCCGGAAATATGAATTTTTGAGAGCAGTAAGAGATCTTGAAAACTGGAAGAAATGGAAAAATTCCAGCCTGAATCCAAGAGAACAAAATATCCTGAGATATATTTACGATAATTATTAAATCAGTCTATTAGAATGAGAAAACAAATCGCAGCAGCCAATTGGAAAATGAACCTGACTTATCAGCAAGGCGAAAAATTACTGGATGAAATTCTACATGAAAAGCATGCATTAGGCCCTGACCAGCAGGTCGTATTTGCTGTTCCCTTTCCTTATCTGATAATGGCTAAAAGTGAAGTGGCGAATGAAAACAACTATTTTATTGCTGCCCAAAACTGTCATCATAAAAAATCAGGCGCCTATACCGGTGAAATTGCTGTTGATATGCTTAAATCAATAGGAATCCCGTTTTGTGTAATCGGACATAGTGAAAGACGTGAATATTTTAATGAAACCAACCAGGAGCTGGCAGAAAAGCTGAATTTGTTATTGGAACAGGAAATTCAACCCATTTTTTGTTGCGGAGAACCCTTGTCAATTCGGGAAGCAGGCACTCAAAATGAGTATGTGGAAGTACAATTGAAAGAAAGTCTTTTTCATCTGAATGCAGAACAGTTGAGTAAAGTAGTTATTGCCTATGAACCAATCTGGGCAATTGGTACTGGTAAAACAGCCAGCTCTGCGCAGGCTCAGGAAATGCACGCGTTTATCCGGCAGGTAATTGCAAAACAATATGGTAAAATAGCTGAATCGGTTTCGATTTTATATGGTGGAAGTGTAAAAGCTGCCAATGCGGATGAATTATTCTCACAACCGGATGTGGATGGTGGTTTGGTAGGAGGTGCATCCCTGCAATCAGCTGAATTCATTGCCATCATTAAGGCACTAAAAAAATAAACTATGCAAAGAGCGGAAAGCTTGCAGCCACTCTCCCGACAACACAAATCGGCACTAATGACCTGTTTACTGATCCGGAAAGGGGTCAGTAAACAGGCTTCCATTTCTGTAATGACTGATTTCCTGCTTCAATGCTGGCGAAAGGAATTAAAAGAGCACTTTGAACAGGAGGAAAAATTCCTGCTGCCCTTGTTAAAGTCCTACCCGGAAGGCAATAACTATGCGCAGGTTATCCTCCGCGACCATGAGCTCTGGCGCACGGCCATGACCCATCTGGAACAGGCAAACGTTACACATCGTCTGCTGGGTGATCTTGCTGATCAGTTGGAACAGCATGTCAGGTATGAAGAAAGAATTGTATTTCCGTCGATTGAAGCAAAAATTTCACAACAACAATTAAGCCAGCTACACCTGAATGAGGATGAATCTGCTTCCATTTGCAACACCTTTTCGGTTAAGTTCTGGGAATAATCCTGCTTTCTATTTTCAATTTAACTGAAATCAGTAAATTTCGGGCATGTCCAGAATTTTATTGATTTTTGCACACCCCGCACTCGAAAAGTCGCGTGTCCATAAAGAACTGATTAAAAAAATACCCATACAGACGGGTATCTATTTTCATGATTTATATGAAGTCTACCCCGATTTCCTGATTGACATAAAACGGGAACAAAACTTATTACTGGAACATGACCTGATACTTTTCCAGTTTCCACTTTTTTGGTATAGTGCACCAGCAATTGTAAAACAATGGATGGAACTGGTACTTGAACATGGTTGGGCTTATGGAAAAAATGGAAAAGCGCTATTGGGAAAAGGCTGGATGAATGTTATCAGTTCCGGAGGATCCAAAGAAGCTTACCAGAAAGATGGACGAAACCACCGGACCATTCATGAATTCCTGTATCCATTTGAACAAACAGCGCGATTATGCTCCATGGACTACTGGCCGCCCTTTGTTATTCATGGTACGCACCGGTTGGAATCCATGGATATCCGTTTACATGCTTCACAATATGAACAGCTTCTCTTAGGCTTGCTGGATGACCGGATAAGTCTCGAAGAACGTACCGGTTGTATTTATATGAACGACTTAATCCCTATTCCCAGCTCAATTCAATCCTGATAAATGGACCAAACCTCTTTTCTTTACCAGGCCCTGGTGTATTTGACAGCCGCTGTGCTGATGGTACCATTGGCTAAAAAAGCCGGACTCGGATCTGTCCTTGGATACCTGGTTGCCGGAATGCTTATTGGTCCGGCTTTCCTGAACCTTGTTGGAGACAGTACAGACGTTATGCATGCCGCTGAATTCGGCGTGGTAATCATGTTATTTGTAATCGGTCTGGAACTTGAACCCAGCTTACTCTGGAAACTTCGAAAACCAATAGTCGGACTTGGTGGATTACAAGTACTCTGTACTATTGGATTGGTAATGCTTATTGCCATGGCCATGGGCTATGATTGGAAAATCTCCCTGGCCATAGGAATGATTGTTGCACCCAGTTCAACTGCTATTGTATTACAAACGCTTCAGGAAAAAGGACTGATGAAAACGCAAGCCGGACAAAACAGCTTTTCAGTTTTGTTGTTTCAGGACATTGCGGTAATTCCCATACTTGCTATACTTCCTTTGCTTGGAACAGGTAGAGGGAATGATAACAGCTCTTCCCATGGTTCTGCCAACTGGATTGATCATCAACCTGCCTGGATCCAAACCCTGCTGGTATTTGCTGCAGTTGTTTTCATAATAATAGCCGGTCGAAAATTGATCCGTCCGCTTTTACGAATAGTGGCTGCCGCCCGAGTTCGCGAGGTTTTTACAGCCACCTCACTGCTATTGGTAATCGGTATAACCGTATTGATGACACAGGTAGGACTGAGTCCGGCCTTAGGTACTTTTCTTGCAGGCGTAGTATTAGCTGATTCAGAATACCGGCATGAACTTGAAAGTGATATCGAGCCATTCAAAGGCTTATTGCTAGGTCTCTTTTTTATTGCGATTGGTGCAAGTATCAATTTTCAATTGCTAACCAACCTGCCGGTTTTATTATTTGGAATTGTACTTGGATTAATGGCAATAAAGGGTTTAATTCTGCTGATATTAGGTAAGTTTTTCAAGCTTGGTACCGATCAAAACCTGCTTTTTTCCCTGGGATTATGCCAGATTGGAGAGTTTGCATTTGTATTACTAACATTCTCGCGTCAGGAACAGATTATCAGCAATGAAATAGCCGACATCATAATGGCTGCAGTTGCGTTAAGCATGGCATTCACTCCCTTGTTATTTCTGTTTTTTGAACGGGTTATCCAGCCAAGATTTGGCACCTTACAGGAACCTGACCGCATACCGGATACTATCACGGAAAAAAGTCCGGTTATCATTGCAGGATTCGGACATTTTGGAAATACGGTAGGGCGTTTTTTAAAGGCCAATGGAATTGCCTGTACCGTATTGGATATCGATTCGGACAGAGTGGATTTTTTGCGCAAATTCGGCTTCAATGTTTACTATGGAGATGCATCGAGGTATGATTTATTACATTCAGCAGGAGCGGCAGATGCCAAAGTAATACTGATAACAATTGATGATGCTGAAAAAAGACTGGAAATGATTGAAACTATTAAAAAACATTTCCCCAATCTGCAAATGATGGTGCGTTCTTCTCACCGGTATGATGCCTATGATCAGATGAACGCAGGTATGCTTCACATTTATCGGGAAACACTTGATAGTTCTCTTCGTATGGGCGTAGATACAATGAAGTTGCTGGGTCATCGAAGTTATACTGCTACCAGAGCTGCGCAAACTTTTTTGAAATACGATGAAATGGCAGTGAAAAAACTGTCTTCCATAAGAGATCAAAAGCAATACATCAATACCTCAAGAGAATTTATTGAGGAACTTGAAAAAATAATCCAAAACGACTCCCGCATGCCGGATATCACAAGGGAGAAAGGTTGGGATGATGACAGTCTGATTAAAGAGGGGAAAGATATCAGCTAATAACGCTTCCTAAATTGTTGTCAGTTTTTAAGTTTCTGTATAAGCGAAATATATTCCTGTTGCGCAGCTTCTTTGGATTTGCCCTGCAACGATGACCATGCTTCATATTTGGCTTTGGCTACAAAATCGAACATGGTTGGCGCATCGCCATTTACATCGCCTTCGGTTGCCTGTTTGTAAAGTGAATACAACTGCAGCAGGGTTTCATTACTGGGGCGGTCTGTAAGGTTCTTACTATCGGCAACAGCCTGTTCAAATTGTTGAGTCAGATCCATAAAAGCGATCAATTTTTGACGAATCTAACCGTTTTTTAATCAACTCCAAATAGTTTACCGAAAGGCTCCACCGATCGCTGTGATCTGCTTGCTTTTCGCTAATTTTGCACACTTATTCAGACAGATACATGAAGAATATCCGGAATTTTTGCATCATTGCCCATATTGACCACGGAAAAAGTACCCTGGCAGACCGATTATTACAAAGTACCAATACGATCAGCGATCGGGATATGATGGACCAGGTCTTGGATGATATGGACCTGGAGCGTGAAAAAGGTATCACCATTAAGAGCCACGCCATTCAAATCAATTATAAACACACTGATAATCAGGAATATATACTAAATCTCATTGATACTCCCGGCCACGTAGATTTCAGTTATGAAGTAAGTCGGGCGCTGGCAGCCTGTGAAGGAGCACTGTTGCTGGTGGATGCAGCTCAGGGAATTCAGGCTCAAACCATCAGCAATCTTTATCTGGCAATTGATAATGACCTGGAAATCATTCCCGTTATCAATAAAATTGATATGGATGGGGCTATGATCGAAGAGGTAAAAGATCAGATTGTTGAACTTATTGGTTGCAAACCGGAGGATATATTACTAGCCAGTGGAAGAACCGGCTTGGGAGTGGATAAAATTCTGGATGCTATTGTTGAGCGGATACCAGCCCCTACCGGAGATCCGGAAGCACCACTTCAGGCACTGATTTTTGACAGTGTTTTCAATAGTTTCCGCGGCATTATCGTTTATTACCGGATAATGAACGGCACAATAAAAAAGGGAGATAAAGTAAAATTTGTATCCACCGATCAGGAATATTTTGCGGATGAAATAGGAATCCTCAAGTTGAAGATGACGGAAAAAAAGGCAGTTTCGGCCGGTGATGTAGGTTATATTATTACCGGTATCAAAAATGCCAAAGAAGTTAAAGTGGGAGACACCATCACGCTGGCACATAACCCAACTCCAGAGCAAATCAGAGGGTTTGAAGAAGTAAAGCCAATGGTATTTGCCGGTATTTTTCCGGTTGAAACAGATCAGTTTGAAGAATTAAGGGAATGTATGGATAAGCTTCAATTAAATGATGCTTCCCTTACCTATGAACTCGAGACCTCACAGGCGCTTGGTTTTGGTTTCCGATGTGGATTTCTGGGTATGCTGCACATGGAAATTATTCAGGAGCGGCTGGAACGTGAGTTTAATCAAACAGTAATCACTACAGTACCCAACGTAAGTTTTATAGCGTATACAAGTAAAGGGGAAAAAGTGATTGTGAATAATCCAACTGAAATGCCTGATCCGAGTCGCATTGACCGGATTGAAGAACCTTATATCAAAGCGCAGATCATTACCAAACCGGAATATATTGGAAATATAATGACACTCTGTCTGGGAAAAAGGGGAATTTTGGTTAACCAAAGTTATCTTACCCAGACAAGAGTTGAATTGATTTTCGAACTGCCACTTACGGAAATTGTATTCGATTTTTACGATAAGCTGAAAAGTCAGACCAGAGGGTATGCATCTTTTGATTATCATCCAATAGGTTATAGGGAAGCTGATATTGTAAAAATGGATATTTTGCTGAATCAGGAGCGGGTGGATGCATTAAGTGCCTTAATTCACCGTAGCCGGGCTAATGATTTCGGGAGAAAATTATGTGAGAAATTAAAAGAACTCTTACCGAAACAGCAATTCCTTATTGCCATACAGGCCGCTATAGGTGCCAAGATTGTAGCCCGTGAAAACATCAGCGCTATGAGAAAGGATGTTACTGCAAAATGTTATGGCGGTGATATCAGCCGGAAGCGGAAACTCCTCGAGAAACAAAAAGAAGGTAAGAAGAGGATGCGGCAGATTGGCGCGGTGGAAGTTCCGCAGGAAGCCTTTCTTGCTGTGCTTAAACTGGACGATTAGTAACTACTTTTACCAGCTTTTACCGCCTTTTTTACGTTTAACCAAAATCGACTTTTGAATAAAAACAGCTGAACCGGAATATGAATCAGCAAGGTTAAAACTGTTCCTATTATTACCTGAAAAACAGTTGAAATTATATACTGGTGGGTGAGAACAAAGGCAAGATATGCAATTGGAAATACCACCAGCACCAGTACAATTTCAATAATAAACTGTTTATTCAGGTGAAACAATCCTTTTGAAAAAAACAAAAACGAAGCCAGTACCAGTGTTTCTGTCAATACAATTGCCCAGGCGGCTCCGGTTGATTGCCAATAATGAATTAATCCAATATTCAGTAAAAATGAAAGCAGGGTGGCAATTAAGAAAATTCGAAGTATCCACCACTCTTTATTATTTACCATGAATACCTGCAGATTAAAAAAATAATGGAATGGCACAACCAGCCATAGTAGAGAAAAAATCTGTAAAAGAGGAACAGAAGGCAGGTAATTATCACCGGATATAAAGAGAATAACTGGTTCTGCAAAAAAGAAAAGGATGGCGGCAATTGGAAAACTCAAATGAATTGTCATTAATAAACTCTCTCCCTGCAGACTCCTATTTATATCAGAACGAAACAGCTTTACAAAAAACACCACAGAAGCACCTGTAAAAACATTCAGTCCAATTCGTACGATTTTTGCCGCTACAGTATAATAACCTACCTCTTTTAAAGGGCCAATCCTAGCAAGTAAAATGGTATCAAACGAAATATAAAATAATCCCAGAAAGCCGAGTACAGCAAAAGGCCACAATGATTTTATTAGGGATTTGAACAAAACAAGATCCCATTTCCAATGAGAAAACAGTGACCTGATTTTCCAAATTGCGTACCCTGAAATAAACGTATAATTTATTGTTGAAATCAGTATATAATAAATCAGATCTTCAGGATTCCGGACAACAATAAAAGAACATAACAATACAAAAATTCTGGCTATAAAAGTCCGGATAAAGAGCACATTAAATTTCTCCTGCGACTGAAAATACCAATCCAGGTGCATAACATAAATCAACATTACCCAGGCATACATCCAGGTAATTGGACTAAGGCCAGGTTGCATTGGCCTGCTATATACATATAATAGGTAAAATGAAATGCCTATGAGTGCTATCACTACATTTATCAGCATTAAATGCAAAACAGTGTTTGATTGGTCTGCATCTCCAATGGCTGATTTACTCAATTGTTTTAATCCAAAGTACTGTACACCAAAAGAAGAAAGAATGCAAACAACTGCTAATAATGACTCATAATATCCAATAATACCATAGCCCTCCGGACCAAGTGTCCGGGTCATGTACGGGAAAAGAATTAAGGGAAAAAGTATATTGATTGCAGTATTACTATACTGCAATAACAACTGCCTGAACGGTATTTTACTATTGTTGTCCTCCACCCGGTTTCTTAGGTTTGGGTTTCTCTTTCTCTGCTGCTTTTTCTACATTCTTGCGCGACCGTTCTTCCAGCTTTTTTTCATTAATGGTGCCGTCCTTATCACGGATAGCATCGTCTGTTGGAGCATTACCCAGGAAAGGATCCACTTTTTTGAACTCATCCGGCACTTCGGTAAATACTTTTGGAACATGCACCCAAATTCCCTGTTTCCACTGAAACCCTTCAAAATCACCATCCGGAATATAGGTTTCCGGACGATGCGGTTCTTCTGTTTCTGATATAAGATGATCAACTATCACCATGTCCATTTCACCATTGTAATTAAATGTGGTACTGGCTTCTTTTTTATATTCAATTACAAATCGATACAGCAACTGTTCTTTTGAAGAAGTATCGTGTTTCAATTTAAAAAATGGTCCTCCAAACTGTGGTTCACCAGTGCTTTCATTAAAGGTCAGTACTTCCATCCATTTTCGGTTACTGCCCACCGTAAATCCATCAAAGCCAAGCAAGGTATAGTAGTTTTTACCCTGCCATGTTTTTTGAATCACTTTGTAATAAATAGCTCCGATCCAGTTATTCCGACTTCTTACCGAATCAATAGGTTTGGCTGTAAACATGGAGGCATCAAAAAGTGGAAACAGGCGTAAGGAACCATCTTTGGTCCGCATCTGTATGGCTCCTTTCTGGAAATAGAAATATTCATCCTTTTTCAGCTGCCAGGTAAAAATCCGGAAACTGCTGTCGGGTGCATAAATACGGGAAATGGTTTGAAGGGAATCAAAGCTATATTCAAATGAATGAGGAATTCGCAGGGCCCGGACCAGCATCCTTACAAAATTACTATCGCTCATAAATCGCTTTCCGGGATTGATGGCATGAATCATACTGTCTGCATAGATCTTCAGACTGTCTTCACGGCTTTGAAGTTCTTCTAGTTGCGAAGCAGTTGGCATTTGCTGCGCATATATCTGCCCCATTCCGAATAGCAGGGCCGCTATCATTATCAGTTTTTTCATATTTGTCAGACCTGGCTAAGTTACCAATTTCATTCCGGCTTAAAGAAAATAGCCAAATTTAACAGGTCCTTACATGCAAGATCTATGGCAGGGTGAGGAATTGGCTGATCAGGGTGGGTGGTTTGTACAAATACGGTTTTCATTCCTGCATTCCTTCCAAAATACATATCACTCAGGTTATTGCCCACCATGATTGATTTGTTAAAATCAATTTCCGGATAGTCCTTTTGAGCCAGCAATGCCATTCCCGGTTGTGGTTTTCTGTTGGGATGGGCATCATCCAAAGAACTACAGTAATAAATTGCATCCAGCTGACCATTCACTTTTGCCAGTTCATCCTGCATGTATTGGTGAACTTCTTCAAGATCCTGAACCGTCATCAGTCCTTTTTCTACTCCACGTTGATTTGTTACCAGAATGATTCTACCAAAAATCTGCCTGAAAAACTGCATGGCCTCTGCTACACCCTCATAAAAAATAAATTCATCCGGATGATAGATGTAATCCTGGTATTTTTCGTGGTTGATCACACCATCACGATCCAGAAACAGGGTCCAGCTTTTATCGGGTTGTATCCAATTCATCAGGCAAAATATTGAGCTTCTACTAACTGACAGATAATATGTCCAACCATGATATGACTTTCCTGGATTCTTGGGGTATCATCTGACGGTACATTAAAAAGGATATCAGTCAGAGAAGCCAATTTACCCCCACCTAATCCGGTAAACCCGATGGTTGAAATAGAACGGCTCCGGGCAGTTTCAAATGCTTTTACAATATTGGGGGAGTTACCGGAGGTGGAAAATCCGATTAATACATCACCCGGCTCGAGCATACCTTCCACCAGTCGGGCATAAATCTCTTCATACCCAAAATCATTGGCAACTGCAGTTAGATAAGAACTGTTGCAATGCAATGCCTCGGCCGGTAGTGCCTTTCTGTTCATGTAAAACCGGCCACTTAATTCAGCAGAAAGGTGCTGGGCATCTGCTGCACTTCCTCCATTTCCACAAAAATAAACCCGCTTCCCATTTCGGAATGCAGATAAAATCAGGCTCACGGCCTCTTCGATTCGTTGAATAAAAACTTCATCCTCAAGGATAGCATTTTTCACTTTAACTGAAGCCATGATACAATCCGTAATAGTATTTTTCATTCCATTAAATTAAAGCGATGAATACAACACATTAATCTGATTTACAAAATTAGACCAGCTAAGCTCATTTTTCTTAGCACGAATAAAGGGAATAAATTGATCTTCTCCACAATCAAAAAATTGCTGAACAGCTGCTGCTATGGATTCCGGATCGGGTTCTGCAATCAATCCGGTTTTTCCCTGCTCAACATAATCGGGAAGTCCACCTACATTGGTTACCACCATTGGCTTTTCAAAATGATAGGCGAGGGGAGTGACGCCGCTTTGTGTGGCATTCCGATAGGGTTGTACAACCAGATCTGCAGCACTGAAATAATATTTTACTTTCTCCGCTGGAATAAAATCAGCAATGAGTTTTACTTTATCTTCTATGCCAAGTTCTTTGATCAGCTGCCGATAAACGGTGGCGTCTTCGTAAAACTCTCCGGCAACAATTAATTGTATAGTATCATCCTTAATTAAGGGGATAGATTTTAGTAACAAATCGAGCCCTTTATAAGCACGAATAAATCCAAAAAACAGCAGGAGATGTTTAGCGGGATCAATACCCAGTTCTGCACGGGCTTCCTGTTTCTTTAAGATGACACCGAAATTATCATAGAGCGGATGCCGGAGCAACAATATAGGTTTATGCTGAATAAAGGTTTTTAAATCCTCCTGCACTTTTGCACTCATCGTAATGAATGCATCACAGGAAGGCAGGAAATAGCGCGTAAACAATCGATCACCCGGACGCTTTTCATGCGGCAATACATTATCTGTAATAGCGATAATTTTTGTGTGCCTGTTTTTTCTTACCTGCCTTAAAACTGTTCCAAATGCCGGCCCCATAAAAGGAAGCCAGTAACGCACCAATATAAGGTCTGGCTTTTTATCTTTCAGATACTTCCCGGTTTTCCACCAATTCAATGGATTCATTGAATGCAGGCGTTGTTCAATTTTCAAATCAGCCGGTGGTGGTTCTGTGGTTGTCTGGGTTTTTCCGGGAAATAAAAAAGCGGGATACTGAACGGTAAAATTCAGCATTTCAACCTGATGCCCGGCTTCCTGCAGGCCTCTTGCCAACCGTTCATTAAAAGTGGTTATTCCTCCACCCCGAAAGGGATGCGCCGGCCCAAGTATGACGATCTGTAATGGCATGAAAATGGCCTAACTCAGCCCTTTTTTATCTTCAATCAGGTAATGATTACGTCCGGGTGAATTCCGGGCTATCAATTCACCCAGAAAACCCGCCAGGAATAATTGCGTACCAATCACCATGGCAGTGAGTGCTATATAAAAAGGCGGACGGTTACTCAGGCTTACTTCAGGGTTTACAATTTTTGCAATGATCAGATAAGTGATTGCCAGTAATCCAATGAAAAAACACAAACTTCCCCAGAGCCCGAAAAAATGCATGGGGCGTTTTCCATATTTTCCAACAAAAGTGATGGAAGCAAGATCAAGAAATCCATTTACAAACCGGTCCAGCCCGAATTTGGTAACTCCATATTTTCGGGCACGATGCTCTACCACTTTTTCACCTATCCGGCGAAAGCCCGACCATTTTGCAATTACCGGTATATACCGATGCATTTCGCCATATACTTCAATGCTTTTCACCACTTTTTTCCGATACGCTTTCAAGCCGCAATTGAAATCGTGCAGGTAAATTCCGGATACCTTTCGGGTAGCTGCATTGAATAATTTGGAAGGGAGGTTTTTTGTAAGCGTATTATCATAGCGCTTTTTTTTCCACCCACTTACCAGATCAAATCCTTCGTCCAGGATCATTGCCCGCAGACCGGGAATTTCATCCGGAGAATCCTGCAGATCGGCATCCATGGTAATTATAACATCTCCCTGAGCGGCTTTAAATCCTTCATTCAGGGCAGCAGATTTACCATAATTCCGTTGAAACTTTATGCCTTTGATATGAACCGGATGTGCTTGTTGCAGTTGGCAGATAACTTCCCATGAGGTATCGGTACTACCATCATCAATCAGGATTATTTCATAGCTATAACCATGCTCAAGCATAACGCGGGCAATCCAATCCGTTAATTCGGGTAAGGATTCCTCCTCGTTCAATAAGGGTATTACTACTGAAATATCCATTTGTTGTATTAACGTTTTACCTGTTTGATGATGAATCCTATTAAAAAGGATTTTATAAAATCCAGAATCAGGTTCTGCCCAATGCCTACCAATCGCTGAATCCAGGTAATGGATTGTTTGGCATATTCTCCCATTTTAATCAATTCCTCAATTCTTTCTTTTGGAGCATTGCCGGCCTTAAGGCGTTCCACATCTTCTTTATTCAGGGTATCTACCATACGAAGATAGGCGGATGGATCAACTATGTCAAACAGCAGATAATTGGCAATGGCATAGAAGATTTCAAATACAAAATAACTCAGCAATGCGAAACGGATAATGAGCTTCCAGTCGATGCTCCAATCAGAACGATGCTCCAGCAGATAGGCAGCTCCCAATACAGCAATAAAAATGACAGGTAGTACTGCATAATATTTATGGAAGGCAACCATTTCATCAATGCCAAGATTCCAAAAGAAAAATAAAAGGCCGGTAAATAACAGGCCCAATATCCCTCCTGTCAGTAAGGCGGAAGAATAAATCGTTTTCAATTGTTCAAACTGAGTTTAGTGCCAAGAATTGTTCCAATTATTTTTCCCTTTAAGGATTGTCCGATAAACGGACTGTTCTGGCATTTTGACCGGATCTCTTTTTCTGAAAATGTATACTCAGTTGTGGGCTGGTAGAGTGTAAGATCTGCCAATGAACCGGTATCGATTATAGCTTCCGGTAAACCAAAAATTTTCCGGGAGTTAATTGAAAATATCTTCACCAGTTGGTCCTGGCTTAATTCCGGTACAGATTGCTGCACCACTCCAAAGGCAGATTCCAGTCCGATCATACCAAATTTCGCATATTCGAATTCCAGAATTTTTGCATCATAATCATGAGGCTGGTGATGGGTTGCAATGCTATCGATCAAGCCTTCTGCCAATGCTTTTCTGAGTGCAGCCCTGTCTGCTGCTGTTCTCAGTGGAGGATTCACTTTCAGATTGGTATCATATTGCTGGAGGTCTTCATCGCAATAATAGAGATGGTAGGGGGTAACCGAGCAGGTTATATCTATTCCACCTTCTTTTGCCCTTCGGATATATTCCAGGGATTTGGAAGAACTAACAGCGGTAAAATGCAGCCGGCTTCCGGCATAACGTGCCAGTTTGATATCGCGGGCAACCATCAGTTCTTCGGCCATCATAGGTTTACCAGGCAGACCGAGACGGGTTGATATTATACCTTCATTCATCAGTCCATGTGGAGCCAGGCTGGTATCATCCGGAATCTGGATCAGCAGGCCGCCAAACGCTTTTACATATTGAAGGGCTTTCACCAGCAATCCGGAAGATTGCACCGGTTTCAGTCCGTCTGAAAAAGCAATGGCACCACTGGCCTGCATATCATACATTTCCGCCAGTTCCTTACCTTCGGCATTTTTGGTAATGGCGCCCAGCGGAAGCACCCGAACGGGCAATTTGCCGGCTTTTGCCATTACGTATTCAACCTGGGTTTTGGCATCAATAGCCGGTTTGGTATTGGGGATGACAAACACATGGGTAAAGCCGCCGGCAGCAGCTGCAGCAGCTCCTGATTCGAGGGTTTCCTTATGTTCGGCACCGGGATCATTAAAATGAGCAAAGGGATCCACCCAACCCGGACTCACCTGAAGACTATCCATCCGGATGCATTCCGCATCATCCACAGCAAGCTGTTGACCAATAGCGGTAATTTGTCCATCCTGGATTAAAATATCTTGTTGGGAACCATTAAATGGGGAGCGAGGATCGTTGATAAGAACCTGTTGTAATAAGTGTTTCATCAGCGTAGAATGCTGCGAAATTAGCATTGTTATTTCATTTTTGTGAAATGAAATTTTGGTGTACTTTTGCCAGCCGCAATTGAGAAAGCCTTGAGCTTGAATGAATTGCATCATTCGGGACGTAGCGCAGCCCGGTAGCGCGTTTGCATGGGGTGCAAGAGGTCGCTGGTTCGAATCCAGTCGTCCCGACGACGCCCGCCGAAGCTTGATAAGCGAAGGCGGGCGTTTTTTGTTGCTTAACAAGTACTATCCTGGCTCTAAAGTTGTGTAATTAAGCATTCATTTACCATTCATCCTCCATTCATCTTCCATTCTACTACCATTTTATAATGATTGATGAATGTTAGATAAATGGTTCATAGACGATTAATAGATATACGTTGGAGCGGAGCTTAGTGAATCAAGCAGGAGTCGAAAAGGATTCCAGAATGACTTTAACAAAATAAATTTGGTGGTGAAAATTGTATTACCGTAAATTTGCTAACGCTGTTAAATTATTTCACACAGTAATAAAATGGGAAGCAAAGACCGCATACAACGACTAAAGGACGAAACAAGGTGCAAGATCCTTGACGCGTCTTTGGCCATTGTGAAAGAGGAAGGATGGGCAGCCCTGAGTATGCGGAAAATTGCAGACAAGATAGAATATACGGCCCCCATTATTTATGAATACTTCAGTAATAAAGATGCGATCCTCACAGAACTTACCAGGATTGGTTATCTAAAACTGGCAGAGCAGATGAAAGAGGCCGAACAGAAACATACTGACCCGGCTGAACAATTAAAAAGTATGTGGCTGGCTTACTGGAATTTTGCTTTTGAAGAAAAAGAATTATACCAGGTAATGTATGGAGTTGAAGTGAATTGCTGCGTTATGGAAAATGCCTGTCCGGATATGCAGGTTCCTTCCAATATGCTATGGGATAAAATTGCCGAAGTTATTCCGGAAGAAATGCGTACCGACGAATATATTGATATCAAATATTACACGTTCTGGTCAGTAGTGCATGGACTCATCTCCATCAATATGACCAACAGATTAAGCACGGATGAAATAAACCGACAGGTATTATCCGACGCTTTAAATGGAATTGTCGCCTCTATGACGGTCACAACTGCCTGATCAGGATTTTAGAAGACAAATAAACCTTGCTTTTGCCAAAGAATTTGAACGGTTGAAAAACTGTTTTTTTTAGATCAATTACTTAACACTGTTAAACGATTAAATAACGTTATGAAGAAGTATTTCATTTATGCAGCCATCCTGATAGCAGCTGCCTGTGCAAACAACCAAACCGATTCTTATGTTGCCGCTCCACAAACCTTACCTGTAGTAAAACTGGACACGGGCTCCGTGCTTACCTGGCAGGAATTCCCAGCCGCTGTTCAGGGAACAGCAACCATTGAAATCCGCCCGAATGTAAGCGGTTACCTCGACAAAATTTATGTTGAAGACGGAGCCTGGGTATCAAAAGGACAGCCCCTGTTTCGTATCAACAGTAAAGAATATAGTCAGAACAGCAACAGCGCTGCAGCAACCATTCAACTGGCCGAGGCTGCCATTGAAAAAGCCCAGGTTGAAGTTAACCGACTGCAGCCACTGGTAACCAACAAAGTGATTGCCGAAGTTCAATTAAATGTGGCCAAAGCCAACCTGCACGAAGCGGAAGCTGCCTATAAGCAGGCGGTATCTGGTAAAAACAGTGCGGATATCACCCTGGGTTATACACTCATTACAGCACCGGTAAGTGGTTATATCAGTCATATTAATTTTAAGCAGGGCAGCCTGATTGGTAAAGGAGAACAACAACCGCTCACCATTATCAGTGAAGTGAAAAACGTGCATGCTTATTTCTCTATGAGTGAAGCTGATTTTTTTAACTTCTTTTCCAGCATCCCTGGTAAAACTGCAGAAGAAAAAATAACCAATATTCCGGCAGTAGAACTTAAGCTGGCCGGTAATACGATTTACAAGGAAAAAGGAAAAGTTGAGCTCGTAGAAGGCCAGTTTGACCGCAGTACCGGCAGCATCAATTTCAGAGCCGTATTTGCCAATAATGAAAACCTGTTGCGTTCCGGTATCACCGGCAAAATCCGGATTCCATTTTCACTGGAAAACAAATTGATCGTACCCCAGCAGGCTACCTATGAATTGCAGGATAAAGTTTTTGTTTTCGCAGTTGGGGACAGCAATAAAGTAACCAGCAAACAAATAACTATCAAGGGGAAATCTGCCGGTAATTACATTGTAGAAAAAGGTGTTTCACCTGGTGAAACCATTGTATATAGTGGATTACAACGCCTGAGAGAAGGTGCTCAAATCGTTCCGCACCCGATTTCATTGGATAGTGTTGTACAAACGATCATAGCGGCCCGTAATTAAAAACGAAAGCCTTTCATTTCAATTAACCGAACAACTTATTTCATGTTTAAGAAATTTATTGAACGTCCCGTTTTATCCTCCGTAATATCCATATTACTGGTATTGGTCGGGATTGTTTCACTGACCTCCTTACCAATTACACAGTTTCCGGATATCGCTCCGCCCGCTGTTTTGGTAACAACCGCCTATCCGGGTGCAAGTGCAGAAGTAGTGGCACGTTCTGTGGCTACGCCATTGGAAGAAGCCATCAATGGAGTGGAGAATATGACCTATATGACCTCCAATTCCAACAATGATGGATCCATGACACTCAGTGTGTTTTTTAAAGCCGGAACAGATCCCGATATCGCGTCCGTAAACGTCCAGAACAGGGTAGCAAAAGCAACCAGTCTGGTACCTCAGGAAGTTTTACAAACCGGGATCACCACCCAGAAACAGCAGAACAGTATCATCATGGCGATTGCGATTTATGCAAGCGACAGCAGTTATGATGAAACATTTTTACAGAACTATGCCCGCATCAACATTGTACCCGAAATTCAACGGGTGCAGGGAGTGGGACAAGCCACCTTGTTTGGAGCAAAAGATTACGCCATGCGGATCTGGCTGAAACCGGACCGGCTGGCTGCCTATAATTTATCAGCACAGGAAGTTCTTGCATCTATCAGAGAGCAAAATCTGGAAGCAGCACCGGGAAAATTTGGCGAAGGAAGTAAAGAATCCTTTGAATACATCATCACTTATAAAGGCAAACTCAATAAAAATGAAGACTACGAGAATATCATTTTAAAAAGCAATACAGACGGTGCGATCATCCGGTTAAAAGATGTTGCAAGAGTTGATCTGGGTTCCTTTAATTATACCTCTGATGCTAAAGTGGATAACGGTCCGTCTACCGCCATCCTGATCTACCAGACAGCCGGTTCCAATGCCAATGACATTCTTACATCGGTGAATAAAATAATGGAAAAAGCGAACAAAGAATTACCGAAGGGGGTACATACATTTGTGCCATACTCTGCCAAAGAGTTTTTGGATGCTTCCATTTCAAAAGTAAAGACCACCCTTATCGAAGCATTTATCCTGGTATTTCTGGTAGTATTTATTTTCTTACAGGATTTTCGATCCACTTTAATTCCGGCTATTGCGGTTCCGGTGGCAATTTTGGGAACCTTCTTTTTCATGCAGCTATTTGGATTTACCATCAACCTGCTCACACTCTTTGCCCTTATTCTTGCGATTGGAATTGTTGTAGATGATGCCATTGTGGTGGTGGAAGCTGTCCATACAAAAATGGCCGATGAAAAGTTGCCTGCAAGGGCAGCCACCATAAAAAGTATGAATGAAATATCAGGTGCCATCATTTCCATAACACTGGTAATGGCTGCTGTATTTGTACCGGTAGGATTTATGCAGGGACCGGCAGGAATATTTTATCAACAGTTTGCCTTTACGCTGGCAATAGCTATTCTGATTTCCGCCGTCAATGCACTGACGCTGAGTCCGGCTTTATCCGCCTTATTCCTGAAAAACAACCATTCAGGTGATAAAAAATCTTCAGGAATTAAAGACCGATTCTTCCATGCATTTAATGCAGGATTCAATAACCTGACCAACCGGTATACCAGCAGTTTACAGTTTCTGATCAAAACAAAATGGATAGCCTTATCTGCCCTGGTGATCATAACCATCAGCACGGTATTCCTGGTAAAGAAAACACCAACTGGATTTATACCAACAGAAGATCAGAGTATATTTTTGTATTCCCTTAGTATGCCAGCCGGATCATCCCTGGAAAGAACACGTCAGGTTACGGAAATGGTGGATAGTATCATTACAACAGTGGAAGGAGTAGAGAAATCCTATAGTGTGGCAGGGATGAATATCATTACCAATGCTACCAGCCCAATCAGCGGATTGGCATTTGTAAAATTAAAAAAGCCGGGTACCCGTGGCAAAACAGAAGACATAAACGCAATTCTGGGAGAAGTAAACCAGAAGTTATCGGTCATATCTGCCGGTGACCTGTTTACTTTTACACTACCTACCGTTCAGGGATTTGGAAATACCAGTGGCATTGAAGTAATTCTTCAGGACAGGGCAGGCGGAAAACTGGAAGACCTGAGTGCAACGGCCAATGGCTTTATTGGAGAACTGATGCAGCGGCCCGAAATCGCTTATGCATTTACCACCTTTAATACCGGCAATCCACAATACAGGGTTAATATTGATGAAGAAAGAGCAAAACAGGCGGGCGTTTCAATTAATGAATTAATGCAGACCCTGCAGATCTACTATGGAAGTTTTCAGGCCGGAGATTTCAACCGGTTTGGTAAACAATACAAGGTAATTCTGCAATCAGATATTGAGTACCGGATTGATCCATCTACCTTAAACGATGTTCAGGTTAAAAATAAACTGGGACAAATGGTGCCGGTAAAATCGATGATAAGTCTGGAGAAGGTATACGGACCTGAAACGGTTACCAGAAACAACCTGTTCAATGCTGTTACCATTAATGGTATCCCCAAGCCGGGCTACAGTTCAGGTCAGGCGTTGAAAGCCGTTCAGGAAGTAGCGGACAGTTATTTACCAAGAGGATATGCGTTTGAGTGGGGCGGACTTACCAGAGAAGAGCAGAGCGCAGGATCCCAAACGGCTTTGATCTTTATCATGTCACTGGTATTTGTGTACTTTTTATTAGCAGCCCAATATGAAAGTTATATTCTTCCACTTGCCGTCATACTCTCCGTACCTACCGGATTACTGGGTGTATTCGCCTTCATAAATATTGCAGGAATTGAAAACAATATTTATGTACAGGTTGGATTGATTATGCTGATCGGCTTACTGGCAAAAAATGCGATTCTTATAATTGAATTTGCTGTTCAAAAAAGACAGGCCGGACTTACGATTCGCCAGGCAGCAATAGAAGCAGCCAGACTTCGACTGCGTCCCATCCTGATGACTTCCTTTGCCTTCATAGCCGGACTAATTCCTTTATTAACTGCCACTGGTGCATCAGCGATGGGAAACCGTTCCATCGGAACCGGCGCTGTTGGAGGCATGTTAACGGGTGTGCTATTGGGTATTTTCATTATTCCTGTTTTGTTTGTCATCTTTCAATCTTTACAGGAAAAAATTGTCGGCAAAAAAATTGTTGCAAAAGAGGAATGGATTACCAATCCGGTGGAATACGCCAATTAAAACTCATTTATTTTAAAGTAACTCAAATGAAAAGAGTAGTATATACAGGTATTGCGTTTATGCTTTTAATTTTTAGTGGATGTAAAATATCAAAGGATATTGCCACTCCTGACACGGCATTGCCTGCCTCCTTCAGAGGAACAGAACAAATAGATTCAACAGGCATCGCAACAATTGAATGGAAGCAATTTTTCACAGATACGAGCTTACAAACAATTATTGACAGTGCATTGGCACATAATTTTGATTTGCAGGTTGCGGTAAAAAATATAGAAGCAGCCAAACTGATTGTAAGTCAGGCTAAGTTGGGTTATTTCCCGGAAGCTAAATTGCAGGCTGCCGCAGCAATTAACCGCCCATCCGATAATAGCCTGAATGGACTCAGTTTAAGTGAATTCCTGGGTAAATCTTACATAGAAGACTATTCTCTATCTGCTATGTTAAGCTGGGAAGCTGATATCTGGGGAAAGATTAAAAATCAAAAGCAGAAAGCAGCCAGTTCTTTTCTGCAAACCAATGAAGCAAAAAATGCCATCCAAACCAATCTTATCTCTTTAATAGCCACCGGTTATTATAATTTGATTATGCTGGATGCTCAGTTTTCTATCGCGAAAAAAAATCTATTACTCGGCGATAGTACGGTTGCTATAATCAGGCACCAATACAATGCCGGACAGGTTACTGATTTGGCAATCCAACAGGCTGAAGCGCAGCGACTGGTAGCCGCACAACTTATACCATACATTCAGCAACAGATTGAAATTCAGGAAAACGCATTGAGTGTATTAGCAGGGGCAAACCCTTATGCAATTAACAGGAAAGGGCAATTAAATGAATCGTTTGTAGCCAATGAGCTGTCTACAGGTGTTCCGGCTTCCTTACTGCAAAACAGACCGGATATAAGAGCAGTGGAATTACAGTTAGCAATTGCGAATGCAAATACGGGGATTGCAAAAGCGAATATGTACCCAACGCTTTCTATTACTGCAGCAGGTGGAATTAATTCCTTCAAAGCAAGTAACTGGTTTTCTATGCCCGCCTCCTTATTTGGAATGGCTGCAGGTGGTATTGCACAGCCACTCTTTCAGCGAAAACAACTGAAGACGCAATATGAACTGGCAAAAGTGGAAAGAGAAAAAGTGGTGATACAATTCAGGCAATCGGTATTAGGTGCAGTTGGAGAAGTAAGTAATGCACAGGTTAAAATAAATAAACTAAAAGAACAGGAAACCATTGCACAAAACAGGGTGGAAATTCTGCAAAAAGCAATTACCAATGCTGATCTGTTATTCAAAAACGGAATGGCCACCTATCTGGAAGTTATTACTGCCCAAAGCAATGTATTACAGGGTGAACTGGAACTGGCCTCCTTACAAAAAGATAGGGTGACAGCTGCCATCGAACTCTATCGTTCCCTGGGAGGCGGCTGGAAATAATTTTCACCTTTCACTTTTCACCTTTCACTTCCTCCTGACATAGGGCTGTCACTAGCCCCCCGTTTCTTTGTTGTATCAAAACAAAATAACATGAATACAACATTGAACAATCCTGTAAAAAACGAACTTCTGTCAGCCGCTGAATTGCTGGATCACTGGCAGGGACATAGAAAATTAACCCGCCGGGTGATTTTGGCCTTTCCGGAGAAGGATTTATTTGAATTTTCAATAGGCGGGATGCGTTCTTTTTTTGAACTGGTAATGGAAATGGCAACACTGGCAGGTCCGGGTGTTAAAGGGGTGGCAACCGGTGAATGGCCGCATGTGGATCATACAGGGGGTAGTAAGCGACCTTCTACCAAAGAAGAAGTACTCGATTTCTGGGATGAGATAACAGAAGAAATAAATACCTATTGGCCTGCCATAGAGCCGGCCCGGTTTCAGAAAGTGGAAAAAGCCTTTGGGGTTTATGAAGGAACGAATATCAGTACCATCCAATACCTGATCGACAATGAAATTCATCATCGCGGACAAGGCTATGTTTATTTAAGAGCATTGGGCATTGAGCCCCCTGCATTCTGGGAAAGATAATGAAACAGATCCAGGGCCCAGCGCCGGTATTCCAGACCTGAAGGGTGTAAGCCATCAGGAGCCAGCAGGGATGAATCAGAAATAGCTAACCTGGTTCCCGGAGTAATATCAATATAACCAACAGCCTGCTCTTCTGCATGCTGTTGGTTAATTTTGTTAAACGCATCTATTTGATTTGATATCTCTTCTCTATTACGCTCTGCAGCAAAAGGAGTTGCACCCCAATCAGGAATGGATACAACTACAACCCGATCACTTCGTCCACCTGCCAATTGAATGGCCTCATCCAATAACTGATTAAATTCGATCGAATAGGTTGCCATTGGCCACCCTCTGTATTGATTATTTACACCAATCAGCAGGCTCACCCAATCATAGGGTGGTTGAAATGTATAGCTGTTCATCGCCCTGATTAGTTCGTCGGTTGTCCAGCCGGTTTTGGCCAGTATTTCCGGTGCATCCAGCTTCCATCCGGCTCGTCTTGCCATTTGAACCAACTGATAAGGAAAACTTTCATAAAGTGGTACCTGTTCTCCAATGGTGTAAGAATCTCCCAGGGCAAGGTATTTCATCTTTTTTAACTCAAATATCGGCGTTTCTTTACTGCGACAGGTATCCGCCATCAATCGCGTAGTAAGAGCCTGTAACAAAAGAAGCTTTATCTGAACTCAGCCAGAGTGCCAATTCAGCTACTTCCTCAGATTTACCTAAACGTCCGATTGGATGTAAGGATTTTATTTGTTCCAGCATTGCTTCATCCAGATTATTGGTGAGTAGAGGAGTCAGAATATAACCCGGACCAATACTATTAACCCGGATACCCTGATTGGCATATTCCAGTGCAGCGGCTTTGGTTAATCCAACTACACCGTGTTTTGCAGCAACATAGGCAGGTGAAAAGCGGGTACCAACAGCGCCCAGAATAGAAGCAACATTCACAATGGAGCCACCGCCGGATGTAAGCATCGCCTGTAGTTGGAAATGCATCCCATAAAAGACCCCATTCAGGTTAATTCCGATAACTTTATTCCAGCCATCAATGGGATAATCACCTGTTGGCCCCATTGGTCCGCCTATACCGGCATTATTACAGGCAATATGCAAACCGCCATATTCCTGAACAGCTTTTTCCACCAATTGACGGTTATCTTCAATAGAAGAACTGTCTGCTTTAAAAAAAATGGCGGCTCCATTCAATTTCTTAATTTGATTGACAGTTTCAACTCCACCTTCCACATTTATATCAGAAACCACCAGTTTTGCCCCTTCTTTCGCATATGCAAGGGCGATAGCCCTCCCAATTCCGGAACCCGCACCCGTAACAATTGCCACTTTATTTTCTAAAATTGCCATACGTATAATTTTTACTAAAACTAGCCTTTGCAGGCAACAAAAAAGGTGACCAGAATCAGTCACCTTTTAAAAAGTATCATTGTTTAAGTTCAATTTCTTGTCCAGGAGTCCCGTTCATCCGGACTGAATTTCCAGGGGGCAAAATTATTCTCGACGTTGGAGAACATGGCGTTCCACTCCTGGGGTGCATTACTGGCTTCCATTACAAGGGAACGGCGCAATTCGAAAATAATCTCCAGTGGATTGATGCTAACCGGACAGGCTTCCACACAGGCATTGCAGCTGGTACAGGCCCTAAGCTCTTCGGTAGTTATATAATCATGGACAAGTGTTTTTCCGTCTGCTACAAACTGTCCGTTTTTATCAATATTTTTTCCCACTTCCTCCAGGCGATCACGGGTATCCATCATAATTTTCCGGGGTGATAAGAGTTTACCGGTGATATTAGCCGGACAGGCAGCCGAGCAGCGACCACATTCGGTGCAACTATAGGCATCCAGAAGATTTCTCCAACTCAGATCCATTACATCTTTCGCACCGAATGAGGGTGCTTCCGCTGCCTCAGTTGGAGCCAGTTCCGGTTGCATGGCATATAATACTTCATTCTGGATGGCAGGCATGTTTTTCATCTTACCCTGTTCTTCCAAACGGGCATAATAGGCGTTGGGAAAGGCCAGTAGTATATGCAGGTGTTTGGAAAAAGGCAGGTAGTTCAGAAAGGCCAATATGCCGGCAATATGCAGCCACCAGCAGGTACGTTCCAATAGTATCAGACCATTATCACTAAATCCACTGATCAGGGGATGCAGCAGAGACGAAACAGCAAATGATCCGGTAGGATGGGTTGAATAGGCTGCCGCCCCCCGTTCCTGCAACAGCGTATCTGACGCATTCATTGTGAGGAAAAGCAGCATCAGTATTATTTCCGTAAGCAGAATATAATTGGCATCTGAACGAGGCCATCCATCCAGGTCTTTAGACATAAAGCGACGGAGTTTCAGCAGGTTTCGTCGTATAAGAAATACCACACAAAAAACCAGCACACCCAGTGCCAGCCATTCAAAACTATTGATCAGGAACCGATAGAAACCCATCCCCAAAAAACCCGTAAACAACCGATGGGTGCCCAAAATTCCATCTAATACAATCTCCAGTACTTCCAGATTGATAATAACAAAGCCCGCATAAATCACAAAATGCATAATAGCAACCAAGGGGTTTTTGAACATTTTCTTCTGGCCGAATGCCAGTAAAAAAAGATTCTTCCAGCGCAACTCCGGGTGATCAGAATAATCTTCCTCTTTTCCAAGCAGAATATTCCGTCGTATAAACTTCACCTGTCTGGAAAAAAACCAAACGGCAGCAAGCAGTAACAATACGAAGGCAATTTGTTGCAGGTAATGCATAAGAACGGTATTGTTCAACTAAATTAAGTGATTTCTCCCCGGCTCAATGATTTGTTGTAATTTTTCGCCCTGAATTTCAAGTATGTCTACAGATAGAAAATATATACTCGATGCACCGGCAGCTTCCAAAAAACTGGAACGAATGGCCTATGAAATGGCGGAGGAGTTAATTGGTACAAAGGAACCCATTATTCTGGCTGGCATTAAAGATAATGGGGTGGTAATGGCCAAATTACTTTCCCGATTGATCCATCAAATAGCCGGACTGGAATCGGAAATCATTGAAATAGGATTGGATAAACGGCATCCAACTACTATTACCCTGAGTCAGGAACTCAATTTTACAAATCGCACCATTGTGCTGGTGGACGATGTTACCAATAGCGGTAAAACGATTTTATACGCATTACAACCATTTCTGGCACACCATCCTGAAAAAATTCAGATTCTAACGCTGGTAGAACGCACCCATAAAGCCTACCCGGTAAAAGCAGATTATGTTGGAATTAGTCTGGCTACCACCATGCAGGATCATATTTATGTAACAGTTGAAGGAGAGCAGGTAACCGGTGCCTATCTTGAATGATTACTGGTGAAGCCAGTGCCAATTAAAATTTCCTTCACTATTATATTCCAAAGCTGGTGCAGGGATTTTAATGGCATTTAGGGCGGTGAAGATTGTTTTAACCCATTTTTTTCGGGTAGGGATCCGGGTTAGGTCAAGGTCGGCCGATAAATAATAGCGTCGAACCCGCTTAATATCGTTCCGGTTTGTGGATGTTCCATCTTCGTTGGTCCAGCTGTTTCCCATGCCACCCAACATCAGATCGCTTGAATAACCGATTGAAATATTCAGCCATTTCGGCAACCCGGCTTTGGGAAAAAACCGATCCATATTGGCACTTAACCAATAGGTTTGGCCATTGTAATCTTTTAAAACCTGTTCTGACCATCCGGCTCCGAACAATTCATTTTGTCGGGCTTTGAGCTCATTCGGATAGCGATAGGGGAAATAACCCATTTTTATCTGAATCCGTTGTTCCTTCCAACCGAGTTCCTGAGCAATATAGGCAGCTGCTCCGGTTGTATTGGCGGCAATATCCCACCAGCTAAAACCCCATTTAGCAGAATAAGCATCCTGTAATTCAATAATACTCTGGAAAGCCATGGCACTGGCGCCGCCCAGCCAAACTGCTGAGTTGTGTTTTAGTCCCGCCCATTTCCAGACTTCACCAGACAACCGGCCGAGCTGGTAGGTGGTCCAGATATGACCGGCTTTATCCATCTGGTTCCATTCTTTTCCATCGTTAAACAGATGAAACCCCTGCCGCTCATAGCCATCGTACCAGGCTTTGTTGAGGGCGATATAGGTACCTGCCCAAACGACTGCATGACCACCGGCCACCCACCACTTGCGGGAGGAGGGTGGAATTAAATAACAACCCATTGAACCAGCTAACGGAGCTGCTGCCCGGATTGATAAATCAGGTATTATTGAATCTGTGTGTTGAGTAAAGGCGGTATCATTCGTTGTTTGTGCTTTAATTTCACCTCTGCCTTCCATAAGGCAGATCAGAAAAAAAATTATACGGATATAAAACTTAGTCTTGTGCAACGAAACATATTATTTAAGACCTAAAAATACGTTTTAACCAGCTAAACAGATTCCATTCAGATTCTATATCTTCAACCCCGATAAAAAAGCGAACCATATGGATGCAGCAATACAAGCAAAAGTGGACCAGTGGCTGAACGGTAATTATGATGCCGAAACCAAAGCCAGTATACAGCAATTAGTAGACAATAATCCAACCGAACTGGCTGATTCGTTTTACCGGAGCCTGGAATTTGGTACCGGTGGATTGCGTGGAATCATGGGTGTTGGATCCAACCGGATGAATAAATATACCGTAGGGATGGCTACCCAGGGATTTGCGAATTACCTGAAAGCTTCCTTCCCCAATACGGAAATCAAGGTTGCCATTGCACACGACAGCCGGAATAACAGCCGTTTTTTTGCAGAAACCACGGCCAATGTATTTGCAGCCAACGGTATTAAAGTGTTTCTTTTTGAAGCTCTGCGCCCCACTCCGGAACTGAGTTTCAGTATCCGGACACTCGGATGTCAGGGTGGTGTGGTATGCACCGCCTCACATAATCCAAAAGAATACAATGGTTATAAAGCGTATTGGAATGATGGCGGACAACTGGTACCGCCGCATGATGGAAATGTAATCAGGGAAGTGGAAAAAATTGCCTCGGTGGATGAAGTGAAATTTTCAGGAGGAGAGGAGAATATTACACTCATTGGTGCAGATATGGATGCTGCTTACAGAAAGATGGTAAAAGGACTGAGTGTGTACCCGGATGTAATTGCGCGTCAGAAGGATCTAAAAATCGTATTCACCCCTATCCATGGTACAGGCATTACACTGGTTCCTGATGTACTGGCTGATTTTGGTTTTACCAATGTTACCATTGTTGAAGAACAAAGTATACCAAATGGTAATTTCCCAACCGTAAATTATCCGAACCCCGAAGAAGCCGATGCCATGGCGCTGGGTTTGAAAAAGGCAAAAGAAATCGACGCCGATATTTTACTGGGAACAGATCCGGATGCAGATCGTGTAGGCATTGGTGTTAAAGACAGCGATGGCAACTGGGTGCTGATGAATGGTAATCAAACAGCTGTACTTGCCTTTAATTATATGATTGAAGCAAGAAAAGCAAAAGGGCTGGCGCAGTCCAATGATATGGTCGTTAAAACAATCGTTACCACTGAATTGATTGATGAAATCGCCCGCCAGAATGCCATTTCCTGTTATAATGTATTAACCGGATTCAAATGGATTGCCGAGTTGATCAAGGAAAAAGAAGGAAAAGAAAATTATGTAATCGGTGGCGAAGAAAGTTATGGTTTGATGATCGGACCACAACTTCGAGACAAGGATGCCGTAAGTGCGGTTGCACTTCTCTGTGAGATGGCTGCCTATGAAAAAGACAAGGGGAAAAGTCTGTACCAGAAACTTATTGAGCTCTATGTTCAATATGGTTATTACAAGGAACACCTGATTTCCATTACAAAAAAAGGTATGGACGGACAACAACAGATTGCTGCCATGATGGAAGGGTATCGCAGTAATCCGCCTAAATCAATTAATGGATCAGCTGTTGTTCAATTATTAGATTATGAACTTCAAAAAGGTAAGAACCTGCAAACCGGTGAAGAATGGACAATAGCGCTGCCGAAAAGTAATGTTTTACAGTTTATCCTGGCAGATGGCAGTAAAATTTCAGCCAGACCCAGTGGTACCGAACCCAAAATAAAATTCTATTTCAGCGTGTTTACCAGTCTTCCTGACGCTGCTTCATTTGGCACGAAAGAAGCAGAACTGGATGGTCGCATCAAAGGCATTATCAGCGATATGAAATTGTAGAGAAAGCTACGGCATACCTTCATTTTCTATATCTTGCGGATGTTTATGAGACGATTCGAAGATACGTACCGGCATAAGGGACTGCGCAAGAAATTAGTAGATCTTTTAAAGGAGAAAGGCATCACAGACGAACGCGTGCTGGATGCCATTCTTCTATTACCCCGTCATTATTTTCTGGATTCAGCTTTTGATGAAAAAGCTTATGAGGATAAGGCCTTTCCCATTGCAGTTGGACAAACCATTTCACAACCCTATACCGTTGCGTATCAAAGCCAGTTACTGGAAATCAAGCCCTTCGATAAAGTACTTGAAATTGGAACCGGAAGTGCTTACCAGGCCTGTGTGCTGGCTGAAATGGGAGCGCAGGTATTTACCATCGAACGGCAGAAAGCGCTGTTTGATCATAACAAACAATTCAGTTACCTGAAGAAATATCCCAATATTAAATTTTTTTATGGGGATGGATTTGAAGGTTTGCCAACCTATGCACCTTTTGATAAAGTGATAATTACAGCAGCTGCCCCATTTATTCCTGAAAAACTGATTGCCCAGCTTAAAACCGGAGGAAAGATGGTGATTCCATTGGGGGAAGGAGCTGTTCAGCGTATGCTCCGACTGGCCAAGCTGGCAGATGGCAGCTATTCGGAAGAAGTCTTTGATAAGTTTTCCTTCGTGCCGATGCTGGGAGGAAGAGAGGGACTTTAAAGAAATTCCACTACTTTTTTAACTACTTTGTTTTCCCTGTAAATTTTGCGATGGCCCAATCCTTTGGTGATCATGAATTCTATATTGCCGGGGGATTTTTTCATAATAGGCTTAACATCCTTTAATGGGGTAACATCATCGTCTTCATCATGGATCCATAAAATCTGTGCATGAATCTGCTGTAAGGCTCTTGGTATGGAATAATGGCTGGAAGATACACCACCTCGTTCAACAATAATTTCTTCAAAACACTCCTGTACTTTTTCATCCATCTGCAGCATTTTAAAAAGCGATTTAATGGCCGTAGAAGTTTCAGTAGCCGGAGCAATCAGGGCAACCCGTACCTGATCATCATGCGGAACCTGTTCCAGAAAATGCGTAATGGCAAGCCCACCGAATGAATGTGCCATGAAACTATGAATCGGACCTATTTCTTTGTATACAGCAGCAATTGTTTTTACATATAGGGGCAGTGTTATCTGGGTCCCCTCAGAAGCACCATGAGCCGGTGCATCCGCAGCAATTACTTCGTACCCCTTCTTAATAAGCGGACCAATATAGCGATCGAAATTAATGGAGGAGGACTCAAAACCATGAAGAATCAAAGCTTTTCGAAGGCCCCCATTGTTCCACCTGTATACAGCTACCCGTTTACCCTCCACCTGCACGAACAGACGATCAGCCTTCTCGAAAATAGGGGCTTCTTTTTTCTTAGATCGCCGAAAAGGCGTGGCGAAAATTTCAAAGCCCATTTCGGCAGCTTTCCGCTTGGAAAAAACCGCAGTAAAATTCAATTTGGCGCGCAGGTAATTAAGGGCCAGCTTTTGTGCTAATTTCATGGGATCAAAAATACGACATGAAAATTGTTTTGATCGGATCAGGCAATGTTGCCCGATCACTGGGCAAACTGCTCGCACAAAAAGGGCACACTATTCTTCAAATAATGAACCGAACCGCTGAACCTGCCCGTGTTTTGGCAGAGGAGCTGAATGCAGTCTATACCACCCAATATGCTGAAATCAATCCGGATGCCGATCTCTATATCGTAGCTCTGGCCGATAAAGCCATTCCTGAATTAATGCTTAAATGGAGGATGGAAGAAAAACTGGTGGTACACACTGCAGGCACTGTTCCGCTGACTGCATTAATGGGTATTACCAATCGAACAGGCATCTTATATCCGCTTCAAAGTTTAAGAGGAGCTATTCCGATAAGCGGCGTAATCCCCTTCCTGATTCAGGCCAACTATCAGGGGGATCTGGAAGTATTGCAGGAACTGGTTCATTCAATAGGAGCTTCCTGCCAGGTGGTGAATGATCAACAACGTTTACGTATGCATGTCAGTGCAGTCTGGGTTAACAATTTCCCCAATCTGATGTACAGTATTGCATTTCAGTTGTGCAAGGAAAATAAGCTTTCCTTCGAGTTACTGCTGCCTCTTATAAAAGAGACCTGTCTTCGGCTGGTACCGGAGCCGGGTGCATCATCCGCCAATCCTTTTCAGTGGCAAACCGGTCCGGCTATGCGGGAAGATCATAACACCATCCGGAAACACCTGGATATCATGAACCCTCACCCGGACTGGAAAGATTTGTATCAGCAGTTGACAGAAGAAATCATTTCTTTCAAATCACAGTTAACGGAATAGTTTTATTGGATAGGCTGAACAATATCCGTTCTAACCTCGTACATGGATTTTTTGGTAGTGGGATCATCAACATACACATCATACGGAGTTCCCGATGCTTTTTTGTTATTGGCCTGAAGCCATTCCTGAATGCGGGCATAGGCCAGGTGAGATTCTTCATAAGGTCCATAAAAGTGAACTACAACAGCCTTGCCGGAAGGAATGGACTTCCATTTAATTCTTCCGGTGGTAGAAGCAGGTGCTTTATCTACCGGGATGGCGGCTTCCAGTACAAAGGGTTCACCACTTGTAAAATACCAGGCTAGCGGAGTACCGGACACTTTCAGTTGGGCTGTTCCAATCAGCTGACCGATTTCGCCATAGGCTTTTTGTAAAACCGGACCGATATCAGACATAACAGCAGCTGTATCCAGTATACTAAGAGCCTGAAAAGCCGGGGTATTGATTTCCTCCAGTGTCATTTTAGGCTCCGGCATTTTTAGTTCACCGGATTCGATTTTTTGTTTCAGTTGAGCCAATCCCTTTTCAAAATCGGGCCCCATCATGTTATCGAAAAACAAACCAAACCATCTGCTGATCGGGTTATGGCCAAGGTCAGCGTTAAGAGTCCAGATGATCTGAGTTCCATTGGTCGTATCCTTCAACTCCCAGTTGGCAAGGGTTGGTTCATCAGCACCGCCAAAAAGCAAGGCAGTGGTAACGGATTTATTGGGTTGGACATCGGTAATTTCCAATTTCCCATCACCCACTTTCCAATTTTCACTCGACCAGGTATACCAGGCCCCTTTGCCCCTGGTAAGCGGACCATATTCCTTTTTCATGGCGGTATCGACCTGATTCCAGGTCATCCAGGCATCATAGGTAGTTAAATCAGTAATCACATTATAAACAGTGGGAGCCGGAGCCTGAATGGTGGCAGATCTGGAAATGGTGGCTGTACCGGGTAAAAAAGCGCCAATTAGGAGAAAGAGTGCCACTATACCGGCAATCCATATCAAAATGCGCATTCCTTTTTTCATAAACTTGCTTTAGGACTATTAAAGTAGTTAAAATCCCGATTGTATTCATCGCTTTCGGTAGTTTTGCCCGCAATCCGGATAATCCATCAATTCATTTCAACTGCAACCAATAATGAGCCTTCTTGATCAATTCAAAAAAATTACCACCATTGCCCTGGATGTAGATGGTGTATTAACGGATGGTACCCTTTTATTGCTGGAAGACGGACAGATGGCCCGCCGAATGAATATTAAAGACGGTTATGCCATGCAACTGGCTGTAAAAAAGGGCTACCGGATTGTAATAATATCAGGCGGACAATCAGAAGCTGTTCGGGAGCGCCTGCTGAAACTGGGGATTCGGGATGTATTCATCAGGGCAGAGAATAAAACGGCGGTTTTGGAGGAGTATCGGCAACAGCATTCGCTGGAATGGGAAGAGATCTTATTTATGGGCGATGATATTCCTGATTTTGCTGTTATGCAATTGGCCGGATTAGCCTGTGCGCCGGCGGATGCAGCAGCAGAGATCAAACAGTTGGCAGCTTACATAAGTCCATTGAAAGGGGGAGAAGGCTGTGTTCGGGATATTCTTGAAAAAATTATGAAACTGAGGGGCGACTGGCAGATTGATACAACAGTATCGAGTAAATAATCTATTACCATTTAATTATTTTTTTTGAGAACAATAGCTGCATTTCTACGATTGATCAGGTGGCCTAATCTGGTCTTCATCGTTGTAACCCAGGTATTGTTTTATACCTGCATTCTGGTGCCGACTATTGGTTTTCATCTGAAACTGATACTGCCGATATTTGCCATGCTGGTCAGTTCGTCAGTTTTAATTGCAGCGGCAGGATATATCATCAATGATTATTTTGATTTGAATATTGACCAGGTAAATAAACCGGATGCCATTGTTGTGCAGCGCTTTATAAGTCGGCGCTGGGCTATTTTTTGGCATTTTCTTTTATCCAGCATAGGTATAGTACTTGCATTTTTTATCTCCTGGGAATTACGAAATCCCATCATCGGATTTGCCAATTTCATTTGTGTTATTCTGCTTTGGCTGTATTCCACCACCTTTAAAAAACAATTACTGGTTGGGAACATATTGATATCACTTTTAACGGCCTGGGTGGTACTTGTAATTTATTTTGCAGAAATGCGCATCAGTTTATTTGATGACCCGGACTATATTGCGAGTTTTAAAAATGTTTTCAAATACGCCATTTTATATAGTGGATTTGCCTTTATTATTTCTCTAATTCGGGAAGTGGTAAAGGATATAGAAGACAGGGAAGGAGATGCCCGTTATGGTTGCAAAACCATGCCGATTGTGTGGGGATTACCAGCCAGTAAATTATTTATTGGTATCTGGACCAGCGTATTAATGGCCTGTCTGTTAATTATTCAGGTGATTGGATTATTTAAAGGGTGGTGGTTAGGCGTCATTTACACTGTAATTGCAGTTTTGATTCCTTTGCTGAAGTTTTTAGCAGAACTTAAAAAAGCAAAAGAGCCTGCCGCATTTCACAGACTTAGCAGCCTCATAAAAGCCATCATGCTGGCTGGCATACTTACCTTGTTATTTTTCAAGTGGTATTTGTAATGGAAAAAATTATACTGGCGTCACAATCGCCCCGCAGAAAACAATTATTGGAATGGGCAGAAATTCCTTTTGAGATTATGGTGAAGGAAACTGCTGAAACCTTCCCGCCTCATTTACCAATTGAAGAAATTCCTGTTTTTATCGCAAGAGAAAAGGCCCGGATTATACAACATCAACTCAATAAGGAGAGAGTGGTTTTGGCTGCTGACACGATCGTTGTATTGGGAACTTCGATAATTGGTAAACCGCGCGACAAAGAAGATGCCATCGCAATATTATCTCAATTATCCGGGCAAACTCATCAGGTAATAACGGGAGTGGTTATACGAAAAGGGACTGTTGAATGGGCTTTTTCAGATATCACGCAGGTGCAATTTCATGCACTCACCCCGGAACAGATTGAGTACTATGTGGATCATTATAAACCGTATGATAAAGCAGGGGCCTATGCTATACAGGAATGGATTGGCGTGGTTGGCATTCATTCTATCCGGGGGGATTTTTACAATGTAATGGGCCTTCCCGTAAGCAGGGTGATTCAAACCCTGCAAAATCAGGTGTTTTAACCCTTGCACTATACCTAAACTCCGCTTATTTTTCATAAAATATGAAAGAGCGGTTATTGCAATATATCTGGCAGGAAAAATTTTTTCAACTGAGTGAATTAAGGGTTGAAACGGGTGAACAATTGATCATTCGGGATCCGGGAACCTGGAATCATGATCAGGGACCCGATTTTCTGAATGCCCGGATTTTACTGGATGGGACCTTGTGGGCGGGACATGTTGAAATTCATGTAAAAAGCTCCCAATGGTATCAGCATCGTCATCAGACTGATCCGGCTTATAATAATGTAATTTTACATGTTGTTTGGGAAAATGATGACAGAAAATTGTCAGCCAGTTTACCAACGCTGGTATTACAGCATCGGGTTTCAACTTTTTTATTGGAACGATATGAGCAATTGATGCAGAACGATGGACAGTTGGTTTGTCAGGAATGGTTACCTGAAATACCCGGTCCTTACTGGCAGGCCTGGAAACAGGAATTAATTTTGGAGCGACTTCAACGCAAAGCAAATGAGTTGCTGCTTTTATATAAAAAAAGTAACAAAAACTGGAATGATGCCAGTTGGTGGTGGATGGCGCGTTATATGGGAGGAGTAATCAATGGAAGTTTTTTTGAACAGGTTGCCCAAAGTCTGCCAACCCGAATTCTATTCAGACATAAAGAACAGGTCATTCAATTAGAAGCGATGTTGCTGGGCCAGTCCAACCTATTGAAGGAGTCTAACCCCGACCCTTATGTGCAGTTATTGCAACGTGAATTTGAATTTCTTCAAAACAAGTATCAGTTACCCTTCGTACATGGAAGAGTGCAGAAATTAAGAATGCGGCCGGCAGCTTTTCCGGAAATCAGGCTGGCGCAACTGGCTATGTTAATCCATAAGCAGGGAATGTTCAGCAGAAATTGGCTGGAAGCAGCGCATCCAAAATTGCTGGCAAAAACCCTGGATATAACCGCCAATGATTTCTGGCATTATCATTTTACACTGGAAGAAGCTGCTCCATATTATCCTAAACACATAGGAGTGGAACTGGTACAACAACTTCTCATAAATGTAATAATACCCTATTTCTATGCAGTGGGAATGTTCCAGAAACAGCCCGGATTACAGCAAAAAGCGCTTACCTGGCTGGAAGAAATCGGGATAGAAAAAAACACGCTGATCAAGCAATGGCAGCGGGCGGGTGTACCTTGTGAAAATGCAATGGAAAGTCAGGCACTGATAGAATTGAGAAAATATTATTGCCAGGCAAAAAGATGTCTGGATTGTTCAATAGGGCGATTTATTTTAAATAAATCCGGCGATAAAGTACCGCCGGATTGAAAAAATCACCATTCATAAACCAGGTTCATTTGTACATCAGGTGATAAACTTTTGAACACCGGGCAATTATTTCCGATCCTTTCCAGGATGGTTTGATCTTTTTCACTAAGGTTTAACGTTTTCGGAAAGCGGAGAATTACGTCTATTTTTCCGATCCTCCGGGGGTCACTAACCATATGTTTTTGTATATCGATAGTAGTACCGGCAAGTTCAATGTCCATATCCTGGGCCTTAATACCCATTGTAGTAATGGCGCAGGTTCCAAGGGCTACGCATACCATATCAGTGGGTGAAAAGCGTTCTCCTTTACCACGGTTATCCGTAGGTGCATCGGTTTCAATCGTAGAACCGCTCTGTACATGGGTCGCCTTGCAACGTAATTGTCCTTCGTAAACAACGGATGCTGTCATGCTGTTATTTTTGCATAAATTTACGCTAGCAGGTACCTAAAAAAATGACTGTGAAAAAAATCTTGTTATTGCCGATAGGAATTGTGATGACAACCATGGTATGGGCCCAATCCAATCCCGCATCCCCTAAAAAGGATAAGAAAGCTGAGAAAAAGGAAAGAATCAATGCCCTGTTGAAAATGGAGGAGGAGGGACAACTCATCTTTGATAAACATAATGTATTTGGCTTGCGGCTGAATAGTGATGGATGGGGGATCTGGTATGAGCGGGGAAAATTTATCACCCCCCGTAAAACCCGTCTTATTCAGATTGAATTCAATGAAAAGAAACACCCGAAAGAAGACAAGGATGCAGGAAGTATTGATTTATTTACCGGAAACGTAAACCAGTATGTATTTGGTAAAGCGAATAATTTTTACCAATTGAAAGGAGGGTATGGCCAGCAGCATCTGATTGGTGGCAAAAGCAATAAAAACGGCGTATCCGTAACAGGGATCTGGGCCGGAGGTATAAGTTTTGGCATTGAAAAGCCCTATTATGTGGATGTAGTTGACCGAACTACCGAAGAACGAAGCCGGAAACGCTTTACAGAAATTGAAGATTATCGTCAGTATAGTTACCTCGGAGCATCCGGATTTACAGTAGGTTGGGGAGAGGTAAAATTCAATCCGGGTGCACATGCCAAAGCGGCCCTTCGCTTTGATTATGGCCGCTTTAATGAAGTGGTTTCTGCCATTGAAGCGGGTGTTAATCTGGAATATTACAGTCAGTCCGTTTTACAGATGGTCGAAAATAAAGAAAAGAACCTGTTTTTTAATGCCTACGTTACCGTGCTCTTCGGTAAGCGGAAGTAATGTAATTTTGTTCCATTATGCAGGAATTACCCGTTGTTGCAGCCGTTCCGAAAACTGAGTCTGCTATTAAAAAGCCAAACTGGCTAAGAGTTAAACTTCCCACCGGGGAAAACTATAAACATGTTCGTTCTCTTGTAGATACACATAAACTTCATACAATATGTGAAAGCGGCAATTGCCCGAATATGGGAGAGTGCTGGGGTGAAGGTACCGCTACATTTATGATCCTTGGCAATACCTGTACCAGGAGTTGCGGCTTTTGTGCAGTAGCTACCGGCCGGCCCGATCCGGTGGATTGGGATGAACCACAACGTGTGGCGGAGGCGATTTACCTGATGAAAGTGAAACATGCCGTATTAACTTCAGTTGATCGGGATGAGCTGAAGGATGGAGGATCAACCATCTGGCACAATACAATTAAAGCGGTAAAACAGTTAAATCCCGAAACTACACTGGAAACGCTGATACCCGATTTTAAGGGAATAAAAGAGCAGGTTCAACAGGTGATTGACGCGGCTCCCGAAGTGGTTTCACATAATATTGAAACGGTGGAACGCCTCACTAAAAGGGTACGAATCCAGGCCAAATACTGGAGAAGCATGGAAGTGCTGAGAACGCTAAAAGAAGGGGGCATGCGCGTAAAAAGCGGAATTATGCTGGGCCTGGGTGAAACAAAAGAAGAAGTAATTCAAACGCTGACTGATTTACGCGATAATGGCGTAGATGTGGTAACCATCGGACAGTATTTACAACCCACCAAAAAGCATTTGCCGGTGGACCGCTTTGTACATCCGGACGAGTTTGCAGAATACCGGGAAGTTGGTTATAACCTTGGGCTGGATTATGTAGAAAGCGGACCGTTGGTTCGTTCCTCCTACCATTCCGAGCGACATGTTATTCCAGGGTACGGAAAGAATAAGTGGCTGGAAGAAAAAGCAGGAATGGAGATATACAAAGCATCTTAAATTTTCATTATTATTCCGTAAGGTTAGCCCAATTCTCGAAAGTAAAAAAATGAAGTACATAATTTATAAAAAGGCCTTATGGGGCCTTTTGTTTTTTCCGATTGCATGTATTGCTCAAATCACCTGGAAAAATCGGACTCCTGATTATGGTCCATTACCTCCGGGAATGGAGCTGTATTCCTTTGAAGGCAATTACCAGAATAAGCCTTTTCGTGCATTTTATGCGATTGCAGATCCAGGATCTCCCCATCTCCGCATCGAACATGACACAACAAAAAACAGACGCATTACTCCAACAGAATTTTTCAAAAAAAACAACGAGCCGGTATTGGTGGTGAACACCAGTTTTTTCTCCTTCAAAGACAACCTGAACTTAAATATAATTGTGAATAAAGGAAAACTACTGGCATATAATAATCATACGATTCCCATGAGAGGAGCCGACAGCGGTCTGTATTATCATCCCTTTGTTAGTGCACTTGGAATAAATAAGAAGGGAGAGATGGATGTTGCCTGGACATTCACGGCAAAGAACAAACGAAAACCATATGCGACTGGATTTGTTTTTACATTATTTAGTAATGAATATTCAACCTTCTCCTTAAAAGCTGCCCGTTATGCAAGTAGATTAAATGGTCGACATACTCCATCACCAAAACCTCGGCTTTCAAAATGGAAAATGTACACAGTTGTCGGTGGCGGACCGGTACTGGTACAAAATAATGCAGTCGTCATTACAAATAATGAAGAATGGAAATTTGCGGGAAAAGCCATTCAGGATGCCCACCCCCGTACTGCTATGGGATACACAAAAGAAGGTAAGCTGATTGTTTTGGTAATCGAAGGCCGTAATCAGGGTATTGCTGCAGGTGCCACACTCGAAGAAACGGCCTCCATCCTGGTGGAATTAGGTTGCATTGAAGCACTGAACCTGGATGGTGGCGGCAGTTCCTGTATGCTGATCAATGGAAAAGAAACTATTAAACCATCAGACAAAGAAGGGCAGCGGGCAGTACCTGCGGCTCTAATATGGAAGAAGTAAGAAGTAGTGCTCCTACTTCTCACTTCTAACTTCAAACTTCTAACTTTAAAGTGAAGCATTACTCTGCTTCATCTCCCATACCAGTGCACTCGCGCCAAGAATGGCAGCATCCGCTTCGTGTAAATCACTTTTTATAACTTTTACTTTGTTCTTGAAGATAGGGAGGAGGTTTTTCTCCATATGTTCGATTGTGGGATCAAATATCAGGTTACCTGCTTTGATCAGTCCGCCGAATAGTATAATGGCTTCCGGAGAAGAGAACATTACAAAATTGGCCAGTGATTCACCCAGGATTTGTCCGGTAAAACGATATACTGCCTGAGAAATTTCATCCCCCTGCATGGCACAATCAAAAATTTGTTTGCTGGTCAGTTCTTCGAGGTTGAATTTTCGAAGCAGGCTGGCCTTTTCCGGCTGATTTTGCAGCATTTCCCTGGCAGTTAATACCACTCCGGTAGCAGATGCATAGGCTTCCAGAGATCCTACCAATTCGGTGGACCAGTGAGGACGGCCACCCGGACGAATAATAGTATGTCCCAGTTCGCCGGCAAAACCGTCATGTCCGTATATAAGCTGACCATTGGCAACAATGCCGCTTCCTACACCGGTACCCAGGGTAATGGTGATAAAATCACGCATGCCTTTGGCAGCTCCATATTGCATTTCACCAACAGCTGCTGCATTGGCATCATTGGTAAGTGCTGTAGCCAGATGCATCCGTTGGCTTACCATATCAGCCAACGGTACAACACCAACCCATCGGAGATTTGGTGCATATTCAATTGTGCCGGTATAATAATTCCCATTGGGGGCACCTATTCCGATGCCTTTGATCAGTTCAGCTCCGCCAACCTTATCAATCATCAGGTTCAACCGAACACAGAGGGCGTCTACAAATGCCTCTGGTGTTTCATATTCCGGAGTGGACAATTGTTCATATTGAAGCACTTCTCCACGGCGATTAACGATACCACATTTCGTATTGGTGCCACCAATATCAACTCCGATGGCATATTCTAAAGGAATTTTTGTCATGCTCATAATCGCTTGCAATTAATGTCCACCACCGATCTGGCTGTCGAAATCCAGTCCCTGGGAGGTTAATACGTTTTTAAGTTTCAGCGCAAGATAAGCAAGGAATGCAAAACAGGCCGCTGCTAATAAATAAGAAAAATGCATATCCTTGAGATCACCTAAAACTCCCTGTAATGGAGGAAGTACGGCACCACCCAGGATCATCATAATTAGAAATGCAGAACCCTGGCTGGTATATTTACCCAATCCGGCTACTGCAAGAGAGAAGATGGAAGGCCACATTACCGAACAACATAATCCACCTGCCATCAGCGCATAAACTGATATAAGTCCGTTTGTAAATACACCGATCAGCATAAAAATAGTAGCCAGGACAGAAACAGTAAGCAGGGTCTTAACGGGTTTTTCCTGTCCATAAAAGAAAGCCAGGATCATAATTACCACCACAACAGAATAGCCATACAGATCACTGATATCATTCCCTTTCAGATGATTGGCAAAAAGCACCACGGCAAATGCGATGAATGGCACCACAATGGTCGCAATTCGTTTACCCATGGCTGATAAATTGAAAACGCCAATTGCTCCGGTCCAGCGCCCAATCATAAGGCTGCCCCAATAAAGAGAAATAAAATGGGAAATTTCGCTTTCATCCAGCCCCATTTCATTAAAATAACCGGGGGTTTTCAATAAAGCGCCAAAATTATTATCAATAGTAACTTCAACACCAACATAAACAAATATGCCGATCATACCATAAATCAGTTGCTCATATTTCATAGCACCCCAACCATCCGGACTCTTTCGGGCAGCTCCATTGGAATAAAAAAGTATAACTACTACAGCTATAAGTGTAAGCAGTAGTAATACCAGTTTGCTGGTATCCGTAAATTGACCAATTAGGATAATACCCAAAATAATTCCCGTCATTAATAACAATGCACCTGCTGCTTTATTTGCCTTTTCAAAACGTTCATCGTTTTTACCATCTGGCAGATTTGAAAAGGAGAAAAACAGGGCAACTGCTGCGAAAACCGCGGCAACAATTATATAAAGTGTATTGATATTAGTAATTGTAACTTCCTTTCCGGTATCGCTTACTGAACCAAACAGGAAAAAACTAACGATAATTGGCCCCAGTGTTGTACCGAAGGAATTAACCCCTCCACCCAGGTTAAGCCGTTGTGTTCCTGTGGAAGGATCGCCTAATGCAATGGCAAAAGGCTGTGCAGCGGTTTGTTGCAATGAAAAACCAAGGGCTACAATAAATAAGGAGCCCAAAATGGCAGGAAAGGAGTTGGCATTGGCGGAAGGAATAATTAGCAATGCTCCGGCTACAGAGATCCAAAGACCGTAAATAATCCCTTTTTTGTAGCCAATCTTATTGAGGATATCATATCCTAATACGTTGGAGACGATAAACAAAATCAGGCTTCCGATAAAATAGGCTCCATAATAGGCAGAACCGATTAACTGGCTCTGGAACTGGTTCAGGTTAAAATGGGTTTTGCAGAACGGGATCAGGATACTGTTGGAGGCAGCAATGAAACCCCAGAAAAAGAAAACCATTACAAGCGTTGCTAAAGCGCCTGTATTTGTTGGTTGTTTGGTTTGCGACATGATAAAGTCCAGGTTTTTAATTTGTCAATATGACCTTGTACAGAAGCAGTGAAAATAGGAAGAATTTTATTTGTCTGAAATTTTTTCAATGGATCGTCCCCCCAATTCAATTTCTTATTATATTCAATCGTAATTATTTCTATGGAAATTCTTCATGTATCAGCCGAATGCTATCCGGTAGCAAAGGCAGGTGGTTTAGGGGATGTGGTCGGAGCATTACCAAAATACCTGACAGAAGCCGGTCATATTTGTAAAGTTGTAATGCCTATGTACAGGACGAAATTCCTGTATGAAAATAAATGGGAGGTTGTGCATAAATCGAGTGCATATCTTGGCGCCACCTGGTTCGATTATACCATTATAAAGGAACCCACTAATAAATTGGGATTTGATTTATACCTGGTCGACATCAATGGTTTATTAGATCGTGAGAAAATTTATGGTTATGCCGATGATCCTGAGCGGTTCACTTCCTTCCAGATTGCTGTTGTGGACTGGGTTAGTTCCTGGAAGCATCATCCGGATTTAATCCATGTGCACGATCATCATACGGCACTGATCCCATTCATGATCAAACATTGTTATCAGTATAGTCACCTGGAAGCCATTCCAACCGTCCTGACCATTCACAATGCACAATACCAGGGCTGGATGGATTGGAGTAAGGCTGATTATATCCCGCATTGGGATGGCTGGCGCTGGGGGGTGCTGGATTGGAATAATATGATTAACCCGCTGGCTGCGGGTATTCGAAGTGCCTGGAAGGTAACTACGGTAAGCTGGAGTTACCTGTATGAGATGCGACAGGAAAGTAACGGCCTGGAAGCCCTTTTCGAATATGAGAAAGGCAAATGTGTTGGTATCATTAACGGGATAGATTCGGATGTATGGGATCCGGCAAGTGATACCTACCTGGAAGAACATTATACAATAGAAACGCTTGCTAAAGGAAAAAGAGCTAATAAAGAAGCCCTTTGTAAAGAGTTTAACCTGAATCCGGATAAACCACTTTTTGTGTTTATTGGCAGGCTGGTCGGAGAAAAAGCAGCGGATCTGTTACCCAGAGCAATCGGTGATTCTTTATATTATATTGACCAGCGCATGAATTTTCTGGTGCTGGGCAGCGGTGAAACACATGTGGAGCAGGAATTGGAGAATATGAGATCCTACTGGATGGGATATTATAATTCAAAAATCGGATACAATGAACAACTAAGCCATCGAATGTATGCGGGGGCTGATTTCCTACTGATGCCAAGCAGGGTTGAGCCATGCGGACTGAATCAATTATATGCCATGCGTTATGGAACGGTGCCGGTGGTTCGGAGGACAGGTGGCCTAAGAGATACGGTTTTGGATATTGGCGAGCCCGGTGGCTATGGCATTTCATTTAATAATGCCAGTGTGGGAGATATTACCCAGGGGGTTTATCGTGCCGTTGAGTTGTATGAAGATCAGTTGCAGTTTGATTCCATCCGGCGAAAACTGATGGAACTTGATTTTGGTTGGGATGTCAGTGCGAAACAATACATCGACTTATATAAATCTTTATTACCTTAAGAGTTCCGAGTTTTACTTATCAATCTAATCCAAACGTAACGATATGTCAATCAGCAAAGAAATACTTGCCGTAATCCTTGGCGGAGGTGCAGGTACCCGCCTTTATCCGCTCACCGCCAGCAGAAGTAAACCCGCCGTTCCCATTGCAGGTAAATACCGTCTGGTGGATATTCCCATTTCAAACTGTATGAACTCCAATATCAATCGGATGTTCGTACTAACCCAGTTCAATTCGGCTTCGCTTAACCGGCATATTAAGAACACCTATCATTTCAGTGCATTCAGTGCTGCTTTTGTAGATATTCTGGCGGCAGAGCAAACGCCGGATAATCCCACCTGGTTTCAGGGTACAGCCGATGCCGTTCGGCAAAGTTTGCGACATATTACTCCTTTTGAAAGTGAATTCGTTTTGATTTTATCTGGCGATCAGTTGTACCAGATGGATTTTAGCGAAATGTTGGAAAACCACAAGAAAAACGGGGCAGATATTTCTATTGCTACTATTCCTGTTGCTGAGCGGGAAGCACCTGAATTCGGAATTTTAAAAGCTTCAGATGGATTTATTACATCCTTTGTTGAAAAACCCAAAAAAGACGTATTGCCGGAGTGGATCAGTGATACAGGCGACGAAATGCGGACCCAGGGGCGACAATACCTGGCTTCGATGGGGATTTATATTTTTAACCGAAAACTGCTTTTTGACCTCCTGGAAAACGAGAAAAAAGATGCCACGGATTTTGGTAAGGAAATAATACCGGAATCAATTCACAAATACAAGGTTTGCAGTTACCAGTACGATGGTTATTGGACGGATATCGGAAATATCTACTCCTTTTTTGAAGCGAATATCAGCCTGACCAAAGACATTCCGGAATTCAATTTGTTTGATAATAAAAATGCGATTTATACCCGCGCACGCATGCTTCCTCCTGCAAAAATCAGCGGCTCCACGCTGGAGAAAACGGTGATTGCGGAAGGATCAATTATTAATGCATCCCGGGTTGAAACTACAGTTGTAGGGATTCGTTCACGAATTGGTCATGGCAGTACGGTGGTAAGCAGTTACCTGATGGGCAATGACTATTTCGAAACCATCAATGATATGAACCAGGCAAGGCAAAGCGGACAACCGATTTTAGGAATCGGGGACCGCTGTTATATTAAAAATGCCATTGTTGACAAAAACGTACGGATAGGAGACGATGTTCGCATCAATGGCGGCCCGCATCTTGAAAATTGCGATCACGCATTATATACGGTGAAAGATGGAATTGTTGTGGTTAAGAAAGGAGCGGTGATACCGAATGGATTTGTGATATAGGAGGTGAAAGATGAAAGGTGAGAGGTGAAAAGGGTTTCCTGATTGTGGGGACTTTTTTCACCTTTTTTCGATTTCATCATTTCGCATTAACCTTTTTCTTATTTTCGATTGTTGTGTAAATCTTACACATTATAAAACGATTGCTATGGCTGTAACGGCACCTTCCGGTGGTCAGCAGAAAAACGGACTGCACCCAAAACCTGTTTTATCAATTGCCCAGATCGTAACCATGAGTTTTGGCTTTATGGGTATACAGTTTGGATTTGCTTTACAAAATGGAAATACCAGCCGGATTCTGCGCTCCTTTGGTGCGGATGTGGAGCATCTTCCGGCATTCTGGCTGGTGGCACCTGTGGTAGGAATGATTGTTCAGCCAATTATCGGCCATTACAGCGATCGCACCTGGAATCGGGTAGGGAGGAGAAAACCGTATTTTTTGATGGGGGCGATACTATCTTCCATTGCATTGATTTTTTTACCGAATTCTGCTAGTCTGGCCGGTTTGGTTCCTGCCTTATGGATCGGTGCAGGTATGGTAATGGTGATGGATGCATCGTTTAATATTGCCATGGAACCGTTCAGAGCCCTGGTGGCAGATAACTTATCAGATAAACAGAGCACCCTTGGGTTTAGCATCCAGACTTTTTTAATTGGACTGGGAGCTGTTGTGGGATCCATATTGCCGGAGTTTCTGGCGGAATCGGGATTCAGTAAGAGTGCAGGAGATGCTGGTGTTGCTGATAACATTAAGTACTCTTTTTATATTGGAGCTGCAGTCTTTATTCTTGCTATTTTGGTAACCGTATTTTTTTCCAGAGAATATCCACCCGCAGAATACGAAAAATACCATGGTAAGCCGGAGTCATCAACGGAAAAAAGTAGTCTGCTTGATATCTTTAAGGATTTTGGAAATATGCCGAAAACCATGAAGCAACTGGGATTAGTTCAATTTTTCAGTTGGTTTGCTCTTTTTAGCATGTGGGTATTTACAACCGATGCAGTAGCAACGCATATTTATGGGTTAACAGGTGATTATTCGAAATCAGAAGAGTATAATATTGCTGGTAATAAGGTTAGTTCTGCTTTTGGAATGTACAATTTTATTGCTATGCTTTATGCACTTATGCTGCCAATAATAGCAAAACAAATTGGAAGAAAAATGACGCATGCTGTTTCTTTATTTGCTGGAGGCGTTGGCCTGATATCCATTTTCTTTTTGAAAGATCCTGCCATGTTGAAGTTTTCCATGGTTGGAGTAGGATTGGCCTGGGCCAGTATTCTCGCAATGCCGTATGTAATTCTTTCAGGTTCCATTCCTGCAGGAAAACTTGGTATCTATATGGGCATCTTCAATTTCTTTATTACCCTTCCTCAAATAGTAAATGGGCTGGTGAATGGCTGGATAGTAAAAAACATATATGATGGACAACCTATTTATGCTATTGTGCTGGCTGGATTTTTTATGATTTGTGCCGCTATCAGTGTATTATTTGTTTACGATGAAGGATATATAAGGATTCAGCAGGAAAAAAAATCAAAGGCGAACAGGGCATAATTTGTTAACTACTCATAGAAATTATATGGCGCTGAGAAACAGTATTGTTGTAGTGTTTTTGATGACAATTATCGCTACGCTTCAGGCACAGGAAATCAATTGTTATCCCACCAACTGGTGGGTTGGCATGAATAATCCGAAAGTACAGGTAATGGTGCACGGAAAAGAGTTTGGGAAAGGGATTATTTCAGTTGCTGATTATCCCGGTGTAGTGGTGGAAAAAATTACGCCAGCCGAAAATCCGAATTATGTGTTTATTGACCTTGTTGTTTCAAGTGCGGCAAAGCCGGGTAAATTACAAATCAGAAGTAAACAAGGGAAAAATACGGCAATTGCCTCCTTTCCATTGAAAGCAAGACGGATAGGTAACGGTGATACCTATGCGCAGGGAGTACGATCTGAGGATTTGGTATATTTATTAATACCTGACCGTTTTAGTAATGGAAATCCGGCCAATGATAAAATAGCCGGATTATTGGATCAGACGCTCAACCGCGATTCAATTTATCATCGGCATGGAGGAGACTTACAAGGCATCATTAATCATCTGGATTATTTGCAGGATCTGGGAATTACGGCGCTTTGGCCGCTTCCGGTTTGGCAGAATAATATGCCGGATCGCACCGAGCACGGATATGCCATCACCAATCATTACAAGGTGGAACCACGGCTAGGAACAAACGAAGATTACCTTCGTTTAAGTGATGAGTTGCATAAACGTGGCATGAAACTGATTCAGGATGTGATCTATAACCATACAGGTCTGTATCATTTTTTTGTTCAGGATAAACCAATGAAAGACTGGCTGCATGAATGGCCCTCCTATACCGGTACCAATTATAAAGACCAGGCACTTTTTGATCCGTATGCCAGTCAGGCGGATAAAACAAGATTACTGGATGGCTGGTTTACGCCCTTGATGCCTGATTTGAATCAGCGAAACCCATATGTTGCTAATTTTTTGATTCAACATGCCATCTGGAGTGTGGAGGAATTTGGCGTGGACGGATGGCGGGTGGATACCTATATCTACAATGATCTTGATTTTATGAATCGTTGTAATAAGGCCTTGCTGGACGAGTATCCGCGGATCAGTATTTTTGGTGAAACCTGGGTGCATGGGGTTCCGAACCAGGCTTATTTTACTGAGAATAACCTGGGTGATGTGCCGTTTAAAAGTAATCTGCCCGGTACAACTGATTTTCAAACCCTGTTTTATGGAATTCAGGAAAGTCTGACAAAGCCATTTGGCTGGACGGATGGCGTGAATAAATTGTATACTACGGCGGCGCAGGATTATATGTACCGTGATCCGATGAAGCAGGTGATTTTTCTGGATAATCACGATCTTGCCCGCTTTTACAGTGTGATAGGGGAGGATACCGCAAAATATAAACTTGCTTTGAGCTGGCTGCTGACCTTTCGGGGCATTCCTCAATTGTATTATGGAAATGAATTACTGATGACTGGATTTACCAATCCGGATGGTTGGGTACGGCTGGATTTTAAAGGTGGCTGGCCAGGGGATAAAGAAAATAAGTTTACTGCAGCCGGACGAACTCCAAAAGAAAATTCGGTATATCAGCATATCAGGACCCTGGCACAGTTTAGAAAAAGTTCGTCGGCATTGAAAACCGGAAAGATGATGCAGTTTGTTCCGGAAGACGGGGTCTATGTTTATTTCCGCTATGATGGCAATCAGACGGTTATGTGTATCATGAATACAATGCCGGAAGCGAAAACGCTGGACTTCACCCGTTTTGCAGAGAGAACTGCCGGATTTAAGTCCGGCGTTGATATCCCAACCGGTGTTTCTTATTCATTAGCGGCCCCCTTATCTCTTCGACCCATGTCCATGCTCGTGTTAAACCTGGATTAGGTGTCAGACAAGTGTTGGAACGCTGTTGTAGAGGTGTCAGATACATGTCTAAGAATGTTCTAACATGTATCTGACGTCTATTGGTAGTGTGTTCTAACACTGTCCTAACACCTGTCTGACACTTAAAGGAGGGACCACCATACGAATTTCTCGCCGCGCTTACCCCAGTCGGTGAAAGTCGTCTGTAGGAGAGAAGCCATTTGAGAGCCGGCAATTTTTTTACCCCGCTCATTAATCTTAAAAGCAGATGCCGGAGCTTCCGTAATTTCTACTTTAGTCGCAAACCAGGTGGTATACAATCGGGGCACCGCCAAACCAAGAATCATACCAGGCAAACCGCCAAATGACTCCGGACCGCCGCTTACCGGAATTTCATCTGTATAAAAAGCCACCACATATACAGAATCACTGATTACAGCCACCGCCTTACGGCATTCAAATCCGGCTATTTCCCTGGTTTCACTGGAAATTTTCCATTCCAACCGATCCAGGCTATCTGTTACTATAAAATTTTCTTCAAAGACCTTCCTTCTGCTTACCAGCTGATTGCTTGAATAATCCGTTAAAACAGTATTCTCTTTAGCCGGCCCCAGTAACCAGGGCTCCAGCTTTTTATCTGGTTCCCGTCCCGGCTGATATAAGCCCTTGTCTTTATTAAAGGATAAATTGAAATAAGAATTCTGAAATTTTGGCTGCTTCGACATAAACTCTTTCCAGAAATCACTTTGTTCTTCCGGATTATCCTGCTCCAGCTGCCGGTGAATATTGATCCGGCGTTCAAATTCAATAGTTCCCGCACCTAAAAACCTGGCCTGACTAAAACCAGTCAATAGTCCGCCTAATACCAACCCTATTAAAAGAATAATTTTTTTCATATACTTATTTTTGACCAGGATTACGACTGAAATTCCAGATTACACCCAATAACCAATACCTGCGCAGCGTGCTGTAGGTATTCTCAGAAATAAAATTGCTGGAAGCACTCCGCTGAAATCCGATATTCTGATTCAATATATCGTTGATGGACAACCGAATTTCTGCGGTTTTCTTCTTCAGGAATTTTTTAGCAACATAGGCATTCCATAAAACCACATTCCGGTCTTCACCAAATACATCTGTTTTTTGCCTCCACATATAATTCACATTGGAATTCAATTCGAAATCTTTCAGAAAAAATACGGTGCCTTCCAATCCGGTTTCAGTAGTCCAGTACTTAGTTACCACATCAGGACGCAAAGAAGACACATTTCTTGTATAATTGGGCGCGAAGGAAATCTCCATATTATACTTTTTATCCTTACTCTTATAGATTCCGGTGCGGGCACCAATTGTAGAATAAGTATTGGTATTTTTTACCTGGTTTACAAAGTTGTTATTCTTTCCTCCGTTGTAATTCAAACTGAAGTTGATATTCGTTTTAATTTTTTTCAGCTCTTTCCAATAGCCGGTGTACAGGTAATAATTATAATTGCCATCCACATTTACAAAACTAAACTGACGGCGTCCCTGATCATCTACATTATCGGCTCTGCTGATTGCATTATCAATAAAATTTATTCCACCATTGAAATAAAGATTCCTGCCGGTCAGCACTTTATAATCATTATAATTCAATCCGATATTATGGCGGAACTCCTGTTTAAGATTCGGATTCCCTACCTGAATATTCAGGGGATCTGTATTCTCCAAAATCGGTTGTATCTGCTGTAAAGTCGGCTGAGAAGTTTGTCCATTATAACGCAAATTCAACCCTCTCTGCGCACCCATTTTAAATCGGATATTCGCTTTTGGGAAAAAGTTGGTGAAGTTATAATTATACACGGTATCCCGAACCAGATCCTTCTGCCGGAAATTGGCGAAATTGATATTCGAACCAAATGAGGCAGTTATTTTTGACCCGTTGAATCGGAAATTCAGACCGGTACTATGCGTATTAAAATCAAATGCATAATCACTGCTGAACAGACTATCCAGCACTTCGTATTTTCCATTAAAATCCTTCACAAACGAACTGCGCAGCGCTTTACTGTTATTGAGCCGGTATCCGTAATTTGTTTCAACAAACCATTTTTTAGAAAGCGGCTCTGTATAAGAAATGCGCGCACCCCAGATATTAGACTGCGTGTAATTGTTTTTCACCTGGTCAACCGTATCGGAATTTACCAAGGCACCATTCTCATCAAAAAACCGGTTTACTGAATACAAATTGCCGGCAGTATTATTGTTCTGGTATTGCTGATCAAAACTTACGGAAAGTGTGCGGCCTGCTTTCATGAATTTTTTCCTCCAGATTGCAGATGTTTTCATTTGCTGCCGATCACCAACCGAACTAAGCCGGCGATCCTGGTTATTGATTAGTTGCTCCAGATCTCCAAGTGATTCGGAAGTAAAAACAGATGCATTTCTTGCCTGTCCAACTACCCCACTCACATTTACTTTCAAACTCGATAAGGAATCCAGTTTAACATCATAAAAACCTGAAACCTGATGCTTCAGATTCATCGTGGATGTTTTACGGGTGCTGTTATTATAAAACAACCGGTCTGCCAGAATCGACTGACTTGTATTCGTCCCTTCATTTTCAATATTCTGCTTGTAAAACTGGTAATTACCATTAACGTGAATCTTATCAGCATTCAACTTGTTGGAATAGTGTGCTCCAGCAGTCCAGGCTTTCGGCAAACCTTCACCATTGAATCTTCCACCCCAGGTATTAAATTCATCAGACTCAGAAAATGAATAAAAATAACCTTCATCTTCATTGTACTCCATATTGCTTCCACCTCCAAACCGATCATTATCCTGCCAGCTCAAACCTGCTTTACCCGTGTTGGCCATGGTACCATAGGCGGCAATCTTACGTTTTCCTTTGAACGCATTGATCATCGCTTCATTCTCAAAATAGTTGGGAGTTCCACCACTCAGCTTAGCTTTTCCGAAATAACCTTTTTTCCGGTCTTCTTTTAAGGTCAGGTTGATGGTCTTTTGTTTTTCTCCATCATCAATTCCAGTGAAGGTGGCCTGTTCACTTTTTTTATCAAATACCTGCACTTTCTCTATAGCATCCGCCTGAAGGTTCTGTGTAACAACAGCGGGATCATCACTGAAAAATTCCTCTCCATCCACCAATACCTTCTGCACCCGTTCACCCTGTGCGGTGATTTCACCTTTCTGATTCACCTGTAATCCGGGTAACCGTTTTAATAATTCTTCCACATTGGCACCCTGCCGCACGGCAAAACTATCTGCCCTGAATTCAAGCGTATCGCCTTTCATCCGGATTGCACCAATTTTTTGAGAAACGATCACTTCCTCCAATAAAACTGATTTTTTGATCAGGTTGATTTTACCCATCTCGAAGCGGGCTCCAACCGGATTCACCACATCCAGAAAATCCGCAAATTTGGGATAACTAACCATCAGCAGGTGAGGCTTTCCATCCGTTGATTTTAAACTGAATCTGCCCTGCGCATCAGTGCGGGTATGTTTTAATAAAACAGAGTCGGTGGAGAGAAGGGCAACCACTGCATTGGCGAGTGGCTTTTTTTCCGAAGTATCTGCAATTTCTCCCCTTATTTCTGTAGTTTGGGCATAAAGAATAACAGAAAGAAATAGTGCTCCAATCAGGCTCAATAATTTTCTCATAGTTGGGTTTAGCTGGCGTGCTCAAAATTTGGATTTTATTTTTAAATAGAATTACCGCTAATCACTAATACTTAGTTAAAGCTTCCATTAACAATCCACCCATTAACCCCTATTTTCCCTTAATTTTAAGAATAACGTGTTGATTATGCCTTCATTACCAGAAAGATCCTACGAACAAGATAACTTTATCGACACATCGAAAAAAGTCTGGAATTATTCCCTGCTTACGGAGGAGGATATCCGAAATTTCCAGGAGGGGACCCATTATACACTGTATGAAAAATTCGGCTCACATTCTATTCAGGTGCTGGACACCTGGGGCATTTATTTTGCAGTATGGGCCCCGAATGCTACCAGTGTATCAGTGAAGGGTAATTTCAATGATTGGCAAAACAATGAATACGAATTGAATCCCCGTTGGGATAAAAGTGGTGTTTGGGAGGGTTTTATTCCAAAACTTGGATTAGGGGAGGTGTACAAATACAGAATTAAAGGATTTCAGGGAATCGAAGCGGATAAAGGTGATCCCTTCGCCCGTTTTTGGGAAAAAAGACCACTCACTGCATCCATCACCTGGGATACTGCTTATGCCTGGCAGGATGCTGAATGGATGAAAACCAGAAAACAGCACAATTCATTGAAAGCTCCCTGGAGTGTCTATGAAATCCATCTGGCAAGCTGGATGCGTCCGGATAAAAATGATGAGGAAAGTTACAACAGTTATGAGCAGATAACAGCCAGACTGGTTCCCTATATTAAAGACATGGGCTTTACCCATGTGGAATTTATGCCAATAATGGAACATCCCTTTGATGGCAGTTGGGGCTATCAGGGAACGGGGTATTTTGCGCCAACATCGCGCTTTGGTTCACCACAGGATTTCAAAGCAATGGTGGATGCCTTTCATACTGCAGGTATAGGTGTTATTCTTGATTGGGTACCATCCCATTTTCCGTATGATTCCCATGGATTATTTATGTTTGACGGTACCCATACCTATGAATATGCAGACATGCGCAAGGGGTACCATCCCGATTGGAACTCCTATATTTTCAATTATAAAAGGGGAGAAGTTAAATCCTTTCTGATCAGCAGTGGTCGGTATTGGTTTGATCAGTTTCATATTGATGGTTTCCGGGTGGATGCCGTTTCGTCCATGTTGAAACTAAACTATAGCCGAACAGAAGGACAATGGGAGCCCAATGAATTCGGTGGAGATGGCAACCTGGAAGCCATCGCTTTCATTAAAGATTTTAATGAAACCATTTACCGCGATTTTCCGGATGTACAAACTATTGCCGAAGAAGCAACTGATTGGCCGGGTGTGTCCAAACCCACATTTGAAGGCGGACTCGGATTTGGCATGAAATGGATGATGGGGTGGATGCACGATACCCTTCGCTATTTTAAAAAAGATCCACTATATCGGCAGTTCGAACAGGATGCTTTTACCTTCAGCATGATGTATTATTACGATGAAAATTTCATGCTGCCCCTGAGTCACGATGAAGTAGTCCACGGGAAGAGTCCTATGATTTACAAAATGCCTGGTGATGAATGGCAGAAATTTGCCAATCTGCGTTTGTTATATACTTATATGTTTACCCATCCCGGAGGAAAATTAGTATTCATGGGGGATGAGTTCGGATCCTCCGTTGAATGGAATTATAAATCAGAACTACCCTGGGAATTACTTCAGTATGAAAGTCATGCTGGTATGAAAAACTGTGTCAAAGCACTCTGTCATCTGCTTAAAGCCGAACCTGCCATGTATGAAAAACAATTTGAAAAAGGGGGATTTGAATGGATTGATCTGAATCATCGTGCAGAATCGGTAGTAGTCTACCGTCGCAAGGGTGAAAATCCGGCCGATGATTTGCTGGTAATTCTGAATATGACCCCGGAAGTGCGCATGAACTGGAAAATCATGGCCTATGGGAAAACATCATGGACGGAACTGTTCAATAGCAATCAAAAGGACTATTGGGGAACCGGCGATGTTTACAATCCAGAAATAATCGTATCGGAGGTGGATAAAAACAACGATTTATTTGAAATAAACCTGCACCTCCCTCCGTTAGGGGCTGTAGTACTCAAATAAAAGGGCTTTGGCCCACCGTCCATTTACTATGAAACAGCTGATAACTCTACTACTTTGCGTAGGTACAGTTCAGTTCGCAAAAGCGCAACAGGACAGTATTTCCTATTATGTACAACAAGGGGAGGAAGCCGCCTCCCGTCGTCAATACCTGCCGGCGTATCAACATTATAAACAGGCAACCAGTTTTGATGACAGTCATCCGGAAGCATTAAAGGGAATGGCAGATATGGCGATGGAACTTCGCTATTATGTTATTGCCCGCGAAACCTACAGGAAACTACTTACAGCAACACCAAAAGATACAACGCTGGTTCGGCAACTGGCCGAGTTGAATTTCCAGACCCGTCAATTTCAGGAAGCTATTAATCTGGTGCAACAGGCCAAAACAATGGGATCGAAGGCTAATTTGGACTGGCTGGCTGCCCGTTCCTTTTTCGAGCTCGAACATTATGGAAGTTGCCTGGAATCTATTGAACGCGCCTGGAAAAAAGACAGCACCAATGCGCAAATGCCTTTTATTGCAGCTCGCTGTTATATAGAAATGAATAATTATCGCCGGGCTGCCGGATGTTATGAACAGGCCCTTCGACTGGATCCGGCCAACAACAAATGGATGTATGAAGCAGCCATGACTTATTCCGCCATTCCGGATGAACCACATGCCATTTCCTGGTTTGAAAAAGCATTGGCTGCCGGACATCCGCGCAGCAATGATTTCCTGGAGAATTATGCAAATTCTTATTATGGCAATAAACAATTTGATAAAAGCATACCGCTCTATCAGGAAATCCTGCAACGAAAACCACAGGATATGGAAGTGCTGTTCAGTTTGGGTGAATCTTTCTATTATTCCGGAAAATCAAACGAAGCCATTGAGACCTGGGATAAAATGCTGGCAATTGATCCCGGCCAGGCCCGAGCTGTTTACATGATCGGTATAGCCTATATCAAAAAAGGTGAAGACAATAAAGGCAAAGACCTCTGCGAAAAAGCCATCAAAATGGATCCATCCTTAGCGAAGCTTAAGGAAAAAAAATCCATGTTTGGTCTATAGGAAGAAGGAGAGAGGAGATAGGAGAAGGGGGAGATCGCCTTCTCCTCTCTCCCTTCTCCTATCTCCCTTCTTTACATCTTCTCCGGAACCCGAATACCCAACATTCCCATTCCTGCCGAAATAACATGTGCCGTCATAACAGCTATGCGTAAACGCAGTTCTTTCTTATTTGCAGACTCTGCCCGGCTGATCTGATGAACCGTTAAAAACGAATTGAATTGTTTGGAGAGATGAAAGATATAGTTGGCCATTGCTGAAGGATTATGTTCAGCTGCGGCCTGTTCGATAATTGAAGGAAACTGTTCAAGGCTAACCAGCATGGATTTCTCCATTGGAAGTAAACTATCCTGCATCCAATCTTTAGAATCAGTAGCAGATTCCTTTCTTAAAATTGATTTGGTTCTGGCATGCGTATATTGAATAAACGGTCCTGTAAATCCATGTATATCAATAGACTCTTCCGGATTGAAAATCATCTTCTTTTGGGGATCCACCCGAAGCAGGTAAAATTTTAAAGCACCCAGTCCGATGGTATTGTATAATTCGCTTAATTCAATATCAGTGAAGCCATCCACCTTACCCAGCTCTTTGGTATTTTGTTCAGCAATGGATAACATTTCAGCGACGAGATCATCTGCATCCACCACGGTTCCTTCCCGGCTTTTCATTTTACCACTTGGTAATTCCACCATTCCATAAGAAAGATGGTAGATTCCTTCCGCTTTCGGCAGTTGCAGTTTTTCGGCAATCAGCTTAAGTACTTTGAAATGATAATTTTGTTCATCACCCACTACATAAATACTTTGATCCATTCCATATTCTTCGTATTTCTGTTGAGCCAGCCCAATATCCTGGGTTATATATACAGAAGTTCCATCTTTCCGTTGCACAAGTTTTTCATCTAGTCCGTCTGCCGTCAGATCAATCCAAACACTGCCATCTTCTTTTTTAAAAAAGACGCCTTTTTCAAGGCCTTCCTGAACTGTTTTTTTCCCCAGCAGATAGGTATTACTTTCATAGTACGTGATGTCAAAATCTGCACCGATGGCTTCATAAGTGGTACTAAATCCATCGTATACCCAACCGTTCATTTGTTTCCATAAATCAATCACATCCGGTTTACCGGCTTCCCAATCCACCAGCATCTGTTGAGCGGCCTGCATGATCGGAGCCTGCTTTTCAGCCTCTTCCTTTGTTATTCCGGAAGCTACCAGTGCTTCCACTTCTGCTTTATAGGCTTCGTTGAACTTTACATAATAATCACCCACAAAATGATCTCCCTTTGAACCAACGAGTCCGGGTGTTTCACCATTCGAATAGCGTAACCAGGCGATCATACTTTTGCAAATATGGATACCCCGGTCATTTACGATACAGCCTTTGATCACATCATAACCACCGGCTTTTAATATTTCTGCTATGCTCCATCCAAGGAAAATATTCCGCAAGTGACCCAGGTGCAGGGGTTTATTCGTATTGGGAGAAGCATACTCAACCATCACTTTTTTCCCATTTGGAGCTGCTTTACCATAGGATGGATTGTAATAATGTTCTTCCAGCAGTGAATTCCAGTATGAATCAGCTATGGTCAGGTTCAGAAAGCCCTTAATCACATTATATGCAGTAAAAAAATTGGAATCCTGATTAACCAGAAATTTTCCCAGGTTTTCACCTATTTCCTCCGGTTTTTGACGGAGTGGTTTTGTAAGCCCGAATAATACGACGGTATAATCACCTTCAAACTCCGGTTTGGTCTGGTTGATCTGAAAATTTGCCGGTCCGCTTAATTCGGGATATAACTCGCTGATTGCGCTGTTAACAATGCTTTGGATCTGTTGTGTAATCGCCATAGGCGGCAAAAATATATATTTGCGCCCATGTTAGCATGGGTGAGTCAAAGCATTAGTCGGGTGATTGATTTCTTTTACCCTCCATTCAGACGGTATATTCCGCTGCAAACCTTCCGGTACATCGCCTGTGGCGGAGGCAATACAGTGCTTGATATTCTTGTTTATTTTATTTCCTACAATTTTATTCTTGACAAACAGGATATCAATCTGGGATTTACTGTTTTTGGGCGGGATGCCATCATAACACCTCATATCATGGCTTTTGTCATTTCATTCTGTATCAGTTTTCCGATAGGTTTTTTTCTTAACAGAACAGTGGTCTTCAATGATTCTGTTTTAAGGGGCCGGGTTCAGCTTTTCCGCTATATCCTACTTGTAACTGCTTGTATCTTCTTGAATTATATATTTATAAAACTCTTTGTGGAACAATTTGGCATCTATCCAACGGTGGCCAAAATTTTCACCACTTTGATCGTTGTTTCCTTCAGTTACCTCACCCAGCGAAATTTCACTTTCAAAAAGTAGGGCAAAATGGCGGTTTTTTTTACCCGCCGGGTGCCACCCGACCGGTGGCACCGGCGGGTGAAATGCGTTTTGGCAGTTTGAATGCGGTCAACCTGACAAAACTGCCATTTTAACACTTAAAATTGGGCTTGGCATATTGATTGTCAATAGAAAATACATTCATTCATTAAAGGAAAATTATAGATATGGGAAAGATAATAGGCATCGACCTGGGAACTACCAACAGTTGCGTATCGGTTATGGAGGGAAATGAACCAGTAGTAATTGCGAACGACGAAGGACGCAGAACAACGCCGTCGGTGGTAGCCTTCCTGAAAAACGGAGAACGTAAAGTGGGCGATCCGGCCAAACGCCAGGCCATCACCAATCCGCATAATACCATTATGTCGGTGAAACGCTTCATGGGACGCCGCTTTGATGAAGTAACAGAAGAAATCAGCCATTGGAGCTATAAAGTTGCCAAAGGCGATAATAATACAGTACGGATTGACATTGACGGTCGTTTGTACACCCCACAGGAAATCAGTGCCATGATTCTGCAGAAAATGAAAAAAACTGCGGAAGATTACCTGGGACAGGAAGTAACTGAGGCGGTAATCACGGTTCCAGCTTATTTCAATGATGCACAGCGCCAGGCTACCAAGGAAGCTGGTGAAATTGCCGGACTGAATGTTCGCCGGATCGTGAATGAGCCAACTGCTGCGGCATTAGCATATGGCCTCGATAAAAAAGGAAAAGACCAGAAGATTGCGGTATTTGATTTGGGTGGTGGTACGTTTGACGTTTCCATCCTGGAATTGGGGGACGGTGTTTTTGAGGTAAAATCAACCAATGGAGATACCCACCTGGGTGGTGATGATTTCGATAAAGTAATTATGGACTGGCTTGCAGAAGAGTTTAAAAAGGACGAGAATGTAGATCTTCGAAAAGACCCAATGGCACTGCAGCGTTTGAAAGAAGCTTCGGAAAAAGCCAAAGTTGAACTTTCATCTTCATCTGAAACAGAAATCAACCTGCCCTATGTAACAGCGGTTGATGGTGTGCCCAAGCACCTGGTCAAAAAACTGACCCGTGCTAAATTTGAGCAATTGGCAGATAATCTGTTTACCCGTTGTCTTAAGCCTTGTGAGCAGGCCCTGAAAGATGCCGGAATGAATACTTCCGAAATTGATGAGATTATCCTTGTTGGTGGATCAACCAGGATTCCTAAAGTGCAGGAAATTGTAGAGAAATTCTTTGGTAAAAAACCAAATAAAGGAGTAAATCCGGATGAAGTGGTGGCAGTAGGTGCCGGTATTCAGGGAGCAGTATTAACCGGTGAAGTAAAAGATGTGTTGCTGTTGGATGTTACTCCGCTTAGTCTGGGTATCGAAACAATGGGCGGAGTAATGACCCGTCTGATTGAATCCAATACCACGATCCCTTCCAAAAAATCAGAAACATTCTCCACCGCCAGCGACAATCAGCCGGGTGTACAAATTCATGTACTACAGGGAGAGCGTCCAATGGCGAATCAGAATAAGAGCCTGGGTATGTTCAATCTGGATGGTATTCCACCAGCTCCCCGTGGTGTTCCGCAGATCGAAGTAATTTTTGATATTGACGCCAATGGTATCCTGCATGTAACCGCGAAGGACAAAGGAACCGGTAAGGAGCAGAAGATCCGGATTGAAGCAGGATCCGGACTGACCAAAGAAGAGATTGAAAAGATGAAGGCTGAGGCGAAAGCGAATGAATCAACGGATAAAGAAGCCAAAGAGCGGGTGGAAAAAATCAACCAGGCCGATAGCCTGATTTTCCAGACCGAGAAGCAACTGAAAGAATTCGGCGAGAAAATTCCATCCGACAAAAAAGCACCCATTGAATCAGCTTTGGGTAAATTGAAAGATGCGCACAAGAGCCAGGATATTGCCGCCATTGATGCAGCGGTAGCAGAAATGAATACTGCCTGGACAGCAGCTTCTGAAGAGATTTACAAAGCTCAGCAGGAAGGTGGTGCTGCGCAACCGGAAGGTCATGCAGGAGCACAGGGAGCGAGTGGAGAAAATGTGACAGACGCAGAATTTGAAGAAGTCAAATAAGGAAGAAGTGAAAGGTGAAAGGTGAAACGTGAAATCCGAATAAAAAACGACCGAATAATATCGGTCGTTTTTTTGATTACTCTTTTACATAAGGCATTTGTGTTTTCCTTTTGGGTATTTGGTAGAATTAGCTATTTTTGCGGCGGTCTTTACTTTTAACTTTTTACTTTTAACTTTTTACTTTCTAATATGGAAACTCAAAAGAAAAATACCGGAATCTGGTGGTTAGGTTTTTTTGTATCAACCGCAGCATTGTTGGCAGCTATCTTCCTGCATTGGGAATATCTGACGATGATTATTCCTTTTGTTTGTACCAGTTTTGTAAAGGCCATGGACATCATCTAAGCCAGTGCTGAAATTCTTACTATATTTCCCTGCCAATGGCGGGGATTTTTTTTATACTCCGGGAAAACAAATGTGTAAAATATACACAAATAAATTATTTTTACTTCAGTTTCGACCAGCCCAAACAACGATTGCATGATTATTCAGTTTTACCTACGCTTTTATACAACCGTCGGACAGGAACTCCTGATTGCCGGCATGCCCAATGAACAGGCCCCCATTCGCATGAATTGGTATAATAATCAATACTGGTTTGCCCAGATTGACCTGGCTCTCTCTCAGATTGAAGATTTTACCTATTACTATCAACTAAAGGATATTGATGGTAAGATCACTTCAGAATGGGGAAAAGACCGCCGGTTGGAGAGCGGTTTAACCGGATTTGATGAAATCCAGGTGGTAGATACCTGGAATCATGCCGGGGCCTATGAAAATGCTTTTTATACGGCACCATTTCAGAATACATTATTGCAGCATATTGGAAAAAAGAAATTCAAACTACCAAAGCAATTCAGTCATATTTTTCGCGTAAAAGCACCACTCCTGAAAAAAAATGAAGTGGTTTGTCTTGCTGGTGCCGGAACCACCCTTGGAGAATGGACAACCGAAAAACCAATCCTGCTTCAGTCAGATGGTAACTGGTGGACAATTGCCATGGAATTACCCAAAGAGGGTTTTCCGCTTCAATATAAATACGGCATCTACAATACAAAAAATAAAAACTTTGTACAGTTTGAAGCTGGTGAAAATCGGCAATTATTTGGTGATGCAGGACAACATCTCACCATTGTTCAGGATGGCTTTTTACAGGTTCCCAATACGGGTTGGAAAGGGGCGGGAGTAGCGATCCCCGTTTTTAGTTTAAGAACAAAAAATAGTTGGGGAATTGGGGAATTTACGGATCTGAAAGAATTAGCAGACTGGGCTGCATCCGTTGATATGAAATTGATTCAGCTGCTTCCGATTAATGATACAACAGCAACCTATAGCTGGATGGATTCCTATCCCTATGCAGCAATTTCCGCTTTTGCACTACATCCTATTTTTATAAATCTGGAAGCAGTTGCAGGGAAAAAATCCGCTTCGCTGCTAAAACCATACAAGGACCAGCAGAAATTTTTGAACGAATTACCGGTAGTGGATTATGAGGCAGTATTGAAACTAAAATTAGAATTGCTGTTACAATTATTTGAAATTCAGAAAGAAAACTGGCAACAGGATAAAGATTACCAGGAATTTTTCAACCGAAACGAAGATTGGCTGGTATCCTATGCAGCATTCTGTTATCTGCGTGATGAAAATGGAAGTTCCGATTTTACTAAATGGTCAAGCCATGGTCAATACAATGCTGCTGCCATTTCCAAATTAGTTGCTCCTGACAGTGATGCCTATACGAAAATAGCATTTCATTACTATCTGCAGTTTCAATTACATTCCCAATTGAAGGCAGCCACTGAATATGCGCATAAAAATGGCATTATTGTAAAAGGAGATATCCCTATTGGTATTTACCGCTACAGTTGCGATGCATGGGTGGCACCCGAATTGTATAATATGGATCAGCAGGCAGGAGCACCCCCGGATGACTTCGCAATTAAAGGGCAGAATTGGGGTTTTCCTACCTATAACTGGCAACAAATGCAGAAAGATGGCTTTGGCTGGTGGATACGTCGTTTTGCCCAAATGAGCGATTATTTTGATGCTTTCCGTATTGATCATATACTTGGTTTCTTCCGGATCTGGTCCATTCCCTATCAGGCAACTGAAGGAATTATGGGACGATTTGTTCCGGCCATTGGTGTTCATAAAAAAGAATTTCAGGAGAGAGGTATTTGGTTTGACCATACCCGTTACTCACAACCTTATATAACCGAAAATGAAATTGACCGCAGATTCGGAGAGTTATCCGGATTTGTAAAGGAATCTTTTCTTGATCCCACCGGTTATGGACAGTATTTTTTTAAGCCGGAATTTGACACGCAACGTAAGATTGAAAATTGGTTTGTGGAAGCTGAAGTGAGGGATAGCAATAACTGGCTACGTCAGGGACTATACGATCTGCACAGTAATGTGATCCTGTTTGAAGAGGCCGGATCGAATGGAAATTATTATCATTTCCGGTTTGGCATGGAGCAGACCAGCTCTTTTCAATCGCTGGAATGGGACACTCAACAAAAGTTGAAAGACCTCTATATAAACTATTTCTTCCGTCGACAGGATGCATTCTGGAGGGAAGAAGCCATGCATAAATTGCCCGCACTTAAAGCATCCACCAATATGCTGATTTGTGGGGAGGATCTGGGAATGGTACCGGACTGTGTTCCGGATGTGATGAAAAAGCTTGGCATTTTAAGCCTTGAAATTCAGCGAATGCCAAAGGATCCAGCGAAGGAATTTTTTCATCCAAATGATGCCCCCTATTTGTCGGTGGTTACGCCATCTACCCATGATATGAGTACCATTAGGGGCTGGTGGGAAGAGGACCGGGCCAAAACCCAGCGTTTCTTCAATAATGAATTGGGGCAATGGGGAGAAGCTCCTGTATTTTGCGAAGCCTGGATCAATAAACAGATTATCATCCAGCATCTCCATTCGCCTGCCATGTGGAGTATTTTCCAGTTGCAGGATCTGTTGGGGGGAGATGAGCAATTACGACGCGCCGATCCGGCAGATGAACGGATAAATGTTCCGGCCAATCCAAAACATTACTGGCGGTACCGGATGCACCTGTCCCTTGAGCAACTACAGAAAGAAAAAACCTTCAACCAGGATTTAAAAGACTATATAAAAGCAAGTGGACGCGCATAATTTTTTAGGTTTGCACCATGCGTGTAAGTTATACTAAAACCAACCTGCCTTTTATTCATCCTTTCACTATTTCGAAAGGGACTAAAACTCATCAGCCTGCCCTGGTGGTAGAACTTGATTTTAATGGCATTAAGGGATATGGAGAAGCTCCTGCTATCGCCTATTATAATATTCCGGTAGAACAGATGGAAGCAGATCTAATTGCGAAGAAAATCTTTGTAGAAAAATTTGCGTTTACAACACCAGATCGCTACTGGCATTATCTGCATCATTTATTTCCAGCCAATGGATTTCTGGTTGCCGCATTGGACATAGCAGCCTGGGATATTTTTGGTAAGATTAAGCGGCAGCCCTTGTATAAATTGTTCGGAGGAGATCCTTCAAAAATGCCCATAACAGATTATACTATAGGGATTGACAGTATTGAAAAAATGGTTGCAAAAATGAAAGAAAAACCCTGGCCGGTATATAAAATCAAATTGGGTACCCATCAGGATATTGAAATTATGGAAGCCCTGCGCAAGCATACAGATACGCCATTACGGATTGATGCCAATGCCGCCTGGACAAAAGAAGAAGCCCTGGAAAAAATAACTGCATTCGCATCTATGAAGGTGGAATTTATTGAACAACCCCTGGCAAAAGATGATTGGGAAGGCATGGCCTGGTTGAAGGAACGATCTCCTTTACCGCTGGTAGCCGATGAATCCTGCGTCTTTGAAAAAGATGTAGCTAAATGTGCAGGTCATTTCCATGGCATTAATATTAAACTGACCAAATGTTCCGGTATTACCCCTGCCCTGCGGATGATCAAAGATGCTCGCGAACTGGGTTTAAAAATTATGCTGGGTTGCATGAATGAAAGTACGATTGGCTCTGCCGCATTGGCTCATCTTGCGCCGCTCGCAGACTGGCTCGATATGGATGGCCCTTTATTACTATCAGAAGACCTTGCGTCCGGCCTCCATTATGATAATGGCCGGGTAACTTTACCCGAATCCCCCGGTTTAGGAATTACCCGGCAGGTAATCCCGACGGGTAATTCCTAAACTTCCGACAGATATTTACGGATACAGCAAATACTTCGCTCTGATTGCTTTAAATTTTTGCAGCTCCGGCTCCCAGCTTTTGCGGATTTCTTCTTCGGAAAGTCCGGCAATAACCTGCTTTCTCAATTTATCTGTACCAATGCGCAGATCAAATGCGGAAATGTCCTGATTCGGCCGGCCGGGAGTAAAAAAATTAGCTTTATCCGGATAGGCATTGTATAATTCAATCAACCATTTTAAATTGATCTGACGGCTTGCCCGCAGCTTATTAACATCATAATTACGTAGATCAAGCCCATAACAAACGGCATCCTTGTGTCGCGGACTCTCACTCATTCCGGGAATACCAACTGGTTTATAGGAAAACGGATAGATGCCCTTTAATGCAGGGGCTCCTAAAATTGTAAAGGGCATTAAAGTACCGCGACCTTCATTGATGACCGTTCCTTCAAACATACATAAGCTTGGAAATAACATTACCGCCTGTTGGGTATTTAGATTAGGAGAGGGGTTTACTGGCAATTCATAGGGCATATCATGATTATAATTCGCCACTTTAATCACCCTTATTTTACATGGCTTCTTCAAATAGCCTTCCCCATTCAGGTATTGAGCAAATTCTCCCAGTGTCATGCCATGTGTCATTGGTGTATAATGAATTCCAATGGACGATTTAAACCGATCTTCCGTCATTACAGGCCCGTCTACCACATATCCGTTCGGATTAGGTCTGTCCAGAATCAGCAATTCTTTATCATTTTCTGCACATCCCTGCATTACATGTTCCAATGTATTGATATTTGTATAATACCGGCATCCCACATCCTGAATATCAAAGACCATCAGGTCAATATCCGCCAACTGGTCTTTAGTAGGTTTTTCATTTCTACCATATAAGGAAATAATAGGTAAGCCTGTTTTTGGATCTCTTTCATCATTCACTACTGCTCCGTTACTTGCATTCCCTCTGAAACCATGTTCCGGGCCAAACACTTTTATAATATTCACTCCCAGTTTCAACAGACTGTCCACAATGCTTTTATCACCAATGATAGAACTTTGATTTGCAACAAGTCCAACCCGTTTCCCCTTCAGATACGGCAGGTATAATGCTGTTTGATCTGCGCCAGTAATTATTTTCTGCGTAGCATCTGAAGATTTAGCTGAATTTGATTCTTGAGCCTTACAACAAAAATTTCCCATTGCAAGGATTGTAACAATAAAAAAAGTATACGCTCTTCTCATATTTTAAAAAGTAGTTCACGTAATAATAGTTCAATTAATCCGGAGAGTGTGCAGGTTGGCTGTATTTTTTCAACCAGCTGGAAAAAAGCTCCCTGTTAAAATCATTTAATCATCGGCTAAAATAGGTTCAACGGAACTTCCGGGTTCTTCCTAGTTTAGTTATATGAAAATGATCAACCTATTTTTACGTGCAAGTTTGTTTCTTATACTGCTGCAATTTTATACCAATGAGCTGCAGGCACAAAACGGCGACCAGATATTAGACGGAATAGGTGAAACCGGCTTGATAGCCAGGTATTTACTTAAAGGTGATACCAAAGACTGGTCGCGGAATAATTTACACGGATCATTTAAGGATACTTCTGTTAAATTCATACAGGATATCCGCTTTGGAAATGTATTGACACTTTCAGGATCAAAAAATGCATTTATTACAGTTCCCGGAGAAGCCATAAAGGATATGGAATCATTCAGTATCTCAACCTGGATGCATCTTCACTCCAATGAACCGGAGCAGGTACTTTTATTAATTGGCAAAGACGAACATACTTATTTTGAATTACGACCACTTTCCTTGTTCCCATCCATCGAATTAAATAAATGGACACATATTGCAATAGTGATGGATGTTGCATCAAAAACTATGGTGCCTTATATAAACAGTAAGCAGGTAGGAGAGGGTAAGCCTATCCCCACTGATCTGGTTAATCTCCTTGAACAACAATCGGGAGAAAATTTCCGGATTTATATTGGGAAAGCACAGCAATCCGGTATCCCGAACCTGAATGCACTATTACATGATTTTCGGATTTACCGAGTTCCGCTCAGTAGTACACAAATTACCGGAATCTATAAAAACGCACAACGGGGAATGAACGATGGTGCGGTCAATATTCGCAAACAGGAAGCAGAGCTACCTGCATTTCCTTCGGGCGAACCTCAACTTTACACAGCATATTTAGCTAAAGTAAATGATATCGAAGTTGAAACTGAACTGGGCAATTTACCCAGATTACCAAGCCACCTGAAAGGAATTTATCGCAATGGAATCAAAGGCCCGGATGTTCGGGTTATCTGGCCGGCAGATATAGACAATAGTGCAGTTATTAAACCAGGAGAATATACTATTACAGGTCGAATTTCCGGAACCAATTTTAAACCGAAGGCAATTGTTAAGATCAGGAACTCATCTAAATCAACGCCCTCCAAAAAATTGGCAGCATTCGAATTGCAACAGGTTTCATTGAAAACTGATACCGATGGCAAGAATACAAAATTCATAGAAAATCGTGATAAGTTCATCCGCACACTAGCACAAACTGATCCCAACTCCTTCCTTTATATGTTCCGTCATGCTTTTGGTCAGCAACAACCTGAAGGAGCAAAACCATTGGGGGTATGGGATAGCAAGGATACCAAGTTGAGAGGACATGCCACGGGTCACTACCTAACCGCCATTGCGCAGGCCTATGCAGGTGCAGGAAATGATAAAATACTTCAGGCCAATTTTAAAGAAAAAATGGATCTGATGGTGAACACTCTTTATGAGTTAGCACAATTATCAGGAAAACCTACAACAGCCAATGGCCTATATGTTGCAGACCCTGCATCTGTCCCGGTAGGTCCAGGGAAAACAGTGTACGATTCTGATCTCAGTGATAAGGGAATCCGTACAGATTATTGGAACTGGGGGAAAGGATTCATTAGTGCTTATCCGCCCGATCAATTTATACTATTGGAAAAAGGCGCTAAATACGGGGGACAAAATAACCAGGTTTGGGCACCCTATTATACCCTTCATAAAATATTAGCCGGCCTGTTGGATATTTATGAAGTAACTAATAATAAAAAAGCGCTGGAAATAGCTACTGGAATGGGCACTTGGGTCTATGCCAGATTAAGTAAGGTATCACAGGACTCACTTATCAAAATCTGGAATACCTATATCGCTGGAGAATATGGCGGAATGAACGAAACCATGGCGCGTTTATACAGATTAACTGGTAATCATAATTACCTGAGAACTGCACAATTATTTGACAATATCAAAGTTTTCTTTGGAGATTCGAATCATATACACGGACTTGCTAAAAATGTGGATCTTTTTCGCGGATTACATGCCAACCAGCATATTCCACAGATAGTTGGAAGTGTAGAATTATACGATGTATCAAACAATCCCGCTTATTATAAAATTGCCGAAAATTTTTGGTACAAGTCCGTAAATGATTATATGTACAGTATCGGAGGGGTTGCAGGTGCACGAAATCCTGCCAATGCAGAATGTTTTATCAGTCAGCCTGGAACCCTCTATGAAAATGGTTTCTCTGCAGGCGGACAAAACGAAACCTGCGCTACCTACAATATGCTGAAATTAACCAGCAATCTTTTTTTATACGATCCAAAAGCCACCTATATGGATTATTATGAGCGTGGCTTATACAATCATATACTGGCCTCGGTTGCGGAAAATAGTTCTGCTAATACATATCATGTTCCATTGCTTCCAGGCTCAATTAAACAATTTGGCAATCCAACTATGACAGGATTTACCTGTTGCAATGGAACGGCCATTGAAAGTAGTACCAAACTGCAAAATTCTATTTATTTTAAATCAATTGATAATCAATCCCTGTATGTTAATCTGTTTGTTGCATCCACACTAAACTGGAAAGAAAGAAATATTCAAGTAGAACAGTCCACAGATTTTCCCAAAGAAGATCAAACGCGGCTGAAAATTAAAGGAAGTGGAAAATTTGATCTGCATGTACGAGTACCGGGTTGGGCTACAAAAGGTTTTATTGTAAAGATTAATGGTAAAATACTTAAGCATACTGCTTTACCCGGCAGTTATCTGAAGATAAGTCGGAATTGGAAAGAGGGCGATACAATTGAACTAAAAATGCCCTTTAAATTTCACCTTGATCCGGTAATGGACCAACAGAACATTGCCAGTCTTTTTTGCGGTCCGATTTTATTAGCGGCCCAGGAACCGGAAACCCGAAAAGAATGGCGTAAATTAACGCTTGATGCCAAGGACATAAGCAGCACAATAAAAGGAGATCAAAAGCAGATGGAATTCACAATTGATGATCTTGTTTTCAAACCATTTTATAATACATATGGCAGGCACTCCGTATATCTTGATATAGAACTTAAATAAGGTCAACTCTAAATTATTTTCGATATAATATATAGCCAGGGAATTACCCGAAAATGAAATGCTGGTGAGGATCATCTAAATAGAGGTGAGTAAAATTTCCACACTTTATCCAAAAATAGTACAGGCATAGTTTTTTCTTAAAAATTGATAAAGTATTTATTATGAAAAAACTACAATTTTTAACAGGGAAGCGGTTGGTATATATAGGTGCATTTCTTGTTTCCACTGCAATTATGGTGGGATGTGATAAGGATGATGAGGATGATCCGATTGAAAACGCAACTTATGTAATTAGCGGATCTGCAGATGGACAGCAAATAAATCCACCTGTAGAAGGAACAGGATCTGCAACTTTTAATGGTAGTTATGATTCACTTAACAAGCGATTAATATTTACATCTAACTGGTCGAATTTATCAGGACCGCCAACTTATGCATCATTTTATACAGGTGAGAGTGGAACAATTGAAGATACATTGGGACAAGCATGGTTGCTTGATCCATCTGTAACCGCTTCCGGCTCATTTACAGATACATTGACTTTAACATCTGAGCAAATGGATCAGTTATTAGACGGAAACTGGTTTTATATGTATAACACAGCCGCAAATGTAGAAGGAGAAATCAGCGGCCAGCTTACAGCCACCCGACAATAATCAAAAATTCTTCAAAAAATTCATCTGGCAGGAAAGCTCAATTGCCAGATGAATTTCCTTACTATAAGTTCCTATCTAACATGCTATCATATGTAATTAAAGATAGCGTCTGTTTGTTGAAAAAAAGGTCGAATTAAATCATAAGACTAATGTGTTTAATCTCATATCATGCTTCACAGGAACAATTTGGACCGGTTGATTTATTACGATTTATATCACTTGCTGAAAAAGCAGGGTTTAGTGGAATACATTCTTCAGATCATTTTCATCCATGGAGTGAACGACAAGGTCAAAGCTCTTTTACCTTTAGCTGGATTAGTGCTGCAATGCAGATATGCAGTTTACCGTTTAGTATGGTTTGTGCACCCGGACAGAGACTGCATCCTGCAATAGTGGCGCAGGCCATTGCAACAATTGCAAGCATGTATCCCGGAAGATTAATAATTGAACTGGGTAGCGGGGAAGCACTAAATGAATGTATAACAGGAGATGGCTGGCCCGCAAAGAATCTGCGTAATCAACGCCTGTTAGAGTGCTATCATATTATTTCTCAGCTATTGAACGGATATAAAGTTAATTTTTCGGGATTGGTAAGGGTAAATAATGCCAAGCTCTATACCTTACCTTCAATAATTCCACCGCTTTATTGTGCAGCAATATCTGAAAATACTTCAGACTGGGCCGGATCCTGGGCAGAGGGCTTACTCACGACGGCTGATCATGATATTGAATTGACAAAATCAAAAATTGAATTATTCAGAAACAGAGCAAAAGAAGATCTTCCAATTCATTTGCAATTTTCCTTTTGTTATGGCCGAACAAAAAAAGAAGCAGAAGAACAGGCTTATGATCAATGGAGATCAAACATGATTGGCTTGGATAAATTGGAGAGTTTAAACGATACAGAACAATTTGATAAATTATCTGCAACTATAACCATGGAGGAAGTTTGTGACAACATATTGATAATTACAGATATGGATGAATTAAAACATCATATTAATGAAATAAAAAAATTAAATCCAGCCAGTATTCACCTGCATAATATTAGTAGAAATCAGGAGGATTACCTGGAAGATGCTTCTATTTTATTTTAAAAAACCAAATAATACCAATTATGAAACAGTTAGATTATCAGCAATGTATTGAAGCCTGTCAAAGGTGTGCAACAATTTGTAATCATTGTGCTGCAGCCTGTCTAAGTGAACAAAACGTACAAAAACTTACCAATTGTATTTCCCTTGATTTAGAATGTGCTGCACTTTGTGGAACTGCAGCACAGATAATGGCAATCAATGGCAAAATGGCTGAAAACATGTGCGCCATATGCGTTGATATTTGCAATTTATGTGCGGATGAATGCGAGAAGCGTGCGAAACATGGAATGCAACACTGTGCAGACTGTGCGAATGCCTGCCGTGAATGTGCAGCTACCTGCTCAATTATGATAGCTGCCTGAATCATGTCAACTTATCAACCTGAAGTTTAGCAATGTATCAAAAGCGAACAATATCTGTATCATAACCGTATAGTTGCACTCGGTAAATTCTTTATAATACACTGATTTTAAGCTATTTATAATTTTGGCATAAATTACGAGCAGTTTTATCCACAATCAACTGCCATGATCAAGAATTATTTCAAAATTGCCTGGCGCAATCTGATGAAAAGTAAAGGATATAGTGCAATCAATATTGGAGGTTTGGCAGTAGGAATGGCAGTTGCTATTATGATCGGACTCTGGGTGCATGATGAACTCACTTTTAACAAGTACCACAAAAATTACGATAAGATTGCGCAGGTAATGCAACATGCCAATTTCAATGGTAAAATTGGAACCCAGGCAGCAAATCCTGCAATTATGGGACCGGATATCAAAGCAAAATTTGGAAGTGATTTTAAATATGTAGTTCAGAGCTCCTGGTTTGGCAGCCACCTGTTGAGTTTGGGTGATAAACATATTAAGAGTGAAGGGCTGTTCATGGAACCGGATGGTCCAACTATGCTGACTCTTAACCTATTAAAAGGTTCAAGTGCAGGAATGACTGATCCTTATACAATTTTACTTTCAGCCTCTGTAGCTGAATCTATATTCGGCAAAGAAAATCCCATCAGTAAAACGGTCAAACTAAATCGAACGTATGATTTAAAAGTTATTGGTGTTTATAAAGATCTGCCAGATAATACAACATTCAAATCGGTAAAAATTCTGATGCCCTGGACCTTATGGTTGATTGATAATCCCTGGGTAAAAAGAATGGATGATCCGTGGGATAGCAATTTCAGTCAGACATTTGCACAATTGGCTGACCATGCAGATATGGAAGCAGTTTCTGCAAAAATTAAAAACATTAAACTGGACCAGATTTCTGCTGAAGCGAAGAAATATGAGTGGGCTGTTTTTCTGCAGCCCATGCGTAAATGGCATCTATTTAATGAATTCAAAAATGGAATCAATACCGGAGGTAATATCCAATATGTATGGTTATTCAGTATTATAGGCATTTTTGTTTTGCTTTTAGCCTGTATTAATTTTATGAATTTAAGTACTGCAAGGAGTGAGAAAAGATCAAAAGAAGTGGGTATTCGAAAAACAATAGGTTCTCTCCGCTGGCAATTGATTGTTCAGTTTTTTGCAGAATCTTATCTGATTGTTATCCTGGCCTTTTTTGTTTCAATATTACTTGTTCAATTAGGATTACCATTTTTCAATGAAGTTGCGGGAAAGAAAATGGGGATCCCCTGGGAGAGCAGTATTTTCTGGATTTTTAATCTGGTCTTTATTCTGATAACCGGTTTATTGGCTGGAAGTTACCCGGCCTTGTTTCTTTCTTCATTCCAACCATTAAAAGTTTTAAAAGGAACATTCCGTTTGGGAAGATTTGCCTCCATGCCCAGGAAGGTATTGGTTGTAGTACAATTTACCGTATCCGTTATGCTGATAATTGGAACCATTATAGTTTACCAGCAAATTCAATACGCCAAAAACCGTCCGATTGGATACACCAAAAACGGATTGATCAGCCTGGATCTTGAAAATGAGGTAAGAAAACATTTTGATGCGGTAAAGCTTGAAATGATCAACTCCGGAGCTGTGGAAGAAATGGCTGCATCCCAGGGACCGCTTACCGATGTTTGGAATACGAATGGTGGATTTGAGTGGGAGGGTAAAGATCCCAATCTGGCAGTTGATTTTCCAAATAATGCGATCAGTTTTGATTACGGAAAAACAATTCAGTGGAAAATAAAGGAGGGCAGAGATTTTTCAAAAGATTTCGCCTCTGATTCAGCAGCATTTGTATTAAATGAAACTGCAGCAAAATTCATTGGAATGAAAGATCCGGTAGGGAAAACCCTGATTTGGAACAGAGAGCCTTATAAAATTATTGGAGTGGTGAGTGATATTCTACAGGAATCACCTTTTTTTCCTGTTCGTCCTACCCTTTATCATATTGGTTCGTATGAAAACATGAGTGTATTAATTCTAAAATTAAATCCTAAACAAAGTACCGGCAAATCACTTAGCAGCATTGAAAACATCTGGAAAAAACATACTCCAACGGTTCCGTTTGAATACAAATTTATTGATGAAGCATTTGGTAGTAAATTCAAATCGGAAGAAAGAATCGGTAAATTATCTACCTATTTCGCAGTATTAGCCATCTTAATTTCCTGTCTTGGTTTATTTGGCATGGCCAGTTTTGTAGCAGAACAAAGAACAAAAGAAATTGGTATCCGAAAAGTGCTTGGAGCTACAGTAGCAAATTTATGGGGACTTCTTTCAAAAGAATTTATTGTACTGGTTATTTTATCATGTGGAATTGCGGTACCAATAGCGTATTATTATTTGAATAACTGGTTAACAAACTATGACTACCGGGTATCCATTAGTTGGCAGGTATTTGCAATAGCCGGAATGATGGCAATTTTTCTAACATTGGCTACAGTAAGTTTTCAAGCCCTAAAAGCAGCCTTATCAAATCCAATAAAATCACTTCGCACAGAATAATTTTCATCTATCAAACTGCTCCATGAAACTCGATCTAAAATTTCGTGGAGTTGTTTTTTTTAATTTAAAAAATTGCTTGTTGAAATTTACGGGTGAATTAAAGCCGCTATCATAACAGATTTCCAAAATCGATTTATCTGAACCCTGCAATTGCTGACAGGCATACCCAATTCTTATTTCGGTTAAAAACTGAACATAGGATTTCTGGGTGGATTTTTTAAAATACCGGCAAAATGCCGTTACACTCATATGTGCGATGGAAGCTACTTCTTCCAAGCTTATTTTTTGCTGGAAATTACGGATAGTGAAATCAAATACTTCATCCAACCGCTGTTTGAATTTGTCATTACTGGTAAATTGCTGCTGTGAGGATAGTCCGACTTTTTCACAGGCAGACTCCATTAATTTAAGACAACCCAATAAATTGAATAATCGGGAAAAGCCCTGATCCAATTCTAATTGCGTTAAAATTTCAATCAGTTCTTCCAGCCCTTCCCCTTTCAATTGAATACCCTGTGATGAGCTATTCAATAAAGTACGAATTGACTGATTTTCCGGAATTCTCAAGAATTCCTTTCCCCAGAAGTCTTCAGTAAACTGAACAACCATAGAAGAAGCAATTTCTATATCATCATTTTTATAAAAAGCATGGGGCAGGTTTTTACCCATAAGAAAAATATCACCTTCTTTAAATTCTCCTACATAATTTCCAATAAAACACATCCCATGCCCCTCTTTTATCAAGGCAATCTCATATTCCACATGCTGGTGCCATGGTGTTTCAAAATAGGGCGTCCTGAATGTTTTCGCTATAAACGAAGTTTCGCTGGCAAGGGGAAGTTTTTGTACTATTGGACGTGCACCTATCATATTTTGAAGCTAATTGACATTTATTATACAAGTTTCTGCTAATATAGTTTATATAATAAAGAAATAATTGTCCATTTTATTCTTTATTAAGCGCTAACTATGTAACAGCACAGCTATTGTTGAACCAATGCTTTCTATTTATGAAAATTGCCATCCTAGGTGCCGGTTTTATCGCCCGATTTTATGCATGCACCCTTCATGCGCAGAGAAGGAAGGATCATATTCACCTTGTGTATTCGCGTACAAAGGCTACTGCTCAAAAATTTGCAGATGATTATAAACTGGAGCATTCGACAGATGACATGGAAACCGCAATCAACCATCTCGAAACAGAAGTTGTGTTAATTGCATTACCAAATCACCTGCATCTTACAGCAGTTCAACTCGCCGCAAAAGCTGGAAAAGCCATTTTATGCACTAAACCCCTGGGAAGAACTGCCAAAGAAGCAAAAGAAATGTTGGATATAGTTGAAAAAAATGGGGTTTTTGCTGGATACCTTGAAGATTTGTGCTATACGCCGAAAATGCTTAAATCAATTGAAGCAGTTTCAAGTGGAGCCATTGGTCGGGTTCTATGGACCAAATCCAGGGAAGCACACCCTGGTCCGCATAGTGACTGGTTTTGGAATAAAGAACTTTCCGGAGGGGGGGCAATCATTGATCTGGCTTGTCATTGTGTAGAGATTGGCAGAAATCTGATCGGAAAAAATATACGTCCGATTGAAGTCATGTGCTGGGCAGGTACGCAGGTCCATCCGATTGAGGCAGAAGATCATGCCATTGGACTGGTTAAGTATGCCAATGGCGCAATTGGTCAGTTTGAAGTTAGCTGGACCTTTCGCGGAGGAATGGATCTGAGGGATGAAGTAATGGGCACAGAAGGATCTATCTGGCTAAACAGTTTTCTGAGAACAGGTTTTGAAATGTATGTGGCTGGAAAGAAACAGGGTTATGTGGCTGAGAAGGCAGAACAACAGGCAGGCTGGCTATTTCCGGTTGGTGATGAAGCCCATGAGTTAGGCTATCCTCATATGTTTACAGACATGTTGAATGCAATTGAAGAAAACAGCACTCCACAGGAGACATTTTATGATGGATATATTGTAAATGCTATTCTGGATGCCGCGCTTCTTTCAGTCAGTTCAAAAAAATGGGAACCGGTACTACTGGATGACTGGCGGGGTCTTTCTCAACCGGAGTCTGAAATAGAGTTAACAACTTATGATGATCAATATCTTCTGATCAAAAAAGAAATTTTACCAAATGGAACTCAAAAATTGATTTTGAAAAACAGGCAATCCGGCGTTATTATTCAGAAAGAAATTCCCGTTCTGTAATTTCGTACAATCTAAATAAACCTGTCATGAAAAAAAACTTATCCGAAGAGGAATTAAGTTCCTATCAGCGAGATGGTTTCTTGCTTTGCCGCACCTTGTTTTCACCAGATGAAATTGCCCTGCTTTATAAAACTGCAACAGACGACGCCATAACTACAAATGCCATGGACTTTCGGGATACTACCGGAAAAGACACCAAATTAACACTCTGGTTTACACCGGGGGAGGATGCTTTTGGTCTAATGTCCCGATCAGAAAGACTTGTATTTGCCGTAAGCAAATTGCTGCAGAAAACACCCGAAGAAGTATGTCATTTTCATTCAAAAGTAATGCAGAAGCAGCCACTTACCGGTGGAGCATGGGAATGGCATCAGGATTATGGTTACTGGTATAAAAACGGGTTTTTATATCCGGAAGCTATGATCTCGGTGATGGTAGCATTAACTGAAGCAACCATAGAAAATGGATGCCTTCAGGTACTGAAAGGATCTCACAAAATGCAACGGATTGAACATAATTTTGTGGGAGAACAACAAGGTGCCGATTCTGATTTTGTACAGGAAGCAGCAAAAATATGTGAACTGGTATACTGTGAGTTGAAGCCCGGTGATGTATTATTTTTTCATAGTAATATTTTACATCGATCAGATGCAAACACGTCTGGTAAGTCGAGGTGGTCTGTCATATCAGCCTACAATCTCAACTATAATAAACCTTTCAGAGAAAAACATTTATCCTGTATTGAACCAATTCGTATAGTGGACGATTCGGCGCTGCTTGCTTCCGGTACCCAACAACCGGTTGCAGTTGATTTCTTAAAAAAGCAGGATGAAATAACCCTGCATGTTAAATAGATTGGGATAATATATCCTTTGGGGAAAGTATTTTATACCAATTTAGAATTTTATACCTGTTAAAGGTGGTGCATCTTTATGTAAACTGGAAAATAGCAGTGTATGAACAGTGAAGCAACCACCGAATCCACCAGTCGGGCAAGCAGCCTGCAGGCTATAATCCGCTTGCTGGTAATATCAATAACTCCATCTAAAATATTTTTATTGGAGCATTCTTCCAACTCAGGTGAAATAACTGAAACCTATAAAGAATTACTGGTTGTTCTGCCAGGTTTTAACAACCATAAATTCAACCTGATGGAACCAATCATGGAATTATTTCATCAACAAAACAGAACCCTTTCGATTTCCCTGTACGCTGAATGTAAAGTAATGGAAGGTCTTCGAAACGGAGAATGGTTTTATTCACTCCATTTTACAGCAGAAAATCTGATTTATGATGATTTTTCAACAGCATATCCATTGCCTGACAGTGAACAAACACTAAAAATGAAAAATCAATTACTAATTTGCTTTAATCACTCAATAAAAAAATCGAAGGAGTTTCTTGAAATGGCAATACAGCTAAATAGCCAATCCGGTTCTCCTTTATCTATATTTTTTCTACAACAATCCATAGAGCTTTGTTTTCGATCCGTTATACAATATTTAGGAGGATACGAGAAACGTACGCATAATTTAGGGGTACTAAAAAAACAGCTAATAAGAGTTGCTCCGGAAATGAACAATTGTTTTAATACAGAACCGGAAGAAGAAAAATTATTTTTGGAAATTCTTGATACTGCTTATTTAAAGGCCAGGTATGACGATTCTTATGAAGTGCCTGTTTTAATGCTTCCTTTGCTTTTTAAAGTAGTGAATCAAACAGTGATCGCCGCCTGCCAGATAATGAATAAAAAATTAGTCTGTTGATTTTAGAAACAAGTAAACATTGTCTTTTTCTTTAACTAAAACTTTCCCTTCTTCTGGAAAAAACTCAAAAAAATAACCCATCTTTTTATTCATATAATAATTCCTGCGTATTGGATCCAATAAAATAGTCTGACCTTGTATTTGAATTATATAATTAGCCGAATCTTTTTTGCAACTCATTTTGAGATTATCAAAAGAATAATTTCCTAAACAGGAATCTGAAAGGCTAAGATTTTCTGAAAATGGAACCGTATACGAAATACCCATGCAAGATTTAAGTATGTCTTCGATTAGATCAACCCGCGGATAACAAATCCCATTAAGGCATACAGCCAGAATCAATTTTTCTTTTGGGTAAAACCACAGAGCGGAATAGAACTCCTCAATTCGCCCATTATGCTCTTTTACTGATCTGCTTTCCATTGATTGAAACAGCGATACTTCCTTTAATCATTTCCTTTGAATCCAATATATTGAGCAGGCTGTCTAAATTTCTTTGAGCCACAGATTGCGCAGAAATAGTTACTGCTATAAAATGCCCAATAACCAATAAAACTAATTTCTTTTTCATATCAGAAAGGATTGGAATAGTTTACTCATTTATAGCATCTATAGTATATTTTTTTCTGAACAACTGGATTTTTCGGTAAGTAAGCGAACGCCAAAGCCACTCCATTGGTCCAAAGTGGAAGTATTTTAGCCAAATCGGACTATATAGTAACTGCAGAAAATAAATACCGATTGCTATCAATGATAAAATTGCAGGACCATAGGTCGCTTCTTTTCCGAGGCCATAACTCATAAAAATAAATACGCAGAAAACGGATTGCATCAGATAATTAGTAAGTGCCATTTGTCCCACTGGAGCAAAAATCCGCAAACGAATTTTCCATACCGGATGAAGAAATAACAACGCTAGAGAGGCTGCATAAAACAGAGAAAGTGCCGGAACACCAAACGCATATACAAGGGGTTGTATTATTCCCGTTGGTTCCAGGTTATAATAGGATGGTGTTGTCATCCTATCTGCCAATATCAAGTTACATGGTATGCCAATTAATGCACCATACAATTGTGTCTTTTTAAACAGCGGGCGATGACTTTCCAACTCACGCAACAGATCTTTTCTGGCTATATACATACCTAACAAAAACATTGCTAAAACCCGAAAAAAACGACCGGTAAAGAATAAATCAGGATATCGGCCGAATAATAATCCTCCGATATTATTCTGAACAATTTCCCAATAACTGCCAGTTCGGTAAGTTTGAATCAACTGATCAAATAATGGATTGGAATTTCCACCTTCATTTGGAGGTGGAGCTGGATCAGATACATGAAATAATTGCATGATTAGGTATTGGATTACCGGCAAAAAAAGAAAAATAAAAACAGATCTGAGCACAACTTTATCATTAGAATTTTGGTAAAGCAGGAGAATAAATCCAGTGAATGCATATACGGTTAAAATATCTCCAACATATAATAGTACGGCATGCAAGACACCAAAAACAAACATAAAAAGAAGTCGTCTTCTAAAAAGAGGCAAAAAGGAAGCTTGTGTTTCTCCGGCCCGTTTCATTTGAAGGGAGAAACCAATTCCAAATAACAGTGAAAATAAAGAATAGAATTTTCCGTCAATCAGGAAATGTTCGAGCCATTCAATTATACGGTCCAATGTTGCTGTGTCCATAGACTGCTGGCTCTCAGCGGAAAGGAAAAAATAGCCGGAATGAGTGACCATATTTGCCAGCAACACACCTAACAGAGAGAAGCCACGAAGTATATCCAAAAACGGATAGCGCTCTGATCGGGCGACAGGTTGATTTGGGGTCATAAAAGGTCCGTTGTTTTGGACCAACTTAAATATAACAAATCAACCCTGTTTCTTCACAAATTTCGTAAGAATAACAATTTGCTGTCCTTCTACGCGCCCTTCAATCTGCTCGAAATTATCCTTTACCAGTCTGATATTTTTGACCACTGTTCCCAGGCGGGCAGTAAGGGTGGAGCCTTTCACATCCAGTGATTTGGTAAGTACAACAGAATCACCATCCTGCAAGATGGAACCATTGGCATCCCGATGAAGTTCAACCGATCCATCATTTACATGATCGCCAGTTGCTTTGGCCCATGCTTCGTGCTCTTCCGGCAGATAAAACAGATCCAGCAAATCAGCCGCCCAACTGTCTGAACGTAGGCGATTCAGCATTCTCCAGGAAATTACCTGGATGGCTGGTATTTCTGACCACATGGTTTGTTCCAATAGCTTCCAGTGTTCAGCATCCGGCATCTCTTTTTTCTCCAGTTGAGCCTTACATTTAGAACAAACATATATCGCAATCTCCTCTTTGGTAGCAGCATCAGGACCCGTTTCGTAGATTGTTAATCCAACAACTGAGCTACAAAGCTCACATTTATTTCCACTTCTGATTTGCAGGGCTTTTTCAGATAACATAAAGACAGATTTGAAGTGGCTAAGGTATTATTTTAAAATGGAAGAAAATTTTAACAGAAAAAAGGCCGTTCCGTTAAAGAACCCATAAGGTTATCAGCCACTGCAACTATGGAGTCTCTTTTGCTCTCATATCAATGAATCTAAACTAAGTAACTATGATATCTGTAACCAGGAAAATTTCTATGGTGCTGTTATTTGCAGCAGTGGGATTGGGACTGACATCCTGCATGAAAAACAACGATGATCAGCCTGAAATCCCAAATGCCGGACTCATGGCTTTTAATTTATCACCCGATCAGGACGGAATCTTTGTTCGTTTATCCGGTAATACATTAGGGAATCAGCCACTGGCGTATACTAATTACACCGGCACTTATCTTCCGATTTTTACCGGCAATAGAGATGTGCGTGCACTGAATGCAACAACCGGACAGGAAATTACTAACACCGCCGGATTTACGTTTGATGCTGACAAGTATTATACTCTTTTTGTAACCGGCTCGGACAGTGTTTATACCAATCTGATCGTAAATGACCACCTGGACACGCTCTTACCTGCAGCAGGCGAAGCATTGGTACGATATGTTCAGGCAATTCCCGATTCGGCAGCATTCAATGTAAGTCTGAGCTCAGGGTCAAAAGAAGTTCCTACGGAAGCATCTTTTAATACGGTGAGTGAATTTGCCTCTATGCCTTCCGGCGATCTTACGGTAACTGCATCCAATGGTTCCGGGTCTGCCCTGACCAGAACTATTGCTGTAGAAGCAAATAAAGCCTATACAATTTTATTGATTGGCGATCCGAATGCAACAGATGATACCAGAAAGCCGCAGATAAAATTTATCGTTAATGGCACGGTCACTGATTCAACCGATCAATAATTTTCAGCGCATTTGAACCAAAAAGGCAGGCAATCCGTAATTAAGGAATGTCTGCCTTTTTTTATTTCACCCGATCTGTTTTCATTTTACTCTGGATACCTGGCATATTAGGAGCCTGCTCCAAATCAGGCCCGCCTCCAGAGCCTCCGCCAACTGCAGTTCCGCCTCCACCTGTCGTAATTAATCCACCTGTTGTTCAACCCGATTCCCTTAGCTATTTGGCTTTGGGAGATTCCTACACCATTGGTCAGTCAGTTCCAGCAGAAGACTGCTTTCCGCTAATTGCAGCCAGCCTCCTGCAGCAAAACGGGTTTAAAATGAAAGCACCGGATATTATTGCAAGGACAGGCTGGAGTACGGCAGATTTACTTTATGACTTAACCCAGCATTCAATTCCAAATAATTATCAGCTTGTAACCCTTCTTATTGGTGTAAATAATCAATTCCGCAGACTCCCCCTAACTGATTATGAAACAGAATTCCGCCAGTTATTGCAATTTTCGGTAAACAGGGCAGGGGGTAATCCTAAAAGGGTCATTGTGTTATCTATTCCTGATTATTCAGTAACCCCTTTTGCAAGATCATCCAATCGTTCCCTGATTGCCAGGGAAATAGACCTTTTTAATGAAAGAAACCGGAACATAACTGCCGGATCTGGTATTTCCTATATTAATATAACTGAATTGTCAAGAGAAGCAGCCACAGATAAGGCCCTGCTGACTTACGATAGTCTCCATTATTCAAAGAAGTATTATAAACAGGTTGCAGAACTGGTAGTAAAGCTGGCAGTTGATAAATTACAATGATCCCTTGCGGCTCATCCGTAAAAAACGATAGATCAAAAACAAAGAAGCAAAACTTAATCCGGCAATCAATCCAATCCACATTCCTTTTGCTCCCATTTCAAAATGAAACCCAAAAAGGTAACCCAATGGAATTCCAATAACCCAGTAGGCAATCCCTATCAGGAGTGTTGGAATTTTTACATCTTTGATTCCACGCAATAAACCTGCTCCGATAGCCTGGGTACTGTCAGAAATCTGGAAAAATCCGGCAAATAACAGGAGGCTGGATGCTAATACCAGAACGTCCGCATTTTTATTAAACAGTTGTGGGATCTGATCTCGAAAAACAACAAAACTTATGGCACAGATAAATCCATACACAAGTGCCGTAACCAGGGTGGATCTTCCAATTACTGAAATTTTGGTCCAGTTTCTTCGTCCAAATGCATTACTCACCCGAATTGAACCAGCCTGCGCCAAACCCATTGAAACCATAAAGGTAAACGAAGCTGTACTTAAGGCAATCTGGTGACTGGCCTGTGCTACAGCACCCATTGTACCTATTATAATTCCTGAAACGGCAAAAGCACCGGCTTCCATCCCTACCTGTAAACTGCTTGGAATTCCGATATACAATAATTCACGGAGTGTACGTGCTTTTAGTTTCCACTGCTTTCCACTAACGGCAATGTATCTCCGAAAGGTTTTATGCCGGAGGATAACGATCGCAAGTGTTATAAACAAAACAGAGCGTGTGATTAAGGTAGACCAACCGGCACCCAGCAATTCCAGCCTGGGGAAACCCCAGTTGCCGTAAATGAGCAACCAATTCAGAAATATATTGAGTGGCATACCGGCAAGCGATAAAATCATGGCCGTTTTGGTAAACTCCAGTCCGTCAGTAAATTGCTTAAGTGTCATGAACAATAACATGGGAATAATAGAAAGTCCCATGAGTTTCATAAAGGGCAGAGCATAGGCCACTACCTCCGGATCCTGTCCCATATGCTGCAATAAACCTCTGCCACCAATCAAAAGAAAAGAGATAAGTAAAGCCGTAAGGGTACAAAGGAAAAAACCATTGAAAAGATAATGGGATACAAGTTGCGAATCGCGGCGACCATGTGCCAGGGAAACCATTTGGGAAACGGAGATGGTCATCCCGATACCTATCACGAAAGGAATACCAAGGGCATTGATTACCAGGGAGGCGGCTGCGAGCTGCTTATAGCTGATTGCGCCAACCATTGCGGTATCAATAATATGCAATGCCATCTGTGCCAGTTCACCCACCACAATCGGAAAAGCCAGTTGTATTGTTTGTTTCGCTTCCTGCCTGAACATACCCATCTTTTTGCGGGGCACAAATCTACGGTTAAAAAGCACGACCTTTGAAAGCTATTTACAGTTTGGAACATGCGATTTGAACAATACAATATTTCTGAGGATATCAAAGAGAGTTTGGTTGAGCTTGGGTTTAAGCGGCCCACGGATATTCAATACAAGGCCATTCCGAGTATTTTAAAAGGGGAGGATGTTTTGGCAATAGCCCAGACCGGTACAGGTAAAACAGCCGCATTTGCCATTCCCATACTGCACCTCCTGCAAATGGATCAGGATCGCCGACGTAAACCCAAACACCTTCTACAATGCCTGGTATTGGTACCAACCAGAGAACTGGCCATGCAAATAGCAGGTGTATTTCAGCAGATTGGGCAATTCACAGAATTAAAAACACTGGCAATTGTAGGAGGTGTTGAACAGGACAACCAGATCAAAACCCTTAAAAGGGGAGTGGATATTGTGGTAGCAACACCCGGACGATTATTTGACCTGCACCATCAGCAGGTGCTGGATCTTCAGGAAGTCAGGCTATTGGTTTTGGATGAAGCAGATCATATGCTGGATCTTGGTTTCAATAAAGACATCGTTGATATCAAGAAACGCCTGCCCAAACATCACCAGACCCTGTTCTTTTCTGCTACCATTGATACGCGTATCAAAGACCTGGCCTATGCCATGGTGCATAATCCGATCCGGATTCAGGTATCACCCCAGGATCCTGTTTCAAAAAATATTGATCATTCAGTTGCTTTTGTAGCAATGGATGATAAACGATTTTTTCTGGAACGTCTTGTCAAAGAATTACCAGGCAAAAAGATGTTGGTATTTGCCAGAACCAAAGTAAGGGCAGAACGAATTCAGGCTGCGATGAAACGGGTTGAAATTGAAAGTCTGGTTATGCATGGTGGAAAGGAACAGGAAGACCGGCTCAGTGTAATGGAACAATTCAGACAGGGAGAAATTCCGCTGCTAATAACAACCGACGTAAATGCACGCGGAATTGATATTCCGGACGTCGATTATGTAGTGAATTACGACTTACCCGAACAGGCTGATAATTATGTGCATCGGGTTGGACGAACAGGAAGAGGAGTTAAAAAAGGACAGGCAATCAGCTTCTGCAGTGAAGAAGAAAAGCCGTTGCTGGAAGCAATCGAAGCTTATACAGGTAACAAGATCAAAGAAAAAACGATCGCATCATCAGAATATCGCGAAACGCTTGCCTTATCGGAAGAAACACCGCATGATAACTGGCGTCAGTTGCTCAAAGAAGCTGAAAAAGTTGAACCGAAAAAACGAAAAAAAAAGAAATAAGCTTATCCAAATAAGCGGGAGAAATGATTTTCAAGGTGATTTCGCATCGCATTCCGAAACAGCTCAGGTGAACCATTTTCAATTATTTCCACCAGACCCTTGTGCGATACATACCGTTTGACAGCAATTTGTTTTTTTAGTAATCCACTATGGTGTACATAATCAAATACCGGTAATAACATGCGCTGAAATTTTTTCAGGGTTTCATTACCGGCAATCTCATACAACTTTCCATGGAAAGCGATTTCATGTTCAATATTGAACAGATAATCCTGTGTGGCATCCGGCTCCTTGCTAACGATTTTCTTTAAATCCTGTATATCGGCCGGGGTTTTGCGCTGAAATATAAAATCAGCCATTCCTATTTCAAGAATCAATCGCAACTCAAACATTTCTTTTAATGTGGTCTGGTCCAGTATATGTGGATTAACACTTTTTGAGATTATTCCAAAAATATCCGGACTGGTAATCACCGCACCTTTTTTCTTTTTGGATTCTATCAGCCCCATCACGCGTAAGCGGAGGAGGGCCTCTCTGATAACAGTTCGACTTACCCCAAGGCGCTCCGCTAATTCCAACTCTTTTGGAATAGTATCTCCTACATTCAGCTTCTGATCCTTCAGCAACTGAACCAGTTTCGCTTCCACTTTATCCACCAGACTGCTGGTATCCACCGAACTGAAATCATCCATTAAAGAATTGATTGCCATACTGTTATTATGTATTACTAAATTCTGACAAAACTACCGATTTCCTGTTTATCCACAAGAATCAGCCAGTAGCCAAACTTTTTCTTGTCAGATTTAAATAAATTGTTACTTTTATTATGTCATACATAATGCATAACTAATTTTATTATGAGAAAAACGATTCACTACCGGCATTTGCTCATTTTGCTGGTAACACTGCTTGGCTTCATTCAAGTTTTTGCGCAATCCCGGGTGGTTACCGGAAGCGTACGTTCAGGGGAAGACGGGAGAACGCTTCCCGGTGTATCCGTTCTGGTGAAGGGCAGTACCCAGGGAACCCAAACCGACGAAAAAGGGAATTTTTCAATTTCGATTGAGCCCGGTTCAATTTTGGTAATCAGTTCACTTGGATTTGAAACCCTTGAGTTGAACCCAACTAATCAGACAGGCCTGAGCATTACTTTAAACCCATCTAATGCTAAAATGGATGAGGTTGTAGTAGTTGGTTATGGAACCATCAAACGATCGAAAGTAACTTCCTCCATTTCAAAGCTGGATAACAAAGTATTGGAAACCGGGATCCGTTCCAATCCGGCTCAGGCCCTGGCAGGAACCATACCAGGATTGCGGGTTTCTACCGGTACCGGTCGCCCGGGTGCATTGCCTTCGATTATTCTCAGAGGTGGAACCGGTTTTGATGGAAGTGGTAGTCCGTTGATTATTATGGATGGACAGGTACGTGAATCATTGAGCGATATTAATCCCGAAGAAATTGAAAGTCTGGAGGTTTTGAAAGATGCTTCTGCCACCGCAATTTATGGTGCGCGTGCAAGTAACGGGGTAATTCTGATCAGCTCCAAAAAAGGAAGATCAGGAAAATCATCCATTAATTTGAAAGCCCGTACCGGATGGAACTACCTGAATGTTCCTTATAATTTTTTGTCTGCTGAGGATTACCTCATCTGGCAACGCAGAGGGGTAGTGGAAGCTATTAAAAATGGCACATTGGCTCCTTCTGTTTTAGCGGCTGTTGGTCCACGTGGTACCGGCAACCTCTATAAAGATGCCAATGGAAATATACTGGATGGTAATTATGACAATCGCGCTGTCTGGAGCACGATGCGCCTCACCGATGACAACCGGGAACTGCTGAGCCTTGGCCAGGGTTGGAAAACCATGACCGATGCCGTGCCAACCAATGCGGCGGGTGCTTACGATCCGAACGGAACATTTGCTGAACTCCTTTACAAGGATTTTAATTATGGCGATTATGGCCTGAATAAATCAGCCATGGTGCAGGATTATAATTTAGGCATGACCGGCGGAAACGACAAAGGAAAATACTACGCTAATATTGGTTACTATGATGAAGGTGGATTATCACTGGCCACGTTCTACAAGCGATTGAACTTTGCGCTGAATGGTGAATATAAAATCAAGGACTGGTTGAAATCTGAAAGCAGTCTGCAGTTTATCAAAGCCAACTGGCGCGATCAGTCGCTCACCAATGGAGAAGGCAACTACTGGGGCAGAATGCTCTCTGCGCCGCCAACCATGCGGGGTACCAATATGAACGGTGAATTATTGTTAGGACGTGATGCCAGTGATGGCAACCCGGTTATTAATATAGATAAATACCACCGTAAAAACCAGACCGATAAAATCACTTTGGGGCAGTCCTTTACGATCAATCTGCATAAAGACCTGTATGCAAAACTGGGTGCAATTTTAATGTATGATGAAGGTTTATATGAAGCATTCAACCGTGATTTCAGAACCGGTTTACTGAGTTATACCAATCCGAATACAGGATGGAACAGAACCCGGTCCAGTTCGAACTCCTTTGGACGAACTACCCGTCAAACCTACAACGCCATTTTAAATTACACTTCCAGTTTCTCAGATCGTCATTCTTTAGGGGCGATGGCTGGGTTTGAATATTATTCTGTTTACAGTACCGGATTTAATGCCAGTGGCAGTCTTGCTCCAACCGATGATTTTCAGGACCTGGGACTAACATTGAACAATGCCATTACACAAACCCGTGGCATGGGTTCTTATCATAACAGAGAGCGGATCATGTCCGGTTTCGGAAGGCTCAATTATGATTACGATGGCAAATACCTGGCAACTTTTACTGTACGCCGGGATGGGTATTCCAGATTGATCGGCGATAATCAATATGGAACTTTTCCAGGAGTATCCGTAGGCTGGATGGCACATCGGGAAAACTTCATGACGGCAACCGAAAACTGGTTATCCTTTCTGAAACTGCGTGCCAGTTGGGGTATGAATGGGAATATCGGGATCGGAACCTCCAATGGAATCGGATTGTATGAACTGCAGGGATCCTATGGTGCACAAACTGCCTATAATGGTGTCATTGGATTTCTTCAAACAGGAATTGCCAATCCGCAACTGACCTGGGAAAAATCAAGCACCGTGGAAATAGGCGCGGATATGGGATTTCTGGATAATAGAATCAATGCCTCCATTGCGTATTACAATCGCCTTACGACAGATAAGCTGGCCTTTATCAACCTGCCTGTTTCATCCGGACTTTCATCCCTCCGCACCAACAACGGGAGTATGCGCAATAAAGGAGTGGAGATGGAATTGAGTTATCGCCTGCTGAAAGGAAAAAATTTCCGCTGGTCAATTGGCGCCAATGCAGCCTGGAACAAAAACACCATCGTGAAATTGCCCTCCAATGGCATTGAGAATAACCGCCAGGGAGGCACACAAATTTACGATCCCAAAACAGGACGTATGATCTGGGTGGGCGGCTACCAGGAAGGTCAGGAATATGGTGAAATATTTGGGTATGTGAGTGCAGGAATTATTCGTAGTCAGAAAGAGCTGGATGCGTATAATGTAATTGATATCGCAGCAGGAGAAGCACAATATGGTGCAGCCGCAGGTAAAAGAGTAGCCAGCCAGGCATTGATCAGTCAACTGGGGCTGACCAATCATATCTCCACCAAACTGGGTGATATGATGTGGAAGGACATTGATAAAAATGATACCATTGATTACAGAGACCGGGTTTCCCTGGGCAGAATCATTCCCCGATGGACCGGTGGATTAAATACCACGGTTTCCTACAAGGGCTTGTCCCTGTTTGCACGGGTAGATTTCGGTACCGGTCATATTCAGCAGGATTTCATGCAAATGTGGGCACTGGGAAGTTTTCAGGGTGAATTCAATGCAACGGATATTGTAAAAGACACCTGGACACCGGAAAATCCGAATGCGAAATATCCCCGCTACACATGGGCAGATCAGTTGAATACAAAAAACTTTGATCGTCCGAGTGATATGTTCTGGGTTAATTCCAGTTATGTGGCATTGCGGGAAGTATCCCTGAGTTATGCAGTTCCAACAGAGATGCTTAAACGCTTTAAAATAGAGGGATTAACACTGACAGTAACCGGACAAAACCTCGGTTATCTTTCCAACAGTTTATTGAATCTGCCGGAAAGAACCGGTGAGCAGAACAGTGCCTATACCATTCCAACCTCCCTGATTTTTGGAGCCAATCTTACATTTTAATGCTGAACGATTAAACAAACAAGAATGAAAAAATTACAATCCATCATATGGCTGCTGGTAGTGGTACTCAGCACGCTTTCATCCTGCCGTAAAACACTGGAACTTGCTCCGGAAGACTATTTCGGCGATGGCAATTTCTGGCAGAACGAAGCCCAGGTCAGCAATTTTATGGTCGGCTTACACAAGCAGTTCCGTGATAATAATTATATGTTTATCCGCCTGGGTGAAATGCGCGGCGGAGGGTATAGTAATGTTGATGTACAGAATACCTCTCTTAATGAATTAAATATAATTGAGCACCGAATTGAAGAAAACTCTTCCGGCGTAAGCAACTGGGCTGGATTTTACAATCCAATTCTGCAGCTCAACCTCTTTATTCAACGCGTAAATGCCATCGAATTTTTACCGGCAGAAAAGAAATCCTATTTGCTGGGACAGGCACATGCCATGCGTTCCTATTATTATTTTCATTTGTTACGGACCTATGGTGGAGTACCCATCTGGCTGGAACCTGAAGTGCTGAATGGCAATACCAATCAGGAAACCCTGCGCAGGGCAAGATCTACTGAAGCAGAAGTATTGGCAGTAATTAAAAGCGATATCAATACTTCACTGGAATTCTTTGGAAGCAGTGCATCCACCGATAAATACCAGTGGAATCCGCATGCAGCCCTGATGCTGAAAGGAGAAATTTTTCTATGGTCGGCCAAAGTGGGAGGAACAACGGCTGATCTTGCAGAAGCAAAAAGCAGTCTGCTTGCAGTAACCGATTATTCCTTACAGCCAAATTTCAAAGATGTATTTGCCTATGGTAAAAAAAGAAATGCTGAAATAATTTTTGCAATGCCTTACCGGGTAGGGGAAGCCGAACTTCCAGGGGTAGCTGCCTATACCTATTCAACCTTTAATTTCGACGGACAACATTATAAAGATTCAACAGTAAGTGCCGGGGTAGGAAATTTCCTGGTGGATCCGTTGGTGATTGCACAAACCAATTCGCAACAAATCATTCAGCGTTACCGGTATACATTCGAGCTTTTCCAGTCCTATGATATTGCCGATCAGCGCCGGAACGCTACTTTCTATGATTATTACAAAGTAACTACCAGTACCAATCCATATACTGTAACGGTAAGGAATACGGCCCTGGTGAAATTTATCGGAACCATTGATGCCAACAAGCGCTATTTTGCAGATGACTGGCCGGTATACCGGGAAGCAGACCGTTTGCTGATGCTGGCAGAGATTGCAAATGCGGAGGGTGCTGATCCAACAGGTTATATTCAGCCCATACGTGACCGGGCCTTTGGTGGTGCAGGAAATGATCCAGCTCCCTTTGTAAACGGAAACACCGATGAAAATGAGCTGGCCATATTTGCTGAGCGCAGTAAAGAATTTGTATACGAAGGAAAACAGTGGTATGATCTGCGTAGAATGAAACTGGGTGCTGAACCACTGGTTTTCAAAAGCAGTCAGCATCCGTATGGCGTATTGGATAAAGCAACTATCGGATACAAAATTCTCTGGCCAATACCTCCTGCTATCTGGACCAATGATCCACTGGTTGACCAGACGCCGGGTTATCAGACTGCCAAACCTAAATAAGTCAGCTTAAATAAAATCGAAACATGTCCATTTATCATTTAGAAGGATTGATTGCCGCACCATTTACTCCATTTTTTCCATCGGGCGAACTCAATCTCTCCATCATACCGGCATATTATGCCATGCTCAAAAAAAATGGTGTAACCGGAGCATTTATTTCAGGTTCAACAGGAGAAGGTGTTTCCATGTCACTTGAAGAAAAAAAACAGGTAGCAACGGCCTGGGCAAATGCTACCCGTAATGATCCCGATTTTAAGGTGATGTGCTTTTTAGGAGGCACATCCCTTACAGATTGCAAGGAACTCGCCCTGCATGCTCAACAAGTTGGACTGTATGCAGTTTCATTTACGGCTCCCTTTTATTTCAAACCTCCCAATATAGAACAACTCGCCGCCTGCTGTAAGGAAATTGCGGATCAGGTACCCGACATGCCTTTTTATTATTACCATATCCCGGTACTGACAGGGGTAACGTTCAATATGCTGGAGCTTCTGCAAACAGTTGAAAACCAAATTCCGAATTTTGCCGGTATCAAGTACACACATGAAGATTTCATGGACTACCTGAGCTGCCTGCGATTCCGGGATGGAAAATACGATCTGCTTTGGGGAAGGGATGAAAACATGTTATCTGCACTGGTACTGGGAGCAAAAGGAGCTGTTGGAAGCACCTTCAATTATGCGGCTCCATTGTATCATACCCTGATCAATGCATACCAGCAAAACGACCTGGAAACTGCCAGGGCAGAACAACAGCGAAGTATAGATATGATACGGCTACTGGGAAAATATGGTGGAATTGCAACCGGCAAGGCATTCATGCAGGCGATCGGATTGGATTGTGGCAATTTTCGGTTACCGGTTCGAAATATGAATGAAAGCGCCAAATCAGCTTTTCGCGCCGATCTTGATTCCATTCAATTTCAACAATATTGTTCAAGGTACCCTATTTCACTAAATGCCTGATAGTGAAGCGAATTGTAATTTTCTTAAATCTAGTTATGCTCCTAAGTTGGCCACTCACCGGTTGTAATCCACCATCGGACACAATTCTTCTTAGCTGGAAGAACCCAATCCTATTAGAGAATACAAACGGGGAGCCGGTTTTAGGATTAGCCGGTCCCATTGCAGGAATTCACGAAGATTTCCTGCTACTGGGCGGGGGTGCGAATTTCCCTAATGGATATCCCTGGGAAGGTGGAAAAAAAATAGTTCAAAAGGAGTTGCACCTTTACAGGCTAAATGAAAACCACGGAATACAGTACCTGAGCAGTCAGGTATTTCCTGAAGCTACCGCTTATGGTATTTCCTGTTCTACATCAGCCGGCCTGGTTATAGCAGGTGGAGAGCAGTCGGCTGGAATCACAGCTGCATCCTGGTTATTGACGACAAAGGGAAATACTATCCGTTTTTCCAAATTGCCAGATTTACCTATTCCTCTAAGCAATGCTGCAGGTTGTTCAATTGAAGAGGTCATTTATATTGGTGGTGGGGAAACAATCACCGGTATGAATAACCGATTTTTCAAACTTGATTTACAACAACAGGAGTTTGGGTGGCAGGAATTAGCGCCACTACCATACGCGGTTTCACATACTATATTGCAGCCAGGACTTACCATAAATGGAAATGAATTGTTATTAATAGGAGGAAGAAAAAAAACAGACAATAATATCAGTGATTTTTATTCAGCCTGTTATACTTATAACCTGAAGACCAATAAATGGAGTCAGTCCCCCAATTTACCTTATCCGGTTTCCGCAGCGCTTGGAATTTCTCTTGCAGATGTTGGTATTTTAGTGATGGGAGGTGACGATGGCAGTACCTTCAACCGGGTTGAAGCTATACTTAGTCAAATCGCTCTGGAAAAAGACAGTATAAAGATCAATGAATTGATTGCCCAAAAAAATGAATTGCAAAAAAATCATCCCGGCTTTAGAAATAGGATACTCGTTCTGAAACCTGGAAAAGACAAATGGCAGGAGCTCGATACAGTTCCTTTTGCATCACCTGTAACCAGCACATTATTAAAATGGAAAGATTACCTGATCGTTCCATCAGGAGAAATCAAAGCAGGCATTCGATCCCCTTTTATTCAGATTGCCCACCTAAATACCTCACGCTAAAATGTCAACAAAAAAATATCCATGGATTGTTGTTGGCCTATTATGGCTGGTAGCTCTGTTGAATTATATGGATCGACAGATGCTGGCAACTATGCGTCCTTCCATGCAGGAGGATATTGAAGAACTTAATACTGCGGAGAACTTTGGTATCCTTATGGCAATATTTCTTTGGATTTATGGATTAATGAGTCCGGTTGCAGGGATTATTGCTGACCGGTTTAACCGAAAAAATCTGATCGTTGGCAGCCTGTTTGTTTGGAGTGGGGTAACTTTTGCCATGGGATATGCTATCAGCTTTGATCAGCTGTACTGGCTTCGTGCAATCATGGGCGTTAGTGAAGCTCTTTATATTCCTGCAGCACTTTCTTTAATAGCAGATTATCATACTGGTAAGACCAGATCACTGGCTATTGGAATTCATATGACAGGCCTATATATGGGACAGGCCTTAGGTGGATTTGGAGCTACTATTGCAGCAAATTTATCCTGGCAGTTTACGTTTCAGGCATTTGGTTTTATTGGAATGGTGTATTCCATTATATTGATACTTTTTCTGCGTGAGATCAACAGTAAAAATTCTGATTCCAATCGATTAGAATCGGCCGTATCTCCCATAAAAGGACTTGGTTTTTTATTTAGGAATCCGGCTTTCTGGTTGTTACTACTTTATTTTACACTACCCAGTTTACCCGGCTGGGCGGTCAAAAACTGGTTGCCAACCCTTTTTTCTGAAACACTTGGCATTGATATGGCCAGTGCCGGACCCATGGCTACGATTACCACTTCAGGCTCCTCCTTATTAGGGGTTTTGATCGGCGGGTATTTATCGGATCGATGGGTACAGAAAAATCTTCGAGGCAGAGTGTATACCGGTGCTATTGGTTTGGCACTCACTATACCGGCACTTATCCTGCTTGGTTTTGGTTCAGAATTATGGCATATTCTGATGGCTGCTTTTTGCTTCGGATTTGGATTTGGACTTTTTGACACGAATAATATGCCCATCCTGTGCCAATTGGTACCGCCCGGATACAGGGCAACAGGATATGGTTTAATGAATCTGACCGGCATATTTTCCGGCGCATTGGTAACTGACTGGCTGGGAAAATCAAGTGATGCCGGTAACCTTGGTCAGAGTTTCGCTTTATTGGCGATTATCATTCTGGTAATTCTGGTTGTGCAGTTGTATTTCCTTCGCCCTAAAACTATTGATTATGTTAAAGCCTGATTTGAATTATTATTTAAATTTTTATACGGATCAATTATTAACAGATACGATTCCGTTTTGGTTTCCCAGATCCTATGATAAAGAATATGGAGGCTTTCTTTTGATGCGGGATGCGGATGGCAGCTTATTAGATGATGATAAAGCTGTCTGGATTCAGGGAAGAGCCACCTGGCTTTTGGCCACTCTTTATAATACGATAGAAGCAAAACCGGAGTGGCTGGAAGGAGCAAGACTTGGATATGAATTTTTAGTGAACCATTGTTTTGATACGGATGGCCGAATGTTCTTTCATGTAACGAGGCAGGGATCACCCATTCGAAAAAGACGCTATTTTTTTTCAGAAACTTTTGCCGTAATTGCTATGGCTGCCTACGCAAAAGCCAGTGGTGATCAGGAAGCTGCAAGACGAGCGAGAGAAATTTTTGGAAAATGCATTGAATATGCTACGACTCCCGGCCTTTTGGAGCCCAAGTATACTGCTACACGTCCGGCAATAGGTATCGGTGTACCCATGATTATGATCAATACTGCCCAGCAATTACGGGAAACTATTGGTGATATCCGCTGTGATGAATGGATCAGCATCTGGATAAAACAGATAGCAGAAAAATTCGTAAAACATGATATTAACTGCGTAATGGAACAGGTAGCACCGGATGGATCCATCATCGATCATCTGGATGGCAGAACACTTAATCCGGGACATGCTATTGAAGGAGCCTGGTTTATTTTACATGAGGCTGTTTATCGCAACCATGACCCAACATTAATTGAACTGGGATGTAAGATGCTGGATTATATGTGGGAGAGGGGATGGGACACCGAACATGGGGGTATTTTATATTTCCGCGATGTCTTTAACAAGCCCGTACAGGAATACTGGCAGGACATGAAATTCTGGTGGCCGCAAAATGAAACCATAATTGCTACCCTGCTGGCTTATCTGATAACCGGAAAGGAAAAATATGCCAATTGGCACCAACAGATTCATCATTATGCCTATTCGCATTTTCATGATAAACAAAACGGAGAATGGTATGGTTACCTGCATCGGGATGGAAAAGTTGCTCAATCGGCAAAAGGAAATCTTTTTAAAGGTCCCTTTCATTTACCCAGACAGGAGTGGTATTGCAGGGAAATCCTGAAATCCTACCTTGCAGGAAAATCGGATGCATGAATGGGAAATTTGTTGTAGTAGGAATTTTGTTTGCTTTTTTATGGGCTTCTGCTGCTACAGCAACCAAACTGGCACTGGAAAGTGCGCAGCCTTTAATAATTGCAGTAATTCGTTTTTTTGGTGCAGGATTTATAATGTTGCTTATATCACATGGAGTACTGAAAAAAAGAATGCCGCAATCAGCTGAATGGAAACAACTGGCCATTTATGGTTTATTGAATGTGAGCATTTACCTGGGTATTTATGTAGTTGCCATGCAGTATCTGGGAGCAGGAATCGGGAGTCTGGCTATTGCAGTTAATCCCTTATTCATTAGCCTGCTGGCCGCTGTTTTTTTTAGGTACAGGATAACTGGGACAGCCATCGTTTGCCTGCTGATTTGTTCCGGTGGTGTTTTAATAGCTGCCTGGCCAATGTTGAAAAACAGTTATGCCACACCGTTAGGAATTGTATTGCTCTTTACAAGTATGCTGACTTATTCTGTTGCAGCCATTTATTATACCAGGCAGCAATGGAACGGACTGGATATTTTAACTATAAACGGGTGGCATACCTTGCTGGGCGGCTTGTTTATATTGCCAGTTGCAATTGCCGGATTTGAAAACTCGAAAAATACCTTCGATACAAATTTCTGGTTGGGAACAGGCTGGTTGGCAATTCCCGTTTCTATTGGAGCGGTGCAGGCCTGGTTGTATTTATTGAAAATTAATACCGTAGCAGCCGCTTATTGGTTATATCTCTGCCCGGTTTTTGGTTTTCTACTGGCCTTTTTTGTCCTGAGGGAACCAATTACCTGGTTCACCGCAGGGGGGATGTTTTTAGTTATTGGAGGATTATATATTTCACAAAGTAAAAAAACCTGACATGAATAAATTAATGGGATTTACAAGCATTTTATTATTGGTGACGGGCTGCCTTTTTGCCCAATCTGTCATACCAGTTTTTGTTTCAGGAGAAGAAGGACATAAAAGTTATCGGATTCCGGCAATCGTATCCTTATCAAATGGAACACTATTGGCTTTCTGCGAAGGCAGGGTACATTCTGCCGGAGACTTTGGAGATATCAATATTGTTTTAAAAACAAGTTCGGATGGAGGGAATTCCTGGTCAGCTTTGAAAACTGTAGTAGACTATGACAAAATGCAGGCAGGAAACCCTGCACCTGTTGTTGATCTGCTTGATCCGGCTTATCCGGATGGTCGAATTTTCCTGTTTTACAATACCGGGAATAATCATGAAGGAGAAGTAAGAAAAGGGCACGGGTTGAGGGAGGTTTGGTATATCAGTTCAACTGATGGTGGCAATTCCTGGTCCGATCCGGTAAATATCACCCTGCAGACACACCGGCCAAACCAACCTGCTGTGAATGCTGCCTATTCCTTTTCTGAAGACTGGAGAAGTTATGCGAATACACCCGGACATGCCATGCAGTTACAAACCGGAGTATATAAAGGGCGGATTTTTGTTGCAGCCAATCATTCTGCCGGGGATCCCCAAAAACAGTTTGAAGATTATCAGGCACATGGATTTTATTCAGATGATCATGGTAAAAGTTTTAAACTGAGTGAAACAATTTCTACACCGGGGGGAAATGAAGCAATCGCTGCAGAATTATCCGGTGGAAGGCTAATGTTGAATGCAAGAAATCAGAAAGGTGATATCCGATCAAGAATTGTGGCTCTAAGTTCAGATGGAGGAGTCAGTTGGGACAGCACCTATTTTGATCCTCAATTACCTGATCCGGTATGTCAGGGTACCATCTTAACGATCGGCAAAAAGAAAAAGAAAAACATACTTGCCTTTTGTAATGCTGCCGATACTAAACGAAGAGATAATCTTACCCTGCGAATCAGTTATGATGATGGTTTTTCCTGGAGTAAAGCGATTCCGGTTGATAAAGGGGAAAGTCCCGAACAATCTGACCCTACGGCCTATTCAGATATAGTACAGGTGAATAAAAAAACAATTGGGGTTTTATATGAAAAAAACGGGTACAGTAGTATTGTATTTAAAGCGATCCGCTGGAAATAAGAAACAGGATTAAGACTGGAGTTCCAAAAAAGCAGTTCCGATGGAATCAATGAGATCAGTTGCCAATACGGATTCCATTCCCCAGTGGCGACTTGCTATTTCTCCCGCAGCTCCATGCAGGTAAACACCCAGGAGGGCAGCCTGTTCCGGTGAATAACCACGCGCCAATAAGCCGGTAAGCATGCCGGTTAGTACATCACCAGTTCCGCCTTTTGCCATAGCTGCATTCCCGGTTGTGTTGAACCATGATCGTCCTCCTGGCATCGCAATAAAACTATGGTGTCCCTTTAGTATGATTATAACCTGGTATTGTATCGCCAGACGGGAGGCTGCATTCATTCGTTCGAAATCGTTTGTTATACCCGGAACCAAACGATCAAATTCTTTGGGGTGGGGGGTAAGTATTGAAAAAGCGGGGATTCCTTCCAGCAAACCTGGACTACCCGAAAGTATATTCAAGGCATCTGCATCTAAAACCATTGGCTTTCGAAATTTTTGTACAAGGTAGTGCAACCAGGTTTTTGCCCTGGCAGCCTGACCCAAACCCGGTCCAACACCAATTGTTTTAAACCGATCTAAATCAGCCTCAACATCTTTTGGTTCCTGATCCATATATGTTGCACTCATTGATTCAGGTAAAGCAATGGGAAAAACTGTTGCTTCCTCCTGAGGAACCAGGCTGGTCAGCAAACCTGCTCCGCTGCGCAGGCAGGCTTTTGCAGCTAAGATGGCGGCACCCATTTTTCCAGGGCTTCCCGCTAACAATAATGCATGGCCGAAGTTACCCTTGTGAGCGTGAGCCGGTCTTGGTTGAAGGATTGCACGTACCAGTTCTCTATCGGCTAATTCATAGTGTGGTGTAATGGATTTCAAAAACCGAGGATCCAAACCGATATCCAGAATAATAGGAATTCCATAATAGGGTGAATTCTCAGCCATCAATAAGGCTGTTTTATAACATTGAAAACTTAGTGTGAGACCTGCTTTTATACAGGGATTAGGTTTTGTAGTCTGATCGGTAAAAAGTCCGCTTGGCAGATCGATACTGATCACAGCATTGGGAAAGTGATTGATATGCAATATCAGTTCCGCTAGCCTGCCACTGGCTGGTCGATTGAGTCCGGTACCAAGAAGGGCATCAATAATCAATACTTGCTCCGGAATGTCCGGCAGGGGAGAGGATTCCTGGATAAAATGAATGGTCACCGGCAGTGTGTGGAGCCGGTGCAGATTTTGCTGAAAATCAGGACTTCCCAGTTGACCGGTTTCGAGAATAAATACATCAACAGGTCGATTATATTTTTGAAGAAGTCTGGCTATGGCCAGCCCATCGCCACCATTATTACCTTTTCCACAAAAAATATAGAATTGCTGTTGTGCTATCAGCTTATTGATTTCCAGCCATTTTACACAGGAAGCAGCGGCTTTTTCCATTAGATCAATGGAGGAAATGGGAAGGTTATCAATGGTAAATCGATCCCATGCACGAATCTGTTCGGCAGATAAAACAACCATACCGAAATGTACAAAAAATAATGGAGCGACTTATTCGGATCCGCCACCAACGGATACCGACCCATCAGCATCCGGATCCTGGAAGAGATTGTTACTCTGCTGGTAATCACCAAAAAGATCACAGAGCTGTTTGGCTTTATATATTCCGCGGTTGTACCGATTGCCTAACATAATAATTGTGGCTTTTTCTTCCGGCAAACGGATGAAAACTGTATTATTCCCATGCCACCAGCCATTATGATATATTATTTTTTTACCGTTTTTTAATTCTGTCAATCGCCAGCCCAATCCATAGTTGCGCATACCAGATTTTTCGTAGCTGTATCCCTTAAACGCTGCTTCCAGCGTCTCAGGTTTGAAAAGTGAATCGCTATAAAGTGCCTGATCCCATTTCAACATATCGCGAACGGTACTGTAAACATTTTTATCTCCATAAACCAGATCCATGAATTCCAGTCCGTACCTGCGGTTATTGGCTTCAAAGGAAGGCATGGAACCACTTGCGTCTTCCGGCCGAAAGACATAGGTATCATTCATTTGAAGGGGAATAAAGAATTTTTCATCCATAAATTCCGGAAAGGACTGACCCGAAACTTTTTCAATAATCAGGGCCAATAAAGCATAGTTGGTATTGCAATAACTAAAGCGGCGTCCTGCTGTAAACTGAATGGGGGGACGCATTTTGTAAAGGGAGGCAAGTACATCCAGATTGGAGGCGAGTTTTTTCTTATTCCAACCGTAAACATCCAAATAATTGGTATAGTTAGGTAAACCACTGCGGTGATTCAGCAGCATTTTAACAGTAATATTCTTATATGGAAATTTTTCAAAATACCTGGAAAGATCATCATCCAATGAAAGTTTTCCTTCTTCCCAAAGTTTCAGAACAGCCATTCCTGTAAATGTTTTCGACACGGATGCCAGATGAAATGCATCCTGTTGCTGAAGCGGCTGGTCTTTCAAAACAGGATCGCGGTATCCAATATACTCTTCTGTGATTATCTGGCCGTCTTTCGCAATCAGGTACGATCCATTAAACCCTCTGTTTCCAAAATTTCTTTGCATAAACGCCTGAATAGCAGACTCATATCTATTTGCTATGGCCTTATCTGCAAAAGTAAAAGATGCCGAAACAACAGGGGGCTTTATATTGGAACCCGGCGTATCAGCGGGTTCAGCATTTCTGCAGCCGGAAAGGCTAACCAGGACTATTAACAGTTGTACGAATCTGTTTTTCAAGTGCTACATATTTTCGATAAAGGATATGGATTGTTCAAATATAACGTAAAAATGGTGTCAAATTGTATGCCGTAAAATTTTAATGGGTCGATTTTTTGGTTGAAAACAAAGATATTTGCGCCTGCAAGCAACAACCAAACAATGGAACCAAAAACAAGTTACCCAAAAGACAAAATCAACATTCTCTTTCTGGAGAACATCAGCGACAAAGCAGTGCAACATTTCAAGCAGATGGGCTATGCATCGGTTCGCAAACTTTCAGGAGCTGTTTCTGAAGAAGAATTGATCAAAGAAATCAAAGATGTTCATTTACTTGGCATACGATCTAAAACAATGGTAACAGAAAAAGTAATAGCTGCTGCTACCAAATTACAGGCCATTGGAGCTTTCTGTATCGGAACCAACCAGATAGACCTGAAAGCAGCTACCAAAGCGGGTATAGCAGTATACAACGCACCCTATTCCAATACCAGATCAGTAGCCGAATTGGTTATCGGATTATCTGTTATGCTTATTCGTCGGATACCCGACAAAAATAAAGCTGCTCATGACGGAATCTGGATGAAAGAAGCAAAAGGAAGTTTCGAATTGAGAGGAAAAACATTGGGAATAATTGGGTATGGAAATATTGGTACTCAAGTAAGTATTTTAGCCGAGGCGATGGGAATGAAAGTGCTCTACTATGATACACTTACGAAATTACCCTTAGGAAATGCGGTTCCTGGAAAAAGTCTGAAAGATGTGGTATCACAGGCAGATATTATAACCCTGCATGTTCCGGATACACAGTCCACAAAAAACATGATCAATAAAACCACGCTGAAACATTTCAAAAAAGGCAGTATTCTGTTGAATTATGCCAGAGGAGAGGTGGTTGATCTGGATGCGCTACGTAAATGCCTGGTCGAAGGACAACTCAGCGGCGCAGCAATTGACGTATTTCCCTGGGAGCCGGAAAAAAACGGTGAACGTTTCCAAACCCCCTTACAGGATTTACCGAATGTAATTTTAACCCCCCATATCGGAGGATCAACTGAAGAAGCTCAACAGAATATTGGTGAAGATGTAAGTATGAAACTCTACCAATATCTTGAAATGGGCACAAGTTATGGTTCTTTGACTGTTCCACCACTCAGTTTACCGCCACAGGAGGGAACACATCGAATCTTGCATATACACCGAAATGTACCCGGCGTATTATCTGCAATCAACACGGAATTATCAAAGCATAAAATAAATATTCTGGCACAGTACCTAAAAACCAATGAAGAGATTGGCTATGTAGTGCTGGATGTGGATAAAAAACTGTCAGCACAGGCACAGAAATTACTCAGGGATATTAAGGAAACCATCAAGGTCCGCCTGTTGTATTAATAAATACTAGTTCTGCTGGCATTATTGCTGCATTTTATAATCTTAATATGCAGCAGTGGTTCTTACGAAACAATGTTTGCCGGTTTAAAAACCCTGCTTTGTTTCGTTTTTTTAACAACCAATGTTTCAATAATAATTGAAAGTTTAATAACTTTGTAAAAACTACACACGATGAAAGTTGTAATAGCCGGAGGAGGTTTTGGTGGATTACGATTGGCGCGTAAACTCAACAATAAAAAAGGTATAGAAGTATTATTGGTGGATCGCTTCAATTACCATCAGTTTCAGCCTTTGTTTTACCAGGTGGCAACTGCAGGTTTGGATGCGAGTAATATTTCATTTCCCTTAAGGAAGGTTTTTCAGAAAAGTACGAATGTTCGGCTACGCATGGCCGATATTCACAAAGTGGATACGGATCGTAAAGTACTACGTACGGATACTGGAGAAATAGCGTATGATAAACTGGTAATTGCGACAGGAGCCGGTACGAATTTCTTTGGTAATAAGGAACTGGAATCAAACGCATTTTCCATGAAATCCACGGTTGAGGCTTTACAAATCCGACATCGCTTAATGGAAAATTTGGAACAGGCCACTGTGGAAAAAGATCCGCTTGAAATTGAACGGCTTATGAATATTGTGGTAGTGGGTGGTGGCCCAACCGGTGTGGAGCTATCCGGTGCAATTGCAGAAATGAGAAATTATGTATTACCCAAGGACTATCCTGAATTGGACTTTTCCAAAATGAATATTTATTTGTTGGAAGGATTCGGGAAGATACTGGGAGCAATGAGTGAAAAAAGTTCAGCCCAGGCACTTACCTACCTTAAACGTTTGGGTGTTACCGTGCTTACCGACACACAAGTGGCCGGGTACGATGGTAAAATTCTAACAAATAAAGATGGCTCAAAAATACAAACAGCAACAGTTCTATGGGCAGCGGGAATTAAGGGCCAGATACCGGAAGGAATTACAGAAGTGAATCCGGTTAGGGGAAACCGGCTGCCGGTAAATAAATTTAATGAACTCGAGCCATATAAAGATATCTATGCAATTGGAGATGTGGCTTCAATGGTTACTGAATCCTATCCAAACGGGCATCCGCAGGTTGCTCCGGTAGCTATGCAACAGGCAGATAACCTGGCTAAAAACCTGTTGGCTGGTGCATCAGGTAAACAGTTCACAGCATTTAATTACAAGGATAAGGGATCGATGGCAACCGTTGGAAGAAATCTGGCTGTAGTAGATATCCCAAAACCCAACTTACATTTCGGCGGATTTTTAGCCTGGATGATTTGGATGGCACTTCACCTCATGTTAATCTTAGGAGTAAAAAACCGGTTGTTTGTTTTTCTCAACTGGGTATATAACTATGTGACCTATGACCAGTCGCTTCGTCTTATCTTCCGCGAATTTCACCGGTTGGATACCACCAGTGGTAGAGTAGAAAAAGAAATAAGCGTTTAAAAACACTTATTTTTCAACTTTGATGTTGAATATTAATTGTTTTTGGTATTTTTATGGAATGAGGGAAAGAACTGAAGAGATAGAGAATTTTTTACAGACATTCCATTCCAAATATGAAAATTTTGGGCTGGTCGAGCTGAATAATGCTGCCAATAATCTGCAAACAAAAATCAGTTTGGAGCTTCAACCGAATGATCTACCAACAATTTTGAATTCTCTGAACAGTTCCAATTACCTCACCGGCCCAATAAAAGAAGCGCAACAGTTTATAACACCATCCTGGGTTTTCCGAAAAAAAATCAAGCAGTTGGAAGTCCATATAAAACTTACACTGGGTATTCCCGATGCGCCTGTGGTTTGTATATTTTTTAAAATAGCTGAAGCTGCAATTCTTTATCCAATTAATGCATGTTATGAAGAAAAGTCCGTTTACAGGTGGTGAGGCAATTTTGCAGCAGGAGGTACGTACTATTGAATTCAGAAAAGAATCTTTTCCAATTCAATACCAGTATTATATATGCAAGGATACCGGTAAATCATATACCGAAAAGGAGCTGGAACAGGCAAATACCAATCAGGTTTATAATAAATACCGGGAGAAATACGGAATCCCATTTCCTGATGAGATAAAAGCAATTCGTGAACAATATGGCTTAGCAGCCAGTAAAATGGCGGATATTCTCGGGTTAGGTGTCAATGTCTATAGAAACTATGAATCCGGAGAAGTACCGAGTGTTTCAAATGGACGGCTTATTCAAATGGTGAAGGACCCGCATGAATTTTATAAACTGGTTGATGTGAGTAAGAATGAGTTCACACCGGAAGAACTGGAAAAAATTAACCGGAAAGTGTTGCAGGCAATGAATGACTGGAATGATCATCAGGATTTTTATGAAGAAATCATGCTGGGACAGAAAAGACCCGCTATAACAAACGGATATAAAGTACCCAATTTGGATATTATCAGTCAGATGGTTCTGTATTTTTCTGAACAATGTACACCATTCAAAACCAAATTGAATAAACTACTATTTTATACCGACTTTTTACATTTCAGAAAAACCGGATTTTCCATCAGCGGCTTAACCTACCAGGCCATTCAGAGAGGACCCGTGCCCAGGAATTATGACTGGGTATTGGATATGGCTATGCAACGCAAACTGGTTCAAATTCAATTCCATGATTATGGCGAGTATGTTGGTGAGCAGTACATGAAAACAGATTCAGCAGTATTTGATCCTTCCATTTTTTCAGATATTGAGCTTAACACATTAAAATCCATTGCCCAGGTATTCCGAACAAGTTCAGTAAAAGAAATGGTAGCCAAAAGTCATGAAGAGGAGGCCTGGAAAAGTAATTTTGAATCAATGAATGAAATCAGTTACGAGTATGCATTTTTACTGAAACACCCGGGATAGCAATTTTGGAGGGAATTATTCTATTTAACATAATATAAATTATAGGACTTTAATATTATGGGCAAAACTATGCCTGGCAAGCATTTAAACTTTTATAACCCATGGAAAATCGAATTCATGAAGGCCGGAATTTAAAACGATTACGGGAAATGCTGGGCATCAAACAGGAAGCATTAGCTATGTCATTGGGCGAAGACTGGAATCAAAAGAAAATTTCCCTTTTGGAGCAAAAAGAGACAATCGAGCCGATTATTTTACAACAATTGTCAATTGCTTTAAAAATCCCGATTCCTTCCTTCCGTGAGTTTGATCCGGAAATCGTTCTTCTAAAACTTCATCAAAATCTGACTGAAATGAGTCCGCAGTCATCCATCTATCCATTTCAACAAATCATAGAAATCTACGAAAATAAAATTATTGTCCTATACGAACGAATGCTGGCCTGCGAACGAGAAAAGGTTGAAATAATGAAAGAAATGGTTTCCAGAATTTCATAAAAGAATTTAATACATCGATCTAATTACAATTGTTCAAACCAATCAAGTATATCATCTGCTATCTTTTCCCATCCATTTTCACCTGCAATAAAATGACTTTTGTCAGGATAAATTTTCAAATCGGTTCGGCTGGCGGAATCGGAAAATTTCCCTGCAATGGTTTTAGTCAGACTTGCTGGGAAAATATTATCCTTACCTCCTCCTATGAATAAGATAGGTGTATGCGCTTTTTTAAAGTCAATGGTTGAATAAGCATCCAGCACCAATTGTCTGCTTACTTTATAACTTTCGGGAACTGCGAATTTGTTGTACATTATTTCTTTCTCTGCATCGTTCAGTGTATTGAAAAATGCATGGTTGTACCATTTCTTTGATCCCATAAAATAATTGCTACTGGAAAAAAATCCGAAGGCAGGCAACACGGTTTTTACAGTTGAAAACGGAGGAAAAACATTTTTTGGTGGAGCCCCATCCAGGCTGACTGTAGCTGCAGCCAATCCCATTTCAGTTAATTTGAGTACGGCCATCCCCGCCATTGAGTGACCAATCAGCAGAGGTTTTTCCGGCAGGGTTGAAATCAGGTTAGCCAGGTTATCCACCACATCTTTAAAACTGGTTTTTGATAAATTCGAATCCACCTGTAACCTTAATTCTTCCGGATTACCCGCATGTCCGGGATTTGCAGGTGCATATACCTTATACCCTTTTTGCTCATAATAATTTTTCCAATCAGCCCAGGTTAGGTCATTCACAAAATTACCGTGAACGAGAACTATTGTTTTTGACTTTGACATGATGTTTGTTTTTTGACAGATCAAAGCTACACAGGGGAATTGCCAAAAACTTTAACCCAGGTTAAAATCCTCTTATTTGCCAGAAATTCTTTTTCTAATCCGGCTTAATGAAGGACCCTGTATGCCCAGATAGGAAGAAATATGATAAAGAGGCAGTTTATTGAATATATCCGGGTGTTGATCAAGAAGTTCCAGATAACGTTCTTCCGGTGTTTTAAATAAAAATCCTTCTGTACGCGTCATTGAAATATTGAACGCTGCCTGTGCCAATAATCGACCAAATCGTTCCCAGGCATGCGACTCTTTATACAAGCGTTGCAAATCATTGATATGAATGCATAGAACTGTTGAGTCTGTCATTGATTGCGTATGAAATTCACAGGGTATCTGGTTAATAAAGCTTTTAAAAGATACCACAAATTGATTGCCTGAGTACAAGAATACATTTTTCTCTTCCCCCGTTTTATCATTAATCATAAAAGACCTGAAAACTCCATCAACCACAAAACCCAGGTATTTACAAACGTTTCGGTACTCATTGAAATAATCCCATTTTTTATACGCCACTTCCATCCAACAGGATTCTGATTTTACAAAATCTTCCTTCTGTAATCCGGCAAACTGGTTTAGTGCAATTGATAAGGCGTTTAATTGGTCCATTTTTTCAGAAATTTATTCATTTTCATTGGTTTCCCCAGCTACTGCCAATAAAAAAACCGCCCTTTTGAGGCGGCTTTTTATCGGTTAAAATGAGCTTAATGCAGTTTATCCACACTGTTAAATTTCTCTTCGTAAAATTTAAGTTTCTCCTGATTTTGCTTGTTATCGTAAATCGTGATCAACAAATCATACGCATCTTTCAGGTAAGATTTTTGCTCCATTTTCAGTTTTCCTTCTTTGCCAAGTAATTCATCCACTTTTTCGAAATAAGGAATGGCCGCATCAAATTTTTGGGCAATCAGTCCACGCAGTTCCTCTTTTTTCTTCAATTCTTCCGGCTTCAACCGACCGCCTTGAGGAGGACGAATCGTTTTGTTCACCGCATTGTAATCCACTCCCTGATTGTATTGAATTTGTCCTAATACCAGGTATGCTGCTGCATAATCAGGTTTTTCAGCAACTACTTTTTTCAGTTCTTCTTCCGCTTTTGCGATCAGTTCAGTTGAATTAGCCGGACGTTGAGCAACTTCCGGTTTATAACCTTCTGAATATAGTTCTACTGCATAGTTATAACGTATGGAGGTATTGGTTGGATCACCGGCCAATACTGCTTCGTATTTTTTGAAAAGTTCCGCTTTATCTCCACCATCACGTGCAATATCCAGTTCATAGGCAGGCCAGAATTTATCTTCCGGATACACTTCTTTACCCAGGGCCAGGTATTTTTTTGCGGCTTCGGTATCTTTTTTCTGGTTGTAATTATAATCCACCAGCCATTTGTAAATCTCCACCATGCCTTCGCCATTCACTTTAGCATCAGCGAGCTTGGAATAATAAAGAGCCGCTTCATCCCTTTTGTTAGATTTTTCGGCGCTGATACCGGCATACAAAACCACCGTGGTATCCAATGCAAGATTAGACCATTTTTTGCCAACCATGTACTCACTGACTTCCAGACAATTTTTGAAATTGGAATGAGCAGTTTCAAACTTATTGGCATTGTAGTCATCTGCACCAGCTTTGAAATAACCCTGGTATACATCCATGATTGGTTTATAGTTATCCAATTGCAGGAAAACCAACTGCCCCTTTTCATCCATATCCACGTATTTCTTAATCGTTTCAAATGCAATGGAACGGGCATCCGGAACAGTAGCCGCAACTGCAGGATCCTGAGATATTTCGGAATAAATTTTAGCCTTTGTATACCAGGCTTCCAGATTCTTGGCATTTTTTTCATTAGCCAGGAAAGTCTCGATTTGTTCCTTGGCTTCTGTTAATTTTTTTGCCTTTAAAGTTCCTTTGATTTTCTCCAGATTCTGGGCAGATAAACCCAGTACTGTGGTGGCCAGCATAGCTGTAAGTAAGAGCTTTTTCATCAGTCCTATTTTTGTTAGAGGTTTAGTTTATTCGTTCTTTTATTCAGATGGATTTTCTGTAGGATCGGTTGTCTCGGTTGCTGGGGTCGCATCTTCTCCAGTTGTTTCTTCTGTTATTGGCTGATCAGCAGGTGGCAGTTCCGTTAGTGCAGCTTCCACTTCTTCTTCCACTTCATCCAGTTTGGTAATGGCTGCAATAGCATCATTTGCCTGTAGGTTAATCAGCTTAACTCCCTGTGTAGCCCGGCCAGCTTCCCGAATATCTGCAATGGATGTCCGGATAGTCAATCCACTTTTGCAGGTAATCATCAGGTCTTCTTTTTCCGTTACATCAAGAATTCCTACCAGCGGTCCGGTTTTATCCGTAACACTGATGGTTTTCACTCCTTTTCCACCCCGGTTAGTAATCCGGTATTCATCAATCTGGGTACGTTTTCCAAATCCTTTTTCACTAACAACCAGAACGGTTTTATCAGCGTCCTCTTTCTTGACACATATCATGCCAATAACTTCATCGTTGGAATCATCCACTTCGATACCAGCAACTCCAATAGCACCGCGACCGGTTGGACGTACTTTTTCTTCCGGGAACCGGATTGCGCGGCCTGATTTGATTGCCATCATAATTTCGCTGCTACCATCCGTCATACGGGCATCAAGTAATTGGTCACCTTCTACAATTGTGATAGCATTTACACCGGTTTGGCGAGGACGACTGAAATCTTCCAGGAGCGTTTTTTTGATAATTCCCTGTTTGGTACAAAGAACGATATAATGACTTTGAACAAATTCTTTATCCTCCAGGTTAGCTACATCAATGATGGCCCGCACTTTGTCATCAGATGGCAATTGCATGAGATTCTGGATAGCCCGACCTTTACTATTCTTTTCACCTTCAGGGATCTCGTATACTTTCAGCCAGTAACAACGACCTTTTTCGGTGAAGAAAATCATTGTATGGTGGGTGGAAGCAACAAAAATATGTTCCAGATAATCTTCATCCCGGGTTCTGCTGCCCAATGCCCCTCTTCCGCCCCGGCGCTGCTGCCTGTATTCGGTTGCGGATGTACGTTTGATATACCCAAGGTGAGAAATTGTGATAACCACATCTTCTTCTGCAATGAAATCCAGCACATTCATTTCATTGGCCAGGTAGGTAATATCTGACTTCCTGGGAGTGGCGAATTTATCTTTTACTTCCTGCAATTCTTTTTTAATGACATCATACCGCATGCCTTCATTTCCCAATAATTCCTGCAAATGAGCGATAAGTTTCATCAGGGATTCATATTCATCCTTGATCTTATCTCTTTCCATTCCGGTCAATCGTTGTAAGCGCATTTCCAGAATAGCTTTTGCCTGAATTTCATCCAGTCCCCATCCAGCATTCACGAGTCCTTCTTTGGCAATTTCCGGTGTTGCAGAACTGCGGATCAATGCAATCACTTCATCCAGATGATCCAGTGCAATCAGGTAACCCAATAAGAGATGAGCTCTTTTTTGTGCTTCTTTCAATTCATATTGCGTCCTACGAACCACGACATCATGCCGGAATTCAACAAACTCATGAATGAGGTCTTTCAAATTCAATGTACGCGGACGGCCCTTTACCAGGGCAACATTATTAATACCAAAGGAGGTTTGAAGCTCCGTAAATTTAAACAACTGATTTACCACCACATTAGCAACCGCGTCTCTTTTCAGATCAATTACAATCCGGGTTCCCTCCTTCTGGTTGGATTCGTTGTTGACATGTGCAATGCCTTCAATTGTTTTTGAAATTACCAACTGACCAATTTTATCACAGAGTGCGTCCCGGTTAACCTGATAGGGGGTTTCGGTTATGATAATCTGCTCACGGCCGCTTGGCTTGGTTTCAATCTGCATTTTACCACGCAGAACAACCCGTCCTCTACCAGTTAAAAATCCCTGTTTTACACCATCCATTCCCCAAATAGTTCCTCCAGTTGGAAAATCAGGTGCTTTTACATATTTGATCAGGTCTTCACATGAAATTTCACGGTCATCAATATATGCCATGCAGCCATCTACCACTTCACCGAGATTATGGGGCAGCATATTGGTGGCCATACCTACAGCAATCCCGGTTGATCCGTTTACCAAAAGCTGTGGAATTCTGGTAGGCAGCACTGTTGGCTCTTCGAGTGAATCATCGAAATTGAGTTGGAAATCCACCGTTTCTTTCTCAATATCTTCCAACATGGCTTCTGCAATCTTATGCAGCCTTACTTCTGTGTAACGCATGGCAGCCGGACCATCACCATCCTGGCTTCCGAAGTTACCCTGCCCATCGATCAGGGTATGTCGCATACTCCATTCCTGTGCCATTCGCACCATAGTGTCATAAACCGAAGCATCCCCGTGTGGATGGTATTTACCCAATACTTCCCCTACAACCCTTGCCGATTTCTTATAGGGTTTATTGGAATTGATACCCAGATCGTTCATCGCATACAAAACCCGGCGATGTACCGGTTTAAGACCATCCCGAACATCCGGTAAAGCACGCCCGACGATTACCGACATCGAATAATCGATGTATGCGGTCTTCATTTGCTCCTCAATATTGATCTGAATTATCCGATTGGTATCGCTGGTTTCCTGTGGCGTCAGATTTTCTTCCATGCTGTAAAAAAATTAACCTTTTGAAAGGGTTCTTTGTTGTTTATTAAAAGCCTTTATGAGAGTGGGCAAATCTACCGTTTTTAAGGGGCAAAACCTTAACAATTACCTCAATTTTACCCCAATTTTTCCACTATTTCTTGGCTATCTTTTTAGTACTTTTATCAGCCAGACCAATTGCAAACCAACCCAACCATAAAACCTGCCAATTATGCAACATTACCGGTTGTTGCGAAATAACAAAGAATCAGGCCCCTACACCTGGAAGGAATTGGCACACCTTCCACTAAAGCCATATGACCTGGTTTGGGTGGATGGGAAAAGTGCCGCCTGGCGCTATCCTTCAGAATTACCGGAATTTAAAGAATTAGCACCTGCTGTGGAAGAGGACTTTTACCAGATTTTTCATAAAAATCCGGCAGAAAAAAACGAAGAGGTAATTCCTTCAATCGTACCACAACCGCAGAAAAAAGAACAGCACCTACCTAATCAAAAAAAATCCATCTCTGTTATTTTACCGGAAAAAGTATCCTTAACAAAAAAGGAACCGGTATTGCAGTTAGCACATCTGCCCGAAAAAAAGTCTGAGGCGGTTCCTGCAATTGAAATACCATCAAAAGCAGCTGAACTTGCTACTGATCCGGTAATTGACCAAATTCAGTTTCAACCTAGAACCAAACTGAAAAACTATTTGCCAGCTGGAATTACTCCTATTGCAATGGGGCTATTTGTTGCTATTTGTCTGTTTTTCGGGCTTCGCTATTTTACTGACCGAAATGCAGAATTGGGTATGATTGATCCGGGAACTATAGCACAAACGGAAGTTCCTGCTCATATACCTGCACTTCAAACTAACAACGAACATTCAACTGAGCAAGATATTTCAACTCTTTTACCAGCCAATCCGGCCCTTGAATTTGCTGCTCTTAAAAGACACCTTTCCATTCGCCCGGACCAAATCAATGTAGGCATGTTTGGTGGAATCAATCGCCTGGTACTTACAGTAAAAAACAGCCATTCCATACCAATAAAAGATATCAAAATTGCTGTAGATTTTCTGGAGAGAGATCAAACATTACACCACACAGAAGTAGTAATTGTTGAAAAAATCGATGCAGGTTCCACTCTCTCAGTTAAAGTGCCCACCAATGGGAAAGGAAGGTCTGTTCAAACACGTATACTGGAAATAGGAAAATAGCTTCGCCTGATTAATCAATCTACTTTCCAGTCTTTTTCAGAAAGGATATTGTAATGAATATCGCGATAAACCATTTTGTATTTTCCGGGTTTCAAAAAAAGCCAGTAATAACCATCCCTATCTGTAAGATAGGTTTGATCTGCCGGAATAAGATTAGTATATGGGATCTTCCGGGTTTCTTCTTCATAATAGGCCTGTACAAGAAATAGTTCTCTATGAGAAGGCTGAATGGCTGTTTCTTTTCGATTACCCGACAGCGATAAATAATCAGCCCGGTTCCGAACTGCCTTGGTTGCCGGAAATATAAGCTGCAAATCGTATTGATCATTTTCCAACAAGCTAACGGGTAATTTATTTCGAACTGCGATGGAAACCTCCTCAATCGGAGCACGCTTAATGAGTTCATCATAAAAATACCGCCCATATTCAAAACTGCTTCCACCACATAACTCTGTTTGATCTATTGTAAATGGATTGATTCCGGAAATCCGGTAAAACACGGTTGCCATCGGAGTAAAATCACCAATGGGTTTTTCTGAGATATGAGCCTGTTCATCTAGTACCAGAACCCGGGCTGATGTATCCTGTTGAAAAAGCGCCGCCAGTTTACTTGCATGAACCGCATCCTGTACATTGGCCGTGCGTTTGGTGATGGTGGAATCACCATAGGAGATCAATGTAAATCCAAGGTTTTTAGCCTGTCGAACTATTTCTGCTGCTAAAGGATCTGCAACCTGATATCCCAGGTATTTATCAACAGGTCTTGTAATTGGATTGACCATCGGACTTAACCAATAAAGGGATAAATACCGGTAGCCCAACTTATAAAAATCTTCCAATAGGGAATAAAAAAAAGCACGTTGTTGCAATTGTGCTGAATTTTCATTGAACAACACGATTTTTTCTGATGCAGCGCGATTCAAAATCCAGGATCGGGCATCCTGCAATTGCAATTTGCCCATTGTATCAAGATAGCGTCGAACATCTTTATAGCCTTCTGCCAGCATTGAATCGTAGGAATTCTTCAGGTAATATTCTGCCAGCAGCTGATCTCCGGCAAATGCCAGATGTTGAGCTAACCGATATTTTTCCGCCCCAGTGGTAATGGATTTAAAATCTTCGTATAAGAATTTCAGATAATGTTGTTCCAGTGAGTTGCTATCCGTCTGATATTGCTTTAATTTAATGGCGGCGGGGGACAACTGAGACAAACAGGTACCTGTAAGAAAAAATCCAAGAACCAGTGATAGAAAGCATTTCATGCTGCAAATTGAGTGGAATAATTTCAACCAGGCTGTTAGCGAAACATTAAAAATACTGTTCCAGCAATTGCTTTTTTAAGTGGTCCATGCCAATGCTGGCCAGATTTTCAAAGCTCTGGAGTTTTCTGCCTGAACCAGTAGCAGGTATCTTTTTATCAACAACAAAAAGCGGACAATCAAGCGGAACAAAATCCACGAGAGAGGCGGCAGGATAAACAACCAGCGAAGTCCCGATTACCAGAAATAGATCTGCCTGCTTAACAAGGGGGATAGCTTCCCCAATTTTTGGTACCGGTTCTTCAAACCAAACAATCGCCGGGCGCCAACGGCCACCATCTGTTGCCCGTGCTCCCGGTATCATATCATCATAAATAGAGGCAGTAAGATTTATATCAAATTCACTGTGCATTTTGAAAATTTCTCCATGCAGGTGCATCACTTTTTTGGATCCGGCCCGTTCATGTAAATCATCGATATTCTGAGTAATCACCTGAACATCAAAATATTCCTGTAATTCAGCCAGAATTTCATGCGCCCGATTGGGCTTAGCATCCAGCACATTTTTTCTGCGTTCATTATAAAATCGGAGAACCTTATCCGGATTTTTTCTCCAGGCACCCGGCGTAGCAACTTCTTCAATGGCAAAACCTTCCCATAACCCGTCACTGTCGCGGAAGGTTTTCAAACCGCTTTCTGCACTAATGCCAGCTCCTGATAATACGACCAGTTTTTTCATTTTTTTTCTCCAGCTAATTCCATAATCACCTTCCATTCATCATCTGTCACTGGTTGTACACTCAGGCGACTCAATTTTACCAATGCCATATTGGAAAGTCTGGGATCAGCTTTTATTACCGCAAGTGGAACTGTATTTTTCAATTTTTTTACTGGTTTTAAATCAACAACAACCCAGGCATCTTCCGGGGTCGTAGGGTCCTGATAAAACTCTTTCACTACTTCGGCAACACCTACCACTTCTACTCCTTCGTTACTATGGTAATATAAAACCTTCTCCCCTTTTTTCATTGCTTTCAGGTTGTTGCGTGCTGCGTAATTGCGCACACCATCCCAAAATGTTTTCTTGTCTTTTTCGAATTGTTCCCAACTGTATTTAAATGGTTCTGATTTAACTAACCAATAGGCCATGAATACTATTTTAGCGCTCAAAAATATGTTACCATCCCGATGCAAGTACATCGGCAATATGAAAAGTCTGAATAGGCAGCTGCTTTTTTTCAATGCATCCATTTAAATGCATAAGGCAGGACAAATCGGTACTGATAATGGCTTCTGCGCCCGTTTCCAACGCATTGTTTATTTTCTGATCTGCCATCGCTACACTTATTGGTTCATATTTGATAGAAAAAGTTCCACCAAATCCGCAACAGGTTTCAACATCTTTCATTTCAATTAACTCCAGACCGGCGACTCTTGATAGTAATTTTCTTGGTTCCTCTTTAATTTTGCATTCTCTTAAAGCAGCGCAGGAATCGTGGTAAGTTGCTTTCATCTTCATACTTGCACCAAGGTCTTCGATGCCCAAAACATTAACCAGAAAAGATGAAAATTCAAAGGTACGCGACCGCAGGTCTTTTATCTGATTATGGATTGAAGAATTGTCAAATAATTGAGGATAATAATTGCATACAAATCCCGTGCAGGAAGCACTTGGAGCAACCAGGTAATCTGCATGCGAAATGTTCTCCTTTATAAATTTTTCTGCCACAGTTTTTGCTTCAGCCTGAAATCCTGCATTAAACGCCGGCTGCCCGCAACAGGTTTGGTTCGGATTATAATCTACCCTGCATCCAAGTTTTTCCAATACCTTAATCATATTTAAAGCAGTGGAGGGATATAGCTGATCCACAAAACAGGGAATGAACAACTGAACTTTCACAGAAACTATTTTTTAAAGCTACGTTGCAGAGCAATCATCTTTAAGGCCGTAATTGCGGCTTCTTCACCTTTATGTCCGTGTTTTCCGCCAAGTCTTTCCCAGGCCTGGTCTTCGGAAAACACTGTCAATACACCAAAAACAGTGGGCACAGGTAGTTCATTATTTAATAGAACCACTCCATCAGTTACAGCTTTACAGACATAATCAAAATGCGGGGTGTCTCCTTTTATAACGCAACCAAGTGCAATGAAAGCATGTGGCCGATCATCCCAATATTTTTTAGCTTCCCAGTACGCACGAATGGCAAATGCAATTTCCACTGCTCCAGGAACTACAATTGTAGCTACTTTTCCGATCTCCTGCTCCTCCAGTATCTTTTTTGCTCCTGCTTCTAATTCATTGATAATACGATCATTCCATTCTGTTTTCACCAGAACAACACAGGCATCCTTGGGGAGGATGCCTGCTGGTATCATTACAACATTGGTATTTCCAGTTGCTGCCATATTTTTATAATTCACCCAGACGAGCCAGGTATTTATCAACTTCAAATCCTCTTTCTGAACGCGGATATTTCTCCTTGATCAATTTATATGCTTCAATTGCCTCCTGGTTTTTCCCTAATGATTCATAAAGATAACCGGAACGGAAAAGATATTCAGCAGAGTTAAACTCATCTTTTTCAAAAAGTCCGGCTGCTTCTCTATATAATTTTGCTGCTTCTTCTTTTTTACCCTGTTCAGAATAGGCATCAGCAAGCAGAGACTTGGCTCGGGCACTGATCTGAAGAGAAGAGGTGGAAAAATCTTTTAATTGTTTTTCTGCATTGGCAAAATCGCCCTGACGCAAAAAGATGGCACCTGCATAAAATTTGGAAAGGTTAGCTGCTTTTGTACCGCTGTATTTATCCATAATTTTCAGAAAACCCGGATTGGTTGCATCTCCATTTAAAGCAAGTGATAATGAATCCTGCTGAAAGTATTGCTGTGCCTGAAAAATTGCATCGTTTGCTTTTCTTTCATTTGGTTCAGCAATCAGGTATTTATAACCAACAATTCCACCTGCAATAACAATTACTGCAGTTAATCCAATCAGAATATTTTTGCTGTTCTGTTGCCAAAAGCCGGTTACTCTGTCAACAACCTCATTGGATTCAACCGGTTGAACCGGTACGTTCGTATTCTCAGCCATGTTTTATTACTAATTATTAGTCTACGATAAAGGGATAATTCTGGTCAACATAAATATCTTTCAACACTTCGCTATCATCTGGCCAGGGACTTTCTTCCGCAAATTTTACGGAATCTTCCACTTCTGCTTCCACCCTTTTATCGATAGCGTCGATATCTTCCAGCGTAGCATATTTATTATCAAGTATGGTTTTTTTGACCATCTCCAGCGGATCGCGCTGTTTATATTCTTCAACTTCTTCCTTGGTCCGGTATTTCTGGGGGTCAGAAATAGAGTGACCTTTGTATCGGTAGGTTTTAATTTCGATCAGGGTTGGACCATCACCTTCGCGGGCACGTTTAACCGCTCTCGCCACACTTTCATGAACTGCTTCCGGATTCATTCCATCGATGGAATCAGCAGGCATTTCATAGGCATCGGCCAGTTTATAGATATCATGCACATTGGAGGTTCTTTCTACAGAAGTTCCCATGGCATAATTGTTATTCTCACATATGAATATCACAGGGATTTTCCATAACATAGCCAGGTTGAAGGTTTCATGCAGAATTCCCTGACGGGCTGCACCATCACCGAAGAAAGTCAGACAAACCGCATCAGTTCCTTTATATTTCTCAGCAAAGGCAATTCCTGCACCCGTACCAATCTGGGCACCAACAATTCCATGTCCGCCGAAAAATCGTTCTTCCTTTCCAAAAAAGTGCATGGATCCGCCTTTTCCTTTGGCACAACCGGTTGCCTTACCATAAAGCTCGGCCATACAGGCTTTGGCACTGATACCTTTAGCTAATGCCAGACCATGGTCGCGGTACGCTGTTATAAACGCATCTTCTGCTTTGGTTGCGGTCATACATCCGGCGGCAATTGCTTCCTGCCCTATGTAGGCGTGAAAGAAACCACGGATTTTACCTTCCATTTTATATTTCTCTTCAGCCTTCAGTTCAAACTGGCGGATCAGCTGCATCAGCTCATACCAGTAGAGATAGGTCTCCTTTGAAAATTTTGTAGCCACTTGTTAAGTTTTGAGACGGGCAAAGATAAGGGAAAAATCAGCTAACCAAGCAGTTAAAGAGTGTAATATTGCATCCATCTTGCTACAGTTGAAATCCATATCGGTTTATCAGTTCAAAAATTATTTGAATGCCCACTGGCAGTTCGACCAGCGAATAGTGGCCATTAGTGGCCGTAATGGTATAGGCAAAACCAATCTGCTGGATGCCATCTATTTTCTAAGCTTTACCAAAAGTTACTTCCAGCGCTCCGATTCCCAATTGGTTTTACATGGAGCACAGGGCTTGCGGGTAGCCGGAATTTTCCAAAAATCCGGCAACGCGATTGAAGTAACCGGAATTATTCGGGAAACCGGGAAAAAAAGCTTTCTGATTGATGGCCAGCCCTGTGATCGGTTATCAGACCATATTGGTCAGTTCCCAGCTGTTTTTATTGCTCCGGATGATGTTCAGATCATTCTTGATGGGAGCGAAGAAAGAAGGCGTTTTCTGGATGCACTCCTATCGCAGATTGATCATGACTATCTGCTTCAGTTAATGAAATACAACCGGGTATTGCAACAGCGGAACAGTTTGTTGAAACAACAAGTAGAAACGGGACATAAAAATCTTGAATTACTGGAGGTACTGGACCATCAGTTACTGGAACCAGCCGGGTATGTTTTTGAAAAACGCAGTTTTTTTACCAGTCAATTACTGGAGCAGGCCAAGGAACGGTATACCACAATCGCCGGTACCCGGTATGATTTGGACCTTACCTATGAAAGCCCCCTTCAATCTGGAACGATGGCTGAACTGCTGTTCAATTATCGTAATCGGGATTTGGCAAGTGGTCGGACATTGGCAGGCATTCATCGCGATGATATCCAAATAAAGTTAGCCGGACAACCATTTCGACAGATTGCATCCCAGGGGCAACGGAAAAGTCTTTTATTTTCTCTTAAACTGGCAGAATTCAACTTGTTAAAAGAAAAAAAGGGGTTCGCTCCTCTCCTGCTGCTGGACGATGTTTTTGAAAAACTGGATGCAGACCGAATGCACAACCTGCTGCACGAGGTTTGCATGGTTAATAATGGGCAGGTTTTCGTTACAGACACCCATCCGGAGCGGCTGAAAAATAGTTTCAAGCGGCTCGGAGCTGAGTATCAGGAGGTGAAAGGGGAAAAATGAAATTCAAGTTTGGAGAGAAAAAAGGTAATACGTCACAAAATCAGTACCCCACTTTACGCGTTTTACCTTCTCTCTGCCAAACCTTTTGCTATTAACCAGAAATATCATTCGCCGGGCATTCCTTACTAATCTCCTACTTCAAACTTCCCACTTCATACTTCATACTTCAAACTTCAAACTTCAAACTTCTAACTTCCAAAGGGTTGGATCCTGATTTCAGGAAATGGATGTAAAAACGGGACCAATAACACCACAAAGATGCAAAGCAATTTTGATTAGTTGCATCAACAACCAGTTTATTGTGTATATTTTACATATTTATCTGAAACAGGTAGCCGGCTTGCTGAATTAGCTATTATGTTATCTTTACCTTATGAGTGAATATTCATTAGGTGATGCCATTCAGCAGTTTCTACAGAAAAGCAGGTTGAAGGGATCCATTCAGGCATTGCAGATTACTGCTGTATGGGAAAATATCATGGGAAAAACAGTTGCCCGTTATACAGAAAGTATTAAAATTTATGGAGATAAATTATATATAAGTACATCTGTAGCTCCATTAAAGCAGGAACTTATTTTTCAGAAGGAACATATTATTGCACGGGTGAATGAAGCATTGGGAGAAAAAATTATTAAAGAGGTAATCATCCAATAATAATCCGTTTTGGGGTTATATTTTTTGAGCTCGGGCTCTCGGGTCAATTAGACCAAAAAGCAGGTCGGCAAAAAGGTTTACCAAAACAAAAAAAACAGCGGAAACCAATACGGCACCCATAACAACAGGAAAGTCAAGTTTTTCAAGGGCATCAACCGTTATTTTTCCAAGGCCTTTCCATCCAAATATATATTCTACAAAAAAAGCACCGGCCAGCAATTCTGCAAACCAGCCTGTTATTGCTGTCAGCACTGGATTTAATGCATTTCTTAGGCCGTGTTTCCAAATAACCATGCGGGATGTCAGCCCTTTTGCGTGGGCTGTACGTATGTAATCCTGCTGCATTACATCCAGCAAAGATGCTCTTGTCAGCTGTGCTATTATTGCAAGGGGCCGAATCCCAAGGGTTATTGCGGGTAAAATAAGGTTTGATAAAGTAAGCATTGGCATTCCGGTTTTTGTATTAAGATCGAACCAGGACCCGGTCATATGAAGGCCGGTAAACTGATTCCAGACAAAACCAAAAAGATAAGCAATAGCAATAGCCATAAAAAAGGAAGGGGATGAAATTCCGAGTATACTGGTGAAGATGGCTGTGGTATCCATCCATGTACCTTTTTTCAATGCGGCCAACACACCAGTCGAAATTCCGGCAAGCGTGGCCAATAACATAGCTGCCGTAGCTAATAGCAATGTTCCGGGAAGTGCTTCCCAAATTATAGTTCCAACTTCTCTTCTGCTTTGATAAGAAGTTCTCAGATACGGAATTTTTAAGCCAACATTTTTTGACCCGGCTGAAATAAATACCCCCTGCAGTCCCTTTCGATGGATCTCCTCTTCACTGTGCAAGCCGATTGGTGAAACATCATTCAGGTAAGCCAGGAACTGTTTCCATTTGGGTTGATCTAAGTACAATTCACGGCGAATGTTTTCCTGAGTTGCCTGATCAGCTCTTTGTCCCATTACCAGGCGACTCGGATCTCCGAATCCCTGAAACAGGAAAAATACCAAAACTACAACACCAAGCAGTACAGCTAAACCATATATTGACTTATATAAAAAATATTTCAGCATGCTACCCCTTTGAGTCTTTACCTAACGGCCTTCTTTTCCACCACTACTCCATCCATTAGCCGATATATTGTAGCGGGATAACGAGCTGCTGTTTTTACAGCAACTGCATCGGAGCGGAAAACAAAAAAGGGTGTTTTGGAAGCAGTTAGAAATGCTTCCACATCCTTTGCTATAGGAGTTATTATATAAACAGGTCTGCCGCTTGAGCGAACAGTGGAAGCCAACTGATCCAATTCACGGAGAATAGATTTCTTATCATTTTCATTAAGCGCCTGGATGAACAGCCAATGCATTTCACCCGGCTGAGCTAATATTGCATCAGTAGTATCCGTACCTGTTGGAGCAAGTAAGACAAAGTCCTTGATTTTGGGCTCGGCATTTCCTTTTCTTATAAGTTTATCATACCGCCGGACAAAAGTATAAACCGACTCATCAAAATCATCCGGAAACTGGTCAGCCGTGAATTCCAGTTCCTGTCCGCCTTTATTATAAACAAAGGTGATGACTGTACTATCCGGAATAGCACCAGCAGGAATCTTCATCTGTTCAGTAATCCGGACACCTTTTTTATAGGGTAAGCAGTCCAATATGGGAAGATAATTCAGCACATACCATTGTAATCCAAAACTAAAAAATGTTGTAAGAGCAAGGATAAGCAGGCTGCTTCGGCTACCCATGTACGATGTAATCCGATTTCTGTTTACAAAAAGCAGGAGAATTCCTACTAATAGAAGGAGATCTTTGATAAAAGACTGATCTGCAGTAAGGGGAATGCAATCACCAAAACAGCCACATGTTTTTATTTTACCGGAGAACAGGGCATATCCTGTAAGAAATGTAAAGAAGATAATCAGTAATAATAATAACCAGCTGAACAGTCGCATTTGCCATCCAATAAGTACTGCAACACCAGCAATAATTTCAAACGCAATCATCAAAACGGAGAAAGCAAGTGTAAAATCATTTAAACTGTGTAGCCCCCAAACTTCAAAAAACTCCTGCATTTTGTAGCTGAGGCCCAGCGGGTCATTAGCTTTAATGAGGCCGGAAAAAATAAACAGGATACCAACAAGGTATCGGGTAATGGTAAGAATTGCTTTCATATTGCTGGTTATCTGGCTTAGTGTTTTCCTTCTTCCAATAAGATTAGTGCAAAGGCTGCGTAATTAAAAATATCCAGGTAGTTTGCATCGATTCCTTCACTAATCAGGGTTTGTCCGTCGTTGGCAAGAATTTGCCGGATTCTCAACAATTTTGCCAGGATGAGATCTGTAAAACTTTGCTGGCTCATATCGCGCCATGCTTCGCCATAGTCATGGTTTTTTTCCGACATAAGAGAGCTGGCTCGGTTTACCTGTTCATCATACAATTGGTTTACCTGTTCTGTAGGTAGGTTTTCTGCAGGCTCCTTTTGTAACTCTAATTGCATCAAACCTATGACTGCATAATTGAGAATTCCCATGAATTCAGACTTGATGCTATCCCCGATTAATTGTCTTTTATTCTCCTGAATGGTCCGGATACGTTTGGCTTTTATAAAAATCTGATCCACAACAGATATAGGTCTGTAAACGCGCCAGGAAGTTCCATAATCGCGGGTTTTTTGTATAAATATTTCCTTGCATTCCAGAATTGCCTGGTTATACTGTGCTATTGTATTGTACATGGGTTCGAATAAAATGTTCATCTTTATCCTTCAAAAATAAGGATTCACCCGCATGTATACCCTTAATTGCAGAGGAGCTTTAATTGAGTTGGATCAGCCGGTAGTAATGGGAATTATTAATCTGACCCCGGATTCATTTTTTGCTGGCAGTAGAAAGCAGCAATTGGAAGAGGTAATTTTAAAGGCGGAACAACTGATTCAGGAAGGCGCTTTCTTTCTCGATATAGGTGCGCAAAGCACACGTCCGGCTGCTGATTATCTTTCTGCTGATGAGGAATGGGAGCGATTGAAATTTGTGTTACCAGAATTAATCGAAAGATTTCCAAATACCTTGTTTTCAATTGACACCTTTCATGCAGCTGTTGCTGAGCAGGCAGCCCAAGCCGGTATACACCTGATAAATGATATAAGTGGCGGACATCAGGACCCGAATATGTTAGCTGTAGTTGCACAGGCAGGAATACCATTCATCGCCATGCATATGAAAGGAAGGCCACAAACCATGCAAACGCTGGCTACGTATGAGGATTTAATGCTGGAGATGACCGATTATTTTATGGAACGCATTTCAACTTGTAAAGCAGCTGGTATAAAAGATTTGATACTTGATCCAGGTTTTGGTTTTGCAAAAACCATAGATCAGAATTTTCTCATATTACAACAATTGGATCAATTCAAGGTATTGGAAAATCCATTGCTGGTGGGACTTTCCCGTAAATCCATGATTACAAAAACCCTCGGAATACCGGTGGAGGAAGCACTCAACGGCACAACTGTTCTCAATACAATCGCCTTAATGAAGGGGGCCAAAATTCTGAGGGTACATGATGTGAAAGAAGCGATTGAAGCAATAAAATTGGTGAAAGGTGAAAGGTGAAAGGTGAAAAGAGAAAGCCGCCCGGTTTCCCGAACGGCCTTCTCATGTGCGTGTGTATCAGCTATTTAAACAAATAGAATGACTTATTGTTTTCCATCAACCGGGGGCATCATTGGATTTTGCTTTGGTTGTGGAGCCTGATCATTGATATCAACCAATTCGATGTCAAACATCAGGGCTTCATTTGGTTGTCCACCAGGACCCGGACGGGACCCATAAGAAAGAAAACCTGGAATGTATAAAGTACCTTTTCCACCCTTTGCAAATTCTTTCAAACCTTCATCCCATCCCGGAATAACCTGCCCCATTCCCAGAGGGAAAGTGATCGGATCTTTTCCGGCCTCCATGGTAGATTCGAATTCTTTACCGGTGGTCATGATTTTACCGCGATATTTAACGGAAATATATTTACCTGAATCAGCTTTGGCACCTTCACCCGGATGATCAATTTTAACATAGGTACCTTTTCCGATTTTTGTAGCGGTAATATTATTCTTCTTTATATATTCATCAACAAGAGCCTGATCACGGTCTTTTTGTCCGGACATTTCTTTATCCTGGGCAGCCTGAACCTGCTGCTCATTATCCAAAATATCAGAAACTTTCAGATATAGGTAAAGCTTATCTCCTTTTTTCATGAAAGGAGGTAACATTGGATTTTGTTTCATCAGGCTGTCAACTTCCTGAACTACTACTACGCTGTCTCCTTTTGAAAGAAAACGAAAAACTTCTGCCGCATTATAAACCGGACCAACACTGTCTACCCGTGCAAAAACAGGTACCCCGCCATTGGAAGTCATTAATACAGAGTCATTGATTTTTTGCGTATAATGTACCTGGAGGAATTGTCCTATTTTAACCTGTGGACCACTACCCTTTTCTACAATCTTATACGTGATACCGCTGGCTGTTTTACTGTAGTCGGTACTACCACAGGCTGCAAACATGGTTGCAGCAATTACTGTTGAGAATACAAGCGTTTTTGTCATTTTTTATATCAGTTGAAATTCTGATGCATTTTCTTTGAGCACCTTTTTAAAAGTTTTAACGGTGTCTTCCAGAGAAGCGCTGCTGCGCCCACCTGCGGCATTAAAATGGCCTCCTCCTTCAAAAAACCGACGGGCAAAGGTATTGACATCTACATTACCCTTGCTCCTAAAGCTCCATTTTCTTTCTTCATCCCGATCAATACAAATTGCCGCCATTTTTATGCCACCTATGGAAAGTGGGTAGTTTACCAACCCTTCCGTATCTCCTGTTTTTATGTCATACCGCAGGAGATCGTTTTTGGTAACATAAATAAGTGCTGTATTAAATTCATAATAAACTTCCATCCGGTTTGACAGTACATGACCTATAAAACGAAGTCGGTTTTCCATGAAATTATCATAAATATGCTCATGTACTTTGGTGTGCTTCAGCCCAGTGGCTTTTAAATGTGCCGCCATTTTATGTACATTGGCGTTAGCTGCAGGAAAACGAAATGAGCCAGTATCGCCGATCAATCCGGCATACAGGCAAGCAGCAACATCAACAGTAAGATGAGCTTCTAGACCAGCTTCCAGAATAAAATCGTAAATCATCTCGCAGGTACTGCTTTTTGTAGTGTCGCTGATTCCAAAATCAAAGCTTTCCACAGCTGGTTGCTGGTGGTGATCAATTAAAACTTTGGTAGGAGTTGCCAGCTCAATAACCGGAGCCAGGTTTTTAGTACGGCTAAGGGTATTAAAATCCAGGCAGAAAATCCAGTCTGCCTGATTTATGATGGCAGCAGATTTTTCGCGGGTAATTTCAAAATTCAGTACTTCCTCCGCACCTGGCATCCAGTCTAGAAATGCCGCCCAATTGGTTGGAGAAATTACGGTAACGGTATGTCCGAGAGTTTTTAAAACCTGGCTAAGCGCAAGGGAAGAGCCCAACGCATCCGGATCAGGCTTCTGGTGGGTAGTAATAACAACTTTTCCTGGCTGTGCCAGCTTCGGGTAAATATGGTGAATAGGTAGCATAAAGCCGGGCAAATGTAGGGAAAAATAGCTACCTTTGCGCCCCAAAGAGCAAGTATATATGAGTAACAGAACATTCACAATGATTAAACCCGATGCGATGAAAAATGGCCATGCTGGCGCAATTATCGATCGGATTATCAAGGAAGGATACCGCCTGGTTGCCCTTAAACTAACCAAGCTTAGTGCAGAAAAGGCAGGTGAGTTTTATGCAGTTCATAAAGCACGGCCATTTTACGGTGAGTTGGTTGAGTTTATGAGCAGTGGTCCGATCATCGCAGCCATTCTTGAAAAAGACAATGCAGTAGCTTCATTCCGGTCTCTGATTGGAGCAACCGATCCGGCTAAAGCGGATGAAGGAACAATTCGAAAATTGTTTGCAACTTCCCTTGGTGAAAATGCGGTTCACGGAAGTGACAGTGATGAAAATGCAGCTATAGAAGGTGCGTTTTTCTTCAGTGGGATGGAACAGGTGAATGGTGAGTAGTGAATGGTGAATGGTGAAAAAAGAAGAAATAAAGAGAGGCCTCCGTATGGAGGTCTTTTTTATTGAAGCTAATTCAGGGATTTATTGGGTTTTAATCAGGGAACGATTTTTATTTTCAACCGGCCTTATTATATAACCGGCTTTTCTAAGCAGGTTTAATACGCCTTTTTCGCCGGGAAGATGAGCTGCACCTACTGCAAATAAAACTGTTTGATTTTGCATGGCTGCTTCCATCGGTGCTATCCAGCTGGCATTTCTTCCGAATAAAAACAATTCGAGATAGGAACTTACCCCTCCCTCCTCTTCCAATGTCAGCTTTTCGATCTGATCAAGATCCTGGGATCGATAAATTTCCGCCATTCGGTTCGTGAAACTATCCTGTTTAGCCTCTTCATCAATTGTTTTCATTAATTCTTGGGCTTGTTCTGAATATGGAATGCTGTCAAAAACACTTGCCTGGAATGCAATTGATTCCAATCCATTGATTGGCTTTCCTTCTTTTTTTGCCAGACGCATTATCAATTCTTCCATACCAGATTTGGAGGTACAGGGCATTTTTGACTCACTTAACATAGCAGCTACAAAATAGGGTTTGAAGCGCTCCATCATACTCAGGGGTAAAATCGTTTTATTTTTTGCAAAGTACTCCTTAACACGCTGATACTCATCCGGACTAAGAAGATCAGCAATTTTTTTATCGCCTTTCATTTTAATATACTTGAACACTCCCAGCATTTCTCCGGGGTTATCCATATCAATTTCGAAAAACACCTGTTCAGATTTACTGATGGCTGCAACAAGACTATCACTCATCATTTCTTCTGCGGCACACAAAACGTGCATGGTTCCAAAAACATAGGATGGTTTAGGAAGCCCTTTTCCATTTATTTCCCATAGCAGTGTTTTAGGCTGCTGGGCAACAAGTTGAAAACATGGTAAAACCAGGCTTAAAAGGGTAAGTGCGAAACGATAGTTCATGAATTAATTGATATTACGGGGACAATCAAGTTGGCGTCCAATGGATTTACCACTATAACCAGCAGCTCTGCCGCCACCCAATCGGAAATTTACAGTGATTCCCTGAAAATAATACCAATCTTTAAATTCAGGTCCTCCCCGTGTACCTCCGGCAGGATAATTCAGATTACCATCCTTCAATTCATCACCCCGGTAAGCAAGATCCACTGCAAGTTGGCCCCTGCCTGCAAGGAGGATTGCCGGGTCAGCATAGGTGGTACTGACATCATCCAGATAATCAGTAAATGTTTTACGCATACCTATTTCATAGCCGAGTGTAATCTGATCATTTAAACGTAATTGAATACCTCCACCGAATGGAATGGATATCTGGACTCTGCTATACATAGAGCGATCAGGGAAAGCTGTCAGTCCCTGCCCTTCTGTACCAAGAGGCTGCAGGTAAAACTTATTTCCAAGTGTATCGTGCGTATATGGATCAAATCCAAACACACCTAATCCGGCTACCAGGTAGGGCGTCCATCTTTTTTGTTCAATGTCCAAAATACGATACATAAATTGGACATTTCCTTCCAGAATCTGAGATTTAAAATTCAGATTCCGTGCTCTTAAGCCCGCATCTTTGTTAAAGCGATCATCTCCACTGATTCTTCCGTAATTTGCCATACCACGCAGCGCAAAATGTTTGTTAATATCATATTGGACTCCAATTCCAATAGCAATTTGAGCCTGTTGGGTTGTAAATCGTCGGTCCTGTAAATCACCCTGATAATTTGCAACACCACCAAAACCAGTTAAATGCCAGGCTTGCGCCATAAGAGCTACTGGGAAAAATGCCAATAAACCTAAAAGGATTGTACGCATAAAGCAGGTTGTATAAAAGTAAATTAGCAAGTTTTAAGCCAAGCTCATAGCGTTAAAACACCCATACTTAGTATTTGGGGTGGAAATAGATTTTAACAGATTCTCAAAACCTGATTTTATTTACAAAAATCCTACGCGTTTATGCTTATTTGTTAATAAAAAAAGTCCCAAATGGGACTTTTTTTATTAAGCAGGAGAAAATTTCTTAATATCCTAAAATCTTCAACATACTTTGAGCAGATTGTTCTTTGGCATACACCCAATCGACCAGTTTGCCATTTTTATCATGCCCCACAATTATATGTTTGGGAGATGGAATCATGCAATGTTTAATACCTCCATACCCGCTAATCTGATCCTGATATGCACCTGTATGGAAGAAGCCTAAATAAAGAGGTTCGCCGACACCTGCTTTTGGCAGGAAGACTTCATTAATATGCTCTTCCGAGTCGTAATAATCATGACTATCACAGGTTATACCACCAAGTACAACTCGTTGGTATTCTTCATCCCATTTATTAATTGGTAAAAGTAAAAACCGTTCGCCAATACCCCATGTATCTGGAAGAGTTGTAATAAAAGAAGAATCAATCATATACCAGATTTCCCGATCATTCTGGGTTTTCTGTGCAATAACAGAATAAATATGCGCCATACTCTCTCCTACCGTATAACTTCCAAATTCTGTATAAATATTGGGCATTGGCACTTTCGCCTTTTTACAGGCTACCTTAATATTGCTGACGATTTCATTGATCATGAACTGGTAATCATAATCAAACCCAAGTGAATGTTTGATTGGAAATCCTCCACCAATATTTATGCTATCCAGCTCCGGGCAGATTTTTTTCAACTGGCAATAAAGGTTGATTACTTTATTTAATTCCGACCAGTAATAAATATCGTCCTTAATTCCTTTATTCAGGAAGATATGCAACATCTTCAACTGAAATTTATTTTCATACCCCTCGATCTGGTCTACATAAAATTCCAGGATATCTTTTGCCCGGATACCCAAACGGGAAGTATAAAACGGAAAATTGGGTTCTTCTTCCGCAGCTACACGGATACCCAGTTTAAAAGGAGCACGAACTGATTTACGATAATCATCTAATTCATTCACATTATCCAGAACAGGAATTACGTTTTTAAATCCGCTGTTGATCAATCCGGCTATGCGTTTGGTATAGGTTTTCTGTTTAAACCCATTACAGATAATAAATGTTTCCTTATTGATTTTCTTTTTTGCGTACAGTTTTTTTATAATATCGATATCATACGCATAAGATGTTTCGAGGTGAATATTATGCTTTAAAGCTTCTTCCACAACAAAGGAAAAATGAGAGCTTTTTGTACAATAACAATAAAAATATTCCCCTTCATATTTATGCTTTTTGAATGCATTTGCAAACATTTGTTTGGCTTTATTGATCTGCATACCAATTTTCGGCAAATAGGACAATTTTAAGGGAGTGCCATATTTATCGATTAGTGCTTTCACATTGAGGCCATTGAATTGGAGGTAATCGTCTTTTACCTCGAAACCCTCCTGGGGAAAATTGAAGGTTTGATCTACCAGGTCAAAGTAGGTATTGTTCATCTAGCGGAAAACGTGATTAGGTGGGTGAATCATATAAGCTACAAACCTATAAGAAAATCATGAATTAAATGCAAATAAAAAACCGGCTCCCTGGAAGAAGCCGGTTAAATTTTATGGATGCATTTCAGGCAAATTATTTTACGGAAGCAACCAGCGCTTTAAAAGACTCCGGGTTGTTCATAGCCAGATCAGCCAGTACTTTGCGATCCAGCGTAATACCTTTCTCATTCAGCTTGTGAATAAAAACGGAATATGTCAGACCTTCTTCGCGTACTGCTGCATTGATACGGGCAATCCAAAGCGCACGATATTCGCGCTTCTTTAGCTTACGACCAACATAACTGTAGGTCATCCCTTTTTCAACCAGGTTTTTGGCTACTGTATATACATTCTTACGTTTACCGTAATATCCTTTTGCTTGATCAAGGATTCTTTTTCTGCGAGCTCTTGAAGCTACTGCGTTTACTGAACGAGGCATATGCTAATGAGTTTAAATTTGGTGATTAAATAAGCTTATTTAAGACCCAGCAGGCGTTGAACAAAGAACATATTGGAATCTGCTACTACGCCGGCTTTGCGCATACCTCTTTTACGTTTGGTCGATTTTTTGGTCAGAATGTGACGCTTAAATGATTTCTGATGCGTAATTTTTCCTGATGCTGTCACCTTGAAACGCTTTTTTGCGCTTGAATTGGTTTTTACCTTTGGCATTCTAATAACTTAACTAAGTTACGCCCTGCTGGCGCCCCACACCGGTGGAGACTTATGGAGCCATTTGGGCAATACCATCATGTTGCCATGATGCCCCTAAGGGAGCGCAAAGGTAGGTCAGTTTCCGGAAATTACCAACCTTAGTGTCTTTTTTTGTTTACCGGTACTTACCCTTATTACATAAACACCGGCCGGAAGCCCCCTTGTTAAGGAGGAAAGACTCATCCAGTGTTGCCCAACTCCAACAGTCACTGTTGAATTAGCGAGTTGTTTACCACTTATATCTGTCAATTCCAATTGTAAACGAGCACCATCTAACCTGTTCAATTGAAGCCTCAACTGATCTGCTCGGCCCGGATTTGGATAAACCTGAACGTTTAACTCATTTTCAAATTGAACCACCCGAATGGCGGAATACCGTATGGTACCATTTCTTCCAACCAGTTTTAAACGGTAAAAATAGGTGCCTGGAGCAATTATATCTGCATCAGAATAAGCAGCAGAAAATGCCGTAGACGGAGTAATAACATTTTTTAAAATTGGAAGATAGCCTCTGTCTGATGAAACAGATCGCTCCAGTTCAACCAGTTCGATACCCTGCCAGGAGACTACAGACCAATTCAGATCAACGGCATTTTCATTGCCAGATCGAACTGCACTAAAATCCAATGGAGAAAGTGTTGTGTTTCTACCCAAATAAAATTCACCATAAAAAGTTGTAGGTAGCTCCACAAAATAGCCTTTGTCGAAAGGAATCAGATCAAAACCAGATGGATCCCAAACAGTTTCATAGCCGGAAACATTATCCGAAAGACGGTTATTAATAGTGGCTGGCGGACCTCCATAACGAAATATTGAAAGATCGTATGCACTTAATTTTTGGGAGCAGGTGTCACAGGGATGCGCATCCAACCAGTTCTGAATTTTTTCATCTGACAGATAAAAACGGGCTATTCCTTTCTTACCTCCCGTTTGTCCGTTATTATTCAGGGACCAATTAAATGGCAAGACAGCATTTCCGGAAAATTCAGGTGTTCCTTCCGTTTGAGAAAAGCTAATATTGACTGGCCCTTCCTCATTGACTTCACTTTTAAGTTCGGCCAACAATTGTCCGTTTGCCAGAACCGGACTAAATGCTGAGCTTTCAACCTGGATGTTTTGGGCCGAATGGTTATTGCCCATAAATAATGGATAAACTCTGTTATATAAGTGAAAATCATCCATTAAGAATCCTCCAGGCAACCTTGGCATTACTGTGGAAGTATCATTTCGAGCAAGAGATAACAACCTAAATTGAATAGTCGAAATGCCTTCCGGAAGTTTGGAGCTGATAACTCTCCACCGGTCAAACCCAGGTTGGCTACACCCCAACCATGCATTCTTATCCGGATTGTTGTACCAGTTCATTTGATCCGACTGAGCAAGTAGTGGAATCCAAATTTTTCCAGTATCTAAAGAGTATTGAAGAAAAACTGAATCCTTGCTATCACATAATTGTCTGTTTACCGAAGCTGAAATATATGGTTGTTTTATACCATTCAGATCAAAAAGCGGACTCAGGAGATAACCTGAAGGCACAATGAAACCAATCCCTTGTGTAGAAGAAATCCATTGAGTTCCCCAAAAAGAAGAACCATTTGCTGGTTTAAATGGTGCGATAGATTCAGAAAGCTTTGAAGAATGTTCGTAGAGGAAGGTTGAGCCCCATCCCGCTTTTCCTGCTTCAAAGCCCTCCCGGTAGGGAAAACTGTTTATTTTTTTTGCATATAATAAAGGCACCTCCAAACTATCATCAGAAAGATTTAGATCACCCGAAGCATGAACCCAGGCTTTAACCGGTGCCAAAGCATTTGGCCAGTTATTAACATTTACTTTGAAACCTATAATGGCTGTATCTCCGGGCGGAATGGAAGCCAGCTCGATGGATTGAAGAGTTCCATCAGGTGGTTGGATTGAAAACTGAACTGCGGCGCTAGGAACCAGTTTGTTATTTCTTGCCCATAGATGGAACTGAAGTGTATCTCCATCGGTTGTAAATTGTTTTTGGTAGGTTAGGTAATTCAGACTTATATCATCATCCACTTTAAAGAAGCGAAGCTGGCGAAAGATATTGAGAATGGGTTGATAACTGCTATGTACAATTTGAAGTCTTACCTGAAAACTTGAGCTGAATTCCTGTCCAGCATTTACAAGTAAATTACTAATATTCAGAAAATCAATTTTGGGTTGTTGGGTAAAAGGATCAAATAATGCAACACTAATCCACGAGGAAGTATCATTCCCCCGGATAAAACAATCCATTTTAACTTGTGAAAAATCAGGAATATCCAGGGCCATACGAATATCATCCAGAACGCTATAGTTGTCAAAATTATAATTACCAATTAGTTGTAAAGATTGTCCATCTATTTTACTAGTGATAAAAATACCCTCAGCATTACTTGTTTGCAGTTGGATGGCAGTTGAGTTAAGCACCGCATCCCAAGCCGGTAGCCCGGGAAGCCCGGAATAGCCAGGAAGCTTGTAAATGGAATCCTTTAACTGAACTAAGGACTCTGTGAATGGCAATTCGATCGGATCCGTCTGGAGATACCGCCAAAAAATGGCGGCGCTATCATTGGATTGAACCGGGTCATTTTTCTTATAAATAATAAATTGATAATTCGCAGATTCTTCCGGAATACCAACAGGACGAAGTTTTGTAATCCAATTATAACTTTGTCCGCTTAACCAGGTTCTAACCAGTGTATCATTTCCAAATTCGCTGTTATTTTTTAGCAGCTTCAAATAAACGGTATCAGAGAAACTGGTAGTCCCCATATTCCTTAACTGAACCTTAAAATGTGCAAGAGAATCGATGACAGATGGAGTTCGGCTAACCAGGAAAGAATCAGCCACGGATATTGATAAATCTCCATTTAATCCAGTTGAAGTACAAATAACTGGCCGTGTAAGAATTCTCTTGGCAACGGAGCGTTCTCCAATTTTTTGATTAAGAATTGGTTGAAGGCAAACCCAATATGGCTTTCCTGATTGCAGCCCCTGAATTTTGTACACTGAATCAGAACTGAAAGCAATTGTTTCCATTTCGGTTCCATTGTACAGAAGTACGGCAATAGAATCAAGATTGGGGGGCTTTTTCCATTCAACTGTAACGGAAGATTCGCATTCACTTGAAACTGTAAAATTCATTTCCGGTAAAACGCTGAAAGGTGCAGAAATCCGCTCCTGGCCAGATCCGGGATGGGTAATTTTCAATAAAACAGCTGAATTGGTAAATCCCGGTAAGGTCCAATTCTTACGTCCAATTTCAGTTGTGGAACCTGTTATTTCATTCCAATTTAGTCCACCATTGGTAGAATAAAAAAATTCAAATTCATCAGATTCATGTGTTGGATACCGCCACTGAATTATACGTCGTTGACCATGTTTAAAAAGTTCACCCCCAGCAGGCTGAATCAATTCAAAGCTGATATCTTCCCAGTTATATACAACTTTAAAGGACTGTGAACCAAAAGGAAGTTCATACCCTTTTATTCTGATCTGGTAACGCCCGGGTAAGGCACGGTCAATAACAACCTGTTCAATATTATTCAGGTGATCTTTGCCTCTTGTAGCCTGGTTTAAAACTCCTGCTGCGCTGGTGTCCAACACAAATGGTTCATAAACTGACCCATCTGGCAACTGTACGGTTAAATCAAGGTCATTAACAAGTGCTTTTGAAGAATAATACGAGGCTGGCAGATCGTGCCAATAAAGAAGAATTTTGAAATCTGCCACTTCTTCCGTTAGGTTTATTTCAAATACCTGTTCTTCCTGATGCTCTAATGTACCTGAGAACCAGTTTTTTTTGTTAAGCGTTTCAACCGCTTTTTTGATATTCAACCAGCCAAATCCATTTGCAAAATCAACATAACGGGTTCCTATATCAGTTGCAGTATTGCAAACCAGGGCTTTCATTAAAGCCCCCTCCGGATCATTGCCATTATGCAATTGTCTGTATCTCTCATAAAGAAGTGCAAGCGCACCGCTAACCTGAGGCGTGGACATACTGGTTCCATCCAGTCTTCCATATCCATTGTTTGTACCAGTTGACAGAACATTCGTACTTATTGCTACAATTTCTGGTTTTACCCTGCCATCAAGCGTGGGCCCTTTGGAATACACAGAAATTGAACCAGTTTCATTGGTGCCACCAACAGATATGACATTTTTCGCTGCCTGGAATGCGTTATCAATAGTTCGGTAACTTACCGGGTAATTACCACAGGTAAGTGTTCCCGCATTACCTGCTGCAAAAACATGTATTAGATGTGGCATATCCAACAGTTGCTGATCGGCCTGACCACAAAAACCGGAATACTGCCCGGAATAGGGCAGGCAGAGACTACCGGAACCATATGAGTTATTGGTTATAACCATACGTTTTTGGTTATAAAGCGTGGGTGTTTGGAAAATTATATTATTAAAATATTCTACTTCAAGCCTTGCATCGTATGCAAATCCACGCATGATTGGGTTTACATGACCTTTTCCTGCTAATGTGCCGGCAACATGTGTTGCATGAAAGTTTCCGTTATAAAGTTGACCTTCTTCATAATAATTGTGATCAATATGGTAAATTCTACCTGCATCCCCTATACCAACGGTAACTCCTTTACCAGTCAGACCTGGTGTTGAGGCATTCCCCTGGTGAATCAGATTACCAAAGTGTGATTCTGTTCCAATTAAGTTTAAAGCGAAAAGTTCAGGAACCGGCATGGCATACAAAACAAAAGGCTGGAGGAGTAATTTTTGAAGCGAAGATTCCCTCACCCTGATTTCCAACATTCTATTATAAAGCAATCTTGTATCTGCTGACAATGGAGCATCATTCCCCAAGAGGTTATGGATTTTCTGCAAGACAGACACTGAATCCATTCCTGGTGCCAGCCAAACATGGAATTTTCTTTTCTCTTCAAAAGCTCCCAGTTGCTTGATGGCTGAAAAATCTGCTGTTTCCTGTTTAATCGAAGGTTCCGGCTCAAAAACTCCAACTATCCCCAATAATTGCAGTTCTGAATAGGTAGGAGGTTTGCTAACTGTTGCCAGATAAACATTGTTGGGAATATATTCATGCAGTTCTATCCCTCTGGCGGATAATTGTTTTTTTTCAAGCGGGCCAGGTATTTGGCGAAATTTTAGAAAATAAACTTGAGTATTTATCCCAACACTTTTTTTTTCCAAATGGTTGGATGTAGGAGGTACCATTGCAAAACGCTGGTTTGCAGTAGTCTCCTTGAAAAGTACGGGTCGGGTACCTCCGGCCGGGGTTTGCGCCTGTACTATTACATTGAAGCAAAAAACAGTCAGCAAAACCCTGACAAACAGCAGGGGTTTAGGCATAAAAAAGATATCTACTTAAATATAACTAAGAAATGGGCATTTTTCTTGTATGTTTCACGGAATAAATGACAAAAGCCCGCAATTGCGGGCTTTTGTCTTATTTTTTGAGGCTATTATTCTCCGCCGTCTTTTTTCTTCTTCTGGCTCTTTGGCGCCCATATAGCGAGCATTCTCTTGCCCTCCATTTTAGGCATTCCTTCCAAAACACCAAATTCGGAAAGGCGTTCTGCGAATTTCAGCAGGAGTAATTCTCCCCGATCTTTAAACTGAATAGCACGTCCACGGAACTGAACATAGGCTTTTACTTTATTACCTTCCTTCAAAAATTCTTCAGCATGTTTTGCCTTGAAATTGAAGTCATGGTCGTCCGTATTAGGCGTAAAACGAATTTCCTTTACCTCACTTTGCTTGGCTTTCGCCTTCATTTCCTTTTCTTTCTTCTTCTTTTCGTAAAGGAATTTATTATAGTCAATAATCCGACAAACCGGAGGATCTGCATTTGGAGATATTTCAACCAGATCTAACCCCTGGTCTTGCGCCATTCGTTGTGCTTCCTGAATGGAATACACACCAACTTCTACATTTTCCCCAACCAATCGAACCTGCGGTACGCGAATCATCTGGTTGGTTCTGTGTTCCTGTTGCTGTTCTTTTTTGAACCTTGGATTGAAAGCCCCCCTTGGAGGCCTGGGTGGAAATGCCATTTATTTATTTTGATTAAACAATTTACGTCTCGAAATTAATCCATTTTTTAATCTCCGCTGCTACGTTCCTTAATTTCCCGTGAAAGAACGGTAACAAATTCCTGTACCGGCATAGTTCCGGCATCCCCTTTTCCTTGTCTGCGGATGGCAACAAGGCCTTCATTCACCTCTTTTTCACCTAAAACCAACATATAAGGAACCCGTTGCAGCTCAGTATCCCGGATTTTTTTACCAATTTTCTCATTCCGGTCATCAATGGATACCCGAACCCCGGCTGCCTTTAACTGCTTTTTTACAGACTGGGCATAATCCATGAACTTATCACTAATTGGGAGAATTTTTACCTGCTGCGGACTTAACCAGAGTGGTAATTTGCCGGCATAATGCTCCAGCAGAAAACCAATAAACCGTTCATGGGTACCCAATGGTGCCCGGTGAATGATCAGGGGGGTATCATGATTGTTATCAGCCGTTGTGTAACTTAATTTAAAGGACCTCCCCTGTGAAAAATCTACCTGATTGGTAGCCAGTGTAAATTCACGTCCGATTACACTGTAAATCTGCACATCGATTTTAGGGCCATAAAAAGCAGCTTCATCCTGAACTTCCACAAAAGGGATTTTCGAATCAATCAGGACCTGCCGAACCATTGTTTCAGTTTCTTTCCACAGTTCCGGCTCATCTACATATTTTTTACCCAGTTTTTCAGGTGAATGCAGGCTGAGTCTCATAACATATTTATCTATACCGAAAATTTTAAAGTACTTCAGGTACATGTCGTTTACAGCCCGGAATTCCTGTTCAAATTGGTCTTTTGTGCAATATATATGAGCGTCATTCATGTGGAGGCAGCGAACACGCATCAGGCCGAACAGTTCTCCACTTTGTTCATATCTGTAAACAGTACCGTATTCGGCTATGCGGTAGGGTAAATCACGGTAACTCTTTGGCTCAGCCGCAAAAATCTTGTGGTGATGCGGGCAATTCATTGCTCTCAGGTAGTACTTCTCCCCTTCCAATTCCATTGGAGGGTACATACTATCCGCATAATATGGCAGATGTCCACTGGTGAGATACATACTTTCTTTGGCTATATGCGGAGTAACCACCCTGTGATAACCGGCTTCTTCTTCCGTTTCTTTTGCCAGTTTTTCAAGTTCCTCAATGATAATGGTACCGTTGGGCATCCACATGATTAGTCCCTGGCCTACATCGTCGTCCATGGTGTAGATGCTGAGCTCTTTCCCGAGTTTACGGTGATCCCTTTTTTTGGCTTCTTCCAAAAGTGCAAGGTATTCATCCAGTTCTTTCTGACTTGGAAAACTCACCCCATACACCCGGGTAAGCATCTTATTTTTTTCATCTCCCTTCCAATAAGCACCTGCAATATTGGTTAGTTTAATTGCTTTAATAAAGCCCGTATGCGGGATATGCGGACCCCGGCAGAGATCCGTAAATCCGCCCTGAGAATAAAAGGTAATTTCACCATCCTGAAGATTCTGCAGTAGATCAAGCTTGTATTCATCCCCTTTTTCTTCGAAATAGGCAATCGCATCTGCTTTGGGAACTTCTTTTCGGATAAAGGGATTGTTTTGTTTGGCGAGCTGCGCCATTTTGGTTTCAATTGCCCGAAGATCTTCTTCATGCAGACTTTGTCCGCCTAAATCAATATCATAATAAAATCCATTATCAACTGGTGGTCCGACCCAAAATTTTACTCCGGGAAAACGGTCTTCTATTGCTTCCGCCATCAGGTGAGCGGTGGAGTGCCAGAAGGTGCTTTTAGCATCTTTTTCATCCCAGGTAAGGAATTTTATCGTTGCATCTTCATAAATAGGACGATTAAGGTCCCAAACCTGACCGTTTACAGTAGCAGCGAGAATTTTACGCGCCAATCCTTCGCTGATAGATTTGGCAATGTCGAGGGAGGATGATCCAGCTGCAAATTCACGCTGAGCTCCATCCGGAAAACTAATCTTGATCATTTTAGGTACACTGTTTTTAACTTCGCAACTCCTACGAATGAGTTGGAAGGAGGGCAAAATTAACGAACTCTTGCCAGAATAACTGGCTGAGCGGTATATTATTACGGTGTCTTTTTTCTTAAATTGAATGACTAACAGGACTACATGAGGCTATTTTTTACACTTTTTCTGGCAATCACGGCACAGTGGGTGACTGCTCAGGACATTACCGGGATTTGGCGGGGACATTTTCGTCAGAACAATCGATCTCTTCAGTTGCTGAATCTGGAAGACCGGTACCGGTTTGAAGTACAGCTTGCTCAGGATGGCAAAAATTTCAAAGCGGTAACCTATTCCTATAAAACCACGGAATTTTATGGAAAAGCCGATGCAAAGGGATCATTTCATGCAGGAACAAAAAAAGTATACCTTGAAGAATTGAAAATTGTTGATGTTCGGATGCAATTGGGAAATGATGCCTGCATAATGACTTGCTTTCTTCAGTATACAAAAAATGGCAATGAAGAATTTATGGAGGGAACCTATGTTAGTATGAATACCAGAGATTCATCTGATTGCGGACGGGGAACAGTTTTTCTTCGAAAAGTGCCTACTTCTGATTTTTATAAAGAACCCTTTTTAACTGAACGGGAAAAAAAATCGAAAGGTGAAGAAAACATTCGGATAAATGAAGCCCCCCCCACAGGAAAAACCAATCCGCAGAAACCACCTTCCACTGTTCCAAAACCTCAACAACCAGCTGCCAAACAGAAACCACCGATAAACAAGGAGCCATCACCGGCACCTTCTAAAGTTCCGGAACCGGAAACAGAATCGAGAAAACCTCCGGTTCCTATTGTGGTTCCTCCGCCATTAAAAGAAAGGCAAAACGAAGTGGTGAAGACATTTACTGTAAATACACGTCAGATTTCTATCAATCTGTATGACAATGGTACCATAGATAAAGACACTGTTTCGGTTTACCTGAATAACCGGTTGGTTGTATCTAAAAAAATGTTATCGCTTTCTCCAATCACCGTACATATTGATCTGGAAGAAGAGAATGATTATGTTGAACTGGTTATGGTCGCAGACAACCTTGGTGAAATACCACCAAATACTTCTTTGATGATTGTGAAAGCCGGAAATAAACAATATGAAGTAAGGATTACCTCAACTGAGCAGAAAAATGCCATGGTGGTTTTTAAATTCCAACGGGAATGAAAGCTGCGTTAATAGTGCTTTTTTCTTTGTTTCAGCTGTATGCAATCAGTCAGGATCTGAGTGGAACCTGGAGAGGATCACTTACACAGGAGCCAGGTGGCTGTTTCCCGGTGTATAAATTGGAAATTCAACTAATAACCGCAGGAACAACTGTAGAAGGATATGCGTTTGATTATTATGATAAGACCCGTTTTGTAAAGCATCATTTCAGGGGTAGTTATGATGAACAGCAAAAAAAAATGCTGATCCGGGAAGATCAGTTACTCGAAGTTCAAATTCCCTATGATTGTGTAGTATGTACAAAAACCTATGAGCTCAGCTTCACAAAAGAAGCAGACCGGGATGCATTAACAGGCACCTGGACAGGTGTTGAGGCAGAAAGCAGGCGTGTTTGTCCGGCAGGAAAAATTACACTTTACAGGGAAAAATTACCAGATTTCCCAACGGCATTAACCGATACAACACAACTAGTTAAGCAACAGGGATTATTGAAACTGAAGCAACGAACGACTGAAATAGTTCAGACATTGGTTTTAGATAGTCCCACTATTAAAATTGATTTGTATGACAATGCAGAGATAGATAATGATACGGTTACTATTTATTTGAATAATGAACTGCTCTTGCATCAGCAAAGACTAACAAATCATGCACTAAGTGTTATAGTAAATGCCGCTGCAGGGAAAGATTATGAACTTGTAATGTATGCAGATAATCTGGGAAGTATTCCACCTAACACAGCATTAATGACGATAAGTTCGGGTCGCGATAAATATGAAGTAAGACTTTCGGCATCTGACAAAAAAAATGCAGCTATACGATTTAGGGTTCGAAAAAAATAATATCTAATTATTAATGGAAGCAATAAAAATAAGTATCCGATCCTTTTTGTTCTTTTTAGTTTTTTTTCTGATTAATAAACTTATTTTTTTTTATGTAAATATTACATCATTTCCAATTGATAAGGCTTCTGATATATATTCCATATTGATTGGCAGTTTTTATTATGATTTCAGCATACTCTTCCTGTTATGGATACTGAATTGGTTAAACATTATTGTACAAAACATTACAGGAAGAATCACCCGAATCAACAAATCTTTACATATACTATTATTAATTTGTTTATTCCTTTATTCGGTTCTAAATATTACAGGAGCATTGTATTACAGATACAATTTTGAGTTACCATCCAACAGGACTGTTGAAATCATGTGGCAAAACAGGCATTTCCTTTTCACTTTTATAAGGTATCACTGGGTTTATATAGCTGGAGCAGCTGGTGCGTTTGCAGCAATAATTTATTTAATACAAAAGAAAAAAGCAATTGGAAATACCCATTTCAGGTTACATTCATCCAATATCGGCAGCCTGTGTCTTATGTTAATGTTAATGCTCTTTATCGGTATTTTTTGCATACGTGAGAATATTGGAAATGGATGGATTTCTCCCAATAGCTCATTTCGTTTTGTAAAGCCAAAATATTATAATTTAATAGTTAACCCATTGTTTAACCTGGGTTATTCTTACCTGAAAAACATCAACACCACCGATGCTTTTATTGATTTGATGGAAAAAAAGCTGGAACCAATTCCTGATAAAACAATTCAAAAAGAAAATACCAAAAGCATATTTTTCGGGCAATTTAGAGGGAAAAATATCTTTATTATTATTATAGAAAGTGCTTCAGCTGAAAATTTCACCAGTTCCTCACCAAGTAAGTTTGAAATGCCTTTTTTTGATTCTTTAAAAAAGCATAGTCTATACTTTTCCAATGCATATGCCAATGGATATTTATCAAGTGAAGGGGTAAAAGCAATCTATCTTGGAATTGGAAATCACATTACTGAAAAGCGAATTAAACATCCGTATATTAAAGACCGGGCATATTTAGCCAATTTTTTATCCGCCATAAACTATTCCAGTAGTTTTTTTTATAGTAATGATACTTATGCTGCTGATTATTGGAAAGCAGTTGGCTATTCGGGTGTAACAAACTATTACAATTCGTCAACTTTAAATAGCGACTTTAAAAACTCCAAGGACAGCGAACTACCTGATCATCTTTTTTTTCCGCTGGTAGCTAATAAAATGAACGAGTTCAAAGAACCATTTATTTCAGGCATCGCAAATGTATCTACGCACAATCCTTATGACAGATTTCCAGGGTATGAAAGTTATAAGAAACAATATCCAACCTATTCTCAGGCAGCCTCCATGAAATACCTGGATGATGTATTAGAAAATTTTTTTAGCTCAATTCAAAAAAATACATGGTTTCAAAACACCATTTTTCTTTTTATCGGCGATCACTATTCAAGAGCTGAAGATTTATTGAACCGATCAGACTGGGGTTTACTTCAAATACCGATAATGATTTATGAACCATCCGGGAAGCTTGTTGGAAAATCAGAATATCCAGTACAGCAGACAGATATTCCTGCAACGATCTTTGATATGTTAGGAATAATTGACCCCCATCCAAGTGCAAATCAATCTATGCTAATCGAAGATCCGGCAGGCAGGGAAATATTAACAAGAAAAGGTAATCAGCTGCTTTTTGCTAATGATTCATTATTTCTTACCTATGATATGTTAAAAAATAAACCAGCTGGATGCTGGAACTATCGAAAAGATCCAAAACAGGAACAGGAACTTGATACGCCGGAATATCTGCTAAATCAGTTTTATAATTACCTGGCTGAAGTAAAATTACAATTCAGAGCTGTTGAGTAGTCATCTGTCATTTATACTTTTTTTTTGATCCCAATAAATAAGGAATCAGCAATAAAAGCCAGATGATCTTTAAATTTTTCCTGGTCATTTCCAAGAAATAGGCGAGAGCCTATTGCCTTCAGGGATACATTGATGGCTTTGGACCAGATATCGATTTCTTCATGAGAAAGATCCCTGATTTCACCTCTGCGAATACCATATAATACAAGGTCCTTCAAAAAAACTTCCATATAAGCATTTCTCTTTTCCGTAATGTTCATAATTAGAAACGGATTTTCCATCACTTCAGCCTTAAATACAGAATACTCCTGTTTATTTAAAATCAAATGGGTAAATAAGGAAACAACAAATGCACGGAAACGATCCTGCACGGATTCCTCCTTATTCATTATTTCTACTGCAATGCGGTGCTGCTGGTCCATATCCTCCAGGGCCATCGCTTCAAATATGTCTTCTTTAGTCTTAAAATAATAGTACAAGGAGCTTTTGGACTTGCCAATTTTCTTTGCTATATCCTCCATCGTGGTTTTTTTAAAACCAAAATGAATGAATAATTCACGTGCTCCGGTTAGAATTTCCTTCCGTACCGGATCAATGCTGGCAACATCCTCGTTTAGACTATTTGACATTTTGAGTCGATTTTTGGAACAAATCAAATTTACAACAATTCAATCCTCCTGGTTAGGTTTTAAATAATGACACGAAAGAAGAATCCATAGTTTCTAAAGTTTATAATTATTTACATTGATTATAAGCGCTTTAAAATAATATTATTTTAATAATACAAAAATTATTCCGAACAGCTCCGACTCTTTAACATTTTATTAGCAGGAGGTTTTCGACTATTTTATCGTTTTAGTCAAATATTCAATTTAATTTTGACCCATCAACCAAATTAGTCGAATATTCATGGAGCAACTTATATTGAATTCGGTTCATCAGGTTTTTACATCTCAGCGTATCACCCGCTTTACAATGGATGATTTATCGATGCAGTTGGGAATATCAAAAAAAACACTCTACCGGTTTTATCCAAGCCGGCAGGATTTGGTAGATCAGGTTTGTAAACGGGTGGCGGATGAATATGAAACAGCAATGCAACCATGGGATGCAGAGGAAATCAGTAATCTCAAAAAAATTGTAGGTATAATTTCCAACGTGGTTGTTTTCTGTAAAACTATTAGTCCGGATTTTTTCCTCGATCTGCAACGCCATTACCCTGTTCAATACCTTGAACTTAATCATAAACTGGAACAAACCTTACAGGCCAGGTTCCGGCGTATTCTGGAGTCTGGTATACAGGAAGGTGTTTTTAGAAACAGCCTTCATCCTATTTTGGTAATGAGCATCTGGCAACAACATCTGAAAAAAGACTTTGAATTTGCTGCTCAACTGGTTAATGAGTATTCCAAAGACGAAGTATTCCGTCAGGCCGTTTATCTCTTTCTTTACGGAATCATTGCACCTTCTGCCATTCCAAAACTCGAATCTTACTTACTTGAATTTGACTGGAAATCACCCTTCTCAATCAACACTATATAATAAGCAAACAACCATGACGACAAGAAAAACCCGGTTGTCCACCCTGCTGTTCACAGGCCTGTTACTGGCCGGATCAGGTACAATGGCACAAACACCGGAAAAACCATTAACCCTACCTAATGCGCTGCGCTTCGCATTGGAGCATCAGACAGATGTTCGCAAGGCGAAACTGGATCAGGAAAATGCCCAATACCAGATTGATGAAGTAAAATCCCGTGCCCTGCCTCAACTTACCGGCACAGCGGGATTAACGTATAATCCCATACTACAGTTAAGTGCAGTACCGGGTGATTTGGCAGGACAGCCTGGTACCACCCTGTTAATTCCATTCGGACAAAAATGGAATGCCAGTTCTGCTATTGCATTATCGCAGAACATTTTCGACAAATCGGTCTTTACCGGATTGAAAGCAGCAAAAACAACCCGTGAATATTATCAGGTATTGGCAAAGCTAACCGATGAGCAGGTAATTGAACAGGTAGCGAATAATTATTATCAGCTATTGGTACAAAGACAAAAACTGGTTGTGGTAGACAGTACCATTGCCAATTCAATCCGGGTATGGGAAGTAATTGATGGCCTGTATAAAAACGGGCTGGCAAAAAAAATAGATGCAGATCGTACAAGGGTTAATATTTCCAATCTTAAGGCCCAACGCCAGCAATTATTAAATGCTGTACAGATACAGGAAAATACGCTTAAGTTTTTTATGGGGATGGAAATTTCAGACAGCATTTATGTGCCGGCAGCATCTTTTGATGAGATTCAGCCGAATCTTTCTTTAATTACGGAGACACCGGTTATAACAAATATGACCGATTATCAGTTACTCAAAACACAGGAAAAGCTCCTGCATTTTCAAAAAGAAAGTGTGAAAGCAGCAGCTTTTCCAACGCTTAGTTTAAATGGTAATTATGGGTATCAGGGATTGGGTAATAAATTTCCAATTGGAAAAGGCCCCTCACAAAATGTTAACTGGTTTGATTATGCCAATGTTGGTCTTACCCTGCGTGTTCCAATTTTCACCGGATTCGGAAACCGTGCCAGAATTCGTCAGGCTGAAATTGAAGTTAAGAAAATTCAGGAAGACCTTTCCAAACAGGAATTATCACTGAATCTGGCTTATGAAAACGCAAAAGCACAATTGGTAAACGCACTTACCACCCTGCGTAACCAGCAGGAAAATGTAGAATTGGCAAGAGAAGTATATACGAATACAAGAAACAATTATGATCAGGGTTTGGCTCCATTGACAGATTTACTGGATGCAGAAAACTCACTAACCACTTCACAAAATAATTATTCAACCGCCCTGCTCGATTACCGTCTCGCTGAGATTCAGGTAATTAAAACGCAAGGAAAACTACCCACACTGTTAAACTAATTGTTATGAATAAGTTTGTAAAAATCCTATTAACACTGGGCCTGATCGGAGGCGCCTTATTTGCAATCATTGTTGTTTTAAAAAAGAATAAAGCAGAAGCAGCAGCCAAAACCGAAATCGTTGCTCAAAAAAACAGTACCGTAACTGTTCGTGTGGATACCGTTAAAAAATCAAGTCCGGAAATATCCGTTCTGGCAAATGGAAATTTTGAGCCTTTTCAGGAATTGTCTTTTTCTGCCGAAAAAGCAGGCCGGGTGGTTAATGTACTGGTTAAAGAAGGTGATTATGTAAAAAAAGGCCAGGTATTGGCAACCATTCGCGTAGACCAGTTAAATGTAGAGCTCCAGACAGCAGAAGCAAATCTTCAGAATGCTCAAACAGACTTGAACAGATATGAAAATGCCTTCCGTACTGGTGGTGTTACACAACAGCAACTGGATCAGGCAAGATTAAATTTGGCCAACGCCAAATCCAGAGTACAACAATCTTCTATCAATCTGGGGGATGCAACCATTCGTGCTACCATTAATGGAATTGTAAATGCAAGAAAAATTGAACCGGGCTCCGTTGTTGCACCCGGAACAGCGCTCTTCGACATTGTAAATATTTCCAGGCTAAAACTGAAAGTGAATGTAAATGAAGCACAGGTAGCGCAATTATCGCTGGGAAAACCGGTTAAAATCAAAGCCAGCGTATTTCCAGATAAAACATTCTCCGGAAAGGTTGCATTTATTGCAGCCAAAGCAGATGCAGCACTTAATTTCCCAATTGAGATCGATGTTCTTTCCAATCCGGGAAATCAATTAAAAGCCGGTATGTATGGTACGGCTGAATTTGATTTTCCTCAACAGCAGGCAATCGTTTTAATTCCACGTGCTGCATTTGTGGGAAGCGTAAACAGCAATGAATTGTTTGTGGTAAGAAATAACAAGGCTGAGCTAATCAAAGTTACCAGCGGACGTGTACTTGGGAATCAGGTAGAAATTCTGGCAGGAATTCAGGAAGGAGACCAGGTAATAACCAGTGGACAGATTAACCTGACGACCGGAACTGCCGTTACAATTATACCTTAAAAAACAGCTACATGAAACTTGCAGAATTATCCATAAAAAGACCTTCTCTCGTGATCGTATTGTTTACGATCCTGACACTGGGCGGGCTCTTCAGTTACACCCAGCTGGGTTATGAGCTGATTCCAAAATTTGAAACCAATGCCATTACGGTTTCAACCATTTATCCGGGTGCCTCCCCCAGTGAAGTGGAAAATACGGTTACAAAAAAAATTGAAGATGCCGTAGCATCCCTGGAGAATATCAAAAAACTCGAATCCAAATCACTGGAGAATGTGTCTCTGGTTACCATTACTCTTACAAGTAATGCGGATGCTGATTATGCATTAAATGATGCGCAACGAAAAATCAATGCAGTACTCAAGGATTTACCGGAAGATGTAGATCCCCCCTCATTGACTAAATTCTCGCTGAGTGATTTACCAATTATGACCCTGGCAGCCTCTGCCAAACTGGATGAATCCGATTTTTATGACCTGATCGATAAACGAATCAGCCCGGTTTTATCAAGAGTAAATGGAGTAGCACAGGTTAACCTGATCGGGGGACAGGAAAGAGAAATCCAGGTTAGTCTGGATCCTAATAAAATCAAGGGGTTTGGATTATCGGTTCCACAAGTACAACAGGCAATTTTAAGTTCGAATCTGGACTTCCCTACCGGTAATGTTCAAACGCGGGAACAAAGTATCCTGGTGCGATTATCCGGTAAATACAAAACGGTGGAAGAACTTCGTAACCTGGTGGTTTTATCCAACAATGGCATTCAGGTGCGGTTGGGAGATGTGGCAGATGTTCAGGACGGCCAGAAAGAAGTGGAGAAAATCGCCCGGGTAAATCAGGAAAATTCCATTACCATATCCATTATCAAACAGTCCGATGCCAATGCAGTTGCTGTAAGCGAAGAAGTTCAGAAACAGATCCAGCGATTGGAACAGGATTATAGTTCAACTGATCTGAAACTAAAGATCGCTAACGATAGTACTGAATTTACTTTGGAAGCGGCTGATTCAGTGGTACATGATTTGTTACTGGCAGTTGTATTGGTGGCCTTTGTGATGTTGTTCTTCCTGCACAGTTTGAGAAATGCATTGATCGTAATGGTATCTATCCCGGCTTCCCTTATTGCCACATTCATCGGTATGGCATTGTTTGGATACACCCTTAACCTCATGAGTCTACTCGGACTTTCACTGGTGGTGGGAATTCTTGTAGATGATGCGATTGTAGTATTGGAGAATATTTATCGCCACATGGAGATGGGTAAAAACCGGGTTCGTGCAGCGATGGATGGCACCAAAGAAATCGGATTTACCGTAACAGCAATTACATTGGTAATTGTGGTGGTATTTCTTCCGATTGCGTTAAGCACCGGGCTGGTTTCTAATATCATCAAGCAGTTTTGTGTAACGGTTATTATTTCAACCCTGTTATCCCTCCTCTCCTCCTTTACGATTGTTCCCTGGTTATCCTCCCGGTTTGGAAAACTGGAACACCTGACAGGCAAAACAATATTTGGGCGGATAATCCTTGGATTTGAACGTGGGCTGGATAAGTTTACACATTGGATTTCCGGCATTTTAACCTGGAGTCTCCGCCATAAGCGTATAACCCTGGGGGTGGTATTAGTACTCTTCTTTGGTTCCTTCTATATAGTAGGAGCTGGTTATGTTGGTTCTGAATTCTTTGCAAAGAGCGACAGGGGAGAATTTCTGGTGCAATTGGAATTACCCAAAGATGCAGCAATTGAACAAACCAATCAGCTGACGCAGAAGGCAGAAGATTTTCTCAAAAATAAGGTGGAGATTGTTGATCTGATTACCACAGTTGGGCAAACAAGCGAAGGGCTTGGCGCTTCACAAAGCACCGCTTACAAGTCGGAGATCAAAGTAAAACTGGTACCGAAACAATTACGGGCGGATGACAGTTATGTGTATGCAGCTAAAATTAAAAGAGAACTGGAGCAAAAACTCGTAGGTGCCAAAATAAAAACCACTCCAATAGGCATGCTGGGTACAGCAGATCAGGCACCATTGGCATTGGTTGTAACAGCCTCTGATCTGGATAGTGCGATGGCATTCGCCAATGAAGCACATGCATTACTAAAGAAAATACCAGGCGCAACGGAAACCAAACTGACGGTTGAATCTGGCAATCCCGAAATCAATGTGCAGGTAGACAGGGATAAGATGGCAGCATTGGGATTGAATATGCAAACGGTTGGATTGACCATGCAAACAGCCTTTAATGGAAATACAGATGGAAAATTCAGAGCAGGAGAATACGAATATGATATCAATATCCGATATGGAAGTTTCTCCCGTTCCAATATGCAGGATGTGAGCAATCTGGAATTTGTAAACAGTCAGGGACAAACCGTGAAACTTTCCCAATTTGCAACAATTACAGAAACTTCCGGCCCAAGTCAGTTGGAGCGGAGAGATAAAAGTCCATCAGTTACGGTTCAGGGGCAAACAGTGGGCCGCCCTACAGGAACGGTGGCGACTGAATGGGAAGCAGCTTTTTCCCAATTACGAAAACCAACCGGTGTCAATTATCTCTGGGGGGGCGATATGGAAAATCAAAGTGAAGGATTTGGAACACTGGGAGTTGCTCTATTGGCAGCAATCCTTCTGGTTTATCTGGTTATGGTAACACTGTATGATAGTTTTGTATATCCGTTTGTGGTCTTGTTTTCTGTACCATTGTCGTTTATCGGGGCCTTCCTTGCATTGGGCTTAACCAACAATTCGCTGAACATTTTTACCATTCTGGGTATCATCATGCTGATTGGATTGGTTTGTAAGAATGCGATTATGATTGTGGATTTTGCCAACCACAGAAAGGCTGAAGGAGAATCAACCTTCCAGGCCCTGGTGCAGGCAAACCATGCAAGGTTACGCCCGATTCTGATGACAACGATTGCCATGGTATTTGGAATGCTGCCGATCGCCCTTGCTTCCGGTCCGGGTGCCGAATGGAAAAACGGTCTGGCCTGGGTAATCATTGGCGGACTGGTAAGTTCCTTATTCCTGACACTTGTAATTGTACCGGTGATTTATGCCATTTTTGATGGCTGGCTGGATAAAGCTAAAAACAAAAAGAAAGGACAAAAAACAATCGATGAATTAATCGTGGAAGACTATGAACCGTCGCCCACACAGGATGGATTTACACCTGCACATGTGGTTTAAAATAAACATGCTGTCAGGGACAAGGTGGAAGCAGTCATTTTTCGGCTGCTTCCATTTTTTTTATATGTGTTTCTTTGATGAGAACAATTAATGCAGCTAAAATAGGAGAAGCTAATAATAAACCGAGAGTGCCAGCAACAGTACCCAATAAAACCTGCCAGAACAAAGCCAGTGCCGGTGGCAATTCCACCATTTTTTTCTCAATCATTGGGGTGATGAAATAACTTTCCACAATTTGTATGGAAAAATACAGAATGGTGATATACAGCGCCATTTGCGAACTTTCCAGGAATCCGACCAACACGGCTGGTACCAACGCAAGGTAAGGACCGATATAGGGAATAAAAGTAAACGCCGCTGCAATCAATGCAAGAATCAGTGCCATTGGAACACCCATTAAAGCAAGACCAATACCTGTTGCCAGTCCCACTACCAGCATAGAAGCAAATTTTGCAGCCAGCCAGGTAGCGAGTGTATTATAAATTTTATGAATCAACCCGCTGATTTCGGATCGTTTTGGCAAAGGAAATAAACGCATCAATCCCTTCACATAGGTACGAGGTGCTGCTGCAAGAAAAATAGCTGCAATTAGTACAATCAAAATATTTCCCAGTACAGCTAGGAATGAACTGAGATAGGAAGCCGCTTTTACCAGAAGATCTTTGTTTTCTGCTACTGCTTTTTCCGGATCTTCCGGCAATTGTTTTACCAATTTTTTACCGACAGGATGAGTCTGCAGTTTTTTCATCAGCTGATCCACTGATTTTGGCAGAGAAGTGGAGATTTCCTCTATTTGTTTGGATACTGAGGGTCCGGCTAATAAAAAAAAACCGGTAATTATAAGCGTGATGGTAATAAGTGTAATTGTTAAAGACCAGGTATAGTTGAATTTGGTCTTTTTCTGTATCCAGCTTGCAACATAATGAAAAAGTATGGCTGTTAAAATGCTCGCAAAAATGAGCAGGAAGAAATTAAACTGCCAGATAAATAAAGCCGTTACTCCACAGGCTAAAAGAATCTGAAGTACAAACTGAATTCGTGTTTGTGGAGATTGGGGTGGTTGCATACGGTTTTTTTTGTCAAATTAAAAAACCATACCACCCGGCACATCCCCAAACTGGGAAAAAATCGCGCTGCTACAACTTAAAATTCCAGGTTACACTCGGAATAATCGGGAACAGGCTAACCTGACGGGCATCTACTTTCAACGAACCATCCAATGCTGAACCAGTTTGATCAAAATAAATGAAATACGGGTTGAGGCGGCTGTACACATTGTAAATACTGAATACCCAGTGACCTTTGATTCGTCTGGGCTTTTTTGGAACTGGTGTATAGGTTGCGGAAAAATCGAGTCGGTGATAGGAAGGAAGCCGATATTGATTGATTCGGCTATACTCCTGCGTTAGTACTCCGTTTACAAGATAAAAACGCTCGGGTAAGGTTGTTGCGCTCCCGGTACCATATACAAAAACAGCTGATAATTTCCATTTTTTGTTCAGCTCATAAGATGCTACTGCTGAAAGATCGTGCCTTCGATCATAACGGGCCGGGTATTTATTTCCTTCATTCAGGTCAGGGAATTTCCGATAGGTCCAGCTTAATGTATAACCAATCCACCCGGTCATTCTACCCAGGTTTTTTCGAACAAAAAATTCAGCTCCGTAACTCCATCCATCGCCAAAAACAAATTCTTCTTCCGGATCAGCCAGGGAAGGAGTATATCCTTCCCGGTATTCAATCTGGTTCTGCATTTGCTTATAATAAACTTCAACAGAAGTTTCAAACGTGTTTTCCTTGAAATTTCTGAAATAGCCGGCAGCATATTGCCAACTCAATTGTGGTCTTACAAATAAGGTACTGGGTACCCATAAATCAGTGGGAAGTGTATTTCCTGCATTGCTGACTAGATGGATATACTGGTAATTTCTTGAAACAGACGCTTTAATCGAGCTGGCATCATTGATACTATACCGCATGGTTAAACGAGGTTCCAATCCGCCGTAATTTTTAACCCGATCTCCTTTACCATAAACAGCGCTGTCTGTTTTATTGCCATCCGTATCCCGTTCATACCGGGTATAGGCACCTACCTGCGTGAAATTACTGTAGCGTAAGCCGGCACTGATCCGAAACTGATCGGTTACATCCCAATCATCCTGAATATATACAGCGGATTCCCTGGCGTATTTTCGTTGCGCATTATTGGGAGTAAAATCGATGGAATCAGACCGTCCGGATACCAGGTTGGGTTTAAAGGTATGATGGGTGAACTGTGCGCCAAATTTCAACTTGTGTTGTGAACCGGGATAATAATCCATATCAAACTTTCCGGTAAGATCCCGGATCCCGGACTGCACATTAAAAGTCAGGTTATTCTGGGTTCCGTTAAAAGCAAAATTGTAATCATTAAATACCAGTGTTGTATTGGAAAATAACTTCCTATGAAACAGGTGGTTCCAACGAAGGGTGGCAGTGGCATTCCCCCAGGGAATATTGGCGCTGAAGGAACGCTGGCTGTTTTTAAAGGTGAACACATCCCGACCGAAATAACCGCTTAGAAAAAGCCGGTCCTTGTCCGAAAATTTATAATTCACTTTGGTATTCAGATCATAGAAATAATAACCCGATCCATAAAATGCACTTTCTTTTTTCACAAAAGGTTTTACCAGGGCATCAATATAGGTTCTGCGGGCAGAAATAATAAAGGAAGCTTTATCCTTTTTTATTGGTCCCTGAATATTTAACCGGGATGCAATAGCGCCAATTCCCCCTTCGACTTCCATTTTTTTCATATTGCCATCTTTCATAGCGATGTCCAGTACCGATGAAAGACGACCGCCATATTGGGCTGGCATCCCACCTTTAATAAGGCTTACATTTTTTATGGCATCAGAATTAAAGATGGAAAAGAAACCAAACAGGTGGCCGGAATTATAAACTACCGCATCATCCAGTAAGACCAGGTTTTGATCCGGTCCTCCTCCCCTCACATAAAATCCGGCATTCCCTTCGCCGGCATTCCGAACACCGGGGAGAAGTTGAAGTGTTTTTAATACATCCACTTCACCAAAAATTGCCGGGAGGGATTTGATCTGAGCAATACTAAGATCAACTTTTCCCATCTGTGCATCCCGAACATTCCCATCTTTTCGCTTTGCATAGACCACTACTTCCTCGCTGGCAACGATCCGGGGAGACAGGTTCACGGTCAGATTTACATCCCGATCTAACTGAACGGAAAAGGTTTGTGGTTCATAACCCGTGTAGGAAAAGCTAACCTGGTAGGTTCCAGGAGTAAGGGTAATGGAGAAATAACCATAGGAATTGCTGTTCACTCCCTTACCCTGGCCATTGATGGAAACCGTAGCACCGATGAGGTTTTCACCGGAAAGGGTATCTTTAACATACCCGCTAAGGGTATATTTTTGCTGAGCACTGGCATTCCCAAGGGTAGCCAGGAGCAGAGAAATACAGAGGATAAATCGGTTCATTGAAGTAAAACTACCAGCAGATCAACAAAAACATGCTGTCTTGGTTCATATTTTCCTGCGGAAAGCGCAATTATTTTAACTTTGCGCCCCATGTTAGTAGGATTACAAAATGTTACGTTCGAATTTGGTGCCCGGGTTATTGTGTCCGAAGCATCCTGGCATATACAGCCGAATGAGCGGATTGGCCTGATCGGATACAATGGTACCGGCAAGTCAACGCTCCTGAAATTAATTGTTGGAGAATACCTCCCATCTGCAGGAACAGTCGAAAAAAGCAGGGGTACCAGTATTGGATACCTGCACCAGGATCTCCTGAGTTTTGAAACAAAGCAGTCCATTCTGGAAGTGGCACTGAGTGCCTTTGAGCGGGTGCAGCAACTGGAAAAGGAAATTGAGGAGATCGGCCAGGAGCTTGAAAGAACCGGAGATGAAAAGACCCTGCATTTGTATTCTGATAAACTGCATGAGCTGGAAGTATTGGGTGGATATGATATTCACCACCGTACGGAAGAGGTATTACATGGACTGGGATTTTCTGTTGAGGATATGAACCGGCCCTACCAGGAATTCAGCGGTGGCTGGCGAATGCGGGTATTGCTGGCCAAAATGATTCTACAGCAACCGGATTTATTATTGCTGGATGAACCGACCAATCACCTCGATCTTCCTTCCATTGAATGGCTGGAAAAATACCTCCTGCACTATAAGGGATCAGTAGTGATTGTTAGTCACGATAAGTTTTTTATTAACCGGATGGTAACCAAAATTGTGGAAGTTTACCAGAAACAGTTACATATCTATACCGGCAATTACGAATTTTACGAAACCGAAAAAGCCATGCGGGTTGAATTGCAGCAGCGGGCTTTTGAAAATCAGCAGGAATATATTCGGCAACAGGAACGATTCGTGGAACGCTTTCGGGCCAAAGCTACCAAGGCTGCACAGGCACAGAGTGCTATGAAGCGACTTGATAAATTGGACCGTATAGAAGAAGTTGAAATTGAGCGCCCAAATATCAAGATCAACTTCCGGATTGATAAAATGCCGGGAAAGGTACTGGTGGAATTGAAGCAGGTTACCAAAAAATACGGCGAACATACGATCGTGGAAAACTCCTCTGCTGAAATTGAGCGCGGAGATAAAATTGCACTTATCGGAGCTAACGGAAAAGGTAAATCAACTTTGCTGCGAATTATTGCCGGCATTGAATCCTTTCAGGGAGAACGAAAATGGGGGCATAATGTGGATGAGGCATTTTATGCACAGCACCAATTGGAGGCACTGGACATCAACAATACTTTGCTGGAAGAAATGAAAGCCTGTGGAAGTCAGAAAACAGAGCAGGAATTAAGAACCCTGCTGGGCTGCTTTCTGTTTAGCGGAGACGATACCGATAAAAAGATCAAGGTATTAAGCGGGGGCGAAAAAGCAAGGGTGGCACTGGCCAAAACAATTGTAAGCAAGGCCAATTTCCTGATGCTCGATGAACCGACCAACCACCTGGATATGCATTCTGTGGAATTGCTGGTTGAAGCATTGAATAAATACGAGGGTAGTTTTATACTGGTAAGTCACGATCGGTATTTCATTTCAAAAGCTGCCAATAAAATCTGGGAAATCGACAATCATCAGATCAAGGAATTCAAAGGCAGCTATGGCGAGTGGGTGGAATGGAAAGAGCGGATGGCTAAACAGGTCGCCCTTGCTGAACAACCGGTAAAGGCTGATAAAAAAGAAACGGCTCCAGTTATTGTTCCACAACCGATTGTAAAACCACCGGCTCCTGTATTGAACAGGGATCAGAAAAAAGAATTACAGAAGTTCCAGCGACAATTCAATCAGGTAGAAGAAAAAATTGCCCGGTTGAAAGAAGAAAAAGGGAAGCTGGAAGCTGCTTTGGGAGATCCGGGAACTTATTCTAACAAAGATAAATTTGCAGCAGCCGAATCTGCTTATAAAAAAAATGCAGAAACGTTGGCTGAATTGAATAAGGAATACGAAACCTTATTCGAAAAGATCCTTTCAATGGAAACCGAAATGGACTAACTTCATGGACTATGAAACCATGGGTGATTCTCCTTTCTGGAATTCTATTACTATCAACAACTTTAATTGAGGCTCAGGCCCAGCCATCACAGCGCCCCAAAATCGGACTTACGCTTAGTGGAGGTGGTGCAAAAGGGCTGGCACATATCGGCATTTTGAAGGCCATCGATTCTGCCGGTTTGCAAATTGATTATGTTACCGGCACGTCCATGGGAGCAATAGTTGGAAGTTTATATGCTATCGGTTATTCAGGTGATACAATCCTTCAAATTGCCCGCAACATGAATTGGAATGTGCTGCTTAGTAATCGTTCTTCCCTGCAGGCATTTATCATGGAAGAAAAACAGGAATATGGCAGATACGCACTGGAATTGCCGATGGAAAAAGGCAGGTTTCGGATCCCATCCGGTGTATTGGAAGCGGAAGAACTCTGGCTCAAATTTAATGAGCTCTATAATCCGGTGTATGGCATACGAGACTTCAATGAATTCAAACGTCCATTTAAATGTATTGCAACAGATCTGGAAACAGGAGATGCGGTGGTACTCGACAAGGGGGATCTGATTTCAGCAGTTCGCTCCAGCATGGCCATTCCATCTGTATTTACGGCAGTTGAAATTAATGGCAAAAAACTGGTGGATGGTGGACTAATCCGAAATTTTCCTGTGAGTGATGTTCGTAATATGGGAGCTAATATTGTTATTGGAAGCAGTGTCAGTTCCGGTCTGCTGTCCGCAGATAAAATCACCTCCCCGGTGCAGATTCTAATGCAGATTGCGTTCTTTAAAGAAGCTAATCTAAGTAAGCAGGAGGTAGCATTAACTGATTATTTTATTGACCATCCGGTTGAAAATTATACAGCAGGAAGTTTTAATTACAGTGATAGCATACTGGAAATCGGCCTGCGAATGGGAAAATTGCATTATCCCTATTTTAAAAAGCTGGCAGACAGCCTGAATGCGATTTACGGAGTACCGGCCAAAGTGGAATTTCCACTCGTAAAAGAAAGAGTAACGATCCGGCATATTCTGAGTGATAGTCTGAGATATATTACCAAACCTTTTCTGCGAAGAATGCTGGGGTTAAAGGAAGGCAATTCATATAGTGTAATAGAAATGGAAGATGCCATCCGTCAGGCATATGGAACCCGGTATTTCAACCGATTGTATTACCAGCTGGAACCGGTACCAGGAGAGGATGGTGTAGCGGATATGCGCCTTGTGGCAGAGGAAAACTCACCCATTACAGCAAAACTGGCCGTACATTTTAATACCTTAAGTGATATGAGCCTGATTGCGAACCTGAGTTTTCGCGATTTTCTTGGCAAGCAGAGTCGCACATCGGTTTCTGCAGCGATCTCTGAAAATTTCCGTTTCCGCGCTGAACATAGCCAGGTTTTCGGCACACCAAAAGTTCCGCTGGCCTGGGTATCTGAATACTATTTTGAACGCCAGGAATTCCCAACTTATAACAATTACAAATCGGTTGGATTAGCAAGGGAGCTGAGCACTTCAATAGATACCAGATTGCAATTGGCTTATAAAAGAAGACAGTCTTATGCAGCAGGAATTCATTGGGAGCGGGCATCGCTGAAACCATTAACAGAGGGATTACAAACCATAGAAGGCAGGATTCGCTACCTGCAGGGGTATCTCCGATATGAATACAACTCGCATGACCGCCTCTTTCTTCCAAGAAGGGGAACCTATACCCTATTTGAACCATCCGTAATTTTTGCACAGGAGCCAAATGCTGTATTTCTGGCATCTGGTGTTCCCATTCTGAATATTGATTCCCTTGGTTTAACCTTCGGCACTTTTGCCAGAGTTCGGTTTCAGATTGAAAAAGTACTGCCCATCCGAAGGAAATCCTACCTGACTCTTCAGGCAGAAGCAGCTGGCAATTTTAATGCTTCTCAATTTTTATTTCATGATTTTCTGATTGGCGGTATGAAACCGATTATGCGAAACCAGGTTAGTTTTGCAGGTATTCAGGATGCGGCTGTAACTACCAATAGCCTGATAAAAGGTGCTATCAACTGGCGATACCAGTTCACCGGTGCTGTTTATACTGCACTAACATTTAATCTGATGTATACAAGCTTCCTGAAGGAACCCTTTGAGGTAAATAACAACAGGCTGTTAAGCGGTTATGCTTTTACGCTGGGTATTGACTCCCCTATCGGACCGCTTGAATTCAGTTTGATGTATGGTGATCAGTCCAGGCATATCCGAAACTATGTTAACCTTGGTTTTCGCTTTTCCCGCCAGATGTTTTAACTGATTTTCAAATCCTGGCGGGCTTTCACGAAATCAGCCACCAGGAAGCCAATCAATTGGCCAATTGTATCGGTTTTGCGACCATCACTTAATTGTGCGGCACCTTCACAGATATGCAGGTAGGCAGGTTTGAGATCCTGTGCCACAAAATTTACATACTGGCGTGCATGCATAACGGTTATACCCGATGATGCACAGGCACTGCTTAGTACGTCCTGAATAACATCCAGATCAAGATCAATACCACAGTAATTCTCATCCATCAGATTGGTGCAATGCGCCACTGCCTGAAGAAAATTTCGTTTTTCATGAAGAAAAATATCTTCATAGCTGATGAGATCCAGGAAGGGATTATTGACAAAATCCAGCCATACATTTTGTTGAATATAAGATTCCTTAACACCAATAACACTGTATTTCTGCAAATAACCATCTTCTTCTGCGTAGCGAAATCCATTGCCGGAATGCCTGCCTTCCGCCGGTCTGAAATCCGTGTGGGCATCCAGATTGATCACATTGATCTGAGCCAATGGGATTTTTCCGGATTTGAACAATCCCTTTGCAGATCCTTTGATTAGTGGGTAAGCATTGTTATGGCCGCCACCAATAGCGATGGGAATTTTTCCTGCTGCTGTAATTTGTTTGGATAGCTGTTCAACTTCTTCATCAATCTGATTAACAGCATGTCGGTAAGCTTCGATTTTTTCTTCTTCTGACCGGGCATGGTTTTCAATCAGGTATTGCAGGTCTCCAAAATCAAAATGACCAAGTAATAGAATTTCTTCTCCTGTCAAAAAATCATTGCTCTGCATATTGACAAAACTGCTTAAAAATGGCAACCAGGCAGAATCTGCACCTCCCTTACCATAGTTGGCCTTCACACCAATATCTTCCGGAATTCCAAATAATACATAACTGGCGGAAGATTTATCCAATTTTTCCTCAAACTGATCCGGGTGTGTAAGAACCTGGAGACGTTCGCCCAGTTTTGTTTCAAATCGTCTTAAACGGGTCAGGTAGAGTACATCTTCCTTGTTGTAAAATTTAAAATGATTCATATGGCTGCGATGTTAAAATATATCAGTTCTTTCTGAAAACGCCGGCTCTTCCACCAGCTCAGATGGTTTCTTCTTATAAAACAACATACCAATGGTCATAATGGCTCCGGTTACCAGAATTATGAAAAACAAAATTCCTTCATCAAAATTATTCAATCGCAGGTTCTCCGGGATTTTGTAAAATAGTACAATGGTAATAAGTCCGCGTGGTATAAAAAACACTTCCGGAAAAACATTGGTTTTGAGGAAAAACCGGAAATAAAGAAACCGGACCATAAATAGAGCCAGTACAATCACGCCTCCGACCCGCATCACATTATTGTCCAAAATAGTTTCAAAATCGATGGAAAACCCAAATAAAACAAAGAAAAAAGTACGAATCAGGAAGGATGATTCTGCTGTTATTGAATGCAGCAACTGATTTAAACTATTCACCTGTTCCTGCGGAAAATGGCGTTGAATCCAGGGGAAGGTTCTTAATAAATGCCAGTTATTTATCATCAGGCCAAATGCCAGAATAATGATCAGGGAAGGCAGGTGCAGCATTTTTCCGCCGGCATATATTAATACAAGTAAGGAAAAAATCAGAAAAAACTTGATGGAGAGTTTTGTTCTGGTCATGATGAATAAAAGCAACAGCGAGACAAACCCTGAAAGAAGAATACTTAAGATCAAATTACCGGAAAAGATCCCAACCGATTTAAAGGAAAATATTTCCGGTGAGATAAAATAATTAAACAACATGATGCCGAGTATATCTGAAAAGGAAGCTTCATATACCAAAAAATCCTTTTTTTCTTCGGTTAAGGCATGCAGGCTGGGTAATACAATTGAACTGCTGATGATGGACAATGGAATGGCGTACACAATACAATTCAGCAGGGGTTGCTGCAAATATTCATAGAGAATATAGGATATCAGGGAGGTTGAGAGCAGTAAAATAATCAGGGCCGATAAAAAGGACTCCCGGATCAGTTTGATTCTGGATTTTTTGAGTTCCAGATCCAATCCGGCTTCCAGCACAATCATGATCAGACCTACCACACCAAGTGATTCCACTACCAGCAGTGGGACATTTAATTCATATTGATAAACTTCCGCAATAAGCCGTATTCCCATACCGGCAAGGAGCAGCAGCAAAACAGAAGGCACCCGGATGTATCGGCTCCCTATCGAAAACAGATAGGAAAGCACGACGGTGCAACATAAGATGATTAGCAGAAATTCGGATTCAATGGATTCCATTCTGTAATATACAGAACTGTGCCTGCTATTCAAGCGGTTTTTACAAGCCTTCCTTTCAGGTATACCTGATGAATGGAAGTTTCACCGAAAGAATAGGGCATAAATGCAAGGGAGGGCAGCTGGTTTGTGACCAGAAAATTAGCGAGTTTACCCGGATGTATGGATCCGGTTTCTTTTTCAACCCCCATTGCAAAAGCACCATTAATAGTAGCTGCCTGCAGCGCTTCTTCCGGTAACATTCTCAATTGTATACAGGCCATGGAAACAACTCCTTCCATCCTGTAAGCGGGAGATGAACCCGGATTAAAATCTGAGGCCAGGGCGATAGCAGCTCCGGCTTCGATCAGTTGCCTTGCTGGTGGTGGTGCCATTCGAAGAAAATAAGCTGCTGTAGGTAATAGCGTACCAATTGTGTCGGATGCTGCAAGTGCATTAATGGCCTCCAGGTCCATTGATTCCAGATGATCCACGGATAAGGCACCTACCTGTATTCCCGCTTGTACCCCACCAGAAACAGCCAGCTGATTCGCATGAATTTTGGGTTGAAGGCCGATTTGTTTACCGGCTTCACAGATTCGGATCGTTTCTTCCGGAGTGAAAAATCCCTGTTCACAGAAAACATCGATAAAATCTGCCAGTCCTTCTGCCTGAATAACAGGTAACATATCATCGATGAGTAACCGAATATAGCCTTCCCGATTTTCTTTAAATACTGGAGGAATAGCATGTGCACCCAGAAAACTGGCTTTTATCGAAAGGCGGCAGGATGCTTTCAGCTGTTTGATCACTCGAAGCATTTTTATTTCTGCATCCACCGTTAATCCATAACCGCTCTTTATTTCAAGGGCTCCGGTTCCGGATGCTGCGATTTTATCCAGCTTAGCCATAGATTCTCTGAATAATTGTTCTTCCGGCATGGCAGCAAGTTTGCGTGCCGAAGAAAGAATTCCCCCTCCTTTTGCAGCTATCTCTGCATAGGTTCTGCCCTGAATTTTATCTACAAACTCTTCTTCCCTGCTGGCAGCAAAAACCAGATGGGTATGTGAATCACAAAATGAGGGAAGAATAAAACGCCCGGTGCAATCTATAATTTGATCAGAAGTTGGCAATTCAGGCTGTTCTCCCTCCTTTCCGAAGCCAAGGATATGCTCGTCTTCAATCAACAACCAGGCGTCTTCTATTTGATTGGCATTTGCCAGGTCCTTACCTCTAATCGCAGCAGGTGGCTGTCCAATTCCTGTTAATGATTTAATATGGCGGAAAAGGATTCGCATTTCAAAGTTTCTCCCAAACTTCCTGAGCAAAATTCTCCAGACTTGGATCTCGGGCGCCCATCAATAACAATACCGAATTTTCTGTTAGGTGGGGTCGAACCGTTTCTAAAAACCTGGTTCTGTCTTCTACGAAGTAGGCAGCTTTACCAAGTTGTCTGATATCATTTATCAGATCATTGGCGGAAATATCTTTGGTAGCAGTTCCACCTGCATAAAAAATTTCGCTCATCCAGATTTCATCCTGCGGGCGGAGTGCAGCAGCTATTTCCTGCACAAAATCGGCGCGAAGAAAACGGGTCGGACCATAACCATGCGGCTGAAACCAGGCTATTACTTTAGGTGCAATTGGCTGACAGGATCGGATACTGGCAGCACATTTAGCGGGATTATGCGCATAATCATCCATCAGCCAAACACCTTTTTTTTGTCCAAGTACCTGGTTCCTGCGATAAATTCCTTCATATTGTTCCAAAGCTTCTGCGGCTTTTGAAAGATCAACACCCAATTGTGCAGCAACCGTAGTGGCTGCCAGCGCATTTTCCATATTGTGTTGTCCCACCAGCTTAAGCGTAAATGGACTATTATTGATGGTGAAGGAGATGGATAATCCCTCCTGTTTGAAATCCCTGGCAATAAAGCCGGCGGGCCTGGATTCGTCCCAACTGAAATCCAAACTTATTTCTTCAGATAAAGGTGCAGCAAGCGGGTGCGATTGATTTACGATAAACAACTCACTGTTTCTTTTGAATGTAGAAAAAATATCTATCAATGTATCCACTTCCTTATGGTCTTTATCAATATTTAAAAGTAACCCGATAGCCGGATGATATTGTACAATAGAGCCATCACTTTCATCCGCTTCAATTACCAGCCAGTCGCCGTTTCCCACTTTGGCATTGCCGATTTTTCCTTCGCGGATAATGCTGACAAGTCCGGCTCCGCTGATGATACTTGGCTCCAGTCCGGCATACTGCAGAATATCATACAACATCGCGCTGGTGGTGGATTTTCCGGAAGTACCTCCTACTGCAATGGTCTTTTTACTTTTGGATATAATCGCCAGTAATTCACTTCTTCGTATAATGGGAATATCCAGTGATTTCGCTTTGATCACTTCTGTAACAGTATCCTCAATAGCAGCGGAAACAACAACGAGATCAGTTGTTGGAAGAATACCGGTGCCATCCTGTTCAAAACAAAGGATACCTTCTGCTTCCAGTTTGGCGCGGGTATCATTGGCTTCATTTGGTTTAAAATAACGGTCGGATCCCGCAACTTCTTTACCAATGCCTTTAAGATACTGAGCGATTGCACTCATGCCGGTGCCGGCAATACCTATAAAAAAAACACGTTGAAAATCGTTGATAGTCTGAATCATTTCGGGTAGTTGGAAGACGTGAAGATAGCAAGCTTTTCTTTCAGGTCGAGACGATGTTGCCGGGCAATATCTTTGGCGATATCATAACCGGCATCAGCATGTCTGATTACACCAATTCCCGGATCATTACGCAATACCCGTGCCAGTCGTTTTTCAGCAGCATCCGTACCATCCGCAACGATAACCATTCCAGCATGAATGCTGTAACCCATGCCTACCCCGCCTCCATGGTGCAGGCTAACCCAGGAAGCTCCGCCTGCAGTATTCAGGAGCGCATTAAGGATTGGCCAGTCAGCCACTGCATCAGATCCATCCAACATGGCTTCGGTTTCGCGATTGGGACTTGCAACAGAGCCGGTATCCAAATGATCCCGTCCAATTACGATGGGCGCCTTGACTTTACCAGTGCGAACCAGTTCATTGAATGCGAGTCCGGCTTTTTCCCGTTCTCCCTGTCCCAGCCAGCAGATTCGGGCGGGAAGTCCCTGAAATGCGATTCTTTCTTTCGCCAGTTTTAACCATCGCTGCAGGGAAGTATTTTCCGGAAAAAGTTCTGAAATCACCTGATCGGTAACGGCAATATCATTCGGATCACCACTCAGGGCTACCCATCTGAAAGGGCCTTTGCCTTCGCAGAATAAAGGGCGAATATAGGCGGGTACAAAACCGGGAAAATCAAATGCATTTTCGAGACCATTTTCCTTAGCCCGGGCCCGGATATTATTTCCATAATCAAAGGTGATGGCTCCTTTTTTCTGAAGTTCCAACATAAGAGCAACATGCCGGTGCATACTGGCATAAGCAAGTTTCAGGTAAGCTTCAGGATTCGATTGACGAAGCAGGTTACTTTCTTCCAGAGAAATACTATGAGGTACATAACCTATCAGCGGATCGTGCGCAGAAGTCTGATCTGTTAATGTATCAGGGATAATAGTTCGTTCCAGCAGGCGGGCCAGCAAATGGACAGCATTACAATGAATGCCTATTGAAATAGCTTCGCCTCTTGCTTTTGCTTCAAGTGCCCGGTCGATGGCAGTATCGATATCTTTTATTTTTATATCCAGATAACGTGTTTCTATTCGCTTATCAATTCTCCATTCTTCTACCTCTGCAATCAGGGCCACTCCTTCATTCATGGTTATGGCCAGGGGTTGCGCACCGCCCATCCCGCCTAAGCCGGCTGTAACATTGAGTGTCCCTTTCAGACTTCCTCCAAAATGTTTATTGGCAACTGCAGCATAGGTTTCATAGGTGCCTTGTACTATTCCCTGCGAGCCGATATAGATCCAGGATCCGGCCGTCATTTGTCCGTACATCATCAATCCCTTTTTCTCCAGTTCATCAAAATGCTGCCAGTTGGCCCAGTTGGGAACAAGTTGGGAATTGGAGATCAGTACCCTGGGAGCATCTTCATGTGTTTGGAAAATGGCAACCGGTTTACCACTTTGAATCAGCAGGGATTCATCGTTTTCCAATTGCTCAAGTGCTTTAATGATGAGTTCCAGGGATTCCTGGTTGCGGGCAGCTTTTCCTCGCCCGCCATAAACGATGAGGTCTTCCGGACGTTCGGCCACATCGGGATGCAGGTTATTGAGGAGCATTCGGAGGGCGGCTTCCTGGAGCCAGCCTTTACAGCGGGATGGAGAGGTGGGCATGGTGAAGGAGGTGAATGGTGAAGGAGGTGAATGGGGTGAATAGTCAATGGTGAATGGTCAAGGGTGAATGGTCAAGGGTGAATGGTGAAAGGGGGGAATCCGGCGGTTAGTGGATTTCCCTGTTTGTGGGCGAATCGATGAACCTGATGTACAAAGGAGAAATCTTTAATCAGGAGCGCGATTCGCTCAATATCACGGGCAAAAATCCGGTCTTCAGAAGCAAATCCAACAAACTCGCGTACATGATCATGCGCAAATTCCAAAACCGGACTGCTTTTCAAAGGGCGACGGAATTCAATAGCCTGACAAGCACTCATGAGTTCGATAGCCAGAATATACTCTAGGTTATCAATTACCTGGTTTAATTTTCTTCCACTGATGCTGCCCATGCTTACGTGGTCTTCCTGTCCGAGTGAAGTGGGAATGCTATCCGCACTGGCAGGGAAACAAAGAGTTTTATTCTCAGTAACCAATGCTGCTGTTGTATACTGTGGAATCATGAAACCACTGTTCAATCCAACTTTGTTCATGAGTAACATGGGTAATCCCCATTTTCCTTCAAGCAGGAGATAACAACGGCGGTCGGACATATTCCCGATTTCAGCAGCAGCAAAACAATTGTAATCCAATGGAAGAGCAAGTGGTTGTCCGTGGAAGTTTCCTCCACTGATAGTATGCTTGGCATCCAGTACGATGGGGTTATCGGTTACGGAATTCAATTCAATTTCCGTGAGTTCTTTCAGGTGCAGCCAGGCATTTCTGGAAGCACCATGAACCTGCGGCATACATCTGAGCGAATAGGGATCCTGAACCCTGCCGCAATCCAGATGGCTGTCCATAATGGCAGAGTTTTCAAGAAGCAGTCGTAATCGGTGTGCAACATACATGCTTCCTGCATATGGACGTAATTCATGCAGGGCCGCTTCAAAAGGAGCTTTGGTTCCGGTAAGTGATTCAAGACTCATGGCTCCGATTATATCAGCAGCATCCAAACAGTTTTGGAGGCGCTCCACTGCTTTTACCGCATGTGCCAGGATAAATTGGGTTCCGTTAATCAGGGCCAGTCCCTCTTTAGGACCCAGTTGAACGGCTTCTATTCCATGTGCTTTTAATACTTCGTTGGTAGGTTTTCGGATGCCGTTTTCCGTTAGTTCGCCCAGGCCTATTAAGGGCAGGCTAAGATGTGACAGAGGAGCCAGATCACCACTGGCACCAACGCTTCCTTTTTCAGGCACAACCGGGATAATATCATTATCTATCATCCAGCAGAGCCGTTGGAGGGTGCTCAGTTGAATTCCCGAATACCCTTTTGCCAGTGCATGCACTTTTGTAATGAGCATGATTTTAGCCATTTCGGGTGCTATCGGATGGCCAACACCAACACTATGGCTTTGTAAAATTTTGTATTGCAGAGTTCTCGTATCTTCCTCTGAAATAGAACTGTTGGCAAGGATGCCGAATCCGGTATTAACGCCGTAAACGGTGCGGCCTTCTGCAACTATGCCGGCCACAGCTGCTGCACTGGCATTTATTTTTTGAATGGATTCCGGTCCGAGGATTCCCTGAATACTGCCATTTGCGATACCCAGGGTGATGGCAATTGTCAGCTGATCAATTCCATATTGAAAGGCTGGTTTCATGGGAGGTGTTTTTCAATTCTATTAAAAATGGAAGTTTTAGCAAAAGATGCTTCCGTTTCTGTGATAGCTTTCATCAGATTACTTGTATGTTCCGATTCATTCAGCAGATCTTCCATTGCTTTTTGCAGGGCGATCCAGATGGGTTGTACCTGTTTCAACAATTTTTGCCCTTTGGTAGTGAGACCTACTGTTTTTTTGCGCCCATCAGTTTTATCTGTAGTGGATTTAATCAGGCCTTTTTCCTGCAGTTTGCTGATCAGCTGGCTGGCTGCTGAGTGAGACACTTCGAGTTCTTCCGAAATATCCCGGATAGAAAGACTTTCTTTTTGGGAGAGCATGTAAAAAACAGGGAACCAGGCGGCATCAAAGCGAATTTGATGTTTTTTATATACGTGGTTTACATCGGCCAGAAAGGACTCGCTGATACGACGTAATCTGCTGCCAAAGAACAGCACACCGGATTGTTGATAAAATGCCAAGGAATCGTTTTTAATTTATATAAGCACTTATACAAATATAGCCTCTTTTGTGAATATTTGCTTCTTTTTGATCATTTTTTTGACTGAAAAGCGCTTTCCATTATCTTTGCCGCCCTGAGGACCGGTAGCTCAGCTGGATAGAGCAACTGCCTTCTAAGCAGTAGGTCATTGGTTCGAATCCAATCCGGTTCACAAGGCATATAAAAAAACCCGCATTTATTGCGGGTTTTTTTATTAATTCACCTATTCACCTATTCACTTATTCACCTATTCACCTATTCACCCCCTTCACCCTCCCATACTCCAGCTTCTGTACCCTTCCCGCGTTCACTTCAAATGCTATTACTTTTTTATTCTTATCGCGGATAAAACGAATATGACTCATCCACCAGAAGGGCGATGTAAATTGGTCTGGTGCAATATTTGTTAGTGGAACCGTATTAAATTTACGATGCTGCAATTCGAGTTTTCCATTTTTAATAACTATTGAGTAAAATGCTTCCAGTTCATCACTGTAAAACCGGCCTTCATAATCGGCTGTAATTGGAAATGGTTTTACCGGCTGCCGTTTAAATAATTGCGTATTGTTTGGATTAATAATTTCAAATGACTGAATAGAATCAGCGGCCAGCTCTTTCGGATTAATATACATCGCACCACCTGATGACAACTTATACCGATTTGAAACTGCTTCACCCATTTTAATTTCAACGGGCAATCCGGCATTACCCATACGTACATACAGTCCGCCTTTATAAAAAGAGAGTTCAGCCAAATCACCCCGTTCAGTATAATATTTTCCTTTCAGTTTTTTAATAAGCAGGCTGTCAGCTTTATAAACAGGTGATTGGGCGGTATCAGGTTTGATATCAGTAATCAGTGCTTCTGCGATCAGGTTAGCCAACCGACCAGGATTCGCAAATCCGAGATTACTGAATACCACAATACCCAATTGTTTTTGGGGATAACGCACTGCATAGGTTCTGTAACCTGCATCAGCACCACCATGTCCAATCTGCTCCCATCCTTTGAAGGTTCCAACTACCTGTCCCATGGCATAATTCAACTGGCGGCCATCATTCAAAGCACCGGTAATTTTCATTTTGTCAACCAGTTCCTTCCCTCCTACCTGCCCGGTTTCCAGGTTATTCAGCCATTTTGCTTCATCCAGTACTGTTGTAAATAAGCTGGTAGCTCCCACAATGGAATAACTAAGAACAGCATGCTGGTATTTACCTCCTGCAGCACCATTGTAGGAATAGGCCCGTCCCGGTACCAACTCCAGATAATTGTCATGGAAATGTGTATCCTTCATACCTAGGGGAGAAAAAATCCTTTCCTCTGCAAATTGCCGGAGCGATTTGCCACTTAGTTTTTTTACAATTTCTGCCAGTAACGTGTAGCCTGTATTACAATACATGTACTCATCACCCGGATTAAAATTCAGTGCTTTTTGTTTGGAAACCAATTTGATCACATGCTCCTGAGTAATAACATCATCGAGTTGCCAGCCGGCGTTGGCAAGCAATTGCCATTGATCTCTCAGTCCGCTTGTATGCAAAATCAGTTGGCGGATTGAGATTTTTTTTCCAAAATCCGGAACATAATCAAGGTATAGCCGAATATCATCATCCAATTTTAGTTTGCCTTCTTTTTCCAGCAACAGTATGCAGAATGCAACATATTGTTTTGATTCTGATGCTATATGAAATATGGTAGTCGGTTGGATGGGAATTCCATATTCCATATTAGCCAGACCATAGCCTTTTTGAAAAACAACAGCACCATTTTGCTGAACTGCCACAGCACAACCCGGTGTTGAACTGGTATACAGTTTAAAAATGGAATTTATTTTTGCAGTTACTGAGTCAGGTAATTGTTGTGCCTGTAACTCACAGGATAAGAACAGTAAAAAAAGCAGCTTTTTCATTTTTAAAAGATACCAAAATTTGCCTCATTCCAATACAAATTCCCTATCTGCCTTAATCTCCTTGAGAAAATTTTCATCATGGGATACAACGATCAGCGTTCCCTTATATTGGTTAATCGCTTTTGTCAGGATCTCCAGATTCTCCAGATCCAGGTTATTTGTCGGCTCATCCAGTAGTATTAAATCAGGGGATTGCTGACTTATATTCAGACAACAGAGTAAGAGACGCATTCGCTCCCCTCCACTGAGTTCCTGGCAGGATGTTTTCCAATCATCTTTATCAAATAGAAATCGATGTAACCGAATATTGATTTCATGTTCGTCAAAACCAGTTCGGTTGTATTCCCTGGCCAATTCATACACTGTCATTTTTTTATTAACCAACGAATATTCCTGATCAATATAAACGGAACTGCAAACTGAACGGTAAACAGTACCAATCGTTGGTTCCATTCCTCCAAGTAAAATTTGCAGGAGGGTAGTTTTACCTGCACCATTCCTTCCTTTAATCACCCATCTCTCACCACTGTTTAGAAACCAGGTGATTGGTTCTTTCCATAAATCAGGCTGATCCGCAAACTGGAAATTCATCTCTTCTGCCGAAAAAATTCGTTTTCCCTGATATAATGTTGATTCATTCCAATCAATTTTCATTTGGTTTGGGTCCGGAATGGCTGATCGAAGTAATTGTAATTCCTGTTTCAATCCCTGGATTTTTTCTCCATGCACCGTCTTCAATTTTGCACTTGTTTTTTCAGCATTATTCAGAAGTGTATTCATCATAATTTTTGCAACACCTGCATTCTCCTGTTTATTTTTTCCTCTTGCATTTAATTTATTCTGCCGTTCTTTTGTTTCTCTGTCAATTTCCTTAGCAATGCGCAAGGATTTTGTTGTTGCAGCAATATTCTCCTGCATGGCCTGATGCTCCTTTTTTTTCTGTTCCAGATAAAATTCATAATTACCTCCGTAATACTGAATTCCTGTTGTATTCAATTCTCCTACAGCATCCAGCAGATTCAATAATAGTCGATCATGACTTACAACAATCATGGAACAGGAACAGGATTGTACGAATTCATATAAACAATTCCTTGCTTCCAGATCCAGATGATTACTGGGTTCATCCAGCAATATCAGGTCCGGTTGATGTACCTGTATTCCGGCTAAAAAAACTTTCGTTTTTTGTCCGCCACTTAGAGAACCAATGGTTTGATCAAGGTCCAGTTTATCCAATTGCCAGTAAGCCAACGCTTCCCTGCAACGATCCTCAATCATCCAGTCATCCTGTAGCAATTCAAGTTGAAGTTCTGATACATCCCCTTTGAATATAGATTGGAGTGCCTTCCATTTGGTTTCAACCTGCATAGCTTTCGCAATGGTCCAATCATTAAATTGCCCAAAAATTTGAGGTATATAATAGGGATCAGTGGAGGCTTTCAAATCGCCGGCAGATGCGGACAACTCGCCTGCTATAATTTTTAATAAGGTTGATTTACCAACACCATTATTGCCAATTATTGCCATTTTCTCCTTGGCCTGCAGGTGCAACTGAAGATTTTGAAATAATACTGTCTTATTTGGATGGGAATACGATACGTTTTGCAAATGCAACATAAAAACTAATTTTTTGTGAATAGAAATAGAAGCCCGAAGAGGCTTTCAAGTCATTATCAGAAAAAATTAGTACTTCATCGTAATTTGGAATTCGTGAATAATCTGCTGCAAATATAAAAAAAACATTGATCAGCTATCCAATTATCGAAATTTTAGCAACTTGTTCAGAGCGAGGCATACTAATTGTAACAATCTATCGATGATATAAAAAATCCACATATTTGCTATGAAAAAAATCCTTTTAGTTGCCTGCATTTTTCTGGTAGTATCCTGCCAGAAAGAAGAAAATGAACCCAAAGCAGAAGAAGAAAGCCCGGCACCAACCAGCCCATCCAATCCTCCGGCAGGTACAGCCGTAATTTACAATGTCGACAAGGCAACCATGCTGCAGTTAATCAATGATATCAGAACAAAAGGATGTACCTGCGGAAGCACTGTTATGCCCCCTGTTGCCAAATTGGAGTGGAATGATAAACTGGCCAAAGCCGCTTATTTGCATTCTTCCGATATGAATGCAAAGAATTATTTTTCCCATACCAGTCAGGATGGCCGCAGCGCGGGTGACCGAATCACGGCACAGGGATTTAACTGGAGCAGTTATGGTGAAAATATTGCACGCGGACAGGCAAACGAATCAGCAGTAATGAATGGCTGGTTAAACAGTGAAGGGCATTGTAAAAATATCATGAACAGCCGGTTCAAATATGTTGGCGTTGGAATGCAAAACAAATACTGGACACAGGTATTCGGATCATTGCGCTAATACCACTTTTCCCAATTCTGCTGCCCAAACTTTGTAACCGGCTTCAACCAGATGAATACCATCCCTCGAGTATAAATCCGGATGCAATAAACCATCTTCTCCAATAAATGGCTTATGCAGCGGCAGGTATTTTACACCTGGCATAGCATAATTTTCAAGAAGTAAATGTATGGTTTCATACTGCTGACGTCTCCAGTCGTTTTTCTCTGTACCTGCAGGTAATGGTCCGGTTAGGATCAGTTTGGTTTGAGGCAGATTTTTTTTAAACCATTGGACGCAGGCCAAAATGCCCTGAAAAATTTCTTCCCCACTATCATCTGCCATATTATTCACGCCGATTGTTAATACAATTATCCGGGGCTTGGCATCCTTGTAATTTCCATTCTCCAAACGCCATAAAATGTTTTGGGTGCGATCTCCACTGATTCCTGCGGAAAGCCAGGAATGTCCTCTAAATACCGAATCAAATGCCGCGAATCCGGGTTTATAACTAACATGTGGGCGAGTTCCTCCAATTCCCTGCGTAATGGAATTACCAAGAAAAACAATCTCGGGCCTCTCTTTTGCCAACAGCATGGAATCAATATCTTCCCGCTGCTTCCACCAGTCCTTCCCTTCCTGCCAGCCGGCACCCGATCTGAATTCACTTCCGGGAGCCGGCAGTGTTGCAAAATTGGTTTTATATCCGGTTGCCCTTAAAATAAAATCAAGTATCGGCGAAGGATTCGGCAAACTGTGCGGATGATGTTTCACATCCGGCTTATGAAGCACGGTTATATGTCCGCCTGCAGCCCGGATTCGTTTCTCAAAAGGTTCCGTATTTTCATTCAGTGGAACCACTTCATCCGCATCTCCCACTACATGTATTATAGGAATTTTCAAGGCTGCTATTTTCTCTGCATTATCCAAAGGAGACTGATTGAATTTGCGTGCAGCTGCTTCTGAAAGGTTATAGGCTTTTTTGAACAATTCCCAATCGGATTTACTGCCCTTTCCTTTACCCAGTCCACCCGGCCAGCTTTTCAAATCAAGCACCGGTGCATCAGCATAGATACAGGCAATTTTATCCGGATTTGCCAGCGCCCAGTTATACATATAAACACCACCCCTGCTCATCCCTTCGAGTGTCATTTGCCTGGCTAATCCGGTTTTTTGCAGCGCCGCGTAAAACTGATTCCATAATTGAATTGCCTGCCCATTTCCAAACAACTCTGCCACATCACAATACACCAAATGAAACCCTCTTTCAAGAAGCGCCCGATCGAGTTGCGGTTCATGTCCCCAGAATCTTGCTCTCCAGACCCAGGGACGGCCTTTTGCCGTTTTTTTGGGTTCTACAATATGAATAGTCCGGTTTTGCCACTGAACAGTCGATTGCGTATATCCATAAAAATTAGACCGACTAACATTCCCTTTTAAAAGCTGACTAAAAACCGGGCCGGGAACCTCCTCCATTTTCACCAGTTCATAAATACGTTTAGCCATTACCGTTGCTCCCAGTGAATTGGGATGAATTTTATCCGGAAGTAAATCCTCCCGATTAATAAACAACTGATACAGATCGATCAATTCCACTCCAGTTTCATAGGCGACCTGCTGAATGGCGGGGATGATGGCAGAACGGATTACAGGATCATAAATTCCGTTACTATCAGCATGGAAAGAAGGAACCGGCAATAACAACACAACTCTGGGATGGGTTGGTAATTGCTGATACCGCTTTACTAATGTGGTAAGATCAGCAACAAACTCATTATGGAAAGGGCGATTAACCGCTTTACTGTCATTGGTTCCCAATTTAATCAACACCAAATTGGGCCTGCTTTCCATCGATTGACGATATTGTTCGGTTAACCAATAGGGTTTGTTTCCCTTCCTGAGCAATGTTGTTCCGCCCAAACCAAAATTCTGTACGGTATATCCTTCTCCCAGCATGGATTGCAATTGTGCAGGATAACTATTTTTTTCCCTGTTGGCAACACCGGAACCAAATGTAATACTATTGCCAACACAGGCGATTCTATATTCCTGGGCGAATAAACAATGCTGATCAAGGATACTGATCAGAAAAAGCAGGCAGCAAAACCGGAGAAATTGTTTCATACTATTGTATTCAGGCGATTCAGATAAGGATATTTTAGTTGAGTTGTTTTGAACTGGCAAGCGCTATTACCCTGCCTTCCTTACCAACTGCATTGTAAAAATGGTAGACAGTGTTATTCCAGTTAATTACCATTGGCTTATGGGCAAATTCTGAATCATATAGTTCAGATGGTTCAATCAGACTGGGACCTGTCCATTCTGTCCAATGTTCCAGGTCGTAGGAACAGGCAAAGCGTTCAAAGGCTGCTTTCCGGTCGGGCCAGAAAGCACCAAAATAAAACATCACATAGAGATCACCCAGTTGCATCACCTGTGCATCACCACATATGCTGCCATTCACTCCGCGACTTATAATTGGAGCATTGCCCAATCGATTCCATTTTTGAAGATCATGCGACCCTGCCATGGCAATACTTTCATATTTGGCTGTATCGCCGGATGAATTATAAAATATCAAAAAGGGATAGCCTCTTTTTTTATCCGGATCTGCGATTATTAAAGATTTGAAAATGGTATGATTATCGTACCAACGGGCATCCTTATCCGAAGCAGATAATACTGGTTCAGGAAACCGCGACCAATCTGTTTGCTGAATCGGATTTTTTGCGTGTGCCATACCAATACCCAACTGGCCGGCTTCATACCCTTTGGCAGATCCTCCCAAATAGGACATCCAAAACTTTCCATCATGTGTTTGCGGAGCATAGCTTCCCTCCCAGCGGTTATCCAGCAAACCCAGGTAGCCTGCTTTTTGATTGGCATCCCAGCCGGAATCCGTAAACGATAATATTCTGCCTTGCGAATTCCAGTTCAGCAGATCATCGCTTTTGGCAATCCAGGTTTCGTAGCCCCTGCCATCAAAAATAATATAGGTCATAAACCAGGTATTTTCCCAGCGGAAAATAGTTGGACTATCCATCATTTTAGTACTGTCGGGATGTTTGAAAACCACTCCGTATTTGAACGGAGTTTTTACTGTTTCATACACTTCTTTCATCCTGTCTTCTGACACCTCAATAGAAGATTGTCGGGGACATTGAATCATCAGAAGCCAGCCCAATAGAGCAAGTAATCGCATATATCTTAGGAATTTGCCCATAAATTAAGTAAATTCCGGTAAGCCTGATTAGAACTTTCAGGATCCAACACAAAACAGATGCACATAAAAAATAATATTGGTTGGATTTTGCTATGCCTGCTTTTATTGGTGCGTATAAATATTTCCGCGCAATCCCATTTATTGGTATTGAATAAATCGGATAATACCTTATCTGTTATTAATCCGGTGGATTTGAAAATTCTTTATACCATTCCAACAGGTGAAAGTCCGCATGAACTGGTGGTTGCGCAGGATAAACAACTAGCTATCGTTGCCAATTATGGAAATCAGCAACCCGGCAATACAATTTCCATCATTGATTTAAAACAGCAAAAGGAAATCAAACGAGTTGATCTGGGTGCGATTCAAAAGCCACATGGTTTAAGTATTCTGGGAAATGCTGTCTATTTCACGGCAGAGAGGAGCCGATTGATTGGACGATTGAATATAAGCAACTATCAAACAGACTGGCTCCAGGGTACCGGCCAAAACGGCACCCACCTCTTAAGTTTGCACCCGGACGGAAAAACGGTGTATACCACCAACCGGTTATCGAATACTGTTTCCCGAATTAAGATTGATGCACCTGATTTACCGGAGAATATTCAATTAATTCCAGTCGGACTTCGACCCGAAGGCATCGATTGCAGTCCGGATGGCAAAGAAGTATGGGTGGGTTCCAATGAGGAGGGAAAAATTTTTGTATTGAATGCTGTTTCCAACAAACCCATTGCAGAATTAAAAGCAGGAGCCATGCCGATCCGGATAAAATTCAGTCCGAATCAGGCATGGGTCCTGGTTTCAGATTCAAAAAATGAAGAGCTGCTCTTATTTGATCCCAAAGCCAAACAACAATTGGCCAGTTTAAAACCAGGCGGCGTACCAATGGGAATAATTATGTCGGCGGATAGCAAATCTGCCTATGTAGCACTCAGCAATACGAATGAAGTGATCAAAATCAGTTTGCCGGAATTAAAAATTATAACCCGCGGAAAAACCGGTACCAATCCGGATGGAATTGCTTTGGTTTATTAATTCCTACTTGGTAAACTCATCAGCCAGTTTATTCATTTCTGCAGCAGTAAGTTGCTGACCTCCGTTAATAACAACCTTATACCTGAATTGAACAGATTTCCCCGGTTCCAGTTCAAGATTGCGGGTTTCTTTTCCATTACTGAAAACAGCTGCGCCCAGGGGATTCAATGCAAAAAGGCCATAGCCACGTGCATGCCAGTAAGTTGGATAACCAATATTGGAAGGATGATCGATCATAGCAACCGTTATTGGCTCATCTTTGATTTTTCCATTCAGCATTACCCAGCGTGCACGGGTACTCCAAACCGCATCGCCGGTAATTCCTTCGCTGCTGGTATACATGCCCGTTATATTTTCTGCATGCAGCTGATCAACTTTGGTAACAATGCCATTGGCATCCACGAAAGAGCTGGATTCTTTGGAAGGCTGTTCCAGTTCACGCGCCACCCGGATTGCGAGCATACCATCTTTCACATCTTTAAATACCACTTTTTTAGCTGCTGCTGTAAGGGTGGTAATCCGCTCCACCTGCCATTGTTTTCCCTGTACTAAAAACCGGTATTCCGTTTTTTCTGTCAATTGCGTTTCACCGGCTTTATTTTTCCAACTGGCAGTAACCTGTAAGGAGGCTTTGTTTCCTTTTGCCTGCTGAGCTACAACAGCTTCATGATAAATCGAACCATAAGAATTCCTTTTTTCAAAAGGAATGGCAGGCGAATTATTCCAGAAATCCAACCCATTAACAGCTTCATAGTTCAGCCATAAGCCAACATGGTGCGGATGATCCGTTCGATCTCCCTGGCGCGGCGCAATTGGAAAACCTCTTGTAACCGTTGTACCCTGTACCGTATTCAATGGATATAAAACCGGTTTCATGATAGAGTCATCATACCGATAGGCGGTCAATACCTTACCATCAAGCTGTAATTCATGAATTTTTTCTGTGGGTTTATTGATCCATTTCAATCCACCGGATTGCCCAATGGAAAAGGTTGGCAGCACTATCAGTGCTGCACAACCGAGAAGGAAATTTTTCATGGCAATGCTTAATATTTAAATACTTTACCATCCACCAATACCTGTCTTGTTTTTGCATCAAAGACAGCTTTACCACCAGTCCGAACGGCTGCATTGGTCATAATGGTTGCAATGGAATGATTATACCCCGCTTCTACAGGCGCATTCGGTTGCTGGCGACTACGAACACATTCCATCCAATTGCGCATATGCGCGCTGGTTAGTGCATCACCACCTGTATTGGCAGAAGCTGATACTTCAACTTTTTCTGCCACCAGCTCCATTTCGGGCAAGCGATTAGGTTGCATTTTCATGGCATCGGCATGGTTTTTACGTAAGCCGCCGGTTGGGGAAACTTTATTGGTAATCAGGTTGAGTTCGCCTCCGTTTGAATAATACAATTCAGCCGGACGTTCATCCCCATTATGCATTCGGGAAGAAAAGACCACCTGAAAACCAGTGCTTGCATCATTAGCCGGACCATAATCAAATACAGCAGTAGTTGTATCCCAATTACGACGGCCGTCTTTCCACATATAAATTCCACCATTGGCCACCACGCTGCGGGGATGCGCAAGTCCGGAGAACCAGTGTACGGTATCAATCTGGTGACTCATCCATTGTCCGGGCATACCGGAAGAATATGGCCAAAACAGCCGGTATTCGAGGTATTTTCTTGGATCCCATGCTTCAAAAGGCCGGTTGAGCAGGAAGCGTTTCCAGTCGGTATCCTGCTCTCTGATACTCGCTACCAGATCTGGTCTGCGCCAGCGGCCCGGCTGGTTTACATTCCAGGTAAGTTCCACCATGGTGATGGCACCAAATTTTCCTTCACCAATAAATTTAGCAGCTGCTTTATAATTAGGTCCGCTTCTTCTTTGCGAACCGATTTGTACAATTTTACCGGCTTTTTTCACGGCATCAAGGGCGGCATTATTATCGTCCATGGTTTCCGCGAAAGGTTTTTCCGTATAGGTATCTTTCCCTGCTTTCATGGCTTCGATAGTATGCAACGCGTGTTGAAAATCAGCGGTACTGATGATTACCGCATCAATATCTTTCAGCGTATACAGCTCTTCGTTATTTACACAGGCACGCACATCATGTCCGAACTTTGATTTCAATTCGGCACTACCCTCTTCTCTTCTGCGTTTCCAGATATCCGAAACGGCTATCATATCAAAATTCAATTCTTTGTAATGGTTCATAAAACTGGGTAACAGGGATTGCCTGAAACGGTCGGAGAATCCCACCACACCTACATTTACGCGATCGTTAGAGCCCATAATTCGGGCATAGGAAACAGCACTGAGTCCCATGGTGCCGAGGTAAACCCCTGCACCCGCTTTCAGCGATTGTCGGATAAATTGTCGTCTGTTTGACATTGTTGCTTGTTTAAAAAAAACCGGAGCTGCAAAGAGCCCCGGTTTCAGGTTATAAAGTATCTTATTTGCCGAATATGCCTTTTAATGCATCCAGCGCATTGCCTCCTCCTGAAGAAGTATTTCCTGCTGGTGCACCGCCGCCTGTAAACATTCCTGCCAGATCCTGTAAATCCACATCCCCGTCGCCATCCTTATCCAGTCCGCCTCCGGCTAATTTTCCCATGATGCCTTCGAGATTCATACCTGAGGTACGGCCTCCGCTTAATTGTCCAAGTAACCCGTCCAAACTGAATCCATTATTGACAGGCGCATTGGTTTTTCTAACAAGCTGACCCAGAATAACCGGCAGCAGGCTGCCAACCAGGGAGCCGGCTTTATTTTTATCCAGACCAAATCGCCCCATCATATCACTGATTACATTACCTGAAAGGTTTTGGACAACTGGGTTATTCTGATCTACTTCACCCTTCGCAAACATCCCCAACACGTCTTTGGCTCCACCCTGGGCCATCATCCCCTGTAGACCGGAAAGAATGGAAGCTCCTGTTGCTTCAATGGCTTCATCGTTGCGCTCGTTCGGGATATCGGGGTTATTGATGATGGTATCCCCGGCGTTCTCCCGAATAAGGTTTAAAAGGTTCTCTATCATAATTGCTGATTTAAGAATTAAAATATACGTTGATTTTCGATCCATACTATCTTGTGCCCGGAATTAAACCAAGATTTAATGGAAGTAAAAATGGAACCCGGCTGGAAGGCCTTTCTAAAGGAAGAATTTACGAAACCCTATTTTCTTTCGGTAGTAACTCACCTTAAAACCGAAAGAAGTGCCGGGAAGATTATTTACCCCCCTGGTTCTCTGATTTTCAACGCATTTGACAAGACACCTCTGGATCAACTGAAAGTGGTGATACTTGGGCAGGACCCCTATCATAATCCGGGACAGGCACATGGACTGAGTTTTTCAGTGCCTGATGGTGTAACTCCCCCGCCCTCCCTGCTCAATATTTATAAGGAAATTGCTGCTGATATTGGCTTACAATTACCCAAAAAGGGCAATCTGGAAAAATGGGCGGAACGGGGCGTGCTGTTGCTCAATGCAGCATTGACCGTACGCGCCAATGAACCAGGCAGCCATGCCAAAATTGGTTGGATGGATTTCACTGATGCCGTCATCCGAACCATAAGTGATCGGAAAGAACATGTGGTATTTTTGCTATGGGGAAGATTTGCTCAGGAAAAGCAGGTACTCATTGATGAAACCAAACACCTTGTTTTAAAAGCTGCACATCCTTCTCCATTCAGTGCAGATAAAGGATTTTTTGGCTGCCGGCATTTCTCCAAAACCAATGAGTACCTGGTTAAAAACGGCATTGATCCGATTGATTGGTTATTGTAAACTATCTTCAAGTATGAATTGGTTCAAAGAAGTATTTGGTAGAATCTGGGCGGCCTGGGCGATGCTTTTATTTATCGTCACCATGTTGATTTTTTTGATTCCTGTTTTTTTGTTCTGTTTACCTGCAGGAGAACCCAAACGAACCAAACGCTTTGTTTTATATGCCCGGGCATGGATGGCGATTTTTTTGCCCGGTATTGGTTGCCCGCTTACCGTACGCGGAAAACATCATTTTAAAAAAGGAACACCGTACATTGTAATCTGTAATCACAATGCACTGATGGATGTTCCTATATCCTCCCCCGCTATTCCGGGTGGCAATAAAACCATTGCAAAAGCAGAGATGGCAAAAGTGCCGGTTTTTGGGATGATTTATAAATTGGGAAGTGTGTTGGTGGATCGCAAAAGTGATAAAAGCCGCAAGGAAAGTTTTGCTAAAATGAAAGCGGTACTGGATATGGGGCTGCATATGTGTATTTATCCGGAAGGAACACGAAACACGAGTTCCGAACCACTAAAACCATTTCATGATGGCGCATTCCGATTGGCGATGGATACCCGAAAAGCAATCATTCCCGGTGTTATTTTCAATACCCGAAAAGTCAATCCTCCTCATAAGACATTTTACCTGATGCCGCATCCCCTGCGCATCGAATTCCTGGAACCCATTGAAGTATTGGATGCCGATACCTGCGAAACGTTGAAGGCAAGAGCGTTTGAGAGAATGAAGGAGAAGCTGGAGATGGGAGAAGGGAGGAGGGGGATGGGGAGGTGAAAGGTGAAAGCAAGAAAAAACAGACCGAAACCGATTCGACCCAATTCGAACCAAGGGCAAAGAAAGACTTAAGAAATACTATAGAAAAAGCGAACAAACTGCGAAGAAAGTCTATGGGAATATTTTATATACAGGTTCCTTTGGATGTTGAGCTTATTTATGAATTATCAGGCGCAATTGCCAATCTCTGAAATTTATGTCTGCCTAAAATCCATAGGACGCATATGTTTTTACCTCAATCTAAGTTTTGGCCCTACTCATCAAGAATTGAACCGTATGAATTATTGAATTTCCAGCAACTTGCTGAGTTAATCCAATGTACTGATGCAAGGTATTAAGGTAGCATATTCGAATTGTGAAATTTGAGTTTTACACTTCTATCAACCTGCTCCCCTACTTTGAGTGCCCGATTTTTTACTTTCTACTTCTAAGTTTTCACTTCTACTGCGTATAAAAGAATTTCGAGCGGTTGATTTTCAAATCACGCAGCAACCCTGATTTCGGATTGATGGTTATATTAAAAGTGCGGTACAATCCAACCGGAGTAATATTAATACCCAGCTGCCAGCAATGCAATTCGCGGCTAAGGAACATCGTTAGCTGCTGAATGGAAGCACCCCGAAAATCATAGAATGTACTTGCACCCAGTTTCCATTTGGGTGTCAGGTTAAAGTCGCCGCTTACGTTTACACTGGAATTGATCTGGGTTTCATAACCGGAATAATCACGTTTGAGAAGCCGACTGAAGCTAAGCGAATAAGATAGATTCACCGACCAGGGAATATTGAAGTCGGCATATTCAGCCGGATTATTCCGCACATTATTGAGCAGGGCCTGCTGTTCTTCATTGGTCATGGGTAAGCCGATTCCATTGGGATCCTCATCGGGTGGAATTTCTTTTTTCTCTTTTTGCTTGGAGGTGAAAGAAGTAGATACCGCTATATTTCCGGAAGTAATTCTGCCGAGCGAAAAACCATCGCCACTCCAGGCATATTGATTGATGCGATAGCCCTGCCGATCGGTTTTATAAGGATCCATGCTGGCAGAAGCGGTAATATTGATCTTTTCAAACAGCGTGCTGCGCACATATAAACTAATGGGCGATAACTGAAAGCTATCAGCCAAAAAGTTATAGCTGCCCGTTAAACCAAAACCATCCAGCAGTCGAACTTTTTTGATTCCATCTTCAGAGGTGGTATCTTTTTTCGACCGCACTTTCATTTCGAGGTTATTATCGAGCGTGAAACTCAATCCACCAAATTCCCCTTCGCCAAATGCACCATATAAACTACCGGCATATTTACTGAATCGCACCTGGCGCCCGCTGGTATCCACCTGTGTGGAATAATAATCCTTCCCATTCATGTCTGGTTTATAACTGGCAGAAAGGGAAGGCCGGATGACGTGCCGGATGGCCCGGACATTACTGTTTTTGCCAAACTTTTCAAATTTTCCGAAGATGGCGGTATTCAAACTAAGACTGAAAGACATATCGCGTGCGGTATGAAACCCACGGTTGATGGATGTATCAATTCTGTTGGTATTCGGATTCCAGGTGCGAAAAAACTGTTGTGCATACCAGCGTTCCGAATAACTGATACCGGGCGCAATCTGGATGGGTCCGAGCGATGGCAATGATAAGGTAATGGGAATATTATGCTGGGCGCCCCATTGCATGGTGTCGATCAGTTGGGTAAAGGAAAATGCACTATCGTAGAAAGATGCCTGATTTCTGAATTGTGTATTTAACCCAATACCCAGCTTTTCATACCATTTTGGTGTACCAACCATTTCTTTTTTCTGAAAGGGGTAAAAGTTATTTACGGTAAAGGATCCATCCGGCAGACGGATATTGATTTGGCGGTTTCTGCTATTCTGATCATGTCCCGCAGTTAAACTCAGGTTGTATTTATTATTCCAGTTTTTGGTATAGGATATGGAAGAATACAATTGGTTTTGAAAGTTGATGGATGGATTTGCCCCAACAAACTGGTTAAACTGAGTAGAACCGGCATTCACACTTGCCTGGAAATTGGTACCGGGACGCGCCTTCGCATCTGCCACATGGCTCCACTGGATATTGAAACTGCGGTTGACATCAAATTCCTTGTCGGCATCACGGCTGAGAATTCGGGTATTCTGCACCGATAGGTTCAATCGGCCGGAATAACGGTATCGGCGTTTATAGGTCGGTGTTAAAACTCCTCTCCAGCCGCCATAGGAATAAATATCCCCCCGTAGCATTACATCAAATTTTTCTCCCAGTACTTTATAATACCCCAGTCCCTCTAATCCCAAACCAAACTGTTCGTTGGCCACAAACTGTGGAGGAAGAATACCTGATTTACGACCCTGTGATAAGGGAAAAAATCCAAATGGAATATAAATAGGCACCGGCACCCCTTCAAATTCAGGATGGATAGGACCACTCACGGCCAGTTTCTTATTAACGAGTTTTAGCTTCTTTGTTCGGAAGGCAAAATGCGGTGTATCCAGGTTACATGTAGTAAAGCGGCCATCCAGCGCAAAAAAATCATTGACATTCACTTTTTTGATCCGGCTACCGTATACATACATCTCTCCCTGTTGGGTGAAGGTGCTTTTCGTAATACCCTTTTGGGTTTTGAAATTATAGATGATGGAATCCGCATCCATATTGCTTTCGCCCTGAATAAAATGAGGTTTACCCTGTTTTTCTCCAAGCGTGTCTAATTTATAGGTGGCCACTACAATTTGGGTTGGCTGATCCAGTTCGATGCTATAGGCGGTCAGATCAAGATCTTTGTACTTGGTGCTGGCCTGATTATACAGGGTTATTTTTTTGGTAGGAACATCCAGCACCATGGAGTCGGAAGCCGCATAGGATACGGGTGCATCCAGTGAATCGCTGGATATTTTAACATTTAAGGTATCAATCTGTTGTTGTAAACTGTCTCTTTTCAGGGAGAGGGAATCTTTTGAACCAGGAACCGTATCGCGCTTAACAGGGAGGGTATCCTGTTGTTGAAGCGTTAAAGCTGCATTAAAATTTATCGAATTATAATAATTAGCGGTTGATGGCTGCGTTATTATTAAGAGTAGCAGCGTAAAAAGCCCGATAAAAATGTATTTTAAACTAAATTTGCCGCCGTCCTTCATACTATTGAATGGGGGCAAAAATAGGGATTCGGTACCCATTAATCAAAGGTTATTGTATGATCAAACAGTTCAAGACCAAACTCTTCATAGTGTTCGCTGCCGGAGTGTTGCTAATTTTATCACAAAGCAGCTTCGCTCAGGGTGCTAAAAACGCCTTAAAAACAGTGATTATCGATGCCGGACATGGAGGTCGGGATCCGGGTGCCCGTGGTTTGATATCCACAGAGGCAGAGGTTGCACTTTCAATTGCATTAAAATTGGGCAAAGAGCTGGAACAGGCATTTCCTGAGATCAACTTCATTTATACCCGTAAAGATGCTACACTTCCAAAAGGAGTAACGGATCCAAACCTGGCTAACAGAATCAGGGCAGAAATGGCCAATGAGGCGAAAGGAGATCTTTTTATTTCCATTCACCTGAATGCAACCGGACAGAAGGCAGGCGGCTGGTACCAGAAAAAAATAACAGGTTATAAGAATAAGGTAGTTTATGTTGGAAAAGGTAAAACCAGGAAGAAAAAGCTGATTAAACAACCCATTTACCAGTCTTATTATGTAAAAAACACCCGAATTGGCACGGAAACTTATATCTGGGCAGCCGATCGTTCAAGCGCCAAAAGTGAAAATATTGTGCTGGACGAGGAAGATAGTGGTGAGGATGAACCCGTGGATGACCCTAACAACGTGTTGGACCTGAATTCGCCCGAAGCGAAAATCAGGGCACAACTCTATACCAAATATTTTTTCCGGAATTCAGCGCTGCTGGCACAATTTGTTGAAGAAGAATTTGCCAGTGCCGGACGGAAAAGTTTTGGTGTAAAACAACGAAATCACAAAGGAATCTGGGTATTACAGGCAACCGGAATGCCCAGTATCCTGATAGAAACCGGCTTTATTTCCAATAAAGAAGAGGAGGAATATCTGGTAAGTGATGCCGGTCAGAAGGAAGTGGTGCAAAATATTGTAACTGCGTTCAAACGGTACAAAGAAGAGTTGGAAAATCCCCGGCACCTGCCCCGCAGCGCTACTGGGAATTAATTTATTACATTTGACTCCAATTCTTTACGCATGAAAATATCTAATGAAACCAGGATTGGTATCCTTGCAGTGGTGAGTATTGTCTTACTGATTCTTGGCTTCAATTTCCTGAAAGGGAAAAGTTTCTTTGATAAGAACGATCATATTTACGCCATTTTCCCAAAAGTGACCGGTTTGGCCAATTCAAGTCCGGTTTCTTTAAACGGGTTGCAGATCGGGATGGTTGCTGAAATAAAAGAAAGAAGTCCCAATATTGAAGACGGAATCGTGGTAACCATTAATCTGGCCCGGCATATCAATATTCCAAAAAACTCAGTTTCCTATATAAATGCAGATTTACTGGGAACATCCAGCCTGGTAATTGAACCGGGAAATGCCGGAGAATTTCTGGCTGATGGGGATACCATAACCAGTCGCGTCAAAGCCGGACTGATGGATGAAGTAAGCGGAAGTCTGAATCCTGCACTGAAATCGCTTGACGCCACGCTGGTATCACTGGACTCGCTGATCCAGGTGGTGGGCACCTATTTTGATCCTGCTACCAAGGATAATTTTCATGTAATAGTAGCGAATCTTTCCAAAGCTTCAGCCGGATTAAACCAGTTGATTGCTTCGCAGAACAGCAACCTGAACAAATCCATGCAAAACCTGGAATCGGTTACTGCCAATCTCGCTGCCAATAATGAAACTATAACCCACACCCTGGGGAATCTGGAAAAAACAACGGATCAGTTAGCCGCAGCCGATATAAAAGGAACAGTGGCTTCTCTTCAAAATGCAGTGAGTAACCTGAATGGTGTGGTTGAAAAGGCAAATAGCAAGGAGGGTTCCATCGGACTTTTGTTAAATGACAAAAAATTATACCAGAATCTGGAGAACACCTCACGTAGTTTGAATATTTTGCTCGACGATTTCAGAACCCATCCAAAACGATACATTAATGTATCGGTATTTGGAAGAAAAGACAAGAGCAAGCCGCTACAGGCACCATTAAATGATTCTACTCAAACTACGCCCCAATCTCAATAATATGCGACTAGTTGGATTTGTTCTGAGCTGGTTGCTTTTTCTGGCACCTGTGCTGGCTGTTGCCCAGGAGCCTGTTCCTGAAAATGCAGATACAACAGATATAATACTGGTTCGGAAAACGGATCGGTTTCGTTACCTCAAAAAAGATTCTGTTACTGAATTGCAGATGCTCGCGGGCAATGTTTTTCTGGAACAGGGAACCACTAAATTTTACTGCGATAGCGCGGTTATCAATCCGGCTACCGGTGTTGTGGAAGCTTTTGGCAATGTACATATCAATGATGCAGACAGTATCCACACCTACGCCCAATACCTCATTTATTATTCCAATGAGAAAAAAGCCTATCTCAAAAAAAATGTACGGCTGACGGATGGAAAGGGCGTGCTTACGACCAATGATCTGGAATACGATACCAATCTGAAAATAGGTACGTATACGAATGGTGGTAAGGTGGTAAGTGAAAAAACCGTACTAACCAGTAAGGAAGCCACGTACTACGGCGACATGAAGGATGTGTATTTCAAAAAAGAGGTGAAGATGAAGGATCCGGAATATGATCTGGAAACGGATTCTCTATTATTTAATACAGAGAGCAGGATTGCCACATTTATTACAAAAACCCGGATTCTTTCGGATAGTGGTCGCCGTGATATCACCACTTCGGAAGGGTATTATGATATGCAGAACAAGGTGGCCAAATTTGGTCGCCGTCCGCAGATTAAAGACGGATCCACATTTATTACAGGTGATGATGTTGGTTTTGATGATAATACCGGCGATAGTTATGCGCGGGGCAATGCTGTATTTCGGGATACCGCACAGGGAATCTCTATTTTGGCAAATGACCTGAAAGCAAATAAAAAAACGAATACGTTGCTGGCTACCCAGCGTCCGCTGATGATTATCAAACAAAAAGAAGATTCCATTTTTGTAAGTGCGGATACGCTGTTTTCAGCTCGACTAACCGATAAAAAAGATTACCAGAAAACATTTATCCGGCCGGTGCAGGTGGTAGCGGATAGTATTGGCCGGGACAGTTCACTGGTTTCTGATAGTACTGTTTTGTCAGACAGTGCCTGGCAGCTAACGGTACTGGATCCTGCAGATACCACCAACCGAAACAGATATTTTCAGGCCTGGAACCGGGTTCGGATCTTTAGTGATTCATTACAGGCGGTTTGCGATAGTTTGTTTTATTCCGGGGTGGATTCCATATTTCGCATGTTTCGTGATCCGGTAGCCTGGGCTAATGGCACACAGGTAACAGGCGATACCATATTCATGTACACCAAAAACCAGGAGCCGGAACGACTGCATGTATTTGATAATGGCCTGGTGATTAACCGCACTGCAGATGATTTTTATAACCAGATCAAGGGGAATACCATAAATGGTTATTTTGTAGACGGCAGCATTCAAAATATGCGCGCCAAGGGATCAGCAGAAAGTATTTATTATGCGCAGGATCAGGACAGTGCTTATTCAGGAGTGAATCGTTCCACGGCTGATATCATCGATTTTTATTTTGCGAGTAAGGAATTAAACCGGGTGGTATTTCGCAGTTCAGTGGAAGGCACCCTGTATCCATTCCGACAGGTGAATCATGGTGAAATGCGGTTGCGCGGATTTAAATGGTTGGAAAAGCGGCGACCAAAAACTAAATTTGAACTTTTTGAAGACCCGGTAATAACAGAATAGACATGGCAAAAATCCACAGCATACGGCAGATCATCAAGAAACAACTAATCAGTCCGATTCAGGAGTTTATCAAAGACAGCCGGGCAGTTGGGATTACATTGCTTGTTTGTACGGTTGTATCCTTATTGCTGGCAAACAGCCAATGGAAAGACACCTATGTTCATCTGATGGAAAGAGAGGTGCATATACTGCCTTTTCTTCATCTCCCCCACTCTATTTTACATTGGATCAATGATGGGTTTATGACCCTGTTTTTCTTTCTGGTAGGAATGGAAATCAAGCGGGAATTGTTGATAGGTGAATTATCTTCTATTAAAAAAGCATCTCTTCCGATAGCAGCTGCACTTGGTGGCATGCTGGTTCCAGCCGGAATTTTTCTGCTTTTCAATAATTCCACTCCTTATCACAGTGGCTGGGGTATTCCGATGGCTACTGATATTGCCTTTTCATTAGGAGTTGCGTCTTTATTGGGAAACCGGGTTCCGGTACAATTGAAGATTTTTCTGATGGCTCTGGCAATTATTGATGACCTGGGTGCCATTTTGGTGATTGCTGTTTTTTATGGCGGTGAAATTTCCTGGTATTATTTGCTGGGAGGAGCAGTTTTGTTGGGGATTCTGCATCTGCTGAACAGATTACGCGGCAATAAATGGTGGGTTACCCTTATTATTGGATTATTGGTTTGGTATTGCATTTTTAATTCGGGTATTCATGCGACCATTGCAGGAGTGCTGATTGCTTTTTTAGTACCGCTGGATCGGCTTTCGAATTATGAGCATACTCTGCATGATCCGGTCAATTTTATCATATTGCCGCTGTTTGCTCTGGCGAATACAGCCATTGAAATTCCCGGTAATTTCAGTGAGGCCATCACAACGAGCCTGAGTTGGGGCGTGTTAGCCGGACTGGTATTGGGAAAGCCCATCGGTATAACACTGGCATCCTGGATAACGGTGGTAACCAAACTGGGTGAGCGCCCGAGCGGCACCAACTGGACACAGTTAATCGGCATGGGAGCCTTGGCTGGGATTGGGTTTACGATGTCGATCTTTATAACGATGCTGGCGTTTACGGATCCAATCCTGCAAAATATTGCAAAACTTGCAATCCTGATTGGGGCGGTAATTTCTGTAATTGCCGGACTTTTCCTTTTGTACTTCGCATCTCCATCTAAACAAGACCGTTAGTAATTGCAACTATGCGGTAAATTTGCATCTTTCTATTGCTTTTTTGCAATATCATGTGCATTTTATAGAGTTTTAGTGCCGTTAATTGCATTTTAATCTAGCTATTTGCGCTTTTTTGCGTTTTTTCTCCTACTTTGGAGTTACCAAACCAGAAGCCAAGCTTACTGCCATGCTTAAAAAAGAACGACAGGCCTATATACTTCAGAAGGTAAACCTGCACAACAAAATTCTTTCAGGTGCCATCAGCGAAGAGATCAGTGTTTCCCAGGATACGATTCGTCGTGATTTGGAGGAATTACAACAACTTGGCAAGTTGATCAAGGTACATGGCGGGGCAATGTCTCCTTCTTTTCATTATCAAAACTGGTCCTCTCCGGAGGAAATTTATGCGATCGAAGCCAAAAAGGAAATTGGTCGAAAAGCAGTTCAGCTTATTGAAGACGGGATGGTGGTTATTACAACCGGAGGAACAACGGTTATTGAACTAGCCAAAGCTTTACCCCCTGGTTTAAAAGCAACATTTTTCTGCGGTAGTGTACCAGCGATCTGCGAATACATGCAGCATCCCAATATTGAGATCATCGTAATTGGAGATAAACTTTCAAAAAATTCCCGCATTACGGTTGGGCATCAGGCAATCGAACAGATTAAATCAATCCGAGCCGATTTATGCATTTTAGGGATCAATGCCATCCATCCTGAATTTGGTGTTTCTGATAATGACTGGGATGTGGTAATCCTTAAAAAAGCAATGATTGAATCCTCCCGAAAAGTAATTGGATTAACCATATCAGAGAAAATAAATACCATTCAACCGATACAATTATGTCCGCTTACTGAAATAGATACACTGGTAACAGAAAGACCCCCTTTCGACCCGATGTTGAACGAACTAAAGTTGAAAGGAATCCGAACTATTTGATTCATTAATAAAGAATCCCCCCACATGCGCCTTCATTTAACCAGAAAATGCAGTATATTTTTTTTACTACTGATTTTTCAGTATTCAGGATTACAAGCACAGAAACAGGTCCGCTTCGCCTTCCTGACCGATTTACATGTAAGTCCGGGTACCGATAGTGAAGCAGGACTTGCCACCATTATCGATGACATCAATAAAGACAGTGTGGATTTTGTGGTAATCACCGGTGATATTACCAATACAGGATCTAATGCTGAACTGGAAGCAGTTTATAAACTTGTTTCACAGCTAAAGGCGACCTATTACATGTTGCCTGGCAACCATGAAACCAACTGGTCGGAAACTGCGGGAAAAAGATACCTGGAATTATGGAAAGAAGATCGCATTCATTTTTCTACCGGTGATTTCTATTTTATTGGATTTAATACTGGCCCTTATATGAAAATGGGAGATGGTCATGTTAAACAGGAAGACCTGTTATGGCTTGAAAAAACCCTGAAAGCAGAAGTTAAAGATGGGCAAACAGTGGTTTCTCTTGCACATTATCCATTAGGCGACGGTCTGGATAACTGGTATGATGTTACCCGAATTTTAAAAACAGTGCCCACCAAACTGGCGTTATGCGGACACGGGCACCGATTATCGATCCACAATTTTGATGGCATTACAGGAATTATGGGACGTTCAAGTTTGCCCAAAGGAACGCCTGGTGTGGGATATAACGTAGTCGTCCTAACAAAGGACTCCTTACAGATTCATCAAAAAATTGTGGGTGAGCTGAATACACGATTAGCTTATTCACTTTCATTATCATCCAATCCGGCACTGGATAAGAAATTAAATGGATGGATGCCTGACTATACGGTGAATGATAGTTTTAAAGCATTTCAACCGGTTTATCAGTTTCTCGATAGTAGTTCCATATTCACGGCAGCTGTACCTGCCGGCAGGAATCAGGTAATATATGGCAGTTCCGATGGCACGGTTAAATTATTAAATCGCAAATCCAACCGAATTAAATGGCAGGTAAAATTACCTGGTTCTGTTTACTCTACGCCAATCGTCCTGGGTAAACAGATAATTATAGGGGGCATTGATGGCAAACTTCAATCACTTGAATTAAAAAGCGGGGCAGTTATTTGGGAACAGACCCTATCTGTGCCGATTATAAGTGAAGCTATTGCAAAAAATGACCGCATCTATATTGGTTCCGGCAATGGTACGATGTATTGTTTATCTCCTGAAAATGGATCCATACGCTGGAAATTTGATGGGGTTCAGGGTCAAATCCAGGCTCGTGCAACGCTGGATGGAGATAAGTTGGTTTTTGGAGCCTGGGATAAAAATCTTTATTGTTTAAATAGCAAGTCGGGTCAACTGGTTTGGAAATGGACAAATGGTTCTCCGCAAAAATTGTATTCACCGGGTAATGTTATACCGGTGGTTGCAGACAATAAAGTATTGATCGTTGCGCCTGATCGCTATATGACTGCAATTGACCTTGTCACAGGCAAAACTATATGGAGAAATAATCGCCATCGGGTACGTGAATCATTAGGTGGTTCTCCAGCCAACCATACCGTATATGCGAAACTGATGAACGATTCAATAATTGCCGTTTCTACGTTGGCTGACAGTATACAAACTAATTGGGCAACCCATGCGGGGTTTGGTTATGAGCACAATCCATGTCCAATTACCGTTGCAGGTGGTGTAGTATATGCAGGTGGAAAAAACGGATTGCTGGTGGCACTGGATGAAAAAACCGGTCAATTACTTTGGAAGCATAAGGCGGGTAATTCAGCTATTAATGGCATACGTGCAGATGAAACAGGTGGCATCTGGATTAGTCTGATTGAAGGAACCATTGCTTATTACAAAAACAAACATATATCTAAAACCAAAACAAGTAGACATGGGAAAAATTAAGAATTTCCTTTTGTTTGCCGTGCTATGCTGTATAAGCAGCTGGGCAACTGCGCAGACAATTACGGGTGAGGTCGTAAATCGATCTTCCCAGCAGCCTGTTATAGGTGCTACCGTTACAGCTGGAGAAGCTGTGACTGCTACGGATGAGTCAGGAAAATTTAGTATTACATTGTCGCAGGGTGTTAACACACTTGTTGTGAGCTCTGTTGGCTTTGTTCGGCAAACAGTACGAATCGGTGCACAAACAAGCATCCGGATTCAATTGGAAGAGGATGAAAAATCCCTGGAAAATGTAGTTGTTGTAGGGTATGGTACGCAGAAAAAAGCGAATCTTACCGGGGCTGTTTCCACCGTTGAAGTAAATAAGGTAATGGAGTCGCGGCCGGTTACAGATGCGGCACGCGCATTACAGGGAGCGGTACCAGGTTTGACGATTACAACTACCACCGGTGATTTGGCAACCAACCCAACTATTCGCTTGCGTGGTTTGACGGGATCCCTAAATGCAGGAAGTGGTGCTCAGCCACTCATCCTTGTTGATAATGTGGAATTCCCCAATTTACAATTACTTAACCCGGATGATATTGAATCCATTTCAGTATTAAAAGATGCAGCATCAACATCCATTTATGGTAGCCGCGCCACCTGGGGTGTTGTATTAATCACCACAAAATCAGGAAAGAAAAACAGCCGGTCAACAATTAACTACAACAATAACTTTTCCTGGAGTACACCAACCACACAGCCAAGAAATGCGGATGCAGCGGATGGACCAACTTATACCTTGTCAGCAGCTCAAAGAACCAATCCAAATCAGGATTTCTTTGGTTCCATAGGAATGACATTTACCAGTGAGAGTATTGAAAAAATCCGCGAATGGCAGCGTACTTATGGTGGTCAGGATCTTGGACGTGAAATGGTGGAGGGACGCGATTTTGAAATTGTTGGAGGACGTGCATATTATTATCGTCCCTGGGATCCGGCAAAAGAATACATGAGAAAATGGGCTCCTCAGCAAAACCATAACCTGAACTTTTCAGGTGGTAGTGAAAAGACTTCTTTCAATGTAAGTCTGGGTTACCTGGGACAGGAAGGTGTATTGAAGGTTAAAACTGATCAATTCAGAAGATACAATGCAACTATTGGGGTTAATTCTTCCGTTACTCCCTGGTTAGATTTGAACGGTAAAATCATTCTGACAAAATCTGAATTTCAAACTCCCTTCTCCTATAGTGGTGCAACTTACGATCCATTGTATTATATGTATCGCTGGCATGGTGTATATCCATATGGTACCTATCAGGGTAAAGGATTCCGTAATATTATTTCGGAAATGGAGCAGGCTAATATGACGGAGAATACCAACAATTTCACACGTGCACAATTAGGTGGATTGTTCAAAATTACAAAAGGCTTAACCTTTAATACCAGCTATACTTACACCAGCAATAATAATCATTATTATGAGCCTGGTGGGGAAGTTTATGCATGGAATCAGTGGAATCCAATTTGGGATTATATTCTGGTGTCGCCAGTTTCAGCTAACAGAGTATCTTATTCATCAGGCTGGAATGAACAACATACTGTGAAAGCTTTCGCAACTTATCAGAAAAAAGTAAAGAGCCATAATTTCAAAGTTATTGGCGGGATGGATGTTGATTTATACAAGCGCTGGTCGCAGTATTCTGAGCGTCGTGGATTGATTGATCAAAACCAGGCAGAGCTTGACCTTGCTACCGGAGACCAGTATATTGGAGGGAGTCGGGGTCATTGGTCTACTCAGGGTTTCTTTGGCCGAATCAACTATGATTACAAAAGTAAATACCTGCTTGAATTGAATGGTCGTTATGATGGATCTTCCTTCTTCCCCGCAAATAACCAGTGGGCATTCTTCCCATCTGTTTCAGCGGGCTATGTGATTAGTGAAGAAAATTTCATGGAGTTTACCAGAGATTATCTGGATCATTTAAAAATCAGGGCTTCTTACGGTTCTTTAGGCAATACAGATGTTGGAAGTACAACATTCCGTCCATCTATGGCATCTACCACATCTGGCTGGTGGATTGGTGGTTCAAATATGTTGACAGTAAATACCCCCAGCCTGGTACCGCCATCTTTATCATGGGAAACAATCAGTACACTTGATTTTGGTATTGATGCCAGGTTTTTTAATGGTAAAGTGGGTGTAAGTATGGACTGGTATCGTCGTACGACTAAGGATATGATTACCAGTGGTATCGTATTACCCAGTACTTTTGGCACAACTCCTCCAAGAAGAAACTATGGTGAAATGCAAACTACCGGATGGGAAATTGCAGTTGATCTGAATCACAGCTTCCGCAATGGCCTTAGCCTGAATGGAACATTGATGTTGTCGGATTTCCAGGAAGAAATTACAAAATTTGATGGAAATCAGGTGAATGGGTTTTATGCCGGTAAAAAACTGGGAGAGATCTGGGGATATGAACATGATCGCTTCTTTACCAAAGATGATTTCCAACAGGATGCAACTGGAGAATTGCTGAAAGATGCCCAGGGCCATTATATCCCTGTAGAAGGAATTTCTTCACAATCACGTCATGAATCTGGTTGGTTTTTCTATGGTCCTGGTGATGTTAAATATAAGGATCAGAACAAAGACGGTGAAATTTGGAGAGGTGCCAGTACGTTGGATGATCATGGCGATTTAAAGGTAATTGGTAACAGCACACCCCGCTATCAATATGGAATTCGGTTGGGTGCTGAATTCAAAGGGTTCGATTTCAATATGTTTATTCAGGGAGTGGGCAAACGCGAAATGTGGGGAACAGGGATGATTGTCATTCCTGGCTTCAATCCTTTCGATAATATGTATGCACATCAGATGGATTATTGGACTGAGGATAATCCAACAGCATTTTATCCCCGTCCAACAAATACCGGGCAAAGTAATAACACACAGAATTTCCTGGTTCAGGATAAATACCTGATGAATATGGCCTATACCCGTTTGAAAAATATTTCACTCGGCTATACTATACCTAATGCACTGACAAAGCGGTTGCGAATTCAGCGTTTACGCTTTTATGTGAATGGTGAAAACCTCTGGACCCGCGACAACCTGTTTGTTCCAATTGATCCGGAAGTTGGTTTCCGTACCTCTTCTTCTCCAGCTGCTACTTTTGGACGAGTTTATCCATATCGCAAAACAGTTTCCTTTGGTATTCAGGCAACATTATAATTCTAAATTCTAGCAATCATGAAAAAGTATTTATATATTCTTGGTCTGGCTGCCATCGGATTCAGCAGCTGCAAAAAAGAATTCCTTGATCGTCCACCACAGGATCAATTATCCGATGATACCTATTGGTCCAGTGAAAACAATGTGCGGATTTTCTCCTGGGGGTTTTATCCTTCCTATTTTTCAGCATATGGCTCCGGCTTTACCTGGGGACGTTATTTTTCCGGGCAATCCTTAAACGATGATTTTGCAGGCACTGCACCGCCACAATGGATTCAAAATGTTCCATCCACATCGGGCAGCTGGACTTTTGCCTGGGTTCGCAAAGCGAATTTATTTTTGGATCGGATCCAACAGGTACCCATGCCAGAAGAAGCGATCAATCATTGGAGTGGAATTGCCCGTTTTTTCCGTGCAATGGAATACCACGACCTTGTTAAACGGTATGGTGATGTACCCTGGTTTGGTGAAGTTGTTGAAGAATCAAATATGGATCAACTGTTTAAACCCAGGGATTCCAGAACTTTTGTAATGGATAAAGTCCTGGAAGATCTTCAGTTTGCTGCGGAAAACGTACGCGAATCAGACGGAGCGAAAGGGCTTGTTGTAACAAAATCAGTTGTGCTTGCATTCATGTCAAGAATCATGTTATACGAAGGCACCTTCCTGAAATACCATGGTATTGACGAAGCAAAAGCAACCACTTATCTGGAGGCTGCAAAATGGGCAGCAGATGAAGTGATAAATTCCGGCAAATATTCAATTACAGATAATTATCGCGCCGTATTCAGCAGTAATGATCTTTCCGGTTTTAAGGAAATCATTATGTACCGGAAATATGAAACCGGTATGCTTACGCATGCTTTGATGAGTTACAATAATAATGAGCCACAAACCGGGATTTCCAGAAATGCAGTTGAATCGTATCTTGGAAGTGATGGTTTACCCATCAGCCTATCCCCGCTCTACCAGGGAGATCAGGGAATTGCGAATGTAATGGCTAATCGCGATCCCCGTCTTGCTCAGACGGTTGTTGGTCAATTGCGAATCAATCAGTATGCCGCGAATTATTCAACCAGTGGATATTCCATTCATAAATTCCTGAATGAAGCATTGAAAACCGCTCCGGAAGCAAGCGGTGCATTGAACCAAACCGATGGTCCGGTTATCCGCTATGGCGAGGTATTAATGAACTATGCGGAGGCAGTGGCTGAACTGGGAACCATAACGCAGGCCGATTTGGATAAAACCATCAACGTATTGCGCAAGCGCCCGGGTATTAATTTGCCGGATCTGCAGGTTTTAGGTGGTTTACCGGCAGTTAATGGGGTAGTTTACGATGATCCGGAGCGCGATCCCACCGTTTCCTCCCTGATCTGGGAAATACGCCGGGAACGTCGTACAGAGCTGATGATGGAAGGGTTCCGGCTGGATGACCTGAAACGTTGGAAAAAACTGGAATATGCTGATACGGAAGAAAACCTGACGATTAACCGTGGTGCCTGGATAGACAAAGCAGAATATCCCAATACCAATGTGCATATTGAAGGCGGTGGTACGCAGGGCTATATTATACCGGCAATTAAGCCGGAATCACAACGTCTTTTTACAGATCCTAAAGTTTACCTGGATCCCCTGCCACTTGATCAGATTAAACTCTATCAGGATAATGGCTATACACTCACACAAAATCCGGGATGGTAAATCCCTAAGAAAAAAGCTGCTCAAAAGAGCAGCTTTTTTCTTATATTTTAGTTGAAAAACGCAATATTTAGGTATCTTTTCCCCCAAACATTCAAAAAACTGCAAATTCCCGGATCATCCCATGCTAAAGAAAGAAAGACAAGCCTATATACTTCGGAAAGTGAACCTGCATAACAAAGTCTTATCGGTACAGTTAAGCCAGGAGATTAATGTTTCTGAGGATACCATTCGCCGGGATTTGCTTGAGATGGCGGATGAGGGTAAGCTAATCAAAGTTCATGGAGGTGCGCTTTCACATTCTTTTAGCCAGGTCAATTTTATTAAGTCGGACGTTTATTCCCAGGAGAATAAAGTATCGATTGCGAAAAAAGCAGCCAGTCTGATACAGGATGGAATGTTTGTTTTAACCAGTGGTGGTACTACCATTATGGAATTGGCAAAAGCCTTACCACCCGGCTTGAAGGCAACATTTATTTCGGGCAGTATTCCGGCAGTGTTGGAATACATGAATCATCCCAATATTGATATTATCCTAATTGGGGATAAGGTTTCCAAAAATTCTAAAATCACTATTGGTTCGCAGGCGATCAATCAGATCAAACGAATTAAAGCTGATATCAGTTTTTTAGGTATCAATGCCATTGATCTGGAGAATGGGGTTACCGATAATGATTGGGATGTTGTAATGATAAAAAAAGCGATTATTGAATCATCTCAAAAGGTAATTTGTCTTACGATTTCTGAAAAGATGAATACTTTCCAACCTTTGCATGTCTGTGATATCAATCAGGTTGATATGTTGATAACCGAACTGGACAAAGACGATCCTCTCTTACGTCAGTATGCGAAAGCCGGCATTGAAATCCTTTAGGTGTCAGACACCAGTGAGACAGGTATCAGACAACTATCAGGACTCTGTTCTAACATCGTTCTAACACCTGTCTGACACTTCTCTAAGAACGTTCTAACACCTGTCTGATACCTGTCTCACTGGTGTCTGACGTCTTTAAGCGAAAAAGATATAGGCAATGAAGATGGCGGCGATAACACCAATGAAATCGGCGATCATACCGGCCCAGATAGAATACCGTACATTTTTGATTCCAACACTTCCGAAATACAGCGCAATGATATAAAATGTAGTATCGGCAGAGCCCTGAAATATACTGGCTGTTAATCCCGCAAACGAATCCGGCCCCAGTTCAGGATTTTTGAAGATATCCAGCATCATCCCCCTGGCCCCGCTCCCGCTAAAGGGCTTCATGATGGCTACCGGCAGCGCATCTACGAATTTGGTATCAAATCCCAATGACCCAATGATCCATGCGAAAAAACGCACCACATAATCCAAGGCCCCGGAATCCCGGAAAACCCGGATCCCCACCAGCATACCAACCAGATAAGGAATGATCTTCAGCACCACTTCCCATCCCCCCTTCGCACCTTCTATAAAGGCATCGAATACATTTACTTTTTTCCATGCCCCACCCAAAATAAAACCCAGAATAATCACCATCAGCAGAACATTGCCCACGATCTTCCCAAAGGTTTCCTTGCCGGCAGTATCCAGTCCGCCTACATAAAAAAGCAGTAATCCCACAAAGGCAATGGCCGACAGTACCCAGGCATACAATACCCAATCCCACTTAATCTTTTGCCAGAAACTCACCACAATAACACTGGCCAGTGTGGTCATGAGGGTACCAATTACACAGGGTATAAAGATGGCAGCAGGCTGTACAGAACCAACCGATACACGATAGGCAATAATTGTCAGCGGTATCAGTGTTAAACCCGATGTATGCAGCACAAGGAACATAATCTGCGCATTGGTGGCTTTTTCTTTTTCCGGATTGAGTTGCTGCAGACTTTCCATCGCCTTCAGCCCAAAAGGAGTTGCAGCATTATCCAATCCCAATAAATTGGCAGAAAAATTCATCACCATTTGTCCCTGTGCCGGATGCCCGCTCGGCACTTCCGGAAAAATGCGTTTCATCAGCGGGTTCAGAAAACGGGCAAGAAATCGCACCGCTCCGGCTTTTTCCGCAATATTCAGCAATCCCAGAAAAAATACCATGGTTCCAGCCAGTGGAAAGGCAACATCCAGCACAGATGATTTCGCCGAATCAAATACCCCATCAGCCAGCCGTTTGAAAATCTCAACATCTCCAAGAAAGATCAGTTTCAAAAGGGCAACTATAAAAGCAATAACAAAAAAAGCAATCCAGACGATATTTAAAGCCATCGGAGGAAGTTTGAAGTGGGAAGTGAGAGGTTTGAAGTTGATGTTTGAATTGGGAAGATAGGAATTTTCACCTTTCACCTCTCACCTTTCACCTTCACCCGCCGGGCACCCGGCGGGTGAATCCTTTTCCTTATCTTCGCGGCGCGAAAACGTAAATATAAAGAAGCATGGGATTACAAGCAGGAATTGTCGGATTACCGAATGTGGGTAAATCCACCCTATTTAATGCAGTGAGTATCAGTGCCAAGGCACAGGCAAGTAATTATCGCTTCTGTACCATTGAACCCAATGTGGGACTCGTAAATGTACCCGATGAGCGGATTGATAAACTGGCGGAACTAGTAAAACCAAACCGTACGGTACCAACTCAAATCGAACTGGTGGATATTGCCGGACTGGTAAAAGGTGCGAGTAAAGGTGAGGGACTGGGAAATAAATTTCTGGCAAATATCCGGGAAGTGGATGCTGTGGTACATGTAATCCGTTGTTTCGAAGACGATAATATCCTGCGCGATGAAGGCCCGATAAATCCGGTTGCAGATAAAGATATAATCGATACGGAGCTGCAGTTGAAAGACCTCGAAAGTGTGGAGAAAAAACTGCAGAGAGCTGAAAAGCTGGCTAAAACCGGTGATGCGAAAACAAAGGCTGAATTCGAAGTGCTGAAACGTTGTTATGCACATCTGGAACAGGGAAAAAACATTCGCGAACTCGGACTTAGCAAAGAAGATCGCAGCGCCATCGCAGATTTATTTCTGCTAACTGAAAAACCTGTACTCTATGTGGCCAATGTGGATGAACCCTCCATGCATACCGGCAACAAATACTCCGAAGCATTAAAATCGGCTGTAGCAGGTGAAGGTGCGCAGGTAATTGTTATGAGCAATTCCATCGAACAGCAGATTGCCGAAATGGAAGATCCGGATGACCGCGCCCTCTTTATGGATGAATATAAAATGACCGAACCTGCCTTAAACAAACTGATCCGCGCCGCCTATAAATTGTTGCAACTACAAACCTATTTCACCGCCGGTGTACAGGAAGTGCGCGCCTGGACTATCCAGGAAGGATGGAAAGCCCCACAGGCTGCCAGCGTTATCCATACCGATTTTGAAAAAGGGTTCATCAAAGCCGAGGTGATCGCTTATGAGGATTTCATTCATTATGGCTCTGAATCTGCCTGCAGAGATGCCGGAAAACTGCGCATAGAAGGAAAGGAGTATTTGGTTAAAGACGGTGATGTAATGCACTTTCGATTTAACGTCTGAGGACGTTAAATCGAAGTAAAAAGTTGAAAGTAAAAAGTAAAAAATTCTTAGATTCAAACATCAGTGCAATTTTCTTACCTCACTATATTCGAAGCTTACCATAGTAGTTTCAAAATTTACAATACCTTCAACGCTGTTGAAATCGACCCGATAGAAAATAACGTTCCCCATGACAAAGGCCCTCGAAAGAGGGCCCTTTTTATTTGAGAAGTATGATTTGAGAGGTAAGATTTAGAAGAAGTAAGAGCTTAACTGTAAAAGAAGTACTCCCAGTTTTTCCCCTTTCACCCCTCCCCTCTCTCTTTTCACCTTTCACCTCTCACCTTTCACCTCCATTATCTCTGCGGTATCAGTACCTGATCAATTTTGTGCAAAACCCCGTTTACTGCATGAATATCGGCCGCCACTACATTGGAGGCAGTTGGATTAATCCGACCTTTAACAGTTGGTGCCATTGGGTTGGTTGCATCAATAGTCAACTGTGGCATAGGCGCCGGACCAATCAGCGTTTCTACTGTCCCACTTACCAAATTCGGACTAAAAACCCGGAAAGCCGGTGTACCATTAGTTGCTAATACATGATAAGCCAGAATCCCCCTGACATTTTCCGGAGGTAGTGCTGCAAATGCTTCCACTACAGGAGGCGCTCCCAGTAAAACCAGGGCTGCTTTGAAAGCGTCATCATTGGGAGCAAACAGCGTAATATTCGGAAATGGATAATTCAGCATTGAATCAATCCGGTTCAATCCGGTTTGTCCCTCATCCGCTCGGGCGATGGCAGCCCGCAAAAAAGAAAGATCCGCCTGTGCAGCAATCACTCCCTTCATCGTAGCCTGAGGTGGCGCCACCAATGCATACACATCATGAATAAACCCGTTGGCAGCACGCGTATCCACCGCCGTAATCGGAATATTATTTACAAAGGCTCCTGTTGCCCGCTTCGATGGGAAAATGCTCATTTTAAACAAGGGCTGGGTTGCCAGCGGTTGCAATAAACTCGGTAACTGAAAATTCGGCAGTGGCAATCCCGGAATGGCAGAAGATGGTACCGCCTGCGGAATCACATGATAACTCAGAATCGCTGCAAGCTGCTGAGCCGGCAAAACTCCAATCACTGCCTCCGAAATGCCCGACCGGGCCATCGCATCATTATCAGGCGCAAATAGCGTAAGGGTATTATCGCGTTTGCCTAATATCGCCCCCACTCCTGCTTTAGCAACTGCCGCTTTAAGAATCGAATACTTGGGTTCCGTATTGATGATTTCCAATATGGTTTGCCCGGTTGTTTCCTCCGGACCAATTTCTTCCACTTCAGGAATTTTATTACAGGCTGTTATTTGTCCCAGCAAAGCCAGGCCAATCAACCCTGTACCGGTATATTTTTTGAGTAAGCTTAGCATAGAGAATCGTTTTACCATTAATAAATGTTGTACCCGAATGATACATAGTACAAACCACCCACAAAACTGTTTCCTACTGCATTAAAGTAGTACTGATTGAGGATATTATTACCACCCAGCTTGATCACACTTTTCACTTTCGGCAACTTGTAAGATACCTGTGCATCTACCGTATGAATGGCAGCAATATCTCCATTGGCGAAATCACCTTCATAGAAGAACGCATCCTGCCAGCGATAACTTACATTGAATCCGATCAGCTTGTCTTTTCCAAATCCGGTATTGGATAAGGTTGCATTATACCGGTACTTCGGTGCATTAAAGAATGCGATATAACCCGGAGGCACATCCTGCAAACGATCAGAGGACAGGTTCATACTGAGTGTCCATGCACGCACAAAACGATAATCGATACCCAGACCAAAACCATAAGTAGTTACATCATCTTCAATGTTTACCGGAACAGAAAATTTACGATCTGTTACCGGATTCGGCGTTCCACCCGCAGTAGCTGCCTGGCCAATCAGGGTACGGGCAATAAAATTCTTGTATCGTCCATAATACCCATAGGCATCAATCAGCACTTTACCATTTCCAACCAGCCCCTTATAGCCTAATTCATAAGAAGTAACGGACTCTGGTTTGAAGGTTTCAAATTCATATTGCTGAGATGGATTCGATAAGGTATAGGGCTGATTCCGATCGAACTGATAAAAATTCTGGAAACTCTTATCGCCTCCAATCAATTGTACACCACCACCCACATTCAGATTGATGAACTGCTGCTGGGTAGAAGGGAAACGATAAGCAGACTGATAAGACAACCGGATATTATTATTTTTCGCAACAGACACCACTGCCGTAGCTCTCGGTGTAAACCGACCTTCAAAATTTTCATTTTTATCATACCGGCCGGAGAAGGTCAGTTTCAACACATCGTTAAACAACCGACGGGTGGCCTGAATATAAGCACCCACTTCATTGATCTTGATGGGAGCCGCAGAATCCGTAAAGAGCGTACCTTCTGAATTCAACACATACTGGCGCCAGTTACCTCCAATCAGGATATCTGCAAATTTGCCTGTCCAGTCAGACAGATTATACTGCGCTTCTGTAAAATAGAGATCTGATTTTTCAATAAACAAACCACCGCCACTGGAAATCGGAATGGAACGTACCCGATCATACAATTGTTTGAATTGCTGTGATCCTGCAGCCGGACGATCACGATCTGCAAAGGCACGGGCATTGTTATGTGCACTCTGGTTATCCTGTCCGGCTAACAAATTAGCCAGATAGGTCTGCGAATACTCAGGGTACCAGGTGGTAGAAGGCTTCCATGCTTCGTTCAGCAATCTCGCTGTTACGGTAGCATTGAAGGATTGTCCCGCATTTTCCTGTGTGGTATAGGTCCGAACAAACCAGTTCTTTGAATTCAGCTCGAGTTTGTACTGTCCCATTTTGAAATCACGGAAAGAATAACGGTCAGATCCGGTATAGACAGAATTTCCGGTTCCCCAGCTACCCGCCAGAACTGCTTCCAGTTTGGGGGTGATTTTATAATGAAATGCACCACCCAATTTGAAATTGAGCGTAGTGGGATCAATAATATCCGATTCATTATAACCGGTACGGGAAACATTGATTGGATCCGAGCCAAGCGTTGAGATAAAGGGTGCTAAAAATGGTGCCTGCTGGGAAATGATCGGGAATACGGCAGAGTTTATATCAATGGTGGTTTCATCGCCATAAACATTGATTCCGTCATAGTTGGGATCTGTGGTACGGGTACCCGGACCAGCAAAACCTCTGCCACTCTGACGTCCTATATAATTGCGCTGATCAGCACCCAGCCAGTCCTTGGCATGAATGAATTCAGCATTGATTTTATAGGCAAATTTATCCCTGATATTTTCAGCATATCGAACAGCCCAGTTATGATAGCCGGAACTGCCTCTGTAACGGCTGTCGGTATTCATAATTCCTGTTTTGGCCTGGAAAGAAAGACCGGTGTATTTGAATGGATTCTTACTGCTCACCAGCAGGGTTCCATTCATGCCACCAGGACCATACAATGCAGATGAAGCGCCCGGCAGCAATTCCATATTATCCACATCCAGTTCCGACAAACCAATGATGGCACCAACCGAGAAATTCAAACCAGGCGCCTGGTTATCCATTCCATCTACCAATTGGTTGAATCGCGTATTTCCACTCCCGGCAAAACCTCGTGTGGTAGGTGTTTTAAAAGTAAGAGAAGAAGTCGTCATATCTACCCCTTTCAGACTACCAACAATATCGTAATAACTGGCAGCAGGGGAAACACGAATGGCAGCAGCGCTAACCCGCTCAATTGAAACCGGCGATTCCAGAATTTTTTCCGGAACCCGGCTGGCAGAAACAACCACTTCCGTTCCTAAAGAACTGGAAGGATTCATGTTGACGGTAACAGGATCAGTGGCATTGTTAACCACTGCTTCAATCGGATCAAATCCAATGGAGGTAAAAACTAAGGTGAATGGGGGTTTTTGGGAAGTTGATAAACTAAAGTTTCCTTTGTCATCTGTAAAGGTACCGATGGAGGTCCCTTTGATGGTTACTGACACGGCTGGCACAACATCAGCATTCGAGCTGTTTTTTACGTTTCCTGTAATGGTAACGGTTTGGGCAAATGCAGCAATCGAAGTGAATAGCGCCAACAGTACCATGGCAAGATAGCTGTTGGATTTTCTCATACCCGTAGGATTTATGTGTTATTCTTGAGCAAAATAAGGATTTATTAATTCCGTACCGTTTTTTTCCAAACGGGAGTATAACTTCGCACTATGGCAACATTTCAATTCCCTTTTCAAACCGCCTTTTACAAAGGAAAAGTGCGGGATGTTTACACCATTCAGGATCGTTTATTAGTAATGATTGCATCCGACCGGATTTCTGCTTTTGATGTAATTCTACCAGCACCTATACCTTATAAAGGACAAGTATTAAATCAGATAGCTGCTTACATGTTGAAAGCAACGGCAGATATTTGTCCGAATTGGTTGCTGGAATCTCCTGCCCCCCATGTTTCTATTGGCAAAAAATGCGAACCATTTAAAATTGAAATGGTGGTAAGGGGTAATTTAACCGGACATGCATGGCGAACGTATAACAGTGGTAAAAGATCTTTGTGCGGAGTGGCATTACCAGACGGACTAAGTGAAAACGATTACTTTCCCACTCCCATTATCACGCCTTCCACCAAAGCTTCAGAAGGACATGATGAAGATATCAGCAAGGAAGAAATCATTGCAAACGGACTGGCATCGGCTGAAGACTGGGAAGTGCTTGAAAAATACACACTGGCTTTATTTGAAAGAGGAAAACAGATTGCGGCAAAACGTGGCTTAATTCTCGTGGATACCAAATATGAATTCGGGAAAATTGGTGATACCATTTACCTGATGGATGAAATTCATACGCCCGATTCTTCCCGCTATTTTTATGCTGATGGATTTGAAGAACGTCAGGCAACAGGTGAAAAGCAGCAACAGCTGAGTAAAGAGTTTGTGCGCGAATGGCTGATCGCCAATAATTTCATGGGTAAAGAGGGGCAAACCGTTCCGGAAATGACACCTGATTGGATCAACACCATCAGTGAACGATATATCGAATTGTACGAAAAAGTAATCGGAGAAAAGTTTGAACCACAAACATGGACACACGAAGAAACAAAAGCGGCTGTTGAAGCATCGCTAAAAAATTACTGGTAAAAAATGAGCCTTTCATCATTCATAGAAATCAGGCAGTATTATCAGCAAATGCTTCCTTCCCTCTCCGATGAAAATTGGGAGCAATTGGAAATCCGCATGAAGGTGGAACAATATCAGAAAGGCTCTTATATCTGTCGGCAGGGAGAAATCTGCAAAGGGGTTTATTTTATTCAACAGGGCTTGGTGAGGTTATTTTATAATGTGGATGGAAAAGAAATTTCAACAGGATTTGCAAAAGAAGGGCAGTATAAAAGCGAGTACCATAGTTTCCTGACACAATCACCAGCCGTGCAGTCGATTGATGTATTGGAACCTACAGTCGCAATTTCACTCTCTTATCCGAATATGCAGGAATTGTATCGCTTGGATCCTATTTTTGAACAGGCCGGAAGAAAAATTGCAGAAGGCTTGTTCATTCTGATTTCCCGTCACAATACGAGGTTACTTACCTTGAGTCCCGAGCAACGATACCAGTATATTATTGAAAATCAATACCACCTCATTCAACGGGTACCCCAATACATGCTGGCATCTTATATTGGAATTACGCCTGAACACCTCAGCCGGTTACGAAAAAAAATGACCGGGCAGGTTGCCTGATTGATAAATATCAAGATCGATTCTACCATAGCATAAATTGATTTATGTTAATGGAAATTAGGTAGCACTCAAAATACCTTGCATTCAAATCAGGCACCATGAATGCAAGACATCTTCTATGGATAATAGTTTTCTCTTTCCCTTTATTGGCAAGATCGCAGTCCGGGAAACAAACGATTCGGGGGCGAATTACCGACCGCATATCCGAGCAGGCATTGGAAGGTGCGAGTATCCGGATTCCGGGTACCAGTTTCGCTGTTCTTGCCGGTAAGGATGGACAATTTATTTTGTCGGAAGTACCGGTTGGACGATTGCAGCTTCAGGTAGAATTTATAGGTTATCATCCTGTATTATTAAATGAATTGTTACTGACAACCGGAAAGGAATTGCAATTGGAAATTCAACTGGAACAATCCGTCAGAACCCTTGACGAAGTAACCGTAAAAGCACCCAAACTCAAAAAAGGAGTGGCATCCAATGAATATGCTGTGGGCAGCAACCGATCCATCAATATGGAAGAAGTAACCCGCTTTTCAGGCGGACGGAATGACCCTTCCAAAATGGTAGCCAATTTTGCCGGTGTTATTTCGAATGATGATAACAGAAATGATATTGTGGTGAGAGGTAATTCACCATCCGGTGTTTTATGGCGGGTGCAGGGATTACCGGCACCTAATCCCAACCACTATGCGAGTTTGGGAACAACAGGTGGCCCTATTACCATCTTAAACACAAATGCCCTTAAATCGGCCGATTTTTTTACCGGTGCTTTTCCGGCAGAATATGGAAACGCCACAGCAGCTGTATTTGATGTGGAGTTGCGTGCAGGAAATGCTTATACACATGAGTTTACCACGCAGGTAAACCTGTTCAGCGGATTGGAACTGATGGCCGAAGGTCCGTTAAGCAGGAAAAAGAAAGGTGCCTCCTATCTGGTGGGATATCGCTATTCCTTTGTGCAGATTGGTCAAGCTATGGGATTGAATGTGGGTACCGATGCCGTTCCCAAATACCAGAACTGGGTGTTTACTATTCAGTCGGCGGCCACTAAATTCGGACGTTTCTCCATTTACGGTATGGGTGGTGTCAGCTCCATTGATTTTATTGGAAAAGATATTGATACCAGTGATTTTTATGCACGACAAGATCAGGATGGGTATGTGCGAAACACCATGAATATTCTTGGGGTAAAACACCAGCTCGATCTTAATGCCCGCACTTATTGGAAAACTGCCGTGGCCTACAATTACCAGCTCGATAAATTCAATAATTACCAATACCCGGCCCCTGTTCCACCTTATCAAAACCGATGGCAGATCACACAGCGAAAAAACAGGACCAATTCGGTTAGTCTGAGTAGTTATATCAATCAGAAAATGAATGCCAAATTATCCTGGAGAGCCGGTATTACCGGAGAGCTATCGCAACTGGATGCTTTATTAAAAGATCGGGAAGGGAAAGCACCCAATGATCCGTATCTGGTTTTGAATGATTATAACAGTCGATATAGTTTATGGCAGGCATTTGCACAAACCCGGTATAAACCGGCCGAACAATGGCTGATTACAGCCGGTTTACATGGTCAATATTTCAGCTTTAATGATCGATCCATTGTAGAACCACGTGCATCCATCAGCTGGTTGCCAAAAGCAGGCTGGAACATTTATCTCTCCTATGGTTTGCATGCACAAACACAACCCTTACCGGTGTATTTGTATCAGGAAATAGATGAAACAACCGGAAAAATCAACGATGCCAATGCGCAACTGGATTTTACCAAAGCACATCACCTGGTTGCCGGCATTGAAAAACGATTTGGAAACAATTGGCGTCTTAAAGCAGAAACCTACTACCAACGTTTATTTGATGTGCCGGTAGAATCAGTTGCATCCGGATTTTCGGTCATCAACAGTGGCGCAGATTTTGAGTTTCCCCGCAAAGCCGGATTGGTGAATGAAGGAAGTGGTACCAACTACGGATTGGAAATCACCCTGGAAAAATTCCTGCAGAAAGGATGGTATGTTTTAAATACGGTATCACTGTTTGAGTCGAAATATAAAGGCAGTGATGGCATCGAACGAAATACCAGTTTCAATTACGGGTATGTTTGGAATGTACTAGGAGGTAAAGAATGGAAAACCGGAAAGGAAGGAAAAAATGCATTTACCGTAGATGGAAGATTCAGTACGCTAGGCGGACGGTATGCCACACCGGTGGACCTGGCCGCTTCGCAAGCTGCAGGCAGAGAAATACTGGATGAGAGCCGGTATAATAGTGAGCGGCTGGATTCCTATCTGCGATTCGATTTAAAATTCGGCTATCGCATTAACAGCAAAAAGCGGAAACTTAGCCAGACCTTCTACCTCGATTTGCAGAATTTAACCAATAGGGAAAATATCTTTCTGCGCCGGTACAATGCGCAACGCGGAGGCATTGGAAATGTCTACCAGTTGGGCTTCTTTCCTGATTTACTTTACCGGATTCAATTCTAACGAATCACAAGTAGTACATTCGGATAAACTATTTTTTATGAGTGCCGATCAATTGTTTCAACTAAGCAGTACCACTGCCATGCTTGCCTGGATTCTGCTGATTCTTTTTCATAAAACCCTGTGGATTTCAAAAGCATTGATCGGCACTATAATTCTGGCGATGAGCCTGCTTTATTTTTATCTCATCGCCAAAAATTTCGGAGGCATGAAACCCGATAGTTTTAGTACGCTCGATGGCGTGGCAGCCCTGTTTACCAATCGCGAAGCCCTGTTGGCAGGATGGGTGCATTACCTTGCTTTTGATCTGATGACGGGAATTTTTATTGTTAACAATGCGCGCAATAACGGCATTGGAATCGGCTGGCTGCTCCCCTGTTTGTTTTTCACATTCATGCTTGGTCCGGTTGGATTATTACTCTATATTTTTATTCGCTGGTTCCTTACCAAAAACTATTGGATCGATGTTGAATAAACTAATCATACAGCTTAAGAGCCGCAACAAAATATTGTTTTATGTAGGCAGCATTAGTTTACTGGGAGCCCTGATCTGCGCAGCGCTTGCTATGTGGAGTCCCTTGGAAGTGGGTGGTATTCCGGCATTCATCAAACCTATGAAATTTTACCTGGCGCTGGCTGCCGCCGTTTTTACCATGGCCTGGCTGATGGTTTATCTTAAAAATCAAAAAGCAGTCAGGCGGTATAGTTGGGTGGTGGTATTGACCATGCTGGTGGAACTGGGAATTATTACAACCCAGGCAGCTTTGGGAAACCAATCGCATTTCAATATCAGTTCCTGGCCCAATGCAATTCTTTATCAGATTATGGGATTGGCCATTTTGATTTACACTTTCTGGACGGCTTATATTGGTTATTTGTTTTTTAAGCAGAAAGAGTTTCCACTCTGGATGAACCAGGGGTATATCTGGGGAATCCGGTTGGGGATCTTGTTTTTTGTGCTGGCTGCATTGCAAGGCGGACATATGTCGGCCATTATGCGGCATAGTATGGGAGGCCTGGATGGTGGGGAGGGTTATCCCCTGCTGAACTGGAGCCGGATCCATGGCGATCTGCGGGTGATTCATTTCTTCGGCATACATTCCCTTCAATTATTTCCATTACTGGGATTTTACCTGATCCATTCCAAACGATCGATGCAGGTAATTGCAGTGAGCTGGTTCTGCTTTTTGGTATTGCTCTATATACAGGCAATGAAAGGTTATCCCCTGATGGGATAATTTTCTCATTTTTGCTGCATGAAAAATACCCTCCTCACCGGAATTGTATTCCTTGCATTTATCCTTCCAGCCAAAAACATCTGCGCACAAAAAATTGATACCCTGCCAGGGAAACCAGGCATCAGTTTTCGGGGACTCAGTGTGGTCAATGACCGTCTGCTTTGGGTAAGTGGAAACAAGGGAACAGTTGGCCGCAGTACTGATGGAGGTAAAAGTTTTCAGTGGATGACAGTAGCCGGGCATGAGAAACGGGATTTTCGCGATATCGAAGCCTTTGATGCGGTTACAGCAGTAATTCTGGCGGTGGATTCACCCGGCCTGATCCTGCGCACGTTTGATGGAGGTGCCAGCTGGCAGGAGGTTCATCGCGATAATCGTTCCGGGATCTTTTTGGATGCCCTTCACTTCAGGAATGAAAAAGAAGGAATGGCGATTGGCGATCCGATAGATGGAAAATTTCTCCTTCTGCAAACGGCAGATGGTGGTCGAAGCTGGCAATCCTATCCGGCAAATTATCCCGCACCGGTTGATGGCGAAGCATTTTTTGCAGCCAGTGGTGGTAATATAATTGAACTTAAAAAAGGCGAAACCATATTTGTAAGTGGCGGGAAACAATCGCGGATATTTTATGCCGGACAGGGTTTTGAATTGCCGCTAAAGCAGGGTGAAACCAGCACAGGTGCCAATGCCATTGCCTTAAAACATCCCGGAAAAAAGCGGGGTGGTCGCCACTGGGTGATCGTGGGCGGTGATTTTGCAAAGGATAAAGAACGCGAGGGTAATTTCTGTTATACCCGCAATGGCGGACAAATCTGGTCAACAGCAGAGCAGCCGCCATTCGGTTACAGATCAGGGGTAGCTTATGTCCGCGGCAATAAACTGATCAGTTGCGGCACCTCCGGTGTTGATATTTCGAGGGATGGCGGTCGCAACTGGAAAAATATTTCTGTCACCGGTTACCATGTGGTGCAAAAAGCAAAAGCAGGCCGCACGGTTTATTTAGCCGGAGGAAACGGACGGATTGCCAGACTGATTTGGTGATTGGTAAGGTTGCTTCCCGGATTATAACTGCTCCGCCAATTCTCGTACACTTGGGCGTTTGGTATAATCTTCATTGAAAAAGCGATAGCTGATTTTCCCGTCTTTAATGATATAAACAGCCGGTACAGGAAGTTTGGCGCCATTGCGGCCATTCACTTCGTTAAAATCGATTTTGTATTTTTTATACCGCTCAATGGTGGCAGGATCAACATCGTATGCCACATCATAGGCTTTCATAATTCGCAATCCATCATCATGCAGCACCGGGAAGCTGGCCTTTGTTTTAGAAACGGTTTTGGCGATGTTTTCCTGGATTTCCGGACTCACAGCCAGGATGCTGGCACCTTTAGCGGTGAGTACCTGCAGGGAATCTTCCATCTGTTTGATCTGTTTATTGCAATAAGGGCACCATTGTCCGCGGTAGAAGAATACAACCACCGGGCCTTTTGCTGCCAGTGATTTCAGGTTCACCTTTTTACCATTTTGATCGACGGCAGTAAAATCGGGTGCCTCCGAGCCGGTTTCAAGGCCTTTAGGTTGGGCGAAACTAAGGGTACTGATCAGCAGGACTGCAAAAAGAAAGAATAAACGCATGCGCTAAATTTTAGGTAAAACTAGGCACTGCTCTGGTCAATTATTGTCGCCTGCCTGACGAAACCATACATTTGCGTATGCTTTTAAAGAAATTTTTCATTCTGTTAGGCAAGTTTCTGTTACCCAAAAAATCCTGTTGCAAATAAATTTTGGCTGAAACTCTCCGCTGCCGTAATATTGCAACCCGGTTTCCACCACCCGCCGGGTGGCACCCGACCGGTGAAATACTGACAAGCCCAGATGGCGGAATTGGTAGACGCGCTAGACTCAAAATCTGGTTATCGCAAGGTAGTGCAGGTTCGATTCCTGTTCTGGGCACGAGTTAAAGAGGGAAACCCTTGATAGCAGCAGCTTTCAAGGGTTTTTTATTTTTCAGGGGACGGCTTAGGGGACAATTCTATTGAAAATTGAAATACGTATATTACCGTTTAAAATTGGATATAAACACTTATTAATTGAATTTAGATGGCGTATCAAGTAATTTCGGATCAGGCTATTCAAAGAAGGTTGTATTGGGTTGAAGAAATTAAAAAGCTAAGCGGAAATTTTTCTGACGATTATTTAAGGCTTGAAAGGGAATTGAGAGAAGAAATACGTCTCAATGGGTTAAATGTATTAATTGAACATTTAAGATTATGCGGAAATATTCCGGAATCTTATAGGCATGATTCAAGTGAAGAAAAACTTTATTCGAAATATACTGATTACTTAGTTTCATTAGCATACGAAAATATTGGAATGAGAAGTATTGTTTTAACTGAGAGAGCTGACTCTGCTGATGTTGAAGCATTTTCAAGTAATTACAATTTTGTAGCAGATGCAAAAGTTTTCAGATTAAGTCGGACGGCTAAAAATCAAAAAGACTTTAAAGTGGATGCAATGCATAATTGGAAACGTGATAAAGATTATGCAATGATTGTTTGTCCAATATACCAATTGCCAAATAGTTCAAGCCAAATATATTGGAGTGCCACTAGTAAAAGTGTTTGCATACTTACGTATTCACATCTAGCTCTATTGGTTCAATATGCACATGCTGATTCGCAAGTTAATTGTCAGGAATTGATATTCAGAATTTTTAATGCCGTAAGTGCTATGAATCCTTCTAAAACAGCTATGGAATACTGGTTTAATTTAAATAAAACTATGATTGATTATTCTGATATTATTTCATCGTTATGGCAATCGGAAAAAGTTGCGTCATCGGAATCTTTGGTAATTGCGAAAGAACAAGATTTGAATTACTTATCAGCGCAGCGTACAGCTATAATGAGTATGTCTCATCAGGAGGCTTTGTCTGAACTAATTCGTATAAATAAAATTGATTCCAAAATTAAGACCATTTCTAATGTGCGTGATAGTGGAATATTTACATTAAATGATTAAAGAGATGAAAACGGTAGAAATGTTAAACAAGATTATTACTGGGAATTGTTTAGATATAATGAAAGATATTGATAATGATTCAGTCCATTTAACTCTAACCTCCCCACCTTATGACGATTTGCGAAATTACAAAGGTTATGTTTTTCCATTTGAGCAAATTGCAGAAGAATTATTTAGGATAACAAAAACTGGTGGTATTGTTGTTTGGGTAGTCAATGATGCTACAATTATGGGCAGTGAAACAGGCACTAGTTTCAAGCAAGCATTATACTTTAAAGAAATCGGATTTAATATTCATGATACTATGATTTTTAAAAAAAGGAATCCGATCCCCCAAATTTATAGAAAGAGATATAGTAATGAGTTCGAATATATGTTTGTTTTTAGTAAAGGGCAAGTAGTTACTCATAATCCTATTTTAGTGGATTGCGCTCACGCAGGTTTAGAATTAAACGGGACTACCTATAAAAACTACTCCAAAAATGAACAAGTCAGAGAGAAATTAGCAAAACCAGTAAAAGACAAAAAAATTAAAGGAAATATCTGGGAGTACGTGGTAGGCAAAAAGCAGGAAGATCAAGAGGCAAAGGGCCATCCTGCTCCATTTCCATGTGACCTGGCAAGAGATCATATTTATTCATGGACAAATGAAGGTGATATTGTTCTTGACCCAATGTGTGGTAGTGGTACGACTTGCAAGGTTGCTGCAGAAATGAATAGGAAATTTATTGGTCTAGAAATAAGTCAGGAATATGCCGAAATTGCAAGAAAAAGGGTAAAAGCTGTTTTAAGCCAGCCAAAACTTTTATTGGATTAATTCAAATTGATTTAGAATCAAATTTAGAAAGCCCCGGGTTGGGGCTTTTTTTATTTCCTTCTTGAAACGATAATTGGTACTTTTTCTTTGCACTTCGGGCATTGCACTACTCTGTATTCCTTAGTTTTCATTAATACAAGCATAATTTGGTGTTCCTCTCGTAAGTCCTCAACATCGTAATGAGTAGTATTCATTGGCACAAGGCATTCAAGGCACAGTAATTCTGATTTTTCTTTTTTTGTGTTTTTATTTTTCATATTGTCTTTGTTAGTTTGAAAGTTTTAAAAAAATCACATGTAAAATTTGCAATCCGAAAAGCCTTTGGGTCCTCTGGATTTTTAATCAGCTTCTCAACAATCAAAACAACAGCCTTAAACAAAGCAAGCAGCCTTGAATGTTTTGAGAGTGCTACAATCAGCGTACTTACTAGTTCATCATCGTCATGCGAAAAATGCACCTGAAAATCACCGCTTTCATTTTGGGAGATTACTAGATAGTTTCTACTCTCCGGAAGATTCGGAAGTGCATTTTCAGATACCCGGTATACATTAGGTATGGTTGAGTTTTGGTGGTTGAATTGCATAGAGTATTGATTTTTTCGGATTATTCCAGATTTTTTGATTTACGTCCTTCAGACATTCATATAAGCGCATGGTTGTTTTATTGAGCGGGACAAGCAAAAGCTGAACCCAATCGAGCTGGACACGCTTTAGTTCTCCTCCGATAGAACCGCATGATTCCAATTTTTCCAATTTTTCAATAAAATCGCCATCGGTATAAAAGTCCGTGTACAACCAGGATATTTTTTTAGTACAGTTCCAAACCTGGCAATCAAATTCACCATTATTTTTTGTAACGTACTTAGTCATGTAATTGACTATTCCTTTCAGGTTGTTTGCCCTGATTCTTCGAATATCAAAAGCCGAGGACGGTTTATAATTCTGATCCCTGGGAGCTATCCCAAATTTGGCCTGGATTTGCAGCCAATACGGCCACCATTTATCCAGGTTCCAATACATATTGTTGATTACATGGAAATGGGGATTACCTGGAAAGATGGCATTTTCATTTTGGCGTTCGATAACCCATAAGTATTCCAGATCAGCCATCCTTTTTTTCGCATTATCCATAAATACCCGGAAAATCTTGTATGCTGTACGATCATCCACCACATTGCAGAAAGTCAGCGTAAGAAAAGAAAGCTTTGGACTTACCATAGAAAAAGCGATTATCTTCCTTCGAATTTTACTTTTTGTCCGGTTCGACATCGAGCGTAGTTTGGAACTGCCTTTCTGTTTGCCTTTTTTCTTTGCTGGAACTGGATCTTCATTTTCTCCTTCCAGGTCGGAATGAATGAGATCCGAGATTTCCCGGATGGGGTTGGCTCTTGATATGGAGGATCCTGCATAATACCCGACCTTATCAGTTTGAGCCATTTTATTATTGATGATTGAACTAACGCCAAAGGTGTTTTTTACGAGCTTTAAGAAGTTCATGAGCACCCTCCTTTTTGCTTCGAAAGCGTCCAAATAGTTGCAGTATTATTAAAACCATGGGTGAAGGTTCCTGAAGCGGGAAAAGCTTCGCGGAAAGGGGTGAAGAATTGAATTAAAGGTTTAGGATAAGGGTTAAAGGCTTCGCCGGATTTATTAAAGGTTGAATTTAATGGTAGAGGCGCAAGCGCGGCCAGATGGGACAGAAATACTCCAAGGATCACCCCAAGACTCAAGAAAGGAGGAATAATACTTCCTTTATAGAAACGCCTTAGATAGGCCCCGGAACGCCTGTTATAGACATTAAAATACTTCCATGTAGGGTACACTTTATCCAGGTGCTTAGCAATGCTGGAAAGCGTATGCACATAGATCCACTTCAAGGGTTTGCCGGATTCCAGGAAAGCAATAACCGTATAATCATTTTTATGCGCCATAGGTCAGCCCTCCTTTTTTGAATTTGAATGATCCGACCTTGTGCAGTGCCTGTTCCACTTCCTGTTTTTTGTACAGTACTCGATTTCCGAGCTTGTAGGATTGGAGCCAGCCTAGTTTTGTCCACTCATGGAGAGTGGGTAATGTGATTTTCAGAAGTTCAGCAACTTCCTGGCGGGTGATAAATTCGGTTTGTTCTGTTTTGTTTTGTGTGGGCTGAAAATCTCTGATTTTCTGTTCAATAATCTGCTCAAACCGTTCTAGCAGATCATTTAGGGTAAACCCGGATAAGAATAATTGATTCATGATTTTGTTTGTTTTAATCATGAACCAAAAGAACCACTGGTCTTATGATGTAGTAGGGAGTTTAGCCACTACATTTTTATTCTATTTTCGGTTTGTCTTGTTGGGAATCTTTAAAATCCGTCATAAATATCTGATTTTCAACATCTCCAAGAGTTGCTTTATTTTTATCCAGATACACTTTAATTGCATGTAGATTCTTAAAAGTTTTCAATTTTTTCCCCTCAATTACACGCAACGCATCATAAAAATTTTTAACACTTATAGAAAATAGGGGAGCAAAAATTCTAGCAATTGATCTTTTGGGCATACTTTTCATACCATCCATTGCACCGGAGTAATAATGCAATAAGGCAATTTGATCTACAGTCAAAGATTCCTCTTTATTTTCCGGAGATTTGTTTTCCAGGATTTCAGTTAGCCTAATTTCTACATGTTTTCTGAATTTTGCTAAAGTGCATCCATTCTCATACTTAATAATAGATACAAAAGGGAAGAAAATTGAATATTCAGGTTCAGATGAGTATCTTAAAAAATTTATGTAGGTATCATAATCTGCATCATATTCAACGTTATAAGGGTAAGAGCTACCAAAACCATTTCTAGTATTTACAAATGAATTATCAATTTTTTTTAGTAATTCTTGAAGGAATACCTTCTTATTTACACAAGCTGATAAATCATCAATTAATTGTTGCTTCAACTCTGACAACTCTAGAATTTTCTTAGGCCAGTTATGCTTTTTCTGGGAAATTGGATAGTTTTTTAAAAACCAAATATTATAATTCTTTTCCTCGCCTTCCTCTGGTTTTATTTGAAACGGATGCAGTTCAATACACTCATTGAAATTCAGAAGAAATTGAAAATAATCTAGTTTTAAGTCGGTTTTCCAATACTGTACTTTGTCCTTCCAATGAGTAATTTGATTGAAAATTGATTTGTGATATTCGTAATCTATTGTTTCTTTCATTTTAACTGTCCGGTTTAATTGAAAAACGGGTGATTCACTAATTTATTGGCATTGTCCTCCTGGCTGATACGGATATATTTCAGAAATGATTTTTCCGTCTTATGTCCCGTGATTTTCATAATTGAGATAGTGGGAACATCATTCAAATAGGCATTGGTAGCAAATGACCTCCTGGCAGTATGGGTAGTAATCAACTCATATTTTTTATTGACCATCTTATCAGTTTTCCCGCCCCTGGTAATGGAGATTTGGGTAGTATCCAGGATTTCCGCTTCTTTGCCGATTTCCTTCAAGTACTGATTCATTTTCTGGTTAGAAATTACCGGAGGTAACCGCCCACCATAGTTTTCAATTATTTGACGAACTATCGGATGCAATGGGATTACAACAATTTCACCTGTTTTTTCAGTTCTAATCCGGATTTGATGCCCGCCATTTACAATATTTTCCGGGCAAACCTGAATAAGATCAGAAAAGCGCAGCCCCGTATAACAGGCAATTAAAAATAAGTCCCGAACCTTCTCAAGTTTCTGCCGGCCACTTAAATCAAGAGAATACAACTTTTGCAGTTCCTTTTGGGTAAGGTAGATTTTATCCACCTGTTCCTCCAAGACTTTAAATTTTCGGTTTCTGTATTCCAGGTTATGCGTTAACCCACGATCCACCGCCTCATTCATGAAGATTTTGACATTCTTAATAAACCCACCAATACTATTTTTGGTATAGCCCTCCCTGGTAAGAAACGCAATGAAACTATTATAGAAATCCAGGTTTATCGTATCAAAATCCACTTCCTTTTGGGTTGCTTTCCGGTACTCCTGCAGCTTCCGTAAAGTTTGCCCCCACTGCCTCCTGGTATTCGGTTTACGGTCGGAAGTTTGAACCAACTCCTCCACAAACCGCAAAAAGCCAAGTTTAGGGGTATATTCCTCCTTAAACATGATTTTATTTAATTCATCTTTAAGTCGGTAGGTAGTGGGTGTACTTCCAGCATTAAGGATATCCCGGTATGCAATCTTGACATTAGTTGCCAGTTTATCCAGGAGAACATTAAATCCCTCATGCTCAGGAAATAGCCTGGACTCTTTAACCCGCTGTTTTTCGGGATTCCAGAATTTGGGATTAATCTTTTGACCAGTAGAGTATTTTAGCCGCTGCCCGTTAAACGAGAAAAGCAAGTAAATCAAGGTCTGATCCTTACTTTCCGGTTCCTTTAAAACGAATTTCGCATCTGCCATAGAGGACGAATTTGACACGAATATAAAGGAAGGCTTCAAATTTAGGGGACATTATAGGGGACAGTTTATATTGATTTCGACGAATGAAAATCTATTTGAATTAACTTAATAAACCATCTAAATGATTGATTAACAATTATATTAGATAAAACGAAGTGAAATGGGATTAAAAAGGTTCGATTCCTGTTCTGGGCACGAGAAAAAAAGATCACTATTAGTGGTCTTTTTTAATTTCCTCAGGTCTCGTTTTAGTTTCCTTTTAAGCTCTGCTCCTCTGGGTCCTCTCCGGATCTCTTCGGATTCTGTTCCAAATCGCCTCTATTTAACAAGGCATCCCGAAGGAATAGAGAAGGCATCCCGAACCCAACCCGAAGAAATGGACAGCCATCCCACAAGAAGCCGAAGCCCGTCACAAGAATGATCGGAGCTCGTCACAAATCCGGCATAAATGGTAAAATTCGACCCTATATTTGGTTTCAACTAAATTAGCAAAATGGACCTGCCAATATTCAACTTAAAACATCTCCGGCTATCGTTCTATTATTTTCTTTTTGCTTCTTTATTTGTTTTTTTCGCCGGCTTACTTATTGTTATGCTGATGGATGCTGAAATACTGCTTTCGTACTCGGAAAAAATTGATTCCATGTATTTATTTGGAATAATTTTCCTAGTCAATTTTCTTACTAATAAAGCAAGCAACAAAGAGCTCAACAAAATAAGTGAAACTCAAAATTTTGATGAAAAATTCAAGCTGTATGAATTATTTTTTCAGAAAAAATTAATCTGGAATTTTATATCAATTCTCCTTTCCACCTTGTTTTGGATCAGTTTTCAAAAAAATCTGTTTCTATACATAATACTAATCCAACTAATTCTAACCCCTCTTTTTTACCCTCGAAAAAAACTTATTTCTAAAGAGTTGAACAGGGAGGATATTGTTTTCACCTGATTTCAAAATAATCAATGCAGCGTACTGATTATGAATCACTTGCCGAACTAGATAAATTTTGAAAGCTCAATGAAATAAGGATAAATCGAATGTTTATGGCAAAAATCAACTTAAATCTGAGGGACTTAATTGTACACGGCAACTTTGGACCTATTGAATTAGGAATCTCAAAAAATGATTTACTCGCTCAGGGTTTAATGCCGGAAGCCTGGTTTGCAGAAAAATCAATGGAAGAATCCACTTGTTGGAAATATGGGGATTTTGAATTTTATTTTGACGTAAACATGAAATTGGAGTCCATATTTACTGATTATGTAGTAAGAAAATTTGATGGCGGTAAAAAAATCATCATTACAGACTGGTGGCTATTTAAGAAAAAACGGATTACACTCAAAAAAACAATTAAAGAATTACTTTCACTGCAAATCAATTTTAAAAAGGAATTTATTGAACCAGGCTATATCCTTATCTCATTGCCCAATGGAATCCGTTTTGGATTTGATTATATGGAAAACAGTAAGGAAGATCAAAATAACTGGACAATGACATTCATTGAAATAAAAGCAGCGCCCTAATTTTTAACTGAAACAGCAATCATTCAATCAGTTATCCAAACCGTATTTTCTGCAACTCACCTTCACTTTTTACGATTTGTCCCGGGGGCCTTTTTCCCCTCTGTTAAAGGGTGAAAACAACCTCAAAATCATTTCAATATTTCGTACCTTTAAGGTCTTCTGATTCATTAAAATTCTTTTCAGTTTTTCTCCACTCTGGTTCCTAGCTACAGCTGTATTAGTCCGCCTATATTTTACCAAACATTAAACTTATTGTTATGGCAACTACCGCTTTGGGCCCTACCATGGCCGGTGGGATTCAACCTATCATAAAAGACGGGTATGAACTCATCTATTATCCTGATGTAAATAACGATGCCCTGCAAAATGAAGGAAAGCCTCCTGTTTTTTACTGGCTTCCCAACTATGTACATATCGCCCGAAAAGATGGAAGACAGGACGGCGATCTCATGTTTCTTATGCTTCGTTTTGCCGGCAGACAAACCAGTGAAGCCAATATCGGACTGGAAGAAGGAGAAAGCCGTGAAGTAGCCGGCGGCGTGCTCGGTGTAACCACCACTGCCGCTCCACCCGATCATGTACTGGAAGAAGGTCAGCAGGAAATCATCAACATGTACCAGGGAAAAGTGGATTATTTCTGGGGCATCCGCTCCAGCGTAAAACCAATTTTCCGTCCGGTTGTGATTACTGCCAACCATACCTCTATTTCTAACCTCTCCCCTAATCCGGACGGATCCGTAGTACAACCCGTTTCCGGAACACCTGCTACTCCGGCAACTCCAACCAATCCGGCTGCACCCGCCGCACCCGTTGCCCCCAATCGCCAGGTTCGTTATGAAACCGTACCCGTTCCGCGCTTCATCACCCAACAAGGATTCACCACCCGCTCCTTCGACAAAAGAAATGTTCGGGATGGCAATCTCGATCCCTGGTATTTCAACATGCAGGGACAAGGCAACGGTTCCATTGATCCAATGGGACAAAATGCCTATTCCGGACTGATGGGTGTTTATCCCGCCAGCATCTTGTATCAATCCTTTAAAATGGCCTATACACCCGTACGTGTTTGCCAGGCGATGAAAGTAAAATTCTGGGTACCCATTATTGAAATCACCATCAAAGGAAACTGGGAAAAAATCTTTGAACATTTTTCCATGAATGCAAAAGGAAAATTCCTTTGGTTTTCTGCAGACATCAAAGCGGAATTTAATAACATGCGCATCAGCGGTGGTATTGAAGTGGATGTAAAAGTTGATCCTACCATTCCCGGTGCGGATAAGATCCAGGAGTATGTAGACAAAAAAACCGATCTCATTTCACAGAAATTTATGGAGCAGGCCAAGGGTATCATCTTTGATCCGCCACAACCCAATGTACAGGCAGCAGAAGCCAGTTCGTCCGGCGGATTATTCGGACTCTGGGGTGCCGGTGTGGCATTGAAATATCGCCGCGATAGCACCCGACTCAACCTGAATTACCACGAAAAACGCCAGCTGGCCTACCTGCAGGATCATGTCATCTCTTCCAATCTGGAAGGCGCTTTTGATGAAATGAAAAAAGATCCCGAAGCAGAGAAAAAATACTTTGTAACCGTTTACATGGATGATTGGCCACGCAAACTGGCACGTATCATCAAACCAGTTGTCAACTGGCCTCAACCAGCCATTAACTGGGCAGGTGAGCCTGTTTCCTTCCTCTCTGTTCAGGTGGGTTATCCGAATACAGCAGGTGAAATCGATTGGGTCGGACATATTTTCGATGGCAGTGGCTCCCCAACCGAAACATGGAAAGTGGAAACCACCCAAAAAGCAGCAGCTGATGTATCCAATGCACCCGCCAACTGGACACCTGATAAAACATTTATCAAACGCAAGGTGCATATGCTGGAACCACCTGACCCCATCGCGAATCCGTTTGTACGGGTACAGATTGAAGACAACGAAATAGATCTGGATCCGGGAGAAAATGGCAGCATGGTAAATGATGTAACCCTTGAATTAAGAGCTGATGAAGCTGGACGGGTTCGGGTTGGACCATTGGGCTTGAATGTTGCTTTAGAGGACAATAAACAACTGGTAGAAGTAACCTTCCAGGCAACGGATGAAAACGGTGCAGATTTAACCCGTTTTCCACCACAAAAATTCATCTGGAATAACCTTGATCAGGAATCTCCCCGCTTCTGGTCCGTTTTTAGTTCCGACGCCACCATTCGATCCTTCTTCAAATACCAGGTGAGAGTAATTGTAAAAGGCAGTCTATTCACCAAAGGAATGGAATGGACGGGTCCATGGGTTCGGAGTATCGGCAATGGTCCGCTTACCGTAAGTGTGCCATCCACAGAAGATGAAGGTGTAGTAATCAAACGTGATATCGCGTCCAAATCCAGGGAAATCACCATCCAGGCGCCTGCAACTAAAGGAAGCAGGGGAATAAGTACACCCGCAGCTCCAATGAAAGGCAGTTATGCAGTGGAAGAAGGCGGAAAAATTCATCAGCCTCCTTCTGGTAAAACACCCCTTTCAAAAAAAATCGCAACCCGTGAAGTAAGTGGAAACGGCGGATGGAAACAGGTATAACCAATAAAGCGTTGTTGCCATGTCTACAGAAACATTACAGGAAAAAACCCTGCTCCTTGCAAACGGAACAGGCTGGCCCTATCTGGAAGAAGAGCTGGGCAGAATCAATATTTACCCCGTGCTGTCAGGCAGCAACAACGCTTTTACTTTTTTTCTTGATCAGTTGCCTTCGCCTGAAGAATCAGCAGGCAGGATAGTACCGGAACGCGCCACGGCCAGCATCCGGTTATCAATGAACCTGCCGGAAACAGTAACAGGCAGATCCATAGTACGAACGCATACTACCTTGCAGTTTGTCCTGCAAAATGAATCAGGAAACCAGCAATTGCTGGAACAATATTTTTCAGGAACAGAAACACAGCTTTTACTGACGGTCCGTGCAGATTCAGCCATTGCGTTACAAAAGGCAACCCGGCAGGAAAAATCTGGTCTGCTTATAAAAATCAGATCAGATGTATTTATTCCTTCCAGTAATCATCAGTTTACGATCAGGAGCCTGGTAGCATTGGAAGAACTGCTTCATGTATTTGAAAACTATCAGGTACATTATAAATATTTCGATGCTGCCTTCAATAATTACCGATTCATACCGGAACAAATAAAAGGGAATGAAGCAACCCGCTCCATTAATCCGTCTATAGCAGGTAAATTGGAAAGAGGCAGTATTGTCAATGCTAATTTTGCCCAATTATCAACCGCTTCACTTCCGCTGCTATCCATCCAAAAGCAGGAACATTTGGCCGTTAATACCAACATCAATTTAATTCGCCTTGAAAACTGGCAGATTGCCTTATCCGGACAGGAAAAAATCAGGGATTACCCAATCATAACAGATGCTTCTTCCAGGTTTTGGTTGAACCGCAGAAATGAGCAGGAAATATTGGCACTTCCTGAAGCCCGCATCCTGGTTCCGGATTTACAAACAAGTCCGGATCAATCTTCCTTTCTATTTAGTTTTCAAAACACCGGATTAACGGATACAGGCGGAAAACCGGTATTGGAAGGATCACTTCATATTACAGTTGACTTCACGATCAGCGAGGCAGTTAAGACCGAGGCAGAGGCTGCACATCCCGGTAAAAATATCCGTCCCATCCGATTGGATCAGGTGAATTATCTGCTGGAAATTCCTTATGTAAACGAGCAACAGGAAACAGTTCATTTATCACTAGTTCCAAGTGAAATAAAAAGCGGATCGGGTGATCAAACTCAACTGGTATTCCGGCTGTTGAACAATGCCATCCGCATGTGTTATGCTGCCATATCAGGTGCAGAACCCAAATTGAAACTACAGGTAATGCTGGCCTTTTCCGGGTATTCCAAAGTGGAACCTCAATTGCTGCAACTTCAGAATATAGTTGGTGCTAAAATTTCGCAGACCAAACTCAACCGAAGCTTTCGTCCGGCACTGGCAAGTGCAATCAAACTGAATACACATCACCTTGCACAGCCCATTGCGCATTTACAACCGGTGGTATTGGCCCAGTTGATTGAACCAACTGTCAAATACAAAAAACAGAGTTATATACGTTCCCAATCAACGGAGCTGCATTTCCCCTGTGTTGAATTTGGCCAATATTATCTGGAAGAAACAGCCGGAGCAAGTACGGCTATCGGATGTAAGGAAGCCTATAAACTGGGAGAAATTTCTCCTTCCTTTTATAGTCCTGTGCCGGATTTAGATACGGAACAGTATAAACTTTTCCGGTCCACCAATGTACCCAACGATTTTCTGGTAGTTCCAACCAACTATATAATCGGCAGACAACTGGTGGAAGAAGATGGAAAAGAACTATTCAAACCTATGATCCTGCTTTATTCTACCCTGGACGCCGTTACCGGTACCAGCAAGTGGGTATTGGATGCAACCCTAATTCCGGATCTGAATCGGGAAACCCGCTATGAGTTGGAGCAAGCCTGCGCAACCCTTACTCCCTATTCACCCAATTTGCATTACCTCACTGAATTACCCGTTGGAACAACTGAATCGGTATTATCGCTGGATCAAATGAGCGGTACAAACGTCAGGATTCTCCCTTATGGAAAATTCATTCGGCTGACACTTGAAACAGATATCAGTTCCATTCTGATTTTATTGGAAATGCTCGAAAGAGATGCGATCAATGGTCTGCTCACAACAGTACTCTCAGCAACAGAAAAGTACACCAGCAGGCTTCAGCCGGGATTGCAGAAAATTGGTGGAGAATGGCTTAATGGGCATACTAATATTTCCTATGATGGCGCGGGGCAATTAAAACTATTAAATCAGACTGAAAGCAGGTTACAATTCACCGGAATACTGGCAAAAACAGCCACAGGTGCTGACATTCAGCTGGAATTTATAGAAGAACTTGAGGGATTCGGCAGCCTGGAAAAAACAATTCAGGAGGATCAATACCTTGAGTTCATTCCTCAATACCAGGTGATTGATGCCACTCCAATAGAATTGGAACAGATCAATAATTATATTGAAGACGTGCAATGCCAGGTCATTTTTCTCAGCACAAAAGATTTCAATGAAGCACAACTGGCAAGTGCCGAAATCTCCTATAAACTAAAAACTACAACAGGAGAAAATACAATTGAACTGACCGCGCAGGAACGAAGCCGGGAAGTTTATATACAAATGCCGGTAACCAATTTTCTACTCGAACGGATAATTGAATACAGAATAACCAAACTGGTAAAATCGGATCAGACAGAAACTGTTGTACAGTCCGATTTTATAGAGCAGGATCTCAGCGATAAAGGAAATATCATCTATATCAATCTTTAAAAATTCAAACTATGTCAAGAGGAATCTCCCTCCACATCGGACTCAACCGGGTGGATAACAGCCAGTATCCCGGATACATTATTCCGGATTTAGCAGGTTGCATCAATGATGCCAACTCCATGCGAAATATTGCTCAACAGTCCGGCTTTAGCAGTACAGAACAACTACTCGACGGACAGGCAACGGCGATGAATGTATTGCAAAAAATAAATGATGCTGCTACCCAATTGTGCAGTGGTGATATTTTTCTGCTTACCTATTCAGGACATGGAAGCCAGGTGCCCGATGAAACAGGTGAGGAAGAAGATGGCATGAATGAAACCTGGATCTTATATGACCGTCAGCTGATCGATAATGAACTATATACCTGCTGGAATAAGTTTGCGGCCGGTGTTCGCATATTTGTAACATCAGATAGTTGTCATAGCGGATCGATGGTACGGATGCTCCTGTTAAATTATATGCACGAAAAAAATCCGGGGAAACGTACGCTGCGCAAGGTATTTGATGAATCGGATATCAGTAAATTCTCAAAGCAGTTGGAAGAACATCCATCCAGGTCAGTACTGGTTGGACCAACTCGGAAAAGCATACCCATTGCAGCCGGTTTGCAAAACTATGTGAAGAATAAAACCCTGTACCAGAATATTCAGTTTCTGACAAAAAATGCCAAAGCCGCCAATGAATTTGATGCTTCACTAATCTATATTTCAGGCTGCCAGGACAATCAGTTAAGCGGAGATGGTGCTACCAATGGTGTGTTTACCGGACGATTGCTGACCGTTTGGAATAATGGCAGTTTCAGTGGCCACTACAGAACATTTTATGATAATATAATTGCAGGGATGCCATCTGATCAGACGCCTAATTATATGACCCTCGGCAGTAATCTTGCCCCTTTTGAAGCCCAGAAACCTTTCTGCATATTAGGTAGCAGTTCAGGAAGCGGATCCACAAACAACACAACACCTTCTGCCCTGCCTTCCATGCAGGCACCAGCCAGCTGGAATGCAGCCAGTTTGCCACCCAGTTTCAATGTAGACAAAGCAGGAAATCCGCAGTATTATGTTGAATTTGCCACCGATCCTCAATTGTTTAATACAGCCACACATGAAAGCAGCAGAAACAGCAGTAATTTTTATGCAAGCTATGGAGATGAACAAAACAATTATGCACTCGAATCAGGAGATACCTATACTATGAAATCTTATACCTGGGAAGCCTTAAAACATGCCCCGATTATTTATTTCAGGATTGGATCCACAATCGATTATAGCTGGAATGGATGGAAGGTTTCTTTCCAGGACAGTGAATTTGCCCAGGCACCTTCTTTCCAGGTAATTATGACAGGAGAAGTGGAAGAACCCATAACAGATCCGGAACCAGTAACAGACAATACAACCGAAGAACATGAAACAGGCAGCAACAGAATCCTGCAATCAGTAGGAAGCGGGGGCAGTAACCAGGCAGGAGATGTTCGGCTGATTCAGCAATTACTCAAACAGGTTTCCGTAGCGGAAGGAGGAACACCGGGAATTGTTGTTGATGGAAAATCCGGACCCGCAACTGTTGCAGCAATAAAGAAATTTCAGAACGCCAATGAATGTTCTCCATCCGGAATATTTCGTCCGGGTATGGGTTCTGTAATACTGCTCTATATTAAAGCGGGCGTGGCTACCTATAATATGCGGATGATGGAAGAGATGGAATACTAGAAAAACTACACCAATAAAAAAGCATTTCTTTCGGGAAATGCTTTTTTATTGGTGTAGCATGAAAACTTTTATTCACTTGAATGGCTGCCAAACATCCAGCCAACCGAGAAACCTATAGCGTCCAGTGAACGTAATTTTTGTTCACTTGTGTTGTAAAGATTCGTCGTACCAATATTTATAAAACTGCTTAATGCAATACCATTGGCAAACTGGTATCCGGCTTTCACCTGAACACCTATATCCATGCGTTTTAATTGCTCGTCACCAGATCCAAACTCAATATCCTCAGACCAGCCGTCTGATGAATACTTACCCGACAAATTATACATGAAATTTGGTCCAAGTCCGGCAAAAAGTGTACTGCTGTTGTCAAATACATGCGAATACATAATAGGAACGGGAATGGATATGCGACTCAGTTTTATTTCTTCCATATCGTCGTAACTCATCTTTCCGGTTCTGAATAAAACAGAAGGGCGTACTGCGAGGAAATGGTTCAACTGAAAATGGGCGGTAACACCTCCGTGAATATTAGCGCCTGCATAGGTATCTGCATCCTGATCGTACAAACCGGAGGCGGTAAATCCTAATTCAGGACCCACGCTAATCTGTGCAAATGAAGCTGAGGAAAAAGAAATAAGGCCAATAAATGCCAGTCCCAATGGCTTAAGAAAGGTTTTTCTCATGGTAAAGTTAATTTTAATCCTGCAAAATTATACGCGGTTTTGAGATCTCATAATTTATTGGCATATTTTTTCCTGATATCGTAACAGCTGATCCATCATCTGCTGCTAGCTTTGGCCCCGCAGTAATAAATCCCTTAATTGAACAATGATGAATCAGTTCTTTTTTCGAATATTTCTTTCCGTTATTTGTCTCACCATTGGAACCTGTTGTTTAGCCCAGGAAGTCCGGATACAGGTCAGCCATCCCGACAAAAAACCGGTTCATATGGCTTCCATCCTTATAAATGGAAAACATATGGGATTAACTGATAATACTGGACTGTTTACGTATAATAATACAAGCAATAGTCCTTTTCGTTTGCGCATTGAATCACTTGGCATGAAGCCTTATGAAGCAAACCTTGCTGCAGATACCCTAAGTAATCCACTAACGATCAGCCTGGAAGAGGGAGCCTATCTCGAAAATGTAGTGGTAACAGCCGGACGCAGATCGGAATATATTTCGGCTGTACCGTCCTCCGTAACCATTTTAACAGCAAAAGACATCGCCAGTCAAAGCCAGATTGCCACCAATCTGTCTGCAATTTTGGGAAATACGGTACCGGGACTGGCAACTGCCTCCAATCGTGCAACCAATGCCGGACAAACGCTGCGTGGGCGACAGGTATTGGTGCTGGTGGATGGCATACCGCAATCCACACCACTTATGAATGGTCAGCGGGATCTCCGAACCATCGATCCGGGTGTAATTGAGCGGGTGGAAGTGGTAAAAGGGGCAACCTCCATCTATGGAAATGGTTCCGCCGGAGGCATTATTAATTATATAACCAAAACAGCCAGGAAATCAGATCCCGCTTTCGGAGGAACAACCACATTAAGAGGAACCATACAGCCATTTGATGGTGCAGGCACGGGCGGTTATCGGGTTGCACAAAATATTTACGGACATAAAAATCGATGGAATTATATAGCCAGTGGAGCTGTGGAATACATCGGTGTGCAAAGAGATGGTGATGGAATAGTATTGGGACAAACAGACGGACTTTCCAATTCGTATCAATACAATGCATTTGCCAAGGTGGGATATGCAATTTCAGACAACAGCAGCATCACGGCATTTTATAATTTTTATTCCAGTACCTCCCATGCCAAATACATTACACAAACCGGAAAGTACGGCGAAACACCGGCCATAGGCATAAGAGGAGAAGACCCGGGTGAACCGGCAGGAACACCCTTTAATCACAATGCCATGCTGAGCTTCAGCAAGAAAAACCTGTTTGGAAACACACAGCTTGATATAACGGCCTATATGAATTCATTTCGATCCATGAATCGATATGTTGCCAACGCTACAGCCTGGTACGGGCCCGGACAAACCAAGATCAACTCTCGCAAAAAAGGGGTACGCCTAAACCTGAACACGCCCATTCAAATCAGTAACCGGCTACTTGAACTTAGTTATGGTTTAGATGTGCTGAATGATATAACCAACCAGGATCTTACGGATGGCAGGGTATATATTCCCAATATGAATATGGTGAACATAGCACCCTATGCCCAGGCGAAATTGGACATTTTTCAAAATCTGGTGTTCAAAGGTGGCGTTCGGTATGAAAATGCCCGGGTTACCATCAAGGATTTCAATACCATCGCAACCGGTCCGGGTAATGAAGGAAGCATCCCCGTTAAAGGAGGTAAAATCCCCTATAATGGTGCTACGTTTAATGCGGGATTACGGTACAATAAGTACGAATTCTTTAACCCTTTCATCAGCTTTTCACAGGGATTTGCCATCAATGAATTAGGAAGGATCGTGCGTCGGGCTACAGACAGTGATCTGGACAGTTTAAAAACCGATCCGATCATTACCAATAATTATGAAATCGGATTTTCCAGCACCGTTGGGATCCTTGATTTCACAGCCGCCTATTTTATCAGCCATTCCAAACTGGGCGTTGAATTAGTGGATGTGGGCGGTTATTTTATGCCGCAACGTTTACCAGAAACGATCAGGGGTTTTGAACTAACGTTAAATGTTTCTCCATCAGAAGTATGGAAATTCGGTGGATCCTATGCCTTTGTAGAAGGAAAATCCGAGGCAGAAAATGGTACAAAAAATTACCTGAATGGTACCCGCATTGCGCCTCCAAAAGCGACCGGTTATTTGAACTACTCACCCAAAAAATCAATGAATATTCAATTATTCTGGTTGAATACCGGCAGCAGAAACAGATTTGATAAAGGTACCAACGGACTCTACAGAGGCAATGAAGGCGAAGTAAAAGCCGTGAACCTGTTTAATTTGTCGGCAGCTTATACAATCAATAAAAACTGGAGTCTCGGATTAGGTATAGAAAATATATTCAATACCACCTACTATCCTGTTGCCAGCCAGTATGGAGCCAATAATGCCACTTATTTCAGAGGTCCGGGTACGGTATCTTCACTTAATATCGGGTACAAATTTTAATGAAAAAGGAGTTCTTTTTTCAGATTCATAAATGGCTGGGGATCCTCAGTGGAGTAATTGTATTTATTGTATGTATAACTGGTTGTATATATACATTCTATGATGAATTAAAACTGCAATTTTATCCCGATCGGTACCTGATTGAAACACCAAAAGAAAATGGAGTTCCCCTTCCCCTGAGCAAGCTGACTAAAATTGCTCAGGCTGCACTACCAGTGAATGAAAAAATTTCAAGAGTTGATTTATATCCGGCGAGCAATCGTACCTGGATTTTTCGTGCACAGAAAACAGACGAAGCTGCATTTGGCTATGGCAGTTACCAGCAATATTACCAACGCGTTTTCCTTGATCCTTACACAGGCGAAATTCAGTTTGTAGAAAATACTAAATACGAATTTTTTCAGGTGGTATTGCAATTGCATATGAACCTCCTGCTGGGAAAAAAAATTGGTGCTTTATTGGTGAATATCGCTACTATCGTATTTTTAGTTTTATTGGTTACCGGAATGGTGTTATGGTGGCCACGGAACTGGAAATGGAAAAATATAAGAAGAGCCATCTGGCTTAATACCTCGGTTAAATGGAAAAGACTGGTGTATGACCTGCATAATGTGAGCGGATTTTATAGTCTGTTTTTTGCTATTATACTAAGTTTCACCGGACTGGTATTTGGCCTTGAATCTGTTAAAAAAAACTATGCCGCATTCTTTAACCAGTTTTCAGATGCTGCAATAAAAAAAGAAAAACAAACTCAATCTATCCCTGGCATTTTTGCTGATCCACTGGACAATGCATTCCATTACACATTGGCCAATAACAGCCAGGCGGATATGATGTCGATTCGATTACGCAACAGTAATCAAAACCAACATGACATTCAGGTACGGTTGAAACCTAATCGAACCGGGTCCTTCCGCTGGTATTATTTTGATGGAAGCGGAACGCAGATTAAGGAAATCAGATCAGGCTCAACATTAGCGCTGGGAGATCGCCTGGTGACACTCAATTTTGATTTACATACCGGAAGCATTGGAGGAATCCCTACCCGAATATTGGCATTTATTGTTTCTTTGATTGGTGCAGCCTTACCTGTTACCGGGTATATCATGTGGTGGAATAAAAGAAAAAAGAAATAGTATTCCACCGGAATATTTGTTGATGTTACGGGAGGGCGGTAGATTGAGGGATGAATTCTACACCTGTTGAACCAATTGACTATTTATTCAGACATTTTGAACAATATATTCGTTTGACGGATGAACTCAAAGGGGCACTGAACGAAAAACTGGGTTTTGTGCGTTTCAAAAAAGGAGAACTTATTCAGGATGACAATAAAGTCTGTACGCATTCCTATTTTATTATATCCGGACTGGTAAGGGCCTATTATCTGAAAGACGGGAAAGAAATCAGCGAATATTTTCCGGCTGAAAACGAGTGGTGCAACTCACCTAAAAGTTTTATAAGCCGGCAGAAAGACATTTATTATATAGATGCCATTGAACACACGGAGGCATTTAGTTTGCATGTAAATGATCTGGTCCAGCTGTTTGATCAGTTTCCTGAAATGGAACGTTATTCAAGATTATCAATGGGTACGGTATTCGGACATTTGATGGAGCGGATTGCATCTCTGCGGTTTACTTCCGCGAAAGAAAAATATGACCATTTTTTACAAACCTACCATGATATTTATCATCGGATTCCTTTGGGAATGATTGCCTCCTATCTGGGTATAACACAGGAAACGCTGAGCCGGATAAGGGCAGACAACTAATTATTTGATCCAGGTCAAATTATATGTAACTAAGAAAGTACAGCTTTGTAAAAAATTAGCAGTTGAAACAGGTCTATTCAATTTTACTCTTCTTGTTGGTGATCTTCCATATTACCAGCTATTCCCAGCAGATCATGCAGGATACACTGCAGGTTCCCCATGTTCAGGCAATTCTGTATAAAGGAACAGGTTTGAAGCAGCCGCTGGTGGTGGGTTTTGGAGGTTCGGAAGGCAGAAATGCCTGGGCCAGCAGGTATTGGCAAAAGACCAGAGAAGCGTTTTTAGCAAAAGGATATGCGCTTTTGGCTGTGGGCTATTTTGGATTAAAAGAAACACCTCCAATTCTTGATAAAATCGCATTGGACGATATATATGCGGCCATTGCAAGCGCCAAAAATCAGCCAGGAATCAATCCGGATAAAATTATATTGATGGGAGGATCACGCGGCGCCGATCTGGCCTTATTATTAGCAGGATATTATCCGGATATATCTGGCGTTATTGCGATGTCTGCAAGCCACGCGGTTTTTCCCGGACATACCCAGCATTTCACCAGTTCCTGCTGGACCTATAACGGAAAGGAACTGCCTTATATTCCGGTGAATGAAACCGCTGTTCCGTTTATGATGAAACGCGACCTGCGGGGAAGTTTCGAGGCTATGTTATTGGACACTATTGCTGAAAAAAAAGCATTGATCCCGGTAGAAAAAATAAAGGGACCGATTTTATTGATGGCTGCTACCCGGGATGAGATTATTCCGGCGGTGGAAATGGGTGAAAAAATGGCAGCCCGTTTAAAAAGCTACCATTTTAAGCATCCTTATGAATTGGTTATTTACGAAGGCACCCATGCGGAGCCAACCAGGCATTTTGATAAAATATTCAGTTTTTTAGATGAACATTTCCCGGTTGCAGGTTCAACTGAAAGCCATTAATCCTTCCGCATATAAATATTCCCGGAAACGGTTTCAAGGCGAAGCAGTTCCTTGCCATTATTCACCAGACCTTTAATATGGGAACCCACTCCCCTGTTTAATTTATCTTCCGATGAAATATCAATATTTGAATAAATGGTGCCGGTAACAGTTTTTGCGTCCACCTCAGCTTTGTTGATTACGATATCCAGATTACCTGAAACAGTTTTCAGATCCAGCGATCCCTGGTATTTCTTAATATCCACATTCCCCGAAACCAGATCCGTTTTTAGGTTTCCCTGATAACTTTCTGCCACCAGGTTGCCGGAAATACTTTTAATGGTTAGTGAGGCATTTTGAGGAACATAAATAATATAGTTGATTTCAATGGAAGTATTCTTGTTTTTCCTGGTTTCAAAATAGTTGCCATAATTATCTTTTACTTCAAAACTGTTTCCATTGGAGGAGGTTTTAAGACTATATGCATCATTGCCTTCACCCTTGTCAATTTCAACAGTTGCCGTTATTCCAATTTCATTTTTATCCCACTGCAGCAGTTTGATTTCTTCGGCAAATTTGAGATGCAGGGTAATGGATTGACTGGCGGCTGGTTTAAAATTTTCTTTCACTGTCTTTTGCGCCTGAATGGTAAAGGAGTAAAAAAGTACAAGTACAATGGATAAGATCTGTTTCATACGAAGCGTATTAAAATGAAGGTTATTTTTTTCTGAGGTAAATATTGCCGGTGGAGGCACGTAAAGAAATTTTTACTCCGCCATTATTGATTTTTCCCTCAATAGATTTGTGACCACTGATTGGTTTAAGGCCATCCTGCCGCGCAGGTATCAGATCAAACGCAGAGAAAACACCCCCTACAACTGATTTGAGTTCTACCGTAGCGTTGGTTTTTTCCGGAATGGCTACATCAATATCACCGGTAGAAGAAGCAATTGAAATGGGGGCCGATTGGCTGACCTGGCTAAATCTCACCTTTATGGTACCGGTTGAACTATGTGCAGTAATCGGGCCGGTAACATCATTCAGTGTTATTTCCCCCACATTGGTTTTAATTTCCAATTCAGAGGACCATCCGCTAATTTCTGCATGCCCAAGATTCCCGCAATCTAAATTAAGTGACACCGTGGAAGGAAGTTTGATCACCAGTCCGCTTCTGTTAACATGAGATTTAAGGTCGGTTAATACCAAAGTCTCGCCGTTTTGTTGCATTTTAAATCCAATTCCGGTATTATCTGTCCCGCCCGGATAAAGCGGTTTCAACCCCTTTGCTTTCTCATCTTCCACATCCTCCATTCCGTTTGGTGTGATGACAATTTCATTGCCAGTTGATCTGGAAATTTCAACTGCTGTTTCCGCATGAATTTCCACCCGGGTAATCCCGGATAATGATTTTTTAAAACTTTTCTGTGCAGTTGCCGAATAGTGGGCAGCCAATATCGGCAGAACCAGTAATAGTACCTGTTTCATCATGTTATTTTATTTGAACTGATTATATAATTCTTTTCAACCCGTTGGTAAGCTGATCTTTTACATAGGGTTCCAGATCGGGTTGAACAAGTAATTTCTTCATTGGTTGAACCGCTCGTTTTTCCTGAGTTTCACTAAGGAACTGAATGACGAGTATCTGCACATCCGGATTTTTTTCTGTTTCAAGAGATTTAATCAGGGCCTGTTTTACCAGTTCTTCCTCTCTGAATTTCCAGAGGGCTTCTGCAGCAGCCATCCGAACATTTACATTATCGTCGTGATGCAGGCGGCTTATGATTGCCTGCAACAGTTTTTTATCCGGCACCTGCAGCTCTTCTGAATAGTTCACGGCCTGTATACGTTTGCTGGCAGAAGGATTATTGAGTAGTGCAAGTGTCATTTCTGTTTTCATTTCCTGCAATTGCTCTTCCATCTTACTGATTCTGTTATCTGCTGTTTGATCAGATGAATGGGTTCCAATCCAATAACTACCGGCCACCAGCAGCAATACTGCTGCAACCCGAAGTATATTTTTCCAGTAAATTCCAATGACAGCTGCTGCCGGCTTTATCGGTTGGATTTTTTTTTCTTCTTCCAGCATACTGTCAAAAGATTGGCGGAGTGCAGGCGAAGGCAATTCCCATTTTATAGAATCTGTCAGTTTCAGAAAGTTCGTTGTCTGCTCCAGTACCGTTCGACAATTGGGACATTGCCTTAGGTGTGCTGTAAGGGCGAGTCTTTCCGCATCTGTAAGGTTGTCTTCCAGATAATCCATTATTTTCTCTTCCACTGTTTTACAATTCATACTTCTGCTGTTTGAAAATAAAGCGTTCTCAATCGTTTTATGGCGCGATGGGCTTTGATTCGGACATTGGCTTCTGATAGTCCCATCATTTCCGCAATCTGCGCATATTTCATTCCTTTGAATCTGCTCAGGATTAAGAGCTCCCGGTCTGATTCACCCAATTGCTGCATGGCCAGTTGCAAAATGGCCAGTTGTTCTCCTGATTCGGGCAGATCAGCCAGTTCTCCGGCTTCTTCAAGTGCAGTGGTTGGCTGCATTTGTTTAACCTTCCGGAAATGATCATTTCCTAAATTCCTGGCTATCTGAAAAATCCAGGAGACAAACCTGCCACCGTTATAAGAGTTTTTGTTTTTAAGTACCTTATAAAAAGTGTTCTGGGTAAGATCTTCGCTTAATTCCCGATCCCGCAGTTTCTGAAGAAAAAAATTGAAAATCCAGGTATGGTAGCGGTCAAAAAGCAGGCGCAGGTAATCCAGCTCCCCTGCGGCAACCCGGTTCATCAATTCCTCATCCGTTAACTGTTTCAAGCGCTTTCGATCGGTTTATTATAAATACTCAGGAACAGTATAAAAGTTACAAACTGTCGGCTTCTTTTTTTTGAGATGTTCTAAACCGGGCACTAAGGTATTGATAATCAATAGACACAACAGGTTTCTGAAAAAAACGCCGGATTAAAAATAAACGTCGACACAATAAATCCCGGTGGCAGGGGTTAGTAACCGCATGAATCGTCTTTTACCAACTACCATGGCTATCCGAAATATGCTGCTTGGATCGATATTTTTTTTCAGTCAGGCAGTTTCAGGGCAATCTGGTCATATGACCTGTGCACCCGGCTGTGAGTATTCGCATACATCAACCGGCACTGTTTCCTGTATAGATGCTTTATGTAAAATCTGCCATGAAAAACAAAAAAAAGAAAGGGAGCTGAAAAAACAGGAAGAAAAAATGGCTGCACAAAAAAGGGTTCAGCAGGAGCAGCAGCGAAAATTGGAACGGGCCAAAGCGGTGGAGGACCAAAAGAAGCAGGTAGCCATTCAACTTAAAAAGACTAGGGAAAATGAACTGATTCTGGTGGCTCCAGGCTCCACTGGCAAAACAAGTTCCAGCCCCGACCGAACAGTCAAAACGATCGATGCAAAAGATCGCGAAATCATGGAACTGGCTAAAACGCAGGTAATAAAAGCACGCTATTTTTCAGGAAAGGAATATTATAATGGAGAATGGGTCGATTTCCCCTCTCCGATATGCCATATTTATTATGAACAGGGGAATCAGGAGATTATCTTAAAAAAAATAATCCCTAAAACGAATTTGGATATCTACATAATTCAAATCTCTCCTTTGTCCGATACACATTACTTTACCATCAGTATTCAAACCAATTCCAGGCAAACAATATACGATCTGATGGATCTATCCGGTGAAATGTTGCTCAAAGATGAGCGGATCACCAGATTAGAATATATGGGCGACAACTATTATCAGATTGGTAAGAAAATGACGCAGCAATCTGCCACTGACTATTATGAAATGTATAATATAGCAACCAATAAACACTATCCTTATCCGGAAGGATTGGTAAACAGCTGGGCATTTTATTTTTATGGCGAACGTCCTATCGTTACAAAGCCCTATGAAAAATGTATCCTTTCTGTCATTAATTCCATGGTTGAAGAGAAATCAGCCATCAATCTGGTCTGTACCTGGGATATGAAGGATTTCCGGAACAAAGGATATGAGTTTTATGATGATTACAAAATCAGTTCTGGTCCAAGTAGGGGAAAATCCTTAAAAAATTCAAATCATGATACCCCCCCTCCTGCATTTTTTGATAATAAGGATAAAATGCTGACCATGTTTCTTGTTTTCAATCAAACGGAAGCGGGTAAATATAATGATTCGCACAACCAGCGATTGAAGAAAATGCAGTTATATGGTTTCCTGCCTGAAACAGGCAAGTATGTATTAATCGATGATATTCCCTATACAAGCAAACTGGATAATTACCATATTCTGACCGGCTACTGGTTTGGACAGATGAAATAAGCACCAATCGAACGATCAACATGAAACAATTTATAGTCTATATTTTTTGCAGCAGTTTATCACTGTTTTGTTTTGCGCAAACCAGCCTGAAAGATGAGGCAGGCAATACCTATACCGGTGCTTTTCTTAAAACTGATTTTACCGGACAGGGAAGCTGCGTTTATGCAGATGGAGCAAAATATTCCGGAAACTGGAAGGAGGGTGTTTTCGAAGGTACTGGCACCTATACCTGGACAAATGGAGACAGCTACACCGGTAACTGGCAAAATGGAGAAAGAAGCGGCAGGGGTACATTAATCACCTCCTCCAAAGAAAAAATGGAAGGCAATTGGGAAAATGATCAGCTGGAAGGAAAAATTACCTGGTACAATGCAAAAAAAGAGCTGATCTATGAAGGAGAATGGCAGAATGGGCAGCCGCATGGAGAAGGCACGTATCGTAGCAATGCAGCAGAAACCTTTACCGGGCAATTTAAAAATGGAGAACGTGTAGAAGGAACCTTATTAGTTCAAATTGGCAAAAACACTATTAAGTATACCGGTCAGTTTAAGGAGGATGAAATCTATTCAGGCAAAATCATGTATCCAGATGGTTCGGTTTATTCAGGAGCTATAAAAGACCGTGCCCCCAATGGTTCAGGGAAAATATACATTGAAAAAAATGGAATAAAAGAAAAGACCTATAATGGTATTTGGATTTACGGAAAGCAGGTTCAGGCCAGGCAATATGTAAGTAATGAAAAGTCTTATACGGGACTTTTCTCCACCTACCCCATTCTGGAAGCTGCATTAAATGGAGATTCCAAGGCAATGTATAAACTCGGACTTTTTCTTATTCAACACAAAGATTTTGAACCGGCTGTGCAGTGGCTTCAAAAATCCGCAGATGCAGGATATGGACCAGCACTTTTCAAACTGGGACAGGCCTACATTGATGGAGAATGGGTCAAAGAGGATAAAACAAAAGCATTGCCTTTAAAATTCAAAGCTATTTCGATGCTGATGCCTGCCGAAAAAGGAGAAGATGAGGAGGTATGGGTGAGCTTGGGACTATACACCACACAATTACAAAAATACGATCGGGCATTGGAGCTGTTTAAAAAAGCGGCAGAAAAAAACAATCCGGAAGCCCTGATGGCAATTGGTGCATTTTATGAAAATGGATATGGTGTTCCCAAAGACCTGAAGATTTCCGAACAATGGTTTATTAAAGCAGCTGAAACCGGAGATATTACGGCACAACATTACCTGGCCGACCAATATCAAAACGGGACCTTTCCCAAAAGCCTGGAGCAACAAACAAGGTGGCTCATAGCAGCCGGATTAAATGGATCTGCTGTAGCTTATTTTGAACTTGGTCAACTTAACTACGATAAAAAAAACGGGCTAAATTATTTTGAGAATGCCGCTGCGCTTGGGAATGTTACCGCAATATTCAGGGCAGCCAATTACTATTTGTACGGGTATGCGGGAATTCCTGCTGACATTTCTATTGGTATGCAAAAGATGGAAACGGCTGTTGAAAAAGGCTCGGTGGATGCCATGCTTGCAATGGCGGATATCTATCGGTTTAACCGGCTTTCAATTGGTGGTAATATGAGTAAGGCCATACAATATTATGAAAAGGCTGCTGGCAAGGGATCGCTAAAAGCTTATGAAGAATTGGGATTTATGTTTTTGTATCCTTCCTACGGCACTACCGGTGATTATGAAAAAGGATTCAACTGGGCAAAAAAAGGAGCTGCTTTGGGCAGTGGACAATGCCATTCTCTGATTGGAGCAGCTTATAATGATGGACGTTTCGTTCCACGCAATCAAACAACAGCGGTTTCCTGGTTCATTAAAGGAGCAGAATTAGGCGATGTATCATGCATGAACTATTTAAGCGACGCCTATAAATACGGCTATGGTGTAAAAAAGAATAAAACCATGGCTGCTTACTGGCTTCAGAAATCAATGGAAACAGCGAATAAAAAATAAATTGTTATAGCTTTCACTCAACCATCCCATTTCCGTAAATTATTATTCGAAATACGTAAATTCGATAAATTCTATAATAGCTTAAACGCTTAAGCATTAATTTCAGGCAGTTAAATAATCATGTTATATGAGATTGCTGCTACTTCTATTTTGCTCACAATGGATGGTGCTATTTGCCCGTGCACAAGAACTTCATCCAAGTCATAAGATCCCGGTAAACAAGAGCCTTTCAGATGCCTGGAAAAAATCACTCTGGAGCACAGAAAGAAAGCCATACAAAGGCAAGGAACTGGAAACAATTGGTATGCCGGTTGGAGGTATTGCAGCCGGACAGCTTTATGTGCGTGGCGATGGCACCCTGGCAAACTGGTGGATTGCCAATAACGCCTATAATACCGGATATGGAATCGACTGGTTATTGAATTTCGAAACACCGCTCGGTCCATGGAAAGTTTGTTACCAGACCTTTGAACCCATTAGTTATGTTGATCAGGGATTTGCTATTAGCATTACACAAAATGGGAAAAGGATCAGCCGTGAACTCAGCAAAAAAGACTTTGATGATATCTCTTTTACAGGTGAATATCCCATTGCCAAAATCAATTATAATTCTAAGAAGGCACCGATACCCCTTGCGGTCGAAGCCACGGTGTATTCTCCTTTCATTCCGCTGAATGCAAGGGAAAGTGCCACTCCTGCCACCATACTGCAATACAGGCTTACCAATACATCGAATCAAAAAATGGAAGTGGCTTTAACCGGGTGGTTGCAAAACCTGGTAGGCATTGATCTGAAATATCAGGTCGCAGGAAATCTTCGTAACAGGGTTGTTACTGCAACCGACCGAAAATCGGTTACGATGGATCTGATAAAAGGACAGGTGCAGCCTCTTCCAGTTAGAAAAGAAACAGTATTTGAAAATTTTGAATCCGGCACATACGGAAAATGGAAAGTGGAAGGCAATGCTTTTGGTAAAGGTCCTGTTACCCGTGCAACTGCGGAAGCTGATTTTGGAGCTGGGATCGAAGGAAACTTTTTGGTCAATTCAAAATTGACTGCCTATGGCGATAGCGGAACAGGGAAACTGACATCCCCCGTATTTGTAATAAACAATGACTTTATCAATCTGAAAGTTGGTGGGGGTCCACATAACGGAAAAACCTGTGTGAATTTGTTTGTCGATAATAAACTGGTAAAAACAATCACAGGTGCAAGTGTTGAAACACTGGAACAAATAAACTGGGATGTTAAACAATGGAAGGGCAAAAAAGCGTACCTGCAATTCGTGGATAATGAAATGGGAAGTTGGGGACATATCAATGTGGATGAAATCCGATTCAGTAACCTGCCTGCGACAGAACGTTTTTTCCCGGGTGATCACCCCTATTATGGAAATATTTCCCTGAGTGTTTTGGGGAATAATTCCTGGGCATCTGCAAAATTTTCGGCAAACTCATCTAGTGTACCGGTATCAGAAGCCATCCAGCCATTTGATGAGAAACTGGTAGGTGCAGCGGGCACAACGGTTGTACTTGCACCCGGTGAGTCAAAAGAAATTAGCTTCCTGTTAAGCTGGTTCTTCCCCAACCGACCAAAACAATATGGAGAAGGTGGGAATTGGAACAAACCCATCCCAACAGAAGGAGAAGCTATCGGTAATATGTATGCGAACTGGTTTGATCATTCGCTGGATGTAGCCGACTGGCTGCAATCGAATCTGCCCCGACTTCAGAAAGAAACTTTCTTATTCCACGATACCTATTACAACAATTCAACGCTGCCTTACTGGCTTAACCAGCGCATTATGATGCCGGTCTCCACGCTTGCAACTGAAACCTGCCAATGGTGGTCGACTGATAAATTCTGGGCCTGGGAAGGAGTTGGCTCCTGCGTTGGAACCTGTACCCATGTATGGAATTATGCACAGGCCGTATCCCGACTATTTCCAGAACTGGAACGAAATATCAGGGAGAAAACCGATTATGGAACTTCTTTTCAGGAAGACGGTGGTATTCAGGCACGAAATGGCTGGGGTGGCATCCTTATAGACGGACATGCAGGCGCCATATTAAAAGCCTATCGTGAGCACCTGCAATCAAAAAATGATTTTTTTCTTTCCCGCAATTGGGATCGGATAAAAAAATCCACTGAATTTATTATTAAGGAAGATGGAAATGAAGACGGACTCATAGAAAAAGAACAGGCCAACACCTATGATATCGCCTTTTTTGGCGCCAATACCTATGTAGGCGGATTGTATCTCGGTGCTTTGAAAGCCGCTTCCAATATGGCCCTATTAATGAAGGATACTGCTTTTGCAAAACGTTGCGACAGCATTTTTAGCAATGGATCTAAAGGCAGTGTTGATAAACTTTGGAACGGAGAATATTTTGTGCAGGATGTGGATCTTTCCAAACATCCATTGGCACAATATGGAACCGGTTGTTTGAGTGATCAGTTATTCGGACAAACATGGGCACACCTGAATAATCTCGGTTACCTGTATCCCGAAAACATGGTGAAAAAAACCCTTCAATCTGTTTGGAACTATAACTGGGCTCCTGATGTAGCGGTGCAAACCAGTGTACATAAACCAGAGCGTGATTATGCGCATCCGGGTGAAGCTGGTTTATTCATAGCTACCTGGCCCAAAAGCCAACACATGGGTGAAGCGGGTGTACGTTACCGCGATGAAGTTTGGACAGGCATTGAATATCAGGTTGCAACCAATATGATTTATGAAGGCATGATTGATGAAGGCTTGTCGGTAGTGAAAGCTGTACATGACCGCTACAATCCGGCTAAACACAACCCCTGGAATGAAATTGAATGTGGAGATCACTATGCCCGTGCATTGGCATCCTGGGGCGTTTTACTGGCACTGCAGGATTACAGTTATGACGGTCCGGGTAAACATCTTTCCTTTGCGCCCCGCATCCACCCTGAAAAATTCCAAAGTTTTTTTACTGCTGCTGAGGGATGGGGGAATATTTCTCAATCGATAAAAGATAAGGTGCAGGAAAATACTGTGCGACTGGCCTGGGGTAAATTATCACTGAAATCGGTAACGGTTAAAACTGTTTCACAGCCAGTTTCCATACTTGTAAAAGTCGGAAACAAAGAGATTCCGGCTCAATTCAAAAAATCTGGCAATCAGTTGGAGATTTTATTTGAGGAAATCAAACTGCTGCCTGGAAACGAGCTTACTATTCGTATAACATTATAAAAATCATACTGGCATGTCAGAAAAAAATCCACGTCGGAATTTTATTCGCAACCTGACCCTCGGCGGTTTGGGTGCTACCGTATTACCTGGCTTCACCCGACCGGTGCCACCGGTCGGGTGGCACCGGTCGGGTGAGCAGGAACATTCATTCAACCTGGCTTATTCGGGAGAAAATCTGCGGCGGCTGGCCTTTCCGATTGGGGGCATTGGTGCCGGGATGTTTTGTGTGGAAGGGTCCGGTGCTATTTCGCATATGTCGGTTCGGCATAAACCACAGCTTTTCCATGAACCAACCATGTTTGCTGCTATTGCCATTAAAGGAGGTGCTGCCAAAGTAGTGGAAGGACCAGTTCCTGAATGGAAAATTTTCGGTCGTCCGGCTACCGGGAATGGAGCACCCCTTACCTCCTATGGCTTACCCAGATTTACAGATGCCAGCTTCGAAGCCCGGTTTCCCTTTGGCAATTTGTCCTTAAAGGATCCTGAATTCCCTTTTGATGTAACAATAAAAACATGGAGCCCTTTCATTCCCGGTGATGCAGATAATTCCAGTTTACCCGCAGGTGCACTGGAATATCATTTCCATAATAAATCCGGCGAATCCAAAGAAGCCGTCTTCTCTTACAATTCCCGAAATTTCATGACCCTTCCCGATCAAAAAGGGAGCATCAAAAAAATGCAGCAGGGTTTTGTATTATCCCAACCATCCATAAATGACAAGCCATTTGCAGAAGGAGATTTTGCTATTTTCACGGATGATCCTAAAGCGGTTGTGGATTACTGTTGGTTTCGCGGTGGCTGGTGGGATCCGCTTACGATGTTATGGAATACTATCAAAGATGGCACTGTTCGAAACAGCGAACCTGTACCGGATGATGCACCGGGTGCTTCTGTATTTGTACCGTTCCGGCTGGGACCGGGTGAGAAAAAAACAATCACCATTTTAATGGCCTGGTATGTGCCGTATTCCGATTTGAAGGAAGGCGGTGTTAGTTCCAGCGCTTGTAACTTATCCACCGAATTGGGAATCCCGGTCGATACCGCATCAACGGTTTATCGCCCCTGGTATGCCAGTCGATTTAAATCCATAACTGAAATAAGCGATTACTGGAAGCAACAATATGCTTCCCTGCTTAAAACAACCAATCAATTTACAACTGCATTTTATACAACCAGTTTACCGGCTGAAGTTATAGAAGCCGTTGCTGCCAATTTAACCATACTTAAAACTCCCACCATAATGCGCCAATACGATGGCCGTTTATGGAATTTTGAAGGAAGTGGTGATGAAGGCGGCTGTTGTCATGGATCCTGCACCCATGTTTGGAATTATGCACAGGCAATCGCCCATTTATTCCCGGCACTCGAACGCAGTCTGCGGCATACTGAATTTTGTGAAAGCCAGAATGAAGAAGGCCACCAGAACTTTCGCTCGAATTCGCCTATTAGTCCGGCTGAACATAAATTTTATGCAGCAGCAGACGGACAATTAGGCGGTATCATGAAAGTATACCGTGAATGGCGTATTTCCGGTGATACGGAATGGCTGAAAAAAATGTATCCGCTGGTACAAAAAAGCCTGGATTACTGCATCCGAACCTGGGATCCCAAACGAAAAGGCATATTGGAAGAACCGCATCATAATACCTATGACATTGAATTCTGGGGACCGGATGGCATGTGCACCAGTTTTTACCTGGGTGCACTGGATGCTTTTATACGGATGGGCAATCACCTGAAAAAGAATATGTCTTCCTACCAGCAGCTTTACAAAAAAGGTAAAGCCTATATGGAATCGGAACTGTACAACGGAGAATATTTCATCCAGCAAATTCAGTATAAGGGACTGAACGCACCTGATCCGGTAAAAGCATCCAAAGAAACATTCGGTGGTGAGTATTCGAAGGAAGCGGTAGAATTATTGGAGAAAGAAGGCCCCAAATATCAGTACGGTACCGGTTGTTTATCGGATGGGGTTTTAGGCGGATGGATTGCCCGGATGTGCGGTTTGCCTGATCCGGTGGATAGTACTAAACTTACCAATCACCTTCTTGCAGTTCATACATACAATCTGAAGAAAGATTTAAGCGAACATGCCAATCCGCAACGTCCGGCTTATGCGGTTGGCAAGGAAGGCGGATTATTATTATGCAGCTGGCCAAAGGGTGGAAAGTTATCACTCCCATTTGTTTACAGTGATGAAGTATGGACAGGCATAGAATATCAGGTAGCCTCACATCTGATGTTGATGGGTAAAGTAAAAGAAGGATTAGAAATTGTTCGAACCTGCAGAGAACGATACAGTGGTAAAATCCGAAATCCTTTTAATGAATATGAATGTGGCAGCTGGTATGGCAGAGCATTATCGAGTTATGGGTTATTACAGGGATTAACCGGGCTCTTTTATGATGCGGTTGATAAAACACTTTACATCGATTCGAAACTGGGTGATTTTACCAGTTTTATATCAACCGAAACCGGCTTTGGTACCATTGAATACCGAAATGGAAAAGTTAACATCGATGTGGTGTACGGCAGTATTAAGGTAGAGAAAACAAGCATTGCAGGAATGGGGGCCAAAAAGATATGAAAATCGTTCTAACAGGAGGATTTCTGGGAAGTGGAAAAAGTACCGCTATACGACAAGCCTGTGGCATACTCTATGGCATGGATAGAAAGGCTGCTGTCATTACCAATGATCAGGGAATGCAGCAGGTAGACAGTGCCTATATGAAAGCGGAAAATATTCCGGTTTGCGAAGTGCGTAATGGATGTTTTTGCTGCCGTTTTCCGGAATTTGATAAACACCTCACCAGTTTATCGGATCAGTTTGAACCGGAAATAATTTTTGCCGAATCAGTAGGATCCTGTACCGATTTAATTGCAACGGTGGTAAATCCATTACTGCAATTCAGACCTGCGGCAACGGTTGTGGTAAGCATTTTTGCAGATGCCGGCATGTTGTTGAAAATTGCCCACAATGGATCCCTTCAATTTGACAGCACTGTCCAATACATATATGAAAAGCAACTGGAAGAGGCCGATATCCTGGTTATCAGTAAGGTGGACTTGTTGAAAGAAGAGGAATGGGAAACTCTTCACCAGCAGTTGTTATTGATGTATCCGCAAAAGCAGGTTTTATTCCAAAATTCCAACAACCCGGAGGACGTTTTGGAATGGCTCAGTGCTATTGAGCAATTTGAACCTGCAGAAAAGAGAAGATCACTGGAAATCGATTATTCCATTTATGGGAAGGGGGAAGCCATGCTGGCCTGGCTGGATGAAGAATTGGAAATTGAATCGGATAAAGGTACAGCTCCTGCACTTGCTCACCAGCTCATGGAAGGCATTTACAGGAAACTGAAAGAAAATTATCTACCCATTGGTCATCTTAAATTTTTTCTTACCTATGGCAAACACCAGGAAAAAATCAGCTTTACCAACATGGATAAAGCCTGGGAACCATTATCTGTAGGCGAAGAAAAAATTTATTCAGTTGGCTTACTGATTAATGCACGCATCCAGACTGTTCCTGAACACCTGCATCAGCTGGTATCAGAAACGATTTATAAGTTGGTATCGGAGCAGCAAGACATGCAAATCCGGGTGAAGGAAATGGCTGCCTTTCAACCAGGCTTTCCCACTCCTACACACCGGATCTCCAGCTGATTGCTTAATGCTGATTAAAACTGACAGTTGCCTGCTTCGCTGATTTTCCTACTCCGCGGAAAGCATACCAGGCAATAAAAGCAAAACAGCCAAGTGGAATAATAAATCCTGTAGCCATGGAGGAATGATCGGCAATTAATCCCATTACAGGCGGACAAAAAGCGCCACCTGCAACGGCCATTACCAGAAAGGAAGCTCCTTTTTTGGTTAAGGTTCCAAGATCCGAAATACCTAAGGCGAAGATGGTTGGAAACATAATCGACATAAAGAAATAAGTGCTGAATAAAGCTACTACCGATAACCAGCCACTATCCAGCAATACCAGAGAAACAAGCACCACATTTACAATTGCATAAATGCCAAGCATCCGGTGCGGTGGAAAATATTTCATCAGATAGGAGCCGCTTAATCTACCTAACCAGAATGCGCCCATGCCTCCTATTGCCAAAATAAGGGATGCTGCCTGTTCATTATTTTTTGGCATAAAGAAAGTCCCAAAGGATCCAAGCTGCTCCATAATGGAGCTGATAGGAGATTTCAAATTTGGGATGGCATCAATAACATAATTGATAAAAAAAGAATTGGTTCCGGTTTGTGCAGCCACGTATAAAAACTGTGCAACAACAGCTGCAATAAAGGTCGGATGTTTCAGCAGGTTGCGCATGGGAGGATCTTCTTCGGTTTCCTGTCCTTTCTCTTCCTTTATTTCAGGCAATTTGATGAACAGAAAGAGAATGGCAACCACCACAACCACCAGTCCGATTGCCATATAAGGTTGTACCAGCGAATCAAATTTTTCTTCTTCACCTACAGCGTCTGCACCAAAAATGACAAGTCCACCAATCAACGGACCAAGGATCCAACCCAGTCCATTAAAGGACTGGGAAATATTAATCCGCCGTGCCCCCTGCTCTTTTGCCCCTAAAACAGTGGAATATGGATTGGCGGCTGTTTCCAAAAAAGCCAATCCGCATGCCAGCACAAAAAGTGCCAACAGGAACGGAATAAATGCTTCCAGTTTTGCAGCCGGATAAAACAGGAAAGCTCCGATGGCAAACAGACTCAGTCCAAATAATATTCCCCGCTGGTAGCCAAATCGTTTGATAAACAAGCCGGCTGGAATGGCCATTGCCAGATAACCGATGTAAAGGGAGAATTGTACAAATCCACTTTGCGCTTTAGATACATGCAGCAGGTCCTGAAAATGTTTATCGAGTACATCCAAAAATCCATGAGCAAATCCCCATAGTAAAAACAGGCTGCAGATAAACACAAAGGGCAAGAGATAGCTGGTTCCATCTTCCGCTTTGAAGAGGGATTTTTTATTGGCAGGCTTCATATCGTTATTTATAAAGAGGTCCGTAGGTTTGGCAGGCGCGGTAATCACTTCCTTCTGTATCCATTCCAAAACTTTTCCAGGCAGATGGTCGGAAAATGCGCTCATCTTCCACGTTATGCATACAAACCGGAATGCGCAACATAGAAGCAAGGGTAATCAATTCATGGCCGATATGACCATAGCTGATAGATCCGTGGTTGGATCCCCAATTGGCCATAACACTATAAACATCCCGAAAAGCTCCTTCACCGGTAAGCTTTGGTACAAACCAGGTGGTGGGCCAGATCCGGTCGGTGCGTTCGTCCAGCATCTGGTGTACATTTTCCGGCAGATCGATGGTTTCCCCTTCTGCGATTTGCAATACGGGTCCCAACCCCTTTACCAGATTCAATCGGCACATAGTAACAGGCATACCTCCACGAGAAACAAATTTGGAAGAGAACCCACCTCCGCGCATGTAGTCCACATTGGAAGGATGAAAGCGGGTGGCTTCCAGACATGCTTTCGCTTCCTGCTCACTGATATCCCAAAATGGTTTCATAACCGGTTGTCCATTGGCAGACTGCCGTCCGCTACCGTCCAGAGTAGCTGATCCTGAATTAATGAGGTGTATAAAACCAGCTGCCGCAATACCATCGGGTTGCCATCCGCTTACTCGTTGTACGGCCTCCGGACTCCAATAAGTTCGAACGTCAGCAAAAATTTGTGCACGGTTGGTAAGCAGATAACCCAGCAGCATACTGATACCATTCATGGCATCATTTTCTGTAGCCACCATATAGGGTGCCCGGATGCCATTCCAATCAAAAGAGGAATTCAGCAATGCTTCGGAAAAATCACCATTGGGTAATAAATCGGTCCATTGCCGCTGTCCCTGAAAGCCGGAAACAATGGCATTATGTCCCAGTGCCTCTTCTCCAAAACCTTTGGAAGCGAGTTCCTCATTACCTATCATAAGGTCACGGATAATGATGGTCATTTTGGTAACAAACTCCCAGTGTTTGTCTTTTTCTTCTCTTGTGTATTGTTTCTCAGTCGGATTAAAATCTTCGCCTTCTTTGCAATTGTCTTTTACCCAGGCCAACGCTTTGTCATATTCTGATTCATCATAGATCTTTTTTTCTATCCTGCGCACGATCTCAGTTGAATCCACATATTCTGTCCGCATGCCCATATAGGATTGAAAAAAATCATTGTTGACAATAGAGCCGGCAATTCCCATACTCACACTGCCGATTGCCAGATACGATTTTCCCCGCATGAGTGCTACTGATAAACCGGCTCTTGCAAAAGAAAGCAACCGATCCCGTACATCATTGGGGATGGTTGCATCTCCCATGTCCTGTACATCCTGTCCATAGATTCCAAAGGAAGGAAGACCAAACTGATTGTGTGCTGCGAGGGTAGCTGCGAGATAAACTGCACCCGGACGTTCCGTACCATTGAATCCCCAGATTGCTTTTGGCAGCATTGGATTCATATCCATGGTTTCACTTCCATAACACCAGCAGGGTGTAACGGATAGGGATACCCCAACATTTTCACGTTCAAATTTTTGAGCACAGTTGCTGGCTTCTTTTACTCCGCCGATGCAGCTGTCTGCAATAACTACCTGAACCTGTGTACCATCCGGATAACGAAGTTCTTTCTCATACAGTCCGGCCACTGCTTTGGCCATATTCATGGTTGTTTCTTCCAATGATTCTCTGATACCGCCGAGCCGGCCATCGATGATGGGACGGATTCCAATTCTTGGATACATATAAGTTGGTTTATCGATTTATAATGCTTTGCTGATTTCTTCCAGACTAACTCCCAGTACTTTTTGGGCAATGCGATTCAGTGCACCTTTATCACCACTAAAATGATAAACATTATGCTGGTGTTCTATCAATTCTCCGGGCTTCAGATTTGCTGCAGGTGAGACCGATTCCAGTTCATAAAAAGGACCCATTTGTGAACCGTTTTCAAGTGGCCCATCGTTATAGGCATTCATGGCATCGCCACTGAAAACCGGTTTGGTTGTATTCCATTCCTGATTAAGATAAGCTGCATTATTATCCACCGTAAACCAGGTGATCGTAAGATGATTGGCAACAGCATCATAACTTCCGGCAACCGATAACGCGTTCTTTGGTTGAATCCCCAGTTTACCTCTGTTTTTTCCATCCGCTTTGAAAAAAACAGTTTTATCGGTAATTCGGATTCTGTCTGAAGGTATTTTTCCAAAATAATCAGTAGTTGCCACTTTTTCATTTCCTTTTTTTGGAATAAACGGAATTACAATCGTGGTATTCGGAGAAGGCATAAACATATCAAGGATCCAGATACAGGGCATTCCTGTTTTTTCTGTCCATGCTGTTGTTCCTGTATTGGTTAGCCGGTTAATCGTCTCATAACCGACCAACTGAATACTATCTGAAAGCTGCATACCCAGGGTGGATTCCACGCCGGCTTTTGTGGCAATGGATACCGCACGAACTACCTGCATATTCAATTCTGTGCCCTGATAATTCTGGAGATTAATGTTTTTTTGCAGTATGACGAGAGTATCAGAAGAATTGGAAATTTCCCAGGCTTCCGTATCAATGGCTGCAGGGGTTTTCCAATTATCAAATACCATCTCCGTTCCGGGTTTAAAAAACACGGAATAGCTTCCTCCTTCCGGCCCCAGCCAGAAACGATTTTCTCCGCCATAGGCATTCATATGTGCATCCACCGGAGCATCAAAGGCCTTATAATTGATCCATCCGAAACTTGGTCCGGCAGCGCCTGTTGCGCCACTGGTAAAAACTTTTGCCTGGTATTTTGCTGAAACCAAAACAGAAGCATTTCCAATTTTCAATTCCACTAAATTGCTGTCGTACTTTTTCAGAAAGGCCTGATCATAACCCAGACTGCCTTTTGTATATTCAGTTGGTGCATTCATGGTAGTTTCTTTTTGCTGAGCATTGTTGCAGGAAATGAATGCCGTGGCTGCCATAAGCAGACAGAAACACAGAATTTTATTCATGGGTATTAATTTACTTCTAACAGATCCTTCTTAGGCAGTGTTGGAAAGTTGGCATGTGGTTCACGCTGGTACCAGTAGGCAACTGTAATGATATCGGAATGTTGGGGTAAATAACGCCCGCCATGACGCCAGCCAAGGTCCTGAATAGTTACTTTCAAATCACCATCGAAGCGGATTGGATCCATGATATGCCACCGGTACATACCAAAGCGCTGTTGCGATTTATACAAACCATCCGGACGAATAACCTGGTGTAACCCGGCATAAGCTGTTGAAAATTCCTGGTACTGATGAATCGCCTTATTTTCAAAATTATAGGAGCCACAGAAATAATCTTCCGTGCCAGTCCCGACAATCGTTGCATATTCCTTATCACCATCCATAAAAAACTTGATTTCACCTTCACCCCACCAACTGTTATTGGTTACACCCACGCCCATATAAGTGCCCACATAATGTCCCTTTCCTTTAATACCGTCAATGATCGTATGAAGGCTGGATGAATTGTTACTGGCATTGGAGCGACGGTATTGTGCATGAAAATACCCTTCTTCATCTCCTACCTCCGTTAAGGTATAATCGATCTGGTAATAAAGTCGCATAGCTTCTGCATCATTTATATTTTCCATTGTGATGCGGCATTTTTTCCGGAAAGGCATTTTCCAGTAACAATTAAATGCACTACCGGGATTTACGGTTACTGCCTGACTGTTCAAATGCGCATACTCACCCCAGGCCATGCCGAAGAATGCACCAACGGGTGCTTCAATGGAAGGTGTTTTTTCATCGTCCCAATAAACGCGGATAATGGTAAAGTTCCAGTTACCTGTTGGTGTCATCCAGATATGCTGGATGGCACCGGGACCTTCCATTTCAGCGATGGTAATCGTTTCGTTGGGGTTAATGATGATAAAGGGATTCACTTTCCAGCCGGTACCAAGGTCGCGGGCTTCATGGGCAGCATTTGCCACATTACGTTTTCCTTTGTCTTTAACGGCATCCGCCATGCCACCTTTTCCTTTGGCCCCGGTGAAGTTCTCCGGACTAATGGATCTTGTTTTGGCATCGGATAGTTTCGACAGATTTCCCAGGTTCATATCGAGTCCGTTGAATTTTTGCTGAGCGAAAACCGTTCCGCTTAGCAGCATAATTGCTAATAGTAATGTGTTAGTTCGCATATCGTTAGATTTAGTAGTTAGAATGATTTGATTAAAGCATAAACGTTTAAGCAATTTTGTTTTAAAAAAAGCTATCGCTTCTTTTTCTTTTCTCCACAGGATTCCCTGAGTATTAATTGTGCATCAATAACAAGTTGGGTAGTGTCTGAATCTGTATTTGTTTTTCCGGGTTTTTCTTCCAGTTGGTTCATCAGAATGCGAACGGCTTCTTTTCCGATCCGTTCAGTACTTTGGTTGATATAGGTAAGCGGGCAATAGAAAAAATCAAAAGCATCCGACTCATCAAAACTGATAATTCCCAGATCATCCGGTACGCTCAGTTTTCGTTTATTGATTTCTTTAAGTCCATTTATGGCAAGGGAGTTGGTTGCAAATAAAAAGGAATCCGGGCGGTCTTTTTTATTATCCAATAAGCGATGCATGATGGCTGCCACATCTTCCTGAATTCGTTCATAACTCGATTCCATCAGACTGAATTCATGCAGCGGCAGTTTCAATTCTTCCATCGCTTTAATAAAACCCTGTTTACGATCCTGCATATGCGGAAGCCGGGTTTGATAGGCCACCATACAGATTTTTTTATAACCCTGTTTGGCAAGGTGTTGAACAGCTTTATAAGAAGCTAAAAAGTTATTGATACGGACACCATTTGCGTCCAGGGTATTGAAGTAACGATCAATTAAAACAAAGGGGAATTTTTGCTGTCTTAACAGCTTCAATTGTTCTTCTGTGTGTTCAGCCGGTGCAATAATGAGTGCATCCACCTGACGTTTGATAAGCGCATTGATCAGGCTGTCTGATTTCTCTGCATTTTCATCTGAGCTTCCGAAGATTACGGTATAATTATTCAGGCTGGCTTCGTCTTCAATTACACGGGCGATGTTACTAAAAAATGGGTTAGAGATATCTGCAACGATCAATCCGATTGTTCTGGTTTTACCACTTTGCAAACTACGAGCTATCATATTGGGCTGATAGTTCATTTCCTTTGCTGTTGCGCGAATCCGTTCTGCCATTTCCGGCCCAACCCTGGCTTCTTTTTCTTTATTATTCAGGACATAACTCACCAGGGCTGTAGAAACGCCCAGGTGTTTGGCAATATCCTTTATAGACACTTTTTTCTGCATCGGTCAAATGTAATGATTAAGGCTGGTTTCAATAAACTGACCGACCAACTTATACTGTTCATATCGTTTGGAATAAAATGCCGCTTTTTCTTTATCGGGATGATATTCCATTTCAAATCCCTGTCCCATATTTTTCATGGCAGCTGAAACATCCGGATAGATTCCGGCAACTGTTGCAGCGAACATGGCCGCTCCCAATGCACCGGTTTGTTCAGCCCGGTTTACTTTTAGCGGAAGGCCGGTAATATCTGCCATGAGCTGCATGATAAAGGGTGATTTTTTTGCTATCCCTCCCACTCCGGTCAGGCCTTTTACGGGAATATTTTCTCGTTGGAATCGTTCAATGATTGCACGTGATCCGAAGCAGGTGGCTTCTGCCAGCGATCGAAAAATAGCAGGTGCGGAAGTACCCAGATGTAAACCGGTAATGGCCGCTTTTACAAATGGATTGGCATCCGGCGTTCTTCTCCCATTGAACCAGTCAGCACTCAGTGGAGAATTTTCTGACAGGGGAATAGCTTCAGCAGCTTCAGATAAAGCAGGAATCAGCTGATCAGCAAGGAGGGTAAGCTGATCCTTTGTTAGAACAGTTTGAGCGGTATTATGAAGTGGCCATAATAGTAATTCTTTAAACCATGCATACACATCACCGAAGGCTGATTGACCAGCTTCAAGTCCGGTCATTCCGGGAATGATGGAACCTTCCACCACGCCGCAGATTCCCTTTACCATAACAGGATCTTTGGAAGCCGGCACCACCATCATATCACAGGTGGATGTTCCCATTACTTTACAAAGGTGATAAGGTTCGATTTCTCCACCGACCGCAGCCATATGGGCATCCATCGCGCCAATTCCTATTTTTACCGATTTGGGTAATCCTAATTTGGTGGCCCATTCAGGGGCTATTTGTCCGGCTGATTCACCTGCATGAAAAACCTGCGTGTATAAATTTTCGGTAAACTCAGTTAAAACAGGATCCAGTTGCTGCCAGAAAGAGGCAGGAGGTAATCCATTCCAATCGGGCGACCACAGGGCTTTATGACCGGCAGTGCAGACACTTCTTTTCATGAGCCGCAGATCTGTACCTCCGGTTAGCAGAAAGGGCATCCAGTCGCAATGTTCCACCCAGGAATAACAGGCATCTCTAACCGCTTTATTAACCCGCAGGGTTCTCAACAATTTGGCCCAGTACCATTCCGAAGAATAAATCCCTCCAACATAGCGGAGGTAATCCGGTTCAAACTGGCTGACTAATGAATTAATTTCAGTTGCTTCGCGGGAAGCGGTATGATCTTTCCATAATACAAACATGGCATCCGGGTCATCCGCAAAGCGCTCCTGCAAGGCAAGCGGCTGACCCGTTTTGTCAACCGCAACAGGTGTTGAACCGGTAGTATCGATCGATAATGCCTTCACCCGGGCAGCAGCAACCGGACCGGCATTCTCCAGGCAGGTTCGGATGCTTTCCGTAAGTGATTCAATATAATCGAGGGGATGCTGGCGAAACTGAAATTTAGTGGCATCACAATAGAGGCCTTGTTTCCATCGGGGAAATGCAACTACAGAGGAGGCAACCATCGCTCCATTCCGGGCATTCACCAGTATGGTTCGAACAGAATCTGTTCCAAAATCCACCCCTAATACCAATTGATCCTGCTCCATATGGCTGTTTAAACGTTCGTACTATATTTTTCGAAGATAGCTTAAACGTTTAAACAACCAAATTAATTTCCCCCCTTTAATTCCAATTATCAATTTTGGTATCATGCGGATTGGGCGCACCAGTGCTTGTTTCAACCAGCGATTTCAGGCTCATTAAGAAGATCGCCCACTTCGTGCTGCAATGGTGCATAAACTCTGTTGTTTCTCTCCAGCCGAGGTGTTTGAATAAGACGATTATATAATCACCTTCCTTTTTCAGGTCCCATTGTATGGTGGTACCTATCCATTCTTTCTCCAGTGCAGTTACTTCCCAGGAAAGTGAATTGGGTGGTTGAATCGCTTTTACTTTCATATCAAAACCTCCTGCACCAAATCGAAACTGAAGATCCCCTCCTGCTTTGTCTGCCACTCCGCTAGTATCAATCGTCCACCAGCCGGTCAACCCCTCGATTGTGCTTATCGCTTTAAATACATTTTCTATTGACTCGGTTTTGATCCCGACCCTGTGTAGTATATCTGCCATAGTATAGATTTTATTTCCATCTAAAACTACTATCATTTGGATCTTCCTGCACTGTGCCATTTAGACAAACTCAGGGGTTGATTTGGACATATCAAAATGGTACCTTTAAACCAAAAGATGAAACATATAACCATCCTGGTTCCAAACGGTGAGAACAACCTGAGCAGCATTGTGGGAGCCTATAAAATCTTATCAAGAGCCAATCGTTACTGGGTGGAAAAAGGAAACACCCCTGGTTTCAAAATTGAACTGGCCGGTTCTGCAAAAAAAATTGGTTTTCATGAGGGACTGTTTTCCGTTCAGCCACATACGGATATAGGTTCTATAAAAAAGACCAACCTGGTGATCATCCCCTCACTGAATCATAATTATGAAACAGCGCTCAAAGGAAATGAAAAAATGATCCGCTGGATAGCAGATCAATACGAAACCGGTGCTGAAATTGCCAGTATCTGCACAGGTGCCTTTTTATTGGCAGCCACGGGCTTGCTGAATAACAGGTCCTGTTCCACGCACTGGTCTTTTGCCCGAACATTACAAAATCTCTATCCGGAAATCAGGGTAAAACCAGATTTGCTTATTACCGATGAAAATGGTCTGTATACCAATGGAGGAGCTTATTCCTTTCTTAATCTTCTGTTATACCTGGTAGAAAAATACTTTGATCGTTCCACTGCCATCTTTTGCTCCAAAGTTTTTCAGATAGAAATGGACAGGCAGCGCCAATCAGAATTTATTCTGTTTAAAGGTTTGAAATCGCACCCTGATGAGACCATAAAAGATGCGCAGTTATATATGGAAAAGCATCTAAGCTCCATGATTTCTATTGATCAGCTGGCAGCCAATTTTTCAATCGGCCGGCGTAATTTTGATCGCCGTTTCATAAAGGCAACCGGACATACCCCGCTTGACTATTTACAACGTTTAAAAATTGAAGCAGCAAAAAAAGCCTTCGAAACCAGTGCTCAGAACATTAGTGAAGTAATGTATGAGGTTGGTTATACCGACATAAAATCATTCAGGGAATTGTTCAAAAAAATAACCGGTCTGTCGCCTCTCGAGTATAGGAAAAAATACAACAAGACAGCGTCCCTAACCATTCACTGATATTCCTTCAACCTGAGCACCAGCTCATCGTGCTCTTTCTTAAGGAGACCAGGACCATCTGTAATGGCCCAGATGGCCGACTGGATTTCATTGTAAATTTCCATCCATTCAGGCATCACATAATCATCATCGAGCGCATCAAACGGGTTAAAATGCCGGGATAATTTCAGCCTGGGTTTATTTTCAAAAAGCTTCAACAGCTGTAGCAGATTTGCATCATTGGTGATTTTACCAATACCATGCATATCCTTCCCAATGGCATACTCGCGGGTATCAGGTTCCCAGTTTTCCTCCCAGGGAAGTCCCATTGTTTTATTGAGGCAGGCAAGTCCCAGGTAAACTGTCAATGTATCCTTTGAATTGGTACAGGTACCGGGAGGAACCAGTATCACCACATCCGAAATCAGCAGTCCGTGTTGCATTCTTGCTCCGGAACGATTGACAAATACCAATCCCTTTGGCAGATTTATGGCTACCGGAGCAGTACCACAGGCGGCATTATTTACCAAATGCAAATCTGTATAAAACGTATTCATATGACCATTCAATTTATCCAGTGAAGGATCAAATTGATGTAATGGGCGACGAACCACCTCTATCCCCGGAGGTAATGTTAATGTTGAACCTTCCGGCACTCCATCATTTACACCAATTCCCGGTTTTTCTTTCGAAGAACCAATCAGGATGGAATAATCATTGGATGAACCATCCTGTGCATTATTTGATTTTGAACAGGCCAGACAGGAAAATGCCAGTAATAAAAACATTCCACTCCATTTCATAACAAAAGGTTTAATGATTTTCTAAGGAGCCGCAAAAGTATTTTTGATTAACTTTCTTTCTGTATGAATTCGCCAAACCACCTGTATACCTGACAAACAAACGTATAATCCGACGAAAGCATGTCGATGGATCTTAACTTTACAGCTGCCTGCAACTTTCTTCAGGAAAGGAATCTGTTTTTTACGCTTGAAGAACAAGCAGTTTTAAAACAGCATACCCGTTCTGAACAAATCCCCAAACACAGCATTATCATGCAACAGGGGCAGCCGGTGCCAAAACTTTATTTCCTTAACGAAGGGATTGTGCGGCTAACCCGTGAACATAACGGTGAGTTATATACGCTGGGTATTGTTTCTTCCAAAGAATTTGTTTCCACTCCTCTTTATCTGGTGAATCAGAAAGATTCAAGTTGTTCACTGGAAGCCTTAACCGATCTGGATGTTTTGTATTGGGATCGGCAGGATCTGCTGAACCTGAGAAAAATCATTCCAAAAATGCATGAAATGGAAATGGCCCTGATGGATCGGGTTCTAACCTGGGTCCAGGATAATCAGATTTCAGCACTTTGTCTTTCTGCTGAAGAACGATACCAAAAACTGATGGATGAACAACCTGAGCTCATCAACCGGATTCCGCTAAAATACATAGCATCCTATCTTTCCATCCATCAGGACAGTCTAAGCCGAATTCGAAAATCTGCGGTCAAATTAAATAAAACCTGACATATGTCAGATTAGCAGGAAGTCCTCGTCCTTAATTTTGGCCTTAACCAGCCATGAAAAGAAAAAAAGTTTTTATCGCCATGGGGAATAGTTCCCTGCGGGCAACCATTATTGAAATTGTACAACAGGAACCTGATTTTATTCTGGCAGCTGATACAATACCCCATGCTTTCCTGCAAGAGGAAATTGAGGCGGTATTGCCTGATTTATTGGTTCTGGAAATTACCGAAGAATGCCGGTTTACCCCTGTCAAGGGAATCAGCTTCCCATTACCGACTATTTTTCTGGGTAATCATCAGAAGGATGCCCTTGAATCTTTTTCCTATCATGTTGTTGATTTCTTATTCCCGCATTTCAACCGCTCTGATTTTCGAAAAGCATTGAATAAATACAAACAATGGAAAGCCCTTTTTGTACACCATATGCTTATGGAGTCGATGCCTTTAACCGTTCAGTATCCAAAAAAGATTTTTGTAGAAGCCGGACAAAAACGCCGCAGCATGGATGTAGGATCCATTCTGTATTTAAAGGCAGAGGGAGATTATACCAGAATCTATAGCATTGACAATAACCAATATATGAGCTCCTATGGAATCAGTGTGCTGGAAAAACGGCTGGATCCGTCGAATTTTATCCGGATCCATCGCTCTTATATTATCAATACAGACTATATTAAGGAAATGTATCGGGACATCTCCAAAACCTATGTTTTACTTAATAACAAGGTAGAACTGAGTATTGGCCGAATTTACCTGCCGAATTTGAAGGAGTTGTTGTTTTAATCCGGTTTGATTTTTACCAATTATCGATATGATGCTAATCATATGCCTGAATTTGGAGACGATGTAATATTGTTTCCAATTATGCAATATTCCCCTGTTCACACGTTTCATATTCCCGTAATGGGACTGGCTTTTACAATTGACACCCCCATTAAAGTAGCACGGTACGGCATTTCCTCAGTTATTTCCATTGTTGAAGATAAACTGGTGGAGATGATGCGACAGCATTATTATCCGGCTGCCAATAAAGTATATTTTCCCATATCTACAAAGGAACCCGATTACCGCGCTAAACGAATAACCGATTATCTTAATCTGGTTCACTCAATTGTTCAGATGCAGGTAGAAAAATTGAAAGCATCTGCCTTTGAAACGGGCTCAGAAATTGTAAAATATTTTGAGCTTTTGCCTGAAAGCAATAACATCAAACAATTGTACAGGCAACTGGTAAAATTGAAAGACCCGATTGAAAAATTACAACTGGAAGAGGTGCTGCGCAGTCAGATTCGGGCTGGAAGTATTGATGTAAATATCATGACAAAAGTTGACCGTGATAATTTTTCCAGTGGCGAACTTATAACAGATGGATCGGATGCGGTTTCTGCACTGCGTGGGTATGCGAAAAGTAATTTATCCAATTCTGCTGTTGTTTTCTCTGCTGGATTGAATCCGCGACTATATAATTATCTCAGTACCTGCGGGGAATTTAATCTGAATCAATTCGGTGATTTCAATAAAAAAATCATTGTAAAAGTCAGTGATTACCGGTCTGCATTGATTCAGGGTAAATACCTGGCTAAAAAAGGACTATGGGTAAGTGAATTCAGAATTGAATCCGGATTAAACTGTGGCGGACATGCATTTGCCACAGATGGAATTTTATTGGGGCCAATACTGGAGGAATTCAAAGAAAAAAAACAGGAACTGATTGATGCGCTATTTGAGATCTACCAATCTTGTATTTTCAAATTAAAGCAGATTCAGGTTAAAGATCCTTCCCCGCTGGCCATTTCGGTTCAGGGTGGAATTGGAACTGCTGAGGAAGACCAGTATTTGCATGAGTATTATAAAGTAGACAGTACAGGTTGGGGAACTCCTTTTTTATTGGTACCGGAAGCTACTACAGTAGATCAAAAAACGCTTGATTTGTTATCCCATGCCGGAGAAGCAGACCTGGAGTTAAGCCGAAATTCACCACTGGGGATTCGGTTTCATTACCTCAAGGGAACCAGCTCACACGAAGAAAAACTCGAACGGATCAGGCAAAACAAAGCCGGCAGCCCCTGTACTGAAAAACACCTGGCATTTAATACAGAATTTACAAAAGATCCCATTTGTACTGCGTCAAAAAAATATCAGCAATTGAAACTGGAACAATTGCAGCTGCTGAAACTTCCGACTGAAGAATACAGCAGGCAGAAAAAGGAAGTATTGGATAAAGAATGTTTATGTATTGGATTAAGTAATTCAGCTGCCATCAATTACAAGCAGACATTGGTGAAAAAACTGGATGCTGTAACCATTTGTCCCGGCCCCAATATCGTCAATTTCTCCAGGCAGGTATCTCTTCAAAAAATGATTGATCATATTTATGGCAGAGATGATATCATTACCAGTCCTCATCGTCCGCATATGTTCATTGCTGAATTATACCTTTATATTGATTTTCTAAAGGAAAAAATCACCAGTGATCTTGAATCCGGATTATTTCAGAAGAATAAAAATGCACATGCTGTTTATTATCAGCATCTTCGGGAAGGGATCAGCTATTACCAAACGCTTACCGGATTCAGCCATGCAGAACAGTCCAGTTTCAGAAAAGCACTGGACCTGTCGGTTTTCGAACTTGATTGTCTGAATTTCGAATACGAGTTTCAATAAATTAACAGATCACTTAATTTTAATTACAGGCAATTTTAATACTGAAGGATATTTGGCAGAATGGTGAATTGTATTCTCCACCACTTTTCCGACTGTCTCATCAAAATTAGCACCACCGGTATTCAGGTTCCTTTCGAAACGAGGGAAATTACTACTGGAAATTTCAATTCGGATTTTATGTCCGGGTGCAAAATAATTACTGGTTACCATCGGCGTCAGATCTACTTTATACACTTTCCCATTTTCCATAAATACCTCTTTATCGTAGCCCTCTCGATAACGCAGGCGTTGAATGGTTTCATCCAGGTTAAATGCTTTGCCATCCGGATATACATCAATCAGTTTAATGGTGATATCGGTATCGGGCCCTGTTGAAGAAACATAGATTGTTGATTCAATAAAGCCGGTTATCTCCACTCCTTCTTTCAATTCATCTGATGTATAAACCAGTATATCATTTCTCAATTCCATTTCCGATTGATCATAGGAACCACCCTGTATTGCATTACCGGTACAACAAACATTTCCTCCATAAGATGGAACCGGGTTCATCGGGTCATAGGTAAAGGTATCGGGACTGCTTTTTGAGCCGGGTTTTTTCATTGTCAGGGTACCATCGCCAAGGCGACTATTGGCGTTCCCTCCACTGTTTAGAAAAAAGCTGCGCATTTCTGTATTTGGTAACGGAAAACTTTCAGCCTGTTGCCATTTGTTACTGCCCATAGTGTAATAACGAACCCTGGGATTGCTGCTTTTAAAATCGTTCTGCTCCTCTTTTAGTAACATATCAAACCAACCCCAGGTAAGTTCATCATAATTGAGTCGGGCATCACCAACAGATCTTTGTCCCACTATCGTATTCTCTGTTGCCCGTTTATACGAGCAATGCAATACCGGTGCTATTACCAGATATTGGTTATCAGCAACTCCGGGTTTTTTCGCCGTATTGCGAACATGATTAAATAGAGCAATATTGGGAGCGGAAGAAACATCATACCAGGAAACAAACCAATAAGTGGGTACTTCCATAGGCATATTGTCATGGTATAAACCACCTTCAAACCAGGCAGGATCGTTGGGTTTACGAACAATCATCTTTTCATAAATTCCAACTGGCCCTTGCACATTTTTAATAATATCCTTAACTGGCAGGTGTTTCAATTTAACAGACCAGTCAACCCGTGGCATTTCAGGCCCCATATCATAAAATCGCTGGAGTCGTTGCAGATCTTCCTGTTGCAGGCCTTTCGGAAGTTGAGGTTTATAGAGGTCATGCTGGGTACCATACAACCAGGTTGTAAACAACATTTGTTGTGCGCCACCGCGGTACCAGTTACCCTGCTCCATAAACTTCCCCACCCTGCCAACTCCTGCCCCAAAACCCTGCGCCACCATTGCCGCAAGCGCCGGATGATTTTGGGAAGCAACTGCCATTTGCCATTCTGCAGTAGAGGAGCAGCCAATAAGTCCCACTTTCCCGTTACTCCAATCCTGTTTAGCCATCCATTCCAATGCATCATAACCGTCGGTAATTGGTGTACCCAGAATATCCCATTCCCCTTCTGAGAAAAAACGTCCCCGTTCATTTTGAACTACCAGCGCATACCCGCGGCTTACAGCAGCATAGGCCGCGTCCAGGGTACGGGTACTCATTTTGCCATCAATCCAGGTATTGAAATTATAAGGAGTACGGGAGAATATTATAGGAACTTTCTTATTGCCTTTTGGCCGGTAGATGTCGGTAGCCAAACGGATCCCGTCCCGCATAGGCATCATAAGTTTTTGATCTATAACAGCGATAGAATCCAACTTTCTATAGACAGCTGCCGTATCTTCAACTGGAGCCTGCGCGGAAACCAGAGAAGCCATAAATACAACAGCAAGGAGCAGGAGGAAATTTTTCATGATTCAATTTAGGAAATTGGTCATACATTTCTTTACAAATCGAAGACATATGTTACGGAAATCCATTTTTAAAAAACTACGAATTATTGGATTATTAGTCTTGTTATTTCTGTTTCAGCCTGCAGGAGCCCAGGAATCCAAACAAATGGTTCGATTGGCAATAATTACCGTAGACTCCATCCAATTGAACGCATATTCTAAGGCACTAAACGAGCAAATGAATGCTGCCATAAAGCTGGAACCCGGTGTTCTTACCTATTATGCGGTTGCAGAAAAATCTGCTCCCAACCGAATTACCATTCTTGAAATTTATGCTGATACATCTGCATATCAGTCCCATATCAAAACAGCTCATTTTCTAAAATACAAGGATACAGTAAAAGATATGGTAACCTCACTAAATCTTGTTGATGTAACATTGATAGGTGTAGCCCGAAAACCAGATTGATTATTTGTCGGAATCAACCCCTGATTCTGTCAATTCTGCCACCTGTTTGCTCATCATTTTTGGTGCAATTTTGGTACGTAATTCAACTTCACTAAATACACCATTAAGATGAAAAAAATCAATTTCACCATTGACATTCATGCTCCCAAACAAAAAGTATACGACACTTTAATTGATCCTGAGTTATATAAAGTATGGGTTCATGTTGCCTGGCCCAATTCCTTTTATGACGGAAAATGGGAAGCGGGTGAACAACTTCGTTTTATTTCACCTGGTAATGGAGGCACTGCTGCAACTGTTGCTGAAATACGAAAAGGCGATTATATTCTTCTTGTACATGAAGCAGTATTGAATCCAGATTTAACACAGGACATCACAAGTGATGCCGCTAAAGGATGGATGGGTACGACAGAAAGCTACCGCTTTACAGAATCTAATGGAATAACACATTTAGTTGTAGAAATGCTTTGTAATCCTGAGTGGGTATCCATGTTTGAAGAAGGATTTCCAACTGCTCTGAATAAGCTGAAAGAAATCTGTGAAGCATAACAGATAACCAAAGAGGTTGTCGTAAAATGATAAGAAACTGGTAGTTGAAGGTAGCAGACAGGTTGTAGTTGACCATTAGTTTTGTGTTTAATAAAAATCAACACTATGTTATCTTTAAAAACAACCTTGTACATCAATGGAATCAGTTCGGGAATTACCGGAATTGGACTTATTTTATTCAGTCAGCCTGTTGCTGATTTGTTTGGGCTTGATTCAACACTTGCATTCACAGGTACCGGAATTTTCCTGATTTTATTTGCTACCTATGTACTTTTAACTGCCATGCAGAAAGAGTTAAACGTTACACATATTAAAACAATCACAGGTTTGGATATCTTGTGGGTGGTGCTTAGCATTATGGTAACGATTGGCTCCTGGGCCACCATCAGCTTAGTAGGATCCCTCTTAATTTTAGGGGTAGCAGGATGGGTAGGATTGATGGCCTATTTACAATCCGGCAAGCCAGCTGTTTAAATAGGTAAATCATGGATAATTTTCAGCGACAATTCACGCTGGCTCTATTAGGATATGCTGTTCAGAGAGATCTTGACCCTGTTGCTCTTTGCAAAATATCCGGAATTAACTTTAGAGAGCTCAGTACTAATCCGGGTTATTTCATCAGTCCGGAACAGTCGGAGGAATTATGGAAAAATGCAAGCCATATGAGTGGAGATGCAATATTCGGTCTGCATTTTGGTGAATCCCTTCAATTGGCAGCATTGGGGGTAGTGGGACAGATTATTCAAACAAGTTCCACTGTCAGCGAAGCCCTAAGTAATGCCTGCGCCCTGGTGAAAATGACCTCTGCAATTTTCGAAATGAAGATTCAACATGAAAAAAAGAGATTTTTCATTCATCTGTTGGCAGATCGGCAAAAAGCTGTAAAATTTCCCTATTCCTACCGGCACCTCTCCGACTGTCTGCTTGTTTTTGTTATTCACGAAATGGATGGGTTATTACTTGAAAAAGTAAAACCCACCCAGGTAGGATTTCCCTATTTTATTGCCGAACCCTATGAATATGCCCGGGTTTTCCGATGTTCCAAAATTGGAAAAGCCAGTGAGTTGTCAATGGAATTTTCAGCCCATTACCTGGCCTTTCCGATTTTATCCGCGAATTATGAGTTGCAGCAAATCCTGCTACAGAAAGTTAACAGCCTGTTGATTCCGGCTGACAATCAGGGAAGCTGGCAGTTAAGAATATTCAATTACCTTCTCACCAACTCCTATTTAAAAACACTTTCACTCGAATCAGTTGCGCATAATTTCAATACAACAGAAAGGGCGCTGCAGCGAAAGTTAAAAGAAGAAGGCAGCTCCTATTCACAAATTGTGGATGCGGTAAGGAAGAAACTGGCCGTAAACTATCTTGAAAATGATAATTTTTCTTTGAAAGATATTGGCCATATGCTAGGATATTCTGAACAGACCGCTTTCCTGCGGGCATTTAAACGGTGGACCGGAAAATCGCCTTCACAATACAAGTCTAAAACTAATTAATATGAAACTGAACGCAGGTATTATTACCGAAAAAATAGCAGAGACAAAAGTATTCTATACGAAAATATTAGGTTTTGGTATAAAATATGAAAATGATTTTTATCTCCTCCTGCATACGCCTACTAAAGAATCGGAGATCAGTTTTTTATTACCTAATCATCCAACACAACAACCTTTATTTCACCCGGTATTTGAAGGAAATGGAATCTATCTTACCATTGAAGTGGATGATGTGGATACACTTTATCATAAAATCAAAGCAAGTGGAGTAGATCTCAAAATAGATATAAGGGATGAGCCCTGGGGTGATCGGCATTTCGCCATTCAGGATCCAAATGGTATTGGAATCGATCTCGTCACCTATTCATCACCAGAATAAACAAAATAGAACAACTATGCGTAAATTAAAATTACAGGTACAAATGACTTTGGATGGTTATATGGCTGGAATAAAAGGAGAAATGGATTTTATGCAATTCCCTTGGTCAAAGGACATTGAAACCTATTGGAAGTATTGATCAACAGAAAAATTTACAAATAGACAATTCCATAAAATTCGATTGTGGTATAATAGTATTGAAATATGTGTACTCCACTCGTTAAATTATGTAGGGAAACTACCACAAATAAACTATTTTGCAGGAATGGCCGATTGTTATTCCTGCAAAATAACCCTAACTAAAAGCAATCATTCCTGGGAACATATAATTCCGAGTGCATTGGGCGCATCACTTAAAAGCAGGCGGCTGATCTGCAGAAATTGTAATGAAAAAGCAGGCGGAGGGATAGATAAAGCATTAGTTGACTATTGCCGGCCATGGATTAAAAAATACGAAGTTCAGGCCGATCGAATAAGCAAGTTGTCAAAAATTGCTTTAATTCCATGTAATCCGCCTGAAATAAATCTAGAACAGATAAAGCAGGCGGTGATAAAAATCTGCACCAATTTCTATTATTGGAAAAACAAATCAGTTGCACCATTTTCTACAGCAGTGTGTAAGGAACAGTTTCTTAATTTATCTGCTAATCTGCCAAATGAAAAACCTGTGCATATCGTAATAATTGCAGGATATCCTGGCCTTAACAGACTTATTTCATATGTAGAATTATTTAGTGAAATAGGATTTTTAGTTACTCATTCCGACCACTGTTTTAACTCATTCAAAAATCACCAATTGATATATAATCCAATTCATAAAGAGCTTCTGAATCCTCTACCAGAAACTGAAACAGCAAGAATTTTCGACGAAGTATTGAAATCCATCAAATAATTTTATATTTTGCCAATCAAGCTTCTTGCAAATGTTTGGATTATTCAATAAAAAAAAATACGAACCTAATCTTACTCCAGAAGATAAACAATGGATTGATGGAACAATAGGCTGGTTAATTCAAACATTTGGGATGAATCATTTAGCAAAGTGTCCATTTATTCTTCCTAATTCGAATAATTTCCCCAACCAACATTTTACAGAGGAAACTAATTTTAAAGAACTTTTGCTGAAAATTTGCCATTACTGGGAAGTTGATCCGGATGAAATTTTCATCAACTTTTTTGATGACCTGTATTTGCAGCAATGGGAAAATATTGCTCCTATAGGTAATATCAATTCTGCAAGTGGTTTTTTCTACAAACATCTGACAACTGAAAAAAAACGCTATACCATACAGCTTGCAAAGTCAAATCTGCAGATACCTGAATTATTAATAGCAATACTTGCTCATGAAATAGGCCATGTCAAACTAATAGGAGGCAATTTCGTAGAAAAGAGCGCCCCTGATATGGAAGCACTTACTGATTTAAGTACCATTTTTTTTGGCTTTGGCATTTTCATAGCAAATACATCCCAGCTATCATCAGCAAACTGGATTAGAAGAACGGGATACTTGCCAGATTCAATTATCAGTTATACGAATGCCCTGCTCTGTTATATAACTAATACAGATGCTACAGAATTTGAACCCTACTTCAATAAAAACACAAAACTGCTGTTTATTGGCGATTATAATTACCTTATTAACACCAACGATACTCCACTAATTTCTACCTATATTAAAGAACTAATTACTTCTTATAATACTTTTCAGCAAATTAGAGAAGGTTTCAAAAAAAACAAATTTGATGAAGTAATCAGTTTATGTAAATCTCGTTTGGAAGCAAATCCCAGATGTTTAGCAACACTCAACAATGCAGGATATGCTTTTCTGCTGAAAAAAAATTACAAGGAAGCAATTAATTATTTTACAACTGCAATTGAGATCGATCCATTCTATGATTACGCGTTAAACAATAGAGGGTATTGCAAACTTCAATTAGGAGATCTTGAAAATGCATATACTGATATTTACTCAGCATTCGAAATCAATCCGGATAATTCATTTTCATGGAGAAATATGGCAGCATTTTCACTTAGAATGAACGATTTATACAAAGCTTTGGAGTATTTGGAACATGCAGAAAAAATTGAACCCAAAACAGAGCTGATTAATTTTTACCTAGGGCATGTTCACGTTGCTTTAAAAAATGATCTAAAATCAATAAATTACTTCCAAAAATCCATCCTACTAGAAGAATACAACGATTCCATTCTGGATGATCCTAATGTGGTTATTAATTCCATTCATCCAGCGCCTTTACCAACGAAATCAGCAGTTCCTTTGCATCCCTGTGTTTTAGAAGAGAAACTGATTGTCCGGCCCAGGAAGACCTAAAGGCCTGATTGATTTTTTCTGATAAGTCAGGATTCTTCAGCTTTCCCATTAATTTACCCTGTAAAGGATATGGCGCCAATTCCGAATTTTTTCCTGCAAACCCTTCCGTTAGTTTATTTTTTAAACCTCTTGCCAATCTGCCTGAAAACACACGGGTTAAGGTGGTATCGACACCATTGCTTTTAAAAAGAAGCTCTTTGTGTTCCTTACTTGCGTTGGATTGGCGGGTGGCCAGGAAAGCTGTACCCATTTGTACTCCGGATGCCCCTAAACTAAGCGCCGCTTTAATACCACGTGCATCTGCAATTCCACCAGCCGCAATAACCGGTACCTGAACTGCATCTGTAACCTGTGGAATCAGGGACATTGTACCCATTAGTGATTCTTCTGGTTTTCTGAGAAAAGAAACCCGGTGCCCACCCGCTTCAAAACCGGTTGCAACGATGGCATCCACTCCGGCATTTTCAAGAGCGATGGCTTCTTCCACATTCGTAGCTGCCCCAATGGTGCGAATCCCCAAACTTCGACATTTCTCCAGGATATCACTTGAAGGAATTCCATATACAAAACTGAATACCGAAGGTCTTATTTCAAAAATGGCTTCTATCTGATCTGCAAAACGCGGACCTAAGTCCAATGGAAATTCAGGGATTGGTAATTTCAATTCCTCAAAATAAGGTTGAAACTGATTTTTCCAGCGGCCGAAAGAAGATTTATCAAATTCAATCAATTCCGGATCGCGATCCTCCACCCACAAATTTATATTGAATGGATTTGAAGTCTGAGATCGGATCGCATGGGCAGTTTCCACTAACTCAGTTGCAGAAAATGGTTGTCCGCCAAATGAACCCAGTCCGCCTGTGTTGGACACCATCGCTGTTAATTCAACAGAAGATAATCCGCCGCCAAAAGGTCCCTGTATTATTGGATATTCAATACCCAACAGCTCTGTAAACTTAGTTCGATTCCAGCCTTTCATAGATGGTTGCATTTACTTTATTACCAATTAGTTTGAATTGAAGTACAAATTTGTCGTGGATCAGTTTATCTCCCAACTCGTTGAAATACTTTCCCGATCCGTATCGGATATTATAGAGTGTTCTGTCGATATGGATTTCGCCCAAAACATGAATCATATCCGTAAATCGTTCAATGCTGGCAATGAATTCAACCGGATGAGAAATTTCTTTAATAGTCAGAATCCCTTCCAATTTGTAATGATTATCTCCCATTTCTTCTGCAATCACCAATTTCCAGTTAGCAATGGGGTGGTTTGCCACATCAAAAAAATCAGCGTGCTTTAAATGACCTGAAAATTCATTTCTGGATTTTTCCTCCTCCATATCGGTTACCAGAATGGAGCGCATATCAATTTCAATGGTTGCAGCATTGAGTTGGTCCTGCTCAAATGCAATTGTTCCTTTTTTAACCTGAATGGTTCCGGTATGCAATCCCAGTATTTTTTTTCCGGTCCAGTTTATTACGCAACTGGCGGTGTGTAATTGAAAAACAGTCATGGTATTTATTTTATACCACAAAGCTTCAATTAATTCAATAGAGAAAAAAGGAGCTAACGCACGAATAAAATGTGAGGTAGATCACATTATCCGGATGACTTAAACCGGCTTAATGTTTCGCGGGTAACACCCAGGTATGCAGCAATTAATTGTTTGGGAACTTTCTGAAAAAGTTCGGGATATTGTTCCAATAACTGATCGTATCGCTCTTTGGCACTGCTACTTAATAAAGAAAGAATCCGTTGTTGAAGGGCCACATTACGCCGGTTTGTTTTCTTCCTGAAAAAATGTTCCATTTTGTGTAATTCGGAACATAATTTCTCCCGGTTTGCATACGACAAACAGAGCACTTCACTTGCTTCAATACAATCAATACAAACGGTAGCTTTCTGCTGAAAATAATAGGCCTGATAATCGGTAATCCACCAGTCGGGCAAACCAAATTGAATAATATGATCTTTGCCATTTATATCCGTACTATAAGACTTTAAACAACCACTAAGGATAAAATAGTCGTATTCCGCCAACTGCCCTTCCTGAATAACAAACTGGTGTTTTTTGAATTTCCTGTAACTGAAATGAGATAGCACCAGCTCAAATTCATGATCCGTCAACGACACTATCTTTTCTATCTGATTACGCAGCAAATGGCTCATTCCTGGTGTCTATTCAGCTTGTAATTTAGAACTATTGTCCGTATTTAAAGAGACAAGATCATGCTAAAAATTATCCTATACTTGTTTCTTGTGCTATGTTCGCTTCCCTCTTCCGGCCTTGCACAGAGGAAGAGCTCCCTTTATTTACAGGGACAATTTAACCACACGCTTTATGATGCTACAAAGGGTAATAATCCCTGGGGACTGGGAGCAGCCTTTCAATTATTTATCAATCCGGAAGCTAAATTAAGACCTACTGCAGAACTTACAGGTGATCTCTACCTGGCGGATGACAAAGTTCAACGCCTGGATGGAAATGCTAAGCCCCTGAATGAAATCAGCGGCATGGTAAATCTTTTTGCAGGAGGTTCCCTGCATCCAACCAAAAATCTCTTTATTTCATTGACAATCGGACCTAGTTTTCTATCCGGACAAACAAAATTCGGAATCAAACCATCCCTGGGTATTTTCTTAACATCCAGTCAAAGCTGCCTGGCGAAACTTTCCTATATAAATATTTCTGACCGGAATAAAGAAACCAGGGAAGATTTCGGATCATTCAGTTTCTCGCTGGGCTTTCGATTATACTAGCTGACTTTACACCTTACTCCATCGGCAACATTTCCTCTTCAATTTCCTCTGCATTTAATGCTGCTGCAAATACTTTAAACCCATTAATCCGACCATTGAAGTATCGTTGATCAGGAAATTCTTCATTTCCACCTAAAACCCAACGCAATCGGCTGGACAAATTTACTGCTCGATCTATTTCGAAAGATCCTGCTTTCACACCATCAAGATAGAGTGTAAACTGACGCCCCTTACAAACACCGGCAATATGGTGCCATTTATTTTCCCAATTGGCAGGCAGCGTAATATCACAGCTTCCCTGTCCCCATCCGCCTGCAAAAAAACTTAGTGTACGTCCAGACTGCTGAATTACAATGAAATCGCCTTTTGAAATAATATCAGCCATTCCCTGCTGTTTACCGGGTAATACCCAGGCCATAATGGTTATTTCTTCTTCCAATTCATCCAGACTGGCTGAATTTTCGAATTGAACATACTCAATGGTTTGAGTGGAATTATCGCCCATGATTCTGGTTTCCTGAATATATTGGCCATCGTTTCCAAGACCGGACAAATCTTTGATAAGATCCCCCGGCTTATTTTTCCCCATTGCAATATCCAACACCATTTTATCCGTTGCCCGTTCAACAGATTTGATTCGAATAGCTTTATTTCCAATTTCTACCAATTGAATACCCGGATCAGCTGGTAAAAAAGTGGTGGATTGTACTTTTTGTTCACCTGGTTGTAAAATAATCCGTTCTTCCTTTTGCACCCGGCCATTGTTACGTATCAATACAATTGCCGTATCAACGCGACCGGTACTATTTTTTATGCCATATTCCAGGAGATGTTCTTTTCCAATCTCCGCCAATGGTTTGGCCTGCAATTGTACTATTTCAAATTTGCCGACTGATTGAGTTGCAGGAAGATCGACTGTAACCAACAGGTCAGTTCCTCCTTTTATTTTTATACGATGTTCTCCTGGCAAATACAGCCGGATTTCGATGGAATCAGTCACACTGCTATCAGCAGGCACCCAGGTATTTTTTGATCCTGCGGGTCTTCCATCAGCTATAACTTCAATCGCATGGTTACCTTCTGCGCCATTGTTTGTTAGTGAATAATGTAACCATACAGGATCATTCGGGTGAACCCTGGTATTGGGGATATGATAACCCGTAACGCTTACATTCATTGGTAATTTGGTGGCTGATCTTACTTTAAAATCGGTGTTTTGAAATGTCCCTTCTGCAGGTTCATTTCCCATGGTAAAATGGACGGTTCCTCCCTTTGCGATTTCGTCCTGCTGAAGAAATAATCGATTCAGCTTTTGTCCATTTAGCTCAAGCTGCTGCACATACAAAGATTTGGATGAATTTCCCGGAGCAGAGATGGTTAGGGATTTATCTCCCTCTAACTTAATTTTCAGCTTTTTAAACAGGGGCGATCCAATTTCATATACCGGGGCTCCTACTGCAACCGGATAAAATCCCATAGCGCTGAAAACAAACCAACTCGACATGGATCCAAGATCATCATTGCCTGGAATCCCACCCGGACCTCCAGTAAATTTCTGCTCCATGATTTCACGTAACCATGCCTGTGAAACTGCCGGTTCATTGGTGAAATTGAAAAGATAAGGAACATGAAATGCCGGTTCGTTGTCAAATAATAACAACCCTGTGGTCAGGGCGGAATCCAATCGCGCTGAAAAGGAGGAGTCCCCTCCCATCAGGTTTACCAGGCCTCTTGCATCATGGGGAATAACATAACTGTAAATCCATTTATCACCTTCCTTATAACCGTTGCTTTCCGGCTCTACAATAAATTGATTGCCTTTTCTCGGCACAATAAACCCCGTGGGAAAATGAAAAAGATTCCGGTAGTTCATCGCACGGGGTGCGTAGATAGCATACGCTGCGGAATCACCCAGCTCTTTGGCCATTTCCGCCATTATCCAATCATTATAAGCAAATTCTACGGTTTTGGTTACGGATTCGGAAAAGGCAGCGGAAACATATCCCAGCCGGATATACTCTGCAAAATCAGGTTCGGCGGCTGTTGAATCAAGCGATGCCTTCATGGCGATCCAGGCTTGCTGAATATCGAATCCGTTGATTCCCTTTCTCCAAGAATCCAGGATCACTGGCAAAGAATGATAACCTGTCATAGGGCCTTTGGGCAGTCTTCCGGTTTGCTCAAAAACATCCAGCATGGAACGGATCATATCTTCCTGTACAGCCGGCTCCAACAAGGTTAAGAGTGGATGCAAACTGCGGTAGGTATCCCAGGGGGAGAATTTTCCATATTGATTTTTCCCTTTGGTTTGGTAAATTTTACCTCTTGCACCTTTATAACGGCCATCAACATCCGAAATAATCCAGGGTACCAGATAGGAATGATAAAGTGCCGTATAGAATTTGGTTTTGTTTTCAGATGATTCGTCTTCAATTTCAATTTTATTCAGCAGTGCAGCCCATTTTTGCTGATTGATTGCTTGAAATTGTTCAAAATCCCAACCCGGACATTCAGCCCTCATATTTCGCATACTCCCGGTTTCATCCACCGTGGAAAGAGAAACTTTCATCAATACGGAATTATCACCGGGTTTATGCGCGAAGGTGAGGATGGTTCCACCTTCCACATTTTCCATCCCCATCATATCCGAAGGGAAATTGATTACCAGGTGGAGCCGTTCGCTGTAAAGCAATCGTTTGGATCTTGTGATGAGTTTGCCCATATCGCCCAGGAAAATTCTGGGCAGAACGCCGTTGGGAAAACTAAAGCGGAAGAGTCCGGTATGCACGGCACTGGTCATCTCAACCGATCCCTGATCATCACTGAACTGCACTTTGTAATAACCCGGTGAAGCTTTTTCCTGCTGGTGCCGGAAGGGCCTGCCGGCAGTGTATTTTTTTCTGAAACGAGGATCTGCCAGGGGTAATACTTTCATACTGCCTGCAGATCCGTTCGGATAACCGCTGCTGTGGTTGGCTAAACTAAAAAAATAAATGGTTGAATCACGGTAATCATACCCTTTCAGGTGGCCGGTTTTGGTTTCCGGACTCAATTGAATAAGGCCCCAGGGCGCTACTGCACCCGGATAAGTTCCACCCTCGGCTCCCCATTTGGTGGGTTGTTCGGCATTTGTTGTACCAATAAAAGGGTTGACCAGTTCAAGGGGATTGCCCTGTTTTGTACCTGATGATGCCTGTGCATTGGATTGTGCTATTCCGATAAATGGCAAAACAGCGAGTAAAAGCAAACTAACCTTCCCTGCTGAAAATAAAAAATGGGGCTTATTCATATAAGCCCCAAAATAAGTAATATGTGTCAGGTTAAATCGCGCCTATCGTTTGCGCTTCCTTCAATTTGCGCAAACCCGCACACCTCTCACCTCTCACCATTCACCTCTCACCTCTCACCTCTCTTCCTTTCACCTTTCACCTCTCACCTTTCACCTCCTAATATCCCGGATTTTGAACCAGGTTGGTATTCACCCTGATATCGTTGAACGGAATCGGGAATGCCCAGGAACGGGAATCTGCGCCAAATGAACAATTATTGGAAGAAGATCCATCAGCTACTCCGCATTCGCTGCGGTTAATTATCCGGGTAGTGCGTTTGAGATCAAACCAACGATGTCCCTCGCCAAGCAATTCCACCCGACGCAGCAATAAAATGGCATCGAGCAGATCATCACCGGTTTCAGTACCTTCATCCACACCACGGGCAGCTCGCAATTCATTCAGGTCATCCAGGGCAGTAGCATCGTCCAGCCGCTGCTTGGCTTCTGCACGAATCAGCATCATTTCACCCGCACGGAAAACTTTGAAGCTGTTAACGCCAGGATATTTATCAACAATCGTGCGTTGAAATCCGCCAATCCCATCCTGATTAAAAAGAATCACGCCCGGCTCATCGTAGGCGCCGCCCAGGTCTTCAATCAAATCAGATAATGGAGTGGCTACCCGGTAACTTGGATTGCCTCCGGAAATGGCACCACCTGGTGTGATGGCATTATCAGAAGGAATTGCCCAATAAACTTCACTGGATGGTGCAGCTTCTGTATCAGTTGAAAATACAGCCACATATCCTTCTTCATTGGTAAATCCACGATCATTCAGTGCCAGGGTAGCATCATCGATGGCAGCCTGCCAGTTTTTAGCGTATAAATTGATTCTGGCTCGCATCGCATATACGACGGTTTTGTCAATATAATAGCGGGCTGTATTATTGGCCGGATCACCACCTTCATCAAATGCAACCAGTGCATCTGCCAAATCTTCAAAAACCCGGTCATACACTTCTTTAACCGTGTTTCTCGAAGGAAGAATTGTCAATGGATTTAAGGGATCAAAACTCGTAACATATGGAACCGCCAACGCAGTGGAATTGCGATCATATTCAGTGGCAAAATAGCGAAGCAGATCAAAATGTGCATGGGCTCTGATGGCAAGTGCCTGAGCCCGGATGGTTTTTGCTTCTGCTTCCGTATCGCCGGTTTCATATTCAGGCAAAGCCTGTAACACATTATTAACCCTCGAGATAATCTCATAAGGCTGACTAAAGGCCAGCTGCACTGCAATATTATCTGCATTAAACGCCATCTCAGACATAACCCGCCAGTTACCTAAACTTTCCAGTGCTTCGATCATATCATCACCCATCAAATCGGGCAGCGCACTCCAGGCACTTGCAGAACCACTTGCAGCCGGATTATTATAATAACGGGTACTTTTAAAGCCTTCGTAACTACCTAACAGAGCCGACTGAACATCTTCAAATGTTTTGAGTTCTGTCAATTCCGTTTGTGGAGTCGTTTCCAATTGTTTGTTGCAACTCGCCATTGCGAAAAGCGATCCCGCCAGTACTGCTGTATATATTATTGTACGTTTCATTGTTTCTGTTTTGTGTGATTAAAGGGTAAGATTAACGCCTACGGTTACACGCTTTAAAGAAGGATATTGTGCCCCACTTACAGCAGCATTGGAGTTTACATCAAAGTTGTTGACAGTGGAAACTTCCGGATCCCATCCCTGGAATTTAAAACTGGTATATAAGTTTTGTCCCTGTACAAAAACTCGGAAACCCTGAATTTTAAGGCGGCTCACCACTTCTGCCGGCAATGTATAGGCCAGTTGAATATTTCTCAACCGGAAGAAATCACCTTTCTCCAAAAAACGGGTAGTACTACCTTCTGTAGTTTCACTCAGTCTCGGAAAATTGGTTATCTGTCCGGGTGTAGTCCAGGCAGTTAATCCGCTTTTTGCAAAACCGGAAGTGGTGTATCCATTGTATTCCACATTGAACCGGGCATTATTATAAATATAATTTCCAGCAGAATACACACCAAAGGCACTTAATTCAATTCCTTTATAACTAACGGTAGTGGTTATCCCAGCATTATGCGGGGCGTCACTGGTACCTAACACTACCAGATCATTCGCATCGTATTGTTCAGTAATTGTTTTGCCGTCTGCTTTGTAGTATTGTGAGTTACCATTATCAGGATTTACACCGGCATATCGAACCAGGTAAAAACTGTTGAAAGGTTTGCCCACCTGTAAGGCCTGAAAACTTTTATACAATTGAAAATCCTGTCCGTTTGGCAGGGACTTAATCGTGTTTTTATTGTAGGCGTAATTCATATCAACCGACCATTTGAAATCACGGGTATTGATGATTTTTACACCGAGAGATGCTTCAATTCCACGGTTCTGCATACTGCCATTATTGCTAAGCAGTGCACCATTTCCACCACTGGTACTGGGAACAAAAGGGGAGAAATACAATCCTTTGGTGAGACTGCTATACCATTCAACAGAAGCTCTCAAACGGGACTGAAAAAATTCCATATCAGCACCTACGTTCAGCGTACTCCTGATCTCCCAGGTAAGCAGGTTATTACCCAGTCGATTCACACTCAGGGAACCACGTCCGCCATAACTACCCCGGCCATATTGTTGCAAATACGGGAAATCACCGATACCATTCTGATTACCTACCGATCCATAACTGGCTTTCAGTTTCAGAAAGTTCATAAAATTGACGTTGTAAAAATCTTCATCACTTACGATCCAGCTGGCACCCACCGATCCGTATTGCGTCCAGCGATTTTCCGGACTCAGTTTGGAAGAGCCGTCTGTACGTCCGGTTAAACTCAGGTAATACCGGCCTTTATAGGCGTAATCCACCTGACCAAAATAAGACATCAGGGCATTGTTTTCGGGGAATCCGCCTCCCACAACAGGGATGAATCCATTGTCGGCAGTACCCGGTACCAATCCGGCTTCATTATCAAAAGGAAGTAATACTCCATAGGCGGTGTAATCAAAATCCCTTGATGTGTTTTTTACAAATTCCGTGAATAAAGTAGCAGATAAACTATGCTCCTCATCCGCTCCAAAACTTGTTTTGTAATTCAGGCTATTGGTTACTGTATAACGGAAACGACGTTCCAGGCTGCGGGCGATTTCACCATTGCGGCGAAAATCCTGTCCAAATGCCTCATTCTGACGGGCAGATTGGGTTCCGTTTTTAATAATGCTGAATCCTTCCAGTTGAGAATAATCGCCTCCTGCATTGATTCTGTAGGTCAGGTTTTTTATCCATGGTAATTTGTATTCCAGAAAGATATTTCCCGTGCCTTTCAACTGCCAACTGCGATTCGGATTCTCTGTCAGATCTTCCACCGGATTGATCCAGAATGGAAACTGTATGGATTCACCATAGGAGCCGTCTTCATTGATGGCTCGTTCATAGGGTAGAGCCCAGATAACGGTGTTCAGTGCGGATCCGATACTCTGATCGCCCTCGAAAGTGCCGGTAAAATTCGACCAGCCACCAGCCAGGTTGGCTCCAATTTTGAGGTTATTATCCGTATGTGATACATTAATCCGTCCATTGTATTTTTTAATCCCGGTTCCTACGGTGATTCCTTCTTCGTCGTACATTCCGATAGAAGTATAAAACGTTGTTTTATCTGTGCCCCCGGAAGCAGAAATCTGGTGCGATTGCATTCCTGCATTCCGGAAAACAAAATCGTTCCAGTTGACATTTACCTGACGCAGTTCTTCCACTTCAGCCGGTGACCAGCCATAGGGGTTACCGGCAATATTCATCTCGAAATCCAGTTTTTCCTGGGTATTCATCAGTTTCAGCTGATTTTCAGGCAAACGTGCCGTTCCTATTTGTCCGTCGTAACTCAGGCGCATTCTGCCGGATCTTCCTTTTTTGGTAGTAATCACAATTACCCCATTGGCACCCCTTGAACCATATATGGCAGTAGAAGCGGCGTCTTTCAGGATGGTTACAGATTCAAAATCATTTTGATTGAGTGTGCTGAAATCACCTGCCCGAATTTCCACGCCATCCATAATATAAAGCGGTGCATTGGAACCATTGATGGATCCTTTACCGCGAATGATTACATCCGCATTTCTACCAGGCTGACCGGATCCGGTTTTTACATTGATGCCCGGTGCCTGTCCCTGTAACATCTGATCAAATGAGGCATTGGGCTGGGTGCGGATATCATCAATTGACACCACCGAAACCGATCCGGTATTGGCCCGCCGGCTGCGGGTCTGATAACCAGTCACAACCACTTCATTTAGTGATTGGGTTGCCTGTTTCATATTCACCAGCATTTCTCCATTGGTGATAGCAACATCCAGTTCATTGTATCCTACAAAAGTTAATACCAATGTTCTCGCATTGGCCGGAGCATTCACAGCGAACCCTCCCTGTTCGTTGGTGGTGCCCAGAATGGCTCCGTTTTTTACGCGAATGGTAGCTCCAACTATTGGGCTTCCATCCTTTTCATCTACCACTTTTCCTGAAACAGCTTTTTGTGCAGCTGCAGATGTACTTATGGTTATCAATACCGTTAAGTACAAGATAAATTTCCTCATAATGCTGATTTTGTGTTAACGTGTCATCATCTTACCGTGATGGGACAGACAACACAAAACGAACGAGTGTTGCAGGAGCGTATTTCAGATTTGTTGAGTGGTGAAAATCAAGGATGTACAACAGGAACTAGATTACTAATTACCTATTCTTGTCTACAGATAAATAATATTTTTTAGTATGATTTGTTAACGACAAGAAAACTATCTTTAATGGGTAATTCATTCCATTCACGTTAAATTGAATACGATGTCAGTTGTTAAAGTATTGGAATTGATGGCGAACTCCTCTAAGAGTTGGGAAGATGCAACCCAGCAGGCAATTACTGAAGCTTCCAAAAGCCTGCATAATATCCGGTCTGCCTATGTGCAGGATATGAGTGCTACCGTAGTTAATAACAAAATTACCGAGTATCGGGTAACGGTTAAGCTGAGTTTTGAGATAGACACGCAGAAGTAGGAAGTAGGAAGTTGGAGGTTAACGGTTGACCTGGTGAACGGGTTGTCCGGATAAGAAGGCATGTACATTGGTGATCGTTTCATTTAGTAAACGCTGGCGGGCTTCTACACTCGCCCAGGCGATATGTGGGGTTATGATACAGTTTTTTGCTTTCAGTAAAGGATTTTCCGGTTGTGGTGGTTCTATACTCAACACGTCTAAACCAGCACCGGCTATCTTTCCTTCATTTAAAGCAGCGGCAAGATCGGCTTCATGAATGAGTGGTCCGCGTGCTGTATTGATTAAATAGGCGGATTTCTTCATCTGATTTAATCTGGTTGCATGTATGATTTCTTTTGTATCCGGAGTTAATGGACAGTGTAAACTGATAACATCAGCATGAGTGAATAATTCGTCCAGATTTGCCCAGCGGAAATTTTTTCTTTGTTGCTGATTGGTTTGCGTCCTGCTATGCGTAAGAATATTCATTCCAAGCGTATCGGCGAGATCCGCCATCTTTTTTCCGATATCTCCAAAGCCAATAAGGCCCATGGTTTTCCCGGATAGTTCAATAAGGGGTTGATTCCAGAAAGAAAAATCAGGCGAAGATTCCCAACGGCCATGCATAACCGCATCACTGTGTTGCTGAACACGATGCGTGAGTTCCAATAGCAATGCGAAGGCGAGTTGCACAACCGAATCAGTACTATAACCAGGCACATTGCTAACAATAATGCCTAACCGACGAGCGGCATCTATATCAATTATATTATATCCGGTTGCCAATACACTGATGAACTTTAATGCTGGTAATTGCTCCAGAATTATTGCAGGCAGCGGAGTTTTGTTGGTTAATAAAATGGTTGCCTCCTTAGCTCTTGGAATAATTTCGTCAAGGGAGGTTCGGTCATATACCGTTAAGTTACCTAAGGCTTCCAGACCTGACCAGGAAAGGTCGCCGGGATTCAATGTATATCCGTCTAGAACAACAAGTTTCATTTCGTTTAATTGAGCTGTTGATTTATGGTGCTGTAACTGTCAGCCAGGTATATCCGTTGGCTGGAATGGTAATGGTAATGGTAGCGGTAAAATCCCGGTTTATACGTACTGTCTGACTTTGCTTATCCTGTTCTGTGATTCTTGCATTAAGCGTAAGTCCGGTATAATAAAGTGGTAACCGAATGGTTCGTTTTATGGCAGTTTCTGTTGGATTATAAAGCATTGCAAGACCTTTTGTTGGAAGGGTTGGATCCACATGCAGGATTCCATCCCAATCACGGCCATCCGCTCTTCGCAAATGGATGATATCAGCATTAAGAATAGTGCGGTGTTTTTTGTACCAGTTGATCACTTTTACTACAGTTTGCCGGGTTGTTTCGGTATCATACAGCCGCGGTCCCCTATAACAGGCTTGTACACCCGCGCCATAGTACTGCATCATGAGTTGCTCGTAATCACTGAGGTGTTCGGATAGCGGTTCGAGTATCGCTTCCGGTCCGCCGCCCTGGTATTTTGTAAGTGGCACAAATCCCCATCCCATGGAACTGGTTTTTTCCCAGGTCCCATCATAGATGTTCTGGCGATTAAGGATTTTTTGTTGTTCCCTGCTGAGGGAAAAATTGACTTCCCGGTAACCGATCGCAATTTTATGTGATCCGTCCAGAAAATACCAGTCCGGAGCATTTACGTAGATGCCATTTTCATTACACCAGCGATATAATCCTTTTTGCAATTCCATCTGTTTCCATTGCGAATCATGCAGGTCTTTATGGCCGGGATGTTTGGTAGAAGCACAGCGATCACCCGGATAGGGGCCATCATTTTCAAAAATATCAAACCCGGTTTGCTGCATAAATGTTTTGAGTGTTTTCAGATAGCTGAGTCCCCAGTTACTTGCCAGACAGGGTGCATTGCCAAACATGGTACCGCCGGGTTTTCCTGTTTTCGGATTGATGACATCTTCTTCGTCGTTGATCCTACGGGAACTGAACAACGAATAACTGCCAATGAAAATATTTTTACTATGTGCGAAATCAGCGAGTTCTTTCCATTTTTTTATGTTGGCAGCACTGGTATCTTCCATATTGCAGTGACTGCCGAAGCTTAGAATAAGGGCTTCATAACCGGTTACGGCACATTGTTCGATGGCTGTTTTTACTTCTGCATCATTTTTACTCACTAGGTGCATGAAAATGGGGTTGGATGTGATCCAGGGCGCGATGGTGCGATACATTTTCCGAACGGCTAATCCACGGCGCTCCCGATCGCTGTTATCCATTGCCAGTTCATATGTCTTAATGGATTGAAGAGAGTCGCCGGGCATAATTTCGGTACCCGGACCATGATCTGGATAGATTTCAAGCAGGCAGGGAGTTTCATAATTGTAATTTACCTGCGAAGTGTAAGTGGGGTCGGTTTTCCAATGCAGGGTCTGATCACTTAATTCATATCGCATGGAATTGTTGAATGCATAGTTGGATTCGAAATAGAGTCCGCCTGGCTTTTTCATTTGGGAGGGACTTCCAATAACCGCACTCTCCTCCTCCACCATTCCTAACACTTCGTTTACAATGGTATCGATTTTATGTTTGTAGCCGGACTTGTTTTTTATGTGTACCGCTTTACTGATCAGCGGGATGCCGTTGTAGATTTCATAAATTATGGCTATTTCAAATCCCTTAAGTTGCGCTAACGGCGATGTATAGTTGAACGTTATTTTTTTCCCTTTTGCCGGCAGAGCTCCGGCAGACCAGAATTTCTTTTTCCATTGGATGGAAGGATAGATTTCCGAAATCGTATGATTGATGAAGCGGAAGGAACTATCGGTTGGGTCGAGTGTATTCAACCAGTTAGGGAGAAAATACGCTTTTTCTGCGGGGGAGGTTAATCCGCCGATTTTATAAGAGCTGCTATTAATGCTGATCCGTGCTTCCTCCCGAATGGTTCGGATGAGTTGCTGGTTAGTGCTGAGGTTGGTATAATCGTAACAGACCAGATTGGGTTGGAGGCGGAAAGTTCTTCGAATAAGTCCATTGGTAAGCGTGAGTGCAGACTTGTTGGGGGATTCTTCAATAACCGCATCAAATCCGGCTGGGTTTAGCAGCCAGTCCTTTTCCGGAAGCGGCTGTGCAAAAAGTTTTGTGGACCAAAGGGTTAGAATAATTAAGCTCACAGCAAAAAATCGCATGGGTTCTACTAATTTATTCGGAAATTACCGAAAAGGTGTCAGACAGGTGTTAGAACAGTGTTAGAACAGTGTTCCAACAGGTGTCAGACACCAGTTGGAACTGGTGTCTGACACCTAAAAAAAGCAATATGATAAAATTACTTTTAATCCCTATCGCTATTCTGGTTTCCGGAATGGGTTGGTGGATGCCGATTGACAAAACGTCACATTTAAAAAACGCTGTAATCTGTCATCCGCTCGAAGATGGAATGGTTGCATTTGCCGGAGATCCTGGATTTCAGGCACTTCATCCGGCCCCTATCCCAGTTTCGATAAATGAATTGGGTAAGATGATCTCCTACCCCACATCTGATGGAAAATCAGCAGGGGCTTATTTGATTAAAGCGAAACAGACTAGTTCCAAATGGCTTTTCGTTTATCAGGAGTGGTGGGGGCTCAATGATCATATCAAACAGGAAGCAGATCGGTATTACGCAGATTTGGGCGAATCGGTGAATGTGCTTGCCATTGATATGTATGATGGAAAAGTAACGGCTGATCCCAAAATAGCCGGACAATACATGCAGGGTACCAATCCGGCAAGGTTAGAATCTATCGTTAAAGGGGCTTATCATTTTACTGGTTCCGATGCTAAAGTTGCGAATATTGGCTGGTGTTTTGGCGGAAGCTGGTCGCTCCGATCTGCCATTATTGGGGGAAACCAAAATATAGGTTCTGTAATTTTCTATGGAATGCCTGTTAAGGATGTGGAGCAACTTAAAAAGCTCAATTCAGATGTGCTGGGACTATTTGCCAATGAGCAATATATCTCCAAAGAAATCATTGAACAGTTTGCTGCCGACATGAAAACAGCGGGCAAACAACTGGAATATAAAATTTTTGATGCAGTACATGGTTTTGCCAATCCCAGCAATCCCAAACACGATGCAGCAAAAACCAAAGAAGCCTACGAAATGGCCCTCGGTTATCTGAGAAAGAAATATTAACCATAGGTGTCAGACAGCAGTTCTAACTGGTGTCTGACACCTCTCTAACACTGTTCTAACATGTATCTGACACCTTAAAGGGAACTAAGTTGCTTTGGTGCAGGAACCACGTTATTTACTGGCTTGGTTGATTTCAGGTAAAGGAAAATCGCACGTAAATCCTCGTCCTTCAATTTTGCAAAATTTTGCCAGGGCATTGGTGGTAAAAGTGGACGGCTTTCTTCCAATCCTTTATATTTTCCTTCCCGCATCGCACGGAAAAATTGTTCTTCTGTCCAGTTACCGATACCAGTTGAATCTCCACTGATATTGGCAGCATAGGAAATACCCCAGGGTCCAACTGCAACCGTCAGTTCAGGACCGAATAAAGCCCATCCCTTTGACAAAACAGCGGTATCAATCGGTCCAATCGGATGGGTGGATAAATGTCCGCCAAAACGGTTGTCAAGATCCAGCTCGGGACCGCGGGGTCCCATTTTTTTAGGCGAATGGCAGTCATCGCAGCCAATCGTATTAACAAGATACTCGCCCCGTTTAACCGGATCTTCAGCTGCTGCAGTTTCTTCTGCTGGTTTGGTTTCACCGGCTGGCGACTGACAGGCAACGGTGGTAATAGCAATGATTGCTGCCATACCAACTGCCGTCAATAAAATCTTTTTCATTGTTTGAAGGTTGTTTATTGGTTAATGTTAAAGAGACCAAGGTAGACTAAGCGCTCGGGCAAATCAAGGAATTATTGAATAGATTGGGGAAATCGGCGGTTGAACTGCCACCAACAAGATTTTCGTACCTTTAAAATAGCTCTTTATTCATTCACTTCAACTCTACGTTATGAATCTTCTTCATCGTATTGAATTGTGGGGTGACAGGCATCATCCCCAATGGATGGACATCGTACGGATTGCCCTTGGCATTTTTTTGTGTATCAAGGGAATTCAGTTTGTCTATAATATGAGTCACCTGATGGCTCAGGTAGATGCAAAACTACCCATGCCAGAATTTGCTCTTGTGGTACTCGGACATTATGTTTTCGTAGCGCACCTGCTAGGCGGAATTTTGATGATTCTGGGAGCCTATACGAGAATTGCAGCCATCATTCAGATCCCTATCCTGCTGGGAGCGATTTTTTTCGTAAATACATCGCGTGAATTATGGAAACCTTTTCCTGAATTGATCGTTTCGCTGATCGTATTGGTACTGCTTGTTTATTTCCTGGTTGCCGGTGATGGCCCCTGGTCTATTAAAGCAGATGATATGGAAAAAGAAAAGATGAAATAAGTTAAACGCCGCATTTCGCAAAAGCGTAATTATAAAAATCCTGCACGGTAATCATCCGGGTAAAATCTTCCGGTTTTACCTTGAAATTAAGGTTATGTTCTATTACAACTGCCAGATCAATATAATCCAGACTATCCAGTTCAAGCGTCTCCTTTAACTGCGCGTCCGGTGTTATTTTTTCCGGCGCCACCTCAAATTCTTCAGCTAAAAAATGGTTGATTTTCTCTATGATTTCAGTTTCTGTCATACCGTTCAAAATAAATATGTTTAATATCCTACTCAAATGTACAACTAATGCCAACTGTTTAGTAATTTTCTCGCATGCTTAAACCAGGTTTAAACGAGTCCTATGATGTAATTGTAATCGGGTCGGGTGTGGGCGGCTTAACTGCCGCAGCTTTGTTAACCAAGGCCGGTTACCGTGTTTGTGTTTTGGAAAAAGAACCGCATGCGGGTGGCTATCTCGCTGGTTTCCGAAGGAAAAACTTTCTTTTCGACACTGCCATTCACTGGCTGAACCAATATGGTCCGGGTGGACTCATCTGCCGCATTTTTGATTTGGTTGGAAAAGATTATCCCACGGCTGTTCCCCAGCAACGGATACGTCGTTATATGGGAAATAATTTTAATTATTTGCTTACCAACAATCCGGATGAATGGAGAGATCAGTTGATTAAAGAATATCCTCACGAGGAAAAAGGGATTCGGAAATTCTTTGCCAGCGCCAAAAAAATTGGCCGTTCCTTTAAGGAATTCAACACGGTTTTTCGTTCTAAAGAAAATATGACAACCTGGGAAAAAATAACATCGGGATATAAGACTTTTCGTTTTGTCATCCCTTTTATTCCCTATGTAATGTACAGTGGTGAAAAGGGCTTGAAAAAAGGATTAAATAAATTTTTCAAAGACCCTAACCTGCACCGGATTTTCGCATCCGAACATGAACTGATCGGTTGTTTTGTGCCCATAGGCTGGGCATACTATGGTGATTTTCAGAGTCCGCCTAAGGGCGGCAGCCAGATGATCCCCAAATGGTTGCAGCATAATATCGAGTCGCGCGGTGGACAGGTTCTGTTTCAGAGTAAAGTAACCGAGATTATTGTTGAAGAGAACCAGGCAAAAGGAGTCCATTTTCTGCACCGGAACAAGGCCTATACATTTAAATCCAGGTATGTAATTGCGGCGAATGATATCGAAACCATTTACGAAAAAATGCTGCCTGCATCAGCAATTCCGGCCAAACTGAAAGAAAAATTACGCCAGGCAGAATTGTATACCTCATCTGTCACACTTTCCATTGCACTTGATTGTCCGGCTGAGGAACTTGGTTTTAATGAAGAGATGATTCACCTGGTGGATGAAAACCTCCCCTTCGATGCGTATTCGAATGGGAATCCCGATACAGTTGAAGTAAGCGTATTAGCGGCAACCGTGCGCGATAAAACCCTGTGTCCGGAACACCAGGGTACCCTCACCATTTATATGCCGGCTGAAATGAAGTATATGGATGAATGGAAAACAACGCGTGATGCGGAGGGAAATTATGTTCGTGGGGAAGCCTATAAAGAATTGAAGCAGGAAATAGCCGAAAAACTAATAGCAAGGGTGGAAGATAAAATTGCACCCGGACTCAAATCGCATATTCTGTTTTACGAAGTTGCTACTCCGGTTACACATTATCGTTATACGGGAAATAAAAATGGTACCATGATGGGTGCGCGTCCGGGCAGAGCAAATATGCAGGCGAAAATTGCGCATTATCAAACACCGGTTAGAAACCTGATCTTAGGTGGGCATTGGGCAGAATTGGGCGGCGGTGTTCCGATAGCTGTAAAAGCTGGTGCGAATGCGGCATTTCTGATATTCAAAAATGAGCGCCCATCTCTATTTAAGAGCATGGCGCGGTATATGGATGGCAAAGTTTCGTTGGAGGAGTCCCTTTTGCATCCGGAATTCAGCAATGATCAATATCCGTTTTCCGCAGCTCCCACTCCATCCGAAAGAGCAAAACTCCGGGAAGCAAATGTTAGAGAGGTGTCAGACAGGTGTTAGAACGGTGTTAGAGAGGTGTCAGATATATGTTGGAACTGGTGTCTGACACCTTTCCGGTGAACTTCCACCAAATCCCATTTCAAAAGAGGTAATTCACCGGTAATTTTTTCCAGCAGCAACTCAAATACAGGTTTCGGCAAACTCAATTCCATATTATTTAACCAGTTTGCAATATCCACATCATCCATATCCTTCATCATCCAGGAACACAAATCCAGCCATTCCGACATGGTTTGTTTGCCTTCAATTTTTAGTTGCAGCGCATAAATCGCATCATCTGAAAAATAGTTCCATAAAAGTGGATTAAGCATTTCCTCCTGCCGCTGCATCGCCTGAATCACCCAATCGGACAAATGCCGGAAACTCGCTGAAAACAGTGCCGGTGCCCATTTACGTGAACGTACTGAACCAGCTTCCGCATCAAATACCCGCATATGCTCCACAATCCGATCCAGGGGTGATATCCGCCCCCTTTTATCTGCAGCAAAACACTCCGGCACCTGCTCCGCAAAGGGCTCGAGTGCCGGAATGATATACCTACTTTCCTCTTCCGCCTGGCGCTGACAAGCCAGCACCAGCTCAATCACCTGATCGAACCGATGCTGTACCTGCTGTATCTGAGAAAAATTGGTAAACTGTAACTGCAGGCTGGCATCCAGCAACTGTGCCCTAAGCGCACTGTGCGATGTCTGAAAAATATTAAACCTGCGCATAATAGTTAGTTTAGTTGGTTGCTTCTCTGTACACAAAATCTTCCAACGTAATTTCCCGGTTTCCACCAACCCGCTTAATTTTCATCTTGGTTGGATAATATCCCGCTGTCTGAAATTTCTGCGGTTGTGGAATTATCCGCTCAAAACTATTGGACTGCTCAATAAATAGTTTGGTTACCATCGGCTCCCAAAAATTTACTTTCCCATTATAGGATCCGAACAAAAAGGTTTCCGTAAAGGTTGACCCGTTTAATTCAGGTGCCGTTGCATCCAGCCAGTGTTTTCCCATTTGCGGAACTCCACCTGGAGGCGCGATATAATTCCCGGGGAAATACCCTGCTGCGGGAACATTATCAAAACCAGCCGGATTTTGTTCATAAGGAGGAATCGCCATCCTTTCCGCTTCATTGATCAGATAATAATGAAAATCAAAATGCGGATGGGTATACACTTCTTCCGGCTCATGTCCGGCCGGATTCCAATCAAGTCCGATATGTTTAAAGGGTGTCAACTCCAACGCTTTTGGATGCAAAGGCAGCGTTACACTATTGGCATGAATATGTCCACCATCCCCTCCAACCGGCAGATTATTCCAGGCTTTGTCATTGATCGAAATCCCTAGTTTTTCCGGTTTACCTTCTTTTGATACCTGAATCCAGGAATGCGCCTTCCCCTCATGGAAACTTACCTGTGACCCTTTAAAAATTCCGTTGTTTTCATTGTCCTCTTTACTGCAGGAACTGAATCCTGCTACGGCTGCAATAAGCAGCAAATTGCTCCATCTTTTTTTCATGTAGATTGTTTTAATGGTTAGTGGTTTATAATAAGGATAAACTGCGAGCAGGTTCGTTTATACGTTTACTCAGGAGAAGTTCACGTACATACAAGGAGGTTAAAGCGGCCGGCTGGTATTGCAAAAATTCCCTCGCCAGCTCTTTTACATTAGCGCGATATGCATCTTCCTTCAATACAATCTCTACTGCATTCCGGATGGCTTTTACGGTTGGTCGCTCGGTATTCAGATTCAGTCCCAACCCAAAATAACCTACCCGCACATTGATCTCCGACTTCCCTTCATTCATACCCGCAACTACCAGAGGAACTTCCTGCTGGATCGATAAGAGTACGCCCCCATACCCGCCATTGGAAATATATACATCGGCATAGGGCATCACTTCCTCAAAAGGAATAAAATCTTCAATTATAATATTGGGCGCCAGGTATTGCTGACGAAGTTGATCCGTACCATAGCCACCAGTTGTAACGATTACCAGATAGTTGCTGTTTTGCAAGGCCTCCAATGCCGGTACCAATAATTTTGTGGTATCTTTTTCAAATGTCCCCTGCGTTATCAATACCACCCGCTCATACGATTCAACACGTGAATCATACCAGGCTTTTCGATTGCTTATTTTTTTCTGCGGCAAAACCGGACCAATAAACCGAATCTGCTCACTCAGGTCCTCGCGCTTAAATTCAAAAGAAGGGGTACCACTTTGCAGATAGAGATCCGATTTGGTAACCGCCAGATCAAAGAGGTGTTGATTACCATGGTAAATCGCGTGCTCATCCAGCAACTGATGCAGTAATCGGGAAGAGGGACGAAACACATAATCAAGCATTATTTTTCGCAACATCCGATGCCCTAATTTTCCCAGTAAATTGGTTGCAGGGGGCAGCCCCAATCCGGGTGGAGCCAGGTTGCGCGAGGTTTCCATCAATGGCATAATCCCAATCGACAATACCGGGATCCCCATTTTATCCTTTACATAGGGAATTCCCATAAATGCACAATCTGCAATCATCAAATCAAAGGGAAACACTTCATAAATTGCCTTGATATCTGCAAAATATTCAGGACCACGCTGTATGAAAAACTCCTGCATATCAAAATTCAGCAGGGCCAGTTTTCTTTTTATTGTTTTCCGCTTTGGTAAAATCTGATCAATGGTTTCCGCATTTATATCCAATGCTATCCGAAAGGGAAAATGCGGTATACCTAAGCTCCCTATTTTCTCTGCATACAAATCAGAACTGTACCAGGCTATATCATAGCCTTCTGCTTTTAAATGAGCAGCAAGGGAGGTAAGCGGATTAAAATGTCCATCCGCAGGAACGTTCGCAAACAGGATTCGCCTGCCTTTTTTGGGGTTCATAGTTGATCTGATAAGGTTGGTTAATTCAGATGCAATACTACCAGCCGGATCATCCAAAACAATTCAATACCTGCATGAAACCGCAAAATCCCGCTACCAATTGTAATGAGCTTATCTTGTCAACAATTGATACCCGGAATTCAACAGTCCATCCCGGATTCCAACAAACAAGCGGATCACCCCTATTTAAAACCGGGAGCGAAGTATATTTGACTACCCAATTCTGAAATGGCAAAGCATTTGCGAATTTTCTTCTTGTTACTTTTGCTGAAAACAGCCCCCCTCCTGGCCCAGCAGGCCCGGCAATATTCCTTTACCCAATACACAACGGCAAACGGTCTGGTATCCAACCATGTCAATGCAGTTGGACAGGATACAAAAGGTTATATCTGGCTAGCTACCACCAATGGATTGCAGCGTTTCGACGGTCGGGACTTTATCACCTTCAAGCATAACCGAAATACATCCAATAGCATTCCATCCAATAACCTGGCAACGCTTTTCTGTGATAAAAAAGGGCGGATCTGGATAGTGAATGAGGATAACCGGGTGGGACTATTTGACGGCACCCGCTTTACCTATCGCGATGTTCCCGTGGAGATGCAACCCAAACCTCACAGCTTATTTCATACCTCCATTTTTAAACAGGACTGGAATGGCAATCTTTACCTGCTGATGATTGGTCAGGGTGTTTTTTTATACGATGAAAAACAGGAACGCTTTGTGGCGATGGCCAAACAGGTTGCCTTACCCCCCAATTGGGTGGTGCTTTATTTTCAACCGGACGCCAACCGAAAAGTGTTCTGGCTTGGTTGCGATTCAGGCCTGATAAAATATGAACCTCAATTGAAACGGACCTCGTACGCTGGTTCAAATGCCTCCGGAGATCCGATTATAGAAAGTTTTGCCGGCATCCATAATATCCAGGGAATAGAACCCATACATGGCAGTAAAAGTATCCTTCTTTTCCACTGGCCCTACCGGCATCCCGTTCCCTATTCCTACTGGTATGATGGTGCCACCGGAAAAAAAACCAGACATTATATAGGGCAGCAAATTCCAAAAGAGTACCACGAATACAGGGGGATGACACAACAAAAAAATGGCACCATCTGGTTATACGGACTCCCCTTTATTGCCGAATTTGATACACTTCGCCAGAGTTTTCAATTTGTACATCAATCTGCGCCTTTCAGTGAACAATTTCGGTTTGATGTGGGTCTGCAACTTTTTGAAGACCGCGATCAGAATGCCTGGCTGGCCACTACGGATGGATTATTTCTTTTCAATCCGGGTGCACAGGCATTCAATGCTTATTACCTGCTGCGACCAAATCAAAAACAACCGCTGGACGGGCCGGTTGAACATATAAAACAATTGAAAAACGGACAGATCTGGGTAGGCACCTGGGGACTTGGTTTTTATATTTATGACAGCCTGTTTCAACCGGTTCGAACACCACCGGCTTTTGATCGATGGAAGGATAAAATGAATCTCTGGTTTATTCAGGAGCATTCCAAAACCGGGCTTATTTTTTTTGGTGAACAAACCGGTTTCATGAAAGTGTACAATCCGAAAACTGGTACGGTTTGGGCAAGCCAACCCTCCATTTTCAAGGAAAGAACCATCCGGCAGATGGCAGAAGACAGGAAAGGTAATATCTGGTTCGGTACCCAGGGAGGCAGACTGGTAAAATGGGATTTCAGAAAATCAGGGGGCGATCCAACCAAAGGTTACGAACTGGTGCATGAACTCGGACTCATTCATAAATTATACATCGACTGGGATGGCAGTTTATGGGTGGGCACCCTCGGCTGGGGCACCTATCATATAGACCCTGCATCCGGTAAAATATTGCACCATATTACCAAAGAATCATCGGGATGGAAAAGTGGAAATGATTCCCCCACGGATATAATCCGATACAATGACAGTCTCTTATTACTGGCAACAGCCAATATAACGGTGCTGAATACCCGAAACATGACGCATCGCATTGTTTCATCTGATGACGGACTGCCATCGAATTCTGCCTATCTGTTGCAAACAGATAAAAAAGGCAGGGTCTGGATTGGATTACAAAATGGTTTATGCCGGTGGAATCTCAAGCAAAATTCCTTTACAATTTTCGACCGGCGCGACGGCATCCAGTTTGATAATTTCACTTCGGGAGGTGCTTTTCGCATCCGGGATTCTTTGCTGGCATTTACAACAAGTCATAATTTTCTGGTTTTTGATCCGGATAAAGTAATGCATTCCATATTGCCGCCTCAGGTAACCATCACCGGTATGGAAGTCATGAATAAACGGGTTAATTATGATTCCATCCGTCCGGAAGGCAGGCTGGAACTTAATCACCATAATAATTCGATTAAGATCGACTATGCTTCGCTTCAATACCTTGAACATGGACAATTGATTTATTACCATAAACTGGAAGGGTTGGATGAGGACTGGGTTCGTTCCACCCGTAATCAGGCCATTTATAACTACCTGCCTTATCGCAACTATACATTTATGGTAAAAGCGGTTAATGGTGACGGTGAAGAATCAGCCCGAATAACAAGTTTTGCAATTCAGGTCAAACCACCGTTCTGGCGCTCTTATTGGTTTATGGCGATGATGGTTTTTATTGCGATCGTATTTCTGTATTGGCTCGATCGTTTACGTATGCAAAAGCTCAGGGCTACAGAGAGTATCCGAACCAGGATTGCAACGAGTTTGACTGAGGATCTGACGAATTCACTCAGCAGTATTAATATTTCAAGTGAGTTGGCCAAAACCAAGATCGAGCAGGATCATTTGCGAACCCGCGATTATATTCATCATATCAGTGAAACCAGTAACCGGATGACACAGGCCATGTACGATATGGTGTGGAGTATTAATCCGCAGAACGATCAGATGGTCAAAACACTCGAGCGCATGAAACAGTTTGCGCTGGAGCAGGAGTCCATGCACGACATCAATATTCAGATTGATGCCGATCCGTTTATAGAGGATAAACATTCGGATATGGAACACCGTTATGAATTATTATCCATTTATAAAGAGGCGATTGTTAATGCGGTGAAACATGCGGATGCCCGGAATATCCAGGTACAGTTGCGGCTGCGTAAAAAGAAATTGCAATTGCTGATACAGGACGATGGCAGAGGATTTAATCCAACCGGAGTTGCGAAAGGCAGGGGCATTCTTGACATGAAACGACGAGCCGCCGCCATCGGTGCCCAACTCGAAATTCTTTCCGAGCGAAATACCGGTACACTTGTAAAACTGGAGATGAAACTGCGAACCTAATTTTTCACCTCTCGCCTTTCACCTTTCACCTTTCACCTCTCACTTTTCACCTCTCACCTTTCACCTTTCACCTCCTTACTTCCCCATCCAGCGCTTAAAATCCGTAACTTTTTCTCTGCTCACAATCGATTCTTTATCCAACACCGGAATTAAATTCAGGAGCAGGCGGTTACCGAAATAATCGTGGATCTGGTCCACACTTTCGATAGAAACATAAAAAGAGCGACTGATTCGGAAATAGCGATCGGGATCCAGCATGGCTTCCAGTTCGTCCATGGTGTAATCGACGATAAACTTGCGGCTATCGCGGGTTTTGAAGAAATTGACGCGGCCATCGCTATAGAAATAAGCGATCTCATCCACCTCCACACTTACGAGTTTTTGGCCCTGTTTTACGAGGAAACGTTTGCGAAAATCTTTTGGCTGGAGACGTTGCTGTAATTCCTTTACCAGATTATCCATATTGAGGTTGCCGGCCGGTTCGGAGCCTTTCATTAGGCGCTTCATGCGATGAAATTTTTCCATTGCTGCTTCCAGGTCTTCTTTTTGAACTGGTTTCAACAGATAATCCACACTGTTTACTTTGAAGGCTTTGAGCGCATATTCATCGTAGGAGGTGGTGAAAATCACCGTGCTGTTCACATCCACCTTATCGAAAATTTCGAAACTTTGTCCGTCTGCGAGTTCTATATCCATCAGAATCAGATCAGGTGCCTGGTTCTCCTGCAACCATTTTACAGAAGATCGGATACTATCTGTTATGCCCACCACTTCTGCAGATGCATCAACCGCCTGCAGGGTTTTTTGGAGTTTTTTGACTGCCAGTTCTTCGTCTTCCACTATGAGTACTTTCATACAAATGATATTAAGCAAAAATAAGAAGGCAGTTCCGGCAAATAGGGATTGCTCCGCACCAGTTGATAAATTTAGCGGATGAATTGTGTTGCCGGGGCTTTCTCCCTTAAGGCTGGATCAACGGTACAATTACTGAAAACTCCTTTCCATCATCGCGAATCAGGATTTCTTCCTGTTTCATCAGCCGGTATTTATTATGAATATTGTTGAGTCCCACTTTATTGGAAAAGACCAGCCGGTTTTTTCGTTGCAGGTTATTGGTTACAATTAGTTTTTTGCTATTCGTTGTGAGTAACTGGATAGTCAGGGGGCTATCGCGTAAAATCATATTATGTTTTACGGCATTTTCCACAAGGATCTGGAGGGTAAGCGGCGGAATCAGGTAATGCAGGAGTTTTTCATCTATTTTCAGGTCCATATCAAGGCCATCTCCATAACGGGTTTTGAGCAGGTGAAAATAGCTCTGGATGAATTGCAGTTCAACTTCGAGGGTGGTGAGTCCGTCTTCGTTGGTGCGCAGCATATAGCGGTACACTTTACTCATTTCATCGAGGAATTTTTCTGCCTTGACCGGGTCTTCGCTGATGAGGCTGGAAAGGGAATTGAGGCTGTTGAATAGAAAATGCGGATTAACCTGACCTTTAAGGCCTTCGAGCTGGCTTTGCAGGTTTTCCCGTTTGAGTTGTTCTGCTTCATCCACAAGTGATCGCCATTTTTCGTAAAAGGCAGCGCCTTCATTGAAGCTGGTTGCGAGGAAATTGCAGGCAAGTCCGATCAGGATGGTCCAGAAATAGGCTGCGTAATTCATGGTAAATCCCAGGAAATTCAGGTAATCATATCCAAAAAAAAGCAGGCTGATACCGGCTATCATGAGCAGGATATAAACCAACAGACTGATGGCTATGCGTTTGAAGGTCTGACTGTATTTGGGGTATTTATTCAGCAGAATAACAGCAACCATGCCGCAGGTGATGTAGACGAGCAGGATAACAGAGAGCGTGATGAAAGTGGCGAGTAAAAAGCCCGAAACCGACTCAAAATACCGGGATCCGAATAAGAAAATATTGGCCACTATGGCGAAGGGTGGCAACAGCAATAAGGCGATCCATCGTTCGCTTTTTGAATATTTGAGAAAGGCCATACTATTCAACATCCGGACTTTTTATCAAGATACCGGATTGTTGCAATTTGACTATATCCGGCGGTACAAAATTGCAGTTTTCTGGATGAATTGGTGATTTTCCGGTATAAGGTGTCAGACACCAGTTAGACAGGTGTCTGACAGGTGTTAGGATTGTGTTCTAACATGAATCTAACACCTGTCTGACACTTCTCTAACAACGTTCTAACTCCTGTCTGACACCTTACTCGTTTGGGAACGGTAGGTACTTTCGAAGATTTTATCGGCATTACCGGCTTCGAAGCCTTCGCGGCGGTGCTCCCGGCGAATCTGATCTGCAGGTAAACCCCGAAACTCCGCAAGCACTCCCCGTTCCGCAAATTCTACGTAGGAACCTGCAATCAGCTGGCTTTCCCCACCCGCAAATTCCGCCTGCACGTTGCGTGCCACCGTCGACGACTGACGTAAATAACCATCCGGACTCGCCTTGATTTTACCTCCCGAATCATTCAGCACAAATCCATTCCCTTCGAGAAAAGCATTAAAGTCTTCAAGTTTATTATAGGGAGCCGGCAGGTTATGCACACTCACCGTAAAATGATTCAGGTAATACCGATTATAAATCACCCAGGCCGCATACTCCGATTCCTTTCCAAGCTCTAAAAAATCAGTATAGGTCGGGGTTCTCCATAAACCACTATGCAGGAAACTATCTACAGCCTGAGCATTGTTCAAATCCAGACTATCCACCGGATCGCTGGTCACTTCATCCATATAGGAATGAATGATCGCCTGCGTTTCGGAACTCAGATCACCCACCCGTAATTCACTTATAAATATGCGTGGATATTCCGGCGCAGGTGGTGCATACCAATAGGCATCGAGCTTTTTCTCTTTGAAAAAATAATGATCCCTGCGCTCATACCCCAGATGCAGAAAAATTTTCTCAAGCGACTGAATCCCCAGGTGCGCAACGCCCATTGTTCGAAAAGCGATATGATCATTCTCGATATCATCCGCCGCCGCAATTAATCCTTCCTTTTTCATTGCCGCGATAATTCCCTGAACATCGGGCACTCTTTCCTGGTACCGGCGCATGAGTCCGCCCAGCACCGTTTCCAACGCTGTATACTTTTGCATAGTAAAATTTTTATTCATTCACCCGACCGGTGGCACCGGTCGGGTGAACGTTTATTTCGCGGCATCGTGCTTTGTGTAAAGCGAGCCGTTTTTGGTTTGGAGGAAGGCTTCGAAGGAGATCTCTTCCTGTTTAATGAAACCCTGTTGCGGCAGCGTGCCATTGGCCACCATCTCCACCACCGCAGCAACGGAGGCAGCGGTCGTCCAGCTGATCGCCCGCCATTCCTTGCCATGTATCAAAATAGGATGATAGGCCTGGTAAAATTCCTCGCGCGCCAACTGCTCGCCCTTCCAACCTTCCACCACTGCATATACATATACAACATCTTCGCGCACCGGAGGTTTGGCTTCGGTCAGAATTTGTTCCACCAGTTCCCGCTTCTCTTTCAGGATAAGTTCATACAGCAAAAACCGCATCAGTTTTGCGTGTCCCGGATACCGCATCGTCTTATAGTTCAGGGTATCCACTTTACCGGCAAGGGTTTCGCACATGGTTCCCAATCCGCCGGAAGTACTAAAGGCTTCAAATTCCTGTCCCTCAATGTTTATCATCTCAATCCCATCCAGTGATGGCACCATCTTATGCTGCCCATTATGGATCACTTCCGCATCATTGATGTATTCATTGATCACACCAGCCGGCGACCAGGTAAAGGAATACCCCATCAGGCCATTCGGATACCGGGGAAGCGCGCCCACCCGCAGTTCCACATCGCGCAGCTTAGTAAAACGATTGTATAAGTCAGCCCCAACAATTCCGATAAAACCGGGCGCCAGTCCGCATTGGGGAGCCATCACCCCTTTGGATGTTTTCGCCATTTCGCGAATCGCCGAGGTGGTTGGAACATCTTCGGTCAGGTCAAAATAATGAATCCCCAATGAATGGGCAGCCTGCGCAACAGGCAGGTTCAGGTTATAAGGCAAACAGGAAACCACGGCATCCATGCCGCTTAAAAATGACCTTAACTGGTCGGAATCGGTCACAGAACCGGTAGTTACGCCAAAAGGAACTTCCGCAGCCGGTTTCTGACGATCAAAACCGGTAACGGTAAACAAATCGCTCAGCAGGGTTCCAACAAGGGAACCAACCTTACCGAGACCAATAACAGCAACATTCTTCATTAGACGAAAGTTTAATGTATGAATTAATGGAAATCAGTGAGAAATCAATAAATAGAGGGGGAAATCACCAAAACGGACAAGAACCTGCCCGTCTGGCGGAGCCATCAGGGAATATTGGCACAGGCAGACCTCAGGAAGGCCAGGTAAGCACCGAATATGTTAATGCGTGCATTCATGCCTGTGAAAAACGTACTTTTGATTACGTCGACGAAAATACGGGATTCCATTAAAAATTTCCCGTTTATTCAAAACAATTTTACTACCTTTGCCCACCTTTAAAAAAGGTACTCATGAGTAGCAGACGGGAATTTGATATTGCTTTTGTGGGATTGAAGCCTGGAATTCATGAATACACCTACGATATAACCGATCGTTTTTTTGAGGCATATCAGTCAACAACCTTTTCGAATTGTTCAGCACAGGTAAAACTGTCGCTTGATAAGAAGAATGGTTTCATGTTGCTGAAATTTGAAATTGGTGGAAAGGTGAATGTGGCCTGTGACCGTTGCGGAAGCACCAGCTTACCCTGGAATTTGTGGGATGAGTTTAATATAGTGGTGAAGCTGGTAGATAATCCCGATGAGATGAACACACAGGAAGAAGACCCGGATGTATATTATATAGCCAGAAGCGAAAGCCATTTGCATGTAGCGGACTGGATCTATGAATTTCTCCAACTGAGTCTTCCCATGCAAACCATGTGCGATTCCGCTGAAGCCGGCCAACATCCCTACTGCAACCAGGAAGCCCTGGAATTGCTGAAGAAGATGGAAACCGGAACCGGAGCAACGCAGGAAAACGCCAATCCCTTATGGAAGGGACTGGAAAAATTTAAGGACCTGGATAATTGATTTTTGTATTTATAAATTGTTGAGAGATGCCAAATCCGAAACGCAGACATTCACAGCAACGTAGTGCCAAAAGAAGAACGCATTACAAGGCAGAAGCCGCTACACTCAGCACTGACAGCACTACTGGTGAACTGCATGTACGTCACCGTGCTCATGTGAGTGAAGGAAAATTGTTCTACAAGGGTAAGCTGGTGGCCGAAAAATCGCCCATCAAGAAGTAATTAACCTGTACACAATATTTATATAGCTTTGCCGGAGATGAAAATCGGTCTGGACATGATGGGTGGGGATTTTGCACCGTTAGAAGCGGTAAAAGGTCTCCAATTGTATCTGTCTGAGTCGAAATCCCCGGCGAAGCTTTTTCTATTCGGGGATGAGACCCAGATCAATCCCCTGTTGGCGGAATATTCCATTCCTGCCGGATCCGTTACGGTTGTGCATGCTCCGCAGGTAATCGGAATGCACGAACATCCCACTAAAGCACTAAAAGAAAAACAGCAATCCTCCATCGCCATCGGGTTTGGATACCTGGGCAAGGGGCTGATTGATGCGTTTATAAGTGCCGGCAATACCGGGGCCATGCTGGTTGGCGCAGTTTATTCCCTAAAAGCGATGGAAGGGGTATTAAGACCCACTATTTCCACTATCATTCCCAAAGAGAATGGCGGTACGGGGGTTTTGCTGGATGTGGGTCTCAACGCCGATTGCAAACCAGAACACCTGAACCAGTTTGCTTTACTGGGTTCACTGTATGCCAAACATATTTTGGGAATTGAAGCCCCCCGTGTCGGACTCATCAATATCGGAGAAGAAGAGGGCAAAGGCAATCTGCTGGCACAGGCCACCTATCCCCTGTTAAAAGAAAATTCCGGCATTCAGTTTGTTGGAAACATTGAAGGGCGCGATGTGCTGCTCGATAAAGCCGATGTCATGGTTTGCGAAGGCTTCACTGGAAATATCATCCTGAAACTGGCAGAATCACTCTACGAGATTACCCACCGCAAATCCATCCACCACGACTATTTCGATCGTTTCAATTTCGAAAATTATGGTGGCACACCGGTACTGGGCGTAAATAAGCCGGTGATAATTGGTCATGGAATTTCTCAATCCAGGGCCTTTTTGAATATGATAGCACTTTCAGAAAAAATGATCGACAGCAAACTACTTGACATCATCCAGGAATCGATCAAGGGTTGATTTTAACCGGAAAAAATTTCCGAACAGGCAGCTGACTATGTTATTCAACTATATCTCCGATTTTTTTGCGCAGCTTAATAAGGCCCACTTTCTCTTATGTACCCTTGTTACAGCCTTACTGATTTCATGTAATTATTATTGGGGTTGGGAGAAACAATGGATCTATAATTTACCATCGCGTCCTCAACGGGTTATCGGATTTTATTTCGTTTATGCATTGGCGTTTAGTCTTCCTTATTTTTTTTATTGGCTGCTGATACCAAACTTTAACTGGTCGCCCTTATTGGTAGTGATTATTATTCTGGCTCCGCTCGTTTTTGCCCTGAAATCTGGTATGGGAGGATGGCAGGAAGCTGTCCTGGCTGCCCGTCCGGGTGTGGAAGGTAATCGGCTGAATGTGTTGATCAACTGGCCAATTCGGTTAGTAATCACAGTTAGTATCTTACTGTTCCTTTTTGGCGTACTTTCTCACTACGGGTTGGATGATGCCTCGATCGGATTTTCAGAGGCAATGGGATTACGTTTAAAGGGAGTCAACTGGGCACCTTATCTTATCATGCTGGCTTTTGTAATTCCACTGGTAAGTTTTGCTGCAACCCAGGCTGATTTTTTGCAAACCTATCCAAAAATGAAATTGTTGCAACTGCAGGCAAATCCAGCTCCCACCCTATGGCAGAAAATCGCTTTTCAATTATCCTATGGGTCAGATTTTCTTACCATCGAATTATTTTTCCGTGGATTTTTGGTGGTGCTGGTTGCGCGTTTGATTGGTCCGGCTGCAATTTTACCCATGGCGATGTTTTATTGTTCTATCCATTTCGGCAAACCGTTGCTGGAATGTATTTCTTCGTATTTCGGCGGACTGTTGCTCGGCATATTTGCCTGCTATTCCGGATCAATTTATGGTGGCATTGTAGTTCATCTCGGCCTCGCCTGGATGATGGAATTGGCGGCAACCATCGCCCTGTATTGGAAACGATGAATTAATTTTGCGGGATGGCACCCGATATCAGTAAAGAAATAGAATTTCAAACGGCCCGCAGCGGAGGCAAAGGCGGACAAAATGTCAACAAGGTGGAGACCATGGTACAGGGGCGATGGTACCCGGCTCAATCCGTTGTACTGAATGAAGACCAACGCAGCTTTGTACTGCAAAAACTTGCTCATTTGGTGAATACAGACGGTAGCATTCTGTTGAAATCTCAGGAAGAAAGATCACAGCTCGGCAACAAATCCAGGGTGATAAAAAAGTTTCAGGATCTGCTGAATAAAGCCCTTACCAAAAAGAAATCCCGAATCGCAACCCGGGTATCCAAAGCTGCCCACGAAAAACGAATCGAATCCAAAAAACAGACCGGAGCAGTGAAGGCTAACCGAAAAAAAATCCGTCCGGGTAACTGGGACTAATTTTTCTACTGACATAGGGTTGTCAATTCCTACAACTATTTTTATACCATGAGTGCTTTATTGAAAGATATCTATTCAGAAGATTTTTATCGTGCTTTTGGTGGACAATTGAAATCGGTGCTGCCTAAATTTTCACCGGCTAAATTTATCAACCAGATTTTTACTACCGATTGGGAGCAGAAAGAATTGAAGGATCGCATGCGGCATACGGCGGATGTGCTGCACCGGCATTTACCAGCAGATTTTAGGCAGGCCGCCCCTCTGCTTGATCAGCTTTCCACACAGCTTTCCGGTTTTCGTTTTACAAGCGGAAGTCTGGCCCTTATGTTTCTTCCTGATTATGTTGAACGATATGGAATTGATCACTATGATTCGGCTGTGCCATTGTTCGAAAAAATCACTCCCATAACCAGTTGTGAATTTGCGGTTCGGCCTTTTCTGATCCGATATCCTGAAAAAATGCTGCTGCAAATGATTCGCTGGTCATCGCATACCAATCACCATGTTCGGCGATTGGCTTCTGAAGGAAGCCGGCCCCGTTTGCCCTGGGCAATAGCCTTGCCGGCGTATAAAAAAGATCCCCGTCCGGTGCTGCCCTTATTGGAGAACCTTCGAAATGATCCCTCCGAATATGTACGGCGGAGTGTGGCCAATCACCTGAATGATATCGCAAAAGATAATCCGGCAATCGTGCTGGAAGTGGCGCGTTCCTGGAAAGGAGTGTCGCCCGAAACCGATGCATTGATCAAACATGCCTGCCGGACCCTGTTGAAAAAAGGCGATCCGGGTATTTTATCCCTGCACGGTTTGGATGCCCGGCAACTGGAGGTAGACGGAATAAAGCACCGGCGCAAATTAGAGATGGGCGAATCTCTTAATTTCAGTTTTACCGTACGAAATAAAAGCAAAAAACCGGTACTCGCCCGGCTTGAATATGCCCTGTATTTCCTTCGCCAGAATGGACAGTATGGAAAAAAGGTTTTCAAAATCAGCGAGAAAACTTTACCCGGAGCCACAGCCATTGAAGTTTCCCGCAGTCACGCTTTCCGCCCCATCACCACCCGTGTTTATTACACGGGCATCCAGCGATTAAGCATCATTGTGAATGGCCGCGAAACCGCTCCCGTGGATTTCCGTCTCAATTGCTGATTTTACCCGCCGGGTGCCACCCGGCGGGTGGACTTCCAATAAACCAGCAGGCTGGTGATTGCAAGGGAAAGGAAAAGCAGGTCAATAAAGAGGATATCATATGCACCTCGGGAATAGGTTTGCCAGAACCAGTTATTGCGCACAACTCCATCCAGCAAAGGTAGTAGAAAACAGGTAAGAGCTGATAAGAGTGCAGTTTGGCGCATTGTAATGGAAATATTCCGGCGAACAACAAAATACAAACCAAGTACAAGCCAGGAATAAAAATACCAATTGTACAATCCGGATTGACCAGGACTTTTTAAGAACAATAACATAATCATCGTAAAGGCAGTAACCGGTAACATCGACATACAGGCAGCCAGAAAAATATTGGCTGTCCAGAAATTAAACACTTTTTTATGCTTTGGCAGATGGGGTTTTTCGCGCGCCACCAACCAGATTAAAATTCCTGAAATTATCACTATACAACCCATCACACCAAGCAAAAAATACATTATCCGAAGCGGCCGTCCCCCAAAATCTCCGAAATGCAAATGATAAATCAGTGATTTTATATGATCAATATAACTGGCATGAACAACCGGAGAAATATCCTGCACTACCTGCTGATCTGCCACCCTGTAAACCAGTTTGCCGGAGCCTGCAAAACGGGTATCTGCCTCCGGTTTCGATTTAATAATCACATGCATGTTCGCATCCTTGTAATTACGAATGGAAATGGCATTAACAAATCCTCCTTTCCATTTTTTTTCCGTCTCTGCTATCAGTTTATTTAAATCAAAATCAGCCGTTAACGGTGTATAGGTATATTCATATTTCGTTGTATCGGAATACTCCAATGCACCAAATAATTTCTCCGAATCACCTTTGTACAATGTTTTTGCAAAGGGAGTCATCAGCGCCACATTTGCAATAAGCACAATTCCGGTAACTGCAAAAATAAACTGAAAAGGAAATTGAAGCACTCCCAATGCAGTATGCATATCCGTAAAAACTGTCTTCCATTTACTAAAAGGTCTGAACGTAAAAAAATTTGATATGATTTTGTTCCAATGCAGCATCAATCCTGTAATCAATGCAAACAGAAAAATAAAGGAAACAATACCCGCCAATAAATAACCAAAGGGAGTACCTAATCGAATCGGAATGGAATTTAACTGAGCCAGAAAATGCAGCCGGTACAGAAACTCACCCATATCGTAAGAAGCCTGGTATTCCGCCTCTTTTTTCGCAACAAAATCATAGGTCATAAACAGCCCATCACCACCACCCCGGCCTCTCCTGCCTTTCCGTGCACCTGCTTCTGCAGGTTTCTTCTTTGCCTTCACCGTACTGTCGTGGGATGCAGTCATCGTAATATAGGCACCCAATCCATGTCGTTGCATACCAAATTCGAAATCCCGTCCCTTCAATTCATGATGCTTACCCAGAGAATCCAGTACAAAATTAAAATCTTTGGCAGTATGTTCTCTATGCTCGGTAAAGGAGCGATTTTTTTGCCAGGCCGCTATATCATCCTTGAAAAAAGAAAAAGTTCCGGCAAAAAATATCACAAACAATAACAGGCAGATAATAATCCCGCTGATCGTATGTGTATGAAAGTAAATATTGTACTTACGGTTATCCATGATTGTTATTTAAGCCAGCAGAAATGGCAATGAAAACAAGAAGGTGAGCCCGATATAAATCATCCAAACTTTCCAGACATTTTTAATCAGAAAAGCGAGCAACAATAACACTGCCCATAAAATATATCCGGTAAAAAAGGCAGTGGCGATTACATTTTCCTGGGGGAAAATCTTAGTCAATAATAAATGAAAGCTAAACATGACGGCATAACCGCCAAGAACTCCCGCCAGAATTTTGGACAATCGAATCCAGGGAGATGAAGTCAGGTATTTTTTGTTTGCAGGCATAGACTCAGATAAAAATTTCCATTAGTAAAAAGAAAACATAGAGCAGTCCCAGTTGCAATTCACGGATTATCCTGTAGGGACGAAGAAATACCACCAGGCAGCCAACGCCCATCAAACCTACCAGGGCAGCAAACAAGCCGGTTTCCCAGCCCAGTTTCCAAACAAAACCGGCACAGGCAAGCAGCCCCAGGAAGTTGCAGCTGAGGCGAACCGCCTGCCGATGCTGCAGCAATGGCTGCAAATAGACAGGCGGTTGAATTTGTTTGTTTTTTCGGGAACTGAACATCCAGCCCAAAAAGGCCAGTAATAAGATCAAAAACAAGGTTGTAATCATATACTGAAACTGTTACTTAACCAATAAATGAGTAGTGGCACCACACCAGGCATGCGTATACGTTTTTTGATTCCACTCCCCTGCTTCCTTTGCATAACTGGATGTTTCAATAACATAGGCTCCTTTCAATACCGGTTTAAACCGTACTTTGCCCGATTTATCAGCCTTCAGTGTTTTTACCCAGCCTTCAGCTGACATCACCAGTACTTCTCCACCTTCATACGGGATGCCATTTTTTAACACCGTCAATTCAATTTCTTCGTTCATCTTATAACCAGCAGGATCGGTCAAAATAGCCAGCGAAACTTCCGGCAATCTGTCCGCTGCTTTCATCGAACCTACCTGAACAGGTTTGATGGACTGAAATTCATATTTTGTTGTTCCGCCCAGTTCCCTGGCCGCATGAACAGTTGAAATATAATAGAGTCCCTCTTGCTCGGGAATAAAACTTCCTTTCAGACAGGTGATCGCATCCGTAAGTGTGAGTTTTGTTTTTTTACCACCCGGACTAACAACAAAAACTTCCAATTCTTTCACATCGGAATACCATTTGGCGGTAGAGTCGGGAACACCTTCCGGAAATTCACCATAGAAAACTTTTACTACCTGTGGCTGGTTTTTGGTTGCTTTACCGTTGCTTTCAATCCAAACTGCATGTGCAAATACCATTTGAGTACTAATCAGTCCAAGAAGGCATAAAAACCCGAGTTGAATTATTTTTCTCATTACAAATTTTTTATCAGTGAGTTATGGCAGGTGCTGAATTGCTGTGATGATTCCGCCTTCTACGACTAATCCTTTTTGAGCAGTCGCAGAACCGGCATCTATTTTATACACCGCACTGGTACCATCTTTCAGGTTAATCCCAATATATCCGGTACTGCCATCCTTTGGTGTATAATTGTTGGTGGTAACGCTTACAATATCAGCTATCTGTGGTAAACCGGTCACCGCCTTATACGTTTTGTTTGCAACATTTACAATCCCAACATGCAGCCCGGCACCAAAAGCTGTTTTCTCCGCTTTCAGTTGAGAATGCACCAGAAAATTATTTCCACCCAGATACATCCAGGCATTTATATTTTTTCCGCTAAGGGTTTCGACATCAAAATAATAGCCTGGATCAAATGTTGTGGTTCCTGCTTTTATTTTGGTGATGGCAGAAGGCTTGGTTGTTGAAATGACACCTTCCGTCGTTGCAGTAGCGGGTGAGTATGCGTATATATCTCCATTCTCAACAACGGCCAGTCCGTCGATGAAATATTTCCCGATAAAGCTGGTGCGATCATCTTCGATTATTTTATCCAGACTCATATCAGCGTAGTTGAATACTGCAATAAATGCCTTGTTTGGATAATCGGTATTAAAACTTCTGTCTTTAATAGGCTGATAAGGAGCAAATACTTTATCACCCACCTGTTTGATCCAGGTAAAATGTGCCAGTTCTCCGAGTCCGGTCATATCCAGCGTATTCACTGCACCTTCACCGGTAATGGTTAAGCTATTCGTACTTACTTTATACCAGGTAGAAGTGGGTGATGCCAGGTTTCTTGATATTTTAAACAACAATAAGTCATCATTCACCGGTGCGAAAGCCTGAACGGTTTCTGTCTGAAAATTCGTGAGTTTATTCAACTTACCATCCACAATATTGTAAGCAGTAACAGCACCCGGATTTCCCTGTCCGTATAACATGCTGAAAAATTTATCATTGTGCGTTACATAATAACGATAGGTCCCATCCTGTTCAACACCATTGCTGGCAGTGGAAATTTTTCCGGTATCCAGGCTATTGGCAGTTAGCAGGTAATCAGCTACACCTGTTGCAGCAGCCGGACTCACCGTTACGATAAAATTACCTGGATTTTCAGCCGTAGGCGGACTATCATTTTTGGAACAGGAAACGATGCTTGCAGCAACCAGTGCGGTTGCCATACTCAATTTAAAATTCATATACTATTATTTATGTGTTCTGTTGATGAAATAGCGAAGGTTGAAATAGAAACCCCTGCTTGGTTTCTGCAAACTGAAATTGTCGTAAAGTAAGGCGTCGGTGAGATTCCGTCCTTCCAGGCCAATATTATATCGCCCGTTACGAAGACTATAAACAATATTCAGATCATGACTCAATTGTTGGGGAATGATTAGTTTTTCACCACCCCTGCTGGGCCAGTACAGGTAAAAATCATGCACGTAGAGAAGATTGTATCCGATGTTCAGCCGATTCCCCATTCCACCCAAATTAGCCACGGTAACAGAAATATCTGCGTTACCAAAGAGATAAGGAATATTCGGCATCTGATCCAGATAAACCGGACTCACACCCGTATAACCAGGTTCAATTTTTTGCATGTTTTGCAAATACTGATAGGTGATGGTGGCACCGGCAGAAAGCCAGTTTTTATAAGAGTAACGGACCTCTGCATCCGCTCCGATGGTGCGAACTCCTTCCCGATTATCAGCCACCAATTTTGACTGGTTATTATTAAGGCGGTTGTAAATAAAGTTATCAGAATAGCGATATACACCACCTGCATTGATCATAAACCGATGGAAAGAATCCAGTGCAAAACGATAGCTCAATCCCAGGTTGATATTATTGCTGCGTTCCGGTTGCAAATTTGGATTGCCTTCCTGATTTTCAACGTCACCAAATAACTCCTGTGCTTCGGGCATTCGGTTCGTAAGTTCGTAGGAAGTTTTAATCTGTAGTTTCGGTGTAATAAAATAGGTAGCGGCAATACCGTATCCCGGTTTGGTAGTCAGCGCACGGGCGTTGGCAGCTGAAACCACATTTTTCTGGGTGATGTATTTTCCGAATACTGAACTGCTCCATTTATTGGCGATGGTATAGGTGTAGCCTAAACCTAACACGTTTTTTTGCGTTTTTCTGGGTTGATCAATAGTACCAGGATTCAATTCATCAGACCCCTTCCGGTTAAACGTATTGAAGATATCGCTAAGTGCCAGGGAATGCCGGTCGGTTATACGATAATTTAATACGGCAGTAACCAGTCCATTGTTGTTTTTGTATTTGTAAAGGCTGCGCGATCGTTCACCGCTGGTTCCATTTGGCTTACTATTTCCGTACCAGTCGAATCGTGCATTTACGGTATCAATGTTTTGCTCGGACCCGAAATTGTAATTGGCATTGATGGTGAGATCGAGTCCGTCAATGATATTTTCTTTCCGGTATTTAAAGGTGGGCATTAGCAGGTTTCCTCTGCGATGCCATCCGCCGAAAACGGATACCATTCTTGCTCCGGTCTGAATTTCCTTATAGTTTTTTCCAAGCGTGATTCCGAATAATAATTTATCAGCATACTTTTTTTGAACCACACCCACATTGGCGATTAGTGTTTCATTATGGTAGGTATCATGAAAGCGTTTGAGTTTTACTCCGGGCGCATAAGCACCGGTATAGATATCGGCAGCATCCACTTTAACCCGGTAATTATTATCGGAGTAGTTCTGAAAAGCATTGATTTGCAGCGTGAGGCCTTTTTTGGAAGTAACAGCGGCATTAATGACGGATCGGTGTGTATTAAATGAGCCGTATGAATAGGAAACATCGATATAATTCCGGTAGCGATCGCCGGTTACTATATTGATGGCGCCACCCAGTGCATCAGAGCCCAGCCACACAGGCACCACTCCTTTATACACTTCAATTCGTTCAGCCGCATTGATAGGAATATTATTGATTTGAAAGGACGAACCGAATCCATCCATCGGTATGCCGTCAATAAAATACTTGACGTGATTGCCGGAGAATCCGTTGAGTGATAAATTGAAGTTGGAACCAACTCCGCCCGACTCACGTACACGAACACCCGAAACGCGATCCAGGGCTCCTGCCAGGTCGAGTGTGGTATTATACAATTGTTTTGCATCGATCGCAGTAACATTAAATGCCTGCCGGTTGACTTTCTGCACTTCCGTGCGACCTGTTACAATAACGGTTTCCAGTGCTTTGGAATCGGCATCCATCCGAAGGTTCAGAATGGTTGATTTATCCTCTTCGATGCTGACCGTTTTTGTTAGCGTGGTATAACCAATACCTGTAACCGTAATGGTATATTTTCCGGACTTCAGTTTTCTGAAGAAATAGGAACCTGTTTGATCCGTGGTGGTAGTAAGGCTTCCCGGTTCAATTTTTACATTGAGATCCGGTACCGGCTTTCCGGCTTTATCCTTAATTACTCCACTGATATTATTATCAGTAATCCTGCCGACAGTCTGGTTTGGTTGTGCGAATAGTAATCCACCCTGGACACCAATAGCGACCAGCAGAAACCTCATTAAAGCTTTCATTTAATCTTCCTTCCTTTTTAAAATTGTTCTATAATTCTTCTGGCGAAGCAGTAACGGGTCGTTCATCAAATCTGGTGCAATACTCGGTTGCGATTGCTCACTCCTGTTTACGATATGAGGAAAATGCATTTTCGAAATGCGGAATTTCATTTTCACCCGACCGGTGGCACCGGTCGGGTGAAAATGCCTTATCTTTGTAGTCTTCTCTCCGCGCTATCGCGGTGTGCCCGCACATCGAGGAAAGTCCGGACAGCACAGGGCGATACACCGGCTAACGGCCGGGGAATGGGCAACCGTTCACAGAGAGTGCCACAGAAAATAACTACCTCTGCAAGGAGGAAAAGGTGAAAATGTAGGGTAAGAGCCTACAGCGTTCTCCAGCAATGGACAACGGGGGTAAACCTTGTATGCTGAAATGCCATGTATACCGGTGGTCGAGAGCGGCCCGTTCAAGTTTGCAGCAATGCAAGCACGCCGGAGGGTAGGCAGATAGATCTCGTCAGTAATGACGCGACCAGATAAATGGTAGCGGTCCGCTGTAGTGAAAACGAAGGTGGAAACAGAATCCGGCTTACAGGAGAGAAGATTTTTTTTCACCTTCCATCAGGTATTTCCTACGATACTCCAGCGGACTCAGTCCCACGCATTTTTTAAACACATCCCGAAAGGCTTTGGAATCGGTATAACCACAATCATACATCACTTCACTCACTGTTTTACGCCCCTTTTCCAGGTTCATTTTTGCAGCTTCCATCCGCACTTTCTGCGTGTATTCGATAATCGAATTTCCGGTGGCCTGACGAAATCTTCTTTCCAATGTTCGGCGCACCAGGTTATGATCCACTGCCAGCTGATCAATTGTAAATTTATCGCCGATATTATTTTCGATGTATTCCTGCACCTGCAATACGGTTTCATCCTGGTGCTCTTTTTGTCCGGCAAACAACTGATAAATCGATTGATATTTTCGGTCTATATCGATCATAAACAATTTGGAGATCAATACCGCCAAATCACGCCCCCCATATTTTTCAATCAGATAAACAACAAGATTGGTAAATGCATACGCTCCTCCGCTGGTGATAACCCCCTGCTGTTCGGTAATCAAACGTTCTCCCTTCACCAGAACCTGCGGAAACATTTTTTGCAGATAAGGCGCATGCTGCCAATGAACCGAACAGTTTTTACCATTTAATAAGCCCGATGCCGCCAACAGATACGCGCCAATGCATAGCGATGAAACCACCGCTCCTTTTTTATACTGTTCTTTTACAAACTGAATCAGGTCCTGATTTTCCTGTATCACCAGGGACGGATCATTGTGTACGGCAGGTATAATAATCAAATCAGTAACTAAAATTTCGCTCCATAATTTCGTAGGTATTACCTGTGCAGTTCCTGGTTTCGATGAAGTAACCGGCGCAAAGCCAACCAGGTCAATTTCAAATAATGGTTTCCTGTTCTGTTGCTGGTACTGGCCACTGGCAGCGCCAAGAATCTGGAAACTGCCCATTATGTTTACTACACTAACATCGCCTTGCGGAATCAGGATGGATACATGTTTCATCTGCGAATCGTTTGTACAAATATAATCGGATACACTGTCGCAATCAACCCATTCAATTGTCGTATTTAAGATTGTTTCCGGTGCGATTAAATAACCAAATTTGAAGTCCTATGGCTAAATCAACACTAAGAACCTGCGAAAAAGGACATCAATATTCCAAAAGCAGTGATTGCCCTACCTGTCCGATTTGCGAAGCGGATCGCAAACCGCTAACTGGTTTTCTGGCCGGCTTAGGTGCACCCGCCAGAAGAGCACTGGAAGCAGCCGGTATAGATTCGCTCCATGCACTCAGTACATGGAGTGAGAAAGAATTGCTGCAACTGCACGGCTTCGGTCCTTCCTCCATTCCTAAACTGAAGCAGGTGCTTGAGGCAGCAGGATTAAATTTCAAACAATAATCAACATGACGAAAATATCCATCGCCACCGCTTTTTCAAGCGGAAATTTTGAAGAAATTTTTCCCTTTCTTTCAGAGAATGCCAGCTGGAATGTAATTGAAGAAAATCAATTCGATGGTAAAGCTGCTATTATTAACCAATGCCGCGATGTGGCCGCATATTTCAAAACAGTCACTACCAATTTCAGGGTGCTGCAGGTCATAGAAGGCGAAAACAAAATAGCAGTTTCAGGAACCGCGGAATTCCTGCGCAAGGGAAAACGCATTTCGTTTATACATGGCTGCGATATCTACCTTTTTACGGATGACGGCCTGCTGGAATCCATCACCTCCTATTGCATACAATCAAAATAAACCGATCATGAAAAAACAAACGATGTCTGTCTGCCTCTGGTTTGATAACCAGGCAGAAGAAGCCGCCAATCATTATCTATCCATTTTCAAAAATGGTTCACTTGGTAAAATTTCCCGTTACGGAAAAGAAGGAGTTGAGTTTCACAAAAAACCAGCAGGCACAGCCATGGTGGTGGAATTCACCATCAATGACATGAAATTCCAGGCCCTCAATGGCGGCCCCCAATTCAAGTTCAATGAATCGGTTTCCATAGTGGTAAATTGCGACACACAGGAAGAAATCGACTACTATTGGCACCAGCTAACCCAGGAGGGCGAAGAAGGCCCCTGTGGCTGGCTGAAAGATAAATATGGACTATCCTGGCAAATTGTACCCACCATTCTGGCAACCTATATGTCCGATTCTGATCCTGCCAAAGTAGAGCGCGTAACCGCCGCCTTTCTTAAAATGAAAAAATTTGATCTTCTACAGCTTCAACAGGCATTTAATGGAATTTAAGATGAAATACAATACCGTCTGTTACTTTGAAATCGAATCTTCCAATCCGGCAAGAGAGGTCAATTTTTATAGTTCCATTTTCGGCTGGACCATCAAAAAAGATGAGCAGCATTACATGGAATATTACCGAATTGAAACAGGTGGGATGCACGGCGGACTCTTAAAACGTCCCGACCGCATACCGCCAACTGAAATGGGAATAAATGCATTTGTTTGCTCGATTCAGGTCGAAAACTTTGATGCCACCCAGAATAAAATATTGGCACTGGGAGGCACCATTTCCCTAGCTAAGTTCGCCGTTCCCGGCCGCTGCTGGCAGGGCTATTTCATGGACCCCGACAATAATGTATTCGGCATTTTTGAAGTGGATGTGAATGCACAGTAAAATTTTACCCGCCGGGTGGCACCCGGCGGGTAAAATTTTGTCTACAACTTAACTTCCAGAAACTTCGATTCCGCATCGCCGCCCTTCGGAATACGGCCGATCTCTGACCAGCCTCCATTCAATTCCACCAACGCAAAACTGATGGAACCATTCAAGGGCCCCAGCGCTGATTTCCGAATAGAAAACTCTACAATATTTTTACCCGCCTGTGGTTTTATAGCAGAAAACTTCATCTCTGCATCAAATGCAAACAAGGGTGAAAATGCCCAGTCATTCGGTCCGCCTGAATGTTTATAGCCCGATCCCCAACCCGGCGTTACACCCGGACCTTCCAGCAGAAAATCCATTCCTGACCCTGCAGGATAAGCCCCCACACTATACCCTGTAGCCGGATTATTATCGGTATTGATAAACATATCAAATAATTCCAGCTTCATATCGGATGTGCCTTCAAACAGAAAATTGATATCCTGCGATGTCGCAAAGGCTTTTACCGACCGAAGCGTACCCGGCATATCATCCGGATTCACATGCAGGTACTCCACATATTCCCAATCCGTAAAATCACCGTCAATTTTGATATTCGGTCCAATGATCGTAACCGTATCCGTAAATGTATCCACGCGATCACCATCTACCGCCGTCAGCGTCACGAGAAAATCGCCTTTGGAAGAAAACACATGCTGCGGTGATTTCAAAGAGGAACTGTCACCCGGACGATCATTAAAATCCCAATGATATTCTTTGGCACCCGTGGAGAAATTCGTAAAAGTTACCCGAAACCCATCGGCCACATAACTGAAAACAGATTTCAGATTCCCGTTGTCTTTTTCTTTTTTGCAGGCAGTTGTTGACAACAATACAAACAAACAGCCCAGTATATAGAAGAATGTATTTTTCATTTTATAACTATTTGAGCATTCAACTTATTGATTCCATTGTGATCCTCCAGCCAGCTACCGGTATTGGCTAACCGAACTGCGAATTCAGACCGTGCTTCCAATGAACTATGCTGATCCGCTATTCGCAAATACAATTCATAAGAACCTGCTGGCAATCCCGCTAACGAAACCGTTTCTTTGATGGGCATGGTAACGGTTGGTTTGCATAAACGCAGATCCGCCGTCAGTGGTTTATCATAATAGGTGCCTGTTGCCGTATTCTTCAATACCAGCATGGTTTTTTTCTTATAATAAAGCGGCGCATATCCATTGTTGACAATATTGAGATCCACGGCCAGATTGCCACCTGCCATCACCTCCTTCGGAAAGAAAGCGTCCACTAACCCCAACCGATAACCGAGGTTATTCTGGAACTCTTCAAAACATCCGGAATTCTTCCAGGCATTGATGGTAGCCGGATACCAATCCAGGTTCAGATAAGTCCATTTCAACAAACGCATTTCCCGGCGGCCTTCAGCACAGGTAGGATCATAGCCACCAGTAGGCGGACAGGTTTCTCCACCCGTTGGAACATACAGGGCTTCATTGCTGATGTATTGCTTTTCAAGCTCAACATTATTGTAGGTTCCATAATCAGTTCCGCCGGATAAAAAACAATCGTTGTGGTGCCCTACCCGCGCAATATTCTCATTGCTATAGGCCTGGCTTGCCGTCAACGGTGCAGTACTGCTGAAGATCTGTTGCTTGGCACCAGGTGTACGAACCTGCACCATAATGTCCATCGGCAATACCGATAGCAGTTTATTCAAAACCGCCCGCTCATTAGCAACCGTAGCCAGTCCATTGCTTGAACTATGCCATTCACCCCAGGCACCAATAAAACCCGCTTGTACAAAGGAGATGATGTCCTTATGATTTTCGAATACCGGTTTCAACTGATCCAGATGACGTTCAATAATTGCCAGGGGTGCATCCGTACCCGCCATATCATCGGTATAGGCAAATCGTAGAATCATTTTCAATCCGGCTGTACGCGCAGTATTCAGATCGCTTTCAATCAGGGATAAAAAACCTGCACTGATATCCTTGTCTTTAAATTGATCAAAATAAATCACCCGCAGAATCATCGAAACATGCTGACTGCGTAACAGACTCAGCTGTGCACCAGTCAGTGCTGCGCCATCCGATTTCACACTCATCGTGCGGATGAAACCACGCTCCGGATTCGCAAAGGCCGTATTGGAAATTTCATATTGAATGCGCTCTTCTTTTGGCTTCGGATCACCATCTGCCCGCTTGCAACAGAGAAAGCAGGAAGCCACCAGCGTCAATCCCAAAAATAGATATCGGTTATTCCATTTCATGATGTTCAGTTTTCGTTTTCAATAGCTGTTATTGGTAGCCCGGATTTTGGATGAATTTTCCCTTGCCTTCGCTCACGGCCCGTAATGAAAAAGGAAACACCACTTTATTCGGATTGGTATAGGTGGATTGGGTTACTTCCTGACAGCGGCTCACAAATTTTCCATGACGAATCAGGTCGGCCCGGTACTGCCCGTTTTCACACCAGAACTCATGACTTCTTTCCAATAAGATCAGGTCATTAAAGGCTTCTTTGGAGGAATAATCAGCCAGGTCTTTATCTTCCAAACCGGCGCGTCTTCTTACCACATTCACCAGTTCCATTGCTTCCGCATTTGGTGCGCCTGCATTGGCTATGGCTTCCGCTTTGGACAATAAAATATCGGGGTAGCGATACATCACAATATCCACAGTGGTTAAGCTGGTGGTGCGGTCCGCATCCTCGTTTATTTTCAACGGAATTGGTCCGCGATCCAGAATATTTCCGGGATTCGCCCGATTATACGTAATACCATCGGTTCCGGTATATTCGGCAATCAGCATTTCTTTCCGCTTGTCGTTTTCTTCAAAGCGATCATAAAACCACCAGGTGCTGGAGATGGTACCCCATCCGCTCTTTGGACCATAATTGGTTGGCAGCACCATCAATTGCCATTGGTTTTCGCTGGTACCGATATAATCACAGGGAATCGCCCAGATCACTTCCTTACTGCTTTTGGCCCCTTCCAGATCCCAGATGGCGGCATAATCCGCATCCAGTGAAAAGGCGCCATAGGCAATCACCTCATCTGCCAATTCACGAACGCGATCCCAGTTTTTCTCATGTAATTGCAAACGGATATTTATCATTTTGGCAAGCGCCTTGCTGAAACGGCCATACTCCGCATTCTGAGGTGTGGGCAAATCAGCTGCCGCCGCTTCCAGATCATCTTCAATAAACTGAACCATCTCATTGTATTCCATTCGCGCCAATGGTGCTTCAATCAATGGATTTTTCAATACTTCAACCGGAGCAATTACGAGTGGACCATATAAATCAAACAGGGTGTAGGCCAACAAACCTCTCGCACATCTTACTTCGGCTATTGCTTTCCGTTTGAGATCTTCGCTTACAGATGATTGTGAGATCAGTTCAATCGTCATCGTCATCCGGCTGATCTTATTATAAAAATCATCGTAATAGCGGGTAAAGCCTCCGTTATTTGGATTGTAATTATGGAGCGATGCCAATCCCTGATCACCATATTTTCCAAACAGAATTTCGGTAGTGGCATCACTGATATACATCACACCTCTTTCCGATGTGGTGAAAATTCCATCACCCCAGGAACCACGCAAGGGATGATAACAGGCATTCACCATCGCTTCCAGGTCAGACGCAGATTTCGGGAATATATTGGGATTGATTTCTGAATAATCAATCGGCTTTAAATCTTTGGTACAACTGCTGAGCGCTACCGCAAGAAAAAGAATTGCTGCACTTATATATTTTTTCATTACTGTACAGTTGATGGATTAAAAATTAAGATTCAGTCCAAAGTTGAAGGTTCGGATATTCGGATAGGCCGCTGTGTAGGAATCCGTTTCCGGATCCACTCCTTTATACGGTGTAATCACAAACAGGTTTTGCGCATCTACATGCACCTGAACCGAAGTGAATGCTTTTCCGAGTATACTTTTTGGAATGGTGTATCCCAGCGACACGTTCTGCAGCCGTACAAACCAGGCATCCTGCACAAAGAAATCGCCGATGCCATAAGGCGACCATCCCCAGAAAGAACTAGGATTGGTTGTGGATGGATTCTCGGGCGTCCAGCGATCTTTCACCGAGCGCAGCGCATTGTATCCATTGGAGAAAACACCGGCTGCACCAATGCCATAGGCAAAATGATTGGGGTCTGCAAAACGACGACCAAACAAGCCATTAAAATCAAAATTCAGGCTCCAGTTTTTATATTGAATAATATTGGTAATACCGGCCATATAACTGGGATCATTGGTGCCCATCATGCGGGTATCAGCATCATCAATAATGCCATCGGGTGCACCCAGGCGAATAAAACGACCATTGGCATCCACCATTGGATTTCCGTTGGCATCGCGCTGGAAACCATCAATGTCTTTGATCTTGATCATCCCGGGCTTCAATTCCGGTTGTCCGGCTGGTGCCTTCTCTCCCACCTGCAAAATGCCATCTGATACGCGGCTGTAAATGGCGCGGATCGGATCAGTTGCATTTTCATATACAGCAGGTTTCCAATCGGGCGCACGTTCCATCCAATTGTCTTTGTAACGTGCCAGTGAAAAGCTGGTTCTCCACTGAAAATCGCGGCGCTGGATATTGCGGGTATTGATGGTGATTTCAAATCCACGGCTCTGTGTTTTACCCACGTTGGCAATGATAGAATTCACTTCGTGATAAGAGTTCAATACTTTAGTGGCCAGCAAATCTGAAATCACATTGCGATACACTTCAATGGAACCATCCACTTTTCCGTTAAGTATGGAGAAATCCAATCCCAGGTTGGCACCGGTGGTGGTTTCCCATTTCAGGTCCGGGTTTTCCAAACGCGCAAGCGAAACACCAATCAACCGTACATCGTTTCCGGTAAGCCAGGCGGGATAAGCACCATAGGCGGCGAAGGCATTGCTGTTGATGGTAGCATTACCTGTTTGACCATAACTAAAGCGGAATTTCAGTTGAGAAAACGTGCTTTTCAAAAACTGCATAAAGGGTTCTTCCACCACATTCCAGGCGATGGCTGCAGAAGGAAAAGTTCCCCATTTGTTATTGGCTGCAAATACACTGGCACCATCTGTACGCACAGTGGCAGTAAGATAGTAGCGGCCTTTATAATTATAGTTCAACCGACCAAAATAAGAGGCAATCATGTTTTTGGAGCCGGCAGAATTGCTGGGCAATTGTACACTTCCTGCACCCAGGTTATTCCATAAAAAGGCATCGGTAATAAAACCGGTAGCCCCTTCACTGTTCATGGCATTTACGAATTGCTGTTGCGATACCCCGCCCAGCAGATCTACGGTATGACCATTACCGATTTTTCGGTTATAGTTGGCCGTTGCTTCCAGCAGATAGGAGTTGGATTCTGAATTGGAGATAAAAGCACGGCCCTGTTCCAGTGCACCATGTAAGGTGGTCGTAGGCAGGTAGTTTTGCCGTTTTGAATTCCCGCGATCAATGCCTGCTTTGAGCTTCACGGTTAAACCGCTGATCGGCATAATATCCACATAGAAATTTCCGAGGAAACGTTCAATGCGGCCGCGGTCGCTGATGGTGAGCAAGGAATAGGGATTGGGTTGCAGTGCCAGCTGCGGATTCAGCGGATAATTGCCCTGCTCATCAATGGCGGGAATATGCGGTCCCTGCTGAATAGCGGCCCGAATGATACCCGAATTTTCGAACTGATCAGCTCCCAGTTGTGTGTTTGAATTATCAATTCTGCTGAGGGTCATATTGATACCCGTGCGAATGTATTTATTGATATCCTGATCAATATTGGCACGAACGGAATACCGTTTGAATTCAGAATTTTTCACAATCGCTTTCTGATCATAAAAGTTGCCGGATACCAGGTAGCGGGTGGATTTATTTCCGCCCGATAAAGAGATATTATGCTGCATGGTTTGTCCATCTCTTGTAACAAGATCAAACCAGTCGGTACCACGGCCCACATTATTGATGGCATTCTGTGTGTAGAGTTTTCTAAACGGTCCATTTACGGGATTAGCCTCTGCTTCTGCCTGGGTTCTTGTGCCATAGGGCATCACGTTGTTGTCGAACTGCCATTGTTCCCAGGCGGCTTCATTGCGTACCTGCATCCATTCATTGAGCGGCAATACATCAAAGGGATTCTTGTATTTCTGGAGCGAATAGTTACCGGCATATTGCACTTTCAATCCGCCTTCTGATCCTTTTTTGGTAGTGATCAAAATAACCCCGTTGGCAGCACGGGAACCATAAATTGAAGTAGCACTGGCATCTTTCAATACTTCGATGGATTCGATATCATTCGGGTTGAAGGAATTCAGCACGCTCTGTGTTCCTGCGTTATAACGGCCGCCGCTTTCGGGCTGGGCGAGATCGGTGATGGGAAATCCATCCACCACAATCAGAGGTGCATTACTGGCATTCACAGATCCTGCACCACGTACCAGGATATCGAGTCCGCCGCCTGGTTGTGCACTGTTCTGACGAATGGTTAATCCAGCTACTTTTCCTTTCAGCATATTGCCGATTTCCGGACCGGAAGACAGTACCAGGTCCTTGGTTTTTACAGAAGAAACCGCACCGGTCAGGTCTTTTTTCTTCTGTGTTCCGTAGCCGATTACAACTACTTCTTCGCCCTGGTTTTCCTGTGGTTTCAGCGATATGCTGATGGTGGTATTGCCTTGTGAAACGACCACTTCCTGGGTTTCATATCCCACAAAGGAGATGATGAGGATAGCGCGCTCACCCGGAATATGCAGCGTGAATTCACCATTGGCATTGGTGGTGGTACCGCCTTCCGAACCTTTAATTTTGATGGAAGCACCATCGAGGGGCTGATTGGGATTATCAGCTGAGAGGATGCGCCCCTTGATGTCCATTGGCGGTGGAGGCGTTTCTTCTTTGGGTTCAGGCGGACTGGTTTCCGTTTTCGGGGCAATCACAATAAATTTATCACGAATGGTAAAGGAAAGCGCCTGATTTTTCAGGATCAGGTTGAGGGCATTTTCCACGGAGGCATTCCGCACATCGATATCCACTCTGGAGGCCCTTGCCAATTCGGATTTACCATAGATAACCCGGTAGCCCGATTGTTTGGTTATTTCCTTCAAAACCAGTTCGAGCCGCGCATTGTTCATCTTCAATGTAACAGACTGGGCATAACTGCCCGCGTTGGCCTGTACAAGGAAAGCGAAGAATAAAACAACAGTCAGTTTCATACCTAAGCAGATTTTGGGTAGTTGGCGATAAGAAATCAATCGCATAGCTTTGTTTTGATTGGTTAGTTAATAAATAGTCGTCGCAGATTGTTTTTTTGCTACCAGTTTCAGCCGGGAGTGCTTCGAACGCTTCCGGTTTTTTTTGCAGCAGTTTGATTGGTACCTACATAAGGAGAAGTTTAATGGGGCTTATTTTGTTACGGTGATTACTTTATTGTTGACGGAAAACTTTACCTGTTTGGTGAGTTCCAGTAATTCCAGCAGTTTGGATACCGGTACATTTCGCGGGATCTCCGCCACAAACTGTTCTTCAATTTTATCTTTATATACTACTTCCACGCCATACCACCTAGCAACATTTCGCATGATGGTTTCGATATTGGTGCCGTTGAACTGGAAGATGCCGTTTTTCCAGGCAAGTGTTTCTTCGAGATCGGGATGGGGATTCAGGTTGAGTTGGCCCTTGTTATTGCTGGCTTGCTGACCGGGTTGAAGCAGCAGGCTGCCGGCACCTGTGGTTACTTTTACCTTTCCTTCCACGAGGGTGGTTTTTAGCGTTTGTTCATCGCTGTAGGTATTGACATTAAAATGGGTGCCAAGTACTTCAATTACCTGATCGCCCGCTTTTACTATAAAAGGTTGTTGGGCATTTTTCGCTACTTCTAAATAAACTTCACCGGTGATGGATACGGTTCTTTCGGTTCCTGTAAAGGCTGTTGGATAGGTAATGGAGGAAGCCGCATTCAGCCAGATGGCGGTACCGTCGGGCAGGGTGAGCTGGTATTGTCCCCCTACCGGGGTAGACATGGTATTATATACTACTTTGTCGGTGCTGTTGGCATTTTCATAAGCCAGCTCACCGTTGTTCAGTTTGATGATTTTTGTATTACCCTGATTGGCAATAAGGCCATTGGAAAGCGAATCCAGCACCACTTTGCTGCCATCGCCCAGGGTAAGTGTAGCGTAATTGCCACCGGGTGCAACATCTTCTCTGATGGGTGTAGTTGCTATTTGGTTTGGGGTGATGGTTGCCTCTTGTTTGGTTGCCAGATAAACAAGAAAGCCTCCAATACCAAGTATAAAAATCGCCGCCACCTTGCTCCAATGCCTCCTGAATAATTGAATATAGCGAACTGGGTTGGGAATCTGCTCTCCCCCTTCTCCCTCCTCCTTTTCTCCCCTTTCCTCCCTTGTCTCCTCTGTTATTCGTTGAAAAATAATTTCTCCTTCCCCCTCCGACATCTTCTTCTCCGCTGTATAATCGGCCCATTTCTCCTTCATCCAGTCCTCCAGTGGCGTATCCTTTTCCAATTGGGAAAGCAGTTCATTCAGTTCTGCCGTTTCCGGTTCGGTAATCGATTTTTGGAAGAATTGCTCCAGTAAATAGTTGAGTCGTTGGGTTTGCATATTGGCTGCTTTTCCACCCGCCGGGTAAATGGTATAACCGGACAGATATCAAGTAGACAATCGGAAAATAAAAAGGGAGTAGTGGGATTGAAAAAAAAATTTGAAGCTTCGGATTAAAGGAGGTTCAACCATTTAAACAGACCAACAATCAGTGCACCTGTTAGCCCGGTTTGTTTTTCCAGCAGCAGCCGGATGGACCGAACCGCCTGTGCCACATGTTTTTTAACCGTGAGCGGTGAGATATTGAGCTGGTGGGCAATTTCCCTGGTTTTCATCCCCTGTTCCTGCCGCAGGTGATAGATCTTCTTTTGCTGCGGAGGCAATTGATTGATGGCTTCCTGTAAGAAGCGATTGGTTTCCCTATAATTGATGGATTGGGTTACGGGATCGCTGGATTCCGTGGCGGCATCCTTCATGCCGGCGATGATCGTACGTTCCAGACTGGCTCTTTTAAATCCGTTGATAACCTGGTTTTTGGCCAGGGTGAAGAGCCAGGCATCAAAGCTGCGGATTTCCTTCAGGTTTTCCCGCTGCTGCCATACTTTAATAAAGACCTCCTGTAAAACATCTTCCGCTACCTGTTTGGATTCAGTTAAACGCAGGGTGTAAAAAAACAGTTTATCGCGATGTAAATCGTACAGGGCGCGGAAGGCCTTCCGATCGCCCTCAGCCAGTTGCTGAAGAAGCAGAAATTCATTTATGGAACGGTCAGGATGCACGCAGTTGGTTTTGTTTTCGCAGCATCCTAAAGTTAACCAAAAAACAATATGCCGCCTCCAACCCGCGCAATCGTATGCGTATTTCACCCGACCGGTGCCACCCGACCGGTGGCACCGGTCGGGTGGATGGAAGGTTAGTACTGAAAATAGATTTCGGTGGCGCCGTAGCCGTAGCGGGCATCGTATTGGTTGACGAAGGATTTTACGGGTTTGCGGAGGCGCAGGAGTGCATGAATCTCATCGCGCAAGCGACCGGAACCCAGGCCATGTATCACAGTTAGCATTGGTTGGTGATGCGCCAGGGCCAGCTCGTAGTATTTTTCGAATTCATTCACCTGGTATTGCAGGATCTCCGCATTCGACATACTCTTCCAGCTTTCGGTCAGTTTTTCGATATGCAAATCCACCACGGTACGTGCCGGAGGTAAATGTTGCCGGGCCTGTGAAGCGGCATACACTTTATATCCCGCCGCTGCCAGCTTACCCAGTTCCATCTTATCCTCTTCTACAAAATCAGGATAGTCTTTGAACAATTGATAGGAAAAAGTTGGCTCGCCCTTTTCCTGCAATTGCTGAATCCGCATAAACAACTGCTTTGGCTTCAATTTCAGCGAAGACTCATAGTGCGGCTGCTTTTTCTTATCGGGCGTAACCAGGGTGAAATCAAAATGGAAAGAAGGAGAATCATTCAGGTTGGCAAAGGGAATATCGTGCAGGTAAAAATCCTGGTGGGCCAATACCTGGTTTTTTAATTCGAAATCGGGCTCGCCAAAATAATGAACGGCATAGGTAAACCCATAACCGAGGTCATTCTGGTTATGGAGATGCACTTTCAGTACAGACACCACTTCATCTCCAAATTCATCGCGCTCAAAAACCGGAATAAAAGTCAGCCAAACCCCATTGGGATCGCGTTTGGGAAGCTGTTTGATCTTCTCCTTCGGAACCTGATCAATATAGGTTTTGGGCACCGGTTTTTTCTCCGGTACCAGTTTCTGTTTGGAAAACTGTTTAAAATACGGGTAATCGAGCTGATCAGTGTAAGCGGGAAATTTCACTCCGCGTACATCCACCATCACCATCCGGTCGTTTACGATCTCCACGACTTCCGCGTCTTCGTTGGTGAGACGCACCACCACTTTATCGCCCACTTCAAATTTCATGCGGCAAAGATAATCAACTGCCGGCTAACTTACTTTTGCGATAGCCATAGAGGAAATAAATCAGCAAACCCAGGGCCATCCAGCCGAAAAACACCAGCCAGCTCTTGGCCGGGATTTCAATCATCAGGTACAAACAGCAGAGCATGCCCAGCACCGGAATCAGGGAGTATTTGCGAACAAAGGAAAACACCGCAATCAGCCAGGCCACCACCATAAATACCAGGAATAAAATTTCCTGATAACCCTCATTATCCAGGTGACTAACGGCCAGCTGTATGCGATCCCAAAAGAGATAGGTAAAGAGCACCGTCAGCAAAGGGATAATATATTGTGCATTGATATAAGGCAGGTTGAATTTGCCGGGTTTATTTGCCATACGGGGCAGGATCAGCACGCCGCCGCAAACCAGCACAAAGGCAAATAAGGTACCGATGGAAGTAAGGTCGGTCATCAGTAAATCATCCACAAACAAGACCGGAATCCCCACTACAAAACCGGTAATAATAGTCGCAAACCAGGGGGTTTGGTATTTCTTATGGATTTTAGCAAAGGATTTGGGCATGAGGCCATCGCGACTCATACTCATCCAAATGCGTGGCTGCCCGATCTGGAAGACCAGCATTACACTGGTGGCGGCCACCACGGCGGAGATCGAAATAAAGGTACCCAGCTTCTCCATATTGATGCTGTCGAACACGAAGGCCAGCGGATCAGTAACGCCTTTGAACTGCTCATAGTTAACCAGTCCGGTTATTACCAGGGTGGTAATAACATAAATGACCGTACAGATGATAAGGGAATAAATCATACCGCGGGGCATATCGCGCTGGGGATTGCGGCATTCCTCGGCGGTAGTGGAAATGGCATCAAAGCCGATATAGGCGAAGAATACGGCCGATACGCCTTTCAGCACCCCACTCATGCCATTGGGCAGGAAGGGGGTCCAGTTACCGGTGAGGTCGTCGGTAAAAATGATCCAGGTGCCGATGGCGGCAATCAGCAGCAGGACCACAATTTTTAAGCCCACCATAAAATTGGCGGTGTTCTTACTTTCTTTTATGCCGATATAGGCCAGCGCAGTAACCAGCACCACAATTATAAAGGCCGGCAGGTTGATGATAAAGGGAATGCCGGCGATGCGCGGTGCCGTGGCATAGATCATCATATCCTGCACCGGTTTGCCTTCAGCCAGGGCCGCTTCGTAGGCATGTTTGGCCGTTTGGTATCCGATGGTGAGGTGATCGGCCAGTTGCAAACCGAATACATTTTCCAGAATATTCTTGAAATAGGAACTCCAGCTGATGGCCACTACAATATTACCAATGCTGTATTCCAGGATCAGGGCCCAGCCGAGGATCCAGGCAATGAGTTCACCAAAGGTTACATAGGAATAGGTATAGGCACTACCGGATACGGGTACGCGCGAAGCGAATTCGGCATAACAGAGGGCGGTAAAGCCGCAGGTGATGGCAGTGATGATGAAAAGAAAAATAACACCCGGACCGCCACTATACGCCGCCGACCCGATGGTAGAGAAGATGCCGGCACCAATAACAGCGGCGATGCCCATCAGGGTAAGATCGCGCACGCCCAGTACTTTGCGCATGCCGCTGTGGCCATGGTCGTCGGCGAGGCCCTGTTCGTGGTCCTTAATAATTTTCTCAATCGACTTTTTCCGGAAAAAAGAATTCGACATGCAGCGTTAGGTTTTAAGGGGCCAATATAGGGATTTATTGACGATCAATAATCGCGCTGGATCAGGAAATCGGCCAGTTGTTTGAGAGGTTCTTTGCGTTTACTGAGTACCGCAATATCATCGAGGTGTTGGAGGGCCTGGTGGAGGAACTTGTTTTTGAGTTCCATGGCCCATTGGTCTACTCCAGTGTTTTTATAGATGGCCAGTACGCGTTGCACCTTATCGGCGGGATTGGAGTTCAGCAATTCGGTCAGTTCCTGCTGGTCTTTACCCGTGGCGGTTTCGAGCGCGCGGATGAGCAGGAAGGTTTTTTTATTGGAAAGGATATCGCCGCCGGTTTGTTTACCGAATTTGGCGGGGTCTCCAAAGCAATCGAGGTAATCGTCCTGAACCTGGAAGGCGATGCCGAGGTTTTTTCCGAATTCATAAATATGGTGGAGGTTGCCCTCTCCTGCCCCGCCAAGGATGGCGCCGAGTTTGAGACTGGCGGCCAGGAGTACGGAGGTTTTGAGTTCAATCATTTTGAGGTAGGCATCGAGGGAAACGGTTGCCTGTTTTTCGAAATCCATATCGAGCTGCTGGCCTTCGCACACTTCTTTGGCGGTGGTATTGAAGAGGGAAATGATGCGATGAAAATGGCCTGATTTGACCTTATTCAAATAATCATAGGCCACTACCAGCATTACATCACCGGCCAGTAAGGCCGTGGGCTCTCCATATTTAGTATGGACGGTTTCCATACCTCTGCGCAGGGGTGCTTTGTCCATGATATCGTCATGGATGAGGGTAAAATTGTGAAAGAGTTCAATGGCGGTAGCTACCTGCCAGGTATCGGGCAGTATTTCGTCAAAGAGTTCATTGCCCATGAGGCAGCAGACGGGCCGCACGCGCTTGCCCCCCAGCTCCAGGAAATATTCTGCCGGCCGGTAGAGGCTTTCTGGCTGCGCCGGGAAATGGGCCTGGTTAAAGAAGGTACTGAATTGCGAGGAAAGCTGTTCGAATGATTGCATAGATGGATTTTCCGAACGGCTAATTTAGGTGATTTGGGGGGAAGAGGGTGAAAATAGTGAATGGTGAATAAGTGAATTGGCTTCAAAAGCCTAATCATATCTTTAAGGCTAAAGTAAAAGGCAAAAACAATATCATAAAAATATTCAAGCTCTATGAACCAAACAGAAACTATTAACAGTAATACCGAACAGGCTGTAATAATAAAATTCTATTACCATTCCATTGATCTAAAGGCATTACATGAATTGGAGGACAAATTAGAAGACCACCTCAATCACACAGGCATTGGTGAATTTGATGGAAATGAAATTGATTTGCTCACCAAAAAAGTAACAATCTATATGTACGGCACAAATGCCAGAACAATATTTAATTCTATAGAAGCAATTCTAAATGATACAGATTTTATGAAAAATGCTCAAGTAACGCTTCGTTTTGGGCCTCCGGAAAAAGGTATAAAAGAAATTCAAATCATAGTATAATTGTAAACAGATCATATACAAAAAATATTTCCATCTTAAGCAATACGGTTTCCCGTACAAAATCGAGTCGTGATTTATATAATTTACATTGGTAAAACAGCAGGCTCAAATAATTTAAATAAAACCTGTGAATCAATGCAATTAAAACTCAAAAAAGTAAACATGAAACTTTTGGTCCTATTATTTTCAGTAGCAATTGCGAACCTGCTAACAGGATGTATGCAGACTAGACATATTACAGAAAAATATATTAAGACAAATATCGAAAAACATAACCAGGGTGAGTTTAGTACCATTAAAACCTATACTATATATAAGGGGTTATCCTATGGCGGCAGCGCTTATCTTGAACTGACAGGCTACAAGTATTCAAACACGAAAGCACTAGTATTAGGGGCAGACAAATATTTTTATGCCAGACAGAAATTTAAAGGGGATCAAACAATGATTGCAAATATCACTTACATTGAGCTTAACATGAGTCAATGCAAGGATATAATAACCAACTACAAAATATTACAGGATAGAATAAAAAGTGAAAGACCAAAAAAGAATGAGGAAATATACCATGATTTTACGGTATCAAATGATTTATTCATAAGCTTTAGAAAATCCTCCGGATACATGAACGTTAGCTATATTGATTTTTGGATAAATGGTGAAAAATACCGCATTTCAACGGCAACCATCATTAGTAAACTGAATAAATTCATGGCCTACTAAAAAAAGTGCGCAGATTTAATTTATTATTCCTAGCTCTAATAAACGATCATTTTTTGACTAAATTCGACACAGTAAAATTTGAATAAAAAAATTGGTAGTGAAAAAAATTGAAGTTGTTGCAGCAATAATTAAACATGGCAATGAAATACTATGTACTCAAAGGCCCGAAAACAAATTGCAGTATATATCTAAAAAATTCGAATTCCCAGGCGGTAAGATTGAAGCTGGTGAAACAAAAGAAGAAGCATTAATTCGAGAGCTTTCCGAGGAGCTAAATCTAACGACAGTCATCAATTCCCCTTTCATAACAGTAGTTCATGAATACCCAGATTTTGAAATTACTATGCACAGTTTTATCTGTGAAGTAGATTCCAAAAACATCACCCTAACTGAACATATCGATTCAAAATGGATGACATTGGAAAACATTGAAAGTTTGGATTGGGCAGCAGCTGATATACCCATTGTAAATAAACTAATTTCCAATGGATAATTTAAATGATGTTTTTAATCAAAGTCTACAAACTGGATTTGTAAATAAATCGATAATTTCAGACGCAGTATATCAACCGGAACTTTTAGTCAATCAAATTCAACCTCCCAAAAAAATCCTCTCAATCCTACTTCAAGAATTCGAAAAATGCAGTGAGTTTTATATTACAGTTGCATTTGTTACAACAAGCGGTGTTGCCACAATTATTAATAAAATTAAGGAGCTAGAAAATAGAGGAATAAACGGTAAAATACTTGTTTCGCAATATCTGAATTTCACAGAACCAGAAGCTCTTAAAAGACTACTTCAATTCAAAAATATTGACTTGAGAATTGCCACCACTGGAAATGCGCATTCTAAAGGGTATATTTTCAAGCATAAAAATCATTATAACCTAATTGTTGGCAGTAGTAATCTGACAGCCAATGCTATCACCACAAATAAGGAATGGAACATAAAAGTATCTGCACTAAGTCATAGTGGTCTGGTCGAAAAAGTGTTGAATGAATTTAATGCTGATTTCGAAAATGCAACTATTGTATCGAAAGAATACATAAATTCTTATGAAAAATTATATCAACAACAATTTTTATTAAGTGCAAATAATCAGGAAAATGACCAACAATTAATTTCAGGATTTGCAGTACCCAACAGAATGCAATCTGAAGCATTACAGAATTTGCAAAACCTTCGCGCTGGTAATAAAAATAAATCCTTAATTATTTCGGCGACAGGAACAGGAAAAACCTATCTATCTGCATTTGATGCCAAAGCATTCAATCCTTCCAAGTTGTTGTTTGTTGTGCATAGACTAACCATTGCCAAAAGTGCGCTGAAAACATTCAAAAAAGTATTCGGAAATGGAAAATCAATGGGTCTATATTCAGGAAACCAACTTGAGTCTGATTGTGACTTTATTTTTTCGACGATTCAAACGATCTCAAAACCAGAGCATCTACAGCAATTTGAAAAGGAGCATTTTGACTATATAATAATTGATGAAACACATAGATCAGCAGCAAATTCATATTCAAGATTAATCGAGTATTTCAAACCCCAATTTTTATTGGGAATGACAGCTACACCTGAAAGAGCTGACGGAGAAAACATCTTCGAAATTTTTGATTATAACATTGCTTATGAAATTCGTTTAAATAAAGCGATGGAAGAGGATATGTTAAGCCCTTTCCATTATTATGGGGTAACAGATTTAATAGTAAATAATAAAGTTGTTGACAACAAAACAGACTTTAATCATCTAGTTTCTTCTGAACGTGCTGAAAGGATTATTGAACAATCAAAGTTCTATGGAAGCGATAATGGAATAATTAGAGGGCTAATATTTTGCTCAAGAAACGATGAAGCCTTGGAACTATCCAGACTGCTAAACTTAAAAGGATATAAAACAGTTGCTCTTAATGGAGCTAGTTCCGAGCAGGAAAGATCAAACGCAATAGAATTATTAGAAACAGACGATTTATCAAAAAAAATAGATTACATACTTACAGTTGATATATTCAATGAAGGAATTGACATTCCAAGGATCAACCAAATTATTATGCTTCGTCCCACCGAATCTGCTGTAATTTTCATTCAGCAACTAGGCAGGGGCCTTAGAAAAGCGGACGGTAAGCACTATTTGACTTTAATTGACTTTATCGGTAATTATGATAAAAACTATTTAATACCCATTGCATTATATGGTGATACTTCTTACAATAAAGATTCTCTTCGGAAACTACTAACAGATGGAAGCAGAATGCTTCCAGGTTCATCAACTATTAATTTTGACGAAATCACAAAAGAGAGAATTTTTCAGTCCATCGATGTAGCTAATATGCAATTATTTGCAGACCTTAAAAATGATTATAACCTTCTCAAATTTAAAACAGGAAAAATACCAATGATGATGGATTTCATAGAACATGGCTCCAGAGATCCTTTTTTGTACGTTGAACACTCAAAATCCTATTTTAACTTTGTTAATAGAGTCGAAAATTATAAAACAATATCCTTATCCAATAAAGAGATAAAATTACTTGAACTGTTTTCCAAAGAAATAAACAATTCTAAAAGAGTAGAAGAAAGCATTATTCTTAAAGAATTGATAGACCAAGGTCAACTATCTATTAATACTTTCAAAGAACAAATAAATTCTGAATTCAACTACATTGTTTCAAATCAAACTATTCAATCCTGTATTCGCAATTTAAATTTTGAATTCATCCGGGAAAATAAAAACAATAAATTGGTTCCAGTCAAAGAGATAATAGGGCATGATATAATAGCTATAAATGGTAATAATTTTGAGTTTTCTGAAACATTTAAGTCCTTATTAGACCACTCTGATTTCAAAAAATATTTACTAGACTCAGTTAATTACTCTATTTACCAATTTAAGGATCATTTTATACCAGAAAACTGGAGCAATGGTTTTATTCTTTATAAAAAGTATTCAAGGAAGGATGTATTTAGGATTCTGAATGTAAACGAAAATCCTGTAGCACAAAATGTTGGTGGATACTTAGTTAGTCCGGATAATAGTCATTGTCCAATTTTTGTCAATTATCATAAAGAAGAGCATATTTCTGAATCCACCAAATATGAAGACGAATTCTTAAATACTAAAGAATTTGTATGGATGTCAAAGTCAAATCGCAGAATTTCGAGTAGTGACGTACAATCAATATTAGGAAAGAAAGGACCAGTTCGTTTGCCACTGTTTATTAAAAAAAATAATGATGAAGGAACTGAATTTTATTATATGGGAGAACTAACTCCTAATCATGCGTATGTTGAGGAAACAACAATGAACAATAACAGTGGAGGGCAAGTTCCAGTGGTGAAAATTCGATTCAACATTTCTCCTCTTGTTTCTGATTCAATTTACAACTACCTGAATGATACAGGCGTTCTTCATCGCGACATCACAAAGCATACAAACAAGAATGAAATGCCACTTGAATCAAAACGTATAGAAACTCCCAAAACCATTCGTCTTTATAATTTCTATGCTGCTGCCGGAACATTTAGTGAAATACAGTCTGACATTCAATACACTGAAATTGAGGCACCAAATAAAAATATTGAAACAAAGAATTATTTTGCTTGTAAAATAGTTGGAGAATCAATGAATCGAGTTATTCCAAATGGATCGATCTGTTTATTTAAATTGTATTCCGGAGGAAGTAGAGAAGGGAAAATTTTACTGATAGAAAACCATGATTTCCAGGATGAAGATTTCAATTCAGCATTTACAATTAAAACATACTCCAGCGAGAAAATTGTTACTAGCGAAGGATGGCAGCACAAAAAAATCAGCTTAAGACCTAATTCTTATGACAACTCCTATAAAGAAATAATTATCACTGAGGAAAATGCAAAAAACATGAAAATTATTGGTGAATTTATATCTATAATTAGTTAAGATGATTTTATTTTTTTTCTTCAGTTTTCCCAAACAACGCCTCCAATAAATCACATGGCTTCACATCTATAGCGTTCGCAATCAGGTATAATTCTTCCGCTCTTAAGTGACTGCGCTCATGCAATGTCAACTCGTTCATCCGGGCTCGGGATAAACCAGTTTTCCTGGCTACCTCCGATTTATTAACAGATTTCTGAGCTAGATATTCTCCCAATTTGGTCATGCCTATTTCGGTTATTCTATAATAGTTAATAGAATAAATATAAATTATTGTAGAAATTCCTTCGCGCGATTTGGAATTATGTTGGTATTTAAATAAATTGTGTAGGTTATTCTATACAATTCAATGTAATTTCTACAAATCGTTTACCCTTTTAAATCCCCCCAACCATGAAACCCTTTTCCCTATATCACCCCAATCGCGATAACTTTATCTCCATCCAGCAAGTGCTGGTGGATTGCATCATCAAATCTGCCAATCCCGATAAAATCTTCCTGCTGGGCGTTACCAATCACCAGCGGAAATCAGAAAGCATATTTATCCCCTCCGCTCCCACTGCCAATCGCATTGCAGCTTGTTCCCTGCTTGTGTTAATCCGCGATCCCGCCAATAAAGAACTCTATGAATGGCAGGATAAAATTGAAGCCAATACCATGGCCATCCTGCCGGTTACGTCCATTGTGCTGACTTCCGCCAAATTTGAAGATTGGCGGAAAGCCGGCCATCGCTTTGCCTGCAGGGTGGTTGAATCGGCCGAGCTCTTATATGATTCCGGAACGAGTCCCCTCTCTGTTCCGGAGGATGGTACCCCTGCCAGCCCGGCACTAGAACAGGATCGCCTCCTTGCAGACGGATTGGCAAGGGCGAAAGAGTTTCTTGCAGGTTCAGAACTCTACCGGATCCGGAAACAGCATTCCATGGCAGCCTTTATGCTGCATCAGGCTGCAGAACAAGCCCTTTCCACCCTGCTGGAAACCGGAACCGGCTTTCGCGCCAATACCCATAACCTGGAACGACTGCTTCGCTATGCCAGTCTCACCAGCCACCGCCTGCCCGATCTCTTCCCTCAGGATACCGATCAGAAAAAACGACTCTTCCAGCTCCTGCAAAGGGCCTATATCGAACCCCGCTATAAAGCCGACTACAAAATCAGCCAGCAAGACCTGCTGCAACTGACAGAAAGAGTGGAAGAATTACTGGAAATCCTGCAATCCACGAGTAATCCTTGTGCAAACCATGTGTTATCCATGTGCCGTGCTGCTGATTTTCAATAGGTTAGTACATAGTTGGTACATGGATAACACATGGATTAGACATGGATAAAGCAAGGATAAGCGAAATGCTAATATTTTTAGTATTTTTGACTTCTATGCCCTGGTATTTTATTTCCTACACATCCGGAGCCGGCAAAAAGATCAAAGGCTTTAAAGAGTTCCATATCCGGAATGTGGATGATGCATTTAGCTTTTTCAAAGACAAGGTGAAACTGGCCGATCCGGACCATTCCCGGTTTAATTGTGTAATGATCAGCACAAAATCGGAGGACTGGCAGGAATGGAATCGGAACCGGTATAAATCAAGGTATGGGTAATTCCTTAGCGTTATTTTTATCAGGTTTTACAGTACTCCCCACATCTTATCTTTACCTCCATGAAAATTGTTGAAGATTTTTATTCCTCCGATTATTCGCCTAAACTTCCGCCCAGCCTGAAGCTGGAACTGGAAGAACTTGAAATGCAGGCTTTTGAATACAACCAGCCGGTTGTACATCAGCTTAAATCAATGATGCAGTTACACCCCGAATTTCCAGAACCAGGCTGTTTGCTGGTTGCAATCTATGACCTTCAGGGAAAGAAAAAACAGTCGCTCGACCTGCTCCATTACCTGAACCAAACATTTAAAAATACGCCTGCTGTACTAACTACCCTGGGCGAATACCTTATTGCCAGTGAGGACTTGGATGAAATGGAGCAACTGGCGGATTTTGCGCTTCCATTTGAACAACAATTTCCAGATAGAGAATTGGTAGCCATCGAAGAATGGCTGCCCTATGAGCTGATTTCTGCAGAATGGTTGATTCTGAACGATGAAATAATGCAGGGTATTAATCGTATTAAAAAAATCGCAGCAACACTGGAAGTTATGCCCAGGCAATGGCAGGATTATAAGGAATTGATTGAACTGATAGAAGAATATATTGATCCGGATGAGTATGATGCACCAACTCATGAACTACTTCAAATCCTATATCGAAAATCACTTGGCGAACAGTACATTTCCGACTATTCATTTATTCATCCGGAACTATTCCTACTTCAAAGAGCTTTATTTTCTACAGATATTCATGCTGTAATGAATCTGTTGAAACTGCCGCGGGTTAGTCTCCTGGCAGATCTTCGGCTGGCGCTGCAGGATTTGTATCAGAATGATTTTTATTATCGGCAGTATTCTCCGCCAGAAATTCAACCGGATCTTCCAATTGCCGCTTTTCTCTTATTGGCTGAACTGGAGGAACCGGATGCATTGAAAGACTGGCTTTATTTTCTTCACCAACCAATAGCATTTATTGAATTCTGGATGGAGGATTTACTAAATGAACTTGGTTATTGGATAAGTTGGAAACTGGGCCGCAATTCACTAACTGAGATAGAAGAAGCCTTACGCGATACCTATGAGAATAGCTGGTCTGCCGTTACGCTGGCAACCGGCCTTATCATCACCTATTTGCATGAAGAAGATAAAAAGCAAGACATCCTTGACATCTTTGAACGTACCTGCCATTATATTATACAGGCAGATCCTGATGAGGGAAAACAAAATCTGCTGGCCACCCTGCTCCAATTTGGAATGGCAAGAGATCTTACCCGATTCACCCCAATAGTAAAAGAGGCCTATGAAAAGAACCGGGTGAACAACTGGCTCTATGGTAGTACGCCTGAAAAATTCATCGCAGAGGCAACCTATTGGTCTGAGCCGGAACAATCTGTTGAGTACGAACAATCACTGTTTCCGTTGGAAAAAATAGTTGAATGGTTGTTGAAATGAAAATAAGCTACGGTAAATTCCATTTACTATCTATTTTTCTCGGAAGAAAGTACCCCTTGATGCAATTTGGGTTTTGAATACAAATCTGTATATGATTCTTGCGATGAAAGCCAGCTTTCTCATACAATGCCGGTCCCTCTATAAAAGCAGAACGGACAGAATCATAAGGAGGCAGGTTATTGTTTCTTCGTTGATTATGTAGATTGTTTACAACAGCACAATCCAGGTCACGTAATAATAAATCCGTTGATGCTCCAACATTTTGATTGACCGGAATAGGAAGGCCTAATGTTTGACAGGAAGCTACCAGATTGAGATATGACTCTTCGACCAATTGTATGTGTTCCGCATCCATCAGATCAAGACAAAAGCCCAAATCTAAAACTGCACCTACTACTGCAGGCGATTTAATTTTTGATCGTTGGGTGTCCTTAAGTTCATTAGCAAACTCCAGTGCTCGCTGCTGATTGTTCTCCCAAAAATAAATACCTGATCCCAGCCAGTCATAGCTGTTTCTACTATTTCGAAGTGTTGTTTTGCCGGAAATAAGTTTTTTGACCAAAGCTGCATCGCAACCGTGAAATCCAATAACCAATCCTGATTTAGCGGGATACACCAGTAATTGAGCGGGGAGTTACAGATTTTTTTAACTTGCCTGATTTCGTTAACAAACCCAACTCCATTAACAGTGCCCTGGCAGCATCTGTAGAAGTTGTAACTGCCAGGTTTTGCTTGCGAAGCGCATCCTGCAATATTTGTTTGTCATTTGAACTCATAATGTAAAAGTAATGAAATCTTCTGGAAATTATCGGCTAGACTAGCCTCTCCACCTTCTCAAAAAACTCGGAAAGAGAAATGTCAAAATGATCGCAGAGTTTGGAAAGCGTACTCACCGTAACATTGGCGCGGGCCGTTTCAATACGGCCGATATGGATGCCCGTTTCTCCAAACACCGATTCCTGCGTATGGCCTTTCTGCTCCCGCAGCTCTTTCAGCACCAGGGCTATTTTTTGAAGTAATTGAATTTCACGGTGTTGAGACATGCCCGCTCAAATTCTGTACATATCAGCACCTAAAAAATGACATATTCGTAAGTAATTTGTACATTAGCCTTTCTGCCGGCTACTCACAACATCGCCGCAGCTGAATAAAATTATTTTTGCGATTCTTCAATTGATCTGAAGCTTTCGCTTGGAGTCTTGTACTGAAACGTCGGAAATTTCATGGACACAAGATGATAAGCAAGAGCTCACGTATATGCGTGGGCTCCCTTATTAGTGTCCGGGCCTCCGACGGCCTCAGTACGGTAAGTGGAGACCCGCATTTTTTTTGCCCCCTCCCGACTCCTCCTAAAACCGAATCGTGATGTCTGAGCTACCTGAATATCAATCGGAGGAAATTCTGCTGCATGCTTTCCGCAATGGCGATGAAAAAGCCCTGGCTATTATATACCGGGATTTCCATCCCGCCCTTTCCCACTATTCCTATGGGTTTCTAAAAGATCGATCCATAGCAGAAGAAATTGCCGCCAACGCATTGGCAAAAACATGGAAAATGCATGAGAAACTCGACAGTCTGGGTGCCATTCGTGCCTATTTATATAAGATCGTACAGCGGGACAGTCTCGCTTATTTAAGGAAAGAAAAAAAACGCAGCACTGTACACCAGGCTGCACAGGCCCCCGATATCAACACCGATACCCCCTTTGAACAACTGGTTCGCAGTGAATTCCACCGACAGCTGCATACAGCACTTAAAGAACTATCCCCCGCCAATCAGAAGGTAATCACCATGCATTACCTCGAGGGCAAAACCACCGGCGAAATTGCCCGAGAACTAAATGTTCATCCCAGTACGGTCAAAACCCAAAAAACCCGGGGATTGGACGCACTTCGCAAACGCCTGCTCCGCCCGCTTTCCCTCCTGTTTTAAAAATTTCTGAAAAAAAACTTGTCCGGATGTAAACCTTTTTGAACGATCCCGCCTTTCTCTTCTGTGCTTGCTTTAACTTAATAGTATGAAAGAAACACCATACAGGATCGCTTATCTTATTGCAGGCTATATCCGGAATACCCTGAGCGTGCAGGAACAGGATGAACTCGATAACTGGGTGAATGAGACAGATGAAAACCTACGGCTCTTTGAAGATTTAACCGATGAAGATAATATCAATGCCAACCTGGCCTGGATGGATCAGGTTCAGACAGAACAATCCTTTCAGGCATTAAAAGAAAAAGGCGCATTCGAGATTCGGAAAAAGAAATTTATGATTCCGCCAGTTTGGTTGGCGGCAGCCAGTGTGGTATTGGTAATTGGCTTGTTTTTTCTAATCAGGAAAACACAGCATACATCATCCGGCCAACTGGTGGCCCGGGATACCACCCTGTTGCAACCCGGTGGTAATCGGGCAACCTTAACATTGGAAGATGGTAAAATAATTGATTTAAGTAAAACTGTAAACGGGCAAATCGCTCAGGTTAAAGGCTCTCATGTGCGCAAACCGGCTGATGGAGAGTTGGAGTATGAAAAGGAGGATTCCGGAAACCGGATGCCTTCCATGCATACCCTCTCCACACCGGTGGGCGGTCAGTATCAATTGCAATTGCCAGATGGAACAAAAGTATGGCTGAATGCGGCGAGTAAGTTAACCTATCCAACCGCATTCATAGAGGCTGAACGTAGTGTTTACTTATCAGGAGAAGCTTATTTTGAAGTAGCGAAAAAAGACGGACAATCATTTAAAGTACAACTGGATAATGGTTCCGTTGTTCAGGTCCTCGGCACCCAATTTAATGTAACATCGTATGCAGATGAAACTACACAGGAAATTACGCTGCTGGAAGGAAAGGTAGCCGTTGTTAATAAAAATCAGACGGCCAGTTTGATGCCGGGTCAACAGGCGCTTATTAACGAAGGAAAACTATCAACAAAAGAACGGGTTGATACCGAAAGGATTATCGCCTGGAAAAACGGATTCTTTGAATTTCACGATGCCCACATAGAAACCATCATGAAACAGGTGGAGCGCTGGTATGGAGCCACCATTATTTATGAAGGGAAACTAAACCAACAATTCAATGCGACCATCCTGCGAAAGGAGCCGCTGACCAAACTGCTGCACCTGCTGGATTTAACCGGACAGGTACAATTCAAAATTGACAACAAAACCATTTATGTTCTACCCCGATGACTAAGCGTTATTGAGGTGTATCCAAAAAAAACCGAAAGTGCTCGCAACACTTCCGGCGGATGTTTGGGTTAACCCAATAATCAATTAAGGCTATCAACCGATTTCAGAAAACCCAAACGTAACAAAGCTATGCAATTAATTACTGCGGGGAGGATAAAGTGTATCATTGCTATGAAACTTTTATTCCTGTTTACCATTGCGGCCTGTCTGCAGGCTTCAGCCACCGGCTATGGACAAACAGTATCCCTATCGCTCCGGAATGCTCCCCTAGAAAAAGCCTTTACAGAAATAAAAAGGCAGACTGGATATCATTTTATTTATACGCGCGATCAGCTCAAAAACACCCGGCCTGTAAGTTTTCAGGTGGTGAACGGATCGCTGAAAGAAGTGCTGGAGAAATGTTTTCAGCAGCAGCCGGTATGGTTTATCCTGGAGGATAAATACGTGGTGGTGCAGAACCGTACACAGCGGTCGGCTATTCCTGATTCGGCAAAGGTAGCCATTGATTTTACCGGTCGGGTAGTGAATGAACAGGGTAATCCAATCGCCGGGGTCAGCATAACTGCAAAAAAATCAGGAAGATTAACCACCACTAATGGAAAGGGTGAATTTGAATTTAAACAGCTTGATGAAGCCGAAGTGCTGGTTATATCCAGCATTGGTTATCAAACCCAGGAAATTTCCATTCAGAATCGATCCAGTATTGTGGTGCGTTTAAAGGTATCCGTGAGCCAATTGGATGAAACGGTGGTAATGGCCTATGGCAAAACCAGTATGCGTTTGAATACGGGCAATATCAGCCGGGTATCGGGTGCTGAAATCGAAAAGCAGCCGGTTAGCAATCCGCTCCTGGCCCTCACCGGTCGGGTACCCGGACTTATCATTACTCAAAGCAGTGGCCTCAATGGTGCGGCTGTAAAAGTGCAATTACGCGGACAGAATTCCATACTGCAAGGTTCCGAGCCGCTTTATATAATTGATGGAATCCCGTTTGCACCAGGGAATAGCCGGTTGAATCAAATTAGTAATGCAACAAGTGCTATTGGTATGAGTCCGTTTAATCTGGTTAGTATGGATAATATTGAAAGTGTGGAGGTATTAAAGGATGCGGACGCTACAGCTATTTATGGAAGCAGAGGCGCCAATGGAGTGATACTGATCACTACGAAAAAAGGAGTAGCCGGAAAAACAAAATTCACTGCCAATGTGAATATGGGCATTAGCAAAGTAAGCAGAACGATGGATATGCTGAACACTGATCAGTACATCCAAATGCGTCGCGAAGCTTTTATGAATGACGGTTTACTACCCAGTGCCGATCCTTCCGATCCCGGGTATGCGCCTGATATTATGGTTTGGGACAGTACCCGGTACACCGATATGAAAAAGCTGTTGATTGGAGGAACGGCAAAGGTATCCAATGCGCAGGTATCACTCAGTGGAGGATCATCATCCACTCAATTTTTAATTGGTGCTTCATATCAGCGGCAAACAACCGTATTTCCAACAGATCATGGTGAAACCAAAGCATCTGCCAATTTCACCATAAGCCACAGTAGCAGTAATAAACGATTGAATGTACGATTGAGTGGTAACTATCTTGCGAATGAAAATAAATTGAATATATCCGACCTGACTGGATTCATCAATTTACCTCCTAATATGCAATTGCGGGATCCAGAAGGGAACATCAGCTGGCAGGAAGGAGGAGTGACACATCGAAGTACTCTGTCAAGAGTGAACCCTTTGGCGTCATTAAACACCATATATACAGGAAATTATAGGAATTTAATTTCTAATGCAGAAATAGGCTACCAGTTAATGGCAGGTTTAGAGGCAAAAGTTAACCTGGGTTACAATAGTCTGCAAGGGAATGAAAAAAGCGCTCAACCTAGCACCTCCATTGATCCAAATACTTCTAATTTGCCATCGGCTAATTTCTCCAACCGAACTCAGACCAGCTGGATTATTGAGCCTCAACTGGAGTATCAAAAATTTATTGCCGGTGGTAAATTAACGGCACTTTTAGGATCCACCTGGCAGAAAAATCAGACTGAAGGAATCACAGCGTTTGGTAACAACTACAATAACGACGCACTATTAGGTTCCGTAAGTGGTGCAGGATCGGTAATCACAACAAATAATCTCCAGGAATATAGATATACAGCAATATTTGGAAGGCTAAATTACAATTTAAAAAATCGCTATTTAATAAATGCATCAGGCCGTAGAGACGGTTCAAGTAGATTTGGTCCGGACAAAAGATTTACAAATTTTGGTGCGATAGGTGCAGCCTGGATTTTTACAGAAGAAAAGTGGATACCTACTACCAGCAAGCTACTGAGTTTTGGAAAATTAAGGACAAGCTTTGGCGTTACAGGAAACGATCAAATCGGTGATTATCGTTATCTCGATACCTGGACTGCTTCTTCCAATACCTACCAGGGAAGGACAGTTGTAAATCCAACGGCCTTATTTAATTCTGATTTTTCCTGGGAAAGAAATAGAAAAATTGAAGCAGCATTTGACCTTGGATTCATTGATAATAAAATAATGATTTCAGTTGCCTACTATAGAAATCGAAGTAATAATCAATTGATCAGTTATACTTTACCAATTCAAACCGGATTCAATAATATACTTAGAAATCTGGATGCCAGAATCCAAAACAGCGGTATGGAATTTCAAATATCAACCAAAAATATAAACACAGAGGCTTTCACCTGGACAAGCACTTTTAATTTATCAATAAATAGAAATAAACTTTTGTCTTTCCCAGGTTTATCAACTTCCAGCTACGCAAATACATATATAGAAGGAAAATCAATAAGTAGCCGTCAGTTTTATTTTTATGAAGGCGTGAATACCAATACAGGCATATATGAGTTTCGTGATGTTGATCGAAATGGGATAATAGATATACAAGATCGAAAGAATATTGGAAATGTCGATCCTAAATATTTTGGAGGACTACTAAACACTATACAATATAAAGGATTATCAATAAACGTATTTTTTGAATTTAGGAAACAGCGGGGATACAATTTCATGAACTCTACTACTGTTGTTGCACCAGGATGGAACTTACGAAATCATCCCAAAGCAGTGCTGGATCGCTGGCAAAAACCTGGAGATAAAGCAGAAATTCAAAGATTTACAGCGTTACGAAGTTCACAAGCATATAGAAACTTAGAGCTCTACGCAATACAGTCAGATGCATTTATTGTTGATGCTTCATTCATAAGATGTAAAAATATTTCTTTATCATATGCATTTCCATCTAAAGTAACCAGACCTTTAAAAATTGCAAATTGTCAGGCTTTCCTAAACATTCAAAATCTATTTGTTCTTACGAACTATAAGGGATCGGATCCGGAAATTCAAAATATTCTGGTACTCCCACCTTTGAAAACAATAGTATTTGGCTTAAATATAACCTTTTAAAACCATTGAAAATGCGGAAAACATCTGATTTAATGATAGGTGGAATAGTTCTAAGTACCATTATTGGATTACTATTAACTGCCTGCAAAAAGTTTGTTGAAATAGCACCTGCTCCAAATCTGATTCAAACCAGTGACTTATTCAATTCAGAAACAAATGCAGAATCTGCAGTACTGGGCGTCTATTTGCAACTACAATCATCCAATCCTTCGATGTTATACGGAACATTAAGTCTGTATTGCGGCTTAAGTGCGGACGAATTAAGTACTCAATCATCAATTCTTGAATACAATGCATTCTATACCAACTCTATATTATCCAATAGTTCAATAGTAAATTCTCAACTTTGGACTTCATCTTATCGGGTTATTTATAGGGCAAATGCCATAATTGAAGGGATAGAACGAAGCACTTCTATTACAGCTGCCAAAAAAAAGCAGTTCATTGGTGAAATGAAAACTATAAGAGCCTTAAATTATTTTAATCTGGTAAACCTATTTGGTGCTGTTCCCCTGGTTACTACTACTAATTACCTGGCAAATGATCAAATGCCAAGAACGCCGGTTAATGAAATAAATAAACAGATAGTAAACGACCTCATTGATGCTGTCAAAAATCTATCAGAAACCTATATTAGCAATCTTCGTTCCCGAATAAATAAACACTCAGCTTCGGCACTACTTGCACGAGTGTATCTATATCAAAAAGATTGGGAAAATGCAGAAAAAATAAGTTCTTCCGTAATTTCTTCTTCTTTATATAATTTACCATCTGACCTTGATGCAGTATTCAAGAATAATAGTCAGGAAACGATTTGGCAAATAGCTCCATTAAACGATATAAGAAATACTTTCGAGGGCAGCATTTTTGTTCCTTCAAATACCACAGTAATTCCTACCATATTCCTAAGCGAGTCGTTATTAAATGTGTTTGTAGAAAACGATCTCCGAAAAACAAAGTGGGTCGGATTTAATACAATCAATAACAGCACCTATTCTTTCCCGCTAAAATACAAGAGAAGGACACCCAGTCCAATTGATGAGTACACTGTTGTTTTCAGGTTGGCTGAACAATATTTAATAAGATCGGAAGCACGATTGGAACTAAATGATATTGAAGGTGCAGTTTCAGATCTAAATATTATACATAAACGTGCCGGTCTTCCTGAAATCGAAACACAAGATAAAACATTACTATACGAAGCCATCACAAAAGAGCGTCAACTTGAATTATTCTCAGAATATGGCCATCGATGGTTTGATTTAAAAAGAACTGGTCAATTAAATCAAATTTTATCTTCAATTAAGGGAGCAGATTGGCAATCCACAGACAGCCTTTACCCTATTCCCCTAAACGAAATGATTTATAATAGCGCTCTGGTTCAGAATCCCGGATATTAAGACAACTACCTTTAATTATCAAAAATTAGTTTATGAAACTGATTTACAGGCATCTTATTGCCTTCTTGTTTATACTACTATGCAATAATTTCACTTATTCACAAGGTTTATCAATCGGAGAGCAGGTCCCTGATCTGGAATTTGAAAATATTCTAAACTATTCCAAGGAAAAGCTTAAGCTAAGTGATTTTAAGGGCAAACTAATAATATTCGACTTTTGGAGTTTTTGGTGTTCACCCTGCATTAAAAACTTTCCTAAAATGGAATATTTGCAAAAAAAATACAAAGATCAAATCCAGATATTAATGGTTAACTATGATAGCAAAGAAAAAACTGTTGATTTCTTTAAAAACAGGAAACATATTACAATGCCAGAAAATGTTGCATTAATAACTTCAGATACAATTTTAAAAATAAAATTTCAGCATATAGGAGTACCATATTATGCCTGGGTAAATGAATCAGGCAAATTAATATATTCAACACATGAAGATATTACTTCCGAAATAATTGATCGCCACTTAAATGGAGAAGTCAATCTATACAATAAAAAGGCAGGTACAATATATATCAAAACTTTATTTGAACAGGATTATGCACCATATGTAAAATATGGAACCTTGCTCTTAAAAGGAATAGATTCTTTAGAAATTCACCTTAACAACGGCAAACACAACCTGGGTAGCTATTGCAGATCTATAGTGGATCTTTATCAATTTGCCTATAACGAATCAGATAAGGATGTTCGTATTGGTTTCAAAGAACATGGCAGAACCATCCTTGAAGTGAGTAATAAAGAAAAATACCAATATGAGTCAGGAACCAATTACGATGAATGGAGAGGGAAATATGGATATTATTATGAATCGATCCTACCAAGTCATTTAGAGGCAGAAAGATATAAAATTATGCAGGAAGACTTGCGACGGCAATTTGGCTTACATGTTACTATAGAAAAGCGCCCTGTTAAATGTCTGGCGATTGTTAGAACTTCAACAAAAGATAAACTGAAAACAAAAGGAGGGAGTCCTTCAGAAAGTTCTTTTTTGTTCTCTGAACATGCGCCTGACAGTTTTAACTACAAATCAAATAAGCATTTTATAATAAATAAGCCATTTAATAATCTGGTAACCAAATTAAAAAGTTTCGGTAATTATCATTGGGGAATTAAAGTAGTTGATAGCACAAACTATAATGGAAATATTGATTTTGAAATGAACTTAATTACGTCAGACAGACCAGGCATACATGAATTTCAAAAGGCAATAAATAAGTATGATTTAGCTTTAGTAGAAAAATCCATCTTGTTGGATGTATTGATTTTACGTGAATAATAAATAGGGCAGGTTTTGCCTGCCCTTTAAACTTAAATTAAAAGTTAATTTTGCCGCCTTATGAGCTGCTCTGAATCTTCATTTGATACATCCTGATTCAGAGAAACTGAAGCATTGGTACCAAAAAGGCAGTTTGGAGCTAATTGATCCTTGCATGGATCATCTGCAATTGCTTCGGATTTAGTTTTTCCAGTGTGAAGTGGTGTTGTGCTTACAATTTTATCATCAATTACTGAATACCAGTTCATAGGTGTTTCATCTGTATTGCTAACAACCTTCGGAATCGGCGTATTCGATTGCAGCACATTAAAACAAATTGCCAGTGCCAGGGAAAATAATCCCACTAAATACTTTTTCATAAAATGTAATTTTTGTTCTGTTTTGTTTGCCTACTCGTTTCTACAGGTTTTCGGCTTTTCCTGTTTATTGCAATAAAGCGTTTGATTTGGATGGAGTACTGCTGCCAGCCCAAGGAGAAATAGAAATATATTGAATACAAGATGCAGGGGCCAGCTGAGGGCATTTAGGACGCCCCCACAGGAGCAGGGCAAACTGGAGGAGGAAAGAAGCATATAGCATATATAAGCTGTGAAAACAGCCATCAACCCTACTGCTGCTTTTAAACCCATGCTTCTCGTAAGCGGAAAAAATAATGCTATACAAATGACCAGCTCAAGTAAGGGAATAGTCCAGGAAATAAAGCCTGCATTTTTATACAACAAAGGGGATTTAAGCAGCACGGCATAAAACTTATGATGCCACCATAACTTATTAATACCGGTATACAGGAAAACCAGCATATACACTGCTGTTGCAGAATCAGTAAAATTGGTGGTTGTAAGGAGCTTTCTCATAAAAGGAAACTTCAATACCCTAAAGCTCCTACTCCCCTGTTCAACATTTTCACCAATTGTATTTGCGAACAGCGATATTGTTATGCGAACGGGATTATTATCGTCGAAGTGATCCGGGAGTCATACCGAATTTCCTCCGAAAAGCCGTGGTAAAGTTGGTAGTTCGTGGATAGCCTACCAGGGCTGCGATCTCTTTAATTGGCCGGTCGGTAGTTAGTAACAGCTCCTTTGCACGGACCATCTTCCTATCAAACAGCCAGTCAAACATATTGAGATGAAAATATTGGCGAAAACCATGTTTTAATTTGAATTGATTGAGCCCAACCTGCTTACAAAGCCATTTTAAAGCTGGCGGTTTTCTGTCCACATAGTCAGCAAGAATATCCCTTGCCTGGTGAATGCGGAAAGAATCAGCCGGACTGTAAACAACTTTGTATCTGGCCGACTTATAACTGAAATCGAGCATCTGGAGTAACAATTCCCGCACCTTTAAGTCAAAATAAAATTTTCTGGTTGGTTCGTCAAATGGACAATGTAAAATCTGCCCGATGATTTCCTGCATAGAAGGCAAACACCAGCCAGGAATACCGGGAAATATATGTCCGTTGGATTCTTCCACCAGTTGCTTCAACCCATCGAAATATGGATAAATCTCTTCCAATAAAGTCGGAGAAAAAAACAAATCGAGGATCCGGAATTCCTTGTTTTTATCGAAAACGGCACTACAGGTTGATTCCTCTGCATAGAAACAGACAAACTGGTTCTCCCGGATATGCAATTTCCCAATGCTGTGAATATGCTTTCGGGCATCCCCTTTGAGCATGAAATTACTATAGATACCACTGGAATGAATCCAGCCCCTGGCATCAATTTTCTTTAAAAACCTGCCCAGAATATACCGAATACTGTAACTGTCTTCCTTTAATTCCTGAATTACCAATTCAGTCAAGTTAGATTTAGCCTGGTAAGAAGCAGCCCCCAGTAGAACAGGTCCGGAAAAATTAGCAGGTAACCCGTTTTGAAATTCCAGCAGATTTCCATTGGACAATGTCAATTCCATGAGCAAATATTTTGGATTTAATTAATCTGGTTTCTATCATCCCCAGGCAATCTTGGCACGGATTAAATCCAGTACGGAATAAGGCAAATGCCGTAATAATCAGGATTGGCAAATATAAGAATCATCAAAAACTAGCATGATTCCAGTCAGGTACGGTTTTCCGTAATACATATATTAACCATTATAGTCAAATAATTCGATTTATCCAATGGGATTTTTCCCGTGCCTGCCATTTTTTGACTTAAACGGACAATTAAATTGAAATAAACTAAAAGCAATCAATAAAAAAACAGTGAAAACACGGTATTTTACTACCCCAAATTTAGCAATCTATTTCTGCTGCTATGCCTATCAAGGGAAATGCGGAGTCGTACTCAAACTGGATGGGCTCTCGGAGCATGGATTCCATTTAGCAGGAATTGAAAGAAATTATTACAATATCCTCCGATTCCTATCGGCCGCTCTCTATTTAATAGTGTGTATGCTCCACATTATGCATAGATAAGCCCGGAAGGAAAATTATTAGCCGGATACAGATTAAAAAAATTCTGCAAAATGAAAATACCAACGCTGTTTGCCAAAAAAATACTACCAATGGAACAGGTATTGTAGCACATGGTATTCTTTAAAGGATATTATCATGGATTAGGAGGTAGCAGGTATTCCTTTGGACCTGTTGAAAAACCTAACAATCATAAAGAAGTAGCCCATCAAATGGATAATACTCTTACGGAAAACCGGGTTATTATTGATACTGACAATGAAAAGGATCGAGAAAGCATATTAGAGGAGCTTAGTACTTCAATTTATAGTTTAGGTGTACTGGTGCCGCCCAACCAGCCAGAATCCTTATTTCATTCCATCTTTGAAACTATTAATCAGTATTCTGATTATACAGTAAAGCTGAAAACCAGAAAAGTGCCTTGTTATGCGTTGGTTTACAAAGGGAAAAAAGGTGCACTCAAATCCGAAGGGGGAATTTCAAAATCTACCCTTTATAGTATGAATAGCCCCTATTTACAGAATAGTAGTATTGAAAAACTGGTAAACATCCTGAATCAGGTGCCTGAATTCAAACTACCGGTTGTAAATAATACGGGAATTAACTATGATGTTAACCTATATTTTGACAACCCTCTACGCGACTTTAGCGTAATAGCAGCGGAATTATGAAAATATGAATTGGAATTAAAGCCACCCCCTCCTCAATAAAAGTACTGGCGATCCGGAAAAGTAGCGTGGCGGGACCCAATTTAAAATCGACTGATAGCGGTTTTCTCATGTGTACAGTGGAATTGTCTATTTTACCCACTTTAAAATCCCCGATTCTTCGGGGATTTGTTTATTAAACTAGACCTGCCCAGTTACTCTATTCACAACGCTATCGTTTAACGGGTATAAATAATCATATTTACAATGCTTATATTCATTTAACATGGCAACTTCAGAATTTGACAAGTTCGTCTTTTTTATAATTTTAAACGCAGGTGTATTTTTATTTAGTTGAAGATCCTCAATATGCAGGTTCGAACAATTTTCTAAAATGACCCACTTCAAAGATTTAAGTGTATTGCAAATTTCACTTAAATCTAAGCGTTGATCAAAAGATGAAATAAATAAATACTCCAGATTTTCTAATTTATACAGGTGTTTAATGTTCTCAGAATTAAAGCCCTTTAGTTTAAAAAGCGTTAGCGCTTTAAGATCCGTTAATACTTCAATTCCATTTAGTGAATCAACTGAACCCTGTATTAGTTCCAGTACAATAAGTTTTTTAGTTGAGTTAAATGACAATCGGCTTTTATTACATTTTCTCAGTACTAACTTCCTTAACTTGTCTGATCCGAAGTTTTTATACCCTTTTGCCCAATTCAAATCCAATTCCTCTAAACCTACAATTTTCGAAAAATCAAATTCTTTGGAAAGATACGAATCAACCAATTTAATGGAGAGACAATCCCTCAATAAAGAACATACCCTTTCTAAATGCCAATCTTCCAAATTTGAATCAAAGAATACACAAATGGGGTAAGATGGAAACCTACTTAATTCAACTTCATAAATAATTTCTCTGAAAGAAACTGAATCGAAACTTCCACTTATCAGATTTTGAATGTCTACTAAATTATTCTGATTTAGTTTAACAATTCTGAGACCATTTTCAGAAACATCAATTTTTACCATTTTTCTAATTAACTCTCCTATTTTTATTTCACTTTAAAATCAATATAATCACTTTTAGTAAAATTAAAGTACCCGATTTTACTAAAATTTAATAGTCATTAAAAATTAATTACGGGCAATAACTTTAGCCAACATTTTACTTTTTCGTCACCATAGAATAAAATACAAAGAAAGATAAAGACTAGTCAATTTTAATCCAAGCAGGTTTGAAAAAACTCATTTTAGATTCAATATTTTTAGAATTATTTTTTGGTGAAAAGGAATTTTCAGCAAATTCAAAGATTTCTACTAAGTCGGAATATTCAAATTCTACATAAACTCGTAGAGCAAAAAAATCCAAATCTATCAACAAGTTTTTTAGATTTGAAATAACTTCAAATACAAAATCTTTATTGATTTTTTTTGTAAACGCAAATGTAACTATCCCATAGTCTCTCAATTCTATACTTTCACTAAAATAGCGATCATCTAAATATTGTAAATTACTTTTATTCACAATCATTGCCCTTAATACATTACGAGTATTTTGCGCTTTCCCTGTTGGCGCTAATAGATAGCCGTTAAAGAGTATTATTTCAGACATTATATCCTTTTAGTTTAAGCAAATTTTTTGAGGCAAAAAAACATTATTTTGTCGCATCAATCCCACAGCATTTGACGCACAAAACCAGGTCTTGATTAATGACATTATTGAAGACTCTAAAAAAGAAAGCCACTTTTAACACTCTAAAATGGCAGTAACTTTTAGCGATCAATTTGCACAGGAGTAAAGTGGTCAGGTTCTGTTGAATATCCATCTTAATATTGTATTAAACTAACATCCAGGTCAACTAATAAAAAAAAATCATTATTGCACTGTTATTAATCATTTCTTTGCTTGACTAAACTGAAATAAAAATAAATAGAAAAAGTAAAACAAAAACAATTCACAAGTAACGAAACAAGTGTAGAATAATTAATAATATGTAACCAAGTTAGAAGTAAGAAAGATAAAAGAATAATTGAGTTTATAAACATACCAAATGAATTACTGAAAATTATTTGCAACAGAATATATTTTTTATTCATCGCAATAAGTATCATCAAAATGAGTAATGAAAAATAAAATGGAAAAAAATAAATAACTGTCCATAAACTATAAATTGGACTTGCTTCAAATGGAATAGATATAATTGCAACCCATAATAATGCTACTAAAGTAGCAAACAAAATTTTAAAATAATTTGGTCTCATATTTTCCAGTCTCTTCAAAGACGCTAAAAATTCTATAACTGATGTATTTATATTAGTATTTATAAATGGCATGTTCAGTAATGCCAAGTGGTTAATCTGACCTTGAAGGTATAAGTGCCAGGAATTTTTTCTTAAAGTTGGCTAAGCAGGTGCTTTCATCTACGTATTTTTTAATTTATTATAATTACATTTCAACATAATTAATATTCTACCGGAATAATCAGTCCATCTAATTTTCTTTATGCAACATATTGCATACTTATATTACTTATTATTATTTTTATTTTGTTCAAGATAAAATATTTCATTATCCGAGAAAAACGACTGAAGATCTCTTGCAAGCAAAAAATATCTGGACTCGATATCGGATAAGACGGCTGCTATTCTTCCTCTATTGTCATTTTCTAATGTTACATTTATGAGGGCAAATGTATTATCAATCAAAATAGTAAGATCTACCAACATCAAATCATAATAATCATCCTGCTCTTTATTTTTCACATCAATTCGACTTACATTATATTCTCTAAAAATCGAACCTACCCACATCTTTGTTTCCGGGGCAATACTACTTAATGGAACTAAATTTTTATAACTTGACATCGTATTGTGAATTTCTTTCTTTATTCTTTAATCCATCTATATCAATCGATCCTTGGTGCTCATATTTATTGCCTTTTTTCTGAAAAATCTCAAAATTTCCATGATATTTATCAACTGAACGAAATTTCCATTTCCAAGGTCATAAACTTCCTCTCCAAGAGCTGTACCACTAAGATTCGATTTTTCCCATCCGTTTGTTTCCGCAACTTGCCTCGTTACAGTCTCAATTAAGGCTCGTTTATCCCGAGGTTTTCCTCCTAATTCTACAACAGCCTTGCCAAATTCCTGAGCATTCTTATATTTCTTTCCACCATAGTTGTACCCTTCAATTGCTACTGAAAATCCAGTAAAATATTCTTTAATTACTTTACCACTAATAAAAGGTACAAATATTGCAATACCAGCAGCTACATAGTCGCCAGTTGTTGCATCCGTACCATCTAAATTCTTTCCAATTAGTAATACTGAACCTCCAGTTTATTTTGTTTGCATTTGTAAATAAACAGTAGAATCACTCTGTAAAATAAAGAAGCCCTCTAAATAAGGCGATTTATAAAATAAATTAGCAGCATAAACTGATGTTTCTTTAAACTTATTTCTATCAAAAAGATTATTAACAATATTTTTTGGCAGCCACTCTTTATAATATATACTATTCATTTCAAGCGGAGCTTTTAGAACATTAATCTGCTTGCACTTACTTGTATCAATTGAGCGAAGCTTAAAGGAAGCTATCAAGTAATAATCTGATGGTCCAGGTATTCTGTCATCATCTGAACCAATCTTATAAATACCACAATTAATTCTCTGCAAAGTATCAATATCAATATCTGACAACTCCACTACTTGTTTTATTCTTTTAATGTCAGATATCAATGTGTCGTTAATTAAATCCAAAGTTTCACTTGAAACAGTCTCATTATTCCGATTGCCACTAGTGCAACTGAATAATAGGATGCTAATTGGTAATATAAGTATTCTATTCATTATTTTGTAAAATTAAGTGATCCTGAATACGTGCCTTGATGCAAAAATGAATGAGCCCATCCTAATGTTGAAAACCTGCCAATTAACATTATCGCTTGTTCCTGTTTTTATATCCTTCATCCCCTTGTTAAAATTATATCTATCAATGGCATGAATAGTATATTGAACAGAATAGGACAGCTTACCTGCTACATCTTTTGCAGTAACAGTTCCAGTAACCCAAAAATTGTAAGCCCCAATTGCTTTTTGCCAATTTTCGGTTGCTGGATATTTAAATAAACTAGAACTGTCATTTGCACTGACTGCACTAATATTAAAATCTCTAAAACCTGCATAAGGCAATTTAGTTGGCAAATTCGTTCTTAATATTCCTTCAACGTTATTCACAGTACCGGAACCAGTAGCATCTTCTGTTTTATATTCCATAAAGGGAAATGTCTTATCTGCCCTTTCCCATTTCGATAATGCTGATATGCTTCAACTCCATCATCCATTTCAGTAACCTTGCCTGCCCCCCAACTTTGTACTCCCCACTTTGCCCAACTAGCTTTATCACCAATTGTCGCCTTTGCATTAGGGGCATATGGGAAATCTTCATCAAAAGTAAATGAAGCAGCCGTGGTAGTTGATTTGCCAGCATTTAAATTTACATTTTGAGAAGGAGAATCATAAGTAGTGGTTGAGGCTGGAGAAACTGTAATTGATGAGCCTATTTTTAGCTTTAATTTGGTATTTTCCGTTTGGACAATCAGGGCAATCGCCATTTACATCATTATAGGCAATCGGGTTATTCCTGAAAGTAGCATAACTACTTTCACTAAAATTTCGAATGGGGTCAGGATTCCAACGTCGAACTATTCTTGGGTCATATTCCCAATATTCTGATGTGTAAGAATTTCCTTCGCCTTTTATTTCATTTGATTTTTCTTGCCCCCCAAAGCCATACCTAAAACTATCCGCATTAAACTTCTTGCCTGGCATCAACATACCGAAGGGATAATAGTCATTGGCGCTTCGTATATCGGCCAGGTAATGTCGTACTGTATCGCCGGTTACTTTTACCTGCTGAACCCGGTCGGCAAGGGTTACCAGAACATTCCCCAAATGATTGCTTAATTCAAAGAGCTTTTCGCCTCTCGTAAATTTATAACTATAAATTTTACCAAACGAATTCACTAAGCTAAAACTGGAATCGGGTGCCAGGTGACGGGTTACCATACCCAGACGGCTGCTGCCGTAGAGATGCACTCCTCCTGGTTAATTTGTCCGGTTTACTATACACACTCAGTACATTGCCCGAAGCATCGCGTACATAGAAAGTGGTATCTGTAGTCGTGGACTTGCTGATCCGATTGCACGCTGCATCATTGGTATACTGGATCACCATGGAATTCTGGGTAATACTTTCAATTTTACTATACACATTCCATTATTATGCAAAGTAATACACTATTTTTGTATACTATATAGTGGATGCAGGAAATTATGAGATTGAAAGAGGATGAAAAAGACATCTCTTTGTAATTGTTAATGCATATTTAAGAGATGCTTAAACAAAGCAGGCTTTTGCCTCATAAATAAAAGTATTCAGATTAACCAATCAATAAGGCTAAAATCAGTTTATACATAATGTATTACACTCTCGAAAACAGAACAGATAAAGAAGTAGGGTCGGTATTCCCACAAGCAAGCTGTCTTTCGCAAATGGATGCCCATAGATTAAGCAATGATGAGTTTCCAGCTTTTACACCCACACTAAATTTTGAGTTGGTGAAAAAAGCAAAACTTACCGATGTTTTAAGTCAAGCTGCTATTTCTGCCCAAGGATTACTTATTAATGAGCAATTCAAAAAATTACTGGAAGAATTTAACCTTATGCAACATAAGTTTTATGCTGCCACTGTTAAAACTAAAAAAGGAGATACGCAATATTATTGGATGCACTTATCTGATAGAGATTTAATTAATTGCATTGATTATAAAGCTTCTAAATTTTTTCGAACCGAATATGGTTATAGAGAAGAAAATATCGAATTAACATCTTTTGATGACTATAAATCAAAAAAAGCAAAATTTGGTAAAATGGGAACTATTCAAAGCGACTTCATCAAATTAAATGACAAATTCCCTAAAAATTTGGATTGTTTTATTTTACCGCTTTTTGATGCACACCTATATTTATCTGAATCGCTTACAACAGCTGTTAGAGGAGAAAATATTACAGGTATAGAAATTAAAGAGGCCACCACAATTGACTATAAGCCTCTTTAATTTATCTTCTTATCTGTTACAATTTTTATTTTATAACGATTTCATTGACTTTTTTACCCCCGTCAACACTCTCTTTTTGTATTTGATTTTTTAACCTCCCTGCAAAACCTTCCAAAAATTCCTTAGCATCAGCCGGTGTATAATCCTTATTGTCTTTAGCCCAATTATCTAAAGCAGCAGATAATTGCTTATTATAAGCAGGATGGTTCGCATGTTCACCCCCTTCTTTAACAGCTTTAACAGCTATGCCATTTACTTCGTCGTTAAATTTAAACCCCGCTGCTACCGCATCTTGTACAACTTTATTTTCTTTCAATAATTGGGTGGGTATAATATGATGAGCTTCTAAGGCTTTATCAGTAATTTTTAAAGCTCCTCTTAAATCAGAAGTCTTGTTAATAGTGGTTACTACCGCATTTACTCTTGCTTTGATCCTTTCAAGTCCTTTCCATACAGTGTATCCTTGTTTTCCTAACTTACCTGCCCCATATGCGTCTCCGGCAATTGGTATTGCTTCAACAACATATTCCCACCACGCTGTAGCAGTCGCCTTATCTATAAAATCAAGTGCATCACTTGCCAAATTCTTAGCCCATTTTTCTTTTGAATACCTGGCAAGTTGTTTCTTAACCTGCGCCTCAACAAACTCCTTAGCAGCTTTCTTCAAGCCTGCTTTTGCCACCATTTTAGCAAAAATCGAAATAGGACTTTCTCCGTCAGGATCAACAAAGAAGTTAGGGTTATTATTAAATACAGCATAAGGTGAAATATCTGCCTGGTCATCCGGGTCTATGTTCCATCTTTTTCCGATACGAGGGTCATACCCATAATCACCAAAACTTATATGATTACCTTCTCTTTTTACTTCATCATCTTTCTCGAAGCCATTAAACCCATACCTAAAACTACCCGCATTAAACTTCCTGCCGGGCATCAGCATGCCGAAGGGATAATAGTCATTGGCGCTTCGTATATCAGCCAGGTAATGCCGTACTGTATCGCCGGTTACTTTTACCTGCTGAACCCGGTCGGCAAGGGTTAAGAGCACATTCCCCAGATGGTTACTTAATTCAAAGAGCTTTTCGCCTCTCGTAAATTTATAACTATAAATTTTACCAAACGAATTCACTAGGCTAAAACTGGAATCCGGTGCCAGGTGACGGTTTACTATACCGAGCCGGCTGCTGCCGTAGAGATGCACTTCCTCCTGGTTTATTTGTCCGGCTGCCGGTTTACGATACACACTCAGCACATTGCCCGAAGCATCGCGTACATAGAAAGTGGTATCTGTAGTGGTGGACTTGCTGATCCGATTGCCGGCTGCATCATAAGTATACCGGATGTCATTGCCAGATTGAATGATACGCTCAATCTTTCCGTATACATTCCAGATAATGCTGTCAGTACCTTCTTTGATTAAGTTACCAATAGAATCGTATTTGTAATAATTATCCGCCTGCCCGGTTCGCATATCCTGGTAATTCGGATAATCTCCTGCACTGGCATCAACTGCCGAATCGTAAACCCTGTGCAGTTGGTTGGTATTCGGTCTGTAATGATAGGCCAGATTATCCATGTTCAGACGCGCCGCATCCCCGTTGCGCTGATAGGATTTGATATTTCCATTGGGATCATAACTCACCCGCTCTCTATATTCTGTACTGATAGAAGCCGTAAAACTGCCGGCTACCGGATTGAGCCCATTGAAGAGATCCATCGCCACCAGGCGGTTTAACTGATCGTATTTGTAGTTGTAGAGTTTAGTGGAACTCAGCTTCGGAATATTCACCGCCATGGCTGCAATATTTCCATTATACAGCGGCGATGCATTGGTAGTGAGCCCTCCTATCACCGAGCTGGCCTGCGGATTAAACCAGATGGCTTTATAATCGTTCCGGAAATAATGCAAACTGAATCCAAAAACATCCTGTGCTACCGGTTTGGCTTCCGTAGTATCCGTTCCGTTGGTTAAACTGCCTCCCATGGCGGGGTTAATACCTTTCAACCAACCCTGCAGGGTATACGCATGATCCAGCCCCTGTACATTAAGCTTGCCAAGAATGGTACGCGCAAGGGGCCCGTGTGCATAGTATTCATACAACGCTTCCCGCTCTGGAAAGAGTAATAACATGATGCTATCCCTGCCGCTGTACACCTGGGTAAGGCGATTCTCTGCATCATATTCGTAGCGGTGATAATAGGCATCGGGTTTACCGGGCTGGTAACTGACCTGATTCACTTTACCGCTGATCAGGTCATAGTTATACGCTATTTTTTTGTAGCGGTTATCCGGATTGGCCGGAAAATTATTCATGGCATTTTTGATACCGGCTGAAGAACCAAAATCCTGCACAATGGTATCCACATTACCCTGGATATCATAGGTGTAATAAGTTGCGGAAGCCGGATTGGTTTGGGTTGCCAGGTTAATGACCTGTGTATAACTAACCCGATTACGCAGGTTTTTCTGTTTGAGGGTCGTTTGAACAAGGGAAAGTGGCAGATCATAAACCGTTTGCGTAATCTGATTCCGGCTGTTGGCCGCTGCATTTATCCAGTTCTGCAAACTGGTAGCATTTTTAGCCGTGGCATCGGTCATGGCTGAACCACCGGTAATTTGTCCAACGACAATACCCGCCAGCTGCCATGCGGTACTGTCTTAAACAGATTACCAGATTGGTTCTTTCATTTTACCACAGTTGCTTCCAGCTCCACTTTTAATGTTTCAAATAAGCGCGGAACCTCCAGCAGGGTGGTAACCTGTTTAATCTGGTGCTTTGCAATCCAGTCCTGAAATATGGGGAAATGCGGCCATAACTCTTCCGTTGATGTAGTGTAAATGGTTAGCCTTGCTATACCACTGCATTCATAACCGGCGGTGGTAATAAGTTTTTCCAGATTAGCAATTGCCTGCAGGAGTTGCGATTTCATATCTTCTTTACTGGAGACGCCGTTTTCATCCACTGCTGCCTGTCCCGCGCAATATAAGGTGCTGGTGGCATGTTTAATTTCAACCGCCTGCACATAACTGCGCTCGTCCTGCCATTTCCATGGATTAATTATTCTTTTTTCCATTGTACTAGTTTTTTTGATGAGAATTTTATACGATCGTACAAAGGTAGATTCAATACCAGATTCAACTGTTGACAGACCGCACTGTTATGGAGTGATATAGATCACTCCCCGATTCAAAGAGAAATTCTGCTGAGCGTTTCTCTTGAAACGCCTAAATAAGCCGCTAATTGAGATTTAGGCACACGTTGCACCAGGGTCGGGTACCGTTCAAGCAATTGACGATAACGTTCGCTGGTATTAGATGTAAGTGTTGATAAAATCCGCTTTTGTGCAGCGATGAATCCAAAATAGGCTTTCTCCAGAAAAAAATGCTCTATTTTGGGCAATGTTTTGCAGAGGTTTTTATATCCATCCAGGGTAATAAACAAGAGATCCGTATCCTCCAAACAAATAAGCGACAGGGTGGTATTCTTCTGTGTATAGAAGGCTTCGAAATCCGACTCCCACCAATCTTCCATGGCAAATCCGATGATGTGTTCACGTGCATCCGCATCTGTATACACTAATTTTAATAATCCTTTACAGATGAAGTAATGTTTTGTTAAGGGTTCTCCTTCCTGAAATACAAACTGCCCCTTTTTGTAAGTCCGTGCTGTAAAAAAAGAGGCAATCAACTCAAATTCCTCCTCTGTCAGCGGTATAATTTTTTCAATATGGTTTCTTAAAATTTCAAACATCACAATAAGTTAGTCTTTTTTCTTTTATCGGTAAAAAGGCTGATGAAGGCGTTCAATACGGGTGAGGACACCGTATCTTTTCTGTAAATCAAAATAGTTTTAATACCTCCAATAGCGGCTGGTAGTGGTAAGGTTTTTATTTTTCTTTTGCTGTAGAAGGCGGCTATTATTTCATTGGGTAAAAAACTAAACCCTATGCCCGCTTCAATAAAATTTACAACGCCCTCTATGGAATTCATGGCTGTTTTATGGTAACTCGTTATGCCTTTACCCACCAGCCAGTTTTCCAATCGGTACCTGAAAAAACAACCCTGGTCAAAAACAATTGCTTTGAGTTGCTCCTGTTTCAGTAATGCATCCAAACTCTTTGTTCCTGCAGGTACAACAGCAACAAGCTGTTCCTCCATAACCTGAATCTGTTGGAGTTCATCCATATGAACCGGTGCCGGAACAAATGCTGCATCCAATGTATAATTCAGCACATCAGTAATCAGCTTATCCCGCATGGCAGAATGTAAATCAAGTTCAATTGATGGATACCGATCGGCAAGCTGATTAACCAGTGCAGGCCCCTTAAGCGCCATAGTGGTTTCCAGAAAACCTATTTTAAGCCTGCCTTTAACCGTATCCGGATTTCCAATGGTGGATCTGGCCTCTTCCAGCAAATTATTGATCTGGCGAGAATATTTTAGCAGGGTTTCTCCTGCAATGGTAAGTTCTACTTTACGGGAGCTGCGGATAAATAAAGAAGCGCCAAATTCCTCTTCCAGGCTTTTGATTCTTGCAGTTACATTTGACTGTACCGTAAACATGGCTTCTGCAGCTTTGGTGAAATTACCATGCAATGCCACTGCTTCAAACAGTTTTAAATCGGCCGTATTCATCAATCACTATTAATGATGTTTAGTATTATATCAAATCATTTACAAAGATACTAAAAGCAGGTAAATTTGTATCCTAAAACAGAAAATCATATGAAAGAAGCAGTTAAAATATATTACCGCAAACTGAATGCAGCGGGTCACCAGGTCTTTTATCGTGAATCAGGCCCTCAGGATGCCCCAGTATTATTATTGTTGCACGGGTATCCGACCTCCTCCCATATGTTTCGCAACCTGATTCCGATACTGAATAAGCAATACCATATAATTGCTCCCGATTTGCCCGGGTTTGGGTTTTCAGATGCTCCGGACAGAAAAGACTTCAATTACACATTTGCCAATTTAACCACGGTACTGCAGGCATTTATTGATGCACTGGAATTGAAAAAATTTGCTGTATATGTGTTTGATTATGGGGCACCTACCGGTTATCGGCTGATGCTTGCTAACCCTGAGAAAATTACCGGCTTCATTTCTCAGAACGGAAACGCATATACAGAAGGACTCGGTTCGGCATGGGATCCGGTAATAAAGTATTGGGAAAGCAATTCGTTGGAGGATCGAAATGCATTAAGGGGATTTGTAACCGAACAGGAACTCAGGTTTCAATATTTTACCGGTGTTGCGGATTCGGAACTGATTGCACCGGAAACCTATACACTGGATCAGTATTTTCTTAATCGCCCTGAATCAGTTGAACAACAACTTGATCTGATTGGTGATTATAAAAATAATATTGCCCTGTACCCGGCTTTTCAGGAATATTTCAGAAAGTATCAACCACCTGCTCTGATCGTTTGGGGAAATAAGGATCCGTATTTTTTACCCGCTGGCGCTGAAGCCTATAAGAATGATCTTCCGAATGCAAGGCTAAAATTCTATGATACCGGGCATTTTGCACTGGAAACACATGAAACGGAAATAGGGAATGATATATTGGAATTTCTGGGAGCTTTGGGCCGGTGAATATGAATTAATACCTTAAATTGAATCAAACATTTCAGAAAGAATGGAAGTACTTATTAAAGAAGATGGCAGCAAGGGATTTGCCATGGCAAGAGAAAACGGTAAACGCGCCGGAATAATGACCTATTCCATTACCAGTCCGGAATTGATCATCATCGACCACACAGAAGTGGAGCCTGCCTTTGAAGGCAAAGGGGTTGGCAAGGAGCTGCTTTATAAAATCGTAGAGATGGCAAGGGAGAAAAATATAAAAATTATTCCCCTATGTCCGTATGCAGCAAGCATGTTCAAAAAACTGGATGACATAAAGGATGTTTTAAAAGCATAAAACAATTCCACTATGAAAGGGACCCATCAGGCTTTTTTTCTGCTGGCTTTGTGTTTGGTTTGCCTGCAGCTTAGTAGTCAGCAAACAGCGCAGAAATTTATACAGGAAACCCGGTATCTCTTATACCTGCCTTCCAATTACGAAGCGGATACTTCCTCCAAATGGCCCCTGGTTATTTTTTTACATGGTTCCGGTGAAAGCGGTACCGACCTGGAAAAAGTTAAAAAGCACGGTCCGCCTAAATTGGTTGAACAGGGTAAGGCATTTCCTTTTATCCTTGTATCGCCCCAGGCAACCAACGGCTGGCAGCCAATTACCCTTGCCGGCATGATTCGAGATATCAAATCCAACTTACGTGTTGACCCGGACCGTGTTTACCTGACCGGATTAAGTATGGGCGGATTTGGCACCTGGGAATTAGCCATGAAATATCCGGAAGAGTTTGCTGCCATTGCCCCCATTTGCGGAGGTGGCGACACAGCAAAAATTTATCGCCTGCGGTATATGCCGGTTTGGAATTTCCACGGCGCCAAAGACAATGCCGTACCACTATCGGCCTCCGAAAAAATGATGAGTGCTCTGAAGCGCTATAATAAAGATGCAAAATTCACCATCTACCCGGAAGCCGGTCATGATAGCTGGACGGAAACCTACAACAACGACAGCTTTTACACCTGGCTGCTGGGTCAAAAAAGATTTCAATTCACCCAAGCAAAACTACCGGCCGACCAACTAAAGCAATACGAGGGCGAATTTTTAAGTAATGAAAACGATACGTTGGTTTTTTATGTAAAAGAAGATTCACTGATACTGAATACCCGCAAGGGAAGTAATCAGATAATGCAAATAAAAAACTACAAAGAAGATATTTTCTTCTTTAATGAATCCGCTTCCGCACAAATTCGGTTTGTTCGAAACCGAAAAGGTAAAGTTGATCGATTTATTTATGAAGGTGAGGATTTAGTAGTGTTTCCAAAGCTAAAGCCGCGCAGGCGTTAATACCGATTGCACACTGATTTTTCCAACCGGTTGATCGCCTTCAAATACCACCGCTTTCACCGTTGAGGGTAAGCTTATCTGAAAGGGTTCAGTATAAAGTGGCGAGGATTTGGTTGGTTCATTGCCATCTGTTGTGTAACGGATTTCGGGCTTATAACTTTGTGTACGCAGACTGATAGTAGCCGTATTGGAAACAGTATCCAGTTCCACTTTCTGCCAAACATGTTTAGCACTCTTTGAATACTGGATGCCGGCATCCTCATACCGTTTGTATTGGGTTTCCATGCGTTTGGTGAAGTTTTCCCAGTCCTTGCGTGCAGCTGGTGTCCATGCCAGTTCCGCCAATGCGGCCAGTCTCGGGAATGCCATGTATTCCACTTTCTCCGGAGTATGAATAAACTCTGACCAGATATTAGCCTGAACGCCTTTTATATATTTTCGCTCTGCAGCGGTTAATTCAGCCGGTACGGGTTCATAAGAATACACTTTCTCGAGGGTCAGCATACCACCAATGGCCACCGGTTCCAGATAAGGCTCTCCCTGATAATAATCGAAGTACATGAAATCGGTAGGTGACATCACCACTGCATGTTTTTGTTTGGCAGCCTCAATGCCACCCTGAATACCACGCCAGGACATCACCGCTGCATTGGGTGCCAATCCGCCTTCCAGAATTTCATCCCACCCAATAACATTTTTTTCTTTGGTTAACAGGAATTTTTCTATGCGTTTGATGAAATAGGACTGCAATTCCTGTTCATCTTTCAAACTGTCTGTCTGGATCCTGGCCTGACATTTCGGACATTCTTTCCAGCGTTTTTTAGGAGCTTCATCGCCCCCAATATGAATCATTTTACCGGGAAAAAGTTCTGCCACTTCAGTTAATATGCCTTCAAGAAATTCAAAAGTCTGCTCATTTCCGGCACAAAAAATATCTTCCTGAATACCCCATTGAACGGGCATTTTAAAGGGCCCGCCGGTACAGGATAATTCAGGATAAGCTGCCAGCACGGCCAGTGTATGTCCGGGCATTTCCACTTCCGGAACAACGGTAATAAAACGCTCCGCTGCATATTGCACAATGTCGCGGATTTGTTCCTGTGTATAATAGCCGCCGTGAGGAGACTGGTTTATCTGGCGTTCGGGTGAATGATCGAACTGGGTACCGGTTCTCCAGGAACTGATTTCATTGAGCTTGGGGTATTTTTTGCTTTCAATCCGCCATCCGTGATCTTCGGTCAGATGCCAGTGAAAGGTATTCAGCTTGTGCATCGCCATATAATCAAGGTATTTTTTGATAAAATCCACCGAGTAGAAAATGCGGCCACAATCAAGCATGGAGCCTCTCCATTCAAACCGTGGCTTATCGCTGATCTGCACCAGCGGAATACTCATCATGGGCAGTTTTTTCTGAACCTCCAGTTTAATGAGCTGATACAGGGTTTGTGTGCCATAAAATAAACCGGCTGCAGATTTTGCCTTGATAGCAACCTGGGCTTTATCAGCAGTAAGTGTATAACCTTCCTTACCTAAAGAATCCGGCACCTGTGTTATGCCAATAAAAATCATATTATACAGGGGCTGTACTGTAGGAACTACCGGCAGCTGCAAACCCGATTTAGATTTGATATAAGCAGCCAGGCGCTCTGCCATTGCTACTACCTGACTGTCTTTTCCGGCATAACCGATTCGCGTGGATTCGGTGATCATATATTGTCCGGCATTTACTTTTACAAAAGAAGGCTGCGGAACCAGGGCCGTTTCTATTGGAGCTACTGTTTGAGCGGATGACTGCAGTATTACTGCCAGCAAAACAACCATTGTCATCGAGAAATTCTTAACCATACTACCTTTTAAAATTGAGTAAGGCCGAATTTAGAAATTTACTCCGGTATCCCGAAGGAGTCTCTCCTGTTTTTTGTACAAATAAGCGGCTGAAATAAGCAGGATCTTCATAACCGAGTTCATAGCCGATTTCCTTTGCCGTTAGTGTAGTATGCACCAGCAGGCGTTTTGCTTCCAAAAGAATTCGTTCTTTGATTACATCATTGGGCTGAGGAAGATTGAGCCGTTTAAATTTATGGGTGATGGTTTTGGGGGCCATAAACAACAACTCCGCATAATCGGCCACGTTATGTTTTTCTTTGAAATGCTGATCAACCAGAATAGTAAATTTTCTGAAAAATTCCAGTTCGCTGGCATGTGCAACCAATTCTTTGTTGAGGTGTTGCCCCTTCCAGAGGCGGGTAGCCTTTATAAAGAGCTGCTTGAGATAGGTCCGCAACATTTCTTCAAGAGAAACATCTTTTAACCGAAACTCTTCCACTATCTGTTCAAAAATATAGGAGATGGAAGTGGTCTGCTGATTCTTCAATATCACTTCGGGAATGTTTTGGCTGTTATTGAAAAGTAAACCATCACAGGCTACTTCCTTATCATGAATCTGGATACAGTAAAAATCGCGGTTATAGTAAATCAGGTAACCGGTATCCTCCCCTGCTTTAAGCAGCTCCATGTATTGATTGGGAGCGATAAAAAACAGGGAAGGATCTTTGGTGGTGTAGGAGGCCATATCCACTTTAATTGTATAACCGGCTGGAAGAAACAAGACCTTTATATATTGTTTGAAGGCTGGTCCGTTTAATTCCTCCATCGACTCTTTTTCCAGCTTCATTAATCCCAACACCTTCAACTCGCTTTGAAATAATTGATCAGTCATAATGATTTAAGCTACTAACTTCTGGCAAATTTTTCCAGTTCAGTATTAAATTTCTCTGCTTCTTCCACAAAAAGTGCATGACCGCTGTTTTCAAATTTTACAATATAGGAATTCCGGATTCCTTTCTGCAGTTGTTCAGCCAACACATAAGGAACAAGCTTATCCTGTGTCCCCTGGAAGATCGCCACAGGAATGGTAATTTTCGAAAGCTCGGGACGAAGATCCAGATCACGCAGGGCTGTGATGGACTGGGTAATAGCAAAGGGCCATGCCTGCAGGTTGATGGTTTCCAGCCATTTTTCCTGGTTTTTGGTGATACCACCTTCTTTGGCTGGGAAAGCAGCACCAAATCCTGCAATAAGGTCCTGGCGATTGGTTTGGGTAGCTTGAATCAAACCGGCCACATCGGCATCTGAAATACCATATGGATAGTCGGAACGTTGTTTCCAGGAAGGCGCAGCGGCGGCAAAGAGGGCGAGTTTACTGATATGGGCAGCCTTGTATTTGGTGATATAGTGCAATACGACCGCTCCTCCCATGGAGAACCCGCCCAGGGTAGCATCTTTAATCTGAAGCTTCTCCAGTACTACTTTGATATCGTCAGAGAAAACGTCGAAATTGTATTTTCCATAAGGCCGGGAGGATTCACCAAATCCACGTAAGCTGATGCCGATCACCCGAAATCCTTTGGCTGCCAGGGACTGGTACTGGTATTCATACATAGCATCACTGAGGGGCCAGCCATGAATCAGTACGATGGGGGCACCATCCCCGATATCGGTAACATGAAGCCTCACTCCTTTCTCTACTTCAATGAATTCTGCCCGTCCGGCTGATGCTGGTACTCTTTTCCCCTGAGGATAAATGGCGGTTGTTGCCAATAAGGCGATAAATAAGGCGATAAATTTGACAGTTGCTTTCATTTTTGATTGTTTTATTGTTTGTAATAATTCAACAATGCAAAGATGAAACAGGAGCAGTAGGCAGAGAATGGATAAAGGTGGACGGAAATTGTATTTTTTTCCCTAAACCGGAATAAATTAGATTTTAGACAAGTTTAGAAGAAAGTTTTACGGACTTTAATTTTGTTGCCAATGCCTTTATCGCCACTTCAATTTTAGCAACCTCTTCTTTGGATGGCAGCTTGTGTCCTGAAGAATATTGTCTGATCAAACCTGGATTGATGCCAGCAATTTCTGCTATTTTAGATTGATTCAAAAAATTGAATTCTTCGAAAAAAAAGGTAAGATCATAAGCATATTCAAAAATCACCTCCTCCAGTTTTTCGAATTCTTTTAATGCGCTACGAATTTTTGATTCAAGAGCAGAAATATTTTTTGCTGAATCAACAATTAAATTTCCTTCCACAAGTACACGCCCCCACAACCTGTTATTTTAATCCTGCTTGCTTTAAAATTGCATTTAGTGTGCCTTTTGGAATGTCATCCTTACTAATATAGGTGACATATTTGTTACCTTAAAATAATTCTATCTTTCTGCACTAATCCGTTCAACCTTTGCTATAGCCTTTATAGTTTTAACAATTGAATCAGGCGTTACAGAAATAGAATCGATGCCCTGCTCTACCAAAAAGGCTGCGAAATCGGGAAAATCCGATGGCCCCTGACCACAAACTCCTACTTTAACCTTATGTTTCTTAGCTGTTTCGATCAGACTTGAAATAAGTTGCTTCACTGCTTCATTTCTTTCATCATACAAATGAGCAACCAGGGAAGAATCTCTGTCCAGACCAAGGGTAAGCTGTGTGAGATCATTGGATCCAATGGAGAAACCGTCAATATGAGGTGCAAACTTATCCGCCAGAATTATATTGGAGGGTAATTCTGCCATCAGATAAAGTTCCAGCCCATTCTGCCCTCTTTCCAATCCATAGGTTTTCATTACTTCTTTCACCTGATGCAATTCAGCTACGGTACGACAAAAGGGAATCATAACGATAACATTATCCAGTCCCATTTCTTCCCGTACAATTTTAATAGCCTTACATTCCAAACCGAAAGCTTCCTGATATGCTGCTGAATAATACCGGGATGCACCCCTCCACCCGATCATCGGATTTTCTTCAATAGGTTCAAAATATTGTCCCCCCAACAGGTTATAATATTCATTTGTCTTAAAATCACTGAATCGAACGATAACTTTTTCCGGATAAAATGCTGCTGCAATTTTGGCAATTCCGTAGGATAATTTCTTGATAAAAAAATCCTCTTCATTTTCATAACCGGCGATTCGCTTTTGAATTTCTTTTGTCAAGTTTTCATCCTGCAATTCACCATGTTTGAGCAGGGCCATTGGATGAACCTGAATATAATTATTGATAATAAATTCCTCTCTTGCCAATCCCACTCCTTTTCCGGGCAAATGGGAGAACTGAAAACTCATGGAAGGAGATGCCACGTTCAGCATTATTTTTGTATTAATGGCAGGCAATTCATTCAGCATATATTCACTTCGCTGAAACCTTATTTCACCATCGTAAACAAGGCCCGTTTCTCCTTCCGCGCAACTTGCAGTTACCAATTGGCCTTCCGTTAAAATCTCGGTGGCGTTTATACATCCAACAATTGCGGGAACTCCCAATTCACGGGCAACAATGGCAGCATGGCAGGTTCTCCCCCCTTTATTTGTAATAATTGCAGCTGCTTTTTTCATTACCGGTTCCCAGTCCGGGTCTGTCATATCAGTCACCAGTACATCACCTTCCTGAAATTCGTGCCCTTCAATTACACGTTTATCCAGAGAAAACAAAATATTTACTTTCCCGCTGGCAATTTTATCACCCACCGAAATGCCTTTCACAATAATTTTTTCTGCCCGATAGGGATCATCGATACTATATTCAATAATCCGGTTATGGTCTTTCTGGGAATGAACTGTTTCAGGTCTTGCCTGAACAATATAAAGTTCTTTTGACAATCCATCCACTGCCCATTCCACATCCATAGGAGTCCATTTATTTCTAATATCAGAATAATAGGTTTCTATATCTACCACCCAGCGGGCCAGTTCAAGCACCTGTTCATCAGAAATGCAAAACCGATGCTGGAACCCTTTCTCCGTTGGAATAACTTTAACCCGTTCATCTGCCTTATCGCCATAAACCATCATCTTATCTTTAACGCCCAATTTTTTTTCAATGATGGAAGAGAACCCTTTTTTTAATGCAGGTTTAAATACAATAAACTCATCAGGAGATATGGAACCCTGTACAATCATTTCGCCTAAGCCGTAGGAGCCATTAATAACTACGGCTTCTTTGAATCCACTTTCCGTATCCAGACTGAACGCTACGCCGGAAGCGCCAAGATCACTTCGCACCATTTTCTGTACACACAAGCTGAGCCCGATTGAAAAATGATCATATCCAAATGTCTGACGATAACTGATGGCCCGGTCGGTAAACAAACTGGAAAAACAATTTCGAACTGCATCCATCAGGGAAGCGGGTCCGCGTACATTCAAAAATGTTTCCTGTTGTCCGGCAAAACTGGCATCGGGCAAATCTTCTGCTGTAGCGGAAGAGCGTACGGCAACATCCGTAAAATCCTGATCATACCCTCTGGACAATTCTTCATAGGAAGCAATAACTGCTTCACTCATTTCTTTGGGTAGTCGTGCATTCTTAATCAGCAGCCGAACCTGCGAACCTCCGCGCCGTAAGGATTCCAGGCTATTATAATCGATTGTGGTTATAATATGACGGATGGTGCTTTCGAGGTTATTATATTGGATAAATGCTCTATATGCATCAGCTGTGATTACAAACCCGCCGGGAATGCGGATTCCCATTGAACTTAGGTGTTGCAACATTTCACCAAGGGAGGCATTTTTTCCTCCAACCAGGTCAATATCATGGATTCCCACCTCGTTAAGAGGCAGTGTAAAGTTGTTTTTATTCATATTTGATTGGGATACTATTTGATGATGCAATAATAGCAGTAGAAAGTCAATTCGGATTTCATCCTGTTAGCCGGTTTTTGTACAGGATTATCTTTTATTGAGCTGTGGTATAATTTATAAAAACAGCGTACTTTTTGCCATTATTTTGATTTATCTTTAAAGGGTTAATGCTTGCTTAATTTATTTTATGAGGCTGCTGAAAACGGAGATTACTCCCCTGATAAACGATGTAATGTTTGTGGACAAACGGGAACAACCATTTCTCTGGTCACCGTTTCATTCACAACCCTCTTTTCACTCGCATCCTGAACTGGAGCTGGTATTTATTGTAGAAGGCTATGGTAAACGAATTATTGGTAATACTGTTGAACCTTTTGAATCTGGAGATATGGTGTTCATCGGTTCCAATGTACCGCATATCTGGTTAAGCGATCCTGCATTTTACGAAGAGAATACCACTCTTCAATCCAAGGTTATTGTCACTTATTTTAATCCTAAAATTTTTCTGCAAATTTTCGATTCCATCAAAGAATTTCAGGGCATCCGGGAAATGATCCGACAATCTTCCAAAGGGATCCGGATTTTTGGTGAAACGAGAAATCTGATTGCTGAAAAACTAATGGCATTATCCAATGAAAAGGGATTTGAAAAAGTGGAAGGTTTATTACAGATCATGCACCTAATCTCCACTTCTCCTGATAAAAGTTTCATTGTAAACAATGAACAGGATCATTACGATGATTTATATCCGGATCGATTAATTGATGTATTGAAATTTATCAAAGAGAACCTGCATGAACAAATTACTCTTCGTCAGGTGGCAGACATTGCCTGTATGACAGAGCAAAGTTTTTGTCGGTTTTTTAAGAAACGAACGAAAAAGAGTTTATCCCTGTTTATCAGTGATCTCCGGATTGCACATGCGCAGGATTTACTGGCACAAACTGATAAACAGGTAGCAGATGTAGCTTTTCTCTGTGGCTTCAATTCCAGCTCACATTTTTGCCGGGTATTTAAGGAACGAACAGGAATTAGTCCATTCAAATTCAAAACTGCCGTAAACAAATAACCTGCGGAGATTAAATCCCCAGCAGGTTTTTGTTAAATTGTTCATCTGCACCGGCAGCAGCAAAATCATCAAAGGCTTTTTCGGTGACCCGGATTATATGATCGGAAATAAATGCAGCACCTTCTTTTGCGCCATCTTCTGGATGTTTCAGGCAACACTCCCATTCCATGACAGCCCATCCGGTAAAATCTGCGGCAGTCAGCTTACTGAAAATGGAAGCAAAATCAATCTGCCCATCTCCGGGAGAACGAAAACGACCAGCCCGTTTTACCCAGGATTGAAAGCCACCATAAACACCCTGTCGGGCATCCGGATTAAATTCAGCATCCTTTACATGGAACATACGGATTCGATCTTTATAGTGATCAAGAAAGCCCAGATAGTCCATTTGTTGCAAAAGCAAATGCGATGGATCATACAGAATGCAGGCACGAGGATGCTGGTTTACTTCTTCCAGAAATAGTTCATAACTAATTCCATCATGCAGGTCTTCGCCCGGATGTATTTCATAACAGCAATCTATACCTGCTTCATCGAATGCATGGAGAATTGGAAGCCACCTCTTTGCCAGTTCTTTAAAACCGGTTTCCACCAGTCCGGCCGGACGTTGTGGCCAGGGATAAATATAGGGCCATAAGAGGGAGCCGCTAAAGGTAGCATGTGCTTTCAAGCCCAGGTTGCGGGATGCCTTTGCCGCAAGAAACAACTGATCTGTTGCCCAGGCTGTTCTTGCTTTCGGATTGTTGTGTACTTCCGTTGGTGCAAACCCATCATACATCAAATCATAGGCAGGATGCGAAGCAATTAATTGTCCCTGTAAATGAGTGGATAGTTCAGTAATTTCAACTCCAGCTTCAAGGGCTATACCCTTAATTTCATCTGCATAGGTTTTGCTTTCTGCAGCCTTCCTCAAATCGATGCATCTGCTATCCCAGCTGGGTAGCTGAACACCTGAGAATCCCAGGTTTTTTGCCCAGCTACAAATGGAATTAAATGCATTAAATGGTGCCGTTTCACCCATAAACTGAGCAAGAAAAATTCCTGGTCCTTTAATTGTTTTCATTGTGCTGATTTTTAAATTAGATAGTCCAGCCATTTTTTATCCGACGCTGCAGAAGCAACCACCGCATCAATAAAAGCCATTCCTCTGATGCCATCCTCAACGGTAGGAAAATCAAGGTGAAGAGGTAAAGGCACTTTCCCCGAAAGCCTGGCAGAAAGTGTTGCACCAAAATTTTTATAGATGTTGGCAAATGCTTCCAGGTATCCTTCCGGATGCCCACCTGGTGTTCTGCAATTTTGCAGGGCAAATGAATCCAGGCGGTCTCCATAATTTCCGCCGGCTCTTAGTAATTGAGTAGGCTGATCAAGCCATTTTACCACCAGGGTATTAGGTTCCTGCTGGCTCCATTCAATGCCACCCAGTTCACCATACAACCTGATTTTAAGGGCATTTTCTTCCCCTGCAGCAACCTGAGAAGCCATCAGTACTCCTGATGCACCGTTTTTAAAACGCAACAGAACGTTGCCATCATCATCCAACGGACGACCTTCCACAAAAATGTTGAGATCAGCACAGATCTGTGCAATTTTCAATCCGGATATATATTCTGATAAATGGGCTGCATGTGTTCCGATATCACCCATACAACCACTTTTTCCGCTTTTTTTGGGATCGGTGCGCCAGGCTGCCTGCGCATTGCCTTCCCGCTCTGTTTTTCTGCTTAACCAGCCCTGTGGATATTCCACCCATATTTTTCTGATTTTTCCAAAAACGCCCGCTTTGACCATTGCTCTTGCCTGTTTTACCATGGGGTAACCGGAGTAGGTATGCGTAAGGCATAATAACAGACCTGTTTCATTCAGTTTCTTTTTCAACTGAAGTGCTTCTTCCATCGTTAACGTAATGGGCTTCTCAATTACCACATGAAATCCATTATCCAGAGCCGCCATTGCCGGAGCAAAATGAGCAAAATTTGGTGTTACAATAGAAACGAAATCCATGCGCTGGTCTGCCGGAAGTGCCGCTTCTTTCTGAATCATTTCTTCATACGTCAGGTATATCCGGTTTTCTGGAAGAAACAAGGCCTTTCCAGACTCTCTTGCCAGTTCCGGCTGAATGCTGAGCGCGCCACAAACTAGTTCAATTTGTCCGTCCATGAGGGCAGCATAGCGGTGTATAGCGCCAATAAAAGCATCTTTACCGCCACCGATCATCCCCATTCGAAGTTTTCGATTAAGCATAGTAGTTGTATTTCAACGTTTAATTAGAATCTGCTGTAGTGCTTGCCGTTTTTCTTCGGAAGAGAAAAATCAATATCAACACAAGCAGGACGGCAATTGGCATAATGGAAACTTTCCGCAAGGTTTGAGAACCAGCATTGGTTTCAAACTGATCGTACCATTTGCCCATTAGTGGAACGATAAAAGCAACAGATAACATTCCGCCTCCCCCCATCAACGACAGCCCTAATGCACCTGTTTTTGGAATATTCTCGGCAACAAAACCTAACATGGTTGGCCATACAAAACATAAGCCTATGGCAAATACAACGGCTGCAAGCACCGTCATCATACCACTTGCAACACTTAGTAGAAATAAACCCAGTGTTGTAAATACCATGGAAAATATCAGCATGCCGATCGGTTTCAGCTGATGTACAATATTACCTGCCATCGACCGTCCAACTGCCATGATACCATTGATCAATACAAGGATTAGTATTCCGGAAATTCCGGCATCCTGTAGCAATGCACCCAGCCACTGATTGGTTCCAAGCTCGGTTGCAGCAGTCAGCATCATACAACACAACATCACCAGAAACAAAGGATTAAGGCAGGAAAGAAACATGGTTCTGGTGGAAACGCCACTGGTTACACGTTCAGTAGCCGGAAACTTCAACTTCCAAAAAATAATTCCATACCACAGAACAGGAATAAATAATAATGAGATAAGCCATTTCCAGTTTAATGAGAACCCTGCAGCTAACATATAAGCCAGTAAACCACCTATTACAATGCCACCCGGAAACCAAACATGAAATTTGTTAAGCATGGTTGTTTTCTTTTCCGGATAAAGTGATACCACCAAGGGGTTACAGGCTGCTTCCACCATTCCATTTCCAATACCAATGCATAAAGTTCCGGCAAAAAGCATGGCAGCCGAGCTGGCAAAAAGATAGAAGATAATACCGGTCAGGTGACATAAAAAAGCAAACAGCAATAAGCGTTTCATACCAATCCAATCACAAAGCGGACCTCCGATAATCATGGCGAGTGTGAATCCCCAGAAAGCCGGACTAAAAATCCATCCCAGCTCTTCTTTGGTAAGGTGAAATTCATTTCCCCAAACACCTTCCAGGGAGGCCCGGAAAGCAAATGTCATAGCAGTTGCAATCAGCGCAATACAACTGGCAAGAAATAACTGATTTCGTTGAATGTTGGCATGCATATCGTAGCGTATTTGTGTTGAGAATAGTCGGTTAAAAATAAACTCCCGCTACGCGTATTTATAGCATGATCTTACCTGCTTTTGTAAGTGAATTATCTATAACATGGCTTTATCTGCCAGATAAAGAATAGAGGAATAGTTTTGATTCACGGCTTTTGTCATTGCCATTTCACAGGTTATTGTCGAAGAATAATAACCATCTGCTGTGAGTTTTTTTACTTCTTCTGCTTCCTTTTCAGTTGCTGCGTTGGTTAATTCAGGAAAAAAGAAACCCCGATCTCCTGCCATGCCACAACAGGCTGCCTGTTCCGGAACCTGAACATGTGTTGAGAAATACTCCGCAATGGATATAAATTTTTGACTGGTTCCCAATTTCTGCAAAGAGCAAACGGGATGTAAAACCACTGACTCTTTTTTTGTTATTACCGGTTGGGCTGGCAATACTTTATCATGTAAAAAATCAATGCTGTCAAGAATTTGCAGGCGATCAAAAAAGGATTGATTTACAGTGGTCAATACCGGACGAACCTGTAATAATGTTTGTGTGCAGGAACTAACATCCAGCACTATCGGAAACTTTCCCTCAGCAGAAATCTGCCAAAGCTTAGCGACCATTCTGTTTGCCGTGTATGAATGGGCTTTGTTGTATCCTTTTGATGAAAAAATCTGACTGCAACAGGAACCCGCAATAGCCGGATCCAACACAACTTTAAATCCTGCTTTATTTGCTACACTAATAAATGTTTCCGGAAGCGATTTCTTTTCTCCGACCGCCCCTCCGAGCAGCCTGGAGATACAGGCGGGAAAATAAACAATGGTTTTGTTATCGGGCAATTCCGCCTGTAAGTGATTCTTCAAAGAACGGAGAGCAGGGGCCGAAACAATAGATGCCGGCAGGAGGGGAAATGAAGGTATCCGTTTACGTATTAATAAACTAAGCGATTCAATACTGGATTTTCCAAAAAAACGGTTGGTAAGTACCCCACCAAAAATTGCCAGGCGAGCCAGTTTTTCCACTACTCCAAAATGTTTGGCCACCTGCAATGCAAGGAAATTTGAAAGTCGCGAATGCTGCTCTTTCCTTAGTCTTTTCACCAAATTACCTGTATTAATATCAACCGGACAGGCAGTAGCACATAACCCATCGACTGCACAGGTATCCAATCCATCGTATTGAAATTCCTTCAACAGGGTTTTGTAGTTCGAGTGTTCCTTATTCACCTGAAATTCTTTCAAGGCTCTCCTTACCACAATCCGCTGACGTGGCGTAAGGGTCAGGTTTCTGCTGGGGCAAACATGTTCACAATAACCACATTCAATACATTTATCCACCTCTTCTTCAACTGGAAATAATTGCTTCATATGCGAGATGTGCGCATCAGGACTTTCATTAATGATTACACCCGGATTTAACAGATTTTCCGGATCGGCAGCTTTTTTGATTCGCTGCATTAATTGATAGGCTTCCGGCCCCCATTCAGTTTCAACAAAAGGAGCCATATTTCTACCGGTCCCATGTTCTGCTTTTAGTGTTCCGTTATAGGTGTGAACAACCAGGTTTACCACATCCCTCAAAAAACAATCATACCGATCAATTTCTTTGGGTTGATCAAAAGCCTGGGTAATTACAAAATGAATATTCCCATCTTTTGCATGGCCGAAGATGATGCCGTTTTCATATCCATATTGCCGGAACAGTTGCTGCAAATCAAGGATCGCAGTACCCAGTTTATTTACAGGAACTGCTATATCTTCCAGAATCACCGTAGTTCCTCTTGCCCTGATTGCACCAACTGCCGGAAATAAACCTTTCCGGACTTTCCAAAGAAATTCCCGGGTGCTGTTATCGGTGGTAAATGCCGGCGTATTTATCAGATTAAGCTGAATGGAATCAGCCAAAAATCGAGTCATTTTTTCCTGTAAAGCAACCGTATTTGTATCCTGAAATTCCACGAGTAAAGCTGCTGCTCCGGGAGGCAATAATTTTAACAGTGGATCTATGCCCTTCACTGACTCAACGGAGCGAAGTGCTGCCCGATCCATCAATTCAACCATTTCAGCTCCGGCTTTGGTTAATGGTCCAATTGCCTCACAGGCATCGAATATGGAAGGGAAATAAAGAAGAGCGGTTGATTTATACTGATAATCAGGAATGGTCAGCAAAACAGCTTCTGCTATGAACGCAAGACTGCCTTCTGCTCCAATTAGCAGATGGGCAAATATATCAAGCGGATGCTCATAGTCCAGGAATGCATTCAGTGAATATCCAACCGTATTTTTTGTCTGATACTTTAAACGAACCTTTTCATAAAGAAAAGGTGTTTGAATAAGTTCGGTACGGATGGCTGTCAATTCAGCTGCCAGAAAAGGGCACTCAAGTAAAAAACGATTATAGTCCTGCGGTGATTCTGTTGTAAAAACTGCTCCATTGCTGGTTATAAACCGGATAAACTTAGTGGTATGGTAGGCATTGAATCGCACACCACAACACATACCACTTGCATTATTGGATAGAATTCCACCCATCATCGCAGTAGCAATACTCGATGGATCGGGACCAATTTTAGACTTAAAACGTCGAAGCTGTGCATTCACCGATGCTCCTGTTATTCCAGGTTCTACCCTTACCAGTTGCCCCTGCTCTTCTATACGGATTGTTTTCCAATAACGGCTCAGATCAGCGAGAATTCCATCAGTAATAGCCTGGCCTGACAAACTACTGCCGCCGGTGCGAAACACCAATGGCATTTTGTATTTTTTGGAAAGCGAAAAAAGCAATTTTACTTCATCTTCATTCTTCGGAAGTACCACCACTTTGGGTATCAGCTGATAAAAACCTGCATCGGATGCATACGCTACCCGATCAATTAATCTTGCTCTTACCTGATTGGAGGGAAATGAGGCACGTAATTCATCCAGAAGTTTCATAGCAACAAATAATTATAAAAACATCATCAGGCCAATTGACAAAACTGTTCCTGTTTACCCAAGCCCTGAATTTCCAATGTCACCCGATCTCCTGCTTCAAGAAACCGTTGTGGCTTTTTTCCAAGGCCAACTCCAGGAGGTGTTCCGGACGAAATCAAATCACCCGGTTCCAGGGTCATGAATTGTGACAAATAATGAACCAGGTAGTAACAGTCAAATATCATCGTTTGCGTGTTGCCGTTTTGCATACATTCATCATTGACATGCAACTGCATGGATAAATTATGCGGATCTCTCACAACATCTGAAGTAAGCAGCCAGGGGCCCAGCGGGTTAAAACTATCACAGGATTTACCTTTGGTCCACTGCCCTCCTCTTTCCAGTTGAAAAGCCCGTTCAGAAACATCATGAGAAATACAAAAACCGGCGATGCAGGATTTTGCATCACTGATATGGGAAAGATAGCGTGTTGTTTTACCTATCACAATTCCCAATTCAACTTCCCAGTCTGTTTTCTGACTGGTTCTCGGAATTAATACAGGATCATACGGACCAATTACCGTATTGCTTGCCTTTAAAAAAACAATTGGCTCAGCCGGTACCGGCATTCCGGATTCAGCTGCATGATCCGAATAATTCAGACCGATGCAGATTATTTTGCCTGGACGGGCAATACAGGCTCCCCATCGAGCGCCCTCCGGCACTTCCGGTAATTCAATACCCGATTCAAGCAGAGCGTTTAATTTTGCAAGTCCGTCTTCTTCAAAAAAGGCCGAATTCCAATCCGTAAAAAAGGCAGACAGATCTCGTCGGATCCTCTGATCATCAAGTATGCCGGGTTTCTCTTTTCCGGCTTCGCCAAAACGAATCAATTTCATAGTTCAGGTATTTAAATGAATAAAACCACCATCAATCGGATAATCACACCCGGTAATAAATGCTGCTTCATCTGAACATAAATAAAGTGCGAGAGAGGCAATTTCTTCCGGCTTTGCCATTCGTCCAATTGGTTGAGACTTAGATAATTTTTCAAAAATTTCCGATTCTTTCCCCCGATAATTTTTTGCAATAAAGCCATCTACAAATGGTGTATGCACCCTTGCAGGAGAAATACTATTGCAGCGAATTCCATCAGAAAGATAATCACGCGCTATCGAAAGTGTAATGCCATTAACTGCAGCTTTGGTGAGGCTGTAGCCAAAACGGTCAGCCAATCCCACCAGGGATGCAATGGAAGCCATATTGAGAATTACCCCTCGCTGCTTTTTCAATGCAGGAAGGGCTGCTTTTATAACATGAAAAACACCTTTGATATTCACAGCAATGAGTCTTTCAAGATCAGCCCCGGTAGTTTGTTCGATAGTGGCAACATGCGCAATGCCTGCATTATTGACAACCATATCAATTCGGTTGAACATTTGTAAAATTTTTGAGATGGCATTGGTTACCTGATTTTCATCAGCAATGCTGCAGGCAATATATTCTGCCCATCCATCTTCAGACCGGATTTCAGTAACCGTATCCACAGCAGCTATATCATCAATATCAAGAATAAAGACCATTGCCCCTTGTTTTGCAAAGAGCAGGGATATGGCACGGCCAATACCACTCCCCCCGCCTGTAATGAGGGCGATTTTACCAGTTAGGTCAAACATCAGAAATTAGTTTAGTCGATTAGTTTTTTGCTGTCAGGCTGTCGAGATAGGTTATGGTCGATTTGATTTCATTCAGGTTATTATCCAGCTCATGTTCGCATTCAATCATTGCATGACCCTTAAATTGCTGGCGTTTTAATTCAGCCACTACTGCCGGATAATTAATAACACCTTTACCGGGATTTACATCTTTTGCAGCGGGATTGCCTGATTCATCCACATCTTTTATATGCAAACCAATAATATGTCCTTCCAGTTTTTTGAGGCAATCCACCACATCCAAACCACTTCTGGCCCAATGCCCCAGATCGGCGCAGGCGCCAATATTCTTATGTCCATTGATTGCTGCCAATACAGAATCCGGATGCCAATAGGCACTGATTCCTTTTGCGTGTTCATGAATGGCTATTTTTATCTGGTACACGCCAGCCAGACTGTCAATCATGGACCAATGCGCTTTTTCAGGTTCACAAACCAGGTATTCCAGTCCGATTGCTTTTCCCAGTTCGAAAAAGCGAACCCAGTCTGCGAGCCCTTTTGCGCCATCCACATACATGGATGTCATTTGCAGATTATTGGCACTGAGCTGCTGTTTTAAACGATCAATATTTTCGGCACCCGGATTACCCATTGTACTGTCCTGATAAGCTGCTCCCATCTTATAAAAAGAAAACCCTTCCACGTAGTTGACTCCTGCGCTGTCACTCATCGCCACAGCGGCAGGAAAAGGATGCCGGTGGAAGGAGAATAATGCGATCCCCGTTTTCCATGGCGACGCAACTGGTTGTTGGGTGGTAGTCTGTTCTGTATTATTACAGGCAGCTGCTATAAGTAATACCAGTAAAATGGCGAGTACTGAAATTTGTTTCATGTTGAAGATTTTAAAGTTTAAAAAGGAGACGGACTAATGGATGTCCAGCCACCGTCAATCACCAGACTTTGCCCGGTAATATGGCGAGCCTGGTCGTCCACTAAAAACAAGGCTGCTGCTGCAATATCGCGGGTTGTTGCTGGTCGGCCCATTGGAGTTATTCTGGACCAGGTGGCTTCATAATTTTTATCGTCCAGGGTTCTCTCTGTAAGAGTGGCACCAGGTGCTATGGCGTTAACATTTATGCCGTAAGGTGATAATTCTATAACCAGATTTTTGGCCAGCATTTCAAGAGCTGCTTTAGTCATTCCGTAAGCAGCAAGGTCTTTATGCGCCTGGTGTCCGGTAACGGAGGACATAAATAAAATGGAGCCGCCACCTCCCTGTCGCTTCATTTGATTGGCAGCAGCCTGAGCAAGAAAAAAACTGCCATTGAGATTTACTTTCATTACGCGATTGAAGGATTCTTCCGGGTAGCTTAGAAAATCGCCAAACAGGGTAATTCCCGAATTGGCAATAGCAATATCCAGCCTGCCTGTTTGTGCAACGGCTGTTTTTACCAGCATTTGAATGGTTGACTGATCACTTGAATCACCTGCACAGGCAGTGCATTTTCCGCCCTCCTTACCAATCAATGCTGCTGCTTTTTCAGCAGCATCCGGATCAATATCATTTAAAAAAACCTGGGCACCGGCAGCAGCAAGCTGTCGGGCGATTTCAAATCCGATACCAATAGCTGCTCCTGTAATAAGGGCTGTTTTATGTTGGAAATTTGTTGCAGACATACAAATGAAATTAATGGGAATCACGAAGTACTTCACTTCCCGATCCACCTTTTAAAAAATCAAAATCAGCTCCCAGGTGTGCCTGTTCAACATGTGAAACAAACATTTTTACATACCCTCGTTTAAAAGGATTTACTGGTGCCGGCAAGGAGTTTCTTCTAAGTTGCAATTCAGCTTCCTCCACCAGCAGACTCAATCTCCTTCCCCTGGTATCCAGTTCAATAAGATCACCATTCTTTACCAGGGCTAATGTACCATTATCAGCAGCTTCGGGAGAAACATGTAATATCACCGTTCCAAATCCTGTTCCACTCATGCGCCCATCTGAAATCCGGATCATATCCTTCACTCCTTTTGCCAGCATTTTTTTGGGCAAGCCCATATTTCCCACTTCGGGCATGCCCGGATAACCTTTGGGGCCTACATTCTTCAAAACCAACACCGAATTTTCATCCACATCCAGTTCAGGGTCGTCAATTCTTGCTTTATAATCTTCAATATTTTCGAAGACAACCGCTTTTCCGATATGCTGCATTAATCCGGGGTCTGCTGCCGAAGGCTTCATAATACTGCCCCCCTCACATAAATTGCCATGCAAAACTACAAATCCCGACTGTTCATTAAATGGTTGTTGCACAGTGGCGATAACATTCCTGTTCCAGGTAGTTGCTTTTTCCAGGTTTTGCCGGTGTGATTTACCATTTGATGTTATACAATCAAGATGCAGTGAATCGCGGATTTCATTCATAACCGCCGGAATTCCGCCTGCATAATAAAGATCCTCCATAAAATATTTACCGGATGGTTGCAGGTTGGCAATCAGCGGAACTCCTTTTGAAAGCGCATCAAAATCATCAATAGCAAGAGGCACTTCAATTCTACCTGCAATAGCAAGCAGATGGATAACAAAATTGGTTGAGCCTCCAATTGCAGCATTTAATCTGATTGCATTTTCAAAGGCCTCACGTACCAGTATATCCGAAGGTTTAAGATCTTCCTGAACCATTTCAACAATTCTTCTTCCCGACAGTTGTGCCAGCACTTTCCGGCGGGCATCTACTGCCGGAATAGCAGCATTTCCGGGTAGTGAAAGCCCCAAGGCTTCCACCATCGAGGCCATAGAAGAAGCTGTGCCCATAACGGCACAATGTCCTTTACTTCTGCACATGCCTGCTTCCGCCACATTTAATTCTTCTTCAGACATGATCCCTGTTCTAACATCTTCCGAATACCGCCAAACATCACTGGTTCCGATATCACGGCCTTCAAATTTTCCTGTAAGCATTGCACCACCGGAGACTACGATGGAAGGAATATTCACACTGCAGGCACCCATCACGAGGGATGGAGTTGTTTTATCACATCCACATAGCAGCACTACACCATCCACCGGATTTGCCCGAATGGACTCTTCCACATCCATACTTACCAGATTTCGGTACAACATGGCAGTTGGTTTGATCAGTGTTTCACCAAGTGACATTACCGGAAATTCTACAGGAAACCCGCCGGCTTCAATAATTCCTTTTTTTACCGATTCAGCCAATTCACGAAAATGACCGTTACAGGGTGTAAGTTCTGACCAGGTATTGCAAATTCCGATAACCGGTTTACCTTTTAATTCATCATCGGGAATACCCTGGTTTTTCATCCATGCTCTGTAAATAAATCCATCCTTTCCATTTTTTCCAAACCATTGCTGGCTTCTTAATAATTTCTCCATGATAACAACTTTTATAAACTACAGATGAAACCCGGCAGTCCGGTTACACCTGGCCGGACATGAAAAACATGTCCGCTTAAAGGATATTTATTCAATTCAACCGGAGTCATTCCTTGCCTGGCGGTTGTAATAACCAGGACATCCAATTGTTCACCGGCAAAACAACAGGAACTTACCTGAGGAACCGGCAGCTCTACCCAGCCAATTTGCCGGCCGTTGGCAGGGTTATACCTGGCAACTCCAAAACCTCCCCAAATTGCCACCCATAGCATGCCTTCTGCGTCTATTGCCATACCATCAGGCAGACCGGTTTCTTTGGGCACCTGTACTACATTTTTTTCGAAACGAATGGTTCCTTCTTCGGGCTCATATAAATAAGATCGGACAAGGGAACTAGTGCTATCGATATAATACAGGCGGGTATCATCAGGAGACCAAGCCATGCCATTTGAAATTGTTACATTTTCAATTTGTTTGGTGATTTGCAATTCCTGGTTCACACAATACACAGTTCCTGCAGCCTCTTTACAATCAAGATCCATGGTACCCACCCATAACCTTCCCCTGCTGTCTGCTATCCCATCATTACACCGATGCTGCTTCCAATCCATTCCGAAATCGGTGAGGCAATTCAGCGCTCCCTCTTTCGGATTAAATCGGTAAATCCCGCCCTGCATGCCCAAAATCAGGTCACCCTTCCTGCCCGGAACAACAAGGGATATCATCTGTGAGAATTGAACTACTTCCACCTGATGAGTCAGCCAGTTAAGTACAAACATTTTTTTACCGGTGATATCAACCCAATAACAAACAGACAGCGCTGCATCCCAAACCGGACTTTCTCCCAGTTCACAGTCTGACAAATAAAGTATGTCGGTTTTTAGTTTTTTCATTTTGCTTCAGGTAAAGCAAATGCAACATAGGCATCGCCTGATTTGGTATTCATTTTACCACCACCACAGGCAATTACCAGAAACTGGCGTCCATTGCTACTGTAAACTGCCGGTGTTGCATATCCTGCAAAGGGCAGTTTATATTCCCACAATTGTTTTCCCGTTGCTTTACTAAATGCTCGGATCTTACTGTCACGGGTAGCCGCTATAAATACCAGTCCGCCTGCCGTTACCACCGGTCCTCCATAGTTTTCGGATCCGGTAGTTGGAATTCCTTTTGCTTTCAACTCTTCAAATTCACCTAAAGGAATCTGCCAGGAAAATTCACCGGTATTCAAATTGATGGCAGTTAAGGTACCCCATGGTGGTTTAACCGCGGGATACCCTTCTGCTGTTTCAAATTTATTATAACCTGTAAACCAGTAAGGAAGATTCAGGTATTCATTTATAGGTTTATTGGGTGGAATAAATTGCTTCTGGAATTCATTTTTTTGTTCCAGCACAAATGCGGCAACTGCTTTTCTTTCACCATCTGATAACTGTCGAAAACCTGGCATCATTCTTCTACCCGTCAACAGAAGAGTGTCAATCTGTGCAGCAGAATACTTATCCTTCACTCCAATCAGAGAAGGAAAATTTCCAGCACCCTTTCGTTCGGGGCCATGGCAATTCATACAATTGCTTAGATAAATTCGTTTTCCTGCCTGTGCAATAGTTTCCTTTTCAGCTGCTTTATTTTTAGCATCCACCATGGTTAATACCCAGGGCATTTCATTGGCATTGACATAGAGGATGCCTGTTTCCGGGTCAAATGCCGGTCCGCCCCACTCCGCTCCTCCGTCAAAACCGGGGAAAATCACCGTACCTTCTTTGGAAGGAGGATTAAATATATGGCCGGTTTTGTATCCGGATAATTTTCGCTTAATGTCCTGATAAGAAGAGTCTGAAACCAGGTTATTTAAATCCTCTTCTTTAAGTGCCTGGCGCACGAATGCTTTGGGCAAGGTGGGGCGTGGTTGGGTGGGCGATAATTGTTCGCCATTTAATTCACTTGGACCCGGCACCGGTACTTCCTCTATTGGATAAACAGGTTTGCCGGTTTCCCGTTCAAATACATATACATACCCCTGTTTGGTTGTTTGTGCAACAGCATCTATTTTTTTACCATCCCTTTTAATTGTAACAAGTGCAGGCGGAGTTGGGACATCTCTGTCCCAAACATCATGATGAATAAACTGAAAATGCCAGAGGTATTTGCCGGTTGCTGCATCCAATGCCAGCAAACAATTGGCATAGAGATTGGCTCCTTTGCGTTTACCTCCGTAAAAATCAAAAGAGGCTGAACCCGTTGGAACAAATAGAATTCCTCTTTTTTCATCCAAACTAAAGCCTGACCAGTTATTGGCGCCACCTATATACTTATAGGCCAGGGAATCTTCCCAGCTTTCATACCCCGGCTGGCCCGGATGAGGTATGGTATGAAAGATCCAGGCCCGTTTACCGGTTTTTACATCAAAAGCCCGAATATGACCGGGTGCAGCATGCTGTGCTTCATTTACACGTCCGCCAATTATAAACAGGTTTTTATAAATCATACCCGGACTGGTAGGCGCTATGTATAGATCGCTCACATCCTCCCGATCCAGTTCATTGTGTAAATCAAAGCCCCCTTCAGTACCAAATGTAGGAATCAGTTTACCGGTTTCGGCATGCACTGCATATACAATTGATCCTACACTATAAAGGATTCTCCTGTCTGCACCTTCTTCCCAATACGTTACACCTCTGTTGATATTAACAGTGGGTTCATGCCATCTTGGATTCTGAACCGAATCATGCGGATTAAACACCCATTTTTCTGCTCCTGTTGCAGCATCCACTGCAATTAGTTTTAACTGAGGTGAAGTACCATATAAAATGCCATTTACAATAATCGGATTACACTGCATCTGGGAAAAACTAACCGTATCAGCATCACCGGTGGAATAGGTCCATTCCGGTTGCAACAAGTGCACATTGGAGCTGTCCACTTGTTTTAAGGAGGAATACCGGATACTTTGCTTACTACCTCCATACACATTCCAGTTTGCATATTGCCCTTGATCTGTAGCAGATTCACAGGATGAAAACAATACCAGAAGGAAAAGCAAATAATAAAAAGTTCGAACATCTTTCATACCAGTCATATTTATCATTCGGATTATTACCATCCCGGATTTTGTTTTAAGTTGGTATTTCGTTGCATTTCAGAAAATGGTATTGGAAAAAGGTAATGCTTCGCTAAAAAGGTCCGGGGTGAGGAAGTTGTTACATCCGCAGGACGGATCTCGTAATTCAATCCAGCACCTGAAGAGGTAATCCACATTCCACTTACGGTCAATCCATGCAGTACATCTTCAGCCATTCTCCATCTTCTCAGATCCCATAACCGGTGATTCTCAAAACAGAGTTCAATTTTTCTTTCTTCTCTTACCACCTGCAATAAAACAGTTCCTCCATCTGCTTCTGAATAAGGGGTGGCGGTTCCTGCCCGGTCACGTAATTGTTTGATGGCACTAACAGCTTCGGTCAACCGACCCAATTCAACTGCAGCTTCCGCATAGTTCAATAATACTTCACCTAAACGGAGCTCTACCCAATTTATGTAGTTCTGTCCATATTGTTGGGTTGCCACCACCACTTCCGGGTCAATAAATTTTTTCACATAATAGCCTGTATGGGTAATACTAAAGGAAAAATCAGGAGGAACAATCTGATTGGCACCGCCGGGCTTAGTATCAATTACCGTAGCAGCCCGGGTAATGATATTTCTCCAGGGAGAACCATTTCTGAAAACAGAAGCGTCCAGCCTGGCATCCCTGTTTGTATAGGGATCCTGTGGATTATAACCTGATCCGGCTGCTGTAATCGGCAATCCATTTTTCATTGGAAAACCGTCTACGAGCTGCTGACTGGGATTGGTACAACTGGTCCAGTCCGGACTTTCTGTATTTGGTCCATTGATATAATGGAAGCCATGCCCTTTTATGGGAGGTGCATACTGAACTTCAAAGATACTTTCAGAACTGGGCGTACCTCCTTTTGGCAGGAACAACTTTGACAGGTCACTCACCAAACTATGCGGACCACTATTAATCACTTCGGCCGCTGCATCAAATCCTTTCTGCCAGTATGCATCGGCTTCAGAAGCAGGCAGGGCCCCAAATCCATCCGGATCCATCACTCCATATTTTGCATAGGAAGCTGCATAAATCATTACCCTGCTTTTTAAGGCCAGCGCAGCCCATCGCGTAGCAAGTCCGCCACTATTGGTTGGTGGTAACAAGGTGATGGCATCATTCAGATCTTTTTCAATAAAGGCATAGCACTCACTCAGGGAATTTCGGGCAACCATTAATTCATCACTCAATTGCTGAACCCGTTCAATCAGTGGAACACCGCCAAATCGTTTTACCAATTCAAAATAGGAAAGGGCCCGAAGAAATTTTATTTCACCCGTCATTTTATCCTTGTCTGTGGAAGGTACGGTGGAAGCTCCAACATTATCCAGAAATATATTGGCATTACGGATATTTCCATATTGCTGCGACCAGTCATTAAGCGGGGCGTTGGCCGTTGAATAGCTACCGGTAATCAAGGTTGTATTGGCGGTTGAACCCACATACGCACTTCTTGCTTCATCGGTCATAACGGCCATAGGCGCATTCATATTATCGCAGGTAAGCGCTATTCCGGATTCTACGCCATTATACACATTGTTTACAAATAAGCGCATCAGACTGGCATTCTTCCAAACATCCTGGTCTGATATGCTATTAAGCGGACTAAGATTTAGAAAATCCTGTTTGCAGGAAGGAAAGGTGGCGATTCCAAAGAAGCCTATGAGGAGAATTATTATTCGTTTCATATAACAGGCATTTGATTGGTGGAGTAATTAGAATGTCAGATTAAGCCCGAAGGTGAAGACTCTGGTTAATGGATAATTGTTGTTATTGTTATTCCATGCATAGGAAAGTGTTTCGGGATCAATCCGGTCTAAATCTTTCAGGTTGGAAAACATCAGCAGATTCGTTGCCGTAACAGTGAGACGAACATCCTGAATCTTTGCTTTTGATACGAGATTTTTTGGGAGAGAATAGCCAAATTGAATATTCCTAAGCTTAATATAGGTTACATCCCATGTCCAAAAAGTGGAGGTTTTATGGTTATTAGGATCCAATCCGGTTGTGAGGCGGGGAAAATTTGCATCTGTATTGGTTGCGGAATAATAATCAAGCAGGTATTGAGGTGAATTGGTTTGTCCACCAAACAGGAGCGACTGCATCGCCAGAATGGGAGAGTAATAGAAATCACTGGCTCCCTGCCACAACATCGACAAACTAAAATTTTTATAACTCACTCCCAGTTCTGCTCCAAAAAAGGTTTGTGGAACCAGGGATTTGTTTACGATAGCCTGATCATTGTCATTGATAATTCCATCACCATTCATATCCCTGAAACCAACATCGCCCAGCTGCAGGGCACGATATTGCGGAATTGATTTGGTAAGATCTGCTTCTGTACGCAGGAGACCTGTTGAAATCAGTCCGGTGAAAGGAAACAGGATATTACCTTCTCTTTTTAAATAATCCGGAGTGCCTTCAGGGTCAGGCCAGCTTACGAGAATACTTTTTGCATGGGAAAAATTCGGGCTGATGAAATAATTGAAATTCCCGGCAGTCCCGTTGTACCGTGCACTTAATTCAATACCACGAACTCTTGATTCACCCGCATTTTCGTAGGAAGAGCCTGTTCCAAAAGTTGCAGGAACATCACTTTTCACATTCAGCATATCCCGGGTATTTTTTACGAAATAGGCTGCTTCGAAATTGATACGATTGTTGAAGCCGGTAAATTCAAGACCAATTTCTTTGGTGGTACAGGTTTCCCAGGTCAGATTCGGATTGGGAACACCACTGGAAAATAAAGTAAGGGCACCACTTCCATTTACTATATAAGGATTACCGTAACCGAAGAGATTCAGGTAAGGAAACTCCACATTGCTGTAACTCGGATTATAGGGATTGTTATTGGTACCATTAAATCCAAAATTATCATTTCTTCTTACCACAATCCGGTCATTCCCCAATACTCCGTAAGATGCTCTTAGTTTCAGGTTATTAATAAAGGGTAGATTATCCGCTATAAAATTCTCTTTGGATATGTTCCAGCCAACGGAGGCACCAGGGAAAAATCCAAAGCGCTTACCGGGAGCAAAATTCACTGATCCATCCCGGCGGAAAGAAACATTGACTATGTACTTTCCATCAAACGTATAGTCTAATCGGCCTGCCTGCCCTACCCGCGCATATTGCGTGGCAAACCCATTATTGGTTGCACCAACTGTTGGACCGGCAAACAATTCTTCAACACCGGTTGAAGTATAATTAATTCTTCTGCCCTGCACGGTACTGGAGGTTTGTTTGGCTGCTTCATATACAAGCACTGCATTGATAGCATGCCGGTTAAACTGCTTTGAGTATTCCAGAATAGTTTGAGAAGTATAAGACGGCGATTCTGAAGCTGTTTCAGTAAGGTTCGTGCTTCCCGGCCGCATTACAACATTGTAGACATCCGCATTTTGATCGTAGTTATAGTATTGGTAGGGATGAACAAATTCCTTTCCCCTTGAAAAACCTTTATCCGCAGCAAGAATTTGTCTTACTGTTATTCCTTTTGCCCATTTCGGTTTGTATTCGAAACTAAGCAGACTTTGAAAAAGATTGTAATCGTTTCGGTTATAGCCGGACGAATCTGCCTGCGACAAGGGCTGAAAACCATTCGTTGTTGCTGTAATTAATCCATTTGGATAGCGCACGGGGTCTGTTGGTTTAGCCAGGTACAGCGGCCAGTATAATTCAACGCCGGAGGGTATATCTGATCTCTTTTCAAGCCTTGCACTGATATCCAATTTAAAGCTCAGTTCATCCGTAATTTGGCCATCCACATTGGAGCGAATATTGTATCGTTTATAATCTACCGTACTAAAGAAACCATTTTGATGTACATATCCGAGAGATACAAAATATTTTAATTTAGGGGCACCTCCGGTGATGGATATATTGTGCTGGGTTTGCGGTGCATTGCTCTGAAATACTTCATCGAACCAATTGGTATTTGCAAGTCCCCATCCCTGCGCATTTCTACGCAGATTATCAGGGCGGTTGGTGATTATATCAATATCCTCTTCCGTGTAAACAGCATTTCCGCCGATAGCTTCATTAAATGCATTTACAGCTTTTGCAAATTGTGGTGCGGTAAGCCATTTATATGGGCGGGATACATTTTGAAATCCATAGTTTCCACTGTAGGATATGGTTGGTTTCCCTTCCTTTCCCCTTTTGGTGGTTACAAGTATTACCCCATTTGAACCACGTACGCCAAAAATAGCAGCGGCAGATGCATCTTTTAATACAGATACACTTTCAATATCATTTGGATCAAGCGAGTTTATATCGCGGGGGATTCCATCCACCAACGTAAGCGGACTATTATTACCCAGTGTATTGGTTCCACGAATTGAAAAACCGGCGGCATCTCCTCCCGGTTTGCCCGTTTCCTGTTTGGAGAAATAACCCGGCACCCGACCGGTGAGGGCATTGGATAAGCTTACCGCCTGACTGCGGACCAGTTCGGTTCCTTTCACCATAGAAACGGATCCGGTAAGGCTATTTTTTCTTTGTCGGCCATAGCCCACCACAATTACATCGCCCAGGTTTTGATTGTCTTCTTTCAGTTGTACATTCAGTACAGCTTTGCCATTCATGGGAAAAACCAGGGAAAGATAACCCACATGTGAAATTTCAAGTGAACCATTCAGGTTATTAACGGAAAGGGTAAAGCTGCCATCTTTTTCTGTTACAGTAGTTCGTCCACTGATGGGATCTTTAATTGTAACGCCGGCAATACCCTCTCCTTTTGTGTCGGTAACCGTACCGGAGACTGGTACAGTAGTTTGTGCAAAGCTGGCAATTGTCAGTAGAATTGCGCAGGCTGCAAACAGGTGTTTTAGCATTTTCATATAGCAGTAAGTATAAATTAGCAATCTGTGTTAAAAGTAGGTGGAAGTCAATCAGGAAAGTTGCATGTAATTAACACTTAGTTGAATCCGATTAACTCTCCGGATGCATTTGTTTAAGGAAGGAATTTACAAAGGGGGTCATGTCTACCGGATCATTCAATTCCTTTTGTACTTGTTTTAATTCCTGAAACAATACCATAATTCGTTTCCGGTATTTTGGCATTGCAGCCAGATCGGTAATTTCATCCGGATCCTTTTTAAGATCATAGAGCCGGATGGTATTGGTAACCGGATAAATGATCATTTTAAACCGATTAGTACGAATCATTCGCTGAACACCAAAGTAGGCACCATACATTGCCGGATACATTTCTTTTCGTGTACGGCGTTGTGCAAGTGGTAAAAGGCTGTGAAAATATATACTGTCAGGTATGGGTATTCCGGCCAAATGCAGGCTGGTGGGCATAATATCCTGCATGTAAACCGGTGCATTCACTTTGGTATTTGCAGGAATTCCCGGTCCAGCCATCAGCATTGGAACACGCATACTTGCATCATACATATTATTTTTCCCCATAAAACCATGGTCTCCGATTGCAAGGCCGTTATCTGCTGTAAATATTATATAGGTATTTTCAGACATAGTAGTTTTGTCCAATTCGTCGAGGATTCGACCAATTTCTGCATCCAGGTGACTGATGATAGCAAAATATTCCTGCCGGCTTTTTTTGATTGAATAGGGCGTTCTGGGAAGTGGTGCCAATCGTTCATCCCGCAAGTGCATCCCAGAACCTGCAGCTAACGCATATGGATATTGAGGCAGAAAATTTCGCGGAAGGTCTATACTATCCAAAGAATACCTGTCAACAAATGTTCGGGGCGACTGCCTTGGGTCATGAGGTGCATTAAATCCCGCATAAATAAAAAAAGGAGCCTCCTTACCGGCTGCCTGTCGGAGAAAGCTGATTACATCATCTGCCTGCTGTTCTGTCCAATGTTTACCACCCTTCCAATATCCGCCTAAACTGGAATCATAGGGGCTCCAGCCATCCTTTTCCACTGGATTAAAGGTTCTGTTATCAGACGCTGGCGATTGATTTGGCATTCCGCCCGGCCGTATCGTTGCAGTATGATCAAAAAGTTTAGTTGGATCCGCACTAATATGCCATTTACCAGTAAAATAGGTTGTATATCCTGCTTTTTGCAGATACTGCGGCCAATAGGTAGCTGCTTGTTTTCCCTGCTCTAACTGGTATTCCGGACCAGCTTGCGGATCATTTGCGCCCTTTGGTTCAGGTATTACAAAGGAGGCCGCTTTCCAAAGACTGGTTCCGGTTATCAACATGGCTCTGCTGGAAGCACAAACTGCCGGATGAAAAGAACCCTGATTAAAGCTGTGTGTAAACATAGCACCCCGCTTTGCCAGTCTGTCCAGATTAGGTGTATGAATCCTATGCCTGCCGATTATCCCCAACATATCAAAGCTCATATCATCAGCCAGCAGAAAAAGAATATTCGGCTGCTTTCCTGCTAAAGATTTTTGTTGAGAAAAACCAGTGTTGGTAAGCAGCAGAAAAATTAGCAGGAAAATGGATGGTTTATTTTTAGTATTCATATAATTCAAATTCATGGATGACCGGAGCACGGGTTTGGCGTACAATTAGCAGGCGTACAAACCTTGCCTTTACTGGATCGAACCTTATTTCGGGAACGGAAACTGATATCGGCCATTCATCAAATTGTGGAGAACCATTTCCCCAGGCAGCTATTTCTTTGCAGGTTTGCCAGCCGGTATCCGTCTTTATTTGAAGGGCTGCCTTTCGGATTGCATTTAACTCTCCCTCTTCCTGTCCTTCAAACAACAGAGCTCTTGAAATTTTTTTCTCTGCTCCCAAATCATATTCTATCCAGTATTCGTTGGAAGAATGGTCAGCGGTCCAGGCCGTTGATCTGTCTCCATCAGAACTTAATGCATCACTACTATTTTTTTTGTTAGAACTTCGAACAGGTACTGACTGGTTTATTGGGATTTCTCCTGTAACAGGCAGCGTTTGAGCATCACCGGTAATGCTCAGTTCAAGTATGGTAACCGGTAATTGAAAATCATAGGGATTTATTTTTATTAAGAGAGCTGAATCTGTTTGCTGAAAGCCTGCATTTCCGCCATTCAGCATACGGACTTTCTCAATTGGTGCGGATAAGGATGGTAATTGAAAAAGCGAGTCTGCCTCAAATAAATGAAGGTAAATTTTATTATTCCTGCAGGTGCTGCCGTAACGAGAGGTGCGTTTGAATGGTCCGCCACGCGTTTCAAAAAGACTTTCCCCATACTGATCGAGCCATAAGCGCATCTGCTTAAACTTTTCTATAAGTTTCGGTTCCATCCTGCCGGTTGGAGGGGCGCTCACACCCAGAATAAAATTGCCATTTCCGCAGGCCGATTTCACCAGATCATCCACCCAAACAGCAATATCCGTATACTCATTATTGGTCCAGCTATAGGATTTTCCATTTGCTGGTCGGGTATACTCCCACGGGATGGTGCGATTAAACCGTGGCATATCAACTTCAAGCACGGCATAATCTCCTGTTCTGTTTTGTTCATCCGGAAACCAGGTGGGTAAATAAACACTATCTCTGTATGCGGTACCAACCCGGTGATTTAATAAAATCCCCGGTTGTAGCTGGCGCATATAGGCTTCCAGATCAGCGCCCCGCTCTTTTGTCCAGGTAGGTTGCCATCCTCCATCAAACCACCAGGCAAGAAAAGGACCATAATTTTCCGTCAGTTCTTTCAGTTGTCCTTTCATAAAACTGACATATTTATTAAAATCCGGCTCTTCACCCGGAGACAGCTGGTAACCTGGTCCGCCGTATTCTCCCACATACCTTTTATCATAAGGGATACAATGTGGCTGATAATAATCTACAATTGAATAATACAGGCAGAGTGGAAGATCAAATTTTCTGCAGGCATTTGCTATTTCCTTAATTATATCTCTCCCAAAGGGTGAATGCATAATATTGTAATCGGTGAGGCGGGTATTCCACATGGAAAAACCGTCGTGATGCTTTGGAACAAATACGAGGTATCGGAAGCCTGCCTCCTTTAAGGTTTTAACCCATTCATCCGCATTAAATTCAACCGGATTAAAATCCAGGTACAAACTGTCATAAGCCGAAGCCGGGATGGCTGCATTTCTGGAGAAACTTACTTCCTTTCCGATCAACGTAGCAGGTGTCCAATGAATAAATGCTCCATATTTCAGATCCAGAAAAGTTTCAATTGGTGCAGGTTTCGCTTTTGGTTCCTGGCAACACCAGCAGATAATCAGCATAAGGCACCAGTAAACAATATATTTCATGGCAAACAATAATGAAGCATAAATCTAACCAGCTGCGGGGTTGAAATATGTACTGCTTTTCACCATTTTTTTCACTCAATTATCTGTGATGATGCCAGTAATTAATCATTTCATAATAACCCCTTAACGCTGCTCCACCCCATTCCTACTAATTTAGCGGGCCAGCTAACCTGCAATGCAGCCCGTACAATCCATAAAATCAAAAGAAGATTTTACCCAACTTTTTGAACAGTTCTGGGAAGCGCTCTATGCCTATGCCCTTCGCTGTATAAAGCGCGAGGAAATTGCGCAGGATTTGGTACAGGATCTCTTTGCACAGGTCTGGATTAAACGGAAAAAAATAAAGGTGCAGGAAAACTGGCAACGCTATCTTTTCTCAGCTATTAAAAATAGAATCACTGATTACCACCGCGCCAATAAAATACAAACCATTCCCCTTCCGGAAGAAGATAGCATTGTATTTGGGAATTATTCCTCCGAAAACGAACATCTTTCCCTGCCAGAATCCCGCCTGGCATTGCGTTCTGTTCAAGTTCTGAGCAAACAACTCACTCCCACACAGGAACTCGTATTTAAACTCTATCGTTTTCAGGGCTTCTCCATTCAGGAGATCTCCCGGCAACTCACACTCTCTGAAAACACCGTCAAATCGCATATTCAGGAGGGCACCAGAAAAATCCGCCTGCTCAGTCAATCCTGATCCTGGGTTACCAAATTGTAAAGTCCGGTAATTGTCTCATTCGATTTCTACTGTTCTGCGTCTTTATCAATAGAGCAACTTATATCCGATTGATGCAAACGAAAGAAGAAGTAAAAAATGCTATCCGGGAAGGGATTGAATCCAGGATCAGGGCACATAAAAGAAAACAACAGCGTACGCTTGTTACAGGTATTTCTCTTGCAGCACTTCCCTTGTTCCTGATTGCCTTTTGGCTATTTGTACCAGCCTCGGGTTCACAGGCTTCCTATTATGCCACCACAACCGGCAGGTTTGATACAATTTACCTGAACGACGGATCTCGCCTTACCCTTGCCGGGAACAGCGCAATAACCGTTACAGAATCAGACACCGGATCTTTTGTAAACCTGCACCAGGGCGAATGTTTTTTTGAAATTCAAAAGCAGAAAAAACAACCCTTTCAGGTGTATACTTCAGATACCAAAACAACAGTAGTAGGAACAGCCTTCACTGTTTCCAAACCGGATTCCACCCAACCCGCTGAAATCCGATTAAAAGAAGGAATCGTCACCATAGCTGCCAATAATCAATCCACTACCCTGCATCCGGGCGAACGGTTTTACTGGCTGGATAAGCAACAATCCTATTCAACCGATGCAATTTCAACCGATGCAATTGGTAATTGGAATTCCGAGCGCATTATTTGGGATAAGCTTACTATAAGTCAGATCAAATATCAACTGGAAAACAGTTTCAACATTTCCATTCACGCCAATGCCGAAGTACTTACACAAACTCATCAATACAGCCTGTCCTTTAACCGATCCATTTCTATTGAAAACCTGCTTGAAATTTTATCAGCAATCACCAAAGAAGAAAAACTGGTATTTCAACTTGACCCAAATAAGCAAGAACTAAGTATAAAAAAATAAGCCGTCTGCGCTAACAGACGACTCGTTAAAAACGGATACTACCTCTGCGAAGTGGTATAGGCATCCTATTTTCTAAACTCAAATAAAAAGGATTTATGAAAGAGCACCAAAAAAGATTGGGAATTTTCTCCCGTCTGCTCCTGTATTTTATTTTTTCATCTGTCAGTCTTGCTGGCTATTCACAGTCCGGCAAACTCGATCAGCGGATCAGCATCACCATTAATGATGGAAATTTTTTAGATGCACTTGCGAAAATTAAAAAAACATACGCGCTTGATTTTGCCTATCAGGTGGATGAACTGAAGAATATAAACATGCGCGTTCCCCAAACCTTCACGAATGAAAAATTATCAGTTGTATTAAATCGGCTTACTGCGAACAGCAATTTACAATTCGCTGAAAAAAACGATATTATTCTTATTACGCGTCCAACAAAACAACCAGCCACTTTTTCCCAGTCCGCTTTGTTATTGAATGCACAGGTTCTGGATGGAAAGGGAAACCCGGTTGCTGAAGCATCTGTAACCAATCTGGGCAATAATGAAAACACCCGTACAGATGAAGAAGGAAAGTTTCAACTCAATCTGACCACCTTACCGGCAACCATCCGTATAACACATGTAAGCTTTGAAACTACTACGCTCAATATCAAACAAGCCGGACAGCAAATATTTACCCTGACAGAAAAATCAGCCAATATGCAGGATGTGGTGGTAACAGCCCTGGGTTTGAGTCGCGATAAAAAGCAACTCGGTTATGCAGCTCAGGACATTAAGGGAGAACAATTACAAACAGCTAAGGAAACCAATATGCTGCGGACGTTGCAGGGCAAGGTAGCCGGACTTAACATGGTGAATGCACCAAGCGGATTGGCCAATTCAACCAGGGTGGTACTGCGCGGGGAATCATCTCTCAATATAAATAAAAACGAAGCCCTGATTGTAGTGGATGGTGTTCCTATCAACAATACCGTAAACGGTTCAAGTTCGGGTGATGTGGCAGTTGATTTTGGAACAGGCGCCTCCGAAATCAATCCTGATGATATTGAATCCATCACCGTATTGAAAGGGCCCAATGCCGCAGCCTTGTATGGCTCAAGAGCTGCAAATGGTGTGCTGGTTATAAAAACCAAAACCGCATCAAAAAATAAACAACTTGGCATCAGCATCAATTCTTCCACCAATGTGGAATCGGTTCTGCGTGTACCTGATTTTCAGAATAAATATGGTGGTGGTACCGGAGTGGGATTGAAATATTATTCCTATGGAACAGGTCCTGATGGCACCAGTACCGCTAACAGCGGACATAACTGGGGCGTTGGTTTTAACGGTCAGGAATATGTGCAGTTTGGATCGCCTCTGGATACCAACGGCAATCGCACCCGCATACCCTGGAAAGCACATCCGGATAATGTGCGCGATTTTTATCAGAACGGATTAGGGTTGATCAATGGCATCTCCCTGCAGAAAGCCGGTGATATCGGCGATTTCAGAATTTCCTATAATAACCTGCGACAAACGGGCATCCTTCCCAATACGGAATTAAACCGGCATACACTGAATTTGAACAGCGGTATCAATATTGCACCCAATTTGCGCTTACGGTCCAATATCAATTATGTAAATGCCAACAGTGATAACCTGCCCGGGGTTGGGTATGCCGCCAGCTCCCCAACTTATACCTTTATCTGGTTTGAGAGAAATGCAGATATCAACTGGTTTAAAAATTACTGGTTACCCGGACAAAAAGATATCAAACAGGATTTCTATTTCACCTGGGCAGACAACCCTTATATGGTGATGCAGGAACACCTGAATACGCTGAACAGAAATCGGATTTATGGAAATATTCACCTCGATTATGATATCGTCAAAAATCTTTCCCTGATGGTTCGTACGGGAATTGATTATTCCGGTGATATCCGCGTGAGCAGGAAGCCACAAAGTACGGTAACGGCATTACGTGGATTTCATCAGCGCGAAGACTATACCTATTTCGAGCAGAACTCAGATTTTCTTCTACGCTACAACACTGAGCTTGGAACCCGTATCAAGATGAACCTTAGTGCAGGTGGAAACAACCTGCAGATGAACCGGTATAATAATCGGGTAACTGCAAGGGAATTGGTTTTACCAGGGGTGTATAATCTGGGTAACGCCGCTTCCCGTCCGGAAACTGTGGAAAACACATCTGCAAAAATGGTCAACAGTCTCTATGCCATGGCAGAATTTGATTACCAGAATTCCCTTTTCCTGCAGGTAACCGGTCGTAATGACTGGAGCAGTACCCTGCCCAAGGGAAACAATTCCTATTTCTATCCATCTGTATCAATGAGTGGTGTATTGACAGATTTATTTGGAATACGTAACAATTGGCTGAATTACTGGAAACTCCGTGCATCCTATGCATCGGTAGGGAATGATACGGACCCATACAATACACGGCAGTATTACGATTACAGCAGCCTGCCCGGATCCGTAGTAAACAGACCTACACTTGCCAATGCTGCATTAAAGCCGGAAATCAGTTCCTCCTTTGAAACCGGGATGGAAGCAAAATTTCTGAAAAACAGAATCGGCATTGATTTTACCTATTACAATACCACTACCCGCAACCAGATTATTCAGGTACCACTGGCTACTTCAGCAGGATATACTGCCAAGGTGTTGAATGCAGGCAAAATCACCAATCATGGAGTTGAATTGAGTGTACGACTGGTACCCATTGAGAAAAAACTTCGTTGGGAAATTAATCTGAACGGATCTGCCAATCGCAGCGAAGTAGTATCCCTTTATGAAGGCATCAGTAATTATGTAATTGCTTCGCGAGGTGCTATATCAGTAGAAGCCCGTGAAGGCGGACGTATGGGCGACATGTATGGCATTGGCCATCAGCGAACAGAAACCGGTGAAATTATTTATCGGAATGGGACGCCGCAACGAACCACTTCTCCTATTAAAATAGGTAATTATAATCCGGATTACATCGTGGGAGTAATGAATAGTTTTCGCTTTGCCAATTTCAATCTGAACATTTTGTTTGATGGGAAAATCGGCGGCACCATTTATTCGCTAACCCACGCTACGGGATCAGAAGCTGGTAGTTTGGATAATACCTTACCCGGCCGTGAAGAGGGGTTGATTGGGGATGGTGTTAAGCTGGATTCAGATGGAAAATATGTACCCAATGATGTGCGTGTGCCGGCTTATACCTATTATCGTGATCATCTGAATCGGGTGAATGCAGAAACCAACTCCTTCGATGCCACTTACTTTAAACTGAGGGAACTCTCTTTCGGTTACAGTCTGCCTTCTAACCTGTTACGTAAAACACCCTTCAAAACCCTGGGAATTAATCTGGTTGGAAGAAATCTTTTCCTGTTTACCAATGTGCCCCATATCGATCCGGAAACGGCAACATTCATCAGCTCCGGCATTATTCCGGGTTATGAAAATGCACAACTTCCTTCCACCAGATCTTTTGGTGTAAATCTTACTGCAAGCTTTTAAACATGTAATTATGCGAAACTATTTATACGTTCTATTATTGACTGTACTCGCCTTTGGATGCAAAAAATACGATAATGTTAATCCAAATGTACCGGTAGAAGTGCATCCTGGTGTGGTATTACCACAGGTCCAATTTAATATCAGCAATACGCTCGTAGACCAGGCATTTGAACTGAGTAATGAATTGGTACAATATACCTGTAGCAATAATTCATTTACGGAGGTACAACGATTTAAAATACTGCCGGGCAATTCCAATCCCGTTTGGAATGGGTTGTATAACCGGCTCCGGGATTTAAATGATATTATCCGGATGGCAGACCAGTCTGCTACTTTTGTCAATTATAAAGCCATCGCCCTAATCACCAAAGCCTATATCTATCAGACCCTGACAGATGTTTATGGAAATATTCCATTTACAGAAGCAGGCAAGGCATTATCAGACGATATTGTAGCACCGGTTTATGATCAACAGGTGGAGGTGTACAAAGGTTTGGTGGCCCTTTTGCAGGAAGCCAACGGCCTGATTGATTTACAGACAGGCTTACCACTTGGTGGCGATCGGATCTTTAATGGCAATATGTTACGCTGGAAGAAATTTGCCAATAGTTTGCATTTACGCATACTCATGCGATCTTCCAACACCAATGATTTGCAGGCTGCTGCAGAAATAGGAAAATTGTTGAATGACCAGGTTGCTTATCCCCTTATGGAAATAAATGAGGAAAATGCACTCTTCAAATACAGTGGCGCATTACCAGATGTATATCCCCTTTCACAAACCCGGGATTTTGATTTCAAATACAAGGTTGTAAGTGCATTCATTGTAGATACTTTAAAAAAATATGGGGATAGCCGGTTGATGCAGTATGCACGCCCTACGAATGCCACTGCCAATACTTCCAATCCTCAATATGTTGGTTTACCGAATTCACTGCCTATAACAGATGCTGCCAATTACAACGGCGGATTTGATTACCAGAGTTACCTTGGCACCCGTTTCCAGAGTACAACCGAACCAGCTGTTTGGATGAGTAGCAGTGAGGTTTATTTTCTTCGTGCTGAAGCGGTGTTGAGAGGGTTTGCAACGGGCGACGCAAAGAATTTATATGAAAAAGGAATTCAGGCTTCTTTTGCACAATGGGGAGCGGTGATGGCTCCGGATTTTTTAGAGCAGGAAGGCATTGCTTATACTGGCAGCTTACCTCAATTGTACCTGCAAAAATTTATCAGTTTATTCTTTACCGGATTTGAAGGCTGGTCAGATTATAGGAGAACCGGCTATCCGCAATTGGTACCCGGACCAACCAACGTAAATGACGGAAAAATTCCGGCGCGGATTCCTTATCCCTTACAGGAGCAGACACTAAATGAAACGAATTACAAACAAGCTGTTGCTCAAATGGGGGGCGATGATTTGAATACCAGACTCTGGTGGCAACCTTAAAATAAATACTATGAAAATTTTACAAACGTTGGCATTAATGCTGCTATTTTCAGTAACATCAGAAGCGAATGATACAACCAAACTACGACCGGCATATATACAGGAATTTGAAAACTGGAATTTGCAGGAATTGGTGAAAGGCGGACGCATTGATGCGATCTGTGATATGGGAAAAGGTGTGGTGGTATGTGGAACAAGGCATCCGAATGCAGGACAATTATTTATATCGCGTGATTACGGAATAAGCTGGCAGCCACTGGCCAATCTTACTACAAGTGCCATTACCTGTATTGCATCGGCCAATGAAAGTGAATGGTATGTATTAACCGGTAATGCCGAAGTTTTTAGCACCAGAGATGCCGGAAAAAACTGGAAATTACTGACTACGCTTACCACCAATAAAAACAAGGAAAAATATACCGCCAGTTATAGTATCATGGTTACCTACCATGGTACTATCCTGGTGACGGATACAGATTCGGAAGGCGGCCATATTTATCGTTCGGTTGATAAGGGAAAAACATGGACAGATCTGGGGGCTGTTTCCGGTGATGCCTTGTATCGGTTTACCAAAGTAGGCAATGGAATAATTGTAAATGGCTGGCAGGGAAATGTATATAAAAGCATTGATGACGGGCAAACCTGGAATATAGCAGGATCACTCAGTTCATCCGATTTATTTGCCACGGATTATTTGGGAAGTCACCGGATTTTACAGGGCGACAAAGACGGGAATATTTTTCGCAGTGATAATCTGGGAGAAGAATGGAAAAAGATTGGACAACTACCGGATGCAGCGGATGATTTTATTGATTTGGGCTATGGTGCAGTAATTTATTCCACCTATACCGGAAAACTTGCCATGCATATTTCACTGAATTATGGCACAGACTGGTTTGAAATTGGCGGAGTACCTTCTGGTGTGGAGGGTGACTGGATGGATCATGGGATCCGGCTGGATCAAAGGGATTCTATCATTATACTGGCAGGCACCAGCAAAGGACATATTATCCGAAAAGCGATTTCCAGGAACTGGTTATATGAAACAGTGAACAGCTATCAAAAAAAAGAAACAGGAATTGCACCTGAACTTCTTCGTCCGATGAAAAAAGCAATGGTGGGGAGTCTGGTTGATTTTGCTGAATTAATGGATCCTGAAGATATCGTGGTACATAGGAAGTTTGCGTATATCCCCTGCCGTGATGGTAACAATGTTGCAATCATTGATTATAAAAATCCGGCTAAACCTGTGTTGGCTTTTAGTTTACGCGATCCTGATATATTGGATGCCTTTAGCGTAGCCATACATCAGGATCATTTGTATGTGGTATCCATGACCAATTGCAGGTTGAGTGTGTACAATGTCAAAAATCCCTATAAGCCGGTTAAAACCGGTTCCATAAAAGTGGGCGGCGAAGGCGGATATCTGACAACTTATCGATCGGATTATACCAGGCTAAGGAAAATTGCGGTACAGGGCAATTTTGCCTATGTAACACATAGTTCGGAAAGCAAGTTGTATATTCTGGATATCTCGAATCCTGCTGTTCCCAAAATAGTGAGCAGTTTACATACCGGTGATGGAGCATTTGCGGTATTACCGACAGAGCAGGTGGTATACCTGGCGGGCTATGGACCGGGTTCATCTGTAATTGCAGTGGATGTACGGGACAAATCCAAACCGCGTATCAGCGGAAGGATTTATGACAGTACAAAATTAGCAGGAACCTGCGCTTTGGCAATAAAGGGTAAGACCCTGTATGTTGTTGCGTATTCGGCCGGCCGGGTCCTTGCGGCAGATCTATCGGATCCATTCGTACCAAAGGAGATCAGTTATTTTTCATATCCGGGTATGAAGGGTCCGGGGAGAATTGCAATTAAGGACAATACGGCCTATGTAATCAATTCAAGTAATGATTCGATGCTGGCCATAGATATTTCTGATCCGGGTGCGATGAAAGCCAGCTATTTTTTGCAGGATCACTTAATCAAAAAAACCTATGGCATTGCACTCGATGGGAATCTGATCTTATTAGCAGGAAGAGATGCAAGGAGTTTTGTAGTTTTGAATGGGAACTAAAGCATTCAAGATACCGGTCAATCTGCGATACCATACTTACCAGACGGGTGCAGGGAATCGATCCGCAGTTCGATTTCCTCCCCTGCGGGAACATCAATTTTTGGCCAGTTTAAAAAGGCAGTATACGATAATGGCCGGACAGCATCTTTACTGTTCTCAATAAATAGGGAGACCCTGGCATTATATAATGTAGGATTCTTTACCATCAGAGACCATGATTTTTTCCCATTTTCAATTATTCTCACCTCTACATGATCAAACAGTTTCACCAGTTTCTTGTCTGGTTGCACATAGATACCTGGCAATTCGATGGCCATTAGTGCTCCATTGGTTTCAGTCCAGGAGTTACGGGTATTTATATAATTTCCGATACTGCTTTTTCCTTCTGCATCACTGGGTTGAATGCGTTCCATGCTACTCCCTGGTAAATTGTGGGTAGTAAGATGATCCGGAGGGATATTAACCGCCTCTGCCTGAGCATGCTGAATATCTCTGATTAAATCAGCATAGACCTCCTTTCCGGTTGCCCGAAAAAGTTTAAACAAATAATCACCAGAAGCAGTACAAATGCCAGGTGCCGCATGTTTATTCTGAATACTGGCCCAAATTGCACCAGCCATAGGGCTTCCCAATTTTCCAATCTGACTGCTGGCAGGAAATACCGGATCATAGGAGATCGTCCAGGTGGCACAAAGAGCAGCCTGAACTTCGGCTTTTTTCAACCAGCTTTTATCGCCCGTATAATGATACAGAGCCATCAATGATTCCAGCAAACCAAAAGCCGATTCTGAATTCGCATCCATGGAAATATCACCACAATCGCCGCCCGTTAATCCCTGTTTAACCACATCCCGCTCATAATAATAAATGGCTGATTCTTTTGCAACCTGCAACCAACCGGGGTGTTTAAAATAATCAGAAGCCATCGCCATAGCCCCGGGAACTAAGGCTCCGGCAGTTGAGTTGTAAACTGCAATCTTTCCCGTTCGCGGTGCTATATATTGTCCAAATTCTCCAGCCTCCTTCCAGGTACGGGCAAAAGCCACTGACAGATTTTTTGCTGCCTGTTCCCATTCCGGACGTATTTGACTTGCATACCCCTGTGCTCTGAATAACATAAAATGTTTTAACAACCACAACAGTGCATCCGCATTTTTTCTTACCATAGCCTGTACCTCAGGAAATGCCGGGTTCATTTTTTCGGGTCTGATTTTTCCATCCGCCGTAATGCCTCCGTAGAAATAGCCACTGCTCCCCTGCAGTTTAGATACCACAAAATCCAATTCCTGTGCAACACGGTTCCGTTCTCTATCATCATTTAAAGCAAGCATCGGATAGGTATTAATCATTCCGCTTACCCATCCCAATTGGAAGTCTTTACTATTCTCCGGTAAATAATAATTACCTACCGGAAATTCTCTGAAATTATTACTGTTGATAGTTTTATAGAGGCTGGTAAAATGGCTCATTGGCAACCAGTTGCGAGGCTGATTTTGTCCGGTAAGACTTTTACGGTGTTGCATAAATGCAGTTAGCAGATCCGGAATACTTTTGGAGGATTTTACCAGTACACGAAACACCAGTTTTACCTCATCACCGGCTTTCCAGTTGGGGGCTTTATCACCACTGGCATGAAAATCGCCAAATCCGGTTGCCTTTTTACGCATAGCCGGTGCAGTTATAGAAAACCTGCAATGGTTCTTTGCTTCATTTTCAGAAATAGTCAATCCGTGATTTCCAAAAACGGATTGCTGGTCTGTCAGCACCATAAAACTCTTTTGCTGACCAGGTGAATAAAAACAAAGGGCCGGGGTGGCGGTATTTCCGGTCTGCAATTCAATAACCGATGCCTTCCCTTTTTCTACCAATAATCTCGGATTATTTGAAATAGTTAGCGGTACACCAGGATTATAATACATATCTGCCGGATAATCTGGATTATACCCATTTCCAATGGACCGATAACGATTTCCATTATAAACGATTGCGGGTACCAATACATAGTTTTCGGAGCTCCACTCCGAAAAATCAAAATCTACATTTACGACAGTTTCATTGGAGACTCCGGACAACAGTCTGAAACCAGCAGTTATATCCAGCATGCCGGGTTCTCCTTTAACTGGAATAGCTTTTAACTTAACCTGCCAACCAGCCGGTAAATTAGGTTGCTGCTGCGTGGCAATATGTTCTTCTATCAGTTCTGTTCCTTTATATTTTTTAATGCTTACCTGAATGCTTCCTTTTACCGATTTCAACTGCTTATCAACAGTAAAAAAAGACTGGGCATGCAGATGCTGTAAAATTAAAAGTGAGGATACAAGGAAAAATAATTTATGAAACAGCATATTATCTGTGTCGGTTTTTTAATTGGCTGATTTTTTTAATTGAATAGGAGCTGTTTTAATTCCATTTACCACCTGGTACAGCAACCAGCTATTCTCATTTTTACCCTGCTCCAATCGCCAGCTTTTGGAAGGATCAGCCAGTTGCGTTTTGAGCCAACGGGGGAAGGCATTGGCTGCCCTCGCATTTTCCCAGGTACGGATTACAGCAAATATGGCCTCTTTCTGAGGACAGCTTTCCACCTCTTTCTGATTCAACACCAGGCTATAGGTAGTACCTACGCCAACAGAGATCGCCTGAATGTGTTCATATTCTTCCACCACAGATTTGGCACCGATTGCGAAATTTCCACCCATACCCACCGGATAAAAATTAGCATAGCTTACATCCCGCAAATCTTTTCCCTGACTAGTCGTACTTCCCCATTCCCGGGTAGTTGCATCGTATAAATTTTTACCTCCGCCAACATTCCAGATACTTTGGTAATGCCAGGATCCTTCTGACAAAGTGGCGCCGGTAAAACGGATATAGGGTACTCCAATTTTTGCACCGCGCTCAAACATTTTGCGAAAAAAACGTTTGGTAGAATAATAGCCATGTCCATTGTTGAATAAAAATTCCTGTCCATCAAAATCGTAATAGGCCAGTCCGTTAATCTTACACACATCTGCATAATACGCTCCGATCTTATCCTGCAACTGCATATTTGGAATAAGTCCATCGTATCCATAGTTGACAGTCACCTGTAATTTTAAAACAGTATCACCTATTGCATGGGCGGCAGGAGTAGTTTTCCAATAACCACGTTTCACATTTAGTAAACGGTAAGGTGGTTGATCCGAGACACCGAGATAATGAATCAGTTCCTTCCCAATTTTAATCATATTTAAGTTGGCGCAATGCCCTTCCCAACTGGCTATCTCATCTAAATATTTCGGATTATCCACAATAATAATGGTATCAGTAGCGCTTAACTGCCTAGCAAGTATTCTCTTTTGCTGATAACACAAACTATCACTCGGAACCGGACTTGCATCAAGTGTGCCTGGCGCCAGTGAATTGGTTATTGTTGTTCTTCCGATAATAATTCCTTCAGCTTTAGCGAGGTCTGAAAATTCTTTATGTGATAAATTACCGTTCATTCGTTTAATGGGCCTGCGATTAAAATCCATCCCATCAATAAAACCCGAATTTCCTCTATCAGGTCTCAAAAAACCCTGATCATATAAGCTGATTGCTTTAAATCCAAGTCTTTTTGTGTATGAAATAATACTGTCGTTCAGGTTTCCTGCAGCCATGGCATCGGGTACAAATCCGGATGGATCTTTCACCCATTTCCCATTAAAAATAGGCATTGGAAGTTTTTCCGAAACAACAATAGTGCGGATTACATCCATTAATGCCAGGCTGTCCGGGCTCCCATAAAATGCTACGGATGATCCGATATAATCCACGCCGGGCAGTGGTTGTACATCAATGTGGTTGGGAATATTTGCCTGCATATGCGGGATCAGTGAAAAAAACACTTCCCGTTTTTTAGACCGATCTCTTGATTGGTAGGAAATGGATATCTGACCCTTTTGATCCACCTGTGCTGCATCGCCATAAACAATACGATACCAGGGTTCTTTATGCGCATAAAACGCAACATCGCTGATTCCATTGCCACCCAAACTGAATACCTGCCCTTCTTTCAAACTATCGGGCAAGGGAAATCGTTTGGGATCCGGTGAATGAATGATATATTGAAAAGGTGCGGCATCTCCAACTGTTGTGGCCAATCCACCAAGTGTATTATCATTTAATGCAAGCAGTCCAATTGCAAAATTGACTGCCTCACTGGTGTCTCTGGCAACCCCGATAATCTCACCCATCAGGTTCGTTATATTGGTGTTATAGGCACCCCATTGAATCGCTTCAATTTCTTCGCGGTTCGATAATGACAGGAGGGTCAGTCGGAAATATTTTTTCCGGGACTCTATTAAAACTTGTGCAATTGACCCGTTTGAATACGTTAGGGTAAGCTGTTTTGATCTTGTCTGAAAGGTTGCTTTTACCGGTTCATAATATTTTTTTGTGACACCATTATAGAGCAGCATTAAAGGCGATGGTTTTTCAGGCGGACTAAATTCACGTTCAGGTTTAGCAGAGCGATTCTTCATACTTGTAATAAAGCCCCTGTTGTTAATATGGATCTTAAAATAATCCGTTGTGAAATTCCATTGGGAAAAAACCAGTTCAGTGGTCAAAAGAAAAGTGATTATAAGAGATAAGCTACGTTTCATCAGATGCATATTATTTCAGAATAAATCCCACCCGAAGGATGCCCATCGGGTGGGAGAATTTGTTTATTGAAGTGGATCGAAACTCCCCCCCCATTCATTGTTCTGTTCCAGTATATTTTTAGACTGGGAAATCTGATTGGGTGGAATGGCATAAAACCAATGATTCAAATCAAAGTTAAATTTAAAGGTTTCATCTCCATCCAGGTTATCTATATAGCGGGCGGAAAACTTTGAACGAACGGATGCCGTCATAATATTGTCGGTAGGCAATGGTAATGCTTCACCATCTTTAATAGTTATATACAAACCATGCCGTGCACCCTGGTTATTCAGGATATCATACCGCTTCCATCGACGCAGATCTCCAAATCGTTTGTTTTCAAAAGCAAACTCAACCTGACGCTCTTTAATATAGGATTCTCTAAGATCTGCGGTGGATGTTGCAGTTATTCCATAGTTACCATCAACTCCTGCTGAGATTCCTGCCCGATGGCGAATATCTTTCAGCACCTGCAGTGCTTCGTTGGTTTTACCCAATTCATTGGCAGCTTCACCATAGTTCATCAGGAGCTCTGCAAACCTCATTTCAATCCAGTCTGTTTGGCCCTGGTTGGATAAGGCTGCTACAAGTGTAGTATCCAAACCTTTACGTTGGAAAAAACCGGTAATACCTGCATTTCCCGGCATGGAAGAATGGATCGTACTGAGCATATTTACATATTTACTATTCGCTGCATCCCATTTCCAAACATTCCAGAAACTATTTCCCTTTATGTAAACAGGGGAAACTTCATCCGGGGTTGGATAAGGTGTACCACCAAAAAATACGGTTGAATAAAACCGGTCGTCTCTGTTGGTATAGAAATCATTCAGGAATTGCGCATTATATACAGGGTCATTCAATTGATCTTTATCAAACTCCAGGGCAGAACCATCCCGCTTAGGAAAAGAAAGCAAAAGGGACAATATCGGCTGATTTGCATTGGAAGCATCTTTTGTTAATGGCTCGGGCCGAATTACATTAAAATTAACTGCATGTCCCGGATGATAAAACTGATTTACCATTATGACCTCCTTATTTCTTTCCTGGTACCAGATTTTCCGAAAATCGGGGTGGAGGGTATGGCCTTGCGAAATACCAAAGTCAACAGCTGCTTTACAGGCATCATAAGCAGCCTGCCAGCGAGTCTGATTATTAGTTGGATTAAAAAGGGGACTTGCATAGCTGAGTAGCACACGACCTTTCATTGCCATGGCAGCCACTTTTGTAATACGACCATAATCAATAGCCGTATTGCCATATACACCAGGTAATAGAAGAATGGCACTATCAAGATCCTTTATAATCTGATCAATGCATTCAGAAGTTTTATTCCTGGGTTTAAAAAGCCCTTGCACATCCTCAGAATTCTGCTTATGTAAAATAATCGGAACACCGCCAACATTATTGACCATGCCCCAATAGGTCCATGCTCTCCAGAACTTAGCTTCACCAATGTGCTGGTTTTTCTCTCCTTCCGTTAAAACACCTGCCGGTAATACTTCCATTTCATCAAGAAAATAATTCACCCGATCAATAAAAGTATAATTCAGTGCGGAGGTGGTAGCATCAACTGAAATAATTCCCCGTTGATAATTACCCAAACTCTTAGCTACAGAAATACCTTCATCTGTTGCATTTCCATTAAAAGGCCAGCCAGGCATTTGTCCGCCATAAATATCATTCAGAAAAGCTTTGATCATAACCGGATCTTTCCAAACGTTATCCGGAACGATCGAATTCGTATTTTCATAATCCAACCCCTTTTTACAGGAAGCAAGTAGCACTCCGGCAGCCATCAGGCAGGTTAGCATTCCTTTTATAGTTATTTGCATTTTCATACTGTTACTTTTTTACTTCTTAAAGCGATACATTAAGTCCGAAATTGAAATTTTTCATAGTCGGATAAGAGAATCCATCACCTAATTCCGGATCATAGAAATTCTTTCCAAACCTGCTGATCATGAATAGATTGGAACCGCTAAAGAATAATTTGAGCCCCTGCATACCAATTTTATGAACGTACTGGTCAGGTATCTGATAGCCAATATTTAATAAACGCAGCCGGAGAAAACTTGCGTTTTCCAACCAAAAACTGCTTTCAGAGTTGGTTACCCACTGTGTACCGTCATTTATAGAATATCGTTTTGGCAAGCTTCCAGTAGGATTTTGTTCAGACCAGCCATCAGTATACCAGTTCCGCCACATACGATTCCATTCCACGTTGCCGGCTACCAGATTATTAACATATCGGAACTGATTAAAATTTCCGCTGAAAGTAGCATCTATGGAAAAGCCTTTCCATTCCAGGCCCAGGTTCAGGCCAACTGAAATTGGATTATTTTTTTTCTTTAATGTTGTTATATCCCAGTTATCAATTATACCATCCGGTTTTCCATCCAAACCACTTAAGTCTTTGTAGATAAGCTGCCCCAATGCAGGAGAAACTCCGTTCCACTTATAAGTTGGATTGGCAGCCAATAATTTATCAAGATCTGCCTGCGTCCTTATCATACCCTCTACCTCATAACCAGTAATTCGCGTAGTTGAATTACCCGGATTCTTTTGCCATGGATAAGTGATATTCTGATCCTGTATTACATAATTGGCATTTCCATAGGCCAGATTTACATTGGCATAATAATTAAGCTGACCGGAATTGTTTCTATATCCTATCATTGCTTCAATTCCACTTGCCTTGATCTCTCCATAATTGGAGGCAGGAATGGATCTGCTAAAAGTGGGTGGAACGGAATTAATCCGGCTTCCCAGAATATCATAGGTTCTCGTTTTATAATATTCCAGACTTGCTGTAAAATGCTGAAGGAAATTAATATCTACTCCGATATTATAATTCATGGATTTCTCCCAGGTTAAATTAGTATTAACGAGAGAGCCATAGGTAATACCCGGATTGGTTACTCCGTTGGTTCCGAAGAAAGCTGAATTGGCTGAGGAATAGGATTGCAGCCATTGCCATCCGCCAATGCCATCGTTACCAACCAATCCGGCAGATGCACGTAATTTCAATAATTCTACATTTTTCACTTTACTAAAAAAATTCTCTTTGGAAATAATCCATCCTGCAGATGCTGAAGGAAAGAATCCCCATCGTTGATCCGGTGAAAAATTCATGGATCCATCATAGCGATATGCGAAACTTGCCATGTATTTATTATCATAATCATAGAAGAACTGACCAACCCAGGATTTTCTACCGGTAATAAATTCGGGGGTTCCATTGGCATAACTATCCAGACGATCGCCACTGGCTGCCCACCACTGATCAGTTAAATAAACCGGAAAACTTTCACGACCGGCAAAAATCCCACCACCTTTTGCTTCGGCTTTTTCATAAATCAACCAGCCTTTTATATTATGAACAGAATTAAAGGTTCGGTCATAGCTTAATTGAAAATTAAGCTGATAATCATTGCTCCATCCATAATCCTCTCGTATAAAACTTCTACCCACCTGAGAGGATCTTTTTAGGGTAACCAAATCATTGTCATTCGTACTGATCTGATGGAGTCCGGTTTTTTTCATTACCCACATGTTATATTGTTTCATGTAGGATTTACTTCGGTTATTGGTATAGGATTTATTAAACTGGGCAGAAGCACTTAAACCTTTTATAGCAGGAATCCGATAGGTAGCCTGAAGGTTAAGAATTGGCTTGATTGCATTTCCTTTAATATACCCGCCATCTCCGCGAACTTCCGCGCCAACATTTCCGATCCAGCCATAATCTATGGGATTACCTCCATCGGTCCAAACCGGTTGATCTGGTTGCCAGAGCAGTTGCTTCCGGTATATTCCCTGAATATCGCCTACGGATGTATTGGTTGGTGAATAAGTTAAATTATTGTTCACCGTAAGTCCCGCAAACAAACTCAGGTTCTTAGTGAGATCGGCCGTAATATTTGCACGGAGATTATATTTATCAAAGGTCAGATTTTTCATGAATGCACCCTGTTTGATATAGGAACCTCCAACAAAATATTTGACTTTGTCTCCGCCACCAGAAATACCCAGGTTATGAGCTGTTGTAGAAGGATCTTTCCACACGGCATCCAGCTGGTCATAGCCCCATCCATTGTTGATACCCCGAAAATATTCAAGATCTTCCTGTGTCCATTTCCAACCGGCCGGGTCAGAATTAGGATTGATTCTATTGTACAATTCACCGGTTTCCACCGCACTTGTCAACTCTGCATTTTTTCCTCGTTTTTCAAAACCAGTGCTGAAAGAATAGTTGATCTGTGGTTTTCCGGATTTCCCACGACGTGTTGTGACAACAATGACACCACCTGCTGCTCTTGAGCCATAAACAGCTGAAGATGCCGCATCTTTAAGTACTGAAATGTTATCTATATCATTTGGACTAAGGTTATTGAAATCTCCTGCACCGCTGACTTTTCCATCGATCACAAATAATACATTCTGCGCATTAAATGAAGTTCCAACCCTTACACTTATACCGGGCTGTGTTCCAGGAATTCCATTTGGCGTACCTACCCGAACACCGGCCATTTGCCCGGCAAGAAGATTACCTAAGGATGTAGTAGGTGTGTTACGGCGGGGCTCATCCATTTTCATAGTTACCACGGACCCCGTCAGTAATTCCCGCTTTTGTGTTCCATATCCTACCACAACCAATTCCTCCATACTACCATCCTTCCTGGTTAATTCAATTAGTAAAGGGAGGTTTCCAGCGGTAAATTTCCCTGTCTGAAATCCAACCATAGAAACAGACAGTCGGGCATTTTTTGGCACATTAATTTCAAATCTTCCATCTGCATCTGAAAGCATTGTTGTACTCGTACCATCAACAACAATAGTAGCTCCCTGTAATGGAGCCTGGTCTTCGGAAGCAACTACACGGCCTGTAATTCTTACTTTTTCCTGTGCCAAAGAGCCAAGAGAAAGAAGCGTAAAACAGCCGATACAGATTGCTGTAAATAGCAATTTCGTTAGTTTACTCATAAATAAATAGTTAGAATTTGGCTAAAATGAAGCTTGTCTTAAGGGAATAATTAAGTACCCTAAAATTTGTGAAATAAACCAACTGCCCCAACAATGAAATTGACTAGGTTTGATGCTATTTTTGCAGGAATATTTTTTTTATAAAAACCGGTGTATTATCAGTATCTTTTCAAAACCAGTTTCCAAAAGCCATAACTGAGCAATGCAATTCATATACGAAAACTTCACTTTTCCTCCTGATCAATCTTTCACAATTCGATCTGAATTTTTAGAAATTAAAAAATATCAGTCTTTTCGTTGCCATGTTAATTATGAGATAGCATTATTAGAAAACTGCAGCGGAAAGCGATTCATTGGTGATCACATAGCAGATTTTGAAGGAACTGAATTAGTACTAATGGCTAGTTATCTTCCCCATTGCTGGCAATACTATCAAACCATTGATGAACATGCTCCTGCTCACGCAATAATTATTCATTTTTTTCCCAATTTTCTGGGAGATGAAATCTATTCCAAACCGGAAGCCAAACATCTGAAGCAATTGTTTGCGGATGCAGCAAATGGAATCTTATTCTCCGGTGAAACGATTATCAAAGCCAAAATGATCATGCAGCAAATGTTGTATGAAAAAGGACTAGTCAGAGCGGCATTACTTTTACAATTATTGGATTTAATGGCTGGTTCACCTACAGCTCATCAGTTAAGCTCACCGGGCTGCAACATAATTGAAAGTTCCAATGAAGCGAATAATATTAATAATGTTTTTGAATACATTTTCAAGAATTTCAGAAACAATATTACGCTGGAGGAAGTAGCAGCCATCATACCAATGTCTTCCTCTGCATTTTGTCGATTTTTCAAATCCAAAACAGGACGTACACTGACTGCCTTTATCAAAGAATTACGTATTGGCCATGCATCCAAGCTATTATTGGAACATACGCACAATGTATCTGAAGCATGCTATAACAGTGGCTATAATAATATATCCAACTTCAATAAGCATTTTAAAGAAACCCATGGAATATCTCCTAAGCAGTTTTTAAAGCGCTATCAGATGTCAGATACTGATGAAAATTAATAATGAATCAATCCGGGTTTTTAAACGAATAAAATTCAGTTACTTCCACCCACTTCTGTCCTTTTTCTGTTCCGGGTATGCCTGTTTGATAAGTTTCCATCAACTGATTCCATTCAGCACATCGTTTATCACTTGATTCTGCCAACCTTCCCATTTCACCCAAATCAGCGCCAAAGGGAACAGTAACGGTCATTACAACCATATGCTCGTACCTGAATAGTTTTATTTCGCGATATCCTGCTTTTTTAAACCCGGCTTCCACTTCAGGCCAGATATTTTTATGATACTCGAGGTATTCGGCTAATTTTTTATTGTCCGGATGAATCATTACCACAAATAGATGTTGTTCTTCCTTTATCTCCTTACAGGAGATAATAGTTAAAATTAACAACATACAGAACAGGTACCTCATCGTAGATATTTTTGATATTATTATTCTCCTCTTATCTAAAGTTCCAATAAATAAACAACATGAATAGTCCCAGCAATATCCATCCCAACCAAACCATTCTCAATTCTTTTCCATTTGTTTTGTCAGTTTCAAGCAGAGTAGGTAATGATGTGGGAATAAGGGCAGGTTTGTATACCACAGATACAAAAACAGCTACCGTCAATAATCCAACAAAAAGATAAACAGATAAAATCAGAAAATGTGGCCAGAATCCTGCATATGGAAGATTTAAAACATTACAAATACCGACCAGCAAACAAATCAATCCTCCACCATACAAAACGAATTCTGCTGCAGTACTATTCATTCTTTTCCATAGTATACCGGTTATAAACACTACGGAAAGAGGAGGTGCCAGAATAGAGACCATACCCTGACTTAATTCAAAAAAACCTTTCCCTGATCTGGAAAAAAGAAAGGCAATACCAATTGCTAACAGACCAGCTACCACAGTAATCCACTTACCTATACGAATTCTTGCTTTATCATCCAATTCCCAAATTCTGCCTGCAATATCTAGTGTAAAAACAGTACTGAAAGAATTCAATCCGGATGAAACCGTATCAATTAATGCAGCAATAATTGCAGCAAGGCATAACCCCAATAATCCGGCTGGCATCAAATTCGTCACCAGTGTTATGTAGGCATTATCTTCCTGTGCCACATCCCTGAATAACACATAACACATCATTCCTGGAAATATAAAAATCAGCGGCATAATTATTTTTAATGCTGCCAGCAACAAAGCGCCGTATTGACCTTCTTTCAAATTTTTAGCCGCCAGCACTTTCTGTACAATAGTTTGATCTGCACACCAGTAATAAATGGCAACAACAGGATAACCGGTAATGATAGCAATCCAGGAATATTGAGGATCTGAAGCTGGTCTGAATAATTTCCAGTAATCATTCGGAACGGCGGTTACAAAACGGTCGATACCGCCAATTTTTTTCAACGCAAGCCACGACAAAATGATAGAGGAAACTATAATTATGACCGATTGAAAAATACCGGTTCGCACCACCGCTTTTAATCCGCCTACTGCAGTAAAACTTGTTGCTATAATGGTTACAAGAATCACAGAATACATCAATGGCCAGCCAAAAATCTGGGAGATGATTAAGCCGCCTGCGTACAATGCACTACCCAACCAAACCAGTAAAATGGAAATTAAACTATATATAGTTAGAAAATTATAACAGCGATTTCCGAACCTCAGTTTTAGGAACTGTGGCATTGTACTGATTTTTGTAGCGAGGTAATGTGGCAGAAAAAACATAGCCAGGATAAGTAGAAATATCCAGGCCAGCCACTCAAAATTACTTCCTACTACACCATGCGAAAATCCTATACCGGCAAAACCAATTAACATCATAGGTCCGGCGTTGGCGCTGAACAAACTCAACCCAATTTGCCACCACCTTAACATTCTGCCACCAAGAAAGATATCGGAATTACTCTTTGCAGACTTTCTGTTCAGATAGAATCCGATCAATAGTAGCAGTATTATATATACTACCAATACGATATAATCCAATGTCGCAAGTGTAATTTTCATCAGTTGTTTCTTTAAGCCTGTTACATATTAACTACCGGAGAATATTTCATTACATTGTCTTTATTCCAGATACGATGAACTATAATTTTCCTGTTATTACTCCAATAATCCCAATCAATCCGAATGGGCAGTCCTTCTACTTCAGGAAAAATATATTTTCCATTTTTCCAATCAGGTTTGACCATAAAATATTCTTCCAGACCAAACATGATGGAATACAGGTATTCTACTGGACAATTTTCAGGAGCAGTGGCAAGGAAAGAGGCGGTATACAGAGAATAACCTCCTGAAGAAAAGTCGATACCCTGTTTTACTGCCAGGTCACGCACTTCCTTCCATTCCTGAATACCACCTAAATGTGTGGGTACCGGCTGCAGGTGTTTTACTCCTGCATTAACAAGAGCTGGAAACATTTTTCCGGAACGTTCTGATTCACCATACGCAATTATTGTATTGGATTGTTTGCAAAGTTCTTCAATGTCTGCATAGGCAGCAGAGTGTATCGGCTCTTCCAACCAGGCAATATCAAGATCAGATACTTTGTTTAAAAATTCAATCGATTGGTTTAATGTCCATATCTGGTTGGCATCCACAGCCAGTGCTACCTGATTTCCGATTAAGCTTCTGACAAATTTTATCCGCTCAACGTCTTTTACCATGTCTGTTCCGAAATTACGGCCGATTTTCATTTTAACGCAATCTGCACCTGCATCCAGAAATTTTCCGATTTCTTCTTCCAGTTCCTTAAAACTATAATTGGTTCCTCCCCCGCTTCCATACATTCTTGCCCAGTTTCTGTCTGCATTTAAAAATTTATACATGGGCAGTCCCTTCCTGCGGGCAGCAAGATCATATAAAGCCAGATCCAACTGACCCAGTAATGCAGCCGCCTGTCCTCTGAAGCCCTCATTTCGAATCGACCAATACAATAATTTGAATAATTCTTTATAAGGCAACCCATCGTTATAAAACAATATTGGAAATAAACATTTTTCTAATATGTTTATATAGGTATTAAATATTGGTGCTTCACCAATATTTCCATCTTCATCTTCTATTGTCAGGATAGACAGGCCAAATTTATTAAAAGGTCCCATAGTTGCATCCTGAAAGGGAGTAACAGTAGGAACGGGTTCAAGTACTCTTAATTGTACACGTTGGATAGAAAAGGTTTCCAGGTCGATTTGATGCATTTTAAATCTTGTTATTTTTTGCTTCATTAATTCTTTTCAACACGCTCTGGTATAGGTTGGATGGTAGTGGCCCCTGCATTATTGCATTCAGGGTTTTTTCCAGTTCCTGCTGGTTGGATGGTCCAAGAACGATTTTAATGGGAAAGGGAATATTCTGTAAAAAGCGAAATCCGAGAGAGGTAAGAGATAGCTGATTTTCTTCCGCTATCTTTTGAAGTTTTAGTGCGGCATCCACTGCCTGCTGATTCAGCCAGTTTGGACAGGTTTCCGTAAACTCCTGAAATCGCCGGCCCAGTAACCCCATATACAAAGGGCTCGCCGCCCAATATTCCGTATTAGTGTTCTGGCATTCTGGAAGCGTTGATGTCAAGGCATCTGTACAGCAGGCATTCAGTCGATTATATTCCATTACAACATCAAAAACCCCGTCGCTCAGGTATTTTGAAAAAGAGGGAGGATAGTTTCCACCCAATCCAATTTTTCTTGCATAGCCGCGCTTCTTAAATGCCTGCATTTCATTTACTGCGGCTTCTACCTGGTGAAGGGGGATAGCAGCCGGTTCATGCAGGAAAAGTACATCAAGAACAGAACATCCTAATTGAACCAGGCTGTTTTCAACACTAACGACCATACTGCCGGGCGTATAATCATATATTCCCTGATCTGAGGCAAAACTCTTCAGTCGACCAACTTTGGTACTAATTAAAGGTGGCGCTCCTTTCCATCTCCGAAGGGCTTCTCCTAAAAAAGCTTCACCATCACCGTAGGCGGGTGCCGTATCTATATAGGAAATACCGCTTTCAAGTGCAATCAGAATCGTTCGAACAGAGGATTCAGGATCTGTCGAACCCCAAACACCACCAAGGCCAGCCGTCCCCAGAACATAGGAACCCAATTGCCAGGAATCGCTTACGGTCATAGTCATTTAGCTTGCAATTACTCTCTGGCATAAAGCTAATTTTTTTAATGTACCTGCCTGCAAGGATGTTGCCCATTACTTGTGCTATTTTGCCCGGATTATTTTTTCCAGGGAATTTTTCCTGTCCAGGACTCCGGCAGCTTCCTGATTCGAAACAATTCCGCTATGACCACCGCCGTATTTTTATTGCTGTTGTAAAAGGAAGCAGCATCGATTTGTTTGATTTTTGGTCCGGTTAATGCCCAGGGTACCTGCATCTCCTCCATACTCAGGCCACCATGTCCGCTTGAAGGATGCCCGCCATGGTCGGTGATGAACAGAAAATAAGTATCCTCATACAAGCCGGCATCTTTTAACCCTGCAACAAATCGGCCAAGGGCCGAATCAGCCTGTTCAAGCGCCTGAATATATTGGGGTGACATCCACTTATGGTTATGCCCTGCGTGATCCGTATGCACACTGTACAAAAAAATCAGTTGAGGACGGTTCTGATTAGTTCGTATAAAATCCAATGCTCTTTGGTAACTGCTGTCGTATCCGTCATGGTGTTCAAAAAATACATCATCCAGGTATTTTTGATTAAACGGCTTAATAAGATTGGCCCAGTTATAATAAAAAGCAGTTTGAATCCCAGGCACCTGATCTTTCACAACGTTGAAAATGGAGGGAAAATAACCATCTGTATCGGTATCAATTGCCTTTAGTGTATGTTTGCTTAGATTCCATTCATTGGATGTTACACCATGCTCCTCGGGACCTGCACCCGTCAGATGACTTGTCCAGTTGGGCATTGTAACAGAAGGCATTACAGGTCTGGTGCTAAGTGAAAAAATCCCGTTGGAGAATAAGGTATCCAGATTTGGATGCATTGATTTTTGATATCCCGGCACACTATATCCATCCAATCCTATGACCACCACCCGCTTGTTTTTCTTTTGTGAAAAACAGACACCGCAGCCAAGCAAAAGAGTAAATAACAAACTGAATACCCGACTCATTTTACTGAACATATTATTTTGTTTAGGTATTATTTATTGATTTATTCCGAACCAATAAGATGGTTACAGAACTTATTAAAGAAATTGCCGCAATAAGCAAAAAGAGAGTGGAGGAAGTTCCGGTATAATCAAGGAAACGTCCAATTAATGGCTCGCCAAAGGCAGCAAATAAATAAGCCGCAGTATTCATTACTCCTATGCCTGTTCCAGCGTTCTCGTTCCCCAACAAATCCGGACATAAGGGCCAGAAATTGGATTGCGGACCGTATACAAAAAAACCAGCCAATAAGAATAAGCCGGCAATCCAGCCTGTCTCAGTTATGGGCATACTAAAAATCAGCAGGCAAACCAGTGCACAACTAAACATGCCCAAACTGATTGTCCAGACCCGGTTACCATAAAAGAACCGGTCTGAAATAAAGCCGAAACTAAAGGCACCAATTGCCATCCCGATTGGTAATAAAAGACTGATCCAAACCAGTTCAGGTTGCGCTTTATAGGAATCGCCCAATACATAAATCGGTAACCAGAATAGGAGTCCGTATCGGGCCATACTTTGAAAACCGATGGATAAACAGGCCAGCATAAAGGACCTGTTGCTAATGACGATCCTATACCTGGCTTTCCAGCTGATTACCGGAGGCTCTTCCTTTTCTGCTTTTTCTTCTGTGTTTTCCAGCCCTTTATCACGCGGATGATTAACCGAAAAAATTGCATATACCATCAATGCAACAAATAAAAATATCACCGGCCATCGGAAAAGAGATCGCCAGTCATTTTCATGTACCAGCAATATGGACAAAAAATAGGTCAGTACGGAGGAAGAGGCGGCTGCCATGGTATACAATCCAAAAACCAATCCATGTTTTTGACGGGGCCACCAGTTAACAAGAATTTTTCCTCCGGGTGCCCAGGCCATGGATTGAAAATATCCATTGAATGCCCAAAGCGTCAGAATTAAAAAATAGCTGGAGGAAAAACTAATCAGCACATTGGCGGCAACAGATAGCAGGCCACCTGTCACCACCATATGCCGGGGACTCCAGCGATCGGCCAGATTCCCATTTACAAATTGGCCAACTGCATAGCCAATCAACATGCTGAAACTGATCCAGCCAATTTTTTCATAGGCAATCCCTAAATCGATTGCCAATAGCTTTGATGCCCAGCCGAAATTATGCCGGCCTGTATAAAAGAACAGGTAACAAAACATGGTTAAGGCCAGCATGCGCCATTGGTACTTGACTTTTTTTTCCATGATTAGTATAAGCGGATCCCAACACGAAACGGTTTGTTATTAACCGCATATTCAAATGCCAGTTCCGCCTCCCTTAGCGTGAATTCCTTTTCCACCACTTTATCAAATGGGTAGCGTTGCCAGTTCCGTTTCATAAAATCAAAAGCATTCCGGAAATCATCGTAATTATAATTGTGCAACCCTTTTAATGTAATGAGATTACGAATGATTTTTTCTGCATTAATCTGCAATGATCTCGTATTGAAAACGGCTCCAACCCACACAGCGCATCCGCCAATTGCCAACACCTCCACTCCAAATTCCATCGCTTCCGGAGAGCCACTCATATCAAAAACAACATCCACTCCGTTTCTTGGCAACAGCTTCTTTAATTCCTCCGCAAGGCGACTGGCATTACCGTTCATATGAAACAATTGATCGGCTCCAAAATGCAGGGCTTCTTCGAGGCGCTCTGTGGCAATGTCCACCGCTCCTATCCAATCAGCTCCAGCTTCTCTGCACATGGCAGCGCAGGTAATTCCAAGGTGCCCCATACCTGTTATCAGTACGGTTTTATCTTTGAGATCACCAGCCAGGCGCAATGCTCCAGCCACCGTTGAAACGGAACAATTTAGCGTTGCTGCAATCGGCAGCGGCATTTCTTCCGGGATTTTAAGAACCTCCGTATGCGCTTTCAGAATGCAGTATTCTGCCAGTCCGCCATGAAAAGCATCCCCCTCTTTCACCAATGCATGACCGTATTTAAATAAGCTGTCTCCTTTTTGTGGTATTCCGGCTATGGAATTGGGCGATAAAGGGTTGCTTGAAAAAATCGACCAGGTAATGGTATCACCTACTGTTATTTTTTTCCCTTTTAGATCATACCCAAGATGCGCCGGATCGATCGCCAGAATTTCTCCAACAATTTCATGCCCTAATACGGTGGGACAAGTTTCCTGTCGTAAACCACAATAGGTATGCAAGTCACTACCACAGAGCGTCGTATAAAGATTCCGGATCAGTAATTCTCCGGATTGTAAGGAAGGAACTACCTGGTGTGCCAGTTCCAAATGCTTTCCGGCTCCATGAAAAATGGCGATTTGTCCAAGTAGTTCCTGATTTGCTTGCTTCATATTTTGTTACCAGCCGGGGTTTTGTACCAATTTCGGGTTGAGTACCATTTCACCTGTTGGTATGGGGAACAGGTAATTCCGGTTCGGATTAAAGTTATAGCCATTTGATAAGGCGCCAACATTTTTAAACAATTCAATATATCCCTGATCATCGACTGGATACGGATTTAACAGACTGGCTGATACCTGTCCCACCCACTGTTCTTTTTTAGCACCCTTTGGTTTCCATCCTTTGATTTTTTGTCCGGCTGCTGCCCAACGAAACAGGTCATCGTGCCGGAAACCTTCACAAGCCAGTTCAATTCGGCGTTCTCTTCTGATTTCATTCAGCAATGGACTTAGTTGAGGAAATTCCTGATTAGGATCTACAGCTATGGATGCCATATCTAATATTGGCATACCTACCCGCTGACGTAATAAATTGATGGTTTGGTTCAAATCCTCCTGTGACAGGGTACCTAATTCTGCTTTTGCCTCTGCATTGATCAATAAGGCCTCAGCATAACGGAAATATATAACTGCAGTTATACCCTGCTCTGCATTAAACTGCTGGGCGTATTCGGGGTTATGTCCTTTATATACCTGATATCCGGTTGCAGGTTTGTTTTCATTGGCAAGTCCGAATGTAGGAACAGTGAATGGAATATTAGGCAGCCCCCCAGGCTGACTTATGGTAATAAAATGATTTCCATCTGGCAGGTAAATGGTTTGTGCAAACCTTGGATCGCGGTCAGTGGCTACATCCAACAGGGTGGCATCCCCTTTATAAAGCGGACTTGTTGAAATAGGTAATCCGTCTTTACAGAGATAGGCATCCACCAGATTTTTTGTCAACCCACGCCCAGCTCCTGTATTCGTATAACGATGCCAGTTATGAGCTATTCCCAATACCGCATCAAAGCGACGCCAGAACATAATTTCATTACTTCCGGAATAATTAGACTGGTTGAATAAACGCCAATAGCCATCGGGTGATCCTACATTATCGAGCCGGTGAACATTGGAGGCCATCAGCGCATTGGTTAATTCAACTGCTTTAGTAAAAAAACGATCACCATTTTGTCCGCTTACACCAAATGGAGTTCCGGCATGGTATTTCTCCCAGCTTCCTTCATAGAGGGCAATCCTGGCGGCAAAGATCATGGCAGCTTCTTTTGTAAGTCGATTGGCTTCTGCTTTTGATTTGGTTGGCAGGTATTCAATGGCTTTATCAAGGTCAGCAAGAATAGAATCCACAACGATATTTCTCTTTAACCGTTCGTTATACAATTCCTCTGAGTCAGTAAAAAGCGGTTTATTGATCCAGGGCAGGTCACCGAATCGTTTCAGCATATCAAAATAAAACCAGGAGCGGAAGAAATGTGCTTCTCCCACATAGGTTTTGACATTATCCCAGGGATCCTGCACTTTTTGATAATTAGTAAGAAAATAATTGATATTACGCAGATTTCCCCATGCCCATCCACCTCCGCTGGCAGGAACAACACCTTCTGCGTTCATTGTGGTGTTGTACCCGTTGTAAATCATGTTATCACTGCCTTCATCAGCATCCAGTCCATAAATTCCAATGGTACCAAATCCCCTATAGGCAGGCAGCAGGGCATAAAAATTATTGGTATATAATTTCAGGTCATTACTGGTTTTCCAGAAATCTGCATCGCTGATATTGGTTTGAGGCGTTTGTTCAAGCAACTCTTTATTACAGGCTGTTCCGGTTAGGAGTAATGCAGCACAGATGATATGAATCGGTTTCATAAATGTTCAGTTTAAAAAATCAAAAAGTGAGGTTGATTCCGGTGGAAATGGTTCTTTGCAGCGGATAGATTTTTCCATCAGAAATAGACAATTCCGGATCCAGTGTTTTCTGGAGTTTGGTTATGGTGAAAAGATTATCCACACTCACATAAAGACGAGCTTTTGAAATATTCACACGATTTGAAATTGCAGCAGGAATACTATAACCCAGTTGTAAATTTTTCAGACGCAGATAGGCTGCATTCTGCAGGTATCTGGTTTGGGCCTGTTGGTTTTTGTTTACTTCACCACTCATATAAAACTTAGGAAAATAGCCATTGGGATTTTCAGGAGTCCAGCGGTCTTTGTGTACAGTAAAGGGGGATCCCTGCCACTCACTGTCAACCACTCCCCAAAAATAATTGGAGCCGATCCATGCATCACGTTTGGCAATTCCCTGAACGAATACCTGCACATCAAATCCTTTCCAGCTAGCCTCGAGGTTCAGGCCAAATGCATACCGTGGTGTGTTATTTCCAATTATCCTACGATCACCAGAGCTATCTACCGTACTATTCCCAAAATCAATTACACCATCGCCATTAACATCACGATATTGAACATCACCGGCGCCCCAGTTTCCACCAAATATTTTTTTCTGGCTGGCAGCTTTTGCAGCATCTTCATCTGTAGCAAACAAACCTTCCGTCGTGTATCCCCAAATCTGTCCCATATTCAGCCCTTCATACCAGGTACTAAGCAGTTTATTTGGATTTGGATACCTGGTTACCTTCCCTCTGTAATCACTCAGAACACCACGGATACTGTAACCCAGATCACCGATTTGATCAGCCCATTTCAACATTAGTTCAAACCCTCTTGTTTCCATTGCAGCATTATTGGTAGTGGGAGGTGTGGTTCCGAGAACAGCAGGAACTGCCTGTGAAGGTCCGGCGAAATCTTCCGATTTACGTATATACCATTCAAATGAACCGGAAAGTCGATTATTCAGAAAACTGGCATCAACACCGAAGTTCAGTGTAGAGGTAGTAATCCAGGAAAGATTTGGATTAATCAGAGAAGGCTGACTAACAGCCGCCTGCTGGTTTCCTCCAAAGAGCCAGGCTGTACCTCGTGGAGCAATCGTAACAAGATTTGGATAAAATGGATAGTAGTTATTCTGAAGAAAAGACTGATCTCCAAGTGAGCCATAACTTGCGCGCAGTTTAAAGCTATTGATGTATCGGTCTATAGGTTTCCAAAATGATTCTTTTGAAAGAACCCAACCGGCTGAAATACCCGGATAAAATTTCCAGCGAACATCAGACATAAAGCGGGAAGAGCCATCATACCGACCAGTTAATTCCAGTAGATATTTATCAGCAAATGAATAATTGAATCGTCCAAATACGCCCTCTGATCCAAGTTTACGAACCAGGTCTGAAACAGATGGTGCTGTTGAGTAAGTGAGCGAAAGGGAGGGAATATTATCAGAATATAGTTGTTGATTTCCGGCACCAAAAGACTGATAGTTCCAGCTTTCCCTAACATACCCGCCCAATAATCTGAAATCATGCAAACCCCAACTTTTATCATACGAACTAAATAAGTTAAAAATCTGGTGTTCGCTTCGAACGGAAGAACGTGAAAAGCTGCTTGGGTTTGTTCCACTCAGGATGGAGGAAGAACCATCCGGTAAAATATGGTACAAGGTTTTATAATGAGACGATGCATCATAATAGCTTCCATCTAATGTATAATTGGTGGTAAGATTCCAACCTCTGGCCAATTTAAACGCTAGTTCTCCGGTCAGAAGCGCAAAATCTTCTGTGGATATATTACGCCCCCCATCTTCATGCAACATAATATCACTTTGCTGGGAATAGTTACCATCCGGATTATACAATGCCACAGAGGGCCATTTTCTGGCTATCTGGTGCATATAGTTTCCTCCGGTACGGGTACTATAAGTATTAGGCGTATTGAATTTTTCCCGTGATAGAGAACTGCGCAAGTTCACCGTAATCCAGGAATTAATGGCCGAGCTCAAATTTGCGCGAAGGTTGAACCGGCGGAATTTTTCATCTCCAAAATTGTAAAGGCCGTTTTTTTCAAGATAACCAAGGCCCATATAATAGGTGGTATTGCCTGTACCTCCATTAACTCCCAAATTATGTTGCTGACTGAACACATTATCTTTAAAAAATAACTTGAACCAATCATAGTTGGCATTGGCATTTCCCCAGGAATCCCATGCATTGGCAGTTGCATTTTTAACGGTTTCAGTTGTCAACTCACCTGCCTGGTATGCTTTGATTCGGGCAATTGCGTCTTCTGAATAAACCGGTCCTCTCCCAGCATTAATAAAGGCATCATTATAAATTTCTGCAAACTCAAGTGAATTGAGCATTTTTGGCAGATTGATAGGTGTTGACCAGTTAAGGTTATTATTATAGGTTAATACAGGTGCTTTTCCTTTCGAACCTTTTTTAGTTGAAATCAGCAGTACACCATAAGGAGCACTGGAACCATAAATAGCACTGGCTGCCGCATCTTTAATCACCGATACACTTTCAATATCAGCGGGATTAATAGAATTGAGATCACCCCCCTGAACACCATCAATAACAACAAGTGGTGCGCCAGCCACACCAAACCCTGTATATCCTCTAATATTAATGGATGGCATTGCGTTTGGAGCACCACCACTCGTATTCGTTGTCACATTCAGGTTTCCGATAACACCCTGAAGTGCCTGTCCAACATTGTTTACCGGACGGTTTTGGAGAGTTTTACCCGAAACCTGATCAACAGCCCCGGTTAAATTGGCTTTCTTCTGAGTTCCATATGCCACCACTACCGCTTCTTCCAGTTCTGCAGCACTGGTCTCCAAAGTAAATTCTGTCTGATCCAATTGATTTAGAACCAGGTTCCGGGTTTTGTAACCAATCACCGAAATTTCAAGCCGGTCTCCTTTTTTTGCGGGAATCCGGAACTTTCCCAGAGCATCCGTTACAACGGTCTGGTTCTGGGATTTGTTTTGAATGGTTACTCCGGCAATTGGCTCACCAGTGCCATTCCTGATGACACCTTCCAATACCGAGAGTTGGTATACTCCCTTGTTTCCTTCACCTGTGGGGTGTTTGAATTTTGCCTCCGCATTTGCTGAAACCAGCAGCAAAGCGGTTAAAATGGCCCGATAAATTTGCATAGCAGTTGATTTTGTAGTAAATATTTCCTGAAACGAAATTATATTTCCTTCAGATAAATTTAGTTAACAAATCATTACGAAATCATCAATTATGGAAATTTATTTTCCCCACAGGAAATTTTTATACGTAAATTAGCTTTATGGAGAATGAAAAAATGGAAGAAGATCAGCTTTCCTACTATAAAATAGGCGGACTGATTCGTCAGTATCGAAAGGAAAGAGATTTGAAGCTGCTGGATTTATCAACTCTCACAGGTATCAAATCAGCGCTTTTGTCAAAAATTGAAAATGGGCGGATGCTGCCAACCATCCCCACCCTTTTTACCATTATTCAAAAATTGGGAATTCAGCCGGAGGTATTTTTTGCGCAGTTGAATGCTGATAAAAAATTCCCGGGATATCTGTTTTTACCAAAAGAAACCTATACCTCTTATGAAAAGGAAGAGGGTGCTACCGGCTTTCATTACTTCTCCATTTTGGAGCATTCTGCGGAAGGCGGTGCATTTCAAATTTCTTTGTTACAATTGGATCCTGGTGCAGCAAGACCACTTGTAACTACAGCAGCTTTTGAGTTTATTTATGTTTTAAGTGGCCGGCTTACCTACCAGTTGGAGGATAAACAATTTGATATGAAAGCCGGTGATTCCCTTTTTTTTGATGGAAATATAGCGCATGTTCCACTGAACGAATCCGGTGCTGCTGTGCAATTGCTGGTTCTTTATTTATTCAATGAAAATGTTCGGTAAATCCATTTCAAGCTTATGTCAACAAATTACTCCCGTCGCAGTTTTCTTTCAACCAGCCTGTTGGCAGGGATTGCACTTTCCATTCCCGATGCAGCCAGGGCAGCTGCGGAATCATTGCGAACAACTACGCGAATAGGGTTAATAACCGATCTGCATCAGGACATTATGCATGATGGAGCACAGCGTCTCTATTCTTTCATAGCCAGTATGAAAAAACAAGCACCAGATGCGTTGTTTCAGTTGGGAGATTTTGCCTATCCGGCTGAAAAAAACAAAGGGGTGATTGACGCATTCCGTAATGCGCATGAACATAGCTATCATGTGATTGGAAATCATGATACAGATTCAGGACATACCAAAGAACAGTGCCTGCAGGTCTGGGGTATGCCTGCCCGTTACTATTCAACGGATGTGAAGGGAATCCGCTTTATTGTATTGGATGGAAATGACAAAGGATCTCCCACGCATAAGGGTGGATATCCGGCATTCATCAATAAGGAGCAATGCGATTGGCTGGAAGAGGAACTGAAAAAAGCCAGTCAGCCGGTTATTATTGTTTCGCATCAGCCATTAGCCGGACCAATGGCAGTAGACAATTCGAAGGAGGTACAAGCAATCCTCAGCCGGTTTAAAAACAGGGTGATATTATCCATCAACGGCCATACCCATATTGATGGCGTATATTATGAAGATGGGATTCCCTATGTTCATATCAATTCTGCTTCCTATTTCTGGGTGGGTGGAGATTTCAAGCATGAAAGTTATGATACCGATATTCACCTGCAATACCCCTGGATTGCGAGTACCTGTCCGTATGAATCTGCATTGTATACCTTGCTAAGTATCGATCCCAAAAACGGGCAGATCCGAATCGATGGAAAAAAGAGTCGCTGGAAAGGCCCGTCTCCTGCGGAATTGGGGTTTTCCAAAAAATACGGATATGATTTAGGAGATGCCATTTCACCCACCATCAGCAAAAGGAAATTTAAGCCGGGAACGGTCTAATTTTTTTCAAACCAGATTCTTCTGGCCCGCCCTACGGAAATATAGAAACCTTTTATGGTGCCATTCTTATTCCGAATGAATCGGATCGCTGATTCGGAACTTTCAAATCCATCTTTATAGGTTGGGTTATGAAGAAGTGGCGCATTGGGTTCTTTAATGAATTGCAGGTTGGTTTCGCCTGCTTTTAGCCGGATAATGGTATTGGCTTCTTCACTTTCATAAAGCCCTTCGTACTGTTTCAATTGCGCCGGATTCAGCGTTGCAGCCGGTTCTTTTGTAAACCGAACCGTATCTGCAGGCGGACCTGTTATCGAACGAATTAATCCGTTATTCAGGAACAGGATTTTATAGCCATTTGCATAGAGACTTCCATCCCTTCCCTGTAGTATTGGATTTTTTGTTGGCAGCACCAGGGTACTGTCAACCGCCCTGATGAAAATCCCCTCATCCGAACGGCTATCCCGATACCAGCCTTCCCGCGCTTTTTGCTCCTGTGGTGCCGCTTTAAAAACAGATAAAGGGGGGGCAGTTGAAGTTGCTGGTGAAGGAAAAAAAATCGCGGCAATTTTTACTGCTATTTGCACTGGTGAAAACCCACTGGTATTGGATAGCAGCGCAATCGATAAGCGCTGGGCAGGAAAATAATCCAGGTTCGCCCGATACCCGGCAGTAGCTCCACTATGTGTTACAAGTGGATGACCATTAAAATGTGTTATGCGTAATCCCGCTGCATAAGGATGGCTGGTCCCATTTCTAAACTGCCCCTCTTCCAATTGACGCTGAAGCAATTCCGGTCCGCCTAACTTACCCGCATGCATAAACGCAGCCCATTTCACCAGATCAGTAGGTGTCGTTAATAGTCCGCCGTTGCCATGTGCATCTTCAAACGGCATCGAAATTTTGAGAGATATCGGCGTCTGTTGGTAAGCAATTGCCCGATTCTTTACAATTTGCCGGTAATCATTCCGCCAGCTGGTATGCAACATGCCAGCCGGTATAAAAATGCGCTGTTTGCAAAATTCCGCGAAACTGGTTTTGGCAACCCGCTCCACAATAATAGCCATCAGGTTATAATTGCTGTTACTGTAGATGTATTCGGTGCCTGGCGGATTATTCAGCGCTTTCTGCCGGCAGATAATCTGAAGTGCATGCGCATTGGTGTGGGCGCGGGAACCACGCTCCCAGCCTTCTACACCGGCAACGGAACCCCAATCACGCAGACCGCTTTGGTGGTGAATGAGGTCATAAATGGTAATGACCGATTCATATTCAGGCAGTTCCGGAATATACTTACGGACATCGTCTTTTTGACTCAGCTTGCCATCCTGTTCCAGCAATAATATTGCAGCCGCTGTAAATTGTTTCGAAACTGATCCTGCTTCAAAAATGGTGCTAGTATCAGTGGGAATGCCATGTTCAAGATCCGCAGCACCTGATGCAGCAGCAAACAATACCTGACCGTTTCGGCTAATAGCTATCGATACCCCGGGAAGATTTGGATTTGTCCAGGGCTGCAGGATGGTGTTGATTTTCCTGACGGTGTCTGAAAAATTAACTTGGGCAATCGCCTGAACCGGCAAAAAAGCCAATAAGAGCAGAAGGGTGAATACACCCAAAATGACACCCCGTGACTTTTTTAATGATGAATTTAAGTAAGTTGATTTATGCATGAAACAATGAATATACGAAATAGAATGTATGAATTTATAGGTGAGCGAGTAATGTTAGATCGTGATCTGGCTGTGAAAAAAAACATTGCTCGATTTCCATCAGATTTCATGTTTCAACTCACCATAGAAGAATGGAACATCTTGAAAAAACAAGTTAAGGAAGCGCCCAAACTCCTCAGTTCTATATGTTTTTACAGAACAGGGGATTGCGATGTTAAGTGGAATACTTAAAAGTCAACAGGCGATAAGCATGAATATAGCAATTATGCGAACGTTTGTTGAGATTAGAAAAGTGCTTGCAAATGAAAATGATATACCAGAACAAATAAGACAGATTTAGTTTCACAGTAGCATAATACAATAACTTATCCCAATAACGATTATAGATTTCGGTATAGGCGGCTTCTGAATAAGGAAGTTCTTGAATTATTGTTGTTTTTTTCATCAATATGCCACAGATGTTTTGCTGGCACACCCATAACCTATGAACCTGAAATTGAAAAAAGATGGTTGCTTTTTCCGGTTGATACAAAACAGCAAATATCTGATACAAACTGAATACAAGCGTGTTTTAAAAAATAATGTACATTAGTTCGGAATACAGTTTGATTGATTGCCATGGAAAGTTTACCACTGCATGATGAAAAACACCTGCTTGAGCTGATCGCTAAGGACGACACCAGTGCATTCAGGATATTATATGATCATTACTGGTCAAAAGTTTTTGCATTGGCTCACAGAAAAACAGGTAGTTCTCCTGATGCTGAAGAAATTGTGCAGGATATTTTTACCGACCTCTGGCAAAGGCGTTCCAATTTATTGATCACCAAAGGAATTTCCAATTATCTGAGTATTGCTGTAAAATACAAGGTCATGGACTGGCTGGATAAACAGATGGTTCGTAAAAAACACCTGGCAAATGAATATGCACTGAATAGGACAGAAACTCCTTCCTTACCAGACGAATTGCGCATTCAGGAATTAAAAGAACAAATAGCAGCACTTACCAATGGTCTTCCGGAGAAATGCCGGCTTGTTTTTCAACTTAGCCGGGATGAAGGGATGAACCATCAGGAAATTGCCCGCGTATTAAATATCTCCACCAAAACAGTTGAATCGCACCTGGCCCGAGCAATCCGAAGTTTTCGTACAGGCCTGCAAAATTTTTTAAGTTTTTTTTGAGCCACACTAAGGGTATCGATTCTCTTAACCGACTGGTATGGTAGAACGAACCTGCTATGCCGGAAATTAAGCCAGACAGATATTGGGAGCTACGAAATAAATGGCTCAACCAAAAAATTTCAGAGAAAGAAAAAGAGGAACTCCTCTCATTTTTTGCTGATGAAGACGATTTTGAGGTACACCTTAGAGAAGATAGCAGCTCTTCTTCCGATGAGCTTAAACAACGGATTTTCAACTCAATCGATCTCCCGATAAGGCAAAAAAACAAATTCAGAACCTGGAGAATTGCCGCAATATTAATCCTGATGGCAGGCATCGGTTCCTGGTTTTACAATTCTTATCATGCTGCCAAATCTCCCGTTTATTCCAATTCCGGACTTGCAATAAATGAACCGGAAGGACAATCCCCCAATTCTGTGCAACTGCTAAGCAGTGATGGAAAAATTATTGAACTGGATTCATTGACAATCGGTCAAAAAACGGAAGCGGGTAATTTGCAAAAAACCGGGAATCAGGCCATTTCCTTCGCAGGGTCCGCTGAACCAGGGGGGGTAAATACTCTCCTGGTTCCAAAAGGAAATCAATATGAACTGGAACTACCCGACGGCAGCCGGGTATGGCTGAATGCTGCCAGCAGCTTGAAATTCCCGGCTAAGTTTACGGATTCTGAAAGAAGAGTTGAACTGGATGGTGAGGCTTATTTTGAAATAAGTAAAAACAAATCAAAACCATTTTATGTACTGATGAATGATGGCACCGAATTAAAAGTACTAGGCACCCATTTTAACATATCCAGCTATAAGGAAGACGGAGTCGTAAAAACAAGTCTTTTAGAAGGAGCGGTTCAATTACAGCGTGATGCCAGCAAACTGGTGTTGAGCCCGGGCCAGCAGGCGATTGGTCGCGCAATCGGAGGCCTGAGACACAATAATTCGTTTGATGAAGAAGAGGTGATGGGATGGCGGGAAGGAAAATACAAATTTCAAAATGCCGATATCCGTCTTGTACTGAATCAGGTTGCCCGGTGGTATGATGTTACCATTCAGTATGAGGATGAAATCCATGCAAAATTCAATGGTATCATACTTAAATCAAACGGGATTGATAAAATCTTTGATCTACTGTCCCTGACACAGGCAGTATCATTCACCCGAAATGGACAAAATATCATCGTAAAAAAAGCAAAAAAATAGGCCAGTCGTGTTGGAGCACGAAAGGCCTGTTATTTGAGTTCTATATGCCTCGCGAGCAATATTCATTAACCCAAACAAGACAAATGTATGAATTTGACCAAAACGATTGTCATTATGAAACTGACTGTCATTTTATTGCTGGCAGTTATGCTTCAGGTGCAAGCTAAAAGTTATTCCCAATCCATCAGCCTGCACACGGAGAATAAGCCCATCGAAAAAGTATTTGAAGAAATCCGAAAACAATCTTCCTACTATTTTCTATTCACAGATGCAGTACTGGGTAAGGCCAACCCCGTTACTGTAAAATGCAGAAATATGCCCCTGGACAAGGTATTATCCCTGATATTCCAGGATCAGCCACTAACCTATTCCATCGTTGACAGAACAATTGTAGTAGTTGTGAAGGAGACTCCCCGGGAAATTCCAGCCATTAACCTGCCCCCAATCAGAATCAAAGGCAGAGTGCTGGATAGTAAGGGGTATCCGCTTCCGGGCGCAACCATTACAATAAAGGGGCATAATGGATCAGCCCAGGCCAATACCAATGGTGAATTTGAATTGGAGATTCCCAATGACAAAGTAGTACTCGAAATCAGTTTTGTGGGATTTACCACCCAGCTTTTATCAGTAAACGGGAAACGGGAAATTGATATCAAACTCGAACTAGCCTCCTCCCAGCTGAACGATGTTGTGGTTATTGGTTATGGTACTGCCAGAAAACAGGACCTGACAGGATCCGTCCTTTCACTTAGTGCCAAAGATCTGAATAAAGGGTTAAATACATCTGTAGATCAAATGATACAGGGAAGAGCACCCGGCGTACAGGTTACCCAATCAAGTTCAGAACCGGGAGGTGCCGTGAGTATCCGAATCCGGGGGGCCAGCTCCATTAATGCAGGGAATGAACCGCTTTATGTGATTGATGGATTACCAATCGATAATGCCGCGCCTGTTACCAGCTTTGGCGCAGGTGCTGCCAATTTCACCGGTGGTCAGCCGGCAAGAAACCCATTGAGTTCCCTCAATCCTTCCGATATTGAATCGATCAATATCCTCAAAGATGCATCCGCTACGGCTATTTATGGATCACGTGGAGCAAATGGTGTGGTATTGATCACCACCAAATCAGGTAAAGCCGGCAAGTCAAGAATTCAATACAATACGAGTATCAGCAATTCCACCATTGCAAGGAAAATGGAGGTAATGAATACATCGCAATACATTAAAGTGATGAATGAGCTGGCAGTTGCCCGTGGCGGAACTGAAATTTTTGACCAGGAAGATATTACCGCCTTTGGTGCCGGAACGGACTGGCAGGATGCCATTCTACAAACCGGTTCAGCACAAACCCATGATCTAAGTATCTCAGGAGGATCGGAAGCAACGCAAATCTATACCTCCCTCAATTACACCAAACAAAACGGGATTGTGAAAAATTCCGGTTTCGAACGGTACCAGGCAAGATCCAATATCAAACATAAAGTGAGTGACCGGTTTCGCATAGGTATGAACCTGAATGTGGCTGTACTAAAAAATGTCTATGTTCCTGTAAATGGATTTTTCATCAATCAGGATGCCGATGTTATCAACACAGCATTAAATGCACCGCCAATTTTCCCTATCCGAAATGCAGATGGCAGTTATTTCAAACCGGAACTTGCACAAACTGCCTCGGTTACACTGGATAATCCTGTTGCAATGGTAAATGGACAGCTTTCGCAGGAAGAAACCAACCGGTTCTTCGGAAATTTCTTTGCAGAATATGACATTGTTAAAGGATTGTCCGCTAAAATCAATATTGGGGGCGATCGCAACAGCTCACGCAGAGATACTTATAACAGCCGCGCTACCACCATTGGAAACGCGGGAGGAGGTATTGCAACCGTAACTACCGGCGAATTGAAAAATATGCTGGCTGAATTTACACTGAATTACAAAAAAACCGTTGCTGAATACCACGATCTGAATGTCATTGCCGGTTATACCTATCAGGAATTTCAAAGCAGATCAACCTATTCGTCCACACGTGGATTTGCAGCAGATGTTATAGGCACCAATAATCTGGGTTTGGGTGTTCCCTCCCTAATGGTTGTGGGCAGTGGCAGAAATGATCGCAAACTGCTGTCTTATCTGGCAAGAGTCAATTATGCCTATAAGGACAAATACCTTGCAACAGCTTCTCTTCGTGCAGATGGTTCTTCGAATTTTGGAGCCAACAACAGGTTTGGTATTTTCCCTTCCTTTTCGCTGGCCTGGAAAATCAATGAAGAAAATTTCCTTCAATCGGCTGATTGGTTGCCTGCCATGAAACTCCGGATTGGATGGGGTCAGATCGGAAATGATAATATCGGTGCCGGTCGCTCCCTTACCACCTATGCCAGTAGCGGAAATGGAGCTGTATTTGGGAATACAGTGTACACTTCCATATCTGCCACCAGGATTCCCAATCCGGATTTGAAATGGGAAACTTCCGAACAATTCAACGCAGGTATTGATATGGAATTATTTCAGCACCGCTTAAATCTTTCTGTAGACTATTATGTAAAACGCTCCAAAGATTTATTACAGGAACTACCCATTCCAAGTGCCACCGGCTACAATGTTATAACCAGCAATGTGGGAGAAATCCGTAACAGCGGATTCGAGTTTTTATTAAACAGCCGTAATCTGACCGGAGCTTTACGCTGGAACTCCATGCTCAACTTTACCACACTAAACAACAAAGTCATTAATCTTGGGCCGATACCTGAAATTATTGCCAATGGTGGCGGAGCAACCGGACTGGCCATTGTGCGTCCGGGCTGGCCGCTCTATTCGTATTACGGATACAAAGCCAACGGCATTTTTCAAACACAGGAGGAAATCGATAAATCACCTCTTCGTTCTACTGCCAAACCAGGAGATCCCAATTGGGCAGACACTAATGCCGATGGTAAAATAGATGCAAGCGACAGAGTTTTATTAGGAAATCCATTTCCAAAGTTTACACTTGGCTTCAACAATGAATTTGAATACAAAAACATCAATCTGAGTTTCTTCATTGAAGCAGTTCAGGGCGTGGATCTGCTGAGCTGGAGCCTTGTAGATGCCTACTTTTCAAATGATCCCTACCGGAATCGATTGGCGGAACCAATGCTCAATCGGTGGACACCGGATAATCCAACCAACAGCTGGCCATCTGCAATCAATCCATCCAATTACCAGGCAAGTAATATTAATAGTTTTACTGTTACGGATGCTTCCTTTGTGCGGTTGAAAAATGTACAGCTCGGGTATCGAATTCCATTACCTCAGCAGAAAATAATCAAGGATGCATTCCTTTATTTATCCGGACAAAACCTCTTACTGATAACAGATTATATTGGTTATGATCCGGATGTTAATGCTACCGGCAGCAGCAATGTGCGACTTGACAGGAATGCATACCCAGCCGCTAGAACCTTTACACTTGGATTAAATCTTGGATTTTAAATCAACAACATGAAAAAGTTTATCTGCTATACCTGCCTGGCGATGATATCCCTGCTGTCTTGCAGCAAGTCGGATCTTACCATTCAGCCAGCATCCGAATATTCCGACGATTTTTTACGAACTGCCAGTGGAATTGATGCGGTATTGAATTCTGCTTACGATAATATTCAATACAATTACGATGCGGGCGTTAATCGTATTTATCTGGAAGAATGTGGAACGGACATCTTCGTCAATTTCAGGGGATTTTTAAACGGACAACTGACTCCCTATCAAAACTTCACCAATAACCCGGCTTCAGAAATCATAACAGGAGATCTATGGAGGAAATGTTACCGGGCTATCCGGGATGCCAATATTATTCTGGATGCGGCTCCGGGAAATTCGGAATTGACAGAGGAAAATAAAAAAAATATTCTGGCACAGGCCAGGTTTATTCGTGGGCTCGCTTACAGAATACTATATGGCTTCTTTGGGCGGGTGCCATTGATCGACAGAGCTTATAAAAGTTCCAGTGAAGAATTTGAATTGCCCCGTTCAACCGATACCGAAACGGTTTCTTTTATCCGCACAGATCTGGAAGCTGCCGCAGCAGACCTGCCCCTGACTCAGCCACTCTATGGAAAAGCGACAAAAGGAGCTGCACTTGGAACATTGCTGGAATTATTTATGATGAAAAAGCAATGGAATGATGTGCTAACTGTAAGTCAGGATATCATTAATCTCAATCAGTATAATCTCATGACTGATTTCAGCCGGATATTTGCGCTGGATAATGAAGGAAACCGGGAAATCATATTTGCTTTTCCTTCCGTACCCATTGATGGAAATGGGAATGTATGGGTAGCCAATGCACTTCCTCCTCAATATCCAACACCCATATTCAATACAGCTACACAGGTTTGTACACCGGTTGCCTTTTATAATAGCTTTTCTGCGGATGATGACCGTAGAAAATTGTTTCTGACATCTTATACTAACAACCAGGGACAGCTGATCAATCTGCTTGTAGGGAATGAATACCAGAATCCAAGGAGCCTGAAATACCCGATAGATCTTAAAGCGGATTCCAGAGCAGGTGGACAGGATTTTGTTTATCTGCGTTATGCGGAAATTTTGCTTGCCAGATCGGAGGCATTGGTAATGTCTGGTGGAACAGTAACACAGGAAGCCATAGATCTGCTAAATGAAGTAAGAACCAGAGCCAGATTACCGGCATATACACTGGCAGACCTGCCCGATCAGGAAAGTTTTATAGAAGCAATGCTTTGGGAACGTGCCTGGGAATTTTACAGTGAGGGAAAACGAAGGGAGGATCTGCTCCGACACAATCTGTATATATCAAATGCGATAGCCAGAGGAAAGAATGCTCAACCTTTCCATGTACTGCTGCCGATTCCACAATCCGAAATGGATGCCAATAAAAACCTGGAACAAAATGAAGGTTACTGATATGAAACAATTGTTAATCGTCTTAGCATGTATGTTAGCCGGCACTTTGCATGCACTAAAAAAACAACCTGCAGGCAGACCAAATATTATTCTGATAATGTCAGATGATATGGGCTATTCAGATCTTGGGTGTTATGGTGGTGAGATTGAAACGCCCAACCTTGATAAGCTGGCCGCCAATGGATTGCGATTCCGGCAATTTTATAATCAGGCCAGATGCTGTCCAACCAGGGCTTCCCTTATGACCGGATTAAGTCCGCATCAGGCAGGTATGGGCTGGATGGATGCCGTAAATCATAATCTTCCAGGTTACCAGGGCCAATTAAATAAAAGTTCGGTAACTATTGCAGAAGTATTATCGCAACAGGGCTATAGTACCTACATGACAGGTAAATGGCACCTGCAGAATGAAAAAGATACCCGTCAAAAGAGCCCGAATTATAACTGGCCCATGCAGCGGGGTTTCCAGCGGTTTTATGGGATCCTGAAAGGAGGTGGAAGCTTCTATGATCCGGCAACTCTTTGCCGGGATAATACACTTATCTCACCCCTAAATGATCCACTTTATCAACCCGAAGCCTATTATTTTACCCATGCCATTACGGATAATGCCATCCAGTTCATCAAAGAGGACAACGGAGATAAGCCTTTCTTTCTGTACATGTCTTATACGGCAGCTCATTGGCCACTGCATGCACCTGAAAAAGAGATCGCGAAATACAAAGGAAAATACGACCAGGGGTATGAAAAAATTCAGCAGGACAGGCTGGCTAAAATGAAAAAAATCGGATTGATAGAAGAGCATGTTCAACTCCCGGCATTTGATGCCCATTCCTGGGAAGAAGAAGAATTCAAAGAGAGTATGGCAAGGCGGATGGAAACCTATGCAGCCATGGTGGATATAATGGATCAGGATATCGGCCGCCTGATTGAAACCCTGAAAAAGAAAGGCCAGTTCGAGAATACCGTTATCATCTTTCTGGAAGATAATGGAGGAAATGCAGAAGGATTAGGCTTTGGCGGCAAAGATGGTGCAGACAAATTTGTTGCGGCAGACACGGCAAAAGTTGTGCGAATGAAAAAAGAAGATCTTCAATTTGCAGGAATCCCCCCCATTACAAGAGATGGGAAATTTCTTCGAATGGGCTTGTCTGTTATGGCTGGACCTTCAGACACCTATCTTTCCTATCTGCGACCCTGGGCAGCAGTATCCAACACGCCGTTTCAAAAGTTTAAACACTATGTAAATGAGGGGGGGATTTCCACACCGCTGATTGTTCATTGGCCGGCAGGAATAAAAGCAAAAGGTGAATTCAGGAATCAGACAGGAAATGTAATTGACATCATGCCAACCATTCTGGATCTTGCTGGTGCAGTTTACCCTTCTGCATATAATGGAAATTCAATTACTCCGGTTGAAGGAGTCAGTCTGCGGCCTGCTTTTGAAAATAAAGAATTAGCAAGAGAGGCCATTTATTGGGAACACGAAATGCATCGGGCTGTTCGCATGGGTGATTGGAAACTGGTATCGGTAGGCCATTTGTTTGATGGTGGTTATGGCACCTGGAAATATTACCAGAGTGAGCGCTGGCAATTGTTCAATATCAAAACGGATCGGACAGAACAAATTGATTACAGTGCCGCTCGTCCGGACCTGGTTAAAAAAATGGCTGCAATGTGGGAAAACTGGACAAAAAAAGTACCGGTATATCCTACCCCATGGAAGGAACAGCCATTATCAAGAGAAAAAAATTACATAGATAACGGATTGTAATCATTGCGATACACGAAGAGTTAGCGGTTAGATGTCAATTGGTAGGTAAACCGTCTCAATTATTGAGGCGGTTTTTTATATCTTGTATACACAATAAAATCACATGGCCTTAACCACCGTTCTACTGGCAGCTATTATAATTATCCTTCTATTCTTTATCCTGCTTGTTTCAATAAAACCATCTTTAATTTCAAAAAATAACGTAATTGGGATTTTTTCCTTCCTTATTTTAACCGGACTGGCTGTTTTTTTATTCTCCGGAACGCGAGACTTTAGCCATGATATTGGAAAAATTATTAAAAAATCCGGACCTAAATCACCTGAAACCATTTATTCAATATTGTTTGGAATGCCAGCTGATAATTGTGTAACAACTATAAACTTAAAAGATCAGGTGGTACCAATTCTGGATTGTTGTATTTGGATTGAACTCAACCTATGTCCAAATGAATTGGAACGAATTTTAGAAACTAAAAAGTTTGAGGTTTCCAGTTATAGCGCTGCAGATTCAGTGAATTTTGCCAGCTCATTTTCCGATAAACCTGCCTGGTGGAATCCTCAGAACCTGGGAGATTCCATTTTAAAATTCACTTTCAAAAGAGATCAAAACCACGTACAAACCATATTTTCAGGTACAGATAGTACGCATGTTTTTATCTGCGATCTGGCAAACTAGTGCGGAATTTCTTCCACCAGCACCACATCTCCTGATTTGGAGAAATAGGTACAGGTCATTTTATCCATTGCAATTTGCCATTTTTCAATACCGAAATTTGCACACATCTTAATAAAGGTCAAAAAATCCGTTTTACCCTGCTGATGCGCTTTTAATTCAGATAAAAACTGCTCCAAATCCGTCGTCTCTGCAATTTCCAGTACTTCATATTTTGCCGGAACCTTTGCTGTATGGTTGACTTCACCATGATAGTCTGTATGTCCATCTGTTACATATGTTTCATAATGGGTAACTCCCATCGCTTTGATCTCTTTAATATAAAATGGAAAGTCAGCACCGGATTTTACTTTGGAATGGGCTGTTTTAATTTGTTCCACTGTAAACATGTTGTGTTTTTTTACTATTGATGAAAGATTTCAAAGCAAAAATCTAACATTCACTCCGGCTGAAATTGTAAAAAATCGTTTATCTGAAAACAGCAACTGCCGCCAGAAATCATAATTCTGAGCGGCAGTTGGTAATATCTAAACTGAATAAACTATTCTTAGCTTATAATTTCCAGTTCACATCATAAAATCCGGTCAGTTTCAAATGCTTTGCTCCTTCTTTCAGCATGTCGAAGCTGAATATCATATAATCCGGGAAGCCGCTGGCTCCGGCAAAATACTGGTTGGCATAAGCGGCGTTGTTGCCTTTCATACCGGTTCCGGTTAATACCGCAACCGAAGCTTTGGACGAATTTTTCAAGGGCCATATAAAATAAGTAGCCAGGTCCTCTCCTTCCCAACGCTGATCGCCGGCAGTTATCAGATTCCGCTCCACCTGAATCGGACAATCGGCCAGCAATAATGGCCATGCAGCATTGGTTGTTTTATTTCCAATCAGGATCACGCCACGGTCTTTGTATTTTTCTAACGAATATTCTTTATCTGTTATAATATCTACTGCACCATTGCCACGATAATACCAGGTTTCTGCATCATATCGGGCTTTGTTCCAGTTCCAGGCGGTTTCTTCTTTATTTCCTATTGTTCCAACAACATAAACCATCCGGTGGTTAAACGCTTCTTTTAATGTGCCATATCGTTGCGGATTTTTTTGATTTGCTGTTGGAGCTGCTCCTTTTTGCCAGCCACCGGCAGCTTTCTGAATTACCAGCTTTTCGTTTGGTGTAGCTACAATATGTTTAACAGCAGCCAAACTATCCAGTCTGATTTCTACCGTACTGCCCACGCTAAAATCTGACAGATCAAATTCCAGCAACTGAATGTTTTTGGTACTTCCTTCAATCAGGCTTTTGGCACGATTGCGGTTCAATTGCATCCTGCTGTATTCCAGCATCTCCTGTTGCTGCAGGATGCTGGCCCAGCGGGAACTTGCGGAAATTCCCGGATGTGCGGTCGTGAAATCAATGTTGTTCACACTGCTATCCGGCAGGCGCTCATGCCATTGAAAATAATCAAATAAGGGTTTCCAGTCCACACTGTGATCACCAAACCAATGGCTGCCACCAGGATATTCATAATGTACAAAATCCGGTTGAAATCCACCTAATAACTCGCGCATCTGACGGGCATAACGCACAGGAACCGTTCGGTCATCATCTCCATGAAAAATATACACTCCATGATGTTTGTAATTGGTTGCCAGCTTAATTACATCGCTTTGATTACTTGCACGCAACAGCCGCTGCTCATACAGGTTGCCACTTGAATCAGGAATCAATCCGTCTGCCGACCCATATCCCTTCATGGTTGGATAACCTGCACAGGGTGCAATTGCTGCCCATTTATCGGGATAGGTGGCACCCAGGAACCAGGTTCCATGTCCGCCCATAGAATGCCCTGTCAGATAAATTTTAGAAGGATCCGGGCGAAAACGTTCTTTCGCTTTATTCAAAACTTCCAATGCATCCAAACGTCCCCAGTCTTCCCAGTTAAATCCACGTGGACGGCGATTGGTTGCTGCAACCAGGGTTCCCCAATCTTTCGATTTATAAGCCCTTGCCTGACTGATAGCCTCCACTCCGGCGCCATGTACTGAAAGAAATAAGGCATTTTTTCCTGGCTCCCAAAAGCTGCCCGGTGTTTGAGGGCGAACAGAATAATATTGCAGACTGCCATCCATTTCACTGGTAAACGTACTACTGTACGCTTCACCCGCACTCATTACTTCCACCGGGAAGGAACGCTGATCTATGATAGACTTACCCTGCAATAAATTAAGTGTTCCGGTATAAGTGCCCTTGGTTGTAAGTGTTGTTCCATCCAGCACAAAAGCCACTTTTCGGCTACTCATAGCTGGTATATCAGGCAATACCGTTTCCTGACTGTTTCCCCCAACGATTGCCTGAATCCGCAGGCCCTTCAATGGCTTGTTTTCGGTATTCAGCACAACTACAGCTCCTTCCTGTTTGCCGGTTTGAACACCAGGAACAATATGCGGAAGGGTCATATCTTCTCCCTGCAATTGAACCGGTTTAGCAGGGAATAACAGACTTGCTATAGCAGAAGAACCCCTCAAATAAAATTCATTTATTCCCTTCTTAAGTTGAACAGGTACAAACAAAAAACCCATATTATAAGGATCACCCGTATGCATTTCACCATTGATCAGCACACTGCTATTACCTTTCACAGATAAGATGGCTGTTTGTGCTTTGGGTGATTGATAACTTAAATAAATGATCCGGCTTCCCCAGGATAAACCACCCCTGGTGGCTCCTGCACGCACACCCGGACCAGCAGGTGCTCCTCCCAATGCGCGCCCCCGTTTTGGTCGCAATCTTCCCGTACTATCCAAATCCATAGACTCCCAAATAATCGGTTGTCCATTTTCGTTTGTACCTGCTGTAGCGCCTTCTTTAGGTACCTCCAAAGTTTTACTGAAATAGAGATAAGCCAGTTCATCACTGTAAACGGCTTCTCTTCCATACCTCGAAGGAAAAGGCGCTATCAATCCATCGGTAAAGGAATGCGTGGTCTTAATGTGGTTAAATGATGCCGCTTCTTCAGTTGTTTGGGCAACCAGGGTTGGTGTGCAAATAAAAGAGCACACTACTAATGCAATAGTAGAAAATTTCACGAGCCTGAATTTAATTTCGAGAAAGGATGTTACGCCTTCAATTTAGTTAATTCTGACTTGCCGATTAATTCCCTATTTTGAATCAGGTTAATAATAAGGTAGCATTTGCACATTATCAATCTATCAACTGGCAGCTATTTAAAATTATCCGCATCGCGATAGGCCTTAATCAATGCCAGCTCCCCTTCTTTTCCTGCACCAACTTTTCCATGCTCCATTCCCAAAATTCCTTTATACCCTTTGGAATGAATATGTTTGAAAATATTGCGGTAATTCATTTCACCTGTTCCGGGTTCATTCCGTCCCGGATTATCGCCGATCTGGAAATAGGGAGTCTCCGACCAGGTACGATCTATATTTTTAATAATATCTCCTTCATTCCGCTGCATATGGTACATATCAAACAAAAATTTACAAGCCGGACTGTTTACCGCTCTGCAAATCATATAGGTTTGATTGGTATACCGAAGGAATAAATCGGGATTATCACTCAGTGCTTCCAACACCATGGACAAGCCATGAGGCGCCAAAATATCAGCAGCAATCCGTAATGCATCAATTACATTGGCTGTTTGCATATCAAGCGAAAGACTACGATCATAATTCCCCGGAACCACCGTCATCCATTTGGCACCGCAGCGTTTGGCCACCTCAATTGCTTCCACACAGTCCTTTTTCATCCGGTCGATATGTTCTTTTTTACCGGTTGTAAGGGAGGTTTTCCAATGCCAGCTGTCCGATGTGATCACAAAAACCCCCATCCGCATGCCCAGTTTGGCGAGTGTTTCTCCAATTTTTTTTTGCTGATCCACCGTCCGGCTCATCATCCCATTGTCTTCAATGGAACGAAAACCCATACTATGCCCGAATTTGATTTGCTCAATAAAATCCTTGCCGGCATGATTGGCAAACATGCCATCATGAAAAGCGTAATCAAGGTTAAATGGTGTTGAATTCAGCGCGCTGGTATCGGTTTTGGAACCACCGGCGGCCAGGGCTCCGGAACCAGTTAAAACACCACCCGCGAGAGCCGATCCGGCCAATAAAGACTGACGAACGAAATTTCTTCTTTGCATGGAAAACAATTTGATGATTAAATTTACCGGAATCCCGATCAAAAAAAACCAAATTGATTCAAAAGTTAATTTTTTCCCTGCTCCTGGTAATCATTGGGTATAACTCATATGCTCAACCGAAACGATTTGAGTACGTGGAAAGTAAGATGGCATCGCCTTTTACCATTATTCTTTATCATGAAGACAGCAGCACAGCCAATCGCCTGGCAAGAGAAAGTTTTCTGCTGGTTGACAGTCTGGCTGCCATTTTCACCGATTATGAGGAAAACAGTGAACTGAATAAATTCTGCGCTACCGCGTCTTTTACAGCAGAATACACACCGCTATCCGCTCCTTTATTTGACATCCTGTTCAAAAGCAAACGAGCCTGGCAGATTAGCAAAGGAAGCTTTGACATTTCTATTGGTCGTCTGACCAAACTTTGGCGACAGGCAAGAAAAACAGATCAATGGCCTTCTGCCGACAGCATCGAGAAAGCTCTGGATCAAACCGGGATGAAATACCTGCTGCTGGATCCCAAAACCAAAAGCGGAAGGCTGCTCAAGCCCGGTATCCAGCTTGATTTAGGAGGGATCGCACAGGGTTATATCGGAGATCAGGTAATGCGTTTTCTTCAATCAAATGGCATCACAACTGCCCTGCTGGATGTAAGCGGCGATATTATTGCTCGTGGCCATCCGCCTGGGAAAAAAGGCTGGGTGGTTGCTATAAATACCCCTCACCACGAAGAAGAATGGTTACACGAACACCTGTATCTGCAGGATCATTCGGTGACTAGCTCCGGCGATCTTTACCAGTATTTTGAACACGAAGGCAAACGATACTCACATATAATCAACCCTACAACCGGTTATGGAATTACCACCAGAAAATCAGTAACGGTAATAGCAAAAGATGCCGTGGTGGCTGATTGGTTAACCAAAGCCGTTAGTTTGCTCTCCCATAAAAAAGCAAAAAAACTGGCCAAAAAACTGGATGCGGAATTTCTGGTAGCGGAAATTGAAATGGATGAGCTGCGGTTTCGGCATTCAAAAGGATTTACCAATTTTATGAAAACGTTTGCGTCATCAGAAGAAGTTCATTAACCTTAGATTTGATAGCTTAGCTTTTTTAGAACAACATGAAACTATTCCAATTAACCATCCTGCTGCTTGGTACAGGTACCCTTTCAATAGCACAGGAAACAAAGACAGATTTTTCCGCTTATAAACAATCCATACCCGGCTCCCCGCTTGAACTCGCCATGGTACCGATTCCTGCCGGTAGTTTTACCATGGGTAGTCCGGATTCCGAAAAAAACAGAAAGCCCGATGAAGGTCCGCAGCAAAAACTGCAGCTATCCGCATTTTGGATGTCCAGTTTTGAATTGAGCCGCGATATTTTCGATGTTTATTTCAAAGACGCCAATACAACGCAAAATTCCAAGGTAGACGCCGTTACCCGGCCAAGTGCCCAGTACATTGATCTAACCTGGGGTATGGGTAAGGAAGGTGGGTTCCCGGTCAATTCCATGTCGCAGCATACTGCTCTTATGTTTTGTCGCTGGCTCTACGATAAAACCGGTGTATTTTATCGATTGCCTACCGAAGCAGAATGGGAGTACGCCTGTAAAGCCGGATCAACTACTGCCTATTATTTTGGCGATGATCCCAAACAACTCGGAGACTATGCCTGGTATAAAGCCAATAGCAAAAACAAGTTCCAGAAAAGCGGACAGAAAAAACCCAATGCCTGGGGACTCTATGATATGCTGGGAAATGTGAGTGAATGGACCCTGGACCATTATCAGGAAAACAGGCTGGCAGAACTTACGGGTGAGCCAAAAGATCCCCGGGTAGCTGTTAATCCCATTAAATATCCCAAAGTTTTAAAAGGGGGCGGATATATTGATGAAGAAGCAAGCCTTCGCTGTTCCAACCGGCAGAAATCGGACCCTTCCTGGAATAAACGGGACCCCCAGATTCCAAAAAGTAAATGGTGGCTTACCGATGCTGCATCCGTTGGGATTCGGGTGGTTCGTCCGCTTCAGCAGCCATCAAAGGAAGAGGCTGATGCCTTTTTCAAGGAAATATTGGGCAACTAATAGATAAAATTTTAGCATAAAAAGCAAATTAAACCAACTACTTTCAACACTCTAAACTTCTGATATGATTAACGATGCTTCCAATGAGGCGGGCAAAAGCCGCCGCGATTTTGTAAAAAATTCCGGATTACTGGCAGGTGGACTGATGGCCGCTCCCCTGCTTTCCCAGGCAAATTTCTTCTCCGGCTCTTCTGACGTTATTAAAGTTGCGCTGGTAGGATGTGGCGGACGCGGAACCGGTGCTGCTATTCAGGCACTGCTCAGCAAACAAAATGTTAAGCTGGTGGCGATGGCTGATGCATTTCGTGATAACCTGGATAATTCACTAAAAGCAATCATGGGCGAAGCAGCGGAAAATCCGGAGATAAAAGATAAAATCGATGTAGCGGAAGACCGCAAATTCAGCGGATTCGACGGCTACCTCAAAGCCATCCCATTAGCGGATGTGGTGATTCTTGCAACTCCTCCTGGTTTCCGTCCGATCCATTTCGAAGAAGCTATCAAACAGAGCAAACATGTATTTATGGAAAAACCGGTAGCGGTTGATCCGGCAGGTGTTCAAAAAGTACTGGCTGCGGCAGCCATTGCCAAGCAGAAAAAATTAAATGTGGTAGTTGGTTTGCAACGACATTACCAGAATTCTTATCGTGAACTATATAAAAGAAAAGATCTGATTGGAGATATCACATCTGCACAGGCCTGGTGGAATAATGATGGAGTTTGGGTGCGCGAGCGTAAACCCGGACAAACTGAAATGGAATACCAGATGCGGAACTGGTATTATTTTAACTGGCTTTGTGGTGATCATATCAACGAACAGCATATTCACAATATTGATGTGATCAACTGGTTCAAAGGTGGCTATCCGGTAAAAGCGCAGGGCATGGGTGGACGACAGGTTCGTACCGGAAAAGAACACGGTGAAATTTTTGACCACCACTATGTTGAATTTACCTATGCAGACGGTTCGATTTTAAACAGCCAGTGCCGCCATATTGTAGGTACTATGGCAAGAGTGGATGAATTGCTGATTGGAACCAAAGGGAGAATTGCCTGCGGAGCCGGTACAATTACTGATCAGAAAGGGAAACAACTCTACAAATTCGATAACAAAACTGAAAATAATCCCTATCAGACGGAACACGATGAATTGTTTGCTGCCATTGCTAAAGGACAATACAAATTTGCTGATGCAGAAAATGGAGCAAAAAGTACAATGACCGCAATTTTAGGAAGAATGGCAACTTACAGCGGACAGGTCATTGAATGGGATAAAGCTATAAACAGTGGATTAGATATCATGCCCAAAGAATTCAGCTTTTCAGCAGCTCCTCCTATTGTTCCAAATGCTGATGGCTATTATCCGATTGCCATTCCCGGGAAAACAAAATATATTTAAGTAAAACATGGTTGATATACAAAGCCCCTGCTTTTAAGAATGCAGGGGCTTTTTGTATTGTTCTGATTGTAATCTTAAAAAAAGGGGGCAGTATAAAAATACACCCCGTTGTTAAATCCAATATCCTATGAAAAACTATTATTGAATATTCAATATTCATACCAGTGCCGGTTAATAGGTACTTTTCCATAATCGTGCTATAATTTAGCGGAACTAACACCCCATCTTGCGGAAAAGGCTACTCAAATCCTTTAAATAACTTCCAGAATCAGTACATTCAATCCTATGAATCGTCGACATTTTTTAAAAAATTCCAGCCTGGCTGGTTTTTCCATTACAGCAGGAAGCCTGGTGGCCTGTCAGACAAATCCATCAAAACAAACCAAGCCGGAAGAAGGAACGCCTGATTCCTTTGAATTGGAGGAATGGACTATTCCGCAATTGCAGGCTGCCATGGAAAATGGACGGTATTCCTCCGAAACTATCACGAGATTATATCTGGACAGAATAAATTCCATTGATAAAGAAGGCCCACGTTTAAACGCTGTTATTGAAATAAATCCAGACGCTGTTTCCATCGCCAAATCACTCGACAAAGAAAGGGAAGATGGAAAAGTACGGGGACCTTTACATGGTATTCCGGTTCTGATAAAAGACAATATTGATACTGGTGATAAAATGCAAACCACTGCAGGTGCACTAGCCCTGGAAGGAAATATTGCAACAAAAGATGCTTTCATCATTCAACAATTGCGCGCTGCCGGTGCAGTTTTGCTGGGTAAAACGAATTTATCGGAATGGGCAAATTTCAGGTCTGGCAAATCCTGTTCAGGTTGGAGCAGCAGAGGCGGACAAACCAAAAGTGCCTATTTATTGACACATAATCCATGTGGTTCAAGTTCCGGATCAGGGGTGGCTGCATCAGCCAATTTATGTGCGATAGCTATAGGAACAGAAACCGATGGATCCATTACCTGCCCTTCTTCAGTGGCAGCCCTTGTTGGCTTAAAACCAACTGTGGGTTTATGGAGCAGAACCGGAATTATTCCAATATCTAATACACAGGATACTGCCGGCCCCATGGGCAGAACAGTTACGGATGTGGCCATCACCCTTGCTGCATTAACAGCTACCGATAAAGCTGATTCAGCATCTGTTGCTGCTGCTGGAAAGGCTGATCGTGATTATACCAGATACCTCGATAAGAAAGCCCTGACCGGTAAACGAATTGGTATTGAGAAAAAACCACAGGGCGACAATCATTTCCTGCACGCACTGCAGAAAAAATGTACAGACTTGTTGATTGCACAAGGAGCTACGGTAGTGGAAATTGAATACCTTGACAAAATTAACGAACTCGGCAGGCATGAATACACTGTTCTGAAATTCGAATTCAAAGAAGGTGTAAATAACTACCTGTCGCGGGCCAATGCAAAAGTGAAAACACTGGCAGAAGTAATTGCCTTCAATAAAGCCAATGAAGATAAAGCCATGCCCTATTTCAAACAGGATACACTTGAAGCATGTGAGGCATTAGGCGGACTGGATAGCCCCGAATATAAAACTGCACTTGAATCTTCGTTTACAGGTTCCCGTAAGGTGCTGGATGAAGTAATGAAAACAAACCAATTGGATGCTATAGCCGGATTAACCATGGGGCCATCCTGTGCCATTGATCGCTGGTATGGTGACCGATGGGGAGATGTTTCTTTAACCTCACCTGCCGCTATTTCCGGTTACCCGCATATTACGGTTCCTGCCGGGGAAGTATATGCATTGCCCGTTGGCTTCTCCTTTTTTGGTCCCTCTTTCTCTGAACCTGTTTTATTAGGTTTGGCCTATGCATTTGAACAGGCAAACCCGGCCCGAAAAAAACCCGCATTTGCTGCCAGTATTCAGGAATAACTTTTAAATTCCAGCTAACATGCCACTTCCATCTTCTTCTTCCTTTATGGGTTTAAACAGAGATCAGGTGGCTGCAGCCAGGGCAATCCACGGCTGGAATGAAACGGATCACAAAAAAGAAGCACCTTTCTGGAGGGCAATGAAAGACCTGTTAAAGGAGCCCATGTTTTTGCTGCTTCTTTCCGCATCGGTCTTATATTTCATAAGCGGCCAAATCAGGGAAGGGGTTTTTATGGTTTTTGCTATTGTATTGGTTAGCACTATTTCTCTCTATCAGGATGCAAGAAGCAGGCATGCACTGGATGCATTGAAAAAACTGACCGAGCCTGTTGCCCGGGTTATCAGGGAAAGAAAAGAACTATATATTCCTTCCCGTGAGCTTGTACCTGGTGATGTTTTTATTGTGGAAGAAGGTGGATTGATTCCGGCAGATGGACAAATTCTTCAGGCAAATGACTGCTATGTAAATGAAGCCATCTTAACCGGAGAATCATTTGCCGTTGCCAAAGAAATGAATAGCCCCCTGAATCAATTGTTCCAGGGATGTATTGTAACAGGCGGACTCGCAATTGCGGAAGTAACAGCAATTGGTCAAACGACAAAATTGGGGCAAATAGGGAAACGGATGGCAGGCATCAGGGAGGAACCAACGCCTCTCCAGAAACAAATCGCCTCCTTTGTTAAGAAAATGGCATTAGCCGGGGTGCTGATTTTTCTGGTAGTTTGGCTGATACATTTTCAAAAAACGGGTCTCCTGTTAGATAGTTTATTGAAAGCACTCACATTGGCCATGAGCATTTTGCCGGAAGAAATACCGGTAGCATTTACAACGTTTATGGCATTGGGTGCCTGGCGGCTATTGCAACTTGGCATTATTGTAAAACAAACCACCACGGTGGAAGCGCTTGGATCTGCATCAGTTATTTGCACCGATAAAACAGGCACCCTGACGGAAAATAAAATGAGTCTGGCAGCTGTTTATAGCGTACCTGATAAATCTAATGATGCAAAACTTATACGGGTGGCCATGTTTGCAAGTGAGCCCATCCCCTTTGACCCAATGGAGAAAGCACTTCATAATGCCTACGCAGCTTCCATTGAAACCGATGAGCGATCGGATTTTCAGATGGAAAAAGAATATCCGCTTGAGGGGAAACCGCCCATGATGACCCATATTTTCAGAGCCGGGGATGGCCGACGGGTTATTGCTGCCAAGGGTGCACCGGAAGCTATTTTTGCAGTTTCAAAAACAGATAAATCTACTCTCCAGGCTGCCGTAAACGCTCTGGAGGATTTCGCAGCACAAGGTTATAGGGTACTTGCAGTGGCAGAAGCTGACTTTGCCGAAGATGGTACCACCTACCCGGAACAACAGCAATCATTTTCCTTTCACCTGCTTGGTTTAGTTGCATTTTATGATCCTCCTAAACCGGAAATCTCTACCGTATTAAATGCATTTTATGAAGCGGGGATAAAGGTTAAAATCCTGACTGGTGACAATGCCATTACCACCCAATCTATTGCCCGCAAAATTGGTTTTCGCGGAAGTGAAACCGTAATAGAAGGCTCGGTACTGATGAACCTTTCAGAAGATGAACGAACGAAACAGATAAACGAATACCAGGTCTTCGCAAGGATGTTTCCGGAGGCGAAATTGACTATTATTGAAAACCTGAAGAGCCGGAATGAAGTAGTTGCCATGACAGGTGATGGTGTGAATGATGGTCCGGCTTTAAAAGCTGCCCATATTGGAATTGCCATGGGAGTAAAAGGTTCCGAGCTTGCAAAAAAAGCTGCCTCACTGGTACTGACAGACGATGATTTAGGCAGGATGGTAGATGCTATTGCTATGGGACGAAAAATCTATTCCAACCTGAAAAAGGCAATACAATATATTATATCGATTCATATTCCCATTATATTAACGGTATTTTTACCCCTTGCATTCGGATGGATCTATCCTTCCATTTTCTCACCGGTCCATGTTATTTTTCTGGAATTGATAATGGGTCCAACCTGTTCCATTATTTATGAAAACGAGCCCATGGAAGCAGGCACCATGCAGGCTCCACCCCGGCCTCTTCAGGCAACTTTTTTTAGCTGGCGCGAACTTAGTATCAGCATTCTTCAGGGATTGGTTATTACAGCAGCATGTTTGGCAATATACCAGTATGCCGTGGATTCAGGATCAGATGAAGCCGGAGTGCGCACCATGGTATTTCTTACCCTTATAACTGCCAATATTTTTCTCACACTTGTAAACCGCTCTTTTTTTTATACCATTTTTACCACCATCCGCTATCCAAATAAACTGGTTCCGGTTATAATTTTGATAACCCTGGTAATCACAGCTTTACTATTAACGATTCCTTCCTTTCGGATTTTTTTTGGATTCCGTGAACTTAGTATACATTATTACCTGGCATCGATGCTGGCAGGTTCATTGTCTGTTTTGTGGATGGAACCTGTTAAAGCATTCTTACTTATCAGGAAGAAAAATCTGGTAAATAAATTCTGAAACCGGCTCCCTTTCCGGTTTCGCCCTGTGCGCTAATATATCCCTGATGATTATCGACAATTTTTTTACAAATTGCCAGGCCAATACCTGTTCCGGGGAAGGATTCTTTACCATGCAGGCGTTGGAAAACCTGGAAGATTTTATCCCGGTAGGAATTATCAAAACCTATTCCATTATCTTCTACGTCTATCTGGTGATAGGCCCAATTGGCATTCAGTTCTGCTTCTGCGATATTGCCAGGCTCCCATCTTTTATAACGGATTTGTATAACCGGGTTTTTGGAAGGATCGGAAAACTTTATGGCGTTACTCAACAGGTTGGTAAATAATTGTTCCATCTGAAAAGGAATTGCCCATATTACAGGTAGATGGTCAAGCTGCACCTGGATTTTACGTTGTTCTATTCCATCTTCCAACTGTTGCAGAATCGTATTTACAAGGTACCCAAGATCGGTTCTTGCAAAATGGTTATCCATTTTATTAACCCTCGAATACGATAGCAAATCCAGAACCAGTTGCTGCATTCGTTCTGCAGTGGAGCGCAGGCGCTGCAATATCTCCGTACCTTTTTCTGATAAACGGGTTTTCTCCAATTCAGCCACCATGGTTGCAAAGGTTTGAATTTTGCGAAGTGGCTCCTGCAGATCATGACTGGCTACATAGGCAAATTGTGCCAGTTCGGTATTGGAATTAATCAATGCTTCATTGGAATTTTTCAATTCCTGTGTCCTTTCTTCCACCTGTAATTCCAGCTCATCCGTAAACACCTTATGTTCATGCATATCCGTGCTGCTACCTACCCACATTTCTATTTGTCCCTCTTCATTGTATTGTGGAACAGCTCTGCTCAATTGCCACCTGTATACACCATCGTGCCGGCGAAACCGATGTTCAAATAAAAAGGGTTCACCCGTCCGAACTGAATCTAACCAATGTTTTACGTTTTCTTCCCGGTCATCCGGATGTACAATATCCAGCCATCCGACTTTAGTAAGTTCTTCCGCACTAAAACCTGAATATTCATAAACTGATTTATTAAAATAATATAATTGACCGTCTGCATCACCTATCCAAACCATAGCAGGCAGGGTATCGGCCAGGCTTCGGAACTTCTGTTCACTGGTCCGTAAAGCCAGCATTGTGGATTTTTCTTCTGTAATATCAAGTACGGTTCCGGTTAACCGGATTGGTTTTCCTTCTTTATCAAACATCACTTTTCCCCATGCTTTTACCCAATGGAGTTCTTTTTCTTTCTGAAAAACCCTGAATTCATACTCCAGCACACCTGTTTTAAGGGATCGCTCATGTGCCTGTTTCCTGACCAGTAAATCATCGGGATGAATACGCGATACCAGTTCATTCCGACCCACCGGGGCATCGGGATCAACGCCAAAAATTTCAAGAAATCCACGCGAATAATACATTTCATTAGTGAGCAGATCCACTTCATAATTGCCCATACCAGTAGCATTGATTGCAAGCTGCAAACGTTCCTCTGCCTCTTTTGCCAATCGCTTTGCCAGTACGGTTTCCGTAACATCATAGGCACTCACCATTACACCGGTTACCCTATTTGTATTGTCATCTTTCAGAGGTGCATATTCGAAATCGATGTAAAAAATTTTTCGTCCATCCTCTGCATCAATAATAGCTTCTGCTTCTCTGGCCCGGCAAACTTCACCGGTAGCAATAACCTGGCGCAACAAATCCGGAAAAGACTGTCCGATTAATTCCGGAAATACATCCAGCAAAGCCCTATTTAGAATATCTTCGGATTGCCGTCTCCAGAATCGCTCCAACATCAGCTGATTGGCCATTTCAATTACCAGATCCGGCCCCCTTAAAATGGCCATTGCGATAGGCGATTCCATCACCATTTTACGAAAATTCTTCTCCTTTTGCTCCAATTTCTGCCTCGACAAAACCAGCTCCGTAACTTCAGAGGCAATTACTATGATTCCGATAATTTCAGCAACTTCATTTCTTAAAGGCTGATAAATCAGATTAAAATAAGCCATCTGCGATTTACCGGATCGTTCCAGTCGAACTTCAAAATCAGTTGCTGTAAAAGGGGTGCCAGTTGTTAAAACATGCAATAATATGGGGGCTACCTGTTCTTTTACTTCCGGCAGTATATCAAAAAGGGGCTTACCTACAATGGCATCTGAAGGCCTGTCAATTAACTCCAGGTAGGCATCATTAGCCATTTCCACAATAAAATCTTTCCCCATCAGAATACACAATCCCACGGGGGCCTGCTTTGCTATTTCCTGAAAAGTTTTCCGCATACCTGCCTAACAAGTTTTTGCAATAATACCAGTTCCCTGAAATGTTTAATCTTTTTTAGAAAATTTCCCGAAAAAACGTAGTATTATATATAAAATTAATTCATGTCTGTCGCATACCTGCTATTGATTCTGCTTATTTTACTGGTGCTTGTACTGATTTGGTTGTACAATCGATTGGTAAAGCAGCGCCTCCTTGTTCGGGAAGGCTGGAGTGGAATCGGCACCTACCTCCAACAAAGAAATGACCTGATCCCCAACCTGGTAGAAACCGTCAAGGGATATGCCCTTCATGAAAGCAGCACACTTACGGATGTCATCAAATGGCGGAATCAACTGCAAACAAGCAATACGCCGGGTGAACAAATAATGGCCAGCAACCAGTTGAATACAGCACTTGCAAATTTTTTTGCTTTGGCAGAGGATTATCCCGACCTGAAAGCAAACCATAATTTTCTCCAATTGCAACAGGATCTCAAAGAAATTGAAACCAGCCTGAATCAAAGCAGACGCTATTACAATGCCACGGTCAGAACCTTTAATTCTTCGGTTGAAGTATTTCCAAGTAACCTGGTAGCGGGAATTTTCAACTTTAAAGCTGAACCATTTTTTGAAGAATCCACCACGAGCCGGGAGGTTCCATCGGTTCGGTTTGGATCCTAACCTTTAACCTATGCGTACCTTTAAATCTGCCGGCCTCCTTGTTTTTTTCTGTATTATTAGCTGCTCCGTTTGGTCGCAGGAACCTTATTTAATTACAGATAATTCGGCCCGTTTCATTTCGCCGGCAACACTTGACTCCATTACTGCATCTACCCTGCGATCTGCAGCAGAAAAAAATCAAATTGGCGCTGCGCAGTTTTCGGAAAGATATTCCGCCTACCGCCCACGAATAGCCGAATTAATGAAATCATTTGTTTTGTTCTCTTATCGGGTGCTTGATAAAAAAACTGCAGCCAAAAAACCTGCACCCGAATCAGCCGAATTTCTAGCCATTCAACAACAATACCTCCAGCCTGTTCAGGAAGCACTAACCCGGATTATTGAAACACCGGCATCGGTTTATCCCCTGCTGGAAGCTGATGAATCGGATCGCATCATCCGGTTTCATTCAGACCTGACTATTCAGCCATCCGGAGAAATTCTGGTTACTGAAACCATTCGGATTTATAACGGAGAAGGGGACAATCTCTCTGAAAACGATGATATTAAAAGAGGAATTGTTCGTGATTTCCCAACCAAATACCAGCATCAGGATGGCTATTGGATTCATACCGGTTTCAACCTGAAATCAGTAACTAAAGATGGTAAAGAAGAGCCTTACACTACCCAATCGCTGGATAATGGCAAAAGAATTCAGATAGGAAATGCTGAAATATTGTTACCAAAAGGAATATACACCTACCAACTTGTTTATACCACGAACCGGCAATTGATTTTTCATGCAGACCGTGATGAACTCTATTGGAATGTCAATGGGAATGGCTGGATTTTTCGTTTCGACACCGTTAGCGCCAGCCTGCATTTTCCTGAAACAGCAGTCATCGCAGCCGCTCAGTGTTATACCGGTTTAGCCGGCTCAACCGAACAATATTGTACGCAAACAGAAACAGGCAAAAACAGCATACGGTTTCAGACCGTACATGGGCTCAACAGTTATGAGGGACTTACAATTGCTGCCGATATTCAGAAAGGAATTCTTTTACCACCGGATCAGGTTTCCACCATGTTCAACTTTCTTAGGGCCAATTGGCTGATTCCCCTCCTGCTTATTATTCTTTTGGGAGTCGCCTTTTATAACTGGAGAAGCTGGAATAAAAAAGGACGGGATCCCAAAAAAGGAATTATCTATCCTCAATTTGAGCCTCCGGCCGGGCTACGGCCGGCAGACCTGGGTTACTTATATCAGCAGCAATATGGCAGTCATCTTTTCGTAGCAAGCCTGGTGGATGCGGCGGTACAAAAGCAGTTGGAAATTGAAGTAAATAAAGGAAGCAGCTGGTTTTCCGGAACAGAATACCAGTTCAACAAATTGCCTGCTTCCGCTAAAATGGCCAACGCCTCCCTGGTGAATCATTTTGGTTTTGATGTATCCGCATTATATGGCTTAAAACTAAAATCCGGCACCTACAACAGTACCTTAAAAGCACTCTATACATCTCTTGAAACCAGGTTAAAAAACCAGTTTCAGATCCAGAAAACCAAGGGCTATTCTAACAGCGGATATTTTTCACTGAATCGCGGTTATTTGTTTTTAGGAAGTTTCTTATTGGTTGCAGCTTTTGCAGCAAGTATCATCTTTCTCATTATGAATTTTACCGTTCCACTGGGCATATTTGCAGCGTTTTGCCTCCTGGTGCTGCTTGTGATTCAAATCGTTTTTTACCGCCTTATGCCGGCATACTCTGAAAAAGGCCGGCAAATTGCTGATCATATTGAAGGCTTCAAATTGTACCTCGATCAAACAGAAAAACAGGTATTTGAAACCCTGACTCCACCTCAAAAAACATTGGAACTATTTGAACGCTACCTTCCTTATGCCATCGCTTTAAAAGTAGAAAACTCCTGGGCAAATCAATTTGATGAGATTCTAAATAAAGCATTGGAAAGCGGTTACCAGCCTGCTTATTTTCATGCCGGTCGGGGCTTCTCTAATCATCTTCAGTTTTCGGATCTTACAAAAGGAGTTTCATCCGGATTATCCAGCACCATTTCCTCCTCTTCAACACCCCCCAGCAGCAGTAGCGGAGGTAGCCGGGGTGGTGGCTCCAGTGGCGGTGGTGGCGGCGGTGGCGGTGGTGGTGGCTGGTAAACTAAAACCTGCTACTGCCAATTTATCGCTGTCGTCCTTTATCCTTAAAGGCCCTGTAAGAGCCTTTTTTGGCAGGTGCCCTGGAAGCCGCTTTGGCTTCTTCCTGAGAAGTATCTTTCTTAGGGCCCTTGTAAGCGCCTCCAGTTTTCTTTTTTACTCCAGGCGTACCAGCAGCTTTTGCCTTAATTCCGGATTTGGCCTTACTATCAGGTGTAGACGCAACTTTTAGCTTGTCTTCCTCCTTTTTCCTAAACTCTCTTTTCGGAGGTGGTACTTTTCGTTTGTTTTTAACCGGAGCAGCAGAAGATTCCTCAATTGCTTCTTTCAGTTTCTCAATTTCAACTTCACTCAGGTAACGCCATTTTCCGGTAGCCAGCGTACTGAGTTGCAGATGCATGATACGAACTCTTTTCAAGGCAGTTACCTCATAACCCAGTTCCTCACACATGCGCCGAATTTGCCGGTTAAGCCCCTGTGTTAGGATAATGGTAAAACTTTGCTTACCGGTAACCCGAACCTTACAGGGAAGGGTTACTGTTCCCAACATGGGAATACCGGCTTCCATCTTTTCAACAAAGCCCTGTGCAATAGGTTTATGTACCCGAACCTGGTATTCTTTTTCATGTGAATTACCAGCCCTTAATACCTTGTTCACAATATCTCCATCATTGGTCAGCAGTATCAATCCCTCTGAATCCTTATCCAACCGGCCTATAGGAAAAATTCGTTTGGGATAATTCAGGAAAGAAATAATATTCCCCTGCACCTGCTCTTCGGTTGTGGTGGTGATGCCCATTGGTTTATTCAGGAGAAGATAAACCGATTTCTCTTTGTGTTTCCGGGTAATCAGACTTCCATCCACTTCCACCTCATCGCCGGGTTTAAAGCGATTGCCCAGTTTGGCGGTTCGCCCATTCAATAATACTCTTCCCGTTTTAATTAACTCATCGGCTTCCCTGCGCGAACAATAGCCCGTATCACTGATGAACTTGTTTATACTGATGGATTCTTCCAATGCCTTATTTTTTCTTTTTTGATTTTTTTGCAGCGGATTTTTTGGGATCCGCTTTCTTTGCGATGGCTTTCCTTGATGAAGCTGTTCCGCCTTCTTCTTTAATCGCTGCACTTATTACCCATTCATAATCCAGTTGCCTTTTTTCCAGATTTGCAGCCACCACTTTAATCCGAACCTTATCACCCATCCGGAAGGTTCGGCCAGATCGGCGCCCCGCCAGCATATAATCTGTTTCCACATGCCGGAAATCATCGTAGTCGGATAAGCTGACAATACTTACCAGTCCCTCACATTTATGCTCCACCGTTTCAACCCAGAAACCAAATGAGGAAACCCCACTGATAACACCATCAAATTCTTCCCCAAGGAAATTCATCAGGTATTCCACCTGCTTGTATTTATTGGAAGCACGTTCTGCATCCATGGCAGCACGTTCCCGCTCACTGCAGTGTTTACATTTTTCTTCCATTTTTTTATCCGGAAGGAATTTTTCATCCAGTACTTCCTGCAAAACACGGTGCACCAATACATCCGGATAACGACGGATCGGCGAAGTAAAATGCGCATAATGTTCAAACCCCAGCCCGTAGTGGCCGATATTTTTGGTGGTGTACACCGCTTTTGCCATTGTTCGGATGCCGAGTTGCTCCAGTACATGTTGTTCCGGTTTGCCTTTTACATCCAATAGTAACTGGTTAAAAGACGCTGCAATTCGCTCTGGTGATTTGGTATCAAATCCATGTCCGAATTTTCTGGCAAAAGCTGCAAATGGTGTCAGCTTTTCTTCATCAGGCTGGTCGTGTACCCGATAAGGAAAGGGAAGTGTTTTTTTATTGACTTCTATCTTACTTACAAATTCCGCCACGGTACGATTCGCCAGCAGCATAAATTCCTCAATCAATTGATGGGCCTCTTTACTCTCCTTGATCATGATGCCGATCGGCTTCCGGTTTTCATCGAGTTTAAAGCGAACTTCCTGCGAGGAGAAATTAATTGCACCTTTTTTAAAGCGTTGCTTTCTGAAACGCTGCGCAAACTTATTCAGCAATAAAATTTCTTCTTTATACAACCCGTCTTCCGATTCTATAATTTCCTGTACTTCTTCATAGGTGAATCGATGGTCGGAATGAATCACCGTTCTTCCCAGCCAGCAATCTTTCACATCTCCCCGGGCATTCATCTGGAAAATAGCAGAAAAAGTAAGTTTATCTTCATGAGGCCGCAAAGAACAAAGTTCATTCGAAATCCGTTCAGGTAACATCGGGTTCACCCGATCCGGTAAATAAACGGATGTAGCACGTTTATAAGCTTCCTTATCCAACTCCGTATCCGGCTCCACATAATGGCTTACATCTGCAATATGAACTCCGATTTCATACCCTCCTTTCACTGACCGAATAGATATAGCATCATCGAAATCTTTGGCATCCACCGGGTCTATGGTAAAGGTCAATACTTTCCTTACATCTTTTCTGCGCTCAATTTCTTTCTTATCAATGGTATCAGGAATACGGGCTGTTTCTTCGAGTACATCTTCCGGGAACGCCATTGGGAAACCATTCTCCAGAATAATCTCCTTCATAGCCAGGTCATTGGGCTCCTGCTCTTCCAGCAATTCTACTACTTCACCTACCGGTTTTTTATTATTGGACCATTCTATTATTTTCACAACAGCTCTTGCCCCATTTGCAGCACCCTGTAATTTTTCCAGCGGGATATAAATATCCGGCATGGGCTTATCGCTTTCCGGAATAAAAAATGCAAAGGTTTTGCTCAATTCCAGTTTACCCATAAAGAGTTGCTGCTTACGATCCACCACTTCGGTTACAATTCCCTGCAGGCGGCCTCCACCTCTCCCGGACGATCGCATCACCTGCACCCGAACCCGATCGCCATGCATGGCAGTATTGAAATCATTGGGACGAACCAGGATATCCTGTTCCATTCCTTCCACAATCACAAATCCCATTCCACTCCGGGTAATATCCATCCTGCCAACGGGAAGCGCATTGTCTTTGCCCGCTGGTTTTTGCTTTTTTTTTGTTTGTTTCTTTTTACTCATCATTTCACTTTTTCGGTTAAGCAGAAGCAGAAAACTGTCTGCTAAATGTACCGATAATCGATTTAAAGCGGTCCATCTTATTAAATAAAAAGACCATTTCTATTGGAAGAACATACAGCGACCAAGTGGCCAACTCCTGCTGAAACTTCATTAATCGAACCGCATCTTTTTCGGTTGTCAGTATTATTTTATTACTTCCACCCAACTGATTAAACCGGCGTTCGATTTCTTTTATATCATCAATGGTGAAAATATGGTGATCACTGTATACCAGTTGCTCATAACTAGCTATTTTTTCTGATAGCAGGCGTTTTAATGGTTTTGGATTGGCGATTCCCGTAACCAGCAACACCTCCATGCCCTCCTCCAGTTTTCGTTCCTGCCGGCTCACCAATTGATAGGGATTGCCATATGCGATACTTGCAAAAAACAGTTCCTGGTGAGGAGCCGGTTGCAATTCCTTTTCAATTTCTTTAGCCTGCTGCTCAGACAGATTAGCCGGACATTTGGTTACCACGATAATATCCGCCCGTTCAGCACTTTTTTTTTCATCCCGCAAATCACCGGTTGGCAGGTACCAGTCGCGGGAGTATAAATTACTGTAATCGGTTAAGACAATATTCAGGCCCGCCTTGATGGCACGGTGTTGAAACGCATCATCCAGTACTATTAATTCCGTTTCCGGCCGATCATGCAGCAAAAGTGGAACAGCTACTACCCTTTCCTCTCCCACAGCCACACTTACATGAGGAAATTTCAAATGAAACTGCATGGGTTCATCTCCAATTTCCAGAGCTGTTGTTTCGTTATTGGCCAGGGCATACCCCCTTGTTTTTCGTTTGTATCCCCGGCTAAGGGTAGCCATTTTCAATTCCTTTCCGAAATGTCGGAGCAACCATTCCACCATCGGCGATTTACCGGTTCCTCCAGCCGCAATATTTCCTATGCATATAATCGGGATATTAAAACTGGCAGTTTTCAGCAGCTTCCAATCATAGAGTTTATTCCTTAAAAAAATCGCCACCCAATACAAGAGGGAGAATGGAAACAACAGGATCCGTAAAGGCTTCAAAAGAGGAAAATTAAAATTCATAGAATGCATCCGGGGTTAAACATCCATTTAATGGCAGATCAAACTGGTCCAATCCGGGAAGCGCCTCCAATGGTTCAAAATAACTGATTCCTAATTTATAACAATCCTCCGGCACATTAGTTAGAAAGCGGTCATAATATCCTTTCCCATACCCGAGACGATACCCTTTTTTATCAACCGCCACTAAGGGAACCAACACCAGATTTAATTCGGCCGGATCAATTACCTGTCCCTCTACCGGTTCAGCTATACCATATTTATTTTTCCTGAAGTCCGTTTCTTCATTTACCAGTAAGGCTTCCATTTCAGGTTTCCCGGGATGGATGACCGGAAAAGCCAGTTGCAGCATTGGAATGCGGAACTCCATAAAATCGGTCAGCAAAAAGGTATTAGGTTCTGCTTTCTCTTTTAATGGCCAGTAAGACAACACGGTTTCCAACTGATCAGGCCATTGCCATTGTTGAAAATGAATCAGGATCAGGTCATCCCGTCGGCTCCTCTCCTTTTCTGAAAGTGCCAATCTTCGATTGAGGAAATCAATTCTGCACTCTGCTTTTGTCATGGCTCAACGGTTGATAAAAAAAGAAAACACGGTAGTTCCATAATTACGTTCCTGCACAAACCAGGTAGTTCCCTGATAATTGTTTCGCGGTGTATGTTCCAGCACAAACATCCCGCCTGGTTTCAGCAATTTTTTTTCCACCACTTTTTTAGGCAACTCATCAATATTGGTCAATGCATAAGGAGGACCTGCAAAAATAAAATCATATTGATCCGTACAGCTGTCTATATATTTGAACACTTCCATCCGCACCACCCGAATCGTTTCATCCATGCCCAATTCCTTCACCGTTTTGGAAATGAATGCATGCATGGTGGGATCCTTTTCAACAATCACCTGCTCAATTGCCCCGCGCGAGCCCAATTCATAACTGATGCTTCCCGTGCCTCCAAAGAGATCGAGGGTTTTGGCTCCTTCAAATTCAATATTGTTTTGAAGAATATTAAACAATCCTTCTTTGGCAATATCTGTTGTAGGCCTGGTATAAGGCATATTGGTTGGAGGCTGTATTCTTCTGCCCCCCAGTTTACCGCTTATGATACGCATAATCCTGCCTGAATAAGTGGGGTAAAAAAATGAGCATTCATTCCCTGCAAATGCCGTTCGTCCAGTTGAATTCCTTCCGGCACAGGACCTAAGGCCAGATTGCCTAGGTATTTATACAGATCCAGGTAAAGCGCACTGGAGGTATCCATCCAGCCCGACCATTCCACCCGGGTCGTTTCAGGGGGAAGCCCGTACTGTTGTAATACTGAAAGAACCAGATAACTGACATCATCCGGTGTTTGGTATTCCAACTGCTGGAAAAACTTCCAGCCGGCATGATGCAATGCCATAAAAATCAGGTGCTGATCAATTACCAGATATAAAATCCCTTCTTCCGGATGATCCCTTTTATTGAGTTCCTGCATCCAGGTGGTTAACTGGTGCGTATGGGTTGCATTGGAATGAAGATCGGCCATCGCTGTATAAACAGCACTGGGCATACGAAATACTGTATAATGTTCTCCGTTTAAATGACGATCAGTTAACATCGTTCCTTTAAACAGATCACCAAACTGGCAATCAAGCCACTCTTTTCCATTTTCATTCCCATATAAGGCGGATGGGATAAGTGTCACCTGTTGGGACTGATAAATAAAATGTACTTTTTTCCATTGACGGATCCAGTCTTTTTTATCCGTTATCCAATCCTTCAGAGAAATACCCGCATCTTCCTCGTTTAGTTCAAACTGACAAATTTCCAGCATCAGTGGCTTCTTGTTTTCATCCATTCCAAGCATACGGATTCCTTCACCGCTCAGTTGAATCAAAAGGTGTTTGTCAGACAGATCAGAGAGCTCCTCCAACTTAATACTATAATTGGTTGTGTACGACATAACAAGTGCTGCAATAATACGGTATTCCCAATAATCAGGCCGTCAGTTTGTGCAGCAGTTTTTTCCCTTCTGCCTTAACTTTTACATCGTCCTCCATCTTTGCCGGTAGGGTCTGCATTTTTTTAAGGAGTTGGATGGCTTTAGCCCGTTGATCTAACTGCTGGCAGGCCCGGGCCAGCTCCAGGTAATTCAGAATAAAAGAAGGATTAAGTGCCATGCTTTTTTCATATGCTTTGGCAGCAAGATCAAAGCTGGCATCCGGAAATGCACCATAAAATAATTTAACCGCTCCTCTTTTAAAACTGCCCAAATCGGAGATTTCGTAATACCATCTTCCCAAAACATGATAGGGACGAAAATCATTTGGATCTATCTGGATTGCTTTATCAGCATGGTATTTGATTTTTTTAACGGCATCCACCAGTTCTTTTCCTGAACTCATCAAGGCAACCCTGCCAAGGGAAACTGCCATCGCAAAATGAGCATCTCCGGAATTTGGATAGAGTTGCAATGCTTTACTGGCAAATTGGTGGGCTTTTTTATAATAGGCATCCCGTCTGGCTTTTTCTGCACTTACCCTGTTGCCCAACCTATCCGCAAGCAGACTGGCCTTATATAAAGCGGTATGATTATTCGGCTCTAATTCCAATGCCCTTAGATATTGCTGATACGCCAATTGATCATTCAGTGCCTTTTCTGATTCATCGGCCATTTTCAAAACCTGCTCTGCTACCTGCGCATAACAGGTTGAAAGCAATCCGGAAAAAATAACAAGCAGAAGAAATAATCGTTTCATGTATTAGTCAAAACTTCGGGTCAGACTGATTCCCACTTTTCCATTAAACTGGTGGATAGGGGCATTCAGTTTATAAATACTGATGGTGATTTTGACAATATTACCGAATTGATGATGAATTTTATGAATAATTGAGTCCGCTATTTCTTCCAGCAAAGGGGTTGGTATGGCCATTCTTTTTTGAACTATTTTAAACAGATCCTCATAACTGATCAGATGTTTCAAACTATCATAGCGGTCTTTTTTGACAACATAATGAACATCGAGATTGACTTCAAAATCATTCCCCGTTTGTTCTTCTCCGGGAAACAGTCCATGGAAACCATGGAAAACCAATTGGTGCAGGTGAACGGTTAACATAACAAATTTGGCGGCTTTACTTGCCGCCAAATTATCAATTCTGGAATAGATACCAGTATTATTTTTTTAAACATGCCCGGCAGCCGAGAGAAAACGCTCTGCGTCAAGGGCCGCCATACAGCCGCTTCCGGCGGCGGTAACAGCCTGCCGATAGATTTTATCCTGAACATCTCCGGCGGCAAAAACCCCTTCCACACTGGTTTTGGAGGTTCCGGGAATGGTTTTGATATAACCTGCTTCATCCATTTCCAGCCAGTCTTTAAAAATATCAGAATTAGGCTGGTGACCAATGGCAACAAAAAAGCCATTTAGGGCGATTTCTGTCTTTTCGCCGGTCAGGATATTTTTAATGCGTACTCCTTCCACCTTTTTATCACCCAGTATTTCATCGGTTTCAGTATTCCAGTAGATGGTAATATTCGGGGTTGCTTTAACACGATCCTGCATTACTTTGGACGCTTTCATGCCATCTTCTCCTTTTCTAACGATCATGTGTACGCGAGTAGTTAGTTTGGAGAGATAGAGTGCTTCTTCGCAGGCCGTATCACCGGCACCAACAATGGCCACTTCCTTTCCTTTAAAAAAGAAGCCATCACATACGGCGCAGGCACTTACACCAAATCCATTCAACTTCTGCTCGCTTTCAATGCCCAGCCATTTTGCAGATGCACCTGTTGCTATAATAACAGAATCTGCCGTAATTGTTTTTTCCTCATCAATTACCACAGAGAATGGGCGCTTGGAAAAATCCACACTGGTAGCTAGTCCATAACGGATATCAGCTCCCATGCGTTTGGCCTGTTTTTCAAAATCCTCCATCATTTCAGGGCCCTGAATTCCTGCAGCATAACCCGGATAATTTTCTACTTCCGTGGTGATGGTTAATTGTCCGCCTGGCTGAATCCCCTGGTATAATACAGGGTTCAAAGCAGCGCGGGATGCATATATTGCGGCCGTGTATCCTGCCGGACCAGAGCCTATGATCAAAGTATGTACGTGTTCGATTGATTTATTATCCATACGGTTAAATTGAGCGTTTAGAGCCTGCAAATTTACGTTCAAATTTGTTAATTCGATGTGAGTGAAATTACTTGGGGATAACGAGTGTATCATACTGTACCGAGTAACCGCCAAAATAGCCGAGGGCACCTCCGTTAATATTACTTAACACTTTGGTAGGGTTTGCAAACGGACTGCCAATAGAGCCATAATTGTATTCCATGGTTCGCCAGAAATCAAAACAGGCTTTATCGATATTGGTGAATTTGAGAATGACGGTATCACCACGATCAAAAAAAGAATAGGTTTCAAAATCGATTTCTTCATTTCGATTGATGCCTTTTTCCACTTCAATATCGTAGGCAGTTCCATCCACAATCTGGTCATCGAACACAGAATTTAAACCCGGATTAAAGGGGCCGCCATTGGTGGAATTAAAAAAACGGATATAATTCCCAAATCCGGGCGGATCCGTTACCCTGGCCATCAGCACCACTTTGTTGGTATCCGGATTATTGATGGATGGTCTCCACCACAGCGAGTCGACTGTTTTTTTATGAAGCGGTATGCTTGTAATGGCAGAATAGGTTTTCCCTTCTACCGTAATTTCCAGGGAATACGTTGTTCCTTCTACTCCGGTAAAGGCGGTTGCCAGATCAGAGGAGTCAGTTGAATAATAATAGATGGTTCCAGCCGGAGTTGGAATTCCATATTCTTTTAACTGGTGCGTTTTTGTTCCATTGGAAACGCGAACCAGGGCATTTCGCACAAAGGAACCGGTAAGGATTTCCGGATTGATTTCACTTAAAAAATCAAGACTCCGGGAGAGGAAAAAAAGCGGTGCTGTTCCAGTTTCGATAGTGCCTTCCACCACCAGTTTGGGTTCCTGCTGGTCCAGGTCAAACCGGACCGATTTTTCGCAGGAAATTAGTGCTGTCAAAAGAATAAGGTAAAGAAAAATGATCCGCATAGGTTCCTTATAACAAAACAGGTGAGAAAAGGTTAAAAAAAAGCCATCTCCATTTAATATAGAGATGGCCAACTATTTTGCACGCACCTTTCACTCATTCACCTATTCACTCATTCACTTATTCACCTATTCACTCATTCACCCTTATCCCAAGTACGCTTTCAACGCATTGCTATAGCGTGCTTTCTGCAGGCGCTTGATGGCTCTTTCTTTGATCTGACGAATCCGCTCTTTGGTAAGATCGTATTTCTGGCCGATTTGCTCAATGGTTACACCATTTTCGCCATCCAGACCGAAATAAGCGTTCACAATTTCCGCTTCACGTGGACTCAGTGATTTCAATACGCGCCGGATTTCGTTACGAAGGGAATCCTGCATAACGTCTTCATCGGTATCATCACTTCCTTCCAGCAAATCACCCATCGCTACATCTTCTGCTTCGTGAACAGGAGCATCAAGAGAAGTGTGACGGGTATTACTTTGGAAAATATTGTTGATTTCAGTTTCGCTCATTTCCAGGATTTCAGCCAGCTCTTCAGTTGAAGGCTCACGCTCATGTTCCTGTTCGAATGCCATGTAGGCTTTATTTGCTTTATTGTAGGTACCGATCTTGTTCTGGGGCAAACGAACCAGACGCCCCTGCTCAGCCAAAGCCTGAAGAATGGACTGACGAATCCACCATACAGCGTAGGAAATAAATTTAAAACCCTTGGTTTCATCAAAACGCTGTGCAGCTTTGATCAGACCAAGATTTCCTTCATTGATCAGGTCACTCAGGGAAAGACCCTGGTGTTGATATTGCTTCGCCACAGACACCACGAAACGAAGGTTCGCCTGAACCAGTTTGTCCAGGGCTCTCTGATCACCCATTTTGATTCGCTGAGCGAGGGTTGTTTCCTCTTCCGGCGTAATCATGGAGATTTTAGAGATTTCCTGTAAATACTTTTCTACCGCCTGGGAGTCGCGGTTGGTAATCTGTGTAGCAATTTTTAGCTGCCTCATGCCTGTCTATTAATTTAATGAATAACGCTCATATGACGCTTACGGTTCGCCAATAGTTGTAAAACTACCCGTTAAAGATAGGCGAAAATGGTCCAGAACTGTCTGCAAAGATAACTACTGGTTGCTAGAAATCATAGCTTTTGTGGATAATTATCTGCTTATCAAGGCTAAAGGAGGAAGCTTGTCAGGGCTCAAATGCAGGCTGGGCGTACCGCAACGGTTTGCGGAATTTTCGTCTAATAGTGCACGATAGAGCCATCCGGACTGTGAAGAACTAATTCCTTTTTGTCAGATTCTTCTACCCTTCCCACTATTTTTCCTTCCAGTCCGAGTGCTTTTCCGGCTGCAATTAGTTGGTCAGCAGCCGTTTCTGATGTAAAAACTTCCAACCGATGGCCCATATTAAAGACCTGGTACATTTCCCTCCAGTCGCTGCCGGAGGCATTTTTAAGCAGATCGAAAACAACAGGAGGTTCGAAAAGATTGTCTTTGATAATCCGGAAAGATGCAGGCAGGTATTTAAGGCATTTGGTTTGTCCGCCTCCGCTGCAATGAACCAGTCCATGTATATCTCCGAAATGTTCATCCAGCAAAACTTTCATTAGTGGAGCATAGGTACGTGTCGGACTCAACAACAGGTGCCCGATATCGGTACCAGGGAAACCATCAACCTCTACCCCGTCAGTCAGCCGATTGGGGCCGATATAAACCACCTCTTCGGGTAATCCTGTATCAAAAGATTCAGGAAATAGCCGGGCATAGTCTTTATGAAGGGCATCATGCCTTGCACTGGTAAGTCCGTTGCTGCCAATTCCGCTGTTGTAGTTTTTTTCGTAACTGGCTTGTCCGGCGCTCGCAAATCCGACAATTACATCGCCAGCCTTAATTAAATCATTGGTAATCAGTCTATTTTTGGGCCAACGGGCTGTCATCGTGCCATTTACGGCGATGGACCTTACCACATCTCCCACATCTGCCGTTTCTCCACCCAGGTAATGAATGCCGACTCCATAAGTTTTCATTTCGTCAAAAAATTCCTGGGTGCCTGAAATTATGGCTTCGAGCACTTCACCGGGAATGAGTCGTTTATTGCGATCGATGGTAGAGGAGAATAACAGATTATCATGAATACCCACGCAAAGCAGGTCATCAATATTCATTACGATGGCATCCTGAGCGATTCCTTTCCAAACATCGAGGTTGCCCGTTTCTTTCCAGTAAAGAAAAGCCAAAATGCTTTTTGTTCCGGCACCATCTGCATGCATGAGGTTTACCCAATCAGCATCATTTCCAAGATAATCGGGGTAAATTTTGCAAAATGCATGTGCATAAAGCCCCTGGTCCAGTTTTTCCGTTGCTTTGTGAACTTCTTCCTTTTGTGCAGATACTCCTCTTTTAGAATACAAACTCATGATTGCGATTTCGAACTGCGAAGGTGGGGAAAAAAGGGGAAAAAAGGTGAAAGGTGAAAGGTGAAAGGTGAAAAGAGAGAGGTGAGAGGTGAGAGGTGAAAAAAAACCGAATTGTTTTATACGACTCTAAGAACTTACTCAACTGTATGAAAAACAGCATATTAGATAAAATAGCGGATTGATTTCCGGGTTCTTTCTATTCTGTTTCTTAATTGTTTCTATGCTGTTTTTAAGTGGTTGGATATCTTATGTCCGCTTTAGCATCGCTCTTCCGATAGCCTTACAACCTCCCCCTACTTTTATCCTTTCCCTTCTCCCTCCTCCCTTCTCCCTCCTCCCTTTTCCCTTCTCCCTTCTCCCTTCTCCCTTCTCCCTTTTCCTCCTCCCTCCTCCCTTTTCCCTTCCCCCTTTTCCTCCTCCCTCCTCCCTTTTCCCTTCCCCCTTTTCCTCCTCCCTCCTCCCTTTTCCCTTCCCCCTTTTCCTCCTCCCTCCTCCCTTTTCCCTTCCCCCTCCTCCTTTTCACCTTTCTCCTTTTCTCCTTTTCTCCTTTCACCTTTCACCTTTCACTTTTCACTATTTTTGCCCTCCCTATGCAGGTACATCGTAATATTGAACAACTTCCCTTATTTGAAAATGCCATACTCACGATTGGTACTTTTGACGGCGTTCATTTGGGACATGTGTCCATTATTGAGCAAATGAAAAGCTTGGCAAAAGAAGTTAACGGAGAAACCGTTATCCTAACTTTTCACCCGCATCCGAGAAGGATTGTCGGCAAAGAATTACAACCGGTCCTGTTATTGAACAGTATGGCTGAAAAAATTAAGCTGCTGGAGGCAGCAGGGATTGATCACCTGGTAGTGGTACCCTTTACCCCTGAATTTGCTGCCCAATCGCCAAAAGCCTATGTAGAGGAATTCCTCATCCAAAATTTTCATCCACACACCGTTATTATTGGATATGATCATCGTTTTGGTCAAAACAGAGAAGGCGATTTCAAGCTGTTAGAAACGTATGCAGCAGAACAGGCCTTCGGTTTGGTGGAAATCCCCGGCAAACTGCTGGAAGAAGCTACCATCAGTTCCACCAGAATCCGGCAGGCATTATTGCAGGGTGATATCGAGCTTGCAGGCAACCTGCTTGGTTATGCTTATTTTTTTGAAGGGCTGGTTGTCAAAGGCAATCAATTGGGCCGGACATTGGGTTACCCTACTGCCAATCTCCAATTAATTGACAATGAAAAACTGATTCCAGCGAATGGAGTTTATGCAGTTACCGTGTCCTTTCCAAATAAAACACTTAGCGATCCTGAACACCTGAATGGCATGATGAATATTGGCGTGCGACCAACAGTTGATGGACTCAGCCGGGTAATTGAGGTTAACATTTTTGATTTCAATGATGATATATATGGTGAAACCATTTGTGTTACTCTAAAAAAATGGTTACGGGCGGAGCAGAAATTCAATGGCCTGGATGCTTTGAAAGAACAATTGGCCAAAGATAAAATTGCCAGTTTAGAGGCACTGGCTCTTACATAATTTTTACCAGCAACTCCTTAAGTAATCCACTATCAGAAGTACCGCTGTCGTTTATTCCGATAGACCGAAGGTTGTACTGATGAAGCAGTAAAAGAATCCGTTCAATACCATCATAGCCATAGCGCTGAGAACACTGAATATAATCTTTTACAAAAAAAGGAGAAGTTCCAATGGTGGATGCTATCAGTTTTTCATCTGAACTATGCACCCCGAAAATCATAAATACCTTACTGAAATAATTATAAAGAGCCGGCAGAATCATCTGAATAGGACCGGCTTTGGGATTACTTTCAAAATACTGAACAATCCGGATGGCTTTGGGTAAATCTTTTCTGGCAATGGCTTCCTGTAATTCAAACACATTAAATTCCTTGCTTACTCCAATGAATTTTTCGATATCATCTTCTGTGATATTGGTTCGGGTTCCAAGATTGATTAATAATTTATCAATTTCATTTTCAATCCTGCTTAAATCATTTCCAATATGATCCACCAATAAAAGACAGGCTTTTTGCTGAATCGTAAATCCTTTGGACTGAACCAGTTTTTCTGCCCAGGCAGGCAGTTGGTTCTCATACATTTTTTTTGTTTGAACCAACTCGGTTTTATCCTTCAGCAGTTTGGCGAGTTTGCTGCGACCATCCACTTTTTTTTCTTTGTGGCCAACAACGAGAATGGTGGAAGACAGCGGATGGCTGATATAGTGTTCTAATTTATCCAGATCTTTCATCTGCTGTGCTTCTTTTATCAGCACCACCTGTTTGTCTGAAAACATGGGGTATTTCATGCAGGCATTTACCACATCCGCCCAGTTGGCTTCCCTTCCGTAAAAAATAGTTAGGTTAAATCCGGCTTCCGCTTCTGATAAAAGTTGATGTTCTGCCACCTGCATTACTTTATCGATATAATAATCTTCTTCTCCTTCCAGCCAGTAAACAGGTTTGTATTGTTTTTTCTTCCAGTCTGCCAGGATTTTATCTACGGACATGCTTTTGATTTCAGGATTGCAATAATAATTGAAAGCTGGGAAAAAAAGTGGAAATTGCGATGCAGCCTCCATTTCCACCCCCTGAATACTGCTTAATTTTACCCTCTTAATTTTTTTGGCACGGTTTTCGAAAGGGCTTTCATAGCATTCAATTAAAAACCTTTATTAACCTGATTTATAACCATTTCTAAATTCGAAAAACAATACATAATGAGCACATCAAACTATCCTTCAGCCACCCCTACTCAAGAACCTAAAAAAGATTATAAGGGCTTGATCATTGCGTTACTGGCAGCAGGTCTGCTTGGAACCTGGGGTTATTTGTTATGGAACAATAACAAAAACGAACAAACAATTCAGCAAAAAGAAGCAACCATTGCGCAGGTTACAGATGAAAAAACGGAACTGCAGCGTAATTTTGATGCTTCTCTTGCCCGCCTTGATTCAGTTACCGGTTTCAACAATCAACTGGAAGGAAAACTGACCGACAAAAACAGTGAAATTTCTAAACTGAAAACGCAGATTCGCAGCATTCTTAATAAAAGCAATGCAAGTGCATCTGAATTAAAGAAAGCAAAATCGCTGATTGCTGAAATGAATGAGAAAGTAGCTAACCTGGAACAGGAAGTAGCCCGTCTGACCGCTGAGAACACTCAGTTGAATACTGACCTCGGTTCAGAAAGACAAAAAACTACCCAGTTGAGCACTGATCTTGCAACCACCACTTCTGCCAAGCAGGAACTGGAGAAAACAGTAGACATTGCTTCTACGCTGAATGCATATAATATTGCCATCACCCCAATCAATGAAAAAGGCAGTGGTAAAGAAAAAGTTACAACTTCAGCTAAGCGTGTAGACAAACTGGTTATCTCCTTTGATGTTGACAACCGTATTGCTCCCGCGGGAAGCGCAGAAGTTTATGTGGTAGTAATCGGACCTGATGGAAAGCCTGTATCTCAGGAAAGCCTGGGTTCTGGAAATTTCACCACCCGTGAAGATGGTGACAAGCCATTCACTGCTAAAGTTCCGGTTAAAATAGAAACAGGTAAGAAAACTCCGGTTGAGTTTGCATGGAAATCTACCAACGACTTCCAGCGTGGTAACTACAAAATTGAAATCTACCATAATGGTTTCAAAATTGGTGAAGGAACCCGCGAATTGAAAAAAGGTGGCCTGTTCGGTTAAGATCGAATTATTACACCCAATAAAGCATGAAGATTACCGTCTGCCACTGGCAGACGGTTTTTTTTTTACCCGGCGGGTGTCACCCGCCGGGTAAAAAAAAACCGCCTCAATAAATTGAGACGGCCACTTGTAATTTTATAAATTCGATTACCGGAAGGTATAACGGGCAGAGATACCGAAATTATCTCCACGGAAACTACGGTACTTATAACCTGGTGCATCAAATGGATCAACCACTCCAATAGTAGGTCGAACATCAGCAGACAGGTTCAATGGAATTTTTTCGAATTTGTAATCAATTCCTCCAGTTGGGAATACACCCAAACCGAATCCTTTCAGTCCATCATAATCTGAAAAAGAATTATAGGCAGTTAAACCACCACCCACGTACCAGCGAAGTCCAGGTACCGGCTTAATTGGAAAATGATGCTGGTACGCAGCACTGAAAGCTACGGTAACCCAATCAATTCCTCCACCTCTGTATCCACGGAATCCCAGGTTAAATTCCAATGCACCTGGTTCAGTAATATGGGTTTTGTAAGACCCGGAAATAAGATCGTAATAACCTCCGATTCTTCCTCCAATTGCACTTGTGTAACTACTCTGCGCATTTGCACTCATAATGCCAATTGCCATAGCAAAGGATAAAAGTACTTTTTTCATATCAGGGATTTTATTTGAGTGCAAATTACAACAAAGCTTGTATACAATATTCTGCTGCACTGAAATGTCTATGAACAGAACGTTTTCTCCTACCAACTGCCATTATCCATGCATGTTAGAATGGTTAGTAATTGCCTGCTGTTTCTTCACGGTTCCGGTTAATTTTAAGGCCTTATTACAGGATCGCACGTAAGGCTGCCCGTCCTATATGAATCACCCGGTTATCGCCCGGTTTACGGCCTTCGTATTGAATGTTCATCTCCAGGTTTTTTCCTAATCGTTTTGTTAAATCGAGCGACCATTGGAGATTTTTTCCTGGTTGCAAGCCATCGAGCATAATATAACTCACCGTTGAGTTGGTTGGAAAAGGATATTTAATCGTGGTATAGGTAAATTTTCCCTGCAAAGAAGCATTTTGCAGCAGGTTGTATTTAAGATCCGTATTCATTGCATGGGAATTTAATGTTTCAGAAAGCCCCAACTCATTGCTTTTTTTCTGATACCGGTACCCGCCTGTAATTCTGAAATTAGCCCCTTTGGTAAAACTCAATTTGGGTTCCAGCGAATGTTGTTTTACTGCATAATTTCTATTGTCAAATTTTTCATTACCGGTGGTTAAATCCGTTCCACCGGTTTTACCAATCAGTTCCAGTGTATAACGTTTGGCAATATTCATCCGACTACGGATACTCCATTCCTGCTGCGCCCGGCTTTCCAATCCATAGGTTAATAATATTTTTGCATTGTTTCTGATATTACTGATATCAAAACCCCAACGCGAACTGAAGCGATTAAACGCAATACTATTGATCCATACACTGGTTAAACTGATCAGTGTACTATCCACCAGTCTATTATTAAACGGATTAAACTGAATGGACCCATCCGCCAATTGTTTTCTGAATAATTGTAAAGAGGATTGAAGGTTGAATCGGGTCAGCATTTTTTTCATCCCTTTTGATGAAGCCGGATCCATTACGGCTCTTGGATTAATAGCCATACTATAATTAAAACTATTGTAGGCTGCTTTTACAAATTCATTGGTTGGTGTGAATATGCGAATATATTGTGCCTGATCCTGAAATAGGGCTATTTCAAATTCATTCAACTGTTGTACTCCATCATTATTGTAATCAAACCAGGCATATTCCCCCTGCCCGGCTGGTACCTCCAAAAATGCAAAATCCCGTTTCTGTTCCTGCCCTGCTCCTAATTCGTAAAGAATATTTCCGGTAACCAATCCTTTCCATTCATTGATCATATATTCAACACGGCCAAGAACAGTTTTATCCGATTCAGCATTCGTACTTGTTTTTTGAAAAACCTGTAAAGTCCGGTAAGTGGCATTTACACGTAACTGATGCGCGGCACTCGACATCAGTTCACCGGTAAGGGTGAAATTCTGGCTTCGATCCGTACGCACCAATCCTTTTCCTATTGGTAATTGGTCACTGCGCGTATAATAACTTAATCCCCATTTATTGTCTTTCTGTTCATTTGATTTAAGGTAGACTTTCACAATATCAAAGGAAAAACTATAGGGTGTAATCGTATCAGTTGTTTTATTCCGTGCTTCATTGTGTTCCAACTCATAGCTGAAACCAAGTGTATAATTGCGTAAACTGGAAAAGTTTTTTGCGATATTAAGTGAGGGGCGCAAAAAAAAGCCCTTATCCTGCAGGCTTGAAGATTGTGTATAGCTGAATTGATTATTAAAGGTCCAACCTTTCACTATCTGCTGGTGAAGCAAACTATTTCTTGCTCCGTTAAAGCCATCGCTACGATTGTATCCGGTGAACTGGTAACGTAATTTGTTGGTTCCTGCATCATTCAATTCCAAGCCGGCTGCATACATGGTTTCGTCAGCAGGTTGTACAAGTAGTGGCAGCCCCCAATCACGCGAAAACTCCACATTTCTTAATCGTTCCAATGGTTTAAAACTATGTTCCACCCATTCAAAGGAACCATCGCCCTGGATATTCAGTGCTTTATTGAGCTTTTCAATGTGTTTGAATTGCAGGCGGCCGGCAAAGCCCTTATCATTTCCTTTCTGTCTGGTTGAATACGTATTGATATCATAATTGCTCATAGCGATATCTGCACTGACCGTTGTTTTCCCACTTACCATATAGTCTGCACCAAAGGTTAGTACCTGTTGTTTTTTGGGGGTAACCAACAGCGCCGCAGCTTCATATCTTCCCTGCGGAATTCCATTTACCGGTTCGACCCACCGAAACACTTTCCCATTTGCCGCATTCAGATCAGGCAGGTAATTTCCTCTCCCCTGTCCAACATCCACAAAACTTAAATTGTAACGGGCACTGTCGGGATGGGTGGAATACATATAAACGGAATCAGGTACCCCATTTACCAGCACTTCAATTTTTTTATAAAGAATTTTACCGGGAGAAAACGTATCTATGGAGGCAACGGGATAAAATGCAGCCTGCACACTGTCTCCAATTAATCCCAGAAATTGTTTCTGTTGCGGATCAAGGGTCTGATTAATGGGAGAATTTTTAGCATCATTATTGGAAAAAGCAGCCATGCGCACCCGGAATCGTTTGCCTATATCTGTTTCATTTGATAAATAAAGATTGGTATTGAGGTAATTTCGATCGGCATATTCAAACTCTACCTGAATCCTTCGGTCCTTGCTGATCATTCGACGCGGCGTAAATGTGATTTCTGCAGTGTTGTAATTAATTACATAATCGCGATCCTCTCCTCTTTGTAATAATTCACCATCCAGGTAAACCCGCTCCGTTCCTGCCAGTACCACAAAATACAATTCGTTATTGGAGCCGGTAAGGCGATAAGGTCCCTGATTTCCTTCCTGTCCGTCAAATATATTTCTGGTAAATTTTCCTTTTGCTATGGAACCGCTGAACATGGTTCTGTTCACTACATTATTACCGAAAGAACTGGTATTTTCAAATGCTCCACCCTGCAGGCGTTTGTAAAAATTCAGGAAATAATTCCGGTTCTGGCGAATATCAATATCACCCAGACTAAGCTGCCATCCTTTCTTTTTGAATTGCAGAAAAATGCGGTCAAACTCATTGAGTTGTTGTGTGGTTCCATCGGGTTGAATGGGAATATTATTATCTGTGATCGCTGCCGCAATTTCAATACTATCTCCCAAAAAGCCGTTGATCTGCAGGTTCAGATTGGAGGTTACCACGGCATCCTGGGCATTTCCGAAGGAAATACCCCTTCCAAAACTTCCGCTGTAATTGATGTTTCCGAAATTGAAAAACTCCTCCTCCTTTCTACCCGGATTTCCCATGCTTCGAATTGTTTGCTGTGATACATAGGTGTTCAACAAACTATCAAAATTCAATTCCTGTTTCACTTTATTGAGGCGGGAGGAGAAGCTTCTCCAGGAAACCAATACCGAGTCAAAGGGTGGCAGCGTTTTGAATTCGATGGTCGCATTCAGCCAGTCGATGGTGTATAAACTATCGGAGATGCCGGTGATGCGAAAGGTACCCGGCACTATCGTCATGGTATCCAGCTGCAGTTTTCCCTGTTTTACCGGTATGAATGCCTTCCGTAAATTGGAAGATTTTAGCGGTTTCAGGGGTGAAGGTGCCTGTGCCAGGAGTAACTGTCCCCACAATACGATCATCAACGATATCAGCAGTTGTTTTCCCAATCGGCCCTGTTTCCACTTAAAGCGATAAAATTAACTGATTATTGCCCAATAAAGCCCATGCAGCGCTCCTAATGCGATACTTGTCAATCAGGAATGAAAATCAACCAAACCCACGCGGGCATACTGCTGGTTCTTGCCGTACTTTCCTTGAGCTCCTGCACTACACGTGATATCTTTCGCAGCCCCTATACCAATAAACAAAACAGCTACCATGTAATGCCTGTTTTATCTGATGAAAAGAAAACAGCCAACTACCTGACGGCAAATGCCACACTCGGAGGTGCCAATGATTTTCTGACGGATGATCTTTATATTTTTCAGGGTAAATGGCATGTGAGTCACCAGTTTGGATCTAATCTCCAGGGGTATTTTGGGGTGCATGGAAGTGCTGGAATTTATGATATCTCAAGCTCTGCCTATACTACCCTGGATTATGATCCGGTTACGGGTGAACCCATTGAATTTAATGGTCCAAAAGGTAACAAGTTTACCGGGTCATTGGGTTCCACAGCCGGACTTGCATTGGTAGTTCCTTTGGGAACCAGGGTGGAATGGCGGGTTATTGGAGTAGAGTCCAGTTTCGGGCGGGAATTTGGCGATTATTATAAAGCCCGTCTGGCATTGCCCGACTCTGTAATTGATATCTCCGATCGGCGAAATACCCATCTTACACTGGGCGGTTTTACCGAATGGGTATTTAAACCAAGAAACCCGGATATCCGGATTGGGTATCAGCTTGGAATTGGGTCTTCTCTTCACAGGCTAAGAAATGAAGTAGATAATCTTTACAATTTCACTCCTTTTTATATCAATAACACCTTTCATTTTACCATAAGAAGAACGACCGGTATAGTGCGATTTTCGGCCGGTAATTATTATGGGGCCGCTCAAATGGGAATCAGTTACCGGCTATAATTAAGCCGGAACCGATTCACCATACATTTCCGCTTTTAATTTTTTAACGCGCTCATCTTCCAGGTATTCATCAAAGCTCATGAGGCGATCAATGATGCCATTTGGTGTTAGTTCGATGATTCGGTTAGCCACCGTTTGCATGAAGGTATGGTCATGCGAAGTAAGCAGAACGATTCCGGAGAAATTCTGACAGCCTTCGTTGAAGCTTTGAATACTTTCCAGATCAAGGTGATTGGTTGGCTGATCCAGCATGATGAGGTTAGGGTTTTGCAACATCATCCTGCTAAGCATACAGCGAACTTTTTCGCCACCGCTCAGAACGTTTGTTTTCTTCATGATATCATCGCCGCTGAACAACATCTTACCCAGGAAACCACGTAAAAAGGGTTCATCTGCATCCGTAACATGTGCGGGTACATATTGACGTAACCACTCCAGCAGTGATAGTCCGTTGGTGAAAAATTCATTGTTTTCAATCGGCAGGTAAGCGCTGGTGATGGTGGTTCCCCATTCAAAGCTTCCTTTATCTGCCTTGCGCAGATTATTGATAATCTCAAAGAAGGCAGTTACTGCCAGAGGATCTTTACTTAGAAACGCGATTTTATCGTTCTTGTTTACACTGAAACTCACCTTATCAAAAAGTACCCGACCATCTACGGAGGCGCTTAATTTCTCCACATTTAGAATCTGATTTCCAACTTCCCGCAAGGGCTGGAATATGATACCAGGATAACGACGGTTGGATGGCTCTATTTCTTCAATAGTTAGTTTTTCCAATGCTTTTTTCCTACTGGTAGCCTGTTTGGATTTGGAAGCGTTGGCACTGAATCGGGCAATGAAGTCCATCAGGGCTGCACGTTTTTCCTCTGTTTTCTTATTCTTATCATTTATCTGGCGGCTCATCAACTGAGAGCTTTCATACCAGAAAGTATAGTTACCGGTAAAAATCTTGATTTTCTGCCGATCCACATCCGCCACATGGGTACAAACTGCATCCAAAAAGTGACGATCATGCGATACTACCAGCACGATGTTTTCATAATCAGCCAGGAAATTCTCCAGCCAGCTGATGGTTTCAATATCCAGTCCGTTGGTAGGTTCATCAAGCAGGAGAATATCAGGGTTTCCAAAAATGGCCTGGGCCAGGAGTACTCGAACTTTCAGGTTACCCGGAATATCTTTTAAAAGGCTTTGGTGAAAGGTTTCCGGAACACCCAGCTCACTCAGCATACTTCCTGCATCACTTTCGGCAGTATATCCGCCCATTTCTCCAAATTCACCTTCCAGTTCACCGGCGCGCATGCCATCCTCCTCTGAAAAGTCATCTTTGGCATAAATAGCATCCCGCTCCTGCATCACCTGCCACATTTTCTGATGCCCCATCAACACGGTATTCAGAACCGATACATCATCATAGGCAAAATGGTTTTGTTTCAACACAGCCATCCGCTCACCTGGGGTTATACTAACTGAACCTTTGCTGGGCTCAATTTCACCCGACAGGATTTTCAGGAAGGTTGATTTTCCTGCCCCGTTTGCCCCGATAACCCCATAACAATTCCCTTTATGGAAGTTGAGATTTACCTCATCAAACAATACGCGTTTCCCAAACGATAGTGTAACATTATTAACTGAAATCATGTGTATAGCTCCTTTTCGAGGCGCAAAGGTAAGGAAAAGGGGGGAAAGGAGAAGGGGGAAGGGAGAGAGGAGAAGGGAAACAGGAGATGGGAAACAGGAGATGGGAGAGAGGAGATGGGCAAGAGGAGGAGGGAGAGAGGAGAAGGGGGAAGGGGGGCAACGGAGGGAGGGCACTTACCCGTCGGGTTTTCCCATCGGGTGGGCGTTTGCCATTCAGCGAATGTTCGCGGTCATTGGTCGAAAGAATTGCACAAACTAAGTGTAATGTTTAGATATTGCCTTGATTTTTATCAATGAAACCCATTAACCTGATATTTATCAGCTCCATATTTTTGGGACTGATTGCCGTTCTGCTGGTATGCACCTGCTTTCGGAACAAACGGATTTGTTGCAGGTTGCTGGCGGCCTATTTTTTGGTATTTACATTTTTTTCTATATATAGTATTCTTATTGAAACAGGATGGATTATTAACATTCCCTATTTAATAGGTTTTAATCTGCCACTATACTTTTTTCCATCAGCTCTAGGCTATTTATATGTCCGATCCATTACAACCAGTCAGCCATTCACCATTCAAAAAGATTGGTGGCAGTTCTCTCCGGCCTTTTTTTGTCTGATCGATTTGCTGCCATTTTATTTGGTTGCAAAGGATGAGAAACAAGCTCAAATCAGCCAATTATTAAATGGGGATACTCATTCACTCTATTCAACGGGTAGCCTGACCAACTTCGAACTTTATCTTCCCGTATTATTAATTTTAGGTCTCTGTCATTTATTGGCCATATTCAGTTTGCTCGCCCGTTACAAATTTAAACTAGACAGAAACCAGCAACCCTTGAATCGCCTCGCTATCTCAAAAAAGAAAATTTCCAACCTGGAGAACTCCATTTCGATTTATGACGGGCTTGAAAATATCGGCCAGAAAGGATTATTTCATTGGCTTGGAATTTTTACCGCATTGTACACCATCTTCTGGTTAACCAATAGCATTGATTTTATCAGCTCTGCAGAATACAACGGGAATTACTTTTCAAATTTCCGAAATATAGGTACCGCAAGCACGCTGATACTATCTGTTGTTTTATTTTTTCTTACTACTTTACCATCAGTCCAGAATTCCAGAAAAAATAAATGAGTTGCAGCCTTATCTGACTAAACTCAGCTTTCTATCTAATTTGGATCATTAATCATCTTTGCCTTTTATTGGAACTTAGATGCCTAAACAAGAGGTGAGAGGTGAGAGGTGAGAGGTGAGAGGTGAGAGGTGAGAGGTGAGAGGTGAAAGGTGAAAGTGAAAGGTGAAAGGTGAGAAAGGCCATGGACACGGGGAGGGTAAACCCGAAGGGTGAAAAAAAATCGCCTCCCAATGGGAGGCGACTGAGTTTTGTTGGAAACTCTACAACTTATTTTTCTCCTTTTCCCCTTTTTCCCCCTTTCCCCTTTTCCCCTTTTTCTCCTTTTTCCCCTTTTCTCCTTTTTCTCCTTTTTCTCCTTCCCTCTCTACTCCGTTACCAACCCTGCACCGATATATTCCAGATTCAGGCGGGCAATATTCGTAATGGAAATTTCTTTGGGACAAACAGCTTCACAGGCACCGGTATTGGTACAGGCACCAAATCCTTCGCGATCCATCTGCGCTACCATATTCAGCACCCGGCTTCTGCGTTCGGGTCCGCCTTGAGGAAGTAATGCCAGGTGAGACACTTTTGCAGAGAGGAACAACATAGCTGAACTGTTTTTACAGGCCGCCACACAGGCTCCGCAACCAATACAGGCTGCCGCAGCAAATGCCGCATCAGCTTTATCTTTTTCAATCGGCATCGCATTCGCGTCTACCGCATTTCCTGTATTTACAGAAATATATCCGCCTGCCTGAACGATCCGATCAAAAGAAGTACGATCCACCACCAGGTCTTTTACCACCGGAAATGAATTGGCCCTCCAGGGTTCTACAACAATGGTATCGCCATCTTTATAAGCCCGCATATGCAACTGGCAGGTAGTATTCGCCTGCCATGGACCATGCGGTTTTCCATTGATATACATGGAACACATTCCACAAATTCCCTCCCGGCAGTCATGGTCAAACGCAATTGGTTCTTTTCCTTCCCGGATCAGTTCCTCGTTCAACACATCGAACATTTCCAGAAAAGACATCTCGGAAGAAATATTTTTTACCTGATAGGTCTCGAATCTTCCTTTATCCTGACTATTCTTTTGTCTCCACACCTTCAGGGTGAGGTTCATGTTATAATGCTCCATATCAACTATGGTTGGTTAGTTAATTATTCCAATTATTTGTAAGAACGTTGCGTTGGTTTGGCCACTTCAAAAATCAATTCTTCCTTATGCAGGTTCCAGTTATGCTCTCCGGCATATTCCCAGGCTGCCACATAGGAAAAATTAGCATCATCCCGAAGTGCTTCTCCTTCTTCCGTCTGGCTTTCCTCACGGAAATGACCACCGCAACTTTCCTTTCTGTTCAATGCATCTATACACATCAATTCGCCCAGCTCAATAAAGTCAGCAACCCGGTTGGCCTTATCCAGTTCCGGATTCATTTCATTAATTGTGCCGGGAATCCGAACATCTGACCAGAATTCTTTTTTCAACTGGCGGATTTCTTCAATCGCCTGTTTCAATCCCTCTTCACTTCTTGCCATGCCACATTTATCCCACATGATTTTACCCAGTCGTTTATGGAAACTTTCAACTGTCTGACTGCCCTTGATAGACATCAGCTGCTGAATACGATCTGCCACTTCTTTTTCTGCCTGTACAAATGCCGGATGATCTGTTGGTATATTGGATACCCGGATTTCGTCAGCGAGGTAATTACCAATTGTATAAGGGATTACGAAATAACCGTCTGCCAGGCCCTGCATCAATGCAGAAGCACCAAGGCGGTTGGCTCCATGATCGGAGAAATTGGCCTCACCCAGTGCATACAATCCCTGTACGGAGGTCATCAGTTCATAATCCACCCAAAGTCCGCCCATGGTATAGTGAACAGCCGGATAGATCCGCATTGGAATCTCGTACGGGTTTTCACCGGTAATCTTTTCGTACATATCGAAGAGGTTACCATATTTTTCTTTCACCACTTCTTTTCCAAGCTGGGTAATCAGTTCAGGAGTTGCGCCCTGAATATTTCGTTTGTTTACTTCGCCTTTTCCGTATCGCTGAATTGCATCTGCATAATCAAGGTAAACAGCCTGGCGGGATGAGCCTACGCCAAATCCGGCATCACAACGCTCTTTAGCAGCCCTTGATGCCACATCACGCGGAACAAGGTTACCAAATGCAGGATAGCGTCTTTCCAGGTAATAATCACGTTCCTCTTCCGGAATTTCATTGGCCCTGCGGGTATCATTTTGTTTTTTAGGTACCCAGATCCGGCCATCGTTCCGAAGTGATTCAGACATCAGGGTCAGTTTACTCTGATGATCTCCACTCACCGGAATACAGGTAGGGTGAATCTGTGTAAAGCAGGGATTTCCAAAATGCGCCCCTTTTCTATGTGCTTTCCAGGCCGCAGTAACATTGCTGCCCATCGCATTGGTGGAAAGATAAAATACGTTGCCGTAGCCACCGGAACATAACAGTACAGCATGACCGAAATGACGTTCCAGTTCACCGGTTACCAGATTACGTACAATAACACCACGTGCCTTCCCGTCAATAACCACCACATCCAGCATTTCATGCCGGTTGTGCATCTCCACATTTCCCAACGCAATCTGACGCTCAAGCGATTGATATGCACCAATCAGCAACTGCTGACCGGTTTGTCCGGCTGCATAAAATGTACGTTGCACCTGTGTTCCACCAAAGGAACGATTGGAAAGCAAGCCACCATATTCACGGGCAAAGGGAACACCCTGGGCCACGCACTGATCAATTATACTTGCACTCACTTCTGCCAGGCGGTGCACATTGGATTCACGTGCGCGGTAATCGCCCCCTTTAATGGTATCATAAAAAAGACGGAAAACAGAGTCTCCATCATTCTGGTAATTTTTTGCAGCATTGATACCACCCTGGGCAGCGATACTGTGCGCTCTACGGGGAGAATCCTGAAAGCAGAAGGCTTTCACTTTGTATCCCAGTTCACCCAGTGATGAGGCAGCAGATGCTCCCGCCAATCCGGTTCCAATAATGATCACTTCCAGCTTTCTTTTGTTAGCCGGATTCACCAGTTTACAGTGTCCTTTAAACTCTGTCCATTTCTGATCTAAAGGCCCAGCAGGAATTTTTGAGTTGAGCATATATCGACAATTAGATAAGTTAGTCCTTGAAATTAAACGGCCATTTTAACCCGCCGCACTTTTGTTGATTGTTTTTCCCCCCTTTCACTTCTCCCCTTTCACCTTTCACCTTTCACCTTTCACCTTCTATCCTACCCATCCAAAGTACATTGCCACCGGCATCAGCGCAAACAGAACCGGTACTAGGATGGAGAACAGATATCCAACTGTAATCAACAGAGAATTGTATTTATTGTTGTGTACACCAACTGTACGGAAAGCACTCTGGAATCCATGTGCAAGGTGATAAGCTAATGAAATACATCCCAGCACATATAAAACAATTACCCAGCCCTGTGTAAATACGGCTTTCATTTCACTGAACATGTCATGCATTTCTACTCCGTTATAGGTAACAGGAGCAAGTGTATGCGTAATCCGTGCCTTAACCCAAAAGTGGGCAATATGTACAATCAGAAAAAGAAGAATGATGGTACCCAGCAAACCCATAGAACGGCTATACCATTTACTTCCCTTATTACCCATACTTACTGCATAGCCTACAGAACGCGCACTTCTATTTTTGGCCTCCAGCAGGTAGCCTTGTACGATGTGCAGGATAATGCCGGCAAACAAGCCAACTTCCAGAATTCGGATCAGAACGGTGGAACCCATGAAATGTGCTGCCTTATTGAACATGGCGCCATTTTCATTGGGATCAAACAGATCTGCAAAAATGCAGGCATTGATACCGACATGTATGATAAGAAAGGAAATCAGGAATAAACCGGTAAGACCCATTACGAATTTCTTGCCAACCGAGGAGGTGAAGAATTCAGACCATTGCATACGGCACTAGTGTTTATGATTTGTGCAAATTTAGCCATTGAAGGCTTCCCTTTAACAATTCTGTTAAGATTTTATTGTGGGAAATGCTTGTATTACAAACAATTATAAGATAAAAAAAAGCGGTCCGCCATAGGCAGACCGCGATAAATAAGCAATTGGTTGGTCGAAAATTACCACTTGTCAACCTCTTCATCTGCAGCTGCAGATGGCGGCACACTGGCTCCATTGTCAGATACAGGGGCAACTGCAGCAACAACTGCAACTGCTTCCTGTTCAACATTGTCAAGGGTTTCCCCTTCTTCCAGGTTGTCGTGGTTATAAGCATCAAAATCAAAATCCGGCATCAGATCAGTCTTAACATAATCAACTGCCTCTGTCAATGCCTTCAGAAACTTATTAAAATCTTCTTTGTACAAAAAAATCTTATGACGATCATACCCATTATCATCAAACTTCTTACGGCTTTCAGTAATGGTCAGATAATAGTCATTACTCCGGGTAGCTCTCACATCAAAGAAATAGGTTCTTCTTTTACCAGCTCTGATGCGCTTACTGTAAACGCTCTCCATCTTTTTGTCATTATTCTCGTACGCCACAGTTATTGTTTTTTTGCAGTTAAAAATTATGCTCGCGTATAATGTAGGAGCAAATATAGGGTTGTTTGTGAATTAGCAAAATTTTAGAAAACATTTGTGCAACACTAAGTGTTTACCCGTATCCGTTAAACCAGGGCTTCATCTTCATTTTCTTCCTGCTGGTGTTCATATAAATATTGGTAATATTCGCTGGTTTTTAGTAATTCCTCATGGGTTCCGATATTCGATATCTGACCATTTTCCATTACAATGATTTTATCAAATGAAAACAGGGAAAAAATCCGATGAGTGATGATAATGGAGGTTTTATTTTCAAGAAATCCTGCCAGATTAGCAATAATTGTTTTTTCCGTTTTGGCATCGACGGCACTCAGACAATCATCCAGAATGATGATGGGTGCATCCTTTAAAAGTGCACGTGCAATACTTATCCGCTGTTTCTGGCCTCCGCTCAGGGTTACTCCCCGCTCTCCTATCACCATATCATATTGCTGGCTAAAGCTCCTAATTTCCTCATGGATGCTGGCAGCTTTGGCTGCATTTTCAATAGACTGCTGGTTCGTTTCCTTTAACCCAAACCCGATATTATTCCTGATTGTGTCACTGAACAGAAACACATCCTGCGGCACATAACTAACCTGTTCCCGCAGATAGGTTAAATCAATGTTCCTGATATTGGCATGCTCCAATTCAATGCTTCCTGAGTCGGTGTCGAATAAGCGAAGCAATAATTGAGCAAGCGTTGTTTTTCCACTTCCGGTGCGACCAATAATGGCAACTTTTTCGCCTTGCCTGATTTCCAGATTCAGGTTGCTGATCGCTTTTATTCCGGTATGTGCGTAAGTGAAATCAACCTGATTAAAAAGTATATTGCCTTTTATTTCCGGCCGCTGCGGATTTAGCGGCTGTCTGATTTCAGGAACGGTATCCAGAAATTCATTTATCCGTTTTTGAGATGCTGCTGCCCGCTGGATCATGCTTGCCGTCCAACCGATTGCACTTACCGGAAAAGTGAGAATATTGATGTACATCACGAATTCCGCCAGCATTCCGGTTGTTACATTGGAGCCGGGCTGCATCGCATAAATGCCTCCTATCAGGATCGTTAGCAAGGTCGAAATCCCAATCATCAGGGCCATGGTCGGAAAATAAATTGCTTCCATTTTCGCCAGCCCAATGGTGTTTTTCCTATACTCCTCACTGTTTTCTTCAAAATAAGCCTGCTGCGATTTTTCCTGAACAAAGGATTTGATTACCCGAATCCCGGAAAAAGATTCCTGTGCAGTTGTTGTTAATTTGGATAAGAGCGCCTGTATTCGCTCACTTCTCCTGTGAATATTTGTATTTACAAGATATATGGTGATAGCCAGCAATGGCAACGGAGACAATACCAGCAGCGTTAATTTGGGATTGGCCTGCAACATATAAACCAGACAAAAAGTGATGGTAAATGCCAGGTTTACAAAATACATGATAGCCGGACCGGTATACATCCTCACCCGGCTGACATCTTCCGTAATGCGATTCATCAGATCACCGGTGCGGTTCTTCTTGTAAAAACTCATGTCCAACTGCTGGTAATGGCGATAGATCGTATTTTTCTGATCAAATTCAATATGGCGGCTCATTACAATAATGGTTTGCCGCATCAGAAAAAGAAAAAATCCACTGAGGATGGCAGTTCCAAGTAAAACCAACCCGCATACAATCACCAGTTTGCTAAAACTGAGTTTCCTGGTAAACTCGACCAGTTCATACACCAGCCAATCGTAGGAGGTAACCTTTCCGCCATTATAACCCGGTAATTTCTGTTCAACCGCATCTATTACAAATCGGGTAATCTGAGGTGCCAGAATCCGGAAATAGTTAGACAGTATGATAAACAATATCCCCAGGAAAAATCGCCACCGATATTTCCATAGGAATTGATTCAGGCTTTTTAAATGTTTCATGAAGGGGCAAATTTAGGGCAAAGGGGGGAGTTCTAATCACCCGGCGGGTGCCACCGGTCGGGTGGCACCCGCCGGGTAGAAAAAAACAGCAAAATTCAGGAGGAAAAAGTCGGAAGGGTTTGGGAAATTGCCGGATGATTCAACTGATTAAATGTAGCAAAGCCCTGCTGACCGGCAGTATTTTATGCCTGCTGGTTTCTGATTCAGCAGCACAAACAATTACCACCCATGATCGGATTACCGTAGTTACTGATCCTTCCCAGGGCACCAAATCCTACCTGGGATGGGGTAAATTCCCCAGTGCAACCACTCCTATCAGAAAAATCAAACTGGTGGTGAAATTTGGTTGTCCGGATTCCCTCCGCTGTGCTGATTGGGATTATATGGACCAGATCCTGATTCGTAGGAAAGGCGGACAAAAAGAAAAAGACCTGGGGTATGAAATTGGCCGGATGCTTACACCATATGGCGGAGCTTTTGCCAAACAATGGAATTTTGAATGGGAAACCGATCTCACTGATTTAAGCCTCCTGCTCAGAGACAGTGTGGAAGTAGAATACCGCCACGCCGGTTATGAACCCAACAATGACCGTGGCTGGAAAATTACCGTTCAATTTGTAATCACCCAAGGTCCGCCGGCACTTCCTCCCATCGCCATTCATCGGATCTACGATGGTCATTATGCTTATGGCGATTCCAGTAAGCCTATTGAAGCTTTTTTAAAGCCGGTATCATTTACCTCCTCCCCTACAACCCGGAACGGCCGTTTTCTGGTTTATCAAACAGGGCATGGTATGGACCCTGCAGCTTGTGGTGAATTTTGTAGCCGTTACCGCGAAATTCATTTCAATAATATCCTGATCGACAAGCGTGATATCTGGCAAAAATGTGGCGATAACCCACTGTATCCGCAGGCAGGTACCTGGGTCATTGATCGCGCTTACTGGTGCCCGGGAGAATTAAAACATACTGACAAATATGATCTCACTGTACTGCCTAACCGAAAACAGGAACTGGACATCAATATGGAGCCCTATCAGTCGGTGAAGCCAAGTGCAACCGAAGTAATCTCAGCTTATTTCGTAGAATATGGCCCCTATCGAACCGCACATGATGTTGCCATGGAAGATATTCTGGTGCCATCTAAAAAAGATATCCATTCAAGAATTAATCCGGCTGGAACCAATCCGGTAATTTCCTTCCGAAACCTTGGCGGACAAGTACTTCGCACCCTCAGCATTGTTTATGGTACAAAAGGAAAAACACAAAGCAGTTACCAATGGAAAGGAGAACTAAAACCCGGACAAACCGCCGTTGTGAGTCTGCCAGGTATTATAGAATCTACCAATGGAGAAAATGAATTTCAGGTCCTGCTCAAAAATCCCAATGGCAAAAAAGACGGATACCTGCCAGATAATTCCCTGATCAGTCAATTCCGACCTGTTCCAAAACATGGTACAAATCTGGTTTTCCAGTTTAAGACCAACCGGCAGCCGGAACATAATTCCTACAGCATCCGCAATGCCAAAAATGAAGCGTTGCTGGAACGGAAAACAGGTACACTTAAAGCAGACAGCCTTTATCAGGAAAAACTGAGCCTCCCTGCCGGGATGTATACCCTGCAAGTTCGTGATACCGCTGGTGACGGACTGGAATTCTGGTTTAACAGAAGAGGGGGCCGCGGTTATACCAGACTGTTAGATGACCAGCGCAGGATGCTGCATCATTTTGAATCTGATTTCGGCACCAGCCTGTTTTATGCATTTGAAGTGGTTGAAGATTCTACAAAACACCAGCCAATTCAGGATCAGCCATCTGTTGGATTATACCCTACCATGAGTGCCGGACCAACCACGCTGGATTACTTTAGCAATACGGCTGAAAAAGTTATCGTTCGCCTGATCAGCGATCCCGGAAATCAATTGGTGGAAGAACATATCTATGAAAACCTGAAAGAAGGGATTTTCCAATATGACATGAGTTATCTTCCTGCACAGCGCTATTATGTACAGGTATGGGTAAAAGGAAAAATGGTATTTAATAAACGATTACGCATTGTTTTCCGACAATAAGCAGGAAAGCACTACCGAACAATGGAAATTAGTCGTAAATTCTGCCCTTATTAATTCACCAACAACTCAACGAACATGCAATCGCAACGCAGACAGTTTCTCAAGTTAATGGGTGGCCTGGCTATCGGCGCAACCGGAGTAGCCTGTATGGATAATTCCTCTGACAAAAAAACGGATGAAAAATCTACCGCCTCAGCAGAAGCAAGCAAACAATTATTCTTTGAAATTTCTCTTGCACAATGGTCGCTTCATAAAACCCTGTTTGAGAAAAAAATGGACAACCTTGATTTTGCCGCCAAAGCAAGAAAAGATTTTGGAATTGGCGTGGTTGAGTATGTAAACCAATTCTTCAAGGACAAGGCCAAGGATACCAATTACCTCAACGAAATGCTGAAACGGTGCAGTGATAACGAGGTAAAAAATCACCTGATCATGATTGATGGCGAAGGCGATATCGGACATAAAGTGGAAGCAGAACGAATCAAAGCAGTGGAAAATCATTACAAGTGGGTGGATGCTGCCAAACACCTGGGTTGTGCTACCATCCGGGTAAATGCAGCCGGACAGGGAACTGCGGAGGAAATTGCAAAAACTGCAGCAGACGGATTAACCCGACTCGGCGAATATGCTGAGAAAGTGGGCATCAATGTAATTGTTGAAAACCATGGCGGTTATTCTTCCAATGGTGCCTGGCTCGCCGGCGTAATGAAAGAAGTAAACAAACCAAATGTAGGAACACTGCCTGATTTTGGAAATTTCTGTATCAAACGCGAAGAAGGTAACTGGCGCAATTGCCTGGATGCCTATGATCGCTATCAGGGTACAACTGAACTGATGCCCTTTGCAAAAGGCGTAAGTGCCAAATCGCACGATTTCGATGAGCAGGGAAATGAAAAAGAAACCGACTATACCAAAATGCTGCAGATCGTAAAAGCAGCTGGTTTCAAAGGGTATATCGGAATTGAATACGAAGGAGAAGTACTGAGTGAGGATGAAGGTATCCGTAAAACAAAAGCCCTGCTTGAAAAAGCAGGAGCTTCGCTGGCATAAAATTAGATGGGAGGATGGTTATTGCCATCCTCCTCCTAATGCTCTGTATAAATTCACTTTGGCCTGCATCATTTTCAGGCGGGTTTCCACCAATTCCAATTCTGCATCCAATACTCCTTTCTGTGCGGTAATTACTTCCAGATAATTGGCATATCCCCCAACATATAAATCTCTGGCTGTCTCAACAGCCGTTGATAATACATTAAATTCTTTCTCCTTCAGATAAAACTGCTGCGTTAAATTTGACCAGTTATTCATTTGCGTACTTACTTCATTGTAAGCACCCACTAATGATTTTTGGTATCTGGCAAAAGCAGCCAATTGTTCGGCGGTGGCAATCCGGTAGTCTGCCTTTAACTGACGGCGGTTTAATAAAGGACCGGTTAATCCGCCTACCACCCCCAATGCCAGCGATTCGGCGCTGAACCATTTCGCCGCATTATAAGAATGCAAACCAATCATGGGTTGTAAAGTCAGTGCCGGCATAAATGCTGCCCTGATTGCATTAATATCAGCCTTGCTTGCCTCCAGTTCATAACTTGCTTCCAAAACATCCGGTCGATTAAACAGCACATCAGAAGGAAATCCAACCGGCAACGGGGCGGGATGAATCTTCTGAAAAGCAAACTTTGTTCTTTTAATCGGGGCATCAAACTGATTGGCCAAAAAATTCAATTCATTCTCAATAGACAGTATTTGTTGCTTCATCACCCATTCGAGCGTTTGGGTTCGGTACAGTTGCGCTTCAAACTGCTGTACCGCCAATTCTGTTGCACGTCCCCCCTCTTTCTGGATTTTAACCACTTCCAAGGCACGTTGTTGCAATTCAATATTGTTTTTAACAATATCCAGTTCAATATCAACCGCACCTAATTCATAATACAGGGAAGCTACCTGGGCAACTAACTGGGTGGTTATATATTTTCTTCCATTTTCCGCAGCCATCAGTCGGGCTACAGCTGCCTTCTTTTGGGATTTTAATTTACCCCAGAGATCAAGTTCCCATTGGCTTCGGATACCAACAAACAAGTCCGGAACCGGATTCGGAACTTTCTGATCTTCCTTCAGATTGGGAGATAAATTCATATCATAATTTCCCACCCCATTCATGGTATATTCTCCGAAACGATCCAAACCACCCGATACCACTCCCTGCACCGATGGCAGAAAAGCTGCTCTGCGCTGAAAAACCTGCTGGTTCATTATCTCTACCCGTTGCAAGGCAATCAGCTGATCCGGATTATTTTTCAAAACCGTATCAATCAGGTTCTGCAAAAGTGAATCAGAATAAAAAATATCCCAATGAAAACTTCCGGCAGAAGTACTGTCCATTACAGATGCAGAGGTATCCGATATCGGCAGAAATTCAGCCGGTATTTGTTTTTCTTCCGGAAGTGCCGGTGGTGCAGCTACCCGACAGGCAGCCATCACAACCGCAGCAATTAGCATTATTCCCGGTAAATTAAAACTTCGTTTATGCATCACCGTCAATTGTTTCGTTTTCAATAGTTGTTTTCTTAACCGGCGCTTTCAGCAGAGAAGCGAAAAGCACATATAATCCGGGTATAACCAATACACCGAACAGTGTACCAATCAGCATACCACCAGCTGCAGCCGTTCCAATGGAACGGTTTCCCATGGCACCTGCCCCTGAAGCCAGGCAGAGAGGCAGCAGGCCTGCAATAAAAGCGAAGGATGTCATCAGAATAGGACGTAATCGCGAAGCCGCACCTTCAACAGCAGCATCCAAAACAGAACGCCCTTCTGACCTGCGCTGAATGGCAAATTCTACTATCAGAATGGCATTTTTACCCAATAATCCAATCAGCATAACCAATGCTACCTGTGCATAGATATTATTTTCGAGTCCCAATAACCAAAGTCCGAAAAATGCTCCGAAAATACCAGCCGGCAAGGATAATAATACCGGAAGTGGCAGAAGAAAACTTTCGTATTGAGCCGCCAGCAACAGATAAACAAAGACCAGACAGATCAGGAAAATATAAACGGCCTGATTACCGGAAAGAATTTGCTCTCTTGTCATACCACTCCATTCATAGCTGAATCCACGGGGCAGGTCTGCAGCAGCAGCTTCAATTTCCCTGATCGCATCTCCACTACTGAACCCTGGTTTGGAATCGCCTGTAACCATGGCAGAGGTGTACATATTGTAACGGGTCAACTGCTCTGGCCCATACACTCTTTCCAATTGTACAAAAGTGGAATAGGCAACCATTTCCCCTTTATCATTTTTCACATAGAGCTGGAGGATATCTTCCGGATTTCTGCGGTATTGCGGATAGGCCTGCACCATCACTTTATACATTTGTCCAAAGCGGATAAAGTTCGTTGCATAAAAACTACCCAACAGGGTTTGCAGCGTACTCATCGCATTATCAACCGTAACCCCTTTTTTTGCAGCCATTTCATAATCGATATGTAACATGTACTGCGGGAAACTTGGATCGAAACTGGTAAATGCACCACTGATTACAGGTGATTGTTCGAGTCGTTCAATCAACTCATTGGTAATGGCTGCTGTTTGCGCCAGATTCCCTGTTCCGGTTTTATCCAGCACCCTGAATTCAAATCCACTTGCATTTCCGAAACCGGGTACGGTTGGTGGTGGAAAGAATTCAATCTGTGCATCCTTAATATGTTTTGTTTTGGCAATCAGTTCATCCATCATATCCTGAACAGATTCCTTTCTTTCTTCCCAGGGTTTCAGGTTGATCATTCCCATTCCATAGGAAGCGCCGGCCACATCATTCATCAGACTGAATCCGGCAAGCGTTGCTATATTCTCCACGGGCTCGAGACTATTTGCCACTTTTTGAACTTCATCCAGCACTTTTTCTGTCCGTTCAACAGTGGCACCCGGAGGCGTGGTCACGTTCACATAAATCATTCCCTGATCTTCTGTGGGTATAAAGCCGGAAGGCAGCACTTTAATGATTCCAAAAGTCAATAAACAAAAGAGCAAAAAAAGCGAGAAGGTCAACACTCTTTTACCGGCAATCTTATGGATCAGCCGGGCATACCAGCGTTCTGTTTTATCATAATTTTTATTGAAACCGGCGAAGAATCTTCCCAACAGGTTTCTGCTTTTTACCTCATCATGACGCATCATCAAAGCACATAAGGCAGGCGTAAGCGTAAGTGCATTAATACCGGAGATCACAATAGCAATGGCCAGTGTAATGGAGAACTGGCGATAAAATACCCCCACCGGTCCGCTTAGAAATGCAACCGGAATAAATACCGCTGACATTACGAGCGTAATGGCAAGAATAGCCCCGGTAATTTCCTTCATGGCTTTGATGGTGGCTTCTAACGGTGGCAAATGATCCTGCGACATTTTCACATGCACGGCTTCCACCACAACAATGGCATTATCCACAACAATTCCAATGGCCAGTACCAATGCAAAAAGTGTCAACAGGTTGATGGAGAACCCAAGCATTTGCATGAAGGCCAGTGTACCAATCAGAGCAACCGGAACGGCCAGGGCAGGTATCAGTGTGGATCTGAAATCCTGCAGAAAAATAAATACTACAATAAACACCAGAATAAACGCTTCCAGCAGAGTTTTCAGTACTTCATTAATAGAGGCATCCAGGAACCGGGATACATCATAGGAAATATTGTATTCCATTCCCGGAGGAAAACTGGTTTCTTTCAGTTCAGCCATCCGGTCTTTAACAGCCTGGATTACATCACGGGCATTGGAACCCGGACGTTGTTTTAGCATGATCGAAGCTGCCGGCCGGCCATCTGTTTTTGACACCATGCTATAGGTCATGGCTCCAAATTCCACATCGGCCACTTCTTTCAAACGCAGGAGCGTACCATCTTCTTTCGCACGGATAACGACTTCTTCGTATTGTTTGGGTTCAAAAAATTTCCCGGTATAACGCAAAACATATTGAAGCGGCTGGGTTTGTTTTCCGGAGCTCTCCCCTACTTTCCCCGGTGCTGCTTCAATATTCTGATTCCGTAATGCCTGCACCACTTCGTCTGCCGAAACATTATAGGCCAGCATCCGATCAGGCTTCAGCCAAACCCGCATGGAGTATTCTTTTTGCCCCATGATTTCGGCAAAACCCACACCATCGATCCGCTTCAACTCCTGCAGGATATTGATATCTGCAAAATTGTAAATAAAATCTTCGTCTGCAGCCTGATCTGTACTCATCAGGTTGAGATAAAGTAACATACTGTTTACTTCCTTTTCAGTTGTAACACCGGCTTTAATAACTTCCTCCGGCAATTCATCCAGAATGGTGGTTACGCGGTTCTGCACGTTAACCGCAGCCAGGTCAGGGTCGGTTCCCACCTCGAAATAAACCTGAATAAGGGTGTTGCCGTTATTACTGGAAACGGAGGACATATACGTCATGCCGGGAACTCCATTGATAGCACGTTCCAGCGGTGTTGCAACTGCTTTCGCACATACTTCCGCATTGGCGCCGGTATATTTTGCACTTACCACCACAGAAGGAGGTACAATATCAGGAAACTGAGTTACGGGCAAACTGAATAATGCCAATAAACCCAGAAGTGTTATGAGCAGGGAGATTACCAGCGACAATACCGGACGCCGGATAAATAATTCTACCATTGATTAAGCTTAATTAGGTACCACAGATGTGAAAAGAGGATTGATAGTCATACCGTCGCGCAGGTCCTGGATACCTTCATAAACAATGGTATCACCTGCATCCAATCCGGATGCCACAATATAATATTGAGCAACCCGTCTGGCTGGCATGAATGGTTTTTGCCGGATGGTTTTGTTCTGATCCATTACATAAACAAAATGTTTATCCTGGATTTCGAACACTGCTTTCTGCGGAACCATCACAATATTATTGGCACTGTTGCTGAGCCGTACACGACCGGATGCGCCGTGTTTCAACAGGCGATTCGGATTTGGAAAGACAGCCCGAAATGCAATAGAGCCGGTACTTTCATCAAACTCTCCTTCAATGGTTTCAATTTTTCCTTTGTATTGATAGGGTGATCCATCTGCCAATACCAGATTTACGGTTTCTGTTTCCGTTAAAGATCCTTTTGCTCCCCTGGTGAGTTGGAGGTATTCAATTTCAGAAACATTGAAATAGGCATAAACCGAACGATTATCAGAAATAGTTGTGAGCAGGGTGCCCGCATCAATCAGACTTCCTCTTTTTAATGGAATCCGATTTACAATTCCATCAAAGGGTGCTTTGATGGCAGTATAAGACAATTGAAGATTGGCAAGATCATGTGCGGATAAAGCTTCTTTAACTTTTGCCTGAGCAGCCATTAATCTTGCCTCTGCGAGTTTGAGCTCAGATGCTGCCACTACATTTTTATCCGTTAGTGTTTTGACTCTTGCCACCTCCAGCTCTGCCACATGCGCTTCAGCATGTGCATTGGAAAGTTGTGCTTCGGTTTTCGCCACCGCATTGGTATACTCCGAAACATTGATCAGAAACAGAGGCTGGCCCCTTCTTACAAACTGGCCTTCATCTACCATAATCTGCTCCAGAAACCCATCCACTTTTGCGCGGATTTCCACATTTTGAACCGCCTGAATATCTGCTACATACCCGGTATACAAGGTTGTATCCGAATGAGCCAGTTTAACTACCGGAATTTGATCCGGTTCCTTATTCGCTACTTTTTTTTCAGAAGCGCGACAACCAATAAATACAAAAGCAATGCCCCACGCAGCTGCACGGAAATGTCCAGTCATGTCGTTAAATTAAAATGATCACTAAAAAAATACCTGCTTCACAAGATGGCAGTGATCATCAAAATGGCTTTAATCGGAAGAGGAACCCAACGAAATCTGGTTTAACAGAAAAATCGTCCGGTTGATGTAGCGGAAAGGCTACGCGGACAGGAATAAATTTAATAAAAATATCAAGGCCTCCGACAGACGGAGCCAGATTTGTCATGCGAATGGTAACGGTCCGGATGGCTTCCGGAATCCAATTTCCAAATTCAAATCGTAATGCTGAAAATGTAATTTCACCCGCTAACCCATCGCCACCATCCTCCACAATAGAATAGTTCGTGGATTGGTTAAAAACCCCTTCATTGGATTTCTTGCCCGCAAATGATCCCGCCAGCGGCAGAATCAAAAGAAGGCATAAGCCAAAAAATGCCCTTAAACCTTGTTGTAAAGGTAGTCTCATTATCGGTTCTGGGGTTTTGTTGAATCGTTTCAAAGTTAAACCCGACTACCCATTAAAAATCTTAATGAAGATGAAAAATTCCTTAAAATTTTCTAAAGAAACTTAGTTAGACATTGATTTACAATTTGTTCTAATGCATTCCACTTAGCTTATCAGTTATTTTTTCTTACTGAAAAACCAAGACAGAAAATCTGGTTCTGCAAATGCATTATCCCAACTATTGTGATTGACACCCTGGTATTCCAGGTATTCAACAGATGCTTTAAGTTCTTTCAATCTGGCAACCATATCCCTCGAAAGCTTCACATTCACTACGGCATCAGCTGCTCCATGAAAAATCCGAAACGGGACTTTAGCCATTTGTTTGGAATACAGATCCGGATTACCACCACCACAAATGGGAGCGGCTGCTGCAAACAATTTTGGCTCGCGATACACTGCTTCAAATGTTCCCATGCCTCCCATGGATAAGCCGGTGATGTAAATACGTTTTTTATCTATACTGCCGCCTTCCAATAATTGATGGGTTAGCTCTAATGCAGCATTCAGCGGACCGGATGGAGAACCGGAATAGTCAAAATTGATTTCAAAGGGAGTAACATTCCTGTTAACATTTGCCTTGGCCCAGTAGCTATTCTGTGCACATTGGGGAAAAACTACAATTGCCGGAAATTTTATTCTGTTAGAATCTGCCAAAAAAAGTTTCCCTCCATGCGTCAACTGACTCTCATTATTATTCCCTCTTTCTCCTGCCCCATGCAGTACAAGTATAAGTGGATATTTTTTCCCCGCATCATAATTCAACGGATATAAAATGCGGTATGGGAGTGTATCTCCTCGGGAACTAATAAAGGTTTTCTTCTCATAAAGTGAAAGATCCTGAGCAGATAGACTGGTAGTTAAAAATTGAAGGGCAATCAAAAAGAAGAGGAATCGCATCGTTTAAGCTTATACCTAAAGATAGGTTTTCCTCTTCTTTTAACCTTTAGGTACTTAGAGACTCACGCCCCTTTTCCAGGGAATAAAGTCTTCCTGATTCAGCAGAACAGCTTTTGGGATTACTTCACCACTTGCTGCTTTAATGCAATACTCGAGAATCTCTTCTCCCATCTGAGAGATTGATTTTTCCCCGGTTATTATGGGTCCGGTATCTATATCTATTATATCACCCATACGTTTGGCCAGGCTACTATTGGTAGCGAGTTTAATAGTGGGACAAACAGGATTACCGGTAGGAGTTCCCAAACCGGTCGTAAATAGGATCAGCGTGGCGCCTGAAGCCGCTTTACCTGTTGTAGCCTCTACATCATTACCTGGTGTACAAACCAGACTGAGTCCGGGTTTAGTCGCCTGCTCGGTATAATCCAAAACATCCACTACCGGAGAATAGCCTCCTTTTTTTGCAGCTCCAGCACTTTTAATTGCATCCGTAATAAGTCCATCACGGATATTTCCGGGAGAAGGGTTCATATAAAAACCCGATCCTGCCTGATGCGCCAGTGCATCATAGGAATCCATCAGCCTTATAAACTTACGGGCGGTTGCCTCATCCACGCTGCGATCAATCAAATCCTGCTCGGCTCCACATAACTCAGGGAATTCTGCCAATAATATTTTCCCTCCAAGAGCGACTACCAGATCAGCGCAATAGCCAACAGCCGGATTCGCAGAAATTCCACTAAAACCATCACTTCCACCACATTTCACTCCAATACATAAGTGATCCAATGATGCCGGAGCCCGCTTCAACTGATTAATTTCCTGCAAACCGGCAAATGTTGTGCGGATGGCATCCGTAATCAATTCTTCTTCCGAACGGGATTGTTGCTGCTCGAAAATATACAGCGGTTTATCAAACTGTGGATTCAGTTTTTTTACCTCTTCCACCAACTGATTTGTCTGCAAATGCTGGCAACCCAAACTCAAAATGGTTATTCCTCCAACATTGGGATGATTCGCATACGCAGCCAATAATTTCCCCAATATATCAGCGTCCTGACGGATACCGCCACAACCACCATCGTGATTTAAAAATTTAATACCGTCCACATTTGGAAATATCCGATGATTGGGAGCGCCGGAAGCTTGCAATTGTACATTAAGTAAATCTTCTCCTTCTTCCAATGCTTTAACCAGCTCGCGGGTATAGCGTTTATACTTCTGCGTTACGCTGTATCCTAGTTCATTCACAAGGGCTTCTTTTATTACATCCATGTTTCTGTTTTCACAAAAAACCGTTGGAATAAATAGCCAGTAATTAGCTGTACCTACCCGTCCGTCTGAACGATGATATCCCTGAAAAGTACGGTGTTTGTACTTGTCCACATTGGGAGCCTCCCATTCCAATTTTACATTTCTGTACCCATAGGGGTCAGCGGCATGTTTCAGGTTCTCTGTTGTAAGGATTTCACCCACCGGCAGTTCTGCCTGTGCCTTTCCAACCAATACACCATACATAATGACAGGATCGCCCTGCTTCAATGGTTGTATAGTAAATTTATGTTTAGCCGGAACATCCGATTGCAGTTGAATGGATTGTTCCTGCCAGTCAATCAACTGACCTTTCTTTAAATTATGGAGCGCTACCAGTACATTGTCTTTTGGATGTACCTGCAGAATAGATGCGTTCATGTTTGCAGCGTTATTCAGTAATTGTTTTATCGAGGTGAACATAGCCACCGTCTACATGGATCAGTTGCCCTGTTGTATGACTCGATTTATTCGACAGCAGGAAGGCCGTTGTATAGGCGATTTCCTCCGGTGTTGTCATCCGGTTTTCAAAAGGTATTCGTTTATTGATGCTGTTGAGTTTTTCCTGAGGATCAGGAAGTGTTTCAATCCAGGTAGCATATTGGGGTGTCCAGCATTCAGCCACCACAATTGCATTTACCCTGATTCCGTATTTCAATAAATCCACCGCCCACTCTCTTGTCAGCGCATTACGTCCGCCATTTGAAGCAGCATAACCCGAGGTATTACCCTGCCCCGTTTCGGCCGTTTTGGAACTGATATTTAAAATAACTCCTTTCGATTTGATTAATGCAGGCAAAGAATGATGTGCCATCAGGTAATAATGTACCAGACTTTTATGCAGCGAAGCGATAAAGTCTTCATATCCTCCTTTCTCCAATCCCACTCCGTCGTTTTTACCCGCATTGTTTACCAGTCCATCTATTCGGCCGTATTTGATCAAAACATAATCAACCGCTGCTTTACAGGCATTTGGATCAGCCAGCTCTGCAGCAAACTGATCTGCTTTTTGTCCGGCGGCTTGCAATTCATCCACCAGTTTCTGGTTGTCTGTTGCGTCTCTGCCAATAATTACAGGAATTGCTCCTTCAGCAGCCAGCACCCGAACAATGCCCTCGCCAATTCCTTTAGCGCCTCCTGTTACAATAATAATTTTATTCTGCAGTTCTAAATTCATGGATGGATTTATTAACGTGTAAATGCGATCAATTCCTGCCGGGATGTTCCAAGTCCGTCAATCCCAAGCTCCATTACATCGCCTGGCTTTAAATAGACCTGTGGATTCATGCCCAATCCAACGCCTGCCGGAGTACCGGTTGATATAATATCGCCCGGTAATAAAGTCATGAATTGTGAGCTATAGGCGATCAGATGAGGAATCTGAAAAATCAGGTTGCTGGTATTTCCATCCTGCATTTGTTTTCCATTCACGGTGAGCCATAACCGAAGAGCATGCACATCACCAATTTCATCTTTGGTTACCAGCCAGGGTCCGATGGGTGCAAATGTATCACAGCCCTTTCCTTTATCCCAGGTACCGCCACGTTCCAACTGGAAAGCCCTTTCGCTGATATCATTGTGTAAGGCATAACCTGCTACATAATCCATGGCTTCGGCTTCTTCCACATAACTGGCTTTTTTTCCAATCACTACCGCCAGCTCCACTTCCCAATCTGTTTTTTCTGAATTTCGGGGAATCATTACCGGATCATTTGGACCAATCAGTGCCGTGGTTGATTTCATAAAAATAACCGGCTCAGCAGGTGGCGTGGCATTGGTTTCTTTTGCATGATCAACATAATTCAGCCCGATACAAACAATTTTAGACGGACGAGCAACGGGTGATCCAAGCCGGCTACCAGCTGGAACTTCAGGCAACTCAGCGCCAATTTCTTTCAGAATATCAGTTAATCGATTTAGTCCATCTTCCGCAAAAAAAGCTTCATTGTAATCCTGAAAATGAGCAGATACATCCAACTGCTTTCCATCCACCACAACACCCGGCTTTTCCTGGCCCGGGTTACCAAAACGAATCAATTTCATAGTTTAAGTATTTAACGTAATGAATCCGCCGTCAATAGGATAATCGGATCCTGTTATAAAAGAAGCTTCATCCGAGCAAAGGTAAATCATCAGGTTGGCGATCTCTTCCGGTTTCCCCATTCTGCCAATTGGCTGACTGGCCGACAGCTTTTCAAACATCTCCGTTTCCTTACCCGGATAGTTTTTGGAAATAAATCCGTCCACAAAGGGTGTATGAACGCGTGCGGGAGAAATGCAATTCACCCGGATTTTATCCTTCAAATAATCTTTAGCGGCAGAGAGCGTCATGGCCAGTACCGCTCCTTTAGTCATACTGTAAGCAAAGCGATCGGCTAATCCAACCACAGCGGCAATCGAACTCAGGTTCAGAATCGCCCCACCGCCATTCGCCTGCATCAGCGGGATAGCACCCAACATACAATTATAAACACCTTTTACATTCACATTAAAAAGGCGATCAAAATCAGCTTCAGAGGTTGATGTAACTTTACCAACATGGGCAATACCGGCATTATTAATCAACACATCGATCCGGGTAATTTTGCTGAAGACCTCCAATACGCCTGCCTGATCGGCAACATTACAGGTATGGATATACGCAGTAGCACCGATTGCCTGCAAATCAGCCTGCAATTCAGGCCAGTTGTTTTCATTAAGTTCAATAATATGTACCGTTGCTCCCTGTCTGGCAAATGCCAGCGTAGCCGCTTTTCCTATACCACTGGCACCACCGGTAACAACAACTGTTTTATTTGAATAAGTAAATAACATCATAGTTTTTTAATGACCAGGTTGAAGCGTCACAACCAGATTTTTTTTCGATTGATTAAACCCAAATAAACCAACTACGGCAAAGCAAAGCAGCGGAATTAAATAAGCGATCTGGATATTTCCTCCGGTGAGGTCAGATAATTGTCCCATTAGCAGCGGGAAAAACGCGCCGCCTACAATCGCCATAACAAGCAGTGAGGAAGCCATACGTGCTGCTGCACCTAATCCGGCAATTCCTAATGCAAAGATAGTTGGGAACATGATTGACATGAAAAAAGGTACGGCCATCACAGCATAAACAGCCACCGGACCGCTTACGAAACTGGCAACAAAGAGCAGCCCGATACAAATAGTTGAATAAATCATCAATAATCTGGCCGGACTAATAAACTTCATAAAAAAGGTTCCCGTAAAGCGGCCAACCATGAAGCCAATCATGGAGAGTGCCAGGTATTCGGAAGCCGATTTTTCAGGCAAATCCATGGTGTATTTGGAATAGCGGATAAAAAAACTGCCTACACCAACCTGTGCGCCAACATAAAAAAACTGAGCAAGCACTGCCCAGCGCACCTGAGGAATGGAGAGTACCGAAAAGGAGAATTTATCCTCGGCTGAGCTTGCCGCTGACGGTGTTTCCTCCCCTTCCGGAAGTTTTACAACCAGAAATAAGGCTACCAGGATAAATACCACCACACCTATAACGAGATAGGGTATGCGAACGGCATTGGCCTCTTCCTGCAGATAGGTCTGAAGGGTTCCTGCCTGTTCCATGGCTTTGAGGGTTTCGGGACTGTGTTCAATTCCGGTAAGAATAAACTTTCCACCGATCAGCGGAGCAAGGAATGCGCCTACGCCATTGAAGGATTGTGCAAAATTTAACCGTTGAGTAGCAGTTTCGGGGTCACCCAATTTGGTGATATAGGGATTGGCGATGGTTTCCAGGAAAGTGGCACCGCCTGCAATTACAAAAAGCGCAGCCAGGAAAAAGGAATAGGAACGGGTATCTGCAGAAGGAAGAAAGAGCAGGGCACCAGCCCCATATAGCACCAATCCGAAGATGATGCCTTTTTTAAAGCCGTATTTATTCATGAACCAGCCGGCAGGAAGGGCGACCGCGAAGTAGGCCATATACACAGCAAAGTCGATCAATGCTGATTGAGTATCATTCAGCTGACAGGCTTTTTTCAGATGGGGAATCAATATTGGATTGATATTATGAAGGAAAGCCCAGAGAAAAAAAAGCGATGTAACGAGAATAAACGGTAAAAGATACTTGTTCCTGGATGCCATGCAAGCTTGGTTTTATATGGTGCTATGAAGTTGGAAAATTAGGTTGTATGGGCGGGACGGGTGCCGTCAAATTGCGCAAATTATTCGAATATATTAACAAGTTATTAGCAGCAGGGGGGTATTTTACCCGCCGGGTAAAAAATTGTTTTTCAGGAGATTAGGTGCGCTTATTCCAGCTCTGCTCCAACGGCTTTAAACTCAAACCCCTTGATTCTATTGAATTTCAGCTAATATCAGGATCATTTTTAACCCACTCCGTTATCCTTTGATTTTCAATCTTTTCCAACAAATTCGTCCGATTCAGAAAAAATATTTTGGTATTTAATCGCAACCCCTAATTTTGCGCCCGGAGAGATGGCAGAGCGGTCGAATGCGGCGGTCTTGAAAACCGTTGACTGTTACAGGTCCGGGGGTTCGAATCCCTCTCTCTCCGCTCCTTATTTTCTACTTAGATATAATGAAGTAAAAAAAGCCTGAAGTCAATTGATTTCAGGCTTTTTTTTATTCCTATACTGACTTTTCATTAAGGTTTAAAGTAACCAGGAGTACCGACCAGAACCTAATCGAACATACTTGAATTCAAGTAATTGGCCCTTAATCCCCGTATTGAAATACTAAAAATTTCTCAACCCAGCTCTCTGGTTTAATTCAACCGGATAACCTGGGCAAGTGTTCATTCTTTTATTGGTTAATTATTAAAATGTTGTTTATTATCAACAAATAAGCTATTTTTGCAGATATTAAACGACATTAAGTTGCAGTCGAAAAAACAAATAGTGCTTCCAAAGTTTCAGAAGATATTGGGAAATGTGGGTGAAAACATCAAACTAGCCCGGAAACGTCGTAACCTCACCACATTACAGGTATCGGAACGGGCAGGTATTGATCGTACTACCTTATATCATATTGAGAAGGGAAATCCAAGTGTTTCTTTCGGTGCTTATTTCAATGTGCTGCGCGTATTGGGATTACAGGATGATGTCTTAAAACTTGCAGCCGATGACGAATTTGGAAGAAAACTTCAGGACTTAAAACTGCTCCGCAAAAAAGGCTAAATGGCAGGCAAAACAGATATATGGGTATATGCACACTGGATGGGCATGGATGAACCTACTTGTATAGGTATTTTATCTGCACAGCAAGCGAAAGGCAGAAAGGCTTTCAGCTTTTCATATGATGCAAATTGGCTGGCATCGCAGGAACAAATATTACTTGATCCTGATATCGCCTGGTATGGCGGACAACAATATCCAAACGGAAAGGAAAATTTCGGCGCGCTTCTTGATTCAATGCCTGATACCTGGGGACGAACACTTATGAAACGTCGAGCAGCAATGAATGCCAAAAATACTGGCAAGGCTGCACCAACACTGTATGATATTGATTTTTTATTAGGTGTTCACGACCTCAGCCGGATGGGAGCATTACGCTTCAAAAAAGATCCTGACGGAGATTTTCTGGACAATGACCCAGTTTCGCCTGCTCCTCCCTGGGCAAGCATCAGGGAACTTCAATATGGTGCTTCATTAATTGAATCAAATATAGATACAGATGAGGTAAATCAATGGTTAACAGTGCTGATGGCACCCGGATCTTCCTTAGGAGGTGCCAGGCCAAAAGCTAATATTCTTGATGAGGAAGGGCACCCATGGATAGCAAAGTTCCCGGCAGCCAGCGACACTATTGATAAGGGAGCTTGGGAATATCTGGCTTACAGGTTAGCCATTATTGCAGGGATTGAAATGGCTGACTGCCGACTTGAAAAAGTGGCAGGAAAACATCATACCTTTTTTACCAAAAGATTTGACAGGCATAAGCTGGATCGTATCCATTTTGCCTCTGCAATGACAATGACAGGGAAAAACGAAGAATTAATAAGGGACGAGTTACCTTCTTACTTAGACATAGTTGAATTTGTTCAATTTTCCGGGGCTGCTGTTACAGAAGATTTGCACCAATTGTGGCGAAGAATTGTATTTAATATACTTATTTCCAATACAGACGATCATCTGAGAAATCATGGTTTCATATTAACCCCGCGAGGCTGGTTCTTATCACCTGCGTTTGATATTAACCCATCTATTGACAAAGACCAGTTGGCCCTGAATATAGATATGGATAATAATGCATTGAATCTGGAACTAGCCCAACGTGTGGGTGTATATTTTCGGCTATCTGAAAAAGAAATGAAAACAATTATCGATGAAGTTTCGTCGTCAGTTATAGAATGGAAGAAAATAGCTCAGGAAATAGGAATTTCCAGGAGTGAACAAACCTTAATGGCTGGGGCTTTTAAGCACACTAAACCTTAACCTTTCCTAACTCTGTCGGTGCGAATCCAAACTGCTTTTTAAAGGCGAAGGAAAAATGAGACAGGTTTTCAAAGCCTACTTCATAGCAAACATCGATCGGCTTCTTTTTCTTTTCAACCAACTGGTAATGGGCTAAGTCCAGCCGCTTTTTTGTTAACCAGCGCTGTGGTGTACTGTCAAATGTTTTTTTGAAATCGCGCTTAAAAGTAGTCAGACTCCGACCGGTTAAATAACCAAACTTTTCCAGGGGTAAATTGAACATATAATTCCGTTCCATATATTCAGAAAGATCAATTTTACCCGGTTCCTGAAAATTGGCCAGAATTGAATCGATGGATGAATCGATGGAGCGCAATATCGTAACGGCTTCGGTAATTTTTAAATTGGCAAGCCCCTCCGGCAGCTCTTTGATGTCAAAATAAGGAATCAGAGAAGACAGACAACTTTCCAATAAGGGATGATTGGAAAAATGCAGGATGCGATCCCCCATACCGCTCCCCTGCTTAACTTCAATTTTATTGTAATACTTCCGCAACCAGTCGCCGGTCAGGTGCATCACCACCGTTTTGTGCGGCAATCCATCTTTCGGATAATTGATAATTGTTGCCAGCTGATTTCTGGGTATCAAAAATATATCTCCTTTTTTGAACAGATAGGTCCCCTCCGTTCGAATAATTTTAGTTTCTCCTGATAGAAACCAGATAAGCATATGATGCTCGAACAGGATATCCGATTTGAAAAATTTATCCTGATAACAGGAAAGTTTTATATCATCAGTTATATATTTTGCCTCGTATTGCATTTGATCGAAAATTAATTTATTTCAAAGCGTAAACCAATCATTTCTTCTGTTAATTTCCATAATCGATTCGCATATTCTTCATTCACCGAATAAGGCATTACTCCACTCTTATGAACTGTTGAATTCAGCGCATTATCAGCATCCGTTGTAACCAGTTTGGCAATACCCCCATCTTCACAATACACTCCTCCTATTGAATTCAGCGCCGGACTTGTGGCAGCCCAAACCGTTGTGGCAGCACCCTGCGGAATGGTCTTCAGACTGGCCAGCACCTCCGGACGTAACTCCCCTTTTTCATCCAGAAAACCCATTTGCTGAAACAATTCAACAGGTGCTTCTCTTGCCAATTCTGTTCCGGCTATTGAGCCGGGATGTACGGAATAGGCCCGTACTCCATATGCACTGCCCCTTTTATCCAACTCAACTGCAAACAGATTACTTGCCGTTTTGGACTGCCCATATGCCTGTAATGTTTCATATTCACGCAACTCAAAATTCGGATCATCAAAATTAAACGCAGCCATATGATGGCCAAGAGAAGACACATTCACCACCCTGGCTCCATTCGCATGCTTTAGTGCCGGCCAAAGCCTGGCTGTAAGATGAAACTGTCCCAGATAATTGGTTACCAGCTGAGATTCATGTCCCCGTTTATCCTTCCGGAATGGCACCCACATGATACCCGCATTATTAATCAACAGATGAAGCGGTCTGCCGGATTTAATAAATTGCTCAGCAAAGGAATCAATACTTGCAGGCTCCATATTATCCAGGTGTCCGATCTCCACACCTGGAATCCCTCGAAGATTTTTTTTGGCTTTTTCCAGATCCCTGGCAGCAACAAGTACGATTGCACCCGCAGCAGCCAGCGTTCTGGTTGTTTCCAAACCGATACCCGTATGGCCACCTGTTACAATTGCAATCTTACCTTTTAAATCAATTCCTTTTATTACATCATCCGCTGTTGAATGAGCTGAAAACCCTGACGAGATTGGCACTTGCAGTTGCCCCTGGTAATTGTTCTGTATCATGTTTTTTTATTTTATTGATACAAAACTAGTCCAGCCATTCCCTTCCGACTTTGTTCAAAAGTCCGATTTTACTTTGTTTAAAAGTTCGCTACCAATAGTATCCGCTTAAATGCATAGACCATCGGGACAGAAGTAAATGTCCGGCTTATTTTTTCTTTGTAAGCAGTTGTAAACCTTGTTTTCACAGGTTCCTGAAGTTGTTCTAAATAAGGAATAAGAGCCGATCCGGATATGAATGCATACAGCGTGTCGATTGAGTCTGCTATGATTGGATATACTTTTTGATAAACCAATATATCTTTTGCCTTTAGCTGAATTAAGAGCCGGGTATATTCATCCAGCGAAAGTACGGGTGAAGATCGTATGCTATCCTTCCTTTCATCATACCAGGGTACTTCATGTACCAACTCCAACAAAAGTTGATTCAGTAAATTTTCCTTTTGTGATGGCATCTGCACGGCTATTTGTCCGCCTGGCAGCAGCCGCTCCACCATACTATAAAACAAGGATGAATGATCATTCACCCACTGCAGGGATGCATTGGCAAAAATCAGGTCCCATTTTTCGGGATCGGCCAATTGTTCTTCAATGGATCGCCGAACAAATTCTATATTTTCCTGAAAAGGAGCCTTCTCCAACATTTCAGCAGAACTATCAATTCCCAAAACCCGGCCAGCTTCCATTCGGTTGGCAAGGAGCTGAGTTAACTCACCTGTGCCACAACCCAGATCCAATATTTTCATACCGGGCTTCGCCCGGAGATGCCCCAGCATATCATAAAAAGGCTCATAGCGTTTTTCTTTAAACTGATTGTATATATCCGGATTCCATGGCATCTCAAAAAAAATGGGAAGGTATGACGAATTTTAACTTTCGGCGGGGGAAATAACTTAAAACAAAACGACAGCAATTAACAGAACAAAATTGAATAGGCTATGCAATGATTTGAATAGATTATGGACAAAATGCTCAAATAAAATTTGCTCAAATATCTTAGCATTGCATTTATATGAAATGGATTTCACTTTATGTATTAGCAGGTTGTCTTCAATTTTCCAACCTGTCCATTGCTCAACAAACCATACCCGCAGTTATTCCCGGCGATTTTGCCGACCCTTCTGTTATCAGCGATGGGAAAAATTATTATGCAGTTGGAACTTCTTCCGAATGGGCACCTCATTTTCCGATATACCGGTCGGGTGATTTGCAAAAATGGGAACCCGTTGGTTATGTGTTTGAGAAAGCACCCGAATGGACGGTTGGATCTTTCTGGGCACCGGAATATTATTTCATGAATGACCAATACTATATCTACTATACCGCACGCCGCAAAAAAGACAATATTTCCTGCATGGGCGTGGCCGTATCCAACTACCCCGATCATGGCTTTGTAGATAAAGGTGTTATTGTTGATTTTGGTAAAGAAGCCATAGATGCCTTTATTGTGGAAGACAATGGTCAGCGTTATATAACCTTTAAAGCATACGGACTCGATCAACGACCAATTGAAATCCTTGCAATGAAATTATCAGCTGATGGGCTCCATGCAGAAGGAGACGCATTCAGTCTCTTAAAAGATGATACGCGTGTTGGGCTGGAGGGACAAAGTTTCTTAAAAAAAGACGGCTATTTTTATATGTTTTACTCCGCAGGAAATTGCTGTGGTTTGAAATGCGATTACAATGTTCAGGTGGCCCGTTCCAAAGAGTTTAAAGGGCCTTATGAACGCTTTCAGCATAATCCGATTCTTTTTGAAAACAAAGATTGGAAATGCTCCGGTCATGGAACATTTGTGCAGGACAAAAAAGGTCGATATCAATACCTGTACCATGCTTATAACAAAGAATCAACTGTATATACCGGACGTCAGGGACTGTTGGCTGAATTAGTTTGGCCAGAGGAAAATGGCTGGCCGGTTTTCCAACAACATACTGCTAATAAACTGAATAGTTCAACCTCCAACATTCATGATTCATTTAATGACAAAGAACCGGCACTACACTGGCAATGGGATTGGCGGCATAGTACTCCTTCTTTCCATCAATCCAATGGTCAACTTCGTCTGTCCGGAACTGTTACCAACAATAATCCAACAGGAATTGTGCTTACTGTGAGGCCCATAAAAGCCAATTTTTCCATCAGCACAAAATTAACCGCTCAAAATTCTGCCTTGCAGGGATTAGCCTATTATGGAGATGCAGGAGCGTCTCTTGGAATAGGAATTATTGGCAGGCAAATTCAGGTATGGATGGTTCGAGATCAACAATTCAACGTTATTCAATCTGTAGATCTGCCAACATCTGATTCCGTTGAATTAAAATTTTCAGTTGATAAGGATCATCGATGTCATTTCTATTATAAATCAGGAAAAAACAACTGGATACAGATTGAATTGAAGAGTCCTGTCTCAGCCAATTTTCTGCCCCAATGGGACCGCAGCCCGAGACCCGGCCTGCACTTCAGGGGAAATGAAAAAGAATATGCCAGTTTCTCACAATTCAAACTGGAATAAATCAATAAATTAAAAAATCAGCAACCTGCTTTTTCCAACTTGCAGCAATATCAGTAGAAAATACTTCTCCTGCTTTGAGCCGATGAAACGCATCCGGAACACCCAATAATTTATCCAGATGCCTGGTCCCGGTTGGATTGGCTGCTGTATAATAATTTCTTTCAATCAAATGTTCCGGGTATAAATACCAAAGCAGTCGAATCAATTCAATCCCCATATGTACAGGGTGAAAAATTCCTGCTTGAGTTACGTGAAATTGTATTCCTCCGCAGGCCTCCCCTGTATATATGCCGGAATCGGGCATATAAGTAATGGCTGAAGCCTGTACCCCGGATAAGCCCAATTGATTAAATGCCCCCGCAACTAAGGGCCCATTTATCCAGGGGGCACCACATTGCGTAAATGGCCGGTCGGCTCCACGTCCTTCATTAATATAAACAGCTTCCAGTAATCCGGTACCCGGATATAAATGGGCAGTTTCCAAATCACGGATGGCCGGTGAGGTTGGAATAAATGACCAGCCAGCTTCCGCAACTCCATTCAACCGATTCCAGTTTTGAATGGGAATAACCTTAAGGTCAAGTTCCGGAAGTCGGGTGGATCTAAAATAACCGGCAAGTTCACCCATTGTACAGGAATGCCGTATGGGAATGGACCATCGCCCAATAAATGAACTGCAGGTACCTTCGTCCAGCATAGGGCCTTCAGCCAATTCCAGCTCTCCGCCAATTGGGTTTGGCCGATCCAATACAATCAGTTTTTTCTTTTCCCGGGCACAGGCTTCCATTAAGTATGTCAGCGTCCACAAATAGGTATAAAACCGGCAGCCTACATCCGGAATATCAAACAGTATCGCATCCAGATCTGCAAGATCTGCTGCATCCGGTGCCATTTTTTCTCCATATAAACTTATGATTGGCAGTCCGGTTATCTCATCCCTCCCATCCAATTGCTTTTCGCCATCCGCCCCCATCGCATAGAGGCCATGTTCGGGAGAAAATAATCGGATTAGTTGAAACCCCGATTGCATCAAATGTACACGACTTCGTTCACCACTTGCAGTTAAAGCTACTTCATTGGTTACGAGTCCCCATCGCAGTTTCTTTTCATTAGCCGAAAAACCATCGAGCTTATCAATTCCGCATATCACCATAAACTATTCTTCATTCCCGAATTTAAAAGAAAGTTCAACAAAAATTTGCGTAGTCAAATAGCTACACATATATTTGTAGCCAAATGACTACACAATGAACCTGAGACGTGATGTTTTCCAGGCAATAGCCGACCCTACCAGACGAGCCATCCTGTTGTTGGTAGCTTCCCAATCCATGACCGCCGGAGCTATTGCAGCGAACTTTGATACGGCCCGTCCAACGGTATCAAAACATTTGCAGATTTTGACGGAATGTGAGCTATTGGAACAGGAACAGAATGGAAGAGAAATAGTCTATCATTTCAATGCAAAAAAAATGAAAGCAGTAGCTGATTTCATTGAACCCTTCCGGAATTTATGGGAGGACCGATTTAATAAACTGGAAGCAGTCATGAAAAAATATAAATCGTCAAAAAAATAAGGAATGGAACGCAAAACACAAATCCACGCAGAAGACGGCAAACAGGAAATCCGCATATCCCGTGAATTTGATCTGCCGCTTGAATTATTATTCAAAGCCTACGAAGAAGCAGCATTGATTGAAGAATGGATGGGCACAACTGTAATCAAACTGGACAATAAACGGCATGGTTCCTACCAGTTTGAAACAACGGATCCGTTTGGGAACAAACACCCCTTCAGTGGCACTATTCATGCATTTAATCCCAACCATTCTATTATTCGAACATTTGAAATGGAGAACAGTTCCTTTGGCCCCCAACTCGAGTTTCTGGAATTTGAATCAATTGACGAAGATCGTTCCAGATTATCCATGCATGTACTATACAGGTCAGTGGAAGTACGTGATCAAATCCTGCAGTTACCTTTTGCACAGGGAATTAATATGGCGCATAATCGTTTACAGAAAATATATAACCAATAAACCAACAACCATGTCTAAAAGAAATAAAATAATCTATTGGATTGCTACTGTCTGGTTTTGTTTAAGTATGGTTTCTACCGGAATCGTACAATTATTTAAAATCAAAAATGAAGGAGATTTTATCAATCACCTGGGTTACCCTGCGTATATGCTGCAGTTTATCGGGTTCTGTAAAATGCTGGGGGTAATCGCGCTATTATTTACTAAATTTTCTTCTTTAAAAGAGTGGGCCTATGCTGGTTTTTTCTTCCTTATGACAGGAGCTGTATATTCGCATATAGCGAACGGAGACAGTATGCGCCTGATTTTCCCGTCGGTATTCTCTTTACTGTTACTGCTGATATCCTGGTATTTCCGACCAGTAAAAACAACCTCTGTTTCAACAAGTAAACTATAATCCATGAGTAAGATTTCAACAACCAAAAAGAAACTATCAGCCGAAGAGCAGAAAAAAATCCTTTCTCTTTTAAAAGCCCGATTTGAAAAAAACACCAACCGCCATAAAGGGTTGGATTGGGGGAAAGTCCAAACCAAACTGGAAGCCGAGCCAGCCAAACTATGGTCACTTGATCAGATGGAAGCATCCGGTGGAGAACCTGATGTGGTGGGCTTTGATAAAAAAACAAATGAATTCATTTTTTTTGATTGTTGTCCTGAAAGTCCGGCTGGCAGAAGAAGCTATTGTTATGATCATGAAGCACTGGAATCAAGAAAAGCCAATAAACCGGCCGACAGTGCTGTGAATGCTGCGGCTGAAATGGGCATCGAACTACTCACGGAAGAAGAATACCAGATGCTTCAGCAACTGGGCAAATTCGATCTCAAAACATCCAGTTGGCTGCAAACTCCTGCTCCTGTCCGCAAATTAGGCGGTGCCATATTTGGAGATCAGCGTTTTGATCGGGTATTCATCTACCACAATGGTGCTGAATCCTATTATGCTGCCCGCGGCTTTCGGGGATCGTTAAGGGTTTAACGCTATTTCAGCAGTTTATCCGTAATCCAGTTATTAAACCGATCCCGTTCTTCCGGAAATGTCCAGTGACCGGTTTCCAGAAAAAGCTCCAGTTCTTTTGGAGCGTTGATTACATTATAGGCTGCATACATGGAAGTAGGCGGACAAACCTCGTCATTGAATCCCCATGCATAATAACCGGTTGCTTTTAGCTGGCGGGCAAAATTCACCACATCATAATATCCAACAGTGGCCAGTTTTGCAGGGGTATGATTAAACGTTTTATTCTGCTCATTGAAATAATGCGGCCACCCGCCTGCCCTTCCATTCAGGTAACCTGTAACATCACTCAATGCCGGATAAAATGCAGCGAGGTAATTCACCCGCTGATCCAGTCCGGCTGTAATGATAGAAAGAGCCCCACCCTGGCTACCGCCACATACGCCCAAACTCCTGCCATTGTATTCCGGAAGTGCCACTAAAAAATCATTGGCCCGCACACAACCCAGGTAAACCCGCTTATAATAAAAGCGGTTTTTATCATCCATAGCGATGGCAGGATATCCAGTTAATGCACCTGCATTCAGGTTTGCATACACTTCATCATCCAGATTTACGGGTATTCCATGAATGCCTATTTCAAGTGTGATTATTCCCTTTTCTGCTGTTGCGATATCACCCCGATAAGGGCGGATTCCCGCACCTGGCACTTTCAATAAAGCCGGATATTTTCCAGGTGCTTTGGGAACGCAAAGAATTCCATAAACACGGGAATTGCCAATATTTCGAAGACTAAGGTGAAATACATTTACTTTTTCAGAACTGCGCTCGGGCAAAAATACCATCTTTGCATCCATCGGAATTTTTGCAAGTTCTTCTTTTGCATTGCTCCAGAAACTTGAAAAATCAGCCGGCAGTTCCACGGTAGGATTAATTTTATCCGGACTAAAACCGGCAGTTGCCAATCCGCGGTACGATTTTCCATTTACTGTTGCCGTTACAACACAGCGAAGAAATCCTGCATTTTTCATGGTGCCTGCATCCAGCAGAACCTGGCCATTTTTTAATTTCGCAGAATCAGAAATTGTTGGTTTCATTTTTTCAGGACCAATTTCATAATGAACCAGTATATCTTTTAGCAGATTACCAGATTGATAAACACTCACACCAAATTTCACTTTTTCTCCCGGCTGGTAAACCCAGTTAGTATGATCAGGAGCAACTATAATCTTTACCAGTTGTTCCGCTGGTTGGGCAATTGAACGTATTCCGGTAAAAAGCAGCAGGAAGCTGAGCAATAAAGAGCAGGCTTTCATTATTGTTTATTTGATTAGTCATCCCGAATATAAATCAGAATCAGTTGGCAATACTGAAAAAACTCCGGGTAATCTGAAATCTTCTCAGTATCCATTCGTAACTGAGTAAACTCAATAATAAGGTGAACAATACTACCAGAATGAATTTCACCCAGAGATTAATATCCAATGGAAACAGCAGCAAACAAACTAAAAACTGAAAAAAAAGATGAATTATATAAATCGGATAAGCTGCCTTTCTCAGGTAAGACAGCTGCCTGCTGCCCTGATTAAAATACCGGTTACCAATTGCCAGGATCGCAAGTATCCAGGCATTGGATTCCAAAACCAATAAATACGACGCTGATATTGCCGGCAATTGACTCACTCTGTATGTATATAAACAAATTGCTATTGTCAAAAATAGCCATCGCCATTTAACCATGCTTTGCCAAAAAGTGGAACCAGCCCAACTAAAAAGATAACCAAACAAAAAAGCAATCATGCCAAGAAAAAAGCCATGCCAGGTCATAGCATACATTTCAAACATTATTGGCTTTAGCAAAACCACCTCCCCTGTAAAAAACAGGAGCAGTATGAAAATAAGAACCGGAACATTCAGGCATGCTCTGATTCTTTGAGTAACCGGTTCTGCATCCATTCTTTTCAAATAAATAAAGAAGGGTAATAGAATTGCCAGATACACTACTATATTTCCAAGAAACCATAAATGTGCAGGGTGTGCCTGATAACTTACTGGTTGGAGATAGTAATATTGAACCAACATTATTTGCAGGGGAACGATCAGGAATATACCCGCCAGATAGGGAATCAAAATCCGTCTGGATCGTTCCAATAATAATTGTTTCCAGTTGCGGTTACGAAACGAAAAAAATAGTGCCATCCCTGAAATGAAAAATAATAACGGAATTCTCCAGATATTCAGCATTGTCATTGGAGTCCATAAAGCAGTCAAACTTTTCTTATTGGTAATAAATCCTATTAAAACACCCCAGGACTGAAAGGAAATGGCACTGTGGTAAACCAGCAGTAACCCAATTAATACTACCCGCAGGAAATCTATATCGTATCGACGCTCGGAACTGGACATATTTTTCTATTTAGCTGTCATTCATTATTTCAACAACTGAACTATCTGCGGGCGGGTCTTTTTGAGGTAGTTTAAATCGGTCTTTAATCCCATTGGAGCCAGCATGGCACCCAAACTTTCATATACCGGTTGAACCGATTCAAAAGAGCCATAAACGGTTTCAATTGCTGTCTGTCCATAGTTGTTCTTTATGCTTTTATCTGCTTTTTTCAATAGCAATAGTTGAACAATATCCGGCCTGCAAAAAAAAGCGGCCGTATGCAATGCTGTGGATCCATCGTTATTCTGCTGATTGATTTCCACCCCCGCTTCCAATAAAATTTTCGCAATTTCTGTTTTGCCAAAAAGAGCTGCAAGTATCAACGGACTGGACCCTCCTACCGGATCCTTTTCATTTAGATTGGTATGCACATCAATATGTTGCTGCACGGCTTTTTTATCTCCATTCAATACTGCGGTATGAATATCAATTGATGGTGTCTTAGAAGAAGGCTGTGCATTACACCCGGTCATTAAGAAGAAGAATCCCAGAACAGGCAGGGCAATAAGAATCCCCTGCAAAATTTTGCGTTGCTTTTTCATGTTGTTTTTATTAAGATGAATGATTTTACTTACCGATAGGCTAGTCTTCTTTGTATTCCAATATATCTGCCGGCTGACATTCCAATACTTTACAGATGGTATCCAATGTACTGAAACGAATGGCTTTTGCCTTGCCGGTTTTGAGTATGGATAAATTGGATAGGGTCAGTCCCACTTTTTCTGACAATTCATTCAGCGACATTTTCCGCTTTGCCATCATCACATCCAGGTTCACTATTATTGCCATAGCTTATACGGTTAAATCATTTTCAGTTTGGATTTCAATGCCTCTTTTGAAAATCAGGGCAATTACAAATAATACCACTCCCATAAAAAGCCATACATCTGCTCCGGCTAATCTTAGGTGCTGAATTTCCGGCATTGTAATTCCTTTCCCTTTCAGCCATTCAGCATAGTTGGCCCCCCAGTTTGAAAAAAGGCCTATTGCAAAGGCAACATAAGACATACTAAAAATAAACCGGCCAATTTTGGGCTTGAAAGGCTGTTCCAGGTCAAGTTTTTGTTCCAATAGCACCTTGATTATTATGTAAAACAAGATCGCCTTGAAAATGGCAGCTATTGTCATTAGAGAAGTAATAACCAAAAATTCTCCTTTATCCTGCCGAAATAGTGGAGTAAAATCAATATTGGCCCAATAAAATGTTGCTTCTGAATTATTTATGAAATAAGTATACAGCGTATTGCATAAAAAGCCACCGGCTTCAAAACTGACTCCCAGAAATATGATCCAGGAAAGAATATGAAGTACCTGAAGTAAATGTTTGGTTGTGATTTTGATTAGTACCATGTTTTGAGATGTTTAACATGGTAAATTTAGTGATATTTATTGTTTTTCAATAAATATTACGCTTTATTTACTAAATTTTATTTGTTTATCGGGCCTAAACCTTGTCCAGCGTAAACAATTGCCGCATCTGACGCATCATCACCCACCGGGGAGTCAGGTATTTAAATACCAAATTTCTGAGTTGAATTGCCAGCGGATGTTTTAGATGTGCCGCTTTACCCATTGTCCAGCTTCTGCGTACAATGGTATGCGCTTTCGGGCGACGGATCTGAGGATACAATCTGAACGCCTCTTCCATTGGAAGTTTTTTAGCAAGTTCTCCCAACACATACGCGTCTTCTATAGCCTGACAGGCTCCCTGCCCCAGATTGGGTGTAGTTGCATGGGCTGCATCTCCCAGCAGGCACAATCGATCTTTAGTCCATTCCTGAACAGGTTGCAAATCGGTCAACGGACTTTTAAATATTTTTCCTGAAGGGGTGGCTTTGATTATTTCTATTGCCAGCGAATCATACCCCTCAACAAAACCAGCCAGATCAGTGTTGGGCAGGTCCATCGCTGCATCCACTACCAGGTACCAGTAAACGATCCCCTTACCTATTTCTGCCATCCCAAAACGTGTACCCCTGCCCCATGCTTCGATAGCATCGTGCCGGTATTTTTCAGGCAAATTGAATGGCACCAGTCCCCGCCAGCAAATCTGTTCTGCAGAACGAATAGTATTTTCAGAAAATAATTGTTGGCGAACGATGGAATGTATGCCATCTGCCCCAATCACAAAGGGCGCGTCCAACAAGGTTCCATCTTCAAACTGAAGCGCATATCCCTCACCAGAAGCCCCGATTGCTTTCAATCGTTTATTTAACTGAATGTTTTCTTTTCCAATTGCAGTTGCCAGAATTTCATGCAGGTCTGCCCGGTGGATGGCATAATTGGGTGTACCGAATTCCTTTTCGAATTTGGTTAGCGCAACCACAGTAAGCGGACTGAAATCAGCTTTGGAAACGGTCATGGTATCCATTCGGTTACCCTGGTGAACGATTTCATCATATACTCTCAACTCACGAAGTACCTGAAGCGCATTTATCGCCAGAATTATACCGGCACCTACCGACTTAATCTCAGGAGCTGCCTCATATACGGTTATAGCAATACCAGCTTTTTGTAAAGCCAGCGCAGTTGTTAAACCGCCAATTCCAGCGCCAATAATTGCCACCTGCATAGGATGAGTTTAGGGCAGCAAAGCTACAGTACTTAGCTAATAGTATACCTGCCTACTTCTGTTCCATCGTCACCCAACATCCAAACATTTAACTCCCTTTGTGTAGCTTTTACTTTTATTAGTGTGCGTTTCCCTTCTTTTGGTCCGCCACCAATTATAATGGGATAATTATGTTGTCCTTTTACAGGCGGATGAACACCATATTTATGCGTATGGCCGGATATCACCACATCCACTTTATATTTATTAAACAGGGGCGAAAATAATTCTCTGCAATGCATGGTGCCATGCCAGTCGCCGGAATAAAATGGAGGGATATGCATCATCACAACCCGGTATCTAGCTTTTCGTGCAGCTTTACTTTGTAATTGTTTCTCCAGCCAAACTGCCTGCCTGCGGCGGTATTGATCAAAATCAACGATACCTGCATACACATCTGCATTATCCGGTTTATCCTCTCCCGTATCCAGTGCAATCGCAAATACCGGCCCTCCTTCAAAACTGAAAAACTGTCCACCAGGATTGGTGAAATAGTCTTTCAATTGTCTTGCATATTTGCCCCTGGTTTCATGATTCCCGCGCACAAACAGAAATGGTTTTTGGGTTGCAAAGGTTTTGGTACACGGAGTCAGCAAATGGTCAATAATCTGCTGTTCATCTGTCTGGTGATCAAACATATCACCATTGAGAAAAACAAAATCATACGGGTCAGTCCCATTCAGCTGAACCAGCTCATTAAAAGAATTGGGGCGGTCATGAATATCATTCAACACCAGCCAGTTTAATTCAGCTGCCAAAGGATTTACTGTAGCAAGTGTATATACATCACTGTGAATAGTATTCCCATACACTAATTTGTAGGGCTGAAAATCCAGGATCTCTTTGGATGCAATCCGGTAGAAATAAGTTTTTCCCGGAATCAACTCTTCCACCAATACTTCGTGGACCCGATTATACGCATCTACCAAACCATCGGTAACGGCATGGGCTTTTTGCCCCAATTCTGCAGTTTCTCCAAATTCCACCCAACTATAAGAAGGCGCTGCGGTAATCCATCGTATACTCATACTCGTTGGGCCCACTGCCTGTAGGTAAGGGCCCGCAGATACGCTATTCGTCTGTTTCTTTAATGGAGCAGCAAGACTGGCAAAGGGAGAAAATCCAATTGTACTGAGTGCTGTTAATTTGGTTATGGTACCCAGAAAATCACGGCGATTACCCGGAGGCATGTTGGAAGTTGACATTGGCGCTGCAAAATTGTTTCATTAAATATAAGTCCCGATAGCAATTCACCATCATTCAATCGTTTGCGTCCATTAGATTTGATGTAAATTCAGTAAAAATATCGCCATGTATTCTTCATCCAGACGTTCAGCAATCAAAACACTGGCAACCGGCAGCGGACTATTGCTTTTGTCCCCGAATAGTTTATTGGCAGCAACAGCAAAGAAGAAAGATCGATTAGGAGTTGCCCTCGTAGGCTTAGGCTACTATAGTACTGACCTGTTAGCACCGGCCTTGCAGCAAACCAAACATTGCTACCTGGCTGGAATAGTAACCGGAACTCCTGCCAAAGCGGAAGATTGGAAAAAAAAATACAATATCCCTGATAAAAACATCTACAACTATCAAAATTTCGATCAGATAGCAAATAACCCTGATATAGATGTGGTTTATGTTGTATTACCGCCTTCCATGCACAAGGAATATACTATCCGGGCAGCCAATGCCGGGAAACATGTCTGGTGTGAAAAACCCATGGCAATGGATGTGAAAGAATGCCAGGAAATGATTGATGCCTGCAAGCGGAACAAACGTTCTCTGGCAATTGGTTATCGACTTCAACATGAACCCAATACCAAAGCCTGGAGAAAAATGATTGCCGATCAGTCGCTTGGTAAAGTTCAATCAGTTAATTGTGCAGCAGCCTACCGCGACAACCGTACAGACCATTGGAAGCAGAAAAAAGAAATGGGCGGTGGCGTTCTTTATGACATGGGTGTATATTCTATTCAGGGTGCACGATTGGGAACCGGAATGGAGCCAATTGCAGTAGCATCAGCAATCACTTCCACCACAAGACCCGAGATTTATAAAAACGGACTGGATGAAACTGCCGTTGCCAAACTGGAATTTCCAGGCGGTGTATTCGCTGATATAAAAACAAGTTTTGGGGAGAATGTCAACTTTCTTCATATTAAGTGCGAAAAAGGACTCATTAAAGTAGAGCCCTATTCCGCATATAATGGACAAAAAATAACCAGTCCGCTTGGAACTATTCATCACCCCTACTCTGTACCAATGCAACAAACCCTGCAAATGGACGACGATGCATTATCCTTACTTCAGGAAAAACCCATGCAGGTGCCGGGAGAAGAGGGATTGCGTGATATCCGCATTGTGGAAGCTATTTATAAAGCTGCTGCAAGCGGACAAAAACAATCGTTTTGATAAATAAACTCTCCAAAATGCGTTTAACCCGCCTCCATTTTCTTTTGATCGTTTTAGCCGGATTCAGTTCCTTTAAAAGTAGCAACAACCCTGAACCGGATAATCCGTCTGGCAGGCAGTTTCGTGTACTTGGTTATTACCACAGTGGTTCCAACTGGACGATCAGCGAGATTGCACCTCAATTAAATAAATTAACTGATCTGAATCTGGCATTCATTAATCCGGATGCTTCCGGACGTTTTGCTGATTACCCAACATTGGCCGCATTTGTAAAAGAAGTGCAACAGCGGAAAGTACGGGTATTTTTCTCCTTTGGCGGTGGCAGTGCGCCTGAACACCTGGCAACACTTGTTCAACCTGCCAACCGAACCGCTTTTATCGAAAACATAAAATCGTTCCTGCTTAGATACAATTTTGACGGTGTGGATGTGGATTTGGAAAACGACCTGATCAATGCCGATTATGGTCCATTTGTAAAAGAATTAGCAACCGCGGTAAAAGGATCAAATAAATTGATATCAGCAGCCGTAGCCCGCTGGAATGCTGATCAGATTAACGATGAAACACTGGCACAATACGATTTCCTGAATATCATGTCCTATGATAAAACCGGTCCCTGGAACCTGGACCGACCCGGGCAACACTCGCCATATTCGATGGCGGAATCGGATTTTATTTATTTCCGGGATACAAGGCAAATTGCTTCACAAAAACTACTCATCGGTCTTCCATTTTATGGCTATGGATTTGGCACCAATGCTCCATCCAGCATGACCTACGGAAATATAGTTACTACCTATCCCGGAGCAGAATTAAACGATGAACTGAACCTTGATGGTGGTGGCAAATTGTACTATAACGGCATACCTACCATCCGTCAGAAAACCGCCTTTGCGCTAAAGCAAAAAGCCGGAGGAGTAATGATCTGGCAGATTCGGGGTGATGCTTCCGACAGCCGTTCCTTATTGAATACCATTCATGCAGAGAAAACCAAGTAAATCAACCCCTTATGTGGACCTGGATAATTGCAACCATATCACTTTTTCTGGCATTTCTACTGATACTGGTTATCAGCATCTATAAGAAAAGAAAATCGTTGGCACTCATCTCGCTGATTCCCCTGGCACTCTCCATGATTACCGGAAGTATCTCACTGTATTTTATTTTGAAAACAACCTATACCAAAGTATCCGGTCAGGTTGAAAAAGCAATGGAGCCAAGAACCGGAGAAACTATTTATTCCAGCCTGTTTGGAAACAGCACCAGCAATTGCAGCAACATAATCAATTCAAAAGATGCTATTCTCCCGGTTGTTGATTGTTGTGTTTGGATTGAATTCACCACCTGCCCGGAAGAAGCCGCCCGTATTATAGCACAGCATGATTATCAGTTTTCTAAAATGAGCAAAGATGGAATCCGGTTTACAGAACCCGGAATTGCAGAAAAACCCAATTGGTTTGCACCGGTTTCCTTAGGAGATTCTGCACTGGTTTATAAAATCAATCTTCCGCAAGAAAAGCGGGAATCCCTGCTCTTTTTATCAACCGACAGCAGCCGGGCCTTTTTTTGCGATATAAAATTCTAGCACTACGGGGTAATCTGCAATTCGTCAAAGAAATCCTCCCATTGGTCAATCTGATTTTCGGAAGCTTCCCGCCTACCCTAAGTTTACCGAAAGTTTTTATATGACCCTCCCCAAAGAACGACTCGCTTATATCGACTGGCTTCGTGCCCTCGCCATTCTGGGTGTGCTGATTTACCATAGCGCACGACCCTTTATCCCGGATGATCCCTGGCATATCAACAATGCAGAAACCAGCAATCTGTTGGAAGAGTTCAACTTCTTTCTCAGCCGTTTCAGAATGCCCCTGCTGTTTTTTATTTCCGGTTCCGTAACCTGGTTAATGATGAAAAACCGTTCCGCAGGCTCCTTTATTCTCCTGCGCTTAAAACGTCTTTTTTTGCCGTTGGTTGCCGGTATGCTGCTGGTCATTCCTCCTCAGGTTTATTTTGAACGGGTTCACCAGGGATATACCGGCAGTTTCTGGGAATTTTACAGCACCCTGTTTCAAAGTGGTTCTTATCCCAAGGGGAATCTTAGCTGGCACCATTTGTGGTTCATCGCCTATCTTTTTGTTTATGATCTGCTATTTGCACCTTTTTTTGCCTGGTGCAAATCCAACCGGGCAGATCAATTCAAACTACAGGTTTCCAAACTGTCTAAAGGCACCCGCATCTATTGGCTGATGGTACCCTCTGTCCTGATTTATTCCGCATTTATTCTAAACTATCCTGACACCAATGCCCTGATTGATGATCCCCTTTATTTTGTTTATTGGCTGCTCTTTCTTTTAGCCGGATTCCTCTGCCTGATGGAACCCAAACTGATGGAAAGTCTGGAGCGTAACCGACGTCTTTCCTTAAGTGTGGCTTTTCTTCTTTTGCTCCTTATAAATGGACTTCGATGGAATGAATTCAGCTGGTTTGATGGCAGCCGAAATACAGACAGCTGGTTAACCTATCTTTACCTTGCTCGTCAGCCTATTCATACCTGGTTCTGGATATTTGCTCTTGTTGGATATGGTCGAAAATACCTGAACAAACAACATCCGTCAATTTCTTATATCAATCAATTCATTTATCCCTTTTATATTTTACACCAGACAATTATTGTTATCCTTGCTTATTACGTTGTTCAAACAACAGACACAATTGCTTTAAAATGGGCCTTCCTAACATTTGCCACCTTCTTCCTATCTCTGCTGATTTTTCATTTATTTATTCGTCCTTTTTACCTGACCCGAATTTTATTTGGTATGAAGACCGATCCAGTCAAATTCAAATCTGGTGAAGAAAACCTCAAAACTATAGTAACTTAACAGAAGTGATTAGGTATGATGCTGATTCAACTTTCCGCTTTTAAAAAAGCTGCCAACCGGCCCTGGTCGGGCAGGAGAATAGGATTTATCCTTTCTTACGCCCTCCTGTCCTATGCCATCGTTCGTTTACTCAATGATGTTATATCAAATACCCGTTTCTGGATAAGGCCAATCGAAACGAACCTGGCAGAAATAATGGGGTGCCTGCTGATCAGTTTTATTTTTGAGTGGGTAGTTACCAGTTTCCTGCTGCAGATGGAAAAGGAAAATAGGGGAATACCAAATCCAACTGCTTCACTCCGTCAATTTCTTTCACTGACTGTCTACCTTGAGTTGGTGGTAATCCTTTTCATTTTCCCATTGGCAGCATTTACAGACGATGGATTGCAATGGTATGATGTAGTCATTTTAAGTTTTGCACCGGTAAGTATGTGGCTGTTTTATTTCAGCGTAAAACAAAGCCAATGGTTTATCCACAAATCCTATGAGCAAACCATGCTGTTGGAAAAAATAAACAAAGATCGACTGGAAAATGAACTCCAGTATCTCCGCGCCCAATTCCACCCGCATTTTTTATTTAATGCGCTAAACACCATTTATTTTCAGATTGACGAATCAAATTCTGATGCCCGATTTACCATAGAAAAACTTTCAGAGCTTCTCCGCTACCAATTATACGATCAGGATAACAAAGTTGCGATCGATCAGGAATTCAGGCATTTGTCCAATTTTATTGAGTTGCAGAAACAACGATCAAGCGAAGAACTTAAATCTGATTTTCAGTTTCCGGAAAATACGAATGGCCAGCAAATCTATCCGCTGCTATTACTGCCTCTGGTAGAAAATGCGTTCAAATATGTAGGAGGCAATCCCTTTATTAAAATGAAAATCAGCCTGGAAAATGAGCAACTTAATTTGAACATTCAAAATGCAATTCCATCTATTGCGCATCTGCATAATAAGGGAGGCATTGGTTTAACCAACCTGAAAAAAAGACTGCAACTGCTTTATCCGGAAAAACATCAGCTAACCATTGAAAAAGAAGCCGAAACGTTTAGTGCTCATCTTAAAATCGAACTATGAAACTGTCCTGTATACTTACTGACGATGAACCGCTGGCCCGCAAAGGCCTTCGCAGTTATATCGAAAAAATTGATTTTCTTCACCTGGTGGCGGAATGTGCCGATGCAGTCAGCCTCAATAATCAATTGAGTAAAACCCCGGTTGATCTGATTTTCCTCGATATTGAAATGCCCTATATTAATGGCATCGAGTTATTACAATCCCTATCCAATCCGCCGAAAATTATATTTACCACTGCCTATGAAAAATATGCCCTCAAAGGATTTGAATTGGATGCCCTCGACTATCTCTTAAAGCCCATTTCATTCGACAGGTTCTTGAAATCCTGTAACAAAGCCCGGGACTATTTTGAACTGCAACAGAAAGCACCGGGTAATGAAGATTTTTATATTAAATCTGAGGGACGTTTCCTCAAACTGGCCTGGAGCGAAATTTTTCTGATGGAAGCAATGGAAAACTATATCGGCATTCACACCCAATCCCAAAAACACATCGTTCATATGACGATGAAACAATTGCTGGAAAAGTTACCCGGACAGTTCATTCAGGTCCATAAATCCAGCATTATCAATATGGATAAAATTTCCGGAATTGCCGGAAACAGTATCCAGCTGGGGCACCTGGAAATAACCATGTCCAGAACATGGAAGGAAGAAGTACTCGAGAAAATCGTCTACAATCGACTGCTTAAAAAATAGTACCGTTGTGAAATGAAAAATTATGCCTGGAACATCTTACCCCTTTTCTTATTGTTTGCCTGTAACCAGCCTGCTGAAAACAGCAACGGGAAAAACCATAAAAGCAACGAGGGCAAAATAGTTGTTTACCAGGTTTTTACCCGACTTTTTGGAAATACTTCAACTTCCAACAAACCATGGGGTACCATTGAAGAAAACGGTGTTGGCAAATTCAATGATTTTACGGATACAGCCCTTCAGGCAATCCGACAACTGGGTGTAACCCATATCTGGTATACAGGAGTTCCGCATCATGCACTGATCCGCGATTATACCGCCTATGGGATTTCAAACGATGATCCGGATGTGGTAAAGGGAAGAGCAGGATCTCCCTATTCTGTAAAAGATTATTACAATGTGAATCCGGATCTTGCTGTTGATCCTGCCAGGAGATTGGATGAATTCAAAGCCTTAATTAAACGAACACATGAAAATCAACTGAAGCTTATTATTGATATTATCCCCAACCATGTTGCCAGAAAATATGAATCGGTATCCCGGCCCGATAGTGTGGAAGATTTTGGTGTTCGGGACAACCGCACTGTTGAATACCATCGCGATAATAATTTTTATTACCTGCCCGGGGATAGTTTTCGGGTTCCTGTAGCTAAAGGATACCTCCCTCTGGGTGGCGCTCCACATCCATTAAGCGATGGAAAATTCAAGGAGCTACCAGCCAAATGGACCGGTAACGGCAGCCGGCTTCCACAACCAAAACAGGACGACTGGTATGAAGCCGTAAAAATCAATTATGGAATTCGGCCGGATGGCAGCAGAGATTTCGACAGCCTTCCTTCCGATTATGCCAACCTGGGCATCGATGACCACTATGCTTTTTGGCAGGGTAAACCGGTACCTTCCTCCTGGAAAAAATTCCGTGATATTGCCCTCTATTGGCTTAATATGGGCGTGGATGGCTTTCGGTTTGATATGGCCGAAATGGTGCCGGTTGAATTCTGGAGTTACCTGAACTCAACTATTAAAACCAGGTATCCCGCTGCCATATTGCTTGCTGAAGTTTATAATCCATCACTTTATCGCTCCTATATAAAAATGGGTAAAATGGATTATCTCTACGATAAAGTTGAGTTTTATGATACGCTGAAACATATTATAAAGGGACATGGAAGTGCCGATAATCTGGCGGCCATTCAGAAAAATATGGCAGATATCGAACACCATATGCTGCATTTTCTGGAAAACCACGATGAGCAGCGAATAGCCAGTCCGGAATTTGTCGGATCTGCGGAAAAAGCAAAACCAGCGATGGTGGTTTCTGCACTAATTTCAACCTCACCAACCCTGGTTTACTTCGGACAGGAACTGGGTGAACCTGGTGCTGAAAATGCCGGATTTGGGAAGCCCTCCCGCACCAGCATCTTCGATTATGTCGGTGTGCCACATCACCAGCGATGGATGAACAACGGAAAATTTGATGGCGGACAATCAGGCACTAAAGAAAAAGAGTTACGTAACTTTTATAAAGAGCTGCTGAATTTCACGGTTCAATCAGCTGTACTTAAAGGCAATTACCAGGAAATTCAATTCTATAACCGGCAACATAATCCCGGCTACCACGATCAACTCTTTGGTTTTGCCCGGTGGGATGAAAAAACTCAATTACTGGTTCTGTCAAATTTTTCCGGGCAACCTTTTAAAGGGAAGTTGAAAATCCCGGCCGATCTGCTGAAAAAATGGTCCATCGAGGATGGCAACTATCCGGTTAATCAGGTAGTTTTTGGCAAAAAGCAATCAGCCCTGACCGTTCGTAATGGTATGGGTTCCATTGACGTGGAACTGGCCGGATTGGAATCCCTTGTTGCAATAATTTCAAAATAAATTGTTTAGACAGGGTATATCCAACTGCCTCTGTAAGGCCGCTGCAGGAGCACGTTTGCATCCGGGTCATTCAAAATGATTTCCTTTTCCGCATCCCAGCTGATACTTCTTCCAGCTTTTGCAGACAATACTCCCAGTAAGCTCATATTGGTGGAACGATGCCCTATTTCAATATCGCAAACGGGGCGCCGTTTGTTTTCAATTGCCGATAAAAAGTCGGCCCATAATTCTTTTATATTGTTGTTATCAACCGTATGAAGGGTTGGTTTTTCATGTAGTACCGGTTTGTTTTTATCGGAGGGATAAAATGTCCAGCCATCCAGCCAGCCCATATGAAAAGTTCCTTCCGTGCCATAGAAATAACAGCCCACATTCGATTTTTCCGCTTCATTTCCGGCATACAAACGATGCTCCCATACTGCCTGAAAGGATTCGAATTCATAATTCACCACCTGCGTATCCGGCGCATCCGTCGAATCATTTTTAATTTGTCTGGATGCCGTCGAATATATTTTACGCGGTGCTTTTTCTTCTGTCCACCAGAGTATCTGATCCATCCAATGAATCCCCCAATCACCCAGCTGACCATTTGCATACTCCATAAATTGCCGGAAGCCACGGGGATGAATAACCGAATTAAAAGGACGATACGGTGCCGGTCCACACCAGAAATCCCAATCCAGTTCTTTTGGAGCTTCCGAATCGGGAACTTTTTCCCCTGGTCCGCCTCCATAGTGTACAAAGGCCCGAACCATGCCGATTTTACCCGCTTTACCGGATCGCAAAAATTTCATTCCGGAAATATTATGGGGTGATACCCTTCGATGTGTACCAACCTGCACTACCAGATTCGTATCCCTGGCAGCTTTCACCATTGCCTTTCCTTCATTAATAGTATGCCCAATCGGTTTCTCCACATATACATGCGCTCCTGCCTGTAAGGCCGCTATACAGATCAGCGGATGCCAATGATCCGGCGTTGCAACAATTACAAGATCAGGTTTTTCTTTGTGTAGTAATTCACGAAAATCCCTGTATTCCTTTGGCTGGTCACCATTGAGTTTATTGATCTCTGCTGCCGCTGATTTTACGTACCGCTGATCCACATCACAGATCGCTACAACTTTCGATGAACCTGCAGCAATGGCTTCCCGCAAAATATTCATGCCCCACCAGCCACAGCCGATAAGGGCAGTTTTATAGCGGGCATACTGCGTTAAATTGATAAAACCGGGCAGTACCGGAACCAGCATTCCGGCAGAAGATAGTTTCAGGAATTTTCGTCGTTGCATCAGCAGGCTTTTACAGATGTTGTATTTTCAGGCAATCAAACACGAAGCTATGCCCCTATTCAGTTTTTTAAATTACCGAAAATTGCGCGGAACTATTGTAATTAGTTGCAGTATCCTGCTACTGAATGCCTGTACAAGTCAATCCTCTTTTGAACGTATTGGCACCATAGAAGAACTGGATCCGGCTTTTCGCGAACTGGTAAGTACCGATGCCTATGCAGAAATACTGACAGATGGATTTGAATGGAGTGAAGGGCCTGTATGGGTAGCAGCTGAGCAAATGTTGCTCTTTTCAGATATCCCCAATAATTCCATTTTTAAATGGACAGAGAAAGCAGGGAAGGAACTTTATCTGAAGCCGGCAGGATATACCGGGCAAATACCCCGCGGAGGAGAAATGGGGAGCAATGGACTACTCCTGAATAAGGAAGGGCAATTGATTCTTTGCCAGCATGGAGATCGGCGCATAGCCCGGATGGATGCCCCATTGAATCAACCTGCTGCAAAATTTACCACCCTGGCTGGAGGGTATCAGGGTAAAAAATTTGACAGCCCGAATGATGCTGTTTTACATCCGGATGGAGCTATCTATTTTACAGACCCACCCTATGGATTGGAAAAATTTATTGATGACAGCACAAAAGCGGCCCCTTATCAGGGTGTCTATCGGGTACGCACAACCGGAGAAGTGGATTTGCTGGTGGACAGCATTCGCAGACCAAATGGAATCGGCTTTATGCCAGGAGGAAAAACCCTGCTGGTTGCCAATTCTGAGTCGGAAAGAGCCATCTGGTATGCCTATGATCTTGGACCCAACGACAGCCTGGTGAATGCCCGGATCTTTTTTGATGCCAGTTCCTATGCCAAAACAACACCAGGCGGACCGGATGGTTTTAAAATTGATTCCAAAGGAAATGTATTTGCTACCGGTCCGGGTGGAATCTGGATTTTCAATTCCACGGGGAAGCCTCTGGGAAGAATAAAGCTGCCTGTTGCCAGTTCCAACTGCGCATTGGCAGATGATGATAAAACCCTGTATATTACTGCAGATATGTACCTGTTGAGAGTGAAACTTCGCTAACCAATACCATTAACCGAATTATGCAATCACCTGAAACCCCTGCTCCCGAATGGTGGCAAAGAGGTCCTGTCGAAGGAATTCTTCCGGTATTTCAACCTGCTGCACATGCCCTGCTGCAGGCAGGAGATGAATTAGCAGGCGCATTAAAGGAGTATCCGGATAGCCTGCTCTGGAAACCTTTGTTCGGCATGGCATCCGTTGGATTTCATCTCCAGCACATTACAGGTGTACTGGACAGGCTGCTTACCTATGCTGCTGATCAATCACTTTCCGAAGAACAATTACTCTACCTGCAACAAGAGGGTAAAGGGGAAGGGAAATACACCTGCGCTGAACTATTAGTACAGATACAATATCAGGTTGACAAAAGTCTGATTGCTATCAAAAATATGCAACCGGATGCACCTGAATTGATCCGTACCATCGGTCGTAAAAAAATTCCCACCACTCAATTTGGATTAGTTTTTCATGCTGCCGAACACATGATGCGACACACCGGTCAAATACTGGTAACTGCCCGGGTTCTAATTGAATTAAATAAACATTCAAGCTGATTCAGAAATGAACGATTCTACAAAAATTCGTTGGGGAATAATCGGAGCAGGCAAAATTGCACGCGCTTTTGCGACTGATTTTCAATACCTGCAAAATGCCGAACTGGTTGCCATTGCTTCCAGAAATCAGGAAAAATCGACTGCATTTGCTGCTGAATTTTCCATTCCGGAAGCCATCAATTATGAACACCTTTTCAATCATCCGGAATTAGATGCCATTTATATCGCGACACCTCATAATTTTCATTTTGAACAGGCCGCTAGGGCAATCAAAGCTGGAAAAGCCGTGCTTTGCGAAAAACCGATTACCGTCAATAAGTCGGAATATCAGCAACTGATCGCACTGGCAAAACAGGAACATGTTTTTTTGATGGAAGCCATGTGGTCCTATTTTATTCCCGCAATGCAGGTTGCCAAAAACTGGATTAAAGACGGATTGATTGGCGAATTGAAATTGATTCAGGCCGATTTTTGTTTCCCTTCCGATCCAACGGTTGAACGACTCTGGAACCCGGCCCTGGCAGGCGGTGCCTTACTTGATATCGGCATTTATCCCATCGCTTTTGCCAATTATTTCATGAACCGTATGCCCGCCTCCATCCATGCATCTGCCCAATTATCAGGCTCCGGAATTGATGAACGCACAGGTATTCACCTGGAATATGGAAGTACCAGTGCCAACCTTTACACCTCCATTGTTACAAAAGGTACCAATACCGGTTATCTGTTCGGAACAAAAGGTTATATCAAACTCCCCTCCTTCTGGCGCTCCATTACTATCGAACGTTTCAATAATGAGGATGAACTTATTGAAACCTATAGCGATGGCAGAACTACCCGCGGCTTTCATTTCGAAATGCAACATGTAACGGATTGCTTACGTCAGGGTTTAACCGAAAGTCCGGTTATGTCTTTCGAACAATCCATGCGACTGCAGGAAATAATGGGTGAAGTGCGGAAACAAATTGGGCTGCGATTTCCCTTTGAATAAGTTATTTTACCAATACTTCATCTACAAATAACCAGGCAGGTTTTCCTTCGCCGGGATGGCCTTTGGGGCATCCTGGCAATACTTTTGCTGTCACCCGGATATAACGAGCCTGGGTAGCCGAAAATGCAATCCTGAAATCTTCCTGCATGGATTTTGTTTCTTCAGCAGCAACTTTATTAACATAAGTTCCTACAGTTCTAAATTGCTTTCCGTCAGTGGATACCTCCACTGTTACGGATGTTGGAAAAAAGATCCAGTCCTTATAATGCTGCATACAGCCCAAAACCACTTCCTTAATCGTTTGTTGTTTCTGCAAATCAATGGTAGCAATCAGGTCTGTTCCGCTGAATCCATGCCAATATTTTCCTACCTGCTCTGTACCTCTTATGCCATCCGTTAATGAATTGGGGCCATCTGCCATATAGAAATTCGAGTTGGCATACTTATAACGGACATCCATACCCGTAGCCAGATGTTTTACAAAATGTTGCACCGCCGGCTCATTGCCTTTGGGTTTACCATTTTTAACCGTGATGGCTTTAAGTGTCGCATTACCGGTGATGGAAACCGGTTCCGTATAGATTGGGCTTGCACTGGTTGGATAAGATCCATCCAATGTATAATGAATTGCTGCATCAGGCGCTTCGGTATCCAGGGCAACTTTTAATTTTCCATTACTGATCAATGGCTTTATTCCCACCGTAAAATTCCCTTCACTGAAACGCAGCCCTTTTTGAGCCAACCCGGTAAAATGATGCTCCAACCGTTGGCGAAAATCTGTCCAGTTCCGTTTCTCCGGTTGCGACCACACTACTTCTGCCAACGCCAGCATTCGGGGTAATAACATATATTCCAAATGCTCCCTGGTTTCAATGGATTCTGTCCAGAGATTAGCCTGGGCTCCCATTACATATTGCGCATAATCTGTTCCCTTTAATTCAGCTGGAATAGGATCATAGGCATAGACTTTTTTAAGCGGATTAAAGCCACCAAATGCAATGGGTTCACCAGCCGGACCGGCCTGATAATGGTCAAAATACAGGGGCGAGCCCGGTGTCATTATTACCGGATGCTTCATTTTAGCTGCTTCAATTCCACCTGCTTCTCCTCTCCAGCTCATAACCGTAGCACCTGGTGCCAGGCCACCTTCCAGAATTTCATCCCATCCAATAATCTGACGACCTTTGGAATGTAGGTATCGCTCCATGCGTTTGATAAAATAACTCTGTAATTCATTTTCATCTTTCAGGCCCTCTTTTTTCATTCTTGCCTGGCATTTCGGACAGGCTTTCCAGGCTGTCTTATCCACTTCATCGCCACCAATGTGAATCAGCGGTGATGGAAACAACGCCAGCACTTCATCCAGCACATCCTGAAGGAAAAAGAAAGAGCTGTCGTTACCCGGACAATAATTTGTCTGAATCCCGGATGGGTATTGTCCGCCTGTGATCAATGCCTGTTGCTGACCTGTACAGGATAAATGCGGATAGGCGGAAACTGCCGCCACTGAATGGCCGGGCATTTCTATTTCCGGAATTACAGTAATGGCGCGTTCAGCAGCATAAGCCACAATGTCTCGCACCTGCTCCTTGGTATAATATCCTCCATAGCTGGCTTTTTCACCAGGCTGGGCAGCCTTGCGTTCGTTCCAGGGAATGCCTGAACGATCCACCCGCCAGGCAGCCATATCCGTTAAAGCCGGATATTTATCAATCTGAATCCGCCATCCCGGATCATCTGTCAGATGCCAGTGAAACACATTCATCTTATAGGAAGCCAATAAATCGATGATATCTTTCATGGCTTCGGGTGCAAAAAAATGGCGACTAACGTCAATCATTATCCCACGATACCCGAAACGCGGCTGGTCTGTAATCTCCATAACCGGAACCAAAAGAGTTGCATTGGTACGGATTGCAGGAAGGCACTGCAGGATCGATTGCATTCCATATAGTAAGCCTGCTTTTGAATTGGCTGAAATACTGATCCGGTTAGATTGAACACTGACTTGATAACCTTCTTTATTCAGGGCAGGAAGTTCCTTGAGTGAAAGTTCAATAACATTGGTGCTGGCAGCACCAACAGGAAGCTCAAATCCACTGAGTTGCTTAAGTTGTTTATTCAGAAAAGTTCCGGCCGAAATGAGTTCAGGCTGCTGACTACTTAATTGGATTGTGGTGGATGGCTGAATTTGAAATGTTCCTGTTCCCATTTTTAACAGCATTGGCATAGGAATAATGGAAACAGGTGAAGTGCTTATTGATGACTGCGCCATCAAAGATCCACCAACACAAAGAAGAATAAAACCACATAACCAATTTCTCAGCTTCATAAAATCAATTTATAGGGCAAATTTAGGCCGCCTGACCAGATCCGAAAGAGCACATATCTATTCGAAAGTACCTGAAACCGATTGAATTTTATCTACAACCGATTGCGCCAGACCTGCCAGTTTTTCGACTAGTTGAGCAGGTTGAACAATTGTAACTACATCCCCAAACATGATAACCCATCTGGCAAATCCCATCAGAGAAGGGGTCATGAATTGCAATTCGAACTGTTCCCCCAGATCGGTTTCCTTAATCAGCCCCATATAATATTTCTGATCTCCCAGGTAGTGAAGGTATTTTTTTGGTAGTTGAATAACTATCTCCGTTAACGGCAGATCATTCTGCTCCTTTTGCAGGTATTCCTGCAAGGTGATGTGTTTTTTAGAATAAGGTTCTTCTGAAATCTGCAGGTCAGAAATCCGATCGAGACGAAAATCCCGATAATCCTGCCGCATCCGGCAATAGGCTATCAGGTGCCATTGATTGCTCATAAAAAACAAGCCAAGAGGTTCAATTAACCGGCTGGTTTTTTCTCTTTTATAGTTGGAGAAATAGTGAATTTTTACAGCTTTCCCGGAAGCAACACTTTTTAGAATAGTTTGCTGCAGCCTGGAATCCGGCTCAGCAGCCGAAGTTGTAGTACACTGGCGAAATACTTCAATAAAACTTTCCACATTTTCAAGCAGGTCTTTTTCACTGGATCGCAGTACGGCCCGAACTTTATACATGGCCGATTGGAAAGAATCACGGGTTCCTGCATCCGTAAATTTTTCCACCAGTTTTTCCGCAGTCAAAAAGGAGAGTGCTTCTTCTTTCGTAAACATAACCGGTGGTAGGCGGTACCCCTCCATAATGGAATATCCCTGTCCGGCTTCCCCTATCACCGGAACACCTGATTCCTCAATTGCTTTCACATCCCGGTAAACGGTTCGTAAGCTGATATTAAAGCGATCGGCTATTTCCTGGGCTTTTACCAGGCGACGCGATTGCAGATGAATCAAAATAGCTGTCAGTCGATCAATTCGGTTCATGCCGGTACTAATTGAAGATATGCATCAAATAAAGTTCGGCTCAGTTCTCCTGTTTTCCCGGCACCTATTTGGTAACCGTCCAGAGCATGTATAGGAAGTACTATTTTGGTCGTGCTGCTGATGAACGCTTCCCTCGCTGTTTTAAATTCATCCAGATGAACCGGTCTGATTTCAACCGGCATTAACTGTGCTGCCACCTGCAGTACTTTCTTTCTTGTAATACCATTCAATATTCCATCAGCCGGAGTAGCCAGCACCCCCTTTTCGGTGATGATAAATACATTTGCTCTCGGGCATTCACTGATCCATCCATTCTGATGATATAACAATTCATCTGCTCCGGAAGCTTTTACTTTATCCTGCAAATAAACCGCCATCAGGTAGTCGATGCTTTTAATTTGCGGTAACTGTCTGATATGATTATACGCAATCAGCTTCAGTCCATTTTCTGAAATGGAGCTGGGCAATTCAATGGATTGTCCATTCATTATCAGGTTTGGCTGAGCAATAGAATAGCCGTCTGCTGCATATCCTGCGGTCAGTGTTAAGCGGATCCCGGCATCATACCACTGATTTAGTTCAATCAATTTAAATATATGGGCCGTCAACTCCTGCTTTGTAACAGCAATGGGTAATCGAAGCTGACGCGCAGATTCCCAGAACCGGTCCAGATGATCTTCGAGAAATATGGGCTGCCCGGCCATTAGTTTAAAATAATCAAACATCCCATAGGCCCGTTGCAACGCCATATCCTGAATGCCGACGGAGGCCTCTTCTGCAGCACAGAAATTTCCATTGATATATGCATAACTCATTTGGAAGCAGGAATTTTTTTATGTTCAATTAATAAAGCTTTCAGTTTGGGCAGGGGGATGGATTCTACAGCGTGCCCTTTAAAACCGGTAACCGGAACTGAAAGAAACAGGGAATTCAGAATGGCTTCTTCGGTTGATTCAATAGCGGCCATAAACAAAGGCGACATCATATCATTACCCAACACCTGAACCATTTGAACCCTGTCTTTCGGCTGATGCAAAACACGATTCCCACTGAATGTTGAAAAAGCAAGCACATAATCGCCACTTCCATTAGAGGCAATTCCGCCGGTTTTTGCCAGTCCCAAAAATGCCCGTTTAGCCAGCCGTTCCAAATTTCTGCTATCAAGTGGTGCATCCGTAGCCACCACTATCATACAGGAGCCATCCACCCTGTTTTGCAAATGATTGCTGAAAGAGAACTGTTTCCAGATTTCACCCACCGGTACACCATCTACCTGTAATACACCACCAAAATTGCTTTGTACCAGTACACCAACCGTATAGCCACCCAAACTTGCCGGTAATTTTCTGGATGCTGTTCCGATTCCTCCTTTATAATTAAAGCAAACCGTTCCGGTACCGGCACCCACACTTCCCTGTTCCACTTTTCCGGATGCTGCCGTTGAAATTGCCTGTAATACATCCGATTTTTGTACATGCATTCCGCGGATATCATTCAGCCAGCCATCATTGGTTTCACCAACCACCGCATTCACTGATTGCACCCCTTCATTACCCAATTGTTTCAGGGTATATTCAACCACAGCCTCCATTGCAACAGGTACACTTAATGTATTGGTAAGCGCAATGGGCGTTTCAAGATTACCCAATTCCATCAACTGGGTGGTACCTGCCAGTTTGCCAAATCCATTTCCCACAAAAACGGCAGCCGGAACTTTTTCCTGAAAAAGATTTCCATCATGTGGCAATATAACGGTAACGCCGGTACGAACCGAATCTCCTTTAATCAGGGTACGATGACCCACTTTCACACCTACCACATCTGTAATGGCATTCCATTTTCCCGGTTCCATCACACCAATATGAAGACCCAGTTCACGGGCCGACTGCGCCATTACTGCAGATGCTGCAAAACAAGCTCCAGTTATCAGAAAAAACTGTCTAAATCGTTTCATAGTTAACCATGTCTCGGATGTAACAATTTTGAAACCAGACCGGTCCAGCCGGTTTGATGAGAGGCTCCTGCCCCTCTTCCATTATCGCCATGAAAATATTCGTAGAACAGGATATAATCTTTAAAATAAGGATCTTTTTGAAGGATTTCGTAATGGCCAAAAACCGCCCTTCTCCCCTGTTCATCTGTCCGGAATAATTTCAATAATCTTTTTGAAAGTTCATCTGCCACCTGATCGAGGTTCATAAATTTTCCGCTGCCGGTTGGATATTCCACTTTAAGTGCATCACCGTAATAAAAATGATATCGCTGCAGTGATTCAATCAACAGATAATTCATGGGAAACCAGATGGGTCCCCGCCAGTTGGAGTTACCGCCAAACATACTGCTGTCAGATTCTGCCGGTAGATATTTTACACCGAATCGATTCCCGTCTACTTTTATTTCATAGGGATGTTCTTCGTGGTATTTGGAGAGCGCCCTCAACCCATAATCACTCAGGAACTCTGATTCATCCAGTAAACGGGTCAGAATAGCAACCAGTTTATCCGCGCGAATCAGCGATAATAGGTGTTTCGAATTCGACAACATATTCGACCATTCAGAAATCACCGATGCGTAGGATGATTTATGCTTGAGGAACCATTCCATTCGTTCAACAAATTCAGGAATCTGTTCAAACAATTCGTGTTCGATCACTTCCACTGCAAACAGCGGTATGATGCCCACCATGGAACGTACCCGGAGTTTTTGCTCTGATCCATCCGGCTTTTTTAATACATCATAAAAGAACTGGTCATCCTCATCCCATAAACCATTTCCTTTTTCTCCGAAACTGTTCATGGCTTTCGCGATATAAACAAAATGTTCAAAGAATTTGGTAGCCATATCGGCATACACATGATTATGTTTAGCCAGCTCAAGCGAAATGCGTAACAGGTTCAGGCAATACATGGCCATCCAGGAAGTACCATCACTCTGCTCCAGATGTCCGCCGCCAGGCAAGGGTGCACTGCGATCGAACACACCGATATTATCCAATCCAAGGAAACCTCCCTGAAATATATTATTGCCGTCATGGTCTTTTCGGTTAACCCACCACGTGAAATTCAGCAACAATTTATGGTAGACCGATTCCAGAAACTGCAAATCGCCTTTTCCACCATTATTGATTTTATCGATCTCATACACCCGCCAGGTAGCCCATGCATGCACAGGCGGATTTACATCCCCCAGATTCCATTCATATGCCGGAAATTGCCCATTGGGATGCATATACCATTCCTTGGTTAATAAAACCAACTGGCTTTTGGTAAATGCAGGATCCAGATAAGCAAGTGGTATGCAGTGAAAAGCCAGATCCCAGGCCGCATACCAGGGGTATTCCCATTTATCCGGCATGGAAATAATATCTGCATTATTAAGATGCGCCCAATCATTGTTTCTTCCCCAGGCACGGTTATGCGGTGCAGGTTTATTCGGATCACCCTGCATCCACTGCTCCACATCGTAATAATAAAATTGTTTACTCCATAACATTCCGGCAAAGGCCTGCCGTTGAATCATGCGATCCTCCTGGTTGTGAACCACCCGTTGTTTATCAGCATAAAAAGCATCCGCCTCTGCCATACGCTGCCAGAAAATGGCATCATAATCATGAAATGGATATTCCAGGCTGTCTTTACTGAGACGCAACTGAACAGTGATTGTTTCTCCGGCCTTCACCATAAGGTTATAATGTGCGGCCGCTTTGGTTCCTGTTTTATTCTTATTGATTACCGTTCGTTTGCGCTGTACAATATAATCATTGATTCCATCCTTGGAAGTTGGCTGAATGCCTTTTTTACCGTAAAGCCGCTTGGCATTGGTTTCATTTTCGCAGAACAGCAATTCCGGGTTGCCATTGCAATAGAGATGATACTTTCCCAATTTCTTGTGTTCTGAAACGATGGTGGGACCTTCTGCATGCATTTCCGGCTTATAATCATCTCTGCCCCAGGACCAGGTATTGCGAAACCAAAGGGTTGGCAACAGAGAAATAGCTGCTGCTTCTTTATGGCGATTGGCAACTGAAATTTTGATCAGAATATCTGTCGGGCCAGCCTTCGCATATTCCAGAAACACATCGAAATAATCGCCGTTGTCAAAAATCCCGGTATCCAGCAGCTCATATTCAGCTTCTTCCCTGCTGCGGCGATCATTTTCCGCATACAATTGGTCATAAGGAAATGCCTGCTGCGGATATTTGTACAGCATTTTCATATAAGAATGCGTGGGAGTGGAATCAAGATAATAATAGAGTTCCTTTACATCTTCTCCATGGTTGCCACGCGGACCGGTTAATCCAAACAGACGCTCCTTTATCCAGGGATCTTTTTTATTCCAGAGGCCCAGGGAAAAGCAAAGGGATTGATGGTGATCCGAGATCCCGCCAATTCCGTCCTCTCCCCAGCGGTAGGCATAGGATCGGGCCATATCATACGTTACATATTCCCAGGTATTACCATCTTCGCTGTAGTCTTCCCGCACCGTACCCCATTGACGATCAGATACATAAGGTCCCCACTTTTTCCACTTAGGGTCGTTTATTCGTTGCTGCTCTACATTCATCTCTTGCTGTTTCGGTTCGGGGGTAAAGATAAGGACTCAGGGGCTTTTCGCTTTTTCAGAATAAATATGTAACTTAATCAGAACTCTAAAGCTTCAGTATGCAAAAAGTAGCAGACATCCTCGCCCGAAAGAACAGACACCTGGTTAGTGTGGTTCCCAACACCACCGTTCTTGATGCGCTTAAAATCATGAGCGATCATAATATTGGTTCCATTCTGGTTATTGATCCGGACGGACAGTACAGCGGTATTATGACAGAACGTGATTATGCCCGAAAAGTAATCCTGAAAGGAAAATCCTCCACCGATACGAAAGTGCATGATATCATGTCGACCGATTTACCCCGGTTGAGTCCGGATAGCACCATTGATGACTGTATGCAATTGATGTCGGCCAACAATATCCGCTATCTGCCGGTTTTCAACAACGACTACCTGGTGGGGATTGTATCGGTGAATGATGTGATCAAATCAATTATTGCAAATCAGCAGGAGACGATATCGCATCTGCAGTCCTATATTCACTCTTGAGGAAGTAAAAAGTTGAAAGTAGAAAGTAAAAAGTGGGCGATCCGATAAGTTGGGCAAACCGATAATGTGAAACACCTAATTGTCGAACAGGCCTCGATTTGTTCGATCAGATTGTTTTGGGCATTTGCAAGAAATGCAAAATTCAATTATGCGATGATGTAGTTGTAAACTACCCGCTCAGAGTCATGACGCTCTTTCTGCATGAAATAGTTGACACATCATCAATTTTTGCCTGTACCAGCTTTCAATTCATAAACTACTTTTCAATCCAGGTTATGTGAACAAAATGCCGTTATTTAGAAACACCTATTTGTACAATAAGCTTTAGTGGATGGGGCCAATGCAATTTTTATTTTTATTGCGCTTGTTGGCTTACCAATTTTTTTGATTGCCCACTTTTTGCCATCCCGTTTTTTACTTAGCGGGATTTTCTTTTTTTTCTCCGCCTTCCAATGAGTTGTTGTTTGTTCTATATTGTTTCATTATCGATTCTATATCGTTTGTTCGTCGATTCTATATCTATTCTATATCCATTCTATATCGCCTCCCTATCGATTCCTTATCGATTCCTTATCGATTCGCTATTCTTTCTGGCTCTTAGGCGGCTCTTAGACGGCTCTTAGACGGCTCCATACTAGTCTCTCCTTTGATTACCCTTCGGAAAAACACCTCCCCCTTTTCCCCTTTCCTCCTTTTTCTCCTATGCCCCCTTTCCTCCCTCCTCCCATCTCCCCTCTCCTATTTCCCTCCTCCTATCTCCCTCCTCCCTTCTCCCCTCTCCCTCACCGTAACCAGATCCTTCAAATCCACCTGCATTGGCAGAAGGCCGATTTTTACCACGGCGCGTTTGCCACGGATTTCTATCACTTCGCCAACCTGATGATTGCGTTTCATTTTCACTTTGCTGCCAACCACAATTTCACCGGCCACCTCATCAAATTTGGATTCGATTTTTTTCTGCAGTTTATTCACCACTTTGTTCTCGTCCTTTTTGAATAAGAGCGAGAACATTTCTTTCATCACTTTTTCTTTATCCTCTGATTTTTTCCATTCAATAAGGATCTGTTTGATTTTTCGATCCATGTCTTTCAGGTAGGTAATCCGATCCTCCGTAATTTTATTCTGCTGCTTTAAGATTTCCACCTGCTGGCGATGTTTTTCTTTATCCATCACCTGTTCCATTTCTTTTTTCAGTCGTTCATTTTCGCGTAGGAGTTTGTTGAGTTCTTTTTCTTTCTGTTCCACTTCACGCAAATCCTGCTCCGTACGGTTTAACAGTTTATCCAAACGAAAATGATCCTCATCCACCATGCTTCTTGCCCGATCAATCAATCGCTTATCCAGTCCAATTCTTTGTGCAATGGAAAAGGTATAGGAGGAACCGGGTTTGCCAATTATCAGTTTATATAAGGGAAGTAAATTTTGTTCATCAAATGCCATCGCCGCATTAATAATTCCCGGCGTTTTATTGGCCATCACTTTAAGGTTGAGGTAATGTGTGGTAACGATTCCCATGGCATGTTTTCTGGCCAGTTCTTCCATGATCACTTCCGCAAAAGCCCCCCCTAAATTCGGATCAGATCCACTACCCAGTTCATCTATAAAGAACAGTGTTTTTCCATTAGCCACCTCCATGAAATGTTTCATGTTTTTGAGGTGCGAGCTATAGGTACTCAGCTCAAACTCCAGACTCTGCGTATCACCGATATGAATCAGTAGTTGTTTGAAAATCCCAAATATGGAAGACGGATGCACAGGAACCAGCAATCCGGCTTGTACCATCATCTGATTTAATCCAACGGTTTTCATGGTTACCGTTTTACCACCGGCATTTGGTCCGCTTATAACCAATACCCGGTTCTTTTCATCGAGGGTCAGACTTACCGGAATGGTTGGTTTCTGCGTTCGTTTATTGTAGATAAACAATAGTGGATGGTAGGCTTTTACCAGATGGATATGCGCTTTGTCTACCACTACCGGATACTCACCCTGATAGTCCTCTGCAAAGCGGGCTTTGGACCGAATAAAATCATATTCCCCACAGATCTCCAGATAGGTTTTTAATAAATCTGCATGCTTTGATAAATGCGCGGTTAAAGTCCGTAAAATCCGATATACTTCCCGGCTTTCTTCATTCTCGAGTGAATACACTTCGTTATTCAGTTCGATGGTTTCTTCCGGTTCAATAAAGGCTGTTTTTCGGGTATCACTCTCACCGTGCAAAATCCCTTTGATCATACGCTTCTGTTCAGCAAAAATGGCAACCACCCTCCGGCCATTGAGAAAAGATTCTTCGATATCTGCCAGGTAGCCCTGCTTATTGAGTTTTTGAATAACCCGTTCAAACACCCTGCGCAGATCAGCTCTTTTTTTATACAAACTGATCCGGATCCGACGCAGATCTTCCGATGCATGATCCATCACGGTTCCATTCTCATCCAATACTTCCTGGATGGACGTCTGAATAGCTTTTTCATAATAACTGCCTTCAATTACTTTAACAAGGCCGTGATAGGTTTCCCTTCTCTCCTTATCAAACCACCTGAAAATTCGTTCCATATTTTCCGCCAATTTGCGGATTTCAACAAATTGCTCGCCTGATAAAACGGCGCCGGGTATACCTAAAAGTTTTAGCTCCTTCGCCAGATTAAGGACATAATCATTGGGAAAATAAAGGCTGTTTTGCAACAGGGTTCTGAACTCATGCGTTTGTCTGAGTTCGGTTTCAATAAAACTTAGCCGGGTATGAATCCTGAGTTCTTTCGCCTTTGAACGGGCATATTCTGTTTTGCAATGCGCTTCTAAAAGGGTCTTGATTTTTTCAAACTCCAGTTGAACTACCGCCGATTCTGGAAACAATTTCATAGTCTGATCTTCCGGAGGCCTTTTCCGGCCTCAGCGGGGCAAAGTTAGGGGATTCTGCTATCACCCGACCGGTGCCACCCGACCGGTGGCACCGGTCGGGTGATAGTGTTTAGGAAGAGTGAAGCTGAATTCACTGCCCTCACCCAGTTCGGAATGGATTGATAACCAGCCGCCATTTCGATGAAGGTATTCCCGGCATAACATCAAACCAATCCCAGTACCTGCTTCATTATTGGTTCCCTGTGTTGTAAAAAACGCATTTTCTTCCAGTTTCTCCAGGGTTTCGGGAGACATTCCTTTGCCATTATCCTTTACATAAATTTCAATATGGCTTTCGAGTTCACGCGCTCCAATCTCAACCAATCCATTATCGGGAGTAAATTTCAATGCATTGGACACCAAGTTACGCAGCACCATTTGCGTCATATCCTTATCCGCCCAAACCAGTTCTTCTTTATTCAGTTCATTCCGTAATTCGATTGACTTACTGCTGGCCTGCAATCGCACCAGTCCAACCACTTCCTGTGTCAATAAAGCCATATTTAATTCTTCCGGATGGGTAGTCGCTGATTGCAACTGGCTTTTCGCCCATTGCAATAAATTTTCCATCAAATTGGTAGTGAATTGCATTTCCTGATTGATATCCGGAATCATCATCTTCACTTCCTCTGCCGGCAAATCATATTGTTCAATATTGCGGAAAAGATTCTTTAGGGCGTACATCGGTGTTCGCAGATCATGTGCTATTACCGAGAACAATTTATTCTTTAGTGTATTCAGATCACTTAGCTGGGCTGATTGCTGCTCCACCAGTTTTTTCTGTGCCTGGATTCGTTCATTGAATTCAATCAATTCGGCCTGGTACCCTGTATTCTCTTTTTTAATAAGGTACAACGCATAAAAAATAAAGAACAGCGCCAATAAATGATTTCCGATAAAGAAGGGATAATTGAGATTGGATAACTCAGTTGTATAATCCCGTTTTAGCACATATACAACAATATAACAGATGGCTGCGATGGCCCCGCAAAAAATCGCCTGCCATAATTTCGGAAGAAAAAACACCGACAACACCCCGTATAAAATAAAAAACAGCTCAATCCCCAAATCCAGATCGGCCGCATATACCATGGTACTCAATACGGGGTAACAGGTAAAATAAATCATCAGTGCCGTTGTTGATTTTTGGTAAAAATTAAAAATCAAAACAGCCCCGCTGATAAATGCAGGAGAACAGGCAACTATCCAGGCAATGAGTGGGAGTTCATCATTATTTAGTAAGCCGGTTATTGGCAAAAAAATACCGGTTAGTAATCCCATCCAGTTAAGCCGGTTAAAGATGCGCATTTTTCGCACTTCCAACGAATCAACCGGACTTTCTTCTGCTACTACCCTTTCCTTGTGTACCCAGCCCGTTTTCAAAAACAGCAAATTGATCATCGCACGGCGGTTTATTCGGTCTTTCAAAAGATCCCGAACTAATACAACGAAAATCAAGCACTTGTATTGCCCCACCACCGGTCGGGTGGCACCGGTCGGGTGGCACCGGTCGGGTGGGCTTCAGCGTTTGCGAAGGCGGGATTTGTTGAAAATATGCTGGTCTTTCATCACCCCCTTGCGGAGGGCCTTCTGCTCCTCTTCCGGAAGATGAATCACTTCCTGGCAGGCTGTACTGCAGCATCCCTCATACTTTTCCGCACAGGATTTACATTGGATAAATAACAGATGACAGGCTTCATTCACACAATTGGTATGGTCATCTGCCGGCTCGCCACACTGGTGACAATGAGCAATAATTTCTTCTGAAATCCGCTCCCCCAACCGGTTATCAAACACAAAATTCTTACCCCTGAATTTATTCGGCAAACCCTGTTCTTTGGCTTTATTGGCGTATTGAATAATGCCCCCTTCCAGGTGAAAAACATTCTTAAATCCTTTATGTAACAGATAGGCACTCGCTTTTTCACAACGGATCCCCCCTGTACAATACATGATGATATTCTTTTCCTTATCCGCTTCCAGCATATCTACCGCCATCGGCAATTGTTCCCGAAACGTATCACTCGGCACTTCAATTGCACGTTCAAAATGGCCCACTTCGTATTCATAATGATTGCGCATATCCACCACAATCGTTGCCGGGTCATCGGTAAGCTCATTAAAGGTTGCCGCATCCACATAACGTCCCTTATTCTGCATATCAAATGCCGGATCCTCAATCCCATCAGCAACAATCTTATCCCGCACTTTTATTTTTAACACCCAAAAGGATTTTCCATCATCATCTACGGCAATATTCAGTCGAAGCCCGTTTAAGGGCTCCATACCGTACAAATAGGCGCGAAAGGCGTCAAAATTTCCGGATGGCACACTGATCTGCGCATTGATCCCCTCATGGGCAACATAAATCCGTCCAAATACCTTCAACGCATTCAGATGCAGATACAATTGATCTCTGAAAACCTGAGGATCCTCAATAAAAAAATACTGATAAAAAGAAATGGTGGTCCGTAGTTCGGTCTCCTCCATTAAACGACGTTTCAGCTCCTCCTGGGAGACTCTGTTATGTAATACGGGCATTAAGATGAAATTTTAAGGACACTTGCCTTGTGAACAAAATTTCTGTAACGCCGCAAAGGTACGGATTTCCAAAATCCGCTTTAATCATTGGAACCGAGTGAAAATCCCCGGATCGACAAGCGGCCATAGGTTCCGGTAAACCGGCCCTGATCAAAACGCATAACCAGATCCACCCGCAAAATTTTCAGAATATTTTCCAGACCAATTAGTACCTCTCCATAATGGCGATTGCCATCCAGCCAGAGCGCATTCACCCCTCCTACCAAAAACCAGTTCAATTTTCGGAAACCCGGAATCTTGTTGGTCAGTAATCCATTCAGGTGATGCTCTACGTGCCCCTCCATCCACAAACGGGAATTCGTACTGAATTTGTAATACGGTAAGGCCTGAAAACTGCTCATATACGGATTGGCAAACAATAACTGATTGCCATTGAAATGCTTATAATCCGGTACCTGAACGGCATCCCGTTGCAAAAATCCACCTACCGATAAAGAATACTGAAAAAGCCCCCCGATTTTCAGATTCAGGTCATCCCGGATACCCGACTCCCATTTCAGGTAATTCACATCCGACCCAAAGATCCCCTTCCAGCCCTTGGTTATCCCCAATGACATGGACGGATATTTTGATCCCAGATTCAGTTTTCTGTCCGGAAATTCCACATACCGCAATCCCGGTTTCCAGGTCAGGCTGATATCGGTACTAAATGCCTGATGGGCTTCCATCGGTGCGGTCAATAAGGTTCCCGGCAAATTCGGAGTAAAATCGCGGCCTTTTCGATCCCGCCATTTATAATCGGTTGTATTATTCAGTGACCATCGATCCTGGTATTGCAATCCGCCCAATACAACAAATCCATTATTCAGCTCTTTGCGATACTGTAGTTTTCCATACCAGGCTTCATACAGCTTCATATAATTCAGTTCCCTTAACAGGGTTGAAAAACTATTTATCAACGGACCTACCGGAGCTTCATTATTGAACTGAAACACATATTTACCTCCACTGAAACTAAGACTGGATGCATTCCTGGTTCCAAAATTATAGGTTCCCTGCAATCTTGCATTCAGATGCCCATTCGAAAAACCATACCGGATCGTTGGCTTCAGGCTGATACTTTTTCCGGCATTCAGGGAGTCCAACCGTTTAATCCAAATGCCTGATACCGCCAAAGCCATTCCTTCAACTGTATTATAACTCACCGATTGCAACAGAGAGTTCACACTGATGGTTACCCGCTTTTTCTGAATACTGAAACTTTCACCGGTTAATAGTAAGGCACCTATTGAAATTTTATTCCGAATCCGATCCAGTGAGTCAAGATAACGGGGATCCTTACGCGCCTGTTCCAAACTATCTTTTCTGCGGTAGTCAATGATTTCTTCCGGTTGCAAAGGAAGCGGTCTTATTGAATCCCAATAATCAATCGATTTCCGATTCGATCCCTCATTGTATTTCATTACAATATTGTTGAAAAACTTCGGTTCAAATCCGGGTTCCAGGTTGAAATCAGAATAAACTGTTACCGAACTTCCAACAGCATCAAAACCAAATCTTTTAATAGTGGGATAGAGCACCTGTTTACGAATCACCCACTGCTTATTTTCAAAAGGTGCATACAATTGTTCCACCTGCAGCGTATCCAGAATTTCCATCTGTGATTCTTTCAGCAATTGCAATTGCAAACTATGAATTCGCCAGTCGTTTTCCGTTATCAGAATAGTGCCTGAAAATACCGGCTCGAATTTTCGCTTAGGGATCACCTTTATACGATTGATTTCAACCCCTTCTTCCCAAAAGCTTCCTTCGTATTTATAGCGATAATAATGCAATGCGTTATTGGCAATCGGACTGATAAAACCCCGCTGATTCAATCCCTGAACCACAATACTGTTCTGATAAAAATTAATGATCCTCGGCAGACTTAATCCAAATGAATTACTATTTCCACTTACCCTTGTAGACAATACTTCCAACTTATCCAAACCAGGTCCTTTTACCGAATAATTGGATACTGTTTCTGACAAATACAGGATCTTTTTTTTACTGGTATCCCCGTCTTCAAAATCAACTTTTTGCCCCAGGAACCTGGTCGGAAAATCACGCAACTGCAACTGCTCTTTTGTATAAACTTTACATTGAAAACCACTCAATTCATCCAGGTGTTCTTTTCTTTTTTTTATGGCATTCCGGATAATTTCATAAGCAGGATCTTCCGCTCCGGGCTTTACCACCACTTCACTCAGGGTAGCCTGTTGCAGTTTTAATACAAAATCTGCCTGTACCGGACTATTCCCAATCTCTAATTTAAGTTCCTGCTTAGTATAACCCACATGTTGGGCTACCAGGGTATAGTTTCCCTCCGGTAAATTCAATTGGTAAAACCCATTCACGCCGGATGTGGTGCCCTGTTGCCCGTTTTTACTGTATACGGAGGCATATGGCAATGGTTTCCCATTTTCATCCTTTACATATCCACTTACCATACCTGCATGAAGCAGTCCCTGCTGCAACAGCAATAAAATAACCAATAAATTTTTTTGCATACTTATACCATCTTCCTGGCAAGACTACCTGTTAATGCTGCTAATCCGGCAACCAACGCACCAATTCCACCTGTAACCAACACTAACAGTACAGGGTTTTCGATGTTCAGCAGAAGCATGGAAATTTTGTTTGCCAGAATTCCTTCATTTGCCGCATTGATTAACCAGGCATGTACACTCCACAACAGAAAAAGGGCTATAAACCCTGAAAGAAACGCTTTCCATCCAGCCTGGTGAATGGCAATGGCAACAATGAACGAACCTATTGCTATGCTCCACCAGGGTAAATATAACCCGAGTACAAAACTTAACAGTGCTGTGAGTATCGTAGAAATGATAAATTTCATGTTAAAGTTGTTTTCTTACTAACCCTTACGGAATTCCATCGTCCACCTGATTTTGGGATCACTGGTTTCTCCCCGTTTCATAAACAGCAAACGGTGATGCTTACCCGCAGCCCAGTCATCCACAAAATTATCATAGTATTTACTACCCGGATTCCCACTTTGTCCGCCTGGATATATTCCATACCCCTCAATCTCATCCGTCATATGAATCACCATCCGCCAGCTTTGTCCATGATCCGCAGCTGTTGCATTGATCACCCCCTTTCCTCCGCCAATCGGGAGGTTCGACCGGTTAAACGGCTGAATTACTTTCAACAGATGATTCACTCCGGTTGCCTTCACTTTCTCCCAGGCCAACCCGTTTTTTGCAGCCAGTTTATCCAATGAATCGGACGCAATATTGAGCGAGGAGGCAAGCAATTCTTCCAGCCCCTCTTTCACTTCCGTATTGATATTATCCGTAAAGGAATACACCGAATCCCGCAACAGGCTTTCCACCAGCGTAAACTCCGATGGCCAGGGCATGGGCAGGTCTGTCTCTGCAAACTCATCATCCCAAATAGAATGCTGCAATTGCTGCCACCAGAAATCAAATACCGTGGCTCCTTCTGATCCCGGTTCATTCCGCAAATTCCATTTCCTGAAGATCTCCAAATATTTCCTGCCGGACTCTGTCAGGCTGGCTGGATTTGTTCTCAGCAGGATCGGACGTGCAAACTCAGCTTTAGCCACATAATCATTCATCTGCATGGCCATCATATCCTCAGGACGGATCCCCTGCATGGAATCCAGCAGCCGGTTGATCATATAACCCCGGTAAATCGGAAATTCCGTACCGGTATAATAAGGATAGGTTCCATCTGCCGCCAATTGATTGGCACTGCTCACATAATTTCTTTCGGGATTAATCATACGCGGGTTCTCCTCCATTGGAATCATTCCTCTCCACATATAGGCACTATCCGTTCCCCGCATTATAAAATCACCCTGTCTGCGCCATTTGGCCGGAAACACGCCCTGCTGGGTAAGTGCAATATCACCGGTTTTGGAGGCAAAAATGCAGTTTTGTCCCGGACAGGTCAGGTATTTAATCGCTTCCTGATAATCAGCCAGATTTTTAGCATGATTGAGTTCATAAAATGCGCGGCCGTCATTGCTGGGATCATGAGCTTTCCAGCGAACTGCCAGGTAGCGAATGGTCTGGTCGTTGATTTTATACTTGTCATCATACATAACCGGACCAAACATCGTATAAGAAACCGTATCCAGTAAATCAGGTTCACCTTTGATTTTTATTATCTCCACCCGCTTTTCCGCAGGTTTCCATTCCCCGTTGAACCAATAAGCTGCCTTATTTTCATCCTGAAACTTAATCTCATAATAATCCTTTACATCTCTGCCGGCATTGGTAAAACCAAAGGAAATATCCTCATTAAATCCAATTATAACATTGGGAGACCCCGGAAACGTAACACCATAAGCGCTGAATTCCGGTGTTGTTAACTGCATTTCAAACCAGAGCGATGGAAGGTTTAATCCAAGATGCGGATCATTGCTGAGAATGGGACGGCCTGAAGCTGTTTTCGCCCCGGATACCGCCCAGTTATTACTTCCATTTTCCGGATTGGGTTTGTTTTCTAAAATCACAGAAGCAATTGCGGAATCTCCTAAATAGGAAAAATAAAGTGAATCTACATCAGCCGGAGGATCCAGATTTAAAGCAGGCGTTGCGGGATAGGGCTGCTGCAATGTATTCGGAATTACCGGTTTCAATGAATCTGCGAGATAATAATACAGCTGCTCAAAATCCATTTGAGAAAAATTGCTGCGGGCATTCGTGAATTCAAGATCAGATTCTGATCCAGCCAGATCATAACTCATATACTTGAGAAACAAGGCCGTCTTCAGCAGCGACCATTTCTCCGGAAAATAGCCCAGCAGTTTATATTCAATTGGCAATTCTGAAATGGTCAGCTGATCAATATAGGCGTTCACTCCATTGGCATAGGCTTCATACTGACCAAGCGATTCAGGCGATTTTTCCACTTCTTTTACCGATTGCTCGGCCGCATAGACCATACCCAGCCTTCGCATGCTGCGGTCATAATTCAGGATTCTGCCACCCGGACCGGCACCCAGAATTTCACTGATCCGTCCGGATGCAGCATGCGTCTGAAACTCCATCTGCCAGAGGCGAAATTTTGCATGCAGAAATCCCTGAACAAAGTAAAGATCGGCTTCATTCTGTGCTACCACATGGGGCACCAGCCGATCATCCATATAAACAGAAACCGGAGCCGATAGTTCCGGAAAAGAATAGGTCAGGTTAAAGGATTGTTCCACTGGCTCTGCATTCTGCCAGATTCCATGCTGGGGGCTCAATAATTTCCCCAACGGTGCAGGCAGCACCTGCCTGCTGTCCAGCGTATAAACAAGTCCGATAGTAGCCAGCGCTGCGGCGGCAAAACTCAGGTATCTCCTCATATAGCGCAAGGTTAATATGCGCTAAAAATAATATTAATTTCTATTTAACAGTGTTTAAGCTAACCAAGTCTCGAATTTGTTGTCAAATACGTATGAAAAGCAGGACAATCATATCATCTTTAAAGGCTAAACACTTCCTGGGCTTTTTGTTTATGGTTTTACTCATGCTGATGCTGATTAAATAACCGGGAACTTAAGCCAGTGCCATTTCCTATTTTTGCGGAAAGCAGAACTGCTTTCATCAAATTTTGCGCGGATTATGGAAGAAGAAATTTCATCAGAAGTCAAAAATATACTTGGATTGCAATTACCCACTGACCCCAGATGGGTGGATCTGGCGGCAATCTCCATTGGTGATATTCTCACCGATCATGCCTATTGCGAACAAAAAGCTGCCACTACCTGCATTTCATTGATTCAACGTTACTCTGATAAAACACTGCTCGTAAAAGAGCTTGCACCCATAGTAACCGAAGAATGGGGCCATTTCCGGCTGGTTTTACAGGAATTGGAAAAAAGAGGAGAATCACTCGGTAAACAGCGCAAAGACGAATACGTCAACCATCTTATCAATTTCCAGCATAAGGGCGGACATGAAGAGGTACGTTTTCTTGATCGCCTGCTAACCATGGCGATGATTGAAGCCCGCAGTTGCGAACGGTTTAAACGGCTGAGCGAGGGTTTACAGGATGAATATCTCCGTAAATTCTACCGTCGCTTTATGGAAAGTGAAGCCGGTCATTATAAATTATTCATTGAACTGGCCGAACATTATATCGATAAAAATATCGTTCGGAAACGCTGGGCCGAATGGCTGGAAGCGGAAACTATCATTATGCAGCAACTAACAGTAAGGGGCGACCGAATTCATTAATATTATCCAACCATGCAGGTACCTGAACCAAATGCAGTAGCAAAGATTAGAGTGGAAGATTTGGAAGCGGCTATTATTCATGCCCCCATAAAACGATTATTAAAAGCAACGCATGTAATTGCAAGTCTGCGTGAAAGAAAACAGTACCTGGATTTTTTTCAACCAGTACTGAACCCAGATACCATAACTGGAAAATCATTCTTTGATTTGGGAAATTTACTGCGAACCACCGCCTGCACTGAAAATGAAGAAAGCAGAGAATGGGAAAAAATAGACCTGAATAAAGCGGTTTACGATTCATTAATAAAGACCCATCTCGAAACAGCAGTTGATCTGCTTACGGAAGAAGAAAAAAAACTCCTGCCCTGTTCCGGTTTACTATGCACCTACCTGCAGGTTATCCATTTCACAACAGATTATCTGAATAAAGATCTTTTCTACAAAACCCTGGATCCAGATCACAACCTGCACCGGGCATTTAATCAGTTGATTCTTTTGGAGAAAATGGAAGCTGTTCAGCCCTTGCCTCCTGATTGAAAATAAGCCAATTCTTCTGAAAAATCGAGGTAGGGATGAGCTTCCTGCAAATCACTTGTTTTTTGCGCGAAGCTCTGGAGAAAATTTTTATGTGCCTGCGTTTCCGGTTGAAAAGCAGTATGCTTGCGGGCTATTACAACGGGTTGAATTTTATCCATCAACGCCTGCGCCTCCGGTTGTATATAATGCAGCTTAAACTGATCCAGCACATAACTGGTTGCCTGATAATTGGGATGTGCCAGGTCAATATCATAAAAACGATAATCACGTAAGACGTCAATCACCAACTCATAGGCAGGAAAATAATGCAGTTTGTTGAATTTGCCAACCAGATGATGAACCGCCTCCAGTAGTCTGGCCTTGCTTCTGTTGTTTTCAACTACACCGTCTCTGAGATGGCGAACCGGACTAACGGTAAAGATCACCTGCAAATCAGGATTAAACCGAAATAACCGATGAAGGGTGTTATCCAGTGCAGCCACCGTTTCATCTATTGTACACAAATGTTTGCGAAACTGCGGAGCAGGTACCCGATGGCAGTTGGCAACGGTAATATCTCCTTCAATCAATCGGTAACAATAAGATGATCCCAGCGTTATGATCAGCCAGTTAGATCTTTTTAAAAAATCAGTGCCTTCCTTGCGGGATGCATTCATGCTCTCCAATACCTGCTCCTTAACCATCCCGGAAAAGCGAGAATGATGCGTCCAGCTTTGCCAGAGTTCATTGAAATAAAAGAGATCCTCTTCTTTATAGATTCGGCTTTCCATATAGCTGATCAGGCTATTGCAAACGCTGATAGGATCAAACAAAATCCCATGCGGATTCTGAATAACTGAAAACTTCAGTTCCTTCAGCTTATTACCAATATGTTCTGTAAAACAGGATCCGATCAGAAAAACCGGATCTTTATAGCCAATTCCCGGAACGGGGCCTTTCAGCTGAATATCTGTCATCCATTTCATAGTACTACCGGAGAAAATACTTCTTTCGCGAGAAGTATTGATTTTTGAAGCGCACCTTTCTGAATACCCGTTTCAATTCCCACTGATTCCAGGTATTCAATAATAAATTCTGTGTCCATATTGCCCACCAGTGTATCGCCCGCCATAGGACAGCCGCCAATACCTCTTAATGCCCCGTCAAAACGACGGCATCCGGCCTGAAAAGCTGCTTCCAGCTTTGCCCTTCGGTTCTCTACTTTTGCATGGAGATGTACCCCGATCTGAACAGCCGGCAATTCCTTAATAAGTTGCTTCGTTAAACTGCTTACCTGTTCGGCAGTTGCCAATCCCACCGTATCTGCCAGGGAAATGGTTGGCACACCAAGTGAAGCGATTTTTTTTGCCCAGCCAATGACCAGGTCTTCAGACCAGGGGTCATCAAATGGATTGCCAAATCCCATGGAAAGATAAATGACCAGTTCTTTCCCTTTCTGCTGACAAATCGCCTGAATTTCTTCCACCGTTTGAAAGGAATGCTCAATGGTGCTATTGGTATTGCGACGCTGAAAAGTTTCAGAAACGGAAAAAGGAAATCCAATGGAACGGATACTATCATAAGAAGCAGCATCCGTCGCTCCTCTGGTGTTGGCAACAATACCCAGCAATCCGGATTTGGTGGCGCTCAGGTCCAGGGCTTCCAGGACTTCTTTGGTATCTGCCATCTGCGGAATGGCTTTCGGTGAAACAAAGCTGCCAAAATCGATTGTATGAAATCCCACATGCAACAATGCATTGATATACGCCACTTTCTGGAAAGCCGGAATCATCTGCGGCCATCCCTGCATGGCATCTCTCGGGCACTCGATTAATTGCAAGGTTTGATTTTTGGACATAGGCAAGTATAGAATACTAAATTCGCTTTTTTTAATCAATTCGGGCGGGTTCGCTGCCGCTGGGCTTCATACAGAATCATTCCGGTTGCAACCGACACATTGAGCGATTCAAAACCACCCAGCATGGGTATGCGGAAAACTCCATCTGCTATTTTCATTAAGGCTGGATAAATCCCCTTGTCTTCGCTTCCCATAATTACTGCTACGGGTTGTTTGAAATCACAGTCGTACACCAAACCGGTGGCAGTCATCTCACTTGCATACACACCAATTCCATTCAGATGGAGGGTATCAACAGCCTTCATCAAACTGTTAACCCGGCATACTGCAATTTTTTCCAGCGCACCGGCAGAAGTTTGTATCGCATCATCATTTAATGCGCCCACTCCTTTATCGGGAATTATGATAGCCTGTACACCGCAACACAGAGCAGTTCTGGCAATTGCACCAATATTCCGTATATCGGTAATACCATCCAGTATTAGCAACAAAGGTGTTTCGCCCTTTTCAACAATAAAGCTGATGGTATCCTGCAAATCCTGGTATTGAATTTTAGCTATCAATCCAACGCAACCTTCATGATCGGTAATATTAAACCCATTCAGTTTTTCTACCGGTACTTTATTGATCGGCACCTGTTGGGCGGCAGCCAGTTTTTTGATTTCATCCACTTCCGGGCCATGCAGTGTTTGCATCAGGTAAATCCGCTCCAGTTGTTTGCCTTCTTTAAGGGCAGCCAGCAATTTGGATTTTCCGATAACAAGGCTTGACTTTTTCGGCCGGTTTTGTGGTTGGGAACGAAATGATTTCATCCTGCAAAGTTAATTAAAAAGCCACCCGAAGGTGGCTTGCTTATTATTTCAGTCCAAAGGCTTTTTTAACTTTAGATACATAATCCAGCTTTTCCCAGGTAAAGAGCTCCACTTTCTTCTTGATTACCTTACCATCGGGTGATTTGAATTCCTTCTCCACGATTTCCGATTTACGGCCCATATGCCCATAGGCAGCAGTTTCACTATAAATAGGAGAACGTAATTTCAATCGTTGCTCAATGAAATAAGGGCGCATATCAAATATGCCTTCTACTTTTTTGGCAATTTCGCCATCCGTTAAATCTACTTTTGCCGTACCATAGGTATTAATATAAATCCCCATGGGCTGTGCAACTCCAATAGCATAAGACACCTGCACCAGTACTTCTTCACAAAGTCCGGCTGCTACCAGATTCTTCGCAATATGGCGCGTTGCATAAGCTGCTGAACGGTCCACTTTGGAAGGATCTTTCCCGCTGAATGCACCACCACCATGTGCTCCTTTTCCACCATAGGTATCCACGATGATTTTACGGCCGGTTAAACCGGTATCACCATGCGGACCGCCAATCACAAACTTACCGGTTGGATTGATATGGTACTTGATTTTATCATTGAAGAGTTTGGCGTACTTTTTATATTTTGATTTGATGCGGGGCACCAGAATCTCAATCATGTCCTTTTTGATCTTAGCCAGCATTTTGGCTTCCGAATCAAAATCATCGTGTTGGGTGGAGATAACAATAGCATCAATCCGAACAGGTTTATTGTTATCATCGTATTCCAGTGTTACCTGGCTTTTTGCATCCGGACGCAGGTATTTAATTTGTTTGTTCTCCCGGCGAAGCGCTGCCAGTTCCTGCAACAGTTTATGTGCCAGATCAAGCGCCAATGGCATAAAATCTTCTGTTTCATTGGTGGCATAACCAAACATCATTCCCTGATCACCGGCACCCTGTTCTTCTTTTTTCTTGCGATCCACCCCCTGATTAATATCCGGAGATTGTTCATGAATGGCTGAAAATACACCACAGGAATTGGCTTCAAACATGTATTCGCTTCTGGTATATCCGATTTTCCGAATCACTCCACGTGCAATCTCCTGTACATCCAGGTACGCTTTTGATTTCACTTCTCCGGCCAATACTACCTGACCGGTTGTTACCAGGGTTTCACAAGCCACTTTGGATTGTGGATCAAAAGCCAGGAAATTATCAATGAGGGCATCAGAAATCTGATCGGCCACTTTATCAGGATGTCCTTCAGATACACTTTCAGAAGTGAATAAATACGGCATGGAACTATCAATTTAAAAAATTCGGAGCAAATATAACCGCCAATCGTTTACAACTTTGAATAAACAATATAAAGCCTCAATTTTTTGGAGGGATGAGCGCCGCCACCAACTACCACCCGGCCTGCAGCCACCCGGTTGCTGATTTGCAACTCTGTCTGGTTGGTGCCGGAAGGGGAAAGAACAGGTCTGGTAGAATAGGGCGCATATACACGCAGTGCATATGATTTTTCCTTCCGTGTTACAATTCCCTGAACATAAGAGGAAAGATCAAATTCAATTCGCTTATTGTCCAGGAATCCGCCAAAGGTGGCCGGATCATAAAAAAGTGGCGAATTATTCTGCAAATAAACCCAGGAATTAGGGATGGTAAGATAGCGTGAATTTGCACTATCCACTGCATCCAGAAAAAGCAGACCGGGAGCCGGGAAGCTAGCTTCCTCATTGCCCTCCAGTGTTTCCATTATCAGGGAAGCTTTATAAATAACCCGGTTATTCAATTCCTGTAAGCCTGGAATTTTCAGCAAACTGAAGGCCCCCGGAGTACTCTGAATATAAAGCTCCTGTTGATTGGAAGTTCCATTCATCAAAGCAGTTTCATATGCAGTACCGGAAATGTCACGATGGAAAATACTGGCATTCCCCCTATTGGTGTAGGAAGTGTCTCTGGAGCCAAAAATAAAGGTAGTAACCGTTGTATCCGGAACCGCATTTCGGGTTCTTCTGTAGTGGAAAGTTATTTTGGTTCCCTCATCCGCTATATTGAAATAGGCCAGCCCTTTTTTAATCGCTGATCCCGCATCCGGTACTATGGCCAATCCCCTGAAATTCTTTTCAAACAAGGAATCACTTCTATACTTATATGCAGCTGTATCAATATTAATCATCTTCATTCCAAAATCGTTGGTCAGTGGAATGCGAAGCTCATTGATTGTACGGACCGTGTCTTTAACTCTTATGTAAGTCAAACTGTCGTTCAGCGTTGTAAACTGCACATTTTGTCTTTCTCCTATTTGCTGAGCCAGTTGAAAAGGTGGATGACTAATCAGATAACCTATAGAGGTATCAGTAAATGGAGCAGTCTGATCAATTTCGTACACCTTAAAAGATTGTACTGAATTGGTATCTCCATAAACGGAACTGTATCGCATTGATAGAATAACAGAATCAAGTCCGATTATACTATCCCGCGATGATCCAAAAGGATACCCATTAAAATCGGCTGGTTCAAGTTGGAGATAAATTTCCGCAGTGGTTTTACCAAATACAGGATCTTCCATTAATCCCAATGCATGCAGTGCAGTGGTACGAATCCGGGTACTATCGGGCAATTCATAGGCAGTGGTAATTATTTCCAGCGTGGTGTCAAACACATTGACATTATCCACCGCCGGAATCAACCCGCCACCCAGCTGTGTTGTTCTGATTTTGGTACAGGACTCAATAAGAAGTACAGTAGCGATTACAAAGGAAAGGCTATACAGAAGTTTCTTCACAAACAAACCGGTTAATTAGTCTTTAATAGTTGGGAGGCCAACGCTTACTTGGCAAGGTCGGTATACAGTTGTAAATAGTCTGTTAAATCAGACTCCGCATTGTACGCCAGTATTTTTTTACCCTTGGCTTTCGCAAACTCTTCGGCCAGTTTCTTCTCCACTTTTTCAGCGCCAAAAGTTACTGCATCCGCATAAGTTGCCCCCCCTTTGAATAGCGCAGAATTGTTTCCGTCTTTAAACGGCTCCATATCCTTCTCCTTGATATTGGCATGAATGGCAGCCTGCTTCAGGAACTCATCACCCATATTCTCTTTGAATGTATTCTGCCCGATGGTATAAACTACTTTACTATGACTGAAAACCGGCTCTTTTTTATACGCAGTTTTCAAATAAAGCGGAATCAATCCACTCATCCAGCCACTGCAATGAATGATATCGGGAGGCCATCCAAATTTCTTGACCGTTTCCAATGCCCCTTTACAAAAGAAAATGGTACGAAGGCTATTGTCTTCAAACCATTCTTCCTTTTCATCATGAAAAACAAATTTTCGTTTGAACAGGTCTTCATTATCGAGAAAATAGACCTGCAAACGTGCATTTGGTAAAGAAGCTACTTTGATCTGAAGCGGAAAATCATCGTTATCAACTGATACGTTTATCCCCGACAGCCGAACCACTTCGTGTAACCGATGACGACGTTCATTGATGGTGCCAAATCGTGGCATTATACAACGTACTTCGAAACCATTGTCGTTCGATTTGATCGCCAGTCTGTTCACAATCTCTGAAAACTCTGTCAGCTCCAGGTACGGCGACATTTCGTTAGCAATGAATAAAATTCTTTTCTTTGTTGACATTTGATCGGTTACTATTGGTGAAAACCTTCTGTTTTTTCGTTCAAATAGTGTGCAAAGGTAGTATTTTTCCGCCTAAAACCCGCAATACATGATCCTTTTTAAGCAGGCAGCCAGCCTTCAGCAATATCTTCAGACCATCCGGCAGGAAGGCGGCAGCATTGGTTTTGTTCCTACCATGGGTGCTCTGCACAAGGGTCATCTATCCCTTTTGCAAACCGCCGGCGAAGAAAATACCCATGTTATTTGCAGCATCTTTGTGAATCCCACCCAGTTCAATGATCCGGCCGATTTCGAAAAATATCCGATTACCCTGGAAAAAGATATTGAAATGCTGGAACAGGCCGGAGTTGATCTTTTGTTTTTACCGTCAGTTCTTGAAATTTACCCTCAGGGAACCCGCGATTTACCCACCTATGATATTGGATTTCTGGAATCTATTCTGGAGGGACAGTACCGGCCAGGACATTTTCAGGGCGTATGTCAGGTAATGCATCGTTTGCTGGACATTGTTCAGGCGGATAATCTTTATATGGGACAGAAAGATTACCAGCAGTGTATGGTAGTAGACCGCCTGCTCAACCTTACCGGCATCAATACCCGCCTCCACACCTGTGCCACCCTGCGTGAACCGGATGGTTTGGCGATGAGCAGCCGAAATACCCGCCTTTCTCCATCACAGCGGGAAACTGCGGTTTCCATTTCCGCAGTATTACAATCCATTCAGCATTCCATTCAACCCGGACCACTTGCCGGTTTACTGGAATCCTCCAAACAAAAACTGGAACTGGCTGGTTTTAGAGTAGATTATATAGCTCTGGCCAATGCCCATACGCTGGAACTGAAAGAATACTGGGATGGAAAGGAGCCACTGGTGACCCTGGCAGCAGCTTATCTTGGTGATGTCCGGCTAATTGATAATATGTTAATCCAATCCGTGAAGCAAACAAAATTCCTACCTTGCGAATCGTTTTCATTGTTTCAAACACACTAACATGGACATCGAGATACTCAAATCCAAAGTACACCGCCTCACCATCACCGAAGCCAATCTTCATTATGTAGGTAGCCTTACCCTCGATGAGGATCTGATGGATGCCGCCAACATGCTGGAGCATGAAAAAATTCAGGTGGTGAATGTAAACACCGGCTCCCGGATTGAAACCTATCTGATCAAAGGTAAACGAGGCTCAGGGGTCTGCTGCCTGAATGGCCCGGCTGCCCGCCAGGGTGCTGTTGGCGATGTGGTTATCATCATTTCATATGCCCGAATGAATTTTGAAGAAGCTAAAAAATTCCAACCCTGGGTGATATTCCCTAAAGAAGGTAATTTGTTATAAAAATCGCCGTATGAAAAAGAAGATCAACAGCCTGTTGCAATACGCGTTTTTCCTTGGGCTGGCGATCTTTTTGGTTTGGTGGAGCCTGAGCAAAATTTCTGACCAGCACTGGGAGGAAATGAAAACTGCCATGCGGGAAACCAATTACTGGTTGCTTATTCCGGTAGCAATTGCTTTACTCGTTAGTCATCTTAGCCGGGCTATCCGCTGGAAAATTCTGATGGAACCAATGGGCTATAAACCCTCTCTTATCAATACCTATCTGGCAGTATTGATCGGCTATTTTGCGAACCAGGGGGTACCCCGCTTGGGCGAAGTGCTTAAATGCACCATCCTCAGCCGGTATGAAAAAGTGCCGGCCGATAAATTAATCGGCACCATCGTTGCCGAACGGGCCTTTGATCTGGTATGCCTGCTGCTTGTTTTTGCCATAACCTTTTTCTCCCAACTCTCTACCATTGGGCATTTTGCAGGTGAACTGTTTAATAAACTAATCTATGGTGATGCTGAAGCAGGCGGCAACAATGGCCTGTATATCGGACTCGCCGTTGCCCTCTTTCTTATTCTGCTGCTCTGGTGGCTTACCCGTCGATTTGCAGAAAGCGCTCTGATTAAAAAAACCAAAGCAGTTTTAGGGGGCATCTGGCAGGGCATCAACAGCATTCGTCATCTGAAAAACAAAGGCTGGTTTTTGTTTCATTCCTTCCTTATCTGGTTTCTTTACCTGGCCAGTATCCGGATCGGATTTTATGCCATGGAACCAACCAGTATGTATGGATGGCTTCCCTCTTTTTCTGTTTTATCTTTGGGTAGTGTGGGAATGATTGTGACACCGGGTGGTATGGGTGCCTATCCGATTCTGGTGCAGCAAACTATGTCACTCTATGGCTTAAGCGAAGGTATTGGGAATGCTTTTGGTTATATTCTCTGGCTTGCCCAATTTGTGCTGGTATTAGTGGCCGGAGCTGTTTCCCTCGTGCTGCTGCCGGTACTGAACCGAAAAAAACAAATTAACTCTTAAGTATATGCGAAACGCCAATATCATTCACCAGAAAATCTTTACCAGAGAACATCTGGTGCGTCAGGTGCTTGTCTGGAAATTCCTGGGCAAACGTATTGTATTCACGAATGGAGTATTTGATCTTCTACATCACGGGCATATTTATTCGCTTTCACAGGCTGCCCAGGAAGGCGATATACTAATTGTTGGAATTAATGCAGACAGCTCTGTAAAGCGCCTGAATAAAGGCCCCGAACGTCCAATCAACGACCAGCAATCCCGTGCCATCCTGATGGCCTCGATGATTATGGTGGATGCCGTGGTAATTTTCGAAGAGGACACTCCTTACGAACTTATACTTTCACTGATGCCTGATGTGCTCGTTAAAGGAGGCGATTACCGGGTTGAGCAGGTAGTTGGTCACCGCGAAGTTCTTGAAAACGGCGGACAGGTTATTATCAACCCGATAGTGGAAGGGTTTAGTACGACAGGGATAGTGAAGAGGGTGAAAGGTGAAAGGTGAAAGGTGAAAAGTGAAAAGATAGAGGTGAATGGTGAAAGGTGAATAGTCAATGGTGAATAGTCAATGGTGAATGGAGTGAATAAGGTGAAGAGGGTGAAGAAGGTGAATGGTGAAAGGTGAGACATGAAAAGAGAGAGGTGAAAGGTGAAAGGTGAATAGTCAATGGTGAATAGTCAATGGTGAATGGAGTGAATAAGGTGAAGAGGGTGAAGAGGGTGAATTGTGAGTAGCTGGTCTATTAATTTTTTTTGGTCTGACATAGTTTATTTTACTCGCCCCATAGTTCAAAATACAGGCTAATAGTAACATAAAAGACCGGCGAATCGCCGGTCTTTTAATATCCTACTTCCGTTACCCAACTTTCACATCTATTTCACCTCTCTCCTCTCACCTTTCACCTTTCACCTTTCACCTTTCACCTTTCTCCTCTCTCCTTTCACTTTTCACCTCTCACCTTTCACCTATATTTCGTACCTCGTCCACTTCTCCCCGCTCTCATTACTTTTTACCACATTCTCAATAAATGCCATACCACGGATGCCTTCTTTTACAGAAGGGAATTCAACCACATCACTGTTGACGGTTGTACCATCAATTAAGGCAGCAAGCGTAAGCGTGAAATTGCGGTAGATATTGGCGAATGCTTCCAGATAACCTTCGGGATGGCCACCCGGAGTGCGGCAATTATGGCGGGCAATATCACTAAGATAACCTGATCCGGCCCTTAAGGTTTCCATAGGCTTATCATACCATTTCAATAACAGGGAATTGGGCTCCTGCTGGTGCCACTCAATTCCACCCAGCTCTCCATAAATGCGGATGGAAAGATTGTTCTCCTCTCCTGCCGCCACCTGTGTTGCCATCAATACCCCGGTAGCTCCGTTATTGAATTTGAGGAGAACTGCTCCATCATCGTCCAGGGCCCGGTTTTCCACTACCACATTGAGGTTGGCACAAAGCTCCGACACTTCGAGTCCGCTAATATATTCTGCCAGGTTGAACGCATGGGTTCCGATATCGCCCATAACCCCGCTTTTTCCTGATTTTTTAGCATCCGTTCTCCAGGCTGCACCGGCATTACCTTCTCTCTCTGACAATTTACTCAGCCAGCCCTGACGATACTCAACATATACTTTACGAATTGCTCCAATTTTGCCGCTCTGAATTAGTTTGCGAGCTTCTTTTACCAATGGATACCCTGTATAAGTATGGGTAAGGCACAAAACCAGTCCGGTTTCTTTAACTTTTTTATCCAATGCAACCGCTTCTTCCAGAGAAAGTGTAATCGGCTTCTCAATTACCACATGAAATCCTTTATCCAGCGCCATCATTGCAGGCGCAAAATGAGCAAAGTTGGGGGTTACGATGGTTACAAAATCCATGCGTACATCCGCTGGCAATGCTGCTTCTTTTTCCAGCATTTCATCATAAGTGGTATAGGTTCGCTCAGGCGATAAAAACAGGGATTTACCACTTTCAATGGCAATCTCTTCGTTGATGCTGAGTGCTCCACATACCAATTCAATTTTTCCATCCATATTGGCAGCCAGGCGGTGTATGGCGCCGATAAATGCATCGTTACCACCACCAATCATACCCATTCGTAATTTTCGGTTCATTGTTGCTTGTTTTAAGAAATTTGGATTCTAAAAATAGGGATTCTGCAATGAATTTTCCACAGGCTGTGGAAAATAGCAATGTATTAACCGGGTTACTATTCTTCTGGCACAGTATTAACGGTTGGATAAATAACTAAAAAATAAAACATGTCAACCAAAGTAACCTTTACCCTGAGCCCTGAAATTGTTGGAAATGCAACGGAAGCAGTGTTAGTTGGTGATTTTAATAATTGGAATCCCACAGAGGCGATCGGTCTTAAAGTACAAAAAGACGGTAGCCTTAAAGCAACTGTTGCCCTGGAACCCGGACAAACCTACCAATATCGTTACCTGTTAAATGATGGTCGCTGGGTGAATGATGGCAATGCCGACTATTATTCCTTTGATCCTGTGTTCCATGTGGACAACTGTGTAATTACAGTTCCGGCAAAAAAAACTACCACTAAAAAAACAGCAGATAAAGCACCAGCTGTAGAAGCTTCTTCTGAAACCACTATCATACCTGAGGCAGCCTCCTCCAAACAGGAAGACCTTACCAAAATTGAAGGCATCGGTAAAAAAATAGCCGAATTATTGCAGGCTGCCGGAATTACAGGCTTTCAGGAACTTTCCAAAGCAACGCCCAAAAAACTGAAAACTATTCTGGATGCAGCTGGTTCAAAGTTCAAAGTACACGACCCGGCTACCTGGCCAAAACAGGCTAAATTAGCCGCTGCTGGAAAATGGGAGGAACTTAAAAAAATGCAGAAAGAATTAAAAGGCGGAAAAACAAAATAGTGACCTTCACCCGCCGGGTGGCACCCGGCGGGTGGGCCATATTTACTTGTACATCCTTTCCACTTCCTGAACAATCAGTTCAATTTCCTTGTCTTCATCAGCCGGATCATAGGGCTGTTTGAGACTGGATCCAAAGAAGAAGGCAACAGTTTGCCAGAAGCGTGCAGACACACCCCCACGGTATTCTTTTACGAGATTGTAGCAGTTATTGCCCGTTTGCCGGTTTATCAGTTTCATCAAAATCCTGCCCTGATAAACAGATAATTTGGTAAGTGGACCGGAGAACTCTTTTTTAAGTTCTTCCTCTCTTGACTCCAGGTACTTGCGCCGTTCCTTTTTCGACATCCCCTCCATTTTGGCGTTGATATCATTGATAATGATTCCGGCCTTTCTTGCATAGGGATAAGTCACATACACGGCATTTCTGAGGCGGGTCCACTTGGCATATCGCTTGCGCATGGCAGGAGGCATGGGTGCCGTTACATACACGTATTGCAACCAGCCCGATGGCAGGGTATCTCCTTCTATAACAAAAATCGGAACTATAATAGTGTCATTCGGTCCCCATTTCGGATTAAATGGAAGGGGTCCCGGTACAGGTGCAGGCGGACGGGGTTGCAGGGGACTTGGCTCGGTTGTCTGCCCATTGGCCATCAATCCCAACAACACCACTCCTGCTAACAAGAGTACCTTAACCACCGTATGGGAAGATTTCATCATTCGCAACTAATATATCATTAATCCCACTAAGACACAAGTGTGACCCGTTAAGCTGTTACTGCTTTCCTAAATTTTGTTTACTGCTTTTAAGCGGCCTTGTTTTCTGCGATAGAGCATGGATACTCCAAAACCAATTGTCATTATGATAATACCTGCCCATAATAGGTTGATGTGAGGAAATTCATACACTTTTAAGGCTACAAAGGGAACCATGCGGTTACTTTCTTTAACCTGTAATTCAATCTTTTGATTTTCCAGTACACGGCTGAAGGCGATAGCAATATTCTGAGCAAACACCGTATCTACCATAAAGCGCGCTTCATTTCCTTTTACATAAAATACCGGCTGTGCGGTAAACCTGGTTCCCTCTTTTGAAAAAACAGTAATATCTGCCATCAGGGCCGTATCGGTTGGTAAAAATTGATACTTTTTATTATTGGGATTGGGAACTACCGAATTGAGGGTAAAAAATCCATTGGAATAATAAACGGTATCCTTCACGTTTACCGTATACTTTTTGAATTGAGCTGTATCATCCCTGTTATCCATATCCGCAGCATAGGTGATATAACTGAAGATATCTTTATGTAGGTAGTGTTTTGAATCGGGATTATTCGAGAACCCTTCCATACCCTTGGTATTTCTGATTAGGTTGGGATACAGAGTAAAGGATTCGAGACTATCCTTCCGCATCATATCAATCCGGTAATAACTGATATTACCGTTTTTATTAACACTGTCAGCATTCACAAAGGTGGCCATATAGGTACCCATATCGGTAGGTACCCCTTTGATAAGCGTAAGGTTTTCCAGCGGTTTTTCTTTGGAACGTTCGTCCCATTTCAGGTTGATGCCGGTTGTATTATAACTCAGTACTTTTTTGTTGGAGGAAGAAATCAGAATGCCCACCAGGCTCAACGCAAAACCAACATGGGCAATAGAGCCACCTGCAGCTTTTAACTTTCCATTGAGTCCAATCCAGATAAATGCCAGATTCGTTATCAGGGCATATACGCTGGTGAAAAAGGCAAAATGAATAGCAGCCTGGAATCCAATTCCTTTTTTGTCGTATTCCAATGCACTGAAAACAAAAAAGAGTACAGTAATTACTGCCGCAATAAGGGTGGGTACCGCAATTTTTTTAATCCATCCGCCAGCGGTTTTTTTGTATTTAAGATATTGTGCAACAGCGGTTAGAAGTCCAATTACAATTGCAACAAAAATTTGAATTTTATTATAGGAAAACTCGATGTCTTCGGGTGCTGCCGTATTTTGACCGGTAATTTTATTATAAATCGGATTGAAGGAATTCTGCCAGGTAATAACAGCAGCACTGAGAAATAAAACCAGTGAGCCGATAAACATCCAGAACTCCCTGGAAGAAGTTTCTTCTTCGCGCGCAATATGCGGAATCCCTCTAAACCGATAAGCGAAAAGTGCCAGTCCGGGAATAGTGAATATCAATAAAAACAACAACAGCTGTGTATTCATTCCCAAATCGGTAAAAGAGTGAACAGAGCTATCACCCAGAACTCCGCTTCTGGTGAGGAAGGTTGAAAACAGGATCATAATAAATCCCATCAGAAAGAATAGATAGGTAGCACGGAGAGAATGGCCGGTTGCATTGTAAACAACCTGAGTATGAATACCAGCAACCAGTATTAGCCAGGGCACAAGGGAGGCGTTTTCCACCGGATCCCAGGCCCAGTAACCTGCAAAGGTGAGTGATTCATAGGCCCAGGCTCCGCCCATCATGATACCCAAACCCAATATTCCGGCAGAAAACAGGGAATATGGAAGGGATATACGCGTCCATCCGGTAAAATCTCTTTTCCATAATCCTGCAACTGCAAATGCAAAAGGAAGAATGGTGGAAGCAAATCCGAGGAAAAGTATCGGTGGATGAATAACATTCCAATAGTTTTGGAGCAGCTGGTTCAGGCCTTGTCCATCCTGCATCTGCGGCAGGCTTAAATAATCTGCACGGGCAAAAACCGGTGCATCGGCAAATTTTTCGCGAACGAGCAGAAAAGGATTACTACCAATCATGGTATCGCCGATATACATACCCAGTACCATGGTAGCCAGACAAATTTGTGCAAATGCCAGCACGGTCATTACCGGTGCTTCCCATTTGGTACCGCGAGACATCATGAATAAGCCAATCACACCATACCAAAACGACCATAACAAAAAGCTTCCTTCCTGCCCTTCCCAAATGGAACAAAGCAGGTATTCCATGCTCATATCACGGCTGCTGTGGTTCCAGGCGTAATAATATTCAAACTTATGCGTGGAGATAATAAAAAATAACAAACCGAAAATGGCTATTACTGAAAAAGCATTTAGCCCAAATGCAATTCGGCCAATGCGTTTCCAACTTCTTTCCATCGTCAGATCTGACGAATTGGTTGACTTGGCAAAGGAAATTACTGCTACAAGGGACGACACCAGGGCCAGTAAAATAAAAAAATGGCCCAGTTGCCCGGGCAATAGATGTTCACCAATATACTTCATGAGAGAACCGCATTAATTAGAGCTCAGGTTATTCTTATTTGCTTCCACATCGTCCTTGTATTTGGACGGACACTTCATTAACATTTCATCGCATTCAAAAGTTCCGGCTTTCATGCTGCCTTTTAATACCAGCCGCTCACTTTTCTCAAAATCAGTGGGTTTGGCATTGTGGTAAATAACCGGAGTTGAATGACCCAGGGTATCGATAGCCACAAATCGCATATAATTGGGATTCTTGATCGGGTCATACTCCACCGGCTGGTTTTTATCCAGTTTGGCGATCAGGTGGACAAATTTCCCCTCCTTTTGACGGGCAGAAGCCACCGTATCATAAGTGGTCAGGTCGCCCATAAAACTAATAAGGACAGCAATTGCTACTGCAATGAAAATCAGGATGATAATATGTGTCTTTTTCATACTCGCAAGTCTAACGCCGCAAAGTTAGTCCAATTTGGGATTGCCCAACCATTTCTTTACCGGATACAACTTATGGTTTTAATTTTGCATCTATGCAGGACTGCACTAACTTGCGGCCGTTTTAAACATACATTATGGACCTTTCGCAACACGATGCCAACAGCCTTGGCAACCCCAATAACAATCTGTTCGGTTTACCGACAGATGAGCTGAATGCCCGACTGGTCATAGTGCCTGTGCCATGGGAAGTGACTGTCAGCTATAGCGCCGGTACGGCCCGCGCTGCCGACAATATTTCAAAAGCCAGCCTGCAGGTAGACCTCTATGATGCCGACTACCACGACTGCTGGAGACAGGGCTTTTTCATGCGAGATGTAGATAAAAAAATTTTGTTAAAAAGTGATTATCTCCGGAAAGAGGCTGAATTATACATCGATTATATCTCCAATGGTGATGAAGTGGAGAAAAATAACTTCATGTGCCGCTCCCTTCGCGAAATCAATGAAGGCAGCAATTTTCTAAATAATTGGGTTTTTGCACAAACCAAAGAACTGCTGGAAAAAGGAAAACTCGTTGGTATTTTAGGGGGCGATCACAGTACCCCATTCGGTTATATCAAAGCACTCAGTGAACGTTATTCAAATTTTGGCATTCTTCAGATCGATGCTCATTGTGACCTCCGCAAAGGATACGAAGGCTTCAATTACTCTCATGCCAGCATTATGTACAATGTGCTGGAAGAAATAAAACAGGTGAACCGGCTGGTGCAGGTGGGCGTGCGTGATTACTGCGATGAAGAAGTGGATTATATCCGCGACAGCAAAGGAAAAATCACCACCTTTTTTGACAAGGATCTCAAACATCGGTTGTACGAAGGCGATAGCTGGCGGAATATTGTTGATGATATCATTGCCAGTTTACCGGATCAGGTGTATATCAGTTTTGATATAGACGGACTGGATCCCAAAAACTGCCCGAATACCGGAACCCCTGTATTCGGAGGTTTCGAAGCAGAACAAATTTTTTACCTGCTTAAAAAGCTGGTGGAAAGCGGCCGGAAAATAATCGGTTTCGACCTTAATGAAGTGGGCGTAGGTGATAATAGCTGGGATGCCAATGTTGGCGCCCGTGTCCTGTATAAACTTTGCAATATGCTGACTGCCGCCAATCTCTAAGTACTATATTCGCTGCAATGATTTACCAATATGTTGTCACCTTAAAAAATCAGCACCGGGCTACGATCGACCGTTTCAGTATCCTGGTATGCAGTGTATCTTCCCTGTTGTTTCTATATGCTTATCTGATGCTTGCAGAACGGCCCCTGATCTTATTACTGGGCGGTATAGTGGTACTTGGTCTTACCTCCTGGAATCTCTACCAGCTGCTCAATAAAAAATGGCGGATCCGCTTTAATTATATTCTGATGATCACCGGGTTGGTTTGGGCTGCAATGCCCTTTTATCCCTGGCTCAGCATCATTCTCCTGATTATGAGCCTGTTTGAACACCAGGCCAAAAAAGACCTGGAGATCGGATTTGCTGATAACGAGATTGTATTTAATACCCTTCCCCGTAAAAGATACGACTGGTCTGAGTTCAGTAATATCATCCTAAAGGATAATCTGCTTACCATGGACTTTACCAATAATCGCTTGTTGCAGCGCGAAACCATCGACGACGACGAGGATGATTGCGAGGAAGATGAATTCAACGAGTATTGCCGGCAGCAGCTCAAAGCTGAATAAATCCCCTGCATCTTTCTATCTTTGCCGGATGGCTACTACCCCTTTTCTCCTTTATTCTGATGGTAAAGGAAATATTTTTGAAGACGAAACACTTTATGCCACCGGCAGAAGCGGCTGGGATGTTTACCCGATTCCCGACGAAGACTGGATCACCCTTCCCGATGGTGGTAATCTCTATGAATTACCCGGCAGAAGAGGTATCGGGATAGATGTTGAAACGGGAGAAATGCGGCTTTGTGAAAAGGGCTGGGCCGTGGCGGCTTTCATCCCTCCGGCACATACCGGTTTATTCCTGGCAGCCTACGAAACCAATCAGGATGCACCTACACTCCCGCTTTTTTGTTATACAGCGGCTGGCTGGATCAACGATGAATTTGTGGTTCCTGCTGTGCGCATAGAAGCCGATATCCGGCAGGAATGCAAGGGTTATGATGATGACATCATTCAATCCGGCCTTTCCCAATTGGTACAGGCTTATCCCCATAACCGCCTGGTTAAACACCTGGCTGATAATTGTTGCAATACGTATCATTGTCCGGCTGCCCGCAACTATTTCATGGGGCGATGGGAATGTCCGGTTCCTGCTTCTCCTGCCTGTAATGCCAATTGTGTTGGTTGCATTTCACTACAGCCCGATGAGGAAGCCATTGTTTCTACCCAGGATCGCCTGACTTTCCGGCCAAGTCCGGAGGAAATTGTCGAATACACGGTGCCACATCTGGAATCCGCCCCCTACCCGATCATCAGTTTTGGCCAGGGCTGCGAAGGTGAGCCACTCCTGGTATGGGATACACTTCGCGATGCGATTCGGGAAATTCGCAAACACACCCCCAAAGGCAGCATCAATATAAACACCAACGGATCCAAACCGGATGCTGTGAAAGCCCTGTGTGAAGCGGGTTTGAATAGTATGCGAGTATCCACCAACAGTGCCCGCAGTGAAATTTACATGCCCTATTACCGGCCGAATAATTATGTTTTTGAAGACCTATTGGAAAGCCTGAAAGTTATGCGCAGTTATGGCGGCTGGACCTCCATTAATTATTTTGTTTTTCCCGGTATGACAGATAGTATCGCTGAATACGAGGCCCTTCGGAAACTGATCCGGGAAACGGATCTCTGTATGATCCAGTGGAGAAATTTCAATATTGATCCGGATTGGTACCTTGGTAAAATTGGCGTAACAGATACCGGCGAATGCATGGGAGTAAAACAATTGATGGAATTGATCCGCGAAGAATTTCCGGCACTGAAATTTGGTTATTATAATCCGCCGATCGAACGAATGAAAGGAAATTATGAACTTGATTTCGCACACTGATGGAAGCGGACTTAGCCGGTAAGAAAAAGGCATCTTCCAGGTTTTGGATTGGTATCTTACTGGCAGTTACCGCAACCCTGATCTGGAGCGGAAATTTTATTGTTGCAAGAGCTGTCTACACCAGCATTCCACCCGTGAGTCTGGCTTTTTACCGGTGGTTAACTGCCAGCCTTATACTGGTACCGTTTGTCTGGAATATGCACCGGCAACTGATGCAGGCATTGCGCGAAAATCCCGGTTATTATCTTGCAATAGGTATTACAGGTATAAGCATCTTTAATACCATGGTATATGTTGCGGGAAAATATTCACCTGCTATTAATCTGGCACTCGTAGGAACAACCAGTTCTCCTATTTTGGTTATTATTCTGGGAAGTATTTTTCTGAAAGAAAAGATTTCTGCTTTACGCTTAGCCGGACTGATAACCTGTCTGATCGGGATCTTTTATTTACTGTCAAAAGGTAGTTGGGAAAACCTACTGGCGATGCGGTTTGGAAAGGGTGATGCCTGGATCCTGGCCGGTGCTCTAGCTTTTGCGGTTTACACCCTGCTGGTGCGGAAAAAAACGGATTCCCTTCCACCCGTTGCATTTTTGTTCCTGGCCTTTTTCATTGGTACACTATGCCTGATTCCCTTTTGGGTTTGGGAAATTAGTGTGCAGCCACCCGTACAATGGACGGTTTCACTGGGAGCCATCATTCTCTATCTTGGACTTGGAGCATCTGTTATTGCCTTTCTATGCTGGAATGGCGCCATCAAACGAATTGGAGCAGTCAGAACCTCACTGTTTGGTAACCTGATTCCCCTTTTCAGCAGCCTTGAAGCAGTTTGGTTACTCGGTGAAAAAATTACTTCTATCCACCTGATCAGCGGTGGTTTGATCCTGATTGGGTTACTACTTGCGAACCTCCACCCAAAACTTTAACAGGCTAACAGAATCTGCCTCAACAAAATCGCGTAAAATTGTATTGTACCTTTAGGGTAAGAACCCGGATATTATGGCAAAAGAATTTGAAGTTCAGAAAAATATTAAGGCAGGCGGATATACTGCACTGGTAGTTGTATTGATACTGGTAGTATTGTTTTTTATCCGCTGGACACTGCCGGTACCTCCTCCACCTCCATTGGATGAGGGTATCGAAGTGAATCTGGGCAATAGTGATGAAGGCCTGGGAGAAGACCAGCCTATGTCGCCTGAAAGTCCCGCTCCTTCTCAACCTGTAAATTACACACCTCCGCGTGCTGCAGCAGCAGCGGCAGATAATGCCCGTGATATTGAAACCGATGACACGGATGAAGAAGCTCCGGTAGTTAAAACGCCGGCCAAACCTAAGCCGAATGCTACTAAAATTCCGGAAAAAGACGAGGCTCCGAAAGCAGTTAAAACTCCTGCCAAACCGGTAGAGAATCCCGCACCTACCCCTCCCAAACCCAAAGCCGTTTTTAAAGGAGTTACCGGAACCGGCAAAGGTGGAAATGAAGCGGACTCCTATCAGAAAGGTGGTAACCAGGGTATTGCAGGTGGTTCCGGAGACCAGGGCAAGCCGGGTGGCAATCCCAATTCCACCAACTATGAAGGCAATGGCGGTACCGGAAAATCAGGGGTTTTCATTTCCAGAGGTTTATCCGGCAGGAAGATCATTCAACAACCCTCCTTTGAAGATGATTTTAATGAAAATGCCAAGGTAGCGGTGGACATCCGCATTGACCCCGCAGGTAAAGTAATTTCGGCTGTGTACCAGCCAAAGGGATCAACCACTTCCAACAGTAACCTGAAAGCAATTGCTGCCCGTAAAGCCATGCAATTAAAATTTAATAGCGGCAGCGAAGAACAGATGGGGACCATCGTCTTTAATTTCAGGCTTAAAAATTAAGACCCCGGTTTTTTCAGTGCCTTTGGAAGCACTAGCTTTGTATGGATGAATTACGCGGAAACTATTGATTTTCTATATAGCAGGTTACCTGTTTTCAGTAAGCAGGGTGCAAGTGCATTAAAAAAAGACCTGCACAATATTATAGCCCTCGAAAAGGCAAACGGTAATCCACATACGAAATTTAAATCCATTCATATTGCCGGCACTAATGGTAAAGGTTCTACCAGCCATATGCTGGCAGCCATATTGCAGAAAGCCGGCTATAAAACCGGATTATACACTTCTCCCCATCTTAAAGATTTTCGGGAACGAATTAGGATCAATGGGCAAATGATTCCGGAAAAGCGGGTTGTTGAGCTAACACGGGATTATATCCCCCTGATGGATGCCATTGAGCCCTCCTTTTTTGAAATAACGGTGGCTATGGCTTTTCAATGGTTTGCTGAAGAACAGGTAGACGTTGCCGTTATTGAAACCGGCTTGGGTGGCCGACTGGATAGTACCAATATCATTCTGCCCGAATTATCTGTCATTACCAATATTGGTTGGGATCATATGCAGATTCTTGGAAATGACCTGCAAACGATTGCTTCAGAAAAAGCAGGGATTATAAAAAAGGGAGTACCTGTTGTAATTGGTGAAACCCTGCCTGAAACCCGACCGGTTTTTGAAGCAGCAGCAGTGTCCTGCCAGGCTCCTATTTTCTTTGCGGAAGAAGAACAGGAAATTATTGACTGGCAGCAGGAAAATAATCGGATGTTCGTTACTGTTAAACATAAACCGGCACAGGATGCCCATCAGTATGAACTGGATTTACCAGGTTATTACCAGCTTCATAATATACGCACCGTCCTGCAGGCGGTTTCCGTGTTGCAACAAGCCGGATGGAAACTTTCAACAACTCAGGTAAACAATGCATTAGCACAGGTTAAACAGCTGACCGGCTTACATGGCCGCTGGGAGCTGATTCATCAATCTCCCGATATTGTACTGGATGTTGCACATAATGAAAATGGCATTCGGGAAATTCTTAAACAACTGCAGCTCAGTTCCTATCATCATCTGCATCTGATTATAGGAATGGTTAAAGACAAGGATATTTCATCGATATTGTCACTGCTTCCGGTCCAGGCCTCCTATTATTTTACACAGGCACAAATACCAAGAGCATTACAGGTTGATGAGTTAAAAAATAAAGCGGCGGCAGTTGGTTTAACTGGTGCGGCTTATCCTGAAGTAAATAGTGCAATTGCAGCTGCCAGAACCAGTGCAGCAAAAAACGACCTAATCCTGGTTTGCGGTAGTGTATTTGTGATTGCAGAGGTTAACCGGTAAAACTGAGTTTGCCGGTTTTCAATAGTGCAAAGAATAGGCAACTGATGTGTAATGCCTGAACAATTTCCTGCTTTTGCACTTTCTCCAGAAATTCCTCCATGGTAAATTCCAGCACTTCAATTTCTTCGTTTTTATCGAGTTGCTGGTTCTGCACTTTTCGTCCGCCTGTTGCAAGAAAAAGTTCGGTATAATTGTTCAGCACCCCCGGATTAGCAGCAACTCTTCCCACCCATTCAACCTGACTGAACTGGTAGCCGGTTTCCTCCAGCAATTCCCTGCGCATACCAGTTGCAAAATCTTCACCCGGATCAACAAAGCCACCGGGAAATTCAAGAATAACTTCACTCAGCGGATGCCGATATTGTTTAACCAGTAGGATTCTATTATCTTCTGTGATTGACAACGCCGTTGCAGAAGTGGGCATTTCAACAACAAAATATGGATCGATTATTGTGCCGTCTTCCCGCTCACAACGATCTCTTCTGGCAGTAAAATAGATATGGTCGCTTATATAGGTTGATTCCAGTGTTTTCCATTTCATGGAACAAAGAAACAGATTTTCACCTTACCATCCCATCCGATCCCTTAACCGGGTGATATGTGCAACATGGTGCCTGCCATGCCAGCTATACATACCCAGCAGGTGCCAGCAGCTCATCACGGTTCCATGTTGTGGATGAATGACAGAACGATTCATCAGCGTTCGTTCATCCAATCCTTTTATAACCTGAAACCAACGACTGTGTAAAGCGTGTAACAGCGTTAGTGAAATATTAACCGGCAGGTTTTCCACATCCGGTAATTTTGCCCAGGCTTCTTCATCATAGGGTTTGATGGTTGGCTGATCTTCTGTTAAAGCAAGCTTGAATCGAATCAACGCATTCATATGACTGTCTGCTACATGGTGAACAACCTGGTGGGATGTCCATCCACCCTCCCGGTAGGGTACCTGCAACTGATCATCATTCAGGTTGAGAATGGCATTCTCCAATAACTGCGGTAAATACCGGATATCGGTTATCCATTCCTGAAATTGTTTTTCGGAATAAGGCTGAGGCTCAAATTGGCCAATTGGGTAGCTTAGGGACATGAGATGTAAGATGTAAGATTTGAGATGTAAGATTTGAGATGTAAGATTTGAGATTTGAGATGTAAGATTGAGTTATTTTCTAATGAACAGTTGGGTATAATAAAAGCGGCCGGTGACGTCTTTTGATACGCCGATACCGGTTAAATTATAGGGGCCTTCGATATTTTTTCTGTGCGTCGGGCTATTGATCCAGCGTTTGACAACTTCCGCAGCCGACATGGTGCCTACCGCCACATTTTCTGCAGAACCTACCAGTCCCTCCAGTCTCGAACTGATACGTTTTACCCTGCCTCCATAACCACCATGTCCGAAAGCCACCTGTTTTCGGGCCATTGCCTGGCTGTGCAAACTAGCCTCGGTTGCCACCACTGCATTCGAGCGAAGTGGTGCCAATCCCTTCTTTTTCCGGTAATCATTTACTTCTGATAAGATAGCTTGTTCGAGAGAGCCTGCACTAAGGTTGGTTTCCGTATTACCAGAACTGGTACCGGATTTACCAGTTGATCCGGTTTTACAGGAAAGCTGAATCAACACGAAACAAATCAATAACCAAAACCCTGATTTCATCATAGTTCACTGATTTAAACTCAACACCATACCTATGATTAAAGGTATTGAAAATTTCATGCCATACTGGCTTCGAGCTCATCCATCATTCCGCTGCTTCCGGTAAAAAATGGAGAGCGCTCATGCAATGTTTTGGGCTGTATATCCAGAATTCGCTGTTTCCCATCCGTTGCACGACCGCCTGCTACTTCCAGTATAAAGGCGAAGGGATTGCATTCATACATCAGGCGCAGTTTTCCCTCTGGCATACTGCTTGTACCGGGATACATAAATATTCCGCCTTTAATCAGATTGCGATGTACATCACTTACCATACTTCCGATATACCGTTGGGTATAGGGACCGCCATTGGTTGCATTTTTCTGCTGGCAAATAGTAATGTATTTTCTTACACCTTCATCATATTGAAAGTAGTTCCCGTGATTAACTGAATAAATCTGACCATGCACCGGACATTTCATATCCGGGTGACTTAAACAGAATTCTCCAATAGAGGGATCAAGTGTAAAACCATTCACACCCCGCCGGGTAGCATATACCAGCATGGTACTGCTACCATAAATGATATAACCTGCAGCTACCTGATGAATGCCTTTCTGGATAAAATCTTCCTTTGTACAGGGCTTACCCACTTCACTTACTCTTCTGAAAACAGAGAAGATAGTGCCGATTGAAACATTCACATCGATATTGCTGCTTCCATCTAGTGGATCATATAATACCACATATTTGGATTGATTGCTTACTTCATCATCAAATACCACGATATCATCCATTTCTTCACTTCCAATTCCGGCACAACTGATCCCATGCCGTAAAACTCCCATCATCTGGTTATTGGCGAATACATCCAGTTTTTTCACTTCCTCTCCCTGAACATTTACACTGCCGTAATTCCCGAGAATATCTACCAATCCGGCTTTGTTTACCTCCACATTGATCCGTTTGGCAGCCAGTCCGATATCCCGTAAAAGGTTACTTAGCTGTCCGGTTGCTTTAGGGAAATTGCGCAATTGCTGAATCGTGAATTCATCCAGGGTCAGCACCTGGCGGTTTACAGTAATCATGTAGCAGTCGTTTTGAGTTCGACAAAAATAACCGGAAATGCCTGTCTTTTATAATTGTCGTGTGATGAAAACACAACCCGCCTATCTTTGGTGAAATTTCATTTTTTCATGCAGGTATTTAAATTTGGTGGTGCCAGTGTTAATAGTATAGATCGTATCAGATCACTGGTTCCGATTTTTAAGGAATATGCCGGACAACCCTTGCTGGTAGTGATATCTGCCATGGGAAAAACAACCAATGCGCTGGAAAAAGTTGTGGAACGTTTTTATGGAAAAGAAAAAGACCAGGCACTGGAGCTATTTAATCAGATCAAACAGGATCATTTGCAAACAGCAAAAACCCTGCTCGAAAAAGAATTTTTACCCTGCGAGGAACGTCTGGCCAATTTTTTTACGGAAGTTGAATGGCTCTTACACGATCAACCGGTGCAATCCTATGATTATTATTATGACCAGATTGTTTGTATTGGTGAATTATTATCAACTTCAATAGTAAGTGCATTTCTGAATGAATCGGGCATAAAAAATGAATGGCTGGATGTTCGGGATATTATCCGGACCGATGATAATTTCAGGGATGCAAATATTGATTGGGAATACAGCACCAACCAGGTAACTCAACTGGTTAAACCCTTACTGGCAAATAATGGTATTGTAGTTACGCAGGGATTTATAGGATCTACCGATGAAAATGAAAGTACCACACTCGGCCGGGAAGGAAGTGATTATAGTGCGGCAGTTTTTGCCAACCTGCTGGATGCGGAAAAACAAACCATCTGGAAGGATGTCGCTGGCGTTATGAATGCAGATCCAAAACTTTTTCCCAATGCACAACTTATTTCAACCCTCAATTATACAGAAGTAATTGAGATGGCCTATTATGGTGCTCAGGTAATCCATCCCAAAACAATTAAGCCGCTTCAGAACAAAAGTATTCCGCTTCAGGTAAAATGCTTTCTTGATATAAACTTGCCTGGAACACTGATTCATAATCAACCGGTAAAGGATTTACCGCCAATAATAGTTTGGAAGCAAAATCAGGTATTGCTGCAATTAAAGTCCAAAGATTTTTCTTTTGTTGGCGAAAAACCGGTAGCCGATCTGTATCACATTTTTGCACAACATTCCATCCGCCCGAATATGACTCAAAACGGTGCCATCAGTTTCACCTGCGTAGTTGATGAAAATCCGGAAAAGATGGACCAGCTTGCTTTTGAGGCTTCCCAGATATTTGAAGTTACGATTGAAAAAGGTCTATCGCTGCTAACGATCCGACACTATGTGCCGGAACTCTTTAATCAGCTCATCGGCGGAAAAGAATGGATTCTAAAACAGGAAACAAGAGAAACAGTGCAGGCACTAATAAGAAGGTGAAAGGTGAGAAGTGAAAGGTGAAAGGGGAGAGGGGAAAGAAGAGAAGTGAAACAAGAGAGGGGAAGAAGGTGAATGCAATTATAACCAGCCCGAACCCAGAGCGAGGAAACACTTACCAAACACTTAAGAAACAAAAAAAGAAAAGACCGGCCAAAAAAAACCAACAGGACTAAAATACCAATTGGACTAAATAGACTAAATAACCAACAGAAATATAATATCAACCGGACTACCAAAACTAAATTACCAACAGGACTAAAATACCAATTGGACTATCAAGACTAAGTTAACAACAGGACTAAAATACCAACAGAAATATAATATCAGGAGGAATAAAAATAAAATACTAACCGCAGGAATAATATGATCCAACCGATTGATTGGTGTTGCTATTCAGTTTCAATATTAAAGAGACCCTTTATTGACCTCCCTCACCTTATTGACCATTCACCTCCCTCACCTTATTGACCATTCACCTCTCACCTCTCCTTTCACCTTTCACCTCTCACCTTTCACCTTCTCACTTCCAACTTCTCAGCTCCAACTTTCTCCACCACGATTGTTTGCTTTAGTTTCATCGGAACGGTTTTGCCTTCGCGTACGGCAGGAAGCCAGTCGGGCATCAGTTCAAGCGCATCCAGGAGATGTTCATTCAGCAAATCATTTCCACCACGGATAATACGTGGATTCAACACCTTTCCTTTGGTTGTAACAATAAATTCAACCAGAATATACGCGGTATGCTGATCCTCATTCAGGAAAGCACCCATTTTTTTATTCAGATCACGCAAATAATGTTTGAAAGCATCTGAACCTCCGGGAAACTCCGGTAATTTATGAACGGTTGTTGGAATTTCAGATTCATCAAAATCTGTCATCTTCCTTTTCTTTTTCACCACAGGAGCCGGTAAGGTTTTCTTTTCGGCATTTGGCAAGGCATTCCGAACTTCCTGATCCAATACATAACTCCCACGATTATTAACCATAATCACCGGCAGTTTACGATACTTCTCAAAATAATAAAACACTTCTTTCATGCTATTCGCCAAATGGGCATAATCAGCGAAATCACGTACATATTTACCGAGGTACTCAGCACTTTTTTTGACATTAAACCGAACCGGATATATATGAACCGGAATGAAATCCTGTCCGGATGACTTGGCATAAGTTGCCAATACATATAATTCTTCTATTTGAGAATCTGTAATTGGAATACATCCTGTGGTAACACAGCTGCCATGAATATAAATATCGCCGCCGGGTTGAATGGCATCACTCAAATACCGATCCGATGCATTGGGATAATTCAACCCAAGTGAAAGATGGTAAACGCTACGCGGATTAAATTCATTGATATAATAAAATCCTTCCGGAACCTGGTAATCTCCTTCCATGCGCTTGGGACCCAATGTTCCGGCCATTGCACAAACCTTGTAGGTTTTGAAAAGCTGGAAGGCTTCGTTCTTTTCGTTTTTGACCCAAACTTCCAGCTGACTATCGTACTTGAAGGAACGGAGGTAGATATATTTAGCCGGCCAGCTCAACCCTCTTTCGTTGAATTGTCGACGGAGACTGTCTTCTTTTTTTCGAAGGATATCATTTAGCCGGGGAAAATTCCGTTGGTACTCTGCAAAACTGGTAGGATAAGCCGTTTGCGAATAACCAACAAAAACCCAGCTAAGTATAAATAGGGTGATGCTGATTTTTTTCATAGTCTGAACAGAACTGCACTAAAATAGTACAAAGTATTGATAAGAAAGCCCTAAAATACCCGGAAACGCTGTTCCAGGGCTGTTTATTATAGATTGCCGCGTTTTTCCTGTTCTCTTTCAATGGCTTCGAACAATGCCTTGAAATTTCCCTTTCCAAAACTCTTAGCGCCTTTCCGCTGAATTATTTCAAAAAAAAGGGTCGGACGGTCCTCCACCGGTTTGGTAAAGATTTGCAGCAAGTAGCCTTCTTCGTCCCGGTCGACCAGAATACCCAGGTCCCTGAGCGGTTCCAGATCTTCATCAATTTGCCCAACCCGATCCAATAAATCTTCATAATAAGAACCAGGTACTTTCAGAAATTCCACCCCCCTATTCTGCAATGCAGTTACCGTTTCAATAATGTTATTGGTAGCAAGGGCAACATGCTGACATCCTTCTCCGTCATAATAATCAAGGTATTCTTCAACCTGACTTTTTTTCTTTCCCTCCGCCGGTTCATTGATTGGAAACTTAACATAACCATTTCCGTTAGACATTACCTTACTCATCAATGCAGAATATTCAGTAGAAATATCTTTATCATCAAAGCTAAGGATATTCTTAAATCCCATTACTTCCTCATAAAACCGAACCCATTTTTCCATCTGATTCCAGCCCACATTACCAACACAATGATCAACATACAGTAATCCGGTTGAAGCTGGATTATAAGCTGATTCCCATGTTTTAAATCCTGGTAAAAAGGCGCCTTTGTAATTTTTGCGTTCGATAAAAAGATGCACCGTTTCTCCATAAGTATGGATTCCGCTTAATACAACTTCGCCGAAATCATCTTTTTGGTGTTGAGGCTCCATGTAGGAACTTGCACCCCGTTGAGTGGTTTCATTCCAGGCCTTTTCCGCATCCTCCACCATTAATGCCAACACCTTTACCCCATCACCATGTTTATAAATATGATCTGCAATGGGATTATTGGCCCGAAGTGGTGTGGTAAAAACAAACGTCAGTTTATTCTGACGTACAGCATAACTGGCCCGGTCCTTAACACCGGTTTCGGGACCCGCATAAGCGAGACTTTGAAAACCAAATGCAGTTTTATAAAAATGGGCCGCCTGTTTGGCATTACCTACATAGAATTCAACATAATCGGTTCCCAGCAGAGGCAGAAAATCGGTTGCTGCATGCTGCCGGAGTTTGGATAGTACCTGACTCATCAGAAGAAAAATTTAAAGCATAAAAAATTGGGCCGTAATTGGCCAATACCAGTATTTTAGGTCAGCGTACAGGAACCCATCGCCAAAAACTCCATCAACAGGCAGTACTGCTTCCTGAAATCCGGAAATAATTTGTGGGGATAATCGGGGGTCATACCACAAAGATAATCCAACAGGCAGTGGAATCATTATTTTTGCACCATGAAAAAAATTGGAATACTTGGAGGAGGACAATTAGGAAGGATGTTATTGCAGGAAGCAGCCAATTACCCGGTAGAAACATGGGTGATGGAAAATGATCCCGGTTGTCCGGCTGCCCATCTCTGCCATCATTTTATCAATGGCAATATCCGTTCCTTCGAAGATGTATATCAATTTGGGAAACAACTGGACGCAATAACCATTGAAATTGAGTCGGTTAATGTGGATGCCCTGGAACAACTCGAAAAAGAAGGGGTGAAAGTGGTACCGAGTCCGGCTGCCCTTCGCATCATAAAAAACAAAATTGTACAAAAAGAATTCTATCAGGCAAATGGTATTCCAACTGCCGAATTTGTAACGGTTACAGATAAAGAAGGATTGAAAGAACATTTCGCGTTTTTACCTGCCGCACAAAAACTGGGTGAAGGCGGTTATGATGGTAAAGGCGTGCAACTGCTCCATGGTGAAGATGAATGGCACCTGGGTTTTGATGCGCCCAGTGTTTTGGAGAAAAAAGTGGCTATAGACAAGGAAATCGCCGTATTAATAGGAATCGATTCGAAAGGAAATATGGCCATCTATCCACCTGTTGAAATGGTATTTGATCCGCAACTGAATCTCCTGGACTATCAGATTGCTCCGGCAGATCTGCAGGACAAAACCCTTTGGAAAATAGAAGCCATTGCACTCAAACTGGTAAAGGCATTGGGGTCAGCCGGACTATTCGCAGTTGAGCTCTTTATCGATAAGGGTGGTGAGGTACTGGTAAATGAAGCAGCGCCAAGAGTACATAACAGTGGCCACCATACCATTGAAGCACATTCCTCTTCCCAATACGATATGCTCTGGCGGATTTTGCTTGATTACCCATTGGGATCAACTGCTGCCATTCTGCCTTCCTCCCTTGTAAACCTGATCGGAGAACCGGATTTTTCCGGAGATGTCCGTTATGAGGGACTCGAAGAAGTTTTGGCAATGGAAGATGTCTATGTTCATCTATATGGTAAAAACCAAACTAAACCCGGTAGAAAAATGGGGCATGTTACTATACTGGGGAAAGATCGCCACGACCTGGTCAGAAAAGCACATCAGGTGAAAAGAATACTCAAAGTAAAGAGTTGAGGGCAAATTGAAATGTGTTTTTTCCGATCATAACTTGTATTTACCGCTCATCCAAAGAAAACAGGAAAGCCTTTCAATTCGGCGACTTCTACCCTGACCCGAAACATTAGGCAGGTTTTATCTGTTAATTTTACCGTTGAGCAATTCTTAAACAAGCAAACACATTCATGCGAGCCATTTCATATTGTCTTACTATTCTATCCATTGTCTGCCTGGTGGGCGGATGTAAATCAGATGATCAAAAAAAAATTACCCCTCCCAAATCCGGCACTTCTGCCAGGCCGGCACAGGTGATTAAGGTGGAAGCATTTGAACTTAAAACCAGCAGCGTCAGTGAAAAGCTGGAAGTACCCGGCAGCATTGTCCCTTTCGAAGCAACTGAATTAAGACCGGAGGTTTCGGGAAGAATTACACAATTGAATATCCGGGAAGGTCAACAGGTTGGAAAAGGAACCCTGTTGGTTAAACTTTATGATGCCGATCTTCAGGCCCAATTAAAAAAACTACAGGTACAACTGAATATTTATGAGCAAACAGCCAGTCGGCAGGCCGAGCTCTTAAAAATTGACGGAATCAGCAAACAGGAATACGACCTGAGTGTATTACAGGTGAATAATATCAAAGCTGATATGGAACTGATCCGTACCTCCATTGATAAAACAGAAATCAGGGCTCCTTTCTCCGGGCGACTGGGACTTAGAAATATAAGCATGGGTGCTTATGTAACACCAGCCACCCTTATTACCAATATCCGTCAGGAAAATGAACTAAAACTGGAATTTACCGTTCCGGAAAAATACAGCAGCCGTATAAAAACCGGAACCCAGGTAAAATTTACAGTGGAAGGAATGAATAAAACCATTCCTGCAAAAGTTATAGCCACAGAAGAAGCTGTAATGGAAGATACCCGAAGTTTACGGATCCGCGCAGTTGTACAGGGAAAAGCACCACAACTGATACCCGGTGCTTTTGCAAAAGTGCAACTGGATTTCGGCACCGATAATCAGGCACTTATGATTCCGACTCAGGCAGTCATTCCACAGGCCAGGTATAAAAAAGTGATTGTTTACCGAAACGGAACAGCTGTTTTCGAAACGGTAACAACCGGTGTTAGGGATAGTAGTAATGTTCAGATTACATCGGGTTTAAATGTAGGCGACACAATCGTAACGACGGGATTATTATCCATAAAACCCGAAGCAAAAATTGCCATTACCAAACTTAATTAAAGACCATGAATATATCCGAACTGAGTTTACGACGGCCGGTTTTGGCAATCGTCTTGAACGTGGTGATCATTGTCTTCGGATTGATCGGTTATAAATTTCTGGGTGTCCGGGATTATCCTGCCATTGATCCTCCAATCGTAAGCGTTCGCACTTCCTATGCCGGTGCCAATGCAGATATCATTGAATCGCAGATTACCGAACCTCTGGAAAAGGCGGTTAATGGAATTGCCGGTGTTAAAAACATTACTTCCAGCAGCAGCCAGGGATCTTCCAATATTACGGTAGAATTTGATCTTTCGATTGATCTGGAAGCAGCTGCCAATGATGTGCGGGATAAAGTATCGCAGGCTGTACGGTCTCTTCCTGATGACCTGGATTCTCCACCGGTTGTATCCAAAGCTGATGCCAGTTCAGATGTTATCATTTCCATGACGGTGCAGAGTAATACCCGAAATCAGTTACAGGTAACGGAATATGCTACCAATAATTTGCTGGAACGCCTGCAAACCATACCCGGAGTAAGCGGTATCCAGATTTGGGGAGAAAAACGTTATGCCATGCGGATTTGGTTCGATCCGTCCAAACTCTCCGCTTACGGCCTCACTCCTGCCGATGTTCAGGCTGCCCTCAGAACACAGAATATCGAACTTCCTTCCGGAAAGATCTCCGGTAATGCAACTGAATTATCCGTTCGCACTTTTGGATTACTGAATACCGAAGAAGAATTCAATAATATCATCATTAAAAATGTAAATGGCGCCGATGTCAAACTTAAGGATATTGGTGAAGCTGTACTGGGACCTGAGAATGAAGAAACCATCCTGAAAGAAAGCACCATTCCCATGATTGCACTGGCATTGGTTCCGCAACCCGGGTCCAATTATGTTGCTATCAGTGAAGAGTTTTACAAACGTTTTGAACAAATCAAACAGGATGTTCCACAGGACATAACACTGGATATTGCATTGGATCAGACCCGATTCATTACCAGATCAATTCTTGAAGTGGAAGAAACCCTGCTGATTGCATTTGTGCTGGTGGTTTTAATCATCTATTTCTTTTTCCGCGATTGGATCATCGCCATACGTCCCTTAATCGATATTCCTGTATCACTGATAGGAGCTTTCTTTATTATGTACCTGTTTGGATTCACCATCAATGTACTGACCCTGCTGGCCATAGTGCTGGCAACCGGATTGGTGGTGGATGATGGTATTGTGGTAACGGAAAACATCTTTAAAAAGATGGAGAAGGGAATGGATAAATGGCAGGCAGCCAAAGAAGGGTCTAAAGAGATTTATTTTGCTGTAATCGCTACTTCCATAACACTTGCTGTCGTATTTCTTCCCATTTTATTTTTGGAAGGTTTCGTAGGTCGACTCTTTCGTGAATTCGGAATTGTTGTAGCCGGTGCCGTATTAATTTCCGCTTTTGTATCCCTAACGCTAACACCGGTACTAAATGTGAAGCTTACCCGAAAATCACAGAAACCATCCTGGTTCTACCGGAAAACGGAACCCTTTTTCGAAGGAATGGAAAATTTATACAGACGCACCCTGTCTGCATTTATGCGCGTTCGATGGATCGCATTTATCATAATTGCTGCTTGTTTTGTGCTGATATATACAATTGGTACCAATATGCAATCTGAACTGGCTCCAATGGAAGACCGCAGTCAGTTCCGTTTATCCATTACAGCACCGGAGGGTACCTCCTTCGATTATATGGATAAATACATCGACCGCATTGGGAATTTCGTTCTTGATTCTGTTCCAGAAAAAAGAGTTATGATTACCGTTACCTCTCCCGGATTTTCCGGTAATGGTTCTGCCAACTCCGGATTCTTACGAATGACGCTGGTTGATCCTTCAGAACGGGTACGAAGTCAGCAGGAAATTGTTGATATGGTTAACCGAAATCTTCCCCGCTTCAATGAAGGCCGTGCATTCGCCATTCAGGAACAAACCATTCAGCAAAACAGAAGAGGCGGACAGCCTATTCAGTTTGTAATCCAAAATGTAAATTTTGAAAAGATTCGGGAAGTCTTGCCAAAATTCCTGGATGAAGCCAATCGAAGCCAGGTGTTGCAAAGTGTAGATGCAGATCTCAAATTCAATAAACCGGAACTTCGTCTAAATGTTGATCGGCTGAAAGCCAGTCAGCTGGGGGTTTCAGTGGAAGATGTATCATCCACCCTGCAATTGGCACTAAGCAACCGTCGTCTGGGTTATTTTACCAAAGATGGAAAACAATACCAGGTTATTGGTCAGCTCGCCCGCAATGACCGGGATGAACCAACGGATTTGAAAACGGTATATGTTCGGAGTGCAACTGGCCAGAGCATTTCACTGGATAATATTGTGAGTTTTGAGGAAGAAACCACCCCACCTACCATATATCATTACAACCGGTATAAATCGGCCACCATATCAGCCGGACTGGCTCCTGGTAAAACTATTGGTGATGGCGTTGCAGAAATGGAACGCATTGCAGATGGTATGCTGGATGAAAGTTTCTCCACCGCCTTATCCGGTTCTTCCAGAGATTTTCAGGAAAGTTCCAGTAATACCAGCTTTGCATTTTTACTGGCACTTGGACTGATTTTCCTGATCCTGGCAGCTCAGTTTGAAAGTTTTATTGATCCCTTTATAATAATGGTAACCGTACCACTGGCTATTGCAGGAGCCTTGATTTCACTTTGGATTTTTGATCAGACACTTAATATCTTCTCCCAAATTGGAATGATTATGTTAATCGGCCTGGTTACCAAAAATGGAATCCTGATTGTAGAATTTGCCAACCATAAACGCATAGAAGGATTAGCAAAAACGCCTGCTGTTATTGATGCTGCTGTAAGCCGTTTGCGCCCTATCCTCATGACCAGCCTGGCTATGGCATTGGGTGCTTTACCTCTGGCACTTTCCCTGGGTGCTGCATCAACCAGCCGAATACCATTGGGAATTGTAATTGTGGGTGGAATATTATTTTCTCTGGCACTAACACTGTATGTAATTCCGGCCATGTATTCGTTCATGTCTTCCAGAAAGAAAACGCACAGTGAACTGGATGAAGTAGTAACAGTACCTGTATCGGCCTAACCAATGAATGTTTTTATGATGCGCTCTATTGTTTTTTGTTGTTTGATCTGTTTATCCGTTCTCAGCGGTTCTGCCCAACAGGTATTGAGTGTGGAAGCTGCGGTGGACCTGGCTTTGCGAAATAACTATGATATCCGGCTAGCCAAAAACGATTCCAGTTCTTTTGCATTGGATAATGAGTATGCCTGGGCTGCATTTTTACCACGCCTGAATGGAACTGCAACAAAGAGTTGGAATACCAATGCCCAAAAACAGGAGCTGGCCAACGGATCCAAACGCGATACTTCGGGATTACGTTCCAGTACCCTTCAGGCTTCTCTCAATTTGAACCTGACCCTGTTTGATGGTTTCAAAATGTTTGCCACCCGTGACAGGGTTGCAGAACTGGAAAAACTGGGCATACTGAATCTGAGAAATCAGGTTGTAAATACAACAGCAGCTGTAATCAGCAATTATTATAATATCGTTCGGCAAAAACAACAGTTGAAGGCTATTTTGGAACAAAAAAGTATCAGCGAGGAAAGAGTAAAACTGGCCGATAAAAAATTGAGTGTGGGCCTTGGTGCCAAACCGGAATTATTACAGGCAAAAGTTGATTTAAATGCTTTTACGGCTTCTCAATACCAGCAGAACACACTGATTGAACAGCTAAAAGAGCAACTTAACCAATTAATTGGCTTTGATAAAAATGCTACTTATGAAGTTTTGGACACGATTCCCATACGCAATGATATGACCCTGGATGAAATTCGTACTGATATTGATAACCAAAGTCCGCAATTACTGATAGCCAAAAAAAACATTGATATTGCAAAACTGGTTTTGAAAGAACGAATTGGCGACCGCTTCCCCGTACTTAGTTTTAACTCCGCTTATAACCTGAACCGCCTCACCAATCAGGCCGTAATTAATAATTTCACTCCGCTCTTTAACCGAAATCTGGGATTCAATTATGGCTTCAGTTTAACCCTGCCCATACTAAACGGACTCAATGCAAAACGACTTCAGCAACAGGCCCGCATCAGTGTTTTACAACAGGAATTATTGCTGGATAATACCCGCACCCTGCTGGATGTACAGATCAATAACGCCTTCCGAGATTATGAACTGCAAAAGAAAAACCTGACCCTGGAAGAGGACAATATCCTGCTGGCAAAAGAAAATGTGTTCATCGCGATGGAACGATTTAAGCAGGGTGTCAGTACCTACCTTGAATTAAGAGAGGCCCAGATTAGTCTGGCAGACGGATATGACCGGCTTATCGCAGCCCGATACAACGCAAAACTGGCAGAAATTGAATTAATGCGCTTAAAAGGCATGTCCGATTACTAGAAATTCCGGTTCTTTGCGGTCTAATCAACTTTCTCAAGCAGTATGAATACTACGAGTGCTCCACAGGTGGGAATAATAATGGGTTCCGATTCCGATCTCCCCATCATGCAAACCGCTGCCGATCTCTTAACAGAATTCGGAATAAGTTATGAATTAACTGTTGTTTCTGCCCATCGCACACCTCTTAGAATGGTTCAATATGCTCAGAATGCGAAAGAAAGAGGCCTCAAAATAATAATTGCGGGAGCAGGCGGAGCTGCTCATTTGCCTGGTATGGTAGCATCCATTACTTCATTGCCTGTAATTGGGGTTCCTATAAAATCATCCAATTCCATAGATGGATGGGATTCTGTTTTATCCATCCTGCAGATGCCCAATGGAATACCGGTTGCAACCGTTGCACTGAATGCTGCTAAAAACGCGGGCATACTTGCTGCAACAATTATTGGAGCATTTGATGCGTCAGTAGGTGAAAAAGTTGCCGCCTATAAAGCCCGCCTGGAAGAAGAAGTGCTTACAAAGGTTGAAAAACTGAAAGCAGGCGGACAGCCAAACCGGTTTGACAGGTAGGAAGTTAGATGTAAGATGTAGGAAGTTTGATGTAAGATTTGGTTAGAGGATGCTGATGATGAATTGCTGATCGATGGCGGTTGATTCACGGTATATTTTTTCAATAAATGCCGGTCCATATAAGGCATAATATGGAAGGAAGTTTTCCACCCTTTCCTGTAAGGAATTATTCGGAAATAAGTTGCTGCGGATCAATTTCAATTGCCTCGACTGATCACTGAACTTCCGCTTTTCCGCACGCAACATTTTTTTCTCCAATTCTCCCAATTGTTTCAACATTCGCTTTTCCAATGAAGCAACATGGGGAAGAAGCGTTGCATCAATACTACCGGCCAATTTTTGCAAATGCTGGTAAAACGCAGTGGTATCTCTTAGTTCATTGGTTAAATGTACCTGCACAGAACTATCTCGTTTAACCAGTTCATTCAGCAGCTGATCATCTGATTGAAAAAAATCAACCGGCTCCAATTCCATCCGCTCTATTTTTTCAAGCGTTTTATGCGTTACAAGTAAAAAAGAATTCCGAACCACCTGAACAGGATAGGGTACTTTATAGTGATGAAACAGATCCTTCAATTCAAGCCAATAAGCCAGCTCTCCTCCCCCTCCAATAAATGCTATATTCGGAAGAATAGTTTCCTGATACAGCCCGCGTAAAATCACATTCGGACTAAATCTCTCCGGATGTTCCTGCAGCTCCGCCCTCAATTCGGTGGATGAAAACCTAAGCTGTGTATCTACCACAGAAAACTCATTGCCCTGTTTTTCAATCCTGTTGCGTATCCCATCTTCCAGATAAAAAAGATTTATCTCACGTGGATTGGCCTGTACTTTATAACTGGCAGACAGGCGTTTAATCGTTTCCGTTACTATTGCCGAGGGAGTATGTGAAAAAAGGTCCTCTTCAAAAACCGGCAACATCAATCTTTTGAGATCCGGTTGATCTGCAATTAAAACCACCAGTCCGTATGCTTTGAATAATTCATGCAGCAGTTTGAAGGTTGCTGTCTGTATATCCGGACTTTCCAGGTAGGCTTTCTTTAAAAGCTGAAGTAGCTCTTCCCCAAAAGGCAATACCGATAGTTCACCCTGAATTCTGTTTATAATTGGATCCAGCCCCTTTGTTTTCATCCTGCCTACAGCACCGGTCTGCTTGGTATTCCAGACCAGCTTTTCTCCGCTAAGGAAAATTTTACCCAGTTCATCCAGATCTGCATCTTCGCTTCCCATATAAAAAACCGGAACAAAATCAGCAGCAGGCTGCTTAACTTTCAATTCCTCCGCCAACCGGATAGCATGTAAAATTTTGTATACAAAATAGAGGTACCCAGTAAAAATATTTGGTTGATGTGCAGTACAGACGGTGTAGGTGGTTGTCTTCTTTAAAAGTTCAATAGAAGCAGTTACCTTTTCATCCCCATCCAGTCCCGCTGCCTTATATTGATTTTCCAATGCCTGAACCAAAACAATCCGATTTACAGGTGCTTTATCTCTTTCCCGCATAGCGGATTCCAATCCCGCCCAGGAAACAGGATGCTCGTAAAATGACTGCAGCGTTTTACTTCCGCTGATATAATCCAGCACAATCTCATTGAAAAATCCGGTGGAAGCATAGGGAACTACACTGGCGGAACGAAGCGGACTGATTGAATTGCTCATTGTTTTCAAATCACTTGTAATAGTGTGGCGAAGTTCTAACCTGTAAGAACAATCTCCATCGAATAAAGTTATAAATCCTTGTTAGGATTCTTCAGCCGGCATTTATCCAAACCGTTCCGGATGAAAGGGACTTAAATCCATTGATACGGGTTGTTCATTAGCCAGTTCACTGATTAATTGTCCGGTTCCCGCACCCAAACTCATCCCAACCATGGCATGTCCGGTAGCTATCAAAAGGTTGTTCCATTTGGAACTCCGACCAATATAGGGAAGTCCGTCTGCTGAACAGGGTCGGAATCCCGACCATACATTGGCATCTTTCACAGCAGGCAATTTAAAATCAGGAAAATAGCGTTGCACCGCATTCAGAATTCCTTCTACCCTTTTCAGGCGGGGTGGCTGGTTGAGTGATGTAATTTCCATGGTTCCGCCAAAACGGATTTTATTGCCATCCATGGGCGTCAGGGCTACCCGGCCTTCCATCAATACCGCAGGATGATTCAGTTTATTAGGCGAATCTTCCAGTGTTATTGAATATCCACGTCCGCCTACCAGTGGCAGACGTAGCCCTAGCTGAGTTGCCAGTTCCCTGCTCCAGCTACCGGAAGAAAGAACTACCGTATCTGCCTCATAGGCTCCCTTACTAGTTAAAACCTTCGAAATTTGACCAGCTTTCTTTTCAAATCCGGTAACCGTTTCTTTGGTTTTGAAATCAACCCCAATCGATCGCAGGTGCTGTTGCAGGCTGTTCATGACCTTATTGGGGTAGACATGGGCATCACACTTAAACCAGAGTGCTCCTTTAATATGGAGGCGGGTTTGGGGTTCCAGCGCCTGCACTTCATCAAAGGACAGCATTTTCGCATCTAATCCAAGTTCAAGCGCATCCGCACAAAAATGATGGGCATGGTCTTCTTTTTCCGCCGTTTGAAAATATTCCATCAGGCCCTTGTGCTCATAAGAAAGTTCGATGCCCGGGATGGATAACCAGGACAGGTAAGCCTGCTGACTCAACAAACCGATATCGCGCAGGGGAACGGCCGCCTTCTTAACTTTTTCAGGAGTAGCCGATTGCATAAATCGAAGTCCCCAGTCAATTAAAGAACGGCTTAACCGCGGCTGCACATAAAACGGGCTTCTGCTGTTCCACATCCATTTCAGGCCCTGCTTAATAATGCCCGGGGTTGCTAGCGGAACAAAATGAGATGGGCAAACATAACCTGCATTTCCATAACTGCAGTTATCAGTCAGATCATTCCGATCAATTACCACCACTTCCCATCCCGAATTCTTCAGGTACAAAGCCGAGCTTAAACCAACAATTCCACCACCTATAATAATCGCTTTCATAGAAAATTAATAGAAACGAATGTACATAAATGCGAATTGAATAAATCAGCCCGGAAAACAGTAAATTTATAGAAACGCTGTTTGTCATGGAAACCTATGGAAGGATCCTCCTCATTGCCATGCCCATTTTTCTGCTGTTGGTACTATTTGAAAAATGGTATGGCTGGAGAAAAGGAAAAGATACCGTACGAAACATGGATATGATATCCAGCCTCAGTTCAGGCATCACAAACGTTACAAAAGATGTATTGGGATTAAGTATCGCTATCATCAGTTATGGCTGGCTGGTGGATCAGCTTGCTATTTTTAAAGTTCCGGATGGATGGCTCACCTACCTGATTGCTTTTATCGCTCTTGACCTTGCCGGATATTGGGTACATCGTATTGCACATGAATATAATTTCTTCTGGAATAACCATATCATTCATCATAGCAGTGAGGAATTTAATCTGGCCTGCGCTCTTCGCCAAAGTATCTCTTCGATTGTAAAACTATTTACGATTTTTTTATTACCCGCCGCAGTTTTTGGCGTACCGGAGAACGTAATCGCCCTTGTTGCCCCCTTACATTTATTTGCACAATTCTGGTACCATACCCAACATATCAATAAAATGGGATGGCTCGAAAAAATTATTGTCACCCCCTCCCATCACCGGGTTCATCATGCCCTGAATCCGCAATACCTCGATAAAAATTATGGACAGATTTTTATCTTCTGGGATAAGTTATTCGGAACCTATCAGGAAGAACTGGAATCGGTTCCTCCTGTTTATGGAATTACCAGACCAGTTCATACCTGGAACCCAATAAAGATAAATTTTATGCATCTATGGTTGCTGATTCAGGATGCCTGGCGGGCAAGAGACTGGAAAGATAAATTTCGAATCTGGCTTATGCCCACCGGATGGCGCCCGAAGGATGTGGAAGAAAAATATCCGGTTTACAAAATTGATGATCCTTATCATTTTGAAAAATACAATCCGGATGTATCGAAAGGATTGCAATGGTGGAGCTGGTTTCAGATTTTACTTTGCCTGCTTTTTATCAGTTATCTTTTCGGTTATATAGCGCAGATAGGATCGCCCGGTATTTTTATATACGGACTTTTCATATTCCTGATGGTTTATGCGTTCACGGAACTGATGGACAATCATCGGGATGCCATTTATTGGGAAACAGCAAAAAATCTAATGGGCCTTGCTATACTTTATAAACTGGGTGACTGGTTTGGAGCAGGTTCACTCTCTCCTCTGATTCCAATTTTTATTGCCCTGTATTTCATAGGCTCAACCTTTGTCGTTCTTTATTTTGTTCGTCAGCCAAAAACTTCACTTACTCCGTAGGGGGACGATATTGTGAATCCGGATTATCCAGTACAATTATCCAATCCTGTCCGATTCCTAGTGTTGGTGGCTTGATTTCAATCACATCTTTGCGATAGGTTGAAATTCCACGAACCACATGACCGATTCTTGGATCCACGAACCAAATTTTGACGTCCGAACTTTTCATGAAGCGGGTATCCACTTTAATGGTTTTACCAACCGGCATATAAATCATGGCGAAATCGTTGTCCTTTCCGCGAAAAGCAGTGATAAATTCCGAAGGCTTTACACTCTGACCTTCCACCACCATTTTCGGATCATATACTCTTCCCAGATAAGGGCGGGATTCAATAAGTTTACGCAGAAATCCAACCTGAAACGAACCCGGCCGATCGAGTCCGGCAGTCCAACTCCAGTCGGCATAAGTGATCGGTTCATACCGTTCGCTATAAAACTGCCAAACGCCGTGATGGCCGTAGGTTACACCGCATCCGCCTGCAAATACAGACCGATAACTTTGTTTGCGAACATCATAATCGGTAAAATAGCCTTTCTTCTCATCCCATTTGGGCCAGGGGTCCACCGGGTGATCTTCATAATTGGGTTCTGCATCCAGTACGGGTTTTGGCGAAGGCAGGTTAAAATCGCGCTCAATCCATTTCCAAACCGGTACATCATGTCCACTGCCGTGACCGCTTTGAACAGTATTCATATTCAGCCAGCTTTCTTTGTGCAGGTATTTGGAAGTGGATTCACCTCCGGAAATATGGTAGGTGATAAAGGCCTTATAATCAGTAGCTTCCTGAATTCCACGAGCCATTGCCCGCCAGATTGGTTTGAAATCGGTAGAGTCTTTTACCGGTTTGCGATCGCCGCCCAGGATCCATATAATATTTTCATCATTTCGGTAGCGGTTGCCCAGCCATTTCCCATATAGGTAGGCATTTCTTTCGTTGAAAATAACCGGACCTTTTCCCCATTCTTTTGAAACCTTATCACCCCAGGTGGGAAGCAGGGCAACAAACATGTCAATTTCCGCTGCCATCCGGATGGTTGTATCAATCAGCTGGAAGTATTTCGGATTGGGTTTTAAGGGGTCATTTTGATGAAGGGGGAGCGCATTGTAGCGATTGGTTTTGGTCAATCCATCCTGTTCAGCAAGTATTACTGCCTGAATTACATTGAACCCTTTTTTATGCCGGTCGTTCAGGTATTGAATTATTTCTTCGAAACTGAGGCGATGAAACAGCTCCCAACCAGTATCGGCCAGCCAGAAAAAAGGACGGCCATTGGTTGTTTCGAGATAATGGGCATCAGCGCTGACTTTTAACCGGCCATGCTTCCATTGGTGCTGGGAGAAGCCGGGCAAAGCAAGTAAAACTGCTGTTAAAAGCAGCAAAGGGAATTGGATTTTTTTCATCAACCGGGTTTTATCGCTGGTAATATAACGCAACTTTGGGCTGCTTATTTCCATTTGGGTCTGAAATAAGCAAAAACACTTAATACAAACACCAATGTTGCAGGAATTACTGGAAGCTATGGAGTTCAACCGGGATGCAGAAAAAGCCGGGGCGATGGCAGCCTATATGAAAAACCGTTTTATTTATTTGGGTATAGCACAACCTCTGCGTAAAGAATTATCAAAACCATTTCTAAAAGAATCGAAACAACTTACCATGGAGGCTGTCCTGGAAATGGCAAAACAACTCTGGCTCCTGCCTGAACGCGAGTACCAGTATATTGCGATGGAATTATTGTATGCAAACAGGAAAAAATGGAATGCTGAATCTGGCAATTATTTTCTGCAATTGGTGACGGATAAATCCTGGTGGGATACGGTAGATTTTATTGCCAGCAAACTGGTTGGAACCTGGATGGAGAAGGAAACAAATCCTGCTGTACTGCAACAATGGGTTAAATCCGATAATATCTGGCAAAATCGGACAGCCCTGATTTTTCAGTTAAATTATAAGGACAGAACAGATGCTTCTTTTTTATTTGCTGCTATCCAGGCCCTGCAACATAAAAAAGAATTTTTTGTACAAAAAGCGATTGGCTGGTCCCTGCGCCAATACCACCGGACTGCTCCGGAGGAAGTGGAAGAATTTGTAGAGAAGGCAGGGTTAAGCGGACTTGCGCGCAGAGAAGCCCTGAAACATGTGGTATAAACGGCGTGGATTAGTTGGATTAGAATCAGTAACTTTTCGGAACAATCCATTTACGTAAAATTTCATTTTATGAGTGATCGATCCTCTTCTCTGAGCAGAAGGAATTTCATCCGGTTATCCGGTATGACCGGTGCGGCGCTTACTATTGGCTATTTTATGCCTGCCCTGGGAAATGGGAAGCCGGTTATTTTAACTGGGGAACAGGCTGCTGCTGCCGGAATTGATCTCACTGCCTGGGTTCGGATAAACAGTTCGGGATTGGTCACCATTTTTAGTCATCGGGCAGAAATGGGGCAGGGAGCCTATCAAAGCATTCCGCAGATTGTGGCAGAAGAACTTGAAGTGGATCTGGCAAAGGTGAAGGTTGAATTTGCACAGGGACATCCATCCAAATACGGAAGTCAGATAACAGGCGGAAGTTCAACTGTTCGTGGTTCTTTTAAGTCCTTATTGAACGCCGGTGCTACGGCAAGGGAAATGTTGATTGCAGCCGCTGCCTCCAATTGGCAGGTTGCTGCCAGTGATTGTTATGCCTCCGAAGGAGTGGTTTATCATCGCCCCAGCGGGAAAAAAGCAGGTTATGGCGAATTGGTTGAAAAAGCAGCTACCCTTACTCCACCTGCATCTATTCCATTGAAAGAAAGAAAGGATTATAAATATATCGGGAAAGCAGTGCCACGTTTGGATAACCCGAACAAGATCAATGGAAAAGCTGTTTTCGGCATTGATTTTACCCTGCCGGGCATGAAGTATGCGGTAGTGGAAAGAAGTCCGCGTTTTCATGGGAAAGTAAAATCCTTCAACGATAAAAAAGCAAGAGCGGTTAAAGGAGTGATTGATGTGATAAAAGTGGAAATGCCTGTTTTTTCAGGGATTCGTGAAGGGTTAGCAGTAATAGCAGATAATACCTGGGCGGCGTTGAAAGCACGGAAATTACTGGAAATTGAATGGGATGATTCGGGCTTTGAAAAAATTAGTACGGAGTCGCTTTTTCAGCGCATGCGCGATGATCTTGCTAAACCCGGATTACCACAAAAAGCATTGGGAGATCCGGTTCGTTTTTTTGAAAAAGCGGAAAAGAAACTCGACCTGGTTTATGAAACTCCCTATGAGAGTCACAGTGCCATGGAACCATTGAATTGTACAGCACTCTATACAGATGAAAAAATTCAGGTTTGGGGTCCGATCCAGGGGCCTGACTGGATCCAATCTGATATAGCCGGTCGGTTTAAATTAGCACCAGAAAAAGTGGAAGTGAATATGACGTTTCTGGGAGGTGGATTTGGCCGTAAGGCATTTACGGACTATCCGATGGAAGCTGTATTGATTTCAAAAGCGATAAAAGCGCCGGTTCAGGTGATCTGGACCAGGGAAGATGATATGACACAGGGGCCTTTCCGTCCGGGTGCTGTTTATGGTTGCAAAGCAGTTTTGCAGGGCGATCGGGTGAATGCACTGGAGATCAAATTATCCGGACAGAATATGGATCACCAATGGACACCGAATCCGGATAAGATGGATTATAACCGGAGCACAACGGAAGGCTGGCTGGAACCCTTTTTTGAAAGCATTCCAAATTACCGTTTTGCAGACCTGCCAACAGAATCACCGGTTCCGGTAATGTGGTGGAGATCGGTTTATTCATCTACCAATTCCTTTGCCTTTGAAAGTTTCTGGGATGAAATGGCGGTGGCTGCCGGCAAGGATCCGCTTGCGTTCAGAAAGTCACATATAGGTGGTGATCATGATCGTTACCATAAACTCATTGATAAAGTAAAAGAAGTAACGGCATGGGATAAACGCAGTAAAGGATATGGTGTGGCATTTGCAGAATGTTTTGGATCCATCATTGGAGAAGTGGTACAGGTTTCGCGCAAGGGCGATAATGGCATATCCATAGATAAAGTGACCGTGGTAATAGATTGCGGCTGGTACGTAAATCCTACAATTATCCGTCAGCAGGTGGAAGGAAGTATTATTATGGCATTGGGAGCAGCAACCGTTCATGCCACCAATTTTAAAGACGGAAAGGCAGTTGAAACTAATTTCCATCAGTATAAATTACCGCGACTACCGGAAACGCCGGAAATCGAAGTGATTATAATGGAGAATGACGAGAAGGCAGGCGGAGTTGGTGAGCCTACACTGCCACCATTGGCGCCAGCTTTATGTAATGCAATATTTGACCTGACGGGCAAGCGTATCCGAAAACTTCCTTTTTCGCTTTCGAATTTACCGGAGGTTTAAATTTAAAAAGCCGGATCAGTTTGATCCGGCTTTTTAATTATTCATTTTGACAGTACCTGATAATTTATTTTCTGGCTGCTTTTACCTGAGCGGGAGTAAATACTGCTTTGGATTTATTTCCCCAGCTATTGAGAATATAATTGGTAACATCCGCTATTTCTTCATCAGAGAGATAGGATTGTTCCGGCATCATCATACTATACATTTTACCATTCACTTTGATTTCTTCATTGAGTCCTTTTAAAATGATGCTGATGGCTTTTTTGGGATCCTTCATCAGGTAATCAGATTTTGCCAGCGGAGGAAAACTGCCTTCGATACCTTCGCCGGTTTCCTGGTGACAGCTTTGACAATTGTTTTCATATACTTCCTTGCCCCGCTTGATACTGGCTTCTTTTGGATTTTGAACAAAAGCGGTTAAAGAAACACTAACTGCAATCAGTGCAGCTACAATGGCGATTTTTTTCATGCTCGTTTGGTTATGTTTTCCTGGTTTGTTTATATGCGTTGATTGAGTTCAGGTGGAAATCAAATCTCCTTCCAGATCGTAATCGTAGGCTTTCGTGATTTTTACCTGCACGAATTGGCCTGGTTCCAGTTTTTGGTCTGTATTGATTACAACTTCATTGTCCACTTCCACACTGTCAAATTCGGTTCTTCCAAGATAACGACCTGCTTCCTTTTTATCAACTATTACCTTAAAAATATGTCCTATTTTTTCCTGGTTTTTTTCCAGGCTTATTTCCTGCTGAATTTCCATTATTTCCTGCGCTCTGGCTTCCTTTTCTTCTGCGGGGATGGTATCTTCCAATTCATGGGCACTGGTGTTTTCTTCGTGTGAGTAGGTGAAAATACCCACCCGGTCGAATCGCATCCGGCGAAGAAAATCTTTTAATTCCTCCACGTCTTCGCGCGTTTCACCCGGGAAACCGGTAATAAGGGTGGTACGGATACAGATACCGGGAGATTTTTCCCTTATTGCACCTATTAGAGTTTCCATTTCCTCTCTTGTAATCTGCCGCTTCATTGCTTTTAGCATATTGTTGGAAGCATGCTGTAGCGGCATATCGATATACTTGCAAACATTGGGATTTGCATTGATGGCATCCAGAATTTCAATCGGAAATTTGGAAGGATAGGCATAATGCAGACGGATCCATTCCAATCCGGGTACCCTGGCAAGTTGATTCAGCAGTTCGGGTAATTGTCTTTTTTTGTACAGATCGAGACCGTAGTAGGTCAGTTCCTGTGCGATGAGCATAACTTCTTTGACACCTTTCTTTACCAGTCCTTCTGCTTCTTTTACCAGGTCTTCCATTGGCCGGCTGACATGGGTACCTCTCATCAGCGGGATCGCACAAAAAGAACAGGTCCGGTTGCAGCCTTCTGAAATTTTCAGGTAAGCATAATGTTTGGGGGTTGCAAGCATGCGTTCACCAAGCAATTCTGCTTTATAATCAGCTTCCAGTTCTTTGAGAATCAGGGGGAGTTCCATGGTACCAAACCAGGCATCTACTTCCGGGATTTCCTTTTCGAGGTCATTCCGGTACCTGTGACTGAGGCAACCGGTTACATACACTTTATCCAGTTTTCCTTTTTGTTTCAGGGCAACCTGATCCAGGATGGTGTTGATGGATTCTTCTTTTGCTTTATCGATGAATCCGCACGTGTTAACCACAACGATATTATGGTCAAGTTTTGCATTTTCGTGTACCACAGCAATATCATTGGCCAGTAACTGACCACTCAACACTTCACTATCCACCATATTTTTACTACACCCCAGTGTAATAATATTCACCTTATCCTTCTTCAGACTTCTGACTTTCATGTTGTTTATTTTACCGTTTAGGTGTCAGACAGGTGTTGGAACACCTGTCTGACACCTCTCTAACACCCTTCTAACACGTCTCTAACAGTGTTCTAACTCCTGTCTGACGCCTTTAGGAGACTGTCAACGAATTCGTGTTTATCGAAAACCAGCAGGTCTTCCATTTTTTCACCCACACCAATAAATTTAACCGGGATTTTAAACTGATTGGCAATTGCCAAAACTACTCCGCCTTTGGCTGTTCCATCCAGTTTGGTGATGGCCAATGCGGTAACATCCGTAGTTGCCGTGAAATGCCGGGCCTGTTCCAACGCATTTTGACCCGTGGAACCATCAAGAACGAGTAAAACTTCATGAGGTGCATCGGGAATAACCTTTTGAACCACCCGACGAATCTTTCCCAGCTCCTCCATCAAATGGGCTTTATTATGCAAACGTCCTGCTGTATCTATTATGATAACATCCACTCCTCTGGCAACGCCACTTTGGACTGTATCGAAGGCAACAGCTGCCGGATCGGACCCCATATCCTGTTTTACAATGGGTACACCGGTTCGCTCACTCCAGATGGTCAGCTGGTCCACCGCTGCCGCACGAAAAGTATCGGCAGCACCCAGTAAAACCGATTTACCCGCCTTTTTAAAATTATACGCCAGCTTTCCTATTGTAGTAGTTTTCCCCACTCCATTTACCCCAACTACTAACATAACATAGGGTTTGGTTGGTAAATCTGACTGGAAAGAATAGGTATTCGCTTCCGGTGCATCGACCAGGATTCCGCGAATTTCTTCCTGAAGGATTCGATTCAGCTCGGAGGTATTAAGGTATTTGTCCTTTGCAACCCGCTTTTCGATCCGATCAATCAGTTGAACTGTTGTATCCACGCCCACATCTGCACTTACCAGGGCTTCTTCCAGATTATCCAGCACTTCTTCGTCCACTGTACTCTTCCCGGCTACTGCCTTGGTAAGCTTGCTGAGAAAACTGTCCTTGGTTTTTTGCAACCCCTGGTCGAGTGACTCTTTTTCTTTCTTTCCGAAAATCTTATCAAAAAATCCCATATTGAAACGATTCAATGGTTAAAACGGGCAACTGATTAAGGCTGCAAATTACGGTATCGCCTAAATGCTACCAATAAGGTTTCTTTCCCGAAAGTGCATGCTGCTTTTTTCGCACCTTTCCAAAACACAAAAAGCTGTTCCGGTCAACCAGAACAGCTCAGTAGGAATTCTTCCGATTCCAAAATTATTTTTCGCTCAGGAAATCTTTGATCTTCTCCTTGTGAACGATGGCCTCTTTAAATGTATAGGCACCGGTCTTCGGACTGCGAACAGCTTTGATCACTTTAGTCCAGTTTTTAGCCTCAGCTGCTGCTTTCTGGTCTTTGGTCTTGATCGCGGTTTTTGCTGCTTTTGCCATGGTATGTTAAATTAGAAAATTTGTAAATCAGGTTAACGCGCCTTATTTAATTTCTTTATGTACAGTCACTTTCTTCAGTATCGGATTGTACTTTTTCAACTCCAGACGCTCGGGAGTATTTTTTTTGTTCTTGTTCGTGATATAACGGCTGGTACCCGGCTGACCGCTGGTCTTATGCTCGGTACATTCCATAATCACCTGAACTCTGTTACCTTTCTTTGCCATTTTGAATGCATTTTATAATGATCACCACCTGAATGGTGAACGTTCGCAATTTAGATTTTAGCTCCTTTCGCTCTTAAATCCTTCACTACAGCGTACAAACCATTTTTATTAATGGTACGCAGCCCTTCTGCAGACAACTTTAAAGTGATCCACTTATCTTCTTCTGCAATATAAAAGCGTTTTGTCAACAGATTCGGTAAAAATCTACGCTTTGTCTTAATATTCGAGTGAGAAACGCGGTGACCAGTGATCGGCGTCTTACCCGTAACCTGACATACTCTAGCCATGACTGTCAAAATTTAGGACGGCAAAGGTAGCTGGAATTAATTAGAAAATCAAAAGTAAAAAGTAAAAAGTAAAAAAAATACCCCGCCCCGCTTATTCCACCAACCCAGCCACCGCTCTGCCTGCCACCCGTCGGGTAAACCCGACCGGTGAATCCTAACAATTCCTTAATTTGAGCACTTCCGCCAGAACCCCAACTTTGGGTATAAATGGCTGATAATGATAGATATGGATGGAAAAAGAAAAACAATTGCCAGAGATATCACCTGGCTTTCCTTCAACGCAAGAGTTTTACAGGAAGCGGCAGACCCCAGTGTACCACTGAGAGAACGCATTAAATTTCTCGGAATTTTTTCCAATAATCTGGATGAATTTTTCAGAGTACGGGTAGCAACACTGAAAAGAATGATTGAATTTGGCGGTAAAAAAGTCAAGATCAATATGCACCTGGAAGCTTCTCCGGAAAAAATTCTGGAGGAAATCATGATCCGGGTACTTCGCCAGCAACACGAATTCAACCGGATCTGGGAAATGTTATTGGGAGATCTTAAAAAAGAAAAGATCTTCCTCATCAATGAAAAACAGCTCAGCAGGGAACAGAAAATCTTCGTAAAACAGTTTTTTGAAGAGGAAGTACGGGTTAATACCATCCCGCTCATGATTGAACAGATTCCCCAACTCCCCTACCTGCGCGATAAATCCCTTTACCTGGCGGTGTTGATGAGTCGGAAATCGACCGATTTCTCCCGTAAGTATGCTCTGATTGAAATCCCGGCAAAAGCAGTTGGCCGTTTTATTCAATTACCATCTCCCGAAGGTGAAAAGCATATCATCCTGCTGGAAGATATAATCCGGTTTAACCTGCCCTCCATATTTTCCTATTTCGGTTATGAAAAATTCGAATCCTGGATTTTTAAACTAACCAAGGATGCAGAAATTGATATCGATAACGATGTTTCCACAACCATCATTCAAAAAATTGAAAAGGGCGTAAAAAACCGCCGTAAAGGAAAACCAGTTCGATTTGTGTATGAAAAGGAAATGGACGCCGCACTGCTTGAATTTCTGATGCGAAGACTGAATCTCACCAGCAAGGATAACCTGATTCCGGGTGGACGAATCCATAATTTCCGACATTTCATGGACTTCCCGGATGTATTCAGTAAAAAATCATCCAGAAAAAAACCCTTTCAACATCCCTTACTGGCCGGCACTTCCAGGGTAACCGATGTTATTCTGGATCAGGATATCATGTTGCATTTCCCTTACCATTCTTTTAATCCGGTCATTGATTTGTTAAGAGAAGCTGCGATTGATAAAGACGTAGTATCGATCAAAATAACAGCCTATCGGCTCGCCAGCAATTCCAAAATCATCAATGCGCTTATTAATGCTGTACGGAATGGAAAAGAAGTAACCGTGATGATTGAATTACGGGCAAGATTCGAAGAAGAAGCCAATTTGGAATGGAAAGAAAAACTGGAAGAAGAAGGTGTACGTGTTCTGATAGGAATTCCTAACATGAAAGTGCATGCGAAATGTTGTATTATCCGCAAAAGAGTGAATAACCGAACCATTCAATACGGCTTTGTAAGCACCGGAAACATGAATGAAAGTACGGCAAAAATATATGGTGATCATTGCCTCCTGACTGCTCATCGCGGTATCATGGCGGATATCAACAGAGTATTTCTTTACCTCGAAAAATATAAAACATCCCCTGACATCTTAAAAGGATGTAAATCGCTGATTCCTTGTCCGGGTACCCTCCGGCGAGAGTTAATCAAACTTATCAACCAGGAAATCAGGGCAGCCAAAAAGAAAAAACAAAGTGGAATAACGCTTAAAATGAACTCGCTTTCAGATGAAATTCTGATTGAAAAATTATACGAAGCCGCCCGGTCCGGTGTTCCGGTTAAGCTAATCGTGCGTGGTATATTTTCCATGTATTCAGAAAGCAAAAAATTCAAAACTCCCATACAGGCTATCAGCATTGTTGATGAATACCTGGAGCACGCCAGAGTCTTCCTATTCCATAACGGAGGTAAAGAAAAAGTTTATATATCTTCGGCCGATTGGATGGTTCGGAACCTGGATCACCGGGTGGAAATCACCTGTCCGGTTTATGACGCAGATATCCGTAAAGTGCTGAAAAACATGCTGAGTATTCAATTGAATGATAATGTAAAAGCCCGAATTCTGGATAATCACCTGCAAAACGAATATGCGCGCAGTTCAGGAAAAAAAATCAGGTCACAGGTGGAACAATACATTTACCTTCAATCGAAGCGATCCAAGCAGCAGGTAGCAGATGAAGCTGCCCGGATTTCAACACCAAATCCGATTGAACAATAAACGGACGCAAAAAAGAATAACTATTGAAATTAGCCGCTATTGATATTGGAAGTAATGCTGCCCGTTTACTTATTACTGAAGTAATTAAGGACGACCAGGGAAAAGAACGATTTAACAAATTGAATCTGGTTCGGGTTCCACTTCGTTTGGGTTTTGATGTATTTGAAGACCAGACTATATCACCCCAGAAAGAAGAGCATATTATTAAGACAATCCGTGCCTACAGGGCACTGATTGACGTTTATGGTGTTAAACACTATAAAGCCTGTGCCACTTCTGCCATGCGGGATGCAAGCAATGGAGCAGCTATTATTGAACACATAAAAAAAGATACCGGAATTGAAATTGAAATCATCTCCGGCGATCAGGAAGCATCCTTTATTTATGAAAATCATATTGCAGAAAATCTGGATAAGGATCAATCCTACCTCTATATCGATGTTGGCGGTGGAAGCACGGAGCTGACTTATTTCAACGAAGGTAAAATGGCTTTTAAACACTCCTTCAATATTGGCACGATCCGCCTGTTGAAAAATCAGGTTACAGATGCCCATTGGGATGAAATGAAAGAAAGTATCCGCCAATTTACCAAAGGCGCCAAAGGCATAACCAGCATTGGATCCGGAGGAAATATCAACAAGGTATTTTCCATGTCAAAAAAGAAAGACGGGAAACCACTTCCACTTGAATTACTCAAAGATTACCACCGCGAACTAAGCAGTTTCAGCGTACCGGAAAGAATGCGGTTATATAACCTGAGAGAAGACCGGGCAGATGTAATTGTACCTGCTCTTAGTATATACATCAATGTGATGAGGTGGTCGGATGCAAAGGAGATTTTTGTTCCCAAAATTGGCTTGGCAGACGGGTTAGTGCATATCCTCTACGAGGAAGTCAAAAATCAAAAGTAGAAAGTTAAAAGTGGGCAAAAAAACCTGCCATAGTTTCTTACAATTTCAAGACTCGCTGAGTAGATTTCAAATTCCAGCACAAATCACGGGAAAGCAAACATGAAATTGCAAAAATCCGAACAAGAAATGAGTTTGTAATAATCAACCTAAGGCCTCCGCAATTTTAAAGATGATTTAAAAATCGAACATACTATTTGTCCATTAACTGAACGAGACCCTAATACACGCATCCAAAACAAAGCGACCCGATGTTTTAACAGATCATATTTTTGATACGTATTATATTTCTGGTAACCATATCCGGAATTTTTTAATGAGGTTGTGTAATATTTTAATTTCGGAATCTTATCTTCTGCGGGGGATCTTTAGGTGTTAGAAATATTAAGAAGCATTCTGCCCGATACTGTAATTTCTTCATGCATATGGACGCCCAAAAAGTACGGTTAAGCAAGACGACCATTTTGATGCCGATTACTTTGAAAAATGACTGGATAAATTAAAAAAGAAAGGCTTTGCTTTAGAAAGAATACCTATTGTTGATGATAGCGCCCAATAACATACCAGCAATTAGAATTGTGCCATTTATATCAATGGGTTTACTGAATATCCGATGGGCATTTTTCAGAAACTGAAGAACTTATCTTACAACCTGATGTTTCGGAAAAATGTCCGGACTGTTGAAAAGCACTTCAGAGAATTGGCTATGGCGGCGCATAAAAAAAAAGCTTTTACACCCAAAATCGCAGATTTTACCAACTGATTTAAGGGCTTTGCCGATGCCGATAATGGGACTTATGGCTTTCGGAAAGAATATTAAACCTGGAGGTCCGCGATTTGAACAACTGGCTAAATTTTTAATACCGGTGAATTAAAGCGTGTATTCATTTCTTTGCTTTCAGTAAAGCACTTCATTTGTTTTTTGATGTATGAATTTCTAATTCAACTCCCGAACTTTGAGTTGAATGCCCGAACTTCGGGCTCCCACTTTTAACTTTCTACTTTTGACTTTTAACTTTGCAAACATGTCCGTTCATAAAGAAGTAAAAAAAGTAACCACCAATACCCTGCTGAAAATGAAATCAGCCGGGGAAAAAATAGCCATGCTGACCGCATACGATTATTCCTTTGCACGAATTTTTGATGAAAGCGGTGTGGATGTGCTGCTGGTTGGTGATTCTGCAAGTAATGTAATGGCCGGACATGATACCACGGTTCCCATTACCCTGGAACAGATGATATATCATGCCCAATGCGTGGTTCGCGGAGTAAACCGCTCCCTGGTAGTGGTCGATCTGCCTTTTGGATCCTATCAGTCCAATTCGGATATCGCGCTGGCTAGTGCTATCCGTATTATGAAAGAAACCGGAGGACATTCCATCAAACTGGAAGGTGGTGAGGAAGTAGCCGACAGCATTCGCAGGATAGTAAATGCCGGGATTCCTGTTATGGGTCATCTTGGATTAACACCTCAATCAATCTATAAATTTGGTACCTATTCGGTAAGGGCGAAAGAGGAAGTTGAAGCGGAAAAACTTAAGCGGGATGCACTGATCCTACAGGAAGCAGGCTGCTTTGCACTTGTACTGGAAAAAATTCCGGCTACTCTGGCAAGGGAGGTTTCAGTTTCACTAAGTATTCCAACAATTGGAATAGGTGCCGGAAATGACTGCGATGGCCAGGTTTTGGTGATGCATGATATGCTGGGTATCAATAATGATTTCAATCCGCGTTTTTTACGCAAATACCTGAATATGCACCAGCAAATTGTGAGTGCAGTTGGCCAATATGTGCAGGATGTAAGGAGCCGCGACTTTCCCAACGAGCAGGAACAGTATTAATTCCAACCGGGTACCAACCATGTTCTATCCGTCCCTTATCATTGTGTTTTTCGTTTGACTATCAATCGAATAGCACTAATTTTATAGGTAAACTATACTGAATAACACAGGGATACCCGAGGTGAAACCAGGAGCTAGTAAATGCAGCGGCTGAAAACAGTAACTTTGCCGGCTAAAATAGCTTGCAATGGATTTTTTACACGCACTTGGCTTAAAAGATTTCAATCCCGGTACCTCAACCGGCTCAAACTGGATTCAATCAACAGGCGAATCAATACCTTCCTATTCTCCGGTAGACGGAAAACTGATTGGTTCCGTACAGACAACTGACAAAGCAGCCTATGAAATGACCATCGAAAAGGCTTCAGCTGCATTTATAGAATGGCGGCAATGGCCGGCACCCCGTCGTGGTGAAATCGTTCGCCAGGTAGGTGAAGCATTGCGGGCACAAAAAGAAAATCTTGGAAAACTGGTTTCCTACGAAATGGGTAAAAGTTTACAGGAAGGTTATGGGGAAGTGCAGGAAATGATCGATATCTGTGATTTTGCGGTTGGATTATCAAGGCAATTATACGGTCTAACCATGCACAGTGAACGCCCCGGTCACCGGATGTACGAACAATGGCATCCACTGGGCATAGTAGGCGTCATCTCCGCATTTAATTTCCCGGTGGCAGTCTGGAGCTGGAATGCCATGCTGGCATGGGTTTGCGGAGATGTTTGTATTTGGAAAGCCTCAGAAAAAACACCCCTCTGTTCCATTGCATGCCAAAACATTATTCAGGATGTTTTCACAAAAAATCAGGTTCCGGAAGGAGTAAGCTGCATCGTAAATGGCGGCCGTGAGTTGGGAGAATGGATGAGCCAGGATACCCGCATCCCACTGATTTCAGCCACCGGATCAACCCGGATGGGTAAAGCAGTAGGTGCCGCTGTTGGTGCCAGATTGGGAAAATCTATCCTTGAATTGGGAGGGAATAATTCCATTATAATTTCCAAAGATGCAGACCTCGATATGACTCTGATCGGTGCTGTGTTTGGAGCAGTTGGAACAGCTGGACAAAGATGTACCACCACCCGCCGGCTGATTATCCATGAATCGGTTTATGATGCTTTCAAAAACAAACTCATTAAAGCTTATCAACAGCTGAAAATAGGCAATCCGCTGGATCAGCAGAACCATGTTGGTCCGCTTATTGATAAAGCTGCAGTTGAACAATACCTGCAATCGATTGAAGCTTGTAAAAAAGAAGGCGGACAATTTATTGTAGAGGGCGGTGTGGTGGAAGGAGCCGGTTATGAAAGCGGTTGTTATGTGAAGCCCTGTATAGCTGAAGCGAAAAACCATTTCAACATTGTACAACACGAAACTTTTGCTCCGATCTTATACATCATGAAGTACAGCACAATCGACGAAGCAATTGCCCTTCAAAACGGGGTGCCACAGGGACTATCCTCTTCGATCATGACCCTGAACCTGCGTGAAGCGGAACAATTCCTCAGCGCTGCCGGAAGTGATTGTGGTATTGCAAATGTTAATATTGGGACCAGCGGTGCTGAAATCGGTGGCGCTTTTGGTGGAGAAAAAGAAACCGGTGGCGGGCGCGAAAGTGGATCCGATGCCTGGAAAGCCTATATGCGCAGGCAAACGAATACAATCAATTATTCAACCAAACTACCTCTTGCTCAGGGGATTACATTTGATCTTTAATTATATCAACTTAACAGCTTGCAAAAATTACGCGAGCGGCGAACTAATTCCCGCCTTTTTGCGTCATTTTGTATTAGCAATAAAATAAGCACTGCATGAAATTTCTACGAATCTTGCCAGCCACTGCGGCACTGACTTTTTTTAGCCTCGGAAACGCATGGGCACAGGGAACGAATGTTAATGTGAACAAGGAACTTCCCAAAGGATGGCACCTCACTGATCGCGCCAAAGATGGTTTTTATGGCATCAGCATGGATCAGGCCTATGAATTTGTGAAAACACGTAACGGTAAAACGGTAATCGTGGCAGTAATAGACAGTGGTATTGATACCCTGCATGAAGACCTGAAACCGGTACTTTGGAGAAACCCCAAAGAGATTCCGGGTAACGGAATTGATGATGACAAAAACGGTTATATCGATGATGTTTATGGATGGAATTTCATAGGCGGAAAAGATGGTCGAAATGTAAAACAGGATAGTTATGAAGGTGCCCGGGTGTACCATAAATACAAAGCCAAATTTGGGGCAGCAGGATTTGATCCTTCCACACTTTCGGGAGAAGAAAAGCTCCAATATGAAATGTGGGTCAAGTCTAAAGAAAAAGTGGAAGGCGATGCCGGTGGTGGTGGTGCAGACCTGGTTTTTCTGAAACGTGCATTGGAAAGCAGTCTGAGAAATGACAGTTTATTGAAAATCGCGATGGATACTACTTCTTACACCGGTAAAGACCTCGAAAAATTTGCGCCCTCCACACCAGAGGGACAAAAAGCCAAAGCGGGTATGCTGTATATTCTCAAAGCCTTCAATATGATGGAAACCGGAAACGGTGAATTTCTGGATGGCTTTCAGGATTTTGTAAGCGGAGAAGAACGCAAAAAAGAAGCGGCAGATAAAGCACCGGAAGATTATCGCGGTGCCATTGTTGGGGATAACTACAACGATATCAATGATCGCTTTTATGGCAATAATGATGTTATGGCAAATACGCCATTTCACGGAACCCATGTTGCCGGTATTATTGCAGCAAAACGCAAAAACAATGTGGGTGTGGACGGAATCGCTGACAATGTTCGTATCATGGCAATCCGCGCAGTTCCGGATGGTGACGAGCACGATAAAGACATCGCACTGGCTATTCGATATGCCGTTGACAATGGTGCGAAAGTGATCAATATGAGTTTTGGAAAAAGCTTTTCACCAGAAAAAAACTGGGTGGATGAAGCGGTGAAATATGCTGAAACAAAAGGTGTGCTGCTGGTTCATGCAGCTGGAAACGATGCGTCAAATGTTGATTCGGTTGATAATTTCCCCAACCCCGTGTTTATTAAAGATAAAAATCGGGCTTCGAACTGGATTACCGTAGGCGCCAGCTCCGATCCATTGGCTGAACCTGGTTTTAAAAGCCTGACTGCCTCATTTTCCAACTATGGAAAATCTGAAGTAGATGTGTTTGCACCTGGCACCAAAATTTATTCCACTATTCCGGGTGGCAACACTTATGGTAATGCCCAGGGAACCAGTATGGCATCGCCGGTAGTTGCCGGTGTAGCAGCCTTCCTGATGAGCTACTACCCCACGCTGACACCCCAACAAATAAAGGCAGCCATTGAGAAATCAGCGGTTAGTCCGGATACCACCGTTAAAATCCCGGGAACAGATGAAGAAGTGGAATTGGCTGAAATCAGCAAATCAGGTGGCATGCTGAATGCATTTGAAGCTGCGAAAGCAGCTGCCGCACTGGAAGCAGAGCAGAAATCAAAACCTGCGCCTAAATCCACCCTTAAAAAAGGCCGCAAAGGATAACTAATTTCACCGGTCGGGTGCCACCCGACCGGTGAAACTTACACCATAAACCAACTACTGTGTACAACATTGTTAATGCCCCTTTTTACGATACTTATATCAAACTGGTAAAAACGGAGGATCTTAGAAAAACACTTCGCAAGAATACCGAGGAACTACTTAGTTTTTTTGATGAAATCCCGGAGGAAAAAATTGGATATGCCTATGCTGAAGGCAAATGGACAATTAAGCAGGTATTGCAGCATATAATGGATGCGGAAAGAATCTTTGCCTACCGTGCTCTACGCATTGCCCGTCTGGATCCCACTCCGCTACCCGGCTTTGATGAAAACTCCTACGCTGCAAATGCGAATGTTGCAGTAAGGGGCTGGGAAGATATGCTAAAAGAACTCAGACAACTCCGCAAAAGCAATCTTCGAATGATTAAAGCATTTACCGAAGAGCAGCTGAATGCCCAGGGCACGGCAAGTGATCATGCGGTTTCTGCCGTTGCAATTTGCTTTATTATGGCAGGGCACGCAAAACATCATATGAATATTATCAGAGAACGATATCTGTAAAGAACGTGAAAGGTGAATGGTGAAAGGTGAGAGGAGAGGTCAAAGGGGAGAAGTCAAAGGAGAGAGGTCAAAAGGTGAATAAGGTGAAAGGTGAATAAGGTGAAAGAGTGAATAAGGTGAAAGAGTGAATGGCGTTTTTGTTAATCACGTATGTTCATCCCATGGCCATAAAGCCCCAGAATCTTTTGTCGTTTGCTGTTACCATTTTTAGGATTGCCATTGTCAGGTTATTCGTCCAGATAATCATTTAGCTTTTTTTCGAAGGCAACTTTAATGAACTGTTTAGGTAGCGGGGCAAGGTGCGTCCTTTCCAAAAGCAATGTACCGGTACGTTATTGATCCATTACTTTTTTTGAATACGATCATAATCAGGGTGTTGTTTGTCTGGCATACATCTCAACATTCACCCGCACTCATAAAAAAAGACCGGAAAATTCCGGTCTTTTTTATACAATTTATTCTCCGTTACCTATATCCCTTCTCCCCTCTCCTTTCTCCCCTCTCCCTTCCTCCTCAATTCTCCTGCTTTGACTTATCCAGCTTACTATCCACTCCCTTCTTCATTGCCAGGTTTTGCTGGTAAATCATATCATTTACTGCATTGATGGTTTCATCGAGGTAAATATCATTGCGGAGATTTTTCTTCCAGGATTTGTAGCGCGTTAATTTATCCGGATCGGTTGCAAATTTTTCTTCATCACCGGGAACGCTTTCCACTTCCAGCTCATTGTTTAACTTATAGAGAGATTCAATCTGTTTTACAGTAGCATTCACTTTTTTCTTTTCCTCTCTGAACTTTTGCAAATTGAGGGAATACACCCGGTCATTTTGCTCAGCCAGCCAATCGGTATTAGTTTTAATCAGATTAAAGGAATGATTCTGATCAACCCGCATCTGACTGTTACGAACCACCTGATTCAGGTCATATGGCGATTTCCAGGTAGTATAATCTGCTTTGGCAATTTCATCCCATCCCAATGCCGTCGGATCGTCCTTTTCACGCAATTTGCTTTTCTCCAATACATCCGGAACTACAATATCGGAACTAACTCCCTTCAATTGAGTTGAACCGCCGTTAATCCGGTAAAACTTCTGCAGGGTAAGTTTAATGGTACCCAGTTCACTGTTTGAACTGAACATACCTGTTTCTTTATCCAGACCGATATTCCGTTGAACCGTTCCTTTTCCATAGGTTGATGTACTTCCTATTACCACACCGCGTTTATAGTCCTGAATTGCTGCAGCAAAGATTTCTGATGCAGACGCACTGAATTCATTTACCATAACCGCCAGTGGTCCATCATATAATACACTTTTGTCGCGATCACGCAATACGCTCGGTTTACCATCCCTGTCTTTAACCTGAACAATAGGACCATCTTCAATAAACAAGCCGGCCATCTGCACCACATCATATAAGGAGCCACCGCCATTATTACGGAGGTCAATTATAATTCCATCTACCTTTTGCTCTTTCAGTTTAATTACCTCTTTGGCAACATCAACGGCACTCCTGGCTCCTCTTGGATTGTCGAAATCAGCATAAAATTCAGGCAACATGATATAGCCAATCTTACTTTTGCCATTGCCTACAACTGCACTGCGGGCAAAACTTTCATCCTGTACAATTTCATCCCGGATGATTGGTACAATTTTAACTGAGCCGTCTGCTTTACGGAGGGTAAGCCTGACTTCCGTTCCTTTATTTCCACGAATAATTTTCACAGCATCTTCCACATCAAATCCGGTCAGATCCACCGGTTCATTCGCTCCCTGAGCTACTTTCAACACCACATCACCCACCGTAATTTCATTGGTTTTCCATGCCGGAGATCCTGTAATTACAGAAGCTATTTTAATATTTCCTTCCTGCAGTGTAAGTGATGCCCCAATTCCAAAAAACCGACCACTCATCTGCTCATCGAAGTAGCGCTTATCCCGGGGAGGAAAAAAAGTGGTATGCGGGTCCATTTTATTGGTGATCACATTTACAAACTGGTTAAATCGTTCATCATCGTTGTATTTCAATTTCAGGCGTTCAAACATACGGGTAACAACTTTAGCCACTCCATCTCTGGCGGAAGCTTCCATCTCGGCATTTGACTGCGGCTTAAATCCTTCCTTTCCCTTATTCTTTTCCTGGTTCTCCACCATATCAGCATAGCGTTCCAGTGTCATGTATTTTAACCGCTTACGCCAGCGATCTTTCTTCTCCTCCAGATTCTTCGGATAGTCCAGTTTTTCACTGTCCCGGATAATCGACTCATCCGTTTGAAATTCGAACGGTTTGGCAAGTATTTCTTTGGTCAGCAATTCTGCTTCCTGCACTCTTTTTTTATAGATTTCGGAAAGCGCCGGAACAAATTCCACTTTCCCTCCCAATAGTTCCTCGTCAATTTTAAGTTCATATTTTTTCAGCGCCTGCAGGTCTGCCTGCAGAAACATGTTTTTCTCCGCATCAACTGTAGCTATGTATTTAGTAAAAATATCTTTCGAAAATTCATCATTGATTTGCTGGGGACTATAATGCACCTGCTGCAGGATATCTCCCACATTGTGTAAAATCTTTTCATATTTGCCAGGGGGATCAGCATGTTTGGTTCCCATAGAGCGGAATCCGATAAACAGGGCACAACTCAGCAGGACCACCAGCACAGGTAAGCTTCTTTTATTAAACATAATTTTCACCAGTTTTTGCATTATATCAAAAATAACGATAAAACAACCAGCCTTGTTGCCGTGAAAACCAATTAACATTGGATTATGATGAGTGGTTTTTGACATTTTTTTACTCACTTGCGGGAGGATTGATTTTTTTACCTATTTTTGTGCCCGCTTTGAAAAAAGCACCTGCAATAACATGCATGGAGGCTGTAGCTCAGTAGGTTAGAGCATCAGATTGTGGTTCTGAGGGTCGTGGGTTCGAAACCCATCAGCCTCCCTCTCATCCCCCACACAGTGGGGGATTTTTAATTTTATTACTATGTCACCCTGGCTTTTATTATTACCGCTTATTTCTGCTTTTATCGGATGGTTTACCAATTGGATTGCCATCAAAATGTTGTTTCACCCACGTGAACCTAAAAAGTTTCTGGGACTGACGATTCAGGGTATATTCCCAAAAAGGCAGGAACAATTTGCCGAAAAACTGGGTAAACTGGTAAGTGAGGAACTATTGTCCTTTGATGAAATAGCCGGTAAACTGACCAGTCCCGACAACTTAAACCGGCTGACTCCCCATGTTGAAGAGCATATTGATCATTTTCTCCGGGTAAAACTTAAAGAAGCGATGCCCATGATCAGCATGTTCATCGGGGATAAAACAATAGCGCAGCTAAAGGGTATTTTTATGGAAGAATTACAACAACTTTTTCCTGTTATCATGGAAAAATACATGGATACCCTCCAGGAGCAACTCGACCTTGAAAAAATTGTAGTAGAAAAAGTTCGTTCCTTTTCCTCCGATAAACTGGAACAAATCCTGAACCAGATCATGGCCAAAGAGTTCCGCTTTGTTGAAATCGTAGGAGCTGTTTTAGGTTTTCTGATTGGTTTGGTACAAATCGCCATTACCTGGCTGGCAGCTAATTGAACAACTGCCGTCCTCAGTTGTCTTATACCATTCATACCAATCGCAGCGTTCTATCGCCCAAAATGACAGAACTTTGCGCACACTCAGAGAAAAAAACAGACTAATGAAACATGTATTGGCAGTATTGGTCCTTTTTATAGGATCTTTTACTTATGCCCAAATGCCCACAGGAATGGGCGCTCCCGGAGGACGTCCGGGTGGTGGTGCAGGAGCTATGAATATCGGACGCTTTTATGGCCGAATCATTGATGCATCCACCAACAAAGGGGTTGATGCGGCTTCCGTCCAACTCATCCAGAACAAATTTGATGCTGCTACCAAAAAAAGAAAAGATACCATTATTGCCGGTATGCTTACTGATCGCCGGGGCGAATTCAATTTCGAAAGTCTGCCTGTTGCAGCTACCTATAAGCTGGTAATTACGGCTATCGGATTTAAATCAATTGAACAGAAAGTAGGATTTGAACTCAATATGGCCGGTGGGGATATGCAAAAAGCCCTTGCCGGAGTTGACAAGGATTTGGGTAATATCAAACTGGAAGCGGATCCCAAAATGCTGGAAAATGTAACCGTTACCGCATCCAAGCCTCTTATGTCGATGGGAATTGATCGTAAGGTTTACAATGTTGACAAAAACCTGGTGTCAACCGGAAATACGGCTGAAGATATTATGCGAAACATCCCTTCGCTTCAGGTGGATATTGATGGAAGTGTTACCATGCGGAATGCAGCGCCTCAAATTTTTGTTGATGGCCGCCCTACCACCCTTACACTAGACCAAATTCCTGCTGATGCAATTGAAAGTGTGGAGCTGATCACCAATCCTTCTGCGAAATTTGATGCCTCCGGTGGTACTGCAGGCATTTTGAATATTGTACTTAAGAAAAACCGGAAAGCCGGATACAATGGAAGCATCCGTGCAGGTATTGATAGCCGCTGGCAGCCAAATGGCGGGGCGGATATCAATGTGAAACAGGGAAAGGTAAACATGTTTGCCAGTGGCAATATCCGTACCCGCAAATCAATATCAGAGGGTAATACTTCCCGTACGACCTTCATAAAAGATCCTGTAACTGACCTGAATCAGGACGATTACAGTGTCAATAAAGGACAGTTCATGTTTGGCCGTGCCGGGCTGGATTATTTCATGAATAACCGGAATACGGTAGGCTTCTCTGTTAATGCTGTCAGAGGCAGTTTCAATTTCGAAAACGAAAGCGCCATTCAGACCGACAGCCTGTTTCCGGGTGATACCAAAAGCAGTTTCAGCCGACGAATCTCTGATGGGGAACGCTCTTTCCGTAATATCGGTTCGTCTGTATATTACAAACGGCTCTTTACCAAACCAGGCCGTGAATTAACTGCTGATATCAACTACAATCGCAGCAAAAACGACAATAATACCACCATCAACAATGATGTGCTTGCGGCTCCTAATGGCAGCATCCTGCGTCGTTTTGGACAGTTGAATACCGGAAACGGAAACAGCTCCAACATAACTTTTCAAACTGATTTTTCCAACCCGTTAACTGCCACATCCAAACTGGAAACTGGTTTGCGAGTAAATATCCGGAACCAGGAAAGTGTAAATAATATCAGTTTGGTTGATGGAAATGGAAACGCCGTATTTATTCCCTCCCTTTCCTCGCAGTTTGATTATACAGACCGGGTTTATGCCGGATATGTTACCTATACCAATAAATGGAAAAAACTGGGGTATCAGCTGGGGTTAAGAGCCGAAAGCTCTGAATACGACGGCGAAGTGCTCACCACCACGCCTCCTCCTGGCAGCAAAGATACCCTGATGGGTTATGGAAATAATTTCCCTTTGAGTCTTTTCCCAAGTGCATTTTTAACCTACCAGTTAACGGATGATGATGAGCTTGCATTTAACGTAACACGCCGCATTAACCGCCCGAATTTTTTCCAGTTATTCCCCTTCACGGATTATTCAGATACGCTGAATCTAACAAGAGGTAATGCCAACCTGCGTCCGGAGTTTACCGCTTCTTTTGAATTGAGTTACCAGAAAAAATATGCGGCCGGCAATTCGTTGATCGCAAGTATTTACTATAAGCATACCACCAACCTGATCACCAGAAACCAGGTTGAAATGGAAAACCCTTTTAATGGAAATGAAGAACTGATTATCAGTTATATTAATGCAGATAATAGTCAGATAGGCGGACTTGAATTGATTGGCAGAAATAAAATCACCAAATGGTGGGAACTGGTTTCCAACTTTAATCTATATCAGTCTAAGATTAATGCCAACCAGCCGGGTATTCCCAACCAGGAGGCAATCACTTCTTATTTCTTTAAACTGAACAATAGTATTAAGCTGGCCAAACAATTAACCTTTCAGTTAAGTGGCAGTTATACCTCAAAAACCATCCTGCCTCCGGGCGGTGGTGGTGGTGGCGGTTTCATGTTTGGTGGACCGCAAACTACAGCACAGGGCTATATCCGTCCCCGGTATGAAGTGGAAGCAGCTTTGCGCTATGAATTCATGAAGGAAAGAAGAGCCAACCTGACACTGGCTATCAATGATATCTTCCGTACTAATATTTATGACCAGTACAGCGCTTCTCCAGGATTTGAACAAAATACCTGGAGGCTGCGTGATCCACAAATTCTCCGATTGAATTTCAGCTGGAGATTTGGTAAATTCGATACGTCTTTGTTCAAGCGGAAGAATATTAAGGGTGATATGCAGAATATGCAAAACATGAACGAAGGGGTTCAATTCTAACACAATGAATCAATCAACTATTCGATTCGGAATGGCCCCTGATGCAGGGGCCATTTCTTTTATTTGCAGTGCCGGATTTTACCAGGTACATGAATCCGGTTTTGTAAAAGAAGATCTTGAAAGCTTTTGTAGTCAGGCCTATTCTCCGGAAGCAATCACTGCAGATATGTCCCGGTCGGACCGTTTTTATATAGTTCTTGAGTTCGAAAATAGGGTAGTTGGCTGTTTACGAATGGCTCCTCCCAGTCTCGAACTCGCAAAACCGGATCCGAAAGGAATTGAACTGGCCAGATTCTACCTGCTGACTGCCCACCAATCCGGTGGTTGGGGAGGAAAAATGCTGAATCTGGCAGAAGCAGAATCTATAAGAAGAGGATATGAAAATGCGTGGCTTCATGTATTTGTTCCTAATACACGCGCACAGGCATTCTATACCAGACATGGGTACACGAAAATTGGTGAAGAACAACTTATTTACCGGCAATCCCATCCAACCGGCTTTGTTCTGAAAAAGAGCCTGATTTAAGCCGGTCCTGCATTGGCTTATTTAGAACCCGTATCAATTGAATGCCGGAAGAAAGCAGGAATACGATGGCTACTGCCAGATGAATAGCCCGTTGTGAAGCATTGATTCGTTTTACCAGCCATTTGCCTCCAAAAATAAACAGCAATAATCCGCCGATTGTTCCAAATGCAATTCCGATGGTATAAATATTAAAATGAAGGGGATCTGACTGCAGCAGTTTTGTGCTGAAAAGGTAACTGCTCCACAAAAACCAAAACGGGATCTGAACAGGATTGATGGCACTCATAGAAACTCCCAGCCAGAATCGGTGAACCTGATTGTTTAGCAGAACCGGCTTGGCTTCGCTGTTTTTTTTCCGGGCTACCAACAGGCTGCTTATCCCCAGCACGGCAAATAATACCACCGTAGCCCATTCCATATAATAGAAAACCGTTTGATTGGCAAGAATCCAATCGATCCCCTTTAGAGATAAACGTACATAAATCAATTCAACAAGTGCCACTCCAATTGCATAATAAAGTGAACGCCGCACATTTTCCTGAACAGCGATTTGCATAGCAGTAATATTCAGCGTTCCAAGCGGAAGACTGCCCAGAAAACTTATAAAAAGTCCGGCTGTAAACAGGAAAAACAGGTTCATCATTAAAACATCATCTAAACGTATAGTTGGGCAATTGTTTTTTCAAATTGAGCATTGTCGCGGAACATTTTTACACCTTCAGCAAAACTCATATAAGGTATGCCTTTTTTATGGTTCAGGCGGCTGATCCTGTAACACCAGTCCCAGTGCCGGATTATCTCCTTCCATGCAAAAAAGATGGAATGGCGGGGATCATACATATGGGTTGGTTCGGAACCTGCACCGTTTAATTCTATGATGGAAAAAGCACTTCCCTCTTCCAATTCCTCCCATGTTCTGAACCGGATATCCATCCGGCCATAATAGAAGCGGTCTACCTGTTGCAGTATCAGATCGATCTGTTCCTGCAAAGCGTTGGTGGCACGATAGGTATCATCAATAAATTTGGCTCCGCGTGCATGATTTCCATAAGGAACCAATTCCTTTATTTCGCCTTTGGCGATTACTAAATCAAGTGCATCACCATGCATTTTTTGCAAGGCTTCCAATTGCAGAATAAATCGTTTCTCCTGTAGGCAAAGTTCACGGATGGTATGAATACCGTCACCAATTACCGTAAGAAATTCTTTACTAACGATACCGGTTATACGACCTTTTTTCTCTCCTGGCAGGCGACAATAAAAAATCCCTGCTTCGAGTGGAAGATCTGCATATTCCTGTACCAGAAATTCAAGTGGAGATTCCTGACAATACGCCATGAGATCAGACTCGTTTCGCAGCTTCCGCACCCCCATACCCCTTGCACCAACATCCGGTTTGGCTATTAATGGATATTGAAGGCCGGATGCATGAACCCGTGCAATCACTTCATGAGGATCAGCGGGTAATGTTACCAATATGGTTTTGGGATAAAACTCAGCTGGTATCAGGTCATAGATTTTCTTTTTTGACTCCATTAAGAACCCCCCATTTTCAATAGTTGGATTGGAAGCTGAAAAAAAGAAAAAAGACCTGGCACGCAGGCAATAAAATAACCAAATGGGTACAACCGGTGTATAAACGGTAGCGAAAGACCAATATTCCCAGTTGAATAACCGGATAAAAAAGGGTCTGTTCAGCACCTTTTTCAATAGGCTCATGAACTTGTTTCAGAAAGGGTGAATGCGTCGAGTTTGCACTCGAATTGCTCCTGGCTTTGTAAATCGGTATAATACATACTGGCATTGTCCTGGTGCCATTCCATGCAGGTGATGCTTACCGTTAGCATTTCATTCTGGCGATTCATGCGCAAATCATTGGAACTGTCTCCGTCTCCCCCAAATTGATGAAACAACCGAATGGCTGAAGCGGTAGGCTCGGGATGATCTGCCAGCCAGTCCATAAACCAGGTTTTCCTGCGTTGTATAACAGCTTCTTCGTAAAGCGTTACAGAAGACCATATATGTGGTTCTTTGGCAGATAAATAGCGGGTAAATTTTGAATTTCCATCCCATCTGTTTTCCTGCAGTATGCCATCCTGAAATACAATCACAGTGAACGGCTCAATCTGATCCAGGTTTACCTGATCAAACCCTTCCAGCAATTGTTCTGCTGAGCAAATTTCAAGAAATACAAGACCCCGGCTTTTCCTGTAGGGATAAGCAGGAATATGTTTTTCCCATCCGCCATTTAACAGAACTGCCATCTGCCCATTGGGCTTCATGGTAATCCAGGTGCCCTGGGCTTCCGGATCTTTGGGGAAAAGCAGACTTGTTCCATTTACCTGATACCATTTAGGGGGAAGCGCCCTTGCCCTCTGTATTTTTTCATCCCGGTTTGAACAAATTAAAGCACCTCCCGGAACGGGTATAAAACTCACTGTGCACATGATCGCTGGTACTTTATTGTAGAGGAAGCAACACCGTAACCATCCGGAATTCTGATTCCGGAAATCTCCAGCAAACCAACCTTGATCAGCGCCATATGATGGATCGTATGCTCCAGATTGTAGGCAATTTCACGATAGAAATTCGTATCCAGCTGAACCTGCTCATGGGTGTCGGTATCAAAACCGGCATACAATTTCAAGGTTCTGTTCGGCTGATTGATAGAGGACTCAATTTCAGCCAGCAATCCCGCTGCAAAGTCCTTATCACATTCGATCCGGATATCACGTTGTCTGGACTCATAATTTACCATATCGTTCCTCAATCCTGTTAACAGGCATTGATACATCTCTATTATATGACGGGTATGCTGACCAATGGTAGCACCGGAAAGGTTCTCACAAGATTGGGTGTATTGGGCATTGGTCAATTGATCCATTACATCTGTCATTTGACCAAACGCATTCTGAACAGCTAACTGTAAATGCATGAATTATAAAATGTTGGTTTCGAATTTACTCTTTTTTACTACGTTTTCGGGTTTCTTATATGATTTATTGTTTCGCAAGCACTTTTAGCCGAACCCTAACATCATCAGCGAGACTGATACTGCCTCCACCTACTGCAAAATCTCTCCGGTTAATGGTAAACCTACCTTCAAAAAGAACGCCATCTTTTTGTTGCCGGGCGGTAAAAGTCAGTAAAAAGCTCTTACTTATGCCCTTTATGGTAAGTTTTGCAGTCAAAGTATACGTATCCGGCGTTCCGGTGGATTTAAAATCAGAACCGGCAATGGAAATAAGGGGGAATTTTTCTGTATCAAAATATTTATCACCACGTAAATGGCGGTTTCGCATATTGATACCTGTTTCAATGGTAGCAGCATCCACCGTAACCAGTAAGGAAGAAGAACCCAACTTATCCGGATTAAATTCGATTTTGCCTTTCAACCCCCTGAAACTTCCATCAACCCCAGAGCCAAAATTATTAATTGTAAAACTAACGGCTCCGGCTGCATCCACTGGTTTTAACACCTGCGCCGAAAGTAGTATTGGCAAAAAGAGCAGGAAGGACACCAGGCATTTTATCATATCCCCTAATTTAAGGAATAAGTCAATCCCAGACCCAACAGATTCGCCTTATTACGGAAGCGATCATTCGGTTCTGGAACCTGCTGAACATCAACCGGAGTTTGGTATTCGGCAAAATAAAACTGATAAATCCCCCGAAGTCCCCATTTATCGTTCAACTGGTACTGAAGAAAAAACTCAGAATTAAGGGAACCTTTATCCAGATCACCCGTCAATAATAAATTAAATGGAACGGGTTTTGCCTCAACCGTTTCCTGCATACCATCAGATGTAAAAATAGCCGGGGAATTTCGTCCAACCGAAAAACCAATCAGGTCAATATTAACTCCCGCACTGAATTTTGGATGAATCCAATAGGCCACTTGTACGGCTGCATTGAATGAAACTACCAATGGACGCTGGACAGTAAGGGTATCCCAGTGCCGGGTTTCCTGTGATGAAAAAACAACTAAAAAGGGCGTGGAACTTCCTCTTGAAATGGAGGCAGGTGCAGTCCAGAAATCTTTTTTCGAACCGAAATAAGCACTGATTCTCGGTCCCAATCCGATTGCCAACCGTTGTTTTTTACCAAATTTCCAGTGATGCCAGCCACTCAGGCTAAGAGTTCCCTGTGAAGAGCCGGCAGCTACCGTCAGGTCAAAAGATGGCCGAAGCTTTTGCTGCGCTTGCATCTTAATGGTGCAGCACAAGAGGATAATAAGCAGAATTGGTTTCATATGTTCAATTTTTGGAATCCGCTTGGTACTTACTGCATCATTTTAGCCTGGCCAAATAAGACGGAAAACTGTTGACACCAAATCAATACATAAGGATAGCTGGCAAGTTCAGGCATGCCATCCACACCATAGACCTGTGTTCCTCTTGTGGATTTTAGTTTTCCCAGATTTATAAACTTTTGGGCCTGTAAATTGGAGGCCAGGTAAACCCGAAGATCTGGTCCCGGATCTGTTGAAAAATCTTCCAGAACAAGTGACCATTTTCCTTCTGACAAAATCATTCTTGCGCGGCCGCTCGTAGGATGATTGCCATTTTGAAACACCCCTGTGGCTAGTTGTTCTGCCTCTTCAGGCACCATTTCATTTAAAGCTGAAGTAGGAGTTTCTGCAGATTTTCTGCAAGCCATTAGGGACAGTATGCATCCGAGCAAAAGCAGGTTGGTTTTCATTGTTTGTTTTTTAAGAGTAGTTGAAGAAGTTTATCCCTTTCCCACCAGGCTAATAGAGCACAGGAAATAAACACAATACAGGCATATACAAAAAGCAGTGCATCACCATTAAAAACAACGCCCAATACAGTAAGATGAGAAAAAATTGCACCGGACATTAATCCAACTCCAAGCAATGCACCGAATCTTGTAAATGCGGGCCACAAAAGCAAAACAGAAGCAATCAATTCAAGTATACCGGTTAGTATTCTGCCCCATGGCTCAATACCCAATTGAGTAAACAACAGTACCGATTCCGGGTGTGCAGAAAATTTAAAGTAAAGTGTTTGAAGCAGGAGAATAGCAGCAACAAGGCGACATATCCATTGAATCCAGTTATTTTTCATACAAATTTGATTTCTATTTTATAAACGGATAATTTTCTCCCAATTGGCATCTCCCTGTGTTTTAAGAACCGATTCATTTTTATTCCAGCTGACCAGGGTGTTGTTGAAATATTTATTGTAAAAGAGGTAAAGTTTTCCATCAATGAGCTTAAAGGTCTCCGGGTCAACTTCAACTTTTTTACCATAGTCGCCCATAGCAAATGCACACCAGCCACCGTAGGCCGGTTCATAGGTGGCCGGATTTTTTTTAAAGGCTTCCTTATTGGCTGCTGACGAAAAAAGCCACTCCACTCCTCTATGGGAAATCGCAAAGCGGGAATCACCCTTTACTGCTTTATGCTGCGTATGATAGGAGACGGCATCATAGCCTTGCAAAGCCCGGCCTTTTTCAATGTTCCAATGACCGGCACCCACTTGTGCGGTGGCCAGAATTGTTAAAAAGATGGCACTTATTAAACTGATGAACTGTTTCATAACTGGTGTTTGATTCCATAAATCTAGACACCAGTCGGAAGGAGTTTTGTCAGCTAGCCGACAGCTGCCAGCTTTTGCAGGGCTTTAACATCCGGTAGCTGAATAGCACTACGGGTAAAGGATATTAATCCGATTGCCTCCAATTCACTAATGGTGGATGTTACCGTTTGTCTGGAAGCGCCAATCAGACTGGCAATATCTTCATGACGCAAATAATTAGGAATACTGACAGATGCTCCTGATATAGATTCGTTTTCCATCAACATAAGAAAAAATCCGGCTAACCGGGTTTTTACATCCTTATGAAGCAGGCCAGCCAAGCGATTTTCCACTTTCTTTAATTGTTGTCCAACGAGTTTACTGTACCGTAATGCAATCCTGGGTTTCTGTTGTATTAAACGCTCAAAGTCTTCAATGTTAAAAGCGCACAGACTAACATCGCTTTTATATGCCTGGGCAAATTCCCCTTGTAAATTATTTCGTTCCAGTGTTACCTGTCCGAAGACTTCTCCCCTGCGGATTATTTCCTTCACTACTTCCCTGCCCTGCTCATCGATATAACCGATTTTGATATACCCATCTTTAAGAAAATAAAGTTTATTGTGAAGATGAGATTCAAAATAGAGATATTCATTTCGTTTCGCCTCGATAAAATGATGTATCAGATTCAATTCTTCATACTCTTCATCGGTTATATCTGACCAGAGATTATAATTCCGGATTAGCAGTAATTGTTCATCCACCCCCATTTGTACCAATGTTTACAGCAAATTAGTCAATTTAGCCTGTTCACTAAAAAGGAGATTTCAATCAATTCGTATAGATTTACAAAAAATACCGATTCTATGCAGGTACCAACGATGGCTGAGCTGATGGCATCCGGAGAACAACCAGAGATCCTTTTTTGGGTAGGTTGCGCCGGAAGTTTTGACCAGCGGGCACAGAAAATTACCCGTGCATTTGCCCATATTTTAACTACAGTTGGAGTTAAGTTCGCAATTCTGGGGAAGGAAGAAATGTGTACCGGTGATCCGGTTAGAAGAGCCGGAAATGAATTTATGTTTCAGATGATGGCCTATCAGAATATTCAATTATTAAACAATTACGCAATCAAAAAAATTGTAACCACCTGTCCACATTGCTTCAATACGTTAAAAAATGAATACCCGGAGTTAGGAGGCCAATATGAGGTAGTACATCATGCAACCTATTTACAGGAACTGATCAATACAGGGAAAATTAAATTAAAAGAAGGCGGAGCTTTTAAGGGTAAAAAAATCACCTTCCACGATAGTTGTTATTTAGGGAGAGCCAACCAGATTTATGAAGCTCCCCGGAAAGTTCTGGAGGCATTGGATGCTGAGCTTGTTGAAATGAAGCGGTGCCGGAGTAATGGACTTTGTTGCGGGGCCGGTGGTGCACAAATGTTTAAAGAAGAAGAAAAAGGAACTACCCGGGTAAATTTGGAACGAACGGATGAAGCAATTGAAACCGGCGCTTCCATTATTGCAGCAGCCTGCCCGTTTTGCAATACCATGATGACCGACGGAATAAAAACAAAAGAAAAAGAAGATAGCATGCAGGTGCTTGATATTGCTGAATTGATCGCAAAGGAATTATAAAAAAAGCCCCTTATCTTTTCAGATAAGGGGCAAAACCAACCGTCCTGCTAAATTTTTATTCCTAATTTTTTGAATCTGTGTTTTCTTCAACTTTCGCAGTTACTCTGTTTACTGATTTAATACTGGCAAATTTTACTTTTTGCTTGGCAATTTCTCGATTTTCAGGACCAGGCAATTCTTTTTCAATTTCATTTTTTCTATTATCCAGCGCTTCATACAAAACTTTAATTTCATCCCAGTCTTCCCTTGTGTAGCGCTCTTTGTTTTTCTCAACAGTGCTCACAAAATTTACGTATACATCTTTCGCATTTGCTGCTGTAACCCATCCGAAAGCCATATCATTTCCTACCTTACCGGTACCAAATAGTTCATCACGCATAGCCTGCTTAGACTCACCTGCCTTAATATTTGATTCAAATTTTACCCGTAATGATTCAAATTTTTGCTCAGCTTCATTAAGTTCTTCTTTAACCTCTGCTGAAAGCTCTCTGCCTTCTGCTTTCAGTTCTGCCTTTTTAGCGTTGTAAGACGCACTGATATCATCCCATGTTTCTTTACTATAGTTCGATACATTGGTTGAAACGGAATCAACATAGTTCTCAATATCAGCGGCAATTTGCTCATCTTTTGCGCTGTTATTCTCACAAGCTACCATGGAAGTGGCAGCTACACTTAAAATCATTAAATAGTGACTTGTTTTCATGACTGTTTGTAATTAGGTTCAGTCTTTTAATTCAACGATTGTGCCATTCCTTATAGCCACGAAACTAGTCGGTGATTTCAATAAAAACGGGGAAAGGAATACCCAGCAGGTCAACCTTTCCCCATTTAGGTACTGATTTTATCAATACCAGGTCCTTATTCTTACCTCAATTGCCTGATTTCCCTCTTTTACCAGACGCGCAAACTCCTTCACATCGCTAAACCCGCCGGGCTGACGGAAATGAAAAGGGAATACAACTGCCGGGCGAAAAGCCAGTGTGGCACTTGCTGCCTGTTGTATATCCATAGTATATGGCTTGTTCATGCATAAAAAAGCTATATCAACAGCATTTAGGGATCTCATTTCAGGTATATCTTCTGTATCACCGGAAATATACACCCGCTTTCCTCCTAAATTGAGCAGATATCCATTACCCCTTCCTTTCGGGTGGCGTACATTGGGAGAATCCGGTAAATTATACATTGGAATCGCCCTTATTTTTACCCCTTTCAGTTCTATTGAATCCCCATTTGCCAGCACGCTGATGTTTTGTTCCGAAGGCAGAAATTTAATTAACCGATCTCTAACCGCCTTAGGGGCAACAATAGTCGCCTTTGTAAGATTTAGTTTTACCAGTGTACTGCTATCCAAATGATCACCATGTATATCCGTTATCAGGATGATATCTGCCGCTGACATGGCCTGAAACCTTTCCGCTCCTCCATAGGGATCCACTGCAATTCGGAGATTATTCCAGCTCATCCAGAAGGAACCATGATATACCGGTTGAATTTCAAGAATTCCTTTATTCGTGGTAAATGCATCAACCTGGGCCATTGTCCAAAATGACTGAAAAAACAAAACTATCGCGAAACAAATCTTTTTCATATTATCTGGTTAAACATGTATTTATAAATTGACAATCGGTTCATCATTTTTGTTCAGTTTTACTGATATACCGGTTTAAAGCAGGCAGACAATCAAAAGCAGGTTTATCCCATTCAGCAGGTTCATTCATTGCATCTCGTATTTCCCTTATTTCCTTTCCGTAATTGATATCAGATGTTCTAAAACGCTCGGCTGTTTTGAGTACCCGTTCAATATCCCAATTAAACATTCCCTTATAAAAATGAGAAGGGTGGGTACAGGATCGGATTCTCTTTCTTATTACAATTGACATTTGAATAAACCCCAGTCGAACCGGTTCCGTAAAGCGGGGCGGATTATCAACCTCGTTTGATGCCAGAAAGGTAAATACTTCCGGAGCCCATTCAGTTTGAATCAACCGTATCAATTCGCCCTGCCAGTCTGGATGTGATTTGATTTTCTCCAGTGCTTTTTTGCGAACCACCTCCTGCTGGTTGGCGTCCGTAAATACGAGAATAAAAACCATATTTTTCAAAACATCACAGGAATCAATGTCAGTAAGCATGCGCTGCTGATTCGAAGAATACTGTTGCCGCTGGTAGATTTTGGATGCACTCTGCCGACGTACTGCATCAGCTCCCCAGGCAACTATTCCTGATAAAATCCCCAATGCACCATAAAAAGCCAATAGCAATAAAGGCCACTTTATGATGGAATGTGGGAAGCTGGACTGCAATCCCGGATTTAATAAAACAAATCCGGAAAATATCAATACAGGAGGCATAACAGCCGGACCTAAAGTAGAAATAACATTAAAAAATACAGGCGGGGGGCCCGGTTCGTATTTCATTAAGGCACAAAAAGCCGTAGTTAAAAGACTACCAGGAACCACAAGAGCAGTCCAGCCAAATTTTGTCCAGCCAGTTCCTTTGATCCAGTTAAGCCCACCCTTGTAGGCAATTATTAGAGAAACCAGCAACATGGACAGGATCAGTCCCAGATTCAATAAGATCACCGCCCATCCATATCCCATTAATCCATCTCCATGCGGTTTTGATTCGACATATAAGACAATAAATAATCCGAAGTAAAATAAACTGGCAAGCAGCAGTAAAATATTGCCAATGAGAATCATGGTAAAGGTTTGGCTAATTTACTTGAACTTTGCAATAAAAAATGAGCCTATATTCAATTCTTTCAAGAATATAGTATGAAACGATTTCTGTGCTTTATAATAATGTCGCTATCATTTCATGGATTTGGTCAAACAACCTGGTATATAGATATAAATGGGAAAGACACCAATTCAGGGTCCAAAGAAGCTCCCTTTAAAACTGTTGAGTATGCCTTATCAAAAATCCGAACAGCTTCTGCAGGAGATATCACCCTTGTTCTGGGTTCCGGAATTCATTATCTACAATCAACACTCCTTATAAATCCGGCAATTCTTGATGGGCATCGTTTACATATTACAGGATCTTCAGAGAAAAAATCCATTCTAAGCGGCGCAAATAGAATCAACCCTTCCTGGGAATTCTGGAGAAATGGAATATGGAAAGCATATATTGGAAAAGGAATAAAAGCCGATCAATTATATTTAAATGGCAAGGCCCTGCCAATGGCCCGATATCCCAATATAGATTCGAATGCCCGATTTTTTATGGGTACATCATCCGAAGCACTCAGCAAGCAAAGAATTCGAAAATGGGTTAACCCGGAAGGAGGTTATGTGCATGCACTTCATCAGGCAGAATGGGGGGATTTTCATTATAAAATTCTGAGAAAAGCATCTCCAGACAGCCTAGTGTTGGAAGGCGGGTGGCAAAACAACCGGCCATCCCCGATGCATTCAGAACATCGGTTTGTTGAAAACATATGGGAAGAACTCGATGCTGCCGGAGAATGGTTTTATGACGATAAGAAAGGAATACTTTATCTTTTCCCGCCTGATGGAACCGTTCTTTCAAAAGCCAGGCTGGAACTTTCACACCTGGATAAACTAATACACCTGGAAGGTACGGAGGCCGCGCCAATTCGCGCGGTACGCTTTTCAAATCTTGTTTTTACAGGTACCAACCGTACATTTATGCATCCACGAGAACCGCTATTAAGAAGTGACTGGACTATCAACCGTTCCGGGGCAATATTGGTGGAGGGCTCCGAAAATATTCAGATTGAAAACAACCGCTTTCTTCAATTAGGCGGACATGCCGTTTTTGTTAGTCGGTATAACAGAAACTGCAAAATTGAAGGGAATCATATCTATGAAATTGGTGGAAATGCGATTGCATTTGTGGGAGATCCCACTGCGGTTCGGTCACCTTTGTTCCAATATGAAGAACAGCAAAAAGTCGAGGAATTGGACCTGATACCCGGACCTAAAACAAACCAATACCCCTCCAATTGTCTGGCTTATGACAATCTTATTCATACAATTGGGCAAATCGAAAAACAGGTTGCCGGAATCCAAATCAGCATGGCAATGGACATCACAGTCAGGCATAATACCATTTATGATGTTCCGAGGGCCGGTATAAATATCGGTGACGGTTGTTGGGGAGGCCATCTGATCGAATTCAATGATGTTTTTCAAACTGTATTGGAATCCGGCGATCATGGTGCCTTCAACTCATGGGGAAGAGATCGGTACTGGACACCCTCCATCGAGCAGGTGGATGAACGGGTAACAACTAATCCGGCCCTGCCTTTCCTGGATATAATAAAACCCATAACGCTGCGGAATAACCGGTTTCACTGCGAACATGGCTGGGATATTGACCTTGATGATGGCAGTAGCAACTATTTTATTTACAATAATCTTTGTTTAAATGGCGGACTTAAATTACGGGAAGGCTATAATAGAACAGTTCGAAATAATATTCTAATCAATAACAGTTTTCATCCACATGTCTGGTATGCAGACAGTAAAGATATTTTCACACAAAATATTGTAACCAATCCATATGCTCCAATCCGGATCCGAAACTGGGGGCTGCGGGTCGATTCAAATTTCTTTATACAACCAAAAGGATTGGAAGCCGCACAAAAATTGAAAACTGATATGCATAGCCAAACTGGTGATCCGTTATTTAATAGTAGATTTTCGGGTGATTTCTCAGTCCAAAAAAATTCAGCTGTTTTATCAACAGGTTTTGAAAATTTCTCAATGGATCAGTTTGGGGTCATCTCCCCCACCCTTAAGAAAATTGCAGCACAACCAACAATCCAGGAAATAACTCTACTTCAAACCCATATATCCGGACAATTACAAGTATGGCTGGGGGCTACCATAAAAAATATTGAAACATTGGGAGAACAGTCCGCTTCAGGTTCACCAGATAAAAATGGCGTATTACTTGTGGATGTGCCTGTCGGAAGCCTAGCTGAAAAAAACAAACTGAAAAGTGGTGATATCATCAGGGAGTTAAATGGTCAGCCGATCAGCAACATGGCTGCCTTATTTACTATTACCCAATCCATCGGCTGGCAGGGACAAACAGAAGGCCTGGTTTTACAAAATCAGCAGTTAATAAAAAAGACCATCCATCTAAAATAATCGGTTAATCTTCAATTTCATTCCAATTACAGAAGGTTTTGGGTCTATCATCGAAAAACATTTACAGGGCTGGATAATAAGTGCAATTTTGTATCGTTAGTACAGAGTTCCACTTAGTTAATCGTACCCATTGTGAAAAAAATTTTATCTGTTTGCTGTTTGTTGCTACTGCAACATATGCTAATAGCCCAGGCAAGGGTAACCAGATTCTACTCTGATTTCAACGGATATTATACCTCCGCTTCCAATGATTTAAACTCGGTATTGCCTGATAATAGCCATAATTTATTGGGATTTGTATATAATGGTATTACCTATTCTACCGGCGTTGATGATGCCAAACTAACTGCCAATGGTGTAAGTTTTCTCCCGCAGACTTTTCGCGCAATTCCGCTTAATAATGTACCTACTAGTGGCGGAGATTATTTTGTAGGTCTGGGTCAGCGATATGATGGAATTAATGCGGGTGTTAATAATAGTTCATCTGCTCCTTTTCAGGGAAATCCTATTAGTAGTGCCGTACTTTCCTCCTTTTTAACCGATGGGATAAATGGATTAGATATGGGAACCGGACTTGCTAATATTCCTGCAGGATCAGTTTTGCAATTTAATTTAGGTGCAAGTGGAATTTCAGCATCTGCCATTGGAGATGGCATTCCTGATATTTTATTTGTTCAAATCGCTGACCCCAGTAGTAATGGGGACAGAATGAAATTCATAAATAGCAGCGGAGGTACTGTAGGGACGGAATTCACATTTAACCTGAGCAGTTCATTTAATTTTCCAAGATTAGCCAATTGGAGAGCGGATTTTTATAATCCTAATAGTACGCAAACCCTCAACTCCTATATCAACACTATTCGTCCGATTAGAATGCTGGCATTGGATCTGTCTCAACTTGGTATTACATCTTCAAATTATACAGAAGTTGTTCAATTGGTATATACTACCAGCGGCCAGGCAGACCCTGCGTTTGTAGCCTTTAATGAACCATCAGTCAGTTTGCCATCAAGGCTCGGCGTACATTCTCAACCCAATATTTACCAGACAAATGTGGCAATGAACCCTGAATTTCAGGTAAGATTATTAAACAGTTTCAATCAACCGGTATTTCAGGAAAATGTAGCCATCACTGTAACGCTGGAAACAGGAAATGGTGTACTTGCCGGAACCTTTACCAGATACACCGATGCAAACGGAATCGCCTATTTTAATGATATATCATCCAGTGGAAATAATACCCATACCCTGCGATTTAGTTCAACCAGTTTAACACCAGCAGTATCAGGTCCGATAACATGGAGTACACTTCTTCCGGTTCGCTGGGCAGGTTTCAGTGGTAGTCTGAAAGGCAAAGAGGTTCACCTAACCTGGACAACATCGATGGAACAGCAAACATTGGACTTTCTGGTAGAGCGAAGTAATAATGGGCATGATTGGAACACTATAGGAAATCTTCCTGCAGCAGGCACCTCATCGATAGCCAGGAAGTACGGATTCACGGACATCCAGCCAGTACCCGGGATTAATTATTATCGGATAACCCAGAGAGATGCGAATGGCCGTCAAAGCCGGACAGACGTAATCAAAATTCAAAATAATCAATCCAGTTCCAGCTTTAAAATTTTGTCCAATCCGGTTATTTCAAAACTATTATTGCTGGAAACAAGCCATCCGATTACAATTCAACTGTATTCATCAGTAGGTATTCTACTCTTATCCAGGGAAATTCCCGCAGGAAGAAACCCTGTTCCGGTTGACCGGTTTGCAGCTGGAATCTATTATCTTAAAACTCCGGAAAAGACCTACCCTGTCGTTATTCAATAGGTAAACATCCAAAATGGGATTTGTTTTTGTACATTTATAATGTCCAAATCCTAAACCTATTACCCAACGGATATGCCTAGTTTTTCCAGTGATCTAATTACTACGGAACAAACCCATCTGAACCACGTAGAATCTTTAATGAAAGTCGGCACGTGGACACTTGATCTCAGAGATCAGTCTATTTACTGGTCGGATGGGGTATATCATTTACTGGATTATGCTCCACAGTCATTTATTGTAGATTTTGAAATTGGAAGCAATATCATTCATCCGGAAGACAGGGATAGCGCATTGAAACATATGCAGGATGTATTGGAAAAAGGCATCGAATACAATATCACAAAGAGGCTGATCTCCCGTACAGGAAGATCAATTATAGTTCAATCCAAAGCTTCCGTAATAAGAGATGAGAATAATATACCTGTTAAACTGGCAGGTATATTTCATGATATAACCGAGTTCACAGAAATCAGGCAGCATTTGGAAGAAGCTCGGAAAACGAGTAAAATCTTACTTGAAAATGCAGACGGAATTTTTTGGGAAGCCGATGCCAGCAGTTTTCAATTCACCTATGTATCGCCTCAGGCTTTGGAAATTACAGGTTATTCTTCCCATGAATGGATAAGCGAACCAGATTTCTGGCAAAAACATATCCACCCGGAGGATCGTGAGTTTGCTGTTAGCTTTTGCCATACACAAACCAGCTTATTACATAACCACGTATTTGATTATCGCTTAAAAACAAAGTCGGGAAATTATATCTGGTTACATGATCGCGTCAAAGTGATCAGCAAGGACGGAAGACCTGTAAAATTAACCGGACTCATGGTTGATGTAACAGCCGATTACTTTTATGATGAATTGGATAAACTGGAAAAAAAATTATTGCGACAGGCAATCCAACAGGATGTGCAATTAATTGAACTTATAAATTCTTATTTGCTTGACCTGGAACAACTTTTTCCGGATATGAAAGCAACTGTAATGAAAATTCAGCAGGGCGCAATGTTTACGCTTGCTGCACCTTCAATTCCACCTGAATATGCTGCTGAATTAAATGGTCTCTCCATCGGACTGAATCAGGGTTCTTGTGGAACCGCAGCTTTTCTAAAAGAAAAAGTTATCGTAGGAAATGTATTTGAAGATGAGCGATGGTCCAACCATCGTAACCTTCCAATTAAATATGGATTTGCCGCCTGCTGGTCTCAGCCAATACTAAATGAAAAAGGGGATGTTGTAGCAACATTTGCACTTTATTACAATACGCCTAAATTTCCAAGTACGTTTGAAGAATTTGCCATCGAGCGGTCTCAGCACCTTTTATCACTTGTAATTACAAAATTTGATTACCTAGAAAATATAAAAGAAAGCAATGACAGGTTTGAGCTAATTAACAGAGCTACAAAAGATGCAATTTATGATTGGGATATCCTACATGACAAACTGGTATTTGGTGATGGGTACAACCGCTTATTTGGTTATTCCGAAGAAATCAGCCACCCGATTCCCCTTTCAGAATGGAGCAATAAAATTCATCCCGCTGATGCCGAAAGAATAAATAAAAGCCTGGGATTCTTTGTTGAAAATCAAAGCCTTGATCGTTGGGAAAATAATTACAGGTACAAACGCAAAGATGGAACGTATGCATTTATTGAAGAAATAGGGCATATAATCCGGAATGCAGACGGCAGGCCTACAAGAATGGTCGGTATTATGCGCGACAATTCAGAAACCAGGGAATTACAAATATTGTTAGACAATGCATCGAATCTGGCAAATGTTGGTGGATGGGAACTTGACCTGATCAATCAACAGCTCTACTGGTCGCCAGTTACCCGTTCCATTCATGAAGTGGAGGAAGGATATATACCAGACCTTGAAAAGTCGATCGCCTTTTACCATCCGGAATACCGGGAAATGGTAAAACAACAGGTTGATGCAATTATTCAAACAGGAAAAAATTTCGACTTCGAAGTTCCAATAAAAACTGCCAAAGGAAATGACAGATGGGTTAGAGCTATTGGAAATGGAGAATTCCAGGAAGGTATATGTGTACGCATTTATGGTAGTTTACAGGATATTCAGAAACGGAAAACCATTGAGTTGGACTTATCCAAAAAGAATAAATTATTAGATACACTTTCACTTATAATCAGTGAATTCCTGCAGGTAGATGAATGGGCCACTGTACTTCCAGGTGTTTTTGAATTAACCGGACAAACAGTGGATGTGGATCGCGTTTATTATTTTGAGTTGCATAAGGATTTGATAACCGGTCGGCAACTTGCCAGCCAGCGATATGAATGGATAACAGAAGATCCTCAACCAGCCAGCAACAATCCAAACTTACAGGATGTACCAATAGATGAGTTTCCAGACTATTTCGGACCATTGACAAAAGGATCACCCGTACAATTAATAACTTCTGCTGTTCAGAATGAACAATTAAAGGGAATACTTGAAATACAATCGATCAAATCCTGCCTTGCTCTTCCGGTTATGGCTGGCAATGAATGCCTTGGCCTTATTGGGTTTGACGACTGTCGGGAGGAACGATATTGGACTGAATCTGAAATCAGCTTTTTAATCAATGTCACTGCCAACCTGGCTGCAGCAATTCAGCGTAAAAACAATCAGGTTCAATTGGAAACAGCTTTATTCGAAAGAAATACAATTCTGGAAAGTATTGGAGATGGTTTCTGTGCCATTAATCAACTTGGGAAAATAACCTACTGGAACAAACAGGCAGAGGATATATTCAGTTTACCCAGACAACAGGTCGAAAATAAAGATGCGTCATTAGTATTGGCCGAAGCATTACAATTAAAAGATTTTACAACATTAATGGAGGCTTTACGAAGCAGGAAAAAAAAATCAATTGAATACAACAATGCATATACAAATAAATGGTTTGACCTCGTAGTATATCCTTCTGGAAATGGGACCTCCGTTTTCATTCGTGATATAAGCAATCGCAAAAAAACAGAAGCTCAAATCAGGCAATCAAATGAGCGTTTTGAAATTATTACAAGAGCTACCAACGATGCTATCTGGGACTATGATGTGGAAAAGGATAAACTGTTCTGGGGACATGGTTTCAGCACATTGTTTGGATACAACCTGTATGAAACAATACCAAGCTTTCATTTTCTGATAAGCCTGATCCATCCGGATGACCGGGGTATTATTGTAGAAAAAATACAAGGGTACATGGATGGAAGTACTGCTACAAATAACTGGGAAGAGGAATATCGGTTTCTGAAAGCATCCGGTGAATATGCATATGTTGTTGACAAAGCTATATTTATAAGAAATGAACAGGGACAGGTAATACGGGCCCTTGGCGCCATGTCAGATATTTCACACAGAAAACAGTATGAGGCGTCACTTAAAGATCTGAACCAGGAATTAGAGAAAAACCTCAAGGAACTGGCGCTTTCCAATCAGGAACTTGAACAGTTTGCCTATGTTGCTTCCCATGATCTTCAGGAACCACTTCGAATGGTAACCGGTTTTCTAACCCAGTTGGAAAAAAAATACCATGGTCAGCTCGATGAAAAAGCACATCAGTATATATATTTTGCCACAGATGGAGCTAAAAGGATGCGGCAGATTATTCTGGACCTGCTTGACTTTTCAAGAATTGGCAAACATAATGAGAAATTAACGGCGGTAAATCTAAATCGGCTTGTTGAGGAGACCATAGCCCTCAACAGGAACCTTATGGAAGATAAAGCAGCCATAGTCGAATTCGACACGCTTCCAACCATTCTTTGTTATTATTCACCGCTTCTACAGGTATTTCAGAATCTGGTAGCTAATGCAATCAAATATAGTAAGGCAGAAATTTCTCCCCGAATTTATATCAGCGCTAAAGATCTGGGCATTGAATGGGAAATATCTGTGAAAGACAATGGAATAGGAATTGCTCCGGATTACCACGAACGGATTTTCATTATATTCCAGCGCTTACATAAAAGAGAAGATTATAGTGGTACCGGCATTGGCCTGGCAATTGTTAAAAAAATCATTGATAATTTAGGAGGTACCATACGTGTAGAATCCGAACCGGGTGTAGGGAGTGTTTTTCATGTTAGAATACCTAAAACCATCCCTTCCCGATCTTAAACTATTGTTATGAAGTATAAATTGGAAAAACCGGTAGAAGCATCGATCGGCCTGCAGAAATACACAATGGAAGTTCATTGGAGAAATGGGAAATTTACAGCAGATGAACCCATAATAAGTGGAGGAAAAGACCTGGGACCTGATCCGTTCACATTATTGCTGTCTTCGCTTGGCACCTGCACGCTCGCAACCCTAAGAATGTATATAGATAGAAAAGAATGGGCGATCCCGGAAATCAGTATTAAAACCAATCTCTTTCAATACAAAAAAGACGACAAAACCATAACAACATTTGATCGCGATTTACGGTTTAGTTCCGGAATCACTGATGAACAAATGGAAAAGCTGGTGGAAATTGCCAATAATTGTCCAATTAGCAAATTGTTGAAAGGTGAGGTTGTTGAACGGACTTTTATTTTCAATGAAGACCAAACGGTAAAAAAAATGTTCTATCGCAACAACTCCCTAACTGTTATCTGGAAACCGGCCATTTGTAAACATTCAGGCAGATGTGTTACAGGTTTACCTGGTGTATTTAATCTTCAGGAAAAACCCTGGATCAATATGGAAGGCGCTGAACCAGATCAAATCAAAGCACAGGTAGACGCCTGTCCAACGGGTGCATTAACATGGGAATCGAATCCCACCTACCCGTCATGAAAGTTGAATAAGAATGAAGAACAGATTAGTTTTCAGCATAAAAAAAGGAAAAATTCAGCACCATGGAAAAGTACTATTTGAGGAATTGGACTTTACCATCCAGGCTGGGGAAACATGGGCGCTGGTCGGTTCCGGAGGCGCAGGAAAAACAAGTTTATTGAAGGCTTTAGCCGGACAGTTACCTATAATCGGAGGTAACTGGAATCCTGAATTTTATACCAACTATCAGGAAACGCCCGCTGCATTAGAAAACCCTTTATTTTCCTGGAGAAGTCTTGTTTCATTTCTCGATGCAAGACATCATTTTACCAACCTTTCCAATACCAGTAATTTCTATTATCAGCAACGATATAATTCCTGTGATTCGGATGATGCTCCAACAGTTGCAGAATACCTGGAACTGGAAAAAAGAAACCATTATAATAGCATTTGGACAATAGAGCGACTTGTACAACGCTGTCGCCTGGAACAACTGTTGAACAAACAGGTAATTCTGCTTTCAAATGGTGAAACACGACGCTTATTACTGGCAGCAGCACTGGTAAAGCAACCAGCCCTGCTCCTGCTCGATAACCCATTGTCCGGATTGGATCAGTCAGCAAGAGCCGATTTCGAATTGTTCCTAAGTGAAATTATCGAATCCGGTATCCATGTGGTGTTAAGCCTTTCACCAAAAGAGCTTCCTAAAGCTGTTTCCCATGTAGCTGTACTGGAAAATGGGAAAATTAAGTCGACATCCTCTAAAATTAATTTTCTTACTTCCTCGTCGGCAGAAACAGCTAATTACTACTCATTCAATAAATTGGATGGGTGGCTGTCAAAATGGAAAAACCCAGACTTCAACGATATATTGGAATTGATTAATGGTCATGTTCAATATGGAAATAAAATCATTCTGGACGGTATAAACTGGAAAATAAAAAAGGCAGAACGCTGGTCTCTGACTGGACATAATGGGGCTGGGAAATCAACTTTACTGAGCCTGATCACAGGAGATAACCCGCAGGCTTATTCGAATCAAATTTACCTGTTTGGAAAAAAGAGAGGATCTGGCGAATCAATTTGGGAGCTAAAACAAAAGATCGGCTATGCATCACCTGAACTGTTCCAATATTTTCCGCAGGATACAACCGTTGCACATGCTGTAGAATCCGGAATTTATGATACCGTTGGTTTGTATCGGCAACCATCAATAGAAAATGCTAAAATAGTATCCGAATTAATGGAAGCTCTAGGTATTTATCAATATGCTGATTGTTTACTGCGGGATATGGCGACAAGTGTACAAAGAATCTGCCTGGTAGCAAGAGCCCTGGTCAAATTTCCTCCTTTATTGATATTGGACGAACCCTGCCAGGGACTTGACAATAACCAGATAGAACAGTTTAGAGAATTAATTGATCGGATCTGCGAACAAACTTCGGTAAGCCTGATTTATGTAAGTCATTATCCCGATGAAATACCCAAATCAGTCACCAGACACATGATGCTTGAAAAGGGTAAACAGGTATCCGACAAATGCTGACAATAAAATAGAACCACATGCCAACTATTAAAAGCAATCGGATCGCAGCAATCGACCAGTTAAGAGGATTGGTAATGATAATTATGGCGCTGGATCATACCAGGGATCTTTTTCATGAACCGGCATTAACGGAAGACCCATTGAACCTGGCAACCACTACACCTGCCTTGTTTTTTACCCGATGGATTACCCATTTATGTGCTCCAACTTTCGTATTTCTGGCCGGAGTATCCATTTACCTGCAACAAATAAAGCAATCTGATACTGGTTTATTGCGAAAAAAGCTCCTGCTCAGAGGAGCCTGGCTGCTTCTGCTGGAATTAACGCTGGTCAATTTTGGAATCTGGTTCAACATTCACTTTAATGTTCTGCTGTTTCAGGTAATTGGTGCAATTGGAATTGGATTTATTGCAATGGGATTACTTTTTCGCATTCCCGCAATGTATTTATTACTTGCAGGAGTCAGCATCCTGTTATTGCAAGGATTTTATCCTATTCCGGCATTAACAGCACAGGTATTTCTGCCATTGGGACCAGATCATAATTTACTCGTTGCTTATCCAATCCTTTCCTGGCTGGGAATCATTTTAATCGGATTTGGATTTGGACCCTATTTCAACAAAAGGGATCGTACATCTTCCTGGTTTGGATGGATGGGTATGAGCTTACTGGCCGCAGGGATTCTATTACGTAGTTTTAATGGATATGGTGATCCGGGTAAATGGAAAATTGAATCACAGCCTTTTTATAGCTTACTGTCCTATATAAATCTTCAAAAATATCCTCCATCCCTGCTTTTTACGCTTTTCTTCCTGGGGATCGCACTTCTCTTCTATTCATTTCTTAAAAGTAACCGGCTGCCTGCTGCTGTAAATAATATGCTGGAAGTGTACGGATCTGTTCCGCTTTTTTATTATGTCTTACATTGGTACCTTATTCATGCAGCCATGGTTCTTGTTTTTCTGGCCAATGGTTATTCTTTTGCTCAGTTGAATTTTGGCGCATTCGGATTCGGCCGGCCTTCGACCACACCGAATGGATTTTCACTCGGCATAGTCTATCTGGTGTGGATATGTGCAGTTATCCTATTGTATCCTGCCTGTGTCCGTTATAGAAGATATAAACTGGAAAATCCACAAAGTTTTCTGGCAAGATATTTATAATTTGACTACTCGGAAAAACTGCCGAACACCGGAAACTGATGTGGTTCGAATTATATAAATCCCATTTTTAAATCCTGCTAAATCAAATGGAATATTGTTGGATCCTGAGAGTACAGATTGCCTTTTACTTAACAAAACCATTCCTGATTCACTGATTAAATCAAATACTACCGCTTCATTCTTTTCGGAAAAATATTGAACCATCATCTGCCCCTGTACCGGATTGGGATATGCCTGAATCATTCTTAATTCCGAATAACTGATTCGTACTGAATCACAATATTGAATAGCACAATTATCATCCTTTTTAATGGTCAGACAAACCAGATAGGAACCACTGGTATCAAAACGATGTAAAGGAACCACATTCGTACTTTCATTTCCATCCCCAAAAGACCAATGAAAAGTGGTTCCGGTTAGGCTACTGGCAGTATCGATTTTAAACAATACACTATTACCATCTATAACGGTTGTATAGGAGGCTTTAAGCTGGCACAATTCAGCAGGTTCCACAAGAAGTATTGTATCCTTCATTACGGAACAGGTAAGATCCGATAACTGAACTTTTAATTGAACATGGAAACTTCCTGCAGTCTTGTAAGTATGAGTAACTGACCTTGTATCAGCCGTGTCTCCATCTCCAAAATACCAGGTATACTTCCATTGATTTGTGCTGGTATTGGCTGGACTGGAGAAACTATAGGAAGAAGGATTTGCCGGATTTTTAGACACCTCCAGATCAGCAGTAACAGTGCAGGGTAATTCAAGTTTTAACTGAACAGTTCCTGTTTTAATACAACCGGAAGCCGTGGTATATTTCAGCCCAACTGTATAAATGCCAGGCTGATTATATTTATGTTCCGGTCTGGCATTGAAGGAACTATCTCCATCTCCGAAATACCAGGTCATTTTGTTAGTTTGGTATTGACTGAATCTGTCAGAACTATCGCGAAAAGAAATCAACAGAGGATCTGACAAATTGGATTGCGTATAAAAGATCTGCGGATCATAAGTCGGACATCCGACCGAGCTCACCGTATAATTAGTGTAATATACTTCTCTTCGACCATTTTCACAAGTGTTTTCAGCAACAGCCATACGATAGGTTCCTGTTGCATCAAAAGCATGATTCAATGTTTGATTTCCTTCCGTATAATCACCTGTAAAATAATTATTTTCTCCTGATGTAATGTTCCAAACAGAATAATGCGGAATCCCCATACTATCACGATTGTCCAATGCATGAATTCTTAAGCCACCCGGCAGCTGATCGTCCGGAAGGGTAATAAAACTGATATTTTTTCTGGTTGGTACACGAACCACCAGGGTAAAACTATCTCTGCACCCGGTAGCCGGATCATAAACAAAATGCTGAACACTTCTATTCAGTGAATCCACATGAATTGCGGCTATCAAATCCGATGAACATTCGTCTCCAGTTTTTCCTGAAAACCCTGCCAGCTGACTATCCTGAAAAAAATAAGCGGAGAAATGCCCTTCATTTCCTGTATTCAGAGTATCTCTGCCATTTATACTCCATGTGTGCAATATCCGCTCCTTATTGGGCTGATCCTCTGTTTCCAGATAAACTATTCGGTCGGCTACCTGAACAGCCGGATCACTCCCTTTTGTGTAACTATTAAATTTTGCACTACAACTATCCGGATTTGGTTCAATTTCCAGGTTGGTACAAAACTGAGAAATGCAATTCGTAGCACGATTCAAAAGATTCAGGCAAATCTCATAAGAACCCGGTTTAACAAACAGATGGGTTGGAGAATTCTGAGTACTCGTCTGGCCGTCACCAAAGTTCCATGTCAGCAGGGTGGCTGGATTTTTTTCAATCAGGGTGTCCAGATGAAATTGGAATTTCCGCTCATTGACCGCTAATCCATCCTTTTTAACTTCTATCTCCCCTTTTAAACAGTTTGCGAGGCGCTGTATTTTTATTTCATGGAATATTGTATCAGCACAACCAGTTACATCATTATACAGAATATGTTCTACTATATACGTTCCTGTTGCCTGATACGAATACCTGAATGCAGCTAATCCATTTCTTAACTGACCATCTCCCATATTCCAGAAATGTTGTTCTCCAGGATTTTGACTAATTGCAGTAACCTGCAGTTCGGTTGAATCAATCTGGAAATTGAATTCAGCATCGCAGCTTTGGTCAACCATTCTGGCTGGCAATACTATTGTCATGGTATCTCTATCAGTTCCAGCAATAGCAATTAATTGAATGGTATCTGCCTTACTCCTGTCAGTAACAATACTTGCATCATAGGTTTCTGCAATTAATTTGCCCTGGTGCAACCAGTTAAATCGTCTTTTTTTACTGGAGTAGTTGTGTAACAATAACCGCTGACTGTTAGCATAATCTGAACTGTCGACAAGAAAAACGGCTTTGGGTAATGGATTTGCGTCATTCGTCCTCAGCCGTTCGATATTTCCATGAGCTCCTCCAACGAACAAACTATTACTACTACGGACAATCGTCATAATCCGATGGCCTCGGGTTCCTGACTGAAATGGATCGAATCTATGTAAAGGTTCCCACGAATAGCCACCATCCGTTGTCATTAGGGTTGTAAAAGCAGAACCATTCATGAACCCAACACTGTCTGAACGGAAATAAATGGCACCAAAAGGATCGTAAGACTGTTCAGGATTCATTTCTTCCCAGTTAAGACCTCCATCAACTGTTCTTAACAAATAGGGGCCATTGATAGCCCAGCCTTTGGCTGATGTAATAAAATCGATTGAAACCAATGCTGCTCCGGGGATATAAACGTCTGACCACGTAGTTCCTCCATCTGTCGTTTTAAGAATTCGGCTGTTGCTGTAAACAAGTATGGTAGTTTCGTTGATCCTATCAATTCCTCTGAAATCATTACTATAATCCGAAAAAACCGGTTGCCAGCTGGCCCCACGATCTGTACTCAACAATATTTCACCTGCATTAATTGCAATACCCCGATCTCCATTACCAGGGAAAATCATATTGGTTATGCCTTCTCCCAGAGGCATTTCCATATTCAAATTATGATAGAGCAGAGTAAAGGTTTCACCTTTATCTAAAGTAAGTAAAATGGATGGAATACCTGCCATCTGCCCATACACAAAAACCCTGTTTTCATTTATAGAATTAAAGCCATTTACACTAAATCCTTTACTAAAATCTACCTGATATGATCCGAAGTTTAGGTTGGCACTTGTAATATCCAAACGTTGAATCGTCCTTCCGGAATCGATTGCATGACCAAACCATTTATCAAATACTACATAGCCTTCCCCATCATGTATGAAATGCATCGATTTTACGCTGGTTGTTGAATCCGCATCCCTGTAAATTGGATGCATTTGTCCGAAAAAGGACAGGGGTAAGAGTAGGAATAACAAGGAGCATACGGATAGGTTCAGTTTCATGGCTGAGTCAGGGTTAATAGATAAAAGGGGGATAATTGGAGCGGGGGGAACGATTCCGGAAAATTAGCTAAACTTTTTTAGTAATAAAATCCTCTAGAGTCCACATATTGAAAAAAACCGTCGTTTCTTTCAATTTCACCACAAATAGCTGTATTAATGTTTAACAATTATTGAAAACATTATTCTTCCAGAACGAGTTGCAGAACGATATAGCCAGTTTGCAGAAAACAAAACAAATTTGGCCGAATCTTTCCTTCAGGCAAAACACACCCCCTTAGTTTTATGCCAGATACCAATAACAATTAAACCTTTTACCATGTATCTGTTGGAAACAAAAAAACTGTCTTATAAATTTCGCAAACACGAAACTATACTCAATAACATAGATTTGGAGGTACCTGAACACTCCATCTATGGATTTTTAGGTCCTAATGGTGCAGGTAAAACAACCACTCTTAAGCTGATAGTAGGTCTTTTAAAAAAACAAGAAGGAAAAGTGCGGATTTTCGGTCGGGACTTTGATAAGGATCGGTTGAACATTCTTCAGCAGATAGGAACATTAATTGAATCACCTTCTCTTTACCTGCATCTGACTGCAAAAGAAAATCTTTTACTATACCAGCGAATCTATCAATGTCCGGTTTCACGTATTGGTTTTGTGCTTGAACTCACCGGATTATCTAAAACCGGAAATAAACCCTGTTCGACTTTTTCTCTCGGAATGAAACAACGTTTAGCCATTTCCGTTGCAATGTTGTCCGATCCGAAACTCCTAATTCTCGATGAACCTACCAATGGACTGGATCCGGCTGGTATTATTGAAATGAGAGAGCTGCTCAAAACCATCAACCGTGAAAATGGTATCACTATTCTTATCTCAAGTCATTTACTGGATGAAATAGAAAAAATCGCCACTCATTCAGGTATAATTGATCATGGAATTCTTTTATTTCAGGGTAGCATGACTGACCTGATGCAAAAACAGAACCGTACAGGCTATCTCGAATATCAAACCAGCAATAATGCCATTGCCAAACAGTTGCTGGAAGAGAGAAATATCAGCGTTCAGGAATTGGAAGAAACACTGTTTCTACCCTGGATGCCGAAGGATCAAATTGCAGCCATTAATCGGCTGATGATGGAGCAGGAGATTGATCTTTACCATGTTCATATTCCAAAATCCACACTGGAACATACCTTCATGAACCTAATCAACAAAAACTAATATGACTGTTTTTTGGGCATCAATTCAGGCTGAATGGTTGAAAACTAAACGCAGTGCAGCCTGGTGGCTGGTAATTACCGGCGGAATACTTATCCCTCTAATTTTATTGGCAGCAAGATTTTATAATTATGAATTAATGTCAGGTGAAAACGCTTCTCCGTTGGTCTGGCAGAAAATGTATTCACGCGCCTGGAATTATATGGGTTCGCTGCTATTACCAATGGGCGTAATACTGGTTACCAGTCTCATAACCCAACTGGAGTTCCGGAACAATGCATGGAAACAGTTACATACCGCACCCCTGCCCTATTCCACCATTTTTTTCAGTAAACTTCTGGTAATATGTATACTGCTGATTATTGGTTTTCTACTTTTTAATGTGGGTGTATTTGGAATGATCACCATTCCAGCCCTGTTCTTTACTGATGTTTCCTACCCGGAGGCATCTTTTCCCCTAAAGAACCTGCTATTAAGCAATGGAAAATTCATTATAGACATCCTTCCGATTATAGCACTTCAATTTCTTTTGAGCCTTCAATCTAGAAACTTTCTTATACCTATTGGAGTCGGGTTTGGTATATATATTGCGTCCATGATATCAATGAATTGGCAACATGGTTATATCATGCCCTATATTTACAGCATCCTGGAATTTTCACAAAAAACAACCATTGGCAATTCCGGTATTGATTTTCATTGGCTGCCTTTTGTATATTGCCTACTGTTTACTCTAACAAGTTTTCTTTTATACCGATTTAAAAAAGATAAGGCCTAGAAAATTGCATGAAAAAATCTGTTAGATTCCTTCTTCACTCTGGCTACTGGATACTTTATTTTCTTCTTATCAGTAGTTTCCTTGTTGTATTGGGGGCTAATGCTAAATATGCAATCGCAGATACATGGAAAATTATCGCTATCGAAAGCCCACTTTTATTAATGACATTTTTTCCGGCAGTAGTTTGTTTTTACCTGTTTTACACCATTCTATTTTCACGATGGCTAATGCAGCGTAAACTTCCTGCTTTTTTTATTGGCACTTTTGCTGCAGCCATTATTAGCGGAGCTTTGCCAATTCTGCTCCTTTACCTTCCCGGAATTCCCTGGAAAATCACTACACAATGGGATAAAATTCTGGTTATATGGGGTGCCCTTTCCGTTCTTGCTCTTATCCATGGTGCAATCGGTCTTGTTCTACGTGGATTTATTACCTGGTATGACGAAATCAAATTAAAAGAAGAGCTAAAGAAAAAAAACCTTGAAATCGAACTTGCCTTAATTAAATCTCAACTAAATCCACATTTTCTTTTCAATACAATCAACAATATCGATGTTTTGATTGAACAGGATCCTGTGCGGGCATCCGACTATCTTAATAAGTTATCCTCGCTCCTGCGCTTTTTGCTTTACGAAAGTCAGCCTCCCCTGATAGCTCTGGAAAAAGAACTGAATTACATTGATCAATACCTTGATCTGCAACGAATTCGAACAGCAAATGCTGATTTTATAAGATACCATCTCACCGGCTCTCCATCCGGACGAACTATTTGTCCACTTCTTTTCATTTCCTATATTGAAAATGCATTTAAACATGGAGAACAGTTAAAAGCCAGGAGTCCAATTATTGTTACAATCGCTATTGAAGAGAAATCGATTCATTTTTTCTGTAAAAACAGTTATTCCAATGAGCCCATGAATAAAAAAGATCATGCCGGACTGGGAAATGAACTGCTGCGTAAACGGCTGGAATTGGTTTATCCTGAAAAACATGAACTCCGTATATCGAATATTGACAATACCTATAGCGTAGAGCTCCGTATATTTGACCATGACCATTGAATGCATTATTGTTGAAGACGAACCTCTGGCAATGGATCGCCTGTGTAACTATATCGGCAAAATCCCGTGGTTACAGATTAATGCAAAATTTACCAATGGTACGGATGCACTTGTATATCTTCAAACTAACAAGACAGACCTGGTCTTTCTCGATATTAACCTGGGTGAACTATCCGGCATTCAGCTGCTGGAAACGACAGGAAAAAAATTTGAAGTAATTTTAATAACCGCCTATTCAGACTATGCACTCAAGGGTTATGAATTGCAGGTAACCGACTATCTGTTGAAACCATTCAGCTTTGAACGATTTTCCCAGGCTGTTGAAAAAGCAAGACATCATCTCATCGGACAGGTTAAACCTGATAAAAAATGGTTCTTTGTAAAATCAGCTCATCAACTTGAAAAAGTATTACTGGATGACCTGTTATTCATCGAAGGAATGCGCGATTACCGAAAAATTCATCTAACTGACAGAAAGATAATGACCCTTCAAACTTTTCGTGAATTCGAACAGGCTCTTTCCGGCACTACGATTTACCGGGTTCATAAATCCTACATGGTAAACATCAGCAGAATCAATTCAGTTGACAAAGAAGGTATCCGGATCGGAACCATCCGTATTCCGGTTTCAGAAACCTATCGTGCTGAATTTTTGAACCATTTAAAAAAATAAATACTGCCTTTATCTATTAAAATAAAGACAGTATTTTTTTATTCTCAGGGGATTATATAATGGAACGCAAACCATTCATCCTTGGTTGCATCATAGCTGGTTCCAAACCAGATTCCCTTCGTTCTGAAATCCGTCGTAAAGGCTTTCACCACTTTTAATTTATTGGTCGTGGGATTCATCCAGCTGGCGGCATTGGTTAACAGGGTATTGCCAATGAGTGTTATTTCATTGGTGGCTTCATCAATGGTAAATGTTCCATTGGTTGTAACGCCATTTTGAAAACGGGTGTAATGCTGTCCACCAATCTGATCAAACCTAATCCAGGCATTTTTGACAGCATCGTCCCAACTTTCATTCCAACCCCAGTTATAAGAAGAGGTTTTGTCGATGGTCCAGCCATTCCCTTTTGCTATCCAATCAACCGGATTTCCATTGGCATCGAGAGTCCAGAATCGACCATTGTTACTTCCTCCCGTTAACATGCCCAGCAGCTCTCCTGGCCGGAAACCTGGATTATATCCTTCATCCGGCTTAGGTGCTGGAGGTGGAGGAGGTGTCCAATTATCACTAAAGGTTTTTGATAAATAATTTAATACCTGAAATTCATCCTTGGCTTTATTTTTCACAGCCAGTTGCATGGTATTTTCCGTCAGCGAAAGAATTCTCCAGCTATACACAGAATTCACATCATTGGGTGTATAGGAAACAAAAAGCGGGCTTGCATTGCTGGTAGTAAGCGTAAGCGTATTGACATCCAGGAAATAGGTGCCTGATTCTGTTGCAATTCCTGCCACTCCTTTATGATCCGTTGACAGAAATGGTCCGCCTTTCAAACTAAATGTCATAAAGCCATAATCTCTTTTTTCTGCAGCCCAGGTATCTGAAGTGTAATTAGGGCCGTAGGTCCAGCAATTAGGACCGCTGGGATCCGTACAAACCTGTGTCCATTCAACCGTTTTACCATCAGCTGATTTACTGCCATAGGCATTATCCTGCCCGGCAAAATAAATTGGACTGGTAAAGAACTTTTTATCGCCGTTTTCATTTGCATCTAATACCCAGGTTTTTTCCTGCCCAACTCCTCCTGACAACAAGGTCCACAAGGGATCATTTACATAATTCAGATTATCTTCTGTAACGGTAATGGTTACCGGATCTGCAGCTACCAGACCTCCTCCGGTTACGGCAGCATATTTAATAATATAATCACCCTTAAACGCAAATCGTATGGTATCGCGCTGCCGGTTGGATACGCCTGTACCGTAATCCCAAACAGGCACCGTTTCAGGTGAATTATTAACCAGGTAAACTGTATTTCCACCCGGATCTACCTGCAAATCCTGCAGCACTTCAAATTCAAGCGCATCCGATTCAGGAAGATTACCCAGACTATAATTATCTTTTTTACATGACTGCAGGAAGGCAAGTCCCATTAAAAGAAGTATTCCTATTTTTTTTGTTGATAACATAGGTCGTTGTTTTAGATTGAACAATTACCAGCCGGCATTTTGCACCAGCACATTATTGGACAAGGTTATTTGAGTATTGGGAATCTGTTGCAACCCCATCGTTTGTTTTATTTTTTCAGCAACAATTGTTTTTGCTGTAACCACTCCCCCATTTTCAACAGTCGTACTTTCTGCTATTGCTGCAGCTGCTGCATCAATTCCCTGCCGGAGCAGATCCCAGTAGCGAATACCTTCACCTGCAAACTCCAGCCGTCTTTCCTTTATAATATTCTCCTGACTCACGGTTAAAGCCGTGAAATTATTTCCATAAGCACGTTGCCGAACAGCATCAAAATAACCCTGTGCATTGGCAGCCCCCAACTCTGCTGCCATCAGTAATACATCCGCATACCGAATAGCCGTATAGTCCTGAAATTGCCCTATCATAAAATTGACTGCACCCAGTTTAACCGCCAGACTATTTCCTGCTTCATCCGACATGGGGGAATATTTTTTATTATAAAAGCCGGTATACTCCCGTTGATTTGCTTTCATTGTAAAATCGATTTCTTCATCCACGATCGAAATAATACTTGCACTCTTTCGGGTATCAGTAGCGGAAAATGCATTCCATAATTTAGGATTGACAGTTGAACCACCCCATCCGTTCCCATAAGGAAAACTGCTTTGCTCCCGCATTCCCATCATTACCATCCAGTGATTTCCATCCGTATTTCCATCATAATCACTTGTATAGGTATACCTGATAGAGAAAATAGTTTCAAGATTGTCCTCCCCTGCAAAATCATCGAGGGATGCAGCAGGCCATAGATGAGAGAAATCAGCAACTAATTCATGTCCGCTGCCTGCAATCACTTCTTCCAAATAACCAAGTGCCTGTGCTTTGCTTACCAATCCAACCAGGTCAGCCTTTCCATAATACCCGGTATAATACAAATAAACTCTTCCAATCATAGACGCTGCGGCCCACCGGGTAACTCTCCCGAAACTTGCTGCCGGCTGAGCGGGACGTGTAATGGGCGGAAGATTTTCTGCAGCAAAAACAAGATCTTCTGTAATTACCTGGTATACCTCATCCGCAGAGGCAGGCGGCAGATTTTCAGTTGAAGGCGCAGTTAACAAAGGAATATTTCCCCATAATCGAACCATATCAAAATAGAGATAGGCCCGAATGAAGCGTGCTTCAGCAGTGTATTGCATCCGAAGTTCCTCATCACCTTTAAAATCGATTTCGTCGATTTTACCCAACAACATATTACACCGGTAAATTGCTTTATAATAGGCAATCCAGTTACCTCCATACATATTCTGATCAGCAGGCGAACGCAGTTTGTCAAACTCATCCAATAGCTGATATCCAAATCCATCTGAATTTCCCGTTCCTCCAAATGCGTTGTCTGATAAAATTTCTGCTGCCAGCGGTAATGCCACTCCATCTGCCCAAACCCGCTGTAATCCATCATAAGCACCAACCAGTGCTTTGTATGCATCATTGGGTGTTTTATAAAAATTCTGTTCGGTTGCATTGGTCACATCTTCCGTATCAAGAAATGATTTGGAACAGGCTGCCATTGAAAACAGACATACCACTAATATATATTGATGTATTTTTTTCATGGTTTTTGTTTGCATTTATTAAAAACGAATAGTTGCTCCCACCATCAGTGTCCTCGGTCGGGGATAATATCCCAGGTCAACACCTGAAGAAAATCCTTCTCCATAACCAATTTCAGGATCCATTCCGTTGTAGCGGGTAAACGTGTAAAGATTCAGTGCAGCAACATATACCCTTGCTTTGCTCAGGAACCGTTTGCTGAACGCCTTCGACAGGTCATATCCCAGGGTTATATTGCTAATGCGCAGAAAATCACCCTCATGTATATACAGATCTGAAAACTGGGTCCAGTTACGATTATCTTCCGTAACCCTTGGCATTCTGCTGGAAGACCCTGGTCCATGCCAGCGATCCAGAATGGCTGCTGTATAATTGGTTTTGGCACTGGAATGATTGCGCCAGGATTGTACCAGCTGATTTCCCATTACGCCGCTGGCCAATAAAGAAAAATCAAAACCCTTATAATCTGCTGCAAGTGTAAAGCCAAAAGTAAAATCTGGATTAGGATCACCAATCTGGGTACGATCCATATCATTGATCATACCATCGCCATTCAGATCAACATAACGCACATCACCGGGCATGGCATTCGGTTGTACCAACTGACCACCTTTATTATTGGCCAGCACCTCTTCTTCCGATTGGAAAATCCCATCTGTTTTTAACCCCCAGAAATACCCAACAGGAAATCCATTCTGGGCCCGGTAAAACTCCAAAGAGTTGGCATAAAGAGAATTCGTATTTCCATGAATGATATTATCCTGTGTCGGAATATTTCCAATCCTGTTTTTATTGTATGCACCATTCACTCCAATACTGTAATTCAGTTCCCCAATATTATTGCGGTATTGAATGGCCAGCTCCATTCCTGAATTACGAACATCCCCACCATTGATAAAAGGGGCATCCGCACCTGCTGTGGCCAACACAGGAGCAACCAGTAACCAGTCCTTGGTATCTTTTATATAATAATCCAGGGTGATATTGACTTTCCCTTTGATGGTGGCATCCAATCCAATATTTACCTGCTCAGAGGTTTCCCAGGTAATACCCGGATTTCCTAACCTGTTTGGGTAAGCACCCGGACTAAGAACTCCTTCCACATTCCCAAATGTATAGTTGGCATTGGCAAAACTGATCGGTGTGAGAAACTGATATCCGGCAATATTCTGATTGCCGACCTGTCCCCAACTGCCTCTGAGCTTCAAGAAATCAAACCAATTAGAGCTTAACATGAAATTCTCTTTCGACACAACCCATCCTGCTGAAAAAGAAGGAAAATAACCCCAACGGTTAGCCGCATCAAATTTGCTGGAACCATCTCCCCGAAAGGTGGCATTAAACAAATATTTCTCTCTGAAATTATATTGCAATCGGCCGAAATAAGACATCAATGCATCCTCCCATGGAGAGCCGGTTAAGGTGATATTGGTTCCATCCGTATTACTTGCATTGGATAACCAGGCATATTTAAGTCCGGAAAAAACCAGGTCGCGATTTTTGCCATACAAACCCGAACCTTCTGATCTCAAGGCTGAACTTCCAGCCATTATATCAAATTGATGATCACCTTTCAGGTTGAAAGAATAACTCAGCAAATTATCAAACTGCAAACTCTGGCTTCTTCCCATGGATTGGGCTGACCAGGTAAAATCGCTGAATGAATAAATGGATAATTTATACTCAGGAGTGTATGATCTACTTTCATTGAAACCCATATTTACACCCAAACTGCTGCGAAATTTCAATCCTTTTACAGGTTCAATCAATAGATAAACATCGCCAAAAAGGCGCTGGTTATTATTTCTGTTCTGGTTATTATACACCATTTCAGCATAAGGATTTGCTTCTCCATTATTCCAGGTTGAGTTGCTATTGTCAAAGAAGTTTCCTTCCTCATCATACATGGCAACAAACGGACTTGTATTGAAAGCAGAACGCAGCGTATTATTATATTGATTACCGACCCCGATTCCATTGGATTTTTGGTAATTGAAAGTCAGATGCTGCCCAATTTTAAGCACATTTTTCAACAAGCCGTGTTCTGAATTTATCCGGAAAGTAGTGCGTTGAAAATTGGATTGATCCTTTCCCCCCACTATGCCTTCCTGTCCGGTATAAGCCAGTGAGGTTGAGTAAACGGAGCTTCCCCCTCCTCCCTGAATCCCCAATACATAGTTTTGTGTGATGGCATTTTTTACAAACATCTCATCCAGCCAATTGGTATTAACTGGCAAGTTGGCAATCTGATCATTGGTAAAATAGGGACTTTTACCTGAATTGATGGCCGCTTCGTTCATGATCGTAGCATACTCTTTTGCATTCAACAAATCTGCTTTCTGAGGCGCATTTTGCACGCCATAAAAAAGGTCCAGTGTAATCTGTGGAGCCTGATTGAGGCGTCCTGTTTTTGTTGTTACCAGAATCACCCCATTAGCCGCCTGTGATCCATAAATGGCAGCAGATGCCGCATCTTTCAGCACATCAATGGATTGAATATCCGCCGGATTCAGGTAAGAAATATCATTGGTATAAACTCCATCCACTATATACAACGGACTGGCATTGCCAATAGTTCCCTTACCACGAATGATTACATTCATACCAGACCCGGGCTGGCCGGATGTAGTTGTAATTTGAACACCCGGAGCCTGTCCCTGTAAGGCTTGTAAGGCATCTGTGGTGCTTTGTTTCTGTATATCATCACCCCTAACTGATAAGTTAGCCCCGGTTAATAATTTTTTCTTCTGAACGCCATAACCGATTACGACTACTTCATCCATACGCACATCAGCTTCAACCAGCTGGATGCCGATTTCTGAAGATGAACCAACAGTAATCTCCTGTTGCTGATGACCAATAAAACTGATCACCAGTACATCACCGGTTGTTGCATCAATTGAAAAGCGCCCGGCTTCATCGGTACTCACCGATTTTCCGGTACCCTTCACCATTATGGTTGCACCTGCCAGTGTTGTACTTGATTTTTTACTCGTAATTTTTCCATTCACCCTGCTCACCTGAGCCTGGATCTGGATAGTAAGGAAGAGCAGAAACAGGCCCATCCATAACAGCCATGGCAATTGCTGCATCGTTTTGGTTGTTTTCATTTGCATGTATTTAATTATCAGAATTGAATCGTTAGTTTTTCTCCTTCGTATGTGCGTGTTCGGTAGACTTTGGTATCAGGCCTGAATCCCATTGCTTTATCCCGCTGAATGGACACAATCCGGAATACCCGTTGCTTTAGCATTCCCGGAAATTCACCTGATCTTTTTCCGATTGTAAGTTTCCCGGAAGCCTCTTCATATTTTATTGAAATGTTGCTAAATCTTCCTTTTTCATACCCGTAATTCAATTCCTCATCTTCATATAATTCAAAACTGGCATCGGTACCGCGATAAACAAATAAGGTGATGGTATCCGCTACCCTCTGACCGGTAAATTGAAGTGCTGGTCCCATTGGAATAATCGACCCTTCCCTAACAAAAATTGGCATGCGTTCATATGGCGCATCAGCAGTAATTGTTTGCCCGCCTGTATGATATTTCCCCGAATACAATTCATACCAACCCTGACCGGATGGCAGGTAAACCGGTCGCAATCGCTGTTTGTATTCAACAACCGGATTAATTAGAAGGGATGGACCAAACATAAATTGGTCTCCGATTGATTGAACAAAGGGATCATTTGGGAAATCCATAACAAGCCCCCGCATCATCGTATAATCCTTGTGGTAAGACTGGCCGGCAATGGTATAGATATAGGGCATCAGCCGATAGCGCAGGTTAATATAATCCACCATGCTTTTATAGGCCGAATGTGTTTCCGGAGCGATATTAAACAGCTCTCTGAAAGGATATTGACCATGTGAACGGAATAATGGTACAAATGCTCCAAACTGGAACCAGCGGGTATTGAGTTCACGCCATTCCTCCAGGTCTTCTGCTCCGGGTTGTTCAAATCGCTTTGGCACAACAAAGCCACCGATATCCATTGTCCAATAAGGTAAACCGGACAAAGAAAAATTAATCCCGGCTGCAATCTGCGATTTCATATCAAACCAGGTTGATCCAATATCGCCACTCCAAATGGTTGCTGCATATCTTTGAGAGCCTGCAAATCCGGATCGGGTAAGCAGAAAAACCCGTTTATTGGAATCTATACTCCGCTGGCCTTCATAGATTCCTTTTGCATTTTGCAATGGGTAGGCATTCAGCCATTCTGCAGCTGGCCCCAGGCTTGTACCGCTCATCTGCAGCTTCCTTTTTTCTGGCGATACATTGGATAAAATATCCGGCTCACTCGCATCCATCCACCAGGCATCAATTCCTTTTGAATAAATATTTTTCTGAATCAACTCCCAGAACCCCAGGCGGGCTGCCGGATTAAATGCATCATAAAATGTGGAAACATATCCCTTACCAATCCAGTCTCGCTGGCGATCTGCCACATTCCTTGGATAAAGCCACCCTTTCTCGTCAAAAGATTTATACGCCTTTATGCCTTCATAAAATTTTGGCCAAACCGAAATCATGAATCGGGTATTATAATCCCTGTGCAGGGTATTTATCAGGCTGTCTGGAGAGGGAAACCGGCTTTCATCAAACTCCTGACTACCCCATTGATTTTCTTTCCAATAGCTCCAGTCCAGGACGATATTATCAAGTGGGATTTTACGCTTCCTGAATTCTTTCACCACTTCCAATAACTCTTCCTGGGTTTTGTATCGTTCCCGGCTTTGCCAGAAGCCCAATGCCCATTTTGGAACAAGCGTGGCTTTTCCACTTAGTTGCCGGTATCCTGCAATTATTTCATCCATGTTATTCCCATGAATAAAATAATAATCTACCTGTTTACCAGCTTCCGATAAAAACGAAAACTGATCCTTTTCCTTTTCCGGCAATGGCTCCAGCCATTTAAAGGAACAATAGGATTCGGACCCTTCGGGAATCCACTCCAGTTTAATTTGAACCGGTTTATTTTTTTCAATCGGAATATCCAATAATGCCGGCGCGGGATTCCATGCTTTTCTCCAGCGATTCAATACCTCCTTCCCATCAATCCACAGGCGGATGGTACCTCCGTAGGTAAGTTTAAACTGATGCAAGCCTGTAAAACCCGAAGAAATCTTTCCCTCCCAAACAACTTTACCCTGCTCTGGCTTAAATACTTCAGGAAGTACCTGTTTGGAATCACCTAAAAACTCCATTGTTATTGCAGATTCGGCTCTTTGTAAGGCTGGCTTTTCCGCAGTTTGCGAATTGTAATAGGAAGCGGTTAACCATCCCTTTACGCCCCGCTGATCTGTTAGTTCGAAAGCAGAAAGTGGTCGAAACGGACGAATATCTCCCGCTGTTGTCAGAGAATAATTATCCCATAAAATTCCATAACCGTTCGTAGAAATCAGAAAGGGAATCGCTACCTCGGTATTATTCTGAAAAAAATAAACCTGCCTTCCGCGATAATTGAAAACCCCATCCTGGTGTTGCCCCAGCCCATACCAGGCTTCCTCCGGCTGTCCAATAAATGACTGGGTCAATTGGTGGGATGGTTGCCCTTCATGAACAACCGGTTCAAATTGCCGGCCACCCGGTTTTTTTTCAGAAAGAAGGATTTTCCCCCTGGCATCATAAAAGTTTACAACACCTGATTTAAGCTGTACTACTGCTTTAAGGGAGGCCGTTTTAAGCACCAGTTCTTCCCCTTTTTCTTCAATAGTCCAGTTTAGGTGCGGCTTTTCAACAGGCAACACAACCAGGCTCTGATCAGCACAAAATTGCTTTCCCGGGGCTGCAAGTACCCGGATTATTTTATCTGAAATAACTTCCAGTTGAACGGCACCTGATTGGCCGGTAATCTCTGGATCGGTGAAAACAATTACTCCCTTTTCCGTTTTTTTATAGGGTACCGGACCGCTTCCCAGCATCCGGATCGGGCCGCACAGCAGCAGCAAAAAGAGGATGAGTGAAATACTCCTCATATGGCAAACATTTCTTTGGTGATAGAAAACAATTCGCCATAAAGCTAGACTGGGACTGCGTTTTAGAGGGGTGTCCTTTGATAACGATTAGGTATCCGATTGTTTATATTTAGATGGAATCACCCCAAATTCTTCTTTAAAATAGCGGGCAAAGAGTTTTGGATTATTAAATCCGACCTCATAGGCAATTTCCGAAACCGTTTTTCCGCTTTTTAATAACTGAGCAGCCCGTTTCATCCGGATCGATCGGATAAATTCCAATGGTGCCTTTCCGGTTAGTGAGACCAACTTTTTGTAAAGGGCAACCCGGCTCATATTCATTTCACGACTGAATTCTTCCACCGAAAAATCCGGATTATCCATCTGTCGTTCAATTATTAACAATGCCTGCCGGATAAATTCTTCATCCAGCAGGGTCACGGTAATATCACTGGGATTCACTTCCAGCTGTTTCTGGAAACGCTTTTGCAATAACTTTTGCTGTGCCAGCAAATTCTGAATCCGGGAGGCCAGGATTTCAAAGGTGAACGGTTTGGTTATATAATCATTAATTCCAATTTGATAGCCTTCCAATTGCTTTTCCTCACTACCCATAGCTGTCAATAATATAACCGGGATATGGGCAGTCGCTGTTTCGCCTTTAATTAACCTGGCCAGTTCTATTCCATTCAATTCCGGCATCATGATATCACTCACAACAAGATCTGGGTTACGACTTTTAACTAGATCCCAGCCCTGCCTGCCATTTACGGCTTCCACAATAGTATAACTGGATTGAAGGTTATCCTTCAGATAAAAGCGCAGGTCTTCATTATCCTCTACGATTAAGATGGTTTTTCTATGCTCCTTTTTTTCGTCCGCATGTGCAGGCTGATTAAATACCGGATTAGTGAGGCCTGTATTTATTTTTCGAACTGGAATACGAACGATAAAACTGGTTCCTTTATCCGGCTCGCTCTTAACCTGAATAGTACCCTGATGCAATTTTACAAATTCACGGGTGATGGCCAATCCAATACCTGTGCCCTGATTCACCATATTCTCCGGCAACTCCGACTGGAAAAAACGTTCAAAAATCCGATCCTGCTGGTCAGCTGCAATTCCAATACCCGAATCTGAAATAGTAATTGCCACCTGCTCTGGCCCATCAAGTTTATTGGTTTTTATGTCAACTGAAACAAATCCCTTGTCAGGTGTATATTTATATGCATTGGAAAGCAGGTTAAATAAAATTTTCTCCATCTTATCCTTATCAAAGTACATTTCCAGGTGTTCCAGCTCGGACTCAAAAGAAAATTGAATGGATTTTTTTTCCGCAATATCTGTGAAAGAGTAACTGATTTCTTTCACAAATCCGATAATATCACCAATTGAAGCATGTAAGCGGATTTCTTCTACTTCCATCTTACGAAAATCCAGCAGTTGGTTCACCAGATTTAATAAGCGTTTGGCATTTCTCTGAACAAGATGTAATTGTTTTTTCTGATCCGGCTGAATGGTTTGGTGAATGATTTTATCCAGGGGAGCAAGGATAAGACTAAGCGGAGTTCGGAATTCATGACTAACGTTGGTAAAAAATTTTGTTTTCAGTCGGTCCATTGCCTGCATTCGCTCTGCTTCCCGTTTCTGCTGCTGCACCGCAAACCGCATGCGCGCTCTCTCAATGATAATCCTTCGCCCTAACCAAAGCAATCCCACTACAAATAAGAAATAGAGCATATAGGCCAATGGAGTTAGCCAGAACGGCGGCTTCATGCTGATTTTAAGAGACTTTATTTCAGACCACTCTCCCTGATTGTTCAGGGCCTTAACCCGAAAAGTATAGGAACCCGGATCGAGATTGGTATAGGTAACCCGACGCTGCTTCTGATCAGTAAACAACCAATCTTCATTAAACCCTTCCAGTTGGTATGCAAACCGGTTTGGGGTACCTGAAAAATCAAGCGAAGCAAATTCAATAGAGAATATATTCTCCCGATGTGTTAGTATTAATTCTTCCAATTCAGTAATTGAAACAGGCAATACCACCCGTCCATTCTTTTTTGTGCCTACTTCCACTGACTCGTTATACACCTGCAACCCGGTAATTAGAACCGGAGCAATCAGGGTCTGCTGATTTAAAAGAGCTGGTTGTATAATATTAAACCCATTAGGTCCCCCAAGTATTACTTCACCCTTTGAACTTAATAGTGCCGCATTTTCATTAAACTCACGTCCTTGTAAATTATTGGATTCATCATATTTGATAACAGTCAGGGACATCTTGTTCTCTTCCTGGGCATTCGCCTTTATTTTACAAAGACCATTGGGCGTACTAATCCAGATAGCATGTTGCCGGTCTTCCGTAAGGGTTAGAATTGAATTATCAGGAAGTCCGTCTGCTTGGGTAAAATGCTGAAAATTGTTGGTCGCCGGTTGAAACAGATTTAATCCCTCTCTGGTTCCAATCCAGATTCGACCTTTTTTATCTTCCAATAAGCTGATTACATTATTATTACTAAGACTAGCCGAACTATCCGCATTGTATTGATAATGTCTGACTGATTTAAGGTCTTTCGACAGAACAGTAATTCCAGTTGCTGTACCAATCCAAAAATTTCCGTTGCTGTCTTCTAAAATAGAGGAGATATAATTATCAATCAGGGCCGGCACCTTACCGGATTCCTTTGAAAAATGCTTAAACTGTTGTTGGTCCTCTTCCAAAAGATTCAGTCCTCCATTCAGAGTGCCTACCCAAATTCGATTTTGCCGATCCTGATAAATTTCCCATACCCGATTATCGCTCAGGCTGCCAGCATCACCTTCAATGTGACGGTAGTGGGTAAACTGTTTTCCATCAAAGGTCGAAAGTCCGCCAAAATAAGTACCTACCCAAAGTCGGTTGGTATGATCCACGAGTAAGCTGACCACTACATTATTACTCAGACTGGCAGCATTTAAAGGATCATGCAGGTATCGTTTGAAGCTTTGTTGCTGACGATCATAATAAATCAATCCGCCGCCATTGGTACCGATCCATAAATTTCCCTGCTGATCTTCTACAAAACGATTCACATCATCAAATGGCAGGCTGCCGGGAACAGCTTCCAGATGATGGATATGTTGAAATTGCAACAGGTTGGCATTGTAATAACTGGCGCCCTGTTTATAGGTTCCAAGCCAAATAATACCCTCACTATCCTGGTGCATAGTAAGAATACTATTCTGTGCTATGGATTTTGGATTGAGGGGATCATTCGTCAGATATCGTACTGTCTTCTTCGCCCGATTTAGAAGGTTGATCCCCCCATGATCTGTCGATACCCATATATTTCCTTCTCTGTCTTCCAGTACACCTGTAATCAGGTCATTATTCAATTGAAGAGGTTGGGTGTTTTCGTTTATGCGTACCAGTTGTTCGTCTTCCTGTAAATAAAAAATACCATTGGGTGTATTGGCAGTATAAATCCAGGGTTGCCCGGCTGAATCCGCAAAAAGCCGGTAATCGAATTCACCCTGATTCACCTGGTCAAGGTCATAACTGCTGTATTCCACCTGGCCCGTTTGTATGGAACGTTTTTCCAGTAATCCATCCTTATAGACCAGCCATATTTTACCATTCTTTGTTTCCTTAAAACTGGTTGGTTGGATAGATCGGCTCTGTTTAGTGGCCGTGGAGAATTTTTTGGCAACAGCCTGTGCGGAATTGATTTGGAATAATCCCGATTGATTGAATAAAAACCAATAGCTGCCAGATATTCCCTGTTCAATTTGTAGCAGGGAGTCGATCGGTAATTGGCGTTCTTTTAGCCAACTTTGATAATCGGGATTAAACTGTTCTGTTTTTGAATTATAAATGCAGGGTTGCTTTCGCGTCATAACCCAGATTTCCTGTCCGGGTAATTGATACAATCCGCTTACATTATTATCAACCAGACTGGTTGGATTTCCCTGGCTCGAGCGAAATTGTTTAAGATCAGACCCGTCGAATCGATTGAGTCCCGACATCGTGCCTAACCAAAGAAATCCCTGCTGATCTCTCAGGATCGTATTTACCTGATTATTGGATAAGCCCGAATAAATATCCAATTGAGAAAAATTGTATTGTCTGGATTGCCCGGATCCGGTTGCGGCAAACCCAAGAATTAAGAATAGCAGGCTGGTTCTGAATAACATACATCTGCAAAATAGTACATTCCTGAAAGATCATCGAACTCTCCCTACCTTTGCAGTATGAATCTTGATTATCAGTCTATACTACCTGCCGATTTTGATGGCAGCTCCCGTGTTTGGATTTACCAGAGCAACCGTATTTTCGGCATTATGGAAGCCCTGGAGCTGGAAAAAATTTTCCATGCATTTACCGAACAATGGCAGGCGCATGGAGAACCGGTAAAAGGGTATGCCAACCTGTTTTTTGGACAGTTTATCGTATTAATGGCCGATGAAACCCAAACCGGTGTGAGTGGCTGTTCAACAGACAGTTCCGTTCGTATGATTAAGGCTATTGAAGAAAAATTCGGTGTGAGTATGTTCGACCGGCAGTTGCTTGCTTTTGTTGTGAAGGACAAAGTTCAATTGATTCCGCTGACGCAACTGGCTCCTGCAGTAGAAGGCGGATTTCTTACCGGAGAAACACTTTACTTCAATAACCTGGTGGCAACCAAAGCAGACCTTGAAAAAAACTGGATTATTCCGGTTAAAGAAAGCTGGTTAAAAACTAAGTTACCTTTGGAGAAGGCTTAAAATTTATCCAGCAGATAAGAAATATCAGGATTGGAATTATCCAATCCTGCAGGGAAATTTTGGGTGAAGCTTTTATACTCCAAAAGCTTTGAATAAAATCACTAAAATACGCTGCTATTAAGATATAAATCCCTTCAATAATCGGAATGAAGTAGGAAAAGATTATTGAAATTATTACAACCCAAATTTTTTGTCTGTTTGATTGCCACCAAAACAACTGATGAAAAAGGAACCCAAATAAGAATATACTAACTATCCGGATTAAGAAAAACTCATTTAGACTATACAGATCAACATCTTCGACACCAGTTTTGAAATCAACTTTTGAACTAATCATCCGATTAATCATTTGAACCGACTCCAACATCAATAAAAGAATTTGTATAGCTAATGCAACTATTCCCGATTTATTTAGAAATTGTTTTCTCCTTTTTCGAAAACATTCAAAGAATAAAAGCCCGATTAAAAAAATAGCAGTAGAGAATACATAACCAGACAAAAGATTTACTAATAAACCCCAAAAGTTATTAATCAAATTATCTATCAAAATTGCAATATAAACGCGGTTCCTTCTCCTTCCACGCTTTGGACAGTAATATTTCCTTTATGCAGCATCATAATCTGTTTGCATAAACTCAGGCCAATTCCGCTGCCACTTTTTTTGGTACTGAAAAATGGAATAAAGATTTTATCCATAATTTCAGCAGGCATTCCAACACCATTATCAGCCACTTTAACCAGGGTTCTATTGTTGGGGCCTTTACTTGCAGATAATATTATACGGGGCTGCGGACGCTCCCGTACAGCATCCATCGCATTTACCAGCAAATTAATCAGAACCTGATCGACCAGATTGGTATCCGCTTCAATGGTTATTCCTGGTTCCTTTAAAATAATTTCTACCTCAATATTTAATTGCTCCAATTTAGGCTGCATCAATTGCTGTAAATTTACAAAAAGATCCAGTACCTGCACTGTCTCCAAATTCAGCTTGGTGATTTTGTTCAGGTTGCGGTAAGTTTCAGCAAACCGAAGCAATCCTTCACTTCGTCTTTTGATGGTTTCGATACCTAATTCCAGGTCTTCAAATCTCCCATTTGGATCCTGTAATTCCCCCACTGCCTTATGCAGGCTTTTTTTGAGCGTATCCGCCAGCGAGGATATCGGTGCCACCGAATTCATAATTTCATGCGTCATCACACTAAGTAGTCGTTGCCAGGCCTTGCTTTCCGTTTCATCCAGGGCTTCATTCACGTTTTGAAAAGCAATCAGTTTATAGGTTTGGGACTCCGTTTGAAATGCAGAACAACTTACAAGTACTTTAAAACTATCTTTCTCCAAATGAGCAGTGGCCACTTTAACCTCACCAGGTTTTATAGACTTAACGACATCTCCCAATTCCGCATCCCTTCTCCCTAGTGAATCAATTGTTTTCAAATATGGAATCTGCAACATGCGCTTTAGTGCTTCATTCATCCAGACTACATTCCCTGTGGCCAGTTCATAGGACAGAATTCCTGTATCCACCAGTTCAAGTATACGTTGGAGATACTGATACTGCGTTTCCTTTTCCTTACTGATTACTTTGAATGCTGTATTAATTTCATTAAACCCCTTACGTAAAGGCTGTAATTCAGATGGGGCGTGTTTAACATCAAAATAGCGGGTAAAATCGCGGTAATGAACAGATTCCACAAATTGCCTCAACTCATTCTGCGCCTTTTGCTGGTACCGATATAAATCATACAATAAAAAGATTGCCAATGGGAATACTAATAATAAAAAACGATACTGAGCTGCTGCCAGTAACCAGGCAGCTCCGCAAAGCACGGCAAACAGCAACAATACTTTGAGCAGTAGTTTATTATTTTCCCAAAAATTAGATATCATATTTACTTAATCGACGATATAGAGCAGTTCTTGTAAGGCCCAATTCTTTTGCGGCTTTGGTTATGTTCCCATTATGTTTTTCGATCACTTTAAGAATGGTGTTTTTCTCCACTGTACTCAAATTGGTTTCTTTTGGCTCTTCAACACCTTCCGTGGCAAATTCAATAGGAGAAAATAATAAATCAGCTGATTTTAATTCGTCCCCTTCGGCCATAATTACCGCGCGTTCAATGGTGTATTGCAATTCTCTGACATTACCCGGAAAAGGATAGGTCAATAATTTTTCCCTCGCCCCTTTATCAAAACTCAACTGAGGTTTCATGTATTTCTGACTGTAAATCTGGTTAAAATGATCAGCAAGTAATAGGATATCCTTTCCTCTTTTCCTTAATGGAGGAACAATAATTTCTACCGTATTGATCCGGTAAATCAGATCTTTCCTAAACCTTCCTTCATTGGCCAGTTCCTGCAGCGGAAGATTGGTAGCACAAACCAGTCTTACATCTATAGGCATGGGTTTATTGGATCCAAGCCGGGTTACTGTTCGATTCTGTAAAACCGAAAGCAGTTTCGCCTGTTGCTGTAAACTTATATTACCAATTTCATCCAGGAAAATAGTACCTCCATTCGCAGTTTCAAAACGCCCCATCCTGTCCTCACGGGCATCTGTAAACGCACCTTTTACATGACCAAATAATTCACTTTCAAAAAGGGATTCGGTTAAGGCCCCAACATCCACTTTTACAAATGGTTTGGAAGCCCTTAAGGAATGTTGATGAATCGCTTTTGCGATCAGATCCTTACCTGTACCATTCTCTCCGAGAACAAGAATGTTCGCATCCGTAGGTGCAATCTTTTCAATCTTATAAAAAATGGCTTCCATTTGTTCCGATTCACCCAGTAATTCCGATCCGATCAGGCTTTTTGTGTCAAGAATTTCCCCCGATTTTTTTCCTTCTTTTTTCTTCAGTACTTCTTTAATCGTTGCAATCAAACGATCGTTGTGCCAGGGTTTCACTACAAAATCGGATGCACCTTCTTTAAGTGAGCGAACCGCCAGGTCCACATCGCCATAGGCTGTAATCATTATTACACCGGCATCACTTTTTAATTCTTTGATTCTTCGAAGCCAGAATAACCCTTCATTGCCGGTATGAAGAGAACTGTTGAAATTCATATCCAACAGAATAACATCAAAACGGTTTCCAGGAACAAGGTGGTTAATTTCCTGCGGATTCTTTTCCGTTACCACTTCCTTTACTTCCGATTTCAATAAGAGACGGACCGCTGTCAGAACATCGGTATCATCGTCAATAACCAGTATGGAGGCATTTTTTAGCGTCATATTTCAAGGACACAAGTATAGGATTTATTTCCAGTGTTCGTATATCTCAATTGCGAACAGTTAATGTATCAAAAGCGAACACAGGGTACTCATGATAATTTCAAAGGATATTGAAAATCAGCAATTTAGTTTTTGGCACAGGGTTTACATAAGCTAAGAAAGCACAATCAACGAAAAAATTACGAACTGTGGACAGAGTCATCGAAAAAAAGAAGTGGTCAACCAAAAAGCTGGTTACAATAGGGGGCATTATCGCCCTCATAGCCCTTATTGCAGGAAGTTTCTATTTTACACAGGGTGCCAGCCGGTTGAATGTAGATACAGAACGCATTTCCATTAGTGATATCACCAAGGGGATTTTCCAGGAAACCATTCCTGTAAATGGGGTAGTGCTTCCGGTTACCACTATATACCTCGATGCTACAGAAGGCGGCCGGGTAGAAGAAAAATACGTGGAAGACGGTGCCATGATGACCAAGGGACAGCCTATCCTTCGATTGAGCAATACCGATCTTGAACTTAGTCTGTCGAATCAGGAAACACAGGTTTTCAATGTATTGACACAGATGCAGATTTCAAAAAACAATGCCGACCAGAATACCATTACCCGCCTGAATCAAATGGCAGAAGTGGACAATGCCTTAAAAGAAGCAGAGCGCCTGTATAAAGTGAATGAACGCCTGTATGACCAGAAAGCCATTGGAAAACAGGAATATCAGTCTAGCAGAAACCTATATGACTATCAGGTTAAAAGAAAAACGCTAACCATCGATATTCTTAATAAAGATTCTGTTTCCAACCGACAGCAACTTTCCCAAATGCAGCAAAGCTTTGAACGTATGCAAAATGCACTTCAACTTATGCGGAAAAAAGTGGGCGATCTGATTGTAAGAGCACCGGTAGATGGACAATTGACTTCACTGGATGCAGAAATCGGGCAGTCAAAAAATAAAGGGGAACGCCTCGGACAGCTGGATGTTATGAGTGGATATAAAATCCGGGTGGATGTAGATGAACATTATATATCCCGGATTTTCACCGGGCTAAGAGGAACTTTCAGCTTTGCCGGAAAGGAATACGCTCTGCTCATTAAAAAGATTTATACCCAGGTAACCGGCGGACGTTTTCAGGTGGATATGGAATTTGAAAAAGAAGTACCGCAGGGTATCCGCCGCGGTCAAACGCTTCAGATAAGGCTGGCACTTTCGGATGAAAAACAGGCAATCCTTCTTCCAAAAGGTGGTTTTTATCAGCAAACCGGTGGTAACTGGGTGTATAAAGTAAATGAAGCCGGAACAATGGCTTATAAAGTGAATGTGCAACTGGGAATGCAGAGTCCGGATAATTATGAAGTACTGGAAGGATTGCAACCCGGCGACAAAGTCATCACCTCCAGTTATGAAAATTTCGGCAATAACCAGGAACTCGTCCTTAAAGGAGGTCAAAAATGAGTTGTGAGATGAACTTCGGGGTGCCCAACTTTTAACTTTTTACTTTTAATTTTTTACTTTCTATACCATGCTTCCAATCATAACCAAAATATTTCTGCTGATGGTAGTTGCCATTTGCTCCAGCAATTCGCTGATAAGTGGCGAAAATTGTGTGGAACCTGCATTCACCCAACCGGCCTGTTCAGCAGAACCATTGAACCTTATCCAGGAGGATCAATCCAGTTTACTGGAAGAATCCTCCCCTCTTTTCATTCTCACCACTATATAATAAATTGACCACAGTATGATCAAGATCAGCCAACTAGAAAAAATTTACCGCACGGAAGAAGTGGAAACCGTGGCGCTGAACAAATTATCGCTCGAAGTTAAAGAAGGCGAATTTGTTGCCATAATGGGACCATCCGGTTGTGGTAAATCGACCTTATTAAATATTCTCGGACTGCTGGATGATCCTGATGCCGGCTCCTTCGTTTTTAATGGCATTGAAGTAGCTGGATTCAATGAACGTAAACGTGCCGACCTACGCAAACGAAATATTGGGTTCGTCTTCCAGAGTTTTAACCTTATTGATGAACTCACGGTATATGAAAATGTGGAACTTCCCCTTATCTATACCGGTGTAAAACCTGCTGAAAGAAAAAAAATAGTAGAAGATGTGTTGGATAAAATGGTCATCATGCATCGCCGAAATCACTATCCCCAGCAATTATCCGGCGGTCAGCAACAACGGGTAGCCGTTGCCCGTGCCGTGGTTAATAATCCCAAACTTATACTGGCGGATGAACCAACCGGTAACCTGGATTCTTCCAATGGTAATGAAGTAATGCAACTATTGACTGATCTGAATGAACAGGGCACTACGATCATAATGGTAACGCACTCTGAGCACGATGCCCGATACAGCCACCGTATCATTCGCATGCTTGATGGTCAAACCGTTATGGAAAATATCATGGTCTGACCAAAAAATATCCGTCGGGTACCTGACGGGTGAAAAAACAACTATATGATCTTCAACTACTGCAAGCTGGCTTTTCGAAACCTTACCAAAAACAGGTTCTTTACCATAATTAATATAACCGGCCTCACAATCGGTATGGCAGCTACCCTGCTCATCTTTTTGTGGGTGTATAGTGAGCGTTCCTGGAATAAAGAACATACCAATTATCACCGGATTTCCCATGTACATGTGAACAGGAATTTCAACGGGGAAATTAATACCGGATCAGATATGATGTTCCCTCTCGCAGAAGCCGCTATGATGGCAATTCCTGAGGTTGAAAAAGCCTCTGTCACAGGATTTCCTGCAAGTACAATGCTTACGGTTGGTGAAAAAAAGATCAATCGCCAGGGTATAACAACCAGTCCTGAATTTCTCAACATTTTCAGTTTTGAGTTTTTACAGGGGCAGGCTGATGGATTGAAAGATCCTGATGGAATCATCCTGACAGAATCAACGGCTAACAGTCTATTCAACAGAATAAATGTTGTTGGTGAAGCAGTTAAAATCAATAATGACCGTACTGCCTACGTGAAAGCCGTAATTAAGGATCCAGCAAGTACCAGTACGGTGCAATTCGATGTATTGCAATCTTTCAATACTTCTTCTCAATGGGTGAAAAATTCTCAAACAGACTGGGTCAATTGCGGTAACCGGATTTTCTTTCTTCTTCGCGAAGGTGCTGATAAAGCATCTGTTGAGGCAAAAACACTCGCATTGATACGCGCAAAAACAGGATCTGAAAATCCAACGACCCGTGGACAGATAATTTTACATCCGATGAGCAAATGGCGCTTATATGAAGAATTTAAAGACGGAATTAATACCGGGGGAAGAATTCAATATGTACGATTGTTCACGTGGATTGCCATTATAATACTACTGATTGCCTGCGTAAATTTCATGAATCTTTCAACAGCGCGCTCAGAAAAAAGAGCCCGTGAAGTAGGTATTCGGAAAACACTTGGCTCAATGAGGCGCCAACTGGTTTTTCAGTTTATCGCAGAATCAATATTATTGGCCTTATTTGCCTTTTTGATCTCCCTATTGGTTGTATGGATTACCCTGCCTTCCTTTAGCAGGATACTGAATCAACCTATACAACTACCCTTCAAAGAACCAATTTGGTGGTTAATTGGAATGGGAATTATTCTAATTACAGGAGTTATAGCGGGTAGCTATCCTGCCTTGTTTTTATCCGGCTTCAAACCTGTTAAAGTATTGAAAGGTACATTCCTTACAGGAAAATCCGGACTTACTCCCCGGAAAATATTGGTCACAGCACAATTTTCAATTTCTATTCTATTGATCTCCGCTACGCTGTTGATTTATCAACAAATCAAACATGTACAACAACGAGATTTGGGATACCATCAGGAAAACCTGCTTATGGTCAATTCATCAGCTCAATTGGACAGGCAGTTAAAAGCAGTAAAAAATGAACTGTATGCCACTGGCATGGTTGAATCAGTTAATCGCACAAGTAATCAGATTACTGATCTTTTCGGATATACATCGGGCATTCGGTACAGCGGAGCACCACAGGCAGATAATCTGGTAATCGGTTTTATGTTTACCGATGAAGATTTTGCTAAAACTTTAGAATCAAAAATCCTGGACGGACGGGATTTTCTGGCCAGTGATACCCAACAAATTCTGCTAAACAAAGCCGCCGTACAGGTTCTTGGCATGAAAGATCCGGTTGGCAAAGTTGTAACATGGGCCGGGCGCGAACGTACCGTAGTTGGCGTAGTTGAGAATATGGTAATTAATTCACCATACGCTGCACCGGAACCCATGATGCTCGTTCAGGGTGCCGCCTGGGCTGGAAGAATAAATATTCGATTTAAAGAAGGAATCGACATTAAAAAAGCCGTGTCAGCCGTTGAACAAATCTATCGAAAATTCAGTCCGGATTATTTATTCGAATATCGTTTTATTGATGACTTCTTTAATGAAAAGTTCAATAATGAAAAGTTGGTTGGTCAGCTTTCTATCGTGTTCTCAGGGATGGCCATTTTTGTTTGCTGCCTCGGGCTTTTCGGACTTGTTTCCTTTGCAATTGAACGACGAAAAAAAGAAATAGGAATTCGTAAAGTGTTGGGTGCTTCCGTAAAGCAATTGCTGGTATTGCTATCTCAGGAATTTGTACTTCTAATTGCATTTGCCTTCCTGATTGCAATTCCGCTTACCTGGTGGATGATGCATGGCTGGCTTGCAAATTATGCATATAGAATAACTATCAATCCTTTGATTTTCCTTTTGGTTGCTGCTGCAGTTGCATTGATTGCATTTATTACAATAAGCCTGAACGCATCAAGAGCCGCATTGAAAAATCCGGCCACCTCGCTCCGATCAGAATAACCTTATTTCTTTCACCCGACCGGTGGCACCGGTCGGGTGAAAGAAATTAAATACAGTTGAAATGTTTAACAATAATTGGAAAATAGCCTATCGAAGCCTGTTAAAGAATAAATTCTTTACAGCTTTAAATATAATTGGGCTTGCTGCCGGCTTAACCTGCTTTTTATTGATTACACTATATGTGACCCATGAACTGAGCTTTGATCATCATAATAAAAAAGCGGATCGGATATTCCGTATTAATACAGATATAGTGATGGGTGGAACTGAACTAGTTATGGCAGTTACTCCTGATCCAATGCCTGAAATTTTGAAAAAAGATTATCCGGAAATTGAAGAATACACAAGAATATACGCCAGCTCCGGTTCCAAACTGATTAAAAAAGGTGCCACCTTTTTAAATGAGGCGTCGGTAGCTCATGTGGATTCCACCTATTTCAAGGTATTCACCGCAACAGCTATTTCAGGTGATTTGAACACTGCACTTAATGAACCCAATACAGTTGTTGTCACCAAATCCATGGCAGAAAAATATTTTGGAACTACCGATATTCTTGGGAAAACATTGGAAACCAATGATAATGGCTCCACCATTTATAAAATTACCGGGGTTATTGAAGATATTCCAAAGCAGTCGCATTATCGTCCTGATTTATTGTTTTCAATGGATAATGCCCCCTATCAATTTGGCCAACTACTCAGCCATAATTTTCAGACCTATCTCCTGTTAAATGATGGCAACAATGCTGCCAGTCTGGAAGCCAGGTTTTCTGAGTATGTAATACGACATGTTTTGCCAGCAGCAAAACAGGAAATGCAGATTAATAGTATGGAAGAATTTGAACAGGCCGGAAACAAACTGAAGTACAGCCTGATGCCCCTCACTGATATCCATTTACATTCCAATCGCTTTCCCGAGCTTGCCGTAAATGGTAATATTCAGTATGTTTATATATTTTCTGCTGTAGCTGTTTTTATTCTCTTAATTGCCTGCATTAACTTCATGAACCTTTCAACTGCCAGATCTGCCAACCGCGCTCGCGAGGTAGGAATCCGGAAAGTATTGGGTTCAGAAAAAACAGCACTTATCAGACAATTCCTTACAGAGTCAACACTTCTCTCCTATCTGGCTATTTTTCTTGCCTTTCTTGCAACAGCCTTATTATTGCCTCTTTTCAATGATATCTCCGGTAAGCAATTTGAGCTTCCTGATCTTTTCGATCCCTTTTTTATAGCTTTGCTGTTCCTTCTTCCACTAGTAGTTGGTTTGCTCGCGGGTATTTATCCAGCATTTTTTCTTTCCTCCTTTCAGCCATTGCAGGTGTTAAAATCAAAATTTAGTACTGGCCATACCAAAGGCGCATTGCGTAGCACGCTTGTTGTAGTACAATTCGTTACCTCCATAGTACTAATCATTGGTACCCTTGTTATTTATCGTCAGTTGAATTATATACAAACCAGAAATATTGGATTCAATAAGGACCAATTGCTGGTGATCAATAACACATTCGCACTGGGTAATCAAAAGGAGGGATTTCGAAATGAAATTCTGAAATTGTCCGGGGTTACAGGCAGCACCAACAGCGGATTTTTACCGGTATCCGCAAGCTCCAGAAATGACCGTACCTTTTCCACTCAGGCAACAATGACATCCAGTTCCGGTTTGAATACCCAAATCTGGGGAGTGGATGAAAATTATATTCCCCTTTTGGGAATGGAAATGAAGTATGGAAGAAATTTCTCAAAGGAATTCGGAACCGATTCTTCCGGTATCATTATTAATGAAACAATTGCATCCCTTATGGGAATTGAAAATCCGGTTGGACAAAAATTATATTCGGGAAATAATGGTGGCATAACAACTCCATATACAATAATCGGTGTTGTAAAAAACTTTCATTTTGAATCACTGAAACAGCAAATTGGTCCGGTTGCATTCTGGCTAAGGCCTGCAGACTATTCAATGGCATTTAAAGTCAATGCAAAAAATATAAACCCCTTGCTGGCAAGTATTGAACAAACATGGAACAAAATGGCCCCTGATATGCCATTTGAATATAGTTTTCTGGATGAATCCTTTGCCCGCATGTATGAGTCAGAGCAACGGGTGGGTCAATTAGCAATTAGTTTTGCGGTCCTAACTATCCTGATCGCCTGTCTTGGTTTATTCGGTCTTGCAGCTTTTATGGCAGAACAGCGCAACAAAGAAATTGGCGTTCGGAAAGTCCTGGGAGCATCTGTTCAGCACATAATGGGATTACTTACCCGTGACTTTATAAAGCTGGTGGGAATCGCAGCAGTAATTGCATTTCCAATAGCCTGGTATGCCATGCATAAATGGCTGGAGAATTTTGCATTTAAAACTTCTATTGGCTGGTGGATATTTTTTGTGGCTGGTGGTATTGCGATCTTAATTGCTCTTATTACTGTAGGCGGGCAGGCATTAAAAGCAGCCATTACCAACCCGATCAAAAGTTTGCGATCAGAATAAAATTAGACTATGCTGTACAGTTACTTAAAAATTGCTTTTAGAAATCTGGGTAAATACAAAGGTTTCTCTGCCATCAATATTCTTGGTTTGGCTGTAGGTATGGCATCAGCCATTCTGATCTTTTTGTGGATTTCACATGAAATCAGTTATGACCGGTTTCATGAAAAAAAAGACCGCATTTATGAAGCATGGAATAAAGGAAGTTTTAATGGAAAGATTTCCTGCTGGAATACCACACCCAAAATTCTTGCAAAAGCCTTACAATCAGATATACCCGAAATAGAGACAACAACCCGGGTAAACTGGACTGATTCTTACCTGACAAAATTTGGTGAAAAAACCATGATGATGAAGGCTTCCGTGGTAGATTCCACCTTTCTTCAGGTTTTCAGTTTTCCTGTTCTTAAAGGGGATTCTGCCACTGCATTAATGAATCCAACCGGAACGGTAATCACCCTATCGACCGCCCAAAAACTTTTTGGAAACGAAAATCCAATAGGAAAAATACTGGAACTAAACGAACAATACCAGCTTACAGTTACTGCAGTAGTACAGGATCCGCCAAATAATTCACGTTTTCAATTTGAATGCCTGGTCCCCTGGTCATTTTTACGAAGCCAGGGAGGAGATGATGACTATTGGGGAAATAATTCAACCCGTACATATGCCCTGTTAAAAGCAGGCACTAATGCTGAAACTGCCAATGCAAAACTGGTTGAATTCAGAAAAAAATATGACCGGGATGATCCAAAAGGTGGGTTCTTCCTTTACCCGATAGAACGATGGAGACTATATTCCAATTTTACTGAAGGTGTTGAAGAAGGAGGCATGATCGAATACATTCGCATATTTTCTATTGTAGGAGCTATCATTCTGCTGATTGCCTGTATTAATTTTATGAATCTTAGTACGGCTAAAAGTGAAAAAAGAGCAAAAGAGGTTGGAATCCGTAAAGTAATCGGCGCCATGCGTCATAATTTAATGGGACAGTTCCTGGGAGAATCAATTCTCATTGCTTTTCTTGCCGGCTTGCTTGCTATTGTACTCGTACAATTGACTCTTCCATCTTTTAATACATTTACCGGAAAAATTGTTCGGCTTGATTATACCAATGGTTCCGCATGGACGCTATGGTTTTGTTTTATTCTGTTAACCGGCTTGATTGCGGGAAGTTATCCGGCATTCTTTCTTTCCGGATTTCAGCCAACCAAAGTTCTTAAAGGAGCTTTCAAAAAAACACAGGCTGCAATCAATCCAAGAAAAGTATTGGTTGTATTGCAATTCACTTTTGCAATCGTATTGATCATTTGCACACTGGTAATAAACAAACAGATCAATCATGCACGCAACCGGAATAATGGATACAACAAGGATCAGCTGGTCTATTACTTCATGACGGGTACCACAGAGAAAAATTATACACTTATTAAAAATGAATTACTTTCATCCGGAACAGCTGTTTCCGTAACCAAAACCAGCGCACCGTTAACAGAAGGCTGGAGTAATACATGGGGCATCAACTGGAAAGGAAAGCAGGAAAATGACCGGACCTTGTTTGATCGCTTTTGTGCTGACCAGCAATTTGTTACAACCGCCGGACTGGAATTGGTAAAAGGCAGAGATTTTGATCTGGCAACCTACCCTTCCGACTCAACGGCGATACTATTAAATGAATCTGCTGTAGCTGCAATGGGCTTTAAGGATCCGATCGGACAAACTTTACAGGATAATGGACGCGACTGGACTGTTGTCGGAGTAATCAAAGATTTTATTTTGCATTCGCCATTCGCAAAAACGCAACCGATGTTCATTCAGGGTGCGAAGGGCTGGTTCAATGTCATTCATTTCAGACTAAATGCCGCCAATTCAGTAAGTGAAAACCTAAAAAAAGCGGAAACCATTTTCAAAAAATTCAACCCAAGCTACCCCTTTGATTATACATTTGTGGATGATGCTTATGGTGCAAAATTTGAAGAAGAAAAAAAGATGGGATCGCTTGCAGCATTGTTTGCCGGACTCACCATTTTCATCTCCTGTATGGGGTTATTTGGACTGGCTACTTACATGGCAGCTACCCGTTTTAAAGAAATTGGTATCCGCAAGGTGTTGGGAGCTTCAGTTGCATCAATTACCACCTTATTATCCAAAGACTTTCTAACACTGGTTTTGATCTCATTCCTTATTGCAAGTCCGCTTGCCTGGTTGCTTATGAATCAATGGCTTGAATCCTATGCTTATAAAACAGCCATCGATGGTTGGATCTTTATTGCAACAGGTTTTTTGAGCATGTTGATTGCAGTATTAACCACCAGCTTACAGGCAATAAAAGCTGCAGTTTCGAACCCGGTAAAAAGTCTAAAATCAGAATAAATCCTGAAAATGATAAAGAATTATTTCACTATCGCATTTAGAAATATCCGCAGATACGGAACACATTCCCTGCTAAACATTACCGGCCTGGCTATTGCACTGGCGGCCTGTCTGGTTATATTTCTTGTATTGCAGCATGAACGAAGTTATGATCAATACCATACCAATGCCAGCAGGGTTTTCCAGATAGTAAAAAAAGAAGTGAAAGATGGCAATGAAGAATTCTATTCAGGAATCGCTTTCCCGGCCAGAAAGGCTCTCAGCAATGATTTTCCGCAGGTTCAGTTTACCCAGTTTTTTGTTTCAAACGGTTCCCAGATAACAGTTTTAGATCAGGAAAATAAAATTACCAATCAGAAATTCATAGAAGAAACAGGTGTTTTTTTTAGTGAACCCAACTTTACTGATTTTTTTGATTTAAGCTGGATTGCAGGACAACCGGAGATTTTGAATCAACCCGGCATGGTAGCAATCTCCAGATCCAAGGCTGAAAAATACTTTGGATCAGTTGATCAGGCCATGGGCAAATCCATATTATTCGACAATCAAATCCGCTTACAGGTAGCAGGAATATTTAACGATCCACCGACTAATACTGACTTCAATTTTCAGCTTGTTCCGTCGTACCAGACCTTTTTATCCAACTCCGGGGTGTGGGGATTTGAAGATGCTATTGATGGATGGGGATTATCAACATCCAATCATCAGGTATATGCACTTATACCCGAACGTACAACCGCTGACCAGATCAACTCACAAATGGGTACATTCGTTAAAAAATATTATCGGCCAGAGGCAGCGTCAAATACGTTTCATTCCCTGCATCCACTAAAAGAAATTCATTTTGATACCAGGTTTGGAAACAATGGTAGCCATGTAACCAGCAAAGCTTCCTTAAACACACTATTACTGATTGGCGTATTGATACTCCTTATGGCATGTATCAATTTTGTAAATCTGTCAACTGCACTTGCTACCAAAAGAAGCAAAGAAATCGGCATCCGGAAAGTTATTGGAGGAACGCGTACGCAATTGCGTGCACAATTGATAACAGAAACGTTTTTATTGGTGCTGTTTTCCTCCATTATTGCTCTTTTATTCTCCTGGATTGCACTCCCCTATCTAAAATACATTACTGATATCCAGGAAAAACTGAAACTGCTTAACCCGGGAAGTTTCCTGTTTCTGTTCTCTGTAATTCTGATAACCAGTGTGCTTTCAGGTTTTTACCCCGCATTTGTATTAAGTAATTTCAAACCAATTGCAGCAATTAAAAATAAAATCAATACCAGCACCTATGCTGGTTTATCTCTGCGAAGAATTCTGGTAGTATTACAATTTTCGTTTTCACAATTGCTGGTTATAGCAACTATAATAGCTATTTCTCAGATGAGCTTTATCCGCAATGCTGATCTTGGTTTCAGTAAAGATGCTACATTGCTGTTAACTGGCAGCAGCGACAGTGTTACAATTGCGCGTCAGACTGCATTTCGTGCCGAACTGAAAAAAATTCCTGAAGTACAACAGGTTTCCTTTTCATTTGATGCCCCATCAAGCGATAATAACTGGACCTCGAATTTTGCATTTGATCATAAAACGGAAGACCAGCCCTTTGATGCACATATAAAAATGGCAGATGAAGCCTATGCTGAAACCTTTGGGCTGAAACTCCTGGCAGGAACTTTTTATTCAGATGCTGATTCCGTTCAAAAAGTGGTAATTAATGAAACCATGTCCAAAAAACTCGGCATGAAAAATCCTGATGAAGCCATCGGAAAAACAATTAAGCTGGGCTTGCAGGATTGGCTGCCAATTGTTGGAGTGGTAAAAGATTTTAAAAATAATTCCCTGAGAGAAACCGTAAAACCCACTATTATTTTACGTACCAGAAACAGAGCCAGCACCTACATGAGTCAAACCAATATCAAACTGCAGACCAGTAATCCTGGCAAAGTGCTCGGAAAAATTGAGCAGCTTTGGAATACGCATTATCCCGAATATGCCTTTAGTGCAAGTTTTCTGGACGAATCCATCAATGATTTTTACCAGCAGGAAGAACGATTGAGCAGGCTATATAAAGTCTTTGCCATCCTCGCTATCATTATTTCGAGCCTCGGTTTATATGGACTTATTTCCTTCATGGCTATTCAAAAAACAAAAGAAGTAGGTATCCGAAAAGTGCTTGGAGCATCTGTCTCAAACATAGTATTACTATTTTCCAAAGAATTTACTATCCTGATACTGGTTGCATTTGCGCTTGCTGCACCAGTCGCCTGGTACCTGATGAATGCCTGGCTACAGAATTTCGTATTCAAGATCACAATAGGCTGGTGGATTTTCGCTTTGGCCATCCTTACCAGCATTCTGATTGCCTGGGCCACCGTTGGATATAAAGCCATCCGCGCTGCACTGGCCAACCCGGTTTCCAGCCTGAAAACTGAATAACCATCCACCCGACCGGTGGCACCGGTCGGGTAAAACTATAAACCAATTCTATGCTGCGCAATAATATAGTTCTGGCGATTAGGAATATAACCAGAAATAAGGCATATAGCCTGCTAAATATTACCGGGATTGCACTTGGCACGTCCGCCTTCCTGCTAATACTGCAGTTTGTCAGCAGGGAAAAAAGTTTCAATACATTTCATAAGAACCTGCATCAGCTTCACCGCCTGGTATATACCAGTCCGGATGGAAGCTCCTGGCCGGAAATGGAACCAGGAATCGGTCCGCTGATAAAAGAACAGTTTCCCAAAATTCAGGATTTTTGCAGGTATGAATCAGGAATTGCTCAGGGAGTAGTTAAGATCAATGATCCGGGGGCTGATCCTTTCAGGGAGACCGGCATTGGATATGCGGATGGCAATTTTTTCAGCTTTTTCAGCTTTCCCCTTCTTGCCGGAAATGCTGCTGATCTTGAACAGCCATTTACCGTATTTGTATCCAATAAAACTGCGAAAAAATATTTTGGCAATAAAAGTCCTATAGGACAATCCATACTTTTATACAACCAGTTTGGTGAGGGCACATTCAAAGTAGCCGGGATATATGATATTCCAGACAATTCTGATATTCAGTATGATATGGTTTTTTCCCTTGCAACCCTTGCCGTTCCTTCCTATGTAAAAGATAATGACTGGGCCGCCATTGGTAATTTATCTTCCCAGTATATTCAAACAATGGTTAATCTTTCTCCTGGTACTGATCTGACCCTTTTGGAAAAACAATTGAATGAACTTCGTCACTCAAAAATACCCGAACAGGATGGCACCAAACTGCATTTGCAGAAAATGTCTGCCATGCACCTGCCCGATTCATTTAATGACCCATTCCCAAGTTTTGGAAATTTAAAATATGTGTATGTATTAGGTCTCGTAGCAATTCTGATCGTATTCATGGCCTGGTTTAATTATGTCAATCTTTCAACTGCGCAGGCCTTAAAACGAGCGAATGAAATCGGAATACGTAAAATTATTGGGGCAAGCCGGGCTTCCCTTATACAACTTTATCTGACAGAAGCTATGTTGATGAACCTGCTGGGTGCCGGTTTAGCACTTCTGCTGGTTCTCTTTATTCAACCTGTTTTCAATAACCTGATCCAACAGGAACTATCGCTGTCATCCATTAAATGGAACAATATTACCATTACAGGTATTGGAATCCTGCTTACCGGAGCAATTTTTTCCGGTTGGTATACAGCATTGGTAATTACCGGTTATCAACCACTGACTGTACTTAAAAATAAATCCACCGGCTCTTCAGCATCTTCAGTTGTAAGGAAATACCTGGTTGTTGCACAATTTGCTATATCAATCGGACTGGTTTTATCTACTTTTATTATTTATAAACAATTGCAATACATGCAGGATAGTGCTCTTGGAATGACAATTGATAAATTATTGGTAGTGAGAGGTCCGTCTGTTGGGAAAGACAGTAGTTATGCCAACCGGAAATCAGCCTTTATATCCGGACTGGAATCCAATCCACAGGTTCAGCAATTTTCATTGACAGGATCAGTACCTGGGTCCTATTATAACTTCCGTACCGCAGGATTCTCTCAACCAGGCTCTAACAAAGGGGTTGAACAAAAGTCTTTTGCCTTTGCCATTGTAGATCACCGATACCTGCCTACTTATTCAATCGATCTGGTTGCAGGCAGAAACTTTACACCTGCCGAAACATCGGTAGAATGGAATCAGAATGATAAAGTGATGCTTAATGAACGGGCCGTAAAAGAACTCGGTTTTAAATCTGCTGAAGAAGCAATATTCACAAGAATCTCCTGGGATGAACGCAGTTTACAGGTTTTGGGAGTAGTAAAAAATTATCATCATACAGGTTTGCAAAACGCAATTGATCCAATTATATTTTACCCCCAAACCAACAATGTTTATTATTCAATCCGATTGGGTTCGGGCCGGATTCAGGAACAAATTGCAAAGCTGGAAACCTTATTTAAACAAAGTTTTCCCAATAACCCCTTTGAGTATTTTTTTGCAGATGAACAGTTCAATCGGCAATATATTACGGAATCAAAATATGGTGCATTATTTACAACTGCTTCCTTTTGGGCGATCCTGATTGCCTGTCTGGGATTATTTGGATTGACCACCTATTCTATTCGTGCCAGAACAAGAGAAATAGGCATTCGAAAAGTATTGGGCGCATCCGTTTCTGATATTACAACACTTCTTTCACTTGATTTTATAAAACTGGTATTGGTTGCAGGACTGATAGCCTGTCCCATTGCCTGGTGGGGTATGCAGAACTGGTTAACCAATTTCGCCTACAAAATTGAAATTCCCTGGTGGCTTTTGCCCTTTGCAGTGGTGGTGGCCCTTTTTATTGCTGTAGGCACCATCAGCATTCAAACAATAAAAACAGCGCTTTCCAATCCAATTAAAGCATTAAAAACAGACTAAAAGCACCACCCGACCGGTGCCACCGGTCGGGTAAAATATGCACTATGTTCAGAAATTATTTAAAACTCGCCTATCGTAATATTGTCAGACAAAAAGGATATTCAGCCATCAATATATTGGGATTAGCTATCGGAATAGCTGCCTGTTTACTCATCCTTCAATATGTAGCGTATGAATTAAGCTATGAGGATATGATTGACAATAAAGAATCAATCTACCGGGTCAATCAGGATCGCTATGATAATGGAAAACTTAGTACCCAATGGGCTTCCGGCGCATTTGCTGTTGGAAATAGTTTTAAAGATGCCTTTCCTGAAATCGAATCCTATGTCAAAATTGTTCCGGATGATAATGCTGTAGTAATCACCAATACAGAAAATCCGCTCAAGATTGATTTCCCTTATTTTGTATCAGAAGATTTTTTCAGGGTATTCTCCTATCCGCTGATAAGCGGAGACAAATCTACCGTGCTAAAAGAACCGTTCACTGCGGCCATTTCAAACAGTCTGGCGAAAAAAATATTTGGTGATAATAACCCCATCGGCGAATCAATCCAATTAAATAAATCCCAACTTTATAAAGTAACCGGAGTATTTACAGATTTTCCGGCAAACAGTCATATTGGATCAGATCTGTTGTTATCCTATCAATCCTTTATTCAGATACAGGCAAAATATAATAACAACCCGGAACAAGCCTGGTTATGGGATGGCTGTATAACATACCTGAAATTAAACCCGGGAACGGATCCCAACGTATTGCAAAAAAAATTCCCCGGCATTGTTGAAGCTGCTGTTGGTACCGATCTGAAATCATTTAATGCAAGCGTAACCTATCTGCTGCAACCAATAAAAGACATACATCTGAACTCCAGCCGAATTGGTGAAGCCCGTCCAACCGGAAACAGCAGAACAGTATATCTGCTTTTTGGGATTTCACTATTCATTATAGTGATCGCCTGGATTAATTATATAAATCTTGCTACTGCCCGATCCGTTAATCGTGCAAGAGAAGTTGGAATTCGTAAAGTAGCAGGATCACTTCGAATCGACCTGATCAAACAATTTATGTTGGAATCGGCACTCACGAATGCAATAGCCATTGTGCTGGCATTTCTGATTATTTTGGCATTTCTTCCAATTTTTAACTATACTACCAACCAGCAACTTTCAATATCCCAATTAAATCTGTCAGTATTCTGGACAGTATTAGTTGGCTTATTTATTGTTGGCAGTCTCTTGTCAGGGATCTATCCTGCCCTTGTATTATCCGGTTTTAAACCCATTACAGTTTTGAAAGGAAAAATATCAACCAGCTCACAGGGAGTATTATTACGAAAAGGGCTGGTTGTATTTCAATTCACAGCTTCCCTGTTTTTATTAATTGGAACTGCCATCGTATACAAACAGATCAGCTTCATGAAGAGCCAGGAAATTGGCCTTACAATAGATCAAACGCTTGTTCTGAAAAGACCAATTGTTGTTCAGGACAGTATTTATTCAAGAACACAATCCAGTTTTAAACAGGAAATATCCAAATTGCCTTCCGTCTCAGGAATAACAGTATCAAATGCTATTCCGGGAGAATCAGTAAATCAAAATGCCGGGGGAATCCGGTTGATAACAGATCCTGAATCAAAACAAAACCAATACCGGATCATATCCATGGATTACGATTATCCGCAGCTATATGGATTAAAAATTATTGCTGGTAAACCTTTTTCACAGCAAATTGGAACATCCGGCAACCCTGTTCTATTTAATCAAACCGGCATTAAACAATTAGGCTTTTCGAACCCGGCTGATGCAATCGGAAAACAAATTTTTTTCTGGGGTGATACTATGCGTATTGAGGGTGTGGTTGCTGATTTTCACCAACAATCCTTACAATCCAATTTCGAACCACTGATTTTGGTACTTCGCCCAAATACAAGAGGATATATCTCTATCCGAATGCAAACAACAGATGTAAAATCAACCATTGCATCTATTGAACAAAAATGGAAACAATATTTTCCTGGAAATCAATTGGAATATTTTTTCCTGGATGCACATTTTGATGCACAATATAAAGCAGATAATCAATTTGCCCTGATCTTTGGAATTTTCACGTTTCTCGCCATATTTGTTGCCTGTATGGGATTATTCGGATTGGCTTCCTATATTACCATCCAACGAACCAAAGAAATTGGAATCCGTAAAGTGCTTGGGGCATCAGTGCAGCAAATACTCTTTTTATTCTACAAAGAATTGGGACTTATGGTAAGTTTATCATTTATTGTAGCAATTCCGCTTGCATGGTTTGCCGGAAAAAAATGGCTGCAAAGTTTTGCCTTCCAGACAAACCTGAATCTACTGGTATTTGCATTTCCCTTTATTTTAATTGTATTAATTGGCCTTATTACCATCAGCTTTCAGACAATTAAAGCAAGTTTAAGAAATCCGGCTATCTCACTTAGAACTGAATAAAACCATCCGGATGAGATCCATACTTCTTTATTAAAATCTGCACGCTACACAACCGTACAATAACTGTATCATAAACGAACAGTAACCATCTAGAACATCTTTGTATCAAGTTCATTTTCAATGAGTTAAAATATTGGCACAAAATTTCATCCTTTCTTTACAGTTCTAAAAGCTCAAGCATTATGATTAAACTGGAACATATTTCAAAATGGGTAAACCAGGGAAATAACAGAATTTTTTTATTGAAAGATATCAATATAAATATTGGAGAGGGAGAATTCATCTCCATTATGGGACCTTCAGGATCAGGAAAATCAACCCTCCTGAATGTGATTGGTATGCTGGATTCTGCCGATGAAGGATCCTATTTTTTCAATGACCAACCGGTTCATGCCCTCAAAGAAAAACAACGTTCCCTATTATATAAACAACATATCGGTTTCGTTTTTCAGGCCTATCACCTGATTGATGAATTAACAGTGTATGAAAATATTGAAACACCGCTACTTTATCAGGATACGAAATCTGCTGATCGTAAGGCAATGGTAGGTGATATGCTGGATCGTTTTAATATCGTGGGAAAAAAAGACCTGTTCCCAGCCAATCTTTCTGGCGGGCAACAGCAACTGGTAGGCATCGCCAGAGCATTGATTGCCAAACCTAAACTGATTCTGGCAGATGAACCCACCGGAAACTTAAACAGCAAACAGGGAGAGGAAATTATGGAAATTTTCACCCAACTGAATAAAGAAGACGGCGTTACCATCATTCAGGTAACCCACTCAGAAAAGAATGCTGCTTATGGCAACCGCATTATCAACCTACTTGACGGAAGAATTGAACACAATCGATAAGCGACTTATTTTATGAAGAAGAGATTAACCTCACTCCTATGTGTATGCGCTACTTACCTGGTCCTGCTACTGGCGGGACCGGGTTTGATGGCGCAATCAGACAGCAGCACTTATCTTACCCTCAAACAATGTCTTGACATGGCCTATTCAAATAACCTGGATTTAAAACAGGCGGAATTGCAGGCTGCCACCACAGGAATCGATTACAGGCAGGCAAAACAGAATATGCTGCCACAAATCAATGGCAGTATTGAACATGGCAACAATCAGGGAAGAAGCATTGATCCGTTTACCAATAGTTACTTAAATCAAAAAATTGAATATGCTAATTATGGAGTTAATGGAGGCGTGATTTTATTCAATGGACTGGCAACCCAACATGGTATTCGGCAACAACGCCTGGCATTGGCTGCCGGAAAAGAAGAAATTCAACAGGAAAAGGATAACCTTAGTATCAATTTGATGAATGCCTATTTTCTTGTATTAAGCACAGCGGATCTGCTGGAACAAATAAAAATACAGGCAAATCTTAGTCGCAAACAGGTTGAGCGGCTTACCATCATGCACCAGGAAGGAGCAGTTCCGCCTGCTCAGTTTTACGATTTGAAGGGGCAATTAGCAAGTGATGAAATCAATCTGGTAAACACTAAAAACCAGTTGGATGCTGCGGTATTGGATTTATGCCAAATGATGAATATCCCGTATGATCCAGGTATCCAACTCGAACCTTTAGGTCCGCAGGATTTTCTTCAGGCCTATGAAGGTAATCCGTCCTCCATTTATCAGACAGCATTGGGTCAATTGGCTGTTGTAAAAGCAGCAAATTTAAGAACAGAAAGTGCAGAAAAAGGAGTAAAAACCTGGAGAAGCCAGCTCTGGCCTACACTTAGCCTGAATGGTGGATTATTTACCAACTATTCAAGTGCTGCGCGTACAGCACAATTTCTTCGGACAGTTGAATCACCTACCGGAGATTATGTTCAGATTAATGGAACTGAATCACCTGTACTGACCATGCGCGATGAGTTTTCCATGCAAAAAATCACCTATGGTGATCAGTTCAAAAACAACTATAGTACCAATATAAATGTATCCCTTAGAATACCGTTGCTCAACTATATGCAAACTCGTAACAGGATTGATCGGGCAAAGATCCAGTTAAAATCTGCCGAGCTGGTAGAAAAGACAACCAGAATCCGGCTGCAACAACAGGTAGAACAGGCTTACCTGAATATGACGGCTACCTATAATCGCTATAAAACTGTCCTGCAACAGGTTGATGCCTTTCAGGAATCCTTCCGTACTGCAGAAGCAAGATTCAACGAAGGAGTGCTGAATTCAGTTGAATACCTGACTGCCAAAAATAACCTGGACCGCTCCAATATCAACCTGATCATTGCAAAATATGAATATGTCTTCCGTACCCGTTTACTTGATTTCTATCAGGGCAAACCGATCTGGTAAACTTATTTTCGTCTTATAAATGAGAATTTTCCATTCATCGGCAGTATTTGTTGAGATGTAAACTCCCTCATTTGCCCTGAAAAGGAACCGCTAACCCGCTGACCTACTCCACCAATTTCATCAAATGTTAGTTCAGCCGGATTACTGTGCAGGGCAGCTCCGCCATAAATGGAGGAGGCATCCCAGCCATCAAAAAACAAGGCTTGACGAAGAGGATATGAACCAAAATAAAACTCAGGTACAAAAAATTTCATCTGATATTTCCCTTTCATGTCTTTAAAGATAAATTCATAGCCATTACTCGTAGGACTTATTTTACGAATACTAAACGTATCCCTGTTTTCAAAAAGGAAATAAGAAGAATCTCCAAAATTAATCTGAGCATAAGAGAGATCGGTATCCGGCTCACACAATTCAACATTTCCAAGATTTATTTCCGGATGCCCCTCCTGATTAATTGCTTCAATTGTATGCGTTTTGTTTCCGGAAAAATCCATCAGTTTTACAGAAACTCCGGCAAACTGCGGTCCTCTGCACTTTACATATTGTACATCAAAAAGACCATCTTTAAATGAATGATACTGGACATTTAAACCCTGTTTTATTTCAATACCGCCACCTAATAAGGGGGAACTTCCATTACAACCAAAAGCAGTACCGGTTAAACTAACAAATTCCGGTTTATAGGTGGGTTGGGGACTAAGATAAGCATAGAGTTTTCCTGTCAAAAACAACCGATGTGACCTACTAATATCATTACCACAATAATCCTGGGTACTAATTGCAATATCTCTATTTATTGGAAATCTGGTAACTGAAATTCCATTTTTATCCGGATAAAGATAGGTCCGTTGATGTGATGAAACATCAGTAATCAATACCTTAGATTCAGTAAAAGGAGTCCCATCCCGTTTAAACAGGTAAATTGTAATCAACCCAAGATCGGATCGTGTACCAATGGCCCAGCTTGAAAAACTGGTTGCATTAAATGTGAAAACAGTATCAACTCGAATTGCCTCCCCTTTATTCTCCCAAATTGCTGCTTTTTCATTGAAATGCCAGGAATACATTTTTTCCTGCGGATTAAGTACCGTTTCTGATGATGGCTTTATTCTTACTTCAACTGCTTTCCCACTTGCAATTTGTAATGGCTGATCTTTCTCATCATATAATTCAATCATGAAAAAAGCTGAGGGACTCATTATTTGATTCTCTCCAGATTCATTTATTGCTGTCTCGCCTCCCGGTATTAAAGTTTCAAAAATTGGTTGATTACTGGTAAATGTTTTGGCATACACTTTCACCATCCCGTTATAACTGGTTCTATTTTGTTTAAATTCAATACCCTGAGCAGGAAAAACCAATTCCAATCCATTTTCCAGCTTTAATACACCTCCGCTATTTCCTGAAACAGTTACGGCTTCCGGTTTTTTCACCAAACTAATTTCAAGCTCCAGCACGCCGCCACCAACTGTCTTGAATTTTTGTGAGTAATTAAAATAACCGGGCTTTTCTACCATTAATAATACTGAATCCACTTTCAAACCAGCATCCATCTTAAAGCTTCCATCTGTACCCGACTCCAATTTTTGCCCTTTAATGTAAACAACTGCACCGGATACGCTTGAGCCTGTTTCATCTGTAATTTTACCCTGAATATGTAAAGCAAGGTCATCCTCCGTTTCAGGAAATCCGCTTTCCATACCATTTTTCGAGCAGGAGTTAATCCCAATAGCAATTAAACAAAACAACAGCTTTGGTATTATCCAATTAGTTTTCATAAGATCAGGTTGAATATCTAAAACTTCCAATTAACGCCATCTGCAATAATTAATTGCCTGATTTCCAACCTAAAATTCCTCCGATTTTAACAACTGTCAATTTGGCACATGTCCCGGTTTTTTGCTAATTTTGCTCCCTTAAACCGATTTTGGATGCTGGATCTCTCAACGCAAAAAATACAGGATGAATCCCGGCAGGGGGAAGCCTTCGCTCCTTTTGCCATAGATGAAAATCAATACAAAAAGCATTTCTATATTGAAAGTTATGGTTGCCAGATGAATTTCGCTGACAGTGAAATAGTCGCATCTATTTTACAGGAACAGGGCTTTGGCGCTACCAAAAACCTGGAAATTGCCGATCTGATTTTTATTAATACCTGCTCGATCCGGGAAAAGGCGGAGCAAACGGTACGAAAACGCCTCACCGATTTCAAAAGAGCAAAAAGAGCAAAACCCGGTTTACTTATTGGTGTGCTAGGCTGTATGGCAGAACGCCTTAAAGCAAAGTTTCTCGAAGAAGAAAAATTGGTTGATTTAGTTGTGGGACCGGACGCTTATCGTTCTTTACCAGCTTTAATTGAAGAAGCAGAAACCGGACAAAAAGCGGTAAACGTTCTGCTAAGCAGAGACGAAACTTATGCTGATATTGCTCCGGTACGGCTTGATTCCAACGGTGTTTCCGGATTTGTCAGCATCATGCGAGGCTGCAATAATATGTGCTCTTTCTGTGTGGTACCTTTTACCCGTGGACGCGAACGAAGCAGGGATGCCGAAAGTATCGCTGCTGAATGCGAAGCACTATTCCAGGAAGGATACAGGGAAGTGGTATTACTCGGACAAAATGTCGATTCCTATCATTTCCTGAATGAAGCAACGGATGAACTTGTAACATTTGCAAGGCTCCTTGAGAAAGTTGCCCTTATTTCACCAGATCTCCGGGTGCGATTTTCAACCTCCCACCCGAAAGATATTACGGATGAAGTGCTTTACACCATGGCCAAATACGAAAATATCTGCAATTATATTCACCTGCCGGTTCAAAGCGGCAGCTCCCGTATTTTGCAATTGATGAATCGTACCTATACCCGGGAATGGTATAAAGCGAAAGTAGAGCGCATCCGCGAAATCATTCCGGATTGCGGCATTTCCTCCGATATAATAACGGGTTTCTGCACAGAAACGGAAGAAGATCACCTGGATACCATGAGTATCATGGAATATAGCAGGTTCGATCTTAGTTATATGTTCTTTTACAGTGAACGTCCCGGCACCCTGGCTGCCCGCAGGTATACCGATGATATACCACTTGAGACAAAAAAACGCCGGCTTGCAGAAGTAGTAGCCCTTCAGGGAAGATTAAGCAGAGAAAGCAACGCACGTGACCTTGGAAAAACGTTTCAGGTACTGGTGGAAGGTCCCAGTAAAAAGAACCCTGCCGAATGGATGGGCAGAACCAGCCAGAATAAAGTGATCGTTTTTCCTAAACCTGCCGGACTTGAAAAAGGACAATACCTCGATATCGAAGTGACGGATTGTACACAGGCTACCCTGATTGGAAAACTGAGAACTGAGATGTGAGGATGGTTCCTACTTTTGACTTTTTACTTTTGACTTTTGACTTTACAAAATGGACACTCAAAGCATAAAAAACAGATTCGGCATTATTGGAAACGCACCGGCTTTAAACCATGCATTGAATGTAGCAGCCCAGGTTGCCAATACCGACCTGAGCGTACTGATCGTTGGCGAAAGTGGAGTTGGGAAGGAAGCATTTTCGCAAATTATTCATGCACTTTCAGCCAGAAAACACAATCCCTTTATTGCTGTAAACTGCGGTGCAATTCCGGAAGGAACCATCGACTCGGAATTATTTGGACATGAAAAAGGCGCTTTCACCGGTGCTGTTGATAGCCGGAAAGGTTATTTCGAAACAGTAAACGGAGGTACCATTTTCCTGGATGAAATAGGAGAAATGCCCCTGGGTACACAGGCACGTCTGCTAAGGGTGCTCGAAACCGGTGAATTTATCCGCGTTGGTTCTTCCAAAGTCCAAAAAACCGATGTTCGGGTAATTGCCGCTACCAACCGGGAATTATTGGAATTCACCCAAAAAGGGAAATTTCGAGAAGACCTGTATTACAGATTAAGTACTGTACCCATTCGGGTGCCTGCTCTCCGCGACAGAAAAGACGATATCCCATTGTTGTTTCGCAAATTTGCAGTTGATTTCGCGGAACGCTATAAATCGCCGCCTGTACAACTCGATGATGAAGCCAGAACCTTACTGGTGAACTATCCCTGGCCTGGAAATGTTCGTGAACTAAAAAATATCGCAGAACAGATCAGTGTACTTGCCACTGATAAAATGGTTAACTTTTATGAACTGAAACGGTTCCTTCCGGAGCAGCCAAATAATCGGTTACCCATGCTCGTTGGAAATGGACACACATCCAATAGTCCGGAATTTAACAGCGAACGTGAAATCCTCTACAAGCTTTTTTTCGACATGAAAAAAGATGTAACTGAACTGAAAAAAATGTTCGTTGAGATTCTTCAGAATCCGGGCGAAGCCGCTGCCGCCGCTGCCTATACGAAAGAAAGCCTGCTACGCGATTACCCATCACCGGTAGACTATTCATCACCTGCAGCAGCACTCCCCTCTCCTACTTCGTATATGCAACCCATGCAGCAAAATGCACCATCCACCGTACTAATGCCGCATTCGCATGATGATATTCATGATCATGAAGAAGTAGAAGAGTCACTCAATATTATGGACAAGGAAAAAGAATTGATTCTCAAAGCATTAAAAAAACATAAAGGAAAAAGAAAGGATGCTGCAGCAGACCTGGGTATCAGTGAACGAACCCTTTATCGTAAATTGAAAGAATATGATATCAGTGAATAAATCAATCCGAACCAAATCGGTCCTTCTCTCTTCTATAATGGCTCTTTTTTTAGCAGCACTTCCAGGCTGCTACTCCTTTAAAGATATATCCATCCCCGAAGAAATTAAAACGGTACGTGTTCAGTATTTCGAAAATAAAGCCCGACTGTTTAATCCGGTATTAAGTCCCCTGCTTACCGACAAATTAAGGCAAAAGGTTATCAGTCAAACCAGATTAACGCAGGTTCAGGGGGAAGATGCACATTATGATATTGCTGGTACAATCACTGATTGTTCGGTCACAACCACAGGCATCTCCAATCAGCAGGCAGCCAGCAACCGTTTGAATATAACAGTTCAGATAGAATTTAAAAACAGGAAGGATGAAACAAAAAACTTTGAGGCATCCATTACCAGAAATTTTGACTTCAGTGCTAGTCTCACATTAGACCAGGCACAGCTTCAGTTACAGGATGAAATTATCCGGAACCTGAGTGATGAAATTTTCAACCGCATTTTCTCCAACTGGTAAATAAACTATATTGCCACCTTCATGGATCTTAACAGAACAATACAATATTATTTTCATCAGCCAAATCTGGAAAGCGTAACAGATGCCGAGCTGGAACAGCTGGTTAAACAATACCCCTATTGCGCCCCTTTGCAATTTCTCTTACTGAAAAAAATGAAACTCAGTTATTCTTTGGGATTTCCCGAACAATGGCAACAATCACTCCTCTTTTTTCAGGATCCATATTTTTTGAATGCGCAGTTAAACTGGATCAGTGCCGCGGTTCCAGAAACAGTGAAACAGGAAATTAAACAGGAAGAAAAAACGGCTCCGCCAATTGAATCCAAACTCGTAAGGGAACTGACCTCAGAACTGGCAGATGCGCTCGCACTCGCCAAATCAATCGCCCATTCAGCCATTGAACCGGAATCAATCGCTTCTCATGAGCAGGAGGAACCTTCGGAGGATCAGCCTATGCTCAGAACCGATCTTCTGTTAAAAGAATCACCCATCCGAATTCCTTCCATACGGGATCTTGGTCCGGTTACAGATGATATGCCCAGTTTTGAACCCTATCACACCATTGACTATTTCGCATCTCAGGGCATTAAACTGGGAAATGAACTCCCAAAAGATAAACTCGGAAAACAACTAAAATCCTTTACTGAATGGATCCGATCCATGAAAAAACTGCCTCAGACAGTTATTGAGGAGAAATTAATGGATGCCGGTAAAGGCGAAACCATTGAGGCAATGGCCGCGGATTCTATTGAGGGGAAAGAAATTCTTACCGAAACCATGGCGGATGTCCTCCTCAAACAGGGTAATAAAGCCCGGGCAATGGAGATTTTCCAGAAATTAAGTTTGGCTCATCCCGACAAATCCGCTTATTTTGCGACTCGAATTGAACAATTAAAAAATCGATCATGACCGTCTTTTTTCTGATTCTGATAATCCTGGCAAGTGTAATCCTGGGTTTTATCATCCTGGTTCAAAGCCCCAAAGGTGGCGGATTGGCTGGTAATGTGGGTGGATTAAGCAACCAATTCATGGGTGTTAAACAAACAACCGATCTGCTTGAAAAAGGCACCTGGGTATTTGCTCTGATAGTGGCATTACTTTGCCTCTTTTCTGCTGCATTCATACCTCAATCAGCCGGAAAATCGAATTCTATAATTGATGAATTGAATACTAAACCCGCTGTTACGGCTCCAGCTCAAACGCCAGCCACACCGGGTAACCAGCAATTGGTTCCGGCCCCTGCTCCGGCAGATAGCCAGCCAAAGCCAGCCAATTAATCAATTTCAACTCATTGTATCAATAAACCCTGCTCCAAACAGCAGGGTTTTTGCTTACTTTAGAGTGCAATCAGGCATCCATGAAAAAAATACTTCTCATTCTTTTCGGTTTGATTCTGCTTATAGGTCTTGCGGCAATGTGGTTTTTTACCGGCTCCGCAACCGCATTCAATAAAAAGAACTACTTCCTGGAAATCCCAACAGGCAGCAAATACGAAGATGTTCTTGCCAAACTTGAAAAAGATACGGTTTTGAGCTCTCCATCCAGCTTCAATTTTGTTGCCAGGCGACTTGATTATCCAGAAAAAGTGAAGGCAGGAAGGTATACTATCCCAAAAGGCGCCAGTCTGCTTACCATTATCCGAAAATTAAGAAATGGCCAGCAGGATCCGGTAAACCTTGTCATCAACAAACTTCGTACGAAAGAAGACCTGGCCTCCCTGGTTGGTCGAAAACTGGAAATTGATTCCGCAACATTTATGAACTATCTCCTGAACCCGGATTCTCTTCGTTTATGGGGCCTGGACAGCAATACCATTCTAACAGCTGTTATTCCAAATACCTATACCTATTTCTGGAACACTACTCCTCCCCGGATAATGGACAAATTGCTGGCTGGCAGAAAAAAATTCTGGAATGAAGAAAGAAAAGCCAAAGCTGCAAAACTTGGCTTCACGCCGGAACAGGTGGTTATCATTGCCTCCATCGTTGAAGAAGAAACCAATAACAATCAGGAAAAAGATACCATTGCCTCCGTTTATATCAACCGATTGAAAATAAATATGCGCCTGGGTGCTGATCCAACCGTAAAATTCGCTTTGCGGGATTTCTCTCTGAAACGGATTTATCATAAACACCTGGCAGTAGAATCGCCGTTTAATACCTACCGGGTTGCAGGATTACCACCCGGACCTATTTGTACTCCTCAGGCTGTAACAATTGATGCTGTTCTGAATGTGGCTGATACCAAATACCTGTATTTTGTCGCCAATCCAAAATTTGATGGCACCCATATATTCGCAGAAAATTATAAACAGCATCTGGTAAATGCCAAATTATACCAACAGGCGCTGGATGCTTATCTTAAAAAGAAAAACAAACCGGAGGATACCGGAAGTTGATGTTGATTCACTATGTTCAACTTAAATAACCTGATACGCAACCTTCCTCCTGTTCGGTGGACCATTGCCAAAAGCAAAAAAATCATTCTGCCCGGATTTGAAGGACTGCCATTATATGATGTAGCTGTATTTTTTATGCAGCAGGTGAAGAAAGTTGGATTGAATGATCGCGCGGCAGCTATTTCATTCAACCTGTTGATGGCCATACCGGCAGCTACGATCTTCCTTTGCACGCTGATTCCATATATGCCTTTTAGCAGGCAAATTACCACGCAACTCCTGCTGCTAACCAGAGATGTAACTCCCAATATGAATACATTCCTTCTGGTAAAAGATTTCCTGGAAGATTTTTTGGAAACTCCCCGAAGCGGATTGTTATCGATCGGTTTTTTTCTGGCAGTATTTTATGCGTCCAATGCAATGCTCGGAATCATGCGCACATTCAATAAATCATTATTATACACCCGAGATCGAAATTTTTTACTTGAACGATGGGTTGCTGTTCGCATAACCACGGTGTTGATCCTGCTATTTTTACTGACAATGGGTTTAATTCTTGCACAGGGAACCATCTTAACCTGGGCTTTGAACAAACTTGAAATAAATACGCCCGTCGTAAGATGGCTGGTAAAAAACCTTCGCTGGGTTTTTATTCTAGCCCTTGTTTACTATTGTATTGCGATCATATACAAATATGCACCGGCCATACACGAACGCTGGCAGCTTTCCTCACCTGGAACAACACTGGCAACCATATTGGTTGTACTCACTGCTGCCGGATTTTCGCTATGGCTCCAAACTTTTGATAACTTCAATAAAGTGTATGGCTCCATTGGAACCATCCTAATTCTGATGTTACTAATATTTTTCAGTTCATTGGTCTTACTTATTGGATATGAGTTAAATGTGAGTATCCATTCTCTAAAAATGATGGCTGCTGAAAGGACCAGAAAAGAAGCTGCACTTTCATCTGTGAAATAAAAAGCCGAACTTTAATAAGCTTACCAAATTCTTGTTCATATGAAGTTGATCTTTACCATCCTTATCGGTCTGCTACCTATTCATCCCCTTTGGGCTCAAATTAAACCACTTGCCTTAGGTTCCACCATACCAAAATCAGAGATCAAAATGAAGGACGTTTCCGGAAAACTTGTTTCACTTTCGGATATCAGAACGCCTAATGGCCTTCTGGTGATGTTTAGTTGTAATACCTGCCCTTATGTGGAAAAAAATCAATCCAGAACACGCGCAATTGGCTCTCTTGCTCAGGAAAAAGGCATTGGTTTTATTGTCTTGAATTCCAATGAAGGATCCCGTGATAGTGATGATTCCTATAAAGATATGCAGCAATATGCCCATGCCCAGCAATATGCATGGCCCTACACAATTGATAGTAAAAATGAATTGGCTGATGCTTTTGGAGCATCCCGTACACCCGAATGTTTTCTTTTTGATTCAAATGGCAAATTGGTATATAGTGGGGCAATTGATGATAATCCGGCTGATATGACTAAGATTAAGCGAAAACACCTGGAACTGGCAATACTTGAAGTGATGGAAGGCAAAGAGGTTTCAGTAAAGCACAGCCGGTCTGTTGGCTGTAGCATTAAGAGAAAAAGCTAAGCTGCATACTTTTACAGGTTATTGGGTTAATTCCTGATAAGCCAGTTTTATCTGCGCACCTGTCATTGATCGATTTACAAATTTTCGATAATTTTTTGCGGGATTTATCCATAAAGTGACAGGTATGGCACCGTCCCATGCAGGGTCAATCCTCGGACAAAAATTATCGGCATTCGTTTCATTCAACCAAACCTGGGTAGGCCCCAGAAAATTTTTAGCCCGAAGGAAAGATTCCACTTTTTCCGGAAAATAACCAGGTAAATCCAGGCTTACCATTACCAGCTCAACCTGCGGATATTGTTGCTGGGCTTCTAAAAAATACGGCAGCTCTTCTATACAGGGACGGCAAAATGTTGCCCAGAAGTTGATAACCATGGGTTTTTGTGCCGATTTAATATAATTATCCAGGTCATCAATTGAAACTTTCTTAACCATTTGGGCAGTTGAACCGCCTGCAAGGCAAATGCATAGTAAAAAACCAAGTATCTTCTTCATATTCGAAATGGCCCTTGTTTAACAGGTACTGAAACAACAGTTCATCCCTTTCAACGTTTATCTTTGCGAGGCACGATATTTTCATTGCTAAGCTAAAAACTTTCCCCCTATGCTTAAAAGAATACTGGCAATTTTAGGAATTCTTCTGGTTTTACTGCTTGCTGCAGCAATTGCCATCCCGCTTCTTTTTGGCGATAAGCTCAAAGCAATGGCTAAACAGGAAATGAATAAACAACTTAAAGCCCCCTCCGGTTTTGAAGATGTTTCCATTTCCTTTTTCCGTCACTTTCCCAAACTAAGTGTTGGCCTTGATAAACTCTATATTACCGGTCCCGATAACTTTGCCGCAGATACACTTGTTTCCGCAAAGCGAATAGATGTAGCTGTAAATCTTTTCAGTTTAATCGGGAGTGGTCCCATTAAAGTATCCAGGGTGGTGCTGGAAGAACCCAGCATTCACGCCATTATTGGAAAAGACGGTACGGTTAACTGGGATATCATGAAAGAATCTGAGGAAACAGAAAATACCGATACATCCAGCAGTGGATTTAACCTCGATTTGCAACAATATGAAATTAACAATGGCCTGATCCGTTACGAGGATCGCCAGGGTAATATGTTTGCTTCCATTAATGGACTCAATCATACAGGAAGCGGAAATTTCAATGCAGAACAATTTCTCCTTGAAACAAAAACAGAAGCTGCAGCTGTCAATTTTACGTACGAAGGAATTCCCTATCTGGTAAATACAAAAACCGATCTGGATGCAAATTTTGATATCAATACAAGTTCCGGCAAATACAGCTTTTCAAAAATGAAAGCTGTTCTAAATGAAATGGAATTGAATGCAGATGGTTATTTTCAACTGGTAAATGACTCCACTTATGGAATGGATATTCAATTCAATACACCATCCAATGAATTTCGAACCATATTATCGCTGGTTCCGGCCATCTACACAAAAGATTTTGCTTCGCTTAAAACCAGCGGTACCGCTGCATTCAAAGGATTTGTAAAGGGTCAGTATTCACCTACTGAAATGCCGGCCTATTCTGTTGAAGCCATTATTAAAGAAGGCTTCTTTCAATATCCGGAATTACCCCAGCCTGTCCAGCATATCAATCTTGATCTCAAAGCAACAAACGCAGATGGACAACCGAATAGCCTGGTACTGGAAATTCCCACTGCCAATCTGCAGTTTGGCAAAGAGCCTTTTTCCTTCCGGGTTCTATATAAACAACCCGAAACATTGCAATTTATTGATGCAGCTGCAAAAGGGAAACTGGATCTTGGCACCATCGGGCAATTCATTAAGCTGGAAGAGGGCACAAAAATAGGCGGACAGGTTACTGCAGACATCGAAGCAAAGGGTAACCTGAATGTAGTACTGCAACAACAACCCGGTCCCTTTCAGGCAAAGGGGCTAATCCAGCTGGCGAATATTTATTATGCGTCCAAAGAATTTCCACAACCTATTCAGAATACAAGTGCAACCATTCAGGTTTCCAATCCGGATGGCGTTCCGGATCATACTGTTGTTAACATACCATCCGGACATGCTGAATTCGGATCAGACAAAATAGATTTTTCTCTTTTATTGACACAACCCGCTTCTGATCCGGCTTTTGATGCCAGTGCCAAAGGTGGATTTGATTTAGGAAGAGTACAACAGTTTTATAGTTTTGATCCTGGCACCAGCCTTACCGGCCATTTGGATGCAGACCTTCGGATCAGGGGAAAAAAATCACAGATAGACAAGGAACAATATGATTTAATCCAATCAAGCGGGGTAGTGAATCTTCAGCAGATTGTTTTCAAAACACCTGATTATCCAGACGGACTGGTATTGAAATCAGCCAATATGCAGTTTACACCGAAAGATATTGCGATCAATAATGCCAACGGAAGTTTTCAACAAACCAATTTTACCGCAAATGGTAAAATCACAAACGCTATTGGATACGCTATAAAAGATGAGCCTTTATCAGGAACATTATCCATGCAGGCAGATAAACTGGATCTTAATAAATGGATGGGGACATCAACAGAAGCAGCGCCCGAAGCCACTGCCAGCAGTCAGCCTTTTGCAGTACCTGATAATATTCGCTTTACTGTTAATGCAGCGGTTGATCAGGTTAACTATGATAAAGTTGCTTATAATAATGTTAAGGGCCAGGTTTCTATTGCAAACGAAACGGTCAATTTGCAGAACCTGAGTATGCAGGCGCTGGATGGAACAATTGGACTGAATGGCTCCTACTCTACCCGGGATAATAAACTGAAGCCGGCAATCAGTTTCGCCTATCAACTTCAAAATCTGGATGTAGCTAAAACATTTAAAGCATTTAATACAGTTAAATACATAATGCCGATCGGTGAATTTATTTCAGGTAAACTGAATTCAAGTTTGACACTGAATGGTCGATTGGGTGAACAGATGATGCCTGATCTAAGTTCCCTGACAGGTAATGGAGTAGTACTATTGGTGGAAGGATTTCTGAACAAATTCAAGCCCCTTGAAATGCTGGCCGCCAGGCTAAAAATCAGTGAGCTGGAAAAAATCAGTGTGAAAGATATCAAACAATATTTTGAGTTTGTTAATGGGAAAGTGCTGGTGAAACCTTTTACGGTAAAACTGAGTGATATTGAAATGGAAATTGGAGGCATGCATGGATTTGATCAGAGTATGGATTATTTGATCAATATGAAAATCCCGCGTGCCAAACTCGGTACAGATGCGAATCAGCTAATAAATGGACTGGCTGCTGAATTAAGTAAAAAAGGACTGGCTGTTAATCCTGGTGAAACGGTCAATCTGAAAGTTAATATGGGCGGGTCATTAACAAATCCAAAACTAAATTATAATCTTTCGCAGGCGGGAGCCAGTCTGGCGAGTGAGCTGGAAGCAAAAGCAAAAGATATTGCCGCGGAACAGAAAGCCAAAGCGGATTCTGCCCTGAATGTGGCGAAACAGCGGGCAAAAGACAGCCTGGCAGTTATCAAAGCGGAGGTTCTGAAAGATGCTAAAAAGGAATTAGCCAAACAGATCCTGGGTAGCAAAGACAGTACAGCAGCAGGTGATTCCGGTAAAACATCAACCCCTAAACGCGCCGAAGAAGCAGCCAAGGGCATCCTGAACGACCTTTTCAAAAAGAAGAAAAAACCCGCTGACAGCACCAAAAACCAATAACTCACCTCACCCGACCGGTGGCACCCGACCGGTGGCACCCGACCGGTGAAAAATAATTTGCGCCCAAAAGGCACCTGAGATGCATCATGGGTGCCTTTTTTGCATTTTCTCCCCTATTTTTGCCCACTCTAAAATTTTGTTAACAAGTACTTCATTATGGACAAATTGTTTTACCTGGTTCCGGCAATGGGTGTGATTGGCTTGCTTTACACCTTTGTAAAATTTGCCTGGGTATCCAAGCAGGATGCAGGTTCCGACCGCATGAAAGAAATCAGTAATTATATTGCTGAAGGAGCTATGGCCTTTTTAAAGGCTGAATGGAAAATCCTCGGATATTTTGTTGTGATTGTAGGGATCCTTTTAGGATTTATGGCCAGCAGGAATGAACACTCCCACTGGAGCATTGCAATTGCATTTGTAATCGGTGCCGTATTCAGTGCGCTGGCCGGATATGTTGGAATGCGTATCGCTACCAAAGCCAATGTACGCACAGCACAAGCCGCCCGTACCAGTTTATCCAAAGCTTTACAGGTTTCTTTTACAGGTGGTTCAGTAATGGGACTGGGTGTAGCCGGACTGGCAGTATTAGGGTTGGGAAGTCTGTTCATCGTGTTGGTTCTATTTTTCGCACCTGGATTAGCTGCAAATGATCACCTGGTTGCAAAAGCTATTGAAGTATTAACCGGATTTTCCCTGGGTGCTGAATCTATCGCCCTTTTTGCCCGTGTAGGTGGCGGTATTTATACCAAAGCTGCGGATGTGGGTGCTGACCTGGTAGGTAAGGTGGAAGCCGGTATTCCGGAAGATGATCCCCGAAACCCTGCAACCATCGCCGATAACGTAGGTGATAATGTGGGTGATGTTGCAGGAATGGGCGCCGATCTGTTTGGTTCTTATGTGGCAACTGTGTTGGCCACCATGGTACTCGGACAGGAAACCATCGCAACAGATACATTTAACGGGTTCTCACCAATTTTGCTACCAATGCTGATTGCAGGGGTCGGGATCCTTTTCTCCATTGTGGGAACCTGGTTTGTTCGAATTTCAGATAGTGCAGGAATAAGTACGGAAGCGGTACAAAAAGCTCTTAACATGGGTAACTGGGGATCCATTATCCTTACAGCAATTGCTTCTTTCTTCCTGGTTCAATATATTCTCCCGGAAACTACCATGCAATTACGTGGATTTGAATTCACCCGCATGGATGTATTCTATGCCATTCTGGTTGGATTGGTAGTTGGAACCCTGATGAGTATCATCACTGAATATTATACCGCAATGGGTAAACGTCCGGTGATGAGCATCATTCGTCAATCAGCCACTGGTCATGCTACCAATGTAATTGGGGGGCTGGCAGTAGGAATGGAATCTACTTTTCTCCCTATTCTAGTTTTAGCAGGAGGAATTTATGGCTCCTATTGGTTTGCAGGATTGTACGGTGTTGCCATCGCGGCAGCCGGAATGATGGCAACCACCGCTATGCAACTCGCAATTGATGCGTTCGGTCCGATTGCCGATAACGCAGGCGGTATTGCTGAAATGAGTGAGTTACCTAAAGAAGTTCGTGAAAAGACAGATGTACTGGACGCAGTAGGTAACACAACAGCTGCTACGGGTAAGGGTTTTGCCATTGCATCTGCGGCATTAACTGCCCTGGCATTATTCGCGGCATTTGTAGGAGTAGCCGGTATTTCCGGAATTGATATTTATAAGGCAGATGTCCTTTCCTGCTTATTTGTAGGGGCGATGATTCCTTTCATTTTCTCCTCACTTGCAATCCGCGCAGTAGGTGAAGCTGCTATGGCAATGGTGGAAGAAGTGCGTCGTCAGTTCAAGACTATTCCTGGTATTATGGAAGGGACCGGCAAACCGGAATACGATAAATGTGTAGCAATATCCACGGAAGCTTCGATAAAAAAAATGATGCTGCCGGGTGCTATAACCATTATTTCCCCCCTTATTATAGGATTCATGTTTGGCCCGGAAGCGCTGGGTGGATTTCTGGCTGGTGCTACCGTAAGCGGTGTTTTAATGGGAATGTTTCAGAACAATGCCGGCGGAGCCTGGGACAACGCAAAAAAATCCTTTGAAAAAGGGGTTGAGATCAATGGAGAAATGTATTATAAAAAGTCAGAACCGCATAAGGCTTCTGTGACCGGCGATACAGTAGGTGATCCGTTTAAGGACACTTCCGGTCCGTCTATGAATATCCTGATCAAACTGATGAGCATAGTTTCCCTGGTAATTGCTCCTACCCTTGCTGATCTGCACAATACCAAGTCGGATACAGGAAAAGCGGAGAAAAAAGTTGAAATCAGGGTGAATGGTTCAGATGCCGATCTGGAATTGAACAATTTTGTTGAAATCCTTCAAAAAGATGGGTACAGCAAAAATGGACAGCTGGCTGTAAATTTCAAAGAAGGAATACTGATAATAAACGGAGAAAAACAAACTGCGGAGATCGTTAAGAAATATGAAAACTTTCTTGTTTCCGGTCAAGAAATCTCCTTCGAAATAAATGTAGATAGGAATTAATTCTATCTTTACAACTGAAACTAATCAGATCCAAATACCAAAAGTCCCGACGTGTCTACGCCGGGGCTTTTTTATTAGCTACAATTCTCTGTAATTTTTGCCAGCACTTTTCGCGCAATGGCAATTTCGTCCTCGCTGATACCATGTAATGCAATCTTCCTGTTTTTCAAAATTCTTGGATGCACCTGCCGGAGTAAATCATCTGCCTCCCGGGTTAGGGTCAATTCGAACCGGCGCCGGTCTGTCGGATGATCTGCCCGGTGCAATAAGCCCTTTCTTACCAATAAATCGATAATGCGGGTAATGGAAGCATAGTCTTTAAATACGACCACAGCAATTTGCTGCTGCGTTAATTCAGGCTGATCCTTCATAGCCTGCAAAACCAATAATTGGTCAATAGTTATTGCCCCATATTCCTGCGCAAGGTTTCGTTGAGCCATCTGCCGATAGGTTTTAATCGACTTCTCCAACACATAAAAAAAGGTAGAATTTAATTTTTCGGCCGTCATAATATTGATACATCATTATTTGATATGTCAATATTATGACTTAAATTTGAGGAAAGCAAATCGCCATGAATAAAATTTCAAGCACCTTAACAAGGCTTTACGAAAACAATCGTATATTCGGTTTCAAATTCTTCACCATGGCTTCAACCAAGTACATTAAACCAACTGAAAGTGAACTGGAAATCCTGCAGGTCCTGTGGAATCGGGAACTGGCAAGTGTTAGAGAAGTTCACGAGGAATTATCGAAAACCAAAGATGTTGGTTATACCACTACGTTAAAGTTGATGCAGATCATGAATGAAAAGGGATTAGTGAAGCGGGATGATTCTGTAAAAACACATATTTATCAGGCTGCGGTTAGCAGGGAGAAAACCCAAAAACATCTTTTGAATAAGATGATAGATGGATTGTTTGGCGGTTCCCCTACCCAATTGGTATTACAGGCCCTGGGTAATCACCAGGCATCAAATGAAGAGCTGGAAGAAATTCAGCATTTGTTGAATAATCTTAAAAAACAATAACATGGCTTTGCTCCCCCAGTATGCCTGGTTAGAGGCACTGGGCTGGACCATCGTAAACAGCTGGTGGCAGTTTGGATTGCTGTGGATAGGTTGGCTGCTATTACAAAAAGTTTGGCCCCGGGCTTCGGCCTCTACCCGTTATAACCTTGGTATTACCTTCCTGCTTATCGGGACAGGCTGGTTTCTGACTGGATTTGTTCTCCGTTGCCTGGCACCCGGCCGGGAGCTGGAATCCGTAATATTCCAATCCGGAAATAATTCAGGCTGGTGGTTAAGTATCCAAAAAATCCCATCCCTGGTTTTTCCCTACCTTTCAATTGCCTACCTGGCCTGGATTGGGATTAAATTATTCCAGCTGGTTTTTCAATACCGTCAGGTTAAACTGAACGGAATTTCCGGCCTTCATAAAGTTCCTACAACCTGGCGAATTTTTAGTGAGGCGATGGCAGGCCAAATGAATATTGGAAAAACAGTTCATATCTGGTTGTCTGAAAAAATAGATAGTCCCCAAATAATGGGCTGGCTAAAACCTGTGATTCTCCTTCCCCTGGCTTCATTAAATCAACTAAGCCCAGATCAGTTGGAAGCCGTTTTGATTCATGAATTAGCACACATAAAGCGAAATGATTATATATGGAATTGGGTTATTTCAATAATTGAAACATTATTATTCTTCAATCCATTTGTCAAATTATTTATATCAAACATAAGAGAAGAAAGGGAGCATGCCTGTGATGATTGGGTTTTGCAATTTCCCTTCCAACCACAATCTTATGCTGAAGCTTTACTCAAACTGGAACAAAAAAGAAACGGACAGAAAAGTAATTTAGTTCTGGCTGCAGGAGGTAGTAGCCGAAAACTACTGTTAATCAGAATTCGGAGAATGTTGAATATTCCGCAGACCCGTCCGTTCCGTAAGGGATACACCGGCTTGCTTTTCCTGCTATTACTGGTTAGCTCTTTTGCCCTACTTCTTCCTGCAAATCAGGGAGCCAAAGCGCTTGCATTAAGATTGTCAGATCCTGTTGCAGCACTGGAATTAAACCTTTTTCAGGGTGTAAATTACCAGTCCAGAAGATTGAACAGTATACATTCCCTAAAAAGTGAAACTAAAATTCAGCCAGCTGATTTAGTGGTTGAAAATAGTGAAACAGATCCCCACTTATCAACCGATAAAACTATTTTATCAATTGAAAATCAATTATTTGAAAACGAAAGTTTAATTGATGATAAGGCAGTTGCAGAGTGGGGTGAAACTGTTTATACCCGTACCTCAAATGGACCAGTAATTTATCAGGCTGCATCCATTCCAGATACGGAAAACAAGGCTTTTACATTTGAAAAATCCGACAATACCCTTGACATTCCGGAAGAAGCATCTTCCTTTTATATGCTTCCTTATGTACCCAGTAAAAGCTTTGAAGCTACAGCCATTATCGACACCACCCCTGCTTTAAACGCTCACCTGCAGGCAAAGCGCAAAGCGCAGGAAGCCGCGCTGCAAACTCAGCTTGCACTGGAGAAATTAAACTGGACCAGGGTTCAGGATCAGCTTTCTAAACTTGCAGAAAAATCCGGATCTCGTCAGGATCTTCAATTATTACTGGAAAAGGAGTTGGCAAAACTTAACTGGCAGGAAATTCAACAGCAATCCAGTCAGCTTATGGTACAGTTAAGCCAAACTGAAATTGAAAAACTGCATATAAAGCAAGAAGCAGCAAAGGAATTATTAATAGAAAAAATGAATGCTTTAAGGGAACTTGACCAGGAACTTCAAAAAGCAGCTGAAAATCTGGAAAATGCGGCCCGTCAAAAAGAACGAGAATTGAAGAAAAAACAGGAGCAATTACGCAAAAAACACAAAATTGTACATATTTAAGAATCAGGCCTTAGCAGCTTTTTAGCTGAAGGGCCTTCACAAAATAACAAGTCAAGTATGGATAAACCGGCTAGAAAGCCGGTTTTTTCATTAAATACCTGTTTATAACTGGACGTTTTATACTGATGTGCATCTGATCCAGGGTGAAATTCATTTACAGCATTTTCAATTTTCATCAATGGATAATGGGCACTATCTCGAATTTCTTCTTCCTTTTCTACAATTACAAAGGGATTTCCTAATCCAATTTTTGCAACCACCCACTGTTGACATGCAAGATTCCATTCAAACAAACCGGAATAGGGCATTTTAAACAAATCTGCCAATTCGTCACGATAATACTCAAACCAGGGCGACCGATTATAACAGGATACAATCGCTCTGAAATGTTCCTGTTTCCATCTTCCATCTATCATTTTTACCTCCTTATAAAATTGTCGTTCATTCCTTCCATTAACGATTGGTATCGTTAGTCGGAGTGGACCATCCGCTCCGGCTATCATGGTTCGGTTACGAAAACTCATTTTTGCATGCATTTCATATTTAGATAAATAAACATGTTTATAATTATATACTTTTTTAAACCAATTAACATTTGCAAAATATTGTAAATCAATAACTAATGAATTCATATTGTATAATATTTTATTTCATATTGAATGTTTGAATATGAATGGCTCCTGAACAATTCAATACCATAAAATTAACGATCTATTTTATAAGTTTAAACAACATAATTAATTGAATTTCAATAAATAAAGATGATTTAATTTTACTAAAATAAATAGTTAACCATATCTTCTTTTAAAAAATCAATAAATAAGCTAAAGCCCAAAAATATTGGCACTAAAGATAGGTTAATTCACGGAAATGAATTTGTGCATAAATGGGAAATCACCTATTTTGCCTGCTTATGATACCTTCAATTTTAAAGGGCGGTAAATCGCTTCTAATAGCCGGTGTCCTGCTCTCCTGCTGGACTATGAGTTCCTGTAAACAACCTGAAATACCAGAGTACCAGGCATTGGAAAATTTCAATATTGGAAAAATGGGGATGAAAGAAACTGTCGTTTCGGCAGACTTGAAATATTTTAACCCGAATAATTATGAGCTCCAGTTTAAAAGGGCTGACCTGGCTATCTCGGTAAATGATCGCCCGGTGGGCAATACTGTATTGGATACCCTGATTCGGATTCCTAAAAAAGACACTTTTTACATTCCGGTCCAGATGAAAGTAAATTTGAAACAACTAATGGGAAATGCTCTCACCCTGTTAATGAATGATGAGTTGGATATCAAAGTAAATGGAACTGTTCGTTTAGGGCGCTCCGGATTTTTCATGAACCTTCCTGTTAATTACCAGGGGAAGCAAAAAATCAATTGGTGATGCAAAACAACCTGTCGGGTACCCGTCGGGTAAAAAAAAAATCCGGCTCCAAAATGGAACCGGACTCATATTAAAAAATATTCTATTTATTGTTTTTTCATTCCCCCACCATCTTCTGGTTTCTTGCAGCATTTGGGTAATTTCTCATACGATTCTTCATTTGCAGCTACGTCATCTGCATCATAGCCGGCATTAGCGATTGCCGTTTTAATGTTTTCAATATTGGTTCGATCCGAATAAAATGTCACTTTTGTTGTTTTCCTTTTATAATCAACAACTGATTTGGATACGCCGTCCTCCCGTGAAAGAAAGCTTTCAATCTTCTTTTTACAACTTTCACATTGAACCGATGGAGTTTTAATGGTAACTGTTTGAATCGCTTTTTTGGATTGAGCAACTGCAGCAACAGTAAAACTTACCAGCAACAAAAGCAATACGGATAGTTTTTTCATATATGCATTTTTATAGTTACTAATGTACTAAACTCCGGACCAGTTTGCCGGATCCTCTCTCCATTTTAACAGAATTGGCTCCACTTTTTCATCAATCAGGCCTTTTTCAAGCGCCAGACTCACCAATTGACCATAGTTGGTGAGCGATTGGAAAGGAATACCTGCTTTGGCAAAGGCTTCGGCGGCAATAGGGAAACCATAGGTAAAGATGGAAACCATACCCAATACTTCGACCCCGGCAGCTTTCAACACATCCACTACCTGCAGGCTACTTTTTCCCGTCGAAATCAGGTCTTCTATCACCACTACTTTTTGTCCGGATGAATAGGCCCCTTCAATCTGATTACCCAGTCCGTGTTCTTTGGGTTTTGGCCGAACATAAATATAGGGCAGTTTCAACTGGTCTGCTGCCATCGCACCCCAGGCAATTCCGGCTGTTGCCACTCCAGCCAGTAATTCAGCTTCCGGATATCGTTCAAAAATCAGGTTACACATTTCCGACTTTACAAAGTCTCTTATATAAGGAAAGGAAAGCACTTTACGATTATCGCAATAAATTGGACTTTTCCATCCACTTGCCCAGGTAAAAGGTTGATCCGGACTCAATCGAACTGCATTCGTCTGTAATAATTTCTCGGCAACGGCCTTCTCATTTGAATTCATGGTAACTATTTAGGTGTCAGACAGGTGTTAGGACTGTGTTCTAAGTATCTTCGTTAAATGTTAGAACACTGTCCTAACACCTGTCTGACGTTTAAAGCGAAATTACTCCATATGTACATCAAAATCTACTTTGGAACCAAGCCTGTTTTTTTATGTGATTCCATCAGTCCGGAGCTGGAACCCTTTCTACACCATGATGATGCTATTTTTATGGAGGAAAACAGTAGTCCGGCTATCCGATCCCTTATCCATGAAATGGAAGTCCCCAAAGTTCATGCAGGTATCCTGCTTCACTCCGATCTATCAGCCCTTCAACACGCTTTCTGGAAAAAATTTACAGTCCTCAAAGCTGGCGGCGGGGCAGTCTGGAACGAACAAAATCAATTACTCTTTATTCAACGTCGGGGAAAATGGGACATGCCTAAAGGAAAACTGGATGATGGTGAAACCATCGAAGCCTGTGCCATCCGGGAAGTAGAAGAAGAAACAGGGATCCGCCATCCAACCCTAAATAAACACTTGATCACCACCTATCATACCTACCATGAAAGTGGTAAACATATCCTGAAAGAATCCTGGTGGTTTGAAATGAAGGCTAATGGAGCGCAGGCCCTAAAGCCCCAGGCCGAAGAACAGATTACCGAAACAATTTGGTTAGCACCTTCCGAATGGCCAAAAGTGAAGGAAAATACGTTCCCATCCATTCTGGATGTACTGGATAGCCTGCAAGCTTAAATTTTTCGGATCGCAACCGTCAGTCTGCTGATACATACCAATTTACCCAGTTCATCTTCAATTCGGATTTCCCAAACCTGGGTACTGGCGCCCCGATGAACAGGTCGGGTAATCCCAATCACTCTGCCGTCTCTGGCAGAACGAATATGGTTTGCATTGATTTCCATCCCTACGGCAATAAATTTACTCGCGTCCACTGACAACGCAGCGCCTACACTTCCAAGGGTTTCCGCCAAAGCCACCGATGCCCCTCCATGCAGAAGTCCATATGGCTGCTTGGTACGATGATCCACCGGCATGCTTGCTTTTATGTAATCAGGCCCCAATTCTTCCCATTCAATTCCCAGGTGTTCGCCCATTGTTCCCCGACCCAATGGTAGTAAATCTTCCTTCTTTAAATCCGGATTAAACCATATAACAGCCATGCTTACCTGTTTTAGTGTAAACTATTAAATACTGCAGCCGGAATAAAGGGCGATGCATCTCCATTGTTACGGATTATATCCCGAACAATAGTGGAGGCCACAGAGGTATACTTGGGCTCACCGGTCAGAAAAATCGTCTCAATATTTTTATCCATTGTCCGATTGGCATCCGCAATGGTTTTCTCATATTCAAAATCACTTACATACCGAATCCCTCTTAAAATAAAATTCGCCCCAATTTCCTGGCAAAATTTCACCGTCAGTCCTTCATAAACCGCACCTTCCACTTTAGGTTCTTCTTTAAAAATTTCTTTGATCCAGAGCAGACGTTGCTCTGGTGAAAACATGGGCGCTTTGGAGGAATTTAATCCAACTCCAATGATCACCCTGTCAAACAAGGGTAATGCACGGGTTACAATATCTACATGTCCAAGTGTTATTGGGTCAAAGGTTCCGGGAAAGAGGCAAATCTTCATATTGATTATTTTATTGCTCACCGCGGCCAGCGAGCAGATACAATACGGCCATCCGTACCGCAACCCCATTTTCCACCTGATTTAAAATGATTGATTGCCTGCTGTCAGCAACATCGCTATCCAATTCCACACCCCGGTTGATTGGCCCGGGATGCATCACGATCACTTCTTTATTTAGTTCATCCAGCAATGACTTTTTTACACCATATGCCAGATTATATTCGCGCAATGATGAAAATAACACCTGATTCTGGCGCTCCAATTGAATCCTCAACACATTTGCCACATCACACCATTCCAGGGCTTTCTTCAGATTATATTCAATCCGCACATCAAAGGCTTCTTTCATATAGGTGGGAATCAGCGTAGGCGGACCAGCAACCATTACTTCAGCGCCCATTTTTTTTAGCAGATAGATATTGCTTAGTGCTACCCGTGAATGCATGATATCACCAATTATGGCGATTTTTTTTCCTTCCAGACTGCCCAGTTTTTCGCGAATGGAAAATGCATCCAGCAGTGCCTGTGTTGGATGTTCATTGATTCCATCCCCTGCATTTACAATGGCTGCCGGTATATGTTTTGCAAGAAAATGCGGAGCTCCACTAGCGCTGTGCCGCATCACCACCATATCCACTTTCATGCTAAGGATATTGTTTACTGTATCCAGCAGGGTCTCTCCTTTTGAAACCGACGATCCGCTTGCAGCAAAATTGATGGTATCCGCACTTAATCTTTTTTCCGCCAGCTCAAATGATATCCTCGTCCGGGTTGAATTCTCGTAAAAGAGATTCACAATAGTTACATCCCTTAAGGATGGAACCTTCTTAATCGGTCGCTGTAAAACTTCCTTGAATTGGGTGGCTGTGTCTAAAATAAGTTGAATGTCCCGGGGAACCAGATCTCTAATGCCTAGAAGATGTTTTGTACTTAGTTGCATTAGGGTGCAAAGTTAATCGTTAGAGTAATACCACTTCATCCTTTCCTTCATTTTCCTTCCAACCCACTTTCACGCGCTCGGTAATTATGGAATCGATTGATTTTCCCACATAATCGGGCTGAATGGGCAGTTCCCGGCTAAATCGCCGGTCGATCAGTACACAAAGTTCAACCTTGGAAGGCCGGCCAAAATCGAGCAAGGCATCCAGCGCAGCCCGAATGGTTCGTCCTGTATACAACACATCATCAATTAATATAACCTGTTTATCCTGTATAGAAAAAGGAATATCTGTTTCATTGGCGATTCGCAATTCATTCCGAACATCATCCCGGTAAAAGGTAATATCCAAAATTCCGTAGGCTACCTCACTGAAAGGAAGTATGGCACGAATCTCCCGATTGATTCGGTCGCTCAACCATTTACCTCGCGGCTGAATACCAATAATACAGGCTTTTGTCAGATCCGGACAGTTTTCCAAAATCTGATGGCTTAGCCTTTTTACCGTCAGCATAATCTGTTCTTCACTGAGAATGGTTTTCACTCGGTCAATTTTACGCTAAAATAAGGTATCAATACCGTTCAAAAAAAATAGCCGCAAAAGCGGCTATCTTCTATTCGAAAAAAAGTTTATTTAGAATTAAATACATAAAATAACCCCAGCTGAAATACACTGTGCGAACTGTTTTCTTCACCCAATCCATTATCTTCAAAGACATTGGATAGTCCTAAATTATATCGCAAATTTAACCCGTATCCTGCAGCAGGAATCTGATATCCAAGGCCAAATCCCCATGCGAAGTCCAATGTATTGATGCCATCTTCCATATCGATACTTGTATCGCCGGATTTTAGTTTACTTTTTAAATGAAAACCTAATTGCGGTCCAGTTTCCCCAAAAAAACCAGTGCTTGTATGGTATTGGACCATAACTGGTAAATTGAGGTAATTTTGACTAAACTTAACATCACCAAAATTCTCTTTAACTGTTGTACCCTGTGCCGAATACAATAATTCAGGCTGAACCTTAAAGTTCTCGTTTATAGAAAAACGAACCAGCGCACCCGCATGAAAAAGTACTCTGGCTTTGTTATTCTCAACTTCCTTGCCTTTTACATTGGAAAAATTCATTCCCGCTTTCGCACCAAATTCAATTTGCCCCTGAACAGCATTAACTAAAAATGCACTTATAAAAAGTACTAAAATCTTTTTCATACAATTAGATTTAAAAATGTAGGGCGAAGAAATATAAAAACATTCAATTCTCATAATTGCACCAAAAAAAAATCCGGCTGAATTCCAGCCGGATAGTACTTTTAAATTGCTTCAAATTAACTTTCTCCCAAAAATGGATAACGATAATCCACAGGAGGATTAAATGTCTCTTTAATTGTTCTTGCACTCAACCAACGGTATAAATTCAGCATGGAACCCGCTTTATCATTTGTTCCACTTGCCCGAGCTCCACCAAATGGCTGCTGCCCCACTACTGCTCCTGTTGGTTTATCATTGATATAAAAATTTCCGGCCGAATGCCGAAGACGATTCACTGCCATTTCAACTGCAACCCGATCCTGTGCAATAATTGAACCTGTTAATGCATATGCAGAGGTAGTATCCACCAGTGTCAATGTTTTTTCAAACTGGTCTGCATCATATACATAAATAGTCAACACAGGTCCAAATAATTCTTCACACATAGTTACATAACGCGGATCCCGCACTTCTATTACAGTGGGTTCTATAAAGAATCCTTTGCGCTTATCGCAGTTTCCTCCTACCAGAATTTTTGCTTTGCGATCTTTTTTCGCATTATCAATATATTTCTTCAGCTTATCATAACTCTTTTCATCAATTACCGCATTTACAAAATTGCTGAAGTCTTCCACCGTTCCCATCTTCATACTTTCAACCTGGGCAACCAGCTTTCGTTTTACCGCTTCTGCAATATTAGAAGGCAGATAGGCCCGCGAAGCTGCCGAACATTTTTGTCCCTGGAATTCGAATGCCCCTCTTGCCAGAGCAGTTGCCACCACATCCGGATCAGCCGATTTATGTGCCAGCACAAAATCCTTTCCACCTGTTTCTCCAACAATTCTCGGATAGGATTTATACTTCGAAACATTTGCCCCAATCGTTGCCCACATTTGATTGAATACACCTGTTGAACCGGTAAAGTGTACGCCTGCAAAATCATGGTGATTAAAGCAGACCTCTCCAAGTGTTGGTCCATCTACATAAATCAGGTTGATCACACCATCCGGCAATCCGGCTTCCATCAGGATCCGCATGAACATTTGAGCAGAATAAACCTGCGTATTAGCTGGTTTCCAAACCACCGTATTACCGCACATAGCTGCAGATGTTGGTAAATTTCCGCCAATTGCAGTAAAATTAAACGGTGTTATTGCCAATACAAATCCTTCCAGAGGGCGCCATTCCATACGGTTATGAACACCCGGAGCACTGATCGGCTGTTGTTTATAAATCTCACTTAGATAATGAACATTGAATCGCAAAAAATCAATGATTTCACAGGCACTGTCGATTTCTGCCTGATAGATATTTTTGCTCTGCCCCAGCATGGTGGTTCCATTCAAATAGGCCCTGTATTTTGTGGCAATTAAATCGGCTGCTTTCAAAAATATTCCGGCCCTGTTTTCCCAACTCATCGCAGCCCAGGAATCTTTGGCTTTTAATGCTGCATCAATGGCCTGTTGCACATGTTTTTTATCTCCCGCATGAAAATAGCCCAGTACATGGGATCGTTCATGTGGGGGATGAACTGCTACTTTATTTCCTGTACGAACAGCCCTTCCGCCAATGTACATTGGGATATCCGCTTCTTTTTTCTTCAGCTCAGCCAGAACTTTTTTCTGGATAAGCTTTTCAGGTGAACCGGGCGCATAATTTAATACGGGCTCATTCACCGGTAAGGGGTAAGAAAAATAACCAAGACTCATGGTATATGTTTTTGTGTTAGCTGGCAGGTTCTTCTTCTTTCTGACTCATCAGATAAGCTTTGATAAAGCCGTCCAATTCACCATCCATTACAGGTTGAACATTTCCAACCTCATAATCCGTTCGATGGTCTTTAATCATTTTATAGGGATGAAAGACATAACTCCGGATCTGACTTCCCCATTCAATTTTTTTCTTGCTGGCATTGGTAGAATTCTTTGCTTCCTCTCTTCTGCGCAACTCTTCCTCGTACAAACGGCTTTTAAGCATCTGCATGGCTTTTTCCCGATTGCCCAATTGAGTCCGCTCGGTTTGGCAGATAACCACAATCCCGGTTGGAAGGTGGGTCAGCATCACTTTGGTTTCCACCTTGTTTACATTCTGTCCGCCTGCTCCCCCACTACGGGCTGTTTCCATTTTAACCTCACTGTCCTTCACCTCAATTTCAATGGTATCATCCACAAGCGGGTAAACAAAAACCGATGCAAAAGAGGTATGCCGTCTTGCATTTGAATCAAAGGGCGAAATCCGTACCAATCGATGTACCCCGCTTTCTCCTTTCAAAAATCCGTAAGCGAAAGGGCCGTCAAACTGAAATGTGGCGCTTTTAATGCCGGCTCCATCCCCATCCTGCCAGTCTAATTCAGTAACACTCCAACCCTGTTTTTCGCCGTACATTCGATACATACGCGACAAAATATGGGCCCAATCCTGGCTTTCCGTTCCCCCGGCACCGCTGTTGATCTGCACAACGGCAGGTAATTCATCCTCCGGCTGGTTAAGGGTACTTTTAAATTCAGCTTCCTCAATAGCCTCCAGCGCCTTTTCATAAGCTTCCCGAGCCTCTTCTTCCGTTGCTTCCCCTGCCTTCCAGAATTCATACAATACAGCAAAATCTTCCACGCCGGTTTCAACCGACCGGAACAGATCCATCCAGTATTCGTGAACTTTGATTTCTTTCAGTATGGCGGTAGCCCGCTGGTTATCATCCCAAAAACCAGGAGCAAGCGTTAATTGTTTATCTTGTTGTATCTTATCAGTGCGGTTAGCGACGTCAAAGAAACCTCCTTAGAACGGTAACCCGTTCCCGTAATGTTTTCAGATGTTCTACTGTCATAGCGCGCAAAGATAAGAGTATTGGACCTAATTTAACGTTTTATCCAGCTCCTGAAACCTTCTGCAGTTGTACCTTGCAGTAACAATTGTGTTCAACTAAAATGTCGTATTTGAAACTTTTTACTCCGTTTTCTTTACTGACTTGTTATCTTCTGCTTAGCAGCAGTTGCGCGCAAAAAGAAAATCCGAACAGGTCTATGAGTAATGATTTAGTGTATGCCGGCTACCAGCAGGTTACCGACACGGCCACCCTTGGCGCCGGTTGCTTCTGGTGCGTTGAGGCCGTTTTCCAACAATTAAATGGTGTTTTAAAAGTCTCATCAGGTTATTCCGGTGGCCATGTTGCCAATCCTACTTATGAACAGGTTTCCGAAAAAAACACCGGACATGCAGAGGTTATTCAGGTAGTTTTTGACCCATCCATGGTAACTTTCGACGAAATCCTGGAAGTTTTCTGGCAAACCCACGATCCAACCACCCCGAACAAACAGGGAAATGATGTGGGTCCGCAATACCGCAGTGCAATTTTCTATCATAACGAGGAGCAAAAGAAAAAATCCTTATACTATAAGGAACAATTGGAAAAAAGCAACGCCTGGGACAAACCCATCGTTACCGAAATTTCTCCTTTCAAGGCGTTCTATGTTGCCGAAGATTATCACCAGAACTATTACCTCAATAATGGCTCCCAACCTTACTGCTATTTTGTAATTCGCCCCAAACTGGAGAAATTTGAAAAAGTATTCAGAGAAAAACTGAAACGATACAACCAGGGACAAACAAAAAATTAAACAGGATCACATAATAAATTAAAAAGCGACCGGATTGAAATCAATCCGGTCGCTTTTTTTCAATACCAAATTTATTGACAATCTCTTCCTGTTAATGGTGGTGCTGATGCTTCAATGCTACTGGTTTCAATTTAATAATCCCAATCAGGTTCATGAAACGCATTACATAAAAAGTTGGATCAAGTTCAAACCATTTACGCGCAAAATTTGGGTTCTCTCCATCCTTGTGGTGATTGTTCTGAAATAATTCTCCCAATAAAAAAATCCCCCAGGGTTCAGAATTTTTAGAATGATCTCCATTCTTATAATTCGCATAACCATACTTATGGCCACACCAGTTTACAATAGCACCCTGAACCGGTCCCATTAAATAATGTATTGGCAACAGAAGGAACCACCAATAACTTGGAGCAAAGAATACATAAACAAGAGTATATGCAATGCCAAATACCAACCGGGTAGCCCAATGATCAGCAAAACGATCCAGCTTTTCCCAGTTAGGCAGATAGGATTTGGTAAATTGTTCCTCCGGCATTCCCTGACGTGTAACAAAACTGTTGTAAATATTTCTGGTATGCATCATCATACCCCATACATCTTTAAAAAAATGCGGACTGTGCGGATCCTTTTCAGTATCACTGTAAACATGGTGCATGCGATGCATAACTCCATAAGCACGTGGAACCAGATAAGAGGATCCTTGTGTAAACCATGTCATCAGATAAAAGATTCTTTCCCAACCCTTACTCGTCGTGTACATTTGGTGGGAAGCAAACCGATGCAAAAAAAATGTGTGAAAGAATAAGGATAAAAACCAGTGTGTGAAAAAGAAAATTAAAATTACCGCCATGTGACTCTTTTGAAAAATGAAGGCCAAAGTTACTGCAAAAATACAAGCAGATTAGTTAAATCGTACTCTTCTGAGTTCCAGGAGATTCAGCGCATTAGGCTTAAAATTCCGAACAAAAGGTTGAACAAGATGTATAACCTCATCATACCAAAGTGGCACTACTGGTGCATCCTGCAAAATCATTCGATCCATTTGCTGATATAAATCAAAACGCAAACGATCGTTCGTTTCTATTAGGGCAGCTTCATATAATTTATCAAAGGCCGGATTCTGGTATCTGGTATAATTTGGAGGTGCCGGATTTTTACTATAAAACACACTCAGGTAATTTTCTGCATCCGGATAATCAGCTATCCAGCTACCTCTAAAAAACATGGCCTGGGATTGCGCCGTTTGCTCCAATAGTAAACTTTTTTGAACCACTTCCACTTTCACCGGAATCCCCAATTCCTGCCACTCCCGAACCATATAACTGGCCAGTTCACTGTAAATTGGAACTGTCAGCAATTTAATCTCGGGAAGCCCCTTTCCGTCTTTAAAACCAGCCTGTTTCAATAATTCTTTGGCTCTTGCCGGATCATACTGATACCCTTTGACCAGCACTGAATCAAAGGAAGGTAATCCGGCCGGTACAAATCCCGATTCAGCTGCAATACCTATGGAATTTCGCAGGTAAAGCATCATTTTTTTCCGATCAAAGCCATAATTGAGCGCCTGCCGGATGGCTCTTAACCGAAGCGGAGAGGATTGTACCAGTGCATTGGTTGTATCAACCAAAATCCCCAGGTATTCTATATTCAGATAGGGATGTTTATTCAATTGAATTTTCCCCTGCCAGTCTGATCGCAGTTCGCCTCTTTTTGTCAAAATTTCATCCTTGAAAGAAGCATCAATATCATTGATAAAATGAAGCCTTGCCTGTCTGAATAATAAAAATTCGGTTGCTTTACTGTCATTGAAACTGATTTTTACCCCATTAATATAAGGTAAGCGTTCTCCATTTTCATCCCGCTCAAAATAATACGGATTTTTCCTGAGCAGCAACGCCTGCCCTTCTTCCAACGCAACCAGCTGGAAAGGCCCGGTTCCTACCGGATGCGACCGGAAGTTTTTACCATACTTTACGATCGCCTCCTTTGGCACAACAGAACAATACTGCATACTTAAAATCCCCAGGATCGGAGGAAAAGGAGCTATCAGTTTAACCTGCAGGGTGCTGTCATTTATCGCCACAAATCCCTCTTTTGCCTGTACCCGATCATTAAAAATCCAGGCACCGCTACTGGCAGTTGACGGATCCATAATCCGATTTAAACTAAACACAACATCTTCTGCAACCAGTTGCCTGCCCATACCACCCGCAAAACAGGGGTCATCATGAAATTTTACATCCTGCCGCAGAAAAAAAGTGTAGGTCTTGCCGTCTTCACTGATTTCCCAGCGAGTGGCCAAAGAAGGACTGATCTGCAAATTGCTATCCACCTCCACCAGCGTATTGTAGAGTTGATGTACTGCCCACATAATACTCTGATTTTTGGCAAAAGCCGGATCAAGACTCGCTATGCCGGTAGATTCATTATAACAAAAATACCCCTCTTCCATTGCATCACCGGATCTGCACCCCCCCGCTGCTAACACAAAAAGAAGAACAAGTATATATAAACGGTAATTCCAAAAAGTACACATGTTAGCTGAAGCAACTATATTTAATGAAAATTCGGTTTGATATGCAACTTACGTTAAAGCGTATATTATTCTTCAGTTTGATTATTCTATTCACGGCCTGCTCAAGAGTAGTCAGTCAGCCACTTTCCGGCACTCAGCCAATTACGCAGCAGGATACTTTAAGAGGCAGCCTCAACGAAAACAGAACCTGGTGGGATGTTAAAAAATATACGATTTATGTAGAACCGGATTTCGCCACCAAAACCATCCGCGGCCATGTACAGCTTACCATTCAGGTTTTGAAAACCCATACTTTGATGCAGTTGGACCTACAGGAACCCATGCTAATTGATCGTATTGAATCCAATGGTAAACAATTCAACTTTACCCGTAATGGAAATCATTTTTTTGTCACCATTCCAGGTGGATTTCCTGTAAATAGCCGCCAATCAATAGTGGTTCATTTTTCAGGAAAACCAACGGAAGCAATTCGCCCCCCCTGGGATGGTGGCTGGATCTGGAAAAAAGACAAAGCGGGGAATCCCTGGATGAGCGTGGCCTGCCAGGGTCTGGGTGCCTCCGTGTGGTATCCCTGCAAGGATCACCAAAGCGATGAACCGGATGAGGGTGCTGAACTGAGGATCGTGGCCCCAGCCGGATTAACCGCTGTTGGGAACGGACGTCTGCTAAACCAGTCAAACCTTGACAGCGGTCGCACTGTCTTCACCTGGGAAGTAAAAAATCCGATCAATAATTATAATATCATACCATATATAGGCAAATACGCCCATTTTGCAGAACAATTTGATGGAGAAAAAGGCAAGCTTGACCTTGATTACTGGGTGCTTGAAGAAAACCTCGAAAAGGCGAAACAACAATTTCAACAGGTTAAACCAATGATGCAATGTTTCGAACACTGGTTTGGCCCCTATCCTTTTTATGAAGATGGCTATAAGCTGGTTGAATCACCCCATCTTGGAATGGAGCATCAAAGTGCAGTTGCTTATGGCAACCAATATAAAAACGGTTATCTCGGAAATGATCTTTCAGGCACCGGATGGGGTTTAAAATGGGATTTCATAATAATCCACGAAACCGGTCACGAATGGTTTGGGAATAATATCACCACCAACGATATTGCCGACATGTGGATCCATGAGGGTTTTACCAACTATAGCGAAACTATTTTTACCCAGTGTCAGAACAATGTTCAGGCTGGCAATGAATATCAGATCGGAAGCAGAAAAAACATAGACAACGATATCCCGGTAATCGGACAATACGGTGTTAATAAGGAAGGTAGTGGTGATATGTATTCCAAAGGATCCAGCGTAATTCATATGATTCGCCAGATCATGGAAGATGATGAAAAATTCAGGCAATTATTAAGAAGCCTCAATAAAGATTATTATCACAAAACAGTCAGCTCGGCTGAAATTGAATCGTATATAAATAAGTTTGCAGGAAAGGATTTCACACCAATCTTTAATCAGTACCTGCGTACCATACAAATCCCTGTATTGGAGTATAAAATTACCAGAGGCAAACTATCCTATCGCTGGACCAATTCAATTAAAGGTTTCAACATGCCATTAAAAGTGAAAACACAGGATAAAACCAGCTGGATAGAACCTACAACTGAATGGAAACAATTACCCGGCAATAATTCTAATCTTATCCCGGATCCGAATTTTTACATAACTGCAAAACAGGTTCAATAATCAGAGACGTCCTGCACCAACAAATCGTTTACGGTAATATTCATCATTCAGATCACTGATCATTACACCACTGGAGGTGGAAGCATGTACAAATTTGTTGTTCGCCAGGTAAATACCAACATGTGATATCCCACCCCGGGTATTAAAGAATACCAGATCACCTTCCTGCAAATAATCGGTGGGAATTTTCTGCGCAGCATCATATTGCTGGCGGGCTGTTCGGGGCAGGGTTTTGCCAAAGACAGAATTTGACAAATTACAGGTAAAACCGGAACAATCCACCCCTTGTTTTGTATTTCCCCCATACCGATAGCGGGTACCATACCAGTCTTCTATAAATTGTAATAATGTTAAATTAGTGAGGTATTCAACCGGCTGATCCAGCAAAACGGCATATTTAAAATGCAATTCGGTGCTATTCTCAATATTTCCATAAACTTCGGTAGCCCTTGCCTCGTCAGGTGAGCCAAACCAGCCGGTATTGGGGTGATTGCCATTTCCCGGACCTTCTTCACCCGGCGTCATTGAAATACCGTCAATAAAGCGGGAATTACCTGGTTTACTGGGCTTTGTGCGTTTCACCGTTGGAGAAGCACTGCCTGATTTCGTGGGTTTTGATGAACCACAGGCAGCCAATACAACCATAACTGCCGATATATAAAATATTCTGATCAAGGATATTTATTTTAAACACAATTGTGCAAAAATAGCAAAATAGAATTTGATGCAAGGGCGTTAAAAATTTGTTACTTGCAGGTCTATGTCGAGGTTTTCACATTTACACTGCCATACCCAATATTCCTTACTGGATGGGGCCGCCAACATTCAGTCTCTTTATAAAAAAGCGATCAAAAATAACATGCCTGCTATTGCCATCACAGATCATGGCAATATGTTTGGTGCGTTTGAATTTGTGTCGGAAGCCTATAAACACAAAGGTGAAGACGGGAAGCCACTTGTTAAACCCGTTGTAGGTTGTGAGTTTTATGTGGTGAAGGATCGCACCCGCAAATCATTTACCAAAGAACAGAAAGATGAACGTTACCATCAGGTATTACTTGCTAAAAATGCAGCAGGCTACCAAAACCTGATCAAACTCACCTCCCTTGGTTATACGGAAGGAATGTATTCCAAATATCCCCGAATTGACAAAGAACTGATTGAAAAATATCATGAAGGGCTGATTGCAACTACCTGTTGTATTGGTGCCTATGTACCGCAAACAATTTTACACGATTCAGAAGAAGACGCAGAGAAAGAATTTAAATGGTGGCTGGATATGTTTGGTGAAGATTATTTCATCGAACTGCAACGCCATAACATGAAGGAACAGGAACAGATTAATCAGGTACTGTTGAAGTTTGCAAAAAAATACAATGTTCCCGTTATAGCTACCAACGATAGCCACTATACAGATAAAGATGATGCCAACGCACACGATATCCTGCTTTGCATAAATACCGGTGAAAAACAGAGCACACCCGGATTTGATGATTTTGTTAACGATGATGCAGCCGTTAAAAACCGTCGTTTTAAATTTCCCAACGATCAGTTTTACTTTAAGAGTTCAGAGGAGATGTCGGCACTGTTCAGCGATATTCCGGAAGCCATCGATAATACCAATCTGATTGTTGACAGAGTTGAACTGCTCAACCTGAAAAAAGACATCCTGCTTCCTGCATTTCCAATTCCCAAAGAATTTCAGGTACATGCAGATTCCAACCTCAACCAATGGGAATTTTTACACCATATAACCTATGAAGGCGCAAAAATGCGCTACACAGATATTAGTCCTGAAATTCAGGAGCGACTCGATTTTGAATTATTTACCATCAAAACCATGGGCTTTGCCGGTTACTTTCTCATTGTAAGTGACTTTATCAAAGCGGGTAGGGATTTAGGCGTTTTTGTTGGCCCGGGTCGTGGATCCGCTGCAGGAAGTGTGGTTGCATATTGCATCGGCATCACCAATATCGATCCAATCAAATACAATCTGCTGTTCGAACGATTCCTGAACCCCGACCGAAAAAGCATGCCGGATATCGATACGGATTTTGACGACGATGGTCGCCAGAAAGTAATCGATTATGTGGTGCAGAAATACGGAAAAAATCAGGTAGCGCAAATTGTCACCTATGGTACCATGGCGGCCAAAATGAGTATTAAGGATGTAGCCCGTGTGCTGGATCTGCCTTTACCGGAATCCAATGCCCTCGCCAAACTGGTACCCGATAAACCCGGTATTGAACTGGGTCGTGTACTTAAAGCCCCCCTTACCGAAAAAGATGGGGAGAAATCCCTCGAAGCAAAAGAACAGCTGGTGGCGGAAGACATGGAAAATGTTCGCCGCCTGCGGGAGATTTATAACGGAAATGATATTCGCGCACATGTACTGCATGAAGCAGAAAGATTGGAAGGTTCTGTGCGAAATACCGGACTTCATGCCGCCGGCATCATCATCGCACCAGAGGATTTGATGAATATTATCCCGGTTTGTACGGCCAAAGACTCTGATCTGCTGGTAACCCAAATCGAGGGCAGTATTATTGAAGATGCCGGGGTTATCAAAATGGACTTCCTTGGGCTGAAGACCCTCACCATTATTAAAAACGCACTGACCCTCATTAAAGAAAACCATGGTGTGGAAATTGTCATTGATGATATTCCGCTCGATGACGCAGCAACTTTTGAACTCTACCAGCGTGCTGATACCATCGGTACCTTCCAGTTTGAAAGTCCGGGTATGCAGAAATACCTCCGCGATCTAAAACCCGATCAGTTTGCTGACCTGATTGCGATGAATGCCCTTTATCGTCCGGGTCCGCTTGCTTATATTCCGAACTTCATCGACCGGAAACATGGTCGGGAAGAAATCGCTTATGATTTACCGGAAATGGCCGATTACCTGCAGGAAACCTATGGTATTACTGTCTACCAGGAACAGGTGATGCTGCTGGCGCAAAGTATTGCCGGATTTAGTAAAGGAGATGCGGACGTTCTTCGGAAAGCAATGGGTAAAAAGCAGAAATCGGTACTTGATAAAATGAAAGCACAGTTTGTGGAGGGTGCCATGAAAAAAGGCCATCCCAAAGATAAACTGGAAAAAATCTGGACAGACTGGGAGGCTTTTGCCCAATACGCCTTCAATAAATCACATTCCACCTGCTATGCTTTTGTTGCTTACCAGACCGCTTATCTGAAAGCACATTACCCCTCCGAATACATGGCGGCCGTTCTAAACAACGCCGGAAGTATTGAAAAAATCACCTTCTTTATGGAAGAGTGTAAACGAATGGGGCTGGAGGTATTGGGACCGGATATTAATGAATCCAAAAAAGGATTTGCCGTAAATAAAGGCGGGGCAATCCGCTTTGGCCTGGGCGGTCTGAAAGGCGTTGGAGAAGCCGCAGTGGACAATATAATGCTGGAAAGAGCAACAGCGGGGCCCTATACCTCCATGTTTGATATGATCAAACGCATCAACCAACGGGCAGTAAATAAAAAGACCCTGGAAAGTCTGGCCTATGCCGGTGCATTCGACTGCTTTCCGGAATTTCACAGAGCACAATATTTCCATATTCCAAGCGGAGATACTACCACGGGACTGGAGAAGATTATTAAATATGGAAATATTTACCAGGCCCAATCACAGGGTACAACCAATACCCTATTTGGAGATCTACCGGCCGTACTCGATATCCCAACTCCAAAAATCCCCCCCTGCGATCTTTGGTCCCTGACTGACCGGCTGGATAAGGAAAAAGAAGTGACCGGAATTTTCATGAGTGGCCACCCGCTGGATAATTTTAAGTTCGAGATGAAACATTATGGAATCACTCCACTGGCCGATTTTCTGGAAGTGATGGAAAGCAGCACTCTTCAGGCAAGCGGGAAACAATACCGGCTTGCCGGATTGGTTCTGGATGGATTACACCGGCAGACCCGCACAGGCAGAAGTTTCGGGGCGCTGACGCTGGAAGATTATTCAGGTAAAACGGAAATTATGCTCTGGGGTGATGATTACATGCGGTTTAAAGACTATCTGGATAAGGGAAAAAACCTGTTTGTTGTAGGTTCTTTTCGTTCCCGATTCAATTCGGATAAATATGAATTCAAAGTGGAACGGATCAGCCTGCTGGAATCCATCAAACAATCGCTGACAAAACAGGTTACCCTTTATGTCGAACCTCGTCATGTAACAGAAGACCTGATCAATTTTCTGGAAGGTAATATGTTGAAATTTAAAGGCGGATCTACTTCTTTGAGAATCAATTTAATGGACACAAAAAATCAAAAAGTGACGAGTCTGTACAGCCTTGGACAGGGATTGGAAATGAATGACGAATTGACGGGTTGGTTACAGGGTAAACCGGAATTAGAAGTCAAAATTGACACAAATTAACCTGGTTTAACAATTGGGAATGCCATAACAGCCCCTTTCAACCATCGGAACTATTTTTGTGTTTTAAAATGCATATCACTCAAACAATATAAAAAACAATAATCATGGCGTTAGAATTAACTGATTCCAATTTCCAGACTGAAGTATTGGATTCTGAAAAATTAAGTGTAATCGACTTTTGGGCAGAATGGTGCGGACCTTGTCGTGCAATCGGTCCGGTAATCGAAGAACTTTCCAAAGAATACGATGGTAAAGTAAAAATAGGAAAGGTAAATGTGGACAATAACCCGCAATTATCTATAAATTATGGTATTACCTCAATTCCGGCCATCCTTTTCGTAAAAAATGGCCAGGTGGTTGATAAGCTGGTAGGTGCTCAGCCGAAAGCGAACTTTGTAAAGAAAATTGAAGCGCATATTTAATTTAGAAAGCACCCGCTATATTTTAAGAGGTCATCCCTAAGGGTGGCCTCTTAGTCTTTATTGACTTTGGTCAATGAATTGAGAATGAATCAACTATTTCCTTGTAAAGGGAGGGCACGGCATAAAATTTGCCATTCATCTAAAAGTTCCCAATCCATATAAGATTTGGAACAATAACCCGTTCAAGGATAAGATTCATACCCTATGTCAAATCCAATAATCCGCATTGGCGGGATGGTACTATTTTGTGCTGTCTTGCTGAATGCCTGCTCAAAACCCGATCTGGAGGCTGAGCCCCAGCCCATTGAAAAACCAAGCGGGACAGGTTTGGTTACAATTTCACTACAGGGACGAGTAACGGATGAGTTTTCTGCTCCAATTGCCGGAGCACTTGTTCGATCCGGGAATGATATTACCACCACTGATATTAATGGAAATTACCGTTTCACTACAATACGTGTAAAGGCTACAAGTGGACTTGTGGAGGTTTCCGGAAACGGCTATTTCCGTGACTTCCAGCGTTTTGACGTATTGCCAGAATCGGAACATTTTGTTCGGATGAAACTGGTTCCGCGTGAATCAGGTTTGCAGTTTGCCGCCGGTTCGGGAGCTGTTTATACACTTACTTCAGGATCCCTCTTGCAATTTGGTGCAAATGTTATGAAGGATGAGGCAAATGGGCAGCTGTATTCGGGAACAGTTCAGGTACATGCATTCAGCCGGGATGCGGATGACCCCTCTTTTCATACAGTTATACCCGGTTCCAAAGGAACCGACCTTGAAAATAAACCGGTTTCTATTCAGTTCCTAAGCGCCGTGGTAACAGAACTTACCGGAACAGCCGGACAACAACTTCAGCTTATTTCCGGTAAAGCTGCATCTGTTCAGTTTCCCATTCCGGCATCCAAACTGTCAACTGCTCCGCAGGTAATTTCGATCTGGTATTTTGATCCTGTAAGCAGTGAATGGAAAGAAGAAGGAAAAGCAATAAAAGAAGGAAATCATTATACAGCACAGGTTCCTCATTTCTCAATCTGGGCATGTGGAATTGCACAGCCTGCGGCAGCTTTGAAAGCAGCTGTTACGGACGTAAGCGGAACGGCTTTATCATTTGCCCGGATTCAACTTTACTCGGCGGATGGCAAAGAAATGCTAAGTAGTCCGGTTCATACCAACGATAAAGGCCAATTACTGATGAATGCACCAAGTAATCGGGCAATGGAAATTAGAATCATAAATAATTGCGATGAAGTTTTGTCTTCCAAAAAAATAAATTCCGGATCAGCAGAAAGCTGGTTGGGAACCATTAAAGCAGGGGCAAATGCTGCAAACAACTTACTGATTCAGGGTAAAGTACAGAATTGCAAAGCAGCGCAGGTATATAATGGCTGGGTAAGGATTATTATAGACGGACAGGTTCACAAAGCTAAAATTGTCAATGGGAATTTTCAACTGAATCTGAATCGCTGCTATAACACCAATACCTACGCGAAAATAACTGCAGTGGATGAAGATGGCAATATGGAAAGTAACACCGTTACAATTGAAGTATCAACCGGGAAGATTGATCTGGGAACACTCAGCACATGTAATAAGCGGAATATGCAGTATATCAGTTATACCATGAATGGTACCAATTATTTGCTGCAGGCACCAACTGATTCCCTTATACAAACAATTGGGACTGCTTCAAAATCCTATACCATCAATTGTTATAAAACATCGGATCCCTCTGCAATCGCCTTCAGTCTGAGCTTTTCAGGAGAAGCGAATCCGGGAGAGTATCCGGTTACCACCCTTAAGTTCAGCCAGAACAAAACCCAGTTAACTAATTCGGGTGCATGGCTGGTAAAAATCACCAGTTTCGGGAAAGTTGGCGAATTTATTGAAGGCAATGCCAGCGGGAGTATGCGTGATCAAAGCAGTAACCGCACGCTGCCCTTTACTTTCCGATTTAAAGTTACCCGGAATCAGTAATAAAATTCTTTCCTTTTTACATCAAAATTCCTGCAATGGTGGCGCTCAGGTAAGATGCCAGGGTACCGCATAATAAGGCCTTTAATCCCAACCGGGCAAGATCCGCTCTTCGTCCGGGTGCGATTTCCCCAATACCTCCGATTTGCATACCAACCGAACTAAAATTGGCAAAACCGCAGATAGCAATACTTACAATCAGCAGGCCTTTTTCGGAAACCACGGGAACAGAATTATTGGTCAGATTCTGAAAAGCTACAAATTCATTGATCGTGAGCTTTTGTCCCAATAACGTGGCTACACTATCCACATCATTCATCGGTACCCCCATCGCCCAGGCAAAGGGATAAAATAGTTTACCGAAGATATAATTGAGACTAAGCTCAAATTCCGGATTGAAAATATGACCGATTTTGATAAGTACCCAATCGAGACAGGCAATAACAGCAATGAAACCAATCAGCATGGCAATAACATTCATAGCAATTTTGAACCCATCACCCGCACCATGTGAAATAGCATCCACCACATTGGTATAATGGCTTTTTACTTCCAGTTTAACCCGGCCAAATGTTTGGCTTTCTTCGGTTTCAGGAAATACAATTTTTGAAATCACCAATGCACCCGGAGCAGCCATCAGGCTGGCCATAATCAGTTTGGGTGCCAGGTCCAATCCCGCCTGTGCACCCATATTCGCATAAACAACCAGAATTCCACCTGCTATGCAGGCCAGGCTCCCACTCATACTTGCCAGCAATTCACTGCGGGTCATCGTCTGAAGATAGGGGCGGATCATTACCTGCGCTTCCACCTGTCCAACGAATGCAGATGCCACATTGCTCAGTGCTTCGGCTCCACTTACCCGCATCACGAAATTCATTGCCTTAGCAATTACTGCTACAATGCGTTGCATAATTCCAAAATGATAAAAGATTGCCACCAGCGCACAAACAAGGATAATGGTGGCGGTTACATTAAAGGCAAAAACAAAGCCTCCGCCTACATAATTTCCGATTGTGCCATCCGGCTGGTAAGCTCCTAATCCGCCATATACAAAAGCAGCCCCTTTTCGGGCGAAGACTTCAATTTTTTCCATCCCCTTTCCCAAAAACTGAAAAAACTTTGTAACTGCGGGTACTTTTAATACCAGAATGGCAATCAGAAGCTGCAAGGCAATACCACTTCCAACCACTCTTAAATTGATTTTCTTTTTATTATTTGAGAATAAATAGGCGATCCCTAATATCAAAATTATTCCGATTAGACCCTGGAATCTATCCATGCAGTGTGTTTTTTGGTGCCAGCAAGATAGAAGTTTTTACAATAAATACAGATTTCCCTATATACCATTGTATCAAGCATGGGTTTCGGCCTTTATATTTGTATTTCGCCAAGGGAAAAGCAGTTCATGTTCAAGAATTTATTAATTACTACCTTTTGTATTTCAGGTTTATTCGCTTCCCTATCGGCGCAGGACCCAATAATCCGATCGGGAACAGGTATCAAAATCGGAGGCAGTCCATCCATCCATAACCTGAATATTCCTCCGGGAAAGCAAAATACAATCGTTCGTGACAGGCATGGTTTACTTTGGAACAGAGGAAAACGAAAAGGGCCGGTTTTAAGAAAAGACCCAACAGCCCTATACCTTAAAGAAGATCCATTGCGATTTGGTCGCTCGGGACGAATCAACCGCCCTTTATCCGGAACTGTTTTATCACCAGAAATAAGTGTAAACCAGGAAGGTATGTCGGCAGCTGAATTGACACCTGCAGATCCAACTATCTGCGTCGGACCGAACCATATCATACAGATGGTAAATGGACCATCCGGTGCTTATTTTCAGATTTTTAATAAAAGCGGGGTTACCCTTACAGAACCAGTATACCTTGATAATCTTACCCAGGAATCGGGGTATAGTGGCGCCGGAGACGGAATTTGTTTGTATGACCAATATGCCGACCGCTTTGTAATGATGGAATTTGGAACACCTGCCGGTAGTGGAGATATCAATACCCTGATCTTTTATGTATCTCAGACGAATGATCCATTGGGTGCCTGGTACATTTATAAGTTTACAGATACCAGCTTTTTTCCGGATTATCCCAAGATTTCGGTTTGGCCCGATGCCTGGTATGCAACTTCAAGAGATTTTACCCTGCCTGACAATATTTTCTCCGGCGTTTCCCTGTTCGCTTTTAATAAAGAACAAATGCTGAATGGGGAACAAGCTATTCAGATGCAACGGGTACGCCTAAGCGATGTTAATAAATACGATGGGATTGCACCCATCAATGCATTCGGAAATGCTTTACCTGATCCGGGATCACCAGGCTTATTTGCCTTTCGGAATGATGATGCCCGAACAACTCAGGAAGATGCCGACAGTATCGGGCTGCTTGCTTTTTCAGTAGATTTCAATAACTCGGCTAACAGTAGTCTGGCGAATGCAGGATCGGTACCCACCACTCCATTTAATACAACCCTCTGTGATGATGGTGGTTATTTTCAGGCATGTATTCAAACCCCTGGAAATAATAACCGGCTGATGGCTACCACCAGTTTTGTTATGGACAAACCCGTGTACCGCCGATTCCCGACACATGAATCCATTTTAGTATACCATACGGTAAATGCAGGTTCGCCCGGAATTGCCGGGTTTCGCTGGCACGAACTGCGACGTACCGGAGCAGCCTGGTCGCTCTATCAGGAAGGCACTTATTCACCGGATAATACACATCGTTTTTACCCTTCAATGAATATCAATGCAGCTGGTCAGATTGCAGCAGTTTACAATGCCTCCTCTTCCACCCTTTGGCCTTCTATCCGGGTGACCGGCAGGAATGAAGACGATGCATTGGGAAGTCTTCCTGCTGATGAAACCTCTATCGTAACTGGTTCAGGTTATGGGACATTCTCAGCACGCTGGGGTGATTATAATATGATTGCTCCTGATCCGGTTGCCGATTCCATATTTTGGCTGACTTCGATGTATGGAGCGCAGGGCGGATGGAAAACCCGGGTTTCTGCGATCAAACTGGCTCCTAACAAAAACAATGATGCCAAACTTGCAGGAATTCAATCGCCTTTAAATGGACAAATATTTTGTACTGGATCCGGTTTTAATACCACCATCCAACTGGCAAATAGTGGAAATCTTCCCCTTACCAGTGCCCGCATCAACTGGCGCTTAAACAATGGTTCCGTACAATTCGTTAACTACACTGGCAATCTTGCATTCGGGCAATCCACTACCATTAACTTACCCATCACCGTTAGCAGCGAGGGAAATTATAGTTTACAGGTTTTTGTCAGCCTTCCCAATGGAGTGCCGGATGAACGCGCTTTTAATGACAGCCTCACAGTCGGTTTCGTATTACAGCCACCACTTACCGGAACCATTTCGCAGGGGTTTGAGAGCGCAACCTTCCCTCCTGCAAGATGGAGTATCCTGAATCCAAATACTGGTAGTCTAAGTTGGACGCGAACTACACTGGCAAGCAAAACCGGATCTGCTTCTGCCTTCCTGAATGTTTTCAATTATAATTCAGCTGGTGACATTGATTACCTGATTGCTCCTTCCATGCAATTAAACAATGTTGACTCAGTCATCATCCGGTTTGCACACGCTTACAAACCTTATTCAAACTCGCCTGAATTTGCTGATACCTTAATGCTGATGGCTTCCCTGGATTGCGGAAATACCTTTACCGAATTGATCTGGAAGCAAGGCGGAAGTAATCTTGCCAGCACTACAGGCACCACCGGAGATCTTAACTGGATTCCTGTTAATGAAGAATGGACTGATAATCGACTAAGCATCCCTGTTAGCCGGTTCAATAATGCCGGAAATGTCCGGTTTGCTTTTGTTTCGATAAATAAATTTGGACAAAATATATTCCTGGATGACATTCAGCTGATTCCCTTTTCGCTTCCTGCCCGCGACCTTGCACTCAGACAGCTTTCCGAACCATCAGAAAGAACCTGCAACAATTCATTCAGTCCTGTTATTGAATTAACCAATAGCGGCCGAACAACTATTACAAGCTTCCGGATTTTTCTTCAATTAAATGACGGACCAATCGTAAACCGCTCAATAAGCGGAATAAACCTCACCAGCGGAAGCAATTACATATTAAACTACGACAGCAGTTTCACCGGCCTGGAAAATGGTATAAATCAATTCAGGGTATTTACAGACCGGCCGAATGGGCTGCCAGACTTACTTCCTGCCAATGATACCCTTACCCAACGAATTTTTCTTTTTGAGGAAGCAACCATACCACTTACAGAAAGTTTTGAACAGGGGCTTTTCCCTCCGGCTAACTGGGATATCCGGGGCAGATCCAATAATCCGGGCTGGCAGATTGCAGCCGGACCTGCAACCAATGGCTTGAGATCCGCCCTGATCAGAAACTATATCAACAGCAGCACAGGCGATCGCGATGAGTTGTTTCTACCGCCTGTAAAATCCGGTTTGGTTGATTCCGTATACCTGAAATTTGATCTGGCTTACCTGGCATCCAAACCGGCTGAACAGGTAACTGACACCCTGGAAATCTGGCTGACAAAAAATTGTGGTGCTGATTCGGTGCTGTTATTCTCACAATGGGGCCGGGAATTACAAACCGTGACTGATCCCAATACACCCGGAACCGTTGAATTTATACCATCACAACGCAATCAGTGGAGGACAGACTCCATTGATCTTACTCAACTGGTAGCACCCAATGAGGCCTTTCAGATTTTCTTCCGGAATATCAACCAGCAGGGCAATAATCTTTACCTTGACAACATACAGCTCTATACCTTAACTTTGCCGCCGATATTGAAAGAACAGGGTTACCTGGTGGTTCCAAACCCAACAGACGGTCAGTTACAGGTGCGGCATTATCGGGAACTCGAGAACCTTCGGCGCATTGAAGTTGTTAATGCATTAGGTCAAACTGTATGGTCCCGTTCTTATTCCGGAAATGCCAGCAGTTTTATCCCGGTAGATATCCGTCGGCATGCAGCTGGTACCTATTATGTTCGACTGATTTATACCAACAAGGTTCGCAGTACGAAAATAATAAAGACCACCCGTTAAGATGACGCAGGAAGCATTTGAACAAATACAGTCCACTCAGCCGGATTCCGATTTAAAACGGATAGGAGAAAAAATATTTCTGGGCCAGAGAATCCTTCCGGACGAAGGACTATTGCTGTTTGAAAAAGCCGGCTTATCCTGGTTGGGAGCACTCGCCAATCATGTCCGCGAATCCAAACACGGAGACACCACTTATTTCAACCGGAATTTTCATATTGAACCCACCAATATTTGTGTTTTCAGTTGTAATTTCTGTTCCTATTCCCGCTTATATGCCCATAAGGAAGAAGGCTGGGAACTGACTGCTGATCAGATGCTGGATATCGTAAAAAAATACGATGGTCAACCGGTAACAGAAGTTCATATTGTAGGCGGAGTTCATCCCAAATTAACGCTTCATTTTTTTGCCGACCTGCTGAAAAAAATAAAAGCGCATCGCCCCGATTTGCATGTTAAAGGCTTTACTCCGGTAGAACTGGATTATATGTTCCGGAAAGCCAAAATGAGTCGCAGGGAAGGTATGCAATATTTAAAAGAAGCCGGTTTGCAATCCTTACCCGGAGGAGGCGCAGAAATATTTGCCCCTGAAATCAGAAAACAGATTTGTGAAGACAAGGTAGATGGTGCGGGCTGGCTGGAAATTCATAAAATTGCGCATGAATTGGGCATGCACAGCAATGCAACCATGTTATACGGCCATATTGAAAGCTTCCGTGATCGGATTGACCATATGGAACAATTGCGTCAATTGCAGGAGGAGACAGGTGGTTTCAATACATTTATTCCATTGAAATTCCGTAATAAGGACAATGCCATGAGTCATATTCCGGAAAGCACCATTGTGGAAGATATGCGTATGTATGCAATTGCCCGAATTTATATGGATAATTTCCCGCACCTTAAGGCCTACTGGCCAATGCTGGGTCGTAACAATGCCCAACTCACCCTTTCTTTTGGTGTGAATGATATTGACGGCACTATAGATGACTCAACAAAAATTTACTCAATGGCCGGATCAGAAGAGCAAACACCTACCATGAGCACCCATGAACTGGTACAACTGATTAGACAGGCAAGACGCAAACCAGTTGAGCGGGATACGCTATATTCTGTAATCAAAGATTATTCAGGACTGGAAGTATAAGGTAATTGCCCCCAGCGACCACCTGCCCAAACAAGCGCAGCTTTTGATTTGTACCATTTTGTTTTGAGTTCAATCAGTTTTTGGAGCGACTCCAATACTTTATTTTCTCTTGCATTCAACAGGAACAGGGTACTTTCTCCCACATTGAAACGCAGGCTTTCTCCACGGAACAAACGCATATAATTGGCATATGCATTTTCATTGATAGAGATCTGTTTGCGAAGGGTCATCAGTTCATTGTAATAATTTCTAACCTTGTTTTCGATTTCCAGTTGCAGTTGGTCAATATCAAGATTGGTTTGCCTTATTTTAATTTGTGCCTGTTGATAGGCTCCCCTGCCCTGTCGGAGAAATAAAGGCATCTGAAAGGAGAATCCGATTTTATAATTGTTTTCCAGAAATGCCCGATCCAGTTTATCAACTACATTATATCCTTTATTGAGCAGATTATATTTCAGGTCAGCTTTTGGCAACAGACTTTGAAATTTTAATCTTCTTTCGATTTCCTGAACGCCCAGTTTAAACTCATAGGCTTTTAATTTGGGATGTTCCAGTCTGGCACTGGTTACCAGTTCATCCAGGGAAGGAAGATCAAGATTCCAGTCGTTTATGGTTGTCCAGTTACTATCAGGAATAATCCGGTCACTCCATTCAAAGGATCGGTTTTCTGCCTGCCATAAAAAATTCGACAGCTCCAATCCGGCATTCTGAAATTGTAACCAGGCATCTGCTTCCAGTAATTGAAATTGCTGCAACTGGGTTAAAGCTTCCGTTGTGTCGATGGCTGCCCTTAATCCCTGTTCTGCTTCCAGTCTTATAAACCGGTATCGCTCAGCATTCACCTGCACCGCATCATTTAATATACGATACACCTGATAATTTCGCACCCAGGTCCAATACACCGCCAATGATTCATTCAACAGATCATTAATCAGATTTTGCCTTTCTGCCGCAGTCTGATTCAGCATGATTTTAGCCTGTTGCAGAACAGCTCTTCGTTTATCCAGCACAAGGTCTTTGGCAAGTGGAACACTGATACCCAGATAACTTGTTTTCCCCAGCGATCGTTCATTCGCCGTTCTGGTTCCAATTACTTCTTCCAATCCACCATATAATTCAATACCATACCAGGTAGGGATGGCAATTTCAGGATTGAAATAATTATAATAAAGCTGTTCATCAAAGGTCTTTTTATCAAAGCTGGTAGAAAGTACGGGGTCGAATGCACCTCTGCTTTCGCGAATAAAAGCTCCTGCCTGATCAACCTGTAAATTGGCCTGTTGGAGATATGGATGAAACTTCCTTATAATTGCCAGCAATTCCTGTTCGCTTAATGAATACGGAACCGTGTCGGTTAACTGTGCCCTGCTACTAATTGGAAAGCTCATGCACCCAATAATCAATAACCAAAAAATCCGTATTATCAGTACCCTCATGTTCTACAATTAGATCGATGATTTACCTTTCTTTTCGTCTGTTCCGCCTTTTTGCGGAACATAATAATCAGGCGGGAAGCCATTGATATTCCGCCACAATTCGTACCAGATCGGCACATCTTTCAACAAGGCAATTCCTATGGCACCTGTTCCCATACGTAATGCTTTCGGCCAGGGTTTGTCTTTGGGGTCTTCTGTAACAAGTACTCTGAAAAGACCATTTGCACTAACGGAACTTTCCACTGCAGTAATAATTCCGCCAAATGTTCCATAAGATGCTTCCGGCCATCCGCTAAATACGATAGCAGGAAATCCGTCAAATACAAAGCGTACTTTTTGTCCGGTTGCAACAAGTGGCAAATCCACTGGTTTCACAAAAACCTCTACCGCATACTGATAATTGGTAGGAACGATTTCAACCAGCATCTCCCCTTCTTTTACAACTTCATTCAATCCCGATTTCCTGGCCTTTGTAACCTGTCCATCCTGAGGAGCCAGTACATAATACAACTGGTTTCGGATATCATAACTTGTATACAGGTTTTCCAATTTGGCAATATCCCCCATGCCGGCGGCTATTTCAGATGAAGTAGTAAAACGTTCTCCCTCTGCCTTGGATATTTTTTCCAGGTATTGCTGACGTTCACCGTTAAGTTCAAGCTGTAGCCTTGTCCATTCCTGAAAAGAATTGGCGAGTTTTATTTCGGCACTTGTTCTTTTTGCCATGGCATCCTGAACTGCCTGGCTTCTTTGTTCCAGTGACAAGAGCGATGCTACTCCGGAATCGTAGAGTACCCGTTGACGTTTATATTGTTCCTGTTTGAAACTAAGGTCGTTCTGAGCAGCCTGCAACTCCATACTATCACTCCGAATTTTGAATTGTTGTTGCTGAATTTTATTCTCGAGTTCTTTTACTTTGAGTTCCAATCCTTGTTTTAGGAAAACCAATTGCTGGTTAATGGTGCTTACTTTCCCTTTGTAATTTTCTACCGCATCCTGCTTGGCAGAAAGCTGTTCTTTTGTTCTTGGAACCAGATTGGGATCAAGATAATCGACTTTTACCTCCGCCAATTGCAGGATGGTATCACCTTTTTTAACCAGGTCTCCTTCCTTGACATGCCAGTTAACAATGCGGCCGCCTATTATGGCATTTAATTCCTGCGGACGTTGTTCCTGTCTGGGAGTTGTAACGGCCCCACGTGAGCGAATGTTTTGAGTCCAGGGCAAAAACAAACACACAACCAGCGTGCCGAGCACACTCAACATCCAGATTTTTACCTTACTCGACCTGTTAATCATGTAAACAGCGTCAAAAGAGGAAAATTGTTTTCCGGGAGCCTGCCGGGCAATTATTTCTTTTACGTGTTCCATATTATTTACTTGTTAGCTGTTCTTTGATTATTTCCCATTTGCCAATTGCTTTGATGCTCCCCTCTTCCAAATAAATCACAAGGTCTGCTCTTGGAGAGAAGCCGGTATCATTACTAATAATAATTCCGGTTGTTGCCGGCAATTGATTCAGCAGATAGTCTTTTATTCGCTCGCAATAGGCAGGTTCCAGGCCCAGCCAGGGCTCTTCTAAAAGCAAAAACGAAGGTGAATTTACAAGCGCTCTAAGTAACAGAAGCTTCTGAACCACTTTCTTCGGTAGTCGTTCTCCCATAGGATTAATCATCATTTCAAGTCCGCTTTTGGCAGTAATGAAAAACTGGCGTAATCCAACAATTTCTGCCAGCTCCATTATTTCATCGATTGAAACTTTTTCATTTCCCATGGTGATATTTTCCAACAGGCTGCCTTCAAACAATTCCTGATTGCTGAGGAATACACCGGTACGCCTTCGGAAAGAGCTGAAATCATATTGCTCCATAGGGAGATTGTTATAAGCAACAGTTCCTTCAAATGGCTGGTAAGCACCACTTAAAACTCGAATCAATGTAGACTTTCCGGATCCATTTGCCCCCATCACCTGCACTTTCTCACCTGGTTTTATGTGAAAACTGAGATCATTCAAAATCGTTTGTCCATCACGGTAAGCAAAGCTCAAATCCTTCACCAGTATTTCGACGCCGGTTGGATAGGGAATTAACTCTCTTTGGCCATCCTGTTCCAATTGCTGGTCAGTAACTTTTTCCAGCTTCTCCAGGGAGGTGAGGATATCATATACATTATCGATATTAACGATCAGTTTTTCAACAGAATTAATAACAAGCAGAATGATAATTTCCGCAGCCACAAACTGACCGATATTCAATTGGGTATCGACTAATAGTATTACCCCCACAATTAACATGGCGGCAGTTATGGCCACTTTAAAGCCAATCAGTGCCCAGTATTGAAGTTTAAGAATTCTAAAATGTTTGGTTCTTGCACTGAGATATTGGGTTACAATCTTATCGGTTCTTTGCAAATGCAGGCTTGAATCGCGCGCAAATTTGAAATTGGTAACCACTCTTGCAATTTCTTCCAGCCATCCCCCAACTTCATATTTATGATTACTTTCTTCCACGCTGGTTTCCAATCCTCTTGTACTGGTCATTCGAATAATCAGATATACAATGGAAACAAAAACAAGACTGAATAAAATAAATATCGGGTGATAAAAAGAAAGCAGGATCAGGCCGAATATAATTTGAATAGTGGCGGTTGGGAAATCCAGCAATAATTTTGATAACCCTTTTTGAAGCAGTGCAGTATCAAAAAATCGGTTGGTAAGTTCCGGCAGAAAATAGCCATCTACACTTTTCAAATTGAGACGGGGCAATGTTTGTGCATATTCGAAGGAATACCGTACAAAGACCTGTTGTTCGATTTTTTCGATCAGTTTCATCTGGTTCACCTGGAATAGTCCGTTAAAAAACACCCCCAGCACTACCAGAATAATTAAAACAACAATAGAGGTAGAAATAGCTCCCCCCAAAACAAAACTTACAATGGACTGAATACCGAGCGGAAGGGAAAGTTGAACCAATCCATTTAGCACGGCATAAAAATAAATTGCCGTGATATCTTTCTTTTGAAAGCGTAGTATTTTCAGTATCCTTTTTAAAGGATTCATACCTAATACAGCCATAGCTACAGGTCATTTACAAGTTTCGTTCAAAGAGAGTTCCAGCTGCAATAACAGTGATTCAACAGAATTGTTGATCAACATTCCGGCAAACTTAAGGGAATATTTAAAGCAAGTCCGCCATCTGCCGTTTCTTTGTATTTACTATTCATGTCCTGAGCGGTATCCCACATCGTTTTAACGACAGCATCCAGGGATACTTTAGCAAAATCCGGTGCACTTTGTAGGGCTAATTGGGATGCTGTAATTGCCTTTATAGCCCCCATTGTATTTCGCTCAATGCAGGGTACCTGAACCAGTCCGCCTATTGGGTCACAGGTGAGTCCCAGATGGTGTTCCATGGCAATTTCTGCTGCCATAAGAGCCTGGCGTTGGGTTCCTCCCCGGCATTCTGTAAGGGCTGCAGCAGCCATGGAAGAAGATACGCCGATTTCCGCCTGGCAACCGCCCATTGCTGCGGAAATGGTGGAGCCTTTTTTAAAGATGCTGCCAATTTCAGCTGCCGTTAAAATAAATTGTATAATCGATTCATCGGAAGCCTCACAGAACACGGCATAATATTGGAGAACAGCCGGAATTACACCTGCAGCCCCATTGGTAGGGGCAGTTACTACTCTTCCAAAGGAAGCATTTTCCTCATTTACAGCCAGTGCAAAACAGGAGACCCAATCAAGTATATATTGAAAATCGGAACCACCTGCGCGGATGGCTTTCACCCATTCTTCATAATTATTGTAACTGTGCTCTCTTAGGAGTTTCTTATTTAATGCAGCTGCCCTCCGTTTTACGGATAAACCACCGGGCAACATTCCTTCCGTATGACATCCGCGATACATACAGCGTTTCATCACCTCCCAAATCTTCAAGATGCCTTCACGTGTTTCAGCTTCCGGCCGCCAGGCAGTTTCATTTTCCGCTACAATTTCATGAATCGACAATCCGGTTTTTCGGCACCAGTGTAATAAATCATCGGCTTTATCAACAGGAAAAGGCGGTTCTACTCGATCCTGTTTACGCACTTCAACACCTTCCTGTGTAATAAATCCACCTCCAATCGAATAATAGGTGGAATGAAGTGTACGTCCATCCTTTAATAAAGCATGGAACCGAACTGCATTCGGATGAAATGGAAGAAATTCTTTTGTATGAAAAACCAATTGCCGGGATATATCAAAAGACAGCGAAAAGGTTCCTTTCAAGGGCAAGACCCCCTCTTTCCGGATTTTTTCAATTTTGGAGGTGATGGATTCTACCTCACAGGTTACAGGATCCTCCCCCATCAGGCCCATTAATACGGCAACATCCGTACCATGCCCTTTTCCTGTTTTTGCCAGCGAACCGAACAGGTCTATCGCAATATCTGCTACCTGATCAAGGCTGGTTGTTTCTTCAATAGTTGACAGAAAAGCAAGTGCAGCCCTCCAGGGTCCCAGGGTATGGGAACTGGACGGACCAACACCAATTTTGAAAATATCAAATACAGAGATTGGCTCGTACGACAAGCGACATGGTTTTGAACGAAATTAGGGAAAAGCAGATGCTTAGTAAATATCAATCAGTTCCACTTCAAAAAACAGAATAGAATTAGCGGGAATATTTCCATTTGATCTGCATCCATACCCCAATGCTGACGGAATTACAATTTTAATTTTGCCGCCTTTTTGAATCTTAGGCAACGCAATCTGCCACCCCTGAATTAATGTTCTTAATGCCCAGGCTGGATCATTTGGTGTGGTTGCCTGGTCAAAAATGGTACCGTTGGTCAGTTTTCCGATATATTTAATGCTAATATTTGAGTTCAAATTGGGGAAACCGCCTGTACCCTGTTCAATAATTTCATAATAAAGACCGGATTCGTCTTTAACTCCATTTATATTATTTGCTGCATTATAAGCCAGAATCGCCTGCTCTTCATCAGCCGGAGAAACAACTGTGCAGGCTGTTTCGTTGTTGGATTTATTACAATGCCAGCTGCTGAATGCGATTAAAACTACCGAAAAGAGTACAATAAGCTTTTTCACCATTATCCTGAATTTTGCGCGAATATATAGATTGCCATTGGTATAGACCACGAAAGAGTGAGATATGTTGCATGGGGAAGAAGAGAAGGGAGAGGGGGAAATGGAGGAGGGAGAGGGGAAGAAGAGGAAGGGGGGCGGTGTAGGCAGAAGAGATAGGAACCGATTTTTCTGGCCTGCAGTGCTATCAAATTCCAAAGGAATCGAGGTGCTACCGTAGTAAATTAACCATGTATAATGCATCACTAAACCATCAGTGATTTATCAGTGGTTGTGAAGGATGGATGGTATTTGAGTGATGGTTTAGTGAACGTTGACCAGTCGGGAGGCGCAGCCTTTTTTACTTTTTACTTCTCACTTTCTCTTCCCCCTTTTTCTCCCCCTCCTCCTCTCCCCCTTCTCCTTTCTCCTCTCCGCCCTCTCCCTTCTTCTTCAATTCCCAATACCGCTGCTCATACTGATCCCATTGGTATTGTTTGTAGAAAATTGCCATAAAAGTTACAATGGCCAGTAAAGCGATTATTAAAACGATGGGATTAAACTGACTGCCGGCCACCATTCCGGCTCGTTTATACCATCCGGTTGCATAATTGATAAAGATGGGTACTCCCAGTAAAAGTCCGATAGGCAAACCAATCAGCCATTGCCGGAAGGTCTTTTTTTGGCGATCCCTGTTCTGTTCCCAATAAACCAAAAAGTCCTTTTCTTCCTTGCTCAGCATGACGGTGTTTTGGCAAAAATAAGCCTACCGCCGATTTTTTACTTAATTTGTGCTTCAACCAATACCCGATTGCATTGAAAATTGATCATCTAATTACCCAGTATCTATACCAGCAGAAGAAAGTGAGCTTGCCCGGCATTGGTACCTTTACCATGGAAAATGGTTCCGTCAGCTTCAGCAATAAAACAGAAGCTGAAATGAGTCCCGATTTAATTGAATTCATCAGGACCCACACCGGCAAGATGACAGCATTGGCAACATCAGATCTGGAATCCTATATTATGCTGAATAAACAGTTTCTGAATATTGGGAAAGCCCTCCATTTTGAAGGAATCGGAACATTGGTAAAAGCGAAAGAGGGCTTATTTGAATTTACACCAGGCGAAATGGTGACGGAGCGGCTGGATGACCGACAGCCGGAAGGCAGAAGATCCTCTGTTTATGAAGACAGTACGCGCAATGATAATCAAAGCGGGATTGGTAGAAAATTAGCCGTTTTTATCGGCATCGCAGCAACCATTGGAATCATTATCTGGGGAGGATGGAAATGGTCACAAGCCGGATCAGGTAATGGCAAGCCGGACAGTTCTACCGCTGTTGCTGTAATTCAACCGGAAACAAGTCTCCAGCCCGATTCCAATCGGACCCTGGTTCAGGATTCCATTAGCCGAAAGCCGCTTATTGATACAACCAATAGCAGTTCAGCCTTTAACCCGGCCAGGTATAAGTTCATTATTGAAACTACCAACCGGAAAGCCCGGGCATTAAAACGCTACAGTCAGCTTACTGAAATAAAAAGTGGAATTAAAATGGAAACCACCGATTCTGTGTCGTACAAATTATTCTTTGTAATTCCGGCCATGCCTGCTGACACTACCCGAATAAAGGATTCACTCCGGCTTTTTTATGCCAGCAGAATTGTTACAGTGGAAAAAGAAGGAAACTAATCAGAACGCATTTTTATCCCCTTTAACGGAAAGAAAGGCCGTCATGAGAATGATTTTCAAATCGAGCAGCAGCGTCCAGTTTTCCATGTACCAGATATCATGTTCAATACGCTTCTGAAGGAATAGATTATCCGTAATCTCACCCCTGAAACCATTTACCTGGGCCCAGCCGGTAACTCCTGGTTTTACAAAGTGACGGATCATGTATTGCTTATAAATATTAGCAAAGTCTTCGGTATGTTTCAGCATGTGGGGGCGCGGACCAACCACCGACATATCACCCAGAAATACATTGAAAAACTGAGGTAGTTCATCAATATTGGTTTTCCGCATGAACCGGCCGATTTTGGTAACCCGGTCATCATTTCGGGTTACCTGTTTTTTATTAGCGTCATCATTCATCCGCAAACTCCGGAATTTAATACATAGAAAGGGCTGGTTGCTTTTTCCGGAACGCATCTGCGTAAAAAATACAGGTCCTTTTGAACTAAACTTGATCAGAAGAGCGATAATAGGGATCAGCCAAGACAATATGAACAGGATTATAAAACTGCTGAATACGATGTCAAACAAGCGCTTTTTGATACGATTTCCCGTATCCTCCAGGGGTTCATTTCTTAATGAAAGGACAGGAATATTGTCTATAAAATCAACATAAATATTCCGGTTCACAAAGATTTTATAATCAGGTACAAACCGGAAATGGATAAACTGACTTTCAGCCTGTTTGGCCAACTCATATAAATCAGGAAAATGTTCAGGCGCCAGGGTGGAATAGATTTCCGTCACCTTATTTTGGATTACAAATGGCATAATATCTTTTATGCCGCCGGCAATCGGGTAACCTGGTTCCTCAGACAGCCGTTCCTTATCTTCGAAACAACCTGCCATATGTACAAATTTGGACTCTTCATTAAAGTAACGGATCAAACGTTTACTTAACTCATTATGTCCCACCACAACCACATTCTTTTGAAGTCTGAACCGACTTCTAAGGAAAAAGATCAGAATATTAAAAGCTATCCGGTTGCAGATTAGCACGAAGGCAAAACCACTAACAACAAATAGGATATACATCCTTGAATAAGGAAAATTATAGATAAAAATAAACAGAAACAGCAGCAACAGTGTAATGAGATATGCTTTGATGGTGCGTTTACTGAATCCTTCAAAATCCAGCCAGTCTTTGGCGAGATATAAGCCAGTGAGGTAAAGAGAAGCCATCCAGGCAAGGTTGATGGCTGCAAAAAAGACCTGATAGCTTTTATCATCCAACATTGTTCCGTCGCTATAAAAATAGCTGACAACAAATATTACAAGATTCAAACAGAATGTATCCCAAAGCCATAAAAGGGAGCGATAGAAAGTATATGATAAATTAACCATTCGTCAGGGGTATTGAAACTGTAACGATTTATATTATAAGTAATTGCGTAATTCAACAAAATGATTGCAAGTTTAAAACAAAAAACCGGCTGATCGCCGGTTTTTTATGTTATTGTGGAGTTTTATATTTGAAACTTAGGAATATAGCACTTCGCGGAGGCATTTTTACCGTAATGCCATTTGTTGTGGATGTACTATAAGCCGGCACATTTTCCAAATCCGCCGGTCCGCCTATTGCAGTTGCACTGGAAGGCCCTACACCATTTACGAACACCTGGCTGGAAAATGCTCCATTATTTGTTCCCCCGACCAGTTCATACCAGATAAAATCATCGGTAGGAGTCCAGTATTTCAAATCAACTTTAGTAACGGCATTACCCAGAAGTTTGTTGACCAATACCACACCAATATACCCGTTGGAATAACTGGAAGCATACGCTTCTATATCATTACCCTGTGCATTGTATTTTTTGGTAGCTGTAATAAAACGGTCTCCAAGGAATTTTTTAAACATTTCCTGATAAATAAAAACGGGGCTGGCTGACCAATTTTCAACACCGGCAGGAAGGGATCCGGTATTAAACATTCCCTTCGAGTTTCCATTATTCCATTTATCCGCCATTGTATAACGTGCAGCAAAACCAAACTTATTTTTCAATAATTCACCCTGCACCAGAATACTGGTTAAACCATTGATATAGGAAGCTGCCTGTCCATTTCCTACCGCGTTAATATTATATTCTGTAAGTGCTACGGGTTTAACCTCTGCACCCGCAGACTTGAAGGAGCTTGCTATATATTTGGAAAAAACATCGGTTGAGTAAGGAACGATGTATAAAATATCATCGGCATTTGAATTTTCATTGAATGGTGTATAATAATTATGGCAGGAATAAAAGTCTACTTTTGAATTTATCTTTTTAATTACATTCACATTCCACTGACGTTGAACAGCTGAAAAATCAACATATTCTCCTTCAACAAGAACAGCCCCAATCAAAATTGGTTTATTAATTTCCTGCGCCGCCTTCCGCATTGAATCTATAATAATCGCTGCGTGATTTGCATAGGTATTTCCATCAATAATTTCAGGCTGACCATCTTTGTTGGTTGTCTTATCTATCTTATATCCATACTGCCAATAGCCATAATTTTCATTCCCTATCTCCCAGTATTTGGTTCGGCCATTATCATACCGAACCCAATCAGCTGCATATTTTGCTGCCTGAGCTACCGGGTTGTCGGATAAGCCATATCTGGCATAGGAATAATTGATTGTGATCATTCCTTTACTGGATGTTTGTTGCAATAACTGATAGTAATTATCAAGAGAAAGTGTTTCTGCAGCTCCGCTTTTCCCAAATTTCCAATTAGGGGTAATCGAATTACCATCCCTGTCGTACAGAGATGCTGGAACATCAGCAGGAATATTTCCCTGATCCTTATCCCAAAAAAAGATATTGGATTCCGATCCGCCAGGATATCTGATTACGGTCGGATTCAGCTTATTGATATTACTTATCAGGGTAGGCTGATTAACAAACTGCGTTGTGGAAACATTGGCATTTTCACTAAAAATGTAGGATGGAATTCTGGAAATAATCTTGTAAGGATCAACTGTTACAGTTACCGTAGGTTTGTCCGTTATACCGGCTTTTGAAGTTGTATTGGCCGGTAATTGAAACGATTTATTTAAAAATTCATCGCTAAACAGACCAATCGTAGGTGCTGTATCTGGATCAACTGGTGGTTTGGAAGCATCTACTCCGTCATCTGATTTTCGGCATGCCAATACCAAAAAAGATACCATTAACACGAAGGAGGCTTTCATGAGGTTCGATGATAGCATTAAAAGGGTATTTGTGTATTCAAAAGGTTCGCGAAAGTAATATAAGACAATTTATTATTCATGCAAACAGATGAATAAGTTTCCCGCCGGTGATACCTAAAACCATACCACATATCAAAAAGCAGCATGAAAAAATGGTTAAATTGCTGTTTTTCTTTAAATTTAACCATACAAACTGCTTTTTAAGCTTCATATACAGATCTACTCCCCTTTTTAATTATCGGTATGCCAATTTTGTCCAGGGATTATTTTTCCCCAGGTCAAACACTTATTAACAAATCGAGGTTTTTTCTCTACATCGGTTTCTTTGGTATAATTATTGGTAAAAATGAGTTTTAAAAATGTTAATTTTACTAAGGCAATGATGGGAAAATTTATGAAAGTAGCAGTCGTACTTTCATTGCTTACAGCACCGTACATCAACGTTCAGGCTCAAACAAGAATTGAGCTGTCCGCTGACTTTGAAAGAGACAATATCCGTCAGGGATGGGACAATCAGGAAAGTTGTTGTTCCTACTCTATGACCAGAAGCACCAACTTTAAACGGACGGGAAACAGTTCGTTGAGAGTAGAATTACGAAAATGGGATCCGGACGTTTCCGGTAGCAAAAGAGCGGAACTTACGGATAACAGTTATCCGATGCCGCCACAAACCAATATCCGCTGGTGGTCATTCAGTAGTTATCTTCCAAATGACTGGCAACAAGACGATGTTAGAGAAATGTTTGCTCAATGGCATTACAAGCCAACGAGCGGAGTTGCGGTTGGTGCTTCCCCTCCAATTGGTCTTTATATGAACAAAGGCAACTGGGAAGTAACTATTTTATATGATTCTGTAGATATTAATATTGACCGAGGCGCCAATATCAAAGAACGTACGTTTGTTCTGGGACCATGGCAGAAAAATGTCTGGAACGACTGGGTGTTTAATATTAATTACTCCCATCGGGATGATGGATATGTACGAATCTGGAAGAATGGTCAACTGGTCCTTGATTATAGAGGTAAATGCTGGTATAATGGCTCCTATGACCCCCAGTTTAAAGTAGGTTTATACAAATGGGCCTGGAGTTCCAACTATCATAATCGCCCTCCTTCTGTTACAACCAGTCGGGTTTATTATTTAGACAATGTAAAAATTGGAAATACCGAGGCGGAATTCAGTGATTTTTACCCAATCTCCAATGCAAATTTGTTGCCTAATGTAATGTTAGGTCCTAAACAAACGCTTTATCTGCCTATAAATAATGCCACCCTAATTGGTAGCGGTAGTTTTGATCCGGACGGAACTATTAGTTCCTTTACCTGGACACAGGAATTTGGTCCCAGTCAGGCTTCCATTTCGTCTCCCACATCCGCAAATACCATTGTTTCGCGCATGATAGCAGGTTTATATCGTTTCAGATTAACCGCGAAAGATAATGATGGAGCCATCGCAACCAGTACGATTGATGTACAAATAGTGGGAAGTCAGTCGAATATTGCACCTGTAGCAAACCCCGGGAACAAAATAAGTACCAGCAGCAACAGTGCTACTGTAAATGGATCCTCTTCGTATGATCCTGATGGAAGGGTGGTGAGTTACAACTGGAAGCAATTCTCTGGACCAACCAATGCCAGCATTACCTCTGCAAAATCGGCCAGTTCAACCATATCTAATCTTACTAAAGGCTCATATTATTTTGAACTGGAAGTGGTGGATGATAAGGGGGGTGTTTCGAAAGGCTATGTAAATATTGCTGCAAGCGGAACAGGCTCTACAAGCAATGAAAGTCCGGTTGCCAATGCCGGCTGGAACCAGAACCTGATTCTTCCAACAAATGCTGCAACGTTAAATGGTTCTGCCTCCTCAGATCCGGATGGCAGCATCGCGTCTTATCGTTGGAGACAGATATCAGGCCCAACAACAGCCCCTATGACCAATGCCTCCGGTGTTACCAATGTGGTATCTAACATGGTTGCCGGGTCTTATATATTTGAACTTACGGTAACTGATAATCAGGGAGCCAGCTCAAGTGCCAGAATGACGATTAATCTGACGAACGGCAATAATACAGCACCCACCGCCAATGCCGGTTGGAATCAACTGCTAACACTACCTGTAAATGCCGCAACGCTGAATGGCTCATCCTCTACAGACCCGGATGGATCCATTGCATCTTATCGTTGGGTACAGGTTGAAGGTCCAACAACAGCACCAATGAGTAATGCGAACGGAGTTACGAATGTTGTATCAAACATGGTTGCAGGGACCTATACATTCAGACTTACCGTAACCGATAACCAGGGGGCTACCGCAACATCGGACGTAACTATCATCCTATCGGGTGGCAACAATGAGGCTCCAACAGCAAATGCGGGATGGAACCAGAATCTGATTCTGCCAACTAATGCTGCTACACTGAATGGATCTGCTTCCACAGATACGGATGGTTCAATAGTTTCCTATCAGTGGACCCAGATTTCTGGTCCGTCTTCGGTTCCTATGAGTAACCCAAATGGGGTAACTAATATCGTTTCAAATATGGTTGCGGGAACTTATACATTCCGATTAACCGTTACCGATAATCAGGGAGCAAGCGCCAGCGCCACCATGGATATTAATCTGAGTACAGGTAATAACTCGGCTCCGATTGTCAATGCCGGATGGAATCAGACCATTCCGCTTCCAATTAACTCCGCTACGCTGAACGGCTCAGGATCTTCTGATCCGGATGGTTTTATCGCCTCATATAGATGGGTACAGATTGCCGGGCCCTCAACCGCCCCAATGAGCAATCAAAATGGAGTAACCAATATAATCACTGATCTGGTAGCAGGTACATATACCTTCCGCCTTACCGTTACTGATAATAACGGAGCTGCAGCATCTGCTAATGTTAATATAGTGTTGACCGCAGGAACTAACCAGGCACCGGTTGCCGATGTTAGCTGGAACCAAACCCTGTACTGGCCGGTAAATGCAGCCACCCTGAATGGTCAGGGATCCTATGATCCGGATGGATCGATTACCAGCTATAGATGGAATCAGGTTTCAGGACCTTCCACGGCCACTATTAATAATCGGGATATAGCACGTCCTGTGGTTAGTAATCTGGTAGTTGGCACCTATACCTTCCAACTTACGGTTCTCGATAATGGAGGCCTTAATAATTCGGCTTCCATGCGGGTAATTGTTACCAACACAACCGGACAAGCCAGCACTTCCACCAGCGGTATGGATCAAAGTTCAATGTTAATGGCCAGTCCGGAAGCTGAAAAGACAATTGCCCCCACAAAATTCAACGTTTATCCTAATCCGGCTACCAACTTTGTAACGGTGGATTTTGGTGAATTAACTACGGAGAATGGAATCATCCGTATTTATTCCACCAGCGGATCACTGCTTATGCAGGAAAAAATACAGGGAATTCAGTCAATACGAAATAAGAAAATAGACGTTACTTCATTCAAAGCGGGGATGTACATAATAGTATTACACCTCGATAATGGAGAAAAACGAACAGGAAAATTTGAAGTTGCAAAATAAAAAAAGAGGCTGTCTTAAAAAGACAGCCTCTTTTTTTATCATTATACATTATAACTTATCACGCATACAATTCCAACAATTTAGAAACTATACGTTCAGCTGCTTTTCCATCCCATAAAGGCGGTACAGTGCTTTTTTTCCATTCATTTTTCATGAGTGTGTCCAGATGTGGTTTTAATTTATCCGGATCGGTCCCCACAAGCACATTTGACCCCATGCTCACTGTTTCTGGTCGTTCAGTTGAGTTCCGCATTGTCATACAAGGAACACCCAAAACGGTAGCCTCTTCAGTTATGCCTCCGGAATCAGTAATAATACCTTTGGCATGTTTAATAAGGTAGATAAACTCTAGATATGGAAGGGGTTCGGTAAGTACCAGATTTGGAAATTGAATACCTAGGGTATCCAATACTTTACGGGTTCTTGGATGGACTGGAAATACAATTTTTGCTGACCCGCAATTTTTTACAATCTGATCAATCAGGTACCGAAGATTTGTGGAATCATCCACATTAGCCGGACGATGAAGGGTCATCAGTATATAATCGCTTGACTGAAGATGCTGCTCCTTGAAAAAAGCCGGTTCTACAAGTTTGTCAAGATTATATAATAGTGTATCAATCATCGTATTTCCAACAAAATGAATCATACCTGAATTAAATCCGGAAGCACGTAATAATTCATTGGCAATTTCAGAAGTTGTAAAGAAATGATTGGAAATTGAGTCGGTAACTATGCGATTGATTTCTTCCGGCATTGTCATATCACCAGAGCGGATTCCTGCTTCCACATGAACAGAATCGATGCATAATTTTCTGGCTGTAATGGTACAGGCCATTGTTGAAGTAACATCACCTACCACCAAAACAACATCCGGGCGATTTTCCAGCAATTCTTTCTCAAATCGCACCATTATTGCAGCTGTCTGTTCAGCCTGGCTCCCCCCCCCGGCTTCCAAATTTGCATGAGGCTCAGGAATTCCAAGCTGCTCAAAAAATACAGAACTCATCTTTGTATCAAAGTGTTGTCCGGTATGAATTAAACGGTACTCAATATCGGACCCAAGTGATTTTTGCCTTTCAATTTCTCTAACAATCGGTGAGATTTTCATGAAATTGGGACGGGCACCAGCAACTAATGTAATTTTCATAAAGAAGTTATTTCTTTCCGAATTTTTCGTCGAAGTAATGAATATGATTTACCGTATCCTGTATATTAACTTTAGAAGAAGCACCAAAGAGAATTGAATCCACATTCGGCAGCGAACAAACGTATTCGATCGCTTCTTTGGCAGGGATGGCTCCACCAGCTAATACCTGCATGGCGATTGCTCTTAATTGTCTGGTTTTCAAAATATGTTCATAATGCTCTTTCCCACCGGACATTCTGAATCCAACTTTATTGATGGAAGAACAAATTATTGGATTCTTAATTCCTGCACTCTCCAATAAATCCAACAAAGCCGGCATATTCATTGTAATAAAACCAGCCTCCACATTATATTTCTTTTTTACATAATCGTGATATGCCACCAGAACATCCTTCATTTTTAAACCAAGCAACAGATCTGTCATTACGTTTTGCAGAAATATAACTGGCGTATTAATACCTTTGAACATCTTCATTTCAGCATCTATAAGCAATTCCATAATTGCCAGAAAATCCTTGGATAAAAATGCTACACCGCCTTTAAATAGAGAACCAAAAAAATTTCCGGGTACATATTGCTTGATAGCACCGGTAATCCCTAATTCTGTTACTGCATTGGCGTATTTATGTGCATAGGGCATACAGGGAATTATTTTATAATCCGAATACTGCTGCGGATTATTCCTGATATGATCACATATATGAGCAATTCTGTCGTGTGTAGTACACATGAAAGTGTTCAAACCCAACGATTTTGCCTGATCCAGCGTATAAATTATTGCCGAATCATCTTTAAATTTAATTGATTGTGCCATCGATTTTTCATCAGAAATATGATTGACGGCAAAAAACTGGTTGTCTCCAAATAATATTCGATCCATGATTAATTAGATTGTGCTTTTACGGATGAGTTCGATTGCTTTATCTGTATTGTAAGCAGATCGAAAATTGTTAATAGTATTATTCGCTTTACCAGCAACACAGGCTACAAAATGATCCATTTGAAGTGAATATTCTTCTCCTCGTAAGTAATAATCAACTTGTTCGGTAAGATCAGTGACATACTTAATATTCCACCCTTTAGTCAGGTTGTATGCAGGAAATTTATCTTTGACAAAAATTTTAAGTTCATTTGCGTCGGCAATAATTTTCCCCGCTTTACCATTTACAGTTACGGAAGTAGTCATTTTTCTATGCGTATCATCGGACCAGTTCACAGAAAGCATTCCAGATAATCCATCAGATAATTTCATCATAGCAAATACTGCATCATCCACTTTATTTGAAAAAACCGGTTTCAGGAAACTGGCCGGCACGGAAGCAACCGGTGCTAATAAATCATTGATAAGATCAATTACATGAGAAGCATAATCCATCAAACAACCACCGCCATCTTCCGGATTTGAACGCCAGGTATCCTGCTTTGGCTTTACCACAACCGGGCCGTATGCCTGCCCGTGAAAATGATAAATTTCACCAATAATATTGTCTTTTAACATACGCTTCATTGTTTGAAACGTACCAACAAATTTGTTATGATAGCCAACCTGATTGACCAATCCTTTTGATTCTGCCAGATCAATGAGTTCCTGCCCCTCCAGTGCATTTAAACAAAATGGTTTTTCCACAAATACGTGAATGCCAAGGTTAAGCATTTCCTTCACCATTTTAGCATGAAATTTTGTTGGCACTGCAATAACAACAGCGTCTGGTTTGGCTTCATTCAGCATTTTTCCATAATCAGTGAAACATGGAAAAGGACTATATTTCTGAAGTGCTTCAATTACAATTTTAGAAGTATCACAAACTCCTACCAGCTCAACATTTGGATTGGCACCCAGAATTGCAAGGTGGGAGATTCCCATCTTCCCTGCACCAATTAAACCAACTTTGATCATTTTTTAATTAATTTATAAATTTCAGACTTAAATAATTGATATGCCTCCTCTCCTTTTTCCATCAAACTCAGATTGGGTTCTGAAGATCCGTCTTCAGCAAGTACCCGTTGAATATCCGACAGACCTGGAGTTTTCATATGCATCATCATTCCTTTTTCAATCAGATAGGTATCAACATCTAATAATTCATCCTGGTAAACAGAAATGGTTGGAATACCAAGGATGGCTAATTCTCTTGTCATCGACCCTCCTGCTCCAATAAACAAACTACATTTCTCTGCAATTTCATCAAACATGATAGGCTTTTCTGCCACTTTCATGTTTGAGAACTTTTCAGCTTTAAAATGTTGCAATTGTGTTTTATCCCTGGGTAAAACAGTTACTTCATAGTATTTAGCCAACTCAGCCAGCAGATCATCCATAAAATTCAAGCCCCCTTTGTAATATTGCGCCGTTAACGGCTCCGGACGAACGTAGATTCGAATAGTTTTATCTGCTGCATTGAATGTTCGGGCTTCATGTATTATTTTCCCTTTCCGCCACAAGTAAAAGCTTTCCTTAAGACCTGGGTATTGAACAATTTTTTTCCTCGAAGCTCCTTTACTGACCACTTTCTCCACTTCAAGATTTTCCGGAATTAAAATTTTTGTAGCAAAAATAAACGCCGGTGTATTACCCATTGCGTGTTCATTGTCGTTTGTATAAATTGAAGGCACTCCAAGTAGTTTGGCTACAACAGGAGAATGAAACGAACTTTGAGAAACAGCAACATTAATTTGTTTATTACGTAAAAACTTCACCAACTGATACACTCGAATCGGATATCCGAATATTTTTTTCAGGAAGTTTTTTCCATAGTGTTCGCCCACAATTGTAAACCGTAATTTGCGTTGTTCTAACAGATCAACAGTATTTGCCAGTGGCCGACAGGTAATAATTACTTCATGACCATCCTTTTCCAGATCTTTAATAAGATCGTAGAACATGTTTATATGAGGTGAATTAGAAAGGTCAAACCAGATTTTCATGATTTTTTATTGTAGTGGGTGAGTATCCGTTTATAAAAAGAAACTGTCCGTTCCGCAACCGCTTTTGTTTGGTACGTTGCGATAGCTTTATTTTGAGCCTTTTTCCCAATTATTTTTATTAACGCAGGTTCATTGTAAACACGCTCAAGCAGATTAACTAAATTTTTAGTATCGTTATTTAAAAATAAAAAACCAGTTTCAGAATCCTCTATCATTTCGGGGATACCACCAACGCTGGATGCCATTACAAGTTTGCCGGCTGCCATAGACTCCGCAATTACCATGGGAAGCGATTCCTGTTTGGAAGAAACAACCAAAATATCAGCTTCATACATTTTTTCCCTGATTTCATGCTGACCAATCCAACCTAAAAAATCAACCTGATTTGTCAGCCCATGCTGCTGAATAAAATCAAGTATAATAGCATTATATTCATCAGAAATAAAATCACCCGCAACAAGCAGCCTAAAAAGAATGCCACGGTTCTTCAATTCGTTTAAACCGGTTAGTAAATAGATAAGATTTTTATTTTCATCGATCACTCCGACATATAACAAACAATGTTCTGATAGTGGTTTTTGCGGTATTTCAAAAAAAGGATTTGTAACAGCATTTGGAATGATATCAAATCGCCTGGGCCTGATTCCATTTTCACTAAAAATATTCCTTGAATAGTTAGACAAATGAATCACATTAGCAGGAACTAAAACACGTTCTACTATTCCATTAAGGTACCAGTACATTTTATCAATCCATCTTGTTTTAAGCTTAGCTTCAGCGAAAATTATTCCATGGATAGTTAAAATTTCCGGAACCTTAAATACGCCCCAGGTTCGCATTAATAAAAAAGCCATTCCTTCTTCATAATGTATAATATCCGGGCGGAATTCTTTTATTTCTCTTCTTAATATAATTGAACCATGAGTAAGATAAGAAAGGATATGCAAGCCAAGATTCCAGTTCCTGTAATAGTGTAAACTTATATTTGAAGCAAACTGTTTAGAAATAAACTTTGCGTCCAACTTCTTATTGAAAGATACAACGCGTACTTCAATAGGGAGGTCCGCGAAACCTGCCAGCAAATTATTGACGGCTGAATGAACACCACCCTGAATTTGTCCAAAATCTTCAGGAAACCCGGGAACTACTATCAACACCTTCATGTCCTTAACAAATCAGATTTAGCTCTAATCTGATAAAATCTGATTATAGAATTCAATGGTACGTTTAACTACAGCAGAAGCTTTATATACTTCAGTTGCTTTAATATGGGCTGAATTCCCAAGCTGTAATACTAATTCATGATTATCATACAATAAACCCAATTTTTCAACCAATTGATCTAAATTCTGAGATTCAAATAAAATTCCTGTTACACCATCTTCCACCATCTCAGGAATACCTCCAACAGCAGACGCAATTACACATCGGGAAGCTGCCATTCCTTCAGCCAGCACCATAGGTAGTGATTCATGTTTTGAACAAACAGCAAGAATATCAGAATTAGAAAGTATTTCAGCAATTTCTTCCTGAGCGCACCAACCCTTGAATTCAACCATATTTCCTAATTCAAGTTCTTGCACTTTCTGATTAACTAAAACTTCAAATGTTGTATCTCTATATCCACCCACTATAGTTAAACTGAAGTCTTTACCCTGTTTATGTAACAACTTCAATGCCTCCAATAATAAAAGTTGATTTTTATTATCATCAATAACACCAACTGCTACAATTCTATTCCGGGTTTCAGTTAATGGATTTATTAAGAAATAATCATCCGGTATTGCATTTGGAATTTTAGTTCCAATATATTTTTTGTGCCAGACGCTATCAAAAAATCGTTTCGAAAAAGAAGAAAGATGAATGAGGTAACGTGGAGCAAAAAAACGTTCCGCCCATCCATTAAACCAGTAATTTATGCGTTTGGGAAGATTATCTATGGTCTCCAGTTCAGCAAGCGGAATTCCGTGAATGGTTAGCAGGCTTTTTCTTCTAAAGGAATTGGTAAACCTTGCAAATAAAAATGATCCCCCCAATTCATAATGCAGAATATCTGGCTGATGCTCCTTAATATAACGCTTCAATTTGAAAGGTACAGATAACAGAAAATTCAATGAATGAAATCTCCATTCTCCTTCTTTCTCAAAATAAATCGTCAGCGTTTCACTGATTACTTTTTTGTACGGTTTTTTTACCTCACTGTGGAACGTAATAATAACCGTATCTGTACCAGAAGCTGACAAAGAATTAGCCAGGTTAATAGTTGCTGAATAAATGCCACCTTTTATTTCTTCAATGTTTTCAGGGAGATTGGGAATTATTAAAAATACCTTCATTATGGACTATTTGTTAATATGCTGCTTTTAAGCGTATCTGAAATAATTTGTGTATAATTAATGGCAGCAGCATCGTTGAGGTGTTGAAAATCGTCGAATTGTGATCGATCCCGTTTAAACCGATTATCTCTTGAATAATCCAGGTATGGTATGTTCTCTTTTCTGCAAATTTCCTTTACCAGTTCCAAAGAGGGATCAGAATAATTTAATACATCAAAATAAGGAGATGTAATAACCACAACCGGAACACGTTTTGCTTTACAATGTTGAATTGATGTTGTAAACACTTCCACTTTTTTTGAATCAATCTCATATTTTGGAGTATTGTTTATTACCTTAAAATCCCTGGTCATGGTTCGATGAAGCGGATCATACCCTCCATTTGCCAGATAATTAAATTTAGGTTTTAATGTATTCTGGGCTATAACAGGAAACAGGGAGTTAAACGGATATATTCTTGAAATAAGCTTATACGGCTCATACGGGCTGCGTAAATTCAGGATAGGTCGAAGTTCTTTATGATTTCTGTAATAAGGTAACAAAGAACTCAGATAATCATAAGAGCCGTGCTGATCTGCAAATTCACTTTCCCTGACATCGATAATGACCAATTCAGGAGTGTATCGATTTAGTGTCGCTTCAATAACTGCACCGGAATATAGAATGAAATTACCATCACGCCCTGTATTAAATGTTGATTTACCAAGTTCTTTTTCCAGGATCTTAGACACATAATGATGACTGGCCCGGGAGGAACCTACCACCACCACCTCTTCCTTCATTTTATCAAGCGTAAAAGTGGTTTTGGCTTCCCATCCTCCTTTTTGTCTGAAAAAAAAGTAACGAAGCGTTTCACCAAAAATAAAATCAACCACAAACAGGATCAGCAATAATGCAGCCAGTCGGGTAAAAAAAGTAGTTACACTAATTTTCATTCAGCAGCATTAAAATTGAAAATAAATGAATTGAGATCCATCAAATACACCCATTAAAAGAATAATCAATACCAATGCAGTATAGGTGGCATAGCGGACAAATATGCTATTATTATAAAAAAAAGATATTTTATCATTGAAATATTCCTTTTTTGCTTCTGCGATCAACAACATTCCAATTGCAGCAAGCGAGAATAAAAAATTAGGATTATTATAAAATAACCTTCCGTGATCTGTGAATATTTTTTTACTTATATACAATGCGTCACTTATATTATTAGCTCTGAAAAATATCCAGGAATAACAAACCAGCAAAAATGTCGCCAGCATGTTACATGCATTTGCAATAAAAGGAGGGAATATGGAATTGAAGGTAATTTTTGAAAAGATCCCCCGCTTCCAAATCAATGCAGCAATAAGGTAGATTCCGTTAAGGGCACCCCACACAACATAGGTCCAGTTGGCTCCATGCCAGAGACCACTGATAAGAAATACAAAAAATAAATTGAAATACCACCGCGGAACCGATACTCTGTTCCCCCCCAGGGAAATGTATAAATAATCGGTGAACCAGGTTGACAGTGAAATATGCCACTTTCTCCAGAATTCAGAAATCGATTTAGAAAAGTAAGGGCGTCTGAAATTTTCCATCAATTTAAAACCCATTACTCTGGCAGAACCAATTGCAATATCAGCATATCCTGAAAAGTCACAATAAATTTGAAAAGCAAAAAATATGGTTGCTACAACAAAAGTTGTTCCATTGTGGTTTTCTGGATGATTATACACTGCATCAACATATACCGCCAGCCTGTCTGCCACTACCAATTTTTTGAAAAAACCCCACATTATTAATTTTAATCCGGATGATACACGGTCAAAATCAAATTTGTGTTCTTCGTAAAATTGATACAGGAGATTTTGTGGACGTTCAATTGGTCCGGCAACCAATTGCGGATAAAACATTACGTATAATGCATAAATACCAAAGTGCCTTTCTGCTTTCTGATGCCCTCGATACACTTCTATCGTGTAACTCATTGCCTGAAATGTATGAAAAGATAGCCCTATTGGTAAAAGGATGGATAAATATGGAATAGGATTTTCAAAACCTGCACCATGCAGCAGTGTTGTTAAATTATCATTTATAAAGTTGTAATATTTGAAAATTGCAAGCACACCAATATTAGCAATTAAACTAAGGGTAAGTAATAACTTTCGCTTTTTACCCTGGGCTTCTTCCAGCCAAATCCCTGCAAAATAATCCACAACAATTGTAAAGCCAAGTATAAGAATATAAACAGGTACAAAAGCCATGTAAAAGTAACAACTGGCTGCAAGCAACATAAACCACCGGAATCGGTGAGGAAGTGTGAAATAGAGGGTAGTAACAATTACAAAAAAAAGAAGAAATTCGAATGAATTAAATAACATAAATTAATTTAAAGCTTCTCCAGAATTGCCTTTTTTACTTTATAAAACGGTTTAAAATGTCTTCTTAAACCATCCACCACAAGGATTCCGTTACAGTTATTTATTGTATGAATACCAAAATTATATGCTCCAAGCTGTTCCGGTCGGATTTCCATATAAAAGGACTCTTTATAGGAATCCGGGCTCAATTCATCAACTTTAAAAATCAGAATGGATTTGCCATAATATTCCTCACAGTTCTGAGCAGGCCTATATAGTTGTCCGTCTACTTCTATGAATTTTCCAGCTGGACGAACACCCCACCGGCCCGATTTTATTACCCCATTTACATGTTGAGTATAAGGCCCCATAAACTGATCACTATGATATATTACGAGACGAGGAATTTTATCTGTGCTCAAAATTCCAAATAGCCAAAATTTTCCCCGGTGAAAGAGAATGGTTGCATCGTATAATCCAATATCAAGTAAAGTACCACTTAGATCCAGTCTTGTACCTTTTTCATCTAACCGATAACTATTTAGCTTCTTTAAAGAAGCAGATTCCGGAACAACATATACCTGTCCGTTAAAACAAAAAACCTGCGGATATGATAAGTGAACTTTTAAATCCAGAATAGTACTTACAGAATAGCTGAAGTTTTTGGCAATGGATAATTTAGAAATTTTGCCATACCCCTCACCATCTATCAATTCCTCTACCAACAACTCCACATCCCCATTCCCACTAACTCCTAAAACAAACGGATCCGCATAAAATACATAAGGAGAAGGGGGCTTTACCCAGTTCACATCAAACTTGGCACTGCGGGAACGAATAATATCATCAATAGATGCTGAAACGAATCCGACAGTCCATTGTTTTAAATAGAGTTTATCCAATATGGATGAAAAAAAATTCACACGGCTAAGGTTTAGGTTATATTATCTACGATTAAATTGCCGGAACCATCCACGTAAAAAATAATACAAATAACTATAAATTGTAAAACTTTCTACCACATTTCCTCCAAACTGGGTTTTAAAATTGTTAATTCCTTGAAGATCAACATTTTCTGTATTGTATGCGATCCCACCAAAATCATAAATTTCGAATCCTTTGTTCTTGAAATGAATCATTCCGCAATAGTGCAAATATTTATTTGCTTTCCCAACCAGATTACGATCAACAGACCCATTTAATCGTTGTGTAGCCGAATGGAAAACACGAACAGTATTACTTTCTTTATCAATTAAATAAGTATGGGCTGCTAATAATGAGTCATCAAGATACGCGCCTACCACCTGAAAATCCGAACCATATTCATGAATTCTTCTGTTTGACAGGGTGGGAATGCCCTTCCCTTCAGCAAATGCATTATAAAAAGGAACGAAAATTGTTCTGTCGGCTATTTCCTTGAATACTATTCCAGCTTCTTCAGATTGCCTTATTTGTTGCCTGTAGGATTTAACCATACCGGTCTTTAGTTCATCAACAGATTGAGTTAAAGAAATTTCAAGTGTATGTCCCAGTTCCTTATGACCAACAAAATCTGAAACATTTCCTTTGATATGATAGTATACGGATGGAATAAATTTATCCATTACTTTTTGCTGCATCCCAAACCAGTTCACTCTTACTGGAAAAATTCCATACTTTATAAAATAGCTAACCATATATTATTGTAGTAAGTCCTTGTATAAATTGTCTAACTGCTCTTTTACATGCTGATATTCAAAAACCGTTTCCACCCTTTTTCTAGCCTCATTTGCAAGAGATGCTCTAAAATCAGCATCCTCAACCAGCCGTTTCATTCCCCTATAAAAAGCGTTGGTATCTTTCGGAGCTACAAGAATTCCACTCTTCCCGCTTTCTATCAGGAATGAATTTCCCCCAACTTCAGTTGTTACTACTGGAATACCTGCTCCCATTGCTTCCAATATGGCAATTGATTGCCCTTCTCCATAACTTGGTAAAACAAAAACACCGGCAAGTTTTAACAATTCTTCCTTCTGTTTACCACTTACCCAACCCAGCCAAATACAATCATCAATACCGGCATACTGGGCTTTAAGACTGGCTTCATAGGAAGCATCACCAGTACCACCAATTAGCAATTTCCATTCTGGAAATTCCTTTTGAATCTGCTGAAATGCCGCAAACAACTCCTCCAGGCCTTTCCCTGGAAAAATACGTCCCATAAATAAAAATGTTTTATCTCTTTTATTATGCTGAATACCATCAGGAATACAAATTGGATTCGGAAAAATCTCTGTAACGAGTGTCTTATCAAGCTGTTCAACAAACAGTTTCATTTCATTTGAAAGAACGAGAATAGAACTGGCTTTTTTATAAAAAACCCGAATCAGGTATTTACCCAACTTCCTGCTCCTCTTATAAAAAGCAGGAAAAGATGAACTATGCAGGTGTACGAGATATTTAACACCATAAGCTCTAGCAACAAGAGAAAAAAGAAACTTCCGGTAAAAACTGGCGTCAGAAGAAACATGAATATGAACAAGACCTGTTTTTGGAAGTAAACTCAAATATTTACCAAGTGCAACAAAGAATGATTTCAGCTTGCCTGAAGAAGAAGTGTCTGAAACGGTAGAGATAAATACCCGTCTATTCTTCTCAAAATACTGCTTCTTTACAAATGTATCAATCACTGATGCAACTCCACCTTTGCTTCTGTTATCGGGTCCCAGCCAGATTATCATTTCCTCTTTATTTTTCATCTCCCTTAAGAATAGCGTGATATGTTTTCAGGAGAATACTTACATTACCACTCCAGTCATTGCGAATCGTTTCACTATTTACCGTATTATTAAATGTTTTATAGGTATTATCCTTTAATAAAAAAAGCATAGCATCAGCCAGTGCTTCAGCATCCCCTTCTTCACATAATTTCCCATTCACACCATCAGTAATATATTCAGAAAAAGCTCCAACATTGGAAGCAATCACCGTTCTGGAACAGGCAAATGCTGTCATCAATACACCACTTTGTGTAGCTTCTTTGTAAGGGCACACCACAAAAGAGGACTTTTGAATCATATTCACCAATTCTTCATGAGGAATATACCGATTCTCAAAAATCACATTTTCCTTTATTGGTTCCAGTAAATTTTGATCAACCGAATATCCTGGATAATTTGAACCGGCAATCTTAAATTGTAAGTCAGGGTAGTATTTCAATACTTTAGGAATTGATTTAAACAGCGTATCAATTCCTTTGTAAAAAGATATCCTTCCAAAAAATAAAATATAATTTCCGGTTTCTGAATAATCCGCTTTCAAATGATCCCTGTATGACATATAAGGTTTCATTCTTAAAACTTCTACAGGAACCTTTCGATCGTTATTAACAACCGATTTAAATATTTTTTTTGAATACTCTGAATATAATAAAAACGCCCCGGCTATAGGGTGAAATAACTTATCAGTAATTTTTAATTTCCAACTTCCCTCTTTCGAATGAGGCACCGGATCATGAACAGCTATTACCAGTTTTTTCCGGTAATTAAAATATATATAAGGAATCAAACCCAGGGATCGCTGAGAAACCGTATCAAAATGTAACAGATCCGGTTTCAATCCATCAATGTATTTTGCAAGTTTTCTACCGTATAAATAATTATCAGGTGTAAATGTTTTTTTATTCTTTTGAACATAAAACATAACGGAAGCACATCCGTCAAAATATTTTTTAAGCTGACTGAAACACTCCTTTGTTAATATTTCCTCCGGCTTACACAATACAGGTTTATCATCCAAATCAAGTGTAGATACAATTGTACCTGATTTGCTTTCCGGAGACAATTCAATAACCAGATGAAGCTGCACTTCTTTCTTCAATGCATTTACAATCTCCAATGCCAGATCTGTAAATGAAACCTTTGTATAATATAAAACAACCATAGTTTATCAGCCGTTCAATCCGACCAGTAGTTTTTTGACATCTGCAAACCTCATTTCCCTAATTCTCAATACCACAATTGCTCCAATGACCAAAGCGGTCCAGAACAAAAAGAATATTAACGGTAGTTGTAGATATCCACCCAGAATAAAGAATAACAGCACTGTCAGACCTATACTCAAATAGAAAACCATTACTTTTTGTATGGATATAAATTTTCGTTTTAACAATGAAAAATCCTGCATTATATGAAATAAAAGAAACGAGATAAATATTGAAATATTAACAGCAGAAAGCTCTTTATTGAAATATAAAAACACAAAAGATAAAATGAGATTGCATAACAGACTAATTACATTGTAAATCATATCATATTTTTCCATTTTCACCGCCACTAACAAATTTGCCTGAAGCAATGCTGTAGGAAATATAAGTATGGTAAGAAACATTTTATTTAAACTGTCAGCTAAACCAATAAATTTTTCGCCAAACATCCATGGCATAAGCGAATCACCGAATGAGTATATAAACGTATAACAGAGCAAACTAAAAATCAGGTATCCATAATAAACAAGGCTGTAAAATCTCCTTAATTCATCGTACTTCTTTTCGTTTGAAAGTCGGACCAGTTTTGGAAAAACGGTTGCGGAGAAAATCACAGGAATAATTTGTGCTATCGAAAAAAACTTAAAACAAATTTCAAAATTAGCCACATCATAAGAGGTCAGCATTTTTGAAATAATAATATTGGAAATACGCCAATAAATTACAGAGACGCTGCCAATCACGACAAATACCCAATTAGCCAATACGATATTCTTTACATGCTCCCATGTAATTTTAGCAGCCACAACACTTTTAATGTTTACCAGATTGGAGGAACTCATCTTCAGAAACAAATTCAGTGTTACAATTCGTAATAGTACCGAGAGAATTGTAAACATCTCAATTGAAACCGATTGAAGTACCAAAATACCACCAACAACTAATTTTATGGATGATTCTATAAGAAGTATTAGGAAGGAATGCTTTTGTTTGTTTTCTGCGATATTCAGACTCCTTAATGCATAAATAAAATTATCAAAAAGAATATTTACACCAACATACAATGATAAGCGAATAATTAATTCATCATTATACAACAAAACAGTCAGGCCGCAATTTGCCAGGTAAAAAAACACGCCAAAATAAATTTGAAGCTTTAGAAAGCGGCTGATCAGACTTTGCTTATCCTCCGTATTTACAATTTCCCGGGTAAACCATTGTCCTAGTCCCATTGTAGAAAAGGAAGCAACTAATTGATACAAAGTATTGGCAACCAGATAATCAGCAAAATCCTCCACACTATAAGAACGGGCAAGCAGAATAAAAAACAGTCCCAGGAATAAATTCTGAAGAATATTAGCCAATACACCCCAAAAACTATTTTGAAGAAGTCCCTTTCCTTTAATCAGGGTCTGAATCTTACCGGTTTTCATAAAGTGCTGTGTCTTGTTTTCTGGTGGTTCGCAAATACAAAATGCAGGTAATGGTAGAAACCACCACACATATACGGATATCAGTAAATGAAGCAACTGAAACAAACCCAATATACCAGCTCATTAAACTGGCTACCAGCAAAGCGGTATCCATATTTTGTTTGTTATTAGTAAATATCGAAATGATCCCTTTTATAAATGGCAGGGTAAAAAAAGCCATAAAAAGCAGGAATCCCCATAGTCCAAATTCGACCATGTATTTCAGGTAACCACTTTCAGGTTGATCATAATACGTGATTTCACCACCCCACATCCAGTATTGATCAATATAATATTTGCCAACATGAGTTTGATAGTTTCCAATTCCTATTCCCATCATAGGGTTTTGGAGGAAAATGGTAAATGCCTCCTGCCAGAAAGTAAATCTGGTATTGTACATTTCATCAACCGAATTACCTCTGTTGAACAGGATAAAATTATCCTTAAAATAAAATACGGTAGGTGTCAGAACCAGGGCCAGCAGCAATACATAAAACTTGAACTTAGCCGGCATAAAGAAAAACAGAAAAACCAGACCTACGCAAAGTCCGAGAAATGCGGCTCTACCTCCGGTCAGGAAAAGAGCTACGATCGACAATACAAAAAAGATAATTTGTCGGGTATTACTTCCTTTATCAATCCTGGTTCGTATAAAAAATAAAAAGGATACAGCAGCTAGAAACTGCGCGTATTTCTGAGGATCCTGAAAAAAACCGGGATAACGGATCCCTACCACGTTTTCAACATTTGGATTTTCAGTTCCTGCGGGAGAAATAAATCCTATTTTAACGTTAATGCCCGGCCCCCATATCAATTGGGCACAAAGTACTATAAGCGAGAATATCAACATAGCCTTAAGCCAGTTCATTACCTCCAGATCAAAACTGCTGTCTGCTTTCAGCTCGGTTAATAATACACGAATAAAGAATATCAGGGGGATAAAACGCAGAAAATGTTGAAATGAAACCCAAACAAATTCGGACAATAACATGCCGACCATTAATAAAGCAATTAGTGCATAACCAATATACCCAAGAATGGATTCTTTTCCCGGCTTGTTGTACGCAATAAAAAAGAAAAAATAGATGTAACTTAAAATATCAAAATAAGACAGGTAAAATCCTTTGGGAATCATATCCAGGAATATCACCGGCAATATAAATATGGTGTATTTAAGGTACAGCCTGTTTTTATTATCTGTAAGAAACAGATGGACAGGGAACAAGAACAATAATAGAAATAAAAAATATACCATTTCGATCCACTCTAATTAGCTGTAAAAAGGCACAGCTTCGCCTCCTCAGTCCCATTTCTTTTTTGAGACGAGTAACTTATTAAGCTTAAAACAACCGAAAATATCAGCGTTTAATATCTATTCCATATCCATAGCCCGCACCGTATGCGAACCTTCCACCAAGCCATCCTCTCTTCCGCACATCATTAAAGACAACCGCTCCTTTATTAATGAATTCGGAAGCAATCGAATCATCTAACAGAATATTGCTCTTTAACGGTGTCTTGCCATGTCGAACAACCACCAGGGTCATATCACAAAGTTTGCTGATGACCTGCATATCAGCATTTGAGGACAATGGTCCACCGCAAATAATAATATGATCAAATTGTTGTTGAAGCTGTTCAAAAAGTTCAGGCAACTTATTATTCACAAATTCAATAGCACCATCTCCCGTATTTCCAATAGGTAACACATATAAATTGTCAACCTCTGCAACTTTTGACACGACTGCGCCAATTGAAATATTTCGGTTAATAATATCTGTTAGTCCCTCCTTACTTTCCAAATTAAAGTATCCGGACACTCCAACAGTTTCCATATCTGCATCTACCAGCAATACTTTCTTTCCGGTTGCAGCCAAACTGATGGCAAGATTTGAACTCAAAACAGCTTTCCCTTCATTCGGCAGGAAAGACGCTACCATCAACTTTGGAACAGAGCTGCCATCATTGGCAAAAAACAATTGGTTTCGAAGTGATTTTATCTGATGTGCAATATCTGATTCAGGCTGTTGAAGATAAAATAGCGGGCTGGGTAATTTTGCATGAAATAATTCTCCTACGCATTTCATTGAAGTGATATCTTCCAGCTCTTTACGGAATAAAATCGATTTATTGAGTCCCTCTTTCAATACAATCCACGCAAGTCCAAGCAGGCCGGCAAAAAATAATGCCGCAATATATAAATACATCATCTTCGGACTAACTGGTTTTAATGAAGCTTCTGCCCGATCAATGATTCTTGATTCAGGTCTTGCCGCAGCATAGGATAAGGCAGCTTCCTCACGACGCTCCAGCAGATAACCATAGATTTGATTTTTGATTGACTGCTGGCGGCTGATTTCAACCAATTGTTTTTCTTTGGTTGGTATCGTATTCAACATGGTTGAATATTTATTACTGTTCGATACCAGGTTGTTTTTAGTTAATTGAAGGGAATTCCGCTGATTACGCAGTACAGCTGAAATAGAAGGTTTAAGCCGGTCTATCTGTTCTTTAATAGGAAGGATAAGCGGACTGTTTTCAGCAGTAGTACGTTTCAGTTTATCATACTGTAACTGTGCTTCATTTAGTTTATTAAGCATCTGGGAAAGGGTTGGATCTTCCACACCAAGATCCGAAGCCAACAGACCAGAGGAGGTTGTATTGCTTTCAACATATTTTTCAACTGCATCCAATACTCCCATTTTGATATTCACATCCTGTACCATCCGATCGTATTGCCCCACATTTTCAAGGTATAATCTTCCCTGTGTGCTGATATCAATAATGCCTGCATTTGTACGGTATTGCTGAATAACTGTTTCAACTGAATCCAACTGACCGGCGATGTATCGTAATCGATCTTCCACTGAAGCCAATACGCCGCTTGCCAAAATATTTTTTTCTTCAATTTCCGACTTCACGTAAGCATCCAGCATTTCATTCAGAATATCTTCACCTCTTTTGGGATCAGCATCTTCTATGGTAAGTTCAACCACACTGGCCAGCTTATTTTCTGTATTTACAAGTAAGCCATTTAAGATCTGCTGCTCAATCATTTTTGGCTGAAAAAGCATTACCTCATATTTATACGCTTCTTCATCCACTTTAAAAGTGGGGTTTAAAAAAAAGATGGCTTCTCCATATTTTGTGGTGATCCATTTATTTACAGGAACGGATTCCCCGTCAAACCTGATCGCTTTAGATGCTTTGTCATACTCAAGAGGAATGGGCACTTCGGAGTTAACCAGCTTAGCCGGCTCTCTGAACTGAATCTTTACCGGTGCCATGCTATATACACTTGCAGTCCGATACTTCTCTTTTCTGTATACCTGTGCATATAAACCCAGATTTTGAACAACCTGCTTAACAAACTTGCGGGATTTCAATATCTCCACTTCGTTTTCAACAATGGTTTTTCCTCTGAAAATATCGAGTGCTTCAAGCATCTTGGATTCATCTATCCCTTTTTTTTCATCCTGAATCAGAATTGATGCATTGATCTCATATCTACGTTGAATCCATTTGCCATATGCATAGGTAAGACCTAAAAAAACAATCCCTAAAAGTGCAAACAAGGGCAGATAAGGGACGAACTTATGAACAAAATTTTTTATTATATTATCCTCGGCCTTTTTAGCCTTGGCAGGTTCATTTGCAAACATTATTAGGAGATTAAGTATTAAGCAATTTGTTAGCGGGTATATCGGTCAAAAATAATTGCAAGAAAGGCAAGACCGCTTAATATAGCAGGCAGTAATTGAGTAAATCTGCTGGTACTTTGCACTTTGGTATTATTGGTTTCCACATAAATAACATCCCCGGATTTTAAATAATAATACTCCGACTTGAAAAGCTGATCTGATGAAATATCAAGGCGTTTGATAAGTCGCTTTGGACCTTCATCTCTGATCAGCATAATATTGTGTCTTTTACCATACAATGTCATATCTCCGGCAAGCCCTAATGCTTCCAGAACAGTGATTTTTTCATTTAAAATATTAATTACACCCGGACGATTCACTTCTCCCAGGACGGTTACCCTGAAATTCATAATTCGAATGGTAACAATTGGATCAATCAGTAATTTTCGGTCAACCAGCTCTTTTCTGATATATGCAGCAAGTGAATCTTTCCGAACCCCATCTGCATTAATTTCTCCAAGAATTGGAAATTCAATGGTTCCTTTTGGAGAAACCAGGTATCCATAAGGGTCCACGGTGGTATTGGTCGTAAAAGCTGAGTACATGTTAACCGGAGGGTTAAACATAGCACTTGCTTCCTGATTTAAACTTTTGACCGTGATACTTAAAATGTCTCCCTTTTGAAGGGTAGGAAACATAATATCCAAATCGATTGACTTGCTGTAGCGCCCCTCTTCCACTCCATTAAAGTAACGCAACTTTTCAGGGCTGGCACAACTTCCCAACAAGAACAAAGAGCATAAAAACAACAATACGTTGAGCTTCGACATATTTAAAAAATTCATGTTATAGCAATTAAAGGGTTTGCTCGGTTACAAAAGATCAACATTCTGATTATCAACATCTTAACTGTATCATTAATTGTAAATCAGCGATTTATAAAAAATCATCCAAATATAGAAAGCTTTTATGTATGATAAATTGCTTATTAAAGTTTGATTCCGGTAAATTCCGCGGACAGTTCCCATAGGCGGTACATATATATACTTAGCCATCGTAACGAAAAATTACTATAACCTAGTATTTGGACCCCTTTTTTTATTCTGGCATATAATTTGGGATAAATTTATCGTTAAATCCAAAATCCAGTATCTATGAAGCTACCTGTACCCAAGGGCGGCAGGTCCATTCTATGGACCGTCCTGTCTCTGATTGCTGTAGTGTGCGTGTGTCCATCCTACAGTTTAGCTCAATCCAACATTGTTTTTTCTGCAGACTTTGAAACTTCCGATGTACGATCCGGTTGGGATTGGATGGAAGCCTGTTGCTCTCATTCAATGAATCAAAGTTTTGAATATAGCAGAACCGGTAAAAGCTCTCTTCGCGTTGAACTCCGAAAAACAGATGGCACTGAAGGCGGAAGTAAAAGAGCGGAACTCAGTGAAAACAATCGCTTTCCAAATGATGCCAATCAACGTTACTTTGCCTTTAGCCATTACCTTCCGAACGATTTTAAAGTTGATTCAGTAAGAGAAATTCTGTTTCAGTGGCATCTTAAAGCTACCAGTGGTATTACTCTTGGCGCCTCTCCTCCCCTTTCCATATTAATCAATAAGGGTCGATGGGAGTTAAATATCAATTATGACTCAACTGATATCAATATTTACCGTGCCCAAAATGCCCGCTCCATATTCTTTGACCTTGGTCCATGGGAAAAAGGGAAATGGACAGATTGGGTCATTCGGTATGATTATTCAGCCGAAACAGACGGACTGGTTCAGGTATGGAAAGATCAAAAGCTCATTTTAGAATACAAAGGCAGGAATTTTTACAAAGGTTCCTATCCTCCGTACTTCAAAACAGGGATCTACAAATGGGCCTGGAGCGATACTTATGCAAAAACCTCCAAACAATCCATATTAACCAGTCGGGTAATTTATTTGGATAATGTAAGAGTTGGAAACAAAGATGCAAAAGCAACTGATTTTTTTATTGATCCGCCGGTGGTTGCCAACCAGGCACCTTCGGCTAAAATAACAACCACCAATTCAATTCAGCTGCCCGTAAACAGTGTTACACTGGATGGAACCAATTCTTCCGATCCTGATGGAAAAATTGCAAAATATCAATGGGCACAGGTATCCGGGCCAAGCATTGGGGGACTCACGAATGCCGCAACATCTGTTGCAATGGTAAACAGTCTGATTGCAGGCACCTATCAATTTAAATTAACGGTTACAGATGATCAGGGAGCTACTTCATCAGCAACAACATCAGTGGTAGTAGCAGCCGCCATTTTAAACAAGGCCCCCGTATCCAAAATAGTCACCACCAATTCGATTAAACTTCCCACCAACAGTGTAAAGCTGGACGGATCTACCTCTTCAGATGCGGATGGCAGTATTGCCGGTTACCAATGGTCCCAGGTTTCAGGCCCCTCGATTGCAACGCTGACAAATAGCAATCTTTCAATTGCAAGCGCCGGTAATCTGATTGCCGGCACCTATCAATTCAGACTAATTGTCACGGATAATAAAGGAGCTACTGGTACATCCACCACATCAATTGTTGTTTCGGCAGCGAATTCCACCAATAAAAAACCTATTGCAAATGGTGGTGGAAATAAAAGTTACCAGACTACTGCTTCCAGTTTTTCACTCGACGGTTCAGGGTCAACCGATTCCGATGGAAGTATCACAGCCTATTCATGGAATCAGGTTGCTGGTCCGGGCACTACTGAATTAGCAGCTCCAAATTCCGAAACAACCACCGTAAGCAAATTTGTGGAAGGAAGCTACAAATATGCATTAACGGTTACAGATGACGATGGAGCAAAAGCCACTGATACGGTTACCATCAACATTATACCTGCCGCTGTTGGTATTCCTCAGAATAAGGCACCCATTGCATTGACTGATGGCGATAAACAAATCAGATTACCAAACAGCAATGTTCAGGTTGATGGCAGTAAATCATCTGATGCTGATGGCAGAATTGCATCCTACCAGTGGACACAAATATCCGGGCCTTCAACCGCCACGATAGCTACGCCAAAGAATGCAGGAACAGCTATTCAGAACCTGAAGGCAGGAACCTATACATTCCAATTGAAGGTGACTGATAATGGAGGACTTAGTGCTTCTGTGAATCTCAGTATTATCGTGCTGGCCGCCTACAAAAAACCAGTTGCCAATGCAGGTAAGGATCAAAGTCTGCGGCTTCCGATTTCTTCCGCATCGCTTGATGGCAGCTCCTCCGCTGACCCAAATGGTTTACCGATTACCTATACCTGGAAACAAATCAGTGGACCAAATACCAGCAGTATTGCTACAGCCGGAGCAGTTAAAACCACCGTATCCGGATTTAGTGCAGGAACCTATCAATTTACCTTAACCGTCAAAAACACTGCAAATCTGCAGGATGTTGACACGGTGAAACTGGTACTCCTGGAACCAATAGAGAACCAGGCACCGGTAATAGTAGTAACAGATAGTCTATTATCAAATGCACCATGGAGATGGCAGCTTAATGGCAGCAGGTCTCACGATAAGGATGGCAGCATAAAAAACTATAGCTGGTCTTTTATCAGTGGTCCGGTTACTCCTGTCATTTCATTTCCGGGTCAGGCAGCCACTGAAGTAACTAACCTGATAAAGGGAGCCTATAAATTCAAACTTACAATAACTGATAATCAGGGAAAATCTTCTGTCAAAGAGCATTCTATACTGGTTGGCGATACTTCCTCTGAATATTCAAAAAATGAAAATCTCGATATAAAGTATTGGCCTAATCCTGTCAGGGATGTATTAAAGCTGAGAATAAGCGGTAACGATGAAGGACATACACTTATTCACATTTTTGATACGAATGGAAGCAGAATCATCGAACAGTTAAGTTCCAAATTGGGACAGGTTCTGATGGTCTCCGTACCTGTTCATCAATTACGGGCTGGAATGTATTTCCTTTCAATTAAAGTGGGAAACAATCCTCCAATAACAAAAAAATTCATGAAATATTAAATAACCGTTTTTTCGATCCGTTCCCTTTAGTAATGTAAAGACCCTTATTGGGTCTTTACTATTTTAGTTATATAACGTTCATTTTTTGTAATTACAGTGAGTACATACATACCCGGACGATGATCCAGTAATTCGCCCAGGGAGATTGCGTTATTTTTTTCCTGTAATTGAATTTTGCGGGAACTAACCAGTTGACCGGAGCTATTATGAAGTAAAAGCTCGGCAGTACCTGCTTCTTTTACGGTGATGGTAGCATTAACATAGGTGGAAACCGGATTTGGAAACACGATTACTCCTTCTTTTGTAACTCTGTTGGATGTAACCACAACCACCTGACTGTAGTCAGTTTTCCCATCCAGTTTAATCCCTTTGATGCGGTAAAAATTACCTGAAGCAAGTGGTTGTTTATCGTCTGTTTCATATCTCCCCAGTCCGGTTGCACCAGATGCTTCCATAGTACCGATCGCTTTAAAATTGGATCGGCTGGCCGAACGTTCCACTTCAAAGTATTCATATTGATCATTAAACTCCACCGTCCATTTTAACCGATTGTTTTTACCAACCCGGCTGATGGACAATTGCATTGGATCCACAGGTAGTACCCCATCTGCAATGGGGAAGTTATTGAATGCAGCCAGGCCAATTCCATCGCCATTATCATTTGCAATGGAAGGAGTGGCAGAACCCCGGTGAGCTAAATAGGAAACAGTTGTGGGATTTGTGTTCGTACCAGGCAAATTGGAAAATGCAATTTTAATTTGCCAATTGGGTGATGAAACCGACCCGGCATTATTTAAGCTAATGCTATTTATAGTATAGTCCCCTCCGGATAAGCTAAAATCATCAGCTATATTTCCAGAACCATTTACGATGGCGATATCATCTCCTGAGTTTGTAATACTTAAAGTAATTTCATTGGCAATACCGTTCGTTGGAATACCTGAAAACTGAGCAGCCAACGACATTGGTGTATAAAGGTTCTTTCCGGTTAAAGGTGAATACAAATCGCGTGACACAACAGCAAAAGCACGATCTCCAATAGTTTTGTATCCACCATCATACGCATAATGGCAATCATCATACTGTGCAATATTGGTGGTGGATATCAACTCAATCATTGGATCTTCAAGATCAAGCTGGCGTTGGGCTTCAACAATTTGAAGACCACTTTGAAAGCTGTTCCAACAACCATCTTTAACCTGAAATAAATAGATTTTGTTAATAGTTGAATAATCTGAAAGCAAATCTGATTTTAGAGAATTAAACGCAGTTTTATACTGTTCAGTTGTTAAATTGTAGGGAAAGGTCCGGTAATCTGATTCGCCCTGAAACCAAAAAAAAGCTCGAATCTTATTTTGCAAATTTGCTTCCTGAACTCTTTTTAATAATCTACCATAAAAAATAGTCAAATCAATTGGATCAGCATCATTTCTTTGCAAATCCATAATTGAGGCACTATTGAATGAACCATTTATAATAGCAACAGGTATTTCATTTTCTGTTACTATTCTGGATGCCATTCTCTTCGCCCATTGGCCAATTGGTCCACTTTGGAATGAATTATTATTTCCATTTGCAATTGCCCAAGCTTTTGGTGAATTAGCATAATTATTATTTCCATTCCCATAGGTCCTAATAAAGTTTGCATTAGGTTCCAATTCAGGATCTCCGTCCGGAGAGAAAAGAGGAGCTCTTGCTTCTGCTACGCCATTCGACTGACCATATACAATAAAAGCATCTCCAACAACTATGTTAGCCCTGACAGCTCGAGAAGTTGGACTTCCATTAACCAGGGTAAAAAACTCATAGCGATAAGTATTTAATTCTGCTATCTGATCTATCGAAAATGAGAAACTTGCTGTTCCTCCTGTAAATGACAGTACCTGGTTATATGTTTCGAATGTTTCGCCAAACTCATACAGACCATCATTATCATCATCTCGATTTACGAGAACCCGAACACTTGTTACACTCGTATTAGTAATAGTACCGGAAATAATAATTGATGCAATATCAGGTTGCCCATCTTCTGTTATGGTGCGTGGGTACAACTGATTAGTAGCGGGGTAAGCAGTAAACTCTCCACCAGTAAAAGTAGGTAACGCTGGTTGAGCGAAAGAAATAGAAAGCTTTAAAAGTCCGATCAGGGTAAGGATCGCGATTCTAGACCATCTCTGTGGTTTCATTATCCGTAATGTTTTGTGGTTATGAGGCTCTAATCAGATGGAAATTCAACGACGGATAATGGAAGCGGTAAGACTTCAGATACGAAATTAGTCTATATATTGGATTTCCAAAATTTGGGACAATAAAAAAAAATCCACATTTAATCGTTTCAACATCAAATCTCAGGAAAACATGTAGAAACCCATCTTTTATACTATTAATTATTTGATTTTTACGGTTAAATTGATCGATTTCGTGCTTTTACTATCGTAAAAATACATTATAAAAAAAGCTGTCTCCTTCGAGACAGCCTTCAAAATATTCTCCAATTTGGAAATTAATATCCCATATCTCCCATTCCACCACCATGGCCATGCGGAGCAGGCGCTGCTTCTTTAGCAGGCTTGTCTGCAATAACACACTCGGTAGTCAGCAACATACCAGCAATGGATGCTGCATGCTCCAGGGCAACACGACCTACTTTTGTAGGATCAATAACACCTGTTTTCAGGAGGTTTTCGAATTTCTCGGTGCGGGCATTGAAACCATAATCACCTTTACCTTCACGAATCTGGTTGATGATTACAGAACCTTCCAGTCCGGCATTCTCAACAATGATACGCAATGGAGCTTCCAATGAGCGACGTACAATCTGTACACCCAGTTTCTCATCTTCATTGCTGCTGCGGAAACCATCCAGTGCAGTAATTGCACGGATAAACGCGGTACCACCACCAGGAACGATTCCTTCTTCTACAGCCGCACGGGTTGCATGTAAGGCATCATCCACACGGTCTTTTTTCTCTTTCATCTCAACTTCAGTGGCAGCTCCTACATTCAGTACAGCTACACCACCGCTCAGTTTAGCCAGACGCTCCTGCAATTTCTCGCGATCGTAATCAGAAGTAGTGCTTTCAATCTGAGATTTGATCTGATTGATGCGCTTGGTGATATCGTCTTTTTTACCCTTACCACCTACGATAACGGTATTGTCTTTATCAATTGTAATGGAAGTAGCCTGTCCCAGGTAGCTGAGGTCAGCATTCTCCAATTTGAATCCCTGCTCTTCGCTGATAACAGTACCTGCAGTCAGGATAGCAATATCCTGCAGCATTTCCTTACGACGATCACCAAAGCCTGGTGCTTTTACAGCAGCCACTTTCAGCGTACCACGCAATTTGTTTACTACCAGTGTAGCCAGTGCTTCCCCTTCCAGATCTTCACTGATGATCACCAATGGACGACCACCCTGTGCTACTTTCTCCAGAATATGCAGAATGTCTTTCATAGCTCCGATCTTCTTATCGTAGATCAGGATATAAGGATTAGACAATTCAGCGTTCATTTTTTCGCTGTTGGTAACGAAATAAGGAGAGATATATCCACGATCGAATTGCATACCTTCTACCACTTCTACAGTAGTATCGGTTCCTTTTGCTTCTTCAACAGTGATCACACCGTCTTTACCAACTTTCGCCATTGCTTCTGCAATCAGCTTTCCGATTTCCGGATCGTTGTTGGCAGAAATAGTAGCAACTGCTTCAATTTTTTTGGTATCGTTTCCGATTTTCTGGCTTTGTCCACGCAGTGCTTCCACTACTTTCTCAACCGCCTTATCAATACCGCGTTTCAAATCCATTGGATTGGCACCGGCAGCAACGTTTTTCAAACCTTCAGTAATAATCGCCTGAGCCAGTACAGTAGCGGTAGTGGTACCGTCACCTGCAACATCAGCTGTTTTGCTGGCAACTTCTTTCACCATCTGGGCACCCATGTTCTCAATTGGATCTTCCAGTTCAATTTCTTTTGCAACAGTAACACCATCTTTGGTTACTGCAGGAGCACCAAATTTCTTTTCAATAACCACATTACGACCTTTTGGTCCCAGGGTTACTTTCACCGCATTGGCGAGGGTATCAACCCCTTTCTTCATTCTGTTTCTTGCTTCGAGGTCGAAGAAAATTTGCTTTGCCATAGTAGTTGACTTAAATAAAGTTGTTGAATGTTTAATTAGATAATAGCCAGGATATCACTTTCCCGCATGATCAGGAAATCACCACCTTCCAGTTGCAACTCTGTACCGGCGTATTTGCCATACAATACTGTGTCGCCAACTTTAACTGTCAGGGGCTCATCTTTCTTACCGGTACCGGCAGCCACGATGGTTCCACGCTGAGGTTTTTCTTTCGCTGTATCAGGAATAATGATACCGCCTGCAGTTTTCTCTTCAGCAGGGGCGGGCTTTACTACCACCCGGTCGTGCAAAGGAGTAATGTTCAACTTCTTAGCCATATTACTTGGTTTTAATTAAGTGATTTAGTAGATCCGGAGCGATGGCCCCGGGAGCGAGCAAGAGGGAACGAATAACATGCCAATCCGGTTTTTTAGGGCGATTAAAGCCATTTTTGCAGGAAACCGGCAATTTTCCTGCTCTTTCCACGTTCTTCTTACTGACAGTCGATGTGTTCCGTGCCAATTTTTCAGTCCGCCGGAAGCTTCGGCAGTGTGTACCGGTCTATGCTACGAATAAAACCATCCCATCGCTATCCCCTACTGCTGATTTTCAGCAGCCTGCTTCTGTTTGCCTGTCAAAAATCCAGCTCGGATGAACTGATCCTGACAGATAATCCGGCAGTGGTACAAACCTGGCGTTACCCCTGCGGTCCGGCTTGTGATGCAGCCGCCTGGGTATTGGTAATGGAAAATGGAATCGCGTATGAAGCATCCAATTTACCGGCCGATTTTCAGCGGGATGAGCAGCCTGTTCTGGTACAATTCCAGAAAACCGGACAAAAAAATTCCCTTAATCCCGGCACCGGTCTGGAAATCATTTCCATCCTTAAGATAAGACCCCGTTAATTGATGCCCCTGCTTTTGGTCAACGCCCCGAAATGACCTAGCTTTGCCGCCTTAACAAAGTTCTTGGAGGTATGATCAGCAGAAGAATTATCAGGGTAAAAGTGATGCAGACCCTGTACGCACTGGATTCTTTCACCCAGCCGGCTAAACCAGGCGAACCCGTTCGATTATTAAACAAACAATTTGACCAGTCCCGACAATTATTACTGTACACCATTCATTTTATTACAGAAGTTGCCCGCTATTCTGAAACAGATGCCCGCAACCGCGCCAATAAACACCTGCCTTCTGCAGCTGATCTGGAAGTAAATACAAAAATCGCCGGCAACCAGTTACTTTGGAAAATTCTGGAAGACGCCTCCTATCAGGCTGCCATTAAGGAAGATCTGGTAGACAAATTTCTGGACAAAGAACTGGTTCGGAAAGTATACCTGGAACTGGTTACCACACCTGAATACCAGGCTTATGTTCAGGTGCAGGGACGCGATTACAAGTCGGAGAAATCGATGCTGGAATTCATTTATAACAACCTGCTTATTACCAGAGAAGAATTTACCAGCCACCTCGAAGAAAATTTCAACAACTGGGACGATGACTGTGAAATGGTGCATCAGCTGGTGCAGCAATTCCTGAACAAACCCGGCAGTTTCAATTTTCAGGTGATGGTGAGTCCGGAAAAAATGGATTTCGCCAAAAGTCTCTTGAATGCGGTGATTGACAAGCGCGATATCACCCTCGACATGATCAAACCCAAATTGAAAAACTGGGACCCGGAGCGGATCGCTACCCTGGATATGATCCTCATGCAAATGGGACTCTGTGAACTATTGTATTTTGAAACCATTCCACCCAAGGTTACGATCAATGAATACATCGATCTGGCTAAAGAATACAGCACCCCGCAAAGTGGGCAGTTTGTGAATGGAATTCTGGATAATATTCATAAAGATCTGGTCAGAGATAATAAATTGCATAAAGTAAGTTTTAAAAAATAAATCCGACATGCGTATACTCTTTTTATCCATGCTGGCATTGGCGGTAGTTGCCTGCCAGAACAGTCCGGCTAAAGATGCCGAAGCAAGCGTTCCTGAATTAAGTACTGCCCCTGTAGCAGAAGCTGCCAACACGGTAGACAGCACCCAGTTCACGTCCATTGAGTGGCTTGATCAGGATAAAGACTATGGAAAAGTGACCGAAGGCCAGCAGGTTGAAGTGGCTTTCCGTTTCAAAAACAGCGGTACCAAACCCCTGGTAATTTATTCGGTTGCCCCTGCCTGTGGTTGTACGGCAGCAGAACCTCCGAAAGAGCCTATTCTTCCCGGTAAAGAAGGCGTAATCAAAGGTTCCTTCGACAGCAAAGGACGGATTGGCACCAATAATAAATCCATCCATGTACGTGCCAATACCAACGGCTCCATGGATCACCACCTTCAATTCAAAGTTGAAGTAGCCGCCGCAGCTGCTGCCGGTAAATAGCCCATTCACCTCATTCACTTATTCACTTATTCACAATTCACCAATATGACCAACTTAATCTTCCTTCAAGCCGGTGGCGGCGGAATGCCCCAGTTACTACTTCTGGGTGGTATGATCCTCGTATTCTGGCTTTTTATGATTCGTCCTCAGGCTAAAAAAGCGAAAGAAGCCAAAACCTTTCAGGAGAACATGCAAAAAGGCGATAAAATTGTAACCATCGCCGGCATTCATGGCACTGTAAATAAAGTAAATGAAGACGGCACCCTGCTGCTGGAAACCTCTCCGGGAAGTTATATGAAGATTGAAAAATCTGCTATTTCTCTGGAGTGGACAAAAAACATCAACAAACCAGCACCTGCTGTGAAAGCATAATGTTGAAAATAGGCATAACCGGCGGTATCGGCAGTGGTAAATCGATGGTAGCGAAGGTGTTTGAACATCTTGGCATACCGGTTTATAAAGCTGATACCGCCGCCAAAAGCCTGATGAATGAAGATCCTGCCCTGCGTACTGCCATCACCTCCTTATTTGGGCCGGAAGCCTATCAAAACGGGCAGTTAAACCGCTCCTATATCTCTTCCCTTGTTTTTAATGATCGGGCGAAATTAGACGCGCTTAATGCGATTGTCCATCCGGCTACCATTCAATACGGTAAGGACTGGATGAACCGACAATCAGCCCCTTATGTACTAAAGGAAGCGGCCCTGATTTTTGAATCCGGCACCCAGGATGAGCTGGATTATGTGATTGGCGTGTCTGCACCTCTTTCTCTTCGCATTCATCGCGTCATGCAGCGTGATCAGATTACCCGCGAGCAGGTATTGCAGCGGATGGGCAATCAGCTCGATGAATCCCTCAAAATGAAGCTCTGCGATTTTGTCATTGTCAACGACGACCAGCAACTGGTCCTGCCTCAGGTACTTGCTCTGCATGCACGGTTATCCCATCCTACTTGATAAATTATCCGGTTACCTGCTGTCCAATTGTTATTTCTCCGACAAATCAGCAAAAGTGAATTACACAAAAATCGGAGGCGGTAAAAGAAAACTGGAACACCAACAGGGTTAAGGCATCTATCGACCAAACCCAATAATCCAAACTGGTTTCCTGATTGAAATTGATATACTACAATCGATTAGACTTTTTAACCTTCCTATTTATGCTTAACTTTTAATTTCATTCAATCTGAGATCCATAACTTTTTCAACTATGCAACAAAAAATATTTCTTTTCTTATTCGCGTTTTCATTACTCAGATTACAATCAACAGCCCAATTAAAAGAAACCGCACGCGAAAAAAATTGGGAAGAAACAACAGAACCATTTCAATTAACAGGGCCTTTGTATTATGTTGGAACGCTTGGACTGGGATCCTTTTTAATTACAACAGAAACCGGCCATATCCTGCTTTGCACAGGTATGCCATCCTCCGGTCCGCAGATCGAACAATCCATTCGCACCCTGGGTTTCCGTCCGGAAGACATAAAGATTTTACTCACTTCAAATGCACGTATTGATCAGTCCGGCGCACTCGCCTATTTCAAAAAAAAGTCCAATGCCAATATGGCGATCATGGATAAAGATCAGCCGATATTGGAAAGTGGAGGCAGAGATGATAGTCAATTTGGAAACAACCCGGACTATCAGTTTGAACCCGTACTGGCAGATCAGGTGCTAAAAGACCAGGATACGGTGAAGCTTGGCAAAATATTGCTGATTGCACACCTCACACCCGGACAAACACGTGGATCAACCACCTGGGAAATCATCCTTCCCGCAAGACCAAAACCAACCAGAATAATTGTTGTAGATCCTATGGGAAATGCGGAGAACTACAAAACCAGTTTCGCTAAATTGAGAAATTTAAAAGCCGGCATCTGGCTCTCACCACATACCGACTTCTGTAATTTTGAACTAAAAAGAAAACGCTTCAAACAATATGGAATCGCCTCCTTTCATGATCCTTCCGGTTACCTGAAAAAAATTGAAGCAGAAGAAAAGAAATTTCAATAAACCCTGAAAAAATAATTACCAGACATAAGTAGCCACCGCTCCCCCACCCAATGTGGCGGTTGCATACCGTACACCAAACTTGATCGAAAATGTCTGGCTTCCGGATTCCTTATTTAATACAATCAATACTTTTTTCCCTTCGGGGTTCTTAAAAGCAACCGTTAGCAAAGAGGATGTTTGCGAAGAATTTATCCGAACAGAACCCGGACGCACAAACCGCGATGCATGCGCTATTATATAATAGGCAACATTCCGTGTAACATTCGATCCGATCGTTAATGCACCCAAACAACTGGTACAGCCACCCGGTGTATGTGGATCATAGTTAGGATCCGCTGCCAGATTCCATTCCAATACATTGCGGCTCCAGTTTCTGGTTGCACCAATAATCAGATTCTCTGTATGCCATTTCATATCCTCCTGAAAATTACCCGGACCGCCAACCCATTGTTCCGTGAAATAAATATGTTTGTCAGGATGCGCATCATGTACCTGCGATAAAGCATTGATGGTTCCTCCATACAAATGAAAAGCAGATCCATCCACATATTTAGCTGCATCCGGATCACTTAAAATTGCCAGCGGATAATCAGGCCGATCCGCATTATGATCATAAACAATAATCTTCGTTTTAATATTTTCTGCTGCAAATACCGGTCCCAGATGATTCTTGATAAAATCTGCCTGATCCACTGCTTCCATTACCATACTCGGGTTATTACCTCCATGCAGGGGTTCATTTTGCGGTGTGATGGCATCAATCACAATACCTTCTGCCTTCATGGCTTTGATATAATTGGCAATGTATTGCGCATATACCTGATAACAATCCTTTCTCAGATTTCCTCCTTTGAATTCTTTATTCGTTTTCATCCAGGCCGGAGCCGACCAGGGAGATCCCATGATTTTAATGGTCGGATTTAACTGAATAATTTTTTTTAGAATCGGAATCAGATGTACGCGATCCTTATCAATGGAAAAATGGTTCAGATTGAAATCCGTTTCATTCACCGGAATATCATTGTAACTGAAAGGCGCAATATCCAAATCAGACGCACCGATGCTTATTCGTAAATAACTTACACCAATGGAACTACTGTCTGCCAGAAACAATTCTTTCAACAGATTCTCTTTCTCCGGAGCACCCAACCCATTGATCAATCCGGCACTTCCTCCTGTGAGGGTGTAACCAAATCCATCAATCGACTGATAACTTACCGTTGAGTCTACGGTTATAATCTGATGCCCTGGTTGTGCCCCGGAAAAATTAACCGGTACCGTCTGCTTCTTAAAATAAATATACCGGGAAGGCTCCGTCAGGTAAGTCATTATATCCGATGCAACCGGACCAACAGGTGGAGGTGCTTCTCTTCCATCTGAATCATTCTCCGGTTTATTACATCCGCATGCCGATAATAAAGAACAACAAAAAAACAGCAACCCAACTCTTCGTATCATTTGATAAATCATAACTCTTTTGTTTTATTATTCACCATTCATCTTATACACCCTCACATACTCCACTTCAAACACCGCCGGAAACACCGTTGAATCAATTCCCTGAACACCACCCCAGTTACCACCTACCGCAAGATTAATCAGCAGATGGAATTTTTTATCAAATGGCCAGGCATCAACTCCCTTGCCTTCATTGATATGTTCAAATAAAAACTGATTATCGATATAACCACGAACGGCATAAGGTGTCCAATCAACTCTGTAATCATGGAACTCACTCATGGCTCCGGTTACTGTTTTGATGGCCGTTTTCTGTGTATTCTTTATATGGTTATAGGACTCCGTATGTGTACTGATATGCACGCGTTCAGGATCATATCCAACATGCTCCATTATATCAATTTCTCCGGAGCGCGGCCAGTCGCCATATTCCCAATCGGTTGGCAACATCCAGATCGCCGGCCAGGTTCCTCTGCCGGATGGCAACTTTGCGCGCACCTCCAACCGGCCATATAAAAAATCAGCTTTTTTTCTTGACACCAGACGGGTTGAACTGAATTCTTTTCCGTTGACTGGTTCTTTTATTGCAGTAATGAGCAGTTTTCCATTTTCGACGCGAACATTTTCCGGCCGGTTGGTATAATACTGCAATTCATTATTGCCCCAACCACTTCCTCCTATATCATACCCCCATTTGGCAGGATCAGGCGCTCCGGCATTTTCAAATTCATCCGACCAGGTAGGGGTTGAAGAAAAGGTCCATTTTTTATCTACCGGCATCGTGGTACTTCCGCCCTGCTGGGCAGGTGAAGATGATCGGCCGCAGCCGATCATCAATAATATAACAGTGGCACTGATTAGTCTTTTCATATGCAATCATTACATTCCCCGCAATTCGATATTGTCAACAGACATACCCGTGGTACCTAAACTACCTCCACCAGTCTTAATAAGCAGGTATTTATCGCCACCTGTTGTAAAGGTTACTTCGCCGCCTTTTCCAACAAGCGATCCGGAACAACCAATGGTTGAAATATTACCACTGAAACTGGTGTTTCCACAACCATTCCAGGTATTCATTCCGATATAGTTACCACCATTGCTGTAATCAGCTCCTGGAACCGGTGCAGTTGTACCAAAAAATACTTCCAGCCAGGTATCAGAAGCACCAGACCCGCTAACGGTCATGCCAAACCGGTATTTTTTTCCCGCAACCACATTTATTTTCTGATAGATTGCTGCATGCCCCCAGTTTCCTCCGGTTGCTGTCATTTTTCCATCTGTGAGATTAAAGTTTACACCAGCTGAGATAATGAATTTTGTCCAGCTGGATTCATCTTCCGGATTCATTTTTCCTCCTGCAATTAAATTACCTGAAACAGGATCACTGGTGGCAACAGTAATAGTTTGCGCAGGTGCATCATAAAACACACCGCCTTTTCCCATAACCCTCATGCCTACAGAATAAGCCCCCGCATCGGGATAAAATACGGTATCAACTGATTTACCATTGGCAAACCCTTCTCCCTTGTCAAAATTCCATCGGGTACTGATATATCCTTCTGTTGTGTTTCTAACAATGTAGGTATTGGTTCTGCCCGTAACCTGTTCTATTTCAAAACTGGGACTCAGCACCGTTTCTAGACCATTGTTTGTATAGTTTTTTGAACAGGATCCCAACAACAGCAACCCGAATGCTGCTGTTATTGTTCTTGATATAATTTTCATACAATTAGTTTGATGTGATGATCATTCAGTGATTCATTAATTATAACCGGGATTCTGCACCAGTTTGGTTCCCTGCAATTCCCGTTGTGGTATTGGCCAGATTTCACTCTTACCTGACTGGAATCCTCTTGGCCCGAGTACTGTTGCTGCATCATTCCAGCGAACCAGATCAAAGAAGCGATGGCCTTCTCCTGCCAGTTCCCTTCTTCTTTCCAATTTGATGGCAGCAAGAGAAACAGGGACCGGATCCAGTCCGACTCTATCCCGCACCGCATCCAGTAAGGCCTGTGCGCGCGCACCGGTACCACCCAATGCTTCTGCTTCCATCAGGTAGGTATCCGCCAAACGGATTACATACGAGTTCTGTTTGAAATTCAATTCCTGTGCTCCGCCACCTGTTCTGATATCCGCACGGGTGGGCAGGTATTTTTTCAGGAAATAACCGGTATTCTGATAACCTTCTATATAGTCTGCCTGTCCGGCTGCTTTTAATGCTTTCAGATCAAACACCGTAGCATCAAATCTGGGATCATCTTTGATGAATTCATAAAAATCCTCGGTGAATACATTGAAGCTCCAGCCGGAGGGTAAATCAGGTGCAGTGGAACCAGCCGGACGCGAATAACTTCTTGGTCCAACCATTACATTGATGGTATTGCCTTCATCTGCACCACTTCCCCAAAAGCCCCAATCTGCATTGGAGGCATCGGTATGTAATACTTCCAACACCGATTCTGAATTGAACTTATTCAATGGTTTCCACAGATCAGCAAAATTGGGAAGCAACTGGTAACCCAATGGACTAACAGCTCCGGGTGTTCCATTTACTTCTGCAAACTGTGCCGCAGCTTCTGAATTTTTATTCTGATACAAATACACTTTTCCAAGAATCGCCATGCCGGCACCTCTGGTTAAGCGTCCTGCTTCTGTTCCTAAAGCAAGGGTAGTTGGTAAATCAGGAATTGCTTCAGTCAGATCCTTTTCAATCTGCGCATAGATAGCAGCGGGAGCAACCTGCTCGGGATCATAAATAGAAGCTGTTGTTAAGGGCTCCAGCAATAACGGAATATTTCCAAACAAACGAACCAGATTAAAATAATACAGCCCTCTTAATGCTTTTGCTTCCGCAGTAAAACGTGCTCTGCTTGCTTCGTCCATATCGGTTTCACTGATACGGGAAAGCAGACTATTGATCCGGAATATACCCTGATAATGATCATTCCAGAAACTGCCCGGAACCGTTACTTCATCCAGTGTATGCGTGGAGAAATTCTGGATCCCGGCACCATCACTGGCACCTCCGCCTCCGGCATAATGATCGTCTGATCCTGCATTCAGCATCGTAATCAGGTTTTCAAATCCGCCTGAATTTTTGCGCATCACATCGTATGCACCAACCAGTGCTCCATATGCCTGCGCACGATCTGCATAATAATTTTCAGAAAGGAACTGGCCCTTTGGCTGAATGGTTACAAAATCCTTACCACATCCTGCCACAAAGGAAGAAAGGGCAATTGCCAGTATTGAATGTTTTATTATTCTTCTTTTCATAATTCAATCGTTGATAGAGTTTGATTAAAATTGAAGTTGGATTCCACCTAAAATGGAACGTGCCTGCGGATACTGACCACGGTCAATTCCAAATACCCCACCACCTACTTCAGGATCATATCCGGTATAACCGGTGAAGGTTACCAGATTCTCCGCAGTGATATACACCCGCAATCTGCTTACACTGATTTTTTTCAATAAGCCTGACGGTAATGTATAACCGATTTGCAGCAGTTTCAATCGCAGGTAATCTCCTTTTTCCAAATAGAAATCAGACATTTTGCTGAAATTTCCATTGGGATCATTGCTTACCAGTCGGGGATAATCATTGGAACTTCCCTCTCCTGTCCAGCGACCCAATGCCTTAGCCGGATAATTAGCTGTTCCGATATCCAGCCGACGTAATCCCTGGAAGATCTGACTTCCCGCCGCACCCTGAGTAAAAACCATCAGATCAAATCCTTTATAATCAAAATTGATGGTTAATCCATAGGTCATCTTCGGAATATTGGTGCCGAGAAATACACGGTCTTCTGCATTGATAATTCCATCATCATTGGTATCCTGCCACCTGAAATCACCCGGACGTGCATTCGGCTGGATCACATCCCCTTTAGAATCAGTGTGAGCAAGAATATCTGCATCATTCTGGAATATACCCATGGATTTGTATCCAAAGAAGGAGTTATAAGACTGACCTACCTGTGTACGGGTTACTTCTCCCATTGACTGGAAGCTGGCTTCGCCACCAATGAAATTGGCATCAGCCGCCACATAGGTAACTTCGTTTTTCAACAAGCCCATATTTCCATTTGCGGAAAATCCAAGCTTTCCAAACTGTTTGCGATATCCTAATTCGATATCCACACCAAGGTTTTGCATATCTGCGATATTCGCAAATGGAGCAGATGGCACACCCACATAACCCGGAATATTAACCGGACGTAAAATGCCCGATGTTTTCTTATTATAGAAATCAACCGTCATATTAAGGTTATGGAAAAGCGTTGCATCAAACCCGATATTCGCCTGTGAAGTTTCTTCCCAGCGAAGCGCAGGGTTATCCAATGTAGTGGGTGAATATCCGGTAATCACCTGACCGGAATTTCCGAGTGAGTAATTATATCCTCCACTGATAGTAGCCAGGTAACGGAAATCAGCCAGCGCATCGTTTCCTACCACACCATAACCACCCCGAATTTTCAGTGTTTTGATTACATTGTTGGCACCCCAGAAATTTTCATTGCTCACTACCCAGCCCATGGAGAAGGAGGGGAATACACCCCATTTCTGATCAGCACCAAAACGGGTTGATCCATCCCGACGAATAATCCCGGTAAACAGATATTTATCTGCATAGCTATAATTTACACGTGCAAAATAAGAAGCGATTTTATGCTGGATGGCTTCCGATGCATAGGATACCCGGCTTGTTTGCGGTATATCAAACCGGAAAGAAGCATCCTTATAACTGGAGATGGGAAGGTTATATAAGGTAAGTCCGACATTGCCACCAATATTTTCCACATAGGCACCTTGTCCAAGTAGTACACTCACCTCATGATTATTGAATTGCTGACTGTAATTGATGGTGTTCTCCAGGTTCCAGTTGAGGCTTTTATTTTCTCCTTTCCCATAACTGTTTTGAGTATTACCATTGGTTGGATTCAGATAAAACACCGGCGTAAATCCGATATTTCCCCAATAGGAACTCTTACCGCCCAAAGTAGACCGTACCTTGATATTTTTTGTAACGGCTGCTTCCAGATACGCATTTCCAACAAAATCATCAGACCAGTTATGGTTACCCAATCTGGTTTGCATGTAAGCAAGCGGATTGGTCATTTCCTGTCCGACGATGGTTGAAATACCATACGGATTTCCGTTTGCATCACGGAAAACCGGATTGGAATTATAGGGGGCTCCATTTGCTTCTGTTGGATCTGTTACCACTACTTTAGTGATCGGATCCAGGTTGATGGCTGAACTTAAGGGCCCGCCAAATTCACTGTTGGTATTTCCCAGGCCTATTGATTTTTGTCTGGCATAGGAAAAGGTTTGACCGAATGTAAATACTTTGGAAATTTTATGCGTGGAGTTGATCCGGAAACTCTTACGGGTATATTTAGATATTTCCGTTGCAACAATTCCATCCTGATCCTGCATACCGAAAGAAAGGAAAAAGGTGGAGCGTTCATTTCCTCCGCTCATGCTGACTTCATGGGAATAGCGGCGTGCGTCCTTATTAAAGATCACATCCTGCCAGTCGGATCCTTTTCCGAAAGAAGCCGGATCATTGTAAAGTGGTCCGCCGCCGCCTGCAACCGCCCGCTCATTCATGAGGGTTGCATATTGTGTGGCATTCAGCAGATCCAGTTTTTTGGCTGGCGCCTGTGTACCGTAAAATCCATTATACGATACCGTTAGTTTGCCCGATTTCCCTTTTTTGGTGGAAATCAGAATTACACCTGTTGCAGCCCGGGTACCATAAATGGCAGCTGAAGCAGCATCCTTTAATACCTCAATGGATTCGATGTCGTTCTGGTTAATGTAAGCAATACCACCGGCATCCACCACTACTCCATCCACTACCCAAAGCGGATTATTTCCTCCACCAAAAGTAGTTACACCCCGCACCCGGATAGTGGAAGCAGAACCCGGTTGTCCTGAATTCTGCTGAATGGTAACTCCGGATACACGTCCCTGTAAGGATTGTTCAATCCGTGTGTTGGGAACATTTTGTAATTCCGAGGCTTTCACACTTGAAATGGCCCCGGTAACAACTGATTTTCGCTGCGTTCCATAACCTACCACCACCACTTCATTCATGGCGGCAGCTTCGGCCGTTTCCATTTCTACATTCAGCACCCGGCTGGATGGAATACTTCTTTCTACCGGATTCATGCCCTGGTAGGTAAAAATCAAAATGGAATTTTCTGAAGGAACAGAGATACTGAAGTTTCCTGCATCATCGGAAATAGTGGAGATAGTGCCGTCTTTAACCGTGATGGTTGCCCCCGGCAAGGGCTGGTTTCCGGTTTGCGATACCTTTCCCGTTACAAGAATGGATTGAGCAGAAACGGACAGCGCCAGTAACTGCATCGCAATAACAGCCATTAATTGGCATAGCAATCTTTTCATCATAAGCAAGTAATTAGCGTAAAGAATTGTTAAAAAATCTGAGAGCTAATCTAGTTGTGGTGCCCCCGCTTTCAAAACAATCCACCCCCTCAACACCACATCAATTGAGAGAGGAGTCGCTAATTCAGCCTATCAATAACACCTCAATTTGATTTTGTAAAGCGGATCGACTGAAATTCTATACCGCTGGTAAGGAATTTAATCTGTAACACTCTTTCTCCTGCCTGTACGGGCAGAGATGGTAACACAAAATATTTCCATTCCCCTTTGGTATAGGCTTTCGGTACGCTGATCCGATGAGCTTTATCCTGGCCAATCAGCGTAAACTCCAAGGCTCCTTCCTGCGCATGCGCAGACAGAAGCAATTCTATTTTATAGGTTCCCGCTTCCGAAAATTGAACCGTGTACTGTAACCACTCTCCGGGTTCAGTATGCGTTATTGCATACTTGTTATTTTCCAGCAAACGGATATCAACCCCATCATTCCGATACGCATGTCCCCGGTTTCCGGCAGATCCCTTTCCTGTTGAAACCCGATAATTAGCTGTATCCTGGTCAAAATAGGCCCTCCCATTGCGTCCCAGGTCATAATCTGCAGCGGAAAGAATGGTTCCATGTTGAATTGTAGTTGATTTGTAGGGTATCGTCGCAGCAGAATTTACCTGGCGAAACATAGCATCTACCACATCAGGATGTTGAATCGTTTTTTCAAAATGGGTATTTCGGGCAAGCTCCATCAGCCCCTTGTAGGCGAGTTCAGCTCTTGGTTTAGCACCTTTCTTTGCCCAATAATTCAAAACGGCATTGTACCCTTCCGTAGATTTTATTTCAAGTGGATTATTGATGCCAATCTTTTTTAATGGCCACCAGCACCAGCCGATATTATTTCGTTCCATCAGAGAAATTGCCTGCGTAAACCAGGTATTGGAATTCTCTCCGGTCTCTCCCAGCCAGATCGGCACCTGGTATTTTTTTCTGAAATCAAGAAAGGGCTGTATTGCTTCCTGTGTATTATAATTCCAGTATTTATGAAAGCTCAGCGCCATGTTTTTATCCCAGGGTGGCAGGATTCCATTGTAATTATTCCCCCATCCATTCCCCTCTATAATAATTAAATGGTTGGTATCCACCGACCGGATAGCGGTTGTAATTTCCTGCATCAGCTTTTTCAGGGGCTGATTCCCCTTTTCCTGTAATCCGTTTTTATCAGCCGGATCGGTAAATCCCCAATTTGGTTCATTAATAATATCGTACGCTGCTATCCAGTGTTCGTTTTTATAGCGTTCCGCCAGTTTTTTCCAAAGGGCGATTGTCTTCTGCAGGTTTTCTTCGCTTTGCCATAGAAACGGTTTGGCAGGATCTGCATCCGATATATTCAGGTCATTCCCCTGTCCGCCTGGCGCTGCGTGTAAATCAAGAATCAGGTATAGCTCGTTGTCTCTGCACCAGCTCAACAGACTGTCCGTATACTCGAATCCCTTTTGAATCCAGGTTTGCCCGCCCTTTACTGGTTCTTTTTCAACAGGCAGGGTATATAAATTATAATGCATGGGTAGACGTACGGAATTAAATCCCCAGGCCTTCATCGCTTCAATATCTTTTCGGGTAGTATGGTTCGCCAGCCATTCGGTATAAAATTCCGCGGTTTTTTCAGGGCCTATCAGTTCTTCAATGTTTTTGCGGATCACATGTTGCTGTTGTCCGATTCCATTTACTTTCAACATGTAGCCCTCCTGTAGCATCCATCCCCCCAGTCCTATTCCCCGGAACAGGATATTCTGCCCTGTCCCATCCACTAGTTGTTCTCCTGAAGCCCGGATGAAACCCTGTGCACTCCCTTGAATGGGAATAAAAGGAAGCATCCAGATTAAATGCAGAATCAGTTTTCGAGCCCCATTGATACGTTTCATTATATGGCAATTATTGGTTGGGATTAAAAATACCCGATCAGCAGTGCCGGAAAGGGGGAATTACCACATCAATACCACATCAAACCGCAAAATCAGCCTATTCAACCCTATGAATAACACATCAATTGATATATTGTGACGGATTGCATTGCACATATGAAGGATCTATTTATTCTGCTTAGCGTTTTTGGGGTTACCTGTTTATGTCCGGGAACAGTCCGTGCACAACACAGCATTGCCATACCCACCATCACCAATTACAATAAGGAAGCCTATGGAGCGGGAACCCAGAATTGGAAACTGGACCAGGATGAGCAGGGAATCCTGTACGTTGCCAACAATGAAGGCATGCTTAGTTTTGATGGCACTCACTGGAATAAGTACCTGCTTCCAAATGAGTCCATAGTCCGGTCCGTTGCAACCGGTCCGGGTGGCAAAATTTATATAGGCGGACAGGGAGAAATCGGTTACTACCTGCCGGATAAGGCAGGTTTGCTGGAATACCATTCGCTGGTTCACCTGATTCCGGCTGAACACAGAGAGTTTGCAGATATCTGGAATGTGATTGTATTGAAAGACGAAGTTTTCTTTCGCTCCAATAAACGGATTTTTCATTTGGTTAATGATAAGATCATTGCCTATCCCAGCCGAAACTGGGATTTTTTGGGATTCGCAAATGGAATGCTGATCGCTAATGAATATGATAAGGGGCTGCTGCAATTCAGGCATGGAACCTGGGAATCCTTTGTGGATGGAGGAACCAGCCTAAAAAATACCAAACTGGTAGATTTGGTTCCACTATCGAAAGACAGCCTGCTAATTGCCAGCAAACATGCAGGTTTGTTTTGTTATACCAGGGGCAGGATTCAACCTTTTCAATCAGCAGATCTGGCAGGAATAACAGATAAGATCCTGAACGGTGTTATTCGGTTAAATGAAAATGAACTGGCTATCGCCACGGCCCTGGGGGGATGTTATATAATCGATACAAAAGGAAACCTGGTTCACCGGCTCTCGCTGCATGAGGGATTACAGAACAATAATATAATTTCCATATCTCTTGATAAACAAAAAAACATCTGGCTTGGACTCGATAATGGAATCGACTTTGTTGGATACAACAGCCCGATCCGTCATATCTATGCCGATAAACAGGAACATAGTCCGGGTAGCGCTGCCATCATTCATAAAAACAGGTTATACATTGGACTGACAAGTGGCTTATTTGAAGCGCCCCTACCCCATGCTGCAGATTTATCTGCTGTAAAATCAGCATTTAATAAAGTGGCCAACAGCAATGGGCAGGTATGGAATCTTTCAGAAGTGAACCAGCAACTCATAATGGGCCATAGTGATGGCGCTTTTATTATTGATGGTGCCCAGGCACGCTTATTGGATGGGAGTACCGGCTTTTGGTTTTTCAAACCGTTGAACCCGGTGCAGCCATCTCAATATATGCTGGCCGGCACTTATAATGGGTTGAATATTTATGATTTTCAGCAGGGTAAATTTTTGGATAACCGACGTCATATTCATTTTGAATCCTCCCGGTTTTTTGCATTGGACAATAATATCGGCTGGGTGGCCCATCCGTATATAGGTTTGTTTAAAATAGATTTAAGCACCTGGCCATCGCCTACCTGGAAATTGTATGAGGACAAGAAAAATATTCTTTCCAAAAACAGGAATGCGATTTACAAAATAAAGAACAGGGTGGTGTTGTCAACCGATCATGGATTGTACGAATACAATGCTGATAAGGATGATTTTGTGCCCTGTGAATTTTTACGAACTATTTTTCAAAATAAAACGGTTCAATACCTTAAGGAGGATGAAGCTGGAAATATCTGGTTTATTCAGGACAAACATTTTGGTGTAATTGATTTACGTTCAGGTGAGCCTGAAAGAGTGAATATTCCGGAAATGGATTCCAAGTTATTGAACAATGGATTTGATTTTATTTATCCCTATAATAAAAACAGTGTATTTGTTGCGGGAGAAGATGGATTTTACCTGCTTAATTATGAAAAGTATAAAAGTATGCAGGGTAAAATTCCTTTGCTGCTCTCTTCCGTAAAAGCTATCAGTGACCGCGACAGCAGTTTATTTGGAGTGTATGGAAATCAGGCTGCCAATGAAGATGGATTTGTGAATACAGAAAGTCCAGAATTGGATTTTAATCTAAATAGCCTGTCCTTCGCATATTCTTCACCGCTATATGGCCGCCAGGCAAGTACAGAGTACTCCTATTTGCTGGAAAATTTTGACAGAGGCTGGTCCGCCTGGTCGAAAAAGACCGAAAAAGAGTACAACTATTTACCACCCGGAAACTATGTTTTTAAGGTTAAAGCAAGGACGCATTCAGGTGAAGAACCGGCTGTTGTAAGTTATCGCTTTACCATACTTCCACCCTGGTATGAAACGATCTGGGCCAAGCTCAGTTACCTTGTTTTAATTGGTTTGGGAGTGTATGGAATCTACCGTTGGCAAAAGCAAAAATTTGAATTGCAACAGGTCCGGCATGAAGAAGATCAGAAACGGATACAATACCTGCATCAATTGGAACTTGAAAAATCAGAAGCAGAAATTGTGCGATTGAGAAATGAAAAACTGGAAGCAGAATTGCAATTAAAAAACAAGGAACTTACAACTACTTCCATCAATCTGGTGCAGAGAGGCGAAATTTTACACAAGGTAAAAGATGAAGTGTTACGATTAAACAAAACCGCTGGAGAAACAGAACAACCGGAAGATATAAAAAAGATCGTGAAGATGCTGGAGCCGGAAAAATTCAAAATGGACTGGGATCAGTTTGCTCTGCATTTCAATCAGGCTTATGACGATTTTTTAATCGCGCTTAAAAAAGAATATCCCCGGTTAACGCCTACTGAAATCAAACTTTGTGCGTATCTGAGACTGAATATGAACAGTAAGGAAATTGCGCGCATAATGAGCATCACCATAAAAAGCGTGGAGCTCAGCCGGTATCGCCTCCGCAAAAAACTGGAGCTGTCTTCAGAAGAAAACCTCTTCAATTTCCTTATGGAATTTCACGGCCGTCAAAAAAACCACCCGTCGGGCAAACCCGACGGGTGAAGGTATTATTTCAGCTTCGCCAGTACGGCTTTGATGCGGGCCATTCCTTCCTGAATTTTTGGAAGGCTGTTGGTAAATGCGATCCGGATACATTTGTCTTCTCCGAATGCTTTTCCCGTTACTGTAGTAACATAGGCATTCTCGAGAATATAAAAACATAATTCGTCCGAATTGTTTACGGTAGTAGTTCCATCCGATTTTCCGAAATAGGAACTGATATCCGGGAATACATAAAATGCACCATCAGGTTCATTGCAGGTAACGCCGGGAAGTTCACTCAGCAATTGCATAATTACTTTTTTGCGTTCTGCAAATTCCTTTACCATGGCTTTACTTGGAGCAAGATCGGTGGTTAATGCAACTATAGCTGCACGCTGTGTAACAGCATTGGCACCACTTGTTATTTGTCCCTGTATTTTCTCACAGGCTTTCACAATTTCAGGAGCGCCGGCAATAAAGCCCAGGCGATATCCCGTCATTGCAAAACCTTTACTTAATCCATTGATGATAACAACACGATCTTTAATATCATCAAACTGGGCAATACTTTCGTGTTTGCCATTGTAGTTGATGTATTCATAGATTTCATCGCTCATGATATAAACCTGTGGATGTTTGCGGAAAACATCTGCCAGAGCCGAAAGCTCTTCCTTCGAGTATACAGCTCCGGTAGGATTACAGGGCGAGGAGAACATGAAGAGTTTGGTCTTGGGAGTAATGGCAGCTTCCACTTCTGCAGCACTTACTTTATAGCCGGATGCCGCCGAAGTGCGGATCATCACAGGAACCCCTTCCGACATTTTCACAATCTCAGAATAGGAAACCCAGTAAGGAGTTGGAATCACCACTTCATCACCGGTATCCACCAGGGCCATAATCAGGTTGGCGATACTTTGTTTGGCACCCGTTGATACCAGAATATTTTCCGCTTTATAGTCGAGGTTGTTATCACGTTTTAATTTGGTGCAAACAGCTTCACGCAGATCCGGATAACCGGCAACAGGAGGATAATGGCTCCAGTTTTCATCCACCGCTTTTTTAGCAGCTTCCTTAATATGTTCGGGGGTATCAAAATCTGGTTCACCTAAACTGAGGTCGATAACATCAAATCCTTTTGCACGAAGTTCGCGGCCCATTTTGGCCATACGCAGCGTTTCTGGTTCACTGAAGCGCTGCAACCGGGATGATAGAGACATGTTGTTTTGCTAAATTGGTTTGTTTATTGATTGATTGCCTGACAATTGGTAAAAATACAAAATGACCGGTTTACTGCCGTCATTTCTTTTGAAGAATGGTTACTACCCGGGGGAGTTTATCACCCGTTGCACCGGTTTCTCCGATTCCTATAAAACTATACATGGATCCGGTTACTACCGGAAAATCGCCGCCATCCAGCACCATATTATTCTTATCCAATAATTCATATCGCCAGCTGCCGGGTACCACATTTACGTTGAAATCAGTGCCGGTGATACCGGTATATTCAATATATGCCCGCCGGGTGGCCACAACGAGGGTGTCATCCGGATTAATCAGCCATAAGCTGAGAGAATCTGGACCGGCTACACAATTTATAAACCGGACCGTTGCAGAGGTATCGGTAGTTTCCGGATCATCCCTGATAATGGTCCAGCTGCCAAAACCATTCACAGCCGTATCAAAATGAAGGACGGTATAGTAGGCATTGGGGTCCCATGCCAAAAATTTACCTTCCGTATATATTTCATCTCCAACCTTCCAGCCAATGGTTTGAATACCCGGACGGGCGGGGATATAGCCATTCTCATTCAGCTCACTTGCACTACCGAAGGAAAGATCCGCTTCGGAAATCGGGTTACCATCCAGCAGTAAGTTAACCGGAGCTGCATCCAGTGCAGCATTCACCAGCAGGATCTTTGCCCGGGGGCCTTCCCCGGTTTTATCCTCCTGTTTCAAACAGCCGGAGAGTATAAATGTGATCAATACGCCTAAAATCAAGCCACTTCTCCATCTCATATTCAAATATTATATCATCTAAAAGGAGGTTTATTCTCCTCTTTTCCGGTTCCAACCGGATTTGCAAATTCCGTATTTTTTCCGGGATAACTACTCTAAAAACTACATCCTGTCAATATTTCATCCGAAATCCTATATTTGCCACTCTTTAAAAAACTACAAAAAACGAAACAAGTATTGCGATGAGAATACTCGTGAGCATCTTTACTGCTTTCCTGATCCTGATTTCATTGTACCAGTTATCCTTTACCTGGTTCGTGAACCAGCATGAAAAAGGCATCGAAGAAAAAGCAATGCGGTATGTGAACACCTACCCTAAACCAGAACAAAAGTATGCCGGCAACCAGGACCTCCAACTGAAGTACCAGGACACACTGAATGAGATCAAAAAAGCTACCGTAAGACGATTGCAGGACAGCACCCGTAACGAAAAAATTACGTGGTGGGGACATTCCTATCAAAAAGCCAAAGAAAACGAATTACTGCTCGGTCTGGATCTTCAGGGTGGTATCAACGTTACGATGGACGTTGCATTAGACGGACTGATCAGAGGTTTGAGTAACAATCCCACAGACCCAAATCTGAAAAAAGCAATTGATGAGGCGAATCGTAAAAAAGCAACATCAGATGCTGATTTCATTACCCTGTTTGCACAATCTTTTAAAGAAGTGAATCCGGGTATGAGAATGGCACCCCTGTTTTCAAACAGCACGCGCAATCAGGTAAAAGTGGATGCATCGGATAATGCTGTTGTACAGTATATCCGCGAGCAGGCAACTGCTGCGATGAAACAGACCTATGATGTACTTACCAAACGGATTGACAAGTTCGGGGTGGCACAACCAAATATCAGCCTGGATGAAACCAAGGGTATCATCACGGTTGAACTGGCTGGAGCAAGTGATCCGGAGCGGGTTCGTAAGTACCTGCAATCCACCGCCAACCTTCAATTCTATGAAGTGTACAATATTGGCGAACTGGATCGCAGTCTGGAAGCAGCTGATAAAGCACTGGCAGCTTATCTGAAAGGAAGCAGTCCTGCAGTTGATACGGTAGCTAAACCGGTAACTGTTGATACAACCACCGCGAGTGCTGATACCAGCTCACTAGCCAACGTTTTGAAAAGTGGCGACACTTCAAAAACTGCTGCGGCGCAAACGCCTGAAGCAGCACGTGCTACCAATCCGATTCTGGCAACCATTCAATTTGTTCCTCCTCAGCAGGGACAGGATGGACGTCCGGTTTTTGCCCCCTATCTTGGATTTGTTGCAACAAAAGATACCGCACTGGCGATGTCTTATCTCAACAATCCGGTCGTGCAAAACAATATGCCCGGTGATGTCAAATTCCTATTTGGAATGCCGGAGAAAAACGAAGATGGAAAAGTGCAGGATTTTGTTGCCCTCTATGGCATCAAAACAGTGCCTGGTTCAATAAAAGCTAAACTGGAAGGTGAAAATATCACCGATGCATTCCAGGATTTCAATCCCGTTACCAATCAGGTTACCGTTAACATGGTAATGAGTAAGCAGGGAGAGAAAATCTGGGCGAAAATGACGGGTGATAATGTTGGACGAGCCATTGCTATCGTATTGGATGAAATCGTCTATTCTGCACCAAATGTAAATGAACCGATCACTGGTGGTAACTCGCAGATATCCGGTTCCTTCAGCGTGCAGGAAGGACAGGATTTATCCAATATTCTGAAAAGTGGTAAACTGGATGCGCCTGCTAAAATTGTGCAGGAGCAGGTAGTTGGACCAACACTCGGACAGGAAGCGATTTCAGGAGGTTCTCTATCCTTCCTGATATCATTTGCAGTGATATTCATTCTGATGTTGGTATATTATAACACAGCGGGATGGGTTGCCAATATTTCATTATTCTTAAACCTCTTGTTTACGGTTGGGGTGCTGAGTTCATTAAATGCTACATTGACAGCTCCTGGTATTGCCGGTCTGGTTCTGACTATCGGTATGGCAGTAGATACTAATGTGGTGATATTTGAACGGATCAAGGATGAATTAACCAGAGGCAAATCCTACCAGCAGGCAGTACATGATGGGTACAGCAGATCACTGGCACCCGTACTGGATGGTCACCTTACCTCTTTACTTACCGCCTGTATTCTGTTTTATTTTGGTCTGGGTCCGGTTCTCGGATTCGCTACCACACAAATCCTCGGTTTGCTGCTGAGCCTGTTTTGTGGTATTCTGATTTCCCGGATGGTTACAGATTTTTATACCAACAAAAACCGTCACTTCAAATATTTTACGAGTCTGAGTCGTAACCTGTTCAAGAAAGCGAATTTCGATTATGTAAAGGTTCGGAAGATAACCTATGCAGTTTCCGGAATTATAGTAGCACTTGGAATCGGAGCACTGATAAACGGCTTCAATCAGGGAGTGGAATTCAGTGGAGGCCGTAGTTTTATTGTAAAATTTGATAAAACCGTATCTACCAGTGAAGTTGCCAATGATCTTGAAAAAGTATTGGGAAGTACACCGATCATTAAAACCTATGGCGGTGCCAACCAGCTGGACATCGTAACAGATTATCTGATCGAACAATCAGGTCCTGAAATCGATGATCAGGTGCAGGCAAAACTATTTGAAGGATTGAAAAATTTCCTTCCTGCAAACACTACCGCAGAAGAGTTCGATACCAAATACAAACAGGGTTCCAAGAAAGTGGTTCCAACGATTTCAGATGACCTGAAAAATGGTGCTAAATGGGCAACTTTCTGGTCTCTGTTGGCGATCTTCCTGTATATCCTGATTCGTTTCCGCGATTGGAGATACTCTTTCGGTACGATTGTGGCATTGATTCACGATGCACTGGTTACGCTGATTGTATTCTCCTTCTTTAAGGATATCGTGCCTTTCTCTCTGGAGATTGACCAGCACTTTATTGCGGCTATTCTTACAGTAATCGGTTTCTCTACCAATGATACCGTAATTGTATTTGACCGGATACGTGAAAACAGTCACCTGATGAAAAATGCAACCCGTGCACAAATCATCAATAAATCAATCAATGATACCCTTAGCAGAACGATTATGACTTCTGTAACGGTATTCCTGACTATCCTGATCCTCTTCCTGGTTGGTGGTGAGGTAACAAAAGGTTTTGCCTTTGCGATGTTGATTGGTGTGATTACCGGGGTGTATTCATCTATCTTTGTGGCTGCTCCGATCCTCGTGGATTTTGGCAAAAGCAAACCACTTGGCGGTGATTCAAATGAAGTAATGGAAGCAGCTGCTACCAGTCCGACAGCACCGGCAGTGAAAGCATAAATTCGTTATCAACACATAAAAAAGCCGTTCGATTATTCGAACGGCTTTTTTTATTTACTTAATTGGAAAAAGTATTTTTCTCTTCCTGATCTCACTAATTTTTAAACGGCGAAAGAAGTTCCGCAGCCACAGGTTTTGCTGGCATTGGGATTTGTGAAGGTGAATCCGCGGTTATTGAGACCATCCTGCCAGTCGATCTCCATTCCCATCAGGTAAATCCCATGTGATTTATTCATGGTGCAGGGAATATCTTCAATTAAAAACTGCTCATCCCCTTCTTCCACTTTATCAAAACCGAGGATATAACTCATTCCTGAACAACCGCCCCCCTTAACACCAACCCTTAACTGCTGAGTTTTGTCAAATCCCGGATCCTGCATCAGCCGTCTGATCTCTGCCACGGCTCCGGCTGTCATCGTCACCGGCGTTTCTATTGCTGTTTCCATACGTTCCGATTTGTTTCTGCAAAAATAATGATTTTCCCTTTCACCCGCCGGGTGCCACCCGACCGGTGGCACCCGGCGGGTGAAAGGGAGCAAAAAAACTTTGTGGTGGCCAACAAGCCGTTAAATTTGTTGCTTAATAGCTTTAAACCATGGATAATACCACTGTTTCGATTATTGCCGGCGTTGTTTTATTGGGATTTGTTGTCCTCTACCTGTATTTCTACCGGAAGGATAAAAAATCACTGGCTTCGATCCCTAAGCCAGTGCCTGCTGAAACGCCAAAGGAAAACAGTCCCAATAAACAAATGCAACTGGCTGCTTACGAACGTCTGGTTATCCTGGCCGATCGGATCGCTTTGCCCAATGTAATCAGCAGAAGCAATGATCCTGCCTTTGATAAACGTACCATGCAACAGCTGCTTACCCAAACCATCAAACAGGAATTTGAATACAACCTCTCCCAGCAGATTTATGTAAGCGCGGCTGCCTGGGATGCTATTCGGAATCTGAAAGAACAAAACATAATGATCGTCAACCAGCTTGGAGCCATATTACCGGATGAGCTGAGTGGCGTCGAATTCAATAAAAAAATAATCGAATTCGTCATGAACCAGCCACAGGGATCCATGCACGGCCTCGTACAGGAAGCACTCAGCTACGAAGCAAAGAAGTTATTGAGTTGATTGAATTAAACGATTATTATGGCAGAAAAAAAGATCAGAACCGATAGCGGCATTGAAATAAAACCGGTTTATTATCCGGAAGACCTGCCCTCCAACCTGGATGGCTCCGAACAACCCGGAGCGTTTCCCTTTACCAGAGGCGTTCAGCCGGATATGTACCGCGGTAAACAATGGACCATGCGCCAGTATGCCGGTTTCTCCACAGCTGAAGAAAGTAATAAACGCTATCATTACCTGTTATCCCAGGGAGTATCCGGATTATCCGTCGCTTTTGACCTGCCTACACAAATAGGATACGACAGTGATCATGCCATGTCTGAAGGGGAAGTGGGAAAAGTTGGCGTAGCCATCGATAGCCTGGAAGATATGCAGGAACTGTTCCATGGAATTCCGCTGGAATCTGTCAGCACCTCCATGACCATCAATGCCACCGGTTTTATTTTGCTTTCCTTTTATGTTGCCCTTGCCAAACAGCAGGGTGCTGATCTTTCCAAAATCAGTGGCACTATCCAAAACGATATCCTGAAAGAATATGCGGCAAGGGGAACCTATATCTATCCACCCAAACCCTCCATGCGAATCATAACCGATATTTTTGAGTGGTGCAGTGCCTCTTTACCAAAGTGGAATACCATTTCCATTTCGGGTTACCATATCCGGGAGGCCGGCTCTTCGGCTGTGCAGGAAATCGCTTTCACTCTATCTAACGGTAAAGCCTATGTGCAGGCAGCAAAGGAACGCGGACTCGATATCAATGTATTCGGAAAAAGGCTCTCCTTCTTTTTCAATTCACATAATAATCTCTTTGAAGAGGTAGCGAAATTCAGAGCAGCTCGCAGAATGTGGGCAGCCATCATGAAAGAACTGGGAGCAACAGATCCAAAAGCTATGATGTTGCGCTTTCATACCCAAACCGGTGGAAGCACGTTAACAGCACAGCAACCGCATAACAATATCAGTAGGGTTACCCTGCAAACCCTGGCTGCTGTGCTTGGCGGGACCCAATCACTGCATACCAACGGATTTGATGAAGCGCTCTCACTGCCTACGGAAGAAGCTGCCCGTATTGCGCTGAGAACACAGCAAATTGTTGCATTTGAAAGTAGTGTTGCCGACACCGTTGACCCGCTTGCCGGTTCTTATTTTGTGGAAGCACTCACTGCCGAACTGGAAGAACAGGCGTTCGCACTTATTGCCCGCATCGATGCCATGGGTGGCAGTGTTGCTGCCATTGAACAGGGATTCATGCAGGAGGAAATTGCCCGCAGTGCATACGAATACCAGAAAGGGATTGAAACAGGCGAAAAAATTATTGTAGGTGTAAATAAATTCCAGATCGGAACCGAAGCCCCGATTCCTGTATTTAAAATCGACGATTCCATCCGACAGGTACAGACGCATAAATTAAATGCGTTGAAAAATAACCGGAATCCGGCAATGGTTGACCAGGTGCTGCAAAACTTAAACGATATAGCAGCATCCGGCGAAAATATTATGCCTGCTGTAATTGAAGCTGTTGAACAAAAATGCACCCTTGGTGAAATAGCGGATGAATTGCGAAGCGTATTTGGTGAACATCGCTGAGTTTTGCTTAAATTACCGGATATCAACTCATGCTTATGCGTATTCCGGTTTTGATCCTATCAGCACTCGCTTTTTCCTCTATATCATTTGCCCAATCGGGAATAGATGCCACCATCCAGGCGAAAGCCAAACAGGTTTTACCGAAAGTAATCGAATGGAGACGACATATCCATCAATACCCTGAGCTCAGCAACCGGGAAAACAAAACAATGGAGTACATCGCCCAACACCTGCGTTCACTCGGAATTGAAGTGCAGGAAAAAGTGGCAAAAACCGGAGTAGTGGGTATATTAAAAGGTGGCAAACCCGGACCGGTCATCGCACTTCGTGCCGATATGGATGCATTGCCGGTTGAAGAACGGGTAGATATTCCATTTAAATCTACCGTGCAGGCTGATTATCTTGGACAAACCGTTCCGGTTATGCATGCCTGTGGGCATGACAGTCATGTTGCCATCCTGATGGGAACAGCAGAAGTACTGGCCGGTATGAAAAAAGACCTCGCCGGAACCATCAAATTCATTTTTCAACCTGCAGAAGAAGGTCCGCCTGGTGATGAAGAAGGTGGCGCACCCTTAATGGTAAAAGAAGGTGTTATGGACAATCCCAAAGTGGATGCCATCTTCGGTTTACATATTTCTTCCGGTACGGAAAACGGATCCATCCGTTACAAACCAGGTCCCTTCATGGCTTCCTCCGACTGGTTTACCATTAAAGTAAAAGGCAAACAGGCACATGGATCGGCCCCCTGGGGAAGCATCGACCCTATTGTTGTGGGAACTCAGATCATTGCGGGACTGCAAACAATAGTGAGTCGTCAGGAAAATATTGTAAAAGCACCCGTAGTAATTACCGTTGGGAAATTTCACAGTGGCGTAAGAAGCAATATCATTCCGGAAGAAGCCATTTTGGAAGGCACAATCCGAACACTCGATGCTGACATGCAAAAAGATGTTCATGCACGAATTAAAAAAACAGCTCAGAAAATTGCTGAAGCAAGTGGCGCATCGGTGGATGTTACCATCGATACCAAAACACTTGTTACCACCAATGATTCCAGCTTAACCAATATGATGGTCCCCTCCCTTCAGAAAGCCGCCGGAAAAGACCGGGTACAGACACAATCCTGGACAACCGGAGCTGAAGACTTCTCCTTCTTTGGAGAAAAAGCACCGGCCCTGTTTTTCAACCTGGGTGGAATGCCGGTTGGAACCGATCCTGCTAAAGCACCAGGTCACCACACCCCTGATTTTTATATCGATGATAGTCAGCTTGATGTAGGTGTTAAAGCGTTCTGCCACCTGGTTTTTGATTATGCCACCCTACAATCCAAACAAAAAACGCCTGCCAAAAAGGGCTTTTAACAATGGAATACCGACTTGTTCAGAAGATTCCGGAAATGGAAGAAATCCTCACCCTGCAACGAGCTAATCTCAAACAAAACCTGGATGACCTTACAAAAGAAAGTCAGGGTTTCGTAACGCTGCAACATGATATCAAGCTGCTTCAACAAATGCATGCAGTAATGCCTTCTGTGATTGCGCGGGAAAAAGATCAGCTGGCAGGTTACGCATTATCGCTTTCAATTGACTGTATGGGCCTGTTTCCTGAATTAAGTGGCATGTACAGCCAACTGCCCGCCATGCGCTTTAAGGGCCATCCTATGGCCAATAAACGCTATTATTATATGGGACAGATCTGTGTTGCGGAAGCATTTCGCGGAAAGGGCATTTTCCAGGGATTGTACCAGGCCCATGCAAGATTCTTCGGTAACCGGTTTGACTGTATGGTTACGGAGGTTTCACCCTTGAATAAACGATCCATGGCGGCCCATCTGAAAATGGGCTTTGATATCATCCACGAATACGAAGATGAAAGCGGCGAATGGTGCGTAATCGCCTGGGACTGGTCCTGATTGGTTCCTGCTTAAATTATTTTTTCTGCTCTTTTGCCCAGGTATCTTTCAGGGTAACCGTTCTGTTGAAAATCAGTTTTTCTTCATTGGTATCCTTATCCAGACAGAAATAACCTTTCCGCAAAAATTGATAACGTTCATCAAAGCGGGATTTCAGCAAAGCGGGTTCAGCATATACATGATCAATCACTTTCAATGAATCGGGATTGATATAGGATTTGAAATCGCCCTCTTCACTGGAAGGATCCTCCACTTTGAAAAGGCGATCATACAATCTGATTTCCGCAGATACCGCATGTTTTGCACTAACCCAATGCAGGGTACCCTTCACATTAATTCCGGAAGTATCGGAACCGCTTTTACTCTCCGGTATATACGAACAATGGAGCGCCGTGATTTTTCCTTCTGCATCCTTCACCACTTCATCACAACGGATGATATACGCGCTTTTGAGACGGACCATTTGTCCGGGTGCCAGCCTGAAAAATTTCTTCGGTGCCACTTCCATAAAATCTTCCGCCTCAATATACAGTTCCCGGCTGAATGGAATGTCGCGATGTGTTATGGTTTCCGCTTCAGGATTATCTTCACTTGAAAGCATTTCCTCCTGTCCCTCTGGATAATTGGTGAGTATTACCTTAAGTGGATCAAACACTACCATGCGTCGAAGTGCTATTTTATTCAGGTCTTCCCGTACGCAGAATTCCAATAAGGAAACATCAATCATGTTTTCTCTTTTTGCGATACCGATCCGGTCACAAAAATCAACTATACTGGTGGGCGTATACCCTCTTCTTCTCAGTCCCGAAATAGTAGGCATACGCGGGTCATCCCATCCCGTAACATGTTTTTCATTTACGAGCTGAAGCAGTTTTCGTTTACTTGTAACGGTATAGTTCAGGTTGCGACGGGCAAATTCATATTGATGGGAAGGATAGATTTCCAATTCTTTGATACACCAGTCGTATAATTCGCGGTGGGGTACAAATTCCATGGTACAAAGTGAATGGGTCACTTCTTCTATGGAATCACTTTGTCCATGTGCAAAATCATACATCGGATATATACACCAGGCATCTCCTGTACGATGGTGATGTGCATGTTTGATCCGATATAAAACAGGATCACGCATAATCATATTGGGATGTGCCATATCAATTTTAGCACGTAGTGTGCGACTCCCATCTGCAAACTCACCTTCTTTCATACGGGCAAATAAATCCAGGTTTTCTTCAACTGAGCGATTTCTGAACGGACTGTTTACACCCGGCTGGGTGGTGGTCCCTTTCATGGAAGCGATTTGTTCAGAACTGGAATCGTCTACATAAGCCAGCCCTTTTTTAATCAGCTGTATGGCGAAGGCATATAACTGATCAAAATAATCAGAAGCGAACAGTTCATTTTTCCAGGTAAAACCTAGCCATTTGATATCTTCCTTGATACTCTCTACATATTCGGTATCTTCTGTTACCGGATTGGTATCATCAAAACGGAGATTGGTATAACCGGGGTATTTTTTGGTTAAGCCAAAATTTAGGCAGATGCTGGAAGCATGCCCGATATGGAGATAACCATTGGGTTCCGGAGGAAATCGGGTTACGATCGACGTATATTTTCCGGCAGCCAGGTCAGTTTCAATAATTTCTTCAATAAAATTCAGGCCTTTCTCTTCTTCTTTCTTGATTTCGCTCATAATGTAAAGATTCCTTTGGAAGGGCGAATTTACACCCTTTTCCCGTAGGGTTCAAGGCCTTAATTTCTGGCTCCGAAAAGCAAACTCCCTACCCGAATCAGATTGGAACCTTCTTCCAGTGCAATTTTATAATCACCGCTCATGCCAAAACTTAGCAGGGGCTTCTTATCTGTTTGTTTGATTTGCGGCAGATAGGTTGCTGCCCATTGTACCAGCTGCCGGAATTCCTTTCTTATCTGGTTCTGATCATCCGTATTAGACGCCATTCCCATCATACCCCTCACCTGCACACCTTTAAACGCTCCAGGATCCTGCTGAATGGCCTGAACCAATTCATCCAGATCAGTTGCGTCCATTCCAAATTTGGTTTCTTCCTGTGCAATGAAAACCTGCAGCAGACAATCTACCGGCCGGTTTATTTTGACAGCCTGTTTACTGATTTCCTTTAAAAGTTTGATACTGTCCACCCCATGAATCAGATGCACAAAGGGAACCAGAAATTTCACTTTATTTGTTTGAAGATGCCCGATATAGTGCCAGCGGATATCTGTTGGCAGAAGTCCCTGCTTCTCTACCAGTTCCTGTACATAATTTTCACCAAAATCGCGTTGGCCAGCTTCATAAAGCGCACCTATATCCTGTACCGGCTTGATCTTACTTACTGCCACCAGTGTAGCCTGTACGGCCTTGCATTCCTGAATGATTTGCTGATAATTGGTTAAGTTAATTGCCATAGAACAAAGATAATAAGGTGAAAGGTCAAAGGTGAAAGGTGAGAGGATAAAAGGGAAAGGTGAAAGGTGAAATAGAGAGATACGTCCTTATATATTTTCACCTTTCACCTTTCACCTCTATCCTTTGACTTTTCACCTTTCACCTTTCACCATTAAAAAAGCGCCCTTCTTTCGAAGTGGCGCTCAAGCAAGCAAAACCAAACCTATTTTAGTACGGAACGACCGATTACAATTCGCTGTACTTCTGAAGTACCCTCATAAATCTGGGTAATCTTGGCATCGCGCATCAATCGTTCAACGTGGTATTCCTTAACATAACCATAGCCACCGTGCACCTGCACAGCTTCCGTTGAAATCCACATGGCAGCTTCCGATGCAAACACTTTTGCCATTGAACTGCTCAGGGTATAATCCTTCTTATTATCTTTTTCCCAGGCTGCTTTCAAACACATCAAACGGGCTGCTTCCACTTTGGTTGCCATATCCGCCAGCTTGAACTGGATAGCCTGGTGTTGCATTATTTCTTTACCAAACGCTTTCCGTTGTTTGGAATAAGCAACTGATAATTCATACGCCCCACTTGCAATTCCAAGAGCCTGCGAAGCTATTCCAATTCGTCCACCTGCCAATGTTTTCATCGCAAATTTAAATCCAAATCCGTCTTCCCCAATTCTGTTCTCCTTCGGCACTTTTACATCCGTAAAAGATATGCTATGTGTATCACTTCCCCGAATGCCCATTTTATTTTCTTTCGCGCCAACACTTACTCCGGGCCAGTTTTTTTCAACAATAAAAGCATTTATTCCCGAAGATCCTTTACTTAAATCTGTTTGTGCAATAACCAGATAAACAGATGCCGAAGAACCATTCGTAATCCAGTTTTTAGTACCATTCAGGAGATAATAGTCACCTTTATCCTCAGCAATTGTCCGCTGTGAAGTGGCATCACTTCCGGCTTCCGGCTCACTCAATAAAAATGCACCAATATACAACTCACCATCCTTTTTTCCCTGTGCGAGCGGCGTCAGGTAGTTCTTTTTCTGCTCTTCATTGCCAAATGTTTCCAGTCCCCAGCATACCAGGCTGTTATTAACGCTCATACATACGCTGACACTTGCATCTACTTTACTTATTTCTTCCATTGCAAGTACATAACTGATCGTATCCATTCCTGCCCCGCCATAGGCAGGATCTACCATCATTCCCATAAAACCCAGATCAGCCAATTGCAGTATCTGTTCTTTTGGAAATTGCTGTTTTTCATCGCGCTCTATAACTCCCGGCAAACATTGCTGTTGTGCAAAATCCCGGGCTGCTTTTTGAATCATCAACTGTTCTTCTGTCAACTGAAACTGCATGGGATAAGCTTAAAGTGGAGCAAAAATAGCAGAAAAAACAGTTCAACTAACGTTTGTTAGCTATTATTTTATAAAAAATATATACCCCAACTATAAATTAGTTCGTTTTGCAACTATTTAATTTTCAATGATTTACTTCCTAGATTTGATATATGACAAAACTTGACCGCGACTATTGGAATGAACGTTATCGCCAGGCAGATACCGGTTGGGATATCGGATCTGCATCGCCGCCCCTGACTTCTTATATCGATCAGCTAAAGGATAAGAATATTCGAATTCTTATTCCTGGCTGTGGTAATGGTTATGAAGTGGAATATCTCTTAAATGCCGGATTTAAACATATTACCGTAATTGATATCGCCCCGGCTTTAACGGCGGCTCTTGAAAATCGTTTACATAATTGGGCAGGTAAAGAATTGCAAATCATAACCGGGAATTTTTTTGAGTTAACCGGACAATTTGATCTTATCCTTGAACAGACATTTTTCTGTGCACTGGATCCTTCACTGAGAACAGCCTATGTTTCAAAAATGGCTTCCCTCCTTTCGGAGGATGGAAAACTGGTGGGCGTTTTATTTAATCGTTCATTTGAAGGCGGACCTCCATTCGGTGGTTCAAAAGAAGAATATGAATCACTCTTTAAAAAAGAATTCAGCCGAAGATTAATGGAACCCTGTTATAATTCCATTAATCCCCGCGCTGGTGCTGAACTCTTTATTCGATTACAAAAATAAGCCGGTATTTATTTTGGCATTACTACACTGTCGATCACATGAATAACACCATTGGTTGCATTCAGATCTGTTGCAGTAACCCATGCTGTACCTCCTGTTTCGTCGGTCAGTTTAACTTTACCACCATCCAGCGTTGCGGTTAATTTACCTCCACTTACGGTGGCCAGCACTGCTTTACCCCCACCGGATTGAATTGCTTTAATTACTGCTGCTGCATCCAATTTTCCTGCCACCACATGATAGGTAAGAATTTGAGTTAATGTTGCTTTGGCTTCTGGTTTTAATAAGCCATCAACCGTACCTGCAGGCAATTTGCCAAATGCAGCATTGGTTGGTGCAAACACAGTGAAGGGTCCGGCACTTTGTAAGGTTCCTACCAGGTCTGCAGCCTTCACTGCAGCTACAAGTGTAGAATGGTCTGCACTACCCGCAGCTACACCAACAATATCTTTGCTTTGTGCGCTTGCTGTTAAAACAGAGGCAGCAGAAACTAATAGGAAAAGGAAAAACTTTTTCATAACTAATTTTTAATGGTAAAAGGATGATTAATAGTCCTGTCATCCGGGCCCGATGACAGGTTTCGTTTTTTACGCTGCGTGGATTAGATAACCCAAAAAATCAGCCAATGTTCTCCAACACTATCAAAAACATCCTCTTTTTTTACCTATTTGGCAATACTTTATAAGCTGTGGAAGAGATGGGCAGGGAGGAGGGATGGAGAGTGAACAGAAGGTGAATGGTGAAAGGTGAATTGTGAATGGTTATTGGGATTTGAGGATATGGGCGGGATTGAGGAGTGCTGCTTTGATTGATTGAAATGAAACGGTTACAAATGCCATAAGCAGCGCTATGAATCCGGCACCTAAGAAAATATACCAATCCAATGGAATGCGATATGCAAAATTTTGCATCCAGGTAGACATACTCCAATACGAAATTGGTATTGCAATAATAATAGAACAAGTCACCAGTTTTAAAATATCCAGGGTTAATAACTGAACAATTGTTTTTATATTTGCCCCCAATACTTTTCGAATTCCTATTTCTTTGGTTCTTTGTTCAGTAGTAAAGGTGGCGAGCCCAAATAATCCTAAACAGGATACCAGAATTGCCAAAAAAGTGAAGAGCAAAACAATCTTTCCTGTAGTAAACTGCAACTGATACTGAGCTTCCAATGCCTGATCAACAAACTGATATTGAACGGATGTCTTTTTCTCCAATGACTTATATATTTTTTCTATGCTGGAAATGGCCACTCTTGCCTGTCCGGGTTTTGTTTTAACAAGCATTCCCGAAACTGGTTCTCCCAATCTGCTTCGAAAGATAAAGGGTTCAATCGGCTGAGTAAGTGGCTTAAAATGAAAATCCTGAATAACTCCAACAACCGTTCCTTTTGTCTGCCATAAGGTGATGCTTTTTCCGATAGCTGAATCGGTTGTCCATCCCATTTTTTTAACTGCAGTTTCGTTCAGAATAAACGATGCAGTATCATGGCCACTCTTATAAAAATTTCTTCCTGCTTTCAATGCAATTCCCAGGGTTGGAATCATCTCTGCATCCGTATTTATGTGTGTGAGAAGAATTTCATCAGCCGGACCTTTTCCGTCCCAATCCACCATTCCCGTTGAACTCCCGGCATTAATCAAATTGTTGGATGTTTGCACTGCCTCCACAACTCCGGGCATCTTTTTTAATTCATCTTTGAACAGGCCTGATTTAGTTCGAAGTTCATTTTTCAAATCAACATACAAAAGATGTTCCCGCTCAAATCCCAGCTCTTTCTCCTGAATAAAATTTAACTGGCGATATATAAAAATGGAGGCAATGATCAGTATCACCGAAAAACTGAATTGCCCAATTACCAAAGCTTTCCTAAAATATTGCCCGGATCCTTTTCCGGTTTTGGTTTTAATTGCCAGCGAAGTTGTGCCTCCGGATAAAATGAAAGCAGGATATATACCTGCCAGCCAGCCCGTCAAAATAGTAAACCCGGCTACCAGCAGCCAAAAAACTGGTTCCAAAACTGGAAGTGCCAATTCCTTACCAGACAAGACATTTATAAATGGCAACAAAAAAAAGGACAATGCCAGGGCAAGCAGGACAGCAAAAAAAGTCAGCATCCATGCTTCTGTCAGAAACTGAAGTATTAGTTGCCGTTTTTTTGCACCAATTATTTTTCTTACACCAATTTCTTTAGCGCGATTCGCAGCTCTTGCCGTCGAAAGGTTTACAAAATTGAATAGGGCAATCAGCAATACCATGGTGCCAACAGTAAGAAAAATCCGGATGTAAAGGATGTTTCCTGTTTTACCATCATGGGTACCAAAATCGAACTCTGAATACAAATAAATTGCTTTCATTGGTTGCAAAAGAAGTATACGTGCATCCTCATTCGAACCATAGCTGGAATACCTGTCAATATAAGTACGCAGTTTCCTATTAAAGGATGTTTCATCAACTCCCTGAGCCAGCTGGATATAGGTTGCGTAACTATTGCTATCCCAATTGAAATACTCCGTTTTCTCTATTGCTGCCATTGGTAATAACACGGAAAACCGGATATGGGAATGCTCCACCGGATCTGCAGCAATACCAGATACCCGGACGATCGATTCCTGACCCCAACTGTTCAACACAACTGTACTGCCAATCATATTCGGTTGATTCAAAAAGTCATTTCCCCAAATTTTTCTGGCTGTTGATTCCGTCAAAACGATTTCATTGGGAGTGGTAAGTATGGTTGATTTGTCCCCTTTCAATAAATTGAAATCAAACATGGAAAAAACAGAATTATCCGTATAGCGGATATCATCCGGTTCAAGAACTTTATCACCAATCTGAATCGTTCCCATTGTCCTCCCAAACCTACAGATTGCTTCCACTTCCGGAAAATCAGCCTTCATAGCCGGACCTAATGGTCCGGGTGTACTGGCAACATCGTACTGAACGCCTGCCTGTACCTGAGTTTCAACCACTCTGAATAATTGTGGCAATTTGCTGTGAAAACGATCATACTTATATTCATCATGTACATAAAGGGCAATTCCTATGGTGCATAAGATGGCTATAGCCAGGCCAATAATATTGATGGCAGAAAAAAGAGCCGATTTCCGAATCGTCCTCCATCCAACCCGAATATGCAACCTAAGTAAATGAATATTGAAAGGTGAATGCATATCAAAGGATTTTATAAATGCAGGTCTGAAATATCGCAGCACTGTCCACCAGAATTTAATCGCTGACCACAGCGCTGATTCCTGATCCTGTTGTTTACTGTATAGTTCCAATAAATCACCTTCAATCTCTTCAATGTAATCTTCCCGGCAAAACCAGCGCAGGAAAGCGATCGCATGCTTGGGTGGTTGCTTCATTTGAATGAAATTGAGGGAATACGATTGTACAATTTGTTCCGTAATTCATACTGTTCATCCAACATTCGTTTGCCCATTGCTGTTATGACATAAAATTTTTTTCTGCGTCCTCCTCTTTCTTCCGTTATTCCACCAAAACTGGATCGTACAAATCCTTTTTCCTCCATTCGTTTCAGACTTACATGAACTGCACTAATATTGACAGATCGCTCCATTTCTGTTTCCAGACTTTCATGGATGGATACGCCATAAGCCGTATCATGCAGGGCAGCAACTGCCAATAAAACCAATTCTTCAAATTCTCCCAAACCAGGATGTTTCATACATTCAGCATTTACTTAACAAAAGTAAATATAATGAAGAAAAGGGAAAAAGGAGGAAAAAAGGAGGAGGGAAAGAGGAGGAGGGAAAGAGGAGAAGGGAAAGAGGAGGAGGGATAAAGGAGGAGGGAAAGAGGTGGATGGGAAAAGGGAAATGCGGTCTTTAGACTGTAAACTGGTTGTAAAAAGGAGGGTAAAAAAAAGCAGCCTTCCGGCTGCTCAGTATTTTGACCTTTTCCTCCTTTGCCTCCCTTCTCTCCTTTCTCCCCTCTCCTTTTTTCCCCCTTTTCCCCCTTTTCCCCTTTCCCCTCTCACTTCTCTCCTTTCACTTCTCACCTTTCACCTTTCACCTCCATTGGTTCCTGCTGGCTCAGGCAATGGAAACTTCCCAGGCCCCAGATGATTTCAGTGGAATCAATCCCGATGGTTTCACGATCCGGGAAACATTCCTGGATGATTCGCAGGGCCTTCTCATCTTTGGCAGAACGGAAGGTTGGAACAATCACATAGTTGTTAGCGATATAAAAATTGGCATAAGAACAGGGCAGACGCTGGTCGTCATAAACCAATTCATCCGGCATGGGCAATTCAACAATATTCAGTTGTTTGCCATTCAGCAGACGCATTTGCTGTAACTGCTTTAAATTGGTTTGCAACAGTTCATAGTTCTCATCCTGCCTGTTTTCTTCTATGACTGTCAAAACCGTATCCTCATTTACAAATCGAACCGTATCATCTATGTGTCCGTCGGTATCATCGCCCACAATTCCTTCATCCACCCATAATACCTGTTGTACGCCATAATATTGCTGCAGGTACCATTCAATTTTTCCCTGATTAAGCGTGGGGTTTCTGTTTGGATTCAATAAACAGGCCGTACTGGTCAGCACAGTTCCTTTTCCATTAAACTCAACAGACCCGCCTTCCATTACAATTCCCGGATGAAATACCGGTAAACCAAAATGCTCCGCAATCCGGGTTGGAATCACATCATCCAGATCAAAGGGCGGATATTTTCCTCCCCAGGCATTGTACCCCCAATCCACAATTGCTTTGGGCTTGTCAGCAGCAGGATTGATCAAAAAAGCCGGACCATGATCTCTGCACCAGGCATCATTTGTCGGAAAGAAAAAGAAATCAACCTGAGTCAGATCCACTCCTGCTTTTTCAAGGTGAGACAAGGCAAAAGCCTTCATTGCCTCATCCCGCACATTAATGCAGACCCGCTCACTTTTTGCCAGCCATTTGACAAACTCGGCATAGTATGGAAAGATCGTATGGATTTTTCCCGGCCAGCTGGCTTCCTTATGTGGCCAGCTCAGCCAGGTTGCGTGGTGTGGTGCAAACTCCGCAGGAAAATAATAACCCTGTTCGGCCGGTGTATTAAGACTCATCAATGTATCGTTTGGTTATTGGCTGATAGGAATCAATTCTTCTGTCGCGCATAAAGGGCCAATGGGTTCTGTAGCGATCTGTTTTGGAGAGATCCAATCCCAAAACAGTTACTTCTTCTTCTTCATGTGATGCCTGATACAGTACCGTACCAAATGGATTACTGATAAAGGAACCACCCCAGAATTTCATGGCACCATCCTGCTCAAATCCTACCCGGTTCACACTTACCACGTGCACTCCATTGGCAACAGAATGACTGCGCTGGATCGTTTGCCAGGCGTTGTATTGCTCTGTATTGGTAGCTTCATCCTGTGAGGTTGCCCAACCTATAGCAGTAGGATAAAACAGGATTTCTGCGCCCATTAATGCTGTAATCCGGGCAGCTTCGGGATACCATTGATCCCAGCAAATTAATACACCAAAACTGGCAAATTTTGTTTTGAAAACCTTGTACCCCAAATCACCCGGCGTAAAATAAAATTTCTCGTAATAGGCCGGATCATCGGGTATATGCATTTTGCGATACTTCCCCAGATAGGTTCCATCCGCATCCAGCACGGCCGTGGTATTGTGATACAACCCCTGTGCTCTTTTTTCAAATAAACTCGCAATGATCACAACCCCCAGCTCTTTGGCAACCGAGCTCAGACTTTCTGTAGACGGACCAGGAATGGGTTCTGCCAGTTCGAAATTGGCATAGTCCTCCACATCGCAAAAATAAAGGGAGGTAAACAGTTCCTGCAAACACACAATCTGTGCTCCTCTTGCAGCGGCCTGTTTAACTCCCGCTATAGCTTTTTGTAAATTTTCTTCTTTATTGGCGGTACATCTCATCTGCACCATCCCTACCTGTACACTTGACATTCACTTGAATTTTGAGCGCCAAATGTAAGAAGAGTTCCCGACTATCAGGCGCGTCCCATCTGTTTAAGGAAGGAAACATGCGAAGCGATAGCCAGCCTTGTTTTAGGATACTCAATATAGGGCACGCCGTATTCAGCACATGCTTTCCTTATGATCTTGCTGATAGCTGGATAATGCACGTGAGAAATTTTTGGGAAAAGGTGATGCTCCACCTGGAAATTCAATCCACCTACCAGCCAGCAAACAATCTTGTTGCCGGTTGCAAAATTAGCGGTGGTTTTCAGCTGGTGAACAGCCCACTCATCTTCGAGCCGGCCTGTTTCAACATCGGGTACCGGAAAGGCAGTGTGTTCAACAGTATGTGCCAACTGGAATACAATACTCAGGACGAATCCGGCAAACATGGTGAATACCAGGAAGCCAACCAGCCAGGAAGTGAATCCAAGCATATAAATCGGTAATCCCACATACAGAAAGAGGTTAAAAACTTTAAATGACCAGAACGTAATATGATCACTAAGTTTCATTTTTTTCAATGGCATACTACCAATCTTGCTGGCGAAATATTTGGTATAATCCAATACGAAAATCCAGAGGATATACAACAGAGAATAGAGCAGCCAGAAATAAAGGTGCTGGTATTTGTGAAACTTATATTTGGGCTGGGTGGTGCTCATCCGCATCCAGGGCTGGATATCAATATCATCATCCAGTCCGTCTACGTTGGTATAGGCATGATGAATAACATTGTGTTTTACATTCCACATAAAACTGCTTCCTCCCAATACATTCAGGGAGAATGCAGCCACCTGATTTAACCACTTGTATTTACTGAAACTACCGTGTGCACCATCATGCATGATATTAAAACCGATGGCCGAAACAATTCCACCCAATAACAAACATTCCAGGATGGCTACCCAGGTCACCGGGGTAAAAAACACCAGGTGTACATAGGTGAATACAAATGCTACCAGTAGAATAATTGCCTTGGTATAAAGGGTCATATTTCCCGTTGTAGACTTTCCTTTTTCTTCAAAATACTGATTGATTCGTCTTTTTAATTCAGAATGAAAAGACTGAGCTGTGGAGCTAAACTTTGGAGTAACCATGAGATAAATAACAGGTTCGAAATACTAAATAAGGGATAAAGGTACGAAAATCCTGCTCGAAGAAAATATCTGTTTAATCTAAAACTGTTAATATTAGGTCTCGTTCTGAATCAATGCATCAAGACTACTGATTCCCAATGTTTTCTGAGTAGTGAACCCTTCTGCAAACCGAACGCCGATTCGTTTCCCCAACATTCTTGCCCGGGCAACCACTGACTCCCGGAAATCCGGAGTGGATATATAGGTGGTGGGGCCCTCTGTTTCCATATCCGGATTATAAAACTGGGTGGAATAGGCTTCAATTGCCTTCATTCGCTGATCAAATACATCCGAAATATCTACCAGAAAGTCAGGCTCATGCAGACGATCCTGAATATAATGCAATACGTATTTAGGACGCCAGCGATCCTGCAGCTGACCTGCAGCATCTCTGGTTTCTATTTTGATTAGTCCGGCCAGAAAACAGGCTTCCGAAATCAGTTTACCTGCCCGCCCATGATCCGGATGCCGATCTTCCAAAGCATTGGACAGTACTATTTCCGGTTGATATTTACGAAGCACCCGTATCAATTCCAACTGATGTGCCGCATCATTTGCAAAGAAGCCATCTTTCATTTTAAGGTTCTCACGGACATGAACACCCATTATTTTTGCTGCTTCCGCTGCCTCTGCATACCGGGTTTCAATTGTTCCCCGGGTACCCAGTTCTCCCTGGGTAAGATCCAGTATTCCAACTATTTTTCCCCGCTTAATTTCATTGATGATGGTGCCTGAACAACCCAGTTCAACATCATCCGGATGAACTCCAATGGCTAATACGTCAAGTTTCATAATCTGCAAATGTAGTGCGTTTAATATCTTACCTTTGCGCAAATTTTGATATATGATAACATTTGATGGGTTAGGACTTGATGAGCAATTGGTTAAAGCGACGACAGCCCTTGGATTTGTAACACCTACCCCGATTCAGGAAAAAGCAATCCCTATTTTACTTAGTGGAACCACTGATTTAGTGGGACTTGCACAAACAGGTACCGGAAAAACGGCCGCGTTTGGATTACCTCTTTTACAATTGATTTCTCCAGCTGATAAATACCCGCAGGCGCTGGTTGTTTGTCCAACCCGCGAACTCTGCATGCAGATTGTTACTGAAATGGAACTGTTTAAAAAATTTAAACCATCCATTAATCTGGTGGCTGTTTATGGCGGTACTGCCATTGGCGCACAGATCCGTGATATTAAACGCGGTGTTCATATTGTTGTAGCTACTCCAGGCCGATTGATTGATCTGATTGAGCGAAAAGCAATCAATCTGGAACAGATTAAATACGTGGTGTTGGATGAAGCAGACGAAATGCTGAATATGGGTTTTCAGGATGATATTGAATTCATTCTTAAGAACACACCAAAACGCGAAAGCACCTGGTTGTTCAGTGCTACCATGCCACCTGAAATCAAAAAGGTGAGCAAGCGCTATATGAAAGATCCGCAGGAAGTTCAGGTAGGCAAGGTAAACACCGGCAATAAAAACATTGATCATCAGTATTACATTACCTCTGCCCAGCACCGGTATGAAGCCCTGAAACGTCTGATTGACTTTAACCCTGGTATGTACGGGATCATTTTCACGCGTACCAAACTGGATGCCCAGGAGATTGCAGAAAAACTGACCCGCGAAGGATATGATATTGATGCCCTGCACGGCGATCTTACGCAGGCACAACGGGATAAGGTAATGGGACAATTCCGCGATAAGAGTCTTCAGTTACTGATTGCTACCGATGTGGCAGCAAGAGGTATTGATGTGAAGGAAATCACCCACGTAATCAATTACGAATTGCCGGATGATATAGAAGTATATACACATAGAAGCGGACGTACCGGACGTGCCGGCAAAACCGGAATCTGTATGTCAATTGTGCATAGTCGTGAAACATTCCGTTTACGTCAGATCGAAAAGATCGTTCAGGCACCTTTCAATAAACTGGAAATTCCAACCGGTAAAGATGTTTGCCGCAAACAGTTTTTCTACTTTATGGACAAATTACTGGAAACCGATATCAGTCATGGTAACTACGAAACCTATGTACCCATGCTGGAAGAAAAGTTTGCAGACATGAGCAAGGAGGATATCCTGAAAAGGGTAGCTGCCATGGAATTTGACCGCTTTCTTAAATATTATGAAAACGCTGAAGACCTGAATATTCGGGAAGATCGCAACCGGTTACGCCAACAGCCGAGCCGTGAGTTTGGTCAGCGTGGTGATGCAGGAAGAGGCCGAGAAATAACACGTGGACGTGCCTATGAGGGACCTTCCAATACAACCAAACTCTTTGTTAATCTTGGAACGAAAGATGGTTTTTACAAAGCCAGTTTTCTGCAGTTTATTCTGGATATGAGTGAACTCAGAAAAGAATCATTGGGCCGTATTGATATGAAGGAAATGAACAGCTGGGTTGAAGTGGATAAAGCAGCTGCCTCTAAAATGATCAAGGCAATTGATGGAAAAACCTATAAAGGCCGCAAAATCCGGATGAATGATGCCAACCGCTAGTGGTTTGGCTATTTGAGCCGGGTAAGTTAGTTTCGCAAATCAGGTACAATTAATTCAACCTATAATTAAACTATAGATTATGGCATACGACGTTCTTGTGATTGGTAGTGGACCCGGCGGTTATGTAGCCGCTATCCGTGCATCACAGTTAGGTTTTAAAACAGCCGTTATTGAGAAAGAAAGTCTGGGTGGCGTTTGTCTGAACTGGGGTTGTATTCCAACCAAAGCATTGCTGAAAAGTGCTCAGGTGATGGAATATATCAAACATGCAGAAGCATATGGTATTGAAGCGAGTGGTAAGCAAAACTTTGAAAAAGTAATTAAACGCAGCCGCGGTGTAGCGGATAAAATGAGCAAAGGCGTGCAGTTCCTGATGAAGAAAAACAAGATCGATGTGATCATGGGTTTCGGAAAAGTACAGGGCAAAGGAAAAGTGGAAGTAAGCAAAGCGGATGGCACCAAAGAAGTGGTGGAGGCAAAACATATCATTATCGCAACGGGTGGTCGCAGTCGGGAATTGCCAAGTCTGAAACAGGATGGCAAAAAAGTGATCGGCTATCGCGAAGCAATGGTATTACCACAGCAGCCAAAATCAATGATTGTTGTTGGCAGTGGCGCTATCGGTGTTGAATTTGCTTATTTCTATAACAGCATGGGAACTAAGGTTACCATCGTTGAGTTCATGCCTAGAATTGTTCCGGTTGAGGATGAAGATATTTCCAAAGAACTGGAAAAATCCTACAAAAAATCCGGGATAGAAATTATGACCAACGCTTCTGTTGAGTCGGTAGACAGTTCCGGTTCTGGTGTAAAAGCAAAAGTTAAAACCGCTAATGGTGAAGTGACACTGGAAGCTGACATCGTACTTAGCGCTGCCGGAGTGGTTGCTAATATTGAAGGAATTGGATTGGAAGAAAATGGTATCAAAACTGATAAGGGTCGCATCGTGGTGGATAAATTCTATCAGACAAGTGTTCCCGGTGTTTATGCAATCGGAGATTGTGTACCCGGACAAGCACTGGCGCACGTAGCTTCCAAAGAAGGAATTATCTGCGTTGAAAATATCGGCTATGCTGAGAAGAAATACCATCATCAGCCGGAAGCACTGGATTATAACAATGTTCCGGGTTGTACTTATTGCACTCCCGAAATTGCTTCAGTTGGATTTACTGAGAAAGCAGCCAAGGAAGCCGGATATGAAATTAAAGTGGGTAAATTCCCTTTAAGTGTTTCTGGTAAAGCACAGGCAGCCGGTGCAACGGAAGGTTTCATAAAAGTGATTTTCGACGCCAAATACGGCGAGTGGCTCGGCACGCACATGATTGGTTACAATGTAACTGAAATGATTGCAGAAACCGTTGTTGCACGCAAACTGGAAACCACCTATCACGAAGTATTGAACAGTATTCACCCGCACCCAACCATCAGTGAGGGCATCAAAGATGCAATAGAAGTGGCGTACGGAGAAGCGATTCATTTGTAGGTGAAAGGTGAGAGGTGAAAAGTGAACGAGTTAGAGGTGAAAGGTGAAAGGTGAAAGGATGGCTAAGAATCTTCAAAAAAAGAAGCAGTCTTATTGGGCTGCTTCTTTTTTTTAGGCGGGTATTAATGTGGAGGATCATTATACAGCGGTGATCCAATTGATATTTATGATGAGCCAATTCACTGAAAAATGAGCCAATTGATTGCGAAAATGAGCCAATGGACAGCAAAACCCGTCAATTCTGGGGTAAAATGAGCCAATTTAAAGGTCTGTGAGCCAATACGATTCGCTCATAAACAATTGAAATACAGATCTATATACCTTGTTAAGGAATTCATCCCGTTACGCCATCCTCCGTAATCCTTCGTTATCCTACGTTATCTTAGGTACCTTGTTTTAACATCAATTTACCCTCCCTTTCCCCAGGCATTACCCTCTTATTCTTCACGCTTAAGTCCCCCTTCACCCAGCTTTTCCACACAATTTCCACTCGTTGTACGCTCTCTTTAGTATTATTATCTTCAATTTATCCGCTAATTTTCGGCCCTGTTTTGGATCTGTTTCGACTTGTTCAACCTTAAATTACCTTAGGTATACCTGCTGCAAAATTCTATCAAAATACTAGTATGACCCTACTTTGTACAACCATCAAACACACTCAACCACCTCGAAGCCCTTCCGCCTTTTTCCCCTTTCCCCCTCCTCCCTCCTCCTTTTTCCCTCCTCCCTCCTCCATTTTCCCTCCTCCTACATCTTAACAAACTTCCCTACCGGCTGCCCCGCCTTATCTGTTTTAATCAGGTATTGTCCGGGACTGAGTGAGCCAATGGGAATGGTAACCTGCGTTCCACGGATGGGCACCTGCATTACCTGCTGCCCCATCAGGGAGTAAATAAATAGTTTCTTCTGTTTGAATTTTGCATAATCAGCAATTTGCACGCGAATTTCCGTTGAGGCGGGAACCGGGAATATCTGCAATGGCTGTGGCCTGATTTCAGATGGATCGGATTGCCCCCAGGTAGGATCAATCGGGTCGCCATCGGTTTGCAGGGCGAGACCGGCCAACAGACTGTTACGGGCTCCACTCACCGCAAAAACGGAACGCATTTTAGCTTTCTGTCCCAATGTAAACATATACATGCAGCTATCATCCGTCAGGTCCATATAATTCATATACATATCTCCTTTCGGATCATCTCCGCAGGTATTGAGGATTCCGGACGGACACCCCCTGTTATAGCTTTTTTGTTTTGGGGTATCATCAATCCCGTCATCTCCACAATAGGTATCTCCCCAAATATGTTTAAGTCCCAGCCAGTGACCGATTTCATGAACTGCCACTCTGCCAAGGGTATATCGTCCAACTTTATTTTGCGTGCCAAAAACCTGGTGATTTAATACAACACCATCGGTGGATGGGTTATCTCCCGGCATACTCGAATAGCCCATTATACCTCCCACCATGTTACCCACCCATATATTCAGGTAATGCGCTGCAGGCCATGCATTATCACCTCCTTTGGAACTATACTTTATCCGGTCATCCATGGAAAACATGGAGACCCCGGTTTTTACCCGCAGAATTCCGGTAGTGGGTTTGCCTGCAGGATCCACTCTTGCCAGTTCAAAACGTATCATGCAATTGGCCACCAATTCCTTAAAGCGTTCAGGAACCCGAACCAGATCCGCATTAGCGGCCTGAAAATCACGATTCAGGGCATCCAGTTGCGATTGTACCTGAGCATCCGAAACCGATACCGATCCGGATTGCAGAATATGCACTACAACGGGTATCACAATCTGAGCAGGCACTCCAATTACAGGTGCTAAAGGAACCGAAGAAATTGCAGATGAATTTGTTATAAAAGTAGGATTGAAACCTATGGCAGAAGAATTGACCTGGCCACACTCTTTCTGAGCGAAAAGCCAGACAGGCGCAATTATTAAAAGGTAGAGTACAACGATCCGTCTCATGAAAAAGGGTATTAAGACGGCCAATCATAGCGTGGATCAACAGAAATTCATCGGGTAGATTTTGACGAAGTTTGTCAAAGGATATTCAGAGAAGAACTGTAAAACAAGGGCTTTTTTGTTGAAATTCAAAGAGTAGTAACATTTTTTTTGGAGTTTTTAGCCGAATGGAAATGGACGGATCGGTACCTTTGCCTGCATGTTCAGAACGAAATCAATACCAGCCTGCTTTTCCGCTACTTGTCTGGCTATCAGCCTGCTTGCCTGTAATAATGGAGGGGAGCCTACCGGAGCAACACCCTCCCAGCCTGCCAACACGCTTCCCCCGCCTGCCAGTTTCCAGGTCAACATAGTAAATGCTTACCCGCATGATACCAGCTCCTATACGCAGGGATATGTTGTATATAAAGGACAATTGCTGGAGGGCACGGGAGGTAAACCCGGGGACAATGTTTATGAATCAAGAATTTCTAAAATTGAGCTGCCTTCGGGTAAGGCTAGTATCACTCAAAAGCTGAGTACTGCTTATTTTGGCGAAGGGATAACGGTATTTAATGATAAATTATACCAGATAACCTGGCGAGAAAAAACCGGCTTTATTTATGATCCTGTTACCCTCAAAAAAACCGGAGAATTTCAGATTAAAACAGAGGGATGGGGATTAACGCACGACAGCACCAGCCTGATTTTGTCGGATGGCTCCAGCAACCTGTATTTTCTTAACCCCGAAAATTTTACCACCTCCCGCATTCTCACGGTTACCGATCAATATGGTCCGGTTAATAATCTAAATGAACTGGAATTTATTAACGGATATATCTATGCGAATAGATGGCAGACGAATTTTATTCTCAAAATAGATCCATCAAACGGCCAGGTAGTAGGTAAGGCAGATTTATCTTCCCTGCTGGATTCGCTGAAACAACAATATTTCAGTAACACGGATTACAATAACGGGGATGCTGTTTTAAATGGGATTGCATACGACGCGACTTCCGGTAAAATTTATATTACAGGTAAGCTCTGGCCGGTTTTATTCGAAGTAACTTTTAATTAAACCTTGCGCATTATATAAATAAGGGAGCTTGCTTTTTCCTTATCTCCCATGGCTTTTTGATTGGACTTCCAACCCTGCAAAAAAGCATTGAGATGAGTGGGTTTTCCATTTTTATAATTTTCACTCAACATGCTTACATAAAAGCTGTCGAACCACATAGGGATCGTTTTTTCAATCCGCAGTCCATGTATTTCCATCAACCTGCGCATGGAAGCTGGCGAAAAATGATACAGGTGACGTGGCACATCATATGCTGCCCAAAACTGCTGATAATAGGTCGCATCGCCGGATGTATAATTAGGTACTGCCACAATTAACCGGCCATCCTGTTTCAATAACTGAACAATTGTTTTTACATACTCCTGCAAGGAATGTACATGTTCCAACACATGCCACATGGTGATCACATCAAACCTCCCTGATTCAAGACGAAACAGGCTATCCGACTCGAGTAATTGTAATTGATATTTATCCCGTGCAATGGAACGGGCGCCTGCATCCGGCTCCAAGCCTGTAACCTGCCACCCTGCATGTTTCATCGTATGCAGGAAGGCTCCCGTACCAGCACCGATATCCAGCAAATGCCCTGATTTACGTCCGCTTACTTCCACCAGCAGCCTCCTCTTGGAACGAAGGGTATATTTCCTGACCCAATGGTACAGTGTATTGACAATTCCTTTCTTTGTATCGTTATGTGAAATATAATCAGCGGATTGATAGTAGGTACCGATGGACTCCTGATCCGGAATATCCTGGGTAAACTGAAAGGTGCAGGATTCACAGTTCCAAACAGAAAAAGTTTCTTTGGAAACAGAATAATCGGGTATCACCCGGACTTCCTTAATTGATGTACTGCCACAAACCGGACAGGTACTGTAATGAATCCGTGCCATAATCAGCGATTAAGATTTCTACTGGTGGAAGGCATCTGATATACAGGAACTTTTTGTTGATTACCACTGGTACGATCACCGGCATCCTGTCTGAAATAATGAAATACAGCAAAGCTTATTGCGATGGCTGCCAGAATCAGGGCAGCAATCCACCAGGAGCCTCGTTCAATATAAATAGCTTCTGTTGTTCCGTCTGACAAATCAGAAACAACTACTTCACGATCACCAACAAGAATGGAATGTTCGGTATGTTCCCGAAGTACGCGATTTGCTGTTACAGGAGCAGGAAGTTCAAAAGATGGAGTTTCCGTTTCAAAGGAAATTTCACCTTTTTCATCGGCTATAAAATTTCCCAATCCCGGCCAATTGGCAACTTCATTTGCCCTGATTTTTGCCCGAAGGCCATAGGCAAATTCATTGTACCATTTGATAGCTTCAAAATCAGGCATACCCAGCCGATTTGCCAGATAGCCAAATAAATCCTTATCGGGTGCATCAAAATACTGATCAAACCGAAATCTGTAGAGGGGTGATAAAATGCGGGTATTAACAAAATCAGTTCTGGCAGGCAATCGCTCCATATGAAGCGTTCCCAGTCCGGGTATACTGATTCGTTTCTGCAGAAACAGGTAATTATTTAAAACATCCAGTCTTTCCATACAGGTTGCAATCGGGCAAAAAACCGAATTTTACCTGACCCGTCAAAAATTAGTTTCTCTTATTTCTGATTAAAGCGAAAAATTATACCACCCATCACATTAAATCCATATACCTGGTATTGATTCCAGCGTTCGTAGCGGTTATTCAAAATATTATTCATCTGAAGCCAGAGATCAATCGACCTGGTTACTTTGAACTCCAAACCGGCACTCAGATCATAAGCCTGGTCTCCCTTTCTGTCTTCACCGGCTAAATTCCGATAAGCCGGACCATCCCAGCCAATGAAATCGGTTTTAAAATACAGGTCGTCGATTACTTTCCAGCGAAGGTTGGCATGCAGTTCAAGGGGGAATAGTCCCCATGCTTTCGCCTGCCCTTCCACATTCACAAAATTATTATAGGTAACACCTGAAGAGAAAGCGAATTTCTCTCCTTTATTATAACCGATTTCACCATGTACCGTAACAACATCCATTTCTGGTGCATACACTGTTTCAAATGTTTTACCGTCATTGAAATCATTTACAAACAGGTTTACATTCCGTTGTTTTTGCACGCCCAGTTTTGCATTATAGGTAAAATGCTGTGCCAACACTCCTTTGAAGCCACCATACAATTCAACAATCCGGGTATTCAGCAGTTGCTCCGGCTGTGCAATCCATGGATTGATAGTGGAGAACCGCTGCATACTCCCTTTATTGAAATAACCGATATAACCTGCCTGAAATGTGAACCGTTTATCATTGGTGGTGAAATCAGCCAGGATATTCGGCAGCATATGAAATACGCTGTTATCCCAGGAAGGAAGAATCCCTGTCTGTATGGATACATTGGGTGTCTTAAGCAAAAGAGAGGGCGCCAGTTGAAACAGGTTATTCTTGATGGCCGATTTATCCTGGGCTTTATAATGTGTCAGATCTCCAATGAATGCCAGGTTGATTCCAAAGCTTTTTCCAAAAGTTTTCTGCACAGGTAGCTTGAATATAAAATTCTGTTCCCGGGCACTACTGTCTTCATTTTTATGACGGAAGGAAACCAACCGGATACTTGGCTGATAACTCAACCCAAATGCGGAAGGATCTGTATTTCTCAAGGTGATCTCTCCATCAATTGTTTGAAATTGCTGCCTCAGTTCACGTTTGGTATAATCAAGCGTTGTTGGCCGGTAACCGTAGAGAAAATAATCTTCCCCTTTAAAACCGACTTTGGCTGTAACCTGGTGATCTTCTGAAATCATTTGTCCCCCGCGGGCGGTAACATCCACCAGGTTATGTTTCTGAAAATCCAGTTTTCCTTTGGAGGCAAAAACCTCTCCATATAAATTCAAAAAGGAAGATTTGCCATCTCCAAAATTGAATCCTGCCTGTGCATAGGGAAGATGGTTATTACCAGCCCCTATTTTTACATACTGGCTATTTTTCCAGGGGAACAAAGAATCAATCTGCATGGCAACGGGCTTCAGTGTTCCCGGCTGATAAGGCAATTTCACCTGCTGTACCGGAATAGTATAATTCAGGACCGGTTTTGATGTGTCCATTGCCGGCAATGCTGCAGAAAAATTTAACTTCACCGCATCCCGCAGAACAGGCTTGAAGGTTGAGGTTATATCGATCGTCTTTTTCTTTGAACTATCCTGTGCCATTCCACTTAAACTAAGTGAAATTAATCCTGCACCCAGGGCGATTGTTTTTCCAATTACGCGCATATTGTTCATGGATCCTCTTTCTTTAAAATGAATCAATTGTTAGCAGAGATATTGTTTTGTTTGCTTTCCGCTTCCGCTGCCAATTTCAACTTACGTTGTGCTTCTTCTTTTAATGCCGGAATGGAAGCGTTTTCCACAATACTCTGATACGTTGCTTTTGCATTGAAAAAATCCTGTTGTTTCATATAAATATCACCTAACAACAGATAGGCGCGTGTTACCCATTCTTCATAGGAACCACTTTTATTGATCACTTCAAAAGCTGTTTTTTCAGCCTCTTTAAATTTCGCCTGTTCAAATAAACACCAGGCTATTTCATACCTCGCTTCTGCACTGAACGCTCCTTTTCCACCGGATGCTGCCGCTTTGTAATAAGAGATTGCCAGGTCAAAATTCTTCTCATCCTGGGCTGCTCTGGCCAATACAATATTGCTTAATAATTTATCATCTGCACTGGCTCCTTTTGCCTTCAGTAATTCTTTGGCATTTTCAACGGCTTCCGGCCACTGAGCCAATTGGTATTCACTTCTCAATTGACCACGCATGGCTTCCAGTTTATTCTCCTCTGTACTTGCAAATTCTTTCAAACTGGCATACAGATCAGCGGCTTTATCATATTGTTTCAGATCAAAGAAATTAAGCCTTGCTGCCTGCAATAATGATTTTTCACCAAACTTATTCGGCACCCGGCTGGCAACGGCTTCATAAGCTGCAGCTGCAAGTGCGTGTTCTTTCCTGCTTAAATGGATTTCACCTTTATAATAATTTGCCTCCACCACATATCTACCCTGGGGATATGCCTTCAGGTAATTTTCAAACCGGCTGATGGCATTGGTGAAATTTCCATTACTCAGTTGTACTTCCGCTTCTGCATAAGCCAGCGAATCCTGCTGACTGGTTGAAACATCCCTACCCATTTTCCGGGCATAACCGATGTACTCATTCGTGCGTCCTTCCTCAACATAAATACTTCTGGCATTATCCAATGCATCCTGAGCTTCGGTTGAATTGGGATATTGTTCCAGTAAAGCATTGTATTGTTTCAGTGCCTCTTCATTATTTCCAAGATTATATTGGGCTATACCTGCTCTCAGGTGAGCTCTTGGCTTCAAGGCCTCACTCTTACTGTTTTTCAAAACTGCATTGAGATATGGAATCGCTTCTTTATACTCTTCGTTTGATAAATAAGACTGGGCAATTTCCATGTTGGCATCCGGAACCAGAGAGGAGCCCGGATACTTTTGCTGTAATTGTTGTAATTGTCTGATTTTATCATTAGTGCTGGAGATGCCTGCTATCATGGATTTCTGAAAACTTGCATAATCACTGGATGGCCAGCCTAACTGGATAGCACGATCGTATAAGCCGGTTGCTTTTTTATAATCTCGCTGCATATAGATGGCATCCGCTATGCGGATAAAGGCATCCTGCTCCACCTGGCTGGAACGGGCGGTTGGAGTTTTCACCACTGCTTCAAAATGAGCTTGTGCCTGCCTGTACAATTCTTTTTTGAGATAGGCATATCCCAAATTGTAATTAGCATGACTGGGCGTAACTTCATTGTTGGAAACCGGATTTTTAAGATAATCACTATAATATTCGATCGCTTCTTCGGTTGCTCCGGTACGGTAAGCGAGTTCGCCTTTCCAAAACTGAACCAGTGGAAGAACGGTTGTATTAAATGGCGCTTTCAATGCTTTGTCAAGCAATAGATCCGCTTCCTCCAGCCGATTGTCATTGATTAATTCGGTTGCTCTTCCATATAAAATACCCGGATAAAATTTCTTAACTTGATCAGAAGGCTGACGAATACTTTCCAATAAGGTCAATGCATCTTTATAATTACTGGTGCTGGCCATTGCACCGACCAGCACTTCCCTTGCTTCAGCCGTATAAGATGAATTGGGATAGGTGCTGAGAAATTGCTGTAATTCATTTAATGCAATATCATGGTAGCCCAATTCATAGGAAAGTTTACCATAATTAAACCGGGATATTTCCTGTTGGGTTGGATTGGAACTATTAATGGCGCAAAACAGAAAAGCATTCCGCGCATTGGCTTTCTGCCCGGTTTTGAGATAGGCATCTCCCAATAAATACATGGCATTCTGTGCCAGGGAATCTTCCTTGCCGGATAATTTTTTAAACCCTTCAATTGACTTATCGTACTGACGTGCCTGATAATAACTGTAGGCTAATTCATATTGATCATGCCTGCCCGGATTTGAAGAAGCCGCATACTTTTCCAGATATGGTAAGGCCTTTGCATAATCGCCTTTTTCAAACCAGCCATGACCAACCAGCTTGGATAATTCAAGATCATAATAGCCTTTGCCTTTATCCAGTTTATTAGTTGCATATTGTAATGCCTGTTCTTTATCACCCGTGATATATAAAATCGTAGCAATATAATAGGGCACTACATCAGCATATTCTTCTGCATTTTCAACCACTCTGAATGACTCCAGCGCTGAACGGTACTGTTTGTCCTTAAATGCTATAAAACCAAAATAATAATTGGCATCTACATAATGCTCGGAGCTCTTCATTTGGCGTACAGCATCCAATAAGGGCTTTGCCTGATCAAATCTTTGCAGATTGAAATAACTATAACCCTGATGGAATTTAAGGGTAGCTACCTGATTATTTTCCAGATGCTCCAATGAAGTTTTTTCATAAAAATTAACTGCATTGAAAAAATCTTTCTGACGGTAATAATACTCACCCAGGTGAAAACTCATTAATTCCACCCGGCTTACATTTTCATCCAGCTCCACATATTCCACCGCCTGCTCCAATGCACCTTTTTCATTTTGCATCAGTCCGCATGCCAGCGTGTAATACCGCAGCTCCTGAGAATTCAATGCCTGGTTGGTCTGATCGGGTTCCCGTAAACGAAGATGTAATTCCCGGAATATGGGATAAGCCAGGCTGAACTGCCCTCGCTGATAATATTCCTTAGCTTGTTTAAATCCTGACTGGGGATCAGTGAAAAATCCTGTTTGTTGTGCCTGTGCCAATTGTAATACGGAACAGCACAAAATCGATGCGACGAATCTTCTCACTTGTTATTGATTTTAATTTCAAAGGCCACTTGAAACCGGGTAAAGGTTTCAAATATTTTAATTATGACCAAATAACGTTCCAAACAACTGTGGATAATTGAAATGATTAACAATTCTTTCAATCGAGTACCTATTTTTGACAAAAAATCCAGAATGAAAAAACTACTTTCCACCAGTTATCAGGAATGGGCATTTGATACTATGAGCTTTTTGATGAGAATTTCTTTCGGAGGTTTAATGCTGGTTGATCATGGTTTTCAGAAATTAGTTAAATACCCCAGTTTACAATCAAAATTCAGCGATCCGTTTCATATCGGTTCCGACTGGTCGCTGCTCCTGGTCATCTTTGCAGAGGTATTCTGTTCCCTGCTGGTTATAGCCGGACTCTTTACCCGACTGGCTGCCATTCCACTTGTTATTGCTATGACAATTGCCTTTTTCATGGCGCATAACCATGATGTTAAGGAAGGTGAAAAAGCTGCTTTATTTCTAACCGGTTTCCTTGCCATCCTGCTGGTTGGTCCGGGTAGAGCCTCTTTAGACAGAATGATGGGGCGATAAAAATTTTAACATAAGAAATACCCAATATGTATATAGCAGAAACCCAGGTGCGTGTCCGGTATGCTGAAACTGATCAGATGAATGTGGTTTACCATGGTAATTATGCCCAGTATTTTGAAGTGGCCCGGGCGGAAAGTATTCGTCAGCTCGGTTTGAGTTATAAGGATATGGAAGCTATCGGGATTATTATGCCGATTGTGGAATTACATACCAAATTTCTTCGTCCGGCGCATTATGATGATCTCTTAACCATCCGGACAACGCTGTCAAAACTGCCGGAAGACCATCGGATTGAATTCCAGCAGGAAGTTTTCAATGAACAACAAAAACTGCTCACGATTGGAAAAGTGGTTTTATATTTTATCAAAGCTGATACCAGAGAAAAAACAACCATGCCGGCAGCATTGTATGAAAAACTTGCTCCTTATTTCAGTTCATCCAAAACAGAATAAAGTTTTCGCACCGCTGCTGCCCCTGATCCCGAATAATTATTAACCAATATGGCAACTACATATTTTTTTCCGTTGGCAGCAGTATGAAATCCGGCATAGGCGCGGGCTCCATTAATGGACCCGCTTTTCAATTTCATGCCATTATAAACAGGAAGGGAAGCATAGAACTGATTGAACCAGCTCTGTTGGCCCGACCAAAACAAGGCCCGTGTCAGTGCATCGGATGTAATCCTGTTTTGTGGTGACAGACCACTTCCATCCATTAGTTGAAGGGCTCCCGGTTCAATGCCCTTATCCTTCCAAAAATTTATCAGCTGATCCACCCCGTTTGCAGTTGAAGGCTCTTTGCCGGCTTTTAATGCCAGTTGTTTGATCATGGCTTCGCCATAGAGATTGATACTTTTGCGCATAAACCAATACACGAGGGAATCCAGCCGAGGAGAGCTTGTTTTTCCCAATACATTCCAACGCTCTACAGCAACCGGTACAGCAGCTTCTTTTACTGCTATCCCAACCACCTCCAGCTTTTGTTTGAATTGTTCTGCCAGTTGCTTTCCGGGATCAGGAATAGCTCCGGATATCGTAAACCGATTTTCTCCCAGTGGAATAGTTCCTCTGATGATTCCTTTAACTGCCCCTGGAGGCAAATAGATATAGGCATTATCGCCGCTTCCTTTTGCTCCGGTTCGAAGTGCCGACTCAAGGTCTACACCAGCTAATTCCGGCTTTGTTCCGATTATTTTTACAGGTGCGCCGATCGATGGACCTGCAGCCAGCATCAGATCAAACTGATTCTCCCGCCAATTTAATACACCTGCACCTGCACCGTAATAATTTCCGATATCCTGCCAGATCCAGCCATCCGGTGTCCTTTCCTGATTCCAGCCTGCTTCATCAATACTGATCCCTCCCGTAATGGTCTTGATACCCTTCTCCTGAATTAATTTTACCCAGGAACCCAACACCTCTTCTTCCCTGTTGGTGGAATAACGCCAGGAGCCGAAAGAGGGATCTCCACTTCCTTTGATAATCAGGTTGCCGGTAAGTTTTCCCTCTGTTATTTCACCTGAATAACCCAGTTCTGTTTCAAACTGAAAACCCGGACCCAATTTAGCCAGGGTACTGATGGCAGTCATCACTTTTAAGGTACTGGCCGGTGCCAACCCCATTTGTTCATTGAATTGATAAACCGGTTTGCCGGTTGCTGCATCCAGTACAGATAAAGAGATGGCTGCATGTTTCATCGCCGGATCCTTCGCAAGTTTCAGTACCTGCTGTTCAAGTTGGTTAGCCACTGATTGGGAGAAAGCAGAAAAAACTATTCCCATCCAACCAAGCAGACCAATTAGTTGTTTCCATCGCATCCGGCAATTTAGCCAATCTGGAAAAAACAGCCTAGCTAATTTGCCATTACCTTTAATCATTGAAACAACTCTATGGAATTACTTACTGCAAGTATTATCACGATTGGAGATGAATTACTAATTGGTCAGGTAATTGATACCAATAGTGCCTGGATGGCTCAACAATTAAATCTGGCAGGCATTACCGTTAGCCGACGGGTTGCGGTTGGAGATGAATGGAATGCCATCTGGTCTGCACTTGATCAGGAAATGGAAAGAGCCGATATAATATTAATCACCGGCGGATTGGGCCCCACGGCAGATGATATTACCAAACCTTTATTGTGCGAGTATTTTGGTGGTAAACTGGTAACAGATCCGGGTGTACTGGCCCATGTTACCAATCTTTTCGAAAATGTATTCAAACGTCCGATGATTGAACGGAATGCGCGTCAGGCCGAGGTTCCGGATGTTGCAAAAGTATTGCATAATGCAAACGGAACGGCTCCGGGTATGTGGTTTGAAAAAAATGATAAAGTGGTAGTATCCTTACCCGGGGTACCACATGAAATGAAAGGACTGATGACCCGTGAAGTTATCCCTCAATTATTAAACCAATTCAAGCCTCCCGTCATCCTGCACCGTACCCTGTTAACAGCAGGTATTGGTGAATCCTTTCTGGCAGAACGAATCAATCAGTTTGAAATCAATCTGCCTTCTTTTATCAAACTGGCCTACCTGCCCAGTTATGGAATGGTTCGCCTACGACTTAGTGCTTCCGGTTATGATAAAAACAATATTGAAGAGCTCATCAATGAACAATTTACCGTTTTGCAGGAACAGGTAGCCGATGTGCTGGTGACCAATAAGGATGAATCGATGGATCAGGTGGTAGCTAATCTGTTATTGAAATATGGTCAAACGGTTTCAACAGCCGAAAGCTGCACAGGTGGCTATATTGCCCAGTTGTTTACTTCGGCTGCCGGATCAAGCCGTTACTATTTAGGCAGTATAGTGAGTTACGCCAACCAGGTGAAAAAAGATCTCCTGAATGTCTCAGGAGAAACGCTTTCCATTGTAGGTGCTGTGAGTGAAGAAACGGCTGTTCAAATGGTAAAAGGGGCACTTACGTCCTTAAAAACAGATTATGCTATTGCTACAAGTGGCATCATGGGCCCCGGTGGAGGAAGCGAGGAAAAACCGGTTGGAACGGTATGGATTGCAGTGGGAAACAGCCAGGAAACCATCACCCGGAAATTTAATTTTCGCTTCGATCGTCGGCGCAACATTGAATTAACCGCTACCAACGCTTTAAATCTATTACGACTATTTATAATCAGTCAGAGGGACGGAAAAAACTAACAGTCATTAACATTGATAGTGAATCCTTACCTTTGGCGCACAAATCATTGAACGCTTATGGCTCTAGTTGACCTGGTAATGCCAAAATTGGGAGAAAGTATAATGGAAGCTACTGTTCTAAAGTGGCTGAAAAACCCGGGCGATACCGTGAAACAGGATGAAACCGTATTGGAAATTGCAACGGATAAAGTTGACAGTGAAGTGCCCAGTACGGCAGATGGAGTAATTGAAGAATTGCTTTATCAGCCCAATGATGTAGTTCCGATCGGTTCAGTTATTGCAAGAATTCGTACAAGTTCTGAAGCCGTATCGGCTGAACCTGAAACTGCTCCTGAACCGGTGGCAGAAACAGAAACTTCGGCTCCTGTGGCAAATACAGCCCCTGTATTGATTCAGGAACCGGCCAAATCCCAGCCCGAACATACCATTCAAAGTAATGGAAACCGCTTTTATTCTCCTCTTGTATTGAATATTGCTGCCAGCGAGGGTGTTTCAATGGCAGAACTCGAACATATTCCGGGAACAGGAAATGAAGGTCGGGTTACCAAAAAAGATATTCTGCAGTTTGTAGAAGAGAAAAAATCAGCCACGGTAAAAACTGCTCCTGTAACTGAATCTGTTGTTAGTCCGAAAATTGTAAATGAACCTAAAATTGCGAGCATCTCTGGCAATGGATCTGATAAACCAGTTAGCTCTTATGGCTCCAATGTGGAGATTATTGAAATGGACCGGATGCGCCGGCTGATTGCTGATCATATGGTTAAAAGCAAACAAATCAGTCCGCATGTAACCAGCTTTACTGAAGCGGATGTTACCAATCTGGTACTCTGGCGCGATCGGGTAAAATCTCAATTTATTAAACAGGAAGGAACCAAAATTACTTTCACACCTCTCTTTATAGAAGCAATTGTTCGCTGCATCAAAAAGTATCCCCTGATGAACAGCAGTGTGGATGGCGATAAAATCATTGTAAAAAAAGATATCAATATTGGTATGGCTACTGCCCTGCCATCCGGCAACCTGATTGTGCCGGTTATTAAAAATGCAGATCAGTTAAATCTGGTAGGCCTGGCAAAACAGGTGAATGCATTGGCCGACGCTGCGAGAACGAATAAGTTGAAACCTGAAGATACCCAGGGAGGCAGTTTTACCCTTACCAATGTAGGCACTTTTGGAAGTCTGATGGGTACGCCCATCATTCCTCAACCACAGGTAGCCATCCTTGCAGTTGGAGCTATCAAAAAACGTCCGGTTGTTATTGAAACAGAGCAGGGAGATTCCATCGCTATCCGCCACATGATGTACCTCAGCATGAGTTATGATCACCGCATAATTGATGGTAGTCTGGGTGCAACTTTCTTAACAGCGGTAGCCAGAGAACTGGAACATTTTGATCCACATCGCGAGTTCTAACACACACATAGATCAATGCGGAGAGGGCTGACCATACTTGGATTGAACAAGTGTCAGCCTTTTCCCTTTTTTGGTGAGTATATAAAGATTATCATAAGCCGCATCCGGCAAATCTGTCAATATTGATTTACCCGTCAATTTATTTACCAAATCATCCACGGTATTACTATGGCCTACAATCAGGGTGTTTTTTTTGATTGATTTTAATTGCTGAATAAATACGGAATCTATTTTGCCATAGGTTTCAATGCTTAGGTTAAACCATTCGGCAGTTGGAGTGGCCGTTTGTTTTGTTCGGGTTGTATTGGTGGAATAAATCTGCTGAATCTTTTCCTGCTTCAGGCGCTCTGCCAAATCTTTCGCTCTTTGCTCCCCGGCTCCTGATAAAGGGGGATTTCCAGCGGTGTGCATGGTAGAACCAGTTGACTCCTGCGCTTTCTCTGCATGCCGTACAATATAATATTTCCGGCCACAGGCCGTTAACAAAATAGAAAGGATAAGAACTGGCAGGACTGGTTTCATAAACGTTGTTTTAACAGCAATTTCAGTAATTTAATACAAATTAGTTCACCATGAAAACATTATCCCAAACCTGGTTCGCTGAAGGATACATTGATTTCGAACTGAAAAAATATACCCTGCTCGCTTATCTGAAGGAGGTTAATAGTCACTTCAATGAAAACAGGCTATATCCCCAATTAGCAGACATTATCTTTCACTACAATAATCTGGTTCAGTTTCGGGAGAATAAAAAATTCCTGCAGGAACAGTTTCCCAAACGACTTACCGGTATTCAACTGGAAAAACTACAATTGCTTTATGAGCAAATGATTGAAGATGATGAGATGATGGAAGAGCTCGAAAATATTATTCATTACTCCACCGGAAAAATGAAAGACACCATAAGGAATGGAACAGAAATTTTTGAATTCGTGGAAGATAAAATTCAGATTGAACCAGTTGGATTAATTCCTTTGGATAATAAAGAGGGCTATTTTTTTCTGGCAAATTCCAATAAAAAAGAAACCCTGATTTACTACTATCGGTTGAGCATATTTGAAAAACACGATGAGCAGTATCGGGCAATAAAAACCTCTTTTGTAGCAGAATGGCAAAGAAGTATAAGCAACACATTTGAGAATATGAAAGGACTATTAATTAAAGAAAAGAAAGAGCTTCCTAATCCGGCTGTTTACACCATCAATTCAACTCTTTCTTTTCCGGTGGATGAAACCTTGTTACCAATTGCCAAGCGTTGCCTGGTTAGGTACATATCCTAATAATCAAGTCCCCATTCTATTCCTTTCAAGGTAGCTGGAACACCTTCTTTCATCCATTTGGGAGCAGGTGCTCCTTTCAGGTAATGATCAAAGAATTGTGCCATCCGGATAGTCCAGTCGTTTCTGTTCTTGCGTTCAATGATACCATGCAGTTCATCGTTGTAATTGACCATCCAGACCGGTTTACCCAACCTTCTCAAAGCGGTAAAATATTCAATACCCTGGTACCAGGGAACGGCATCATCTTTATCGTTATGCAACATCAACAGTGGTGTCTTTACTTTATCAGCCCTGAATAAGGGTGAATTTTTAATATAGAGTTCCGGTTTTTCCCAAAGACTGGCACCGATCCTGCTTTGTGTTTTCTCATACTGAAACTGACGACTAATGCCGGTTCCCCAACGGATGCCTCCATAGGCACTGGTCATATTGCTAACAGGAGCACCGGCTTCTGCTGCTGCAAACATATTGGTACGCGTTATCAGGTAGGCAATCTGGTAACCTCCCCAGCTATGGCCCTGTAACCCCATTTTAGTTGAATCCACAAAGCTGAATTTAGACATATACCGGGCTGCGGAGACGATTGAATTATAGGCATCTTCCCCGGGTTGTCCGGTTTTATAATAAATATTCGGATCAAAAACCAGGTATCCGTTACTGGTATAATAGGCGATGTTTACGGATGCTCTAACCGGCATTGGTTCAATATAATTGTAGCGGCGGTCTGCATTTTTTTCATAGAAATAAAAGATCACCGGATATTTTTTGGAAGGATCAAAGTTGTCCGGTTTATATAAAAGGCCTTCACTCATTTTTCCATCCAACATTTTCCATTTGTGTAACTCAACGGTAAACCAATTATACTGGCTCTGCTGCGGATTAAGTGAACTTACCTGTTTGTAACCTGAACTATCATTCACTGTTTTCAATGTTGCAGTGTACAAATTCAAAGCTGCCGGAGTTTGTTGGATAAAGAGCAGCACATCTGCGGATTTCGCTTTAACTGCGCCGTCTACAATAGAAGGATGAATCAGCGCAGCTGCAGCCGCTGGTTTAAATGCAGTTCCAAATTCATAGGTTAGCCAGCCATACCCTTTTGACACATGATCAAAGAGCTGGAATAAGAGTGTTTGTCCAGGTTTCAAAAAACGCAGGTCAGGATCCAATTGTTCATTTCTTACTGCCAGTTTATTTTTTCTACCCCATCCGTTGGTAATCATTTTAGGAATTGACTTACCGGCAGGATCCACTTCCCATATATCGTATTTATCATAAACATATAGTTTTTCATCACCTTCTTTCCATCCCATAATTCCATGCGGAGGTGCATCAGATGGGGTATCATGTTCCTCATCAAATAACGGAACTGTAATTGCTTTGGTAGCAACGATGGAAGCGGATGATTCACAATTATAGGATACCCAGTGTTTTTGTTTTGAATCGAACCAAACAATAAAGTTTCCCTGAGGAGAAATTCGAACGGTAGACCGGCTGACTCTGGGCGCTATCAGCATGCGTTTGCCCGTTTTCAAATCAATTTTATATAAACGAACAGCACCATCCATTTTCCATTGTTGTTCAATTCTTAATCCTGTATTGCTCATACCTACAGCATAATTCCCGTTACCTTCATTGGAAGGAATCACAATTTCGCAACTATCATCTGCCAGGCGGATGAGTTGTTTTTTTTCAGGATCCCAAACAGAAAGCCAGCTTTTCTTTAATTCCGTATTTAGCGTAACCAGTTGCTGTGGCTGAAGGTAATCATCCCTGTAATTCCATACATCCAGTTTGGCAGTTTCAAAATCAACCAGACTGGTATCCTTAACCGGACGATCAGGTGCCAGACCAAAAAATAATCGTTTCCCATCTTTGCTGTAATAAATGGAAAAATCCGGACTTATCACCTGATGGTTATTTACGCCAACAGAGGTTCTGTTAACTATTTCAGTAGCCTTACCCTCCCCCTTCGAATACTGATAGAGCTGGTAATATTTTTTCAGGGCTTTGGCAGAACTGTCTTTTTGAATAACAAATGCTAACTGATTCCCCGCATCAGTAAATGTAAAAAGTTTTGCTTCCTGAAATGATTTGGCAATTGTATCAATCCGATCTGCGGTAAAATCCTGAAACAAAACAAGCGCTTCACTTAATGTATCATTGTTTTTTCTACTCATTTCAATCGCCAATGCCTGACCATAATCAGCCAGTTTGTATTCAAGTACCAGTTTATGTCGCCATTCTTTTCCCGATACCAAATCACGTACCACCAATTCTGTTCCTTCTTCCACTGTTTCGCGTTTCGATTTTGTTACTGAACTTTTAGCCGGCTGAAGAGATATCATTCCTTTAAGCCTGGCTTCATTCACTTTATTCCGCAGGCTGTCTGACAGGAATCTGAGACTATCTGCTTTACGTAACAAATCCTGGAGTTGGGATAGCGAATCAATTTTGGATTCCTTTGCCAAAGGAGTTGTCTTCCATAAATGATAGGCAAGCACAGCACCGGCTTTCGCAGGAAGTTGATAGGATTTCACATCCGGCACCCGCTGTTCATAGCCTTTACTTAAATCAAGTATAAAGAGAGAATCTTTGGGAGCATCGTTCGGGCCTTTTTTAGCTAACCGGGCTTTTCTGGAATCTTTAAAAAGTGGTTTAATGCGTGCTACCAAAAAACGGCTATCGTGGCTGAAGCCAGCCTGGTATCCTCTAGGAACTTTCCACTCCTGCTGATTTTTGACTGACTGAATTACCAACTGACCATCTCCCTCCTGAACATTAATCGTATATGCCAGCCAGTTACCATCAGCACTTAGCATTCGTTCACCAATACTTTGCCATTGATCATATACACCATGATCCAATGGCTTTTTTTGGGCAACTACTGCAGATGAAAAAAACAACAATAGCAGTACCCAACAGTTACTTCTCATGTGTGTTCGGTTTTATTGCTAAAATAACACAATCAGGTTTACCGATGGCTTTTCCAAACCCGAAATAACTGGATAGAAACAGCACTCAGAATACAAAGTAATCCTATGTAAAAATGAATGCCCAACTGATCGTTTTCATTGAATAGAAAAAAAGCAAGCAGAATACCATAAACGGGTTCCAGGTTATAGCTAAGATTAACAGTAAAAGCAGAGATATGCTTCAGAGCGTAGGAAGATAGATAAAACGCCCAAACCGTACAAATCAGGGCCAAAATTAACAACCAGCCCAAATCTGGCAGGTTAGGTATAAGGTAACTGGTGGGGAAATAATGAAGATAGACCGGCATCAATAAACTAAGTGTAAGAAACCCGCCCGTGAGTTCGTAGGTAACCAGACTTTCAACCGAAACCTGCTTCAATATTTGCCGGTTCAATACCGGAAAAATGGCAGCCAGAAATGCAGATATGGTACCAATTATAATACCTGTTTTATACCGACTGTCGAATTGAAAAATGATAAAAATTCCAAGCATCACCATTAATCCAAGAGCCAGTTCCTGCCAGGCAATTTTTTTTCTTAACAGAAGCGGCTCCACCAGGGCAGTAAAAAAACCTATGGAGGAAAAACAAACCAGCGTTACTGATACATTTGAATACTTTATTGCACCATAAAAACTCACCCAATGGAGTGCAGCAATCAGCCCTATACCAAATATGGATACTATGAGTTTTATTGAAAGAAGTGGAACTCTTTTTCTGAAAGCAACAATCAGCCAGAGGGCGAGTGCACTCAACAATAATCGGTACCAGACAATCAAAGCCTCATTCAGTGTTATCAATCTGCCCAGGACTCCGGTGAAACCGGCCAAAAGAACGGCAAGATGTAACCGGATAAAGGCAGTTTTCATGCAGCGGCTTCCTCACCTTCATTGTTTTTCATCCGGTTGTGATAATCTTTAAACAGACTTTCCCAGCGCAAACGCAACACCCCCAGTATACCTTCTTTCACGATGCCTTTATGCATTTTGGAAACACCATACTGTCGATCTTCAAAGATGATGGGTACTTCCTTTATTTTAAAACCAAGTTTCCAGGAAGCAAATTTCATTTCTATCTGAAATGCATAACCGAGAAAACGGATTTCATCCAGATTCAGTGCTTCGAGTACTTCGCGCTTATAGCAAACAAATCCGGCCGTAGTATCTTTGACCGGAATCCAGGTGATCAATCTTGTGTAAAGGCTTCCACCTTTGGATAAAAAAATCCGGTCCCAGGGCCAGTTCACTGTTCCTCCTCCTTTAACCCAACGTGAGCCGATTGCAACATCAGCACCTTCTTTTGCACAGGCTGTATATAATCGCTGCAGGTCTTTGGGGTTATGGGAGAAATCTGCATCCATCTCAAAAATAAAGCGGTAGCCTTTTGCGAGTGACCACTTAAACCCGTGAATATAAGCTGTACCCAGTCCCAGCTTCCCTGTCCGCTGTTCAAGAAACAATTGTCCGGGGTAGACAGTCTGAAGCGTCTTCACAATTTCTGCCGTACCATCAGGTGAACCATCATCGATTACCAGCACATGAAAGTCCTGTTGAAGATCAAAAATGGCCTTCAGTATGGAAGAAATATTTTCCTTCTCGTTATAGGTTGGTATAATGACAATTTTTTCCACAAAAAAAGGTGCAGCGAAAATAATTGAATTAACTTTTCTTCAGCAGGGTTCTGTTCAGTATTTCAGTTAATTTCTGTTTGGTATGGAGAGGAAAATCACCTTTCATCATCCAGTCATAATATTGAGGTTCTGACTTTAATACATCGGTCACCGGACGTCCTTTATGTTTCCCGAAATTGAACACTTCCACTCCATTCAGAAACACAAACCTTCGCGCAAAATCAACAATTTGCTCTTCACCAATAAACTTAATTACAGAATCAACCGTATCACCGAGTTGCGGATACCGGATTAATTGCGCTTCCAGTACCTCCCAGGTAGCTGTTGCATCCACTTCGGCACTATGTGCACCATCCAGGGTTTTATTGCAATAGAATTTGTAGGCAGCACTGAGTGTGCGCTGTTCCATCAAATGAAATATTTTCTGCACATCCAATAATTTGCGGGATCCCACCTCAAATTCCAGTCCGGCCCGCAGAAATTCTTCCACCAATAATGGGATATCGAATCTATTGGAATTATATCCGGCCAAATCGCAGTTTTCCAGAAATTGTTTCATTTCATTGGCTACCTGACGAAAACTGGGTGCATCTTTTACCATTTCATCGGTAATACCATGCACATCCGAAGCACCAGCCGGAATGGGCATTTCCGGATTAATCAGTTTGCGTTTGGTTGTTTTGCTATAATCTTTCCCGATTCGTACAATGGCTATTTCCACGATCCTGTCAATGCCAAGATTTGTACCCGTAGTTTCAAGATCTATAAATGCAATAGGTTTCTGTAATTGTAACGCCATGGCGCAAATGTACACTTATTGGCAATTGGGCCAATCATACCCTATAAAGCATACCATAAATTATTATTAATTTTCATGTTTAAACCTGGAATTTTCGTTGATCTTGCAAATAGGTATGTAATTTGCAAGTCAGAAACAAAATTGGTTATCATGAAAAAGTTCTGGATAGTATTAGGATTGGCTGGTATATTAACCATTGGGTTAAGTTCCTGCACCACATCAAGAGGCGGGTGTAAAGTTTCTTCCGGAATGGTGGGATATTAAAGCAGTTTATTTACAATGAATTGGATTTCACTCACCAGACTGGAGCAGATTGAGCATATCAGACAAGCTTCCTATTCAAAACCTCAGGTTATTTTCAAGCACAGTACCCGCTGCTCCATCAGTGCAATGGCTAAAAACCGACTTGATAAAGCCACTATTCCGGACGAAATTGAATTTCATTACCTGGACCTGATTCAATACAGGGCAGTGTCGAATGAAATAGCCACCGGCTTTGGTATTGAGCATGAATCACCCCAGATTCTGCTCATACGGGATGGTGTTTGTGTGTTTGATGCAAGTCATACCGCTATTTCCATGAATTTGTTGCAGGAAGCACTTCAATAAGAGAGGTTTAGTTCCGCTGGTAAAAAAACAGCCTTAATTGCACCGGCAGGCCCGCATTTTCACTAAGTGTAAAAAAACCACCCAGGTCTTTCCGGAATGCAATGGCTTCTCCCTGTGGTTCCATGGGTGCAGATATGGAGACAGGGTCACGCTTTAATGCATCTTCAGCAGTTTCACCCGAACTCTTTTTCCAATAATAAATACCTGTATAGGTTCTAAGCAATAGTTCCTGACCATCCTGGCCAATGGCAGCCCCTGTAACTGTTTCCAGTTTGGTGGCTCCGGCAGGCTCGGCACTATTAATTTCACTCGTGCTATAAGGATATCTTATAACATAAATGGATGCAGGCTTTTCTTTGGTTATTAAAAGGATATTTTTTGTTGCCGGATCAACCAGTATTGCTTCAGTGTTGTGAGATGCTCCATCACCATAAGCAAACCTGATTTTTACAAGATTCTGAACAGATGAAACTCCGGGAGCAGGCTCTTCCAGCCGATAAATTGCATATTCATTGTGTTGACGGGCATTATCACCTGTTTCGGCTATGTATAAATATTTCCTGTCCTGATCCGGGCCGGCTCCGATCGCCAGATCTTCCCAATCCCGATTCACAGCTCCGGGTAATTTAACGGGAGTTTTTAATGCTCCGTCATGCCCAACCTGTAATAATATTGCACCATTATGGCTATCCTCAATCATCCAGATAGAACCCGGCTGGGAATAACTATCTGCAATTCCGGAAACCTCACCGGGAAAATCGCTGGCAAGCAGCACTCCGGTTGCTTCCTTAAAAACCGGGTTAAAGTCGGATGATTCTCCTGACTTCGAGCATGCCAATAGACAAATACCAAGCAGTATTCCTACGGGTTTGGGGTAAAAATGCAGCATATAAGTAAAAGTAAACACTTATATGCTGCATGCAAATTATTGGAAGAGTAATTTCTCGATTGTTTCAGTTCCAGATGCTGTATTCCGAACTTTCAGGAAATAAATACCTGGTTTCATAGACAACTGGCGCTGAATGGTAACCGTCATCGGTCCGCTTACTGCTTTTTGAGTCTGGTACAATACCTGTCCGGCTGCATTCATCAGATCCAGCTGATACATTCCCGGCTGGTTTGCCTGGAAGGAAATATGAACCATCTCCTTAACAGGGTTTGGATAAATCCGGATGGGCAGCACTGCACCATTTTCCATCTTCAGTTTCAACAGATTGGAATAGCTGATTTTTCCACTCTTATCAAGTGCCTTGATCCGGTATTGGTGAATTGGATCAAGCAGGCGGTCATCCGTATAGCTGAATTGCAAACCTGCCCTGTTGTTCGTAACACTTACTTCACCTATTACCTGAAACTCATTGGAAACAGGATTCAAACGCTCTACCTGATATCGGATAATATCACCTGTTTGAATATGATTCCAGCTCAACTGATTTGATTTACGAATAGTTTTTCCATTAAGCTTCAGTTTGTCAGAAAGAACACCACCGCAATTTCCGGTTACATTGTAATAGTTGAGCCTTACCAGGCAACCATTATTTACTGAAACTCTTGCCACATATTCTCCGATGCTGTTAGGCTCCAGATATGGAATCATATATTCCCTGTCTGTTCCTACCAACACACTGTCCGTTTCAGATAATTTTTGGTACCATTCATAACTTGCATTTGCAAAATTGGGAACTGATAAGGTTACATCCGTGTAATAACAATCCGACTGGGCGGTTACCACTATATTTTGCAGCGGAAGAACACTCACATCATTCAGTGTTGCATTACCGCAATAATCCACCACTCTTAAGCGAACCAGTGAATAACTGTTTCCGTTATTAATACTGAAAACCGGACTTGCCTGAGGTGGTGCCACAATGGAAGGAGCAGCAGGCACACTTCCGATAATTTCATACATAAAGGGAGGTGCACCACCTGTGACATCGGCACCCACACTAAAGGAATTATTATCACATTGGAAAGATGCAGATTTATCCAGTTGAGGATACTGGTAGGCACCTACCACTACCGTATCATAGCCTTTATTAGTACAACTTCCCGGAAGATTGTATTGAACTACATAAGTAGCCGGCTCCAGATCAGTCCATTTATAGACGGCAACTGAACCAGTATTGTATGGGATATTTACCAGATTTCCGTCTTTGCGAATAATAGTGGGACTAATAATTCCCAGGTTGGAACTTACCGTGATGGTTAACTCAGAAGAACCATTCTGGTTGGCTCCGGATGGACATTTGGACAATACCTGAATATCACTGCTGAAGGTACTCATCACAGGTGTTACCATGCTACTGGTAGCACTTCCGCAATTATCTGTTAATTCAACGCGATACTGCTGTGATCCTGGTAACATATCCAGGTTTTCAACCCGAATGTTTGTACTTCCGGTTGTTACAGTTTTCACCAGTGAATCAGCCGGATTATACACATTTACTGTATAAGGACCGAATCCATTGCTCACATTCACCCGGATATTGGTTCTGTTGAATTCACAGGACGGCTGGGCTGTGAGTGAAATACCTGGTGAAGAACGACGTACTTCAAAACAACGGTTAATAGTGGTATCATAACAATTGTCGCGAATTCCTATACAATAGGATCCGTATGGAAGATTATAGAATTGTCCGTTACTGCTGGTTGATACAATATTATTTACAGAATCACGAAGCGTATAGGTTGGAGAACTGAAATTACTAACCCATTGAATTCTTGCATTGAAACCATCACAATCTCTGTTGGAAATCTGAACACTTCCAGCATTAGGAATATTCTGCGTTACATTGATACAGCGGGTGATCAGGGTGTCATAACAGTTCACATCATTTTGAACTTCCATGCAATAAGAACCATACGCAACGTTGTTGAATATTCCCGTTGAATTCGTTCCAATCACTGTTCCGGCACTATTCTTTAGAGTGAATTGAGCATTGGTAAGATTAGACAGACCGTTCAGGCTCATGGTAAAGCCGGTACATCCGCGGTTATTCACCTGCAGGCTGCCAACAGCTGGAATGTTTGGTGTAACCGTAATACATCTTCGAATAGTGGTATCATAACAATTTACATCATTCCGGATATCCATGCAATACGATCCATATGGAAGTCCGGGAAACACACCGGTTGTATTACAACCAATCAGCGTATTGGATGCATCATACAAACAATACTGAGGGTTGGTGATATTGGTTTGACCGCCAATACTCAAATCGATGGTTGTACAATTCCGCACTACATCCAACTGAGAATTTACAGATGGAGGAATGGGCAATACGGCAAAACAACGTTCAATGGTAGTATCATAACAGGCTGCATCATTGGTAATACGCATGCAATAATTGCCGTATGGAATATTGCCAAAATTCCCATTGGTGTTACAGGCGATCTGAACCCCGGACTGATTGAATAAACAATACTGAGGGTTGGTAAGATTGGTTTGTCCGGTTATGGAGACATCAAAATCTTCACATTGAGGATCAGTTACTGTAACGCTCGCGGCTACTGATGGAATGAGTGGCTGCACAGTAAAACATCTGGTTAAAGTTGTGTCATAACAGCCATCTTTTACTTCTATACAATAGGAGCCATTTGCAAGATTTGGGAAGCTGCCCGTTTTATTACAGGCGAGCTGCACACCGGAACTATTAAACAAACAGAAATTGGGGTTGGTGAAATTCACAAGTCCGCTTACGGAGGCCGTTACCTGATCACAACTGATTCTGTTTAAATTCACATTTGGATTCAGACTTAGCTGTGGTTGCGACATCGAAAAATTTCGGGTGATGGTTGTATCAAAACAATCATCCCGCACAGTAATGGAATAGGTTCCTTCCTGAATACCGGAAAACACACCGGTTGAATTACACGCAACCTGAACATTACTGCTGTTAATCAGACAATAGGTTGGGTTATTCAGATTTACCTGTCCGGTTATGGAAGCAGTGAAACTATTACAGGATTGAAAACTGGTTAATACAACATTTGCAACAGCAGGTATTTGATTATCGGACCAGTTAACACCGCGAACATTACCGCAGGCATCTTTTGTTACCAGTCGCAAAGAACGACGGGATTCCAGGTCATAGGTGAATTGATAGGTTGAATACCAGGTGGTATCACCCGGACTATTCACTGCACCATATTGAAATGAATTAAATATGGGGTTATTGGTATTTGAGTTTCCTCTTGAATCGCGCACGCGAATTTCAAAGTTTCCATCCCGGCAATTTACTCTTGAGCCACTATGATATTCAATCCACCAGTCGTAGGATAATACATTCACCCGACGGGTTTGAATTCCTCCACAGGAATCTTTCAATTCAATTGCATATTCACCACCAGGTAATCCTGAAAACACACCGGTTGAATTCGATGTACCGATTCCTGCCGGCGAAGGTGCAACAATGGTAAATGTGTAGGGAGAACGACCACCGGTTAAATTTGATACGGTGATGGTTGCATCACTGGCATTGGCGCAGGTTTCATCTGTTTTAACCAGATTAAAACGAGGGTCTTCATAGGTACCCGGTACGATGATATTCTGCAGTTCAGCCACACAATTGGTGGATACGTCCTGAACCATAACCGTATAGGTTCCTGCAGAAAGACCGCTTATTGTTGAAGAAGAAGTATAGGGGGTATTGATTGGACCCAGAACCCGGTAATTGTAATTTCCGCTACCACTGGAAGCAGATACAGTGATGGAGCCGGTTGCCATACACCTTGACTCTTGCGATACTGCAGAATTCACTGTAAGTGTACAAGTCTGCGCATGTAGCTCCTGATAGTGAATTAAGGTGTAAAGAATGGTTAGGAATAGGTAGAGTTTTTTCATAGTCGGATTTGGATTCAGAGATATAACGTCAAAATTCTATCTACCGTCGATGAAATGAAAGCTTTTATCGAAAATTTCGACGAATGGATACCCAGATTGAGTAGTAGTACCTAGGGTTTGTAGAAAAAATACGATAAAAAAATATCCCCTGTCTGATTTAAGTTTATCAAACAGGGGATGTCAAATTAATTTTTAATCAATCTATTATTCAGGTTTCCTGAACAAACCCTTTTTTCACGGCATACATAACTAACCCAGCCATTGATTTGGCACCGGTTTTTGTTTTTAATTTATCCCGGATAGCTTCCACTGTTCTGGGACTGATATCAACAATATCAGCAATTTCCTTAGTGGTTTTTTCCTCACACATCAATTTAAGAATCCTGATTTCTTTATCGGTTAATTGCGCGTCCAATAAATGATCGGGTTCTGTTTTACGGGTTCTCAAACCTGTAAGCAGGGCTTTATTGGTTAACTCATTAAAGAAGAATTCCTGTTCATAACAGGTTTTAATTGCCTGATAAATAGTTTCTGAATCAGAATTTTTTGTCAGATAGGAATTTGCTCCAATTTCCATGAGTTTAGAAATCATGGAGTGGTCATTGTGCATGGATAGGATGATCACTTTAACATTCGGATTTACTTTACGAATTTCAGGAAGTGTCGTAATCCCATCCATTATAGGCATCTGTATGTCAAGCAGTATAACATCAGGCTCAATGTGTTTGAGCAGGTTCAATAATTGCATTCCATTATCTGCCTCTGCAATCAACTCTACATCTTTCTTTGCAGAGAGCGCAGTTTTGACACCGGCACGGAAAAGTGCATGGTCATCTGCAATAGCAACCTTAATAGGATTGTTCGGGTCTGGTTTTTTCATACGGTGAATTTTGCGAATTGGGAAAGGTCATTTTTCGGAACCTTTCGGTTTGCAAGTTGTAAAAATTCCTGAACATTCACTATAGTAGTTCTACGTAAATATACCAGTTCGGAATATACCATATTTGCAATTTCCTATAAATTTAGCCTTTTTATCATCGTAACTACCCTTCCTCCGGGTCGAAATTTTACGAATATTGCAGTATTTCCTGTATTGCTAAAATTCAGCAATTCCGCTCTTGTACCTGATACCAGCTCCACCTATCTTTGTTTCAGAAGTTGATTGACGGGAATCGAAACTCCAACCATCCAATGTCCAGTAACAACCGTCCAGAACTCTTTCAATATCTTATGAAACCGGCGAGTCCTATGTCAATCAACTTTCTTTTCTAAGATCCATGAAAATCCCGGGAATCAGACTTCTTTAAATGGAGTTTAATGTAACTCCCAATTACCCTAATATAACCGTTGACCTGACTGGAAAACCAGCTCTTTATAGATTTATGCCTGCTTTGTATGCAACAGGTGAGTAGTAGCGAAGGTGGATTTAAAACCATTTGGCCCAATAAACGGAGTGAATGTTTATGAAATCAGCAGTCAGCCTTCTAGGTTTACTTAATTCCGTGGAGCATTACAAGGCAGGCTTTTTGTATTCTTTGAAGTACCGATTCAGAAAACAAACCGCATTCCCTGAGCAGAATTTCTGCAGTAATAAGGCTGGTTCAAAACAACCATTTTCTGGCAAAAACCAGTATCCCCTGCGTTTCAGCATGTAATCCTCCAAAAGTTTCAATAGTTCCATACCAAGCTTTGAAAAGTCCATAGAGCCAATACATCCATCAGGAGGATTAACCGAACCATCAAAATCACTTCCAATACAAATCATATCCCAGGCTGGCAGGAGGGCCCTGTCTAATACTTCCACTATGTGTTGAATCTGGGACCAAACAAGTACAGCAGCCGGACTCACTTTTTTCTGCGCTGCAAGGAAAGGTGCTTTTCTAAGAAATGATTTACAAGCCAGCCTTCGGGTATCTAACTGAATGGCAAATAATCCTCCTGACTTTGAAATCGTTATTAATTCTTCATCATAAAAATTAATGCCTGCATTGTAGAAAAGGTATTCAGCACCGGGTATTGTTGTTTCTCCGCAGCTTTTCCTGCCTGTAACTCCCCCATGGCTTACAATTACCGGAAGCCAGTGAGCAGTTCCATAATCGCTTCGCAGGATATCGAAACATTGTTTCCTTGATTTGAGACTCATGTGCTTTACATCAATCAAAATAGGCGCACCATTTTCATTACTGATCAATTCGTGAAGTGTATTTATTCCTAATTCCGTAAATCCTTCATTTAGGCCTTTTTTCTGGTTAACAACAGGCCCCAAAACTTCCAGACTTTGTGCGTGTCCACATAAATCATTGTAAAAATTATGTGCAAACGTGATATATACGGGAGGATGCTCCCATTGTTTCACAGCCTGTATTATTTCAACAACTTCATCCGGGTCTGCTTTCCGACCAAAGGCTGCCAAGCCTGTATTGAATACATGGGCACCTTCAATACTCAAAACCACACCAAGCCGGTTTTGGTCAGCTATCACCTCCTCCAGTTCACGGGCAGTAGAAATAAATGTCCAGCTTCGATTTGCACCATTAACTGATGAACTGCGCTGCCCATTTTTAATGAACTCATATTCCATCTTCAAATCATGGAAATAATCCAGATGCTTCTGTAGATGTCTTATTCTGTTATAGCCAATTCCAGTAATAAGGTCCGATGTAAATGCAGAAATCTTTCCTCTGCCTGTAAGGTTGATAAAAAATCCCTTTTCAAATGGATACATTGACACAAAGGCCAGTTTCACATTTCCAGAAGACATTGCTGTAAAATCGGCTTGTGAGTAGGCTGAAATTCCCGAAATATTTTTAACCAGCCGGCGTGCCGGAGTAAGTGGCTGGTGATGCCACAGGTTACAACGTGGATCAGATTCCGAAGAAACATTAAACGAATGTCCAAACGTTTTAAGATTCGGATGACAATGTATATCAACAAAATAATAGTCATTCATACTCACTTATTTTGAGATTCACATGACCAATTATAAACTTTCGGAGATTCAATATAAGTTAAGCGAATATCAGGGAATCAGCAAATCAGATTAGGGCATAAAAAAAGGTGCAGCTGTTGCTGCACCTTATTATTGTGAATTCCAGTTTGCTTATTAAGCTCCTTCGCCTTCTCCGCCTTCCAGCTTCTTCTTGAGTTCAGCCAGTACACCGAGATCACCCAAAGTAGCTTTTTCAACTTTACTTTGGATATTCTTAACCGCTTTCTTGGTTTTGTCTGCTTCAGCTTTAGCTTCTTTCTTAACCGCTTCTCTTTCTTCTGCTTTAGCAACTTCCCAGGTGCGTGCGTGACTTACAACAATCCGCTTTTCGTTACGGTCGAATTCGATTACCAAAAACTGATTGGTTTCTTCTGCATTTACTGAACTACCATCTTCTTTTGCAAGGTGACGGTTAGGAGCAAATCCTTCCAATCCATAGGGCAATTGAACAATAGCACCTTTGTCATCCTTACGGATTACGGTTCCTTCATGAACTGTTCCGATAGCAAATGTATCTTCCAGTGCATTCCAGGGATCTTCTTCCAGTTGCTTGTGTCCAAGTTGCAGTTTGCGGTTTTCTTTATCTATTCCCAGGATGATAATATCGATTCTCTCTCCCACTTTAGTGTACTCGGAAGGATGGTTGAATCGCTTCAGCCAGCTTAGGTCACTGATGTGAATCATACCACCAATACCAGGCTCCAGTTCAACAAATACACCGTAAGGAGTAATGTTTTTCACCAGACCGCTATGACGGCTTTCAACAGGGAATTTATTCTCGATTTCATTCCAGGGATCAGGAGTCATTTGTTTGATAGAAAGGCTCATCTTGCGTGCGTCCTTATCCAGGGTAACGATTTTAGCTTCGTACTCATCACCCAGTTTAAAGAATTCTTTCGCATTGATGGGGGTATTAGCCCAGGTAATCTCACTAACGTGAACCAGACCTTCCACTCCAGGCATAATTTCCAGGAATGCGCCATAATCTTCAATATTTACAACTTTACCTTTCACTACATTACTTTCAGTAACGTTTTCAGGCAGCACATCCCAAGGATGTGGAGTAAGTTGTTTCAGACCAAGGCTGATCCGCTTTTTGTCGTCGTCGAAATCCAGCACAACAACATTCAGTTTCTGGTCGAGTTTCAACACCTCTGAAGGGTGGTTGATACGACCCCAGCTGATATCGGTAATGTAGAGTAATCCATCCAGACCACCCAGATCCATAAAGGCACCGAAATCGGTGATATTCTTGATGGTTCCTTCCAGTACCTGACCTTTTTCGAGTTTGCCCATGATCTCGGCACGTTGTGCTTCGATATCGCTTTCAATCAGTGCTTTGTGTGATACTACAGCATTCTTGATGGCTTCATTTACTTTCACCACTTTGAATTCCATTGTTTTACCAACAAACTGATCGTAATCAGTTACCGGCTTCACATCAATTTGAGAACCTGGCAGGAAGGTTTCCATACCAAATACATCAACGATAAGACCACCTTTTGTTTTGCTGGTAACGGTACCAGTAACAATTTCACCAGTTTTGTGAACTTCCACGATTTTTTCCCATGCACGGGTAATACGAGCCTGTTTGCGGCTTAGGTGAAGATGGCCCTGACGGTCTTCTTTTTCCACCACCATAACTTCCACTTCATCCCCAATCTTCAATCCCTGAAGATCACGGAATTCGTTTAAAGAAATCAAACCATCACTTTTGAATCCGATGTTCAGAACTACGTCGGTTTTAGTTAAACCAACAACAGCTCCTTTAATCAGTTCTCCATCAGTGATAGCAACGAAAGTTGCTTCGTACACTTTGTCGTACTTTGCTTTTTCTTCAGAATTGTAAGAAGAAACATTCCGCTTGTCGATGCTCCAGTCGAAATCATCGTGGGCAGTGGCTACCTCAACAGGTGCCTCAGGTGCAGTTATTGTCGCTGTAGTTGCTTCTGCGGGTGCAGCAGCAGACTCCTGATCATCAGCGTTTAATTGTTTAGCAAAAATGTTTTGAAACATATTGTTTTCCCGATGGTTTTATTCGGGCCTGCAAAGATAGGTAAAATCAGCTTCCCGGCTGCTTTTTAAGCTATTTTTTAACGATGGAATGTGCTGCCAGCCAGCCGCTGGTCCAGGCATGCTGAAAATTAAAACCACCGGTAATTCCATCTACATCCAGCACCTCCCCCGCAAAATAGAGTCCGGGATGTAAACGGCTTTCCATTGTAGCAGGATTTATGTCGGCCAATAAGATTCCACCAGCTGTTACGAACTCCTCTTTAAAGGTTGTTTTTCCATGCACCTCCAACTCCATGGCACACAATAGTTTAACCAGCTTATTTTGTTCCCGGGCAGGTAATTCACCCCATTTAGCCTCAGGATCCGCTCCTGCTTCTTTTAACAGGTATTCCCAAAATCGATGTGGTAAGCTAAATGGATTTCTGTTTATTAATTTAAGTGCCCCCTTCTCATTGCGGAACAACCGGATAAAGTCAAGTAAACTTTGCTCATGATAAAGCGGGACCCAGTTGATCAATACACGGAATTCCCAGTTTTTTTCAGCCAGCTCACGTGCCCCCCAGGCACTTAAACGCAAAATAGCCGGACCGCTTAAACCCCAATGGGTAATCAACACTGGTCCTTTTTCCAACAGTTTAGTTCCGATAATTTTAACCTGAGCCGGATCTACCACAACTCCCATCAGTTCCCGGATCGTATGCCCCGGCAGGTTAAATGTGAACAGCGATGGAACCGGATCCTGAATACTATGTTTGGTAGATCCAAGCCAGTCAAACTGACTACTTTTGGGATACCCGCCGGTTGCTACACATACAGTATCTGCTAAATACTCATTGGTTTTTGTTTTGATGCGCCATTTCCCATCTGATTGCAACAACTCCTGAACATCCTGATTCATCCTGATCTGAACACCGTATTTAGCGGCTTCTGCCAATAAACAGCCGATAATTGATGCTGAGTCGTTGGAAACAGGAAACATCCGGCCATCATCTTCCACTTTTAAAGCCACTCCTCGCTTTTCAAACCATTGAATGGTATCAGATGGATTAAAATAGCCAAAGGTTTTTTTTACAAACTTCTCCCCTCTTGGGTACTTTTTTGACAAAGCAGGCACTTCAAAACAGGCATGCGTCACATTACATCTTCCTCCTCCGCTGATTCGGACTTTCGACAACAGTTTGGAAGATTTCTCCAGTACTATAACATTTAATGCCGGATCCAAAGCCGCCGCATTTACGGCACAAAAGAAGCCGGCTGCTCCTCCACCAATTACAACTAATGTCCGTTTATCCATACAGACAAAAATACAGGAATACCGGCGCATCAATTGTTGCAAACCAATGGATAATAAGACTCATAAAAAAACAGAGAGCGTACATTCGGTAATCGGATATCCTCAATTTCAGAAAACATCAGATCTTCCACAAGAAATCGCAACATTTCCTTTCCGGATAGTTCTCCCCTGAAAATTATTTCAATGCCGTTATCGATCAATTTTTTTAGCAGTATATCGATCTGTTTGGAGCATTCATTATCGGTTCTGGTTTCCGTGAGATCAGGTAGCGGCGGTTCCCCAATAAAACGGTGTATTGTAATTTTTTCGGAATGAATCATGCCTTCAATAGCCATTACCATTTTCAGAAATGCATGTTCCATTTCAAGACTTGCCCCGGCTGAAATATGCACCTCCGCACCTTTTTCAGCCTGCAGCCGGATCCTCATCAGTTCATTTTCAATTCTCAATTGTTCCTGGGGATCTTCACCGAAATGCAGGGATTCATCAATGTTTTTCATTGTACCATGTTTTAATGTCAGGAATAAATTCTGTCCAGTGTAAACATGATAAATAAAAATAACCTGGTCAGGAGTGAAAACACCCTTTCTGACCAGGTTAAAAAACGGGTGCGGAAGCACCTATCCGTAAATCAGCTAACTAAATTGGAATTTGATTTCTCAGCTGTTTCAATCTCCTCAAAGCTGGAAAGGATATCAGCTTTTCCTCTGCGAACGCAAATTGTATGTTCAAAATGTGCAGCAGGTAAACCATCCTTGGTTTTTACTGTCCAGCCATCATCATCATACCAAACTTCTTTTACCCCCATATTAATCATTGGTTCAATTGCTATCACCAATCCATCTTTTAATTTTGCACCACTCCCTCTTCTTCCATAATTTGGCACCTGTGGTTCTTCATGTAAATGCCGCCCTAACCCATGTCCAACCAGTTCTCTAACCACACCGTATTTGTGCTTACGTTCTGCAAAATCCTGAATCGCAAAAGAGATATCTCCAACTCTGTTTCCGGCAATTGCTTTTTCAATACCAAGATTAAGAGATTCCTTGGTAACCTGTAATAACTGTTTTGTTTCATCAGATATGGTTCCTACAGCAAATGTGTATGCACTGTCTCCATGGAATCCATTTTTGTAAACACCAACATCAACTGATACGATATCACCCTCTTTAATCGGTCGATCATTTGGAAATCCGTGAACTACAGCATCATTTACACTAATACAACAGGTAAATGGAAATCCTTTATAATTTTTGAAAGAAGGAACGGCTCCATGATCACGGATAAATTGTTCTGCCAGTTCATCCAACTGCAGCGTTGTCATACCCGGACGAATGGATCTAGCTACCTCGGCAAGTGTTTTGCTAACCAATAAACTACTTTCCCGGATCAGTTCAACTTCGGCACTTGTTTTATAATATATCATGCGCTAAAAAAAAATTCCCGGCAAAGGTAGTCCTTTACCGGGAGTTATAAGTTATGTCCAAATCTGAACCTTAAATTGTAGTTGTACTAACAGCCTGACGCCCCTGAATTCTTCCACTTTTCATCAGGCCATCGTATTGACGCATCAGCAATTGTGTCTCAATCTGCTGCAGCGTATCCAATACCACACCTACCATAATAAGCAGGGAAGTACCACCAAAGAAGGAAGCAAATCCCTGGGTAATACCAAGCCGCTGGGCAAATCCGGGTAAGATACCTACCAGTGCAAGAAGTATTGCTCCGGGTAAGGTAATCCGGTCCATTACACTGCCAATATAATCAGCCGTATCCTGACCAGGTTTTACTCCTGGAATAAAACCATTGTTTCTTTTCAGATCCTCTGCAATTTGCTTGGGATTAAAGATCAGTGCTGTATATAGGAAAGTAAATCCAATTACAATTACCGCATAAATAACCATATGCCATGCATTCCTGGGATCAGAAAAAATTCTGGCTATACCCTGACCTGAGTCAAAACTCGTATAGGAAAACAGGGTAGGCAGAAACATAATTGCCTGAGCAAAAATGATTGGCATAACACCAGCACCATTCACTTTCAGAGGCAGGAATTGTCTTGCACCACCAAACTGTTTGTTACCAATAATCTGCTTTGCATACTGAACCGGAATCTTACGAACTCCCTGTACCAGTACAATCAGGCCCATAATGATGGCAATCAATACAGCGATTTCAATAACGAATACCAATAATCCTCCACTGCCTCTGTTACTTTTAGCTGCCCATTCCTGGATTGCAGATTGCGGCAAACGGGCCAGGATACCAACCATAATGATGAGAGAAGTACCATTACCCAGACCTTTATCTGTAATTTTTTCACCCAGCCACATTACAAACAGGGTACCTGCAGTAAGGACTACGGTTGTTGAAAGCCAGAAATAAGGTGAATAAGAAGCCAATAAAGCCGGACCATTCACCTGATTCAGATAGGCAACATATGCACCTGCCTGAACAGCTGTAACTGCCACAGTGAGATAACGGGTCCATTGATTGATTTTCTTACGTCCACTTTCTCCTTCTTTCTGAATTTTCTGCATCTGTGGAACCAGGATGGTCATCAGCTGCATAAAGATAGAAGCAGAAATATAAGGCATTATACCCAATGCAAAAATGGATGCCTGGGAAAAGGCACCACCTGCAAAAGCATCAATCAGTCCAAGTGCTCCTGATTTTGCTGTTTCGGTATCAATTTTGTTCGGATCCAAACCGGGCAATACGATATGCGCCCCGATTCTGTAAATCAGAATTAGCAGCAGTGTAGTTATGATCTTACTTCTTAACTCTTCAATGCTCCAGATATTCTTCAGCGTCTGAATTAATTTCTTCACGGATTTCTGAGATTTAAGTGAGCCTCCAATAAAAAAGGACGCATTTTTCCAATGCGTCCGGCAAGATAAAGAAAATTACTTTACAATTTCAATTGTTCCCCCAGCCGCTTCAATGGCAGCTTTAGCCTTCTCACTGGCAGCGTTCACCTTAAAATTCAGCTTAGCTTTCAACTCTCCGGTACCAAGAATCTTAACATGATCGGTATGACCAATCAGACCATTGATATAAAGCGTTTCCAAATTAAATTCAGTCAGACTGTATTTTTCTGCTAATTGTTCAATTTGACCCAGATTGAATACTTTGTATTCAATACGATGGATATTGGTAAAGCCTCGCTTGGGAACACGACGCTGAATCGGCATTTGACCACCTTCATGCGCACGTTTGGACTTGTAACCGGCCCGGCTCTGTCCACCTTTATTACCTTTTGTAGAAGTACCACCTTTACCGGATGCTTCACCTCTACCTAATCTTTTTTCTTTGTGCGTTGCGCCTTCTGCTGGCTTTAAATTGTGCAGGTTCATTTTACTTGATTTTAAACTTTCGGGGAATCACCCCTCGCATGAATGGTGAAAAGTGAAAGGTGAAAGGTGAAAGACCTTTCCACCTCATTTAAGCTTCCTCCACCTTTAAAAGGTGTTCAACTTTGCGTACCATACCCAGAATCTGAGGGGTTGCTTCAACCTCGCGGGAGGCATTCATCTTTCTCAGACCGAGTGCCTGAAGGGTCAGCTTTTGACTTTCCGGACGGTCGATGGCACTTTTAACTTGTGTGATCTTAATCTTTTTCATCTCTATACTGATTGGGAGATTATCCATTAAATACTTTCTTCAGACTAACTGTACGGGTCTTAGCTACCTGGATGGGTTCTTTCAAAGTAGCGAGAGCTTTGAAAGTTGCTTTCACCACGTTATGAGGATTAGCAGAACCAAGGCTTTTTGCCAATACATCGGTAATTCCGGCGCTTTCCAGTACAGCACGCATACTACCTCCGGCAATTACACCGGTACCGTGTGCGGCAGGCTTAATCAATACTTTAGCTGCACCTTCTTTAGCCAGCTGATCGTGTGGAATAGTTCCATGCATTACAGGAACTTTGATCAGGTTTTTCTTTGCATCTTCAATACCCTTGGTGATAGCTTCCTGAACTTCTTTGGCTTTGCCGAGTCCGTGACCTACCACACCATTTTCATTTCCTACCACAACAAGTGCAGAGAAACTGAATGCACGACCACCTTTGGTAGTTTTCACAACACGATTGATTGCAACTACTTTCTCCTTGAGCTCAAGGTCACCGGCTTTTACTTTATTTAAAATTACTTGTGCCATTTATTGCAGAAATTAAGTTGAGTTTAGATGATTTGGTACGTTGAATTAGAATTGAAGTCCTCCTTCACGAGCACCATCTGCTACTGCTTTAATACGACCATGGTAGAGACGACCGCCCCGGTCGAATACAACCGAAGTAAGACCAAGTGCCGTTGCTTTGGTAGCAATCGCAGCTCCTAACAATTTGCTCTTTTCAGATTTGGTGCCTTTTTGAGCAACAATATCCTTATCACGGGTTGAAGCTGCAGCCAGTGTAACACCATTTTCATCGTCAATCAATTGTACATATGTTTCGGCATTGCTGCGGAAAACTGACAGACGGGGTTTCTGAGCAGTACCAGATACTTTTTTACGTATGCGGTACTGAATCTTCTGCCTTCTGATTGATTTCGTTTCCATTTCTATTTATTTATAGCTCCGATACTGCCGGAGAAATTGAATAATTATTATTTAGCTTTTTGTGGTTTATCTGTTATTTACCAGCAGATTTACCAGCTTTCTTACGAACCACTTCACCAACAAAACGAACACCTTTTCCTTTGTATGGTTCTGGTTTACGCAGACTGCGAATTTTCGCTGCAACCTGACCTAGTAGTTGCTTATCAACACCTTCCAGAAGAATTTTTGGGTTTTGTCCTTTTTCTGTAAGTGTAGCTACTTTGATTTCACTTGGGATTTCAAAAATAATATTGTGAGAATATCCCAACGCAAGATCCAGTGTATTGCCTGTATTCGCTGCCTTGAAACCCACACCTACCAATTCCATTTGTGCTTTGAATCCTTCTGTTACACCCTTTACCTGGTTGGCAAGAAGGGCACGATATAAACCATGCATGGCACGGTGGCGGATCTGGTCGGTTGGACGCTTGATCAGTACTTCATTATCAACTACTTCCACGATGATATCGCGATCTATCGGCTGCTTCAGTTCCCCTTTGGGACCTTTCACTGTGATCACGTTATCTTTTCCAACTGTTACAGTAACGCCGGAAGGAATTGTGATGGGTTTTTTACCTATACGAGACATGTCAAAAAATTGATTTGTTAAGCAAAGGATTGCTGATCGGTCAGACGGGTATAGGACGCCTTAATGTATCAACAACCAGTTATATATGAATTGCGCAATGTTGCCATTGCGCAATAAGTTGATTAGTAAATGTAACAAAGTACCTCACCACCTACATTCTGCGATTTGGCTTCCTTATCAGTCATTACACCTTTGGAAGTGGAAAGAATCGCAACACCCAATCCGTTCTTTACACGAACAAAATCAGCCGGTTTAGCATATTGGCGCAAACCAGGACGGCTAACACGCTCCAGACTCTGAATCGCAGGTGTTTTGGTAGATGGATCATATTTCAGGGCGATTTTAATAAGGCCCTGTTTGTTATCTTCTTCAAATTTGTACTTCAGGATATATCCTTTATCGTACAATATTTCAGTAATACGCTTTTTCAGGTTAGAAGCAGGAATCTCCACTATTCTGTGACCAGCCATTTGAGCATTCCGAATGCGGGTCAGGAAGTCTGCTATAGGATCAGTAACCATTGTCTTAAATAAGTTTGATTGATAATTGTTTTACAATGCGATATCCTATCTGATATCTACAATTTAATAGTTCCTGCTGGATCTTGTTTTACCAGCTGGCTTTCTTAACTCCAGGAATCTTACCGGCCAGTGCCATATCACGGAACATGATCCTTGATAATCCGAAATAACGCATATAGCCTTTCGGACGACCAGTCAGCTGGCAGCGATTCTTCAAACGAACGGGAGAAGCATTTTTTGGAAGGGTATCCAATGCCTGGTAATCTCCGGCTGCTTTAAGCGCTGCACGCTTTTCAGCAAACTTAGCTACCATAGCTTCTCTTTTCCTTTGTCTGGCTTCTACTGATTTTTTTGCCATATTAAAAATTAAAAAGTATTCTTTATTGTGCGTTTTCGCCTTTTCTGATATTACGGAAAGGCATTCCCATTTCTTTCAACAATTCATACGCTTCTTCATTCGTAGTAGCTGTTGTAACAAACGTAATATCCAGACCTGTAATCTTATTCACCTTATCAATATCAATTTCAGGGAAGATGATTTGCTCTGTAACACCCAGGGTATAATTACCACGGCCGTCAAAAGCTTTCTCACTGATTCCTTTGAAGTCACGTACACGTGGAAGTGATACTGAAATCAAACGATCCAGGAATTCATACATCTTCTCGCCACGCAGGGTAACACGAGCACCAATGGGCATGTTCTTACGCAGTTTGAAATTCGAAATATCTTTTTTGGACATAGTAGCAACGGCTTTCTGACCAGTAATGGTAGACAGCTCTTCCACTGCAATGTCAACCAGCTTCTTGTCGGCCACAGCGCCATTAACGCCACGGTTTAGACAGATTTTGGTAAGTTTTGGCGCCTGCATAATAGTGCCATAGCCAAACTTTTTCATTAAGGCAGGTACAACTTCCTTTTTGTACTTATCTGCCAGACGCGGAGTATATTTAACGGTACTCATTACTTAATTACCTCCCCTGATTTTTTAGCAACACGAACTAATTTTCCGGCTTCACGGGTACGCTTAACTTTAGTTGCGGCACCAGCTTTAGCATCCCACAACATAATGTTGGAGATATTGATGGCAGCTTCCTTCTTTACAATACCACCTTTGGTATTCTGGGCAGAAGGTTTCGTGTGTTTGGTGATGATATTCACCCCTTCCACTATTACACGGCCTTCATCAACCATAACTTCCAAAACCTTGCGTGGTTTTTTCAGGTCTTTGTCGTCGCCGGTAATAACCACCACCGTGTCGCCCTTTTTAATGTTGTATTTCGCTTTGAATCTTGTGCTCATGTAGATTCTGTTTATCTAGTTTATCACTATTGTTTGGTGCCCGTGCCCCAATCGGGGCGCAAAGGTACGATTATAATACTTCCGGAGCAAGAGAAATAATCTTCATATATCCCTTGTCGCGCAGTTCTCTTGCAACAGGTCCGAAAATACGCGTACCACGAGGTTCATCCGAGTTGTTTAACAATACCACGGCATTGTCGTCAAAGCGGATATATGAACCGTCTTTCCGGCGTAACTTGTTCTTGGTACGAACAATAACCGCTTTGGTAACAGTACCTTTTTTAATACCTCCTGCAGGAATGGCATCTTTAACAGTTACAACAATCTTGTCACCAATCCGGGCATAGTCCTGTCCGCTGTTTCCCAACACGCGAATAACCAGCACTTCCTTGGCTCCACTGTTATCAGCTACATTCAGTCTGCTTTCTTGCTGAATCATCTTTAATTAATTTATTCAATTAGTAATGTAAAACAGAGGGATTACTTCACTTTCTCTACGATCTCCACCATTCTCCAGCGTTTTGTTTTGCTGAGTGGACGGGTTTCCATAATCCGGACCATGTCACCAATGCTGCACTCGTTTTTCTCGTCGTGTGCATGGAATTTAGTGGTCTTTTTTACGAACTTACCGTAGATGGGGTGTTTCACCTTTCTTTCCACTGCAACAGTAACGGTCTTTTCCATTTTGTTGCTGGTTACTACACCAATCCTTGTTTTACGCAAATTTCTTTCAGCCATTGTTATCTTTTTTAGCTTATTCGCTTTTTGAATACACCTGGACTACCCGATCAGGCAGTGGCCAGTTTTTTGGTTAATTCCGTTTTCAGGCGGGAAATATCCCTGCGAAGTGAACGAATACTCATCGGATTCTCCAGCGGAGTGATCGCATGTGCGAACTCCAGCTTCTTCAGACGCAGTTCATCTTCCTGGATGCGAGCCTTGAGATCAGCCAAACTCATGTCTTTCAGGTTGGCTACGAAATCTGTGGTCTTCTTTGACATCGTATGGTCGATTTTTTTGTTATTAGCTTAAGACTGTAATTCACGACGAATTACAAACTTTGTTTTAATTGGTAACTTCTGAGCAGCCAGTTCCATTGCGGCTTTGGCAGTTTCTTCAGATACACCATCGCACTCAAACAGAATACGACCGGGCTTTACTACTGCAGCCCAATGATCAGGGTTACCTTTACCTTTACCCATCCTTACTTCAGCGGGCTTTTTGGTAACTATTTTGTCAGGAAAAATGCGGATCCAGACATTCCCTTCCCTTTTCATGGAACGGGTCATTGCCTGACGGGCACTTTCAATCTGGCGATCGGTCATCCACACTGTTTCCAATGCCTTCAAACCGAAGGAGCCAAATGACAGACTGGTGCCACGTTTTGCATTACCTTTCACAGGCATTTTCTGCATCTTCCTGTGCTTGGTTCTTTTTGGCTGTAACATCTCTTATATTAATTTGTCAATGTTCTTAAATCTGATACCTTCTAACTTCTCACTTCCCACTTCTCACTTCCTTAGCCTCTGCGGCGGTCGCCTCCACGGCCTCCACCTCCACCACCTCTTCTGTCTCCACCGCGATCGCCACCACCACGACGGTCATCGCCGCCACGGCCTTCCCGACGATCACCCATCGGTCCGCCTTCTTTTCCACTGATTATATTCGGATTCAGGTCACGCTTTGCAAGTACTTCACCTTTACAAATCCATACTTTGATACCAATTTTACCATAAACAGTCAGGGCAAATACATTGGCATAATCAATATCCATCCGCAGGGTATGCAATGGCGTACGACCTTGTTTGATTTCTTCAGAACGGGCAATTTCAGCTCCACCCAAACGACCACTCACTTTCACCTTGATTCCCTCAGCACCCATCCGTAAAGCGGATGCAATGGCCATCTTGATAGCACGTTTGTAGTTGATCCGGTTTTCGATCTGTTTAGCGATGGTATCTCCAACGATGTTGGCATCCAGCTCCGGACGACGAATCTCCAGAATATTAATCTGAACATCATCCTTGCCAGTCAGCTTCTTCAATTCTTCCTTGATACGATCCACCTCATTACCACCTTTTCCTATGATGATACCAGGCTTGGAAGTATGAATTGTAATGATCAACTTACCAAGGGTACGCTCTATAACAATTTTAGATATTCCTCCTTTGTTAATACGCGCCATCAGGTAGGTACGGATCTTGTGATCCTCAATCAACTTGGTTGAGTAGTCTTTTTTACTGCCAAACCAGTTGCTTTCCCAACCGCGGATGATTCCCAACCTTGCACCAATAGGATTTGTTTTCTGACCCATTTGTTTGGTATATTAAGTTTATACGATTGATTATTTAGTATCTACAACTACAGTTACGTGATTGCTACGTTTGCGAACACGGTAACCGCGACCCTGAGGAGCCGGACGCATACGCTTTAGCGTTCTTGCACCGTCAACAAAAATGGTTTTTACAACCAGTTGGGTCTCATCACCACCTTCATTTGACTGCTTCCAGTTGCTGATGGCACTTACTACCAGTTTGCGCAAAGGAACAGCGGGATGCTTGGCATTGTGTTCCAACACTGCCAGCGCCTTTTCTACTTCCATGCCACGAACCAGGTCAGCTAATAAACGCATCTTTCTGGGCGATGTGGGGTAATTTTTCAGTTTAGCTACTGCTTCCATTTTTTATAAGATTCTATCTCCCGCTATAGCCTTGGCGAAGGCGGGATTAATTAATTACATTTTTTTGCTTGAGTGTCCCTTGAAGTTACGGGTAGGTGCAAACTCACCTAACTTATGACCTACCATAAACTCCGTTACATATACCGGAATGAATTTGTTACCATTGTGCACCGCAAAAGTGTGACCAACGAAATCAGGTGTAATGGTAGAACGACGGCTCCAGGTTTTGATAACCCCTTTCTTGGATTTGCCTTCGATCATATTCATCACCTTCTGCTCCAGTTTTACGTCTACGTAAGGACCTTTTTTAATTGAACGAGCCATATCTAAATTTTAGAATGCTGATTGATGATTGTAGATTATTTATTGGCTAACTTCTTACCGTTCTTGCGTTGGATAATCAGTTTATCAGAGCCTTTATGCTTACGGGTTTTCAGACCTTTTGCATATTTACCTGTTCTGCTTCTCGGATGTCCGCCTGATGCACGGCCTTCACCACCACCCATCGGGTGATCTACAGGGTTCATCGCAACACCACGGTTTCTTGGCTTGATACCCTTCCAACGATTTCTACCAGCCTTACCCATGCTCTGCAGGTTATGATCACTGTTTGATGCTACTCCAACAGTTGCATAACAATTGATCAATACCTTTCTCAACTCTCCGGAAGGCATTTTCAATACAGCATAACGCTCTTCTTTGTTGCTTAACTGGGCAGATGTACCGGCACTACGTGCAATCTTTCCACCCTGACCAGGCTGCATTTCGATATTATGAACCACCGTACCAAGCGGCATATTCTTCAGCATCAGTGAATTCCCTAATTCGGGTGCTACTGCATCACCACTGATTACTTCAGCACCAACCTGTAAGCCCTGAGGAGCCAGGATATAACGTTTTTCCCCATCTGCATAATTCAACAATGCGATGAATGTGGTGCGGTTCGGATCATATTCAATAGACGCAACTTTTGCAGGAATATCCTTTTTATTACGTTTGAAATCTACCAGACGGTACATTTTAGCATGACCGCCACCAATGTAACGCATGCTTCTGCGTCCCTGAGCATTACGGCCACCGGTTCCACCTTTCTTTTCTACCAGGCTCTTTTCCGGCTCATTGGTAGTAATTTCAGCATACGCGTTTCCAATTCTCCAGCGCGTACCTGCTGTCATTGGTTTATACTTTCTTAATGCCATCTTCTTATTTTTTGCTGCGAACTTTTCAGCGTCGCACTACTTTAATAATTGTTTTTTCAGTTAGAGTGCTCCGGTTTTCAGGATCTTTGATTTTCACCTTTCACCTTTCACCTTTCACTTCCTCCTACACCGCTCCGTACAGATCAATGGTTTCACCCTCTGCAACGGTTATCAATGCTTTTTTATAAGCAGACTTACGTCCCTGAATAAATCCGGCTTTGGTAAAGCGCGTTTTATTTTTACCAGGAATCACGGCAGTATTAACATCTACCACTGTAACACCATAAAAGGTTTCAATTGCCTTTTTGATTTCCAGTTTGTTGGCCTTCCTTGCAACTTTGAACGCAAAGCGACGCAGACTTTCCTGCTGGGCATTTGCTTTCTCCGTGAGGATGGGTTTTATCAAAACTTCAGAAAGTTTCATTTCTTTCTATTTAGAATGTAATTATTAAGCGTTTTCTTCAACCTCTGCTTCAGTAAAAACTTTGGCAGCACTTTCACTCAGTACCAGAACCTGTGAATTCACTATATCATAGGTATTCATATCGCTGAGCAGAGTAGCATTCACGGATGGAATATTACGAATACTCAGGTACAGGTTATCTCCGTCTTCAGGAAGGATATACAATGCCTTTTTATCAGCAATATTCAATGCCTTCAAGATGCCGGTGAATGTTTTGGTTTTCGGAGTTTCCAGCTTAACATCTTCAAGGATTACAATAGCACTTTCTTTTGCTTTATAAGCCAGCGCAGACATTTTTGCCAGATCCTTCACCTTACGATTCAGTTTGAAACTGTAATCGCGGGGTTTTGGTCCGAAAATAGTACCACCACCTTTGTATAAAGGGTTACGGATATTTCCTTTACGGGAACCACCGGTACCTTTTTGCTTGTGCAATTTGCGGCTGGCACCTTTAACCTCCATCCGGGTCTTTACCTTATGTGTACCCTGGCGCTGTGCTGCCAGGTATTGCTTTACAGAGAGGTAGATTACGTGATCATTCGGTTCAATCCCGAAGATCTCTTCCGGTAACTCAATGGTTCTTCCGGTCTTCTGTCCTTGTATATTTAAAACATCTACTTGCATCGTACTTCAGATTAAATGGTTTATTTCTGGATAAAAACAATGGAACCATTGTGGCCAGGAACTGAACCACTCACCAGTATATAATTCTTTTCAGGAAATACTTTCAGAATTTGCAGGCCTTTCATTTTCACACGGTCATTTCCCATGCGACCAGCCATGCGCATACCCTTCATTACACGGGATGCATCAGAAGAGTTACCAAGAGAACCTGGCGCACGTTGACGATCGTGCTGACCATGGGAAGCTTCACCTACCCCACTGAATCCATGACGCTTTACAACACCCTGGAAACCTTTACCCTTGGTATTACCCACCACATCAACTTTTTCGCCTTCTGCGAAAATTTCTGCAGTAATGGTTTCACCAAGTGATTTCTCTATTGAATAATCGCGAAATTCTGTAACGAAACGTTTGGCAGCTGTTTGTGCCTTGGAGAAGTGATTTGCTTCGGCTTTTGTAGTGTGTTTCTCTTTCTTATCGCCGAATGCGAGTTGGACTGCATTGTACCCGTCGGTCTCTTTAGTTTTAACCTGGGTCACGACACATGGACCAGCTTCGATGATGGTACAAGCAGTTTGCTTGCCATCGGGACTGAAGATGCTGGTCATCCCAATTTTTTTTCCAATAATTCCTTTCATTTAAGTTACCATTTGTGCCGCATGGTTAAAAGGACAATCCACCCAAAACAACTGATACACAGTTGAGTTTCCAGACCTGCTGGAATGGTGGTGGATGGACTTCAATCCCCGTTTGCTACTGACCTTTTCCGATCTTGTCCGCCAAAGCTTTAGCTAAGGCGGAAGGAAGTACCAGTAGTAAACAAACCCTGAACGGCTTGTTCATATTTACTTTTACTAATTATTGAATGATAAAGGATTTCCGGAGGATTTGCCTTTTCATCCAACCCCAGCGCTCTTTTCTCCACCTTCGGCGGATTGAGAGTTAGGGCAGTTATTTATAAGAACTAAGTTGCTTTTTAAAGCTTTTTTCGGTTGCTGTCTTTAAACAGCAGGCCGTCATGCCTTGATTTCAACCTCTACCCCGGATGGAAGGTCGAGCTTACTCAACGCATCAACCGTACGGGAAGAAGATGTATAGATATCCAACAAACGCTTGTGCGTACAAAGCTGGAACTGCTCACGGGCTTTCTTGTTTACGTGAGGGGAACGCAGTACGGTAAAAATTTTCTTCTGCGTAGGCAGAGGAATAGGTCCGGTTACTACTGCTCCCGTGCTACGTACTGTTTTAACGATCTTCTCAGCAGATTTGTCCACCAGATTGTGATCGTAAGACTGTAATTTGATTCTGATTCGCTGTGACATACCTATTATCCAAAAATTGAATTGGGAGTGCAAAGGTAACGGTCATTTTATAATCTGCAAAAGTTTTTTCGAACTATTTTAGCGTTTGGTGCGAACAAATAGCCGATAAATCAAAAAAAAGACCAAACCAAGACTTAAAACCGCCATTATTACTGGCAAAAAAAGCGCAGCAACCGATCCAATTCCTGCTGCCAGATGCTCCCCCGTAGCCAGCATTGAATTCCCGGTTCCCGCAGTTGTTTTCGTAGAAACCAGTCTTAATGCACTGGTTCCAAGCTGGATTGTTCCGGCAATGCCACCGCCGGTAAGTATGCCCAGCCCCCATCTCAACATGGGATCCCAGTCTCCTGTCGGTAAAAAACTGGCTGCCAGTAAACTGCCCGCTCCAATTGCCAGTGGGGTAGCTATCGTATCTAATATATTATCAATAACCGGAATATAATAAGCCAGGATTTCCAGCAGAGACGCAACGCCAAAACTGATTATAGCCTGCCAGGTTCCCATCCAGGCTTCACCTGATTCTGTCGGCATCCAACCAGTTTTCATGGCGATACTCACCACCAATAAAGGAAGAAACACCCGAAACCCACAACAGGCACTGAGCGCAATACCAAGTGAAACGGCCATTATTCCGGTGACAGGTTCCATAAGCTGGAAAATTAATCAGAATGTTTTGGATACAGCCTCATTTCTTCCAATTTAGGAACGGCCTTTCCACCAAACTGAAACTTAGATACCCGCTCAGCATCGTAACAAGTATTGCCACCGGGAGGAATAAGTAAGCCGGCAGGGCTGTTTTGTGAATCAGTAACCAGATGGGGTAATGAAAAACATATATGCCATAGGAATATTTTCCCAACCAAACCAACCATTTTGATTGAAAAAGCCAACTACATACGTTGGATGATTGAAGGATGAACGCTATCATGGCTGCCCATCCGCAGGCAATCAAGGTAAATCCGATAAATGAAACCCAGTTACTTGAATAGTGTCCATTCCAGTTTCCCGATAGAAACAAGACTAAAAAATAGATGAAAATGATTGCTGCCAATACTCCCCACCATCGCCTGTCTATCCCATACCAACCTTGCCTGGAAAGAAAATAAATCCCTGTACCTATGGCAAAAGCATCCAACCTGCATAAAAAAAACACATACCGATAAATATTTTCGAACGAGGGAAACCAATAATGAGCATAACTGCGAAAAACGATTGATATAAGTATTATCAAAACCAAAAAAATCCACTTTCCCCAACTGGTAAGCGACTTTATCACCCAAAAAAACAACGGCCACAATAAATAAAATTTCGCTTCTACCCCCAGTGACCAAAGAGGCAATAGGAAAACCATAGCGGGAAAACCGTCTAATGCATACCAGATATCCGTTTGAAATGCCCAGTAATAAAACTGGTTATACTTCAAAATCTGAAAGGACTCGGATTCTGCTCCAAATTTTAATAGTGGCACCAGCAGAAAAAACAATAACAAACTCAGGTAAGTTGCCGGTACAATCCGCAGGATACGATTTCTAAAAAACCGTATCAGGTGCTCTTTATTCAAAGTACCTTTCGACAATGATTTTGATATCAGGAACCCAGATAACACAAAAAATAAATCCACCCCCATCCATCCCCAGCTATTAATTATTTCGAAATGGTAACAAATTACCAGCAAAATTGCCAGTCCCCTGAAACCATCCAAAGCAGGCAAATTTTCATTTTCAGTTAAGGGAGAAGAATTCATTTTGCACCAGGGGGACAATGCGTTTTTAAAAACGAAGTATATAACTGACTTAAATGTTCAAATGTTCCTGCTCCTTCCGAAATGCTATGCGAGCGATTGGGATAACTCATCAACTGGAATTGCCGATTGTATTTTATTAATTCATTAATCAGCATCTCAGCATTATTGTAATGTACATTATCATCACCTGTTCCATGAATATACAGGAGATGTCCCCTCAGATTTTTAGCATAGGTAATGGGTGATCCATTTATGAAATCCTGCATGTTTTCCTGCGGCAATCCCATATATCTTTCCTGATAAATATTATCATAGGTCAACTGATTGCCCACAGCTGCAACTGAAATTCCGGTTTTATATATTTCAGGATACTGAAAAAGAAGATTTAGTGTGGCTGAACCACCACCACTCCAACCCCATACTGCAACCCGTTCCGGATCAATAAAGGACCATTTTAGAATCTCCTTTGCTGCCATTGCCTGATCCCGGATATTAACCAAACCTATTTTCCTATAAACTGATTTCCGCCAGGATCGGCCTTTAGGAACGGGTGTACCACGGTTATCCATACTAATGTAGATGTAACCATCTTCCAGCATATTCCCTTTATACAAATGATTAAATCCGGCGCCAAATTCATCCTTTGCTGTTTGTCCCCATGGCTCCGTATACACATAAAAAACTACCGGATATTTTTTGGAGGAATCGAAATTGGAAGGTTTTGCAATCCAGCCATCCATTTCTATTCCATCTACGGTACGTATTGTAAAAAACTCTACCGGTCCTGTCCTGGGAATTGTTTTATTTATTGTTTCATTGATTGATTTGGTTCCTGCTACCGCTTCCTGATTTTTTAACTGAATAATTTCCTGAACGGGTTGAATGTAATGATTGGAGAAATTGTGCCGGGCATATCTGGCGCCCGGTGAAATATCATAGTAATGAGTGCCTGCCTGATTCGCCGGACTAACACGCTCCGCCTCCCCTTTTCCATCAAGGCGACTCCGGTAAAGATAGCGTTGGGTGGCATTACCTGGACTTGTGATAAAATAGACATAATTGCCTTTTTCATCAATTGCTGCAATATCCATTACATCAAATGCTCCTTTTGTAATCAGCTGAATGGATTTGCCATCCCGGCTGATGGAATACAGATGGCGCCAACCATCTTTTTCGGATGCCCATAAAAAAGAAGCTCCCTTTTTTAGCCAATCCCATCCGCCATTGGCATAATCCTGGTCCCATGAAGGAAGAATATCAATCCATGCACTATCCTTTTCAACAAAAATTGGTGTTGTTCTTCCTGTTTCAGCATTGGCCATAAAAATTGTGGATACCTGTTGCTTCCGGTTAAGGTGTTGCATAATAAGTTCCGATGAATTGGCAGCCCACTCCATTCTTGGTAAATAAGATCCCCAGATTGGATCGTCCTCGATCTGCATCCAGTTGATCTGGCTATTCTCCAGCTCTGCAACACCAATTCTAAATGTGGATGGTTTTTCTCCAGCAACTGGATATTCTACCGGAATAACTTTGGGGTAGATTGAATCGGTCGTATTCAACATCAGATAGTCTCTGGTAATACCTGCATTAATTTGCCAGAATGCAATCTTCCTGCTATCCGGACTCCAGCGAAATCCATCACGGCAAAAAAACTCTTCTTCATAGGCCCAGTCAAATGTTCCATTGATGCGTTTACGGTTGCCATCCCTGGTCAATGCCTGAATCTGCCCGGTTTGTAAGTCTTCCACATAGAGATTGTATGCACTTACATAAGCCAGTTTTTTTCCGTCTGGCGAAATTTTGGCGAATTGCTGGCTGGAAGGAGGCAATCCGTTACCAGTTTTTATAAGCTGTCTGGTCTGTCGGTCATATACAAAATAATCTCCTCGGGTTTCATACCGCCAAACTTTTTTTGCGTTGGTGAAGAGTAATACTTTATCCTGCAGTTCAGATAATGACCAGGATTTAATTGTAAGGGGGGCTGTTGCTCCCGAGGGAGTTAACTGAGCTGCCGTAAGAAAAACGGAGTCTTTTACCCCCGAGAGGGAATGATACCGGATCGCATCTTTCTCAAGGCTGAAGTATCCGCTACCATCGGGGGTCCACTGGATCCCCCCCTGAGCTGTAACAAAATAGGAAACAAAGAAAGCGGAGATAAGTAAAACTATTCGCATGGATTTAATCTATTGGGCCCTGAAGTTAGGGAATCAGGCCCGAATAGGTTCTTCCATCCGCAGTAACTTTATAAACAAGCCGCTCCCCTTTTGAAGGATGCTTTATTTCAAAACGAAGAGTTTCGCCTTCAGCTAACTGGCTATGATAAAATTTTTCAATTCTGCTTCCTTTTTCAGAATATAATTCAACCAGAACCCTGGAATTTATGTTGGCAGTAATCTTCAAAAAAGTTCCCTTTTTTTCCTCTAAAAGACGAGCTTTCGTAGTATAATTTTTTTCATCCACAGGTAATTCAAGCTCGGGAGTAAGCATTTTCCAACGCATTATCCAGCTGTTTGAGCAGGTTACAAAATGCTGGCTCCACCCTATCATAAATCTGCCTTTTTCAAATGCTTCGTTTATTATTCTTAATGCATCAACTAAATCGCTTAATTGGCTTTTTGTAACTACCCTGTTACCCGCTAATACTTCAACAACTAGGTCATTCAAAGCTTGTACGGTGTTATCTTCTCCAAGTAAATTCTTTAGTGACAGAGGAAATTTCCAGGAATAGACTACCCTTGAATCCACGCCAACACCGCAGGGAGATAAGGAAGATGCAGCTCCTGCCGCTGAAGGTTTCAATTGTTGTGTTACCAACCAGTTTTCGAAATCCAGACGAAAATCATTGAGCAAAGCATTTCCTTCTCTGGAACGATTTAGTTCAAGTGCCAGTAATTGCTTTACCAGAGAACGATTCATATCAATCATTCCAACATCCACAGACTTTTTCATAACCACACTGGTAAAAAAAGTCTGGTCATGAATTTTTCCTAATAAAAGAGCCTGTAACGTAATCAATTGCCCCTCCTGCAATCGCAGCAATTCCGTACCACGTCTGGATCGAAGTACAATTTCCTGCTGCGAATACTGATTACCGGAAATTGATCCTGCAGGCATGGCCGCATATTGATCCGGCAAATAAGTTTTCAATAATATTGTTTCTCCACCACGAATTGCCAGGTCGTAGTTGTTCATGATAATATCTGCCGAATTTCCGGTCATCGTCCAGGAAGCTTTATGGCGGGAAGGTCTGATACTGGAAAAAGAATAATCCTGATTGGATTGGGAGTGGATATAATTGCCAAACAATATGCTGGCTGAAGTCAGTAATACATATAAAATGCTACGTCTGGGGAATAGTTTAGGGGCCATGTCGGTACAATTGGTGTAACGGAATAAATACTCAACTGGCTTTACGGGGATCTTGGGTACGGGGGTTTAACCAGGAAGGTCAGATTGTAAACGATGGCGTCTTTGAAAGGAAGATTGGAGAGATGGTGTAAAAGTAGTACTAAAAAAGGCATATTGTCAAGTAAAAACATCGCAAATATTTATGCAACAATGATGCACTTAAACAATGAAGATAAAAAAAACCGGCCGAAGCCGGTTTCTATTTTAAGCGTTTACTTTTCCTTTAATCTTGGCAATCACCTCTTCTGCAATGTTATTGGGTGCAGGAGCATAGTGAGAGAATTCCATTGTGGAGGAAGCACGTCCCGAAGAAAGTGAACGCAACTGCGTTACATATCCGAACATTTCACTCAATGGAACTTTTGCTTTAATTACCTGTGCATTGTTACGGCTGTCCATACCTTCCATCATACCACGACGACGGTTAAGGTCACCGGTAACATCACCCATGTACTGATCTGGAGTTACCACTTCAACTTTCATGATTGGTTCCAACAGTACAGGCTTCGCCTTACGGGCTGCCTCACGGAATCCCTGTTTTGCACATAATTCAAAGGACATTGCGTCAGAGTCAACTGCGTGGAAGCTACCATCGAAAATGCGCACTTTCATGCTCACAACCGGATAACCTGCCAGCACACCTGTTGACATGGCTGATTCAAACCCTTTTTGAATTGGAGTGATGAATTCTTTAGGAATTGATCCACCAAAAATATCATTCACAAACTGAAATCCTTTACCAGGATTGGCTGCAATAAATTCTTCATCAGCAGCGCTCAGTTCAAAATAAATATCAGCGAATTTACCACGACCACCCGTCTGCTTTTTCAGAGTTTCACGGTGTTCAACTTTACCAGAGAAAGCTTCTTTATAAGCAACCTGTGGATTACCCTGATTAACTTCAACTTTGAATTCACGACGCATCCGGTCAATGATGATCTCCAGGTGCAATTCACCCATTCCACGAAGAATGGTCTGTCCGGTTTCTTCATCTGTATTTACCCGCAGCGTTGGATCTTCTTCTACGAGCTTGGCAATTGCCATACCCATTTTATCAACGTCCGCCTGCGTTTTAGGTTCAACTGCCACCGCAATAACCGGCTCTGGAATAAACATATTCTCCAGTGTAATCGGATGATTTTCATCACACAGCGTATCACCGGTTTTGATTTCCTTGAAACCAACTGCTGCTCCAATGTCTCCTGCTTCAATAAAATCAATTGGATTCTGTTTGTTGGCAAACATCTTCATGATCCTACTGATCCGCTCTTTCTTACCACTGCGTACGTTCAAAACATAGGAACCCGCATCGAGGTGTCCGGAATAAGCCCGGAAGAAAGCCAGACGACCAACGAAAGGATCGGTCATGATTTTGAAAGCCAATGCAGCAAATGGTTCTTTTGCATCCGGCTTACGTGTAATAGTTTCGCCTGTTTCAGGATGGGTTCCCTGAATAGCATCGATATCAACCGGACTTGGCAGGTAACGACATACCGCATCCAGAGCTGTTTGTACACCTTTATTTTTGAAAGATGAACCACACATCATCGGAACAATGCTCAGATCGATACAAGCTTTCCGGATTGCTTCATGCATCTCCGCTTCGGTAATGGAATTAGGATCCTCAAAGAATTTTTCCATCAGCGTATCATCGTATTCTGCAACTGCTTCAACCAGGCTCGCTCTCCATTCAATGGCATCATCCATCATATCAGCAGGCACTTCAATTTCATCAAAGGTCATACCTTCAGTTTCAGCATGCCAGATGATCCCTTTCATTTTGATAAGGTCAACCACACCTTTGAAATTGTCTTCAGCTCCGATTGGAAGTTGCAAAGGAACCGCTTTGGCACCCAGCATTTCTTTCACCTGCTTTACAACATTCAGGAAGTCTGCTCCGGAACGATCCATTTTATTCACAAAACCAATCCGTGGTACACGGTAACGGTTCGCCTGACGCCAAACGGTTTCAGATTGTGGTTCAACACCATCTACGGCACTGAATAAGGCGATCAAACCATCCAGTACCCGCATGGAACGTTCTACTTCAACTGTGAAGTCCACGTGACCCGGAGTATCGATAATATTGAAAGAATATTTTTTGGAATCAGCAGTTTGCGTTCCTTTATCGGTAGGAAAATTCCACTGGCAGCTTACGGCAGCAGAAGTGATGGTAATACCTCTCTCCTTCTCCTGTTCCATCCAGTCGGTAGTAGCTGCACCATCGTGCACTTCACCAATTCTGTGAATCATACCTGTGTAGCGCAGAATACGCTCTGTTGTGGTGGTTTTACCGGCGTCGATGTGGGCCGCAATACCAAAGTTTCTTTGAAATCTTAAGTCTGCCATTGTTGTATGTTAAAAAAGTTATGCGTCAAAAGCCAAAAATCCCAATTTGGGACGCAAAGGTAAGTAATCTCCCCGAAATTCGAAACCTTGTTTATTCAGCCCTAAAAAATGTTGGATTTACCCGATTTGAACAGAATTATGGCCACCTTTTAAAAAATATCCACATAAAAGTCACTGACATATTGGTAGATATGCTCAAGGGATGTAAATTTAGAAATCTTTCTTGTTAACCCATTATTCACTCAAAATTTCGAACTGATATGCCCACAAAAAAGAAGGCCGCAAAAAAATCGCCGGCCAAAAAGGCAGTAAAAAAACCGGTTGCAAAAAAAGCAGCCCCTAAAAAAGTAGCAAAAAAAGCAGCTCCTAAGAAAGCCGCTAAAAAGGCCGCTCCTAAGAAAGCAGCCAAAAAAGCACTGAAAAAAGCAGTAGCAAAAAAAGCAGCCCCTAAAAAAGCAGCGAAAAAGGCCGCCCCTAAGAAAGCAGCGAAAAAAGCAGCTCCTAAAAAGGCAGCAAAAAAAGCAGCCCCTAAAAAAGCAGCCAAAAAAGCAGCTCCAAAAAAGGCAGCAAAAAAAGCAGCTCCAAAAAAAGCGGCAAAGAAAGCAGCTCCCAAAAAAGCAGCAAAAAAAGCAGCTCCAAAAAAGGTAAGCCGCAAACCCCGTAAAAAGGAAGCTCCTGCACCGGCTCCGGCAGCTCCGGTTATGGAAGCACCAGCTCCAGAAAACAGTACCACTCCAATCGAAGGTGGTTCAGAAGCATAATAAAAGAAACCCGTCGGCTTTACCGACGGGTTTCTTTTTTCACTTTTCACCTTTCACCTTTCACCTTTCACTTCCCTCCCTAGGTCGCCCAGGCCTTATCTCCTTTTTTATAAGGAACACATCCTTCGTATTTCCCAGGCACTGCCTCATATCGTAATGCCTTGGTGGCACCAATTTCTGAAGTAAAATATCCCTGAAGGGTTAAATCTTTCATCATTTTGAAATAATGATTCGGTTCCCCATCCTTTTTATTCTTTTGATAGTCCCGCTGTTCTTTATCCAGTTCAATCAATAATTCCGTCCTTTGCGCAGGCTCTAATGCCATAAATCCTTTTCCAAATTTTTTGTCACTGGCAGCTTCCAGACTGGCAATCCCGTCCACAAAAACTTTTTGTGCAGCGGCATCATAACAATCCGTTACCATAATTTTCATAAAAGCTCCAATTTGAGCTGCCTTGGCACCAGGTGTATCGGTTGTAGGAAGTATAGTTTCACCCACTTCATCCAGTAAAGCCAATTCCTCTGCAGTAAAATCAGTTGGACTCGCTTTTTTATCTGTTTGCTTACAACCCGTAAGAAACAACTGTGAACCAACCATGGATCCGCCTACAAGTACGGCCATCGTCGAAACGGCTTGTCTACGTTTCATATGCTTGTTTTTTTCTTTTATAAATTACCTTTTTTTAATTCACTAACAGCATGATCAGCCGCCCTCGCTGTTAATGCCATATACGTAAGCGACGGATTCACGCAGGCGCCGGATGTCATACAGGCTCCGTCTGTCACATACACATTCTGTGCATCCCAAACCTGATTCCATCCATTGAGTACAGACGTTTTAGGATCACGACCCATACGTGCTGTTCCCATTTCATGAATGCCACGGCCCATGGTGCCATCTCCATTTCTTTTGGAAACATTTTTAACACCTGCAGCTTCCAATATTTCCGCCGCATCATTGATCATGTCTTCCCGCATTTTCTTCTCATTGTCTTTCAACTCACAATCAATGGCCAGTACATTCAATCCCCACTTGTCCTTTTTGGTCTTATCCAATGAAATTTTGTTCTCATGATAAGGAAGAATTTCACCAAAACCACCCATTCCCATCGTCCAGGTTCCTGGTTCCGTTAATGCTTCTTTCAAATCAGCACCAATATTTAATTCCGCAATATCCCGGCTCCATCCCTGCCTGCTGGCTGATCCCTGATAACCGAATCCACGTACATACCCCCTGCCCTCATCCGATTTAAGGTTTCTGTATCGTGGAATATAAAATCCATTCGGTCGACGCCCATTGAAATATTTATCATCATATCCTTCCACAATACCACCAGCTCCCACTCCAAGGTGATGATCCATCAGGTTATGTCCCAATTCTCCACTGCTGCTTCCCAGACCATCGGGCCAGATATCAGTAGCAGAATTCATCAGAATCCAGCTGCTGTTCAGCGCAGAAGCATTCAGGAATATAATTTTGGCAAAATACTCATAGGTCTTATTATTCTCAGCATCCAGAATTTCAACCCCCTTTGCTTTTTTGGTATCCTTGTCATAAATGATTTTTGTAACAATCGACCAGGGTCTTAATGTAAGATTACCTGTTGCCATTGCAGCAGGCAATGTTGCTGATTGTGTACTGAAATAGGCGCCAAATGGACAACCCAGCCAGCATTTATTGCGATACTGGCAATTACTTCTATTATTATGGGGCGCAGTAAGGTTCGCACTTCTTCCGATAATCAGTCGACGTGCATCTTTATAATGCTGCCGGATCCGCTCTGCCGCATCCTTTTCCACACAGTTCAATTCCATGGGTGGCAGAAAATCACCATCCGGTAATTGCCACAGATCTTCTTTTGATCCGTTGACTCCGGCAAATTTTTCCGCATAACTATACCAGGGAGCAATGTCTTTATAACGGATGGGCCAGTCAACTCCATGTCCGTCTTTTATATTCGCCTCAAAATCCAGATCACTGAAGCGATAACTCTGACGCCCCCAGGTTAAGGAACGACCACCAACATGATAACCACGAAACCAGTCGAATCGTTTTACTTCAGTATAAGGACATTCCTTTTCATTTACCCAAAAATCAAGATTGGTTTCATTCAGCGGATAATCCCTTTTTAAAACTGGATAATCTTCAATCATTTGTTGTGTTCTGCCTCCACGATGCGGAAATTCCCAGGGATGTTTATTTGCATTTACATAATCTTTGACATGCTTTACATCTCTTCCCCTTTCCAACATCAGGGTTTTCAACCCTTTCTCGGTCAATTCTTTTGCGGCCCAGCCACCGCTGATTCCGGAGCCAATTACAATGGCATCGTAGGTATTTTCAGCCATAACAGTAGTTTGAAATGAGTGTAGCGTTTTGGTTATTAAATATCACAGATCGCAATCGCATTTTTTAGCGAAGCAATTTTATCAGCAGCAGCAGGAATAAATTCCTGTGCAACATATCCTTTAAATCCGGTTGCATGAATAGCTTTCATGATAGCAGGATAATACAGTTCCTGACTTTCATCAATTTCATGCCTGCCCGGGTTTCCGCCCGTATGATAATGCCCGTAATAAGCATGATTTTTCTGAATGGAACGGATGATATCACCCTCATCAATCTGCATGTGGTAAATATCAAACAGTAATTTAAAATTTTCTGATCCCAGGCGTTTACATAATTCGATTCCCCATACAGAACGATCACACATATAATCTTTGTGATCTACCCGGCTGTTCAGCAATTCCATAGTCAGTACCACCCCATGTTTCTCTGCCAGTCCGATTATCTTTTTGAGACCAATCACGGAATTCTGCAAGCCGGTTTCATCATCCATGCCATCACGGTTACCACTAAAGCAGATCAGGTTTTTATAACCGGCTTTAGCAACCAGCGGAATCATTTCTGTATAATTCTGAATCAGTTTGTTGTGATAGGCTGTATTATTAAAACCATGTACCAGATTAATTTCGGCCCCATTACACATGGAAGAATCCAATCCATACTTTTTAAGCACATCCCACTCTTTGGGTCCAACAAGATCAATGGCTTTTATTCCAATCTCCTTCGCCACTTTACACAATTCATCCAAACTCAAATGACCATATGTCCAGCGGCATACCGCATGATTTATATTTCCTTTCATAATTGGCAACTCCGGTTTGCTTGATGAAAATCCCGCTACAGGCGCCAGTGCAATTCCTGCACCTGCAGCCAGTATATTTTTTACTGCTTCCCTTCTTGAATGTTGTTCTTTCATACTTGCATCAGGCACTTGCTACCTGAACCTTTTTTCTGTTTTTCATATAAAATACCAGTCCGGCAAATGCTACAATTAATAGCACCGGAATTACTGCTGTTGCCCGAAGTACATCCGGTCCGGCAGTTAATTGCGCAGCTGCATATTGTCCGGCTTCTGAGCTTCCTGCTGCCGCTGTACGATAGGCTTCCATAGAGGCATCCGCCGGTAATTGTTTTGCAATCAGCCGATCATAAAACCCGCCCATAATCAACGTATATATGGAAACCGCAAACATACCTGCACCACCCATCAGGTTTAACCCCAGCGCACCGGATTTTGGAATATTCTCTGCCACAAACCCAAGCATGGTGGGCCAGAAATAGCAAACACCGATTCCAAAAATAAGCGCTGCAAAATACAAGCTGCTGCCTGTAACCGTACTCATCATATAGATCCCGATTGCAGCCATAATAGCTGACATCAGCAATACACCCTGTGGTGAAAATCGATGCACAATCGGTTCTGCCAAACCACGTCCAACTACCATCACACCTGTAGTAATCGTCAAAATAAGAATGGGGTTATCACTCACATTACCCAACAATACACCAACCCACTGGCCGGTAAATAATTCTGTAATCGCTGTACCAAACATGCAGATGAACATGAATATAAACAACGGACTAAGAACAGATTTGTACATTTCTCCGGTTGAAACACCGGAAGCAACCCGCTCTGTAACAGGAAAATCCAGTTTGGAAAACAGGTATCCGTAAATAACAGTTGGAATTAACATCATACCTACCTGGATCTGCCAGCCTATTCCCAGTTTCTCAAACAGAAATACAATCAGCGTTCCGATGAATATGCCACCCGGAAACCAAAGATGAAAATGGTTCAGCTTGGTCGTTTTATTATCCGGATAAAGCGTAGCAACCAGTGGATTACAGGCAGCTTCCACAGTACCATTGGCTATGCCTATTAATAAAGTGGATAAAAACAGGGTCCAGAATCCACCGGCAAAAATGGTGAGAATAATTCCGGCAAGGTGAAAAAGGAAAGCAATTACCAATAGCTTTTTCATTCCAATACTATCAACTACCATCCCGCCAATCACCACAGCCAGCGGAAACCCCCAAAAGGCAGTTGCTGCAATGGAGGCCAGCTCGGAAGCACCTAAATTAAACTGTGTTCCCAATGTGCCCAATATACCGGCACGGATTCCAAATGATAAAGAGGTTACTAATAAGGAGAGACAACTGGCTACAAAAAGTTTGTTTCGATTGATGTTGGCTTGCATATCATTAAGCTTATTAAATATTGAGCAGTCATAAATTTATGGCTTTCATGGATATTTCAATCAGGGAATCGCTCATTGGTTAAAAAAAAGGAAATAACAGTTGTTAGGTTAAACAATTTTATCATATCCCATACAGTTGATTAAAGTATCCAAATCCCTGCGTATTTTCAGCCCTGCATTTGTTTTTATCCCCTAATTTTAACCCTCCTACTTAATTCAAATAGCAAGCAAACTATGGGCGAATTACAGATTAAAAAACAAGCTGTCAAATACGATGTTGTTATTGTTGGTTCAGGTGCCGGTGGCGGTATGGCTGCCTACACACTTGCCAAAGCCGGATTGAAAGTTTGTTTATTGGAAGCAGGTCCTCTTTATGATCCTGCAAAAAATGTGACTCAGTTAAAGAATCCCTGGGAATCCCCCCGCCGTGGTGCCGCCACCCGATTTCGCCCTTTCGGCGATTTCGATGCCTGCTACTGGGGATGGGATATTGATGGTGAACCCTATACAAAAGCTGCCGGAACACAATGGGACTGGTTCAGGGCAAGAATGCTGGGCGGACGTACCAATCACTGGGGCAGAATTTCGCTCCGGTTCGGTCCAAAGGATTTTAAAAGAAGAAGTATTGACGGATTAGGCGATGACTGGCCAATCAGTTACGATGATATCAAACCCTATTATGATAAGGTGGATGAACTGATCGGTGTGTTTGGAACCAATGAAGGATTGGAAAATGATCCGGATGGTGTTTTCCTGCCTCCTCCCAAGCCCCGCCTGCACGAACTATTCATAAAAAATGCTGCAACTAAAGCAGGAGTACGGGTAATCCCTTCCCGTATGTCGATGCTTACCAAACCCATCAATGATAAAAGAGGTGCCTGTTTTTATTGCGGGCAGTGTGGCAGAGGATGTCAGGTGTATGCAGACTTTTCCTCCTCTTCCGTATTGGTTAAGCCTGCCCTCGAAACCGGAAATATTGATGTAATTCCCAATGCCATGGCTAGGGAAGTTCTAACCGACAAAGAAGGATTAGCTACCGGAATTTCCTATGTTAGCAAAGATGATATGATGGAATATCAGGTAAGCGGCCGTGTAGTGGTCCTGGCTGCCAGTGCCTGCGAAAGCGCCCGTCTGATGCTAAATTCCAAATCACAGCGGCATCCGAACGGATTGGCCAATTCATCCGATGTAGTCGGACGGTACCTGCATGATTCCACCGGAGCTGATATGGGTGGTGTATTACCACAGCTTTTTGATCGCAAACGATACAATGAAGATGGTGTAGGTGGAATGCACGTTTATTCGCCCTGGTGGCTGGATAATAAAAAACTCGATTTTCCAAGAGGGTATCATATTGAATACTGGGGCGGACAAGGTCAGCCTGCTTATGGATTTGGTATGGGTATCCAGAGTATGAATGGAAAATTCCTGGTAAATGGAAAACAAAAAGAAGCTGGTGGATATGGATCTTCCCTGAAAGAAGACCAGCGCTTTTTCTATGGCGCTTCCATCGGAATGGCAGGACGCGGCGAAGCAGTTGCTTTCCGCCATAATAATTGCGAAATTGATCCGAACGTGGTGGATAAATATGGTATTCCAGTTCTGAAATTCAATGTAAAATGGAGTGACCACGAAATCAATCAGGCCAAACACATGAAAGAAACCTTCAAGGAAATAATGCACTCCATGGGTGCCATTGTTACCTGGGGAGGTGATGATACTGCTGCCAATAATTACGGCCTGCATGCACCTGGAAAAATTATTCATGAAGCTGGAACTGCAAGAATGGGGAACGATCCAAAAAATTCAGCACTTAATAAATTCAATCAGGCGCATGATTGCAAAAACCTTTTTGTAGTGGATGGAGCGCCTTTTGTTTCACAGGCTGATAAAAATATCACCTGGACCATCCTGGCTTTATCCATGCGTGCCAGCGAATATATTATTGATGAGCTAAAAAAGAATAACCTGTAAAATTCCGGAATATGGACAGAAGAAAATCACTCAAAGCAATTGCACTGGGAACTCTTTCTACCGGACTCCTGCTGGATGCCTGTAAAGAACCAGATAAGAAAGCAGACCCCGGCAAAACCGAAGGCACTGCAGGTAAAATTGACAGAATGCCGGAAGAAACCGAGCACTTCAATAAAATAAATGCAGAAAAATATTTCACGGAACATGAAATGGCAACCATCGCCATTCTTTCAGATATCATTATACCGAAAGATGAGATAAGCGGAAGCGCTACCGATGCCAAAGTGCCCGACTTTATCGAATTCATTGTAAAAGATATGCCGGAGCACCAGACACCTATGCGAGGTGGATTGCGCTGGCTGGATCTACAGTGCCTGCGTCAGTATGAAAAATCCTTTAAGGATTGCAATGAGCAACAGCGAATAGCCCTGGTGGATCAGATTGCTTACCCTGAAAAAGCCAAGGCAGAAATGAAACCGGGGGTTAATTTTTTCAACCTGATGCGGGATCTAACCTGTACCGGTTTTTATACCTCTGAAATTGGCGTAAAAGATATAGGCTATGCAGGTAATAAACCCAATCAATGGAACGGGGTTCCCGATGAAGTGTTGAAACAATACAACCTGGCTTATACAGAAAAGGAAAATAAGGAATGCGTCAGCTATAAATAAGGCGATTCGTATATAAAATACTGATACATGGCGATTGCAAGAAAATTACGAATGGGCATGGTAGGCGGAAGCCTCGATGCATTTATAGGAGCCGTTCACCGGATGGCGGCATGGCTGGATGGAGAAATTGAATTGGTTTGCGGTGCCTTCAGCAGCAGTGCAGAAAAATCAAAACAGACCGGCGCTGCGCTGCGCCTCACTCCGGAACGCAGTTATGCATCCTATGAAGAAATGATACTGGCTGAAAAAGAATTACCAGTGGGCGAACGAATGGATTTCATCGCTATTGTTACCCCCAATCACATGCATTTTGGTCCGGCTAAACTGGCTATGGAAAATGGATTTCATGTGGTACTTGATAAACCAGCCACTTTCACTTATGCTGAAGCTGTGGAATTGAAGAAAGTGATTGAAGCAACCGGTGCGCTGTTTTGTCTGACACATACCTATACCGGATACCCAATGATTAAGGAAGCCAGACAATTACTGGCATCCGGAAAAATTGGAAAAATCCGCAAGGTTTATGTTGAATATCCTCAGGGATGGTTAACTGAATTCCGGGAAGGTAGTAACTACAAGCAGGCAGCCTGGAGAACCGATCCTAAACGAAGCGGTATTTCAGGATGTATGGGTGATATAGGAACCCATGCTTTTAATATGGCAGAATATGTAACTGGTTTAAAAGTAGAAGCCATTTGTGCTGATCTGCAGATTACCGTGCCAGGTCGATTACTGGATGATGATGGATCTGTTTTACTTCGAATGGAAAACGGGGTTACGGGAAACCTGTTTGCAACGCAGGTTGCTGCCGGTGAGGAAAACAATCTGAAAATTCGCGTATACGGAGAAAAAGGCGGCATTGAATGGAAACAGGAAGAGGCCAATACCCTGCTGGTAAAATGGCTGCATGAACCTACCCAGGTATATCGGGCCGGCTCGCCCTATCTCAGTAGTTTTGCACAGTTAGGTACCCGCACACCACCCGGACATCCGGAAGGTTACCTGGAAGCATTCGCCAATATCTACCGCAATTTTGCATTTACACTCCAGGCAAAATTGCTGGGTATCGAAGCAAAACAGGAATGGCTCGATTTTCCCGGAATTGATGCCGGTATCCGCGGCATGCTCTTCATTGAAAAAGTAGTGGAAAGTAACGCCAGCGACCAAAAATGGACCCCCTTCACCCTTTGACCATTCACCATTCACCTCTTCACCTCATTCACCTATTCACCTTATTCACCTCATTCACCTCATTCACCTCATTCACTAACCAAACATCATGACAACTCTAAAAGGCCCCGGTATATTCCTCGCTCAGTTTCTGGGCGATCAGGCCCCCTTCAATAACCTGAAATCTATCTGTCTCTGGGCAGAATCACTTGGATTCAAAGGTGTTCAGATTCCCACCTGGGATCCCAGATGTATTGATCTTCAAAAAGCAGCAGAAAGTAAAACCTACGCAGATGACATCCGAGGAATAGTGGAAGAATGCGGATTATCCATTACAGAATTATCCACCCATTTACAGGGACAACTGGTTGCTGTACACCCAGCCTATAATGAACTCTTTGATGGTTTTGCACCGGAAGCTGTTCGGGGTAATGCAACAGCCCGAACAGAATGGGCAGTTCAGCAATTGAAGTATGCAGCTAAAGCATCTCAAAACCTGGGATTAAATGCCCATGCCACCTTCAGTGGATCCTTGCTTTGGCATACCGTTTATCCATGGCCACAACGCCCGGCCGGATTGGTGGAAACCGGATTTAAAGAACTGGCAAAACGCTGGAAACCTATTTTGGATGTTTTTGATGAAAACGGCGTGGATCTTTGTTATGAAATTCATCCGGGTGAAGATTTGCACGACGGTATATCTTATGAACTATTTCTGAAAGAAGTTAATAATCATGCGAGAGCCTGCCTCTTGTACGATCCATCCCATTTTGTATTGCAATGCCTCGATTACCTGGAGTACATAGATATTTACCATGAACGGATCCGTATGTTCCATGTAAAAGATGCAGAATTTAATCCAACCGGAAAGCAGGGTGTTTACGGAGGCTATCAAAGTTGGATCAATCGGGCCGGGCGATTCCGCTCCCTGGGTGATGGCCAGGTAGATTTCAGCAGCATATTCAGCAAGCTCGCAGCCTATGATTTTAAAGGCTGGGCTGTTATGGAATGGGAGTGTTGTATTAAACATCCGGAAGATGGAGCCAAAGAAGGTGCTATCTTTATCCAGGATCATATAATTCGGGTTACGGAGAAAGCCTTTGACGATTTTGCTGGCACCGGATCCGATGAAACATTCAATAAAAAGATTTTAGGTATTCAATAAACAAACAAACATGAAAAAGTATGTGATTTTGGCAGGCATCAGCGCCATCGCCTTTGCTTGTGGAAACCAGGCTACTGAAGAAACAAAAACCGATGCACCAGCTACGGAACAGACAGCCTCTGCTGGTCCCTCTGCTGATGAAGAGAAAGGAATTGAACTGATTGCAGGTAGTGATTGCCTTACCTGTCATAAAGTAAATGAAAAATCAATTGGCCCTTCATACCAGGATGTGGCAAATAAGTATACTGCCAATGATGCAACAATTGCAGAACTGGCTGGAAAAATCATCAAAGGCGGAAGTGGCGTTTGGGGTGAAATTCCAATGACGCCGCATCCACAGGTTTCAGAAGATGATGCAAAAACAATGGTTAAATATATTCTATCCCTAAAAACCAACTAATATGATTCGTACACTCCTGGTTGGTTTAGCACTGATTGGTATCGGAGCCTGCTCCGGTTCAAAAGAACTTACAGTGGATAATTCACTCTCCAAAAAAGAAAAAAAAGAAGGCTGGGTCTTACTGTTTGATGGTTCAACCACCAATGGCTGGCATACCTACGGAAAAAACGAAGTTGGTGCAGCATGGAAAGTTGCAAATGGCACGCTTTACCTTGATGCCAGCAATAAAGCAGGATGGCAAACATCCGGTGGCGGCGATATTGTTACCAATGAAACTTTTGAAAATTTCCATTTTAAAGTAGAATGGAAAATTGCTCCGAAAGGCAATAGCGGAATCATTTTTAATATTAAAGATGACCGCGCCAAATACGAGCATGTATGGCATACAGGAATGGAAATGCAGGTGCTGGATAACGATGGCCATAATGATGGAAAAATCAAAAAGCATCGCTCTGGTGATCTGTATGATATTATTGAATCTTCTGTAGAAACCGTTAAACCGGTTGGTGAATGGAACCTGGCTGAAATTATTCAGAACAATGGTCAGCTGGAACTGAAATTAAACGGAACCACTGTAGTTAAAACGACTCTTTGGGATGACAATTGGAGAAATTTACTGGCCAACAGTAAGTTTAGAAGAATGGCTGATTTCGGAACCTATCGTTCCGGAAATATCGCTCTTCAGGATCATGGCGACAATGTATGGTACAAAAACATCAAGATCCGCAAATTATAAAGTGAGGCTGCTTCGAAAGGAGCAGCTTTTTTCTTTTGAATAGCACCAACAAAATTGGCAACCCCAAAAAAAGATAAAATGAAACTTTTGCTCCTGCTATTTATTTCACCTGTACTTGCATTTACTGCGCTTCAAAACACCGATAAAAGTACCATAAACCACCCCTTAAATCATATAAAAAACAGCACACAAAATACAAGAAAATCAATTCTCGTATTTTCTGCAACCCGCGGATTTCGCCATGCTTCCATACCGGATGGAATTAAGGCGCTTCAACTAATTGCTGCACGCAATAATTGGGAACTTACTGCAACCGAAGACAGTTCAATTTTCAATACAGAAGCGCTTAAAAAATTCCACGCGATTGTGTTGCTAAACACAACAGGTAATGTATTTGGTAAAAATGAAGAAGCAGCATTACAGCAGTATATGCAGCTGGGAGGAGGAATTGCAGGCATTCATGCCGCTGCAGATTGTGAGTACGACTGGCCCTGGTACAATCAATTGATTGGAGGCTATTTTGAATCTCATCCCGCCATCCAATCGGCTACCATTCTGGTAAAGGAAAAGCATCCTTCAACCGCTCATCTTGGCTCCTCCTGGATCCATAAAGATGAATGGTACAATTACAAATCAGTATCACCTGCTATTAAAGTCTTGTTGGAACTGGATGAAAAATCCTATCAGGGAGGAAAAATGGGAAACTCACATCCCATCGCCTGGTACCAGGATTTTGGTGGAGGAAAAATGTTCTATACCGGTCTCGGACATACCAGTGAAGCCTATCAGGATGAGAAGTTTCTGATGCATGTGGAGAATGGAATCAGGGAAGTGATGAGGAAGTGATGAGGAAGTGAATGGGGTGAATGAGGTGAATAAAGTGAATGGGGTGAATATTCACTTTATTCACCTCATTCACTTTATTCACTTTATTCACTTTATTCACTTTTCTTCAAATCAAATTTGATTTAATAAACCCAATACTCTGCTGCACACTCTTAAGATGATCCGGTACATAATTGTTTTCCTGCTCCACAAAGAAATGTTTCAGTCCGGATGTTTTAGCAGCTTTAAAAATTCGTTTCCAGTCAATGGATCCATTTCCGATTTCGGTATTCTGTGCACGATTTGCCTTATCCATATCTTTCACATGCCACATGGGAACCCTGCCTTTTAAATTGGAAAAGATCTGAACAGGATCCAATCCCGCAAATACCACCCAATACAGATCCAGCTCCCATTTAACCAGATCAGCATCAGTAGTGCTGGTCATCAAATCGAAACCGGTTTGTCCACCGTGACTGGCAAATTCAAAATCATGGTTGTGATACGCCAGTTGAATCCCCGCTTTTTTACAAGCTTCGCCTGCTATATTCAATTTTGCTGCAATTTTTTTATAATCATCCAGACTGGATCGTTTTTCCGGCGGTAACCAGGGAATGGTAAGATAACTGCTCTTCATGGTGATAGCAGCCTGGATATGCTCATCCAGTTCTGCTTTTCCAGCCTCTTCATCGGAAAAAAGAAACTTTGCAGGCATATAGTGACCACTGGGTACTGAAAGTCCCAATGAGGACATAAATGAAGCAAACTCCGCAACCGGAATTCCAAAAAATTTACCACCGCCAAAACCATACAATTCTACTTCTTTATAGCCTGCTGAAGCTACCTGTTGCAGGGTGGCACGTGGATCTTTGGCCACCAGCTCTCTCAACGTATACAGCTGAATGCCAACTGAGCGAATTTTCTTTTCCGCAAATAAAAAATCTGGTAGGAGCATTGCTGCAGGTGTAAGCAGGGATGCTTGTTTAATAAAGGCTCTCCTGGTAGACATATCGTTGTGTTTTGGGTATTTTTGGGACGTTGAAAATACGAAATAAGTGTATCTCCTACACACAAAAAACCGGTCCGCCTTACAGATGTCAGGCGGACCGGTAACGAAAAGGTATGTTAGAATGTTAGATGCGGAAATGTGAGAATGCCTTGTTGGCTTCAGCCATACGGTGGGTATCTTCTTTCTTTTTGAAAGCGCCACCTTCACCTTTACTTGCAGCAACGATTTCATTCGCCAGTTTATCAGCCATGCTGCGACCGTTACGCTCCCGGCTAAAACGGATCAGCCATTTGATGCTGAGAGAAATTTTTCTATCAGGACGAACTTCAGATGGAATCTGAAAAGTTGCGCCACCGATACGACGGCTGCGTACTTCAACCGCTGGTGTTACATTGGCAATCGCTCTCTTCCAGATTTCATAACCGTCTTCATTGGTGATTTTGCTCACTTTGTCAACTGCGTCATAAAAAATTTCGAAGGCCACGCTTTTTTTACCCTGCCACATGATATTGTTGACAAAGCGGGTTACCAGTTTATCGTTATATCTGGCATCAGGCGCCAGAGGAAGTTTTTTGGCTTGTGCTTTACGCATCGGAGAACTATTTTAAATTATTTTTTACCAGTTTGTTTGTCTCTCTTGGTACCGTATTTGGAACGGCTCTGCTTTCTGTCTTTCACACCGGCAGTATCCAGGCTACCACGTACGATATGATAACGTACACCTGGCAAATCCTTCACACGACCCCCGCGGATCAATACGATGGAGTGCTCCTGCAGGTTATGACCTTCACCCGGAATATATGCGATCACTTCTACTTTGTTTGTCAAACGAACCTTGGCTACCTTACGGAGAGCAGAGTTCGGTTTCTTCGGAGTAGTGGTGTACACACGGGTACAAACACCTCTGCGTTGAGGACAAGCATCCAGCGCTCTGGACTTGCTTTTTGCCTTGATGATTTCTCTACCTTTTCTTACTAATTGCTGAATTGTAGGCATTCTAACCTTATTTATTTGGGACGGCAAAGGTAGAACCCCTTGCCGAAAAAACAAAATTAAATTCTAAACTTTCCACATCCACTGATGCAAATCTTCTGTCTTACCCTCACGAATCGCCGTAAGGCGGGCTTTTACTTCATTGGCAACCGGGCTGTTATCTACATTGAATGTCATTTGAAACTCTTTGTATTTCAACTCCTTAACCATTGAAATTACAGCAGCCGTACCAGTACCGAATACTTCCTGCAATTGTCCTTTGCCATAGGCAGAAAGCAATTCATCAATATTAATCCGGCGCTCTTCCACCTTCAATCCCATCTCTTTTAAAACGGTAATCACGCTATCACGGGTAATTCCGTGCAGAATTGTTCCCTCTTCAAGGGATGGAGTAACCGCCACCCCATTGATGATAAAAAACACATTCATCATGCCCACTTCCTGCAGCCACTTGTGCTCCACTGCATCTGTCCATAATACCTGATCGTAGCCCTGTTTCTGCGCCTCTGTTACAGCCAGCATACTGCCACCATAGTTACCGGCATTCTTAGCAAATCCAACTCCACCGGGAGCAGCCCTGGTGTAGTGCTCTTCTACCAGAATCTTCATTGGTGCAGCAAAATAGGGTCCGGTCGGACTCAGTATAATCAAGAATTTATAGGTCAAGGAAGGGCGAACACCCAATAAAGTATCCGTTGAAAACATAAACGGACGGATATAAAGAGAATGTTCCTTCATGGAAGGAATCCAGTTTTTATCCAGCGCAATAAGTTTACGCATCCCCTCCATGAAAATTTCTTCCGGCACTTCCGGCATATTCATTCTGGCTGCTGAGGTATTGAATCGCCTGAAATTATCATACGGACGGAAAATAAACGCATTGCCAGCCTCATCCCGATAAGCTTTAATTCCTTCAAAAATCGCCTGCCCATAATGGAGCGCGGCCAGTGAAGGATCCAGGCTCAGGGGCTGGTATGGCCTGATTTCAACCGACTTCCATTCTCCGTCAGCATATTCAGCCTCCAGCATATGATCCGTAAAATAGCGGCCAAAGGGAAGATTCTCCAAAGGCATGTCATTCAACCGGCTACGCTCAACTTTAGTTACCGGTATTTCAAATGCTGCAATCATATTTGGTACATTTGCTGCAAAGAAACAACGAATTTACTGGGTAACCAAACTACTCAGCCTAAATTACTAACAATTGTTAGCACTAAATTCCAACAAGTTTTCATGTCTTTGAACACATTACAGCTAACCGGTGCACAGGTAGCCGATTTATTTTCATCCAGCCTGGTGCTAACCGGAGAGGAAACTGCCGTATCCCAGGTTTCTACACCGGCCTCTATTCAATTTCTGGGCAAAAACAGCCGCCGTTTTGTTGTGTTGGTGCAGTACTCCGATGCTGTGCATATATCAGATGCTGCTTTTGAATTCCTTGGCTCAGTGCTGAAAGCCTGTCAGTTAAATGCCGCTGATATAGCGATTGTTAACCTCGCAAAGCAAAATCCCGACCTGAAGCAACTCAGTGAGGAGTTGTCTCCGGCAGTTTTATTAAACTTTACTACCATTGTTCCGGCAGGATGCCCGTCGGATCTTCCACAACTGTCTCCCACTCTTTTTAATACAATTCATTATATGACGGCCCCCGCCCTGGATCAACTCAATCAGCCTACTGAAGCCGTTAAACCATTGAAACGGCAATTATGGGAGGGACTGAAAACCATGCTGGGAATTTAATGATGAAACAAAACCAACTATGGAATTGATTTTTGCTACCAATAACCGACATAAAATAGACGAAATACGCCCGCTTTTGCCTGCTTCCATACAGTTGAAAACCTTGAAAGAAGCTGGCATCGATCAGGACATCCCTGAACCCCACCCTACCCTGGAGGAAAATGCAAGGGAAAAATCCATCGTTATCTATAATCTTGTCAAAACCAATTGCTTCAGTGAAGATACCGGTCTGGAAGTGCGGGCTCTAAATGGAGCTCCGGGTGTTATATCGGCACGTTATGCCGGTCCGGGTGCAGTACCTGAACAAAATATTCAGAAATTATTAGCGGCCCTTCAAAACGAAAAAGACCGCAGCGCCCGCTTTAGAACGGTCATTTCCTTAATTTTAAACGGAAAGGAATACCAGTTTGAAGGAATCTGTGAGGGGCGGATAAGTGAGAAACCCAGTGGAATCAGCGGATTCGGATACGACCCGGTATTCATTCCGGAGGGAGCAACACAATGCTTTGCCGAAATGTCGCTGGAAGAGAAACAGGTATTCAGTCACCGGCGAAAAGCCACCGACCAATTGGTGGATTTTTTATTAGAAGAGGCAACCAAACTATGAACGATAGCGACTTAATCAGGGGTAGTATTGCAGGTGATCCTAAAATGCAGGAGGCACTTTACCAAAAGTATGCCGCTAAAATGTATGCTGTCTGCCTGCGTTATGCAGGAAATAATGATGATGCGCAGGACTTGTTACAGGAAGGATTCATCAAGGTTTTCCGAAACCTCGAAAAATTCAGGCATGAGGGGTCATTTGAAGGTTGGATGAGAAGGGTGTTTGTAAATACCTCGATAGAACAGTATCGTAAGAAAGTTCATATGAACAGTATCTCGGAAAAGGAAGAATGGGGCATTGAAGATGCGTCCGTTTCTGTGTTGGACCAATTGGCCGAGCGGGATATTATTCAGTTAGTGCAGGATTTATCACCTGGTTACCGGGCAGTCTTCAATTTGTATGTAATTGAAGGATACTCCCATAAGGAAATCGGTGAACTGCTTTCCATAAGTGAAGGCACCAGTAAATCGCAATTAGCCAGGGCAAAAGCCATATTGCAGAAAAAAGTTGCCGAGTTTCTGGGTGAAAAACGCAAACAAGCCAACAAATGAACAATCCACTGAGCAATAAATTAAACCAATGGGAAGCCAGTCCTCCACCGGGCGCCTGGGAATTTATTTCACAGGAAATGCAAGAATGGAATGCTGAAAAAAGATTGGCTAAGCGAATGGATTCAGCTGAAATTGAACCACCTGCTGCTGTTTGGTCTGCTATTTCAAAAGAGCTTCCCTTAGATCAGGTTTCCCAACCCTTTCAACGGGGCGATGTACCGGTACGACCTCTATATCCTTACCTTCTGCGCTATGGTGCTGCAGCTGCTGTAATAGGCCTTATTGCCTGGTTTGTCAGCAGCAATCCCTTTAATGGAGCAGGTGAATTAACAACAGCTGCTATTCCAATCCAAACTGAACCCGCTGTTACTGCGCCTCCACTGCAAGGGAACTCAATACCTGATCAAAATATTTCCGGAAACAATGATATAACACAGGAATCCCAGCCAATAAATGGAACCTACCCTGCTGGCAATAAAAATAAATTCAGAAAAGAGCCTGGTCATTCTCCGGTAAAAAAAGCAACTGATTTTATCTATCGGCAAAGCAGTAACTGGCAGCAGGAACTAAGCCGCCAACTGAATTTTTCTGCAATGCAGAGCCTGCCGGTTCAACAAAGAGATCTCCGCTATATCCGAATTCCGGCAGAAAACGGAAACCCGGTCAGGCTATCCGCTAAATATGCTCCTGTTTATTATCAACTTACGAATAATTCGGATAAATACAATAGTAGCAACCACCCCATTAACAGAATTGAACAACAGTTAATGCAGGCGCAATATGTTCCCGATCCGGGCAATCTGTTCGATCTGCTTCAACTAAAAGAATTACTGGAAGAACAATAAGCAGTAACTGTATGGCAAGAATCAAACTCATCATGCCTCCCCATATCAATTTTGAAACCACGCTTCCGGTTCGGATTACTGATTTGAACTACGGAGGTCATGTGGGGAATGATACCATCCTCAGTATTATTCATGAAATCAGAATGCAGTTTCTTCAGAAATCGGGCTATACAGAAATGAATTTGGAAGGTGTTGGCCTCATAATGAGTGATGTAGCCATTGAATTCAAACAGGAATTATTCTATGGCGATAGCATTCTTGCCAGTGTGGCTATTGCTGAATTCAGCAGAGTTGGCTTTGAACTCTATTATCAATTGGAAAAACAAAAGGCAGACAAAAAAATACCGGTTGCAATAGCAAAAACGGCCATGATTTGTTATGATTATGCTGCAAAAAAAATTGCTGCTTTACCGACTCCTGCAAAAGAAAAATTATGTGCCCCGATACACTAATCGGCATTCCATATTTTCCATCCTTCTTCTGCCTGTATCTGCAACATATCCTGGCCATTCTCAATGGTGGCTCCTCTTTCTCTACCCATTTTCAGAAATAAGGTTTCAGCCGGATTATAAACGAGGTCATATAAATAATGCTGATTGGTAATGGATGAATAGTCCATCGGCGGACATGCATCCGTATTCGGATACATACCCAATGGCGTGGTATTGATCCACAGAGTAGCCCTTTGCTGACTGGAGAAACTGAGTTCCTCATAACTCAAAGTGCCGGCTGCCGGATCCGCTTTCCGGCTTATAACGGTAAAGCCAATACCAAGTTTATCCAAAACATATTGTACTGCTTTGGATGCACCACCGGTTCCCAATACAAGGGCACTTTCATGTTCCTTCTTAAGAGATTTCAGCAGGGATTGCTCAAAACCGATCACATCTGTATTAAATCCTTCCAACTGACCATTCCGAATCCGGATACAATTACAGGCGCCCGTTTTTCTAACGACATCAGAAGCAGTGTGTAAGAATGGAATTACAGCTTCCTTATACGGAATGGTAATATTGATTCCTTCAAGGCCCGCTTCTTCCGTCAGCAATTTTGGGAACTCCTCAATGGATGTTATCGGATAGTTTTCATAAAAGGCATCCACTCCTTCTTTCTCAAATTTCTGATTGAAATAAGCTTTTGAAAAAGAATGACTGAGTGGATACCCTATTAATCCGAATAAGCGCATCAGGCCATTTCTTTATTCAGGAAAAGATGGAAGGTATCGCCCCGTAACCCAACCCGCATTGCTTCCAGAGAAATCATTTCTGAAGGTGCAATATTTCCCAGGTTTACATTACAGCCAATCAATTCTATAAAATACAATTGCTGTGCTTTTTGAGGAGCTTCCCAAATGATTTTTTCTTCCGGAATCTGTGTGAGAATTTCCTGAACCAGGCCTTCTCTTACTTCACCACTTCCCCGATAAATCCCAACATTTCCTGCTTCCCTTGCTTCTGCAATTACATAGGTTGATCCGGCTTCCAGTTCGGCCCGCATCAACTCAATCCATTTATAAGGGGGAATAATATGCGCGGCATCCTTGCTGCCAACTTCACTCAAAACTGTTCCGTGTTTGGTAAGTTTCTCGATATAGCCGCATTTTTCAGCATGTGGTATGGTTATGGAACCATCGCTCACTTCCATATAATCAATACCATAATCTTTACAAACTGCTATAAAATCTTCAAACTGATTGCGGATCAGGAAGGCTTCAAAGAGAGTGCCACCGAAGTAGACCGGCAGGTCGTAGGATTTATAGACTTCTATTTTTTCTCGCAAATTGGGGGTAACAAAGGATGTTCCGAATCCCAACTTTACAATATCTACGTGAGGGTGGGCTACACTGAGGAAATTTTTCGCTTCTTCAATACTCAGACCCTTATCCATAACCATGGTAATTCCGCTCTTACGGGGCTTAGCTACCCGTTCCGGAATCTGCGATAAGTTAAAATTCATTTACACATTTTTTTGTAGAGAAACCGCGCAAAAATAGGAAACAGCCGCCACATTATGCTTTTCCTGATTTTCGGTGACGTGCCAGCATGTCAACCACCAGTTGATTTTGAAGGATGGTGGGATGCAGTGCCACAAATTCTTTTAATTGTTTGGGCGCCTTCTGCAACCCTCTTTCAAGGTATAACAGCGCTTCTTTGGATTTACCCAGGGCAAAAAGAATGGCACTTTTATAATATATGAACAAGGGCTTTCCATCGGTATGCTGCAAGGCAGCCATCACCTGCTCCATTGCTTCTTCATAAAATTCATTCAGATAAAGACAACGGATCAGGGCTTCCCAGCCCTGCACGCTTTTAGGCCTGGCTCTTACTACATTGGAAAAATAAAAAATTGCATCCCGGGTTTCGCCCAGCTGAACCTTACATTCTCCCATAGCCAGATTGAATTCCGGAACCGCTTTGTGGATCTGCATGGCAGTTTCCAGTTGTTTTACTGCCTGCGTCCATTGCTCTTCATTGATATAAGTACAGGCAATTTTATAATACAATTTGCTGTCGTCCGGATTCAGGTGAACCGCCTTGCGATAATAAATCCTTGCCTGGCCATAGTTTTTTAGCTTATCATAACAGTGGCCGATCGCTTCAAAAATTACATCTTCCGGTCTCGAAAGTTCCAGCACCTTTTCAAGCACTTCTATCGCATCTCTGAATTTACGGAGTCGGATATAGGCATCTCCCATATTCCGATAAGCATAATCAAATTTTTCATCAATGGTGATAGCATATTTATAGGCATCTATTGCCTTTTCATACAGTTTTAATCCCTGATAGGCAGCGGCCAAATTGAACCAGGCCAGCTCATTGTAGGGGTAATCATCCAGGATTTGCTGATGCAACCGGATACTTTCTTCATTTCTACCGGTAAAATCTGTCCAGAAACAGATTTTATACAAGGCTTCTTCGTTCGTTGGCTCCTGCTCCAGAATTAACTTCAGGCAGTCAAATATTTTTTCAAATTCTTCATAATCATCATATACATCTGCCAATTCAAACAATAATTCAATCCTTTCTTCTCCTTCAAACTCATGCAGGGCTTCTTCCAGTAGCCTTATGGCCTTTTCCTGCTCATCCAACGCGAGATAGGCATCCGTCCTCAGGATATACAGGTCTATATCCCGGCTATCCAGCAACTCAGCCAGATCCAGTACATCCAGGGCATCCCGGTATTTTCGGGTAGCAATTAGTATATCAGCTTTTCTGAAAAGAAGGGCTGAAGAATAGGGAAACTGCTCCACGCCCATGTCGCAGGCCTCCTGAGCCTGGGCCAAATCTTCCTTCTCATCAAAATAATTAATGATTTTCTCAAAGGATTCCTCATCGAGAAAGCTGCTGGAACGGCCGGATTTCCTGTCGTTATACAACCTCAATAATTCCTCCATATCCTCTTTATCCTGTCGAAAGGGGTATTCTTTCATGAATGATGGGTTCACCTAATTTACCTTAAAGAAAAAAAAGTTCCAAGTTTCTGTAACATTTTTTATTAACAAGCGTTAAATAGATATTAAAGTTTATTACGAACGGTTAGGAATTGTCCAAATTTTTTGTTTATTTTTGTACTAATATGTTGTTAAACCTCCATACACGAATCACTAAACACAGTAGAAAACTGCTGGCAGCTGCTCTTTTACTGGGCATCACCGGTTTGGCTGTGGCGAGTATGGGAGGAGAGAAAAAAGCTAAAAAAACGGCCAGTAAACCAACTGAACATTTTGTTCCAATAAAAACTACAGCCGGATTTACCTTAAAAGCCGGACCATCCTACAAAGGCAGTCTGGGTTTTACCACTTCCAAAGTTAACCAAAATCAGTTGTCCATCAACACCCTGGTTACTTACCAAAAAGGCAACACCACCTATATTATGCCTTACAATAGTCGTATCACCATTGGTAAAACGACCGCATGTAATGGAAATAGTACACAGATGCTGAATCTGAAGGTGAGGATGCATAAGTAAAGTCAAAAGTTCAAAGTAGAAAGTTAAATTTGGCTCCTGAAAGTGGAGCATTTTTATTTATAGCCGACTTCTAATAAGATTTCATTATCTCCTATTTCAATCTGCTGACAGGTGAGTTGTCATTAAGCCGGCATACCAACTTGCCTCCGTTCATTACTGATATACCCTATTTCAATTCTGCTATACCTTATTTCAATTCTTCTATTTCCTATTTCAATTCTTTTTACTCTATTTCAATACTGATATATCCTATAGAATATCGCGGTTGTATGGCTTCTTTTCATTTCCTTCACTTTCAAATTGCACTGTTATACCCAATAAAAAATCCCGTTGTATGGCTGCGTACTACCTTTACTTACAGAATAAATAGTGGAAAGGATTTCCTGGATTTTTGGGTAAGTATCGTCACTCTGCTATTGACTTGTTTTAAAATCAGGGAGGTCAATATCTCCTAAATTAAGGTTAAGCCTTTTACGGAAAAAGAAGCTGTAAGGTAACTATCAATTATCGGTACTTCCCAGATATAAATAGGAGCTGAAGCCAGCAGTTGTAATTAAATAACGAGCACAATTAGTTTGGAATTTTGAGTTCCGGGGCCGCCCTGACAAGTCAGCCGGACCTATTTTAATCTTTGGTAAAATTCAGATGAATGGTATGGTAGGACTGGTGCTTTGTTCTGTTTACAAATTTAATTCGGTACCCTTCGGCAGATCTTATTGACGCACTTTTACTGACCTTCGCTTACTTTTCCTCCGGTTTTTTCTATCCCTCCTCCGGTTATTTTCTATCGTTACACCGATTCATTATCGTTTCTATACCCTTTCCATATCGTTTGATTACCGATTGATTATCGATTCTCAATTGTTTCTATATCGTTTCTCCGTCGTTTCCCTATTGTTTCTATATCGTTTCCGGCTCTTAGACGGCTCTTAGAAGGCCCGCACTCAGCTTTTGCAATACCCCTCCTTCCTCCTTCCTCCCCTCTCCTTCCTCCCCTCTCCTACCTCCCCCTTCTTCCTTTCTTACTTTCCTCATAGCTCATTTCACGGAAACCGGATTTGGGGATATCAAATTTTGAAACCGGCACGGGGTTAAGAGATACCTGCGATACGATGTATTTGATGGTAAGCTTACCCTGTTGTAATTCATATTCGAGGGGTAATCCGCGAAGATTGGTAAACTGAGAATTATAATGGTTGTTTTCGGGCTGCAATTCTTCAGTATAGAAAACCGTGAAGGTGGAGCCATCTTTCAATGATGCTACTGCTTTTTTACAGGAATAACCGGCTAATTGTTTGGTTTCATCCGTAGTGGTAAAGCTGATTCCTTCATAGCGACGATTTTTATCCTTCCAATCATCTGCTGTCATCCGGATCAACACTTTTTGTCCGCCAACTTCCTGTAAAACGACAGCAGCTCCTGTACGGGCATCGTGGATGGTAGTAAAACTGGCCAGCGCACTTTGCATTTCTGAACGGCTCAATCCGCCTTTCAGATAAACTGTTGTGGTAGCACCATCAAATGCATCTGCCAGTTTTGGCTCTGTAGCTCCTGTGGTTATGACCGCATCGTATACGATGGTTAAGTCAGAAACTCTTTTTTGTGCCTGTATGCTGGTGAAGCATACCCAACTCAGTAGTGTTAGAAATGTTATTTTCATGTTGATCTTGCTGTAAATCAGACGGAAAATAACCATTTTTAGTTGGCTACTTCCCTTTTTTCTGCATATCCTGAACACGTTTCTGGGTTTCCTGCATCTGTTCCATCTTTTCCTGCCATTTCGATTTGGTCTTAGGCTTGGCACGGTTAGCGGCTAATTGTGCCACAATTTTATCGTGATCGATAATATAATTCTGAATTACCCACTGTAATGCAAGCGTAATCAGATTCGACACGGTATAGTACCAGGTCAGCGCCGAAGGCAGACGGTTGAAGAAGAATAGGAGAAGAATCGGGAAGAAATACGGCATGTACTTCAACATCGGATTATTCTGATCCGGTGTCATATTCATATTATATATGGAGATCAGGAAACTGGTTATTACCGCAGTAAGGGTAAACAGGCTGATATGATCTCCAAACCAGGGAATATGAAATGGAAGTTTTGTTATGATATCATACGTAGATAAATCAGCTGCCCAAAGAAATGATTCACCACGAAGATCCACGAATGAGTTAAAGAAACTATACAAGGCAAAGAAAATAGGGATCTGCAACAGGGCCGGAATACAACCTCCCAGTGGATTAACTCCCGCTTCACGGAACAACTTCATCTGTTCCATTCCAAATGCCTGCTGATCATCACCAAACTTAGCTTTAAGGGCATCAATCTCTGGACGTAAGGCTTTCATTTTTGCTCCACTGAGATAACTTGAATATACCAATGGAGATGTTATAAGTCGGATGAATATGGTCAACAAGGCAATTACCAATCCAAAAGAAGCAAAGTACTTTTTGATAAAATCAAAAACCGGCATTACAATATACTGGTTGATCGGACGAACAAATGCATAAGGCCCCTGCCCCAGGTTGACGATCTTATCCATTTTCTCCACACCGATATTGCGCAGAATCTTGTAGTCATTCGGACCAAAATAAAATTGTAGAGGAAGTGTTGCCTGTGTTCCTGCGGGCAGCTTTTTCTCAAAGCTTGCCTTTGTTGCAACAATCAAACGGGAACTATCTTCTGCAGGTGTTGTCCATTCAAATTTTGCTTTATCAAACTTATCCTTATTGATGATGGTTGCATTGAAAAAGCGCTGTTTGATACTTGCCCAATGAACAGTATTCTCAAAGCTTTCCTGATCATTCGAAAAAAGGTTGAAATAATCGTATTCACCATTTTCCACCAAAATCAATTGTGATTGTTCTCTTTCATATTTGGCATCAATTTCCTGCTGCTGCGCAGCTACATTCCATTGCAACTGTAAGTTTTGCTGTGCTATCATGGAAGTAGTTCCGTTCAATCGCAAATTAAAATCAATGAGATAAGTCCCAGGTTTGATAATAAATTCCTGTTGGATGGATTCGCCCGTATTTCCGTTTGCTTCGTAAACAACTATCTGATTGCCATTTGCATCCTGATCTGCAGATTTCAATTGAAAATACAGGTCCGCAGATGGAGTACTTTGATTGGGTGCAGTCAGCACGGGAAAGCTGAACTGATCACTTCCGTCTTCAATGATGGAAACAAAACTGCTGTCGGCACGTGAAAACTTTTTCAATTCCACCTGAACCGGTTGTCCACCTTTATTACTGAACCGAATTTTAAGCAGATCGGTTTCTACGGTATGAAAACTGGCTGTACCGGCCAAATACCTGGTCCATCCGGTAGCATTGGAGTCAAGCGCCTGCACGGTGGCAACGATACTATCCTTTGCACGGGCCTTTGCAGCCTGTTGTTTTATCAATTCAATTTTTGCCAGGGAATCTTCCTGGCGAAGGCGTTGAGCTTCTAATTCCCTGCTATTTTTAGACGAAATAAACAGATAAACAAACAAAAGTACCCCCAACAGCACAAAACCAATTATCGTGTTCCGATCCATGCTTTGCATCCAGTAGTATTTTTAAGAGTTGCGAAGATAAAGGAAAAGGGGGAAGAGGAGAAGGGAGAAAGGAGGAAGGGGGAAAGGAGGAGGGGGAAAAGGAGGAAAGTCAGAGAGGAAACCCGGGGAGTTGGAAATAGTTTTAAGGACTGGCAACAACAAACCGGGTAAAGGAGTTGCCTTTCCTTTGGCAGGGACCTTAAATTAAACCAGGGGAGCGTAAAATAAACTGTGTCAATAATTTATTGAGGCTATAAGATACCCGAATCAGGTAACTAAACGGTTTCAACTTCTGTAGAGGAATGATCCCCTGAATGCAAAAGAAGCAGCCGGCCGGACATACAGTGAAAGGTGAAAGGGCAAAAGTGAAATTAGCGGTGAAAGGGTAAATGTGAAACTAGTGGTGAAAGGGCAAAAGCAACCAATGTCCCTTCTCCTACCTCCCTCCTCCTCTCTCCCTCCTCCTCTCTCCCTCCTCCTATCTCCCTTCTCCTCTTCCCCTCCTCCGCTCTCCCTCCTCCTCTCTCCCTTCTCCTATCTCCCTCCTCCTATCTCCCTTCCTCCTCCTTATATCATTTCACTTTGGAGTAACGGATTCTTTACTCCGTCTTTTTTTTCAGCGTATTCTTTAGCCGCTTTAACGAAATGTACAAAAATCGGTTGAGGATTTTCCACGGTGCTTTTCAGTTCCGGATGGTATTGAACGCCGAGAAAGAATGGATGATTGGGCAATTCCACTATTTCAACAAGCCCACTTTCAGGGTTTTTACCACTTGCTACCAGTCCGGCTGCTTCAAAATCAGCCAGGTATTGATTATTAAATTCCCACCGATGGCGATGGCGTTCTGAAATTTGCGTTGTACCATAAATTTGATGCGCAAGGCTGCCTTCCAAAATCTGGCAGGGATAAGATCCCAGTCGCATGGTTCCGCCTTTAGCTGTAACCGATTTCTGGTTTTCCATCAAATCAATAACCGGGCGATGCGTATTGGGGTCCATTTCAGTTGAATGTGCTTCCGGCCAATTAAGCACATTTCTGGCAAATTCTATTACACTCATCTGCATACCCAGACAAATACCGAAGAACGGCAGTTTCTGCTCCCGCGCATATTTAACAGCCACAATTTTACCTTCAATTCCACGGTGACCAAAACCAGGAGCTACCAGTAAACCATCCAAATGTCCCAGTTTCTCTTCCACATTTTCTTCTGTAATAAATTCACTGTGCACATTCACAATATTTACCTTACACTCATTCATGGCTCCGGCATGTATAAATGCTTCCAGAATTGATTTATAGGCATCCTGCAATTCAATATACTTACCAATCAGCCCGATCGTAACCTTGCTTTTTGGGTATTTTAATTTATCCAGAAACTCTTTCCATTTGGATAATTCAGGTTCAGAATACTGGGTAATATTCATCTTTTTTAAACAAATCAAATCCAGTTTTTCCCGCATCATGGCCAGGGGAACCTCATAAATGGTGGGTGCATCTGCCGCTTCAATAACCGCTTCTTTTTTCACATTACAGAAAAGTGCGATTTTCCGCTTGATTTCAGGGCCCAGTGGTTCTTCAGTGCGACAAACAATCACATCCGGATGAACACCTTCCTGACTCAACATCCGCACACTGTGCTGGGTTGGTTTGGTTTTCAGTTCCTTTGCTGCTTTCAAATAAGGAATCAGCGTAAGATGAACCACCACACAATCCTCTTCCGGTAATTCCCACTGCAACTGACGCACTGCTTCAATAAAAGGAAGACTTTCTATATCGCCAACCGTTCCGCCGATTTCTGTAATAACAATATCATAGCCACCCTGTCCCAATAATAACATGCGGCGTTTGATTTCATCGGTAATATGTGGAACCACCTGTACGGTTTTGCCCAGATAAGCACCATCCCTTTCCTTGTTTATGACTGTTTGGTAAATACGGCCGGTTGTAACATTATTAGCCTGACTGGTGAAAATACTCAAAAAACGCTCATAGTGCCCAAGGTCCAGATCCGTTTCTGCTCCATCTTCTGTAACATAACACTCTCCATGTTCGTATGGATTTAATGTACCTGGGTCCACATTAATATAAGGATCAAATTTCTGAATCGTAACAGATAATCCTCTTGCCTGCAACAACTTTCCGAGTGATGCAGCAATAATTCCTTTACCCAGGGAAGATGTAACTCCGCCTGTAACAAAAATGTACTTGGCCATATCAATTAAGTTTCAATTTTTTCCTGTTTGCCCCGGGTTCCAAAAAAATAATCACCTCTGGCCATTTGGCCAGCTGCGACAAAAAACAAGCTAAATCTAATATTGTGAACCAGGCTGATGTGACCTTGCGGAAATTTGCAATATGTTCATCCGGGAGGTCATGCAAAGATAGGATAAAAAGACAATAGGCACCCGGAAACCCGGATGCCTATTTTTTCCTTTTGGTGATTATTGCTTATTATTTGATAGTCAGCTGAGAAACAGCAGACGGTTGTATCGGGGTTGATTTTATAAAAGCAGAATGATTCCGTTTCATGAGTATTTGCTTGATTTTTTCTGCCTGGTCTTTATTTGCGTGAATAACCACAATTGCCAATATCTCTACAAAAAGGATCCAGACACTTAAATTTCGCTTCATACAAATAGATTCTTAGTTGTTCACAGGTTTGGAGGCAGCGAAGGTAATAAAAAACCTTAATATATAGGTGAAATCCCTTACGCCACCTTTTTAAAACGAACAACTGAATCAATTATTATTTATCTGCCTGAATTTTCACATAACTCGCTGATATCCCTTTAATAAGGGATGAACTAAAGCCCTGGTGTTCCATCTCATTTAACCCTGCAATGGTACAACCTTTAGGAGTGGTTACTTTATCAATTTCGTACTCCGGATGCGTACCTTTTTGCAGCAATAATTCTGCGGCTCCTTTTACCGTTTGGGCAGCAATCAGACTGGCTGTTTTGGCATCAAACCCGATTTCTATACCCCCCTGAATATTTGCCCTGATATAACGCATGGCATACGCTGTTCCACAAGCCCCTAAAACTGTGGCAGCATCCATCAGCTTTTCATCAATGGCAACCACTCTCCCAACCTGATTAAATAATTCCAATACCCAGTCCACTTGTTCCTGGCTGGCTCCGGAGTGACTGATACAGGTCATGCTTTCCCGAATCGCAACTGCGGTGTTTGGCATTGCTCTGAAAATGGCTGGTGCCCCGCCTGCAGCAAGCTCAGCCCTCATTTCCTGCATGCTTACTCCGGTCACTACTGATATCAGCAGTTTTTCAGCAGTTAACGCGGGGGCAATTTCACGGATTACCTCTTTTATCTGAAAAGGCTTAACGGCTAGCAGAACAACATCACTTGCAGCGGCCGCAGCAATATTATCACTGGTAATAATCATGCCTTTTTGCTGAAGTGGTTGTAATAAGGTAGTGGTTCTTCGGGTAACGGTTACCTGGGCGGGAGATAAAAAACCGCCGGCTGTTAATCCCTCTGCTATTGAAATACCCAGATTGCCTCCGCCAATAATGGCTATGGTTTTGCTCATAAAATTGTCTTGCTTGCTTTAGTAATAATGTCCTCCGATCAGGTAATTGCGCACATAATCTCCAACTCCCTGTTCCAGGGAATAAAAAGCCTCCTTATACCCTGCCTGCTGCAGTTTATTCATATTTGCTTCTGTAAAATATTGATACTTTTCCCGGATATCTTCCGGCATATCTACATATTCAATAACAGTTTCTTTATCGAGGCCGGAAAATGTCGCTTTTACAAGGTCTTCAAAACTCCTTGCAGTACCGGTTCCTAGATTATACAAACCCGAGGCCGGCTGATTTTCCATGAGCCAGAAGCAGACTTTCAGAAGATCCATCACATATACAAAATCGCGCAGCTGTTGCCCGTCTTTATAATCGGGGCGATGCGACCGGAATAATTTTACTTTTCCATTCTCCCGGATCTGATTAAAGGAATGCCAGATAACCGAGGCCATCCGGCCTTTATGATATTCATTCGGGCCATACACATTGAAAAATTTCAATCCAGCCCAAAAGGGCGGATGCATGGCTTCATGCAATACCCATTTATCAAATTCATTTTTTGAAATACCATATGGATTCAATGGTTCCAAATGAAATGGTAACTCATGCGTATCGTCATACCCCAATTCCCCATTGCCATAAGTAGCGGCTGAAGATGCATATACGAAGGGAATACCATGTACCACACAATAATTCCATAATTGCTGACTGTATTCCACATTCAGGCGTTGATGTATGCTATAATCAAATTCAGTGGTATCAGTTCTTGCACCAATATGAAATACAAATGAAATGGTTGGTTTATGTTTCTGCAGCCATTCAAAAAATACAGTGCGCTCAACCTTCTCAATAAACAGTTTATTAGAAAGATTCGCCTCTTTGATGGTGTTGGAAAAATCGTCAACTAGAATCAGGTTAGAATATCCTTTCAGATTTAAAAACCCAACCAGGCAACTGCCAATAAAACCGGCTGCCCCTGTTATTACGATGACCGTTTTGTTATCCATGCAATAAAGGTACTAAGGGAAAACGGAACTTATCTATCAACAATGACCCGAATAATGGTAGACCCCGCAGGATCCAGCTCAATTTCGGTTTGGCCATTAATATAACTTGCCCGGTCACGGACCCGATCAAGGCTTTCTGAAAACAATTCCCGGTTGATAATGACTTTATATTCTACCTGAATGGTCAGATACACTTTACCTCCAATATGATCCAATGCCAGTCCAACCTGCCGAACTTCCGTATTCATCATGGTAGAAGTCAGTACTTCCTGACTGATGCGAAGAAAATCCAATTCTACTTCACCAACAACAGCACTGTCTTCAATGCTGCTGACAAATGTACAGGGCACACCGCATAAGAGGGAAAACTCCCTGCATTGCCAGTCCAGCGTGGCTTTGAGACCTACATGTCCCAACATGGTGGATCCTATACTGAAGGTGATTCTGCGAATGGTTGCAATCAATAATTCTGTAATACCGGCGGCATGTTCCATCCGGTTTCGGCTGGCGGGCGATAAATTTTCTTCCCGCCTGGTTACCCAATCGATATCCATTTTGATAACGGAAGCCAATTGTGCCATCTCCTCATGTAATTCAGCAGCCAGAAATTTCCGGTCGGCTTCCATACTTGTTTTGAAATGGCCAGCCAGACTTTTAAACTTATGGTATTCTGCCTCAATATCTTTTTCGATTTTCTTCCGTTTGGTTATATCCTTGGCAATTGCAAAAACCAGGTCTTTCCCCGAATGAAAAATAGAGGTCCACTCCAGCCAGACAACTCCGCCGTTTTTGGTGATATACCTGTTTTCAAAATTAAGCAGCTTCTTGCCTTCGATCAACTCTGCTCTTGTTCTGGCCGTTTCTGCCCGGTCATCCGGATGAACAAAACTGGATATCAGGCGCGAAAAAAGTTCTTCTTCCGTATAGCCTAATTTTTCAATAACGGCCTTATTAACTTTTCTGAAATAACCATCTCTACCCGCTATACACACAAGGTCGGGTGTCATTTCAAACAGCTGGAACAAATCACTTACTGAGGGCATTCCGGAATTACAGATTAAAGTGCACTTAGGGCATGTTCAGATTCATGACCTGCCAGCAGTTTTTCAATTGCTGTGTCATATTGTTTTTTCCAATCATCCACTGATCCCCAGGAAGCACCGTCCAGTTTCAACTCTCCACTGGTAACCGTTCCAAGCAACCGAAAATCGCTTCCTTTCAAACCAGCTTCAAATTCGGACTGTTGTTCAGCTTTTATTGAAACCACTACCCTGCTTTGGCCTTCTCCAAACAACTCAGCATCTTTCCTGATATCGGAAGCTGTTTTAATGTCAAATCCCAGCCCGTTTACAAAACCACTTTCCAATAAGGTGATAAAAAGTCCGCCTTCACTTACATCATGCGCGGAAACAATTTGTTTATTCCGGATCAGTTGCAATACGGTGGATTGTACTGCAAACTCTTCTTCCAGATCAAAATATGGTGCCGGTGAAAATTCCACACCAATAATTTTATTCAGGTATTCAGAACTGTTGATATCGCTCGTTGCTTTACCAATCAGGTAAATCAGATCACCTGCTTCCCGGAAACCAAGTGTCATGCGATCCTGGTAAGAATCCAGCAAACCCACCATCCCAATTGTTGGGGTTGGATATACCGGTCCATCCGGATTCTGGTTATAGAAGCTTACATTTCCACCTGTAACCGGGGTATTGAAACGACGACAGGCGTCTCCCATCCCTTTGATGGCATGTACGAATTGATAATACACCTGAGGATCATAGGGATTTCCAAAATTGAGGCAGTTGGTCACGCCCAATGGCTCACCACCGGAACAAACTATATTACGGGCAGCTTCCGCTACAGCAATCATTGCTCCTTTATATGGATCTGCATATACATAGCGGCTATTACAATCTGTCGTAACAGCCAGTGCTTTATCAGAAGGTTTTGCCAATACAACCGCAGCATCACTGGGTGCATTGGTAGATGTATTTCCAGCTCCCACCATGCTGTCATATTGAACATATACCCAGCGTTTGGAAGCGATGTTTGGTATTGTTACCAATTGGGCAGCTACTGCTTTATAGTCGGCCGGCTGCGGAACAGAAGCCGGATCAAAGGCTTTTATTTTTTCAAAATACACCGGCGTTTCATAAGTGCGGTCATATTGCGGCGCACCACCGCCAAGCACAAGCACTTCGGCCGGGATAGAGGCTTCCAGTTCACCCTCCATATAAAAATTCAACAATCCATCATCGGTAACTTCACCAATAACGGAGCAGGGCAGATCCCATTTTTCAAAAATTGCTTCAACCAGTGCTTCCTTTCCTTTCTCCACCACCATCAGCATCCTTTCCTGACTTTCACTTAAAAGGAGTTCCCAGGTTTTCATATTGGCCTGCCGGGTTGGAACTTTATCCAGATCAATACGCATACCCACCCCACCTTTTGCACTCATTTCAGCAGTGGAGCAAATGATTCCGGCTGCACCCATATCCTGCATTCCCACAACAGCTCCGGTGGTAATTACTTCCAGACAGGCTTCCAGCAATTTCTTTTCCTGGAATGGATCTCCAACCTGCACTGCAGGCAGTTCTTCGGCACTTTCTGCCGTAATATCCGCTGATGCAAAGGAAGCACCGCCAATTCCATCCTTACCGGTTGCAGAACCTACAAACATAACCGGATTGCCTTTCCCTTCTGCAGTAGCACTAACAGTCCCACCTGCTTTTACGATCCCCACACTCATGGCATTCACCAGCGGATTGGTATGATAGCACTGTTCAAAATAGATTTCACCACCAACTGTTGGCACACCAAAACAGTTTCCGTAATGACCAATTCCATGTACAACTCCGCCGAGGAGGTGCTGTGTTTTATTTTCCTGCAATTTTCCGAATCGCAGGGAATTCAAGGCTGCAATAGGGCGTGCGCCCATGGTAAAGATATCGCGATGAATTCCACCCACGCCGGTTGCTGCCCCCTGAAAGGGTTCAATTGCCGACGGGTGATTATGACTTTCAATTTTGAATACCACCCCAAAACCATCGCCCATATCCATTAATCCGGCATTTTCTTCACCGGCAGCTACGAGCATTTTACCACCTTCACGAGGCAGGGTTTTGAGCCATTTGATCGAGTTCTTATAGCTGCAATGCTCACTCCACATTCCGGAGAAAGCACAGAGTTCATTAAAATTGGGAGTGCGGCCCAGCTTTTCTTTGATCAATTCAAATTCTTCAGCGGTTAAACGAAGTTGCTGGGCTGTTTTTACGGTTACTTCCATGTTTTTTTGGCAGATAGTGTAAGAAAGCGCAAAGGTAAGGTACCGGACTGAGCCGGTAAAATAGGAAGGGATTTATTTGTTTAATGTAGCTTTATCGGGAATTATGACCATCGCCTTTGTTCACAGAGCAACCGCCATCCTGCCTGAAATTGTTGCGTATCAACAGTATTTTAACCGGTTAGGATACCAAACCCTGGTTTGTTCTCCGGACGATCTCAAAAACCTGCAGCCTGATGTGGAATGGCATTTTATGGGCTTTCATTACCGGCGCACCAGTTCCACTGCCATTTTGATTCATGAATATGCTTCCCGCTCTGCCGGTCATTTTGCCGGTATTAAGGACCTCCTGAAAAAATGGATCAATATCCGACCCCATTTCCGGATTTTCCTGAATGAATACACCCGTAAAGGACTGAATAACAAAGACGGGGTTCCCTGGGGGATCCGGTCGACCCTCTGTTTTCCTGCTGAACTGCAAACAGTAGTACCAGATAAAAGATATGATTTTGTATATGCCGGTACAACTGAAGCCAGCCGCCAGCCGGAAAAATGGCTTTCCTGGTTTATTCCAGGCGGACCATTGGAGGGACATTCAGTTCTTATTTTGGGTCCGAAAAGAAAGGATCTGGCACTAAAATATAATTATCCCTGGATCCATTTCCAGGATACTGTTCCACCAACAGAAGTGAATTACTATCTGCAGCAATCCAGATTTGGTATTAATTATCAGCCGGATATTACCCCATTTAACCAGCAACCCTCGGCTAAATTGCTGGCTTATGCAGCAGCCCGCTTGCCAATCATTTCAACCGATTATGCCTGGGTTCGGGAATTTCAGAAAAAATATGGCGGTACATATTATTTTATTGATCAATCAATGCGTTTGAATTGGGAGGAACTGAATCGGTTTACCTTTTCATTTCCTGACTTATCCGAATGGACCATCGACTATCAGCTCAAAAATTCAGGTATTCTGGAATTCCTACAGCATTTGGAAAAAAAGGATTGCTCACAATAATTGTGCAACTATCCTTCTGTATTCCTGGATAACTTTAGCCATTCCGAATTTTGACACTACCAGTTGCCGCCCTTTTTGTCCCATTTTTTTTCTGGCTTCCTCCTCCATTAAAATCATCGCTTCCATTTTGGAAGCAAGATCAAAGGGATCTTCCATTTTGCAAAGAAACCCGTTTACCTTATCCTCCACTACATCGCGGCAGCCTATATTATGGGTGGTAATGATCGGAAGTTCCATACTGGCTGCTTCCAGCAAACTGCGGGGCACACCTTCATTATAAAAAGATGGAAAAACAAACACATCAGCTCCCGCCAGAGAAGGACGAACATCCTCCCTGAAACCCTGGTAGTTGATCAATCCGTCCAATTGCCAGGATTCAACTATGACAGGATCAATGGAATCAGGATGATTTTTTTCAAAAAAACCAAGTATGACAGAATCAAATTCATATCCTTTCAGCTTCAATAATCGGGAAGCTTCCACAAAAACTTCTACGCCCTTACTTTTCAACATTCTGCAGGACATCAGGAACTGCAGGCGACCATTCTTTTCCCTGGGTGGAAACGGAGCAAAATAAGTGGTATTGATTCCTTCCCCTGGCAGCACATTAATCTTTTTTAGCGGTACAATTTTTTCGCGGGCAAACAATTGCGCATCATCGTTATTAAGAAACAGCACGTCCGTTGCTCCGTTTAAGGAAAAACGATATAGCAGTTTAACAATGGCATACAGCAGGTTTTTCCTGGAAAAGGCAAAGCCCAATCCGGTAATTATGGCTACTGAAGCAATGCCGTTTCTTTTTGCAGCAAGTGTTCCGTAAATATTTGGTTTGGCCACATAATGAAAGATCAGATCCGGGCGAAGTTGTTTGTATAATTTATTCAGACTTAAAAAAAAACGGATGTCAACGACCGGATTGATGGATTTATTGTCGAAATCGATGCTGATATGTTCACATCCGAGTTCTGTAATTTTTTCAACGTACGAGTTGAAAGGGGTTATAATTATTATTTGATGGCCATCCTTTATAAGGGCTTTAATAACATCCAATCTGAAATTATAAATTGACCAGGCATTATTTGAAACAAAGGCAATCTTCCGGCTTTTACTAATTCTCACGAAAAAACTATGATTAATATTTCAAATGTATAGATTTGAATACAAATCGATTAAGTGATGTTGATAGTTATTCTCTTTTCAGTCGCATTTCTTTTTTTCTATTTCCTCCTGAACCAATTAACCCGCAATAGCAGAACATTAATAAGTCCCTCCCAGATTGCACTGGTATTGCTGCTCAAAACCGCTTTTGGATGTTTTTATGGATGGTTGTTTTTACATCTTTACGGAGGTGATGACACCTGGATTATCCATGACGATACACTGGTTGAATGGGAACAAATGAAAATAAATCCACTTCGGTTTTTCACCTATGATCTCTGGCTGGACCAATATATTCACGATTTTGGGTGGAAAGAAGGCCTCTCCTATTTCAGGATGAAACTGGAAAAAGCGCTTATTAATAAACCACTCGGACTTTTTAATTTTTACTCACAGGGCAATTATTATATAAATGTCATAGCATTTAACTTTATGAGCTTTTGGGGGAGTTTCTGGCTTTTCCAGGTGTTGGCCAAATTACTTCCCTCCTATAAAAAATGGTCATTTCTTGTTTTGTTTCTATATCCGCCCGCAGTATTCTGGCTCAGTGGAATCCGCAGTGATGGGTTGCTGTTTTTCTTTTTCAGCCTATTTGTTTCCCGTCTTTATTTTGCATTTGCCGAAGGCGGCCGATCATCCAACTGGTGGCTGGCATTGCTCGCCTGGATTGGGATGATCGTTGTTAAAGCAAGTTTTGCCTTTCTTTTATTGATTCCGCTTCTATGCTGGTGGCTGGTTGTTAAAATAAACTGGTCAAAACAAAAAGCATTCTTTGGTACCTACCTGCTGGCCCTGCTATTGTTTTTTCTTTCCGGATTCTTACCCGGACCATTAAATTTTCCGAGGGGTATTTGGAGGGTTCAGCAGGAGTTTTTTGCATTGGAAGGTAATACCCGAATTGATCTGCCGGCATTAACTGAAAGTCCTGTCAGTTATTGGAACAATTTGCCGGAAGCGCTGGATAATATATTCCTGCGGCCCTATCCATGGGATGCAAAAGGGATTTTACAATATGTTATGGTTGCACAAAATATTTTTATAATATGTTTAGCCATCCTGTTTATTCTGAAACGATTTCCGGGCAGGCCGGATCTGGTTCCCCATCCATTTTTATGGGTACTATTTTTCTTCAGCTTAAGTTTCTATCTATCAATAGGTTATACCATTCCTTTTCCCGGCGCTGTGATTCGATACAGAGTTATTGCAGAAACATTATTGGTTTGGTTTTTAAGTATTGGTGCGCTGGGGGGGCAGCTTACACATTACAATTTTTTCAATGTTTATAAAAAACGAATAAACTCCTAAAATTCTTTGAGCTCTACTTTCGAATGTTATTAAATTTTTAAGCAACTTAGCGGAAATTTATTCTTTAACGGAAAAATTCACAGCTAAAAACTATTTCTCATGTCATTACGTGTTAGTGCTATCAACAACATCAGCCAGGGAAAGGAAGTGAAGGGTCCCGGTTCAGCCAAAATCACTGCTTTATTCGGCGAAAACGTTTTCACATTACAAAAAGCCAGGGCTTTCCTGAGCGATGAAGCGTACAAAAGCCTTTTAACTTCCATTAAAGGCGGAAAAAAAATTGACCGTACAGTTGCCAATCAGATCGCTGCCGGTATGCGTCAGTGGGCTGAAACAAAAGGCGTAACGCACTATACACACTGGTTCCAGCCATTGACCGGAACCACTGCAGAAAAACATGATTCTTTCTTTACCTTAAAAGGTGATGGTACTGCCATTGAAGAATTTGACGGTGCAGCCCTGATTCAGCAGGAGCCGGATGCCTCTTCTTTCCCAAGTGGCGGTATTCGTGCAACTTTTGAAGCACGTGGATACACTGCATGGGATCCATCTTCTCCCGCTTTCATTATGGAGATTGGAGAAGGCAAAACACTTTGTGTTCCTACCATATTTGTTTCCTATACCGGCGAAACGCTGGATTACAAAGCCCCTCTTCTTAAATCGTTGGAGGCATTGAACAAAAGTGCTGTAGAAGTTGCCAACTATTTCGATAAAAATGTTAGCCGTGTTGCAGCCACCCTCGGTTGGGAACAGGAGTATTTTGTAATTGACGAAGGCATGTTCAATGCACGTCCTGATCTGGTGTTGAGTGGCCGTACCGTATTCGGACATGCTCCTGCAAAAGGTCAGCAGTTGGAAGATCATTATTTCGGATCCATCCCTGAGCGTGTATATGCGTTCATGCGTGATTTCGAAAACGAATCATACAAACTGGGTATTCCTTTGAGAACCCGTCACAATGAGGTAGCACCTGCTCAGTTTGAGTGTGCTCCTATCTTTGAAGAAGTGAGCGTTGCGGTAGACCATAACACCCTGTTGATGGATGTTATGAACCGCGTTGCCCGCAGACATGGTTTGCGTGTATTGTTGCATGAGAAACCATTTGCCGGTATCAACGGTAGTGGTAAGCACAACAACTGGAGTATGTCAACCGATACCGGCGTTAACCTGCTGGCTCCCGGAAAAACTCCGAAGACCAACCTGATGTTCCTGACCTTCTTCGTTAACACCATCAAAGCGGTGCATGATTATGCTGATCTGCTGCGTGCAAGTATAGCATCTGCAAGTAATGATCACCGTCTGGGTGCAAATGAAGCCCCTCCTGCCATCATTTCTGTATTCATTGGCCAATACCTGACCAAAGTATTAAATGAAATCAAAGAGCGCGTAGGTGATAAATTTGACGAGCAGGACGAAGCTATTCTGAAACTGGATCTTCACAGAAGTATTCCTGAATTATTGTTGGACAACACCGACCGTAACCGTACATCGCCTTTTGCTTTTACAGGTAATAAATTTGAATTCCGTGCAGTAGGGTCAACTGCCAACTGTGCAAATGCAATGACTACCGTGAACACCATCATGGCTGATACCCTGAAAAAATTCAAAAAAGACGTAGACGTTCTGATTGAAAAAGGGGAGAAAAAAGAAATCGCCATCATGCATGTTATCCGTGAATACATTGTTGCGAGCGACAAAGTATTGTTCGAAGGTGACGGATACAGTGAAGAGTGGGCGAAAGAAGCGGAAAAACGCGGATTGCCGAACCTGAAAACCACCCCGCTTGCATTGGATGCAATGGTTACGGAAAAAGCCAAGCACCTGTTCGAAAGCAATGAAGTACTTTCTCATGTTGAGCTGGAAGCCCGTCATGAAATTGAACTGGAGAAATACATCAAGAATGTACAAATCGAAGCCCGTATTATGGGTGAGCTTTGCACCAGCCATGTATTGCCGGCATCTATCAAGTATCAGAATACACTGATCAACAATATCAAGGGATTAAAGGAAATTGGTTTGAAAGAAAGCAGCTACGCCAATCAGTTTCAGATCCTTGAAAAAATCAGCGAGCATATCAACATCCTCTCCGATCTGGTTGAGAAAATGATTGAAGCACGTAAGATTTGCAATGCAATGGACAACACCCGCACCAAAGCGATCGCCTACGAAAGTCAGGTTAAAGCACCTTTCTTTGATGCTATCCGCTACCGTGTAGACAAGCTCGAATTGCTGGTAGACGATTCCAACTGGCCTCTGCCTAAATACAGAGAGATGTTGTTCATCCGTTAATCAACAAATTCTGCAGATTATATCAAAACCCGCCGATTGGCGGGTTTTGTGTTTTGGAAATCTATTAGTGAATGAATTTCCTGATACTCATCATATAACCCAGGTGTAAACCTTCATGGAAATTATTAAACTCCAACGCATCGCCAATGGATGCCAGGTGAAATCCGGTTGCTGTTTCCCGCTCTTTATAGGTTTGAAAAATTCCCTCTTGAAAATCAGCCTCCGTTTTTTCAACCTGTGAAATAAGCAGCCCTTTTAGCTTATTTACTTCTTCCTGAGAAACTGGTTGTTCAGGTTTTGATCCCGGCTTGTAGGAATTTATTAGTTCTTCTGAAATTGCCATGGGTAAACCAGAACCCCGATAAACCAGTGATTCCTGCGCCACGATTATATGACCGATATTCCAGATAAGATTATTGCTAAATCCCGGTGCTATATAATTCAATTGCCCGGTCGAATAGTTGTCGAAAAACTTCAGGTAAAGTTTTCTGCTCGATTTCCAGGCTTTGAAAACATGGTTACTCATGCGTTTTTTTTGTAAGATTACGAAATTCCCACTTCCCACTTCCAACTTCCAACTTCCAACTTCCAACTTCCAACTTCCCTTTATCTTTATCCGATGGATAATTTAAATCAGCCAGCTGTACTTCCAAAAAAACATTTTGAAGTGCTGGACGGGTTAAGAGGTATTGCAGCGCTTGCCGTGGTAATTTTCCACTTTATGGAATGGGTCTTCACTGATTTTAGTAAAAACTTTATCAGTCACGGATTTCTTGCAGTTGATTTTTTCTTTTGTCTTTCCGGCTTTGTAATTGGGTATGCCTATGATAACCGGATCCGACAGATGGGTATTGGACAATTCTTCAAAATGAGGTTAATAAGATTACATCCACTGGTAATCCTAGGTTCTATACTTGGACTGATTGCCTTTTTTTCTGACCCATTTGCCGCACACACCGTCTATGATTCCGGCAAACTAATCCTGCTCTTTATCTCCTCCCTTTTATTGATACCAGTGCCCATAATGGAAGAGCGGGCATTTAATCTATTTGCTTTTAATGCCCCCTCCTGGTCACTATTCTGGGAATATATTGCCAATATTTTTTATGCACTGATTCTGGTAAAAATCAATCGTCGCCTCCTACTATTAATGACCCTGCTGGCTGCTGTTGGAATTTGTTTTGTAGCCAACAGGGCCGGTAATCTGTTGGGAGGATGGTCAAAAGATACCTTTCTGGATGGTGGTGCCCGTGTGGCCTATTCCTTTTTAGCCGGCCTCCTGATTTATCGGTCCAACTGGATCATCAGATACAAACTTGGTTTTATTGGGCTCGGTTTATTGTTATCCTTTGCTTTTTTAATGCCCTGGGGCAATTGGAACTGGCTGACTGAGCCTTTAGTAGTTCTCTTATTTTTTCCACTTTTAGTTGCACTTGGAGCAGGAGCAACCGCATCACCCGCCTTGCTGAAAATCTGCCGATTTTCCGGCAGTATCTCCTACCCCTTGTACATGACCCATTATGCAGCTATCTGGGTCTTTGGAAACTATTTTATAAACGAGAAACCTTCCATGAATGAACTGATATTGATAATCGTATCAGGCACTATTCTGATGATTATTGTAGCCTATCTGGTTATGCTGTTGTATGATATTCCGGTTAGAAAATACCTGGCAAGAAATTTAAGTTTTCGTAACTTAGGTAGCTCCAAAACATCTCCGGAATAAAACCGGGATTTTGCCGGTGCTTTTATGCAGGCAAAAAAAGAAATACTGAATATTGAAACACTGGCCATGTTTGAGCGATTAATTAATCGCGATGAACAACATTATGAGCTGGACTTAATGATTTTGCCAGGAACACTGGAAGACAAACACAAAAATTGCGACAGTATTCCAGCCTTAAGACATCAGTTCAATTTGATGTACCTTTTGCTCGAAGGTGAACATGATGTTAAATTAGGAGCAGAGCATTTACAGTTAAATAAAAACAGTCTTGTTATTGTTCCTGAAAACATGTTATATGCAAGTGATCATATAAAAAACTGCAAAGGCTTCTGCATCCATTTTAAAACAGAGTTTGTCCAACAACAATTGGGCAGAGCCATGTCTGAAGAATTTCCTTTTTTTCATTTTGATGAACCGCATATTCTGAACCTAAATGAGAATGAAGGCCTGCTGATTCAAACATCCTTTAAAAATATACTGGAAGAATTTGAAGGAAAATCTCATGAAAAAAAAATGCTAATCTGTTACCTGCTTATAATTTTATTAGTGAGAGTTCGCGAAATATACAGCTTGCATGTGGCGGATCTTAAAAAAAACAGCACCCGACATGAGCACCTGGCAAACCAATTCAAACTGCTGACAGAAAAATATTTTATTCAGAAACGGACAGTAAATGAATACGCAGAAATGCTTCACATTACGCCAAAATACCTAGCCGAAGTAGTCAGTGAAACTTTTGGCCGTTCCCCATTACAAATCATTCTGGACTTGTTATTACTGGAAGCAAAAATGCAATTACGTGCAACCAACCAATCCGTTTCAGAAATAGCATATAATCTCCAATTTGAGGACCCTTGCCATTTCACTCATTTTATCAAAAAGAGAACAGGTCTTTCACCTCAGGAACTCCGCAAAAAACAGTGATTTTGGCATTTCTTACCGAAGTATTTACAAGTGAATCACAGCAGAGTACTGTTCCTTTGTTCAACAAACCAAAAACCATGGAACACACTACAGAGTTGCTAAAAATGGCTGAATGGAAAAATTTCAGCACCCCCGATGAAGTAAGACAGTTTCCAAAAGGAAAACTCGAATTAATCCATATAGGTGGCGCAACTATCGGACGCGGCACTTTTGAGCCAGGCTGGCATTGGGCAGAATCTGTACAACCCATAGCAAAAACGCATAGTTGTGAAGCACCTCATTTCCAATACCATATTTCAGGAGTACTTCATGTGGTAATGGATGATGGAACTGAATTTGATTGCAGACCAGGAGATGTTTCCATGTTACCATCCGGCCATGATGCATGGACCGTAGGCAACGAACCAGCTGTGGTTGTAGATTTTCAGGGCATGGTCGAATATGCAAAACTACACTAAACCAACTGCATCCTTATCGATGGACATTTATATAAGCCACTAAATAATTATTGAACGTATCCAGCGCATCAAGCACTGCTTTTTTGTACAAGGCGGGATCAGCTTTGACGGTATACGTGAATTCTCCCGTTGCCCGACCATTACCTATCAGTCCGCCACTAAAAATAGCTGCCATATCACCCGCCACATTTGATTTAAAGCGTTTCATGGTTTCCGGCATACCTTTGCCGGCCTGCGTTTCCAATGCATATCCAAGGTCGGAATGCAGTACTTTATCGTTCGGCATGATGGCATTGGTATAACCCCAATTGCGACCTGTAAATAATGCATAACTGCCATCACCCCGCATCTTAGCCCCCTGGGATACGCCCTCAATCCGAATCCTTGGGATTAATGTTGACTTCGATTTTGTAGTGGTAAGTCCCTGGATATCCCGGACAGACTGACTGATTTTCAACACAAATTCAGCAAAGTCAATGGTTATGAATACCTGTCCAACAGGCTTCTTCAAATCATTCCCCAGGGAGGAATGTGCACCCATCATGCCAACAGGATATTCGATATAGGGTGCCTCATTGGCAGTAATAATCCGGCTTACACCCCAGTTTTTCTTAAATACTTCCCTGTTACGATCTGAACTTTTTTCCACCAGCTTTTTATAGGAATCTGTATCACGATACTCCTCCGTCAGACTTATCCCGCTCTCTTTTAATTTCATTGCCAATCGGGAATAATACTCATTTGCAATCTCCTGCATTAATGCTTCATCTATTCCCTCCAGAAATGCCCAGGAAACAATATTTCCGGCACCTCTTTTTTCCAGTGTTTCACGCGATGCCAGCTTGAATTGTAAATTCACACTGGTTAAGCAGGCTTCCGTTTCACTTTTGAAAGGTGAACGATGATTACCCTTCGGAGCAAAAAATTTACTGGCCTCCTTTTCAGCAATCTGTGCGTTCAGAGATACGCAGCAAAATAATACTGCAGAACCAAGCAGGTATTGAATTTTTTTCATGGAATTGAATATTTATGGTAAAAATCACCGTATTCTCATTGATTTCCAATACGCAAAATGTCGTATACACACGCATATACCTAACCGTATGTACGAATTGTTTAAATTCAAGGCTGAACCCCATATCGTATGCTCAGATTAAAGCTCACCGGATTGCTATTATTGGCTTCCACCATACTTCCATTAACGATGGCTGCCCAGAACAATGCCGAAACTGACTCACTAAAAAACATTCTTCAAACCAATTCTTCTGACCACGAAAAAGCAAAAGCATTGAGTGATCTTTGCTGGGCATATTTGTCAATATCTATTGATTCTGCCCTTCAGTTTGGCAATTTGGCCGTATTGGCATCAACCCGGATGACTGATCAGAAAATGGAAGCACAGGCAAGGAACGACTATGGTACCGCGCTATTACTGAAAGGAAGCCTGGATGCTGCTATTTCAGAACTAAAGAAAGCAATGGAAATTCGCACAGAATTAAAAGATTCCGGTGGAACTGCATCCATTCTTTTAAAATTGGGGAACTGTTACTACAAAGCTGGAAAGCTGGATAGTGCCATGCAGCAGTTTACTTCTGCTCTAGCTTATTATGAAAAGGAGAACAAAACCTTTGAAACAGCCCAGGTGAAAGGGAATATAGGATCCTTGTATTACACAATGGGAAATTATTCCAAATCCATTGAATACCAATCCCAAAGTGCAGAACTGCTTGGTTCGCTTAATAAAATCTATGAGCTCTCCAATACACTGGTCAACATTGGAAATACGTATCTCAAGAAAAAGGACACTTCCAATGCGGCATTATATTATCAGAAGGCAATCAGTAGTGCAACAGGGGCTGGTAATAAATATGCTCATTCAGCTGCGCTCAACAACCTTAGTAATTTACAAATCGGCAGAAAAGCATTTAAAGATGCCATTAAGCTGGCGCAGCAAAGCATTGAACTTCGCGCATCAATGGGTATGGAGGGAGAATTGTCCAGTGCCAGAACCACGCTTGCAATTGCACTCAATTCCACCGGGAACTATCAGAAAGCATTGGAGCAGTTGAAACTGGCACAACCTTTTGCTGAATCAAATGGATTAACCGAACAACTTATCAGTATTTACCTCCAGTCTGCAATCGCTTATGGAGGTATTCATCAGGCTGATAGTATGCAGCATTATCTTGGATTGTATGAAAGCACTAAAAACAACTTCACTGAAAATGAAATGATTAAAACTTCCGCTGAATTGGAAACCCGCTATCAAACTGCCCGCAAAGACTCCGTATTGGAACAAAACAAAGCTGATCTGCGATTCAGAAATCTTGCTTTGGCTGGCATCAGCGCCCTGTTTATTTTGTCGCTTGCTATTGCACTACTTTACTACAAGCAGCAAAAATTACGAACAAATCAACAGCAAATGGCTCAACTCAATGAGCAGCGTATGCAGATTTCGAGAGAACTGCATGATAATATCGGAAGCTATCTCACCTTTATTAAATCTTCGGTTGAACAATTGGAGCCATCCATTCCAACTGCCACACCTGCTCTCCATGATATAAGACAACTAACAGATGAAACGATTTCCGAGCTTCGTAAAACAGTCTGGCTTATGAATAATCCGGAAGTAAGTGTTGCTGAATTTAACAGCAAACTGCTGGATTACTATAAAAAAATTCCCAGCATAACGGTCCATCCAACAGGCGCCCATGCTGAACTGATCCTTGGCTCACCCCTTTCCACGCAGCTTTTCCGCATCATTCAGGAAGCAGTAAATAATGCAATGAAACACGCAGAAGCCGAATCAGTTTCCATTCAATTACAAAACAATATGGAAGCTATCAATTTAACGATCCGTGATAATGGGAAGGGCATGGTATCTGAAGACGGACAAATTGGGTCAGGACTTCGCAACCTGCGGGAAAGAGTTCAGGAATTCAGTGGCAAACTGGAAATTTTTAGCCGCCCGGATGAAGGAACCAGCTTACAGATTCAGCTTCCCATAAAACAACTCAAACAATCGGTATGAAAATAAGAATTGCTGTAGCGGAGGATAATGCAAGAACGATGGCAGCTATCCTAGACAAACTGGCAACGGATCAACAACTTGAGGTATGTATCCAGGCGCAAAACGGCGCTGAATTATTAGAAAAAATACCTGGACAATCCATTGATCTCATTTTGATGGATATTGAAATGCCGGAACTAAATGGCATACTAGCCACAAAAGAACTTAAACAACAAAATCCATCCTGCAAAATCATCATGCTGACAACATTTGATGATGATGAAAAAATTTTCCAATCCATTCTGGCCGGAGCAAGTGGTTATCTGTTAAAAGAAGAAACAGGTCCGGAACTGGTGCAGCTAATCCGGCAAACCATGAATGGCGGAGCTGCCATGTCTGCCAGCATTGCATTGAAAGCACTACAATATATACGTGCAGCAGAATCATCCAAAAAAAACAGCCAAACCGGGCAATCGGACTGTATTCTTACTCCAAGAGAAATTGAATTGCTGGAGCTTCTTAAAGATGGTTTAGGTTATAAACAGATTGGTGCAGCTCTTCAAATAAGTGAAGGTACTGTGCGTAAACACCTGGAGAATATTTACCGAAAACTACAGGTTAATAATAAGGTGAGTGCCATCAATGCCGCGACCCGAAAAAAATGGATCTTTTAAAGCCACCTTTGGACTACCGCCAATTGCCGGTTACTCAGCACTAAACAATACAATTTACCATTCAGCTCTTCCACATCAAGCAATCTGGAACAGGGATCCAGAACCGCCGGAAGCATGTAAGAATATTGTTTAAATGTTATTCCATCAAATACTCCCAATGCACTGCAATCTGAATCACCTTTACCCAGCAGCATATACAATTTCCCGTTGACTGCACGAATACCCGAAACCTGAAATTGAAGGCCCTCATCCAATTCCACAATCGTCTTATCCGTATCAAGATTTCTTAATTCGCCACCCCTTATTCCAAACAGATTTTTTCCAATGGCTGCATAAAAAGAATAAGTAGAATTAAAGCTTCCATCCAATGTTTCCTGAAAAACATGTTCCTTTCCGGTTTGTAAAGATTGTCCGTCAAAATAAAAACCTGTCACTTTATCGGTACGATCGAAACTGCCATTCAACTGGCGGTAATTGGTAAAATTGATGAGTGAAGCCGAGGAAAGAACAATGGCACTTAATCCGGTATTTCCGATTTCTATTTTGTGTTCAAATCGATCGTTCGTCAGATTCCATAAAAAACTGGTTCCATTACTTTGTTGTGCCATCAGATGAAGTTTACCTTCATTGATCCACCATCTCAAACTCTGCAGCGCTGTATTTTTCTGGTTGTTATGATCTGTAAAATTCAATTGTGCAATATTTTCAAACGCCTCATTAATCCATTTATACAGGAAATAAGAATACCGGTACCCTGCCACCTGGCCGTTTTGAAAAGGCTCTCGAAATTCCATGATACCGTATATAGTTTTATTAAAGTTGGTCAGTAACAAAAATTCCTGATTTGGCTGTTCATAGGCTCGCCAGCCATCCTTTAACGGAAACAAAAACACACTATTAAAATTCCCGAATTCAGAACTGGTTGCACAAACAAAAGGTTCATTATTGTGCATAACCAAATCAGCCCTTTCATATAACCGCGGAGTACCCGGAATTCGTTCAACCAGCGTAAATGCAGCAGTACCGGATTCATCATCGTTTTCATTATTCTTACTGCAGGAAAAAATAAAACAGGTGCTAAGCACCAGAAAGGCAATGGCTCTTTTCATTCTATTGGATTTTATTCGTACAGTAAAAATCACGCATACAGGCCGGAGGTACAATACGCAATAGTTCGTATTCCTATGCTCAAAATCCATAAATACTCGAATTTGCTGCACTAAATCAAATTGGCTACCGTTTTAACTACACAGGAATTAAACAACTCAAATGAAAAATCTTTCAATTATTATTTTGCTTCTTGGGATGCAAAATTTTCTTCAGGCACAGCAGATGCTTCCCTTTTCAGAAAATAATAAATGGGGATTTAGAGATGGATCCGGCACTATACTGATTCAGCCAATTTATTCGTATGCCACTCCATTTGATAATGGTCTTGCAGCTGTAAAATTTAGTTCAGGAAAATTTGGAGCAATTGACAAGACGGGAAAGACAATTTTTGAACTAAGAGGAAACTATACCGGAATTTCAGCATTTCATGATGGCTTTACAGTTGCCTATACAATAAAAAAAGTATTTATAATTGACAGATCCGGTAAAATTGTAAATGACTTTAGTGCTCCTCTTATTCAGAATGCCAAACACCTTGGGGAAGGTATCATCGGCATTGCAAGTACGTCCAACTACTGGGCTTATTTTACTATTAAGGGAGTCGCACTTACCAAATTTGCATTCAATACTCCGTCTCCATTTAAACATGGAAAAACAATCGTCTATGACAGATATAACCCGGTAGGCGGATTGATGGACACTAAAGGCAGATTTACCATAAATGTCGTTAACAAAGATTTTAAGGAAAGTGTGCAACCGGGGCAATATATCTATAAACGAAATGAATATCCGGGTAAATACAATGTAGTTGATGAAACAGGAAAACTCCTGTTGCAAACGGATTATAGTATCCTGAAGCCCACTGCCGGAAAAGAATTATTTTATTCCGAAACGTCAAATCCGGAGCAAAAATTCCAACTAACCGGTTTATTGGATCAATCCTATAACAAACTTACAGCTGAAATTTTTCCAATTTGGAATACGGTTTACGAGCAGGAGAAAATTATAGTAACAATCAATAAAATCCGGTATCTGTTTGATGCAACTGGTAAGCCTGAAACCATTGATGGCTCCTATGAGTATGCAGTTGCCGACCTGTTATTGCCAGGAGATACATTAAATGCCAGACCAGCTTATACCTGGGAGCAAATTGATCAATTATTATTGAAATCGGCAGCAAAAGGATATGAACCAGCTAAAAAAAGAATTGAATCTATTGCTTCTATCCCTTTCTATCATCAAAAACTGACATCATTAAGAGTAAAATCCGGTTCAAAAGACCTCGATTCAATGGAAGTGCTGGCAAAAAAAGGAGATACGGCAACAATGTTGAAAATTGCCACTGCTTACCTGTCAGGTACCGGTCGCCAAAAGGACAGCGCTCTTGCAATCAGCTGGCTGGAAAAAGCAATCATAAAGAAAAGTTCGCATGCAGCCCAACTTCTGTCAACCGTTTATATCAACAGCATGAGACCGGAACTGGCACTTAAAACAGTTGCTGCATTCCGACATGATTCAATTTGTGCTTCTTTGTTTATAAGACTAAGTAATGCAGGTGCAATGGACTATTTCAAAGGTTATTATTACGATAGTATCGCCATAGGATTAAAAGACCGATATGCCAAAGCATTGGAGTTCTATACGTATGCAAGTGCGGCTGGAAATAATGATGCCGTATACGTACTTGCCCTAAAACAATTCAATGCCAATGAGGAAACGGATGCGATTAAAAAACTGGCAGAAAACGCATCGGCTCAACATCTTAAAAGTATTGAGTTTTTATATTACTACTATCTGGGATTAAAAGGTGGAAGCATAACCGAAAAAAACAAACAAGCCTATTCGATGAATGCAACACATTATCTTAACCAGTTAAAGAACCATCCTGATGCAACAGAAAAAATGCTGGCTGCAGCAAACAGAAATGCAAAAAAAGATCAGGCAGATATGACAGGCCTGAATGTAGGAACCGTTATAGGGGTACCCAATGCAAGTGGTATTAAAAAAGTAATCACTTCCACCTCATTAACCGGTTTCTACACCAATGACGGGGTATATTATAGTGCAAAAGCAAGAAATGCACCAGCCGCCTATAAAGGTTATGTTGTATTGGCGGGAGAAAGCGACCTGGCTTTCAGAAAAACATGTGGAAGCTGTAATGGCCATAAAACAATAAATAAACAGGTAAAATCAGGTTCCTTTGTAACTAAAGACGTTACCTATAAAACAGGCAGCAACATCAGCGGTGACAAAAAAATCACCACTTATACAGAACACAATACTTTTAAAACCATCTCCGATCAATGTGATCGATGCAACGGAAGAGGGTATACCTATTAATAACACCTGTCTGACAAACCTTTTCCAATAAATGCCTTATATTTAGTTTACCGCTATACCATATAAAAAACTAAATATGTCAACTCCTGATTTTCCAAACGGATTTGAATCCTGGCAAAAAACACATTTTGAAGTGGTGGAAGTTTTGTGTTATATAAGAAGCCTGGAAGAAGGTAAAAAGCCAAAAAGTTTTAATGAATCAGTAGATCAATCCGCTACTGAAGACTTATATCAGCTGGCACTGAAACTAACCAATCAATTCGAAGAACAAACCAAAGGGAAACATGAACGCTTCCTATTCGATGAAATTGAAGATTTTGTTTGGGAAGAAGTAAAAAAAATGGAACACTAATCAGCGATGCTATTACTGTATTTTCTATTGTTGTTTCAACCTGTCGGTTCAATTCAACCAGCTCAAGAATCTCTCACCATAATGACCTACAATATTCATCATGGTGCCAATAAACAGGAAGAACTTACCCTGGATTCCATGGGTTTATTCATCAAAGAATCCGGAGCCGATATCATTGGCCTGCAGGAAGTAGACAGTGTATGTGACCGATCCGGTAAAACCGATCAGATGAAACGGCTCGCTGAGATCAGCGGCATGCACTATGCTTTTGTTAGGCACTTTGCTTTTCAGGGAGGTGCATACGGACAGGGGATACTATCGCGCTACCCAATAAAAAATATTGAAAATATCCGGCTTAGTTTGTTAAAACCTGATAGTCTGAGACAATCGCTTGCCCTGATCACTGGTGAGATAGAAGTTCCCAATAAAGGGATTGTTCTTTTTGCCAATGCGCATTTTTCGCTGGATGCCCTTACCCGACTTCAGCAGGCAAAAGAAGTCCTTGCTTACCTTAAAGAAAAAAAACTGCCCGCCATTTTTGTTGGAGATCTGAACGCAACTCCGGATCAGGAAGAAATTCTGTACCTACAAAAGAAGCTGCTGCCGGTATCCGGATTGAACCAACCCAGTTTCCCGACAGAAGCTCCTGTAAAAACAATTGATTATATTTTTATCAACCGGAAAATGAAAGCAAAAACAGAACATACCCATGTTCCTATCGTGCCGTTTTCAGATCATTTGCCGGTTATTTCAGGCATTCAATTCTGAACCCCTACAAAGATGTTTACCTCAGCATTGGACATATCTGCTGCTTTCTCATCATATACTTCAAAATCGGCCCGATAAGTTCGTTGCAATGGGCGGTCCCAGATTTCCGTCCAGGCATCATATACAATCCCCTCCAGCAAATTCCCTTTCACTGTAACCTGTTCGTAAATGCCCTCCGGGATTTCAATACCCTTCATACCTTCCGGTATGTTTTCCAGTGAGGAAACCCGGCATCCTAATAGTGTAGTATAGGGTTTTGTAAAATCCGATTCATACTCGGTATAAACGCAATAAATAGTATCATTGATTCTGTTTGGAATTTGTGTCAGTAGCCCCTGACTCATGAACCGATTCCATAACTCCGGTATATCTGTTCCTGATTTCCCTGCTTCGTTGGATGTCCTTACTGTAATTCCGATTAAATACAAAGATGACTGACTGATCTGATTCATAGTTGGGTTAATTTGACGCGAAATTAGTATGGTCAGTGACAACCCTATGTCAGCAGGCTATGCTGGTTGAAAAATAACATCCTGTGCTATCCGTTGTGGTGCCGCTTTCTTTTTACGTCGCCCTCTCCATAACAAAAAGCCGGTTACTGGCAAAGAAGCGGCTATCAGACTACCAAAAAAAGCAAGGAATTTACCAGGTAATCCCAAGACCGCCCCTACATGGATATCATAGTTCATTCGCACCAGCTTATCTGCCAGAGAGGCTTCATTGAAACTTCCTGCATAGGAGCCGGTAGCCGGAAGTTCTTCTCCGCTAAAGCGGTCGTAATGGTAGTAATCGACTTTATAATAGGTACCCGGACGATGATTCACTCCCATTTCAAGTGGATCTGTATCCAAATCGGGATAAAATACGGTAATGCTTTCAGTCTCCTTCATATGGAGAAGATGTCCGGCCCAGAGATAATCCGCAATCAGATCTGTATTCTTTCCTTCCGTATTGGGTTTAGAAACCGGATGTTCATGCGGCGGCCTTTGTTTGCCTCCTGAGGTAGCATAATAGGTTGCATCAGCAAACCAGTCAAATCCCCATACCAGTCCGGTTAATGCCAGAAAGATACCGATCCAGCTCATATAAAATCCCAGTACATTGTGCAGATCATAATTTACCCTTCTCCACTTCGCATTCCATTTGATGGAAAAACGTTGTTTCATGGCTGCTTTATTTTTAGGCCACCATAGCACGATTCCGCTGATCAGCATCACCAAAAAAACCAGTGTTGCAGATGCTACAATTGGCCGGCCAATAGTTGGAGGAAGCCACAAATAAAAATGTCCGTTCAGAATAATCCGAAAAAAATCTTTCGTCATATCCTTTACTTTCAGCACTTCACCGGTATAGGGATTCATTGCCACAATAGTATAGGCAACCGTATCGTAATAAGCCGCAAAAGCTGCTTTATCGGGACCTGCATATTCCAATCCGCGAACCGGTCTGCCGTCTAAATGTTTTGCCGCAATCGCTTTTAATTGCGATGGCGGCAAATAGGGTTTATCCTGTTTTGTTACAAATTGATACGGTTCGGTCAGGTTGCGGATTTCTTTTTCGAAAGCCAGCAAACATCCGGTGATTCCCAAAAACACTACCAGTACTCCGGATGCGAGTCCGAGCCAAAGATGTATAACCCCTATCAGTTTTTTAAACTTCATGTAACAACATATGAATTAGATCAAAACTTATATCCAACCGTGAACCGTACATTGGTTCCGGGCTCTGCCTGCCAGTAAAAATAATCAGCATAAGGAGCACCTGAATACAAATACTTATTTAGAATATTATTTACCACCAGATTCAATCCGATATTTTTCCGCTGGTAAGAAATACTGCCATCCATTCTGAAATAATCGGGAAGACTGCTTTCTGTTCCATCAAAAACAAACCAGGGTGAACGTTTTGCCTGATATTGATATCCCATTGAAATTCCAAAGCCTGCTAATTTACCACGATCCAGTCGGTAATTCAACCAGGCATTTTGAATATGGCGACTCGAACCTGCTACCTGGGTTCCAATTGCTGCTTTTTCAGGGTGATCTGTAACTTTTGCTTCTGTAAACGCATAGTTGATAATAACATCCAGCCCTTTTACCAGCTGTCCCTTTATATCAACTTCTACACCTTTAGTCTCCTGTTTGGTTTCAGTATTAAAAAATCCACCTGCCGGATTGGGTTTATTAGGATCAGCTGCCAATACATTATCCCGGTTAATTTGATATACCGTTACTGCAGAGTTCCATTTTCCATTCAGCCAGTCTCTTTTAATACCAAATTCCATATTTGTTCCGGTTACAGGATCAAAAACACGTCCTGCCTCATCCACACCATAATTCTCCATAAAGGATTGATCAAGCAATGCATAAGCTGCCGTATTAGCATCGATGGAATAACTCAATCCAACTCTCGGTGTAAATTTGCTGCGTTTAAAATCTCCTGAATATACATCCCCCGTTTTTAGCTGGGTGATTCTGCCGGCCAGCGTTAACCGTAATTTATTATCCATAAATCCAAGTTCATCCTGCAAAAAATAACCGGTATATCCATTATAATAACGAACGCCTCTTTCCCGAATACTTTTACTGCGATCTACTTCAAGAATAGCACCCTGTCCATATACCGGTTTGTACACGTTAAATGTAGGCAAACCCAACATCGCATACTGATTCCAATCGTGGAAATATTCTTTATTACTCATATCAAGCCCCAGCAAAAACTTATGACTCACCGAACCCGTACGTTCCTGTCCATTTAAAAATAACTGTCCCATTTTGCTGGTACCCAGTACATCCCAGCTACTCATGGAGCGTTGCAGCAAACTATCATTATTCGCATCAAATCCGGCTGCCCATAAGGAAGCACCTTCCTGATTATAATTGAAATAAGCAGCCTGTGCGGTCAGTTTCCAATTATCATTCAGTTTATGATCAAAAATCGCCAGAAGGCTTCTGTCGAGCATTTTGGTTGCCGGCATTCTTGATTCCGCCAGCGTCATTGTCCTGGGCTGATCGGCATACCCTCTTTTGGAGAACAAATAGTTGGAGCCAATCAGGTTAACCTCTGAAAACTGGTGTGTATATTCCAACGTAACGGAAGTACGGTCATCAATCAGGTATTTAAGAACCGGTACAATTGAATACCGATTATTAAAATCAAACTGACGATGCGATCCCTTCATTTGTCCCATTACATTGATCCGATATAAAAGCTTTCCATTTTCTGTCAACTTGCCATCCACATCTGCTGTTGCACGATACAAATCGAAGCTTCCCAAACTCATGGTTACTTCCCCTTTATTTCGGCCACTTGGTTTTTTCGTAACCACATTATAGAACCCGGCAGGATCTCCATTGGATAACATAAAACCAGCCGGACCTTTCACAAACTCGATTCGTTCCACCATGCTGATATCTTCGGTTAAGGGTCCCCAGGTGGTGGAAACATTCATCCCGTTTCTGAACGCACCAACATTACTGCCGCGCATGGTTATCCGCGCATAGTTATCCCAGTGCTCTACTCTGGAAGCCCCACTAACGTTGCGGGTAACTCCTTCCAGCATATCAAAAATCTGCTGATCATTAATTTGTTTACCGGTAACCACCTGAATATTCTGTGGTGTTTCCAGTAAAGTGCTACCTAATCGAAGAGAATTGGAAACACGGTTGGTTTTGAAACTGTTTTTGTTGCCAATTACTACCACCTCATTGAGTTCCCGGTCAGACAGGCTTAACTCTATATCAATCGTACTTGTTTGACCAGCTTCCAATTGTACTATGCGTGATACATCCTGAAAACTTACCAGGCTTACTAAAAGAGCGTATTTACCTTCCGGAAGATTGGAAAAACTGAAATTCCCTCCGTTATCTGCAGATACCGTACGATGTATAGGTTCCAAAACAACCGTAACACCTTCCGCCGCTTTCTTATCGGAAGTGGTGATTTTTCCCTTTATTGTTCCGGTACCGGTTTGAGCAAATATCGCTAAAGCACTGAAAATCAATATTAAAAACAGGGCAGTTTGTCTCATCTTCGTTCTTATGATTTATAAGGCGCGAAGTTAGACGGCGGTATTTCGATCTGTTTACGCAATGAGGAAAAGCGTTTACGAAATCGGGAAAAATTTGGGTTACGGCACCTTAAGCGGGTAATCTTTCCTTAACCCAGCCAAGTGCTATCTGCAATTGCTCCTCCATATTCAATTTGGAATTATCCAATACCAGCGCATCTTCTGCCTGCCGAAGTGGACTTACTTCGCGATTGCTGTCTATATAATCGCGCATTTCGAGGTTATTTTTGACTTCCTCAATAGTTACATTTGGATTTTTTTCATACAACTCTCTGAATCTGCGCTGCACCCTTACCGCATTATCCGCAGTCATGAAAATTTTCAATTCTGCATTCGGGAAAACTACGGTACCTATATCCCGGCCATCCATCACAATTCCCTTTTTCTTACCCATGCTTTGCTGCTGCTTAACAGCGAATTCACGTACTTCCCGAATGGCCGCAATTTCGCTTACTTTCTCCGCAACTACCAGGTCGCGGATCACATACTCCACATTTTCATCATTCAGGAAGATCTCCGTTTGCTGGCTGTGTTCATTAAAACGAAAATCGAGCTGGATATTATTAAGTGCCTCTTTTACTTCTTCCGTGGTTGTCCAGTCGATATGATTCCTCAAAAAATACAGGGTAATGGCACGGTACATGGCACCACTATCGATGTATACATAGTTTAACTCCTTTGCCAATTGTTTTGCAACGGTGCTTTTCCCACAACTGCTCCATCCATCGATGGTGATGATGATTTTTTTTCTGCCAGACATCTGGCAAAGATAATGAAAGGAAAAAGTCAAAAGTAGAAAGTTAAAAGTGGGCATCACAAAACTAAAAGACCCCCTATTTTTTCTTATTTCTATCAACTATCATTTCAATAAATGGATAGATTACCATAATTCCTGAAAGGATGAAAACCAGATAAAAATGCTTTGGAGTGTGACCTGTTTTGGCAGAGTATAAAAGAAAGAACTGTATCAACAGAAATAGCAGAGCAGTCATAAATGAAATGACTTTAAGTAGTCGCGCTTCGGTCAATGGACTTAACCGGACACCAACCAATAACAAAATCAATAAGGTAAAACTTGCGATGGAAGGCAATAAAAACACAGTTACTTTATTACTGTATCCATCCACTGCGCCAATGGAATTAAAATGAGAAGGGATTACTGAAGGTAATGAAGGATATTCGATTATTGCCAGTATCCAATTGGACAATAAAAGGATAATACTTGCTGCGGTCAATACTGTAAAATAAAACGGTTTTTCAGGTTCGCGGGGGGATGCACACATAATTGTCAAGATACAAAAAAGGCTACCGGTTAAGGTAGCCTTAGAATTAGAATATGCTTAGAATTTTAAGTGGCTGATTTTTCCTTTTTAGGGGAAGACTCGCGGATAGTGAAAACAATTTTATTGTTCTCTTTATCCAGATCTGCAATCAGTGTATCACCCTGTTTGATGGTCATGTTAAGAATTTCTTCTGCCAACGGATCTTCCAGGTATTTCTGCAATGCCCGATGCAATGGTCTTGCACCAAACTGCGAATCATATCCTTTTTCAGCGATAAAGTTTTTTGCGTCTTCCGTCAGTTCCAATGTGAAGCCCAGATTGTTCAGGCGTTTCAACACCCCTTTCAACAGGATATCAATGATCTGGAAGATATGTCCTTTATCAAGTGAATTAAAGATGATCACATCATCAATCCGGTTCAGGAATTCAGGTGAGAAAGTACGTTTCAATGCCTTCTCAATAACTGCTTTATTGTTTTCGTCTGAGTGGGCAGAACGGGCAGCTGTTGCAAAACCAACACCATCTCCGAAATCCTTCAACTGGCGAACACCAATATTGGAAGTCATGATGATCATACTGTTTTTGAAATCAACTTTCCGACCTAAGCCGTCTGTCAGCTGACCATCATCCAAAACCTGCAACAGAATATTATAGATATCAGGATGCGCTTTTTCGATTTCATCCAACAGAATCACACTGTATGGTTTACGGCGAACTTTTTCTGTTAACTGACCACCTTCTTCATATCCAACGTATCCCGGAGGCGCTCCAATCAAACGGCTGATGGTGAATTTCTCCATGTATTCACTCATATCAATCCGAATTAGTGCATCTTCACTATCGAACATATAACGGGCCAGAGAACGTGCCAGTTCTGTTTTACCAACACCGGTTGGACCGAGGAAGATAAAGGTACCCACCGGCTTTTTCGGATCTTTCAATCCAACCCGGTTCCGCTGAATGGCTTTCACCACTTTGGAAATGGCTTCTTCCTGTCCGATTACCATGCCACGCATGTCATCCGACATTTTTTTCAGCTTTTCACTTTCCGCCTGCACCATCCGTTTTACCGGAATGCCTGTCATCATACTCACCACTTCGGCAATATCTTCTTCTTCAATCGGATAGCGTTTGTGTTTGCTTTCTTCTTCCCACTGAGCTTTCGCTTTTTCCAGATCTTCCTGCAAACGTTTTTCCGTATCACGCAGAGAAGCAGCTTCTTCAAACTTCTGACTTTTTACCACGCGGTTTTTTTCATTCTTCACATCCTCAATCTTTTTTTCCAGATCAAGAATTTCATCCGGCACATTGATGTTTTTCAGATGCACACGTGCACCCACTTCATCCAATACATCGATGGCTTTATCAGGAAGCAGCCGATCCGTCATATACCGGTCACTCAGTTTAACACAGGCGTCAATCGCATCATCTGAATAATTAACGTTGTGGTATTCTTCGTATTTCGATTTGATATTGTTCAGAATCATAATGGTTTCATCCACACTTGGCGGGTCTACCATTACCTTTTGAAAACGACGATCAAGAGCGCCATCTTTCTCTATGTACATACGGTACTCATCCAGTGTAGATGCACCGATACATTGCAATTCTCCACGTGCCAGTGCCGGCTTGAAGATATTGGAAGCATCCAGTGAACCACTGGCACCACCTGCACCAACAATGGTATGAATTTCATCAATGAAGAGAATTACATCTCTGTTTTTCTCCAGCTCATTCATGATGGCTTTCATGCGCTCTTCAAACTGTCCGCGGTACTTGGTACCTGCTACCAGTGCAGCAAGATCAAGCGATATTACCCGTTTATCAAACAATACACGGGAAACTTTCCGCTGTACAATGCGAAGTGCCAGTCCCTCTACAATGGCTGTTTTACCAACACCGGGTTCACCGATGAGGATGGGGTTGTTCTTTTTACGGCGACTGAGAATCTGCGAAACGCGTTCGATTTCTTCTTCTCTTCCCACTATGGGATCCAAAGATCCAGATTCAGCCAGGCGGGTGATATCCCGTCCGAAATTGTCCAGCACAGGGGTTTTACTTTTGGTAGTTCCGGCCTGTTTGGCTTTCTGCTGACTGTATTTTTTCTCTTCATCAAAATCGTCGTCGTTTTCGTCGGGATATTCGCTTCTCACATCATTGCTTTTCACGACTCCCAGTTCGTTCCGGAATAAATCGTAGTCCACGTCAAACTGATTTAAGATTTGTGTAGCAATATTTTCTTTGTTCTTGAGAATTGATAACATGAGGTGTTCTGTTTCAACAGTCGGACTCTTAAGTGCCTTTGCTTCCAGAACGGTTACACGAATTACCTTCTCTGCCTGCTTCGTTAACGGGAGGCTGTTGATATTGGCAATATTCTTTCCGGTTTTATCCTTCACTGCCAATTCCACTTCCTTGCGCAATTCATACAGGTCCACATTGAAACTCTTGAGAATACGGACAGCGGTGTTGTCACCTTCTCTTATCAGCCCAAGCAACAGGTGCTCCGTACCGATAAAATCATTACCCAACCTCAACGCCTCCTCCCTGCTGAACGAGATGATCTCCTTTACCTGGGCTGAAAAATTGTTGTCCATTTTATAAGTAGTTGTGTGTTATACAATAATAACGAATATTTTTGAGTTTAGGTTTGCCTCACCGCCACCCTAATAACGTTAAAATCCATACTAAATTTTAAACAATATGCAGGTCAAAATTGATACCAAGGAGAAATTTCATGTCATTACGATCCTTGAACCCAAATTGACTGCTAATATGACAGCAGAAATTCAATCTGGTTTATCAACTTACCTGCAAAATGACGTTAAAAGTGTGGTTTTGAACATGAAGCAGGTTGAAGCCATCGAATTGCCGGCAATTGAAACGCTGATCAAGGTACAGCAGTCTTACTACGAAAACAACGCTTCTTTTGTTGTTTGCGAAATACAACCGGGAGTGGAGGAATACCTGGATGAACAGCAATTACTGGAGATTCTGAGTGCTACGCCAACCGAATCGGAAGCCTGGGATATTGTTCAGATGGAAGAGATTGAACGGGAATTACTGGACGACGACGAACCTTTATTCAACAACGATTAAGCTATGATGGCTGTTACGATTTTGGGCAATAACTCCGCCCTTCCTGCATTTGACCGGCACCCCACGGCACAGATTGTGACCCTGGATGAACACCTGTTCCTGGTTGATTGCGGCGAAGGAACCCAAATGCAAATGGCCAAATACAAGATAAGACGAAGCAAAATCCAACACATATTTATCTCTCACCTTCATGGTGATCATTATTTCGGACTAATTGGCTTACTGACCAGTATGGGCCTTTTGGGTAGAGAATTGGATTTGCACCTCTATGCCCCGGCTGATTTATTGACGATTATCAACTTACAATTGGAAGTTGCTGATACAACACTTCCCTATACCTTACATTTTCATCCATTGACTAGTGGTAAGTTGGTAGAAACGGACAAATTCCGGGTAACGGCTTTTTCTACCAGTCACCGGATTCCCTGCTGGGGATTTCGGTTTGATCAGGTGAAAGCCCCGCGAAAGATCAATCCTGAAAATGCGGTTCGTCATGGTGTTCCGGCTGCATTTTATGATCGGCTGAAATGGGGCGCCGATTATGAAACAAAAAGCGGTCAGGTGATTTCAAACGAATGGGTTACGGATCCGGCTCCTGCGCCGCATTCCTATGCTTATTCTGCAGACACCTGCTATAATGAAGCGTTGATTGAATCGGTTCAGGGAGTTGATTTACTCTACCATGAAACGACCTACCTGAAAGACCTGGCAGATCGGGCTGCCAAGCGTTTCCACTGCACCACGCATGAAGCGGCAACCATCGCCTTAAAAGCCGGCGTTGGAAGATTACTAATTGGTCATTTCAGTTCCAAATACGAAAAACTACATCAATTCGAAGAAGAAGCGAAGGAGGTGTTTGAGAATACACAGCTGGCACTGGAAGGAACCACTTATAGAATTTAGAAGTGGGAAGTGGGAAGTTAGAAGTCAACTTCCCAGGTTCCACCTCAGGTAGTTTGGAAGTTCGGATCTCCAGGATGCTTCGTTGTGTTCGCCGACGGGTGAAACGCGCTTAATAATTGATTCTTTTGGAAGGATGGATTGAAGGCTGCTGATCATTTTTTCCATATCACTTACCATCTGGGGTGATTCCTTTTTACCTGCATAGAAATAATACTGCTGATTGGCATGCCGCCGTTTATGCAGGGTTTCTTTGGTGAGGTTTACCAATCCCGGTGATATCCAGAAAGAGGGTGAGAATACGCCGATTTTTCCAAACTGTTTGGGATACCAGAGTCCGGCATAATAAGAGATCAGTCCGCCCATGGAGGAACCTGCAATACCAGTGTATTTTGCCTGTTTTTTGGTGCGATAGTTTTTATCGATATAGGGCTTTAGTTCGTTCACCATAAATTCCAGATAAGCCCTGCCCTCTCCTTTTCCAAAACGCGCATGATCTTCCGGATTGTATTCATTCATGCGTTTGGCACCACCATTATCAATACCTACAACAATAAGCGGAAGATTGGTTCGATCCAGTTCTTCGTCCACTCCCCATTCACCTGCAAAAGATGTGATGGCATCAAAAAGATTTTGTCCGTCCTGCATGTATAATACAGGATAGCGTTGTTTGCTGGTTGTATAATCAGCAGGCAGGTAGATCCAGATCCGTCTTTCCCGACCAAGAGATTTGATCGGGAAAGCGGAATCCATTATTTGTACTCTGGGGCTGGCAGTTGACAACTGCGCATTGGTATTGATGGTTGTTACCAGACCAATTGCTCCAAGGAGTAGTGATCGCATCAGGAGTATTGTTTGAGATAGGCTGCCACTTTTTGCTGTGATTCTGCAGTAAGTGGTATCATTGGCAAACGAAGGGTGTTTTCAATCATTCCCAGTTCAGCCAAAAATCCTTTCACCCCAGCCGGGTTATTTTCCGCAAACAGCAGGCTGTAGGCTTCCAGCATTTCGTCGTTTAATGCTTTTGCTTTTGCAAAATCGAATGCGAGTCCGGCATTCACCATATCAGTGAATTTTTTGGGAAGGCAGTTGGCGGCTACACTGATAACGCCGTCCATTCCGCAGGCAAGCTGTGGCAGTACGAGGTCGTCATCGCCACTTACAATCAGGAAATGTTCAGGGCGACCTTTAAGCATTTGCATACACTGCACCAGGTTATTGGCGGCTTCTTTGATGCCTGCAATATTGGGCACTTCATGCGCCAGTCTTAAAGTAGTGGATGCTTCCATATTCCTTCCGGTTCTTCCCGGAACATTGTAAAGTATGATGGGTTTGGGAGAGGCCGCAGCCAGTACTTTATAATGTTGGAAAATGCCTTCCTGGGTTGGTTTATTGTAATAGGGACAGGCGCTCAATACAGCAGCTGCTTTATCAAGCGGAAGAGAAGCAAGATCCTTAACGAGTTCATGGGTATTGTTACCACCCACGCCAACTACTACCGGAGCACGGTTGCCCACTTTTTCGTAGGTAAACAGGATGATATCCTTTTTTTCTTCTTTGGAAAGTGTGGGGGTTTCACCGGTTGTACCGAGTGTTACGATATAATTAACGCCATTGTTCAATTGAAAATTGATCAGGTTTTCGAGGGCTGAATAGTCGACCTCGCCGGTAGCTGTAAAAGGAGTTACGATAGCTACGCCGGTACCACGAAGAGAATGTCTGAGATCCATTTGGAAAAGTATAAATATTGGTTGTTGAAGGTTGATTTAAACTGGCAATTCATCCCAGAAGCCCATTTTGCTGAACTTCTCGATGCGCGTACGCACCCGCTCTTCTGCGGGCACCTGTTTCAGTTCCTTCAGGGTTTCAATCAGTACTGATTTGAGGTTGGCAGCGGCCTGGTCATAATCCCAATGGGCACCACCTTCGGGTTCGGGAACAATTTGATCTACGAGTCCGAAGCGATGCATATGATCGGGGGTCAGTTTGAGTTCCTCGGCTGCTTTTTCTTTCTGGGCCCAGGAGCGCCAGAGGATGGAAGAGCAGTTTTCAGGGGAAATCACGGTGTACCAGGAGTTTTGCAGCATGAAAACGCGATCGCCCACGCCAATGCCGAGTGCACCGCCGGAAGCGCCCTCTCCTATTACCACGCAGATAACGGGTACTTTGAGGCGCATCATTTCATAGATATTCCGTGCGATGGCTTCGCCCTGGCCGCGTTCTTCGGCTTCGAGACCGGGATAGGCACCGGGGGTATCAATTAAGGTTACGATGGGTTTATTGAATTTTTCGGCGAGACGCATGAGGCGCAGGGCTTTTCGGTAGCCTTCCGGGTTAGCCATACCGAAATTGCGGAGCTGGCGCATTTTGGTATTAATTCCTTTCTGCTGACCGATAAACATTACGGTTTCGCCCTCCAGTTGGGCAAATCCGCCGACCATGGCTTTATCATCTTTTACATTGCGATCACCATGCAATTCAATGAAATTGGTGGTCATTTTCTGGATATATTTCAGGGTATAGGGGCGGTCGGGATGGCGACTGAGCTGAACTTTTTGCCAGCTGGTCAGGTTTTCGGTGATTTCCCGGCGTTTTTCTATTACCTGTGCTTCCAGTTTATGTATATAGTCGGTATTGTCAATTTTAGTTTTTTCTGAAGAAAGCTTTGTTTTTTCGATTTCATCAAACAGCTCTTTAATAGGGCGTTCGAATTCGAGGAACTGTCTGTTTTTGTTCTCTGGCATACTATCAGTTGTGGTGTAAAATTAAGGGTTGAAAAATTTTTAGGAAAAGTTTGTTTTGAAATAAATTTTCCCTTTATCTTTGCCATCCCAATTTGGTAGAACGAAGTCATAAAACACGGAGTTTCAAGTTGTTGGAAGGATCGGTAGTTCAGTTGGTTAGAATGCCGCCCTGTCACGGCGGAGGTCGCGGGTTCGAGTCCCGTCCGGTCCGCAAAAGCCTCACAGAAATGTGGGGCTTTTTGCATTTGGATCAACATTACAAGGAATTAATCGCAGCATTTTTACCGGATGGGTTATTGAATTATTTTGATTTGACACAGTTTTCGCAGGATGAAGCCGGGTTGCGTATTCATCTGGAAGAGCGGTATGTGGTACCGCCGGAAGCAGAAGGTCTGATCTATCACTCCAAAGGGTTTTATCAGGAGGTGGAGATCAAGGGAGTTTGCGGCTTTTTAAAAAGAAATATTTTGATAATCATCCGATCAGCAGCTTTATCCTGAGCCAATACTTCCAGGTAGATGGTAAACAACTACAGCAAGAATACAAGGATCACATCAGCGATTACTGCAGTTGGATTCAAAAGGATCACGCCAGCCAGCGGATGCTCTTTGAGCAAAATAGGAGTTCTCATTTGAGTATTGATGAAACAGCACTGATCGGAAAACCAATTCTTAATGCAATTTCCATTTCACAATTTTTGATAAATCCTGTGTAGGTAATGGTGCTGGTGGAGGCGGGGGTGCTTTGTACTGAAGAATTGCTCCGTCTCTTACATAAAACGCCTCTAAAATTTTCCCTGCATAATAGCGACGATTATATATCCGATCCTTTTTATTTGTAAGAAAACCCACCCCCATAACAAGCACTACAAATCGCTCTTCGATGTATTCCAGCGGTATACTTAACTGACCTCCGCTGAATGCCGGCGTTTGCAGGGGAATTATTAATTCTTCTGCAACTGATTTCCTTCCGTTTTTTTCTGCCAGGTCAAATGAACAGCATTGAATGGATAGTACCACATGCGTTGCATTGTCGGGTGCACTAAATGCTTCTGCCGGTTGAATGGCAGGGATTTCTAACTCAATACTTTTAAAAGGATCAATGATAATAACCGGAGAAAATTTTACCAGCTTATCAAGGCTGGTATGGCAATTAAATTCCAACTGTTTTAACATCAAAAGGTTGCCATCAACAATGGTTCGCTCACCTATTTTCTCCTTCGGACCGGTATTAATAATTTCAATTAGTTTGCCCCTTAACCGGTTTATGAATTGTTTGTCTGCATATTGCTTAAGAAAAGACTCAACGGCTTTTTTGAATAAATTGGAAATACCATGTGCGGAAGCAAATTCTTTATTTGTTTTCCGGCTGCCTTCAGAAAGTGTATAGGTTTCCTTATTAACAGCTTTTCTTACCAGCTTTTTTCCATTTTTATAGTAAAAAACCTGGTCGCCGATTTTTCCTGAAATATCGAAAATTCCGGTTTGTTTAGCCATATTACTGATATAGTCTCTAAATTATTAAAAATATCCTACTATATGATCACTGACTCCGGTACACGTCCGGCACAAGTTCGGTTCAAGTCCGGGATAAGTCCGGGTATGCTGGGGAAATCATCCACTGTTCTCCTTATATTCCCGTTTAGAAACTAGTAAAAGGCTGCTCCTCCGCTTAAGACGAACTGAGAAGGCATTTAAAACAGAAAGATAAGGCAACTAAAACCATGGTGGCTATCTGATAAACCATTTGACTGGTTGGCATCTTCCTGCAATTCGAGGTTCAGATTTATATAATATCCGATTTTATCCGATCGTAGACACTCTTTATCCGATTAATGGGGCATATTATTCGTTGCAATATTAGCCGGGCGATACCCGTTTATACAGATACCATACCTGGTTTCATTTCACCTTCTCCTTATGCCGGGCAATATCGATGGGGTCACCGAATAAATAGAAGAATTTCAGTTTCCATGATTTTGCTTTTCTGACATCTCTGATGATATCGGCCAGTTCATGAAAATTTATTTGAAGCGGATTGGCTTTGTTTTCAATATTGTGTGTAATGCCATAGATCGCCTGCTCTTCTTCCGGCTGATAGGTGTTAAAAATCCGGTCCCAGATGATAAAGGTGGCCCCATAATTTTTGTTTATATATTTTTCCTGAGAGCCATGATGCACCCTGTGATTGGAAGGGGTGGCAAACAGGTATTCAATTACCGGATGCAGGCGCCCGATATATTCTGTATGTACCCAGAACTGAAACAAAACAGCCACCTGATTTACCACAAAAAATATAACGGGATGAAATCCAAGTAAGGCAACCGGCAGGAAGAAAATCAATTTTGCATGTTGAATCCAGCTCAGCCGGAACGAAACACTCAGGTTGTAATGTTCACTGCTATGATGCACCACATGGGTTGCCCACCAGATCCGCTGTTCATGCGCAATGCGATGTGCCCAATAACTGCAGAAATCAAAGATGATATAACAGGGAATAAAGGTCCACCAGTTTAAATACATTCTCCACGGTACCAGATTATATACCCAAACAATCAGAAACAGCAGGCTGAACTTTAGCGCAAAGGCAATTGCTACATTTCCGATACCTACTAAAACAGACCCCATCGTTTCTGCTTTCTGATACAATCCTTTGTTCTGTCGGTGAGAAATAAACCATTCCAGTAATACAAAAAAGAACATAAAGGGTGCCGCCCAAATAATTAACTCAGGTGAATTGCTGGAAACATTTCCAATCTGATCATAGGCAATTTTTGGAGCACCAAATAAAAACTTCGCATTTATCGTAACTATATCTATAAAATCAAAAAACATTTAAATAAATCTCCAATTAGGTCAGCCAACCTATAATTTAGAAAGAATCAACTATGCTGTAAGTGAAACTTGAAGTGTAAAAAAAGCATACCAAACTGATGCTGGATGCGTATCCGATTAAAGATAGGGATTCAAAACTTGTAAGTCTTGTAAAATTGTGGAGATCTGTTGTATATTTTACACATATTGGGATCAGTATCAAATTATCTCAATAAGTCACCCATCTTTTTTACCAGCTCTTCACCTCGCAGATTCTTTGCAATTATTCTACCAATCAACCAGCAATCAGGTGCTATTTTACCATTTCATATACCACATTCCCTTTATATCCACCTTTCTTTTCAAACTGATGCACCTATTTATGAAACTTATTGTTGTGAGATGTATAATAATAAACAAATGGGAGGCAACAAGTTTTTTAAATCCATATGCAACGGACTTAAATAAAAACGACTCATCGCAGGGGGGATTTATAATCCCGGAAATTTAATCTTATCTATGTTTATTAACTATTTCCGCAGTCTTGCGATTCTTTTTGCCTTATTCACATTGTTTTCCTGCTCCAAAGACCCGGCAGATGAAAATGATATTCCGGATGAGGATACCATTGATCTGACAAATGTAAAAATCCAGCAATTCAATTTTGCTGAACATACTAACCTTCCCATTGCCATTGAACACCCTATAGTAAGCAATGGAACTGAAATACAACCAGGAAAAATCACCATCACACTGCCATCAGAAAGTGATTTATCAGGGCTGACTCCGGTTGCCAGTAATTTCCAGCAAGCCGGATTCCGGATTGAACCGGCATTGGGAACCAAAACAAACTATAGCAACGGCAGCCTGCGATACACGATACGCTCCACTCAAAATCCGTCAAAAAAAATTCATTATGATGTAATTCTTACAAAGGCTGCTCCTCCCCCTCTCGGCCTTGCAGGTTTTGTATTTCCCAAAAGCAACAACCCACAATTACAACATGATATTACAGCAACAGAGATCGTAGAAAATCCGGCTTCCCTGAACTATATCTATATTTTTGTTCCGGATGGAACCGATTTAAGCCGGCTTACGGCAGGCATCCAACACAACGGATCTTCTATTTATTTCAGTCAGGATGAAACCTTACCAACTGATCAATACAGCACATTGTATCCAGCTGGTGGAACGGAAATTGATTTTCGTTATCCGAAAGGATTTTTTCTTTCACTTAGAAGAGGAACAGAAATGAAAACGTATTCAGTAATAGTGGATTATATGACGCCGGTATCAATAAACCTTACAAACGCTTCTTTTCCTGATTTAAAACAGGGAAAAAATCATATGGTAAAAGCCGGGGAGATTACCAATACGGGAAATCAGCCACTGGGAATGACGGCCACCAGTTATAGCGAAACCATACCTGCCGGTATTACGGTTATCCGTGCTAATGCAGGAATTCCTTCCGGAGGATTGCTGCCGGGTGCAAAAGCGGATATAATGGCATCTATAAACGGAATAAATTTCCCTGTTGGAAATTATCAAACAATCGCCAGATTTCAACCGAACTTTTTTCGGGATCAATCCTATACAGGAACCTTACAATCGGTGAGCTTAAAAATCTCTGCAGACCTGATTCAGTAATAAGAGATGCTCGTATTATTTTTACGTTCAAGTCCCAGACCATCGCCCCGGGTAATTTTCATTGTTGACAATTTTGAAACCGGTAACTGATGTCGGTATTCGTAAGAGTAGTTGATTTGCATATCCCGAATCCCGCTGAGAACCAGTTCCTCAGCGGGATTATTCCTTTGCAAGCTGATTCCAGGCAAATGCAGATAATGAATATCCTTGATAATCAGATTGGCTGTTACATTAATATTCTTATCAAATCCAGAAAATACATGGGTAGCAGATTTCAGAAGTGTATCTCCCTGTAGGTAATATTCTTCATATTGGTGCATATTATTATCTGCCCCATACTGGAATACCAGCTTCTTGAAAACTTTACCGATAGCCAATTTCAACCAATTCAATTCTTTCAGTCTGCCTGCCATGTCATACAAAAGACTTATTTCCTCAATTTTTCCTAAACTAATGGTAGATCGATAAATTTTTACAACACGATCACCATCATATTGATATTGCAGACTATCGAAATCCAGGTTCACTTTATTTATCAAACTGATCAATTTATTGCCTTCATAGTGTAACTGATACTGATACAAATTGCTTTCCTGATGTATCCCATTTAAAAACCCTTCCGCATGATATAGAAATCTCAGGTAGGGAGAAGGTAATCCTTCAATGGTAATTTCCTTTATTTTATAATTTGCACTATCCTGGGGAGTATTATTGGGGGTAATTTCCTTTCCTCGCCCACAAGACAATATTACAAGGAATGAACATATTAATAGAAGAGCTGGAACAAGTCTTATTAATCTCATCTTTTATATCATTTAATATTGCCTTAATCCCTCAAAAACTCCGCTGAAATTGTGTTTCTCCGGTTCATTCGGACAGCTGGTACCGGGTGGATTTCTGCTATACACCGTACCGGAGAAACTTCCTTTTACCAGCTCTCCAACATCTGCCCATTTAGATACAACAAAAGACCCGCCGGAGTAAAATTCTCCGGGTATATTACACTTAAGATACTCTGTTCCAAAACTGAATGCACCCACATTAATGGTAGCATTGGCTTTAGCCGCTTCAGCTAATCCGCCATAGGCAAATGCACCAGCCCGATTACCGTTTGCTACCAAATGAATACCCTTCCAATTTGCATCTACCCCCTGAACAGTTAATTTTCCGTTAGCAGCTCCAATAACAACATTGGTATACACATAATCTGTTCCCTTATAAGATAGCATAACAACACTTCCTCCTGCAATAGTAATTGGAGTCAGGATCAACAAAGTGGAGTTAGAATAAACCCTTCCCGTCACCGGATTTTTTAATGGAATACCTGAAATAGAAGTTTCAATAAGAATTGGATTATTGGCAGGAATTTCAGTGTGTGCAGTGTAGGTAGCCTCTGCGCCATCCGAAATTAAAACACCCATGCTGGCAACATTTCTCCAATTGACTTTACCTTTTAAGTCAAATGGATCAGGATCTACCAGGGGAGCCAGTAAACTATCCTCAGTTGATGCAGTTATACATTTGTAGGCAGTTAACTGAACGGATTCTCCGGGCTGAATTATATCCTTATCCGCTCTTACATTAAAATCCTCCACTATACCCCAATCACTAAAATGATCGGACTCCACGGTAATGGTTTTATTCACGGTATTTATTTCCGATTTTTTCATCAGATTCCAATGCCCCAACTGATTCTGAAAACCAAGGTAAAGTGCCTCGGGAATGGTGCCCACGAGGTCTGCCGACCCATAATTCAATGTTATCTGAACCGGATGCTGAAAGCTGCGATTCTCCGGTTCCAACCGGTAGGCATCGCCGGAACTCATTGGGTTGGTATTCGTTATTGGCGTAATAGAGAATACAACATTTTCCGTAACAGCTCCGGCAGGAACTGTTACCATCAATCGTCCGTCGGCTGAGCTGATGCTGCCTCCGTTTGAACCAATGCTTTTTTCCACTTTTTCACCTGCAACACTACCTTTCGCATAAACAGTTGGGAAGCGTTGTTGCACTCCTTCATCCTTCCCCTTGCTGCAACCAATCAGTAAGAAAATAAGCCCCAATAAAAAGGCCTGACTGATTCCAATAATTTTTTCTGACATATACTACACTTTTATTTAATAGAATGCTACTACCTGTCGGGCAGTGCCGCAATATTTTCTTTATCCTGTTTTGTTAATCCATCGCCATTGGTAATATTCCAAAGGGCATCCTGCAATTTTTCCTGATTTTCAAACCAGGTAGGATCAGTGGTTTCAAAATCACGATAATTGATCTTCTTCCCACTCAGTTTGTTGATGAAATCCTTGATCAATGGAGAGCTGCTAATTGGCCCAAGTTTATATTTAGCTGTAGCGTCTGAAGGACTTTTTCCACTGTTCAAACAAAATAACAGTAAACTTACCTGGCATTCATTGCCTCCAGGTCCGGGTTGTATTGGAGGAATGGTTACTACAACTCTTTCCACCAAAAGGCCATGCTGAAAACCTTCCGAAGCGGAAGTAATTATTAAACCGGGAGGAAAAACAACTTCAACCGGACCTGTGGAACTGGAGTCTCTCTGAATTGCGATTTTTACTGTTACAAAAAATCCCTGTCCGTCAAAAATGCAATCACGTGACGAGGGGCCGTCTTCCTGTCCAACAATATCACCTTTTAAACGAACACCGGAAGGTAACTGGTATGGAGCTCCTTCCGGCATTCCGACCATATTGCCCAAACCGGGTATTTGGCCGGGTTTTTCGCCTTCAAATTTTGCATCATCTTTTTTACAGGCAGCACTAAAACAAATGGAGATTAGGAGACTAAGTACGAACTGTATTTTAATCAACCGAAAACCGGTCATAGCAATAAGGTTTAATCATACAAACCTAGATTATATTATATCCGGTTCAATGATCTACCCGTCGAATTGCAAATACATACGACGAGTAACTGTACATGATAATTTTCAATAGAAATATTGCTTTAACCCATCCACATATCCTCTGGAAACAGTTACCAGTTTTTCATTTTTCAATTTAAGTTTAACGGCATATCCTTCTTTATAAACCTCCTGAATACAATTTAAATTAACAATGCAGGAGCGATGGATCCGAAGAAAAATAGTTTTATCCATCCTTTGTTCAAGAGCACCAATTCCATAATTGCTCAGATAAGTTCGATTTTCAGTAAATATCCAGGTGTAATCTTTTTCTGCCTCAAAACAACAGATATCCTGAACAGATAAACTGATTAGTTTATTTCCGTTTTCTACCAAAATTCTATGTGGAGGTTCGCCCTTGAATTCATTCGCCATCTTTTTAATCTTCATCTGATCAACGAATTGAATACTTTGCACTTTTTCCAAAGACTGTTTAAATCGCTGAGCAGTGAATGGTTTTAGAAGATAATCAATAGCATTACTGTCAAATGCTCTGATAGCATACTGGTCGTACGCTGTTATAAAAACAATCTTTGGAAATCTGGTTAATTGCTGCACTACTTCAAATCCAGTACATCCAGGCATTTGTATATCAAGGAATATTAGATCCGGCGAATGGAGATTAATCTTTTCAATAGCATCCATACCATTTTCGCATTCTCCAATTAATTCGAACTCCTCATATGCCATCAGGTATTCCCGGATCAGCGAGCGGGAAGCGGCTTCATCATCAATGATTAAAACTTTATTCATAGTACTAAGCAAATGGAATTTTAAAGAAGAACAGGAGTCCGACCGGATTTCGCTCCACTGATATTTTTTGATTATACATGTATTCAAGTCGCCTTGAAGCATTTTTCAATCCCACTCCCATTGTAAAAAGACGAGACAAATCGCCCACAAATCCCTGCCCTGTATCAGCAATACTTATTGTAACGAAATCACCTGCTTTTCGAATGGTTATAGTAACCCTTCCTCCTTCCACTTTGGGACCGATACCATGTTTAATAGCATTCTCAATAAGTGGTTGAAAAATAAGAGAAGGAATTCTTGCTGACAAAGCTGACTCATCCAATTTATAATCGATCATCAGGCGATTACCAAACCGATGCTTTTCAAGCGAAAGCCAGGTTTTTACAAATTCCAGTTCTTCCTTTAATAGAACCGTTTCCTTTTCACTCACCTGTAGTGCATAGCGAAATGTATCGGCTAATTGAGCAATCAATACTCTGGTTTCTTCCTGACTGGAAGGAACGGAAGCACTGATCGAATTCAGCGTATTAAAAAGAAAGTGTGGTTCAATTTGCGCCTTTAGTGCCAGAATCTCACTCTGAAGGGCCAGTTCTCTTAATTCCTGCTCTGTTTTTGATTGTCGCATGGATTGCAACCAAAAATTATAGGCGTGAAACAAGGCGAAATTTGCAAAATAAAAGAATAGGAGATTATACAGATCATTCAACAGCTTTACCCAATTATAGTCCTTTTGCATCCAGCCGGATATTACCCAATAGAAAACAAACAAACAGCAGACTGAATAAAACAAGGCACCTGCTAAATGAAGCAATAATTTTCTCCCCAGTTTAATATGTTTAAATGGACCAAAAAAAAGCCACCACAAGGGTAAAAGGAAGATGGCTTTGCCGGTACATACAACCAGCTGGATAATAAAAAAATCCTGCATACTCATAAAGGAACTGTCCTTAAACCTGCCTGTCAGGTTATAAATGGCAGCCAACAAAAGTGGCCAGCTGATATGTAGGCATAACCATGCCCCTGCCTCTGCAAGGCTAAAACCTATCCATAATCGTTTGCAAAAGATAGTCCGTCTTATTTGGGAAAGCTCCATTATATCCGAAACTACCGTTAGGATGGTAATTTCTGCCGTGTTTTCCGCCGAAATGCCTAATCAGCAGATGAACTGCCTGTTTAAGTACCTGAAAAAATGTAGTTTGCCATATGACTACAGATAAAAATGCGCTTAAGATTGCGATAGCTTCTGATCATCTAAATATGCCATCAGGAAAGAATCCATTTCAGGATGATCAGGAATTAAAGGAAGAATTAATTTTATTGGGTGCCTCGGTTGAAATTTTAGACTGGAGGAATTCTGCTACAGACTGGAACCAATTTGATGCCATTTTTATCAGCAGTACCTGGGATATACCTGCTAATGGTGAGGCTTTTATCCGATGGATACGAGATTGCAATTCAGACAGGAATCGAGTAATAAATGATGGACAACTAATCATTGACAATGTAATCAAATCAAGGTATTTATCACGCTTAATCAAAAATTTTGGAGTACAGATACAATCCGGAATGGCTATTACACCCAGTTATTTTATAGGAACGCAGGTATCAGAAGAAGACCAAACGAATTCAATAGGCAACCGTAGCCTGAAAGATATTTTAAATGAATTGGATGCTACCGATCCGGACAATTGGCGGAACAGGGATATTGTAGTGAAACCAATTGTATCTGCTGATGGAAATAACACTTTTCTTTATAAAAGAATGGAAATAGAAACAGTTGAAAAATCATTTCAGCAACTGTTAACCGGCTCTGTCAGGGGAATTATTCTTCAGCCTTATATTCAGGCTGTGGAAGAGGGAGAATACTGTCTTGTTTTTTTAAATGACAGGTATAGCCATGCAATACAAAAAAAGGGAGGATTTAAAAATCACTCCATAAAAGAACGCAGGTTTATTCCTGAGACACAAGTACCCGAAAACATGGTATCTTTTGCCCAAAAAATCATTCATTTCATGCAGGAGAGTTATCATAAAAATGCCCTTGCCCGCACCAGAATTGATTTTCTTTATAGTAATGGGCAAATAGTATTATGTGAATTGGAATGTACGGAACCCAACACCAATCTTCAGTCATTACCGGAGGATATTAAAACCGAGGTGCTTAAAAACTATGCTTTAGCAATTTATATGGAAGCGGTAAGGTTAAAAGAAGCTACGACTAATTAATTTGACGGGATAGAATTAAGTGTTTTTGAAAGCGACCGGGATGTTCTGTTTTCCGAACTGTTCATATATACAATTCGACCATTTACCAATCGCCAGTTATCACAAAACAGACTGGAATCTTTTTTGCCTTGCGCTGTTTCCCATTTATTCCAGACCCAGGCCATTACCCAATCCTGGTTCAGGTCTTTATTATGAATTGAAATTAATGAAAACGGAATATTGGAGGTTGATTTAAAATTATTTCTCCATTTTCTAAGAATAGGCTCCACTGTTTCTTTGGTGGTAATTACACGGCTTCCATTGGGCCAGTCAAAGATGGTGCTGTCTCCCAAAAATTCAATCATATCGTGCGGGTGTTCTGTATCCCAGGCCTGGTATAGTTTCCAGACAGTGGCCATATGTTGTGGATCGCCCATTTCCCAGTTTTTAAGTATCACATTGGAAGGGAGTTCAGGAAGCACAGGCACATTTGGTGCAGCTGCACTGACCAGTGAATCTGATTCAGCTTCCGTTGTAACCTGATCAACCTGATTATTATTGCAGGACAGGATTAGAGCTGCAAATAAAAACAAGCCTACGCTACCGCGAGCAATTGCAGTATTTGATTTGATTATGTACATAACTCATTTTAAAATGACGTATAAATTAGTTCCTGTATTCTCTGTGATAAAACCTATAGCCCAATCCTGCTTCTACCCAATCGGCCGTAGCCCCATTGAATGTTTTTAATCCCAATTGAGCGAAGAGACGTTTATTGATCAGGTAACGAACAGCTGGCCGCACAAAAGTATTTCCCTTGATTTCTCTGCCTACAGAACTCAGATTAGCACCAATTTGTAACCGGATGGCAAGTCTCCAGAATTGGAAATCATACCCAACATGAACCGCAGGAAAAAATACCGCCATTGCCTCTTTATTTTCTACGAATTCAGCCGTATCCCGGGCACTATAATCCAGAAAGGCATCAAATCCGGCGCTGAATCCATGTTTGGTATTAAATGCATGCTGGTATTCAAGCACGGTGGAAGAAGTCATATAACGGTGATTGGTACCGGCATTGTCTTTGTTTTGAACCGTTCCAACAGCCTGGTAGATAGCAATGGAATTGGAGCGGATTCGTCTGGGTGATTCTCCTTTAGGCAATAGTGGCCGGGCCTCCAGCAGTGTCATTGGATGAGTAGAATTATCAACCTTTTTCTGCTTTGAATTATAATTATATCGGAACCCGGCACTGAAACCCATCATATTCAAACCGAGGTTCGGTGTTACTGTTCTTCCATTACTGAAATGGGTTACATCCAGGCCATACAGCAAATCCATTTCCCGGTTTAGCTGGTACTTGCCCCCTGCGTGGAGGGCAAAGTAAACTGCAAATTTGGACCCTATAGCATCATTGATGGCATTGTGCTCAATATTATAGGGCTTGAGATTATATGTAAGACCGAGAGCAGGTTCCACCTGTATGGTGGTTCTTTTTTTCCTTAAAACCGGAAAAGTGGCAAATCCGAATAAAGCATGTGGACTTCCAAAAATATCAATATCTCCCACATAGCCTGAATACCAGCCAATACCATACGATGGGTACTGATGCTCTTTCTGCCAGTCGTCCATTCCGGTTGCCTGCCACCCGGTTCTTATTTCAATGGAGGCATAGCCATTTTTTAATTTATCTTTTAATTCCGTTCCGGTATAAAAATGCCTTCCACTGTGGAGTTTCAGACTGTAAAAGCGGTAATTATTAGGTCTTTTTTCAGTTTGTGTAAAAGCGGTCAACGCATTCAATCCGAAAATTAAACAAAATAGTAGTTGAACAAATTTCATAGAAAGAACCAGGTTAGCAGGTAATAAACTAAAAATATGAAATATTTAAACACCTGTTAACCAAAAAAGCGGCTACCATAATGGCAGCCGCTTTTTAATGAAAGGGATTAAACTAGAGTTTATTAATCCAGTCCATAACCTCTTCCTTCGTTTTACCGGAGGCTTTCTGGATCCGACCAATCAGTTCGTCTTCTTTGCCTTTTTCATAGGCCAGATCATCATCGGTTAATTCTCCATATTGTTGCTGAACTTTTCCTTTAAGGATTTTCCAGTTTCCGGCAATTTTTTCTTTCCACGCTTCCATATTATAATAATTTAATCGTTAAGAAATAGCTTTAACAGCTTTTGTAGGAATAATAAAAGAATTATGCCGCTATTATTGGTTCAGAAGCTGTGGAAACCATGCCCCAAAAATTTAAACTTATCCAATTATGACCGCTTTTTTAGAGAAAGGATGTAAGACACCATTAATTCGGCTTCTTCAGGGTTAAGGTCAGGATGTGGCGTCATTACCGGGTGTCCCCAGGCTCCTGATCCGCCCTGAATTACTCTTGCAGCAAGCAAACGTATATAGGCCTTATTAGCGGGATAGCGGGCAGCAATATCTTCAAAAGCAGGGCCTTTTGCTCTTTTATCTATTATGTGGCAACTATAACAATCAGAATAGGCAATCAGGACTTGTCCTCTTTGAGCAATTTCCTGTGGTATTGTGTCATTTACACCATCAATTTTTCTGATATAATCTTTTGCCGGGTGAAGCTCTTTAGGTTTTTTATATCCACAGGAAAGCATACCTAAAATCAAGGTATAACCGAAAATGCCGGAATATGAAAAAAACCTGCTTATCACCAGAGTCAATGATTAATTGCAGCAAAGCTATGAATTCTGCTGTCCATCTATTCAAACAATCGGAGCTTCTTACAGGTTGGAAGTCAGCTCGAAGTAATGGAAGTCTGACCAATGGGATATCTTCCTTTGAATCTTTAGTTGTGCTGCCAGCAAGGTTAAAACTTCAGAGGAGGAAACACCTTTTTTTAACAAGTCATGCAAACTATCCGCACCATCAGATTTCGATAACTTACTTCCGTCTGATGACCTGAGTAGCGGATGGTGCATATGTTTGACCTCAGGATAAGTGTTATTATTCAACGCCTTGCTCAATGCAATTTGTGCAATACTTGAATCCAGCAAATCCATCCCACGAACCACCCAGCCAATTTTAAATTGCTGATCATCTATTATGGAGCATAATTGATAGGCTGGATTTCCATCCCTTCGGCGAATTACAAAATCTTTCATTTGAGAAGGAAAGGAATATATTACGCGTTCACCAGTTACTAATACCAATTTCTGCTGTTCTTCGGGTGTTCGAAACCTCCAGTTAAAACCATCCGCATCCAAAGAAAGTTGCGCATCTATGCAATGCTTAACGCAACCTGAATCCCGACCAAACTTCTGCTGATCAGAACGGGTGCAGGAACAGGCATAAACATAGCCCTGTTGCCTTAATGTTTCCCATGCATGGGTATAACGTTGAATCCGATATTGTTGAGCCCATTGCTGTTCAAAATCTGTTTTATCAGTTGGACCAATATCCCAGGGCAAATCAAAATACCGAAGAACCTCAAAAATATTCTCCAGAAATTCCGGTCGATATCGAGCCCTGTCCATATCATCTATGCGAAGAAAAATTTTCAATCCTTTTTCCCGTGCAAGGAGGGCAGTTAATATAAATGAATAAAGGTTTCCCAGGTGCAGATAACCACTGGGTGTAGGTGCATATCGGGTATTATTAAATTCTTCAGGAAGCAAGTATTGAATTGATCCGGTTGAGTTCTTCGGTAGTAAATGATGGTTTATCAAGACATCCGACCGCATCTTCCACCTGTTCCGGTTTACTGGCACCAATTATAACGGATGTTATTCTGGCATCTTTTAATACCCATGCCAATGCCATCTGTGCAAGAGTTTGTCCACGTTCTTTCGCCAGTAAATCCAATTGTTGCACACGCGCAATATTTACTTCCGTCAACTGGTCTGCTTCCAATGCACCATTTCCCAAAGGTCTGGAAGCTCTTGAGCCTTCCGGAATTCCTTTCAGGTATTTATTGGTGAGTAATCCCTGCGCCAGAGAGGAGAAGGTAATGCATCCCATTCCCGTCTCTTCTACCGCATCCAACAATCCATTCTCCACCCAGCGATCGAGCATGGAATACTTTGGCTGATGTATGAGACAGGGCGTACCCAATTCTTTTAAAATTGCAGCAGCTTTTCTGGTTTCCTCCGCAGAATAACTTGAAATCCCAACATACAACGCTTTTCCCTGCCGAACCATCAGATCAAGCGCCGACATGGTTTCCTCCATAGGGGTATTGGGATCGGGCCGATGATGGTAAAAGATATCGACATAATCCAATCCCATTCTTTTCAGACTTTGATCCAGACTGGCAACCAGGTATTTTTTGGATCCCAGATCACCATAAGGTCCGGGCCACATTGGCCAGCCGGCTTTTGATGAAATAATTAATTCATCGCGATAGCGCATTAAATCCTCTTTCAGAATTTTACCGAAGGTGGTTTCTGCTGCCCCTGGTGGCGGACCATAATTATTTGCCAGATCAAAATGGGTGATGCCTAAATCAAAAGCTTTGAAAAGAATTGCCTTGCATTTGGCAATAGCATCCACTTCACCGAAATTATGCCATAAGCCAAAGGAAATCGCAGGCAATAGCAGTCCACTATTACCACAACGGCGATACGTCATTTTATTATAACGGTCTGGATTTGCCGAATACATATTGTTTATTTTCGATTGTTCAATTTCATATTTACAGGATCCCAATAGATGGTTTTCTGTTGAAAATAACTTTCATTACAAGCCAGACAGGGAGCCGCTGCCCTGAATCCAAAAACAACATCTTCCACTACCGGTTTGCCGGTTCGAACTGATTCAAAAAAATTACTAAAATGATCGAGGTGATCATCGTATCCTTCCGGGTTTACAAAACGTATGGGATCCTTAACCGGTCTGCGTTTATCCGCAGCAGTATATTTTTGATCGTAGGCTTTTAACAGTTGCTCCTGCATCACTACCGGATAGGTTTCCAATGCATCCCACCCTCCTATTCCGGGTGCTTTGGGCAGCAGGCTATGTGTCAATTCCAGATCCCGTCCATTTAATTTAAGTACTCCTTCTTCTCCAATAAACCGGATAGAACTGGTATCACCACCTCCACTGATAAAATTAACGCGCAGTGTTAATTGAAATGCAGGATGCTCTTTGGAAGCTGGATAATCCATGATTGCCGTCATACTATCAGGAACGTCTCTCCCATCTTTCCAGTAAGCCAATTGCCCGCTGGCATAAATTTTTTCAGGTCCGGTTGAGCCTGTGATCAGATGCACTCCTGACAACAGGTGTACAAAAAGATCACCAGCCACACCTGTTCCAAAAGCCCGATAATTTCTCCACCAGAAAAATTTCTTTGGATCAAACGCTGCTTTTTTGTCCGTTCTTAAAAATCCATTCCAATCAATGGTTTCAGGAGATGCATCGGTTGGCATGGTATATTGCCAGGCACCCAGTGCACTTTGACGGTCATAAGTTGCTTCAACAATATTTAATTTTCCAATTGCACCGGATTGATATAATTCCTTCGCTTTTGCATAAAGCAGACTACTAACCCGCTGACTACCTATCTGCATTATTTTTCCCGATTCCTTTTGTGCGGCAATAAGCGGTAAGCCTTCTGATAACTGATGTACTACCGGTTTCTCGCCATAAACAGCTTTGCCTTTTTTCAATGCATAGGTGGCGATTGGGGCATGCCAATGATCACTGGTTGCAATAATTACTGCGTCAATATCAGGGCGATCAATAAGTTCTTTATAATCATTTGTTGTAAAGAGGGAAGTCCCGAATAATTCCTTCGATCTCGTTAACCTTCCCTGATAAAGATCACAAACACCGCCAAGAATAATTCCCGGTACTTTAAGGGCAGTCCGAAGATTCCGATGCCCCATGATTCCCATTCCAACAACTCCGATCCGAATCCGGTCATTTGCACTGATTCGGTTCTTCTTTTCAGCTAGTACGATATTGTTCTCAGTTGCATAAGCCGCGGAAAAACCGGGCAAAGCAAGCCCTATTGCAGTTGAACCGATGCCTTTTATAAAACTACGGCGACCACCTGTCTTTTTAGTTTGCATGCATTTCTTGTTTAACCTGAAATTCTTTTTCTGACCCTGCTTAGGGTTTCCAGCGTAACGCCTAAAAAAGAGGCTATATACTTAATGGGTATCCGATTGATCAGATGAGGATAACTTTTAACGAAATGCTGGTATTTGTTTTCAGTACCCGGAATGCGCGCAATAAAGGCCCTGGCCTCGGCATCCTGATAATACCGTTGTAACAGTTTTCGTCCCACAATATTAAATTCCAGATAATCCCGGTACAGGGTTTCCAAATCGTCGTGGCTGATAATCATCAGGTCTGAATGTTCAATAGCCTGAATATTTTCAATGGAAGGGGCCTGGTCATTTAAACCGGATATGGAGGTAACCACTTCATTATCAATTGAAATCCAGGTAGTAATGTCCTTTTCTTCGTCTTTTATAAACCCCCGGATCGCACCTTTTTTAATAAAGTACAGATGGTGACAAACCTCTCCACTTTTAACCAGCATTTTTCCCTTCCTTACCTGCCGCAAGGAGGTTCTTTCCTGTAAAAACTCGACAATTTCAGTGGGTAGTGGGTGCAACCAACCCAATAAAGCAACCAATGATGAAATATCCGGGTTTTGAGAATGTAGCATTTCCAACAAATATCGGGCAGTGCTTTCAATTAAACTCTTGTATAGTATAATTAAAATTTACAACCTACTTTATTAACCATCAATTCTTTACCAAATTTTTAAAGAAGAAAGAAGCATGCTTTGAAATGGAGTTTTTAAAGGGGTAAAATGAGCCTGAATTAATGTATTTGATCTAGATCAAATACATTCTGAAAAGAAAAACATTGACAATTATCAAACGTTTGCATAGTAGAAGCCCTGTTTCATGGACTATTCGACTCGATTTTTACATGTTTCTACTTACAAAACCTAGACACGTCTATAATTTTTCCCATTTAATATTAAATTTTTACCCAATCACCTCAGTACTCAAAACACAACATTTGAATGCAAATTGCAGTTCTAATAGCACGACCGATTTATTTGTATGAACATGAACCTGACTAATTCATTATCTGGCCCTAAAACTCAACAGAATGAGCTGTTGGCATTTTTAAACGCTCTTTCCCCCCTCAGTAAAGATGCAGTTCAGCTTCTTTCAGCCAACTGTTTTGAACTTGAATTAAAGAAAGGAGGGTTTCTGTTCAAACCAGGTATGCATTTAAAGAATTATTATCTCCTGGTAAATGGAGTGGTACGAGGGTATCGTAAATACAAAGGGGATGAAATTACCACCTGGCTTAACGAAGAAAATGAGTTGATCACCAGTATCAGTAATCTTGGTCTGGATCAGGAATGTGAAGAATATGTGCAGGCAATTACGGAAGCCCGTCTCATTGGCCTGCCAGCCCAGATCGTTGAACAATTGTATGAAACCTGTCCCGAGACTGCCTTCATCGGGCGTCTGTTGCTGGAAGATAATTATCGTGGTGCAGAAGAGCGGGCATTTATAAGCCGAATTCCTTCAGCAGATGAAAAATATGTACGCTTTGTAAGCAAACATCCCGGACTCATTAACCGGATTCCTTTGAAATATTCTGCCTCCTATCTGGGCATGCGCCTGGAAACATTGTGCAGGATTCGAAGTAAAATGGTAATACATCCTTTAAAAGCCACTTCTGCCAATTAATTCCAACCAACCTTAGATATGATTACTCTGATTTCCACACATGCCGATAATGATCCAAGAAAACAATTGTTTTCGGTCGTCTCCTGCGAATTAACACAGGATGAAGATTTTACACTTCCGGCAGAGTTAGCAGCACATATTTGCGACTGTCAGGTAGCAGCCATCAGTTTTCATTCCAAAACCAAATATTTCATCAAAAAAGGGCTGGCCCAATGGCTCGGATTTTCAGCAGCTACCCGTATTGATTTCCAGTTGCCTGTATTGGATGAAAATGCATTGATTATTCCTGATATTGAAATGCACTCACTTCAAGGCAATCAGCCCCTTAATATTGGCCTCCCGGGGCAAATACAATTTCTTGCCAGTGTTCCAATTCGTCTGGAATCTGGTGATCTTGCCGGTTCGTTAACCGTTTTGGGTGTCGAGAAGAAAGAAGCACTTCCCACCTCTCAGTTAATTGCACTTGAAAAAATTGCACAGCAGCTTGGCAGAATGGCTGAATCAAAATCGCAAAATTCGATTCTAATCAATCAACAAAATGAGCTTTTATTGGCCGAGTCCAGAAAAGCAGAATTAAAAACAAAAGAATTTAAGCAGGAGCTCAAATTTATAGCCTATAAAATGCATGAGGATTTTGCTCAAACACTGGCTGCAACTAAGCTTTATCTTGAGTTCGCTGAGGATGATCAGCATGCGAATAAACATTTCCTCCAGATATCAAAGGATACGATCGAACAGGTGATCCAGAAAATGAGGGTTCTATGCAAAACAATTTCTCCTCAACCACTGGAAACCAAACTGGTGTAAAAAAAAGAGACGTATCACTACATCCCTAGTCGCCACTGCGGTTGATAACTCAGTTGTCAGAGGCCAGATTAATTGATTTCAAAGGCATGGACTAAAAAAACGGGCCTTAAACTTGGTACATGGTACCGGTTTTAAGAATGAATTTCTTCATTCTGGAATTGGATTTGTGCATCTCAAACAAATTCGAGGCCAATTTCACGATCGTTGATGTAAGTTGTGCACCTGTTATTCACGTTATATATGAAAAAAACAATATTATTCATACTATTTCTTAGTAGCTTTTACGGCAATTCATTTTCTCAGTCCTTTCAACATGGTGCAGGAACCGGATATGCGCATCAAATAAGCAAGGATACAGATGGTACAGACTATGTTACTTTACTCTATTCACCCCGAATCCGATTTGCTGAAAAGGACAACAGCTCTTTCACAATTGGTATTCCGGTGAGTTTGGCACTGGCAGGTGGTTTCAGTTATAGTAGTTCACTCGGGAATACCAGCACGTTTCAGTACCTGATACAAGCTCCATTAATGATCAATTATAATTCTGGAGCCGGAGCATCGGCAAATACGTCTAAGCGATTCGGATATTTTGCAGGTGCGGGCTTCGGCTTAAACTTTGGGAATTACCGGGTAGTTGAGCTGATTGATGACCAAAGCGGTTTTCCTTATTACGACTATCGCAGTAAAACGCGAACCCGGTTCGGCCCCGCTGTAAATGCAGGTCTTAGATTTGGTGTAGGTCGTAAAAGCAGGTCGATTGAAGTATTGGCTTCCTATATGAAGGGAATTTCAGGCGATAATCCGCACTATTTAGGTATGGGTGCTCTTTTTAACTTTAATTAAGCCAATCAGCTACTACCCTGACCGAAAAAGGCAGAATTCCGTAGATTTAGTCGTGGTTAAGGAATTTTGCACCCTTGTAACAACCTTTCGGTGTACTTACCCGTCTTGGATCTGGGTAAGCCTACCCGGAAATTTTTTACATTAAAGGAGTACGTTTATGCGGTTCAAATCAGCAGGTATATTTTTTTCAATTCTGGTTATAGCACTGGTTTCACTGGTAGCCTATTCCAATACAAAAAGGACAAATCCCGCAACTATTACAACAGGCTCAATTCCTGAAGATAGCAGTTCATTAACCAGGGTTGGTATCTGGATTTCGGTTTACCATGGACTGGGGCTGGACTCACTTGGCCTGTCAAGTGAAGCGTTTGAACAGGCTGTACGGGGTTGGGAGAAACTTAAAAAACAGGGTGCTATTCCCAATGAATCAATTTTAACCATCGCAGATTTCAGTCAACCCAGCACTTCCAAGCGCTTATATGTGCTTGATGTGGAGAAGAACCAACTGCTATTTAATACCTATGTTGCGCATGGAAGAAATTCGGGCAAAGAACAGGCAACAACCTATTCAAACAGAGCAAAATCTCACATGAGCAGTCCGGGTTTTTATCGCACGGAGACTACCTATTATGGCAGCAATGGCTATTCACTGAAATTATCCGGATTGGAAAAGGGAATAAATGACAATGCTTTTCGAAGAGCAATTGTAATTCATGGCGCCAATTATGTATCTGAATCGCTGATTGAAAGTCAGGGTTATCTGGGAAGAAGTTATGGTTGTCCGGCAATTCCCAACTACCTGACCAGACCAATTATCAATACCATTAAAAATGGCAGTTGTTTATTCATACATGCTCCGGTTACATTTTATGCTCAAAGGAGCAGTTTAATTCGCTAGTTATCGTATGGCTGGTCCAGCTTGATTATCTTTGTATGATAATCCATTAATATGTTGAAAATTGGCGTTTTTGGTACCGGACATCTGGGAAAGTTTCACCTTAACAACTGGAAAGAAATAACAGGAGTAGAATTGATTGGCTTCTATGACCCTAATGACCAGATAGCGGCAGAGGTAACCAGCCAATATGGTATTCCCCGTTTTGATGATCCGGTCGCATTGTTGCAGGCAATTGATGCTGCTGATATTGTGGCTCCAACCAATTTTCATTTTGAATTATGTCAGCTTGCCATCAGAAACGGAAAACATGTTTTTGTGGAAAAACCACTCGCCAATACGATGGAGGAAGCAAGAGAACTGGTGAAGCTGGTAAAGGAATCTAATATAAAAATGCAGGTGGGACATGTGGAACGATTTAATCCCGCTTATCTGGCAACGAGTACGCTTGATCTTAACCCTATGTTTATTGAAGTGCACAGACTGGCACAATTCAACCCAAGAGGTACAGAAGTAAGCGTTATACTGGACCTTATGATTCATGATATTGATATCATTCTCCATATGGTTAAAAGTGAAGTGAAAAACATTTCCTCCAGCGGAGTTGCTGTTATGACAGATACTCCGGATATTGCCAATGTCCGGATTGAATTTAATAACGGCTGCGTTGCAAATCTGACGTCCAGCCGTATCTCCATGAAAAAAATGCGCAAAATGCGCCTGTTTCAAAAAGACGCCTATGTTGGCATTGACTTTCTAAATAAAAAGACAGAAGTCATCCGCCTGAAGGGTGAGAAAGATGAAAATGTATTTGAATTTGACATAGAAACGCCAAAAGGCAAAAAGACGGTGGCAGTTGCCAATCCATCTGTTCCTGAAGTGAATGCAATAAAAAAAGAACTTGAGGAATTCAGAGATGCAATCCTCACAAATTCCCCCACTGTGGTTTCAGAAGTAGATGGTTTCAGAGCAATGGAAGTAGCCCACCAGATTCTTCACAAAATTCGCTACAATACCATCAATACCTGATGCGCCAAACTCCCCAACGCCCACTATCTCCTGGCTGGTATGCACTTAGTGATTATCTTGCTGCATTGCTGGTATGGTTCATCTTTTATCTCTACAGGAATCATTTATTGGGTTTTCCCGCATTTATAAATGGATCGCTCCATTTAAATGACGGATTTCTTCTTGGATGGCTAATACTTCCACTTTGCTGGGTTTTATTCTATGCTATTATCGGATCTTATTTATCTCTCTATAAAAAATCAAGACTGGGTGAATTCACCACTACTGTAGTTGCCAGTCTAATTGGATGCATTGCCGTATTCTTTGTTATACTCCTAAATGACGACGATAAAACGCTTCCTTATTACTATTCCACTTTTGCATTTTTTATATTCTTTCAGATTTCAATAACCTTTTCAGGCAGGTTATTTATACTTAATATAGTAAAAAGACAACTCAAAAAAGGGAGTATCCGTTTTCATTCATTATTGGTTGGAGACTCAGGAATTGCCAATTCAATCTATAAATCAAACGCAGAACAGCTGCGAATGGAAGGCTATCATTTTAATGGATATGTAGGTGCTCCTGCCAATGTTTTAAGCAAATCAATTCCTTATCTGGGAACAATTGAAAACCTGGAAAAAATAATTGATAGTCAACATATCAAACTGGTGGTACTTGCGCTGGAATCAGGAAAAGAAAAAGAAGCTGAAGATTACCTTCGAAGACTTAGTGATAAAAATGTTGAAATTAAAATGGTTCCTTCCGCAATTTCAATTTTATCAGGTGCCATTCGAACGGAAAATATTTTTGGACCCGTTCTAACAGACATACATAATGGGTTAATACCAATCTGGCAGCAAAATATCAAACGTATTATTGACATTTTCGTTGCTGTTACAGGATTGATCCTTTTATCTCCGATATTTTTGTATGTAGCTGTTCGAGTTCGGATTTCCTCATCCGGACCAATTTTGTTTCGTCAGGAAAGAATTGGATATAAGGGCATGCCATTCATTATGCTGAAGTTTCGGTCTATGTACCAGGATGCAGAAAAAAACGGACCAGCCCTTTCTTCTTCTACAGATCCCCGAATCACACCATGGGGCAAACATATGCGGAAATGGAGACTCGATGAATTCCCTCAATTATGGAATATTCTCCTGGGTGATATGAGTCTGGTAGGACCGAGAGCCGAACGAAAATATTATATTGATCAAATCATGCTGCGCAATCCTTACTATAAATACCTGTTGCATGTAAAACCCGGACTTACCTCATGGGGGATGGTACAATACGGGTACGCAGAAAATATTGATGAAATGATGGAACGCATGAAATATGATTTACTTTATATTGAAAATATTTCATTGGCACTTGATCTTAAAATAATGCTTTACACCATCCGGATTATTTTTGCTGGTAAGGGAAAATAATATCAAATGATTGTCACCATCCGACTTATTCAATTTCTTGTCCTACTGGCTTTTTGCACTGTCGGCTTTGCACAAAAAAAATGGCAGCAACGGGTGGATCATACAATCGAAGTAACCCTTAATCCGGAAAACAAAACGCTGCTGGCCCATCAGGTTATTCAATACATCAATAATAGTCCGGATACATTAAACGCCCTATATTTTCATATATGGCCAAATGCCTATAAAAATGATCATACTGCATTCAGTGAACAGTTATTACAATTAAACAGGCTTGATTTTTATTTCAGTAAAGAAGAAGACCGCGGATATATTAACCGGATTCAATTTTTCTCTGATAACAAGCCACTGGAATGGCAGGAAGATTCAATACACCAGGATTATGGTCGGGTACTTTTAAATGCATCACTATTGCCTGGTGACACTATTCAATTATTAAATAGTTTCCAGGTTAAACTGCCCTTCCTCTTTTCACGATCGGGATACAAAAATGATTTCTTTTCTATAACACAATGGTATCCAAAGCCTGCGGTTTATGATGAAGCTGGCTGGCATCCCATACCTTATGTGGATCAGGGTGAATACTATAATGAGTTCGGCAAGTATACCGTGCTGATATCTGCTCCTTCGAATTATACCATAGCGGCTTCGGGTAAACGTAACCAGGTACAATCCTCTGAGCTTTTAAAAGAAGGGTATACAGTTAATCAATTTGAACTGGAGAACAGTACCGATTTTGCCTGGTTTGCATCTTCTCAATTAACGTTGGTATCAGACAGTCTTCAGCTACCGTCCGGCAAGTCCATCGAATTGGAACTGGCCATTCAAAAAGGCAATGAAGCTTCCTGGATAAAAGGTATTGACTACATGAAGCGGGCGATTCGCAACAGATCAGAATGGCTGGGCGATTATCCCTACACAAAAATGACTGTAGTAGATGGTTACCAGGGGCCAGGATCGGGGGGGATGGAATATCCGACCATTACCGTTCTGAATTCAATTAAGGATCCACAGCTACTAGATATTAGCTTAGCACACGAAATCGGACATAACTGGCTTGCAATCGCTGTGGCAAATAATGAACGTAGAAATCCCTGGCTTGATGAAGGAATAAATTCCTATTACGATAGCCGATATAAAAAAATTTATTACCCCGAAGCAACAAAAAAGCGGAGGTTTCCGGCAAACCGGCTTCCCGATAATGAAGCACTTGCTTTTATTAGGGGATTGCAAAGTATTAAAATGGATCAATCTCCAGCTACACATTCAGAGCAACTGACACCATTAAACTATGGATTGATGGTGTATGAAAAAACTGCCCTTCAATTAGAAAAACTGGAAGTGGAAATGGGGCAGAAAAAATTTGACAGTTCGATGAGAAGATATATTGCTGCAAACAAATTTACACATTCAGACAGTTTATCCTGGATAAAAGCATTTCCACAAGCTACTGATATTGCCAGTTCCAAACCGCTTGACCAATTGAGTTCCCGCACCTTACAACCTGTTTTTTTATTCAGCAGCCGGCAACCTGAAAAATACTATTATTTAGGTATTGGTCCGGCTGTTGGTTTTAACCAGTATGACGGCTTACAATTGGGCATATTCCTTCACAACTATCAATTACCGGTAAGCAGGTTTCGATTTTTTGTTGCACCAACAATTGGCACCAAAACCAGTCGAATTGGAGGTTTGGCACATTTGAGTCATCATTGGTTTCCATCACAGGGCAACAGGGTGAAAGAATGGTCAGCAGGAGTTGATCTGCTTCGATTTACTATGGATGAATTTAAAGCCGGCACTACAAATCTGCAGTTTGGCGTTGTAAAGCTGGCGCCTTATTTTCGAATCAACCTGGCCCCCTCCTCTCCCCTTTCAAAAAAAGAAAGTTTCCTGCAATTCAGGTCCTATTTTTTCCGGGAAGACATCCTATCGAGCAGAACAGTTATAGTGGGCAACGATACCAGTTATCTGGATGAAAGCAAAACTGCCACAAGGAAGCTTCAGCAACTTCGTTTCTATCATGCAAATCATCGGATCCTTTATCCCTATGACCTGGATGGACGAATCGAACTTGGGAGAGGTTTTACCCGGCTTGCAGTAACTGCTCGTTATTTTCTAAATTACCCTAATCAGCAGGGAGGCCTTAGCGTTCGGTTTTTTGCAGGCAAATTCATTGTACATGGTGCTAATACAATAGAAAAGCAACAACGCAACAGCCGGTATTATTTAAACCTGACCGGGGCCAATGGCTATGAAGATTATACCTACAGTAATTATTTTGCCGGAAGAAATGAGTTCAGTGGATGGAAAAGTCAACAAATAATGGTAAGAGATGGTGGTTTCAAAGTTCGTACCGATTTGCTTAGCAGTAAAATTGGACAATCCTCGAATTGGTTGTCTGCGTTTAATTTTACTGCGGATATACCAACCTCCATAAATCCGCTTAGCAGGTTGCCTATAAATATTCCATTAAAGGTTTTTATGGATATTGGGACCTATGCGGAGGCCTGGGAGGAAGAACAAAATAAATCAAGATTTCTGATGGACGCCGGATTGCAGGTTAGTATGTTTCGAAACCTGGTGAATGTATATATTCCGATTGTCAACAGCAAGCCGTTTCGCGACTATCACCTGTCGACACTGGGAGAAAAAAAATTCCTGAAAACGATTTCATTCAGCATCGACATTCAACAAATTTCTGCAAAAAAATGGCTCATCAGGCAGGGCTTATAACACTATGAACAATGCCATTCAATATATTAGCGGGACTGCTGTTTCGATAGAGAAGTGGAACGAATGCATTAATACAAGTGCCCTTGGCACCCTGTATGCTGATCCCGCATATATGACTGTAATGGCAGGCAATTGGGGAGCATTTGTTTTAGGGGATTATATGGCTGTTATGCCTGTATTTCCAAGAAAAAAATGGGGTATAACTTATTTATACCAACCGGCATTCATTCAAAAAACAGCCATCTATACGAGGGAGATTTTATCGCATCAACTAATTTCAGATTTCCTGCATGCATGCAGGAATGAATTTAAATTCGGCGAACTCTATGTTGCAAATTTTACCGATTCTTTGAACCTAATTCCTAAAAATAATTTTCTGGTATCACTTTCCGAAGAATATGATAAAATTGAATCCGGTTATAAAACAGATCTTAATAGAAACAGGAAGATAGCAGGCAGGTATGGGTTTCGTTATTGTAAATCCGAAAACGCAAAACTTGTTTTTGATCATTTTAAAAAGGCATACAGCCATGAATTAAATTATACCAGCCAGGATTATGAGCATTTACAGATGCACTGCAATTCACTCATTGATACCGATCGCGTAATAATCAGAGAAATCTGGTTGGAAGATATCTTGCAGGCAGCCTGTCTTTGTGTATCGGATCAACGGAGAATTTATCTGCTGCTAAATTACACATCACCGGAAGGGAGAAAACGTTCTGCCAATCACTTTTTATTAGATCAACTCATTAAAGAATTTGCGGGGTGCGACAAAACGCTTGATCTGGAAGGATCGGATCAACCGGGAATTGCGCATTTCTACCAAAATTTCGGCGCTGTAAATGAGCCTTATTATTTTGTTGGTTGGAATCAATTACCCTGGCCTATTCGTTTTCTGAAGCAAGCCTATTAAAGTCCCATTTCTCTTTCTTCCAATACTTTTTCTGCAATCAATAAGTCCAGGGGTCTTGTAATTTTGATATTGGTTGATTCCCCTTCAATCAAATTGATTTTTACACCCAGTTTTTCTACTACACTGGCTTCATCCGTAAATGATTCGTGAAAATCCTGTTCAAATGCAGATTTGATAATATCCGAATAAAAGGTCTGAGGAGTTTGAATAAGTTTAATTTTATCCCTGTCCATAGGAACAGAACCATTTACTGTATCCAATCGCACAGAGTCGACCGCTGTAGTTGCAGGAATAGCATTTCCCTTATCTACAGCACCATCAAAACAACGGCGGATCAGCTCCGGTGTAAGCAGGCAACGAACTCCATCATGGACAAAAACGATGGAATGCCGGCGGATATGCTGCAATCCATTCCGAACTGAATGGAAGCGGGTTTCGCCCCCGGTTGTCATCCAAATTCGGTCAGGATCGTAGGTAGAACGAAGAATATTTTGTCCCCGTTCAATATGTTGCTCATTTAACACGAGAATAATCTGCAAATCAGGATAAGCGTCGAGGAATGCATTCAGGGTATACCAGAGCACTGGTTTATCCCTTAGCAATAAAAACTGTTTGGGAAGGGTTGTACCCATTCTCAATCCAGAACCACCTGCCACAACAACAGCATATTTTTCCATATCATCAAATTACGAAAACCGTAATTTGCAAATATGAGTAAAATTGGGCAGTATCTGACGGGACTTTTTCTCCTGCTGGTGGCGGGCTGCAAACAATCTCCCACACCTGCCGAAAAAGTATTGGCAATAAGGGAAATGGGAGCATTGGCAACTACTGAGTATACTGTTACAAAAATTGTAAAGGCGGAGGATAATAAAACCTGGTACAAGATCGGCGACCGCAAGATTCTGATGAGTATTGAAGCCAGAATAAAAGCAGGAATTGATCTGACTCAACTAAAGCAGGAAGATATCAGTATAAACGGCAAATCCATCCGGTTAAAACTACCCCCACCCAGCATCCTGTCCGTTCAATTACCTCCGGATAAAATAAAACTGGAATACCAGGAAATAGGTTTACTAAGAATGGATTTTGACCAGGCGGAGCGAATGCAGTTATTGGAGCAGGCAGAGAGGCAGGTGCAGGCAGCTATTCCGGAAACCGGAATTCTTGAAACAACCCGTATTCATACCAGTAACTGGATTCAACAGTTTTGCCGCCAGTTGGGATTTGAAGAAATACATATTGAATTTACAAATCAAACCCCCAAAACAATAGTACGATGAAAAAGCTGATTCAAATTGGAATGTTGGGCTTGATGCTGTTAGGCATTTATTGGTTTCTTGCGAAAATGGATTGGGTTCCTTCCCTTGGTAAATTGTTTGGTTCTGCCCCTGTTTTAATTGAGGAAACTCCTGTACTGATAACAGAAATTAAACAAATGGCTGAACTGATGACGATCGAATCATCTGATGAAGTGGTGGTTAGTCGAATCAGACAGGTAAAAGCCGGATCTCCAAAGAAGCTATTAGAATGGTTAAGCCCCGCTCCACTTATTCAATCAGAGCGTCTGGTATTGATCACAAAAGGAAAGGTTTTTGCAGGGACGGATTTAAATCAGTTGGGATCAGGTTCCATTTTTATTGCGGGTGATTCTGTATCCATAACAATTCCGGCTGCACGAATGCTGGATATTATTGTTAATCCATCTGGCACTGAAGTGTTCATTGAAGAAGGCTCCTGGAGTCAGGAAGAAACCAATCAATTGATAGCGACTGCTAAAGAAAAATTAGGACAGCGGGCAACTGAAAAAGGTATACTTAAAAAAGCGGATGAGCAGGCATTGATAATACTTCGAAATTTTCTTCAATTGCAGGGATTCAAAAGAATCAGGGTTGCTACACAAACTACTTAAGCAGTAATTTACACTCTTCCAGCAGCTTTTCCTTATTGATTGCAGCAGTTCCAACCTCCTCGCACACCAATCCCCCCGCTATATTGGCAATAGCTGCAAAAAGTGCAATGTCTTTTGAAACGGCATACACCAATGAAGCAACAGCAATTACGGTATCGCCTGCCCCGGATACATCAGCAACATTTCGAATATGCGAGGGGATTAATAAAGGGGTATTATTTTGCTGTACAAATACGCCTTTTTCGGAAAGTGTGATAAAAGAGATAGAATGATGCAATTCATTTTGCAAACGCTTGTGTACTTCTTCCAATTGAGGGAGCTGAACAGTATCAAGAGGAAGGTTCAAGCCCTCCTTAACTTCCTTCAGATTGGGCTTAAATATATCAACCCCTTTGTAAGCAAAGAAGTTCTTCTTCTTGGGATCAACGGTTGTGATAACACCCCGCTCTCTGCAGAGTTTAATAATACCCTCAATTAGTTTTATTGTAAGTACACCTTTATTGTAATCTTCCAGCAGCAATACATCCGGTTTTTCACTTTCAATGAAAGCCGCAATTCTATCATAAATAGCTTCTTCCTCCGTAGAGTTGAGATCTTTAATCGTTTCCGCATCAATCCGCATCATTTGCTGATTTCTGCTGAGAACTCTTATTTTATTAGTTGTTTTTCTTTCGTGACTGAAAATGATATAGGATGTATCAATTCCTGATTCGGTTAATAACTGATCCAGTTGTTTACCATCCGAATCTTCTCCTAAAACAGAGAAGATATGAACCTGTGCACCCAGAGCAACCAGATTAAGTGCAACATTACCGGCACCTCCAATACGCAATTCACTTCTTTCCAATGCAACAACAGGAACCGGAGCTTCCGGAGAAATCCGATCAACATGTCCCCACCAATAGGTATCCAACATCACATCTCCCACAACAGCAACTTTTACATTGCCAAAGGATTCAAATAATTGATCAAAATTCATGTATTACTCAGTTTACTTTTTCTTCCCCGCAACGGCTATATAATAAATCGGTATTCCGATCAATACAATCAACAAACCGAAAGATGCAAATGTAGGTTTTGTAAATAATAGGGCAAAGCACATGGCTGTTGCAAGTAAAATATAACAAGCTGGTAAAACAGGATAACCAAATGCTTTGTAAGGTCTTTCGGCATCAGGCTGAGATCTGCGTAATTTAAAAATACCAATAATGGTCAGCACATAAAAAATAAGCACAACAAAAACCACATAATCGAGCAGGTCGCCATACTTTCCACTCAGGCAAAGAACGCTTGCCCATGCGCACTGAATCCAAAGTCCTTTAGCAGGCACACCATTTTTATTCAAATTACCAACTGACTGAAAAAACAAGCCATCTTTTGCCATGGTATAATACACTCTGGCTCCAGAAAGAATTAGTCCATTATTACAGCCGAAGGTGGAAACCATAATCATTAATGCAATAACGATGGTACCAACACTACCGAATATATTCTGGGAAGCAGCAACAGCAACCCGATCATCCTGCGCAAAAGCAATATCATTCAGTGGTAAAACTGCGGTATACATCAGGTTGGCAGATACATAAATAACTGTTACAACCAGGGTTCCAAAAAACAAACTGAGGCCAATATTTTTTTCCGGGCGTTTAATTTCTCCGGCAATGAATGTTACGTTATTCCAGGCATCACTACTAAAAACAGAGCCAACCATGGCTGCAGACAGTGCACCAATAATTGCCGGCCAGTTTTCATAAAATGTTTTCTGAAAAGTTTCTCCCACGAAAACAAGATCATTGCCAGCTTCTGTTTTTGCAAGTTTACCGAAACTCCAGGCATCGCTCCAGTTGGCCTCCCAAATTCCGGCCTTGGCTCCCAGGATAAATCCGAAAATGATTAATCCAAAAAGGGCCAGCAATTTTGCAAGAGTGAAGGTGGTTTGGATCAATTTCCCTTCTTTCACTCCACGGGTATTGATATAAGATAGTAAAACAACCACCAAAATGGCAACCAACTGGGCCGATGAAATCTGTATGTAACCGAAATCAAGCAGAATATTTTTCTCGCTGAGAGATGGAAAGATATATGCAGCAAACTTTGAAAAAGCAACACCTACGGCTGCAATTGTACCTGTTTGGATTACGGCGAAGAAACTCCACCCGTATAAAAAACCGATCAGTGGATTATAGGCTTCCTTCAGGTAAACGTATTGTCCCCCTGCTTTTGGATACATGGCGCTTAATTCACCATAACTCAATGCAGCGATCAGCGTCATAAACCCGGTTAGTAACCACACAAAAATCAACCAGCCGGCACTACCTACATTTCGTGCGATATCTGAGGACACTATAAAAATTCCGGAACCGATCATGGAGCCTGCCACAATCATCGTGGCATCCAATAATCCAAGGGTGGGTTTGAACGAAGCTCCTTCCTGGGCCATACGCTGTTAGTTTAAAAGGGAAGATAGGAAAAAGAAGGGAGAAGGGAGGGGGGAAAGAGGAGGAGGGAGAAGGGAAAGAGGAGGAGAGAGAAGGGAGGGGGGAGTTGGGGGAAAAGAGAAACCCGCGAAAATCGCGGGTTTAAATTATTTCATTTCTCACCTTTAACTTCTTCCCTTCTCCTCTTTCCCTCCTCCCTTCTTACTTTTTCTCCGCTGCTTTTTTATATTCAGCATTGAGGCCCTGAATGATTTGTTCAGTGATGTTATAGGCAGTATCGCGGTAGAACATCAGTTCCGGCTCGTAGGAAATTATATAAGAATACCCTTTTTCTTTATTGAATTCACGGAGATAATCTTCAATCTTGGTTTTGATGTTTTTCTTATAATCCATTTTCAGATTTTCCAACTGCTGCTCCAACGTAAGGCGGCGTTGCTGGTAATTCTGTTGCATCTGGCCATATTCACGCTGAACTGCCTCGGCTTCAGACTGACTCATGCTGGCTCCTTTTTGCTGCCATTCATTGATTTTTTTCTGATAGGACCTTTCAAGTGAAGACAATTCCTTATTCATACTCTCTTCTTTCACTTTTAATTCACCCAGTGCATCTTTAAAAAACTCGTATTTATTCTGAAGAGAATCAATATCAAAATAGGCGATTTTGAATTCACCGGATTGTCCGGTAGTGGTAACGGATTCTGAATCTGTTTTTTTACCACCGGATTTGGAACTCATGTGTTCAACCAGCAAGTAACCACTAATCAGTGTAGCAACAGCACTTAAAACCAGAGAAAGATACTTCATGAAATAGTATTTGATAACGGCAAATTAAGGGATTTGGCAGAACCTTTTACTGACCTTTTAATTTCGCCCTAATTTTAACGCTTTGTGTTAAGATCACAAAAAATTATTAACGAATTAAAAGAAAAAGTGCCTGATACCACGGGGTATCAGGCACTTCTATTTGTTTTTCAGTTTATTCTTCGTCGTCGAAATTCATAGCCTCGCGGGTTGTCTGGAGTAATTCATATTCCTCCTTGCTACCTACGATCATGTTTTCAAAATCACGCAATCCTGTACCGGCAGGGATCTGGTGACCAGTGATAACGTTCTCTTTCAAGCCCATCATATCATCGGTTTTACCATTGATTGCTGCTGTACTCAACACTTTGGTAGTTTCCTGGAAGGACGCTGCAGAAATCCAGCTCTGTACACCCAGCGATGCTTTGGTAATACCAAGCAGCAACGGATGTGAGGTAGCAGATTGTGCATCGCGGTATTCTACCAGTTTTTTATCAGAACGACGCAGGATCGAATTCTCTTCCCGCAGATCACGCAGGTTTACAATCTGACCGGCACGCATACGGGAACTTTCGCCCGGTTCGGTAACCACTTTCTTATCGTAAATCCAATCGTTTTCTTCAATGAAATCAAATTTATCAACCGTATCATCTTCCAGGAATTTAGTATCACCCGGATCAACAATGGATACTTTTTTCATCATCTGACGAACGATTACTTCGATGTGTTTATCATTGATACGTACACCTTGTAAACGGTAAACTTCCTGAATTTCATTCACTACATATTCCTGAACAGCAAACGGTCCTTTGATAGACAGAATATCGCTTGGTGCAATCTGACCATCAGACAATGCCACACCAGCTTTTACGAAGTCACCATCCTGAGCAAGAATCTGGCGTGTCAATGGCACCAGGTATTTTTTGGTAACACCGTCGCGTGCTTCCACGATGATCTCGCGGTTACCACGTTTGATGGCACCAAAGGCAACCACACCATCAATTTCAGAAACGATGGCAGGGTTACCCGGATTACGTGCTTCAAACAATTCCGTAACACGTGGAAGACCACCGGTGATATCGCGCAGTTTGCCAAGAACACGGGGGATTTTAACCAGTACATGTCCGGCTTTTACTTCCTCTCCCTCATCCATGATGATATGCGATCCAACTGGAAGGTTATAAGATTTGATTTCTTTTCCTTCCACTAAGATGGATGGAATCTTCGTCTTATCCTTGGTTTCAATTACTACTTTTTCACGGTGACCGGTTTGTTCATCCGATTCTTCGCGATAGGTAATTCCTTCAATTACATGTTCAAATTTAACTGTACCAGGAATCTCTGCAATTACAACGTTATTATAAGGATCCCATGTACAAATCACATCTCCTTTCTTCACTTTCTGACCATCCTTCACAACGAGGGTAGCACCATATGGAATGTTCACTACATTGAGTAGGCGATCATTCTCCACATCCATATTACGGATTTCACCGGTACGACCGATTACTACATGCACTTTCTCGCCTTCCTGATTTTCTGTTACAACGGTACGAAGACCATCGAACATCATGGTACCATCAAACTTGGCAAGCAGGCTGGATTCTACTGATGCAGATCCGGCCACACCACCCACGTGGAAGGTACGGAGTGTAAGCTGTGTACCAGGTTCACCGATGGACTGAGCCGCGATGATCCCTACAGCATCTCCTTTCTGAGCAGTATATCCTGTTGCCAGGTTTTTACCATAACAGTTCACACACACACCCCGTTTGCTTTCGCAGGTAAGTACGGAGCGGATTTCAACTGTTTCAATTCCTGAATCCTCAATGCGCTGTGCTGTAAAGGCAGTAATTTCTGTACCGGCTTCTACAATCAGCTCATCAGTAATCGGGTCATAAATATTATGGAGGGAATTTCTTCCTTCGATACGGTCTTTCAGTGGTTCAATTACATCTTCATTGTCTTTCAATGCAGTTGTTGCAATTCCACGAAGTGTTCCGCAATCCGTTTCTGTAATAACCACATCCTGGGCAACGTCCACCAAACGACGGGTCAGGTAACCAGCATCCGCTGTTTTAAGGGCGGTATCTGCCAGACCCTTACGGGCACCGTGCGTAGAGATGAAGTAATCCAATACGTTCAACCCGCCTTTAAAGTTGGAAAGGATTGGGTTTTCAATGATCTCAGAACCGGTAGAACCACTTTTTCTTGGTTTCGCCATCAATCCTCTGATACCAGCCAGCTGTTTAACCTGCTGTTTAGATCCACGGGCACCGGAATCCAGCATCATGTAAACAGAGTTGAAGCCCTGCTTGTCATTCTGCATTTCGCGGATAAGGGTCTCCGTGATACGGGTATCCACCCTGGACCAGATATCAACGATCTGGTTATAACGCTCGTTATTGGTGATAAGACCCATGTTATAGTTGTCCCACACTTCATCCACTTCCACTTTGGCATTATCCAGCAATTGTCCTTTTACCTCAGGGATAATCAGATCCTGCGGGTTGAACGACAAACCACCACGGAAGGCCATACGGAATCCGAGAGTTTTGATTTCGTCCAGGAATTTGGCTGTTTTGGGAACGTTGGTAATGTTGATAATATCACCAATGATATCTCTCAGCGATTTCTTGGTCAGCAAGGCATTGATATAACCAACTTCAACCGGAACAAACTGATTGAAGAGAATTCTTCCAACCGTTGTTTCTGTGAGTTTTTTCTCCAGTTTACCATCGTTGCTACGAATGTTTACGCGCACTTTGATGGGTGCATGCAGATCGATCCGATCTTCATTGTATGCAATGATTACCTCTTCCGGAGAATAGAAGCTCATTCCCTCTCCACGTACTTTTTCAGTTTCCGTAGATTTTTTTCCCTTGGTGATATAATACAGTCCGAGTACCATGTCCTGAGAAGGAAGGGTAATGGGCGTACCATTCTGTGGGTTCAAAATATTATGAGCAGATAGCATCAGCAACTGTGCTTCCAGAATGGCAGCATTACTCAACGGAACGTGTACCGCCATCTGGTCACCGTCAAAGTCGGCGTTGAAGGCGGTGGTTACCAATGGGTGCAGTTGAATTGCTTTTCCTTCAATCAGTTTTGGCTGGAAGGCCTGAATGGACAAACGGTGCAGTGTTGGGGCACGGTTTAGCATTACAGGGTGTCCTTTCAAAATATTTTCAAGAATATCCCAGATTACCGGCTCTTTTTTATCAACCAGTTTACGGGCACTCTTCACCGTTTTTACAATACCACGCTCAATGAGTTTGCGGATAATAAATGGCTTAAACAATTCAGCCGCCATATCTTTCGGCAGACCACATTCGTGCATTTTCAATTCCGGACCAACTACGATAACAGAACGACCGGAATAATCCACCCGCTTACCAAGCAGGTTCTGACGGAAACGACCCTGCTTACCTTTCAGTACATCAGAGAGCGATTTCAATGCGCGACCACCTTCTGCTTTTACGGCATTGGATTTACGGCTGTTATCAAACAGGGAATCAATTGCTTCCTGCAGCATCCTTTTTTCGTTCCGAAGGATTACTTCAGGTGCTTTAATTTCGAGCAAACGCTTCAGACGATTGTTCCGGATAATTACCCGACGATACAAATCGTTCAGGTCAGAAGACGCAAAACGACCGCCATCCAATGGAACCAAGGGACGAAGCTCGGGTGGAATTACAGGAATATATTGCATAACCATCCATTCCGGACGGTTGGTAATACGGCTATTGGCATCACGGAAAGCTTCCACTACGCTCAGACGCTTCAGAGCATCTGCCTTACGTTGCTGCGAAGTTTCAGTGGCTGCTGCATTCCGCAGGTCATAACTCAGCTGATCCAGGTCAATCCTTTCCAGCAGATCATGAACGGCTTCAGCACCCATTTTGGCGATGAATTTGTTTGGATCCTCATCCGGCAGGTACTGATTATCTTTTGGCAGGGTTTCCAACAGATCCAGGTATTCTTCTTCTGTCAGAAGATCACCTACGTTCTGTCCTTTATCCGCGCGGATACCCGGCTGGATAACCACAAATCTTTCGTAATAAACAATGCTTTCCAGCTTCTTGGAACTCATACCCAGTAGGTAACCGATTTTATTCGGGAGACTCTTAAAATACCAGATATGCACTACTGGAACTACCAGTTTGATATGCCCCATGCGCTCGCGGCGTACCTTTTTCTCCGTAACCTCCACCCCGCAACGGTCGCAGACAATACCCTTGTAACGGATCCGCTTGTATTTACCGCAGGCACACTCATAGTCCTTTACAGGTCCAAAGATGCGCTCGCAGAACAGACCGTCTCTTTCAGGCTTGTACGTACGATAATTGATGGTTTCAGGCTTCAACACTTCACCGTAACTTTTCTCCAGAATGGAATCGGGTGAAGCCAGTCCAATGGTGATTTTGGAGAAACTGGACTTGGGACGATTTTCTTTTTTGATAGCCATATATATACTACAGATTGTGTTTTATGGATCCTATCCAAATGGTTCAGAAAGTTGAGCATACAAAATTCCCGCTCGTTCTTAAGCCTTTTTGCCTGAACGAAACAGGATGATTGTCAATACATTATATGGAACTCACCTATCTTTCCCAAAATAAATAGTGGGCAAAGGTAAGGAATGTATCCAATAAAGTCAATTTATAAAATTAATCGATGAATGGACCAGAGTGGAATACCAAGCCTGGTTTTTAAGCGTTCAAAACACAGGTTCGATATCCCGGCCAACATAGTAAACAATATCCTAATATTAATAACAGTTTCATGTCTGAAGTCCTGAAAATTGCCAGCTCCCACCCTGCCGCAGTAATTTATCCAAGCCCTGTAAGTTCGCCAACCCAACCTTTAGATCTGAAAGCTCTTGTGCAGGAATTATTTGAACAGGATAAACTGGCGGGTTCACTGGATAAAGATATCAAAACGATTAAAGCCCGCTATCACCAGCTTATATTACGGAAATCAGACAAAACCTATACAGATTCAGAAATTATTGCCATTAAGCAGGTCCACGATGAATTAACGGCTCTTCAGAATCGTAAGGCGGCTTTCCAGATCCGCAAGACGGAGATCAAATCATTTTTGAAGGACCTGATTGCTCCACTTGGTGGTGGTCGTTGGATTCACGAAACCACAGACTTTATGAATCCGCTTTGGGAGTTCTGGCTGGAGGAGGAGGAATTAAAGTATGCAAGGTTGAAAAGTGAAGTGTAGGAAGAAAATTTGACATTCAATTTTGAGGCAATTCTAATGATCTGAGTCGTTTTTCTTTCAGATTGTATCCTTTTTCTGCCCGAATTAGTTCGCACTAACTATACTCAAAGGTTATTTATCAATTGGTTAACCAATGTTTGAATCAACACCAATGAATGAGTTTAAAGTATGGATGACAGCCGCATCGCGACAATAATCGCGACATGGTGTCGCGATTATTGTCGCGATGCAAGGAATTAGCTAAAATGAACGTATAATCGCGACATATACCCCTTATTTCAGTTTGTATTCACTTCATAATAGGTGCCGGGACCGGACCCTTTTCTGCTTATCAGGCCTTCTTCCACCATTTTCGTCAAATGTCTTTCCGCTTTCTTTTTATCCATCTTAAAATAGTCCTCGTACTGCTTTCTTTTAACAGACTCGTTTACCTTAATAAACTCATACCCCATCCGTTCTTCCTGACTAAGCCTGCTAATACCATTATTTCGGATTGAATTTTTTACTGTCTCGTAGGAACGGGGAAATGTCAATATCAGAAAAGGATCTTCATATGAATATTCAGGCAATGGTAACTCATACTTCAGATGCAAGGATTTCAAAACGTCCATTCCAAATCCCATTTCTTCAATGAATCCCATTTTATTAAAAATATAAGTGAGTATTGGATTGCGACTTATTGAAGATGCTTTGAATGTATTCAGCTGATCTAATGTTATTGATGGAACCGGAGCACCCGGACTCTTCACAATAATTTTGTCAGGACTGATTTGTAAATAGGATTTTGCACTTTCTTTTGAATAATCTCTGTGCACAATTGCATTGATTACTGCTTCACGAAGTGCTTCAATTGGAAATACCGGCAGATCCTTACGCTTGAATGAGGAAGTATTTTTTGAAGCCGGCAAAACCTTTCTTATCCATTCTTCAACCAGTTCAGGGATTAATACCAATGGCTGATCAAACTCCTTAACCTCAATTTTTCCGCTACCATAATCCACCGAACATTTTAGTGAAAACTGTTTAAAAATCACCCTTGGATCAATGCCAAATAATAAAATTCCAAAACCGGTTGGTGTTAATCGATTTGTTTTCTTATCTAAAGCAATTATTCCTACATTGGTTAGATACCTCCTGAAATCATCCTGTTCAATACTGAAAGGAAGTTTGGCTTCTTTAATGAACTTTTCCAATGCTTCCTTTGATAGTTCCCGAATTTCAAATTTTGATACAGTTTGCTCCATTTCTGAAGCAATTTCATCCTGTGAAGCAGCTTGTTTGCGCTCTATCGCCTGTTCCAAAAAAGCTTTGTTTTCTGTTTCAATTTTTTTCTGAAGATCCCGGTCAAACATCCTAACCTTTACACCATGTTTTTCCAGGTGCGCAATTCCTTTCCCGGAAACAGTTGGATCCGGATCTTCAATACCGACATAAACAGCTTTTATCCTTGCATTGGTTGTCCTTTTGCAACAGGCAAGCTTCGGATGATTCCTTTGGTGGCAGGGTTCCAGTGTCGTAAACAGTATGCAATCATCCAACTTCTTATTTGCCAGCTTCCTTTCCAATAAGGTAAATTCAGCATGGTCTCCTTCCCTTAATTCGCCTCTGTGTGCCCTTATCACTTCTCCGTTTGGAAATACTAAAACAGAGCCAACTTTTGGAGGTATTTTACCATCAGGCCTTGGCTCATTTAAAGATTTGAGCATCTCCTCAATTGCCAATTGCATATAGGCTCTGATACTCAAATTTTTTTTGTTTGATACTCCTGGCATTCTATTGATTACTTCCTGATTTTATTGGACAGGTAGAAACAATATTAATTAACCATCACTGAAATGCCTTACAATTCAACGGGGTGTTTTAACCCATTTTGTATCTGCAAACTGGGAGAATTCATTTCTTCCGCTTGCTCGCCAGGTATTTTCGTCTGATCACATCCTGTACAGCTACTCCTTCTATTTTACTTTCAAGCCAGGAGATGACATCAAGATAGGAGAAGGTTCGGGTTTCACGGGGATCATTCTCGTAGGGCTTTATTCGCTCCAGCAATTGTTGAAATGCTGCTTTTTCATCACCGGCAGCAAATTGAAATGACTTCCGCAGAAAGCTGAACATTTCCTCTTCCACAATACTTAAACTTCCCATCTTAGCCATAAATCGATAAACTGATTTCACCAGATACTCCAGCAAATCAAAATTCCCCAGTTCATAATGAGCGATCAAATGAAGAAGGCGCGCATAACATTGCAAATCGGTTCGTAAATCCACCCGCCAATTGATAATTTTCTGCAGATAATCAATGGCCTTTTCATTATCCCCACTACCAAAATACAAACAGGCTATTTTATAATAAAAAACAAGGATTCTGTGACGATCCAATTGAAGTTGATATTCTTCGAGTTTTTCCTGCAGGTACGGTACAATTTCCAATCCTTCCGTAAACCTCCCCGTCATGAAAAACTGATTGATCTTTCCCTGTTGCAAGTAAACAAAAGCCTGGATCCGGTTATTGTCATTTTGCTGCACTACTTCATTTTGTTCCAACTCTTCAAATAATACTAGCGATTTGGTAAAACCTTCCTCATTTTTCAAATCGAAATGCGAGCTTAACAGGTTATGAAGTCCTTTTATATATTGAAGTGTCTCCACTTTCACCATATCCGGATATTTCTGAAACAATTCCACCCATTTGGCGGCATATCTGTAATACATCAGAAAATCCTGCCGGATAAAGGCATACCAACAATAACTCTGGTTTACGTACAATTCTTCATAAAAGCCATGGTACTGTTTTACCCGTTCAGGCATATGTTGCTCAAAAAATGTCTTAAGCTCGGCCTCATCCTGCTGGTTGCGGGCATGTCCATGGCGGATATACCAATCATACAGGAGCAAAGAAAGATTTGAACTGTCATTAATAGCCTTAATCCGACCAGCCACTTCCTCTGACTCGGTAACCAGGCTCTTTGCCCGGTGCTCACTGCTTCGGGTAATATGAAGTGCTTCAATCTTTTTCTCGAAAAACAGGGCTTGAATTAAAAAACTTACCTGATGGTGCTGGCGGGCCAGGTCCTTGAGCTTGTCAAGAGTTTTCAAACTCTGGTGATACAATCCCTTATTATACAGCAAGCGGGCATACCCCATCTGCTCATGCAATTGAATATCAATGTTTTGCTCATCCTTAATGAGCAACAAACTGGATAAAACCGACTTGTACAAATGCGCTTTGAGGTTGCTTAGCTGCTGTTTTTTGATACCGGGTGTCTTTTTCAGCAGGGCAGTTTCATCATATTCTGCCAATTTGTCAAGTGCATCAAAAAGCTCGATCACTTTCAGGTTGTCGGCAGAAGTATTACGGGTAACATATAGCTTAAAATTCCGCTTTTCGGACTTTTCCAGCGTTTTAATCAGTTGAAACAGGGGATCTATGGATCTGTTGGGCATCGTAATATATCAAATTAAAAATCCTTATCTACAGGGCGTTTCAGCCGATTTAGGGGGCATTAACCGCTGTAATATACGAGGCATTTTGATTTCTTTCCGCATCCTCGTATCGGTACTTTCGGGAAGCAGGTGGCCGTAATGCAGATCATAGCAAGCAAAACCAGCTTACGGTACCTGCACCTTTACTTAAACACACCGCCTTATATATGGATCAAAAAATCTTCATTTTCGACACTACCCTCCGGGATGGCGAACAGGTGCCCGGTTGCAAACTCAATAAGAAGGAAAAAATTGAATTGGCGCTGGAACTCGAAGCCATGGGGGTTGATATTCTCGAAGCCGGTTTTCCCATCTCCTCACCAGGTGACTTTGAAGCGGTAAATGAAATCGCCAAACTGCTAAAAAATGCAGTGGTTTGCGGTTTAAGTCGCGCTGTTCAAAAAGATATTGAAGTAGCAGCAGCTGCACTTAAACCTGCAGCCCGAAAAAGAATCCATACCGGAATCGGAACCTCTGACTTTCACATTAAATCAAAATTTAATAGCACAAGGGAAGAAATTCTCCAACGTGCTATCCAATGCGTAAAATGGGCCCGTAACTTTACCGACGATGTTGAGTTTTATGCAGAGGATGCAGGCCGCACAGACAATGAATACCTGGCTCGGGTAGTGGAAGCTGTTATTGCTGCCGGTGCCACCACAGTTAATATTCCGGATACCACGGGCTATTGCCTGCCCCACCAATACGGAGAAAAAATCGCTTACCTGATTAATAATGTTCCCAATGTGGACAAGGCGGTGCTGAGCTGCCATTGTCATAATGACCTCGGCCTGGCAACAGCCAATTCCATCGCCGGAATTATAGCGGGAGCCCGCCAAATTGAGTGCACCATCAATGGTTTAGGTGAACGTGCTGGAAACACTTCCCTCGAAGAAGTGGTAATGGTAATCAAACAACATGCAACGCTTGGATTTTATACCGGAATTGATGCAACCCAACTGAACCCAATGAGCCGTAAAGTAGCCGATACCATGCGCATGCCGGTTCAGCCAAATAAAGCGATTGTTGGTGCCAATGCTTTCTCCCATTCGTCCGGTATTCACCAGGATGGATTCCTGAAAGATACCAGCACCTATGAAATTATAGCACCGGAAGAGGTAGGTGCCGACAGCTCTAAAATAGTATTAACTGCCCGCAGCGGCAGAAGTGCGCTAGCCTATCGCTTCCAGAAACTGGGCCATCAGTTTAACAGAAACGATATCGATGAACTCTATGCAAAATTCCTTGAAGTGGCCGATACAAAAAAAGAAGTGAGCGACGAAGACCTGGAACTTTTAGCAAAAGCACATTCTTTGGCTGTTTCCCAATAAAACAACCATGGAAAAAAAGATCGCTGTAATTATGGGGGATGGTGTTGGACCGGAAGTTACCCGGCAGGCCATTCATGTGTTGAATGCTATTGCCAGTCAGTTCAATCATTATTTTCATTATGAATATGGATTGATGGGTGCAGATGCCATTGACAAAACCGGCAATCCTCTTCCGGATGAAACCATTGAACTTTGTCTGAACAGTGATGCTATTTTATTTGGAGCAATTGGTCATCCGCGTTACGATAATGATCCTAAAGCCACCGTGCGCCCTGAACAGGGACTTCTGAAATTGCGTAAATCATTACAATTATTCGCCAATATACGTCCGGTTACTACCTATTCCTCCCTGCACCATTTAACTCCGTTAAAAGCAAAATACCTGGCAGGTGTGGATTTTTTGATTTTCCGCGAGTTAACCGGAGGTATTTATTTTGGCAATAAAACATTGTCAGCCGATGGCAATATGGCCTCTGATGATTGCGCCTATACAAAGAATGAAATCGAACGGATCGCCCATCTCGCCTTTCAGGCAGCAAGCCAGCGAAAAAAGAAACTGACACTGGTAGATAAAGCCAATGTATTGGAAACCTCGCGACTGTGGAGGAAGCTGGTGCGTGAAATGCAGGATCAGTACCCGGATGTATCCGTCGATTTTTTATTTGTAGACAACGCAGCCATGCAGTTGATTCTGAATCCGGCACAGTTTGATGTGATACTGACAGAAAATATGTTTGGTGATATTCTAAGCGATGAAGCCAGTGTATTAACTGGCTCTCTGGGATTATTACCATCCGCTTCAGTTGGAAATGGCAGTGCGCTTTTTGAACCCATTCATGGCTCTTATCCTCAGGCCGCAGGAAAAGATATTGCCAATCCACTTGGCTCCATTCTTTCAGCAGCCATGATGCTGGAACATTTTGGATTAACAACTGAAGCTGCCAAAGTAAAAGCAGCTGTACAATGGACCCTTGATAATGGATTTGTGACGAAGGATATTGACCCGATGAATTTTTATTTCACTTCCACCATTGGTGAACTGGTGGCAGATCTCATTCAGGATAAAATCCCCAATGAACTGCATCCGGAAAATATCGAATTGCGGAAGTCAACGATTATTTAAAAAAATAATCGTCGCTCTTTTTTTATTTAACAATGGACGTAGTATATTCGTTTTTCATTGAACTAATGAATACAGTTACTACCAAATTATTCAGTCACTTTTTCACCGCAGTCATTATTGTGGTGGTGGTGATTATTCCTTTCTTTACGGGAGGTGGTAACGATATGTAATCAGGTTTAAAAACGAATTACGAACGATCCGCCTCCTAAGGGCGGATCGTTTTTTTATACCATAAACAACCAACATATTAAACAACCAGTTTGCACATGTCGAACCAGTTAAACAAGTACTCCAGAACAATTACACAGGATCCAACGCAACCCGCTGCGCAGGCGATGTTGTACGGCATCGGCTTAACAGATGAGGACCTCGCAAAAGCTCAGGTAGGTGTAGCCAGTATGGGCTATGACGGAAATACCTGTAATATGCACCTGAATGATTTATCCAAAACCATTAAGGAAAGTATCTGGCAGGAAAATCTGGTCGGACTTATTTTCAACACTATCGGGGTTAGCGACGGTATCAGTAATGGTACAGACGGAATGCGCTATTCACTGGTTAGCAGAGATATTATCGCGGATTCCATCGAAGCAGTATGCGGCGCACAATATTATGACGGATTGATTGCTGTTCCTGGTTGCGATAAAAATATGCCAGGTTCCATTATTGCAATGGGACGGCTGAATCGACCCTCCATTATGGTGTATGGCGGAACAATTGCACCCGGCCATTACAAAGGGCAGGATCTGAATATTGTATCCGCATTTGAAGCATTGGGACAAAAAATAGCCGGACAATTATCCGAAGCTGATTTTAAAGGGATTGTGCAGCATTCCTGTCCGGGTGCCGGTGCCTGCGGTGGTATGTACACTGCCAATACAATGGCTTCGGCTATTGAGGCATTAGGTATGAGTCTCCCCTACTCTTCATCCAATCCTGCATTGAGCCAGGAAAAACAGGATGAATGTAAAGCAGCCGGGAAAGCCATCCGTTTATTGTTGGAAAAAGATATCAAACCAAGTGATATCATGACACGTAAAGCATTTGAAAATGCGATTACCGTAATCATGATTTTAGGTGGTTCCACCAATGCCGTTTTACATTTGATTGCAATGGCAAAGAGCGTGGATGTTTCCATAACACAGGATGACATTCAGGCTATCAGTGATAAAACACCGGTATTGGCTGATTTCAAGCCAAGTGGCAAATACCTGATGCAGGATTTACATCAGCATGGTGGTGTTCCTTCCGTTATGAAATATTTATTGAGTAAAGGTTTATTACATGGCGATTGCCTTACTGTAACCGGAAAAACACTTGCAGAAAACCTGGCAGAAGTTCCTGATCTTGATTTTGATGCGCAAAAAATTATCCTTCCACTTGAAACGCCCTTGAAAACAACCGGGCATTTACAAATCCTGTACGGCAATCTCGCTGAAGGCGGAAGTGTTGCAAAAATCAGTGGTAAGGAAGGGGAAAAATTTGTTGGTCCTGCCAGAGTATTTGATGGCGAATTCGAATTAATCAAAGGCATTAGCAGTGGTCGGGTGAAAGCAGGTGATGTGGTGGTGATTCGTCAGGTTGGACCGAAAGGTGCCCCAGGTATGCCGGAGATGTTAAAACCAACCTCCGCTATAATTGGAGCAGGTTTAGGTAAGTCGGTTGCCCTGATTACGGATGGCAGATTTAGTGGTGGCACACATGGGTTTGTCGTCGGTCACATCACGCCTGAAGCATTTGAAGGCGGACTGATTGGATTGGTTCAGGACGATGATATCATTGAACTTGATGCAGTAAATAATTCGATCAATCTCAAAGTAGATCAGCGCGTGATAGATCAGCGTAAAGCAAATTGGAAGCAACCCTCATTAAAAGTAACTAAAGGAATTCTTTATAAATATGCAAAGCACGTTAAGTCAGCCGCAGAAGGCTGCGTTACCGACGAAGACTGAGACCATCAGTGGCTCAAAAGCAGTACTGGAAGCATTGATTGCCGAAGGTGTTAAAACTATTTTCGGTTATCCGGGTGGTGCCATCATGCCCATCTATGATGCACTATATGATTATTCAGAAAAACTGGAACATATCCTTGTTCGCCATGAACAGGGAGGAATTCATGCTGCTCAGGGATTTGCCCGCACCTCCGGAAATGTGGGGGTGGTTTTTGCAACCAGCGGCCCCGGTGCTACAAATCTGGTAACCGGACTGGCAGATGCCATGATTGATTCAACTCCGGTTGTAGCAATTACCGGTCAGGTATTTGCACACCTATTGGGCACAGATGCATTTCAGGAAACGGATGTTATCAACATTACAACACCTGTTACCAAATGGAATTATCAGGTAACGGATGCTGCAGAAATTCCCGCTGTAATGGCGAAAGCTTTTTATATAGCCAGAAGCGGACGACCCGGTCCGGTTTTGATTGATATCACCAAAAATGCACAGCTGCAGTTGTTCGACTACGAAGGCTATAAAAAATGTGATCATGTAAGAAGTTATCGGCCCAAGCCAATTGTTCGGAAAGAATATATTGAACAGGCTGCAGCATTGATCAATGAAGCAAAACAACCTTTTGTAATCTTTGGTCAGGGTGTAATATTGGGTAAAGCTGAGAAAGAATTTATTCAGTTCATTGAGAAAGCAGGCATCCCATCTGCATGGACTATTATGGGAATGAGTGCGATTCCAACCGATCACCCACTTGCAGTTGGGATGTTGGGAATGCACGGAAATTATGGCCCCAATGTATTGACGAATGAGTGTGATCTGCTGATTGCCATCGGTATGCGATTTGATGATCGGGTAACCGGTCGCCTGGATAAATATGCCAAGCAGGCAAAAGTGATTCATCTGGATATTGATCCGGCTGAAATAGATAAAAATGTAAAAACAACCGTACCGGTTTGGGGCGATTGTAAGGATACTTTACCAATACTTACCTCTCTGATTGAACCGAAGGTATATCCCCAGTGGTTGCAGCGGTTCCGTGATTATGAAAAAGAGGAACAGGAACAATGCATCCAGCCGGAATTACATCCAACTACAGAGATTTTGTCAATGGGTGAGGTTATTAATGTACTGAATGAATTAACCGGTGGAGATGCCATCATTGTAACCGATGTTGGTCAGCACCAGATGGTTGCCTGCCGGTATGCCAACTTTAATCAGACTAAAAGTAATGTTACCTCCGGCGGATTAGGTACTATGGGATTTGCATTACCTGCTGCAATAGGTGCAAAATACGGCGACCCGAAAAGAACCGTGGTAGCTGTAATTGGTGATGGAGGGTTTCAAATGACTTTGCAGGAATTGGGCACCATTATGCAGTTTAATGTAAATGTAAAAATCCTGATTCTTAACAATGAGTTTTTAGGGATGGTGCGTCAGTGGCAGCAACTCTTCCATGACCGCCGCTATTCCTTTGTGAATATTACAAGTCCGGATTTTGTACAGGTTGCCAAAGGGTACCGCATTGAGGGAAACAGTATTCGGGAAAGAAAGGAGTTGCGCGATGCGCTTTCCACCATGCTGAACCATGATGGCGCTTATCTTTTGGAAGTGATGGTAGGAAAAGAAAACAATGTATTCCCAATGGTCCCTCAGGGCTGCAGTGTTGCAGAAATCCGATTGAAGTAATCCATCCACCCGCCGGGTAGACAAAACTAAAAACAGCAAAATGAACAAGCAGGAATATACGATAACGGTTTATACGGAAAACCAGATTGGCTTGCTGAACCGCATCGCCATCATATTCTCCAGAAGAAAAATAAATGTTGAGAGTTTGAATACTTCACCATCAGAAGTAGAAGGCATTCATCGCTTTACAATTGTGATACATGAGATGGAAGAAGTTGTAAAAAAACTGGTTCGTCAGATTGAAAAACAAGTGGAAGTGTTAAAAGCTTATTACAACAACAATGAGGAATTGATCTGGCAGGAACTGGCCTTGTACAAAGTATCCACTGATGAAATTGCAGAACATGTAAAAGTTGAACGATTATTGCGGGAATATGGAGCAAGAGCGGTTGTAATTAGAAAAGATTACACTGTTTTTGAAACGACCGGACATCGCGAAGAAACGGATAAACTAATTAAGGTTCTGGAGCCATACGGACTGATTGAGTTTGTGAGAAGTGCGAGAGTGGCCATTATCAAGGCAAGCAGCGGATTTCATGAAAAACTGCGCGAATTCGAAGCACTGGAGCCGAGTGAGGAAGTTGTGGAGAATGAGTTTCTGGATAAGCAGGATGAGGTGTTTACAATGTGAAAGGTGAAAGGTGAGAGGTGAAAATGGAGAGGTGAAAGGTGAAAGGTGAAAGGTGAAAATAAACAATAGTATAAATTTTTAATTATTTTAAAACATGGCAAAATTAAATTTCGGCGGACTTGAAGAGAATGTAGTAACGCGCGAAGAGTTTCCTCTGGCAAAAGCCCAGGAAGTATTGAAAAATGAAACCGTAGCTGTAATCGGATATGGTGTACAGGGTCCCGGTCAGGCACTGAACCAACGTGATAACGGTATCAACGTAATTGTTGGTCAGCGTAAAAATTCCAAAACATGGGATAAAGCAATTGCGGATGGCTTTGTTCCAGGTGAAACACTTTTTGAAATTGAGGAAGCATTGGAACGCGGCACCATCATTTGTTACCTGCTGAGTGATGCAGCCCAGATTGCATTATGGCCAACTGTTAAAAAGCATCTTACTCCGGGTAAAGCGCTTTATTTCTCCCATGGCTTCGGTATAACGTTCAATGAGCAAACCGGAATTATCCCTCCTGCTGATGTTGACGTATTCCTGGTTGCACCAAAAGGAAGTGGTACTTCACTCCGTCGGATGTTCCTGCAGGGACGCGGGCTGAACAGTTCTTATGCAATTTTCCAGGATGCAACCGGAAAAGCAAAAGATCGAGTAATTGCACTGGGTATTGCTGTAGGAAGTGGATACCTGTTCGAAACTGATTTCAAAAAAGAAGTATATTCTGATCTTACCGGTGAAAGAGGAACCCTGATGGGAGCCATTCAGGGAATCTTTGCCGCACAATATCAGGTGCTGCGTGACAAGGGCCATACGCCATCCGAAGCATTCAATGAAACTGTAGAAGAGTTGACCCAATCATTGATGCCGTTGGTAGCAGAAAACGGAATGGACTGGATGTATGCCAACTGTTCTACTACAGCTCAGCGCGGAGCGCTAGACTGGTGGAAGAAATTCCGCGATGCAACAGCTCCTGTATTCAAAGAATTATATGAAAGTGTTGCTACAGGAAAGGAATCTCAGCGTTCAATTGATCTGAACAGTCAACCTGATTATCGCGAAAAACTGGAAGTAGAACTGAAAGAGCTACGCGACAGTGAAATGTGGCAGGCAGGAAAAACTGTACGGAGTCTGCGTCCGGAAAACCAGGGAAAATAAGTTGAAGGAGTGAAGGAGGTGAATGGGGTGAATAAGTGAATGGTTGATGTACACCATTCACCTCCTTCACCTTTTCACTTCCTTCACATATTCACCCCATTCACCATTCACCATTCACCACTCCCCCTTTGCTTCTACTAGACTTCCACAAAGCTGCTCATCGCCTGAAAAAGGTGATCAAAAAAACGCCGCTTACGTATAACGCCAATTTATCAAGGCGCTATAATTGTCATGTATACCTGAAGAGGGAGGATCTGCAGATCGTGAGAAGTTATAAGTTGAGGGGTGCTTACAATATGATGAGCAGCCTGCCGGAAGAACAACTTCATAAAGGGGTTGTTTGTGCCAGTGCGGGCAACCATGCACAAGGGTTTGCTTTCAGCTGCAAACTACTGAAAGTAAAAGGAGTGGTATTTATGCCCATCATAACTCCCAATCAAAAGGTCAGCCAGACAAAAATGTTTGGTGAAGACTGGATCGAAATCCGCCTGATTGGTGACACGTTTGATGATTGTGCAACAGCTGCGAAAGCTTATACGGAAAAGAACGAAATGGTATTTATTCCGCCATTTGATGATGATCGAATTATTGAGGGACAGGGAACTGTGGGTGTAGAAATACTGGAAGAATTACAGGATCCTGATTTTGTATTTATTCCGGTTGGTGGAGGCGGACTTTCTGCCGGTGTCGGAAGCTACCTGAAAATATATTCCCCCTCCACCCAGGTAATTGGTGTTGAACCGGAAGGCGCCCCTTCTATGTACCAGGCACTAAAACAAGGCCATCCTGTAACACTTGAGAATATTGAGCGATTTGTGGATGGTGCAGCAGTTAAGCGGGTAGGAGAAAAAACCTTCCCGATTTGTCAGGATGTACTGAACGACATGCTCCTGGTTCCGGAAGGGCGGATCTGTGCAGAAATTTTGAAACTATACAATGAAGATGCAATCGTAGTGGAACCTGCCGGAGCCCTTTCCATCGCTGCCCTTGATCAATATGCTGATCAGATCAAAGGGAAAAAAGTGGTCTGTATTGTATCCGGAAGCAATAACGATATCGACCGCATGCAGGAAATTAAGGAAAGAGCGCTGCAATTTGAGGGCCTCAAACATTATTTCCTCATCCGCTTCGCTCAGCGACCCGGCGCATTGAAAGAATTTGTAAATTTTGTCTTGGGACCATCAGATGATATTACACGGTTCGAATACATGCAAAAACACAACAAAGAAACCGGTCCGGCACTGGTTGGAATAGAATTGAAAAGTCCGGCTGATTACCATATCCTGTTGAAAAACATGCAGCAATATAATATCAACTTTATTGAATTGAATAAGGATGATAATCTTTTTGGATATCTGGTCTGAATATTCATTTTTTGTTGTATATTCATAGCCTTGCTTGCTGCATATATTAAATTCTGTCTAACAGAAGGTATATTTTATTAAAAAATTTCTAAACTGCATTATCAACGATGGCAAGCAATCAGGGTTTATACCACCCCTCTTTCGAGCACGACGCCTGTGGAATTGGATTCGTAGCGAATATCAAAAGCAACAAATCGCATCAAATCATTTCAGACGCATTGACCGTTTTAGAAAACATGGAGCATCGTGGTGCCTGTGGATGTGAAGCAAATACCGGCGATGGTGCAGGTATTATGATACAGGTTCCCCATGAATTTTATTTTGATGAGTGTGTGAAACTCGGCATCCACCTGCCCTCTTTTGGAAGGTATGGTGTTGGGGCCTTATTCTTTCCAAGGGAAATCCGTTTACGGGAAGAATGCCGGGATATTTTCAATCGTGCTGCAGAAAAGCTGGGACTTGAAATCATCGGTTATCGGAAAGTTCCCGTTAACACAGAAGGCATTGGAGCTACTGCGCTCAGCGTGGAACCGGAAATGGAGCATGTATTTATTGCCTGCCCCGATCATATCAACAATCCGGAGGATTTTGAAAGAAAACTTTTTATTCTCCGCAACTATGCCAGTCACACCATCAACAATACGGTAAGAAAAGATGCCATCGGTTTTTACATCGCATCGCTCTCTTACAAAACAGTCGTTTATAAAGGCCAGTTAACCAGTAATCAGGTTAGAGGTTATTTTACTGAACTGAATGATAAAAGAATTGTAAGTGCGTTCGGATTGGTACACTCCCGTTTTGCCACCAATACCTTCCCTTCCTGGAAACTGGCTCAGCCATTTCGTTATATCGCGCACAACGGTGAAATCAATACCGTACAGGGTAACCTGAACTGGTTACGCACCAATGAAAAAGGATTCACATCGCCTTATTTCACCAAGGAAGAAATGGATATGTTGCTGCCGATCGTTACAGATGGACAGTCTGATTCTGCCTGCCTGGACAATATGATTGAACTGCTGACACTTACCGGTCGCTCCTTACCCCATGTAATGATGATGCTGATTCCGGAAGCATGGGATGGCAATGACAGAATGGATCCGGTTAAAAAAGCATTCTACGAATTCCATGCCTCCTTTATGGAGCCCTGGGATGGGCCGGCGTCCATCTCATTTACCGATGGAAAAATTATCGGTGCTACACTGGACCGGAATGGATTACGTCCATCCCGCTATTGTGTTACCAATGACGACCGCGTAATAATGGCATCCGAAACAGGTGCTTTACCGGTTGACCCATCCATCGTAATTGAAAAAGGGCGTCTGCAACCTGGAAAAATGTTTGTGGTGGACATGGAACAGGGGCGCATTATCAGCGATGAAGAATTGAAAGAACAGATCTGCTCTCAAAAACCTTATGGAGAGTGGTTGAATAAATATAAAATCAGGATGGAAGAACTGCCCGAGCCTCGGGTTTTGTTCACCCATTTGGAACATGATCAGGTATTCAAATACCAAAAAGCATTTGGGTATTCAACAGAAGACCTTGAAACCATTATTGCACCAATGGCAATCGATGGAAAAGAGCCGGTAGGTTCAATGGGAACTGATACTCCACTTGCCATCCTGAGTGATCAACCGCAACACCTGAGCAGTTATTTCAAACAACTGTTTGCACAGGTAACCAATCCGCCTATTGATCCAATTCGGGAAAGACTGGTAATGTCACTGGCAACATTCGTTGGCAATAATGGAAATCTGCTGAATGAAGAACCATTGGCAGCACATAGTGTGGCATTGCGACATCCGGTTTTAAATAACCATGAACTGGAGAAAATCAGAAGTATTGATACGGGTGTTTTTCAGGCTAAAACCCTGCAATGTTATTTCCGTGCAGACGGTAAACCAGGCTCACTTCAAAAAGCACTGGAAAGAATCTGCCGGTATGCAGTGGATGCAGCACAGGATGGATTTGAAGTATTGATCTTATCAGACCGTGCGATTGATTCGGATCACGCACCAATTCCATCTCTGATTGCAACAGCAGCCATTCATCACCACCTGATCAGAAAAGGACTGCGTGGCCAGGTAGGACTGGTAGTTGAAGCGGGTGATGTTTGGGAAGTGCATCATTTTGCCTGCCTGATAGGATTTGGTGCTACTGCAATCAATCCTTATCTCGCCTTATCAACCATACGTGACCTTCGTCTGAATGGTAAAATGGAAACCAGCCTGGATCCGGATCAGTTAAAGAAAAATTATATCAAAGCAGTAAACGACGGCTTATTGAAAGTGTTTTCAAAGATGGGAATCTCCACGCTGCAATCTTATCAGGGTGCGCAGATTTTTGAAATCATTGGGCTTAACAGAACCGTTGTAGATAAATATTTTACAGGAGCCACTTCCCGCATTGAAGGAATGGGATTGGATGAAATTGCAAGAGAAGCACTGGCCAAACATTTCCTTGCTTTCAGCAAAAAAGAAATTCCGGTAGACCGGCTTCCTGTAGGGGGTGTTTATCAGTGGAAACGGAAAGGGGAATTCCATCTGTTTAATCCGCAGAGCATTCACCTGTTACAATATTCAACCAGGATGAATGATTATACCAGCTTCAAAAAATATGTGAAACTGGTAAATGATCAGAGTATAAAAGCTGCAACATTAAGAAGTCAGTTGCAATTCAAAAATAATCGTCCGTCTATTTCAATAGATGAAGTTGAACCGGCAGAGAGCATCATGAAGCGGTTTGCAACAGGTGCCATGAGTTTTGGTTCGATTTCACACGAAGCACATTCAACCCTGGCTATTGCGATGAATCGCATTGGTGCTAAATCCAATACAGGAGAAGGTGGCGAAGATAATATGAGGTACGAAACGATGGCTAATGGGGATTCCATGCGGAGTGCCATCAAACAGGTAGCATCCGGAAGATTTGGAGTTACCAGTTATTACCTTACCATGGCAGATGAACTGCAGATTAAAATGGCCCAGGGTGCGAAGCCGGGTGAAGGTGGTCAGTTACCCGGACATAAAGTGGATGAATGGATTGGAAAAGTGCGTCACTCTACACCGGGTGTTGGATTGATCTCTCCTCCCCCACACCATGATATCTATTCCATTGAGGATCTAGCACAATTAATATATGATTTAAAAAATGCCAATCGTGCAGCACGAATCAGTGTAAAACTGGTAAGTAAAGCAGGTGTTGGAACCATTGCAGCAGGTGTTGCAAAAGCGAAAGCAGATGTAATCCTGATTGCAGGGAATGATGGAGGAACCGGTGCATCTCCCATCAGTTCTATCAGGCATGCCGGATTGCCCTGGGAACTTGGACTGGCAGAATCACATCAGACCTTGTTGAAAAACAAACTGAGAAGCAGGGTGGTATTGCAGGCAGACGGACAGATGAGAACCGGTCGGGATATCGCAATCGCAACTTTATTAGGAGCCGAAGAATGGGGAATTGCCACTGCTGCACTTGTAGTTGAAGGATGTATCATGATGCGTAAATGTCATCTGAATACCTGTCCGGTTGGCGTTGCAACACAGGATCCTGAATTAAGAAAACGATTCAATGGAGATGCAGATCATGTGGTTAATTTTTTCCGCTTCATAACAGAAGATCTGCGCGAAATAATGGCAGAACTAGGTTTCCGGACCATCAATGAAATGGTTGGTCAGGTAGATTTTCTGGAAGCGCGTACAGATGTAACACATTGGAAATATAAAAACCTGGACCTTTCTCCGGTTATCTACAAAGAGCCGGCATCTAGGTATACCGGACTGTATAATATGGAAGAGCAGGATCATGGAATTTCAGAAGTAATTGACTGGAAATTACTGGAAGCAGCCAAACCTGCATTATCTAATCAGCAAAAAGTTTTTGCCGCATTTGATGTGAAGAATACAGATCGTACAATTGGTACTATTCTTTCCAATGAAATTTCCAAGAAATACAAAGAGGAAGGCTTACCGGATGATACCATTCATTTCAAATTCACCGGAACAGCCGGACAAAGTTTTGGTGCATTCAATACCAAAGGTGTAACACTTGAACTGGAAGGCGATGCCAATGATTATTTCGGTAAAGGATTAAGTGGTGCGAAGCTCGTAGTATATCCATCCCTGCAGGCAAGTTTTGTTCCGGAAGATAATATCATCATTGGCAATGTTGCATTTTACGGTGCTACATCCGGACTCTCCTTTATCAGAGGAAAAGCAGGGGAACGTTTTGCTGTTCGTAACTCCGGTGCAACGGCTGTAGTTGAGGGTGTTGGTGACCATGGTTGTGAATACATGACTGGAGGAACTGTAGTTATACTGGGAGATACCGGAAGAAATTTTGCAGCCGGGATGAGTGGAGGTATTGCGTTCATTTATGATGTGAAAGGAATTTTTCCTGACCAATGTAATAAAGAGATGGTGGATCTGGATCCGGTTGAGCAGGATGATATCGAATTATTGAAAGATTTGATTCAACAACACTATACTTATACAGGAAGCACTGTTGCACAATTCATTTTGAATGACTTTGATAACCAGTTGAAGAACTTTGTCAAGGTATTCCCAAGTGATTATAAGAAAGTATTGCAAAAGAGAAAAGAAAAAGCCACGGAAGTGGGAAGTGGGAAGTAGGAAGTGGGAAGTGAAAGGTGAAAGGTGAAAACAAAATTTAGAACCAAATTTAACTGAGTAAGACATATGGGTAAGCCAACCGGATTTATGGAGTTTACACGCGAGTTGCCAGGCAAGCGACCAGTAGAAGAGCGCGTGAAAGATTATAATGAGTTCATTCAACAGTATTCGGATGAACAACTAAACAAGCAGGCATCCCGCTGTATGAATTGCGGAATTCCTTTTTGTCACAGCGGATGTCCTTTAGGTAATGTAATTCCTGAGTTCAACGATGCTGTATATCGGAAGAATTGGGAAGAAGCGTATGATATTTTAAGTTCGACCAATAATTTTCCGGAATTCACCGGGCGTATTTGTCCGGCTCCCTGTGAAACCGCCTGTGTATTGGGTATCAATCAACCAGCCATCACGATTGAAGAAATTGAAAAGCACATTATTGAGATTGCTTTTCAAAAAGGCCTGGTGAAACCACGTAAAATAAGTCTGCGTACCGGTAAAAAAGTTGCGGTGATTGGCTCTGGTCCGGCTGGCCTGGCTGCTGCGGCACAATTGAACTATGCCGGACACCAGGTAACTGTTTATGAGCGGGATGAAAAACCAGGAGGACTCCTGCGTTACGGAATTCCTGATTTCAAATTAGAAAAATGGGTGATTGAGAGAAGGGTTGCACTGATGGAAGAGGAAGGGGTCGTTTTCAAATGTCATTCCAATGTAGGGGTGAATGTACGGGTGAATGATTTACTCAGAGAATATCAGGCCATTGTATTAGCAGGCGGTTCCACTGTTCCGCGCGATTTGGCTATTCCTGGTCGTGAGCTGAAAGGTGTACATTTTGCCATGGAATTTTTAAAGCAACAGAATAAACGCAATTACAATGCGGATCCACTGGCATTTAAAGAAATTGAAAGTAATATCAATGTAGAACAATTACTAGCTACAGGTAAAAATGTAGTGGTAATCGGTGGTGGTGATACAGGAAGTGATTGTGTTGGAACGTCCAATCGTCATGGTGCGAAATCGGTAACCCAGTTTGAACTGTTACCCAAACCACCGGAAGGCAGAACTGATTTTATGCCCTGGCCATCTTATCCAATGATATTGAAAACGTCCACTTCGCATGAAGAAGGTTGCGAGCGTCAATGGGCCATTGCCACCAAATCATTTATTGGAGATGAAAATGGTAATCTGAAAGCATTACAGATTGTTGATCTGGAATGGACCTCAGGAGCAGATGGCCGTCCGGCTCAGTTCAAAGAGATTGAAGGAAGCATTCGGGAAATTCCCTGTGAAATGGCATTTCTTGCTATGGGCTTCTTACATCCGCAACACAAAGGGTTATTGGAAGAGATGGGAGTGGAACTGGATGAGCGTGGAAATGTTCGGGCTACTGAAAAAGCATATCAGACAACTATTCCAAAAGTATTTACTGCGGGCGATATGCGTCGGGGACAAAGTCTGGTTGTATGGGCAATTAGTGAAGGAAGGGAATGTGCGCGTAAATGCGATGAGTACCTGATGGGGCAGTCTGTACTTGAAACAAAAGACGCCATGCTAACAATGGCACTCTAATCATATTATATTTTTACACATATTTATTAAAAAGCGGCCTAAGGCCGCTTTTTTTATTTTATGCCCGGAAATATTTAAAAATTATACCTGCCGGTTCAGATTTTCGTCAAAAAAAAAGACAGCTGTTGTATGATTGAAATCAACAACCATAACTATATGATTATCAATTGTTATAGAATCAATTAAAATAACCCCAGCTATTTGGATTAATACGGATCTTCCTACGAGACCTGAAATAACATTATATTTATTTATATGTGTATATATTCGACTAAACTATATTGTTTTATTATCTACTTTAGTCAAATAGTTAATAGTTATTATTTTCTTAATGTTATTAAAACCAACTGAAATGAGTAAACTGACGATCAAACAGGTAGCCCCCTTTCTGGTTCTTGCTGCTGTTTCTGTTGCGGCGCTTTTCACGCCAACCGTTGCAGATTTTGCTGACCCCGACAAAGTGTATAATGGAGCGGACATTGCCTGGATCCTCGTAGCATCTGCCCTTGTATTTTTGATGACACCCGGTCTGGCTTTTTTCTATGGCGGGATGGTTCATCGCAAGAATGTGATATCTACCATGATCAAAAGTGTGGTAGCAGCGGGCGTTGTTAGTGTATTATGGGTATTTTTCGGATACAGCCTTTGCTTCGGTGAATCCATCGGAGGCTTTATTGGAAATCCTTTTACCCACATGTTCTGGAAAGGAGTAAATAGCGGAGAGCCGGTTGGAGGAATTCCAAAATCACTCTTTGCGGTGTTCCAATTGATGTTTGCAATAATTACACCCGGATTGGTGGTAGGAGCTGTTGCAGAAAGAATCCGTTTCACTTCTTATATCCTATTTATTGTTCTTTTTGCAGTATTGGTATATGCCCCATTGGCGCATATGAGCTGGCATGCAGATGGATTCCTGCTTAAAATGGGAGCCCTTGATTTTGCGGGAGGTACCGTTGTTCACATTTCTGCAGGTTGCGCTGCACTGGCAGGAGCCCTTGTTCTGAAACGTCGTCAGGTACATATGGAACATAAAGAAATTCCACCTGCTAATATTCCTTATGTTTTAATCGGAACCGGTTTACTATGGTTTGGCTGGTTCGGTTTCAATGCCGGTTCTGCCTTAGGTGCCAATGCACTGGCTGTTTCCGCTTTTGTTACAACAAATATCGCAGCCGGAGCAGCTGGTTGCAGCTGGATGTTCTTTGATGTAATGCGTGGAAAAAAACCTTCCGTGATAGGATTTTGTATCGGTGCCGTTGTTGGTTTGGTTGCAATTACACCAGCCGCCGGTTTCGTAGGAGTTCCTCAAAGTATTTTCATTGGTGTTGTTGCAGCGCTTATTTCCAACATCGTTGTTTACTACAAACAAAAATCTTCACTGGATGATACCCTGGATGTATTTCCCTGTCACGGTGTAGGTGGAATGGTTGGTATGCTGATGACCGGTGTATTTGCAACAACCGCTGTAAACGGAGCCGGACAGGATGGCCTTTTCTACGGTAATGGCGCATTCTTCCTGACTCAGTTGAAAGCCATGGTAATTGCTGTTACCTATAGCTTTGTTGTATCCTTTATCATTTTCAAATTCATCAACTTCCTGTTGCCTTTACGAGTTAGCTCTGAAGAAGAAGAACTGGGACTGGATGCTACACAGCACAATGAAAAATACCTCCAGGGCACCTTGCTTGTACATAACAATGGTAAAATGAAAGAAGAAGAGCTTTCTGAAATTTAATAAACCAAAACTAACTGCCAATTCTTCTGATACAAGAACAGGCAAAAATTAGAAAAAGGTACAGCATATTGATAAACTTCTGATACAAGTTTACCGCCGTACCCTTTCCCTTAACACCTAAAATGTTACACAATGTTACAAAAATTATTTGCAACAGGTATAGCACTATCGTGCATAACGTTTTCCTACGCCCAGACTGCAGAGTCAACCACTTCTGAAACTACCACTGAAGCTGCGGCAACAGCCCCTGAAGAAAAAAAGCCGCTGATAAGTTTTTCAGGTTCAGCCGATTTTTATTATCGCTACGATTTTGGTAAGCAGGTTGGTAATAACCGTACCAGCTTCACTAATACTCACAATGCATTTTCCCTCGGAATGGCCAGTCTGAAAGCGGAACATCAGGGCGATAAAATTGGCGTGGTGCTGGATCTGGGATTTGGACCCCGTGCCAGAGATTTCTCTTATGCAGATGAGGGAATTACGCAAGCTATTAAACAATTATATATCAGCTACTCACCTGCTGACTGGTTGAAATTAACTGCAGGTACCTGGGCCACCCATGTTGGATATGAGCTGGTTGACCCACAATTGAACAGAAACTACAGCATGTCCTACATGTTTTCCAATGGTCCATTTTCTCATACTGGTGTAAAAGCGGAAGTATCCAAAGGAAAAAGCGGCTTTATGATTGGCGTATCCAATGCTACCGACTACCGCATCCCCCCAACAGATCAAATCAATCGTAAATTTCTCCTGGCTCAATATAGTTTTGCGGCCAGCGACAACCTGAAATTCTATCTAAACTATGTAGGTGGAAAAAATCCTGATACTTCCAAAACCAACCAGTTTGATCTCGTTATGACTGCCAGTATTTCTGATGCCTTCAGTATTGGATATAACGGAACAGTAAACACAACTCAAACCTGGGATGGCGAGAAAAATACCGATGGAAAATCCTGGTGGGGATCAGCCCTCTATTTGAACCTTGACCCTAAGCCCTGGTTCGGCCTAACCCTGAGAGGCGAATATTTCAGCGACAAAAATCAATTCAAAATTCCAACCAATGTTGCGGATGGTGCAAGTTTATTTGCTACTACCCTATCTGCAAATTTCAAGGTTGGCGGACTTACATTCATTCCTGAGTTCAGGATGGAAAATGCAAGTGAAGAAATTTATACAGATGCCAATGGCAGCGGCAAAAAAACAGCCGGAAGTTTCCTGCTGGCTGCTATCTATAGCTTCTAATCTCTGTTTCACATATGGCAAGCAATCGTTGAGCGTCCCCCGTTTCTACGGGGGACTACTTTTTTAGGAAAGGAGACAATGGAGGAAAGGGAGAAAGGAGAAGGGAGAAAGGAGAAGGGTTTCACAAGACCAAAAAAAGGTCCTACGCTCCTGTTCACCATTCACTTATTCACCCATTCACTTATTCACCCTATTCACCATTCACCATTCTCATCGCTATATTTTAAAATAAAGGAACCTGAGACATCTGCCTCAGGTTCCTTTATCATGTTTTCAAATTTCTGATCAAAACCCGGAGAAGTTTCCTCACCTCTCACCTCTCATTTCACCTCTCACCTCTCATTTCACCTCTCACCTCTCATTTCACCTCTCACCTTTCACCTTTCACCTTCTTATGCCGAATTCCTACCAGCATTGATGATTCCAAAAGAACAACGCATCACCAGTTTCTCGTAGGTCGCTTTCATATCAGCTGCGCCGGACTGTTGAATGCCGCCTGCTTCTAGTTCACGGACGCGGGTAATCGCATATTGCTGAATGGTAGTGAGGGGCAGCACGATTCTTTCCCGCATGGAAACGGATAATTGTTCTACCGGATAATCAGCCATCAAATCCGATTTACCGGAAAGAAGTAGAACATATTTACGGGTAAGTTCATATTCACTGTAGATCATATGCCAGATTTCGCCAAATTCCTTATGATCTGCAAGATGACTGGTGAGCGGAAAATAACACTTCAACATGGCCATCTCGCAATTATCCATCAGGGTTTTAAAGAAAAGAGAATGCTGGTACATGTCCTTCACTTTTTTCCAATCGCCCCGTTGCTCAGCCTGTTGCAAAGCAGTTCCAACCCCATAATATCCGGTCACATTCTGTTTCAACTGACTCCATGCTCCAACAAAGGGGATTGCCCGAAGATCACTTAAACTGAGACGGGTTGCAGAACCCCGTTTTGCCGGCCTTGAACCGATATTGGTAGCCGCATAAAAACGTAGTGCACTTGCATGAGAGAGATAATCCAGAAATGCCGGATTATTTTTTAATGTTGAATAGGCGGTAAAACCATCTTTGGCAAGTTGCATTAACAGGGAATCCTGCTCGTTATCCAATGTTGGTTTGGTACTATGTTTAACCGCTGCTGTTAACCCGGCATTCAGGAGCTGCTCCATATTAAACTGGGCCGCATCAATGGTTCCGAAATTGGAACTGATCGTTTGTCCCTGTATGGTTAATTGAATTTCCTTGCTTGACACATCTTTGCCCATGGAAGCATAAAACTTATGCGTTTTTCCGCCACCACGTGCAGGAGGCCCACCCCTGCCATCAAAGAAAAGCACATCTACTTCATATTTTTCAGAAAGTGCCGTGAGTGCTTTTTTTGCCTGTAAGATGCTGTAATTGGCCATCAGATAACCACCATCTTTGGTGCCATCGGAAAAGCCCAGCATAATCGTTTGCCTGTTTTTTCTTAATTGCAAATGAGCTTTGTAAGCAGGCAATTGATACAAGGTCTCCATTATTTCACCAGCCTGCTGAAGATCATCTATGGTTTCAAAAAGCGGAACAATATCAATATTCATTGATTCCTTCTTCCACCCCCCTAATAAAAAGAGTCCATATACTTCCATTACATTGGCAGCACTGGTACAATGACTGATGATATAGCGATGGCAACCTATTTCACCGTTTTCCTGCTGAATCGTTGCTATGGCTTTTACTGATTCAAGAGTATCCTGATGAACCGGCACTTTAAAAACCGGTTTTGACTTTAGTTCGGTTAAAGCAGCCAGGCTTTCCAATTTCTGTTTAGGTTCCAGAGAGCTGTATGGTGCAGCAAAATAATCTCCTTTTTCTGAAATTGCATCAAAGAAAGATTCATGAACAGAGCTGTCCTGCCGTACATCCAGGGAAGCATAAAACAGACCGAATGCCCGGATTTTTTGGATCAGGTTATCCACCCGATCAGCAAATAGTCCATTGTGCTGAAGTACGATGGTATCACGAACCTGTTGCAATTGCTGAATCATTTCTGCAGCACTTAAATTCCTGGTTGGCTGTGTTCCAAACACTTCATTGAATAATTGCTTTTCCAAATCCGCAATCAACTGATCCGTTTCTTTAAAGGTGAGCCGGCGTTTTAACCGGCGCACATCAAGGTAGTATTGTTTTATAATGCTATTCCGCAATGCTGTGGCTACCTGAAGCGTAGTTTCAGAAGTGACGAACGGATTTCCATCGCGATCACCACCCGGCCAGAAACCCATATGCAACAATGGTTGCTCACTATTCAATTTCCCTGCCAGCTCACTGGATGCATAGGATAATATTTTACCCACGGCCGGATAAAATACATTATCCAGGTACCAGATCAAACTGGTAGCCTCATCATAAGGGGTTGGCTTCTGTTTTTTAAAGAACGGGGTTTTGCCCAACTGCTGGAGGTAGCTATTTACGAGAGATGTATTATTTTCCTGTAATGCCTTTGATAAATCATGGATAATACCCAAAACAGATCCTGGATAAAACTGGGTTGGATGAGCCGTTAATACCATGCGCACACAAAATGGATCTTTTACCAAATCAGCTTTGTCAACATCCTGTTGTTGTAAAAATGAGATGAGCTGCTTCAGGGTACCCGGACCTGAAAAATCATTGATTTTACTGAATGCAGCATCTTCTAATGCATCAAAAAGTACAACCTGCCGTTCCACATATTGTACGAATCGAAACAGTAGATCTGTTCTTTCCTGTTCCGTTCGAAAACTGGTATGACTTGCAAAAAACTCATCCAGAATCTGCAAGGGACTTTTTTTCTTCTTATACCCTTCCTCACAAACATTCAGTAAAACAGAAAGCAGGATCCCGGTTTTTTCAATCCGGTGAAAAGGCAGCGACGTAAAAAGACTGTTGTACAATTGAAACTTCAGCGCAACTTCACTTTTAAACTGTTGAAGGGCTGCCGGGTCAATATTGGCCATATGGAGTTATTTATTCGTTGGTTATAGGCAGCAATCGAGCCATGAATATACCAAATCAGGCGCACTTTACAGGCGATACCGGGATCACTAAAAAAAAATCAAACTAACGCTTGTTATAAATTCCACGAATCTTAATTTCATGCCCGAATAATAATGGCATCACTTTCTACATATCATTCCGGTTCATGGCTTGTGGCTTCCACCACAACCACTACAACAATTATTACAACCCGTTAAGGGTTGTATAGCACCATATCATGCCATGGGCCTTCGGGCTGTTTTCTATCAGGGTTTCCTGATTCTCCCAATCAAGTTTGTTTATCCTTTTTATCCAATTTATGCAGGTATTAAAATTCGGCGGCACATCAGTAGGCAGTCCGGAAGCCATTCAAAAAGTAATCGCCATCGTCTCAGAGAAACTTAAAAAAAATACTGTAATAACGGTAGTTTCCGCATTTGGCGGCACCACAGACAGCTTACTGTTATGCGGGCAACTGGCTTCCCAGGGAGATGAGCAGTACAAGGAATTAATTCAGCAATTAACCGGGAGGCACCTCAATGCGGTAAAACAATTAATCCCGATACAGCAGCAAAGCAGTTATCTGAGTGCCGTTAAAAAACTCTGCAATGAAGTGGAGGACCTTTGCAATGGCATATTTCTGTTGGGTGAAACAACCGCAAGAACCAAAGATAAACTGGTGAGCTATGGTGAATTGATTTCGTCTCAGGTAATAGCAGCTGCTTTTCTCTCAAAAGGGATTGCCACCACCTGGTGGGATAGCCGAAAACTAATTCGTACCAATTCCGATTTTGGAAACGCCATCGTGAATTTCAGCAGCACATCCGCCTTGTTACACGCCGCAAAACAGGAACTGGTAACAGAACATATCGTAATGCCCGGTTTTATAGCCTCCAATCCGGAGGCAATTACTACAACGCTGGGGCGGGGTGGCTCCGATTATACAGCTGCTATTGCAGCAGCTTGCCTTGATGCACAGGAACTGGAAATCTGGACTGATGTAAGTGGTATGATGACAGCAGATCCCCGCTGGGTTCCAAATGCAAAAGTAATTCCAACCATATCCTATCAGGAAGCCATGGAATTATCCCATTTTGGCGCAAAAGTTATTTATCCTCCTACCATTCAACCGGTGATGAATAAACAGATTCCGGTATGGATCAAAAACACTTTTGCACCCATGGATCCCGGAACATGTATTCAACAGGAAGGATACCGGAATGGCAATCCGGTGAGAGGGATTTCAAGTATCAGCAAACTGGCCCTCCTGAGTCTGGAAGGCAGTGGCATGGTGGGAGTACCAGGTTTCTCCCGCAGACTCTTTGAAGCACTTTCAGCAGAGCAGATCAATGTAATATTAATTACCCAGGGTTCGTCTGAACATTCCATTTGTGTTGGGGTGGATGAATCGGCAGCTGAAAAAGCAAAAAAATCAGTAGATGAAGCCTTTGCACCTGAAATCAGTCTCCAAAAAGTAGAACCGCTTGAAATTGAAAAAGGACTCTCTATTGTAGCCCTGGTAGGAGAACAAATGAAAAGTCATCCAGGAATAAGTGGAAAACTATTTGGTGCTTTAGGAAGAAACGGAGTAAATGTTCGCGCAATTGCACAGGGTTCTTCCGAGCGGAATATATCAGCAGTTATTTCAACCTCAGATGTTAGGAAAGCCATCAATCTCCTACATGAAGAATTTTTCGAAACAAGTCTCAAGCAGGTTAACCTGTTTATTAGCGGAGTTGGTAATGTAGGCAGCCGTTTATTACAACAGGTGTATCAACAACAACAATATTTATTACACCATAATCGATTACAACTGCGGGTAGTTGGTCTGGCTAATTCAAAAAAATTCCTCATCAGTGATGATGCCATTGACTTATCAAACTGGAAAAACCTGCTGGATGCCGGATCAGAAGGAACAATTGATGATTTTGTTGATGGCATTATTGAACGGAATTTACGAAACACTGTATTTGTAGATATAACAGCGAGTGATCTTGTAGCAGGTGTTTACCCCAGGTTATTAGAGAAGAGTTGTGCCGTAGTTGCCTGTAATAAAATTGCCTGCTCCTCCCCTTATTCTTATTACCGCGAATTAAAAGACAAAGCAAGAAGTAATAATACCAGTTTCTTATTTGAAACAAATGTTGGAGCCGGACTACCGGTTATCGGAACTTTAAATGATCTGCTGAAAAGCGGGGATAAAGTAAACCGTATTGAAGCTGTTCTTAGTGGTACGCTGAATTATGTATTCAATCATTATGACGGAACCCTTCCCTTTGCCGAAATCGTACGTAAAGCACAGGAAGAAGGTTATACGGAACCCGATCCCCGCCTTGATTTAAGCGGTACCGATGTAATGCGAAAAATCATGATTCTGGCAAGAGAAGCAGGAGAGCAACTTGAAATGGATACCATTACCAACCATCGTTTTTTACCGGCTTCCTGTATGGAAGGATCTGTTGAAGATTTTTATGCAAGTATGCTGAATGAAGAAGATCATTTCAAATCGATTTTTACTGAAGCATATAAAAATGGAAATAAACTAAAGTTTGTTGCAGCATTTCATAACGGGAAAGCAGAAGTAGGATTGCAACAAATTGCACCCGGACATGATTTGTTTCATTTATATGGAAAGGATAATATCGTACTTTTTTATACCGAACGATATCCTGAGCAACCCATGGTAATTAAAGGAGCAGGCGCAGGTGCGGATGTTACCGCTTCGGGTGTATTTGCTGATATTTTAAGAGCCACTTTAACCTGAGAATTCTATTAAGATGCAAATAAAACAACGCATTGAACCAATTTATGACAGGGAAATTGAAGTTACCTGTCCTGCTACTGTTGCCAATCTTGTCTGCGGATTCGATATCCTGGGAATGGCATTAAAAGATCCGGCAGATAGTATTACGATGCGATTGAGCCGTGAGCCCGGTATCCGGATCCATCATACGGATGAATACCAGCTACCCTCCGATCCTGCGCAGAATGTAGCCGGTGCAGCTTTGTTAGACCTGTTACATGCAATTGAAGATCCGGTCGGAATAGAAATCAGTATAACCAAAAAAATAAAACCGGGAAGCGGATTAGGATCAAGTGCGGCAAGTTCGGCAGGTGCAGTAGTTGGCGCCAATTATTTATTGGGTAAACCATTTCAAAACAAAGACCTGGTTCGATTTGCAATGGCGGGAGAAAAGGTTGCCAGTGGGGTAAAACATGCCGACAATATAACCCCTTGTATACTAGGCGGAGTTACATTAATCCGTTCCATATTTCCCCTGGATATAATTCAGCTTGCAGCCCCTCCCCTGCATGTAACCGTGGTGCACCCGCAAATTGAGGTTCGCACTTCTGACGCAAGGCAAATTCTTCGTAAGGAAGTATTGTTGAAGGATGCCATCCGTCAATGGGGGAATATTGCCGGACTGGTAGCAGGATTTCTTCAGTCGGATTATGAATTAATCGGGCGATCTCTTGAAGATGTCATTATTGAACCAGTTCGAAGTATTCTGATTCCCGGTTTTGATGAAGTAAAAAAAGCAAGTAGAGATGCCGGTGCACTGGGTGGAGGAATAAGTGGATCCGGCCCGTCTATTTTTATGCTCAGCAAAGAAGCAGCTACTGCAGCTGAAATCGCTACCATTATGAAGGACGTATTTGATTCCATTGGTATTGATTCTAAAGTGTATGTAACCGAAATAAATAGCAAGGGATGCGAAGTAGGTGAAAGGTGAAAGGTGAGAGGTGAAAGGTAAGAGGGGAAAGGTGAAAGGTGAAAGGTGAGTTTTCAATACTTTTTTACTTCGTGCTTATTATTTCCTGGTTTATTAATCTTACATCTTACTTCTTACTTCTTAAATCTTACTTCTTACATCTTACTTCTTAAATCTTACTTCCTGATTTTTCTTCCTGGTTTTTCTTCCTGGTTTTTACTATTAAATTTTTAATTTTTACTTTCCCATCATGTTTTTCTACAGTCTCCAACAACAATCTCCGAAAGTTGATTTCAAAACTGCTACTATACAGGGACAGGCACCGGATGGTGGTCTTTATTTTCCCGAAAAAATTCCTCCATTACCAGCTGATGTAATTTCCCGGTTGGAAACTTATTCAAGAGAAGAAATTGCCTACCGTGTAATACAACCCTTTGTAGGTGATACCATTCCTGAAAACAGACTTAGAGAAATTGTATCAGAAACAATTGATTTTCAGATACCCTTAAAACACATCCACGATCAATTTTATTCTCTCGAATTATTTCATGGGCCAACCCTTGCATTTAAAGATATCGGAGCCCGGTTCATGAGCCGGTGCCTTGGACATTTTGCCCAGGAAAAAAAGGAACCAATTACCGTGCTGGTTGCTACTTCAGGCGATACCGGAGGTGCAGTAGCCAGTGGATTTCACAAGGTGGATGGAGTGCGCGTGGTTATTCTGTATCCATCCGGAAAAGTAAGTTCAGTGCAGGAAAAACAACTGACTACATTTGGCGATAATATCCATGCACTGGAAGTGGAAGGTAATTTTGATGATTGCCAGCATATGGTGAAACAGGCATTTAAAGACCAGGAACTTACGAAAGCTATTTTTCTAACTTCTGCCAACTCTATTAATGTTGCGCGCTGGTTACCACAACAATTTTACTATTTCTTTGCCCTTCAACAATGGAAGGATCAACGGCCACCGGTAATAAGTGTACCAAGCGGAAATTTTGGCAATATATGCGCCGGACTGATGGCATGGAAAGCCGGATTGCCGGTTGCTCATTTTATAGCTGCCTGCAATGCAAATGATGTTGTACCAAGATTTTTGGAAACCGGAGAATATGCACCGCTCCCAGCCATTCCAACCATTTCCAATGCAATGGATGTAGGTAATCCCAGTAATTTTGTTCGAATCATGGAAATTTTTGGCCAGGATACTCTCGCATTGAAAGGGATCGTATCAAGCTATCGCACTAGTGATGAAAAAACAAAAAAACTGATAGCAGCAATCTATCAGCAGCATTCTTATCTGTTGGACCCACACGGAGCTGTCGCGTATGATGGACTGCATAACTGGCTGACCAGCCATCCGGAGGATAAGGGCATTTTACTGGAAACGGCCCACCCAATCAAATTCCTGGATGTAGTGGAGCCGGTAATCCAACAACCGATTCCGGTTCCGGATGCAATAGCTGAAACGTTAACGAAAACAAAAAAAGCTTATCTTATTGGGAATAAATACGAGGATCTTAAGGCATACTTATTAGATTCTAATCTGTTCTAATCCAATTTTAAACTATCTAAACTCAGAAGCGTTTAGTTTCGTAGCAGGTATTTAAATTGGCCCCAATCTGAAAAATGGCAGCTATGTTGAATGTGTTATTGGTGGAGGATGAAATTTCGGTGGGTAATCTCATCAATAAGGGATTATCAGAAATGGGCTATAAAATCAGCCTGGCACCGGATGGAGATGTGGGTTATGAAATGGCAACCAAAAATGAGTTTGACATAATGATCCTGGACATTATGTTACCCGGTATGAATGGATTAGAGCTCTGCAAACGCCTTCGCAATAATAAGATTGACACTCCCATCCTGATGCTTACTGCACTTAGCAGTACAGAAAACATAGTAACCGGATTAGATAGCGGGGCAGATGACTACCTAACCAAGCCATTCAAATTTGCGGAATTGGAGGCCAGAATCCGATCTCTTGCCCGCCGTAAAAACCAACTTCAATCAGAAGATTCAAATGTGTTACGGGTAGCTGATCTGGAGTTAAATCCGGATAGTAAAATGGTTTTACGTAACGGTAAACGTGTAAGCCTTACATCTACTGAATTCCGCCTGTTGGAATTTTTGATGAAAAACAAAGGCAAGGTTTTATCGCGGATGACAATTCTTGAAAATGTCTGGGGAATCGATTTTAACATCAGTACCAATGTGGTGGATGTATATATTAATTATGTACGGAAGAAAATTGAGAATTCCTTTGACAGAAAATTATTGCACACAGTGGTAGGAATGGGATATGTAATCAAGGAGTCCTGATATGAGAATCCAGACTAAAACCGGTATTCTGTTTACCATCATTACAGCTACTATTATTCTTATAATCAGCTGGACATCCTACTTTATTACCAGAAGTTTCGTGAGCAGGGATTTTTTTAAACGGCTGGAAATAAGAGTGATTGTTGCTACCAAAGTATTATTTGAGCAGGATCATATAACAACCAATACTTATCAGGAACTAAGAAAGAAATACCTGGAGACCCTTACGCAGGAAAAGGAATATGTATTCCGTGTGGATACGATTTATAAACTTAAAGACAGAAAAACCTTTATCCCCTATTCTTTCCTGCAAAATATTGTACAGCAAAAAGGCATACCAGTTTATTTCAACAAAGGAGATATTGATTTTGCCGGCCTTTTCTATCCGGATGAAACCGGTGATTATATTGTAATAAAATCTGCTGTAAATGAATACGGCATCAGCACGCTGGAAAATCTTCGAAATATTAAAATTGCCACTTTTATTTTAGCTGTCATAATTGTTTACACAACCAGTATTTTCTTCTCCAAAAAAACATTTGAACCGGTTCGGGATATCATTGAGCGAACCAAAAATATCAGTGCCTATAACCTTGGATTAAGACTGGAAGATAAGGGTGGTGGTGATGAAATTGCCGAATTGGCAAAAACATTTAATAATATGCTGGACAGGCTGCAGACAGCCTTTGAAACGCAGAATAATTTTATCAGTAATGCTTCCCATGAGTTGAGGACTCCTCTAACCAATATCGTAGGGGAAGCAGATTGGGCATTAACAAGAACCCGAAGCATAGAAGAGTACCAGCAATCCATCACTTCCATTCAGAAACATGCTGATCACCTGAATAAAATAACATCGGAGCTGCTTTCTTTATCACAAATTAGTTTTACTGGTCAACAACAGGAATGGGAAGAAATTGGCGTTGTCGAATTGATTGAGGAATCTGCATTTTCCGTTAAAAACCTGATAAAAGGGACAGAGCTTAATCTGGATATTGCCGAAGAAATAATAAGCAACGAACAACTATCTATTAAAGGCATTAGAACTTTATTAAAATTAGCATTGGGTAATATTATTGCCAATGGAGCCAAATACTCCAATCAGGAAAAAGTTGACCTGAAGGTGAACAAAACAGGCCATTTAATTGAGCTAACTATTGTTGACCGCGGTATTGGCATACCTGCTAATGAGATATCGCGGGTATTTGAACCGTTTTTTCGTGCCAGCAATACTAAATCGTTTGAAGGATATGGTGTTGGTTTACCTCTAGCACTTAATATTATCCGCATACATCATGGAAATATTGAAGTTAAATCCATTCAATCTGTTGGAACAAGTGTAACTATAACACTTCCTGTTAACCAAATTAGTTAAACAAATTTAAGTCCGTTCTAATTTTCTTATAATTCTCTTAGGATCATCTAACATAAGTTTTAAGCAACTCTTAAGGGCCTCTAAGGACAGCTTTTTAGTTTTGTTTAAAATGCTGATCATGAAAAATATTTTATTTCCTACCGATTTTACCTCTCAGTCATTAGGTGTTTTAGAACAGTATATCAAAGGATCCGGCGGATCAAGATATACAATTATCTTATTTGCAAGTTTCGAAATGCCTGGTTCCGATCAGGATGTTGTTGGTGCTGGCAACAAACCACATTTACAGGTTATGAATGAGGATTTCCGTAAGGGTTGCAAAAAAATAAAAGAAAAGTATGCTGCTAAAATTGGCAATATTTATTTTAAATACATGTATGGAAATACACGCCAGGTATTTCGCAACTACCTGGAGTTTAATGAAATTGATCAGATCTTTTTCCCAGAAGGATTTCAGTTAATGCAACCGCATCCGAAATTCATTGATCCTTCCGCGCTCATCAACAATGCAGGCATTCCTGTTATTAGAGAATTACCATCTGTACAGGTAAGCAAGCTCAAACAAACGCCCAGTCTGAAGGCGGAGTTGAGTACTTCCTACTAATCATCAAAACCGGATCACATGTTATTAAGAAAAAATATTCCCTTCTCCTATGTGTTGGGGAAAATAAAAACAGAGCTTCTATTAATCACGATTTACGCAATTGTGATTGCGGTTTTATATGAAAACTATCATATTACCCGGATCTCCATTCCAATTGCCGTACCAACGATTCTTGGAACGATCATTTCTTTATTGCTGGGTTTCAGAAGCAACCAGGCCTATGATCGCTGGTGGGAAGCAAGACATATATGGGGAGCTATCGTCAATGACTCCAGATCATTATCCAGACAGGTGATCAGTTTTACCAGTAATTTATATGAGGATGAAAATATTCAACGATTCAGACAACGCTTGATTAACCGGCAGATTGCCTGGAACTATGCACTGGGACAATCACTCAGAAAAAAATCAGCTTTGAAAGGATTGGATAAATGGATTTCCAAAAAAGACTTTGAATATGTGGAAGGCTTTGATAATGTACCGGCAGCGTTATTGGACCTTCATGCACGCGATATAAAAATCGCGTTAGACAAAGGCTGGATCAATACCTATCAGCATGTTGAACTGGATAGAACAATCAGTCGTTTATGTGATTGTATGGGAAAATGTGAACGAATTAAGAATACTGTATTTCCAGTAACCTACAGCTTATATATCCATTTCTCCCTCTTGTTGTTTATTGCTCTACTTCCATTTGGGGTAATCCAGTATTTTGGTATGTTTGAAGTACCACTTGTGGTTGCGATCTCCGCGTCCTTTCTTCTTATTGAAAAGATGGCAATTCATCTCCAGGATCCGTTTGAAAATAAGCCTACAGACACTCCAATGACCAGCATTGCGGCAAGTATTGAAAAGAACCTGAAACAAATGCTGGCCGAAGAAGTGCCTGAGCAGGAATTTGTTCCTGAACAGAAGTATTTTATGATGTAATTTATTTCAAATAGGTATTGTACCAGGCAATATGTCTGTTGAGCCGATCGATCTGATAACTTGGAACGGAAATACCGTGGTATTGTTTCGGGTAAATTATCAGTGAGGTAGGTATTCCAACCGATTTAAATGCCTGGTACATTTGTTCTGCACCAATAACAGGCACATTAAAATCACTTTCACTAGCCATGAATAGCGTGGGTGTTTTTATTTTATCAACCTTAAAAAAAGGATAGGACAATGCCAGCCATTTTTCGCGATTTTTCCAGGGCACCCCTAATTCTGCTTCATATTGCGAGATATATTGATCAGTTCCATACAGACTAAATTGCAATGCGCTTCCTGCACCGCTTACGGCCGCTTTGAAGCGGGAATCGGTTGCAATGGTATAATTAGTCGTAATGCCGCCATAACTCCAGCCACCGAGCCCTAAACGCTCAGGATCTGCAATTCCGGAAGCTATCAAATGATTGGCTGCGCCAATTACATCCATTACTTCCTTATTCCCCCAGTCTCCATAAATCGCCCGAATAAAATGAACGCCCCTTCCACTGCTGCCTCTATAGTTAACCGCGGCTACTGCATAACCTGCTGCAGCATATACCATCCTGGTCATATCAAAATCAAATTCATCCTGTGCAACCGGCCCGCCGTGAATAAAAATTACCAGCGGAAGCTTTTGTCCGGGTTGATAGGTAGGTGGCTTGTATAATATACCGGACACTTTAGTACCATCTTTACTGGTGGATTCAAATCCTTCAACAATTGGCAATTGCAAGGGAGCCAGGAAACTGTCCTGATGATGTGTCAGCTGGCGAAACTGCCTGCCTTCGAATGCAAATAATTCAGCAGGCAGGGCGGGCGTACTTCTTACAGCAAGAACAGCATTACGTTTTGAATTATACTCCATTCCATAGATACTGTGATCTCCGGAACTAAGGGTTTCATTTGCACCTGTAATGGCATTTATACGGATGAGCTGTACTCTCCGATCGTCTTCCATCAGCGCAAACAGAGATGCTCCATCTGCTTCCCATCGGATATTTTGCACCGGACGGTCTAGTTTGGCGGTAAGCAGTTTCGATTTTTTGTCTGAAATTGAAATCACGCCCAGTATGGAATGACCATACATGGTAAATGCATCTTCACTAGAACTTTGCAAATAAGCGATTTGTTTGCTATCCGGACTAAATTCAGGGCGACTGTCAGAGCCTTTCCAGGTAGTAAGAGGTTCGGCTATTGCACCCGGTTTTAATTCCATCAGAAAAATATCAGCGTTATCGTTTTTATCAGGAACCGGACTGCGGTTACTCACGAAGGCCAGTAATTTTCCATCAGGAGAAATGGCAGGTTGGGTTTCTGAATAAATGCCTCCTGTAAGTGTATCCAGTTTTTCTGAACGGATATCGAAAAGGTAAAGATGGGTAGCGGCACTGTCCAGGTATCCTTCCCGATCCTGTTTGAACTGGTATCGGTTAATAACATACGGCTTCCTAATTTTGGTGGAAGCACTGTCGGAATAATCCGGATCCTGGATACTCATTACCAGTTTTTGCCCATCAGGGGTCCATTCATATTCACTAATGGATCCTTTTATCTTAGTTATTTTTTTTGGCTCTCCACCTTTGGTTGGAAGCAGGTAAACCTGACTATGTTCATCACCTCCCCTCGATGCCAGGAATGATATATAGTTTCCATCCGGACTCCATTTGGGTGCTGATTCACCGGAAGCATCATAGGTAAGTTGCCAACTGTCTTTTCCATCCCAGCTACTGATCCACAGATCAGTAGAAGATTTATCTTTTGCACTGTCAACTGACCTTACCTGATAAATAATCCAGTTTCCATCAGGTGAAACCTGCGGACCGGAAACTGTTTTCATTCTATAGATATCATTCGGCTGAATGGGTCTTTTGGATTGAGCAAATGCAAAAGCTGTGCATGCTATAGCCAAAAGCAGTGTGGTTACTCTTTTCATATATTAAATGGAATAGGGAAAATTACGGATTGCTTATGGAAAAACAGTAACAAAGAGATAAACAAAAAACAGCAGCACCAGAACAATCCCCTGTAAAATATTGGTACGACCGGTTCTTAGCGACATCATTACGATCAGCAATGACAAAAGCAGTAATACTGAAGATTTTGCATCAATCCCCAGGACCAGGTCAAAGTTCATCAATATGGAAACTCCCGCTACAACAGGTATGGTTAATCCAATACTCGCCAATGCGGATCCGAGTGCCAGATTTAAACTTGTTTGCAGCCTGTTATTGATTGCTGCACGATAGGCTGCCAGTCCTTCAGGCATGAGTACTACCATTGCAATTATAATTCCAACCAGGCTTTTGGGTGCCCCCAAATCAGAAACAGTGGATTCAATCACCGGTGATAATGACTTACCCAGGAGCACAACAGCAACCAAAGAAAGCAACAGCAATACCAATGAGATCAGGGTTTCCTTTAAGCCCGGAGGTGGTGCATGCACTTCACTGTTTTCTTCACCAATCGCCGGTAGAAAATAATCGCGGTGTCGTACGGTTTGAACAAATACAAAACTTAAATAAATGACGAGGGTAACAATACCAACAAATATCAACTGGGTGGAAGAATAACTTGGTCCGGTTTGGGTGGTGGTGAAATTAGGCAATACCATGGTCAGAAAGCAAATGGTGACCAACGCAACCAGTCCGGCACTCATTCCATCCAGGCCGAAGCTTTGCTCTTTGTGACGCATTCCACCAACAAGTAAACAAATCCCTGTAATAGCATTTAGGATGATCATAACGGCTGCGAAAATGGTATCGCGGGCAAGTGTTTCGGAACCTGGTCCACCTGCCATAATAAGAGAAACAATTAATGCCACTTCAATGGTGGTTACAGCAATTGCGAGTACCAGTGTTCCATAGGGTTCACCCACTTTATGTGCCACCACTTCTGCATGGTGAACCGCAACTAATACGGCACTGATCAATCCCCCAATCAGGATTAGATTATACCAGGCAGGATAGGTTTCCGGTTTCAAAAAATAAAATAACAGTGCCAGGAAAGGAACGAAGAAAGTCCATTTACGTATCATCTTAATAATTTCCATACCTGTATTTTTTGCTATGACCTAATATAAAGCAAAAGAGGGTACCAAACGGTACCCTCTGATTAATTTATACACTGAATCTATTAATCGAACTTCAGATCCAGTCCAAGTCCTCTTAATTCATGAATCAATACATTGAATGATTCAGGAACACCGGCTCTTGGAATATTGTCACCTTTAACGATGGCTTCATAGGTCTTAGCCCGACCAATGATATCATCTGACTTAATGGTTAACAATTCCTGCAGGATATTAGAAGCACCGTATGCTTCCAGTGCCCACACTTCCATTTCACCGAAACGCTGACCACCGAACTGAGCTTTACCACCCAGCGGCTGTTGTGTGATAAGAGAGTATGGTCCGATTGAACGTGCGTGCATTTTATCATCCACCATGTGGTGCAGCTTGATCATATAGATGATACCAACTGTTGCTTTCTGGTGGAAGCGATCGCCTGTTTCACCATCATACAGATACGTGTGACCCATCATCGGAATACCTGCTTCCTGGCAATGCGCTTCAATTTCGTCGGTAGATGCACCGTCAAAAATTGGTGTTGCAAAACGAACATTCAGTTTTTCACCAGCCCAGCCAAGTACGGTTTCGTAGATCTGTCCGAGGTTCATACGGGAAGGTACACCAAGCGGGTTCAGTACGATATCAACCGGTTCCCCGTTTTCAAGGAATGGCATATCTTCTGCACGTACAATCTTGGCAACGATACCCTTATTACCATGGCGACCGGCCATTTTATCTCCCACTTTCAGCTTCCGCTTAACAGCGAGGTAAACTTTTGCGAGTTTCAATACACCAGCAGGTAATTCATCACCAATACTGATATTGAATTTTTCGCGCTTATAACGGCCCAATTCTTCGTTGTACTTGATGCTATAGTTATGCAACAGAATATTGATCTGACTGTCGATTTTTTCATCGCCAGACCATCCAAGCGGATTGATATTCAGGAAGTCAAGTCCCGCCAGATTCTTGGCAGTAAATTTCGCTCCTTTACCAATCTGCATTTCTCCAAAATTATTGCTAACACCCGCAGAAGGTTTTTCCTTCAACAGGGTCTGCAATTTGCTGAGCAATACTTCCTGGAGATCTGCTGTATTTTTCTCGTGTACTTTTTCTACTTTTTCCAAAGCAGCTTTTTCACGAACTTTTGCATTCTTGTCTTTCTTCGCACGCTGGAACAGCTTTTTATCAATTACCACACCTTCAACACCGTTTGGTGCTTTCAGAGAGGCATCTTTTGCATCACCGGCTTTATCACCGAAGATGGCGCGAAGCAGTTTTTCTTCCGGTGTAGGATCGCTTTCCCCTTTAGGTGTGATTTTACCGATAAGGATATCACCTTCTTTTACCTGGGCACCGATGCGGATAATACCGTGCTCATCGAGGTCTTTGGTAGCTTCTTCTGAAACGTTTGGAATATCCGGAGTCAGTTCTTCTTCACCCAGTTTGGTATCACGCACTTCCAGTTCATATTCAGAAATGTGAATGGAAGTAAAGAGGTCTTCGCGAACTACTTTTTCATTGATTACAATCGCATCCTCAAAATTGTATCCTTTCCATGGCATGAAAGCCACTTTCAGGTTACGACCGAGTGCAATTTCACCACCCTGTACCGCGTATCCTTCTGTCAGGAAGTCGCCTTCTTTTACCTGCTGGCCTTTCTTAACGGCAGGCTTCAGGGTAATGGAAGTTTCCTGGTTGGTCTTCTGGTATTTGGTCAGTTTATAGATGATCAGGTCTTCTTCAAAGCTTACCAGGCGCTGCTCATCATTGCGATCGTAGCGGATATGAATTTCATTTCCATCTACGTATTCAACAACACCGTTTCCTTCAGAAAGAATCTGAACACGTGCATCGCGGGCAGCTTTCGCTTCCAAACCGGTACCAACGATGGGGACCTGAGGTTTGATAAGTGGTACAGCCTGACGTTGCATGTTTGATCCCATCAGGGCACGGTTGGCATCATCATGCTCGAGGAATGGAATCAGGGAAGCTGACAAACCAACAATCTGGTTTGGCGCAACGTCCATGTATTCAACCTCTGTTTTATCGAGAATCGGGAAGTCACCTGTTTCACGGCTGGTGATTTTCTCATCAGCGAACTCACCATTTGCAGCAAGCGGAGTATTCGCCTGGGCAATTTTTGCGGTATCTTCTTCTTCAGCACTCAGGAAGGTCAGTTCCTTCATGTTTACTTTACCATTCTCTACTTTACGGTAAGGTGTTTCAATAAAGCCCATCTCATTGATCTTTGCGTGTACGCAAAGCGTTGAGATCAGACCAATGTTCGGACCTTCCGGAGTTTCGATGGTACACAGACGACCGTAGTGGGAATAGTGTACGTCACGAACCTCAAAGCCTGCACGCTCCCGGCTCAAACCACCTGGTCCGAGTGCTGAAATACGACGCTTGTGCGTGATTTCAGATAGTGGGTTGGTTTGGTCAAGGAACTGAGACAACTGGCTGGTTCCGAAGAAAGAGTTGATAACAGATGACAACGTACGCGCATTGATCAGATCAACCGGCGTAAATACTTCGTTATCGCGAACATTCATACGCTCCCGGATGGTACGGGCCATACGAGCCAGACCAACACCGAATTGTGCATACAATTGCTCACCCACCGTACGAACCCGACGGTTGCTCAGGTGATCGATGTCATCGATTTCCGCTTTACCATTGGTTAAACGTACCAGATATTTGATAATCTCAATAATATCTTCCTTGGTCAAAACTTTATGATCAAGAGGATATTCGAGGTTCAGTTTACGATTGATTTTGTAACGCCCCACTTCTCCGAGATCATATCTCTTATCAGAGAAGAAGAGTTTGTCGATGATACCACGAGCCGTTTCATCATCAGGCGCATCCGCTCCACGTAACTGACGGTAGATATGCTGAACCGCTTCCAGTTCACTATTGGAGGTATCCTTGTTCAGGGTATTGTAGATGATTGCATAATCACCGCCCACATCTTCCCTTTGCAGGAATACGCTCTTTACATCCATATCCACGATCACGTCAATCGCTTCTTCATCCAGGATGGTATCACGCTCCATTACTACCTCGTTCCGCTCAATGGAAACCACCTCACCGGTGTCTTCATCCACGAAATCTTCTACCCAGGTACGTAGTACACGGGCAGCCAGCTTTTTGCCAAGGTATTTATCAAGTGCTTTCTTTTCTCCTTTTACTTCATCGGCCATACCGAAAAGTTCAAGGATATCCTTATCCGTTTCGAAGCCAATAGAACGCAACAAAGTAGTTACAGGGAACTTCTTTTTACGATCGATGTAGGCATACATCACGTTATTGATATCGGTAGCAAACTCCATCCAGGCTCCTTTGAAAGGAATTACCCGGGCAGAATAGATTTTGGTACCATTGGGGTGGATGGACTGGCCAAAGAAAACGCCAGGTGAACGGTGCAGTTGGGAAACAACCACACGCTCTGCTCCATTAATTACAAAGGTACCACGAGGGGTCATGTATGGAATGTTTCCGAGGAATACATCCTGTACAATAGTCTGGAAATCCACGTGCTCTTCGTCATTACAACTTAGACGCAACTTGGCTTTCAAAGGAACTGCGTAGGTAAGTCCGCGCTCCATACACTCTTCGATGGTATAACGGGGAGGATCGATAAAATAATCGAGAAACTCCAAAACGAAAATATTTCTGGTATCGGTGATCGGAAAGTTTTCCTTAAACACCTTAAACAGCCCTTCGTTGTTCCGCTTGTCGGGAGTTGTTTCTAATTGAAAGAAGTCTTTAAACGATTGAATCTGCACTTCCAGCAGGTCAGGAGCTTCAGCGAGGTGTTTGATCTTACCAAAGTTGATCCTGGTGTTCTGTTTAGTTGAAGACATATGTATTTTAAACCGGTTTTAAAGTCTTATGCACTGATTTTAAGGAATTTACAATTAAATGGCCATATTGTAAGATTCCCTGATAGCTATCCGAATATAGTAAAACGGACGGCAAAGGTAATTGAAATAATTCAAAAGGCAAAAGGCAAAAGTTAAAAGTTGGGGCACTCCACTGCTACTGGCATACCCTATAAATTCAGGCGCAGGATAACCTGTTGACCTACCCTTCGGCCCTGAATAAGGCCGTTTTCGATAGCGGGGCGGTAATGGATGCCTCCGTACAGGCGGGATATGGCCGCTTCTTCGCTGGCTTTCAAAAAGGATGGGAAACTCCGGTCAGGTAAGCCATAGGGACGTTCGGTATTGTCAACAAATGAAAAATTATCGCCATATATTTTGGTAAGCACAGTTGCTGCTGCGGAGGAAACAACGCTATGGCCGCTGGGATATTCAGGAAATGGAGGCGTTTGCAGCATTGGCCGCCAGGATTCACTGATATGGCTGTTTATATAGGTTTCAGGGCGGATCAGCTGGCTATTGTATTTCTCTTCCCAGCAACTGATAAATGCATCAAAAATAGCAATAGCCGTTAGGGTATATGCCCTGGACGCCTGCTGAATGGTAGCATACTGCATACTGCTTGCGAGTCCGGCTATTTGCATCCAGTGCCCTCCTGGGGAGATTTTCTTAGTGGCAAAATTCAAATGCCCCTGCATGGTAATATGAAAAGGATTACAATCCCAGAAAGCAGCAATTGCTTTTTGTTCATCCGTCAGCGAAGAGCAAACAGTATAAACCTCCAGCGCTTCCTTATAAAAAGCAGAGCCGGGATCGGTAGAAAAACTGGTTACCTGCAATGGCCGGAAAGCAGCTGAACTATCCATCGTAAGGCAACGGATCTGTTTCCAGTTAGGTTCCACTGCCGCCATATAACCGGGAGGAGTGGGCAGCCAGGTTCCAGGCGTTTTCTTCAACTGGTACCGACGGATACTTCTGGTTTCCCTGTAACGGTCGCGACCAGCCCATGCAAGTATGCTATCTGCCACCAGTTTGCCAGCAGCAAGCGTCGCTTTCAGGTTTTTATCAGCTTTCCTGTTTTTAACTTCCTCCCTGATCAGTACCTGCATCGAATCAGAAAATTGTTGCTCTGAAAAAAGCAATTGCCGGCCGGTAATCCGAAACGCTTCCAATGCAGCCACAACCGGATCAATGTTTTTATGCAGGTTTGGAACACCAGCCCATCCGGGAAGCCGTCCGCCCATCGAAGAAATTCCTGCCTTCTTATCGGAAGCGAGGGTTTCGTAGGCAGCTAAATGTGTGTACACATAAATCCGGCTGGCAACAGGCGGAGAAAATATATCATGCACCATTACATCCGTCAGAAGTTGCTGGGCCTTGTACAAGGGGCTTGCGTCCATCCTGTATGCTGATTGAGAAAAACTGGTGGCATAGCAACCGAACAGAAAACAAAAAAGAACCTGTACTGCTCTCATTACTGATTAATTTTTATGACCTGAACCGGACCATTATTAGAAACAACGATCAAAAGGGGGTGTTTGGATGATTTGTTTAAGAGTGTTGTCTTTCTAACATCTCCGTAAAGAAAAGCACCGGTTTGCATAGGTGAAACAGCCATAAATTTACGATTCTCCATCCCCTGAAGCAATTGTCCGGAACTGGCATCGGACTGGCCGAATTGAACGCGATAGGCTTCAAAATTACCGGCCAGATAAAGATCTTTTTTACCATCCTGGTTCCAGTCAAGAATTTGTACTGATTGCAATGAAGAAATCTGCGCTTCAACAGGGAGCGAATCAAATTTCCAGGGTTGTTTTCCTTCATTCCAAAGAATGCCTGATGAAAAGTTGTTTACCAGATGTCTGCTCATATTTTTTCTGCGGCCTGCAGGAATGATTTCTTCTACTGTAACATCAGCATAGTTTTTATAGTAGACAAATTTTTTGCGAAGTGGAACAACCTGTTCCAATAATTCATCACGGGAGGCAGCCGGATAGGATTTACCACCAATATAATAAGTGAGTAATGGATCGAGTGTTCCGTTTTGATCAATATCCGTTGTGAATAATTCTACCGGTTCTTTTTCACTTGCTTTGAATTGAAGATTAGTACCGGCATTGCCCAGAATTAAATCAGGATCTCCATCGCCATCCAGATCTTCGGCAGTGATGGAGCGCCACCAGCCGGATAAATTTCCGGGAAGGATTGCTTTACCGGGAGCCAGTTTTCCCTTGTTATTCTCAATAATCTGCACGCTCATCCAATCGCCAGCCAATATCAATTCAGGATAATCATCCTTATTCAGATCTGTCCAGCTTGCAGCAGTTACCGCACCGGGTTGCAGCAGAAAAGGATAATCCGATGTGATATCAGTAAATTTAAATTGGTCTTTCTGACTATCATTGCGAAGCAAATAAGAACGTGCTGCAGTTGGAAATGCCCCCGGAATGTACATACCTCCTACCCAGATATCCGGATCACCATCCTTATCAAAATCAGCTATTGTGAGTCCCTGTTTGGGAGACAACATAGACGGAAGTGCATTCGTCGTTTTCTGAAATCCGCCTTTACCATCGTTGATGTAAATACGATCCTGGTATTCGGGTGAACCTACCCCATATTCATTTCCTCCACTCACTACATAAAGATCCATATCACCGTCTCCATCCGCATCAAAAAAAGCGGCCTGTACATCTTCAAAGTCCTGATCCTGCGACCAGGGTCCAGTGATGAGTTCAAATTTTGAATTTGGCTTTTGCAAATACAAAACAGCAGACTGTCCAATTGGAGCACCAATAAAAACATCGTCTAACCCATCTCCGTTTACATCGGCACTGGCCAATGCCGGCCCCATTCTTGATAACATGTAGGGGAGCAGAGTTTCGTCTTTAAAGTCAATGAAATCATTTTCTTTATGTTTGAAAGAAAGCCTGGATGAACTACTGATATCTTCCATCCACTTTTTTGAGGGCAGGAAAATAGCCGCAGCTTGTTTTACAGAAGCATCAGGAATAGCAATTGAATGAAGTTTATTTAATTCAGGTTTCGGGTGCAAGGTGACCTGCCGATCGGGCCATTGGATTTTTAAGGTATCAATTATTGTATTCTGTGGTACACCAAAAATGAGTCGATAGGATTGGGAGGACTGATACCCGCGAACCGGAAACAATTCCTGCAACTGGCGAATCCCATCGGAACAAATCAATTCAACCTTCGAACCAATAGCAAATAAATTCTGCTTATTACCCTTTAATTCAAGAGCAATAAAATTCGCTTTTCCTGCCAGTCTTGTTGTATTCTCAAAAAGCTGAACCGGATCATTATTATTGACAACCACCAGATCAAGGTCACCATCATTATCAAGATCTGCATACACTGCTGCATTGGAAATTGCAGGTTCCTTCATACCCCATTCAGAACTCTTATTGGTGAACGTTAAATCGCCGTTGTTTCTGAAAAGATAATTATTGAGTTTATTGGAGGGCATTTTTTGTACAAGTGCATGGGTCTGAAATTTCTGGTGACCGTTTTTTGCTGCTTCAACTCTTGCATCGGCCACTGTATATTTCATGAAATCCATATCAGTATAATCACGCAAATATCCATTGGTTACAAAGGCATCTTTCCATCCGTCCAGATCAAAATCAGCGAATAAACCCGACCAGCTCCAATCGGTATTCGATAATCCCGCCAACTGTCCAATTTCAGAAAAGCGCAGGTTACCATGTTGATCAATTCCCTGATTTAATTGCAACATATTGCGCATTTGCTGTTTGTAGTAACCACTATCCCAGAGGAGATGATACTGATCGTACTCATCAGGGCCCTTAAGCATTTTCTGCCGGTGATTATCCTCCGGTAGCATATCAAGTGTAAACACATCAAGCCAGCCATCATTGTTGATATCAGCAATATCGGCACCCATGGAATACTTGGAGATATGCGACATGGATTTTTCCACCTGCTCCGAAAAGGTTCCGTTCTTTTTGTTGATATAAAGGCAATCTTTTTCGGTATAGTCACTAGTTGTGTAAAGATCAGGCCATCCATCATTATTCAAATCACTAACGGTAACACTTAGCCCAAAATTCAATGCATGATTGATAATACCCGCTTTCAGCGTAATATCTTCATAGCTGGCAATTCCATTTTCAATACCATTGTTTCTAAAAAATCGATTTCCAAAAGCATAGTTTGGTGTCGATCGAATTTTTCTTGTATTCAAAAATGGATTGTAGGTATGATTGGAATGATTCAGCAGGAACATATCCAGATCGCCGTCCAGATCGTAATCAAAAAAAACGGACTGTGTGGATTGTGTACCGGGTGCATCAAGTCCGAATTCAACAGCTCTTTCGCGAAAGGTCGGTTTTCCATTTTTAACCCCTTCATTGATGAACAATTCATTTCTTAATTGAAGGGAGTCGTCATATTTTCCAGAATGGCAGACATAAATATCCATCCAGCCATCACCGTTTACATCCGCTACACTTACACCGGTAGACCAGGTTCCATTTCCTGCAACACCTGCTGTTGAGGTGATGTCTTCAAATTGAAGTCCGCCTTTATTCAGAAAGAGTTTATTGGGAACCAGGTTGCCGGAGAAAAAAAGATCTTCCAGGCCATCCCGGTTAAAGTCACCCACTCCTACACCTGAACCATTGTACAAATATTCATAGCGGAAGACATGCAGGCTATCGGTTTCGGTAATTGTATTGATGAATTGTAATCCACTTTTTTGGGGATCCAATTGTTTGAAAAGCGGTTGCCCTGATTGGGCATAGGAGTTGGCTACAGTCACCAGGAGACAGTAAAAAATAAGCAGCTTTAAGTGAAATATAAAACGCACGAGATTATGATTAGTCAAGTTTAATTTTTTCATCTCCTTGTTTGTAGGGAGTGAAGATCATCATCAGTGTCATCATTTCATCGGTGGTTTTCATATCGCCCTTAGAGAAAATTGTTTTAGGCGGACTGTTTGGATTGAAAGGATTATCGGCAGTGTTATCGTATTCGCATTCCAGCCGAACCACTGAACCTTTCGGAATTTTAACCGGTGAGCGGAACTGATAAATTTCCTGCCATCGAAAATCCCAGTTGGGAATATTTACCAGACGGATGGTATCGCCTCCGGTAGTTAGTGCATAGGCTTTAAATGATTTACCAATGAGGTGCATGTGAGGCCAAACATGCAGCAGTGATTGATCTTCACTGGGGTTGGTAACCTCGAGTGTGAATTTTTGTTTCTCGTTGGCCTTGATATAAAAGATGGGTTCGATTTGTCGTTCACCGATACCGCCGGATCCGAAACTCACCACTTTAACCGGACGTTTAACGGGTGTCTTTTTAAAGAAGAGATTGACACCACCTTTAAAAAGTTCATCAACAGCAATTGGACTAAAATGAACAGTCATAAGGATTACGCCACGTTTAGGAAGAACCCATCCAAAATCCTGCGGATAGGCTTCGTAACGGGCACCGGGGATCCAACCGCCATAGTAGGTAATGGATCGGCGGTAGGGCTGATACTGGTCAAATTTCCTGCGATCGTCGAAAGTGAGATTAATCAGTTTATGTGATTTATAGAGATCTATTTTTTCATCTGGTACAGAATGAATGGCGTAATTCACATGGTGTACCAATGATTTATTATTGGCTACAAATTCGATGGCTTCTATATTGAAGGAGTCGCTTAATTCAAAGGGAAGTTTGAAAATGACAAACTGTTCCACATTACCACCTATCACCTGGAAACTGTCTTCTATTTGAAGGGTAAGATCCGGTTTGCGATGGTAAGCGGTGCCGGGAATTACTGGCTGGGATGTTGTCTTGTTGTTTTTTGATGATTTGCCCTGGGGAGCACCATTATCGACCCAGCTAACAATTTTGGAAATATCGGTTGTTGAAAGAGAGCGGTCATTGGCAAAATGTACATAACTGTTATCCGCTTTCCAGGGTGGCATATAGCCGCTTTGAACTACTTCCTTAACGAATTTGGAACGTTTGGCAACATCCTGATAAGAGGTAAGTGTAAAGGGTCCTGCTTCACCGGGTTTATGGCAGGGAGTACAGTTGAGGGTAATAATAGGTTCAATGTCATCTGTCCAGGTATAGGATTGTGCATGAACAGAACTATTTAAAAGCAACAAAAAGGTAAAAGCAGCAAGTGCGTTCTTAAACATATTCATAGCAGCATTAAAATTCGTTAATCAGGCAGCCAACGGGTTGGTTTATTTTTTGCGTTACAGGAATTCCTTCCTGTGTTTGCTTTATGGCATCTCTCAGGTATTCTCTGGAAGCTTTGGTTCTTTTTTTTCCAAGGTCAACAGCCCAATCATCTATTGCACCGCGGTAGATGAGAGAAGCCTTATTGGTCATTAAAACAACTTCCGGTGTAACAGTTGCTTCAACAGCTTTTACGGTGGCCATTTTTTCATCTATAACCAAGGGGAAACTGAGTTTATATTTTGAAGCAAACTGCCGGATTTCCTTTTTTGAAAAAGTTGCACCAGGAATGATTCCAACTACCTGGATTTGGTTTTGAAAATCAGTTGCAAGTTGTTGAATAACTACTGCATAATTTTTACTTAATGGACATTCCGGAGAAAGAAAAACCAGCAGGGTCCATTTGTTTTGCTGGAGGATGCCGGCATTGTACGGAATATTAACACCTTTAGCAGAAAATGCATTTAATGCGTCTTCGTCAAAGGGGCCAAGCAGTCCCTGTGCCTGCGTTGAAAACATGGAGGTCAACCATATAAACAGTAATCCCAAACTCATTTTCCTCATAACTCAAAGTACTAAAATTTAACGGACCAAGCTGCTCTAAAAGAATAAAACCCCGGATCCATTGGACCGGGGTTTTATATAGCGGAAAATCATTATTGTTTATCCCACCAAACACGACCAAAAGCATCGCCAGGACCGCTTCCGTATTCCGGATCGGAGCCCATTTGCTCGAATGCAGCCGCCTGGTTTTCAAACAACATACTTGTTGTTGGCAATGGCGATAATGATGCACGACGAGGCAAAGGAAGAACTGATCCATTTGATTTCAAATCAGACCATGCTAATACAGAAGTAGAATTTGGAAATCCAGTGCGTTTCCACCAAGCCCAAGCTTCCATTGGATTTCTATAGAAATCCAGATAAGCCTGAACAGCAATCAATTCTGTAGCTTTAGCCGGATCATACTTAACACCAACTGCTTCATAGTAGGCATTTTTCTCACCTGCTGTAACTTCTACATAATCAGGAACCTTTGCCAATTTAGCTTGCTGGTTGTACAAATCAATGGAAGCCATAACTCCATTCCTATACCAGGTTTCTGCATCGGACCCTGCTATTGAACGAGCTGCCAGATCAGCACGAATAAAACAATACTCTGCATAAGTCAACATTGGGAAGAAGGCAGATCCATCACCTGCTGTTCCGTAACTATGGTTCGGAGTAAATATTCTATGTTGTAATTCAGAGAAAGAACTGTCTTCCTGATAAAGAGCTGCATTGGCTGGAATTTTAGCATCATCCGGACTTGTCCAACTTCCAACATAAGCTTCGTCTTTGTTAGGACGAAAGAAAATACGAAGTCTGGGGTCATCTTTCGCATTCATAAAGTCAACCACAGGTTTACCAGCAAGAAAACCACTGGGGTTCCAGTTACCAGTTGCATTCGCATAAGAAGGGCCGGTTTTTAACATCCAGGAATCTCCAATGGATGACATCTGATCCGGCTCAGCATATACTTCATTTGCAATGGTCGCAAGTTTAGTTGGATTACGTTTCATTAATCGTAAACCAACTTTAAGACGCAATGCATTTCCCGTTTTAATCCAATTGGTAATATTGCCATTGAAGAAGGGATCATTGTTTCCAACTGCAACCTGGTTGCTAGTGTTGGACTTCAATGAAGCAACAGCCGCTTTAACCATGTTATCAACCTGATCAAAAATCTGCTCCTGGGTATCAAATGTTGGAGTCAGTGTACCACCGTAACGGGCCTGGAAAGCTTCAGAAAAAGGAATACTTCCGTTTATATCACTTGTATAAAATGCATAATATGCTAGAAGTATTTCAGATACAGCTTTAATCTGAGCATAGTTTCCCTGTTCCTCTGCAGGTTTGCTTTCAATTATTTTAACAGCATCAATTAAGGCATTTCCTACATTGCCGTAAAAATTACCATATCTGTAATTAAACTGAGCACTTGGCAAGTTAAAATTAGCACCATTTCCAGCAGATGGAGTCGTGTACTGCAGCCAGTAGTTCAGTTTTCTATACACATCATAATAATATTCAAAATCATTCTGAGTTGCGATAGACGCTTTCAGAAACTGGTCTTGGGGATTGACATCGTAGAGTGTATTTGGAGCAATATTTGCATCTACGAATTCCTCCTTTTTACAGGACGAAGCCAAAACCGTTGCACCCAAAAACAGACCTACCGATATATTTTTTAAATTTTTCATTTTCTTTTAAAAGTTTAGATTAAAACTTTAGAAGGTAGCATTGATATTGAAACCAAGGCTTCTAACCCATGGATAACCACCATATTCTGCAAATGCAGCTGCTCTGTTACTGTAAATACCTTCGGGGTTAATGCCATCTTTTGTAGTTGTATGAAGGTATCCGAGGTTACGTCCAGTAATAGCAACTCTCAAGGAATTCATTTTAACTTTATTAACCAAAGTCCTTGGAAGATTATATCCAACTGATACTTCTCTTACTGCTACCCATGAGTTTTCAAACACAGAATATTCACGAATTCCCGATGCCCACTGAGAAAGGTTTTCATAGTAAGCATAGGCAGGTATTGGCTGCAATAAACCTTGCTTAATTGCTTCATCATAAGTCATACCACCCAAATCAACAACCTGACCAGATGAATTTGTTGCAGTAATTCCATCATTCAATACACCATCAGGAATAATACCATCATTCCTCGTAACACCATTACCATCTACATAACTAACACCTCCTGAGGCCTGATCGCGTCCGAAAAGTGAATTTTTCAAGGAGCCATTTGCTGAACCGTATTGGTGTGTAGCAGAAGCCATCAATCCGCCAATTTTTGCATCTAGTTGAACGTTGAATACAAAATTTTTATAATTCACTGTTTGTACAGTACTCGCAAGGAATTTTTCCATAATACTTCCAAGTACTTTTCTTGTTCCATCATAATCCTGTTGACGCATGAATGTATAATAGCCACCAGTAGAACCAAAACTAGGTGAACCAATTACTCTTTTACCATTGGATGGATGATCAACTAAATTACCATTCGCATCTTTCTTCTGATATGTTGCAAAAGAAAAACCGGTTTCTACTGTTCCATAGTCTCCACCGGCAACAGCTTTAGCAACCACATCAGCGCCAAATGCGAGTTCAAGATCTAAAGATGTTACACCTGGACCAATTGAGATAATTTTATTCCTGTTTCTTGTAAACGTAAATGTGGAATTCCAGGTAAGATCTTTTCTCTTAATTGGAGTTGCTGTCAACAAAATTTCAATACCCTGGTTTTGAACTTCTCCTCCGTTTACTGCTCTGGAACTGATTCCACTTTCGGAAGGAGCAGCCAAATTAAAGATCTGATTGTAGGTATTTTTGCGATACCATGCGACATCCAATCCAAGCCTGTTATTGAAAAATCTTACATCAGCACCAAATTCTAACTCTCTTGTTAACTGATTCTTAAGATTTAGATTTCCCAATGTATTTCCATCAAATCCATATACAGATTGATTTCCATTGGAAGCATTATTGAATGTTCCGACCAAGCCATAATATCCCGTACGGTTGGTATATTGAGGATCTGCATCAAGTCCAGTCCATGAGATTGCCCCTCTTAACTTACCAAAAGATAATGCTGAGAAGTTTTTAACTGCTGGCGTTTCAGAGAAAACCCAAGCAAGTCCAACACTTGGATAAAAATAAGAATGATCTCCAGTTCCGTCGCGGTAAGTTAATGTGGAAGACCAATCGTTACGAGCACTGAAGTTCAAAATTAATTGATCTCTCCAAGTTAGATCACCATATGCATAAAGTGCATCAGTCCTTCTTCCTGCAGCAGGATTCGCAGAAGTCTGTGCCGGATTAATGGAATTGTTAATTGCAAACAATCCGGGAATTTTCAATCCACCACTTGTGAAAGAGTTATTGTACATACCACCAATATTGCGGAATGTTTCACCACCTACGGAGAATGATGTACTAAAATCAGTGGAAAGTTCTTTCTGACCATTTAACAAACCCTGAATACGGAAGGTCTGCCAGTTATTCTGTGCTATCTCATATGCACCTCCTGCAAAACCAACACCACTACCTAATTGTTTTCTTTCATAAAAATCTGTATAGTAATTAGTGTTTGTCCTAACAACTGCATTTAACCATGAATTCAGTTTGATATTCAGATCGATATTAGCAAGAATGTTATTTTCTGTCCTTTGGCGATTATCTTCATATAAACCAAAAAATAATGAACCAAGGCGATATGGATCATTCAGATTGGCATTCTGACTTCCTAAATAACCTCCGGCAGTTTCATTAATATAATTATTTGCATAATAACCTATATCAACATGCCTTGGCATATAATAAGTAAATGCAAAAAGCGGATTGTTCCTACTACCCTGCCGAATTGGATTTTTTGATTTTGTATTCGTATAATTCACACTTGCATCTAATGATATTGCATTAGATACTTTGTGCGTTGCCCTAAACGTAAAACTATTCCTTTTCAGGTCGTTATTAGGCATAATACTATTGTTGAATAAGTTACTATAAGATAACCGGAATGTAGTTTTTTCATTTCCACCTTCAACAGCTACATTGGTATTGATAAACTTACCCGTTTGGAAATAATCCAATGGATCATTTGCCTGGTACTTTATCATTCTTCCATCAGCTTCTTTAACCATCTGACCATCAAATTTGGGCCCGAAGGAATAACCTCCTGAGAAATATGCCGCATTTGCAATATCTATCAAGCGGTTACCATCCGCATCCGTTTCGAAAGTTGGATAAATACCACCACCATACTGATCTTGTAAATCAACCAGTCGGTAAGCCTTATCAAATGATTCTGTATGTGAGAAACTCAATCCAAGTCCTTTCTTTGCAGAACCTTTTTTTGTTGTGATTAACAATACTCCATTTTGAGCTTTCGAACCATACAATGCGCTTGCAGCAGCTCCTTTTAAAACAGTAACACTTTCGTAATCGTCGGGGTTAAGGTTTTTCATGATATTTCCGAAGTCCGGATTTTCTCCCCAGGAATCATTTCCTGTTGTTCCAGGTTCAATTAGAATACCATCCAATACTACTAACGGTTGAGTATTGTTTGTTGAGAAAGATGAGTTACCTCGAATACGAATTCTTGAACTTGATTGCGGTCCACTGGCTCCCTGATTGATCATTACACCTGCAACTTTACCCTGAAGCGCATTAACCACGTTGGCATTATTTGCACGCACAATTTCATCGCCCTTGATTTCTGTAACCGAATAAGCCAGTTTACGTGTTTGCTTTTTAACACCAAATCCGGTAACAACCACTTCATCCAGGCTTTTGTCATCCTTTTGCAGGACAACCCTCAATTCAGTTAAACCGGCTGTACCTACTTCCTTTGACAAATAACCGACAGCACTAAATACGAGAGTTGCGTCATTTGTCAGACTGATCAGGAAACCACCCTGGCCATCAGATGCCCCACCAGTCCGGGTTCCCTTAATTACAAATGTGGCACCCGAAATCGGAGTACCCTGTTCGTCAAGAACGGTACCTGTTACCGTTCTCTTTTGCTGAGCGAAGGCGTATGCCGAGAATACGCTCAGGAATAATAGCAAAAGCATTCGAACCGTTGTTCTTTTCATTGCAGTTGAGTTTATGATTAATTATAAATTCCGAAGGTTTGTGGCTGGATATTTCCCGGACGTTTGGATTTTTTGTGTACTTCCCGGTCGTAATGTTCCATTACAAGGGCAGCAGCACCATAGAGTTCATCTTTAATTCCCACGGAGGAAATTTCAATGGCCGTGTGTTCAGCCAATCGGGGTATGGAATGTTCATTGATCGCCTGTTGAATTGGAGCACTCCACAATTTGCCGGCAGCTGCTCCCCTCCCACTCAGGATAATCAGTTCGGGATTCAGGATATGGATTAAAATAGCGAGTCCTCTTCCTATATTATAGCCTATTTCAGAAATCAATTCGATACAGAATTTATCACCCTTTAAAGCCATGCGGATGATTGCATTACAGGCTTCTTCCGGATTAGAAACGGTGATGGCAGGCAGATTGGTAATCTTCCCCTGCTCAATCCCTTTGATGGCATTTTCCACCAACACCAATAACGATGCCTCCGTTTCCAGGCATCCGGTTTTTCCACAGCTGCATAATTTATTGCTGCTGAAAATGGGAATATGACTGAACTCACCGGCAAAACCATTATTGCCCCGGAATAATTCACCGTTCAATACCATTCCCAACCCAATTCCCCAGCTGATATTCACGACCATTACATTCCGCTTATCTCTGGCTGCTCCAAAACGATATTCGGCCAAAGCCACCAGGCTGGAATCGTTATCGATGAAAACCGGTAAATGCAAACGATCCTGCAACAATGTTTGCAGGCTCTCATTTTCAGAGCGGAAAAATGAATAGTTGATTCCTTTCTCCAGATCAATAAATCCGGGCATTCCAATACCAATGCCTATAATCCCTGATAACTCCAGACCTGATGCCTGAATATGTTTTTCTATCAGATTACACAGAATGCTCAGTGCTTCCGGTTCATTTCCCAAATTCAGTTCATGCCGCTCAATAGGCGTCACAAACGCATGATCCATGGTAAGAATCCCTATTCTGGTAAATAACTGGTCCATTGCTACTGATACGATATAACCAAAGTTTTTATCCAGTGAATACAACATCGGACGCCGCCCACCTTTTGAAGGAGCAAATCCTAATTCCACTACATCCCCCGAGCTCTTCATCTCACTCAACAGCTTGTTGGTGACCGGTAAACTGCGATGAATCCGCTCGGATAAATCCGTGCCGGATAGCTTTTTGCCGAAATAAAGCTGTTTAATTATCCTTCTCTTTATCGAACTCATGCAGTCGTTACTTATACCTAAAAAATCAGAGCCTTAACCGAATTTTTAACAAATTAGGAATACTTATTTAAATATTAACAAAAGCATATCGAAATTTTAATAATTCTTGTCTAGTTATTTTATATTTCCTGATTCTTAACCAAACAATACTAAAAATTACCCCTAGAGCTAGAGGAAATTGCAGAAGCTGGACTTTAATCAAAAGCCTGCTATGAAAATGACGGGAGATTTGTTATCGCCGACGACGTGATTCTATAATTCCGGCGAAGAAGACAAAGAGTGCGGCAAACAACAGCAGCACCAGCAGTTTTTTCCAAATAGTCAGGATAGAAGCATCCCGAAGAAAAAGATCATTGATGGAATCCAGTGCCCAATACAGAGGGGAAAGTTGAGCAAGCTCCTGTAATCCGGCGGGCAGGATTTCAACCGGAACCCAGATTCCGCCAATGGCTGATAATATTACTATAGAAATAGCACCAAAGGGTAGTGCCTGATTGGGCGTTTGAAAAACGGTGCCAATTAAAACTCCATAGGCAGTTGCTGTAGTGGCCACTACCATTACCGTTGCCAGGATACTTCCATAAGCCGTTCCAATTTGAAGAGCGGGCAATCCCAGTAAAGGCATTAAAAAAGACCCGGCGGCCAGCATCACAAAAAATTGCAGTACGCCCAACACAACATAAAAACCCAATTTCCCGAGCAATATATGGAAATAGGAACCCGGTATCATTTTGATCCGCATCAGGCTGCCGTCTTCGCGTTCCCGAATAGCATTTCCTGCAATCGGGATTATTATAAAAAACAAACCAAACAAGGCCCAGGCCGGAACATTGTGCTGAACAGAATTGGTATTCAGGTTCACCCCCTTTTTCTTACCGGCAGTTTCTTCTTTTATGCTTACTGCGTTTAATTTCTCCTGCAGATTGAGTTTAGATAAATTGGAACTGTCCGTTGCCTGTTCTTCCACTCTGTCTTCCAGTCGCGCTAAAATAATTTCAGCCTGAACCCTGGTAACCTGTTTTTCCAGTACATTCAGTATGGAGAGTTTCATTGCCTGTTTGGTTACCGGATCAAACAGCACCTGCAGCTCAACTTTTCTGCTTTCGCGCTGCGGCAGTTTTCCGGGAGCACCCATTTTACTGCCCAATTCATTGGCAACCTGATTAGCACTATTGGCTACTTCAGCTGACACCCCTTCCGGTACAATCACGGCCATTTTATAGGTTCCTTTCTGCACCAGTTCTTTTACTTTTTGAGTGGTGAGCGGAGCACCATCTAATTCCCTTATTAATCGAAACTGAGGAATGGAATCAAATCCCTCTCCCAATTGACGGGCCATTTTACCACCATCCTCATCCACCCATAATAGTTCAAAGCGGATATCCTGGTATTCCCTAAAAGGTGCATCCTGAATCATGGCCATCAAAACTGTTAGCGCCAGCGGCATCAGAAACAACAGCGCCATCCCTGCCAGATCTTTGGCAAATAACCTGCTCTCATTTATAAAAGTGGCGATGATTTTTCTCATATCAATCCCGAAGACTGCTTCCTGTTAATTGTAAAAATACCTGCTCCAAACTTCCTGCCTGTTGTTGCTGCATCAACTCCTTTGGTCTTCCCTGGATAATCAGTTGGCCATGGTCAATTATGGCGATTTCATCACATAATTGCTGGGCTTCTTCCAGTAAATGGGAAGTATAAACAATTCCATGTCCCATTTGATGGTATTCCTGGAGAAACTGCAGGATCATATTCCGTGATTGAACATCCACTCCGGCAGTGGGCTCATCAAGGATCAATAATTCCGGTTCATGCAACAACGAAGCGATAATATTGGCTCTTCTTTTCATTCCGCCTGAATAATAACGGATTGCCTTCTGCGCGCTTTTTTCCAATCCAAAAATTTGCAAATAATGTGTTATGCGCGATTTTAACAGCGAGGATGGCAGGCCATATAATTTCCCGATATACTGAAGATTTTCAACAGCTGTAAGGGTAGGATATAATGCAATTGATTGTGGCACCACACCAATTCTCTTTTTAATTTCTTCTGCCTCTTTAACCACATCGAGTCCAAGCAAACTGGCATTCCCTGCATCGGCTTTCACCAGTCCGCATAATATCGAAATAGTGGTCGTTTTACCGGCACCGTTGGGTCCCAGCAGACCGGCTATGCAGGTAGTTGAAAAAGAGAGTGAAAGTCCACTTAAAGATGGCTCCACCGCATTCTTATAGGTTTTATCCAGCTGCTGAATTTGGAGCATGAACTAACTAAACCAGTGTTTTCAGATTGGTAAAAAATGTTTTCTCTCTTTCACCTAATTGAATCAGCATTTCACCTAATTCATCATAAGAGGAAAGATTACCTGTTCTTTCTTTCATAACTCTGGCAGCCGCAAATGCAAAACTTCGCCAGGCATCCCCAATGCCTGTCATTTCTTTTGAAGCTTCCAGTAATGCCGGATTATTCAGGTGCTGGGCGGCTTCCTGCAGGAAGGCTGCATATAGGAATCGAAATCCTCCCCCACCGGTACCGATTTCTTCCTGCATCCGGATAATATTCCCAATAAAGAGGGTTGCTTTGCGCGGTTCCAGTTTTATCGGATATTTTTTAATCTTTCTGCCCAGGAATTTAATGCCATGCACACCAAAAAAAGGTGGTGGCGGACTTAGCATAAACCAACAGGTTTTTTTTATTCCTCTTCTTATGGCACCGGGCAGATCGAACTCAGCTTTTGTTTGAACCGGGTAATACATTCGACCATTGGGAGCCGGAAAACCTTTGGCAAATCTGGCTTTCTCCAGGTCTGTTGCAGACAAACGGGTAACGGTTTCCATTACAGGATCACTAATCAGATATTCGCTCCCTTCCTTTCCATATGCAATCAGGTTATGCCCATTGAAATGAAAGCGATAAGCCGGAGGAAAATAGCTCAGATAAAAAACACTTGTTTGCATGCCAACCGGAAGTCCGGATGCCAGAGCCTGATCCAGTGCCTGCATTCCTTTTTCATTTTTGGAAAAGGTAACCACTTTCATTTTAACTCCCAGCTCCTTGCACACTCTTTTGAAGATATAGCCCGGCCAAATTCGAAAGGTTGTACCAGGAACACCGCTGACCTTAATAAATGGAAGATGCCCAAAAAAATAGCCTGCACCAATTCCGAATATGAGCGGTTCACTGAGTTCTATTCCGTAATGGCGAAGTAATCCCAGTGTAACCCCGCTTTCGCAATGGGCAGATTGCTTATGTTGAAAGTTATCAATTATCATGAGTTAATGGGGTGCATTTTTCACCCGTTGAATTGCTTCAGTTCTTCTACTGAAATATTAAAGACAGAAGCGTACCGTTGCAATTTTTTGGGAGACAGTTTTTTAAATCCGGCCGGAGTCAGGTGCTTTTTGACGAAAAATTTCCAACTGCCAACATAGTTGGACAAGGTTGGAAGATCCATCAGATTTTTTTCCATATAATAGGCAATCGGACTCAATTCACCATTTTTCACCCGTTGGAGTGTTTGGGTGATTTTTTCATCGATATCATCCCAGGCCTGACTCATAGCCAGGTTCTCCGCTTCCCATCCTTCGTATTGGGTGGTTTCGTATTCTCCCTGCTGATTGGTGACGTACAACACTTTTACCAGAGAGTTATCTTCTCCATGAATAATTTTCTTATCGTGTGGTACTTCTTCCTTTTTCATATTACACTACAGTAAAATGCGCATAGATATAGGTAAACCGGGCACTTTCCGGAATCATCACCAGTATTTTCTGTCCTTTTTTCAGTTGCCCTGAATTAAACAGTTCTTCCAGTATCAGATATGGAGAAACGCTTCCCACATTACCTACCCTGGTTAAATTGGTGAACCATTTTTCGGGTGGAAACAGCAGCCCTATTTTTGCTTGTTCATCCACAATTCGCTCCCTGAAATAATCGGAGGAGAGATGTGGTAAAAACCAATCGATTCCGTCCACGGAGAGTTTATGTTTTTCAAATGTTTCTTTCATGAACAATCCACCCATCGGTACAATTTTCACACCCAGTAAACGGGTATCCTGTTTGAATGAAAAGATACTCTGATTTCCCCATTCTTCGGGACGAAACTCCGGCCATCCGGTAAGCTGGCCATTCGGGCTGCGAACAGCACCTGAATACATACAGGTAGGCAATTCGTTGGCGTAGGATTTGATATCGATAAAATCAATGCGAAGAGAGATGCCTTCTTCATTCGGTTTATCCTCCAATAAGGCGGCACCCGCACCATCACTCAGCATCCAGCGCATGAAATCCTTTTCGAACGCAATCATTGGATTTGCTTCCAGTTCTTTCAGACGATCTGTTTCCATATCAAATTTTTCACCTCTCAGCCAGGTAGATACTTTTTCAGAAGCTCCGGAAACAGCCCGTTTGATATCCCCATTTTTAACAGAGAGATACGCATATTTCATTGCCTGAAAGCCAGAGGCACAGGAACTGCTTACGGATACTATTTCTGTAGGAGGACAGCCAAGTTCACCATGAACCATTGCAGTATGGCTTGGTAATAATTGTTCAGGTGACATCGTACCAAAAGTCAGCAGTTCGATATCATTTTTAGTAAATCGCTCATCCAGTAACCCTTCCACCGCTTTTGCTCCTAATGCTGCATTCGAATGCGTGCTATTTCCTTCCTTATCGATGGCATAATAGCGGCTTTGTATTTTATTGTTACTTAGAATTTTATGTTTAGCTCTTGAAGGTTTATCATCCACCAATCCCAGATATAATTCAATATCATCGTTGCTAACAGGGTCGTTCGGTAAATATTTCGCCAGCCTTGTAACAAACACATCTCCCATAAAAAAATCTGATTAGTATTATTCTGCAATATTACTTATTAATTATTCCACTTAAATCATATCCTTCTCATAGTCAATTCCTTTAAAATAGTTCACCTGCTTCCGGAAGGAACTTTGTTTGAAGAGACTGGCCATTTTAGCTGTAAATCCGGATATGGGAGATAAAACGAATATGCCCGTTAGGAGCAATCGTTTAAATAATAAGACTCTCGGGAGACGATCCGGGTTCCCTCTCTCCCCTTTCTGGCGAATAAATACGGCAAAGTTCCGGAATTGTTTAATGCCTCTTTTTTCTAATATGATGAGTGTGGGCTTTAATTCAATAGCCCCCTGCGCCAATAAAGCCGGCTGAAGGCTTTCCCATTGCTTCTGTTCGGCAGCTTTTTGAATAATCTGTCCAAAACGGGCAACATTTTTAATATCGGCTGTTTGCACTCCGGCCTCGGGAAGCCATCGGCTTGCTTCTTTACGACCGGTAAAGTTCCAGCGGATGATAGTTAGTAGAGAAATCAGGTTATGGTTGGTATCTGCCAGCACAATGGAACCGACCAGCCGTGCATTTAGTTGACGAAGACGAGCTTTTACCTTTTCCTGGGCATTCAACCACATATTGCGGGTTCCAAGTACGGTAATTACCGGTTTTCCCTCCAGCACTCTCGCATAGTCTGATTGTAAAAAACTGCTGGTTGGGATGGAAGGAGATAAAAACCAGGGTTGATATCCCAAAATAACCAAATCATAGTGTTTTTGGGGAATTTCAATTGGTTTCAGTGCCACCGGAATTTCCAGTACAGATTCCGGCATTGCATCAAAGAAAGTCTGACTGGTCCAGGGGAAAGAGAATTCAACCTGTGGTTTATATTCCACAGTAGTTATTTCAACATTTTCTCCCATTTTACTGACCAGGTTATCAAGTATCTGACCCAATTGGCCACTTTGTGAATAGTAGAGAACTAGAATACTGATTGCCATAAGTTGCAATATAAATCCTAACCGTTATTATTTCCTAATTATGCTATTTTTGACACCTCAAAAACCCTTGCATGGAAGATTTTAAGCGAATATTGAAATTACAGATTATTGAAGCCCTCAATTTGCAGGGGATGCAACCGGAAGAAATTGATGACAATGGTCCGCTTTTTGGTGAAGGATTGGGACTTGACAGCATCGATTCGCTCGAAATGATTGTATTGATGGAAAGAAATTATGGAATCAAGATTGAAGATCCCCGGGAAGGCCGGAAAATTTTCGAATCTATCACCACAATGGCAGAATATATTCAGGCCAACAGAAAAAAATAAGGCATGTCCTCCGTTTTCATCACCGGAATAGGCATTGTTTCCGCTTTGGGAATTGGTGTTAAAGCGCAAAGAGAAAAGCTGGTTGCAGGAATATCCGGGTTGAAATCCGCCTACTTTCTGAATAGTATTCATAAATCGGAATTCCCATTCGGGGAAGTTCCTTATACAACAGTAGATTTATTTTCTACCCTTTCAGACAAAGCAGAACTCCAACAAAGTCGGTTACAGGCACTTGGTGCATTGGCATTGGAAGAGTGCTTATCTTCCTGTAGTACTGCGAGCGGACCTTTTCGACAGGGACTAATTAACGCTACTACTGTTGGTGGCATGACCGATATAGAAGACCGCTATTTCGAGTTAATTCAACCCGGCATCGTGGATGAAGATTCCGATTGGGCTTCCGGATTGGATTGTGCAACCGGAACTGAGCACCTCGCCAGAAGGTTTGGCCTTACTGATTTTATGACAACCATCAGTACCGCCTGTTCTTCTTCCGCTAATGCCATACAATATGGTGCGCGATTATTGCAACAGGGCCATCTGGACAGAGTTGTATGTGGCGGAGTGGACAGTCTGACCCGGTTTACGGTGAATGGATTCAATAGTTTGAAAAACCTGGATAAAGAAAACTGCAAACCTTTCGATGCCAACAGAAACGGATTGAATCTGGGTGAAGGCGCGGCCTATCTTGCACTGGAGACGGAAAAAGGGCTTCAGCTAACTGGCAATCGGCCATTCGCTATCCTAAGTGGATATTCCAATTTTAATGAAGCCTTTCATCCAACCGCTCCTTCACCAGAAGGAGTTGGTGCCTTTGAAGCCATGAAGCGGGCCATTGAAAAATCAGGATTGGAACCCGCAGCTATATCCTATATCAATGCACATGGAACTGCCACGTTGAATAATGATGAATCAGAGGCGAGGGCAATTAAAAGATTATTTGGAGATTCCATTCCCCCTTTTAGTTCAACCAAGGTATACACCGGGCATACCCTCGCGGCAGCCGGCGCAATTGAAGCCGTATTTTCGGTACTCGGCTTACAGCATCAGGAAATTTATCCGGGTTTGAATTTTACGACACCTATTCCTGGTATTGAGTTGGTTCCTGCGAAGGAATATCAAAAAACAGTGCTTAACCATATTCTTAGTAACTCCTTTGGCTTTGGCGGCAATAATGCCAGTCTGTTATTCAGCAAATATGACTAGTCCCTTATATATCCGATCAGCCAGGGCCATTACTGCTCAGGATAGTTTCACTTCAACTGATTTATTGAAGGAAATCAGGTCTGTGACGGGCAATCGTTTTGTTTATATTGAGCCTAACTATCAACAGTATTTCAGCATCATGCAATTAAGGCGAATGAGCCGGCTTACGCGCATTGGTTTGGTTACGGCCATTGAATGTCTAAAAGATGCCGGGGTTTCACAACCGGAAGCAATTGTAACGGGAACGGGTAAGGGCAGTTTACATGATACGGAAAAATTCATGCATGCTATCCAAGAATTTCAGGAAGGCACCCTGAATCCATCTCCTTTTATTCAGTCTACCTATAATTCATTAAATGGATTAATCGGGCTACATCATCAGGTGAATTCTTACAATACAACCTACGTACACAGCGGTTTTTCGCTGGAACATGCGATGATTGACACAGCTCTGTTATTTGGTGATAATACTATTCGAAATGCATTGATTGGCGCTTTTGAAGAAATGACTGACGAACATTATATCATAAAAGAGAAACTTGGATTCTGGGAAAATGGGGTAGTTTCTGGAGAAGGCTGTTTTTTCTTTTTTGCAGAGAAAGAAAATGATGGTTCAGCTTTGGCAATTCATGATATAAAACTCATGTTTGAGCCTGGTGTGGATCAAATCCGTTTGGGAGTGGAGGACTTGCTTGCCTCCCATCAATTGGACTTGGATGATATAGATGTATTTATTTCCGGCAGAAACAATGACACACGCTATGATTATTACTATGATTTAATTGGAGATCTGCTGCCTTTATCGACTCATCATCTGCATTTCAAACATCTCTCCGGAGAATTTGATACGGCCTCGGGCTTTGGGATCTGGGCTGCTACAAAAATGGCTGAAATGAAGCGGATTTTTCCATCCCTATTATTGAAAGAGGGAACCCGGGACAATATAAAACATATCCTTTTTTACAATCAGTATTATGGGAAGCAGCATGTGATGTATTTAATGAAAACAACTGCATAAAAAAAGCTGCTCACGTTTTGTGAACAGCTCTTTTATATAAACTTAGTTTCTGATTAGTTGATTTCAACATCAGCACCAGCTTCTTTCAGCTTGTTAGCGATATCTTCAGCTTCTGCTTTAGATACACCTTCTTTAATAGCTTTAGGAGCTCCGTCAACCAGTTCTTTTGCTTCTTTCAGTCCAAGACCAGTCAGGTCTTTTACTATTTTAACTACGTTCAGTTTTGAAGCACCACCGCTTTTCAGGATTACGTTGAAAGCTGTTTTCTCTTCAGCTGCAGCGGCACCAGGACCTTCAGCAGCTACTACTACTGCAGCAGCAGCAGGTTCGATACCATATTCAGATTTAAGGAAATCAGCCAGTTCCTGTACTTCTTTTACAGTAAGGCCAACCAGTTGTTCGGCTAAAGATTTTACGTCTGCCATTTGTTTAGATTTTTACCGTCTTCACAGCCTGTATGCTCCGACGGCGGTTTTAAAAAAATTCTAATGCACCCCTCAGGCAGGGGAATATTGTTTGGGATTACTCAGCAGGAGCAGCTTCCACCGGAGCTGCAGCTGTTTCGCCACCTTCTTTGTTTGCTTTTTCCAACAGAGCAGCAATAACGCGCTGTGCAGGAGATTGAAGAAGACCAATAACTTCACCAATAAGTTCATTTTTGGTTTTGATTTTGGTCAGTGCTTTCAGTTGGTCGTCGCCAACATAAATATCACCATTAATGAAAGCTGCTTTCAGAACCGGACGCTCGCCTTTAGCTTCTGCGCGGAATGCGGAGATAATCAAAGCGGGATCTTTTGGGTTTTCTGAAAACATCAGGGCCGTTACATTATTCAATGCATCATAAACACCGCTGTATTTTTCAGCATCCAGAGATTCCAGTGCTTTTTTGATCAGGGTATTTTTGGCCACTTTCATCTCTACCTGCTTATCGAAGCATACGCTGCGAAGTTTGGTAACCTGTGCAACAGTCAGGCTTTCTGTATCAGTGATATAGAAGTTATTATATTGTTCGAACTTGCCTTTCAGCAGTTCAATCACTTCTTGTTTTTGTTCTTTAGTCATACCGCAAAAATTTATTTCAACCCTTTACAGGTGAACGGTTTTTGAATTAGTGAATAAATGTTTTGGTATCAATGGTAATACCAGGGCTCATGGTACTGGCCATGCTAACACCTTTCAGATAGGTTCCTTTAGCGGTAGCAGGTTTCAGTTTGATAATTGCACTGATCAGTTCCTGACTGTTTTCAGCAATTTTATCCGGACCAAAACTAACACGACCGATAGAGGCGTGAACGATACCGGCTTTATCCACTTTAAATGCGATTTTACCACCCTTTACTTCGTTTACAGCAGATGCAACATCATTTGTAACGGTACCTGTTTTAGGGTTTGGCATCAGGTTACGTGGTCCGAGGATTTTACCCAGTTTACCAATTTTAGGCATTACGGAAGGAGTAGCGATGATTACATCGATATCTGTCCAGCCACTTTCAATTTTCTGAATAAATTCATCCAGACCAACATGGTCTGCACCTGCATTCTTTGCAGCCTCTTCTTTATCGGGCGTACAAAGAACCAAAACGCGTTTTGTTTTACCTGTTCCATGAGGGAGGGTAACTGTTCCGCGTACTGCCTGATCCGCTTTTTTAGGATCCACACCCAAACGGATATGCAGATCTACAGAAGCATCAAACTTTGCGATATTAACTTCTTTCACCAGAGAAGAAGCTTCTTTCAGTGAATAAATTTTATTAGAATCAACCTTGGGGTTAACTGCTTTTCTTTTTTTAGTGATAGCCATTGCTCAAAAGTTTTTGTGTTTCACAATTAATTTTCCCATGGAGCAACACCATCAACAGTGATACCCATGCTACGTGCTGTACCGGCTACCATTTTCATGGCACTTTCCACGGTGAAGCAGTTCAGGTCAGGCATTTTATCCTTTGCGATTGCTTCTACCTGGGCCCAGGTAACTTTTCCAACTTTTGAACGATTGGGTTCTTTGGAACCACTTTGCAGCTTGGCAGCTTCCAGCAGTTGAACCGATGCGGGAGGGGTTTTAATAACGAAGTCGAAGGACTTGTCAGAGTACACTGTGATCAACACAGGGAGTACTTTACCCATTTTATCTTGGGTTCTTGCATTAAACTGCTTACAGAACTCCATGATGTTCAGACCTTTAGAACCGAGGGCTGGACCAATGGGGGGTGCAGGGTTGGCTTGTCCGCCTTTACACTGCAGCTTTACGAAACCAGTGATTTCTTTTGCCATGTTAAACTTTTTTTTGGTGTTAGCGTCCGCCTTCGCTGAAGCTAGGGCAGACTCCCAAATCCAATTCGAAAAAGAACTATTCTTGGGGACGCGAAGGTAGGCACAAATTTTCTAATAAACAAAAAAGTGCGTCCTGGGGCGCACTTTCAGATATTATTTTATCCTAATCAGGAAAGTTTTTCCACCTGCATGTAGTTGAGTTCTACCGGAGTTGAACGCCCGAAGATTTTTACTGTCACTTTCAGCTTTTTCTTCTCATCATTTACTTCTTCAATGATACCATTGAAATCGTTAAACGGTCCTTCAATAATCTTGATGGTTTCACCAACGATAAATGGTTCGCTCATGCTCATACCGCCGGCTTCACTCATCTCGTCCATCTTACCCAGCATTTTATTCACTTCTGCTTTACGAAGGGCAATAGGATTGTCCTTCCCAAGGAAATGAATCACATTGCTGGTATTTTTGATGGTGTCGCGAAGATCGTCACCTAATTTTCCTTCAACTATTTCGATCATTACATAACCGGGATAATAGTTCCGCTCACGCATCACTTTTTTCCCGTTTTGTACCTTATAAACTTTCTCCACTGGAAGGAAAACCTGTTTAACCACTTCACTCCATCCACCGCGACTGATTTCCTTATCCAGGTATTCCTTCACTTTACGCTCTTTGCCGCTTACGACACGCAGAACATACCATTTAGTCTCCTGTTGGTTTACAATAGTTTCTTCCATTATGCAAAGAATGAATAGATCATTTTCAATAAAGAATTAGAGGCAAAGTCCATTAACCAGATTACCAGGGTAATAAGGATAGTAGCCACTAATACAATCAGGGTGGATTGCTGCAGCTGTCCCCAGGTTGGCCAGGTCACTTTTTCCATCAGCTCTTTGTAGGACTCGCCGAAATAGGTCGTTACTTTATTCATGCTACAAGATTACGTTTTTACAATCAATCACAGAAACAAAAGAACTCAACAGGTTGTGTCCTATTGAGCTTTTTTGCAAGTTACTGATTTTCCATCAAGTGGCACGGGCAACAGGATTCGAACCCGTATCAAAGGTTTTGGAGACCTCTATTCTACCATTGAACTATGCCCGTGTACGAAAGTCAAAAGTAAAGAGTAAAAAGTAAAAAGTGTTCAATTCCAAGCGTTCACATCAAATAAGATCAGTCTTCAGAGCAAAATTAGCAAGTGCAATACAATCACTCAGAAAAAAGACAAACGGCCAGAGCAGACACAAAAAACTTTAACCTCGAACTCAAAAGTAAATATTAATAGGTAAAAAATGGTCCCTTAGTTCGGGTAAACCTCGCAAAGGGACCATTTCAACTTTATACGTTGACTATCAACTTATTTAATGATCTCAGTCACCTGACCAGCACCTACGGTACGGCCACCTTCGCGGATAGCGAATTTCAGACCTTTCTCCATCGCGATGGGTTGGATCAGGGTAACTTTCAGGTTGGTGTTATCACCAGGCATCACCATTTCAGTTCCTTCAGCCAGCGTACATTCGCCAGTTACATCCGTTGTACGGAAGTAGAACTGAGGACGGTACTTGTTGAAGAACGGAGTGTGACGTCCACCTTCTTCTTTGCTCAGTACATACACTTCACCACGGAACTCCGTGTGAGGAGTGATAGAACCAGGCTTACAGATAACCATACCACGACGGATATCTTTCTTTTCAATACCACGGAGGAGCAGACCGGCATTATCACCAGCTTCACCCTCATCGAGGAGTTTTTTGAACATTTCAACACCGGTTACAGTAGAAGTCATTGGTTTTTCCATCAGACCAACGATTTCAACACCTTCACCCACTTTGATACGACCACGCTCGATACGACCGGTAGCAACAGTACCACGACCAGTGATAGAGAATACGTCTTCCACAGACATCAGGAATGGCATATCAACCGGACGAGGAGGAAGCGGAATGTAGCTGTCTACAGCATCCATCAGTTCGTCGATTTTTGCAACCCATTTGTCTTCACCAGCCAGCGCGCCAGTTGCAGAACCCTGAATGATTGGGGTATTGTCACCGTCAAAGCCATAAGAGCTCAGCAGGTCACGAATTTCCATTTCAACCAGTTCCAACAGTTCAGCGTCGTCAACCAGGTCAACTTTATTCATGAACACAACAATCTTAGGAACGCCAACCTGACGAGCCAAAAGGATGTGTTCTTTCGTTTGAGGCATTGGACCATCGGTAGCAGCCACAACCAGGATGGCACCGTCCATCTGAGCAGCACCAGTAATCATGTTCTTCACATAGTCAGCGTGACCAGGACAGTCAACGTGAGCATAGTGACGGTTTGCTGTCTGATATTCAACGTGTGCAGTATTGATGGTGATACCACGCTCTTTTTCTTCCGGAGCTCCATCAATTTCATCATACTTCTTCGCTGTCGCCAAACCTTTGCTAGCAAGAATGCTGGTAATAGCGGCAGTCAAAGTGGTTTTACCGTGGTCAACGTGGCCAATAGTACCTACGTTAACGTGGGGCTTTTCCCTCTTAAAGGTCTCTTTTGCCATTTTATTTGTTTTTAAGTTGTGGTTTTTAATTAATCCACCCTCCTTTCGGAGGCATCCTATAAATAAAGGTGCAACTGCACCTGTTTTCAAGAACTACCAGCTCTGTTCACATTTTCCTGCGTTCCATACCGGTTGGCTCTGTGGAGCCGTTAGTGAGAATCGAACTCACGACCTCTTCCCTACCAAGGAAGTGCTCTACCCCTGAGCTACAACGGCGGAAAGAAAAGAGCGGAAGACGAGTCTCGAACTCGCAACCTATAGCTTGGAAGGCTATCGCTCTACCAATTGAGCTACTTCCGCTTATTTTTTCAGACCCGGCCTGAAAAAAAATCATTCCAATGAAAAGAACTACACTCATTCAATTTTGTCATCTAATGAGTAACGTGGGCAGGAGAGGATTCGAACCTCTGAAGTCGAAAGACAGCGGATTTACAGTCCGCCCCATTTGGCCGCTCTGGAACCTGCCCGTTTGAAAAAACAAGAGCCACTTGTCGGAATCGAACCAACGACCTACTGATTACAAATCAGTTGCTCTACCAGCTGAGCTAAAGTGGCGATTGAAATGCTTAAAAGAACTTCCCCTTTTTGTTTACGGGATGGCAAAGGTAAAAGAATTTGAGAAATACAAAAATTTTGAAATCATTTTTTTTAAAAAAACCATGAAGTCCATTAAATACTGGCTTTCAGGCAAAAAAAAAGACCTCCGGGGAGGTCTTTACTGCAATTTAACTTGCATAATGCTTTTCTTTTTTTCGTTTTATCTGGTTAACCAGGGAATCCAAAGCACTGTCAAAAGACTCTTCAAATGATTTGGAACTGGCTTTTACAAAGAAGTCGTGTTTAGGTACGTGAACTCTGATTTCTGCTACTTTGTCTTTGATCTGATGTACAACATTGTCTAATTTCAAAAAAACATCCACTTTGATGATTCGATCGTGGAAAGTGGAAAGCTTCTCCAGCTTGTTGGTTACATACTCCACTAACTTAATGTCTGCATCAAAATGTACAGTCTGAATGTTAACGTTCATAACATATCACGTTTAAAGTGAACAATAAATAAAGAACTTCCGGTGTATGAAATATTCATAGGCTTGGAACCGTCTGTCATTATGAAGATACCATAAAGAGCTTCATTTTCCAAGAATGAATGGAACTATTTTTAAATTTCGCAAATCATTCACATACAGCATATTAGACTAATATTTCAACCCTTCGGATGCGCCTTTTTATGAACTTCTTTCAACTTCCCGATGGTATTGTGCGTGTACACCTGTGTAGCCGCTAAACTAGCATGTCCCAATAGCTCTTTTACCGCATTCAGCTCCGCTCCTTCATTCAGCAGATGGGTTGCAAAACTATGCCGGAGCACATGCGGACTCTTCTTCTTTAATGTTGTCAGTTCAGCCAGGAATGTCCGAACCAGGCGATAAATATATTTTGGATATACCGGTTTCCCTTTTTCCGTAACCAGCAGTTGATCCTTCAGGTCAAAACTGCCCCATTCCTTTTTTTTATTCTCTTCATATTCCCGGATCAAATCAATTAAGGCAGGTTGTATGGGAATGATGCGCTCCTTCCCTCCTTTTCCCCAAACTCGCAGGTTCTTTCGATACGGATCAATCTGCTGGTGTTGCAAATTCACCAGTTCACTCAATCGCATACCGGTCTGGTAGAAAATTGCCATAACCAGTTTTGTGGTCCATCCTTTCCAGCCATCGCCGGAAGAGGTATTCAGCAGGAGTTGTTTTGCCTGCTTTTCCTCGAGGTACACAGGCAGGCGTTTTGCGGCTTTTGGAGCAGAGAGCTGGGCAACCGGAGATACGGTAACCCTCCCTTTTTTTAAATAGTATTTGTAAAATGAACGAAGGGAAGATAGTTTGCGGGCAATGGAACTGGCTGCTAATGGGGCGCGACCATCTTTCAGGGAGGAAAGCCAGGATCGCACCATTACAGTGTTTGCCAGTAATAAATCATTTACATCTAATTCTACTACCAGGAAATCCCTGAAAACCAGCAGATCGTCCTTATAAGCCCTTAATGTGGTGCTGGCAAAGCGCTTTTCTAAAGCGAGATAGGACAAAAAATCATCAATAGTTGGATCGATAGTTACAGACATACAAAAGAGATCGCAACAAATCTACAAGATTACTGCGATCTCTTCACACTATATTGAACAGTAAGATCGATTAAACTTCGAACTTTCCGGCTGCTACCTGCTGTTTGTAAACGGCCTTCAGAACTTCTGCACGGCGTCTAACAGACGGCTTGGTAAAGGACTGGCGATCTCTTAATTGAACCAGAATTTTGGCTTTCTCAAATTTCTTTTTATACTTTTTGAGAGCTTTGTCAATGTTTTCGCAGTCTTTAGAATCGATAATCAGCATAGAATATACCTCCTTTGGTAGATTTTTGGACGGCAAAGATAGGAATTAGCTGATAAAGTCCAAATCCTTTTTCAGTAAAACTGGATTTGCCCCTAATTTGCAGTTATGTTCACAGGAATCATAGAAGCATTAGGTACTATCAAGGAGATAAAAAACGATGGAACCAACCGGATTTTCTGGGTGGAATCGCCTATTTCACATGAATTAAAGATTGACCAGAGCGTTTCACACAATGGCGTCTGCCTTACCGTAGATGCCCTGGAAAATGGCCTTCACCGGGTTACGGCTATTGCTGAAACTATTGCCAAAACAAATATTGGAAGCTGGGGAACAGGAAGCCAGGTTAACCTGGAGCGCTGTATGAGGCTGAATGACCGGCTGGATGGGCACATAGTTCAGGGTCATGTAGATTGCACCGCAACCTGTATTTCAAAAGAAGACAAATCAGGCAGTTGGGAATTCCGGTTTAAAATACCAGTTGAATTTGAAGCATTGATAATTGAAAAAGGATCCATTTCCGTAGATGGTACCAGCCTGACAATTTTCAATGTCTCCGCAGATGAATTTTCCGTGGCAATTATTCCATATACTTTTGAACACACCACAATAAAACATACTGAATTCGGAAAAAAAGTCAATATCGAGTTTGATATAATCGGCAAATATGTAAACAGGTTGAATCTACGCAATCGTTAATCAGATACTTGTACAATGAGCCTGCCACCTGTTAAAAAACAATTACCTGTTTTATTTAAAGAGCGATGGGTACTGTTGTTTTGTTTACTTTTTTTATTGATTCATCATTGGCTGGCAAATTTAGGATTCTATGGAATGGATGATATCAATTATGCCCGTTACGCAGCAGCATTAACTCATGGTAATTTCATCTGGTTTAACAGTTCTGATCATTTCTCTCATAGATGGATTCCAATAATAATAACCGGCTTTTTTTATTGGGCTCTTGGCATAAATGATTTTACAAGTGCACTGTTTGGAATTCTCTCCACTATGGGTACTTGTTGGGCAATTCTTCAACTATCAAAAAAATCAGGAAGAATTATTCAAACACTTTCCGTTGTCCTGTTTCTGTTGACCTATTCAGCCTTATTTGCCTCACATCGTTTATGGCCCGACAGTGGAATTGCCTTCTTTTTTTTAACCGCACTTAACAGCTACCTGAATTTTACCACTGCGCATTATCGTAAACATGCCATATGCTTTACTTTATGTCTGTTTGCAATTCTCCTATCCAAGGAAACAATTATTTTATTAATACCACTATTAGTTTTTATATTTCTGAAAGATGCAGTAACGGGCAGGCATAAAAATTGGTGGAAAACAAGCATCCTCACAGGCTCCATACTAGCCTTTATTTATTTTGTATCCTATTGGTATTTTACGGGGGACGGTTTATTCCGATATCATATATTATTGAATAATAATTACGAAAACTCCTGCTCCTTCAACCTTCTTCCTTTTATTTATACGCTAAAAAGAATCGGTTATGAACTATGGCTCTCCTTTCTGAAAAATGGTGATGCGTTGGTTTTTATTCCGGCAATTTGCGCTCTTTTTTACGGAAAAAAAACAAGCGGTGATTTGAATTCCACAGGCTTAATACCATATTTCCTTATACTGCTTCTTTCCTCCAACTTTATGAGTATTTCGTATTCAAGCTATATTCCGCTATGTCAGGACCCAAGACATTTCATGTTTCTGATTCCTCTTTCTGCAATAATCGCAGCTCATTTTTTGACACGCTATTTTGAGTCGCCCGCTGAATTTAACCTACTCCCCTTATTTTACCTGACTGCCTTCATTGTTCTTTTTTTAATAAATGCCGGCGAAATAAAATTCATTTATTTACTTGTTTTTTTATTTCTGCTGTTAAATAGATTTATTCAGAAAACAAGCTTTCCAATAAAGAATATTGGCTTCTCACTGGTACTTTTTTCAGGAATCTTTTTATTACGGCCCCTATTTGATTTCATCAAACCAACCTACCCCCAATTCGAAGAACATAAAAAACTGGCACATTATATTCAATCTCAGGTAATTTCTGGAAAAGGCAAAGTACTGGTATACACCAATGATTCCTTTACAACTGAAATGAATGAATACTTCATGAAATTTGAAAACAAATCCGTTTCAACTTTAACTTTATCAGGAGAGTATAATTTCGCAGATTCAGGATACGCCCGATTTTTATTAATAAATAAAGAGCCTCAGGATCGGGGATTATTTACTAATTACCAGCGGTATATTAATAACAAACAAGCAATTGATACAATGAAAGAAACGAGTAATTTTTTATTACTGAAAGTTTCAAACTAATCTGCTTATCCATGATTTTTTTTAAATATTTTTCTTTTCCGGCGTAAAAATAAGCACTATATACGGAGCGATATATTTACCCACTGCAGGAAAATGAAGAATGAACCGGTTCAGCATTTTTTTCAGCCACCCCGCCGGACTTTCAGCCCATGCATTATAAAAGCCAGGTTCTAACTTAAATACATACCCGAATTTGTCTGCAAAAGTCTGAAAAGCACCAGCCGGCAAAACCCGTTCAGTCCAATTTCCTGTTTCCGGGTCACAGGTATTATATTTCTCCGGAGCATTATCCGGCAAGCTTCCGTCCAGAAGATAGGACTCCGCCAGCTTAAAAAAATCTTCTTTCCTTAATCCTCGGCTTTTGGATGAAATCAGCTTAACTTCTTCACCTGAAAGTGCCGGGTAATATTCCTTGAGAAGTTCCGAACGGCGTTCAAAATAAGGAGTCCTAAAATGGTGTTCCGTATTTGACAAAACATCTGCTGAATTCATAAATTCATCCCTATGTTGCAGCTTTCTGAGTTGATGAACTTTTATTCTATTAAACGGGTTTGAAGCCGTTGTAAAAAAAGCAACCATATAAGGCTGGAACAACTTCATTTCTTTCAAAAAATGCTCAGGATTGTATATATGTTCAATTACATCTGTTGATATCAATATATCAACCGGTTGATTAATCTGACTCAAAGAAGCTATATCCCCCTGAATATATCCATCCAATTCAAGATTCAATGCTGATGCCAGCGCTTTACATCCGTGAACACAGGATTCATTAATGTCATTTATAAAAACCTGACCAACTCCAATAAATTTTAAAAAATTACCCAGCATCCCGCTACCTGCACCATAATCAATTACACTTAAGTTACAGATGGTCTTATTTGTTCTAACGAGGGCCTTCTCCAGAAGTGATGAATAGATCGAAACATAATACGGTAAGTATAACTGCAAATGGGAAAAATATGCCTGATCATATTGTGTTGATCCAATCTGTTCTGCTCTCAGGGCTTTAACTGACAGAATAAATGCCTGCTTTCTCGAGGCTTCAATTTTAAAGGAATTTTCCAACAATGAATTATTTATACCCTAATAAAACCGAAGTTATAAATTTAAGGTAAATTCCAATTCGGGCTGAATAGCCGGAGCACCCCTAATTATGATAAAAAAATTAATCACCAGGTATAGAGCAATAAAACGAGCTGGTTATTTAAACCAGACGTCAGACATTAAATACAGGTACGCCATAATTGGTGCAGGTGAACATGCCACCACCCAACTTTATCCTTGTATATGGCATATAGGGATTCCAATAGCAGCTATCTGTACAAAATCAATAGTAAATGCAGAAAAAGCAGCCAGTCGTTTTAAAAATTGCAAAGGCACCAGCAATCTGGACGATATTTTAAAGGATTCCTCCATTCGGGGAGTTTTTGTTTCGACACCGCCGGCTAGCCAGCCGGCAATTGTCCAACAATTACTGGCGGCCAATAAAACAGTTTATGTTGAAAAACCACTTGGTTATTCAGAAAAAGAACTTGATTCCATCCTTCCGGCTTCAACTGATATTATAGTAAGGCTTGGGCTACAACGCAGGTTTGCTCCAATTGGGCAATTAACCAAAAAAATAATCAATCAGCCATTGAGTTATCAATATCGTTATAAAGTAGGCGCTTACCCTGAGGGCAATGTCTTATATGAGGTGTTTATACATCCTCTGGATTATTGTCTTTTTCTATTTGGACCTGCCAAATTGGAATTTGTTTCTAAAATAAATCATACAAATGGAGTAACTATATTCTTACACCTTGATCATTCCGGAGTAAAAGGTTGTTTGGAATTATCTACCCATAATAGCTGGAACTGCAGCGAAGAGACCTTAGAAATCAACCAAACAGATTCAATTATTCAATCTAATTATCCTTCGATACTGGAGAAAAGTAAAAAACCAGCTCAATTATTTGGTGTACCATTAGAGAAAGTTATTGAACAACCGGAGGAAAGAAAAATTTATATGGCAGCCAATAGCTCAATACCATCTATTCAAAATCACAGTTCAAATTTGATGGGTTTCTATCCTGCCATTCAAGCTTTTTTACATGCAACAGAACAACACCTTGGCTCTGAATTAGAAATCAAACAATTAAAAATGCTCTATAATTTATTGGATCAATTACACAATGCCTGATCTACTTATTAACAGGAGTAATTACCTCAGCATACGTTTTTGTAGCAGTTTCTTCCCACTGATAATAACCGAATACTTTTTTAGTAACAGCCCGGCCAAAATACTTTTCAAAGGTTCGATATAAAATGACATCATATTTGCGGTGAAAATTGAGCCAGCACTGATTGCAATTATGTACGTATTCTTTATGTAATTCCCGGGTAGCCGGGCCATTAAATATCTCGTCAAGATTTGTCTGAAAAATATTCCCGATTTTAAGATCCAGGTTTTGACAAATCGGCACATCGCCATTTGGAAGGATCACCAGGCTGTCAAGAATACTGTAACATTTCATTTTCAATCCCCCCTTCTTCCATTCATTGTACAAAACCATAAAATCATAATTTTCGGCAAATTCTTTTACCAGATCCGGAATTTGTTGAATAAAATCTGCCTGACTCAAATCCAGTGATGATTTATCCGGAATTTTTTGAACTTCTTTATCCCGATTCTTTACATCTTTGAATACCAATGGAGCTGTTCCTTTCTGGGCACCTATTGCAGTTGCATGGGCTTTATCCATTGTATCAAAGAAGGCGATATCATTGTAAATTCCAACACGTAAATCAATCCCATACTTTTTACAGACCCCCGCTACGTGTTCGAGATCATCAAAATCATTATAAGGAGAAAGGGTAAACATTACTGACACGGGAAGGGTATTATGCAATTGTTCAATGACCCTGATTACACTATCATAACCCGGTTTTCCACGCATATGCAGATAGGTTTCTGCATTACCATCCAGAGAAATATATAGATGCCTGGGGGGATGGCGTTTAACTGCTTCAATTAATTGCTCCGGTTGCAGACAATTTGATAAGAGATCAAATCTTGAATGATTATTTTCAAACCATTGAAGAATATCCATTGCATGCGGATGAAGTAAAAACTCTCCACCTTCCAATCCTATGCTGGTGGATTTTGTAATACAGGAACTATGCATTACCTCAACTATTTTCTCCTTTGGCAAGAAATTTACAGGTCGTTTTGCCCAAATAAGGCAATGCTTGCATGCTGAATCACACAAATCTGTTGCATAAATCATCAGGGTTGATAGTTTTTTATTGCCAGGCCGAACCTGGTTATTAAGGAACCTCATTCCCCTTGAAATATAATCGCCCGCTTTATACATAGTTTTACCTCCAAACGGTATGTAAACTATTCAAAAATTACCATATTCCTGTTATTCCAGTAAACAAGCGGCAACTCAGCTTTAATTCTGCCTCTTTCAATTAAACTATCACCCAATAAGAGATTTCCCAAACTATCCGTTTCGGGATGAAAAATCTGCTCAATTTCTGCTTTTTCAATTAACTTCTTATAGGATCCGATCCGGATTCCGGCAGTATCTACTCCATGAATAAGTAAAGCTTCAAAAAAACCGTTTCTGAATACATGTGCACCTTTATATTCTTCCGGTAAACGGTGAATCACCATATCGGAATAAATGGGACGCAATTTCGTTATATCCGACAGGATTGTTTTGGTTATCTGATCCGCTTTCCGCCAGGTAAAATTGTTTATTTGCAAAAAAAGAAGATAAAATAGCCCAATGGATGACGTGACGTAATAAAATTGTTTTTTGTTCAATAAGGTGATCAGAACAAAACTTATCCAAATGCAAAGAAAAAAAGAAGGAAAATAAAGCAACCTGTCACCTTCAAAAGTTCGGGTACTTACACCAAAGAGAAAAGGAACCGAACAGGAAAAAAGAACGGACAGACTGAGAACTACTAATTGCTTTTTAATTACTTCTTCTTTTTTCCAAATCCGCAAAATTATCCATGCAATCAAACCAAAAATGATAATTGCCAGTAATATCATTACAGAGGAGGAAGCTATTGGAGGAATGAATAAACGACCCGCCGTTTTTAGAAACTTAATTAAATTATTCAGTAGGGATGGATCAAACATTCTTGAACCGTAATCGCCAACAATTTCCTTAACAAGCAAACTGCGTACGATTAAATTAATCAACGCTGTTCCGCCAAATACAAAAAAACCTGTTACCCATCGTTTATCATCCGGATATCGAAGCCATAAAAAAAGGGCGGCAATTACCGGCATAGTAATGGAAGTTTCATAAGTACTAAGAGAGCCAAAATACAGCAAACCCGTCAAAACGCACCGAACCAGGCTTAGTTTGCCAGACAATGCCAAGAATAAGGCACAGAATCCGAGAAAACTGGAAAGATTGGATGCCCTGCCAACTACCCAAACGATCGCCTCATTATGAAATGGATACAGCACAAAAAGAATTGCTGCAGTTAATGAAAGAAGTTGACTTTCATTGTTTTGATTAAAGAGCAACACAGTAGTCCTGTATAACAAAAAGGCAGATGCCGCGTGCAAAACAATATTAAACAGATTATAAATCCAACCATTAAACCCGTCAATCAGGTAACAAAAATACAGGCTGATATCGGACAGGGGTCTGAAAAATCCATCCAGAAAAAAAATATCCCCAAATACAATCCGATGCATAATACCAAAATCATCTGATGCAAACCCCTTATTTATAATCGGCAAATAGACGATTAAAGAGACGCTGATTAAGATCAGGAACACCTTACTATTCCTACTCATCGAATAAGGTACATTTTTCCATACCCACGAGTGAAATATTTATCTGTATTATCGCCATCTGCTTTGAACTTATCCATTTTTAATCCGTTCAGTGTTGATACAACTCTGTACAGGTAGACTCCATTGGCTAATCTCTGCCCAAACTGATCAGTTCCATCCCATTTAAATTCCGTAATGTTACGGCCAATTCTCAAAGGTCCCAATTCTTCACCGGTAATTTCTCTTACTACTTTTCCTGTAACAGTAAGTATCTGAATCTTGAAATTGGTAGGCACTTCACTACCGGTTAAAGTAAAGACAAAAGCAGTGGAGGTGCTGAATGGATTCGGATAATTAAGAAGATTGGAGATCATTGGTTTATTGACCACCTTAAATTCAATTGAATAACCAGTTCTGCCGGCCGAATTATTGCTGGCATCTTTACCTATTACTGTTAACTCATAACTATCCATTCCTGTTTCTTGATCAAATGTTTGAAGAAAGGCAGGAGTAAACTCAATTGTTGCAGTATTATCAGTTCCTGCAATTGCCGGTGTAAACCGTACTGTATCACTGTCAAAACGATAGGTTTTTACAGCGCCATCCGGAAATTTTACCTGGATCCGCATCAATGAAGTATCTTCTAATAACATGTACCTGGACTCATCCTTTAATTTAATCTGAATCCTGGGTTTGGCTGAAACAATATCTCCATTTAAGATATGCACCCCATCAAACGTAACATCAAGTAAAGGGTTTGTTGCATCTCCCTTCACATAAAGATTTTTGAATAGGAAATTGTTGAATCTATATTGTTCCGGCTGATCAAAATCGGGGTTAAAATCAACATACAATGTATTTAATCCCGGATACTTTTTGGTATCAATTGTATAATTGAATCGAAGGGTGTCCTGCCCACTCAAAGGCTTCTGTTTGACTACAGGAAGCTCTGTCGTTACATTATTTGCATCCGAAATCGTCATTCTTACTTTAAGACTGTCAAATGGAATATTTGTTATGTTTTTAAACGCAATACCAAATTGAACAGGTTCTCCTATTTCAGCCGTATCTTTTGAGGTCAGGTACAGTTTAGGGACAATTGCACCTTCTGGAACAGGATCATAGATTAATTTCCAATATTCCAGCTGGAAAGGTGTGAAATTTATTGCATCCTTATTCTGCATCATCAATTGAACATATGGATACGCTTCTGCGTCAATATCAGAGATATCAACAATTTTATCGTCTGCACCTATTTCTTTTAAAACAACCGGAGCATTTGTTCCATTTATCCCAAGCAACTGAATAGTAATCTGATCCGGAGCATTCACTTCAAGATTATCACCGTTCCAACGAAGCTCTTTCCAGGATTTAGCCGGGCCAAATGCAGGAGATTTGATTGAGCCGGTAGAATCAGGAGAAGGTGAATTTGCAGATATAAAGAATCGATCATATAATCCGGTTGAAATCCTCGATTGGGCAGCAAAAGAAGGATCATTCTTTTTGTAAATCAGCGCCCATGTTTTTGGGGCATTAAGATCATCAATCGTTGCGAAACCAGCAGCCAACAATTTATGATACAAAGAATTATTGGATCCGAAAGCAGTAGTATCTCCACGCCAGGTAGCACTATAAGAAGCCGGAGTGCTATAATCAAAAGAACGAACAATAACATAAAAACCATCCGGAATAGAATCCATCATATCCATCATCAATTTTCTTGATGCAGGAGTCATGTAGGAGAACTCAAAATTCCAGTTTCTGCTTGGTGCACAATTTGCAGAAGCGCTTCCAAAACGATTCAGGTTTTGCCCACTTTCAGTAACATTTTTCCATGGAACCATCGTTCTGGGATCAATAACGGTAAAAACCAGAGATCGCCCAAGGCAGGCACTACTAATAAAATCAGCATCATTAAGCAATATGGAAAAATCACTATCCACTGTTCCGGAAGTCGGATACATAGAATGACGTACCTGAATTGTATTGATTTTAGTTCCAAAACTCCATTTATTTCCTTCAGATAAATTCAGCTGGAATAAATCTGACTCCTGATGCTGGTAAAAATGAGATTGATTAAATCCAGATTGTCCGTTGTTTCTAAATTGAAAGCTTGACATATTCCATATATACTCCATTCCATCAGTAGGCACCAATGCAGTTCTCCAATAATACACAACGCTATCAAGGAATGTTATTTGCGGGTCAAATTCAAGCAACCCGCCTTCTGAACTTATTGTAACAGATTTTTTTAATGTGGAGTTAAACGCAATGGTAGTATCAATTTCCATAGCATACTGCTTCATGGAGCTGAACGGATTAGCCGTTGATGCAAAAAACTTTTGCGATGGATCTGTTACAATAGAAAAATTGTACGGAAATGCCGGAGATGCTTCATCTTCATAGATAAAGAAAGTTTTTGAGGTCACATTATTATCCTCAACCATTTCAACTATTGCATCAAGACCGTCAATTGAAACAACTATTCTTCCCTGCCCTTTATGGATGGTTGAAATAATCGGGAGGTTAAACTCCAGGGAATCAACCAATTTGGGTGCTATTCTTTTTTGATTATACAAAACCTGTTCGCTACCATCCGGATTAACTCGTTTTACCTCAACCAATACGGAGTCCTTGATAGCCTTTCCAATATTAAAATATTTAACCTTCGCTGTGAAAGACTCATCAGAGACCGATATAAAAGAAGGACTTATTTCAATTGTAGATTCCTCTACAGCATAATCAGGTTTTTCCTGAAAATTCATGACTAATGCAGGATCACCGTGAAGGTTTACCTGTTCAGCGTGTGCTCTGGCAAGAAAATCAATCGGCGAATACCGTTGTTTCATTTCTGATAAGGCATCCTTAATAACCAACCCTACACTTTGACCATAATCTGTTTTACCAATCTGGTTATAAAATGAATTAAGGTAAGCGGCAAGGTAGTTCACTACGCCAAAATGGGTACTGGCAATAAATGCAATTGAACCTTTTTGTTTTGCAAGGGTAAATTTTTCCGTCAGCGTTTCATAAACCTGAAATCTTCCAACAGAATATTGAAAGAAATCTCCCGCATAACAACCATTCACTGAAAATACCGGGTATTTTCCCTGATTATTATAATCATCCGGATCCTCAATACTAAATTCAAGGGTATTTGCAGAGGAGTGCCCAAAATAAGTCAGCAAACTAATGCCTTCTTCAAATTTATTACGTATGATCTGAGAACCGGATTGATCCTGATCGCCACTGGATGTTTTGCACAATACAATAGCATTTGCACCTGTTAAAGTATCATCTACCATTGTTTTGTAAGAGGTCATGTAATTACACAATTGAACTCCCAGCAATGCATCTGTTGCTCCGGTAACATGTAAGATATTCTTCATCCACAGCTTGTCCTCAATCTTGCCTGAAATAGTTCGTTGTACCTGTTCATATTCTTTAACTTTTTCCAAATAGTCCCTAACCTCGTCGGGTCTGATAACAGAAAGTCGGCCAATGGGAGTTTGAATCAGGGGATCACTTGAGGAAAGTGAAGTCAACAAATTATCAGAACCCGGAAAACCGAAGGTTGGCAATAAATTAAGTTCATTGATTTGTGGACGAAGGGTTGTGGTTGATGTTCGATAGTAATTATAAGTAACCCCTTTACCAATTAAAAATATATTCTGAAGAGGGCTTGAGAAGCTGGCTCTGGCATACCGGATAAAATTTTTTATCGAAAGCGGATGTCCCAACTGCCCAAATGCAAACTGATCTGTCAATTCATCAATATCATAAATTTTGGCATTAAACCCACCCCCTGTTACACTGCTTCTATATTGTCGATAATCTTCCACCGGATTGGATCCGCCGGAAGTATTCATTAAGATTTTATTGCTTATAATAAGGTAATCTCCCTGCAAACCCGGATTCGAAAAATCCGTAAATGTTTTTGAATTTAAGGTGGTAACGGAAATGGGATAACCGGTAGCTGCCGCCTGACTAACCAGCACCATTTTTCTGGTATTTGCAGATCCCGTTAAGGCAAATCGGAATACTCCTGAAACCTCCGTATTGGCTACATATCTTTCCTGATTTTCAAGATCATATAAAACAGGTGCAATTCCACCACTGTTAAAATTTCGGATTTCCAGAAAATAGCCATTGGTACGAGCTTCCAGTTCAAATGGAAAAGTTCGCTGATTATTAAAGTTAAACTCCCTTGCATAGGAAAGTTCATAAAACGAAATCACCATACGGTCAAGATAAGGATCCGGTCCTGTTGCTGGTGCTGGCGGTTGTACGTTTGTAAAAGCCAAAGAAGCAGAACCTCCTGCCAGTAATGCATTAGGCACCGTAACTGCTGCAACAAGATCAGAAAAGAAATTCATGGAGTTTTCATACAACTGCGTATTATTTAGTGCCACCCGCACTCTTCTAGTTTTAGTTGTATTTCCAAATGCTCCAAATTCAAGTCGGGCATCCGGTCCGCCTACAGCCGGACGAAGATTTGCCTGGTTATCCAGCCTGGTAATTCGTTGACGAATTTCATTACTGGAAAAAAATTCTCCTTTATCATAGGAAGATGAGAATACATATTGTTCAAGATCAGCAGCAAAACCAGAATTCAATCGTTCCTTAAAATCACGTGCCAACCTGTAAGTAAAATATGGCTCTGATGGCAGTGTATTGGAAGCCACATCATTATTAACAGATACAAACCGCTTATTGGACAAAGTTGGCTCAACTGTTAGAAAATAAATCGCAGTATCGGTATGTAAATTGTATCTGGTCCGATGCTGAAATTGCTGCTCCCTATACAAAATCTTATCTGTTTCTCCATCGTTAGCCAATCCCCAAAATTCAATATAGCCGTCAGCAGGCAGCACACCGCTTGCTGCGGACGTATAAAGCGGTACTTCCTGCCCATTTCTGAACAAACGAAATTGTTCAGCCGGAATATTATTCAAACCATTAGCATCAAGCGTACTAACAGGAATTCTGTACAAACCATCTGCACCTACTTTAAACTTATAATAGGTTTTACCGAAATCAATCCATTCATTGTTAAACGGTTGTGCAGTTGACGACAAACCGGTTGTCAGTAACACAACCAGCATAATCAAAAGGCGATTAAAGTGAATCCTTCGTTTCATGCGCATATGCTAAGCAGTTACTTGTTCTTGTTTTTCCTGACCAGGTCAAGCTTTAATGAAAATACGTGGGTATACAGGGGATTGGATTGGTTGGCGAGATTCGTGAACGCATAATCAATCATCACATTCTGTAAGCGGAATCCTGCACCAAGCGCAGGTTGATAAATCCATACTTTTTTTCGATAGGTGCTATCATTATCATCCAGGGCTTTCTGGAAATTATTAATTCCCGCCCGTACGAAGAATACGTTTTTAACCGACGCTTCCAGCCCAATTTTTGGATCAATACTTACAGCTGATGAACTGATTACGGTATTTCTCCGGCCATCAAATGTGAAATCCAGATTTCCTTCAGCCAGAAGGTTTATTGATTTACTAAGCTTAAAATTGTAGGAAGCCCCTGCAATCAATTTCGGTGCAGTTAATTCATTTGATTTTACCGGAACATCATTCTGTGTTACATAAAACACTTCCCTCATCTTATCATTGATATTGTAGGTCCATGCATTGAAGGTGGTGGTAACATCCCGGGCAACAAGTCCGGCTTGAAATCGTTTGTTTATATACTGAACCCCTGCATCAAAGCCAAAACCCCAGGCTGTAGCAAAATCACCTGCTTTGCGGTGAATCACTTTTGCATTAAATCCCAGGTTTAGTTTTTTATCAGTTGAACCTTTTACTTTCAATTCCTGCGCATAGGAAAACAGAAATGCATAATCAGCTGAAGAAAAAGTGGTGATATTATCAAAATTGATGGTACCATCCGGTTCCACCAAAAATACCGTATTGGGAATATCGTCTACTGCAAAACGAAGAACAGAGAGACCGATAGTTCTTTTTCCGTCTTTTAAGGGTATGGCCACATTCGCATAGTCATATTTTCCAATACCTGCAAAATATTCGGCATGCATGATATTCACCTGCGCCTGTCCTTTTACATGGACCAGCGCAGCAGGATTCCAATATCCGGCTGTTCCGTCAGAGACAGAAGCTACCTGAGCAGATCCCATAGCCAGCCCTCTGGCACCCGCTCCTATATTCAGGAATTCATTGGAATATTTTCGAAACTGAGCTGATAATGCCATGGGCATGATCAGAAGACAACATAAGACTCCTCGGTTTATTCGGTTCATCAGTCAACTTTCAGGATAAGCAAAGATTTCGCTAATGGACTATAACGCCGCCTCCCGTGCAATATTGCCTTTCGCCGGCTAATCCGATTGCGTTAGTTTTGTTGCAAATTGCAGCATTTTTTATGAATTTAATAGAAGAATTACGATGGAGAGGCATGTTGCAGGATATCATGCCCGGAACTGAGGAACAATTGAACAGGGAAATGACCGCCGCTTACATTGGGTTTGACCCAACAGCTGATAGTTTACATATCGGTAGCCTGGTGCCCATTCTTCTTTTAATTCATTTACAAAAGGCTGGACATAAGCCATTTGCATTGATTGGCGGGGCTACCGGAATGGTTGGGGATCCTTCATTCAAAGCAGAGGAGCGCAAAATGCTGGATGAAGAGACCCTTGCCCGAAACCTCGCTGGAATCCGGGCTCAACTGGAAAAATTCCTTGATTTCAACCCGCAACTGGCCAATTCAGCCGAAATCGTGAACAACTATGACTGGTTCAAAGGAATCAGTTTCCTTGATTTTATCCGTGATGTGGGTAAACATATTACGGTAAATTATATGATGTCGAAGGACAGCGTGAAAAAGCGCATTGAAGGTGACAGCGGGATCAGTTTTACTGAATTTACGTATCAGCTGATTCAGGGGTACGATTATTACTGGCTGAATAAAAACAAGAACTGTAAACTCCAGATGGGCGGAAGCGACCAGTGGGGGAATATTACAACCGGATCGGAACTAATCCGCAGAATGGGTGGCGGGGAAGCATTTGCTTTTACCTGTCCCCTGCTTACCAAATCAGATGGCGGCAAATTCGGAAAAACCGAAAAGGGGAATGTGTGGCTGGATCCTGGTAAAACCTCCCCTTATCAGTTTTACCAGTTCTGGTTGAATGCATCGGATGAGGATGCTGTTAAATGGATCAAAATTTTCACTTTTTTATCCAGAACCGATATCGATCATTTAATCGAACAACACCAACAGGAACCCCATCATCGCCTCCTTCAGAAAAAACTGGCAGAAGAAATTACGATATTGGTTCACGGAAAAGACAACTATGAATTTGCGCTGAAAGCGTCTGAAATTCTCTTCGGGAATGCCACCACAGAAGTATTGCTCAGCTTATCTGAGGATCAGTTTTTACAGGTTATGGAAGGTGTGCCCCAACATGAATTTCCTCTACAAAAAATTCAGGAAGGAACAGATATTGTGAGCTTCCTTGCCGAAACCGGTATTTTTCCCAGCAAGGGAGAAGCCAGGAAAATGGTTGCCAGCGGAGGTATCAGTTTGAATAAAGAAAAAATCCCCGGTATTGAAACCAAACCAGAGCAGGCCAATCTCTTACATCAGCGATATTACCTGATTCAAAAAGGTAAAAGGAATTACTACCTGGTAAAGGCCATTTGAATTTCGTAAATTAGGGAAGAAGCTGCCAGTATGAAAAAGACTTCCCTTCTGCTTTTCCTGAGCCTGTTTGCCATTGCCGCAGCAGCACAACAGGAAATCCAACGAAATTTGCAAACTCAATTAATTGAAGTTGAGAACAATGGAATCGTCCTTTTGCCGGAGGGAACCTACTTCCTTACAGGCACCCTTTCGATGGATGGAAAACAAGGAGTAACCATTCGTGGTAAAGGAAGGGATAAAACCATTATAAATTTTATAAACCAGGTATCCGGAGCGGAAGGAATTAAAATCACCAACGGTTCCAATATCACCATTGAAAACCTGACGGTTCAAAATACCAAAGGCGATGCCATAAAAACGCAACTGGTAGACGGAATCCGGTTTATCAATGTAAAAACTGAATGGACACATGGAGCACATTCTTCCAATGGCGGATATGGTATTTATCCGGTTCAATGCCAACGGGTACTGATTGACAGCTGTTATGCAAGAGGCGCCAGTGATGCCGGCATCTATGTAGGGCAATCCCACCATATCATTGTCAAAAATTCTATTGCCACAGAAAATGTTGCCGGTATTGAAATTGAAAATTCGCTTTACGCTGAAGTACATAACAACGAAGCATTCAACAATACGGGTGGAATCCTGGTTTTCGACCTGCCTGATCTGATTGTAAAAAAAGGAGGCTTTACCAAACTGTTTAAAAATAAGGTGTATGATAATAACCATGTCAATTTTGCTCCGAAAGGAAATATTGTAGGCAAGGTTCCTTTGGGTACCGGCATCATGATTCTGGCTGCCAATAATGTGGACATTCATGAAAATCACATAATCAATAATCGAACAGCGGGTACAGTTGTGGTGAGTTATTATATTACTGAAAACCCGATTAAAGACAGCACCTATTATCCTTATCCTTCCAATGTATATATCCACGACAATATATACGAACGTAGAAAACAACGGGCCACAATGAAAGGGCGTATGGGTAAACTTTTTCGTTTCAAACTCAGGTTTGGCAGGAATGTTCCACATATTATTTACGATGGAATTCTTGACAGCAAAACTGCTTCAACCAAACAACTTTGCATTCAAAATAATCAGGGAGAAAGCTTTGCCAATATTGATGCCGCCAATGGATTCAAAAATATCAACAGAGAAATTAAGGGGTATAATTGTACCCTGAGTATTCCTGTTAATGCCACTCTGCAATGAAAAAGTTCGGCTGCATATTGCTGTTTGTTTTCTGCATGCTGCTGATGAGTCATCTTCAGGCACCGAAGAAAGTCGGACCAAAGCAAATGCTTTCCGAATATGGGTTTTTTGAGGGACCAATAGCAGATCTCAAACCATCTGCCGGGGTGATTCCTTATGAACTGAATAGTTCGCTTTTCAGTAACTATGCCGAGAAAATACGGTTTATGGTTTTACCACCCGGAAAAGCAGCCGTTTATCTGGCCGAAAAGCCATTCGATTTACCAGTGGGTACTGTTTTAATTAAGAATTTTTATTACCCTGTTGATTTCAGGCAACCAGATAAAGGGAGATACCTGATTGAAACAAGGTTATTAATTCATGAAGAAACTGGCTGGAATGCGCTGCCCTATATCTGGAATGCAGATCAAACTGACGCGTACTATGACGTAGCAGGTGATACCCGAACAATCGGATACATTGATTCAAAAGGAAAAAAAAGAACAACGCAATATGCCATCCCCAATAAAAATCAGTGCAAGGGCTGTCATACCAATGGAAAAGAATTTCTGCCAATCGGAATCAGTGCAAGGCATTTGAATAAAACCGTTCATTCAGAATCCAATTCAGCCAATCAGCTACTTATTTGGGCCGAAAAAGGATGGTTAAAAAACCTGCCGGGTTCCGGCGTTCCTGCCAATGCCAATTGGGAGGATGAAAACAGTTCAATTGATCAGCGGGCCCGGGCTTATCTGGATATAAACTGTGGCCATTGCCACAGTGCAACCGGACCAGCAAATACATCGGGGTTATACCTTGATATGTTCAATCAGGATCCCACGGCCCTGGGTATTCATAAAACACCGGTTGCTGCTGGCAGAGGATCCGGAAATTTCTCCTTTGCAATAGTTCCCGGGAAACCGGAAAAATCCATTCTTGTTTACAGGATGAATACGATTGATCCGGGCATTGCCATGCCGGAATTGGGAAGGGAACAAATTCATAAAGAAGGGGTAGCACTGATCAGTGAATGGATCAAACAAATGAAGCCCTGATCAAACTCCTGACTTCACAAATTCGCGGATTCCTTTCACCAGAATATCCAATTGTTTTGTTGTCGTATACACATGCGGTGTAATTCGCACTCCTTTTATGTTTTCCCACTCAATTGCTACTGTATGAATCTTGTATTTATTGAAAAGGAATTGATCCAGGTCTGCTGGTTTGCGATTTTTGACCCCTACTAATCCAATAGCACAGCCAAATTCAGGCTGTAAGGAGGTGCCGATTTCTATTCCCGGCAGTTCTTTCACCTGTTCCATCCAATAATTTTTAAGATAGTACAGGCGCTTTTCTTTTCTTTCGGCGCCAATCATTTCCTGAAATTCAATGGCTTTTCCGATCGCCTGTTCAATAAAAAATGGCCGGGTCCCCAGGTTCTCAAATTTGCGAATATTGGTTTCCTGTCCGGCTGGAGCTCCAAACAACGGATACAACTTTTCGATCTTTTCCTTTTTAACAAAGAGAAAACCGGTACCAATACAGGCACTCAGCCATTTGTGTAAACTTGTCCCAAAATAATCAGCACCAAGCTCCTTCAGTTGAAACTGAAAATGCGCAAAACTGTGGGCCCCATCTACCAACACTTCAATTCCTTTACTATGGGCAACATCAGCAATTTTCCGAACCGGAAGAATCTGTCCATTCCAGTTGATGATATGCGTTATATGAACAATCCGCGTTTTAGCTGTAAAAGCCCTGGAGTATTGTTGAATCAGGTAAGTAGAATCTTCAGAAGGCAATTCCAGATTCACCCAAACCAGTTTGATACCGTCTCTTTTTTCCCGTTGTTTCCAGGCATTGATCATATTGGGATAATCCTGCCTGGATAACACCACTTCATCACCGGCTTTGAGCGGCAGACCGAAAATGACCGTTTCCAGCGCTTCGGAAGCATTGCGCTGGATGGCCAGTTCCTCGGGATCACAGCCAGCCAATTGTGCAAGGTTAGCCCGAAGTGGCTCTCTTCCCTGATCCAGAATACGCCACATATAATAACTGGGACCTTCATTACTGAGGTCGTGGAATCGTTTCATGGCTTCCTGTACCACCTTGGGCGAGGGACTGACGCCTCCATTGTTAAGGTTTATTATAGAAGGTGAAACGGTATAAGCCTGCTGAACAGTATACCAGAAATCTTCTTCTGAGGCAAGTTTGTCGGCATCAAAATTGCGGTAGTCAGCCAGACTACGTTCCAATTGGCGACCCCAGGCCGGAAGGGCACTACCGGCTAAGAGCGCACCAAAACCGGCAGTTGACAGGGTTTGCAGAAAGCTTCTGCGGTTGGGTGATAACATATATGGAAATTAATGATTTAGGTGATTTAAGGCCATAATCAGATTTTCTTATTTTTTTTTGGCAGAAATGCCAGCACCCTTTATTTTTGCACTCCCATTGAGGTAGGATGGCCTATAGTATAATGGTAGTACAACTGATTTTGGTTCAGTTTGTCTAGGTTCGAATCCTGGTAGGCCAACAAAAAAAGACGATCAGCAGGTTGCTGATCGTCTTTTTTTACTTTAAGGATTATCCGACGTCCTATCCATTTTTATAGAAAACACCTGGTCGCCGATTTTTGTTGAAAAAATTCTGCTATATGATTGCTGGCTCCGGTGCAGGTCCGGCACAAGTGCGGGATAAGTCCGGGATAAGTCCGGGGATGCTGGGGCAATCATCCACTGTTCTCCTTATATTTCCGGTTAGAAACTAATAAAAGGCAACTCATCTGCCCAAGCCGGGCTGAGAAGGAGTTTAAAACACAGAAAGAAGGTAACTAAAACTTGGGGCAACCTCACCAACCACTTCAAATCCTGCACAAACCGGTTCGTAAAACTTCCCGACGTTTTGGTGTTTCTCTATTTTTTATAATACATTACCGGACCCTCTCCGCCACAAACTGCCCTTCCGTTATTTCTACTAAATCATTTTCTTCCGAAGTATTCTCAAGATAATTACCGGTGAAATGGCCGCTGATGGATTTGTCAGTAATGGACGTAATGGTGATTGAATATTTTGAGTCATCACTGCCGCCATCGTCTCTCTGGGTATAGAACCTCAATTCAGGTGCGCTTTGAATGTAAAATACCGGCATAAAATAATCATCGCTCTTATATACACCTGTGCTTAAAACGGGTCCACCTACCTGGATGGATAAATCAATCTGCTCATTGGCGTTTTGACTATACCCGGTAATCCCAAGAATAGTATTACTATCATCTGCTAAATCAGGCCCCAATTCGCTGTACCATTCATCTTAAATTTCACATAATATTTTGGATTCGATCCTGCTTCCTTTTTACAGGAAGACATTCAGAGTGTGAGCAGTACAATGGCCAGCGTACTAATTCTTGTTATTTTTATCATAGTGAGATTTAAACGGAATCGTTACCATTATTATTTTAAACATGAACATAGAATCCTTCCGCCAATATTGCCTGAGTTTTTCTGATGTTACTGAGGAATTTCCTTTCGGTCCGGAAACCCTCGTATATAAAGTAAAAGGAAAATTGTTTGCATTAACGGATCTTGATCTGTTTGAAAGCATCAATCTAAAATGTGATCCGGATGAAGCTATTGAATTAAGAGAGCGATATCCTGCTGTTCAGCCGGGCTACCATATGAATAAAAAACATTGGAATACGGTGGTGATGGATCATTCCATTTCGGATCGGCTGATTAAAGAATGGATCGCCAATTCCTATGCTTTGGTAAGAGCGAGCTTACCAAAATCTCAACGTTGAATAAAACTTAAGCAAGGTATTGCTGCACTTTCAGCAGACAGGCATCCAGGCTCTCTTCCCAGGGATAAACTGCAACCATAAAATCACGTTGAATTTTATCCGTTGCCATCAGGCTAAATGCCGGGCGTTTAGCAGGAGTTGGATAAGAAGAGGAAGGAATTGGTAACACGGTACATTTACTGCCAATTTTATCCCGAATAGCTATTGCAAAATCATACCAGCTGATTCTTCCTTTATTGCAGTAGTGGTAAACGCCACCCGTATTTGTAGAACTGCCGGCGATTTCCAATTGATCCACTATCTGAAGAATTGCATTCGCCAAATCAGCTGCATAAGTAGGTGCGCCTATCTGGTCATTTACCACCTTTAACTCATCCCGCTGCTGCATAAGCCGCATCATGGTTTTCACAAAATTATTACCATAGGAAGAATAGACCCAGGAAGTACGAATAATAATTGAAGAAGCTGATTCTTTCACCGCAAGCTCCTCTCCTTTCAATTTTGATGATCCATACCGGTTGATAGGATTAACCGGAGCATCTTCTTTTAAAGGAAAAGCACTGCTTCCATCAAATACATAATCAGTTGAAATATGAATGAGCCGCGTTCCATACTGTTTGCACAAAGCAGCAATAACCCCAACGGCCGTTCCATTTATCTGCATGGCTTTTTCCGGCTCCGTTTCTGCTTTATCAACAGCGGTATAGGCTGCGCAGTTAATACAATAATCTGGTTGATTAGCTGTAAAAAAAGAGGTCATCTTTGCTTCATCATCCAGTGGAAAGGTTTCGCGATCCGTAAAAATAAATTCAAACCGATTCTGATACAGAATGGATAATTCCTGCAATTCAGACCCTACCTGACCATTGGCGCCTGTTACCAGAATTTTTTTCATGGTTCCAATTGAAATTCATGAGTAATAGCAGAAAAAACAGGGAGGACTTTGTCTTTATCGGATATCAACATGGCATCAGTAGGAACTTTCCAATCAATTGCCAATGACGGATCATTATAGAGAATCCCGCCCTCGGCTTCTTTATTATAAAATGAATCACATTTATAAAGCACTTCAGCTGTTGCACTCAATACTGAATAACCATGCGCAAATCCTTTAGGCACCAACAATTGCTTTTTATTCTCTGCGCTCAATTCAATACTAAAAATCTTCCCGAAAGTTGGCGAATTTTTTCGGCAATCCACCACCACATCCAGGATTGTACCTTCCAGAGCACGAATCAATTTTGTTTGAGCAAAAGGTGGTAATTGATAGTGTAAACCTCTTACAACACCATAACCGGATCTTGCCTGATTATCCTGAATAAACTGGTAATGAATATTTGCTGCAGTAAATACAGCAGCATTGTAGGACTCAAAAAAATATCCCCGATGATCACCAAATACCTTGGGCTCATAAATCAATAACCCGGGAAATCCGGTTTCTGTAAATGGCATCAGGATCGTTGTTCGTATTGTTCTTGATAATATTGCTTATAATTTCCACTGGTAACATGGTCTACCCATTCATTGTTATGCAGGTACCAGTCCACTGTTTTTTCCAACCCTTCTTCAAACAGGAGGGATGGTTTCCATCCCAATTCCTTATTAAGTTTGGTAGCATCAATGGCATAGCGTAAATCATGACCGGGCCGATCAGTTACATAGGTAATCAGCTCTGCCGATTCGCCTTCTTTCCGGTTCAATTTTTTATCCATGATGGAACAAAGCAGGTGAACAAGATCGATATTCTTCCATTCATTAAAACCACCCACATTGTATTTCTCCCCCTCTTTTCCCTTGTGAAATATCAGATCGATGGCTTTTGCATGATCTTCTACCCATAACCAGTCCCGAACGTTTTCTCCCTTGCCATAAACGGGCAATGGTTTTTTATTCAGGATATTATTAATCATTAGTGGAATCAATTTTTCCGGAAAATGGTGGGAACCATAATTATTAGAACAGTTACTCATAACCACCGGGAAATGATACGTATGGTAATAGGCCATTACAAAATGATCTGAAGCTGCTTTGGAAGCAGAATAGGGAGAGCGCGGATCATAAGCTGTTTCTTCTGTAAAAAAACCTTCTTCACCCAATGAGCCATAGACTTCATCTGTAGAAACATGGTAAAACCGTTTTCCTGCAAACGCATTGGCCCATGCTTTTCTAGCCACATTCAATAAATTGGCAGTTCCCAGCACATTGGTCTTTACAAACTGTAATGGATCTGAAATGCTCCGATCTACATGACTTTCAGCAGCCAGGTGAATAACACCATCAAATGAATAGCGTGCAAAAAGTTCCTGCATGGCAGGTTCATCGGTAATATCTCCTTTTTCGAACTGATAATTAGGAGCAGCTTCGATATCCTTCAGGTTTTCCAGATTACCTGCGTAGGTGAGGGCATCCAGATTTACGATTTTGTATTGCGGATACTTATTTACAAATAAACGTACTACATGAGATCCGATAAATCCGGCTCCGCCAGTTATTAAAATAGTTGATGTTTTCATTACAAACTCCAATAGGTTCTTGAGGTAATCTTATTCTTATAAATACCTTTTAAATCAACAATCACACCATGTTCACGGGTGATGGATGAAAAATAGGCGTCATCATGTCCTTTGTATTGATCATGCGGTACCGTAATTATTACGGCATCATACTCTTTACCGGCCTGCCTGGTTAACTGCAGACCATATTCTTCCTTCACTTCTCCGCTCTCGGCAAAAGGATCTTCTACATCCACATGAATATTAAATGCCAGTAATTCTTCGACCGTATCTACAATTTTCGAATTTCTTATATCGCTTACATTTTCTTTAAAGGTCACTCCTTTTACAAGTACACGCGGATTGTCAGAGTTCCGAAGTACATATTTAATAATTTTTCTCGCCAGGTATTTGGCCATATCATCATTGATAAATCGGCTCGCGGCAATAACCCTGGACTGATATCCCAGCGAAGCAGCCTTATGGGTCAGGTAATAAGGGTCTACACCAATGCAATGTCCGCCAACAAGTCCGGGTTGAAATTTCAGAAAATTCCATTTTGTTCCCGCGGCTTCAATTACATCATAGGTATTGATACCCATTCGATCAAAAATCAGGGAGAGTTCATTCATCAGGGCGATATTCATATCCCGTTGGGTATTCTCAACGATTTTACTTGCCTCTGCTACTTTAATGGAGGGTGCGCGATGCACACCGGCATCCACTACCAACTCATAGGTTCGGGCAATTTCTTCAGCGGCTTCTGCATCACTTCCCGATGCCACTTTTATTACTGTACGAAGGGTGTTTTTTTTATCACCCGGATTGATTCGTTCAGGTGAATAACCGAGTTTAAAATCCTTCCCCAATTCCAGTCCGGATATTTTTTCCAGTACAGGTAAACAATCTTCTTCCGTACAACCGGGATAAGTGGTTGATTCATATACCACATAATCACCGTTTTTCAACACTTTACCCACTGTGGTTGAGGCACCAATCAGGGGTTTTAAATCAGGTACATTGTATTTATCTACTGGTGTTGGTACTGCCACAATAAAAAATCGGGCAGTTCTCAACAGTTCCAGATCATCCGTAAATACAATATCCCGGTTCTTAAATTCATCCGGACCAACTTCCTTACTCGGATCAATATTATTTCGCATCATATCCACTCTTCGTGCATTGATATCAAATCCGATTACAGACAATTTTCTGGCAAATTCCAATGCAAGCGGAAGGCCTACATAACCTAGGCCGATCACGGCAAGTTTGGCTTTTTTGTCAATCAGGTCCTGGTGAATAGTCATTTATTTACGGTTTTAAATTCTTTGGGTAGCTTAAACAGCTCTTCATGCGGAAGTGATTTAAAATACTCATAAGTAATTTTCACTCCTTCGGACCTGTTTACACGGGGCGACCAGCCAAGGATTTCTTTTGCTTTGGAAATATCCGGCTTACGTTGCCTGGGATCATCTGCCGGTAGCGGACGGTATACAATTTTCTGACTGGTTCCCGTTAACTTAATAATTTCTTCAGCGAATTCTTTCAGGGTGATTTCATCCGGATTACCAATATTGACCGGATTAGTATAGTCACTCATAAGAAGGCGATAAATGCCCTCAATCAGATCATCCACATAACAAAAAGACCTGGTTTGGGAGCCGTCTCCAAAAACGGTCAGATCCTCCCCTCTCAAAGCCTGGCCGATAAACGCAGGTAAGGCCCGACCATCATTGAGGCGCATACGCGGACCGTAGGTATTGAATATTCGGATAATTCTTGTTTCTACCTGGTGATAAGTGTGGTAGGCCATTGTGATCGATTCCATAAAGCGTTTGGCTTCATCATAAACACCTCTTGGTCCCACCGGATTCACATTGCCCCAATACTCTTCCGTCTGAGGATGAACCAACGGATCACCATACACTTCAGAGGTTGACGCAACCAGAATCCTTGCTCCTTTTGCTTTAGCCAGACCCAGGCAATTATGGGTACCAAGGGCACCTACCTTTAGGGTTTGAATAGGAATTTTCAGATAATCTATCGGACTTGCAGGGGAAGCAAAATGTAAAATATAATCCAGATTACCCGGAACATGAATGAATTTACTCACATCATGGTGGTAGAATTCAAACTGTTCCAGTTTGAATAAATGTTCAATATTTTTCAGATCACCAGTGATCAGATTATCCATTCCAACAACATGAAAACCTTCCTTTATAAAACGGTCGCATAAATGAGAACCCAGAAAACCTGCAGCTCCTGTAATCAATACTCTTTTTTGCATGAAGGAATTATTTAGAATTGGAAACAGTTTTACGGCCTATGCTTTCATAATGAAAACCAAGTTCAGCGATTGCTTTGGTATCAAATAAATTCCTGCCGTCAAATATCACTTTTGATTTCATACGGGTTACCATTTTCAGGAAATCGGGTGTTCTGAACTCATTCCATTCGGTAGCAATCAATAAAGCATCTGCATCATGCAAAGCATCATATTGATTCTCTGCATAACGTATTTTATCTCCCAGTAATTGTTTTACATTCCGGATTGCTTCCGGATCAAAGGCGGTGATGCCGGCACCCTGCGCCAACAATGATTCGATCATATACAAAGCAGGAGCTTCCCTGATATCATCTGTATTGGGTTTAAATGCAAGTCCCCATAAAGCAAACTGTTTCCCTTTTAGATTCCCCCCGAAATAGCGGCTGATTTTTGGCAGTAAATGTGTTTTTTGTTTTTCATTTACCTCCATTACTGCGTTAAGGATTTTAAAATCATAATCTGCCTGGGAGGAAGATTGAACAAGTGCCTGAACATCTTTAGGAAAGCAACTTCCACCATACCCAATTCCGGGAAACAGAAAACGTTTTCCAATCCGGTCATCACTACCGATTCCAAGACGCACCATATCCACATCTGCTCCAAGTCGCTCGCAGAGTTGGGCGATTTCATTCATAAAAGAAATCTTGGTTGCGAGGAATGAATTCGCTGCATATTTTGTAAGCTCAGCCGAACGCTCATCCATATAAATTACCGGATTACCTGATCTTACAAATGGAGCATATAAATCTCCCATTAATTTTCTGGCGCGATCAGAACTTACACCAATAACAACCCGATCGGGTTTCATAAAATCATCTACCGCTACACCTTCCCGCAGGAATTCAGGGTTGGAAACCACATCAAATTCTCCCGCATAATTTTTAGCAACAGCGGCTCTCACTTTGTCAGCAGTTCCTACCGGAACAGTACTTTTGTCTACCAACACCTTATAATCAGTCAATAGTTTTCCAATTTCTTCGGAAACGCCCAATACAAATCGGAGGTCTGCCGCACCATCAGCACCCGGAGGAGTAGGTAATGCAAGAAATATGATGGCAGCATCTTTAATTCCATCAGCCAGACTGGTTGTAAAACTCAGCCGTCCTTCTTTCAGATTACGGAGAAAGAGTTTCTCCAAACCTGGTTCATAAATAGTGATTTCACCATTAGTAAGGCGATCAACTTTGGACTGATCAATATCAACACAGATCACTTCATTTCCTGTTTCTGCAAAACAGGTACCGGTAACCAACCCAACATACCCGGTTCCTACTACTGTAATTTTCATGAGGATTTATCTAGTTTAATTATTATTTACATATTCTAAAACCTGTGTACTGATATAGTCCATTTGTTCCTGATCCAGTTCCGTATGCATGGGAAGAGAAATCACCCGTTCGGTTAACCAGTCGGTAATTTCAAGCTTATTTTCGCCGCTTCCGAATGCTGCAAACATCTGCTGCCGGTGTGCCGGTACCGGATAATAAATCATGGATGGAATTTCTTTATCCGCCAGGAACTGATGTAAGCCATCGCGGTTAACCCCTTCCAGAAGCAGGGTGTACTGGTGAAAGACATGTTTATTATTGGAATCGCGGTATGGGGTGGTAATTTTTTGATTTCCGGCAAAGGCCTGATCATAAAAATCTGCAGCCTTTCTTCTGGCTTCTATATAGGCATCGAGTTTAGGTAATTTTACATTCAGAACAGCTGCCTGTATACTGTCAAGCCTGCTATTACAACCAACCATCTCATGGTAATAACGAATTTTTTGTCCGTGGTTGGCAATCATTTTCATTTTCGCAGCCAGTTCATCATCATTGGTACAAATCGCTCCTCCATCGCCATAACAGCCCAGGTTTTTGGAAGGAAAAAAGGAAGTACACCCAATGGTTCCGATGGTTCCTGTTTTTTGGGTACGCCCATCCTTATAATAATAATCGCTCCCGATTGCCTGCGCATTGTCTTCGATTACTGCAATTCCGTGTTTATTGGCAATTGCCATGATTTCTTCCATATTAGCAGCCTGTCCGTATAAATGAACCGGAACAATGGCTTTTGTTTTGGGGGTGATGGCTTTTTCAATGGCAGCGGGATCAATACAAAATGTTTTTGCATCCACCTCCACAAATACAGGTTGCAGGCGTAATAAGGCTACCACTTCAGTTGTTGCGATATAAGTAAAGGAGGGTGTGATAACCTCATCTCCGGGTTGAAGGTCCAGTGCCATCATGGCAATCTGAAGGGCGTCGGTACCATTGGCACAGGGGATCACATGTTTTACCTGCAGATAATTGGCGAGTGCCAGACTGAAATCCTGCACTGCTTTGCCATTAATAAAAGCAACCGAATCCAGCACTTCATGTATGGCGGTGTCAACTTCCGCTTTAATTTGCTGATATTGCTGCTTTAAGTCAACCATTTGTATTGGACGCATAGATCACCCTCCTCTTTTTAAAATGGGCACAAAAATAGCAAAATATAGGTTGGCTGGAACTTTGAATTTAGCTTTGCTACACATTAACCACTTGATTCAGTGAGTCTTTTACTTTACAATCTATTTCTACAGTTATATGGCTGGGCCCTTCGGCTGGCGGCCTTCTGGAATCCTAAAGCCAAAAAATGGGTAACGGGAAGGGCAGACTGGCAGGAGCGCTTAAAACAGCAATTGGGAACCGACCCGCGTCCGCTTGTCTGGATGCACTGTGCTTCTCTTGGAGAATTTGAGCAGGGACGCCCCATTCTGGAATGGATTCGTGTAAAATATCCCGGATACCGGGTTGCACTGAGCTTTTTTTCCCCCTCAGGTTATGAAATCCGGAAGAATTATGCAGGGGCAGAACTGGTTTGTTATTTGCCAATGGACGGCGCCCGGAATGCGAAACGCTTTATTGAAATGCTTTCTCCGGCCCTGGTTATCTGGGTCCGGTATGAATTCTGGTACTATTATCTAAATACGCTGTTTAAGAAAAATATTCCCGTTTTGCTGATAGCCGGACGTTTCAGAAAATCGCAGCCTTTTTTTCATCGGTTTGGGCATTTGCACCGGCATATGCTTTCCTGTTTTCAGCAATTGTTTGTGCAGGATCAGGCATCCCTTGATTTGCTGACTGGCATTGGAATTACCCGGGTAACAGTAGCAGGCGATACGAGATATGACCGGGTATCTGAAATTGCGGAAAAATTTGTTCCGGTGGAGGGCGTGGCTGAATTTGTGGACAATCATCCTGTACTGGTTTGCGGAAGTACCTGGCCGGAAGACGAGGAGGAACTGGATCATTTTGCCAATCACCGGCAGGATCTCCGGTTCATTATTGCTCCCCATGAAATTGAAGAGGCGCATCTGGTCGAAATTGAAGAGCTTTTCAAACATACAGTGCGGTATTCCGTTTGGCAGAAGCAATTGAAACAAGGTGGTGGAAAGCCGGAAACCATCGCAAATGTGCTGCTCATTGATAATATCGGAATCTTATCGCGCCTTTATAAATATGGGAAAATTGCCTATGTGGGCGGTGGTTTTGGGGATGATGGGCTGCATAATATTCTGGAAGCGGCTGTTTACGGAATTCCGGTTATTCACGGACCTGTTTATGATCGGTTTCCGGAAGCTACGCAACTGATTGAAGCAGGGGGCGGCTTTGCGGTAGAAAATGCGCTGGAACTCGAAGAATTATTGAATCATTTACTGACAGATTCTACAGCGCTGGCTGTTGCATCGGAAGCTGCCCGGCAATTTGTTGCCCGGCAAAAAGGGGCCAGTTCAACTATCCAGACTTATTTGGAGGAGAATCGTCTTCTTACCAATTGACAGAAATGGCGAACGGTATCTTTTGAATCATCCCAGGCCAGTTTCAGCTTTAATTCGCGCTCAATCCAATATTCAGCTTCCTGCAGGATATTAAAGGAATTGATTGTTTTGATGCTTCGTTCATACATGACTTCATCGCCCCGAAATAATTCCTGAACAAATACAAAGCGATCATTGATTCCGATAGCTTTTTTTAGATCGCGGACAGGTTCGCGGGTCAGTACTTCCGCTACTTCAATGGAAGCCTGTTTGAGTTTATCATTTAATGAACCTCCATTTAGTTGATGGCTCATTACATCATTCAGTTCCCGGATTTCCTTCTGATGTGCCAGGGTGGGAATTTCCTGCATGAGTGAGTGCAGCCAGTCGGTAGGCATGGCGGTTTCCTGAACAGGAGCTGCAATTTCAATGGGAGCTGCTGCTTCGATCGGAATTACCGGATCAATCGGTTTGGCTTCCGATATAGGCTGGAAATGCGGTTCACTGGTTATAACGGGCAGAGAGGGTGTTTCCGGTTTTTTCTGAACCGTATTATTCCCGGTTGGTAATACAACTGCTACTTTTGAATTTCCATTTCGAATAATGGAAGACGAAGCCTGTTCCTGAAGGGCAGCCTGCAACAATTGGGCTGTGCGCAGTAAAGCAGTAGCATCTGCTTCCTGATCCAGTTGTTCCTGAAGCTTATTAATCAGTGCTCTAACTCTTTCCATTTGATATGGTACTTTTGGGTTAGTATTGAGATTCATAAAGTTATTAAAATAAAACCGGAACTATTACATCTGCTTTCAAAGGTTCTGTTAACCTTGGTAAGCAGCTTTTGTTCCATACCAATTCGATCATATTGTGTTTATAGAACCTACATTAAATGGCGGCCGCAGGGGATGGATTGAAGTAATCTGTGGTTCCATGTTTTCCGGGAAAACAGAGGAACTGATCCGTCGATTGAAACGTGCCCGGATTGCAAATTTGAAAGTTGAAATTTTCAAACCGGCAATCGATGTACGTTACGATGAAGTACAGATCGTATCCCACGACGAAAATGCCATTTTATCCACTCCCATTGACAACTCTCAAACCATTTTGCTGATGGCCTCCAATGTCGATGTTGTCGGAATAGACGAGGCGCAGTTTTTTGATGATCAGTTACCCGTGGTTTGCGATCAATTGGCGCGCCAGGGGATCCGGGTCATCATTGCAGGCCTCGATATGGATTACCTTGGAAAACCGTTTGGGCAGATGCCCTTTCTGCTGGCCAAGGCAGATTATATCACCAAGTTGCATGCCATTTGTGTTAAATGTGGAAATATTGCCTCTTTTAGTTACAGAAAGATTCCGTTGAACAGCCAGGTATTGCTCGGGGAAAAGGAAACCTATGAGCCCCGCTGCCGATCCTGTTACGATGAAAAATTATGATACATGAAAGCCGTTATTGCATTATTTAAAAAAGACCTGCTGCTTGAATTCCGCCAGCAGTATACGTTTTACGGAATTATCCTCTATGTTGCCAGCACTATTTTTGTGTTGTACCTGGCAATGGGTCAACCGGAAGACCAGGTATGGAATGGCCTTTTCTGGATGATCCAGTTATTTGTTTGCGTGAATGCTGTTGCGAAAAGTTTTTTGCAGGAAAGCCGGGGACGATTGCTTTATTTTTATTCTATTGCCGGTGCACGGGATTTCATTTTGTCCAAATTGCTGTTTAACGTACTGCTCATGGCCCTGCTAAGTCTGGTTTCATGGGTGCTGTTTGGCTTATTATTGGGAAATCCGGTTCAAAATGGAATCCGGTTTATGGGTGTGGCCGTTTTTGGGGGACTTGGATTAAGCCTGGTTTTTACCTTTTTATCCGCCATTGCTGCCCGTGCCCAGCAAAATGCTGCATTAATGGCCATATTGGGATTCCCGTTAATTATTCCTCAAATTTTACTAATGATGAAACTGGCGAATACCGCTTTCAGCCAGGTAATCCAGGATAGTTTGGGTATGATTTTTCTTCTCCTTGCCGGGTTGGACCTGCTGGTGGTAGCCCTTGCCATCATCTTATTCCCCTTTCTCTGGAAGGACTGATCTTTTTGGCACCTGACGGGCACCCGACGGGTGCCGGGGTGACTTTGCCCCTTCTTTCAATTCCCCTAATTTTGCGGCACTTATAAGATAGTATGCGATTAGCCTGGTGGAAAATTCTTTGTATTGTGCAGTTACTGATCATTTCAGTAGCAGGGTTTATTGGAGATGTGCCCGCCAAACCCATCCTGAATGAAACGATTCGCAATTATTATTTCCATGTTCCCATGTGGTTTGGGATGATGATATTTTTCATTGTATCTGTTATTTATTCAGTGAAATACCTGCGCAGCGGGAAGCTGGAACATGATATAGTAGCGGTGGAATATGCCAATGTGGGCCTTTTATTTTGTGTTTTGGGATTAACAACCGGCATGATCTGGGCGAATTATACCTGGGGCAAACCCTGGAGCAATGACCCTAAACAGATCGGGGCTGCAATAGCTTTTCTGATTTATTTCGCTTATCTGGTTTTGAGAAATTCCATGATAGACCCGGATAAACGGGCTAAAATCGGGGCCGTTTATAATATTTTCGCCTTTGCCATGCTTTTTCCAACCATCTGGATCATTCCCCGGTTATTGGAAAGTCTGCATCCCGGGGGTATGGGAAATCCGGCCCTGAATCCGGGTGATGTGGACAGCCGGATGCGTTATCTGTTTTATTTTATTGCGTTCCCCGGCTGGGCGATACTGGGCGTGTGGGTAGCAACCCTTTGTATCCGACTGAAAAAATTGGAAGAAAAAAAACTACAACATGCGTAATAAAAAATGGCCGGTACTACTTGCCGGTCTGCTTTTGGCGGGGATTTCCCTCTTTGCACAAACTCCGATGACCGGAGATGAACCGGTTCAGATGGCAGATGCCCTTCATGCAAATGGTAAAATTTATGCAGTGGTGGCCGTTGTATTTACCATTGTAACAGGGGTTGTATTTTATTTGATCCGGCTGGATAGAAAAATAAGCCGGCTGGAAAAAGAAGCCTGAGTTTTATCCGTTATAGGTTCGTATCCTTTCAGCGATTGCGTAAACACATATAAAAACACATTCAAAAACGAACAACATGTCTGGACATCAAGAGTACAGCTTCTTTGGAGCAGTGGAGAAGAGTTTTGACAAGGCAGCCATTTTCACGAATTGGGATCCGGGAATTCTTGAACAAATCAAGCAATGTAATTCTGTTTACCGGATGCATTTTCCGGTTAAGATCGGCGACCAGATTGAGGTAATCAAGGCATATCGGGTGCAGCACTCCCATCACAAAACACCGTGTAAGGGTGGGATTCGTTTTGCTACAGCAGTGAACCTTGATGAAGTAATGGCATTGGCGGCACTTATGACCTATAAGTGTGCTATCGTAAATGTACCATTTGGAGGAGCCAAGGGCGGAATCTCCATCGATCCCAAAAAATACACGGCTTATGAGCTGGAAAAAATCACCCGGCGCTATACACATGAGCTGATTAAGAAAAACTTTATTGGTCCGGGTACCGATGTTCCGGCACCTGATTATGGAACCGGGGAGCGGGAAATGGCCTGGATTCTTGATACTTACATGAGTATGAAACCAGGCGAAGTAGATGCACTTGGTTGTGTAACGGGAAAACCAGTTACACAGGGTGGAGTGCGCGGCCGCCGGGAAGCCACGGGATTAGGCGTATTTTACGGAATTCGGGAAGTATGTAATATGCCGGATGTAATGCAGCGGCTGGGACTTGATCTTGGAATTGAAGGAAAGACCGTTGTAATCCAGGGATTGGGAAATGTGGGCTATCATGCATCCAAATTCTTCCGGGAAGGTGGTGCCAAAGTGATAGCTATTGCAGAATATGAAGGAGCCATTATGAATCCGGATGGGCTGAATGAAGAAGAAGTATTTGAGCATAGAAAGAAAACCGGGTCTATTTTGAATTTCCCGGGAGCGTTGAATCTTGCCCAATCCAATGATGCGTTGGAACTGGATTGTGAAATATTGATTCCGGCTGCATTGGAAAATGTAATTAATGGTGAAAATGCGCCTCGTATCAAGGCTCGTATAATTGGGGAGGCGGCAAATGGTCCGCTTACGCCGGAGGCCGATGAGGTGTTTGCTGCTAAGGGAACCCTGGTGGTTCCTGATATGTACCTGAATGCAGGCGGGGTTACGGTATCCTATTTTGAGTGGTTGAAGAATCTGAGCCATGTTCGTTATGGCCGGTTGGAAAAGCGCTTCACCGAGAATCAGAATAAGAATATCCTGAACCAGATTGAAAACCTGACCGGAAAGAAAGTGGCGGATAACCATAAAATCATGATTGAACATGGTCCGGATGAAGTGGATCTGGTTTATTCGGGATTGGAAGAAACCATGATTACTGCCACCCGTGAAATCATGGATTGCTGGAAGAAAAATCCATCCATTCCTGATATGCGTACTGCTGCTTATGTTGTTGCCATCAACAAAGTTGCGACCAGTTACGAGGAGCTTGGGATATTTCCCTAAGATTAGGTGTCAGACAGGTGTTCTAACACCTGTCTGACACCTCTCTAACATCGTTCTAACATCTGTCTGACGTTTAGAAGGGAGGTAATTCATCCAGAGGCCGTAATGTTCCATTGAACCGATGGTACGCGTAGCATTCCATACCATTTGTTATTACAAGATAGGAAACCGGTATCGCCATATTGTAACGAAGAATCTGATGAAGGACCGATTCCGTCAAATTAATTTCCATCGCTTTACATTCTACCATTAACCAGGGTTGGTGAAGCCGATCATAGACCAACAGATCAAAGCGCTTATTCAATTCCCCTAATTTCATGGTTTTCTCCACCGCAATGTAAGCAACAGGATATTGTTTTACTGCAATCAGGTAGTGCAGAAAATGCTGCCGCACCCATTCCTCAGGAGTAAGCACCAGCCATTTTTTCCGAATCGAATCAAAGACCCATCGCTGGCCTTTTTCCTCTTTCCATTTCAATGCATTATCGGGGTACTCTATCCTGATCATTTCCCAAAGCTATGATTCGAAAATCGTATATTGCCAAAATTGAGTTTTTTGAAAGGAAAATTTTGCAGCCATGAAAACAAAAGATGAAATCGTGCAAAACTGGTTGCCGCGCTATACCGGACAGCCACTGGAGAAATTCGGAAAATATATACTGCTAACCAATTTCAGTAATTATGTGGACTGGTTTGCCAAATGGCATAAAGTAGAAGTGATTGGAATCGGAAAACCAATGCAATGTGCCACTGCGGAAGATATCACCATTATTAATTTCGGGATGGGCAGTCCGACTGCGGCAACAGTAATGGATCTGCTGACAGCCATCGAACCCAAAGCTGTTTTATTCCTTGGAAAATGCGGCGGTTTAAAAAAGCGAAATAAAGTGGGTGATTTAATCCTGCCGATCGCAGCCATACGGGGCGAAGGAACCTCGAATGATTATTTCCCTCCTGAAGTACCAGCCCTGCCTGCATTCGCTTTACAAAAAGCGGTGTCAACCACCATACGGGATTATGGCGTCGATTATTGGACCGGCACTGTTTATACAACAAACAGAAGGGTTTGGGAACATGATGAAACATTTAAAGAATACCTGCAGAAAGTTCGGGCTTATGCGATTGACATGGAAACCGCCACCATATTTTCGGTTGGATTTTATAACAAAATTCCGACAGGCGCTCTGCTATTGGTTAGTGATTCGCCCATGATTCCCGAAGGTGTTAAAACAGAAGAAAGTGATAAAAAAGTGACCACGGAATTTGTTGAACGGCATATTCGTATCGGGATTGATTCACTCAGACAATTAATCAACGACGGACTAACGGTGAAGCACCTTCGCTTTTAAATTATGAAAAGCAGTCGAATGAAATGCTATTTTTATTTATTGATGGGGTTTGGTATTGCCGGAATCAATTCCTGTAAAACTGCTTCAAAAGCTGACAATACAAGTCTGCTGGTCGGAAAATTGGTTATCAGTGAAATTTGCAGTCATCTTGTAGTGTCTGTAGAGTCGGGTAACATCAGTCCGGATAAATTAACGGCCAGTTTCAGAGATGAAAAACGTGCAACCAGTTTCAACAATGTATTCACCATTGCAAACACCTGCAACTTTGAAAAAACCGGCATAAAAGAAGGGGATCGTTTTTATTTTGAAATAATACCTAATACGGCACAGGAAGAATGTATGGTATGCATGGCTTATTACCCTACACCGGAAGCAAAACTTTCCATAACCAGGATCAAAAAAATTAATCGGTAAGATGGCAGCAACGCTCCCCTTGCTGGATGTTCGAAATCTGACCGTAGGATTCAAACAGCAGAATGAAATCCGCACTGCCCTTAAAGGGGTTTCCTTTCACATCAACAGAGGGGAAATTGTTGCTATTGTTGGTGAATCAGGATCGGGTAAATCTGTAAGTTCTCTTTCCATTCTTCAACTTTTACCAGAGAAAACAACCCGTTACGAGTCTGGTGAAATTATATTCAGCAAAAACGGGCAGCACGCAGACAATTTGCTTACTCTTTCTGAGCCTGCACTTCGCCAAATCAGAGGAAAGGATATTTCCATGATTTTTCAGGAACCTATGTCGGCATTGAATCCGGTGTTTACCTGTGGCAATCAGGTAATGGAAGCCATTCGTACACATACGGATTGTTCAGGACGGGAAGCCCGGAATAAAACAATTGAGCTTTTCGAGCAGGTGCGCTTATCTGATCCAATACATGTTCTGAAAAAATTTCCGCATCAGCTAAGCGGTGGACAAAAACAGCGGGTTATGATCGCGATGGCACTTTCCTGCCAGCCATCTCTCCTGATTGCGGATGAGCCAACAACGGCTTTGGATGTAACGGTACAGAAAAGTATATTGGAACTACTCACCAACCTGCAGGCTCAAACGAATATGGGTCTGTTATTTATAACGCATGACCTCGGACTGGTTCGTGATTTCGCAGACCGCGTAATCGTATTATACAAAGGGGAAATTGTAGAAACCGGAACCTGTCAGTCCATCTTTTCAAATCCGCAACATCCCTATACAAAAGCACTCCTTGCGTGCAGACCCATACTTTATAAAAAAGGACAGGTTTTACCGGTAGTAGATGATTTTATATCACCAACAGCCAACTCCAGCAACCTGTTACAGGAAAAAGTGCCTGATAACCTACCGGTTGAAAAGCAGGTGATCATGGAGGTTAAATCCTTAAAAATCTGGTATCCGAAACAGGTTCCGCTATTTAAGAAAGCGGTTGAATTTACAAAGGCGGTAGATGACCTAAGTGTCGAAATATATAAGGGAGAAACCCTTGGCATAGTAGGTGAATCCGGATGTGGTAAAACGAGTTTTGGGCGTGCACTGTTACAACTGATTCCAATTACGGATGGCGCAATAACATTGGAAGGGAAAGACCTGACCCAACTTCCCAAAAAGGAATGGAGGAAGATGCGAAAAGATATTCAGTTGGTTTTTCAGGATCCTTATGGATCCCTAAATCCTAGAATTACCATTGGGGAAGCGATTAGGGAAACCCTGTTGGTGCATCAACCTGAAATGAAGGCATCCAGACAAAAAGAGAAGGTGATCGAGCTATTGGAGCGGGTACATCTGCAACCGGAACATTATCATCGTTACCCACATGCATTTAGTGGCGGACAAAGACAACGGATTGGGATTGCGCGCGCGCTGGCACTGGAACCCCGGTTTATTGTTTTTGACGAAAGTGTCAGCGCATTGGATGTTAGTGTTCAGGCCCAGGTATTGAACCTTATCAATGAATTGAAAGCCGGATTTGGCTTCACTGCCGTATTTATCACCCATGATTTTGGAGTGGTTCAGTTTATCAGTGATCGCATCCTGGTGATGGAACATGGGAAAATTGCCGAAATCGGTGAAACTGAACAGGTTATAAACCATCCACGATCCCCTGTAACCCGGCAGCTGCTGGCAGCCATACCCGGACAGGGAAATTGGTTAGATTGATAATAAAATCCTACCTTTGCACCCATTTAAACATCATGCCGTAACATGATAACAAATCCGGAGCCGTAAGTCCGGGTTGTACAAGACACCCTCCTCTTTCCGGAATTTCGATTTGTGTCGTGTGGCTGATGGTTGTAAAAACCATTTTATACATGAAGTTATCACAGTTTAAGTTCGATCTGCCCCTCAACCTTATTGCCCAAAACCCTGCGAAAAAACGAGAAGACAGCCGTCTGATGGTTGTTCATCGGAAAACCGGAAACATTGAGAATAAGACATTTCGTGATATCCTTGAATATTTTGATGACAAGGATGTATTCGTTGTAAATAATACAAAAGTTTTCCCTGCGCGTATGTATGGCCGTAAGGAAAAAACAGGTGCAAAAATTGAAGTTTTCCTGTTACGTGAGTTGAATAAACCCAATCGTTTATGGGATGTAATCGTTGATCCGGCCCGTAAAATCCGGGTTGGGAATAAACTTTACTTTGGTGAAAACGATGAATTGGTTGCTGAGGTAATTGATAATACCACCAGCCGTGGACGTACCATTCGTTTTTTATGGGAAGGAACCGATGAAGAGTTTCGCCAGATGTTGGAATTCCTTGGAGAAACACCGCTTCCGAAATACATCAAACGTAAGCCGGATGAGGAAGATAAAGAGCGATACCAGACCGTTTATGCAAAACACGAAGGAGCTGTGGCAGCACCCACAGCCGGGTTGCATTTCAGCCGGGAGTTGATCAAGCGTCTGGAAATAAAAGGGATTCGATTTGCTGAAGTAACCCTGCATACCGGTTTAGGTACCTTCCGCCCAATTGAGGTGGAAGATCTTTCCAAACACAAGATGGATGCAGAATATTTCCGAATCGATGATATGGCTTGCCAGATTGTAAATAAAGCAAAGACAAATAATCACCGTATCTGTTCAATTGGAACAACCACCATGCGTGCCATCGAATCCTCCTTTACGGCAGAAAAATTGTTGAAGCCTTCTGAGGGGTGGACCAATCACTTCATCCACCCGCCTTATGAGTTTTCAATTGCGGACTCCCTGGTTACGAATTTTCATCTGCCCAAAACCAGCTTGCTGATTATGACCTGTGCATTTGCCGGTTATGATCTGGCCATGGAGGCCTACAAAAAAGCCATTAAGGACAAGTATCGTTTCTTCAGTTATGGAGATGCAATGCTGGTGATTTAACGAATGAGATTCTAATTATTCACATTCTGTTTTTATATTCATAGGATGAAAGCAATTCAACTGAAAGCGTTCATCCTATTTTTTTTGATGACAACTCAAGCGCTGAACCTGTCTGCCCAGGATGTATTTGATCTCTATCCGGAGGACTCTATTCCAAATTCCAGACCCGGAAATATGGCGGAGAAATCTGAAAACAATGGAAGCGGCCGATTAATAATTTCCGGTGTAAGTAAACCTACCCTAACTGCCTACCTGCCGGATGCGTCCAAAGCAAACGGCACGGCGGTGATTATTTGTCCGGGTGGCGGTTACCGGGTTCTTGCAGCGGGACATGAAGGTGAAGCGGTTGCGAAAAAATTCAACGAATGGGGGGTTACTGCATTTGTTTTAAAATACCGCCTGCCTTCGGATGAAATAATGGAAAACAAAACCATTGGCCCGCTACAGGATGCGCAGCGAGCAATTCAGATGGTGCGGGAAAAGGCAAAACTCTGGCAGCTGAACCCGAAACAGATCGGGATTATGGGCTTTAGTGCGGGCGGTCATCTGGCCGGATCAGCAACCGTGCATTTTGATCAGGCATTTATCAGCAATCCGCTAAAAACATCCTTACGTCCGGATTTCTCCATTCTGGTTTATCCTGTAATCAGTTTTGCAGATGAATTTGCGCATAAGGGCAGCCGTGAAGCATTATTGGGAAAAGAGGCAGACCCTGCCCAGGTTAAATTTTTCTCTTTGGAAAATCAGGTGGTGAAAAAAACACCTCCGGTTTTCCTGGTACATGCCAAAGATGACCGCACTGTAAAGATTGACAACAGCCTGAAATTAATGGATGCCCTGGAAAAGGCGAAAGTCAAACATGATATGTACACCTATGAAAAAGGGGGACATGGGTTTGGGATGATGAATCCAACCAGTGATGTGGAGTGGATGAAATTCGTATACCAATGGATGTTTGACCAGGACCTGATCCTGAAGAAGAGATAAAGATGTCAGACAGGTGTTAGAACGTTGTTAGAGAGGTGTCAGATACATGTTAGAATACTATCCTAATACCTGTCTGACGTCTAATCCAACAATGTTCTAACACCTGTCTGACACCTAAAGGCCGAACAAGCCGGAGTTGAGGAGTTGCAAGGTTTGTTGTTTGTAGGTGGAAGGGATTAGCAGGGAAACGTTATGGCGGCTGCCACCATAACTTACCATTCGAACCGGCACTTGCTTCAGCGAATCAAATAACCTACTCAGTACATCTTTGGTTTCTGCTATTTCATTACCTACTATGGAAACTATACTCTGATCGCGATCCACCTCTACTGTTCCAAAAGGCTCCAATTCTTTTACAATTTCTTTCAAAAAAACATCACTGTCAATGGTCACCGATACCGCCACTTCTGAAGTGGTAATCATATCAATCGGCGTGCGATATTTTTCAAAAACTTCAAAAATCTTCCTCAGAAAACCATAAGCCAGCAACATCCGGCTGCTTTTTATTTTTATGGCGATGATGCCATCTTTAGCTGCAATCGCTTTAACCCCAACTGAGCCTGCTTCCTGTGTTATAGTCGTACCTGCTGCTTCCGGCTGCATCGTGTTTAATAATTTTACGGGAACACGCTCCTGCTGTGCAGGCCAGATACAGGTAGGATGTAAAATTTTTGCTCCGAAATAAGCCAGCTCCGCCGCCTCTTCAAAACTCAGTTGCTCAATGGGAACTGTTTTATTCACAACACGGGGATCGTTGTTGTGCATGCCATCGATATCTGTCCAAATTTCACAAACCGTACTATTGGTAGCTGCTGCAACCAGAGAAGCAGTGTAATCGCTTCCACCTCTCTTCAGATTATCAACCTCACCTCGCGCATTCCGGCAAATATATCCCTGTGTGATAAATAATTTTTTAGCGGAATGTGCAGCCAAAATCGCATTCAGTTTTTTACGAATGGCAGCAACCTGTGGCTCATCATTGGCATCAATGCTCATGAACTCCAGTGCAGGCAACAAGGCATGATCAATTCCCTGTTCTTCCAGGTAGAGGGAGAATAATTTGGTACTCATCAATTCCCCCTGCGCAAGAATATCCTTGTTCAGTGCATCATTAAAGGAGATTTTTGTAATGATATTCAGGAACTCAAAATGTTCGCTGATCTGCCCATTCGCCTTAGCCCTTGTTTCTTCCTTTTTCAGCAAATCAAGTATGAATTGTTTGTAGTGTGCCTCCAGCTGGTCAACAATTTGTTTCGCGCCGGCTTTATCGCCTTTGGAAAGTGCATCACCTATAGATACGAGTGTATTGGTGGTACCACTCAGTGCACTTAGCACTACAATTTTTGCTTCCCCGTCTTTGGTTATTAACTGGGCTACCTGGTGCATTCTCTCCGGTTTCCCAACTGAGGTACCACCGAACTTCATTACTTTCATCAACTGTTGATTTACGACAGGTTGAAAACACAACCTGTCATTAAAAAATATTAAACAAAATTGCCTAATCAATGATTAAGCGGCAGCGAATTTACACCAATCTTAGTGGAATCGAAAATTTTTGAGCCAGGGATTGAAGATCATCGATTACCGGAGGCAATAAAGGGATCCCTGCTGTTTTTCGGATCGCTTCCAATTCCCTTTCCGGATCACCAGGTACCAGAACAGATTCTGCCCCTTCCACCGTTTTTGCCCCCCGGAACCGACGGATCCACTGATCCATATCCTTTTTAAACGCTGCAGCCGGACGAAAAGCATCAATCCGCATCGCACCAAAAAAATGGCCTATTCCCTTGCCAGGCATATCCGTTGGCATGGGCACATAAGCCGGAAATGGCGGAACCCAAGGACCGTAATTGGCACCACTTAATATAGCTGAAAATATATCTACAATTGCTCCAAGCGCATACCCCTTATGACTGCCATGTTCGCGATCACCACCCAATGGAAGTAATGCTCCACCTGTTTTCAAAGCATGTGCATCAGAAGTAGAGTTGCCATTTGCATCCTGAATCCACCCCATGGGTGCTTCCAGATTTTTTCTTTGTAAAATCTCCAGTTTGCCATTAGCAGCAGTTGTGGTTGCCATATCTGCAACAAATGCCGGCTCCTCCCCTGCAGGGATCGCTACACAAATCGGATTGGTTCCCAATAAACGTTCAGTTGAAAAGGTTGGCGCCACCAGCGCACTGGCATTTGTCATACTTATTCCAATCATTTCCTGCTCCAACGCCATCATCGCATGCCACCCTGCAATTCCATAATGATTACTATTCTGCACACTTACCCAGCCTGTACCAACCGCTGCTGCTTTCCGGATGGCAATTTGCATGGCATACGGCGCCACTACCAAACCCAACCCACTATCGCCGTCTACCACAGCAGTTGAAGGTGTTTCATGAATAACGCGGAGTGAAGGATTTGCCTTTACTCTTCCTGCTTCCCATAAACGGATATATCCGCTGAGACGTGCTATGCCATGGGAATCAATACCGCGCAAATCCGCACTTAATAAAACATTGGTTGCTGTAGCAGCATCTTCTTTTGAACAACCGATGGATTCAAATAACTGCCTGGTAAAACTGACCAGGGTTTCGTAAGGAACAAGTGTTTCCGCCATGCTGCAAAGAAACAATAAAAAAAGTGCACCATACCTGGTGCACCCTTTATAAAAATCTCAGGCAAAATTTAAAATGGAAGATCATCCCCGCCATGGTCCATACTAACCGGCGCCGGAGATGCAGCTTGTGCTGGTGCAGCTCCCTGCGCATATCCTCCACCCTGCCCTTCCGGCCTTGCTCCCAGCAATTGAACACTTAATACCCGCATGGAAAGGGAGGCACCTGTTGATCCATCATTTTTTGTAAACGTCCGTACCTCCGGGGTTCCTTCCACATACACCTGTGTACCTTTCTTCAGATAAGGAGCCACAGCAGTACGATCTGACCAATAGGCACAATCTACCCATATGGTTTTATCCTGCTGGTTCCCCTGCGCATCTCTGTACCGTTCTGTATGGGCTACCGTAAAATTCATTACGGAACGGCCATTTACATTGTTCACTGTGCAATCCCTGCCGAGATTTCCGATTACCTGAAGCTTGATCATAACTTAACAATTTTAGCTACGTAAATAGTTTTGAACTGGCAATATACGGTAGCCTTTCCCTTCAAAAAACCGTTCTTTCACCCTTGTTAATAACTTTCAGTTAGTCTTCCTCCGAACGGGCAGATCCGGCATCAATCAATCGTCCAAAAAAGATGGCATTCATAAACAGCTTACTTCCTCCCAGCCAATATGCTCTGAAATTGGGATTATCACCAATACAGATAATCCGGCCACTGCCGGTCGCCTGCACCAGTACGGCTGCCGATTTTTTCACCGTCTCCAGGTTCTGTTGTGATATGAATCCACTGGCCAATGGCTGATTTCCATATTGAATCGGAGCAGCAAACTGATTGGATGGAATTTTCATAAACACATTATTCTGTTTAAATAAATACAGGGTACTTTCCTCATATCCATAGGTCAATGGATGTGTAAGATCTGCCTGCGCATTTAATATGGCTCCCCGTACCTGCTGCGCTCCAATTATTGCTGATCGCTGTGCATACGGATACTGTTTCGAACTATCCAGCACCGGAGCAGTTTTTTTGAATTCCAGTTTCACCAACCCCGCCTGCTTTGCCCACTCGATAGCATCTTCTGTCAGGATCAGGGTTCCGCCCCCCTGCACCCATGCTTTTAATTTATCCGTCTGAAAAGCGGTATAATTTCCTCCAACCAAAATCAGGGTATTATAGCCGGATAGATTGATCCGATTAAATACCGGAGCTTCCAGCATGCTGGGTGGCATCGCAAATCGCTGATCCAGCAAATGCCATACTTCCCCCGCATCCAGCGCACTTACTCCAGATCCTACCAGCATTGCAATGGAGGGATCGGTGATCGGTTGAAGTGAGCGACTTCCCAAATCAATTCCACCCATTGACATGCCGGTTGAAATTCCATCTACATCAATATTATTCAGCCGGGCTTCTTCCTTCAAAATCGCCAATAACTCTCCCCGCTCTTTCGATTGCAATTGTACCGGAATGAGCAATGATCCTAATGGAAATTTTTTCGGTTGTCCATTTATTGCTGTAGTAAATTCCTTTGTAGCAACCCTTATCACCACTCCCTTTTTCAGTAAACTATTCAACATTTTTGGCGCATTGTATTCACTCCATTCAAATGCATAAGCATAGGCAGATGTATCTGCGTTTACAATCCCTTTAGTTCCCTTCCAATCATTTACCGGTGTGGTTTTCAGGGCTCCCAGCTGCGCTGCATTCAGACTGCTGTTATTCAACCCCATTGCCATGGTCATCGTCCATGCAGTTATATCATAAAACAGACTATCCCTGTATTCTGGAATTTTCTCAAAGAAGGTTTGAATCAATTTGTATTGCGGTTGCTCCGTTCTTACCAGGTAACTGCTGCCTTTTTTGAAGGACTGTTTACCAACTGAAAGATCCTGTTGCAACTGCTCCACCTTTATTTCATGCCGTTTCAACATCTCAACAAAAATTCCGGTGCGGGTTTCATCTGTTTCATTGCCAAAAATCCAGCCTTTAACCGGTGATGCTTTTGCCTCTTTAGCCATTTGCTGATAAAAGTTTCGCTGGTATTGCAGCAATTCTATTCTCATTGCGCGGGCAGCTGCCAATGTCGATAAGGTGGTTGTGAACTGGTTCCTGATTGTAAATGGAAATGTCAGCACACCGTTTATGGTTTGCTGTGCATGTCCGCGTGATGAGGCCTGTTCAAACAAAATTCCGATACAACCCTGTGCATCCGGATAGGTGGAACCTTTGCCATAATAAAAATCATCGTAGCCTTCCTTTGTATAATACAGTGAGCCGATTTTATCAAGGTATTTTGCATGAAAATTCGCAACCGCCTGTGTCAGTTCCTGATTTTTAACCGGTGTCAACGGATTCACCCGGCTTGGTTCTCCCGGCTGAAAAAAGAAGGTCGCATCACTTCCCATTTCATGGTGATCGGTAAGGATATTCGGACGCCATTGCTGGTAGATCTTCAATCTGTTCTGGCTTTCGCGGTGCTGGGCAGGCAGCCAATCCCGGTTAAGGTCGAACCAGTAATGATTGTATCGTCCTCCCGGCCATACTTCATTAAATTCTCTTGATGCGGGGTCTGTTACCAGATGCTGACTCCGGTGCATATTTGCCCAGGTGGCAAAACGGTTGAGTCCATCCGGATTAAAAGATGGATCAAACAATATTACTACTTCATTCAACAGGGAGTCAATGGCTTCACCCGTTGCAGCCGCCAGGTGATAAGCAGTTAAAATTGCTGCGTTGGCACCACTTGGTTCATTACCATGGATCGAAAACCCCTGGTAAACAACTGCCGGCATCCGCTCCAAATCAATGGCACCCGTAAATGCCGGGTCACTTAAACGAAGGTGCTCTTTCCGAATATTCTCCAGCTGGCGATGATTCTCTGCACTCGTGATCGTAAGAAGGACCTGCGGTCTTGCTTCATAGCTGGTACCCATCACCTGTAATTGGATCCGTTCAGGAGCCGCAGCAGCCAGGGCCCTCATATACATGACCAGCCGGTCGTGGGTTATATGCCATTCCCCCACTTTATGGCCGATGACTTCCTCCGGCTTAGGCACCGCCGGATTGTAGGTTTGAGTTGCCGGCAAATAATAACTCAGCTCCTGACCACGGATAATAAAACCGGATAATACAAAAACAATAAATAATATTTTTCTCATATGTGTAATATCTACTACCCGGAAGATAGGAAGGAAAGGCGAAAGAGGAGAGTTCGTATATTTGCCAATTCAATTCAGAGCAAAATGAGCAGAAAAGGAAAAGTGCTGGTGGCAATGAGTGGCGGTATCGATAGTACCGTTACCGCCCTGATGTTACACGAACAGGGCTATGAAGTGGTTGGTATTACCATGAAAACCTGGGATTATGCCAGTTCAGGAACCAGTAAAAAGGAAACCGGCTGTTGCAATCTCGACTCCTTCAATGATGCCCGGATGGCTGCCGTACAACACGGATTTCCGCATTTTGTGCTGGATATCCGCGAAGAATTCGGCGATTTTGTTATTGAAAATTTTGTGGACGAATACCTTGCCGGCCGCACACCAAACCCCTGCGTGATGTGCAATACCCATATCAAATGGAGGGCACTTCTTAAACGAGCTGATGCAATGGATTGTGAATTCATCGCAACCGGCCATTATGGAAATATTCATCAGCACACCAATGGTCGGTATTATATTAGCAAAGGGCTGGATGAAACCAAGGACCAGAGTTATGTATTATGGGGACTGCAGCAGGACCTGCTAAGCAGAACCCTGCTACCGCTGGGTAATTACCGCAAAACGGAGATCCGACAGATGGCCCATGATTTCGGCTATCCTGAACTCGCTAAAAAAGCCGAGAGCTATGAAATCTGCTTTGTTCCGGATAATGACTACCGTGGTTTCCTGAAGAAAAAAGTAACCGGCCTGGAAGATCGGGTAGATGGCGGTTTGTTTGTTGATAAAGCAGGAAAAATCCTCGGTAAGCATAAAGGTTATCCCTTTTATACTATCGGACAAAGAAAAGGGCTGGATATTGCATTGGGCAAACCCGTCTATGTAACCGGTATTTTTCCTGAAACCAATACCGTTGTTCTCGGAGATGAGGAAGATCTGAATCGTTCCACTATGCAGGTGAATAAAATCAACTGGATAAAATACGAGGGACTTCCTGACACCATGGAAGCGACCACAAAAATCCGCTATAAGGACAAGGGTTCCCTTTCCACTCTGTATGCCAATGAAACCGGTGTGGAAGTTCGGTTTTATGAGGAAGTTAAGGGAATTGCACCCGGACAAAGTGCTGTATTTTACGAAGGAAATGATGTGATCGGTGGAGGTATTATTCAACGCCCTGTCATCGATCTTCAATAAGCAATAAACCAACCGGAAAATCGTTACATCGCTATGAGAAAAACAATTGGCAGCTGGCTCTTGCTGGCAGGGTTTATAAGCCTGGTTTCCTGCGGAAAAGAAACAGCTGAACCTGATTTCGAAGACGCCGCTGAATATATGGCACTTGAACCCGGAAAAACAATTGTTTATCAACTCGACTCCATTGTAAAAACCCCTTTCAATGATACTGCATTTACAACCATCAGCTATGAAGCCAAAGATGTAGTGGATGCAGAAATTACTGACAACCTGGGCAGGAGCAGCTGGCGTGTTTTTCGTTACCTGCGCCCGCTAGGCAGCACCAATGAACAGGACTGGACCTCCAACATGACTTATATGGTAACGCCCTTAAGAAAGGGTGTGGAGGTAATAGAAAATAATCTTCGCTTTCAAAAACTGATCTTTCCAATTAATCAGAATACCGTTTGGAGAGGCAATACACATATCAATACGACGCCGGGTGGTCCCCTGGATTATCTGGATGCATGGGAGTACAGTTATACTGCCATTGGTGAAACCTTTAGTCCATTTGACACACCCATTGAAAATACCATCACCGTACTTCAGGCCGATGAAGCGCTGGGAGTTCAAAATGAAAAGCCTGAAAATCCGGATCTGGATGCTTATCGCACCTATAGTGTGGAAGTTTATGGCAAAAACATCGGGCTCATTTATAAAGAATTGCGTTACTGGACCTATTCGGCCAGAACACTTGACAACACAGGATCACCGGCACAACCTTTTCCTTATGGAAAAACAGAAGGTGGAGGTATTCGGCTGAGAATGATCAGTCACAATTAATGCCTTGTTTTTTGAAAAAACTGATGCATGTACAATAACTGAAATCGCACTGCAATGGTCCAGTATTCCCAATTGTGCGCTCCCGGCCTTGTATAGTATTCATGCGGAATTTTTCTGTATAATAATTCCTTGTGCAGACGTTCATTCACCTCATAAAAAAAATCCTCCGTTCCACAATCCACCATCAGTGCTGGTTTACCTGGTTCCGCAAGGTGCAATAGATTGATGACTGTCCGCTCTTCCCAGGCTGTTTTATTATCTGCATAACTTCCCAGGCGTTTGGACATATCCCAATTATTGGGGAAAGGGCGAATGTCTACTCCCCCACTCATACTACCTGCAGCACCAAAAACATCCTTGTGTTTAAAGGCGAGGTACAAAGCTCCATGTCCACCCATACTTAAACCGGTTATTGCTCTTGCTTCCGGTTTTGCAATTGTTTTGTATTGCCGATCCACCCAGCTTACCAGTTCCTTTGCAACATAGGTTTCATATCGATAAGCAGGATCAACCGGACTATCCCAATACCAGCTGCCGAAACCGCCATCCGGACAAACGATCAGGAGATTATACCGATCTGCATCTTCTTTGATGTTCTCCACTTTTTGAATCCAGTTCGAATAATTTCCACTGTATCCATGAAGCAGGTAAACTACCGGAAAACGTTTAGCAGCTTCCCCATAGTTATCCGGTTTTATCACCACTGCTTTTATATCCTTTTGCATCGCAGTACTTCTGGTAAGAACCGTATCAACAGTTGCAGCAAACCCAGTATTTAACTGGCCGCAAATAAAAACTATAACAGCAAAGAGTATTCGGGATTTCATCCGATAAACCTACAAAATAATTTACCAATAATAATTCCGCTACTCCGGTTCTTTCCGAAGCAATGCTACAAACATACTATCGGCTTTATTGGCATAGCCTTTCAGTGTTTCAAGATGAATTACCTTGAGCGAGAATTGATGCACTAACCAATCTATATTTTCTTCATTTTCCTTTTTAAAAACAGAACAGGTTATATAAAGCAGGTATCCACCCGGAGCGAGCTTTGGCAGGAGATTGCGAAGTATGTTTTTTTGAAGAGAAGAATAAGTTTCAATGGCGGCAGGATCAAAATAACTGAGATTTTCAGGGCTGCGACTCCAGGTACCGCTTCCACTGCAGGGAAGATCCGCCAGGATCAGGTCCTGCTGATCAAGCAGTTTATACTGATCCCCTATTTTACCGGAAACAGACAGATCTGCTACAAACCCATCATAAGAATACAAACCTGCCTGCTTAAAGCGTTGAAATAAATTCTGCAGAATGGATGGGCGAATATCCGTTACGGTTAGTCGGGCACCTGGTAAGCGATCAAAAATAAAAATTGATTTTCCTCCACTGGCAGCACAGGCATCCCAGATGGCAAGCGATTCTTTTTCACGAAGTTCATCACTAATGCTATCCACCATTGAAGCCGCTTTTTGTGAATTTAGATCCTGGACAACCACTTCCCTGTTAAGTTCGAACAGGTCTTCCACCTTTGTTCCGTTTGCAAGCCGAAAGGTTTCATTTCCTTCCTGCTGAAATGGAAGTTGTGCTCGCTCCAATTTTTTTCTGACCAGATCTAAAAAAGCCGGCCGGGCACGTAAGAACAGATCTGGTTGTTCCAGATGAGACAAGGCAAAAAGCATTGGATCAATTCCCTTACTCAGCTCCAACTGCCAGGGAAATATATCAGCTGCAAATTCGGCCAGGGAACTGGCAAAACCAGCAGAAACAAGTTCAAATTTATTCTCAATCAGCAGATTAGTTTTAGCATTCCATTCGGGGTGTAATGCTTCCAATAAAGGATTGGGCTGAGTCGAACTTAGAAAAAGAGCCGTTATCATCCGCTGTTCCGAATGTAGCCATTCGAGTGCATGACCAATCCTGAACCAGCAATAACAAAGCTGCGCGATCTGTTTCCGATCGCGCGAGCCGTGTTTTTTATTTGAAGTGAAATACTGTTTTAGGTAGTGCACAAAGGGCAATTCCCCTTTATAGCCCTGAACCAGTTGAATTGCAATTCCTACATGAGCCCGGGCAAACATCAGAGTTCGAGCAGGGTCTTAACCGGATCTTTACCAAAAAGCAATTGCTCCGGTTTTTCCAACAATTCTTTAACCCGAACAAGGAATCCAACAGATTCACGTCCGTCGATAATCCGGTGATCATAGCTAAGTGCCAGGTACATCATGGGCCTGATAACCACCTGACCATTAACTGCCATTGGACGGTCTTCAATTTTGTGCATTCCAAGAATAGCAGACTGCGGGATATTAATAATGGGTGTACTCATGAGGGAGCCGAATACACCGCCATTGGTGATGGTAAATGTGCCACCGGTCATTTCATCAATGGTGAGTTTGTTATCACGGGCTTTGGTTGCCAGTTCCACGACTTTCTTTTCAATATCTGCCATTCCCATGCTTTCGGCATTCCGGATAACAGGTACCACCAACCCTTTAGGGGCTGATACTGCGATGGAAATATCACAATAATCGTGGTAAACGAGTGAGTCGCCGTCGATATAGGCATTTACTGCAGGCCATTCCTGTAAAGCAAAACAAACTGCTTTAGTGAAAAAGCTCATAAAGCCAAGGTTGACACCATGTTTCTCTTTGAACTTGTCTTTGTATTGGGTACGTAAACTCATTACCGGACCCATATCCACTTCATTAAAAGTGGTGAGCATGGCCGTGGTATTTTTTGCTTCCACCAGGCGACGGGAAATGGTTTTACGAAGATTGCTCATCTTCTCTTTTTTCTCATTGCGGTTGAACAGCTCTATACCCGGTTTACGACCTGGATTATTCAATGCTTCCAATACATCGTTTTTAAGAATTTTACCACCGCTGCCGCTGGCAGAAACCGATTTTGGATCAATTTTTTTATCAGCAATGATGGCTGCAGCAACCGGCGTGGCTTTCACCTCATTGGAGACAGCAGTAACAGGAGCATTGGCTGCAGCTGGTTTAGCTTCGGCTTTTGCGGGAGCTGTTTCTTTGGAACTACCGCCTGCAACAGGCACAGCAATATCGGTATTGATACTTGCCACCACATCGCCTATTTTGATAACATCCCCTTCTTTTGCTTTCGGGCTGAATTGTCCGGCTTCTTCTGCGTTCAGTTCAAAGGTTGCTTTTTCACTTTCCAGTTCGCAGAGCACTTCATCCCGTTGAACCAGATCTCCTTCCTTTTTCAACCATTTAACCAGTGTTACTTCCGTAATGGATTCTCCAACGGTTGGAACTTTCATTTCAATAATACCTTTACCAACAGCTTTTGCAGAGGCAGCGGGCGCATCAGACTTTGCAGTATCCGTATTCGTAGCAGGTCCGGCAGCTGCAGCAGATGATGTATTTGCAGGAGCTGCCTGACCATTATCACCAGCAGGAGCAGGAGCAGATTCATCGATTGAAGCTACCACATCACCAATTTTAATTGTATCGCCTTCTGCTGCTTTGGTTACCAGCGTACCTGCCTGTTCAGCATTGAGTTCAAAAGTTGCTTTTTCGCTTTCCAATTCTGCAATTATTTCATCTCGCTGAACATAACTTCCATTCGGTTTCAGCCATTTTATAAGCGTAACTTCTGTTATGGATTCCCCTACTGTCGGAACTTTAATATCTATCATAAAGTCAAAATTCAAAAGTCAAAAGTTTAAAATCGAACATCCTAAAAAATCGGACATTCATTAAAATATCGATCACCCTTTAAAACCCGAACATTCATCAATAAACAGCACACTCACATTTTCACCATTTCTCTATCTTCCTGAATCACTCTCAAATGCACCTTTACTTAACTGCCTCAAATTACCCTGGGTTCCTGCATTTCTAAATTGGTTAAGCTTCAAGCGTCCCCAATTTAATTTAGCTTCAACAACCTTAAATTATTCAACCGCTGCAATATCCCAATTATTTTTTCCTCATTTATCCGTACAATTTCACAAATACTCCATTTCACTGTGATTAATTTTCACAAATTCACACAAACCAAGCACCCGAAAAAAGAATTCTCTCCATTAAATTCCTCAAGTACACCTACCACTTCCACGCTGCCTTTCTTTCCCTTCTCCTCTTCCTCCATTTTCACCTTTCCCTCCTCTTTCTCCATTTTCTCCACTTCCTCCGTTGTCTCCCTTTCCTCCCCTTTCCCTTCCTCCATTTACACGTTGGGAACAGGACTTGTGGTTACTCTCGCATCTATATTCGCCGTGGTGGAAAATGGAACGTCTTTATCCGTTGTTTCCCCTTTATTCCGATGTTTCCTCTCTCCCTTATCCTCTTGCCTCTCACTTTACCTCCTTCGTCTCCCTTTCCTCCCCTTTCCCCTCCTCCATTTACACGTTGGGAACAGGACTTGTGGTTACTCTCGCATCTATATTCGCCGTGGTGGAAAATGGAATGTCTTAATCCGTTGTTTCCCCTTTATTCCGATGTTTCCTCTCTCCCTTATCCTCTTGCCTCTCACTTTACCCCCTTCGTCTCCCTTTCCTTTCCCTTCCTCCCTTCTCCTCTCTCCCCTTCTCCTTCCTCCCTTCTCCTCTTTCTCCGTTGTTTCCCCTTTCCCCCCTTCTAAATCGAAAACGCTGTCTCCACGATCTCCGCTTGTTCCTGCGCATGTACTTTCGCATAACCGGTGGCGGTAGATGCGCTGGGCTGGCGACTTATTACTCCAAAATTTATAGTGGCCAGGTTCATTTTAAGGAAGGAAGCGGCGCCCATATTCAGCGGCTCTTCCTGTACCCAGAACCAGGTTGCTTTATCATATTTCTGGTAGAGCGCATCCAACTGCTTTTGAGGAAGCGGATATAATTGCTCTACACGTACCACAGCTACATCGTTTGCACCATCTTTCTGTTTTTTCGCAGCAAGATCAAAATAAACTTTACCTGAGCAGAACAATACTTTACGGATACCGGCAGTATTTTCGACCGTAGCATCATCAATCACTTCTTTAAAAGAACCATTGGTAAAATCTTCTTTTGTAGAATACGTATCGGGCAAACGAAGATTGGCTTTCGGAGAAAAATTAATCATTGGTTTACGGAAAGGCCAGGCAATCTGCCTTCTCAATGCATGGAAAAAATTGGAAGATGTTGTGATATTCGTAACCACCATATTCTGTTCCGCACACATTTGCAGGAAACGTTCCATCCGCGCAGAACTATGCTCCGGTCCCTGTCCCTCATATCCATGCGGCAACAAGAGTACCACACCATTCATCCGGTTCCATTTCTGCTCCCCTGCAGCAATAAACTGGTCAATCATGGTTTGAGCGCCATTGCAAAAATCACCAAATTGAGCTTCCCACAAAACCAGACTAAGCGGATTGGCCATTGCATACCCATACTCAAATCCCAATACACCGTATTCGCTCAGGAAAGAGTTGAAAATCCGGAATTGGCCTTTCGCACCCGGAATCCGACTCAACCTGTTATAGGCTTTATTGTTCTGTTCATCTCTCAACACTGCATGGCGATGGCTGAAAGTTCCCCTTCGCACATCCTGTCCGCTCATTCTCACATCATTGCCGTCCAGAAGCAATGAGGCATAAGCTAATAATTCACCTGTAGCCCAATCAATCTTTCCTTCTTCCTGAAAAAGTTTTACTTTATCCTGGATGATTTTCTCCACTTTCTTCAGCGGTTTAAAATCATCGGGCCACTGCATTAACTGATCAAACAATAAATCAAAATCGGATGAACTGATGGCAGTTACCGGAGATGAATCAAAATCTTCTTCTGTAGACCTGCGCAAACTTCTCCATGATTTTTCAGGCAACTGATATTTATAGGGTAGCGGGTTTTGTTTTACTTCATCCAAACGATCCTGCAAATCGCTCCAGAACTTTTTCTCCATTTCCTGGGCCATCTGCTTCGCACCAGGCTCACCGTTTTCTAACAGATATGTAGTATAAACCTCTCTTGGATTTGGATGTTTATCAATCAATGAATACAAACCGGGCTGTGTAAACTTCGGATCATCGCCTTCATTGTGACCGTGTTTACGATAACAAACCATGTCAATGAAAATATCCTGGTTGAATTCCTGGCGATATTTTGTAGCAATCTCCACACATTTCACCACTGCTTCTGCATCATCGCCATTCACATGAAGTACAGGAGCCTGCACGGTTGCCGCAAGGGAAGTACAATAATCAGAACTTCTTGCCTCATCAAAATCAGTTGTAAATCCAATCTGGTTATTGATCACAAAATGGATGGTTCCTCCTGTATTGTATCCTTCCAGTTTGCTCATCTGCAATACCTCGTACACGATTCCCTGTCCGGCTATGGAAGCATCCCCATGAATCAGTATCGGAAGAATTTTATCATATTCACTTTCGTATAAAACATCTGCTTTGGCTCGGGCAAATCCGACCACAACAGGATCAACCGCTTCGAGGTGAGAAGGATTGGGGCAGAGTTTCAGATGAACTGTTTTACCATCCGGGGTTTCTACATCAGAACTATATCCCATGTGGTATTTCACATCGCCGCTGCCCATGGTTTGGTCCATCATGGCAGTACCTTCAAACTCACTGAAAATATGCTCATAGGTTTTACCCATGATATTGGCGAGAATATTCAGCCTTCCGCGATGCGCCATACCAATCACTACTTCCTGAACACCAAGTGAACCCGCCGTATTGATAATTGCATCAAGAGCCGGTATGGTTGTTTCTCCCCCTTCCAGCGAGAACCGTTTCTGTCCGATATATTTGGTATGCAGGAATTTTTCAAAAATTACCCCATGATTTAACTTCTCCAGAATCCGCTTTTCTTTCTCGATGGAGAGCGGTTGATGGAATTCTTTTTCCATCGCATTGGTAAGAAAATCCACCTTACCCTGATCGCTGATATATTTGAATTCTATACCAACTTTAGACGCATAGGATTTCTCCATATGCGCCAGGATATTCCGGAGACTGGTTGTTCCCAATCCAATTCTGTTTCCGGCATAAAAATTCTTATCCAGATCTGCTTCCGTAAAGCCAAAGAATCCCAGATCGAGGTTGGCTCCCCGATCACGGCGGGTTCTGATCGGATTGGTTTTTGCAATAAGATGACCTTTATTCCGATAACCCAGAATCATTCGGTAGGCTGCAATTTCTTTTTTGATGTCAAGATCGGCAGGAAGTTGCGTTACCTGGGTACCATTGGCCGCAGGTTTTTCCTGGCCATTGGCATGTCCCTGCTCAACAGCAAAATCAAAACCTTCAAAAAATTTTCTAAGTTCCGGATCAACGGCAGCCGGATCTTTCACAAAATCCTGGTATAACGACTCAATAAAGGCTGGTGACGAACTGGTTATATAAGAAAAATCCTTCATATGGATAGCCCTTTTTACGGGTAAAAATTGGGTCAGCAAATATCGGGAAAAGAAGTGAAGAAAGCGCGCGCCCTTGGGAGGAAGCGTGAATACAACACTAAATTGACGTTAATTTGCAGCTTGCGGCAAGTAACGTTCAAATCCACCGGTTTTGTGCTTTTTGAAAATATTTTACTTTTTATTTTTTACTTTTTACTTTTCCCACTACCTTTGCCGTCCAAAATTTAGAAGAATGGCTAATCATAAGGCAACCAAAAAAGATGTGCGTCAGGCAGCCAAGCGCCGTGATAGAAATCGTTACTACGGTAAGACTACCCGTAACGCAATTCGTGATCTGAAGGCTACTACAGAGAAGAAAGCGGTTGACGAATCCATGCCGAACGTGATCTCTATGATTGACAAGCTGGCTAAACGTGGTGTTATTCACAAGAATAAAGCTGCGAACCTGAAAAGCAAGCTGGCCAAGCGTGCCAACACGCTGGCAACTGCTTAATTCATACGAATTACGAACTATCTGACCGATTATACGGGTCCAGTCTTATGGCTGGACCTTTTTTTGTTTATTTTCCCTTCTTAATCGCCTGGTTATGCGAATATGTTATCTTTTCAGCACGGTACTATTCATTATTGCCTCCTTTCAATCCAATGCTCAAAAAATCCCCTACGAGCAATCGGGAGGAAAAGAGACATCGACTTATTCCCAGGTTATCCAATTTTACAAGGAGCTCGATAAGCGATCCAACCGCCTGCTGCTCAAAACCATGGGTCCAACGGACGCCGGTTTTCCCCTTCATCTGGCTCTTTTCAGTAATGATGGAAGCACAGATCCGGTTATCTGGCATAAGCAAAATAAAGTGGTGCTGTTTATTCTCAATGGCATCCACCCGGGTGAGCCGGATGGGATTGATGCCAGCATGCTCTGGCTGAGGGATCTGGTGGACGGGAAAAAAACCATCCCTGACAATATTGCCCTGGCCTTTGTTCCGGTATACAATATCGGGGGAGCGCTCAATCGCTCCGAATATTATCGGGTGGATCAAAACGGTCCGGCTGCTTTTGGTTCCAGAGGAAACTCGCAAAATTATGACCTGAATCGCGACTTTATAAAAAACGATACCAGAGAAGCCCGCAGTTTTGTACGAATCTTCCACTACCTGCAGCCCGATGTTTTCATCGATAACCATGTATCCAACGGGGCAGATTACCAGCATATCATGACCCTCATCGCTTCCCAACACAACAAACTGGGTGGAAGTATGGGACAGTTTATGAATCAGCAGTTTGAACCCGGACTCTATTCCCTGATGAAGAAAAAAGGCTATGACCTCATTCCTTATGTGAATGCATTTGGGGATACCCCGGAATCAGGCTGGCCGGAATTTCTGGAAGGTCCGCGGTACTCCAGCGGGTATGCCAGCCTGTGGAATTGTTTTGCCTTTGTACCGGAAACACATATGCTGAAACCTTATCCGCAAAGGGTAGATGCCACCTATGCCCTCATGGAATGTTTTGTTCAGTTTGCGGCAGAGAACAGAACAAAGATCAAAACACTCATAAAGGAAACAACCGAGGCACAACGTACTGCGAAATCCTTTGCTCTTCAATGGAAACTCAATCGCGAGAAATGGTCAGAGTTGACCTTTAAGGGATTTGAAGCAGGACGAAAGTCCAGTGGCATTTCGGGTTTACCACGTTTGTACTACGATCGCACCAAACCATTCGAAAAAAAGATCCGTTTTTTTAATCAGTATGAGGTGGCCATGGAAGTCAAAAAACCTGCTGCTTATATCCTGCCGCAGGGCTGGTGGAAAGTGGTGGAATTATTACAGATCAACCGGGTTACCATGATTCCTTTGCAGAAAGATACCAGCATGGAAGTGGAGTATTACAAAATTCTGCAAAACAGTCCGTCTGCCAGGGCTTTTGAAGGCCATCACCTGAACGCCAATGTGCAGGTCAGCACACATAAGGAAAAAATACAGTTTCGAAAAGGGGACTGGTACATACCGATGAATCAGCGGGCCAATAGGTTCCTGATGGAGGTACTGGAGCCACAGGCGATGGATGCCTATTTTACCTGGAATTTTTTTGATGCCATACTCGGACAAAAAGAAGGTTACAGTTCTTATGTTTTTGAAGACACAGCAGAAAAATACCTGAAGGAACATCCCGAATTACAAAAAGCATTGGAGGAGAAAAAAGCGGCTGATACCGCTTTTGCCAAATCAGCCGGACAGCAATTGGATTTTATCTTTAAGCAATCGCCTTATTATGAACCGGGACATAACCGATACCCCGTTTTTCGCGTACTGGAATAAGAATAAATTTAATACTGGCAAACCAGTTTCAAAGCGGCATTGTTAATTACATTTGGTGCAATTGCTTGCGCCCATGAAACAATTATTAGTAACCTGGCTGGCTATTGTCGGTACCAGTTCAGCATTGCTTTGGACAGGCCAACAGGATGGACAGACCGTTTCCGGTAGCGGTTACCGATTTACCGTCAACTATAAAAGGAACCTGCCGCATGGTCCATATAAAAGCTGGTTTGATTCTGCTCAACTCAGAGATCAGGGAACATTTGCGATGGGCATACCAGATGGCGAATGGAAAGGCTGGTACAGCAATGGTCAGCCCCGCTTCCTTCGTACCTACAGCGCAGCCAAACTGCAACGGATAAAACAGGAAATCCAAAAACATCCCAAACATGTTTTAATGCCGCTGGCAATTGAAGCGCAGCAAAACAGATCAGCACTCACTCAGGCAACTTCACCGCTTCAATCGTTCTGGCATCTGTATGGAAAAAGGCATGAAGAGCTTCCTCCGGTTCCGGTAGACAGCATGGTGCTGGCCAGTTTGCAGTTCAATGAACAGGGAGGTGACAATTCCTATATGGCACCGTTTAAAGAGTGCCTGCACCATGGACTATATATGAATTATTTCCCCAACGGCAGGGCCAAAGATTCCGGGTATTATAAAAACGGGCTTCGGGAAGGGCATTGGGAACACTGGTTAAGCAAAGGTTTGCTGCGCGCGTCCGGCTCCTACAAACATGGAAAAAGAAGCGGTACCTGGTCCTATTATGATCCGGGTGGCCGCATCCGTTCACTGGCTACCTATAACCGAAAAGGAGAACTGGTACACCAGCAGTTTTATGACCACTAAATTAATCGAGCTTACGAAGGTTGCCGCTGCCTTTAAAATCGGTACGGATAGTGGGACTTCCCTTATAACTTACATCACCACTACCCTTCACTTCCACTTCCAGGCTTTTACTGGTATTAACGCTTGCATTGCCACTTCCCTTGATATCAACAAATGCGTCTTCCGAAAGCAGATCAACCGCATTCAGGTCGCCGCTTCCGGTACATTCCAGTTTCACTTTACGTGTCTGTCCTTTTAAAGTAACATTTCCGCTTCCGTAGATAGATGCTGTTATTTCAGGCGCAATCACTTCAATTCGGACATCCCCACTACCTTTGGTTCCAACCTCCATGGCTTCATCATTTTTAATGACAGATTCAGAAATGATATTACCGGAACCATAGGAAAATACCTGCTTGTAACGGGGAGCAGTAACTTTAATGCGAACTGAGCGGGTGGGGCGCAGATTAAACCCTTCTTCTGTTTTTATTTTCAGTGTGGAGCCATCCACATAGGTTTCAATTTTGGAAAGGATATTTTCTTCTCCCTCCAGCGCGATGGAAGCCTGCTCACCAACCACCAATTCCACATCAAAACTGCCTTTCTGTTCAACCGATTCAAAAGAACCGGGAGTACGGGTATCGGTGGTAACATTTCCATTCCCTTTTACTTTTTTACCGGTTCCGAAATAACAAGAGGTCAAACTAATGCAGGCAGCTGCCAATACAGTAAGAAATGCTTTCATGTGAGGTTGTTTAGTCAAAAAAACAAAATATTTATAAGCTTAGACGCCGATTGCCGGAAAAAGTTACCAGAAGCAGCAGCGCTGAAAAAAGATTGTAACTTCGCGCCACCATGACTGAAAAAATTCTGATTCTCGATTTCGGCTCTCAATATACTCAATTGATTGCCAGGGCTGTACGTGAAGCCAATGTTTATTGTGAAATCATTCCATACCACAAACCCTTCGAGTATGAACCCGGCTTAAAAGGGATCATTCTCTCCGGATCGCCGTTTTCAGTAAATGATGAAAATGCCCCGGATGTAGATATTGAAGCAATGATTGAAAAGCTTCCGGTTCTGGGGGTTTGTTATGGTGCCCAGCTAACCGCAAAAAAATTCGGTGGCCGGGTAGAAAAAAGCAGCAAACGGGAATACGGAAGAGCGCTTTTGCAGATCGTAAAAGAGGATCGCATTTTCAACGGCATGTCGCGGCAAAGCCAGGTTTGGATGAGTCACGCGGATAGTGTGAAGGAAATTCCGGATGGTTTTGAATTACTGGCAGATACACAATCGATACCTGTTGCGGCATTCCGCAAAAAGGATGAAGCGAAAATACTTTATGCGGTTCAGTTCCATCCGGAAGTGTACCATAGTATTGAGGGCAAAAAAATGATTCAGAATTTTCTGGTCGAAGTTTGTGGTTGTTCACAGGATTGGACCCCCGCACATTTCATTACTGATACGGTTGCTGCATTGAAAAAACAGATCGGAGACCGCAAAGTGATCATGGCACTAAGCGGTGGCGTGGACAGTACGGTAGCAGCCACCCTGATTTCAAGAGCCATCGGCGATCGCTTATACGGCATCTTTGTTGACAATGGCGTATTGAGAAAAGGCGAATTTGAACAGGTATTAAAAACCTATAAAGATCATCTCCACCTGAATGTAAAAGGAGTAGATGCAAAAGATCGTTTTTATACCGATCTGGCCGGGAAATCAGATCCTGAAGCCAAAAGAAAAGTAATCGGTAAACTCTTTATCGATGTATTTCAGGAAGAAGCAAAACAGGTGGAAGGAATTGAATTATTGGGACAGGGAACCATTTACCCCGATGTAATTGAAAGCGTATCGGTGCATGGTCCGTCTGTAACCATTAAATCGCACCATAATGTAGGTGGCTTACCCGAGCAAATGCACCTGGAACTGGTGGAACCACTTAGGTATTTATTCAAAGATGAGGTACGAAAGGTAGGACGTGAATTGGGCATTCCGGATGAATTAATCGATCGCCATCCATTCCCCGGCCCGGGTTTGGCCATTCGGATTCTGGGTGAAATAACCGAAGAAAAAGTTAAACTGTTGCAGGAAGCCGACCATCGATACATCTCTGCGCTCAAAGAACACAACTTATATAAATCAGTATGGCAGGCCGGCGCCATTCTCTTACCGGTAAAAAGTGTAGGAGTTATGGGAGATGAGCGTACCTACGAGTTCACGGTTGCCTTAAGAGCCGTAACTTCCGTTGACGGGATGACAGCCGACTGGGCGCATTTGCCCTATGATTTTCTGGCACACATTTCGAGTGATATCATCAATAATGTTCGTGGTATCAACCGGGTGGTGTACGATATCAGCAGCAAACCGCCGGCTACCATTGAATGGGAATAATTAACTAAACCCCACGTACATGCGTAATTTATGCAGGATCACCTGTTGGATGGTTGGATTGATTGTATTGGTTTCTGTTCAGAGCATTGCACAGGACAGCAGCCAGCTGATGGTTCAGGCCAAACCCATAAAACAAAAGCAGGTAGTAACCTTTTTACTGCCGCTATACCTTGATTCTGCATTTGATGCGAGCGGACAATATCGCTTTGGCAAACAATTTCCCCGGTATTTTTTGCCTGGATTAGAATTTTATGAAGGTGTACAGTTGGCAATTGATTCACTGAACAAGGAGCAGGTAAATTTGGAGGTGAATGTACTTGATACCAGATCAGGCAAAAACATAGCAACACTCTTACAGGATCCTGCAGTACAGAATGCCAGCTTGCTGGTAGGGCATATTTCCAATAATGAAATACGACCACTGGCAGATTTTGCCAATAAAAATCAGGTGCCTTTTATCAATGTAAATATTCCAAATGATGCCGGTGTAACCAACAATCCCTATATGGTGATTTTGAACAGCACCCTGGCATCTCATGCAGAAGGGATTTACAATTATCTGGAAAAGAAAATGAATGCGGCCACCTCCATTCTTGTATTTACTCAAAACGGTACCCAGGAAACCCGGCTGAAAGGATACCTGACTGATGTGGAGAAATCAAAACCAGGCTCCAAATTAAAATTGAAATACATCACTCTGCCGGCTAATTTCCAGGCAACTAATCTGCTTCCCTACCTCGATAGCAATAAAACAACCATTGCTGTTGCTGGAAGTCTGGATGTTCAGTTTGCCCGTAAATTCGCAGGAGAGCTGGCTATGCTGAATAAAACCTATCCGGTTCAGGTAATGGGAATGCCCACCTGGGATGGGATTCGTGATTTTGAAGGCGATGAATACCGGGATCTGGAAATAATGTACACAATTCCTTTCAATCCAATACGCACGGATTCATTAAGCAGTTCTATCAATACCTATTTTAAGGATAAGTTATATTCCCGTCCGAGTGATATGGTATTTCGTGGGTATGAAGTTATGTATCGGTTTGGTAAAATGGTAGCAGAACAGGGCGCCAATCTTGCATTGGGATTGGGAGAAAAAAAATACCAGGTCTTCACTGATTTTGATATCCAACCCGTCTTGTTAAATAAGCAACAACAACAGCTGGATTATTTTGAGAACAAGAAAGTGTATGTGGTGAAGTTGTTGAACGGAATGGTTACAACCGTGAATTAATTTTCATTGAATGAAAGCAGTCCGGAAAGAAAATCTTCCGCAGAAAATTTGCCTCACCTGTAATCGCCCCTTTACCTGGAGAAAGAAATGGGCAAAGGTTTGGGAAGAGGTTAAATATTGCAGTGAGAAATGTAAGGCAGGGAAAAAGAAGTAAAAATTTCAGTCGGAGGCCAATGACCTTAGTTTCTTCCTCCTGCAGTAAACGCAATAAGCATAAGCGCTTAATAGCGGCAGGGTTAAAATTACAGAGACAATCGTCAGCAGAAACAACACATTATAGGCTGCATCGTGGGGGCCCTGGTTTCTAAGTCCCCCCATAATATCAAACACAACCCGCTGTAAATTGAGTATGGTAAGTGTGGTAATAATTAAGCAGATGGGCAATAATGTTACTGTTGTAATATCCAAAAAATTCAGCTTGGTAAAGACTCGAATAAAATAAAACAACATACATAATCTCCAGGCGGCAACAAGTGCAAGAAACCATACATTTATTAAATTGGATATTTCCATTGAAAAATACAGTTCTACCGGAATAGCGTAGAATATTGCCGGAAACGAGGTGAGACTTATAAATGTCAACACCCTGAAATAGGTCCACTGGTCTATTAAAAATGGCTTAATGATTAACCAGATGAAAAGTGACAAAAGAAAAATATAAATAAGAGAACCTAATCCCAAATGCTGAAGCAGGGAAGCTCCTTTATCGTCCCAATACCGGCCAATCCCCACTATCCAGGTTCCTATTAATCCAACAATAAAATGTCTCCAGTTAAACTGAAGCATTTCCTCTCTGGTTAGTTTCAATAATAGCAGCCTGCTGATTGTTTTAAACATTTGCGGAGTTTATTTTTGTCTTACGAATTTTTTTGAATGCAGATTTTCGATGTTCAACATTGAATCGAGCGTACACATTGGTCATCAATTCCTGAAAAGAATCTTCCAATTCATTAACAGTGAAGTTTTTTGGTTTAAAGGTTACATCAAATAAGGTGCATTTATCCCAGTAAACTGGCTGTAAGAGCCGATTTTGAATTCGCAGCTGCCGGTATAATTCCGTTCCCGGAAATGGTGTCAGCAGGGTTATCTGCACCTCTGACAAATTGCTGTCTCGGATAAACTGTTCGGTATGCTTAAAGGTATCTTTTGTATCTGAATCAAATCCCAATATAAAACAACCATTAACAGAGATACCATAGGACTGAATTTTTTCAATCGATTTCATGTAACCATCAAACTGATTAAACTTCCAGTTATTCCGGTCAATGCCTTTCAGGGTTGAAGCGTTCGAAGTTTCCAAACCAATTAAAACCTGGGCACAATTAGATTTGGCAAGAAGTTCCAACAGTTCATCGTCCTGTGCTATTGAAATATCAGTTTCCGTAAACCATTTAAACCTGTATTTCGAAAACAGCCGTAAAAGATCTTTCGACCAGGTTTTATCCACGAAAGTATTATCGTCTGCCAACTCAATAAAAGGGCGTGGCCAGACCTCAAAAATCCTGTTCAGTTCCCGTTCAACCTGCAGAACAGGTTTCTTTTTGTAGCTGCTGATGGTTCTTGATGCCGCACAGAACACACAATTCAAGGGACATCCTCTCGTAGTTTGTAAGGTCAGTCTGTTATATTTATTAATATCCAGAAGCTCATACTTAGGGAGTATATCAGAATCAAAATGAAAGCTGTACTTTTTATTTGTGATGGAACTATAAAACGGCTTGAGTGCATTGTTTTCAACATCTTCCAACAAGGTTTTCCAGATTATTTCTCCTTCCCCCTGTATAACGCTGTCTGCATGTACTATTGCCTCATCGGGCAAAGCAGAAACATGAAGTCCCCCGATTACCACCTTTATACCCGCCAGCCTGATTTTATCGGCCAGTGCATAAGTTTCATTGATTCTGGCTGTGAGGGAAGAAAAGGCAATCAGGTCAGGTCTCTCCTTCAGAATGTCAGCGATAGCAGCATCTGATATTTCATCCAGGTCTTTATAAACCATTTCCCAGTTGTCCGGCGAATGGGCTGCAATGGTCAGCAACCCTAAACTTGGCAAACTGGCAATTACCTTGCTTCTGTCTACAAACCCGGGAAGCGTAAGACCGAGCTGCATGAGTTTTTGGTTATAAACCCGAACACCACTCATTGCAATGAGGACTGCTTTATAATGTTTTTTAGCCATTGCAGATGATTCTAATGAACCCAGTTATAGGTTCTAATTGACCAATTTTAAGTCACTGAAAAGTTCATCAGCATCAGACACCAACCCTTTTGATTGCAGAAACTTATGCAATTGTTTTAATCGAACCAAACTGTTGTAACCAATATTCCACCGCAGCTTTTGCTGACATACTGAACACAATCGTAATGGCTTTAAATCTGATTCCGCAAGACTATTCGAACCATTCATCACACAAACTGCCGACAAACAATGTCTTATCGAAAACATATGCCCAATTTCATGCGACGCGGTAGCCACCATTCTACGAAAGCAGGTTCGATATGAAACAGCTTCTGGTATATCACAACTATACCTGTAAAACGAACTCACTCCTACCCTATCTGTGTAAGATGCGATACCAAAAACATAATTCCAGTTCTTTCCAGGGTATAAATCCTTTGATGTAAGTCCCAACAACGCATATGCGTCATCTGGCTTTTTTTGAACCAAAATACTATCTAAAATAAAAGTAGATAAAAGCTGAATATTGCCGGAAGCAAGCTTCCGTTTTGCAGTATCCGGAATTAGCGTTTCCGACACTGGCGGGAGAACTAGCACTGGAAGTTGAAAAAATAAAGACAGATAGGCTTGTATATCGTTTGTACATTGTTGCTGATTACCGCTAAACGATCCAATCGGAAGCAGATATATTTTGTGAAAGTCAGCTTCTGCTCGCGAAGGGCCTTGTTTACAATACCGATCAAAGGATTGATTCTCTTCGTGATACTGAGCTCTCCATTCACCGGGCTTTGTTACTGGTAATTCTATATCATTAACAGAAATCATTTTAAAGTAGTCCTCACCTTTGTTCCTCTTATTACCGGTGTTGCAAGAAATCAGCAGAAAACAACAAACAGCAAGGAACACAAGCAATACCGACAAGACGATTTTACCTGCAAGAATTCCTTTAAGTTGCCTAATTGGCTCTAAACGACCAATCACCTATTGCAATTGATGTGATTATATCTGGCCATGTTTCAAATGCCGACAATTTGGCTCTAACGGGTATAACTTTTGTGTCTACCCAGCGATTCTGTTTTAATAAGAATATTTTTGATTTATAGATAATGTCCTGAGGAAAAGGGTTTGCAATTTGCAGCATTGTCATTTCATGAACTTTTCTTTTTGAGCTCTGGCTAAAACTAATGGTGATAGTTTTAGTCGGATCCTTTACCTCTGCCACAGCGGTCATAGCTAAAATAACACCATCTTTCTGATCAATTTCAACATGAATGGTTTCACCCGGATATAGCTGAATTGTTTTATTTGGCAAAACATAATAAGTAGCCTTAATCTCCTCCTCGTAAACCGTCTTTTTATCAACGGCAACAGATAATCTGTATGGTGTTCTTATAAGTTTTGTAGTATCCTGCCCTAATGCAAGGGAGGTAATAAAAATTAGGCTCAATGCTAACAATATTTTCAAAGACATAGTTTTCGGTTGATTTTCGCTCAACAATTCGTATGCGGAGGAAATTTTACAGCTCGAAGTGAAACTGGCCCATTTTGTATACAAATATTCAGCAGTTTGATTCCGAGAACAGCCTCAATTTTTGAAATTGTTTCAAGTGTAAAATTTTCATTTCCTTTCATCCACTTATTGACAAGTTGCGGAGATACATTCATTTTTTCTGCCAATGCTTTCTGGGTCATGTTTGTCTGGTCAAGGTGCTCCAAAATCGCCAAAGCGAGCTCCTGTGAATATCGGAGCCAATGCCGGTTCTCTTTTCTCAGACTGGCGGAACCGTTCCATTTACTTTCCCGGATTTCTCCAAAAATTTGTTCAAGTTTATTCTTGGAAGACATAGCGATTTTAGTTTTTTTGTAAATTCAGAAATTAAAGAACCCAATGTCAAAGGCATCATACAAATTGCTTTTTCTGAGTGCTATTGCAATTGTTTTCAGTTTTTCAAGTACCTGTTTTCCTTCTTCACATTCCTGCAGGCTTCGGGTAGTTTTTATGAGCCCTCCAACAACAATGTAAGCTCCATCATTGAGGCGGATAGTATATAATAATATTGTCTAACGATTCAGCATCCGATTTACCCTCCGCAATGTTTAATATATCGTCGAAAAAGGCCTCACTTTCGGTTATTATACTTCTAATAGCTGTTTTCTGGCCCAACCCATAATAATTTAAAGCCCCAGGATTTGCTTTAAAAAAATTGTATAACCAGGAAACATCCTGCCAGTATTCAAAACTCTGATAAAATACGTCAGAGCCATCGGCTTGAACAAACGCAAACAACTTTTCTTTGACGATTTCAACCAGAGCAAACATATAATAATTTTACAATTTATCAACCTATAGGTTTATTTTATTTTCATTATTCACTTCGTCAGGTATCCAGGGAACAAGATGATCTGAAGTAAATCCGAATTAAGCGATATGAAACTATAAAAGCTCGCAAAACCTATCAACCGTTAAAACACCCTAAATTCCAAATTTAAGATTAACGACAAAGTGACTCACCAGCACTTCATTTAGCGTTCTTTCATTAACAGTTATTTGCTCCAATGCAACAAGTCTTGCATCATGTTGTTTTTAAAAAGAGAGAATTCTCTACGCCTGATGCAAATCAAAAAACGGAGGGCATACCTCTTTACTGATTTCAGTAATTTACACCAACAAATATGCTTAACCGAATTAGCAGAAAGCAAAAAGTTCGTTTAATACCTGATGCACCCCACCTCCGGCCCGCTTATTGTTTAATAAAAATCTATATCGTCTAACAAAACTCCATGCTCACCTTCACCAAATCAGGAATATTCTGCCAACAGGGCGGGTTTTATATTGATCCCTGGCTGCCGGTTGATAAAGCCATCATCACTCATGCACACAGCGACCATGCGCGCTGGGGCAATCAACACTACCTCTGCCATACCCACACCAAACCACTGCTGCAACTGAGGCTGGGGGAAATAAATGTTGAAGCCATGAACTGGGGCGAAACAAAAACCATCAACGGCGTACAGATCAGCCTGCACCCGGCCGGACATATCATCGGCTCCTCGCAAATTCGGCTCGAATACAAGGGTGAAGTTTGGGTGATAAGCGGCGATTATAAACTTGCCAACGACGGCATCAGCGGTGAATTTGAACCGGTACCCTGTCACCATTTCGTTACCGAATCAACCTTCGGCCTGCCTATCTACCGATGGGAAGATCAGGAAATTATTTACCAGCAAATCCGCGACTGGGTATTGCAAAATAAAGCCAACGGTTTCAGCTCTGTACTGCTGGCTTATAGCCTTGGTAAAGCACAACGGGTAATCGATTGCCTTACACCGCTCGATCTGCCCATCTATGCCCATGGTGCCATCGCCAACGCGCAGGAAAAACTGATCGGCGCAGGATTCAACCTGCAAGCTGTAACACGAGTACCGGCGGCAGAACAGATAACCACCGCCTCAGAAAAAAAAGCCTTAAAAGAGTCTTTAGTAGTTGCCCCACCAAGCGTTGACGGCTCCAACTGGCTGAAACAATTCGGCCCCTCAAAAACAGCTTCCTGCAGCGGCTGGATGCAGGTGCGCGGTAATGTCCGCCGACGCAACCTCGACGCAGGTTTTGTGTTAAGCGACCATGCCGATTGGGCCGGACTGCTAACCGCTGTAAAAGCTACCGGTGCATCAAGAGTATTTGTAACCCATGGTTTCCAATCTGCCTTCAGCCGCTACCTCAACGAAAACGGGATTGAATCACATGAAATTGCCACTGACTATGGAACCACTGAAGCAGAAGAATAAACCCGGCATGAACCTTTTTGCCGAACTCGTGCAGGTATTGGGCACCAGCACCAAAACCGGGGATAAACTCAATGCACTTATTCAATATTTTGAAAGCGCCCCTGAAAAAGATGCGGTTTGGGTAATTGCCCTCTTCACCGGCCGCCGGCCCAAACGCACCGTCGGCAGTGCCCTGCTGCGTACCTGGAGCGCCGAATTGGTGCAACTGCCTTCCTGGCTGTTTGAAGAAGCCTACCATACAGTTGGTGATCTGGCCGAAACCATTTCATTACTATTGCCACCACCCACTTATACCGGCAATCATTCCCTGCAACATTATCTTGAACAACTGATCAGCATCGGTAACCAATCACCCGAAGCAAAAAAAGACTTTGTGCTAACCGCCTGGCAGGAACTTGGTAAAACCGAACGCTTCGTGTTCAATAAACTTATCACGGGCGGTTTCCGCATCGGAGTATCTCAACAATTGCTGGTACAATCGCTCTCGAAACTGGCAGGCCTCGAAGCCAGTCAGGTGGCTTATCTGATCAGCGGACAATGGGATCCTCCAACAACCGGTTTCAAGCAACTCTTCGATCCCGGACGCGCGGCAGCTGATTTTTCCAAACCCTATCCTTTTTATCTTTCCTACGCGCTGGAAACAGAGCTGACTGAACTAGGTAACCCGGCTGACTGGCAGGCAGAATGGAAATGGGACGGGATCCGCGGACAACTCATCAAACGTAATCAGCAACTTTTTGTTTGGAGTCGCGGTGAAGAATTGATGACCGATAAATTTCCTGAATACGCCACCCTGTTGAATGAATTACCCGATGGTCTGGTACTGGATGGTGAAATTATTCCGGCTATTGATGGCCGACCCCTGCCTTTCGCATTACTGCAAACCCGGATCGGCCGTAAAAATATTACCCGCAAGCAATTGCAGGAGGCTCCGGTTTGTTTTTTCGCGTATGATCTGCTCGAATGGCAGGGCATTGATTTACGTAATCAACCGCTTAGCGATCGACGCGCCCAACTGGAAACACTTTTAAGCACCACCCGCCACCCGGCCCTGTTTTTACCGCAACCACTTGCCTTTTCCAACTGGGAAACATTGTCAACACTGCACGCCCAGGCGAGAGATTTTGTTGCAGAAGGACTAATGATCAAAAGAAAAAATTCAACCTACCAGGTTGGCCGCAAACGCGGTGATTGGTGGAAATGGAAAACAGCACCCCTCACCATCGACGCAGTGTTGATCTACGCACAGAAAGGCCATGGCCGCCGGAGTAACCTGTATACCGATTATACTTTTGCAGTTAAAGACGGCGACAAATTGGTTAGTTTCGCCAAAGCCTATTCGGGCCTTACCGATAAGGAACTGGGCGAGGTAGATGCCTTCGTTAAACGGAATGCACAGGAAAAATTCGGTCCGGTTCGAACGGTGAAACCCGAACTGGTTTTTGAAATTGCGTTTGAAGGTATTGCTGCTTCGCCACGGCATAAAAGTGGTGTGGCACTTCGCTTTCCCCGCATCAACCGTTGGCGCAAAGACAAACCCTGGCAGGAAATTAATACGCTCGATGATTTAAAATTACTCTTACAACAATTTGGTACCCGAACAGATCCCGAGAACATTCAGGGTACAACAATTGTTTGAACAATTGAATTAACCGACACCATATGCTTACCCGTATCAGCTTACTCCTAATTGGTTTTGCAGGATTGATGGTGGTGTTGCTGAGCAGCCACACTACAAAACGCGATCCGGTTAAACCAATTCCCATTCCGCCTTCCCAACAACGCAGCGGCAACGCAACAAAAGGATACCAGTATCTGACAACAGGCGATTATGTAAAGGGAGGAATTCCCTATGATTTTTTTGTTTTGGGCAAGGGAAAAGAAAACAGGAATTACCTGAACAGAACCGGATTGAATGCCACTGTTTCGCATGATTATACCGTTGTGAAAGCTGGCAATGGCGAAAATCTGGTTGCACCCAATTGCATGCAATGCCATGCACAGGTAGTGAATGATTCACTCTATCTCGGAATGGGCAATACACTGATTGACTTCACCGCCGGACAACAACTGAACCCAAATGCAGTAAAGATGATGGGTACCCTGCTGAAGGCAAATGCCCCGGCAAAATATGAAGCCAGCAAAGATTTTTTACAGGTTGCAGGCACTATTGCTCCCTATCTCAGCACCGCTGTAAGAGGCGTAAATGCAGCAGATCGGCTGGCGGCAGTTTTGGTTGCACATCGTGATCCGCTAACTTTAAAATGGTCTGATACGGCTTCCATGAATATACCTGAAGAAGTAATACCAAGTGATGTGCCTGCCTGGTGGCTGCTAAGGAAAAAAAATGCCATGTTTTACAATGGATTTGGCAGAGGTGATTTTGGACGATTCCTGATGGCATCCAATTTACTGACCGTTACTGATTCATCGGAGGCAGCAGAAGTGGATCGGCAGATCAGCGATGTACTGGCTTTTATTTATAGTTTGCGACCACCACCTTACCCGGGTAAAATTGATGCAGCTCTTGCAGCCAAAGGCCGTGATATTTTTATTGATAATTGCTCCAAATGCCATGGCAAATATGGTAATGAAGAAGAGTTCCCGAATCTGTTGATTCCTGCATCAATTATTCAAACGGATTCTGCATTATATAAAAGCAATTATCAAAATCCGCAGTTCGTAAACTGGTTTAATAAGAGCTGGTTTGCACAGGGTGATCATCCTGCGCAACTTGTTCCATTTGACGGCTATATTGCTCCGCCACTGGATGGAATCTGGAGTACGGCTCCTTATCTTCATAATGGTTCTGTACCTTTTCTGGAAGCGGTGCTCGACAGCAAACAAAGGCCGGTTTACTGGCAACGAAATTTTACCAATCCAACTTATGATCCTGTACAAATGTCCTGGGAATTTAAAATAGTGGATCAGCCCGGTGGCACACAGGTATACAATACCACACTTAAGGGTTATGGCAGGGAAGGTCATTATTTTGGCGATAAATTAAGTGATACAGAACGCAGGGCAGTTTTGGAATACCTGAAAACAATTTAACCAGATTCGTGCAGTTGAAATCCACCATAGGATACCGTATAATAAAGGAATGGTTAGCCGAAAAAGACCGGCAGCCCTTTCCGTATCAGGAAGAAGCCTGGGAATTGATTGGAAAATCTGAATCCGGTTTGGTAAATGCTCCTACCGGATATGGAAAAACCTATTCGGTTTTTTTAGGTGCGGTAATTCAATACATCAATGAACATCCGGATGATTTCCGAAAGAAGGCTCCCAAAGCCTTGCAATTATTATGGGTATCTCCGCTTCGTGCATTAGGAAAGGACATAGGAAGGGCAATGGAAGAAGCGCTGAAGGAATTGGGCATGCCCTGGACCGTTGGTATTCGGAATGGTGATACAAGCACCAATGAGCGGCAACGTCAAAAAAGACAGGCTCCGGAAATTCTGATTATTACTCCGGAGAGCCTGCATTTGATGCTGGCACAAAAAGGGTATCCTCAATTTTTTCGTTCACTCCGTATATTGGCCGTGGATGAATGGCATGAATTGCTGGGAAGTAAACGGGGGGTGTTAGTTGAATTGGCCTTGTCAAGAATTACCAATATCCATCGCAGCTTTAATGAAGAGCGAAGACTATCGGTAATGGGCATATCAGCCACTATCGGAAATCTGGAAGAAGCAATGGAAGTGCTTTTGGCAACCCTTGGAAACCAAGGTGTAATTATCTCTGCACGCTTACCAAAGAAAACAGAATTAATTTCTATCATCCCTGATGAAATCGAAAAATATCCCTGGGCAGGGCATTTAGGTTTAAAGCTGGTCGAAAAAATAATTCCGATCATTGAGGCAAGCACTACTACGCTATTGTTCATCAATACCAGAGGCATGAGTGAACGCTGGTACCAGGCAATACTGGATGTAGCACCACAACTTGCAGGTGCGGTGGCCTTACATCATGGAAGTATTGAACAGGATTTGCGGATTTGGGTGGAGGATGCACTTCATGCAGGCACACTCAAATGTGTTGTATGTACGGCCAGTCTGGATTTGGGAGTTGATTTCCGTCCGGTTGAAACGGTTATCCAGGTGGGCTCTCCAAAAGGAGTGGCACGCTTTCTTCAACGAGCCGGACGAAGCGGGCACCAGCCGGGTGCTGCCAGCAGGATTTATTTTCTGCCCACGCATTCACTCGAGCTGATGGAAGCTGCTGCTTTGAAAGAAGCAATTGGAATGGAATTGATTGAATCGAGAGAACCATTTTTACTCTGCTTTGATGTATTGTTACAGTATCTCTGTACCCTTGCCATTTCAGAAGGATTTACAGCCGATCAGGCTTTTGCTGAAGTGAAATCAACGTATTGTTTTAACGAAATGACCAAAGAAGAATGGCAACAGGTTTTGCAATTTCTGGTACATGGAGGCCATGCGTTGCAGCAATACGATGATTATAAAAAAGTAGAAGTCATTGAAGGAATGTATCGAATCAGCAGTCGCCGTATGGCCATGCGGCACCGCATGCATATTGGCACCATTGTTAGTGATGCCATGTTGAAGGTGAAGTTTATTTCCGGAGGATACGTAGGTGTGATTGAAGAATGGTTTATTTCCAGACTGGAACCCGGTGCCTGTTTCACGCTGGCAGGAAGGAATCTTGAACTGGTTATGATTAAAGACATGACGGTATTGGTACGAAAATCGACCAGCAAAAAATCCATCGTACCCAGCTGGATGGGTGGAAGGATGCCACTCTCAGCGAATCTTGGAAAAATACTTCGACAAACATTCAACGAGGCGGAACTGGCAATAGCAAGTGAAAAAATCGAAGTACAGGTTTTGGCGCCTTTATTTGAATTGCAGAAAGAATTAAGTCATGTTCCAGCTGCAAATGAATTGTTGATTGAACAGATTGAAACTAAAGATGGGTTTCATCTTTATGTATTTCCTTTTGAAGGTAGGTTGGTGCATGAGGCGATGGCAGCCATACTCGCTTATCGAATCAGTAAAATCCGGCCCATCAGTTTTTCTTTCGCCATGAATGATTACGGATTTGAATTGCTGAGCGATCAACCCATTCCGGTGGATGATTCGAATGTGTATGAATTATTCAGTCTGGATAATCTATTTCATGATATCCAGCGAAGTGTCAACAGCACAGAGATGGCTAAACGAAAATTCAGGGATATTGCCGTAATAGGCGGATTACTTTTTCAGGGTTATCCGGGTGAACAAAAAAAAGCGAGACACCTGCAATCAAGTGCCTCGCTGTTGTTTAAAGTATTTCAGGAATATGATTCAGAAAACCTGTTGATGCGGCAGGCTTATCAGGAAGTCTTTGATCAGCAGATGGAAGAAACCCGTTTGCGGAATATGCTGGAAAGAATTCAGCAAAGCCGAATCATACTTACCTTTCCTGAAAAACTTACACCTTTCTGTTTCCCCATTAAGGTAGACAGTAAACGGGAACAACTTTCTTCCGAAAGTCTGGAGGACCGGGTGCGGAAAATGCAACTGCAATTACTTAAATAGTTATTTCAGATGTTTTAACTGGGTAGTGTACAAAATAATAAAGAGCAATGGCAAGCCCAGATTCGAAATATAACTACCCGTTGTGGTAAATACATTTGAAAACCCCAGGATGATGGTAAACCCGATTACCGGTAAAATTTCACCAACCAGATAAATATAGTAACCGTCTTTTTTTAGCTTCCGCATTTGTATTGCACCATAAATACAAAGAGCGGCAGCAAGGATGGTTACAATCCACAGAGGCGTTGAATTTTCCTGCATCAAATCAAAAACTCGTACACTTTTTTCGAGTTCTGCCACATCCTTTTCCGGCATACTTTCCAATGCTTCCGGATTTTCCAATGCTTTTCTGGCAAAACTCATTCCCAGATTCGCCAGCGGCATGGAAACCAGTAAAAATGCAGACCCGATAAATGTCAGAATGGTTAATACATTCAACATGGTCGGGAGCTTTTTTTTCTCTTCTTCAAATGGATTTAAAACATTCATATTGCGGGGTTTTGAGTTAGGAATTCTTAAAAATAAAGCATTTAGCTTTGCACTTGCATGAAAGCACCACATTCTTTTGAATTAGCCGATCAGCAATTATGGTTGACACCTATGAAAGCTATCTATTGGGAAAACGAAGCAGCCCTCGTGGTCTCTGATCTTCATTTTGGCAAAACCGGTCATTTCCGCAAGTCCGGAATTGGAGTTCCACAGGACTTATTCAAGGAGGATTTACAGCGTTTATTTCACCTGGTCCAATATTTTAAGCCGAAAGAACTCATTATTGTGGGCGATTTTTTTCATTCCTCCTATAACCGGGAAACGGACTGGTTTGCACGCTGGCGGAAAGATCATGCGCAGCTAGTCTGTACACTTGTAATGGGAAACCATGATATTTTGCACAGGAATTGGTATGCTGAGCAGGAGATTCAGCTGATACAGGGAATTTATTCAAAAGGCCCCTTTTCCTTTGTGCATGACTGGGAGGAGGATACTTTAACAGCAACTGATTCAGCTTATATATTCTCAGGACATTTACATCCGGGAATCCGTTTAAACGGATTGGGTAAACAATCGCTGCGGCTACCCTGTTTTTATTTCGGAAAAAACAGAGCAATCCTGCCGGCTTTCAGTGCATTTACCGGACTGGCTATTGTTTCACCGGAAGCGGGTGACGCTGTTTTTGCCATTGCAGATCAGCAAATTATTCCACTTCAGTAATATCAAATGAAAAAATTTATTGCATTTGATCCGATATATGCACACCCTCTTCCGGCAGGCCACCGGTTTCCAATGCTGAAATATGAATTAATACCTGAACAATTACTCTACGAAGCTGTGATAACAGCAGATGCCCTGCATCAACCGGGTATTTGTAACGTCGAACAGATTCTGCAAACTCATGATGCCGGCTATGTACATAAACTGCTGCATCAGGAACTGAGTGCAAAAGAACAACGGCATATTGGCTTTCCACAATCTGAGGCTCTGACCTTACGTGAACGCATCATAACACAGGGAACCATTGATTGTGCAAAACATGCATTGAAGCAGGGAGTTGCACTGAATGTGGCCGGCGGTACACATCATGCATTTGCCGATCGTGGAGAAGGATTTTGTTTGTTGAATGATGTAGCAGTTGCCGCTAATCTATTGCTGATAGAAAAATCATGCTCACAAATTCTGGTAATAGACCTGGATGTACATCAGGGTAATGGAACAGCAAAACTATTTGAAAACAATCCGGCTGTTTTCACATTCAGTATGCATGGAAGACATAATTATCCCTTTCATAAAGAACAATCCGATTTGGATATTCCTTTGGAAGACGGAATCGGAACAGATGAATACCTCTATTTACTGGATAAACATTTGTCGGAGATAATCCAACGCATTCAACCCGATTTTGCCTTCTATATCTCGGGAGTTGATATATTGGAAACAGATAAATTCGGCAAGCTAAAAGTAACAAAGCAGGGATGCAGAGAACGGGACCGGATGGTTTTCACCTATTTAAAAAATGCCGGAATTCATTGTGCTGTTTCCATGGGTGGCGGCTATTCACCGGATATCCGGGATATTGTGGATGCGCATTGCAATACATTCAAAGAAGCATTTGCCATTTACTAAAAAAGTAAGCCCCGTGAAACACGGGGCCTTACTAACCCATAGTACTAAAAACAACCGATTTGCATCAGGGGTAAGCCTGCTAATTCATTTTTTTCTTGAGTGAACTCACCTGTTCCTGAAGATTGGAGACAACAGAAGCCAGCTGATCCACATCCCAACGTTGTTGGTGATTGGCGCGCGTAATGACCATTTGCGCCTGCCATACTTCCAGCACATCATTGGCATCAATCTGATAGGGTTGGAAAACAGGGTTATCGCTAACCAGTGTGAATTTCTGTTTAGCCCTGGTATTCTTCATAATTCTTTTATAGACAATCCCTTCCTGTTTGGATACCACGATATAGGTATTGCTGGATTTCAGGTTGTCCATATCCTCTATTTTCTCTCCCACAATTATGGAACCACTGGGAGTTGGCAACATGGAATCTCCAATAATCTCAAAAGCCCTGTAGGAGCCTGGCGCCAGCATGGGAAGGGTGAAGGTATTCAGTTCATCAATAAATTCCGGATCGGCATACCCATTCAGGTAACCGGCTGCAGCTTTCATCGGAACAAACTGAATCACCGTTGGCGCTGAAGCCAGCTTTTGAGCCCTTCGTTTAGCGATATAACTGCCCTTGGTATCTTCCAGGTCCTTCAGAAAAAGTTCATCCAGACTCACTTTAAATATCTCACTGACCAATTCCAGCACTTCCAGCCTGGGTTCTGCCCGTTCTTCTTCATAAGCCCCCAGGAGGGAACGTTTGATTTTAAGCTTGGCAGCAAAATCTTCCTGCGTCCATCCACGCAGCTTGCGTAAATACTTTAGGTTTTTTCCGGCAAATGACATGCTAACAGATTTAGTACAAACTTACTAATATTTTTATCAATATGAATTTTTTTTGCCAAAAAATTTCATATTGATAAAAGGTGAGAGGTGAAAGGTGAGAGGTGAAAGGAGGCTTCGATGAACAGAGGGTCAATTGCTCAAATGATACAAAATGAAAAGAATCAGCTTCAAAATCAACATTTAGAAAGGCTTTTTTTCGAGATTTTTACAACTAATGCAGAATAACGGCATAACCCGAACACACACCTTAGTTCTAATGTCTCATCGTTCATATATAAAATTGTTTATCCTTTTGTCATTTAACATGGCAGTTCAGGGACAGTTACTGCCCACTGATATAAATTTTGTGCGGCAGGGGGCTCGCCGGTTTGTATTTGATGAAGGACATACTATTTCGCTGGCAAAATTAAATCCGAAAGAAATTGTTGGAGTTTCATCCATGTTTCCGATCACTCATTACATGGAAAAGGAGGCAGTCATTACAGTGGTAAATAATCAGCTACGTATTTCTTCCGAAACCAAAACCAAAACAGCCATCTGGTTCGGCGGATTCAATCCATTTGCCTTATATACCATAGACCTTGGAACATGCGAAGGCGAAGGAACCATCGGACTTGAATTTTCACCTGCCGATAAAGCTGAACAATACAGGATCCTGATCGATTTCCACAATAACCGGGTAATTGATATCCGGCACCAGTTAATCAGCAGACAACAGGTTGTTTTGGATAAATCCATTCAAACAATAAAACACCCCATTCCACTATCCGGCGGAAAATTCAGGTTCCAATTATTAGGCAGCGGATTTACCCTTTACCACCAGAAGGACGGATTACCCCTTCCTATCGCACAGGCAGATTTCAGCAATCAAATTGATCTCCGAAAAAAACAATACCTCAATAGCTTTCAAAGCAGCCTTTATCTGCAACTAAATAAAGGCAGGATTCAGTTAAATCAGCTCGAATCTGCTCTTAGCAGCGGAATCGGACAGGCTGATATCAGAGCCATTACCTATGAAGATGGTACCCCACTTCTCGATAAGGGTCGATTATGGTATACCATGACTATCCGCGGGCGTGCACTTCCACATCATGTGCAGGGTGTGTTCAGTCTTGACCCAACCGTATTTGACCTCCGGTTTGAAGGAGTTATTCTGTTTGACCGAAAAGACGGACTACTCCGCAATGAAGTAGCTTCCCATATCTTTTTTGATCGGAAAGAAAACCTGTGGCGCGGCATTACAACCGGTTTCAGCTCCTATGCAACACCAGGTGAAAAAAAACAATTACTGGCCGTTGAAAGTGCACATGATCCACGCTTCGGTTTTTCCATCATGAAGGCAGCTGAATTCGGCATCGTTGGTGATATTGAAGACCCACATATTTTATTCGACTCCGCAGCCGGCAAATGGCGCATACTGACCTGCGAAAACAGAAACGGTTACAAAGCAATAATGCTTGAATCAAATAATTGGAACAAGGATTACCAACGCATAACCGGTCCCGTTACCCATAATTCAACCGGAACTTCAATCCAGCGAATTGGTGGCATACCCTATTGTTTTTCCGGGAGCCAGGAACGTAAAATTTTCATTTACTCCTACCCTGCACTACAGGAGCTGGGTACATTGAAAATGGATTTACCTCCCTGGGACAATCAATCCGGAACCAGAGTATGGCCCAATGTGGTGGAATTGCCGGAAGGCTACCCGTTCCGGTATGTTGCACTCATGATGGACCGATTCAATTATCCGGGAATCGAAGGACCTAACTGGACCTATGGAGCAGTTTATCTGTACCATGGCTATACAAAATAAGCATGTATGAAAAGTAAAATCAGCACCTCTTTGTTAACCATCACGGTTGTTTCTTTTTTGTTGATGGCTGCCCAACTGCCTGACCGGGAAATCAGCAAAAAAAAGCAACCACCCAATATCCTGTTTATACTCGTGGATGATCTGAAACCAGCCCTCGGCGTGTACGGCGATAAACTGGCCAAAACACCCCATATGAATCAGCTGGCATCAAGAGGAATCCGCTTTAACAAAGCCTATTCTAACCAGGCAGTTTGTGCGCCTTCCCGATATAACCTGATGATGGGGAGCCGATCAACTTCTACCGGCATTTATGGTTTTGGCAAAAATTTCCGCGACTCTTTCCCCAATGCAATTACACTTCCACAATTTTTTATGCAGCAGGGGTATCATACCGAATCCATGGGGAAAGTGTTTCATATCGGACACAATACCTACAATGATGAAGCCTCCTGGTCGGTGCCACATCATAAGGACCTTGTAATTGAATACATTGATCCTCCCAGCAAAAAAGATGGCTTTACGAGAGAAGAAGCTTTATTTTCCAATCAAAAAGCAGCCGGACTGCCACGCGGACCAGCCTGGGAATCACCTGATGTGGAGGATGCTGCTTATGCAGACGGGAGAACCGCCAACCGCGCTGTAAAACGGTTAAATGAACTAAAAAATCAATCGGCCAAACCATTCTTTCTGGCAGTTGGATTTGCCCGGCCGCATCTTCCCTTTTCCGTACCAAAAAAATACTGGGATCTCTATAATCCCGATTCATTACCAATAACCCCTTTTCAACAGGCACCCAAAGGAGCACCCTCCTATGCTATAAAAAGAGATACCGAAATAAGTCAGTACCGGCCCATACCGCATTCATCAGAAACAGACCTTTTTCCCGACAGCCTGCAGCGTAAACTGATTCATGGCTACTACGCCGGGGTCAGTTATGTGGATGAGCAGATCGGAAAAGTATTGGCAGCGCTACAACAAAATGGATTGGATAAAAATACCATCGTTGTTCTCTGGGGAGATCATGGTTACCATCTGGGTGAATTCGGCATCTGGACCAAACATGTAAATTTCGAAGCAGCCAACAAAATCCCATTGATCATGGCCGGACCAGGAATCAGCTCTAAGGGCATAGTTACCGATCAACTGACTGAAACGGTTGATATCTATCCTACGCTGGTGGAAATGGCCGGATTCAAGCATACCAGAATAACCGCACAACCTTTTGATGGCATCAGTCTGGTACCTGTCATTCGCAATCCACAGGTACGTGTGCGAAACCATGCCTATCATTGTTTCCCCCGGGGAGGAAGGCTTGGAAGGGCGATCCGTACAGAGAGGTACCGAATGGTGGAATGGAAAAAAATTGGAGCACCGGTTGAAACAGCTGAATATGAATTATACGATTACCAAAATGGTGAAACTGAAACAAAAAATATTGCATCAGAAAACCCAGCTGTCCTGAATGAACTGAAAAAAATTCTGGCACAGCACCCCGAAGCAGTAAATTCACCCGCCGGGTAAATCACCCTCCTCCCCTTCCCTTTCTCCTCTTCCCCCTTTCCCTCTCTTTCCTTACCTTGCGGCCTATGGCAGCAAAAACCAAGAAAGAAGAACCAATAATTCTGGTAACCAATGATGACGGAGTTACCGCACCAGGGATCCAGAACCTGGTGGAAGCTGTGCGGGGATTGGGGAAAATTGTTGTTGTAGCACCTGATAAGCCGCAATCGGGCATGGGGCATGCCATCACCATCGGCTCACCTATCCGACTCCAGCCTATTCAGCTCTATGAAGGGATTGAAGCCTATAGCTGCACCGGCACACCGGTGGATTGTGTAAAACTGGCCGTAGATAAAGTATTACATCGCAAACCCGATATTTGTCTGAGTGGGATCAACCATGGCGCCAATCATTCCATCAATGTAATTTATTCTGGTACCATGTCCGCCGCAGTGGAAGCTGCCATTGAGAGTATACCTTCCATCGGTTTTTCGTTGCTGGATTATAGTATCGAAGCTGATTTTTCTGCTGCTGCCCAATATGCACGAATGCTCACTGAACTGGTGCTGCGTAAAAAAATGGACAAACACCTCGTGCTGAATGTAAATATCCCGGCACTTCCGTTTGATCAGATTAAGGGGATGAAAATCTGCCGGCAGGCCTATGCCAAATACCAGGAAGATTTTCTGGAACGGCAGGATCCGCATGGCCGCCGCTATTACTGGTTAACCGGAGAATTCCAGAACTTCGATAAAGGCCGCGATACCGATGTGTGGGCACTGGAAAATAATTATGTAAGTGTGGTGCCGGTACAATTTGACCTCACCAATTACGTTTTAAAAACCAAACTAGAAAAAAGCTGGAATCTCAATGCTAAAAAAAGATAGTCTGCAACTCGGCATCCTGCTCGGATTTATTGCCCCACTCCTTGGAATACTGGTGTATTATCTGATTGTGTTTATGCCCCGGCAGGTGAGTTTCTCCGAATACCTCCGGTACCTGAGTCAGTTAAAATCGCTGTTAACAGGAGTAAGCAGTATTTCACTTATTGCAAATGCCATCCTCTTCACCATTTATATCAACAGCCGCAGAGATAAAACAGCCAAAGGAATTTTTGTTTCTACCCTGATCTACGGAGTGCTTGTATTACTGATTAAACTGATTGCATAAGGTTCAGACTCCAGTCTGCTGCATCCAGTTCCAGATCTCATCCGCTGCCTGTGCAGATGCATTGCCGCCTTTTTGTAAGAGCGAATTTAATTGCCGATAATCTTCCAATATCCGATTGCGATAAGCTGCATTGTGGAGCAGTTCATTCAATTCCGATTTTAAATTTTCCGGATTCATATCATCCTGAATCATTTCTTTTACCACCAGGCGGTCCATAATAAGATTCACCAGTGAAATGTATTTCACTTTGATCAGGCGTTTGGCGATCAGGTAAGATATTTTGTTACCCTTGTAACAAACAACTTCTGGTACGCCAAAGAGCGCCGTTTCCAAGGTTGCTGTTCCGGAGGTAACCAGTGCAGCGGTTGCCTGCATCAATACTTCATAGGTTGCATTGGAAGTGGTACTAACATTTGGAAATCCCGCTAATAACGGAGCATAAAAATCATCGCTTACTCCCGGTGCTTTTGCCACCACAAATGAATAATCCGGGAAAAACCGACTTGTAGCCAGCATTACCGGCAATTTTTTGAGGATCTCCTGCTTGCGGCTTCCCGGCAACAAGGCTATAAGGCGGGGATTTCGCTGAAGGGATGCATGCTGCTCTTTATAACGGCTGATCACTTCTGCCAATGGATGCCCCACATAACTTACCGGATAATTCCATTTCTTATAAAAATCCAGTTCAAATGGCAGGATAACCAGCATTTTATCGATGGATTCCTTGATGGTTTTAACCCTGTTTTCCTTCCAGGCCCAAACCTGTGGCGAAATATAATACACTGTTTTAAACCCTTCGCGTTTTGCCCAGGATGCCACTCGTAAATTGAAACCCGGATAATCAATAAAAATCAACAGATCCGGCTGGAATTGTCGGATATCCTGTTTGCAAAAATCGAGGTTCTTCAAAATTGTACGAAGATTGGCGATCACTTCTACAAATCCCATAAAAGCCAGTTCGGAATAATGCTTAACAAGGGTACCTCCTGCAGCTTTCATCAAATCACCGCCCCAGAAACGAATCTCTGCGGCACCGTCCTTATTTTTTATTTCTCTGATCAGATTGCTTCCGTGCAGGTCGCCGCTGGCCTCCCCCGCGATGATGTAATACTTCATCCTATTTTTTTAGAATCACCAATTTGATGAACAGAAAAATCAATGCTGCCAGGAACATAAAGATGGAGATCCGGTTAATACCATGCATATAACCCATCCATTTCGTACGGGGTGCATTCGGATCTTTTTTCTTAATGTATAAATATTCACCAATTTGCCGGAGTATACCCATCGGTTTTTTCTATTTTAACAAAATTAGCCCTTTTTTGTTCCACCCGCTTTTCCGTCAGTGATAGTTATCACATTTTTTTCCAGCCGCAATGGGCAGTTTTGCCTTTCACAAAGAAGGTATGAACCGACTATTTTTATTACTAGTTTCAGCTTTATTCTCCCCTGTCCTGTATGCACAGGATTCACTTTCTCTGCTGCATGCACTAAAAAAAGGCAGCATCCACGGGCATGCCCGGTTCTTTAGTATGGCAACAGATAATTCAGGCAAGCTTTCTGATTATGCGGCATCTGCAATCGGAGGTGGCTTACGGTATAAATCAGCTCCTTTTCATGGATTTTCCATCGGATTGGGCGGCTATTTTATTTACAATCTGGCTTCCTCCAATCTGGCTAAACCAGATCCTGTTACCAATGCCTCCAATCGTTATGAAATCGGACTCTTTGATATACAGGACCCTCTGAATAAAAACGATATTGACCGGCTGGAAGAATTGTATATCCAGTACCAACATAAATCACTCGACATTACACTTGGAAAACAATTGCCGGAAATGCCTTTTATCAACCAGCAGGATGGCAGAATGCGGGCCACTGGTATAGACGGATTGCAACTAAAATGGAAGCCAAAAAAATCAACGCGAATTCAGGCTGCTTATCTATGGCAGATTTCACCCCGCAGCACGGTGCGCTGGTTTTCCATCGGAGAATCGATTGGTATCTATCCAATGGGACAAACAACAGATGGCAAACCTGCCAATTATCTACATAATTTAGACAGCAAAGCCGTGCTGGTGACTGGCATAGAACAAAAAATCAGGGGAAACTTAACTGTTCAGGTTTGGAATCAGTGGGTGCAGCATATTTTCAACGCTGCCTTATTTCAGGCTGATCTCAGGCATCCGATTAGTTCAACCACCCATATCACTGCAGGTTTACAATTGATACGACAAGATGCAATTCATCATGGTGGTAATGAAAACCCCGCCAATACCTATTTTGAAAAAGCTGGTAAATCAATCGTATGGGGCAGCAGTGTGGGTATTGATCGTTCCAAATGGAATGCATCCCTTAATTATACAAGAATTACCAAAGATGGCCGTTACCTCATGCCCCGCGAATGGGGTAAGGATCCGTTTTATACTTTTTTACAAAGAGAACGAAACGATGGATACGGTGATCTGGATGCCGTAACCATCAAATTCAATTATATACCGACAACCATCAACAGCAGGTTTTTTGTTGGCTATGGACACTATTATCTTCCCGCCATTGATGATGCAAGGTTCAATAAATATTCCATGCCGGCTTATCGCCAATTAAACCTGAGCTGGAAATACGAATTTCAGCAGTTACTGAAAGGTATGGATATACAATTTCTTTATGTACATAAAGCTGTAATGGGATCCAACAGGTATTCACCCAAACAACTGATCAATAAAGTCAATATGTCGAATTATAACCTGATTCTTAATTACAGTTTTTAAAACCCTGCGTATGTTAGAAAAAATAAATCCCGTCTGGTTTCATCGAATTATCAGATTCGGCTTAGGCGGACTATTTGCCGGTATTGCATTTTTCTACAAAGATGCCTGGCCCTTATTTATTTTCGGCGGCATCATTTTTATAACCGGATTTTTTCGTCCCCGCCGCTGCATAGACGATCAATGTGAGCGCTGATCTTATTTCCTGCGCTGCTTATAATAAAAGGTGAACAGCACAAATAATAATCGGATGGAAGTATAGCAGATTTTTTGCCAGGCCCTGGCTGCGATTCCATATTGTTGCTGGTTTTCCTTTTCCGTCAGGGAAATGGATTCCTTTTCCATGATGTCCAGGAATTGTTTCTTTACCTCCCCGGCAAATTTTTCATCCAGCACTTCCAGATTGAGTTCAATACTGGCATAGGCACTTATAAAATTTATATTGAAGGATCCAATGGTTGCCCATCTTCCATCCGCACAACTGATTTTTCCATGTAATACGTTCGACTGGTATTCGTAGAGATGAACATTGTTTTTCAACAACCAGCGATACAGGTATCGCTCTGCCTGCTTGGCCATCCAAACATCTGATTTTCCGGCCGCAATTACATAAATCTTCACGCCTCGTTTCACTGCAGCTCCCATGGCTTTCCGCATCTGCCGACCGGGAAGAAAATAACTGGATAACATAAAAACTTCTTCCTTCGCATCCTGCATCATGCGCAAATAACTGTTGGAAATTTCTGTTCTGAACCGAACCCAATCCTGCCGGCGTACCCTAACCAAACAGTTGGAATCAGGATATGGAACCCGATGATGTGGAAGTTTAAATTTAACCGGTTTCGATTTTCCCCATCCCGATTTATTCCATAACTCCAGACAGACCTGGTATAGTTTTTCCGGCGTTTCTCCCTCTACCCGGATCGCCCAATCGAGCCAGGCTGATTGATTGGGCATATCATTGTAGCGGTTGCTGATATTAACGCCCCCCACCAAGGCATAGGCTGCATCCACCACACAAACTTTCTGATGTAATCTTCTTCCGAAATAAAAATAATCGGATCTCAACAAAGGCTCAAACCAGCGAAAATGAACACCACGTGCTCTAATTTCTTTTATGCGTTTATTGGTCAGGTGTTGGGAGGCATACCCATCCACCAGAAAATATACAGTTACACCCCGTTCAGCAGCCAGACATAGATGCTCCAGTACTTCCAGTCCGGTTTCATCCTCATCCAGAATATACATTTGAAAATGTATAGATTCCATTGCCTGATCAAGCAGCTCCATCAGGTTGGAAAAATAAGCTTTCCCGCCGCGTAACAATGTTACCCGGTTTCTGCTCGTATAGCCTTTCAGGGGATTCTTTCGTGCCATCCTGCTGGTAATATAGTAAATTTAAACTGTCCTATTAAAGCTGCCTATGAATCAGATCTGGGAATTATTGGCCGGTGTTTCCATTTTTATAATTGGGATGCGTTTGTTGGAAGAAGCATTGAAAAGAATAGCGGGAAGATCCTTTAAACTTTTTCTGAAAAAACAAACCAGTAATAAATTCAAAGGAATACTGGGAGGTGCGGTAGTTACTGCTTTATTGCAAAGCAGTTCCATCGTAAATATTATGGTGCTCGCTTTTGTTGGGGCAAAAGTATTACAAATGGAAAATGCCCTGGCCCTTATGCTGGGTTCCAATCTGGGTACCACGTTTACCAGCTGGATCATTGCCGTGGTTGGATTTAAATTGAATATAGAAGAACTGGCCTGGCCATTAACCGGAATTGCCGGATTGATCTGGACCATTCTTTCCGCTCAAAACCGTTTCTATTCCTGGGTGCAGTTTTTATTGGGATTCGGGTTTTTGTTACTGGGGCTCCATTTCATGCAAACCGGTGTGGAAGGATCGCTTGAAAAAATCAACCTGGATCAGTTTAACCGCTATCCCGCTCTAGTATTTCTGCTGCTTGGGGCGATTATTACCTCCATTGTTCAGGCCAGCTCTGCCACTATCGCATTAACGCTTGCAGTGCTGCATGCTGGCGGAATTGATTTGCATGCTGCCGCAGCAATTGTACTGGGTGCTGAAATTGGAACAACTACCAAATTACTGATCTTAGCTCAAGGCAAATTGCCTGATAAAAAAAGAGTAGCATTGGGAAATTTTCTTTTCAATACCATCTCTTCTGTACTGGCATTCTTTACCATCGGCCCATTGTTGAAATTTATACAGGGACCACTTTCCATTTCCGATGAGCTGACTGCACTTGCTTCCTTCCAAACCATGGTCAACCTGCTGGGCATACTTCTCTTCTTTCCTTTCCTTAAGCTATTTGGCAAATTCCTGCAAAACAGGTTCACACAGACACAGGAGGATACCAGTTTTATCCATAAAGTTTCCATTAATGAACCAGAACTTGCCCTCCAGGCCACCCAGGAAGAAATTCGCCATTTCATGTATCATTTGGTGCGGTATAGCCTGAACGGATTAGATATTACCAATTGGGATTTCAAACCTGCCAGCTGGCATCCGAATCATACCCATAAAACAGCGGAAGAACAATATGATTACCTGAAAGATCTGCATGGTGATATCCAGCAGTTTTATGTTCGGTTACAGGCCGGAATAACGGACCTTGATCAAACCGAATTACTGGACCAGTTGATTGCCGCACTAAGAAATGGCATGTATGGTGCAAAAAGTATGAAAGATGCTCTGATGGATGCAGATCAATTGCGGGAATCTTCCAATGATTTCAAGTTTGGTTATTATGAATTGAGTAAGGACCGGATGACTAAATTTCTGAAGCAGATCAGCCCTTATTTAACCGGAGAAGAAAAAGCAGCAAGCGAGCCATTGCTATCCATAATCAATCAGGTAGCAGAGCAGTATCAGGCAGCTGTAACCGAATTATACGGGAAAAACCGGACCAGTATGGTAACTGATACAGAACTAGCCACACTCATCAATTATAACAGGGAATTATACACAGCAAAAAAATCAATTCTGCTGGCAATAAAAGATCTGTTGCTTACTCCCGCCGAAGCCGCTGTATTTAAGGATTTGCCGGGCTTTATTCGATAAGTTTTGTAACTTATTGATTCTTCCAGTTATGAGATTGCCACCCAACACCCACCGGTTTTTGGAAGAAGCAGGTGCCATTGCCGCATTCACTTCCCGCTTCTTCAGAGAAGCTTTTCGTCCGCGGTATGAATGGAATGCCTTCCTGAATCAGTGTTTTATAATCGGATACAAATCACTTCCACTGGTAGGGTTAACCGGCTTTATAATGGGACTGGTATTAACCATGCAGTTACGTCCGTCTCTGATTGATTATGGTGTGGAAAGTGAATTGCCGGCAATGGTGGGGATCGCCATCATCCGCGAAATTGGTCCGGTTATTACTGCCCTGATCTTTGCAGGAAAAATTGGCTCCAGTATTGGTGCTGAACTGGGCAGTATGAAAGTAACGGAACAGATAGACGCCATGGAAGTAAGTGGTACCAATCCATTCAAATACCTGGTGGTTACGAGAGTATTGGCAACTACGCTGATGTTACCTATTCTGGTATTATTGGGCGATGCCATTTCATTGTATGGTGCCTATCTGGGAGTTAATATCAAATCAACCACCAGTTTTCATTTGTATTTTACCCAGGTATTTGACAACCTGAGCTTTGGCGATGTGGTGCCTGCATTTGTAAAATCCTTCTTTTTCGGATTTGCAGTGGGCATTATTGGCTGCTTCAAAGGATTCAACTCAAGTAAGGGAACAGAAGGTGTTGGAAAAAGTGCCAATAGTGCGGTAGTGGTTGGCAGTTTGCTGGTATTTATTCTTGATCTGATTGCAGTTCAGGTAACGGACCTACTCGGATTAAATTAACGAGGTGAATTATGACCGGTAAAGAAAACAAAGAGGCTGTTTTAATCATCCGGGATTTACATAAAAGTTTCGGAAGCAATAAAGTATTGAATGGCTTCAATCTGGAATTGAAAAAAGGCGAAAACCTGGCTGTATTAGGGAAATCAGGAAGTGGAAAATCCGTATTGATAAAATGTATTATTGGATTGCTCTATCCCGACAAGGGAGACATACTTGTATTGGGACAATCCATTCAATCATTAAATCAGGAGGAGCTTGATCATCTTCGGGTTAAAATTGGGTTCCTGTTTCAGTCCAATGCCTTGTATGACTCCATGACAGTACGTGAAAATCTGGAGTTTCCACTGCGTCGGCATTGGATGGAAATCAATAACAAAAAAACCAATGAGCTGGTAATGGAAGCACTTGAAAATGTGGGCCTGGCTGATACGATTGACAGGATGCCGGCTGAGCTGTCAGGAGGCATGAGAAAACGGATTGCACTGGCCCGTACCCTGATACTTCAACCAGAAATAATATTATATGATGAACCCACAACCGGACTTGACCCCATCACATCAAAAGAAATCACCGATCTAATGAACCATCTTCATAAAAAATACAACACCTCCTCTATTATCATTTCGCACGATATGAATTGTATTCAGCGTAGCTCCAACCGAATGATTCTGCTTGTTAACGGAGTTGCCTACAGAGAAGGAAGTTTTGATGAACTGAAAAGTTCGGATGACCCGGTAATTCAACCCTATTTTGAATAAGCAGCATGCACTATGGCAAATAAGAAAATCAACCTGATCAAACTTGGATTATTCACCGTTAGCGGCCTCGCTTTTCTGGTACTTACCTTATACCTGATCGGACGCAATCAACAACTCTTCCGGTCTTCCATTCAGGTAAAAGTCTATTTCAGAAATGCCGGCGGGGTCGTTCCCGGGAATAATGTTCGCTATGCAGGCATTCAGGCAGGAACGGTAAAATCGGTTAAGCTGATCAATGATACCACGATTGAGTTTCAATTATTGCTTGATAAAAAAACATCGGCCCATATTCTCAATAACTCCATTGCAGCAATTGGAACGGAGGGACTAATAGGAAATAAAGTGGTGAACATTTTACCCGGATCGGGCACGGCCTCTCCCATTCAGGATGGGGATCTTTTACCGGCAAAAAAAACAACGGATACAGAAGCCATGCTGGAAACACTTTCCCAAACCAATCAGAATGCCCTGCTTTTATCTACGGAACTGGTGAAGACAATTACGAGAATCAATAACAGCAGTACGCTCTGGAAAATTCTGGAAGATTCAAGTCTCTCCGGTTCTATAAAAATCAGTCTGAATAATATTCAAAAAGCATCGGCCAACACACATGTATTAACCGAAGAATTAGGTGAATTTATTCATGAACTCAAACAAGGAGATGGATTGGCACATGATCTGGTATATGACACAACCATCAGCGGACAGTTGAGCAGAACCATGGAACAATTGGAAAATACAAGCAGGCAGGCGGAAGAACTAACCACGAAAGTGAATGAATTAGCAGGTCATGTACAAACCGATGTAAAGGAAGGAAAAGGATTAGCAAATGCGGTATTATCGGATACCAGTATAACTGGCAATTTGCATAGAAGTTTGTACAATATTGAACAAAGCACGGCTCGTTTTAATGAAAATATGCTGGCTCTTCAGCATAATTTTCTGTTAAAGGGATATTTCAGGAAAAAAGAGAAAAAAGAACGCAAATAGGCTGTTATTGCTGGCATTGTATTTGGTAACTTTAGATTGAAAACAGATTGATTCATTTAACAACCATTTGTTATGACAAACACAAACAAAATATTGACAGCATTGGCAACCGGCGTAGTTATAGGCGGAGTTTTGGGAGTGCTCTTTGCACCAGACAAGGGGGAAGCCACCAGACAGAAAATTGCCGACGGAAGTAAAAAACTATCCGATTCATTGAAGGACAAAATGAATGAGGGAAAAAATAAACTGGCCGGCATGCGGAACAGTATGCGTGAAGAATTTTCTTCCTGATCCTATTCTACCATGTCTTTACCAATAGCCCTTCTTAATAAAGCAAGGGCTATTTCTTTATCCCATTTGGCAAAACGTCCGCGTTGAACAACCAGTTCATTGCTCTCGGGATGTTGCAGAAAATAATGAAATACAAATTTTTCCCGTGGATCTTTCCAGCCAATAATTTGTCCAAAGCGGAGGTCATTGAATACCAGGCTGTCGCCATATTTTTCCACCGTATAAAATTCCTGCGAAAATCGGATGAGCTGATGCAGGTCTTCATGTTCCTTCAACGAATCCAGCAATTCACTGTTACGTGGGAAATATTCAAAATGAATACTGTTCTTTTTATCAAAGATGGATCGGAATCCGATATGATAACCGGAATCATTTCCGGCAACCACAAACCATAACCAGTTATTGAGGGGAGCGGGCGTGGTAAAATAGCGCGTATAGGCTATATTTCTTTCCTGCAATATGTCTCTGGTATCATGATCAATTTTGAGTTTATTGAAGCTTGCGTAGGTGAGATAAATTCCGGGAAGAATAATTCCAAAACGCAGCCAGAATTTTCTTTTTGGACTCATAATGGAAATCAGCATCAATACCACCGCTGCCATTATTGGCCAGAAGGAAAAGAACGGATCGGCCACATAAATGGTATTGAAGGAGAAGCGCAGATGACTGAAAGGCTCCAGCCAGCCGGTTCCATAATTATTGAAGCCATCCAGAAATATATGCACCAGCATTTCGGTACCGAAAAACAGCATCCAATAGTTCAGCGGTATACGCAAGTCCCGATGCAGCCGGTTTGCTGTCAGTGAGAGTAAGGGTGTTAATGCCAGAATAAACAACAAGGAATGGGTGAATCCCCTATGCGCCAGTAATTCTTCCGACAGTGGCATCCAGAAGCCGGCAATAAAATCGATATCCGGAACAGATTGTGCCAGCGCGCCCCAGAGCAGTGCTTTTTTGCCGATTTTATTTCCCAGAAAAGCTTCTCCAATACAGGCACCCAGTGCTATATGCGTAATTGAATCCAAGCGATGTTTTTTTCAGCAACCAAGTTAAGAAAGAAAGGCAGCACCTTTTGAAACATCTTTACTTATATCCTGAATAGTATTGGTACGGAACAATAACTCCAGCTGATCACGCACGGTTGCATAGGCGGTATGAAGCGGACAGGGTTTGGTTGATGAACACTGACTTAAGCCGAGTCCGCAGGCATGAAACAGTTCATCTCCATCCAATGCCAGTACAACATTCAGCAGGGGCTGACCAACCTGTTCTTTCGTAATGAAAAATCCGCCACTTGGTCCTTTTGCACTACTGATAACAGTTGCTTTCACCAGGGTTTGCAGCAGTTTTCCCAGTGTATGTTCATTGCCATCCACCACTGCTGCAATTTCCTGGATACTAAATTTTTCATCGGTATTTATCCGGCTTGCCAGAAAAATAACTGCCCGAATTCCTGTTTTACACGTAATGCTAAGCATGCATCAAAACTGCTGCATTTTTTCCAAAGCCTTTGCTTTTGGGAAGAGGATATTATTTTCCAGGTGAACATGGATATGCAAATCATTTTCAAATTCTTCCAGCAGGCGGATATAAAACTGATAGGATCCACAGGCACCTTCAGGAATCGAATAGTTATTGGTCAGCTCTCTGATTCTGGCCAGTGCATCCCCTACCTGCTCATGCTCCTGTTCCATCATGGCAATGGGATTGTTTACTGTTCCAAAGAAGGGTTGTTGAACCGGGTTTTTGATATAGGGAAACAAAACCCCTTCTTCCTTTTGCATATGATCGCGCATTTCTTCATTGATCATCAAAACAAGCTGCTGAATATCCAGTAATTCAGGATGCTCCTGACCATGCACCCGAGCCACTTTACCGGCATAATACATCAGATCAGGCAGGGTTTTTAAAACATAGGCATGGTGGATCTGGATAATATAATCCACCAATAAGCCGGGTGTCCAGTCTTTAAAGTTGGGAACTCCGCTTGCTGTTGCTTGCTGTGCAGCTTCCAGTTCCTGCAGCAATTGATCGGGATTAATTCCTTTTTCTGCGCAGGCGGTAAGTACAGATTTTTTTCCACCGCAGCAGAAATCAAGTCCATATTTTTTCAATACCTGTGCTTTGCGTAAATCGGCTGTTGCAATTTCACCAAGACTCATCGATGCCCAGGGACTAGCGGGATGGGTAGTTTCCATGTTATTGTGTTTTTTAAATAGAATACCACAAAGCTACAGCTATTTTTAATAAAAGTATCATAATACTTTTATTATTCTTCTTTACTCCTGCATTCTTTCATCCTTCGAAATAACCAGTTCAGTAAGCCGAAACACAGGTTCGGCAGAATTAGCTGGGCCGGCAGGTGCCGGAAACCCAATTTTGAGCAATAAACCTATACTATGATTATATTAAGGCTACTGCCAGTACTGCTGTTATTCAATTTTCAAGCCGGCTACCCACAGGAGAGCCGGAAATTCAGTGCTGCTCAATTGAAAGAGGACCTGATACTGGTGAATCAGGCATTACAGGAGGCACATCCCGGCCTTTTTCGTTATTTGGATAAAGCTGGTTATGCGCAAACACTCCGATCCATACAGGAGAGCATTAAAGACAGTTTAACGGAACAGGAATTTTATACCCGGCTTTTTCCGTTGATTAGTAAGATCCGGTGCGGGCATACAAAGCTCTTACCGTCCAACTACCAGGAAGGAAAGTTTCTGTACCCCACAGAACAGGCATTTCCCCTGCAACTTTATTTTGAAAATGACAACGCCTATGTTTTGGGAGATTATGGTGGAAGCAACCGGATAAAACCGGGAACAGCCATCACGCATATCAACGGAGTTTCTATAGCTGAAATCAGAAAACAACTGATTCCGGCAATAACGGTTGACGGATGGGTTGAAACAAGTATCAATACCACCCTTAATAAGCATTTCAATTCACTCTATGCAGGTTTTATTGGAACAAGCGCCCGTTATAAATTGCATTATAAAGAGGGGAAAAAGGGCAAAAACAGTTATCTGGAAGGTATTTCCTCCAGCCGGATATTAGCAGCGCAGGAGGCGGCGACCCTGCCTTTCGAACTGCAATGGAAAGAGGATGTAGCCGTACTGGTTATCCGAAGTTTTATGGCCGACAGAGCTGTGCATGATTTTGAAAAATTTGCTGATAGTGTATTCCTGCAACTGAAAGAAAAATCAACCAACAACCTGGTGATTGACTTGAGGAACAATGAAGGAGGAATAGAAGACTGGGGAGGTTATTTATATTCCTATCTGACAGATTCCGGATTCCGTTATTATGATCGGATTGAGGTAGCCAGAAAAGACAGTTTCAGCTTTGAGCAGCATGCCTGGCTGCCTCCTTTTTATAAACAGGCACGAGCTATGATCCTGGAAAAAGAGGGAAAATTTTATTGGCCCTTACAGGCTTATCTGAAAGAAAAACCGGCGCAGCCGAATCGTTTTAAAGGAAGGGTTTACCTGCTCTTGAATGGAGGCAGCTTTTCAGTAAGTTCAGAATTTGCAGCGATGGTAAAATACCATAAGCGGGCAATTATACTTGGGGAGGAAAGCGGTGGGGATGGATATGTCAATAACAGCGGCGTATTTGCAATTCTGACCCTTCCTGCGTCAAAACTTCAACTGGGAATACCACTGGGCTCTTTTTACATGAATACAAAACCTGTAGGAGGAAGAGGAGTGCTTCCGGATTATACTATTCAGCCAACTATTCAGGACCTGTTGAAGAAAAAAGATCCGGTAATGCATCATACAATTGGAATAATTGCTGCAATGAAATAAATTAACGGAACAAAGCGAATGAAAATTAGTTATCGTTTGAGAGATGGCTGGGTGCGGCTGGTGGGGATTCCACTCATCGCCTTCACGTCACATATCATCTTTTTCAATGAGCAGCATTATCAGGAAGAGCAATTCGGGTATTGGGAAGTTTTTCTGATCAGCCTGGTTGAAGCAGTGCTGCTTTGGGAAACCAACCGGCTTGTATTGTTTTATTTTCATAACCGGTTTCCGAAAGCAGAACAATGGCCGAAGCGGATAACCGGAATTTTTCTGGGTTGTATAGTGGTTACGATATTGGTTCGCTACCTGAATATCTGGTTCTATGATCAGACTCTTTTCTGGGGTTATATTTTTCCACCGGAGGGTTATTTGTATAATATTTTGATTGCTTTACTATATGTGATTATTGTAGTTGGAATGTATGAGGGACAGTTTTTTTTCCGGGAATGGAAACAGGCATTTGAAGAAAAAGAAGCACTCAAAAGAACAGCACTGATTACGCAACTGGAATCCTTAAAAGCGCAGATCAATCCGCATTTTTTATTCAATAATTTGGGCTCACTGGCATCACTGATTATGGATAATCAGGAAAGAGCGGTTGAATTTGTGCGGGAGCTCTCCTCTGTATACAGGTATGTATTAAAAGCAAATGAGCAGCACCTGGTAAGCTTATCCATGGAACTGGAATTTATACAACACTATTATCATTTATTGAAGACAAGATTTGAAACGGGCATAGAATTGGATATCCGGATTGCGGAAGAATACCTGACCTGGTTTTTACCACCGCTAACTTTACAGGTGCTGATGGAAAATGTAATCAAACACAATAGTATTTTACCCCATCAGCCCTTATTGGTAAAATTGTATACGGATGAGGCAGATAACCTTATAATGGTCAATAACCGGCAGGCCAAAACACTGATTATTGGATCGGAGAAAATAGGACTGGCCAATATTCGTAAAAAATACGAGTTGCTGCACCAGGGGCCGGTTATCATTCATGAAACGGCTGATGTGTTTCAGGTTTCGATCCCCTTACTAAAAACAGAGAGCCATGCAATTACTGATAGTAGAAGATGAAAACCTGCTGGCGAATCAGCTGATTCGGCTGCTGCGGGAGGTAGAACCGGAAGCCGTGGTTGCAGGACGAACCAACAGTGTGGCATCTACCCTTCAGTATTTGCGAAACAACGCGGCACCGGATCTGATATTGATGGATATTGAATTGGGAGACGGACAATGTTTTGACATTTTTAATGGGATTACTGTAACATCGCCCATCATTTTTACCACGGCTTATGATGAGTTTACGTTGAAGGCCTTTAAGCTGAACAGTGTAGATTATCTTTTGAAGCCCATTGATCCGGTTGAGTTAAAAGCCGCACTAACCAAATTCAGGCAGGTATATGGTCAGCATCCGGGTGAGCAAATCAATCAGTTGCTGCACCAGCTGCAGGCAGCTCAGCCCTACAGAACCCGGTTTCTGGTTAAACTGGGACAGCAGTTGCAAACGATTCTGACGCAGGAAATTGCCTATATATATGCCCTGAATAAGGTAAATTTCCTATTTACACATGCAAACAAAAAATATATACTGGAATACAGTCTGGATGAGCTGGAAACTCAGTTAAATCCTGCGGAATTCTTTAGAATTAACCGGCAAACCATTTTAAATATCAGCTCCATTCAAACAATACATCCCTGGTTTAAGGGGAAGGTGAAACTTGAATTAAATGTTCCGCCTGTTGAGGAGATGCTGGTGAGCCGGGAGCGGGCAACGGCCTTCAAAACCTGGTTAGGAGCCTGATTTTACTGTTAAAACATTGATTTAAGTCAATTCTTTCTTTTTTTAAGGGTTTCCATATACTAAGCCTAAGTAGAAACCGTTAGTGTAGCATGAAAAAGCTGTCCGTAACCCTTTTAGCTATTTTTCTATTATCCGCAGCATTTGCAGCCTGGTATTCCGGTAACCAGACGCTTTATACCGGGGTTCATCCCAATACGGGCTGGAACCAGACCATGACCATTGCAGCGGGAAACAATGTTCGTTTTACCGGAAGTACCAATTTTGCCGGTGGGCATCTGGTTATTGAGGAAAATGCCACGCTGACGATTCAGTCGGGAGGTTTATCGGCCAATGGAACCATTACGCTCCGGCAAGGTGCTACGTTAATTGTAAACGGTGCGTTGACCTTAAATACTGCCGGATCCACGCTTCGGGTGACGGATGGCACGGTAACTGTTTCCGGTGCCTTTACACAATCGAGCAATCTGGTGGAAATAGGTAATGATGGTGTGGTGGAAGTGGGCGGAGATTATATCACCAATGGCGGTGGTTTGTCTATACTGGATGGCGGAATACTGCGTGCAAGAAATATGACCTTTAATGGTAACAATAGTATTGCCGGATTACTGGAAGTAACACAAACGACCCGCGTTAATGGAGGAAATATTGCCTTTAGCGGATGTGGAGAGGTTCGCACGCGTACGCTGAATATTCAGAACGGTAATCTATTTAGTGGAAACGGATTTGTGGTGGTAAGCAATACCTATAGCAATTCAGCCAATGGAGGCTGGTCGGGACATCCCTTGACGAATAGTAATGCCATTGGTGTTTATTATACCGGTCCGGCTACCAGTGCCAACTGGGGTGGTGCCTATATGAATCCCACGGCCAATAATCCCTGCCTGGATTTGTTACCGGTTCAGTTTGAAAAATTCAAAGCGATACCTCAGGCAAGCAATAATTATATGCTGGAATGGACGGCACCTGAAACGGAGGAAACAGAAAGTTATGAGATTCAGGTATCGGATGATAATATCAATTTCAGAACCATAGAAATAGTTCCTGCCAAAGGAGAGCGCGGCGATCTGCGATACCAGCAGAAAGTGCATCTTGGCTATTAATTTTTTACCCTACCCTATTATACCATGAAAACGTTCCTTCCCAAACTGGGCCTGGCATTGTTTGCCCTTAGCTTTTTGAGTTCCTGTTCAAAAGAAACGGCAGAACCCGCCGGCATTGAGCAAAAGCAGGTTTTTATCCGCATTAAGCAGGTGGAGAAAAACGGTACTATCAGTTATTCACCCAAAGTGCGCGTGCAGATTAAAACATTGAATTAAAAACGGTTTTTCTTTTTCAGCTGATCATACCGAAGCAGTGCTTCGAGGTAATAATAGTCTGCGTAAATGAGCGGCACATCTATTTCGCTGTTACCTGGTTTATTACCTACGGAATGTTGCAGGAGGAAATTTCCTTTTTCGCCCGGCTCTAAGCGGTAGGGTTTGGCGGACAGGGATACCAGCATTTGTTCAGCTGATTTCAGGTAATCGGCTTTTTCCTTTTTTACATAACCCGCCAGTTCCAATAAAGCGGATGCCGTGATGGCAGCGGCTGATGCATCGCGTTCTTCCTTGGGAATGCCGGGTGCATTAAAATCCCAATAAGGAATTTTATCAGCCGGCAGATTGGGATGTTGCAGTATAAAGGCGGCAATTTTCTTTGCCTGATCGAGGTATTTTTGCTGTTTTGTTTCGCGGTACATAACGGTGTAGCCGTAGAGGCCCCATGCCTGTCCCCTTGCCCAGGCCGATTCATTGGCATAGCCCTGGTGGGTAACCTTCGCTTCCACTTTACCGGTTGGATCATAACACACTACGTGATAACTGCTGTTATCTTGCCGGAAATGATTTTTTAGGGTAGCATCGGCGTGTTTGATACAGATTTCGTAGAGGCGTTTGTCGTTGGTTTTTTTGGCTACCCAGAAAAGGAATTCCAGGTTCATCATATTATCGACGATAACGGGGTAGTTATACTGTTCGAATTTGTTCCAGGATTTGATGACACCAACGGCGGGATCGAAACGGGAAGCCAGGGATTGAGCGCCGGTAACCAGCACGTTTTTATACTGTTCATTTTTGGTGAGGCGGTAGCCATTACCAAAGGGACAGAAGAGCATAAAACCAAGATCGTGCGTGCCTGTATTGAATTTTTCTTTTTCAACGGCCATGGTCCATGTATGGGCAGCTTCTTTCCATTGTTGGCTGCCGGTATATTCATAGAGGAACCAGAGGCTGCCGCCGAAGAAACCGCTGCACCACCAGGAGGTAGGCATATCGCGCTGGGACCCGTCGGGGTTTAGGGACTGGGGTGTTTTGGAAAGATCAGGGTGGGCTTCGAGCATGCGGAGGTATTGGGCCTCGGCCAGTTTTACTTGAGCAGGTACGTCTATTTTGGGTTGGGCTTTTATGGGGTGGGTTATTGCCAGGGAGAGCGAAAATATCAGACAAATCGTTTTTATAAATTTCATATAGCAGATCGTTGATTGGAGGATTAAATTAGGGGGTAAAACTGAAGGGGGCAAGATTACTTGTGCAAACGTTGTAGTGGCAGGTTTATGGTAGCTTCATCCAGGCTTCATCCAGGCTTCATCGTAACATATGGGAAGGTTGTGAACTTATCTAGCGGGCCAATTACTTGATTATCATTTGTATGTGATGATTTATTGATTTTGCTGTTGTTTAGAACTTAAATTATATATAGAGATGCTGTAACCTATGCTGGTGAATTTGTCACAGGCTCCGTTCATTTTTTACTGGCCTACAGTATTGCGTGGGGATGAATGATGAGTTCAATTTTGGCGATATCTGAGGAATCAGTCATAGGGACAAAGGGTTGCGCGTTCAGGCCTTTGAGCCCATGTACAGATTCAATGAATGTGGCCTGGTTCATTTTAGGGATCGGATAGTTGGCAACATGTAGCTCTAGGCTGGTAATATTTTTTTTTAGATAGATAATCGCTAGGGTAAACTTGTAATTAATAGTCGGCGATTTTTCACTCTTAGATTTTTCTTCGCGGAGGGTTGATTATATTGTGAATATGCCACTTGGTGATTTAGAAAAAAGTAATTGGATTAACGTATGATCAACCAAGCAGCTAATATGTTTTTTTCCTGATAGCATACAAATGAAAAAAAGTAAACCTGAATTTCCAATTGTGGTGAAAAATAAGTGCGAAGTAATAAATAAAAAATATCCTCTTCAAACAATTGACCACCGGGATTTTGAAAAGCTAATTTACTGTCTGTTTGAAAAAGAGATGCAAGTGGGCCGTTACAAAGGCCTATATGACGATATCTGGCTTATGGAAGGCGTTCGCGAGAAAGGGAAGGATTGCTCATTGTACAATGGAGGAAAACTGGCAGGTGTAGTACAATGTAAGCATAGTGAAATGCTGGCCCGTGTTGGAAAGGTGACAGTAGCCAAGGACATTATCAAATTTTTGCTACACGTAATAAATGACGAAGAGGAGATAACTCAATCATTTCAATACTACTTCACTGTTTCATCGGCTTTTGACGGCCATGCCAGAAAACTCCTTGAAAATTTTAATGTAAATATTTTGAAGGAAGCTGATCTGCAGAAATGGACTCTCTCTGTTATAAATGAAAATAAAGCACTGAATGAATTAGATTACGAAACTATCAAAGACTCTCTTCATCTTTTCTTGCAACAAATCTCCTTTCACCATCTTGATCATACAGACATTACTGGCTTACTGAATGAACCTTACAATGTGGGAGTAATTGATACTTTTTTCGCTGTCACTATGGTAGTTCGTGAGACTCCAGTGTTGAGCCAACTCTCCAATATTGAAGAATCATTGACCCGATTAACAAATGAGAAACAGATTGACGTTGAACAGGTAAAGAGTCAGTTCAATCATTCATCGGTCTTTTTATCCAATCACCCGGGCGAATTTTTCAATCTACCCGATTCGCATATTGACAGGAAGGAAACAGAGGAGTTGTATCAATGGATTGCAAATCCATTATCAGGACGAAAAGTAGATGACAACATTGTACTAATCAGTGGCGGCGCAGGCGCCGGAAAGTCCGTTATTATGAAGGATCTCCAAAACCGCCTGCGCAGTGAGAACATTCCAGTGTTAGCCATTAAAGCTGACCGGTTCGCTGTAAATTCCATCAAAGAGCTGGAGGATCGGCTTAACCTCGAAGGAGGAATTATCCAGCAATTGCAAATTCTAAACAGTCAACATGAAACGGTAGTTGTGCTGGTTGATCAAATTGATGCTCTTTCTCAAACACTCTCGTCACAGCGGGAGCCGATTGATACCTACCAGCTTTTGATTGAAACAATAAAACACATAGCCAATGTCCGGATTGTGATTTCCATAAGAACCTTCGACCTTAATTACGATCCCGACCTGCAGATATACAAAAATCAAAAGGTTATATCGGTTTCCTTGCTTTCTGATGATGAAGTTTCGACAGTCTTAAATAAATTGGGAGTTATCCCAGCCTCTATCTCCACACCCTTGATTTCCATTCTTAGAACGCCCCATCATCTCAACGTCTTTTGTAAAATTGTCCGACCAGGCTTAGTAGCGGCTTCTATCAAAACGACGCAAGATCTGTACGGAAAACTTTGGCAACAAACATTAGAAGGAGCGTCTCGTACGGGTACTGCATCCAGCGCCTCCATCAAGACCTTTATGCAGAGCCTAGCAGAAGCGATGAACGAGCGACAGCAAATTTCTCTCCCCGCTTCAATTGTCAGTGACAAGTACACCAAGGACGCCGATTTTTTAACCAGTGAGGGCATCCTAATCAAAGACGCCGATGGAATACAGTTCTTTCACCAAACCTTCTACGACTTTGTTTTCGCAAAAACATTTGTAGAATCCAATCAGTCGGTAGAACGCTTTGTACTGGAAAAGAACAACAGCATCCATATACGGTCTAGCCTGAAAATGATCATGAGCTTTTTGCGAGAGGAAAATAATCAGCAATTTGTTCAAATAATGGAGCGAATGCTTATATCTCTGAAATATTCATTTCACATAAAATTATTGCTTTACAACCTGCTTGGTTTCATCGAACGCCCATCCCCCGATGAATTGCAAATGATTCAAAAAATCATTTTAACCAACAACGGTAGGAGCGAACTTTACCTCGAATCGGTTTACAGTGAGCAACAATTATTGTTTCTGATGGAGCATAAATCACTAAACCACTTGCTGTCCTCAAAACCATCGTGGCCTCATCTTTTTTTAGGACACCCATTTGCCAATAAGTTCAAGGCTAACAAATGGCTTGTTAATAAAATTTCGTACAAACCCTACCCAATAGTGAAAGCAGAAAAAGAGCAGCTGTGCTTTTCGGTTCTGGCTAAACACCTTCCCCAATGCAGAAATGCTGTGCTTCAGTTTTTAACCGAAGTGCCGGAATTTGAAGGAAAGGGAAGCTTTGTTTTCCGGCTGCTTTATTTTGTAAAAGTGTGGGACGACGAAAGAGCGTTTTCCTTGTTTGAGCGATATAAAACGGAGGGGTTTCGTGATACTTTCCAGTTCTTTCACATCCTTCAAGACGTTGTACCCGTGCGGCCTGATTGGGTCATTTCGCTGTATAAACCAATGTTGCTGTCTGAATTTAATGGGTCAGTTCCTCTCAAAAAAGTCTCTCATGACCGCTATCAGGAAGGCCAACTCTTCGAAAAGCTGTTTGATCAAGATCCAATAGGTGCCTTTGAGTTTGGCTGGGAAGTATTGGACAACCTGATCACCCGGTCAGCTCAGCCTCATCACTTCCAATCCGATGTGTTGATAGACACGCACTTTCTGATGTTCACGTATGAACGCGGCGGTCGGGAGCGTGGCACTTTTAATCAACTTTACACATTTTTAATTGAAACGCTTGCTAGATTCCTTTCGGTAAATAATCCGGTATTTGCCGATTACTATGATCGCATTCTTTCTTTGAATAAAATGACGTTTTACCGGCTGCTTGTTTATGCCTTCGACAACCAGACGGAAAACCTTAGTGAGTCGAGTGGTTATGTATTTTCTTTCTTCGAGGAAGCCGCTCAAAATGGATTCCTTGTCATAGACAATAAACTTGAATACTTTTTGCGACGTGTGTTAAAAAAATATTTCGGCTTCTTTACCAAAGAACAAAAGGATCTTGTAATCAAAATGATCCTTGCTATCAAGGATCCATATGAATTACAAAAACATAACTATCGTGAAAAGATCGATTTTTTAAGGAATGAAGGATTAACTGTTTACAATTTTATGAAGGCTATCCCAAGAGAACTGCTCTTAACAGACTCCCGTACAAATAAAAGATTCGGGGAACTGGAAAGAAAGTATGGCAAGGTTACAGAGTCTGAGCCGTTTCGTGTGCGTTCGTATAGTGTCGGTGCGCCACTGGAGCAGAAGGCATATGATAAAATGAATTTTGAACAGTGGCTAAAATCGTTTAAACACTATGACACTGACAACAGGGAACATCGCACCGATCCTTCTAAAGGAGGATTAACCCAACATTACCGGGCTTTTCAGGAGGCTGTAAAAAAACGTCCCGACTACTTTTTGCCTTTTATTGAGCACTTGCTAACCGAAGACGTCAATGCCGCTTATGTAGTGGCCGGACTGGAAGGCCTAAAAGAAGGCAATCTGGCGACCTCTGCCTTTTTGCCCCTGTACAAGCAGGCAATTCGCAAGAATTTCGAACGTTTCGAAACCCTTCGACTGATTTGGCTGCTTGCCTCTTTGGTTGAGTCTCAAACTGTAGATGAGGAAATAGTGGACTTTTTAATTGATCAGGCTCTCCACAATCCTGATCCCGTCGAAGATCGGGGACAAGCGATGCAGGATGCATTGAATACTGTTAGAGGCGCTGCTGTGGACAGGCTGGCACTCATCAATTTTAATCACTCGTGGGAGGACAAAATTTTTAAAGCGCTGGAGCAGGTTGTCGCTGACCCGCAAATAGGTGTTCGAGTGAGCCTTGTTTTACGCCTTGCCTACCTGATGAATTTAAACCAGGAACGGTCCTTTTCGCTTTTTGTGAAGCTCACAGAGAGTTATAACCAAGACATTTACAAAGCCTCAATACAACCAGCACAGTATCTGATAAATTATTCCTTTGAAAGAATGCATCCTTACTTTTCAACTTTCATCAGACACCCGGATGGTGCGGAGCAGGTCGCCTCCATCCTCGCAATTGCTTACATGGAAAGTAAGCCTGGAAGCGAAAAGCTTTTAACGAGTGCTTTTAAGGTAAACGATGGACTGCGCAAGAACATCATTCACATTGGTTGGATGTATATTATCAATGGGGAGGAAAAAATAGATAAGAGAGCAGCCGAAATGTTTTTGATGGGAATGCACCTGAGTTCTGAAGAAATTACTCAGGAATACAGCCGGGCGTTTCTTCAATGGAAACCGAAACATTTCGTGACGCTCTTTCCTGTCATTTATAAATATTCACGCTCAATAGCAGGGAAACGAGACCTTCATTACTACTATGAGTACCTGTTAAAATGCGTAAAAATAGAGCCGGAAAAGTGTCTTATACTAATTTCTAATCTTCATACACACATTGAGCCTGAGCTAGGCAAGCAAATAGGCAGTGAAGAAGCAATCAAGATTGTAATTGGCATCTACAACTCTTTAGTTAAAAAACCTAACAAAAAGAAAGAGGCACGAAAAGTGTTACAATTATTCGATTACCTTTTGCTCAATCCTACTTATCGCAGAAACGCAAATAAAGCTACGGAAGAAGTGGAAAAGTAAATAAGCTCTTGAAAAAAATCAGATGTTAGTGTGTCTTAGGAAAAATTGTTAAGGAATGATTTCAAAAGCTAGGAAAAATGTGAATAAATAAAAGTTATATAATGGGTTTTATTCTCTGGCAGCGCTTTTCATTAACCTATGCAGAGTACTAACTTTCTCAGCTCTAACATCTTAAGCCCAAAACTTTAAACACACGCCAGTGAGAATTCGAAAAAAAGACCTCTAATATAAATAAACTGGCATCATGTAACAGTAAAAGCCATTTATGTGTAGAAGATGGAGGAAAGGAAGAGGAAGAGGGAGGGGTTAAAAGAGTTGATAATCTGGAAAAATTCTAGAAAATAGGATTAGGATTGAAATGATAGCCTTTGTACAAAGGCTAATATGACCTTACGTCGTTATAACATACAACAAAAGTATCAAAGCAAACGAAACATCAGGATTGCTTGTGCTGCTCTATTTCCCGTTTTATCTTCTTGGCCGCCTTTTCTAATTCTTCTTCAGAAATAATTTCAATTTTAGTTTTATCTGTACTTTTCGACTTTATTTTCTTAGTTATAAACTTGTTTAACTCGGGATGTTCATGAGCTAAAACGCTTAAAAGATAAATATGAACAGGCTCCGTAGCACTGCTGAGTTCATCAAGTTTTCCCACCCATTTATAGACTTTATTTTTTATGGCATCCGGTCTGCTTAAATTAAACGAGACAGATTCAAAACAATTCCATGCACCGTTTTTCCAGGCTTTATCAAACTCCAGCTCATCATTTTGTGTCTTTACCTTATGATGCTGGAAATGTTTTGTAATGCCACAATCATCAAAATGCTTCTTATAAACTTTATTCCACACTTCTTTATCCCTTCTGATTTCATCATCTTCATCGGTAACCTGTATCTTGACAAAACGGGAAAACAAATCCTTAACCGCAACATCCGCATTAATATCCAGAGTTTTCTTGACTTCTGAGAAAATCAATGCACTATCATCTTTAGGCAAAATCTGTTTTGTAATAACATCCAAAGAAGAGTATTTCTCAAATTCAAACTCCGATTCTAATTGCCGGGAAATTTCTGTAATAGATTCTTGAATGGATTTTACACATTTAATCAGGTAACGGCTGTTCACTTCCGGGAAAAATTCAGAAATCTTGCCAATTTTGCTGATGAATTTTCCTCGCAGTATTTTATCCTGAGCATAGAAGAGCACTACGCCCAAGTTTACAAACTCACCGGACACCCTGTCCGGCAGATACCGGAGAACCTGATACTGTAACGTCTTCATAACATCAGTTTTTTGAGTTCTGTAATAAACGATTCCTTGTTTTCACAAATTGCAGTCAGGTACTGCCTGATTGTTTCAAATTGCGGGGATTGCCACTCTTCCGGGATTAAGGTTTTTGCTACCCGCCAGAATTCCGGGCTCAAGTTACTCAACCTGTCTGAGAATCCCGCAAAGTCAAATTCCTTGCCCTTTAAAATGGGCAACAGACAATGCCGGTTTATCCATTCTAAGTCATTGGCCCTTAGTTGCCAAGGTGTCGGATTCTTAAATATATCCAATGCAAAGCCAAAAGCGAGTTCATGGTCAAAAATTACAATTTCATTTCCGTCGGTAATCATGTTTGGTTTCTCCTTTGTACGATCGGAGTTTTGGATAAAAACATCAAAACAGAATACCTGCTGGGCTAATGGTAACTGGTTATTATTCAGGTCTTCATTCACAAGGATAGTTTTATAACCCGGTACATATTGCGAACCATAATTAAAGCCAATACTTTTGTGGGCAAGCCCCCATGCATCACTCCCCTTTAACAATTCAACAAACTCCGATGAAATATGAACAATTACCGGCTTCACCACTTTAATCTCCATCTGCATGGCAATAAATACTGCCAGAAATTCCCGCATACAGGCTTCGGGTGACATTCGTTCGGCTCCTCTGAACTTTACCACATAATCACCCTTGCTTCCATGTTCATTAACAGCTGTAACCAATAAAGGTTTATTCGCCCCGGTGGTAAACTGCTGATGCGAGCTGATGGCTTCAACAACCGGAAGTGAATAATCGATATCGGTGATTTTTATCATTTACTGTTACTGATTTAACATTAATGCCTCCTTTAACACCTGCTGCAATAACAACCCATTCTGCTCCCGACTGGATTGTATGCTCTCCTTTAATTCATCACAGAGCTTCATTAATTCTTCTATCTTTTTAACGATACGGTTTAATTCTGGAAAACTCGGAAGCGGAACCCTAATGTTATTTGCCTGTGTGACAGAAATATTATCCTGCCCAGCAACCCCTTTTGTAACAATGGAATTAATTTCAGTCATTTCATTCAAATACCAGAAAATCCATCGGTTTATGCTTTTAATAAATGGCCTAATTAGTACTGCTGCTTGGTTGAAATTGCTTTCAGAAAACTCTTCAGTTACAATGGCCAATTTACCTAAAGGTGGGCCAACTATATTCATCAAAACATCTCCCGGAATTGCTCTTGATCTTTTTAGCTGGCCTTCATGAATTTCACGTTTGATATATTGTGGTTTATGGTGAAAATCTATCTTCTGATTTTTTAAGTTGTACATTTTAAAATAAGGAACACCGGACGAAACAAAGGCATCTTTATTGGGAGTACCTCCACTTGCTATATATGCAATCTCCCCTAACCTACACCACACCCAATTCTCCGGAATCTCAAAAGGCATTTCTTCCGATTTTATGGGTGGCAATTCTTTTTCTTTTTTACACAACTTAGCTTTTTCTGCTTTTATTTTCTCCAGCAGGTCTTTTGCATGGCCGTCTTTCAGGTCTTGCATTACCAATTTACCCTGCATGGCTTCCCGTAAGAAGGCTTGCCGTAGCAAAGTGACTAACTCCTTTTGACTTACTAGCTCATTTCGCAGTCCATCACTTTGAGTTTCAGTGATTTCATACTTTTTTAAAAAACGTAATTGCTCACTTAAAGGAGGCACCGGAATATCAATTTCTGCAATTTCTTTAATAGGAAGAGTAACGTTTGCCATTCCTTTCATTCTTGAGACAAGTTCATTCTCTTTATTCAAATTCAGATATCGATATAGATATTCAGCGTTAAGTTGATTCTTATTTTTAGGAATAACGGCACATAATATAGAACCAAGTGCAAACTTTCCCGTTTGATAATGTATTCTCTTTAAACTTTTATGTCCATGGCCTGTTGAAGAAACTAATGGAATAATTACAGCCTCATCGTCAAATTGGTATTCATTATGGCTCTTTCTTTCTTCACTGGTCACAACCATAGGATATTGCCCCGGCATTGCCTTTTGAATGCCTGTTATGCCTTTTTCAATTGTGCATAATTCTCCTAACTTAAATCTTTCCCAGCTCATTTTACAGCATCTCTCAATTTATTCAACAATTTGTCACTCTTTAAAAAAGACTGGTGCAGCATCTCCATAAGTTCAGTACTACTATAATCGTGCTCCTCTTCCTGTTTCGTGGGGTTCTTGATGTCCAAATCATAACCACGATCCTTAATAGTTTGAATGTTAACCTTCCAGCATACATCCGATTCCTTTCTTTTCTTCCACCATTTTTTTATCGGGTCAAACTCCTTTATCTGTATAGGTTTGGTTTTGCTATAGGCTTTATAACCATCAGGCATTCGGTGTTCATAATACCAGATTTCTTTTGTGGGTTTTCCCTTTTCAAAAAACAGCATGTTGGTGGCCACCATTGCATAAGGCTGGAAAACGGAATTGGGCAGTCGGATAATGGTATGCAGGTTACATTCTTCCAGCAACCGTTGTCTTACCCTTTGTTTAACTCCTTCACCAGTCAGGCTACCATCCGGCAATACAATACCTGCCCGTCCTCCCTGTTTCAGCAGATGTATCATCATTATCAGGAACAGGTCAGCACTTTCTTTTGTCCTGTAGGTCTGGGGGAAATTGGCTTCATTGTTATTAGCTACAATACCACCAAAAGGTGGGTTAGCCAGAATGGCATTTACCCTGTGCTTTTCAGTGTAATTCGTCAATGGCTGGTCTAAAGCATCCCTGAATGTAATATTTGGTACTTCAATATCATGCAGGATTAGGTTTGTAGTTGCCAGCAGGTAAGGCAATGGCTTATATTCCCATCCGGCCAAATTCTCCGCAATGCTTTGCCTGTCCTCCACACTGTTGGCTTGTTTCATCAGGTGTTCAATGGCACAGGTCAAAAATCCTCCTGTACCACACGTCGGATCTAAGATCCTTTCTCCCAGCTTGGGATCTACCATATCAGTGATGAACTGTGTAATCGCTCTGGGTGTATAAAATTCTCCGCTTTTCCCGGCACTCTGTAGCTCTTTTAATATGTTTTCATACAATTCACCAAAAGCATGGCGGTCTTTGGCCTTATTGAAATCAATCTCGTTCAGCTTGTTTAGCACCTTCCGAATATTGGTACCACTCTTCATGTAGTTGTGATTACCTTCAAATACCTCCCTTACAATCAAAGCCCTTTTATTTCCAGAATGAACACTAATATTCCTTAAGGTTGGGAATAGCTTTCGATCAATAAATTCCAAAAGCTCATCACCGGTCATCCCTTCATCATCTCCGGCCCAATTTGCCCATTGAAGTTCTATTGGGATAGGGGACTTATATTTAGTACTCAACATCTCCATTTCAAAGTCCTTGTCAGAGAAAATTTTCATAAAAAGCATCCAGCCTAATTGTTCAATACGTTGTGCATCACCATTCAATCCTGTATCCTGCCACATGATATCGCGGATACTCTTAAGTGTACCTGAAATGTTCGTCATTAGAAATATTGCTTAAATGTTCTTTGAAATTTTTCTGCCTGCTCTTTTAACCATTCAAAATAAGAATGCCATTTTGTTTCATCAAGCGGGTCACAAGAATAATACTTTACTATTCTGAATGCAGCACTGTCTGGTAAATCCATAAAGATTACATCACCACCTAATGCTGCCCTTATTATTACTTCATCAGCACTTATCTTTCTGTAAATGGCTTCATCCTTTTTTATATACAGCTCGCATCCTATTTGCCCTTGCCGGGAGTTAAAGGTTAGGGAAATATTTGCCTTTGAAGTTCCAAAGCTAATGTCGTACCAATGCTGAGGTCTCGGTGTTCTACCCAAATTTAGTATTGGTTTAACTGGTAATTTATTTACATATTCCTTAAATGACTCATAGAATCGTTGCTGCAATAATTTTAATTCAGAAGGATTCCCCTTTTCCTGAGTTGTGGCAATCTTGATTGTTTTGGCCCAGTTATTAGGCTGAGAAATGATATTGAACTTTGGGGCCGGGTCTGAGTTTCCTATTTGCCAAAGCTCCAGTTGAACCAAAAAGAAACTTATCTGCTCCGGCATGTGTCGATTGAACCAGTCAATTGCTTGTTTGTGTTCTTCTGTATAATCTTTCACAATCCAGATAATAATACTGGCATCGTGTGCGGAAGCATAAGTGAGCAACTGGCCTAAATGCTTATGGTCGGTGGTTTCAAGCTGGTTTTCAATGATAACCTTTCGTCTGGAGTTTATTTCTTCTGCAAGTATATCAACAGAATATCTTCCTGCCGATTCTTCAGGTTTCAGATTCTCAATATCTATATCAAGTTCATCAGCAAGAATAGAAATATTTTCCTCTCTTGCCAACCATCGAGTAAAATCTAGTGCTTCATGACTCCATACAGCTCTAAGGTCAATTGATTTTAATGTTCCTAAATTCATGTGCTATGCAAATTGATATAGTTGTTGTTCCAATTCCTTTAAAGCTTCCAGGTATTTCTCCCTACTACCAAATTCTTTTATTATTTCCACCGGAGAGCCATAATCAATAAGTGGTTTTACTTTCAGCACTTCCATGCTTTCAATATTTTCTATTCCCTCATCAGCGTATTTGTCCAATAAGGACTCCAACACTTTCCTTGCCTGTTCACCGTATTTGGTAAAGTAATTCCGCTTCTTCACATTGTTGGCCCTTTCCTTCCTTGTTAGCGGTGGCTGGTCATAAGCTACATGGCAAATGAGGTCGAACAAATCTATTTCCCTTCCTACGGCATCATATAAGGCCTCTACCAATACTCCCTGGTTCAGTAACTCTTCAATGATGGCTTCTTTCTTTTCTGTATTGTTCCATTTCCTCAGAAATTCATCCAACGAAGTAAACTGTTCCTGAATGATTTTTTTTGTATGGTCTTTCAGGCTGGTGGTAATGGGCTTTCCCATATTGTCGAAATACATTTCCCGGCTTACCAGTACAGTGACATCTATGCCGTTCACAAAGACCTTTTCCCTTGGCCCGTCCTGAACAGTACTTGTCACATCCTTTTGCGGGTACCTGGGTGTTGGTTTGGCCATTTCTATTTCCGTCCCTGTTATTTCACCTATTATCGGGGTTGTATCAGTTTCCTCTTCATCAATAATACAAGCAAGGTCAGTTTCTTCAGTTACAGGTTTCACTCGTATAGGATCACCATCAAAGTCTTTATCAGCAAACAGGTCGGTTACATTTCTGAAATCAAGGATGGTGAAATAGAGCTTCCCATATTCTTCATTGATACGGGTCCCCCTACCGATAATCTGTTTAAACTTGGTCATTGATTTTATCTCACTGTCCAGCACAATCACTTTACAGGTCTGGGCATCCACCCCGGTGGTCATCAGTTCGGATGTGGTGGCAATGACAGGGTATTTTTCTTCCGGGTTTATGAAATTGTCGAGCTCTCTTTTTCCTTCATCGTTATCACCTGTTATCTGCATCACATATTTGTAGTTCTCGGCAGCTATATCAGCATTCTCGTTTCTGAGCAGGCTGGTCATGGCTTCCGCATGTTCAATATCGCAACAGAATACAATAGTCTTTGCAAAGCGGTCATATCCCTTCAGAAACTCTGATATTTTTTTTACTACCAGCTTTCTTCGTTCTTCAACAACAAGGTTGGTGTCAAAGTCTGTCCGATTATAGATTCTGTCCTCTACTTCTTTTCCATTCTTGTCCTTAAAGCCTTTGGGTGGTCTCCATCCTTCCAAATCAATATCCAGGCCAATACGGATCACCCGGTAAGGAGCTAAGAAGCCATCATCAATACCTTGTTTCAATGAATAAGTATATACAGGGTCTCCAAAATATTCAATGTTGCTGGTTTCCTTTGTTTCTTTTGGAGTGGCAGTTAAACCGATATGTGTAGCGTTCTTGTAATAGCTGAGAATCTCCCTCCATGCACTATCTTCTTTAGCACTTCCCCTGTGGCACTCATCTATTATAATCAAATCAAAGAAATCGGGAGAGAATTGTTTGTATATATTGGCATCCTCAGTTGATCCGGATAGCCCCTGATACAATGCCAGATAAATTTCATAGCTCTTATCCACCTGCCGTTGTTTCACCACGGTCATCTTATCCCTGAAGTGTTTGAAGTCACCTCTTCTTGTCTGGTCAAGCAGGGCATTCCGGTCAGCCAGAAACAAGATTCTTTTCTTTGCTCCGCTTTTCCAAAGCCTATGAATGATTTGAAAAGCTGTATATGTCTTTCCCGTACCTGTGGCCATAACCAGTAAAATTCTGTTCTGGCCTTTTGCTATAGCTTCAACGGTTCTGTTTATCGCGATCTGCTGGTAGTATCTAGGTTTGCGGCCTGAACCATCGAAGTAGTAATCCTGTGTGGTTATTTTTTCAGCCTCCGGGGTCACAATGCCTTTAAACTTCTTGTACTTCTTCCACAACATTTCGGGAGAAGGGAACGCATCCAATGCCAGTTCGGTTTCCAGATTACCGTCTGTCGCAGTTCTGTCATGAAATAAGAAGCCATCTCCGTTGCTGCTGAATACACAGGGGATATCCAGAATTCGGGCATAATTCAACGCCTGCTGCATTCCTGCACCCACCCGGTGGTGGTTGTCTTTGGCTTCAATAATGGCAATTGGAATATTTGGCTTATAGTAGAGGATATAATCAGCCCGTTTTTGTTCCCCTCTGGCAGTCACCCGGCCTCTTACATAAATCTTTCCATCTGTAAAGGACACCTCCTCTAAATATTGGGACATCTTATCCCAGCCAGCTTTTTCAATGGCCGGGGTAATGAACTTGGTACAAATGTCCCGTTCAGATAAGGTCTTCTTATCGAGCATCTTGTGGAAGGGTTTACTCCACAAAATACTAAAAATGTTGAGTATGTGATAGTTATGATGGGAAGGCGCTATGTGTCTACCTGGAACCTGGCGAGAAGAACTATATGAATACGATGAAACAAGTCTTCTAAAATATCAACTACTTTCAAGAGTAAGGCATTGGCGTAGTGCGGGACTTACCTTCAGTTAATGCGATAAATGCTATATAGACAAGAGGGTAATTTTCTCTTATTAACTGTAAATGTTTTAAAAATGGTGACTTCAAGGCTGGATGATTATTATTGACCAAACAGAAACCAAGAATGAGAACATTTAATGACCTCATCACTCACCTTGAATTTGAAACCAGGAGTTCGCGTACATCAACTTCTAACACCTCTGCTATATCGAATAGCGTTTCTAAAGTGGGCTGCTGGTCATTCGTGCACCACTTCGAAACAGTGCTTTTATTCCTGCCCAATTTTTCTGCAAGCCACAGATTGGTTTTTTCCTTTTCAGCTAAAACACTTTTTAGCCTGTTTAATATTCTTTTTTTCACCACCTTATTTGTGTATTTCAACATTTAATCTGACAAAATAAGAAACTCATTAATGAATTGCTGAGGATTAAATTTCTGTATTTTAGAACTTAATATCCTATATACAGAATTATATTTCTGTTTTTCGGAACTTTTATTTAATTTAATTTTATTCCATTCAAGAATAAAGAAGTCCAATTCATATACCCAAAATAAAATTTCCGCTGAAACGCTTAAAAAAACCTGCCACCAACCCTTTAAAAAGGAGCAATTATGAAAACCTTCCCCCTCTACCAGCGACAAAGAGAAGCATTTCAGGCACTTCAGCAAAAGCTGGCTGGCACCATTCTGCGGCTATGTGATCCGGATAAAATTTTACTGCTTGGCGCAACGCTGAATACCCAGGAATCGGAAAGCATATTTACCGCAGCGGGTGCAAGCTGCGAACGGATATCTGCCTGCACTGTGCTGGTACTGCTGCCTGAATTTGGCAACAAGGAAGCACTGGACTGGCAGGATCAATTGGAAACAAATTGCAGCCAGTTTCTGACACTTACCAGCATTGTTATGAAAACAACCGGCTTTCTGGATTGGCTGGCGGCAGGGAATTACTTTGCAGGCAGGGTTTGGCTGGAGGCACCCGTGTTGTATGATTCGGGAAGGATTGATCCGGAACAAGTGTTTATGCCTCCAGATTTGATGACAGAGAATGAAGGGTCCAAACATGGGAAAGAGGGCTTCTGCAAGGCAGGAGAATTTCTGGAAGGAGCTGAATTGTACCGGATCCGGAAACAAAATAAAATGGCCGCTTTTATGCTGCACCAGGCGGCTGAACAGGCCCTGCATTGTCTGATGAAATCCGGCACCGGTTATTATGCCAATACACATAACATGGATCGATTGCTGCGTTATGCCTGCCTGGTTATGCCATCCCTACAGGAATTATTTCCCCGGCAAACCGAGCAGGAAAAACGCCTGTTAAATCTGCTTCAGAAAGCGTATATCGAAGCGCGGTACAGAGAGGAGTACAAGATATCGGATGCAGAGTTGCGGATATTGGAGGAGAGAGTAAGGCGATTGCTGGCGCTGGTGGAGCAACGCGGCATAAAAATGCCCGACCAGAAGATCGGGCATTTGCACATCAACTAACCAGTTAGCCTTTAACCGTTACCTGACTTACTGCACCTGCCACGGCACCAGCTACACCGATGTAGCCGGCGATGGTGGTTACAAGAGCGGGCAGGGCTATGGGCGATGCCAGGAGCACAGCACTTACGAATTGCAGCACCAGGCCAATGTTCCGGAGCTTCACAAAGAAACCCGGGGTTTAGCGTACGGTCGGGAACACCATTCCGCTTGTATCGAGCGGATTGTATTCGCGATACAGTATCCTTTCCATGGTTAAAGGACTTTATCCAGGATGGTCCTGTTTCTTGGCAAATCTTCTGCCGTTACCCGAATGGGGGATAAGGAAATAAATTGTAATAGTGCTATTGTTTACAATAGGAATTTTCTTTGGAAGAACACTACATAGACAGGAATGGAATTAAACAAAAAAAGAGCTACTTAAAGGATTCAAGAACTTGTTTTATTAATGCAAACCGGAAATATTTGGCCAATTTAAATATAAACACTTATGAGGGTACCCGTATAAATACGGGTATTTGAGAAAATAGTTTAAAAAAATATTTGCACTTGATAATTTGATATTTTTTTTCCCTATACATTTGGATAGATCAACTGCTAATTAAACCTTAACCAACATGTTTTACTCTGCCTTAAATGGCGTCACAAATTTCGAATTCGGCTAACAAAGCTGATGTCGATAATATCTGACGCAACACAATACTATTTTATTATCATCATTTTTTTTTGAATGAAATCAATATGTCGCTGTATTGGTTATTCAATAAGCATTTTATTGAATAACAAGCATCTTAGTGTGCAGTGTAAACAAGGTTCAAGTATATATATATTGAGCTTCCTCTTGTTATCCTCGATTTCAACAAGTGCTTTCGCCCAAACAGTTTTTCCTGATTCAGCGAACGCATTAACAAGGAAATTACAATCCCATACGGATGCGATTTCAAGGGATCTTACAAGTACAAATAACCGTATTACAAAAGCCACTGAGAAGCTTAAGAGTAGAGTTGAAAAACTAGAGCGTAAACTTGGGAATTTACTTACTGATTCGAATAAATTAAACCAATTTAATATTAATAGCAGTTCCGGATTAATTAACGGGGTTGAAAAATTCGGGAATAGCTATCATGGAAATTTTGATTCACTAAAAGTTTCCGCCAGCTTCATTCAATCAACAGAGTTAGTAGAAAAACTAAATGATCTTCAGCAGCAAATAAATGAAGCTTCTTATCTGGATAAAATACTGGTGAACAGAGTTAAAGAAATTAACCAAATTCAGGGCTTATTGAAGAATAAACATGAACTACTTAAATACCAACAAGTAATATTTAGTTATCGACAGGATATTTCAAGGTATAAAAAACTAGTGGACGATCCATCCAAATCAATTCAAAAATTGATAGAATTTGCTCGAACCAAACCCGCTTTTGAAAAATACTTCGCGAAGTATTCAATTATAGGCCAACTATTTCCATCCAATGATGAATCAGTTGACTCTTCAGGATTTGGCACATTGCAAACAAGTGTAGAAGTTTCAAAGAACCTTGAGTCTAAACTTGGAAAGAAAACAAACATTGGTTCAATCATTCAACAAAATCAGGTTCCACATACTATTGATATTGAAAAAATGATTCCAAAACTTGCTACTGCAGAATTTGGTGATGATATAAATCAGCCAAATTTCAAAGGGAATAATCAAAAGTCAAAAAAGTTCACTGAACGTTTGGTAGTTGGTGCCAATTTGCAATCAACCCGAAGGTCAACCTACCTTCCTTCCACCACAGATTTTGCAGGCAGCCTTGGTTATAGTCTGACAGATAAATCAATTATTGGAATCGGTGCCAGTTATTTGTTGGGATGGGGCGATTTCAGAGCAATTAAATTAACCCATCAGGGCCTGGGTTTCCGAACATTTATAGATTATAAAATTAAAAATCAATTTTGGCTAACCGGGGGTGGTGAAACTAATTACCGTGAAATAATTCAGGATTTTGATGCCTTAAGAAATACATCCAAATGGCAAAAATTAGTTTTGATTGGAGTTACTAAAAAAATAAAAGTGAAAAAGATGAATAGTAAAATTCAATTACTATTTAATCTATTACATAAGGAATCGATCCCTGTAACGCAGCCCATATTATTTAGAGTAGGCTGGGATTTTTCAAAATAGAATCAATAGAAATTAGCTATGAAGAATTATATCATTGTATTCGTTTTTCTGTTATTTCACCAGCTTGGTAATGGACAGGGTGCACCCGCATCAATTCCCGCACCAAATAAACTGCCTAATGTAATCCTACCCTCTCCGGAAGCAAGCAGCATTCTAAAGGCAGATAATTTGAATGTGGGGTTAACGACAGGCGCCTTAAACATAAGTATCCCGCTTTTTAATTTGGAAGTCCAAAGTTTCAAACTACCAGTTTCAATTAATTACTCTTCGACAGGTGTTAAGGTTAATGAATATGCAAGTAGTGTGGGAATGGGTTTTAATCTAAATGCAGGAGGGGTGGTGTCAAGGACAGTATATGATAAAAAGGACGAATTGAGGGAAGCTACTAATAATAATTTATTAGTAAATATTAACACACTAAACCAGGCGACTTATAATTTTCTATTAAATGCATTAGATAAAGAATCTGACATATTTACATTTTCGTTTGGATCGTATAGCGGGAAATTTATTATAGGACTGGACAATAAACCAAAACAATTAAATCAGCAAAACCTTAAGATTGAATGTATAAATAATTTTTTTGGAGACGGATTTATTATTACTACAGATGACGGAACTGCTTATCATTTTTCTGAAAAAGAAATAAGTACCGGACGTAATCCATCTGGTATTGATTGTCCAAAAACATATGAATTAAGCAACACTACAACAAGTTGGTTCTTGAGTAAGATTGTATTACCCTCAACAAACAAGGAAATTAACTTTACCTATACCTCAGCTCAAACATCGGTTGAAAACCATATGACGGAAACTATTTCAAAAGTAGTTTCATCTCAAACATTTGATGCGTGCTATGGGCAGAGTAATGGAAGCTTTGCCTGTGCAGTTGGATCACATAAATATACTTTATGCATATCTCAACAGTATATAACATCGCTATACGTATCAAGTATCACAAGTAGTGATGGTGATAAAGTACAATTTATTTATGATGCCGCAAATCGTTCTGATCTCAGCGGAGGAAAGAGATTAAGTTCTATAAAGTTTCAAAATAGATTCGGTAGAGAAATTCGAAACATAACATTTAATGCATCCTATATAACCGGAGCAGGAGGTAACTTATATGGTGATAATACCAGCAATAAACGATTGTACCTGAACAGTATTGATATTAAAGGAGGTGATATTTCATCAACAGGTTATTATCAATATAGTTTTACCTACAACAGTCCCAATCTTTTACCTGGCAGGTTCGCTTTTAGTCAGGATATGTATGGGTATTATAACGGAAAAACTACCAACCAAAGCCTCATTCCCAAACTTGCTTCCACAGATATTAATTATAGCGAGTTTAATAATGGTACAGGCACTTCAACCATATCATTTGGCGACCGGTCTGTTAATACATTAACTGCGCATTATGGTCTTCTAAATAAAATTATTTACCCTACAGGCGGCTTTGACATTGTTGAATATACTTCAAATAAAATTGCAAAAAATGTTAGTGGAACTATCGTAGAAGAGAACGCAGGTGGAAATTCGGTATCTGCAATTAAATCCTATACAAATACTGGGATGTTGGCGCTGCATAAAACATACGAATATATAACCAAATCAACTGACGGGTACAATGGAAAATCTTCTGCTGTAGCTATAACTAAGGATATCAAGTTTAGCACAGCTGGAAATGTTAAAACAAATGCAGCTGCCTCTTGCGGATGCACACCTGGCCCGGAGTGCTACTATGCAACTGTTACATCTGACCCAACCATTCCTTTAACCACATTTGGAAGTCAGCACCTATATTATACCTCTGTTTTAGAAAGGACCATTGACGGCACCAATAAGAAAGGATTGACGGAACACATCTATCGATATTTTAATAATGGAATCGTAACACCTAATCATATTATGGGAAATTTCATTCTAAATGCATCTTCCCAAATATTGCCAGATATCCTGATAGGAGAATCGTATACCAATTATTATAAAACATCAGGAACCACAGATATTTTAACAAAAAGTATAAAAAGAGATTTTGAGTTTTCAGAATTTAGCGAGTTTAAAAATTATTCTGTAAGACGGGCATTTGAATTAAACTGTTATACCAATCCACCAGTTCAACTTATGTTTGAACAGTTTGACGTGGAAGAGGTTTATATCAATACGCACAACGTACGATTGGTCAAAGAAACAACTAAGGAAATAAAAGACAATGGGGTGGAATTTGTGTCGGTCAATGATATGACATACAACCCCAACTACACGTATCCCAAAACTCAACAAACAACCAATAGCGACAATACGATCAGCTTATTTGAAATGAAATATCCACCGGATGATGTAAGCCTGACTGTATTAAATAATCGCAATATTATTAAAGCGCCTGTCGAAACAAAATACAAGGTTAACAGCACTACGGTGGCAACCAACACGGTTCAGTTTTTTGACTGGTTTAGTAATCAAACGGTAGTTAGCCCCAAACAGGGAGAATTCAAAACTTATACCAATACATTTACGGATAAAGTTCTTTTCAATAAATACGACGTTCATGGTAATTTATTGGAGGTTCAAAAAGATAAAGGGGAAGTTAATTCTTATATCTATGGATATAATGGGAGTTATCCAATTGCTAAACTGGTTAACTCAACTACTGCTTCGGCAGCTTACACTTCCTTTGAATCAGGCGAATACGGTGGCTGGACTGTTTTTTCCGGAAAGGTAAATACAAGCTATGCCAGAACAGGAACCAGGTCTTTTGAATTGGGTGCTGGAAATTCCATCTACAAAACCGGTTTAAGTACCAGCGTGAAATATATGGTGAGTTTCTGGTCCAGATCAAATACAGCTAAAATTAACTCAGTAACACCTTCAATTGTTGTAACAAAAAATGGCTGGAACTTGTTCAGGGTAGAACTTACAAATATTAGTACGGTTTATATTACCGGAACCGGCATTATAGATGAACTCAAAGTTTATCCTGCTGATGCCATAATGGAAACATACGCTTATGAGCCCCAGATTGGTATTATTCATACCTGCGATCCGAATGATGTAATCAGTTCTTATGAGTATGATGGATTAGGAAGGTTAATTCATATTTATGATGAGGAACAGAATATTGTAAAGAAGTTCTGCTACAATTATGCGGGTCAGGCAGAATCCTGCAGCACCTACTATAATCAGGAAGTTATCGTGGCTTTTTATAAAACCAATTGTACAACCGGAGGGCCGTATAATTATGTGGTTCCGGCGAAAAAATATAGTTCAACGGTGAGTGTAGCTGCAGCAAATTCACTGGCAACAAAAGAAGCCAATAGTATTGGACAGGCATTTATAGATAATAATGAAGTGTGCCCACCACCAACATGCAATACTTCAAATTGTACCGGAGTGGCAAATAAATGCGTGGGCGGAATCTGCCAGACAGGTGTGAAAATATATACCAGTTCTGTTCAAGTGCATGGCAGCTTGTGGGAATGTATTTATCACTACGAATGGAGTGATGGAACATGGTCACAGAACTATACGGAAACAAAGTCATCTCCTTGTTTAAATATTATTGATTAATCTATGATAAAGTTCTTCTTTTTTTTATTGCTGATTGTATTGTCAGCAAATAGCTATGGTCAGGCAGACACCCTAAAGGTTGATGCATCCAGCCTTCGATTGGCGAGCCGAATGAAAGACAGCATTGGACTAACAAATACCGCTGAATTGAGGATACTGGGAATTAATGAAACATTGTTTCGGGAAAAACAGGAGGTCTGGAAAAAAAATTCCAGTATAGACTCGATTACACTGGCTATACAACGAATAGAAAATAAGAGAGACGCTTTATATAAAGAGGTGTTAGAACCCGATGAATATTTGTTGTATTTAAGAAAGAAAAGACAAATCCTAAATGCGCAGTAAATGAGTAAGTTTTCAATAATCCAAAAACTGGTACGCTATTTTACGGTAGTTGTTTTGCTTGCCTTTGCAAGTGATCTGCATGCTCAAACACCAGATGCACTACCTGCTGCGCATACTGCTTCTGAAAAGATTAGTTATGTACGAACCTGGACTGCCCAAAATAAAATAACAGATGTAAATGGCATCATGACCAAGGGACTGGAAGAAGTTCATCAGCAGTCTGTTTATTTTGATGGTCTTGGTCGCACGATTCAGGAAGTATTTAAACAAGGTGCAACGAATGGAAGTTCATATGTAGATTTTGTAAAGACCAGTATATATGATGCGTTTGGGAGAACAGCCAAGGAATATTTACCAGCACCCAGCTCAGCTACAAATGGTTTGTTCAAATTATCACCCTATCAGGTGCAGGCAAATTTTTATAATTCGTATTTAGCTGGACAGGGAACGGAGGTTGTAAGCTCAAAAAACTGGGCCTACTCAAAGAATGTGTATCAGAATGACCCGGAGGACAGAATTTTATCAGCCTACAGTCCGGGTGCGAGTTGGGTTGGCTCAGAATCTTTAGCCGAGGCCAACAGACGAAATATCAGCTCAGCTGCTTATTCAAACACTTCTCCAGATGATGTAAAACTGTGGTCTTATAATAGTACAACAGCTGTTTTTACAACTACCTCAACCTATACACCCGGATCATTGCATAAATTTATCACAATTGATGAAGATAAAAAGCAGGTAGTAGAATTTAAGAATAAAAGCGGGCAGGTAATTCTTAAAAAAGTTCAGTTGACATCTTCTGATAATACGGGGGCTGGCAGTGGGCATCCAGGCTGGTTGTGTACGTATTATCTGTATGATCATCTGGGTTTATTAAGAAAAGTAATTCAACCCAAAGGTGTTGAGTTGTTAACTGGCAATAGTTGGAATTTTACAGATGCCAATATATTGAATGAATTTACATTTCACTATACGTATGACGCCAGAAACAGATTAATAAAGAAAAAAGTACCTGGTGCTGGTGAAGTTCATATGGTGTATGACCTTCGTGACCGGTTGATACTTTCACAGGATGACAACTTAAGAGCAGCAGGCAAGTGGCTCTATACCAAATATGATGTATTAAACAGACCAATCAGTAATGGGATTCTAACAAGTTCATCTACCATTGACACCCACCAGGCATCTGCTACCAGCAGTACGGATCTGAGTTACCCGTCTGTTTCAGGGGCTGAAGAACTTATCACCTACACCTATGATAAGTATCCAACTTTGGATGCTAAGTTTAATTTTACGGCTCCTGCAACAGACAGGCAGTTAACCGGTACAGCTTTTCCCTATCCGATTGAAATCAATAGTGCCACTAAATCAACCAATACAAAAGGCAAGTTATTGGTAACGAAGATTAAGGTACTTGGAACAACAACTTATCTGAGTTCTGTAAATTATTATGATGAAGATGGCAGAGTGGTACAGACCGTAGCAGAGAATTTTGCAGGTGGTATGGACCGCACCAGTACACAATATTCCTGGAATGGTAATCCGGTTTCAATAATTAAAAAACAGGAGAATAAGATTTCAACACCACAGCAGGATATTGAAACGGTTGATCGCATCAGTTATGACCACCTTTGGCGAAATACAAAAGTCGAAAATAAAACAGCTTTTTCCAAAGTGTCTTCAGGAGCAATGCCCGGCGTTTTCAAAACCATTTCAGTTTCAACTTATGATGGTATAGGAAAATTAAACCTGAAAAAACTGGGTACTTCGCCTGATGTTCCCGGCACTGAATTGTCTAAAATATTGTATCAATATAATGTCAGGGGCTGGCTTTTATCGATTAACAAAGCATTGGTGGAAACGGATACGGATGATAAAAGCTTTTTTGGGATGGGGCTCAACTATGATATTGCAGATGACGGCGCTCAGTTTAATGGCAATATCAGCCAAACCCGTTGGCGCACCATTGGTGATCATGTGGAAAGAAAATATGCGTTTACCTATGATAAGGTAAACCGGCTGACTGCCGCCGCATTTGGGCAGAAAACACCAGGTGCATCCTCTTACAGTTCCTCTTATATGGACTTTTCGGTGGATAATTTAACCTATGATGCCAATGGAAATATTATGTCCATGCGTCAAAAGGGATTTTGGATAAATGGGTCGGGAGTTATTGATAACATGACCTATTCCTACCTCAATGGGAGTCTGTTGAGCAATAAACTCAGAAAGGTGACGGATGGTAGTCCGGTATTGCCGCTGGTACCCGGCGACTTTAAAGACGGATACACCGGGGCAAGTAATGACTATGAATACGATGGAAATGGCAACCTGAGGTCTGATCTGAATAAAAATATCAGCCAGATTCAGTACAATCACCTTAATCTACCGTCTGGCATTACTATTACAGCAAAAGGTTCCATCCAATTCATCTACGATGCAACAGGTAAGAAATTGCGGAAAATAGTAACCGACAATACCATTTCCGGCAAAACGGTTACTACCACCACGAACTATTTGGATGGGCTTGTTTATGAGACAAAAGCAATAAGTGTTGCTGACCCTTCCGTTACCACCTATGATAATCAATTGCAGTTTATAAGCAATGCAGAAGGAAGGATACGTTATGTGGATGTGAATGGAACCGGAACGTTGGAGTATGATTATTTCCTGAAAGATCATTTGGGAAATGTGAGAATGGTACTAACCGAAGAGAAGAAAACCAACTATTATCCGGCAGCTACCCTGGAAGGCACCTTTAGTGCTTCCGGCCAAACGCAGGCCAATAGCATGGTGAATCATGAAAAGAAGTTTTATAAGATTGATCCCACCAAAATTGTTGCAGAAACTTCTATTCCAAGTTGGGGAACGGAGTCTACTGCCAATACCAAATTGTACTACAATAACAATGGAAATCCGCCGGCAAATACGAGCTATCCGTCGGGTTGCACACCCACTCAAACTGCTGGTAGTAACAATTTATACCGCCTGAATGCAACCACCAATAAAATTGGACTGGAGTTTGGGATAAAAGTAATGGCGGGTGACAAGGTGGATATATTTGGGAAATCCTATTTTTTAAATACGACCCAGGTAAGCAATGCCAATTCAACCTCCTTAGTTGTAGCGGATATTTTTTCTGCTTTGATGGGGTCTCCTGAAAATTTAGCCGGGCAAAAAGGACTGACAGCAGCAGATTTGAGTACAATTAATAATGCCACTGTACCGGCTGGTTTTATTAGGGGAAACAATGGAGAAACAGGAACTACTGTACCGAAGGCCTATATTAATTATATTATTCTGGATGAGCAGTTTAAGGTGGTGAGCAGTGGATCCAGCAGGGTTGGCAGCAGCGGCACCGTTAAAAATCATTGGAACACAGACGCCTCTTTACAGGCCATTTCGATTCAAAAAAATGGCTATATATTCGTATACGTAAGCAACGAAAGTAATTTCGATGTCTATTTTGATAATTTACAAATAGTACATGCACCAGGGAGGGTGCTGGAAGAGACGCATTATTATCCGTTTGGATTGACGATGGCGGGGATTAGTTCAAGGGCGATGGGGAAGCTGGAGAATCGGATTAAGTACAATGGGAATGAATTACAATCAATTGAGTTTAGCGATGGTGCAGGATTAGAGTTGTACGATTTTAATGCGAGGACGTATGACCAACAGATCGGAAGGTTTATACAGATAGATCCATTATCTGACCAAGAAAATCAGGAAGGGGTAAGCCCATACCATTTTTCTTTTAATAATCCAATAAGGTTTAATGACCCAGATGGTAAAAATCCAATACCAATTATTAGGGCTATTTGGACTGGTTATAGATTTCTTGAAAAAATTGGAGCATTTAAAGGTAATGTGAAACCAGTGCGCACAGTAAATAATGGAGGTCGTGCATTAAGCGATGAAACCAGAGCACCTATTGCAGTGCCTGCAAAAATTGAGGTCAAATCAAATGGTGAACCCGTTGTAGTGCTTACTCAACCTGCAGATACAGAGAAGCCTAAAGTTGAAGGAGCATCAAATGAGCAACTAAATAATCCAGCAGAAAGTCAGCCTGTTGGCGCAAGACGCAAAAATAGAATACCTGATGAAGGAAAGCCGAATACTATTCAATCAAATCCTTCTGGAACAACTATAAAAAAGTATGGTCCAGATGGGAAAGTTCAAAAAGAATTTAATAAAGGCCATGGACCTAAGGCACCAAAAAATGAACGGTCTGATCATGTTCATGATTATAAACCCAATCCACACAATCCTTCTGGCAGAGGAGATCGTCAGCCAGGTAGACCACCCAAAACAAACGAACTTCAAAAAGATTTTCAAGATTAATTTAAAAAAAAATGGAATTAGTTTCAAATGGAGATTCAGTTTTAAATTATTTAACTGACGATAATAGTTTAATAAGTTCAACTCTGTTTCGCATCGATTTATATTGCAATGATTCAGAGCTGAGAGCTGATTTATATTTTACTTTACCCTATGCAAATCAGATAAAATTGATGATTCGATTGATAAATATCTCTGAGGTTGGTTTTTATTTTAACACAAGCCATTTTTTTTATCAGGTTACAAATTGCAAGCTTTTTCGACAAAATGATTTTTTCTATTTGAGTCTTGATCCTGATGAATCAGATCCTTTAATGTCTGTTAATGATCAAGATTTTTTCTGGTGTCGAGATATTGAAGTTTATACCATTTAAAATGACTGGCATTCTTGATCGCTCCTAATTAAGTAAAATATTCAACAAATTATATGAATTTATATAGGGTCAACTCGGACACTATGTCGGGAACACACTTTATTTATTGAAGTGGAGTTAGTAATCTTAAATAGTATGAAAACGCATTTGATTCGGCTAGGTTCGGTAGTACCCCACGGAGTTGGAGGGCCGGAGGCAGGCTTAATTAACTTGCTCTACAGTTTTTTACTTCATGAGTTTGATTTAAACGTGTATAATCATATTTCTATAAATCAGATCGGAAATGAACTGGAAGAATGTATTCTGAAAGACGGGAAAAATATTCATATTAATATTCGGTATCCTATATTTCATGATTTTGAATTAAAAACTGAAGCTGATAGAAACCATATTCGATTAGACGTTGTTAACGCAGCGTTGGAAAAAATTGCTAACAACAACAAAAAACTGGATATTTTCAAATTGGAGACTATTAGAAAGAAAATAATTGAGCAAGATTTTAAATTTGAATTCATTTATAAAACACATTTCAATAGAGGATAATGGCCAGGAGAAATGTCGAATGGGATAAACCAACAGTCCTTATAATAAAAAGAAAAGATCCGGGAATTGAAATCCATATCCTGATTGACGAGTGTAAGGTAAAATATAAGAATCTTACAAGATATGACAAGCCACCCAATTTTGAATTGATGAAAGCAGATATACCGGGCGATGCCAATATAATTAATTTCGAGCCTAATTGACACCTATTGTAATTGCTTCCTATTGGTACCCGCCTCCTATTGGTAATGTGTAATTGCCAATATATAGGTTGGTACGATCCTGCCTCGTGATTTTTGTACGGGAAACAATATAGGATCGGTGGATCCGCTGAAATTCCTGAGCGGGTAATAAGGCTGCGGCTTCCGACATGGTTAAGCGTGAAACTATTTTATGCGTGGACAAAACAAACTGCACATAGTTTCCCGCACTTTGTACAAACAGCAAATCCTGCAAGGGCAGTTTAATTTGCTCGTAGCCCGACTTTACCGTAATAAATCGTTGCGCTGCAATCTGTAATCGCAGAACATGCATTTCCAAAGCTTTAGCACATGCTTTGGCAAATCGTTCCGCTGAGAAAGGTTTCAACAGGTAATCTATAGCATCCAGCTCAAAACTTTGTACAGCATGCTCACTGTGCGCAGTGGTAAAAATGGTAAGCGGCGGATTTTTCAACTGCTGAAGAAACTCAATCCCCGAAAGATCCGGCATCCGGATATCAAGAAACAGCAGGTCTGTTTTTTGCCTGCCGAGTGCCTCCATTGCTTCCTGCGGATGATGATAACTGCCCACCAGGTTTACATAGGGCACCATTTTGCAAAGCGATTGCACAACCGTTAGCGCCAGCGGTTCATCATCAACAGCAATTGCATTCAGTACCTGCTTCATAGTTAGGTTTATTTCAATACTGTTTCAATTTGTTCGTATAGCAGTTCTTTATCACTTGGCCGCCTGGCATTTGCATGCAGAATTTCGCCTCGTTTATTAAATAACACATAGGTTGGAAAAAGATTTGTTTTCCCTCCTGCTTTTTCGATTTCTTTCCAGATGGAAGCCATCTCTTCATTGGTCATATAATAATGTTCCCCGGTGATCGAATGGTATTTTACATACTGCTCCCAGGTTGATTTACGATGTGGTGCATCCATATCAAGATAGAAAAAAACAACATCTTTCCCCTTGAATTGCTGCTTCAATTCGGTAACATATTTCATTTCGTCTTTACATGGACCACACCAGGTTCCCCAAATATCAAGATAAATTACCTTACCCGGGTACAGCGCAGCCAGCTCCTGCAGATTTGAAATGCTACCTGGTTGAATAAAATGAATATTGGTGCCATCCAATGCTGTTAGCCTGCGGTTCACCTCCTGTGTTAATTTAGTTATTGCAGGCAGATAACTGCTGGAAGGAAAATCGGATCGCAAACTATCATATAAAAAAAGCGCCGCCGAAAAATCGCCCTGTGCAACAGCGTCTTCAATTTTGTTGGCCAGCATTTTATCCTGCAGCGACGCAGGAAGATGATTTCTTGCATATAACCAGCCAATAATATACCGTTCTCCATAGGTTTTTAGCAGCTGACTGATTTGCTCGAATGGCATGTTCAGAAATCGCGAAGCGCGCGATTCAATACCAGATGTATCTCCGGGAATTGTTCTGGCTAATTTATTCAATTCGTAATGTGCCCGATTACTCATCATTCGATTGGCAAAGAATCCGCTGATGAGTTGTGTACTATCCGGCATTGGCTGCCAGTCCATTACCTGATCCAGCAGTTCATTCCGGGAAGGATTCTTCGCCCAGCTCAACTTATTATTGGTGAAATCGAACAGATAAGACTGCCAGATAAACCGAACTTCATCGGTCAACAGTTTTTTTAAGGCGGCAGGAATTGCCGATTGCTCAATACTGCCTGTATGGCGCAATAGCTCTTTCTCTATAAGCGGCCAAACCTGCTGCTGCCATTGGTCATAGCTCAATTTTACATAAGGGTTGGAATCGGCCGGTTGCATGAAAAACGGTTGTATGCCCAGCGCAGTTTGCTGTATCAGGTTATTTTCAGTTGCAGCAGTGCCGCTGAATTGGATTTTGCCAGTGGTATCCTGAACTATATGTAATGTTCTGCCATTGGTGAGCACCAGGAGCTGTTGCCAGTTGTTTGCTTTTATCCTGGCAAAAACGGGCCTGGAGACCGATACGCTGAATGAAAACTGATTCTTCTTATCAACAATTGTTTTTTGCGTGTACAAATCGTAATAATTATCGGCCGTATACAGGGTGAGTTCAATGGATTGCCCGGCTGCCTTATCAGCTTTTCCGGAGATGGTAATCTGTGCCCTGACAGCGATACAGGAAAAGAAGGCAATACTGAACAGAATAATTTTTATCATGATGAAGTAGTTAACTGTACGGTTAAGTGTATTTGATACGTGCTATTGTCCTGCTGAATGGTGAGGGAGTGTTGTTGGGGATAGAGCAGTTGCAGGCGTTGTTGTACGTTTTCCAAACCAATGCCGGATGCGCCGGTTTCACTAAGCTGAGTTGCATTGGAGGGGTGTTTGCTGTTGACCAGATCCAGAAAAACCTGTTGTTGGTTGCAGTAGCAGTTTATGGTGATAAAAGATGGATGCGTGATGCTGATTCCATGCTTGAAAGCGTTTTCGATAAATGGGATCAGCAGCATTGGCGCAATCAACAGGTTGTTGTGTTGCTCTCCAATTGAGCTGTTTATCTGAATGCCATTGATGTTATTAAGTCGTAATAACTGAAGTGAAAGGTAGTTTCGGATATAATCAAGTTCGCGTTGCAATGGAATACGATCGCGATTGTTTTCATGCAGCATGAAGCGCATCATATCGCCTAATTGCTGAATGCCGGTGGACGTTTTAACTGCCGATTCCTGTAAGGCTAATGCATACAGCGTATTAAGTGAATTAAATAGAAAATGTGGATTAATCTGGGAGCGAAGGAAGGCCAGATCGGCTTTTTGCTGTCCCAGTTCTTTTTCCATTTGATGAAGCGTATCGATTTGTGCTTTTTGTTTTTGGTAGAGTAACCAGGAAAGCGGAGTGACCACCAGCAGAAGGATCAGCAAAAGAATGATTGGCGGTAATGGTTCTATTCGTTTGATGACTACAAAGTAGCCTATGGAAATAACAATCGTAAAAATTATCGGAAAGATAAGCAGGCGTTTCCACCATTGAACAGTACCTCTTGTGTGGCGGCTGACTAAAGGAAATATTCCGTAGACATTAATCAGTACAATCAGAATGGTTGGTAAGAGAAGGAATACATACACAATAGCGGGGCCATCGCCACGCAATGGTCCGGTTAGATACAGGAAAACACCAATAGCTGCATAGCTGAATAAAATTGCAGTTATTTTATTGGTAACCATCGTGCGAAACTGCGGTTGCCCTGGTGCTTTTAGCAGCCAATGGATCATTGATTCGCGGAAGTACAGGTAGTTGGCGTAAACGATCAACAGAATTCCGGCATCCTGCAAGCCCGATTTCCAGGCTTCTGTAGTGAATATGGTATTACCTAAGCCCGGTTGCAGGTAGAAATGCCTGAGATAAAAACCACCGGCAAACAAGGCAGATAACAAAACCCAGGTTGAAAGCAGGGCAATAAATGCAGGAATCAGTGAAACCTGCTGCTTTTTAATCCAATAGTTGGCACCCAGTACCAGCGAAACTGTGGAGCCGTAGAGTAATAAGAACGGTGCGAGGTGATTTTGAATTGGGTCGCCCGTGGTTTGGTTGGGCAGACCAATAATTTCATTTACCAATAGAATAATGAATATGCTTATTGCAACGAGCTGTTCATGTTGTCTCCAGTGAATCTGCATGTTCCGGATTGTTTATGCAAGAATATGCCTGATTCTTTTGTGAAGAAAAAAGATGGTACGAAAGGGGTGAAAAATGTGATGAATAGGATATCACCCTATTACGGTATTGTATCAACGAACGCGAATAGATAGTTTTAGTCCACAATTATTTAAACCATGAAACAAACTTTATTCGCGGCGCTGGTTGCGCTCTTCTTTGTTAATTGCAGCAAAAGTGATGACGACAATAACACCACAACTCTTGAAGAAACAAATCCATTTGCAAACTGCCTGGTTACACGAACTGAAAGAGATGGTTTTGAACCCCATATTTTTAGCTATGACGGGCAAAAGCGATTAATCAAACACCAATATTCCGGTTATGAAAATGTATTAACCTATAACGGCAATACGGTGATTAACACACAAACCCTGGATGGCAATCCTCATTATAAAAGAACCATCACCGTCAACGACAAAGGTTTTGCAACTAAAATTAAAGTGGAGTATCCCAACAATACCTGGAGAGAAGAAGTATATGAATACGATGGAACCCGGCTAATCAAAAAATCTACCACAACCAACAGCAGTGTTTCACCAAAACATACCTATTACCAATGGACAGAAGGAAATATGGTGGCTGAAACGGAGCAGGATGGCGATATGACTACCTACACTTTTTCAGCCGATGAGTTATTTCAGCAAGGCGAAAACGCAGGCATTGGGGAACTCGAAGTGGGATATAAAATCATCCGAAATAAAAACAGAATAAAAACCGTCAAATCTCCCTCCGGAACGGTTACCACGCATACTTATTCAGAAGATGATGAAGGCAAAATTACCCGGCGACAGGTGAGTTCTTCCAATGGAGCAAATTACAGTGAGCAGGTGCTTTATAATTGCAATTAAGGGCTATTTAAACTAGTCAAATAAAATATCCAGCTCATAGCTGTTTCTAATCATTGAGGATGCAAAGGCATTGGAAGCCAGCCCAAATGTGGTTATCATGGTAAGATAAATTGCTTTGGTTGTTTTTGTTTATTCTTTGAATACCTGCATTTTTTGGGACAGTTCTTCTGCGTATGCTTTGTTATGGTAAAGGGATGAATGGAGAACTTCATTTCACAAAGATTAATCACTCTGTCTCTGCGGTCAATTACCAGAATCTGCTGCATTACCCTCAATTTGGCTATAAGTGGCATTTTTTGTCAGTTTAAGCCAAATTGACTCCTTTCACCTTACCTGTTCAAACAAATCTGTAATCAAATGCTGTGCAGAATCAGGGGCTGCTTGCCGAAAATAGTGCAGCAAATCTGCCGTGGTTGAATAGCGCTTTGGTTTTGCGGGATTGTTGAAGGAACGCCAATGCTGCAGGAAATTTTGCAGCGCCCTATTAAGGTTTTTTTCGCCGATACACTGTTGTAATTCGTACATGGCAAGCGCCCCCTTATTATAATAGATATGCTCCTCCTTATCAACCAGTGCTAAGGGCGGCTCCAGTTTTTTGGACTTCAGTTTAGCTTCCTGATAGGTAGCAGATTGAAGTTTCAGGAATTGCTGCAATTTTTCTTCACCGAATTTTTCCTTAAATACCATCATGGCAGCATACTGTGCCAGGGTTTCCAGAATCATTTTTTGTCCCTGTACATTTGCCGCCTCCAACTGAATCCCCCACCATTGATGCGCCACTTCATGCGCCGTAATAAAAAATGCCATGTCCAGGTCTTTTTTATCATCTATGTTCATGACAAAACCAATGGATTCTGAAAACGGAATAATACCCGGCAGGGATTGGGCAAAACTGCGATACCGGGGAAATTCCACAATGCGAAGCTGCCTGTAAGGATAGGGACTGAATTGTGTAGAATAATAGTTGAGGGACATTTTCATGGATTCCATCATTCGAGACAGATTGTATTCATGTCCGGATTGATAATATATTTCCAGATCAATGGGTTCACCTGTTAAGGAACCTGCCGGAATAAATCGTTCTTGCACCAGTTCATATCGAGCCGATACAACAGGATAAAAAGGAATGATGAGCTGGTTGGTTTTGTAGTGAAAATAATTGCGATCACCTATATTCCATTGTTGAACTAAATCGCCGGAACTTAGTGCTGTTTGTGGCGCATCTGTACTGATGATGATATCCAGGGTGGTGCCTTCCGAGTCGGTTCCGCCACGTGCCTGCAGCAATTCCCATTCATCCTCCCGACCGGCTTTTCCTGTTGGTGGCGGCAGCTTCCAATCTTTTCTATCCTCTTCCTCCTGCAATTCATATTTTCGGAGATAACCAAATCCGGGTAATACCCCATTATCAAAAAAAGTTCCGTTGTTGACAACATCAGAAACAGAATTGTCTGTATCAAAACCCTGCGGTTCCAGGGTTTGCTTAAAGGACATATTGAGTGTATCGCCCGGTGCCAATGCCTGTTCCAGCTTATAAATGGTATAGTGAAATTTTTCGTAGGTAGTATTGACAGATACCTTTCGATCAAATACCAGCTCTATTAATTCCAGGTTGGATGCGATCTGTTTTTGCAGATGAATTTCCTGAATCGAATCCTTTGCTGTATTGGTAAGTATAAAATTACCTTTTATAGCATAGGCACGCCGGGAAGGAAACAGATCTATCTTCAGGTTGGCATGGATTATTTTTGGCTGGGGAATAGCTTCAAATTTCTTCAGTGTTTTTTCATATTCAGCCCGGAAGGATGCCTGTTCAGTTTTTGTCCAGTATTCATTCAGGATATTGGTATGATAGAAAATAGTACTGCCCGTACCAATGAAGAGGATCAAACATACCAAACTGATCTTACCCGGCTTTCCTATGCGTTTGTTTCCTGCCAGCAGGTTGCCTGCAACAATCAGCAGCAGGACACCAAAGGATAACCAATATATTTTCACCAAAAAATAAGGCGCCAGAAAATGTCCGTACCCGTTCATATCTGAATAGGCGGGCAGTGTTTGTCCGGCAAAATTGACTAATACATGCTCGATGCCGAACTTACTAATAGCAATATTGATGACAATAAAGGAAATAGTTGCCAGCATTCCCATAAATTTATTGCCCGTAACTGCCTGGAAGAATAAAGCGGAAAGGGTGTACAAGGCAAGGAATGGAAATAGTTCCAGAAAAAAACCGAAGAAGTAAATGTCTATTTCATAGCGATAGTATCCATTCAATGTTTGAAACAGCATTCCTGCTACAATCAGTGATAAGATTATGATGGAATAGATAAGCAATAAAGCAAGAAACCTGCTTCCAATGTTAACTAAGCTGTCAATAGGCAGGGCATGATGAATCTGATCCATCTTTGCATCTCTTTCCTTCCAACTAATTTCACCAGAAAAAAAAGTTAGCAGGATCAGGAAAAAGTACAGCGACATTTCTCTTAATTCTTCAATGATCAGGTAAGTAGTGGGATAGCTGTCTACTCCAAAGGAAGTACCGAGGCTTACAGAATTAACCAGCAGCACAATGAAACTGCAGCAAACAATTGCCCAAAATGAGCTAAGCTTAAGAATAGCAATACTATGAAACCAGGTATTCAGAAAAAGCTGTGTGAGTCTTGCTTTTGTATGAAAAACAGTCCTGACAGTAGGAAGTTTTTTTGTAACCCGAACAGTTGAAACCGGAACGATTGGTTGTTTTTTGCTTCTGCCCGATTTATCCGGCACAAGAGTCATCTTAAACCGGTTATAACCAACTAGCAGAACAATAATTCCAACTGCTATCCAGCAGAGTTTGTTGTATAGAAGGCTGCCAGCGAGCGGAAGGAGGAAGGAATTTCTGTCTGCAACTGTCCAGTTGTTGGTTGTATCGGTTAATGCGGAAAGTGAAAAGGGGTCCAGTATTGCCTGCGCTGTTTCATTCGGAATGCTTTTGCTGATAATGAAGAGCAGAAAGATGATTACCCCCTGTGTGTAAACCAGCATCCAGCTTTTGCTCAGGGCGCCTGTTACAAAAAACACAGATGCACCGAAAAACAGGATGGGTAGTACCACCCAGAGAAAAGGCTGCAGGTAATGAATAAATTGAAAAGGCAGGTATTCCTCCTGATTTGCCCAGGGCATAAAACTTGCAGCCATCATACCCGGCAGCATTGCACTGAAAATAAAAAGCAGCACTACAAATGATCCCAGGAAGCGGCCCAAGAGATAGGATTTTTTGGATAGTGGAGTTGCATATATGAGGGAAGAAATATCGTACTTAACATCACGCAGAATGGGTACACCCATCACCATGGATACGATTATCATAGACAGGCCGGTAATGGCCGCCATCGTTTTGGCAAGTACGAGCGGCGCATTCTTTTTTACTAAACCGAGCTCAACACCCTGAAATACAAATTCAACACCAACCAGCGAAAACAGCAACAGAAACAAAAAGAACAAATAGGTTTCAGGTCTTCTGAGCCGGTACTTTATTTCAAACATAAAAGAGTAATACCACATAAAATATTGAGCTTAATTGTTAAGAATCCGGTGCATATAAACATCTTCCAGGTTTGCCTCGATGGCATTGAAATTGGAACCCGGGTATGTATCGCTGATTACATGAATAATTTGTTTGCCCAGGTATAAGCGCGAACTGATTACCTGATACGCCTGTTTATAGTGTTCCAGTTCATGTTTAGGAATGGTTTTCTCATACAAACGCCCCTGAAGGCTTTCCATAATTTCAATGGGATTGCCCTGAATAATCAGTTTTCCCTGGTTCATAATGGCCATGCGGGTGCATAATTCTTTCACATCCTCCACGATATGCGTAGAAAGAAGCACGATGGTCTCCTCCCCCACTTCGCTTAGCAGGTTATAAAAACGATTCCGTTCCACCGGATCAAGTCCGGCAGTTGGCTCATCCACTATCAATAATTTTGGACTGTTCAGGAGTGCCTGGGCGATGCCAAAGCGTTGTTTCATTCCTCCGGAGAATTCGCCTAATTTTTGTTTTCGTACAGCATAGAGGTTTACCCGGTGCAGCAATGCCTCCACGATATCTTTTCGTTCCTTTCTGTTCAGGATGCCTTTCAAAACAGCCAGATGATTCAGCAGCATTTCGGAGGAGATGGATGGATATAAGCCAAATTGCTGGGGCAGATAACCCAATACTTTCCGCAATTCAGCCGGATGGGTTTTAATATTGAGGTCGCCGAGCTGAAGTTCTCCCTGATCAGCCTGCTGCAGGGTTGCTATGGTGCGCATAAGCGTTGATTTACCTGCACCATTTGGTCCCAGCAGGCCAAACATTCCTTTGGGAATCTGCAATGAAATATCCTGGAGTGCCTGCACTCCATTGCGATAGGTTTTAGACAGATTGGTAATGCGTAATTCGTTCATGTGTGCAATGATTTGGCTGCAATACTAGGCGGAGAAAAAGGATCAGAAAAGCAATTGGGACAGACATACCAGCATGCGTGTTGAACAGCTTATTTATGTTGCAAAAGCAGCTTTATCACGGTAAAGGAGCGTTTCATCACAGGCGGTCAGGCATCTGTAACAAGCAATAGGTTGGGGCTGAATTTTGGGTAATTTCGCCGAATGCCTTTTTATCAGCAACTCTTTACTAAGCGAACTCTTCAAAAATCAGTGCCATACTTTTTTATTGGCACAACCCTGTTAATTCTGATTTTTAATGATGCCTTTGGAGATGAAGATGGCTATGTAGTTTTTAGTCTGTTGTTTTTTACCGGTATGACCATTTGGATGATCTGGTGGCTGATTGTCCAGATCAAGTCTATTGTACGGTTGAAAAGAGAAAAGAAACAGGTAGAACTGCTGCATTTAAAGAGTCAGGTAAATCCGCATTTCTTTTTTAATTTACTGAATATGTTGTATGGGTTGGTGGATCAGGATCCGGCAAAAGCGCAGCAGGTCATTCTCCAATTATCGGACATGATGCGATACAGTATTTATGAGGGACAAAATGACCTGGTTACCCTGGGCGATGAAATTACCTATCTTGAAAATTATATGGAATTGCATCGCATGCGCTACCATAAGCAGATTGATATTCGTTTTGAAGTGGATGTAGAAGACAGGACTGTTCAACTTATGCCCTTGTTATTTATTATTCTCGTGGAAAATGCCTTTAAACACGGCGTGGAAAAACTAAGAAAGGATGCGTTTGTGCAGATCCGTTTAAAGGCAAGCCGGAAACATATCGATTTCAGCATTGAAAATAATTTTGATGTGGAGCAGGTGAGTGAAAAAACCGGCATTGGATTAACTAATCTGAAACAACGACTGGAATTAGCTTATTTCGACAGGCATGAATTGGAAATAGATTCACCACATGCGGATATTTACAGGATTCGATTAAGTCTTTCATTATGAGTGTAAAATACATGATAGTTGATGATGAGTCTATGGCGCATGATATCATTAATAAGTATTGTTCCATGTTGCCCAACATGCAGCGGATGCAGGATTGTTATGATGCGATTGAAGCAATAGAATACCTGAATCGGAATGCGGTGGATTTAATCTTTCTGGATCTGAATATGCCTAAGTTGCATGGGTTTGAGTTTTTAAAAACCCTGCCTTATCCGCCGAAGGTAATTGTAACCACGGCGTATAAAGAGCATGCGCTGGAGGGCTATGAATTGAATATTGCGGATTACTTATTAAAGCCTTTTTCTTTTGAGCGCTTTTTGAAAGCGGTGAATAAAGCATGTACAAATATTTCAGGAGCTGCACCTGGCGCTGCAAAGGAAGCAGTGGCAGCCGGACAGGAAAGAATTTTTTTACGAGTTAACAACAAACATATACAGGTATCGCTGGATGCTATTTTGTTTTTAGAAGCATCGGGTAATAATGTGAAAGTTGTATTGAAAGAAGAAGCGATTACCATACGTGGGGTATTATCATCCTTATTGGAACAATTGCCGGCAGCCGACTTTATTCAGGTACACCGATCCTTTGTAATAGCGCATAAGCATATCAAAAGCATCGAGGGCAATCAGCTATTGATCGATAACTATGTAGTTCCTATTGGCAAGTTATTCCGGCAGCGGTTGGATCAGTTGTTCAAGTGAAAATGAAAACTGAGGCAATTGATAATCAACTCTTCCATTCTTTAACTTCTCACTTATAAAAAATGCCTTATCTTAAAGGAATGCCTGAACAAACACCCACGGAGAAGAAACCACAATCCCAGGGAAAATTCCTGGCAAAATCGGACTGGCCTAAATCCACAAGGGATTCCATAAAAATGATCCTAAACCTGATTATTAATTTCTTTCCCTTTTAATTATAGAGACCCAACTTCAGGTTTATTTACCTAATTTAATTCCTCTCTTACTCCAAATAAAATAATTCCTCCAGCAGCACCGGGTTTTCGACTTTCATTACTGCAAATATTGAGGGAACTGTTTTGCTAGTCAAATAACACATCCATATCCAAGCTATTTTTAACCATTGATGATGCGTATGCATTGGATGCCAACCCAAAGGTGGTTATCATCGTGAGGTAAATTGCTTTGGTCGTTTTTGTCTGTTCTTTAAACACCCGTATTTTTTCAGCCAGCTCTTGCGCATATCCTTTTGTTATGGTAAAAGGATGAATAGAGAACTTCATTTCACAAAGATTGATCACTCTATCCCTGCGGTCAATTACAAGGTCTACCTGTGCCCCCTGCTCTTTATCGCGACTTACCCATGACGAGGTGGTGGTCTGAATGCCAGTTATTCCCAATGCTTTTTTTATCTGTCCAATATGCTCCAGGCAAACCTGTTCAAAAGCATAACCAGTCCAGGCTCTTTTCTGTGGACTATCCAGCTGGTTTATCCAATTGTTTTCATCCAGTGTAGTGGAACTTTTAATCCATCGCAGGTAAAAAAGAGAATAGGGATCAGATAATTGATAGAGGCTTAGTTTTTCTTTATTACCATAGGATACATACTTGCGGATAAAGTGGCTTTCTTCCAGTTCTTTCAGAATACGGGTGGTGCCTCCGCCATTCGGCATTCCGGAAACCTCCAGCAGTTCCTCACGCGTAAGTCCCTTTCCTTTTTTACTTAACGCTTCGATAATAGAAATATGCCTTTCTGCTTTTTGAAACAGAGAATGGTACAGGTTATCAAATTCACCCCTTAACATACCATCCGTGTTGAAGCATAATTTGTCAATATTCTGGTCCGCACTTAGCCCTGCATTTACCTGATCTAAATAAAACGGAATACCTCCCATCACCATATACAGAAGAACAATTTGATACCGGTCAAAACCAGCAGACTTTGCTTTAAAATAGGCTTCGCACTCCTGTAAGGTGAAAGGCTGGAGCCGTATGCGATGCGTGACCCGGTTATGAAGTCCTCCACGGCTATTGATTAGTGTATTGATCATCCAGGCAGCCGAAGAACCACAAACCACCAGGATAATATCTGTTCTTGCACTTGCCCAGGCATTCCAGAAATGTTCCAGTGCCGGTATAAATCCTGATTGTGCAGTATCCAGCCACGGAAGTTCATCCAGGAATACTACTTTTTTTGCATCGGTTGATTTTTCCAGCCAATTGATTAAAAGTTCAAACGCTTCCTGCCAGGTCCCTGCCTGAGATTGGAGTTCCCTGGAAGTATCATATTTCCTTAAGGCAGCCGCAAAATTAGCGAGCTGTTGCCCCATGTTTACATTTGCCATTCCGGTCAGGTGGAAGGTAAACTGGTTGTCAAACGCTTTACGAATCAGGAAGGTTTTACCAACCCTTCTTCTGCCGTATACAGCTACAAATGCGGATGTATTACCCGCTTTCAGGTCAGACAGCATAGCTAATTCCCGTTTCCTCCCAATAATCTGCTGCATGCCCCTCAATTTGGCTGTAAGTTACATTTTTATCGACTTATAGCCAAATTGAACATTCAATTTGGCTATAAGTCGATTATTTTGCCAGTTTCAGCCAAATTGACTCCATTTGGCCCTTAATCTTAAGGCAAGGGTGTTGCTTTAAACCTAAATGCTGGAGCTGAAGGAGCAGCATCGGATATAGAAATCAGGAACTCATATTCCGTGCCTTTTTCAAACGCGTAGGTTGTGCTTAGTTGCAGTGTCAATTTCCCATAGGATTGGATGGGGGCAATAGTGCCTGCAGCTATTTCTTTCAACCCTTCCGGACTTTGTACCTGAAGCTTCCATGTTTCCGGCTTTGAGGTTACCAGGCCAAAGTTCTCCACTACTCCGGTTATGGCTGTGTTACCGTTACCCGGACTAAATACAGGTCGCAGTGCCGACAGGGTGCCGGGTTCATATTCAGCCCAGGGAACCTTTGTGTAGCCAAATAAGAGTTTTCCATTTTTATACCTGCCGATCATTTTGGGAGCAAACTCGTTACTGGTTAAGCCATGTTCCGCTGCGCTGAAAGTCAGGATCAGATCCCGCCCCTGTTTTTTGGTAGTTGTGACTTTGGATCCTTTCCCGAAATTGACTTGTTCATTGCTTCCAAACCGTAATGAATTCAGGTCAATATCGGTATGCGGATTAAAGCCTTTTTCGGCACTTAATTTTATTTGTATGGTTTCACCTGCTGTGGGCAAACTTTGGTTTTGCATACTGATCAATACACCCGGATTCAGGGGTATAGAAATGTTTTTGGAGCTGTGCCGATCACTTGCTTTGTCTTCTTTTTTGAGTGTATCGATCACCGCGAAATTGGCCTGAATAGCCCGGCCCTGTTCGTCCTGGAAGATCTTGATGCGTTCAAATTTAAACCAGTCTTCTACCCTTCCATTTTCATGAAACGCGATGCCAGGTATATAGGCTTCTCCCGGATCTGTTACCCAATTCACCCCATCTTTTGATCTTAAATAAAATGCAATTCTTCCGAGCCAGTCGTTTACAATCAGGTGGTATTGCACCGAATCTCTCCATACCACCGGATCTTCGAATTCACCTGCCACATTAGGATAGGTTCGTTTATTGGATACCTGCCGATAGGGAGATAATCCGGTCTGACTGATCCATACACCCCCACCCCGGCAAATCATCAGGTAGGAGCCATCGGAACGTTTGGCAAAGGTTAGATTGGATAATCCTTCTATAATGGGGCGATCTCTTGGATCAAATTCAAATTTGCCTTCCAGCCAGGGACCGTTCAGGGATGCTGATACATAATTTTTGTCGATGCAGTAGAGCACGTAACGGCCATCCTGCAATTGAAAAATTTCGGGGTTATGTCCGGCACCAATGGTATCTTTTATTTTATACGGACCAATTCGGTTATTGCTGACTGTGTGGTAAACAATGGAACGCGGCCATTGCGCATGGCCTTTGGGCGAATTCTCCGGCCATCCGCAAACAAAGAGATGATAAAGACCATCTGTTCCTTTCAGGATATTACCGCCCCAATAAGAGCGCTCGCGGTCTTCGATACCATTATCAATATAGCGGGGCAGTACATTGGCGCCTCCCCAGGTTGCGCTGCTTAATTTACCGGCTGGCATGGGTAGAAAACGATCTTTAAAAGCTGCGCCATTAATGAGTTGTTTCCAGCTTTCGGGTCTGGGTCGTTCAGTGATTTGGGCAAGGGTGGGAAGGTTGCTGTTTAAAATACAGATGAGTATACAACAGAATTGTAAAAGAAGGGATCGGCAAGACTTAATCATATCAGGCAATTAGCGTTGAACTAAACTACCATTCGGCTGCTATTGCCAATACGTGGTAGTTATCAGGCCTTTATTGGAAATTACCCTAAATGAGATCGGAATCCGGATTTTTGATTTTATGTCCCGTTGCTTTTTCCCAATTATTGATAACAAGGAGAAAGGAATCCATGTAATCACTGCTGATACTGGGTAAGGCACCTGGGTTCAGAGCAGACAACATGGACTTTAAATTTGTTTCATTCTCAAGAAAGGCACCTGTTTCTATTAAATTCAGAATAAGCGAAACTGCTTCTGCCATTTCGAATAAGTGCTGGCATTTAGCATGGGCAGGGATGCCTACTATTTCACCCATCTTAATCAGTCGCTCTCCAATGGTTGGTGATTGACAATTCAAAAATTTCACTAACCGGGTATCTTCGGAAATAATACATGTAAACCAGTTCGTCATTATTACAGAAGTAAATTCTTCCATCGATAAGTTTGAGGACATGTATTCATTCACTCCTCCACCCGGTCTGCGGCCTCTTCTTGCTTTTAACATTTCTCTTAGCTGAGAAGCAATTACGACAAGGTTATTAAGATCCTTACCTTTCCATATTTCGGAAAGGTATTTTTCAAATAAGGGGATAAAATCCAGATTAGCAGTTTTCGCTTTATAATATGGGCCGTCAAATGCCAGATCAATTCCGAACATCCTGTAATAAGCATTTCGCCGGATTGATTCGGAACCTGGTTTGACCAGACCTGAACCAGTGGATTCGTCATTAAAGAAGAGTTTTTTTGAATTCAACATCCACTGGTAAACACTGGCGGGTGCAATTCCGAACACTTCATCATTTAAATATTTTTCAATCAATTGTTCAAAAATCTGCAGTATCCTGGTGTTTTCAATCAGGTAAGCATATATCAGATGATAAGTAGAAGATTGAGAAAAATCGGAAAGAATTCCAAGTCCCGGCCACTTATATTGGAACTTATCTGCAAATGAACCCGGAATACCGTTTCCATTGATATCGTACCAATGCCGTCGAATGGCATCATCAAAAATTGAGTTGTCGGCATAACTCGTGAATGTTTCTTTATCCGCAACTGAAAATCCAAAAACCGGGTTAAACGAATCTGTGCTAATTAACCCGGGGATGAAATAATCGAAGGGTGTTTTTATAAAACGACTTGTAATTCTATCTCCGGACTGCAGGGGGCTTTTTACTGTAGCAAAAATCAGCTTATCTAATGCATCCATAAAATGGAATTGATAGTTATACTTAAACCTTTGTTGTTGATCGGGGGCAGGAAAAGGTCTCCAATAATGGCAAAACTAATCGACATAAGGGTAATTTCCCTCCTGTCATTATTGAAAGTATTATATTAGGTGTCAGATTCTGTGTTAAGTACCAAATCAGATTTTCTTTAATTTTATTTATTAAGGCGGCTTCAAGCCAGCCTGTTTAGTGGGGCAGTCTCTCAATGACTGCTCCCTAATTTTTTATATAGTTG